>ENA-ORCV01000003-ORCV01000003.1-marine-metagenome-genome-assembly--contig:-NODE-3-length-1542458-cov-8.856799_pt1 | contig 1542458 bp, 1391 predicted proteins | sample MGYA00237779_ERZ508509 | MGnify/ENA primary metagenome ERZ508509 (study PRJEB26180, sample SAMN06268772) | marine metagenome | isolation source: Bioluminescent Bay, La Paraguera, Puerto Rico | place...
AAAAGGAATAAAAAACAAGTGTTAACTTTAATCAGTAATTAAATGTAAAACCTGACAACCAAAAGCAGGAAAGGACAGGCGTTGAGGTAATACGCTCCTCCTCTCCTCCTCTCATCTTCTCTTCCCCTCTTCTCCTCTCCCTCCTACGCTACTCTCCCTGCACCCCTGCACCCCCTGCCCCTCCGAGCCCCTGAACTTCTGAGCTTCTGAGCTTCTCTTCCTTCATTTTCGCTATCTTCCAAATCCAAAAAACCTCAATGAAGACAAAACAAGAAATCGTAAACAACTGGCTTCCGCGCTACACCGGCGTACCACTCGAAGAATTTGGCGACTACATTTTACTCACCAATTTTGATCACTATGTAAAACTCTTTAGCGAACTCACCGGAACCGAGGTAAAGGGTTTGGATAAGAGTATGCCCAGCGCCACCAGCGGCGATATTAGCATCATCAACTTTGGCATGGGCTCTCCCAATGCCGCGACCATCATGGATCTCTTAGGCGCCATCAAACCCAAGGCAGTATTGTTTTTAGGGAAATGCGGCGGACTCAAAAAACGCAATAAGATTGGCGACATGATATTACCCATTGGTGCCATTCGTGGCGAAGGAACTTCCAATGATTACTTCCCCCCCGAAGTACCGGCCATGCCCTCTTTTGCCCTGCAAAAAGCCATTAGTACCACCATTCGCGACCACGACATCAATTACTGGACCGGCACGGTATACACCACCAACCGCCGGGTATGGGAATTCGATAAAAACTTTAAGAAATACCTCCGCAAGGTGCGCGCCTATGCCATTGATATGGAAACCGCCACCCTATTTTCGGTAGGCTTTTTCAATAAAATCCCTACCGGAGCCCTCTTACTGGTCACCGACCAACCCATGGTCCCCGATGGAGTTAAAACCCTTGAGAAGGATCAGGTCAATTCCCGCAAATTCGACGAAAGCCACGTCCAAGTAGGTATTGACTCCTTGAAGCAATTGATTAATAAGGGGGAGACGATAAGACACTTGAAGTTTTGAACTCGCTAGACGAGACCAAAGGATGAGAAGATGAGAAGAATAGAGGATGAGGATCCTATTCCTCTTTTCTTCTCCTCTTCTCTTCTTCTCTTCCTCTATTCTTCTCCTCTAATTCCCTACCTTCGTCCTAACCTAATTTGCTTACATGCGCTACCTACTCATTCTTTGCTTTCTAAGCACTAGCTTATTGGCCCAGTCGCCCTGGTCGGCTAGTTTACATGTGAACCTGGGCTATGGAGAAATCAGCTCCATTCAAATTTTTGAAACCAATGTCTCCTATTTCGGGACCTATACCTACGGACTCAATTGTGGAGTACACTACTCCCTTAACGACCGTTGGGAATTCAGTACTGGCCTGGCCTTCCAAGACCGTGGCGAAAAAGCTTATTTCCATATACCGGATCAATGGATTGGTTCAGGTGGCAATGTGATAAAGGACCCAGCAATCCCCACCGACGATTTCTACTATAGAGATGGTTACCTATTCTTGGAGTTACCCTTAGGCATCAACTATTACTTCCAGGATAAGATAGCGGGTTGGCTCTTGAGGGCTCAGATATTGAATAGCTTTTACCTTAGCACTGCCCGGCATACCCGTTCTATCAACCCTAACGTCGACGATGAATTCGACACCTTTAGGGATCAAAGTATAAAAGTCTATCAGATCAATCTTATGATGGGCGGCGCCTACCGCTGGAAACTCAGTAATAACTGGTCTACCAATCTGGGTTTAATGCTTCAACAATCCATCACCCCCTTAAATGCCGGTAGCAGCATTTATCTGCATCATATGATCGCAGTAGAAATGGGTCTTATTAAACGGTTCTAAGAAAAGAGACATTACCTTTCTATCTGCAAATTGACCACAAGGCAAAGACGCAAAGGACCCGGCATTTCGCTGAGCTAATTCATCTTCTCTTCCCATCCCCCTATACACCTTAAAAAAGCGGTACCTTTAGATTTATTAATTCAAATTAACCCCTTAATCTATTAACCATGAAAAAAGGATTAATCGCTTTTGCCTTAGTCTTTGTAAGTCATTTTACTTACGGCCAATTTAGTTTCGGTGTTTCACCAGGCCTAAGCCTCAATGGCGCCTATTTTGGCTACCAAATCAAAGAGAACTTTGTACCCTTTGTGAGCTTCCAGTTTCTCCGTGGAAATATTGCCCTTGAATCCACCGGTCGAGAATTTGACTGGGATCTTATGCAAATGGTTGATTACAGCTATACTGCCAATAGTTCCGCCGGGATTTACCTACCCTCAGTCGGACTCAAGTACTTCTTCAAGAATCATAATAAGCTAAAAGCCTACGGGAGTTTGGCCATCACCAAACCCATCCTTAGTGTTTCCCAGGAAATTGATGGCGATGAAGACGAAGCCCTAAAAGAATACGTAGATGGAATCAGCCTCTGGGGCGGTGAAATCGGCTTTGGCATCGAGTATTTCTTTGATGAAAACTTTAGCCTGGGCGGCGAGTTCGGCATCCGCTATTTAAACCTCAGCATCGAGGAAACTTACAAAAGCACGGTTTACAATCCCAACACCGGATTGGATGAAAGTGCCAATTTTGAAGATAGCTTTAGTTACAGCCTCAACCCAAGCTACACTAAAATTAGCCTAAACTATTATTTTTAAGAGGAGGGCAATTGCTTTGCACGCCTTCGCTCCACGCAGAACGTGGAGCGAAGGCAGGGGTGCAGGGCGTGCAGGGAGCGCAGGCTTGCCTGCCGAAGCTTCAGCGAAGGCAGAAGCTCAGCATGACAGTAATTTTAGCTCCGCGCTCGCCGTGTTCGCCCTTGGAACTGCCTGCCTGCCGAAGCATTGCGAAGGCATGGTTTTACGTTCGTGTGAGACTCTAGCCACAAGGTCTCTTCCTTTCGCCCTTCGCGCCCTTCCCGTCCCCTCTTCGACTGAACTTCTATGCTCCTCCTCTTCTGAGCTTCTCTTCCCCTCTTCCTCTCTTCTCCTTATCTTCCCCTCATGAAAAACCACCCCGCCATCCTCCCTGCGACCTTTTTCGTCCTACTCAACCTCTTCGTCCAAAGGAGCCCAGCTCAAAGTCAAATCATCGCAAGCTGGGATCAAAGCACTATTCCCTATTCGGAGCTTTACGCAAAGGTCGATAGCCTGCGCGCAGCCCTGCAAGTCCCGGCGCTTTCCATGGCTATTATCAACCACGATAAGATCGTCTTCAGTGAAAACTTCGGCTACAGCGATGCGGAGAATCAGCATCCGGTCGACTCCCTCAGCATCTTCGAAGCCGCCTCCCTCTCCAAGCCGCTCTTTGCCTTTTGGGTGATGCAAAAAGCAGAACAAGGTCTTATTGATTTAGATAAACCCTTAGTCGATTACTTGGAGCATCCCCATATAGACTCCGCCTACCGTGACTTATACCGACCCCTTACCGCCCGAATGGTTCTCTGCCACCGCAGTGGTTTCCCCAACCATGCTTTTGGCAAACCCATCAGCCTCAGCTTTCCGCCCGACAGTGGCTTTGCTTATTCTGGAGAAGCCTATCAATATCTAGCGCGGGTGCTGGCTCATCAAATGAATCTAGACTTCGACGCTAATTTCAATGCCCGCATGCGCAACGAGCTTCTAAAGCCTATGGGCTTGGCGCATTCCAGCTACACCTTTAGCGATTATTTTTATGATCATAAAGTATTCGGCCATGGCGATACTATCGAAGACCGTAATCCCAAGCTTGGAGTTTGGGGCGCCAATGAATACCTCGCTTACGCCAGTTTGCACAGCAATGCCGTAGAATACGCCCATTTTCTTTTATGGATGCTTAAAGGTAAAGGCTTACAGCCCGAAAGCCACACCGAAATGCTTAAAGAGCATACACACTTCAAGGACGACAATCCTCTAAAAAAACAGATTGGTCAGACCGGTTGGGGCCTCGGCTTCGCCCAAAAACAAAAGGAAAATTTCACCCTTCATTTCCACACCGGCAACAACCATGTCTTTCAGTCCTACGCCATGTTCATCCCAAGTAAAAACTACGGCATTGTCCTCTTTACCAATTGCGGTAAGATGATATCCATCATCGAGGGCCTTGGCTCCATCCTCGGACCTCAGATTTAGGAAGGGACACGGGGGCGCAGAGAGGAAAAGAGGAAGAGGATCCTCATCCTCTTTTCCCCTCTTCCCCTCCTCCTCTTTCCCCTTTCCCACTCAAAATAATATCTTCGTACTATGTTTCGAAAAGAGCATTTTATCAAGCCTTGGGTAATTGTATTGGTTTCGGTGTCTTCCTCCGTAATTATTTACAGTTTTCTAATTGTACTTCTGGATTTGAAGGAACCTATGGTAGGGATGGCCATTGCCATTGGGGCGCCATTTGTGGTTTCGCTACCCATTGCTCTTATTATCAGCAGTTACATTAAAAGGATTCAAGAAAAGAATGAGAAACTAGCCAAGCTCGACGATATTAATAAGCGATTGTTTTCCCTCCTATCCCACGACCTTCGTAGTCCGCTCGCAAGTCAGAAGCAAGCCTTGGATCTTTTACTAAAGGAAGACCTCGATAGCCAATCGGGTAAAGAAATATTAGCCGAGGTCTCCGACCGCACCGACAAGCTTATCCACTTTTTAAATAATGTTCTGGAATGGGCGCATAAGCAACGGACTGGCGAAAAGGTAGAACGTAGCCTTTTCCTTGCCCAAGACATTATCTTACCTCTACTCGACCTTTACCAAGCGCCTTTAAAGAGTAAAAACTTGAAGTTACGCTTAGGAGACATTGCCTATGAGGTCTATGCCGACCCCGAGAGCTACTCCTTCGTATTCCGCAATCTACTGCACAATGCGATAAAGTTCACCCCTAAGGGTGGCGAAATAGAAATTCACGCCCAGCGAAGTAATAATGAAGTGCACACGATTATCAAGGACAATGGTGTAGGCATGAGCCCCAGTCAGCTTGAATCGATCAAAAGCGCTAAATGGATCAGTACTCAAGGCACCGAAAATGAAATGGGCACGGGCTTTGGCATCAACTCTTGTCTTAATTACCTTGAGCTCAACCAGGGAGAATTGCGTATCGACAGCGAAAGCGGTAAGGGCTCTCGCTTTGAAATTATTCTCCCCGCCGCCTCCCCCCCAAAATAAACACCCCTCATCCTCTCCTCCTCTTTCCTAACATTTCTCATTTTCCAGCTCAGCCCTAGCCCCGACCTTTAGCCAAAATAAAGGCATGGAATTTTTTAGGATCCTCACCCTAGAGACCAGCGAGACCGAACTGCAAGAGAAACTGGTACTCAGTCAGCTCGAAGCATACAGCACCCTATTTTTCCCCATTGGGGAGCTTCATTCGAATCAGGTGGAAATTGGTGGATTATGGGGTGAATTCACTTTGGTACGCAGCGAAATCAAAGGAGGCCTGCGCTTTGCCCTAAAGGAATGTCCCAATGCCCTCTGTTGGACCCTCACCACCGGCTACCCGCCAAAACGCGATGCCCTTATCATTCACCTTACTATTAACCGGCAGCAAAAAAAACCTGACTTCCTTGAGGAAATCGAAGACTTCCTCGACGATCACCAAGCTTGCCTCGAAGAATTTCTGAAAAAGGAATCGGTTAAAATCTCCTAAAGTGCGCAAAGCACCCTTTGTGACCTTTTAGGCTCAGCATGATATAATGAAATAGCTTCAAAGAAAAACCCTTGTCATCCTGTTTACCTCGTTTTACAAGGAGCGTTCGACCAAAGGGAGAACTGGTCGAAGGACTTCTTGATTTTTATAGACATAGTGCTTCTATACCGTGCTTCGACAAGGCTCCACGTAAAACGTGGCAGGCAGCATGACAGTAATTTTAGCTCCACGCTTGCCATGTTCGCCCTTGGAACTGCCTGCCTGCCGAAGCATAGCGACGGCATGGTTTTACGTTCGTGTGAGACCCTATACCCAAAGTCTCTTCAAAGAAAGGTTTTCTTCCTCCCCTCGCCCCACCGACAAATCCCCTCCCCTTTTGGCCAAAAGGGGCAATCTCGCTGGCGAGATGGGTAATCGTCTGCCTAGCCTAAGCTCTATATTCTATATTCTATATTCTAAGTTCTTAAAGCTTTCGGCCTTTTTAAAAGCTAAGCTTTAAGTTATTATCTTTGATAAGCGCCCCTAGTTTATATGGAGCGAACATTAATCAAACAAGACCGGCATGAAAATTAGCAGTTCCTCCTTAAGTATCCTTGCTGCAATCGCTTTTGCAACCGCATGTAATTCCAGTAATACCGACCAAAACGCGGCCGACAGCGCCCTAGAAAATACAGTAGCCAGTGAAGCAGAGGCCGCCGCAGAAGCGACCGAAGCCGAAACATTGGATGTCGACGCCCTTGTTAGCAGCATCAATGAACGTAAAGAAACCATTGAGAAAAGCATCGGCCAAGGCGAATCCATCAGCACGGAAAATCTACGCGCTAAACTGCGTCAGAAGTGGTCGAAAATCGACTATTACACCGATGAGCTTGGCGCCGTAATCCGGATTAAAACCTATCCTCACGAAGGCATCTCCCAACGTACCGAAGAATTTTACTTCGACGGCGTTGAATTGGTTCTGGCAGTAATCGAAGACAATGGCTCCGCTCCCCGCAGCGAAGAAGGCGAGGCCGACAAGATGTATTATTTCCACAATTGGGAGCCTATCAAGGAAGTACGCACCAATAACGAAGACGAAAACGGCTACAAAGAAAGCGACGCCGAAGAGCTTCTGGCCGAAGCCCGTGAATATTTGAGGATTTATACCGAACGGAAGGGCTAGGCCTTGCTAAGTGAGATGTGAGATGTGGGATGTGGGACTGTTTATTAGGCTTTGCTTCACTATAGAGATGCAGAGTTTAGAATAACACAGAGCCCAATGCATTATAAGGACATACATGCCTAATAGACAAATCTCTTCCCCTTTTGGCCAAAAGGGGAGGAATTCTAACACAACCGGTAGCTTGGATAAGCAAGCAGTATTTCTTTGGCAAAGTCTCTTCAAAGAAAGGTTTTCTTCGCGTCCTTCGTGTGCTTCGTGTGAGACCCTCTCCACCAAGCATTTCCCTGCGCCCCTGCACCCCTGCGCTCAATTCTCGCCTCGCGAGCGGGCGCTGATGTAATACGCACCTCTTCCTCTCTTCTCCTCTTCCTCTCTTCCTCCTTGGGACGTTTTACGTCCTCTCCCTACTTCGAACAAACATAAAGAACCTCACCCTCCATCAAAGCATAGCGCTTTAATTCATCCGCACTAAGCATCTCGGTCGTATTGTAGGGCTTCACCTCAAAGCCTGCTTCTTTCAAGCGCTCGGGATAGTCACGGCCATATTGACGCACGTGATCGTACTGCCCAAAACGACGAATGCGCTCTTCGGGGTCGGTAATACTCGGATCTTCATCGGTTATCTCCTGACCCGCCTTAAAGGGCACCTGCATAATTGCCAGACCGCCAGGCTTAAGCACGCGCTGTAACTCGCGCATGCATTGTTTATCATCATTCACATGCTCGAGTACGTGATTGCAGAAGATTACGTCGAAGTGATTATCGGGATACTGAATATCATGGATATCCATTTTCACATCCGCTATAGGCGAGTCTAAATCCGCCGTAAGGTAATCGAGGTTCTTCATCTTGCGGAAGCGCCCGTAAAAACATTGCTCGGGTGCCACGTGCAACATCGACTGCTGCTTGCTAAAGAAATCGGTTTCCTGCTTTAAATACAACCACAGCAAACGATGACGTTCCAGAGACATACTGGCCGGCGCCAAAGCGTTTTCGCGCTGCCGACCTTTATAGCCATAAGGCAGTAATTTGCGGTATTTCCGACCGTCAATCGGGTCCTCAAAACGATCGCCTTTATAGAAAAAGGCCAAGACCGGAGCCGCCAAATAACTCAGGCGAATTAACCACTGACGGGGAATGGTATTGAGGGCGAACTTGAATAGTGATTTAATCATCGGGATTGATTCCTAAAGCCTCGTAAATATAATCGTAGGTAGACAAAATTTGGGGCTCGCCGTCAACCAAAGCAACATCGTGTTCGAAGTGAGCAGCGGGTTTGCCATCGACGGTATTAATGGTCCAACCGTCCGACAATTGCTTAACGCGATAAGTACCCATGGTAATCATCGGCTCAATGGCCAATACCAAACCATTCTTCAACATCTTGCCCTTACCGGGTTTGCCGTAATTGGGAACCTGCGGGTCTTCGTGGAGCTTGGTACCGATACCGTGACCCACCAATTCGCGTACTACGCCGTAACCGTGACTCTCAGCATGCTTCTGAATAGCAAAACCAATATCTCCCAGACGATTACCGGCTCTAAAAGCTTCGATTCCGAGGTATAAACTCTCTTTGGTGACTTCCAATAACTTCTTAACTGCCGGATCTACTTCACCCACCTCAAAGGTATAGGCATGATCACCGTAATAACCATTGAGAATTGATCCACAGTCGATGCTCACTACATCCCCTTCTTGCAATGGAATATCGGTAGGTAAACCATGTACCACCGTTTCGTTCTTGGAGATCAGTAAGGTGCTTGGGCAACCGTATAGGCCCTTAAAACCAGGCTCGGCTCCTTGTTGACGAATATAGTCTTCCGCCATGCGGTCGAGGTCCACCGGCTTTACCCCCGGCTTTATTTCTTTCGCCAGCATCCCTAAAGTTCTACTCACTACCAAAGCTGCTTCGCGCAACTTCTCGATCTCGCTGGCCGATTTTAATTTGATCATCTAAAATTTAAAAAAGCGTTTCTTGGATTTCTTCTTTTGCTCCGGCCCGGTGACTGCCTCCCCACCGGCAATTTGATGGTATATCTCTCCCCATCCTGGGAAGCCGCCAAAGTTACGGTCGTCGATAAACATATCGGCATGTAGCTTTCTACTGGCCTTACGTTCATCGAACTTTTCTTCGGGATAGCTGGCATTCACGGCATAAAACTCAATGCCATGTTCTTTGCAAAAGGCTACGGCCTCATCCAGTTTACGGCCATAGCGATAGGTCCACAGAATTAATCGGTGTCCATCCCGCTGCAACATCTTTAAAGTGTCGAAAGCAAAAGGCATGGGCTTCCCGATTTTCGGATAAGCGTCTTCTACAATGGTGCCGTCAAAATCAACGGCGATTAGTTTCGAATCTAGATTCATGCTAAGAGCGTTTTACCGGTCATCGCCGCCGGTTGTTCTACCTCCATTAAATCTAAAATGGTAGGCGCTACATCGCCCAGTACTCCCTCGTGCATGGGCGTCCCGTCCACATTATTTCCTACTAAGAAACAGGGAACAGGCTGAGTAGTATGGGCGGTATTTACCGTACCATCATCATTAAGCATGCAATCGGCATTACCGTGGTCGGCTAAGATGATAAAGCGGTAATCGTGTTTTAAACCTTCTTCGACCACCGCCTGTAGACATTGATCTACCGTTTCACAAGCTTTAATCGCTGCTTCCATTACGCCCGTATGCCCCACCATATCGGGATTAGCAAAATTGAGGCAGATGAAATCGGGACTTTGCTTTTGCATGTCCTCAATTATGGCATCACGCACCTCAAAAGCCGACATCTCCGGCTGTAAATCGTAGGTAGCCACCTTGGGCGAATTGATCAATAAACGATGCTCGCCGGGGAATTCCGTTTCGCGACCGCCACTAAAGAAGAAAGTTACGTGGGGATACTTTTCGGTTTCCGCAATTCGTACTTGGCTGCGATTGGCATTAGAAAGCACCTCACCCAAAGTATCGCTAAGATTGTCTTTTTCATAAACCACCTTTACCCCTTGGAAAGTATCGTCGTAACGGGTTAGGGTTACATAGTACAAGTCCAACTTCTTCATTTCCTGTTCGGGGAAATCCTGCTGCGTAAGGGCCATACTTATCTGACGACCACGATCAGTCCGGAAGTTGAAATTCACCACTAAATCGCCCGCTTCGATAAGACCTTCGCTATCGATAAGTCCAGGTTCGATAAATTCATCGGTAGTGCCTGCGGCGTAGTTCTTTTCCAAACAAGCTGCAGCTGATGGGAAGGCTTCTCCTTTTCCATGGGTCAGCAAGTCATAGGCCTTGCGCACCCGCTCCCAACGCTTATCGCGATCCATGGCAAAATAGCGACCAATTACCGAAGCTATCTTCCCACTAGTCTGAGCCATATGTTTTTCCAAATCAGCAACATAGCCCAAACCACCTTTGGGGTCGGTATCGCGACCATCGGTAAAGGCGTGTACATACACTTTTTCCAAGCCCTCATTATGGGCCGCGGTACATAAACCTTTAAGGTGATTGATATGGGAATGCACCCCACCATCCGACAATAGTCCGATGAAATGCACTTTTACTTGTTTTTCCTTCGCGTAGGCAAAGGCTTCCTGCAAGACCTTTTCTTGGGCCAGACTACCGTCTTCAACCGCGAGGTTAATCTTCACCAGGTCTTGGTAGACCACCCGGCCGGCGCCCAAATTCATATGGCCCACTTCCGAATTACCCATTTGGCCTTCCGGTAAACCTACCGCCATGCCCGAGGCTTGTAGACGGGTATTAGGATAATCGTGGTACAAAGAATCTACAAAGGGAGTCTTTGCTTTGTCGATGGCCGATACGGCGATATTCTTCGCAATACCCCAGCCATCCAATATGATTAAAGCCGCTTTTTTACTGCTGCTCATGCTACAAAATTTAGGGGGCAAAATTAGGCATTAAATGCCGAAGACCCTGATATTTAGAGGGAATTATGCCTGAAGCTTGGTGAGGGCGGTAACCGCTTGTTTGATATTATCGCGCACCTCCAGAATATTAGCCTCCATCATGTAACAGGGAGCCGATATTATTTTAAGCTCGGTGTCGATACTGATCTCCTCGATGGTAGCCGCGGTAGCTTGAGCGCCGGCTGCTTCCATCCCGCCGGAAATAGCCTCGATATCATAGGGCGATGCTTCCGCGGATGAGCCTACCGATAAGCGGGCCGAGAAGGAAGTGCCCTCGAGGGCTTTAGCTACGGTAGTCGGACTCATACACAAAGCCACGATCGGCTTCTTATTTTGCAGCATGCCCACAATGAGTTGCTTTACTTCTGGCAGTATTTTTCCCTCCGGACCACTAAAGGCCCACTTAGTAATATTCTTGGCGGTGCCAAAACCACCAGGCATAAAAAGAGCATCCATATCGCTGGGCTTCACCTCTGCCAAATCTTTGATTTCGCCGCGGGCAATGCGCGCCGATTCCACCAAAACATTACGCGTTTCGGCCATCTCTGAACCATCGAGGTGGTTCACCACATGATGTTGATCTACATTGGGCGCGAAACAAAAATACTCGTGCCCCGCTTCGGCCAAAGCCAATAAACTCAGTACTGCTTCGTGAATTTCCGTACCATCAAACACTCCGGATCCGTGGAGTAATACGCCTACTTTCATTGTTTTGCTTTTGCCTCTAAATTAAAGACATCTTGCGCAACAGGCAACCTTTCTTATCTTCATCGTCTTAAAACCAGAAAAACCCGTTTATTGATTCGCTTTTACCTCACGCTATACAGCTTGCTTTTAGGGCTTTGCTCCTTGTCGGGACAGGTGATAGAACATTGGAACCCTAATTTCGAATTAGACCAGCCCCTTTTCCTCGAATGGCGTAGCGGTTTTCACGCTCAGGATAGCCTGGCCTTCATCGAACAGGATTCCGGTTGGGTCTTATACAATCCGCTTAGCAATGAAGCGGAGTTCATCACCACTAAAGACCCTATAACAGGCAATAAACTCGCACCTATTTGGAGCCTCTGGCTCAACAATCGTGTATGGTTTTTGGCTAATCATCAGATCTATTTTTACCAAGAGGGCAAGACGTATCGTGGTGACAGCCTTTGGCCCGGCCAAAACTTCACCGAAGTTAACTACCTCTTTAGCGACGATCAGCGTCTATTATTTGTGGCAGATTCTAAACTCTGGATCTGGGACCAGGATAGTTTAGGGTCGATACACATTCCCTGGGATGTAGGTCAAGAAAAAACTTACAAAGCATTCCATGCCGCTCATGCTTCGGTATACGCTCTGTCCCGTGGTAACCTTTATCTTTTAGAAAAGGATCAGTGGAAAAGCTTCTCCTTACCACAAGGGACTAGTGTTGGTAATACCTACACAAATCTCTTCATCAGCCACTCAGAAGCACTGTACTTAAGCCTTGGCTTTGTGGGAAGCTATCGCTTTTCTCCCCAGGCGGGCTTCGTAAAACTCACTGATGCTATTTTCCAAGACTTCAAAGAAGACCGTAGCCAAAACTTATACGGTTTAAATCGAGAAGAAGAATTGGTCCGCATCGAAGCCGGAAAATTAGACACCCTTGAGGGCTACAAGCTCTACAGCATGCGCCAGTATTTTCGCGGCGCCAGCAACCTATTTTACGGACTTAAGGATTACAACGGACTAATAACGCTGCGCTTAGATGCCCTTCATAATCCGCGCAGCACAGCAATCTTAAACAATGGCATTTGGCAGGCGGGCCTGAGTTCAAGCGGGGGGCTATTCGATCAAAGTTATGGCCCTTACGGGGAGGAGCAAAGGGCCGAAGACCCCTTAAATTTCCAGAGTGTAGCTGAAGGAAATCACCTGGTTACCGATGCCGGTCTATGGCTAAGTTACCGGATTGAAGTCGATTCAGGGACCAAAACCTATTTCGACGGCACCGCCCTTAAGTCCAGGGTTTTTAATGATGCTGGGGATATCAACTTTGGACCGATCAGCTTTAAGCGGGATGAGCATTTTCGGCAGCGCTACAATCGTGTATGGAAAGTAGACCAAGCCATGATCCGTGATTTCCGGCGCAATTACGAGGACCCTTTTTATCCCATTCCGGAAGTTATACAAAACTGGCCGGCGCATGGCGATACCACCAAGGGCGAAGCCTGGCTACTGGCTCCCTTTGTGGATCTCAATTACAATGACATCTATGAACCCCATAAGGGCGACTATCCCTCTATTAAAGGAGAGGCGGCTCTTTTAGCCATCTTCAACAATGCGCGCCGTAGCAATGAAAGTGAAATCTCTGGTATTCTGGGCCTACCCGACTCCTTGCTTATAGAAGGCCTAATCATGCTTTACCATTTACCTAAAAATGGTATTGCCAGCGACAGCGCAGTGTTTGTGGAATACAAAATTACCAACCGCGGCCGGCGACTTGAAGAACTCCATATAGGCATGGAAGCTAGATTACACAACAAATCTTCTGGGGATCGCTTAAGGGCCTGTGATAGCATAAATAACAATGCCTTCATTTATCCGATGAACCCTTATAATGGGGCCTGGCAAAGTGCTTTTGTAAGCGTACCCGACCAACAAATGATAAGCCATACGGTGGTACATTCACCGGAAGAGACTAGTTCCATCGCCTACCAACCCCGAAATCATTTCCCGATGGGCGCCGATCATTTTTACAATTACCTCAACTCCTATTTTTGCTGGGGAAAAAAGCAAGTGAGAAGACCAACGGAGATTCAAAACGATAGTCTTAGTGGTGTGCCGACAGCCTCTAAATATCCCTTAAGCAAGTTTCAATTCAACGCCTACTATAATTGGAAAGCCCTACAGGGTAGGTACCCATTTGGTCAAAATCGCAGCAGTCTACTGCGTCATCCTAATGTAAACCTAGAAACAAATGAAAGCCTCTGCCTAACTTATGCCTTTCACTTTAGCTCTTCCACCAAGAGCTGGCAGCAATCCGTCTTAGGTGGTCAGGCGCAAAGCCAAGAAATTGGTGATTATTTGGATGCGCAAGATTCTTGTTGGACTCAGATTCTAAGGGGCAATCAATTGGAGCCACAAAGCTTTTTAATAAGCCTTTGGCCTAATCCTAGCGCCTCGGTTCTGCAAATTCAATTAGACCCCGAAAATAAACTGCTAAGCTCTAGGATCTATAGCATCAATGGCAGTCTGGTCGCAAGCTATGGGGCGCTAAAAAGTCTAGATATACACCAACTCAAAGCGGGCCTCTACCTCATCGAATGCGAAACGGAAGAAGGCAGCGCCCTCCTTAAATTCATTAAGCTTTAAGATTATCGCGCGGCTTTTTCCTTTAAGCGCGCTATTTGAATGGGGTCACACAACTCCCGATAAGCATCGCCTGCAGCCCAGTAGGCAAAGCGTCCGTTCTCCTCTTGCCAGTGCTTTTGGATATAGGTCACCACCTGCTCATTAAGCCAAAGACTGCGCTTGCCTAAAGTGCGCAATGCCCAAGAATGGGCCTTCTTCACAAAATTGCGGTCGTCCTCGATATATTCCTTAATCAGATCCAGATAAGGCAGGAAATCGGCATCGGGCATTTTCTTTTGCTTCATCGATAAACAGGCTATCATCACTATGCCTGCGCGCCGATTAAACTCACCGGGCAAGGGACTCCACAAATAAGGCAGCTCTTTAGCAAAGCTGGTTTTGGCAAATAGATTGGAACAATATTGATCGACTAAATCCCAAGAGTATAAAGGAGTCATTAGGTAATCGGCCTTTTCGGGACTAAGCTCCTTATAGGGGTAGATTAAACCCGCCGCCATCTTTGCCTCGTGGATATCACTTTCAAAAAGGGCTTCGGCTAAGGCTTTATCGTTCTTAAAAGGTTTTAGATAATTGCGCAAATCGGGCATCCGCACCCCTATGGCATGCTCGGCCGGAATACCAAAGCCAAAAAGTTTCTGACGGTAATTCTCATCCGCCAAAGCGTAGAGGCCCTCGATAAAGCTGGCCGCCTCCATTAGCCCAATAAAAAGCTAATATCTCCGGGTTCTATTTCACGAGCCGCCTTAGCCGCTTCGAATAAACGGGCGCTATGCGGACCTTTCAATTCCAGACGATTGTTTTCCAAGCGCAACCAACTGCCTTCCCGAATACCGATAACCGGCTGTGAGTTTTGGCAGTGGAATTCATTGATGCGGGTTTCGCGAGTTTCCCCTTGATGCTTAGAATCAGGTACCGGATCCAAATAATGGGGATTAATATTAAAGGGCACTAAAGTAAGGGCATGGAAGCTGGGTGGATATACAATGGGCATATCATTGGTGGTGCCAATGCTTAAACCGGTGATATTGCTACCGGCGCTGCTTCCCATATAAGGGGTTCCGGCTACCACCGCTGCGCGCAAAGGCTCAATCAGCTCCAGCTCATATAAAGTCTTGGTGAGTAAAAAAGTGTTTCCTCCGCCTACAAAAATCGCCTCTGCTTCGGCTATCGCCTTCATCGGATCGGCGTATTCGTGAATACCCTTTACCTCAATACCAATCGGCGCCAAGGCCTTTTGGGGATAGCTGGTGTATTCATCATAAGAAATTCCGCCGGGCTGGGCGTAGGGAATAAATAAAAGGCTTTTGCGCTCCCCCATAAAATCCTGCAGCTCGTCCAAGAGATATTCCATGTACTCCGAACCGTAAATCTTAGAGGTGGAGATCATCAATATCTTGGAGCGTTCGCTGTGGTATGCTTTCATGGGAGGGTTTTTGGGCTCACAAAGATATTTAAAGCAAATCGATTTTGGAGCTATTTAGTCTCTTGATAGAGATGGGTCCAGATCCCCATCACCAAACCATCGATGCGGGTCCAGATCGGTCGAACCATCCCCTTTACCGCCGAAATATGATTGTAATCGCCGAAGAAGACCATGGGATTTGACTCAAATGGCTTTTCGGAAATCTTAATATTTTCCCAGCTATCCCCGCTATCTCTACTCACCGCCATATACACATCGGTGTAAAAGCCTTCCAGATCACGGCGATCGTAAAAGACGGTGTAGAGATAGCCACTACTTTGATCAACGGTCATCCAAGTAAAAAACTGATCGGCTTCGCCTCCATCATCGTTAATCTTTTGGGGCTCCGACCAGGTAGCTCCGCCATCGTCACTCTTGATGAACCACACATCGTAATTCCCCAAGCGATCGTCTACCCAATTTACGTAGATATGTCCGCGGTAAGGCCCCTCACTTAGATCGCAAACCGTAACCGGCATGCCATTGGCGCGTTGAATCCCTTCCACATCAATATCCCAACCGCCGGGCTGCTCGGCAATCACCAAATCTTCTTCCATCCAAGTCTTTCCGCCGTCGGTCGACTTATCGAAAAACAATTTATTCTGATTGGCCCAGGTGACATAAAGCGCCCCATTCGGTCCTACTGCCGGTACCGCTCCCTCTGTGGTACTATCGCCATCTAGGCAATTACCGGCCACTTCATTAATGCGAATGGCCTCCGACCAAGTTTCGCCGCCGTCCAGCGATTTGGAGAACAGAATATTGCTTTCATAAGCCGGATCATTAGTGCCGTATTTGTCGAATTGGGTCCAGGTAACATACAAAGCATTGGTTCGTGGATCTACCACTGCCCAATGCTTATCCTGATCTTTGGGATGAAACATTCCCGTGTAGGAACCATTGTTCCAAGACTTTCCGCCGTCGACTGACTTCTGAATCACAATACGATCGAGTATTTGATCGCCGGACCAATTATCGCCATTGGGGTCGGATAAGTGCAGAAAATAATGGGCGCCCGCGGTATCACTTACGATTACGGGATCACCCCACACGCCATAGGAGGACACCAGGGTATCGCCCTGCCAGGTCTTCCCCGAATCGGTCGAATAAAAAAACTGGTCTAATACCGCTCCCGCCACTACATTGGCCGGGTCTACCGGGTTTATACTTATACTCGGTTCACATAAACCACGGCCTCGCAAGAGACTACCCTCGCCAATCTTTACATTTTGGGCCATTAGGCTGTAGCCTGATGCGACTCCTACAATAATTGCTATAAACTTCTTTGTCATTTCTTCCGAATACACATTAATCCATCGCGTAGGGGCAAGAGTAAATTCTCGACCCGCTCATCTTCTTGCACGAAGGTATTGAATTCCAAGAGGGCTTTAGTGCTTTCGTCATTGGGGTCCAATTCTTCCAAAACCTTGCCACTCCACAGTACATTATCGGCTAAGATTAGGGCTCCGCCTGGCAAGCCGTCAATAAGCTTTTTGTAGTAATCCAGGTATCGGGGTTTATCGGCATCAATAAAGACCAGATCCCAGGGTTTTTGCAAATGATCTAAAGTTTCCAGTGCATCACCAATATGCATGTGAATTTGCCCGGCGTAGGGCGAACGATCAAAAAAACTGCGACTAAAAGTCTCCAGTTCATCGTTGATCTCGAGGGTATGCAATTCGCCATCCCCCGCCAAACCTTCGGCCAAGCAAAGGGCCGAATAACCGGTATAGGTGCCAATCTCTAAAATGTACTGGGGCCGGATAAGTTTCGAAATCATGGCCAGGTATCGGCCTTGTATGGGGCCACTTAGCATGCGCGGCTGCAAGACCTTTAAATGGGTTTCACGGTTTAATTGGGCCAATAATTCGGGCTCTGCATCATGATGCTGGGCCAGATAATCTTCGAGTTCCTCACTAATAAAATGCATAAGCACAAAAGTAGGGAATAAGCAAGGCGAATGTTTAATTTAGCCCCATGATCAAGATTCGTCCTTTTAAAGCTATTCGTCCCCCGCGCGACAAGGCCTATTTGGTGGCCACTCGTTCTTATATGACCTATACCGAGGCCGAAATGGACGATAAGCTCAAGAACAATCCCTACACCTTCATGCATGTAATCGACCCTAAAGAAGGGCGCGATTTACCCTATGGTAGCGCGAAGTACGATTTGGTAAAAAAGACCTTTAAGCAATGGTGTGAGGAAGAAATCTTCCATCAAGATCAGCAAGCGGCTTTTTACCTTTACTCCCAACTTAAAGACGGTAATGAGTACATTGGTATTATTGCCGCGGTAAGCGTAGAGGACTATGTAGAAGGGCGTATCAAAAAGCATGAAAACACCCTTAGTGCGCGCGAAGAGATGTTCACCAATTACCTCGAGCACACCGGCTTTAATGCCGAACCAGTACTCTTGATCTATCACGACGATTTTCAATTAAATAAGCTCTACGCTCGATACATTGAAAGTCGAGCGGAGTACGAATTCACGAGCACCGATAAGGTCTTTCATCAACTCTGGCCCATCCACAATGCTGAAGATGTTGCCCTCATCCAGGCGGCCTTCGAAAAGCAAGAAGCGCTCTATATTGCCGATGGTCACCATCGCAGTGCCAGCTCGGCCTTATTGGCGGAACGCGCCAAAGAACAAGGGCGTAGCGGCGATCTGCACCAATACTTCATGGCCTTCCTAATTGGCGAGGAGCAAATGAAGATTTACGATTACAATCGCTTAGTAAAAAACGACAGTGGCAAGAGTAAGGAGCAGATTTTAGAGGAATTACATCAGAGTTTCCAAATAGAACCCAAGTATCAAGAAACTTTCCACCCCCAAAAGCTCCACGAAATGGGGATGTATATGGAGGGTGAGTGGTTTAAGCTGAGTCCTAAAATGGGGAGCTTCGACCCGAGTGATGCGGTAGCCCACCTCGATGCTGAAATCTTAAGTCGTAATATCCTTGACCCGGTCTTTCACATCAAGGATTTGAAATCCGACAACCGTGTAGGCTTTGTACCGGGCACTCACGGCCTGGAAGAACTCGAGCAAATTGTGAATAAGGGTAAGTACGATATCGCCTTTAGCCTACACCCCGTAAGCATCGAACAGATAAAAGCGGTAAGTGATGAGGGTAAAATTATGCCTCCGAAAAGCACCTATATCGAACCCAAGCTGCGCAGTGGCCTAGTGATCTACAAGATTCTGGAAGACTAGAAAGGCCAGGTTTCCAGGCACATAATCAGCGCCAAACCAAAGGCAGCTCCCGAAACAAAGAGGTTCCAATCGCGAATCTTGCGATTAAAGATCAAGGTGTAAATCCCCATAATCACCAGCATGATTAGCACCACTAATAATTGAGCCAACTCAACCCCCAAATTAAAGGGTAAAAGGGCCTGCCAATAATTACCGTCGCCCATAACCAACATGCCATAATAATTAGAAAAGCCCAAACCGTGTATCAATCCGAATACTCCGGCTATCCAGTATTTCGACTTAGAATTAACATTCTGTCCGGCCTTGGTCATATTAAACAAGGCGGTGAGCACAATGGTAAGAGGAATTAAAAACTCAATCAGGCTCTTGTCGATTTTTACCATATCAAAGGCCCCCAGACTAAGGGTGAGGGAATGCCCAAGGGTAAAGCAGCTTACTGCAATCACCACCTTTAACCAATGCTTGGTTTGGTAAACCGCCATTAAAGCGACAATAAAAAGGATGTGATCCAAAGCATCTAGACTCAGAATGTGTTCGTAACCTAAACGCAGGTAATTGCTAAATCCCGACATTTTAAAATTCTAAAATCGTTTCCCCTTCTCCCGGGCTCAGAAATGCCGAACGCAGTTCTTCCCCCACTTTAACATTGACAATGTTACTCTGATCCTCAAAACTATCGAAAAATATTTGATTCCGAACCAACAGCTCCTTAGGCGGCTCTACACAAGGGAATTCTAGGTACAAATAGCTTAGCTCATATTCTACCTCCAAGCCGATATAGCGCATGGGCAGCTCCATTCCATCCGCCTCAAAGGCCAATACTTCGCGCAGATATTCCGCAATTAATTCGGGGGCTTTTTCGTGCTCGGTAGGCGTTCCTAAATCTAAATCCAATCCCGATTGCTCCTCAAGACGATCCTCTAGATCTTCGGTAAAGACCCGCAAGGTCATCTGTAAACTCTGCTGTTTATAGTCAACCTGGGCGATGCTCACGTGGAAATCGTGCCGAGGCATAAAGATTGTCAATAAGAGAAGGCTCCAAATCGATGGCATATTCGTCTTGCTTTTGCTTTTGCTAATGTACCTTTAAAAGCAAAATTTGTTCGATGTCCAATCAAGATTTAATCATCCCCGAACGCAGTCGCGATATTGGCGACTTCCTGGTAGGCCGTCTCTTACCCTTCCGCAAAAAGCGCATGGTAGGCCCCTTTATCTTTATTGATCATATGGGTCCGGTTGACCTAAAAGCGGGGCATTATATGGATGTCGACCAACATCCGCATATCGGCCTGGCCACCCTTACTTTTCTTTTGGAAGGGGAAATAGAACATCAGGATTCCTTGGGTACACGTCAAGTAATTCGACCCGGCTCGGTAAATTGGATGGTAGCGGGTTCGGGTGTAGCCCATACCGAGCGCACGCCTGCCTATATTAGGGATAAGCAGGAAAGTTACCGCATGCATGGCTACCAGATTTGGGTGGCTTTACCCAAAGACCTGGAAGACAGCGAGCCTTCTTTCCATCACTTTGATGCCCAAGACTTACCAAGCTTTACTTTAGGGGAAAATAAAATGACCCTAGTTGCCGGCGAGGCATTTGGACGCCAGTCTCCGGTGCCGGTTCACTCACCCTTATTTATGGTCGAACTCAAAGCAGAAGCAGATAATGAAATTGACCTTAGCGGACAAATGAAGGGCGAAATTGGCATTTGCGTAGTAGAGGGTGCGGTCTATGCCTGTGATCAAAAAGTGGAAGCCGGCAATCTACTGGTAGCCAAGGAAGAAGATGTCTGCAAACTGGGGATTGAAAAAGGATCCCACCTATTATTCTTTGGGGGTGAAGCCTTTCCTGAAGGCCGACACATCTATTGGAACTTTGTTTCCAGCGATGCCGAGAAAATTGAAGCCGCCAAAGAAAAGTGGAAAAATTGGGACTGGCCCAAAGTTGAGGGCGACGATAGCTATGTCCCTTTGCCGGGAACTAAATAAAATTGACCCTTACATAATTAGCCCGGGCCTACAATACAATAAATTACCGCCTTTTGTCGCTAGTATAGAAATACTCCCACTATGCGACTATCAATTTTCCTTAGCTTACTGCTCTTTGGCAGTCAGCTTGCCGCCCAATACCACAGTTTTGGCTTTGGCGCAGGCAGCTCCGCCTTCCGCGGCGAGACCACCAAAAATCAAAGCATTTTCGAAGAAGCCGGCCTCAACCTTTATGGCTACTATTCCTACTGGTTGGCCGATGACGAACGCTGGCAATTAGTGGCGCAAGCCCGCCTTGATTACATAAACGGACGCCGTGAAGGTCAAGCCAGTGATGCCGATTATTCCTACCGGGCTAACTCCTTCCTTTTAAGCCCCTTGGCGGGGATTCGCTTTTATGCTGACCGCGATATTATGGAATATGTGCCCGAAAAATGGCAAGGCGGTTTATTCCTTGGGCTCTATGCCGGAGCGGCGGTAGCCTACAGTGACTACAGCATCCCACAAGTCATCGACCCGGCTAGCCCGCACTTTAAAACTAGTCCGACCATCACCTTTAACAGCATGTTCGAAGTCGGTTACCGGATGTTTTGGAATCAGTTTTGGGCCTACGAAATATCGCTGGGCTTACAACATGGATTCAACGATCGTTGGGATGGTTTTAAAGGCAATACCACTACCAATGATTTTGTGACGCATATTTCGGTCGGGGCCACCTATTCCTTTTACGCCTTCCGCTAATTAAGCCAAGCAGAACTAAAGAGGCCTATGGCCAATAAAAGCAGAATCGTAATTTGAAACCAGCGACTAAAAGTTTGAAAGGCTGGGCTGTTTAAATACGCCGCTAATCGTCCCGCTAAAAAGGCAATGGTTGAAAAGATGAGAAAGGCTTGTAGCATGAAACTTAAGCCCATACTAAACATCTGAGCAAAAGCCGACCAGTCTGCTTGCTGATCGACAAACTGCGGCAAAAGAGCCAGGAAAAAGACCGTGACCTTAGGGTTAAGGACATTCATGAGAAAGCCCTTACGATAACTGCGCCAGAAACTGGGCTGCGGACCAAGACTCTTACTACCCTCAATGGTAATTTCCTTGGCTTTTTCGCGATAGGTGCCATAGGCGATGTAAAGAAGATAGAGTCCACCGATGATCATAAGTCCGTTAAAAGCCCAAGCTCTTGCCTGCAAGAGAAGCGCCAAGCCACTGGCCGCCAAACTAGTATGCACCAGCACCCCCGAAGCCAAACCCGCGGAGAGACTAACTCCCCTTTTGCTGCCTCTTAATATAGATTCACTGAGCACAAAAAGATTATCTGGCCCCGGCATGAGGGTCAGACCAATTGCGGCAATGAGGAAGGTTAAATAGAGTTCGCTGTTCACAAATTGAAATTGGCCCTTAAATTAATCACACTTGCAAAATAGAGCCACATAAAGCACCTTTGTTTTATGCAAAATACCGCTGAGAAATACTGGTTTGCCCTCTACACCAAGCCCCGTGCGGAAAAAAAACTAGCCGAACGCCTGCTAGCCAAAGGCTTTGAAGTTTATGCCCCTACCCAAACCCTGCATAAGCAGTGGAGCGACCGCATAAAAAAGGTGGAAGAACCTTTTTTTAAGAGCTATGTCTTTGTGCGCTTTAGCGAAGAGGAAAAGCTCAGCGTTTTACAGACCCAAGGGGCGGTAGCCCTAGTAACTTGGTTGGGAAAGCCGGCTAAAATCCGCGACTCCGAAATTGAGGCCATCCGCGACTTTTTAGCCCGCTATGAAGGGGTGAAAATTGAAAACATCGACATTAAACCGGGTCAGGCGGTGCGCATTAAGCATGGCTCGCTTGAGGACCAGTTTGGCACCGTCCTGCGCCAAACGAAAAATAAAGTTACCTTAGAAATTGAGCAATTGGGTATGCGGCTTTTGGCCGAAGTTCCTAAGAGCCAAATTGAAATTGAATCATGAAAATAGCTGCTACTCTACTCATTATCCTTTCCGCCTTTAGTTTAGAACTGCAAGCCCAGGAAAAAATAAACTGGATTAGCATTGAAGAGTTGGAAGCGGCTCAGGCGAAAGAACCACGCAAGGTCTTTATCGACATGTACACCAATTGGTGTTCTTGGTGTCATAAAATGGACAAAGCCACCTTTCAACACCCCGGCATCGTAAAGTACATCAACGAAAACTACTATGCCGTGCGCTTTAATGCGGAAAGAAAAGATACCGTGGTTTACCGCGGACAAGCCTATAGCTTTATCAAAAATGGTCGTCGCGGCTACCATCAACTGGCAGCGATTTTAATGAATGGCCGCCTTTCTTATCCTACCATCGTTTACCTCGATGAGGAATTACAAATGATTCAGCCGGTACCCGGCTATATGGGACCCCAGGATTTTGAGCGCACCATCACCTACCTCGCAGGGGACTTCTATAAAAGTGAAGCTTTCGAAGATTACAAAAAGCGTTACACAATCGTTCATACAGCGAAAGAAAAGGAAGCGAATTAATTCTGCTTTTGAATTTAGAATCTTAAGGCTAAACGAGCATTTCCATTAACTTTGCCGCTTTCAAATTATCGGCATGAAAATCTCCTATAACTGGCTTAAGCAGTATTTAGATATTGACCTTCCCGCAGATCGGGTTTCCGAAATTTTAACCGACACCGGCTTAGAAGTAGAGGGCCTCGAAATGGTAGACACCATTAAGGGCGGTTTACGCGGAGTGCTTATCGGTGAAGTTTTAGACACTAAGCCACACCCAAATGCCGATCGTTTAAAGCTTTGCACTGTAAATATTGGCGCCGAAGCACCGGTGCAAATTGTTTGTGGTGCTAAAAATGTGGCCGCCAATCAGAAAGTACCGGTGGCTACCGTTGGTGCCGAACTTTATACCGAAGAAGGGTCTTTCACCATCAAAAAGAGCAAATTGCGCGGCGAAGTTTCGGAGGGCATGATTTGCGCCGAAGACGAATTGGGCCTTGGTGATGATCACGATGGCATTATGGTGCTCGACCCGCAAGCCGAAGTGGGTTCACCCGCCGCCGATTATTTCAATATCGAATCCGATTACTTAATCGAAATTGGCCTAACCCCCAACCGCACCGATGCCATGTCGCATTATGGAGTGGCCCGCGACCTTAGAGCAGCCCTACTGCGCTTTGGAGAAGACAACATTGACTTACACTTACCTTCTACCGCCAACTTTGTAGTTAAAAGCAAGGATCTTCCGGTAGATGTAGATATTCAGTGCCCCGATTCTTGCTACCGCTACATGGGCGTAAGCCTGAAAGGCGTAAAAGTGGGGGCCTCGCCAGAGTGGATCCAGAACCGCTTGCGAAGCATTGGCTTAAAGCCTATAAACCTAGCGGTAGACGTAACCAATTTCGTATTACACGAATGTGGACATCCCCTGCACGCCTTTGATGCCGATAAAATCAAGGATCATAAAATTATAATCCGTAAAGCTCAAGAAGGGGAGGCTTTCACCACTCTAGATGAAACTGAGCTTAAACTGAGCGCAGAAGACATGGTTATTGCCGATTCCGAAAAAGCCTTGGTCTTAGCTGGGGTTTACGGTGGTTTAAACTCGGGAGTTAGCGAAGAAAGCCAAAACATTTTCTTAGAAGCCGCTTATTTCAATCCGGTTAGCATCCGCAAGAGCGCCAAGCGTCATGCCCTTAATACCGACTCCTCCTTCCGTTACGAAAGAGGCGTCGATCCGGAGATGACCGAATACGCCTTAAAGCGCGCCGCTAGCCTTATCCTTGAATATGGTGGTGGAGAAATCGCCATGGATATTCGCGATGAACATCCGGTAAAACTGGAGCCATTCCAGGTGAGCCTAGATTTAGACTATATGGATACCCTTATTGGTGAATCCATCCCCATGGAAATGGTACGTACCATTTTAGCAGGCCTCGATATTCGTATCATGGCCGAGGTTAGTCGCACCCTACAATTGGAAATTCCTCAATACCGCCAAGATGTGCAGCGTCCGGCCGATGTTGTGGAAGAGGTATTACGTATTTACGGTTTTAATGCCGTGCCTTACGAAGGCGCGATGCAGCTTTCGGTGGCTAAAATTGATCCACGTGACGACGCTCGACAAAGAGAGGCAATCAGCAGCCTGCTTAGTGGCATGGGCTTCCATGAAATGCTTAACAACTCCCTAACCAAAGCGAGCCATTACGAGAAATACGGCTTTAAGCCTGAAGCGAGTGTAGCGATGATTAATCCCCTTAGTCAGGATTTAGGCGTAATGCGTCAATCTATGCTCTTCGGCGGATTGGAAGTAATCGACTATAACCGTAAACGCCAGCGACCCGACCTTAAGCTTTATGAGTTTGGCCGCACTTACCGCATGGAAGAAGACGGTTCTTACAAAGAAGCGGAACGTTTAGGTATTTGGATTAGTGGCCAGGAGCGCCCCGAAAACTGGAAGTTCCCAAACCAGGACTCCGATTTCTTTAGCCTTAAGAATGCCGTCCTAAATGTTTTAGACCGCCTCGGAATAAAAGGCTATCAAGAAGAAGGCTTCCAGGACGAATTGTTTGGCGAAGGACTTCGCCTGGCCCGCGGGAAAAGCAGCTTAGTCGACTTAGGCTTGGTGCATCCTAAAGTTTTAAAGGACTTCGATATTAAGGCGCCGGTGTATTATGCCGACTTAAACTGGGATATGATCCGCAAGGCGGCCAAGAAGGTGCAGATTGTAATGGAGGACTTGCCTAAATATCCTGAAGTACGACGCGATTTAGCCTTATTGGTAAACAAGGAAGTGACTTATAACGAGCTTGCCTTAAGTGCAGCCAAAGCGGGAGGCAAATTACTGCGAGCCATCAACCTATTTGATGTCTACGAAGGCAAGAATCTACCGGAAGGTAAGAAGTCTTATGCCCTAAGCTTTGTATTCCGCCACGACGAGAAAACCCTCAATGACAAGGCAGTAGAGCAGTTTATGGATAAGATTTTGAAAAGCCTCGAAAAGAACCACCAGGCCAGCTTGCGCTAGTGAACATTTTTGGGGCATCACGCTTTGTATAGCTTGTGCTAAAGATAGCTTACGATCCTATTTACCACCATCCACTGCCTAAGGGACACCGTTTTCCGATGGCGAAATACAGCCTCTTACCCGAGCAATTGATGTACGAGGGTACTTGCACTGAGGACAATTTCTTTAGTCCGGGCTTACTTACCGAAGCACAAATATTGCGCAGTCATAGCGCTGATTATTGGCAAAAGCTAAAAAGCCTTAGTCTTAGTCGAGCCGAAGAGCGCAAAACCGGCTTCCCCCTATCCGCGAAGCTAGTAGAACGAGAAAGACGCATTAACCAAGGCAGTATCGAATGTGCGCTACATGCCTTAAATGATGGCGTAGCTCTTAATATTGCTGGTGGCACGCACCACGCTTACAGTAATCGAGGTGAAGGCTTTTGTCTGCTAAACGACATCGCCATTGCCGCGCATTACCTCCTCGACGAGGGCTTGGCGAAAAGAATTTTGGTTATCGACTTAGACGTACACCAAGGCAATGGTACCGCCGAAATTATGGCGGAGGAAGAACGGGTCTTTACCCTTTCTATGCACGGCGCCAAGAACTACCCTTTAAAGAAGGAGCAAAGTGATTTGGATATTGAACTCCCCGATGGCTGTGATGACCATTATTACCACCAGCAGATGGAGCGCTTTATTCCGGCCACCATTGATAGCTTTGAACCCGATTTCCTCTTTTTCCAAAGTGGCGTAGACGTTTTAAAAACCGATAAACTCGGGCGTTTAGGATTAAGCATGCAAGGTTGCAAAGAAAGGGACCGTAAGGTCTTTCAATGGGCTAAAGATTATCAAATTCCGATCGCGGTGAGTATGGGCGGCGGTTACAGTGAGCGCCTCGCCGATATTGTAGAAGCGCATGCCCAAACCTTTCGCTTAGCGCAGGAGTTTTGGTTTTAGCTTAGGGGTAAGTAAATCGAGAAGCTAGTGCCCTTATCCACTTTACTTTTTACTTCCACTTTTCCACCCATGGCTTCAACCTGACTTTTTAGGATATATAAGCCCAAACCCCGGGCAGCGGGATTATTATGGAAAGTTTGGTACAATTCGAAGAGTTGCTTTCCGTGCTTTTTAAGGTCAATGCCCAAACCATTGTCTTTCACCTTAATCCGACTAAAACCTCCCTCCTCCTGTAAACTTATTTTTAAGCTAAGCTCGCGGCTGGGATCCCGATAGCGGATTGCATTGGTCACCAAATTGAGAATAATACTTTCTAGATAAGAAGGAACCGCCAGAACCTTATCCGCTTCCTCCACTTCAATACTTAACTGAGCATTTATCGATACCAGTTCATGCTGTAACATGGAAGTGATATGATTAATCGACTCGAGCAGCTTAATACTTTGTTTCTGCTGATTTAAATTGGTGTTCACGGAAATAACCTCATTGAGATTGCGAATAGTTTCATCCAGGCCCTTGGAAACATCACGCAGGTATTGCCAAAGCTTTTGCTTTTCATCATCCCGATCGGAATACTCATATGCATCAAGCAAGCCCGCGAAGTTAGCCGAGTAAGAGCGAATATTATGCGAAACGATAAAGGTAAAGCTCTGTAGCCTTTTGTTCTGATCGGCAGTAAGATCCAATAATTGCTGCATCTCGACCTGCTTGCTGCGCATCTCATTAATATCCCGCACAATTAGCAATCCGTAGAGGTACTCTCCATTGTCATTCCAAATTGGCTTGTGCTCAATATCTACCCAGAGACTGCCCTCAGCCGCAGATTGTAAGCGAATCTGCTTCTCGGCTCCCCTGTAAAAGCGCATCTCTTCCAATAAGTCTTGATAATCCCTTAGGCTTTCCTCCTCTACCTTTATTAGATCTTCAAATAGGGAGTTTTTAGGCTTGCTTTGATCGTGGATAAATCGCAAGGCGGCTTCATTTTGCCACTGCAAACGAATGTCTTTATCAAGGATAAAAATACCGTCCGTTACATTACCCGTGGCATGAGCCAATTGCTTTTGCTGCTCCTCTACCCTTTTGTAATCACTTAAATCACTCAGCACCCCATACCAGGTAGCATGATTCCCCTCGCCTTTACTAAGACTAGCATCGGCCCTAAGCCAACGTAGCTCTCCCTTTGCATCCCGTATTCGGAACTCGAGGTTTAAGGGCTTAGACTTTCGATAGGCGTATAGGATCGATCCCAATACCATGGAATAGTCGGCATTGTAAATCCGATCAACAATTCCTTTGGGCTTAGCCAGCATTTGTTCCCGACTAAGACCAAGATCTAGCTCACTGTAAGAAGGGCTAAGAAAACTGAAATCCAGTTGATCGCCATGCTGCTCCAGCTGAAAGACTACCCCTGGGATGCGAGCGGTTAAATTCTTGAGTCGCTCCCGACTCTCCACTAAGGCCTGCCGGGCCTTTTCACTGGCCGTTACATCTTGTTGAACACCGAAGTTTCCCAGGATTCGACCTTGCTCATCCTTCAACAAAATATAATCCCCTTCAATAATTAGTTCGCTACCATCTTGTTTACGCTCATTGGATTTCACGCGCCAATGGCCACGATCGAATAGGTCCTTCCACAATTGACGACCGTGCGCCATATCGTGTTGGTAAAAATCTTTAGGTCGTCTACCGATCATATCATTCTCGGTCTCGTAACCGTACTGATCAAGAATCGCTCGATTGACCCGCGTAATCATTTGATTCTCAAACACCCAATCCAGTGCCTCCTCCTTATCTACTCCATCATGCCATTCTAAAGGCTCAGGCAGCATCATAAAAAAGGCACCAAGTAGGGTATTATCAAAAAAGAGGGCCAATTCTTCCTCCTTCTTTTTCACCTCCTGACGCATGCGTTCCTCTTCAGTAATATCGCGGGAATTGGCTACTATATACTCCTCCCCTTTGAGCTCTACCAATTTAGCTACCACCTCTACGATAGCCTCCTGACCATTACTGAGGTTAAGATTTACCGCCTTAACCTTTTGCACCTGATTATCCTTCAGGTTTTTAACGTGCTCCGCCCAAGCTTGTGGGTTTTCCAGAAAGGCTTTATCAAATTGTTGTACTCGGTATTTCTGCAGCTCCGCCATGGGTATCCCCAAGCGATTAGAAGCCTCAGCATTGAGGTAAATCAGATTACCCTCCAAATCGGAAACTTGCAAAGCATCGTAGGTATTCTCGAAAAAAGCATGGTATAGCTTAAGCTCGCGCAATTGCTCTTCCAATTGATGCGAAGCTTTTTCCAGGGCCGACACATCGTAACCCCTGGCAAAAACGCCATGAAAACTCCCATCATAATTGGGCCAAGCAACAAACTGCCAAACTGTACTTAGCACCTCACCATTGGTTAATTGCTTTTCCAAAATCACATCTACTGCATTGCCGGGCTCAGCGATACATTCTTCCACTGCCTGATAGGCTTCGGCATGCGAGGATTCTAAAATATCGCGCATCGCATCCTCACCAATTCGTGAAGCCTCATTCGGATCCAAAAAGACCGCTTGGTAATTGTCGTTATAATAAATGTAACGCCCTTCTAAATCAGTTTTTAGGCAATAGTTGTAGGCAATTTGCGGATTCTTAGGCCAAGGAAAGTCCAGCTTATCTTCATGGCTTAACAAAAGGTAAGCCCTTGTATCAAGTTCAATCTTAAGAACTCGGACTCTGAAAAACAAAGGTTTTTCCGCTAAATAGTATTCCAGTCGTAATCCCTGTGCTAAAACATCTTCGCTAGTCCACAATTGCTGCCATTGCTGCTCGCCAAGGAGACTACGTATTTTTTTGCTCTGAATACTTTGATCCGGGTCAAGGCCCATTGCAATGGCCCATTTTGACTCATAGAAACACTCGGCCGCATCGTCTTTAGCCACTAAGCAAAAGCCAAATTTGGCCTTTAGGGGAGGTTCAAAGTCGTTTCGCCTTTGAGCAAGGAGATCATGGGCCATTTTAAAGACCTGATCTTTTTTCATCTGGACCGAATTACAATTCTAAATCTTGACGATGAATATACATAAATCCATCTAATGAATTGTTAAACAGCGGGTCTACATTAAAACAAACCATTAAGGCATTTTGCTGCAGATATTTTTTGATGAGCGGCGGCATGCGTAAATCACCAGGCTCAATTTCATCTATTTTACGGTCAAATTTCACTAGGTCCTCGGCGCTAGAGTGCATCACTATTTCTCGACCTTCCTTATTGAGCTTCGGTTTAAAAGTCTTGCGTGCTTTAATCTCCATGGCTAAATGTGCATCCCCAAAATTCTTCAGCAAATAGGCCACCATCAAGGCCTTACTAAAGGGAGAGAAATTATTGCTGATACTCGCGCAACCCATGATGTATTTTAGGTCGGTTCGCTCGCGCATCAAAGCGCGAATCCCTTCCCACATAACAAATAGTGGCATGGGCTTATTCTGATGGGCCGGCACTACAAAGGCCCGCCCCATTTCCAAAGCTTCACCCAAGAGGGGCTTAACCCGATTGCTAAACTTGAAAAGAGTATTTAGGTAAAAACCTTTGTGGCCGTAGGCTGAGAAAATTTCGGGTCCAATCGCTAATCGATAAGCACCGGCAATCGTTTCCTCTTCTTCACACCATAAAACCAAGTGGTGGTAATGCTGATCAAAACTATCTAGATCTAGAGATAAGTTAGACCCTTCCCCAATGGCGCGAAAAGTTAGCTCTCGTAAGCGACCAATTTCCCGCAGGATATTAGGGATCTCATCCGCCTCAGCGAGATAACATTTATAATTTCTACGCTCACTCACCTCTGCACCCGATAAATGCAGCGCGCGAATCTCCGCTTTAATCAGCTGAGCATCAACCGGCTCAATTATAGGCTCTTCCTTTTCGGGTCGGTTTTGCTGGAAGAGTTTAAAGCTGGGCTTAAGGGCATTACTCAGTATATACACCTTCGACTTTAGGAACTTCGCTAAGTCTTCAGGCTCTGGGTACGCCCCTATTTCTTTAGGATAGATCGATTTACCAAAGCGTACAATTACCGGCTTTGATTTTACCCTTCTTAATTCTGAAGGCATGCGAATCTCATCTACCGCCGGTATTAGTCGGCGAAAAATCTGATAAGCTATATTGCGATGGGCCTTAAAATAAACCGGGATAACCGGCACCCCCGCTTTGGCCACCTCGCTAATTAATCCAAGGTCCCAATTTCCATCGCGCATCTGACGACGCGATAAATCAAAATGCGAACTCACTTTTAAAGATGGGAAAAGTGCAACCAGCTTATCCTTAGCTAAAACATCGCTAAGGGCAGACTCACTTAGCGCTTCCTGCGGTAACTCAAAATCCCAGTACTCGCTTATTGCTTCTACATTTTGCTTTAATCGAGAACCAACAATCTTTAAGTCGGGACGCTTCTCTTTTAACAGCTTTATAAGAATAAGGGCGTCTAAGCCCGAAAGAGGGTGATTGCAAATAAGGATTGCCGGACCCTTTTCGGGCACCCTTCTTAATTCTTCTTCAAAGAACTCAAAGCTGAGTTCCAGCTCCTCTAAAAACTTGCTGATAATATCTTCTTCCCCCGAAGCGGCTAATTTGGCTAACAAAGACTTTCGTCCTTCTAATCCGGTTAAGGTTCTTAGGGTTTCTTGCCAGGCTTGGCGCTTGGATGCGGTGAGCCTAACCTTGCGTAGCACAGCTTTGGGGTTAATCTTGGCCATTTATTCTCTCAGTACAATTTGATAAGTGTCGGCACTTATCTGTTCCAATATTTTACGACCGCGACTTTGGATATAGGCTAAGGCCGAGTCGTTGTAATGACGAACTGTGTACAAGCTTAGCTCACTCACCATACTCACATCGAAACTCTGCTTTAACTGCTCAATAAGCTGCGGCGTGGCAATAGGATCGTCATTTACACAAAAGTAAGAACTTGTAGCTGAATGCTGCGAAAGGTTAACGCGCAAGCCAAATTGATGAAACAATTTGTAAATCTTCGCCTGATGATCCTCAGCAATAAAGGCGAGGTCACGCGTGGCCAAACCAATTAGCTGTTGTTTTTCTTTACGAATGAAACAAGATAGATGGGGCTCAAGCGGAGCCCCTTCAGTAATGGTAGTTCCCGTGGCGTCAGGCGCCTCAAAGGATTTTACCCTAAGCGGAATATTGCGCTCTTGCAGAGGCTGTATCGTCTTGGGGTGTATAACCGAAGCGCCATAATAAGCCAGCTCAATCGCCTCCCGATAAGAAATCTGATTCAGCAATTTGGTATCTTCAAATACCTTGGGATCGCCATTTAATACTCCGGGTACATCCTTCCAAATCACTACTTCTTCGGCCTGCAATACATAGGCTAAAACCGAAGCGGTATAATCCGAACCTTCTCGTCCTAGGGTAGTGGGATTTAAGTCGTCATCCGAACCAATGAATCCTTGTACCACATAGCGCATACCTTCCTGTACCGTTTCCGTAACCATCCGGCGGGTAAAATTCCAGTCTACCCGTGCGGCTCGGTAATTCTGATCGGTTCGTATTAAGCGACGTGAATCCAACCAACGGTTTTCATAGCCAATACTATTGAGGTAAGCAGACACTATCTTGGTTGAAAGCAATTCGCCAAATGACACAATTTGATCGTAAACCCGATTGAATGAGCCTACCGGAGAGGCCGATAGAATAGACTCTAATTGGGTAAAGAGCTGTTCAATATCTTGAAAGACCTTATGCTCTCTTTGTCCTTCGAAGAGACCATCTGCAATGTCTAGATGAAAGGTCTTTAGTTTAGCTAGCTTTTCCTTGGAAGCAAGCTCATCTCCCTTAAGGAAAGAAGCTACCAGCTCTTCCAAGGCATTGGTTGTCTTACCCATGGCAGAGACTACTACCAAGATATTTTCTTCCGGAAAATGGTTGAGAACAGAGGCTACGCGCTGCACCCCGGGCACATCTTTCACACTGGCGCCACCAAACTTAAATACTTTCATACAAGACTATTGGCAGCAAAATTAGCAAATGTGCTGTATCGCTCCCTTGGCGAAGGGAAAACCTATGTTAAATTTTAATGCTTAACCCAATTAGCATCCGATACGGCACAAATACCGCCGGAGTCTTCTAAGAGGTCGCGAATCGCTTCCTTGAGTTTCTCGAATTTGGCTGGCGCGCAATACCACACAATCATCGAGTTGGTAAAGGCATCGGTTAGCCCCATACCATCCTGAATTCCTCGGTGTCCCATGCCAATTACCTTATCGATTAAGGTATAGCCCTCTACTTTCTCACGGGAGAACAAGCTGAGTACATTTTCAACCTCAGCCCGAGGAACGATAATTTCAACGCGTTTAATATTTTCCATAATCAGGCGTATAAATGCTGGAGAATAAGATAGTAAATGGGAATCCCCACAATAATGTTTATCGGAAAGGTAATACCTAAAGACATAGGCACATAAATACCCGGATTAGCTTGCGGCACTGCCATACGCATGGCCGCTGGTACTGCGATATAACTAGCACTGGCCGCCAGAATGGTTAGCAAAAAGGCATTACCTAAACTGATGCCAAAAATCGGACAAAGCACCATGGTAACGCCTGCATTAATTAGGGGCACTAGGATACCGAAGAGCAGTAAAAATCCCCCTTTGGTACGCAAGCCCGAAATACGTTTTCCGGCCAAAAGCCCCATATCTAACATAAACAGACTAAGAATACCCTTAAATAAGCTGTCGCTGAAGGGGGCTACCCCGGCATATTGCTTGTCTGAGATTACCATGCCAATGATTAAGCTAAGCAGAATAATAAAAACCGAGCCATTGGTAAAAGCCTCGTGTAACACATGCTTTAATTTATTCTTGCCCTTTTTCTGGCTCGCAAAGCGGCCGATGAGGATCACGCCTACGATAATTGCGGGTGACTCCATAATCGCTAAAGCCGCAATCATATGACCACCGAAATCGACCCCCGCTTCCTGTAAAAAGCTCACCGCTGTCACAAAGGTTACCGCACTTACCGAACCATAAGTAGCGGCAATAGCCCCGGCATTGTAAACATCAATTTTCTTCTTGAGAATAAAGAAGGTGTAGAGGGGCACCACCACCGCCAGCAAAACCGCAAAGACCAAAGGCTTTAACATCATCGCCAAGTCTTCACCGTGCGCTAACTCCATCCCACCTTTTAAGCCAATGGAAAAAAGCAGGAAAAGAGATAAAAATTTCGCCACGTCCCGAGGAATCTCCAGGTCGGAGCGCACCGCAACTGCCAATAGTCCGCCCAAAAAGAATAAGATGGGCGGACTAAGGAAGTTGTCTATTATTAAACTAGTGTTCATATTATTCACCCTGACCTAAAGAGAAGGCCAGTTTACCGTCGAAGTAATACAAGTTTTCCGTCTTAATTACGTCTACACCATTGCTTACTAAGTTAGCAATAAGCGCGGGAACGCTTTCGCGTGAAACGCTCTTCATCTGATTAACGTCTTTGGGATTGTCTTTATGCACGAAGCGACAACGCCAGTGATCGGTGCAGAATGTTTCTGGTAATCCATCAGGGAAAACCTTAACACCGCGGTTGGTGATCATTTTTAACTTCATGGTATCACCGGCTAAAGCTTGCAGCTTAGCCCCTAGATCGTCGGCACTAATAGTAGCATCATCTACAAAGACATCAACCCCTACCAGGTCTTTCTGCTGCACTGGGCGCTCGTATTCTTCGATTTCGATTGGCTTAAAGCCATCTTGATCTAATTTATGTGCTTCGATGTTTTGAGGCATCTGACCTAAGCGCTCAATCACCGCATCGGCAAACTCTTTAGTGCCTACCTTTTGCTTAGAACTACCTTCGCGGAAGATATCGCCAGTGTGGATACCATCTTCAATAGTCTTGTACCATGCATTGGCTACTTTTTCCGCAACTTCTAACTGCCCCACATGCTCGAGCATAAGCACCGCCGCTGAAAGTAAGCCACTAGGGTTAGCCATGTTTTTCCCAGAAATATCCGGTGCCGAACCATGAACCGCTTCAAACATAGCAAAGCCTTTTCCAATATTTGATGAGCCTCCTAAACCAACGGAGCCAGTAATTTGCGCCGCAATGTCGCTGATGATATCACCGTAAAGGTTTAAGGTTACTACCACGTCAAAATCCTCGGGGCGATCCGCCAATAAAGCCGCACCGATATCTATAATCTTTAATTCAGACTCAATATCAGGGTACTCGGCCGAGATTTCGCGGAATACTTGCGAGAACAAACCATCGGTAACCTTCATGATGTTATCCTTCACCATACAAGTCACCTTCTTACGGTTAAAGTTACGCGCGTACTCGAAAGCGTGACGAATGATTTTACGGGTACCAGGGATAGTAATCAGCTTCAAACACTGAAATACGTCAGTGGTCTGACGGTGCTCGATACCAGCGTAAAGATCCTCTTCGTTCTCGCGAACGATAATCACATCCATATTAGGGTGCTTACTTTCGATGTAAGGCGATAGCGACTTACAAGGACGAATATTAGCGTACAAGCCCAGAGATTTGCGGATGGTCACATTTAAGCTCTTGTAACCACCACCTTGCGGAGTGGTAATAGGAGCCTTTAAGAAAACTTTGTTTCTGCGTAAGGTATCCCAGGATTCATTGGTAATGCCTGCCGTGTTACCCGATAGATATACTTTTTCACCGATATCAATGAAATCGTAGTCTAGTTCCGCGCCGGCTGCTTCGATAATTCGCAGAGTAGCGTCCATGATTTCGGGTCCGATACCGTCCCCTTTTGCAACCGTGATTCTTGTTTTGCTCATTGTGCTTTTTTTGAGATTACTTTAGTGAATTGAACAAGATTTGGATTAAGAATTCTGTTAGTTTCTGATTTTGTTGATCCTTTGGAAAATCAGTGAGCGATGGCAAATGCTCTTGGTAAAACTCAAGGCTATGCGCCATCTCTATAAGGGTGGTAGCCAAAGCAAAAGGAAAAGGATGCTTGGGACTCACCGTTACTATCATATCTGCCAATAGCTTAACCACACTCTTAAAGGGGGCAAATAACTTTTTGGCATTGTCTTCATCTACCTGAATGTGGTGATACGCTTTGGAGCCTTCTAAAATTACTAGGTTTCGTAAATCCTCCTTACTCACTAAGCCAGGGTCGGCAGCTACCGCAGGGATTTGCCCCACCACTCTTACCGCCTTGCGCAACTTTTCCTCCGGATCAGTTTCAATAGCCGTAAAAACCTTAATCTGTTGCTCCAACCAAGTCCAGTACAACTGAAAATAGTATTGCAACAAGCGCTGTTTATTGGGGAAATACTTATAGACCGTGGCCTCGGTGGTAGAGGCAGCAATAGCAAGCTTCTTGGCGGTAAAGGACTCCAAGCCCATATCGAGTATAAGCTTAGCACCAACACTTAATATCTTCTTACCGACTTCCGAACTAAGCGGGTCTTTTAAATAAAGATCACTGCTAAGAGTAAATGAATACTTGCTAATAGCCATGCTTCAGTTAAGTATAGTTTTACTTTACCTGGCAAAAGTAAAACCCCTCGCTTAATTGACAAACACTTTTTTTTAAAAAAATTACTGAGCGCTAGCCCGTCCAGCTAAAAAGCCGCTAGTCCACGCGTGTTGGAAATTAAAACCGCCGGTTATTCCATCTACATCGATAAGCTCTCCGACGGCGTAGAGGCCAGGAAACTTTTTAAGCGAATAATCCTTAAAATCGAGCTCTGACAGGGCGATACCCCCGGCAGTTACAAACTCTTCTTTGAATGTAGTTTTACCAGAAACCTTGAACTCCGCTCTTAGAATTTGCTCCCGAATTCGATTTAGCTCCTTTTTACTAAGATCGACCCAGCGCTTATCGAGTGAGACCTGAGCCCTTAGCACTAAACGTTCCCATAAGCGACGCGGTAGTTCGGAAATACGGGCATTAGCCAATTTCTTTTTAGCAAACAGTTTTAGCTGCTCCCCTACAAATGCTTCATAATCGGTATCGGTCCAATTAAGCCAATTAATTAGAATGGGGAACTTATAATTGCGCTCTGCCAAATCGCGCGCCTGCCAGGCCGAAAGTTTTAAGACCGCCGGACCCGAGAAGCCCCAATGGGTAATTAGCAGAGGACCATCTTGCTGCCACTTTGTACCAGGAATTTGCACCTTAGCCATTGGCACGGAAAGCCCCTGTAAATCCTTTAAATCTGAATCCGGTACATTAAAAGTGAATAATGAAGGTAATGGTGACACAATATCCAAGCCTAGCGGATCCAAGGGGCCAAAGCCTCTTATCTGAGCTTGTCCTCCCATGGCTAAAATCACCCGATCAAAGCTTTCCTTTACTGAACCGAAGTCCAATTCGAATTGTGCCCCCTTAGCAACAACTGCTTTAAGACGTTTACTAAAATGAATGGGGATATCAGCCGCTTTCAGCTCACCTAAAAGAATATCGATTACCGATTGCGAATCATCGCTAGACGGGAAAACCCGGCCATCGGACTCCACTTTTAAGGCTAAGCCTCTCGACTCGAACCAAGCCCGAGTCTCGGGATAGGCAAACTGACCAAAAGCCTTGCGCATTGCCTTAGAAGAACGCGGAAATGCTTTTAAAAGCGCACCATTATTCTGGACATCATGGCAAACATTACAGCGTCCGCCACCGCTAATTTTAACCTTAGCTAATGCCTTATTAGAGGCTTCAAATATTTGTACCTGACTATTGCCCTGGGCGGCATGAATGGCCGCAAAAACTCCGGCTGCCCCCGCCCCAATTACGGCAATATTTAAGCCTTGATCCGCCAAGGATCAGAGCCACCATTTACAGTTCCACCACTCCTTTTCGATATCCGCCCCCAAGCTTTCATAAAACTTTACCGCGGACTCATTCCAATCCAATACCTGCCAATCGAGGCGCTTCGCCCCCTTTGCCCGAGCCGCATCCGCTGTAGCCAGCAACAATTGCTTACCATAGCCCTTACCGCGATAGTCCTGCTTTATGTAAAGATCTTCCAGATAATAGCAAAAGCCTTTCCAGGTAGAATAACGGGGATAATAGAGACTAATACCGATTAACTCTTCACCCAGGTGCATTACCAAAAACTCGTAGGCACCGGCTTGCCAATCTTTTAGCAATTCCTCCTCGGTAGTAATAACCTCCTGAGGCGCTTTTTCAAAAAGGGCCAATTCTTTAATGAGAGCCAATAGCCCCGCCATATCCTTTTCCTTTCCAGCCCGAATGATCACCTCCATTACCAGTCGATTTCTACTTGGTTAGCGGTTAAATCTTCGAGATTTTGCCTGCGAGTAATAAGCTGAGCCTTTCCCTTATGTACCAGAACCTCCGCCGGCTTAAAGCGGCTATTGTAATTATTGGCCATGGTAAAGCAGTAGGCACCAGCATTGCGGAAGCCAAGCACATCGCCTTCTTTCACTTCGGTTATCTGACGGTCATTCGCGAAGGTATCGGTCTCGCAGATATAGCCCACCACCGAGTACACCCGCTTGTGACCCTCAGGATTGCTCACATTTTCGATGTGATGGTAGGCATCGTAAAACATCGGACGAATTAAATGATTCATCCCGGTATCCACCTGAGCAAATACGGTAGCAGTAGTTTGCTTTAAGCCATTCACTTTGCAGAAAAAGGTGCCGGACTCAGACACCAGGAACTTACCCGGCTCAAATTCAATTTCCAATTCGCGACCATATTCAGCGCAAAAGTCATTGAACATCTTGGTCATTTTGGAACCTAATTCCTCAATATCAGTGGCAATATCTCCTGGCTTATAAGGCACCTTGAAACCCGAACCAAAGTCGATGTATTGCAGATCCTTAAAATCGTGAGCCACATCAAACAAGAGCTCTGCCCCTTTTAAAAAGGTGTCTACATCTAAAATATCACTACCGGTATGCATATGCACCCCTTCAACTTTAATATCCAGACTCTTCACGAGGCGCTCGAGGTGACGTCTTTGGTGGATGGAGATACCAAATTTTGAATCAATATGCCCCACCGATATCTTACTATTTCCACCCGCCATAATATGGGGGTTCATGCGAACACAAACTGGATAGCTATTACCGTATCGCGCTCCAAAGCGCTCTAAAATACTGAGGTTATCAATATTAATTCGCACACCAAGGTCTACCGCCTTTACGATTTCATCGAAGGAAACTCCATTGGGGGTATAGATGATATCTCCAGCCTCAAAACCTGCCTTTAGGCCCAATTGCACCTCCTGGATAGAGACGGTATCCAAACCTGCCCCTAGGGACTTAAAAAAGCGGAGGACGTTGATATTGGTAAGGGCCTTACAGGCATAATTAATCTTCAACTTAGAACCCTTAAAAGCCTTTGTAATCCGTTTATACTGCGCCTCCATTTTGGCGGTATCGTAAACATAAAGTGGGGTGTCGAATTCCTGACAAATATCCAAGGCCGGAATGCCACCAATTTCAAAGTGCTTATTTCTAAGTTCTAACATATATTTGAATATTGCCCGCAAAGGTAAACCTTCAAACCTAAATTAAACCATGAACCAAAGCTTTCAAGAAAGTCAGAATTTGCGCAGTATTTTGATGTGGATAGTCTTGATTGGCCTCCTCTTCTTTAGCATATTCCTAAGTTTAAGTCAGCTTTTATTTAAGATTCCCGTTGGCAACAACCCGATGCCAAACTGGGCGGTAGTTTGCCTGCTGCTCTTTAGCATTCTGCTCTTACTAATGACCGCTTTAACCAGGCTTGATCTGAGCATAAACAACGAGGGAATCAAAATTGACTTTCGCCCCTTAGGCAAAGAAGAAATTCTTTGGCGCGAGGTTAAGCAGGTTAGCATTAAGCCTTTAAACATGATTAGCATTGGTCGACGCTACAGTCCCAAAACCGGACATATTTACAATGCCGGCGCCGATCATTCGCTAAACATCGAATTAAAAAATGGTCGCAAAGTGATGGTCTCTACCCGCCAGGTAGATTCTCTTAAGGTTTATTTAAAGCGAATAAAGAAGCTTTAAAGGCTGATAATTAAAACGGGAGCTTAACTTTGCCCCATACCTCTCAAAAGACATGAAAAGACATATTACGCTCGGTGAATTCATCATCGAAAATCAAAAAGATTTCCCCTACGCCAAGGGTGAGCTAAGTGCCCTCCTCAGTTCGATTCGCCTCGCTGGTAAAATGGTGAATCAAGAAATTAATAAAGCCGGTCTCGCCAATATTATTGGTGCGGTGGGTGAAGAAAATGTGCAGGGCGAAGACCAACAAAAGCTCGATGTCTTAGCGAACGACCTTTTCATTAGCACCCTGCAACGTCGCGGTGAGATTTGTGGCTTGGCTTCGGAAGAGATGGAGGACTTCATTGCCTTCAATCAAGAAATCCACAGCGATGCGAGATACGTGGTTTTAATCGACCCATTGGATGGTAGCAGTAATATTGATGTGAACGTTTCCGTAGGAACCATTTTCAGTATTTACCGACGCGTAAGTAAAGTTGGAGGTCCGGTACAATTAGAGGACTTTCTACAACCTGGCAACAAGCAGGTAGCGGCGGGCTATTTGGTTTACGGCACCTCTACCATGTTGGTTTACACCACGGGAAAGGGCGTGCACGGTTTCACTTATGATCCCGGCATTGGCTCCTTCTTCCTTTCCAATCCGAATATGCGGGTATCGGAAAACGGAAAAATTTACTCCATCAATGAAGGAAACTATGTACACATGCCTGAGGGGGTGAAGAAATACATCAAATGGTGCCAGGAATTAGACCCTGCCACCAATAGACCGCTCACTTCGCGTTACATTGGTTCATTGGTAGCCGACTTCCACCGCAATCTCCTCAAAGGCGGGATTTACATTTACCCTCGCGGAACCACTGCTCCCAATGGCAAATTACGTTTGCTCTACGAATGTAACCCAATGGCTTTCTTAATTGAGCAAGCCGGCGGTAAGGCCAGCGATGGACATACCCGTATTATGGACATCGATCCCAAAGAACTTCATCAAAGAGTTCCCTTCTTCTGTGGAAGTCCAAAAATGGTAGAGAAGGCCGAAGAGTTTATGGCTAATCACCCCGACTAATACCCATCTTAAAATAAAAAACGGCCCCGCTATGCTGGGCCGTTTTCTTAAAGGGGAAGGAATTAAGGTTTTTTCAAACCTGAGGTAAAGAAAGTCGAATTGCCCACCCACACCAAGAAATTGGCATAAACGACGGATTAATTAGCATTAAATACAGACTCAAGCTTCCCTTTTCTCCTTAAACCGGGCTTGCAGCTCCTCCTTATAAGTACGTGATACGGGTAATTCTGTCCCATCGGCAAGAAGCACCTTGGTCGCATATACTGCTTTTAGATGTTTACAGTTCACCAAATAAGAGCGATGGATGCGCTGAAAATCCTGACCTTCTAATTCTTCTTGCAAAGCCTTTAGTGAAGTTCGGTCCACCTCAGGCTTATCTTTTTCCTTTAAAAAGAGGTTTACATAGTGCCCCTCAGATTGGGCATAAATAATTTCCGCAACAGGTATTACCGCCTTCGATTTTAGCTTCAAGTGGGCATTTCCCGAACCAGACTCAGATGCTCCGGGTCTAATTTCATGTACTTGACTCTTATCCTCAAATTGAAAAGTGGCTCCATCACTTCCGAGGAAAATTTCGGAACGCTTATGCTTTTTAAGCTTAGTGTTCCAGTAAATCCAGAGACCAATTAAACTAAGTCCGAATAGGATTAAGCCATAAGTAAGCGTTTTCCGATATCGACCCTCAAGACGACCTTTCTCCGATTTAAGCCCAATTAATTCTACCGCATTTGCAGCCTTTTTTATTGCTTCTGCATCGCGCTCACGCTGTATTTTTTCTTCCAACTCATTGGCTGCCTTCAGGTAGGCTAGGGCCGAATCTTGCTCACCGATTAACTCATAATATTGAGCAAACCTTTCCATGAGCTGATAATCATTTTTAATCCGCTTATAACCTAAAGTCTCTATTAATTTTTGCTGCCAGGATTTAGCCACATCCGCCTGCTTCTCAATAATCGCTAAGTCCAAGCTTAAAACCCAAATATTACGCAAAATGAGACTTGCACGAGGGTTTCTTTCATCTAAGGCCTGCAAGGCAGCATCAAGATTTTCGTGAGCCAAGGATAAATCGCCCATTTCTATAGCATTGCGGGCCAAGTTGCCCCTTATTTCAACCTGATCGAAGACCGACCCCAGCTCTTCTTGAATAGCCAATGCTTTGCTCAAATAATACTGAGCGGAATCGAGGCGCTCCATTTCCCGGTAGGCCACTGCCATATTATTGTAAATACGACCTTCCAACCTTCGATCGGGCGTATTCTCAATGCGCGCCAAAGCCATTCTAAACCACGACATCGCTTCTTGAGGCTGAGCCATACGACCAAAAATGGAACCCATACTCATATATGCCAAGGGAATACCCTGGTAGTCTATAGCCTCGTAAATCGCAATGGCATCCTTCATTAATAAGACTGCCGAATCGTACTCTTCGCGTACCATTTTCGCATTGGCGCGATTTTTTTGGGCAAGAGCAAAACCCAGACTATCCCCCTTTTTTAGACAATAATCCCGCAGGACCCTAAAGGCTGAGTCGCCCTGGGCATATTCCTGAGCCCGATAATTGGCGATACCTAAATTTTTTAGCACTACTGCATAGGTAAAGCGCTGATCATAAACCGTATCGGGATGCATGTAGGAAAGGGCCTTTTTATAGGCTTGCGCAGACTGAGCCGCTTTGGCACCGTAATTTAAAGCTAGCCCCCTCACAAAATAAGCTCGTGCCTGCATTTCGGCATCATCATATTCGAGCATAGCTTCCGAAAGCGGCATTAAGACCCTTGGATCGCGGGTATTTTTTAAGGACTCCGAAATTAGGGAGTCCCTGGAACTAGAGGCAAAAGCAATAAAATCAATACAGCATAAAAGACCTATAAGGCCTATTTTTCGGATCCCCATTCTGGTTTGTTTAAATTCTTCCCTTGGCTAAAGATAATAGAATCTGTGAATTGGAAAATTGTTTGAAACACTTGGAACAAAATCGAGTGAAGAGCTACCTTTAGCCCCTCATAACCACCCCCTCAAGAGAGCCGGGTGGATTAGGCATTTAGAGGCATGGCTCAAGCAGGAAAACTTTTTTTCGACCTATATCAGGACGACCAACGGATACAAACTATTACTGAAGCATGGAACGGTGCTGCTAACACAAAAATTTTAGCCAAGGGCTTTAGTGGTTCCCTGCCGAGCATTGCCATTGCGCAAAGCTTTCTAAATAGTGAAAAGCCACACCTAGTAATTCTAAACGATAAGGAGGAAGCGGCCTACTTTTTAAACGATCTGGAAAGTCTAATCGGCGAAAAAGACGTTTTATTCTACCCGGCTTCCTACCGCCGACCTTACGACACCGAGGAAACCGATAATGCCAATGTCTTGCTTAGGGCGGAAGTACTAAACCGACTTAATAGCCGTAAAAAACCAGCTCTACTGGTCAGTTATGCCGATTCACTCTTCGAGCAGGTGGTAACTCGCAAAACGCTCAATGCCCATACTTTTACGGTCCGAGTTGGCGACGAATTAAGTATCGATTTCTTAAACGAAACTCTCTTTGAATACCAATTTGAAAGAGTAGACTTTGTGGTTGAACCCGGGCAGTTTTCGGTACGTGGAGGTATTGTAGATGTCTATTCTTTTAGTCACGACCAACCTTATCGAATTGAATTTTTTGACGACGAGATTGAAAGCATTCGCCTCTTCGACATTGAAAGCCAGCTGAGTATCGACCAACTCAAGAAAATACAATTGGTGCCAAATGTGGAGAATAAGGTATTAATGGAGAAGCGGGAAAGCTTCCTCCATTATATAAACGACAATACCATCATTTGGACGCGTAATCAAGAGTTGAGCGCCAAGAAACTAGACGACCTTTACGACAAAGCGCTTCAAGCCTTTAAGGAGGTGTCGGGCGAATTAAACCGCAGCGAGCCGGCCGAACTTTACCTCAATGGCTCTCGCTTCTTGGAGGGACTCAAAGACTTCTCCCAAGTGGAAATGTCGGGTGGGAATTCCTTTCAGCCCCAGCTGCAAATAAATTGGGAAAGCCTACCTCAACCGAGTTTTAACAAAAAGTTTGAACTTCTAGCTGAAGACCTTCATCTCAAGGAGTCAGAAGGTTACCAAAACATCCTCCTGTGCTTGAATGAAAAACAGGTGGATCGTTTTCATGCGATTTTCGAAGACCTCGATAAGGAGTCAAAGTTTCAGCCCTTGGTCCACTCCCTACACGAAGGGTTTATTGATAAGCAAGCAAAAGTCTTGGTCTACACCGATCACCAAATCTTTGAGCGCTACCAAAAGTTTCGTTTACGGAATGGCTATGAAAAACGTCAAGCGGTTAGCCTAAAGGAACTCACCTCCTTACAAGTGGGCGATTACATTACGCATATCGACCATGGTATTGGCGAGTTTGGCGGGCTTCAAAAGATTGAAGTAAACGGCAAGCAGCAAGAGGCCATCAAACTGATCTACTCTGGAGGCGATGTGCTTTATGTAAGCATCCATTCTCTGCACAAAATAACCCGCTTTAACGGTAAGGAAGGCAGTGTACCTACTATACATAAATTAGGTTCGGGCGTTTGGCAGAAAACTAAAGCCAAAGCCAAAACGCGGGTTAAGAAAGTGGCCTTTGACCTCATTAAGCTGTACGCCAAACGAAAGTCGGCCCAAGGCTTCAGCTACTCTCCCGATAATTACCTCCAACACGAATTAGAGGCTTCTTTTATTTATGAGGACACACCCGACCAAGAAAGTGCCACCGCGGCGATAAAACAAGATATGGAAGCTAGTATGCCTATGGACCGACTAATATGTGGGGACGTAGGCTTTGGAAAAACCGAATTAGCCATACGAGCCGCCTTTAAAGCGGTAAACGACAATAAACAAGTCGCGGTTTTAGTGCCCACAACCATCTTGGCTTTCCAACACTTTAAGACTTTTAGTAAAAGATTAGGCGACTTCCCCGTTAATATCGAATACCTGAATCGCTTTCGCAGCAGAAAACAACAAACTGAAATCCTTAAAAAACTTGAAGAAGGCAAGGTGGATATCATTATTGGTACCCACCGACTAGTTGGGAAGGATGTGAAGTTTAAGGACCTTGGCCTATTGGTAATTGATGAAGAACAGAAATTTGGGGTAAGCGTAAAGGATAAGTTGAAAAATATGAAGGTGAATGTAGACACCTTAACCCTTACCGCCACTCCGATCCCTCGTACCTTGCAGTTTTCACTGATGCAGGCGCGCGACCTCAGCGTAATGACTACGCCTCCCCCAAATCGGCACCCGATTGAGACCCAATTAATTCCCTTTAATGAGGAAATCATTCGTGATAGCGTGCGCTATGAATTAAGCCGTGGTGGTCAAATCTTCTTCATCCACAATCGGGTAGAGAACATTAAGGAAGTGGCGGGTATGCTGCAGCGCTTGGTGCCGGATGCCAAAATTGGTATTGGTCATGGTCAGATGGAAGGCAAAAAACTCGAAGAGGTAATGCTCAACTTCATTAATGGTGAGTTTGACATTCTGGTGGCGACTTCCATCATCGAAAATGGTTTAGACGTTCCCAATGCCAATACCATTATCATTAATAACGCCCACAATATTGGGCTAAGCGATTTGCACCAAATGCGTGGTCGGGTGGGCCGAAGTAATAAAAAGGCATTTTGTAAACTCATCACCCCGCCCTTATCGGCCATGAGCGATGAAGCACGTAAGCGCATGCAGGCCATTGAGAAGTTCAGCGACTTGGGCAGTGGCTTCCATATCGCCATGCGGGATTTGGAAATTCGAGGCGCAGGCGACTTATTAGGAGCCGAGCAGAGCGGCTTTATTAATGACATTGGCTTTGACACTTTCCAGAAAATATTAGCCGAAGCCATTGAAGAGCTCAAGGAAAGTGAGTTTAAGGAGCTTTACGCTGATGAGATTAAAAATAAAGAGCAAATAAGTGACACCTTGCTCGATACTGATCTCGAAATTCTGATTCCGGACAACTATGTAAACAAGGTCGATGAGCGTTTAAAACTCTACCAAGAACTGGATCAGGTTAAAGACGAAAAGGAATTGGAGCACTATGCCGAGGCCCTAAAAGATCGTTTTGGCCCCTTGCCTTCCGAAGTTGAGGAACTGTTCGACTCTCTGCGCTTACGCCGTTTGGGCCGAAAGATTGGCTTCGAGAAAATTGTGCTGAAACAAGAACGCTTACTCTGTTATTTTACCTCCGATCAAGACTCACCCTATTTCCAAAGTGAGCGCTTCCAAAAAGTTTTGCTCCATTTACAAGCTTACAAAGAAGCCCAATTAAAGGAGCGCAATAATAAACTTTACCTTAGTTACCAGAAAGTAAGCTCGGTGCACCAAGCCTACTCTATACTCCAATCTATTTTGCAATGATCTTGAAAAGCTATATCGAATCGGAGCCCAATGGCTATGCGCCGCAGATCTTCTGCACCTATGATCAAGCCAAGGATTTCATCGAGAATCATAGTAGCCGAGTAATAATTATTGGTCCGGATGGCAAAAAGCTGCACCGCGCCTTGCAATTGCGCAAAGACGGCTACGCTTTAATTATGCTTAGTCGTGCTGTTCTAAAATCTTGGCGCTGCGAGATTGGTGATTTTGTAGAAGTAGAAATGCTGCCCGACACCAGCGAGTTCGGCATGGCCTTTCCCGAGGAATTTCAGGTGGTATTGGACCAAGACCCCGAAGCCGACAAAGCTTTCCGCGCCCGCAAACCGGGCAAGCAAAGGGGAGTTCTGCATTATATTGATTCAGGCAAAACCGAAGCAACCCGTATCAAGCGGTCCCTAGAAATGGCCGAGCGCTTGAAAAATAATGCGCTGTACGGAGAGGAGAATCATCAATGAGTATCTAGTAAAATTAAATTACTCGCAATGGCTAGCAAATCGAGCTTTAAAATAGTTTAAGGCTAAAAAAAAGGGGACCCATAAAAGCACGGTCCCCTTCTAAATACTAGCTACTACGAATCACTACACCTTCGCCAAGGCTTGCTCTAAATCGGCAATTAAATCATCGGGATGTTCTACCCCAACTGATAATCGAACCAGCTTTTCAGAGATTGCTAATTGATCGCGTAATTCTTTATCCACGCCAGCGTGGGTCATTGTTGCAGGATGTTCGGCCAGAGATTCCGTTGAACCGAGACTCACGGCTAATTTCACCAATTGCAAGGCATTTAAGAAGCGGAAAGCTTCTGCTTCACCACCTTTCACATCGAATGACAGCATTGCACCAGCAGAGCTGCATTGTCGCTTATAAATATCCGCATGACGTTGGTCTTTTTCATCCAGCATTCCAAGGTAGTAGACCTTCTCCACTTTAGGATGTTGCACCAACCATTCGGCCACCGCTTTGGCGTTTATAGCTTGTCGTTCCATACGCACCTTAAGAGTTTCGAGGCTTCGCATTAATAACCAACCAGTATGTGGCCCGGCCATATTACCTAGGAAGGTACGAAGTTCTTTCACCCGCTTCATCACCTCGAAGCTGCCCAAAACTGCACCAGCAATCACATCGCTATGTCCACCTATATATTTGGTCGCTGAGTAAAGAACGAAATCCGCTCCATGCTTTAAAGGATGCTGCCACAAAGGCCCCATATAAGTATTATCTACCGCCACATAAACGCGATCCTCTTCACTACGTGAATAATGCTTGGCAAGGGCTACGCACTCCTCGATATCAAATAAATCTAAAGTTGGGTTGGCTGGTGTTTCTACATAAATCATCGCCAAACGATCCTTAGCCGGATGCGCCTCAATCATCGCTTCGATATCTGCACGGCTATCGGCCGGACTAAACCCTAAGACCTCGATGCCAAATTTGGTAAGAACATGCTTTATAAAATGATCGGTACCTCCATAGACAGGATTTGAGTAAAGGAGCAAGTCCCCAGGTTTCAAGAATTCCATTAAAACTGTAGAGATTGCCGACATACCACTCTCAAAGACGGCTGCATCATCGGCTCCATCCCAAAGAGTTAATCGATTTTCTAAAATTTCAAGATCCGGGTTGTTTAGGCGACTGTATATAAGTCCCAGTTCTTCATCCGCTCCTTTCTCGCGCATACCATAGGCTACTTCAAAAAAGGCCTTGCCTTCTTCAGCGGTTTTAAAAACGAAAGTAGAAGTTTGAAATATTGGGCATTTTACTGCGCCTTCAGAGAGGTGTGGTTTGTACCCGTAAGACATCATTAGACTTTCGGGGTGCATCTTTGATTTATCCATTTTTTGCTTTTTGAGAGACCACAAATGAAGTCAAAATCCTAGAACTAGACAGCGACTTTTATCAGTTTCAAAAAAAATCCCCGGTTCACACCCTTTTTTCCCCGGCTCACTCCCTTTCAATTTCATAAGAGTGGTCAGCATCGCACCTTTGACTCACTAAAACATGCAAAATGAAAACACTTCGAATCGCTCTTATTGCTTTAAGCAGTATTTTAAGCATTAGCCTTTCGGCTGATGTGGAGCCCGCGGAAATCACCCAAACCATTAAAGGCAGGGTTTTAGACCAGCAATCCCAAACACCTTTACCAGGTGTTAACGTAGTCGTGCTAAGTGCAGGCCAACAATTTGGCGCTAGCACCGATTTTGACGGTTATTATAAAGTTGAAAGCGTACCCACTGGCAGGGTCGACATCAGCATAAGCTTTATAGGTTATGAAACTCGAGTATTCCCGAAAATGGAACTGCTTGGGTCCAAAGAGTTGGTGCTTAACATTAGTCTCATCGAGAAAACTGAAAAACTCGAAGAGGTGGTGGTAAAAGCGCGGGTCAATAAAACGCGGACGGCCAATGAAAGGGTTAATGTTTCGGGGCGGACCTTTAGCATTGAGGAGACCCAACGCTTTGCCGGCGCCAATAATGATGTTTCCCGGATGGCCTCGAACTTCGCCGGTGTTCAGCGCAGTAATGATGCCTCCAACGACATTGTTATTCGAGGAAACTCGCCTTTCGGCCTAATATGGCGTTTGGAAGGGATGGATATCCCGAATCCCAACCACTTTGGTGGCATTGGTGCAACCGGAGGACCAGTAAGTATGCTAAACAATAATGTTTTGGCCAATAGCGACTTTCTTACTTCGGCCTTCCCTTCCGATTATGGAGATGGAGTATCCGGAGTATTTGACCTACAGATGCGTAATGGCAATTATGAAAAGCATGAGTTTTTAGGGCAAATTGGCTTTAATGGACTCGAGTTTGGTGCGGAAGGACCATTAAACAAAGACTCCAAGGCCTCTTACCTTATTAATTACCGTTACTCAACTTTAGGAGTAATGTCGGCTTTGGGAGTAGATTTTGGCACCGGCACTGCCGTTCCAGAGTACCAAGACTTAAACCTTAAGCTTAACTTCCCCAGCCGCAAATACGGTAGTTTTCAAGTATTTGCATTAGGCGGAATTTCATCGATTGAATTTCTAGACAGCGAGAATGAAGAAAATGAAGACGGTGGTTTTTACAGCGATGATCAAGATTTACGTAATCAAGTAGGCTCTGGTGTTATTGGCGCAAGTCATCAATATTTCTTCAATCCTAAAACCTATTCTAAAATAAGTCTAGCCTTTAGTGGCATTCAAAACAAGACCACGGTAGACACCATTAATAACGATGGCAGTATTATTAGTCCGGTTTACGGGCAACGTTTTATGCGCACTAACTTCCAAGTAAATGCCCTACTCAACCATAAGTTTAATGTAAACCACGTGTTGAGAGCAGGAAGCTATATTACCTATCGAAATTTTAATCTTTTAGATTCTGCCTATTCCAACAATTGGAATGGCTTTCGTCGCATTCGTGATATTCAAGGGGCCAATATGCTTTACCAGCCTTATGTTAACTGGCAGTACCGTATTAACGATCAATGGGAAATGAATACCGGAGTTCATACCATGATCCTTGAAAACGATTACAACATTGAGCCTCGTTGGGGATTATCCTATCGCCCCAACCGAAAAAGCAGCCTTAATATTGGTTATGGTCTCCACAGCCAGCAAGCCCATGAATTACTCATCTACAACCAAGAGGTATTAGCTGACGGTAGTATTTTCCGTCCCAATGAAAAACTTGGCTTAATGAAGAGTCATCATTTTGTACTCGGTTACCAAACTGGCTTTGGGCAGAACTGGAATTTTAAAGCAGAGACTTATTACCAATACATATACGATGCAATTGTAGATGTAAATCCCAATTCCTTTTCTACCATCAATAATGGAACCTTCGACATTGTATTACCCGACACGGCACAAAATGGGGGTATTGGCTACAATTACGGAATTGACTTTACGGTCGAGAAGTATATGGACAAAGGTTTCTATATGTTAAACACCCTCTCGATATTTCAGTCAAAATACCAAGGAAGCGATAAGGTTTGGCGTAATACCGCCTTTAATGGAAACTACGTATTCAATGTAGTTGGAGGTAAAGAGTTTTTACTGAGTAAAAAAGACAGCGAAAGCCGAAAGACCCTAACGGTAGACGCCAAAGTGACTCTAGCTGGAGGTCAGAGGTACACCCCAATCGACCTAGCAAAATCCAGAGCAGAGGGCGAAGCGGTATACGACTTCGACAATGCCTATGGCTCGCAGTTCGACCCCTATTTTAGAGCTGATATCCGAGTGGGTTACAAAATTGCCGGATCAAGATTCACCCAAGAATGGGCATTGGATATCCAGAACGTCAGCAATCAGCAAAACCCCTTTGCGCAAGATTTTGACCCTGCCACCGGTGAAGTGGAGACCACTTATCAATTAGGTTTATTCCCCATGTTCCTTTACCGCATAACTTTTTAGCTATGTACATTAGTGTAACCGCTTTCAAGCCGGTGGGACTTTGGCCCAAAATTCTCTTCCAGATGCATGCGCTAACTTCTTTTTTACAAGTGAATAAGGCTCCTGGTTTAATTAAGGCGCAGACCTTTAAGCCGGAACCGGGTATACACAGCACCCTTAGCTATTGGGAGTCCAAAGAAGCCATGCTCGCTTATCGAAACTCAGGTTCTCATTTAAAAGCAATGAAGGCCAGTGGGAAATTAGGCAAAGGCATAAGTGCTGGTTGGGAAAGCAGTGCTGCGGAAAGCACAGAATTTGCCTACCAAAGGCTAGTATCTCTAAAAGGTAATTTACATTTAAGCGATGAATTCGAAAATCAACTGGTCGGCAGTTAAAGATTACACCTTTACCAAGGGTAATTTATGGGTAATTCTCGGCATCGGTATTTTCCCTCCAGTTTTTGGCACTTTGCAGTTTTTAAGTGGAATCGGCAATGATGAGCACACAAGCCTGCACTGGACCGCCTTCGATGGTTTCTTAAATGTAATTTACTCCTATATCGTCACCTCTGTAATGGTATTGGGTGCCTCTGCGATTATTGCCATTTTAAACCAGCTTATTCCCTGGAAAGGAAATATTACTAAGCGCATTTTTGTAGAAGCATTTTTGGTAATTCTACTGGCAACCGCTTTTCAGAGTCTTTTACTGTATCTATTGGAAGGCACACGTATGATTTATATCCGTCGTGAACTCACCTTTCAGGATTATTGGCAAAACATCATTTTCACCAATACGGTAACCATCATTGCCACCGCCATTTTTGAAGGAGCTTTTTTCTTTCGGAATTGGCGTGATTCTCTAATCGCCACAGAACGACTACAAAAGGAGCAAGCGATGAGTCAGGTTGCAAGCCTGCGTTCCCAAATGGACCCGCACTTTTTATTTAACAGCCTCAATGTTTTAAGCGGCCTCATAAAGCAAGACCCCAATCGGGCTGAAGCTTTTGTCAATGACTTCGCCAAAGTATACCGCTATTTACTGGAGGTTAAAGACGAAATGGTGGTCCCTTTGCGTAAAGAATTAGCTTTTGCCGAGCAGTATTTGCATTTACAGCAAACGCGTTTCCAGGAAGGCTTAGAAGTTAGCATTCAACTTGAGCCCAGTAGTTTAGATAAATACCTACCACCACTCAGTTTACAAGAAGCAATAAGCAATGCTATTAAGCACAATAGTCTTACCAAAGAGTACCCCTTAAAAATTGACCTTAAAGCCGATGAGCAGAAAATAAGCATTTGCAACAACTTCCAGCTGCGATCTCAAAAAGCAGACAGCACGGGTACCGGCTTGCAAAATATCAAGGAACGCTACCGCTTGTTAGAAGCTAATGCGCCACGCTTTGAAAGGCATGGCGAAATTTTCTTAGTTGAACTTCCTTTGCTTAGCTTAGAAGAATGAAATTCTGGATATTAGAGGATGAGGCTTTTGCCGCCCAAGCTTTAATGGACAAGGTGAATAAGCTAAAGCCCGATTGGCTTTGTTTAGGAATATTACCTAGCCTTAAGTCGGCTCGAGCGCAATTAATTAATAGTCAGGCCGACTTTCTGTTTGTCGATATCCACCTTGGCGATGGTCATTCCTTCGAATTATTGGAGGAGCTTGATATCCAGCTTCCTTTAATTTTCACTACTGCTTACGACCAATATGCCCTAAAAGCCTTTCAGCTAAATAGCTTAGACTATTTATTAAAACCAATTCAAGAGGATGAATTGCAAAGAGCGCTTCATAAAGTAGAGCTAAGAGAGAAAGAGCAGAATAAAGATTGGTCGCAGCTTTTGGCCGATTTGAAACCCAATTATAAGGAGCGTTTTCTAGTAAGCAGCGGTGAGCGCTTACGCAGCATCAATAGCGAGTCGATTGCCTTTTTTTACGCCAGTGGAAAGCATTGCTTTCTGTGCGATGAATTGGGGCGCCAATATTTAGTGGATTTCAAATTAAAGGACTTGATCGAAAAGTTAGACCCAAAGATTTTCTTCCAAATCAATCGGCAGTTTATAGTCAATCTCAATTTTATTGAAGAGCTCCAGCCTTATAGCAAATCGAGGGTAAAAATAATCTGCAAGCCCGCCCTACCCGAAGAGGGTGTTGTGAGTGTGGAACGCTCTGGAAAATTTAAAGCTTGGCTCGAGGGCGAACTTTAATCCAAGGCCTCTATTCTTTTGGCTACCGCATCGGCTAGAGCGGCAACTTTATCGCTCTCCGCCCGGTTGATAGTTGAAAGGCGATGCGATTCACGCATTAATTTTTCGTATTCCGCCTGCAGCTTTTCCTTCTCCGTTTTCTTCTTAAATAAACCAAACATGGGTAATCCTTTTAGAATTAAACCCATGCACCGGGTATTAGTTCGTTATAAACCCAAAACTTCGCGCAGTTCTGAAAACCCATTTCTGCTAACCGGTACTCGCGAACCATCCTTCAGAAGGGCCACATGATCATTCTTCCCGTAAGGATCTAAACGATCGATATGATCTACATTTACCAAGAAGGACCGGTGCACCCTAATAAATAAGGGTTGAGGAAGGAGTTTCTCATAATAGGACAGGGTCTTTTTCTTAGCGTAAGTTCCCTTCTCAGAGACGATCTTCACATAATCGCCATCAGCTTCAATACGAATTAGTTCGGGAAAAGGAATTATCCGGATCCGCGCTCCATCCTTAACCACTAAGCGATCTTTAGGTCCGTGATCCTGGTTTTTCTGCAAGGCCGATATGGCCTCCTTCATAAACTTTGGCTGCGCCAAGAATTTGGCAATCGCCTGCCCAAAGCGTTCTTCTGAAAAAGGTTTTAGGAGATAATCCACCGCCGATGCTTCAAAGGCCTTTATGGCATATTCATCAAAGGCGGTAGTAAATATAATTGCTGGCGGATCTTCCAGTAATTCCAAAAAATCGAAACCCGTAAGCTTTGGCATTTGCACGTCCAAAAAAATAAGGTCGGGCTTTTCTTGCTGCACGCTTTTCAAGGCCGCAAAACCGTCTAAACAACGATCAATCACCTCAAAATCGGGATGCGTCTCAAGATACTCTTGTACCAAATCGGCCGCTAAGGGCTCATCATCAACTATCAGAACTTTGTACATCGGCTTGGGGTATGGTTAGTTTGGCGCTAAAAACCTGATTTTTTATTTCAGTTTTCAACAAATCGGTTCTCCCGAAGATAAGGTATAAACGCCTTTGAATGGAAGGAATGCCAAAGCCGGTACCTCCCGGAGCACTGCTACCATCTTCAAAAGGATTTTTTAATTCAATTTCTAAGTTTCGCCCTTGCATCTTCACCTTCATGCTAATCTCCAAGTCTCCTACCGTACCATAAAGGCCATATTTAATGGCATTCTCCAATAAAGGCTGAATAAGCAATGGGGGTAATTTCGCTGCTAAAGCCAACTCATCAATATCTCGTTTAACCTGTAAACGGTGACCAAAACGCAAGGTTTCCAAATCGAGGTATAGATTGAGGTGATTTAGCTCCTCTTCCAAGCTCATTAAAATACCCTCCTCCCGATTGAGGGTCCCCCGCAAGAACTCCGAAAGCTTTTGGGTCATTTGCCGCGCTTCTTTTGGTCGACTGCCAATTAAGCTATTGATGGAATTAAGGGCATTAAATAAAAAGTGAGGCTGAATTTGTTGGCGTAATTTAAAAAGCTCTGCTTCTTTAGCCATGCGTTCGGTCTCCTGCTTCCGTTGCTCCTGAGCGCTACGCTCATCCAAGCGATACCAGAGCATGCTAAAACCAATAACTCCTACCTGAATTAAATAGGCCACATTAGCTCTAAACTCACCGGTAACTTCCATCCAGTGCATGGCTGTTTCACCCTGGTGTATTCCCGCTACCAACATATGCGAAACCTGATACCATACATAGGTAAGGCCAACCGGCAAGATTAAAGCAATTAAAACCTTAAACTTAGGGGGATTAAAGAAGGAGAAAGAATTGACCAAGCCATAGCAAATGGCACCAAGTAGGCCCCAGTGTACCAAGGCATGAATCACTGAAAACTGCAGATCCAGTGAATCTCTATAATGCATCGAAACCACCTGTAAAGCACTGAGCAGCAATACTGCACCAATGTAATACAGGTAGTTTCGATCTTTCAGCAAAGGGTTGCGCGCCATTTGCCTAAGTTACGCTTTCTAGTAATTTACGATATCTAAACCGCCAAAGACTACCGTACCAGTAATGGTAAGGATTTTATCGTCTTCGGTTACAATTTCCACTGCCGATAAGCGCTTGTCATCTACACCGCCAAAAATGGTGGTTACCTCTGGTCTTACCTCCCAATTTCTTGGGATGATCAATTTAGCGCCACCGAATAAAACGGTAACTTCTAAATGCGAATGACCACTAATATCGGCTTGCATAAGGTTAAGCTCGGTACCGCCAAAAATGGTTACAACCTCGCCGCCTTGAAAAGACTTACTGGTAATATTTCGTTTCACTCCGTTGAATACCGAAACCGAATCCAGCTTATCTCCAGAACCACCAGCATTAATATTGATCCGTTTGGCACGAATTCGCGATTGGAAAATAATTATCAGACCTACTGTAATTACCAAGAGCGGCCAGAAGTAATCCATCACCCGAAAGGGTATTCCAAAAACATCATCGATTAAGAACACCCCTCCAATAATCATTAAAATATAGGAGGTAGGGTTTTTAAATTTAGTATCAATACCAATTACCGCACCGATCGCGATAAGCAACATTTCCCAGCTGAAGAGCCAATAAGGCAGCTCCAAACCAGCTCGACGCAATAACCAGACTACTCCAATGAGGAGAATTACCACCCCGGTGTAAATCGACTTATTTCTCTTTTGCGCTGTCATATTCTTTCCTTTTTAAGTTTCGTTTTTTTTCGTTCTTATGTTTTAGTGAGGCTAAAGTAGTTCACCTCAAGGCTTCGGCTATCATCGATATCGCTCTATGGCGTATACTTCGTCGGTGAATGGTGGAGAAAGGGTGATTGGATAATTATGAAATTCTATTTCCTACCTTTTTAGCCTAATTAAGCCTTACAAGCATGATAATTTACGGTCATCGTTTAGCCCATATCGGAACAGACTCATCGGATGCCAATTGTCCAAATTGCGGAGAGCAAGGAGGGTTAAAGATTCACACTTTTAGACGTCACGTACATATTTTCTGGATCCCCCTGTTCCCCATTGGAAAGAAATCGGTGACAGAGTGCACCGCTTGTAATACTGAGATTAAAAAGAAAATGATGGCCGAACCCTTGCGTTTGGAAGTCCAGTATTACCGTAAAAACGCCAAAGGACCCCTTTGGCAATTCTCGGGCCTAGCTCTAATCTTCATCTTAGTAATTGTTGGAATTGTGGCCGTAAAGAATCAGGAAAGCAATGAACAGGAATACCTCGACGCTCCGCTAAGCGGCGACGTTTATGAGCAAAAATTAGGCTCAAATAGTTATACCAGTCTTAAAGTTACTGCTGTAGATGAGGACAGCGTTTACGTGGCACCCAATGAATACGAAATAAATCGTGCGGGCAATCTTTCGGAACTAGATAAAGAGGAAAACTACATGCCCTTTAGTTACGGTATTCATCGCGATGATTTAAAAGCCATGTATGAGGCCGATGAGATTTTACAAATTCGAAGGAGATAAGCTTTCTTTAAATTCAAACAGCGCATTCAATTACGATGAGCTATCTTAGAGCTATGCATTCATTGCCAAATTGCTATGCCATGTTTAGACGGAGCGTTTTTTTAGCCCTTATCCTATTTCTCTTCTCGGAGTTTCAGATAATTTACGCTCAGAGCGATAGCACAACCATTCAAGACAGCATCCTTTCAGTTCAGCAAGATCTAAGCAAAAGCTTGCAAAACGAAAGTGACTCGATACATCAAGCCGATTCGCTGGCGCAATTGGCTTTGTTGCAGCAAATTTCCCAGCTTAGAGCTCAAGATGCCCAGAAAAAGCTAGAGCTGCAAAACCGTCTCGACTCCTTACAAAAGGCGCAAGAAATGGCGCGGCTTAAAATTAAAGCGGAAGTAGACTCTCTGCGATCCACCACCAAAGGAATTCCAGTCATTGTCTTTGAAGACACCCTCTTTAACATCCATTCAAAATTAGGCGCTTTTACCCCCAGTGAACGGGCAAAAAGTTTAGCTAGTAAAATTGAGGGCTTAGTAGATAACCAACTCTTCGACCCGGCCCTGCTGGTGGTGGCCGAAAGTGAAGAAAGTGCGGATCTGGTCCACGGTGAAGTAATTCTACTTAGCCTCAACGACCGCGATGCCTTTTGGCTGGACCTACCCAAATTGAGGCTAGCAGAGATGTACCGCGATAAGATCATCGAAAGCATTCGCGATTATGAAGAAAAGACCGGTTGGTGGTCTATCTTAAAAAGGAGCGCCGCTTTAGTGCTGGTGATCATCATTTTCTACTTTATTCTGCGCTACCTCAACAAGGCGTTTTACACCTTCAATCAATGGATGTTGCGAAAAGGAGCTCCTTACCTCGAAGGGATAAAAATCAAAAATTACGAGATCCTTTCGAAGGAACGCGAGGAACAAGTTGTTGCGGGCTTCTTTAGGGTTTTGCGATGGTTTACCTTGCTTTTGGTTGTCTACCTCTCCCTTCCCGTGGTCTTCAGCATTTTTCCGGCCACGCAGGGAATTGCCACCACCTTAATTTCCCTCATCCTCAATCCCTTTAAAAGCTTTTTTGGCGGAATCATTTCCTACATCCCCGAACTTATAACGATCATCGTAATTGTATTTATTGCTCGCTACTTTATTCGATTCCTGGCCTTTTTAAGCAGTGAGGTAGAAGAAGGAAAATTAGAGATTCCTGGTTTTTACCCCGATTGGGCGGCACCGACCTTTAACCTGCTCAAGATTATTGTTTACGCCTTCACCTTCGTGATTATCTTCCCCTATTTACCGGGTAGCGAATCGGAAGTTTTTAAAGGGGTGAGCGTATTCTTTGGACTACTGATATCCTTAGGCTCCTCTTCGGCGATTAGCAACATCATTGCTGGTTTAGTGATTACTTATATGCGGGCCTTCCGCATAGGTGACCGAGTTAAAATTGGGGAAACCAGTGGCGAGGTATTGGAAAAAACCATGCTGGTAACCAGAGTGCGCACCATCAAGAATGAGGATGTAACCATTCCTAACTCCGCCATTTTAAATGGCAGCACCATCAATTACAGCTCCAGCGCCCAAAGCTTAGGCTTAATTCTTAATACTTCGGTTACCATCGGCTACGATGTGCCTTGGCGGGAGGTTCACAAACAGCTTATTGGAGCTGCCTTAAAGACCGAACATATTAAGGATGAGCCCACACCCTTTGTGCTCCAAACTGGACTGGAAGACTTTTATGTAAGCTACCAGATTAACGCCTATACCGATAAGGTAGATAGAGCCGCGGCAATTTATTCTCAGCTGCATGCTAATATCCAAGACGCCTTTAATGAAGCCGGTATTGAAATCTTATCACCGCATTACCGCGCCGCTAGAGATGGAAATAATACCACCATTCCGGCCCAGTATTTAGGACCAAATTACCAAGCGCCGGGCTTCAATGTTAACCTGAATAAAGATTCGGAATAATGCCTTTTGACCCCTATTTAGGCGAACGTATTAGTGGGAGTCTTAAGCTCCATAAGGTAGAATTCGAGGCTAAGAAAATGATGGGCGGTCTGGTCTTTATGGTCCAGGGAAAAATGGCCTGTGGTATTCACATCGATAAGAAATTAGGGCATAGCCTATTAATGGCGCGGATTGGCGAAAAAGCTTACGCTGAAGAGATAAAAAAACAGCATTGTCTCCCCATGGATTTCACCGGTAGACCCATGAAGGGTTACCTTTTTGTGATGCCCGAAGGCTTTGACCTGGACGATGATTTAGATTATTGGATTTCCAAGGTTCTGGAATTTAACCGTAGCCTGGTAGCCTAAAAAAAGGCCCCATCTAGAAGACAAGGCCTTTTGCTATTAATGTTTGATTACAAATCGTCGCTGATCTATCGCTTCGGCTCCCTTACTTATTTTAAGGATATACACCCCTGCTCTTAAGGATAGATTAAACTCCTGTTGACTAAGCTTTTCACCTTTAATCCTCAAGAGCTCCCGGCCTTGCACATCCAATATTTGGAAGTTATAATCCTCCCAGTCACCTTCCTTAATTTTTAGGCTAAAGCGACCTTTATTGGGGTTAGGGTATAAATCCCAAGACTGCGTAAAGCTATAATCCACTAATCCGATCTGATTCTCCACTCTAATTTGTTTGGTTAGAGTATTACTGCAAGAGCGATTATCTATAACCGTAAGTTTTACATTATAAAGGCCTTGCGCGCTATATTGGTGACTAGGGTTTTGCTGGGTGGAGGTAGTTCCATCGCCAAAGTCCCAAATCCAGGTTACAGCATTGGGTGTACTATCGGTAAAATAGGCGGTATCACTCAGCTGAATAGTATCATTGCTAATCCCAAAATTAACCACCAAAGGATTCACGGTAACGAACTTACTGATCGTATCAAAGCCAATTGAGTTAGTCGTACGCAAGGTCACCTTGTAAGTTCCTGGATTACCGAAAACATGATTAGGATTGCTCTGGTTTGAAGTGATTCCATCACCAAAGTCCCAGAATAAGGTATTATAGTATTGCGAATTTGAATTATCGAAGGACACTTCCCCAATACAAATATTCTCATCGCTAAAGCTAAAGTCGGCTACCGGCATTGCCCCTGACTGACCATTTAAGCAAATGGTGCGATTCGAGTCATTGCTAATAATAAAGATCGAGGCGGAGAAATTGCTAACCGATGTTGGAATGAAGTCGATATCTAAAACCAGGCTATCCCCCACAAGAATGGTTGCTGTACTCTGATAAATCTTAAATTGATTAGAGGTAGAAGTCATACTGCTAATCACTAAATCTTGGCAACCATTATTGTAAATAGTTACCGACCGCGCAGTAGTATCACCAAGTGGGGTTAGGGTAAAGTAGGCACAGGTATCACTTAATGCTATTTCGGGCTCAGCGATAACATTAAACTTAACTGGTTTGCGGTAATTAGGCTGACTCGGACTATTATTAGCCACAACCATAGTGGTGTAATGCGTTCCTACCGGCAGCAAAGCGGCATTAAACAACAAGTTTCGATTCACAGAATCATTTGCGGGAATAGTTCCTGCATTGGCACCTAGTACCGAAACCCAGTTAACTGTTTGCACCACTTCCAACTCAACTCGGTGGAAAGAACCTGGACCACCATCAACACTGCTGGTATTGTACAAAGCAACGTCCAAAATACCATCCGCCAATAGGCTCGACACCTGAGTCCCTACAATGAAAATATCCAAGGTATCACGCTGATAAAAACGGTTATTATCGTACAAAATCTGCCAGTAATTACCGTCCAAATACAAGGTCGCCCTCTCGGAGAAGGCATCGTAATCACCGTTAATAATAATCTTCAGCTTAATACTGTCGGCGGTATTCGGTAGACTATTAAAAGTATGCGTGGTAGTGGCACCAACGACATTATAAGCAATTTGTGAGCTATCGCTATAACGACCAAACTGAATATCAAAGTTCATCGAGCCCATACCAATGTTCTTAACCTTCACTTGTTTGGTACCAATAACCTTACACTTTTGCAGGGTAAAGCTCAGAGTATCTCCTTCAATTTGTGGCAAGGCGGCTCCAATTCCGCTACCCGAAACACAAATACTAAAGGTGGTATCATTGGTAGATACCAATAAGGTATCGGTGCTTAGCCCTACACCGAAGGGTGAGAAATGAACCGAAAGTTTAGCGGTGTCTCCAGGAGCAACACTAAGCGGTAAATTATCAATTGTAAAATCTGCATTAGCAGCGGTATAAGAGCTAATCTCAAGAGTATCACATCCTCTATTATAAACCTCAAAGGTGTCTCTGGCACTTGCGCCTTGCAGAGTAGGTGCAAAACTTAAACAAGAACTATCCACCACTTCAAGATTTGCGGTCCCATTTACAACTAAATGCAAAGGCAGGCGCAAAGGATTATTCAGAGGATCATTGGTTTCAAAGTTTAAATCGTAATTGTAGGTACCATTAGTAATCCCCGCGGTATTAATGCTAATATTTATAAGAACCGAATCATTGACCGCTACCAGACCCGAGTCTGGGCTGGCCTGGATAAAGGCAGGCGCTCCGGTTTGAGAGGCTCCCCAATTGATACTATTCTGAAGCAAGCGCTCGATATCAATATTGGTTTGCCAATAATCGTAACCAATATGAATTGCTACACCGTCGCCATAAGGCTTAGTGGCTACCACTGCCTGATTACTTCCTTGGGCTCCAATTACCCTGGTTAAATTGGCAGTATTAGTAAAGGTTACCAGCTGGGTGGCGCTCAAATAGGATAAGCCAGTGCTGGGCAATCCTGCCGCAATTGGATGTCCCGGAATGCTAACCGGAATGGGAGAACTTGCCGTATTAGACATGCTTATAGGCATGATATTGTAGGCAGTGGACATGCTAACCGACATCCATGCGGTAATCACCACGCCGCCATTATTTAAAAAGTCTTGGTAGGCTGGGGCAAACAAGCTACTGGTAAAGGTAGAACTACCTTCAGGCAATACAAGCACATCCATCGTATCCAGGTCTAAATAAACCTGAGCTAAAGTAGTTGGGGATATATATGCCAGGTTTACATTAGGCATCTGACTAATGGCACTGTACATATTATTCCTTTCGGTAAAATATACACTGGTAGACATCACCGCCACATTAATTTTAGCCCCTGAACGACCTTGAATGTACTTGTAGTCCAAATCGCTTAAACCAGTATTTCTTAAATAAACGGGGATGCTAATCGAATCCCCACAATTGGTAACGGTAACTGAAAGCGAATCGGGGTTAAAGGAAGCTTGAGGCGCCCCCAGAGCATATCCCTCCAAGCACAATTTCCAGAGGCTATCATTATTAGTTACCATTAAGGTATCGTAAACCCAGCCCAATTGGCTAGAATTAGGATTGAATGAAACCGGCAACCAAGCGGTATCATTTGGAGATATGCTTATTGGGCTTAAGCTGTGACTGAAATAAGCAGTTCCTAAGCTATAGGCACTTAGAGTAAGATCGTCACAACCAGTATTAACAATCATTACCGAATCGATTGCTGTAGAACCGGTATAAAGCGTATCGTAATTTAGACAAGCCTGTGTGGCCATAAGATTAGGCTCGCCGATGATATTTAGATTAATGCTTATTAGGGTATCCGGAAATGCTGGATCATTACTTTGCACTCTTAAGTTTCTAGTGTAGCTTCCTGAACTTAAACCACTGGTTTGAATATAGCCAGAAACCAAAACAGAATCTCCCGCCGCGGTGGTACCGCTCGACGGACTAAAGGAGCTAGTTGCCGCGCTACTTACAATACGAAAATCATCTACTCGGTAGTGGTCATAACTGGAGCCAGTATAGCTCTGTTGATATAAACGAAGCTCCATTTGCCCACTTACAGGAATAGGGAAGGAATAATAGGCGGCCGCTGTATTGTAATTATAAACGGTTCCGATGGTAGTCCAAAAGGTGCTTCCTACTAGTCTATACTGAACTAAAAGATCCTCTCCACCATCTGGGTTTTCACAACCTAAACCACCACTATTTCCAGGGAATGCCCAAAAACCAACCGAGTCTCCTTGATACAAATTAAGGGCAACAGTCTGTGCGGTACGCAGGGTACCCATCATCGACATCGCATTCTGACCCGAACGCTGGTAACAACCATTGAAAATTTGATTCGATCCTTGGGTAGACCAAATGGCAGAGTTAAAGCCATTTTCAAAATCATCAAAAATACCGCTACCGCCAAGTAAGGTCCAATTTAGGCTTGCGCCTGAACCTTGGTTGTAGAGGTAGAATTGCATTGGAATGCTATCATTACAACCATAAGAATTTAGCGTATAACTAGCACTGTCGAAAGCAATGGCCGGAGCGGTAAAGGCCTGAGCGCTTAGGCATAATATAGTATCCAGGTTACCCGTAAACTGTAGGGTATCGTTGAAAATACCGGTGGTGCTTGGAGTGTATCGCACAAAAATGAAAGCAGAATCACCCGGAGCTAAAGCTAGATTGGATTGCAAGCTTACAAAGTCGGGGTTACTCGTACTTAAACTACTTATAGTCAAACTGTCGCAACCATTATTATGGATAAGCATCGAGTCCAACTGTGCAATACCGATATAGCTTGTATCAAAATTAAAACAAGCGCTTGTAGCATCGAAAACCGGGGCGCCGGTCACATCAACAATCAATGGTACTTCCACCAGACTATCTGGACCTATGGTATTGGTGCGCACTTCTAGAATATAATGCTGTATTCCCGCCAAAGAATTACTGAAGTCTACGCTAATCGGAATCTGCACGGTGGCATTGGTAGTGCCAAGACTATCCGCAATACTAACTCTAGAAACATCCCCGCGTTTCTGCAATTGGATCGCGTCATAAGCTACTGTGGCCGAACTATTGTAATTAGCGATATCAATACGATCTATTTCTGTAGTGCTAGCATAATTGAAACTCATACCAGTAACTATGGCTGTCCCATTCAAATAGACGTCAAAAGTTCCGGCGGTATAATCAATATTGCGTACCTCAACCAGGTTCCAATTACCACTAGACAATATCGTAGACCAAGTGTAGGAACCATGAATCCTCAAGCTTCCATAGTACACCTCTAATCCGATTGCGGTATAATTAAAATTATTCTCCGTATCGGCTAAACGCATATAGGAGCGCGAACTACTATTGCTGTATACCAAAAAACTAAGGTAATTGGGATCAGCGCCATTAAAGGTGGCGTAAACTCCATCTTCCAGAGCTGCATAGCCACTTAATTGTAGATACGCATTACCCTGACCAGCATTACCTAAAACTATATTCGAATTAAAGGTCGTTGGAGCGGTAGCCGAGCGAAGCAAGGGACTTAAACTTGACTCGAAATTGGCGTTTAGGAAGTTTTGGTCATTTAAGGACCGAACATCTAGGTCGTAAAATGCCGCTCCACCGCTAAGGTGCTGAAACTGTAGGGTGTCGCGGTATATTCCACCACATGGCACGGTGCCAAGAAGAGAATCTGGACTCACCGCAACCGAAGCGGCCTGCTGAACAGTAAGGCTACCGCTTATAGTATCCACACCAAAACAGTTGGACTGAATCAAGGTAAAGGTATAAACACCCGGTGCTGAATAAGCATGACTAGGATTGGCCAAAGTAGAGCTATCACCATCTCCAAAATACCAAGTGCTAATTCCACCCCCGGTAGAAGTATTAGTAAACTGAACCGGTTGCAAAAGGGCGGGATTGGTAGTACTAATAGTGTAAGCAGCAGTTGGCGCCGTAGTTCCGCCAGCCGACCAGCTTAAGGCAAATCCTCCACGGGTAATGGAATAGTCTGAGCTAAATTGAACTCTTGCCTCACCGCTGGGAATATTTATCGCCGCACCACCATTGGGCAACGATGTACCAGCATAAGTACCTATCAAGGCACCACTAACATTATCATAAATGCGAACTCTATCGCAACAAGACTCGGTGCTAAAGTAGCTGAAGGTAATATCTAAATTACTGGAACCACTCGGTAAAATATAGAAGTTATCTAGGGAGGAGTTGTAATAATTAGAACTCGGGCCACCGTGATCGTAAAGAGTGCCATTACAATCTGTGGCGGTATCACTGCTATTACGTATCATGTTATACGTTTGCGCAGATAAGCCCGCCGAAAACAAGATAGCGAGCAGGGTAGTAAATCTTTTCATCTTCAGGATTCTTCGCGTCAAAAATACGAATAGAAGGAATTGAATCTGAAGGCTTTAAAATATTTAACGATTTATAAAAAGCCCAATAGGGGCAAGGGCTGCCTAAAACCTATGTCGAATGCAGTCCTTTGCTGAACATAGATGGTAAGCAGAATTAAGCCCAATCATAGGTCCAATGCTTACCTTTGAATACCTAAAAAAAATGCTGGGCCTTTGGCTTCTTTAGTTCGAAATACTTGCTTTTTGTTTTTGCTCTTACTGTTGCCGCAATGCCGCAAAGACAGGACGCCAGACTTGGAAGAGAAGCAATTCAACTTTCGGGTAGATCACAATTATTTTTATAAAAACAATCAACGCTTTGACCTCAAAGGGGTGGTTTATGTACCAGGCTATCCCGGCTACCTCCCTTGGGTCATTGAACCTTCTACCAGTCTTCCCGACAAACTGCAAACGAGCATAAAAAACGACCTCCTCAACATAAAGGAAATGGGGGCAAATACCGTACGCTTTTGGGGTGCTCCCCAATACTGCTATGAGGCCCTTAAAGAAATCGGGGGCCTTCATTTCATTCAGACTATTTGGCTAGACGGGGCAGTGCAAGATTTCCAAGACCTCAATTTTAAAGAACAATCCAAGAAATACATTAAAGAAGTCATTGATCGTATTTACACCGTTTATCATGACCAAGAACCGCCGCTGGTAGCATTTATAATTGGGAATGAGCTAAGCAAGGAAAGCATTCTAAGTACTAATTCGGCGCATCCCGATATTACTAGCTATCAAGGCAATTACATCCAAACCGATTCCAGCATAAATGCCTCCGAAGCCTTTTTAGCAGAAATGGCAGATTACTGCCGAGGCTACGAATTGGAAAACTACCAGCGCAGCAGCTTATTGGCTTATGCTAATGACATTCGCACCTTCGATGAAATCGAGGCCGACTTTCTAGATTTCATCGCTCACAATGCGTACTCTTATGCAGTTCCCTATTATCGTCCTAATACTGCCACTGGCAGCAGCAGTGGCCGCCTTTTCCAAGGTTGGATTGAAGAGCTAAAGGCCAAAAGTCCAGACAAAGCCTTACTAATCAGCGAAACCGGATTAAGTGTTTCTCCCAATCAAACTCGTATTGGTCCGCCCAATTTTGGTTACGGAGGAAACACAGAACAGGATCAAGCTAATGGCATAATGGCCAACATTTCCGATATCCATTCCGCCGAAGAACCTATTGCCGGTTATTGCATTCATGAATACCTAGATGCTTGGTGGAAGTTTGGATACGACGATTCTTTTAGTCAGGATTCGAACGACATCGAAGAATGGTTCGGAATAGTCAAGTTGAAAGATTCGGCCAATTGGTATAGCACCGAGTTTAGGCCGGTCTATTATAGCTTAAAAAATAATTAAGCAGATGGATTTAGAGATTAGGGAGATTCGCCATGAGGACAATGCCGCAGCTGCAAGTATGATAAGAGCGGTGTTTGTAGAGCATAATGCCAAACGTGAAGGAACGGTATTTTCTGACCCTACTACCGATGCGCTTTATGAACTATTCCAAACTGAAGATCGCTCGGTTTTTTACGTGGCTCTTTTAGATGGGCAGTTAGTAGGCACCTGCGGAATCTACCCTACACCAGGTTTACCAAGCGGCTGCGCAGAACTAGTAAAGTTCTATCTGATGGCTGAAGCTCGTGGCAAAGGCATCGGCCGAGCCTTGATGGAAAAGAGCATTAAGGCCGCTCAATCCATGAACTTCAAACAGTTATACATCGAAAGCCTACCCGAATTCGATAAAGCAGTAAACATCTACCAGAAGCAAGGATTTAAATCTTTGGAAAAACCGCTGAGCCAAGCTCACCCAGGCTGTAACCTTTGGTTTATCAAAGACTTATAGATTTTGTGAGGCTGAGAAAAATCAGTTTCAAGCTGAATTCTTTGGCGTAAATTAGTAGTAGATTACAAAATACTCCCTATTGATCAATTACTATTCTCATGAAAAATTCAAGCAAAGTAATCCTGGCTATCGTTTTAGCCGGATTATGGATTAGTTTCTCCGAGTTTCTTCGCAATGAATTCGTCCTTAAACACTATTGGATAAACCATTACCAAACCATGGGTTTAACTTTTCCCTCCGAAACTATTAATGGAGTACTTTGGGCGATATGGTCTTATATCCTTGCTATTAGTATCTACTTAATAAGCAGGAAATTTAATTGGTTAGAAAGCGCCCTTATAAGCTGGTTAATGTCCTTCGTACTGATGTGGGTGGTAATTGGCAATATGGGAGTCTTACCCAGTCAAATTTTATACTCCGCCATTCCCCTTAGTTTAATTGAAGTATTCTTCGCGAGTTTTATAATCGATCAAATCACCCGCGAAAAGGTCTCGAAAATCAGCTGATTATTGCATCGCTTAGAGAGGCAATACAATTTGAATGATTAGTTTCGTCGGCTCTAGAGAAGTGCATGCGTCTCCTAAAGGATATTAAATACAATTGGCTATTACCCTTAGTTTTTAAATTAAGGAGAAAACGGATTTTTAATCGGGCTCCAAAGGATTTAACCGAACCTGAATTACTATTTATAATGGGCTCGGGCCGAAATGGAAGCACTTTATTAGCCCGTTTACTAAATCAGCATTCCGAAGTATTCCTTCCCCCAGAGCAATATGCCCTACCCTACACCATCGCTAAAAGCTTTTTCAACTACAGTGGGGATTGGAATAGCTATTTGCAAAGTCAAATAAATTTATACCAGAAGCACAATCAACATTGGCAGTGGGATATTTCGGATCTAAGCAGGCTAAAAGAAGAAGCCTCTAGCCTGGAAGCCCAGTATCAAAACCCCGCTAACTTGTTTCGGCTAGTCCTTAAAAATTACGCCAAGAAATTTAAGAACGGCTTTCGTTTTTCTGGAGATCATAGTCCCATTAGCACTGAATTTTACCCCTACATCAGCGCAAGCTTCCCACAGGCACATTACATTTTTTTGGTTCGACACCCATTCGATGTTATCCTTTCCTACGCCAAGCTAAAGGACAATAAGAGTCAGGCTTGGCAAAAAGCCGCCCGTAAATGGCGCAACAGCATTAAAGCCTATGAGCGTTTAGAGGCTGAAAATCGCAAGGTTCTTTTAGTACGCTATGAAGATTTAGTTAGTGATATAGAGCCTCAGTTAAGGCGCATTTTTGAATTTTTAGAACTGGATCCTTTGCGCTGGTCTGCCGAGGCCCCGAAGCAAAAAGAGCAGGATAATTTAGGGGCGCGTGATTATGACTATCACCAAAACTTATATAAACCTGTAAACGCCTCTGCTATAGATCAGTGGAAAGAAAAGCTGGACCCCGAGATTGTGGAAAGGCTCAAACCCACACTAGCAAACCAGGCCCAAAAGTTTAATTATTCCCTTGATGCTTAAGTCCTGAATAAGGCCAAAAGTTTTTGGCTTCTAATAGAGACCGGGTATAAATTTTCTATCCTTGACCTTATGCCCTTTTGATCGAAGGAAGCAGGTGAACCCAAATTAGCCAATAAATCTTCAAAGTCTTTAACCCCATGTTTCTCGAGGATATAACCATGCTCCCCAATTATTTCAGGAATAGCATTTACCGAGGAACCGATGGCAATACAACCACAAAGCATGGCTTCACATAATGCCAAACCGAAACCCTCAAAGCGAGAAAGCTGTAAATGATAGCTTGCTTGATAGTATTCCTTTTTAAGCTCATCAGCTTTTAGCTTACCTAAAAAATTCACATTGTGCGGAATTTCAAGACCCTTAGGTCCGCTGCTACCCGCTATCCTAAATTCGAATTGCGGGAAGGATTTGGCAGCAGCCAAAATTAAATCTCCACCTTTCAATTGAAATTGCGCATCATTAAATACTGCAATAAAACGATTAGCAATGCGCTCAGGCGGATTAGTCATTTGCCATTGCTCGGCATCCAAGCCATTGGGAATAACCTCGGCCTCAAACTTTAATTTTGGAAAGTGCACTTTCACTCCCTGTGCTTGATCGTGTTCATTATAATCATTTCGCACTTCCAACAAGGAGGCACTAACCGGCACTAATTTGCTTGCCTTCCGATAGAGAAAAGCACAAGACCACTTCACCAAAGGCTTCCGTAAACTACCATATTGATAATGAGGCAGACTCGCGGCATCAGTACCATGAAGCACTACATAAATGGGCTTACCAAGTAATGATGCTAAAAAGGCCGGCACTACTCCCCACATACCACCAAACTGGATTAGCACCGCTTTCGCTGAAGATACCTGAACGAGCATAAAAACAAATTGCCGCAATAAGTGAATTGGTATTTGCCCTTTCTGTTTCCAATTTAATACTTGGGCTTTCACCGTAAATTCGGATTTAAGAATCTCAAGATCCTTCCGAATAAACCCATTGTAAAAAGGGGCGATAAATAAGAGCTTAGGCCTCATGTGACAAAACTACACCTTCTGTAAATAATAAAGGGATATGTTTAAGACTGACTAATTAAGGAAGAGCCGTCTAAGACAGAGGCCGAAGATACTCACAATTTATAGCTATTCAGCTGACTATCATTTATTTAAATCCTTTGATAAAAGTTATCGCTCATTTTAGCAAGTAGTTGTCAAAAGCTTATCTTCCCCTTTAAATACACCTATAAAATGAAAAGAATACTACCCTTAATTTTGGGCTTAATAAGCCTCAGCTTCGCCAGCCAGGCTGGTATTGTTTACCAAAATTTTATTCCGAATAAAGTTCTTAAGCTAAATGATCCTACACTTTCATTTGACTTAGATGGAGACGCTACCGATGATATCAACTTTAACCTTACTGGCAGCAGCTCAAATTACAATTTAACAGTAGACGGACCAGCCCTAGAGTTCGCCCGCGGCAGTGGCAGTCATAGCGGCTACCCCGAATTACTTTTTATCGCCAAGATAATTGATGGAAATAAAAATTGGGGAAACCTAGGGGCAACCGAAACAATCGCTTCCACAAACGGTAGAGATCTAGCCGGTGCCAAAGAGTTCTTTATAGGAGTTCGCTTTAAATCGGGGAGCAATTACTTTTATGGCTGGATTCTAATGGAGTTTAAGAGCAATTACGAATTGAACATAAAAAGTGTGGCCTTCGAAACTATTTTTAATAGCTACATCTTAGTGGGTAACACTGGCAGTAGTTTAATTGGTCAGGCTGAATACAAAGCCCACAACAACTGGGAACTTTACCCAAGACTAGTTAAGGATCAATTAAATATTGACTCAGAGGAACTAATCAAATCAATTAGCATTTACAATATCCAAGGACAAGCCCTTAAGCATTATGAATTGCATTCTAAATCTGCCCAGCTTTTAGACCTTGCAGATTTAAGAAGCGGCACCTACCTATTGGAGGCACGAGACCACAAAGGCGGTATCTTCCGAGATCGCTTCATAAAGCCCTAAAGCATTAAACAAAAAAATCCCGAGCTTTTCAGTTCGGGATTTTTTATTCTATTGCTACGATGCTACCAGCCTTTGGCAGCTTCTATAATATGATCGGCCATTTCGGTACCGATGCGATCTTGCGCTTCCAAAGTCGCCGCTCCAATGTGGGGACTTAAAGAAGTATAAGGACTCATCAAAACTTTCATTGCAGGCGTGGGTTCATTTTCGAATACATCCAGACCAGCATACTTTAATTTTCCACTGTCCAAGGCTTCCATAAGTGCTACCTCATCAATTACACCTCCGCGAGCGGTATTTACGATCCCTGCGTTATCTTTCATTTTTTCAATTTCCTCTTTACCAATGAGGGCCTTCTGGGCACCTGCAATGTGAACAGAAATAAAATCAGAATTAGCTAAAACCTCATCCATACTTTGAGGCTTTACCTTAAAGGATACCGATTGACCGTCGAAAAAGCTCAGCTTTACCTCTGCTTCTTCAACATAGGGATCTACAGCCATAACCTTCATACCGTAACCAAAGGCAATTTTAGCCACCTCCTGACCAATACGTCCGAAACCGATAATACCAATGGTTTTACCCATTAATTCGGTTCCTGCCGAATAATTCTTTTTAAGTGCTTTAAACTGGGTCTCTCCCTCTAATGGCATTTGCTGGTTTGAATCAAAAAGGAAACGTACCATGCCGCTTAAATGGGCAAATACAAGTTCGGCCACCGAGCGCGTACTCGCAGCTGGAGTGTTTTGAACAATCATCCCTTGCTCACGGGCGTATTCGACGTCGATATTATCCATACCAACTCCACCGCGACCAATAAACTTGAGATTACCTTTTGTGGCATCGATTAGGTCTTTGCGCACCTTAGTTGCAGATCGTACCAAAAGTACATCCACCTTATTTTCATTAATATGCTCGGCCAAGCGTTCTTGGGCTACCGTAGTAGTATCTACCTCGTAACCTGCAGCTTCAAGAGCAGCCTGACCACTTTTTGAAATTCCGTCGTTTGCTAAAATCTTTACCATCATTATAATTTTTCAAAGGCTTGCATTACATCTACTAGGGCTTGTACACTTTCGAGTGGCAAGGCATTGTACATACTGGCACGGTAACCACCAACCGAGCGGTGACCATTAATGCCGCTAATACCAGCCGCCTTCCACATTTCATCGAATTGGGCAGTATCCACTCCTTCATGCGCTAAGAAACAAGCGTTCATATTGGAGCGGTCTTCCTTAGCAGCAGTTCCGTAGAATTTTGAATTGCGGTCGATTTCACCGTAAAGTAAATCGGCTTTCGCCTGATTGATTTTTTCCATTTCTGCAACTCCACCAATGCTTTTTAGCCATCTTAAGGTGAGCATAGAAACGTATACTGAAAATACGGGAGGCGTATTAAACATCGACTCTTTATCGATGTGGGTAGCATAGTCCAAATAGGCAGGAATATCGCGACCCGACTTCCCTAAAATTTCATCTTTCACAATTACTAGGGTAGCTCCGGCCGGACCCATATTCTTCTGAGCGCCAGCATAGATTAAATCGAAGTCGGCAACATTTACCTTACGGCTTAAAATATCCGAAGACATATCACAAACCTTTAAAGCATCAGTCTGTGGAAAGGACTTCATTTGTGTGCCGTAAATGGTATTATTTGAAGTACAGTGGAAATAATCTATATCAACAGGAATGCTATATCCCTTTGGAATGTAACTAAAGTTCTTATCCTTCGAAGAGGCTACTTCTACTACCTCACCCAAACGTTTGGCTTCTTTAATAGCTTTAGAGCTCCAAGTACCGGTGTTTAAGTAAGCGGCTTTACCACCCTCATTCTTCATTAGGTTAAAAGGAACCATCACAAATTCTAAAGAAGCGCCACCTTGTAAGAACAATACCGAATAGCCTTCAGGTACTTCCATCAGTTCTTTTACTAGCGCCACCGCTTCGTCCATTACCGCCACAAAGTTTTTAGAACGGTGTGAAATCTCAAGTAAGGACAAATCCAAACCATCGAAATTTAGAACGGAAGCAGAAGCTTCTTTTAATACCTCTTGGGGAAGGATACAAGGTCCCGCGGAATAATTGTGCTTCTTCATGAATCTTGATTTTGTTTACAAAAGCGCTGCAAAATTAAGATTATTAAAACGGCCTTATTTAAGGATGGGTTAATTTTTGAAAAAGACTTCAAGGCAGCTGTTACGAATTAAAGCTTCTCTCCTTAATTAGGATCCGGCTTAGGCCTTGAGCGCTTGGGTAAATCTAGCGGCTGACTCGGCGGTTTTATTTCAATCTTCTGACCAGTATTGAAGTCAACCCCCACTTTTAAATGATACCAATCGTCTTCCCAGTACAAGCCATCGTATGAAAAGTCGGGGCCATACATTTGATAGAGACCCTTCATCTTTGGTTCGGGCGGGGCTAAATGATCCATTATCACCATTTCTGCATCCTCATTCCAGCGCATAGTTGCCGAGTATTTGGCATTGTACTTCAAGATTAGACGCATTGGGGGCTTGCGAAATACTTGATCGCGGAAGCTTTCTATTTTAAAGCGCTTGGCCCCGAAGCGCACCTTCCCGTGTTTATCTACCGATAAGACTTCAATAACCTTTTGATTAATCGTCTCACCAAGGTTTAAGCCTAGCAGCAAATATTCATACTTTTCGCCTTCTACCGGCAGAATCGTGTAATAAATGGCGCCCGGCCATTCTTGAGGTCGGAAGGTTTTAAAATCTAAATCGCCTAGCCCATCCCACTGATCCTTTAATTCAATCACTTTGGTTTCTCCCTTAAAATTACCAGCAATTAAGCCGAATTGCTGATAACGGTATTTTTCGTCTGGGCGCTGCCATGTATAAATTGCAAAGCGCTCATCGGGACTTTCCAGGCGCAGCATATTGGTGCAGGTCGTTAAGGGATCGAGATAATTCAAATCCGCCGAAAGGTATAGCTTTAGTCCCTTTAAAAACTTCTGATTACTACTGTCTCTAATTGCAAAGACGGGGGATTCTAGACTCTGCCGGCCCCAATAAACTAAAGAATCAAGCGAAGGAATTTCTTGTCCTCGCAGGAAGCTGACGAAGAAAAAAAGCCCTATCAGAAGTTTCCATCTCATAAGGCTTAAACGTGTATGATTAAATTTCGGTATCAATCTTCGAGGTGAAGGAAGGCCTTTTTTGAAAGTAATTCATCTTCCGATTCTACATGCTCTTCATCGGGTACGCAGCAATCGACCGGACAAACCTCTGCACACTGCGGTTCTTCATGAAAGCCCACGCACTCGGTACATTTATCGGTAACGATATAGAATACATCATAATCTACCGGTTCTTGAGGCTCATCAGCATCATATTCTCCGCCGCTTTTCGGCTTCACCTTGCCGCTTAGACCAGTCCCATCGGAGAATCGCCACTCTTGGGCACCCTCATAAATTGCATTATTCGGACACTCGGGCTCGCAGGCTCCACAATTTATACACTCATCGGTTATCTTAATCGCCATATTCTGTTCTACTTTTGCCACAAAGTTAAAATTAAAACAGCTCCATGCTTTCATTAAAACAAAGGATTGACGCCTTTGAAAAATTAGGCCGTTTTTTAAGTCAGTTTAAAGAAGAACGAAAAGATGAGGACTTGCAAAAACTCAATCAATTCTTCCTTAAAGAGTACCACACCATAATAAAAGACGCCGAGCTTTTTAATCATTGGTTCAGTGAAGACAACTTGCACTTTGCACTAGAAGAGTGGTCGCAAGCATTGAGTCGCGAGCAACTAGAAGCTTGGACCATCGACTATGATAGCGATTACTTCGAACACGACCGAGGCACAAAAACGGTTGCTATCATTATGGCTGGCAATATACCCTTGGTGGGTTTACACGACCTTATTTCAGTCTTAATAAGCGGACACAAGGCATTAGTGAAACCAAGTTCGGATGACGCCAAGCTTATTCCCTTCCTTGCGCAAATGTTAGTGGCTATCGATCGTGACTTCGCCGAGCTTATTCAATTAGCCGATGGCAGCCTAAAAGATTTCGACGCAGTTATTGCCACTGGAAGCAATAATTCGTCGCGCTACTTCGAATCCTATTTTGGAAAGTACCCACATATTATTCGTAAAAATCGCAGTTCGGTTGCGGTTTTAGAAGGGGCAGAAAGCAAAGAGCAGCTTGAAGCCTTGGGAGAGGATATCTTCCGCTATTTCGGTCTTGGCTGCAGAAATGTATCTAAAGCTTATTTACCCGCCGACTTTGATGTTCAACGCCTTTTTGACGCCTTCTTTAAATTTCAGCCAGTAAGTGAAAACGCCAAATACGGTAATAACTACGATTACAACCGTGCGATTTACTTAATGGAGCACCATGACTTTTTGGAGAACGGCTTTTTCATCATTAAAGAAGATGAACGATTACATGCCCCGGTTTCCGTTTTACATATCGAGCGCTATCAAGATATCCAGTCGCTGAAAAAAAACCTGGATAATTTAGCGGAGGAAATTCAAGTTATTGTTAGCGAAAGTGAGGTATTTGAAAATGCAGTGGCATTTGGACAAAGTCAGAAGCCCCGCCTCTGGGATTACGCAGACAATGTTGATACCTTAGCCTTTTTACGCAGCCTTTAGAATCCAAGAGAAAGGTTTAATTTGGAAAAAAATTACTTATGAAGCTCCTGAGCTTTTTTAAAAGCAAAACATTCTTCGCCAATTTGGTGATTGCCATTTTGGTTGCGATCCTAGGCTTTTGGGGAGTGAATGCTTTTTTACGTCATTATACTCATCACGGTGAAAATATTGAGGTGCCTAATTTAAATAGCTTAGCTTTAAGTGAAGTAGACACTCTGCTGAAGGTCCAAGCTTTGCGTTATGAAGTAATAGACTCCTCGGAATATGATCCCAGTTTCCCTCGTGGAGCGGTAGTAGCCCAATACCCTTCTGCTGGATCCCAAGTTAAAACCGGGAGAGTTTTAAAGTTAACCATAAACCCTTTTTACCCACGTAAAATTGAATTCCCCAATTTAATTGAGAAAACCAAACGGCGGGCCATCTATGATTTGGAATCCAAGGGCTTTGTAGTGGGTGAATTAAAGTATGTACCCTATATCGGTAAGGATGTGGTAATAGGTGCTAAAATTGAGGACCGCGAATTAGAAGTAGGTGAAAAGCTGAGCAAGGGAACAGTCATTGACCTTATTCTTGGTCAGGGTCTAAGCGATGAATTAATCATTTCTCCCTATTTACGTTGGAAGTCATTGGAAGAGGCACGCGAATTTCTACTGGAAAGATCACTCAACTTAGGCTCCATTATCTACGACGAAGAGATTAGTGATACAGCCACCGCTTTGGTATACCGTCAAAATCCCGCTCCTTCAAAAGTACCAATGATTCGCATGGGTAGAGAGGTCGATATCTGGCTCACCAATGACTACACTAAAATTGTGAACGATTCGTTAGAGTTCCAGCTTAATGCCCCTCTGGACTCCCTAATGAATGACTCCCTATTGAATGATAGCACGCTATAAAATATTTTTTGCCTTAATTTTTATCAGCAGCAGCTTAGCCGCCCAGCGAACCGAGCGGTTAGCAAGCTTAAAAGCGCGACCCTATCAATCGGAAATGAGCTCTAAAAAAGCCAAGAGTCAGCTGCTCGTAAACCTACCCTTTAAGGACGACTTTGCTTACAGCTCGGCTATTCCAAATCCCAATTTATGGGCCGCGGAATCGGATGTATACATCAACCAAAGCTGGGCCAAGAGCCCCATTACCTTAGGCGTAGCGACTTTTGACGGCTTAAACCGATATGGCAGACCGCATGCCCCTAATGGCGGCGATAGTATTTGCGATGTACTTACGTCCTTAAGTATCGACTTAAGTAATCCTCAAGACTCAGTATACCTTAGTTTCTTCTATCAAGTCGGAGGTTGGGGAGAAAGACCTGCGTATGGCGACGATTCACTGGTTCTGGAATTTTGGAACGCCAACGACACCGCTTGGCGCTCGGTTTGGCGCGGCGAGGCTTTGGCCGGCGATGATGAATGGACCAGAGTGATGCAACCCATTGCCAGCGAATACCACCAAAGCGACTTCCGTTTTCGCTTCATTAGCTGGGGAAACCGCCGGGGCGCTTTAGACCTTTGGCATCTCGACTATGTTCTTTTAGACGATCAACGCAATCGGAATGATACCATAATTCAGGACATTGCCTTTACAAGACCCCACCCTTCTTTATTGGTAAATTATGAAGCGGTACCTTGGTGGCATTTAAACCAAGCGGGCAATCCGGCTGCAGTGGTTAAGAAAGACCTGCGCTTACATTACCGTCGTAATGTCGACCCCAATTTACCGCGACCACCACGTCAGCTAGGCGAGTTTAGGGTTACTTACAATGGAAATGTTATTGATCAAAATGGTCAGCCTGATGGCGACCTCGATGATAATCATCCGCCCTTCGAGGAAGTACGTTTCCCGGTTCCGGATACCGCAGATGTAGGACGACCGCGCTTAAATCTCTTAAACTTGCCCTACCCAGATGAGTTCGAGTGGATTTCGGAACATTATTATTCCGGTGGGTCGGAAGTATACACCGCTAATGATACTGTGCATCGCCGACAAGTATTTAAAAATTTCTACGCCTACGACGATGGCAGTGCCGAGCGCGCTTATGAAATCCGTAATAATAGAGGGGGCTTCATCGTGCAGCGTTACGATATGCTCTTGGATGATACACTGAAAGGATTACAAGTGTATTTCCAGCCAGTTGGAAATAGCTTTGCCCAGCAAGAATTCCGAATAATTGTTTTAAGTAATCAAGGAGGACTGCCCAATTCTATTCTTTTCGAAAGCGACAGCGTTTACACTGCGCAATTAAGTGACGGGAATTTTTATCAAAGCTATATGCTCGATACGCTGGAAAACCTCATCAAAACGAATGGGGATGTTTTTATTGGGATTCGGCAAATAAATAGCAGTGAATTAAGCTTGGGCTATGATCAAAACTCCCGGAACCGAACCACGGCCTTTTACGGCGAGCTAAATGATCTATACCAGAGCTTTTTAGGAGGCACCATTATGATGCGCCCAATTTTCGGATATGCCCCCCGAGATTTGAGTCAGCCTGAAATAAAAACCGCCATACGCACCCTTAAAGTATTCCCCAATCCCAGCTCTGGAGACCTCCAAATCGAGCTTCCGCTGGACAGAAGGAATTTAGAGGGCTACCAATTAATTGTCCGAAATCTACAGGGACAGATAATGCATAATAGCGAAGTTGTGGAAAGCTTAAGCCTGTCGCATTTAGCCTCCGGACTATATCTAATTAGCTTAGAAAAGCTAGGCAGCCAGCGTATTTGGCAAGAAAAAATTAACATCATCCGATGAGGGAGGAAGAAGATTACACCGAAGAAGAAAACGAAGAGCTTTACGAGCATCATCGGATCGAGGCAGACGCGGGACAAAAACCCTTAAGGGTAGATAAGTTTTTGCAAAACCTTTTAAAGAATACTTCTCGAAACAAAATACAACAGTCGGCTGCTGCAGGCAACATTCGTGTAAACGAGCAAATTGTAAAAAGCAATTACAAGGTTAAAGCTGGTGATATCGTACAGGTGGTACTTAGTTACCCCCCAAGGGAAGTAGAATTAGTGCCTCAGAATATCCCACTTAACATCCTTTACCAAGACCAGGATGTAATAGTGGTCCACAAAGAGCCGGGCATGGTCGTTCATCCTGGATACGGCAACCACGACGGCACCATGGTAAATGCCCTACTGTATCATTTCCAAAACTTACCAGGTCTTAATAAAGAAAGGCCAGGCTTAGTGCATCGGCTCGACCGAGATACCAGCGGGATTATGGTGATTGCCGCCAATGAGAGGTCCATGGCCCATTTGGCCAATCAATTTTTTGAGCGCAGCACCGAAAGAACCTATCACGCTCTTGTTTGGGGCAATGTTGAAGAAGAGGAAGGTACAATTACGGGTAATATCGGCCGTAGCCCTAAGAATCGTAAAATCTATCAAGTATACGAGGGTGATGAGTTCGGTAAACATGCCGTAACTCACTACAAGGTGGTAGAACGTTTGGGTTATGTTACCTTGGTAGAGTGTAAGCTAGAAACGGGCCGAACACATCAAATTAGGGTACACATGAAGCACATTGGGCATACCCTTTTTAATGATAAAGAATACGGTGGTGATAAAATCCTGAAAGGCACCACCTTCACCAAATACAAGCAGTTTGTAGAAAATTGCTTTTCCATTTGTCCACGTCAAGCGCTGCACGCCAAGACTTTAGGTTTTGAACACCCAACTACTGGTGAGCGTTTATCGTTTAATTCACAGTTACCCGAAGACATGCAGTCTTTAGTAGATAAGTGGCGTAATTATAGTCACTATCAATCGAAAGATTAATTTGTAACTTCGATTAGTAAAGCGCTTTTTATGAACCGTAAACTTGGCATTCTCGCACTGTTGGGCATTGGAGTATTGAGCTTGAGCCAATGTCGGAAAGATGCACCCTCAAATCAAACTTCGAGTGTGGGCACTCCTTATAACTTACAGGTTCCGACTGGTTTCCCTAGTCCGAATATTCCTGCAGACAATCCGATGACGGTGGAGGGAATTCGTTTAGGCCGCCATCTTTTTTATGAAAAGGCTTTATCTGGAGATAATACCATGTCTTGTGCCAGTTGCCATTTACAAGAACGCGCTTTTACTGATGCTACCGGCACTAGTGTTGGGATTCGAGGCAAGTTTGGCCGCCGTAAAGCCATGCCTATCTTTAACCTAGCCTTTCACGAAAATTTCTTTTGGGATGGGCGGTCTTTAACTTTAGAAGAGCAGGCTTTAATCCCTATTCAAGATACCATAGAGCTAGACGCTGATTTGCAAACGGTGGTCGACCGCCTAAGTGCCGATCCCCTATATCCACCTATGTTCAAAGCTGCCTTTGGCTCAGAGGAGGTAACTCCCGAACGCATTGGCAAAGCTATCGCACAATTCGAACGCACAATTATTTCTGCTAACTCCAAGTTCGACCGGGTAATTCGCATGCAATCGGGCGAGCAATTTACCGCTTTAGAGCAGCGCGGCTACGAACTTTTCACCTCCGATTACGACCCCAATGGTGGTTCGGGAGGCGATTGTTTCCATTGCCATGGTGAAAGAGAAACCAGATATCTTTTTGGTGCCTTTGGACGTGATTTACAGTTCGTAAACAATGGTCTCAAAGCCGTTTACACGGATGAAGGTCGGGCGGAAGTAACTGGCAACCAAACCGATGTTGGCAAGTTTAAAGTTCCCAGTGTACGAAATGTAGAGTTTTCCTTCCCCTATATGCACGATGGCAGTATTCCAAACTTGGATAGCCTGATTGGCTTTTACAATTTTGGTGGACACCTTCATCCAAATATAGATCCGAACATGAAAGCGGCCGGCATTGGGCGAAATTGGAGCGATGGACAAAAGCAGGCACTAGCAGCTTTCTTGCGTACGCTTACGGACTATGAGTTCTTACAGGATACTGCTTTTAGTAATCCTTTTGAGAATTAAGCCTTGAGGTAAACGACCTTTTTGGTCTCAAAGAATTCCTCTTCAAAATACTTATTCAAGGGATAAACCTTAGCCTTTGGAAAGGGAGCTAATTCCTCTTTAAGGTCTCCACCTTTCAAGTATAATATTCCATTGGCCATAGATCCGGCGCTGTTTCCCTTCCGAATGCGGTTGCGGGTCCAAGCCATGAATTTAGGCATTTGGGTAACCGCTCGGGATACGATAAAATCGAAGCTACGATTTAGCTTTTCTGCTCTTATTTGTTCTGCGCTTACATTCTTCAGACCCAAAGCCTTAGCCACCTCCTCTACAACTAATATCTTTTTACCGATGCTGTCCACCAAGTGGAAATCGGCCTTGGGAAAAAGTATCGCCAGAGGTATACCAGGAAAACCACCGCCAGTACCAATATCCAATACTTGAGCACCCGGCTCAAAGCGGCAGAGTTTAGCAATACCTAATGAATGCAAAACGTGCCTTTCGTAAAACTGCTCCTGGTCTTTGCGGGAAATCACATTAATCTTGGCATTCCACTCTTCATAAAGCGGACTTAAGGCCTTAAACTGTTCCTTTTGCTTTACCGTAAGGGCAGGAAAATATTTTTCAATTAAATCATTCATATCACCACTTTTTGCCGGCACCTAGGATAAGGGTTTTTACTTGTAGCACAAAGGTACTTAGCACCCATACCAGCTCCCAAATTGGCCAAAGGTTTTGGAGTCCGGGTTTATCGAATAAACTAAACTGAACTCGAACTGGGTAAAAACTCATAAAAAATCGGGTGGCAATCAAAACCATTGCTTCTAGGGGTAAATAATATAAACCAAGGGGCATCAAGACCCAAAAAAGCAAGGCCAAGATACCCTCTAAACCTAGACTTAACTGATGACTAAGTTTATAGCGCCAAGCAGCACTATAATGTCTACGCTTTTGTTTCCACCATGCCCTAAAATTAACCGGGGCTTTAGAAAGTGTATAGGCTTCCGGCCAGCGTAATACCGCAACTTTGGCCCCTTGACCTGCCGAGTTTACGAATAGATCGTCGTCTCCCGAAAGCAAATCGCGGTGCTTCTTATGGTCTGGATTATTGTAATACAAGGATTTGGTATAAGCCAAATTACGCCCCACCCCCATGTACGGGTTTTTGACACTGGCATAATGCCAAAACTGCAAGGCGGTACGTCCCGTTTCGAAATCAACTAGGGCTTGAATGCGGGAAGGGCCTACAATCTTTCCATAACCCAATACCATATCATTACCCTCTGAAAAAGAAACTGCTACTGCTTTAAGCCACAAGGCACTTGCCGGGTAACAATCGGCATCACAAAATACCAGGTGTTCATTTTTAGCTAAGCCTATCCCTGCCTCAATCGCCCATTTTTTACCTCTATTCTCGGCGCTATCCAAACGGATAAATTTTATGTTAGGATCCGATTTTGATGCGTGCTCACAGAATTCTGGGGTAGCATCTTCACTATGGTCGTCCACTAAAATTATTTCGAAGTTGACCTCCTCCTGCGCCATCCAAAGCGGTAAGTTTCGAGCTAGATTTTGCTCCTCATTTCTGCAGGCAACGATTAGACTCAATGAAGGCAAACTACCTTTTACAATGCTAATATCCTGCGATTCTGATAGCATATGGTTCATCCGCGTGAAGCGCCATGCTTGCCAAAGCCATAAAATCACACTTATTAAAAGCCAGCAATAAGCCAGGAAAATCAGGGTTTCCTCCATGGGTCCAAAGGTAAAGTATTCGACTGCGAGAATTACACTAAAAGCTTTATGCTTCTCCGATTAAACGTATTTTTGCCCGATGCAATTTAAGCTGGAACATAAAGACCCCGGAAGCAAGGCGCGTAGCGGAGTTTTAAAAACCGCCCATGGCGACATTAAAACTCCTATTTTCATGCCCGTAGGCACAGTGGGTTCAGTAAAGGCCGTTCATCAAAGGGAACTTGCGGATGATATTAAGGCCCAAATAATATTAGGGAACACCTATCACCTCTACTTACGCCCTGGTACGGATATCCTTAATCGTGCAGGCGGACTTCACCAGTTTATGAATTGGCAAAAACCCATTCTAACCGATTCGGGAGGCTACCAAGTTTATAGCTTAGCTAATAACCGTAAAATTACTGAAGAGGGCGTAGCCTTTAAATCGCATATCGACGGTTCTAAACACTTCTTTAGTCCAGAAAAGTCCATGGAAATTCAGCGTCATATTGGCGCGGATATCATTATGGCTTTTGATGAATGTCCGCCTTATCCCAGCAGCTATCAATATGCCAGAGAATCGATGGACATGACCCATCGCTGGCTGAAGCGCTGTGGCACCTGGCTAGAAGAAAACGACCCTTACTATGGCTACGAACAAAGTTTGTTTCCCATTGTGCAAGGCAGCACTTACAATGATTTAAGAATAAAAAGTGCTGAAACCATTGCCGAGTTTGGGGCCGATGGCAATGCCATTGGTGGATTATCGGTAGGTGAGCCCGCCGAGGAGATGTATGCGATGAGCGAAATCGTTTGCAATGTACTTCCAGAAGACAAACCACGTTACTTAATGGGAGTGGGTACTCCTGCGAATATTCTTGAGAATATCGCTTTGGGTGTAGACATGTTCGATTGTGTTATGCCCACGCGTAATGGCCGTAACGGAATGATATTTACTAGCGAAGGCATCATAAATATTAAAAATAAGAAGTGGGAAGATGATTTTGGCCCTTTAGATCCGAATGGACCAACCTTTGTGGATCGTGAATATTCCCGCGCCTATCTCCGCCACTTATTTGCAGCAAATGAATATTTAGGCCGCCAAATTGCGAGCGTGCATAACCTCGGCTTTTACCTTTGGCTGGTAGGCGAAGCGCGACAGCAAATTGAGGCCGGCACCTTTGCCTCCTGGAAAAATATAATGGTCGAAAAATTACAAAGGCGCCTGTGAAGATCTTCAAGATCATAGACCGTTATATAATTGGGAAGTTCCTGGGAACCTTTTTCCTCACCATCGCACTTATCTTATCGATTGCCATCGTTTTCGACATTTCAGAGAAGATAGATGACTTTATCACTCGCGGGGCCTCCTATCGGGAAATCATATTTGATTATTACCTTAACTTTTTGGTCTTCTACGGCAATCTATTCTCCTCGATGATTGTCTTTATCGCCACGATTTTCTTTAGTTCTCGAATGACTGCTAATACCGAAATTGTTGCCATTTTAACCGGTGGCGTAAGCTTTCGGCGAATGATGTACCCCTATTTTATATCGGCCTCGATTATTGCGGGAATTAGTCTCCTCTTATCCCATTTCGTAATTCCATACACCAATATTAGTCGATTGGAATTCGAGCAAGCCTACATCAACAAAAAAGAAACCGAACGCTTTCAACATATTCATCGCCAGATAAAACCCGGTCATTTCATCTACTTCGAAAACTTTAATACCAAACGAAATACGGGCTATCACTTTACTTATGAAATTATCGAAGAGGGACGATTAAGCTATAAGCTTAAGGCTAACTTTATCAAGTATGATTCGGCCGAAACCAAATGGACTTTAGACCAATACGACCTCCGAATAATCGACGAGGCTGGTAATGAAAGCATCGAGCAAGGCAAACAGATGGAAAGGGAATTTGAGTTTAATCCCGAGGATGTAGTGCCGCGCCTGTATTCGGTTAAAATGATGAACACCCCAGAACTCAACGACTTTATTGAAGCAGAGACAATTCGGGGCTCCGAAAACCTGAATAGTTACCTTATTGAAAAGTACCAGCGCAGCTCTTGGCCCTTTGCCACTTATATCTTAGTCCTCATCGGCGTAAGCATTTCCTCAAAAAAAACCCGTGGGGGCCTAGGCTTAAATATTGCGATAGGACTAGTCCTTTGCGTAAGCTATATTTTCTTTATGCAGGTCTCCACTACCTTCGCTACCGTAGGCAGCATGAGTCCTTTACTAGCCGTATGGACCCCCAATATAATTTTCACATTAATTGGTGCCTACCTCTACTATATCGCACCAAAGTAGAGGCGGCAAAGCATATTTTTACATCTTTGCACTATAAAGAGGGATATTTATGGATTATCTAGATTTCGAGGAACCCATTAAGGAGATCCTAGACCAAATCGAAAAAGCCAAAGAACTTGAGGGTGAATCTCAAGTGAATATGGCCAAGACCATCAAAGAATTAGAGAAAAAACTCGAGTCAACTCGCAAGAATATTTACAAGAACCTTAATGCTTGGCAAAGGGTTCAATTATCTCGTCATCCGCAAAGACCCTATACCTTGGCCTATATAGAGGCCATGACCGATGGGCAGTTTATTGAATTGCATGGCGACCGCAATGTAAAAGACGACAAGGCCATGGTTGGTGGCTGGGGCATGCTTGGTGACGAGCCGGTTATGTTCATTGGTCAGCAAAAAGGGGTAAACACCAAAATGCGCCAGTATCGCAATTTTGGGATGGCTAATCCCGAGGGCTACCGTAAGGCTTTACGCCTGATGAAAATGGCGGAAAAGTTTAATCGTCCCGTTGTTACCTTAATTGATACTCCCGGAGCCTTCCCAGGCTTAGAAGCAGAAGAACGTGGACAAGGTGAAGCAATTGCCCGCAATATCTACGAAATGTCCAAGCTTAAAACTCCTATTATTTGTGTGATCATTGGCGAAGGTGCCTCTGGTGGCGCGCTTGGTATTGGCGTTGGAGACAAAGTATTGATGCTCGAAAACACCTGGTATTCGGTGATTTCTCCGGAAAGCTGCTCCTCTATCTTATGGCGTTCTTGGGATTATAAAGAACAAGCAGCCGAAGCCTTGAAACTTACCGCTGAAGACATGTTAAAGAACAAACTCATCGACGGAATTATCAAAGAACCATTGGGCGGCGCTCATACCGACCCTAAAGGCATGTTTGAAATTCTTAAGAATGAATTACTTAAAAATATCGAGCAATTGAAAAAAGTAGAAACGGATAAACTCATCCCCAAAAGGATGGGTAAATTCGAAAAAATGGGCGTTACGAATTAATATCGCCCTAAGCCTATTTTCAACCCTGACCCGAAAGCGTCAGGGTTTTTTTATGGCTTCAAGAATAACTTTTCCTGATAATGCATTCCATTTTTCAGGTGAAACTGAATAAGGTAAAGGCCCCTAGGCAAATGACCAAGCTTAAGCCATCCACGAGGTTCCATGTCGTAGCTTCTCCCCAATTGATCGATAATTAGTAGACGCTCAAGCTGCTCAGCATTTTCAATGCTAATTCCATCCCAAGCGGGATTGGGGAAAAAATGCGGGACACTTGCACTAAAACTATCTTCAAGCGACAGCTGAGGGCCCGATATTATTGGAATACTCACGGCCTGTCCCATTGCATTAAAGGTAAGGCTGGTATTGTAGGCATTACCCGTTTCAAACTCTATCTCAAGGCGGTAATACTCACCTCCCTGGACATTAACCGTGCCCGGACTACCATTCACAAAGTTTAAGTTGGGATCGTTCAGGCTAAAGTTACTGAGACTTCCACCCAAGGATCCTTCGCCATAAATTAAAAAGGAATACCTGCGTAAACCTGAGTTTCCTTGAGCTAGGAAAATAGTGTCATCCGAAAAGTAAAGTCCAGCGGTATCATTGGCTTGAGCCGTACCATCTATATCACTAATGCGCTCAATAAACTGAGGATAATCTACAAAAGGGTTGCGGTTGTTCTGCAAAGAATAAATCGCCGAATTTCTTGACTTCTCATCCGCAGTAGGAGGAAATTGATCATGCCACTGCCTTAAAATGGCCTCTTGTCCCGAAAAGTGACCGCTGTAATCTTGATATCGAATCACAAAATACATCATGGCCCGAGCCACCGCACCCTTATGTACATCACGAGGTTCAAAGGTGCTGCTGTTCGATTTGGAACCGCCATTTTGCCACGTGGGGTTAGCGACTATTCCGAATGGTTTATTCCCACGAGTACTATTGGCGCTTACATCGGTAGGAAATAAATGATGAATATCGCTACGCATGGGTTCATTGGAATTGAAAAAACCCTGAGGAAAAGTATGCTCACAGTTAAAGCTATTGTTATTTGCACCAGCCCGGGTATTAAAGCTTGCCGTGCGACCGGTGTACACACATTCTACTTGACCACCCGAATTATCGATGCTACTGTACATATTATCTCGAGCTGGAGTATAGCCCAAGCTCGAATAACCTAAAGCAATTCGTGAGGCCAAAGCATTTTTCAAAGGCTCTTGCTCTTTGTTTCGGGTAACATTGTAATAGGAATTGGAATAAATCCCCTGCCCTTGTACGGAAACAGCCGTATGTCCGAAGCCAGAATTGGACTTAAAAATAAGGGCCTGCTTATGCATAAGATTATGCTCCGGCGCAAAGCTTAGGCTTAAACTAAAGGTATCGCCAGGTAAAACCAAAAAAGCTGAGTCGCTCACCGAAAAGACTTTATTGCCATAAAAGTCAAATCGATCTACCGCATTAATTTCTATTGGATAAGAATTGGGATTGTAAAGCCGCAGACTTTCGCTACTAGCCTGAAGTTCATCGGTGCTAGCGAACTGAACTAGGGTATCTAATGGAACTAGGGCCTGAGCTCCTATTTCAAAAGAAGACAGCATTAGAACAAGGGATAAGAAGAAACTGCGCATATTATTTATTGTAAAGTATATCAAAGTCCTTTAGGCTTCCCGAAAAGCTGGTGGCAAAACTCAGATTTCCAGGAGAAACATAAACCTGAACAAAGTTGCCATTTTGCAGGAATAAAACCTCGGCCAATCGATCAAATCGAAAATTTTTAGGGGCAATATTCTGATCCAATGAAGGAGGATTCAGCGAGGCTAATTGATAGGAATAAAAATTTGTATCAGTAGCAAAAAGTAGTAAATCTACATCTGGCGAAGTATTGGCATAGCAAGCCTCGCGTACCGGTCCAATCGCAGCACTAAACTCAAGGTCAAAAATTCCGGTACTAATTGTATAAGTCGAGAACCGCAACTGTCCGTTGATGGTTTCAAAAACCCCGACTACATCTTCTTCTAACTTCACCAAATCAGCATTGGGATCATTGAGTGGGTAGCTCGATAAAATTCCATTAAGATCAGAGTTAAACACTACTAATTCTGGATTAGCTCCACTAGGCGTGCTCAATACTGCTGCCAATCGATTTCCAAGCCACGCCCCGGTGCGCGCTTGTATGCCAAGGCCATTATCCACCGAAATGGCATTAAGGACCGTCCCCCCTTGGTAATATTTGATATCTCCGTCTGTTTGCAAGGCAAAGAGGCCTCGATCGGTTTTAATAAAGTCATGATAAGATTTGGAACCAACCGGCGCAGGCAAAGGAAAGTCACTTAAAAAGCTCAAGTCCTTTAGATCATAAACCGCCAAGTTTTCATCCCTATAGGCCGCTAAATAAACTAAAGAATCACGAGAAGAAACCATCACCTGATCATAAGCCTTATTCAAGGGATAATCGGTCTTCACACCATTGTCATCCTCGATACTCAGTTTGGTAGCACCCAAAAGGGCGTAGCCTCGATACCCTAAAGCCAACTCTTGATAGGAAAACTCAAAGAAGGTAGAAACCCCATTTTCACCATTAAAAGCTTGAATACGCAAATCATAATTTCCGGTAGGAAAATAGGGATCATTGAAATAGAGCTCCACTTCAAAATCGCTTCCGTCCTGGTAAATCAATCGTTGAGCCACCGGAAATACCCGGGCACCCTGCAAGACTCTAATTTGGTAGGAACTGGCATTGCTAGCCCTAAAATTTAAGCGCAAGGTATCTTTATAACGATAGGAGGAACTAAGCCCTTGCCGGTCTAAATTGAGACTTGGATAAACCGGTTCCTCCTTCCTACAAGCCAGCATCATTAAGGCTAGCAAGAAGTATGTAAAAGAAGCTTTAATTGATTGCTCTAAACTCAATACAATCTTTATTTTTACAGGCTCTGCCAATTTATTACTTGTAGCAAAATATGGATAGCAACAAAAGTCCGCAAAATTCTTATACCCCTAGTAAAAAGCAATCAGTAGTTGCTTTAGATCAGGGCCGAGTACCACCTCAGGTAATTGGTTTTGAAGAGGCGGTATTAGGCGCGGTGCTAATTGATAACGCGGCTATTAATGCCGTTATTGATATCCTAAGTCCGGAAAGTTTTTACAAACCCCAACACGGTTTGATTTTTAAAACTGTCAAGGAACTTTTTGGTAGAAGTGAACCGGTAGATATCCTTACCGTTGCCAATGAGCTAAGAAAAAATGCTGAGCTCGATGCTGCCGGAGGCGAACATTACCTTATCGAGTTAAGTAATAAAGTTTCCTCATCCGCGCACTCCGAATACCACGCCCGAGTAATCGTGCAAAAGCACATTCAGCGTGAAATGATTCGGGTGGCCAGCAATATCATCGATAAGAGTTTTGATGAAACCACCGATGTCTTTGATTTATTAGACGAGGCCGAACAAGACCTTTTTGAGGTAGCCCACAGCAATGTGGTTAAGAACTACGAAAGTGCCAAGGACTTAATTAAAGAGGCGATTGAACGTATCGAAGAAATCTCGAAAAAAGAAGGCCTTAGTGGGGTGCCTAGTGGTTTTACCGAACTGGACCGTATTACCGCTGGCTGGCAACCTTCCGATTTAATTATTCTGGCCGCACGACCTGGTATGGGTAAAACGGCTTTTGTATTATCCATGGCCCGTAATATGGCCATTGACCATAAAACTCCTGTGGCGGTGTTCTCTCTGGAAATGGCCGCAGTACAGCTTATTACCCGTTTAATATCAAGTGAAACGGGACTTAGTTCAGAGAAACTAAGGAAAGGCACCTTAGACGATGTGGAGTGGCAGCAATTATTAACTAAAGTACGTGCTTTAGAAAATGCCCCCCTCTTTATTGATGACACCCCTGCCCTTTCGGTATTCGATTTAAGAGCGAAATGCCGTCGATTAGTAGCACAGCACAAGGTAGGAATGATCATTATCGACTACTTGCAATTAATGACTGTCGGCGGGCAAAAAGGTCAGGGTAACCGCGAACAAGAAATCTCCACTATCTCCCGTTCATTAAAGAGTATTGCCAAGGAATTGAATGTTCCGGTTATTGCTCTTTCCCAGTTGAGCCGTGCGGTGGAATCAAGAGCAGGTGACAAGCGTCCCCAACTCTCCGACCTTCGTGAATCGGGAGCAATTGAGCAAGATGCAGATATCGTTTGCTTCATTTACCGTCCGGAGTACTACGATATTGAAACTTTCCGCGATGGAGACCCAGCCGAGGGCAAAGCAGAACTTATTATCGCTAAACACCGTAATGGTAGCTTGGCAGATGTACGACTTCGCTTTGAAGGCTCGATGGCCCGTTTCTCCGATTTGGAAGATGTGAGCGACGGCCCTATGATTCTCGAATCCCGCATTAATAGCGATTCCTTCCTTGGCGGAGGCGGTAGTGAAAATGATGATTATGGTTCAGGATCCTACAATGAAGATGACATACCTTTCTAGATATTTCCTAAGTCTATTTTTAATTTTAAGTGCTTTTAGCGCTCAAGCCATTACTATGCTCATCCCCATGGATAGCGAGGGGCAGAAGGAACACCTAAAGGCTTATGGGATTGCCTATTACGCCCTTGAACGGGGCGTGGAAGTGGAATGGCTTTTAAATTACCGTGGCGGTAGTTTCATGTTAACATTCGTAGAGGAAATTAAACTGGAATGCCGGATTCGCAATGTTAGCTTCGAGCTTATTAGCGATGGCCAAGCCCAAGCCATCCGAAAAGAAATTAGTAGTCCGGCGCTAAACCAATCAATCGTTAAACTAGAAAACGCACCCAAAATCGCGGTCTACTCCCCAAAAGGCAAACAACCCTGGGACGATGCCGTAACCTTGGTGCTTAGCTATGCCGAAATTCCTTACGACATTGTTTACGATGAAGAGGTGCTGAATGATCTCTTGCCACGTTACGATTGGCTGCACCTACATCATGAAGATTTTACTGGGCAGTACGGTCGCTTTTATGCCGCCTTTCGCAATGCACCTTGGTATATCGAGCAAAAAAGGGACCTAGAGTCCTTAGCGAAAAAATTGGGCTACGCTAAAGTTAGTCAGTTGAAAAGTGCTGTCGCGGAGAAAATAAGGGAGTACACCATTGGGGGGGGCTTTTTATTTGCGATGTGCTCGGCCACCGATAGCTATGATATTGCCTTAGCTTCGGTAGGAGTAGACATTTGCGAACCTATGTTTGATGGAGACCCTTCCGAACCTAATTATCAAAATAAGCTTGATTACTCCCGTAGCTTTGCCTTTAAAGATTTTCGCTTGGTGCAAAATCCGAATGTATATGAGTTTAGCGATATCGATGTAACCAACATTCGAAAGGTTAAACCCGAAAATGACTTTTTTAGCCTTTTTGAATTTTCTGCTAAATGGGATATTGTTCCCACCATGTTAACTCAAAACCACGTAAGAGTGGTAAAGGGCTTCATGGGGCAGACCACCGCTTTTAGAAGAGACCTTATTAAGAGTGATGTGCTTATTCTTGGCGAGTTTAAAGCCGCCGGAGAAGCGCGTTATATCCATGGTGAAATGGGACAGGGCACCTGGACCTTCTACGGAGGACATGACCCTGAAGATTATCAGCATCGTGTAGGCGATCCTAAAACCGAATTAGAGCTTTACCCTCAATCTCCGGGCTATCGCTTAATCTTAAATAATATCCTTTTTCCTGCGGCTAGGAAAAAGCCGCAGAAGACCTAGTTAAAGAATCGCCAGTTAATCCCAAAACGGAAAACCCGGTCATTAAGAGGATAATGCGGTGCTGCCCAATAATTATAAGGGCTAATGCCCTCAGTTATGTTCTCCGTCTTTAGAAAGAATATAGCCTTGGCCACTTTAAAGTGCACAAAGGCATCAACAATCCAATAATCGCCTATGGGATATTCCTCGGCCAAATAAAAACGACCGGTCGCCGGCAGATAAGAGGGACTATTAAAGCTAGAGAAATAACGCCCTTCGACTCCAGTTAAAACCTTCAGCGCGCCCTTAAATAAATCAAATTCAAAATACAGAGAGTGTCGGTTCACTAATTCTGGCAAGGGCAAGTACTCGCTACCTCCAAGGGCCACTTGATAGGATAATTGATTGTCGAAGTGCAGCCATGACCAAAAGTCGAAGTTCTGAACCAAATCAATGCTCTGATAAGCCACAATCTCTGGTGCTACTGCAAGCGTAGCCGTGCTATCGAAATAGGTATAGTTAGAAGCAGTAAAAGTACGAAGGCGCAAGAAATTCTCCTTTTGCCAGCGCAGACCAAAACGAAGTTCATTGCTCAGAATTGGATCCAATTGTGAATTCCAACGCACATTATTCCCCAAATATGCCTGCTCATAAAAGTCAGGTAATTTGTTTTTGATTCGGTACTCTGCAAAGCCTCGAAAGCTTTTGTAGAGTTTCCCTTCAGCATAAGCCTGCAGCTCGAGATTATTGGCGAAAGGCCCATTTAAAATATAAGAGGCCTGCGCCTGCAACTCGAAGTAGTCTTTATAATTACCTTTCAAACTAGCTTCAACTCCCAAGTGCTGACCATTCACTTCAAAACGATCGGCATTACTATGTTCAAAAAGCTGATGAACTGCCGCTGCATGTAAGTTAAACTTGGATGTGTCGCCAAATTCGGTTTCTAGATAGACTTTATTGGTGTAAGTGGCCACCGCCATAGAATCGCGGTAATTTGCATCCTGCTGGTAATAATAGTTCTGATAGACATTATTAGTAAAGCCCTGGTAGACCTGAGCATGTCTGTTGTAACGAAATTGGTGACCCAGTAAAATCTGTGGTCGAACCCTTGGCTCAGGAAGCGCGGCAAGCGAGTCTAAAGTGTCCTTTACAACCGGCTTCCTACTAAATAGCTTGTAGAAATCAATTTTCTGATCCAGCCAAATATCACGATGATAAAGTATCCTTTGATCCGAACTTAAGCGCGTTGTAAATAAAACACGCGTGCTTTGCAAGTTATCGGTAAAGAGCGAATCTTCGCTAATTCCGCCATTTTCTTGCAGGTCCAGTTTCTCACTTAAAACATATGCTTTAGCTTGATATATACCATTCTTAGACTGATAAGCGGTGCTAAAGGTGAAATTGGCCTGTTTATTTTGCTGATGATCATAAAATCCCAGGCTATTCAATCGCTTGTACTGTAAGGCGAAGTTCCAGCGTTTATTGATGTTTTGACTATGGAGAATACTAAAGAGCTGTCCCCTTTCATATCCACTCAAATAATGCGCTTCCGTTAATGGCGAACGCACGTGATAAAAAGGAATTTGGCTTTGCCTCAAAAAATAAGCTTGATAGGGTCCCATCGATTGATGAGTCCAGAAATCCTCTGCATTAGGAAGGAGTAGATTATTTCGAGCGGCACCTAAATTACTAAGGCTAAGCTGACCAAAATCGTCGCGCTGAGCATTGTTTAATTGATGGTACCAATTGAGCCTGGAAAGGCTGGTATCTATAAAGTAGTAGTCATTTTGCCCCAAGTACTTATACTGGTGGCTAAAGCTAATTCGATCTGCATCGCCTATGGGCTTTTGCGCCAGGAGACTTCCTCCAAGGATAAGTAAGAAAATTAGCTTTTTCAACATTTCGCGAAGGTAGCTTAAAAGCCTTAAAGATTGCAGGATGGATTTCCCCAAAAGGCTAGGAATAGAACGATCGTAGACTTTTGAAATTGCCGTCTTAGAGGTATAGAAACAAAAAAGCCTCTCCGCTAAACGGAGAGGCTTGGATAAAGATTGGCGACGACATACTCTCCCAGGTGTTACCCTAGTACCATCTGCGCTAGTGGGCTTAACTACTCTGTTCGGGATGGGAAGAGGTGATCCCCACTGCCATAGTCACCATAAATCGTTAATACGATCGACATATAGAGAGTGGATGAATACATGAGACCTGCATTTAAAAGCTTACGGGTAATTAGTACTACTCGGCTATGACATTACTGCCTTTACACCTGTAGCCTATCAACGTCCTGATCTCGAACGACCCTTAAAAGAAATCTCATCTTAGGGCGAGTTTCGCGCTTATATGCTTTCAGCGCTTATCTCATCCGAACATAGCTACCCTGCGATGCAGCTGGCGCCACAACAGGTACACTAGAGGTTCGTCCGACTCGGTCCTCTCGTACTAAAGTCAGCTCCCTTCAAATTTCTAACGCCCGCAATAGATAGAGACCGAACTGTCTCGCGACGTTCTGAACCCAGCTCGCGTGCCACTTTAATGGGCGAACAGCCCAACCCTTGGGACCTTCTCCAGCCCCAGGATGTGACGAGCCGACATCGAGGTGCCAAACCCCCCCGTCGATGTGAGCTCTTGGGGGAGATCAGCCTGTTATCCCCGGAGTACCTTTTATCCTTTGAGCGATGGCCCTTCCATACGGAACCACCGGATCACTATGCTCTGCTTTCGCACCTGATCGACTTGTAGGTCTCACAGTTAAGCACCCTTATGCCATTGCACTCTACGCACGGTTACCAAGCGTGCTGAGGGTACCTTTAGAAGCCTCCGTTACTCTTTTGGAGGCGACCACCCCAGTCAAACTACCCACCAAGCACTGTCCCTCTTGCGAGGTTAGGCTTCAAATAAACAAAGGGTGGTATTTCAAGGACGACTCCACAACACCTGGCGATGCTGCTTCAACGTCTCCCACCTATCCTACACATTGTTTATCCGAAGTCAATACTAAGCTGTAGTGAAGGTTCACGGGGTCTTTTCGTCCCATTGCGGGTACTCGGCATCTTCACCGAGACTACAATTTCACCGAGCTCATGGCTGAGACAGTGCCCAGATCGTTGCACCATTCGTGCAGGTCGGAACTTACCCGACAAGGAATTTCGCTACCTTAGGACCGTTATAGTTACGGCCGCCGTTTACCGGGGCTTCAATTCAATGCTTCTCCGAAGATAACATCTCCTCTTAACCTTCCGGCACCGGGCAGGTGTCAGACCCTATACATCATCTTTCGATTTAGCAGAGTCCTGTGTTTTTGATAAACAGTCGCCTGGGCCTTTTCACTGCGGCCTCTGTTGCCAGAGGCGCCTCTTCTCCCGAAGTTACGAGGCTATTTTGCCTAGTTCCTTAGCCATGAATCACTCGAGCACCTTAGGATTCTCTCCTTGACTACCTGTGTCGGTTTACGGTACGAGTCGTGTATACCTGAAGCTTAGAGGTTTTTCTTGGAAGTCTGATTAGGTCCATATCTCTTCATCCGAAGACTCCGAGTACTATCACCTTCGACAAGCTCTGCGGATTTACCTACAGTGCCTATATCTACTGGCTTCAACGTACTATTCCGTCAGTACGCAGGACTTTCACTACTCCGTCACCCCATCGCAGTATACACAAGTACGGGAATATTAACCCGTTTTCCATCGACTACCCCATTCGGGTTCGCCTTAGGTCCCGACTAACCCTGAACCGATTAGCGTTGTTCAGGAAACCTTAGTCTATCGGTGAGCAGGTTTCTCGCCTGCTTTATCGTTACTTATTCCTACATTTTCTTTTCTAGCCGCTCCAGCAAACCTCACAGTTCACCTTCAGCGCAACTAGAATGCTCCCCTACCCATCTTTCGATGCTATTGCTTCGGCAGTATGCTTAATGCCCGATTATTATCCACGCCCGATCGCTCGACTAGTGAGCTGTTACGCACTCTTTAAATGAATGGCTGCTTCCAAGCCAACATCCTAGCTGTCAAAGCAATCAGACCACGTTTGATCAACTTAGCATACATTTGGGGGCCTTAGCAGATAGTCTGGGTTGTTTCCCTCTCGGACAAGGACCTTAGCACCCATGCCCTCACTCCCAAGTATATTTAGTAGCATTCGGAGTTTGACAGGATTTGGTAGGCGGTGAAGCCCCCGCATCCAACCAGTCGCTCTACCTCTACTAAACTAAACTTGAGGCTGCACCTAAATGCATTTCGGGGAGAACGAGCTATTTCCCAGTTTGATTAGCCTTTCACCCCTACCCACAGCTCATCCAAAGACTTTTCAACGTCAACTGGTTCGGTCCTCCACTCTGTGTTACCAGAGCTTCAACCTGGCCATGGGTAGATCACCGGGTTTCGCGTCTACCCCCACTAACTAAGCGCCCTATTCAGACTCGCTTTCGCTTCGGCTGCTCCGCTCAACGGATTAACCTCGCTAGTGAGGAGTAACTCGTAGGATCATTATGCAAAAGGCACGCCGTCACAGAACAAGTCTGCTCCGACCGCTTGTAGGCGTACGGTTTCAGGTACTATTTCACTCCCTTATTCAGGGTACTTTTCACCTTTCCCTCACGGTACTAGTGCACTATCGGTCTTCTAGGAGTATTTAGCCTTATCAGATGGTTCTGACAGATTCACACAGGATTTCACGTGTCCCGCGCTACTCAGGATACCACTACCATTAACTCGAACTTACCTATACGGGACTATCACCCTCTATGGTTGAACTTTCCAATTCATTCTAATTCGTTGAGCAATCGATGTCGTGGTCCTACAACCCCAATATTGCCGAAACAACATTGGTTTGGGCTCTTCCCATTTCGCTCGCCACTACTTTGGGAATCATTATTATTTTCTCTTCCTCCAGGTACTTAGATGTTTCAGTTCCCTGGGTTCGCCCCCTTTCGGGTAACATGTCTTCAACATGCTGGGTTGTCCCATTCGGAAATCTCCGGATCAAAGGTTATGTGCACCTCCCCGAAGCTTATCGCAGCTTGTCACGTCCTTCATCGCCTCTAGAAGCCTAGGCATCCGCCGTACGCCCTTATTCGCTTTTTAAATGTCTATTACGTAGTAAACTATCTCTAGTTTACCCTCGATCTCATGTATTCACTCTCAATATGTCAAAGAACTTTCTTCGTCTTCCACGAAGATCAAAACCTTCTAACCAACAAACCGTAGTTTGATGATTGTCCCAGTTTTGAATAGTGAAAATCTCGGACTTGAACCGAAACCTCTTGGTGTCCCCAACGGACGGATTTTCTATTTGGTAGTCCCGCGCAGACTTGAACTGCGGACCTCTACATTATCAGTGTAGCGCTCTAACCAGCTGAGCTACGGGACTGGTTAAATTCTGAACGGAACTCCAGAAAAAAAAAGTTTAATAAGAAAAAGCGGTAAAATGAAGTCATCTATTTATGACATCACTCTTTTTTACTCTAAAAGGAGGTGTTCCAGCCGCACCTTCCGGTACGGCTACCTTGTTACGACTTAGCCCCAGTTACTGGTTTTACCCTAGGCAGCTCCTTGCGGTGACCGACTTCAGGCACCCCCAGCTTCCATGGCTTGACGGGCGGTGTGTACAAGGCCCGGGAACGTATTCACCGCGCCATGGCTGATGCGCGATTACTAGCGATTCCAGCTTCATGGAGTCGAGTTGCAGACTCCAATCCGAACTGAGATGTTGTTTTGGGATTAGCATTACTTCGCAGTATAGCTGCCCTCTGTCAACACCATTGTAGCACGTGTGTGGCCCTGGACGTAAGGGCCGTGATGATTTGACGTCATCCCCACCTTCCTCACCGCTTGCGCGGGCAGTTTTCTTAGAGTCCCCGGCCGAACCGCTGGCAACTAAGAATAGGGGTTGCGCTCGTTATGGGACTTAACCCGACACCTCACGGCACGAGCTGACGACAACCATGCAGCACCTTGCAAAACGTCCGAAGAAAAACCGGTTTCCCAGTCTGTCGTTCTGCATTTAAGCCCAGGTAAGGTTCCTCGCGTATCATCGAATTAAACCACATGCTCCACCGCTTGTGCGGGCCCCCGTCAATTCCTTTGAGTTTCACTCTTGCGAGCGTACTCCCCAGGTGGATCACTTAATGCTTTCGCTTGGCCGCTGACTGTATATTGCCAACAGCGAGTGATCATCGTTTACGGCGTGGACTACCAGGGTATCTAATCCTGTTCGCTCCCCACGCTTTCGTCCATGAGCGTCAGTAATAGCTTAGTAAGCTGCCTTCGCAATCGGTGTTCTAAGTCATATCTATGCATTTCACCGCTACATGACTTATTCCGCCTACTTCAACTACACTCAAGAATACCAGTATCAATGGCAGTTCGACAGTTAAGCTGCCGGCTTTCACCACTGACTTAATATCCCGCCTGCGGACCCTTTAAACCCAATGAATCCGGATAACGCTTGGATCCTCCGTATTACCGCGGCTGCTGGCACGGAGTTAGCCGATCCTTATTCTTACAGTACCTTCAGCACCGAACACGTTCGGTGGTTTATTCCTGTATAAAAGCAGTTTACAACCCATAGGGCCGTCATCCTGCACGCGGCATGGCTGGTTCAGACTTTCGTCCATTGACCAATATTCCTCACTGCTGCCTCCCGTAGGAGTCTGGTCCGTATCTCAGTACCAGTGTGGGGGATCACCCTCTCAGGCCCCCTACCTATCGCTGTCTTGGTGAGCCGTTACCTCACCAACTAACTAATAGGACGCATGCCCATCTTTATCCGCCGAAGCTTTAATTACTAATAGATGCCAATCAGTAATACTATGGGGCATTAATCCGAATTTCTCCGGGCTATTCCCCTGATAAAGGTAGGTTGCATACGCGTTACGCACCCGTGCGCCACTCGTCAGCTTCCCGAAGGAACTGTTACCGTTCGACTTGCATGTGTTAGGCCTGCCGCTAGCGTTCATCCTGAGCCAGGATCAAACTCTCCGTTGTAAGATCATTTGTATCCATAATGCCCAAATTGACGAGCTTCATTTTACCTTGTTTTGCTTTCTCTTATCAATATTTTAAAGAACTTCTCTCGCGTTTTTTGCGGCTGCAAATGTATATACATTTTCTTTACCACAAAACAATTTTGAAAAAAATTATTGAAGTTTGTAATTAGCTCAAAAACAGTGTTTTAAACTCTTTTATTCACTAAACCAAACTATTTACAAGAACTTTTCTCAAAACCCCATTTCGCTCGAAACGGGTCGGCAAATATACGGTGAGTTTTTTTACTCACAATAAACCTTTCGTAATTTTTTCCAACCGTTTTAAGAACATTGTTTCCTTGTGCGGAAACGGGCGGCAAATATACTACGCCTTTACATTTCAACAAACGGTAGTGAACATTTTTCTTATACAAGAGCGCAAGTGACTGATATTGCGCTAGAATAATTTAAGCTAGGGGTTCTGAGAACTCACAGAATATACCTTTCCATTTACCAAACCTGGCGCATTGGTAGCAAAATTGAGGATAAAACGGGCCATATCCGCCGGTTCACTTGCTGCTTCCAAGTCGGGAAAGGCGGCTTTAAACATTTCCGTAGCACTCGAGCCGAGGGCCAAACCATTAACAATTATCCCTTCTTCCTTTAACTCTTCGGCTAAACATTCTACTATAATGTTTAATGCACCCTTAGAACTACTGTAAACCGAAAGTCCGGGAAACTTTAAAGAGCCCCCTACTCCGCCAACACTTGAAATGGCCAAAACTTGAGAACCCGGTTTTAATTTATCAAGAAGACCTTGAGTTATAAAGTAGGGCACATAAACATTGGTGTGATACACGGAGTGCATATCCTCATAAGCCATCTGCCGGAAAGGCTTATTAATAAATGCGGCTGCATTATGGATTAGAAGGTCGATCTCGGGAAGCTTTTCTACCAAGGTATCAATCGCTACAGAAAGATCATTAATATCAATAGGAAGTGCTTTTATCTTAGCCTCCTCTTGCTCGAGCTCCGTCAAGGCTTCCTTATTACGAGCCAGAGCCCAAACGGAATGACCTAATTGTGCAAACTGCAAAGCCATTTCGCGACCAATACCCCTGCTCGCGCCTGTAATTACTATTTCCATACTATATTAAATAAAAAAGCCCCGGTAAAACCGAGGCCTTAAATATACTGGTATCTATTACAATAACATATTAAGCGGATTCTCTAGAATCCCTTTGAAGGTCTGTAAGAAAGCCGCCCCGCTAGCGCCATCCACCACACGGTGATCGCAACTTAAGGTTACCTTCATAACATTTCCAGGTACCACTGCGCCTTCTTTAACTACTGGCACTTGCTTAATACCGCCAACGGCCATAATGCATGCATCAGGGGCATTAATAATCGCCGTAAATTCCTCGATACCAAACATGCCTAAATTAGAAATGGTAAAGGTATTACCTTCCCACTCCTGGGGCTGCAACTTCTTATCGCGAGCCTTCCCGGCAAATTCTTTGGCCTCTTTATTAATAGTAGACAGACCTTTTTGATCAGCATGTCGGATTACCGGTACTAATAGACCTTCGTCTACCGCCACGGCCATACCAATATTGATATCATGATTACGACGGATCGTATCACCCGCCCAACTCGAATTAATTACGGGGTGCTGCTTAAGCGCAACTGCCGCGGCTTTAATTACGAAATCATTGAAAGATATCTTTTGCTCCGCAATTGCATTAATCTTCTTCCGTGCCTCAATGGCATTGTCCATATCAATATCCAAAGTAAGGTAGAAGTGTGGAGCCGAATTCTTAGACTCACTTAAGCGGCGCGCAATGGTTTTACGCATTTGGCTAACCGGAACTTCGTCATAAGACAATCCACTTGGCGCTGCTCCAGCTGAAGCCAAACTGGCTTGAGAGCTTGGTGCCGGTGCTGCTGCTTCTGACTTATAATTGTCAATGTCGCGTTTCACGATACGTCCACCTTCGCCACTACCGGATATTTTTGCAATATCAATTCCTTTCTCCTCCGCCAGTTTTTTGGCTAATGGGGAAGCCTTGATACGATCACCATTTGAGGTGCTAGTGCTTTCCGGTGTTGATGCAGTTTCCTTTTCTTCTGGAGCCGCTTCATCTTTCTTTTCTTCCTCCTTAGGACTTGCGTCTGAAGAAGAATCACTGCCGCCTTCTAATAAGCTGCTAATGTCTTCTCCTTTTTCACCTAAAATAGCCAGAATCGAATCAACCGGTGCAGTATTGCCTTCTTCAACTCCAATATGTAATAAAACCCCCTCCTGAAAAGCTTCAAACTCCATGGTGGCTTTATCGGTTTCGATCTCGGCTAAAAGATCTCCTTCTTCAACTTTATCTCCAATCTGCTTATGCCACTTTGCAACGGTACCTTCTTCCATGGTGTCGCTCAGGCGCGGCATTGTAACTACTTCAGCCATTTGATAGCTCTTTTAGAATGTTTTAATGAATGGATAGTCGTCTTGGATGTAGACATTCTTATATAAATTGTCTGCCGTCGGGAATTCAGACTCATCCGCGTATTTCACACAATCGTTTACTAAATCCTTAACCCTGGACTCTATTGCTTCCAGCTCCTTCGCGGAAGCATATTTCTTATCCTTAATGATTTTTTCAACTATACCTATCGGATCCTTTTTCTGATACTCGGCCACCTCATCCTTAGTACGGTAATGTTGGGCATCCGACATCGAGTGTCCTTTATAACGATAAGTACGCATTTCCAATAAAGTAGGTCCGCCACCCGAACGTGCTCGGTCTGCGGCCTCTTGAACTGCATTGTATACGGCTACCGGGTCCATTCCGTCTACTGGCTCACAAGGCATTTCATAACCCAAGCCCAATTTGTAAATATCAGTATGGTTAGCGGTACGCTCTACTGAAGTACCCATTGCATAACCATTATTCTCAATAATAAAAACTACTGGCAGGTTCCATAGCATCGCTAGGTTTAAGGTTTCGTGGAAAGAACCTTGACGAACCGCACCATCTCCCATATAAGTTAGGGTTACTGCACCTGTTTCTAAATATTTATCAGCGAAAGCTAAACCAGCTCCTAGAGGAATCTGTCCCCCTACAATACCATGGCCACCAAAGAAGTTATGTTCCTTTGAGAACATGTGCATCGATCCACCATTTCCCTGGGAAGTACCCCCCACCTTACCGCAAAGTTCGGCCATGATTTTCTTGGGATCTACACCCAAAGCAATCGGTTGTACGTGGTTACGATAAGCTGTTATCATGCGATCATTTTCCTCCATGGCAAACACCGAACCAGCTAAGACTGCTTCCTGACCATTATATAGGTGTAAAAAACCGCGAATCTTCTGCTGGATATAGAGCGCTGCAGCTTTATCCTCAAACTTTCTCCAGAATAACATATCCTCATACCATTTGAGGTATACGCTTTTGGTGATCTTTTTCTTTGGCATGTTTCTAATCTCTATGAACTGGCAAATTTATATAAAAAGCTTCCAGCCTCTTACTTCTTTGGCAAATGACTTTGATTAAATGCAAAAGGCAACATTTGCTGAAGCTTATCAGCCACGTATACAATATCTTCTCGGGGATGAATCAAGAGAATTTTTAATGGTGACTCTTGTTTAAATTGATACTCAGCCATCACTTGTAAGCAGGCTCCACATGGAGAAGGTAAATTTTCGGCTGTATCGGGGATGGCCACTGCCAGTACTTCAAAATTGACACCCGGATACAAAGCTCCGGCCGCAAACATAGTGGTTCGCTCGGCACATAGTCCGCTGGGATAGGCAGCATTTTCTTGATTGGAGCCACTTACGATTTCACCATTACCTAATAATAAGGCTGCCCCAACACTGTAATTACTGTAGGGCGAATGACTGGTAACTCTGGCCTGCTTGGCCTTTAAAACCAGGGCTAGCTCACGGCTTTTAAGCTCATCAAAGGATTGAGGTACAAGAGAACAGGTAACCTCGATTTTGGAATAATCTTCTTTCAATTAATCTTGCGCTTGTTCAAAATTAAACAACAGGGTAAAGCGCAGAGTGTTTTCTAAAGGACTTCGCACTAGACTAGAAGCGGGTATTAAATAAGCAAAATCTAGCCCGAATACGTTGTACTGGATTCCTAAACCAATCGTGTAGTATTGACGATAACCTTTTTCTGGATCCTCAAACTGATATCCACCTCTAAAGGCAAATTTGTTGTCGTACCAGTATTCGGCTCCGATGTTAAAGTTTATTTCTTCAAACTCCTCACTCAAACCACCAGGTGCGTCGCTGAAAGATTGGAAAACCCCAGCAAATGCCGAAACATTATCATCCACACCCGCAATTACCTCACCATTATTATCGCGAATAGGTGGAGTTGGAACTAGTAATTTATTAGCATCGGCGTAAAAGGAAACCTTATTGTAGCGATCAATCTCGTAGTGATAAGCACCTCCCAATCGCATATTTGCTGGTAAAAAGTCGGCCGATTCTTGAGAGCTACCATAAGAAATCTTGCCACCAACATTAGAAATATTTAATCCCGCACTAAAGCTTTGGTATTGACCACCACCCATGGGAAATCTTCTGCTTTGATAGTAAAAGCCTAAGTCGGCAGCCAGTGAAGAACCGGGGGTGGTTTCAATCCCTGCCGTTTGCAGTCCATTAGTTAGGTCGCTGTAAATAAAACGCAATCCTACGCCCATACTAAAGTACTCACTAAGCTTTAGTCCATAGCCGGCATTAAGGGTGAGCTCATAAGGCTGACCCGTACCTTGAGGGGTATTTTGTTCATCACGAAAATTAATCTCACCTAAAGAAAAATAGCGCATAGCCAAAGCTAAACCCTGACGATCATCGAACTTAAATGCATAGGATAAATGCGCTAAATTGATATCATTTACCAGTTTATTCAGCCAAGGAGTATAACTCATTGACAAGGTACGTGCTCCATCTTCAAGAAAAGCCAGCTTGGCCGTATTCCAATACACCGCATTAGCATCAGGTAGTGTCGCGGCTCCTACATCTCCCATTCCTCCCGCTCTAGCATCTGGGGACACTGCAATAATTGGCACTGCCACCGAAATGGTCCGAAGCGAATTAAAATAATCACCATCGCCTTCAAGGCCACCAAACTGGGCCTTCATCCCTAAGGAACTAAAAATCAAGATTAAAAGCGGCAGAAAGTACTTCATCATGTCGTATTTGGTGGGCAAAAATAGTCTTTAAATATAAACGGAGCTCTAACGAAGCACCACTAGCTTTTCGTATACATCATCGGTAGAGTTATCGGCCAAGGAGCGAACCTTAACTCGATATACATAAACGCCTTTACCAATTTTATCCCCAAAGTCGTCTAAACCGTCCCAGGCAATTCCGGTAACGCGATTCCCAAAACTCTGTACACTTTGATTAATCGTTTTAACTAAGGTCCCCGAAACCGTAAAAATCTGCACCTGCACCTCTAGAGCTTGGTTAGCCCGATTATGCTCGAATTGAAACTCAGTATAAGTAGTAAAAGGATTAGGGTAATTTAAAACCCTGCTCAAGGCTAGTTCAGCTGATTCGGAAACTATAAATTCGGTAGTGGCCTGTGATGGATTGTTGTAAATATCAAAGGCTCGCAGATTAAGCTGATAGGCACCAGGCTCTAAATCAAAGAGCTGATAACGCAAACTGCCACTTTTATAGCTATTTAAATCCGCCTCGTAAAACTCATTGAGGATATAAGGCTTATCACTCTGATTGTTTAACACAGCTCTTAAATCCTGTCCCACCCCATTACCTACGGTGTTTATTCCGCTCGAGTCAATTAATTCGGCATAAATAAAGGGGTCTTCACCAGTTACTCCGCCATTCACAAAGGAGGCATCGTTCATGTATAGGCGAATTTCCGGCCCTTGCTTATCATCGGGGGCATTTTCATTAAAGCCTCCTACCAAAATGGTGTCGTGATAACCTGCTGCATCTCGATTACCGGCAGCATCGAAAGCATAGTAGGAAAGTTTACCATTACCAAACTGGTAATTGATACCCAAAGGAACTCTAAACTCTACGGTAAAATCGCCATTTACCACTTGAACTTTACCGCGGTAGAGTAAGCTTGACCTCTCCGTAAAGTTAACGGGCGCGCCAATTCCATCATTTACTAAGGTTCTCCTTTGCAGCTCTTTGTCGTAAACACTCACGTTTAAGGTACCGTTAAAATCGGTAAGCTTAAGGCCATTCAAATCTCTCAATTCACCGGCGAGCTCAACTTTAGACAAGGCCTTTATGGTATCGTTAGCCGCTTGCGCAATTGGTTTTCCGTTTAACTCGGTAGTATGTACTTCATAATAGGGAATCGCTAATCTTAATGCCGGATCACCAATTAAGGAGAACTTAGTTTTGGTGGACCGAGAGCGTACAAAGTTGTCATTCTTTGCGGCGCGAATTATCTCACCTAAGGTTTGCGGTTGTCCGCTCGGTCGGGCCAAAATTGTATCAAAAACCGCATCATTAAGGTCAACTGCACCCTGCACGCCCACCACACGAGTAGTAGACAACAAAGCAATTGCGCCCCCATTAGGATTAAGTAATAATTGTTCTCCTGCAGAAACTCGCTTAGGATCATCAAAACGCGTAAACTCACAGGTAATGGTTACAAACAGGGATAGGGCATCGATATTGGTCCAGCTGTTTACATCCTGCAATTGCAATAATCGCTCGGAGGCTAAGCCAATTTCACCGCCATGTCCGATGTAATTAGTCACCAAGCAACCCCGTTGGACTTTCCGGAACATATCCAATCTTGCTTCGGGATACGATTGACTTCCCGTGCTGGTCTCCTGCTGGTAAGCATCTAGGTAAATTTTCTCTACGTTAAATGCTGGAGACTTATCCCGAATGGTACGAGCCAGTCCTTCCGAGCGAGGCACAAAATACTCCCGCTCCCAGATGTAATCATCAGGATCATCAGCCATCAATAAAATGCGATTTCGCCAATCACCAAAACGGGCATTACCCTCACCATAGCGCTTCACTTTTGCCACGTAGCTTTGCGCCTGACTCAAGTTATCACAGGGTATACGTCCTACGCCCAAATCCATAAAGGCACCTGTGAAATTAGTAGCCTCTCCCGGATCCATATAAGCGAAGAAATCATCCGTAATACTGGATAAGCCTAAGGAAAAACTATAGGAGGTTTGCCAAGTAGGAATAAAATTATTGTTGCCATTGAGACGATCTTTATAATCGTAGGATGCATCGCCAAACAACAAGACATACTTAAATTGACCAGGCGTGGACCGGTCGTATAAGTCTTTAATAAAATCTCTTATTGCGGTTAAGTCTTGTCCGCCCGAACCGTATTCATTATAAATGTCTCTAACGTCAACCACGGCACTTTCTACATTGCCACTCTGACTATGATAATCGGCCAAATCATTGGCCGCTGACCTAAAGTCGGGATGACTTATTACCACCATTTCTGGCACTGGCATACTGCGTAAATCGATCGGCGTTAATGTCTCTATATAAGTGGGTTCCGAAAAATTACTTCCTCTAAAAGCTACGTACTCATTTAAGGACGAAGCATCAGCCACAAACTCAAAAACCCCATTATTTAAGCTTCCCTGCATCGCCTCGGCTTGACCAATGCGTTGAATTTTCCAAACCCTTATATCATTAGGTGCATTTGCAATTTGAAAGCGCACTCTTTCGTTTGGACCTACCGATCTACTATCTCTAAATTGAATTTGATTACCGGCCCCTGCAAAATCGAGCTTGCGTCGAGCGTTCAATACAATTTTATCCAGCCAAGCTACCCCGCTGGGATTAGAACTATTATCGAAGGTCAAGTTTAGGGTGATATTATCTCCCAAAGGATTAAAAGTGGTTCGTCGCGAACTTCTTTCCACATAAGGGGGATAGTTTCCAAAGGTCGAATAAGCAGTTATCGGATTACTTAAAACCTGGCTAGCACCATAAGTCGTATTTACCGCAGTTCCATTGGAGGACACCCGGCCAACCAGGTCCACTAAAAGCTTAACCGGTTCACTAAGCTCAATATTAGCAAAACTGAAGTTGTAGTTGTAACTAAGGGTAAATTCAAATACGTCTCCAAACCACTCGCGACCAGTACCTACAAGGTTAATTAGGTCCTCTTCTTCCGAAGCAAAGTCGTCAAAGGCAGTTACCGTCTGACTAGGATTTGACAAGGAAGGATTCACCGGCATCGTAGGGGCGGTTCCCGCATCAGTACTTAAGAAGCAATAATTGTAATCGCGGTAAATATTATGGGAATAATTATAGCGATCGTTATTAGCGTCATACTTCCATTCATGCGGACCAAACAGATAGACTAAGAGGTAGTCATTATTATTAAAAAGTCCATCATTATTTAAATCATAGACCTCAATAGCTTGTTCCTGTAATGAAAGGGGGCGATCTGCATTAAAAGATTCTGGCAGCATAGCCTGCTGATTGGCCAAAACCCGAATTTCATTTACGGAAACTGCTGATTCATATAAACCTTCATCACTTAAAAAGCTCGCGCTAATCCTATAAATACCGCTTTCGCTGATTCTGAACTTATGCCAAGTTCCTGAGGCTAGAGGACTAGGAGTCTGACTTTTAAAACGCTTTGCCAGTGATGGCTTGGAATAAGTGTTGGAGATGCGCTTTATACTAAATGATTTTACGCGGTATACCTGGCCTTGACTTTGATAAAAAGGGAAAAGGCAGAAGCTTAAAGAAGAAGCGCCATCTTGACGCCAGCCGCGACTAATTTTAAAATCCAACTCCGAGCGACTTGGAAGGCTTAAACCCGCAAAGGCCCTACGTTCATTGCTTGGCACTAATTCCGCTTTTAAATCTTCCATTACTAAAGAGTCCGCCGCAGTGTGAGCCGCTGACAAGGTCCTACAAAATTGGGGTAGACCACGCCATTGCGGAGCTATATCCGCCGACTTGAAATGAGGTAATAAGTCTTGGCCTTCCACCCCTACTTTAAGAGGCTCTTGCCACTCCAGACGAAATTCGGCTCCATTTTGAGCGCTTAAAAAACCAAAGGAAAAAATGAAAAAGAAAAGCTTAATAAGGTATGTCTGCATAATATCCAGCTTTGACCGGCAAGTGAAAAACGCAAGTCACTCTCTCTTATTGTTAGGGCCTGCAAAGTATACTTTATTGCAATAAAATGAGTTTCTAAGGATACAATGTTGAAAAATTCGCTTTTTTTGCCTCTTAGCTGTGCTCGAATTGAGCAATTGTTATTAAGAATTTGTATCATTGTAGCCCGAAACTCTCTTGAGAGGATGAATAAAAGACTACTAACCTTATTGGCCATTTTCACTATGGCGGGCAGCCAATTCCTTCAGGGACAGGATGCTCACTTTAGTCAATTTTACGCCAACCCGATGTACTTGAACCCAGCCTTTGCTGGTGTTTCAAAATGCCCGCGTTTAAACCTAAATTACCGCAATCAGTATCCGGTTCTAAATGTTTACCAAACTTATAGTGCCAGTTACGATCAATATGTGGAAAGCTTAAGTGGCGGTTTAGGCCTCATGCTTATGCGTGACGAAGCTGGTGATGGTGCCTATTCAACTACCGACGCGAGCTTGATTTATTCATATCACTTAAAGGCAAGCCGCTCATTTAGTATTCTCGCAGGCTTCCAAGGAACTTACCGTCAAATTGCGATTGACTGGGAGAGCTTTACTTTCCCCGATCAAATTGATCCCTACTATGGTTTCGTGCGTGAAACCTCCGAAGTTGCGCCAGGAAACAATACTGTGGGAGTTTTTGATTTAAGTGCAGGATTAATCGGTTATACCGAGCGCTTTTACATTGGTGTAGCGGTTGCTCACATGACCCAGCCTGACATCTCTTTCTTTGTTCAGGATCGTTTACCAATGAAATTTACTGCGCACATGGGATTCACTATTCCATTGGGGCGTAAAAGATTATATACAGATTTACAGAATTATATTATTCCTAATGTGGTGTACCAACGTCAAGGAGAATTTGATCAATTAACCATTAGCACTTCTTTCTCAAGAGGTGACTTTAAAGGTGGTTTAGGTTTCCGTAGTAGTACTGTTAACCCAGATGCATTGGTGATTCTAGTGGGCTATGCACCACTTGAAGGTCGCTGGGGCGTTGGTTACAGTTATGATTATACGGTATCTAGTATTGCCAACAATTTGGGAGGTGCGCACGAAATTTCACTTTCGTATCAATTCCCATGTCGTCAATCAAGAAAACGTACTAAGGCAATAAGTTGCCCTAAATTCTAGTTATTAGGTTCTAAAGATTCGCATTTATGAGTCGTTTAAGCATTTTTAAATCTATTAGCCCTGCCATTATTGGAGCCCTTATTTTAAGTGCTTGTGGTGGTGAGTCAAGTAACACGACCGGTTGGTCTTACAATGACCCCGATAACGGTGGTTTCTCCGTGAATACAGATTACGAAGGACAAATTACAGGTCCGGGTCTTGTATTCGTAGAGGGTGGTACTTTCACCATGGGTCGTGTTGAGCAGGATGTGTACCAAGACTGGGATAATATCCCTCGTAAGGTTTCGGTGCAGTCTTTCTATCTCGACGAAAATGAAATTACTAATACCGATTACCGCGAATATCTATACTGGATTCGTCGTGTATTTGATATTGACTACTATCCAGAAATTCTTACCAGCGCCTTACCAGACACCCTTGTATGGCGTGATGAGCTCTCTTATAATGAGATGTACGTAGAGAATTATTTCCGTCACCCTGCTTACAACTTCTACCCTGTTGTGGGGGTAAGCTGGATTCAAGCGATGAAATATTGTGCTTGGCGTACCGACCGTGTAAACGAGTCCATTCTTATTGAACAAGGAATTTTCAACGAATTCCCAGACCAAAGAGATGCCGACCACTTCAACACTCAAGTTTATCTTTACAAGAGTGGTGAATACACCCAACAAAACAAAAAAGGATTAGAAGATAACAATCCAAATAGCCCTTACGGTGAAGAAGGACGTCCCGTTCGTATCGAGGATGGTATTCTTTTACCTAAGTATCGTCTCCCAACCGAAGCTGAGTGGGAATACGCGGCCTACGGCAACCAAGGGAACCGTATTTACAACCGTGTGGTTGATGCTAATAAATTTACTTGGAATGGTGGTTCTGCCAGAAATCCAGAGTCCGCTCAACGTGGTGATATGCTTGCTAACTTCAAGCGTGGCCGTGGCGACTTCATGGGAACCGGTGGTTGGTTAAATGACCAAGCTGCGACAACAATGCAAGTGAAGTTTTACCCTCCAAATGACTATGGTTTATACGATATGGCTGGAAACGTGGCCGAATGGGTAATGGATGTTTACCGTCCTCTTTCTCTTGAAGACATGCGTGGCTTAAACCCTTACCGTGGAAATGAATTCCAAACCTGGGACAAAGACTACCAAGGTTTAGGTGCTCTAGAGGTATTGCAAGAGCCACAATATGGAACTGATTCAAGCATTGTTGCTTTACCCGGTGAATTACCCAAGCGTGCGGTTACCGAAGAGGAAAACTTAAATCGTCGTAACTACAAGAAATCTGATTACCGCGACCATATTGACGGTGATAAGCAGTCTTCGATCTACTACGATCAAGAAACGGAAGAAGGCACTCCAATGATGTATGATTACGCAACCACTACCCTAGTAGGTAATACTACTCGCGTTTACAAAGGTGGTAGCTGGAAAGACAACGCCTATTGGTTAAGTCCTGGAACCCGTCGATTCTTGGAAGAGGATCAGTCTACTGACTTTATCGGGTTCCGCTGCGCTATGGATCGCGTAGGATTCCAAAACCTCGAAGAAGATCGTGACAAATACGGTAAAAAACCGAAGCACGACAAGTTTGAACGATATCGTTATAATTAAGATATTTAACCCTGACCAAAGAGTCAGGGTTTTTTTATGACTATTCAGGAAATCTATCAAGTCTATCAGCCGGCCGCAGGGGTAAGTACAGACACCCGCAACATTAAGGCCGGCCAGCTTTTCTTCGCCTTAAAAGGAGAAAACTTTAACGGTAACAAGTTTGCCCAACAAGCCATAGAATCCGGAGCTACTTATGCTATAATCGACGAAGCCGAATTCAATGGCCCCAATTGCATTCTAGTTGATGATGCTTTGGACACCTTACAGAAATTGGCTCGACATCATCGCCAGCAACTCAAAATTCCTTTCATCGGTTTAACCGGAAGTAATGGTAAAACTACCAGTAAGGAATTGGTTGCCGCCGCCCTTTCACCACGCTACCACGTAGGCTTTACCCAAGGAAACCTCAACAACCATATTGGCGTTCCCCTCACGATTTTAAACTTAGCCCCGCAATCCGAAATTGCGATAATTGAGATGGGGGCAAATGCCCAGAAAGAAATAGAGTTTCTCAGCTCTATTTCAATTCCCGATATTGGTTTTATCACCAACTATGGCAAAGCGCATTTAGAAGGCTTTGGTGGACCTGAAGGAGTTATTAAAGGGAAAAGTGAATTATTCGAAAACCTACGTAAACACGGCAATATGGCTTGGGTAAATATTCAAGACCCCATCCAGTTAGAAAAAAGCCTGGGTATTGATCAAAAAACCTATGGTGCTAGTGAGGATGCAGATTTCCCAGTTTATCCCTTAGACAGTAAGGATTCCTTTGTGCAGGTAAGCTATCAAGGCTTTGCTATACATTCGAAGCTCACCGGCGCTTACAACTTTAGTAACCTCGCTATAGCGGTAAGCCTTGCCGCCCACTTTGGCCTTAGTGCTGAAGAGATAAAAGCTGGCATAGAATCCTATCAGCCTACGAACAACCGTTCACAACTCGAAAGAGGAAAGCTTAACCTAATGGTGAAGGACTTTTACAATGCCAATCCTTCCAGTATGGAGGCTGCCCTTTTGAACTTCGTAGCTTTGAAAGATAAGGAGCAAAACGAAAAATGGGTGATCTTGGGAGACATGTTCGAATTAGGCGAATATGAAGCCGAAGAACATCAAAAAATTGCTGATTTAGCGATTAGTCAGGCTTATGAAAAAGTAATCTTAGTGGGAGAAGCATTCTTCCAAACCAAAGGTGATGCCCAAAAATTCCCTAGTACAGATGATCTATTGAATTGGTTAAAGAGCAAGGTTCCTAGTGAAAAACTAATTCTGGTTAAAGGGAGTCGCGGCATGCGGCTTGAACGAGCGGCCGAGATATTATAAATAAAAAAGGCTTCCATTTATGGAAGCCTTTTTTATATCGAGCTTATTTAGCTTAGTCTTTCAAAATAGCGCGTGAAACTACGATGCGCTGAATCTCAGAAGTACCTTCATAAATCTGAGTAATCTTAGCGTCACGCATTAAGCGCTCTACGTGATATTCTTTTACATAACCATAACCACCGTGCACTTGCACTGCTTCTACTGTGGTTTTCATTGCCACTTCAGAAGCGAATAATTTAGCCATGGCACTTTCCTTATCAAATGGTAAGCCTTGATCTTTTAACCAAGCTGCACGTAATACCATTAAACGAGCCGCGTCAATCTCGGTAGCCATATCGGCCAATTTGAAACCAACTCCTTGGTGCATACCAATTTCCTTACCGAAAGTCTTACGCTCCTTAGCGTATTTCACGGCTAACTCATAAGCACCGCTCGCGATCCCTAGAGCCTGAGCCGCAATACCAATACGACCACCGTTGAGTACCATCATGGCAAATTTAAAGCCGAAGCCCTCCTCACCAATACGATTGGCTTTTGGCACCTTTACGTCTTGGAACATCAAGGAATGGGTATCCGAACCACGGATTCCCATTTTATCTTCTTTCTTACCTACTACGAAACCTTCCATTTCGCGCTCCACGATAAGGCAATTGATACCGCGGTGACCTTTTTCAATATCGGTCTGAGCCATTACCAAATAAACGGATGCCGAATTACCGTTGGTAATCCAGTTCTTATTTCCGTTTAATAGGTAGTAATCACCCTTATCCTCAGCAGTGGTTTTTTGAGAAGTAGCATCCGAACCTGCTTCTGGCTCAGAAAGGCAGAAGGCACCGATGATTTCACCAGCAGCTAATGGCTTTAAGTACTTTTCTTTTTGCTCTTCAGTACCAAACTTCTCCAATCCCCAACATACCAAGCTGTTGTTTACCGACATGGCCACAGAAGCCGAAGCATCGATCTTCGAGATTTCCTCCATTGCTAATACATAGGAAATGGTATCCATACCTGCTCCATTGTATTTAGGATCCACCATCATGCCCATAAAACCGAGCTCACCCATCTTCTTCACTTGTTCGGCAGGAAACTGTTGCTTATCATCACGTTCGATAACGCCTGGTAACAACTCGGTCTGCGCAAATTCGCGCGCCGCCTGCTGAATCATCAAATGCTCCTCAGTTAATTCAAAATTCATATCAATTCTTTTTATTCTTGTAGGGTCCGTTTTAACGGATTGCAAAGTTAAACTTTATGCCTCAAAATCTTACTAAACAACAACAATTCCGAGTCCTAGGTTTAATGTCTGGCACCTCTTTAGACGGATTAGACCTCTGCTTAGTCGACTTTCGTCGGATGGATACCTGGCAATTTGAGATTAAAGCGGCAAAAACTATGGCCTACAGCGATGCTTGGGAGGCTGACCTGAAGTTTAAACCTCTTTCCGATTCAGAACTTAAGAATCTAGATCATCGCTATGGAAAATTACTAGCTCACTATGTATTAGATTTTCTAGGCAAGGAGAATATTGATCCAAAGAGTATTGATTTCATCGCTTCACACGGACACACCTGGTATCATCAACCCGAAAAAGGGCTAGGTTTACAGATTGGCAACGGCCCTGAGCTTTGGGAAACAAGTCAAATACCGGTGATCTGTGATTTTAGAAAAGCAGACATTGCCTTAGGTGGACAAGGAGCACCTCTGGTCCCTATTGGCGACCGCGATCTTTTTTCCGAATACGATGCCTGTTTAAACCTAGGAGGATTTGCCAATATCAGCTTTAGCGAAAACGGCCAACGCATTGCTTTTGATATTGTGGCCTGCAATCTAATCCTCAATCATTACAGCCGAAAATTAGGATTGCCTTATGATGATGGAGGATATATTGCCGCTACACATAAATGCAATAGCCAATTATTACAGGAACTAAACCAGCTTGCATATTACCAGCAGAGACCACCTAAAAGCTTAGGCATCGAGTGGCTGCGGGAAATTGTCTTTCCAATTTTGGAGAAAGCTAGACTAAGTCCGGAAGAAATTATAGCTACCGCAACCGAACATAGTGCCTATCAAATTGCCCGGTGCTTAAATGATTTTGGATTAAATAAAGTGCTATTAAGCGGTGGAGGCTCTTACAATCAAACTTTAATTGATACCATAGGGCTTTACAGCCAAAGCAAACTACTAATCGCAGCAGAACCCATCAATAGCTTTAAAGAGGCTTTAATTTTTGCTTATTTAGGACTTTTAAAACATTTAGGAGAAGACAATATTCTAGCATCGGTCACCGGAGCACCGCATAATCATTGCAGTGGTACGGTATATCCCAAATGATAAGCTTAAATTAATAGAGAAGAGCTTGCGGTTTTCTTACTTTTGTGACCGCTCAAAAAAGCTCAATGAAAGACTTACTTAAATTATACGAAAACAAGGCAGCGGAAATTGTCTTCCACTGGCACGATAGTGAAACCACCGCCGAGGGATGGGTGGTTATTAATTCTTTACGTGGTGGCGCTGCAGGTGGCGGTACCCGCATGCGCGAAGGTCTTAATGAACATGAGGTATTAAGCCTTGCCAAGACCATGGAGATTAAATTTACGGTAGCTGGTCCAGCGATCGGTGGCGCTAAAAGCGGCATTAATTTTAATCCCGCCGACCCCCGTAAACAAGGGGTTTTAGAACGCTGGTACAAAGCAGTAAAACCACTACTTAAAAATTATTACGGAACCGGTGGCGACCTAAATGTGGACGAAATTCACGAAGTAATTCCGATTACTTCCGATTTAGGCATCGAGCATCCACAAGAAGGGGTATTAGTAGGACACTTTGCGCCAAACTCGGAATCGAAAAAGACCAAAATCAAGCAATTGCAAGACGGGGTATTATTACCCGTGCATGCTCCAGATTTAACTCCGGGTGAAGCCGGTAAGTATACCGTGGCTGACCTTATTACCGGTTATGGTACCGCAGAAAGTGTACGTCACTTTTACAATATCTACGGCGGAGAGCTTAAAGGCAAACGCGTTATCATTCAGGGTTGGGGTAATGTTGCTTCGGCAGCTGCCTTTTACCTAGCCAAAGAAGGCGCGAAAATCGTGGGGATTATCGACCGGGTTGGTGGTTTAGTAAAGGAAGAAGGCTTCAGCTATGAGGAAATAATTGACCTCTACAATGCCCGTAAAGGGAATTACTTGATTGCCGAAAACCTCATTCCTTTTGAAGAAGTAAATGGTACTATTTGGAGTGTAGGTGCAGAAATCTTTATTCCTGCGGCAGCCTCACGCTTAATTAGTAAAGACCACCTCGATCAAATGATTGCCAATGGTCTTGAGGTTATTTCCTCCGGCGCCAACGTTCCCTTCGCGGATAATGAAATTTTCTACGGCCCTATTGCCGAGTATGCTGATCAAAAAGTTTCGTGCATCCCCGACTTTATTTCGAACTGTGGCATGGCCCGCGTGTTTGGTTATTTGATGCAAGATAACATCGACCTCAGTGATACTGGTATTTTTGAAGATACCTCTAAGGTAATAGGCGAAGCCTTGGTAAACACCCATGCATTAAGCAGCTCAAAGTTAGAGTTAACCAAAACGGCTTACGAAATAGCCTTGAAACAACTAATCTAATTACGCGTCTATGTACACCTTAATGATAGTCGTTTTTGTGCTAGGTTACCTAGCGATTGCTCTTGAACATAACATCCATATCGATAAGGCCGCTTCTGCCCTAATTACCGGAACCCTTTGTTGGGCTCTATACGTTATTGGCGCAGAAGGTATCGTCGACTTTAATACGATACCACACTTCTTGCTCGACATGTTTGGAGAGGAGAAAAATATCACTGAGCACGCCGAAGTGGTAACCCATTATGTAACCCATTTTCAAATATTAGAACACCTAGGTGAAATTGCCTCGATTCTGTTCTTCTTAATGGGTGCCATGACTATCGTGGAATTAGTGGATGCGCACGAAGGTTTTTCGGTTATCACCGATCGCATTAAAACTACCAGCCGATTAAAATTGCTCTGGATTATTTGTATTCTAACCTTCTTCTTTTCTGCTGCCCTAGATAACCTTACTACTTCCATCGTAATGGTTTCCTTACTAAGGAAACTGATTGATGACAAACAAGACCGTTGGCTTTTTGCCGGGATGGTAGTAATTGCAGCAAATGCTGGAGGAGCTTGGTCCCCAATTGGTGATGTAACGACCACCATGCTATGGATTGGCGGACAAATTACCGCGGGAGCAGTAATCACCAAATTGATAATGCCGAGCTTGGTGGCTATCATAGTACCTTTATTAGTGCTAAGTCCGCGAATGAAAGGTAATGTGAAGCGCCCCCTTAAATCGGAAGGCAAGGAGCATTACATCAACCCCACTACCGAAAGAGAACGGAATATTGTTTTCACCGTGGGTGTCTTAGGTCTGCTATTTGTACCCATCTTTAAAACCTACACCCACCTCCCTCCTTTTATGGGGATGATGATGAGTTTGGGGATTTTGTGGATGGTTACCGAAGTTATGCACCGCACCAAAAACCGTGAAACCAAATCAAAACTTTCGGTAATTGGCGTTTTACGGAAAATTGATACCGCAAGTGTACTCTTCTTTTTAGGAATTTTATTGGCGGTTGCTAGTTTACAATCGGCCGGGCAATTAGCAGAATTGGCTAATGGTTTGGACCAATCTATTGGCACCTCCGATGAAACTGGAGTTTATTCGGTGGGATTAATCATCGGGATTCTTAGTGCCATTGTAGATAATGTTCCCCTTGTAGCAGCTTCTATGGGTATGTATGATATCAATCCGATAGTGGGAGAATTATTTTCTACAGATGGTCTATTCTGGGAGTTTCTAGCCTATTGTGCCGGTACCGGTGGTAGCGCTCTAATTATTGGCTCTGCAGCCGGTGTTGCGGTAATGGGACTCGAGAATATTTCCTTTGGCTGGTATCTCAAGAAAATTAGTTTATTGGCCATAATTGGCTACCTAGCTGGCGCAGGAGTTTACATTCTGCAATCGACCCTAATACACTAGTAAAACTAGAATTACTTTTAAAGCAGGCTTCGGCCTGCTTTTTTTTGCCATTAACCTCGCTTTGTTAATTTCTATTCTCTGGTATATACTGTTGCGGGACGAGAGCCCGTTATATTTACGTCAATTAAAGATTGTACATGAAACTACCGATTCTACAAATCGAAATGTCCGGCGCGGCAGCCGATAGCTTAGCGCAAGAACCTACTGAGAAAACCCTTAGTATTATAGACCTCATCTTTAGTGGTGGTCCTGGTGGAATTCTAATTATGACCGTGCTCTTTATCTTATCGATTATCGCGGTTTACATTTTCATTGAACGCTGGGGCGCCATTAAAAAGGCCAATCAGATGGATGAAAACTTCATGTATGGTATTAAGTCTAATGTAGTAAGCGGCAACCTGGCAGAAGCCCAAAACCTATGCGCTCAAGAGGATACCCCTGCCGCACATATGATTGCCAAGGGCATTTCTAGGATTGGTAAACCCCTTAAGGATATTAGTGCTGCTATTGAAAACACTGGGAAACTGGAAGTTTCTCAACTAGAGAAAAACCTGCCAACCCTTGCAACCATTTCCGGAGCAGCACCCATGATTGGGTTCTTAGGCACGGTTATCGGTATGATCTTGGCCTTTCACGAAATGGCAGCAGCAGGAGGACAAATTGATATTGAAATGTTAGCCGAAGGAATTTACACGGCAATGACTACCACCGTAGCCGGCTTGGCAGTTGGTATTATCGCTTACCTCGGTTACAATATCCTGGTAAGTAAAGTGGAGAAAACCGTTTACAATATGGAGGTTCGTGCCACTGAGTTCCTCGACCTTTTAAACGAACCCGCTTAATATGGATTTAAAAAGACGTAGTAAGGTAAGCGCTGAGTTTAGCATGAGTAGTATGACAGACATTGTCTTTCTACTGCTTATCTTTTTCATGATTGCCTCTACCCTAGTAACCACTAGCGCCCTAGATTTGGTGCTGCCCAAAAGCAAGGCTCAGACGGTTAAACGTAAAGATGTAACCGTAAATATTTCTCCAGAGCAGCAGATTTCTGTCGGTACAGTAATTGTAGGTATGAATGAGCTGGAAAGGGAGATAATGAAACAGACCGGCGGTAAAGAAGAAGCGGTAGTGATCCTAAGAGCCGATAAAAGCGTACCTTATGAAATGGTGGTAAAGGTGATGGACATCTCTTACCGCAATAAATTAAAAATGGTTGCTGCAACCGACCCTAGTTAAATGGCCTTAAACGAAAAAAAGAATCGGCGTAAAGCCCTAGTAAGCACCCTAGTCTTTCACTTTGGGCTGCTGCTGCTATTCTTATTCGTTGGTCTCACCTATTATGACCCCAAGCCAGAAGATGGTATTCTTATAAATTTTGGAACTAGTGAAAATGGTGTAGGCGAAGAGTTTGTAACGCCGAGCAATAGTAGTCCGCAGCCCCAAGAAACCACCGTAGAAACTCAGCAGACCGATGTTTTAACTCAGGATGTAGAAGACGCTCCCACCATTCAGGCGGAGGAAAAACCTACGCCGGTAGAAAAGAAGGAGAACAAAAAGCCTAGCGAGCAGAAAAGTAAGGAGGAAGTAAAACAACCCGAAGATATTAAGGATCCTGAACCACAACCTTCTGATGAACTTCGAAAGCTACTCGAAAAAACCAAAAGCTCTAAGTCAGGCGGAGAAGGAGTAACGGAAGGCAGCGGTGACAAAGGTCGAGAGGATGGTGACCCCAATAGCACAAGTCGCAATGGAGATGGAGGGGGAGGTGATGGAGACGGAAACTTCAAACTTGATGGAAGAACTGCGTTGTCCAAACCAAAACCTGATTACCCTTGTACCGACGAGGGAAGAGTTGTTGTGAAAATTTATGTTGATCAAAATGGTAAGGTTACAAGAGCTATTTCAGGGGAAAGAACTAACAACGGAATAGCCTCAACAACAACAAGCTCTTGCTTATATGATCAAGCTCGCAAAGCCGCAATGCGCACCACATGGAGTCCTCACCCTACTGGGGAGGCAATTCAGGTGGGTTACATCATCTATAATTTCCGCAAGCGTTGAGCCGCTATCAAGAAACTTTGGACTGGCTGTTTCAGCAGCTTCCCATGTACCAGCGAATTGGTAAAGCAGCCTACAAATCGGATTTGGGAAATACTTGGGCATTGATGGAAATCCTAAACCATCCCCAGGAATCATTTAAAAGTGTACATGTTGCCGGCACCAATGGCAAGGGTTCTAGCTCTCATATGCTGGCGGCGATTTTTCAAGAAGCGGGCTATAAAACTGGCTTATATACTTCGCCACACTTGGTAGATTTCAGAGAACGGATCCGCATTAATGGTGACATGATTCCTGAAGATGCAGTGGTGGAATTCGTAGATCAATACCAAGCCCAATTTTCCGATATAGGTCTTTCCTTTTTTGAAATGACAGTGGGGATGGCTTTCGACTATTTCCGTAAAGAAAAAGTGGACATTGCTATTATCGAGGTAGGCATGGGCGGCCGTTTAGACAGTACCAATGTCATTCAGCCTGAGCTTAGCCTTATTACTCATATAGGTCTAGATCATACTCAGTTCCTAGGTGATACGCTCCCAAAAATTGCGGGTGAAAAGGCCGGTATAATTAAATCTGGAGTTCCGGTTGTTATTAGCGAAAGACAAGAAGAATGCGATGCCGTATTTCGGGCGAAGGCCAAAGAAATGAAGGCACCTATATATTTTGCGATTGATAGTATTTCCAGCGCAAGGCTTTATTTGAACCTGGACTTAAAAGGGGATTATCAGGAAAATAATTTACGGGGAGTCCTTTGCGCGGTGGATCAATTGGAAACTTTGGGCTGGCAAGTCAAGAATTATGTTGAACCAGCCTTAGCTAAAGTCACCAAACTTACTGGACTGAGAGGCCGCTGGGAGATTACCCAGGAAAAGCCGCTTACCATATGTGACACTGGCCATAACCTCACCGGGGTAAAGGCCATCATGGACCAATTAAAAAAACACAGTTACCGACAGTTACACATTGTTTGGGGCATGGTTAATGACAAAGCTATCAAAGACATACTGCGCATTATGCCACAAAGTGCCTTCTACTACTTTACTCAGGCCAGTATTCCCCGAGCATTGGATGCCGAAGAGCTTAAAAGAGAAGCCTTAAAGTTTGGTTTAGCAGGTAAAGCTTACGCTGATGTCGAATCAGCCCTTATGGCCGCCCAAGCTAATACCCTTAGCGATGACTTACTTTTTATCGGAGGCAGTACTTTTGTGGTAGCAGATTACCTCAGCTTTCTAGAAGCTTAGACTTTCTGCAGGGCATTTGAAAGCTCATACAAGGCTAAGAAAACTTGATCCTGGCCAGGCTTTATATGCACTTTCTCACCATGTCTAAAATCTCGAATAAGCATGGACTTCCCTTCTTCGCTACTCGTGCCAAAATAGAACTTCGCGCCATCCCATAGCAGCATACTTCTTCCCATAAATGCTTTAAAGTCGGAGGCTTCTATCTTTCTACAGATCAACATCTCCAGCGATTCACCACGAGCATTTAGCCAGGGACTACCCGCTTGAGATTCAAAGGCAATATAATCCGAGTTTAAACTGGGAATAGGTAAGTTCAATTTAATAAATGAGCTAAGCTCTTTACCCTCAAAATATTCGCTGCGCTTATCCTGACTAATGTAATAGACTGCCGATAGGCTTACCGGTAATTTACTCGGCTTTAATTGATTGCCCTTATTCTTAATGTAGTCCTTTTGAAAGATGTCGAAATGATAAAGATCGTTCACCGATAGCTCCTTATTTAGCAAATCATCCACCGATATGCCAAAATAATTAGCAATTTGACTCAGGGTTGCTATTTTAGGCTCTGCCCTTCCCTCTTCATAAGCCCCGATACTGGCTCGCTTTAAATCAAACAACTCCGCAAACTGAGTCTGATTAAGGTTTTTGACCGATCTTATTTTCCTAATATTCTTTCCAATGTTCGACATTTCCTAAAAATATTTTGCTAAAATTATTGGCTAAACTAAAAATATTAGTAATTTAGCCTTGTAAAACTAAAAATAATATCAATGAAAAACGTGCTCTTTCTTTTTCAAAGCTTTTTAAGGCCTAGGAAAAAGACTAATTTGGTACCTGTTTTAATTCCTCTTAACTCTTCAAAAACAAAAACCAATCATGGCAGAATATTATAACCGTGTAAAGAATTACCTCCTCGATTTGGATTACAATATCACTTATGAAAGTGAAGCCGAAGAGGTTTTTGTAGTCGAAAAGTCCGAAGCTGGTATCCAGAACCTAGTACTTGCTATTGCTGACCCCATTCTTATTATGGAGCAATATCTATTTGAGATTCAGGAAGGAAAGCCAGAGGTGTATCGCGAGTTACTAATAAAAAATCGCGATATCGTTCACGGTGCCTTTGCCCTTGATGAAAGTGGTAAAAAAGTAGTTTTCCGTGACACTTTACAGCTAGAGAACCTCGACCAGAATGAAATCGAGGGCTCAGTAAACTCCCTCGAATTATTACTAAGTGAGTATTCAGACGAATTAATTCAATTTTCAAAAAACTAAGACATGAGTATTTTTAAACGCATCTTCAATATCGGTAAAGCCGAGACCAATGCAGCCCTCAACAAATTAGAGGACCCCATTAAAATGACCGAGCAAGGCATTCGTGACCTTAAATCGGATTTAGACAAAGCCTTGCAATCACTGGCAGAAATAAAGGCCCTGGCAATTAGAGCCCGCAATGACCATAATTCGTACAGCCAAAAAGCAAAGGACTACGAGAAGAAGGCCATCTTACTATTGCAGAGAGCCGAGAAAGGTGAACTCGAAAGTACCGAGGCCGATCGTTTAGCTCAGGAAGCGCTTAGCAAGAAAAAAGACAATGAAGGCATGGCTCAGCAGGCCGCTACCGACAAGTCCAAATTCGACGAGAACATCTCTACCATGGAAAGTAAAATTAAGCGCCTGCGTCAGCAGATTTCTCAATACGAGAATGAGCTTAAAACCTTAAAGGCAAGAGTAAAGGTGAGCACTGCTACCAAAAACATCAATAAGCAAATGGCCCAAATCGACTCTTCGTCTACCGTGAGTATGCTAGAGCGCATGAAAGACAAAGTTGCCGAAGAAGAGGCTCTAGCCGAAAGCTATGGTGAAATTGCAAATGAGAGCCGCAGTTTAGATGAAGAAATAGATCGCGCATTAGAGGATGAGAGTCCAGCCAGCGATGATCTTGCCGCTCTTAAGGCAAAACTAAATCAGAGTAAATCAGAATAATAAGTGGGGTCAATTGACCCCGCTTTTAATTTCTAATATGAGTTTCTTCAAAAATATATTTGGCAAAAAAGAGGAGCCCAAACCTTTTAGCCGCACTCCGCTAGACCTAGATCTAGGTTATATCTTCGAATACGACCTGCGCTCTTGGGAAGTCCAAGCGGTATATGAATACGATTGGGGAGACGAAGATTTCTCCAAAGAGTTTAAAGTTAGTGATGGCATAGACACTTATTTCCTCGCAGTGGAGGAGGACGATGAAGTAGAATTAGTATGGTCTCAAAAAATTCCACTTGCAAAAATTGAAGGCGACATCGCCGAAGAGATCATCCAAAAAGAGCGTCCGCCCGAAACCATCATTTACGAATCAAAGACTTATTATCTAGACGAAGAATGCCCGGGCTATTTCCATGAAAAAGGAGAACCGGAAGACCAATGGACCGAGTTCATTGCCTGGGAGTACTACGACGAAAGCGAGCATTATAATCTTAGCATCGAACAATGGGGCGAGCGCTCATTCGAAGCAAGCTTAGGCCGAGTTTTGGCTCCCCATGAAATATCCGATATATTACCTCGAAAACTATAGAACCATGCGCCTTAAACACCTTCTTGGACTAGGTCTTGTTTTAAGCCTGCTGCAAGCATGCAGTGGAGGCGGGCCGCGTTTTGTGAAAAACCCGGTAGACGACCTCGTTAAAAACATGACTGAAGTCCCCGATTTCTCCATCATCCTTTACGACATGAACTATGATGAAGAAAAGGACCAATATCTTCATCAATACCGCATTCTAAAAGAGCCTGTTGGTGCCGATACTTTGGAAACGGAAACCACCGACTGGCTGCCTGTAAGTGCAAGCTATTTCAACGAGCACATCGACAATATGGGAATGACCATCGTATCTAAAAGCAATGGTACGGTCGACAAGAAAGTTAGCCCTCCGGGATACAACCAATACGTTGGCAACGAGAAATACGGTCAATGGCGTCAAAAATCCGACGGCACCAGTTTTTGGGAGTTTTATGGAAAATATGCCCTTCTGCGAAGCTTTTTAGGTTACGGCTACTCCCCTATTTATTACGGAGGCTGGTACGATTATCGTCGTAATTATTACCCCTATGGCCGCACTTATTACGGTCGCGGCTCAAATGGAGGTACACGCTTTGGCACCAGGGGTAGTCATGTTACGGGACGCAGCACCCGCTCTACCTGGAACACTAAAGGTAGCAGCTTTAAAAGCCGGGTACGATCCAAAGTACAGCGCAGTAGTAGTCGCACCCGTTCAGGATCGCGTTTCCGCTCAGGTTCAAGTTCTAGAGGCCGAGGATTCGGTGGTGGTAAATAAAAAATTGGCGTACGATGACAACAGAACTATTTACAAATGAATGGCTTAACAGCCTTAGCCTATTTAGCATATATCTGGCCAGCGCCTTGGTATTAATGTACATCGGCAAGCTAGCCTTTAAATGGAGCAAGTCTTCCATAGCGATTGAAGATGAGCTCATTGAAAAGGACAACCTCGCCTTTTCTTTTGCCTATGTCGGTTATTTTGCCGGCCTCCTTACAGTGGTGGGCAGTGTGCTTTACGGCGACAGTTTAGGCTTAATTACCGACCTAGAAGACATGGCTATTTTCGGTCTTTTAGGCATCATTCTACTCAACCTTTCTTCCATTATAATTGACAAGATCAATCTGAAGAAATTTTCTATTTGGAAGGAAATAACGGAGGACCGTAATGCTGGAATGGGCATTATTGAAGGGGCTAATTACCTTGCCTCTGGCCTTATCATTTTTGGAGCCATTACTGGTGAAAGCGGTAATTTATTGTTCGGTATCTACACTGCCATTGCCTATTGGATTATTGGTCAGCTTTTAATCGTTATAGCCACTTGGATTTTTGATAAGCTCACCCCCTACTCCCTGCACGAGCAAATTGAAAAAGACAATAATGCTGCCGGACTGGCTTTCGCCGGATTAATTATTGCTGTGGGAAATTTAATCCGCAATGGTCTAATGGGTGACTTCGAAACCTGGACTGAAACCTTAAGCGAGGTTGCTTATGAAGTAGGTATCGGCTTAGTGGTATTACCGTTGATCCGCACATTAGTAGATCGTATCCTCCTGCCTGGTCGGAAGATTAGTGATGAAATTGCTAATCAGGATAAACCAAATGTAGGCGCCGGACTTATCGAAGCATTGTCCTATATCGGTGGCTCTATATTAATCGTCTGGTGCATTTAATTTGTGAAACGCTCGCCTGCCCTTAAACTAGCGCTTTTTGCTACGGGACTATCCGGAATTGTAGCCGAATACATCCTCTCTACCCTAGCCACCTATTTCATTGGCGACTCTGCGGTACAGTGGTCACTAATTGTTTCGGTTATGCTTTTTAGCATGGGTTTAGGCTCGCGATTCTCCAAGTTTATAGAAGGCAACTTACTGCTCAAGTTTATTGGCGTTGAGTTCCTCTTAAGTTTATTAGTTTCCTTTTCCTCTTTAGTTGCCTACAGTGCAGCGGGATTAACCGAATACGTGGGCTTCATCATTTATGGGATGAGTATTTTAATTGGCTTACTCATTGGATTAGAAATCCCCTTAGTTATTCGTCTTAATGAGGAGTTCGAGAGCCTTAAAATAAATGTAGCCTCGGTAATGGAAAAAGACTACCTAGGCTCTTTGGTTGGAGGTTTATTCTTCGCATTTGTAGGCTTACCCATTTTAGGTTTAACCTACACTCCCTTCATCTTAGGATTTATAAACCTCGGCGTTGCCTTATTACTATTCTTCACCGTAAGGAAAGAGATTGGACTAAAACGCAGCAGTCAAATAAGCATTACCGCTTTTATTTTAGCGATAACCATGACAGGCGGCATCCTTAAAGGTGAAGACATCATCTTATTTGGCGAACAGACACGCTACAAAGACAAGGTTGTCTTTTCGCAGCAGAGTAAGTACCAGAAAATAGTTATCACTCAGTGGAAGAATGATTACTGGCTCTTTATTAATGGCAACCAACAACTTAGCAGCCTAGACGAAGACAAGTATCATGAAGCTTTGGTCCATCCTGCGATGAAATTGAGTGACCAAGTTAAGGATGTACTCATTTTAGGAGGCGGTGATGGATGTGCGGTACGTGAGGTACTCAAATATCCCCAAGTTGAAAACATCATTTTGGTTGACCTGGACTCTATGATGACAGGTTTAGCACAAAGGCATCCTATCCTCACCGAGTTAAACGACTCATCGATGCGTCATGAAAAATTGAACATCATCAATACGGATGCTTTCAATTACCTAGAAGCGGGCGGCCATTTTTTTGATGTAATCATTGTAGACCTACCCGATCCTAGATCGGTGGAACTCAATCGAATGTACACCCAAGAGTTTTACCAGCTATGTAAACTCAACTTAAGGCCTCATGGAACCCTAATCACTCAGGCTGGAAGCCCCTACTTTGCCACCAAAGCATTTAGATGTATTGATCAAACGATGGCCTCTGCTGGTTTCGAAACCCTTCCCTTACATAACCATGTACTCACTTTAGGTGAATGGGGTTGGATTTTAGGTCAAAAGCAAGAATGGGTTCGAGGAAAGCTCAAGGAAAGGGCACAAAGCCTAGACTTCCCTGAAATAGAAACAAATTGGCTCAATAATGAAGCTATGTTACTGATGACCTCTTTTGGGAAGGACATCTACTTTGAAGTGAAAGACAGCATTAAGAATAACCACATTCAAGACCCTGTTTTGTATCGCTATTATTTAGAAGGAAATTGGGACCTCTATTAAAATGGAAGAAAGTAAAATCTATAATTACCGTTTTTGGATTAAGCTTACCGATGAAAAAGAAATCGTTTCTGAGGTCGATCGCCTGCTACGAGAAGCGGACTATGGAATAATGAACTTTAGCGAGCATCACTTTCAGCCGCAAGGCTACACCTCCATGTGGCTCTTAAGCGAAAGCCATTGCGCCTTACACACCTTCCCAGAAGAAGGCCGGTCTTACATAGAATTAAGTGGCTGTGGAAAAAGTAAAAGTGAACACTTTATTAAGGAGGCAAAAAAGCTCTGGAAAAACTATCTTGCAGGAGAACAAGAATCCATTTCTTAAATGCGTAAGATTTTAACACTTCTAGCAATTTTTATTGCCGGGGTAAGTCAGGCTCAATACCAAATAATTATTCACGGTGGAGCCGGTAATGGCCTAAGATCCGATCGGCTCAGTAAAGAACAAATTGATGAATTTCACCTAAGCCTAGAGCAGGCTTTACGCATTGGCGATAGCGCCCAGCAAGCAGGTTTAAGCGCTCTAGAAACAGTAAGCCTAGTTATCCAAAGCATGGAAAACAACCCTGTTTTTAATGCGGGAAAAGGAGCGGTACTTACATATGAGGGGCAAGCCTCTTTAGACGCCTCCATTATGGATGGTAGCAATTTAGCCGCTGGCGCTGTAGCAGGTTTAAGCTGCATTAAAAACCCAATCACCGCCGCTTTAGCGGTATTAGAAAGCTCACCGCACGTGCTTTTATCCGGACCTGGAGCTGATTCATTTGCGGTAGCCATGGAGCTCACCAAGGTAGACCCAAGTTACTTCATTACAGAAAGTAAAATAAAAGGCTGGAAGCGCTGGTTAAAGAGTCATAGCTACGCCGACACCCTGCGTGACTTTAAAATGGGCACGGTAGGCTGCGTGGTGCGCGATCGCGAAGGCAATATTGCTGCCGGCACCTCCACGGGCGGAATGATGGGCAAGCGTCATGGGCGCATTGGCGACTCTCCAGTTATCGGCGCGGGAACCTACGCCAATAGTAAAACCGTAGGAATTAGCTGTACTGGCCATGGAGAGTTCTTTATCCGTAATGCTGTAGCCTATCAAATTAGCGCGCGTTACGAACTGCAGGAACAGAACGGACAAAAAATGGCCGATTGGGTAGTCCAAAAAATCCTCAAAGAACAAGGTGGTGATGGCGGCGTAATCGGAATAGATGCCCAGGGAGGCCTTATTGTTTCCTTTAACACCGCAGGTATGCTTCGCGGCAGTATTAAAGAAGGTGAAGCGCCCCAAACCCGCATCTTCAAAGATTAATTTCTTTGAAATACAAGCACTTGCATTTTTTTCTAAATTTTTAGGCCCAAAGCTGCTAACTAAATAAAAAAAGCCTTTTATATTTGCCGTCCCAAAACGGAAGGGCGATTAGCTCAGCTGGTTCAGAGCACCTGCCTTACAAGCAGGGGGTCACTGGTTCGAATCCAGTATCGCCCACCAAGAACAAAACCCACGCAATAGCGTGGGTTTTTTCATTTCAGCCCAGCCGAGCCAAGCTCGCTTGAGTGAGCGATGGGCTGAAATGAAAAAGACCGATCGACTGCAAGGAGAGCGGTTTTGTTCTTAGAGTTCAAAGGCCCCCAGTTTGGGTTATAAAATAATCTGGCCAACCAAATTCCCCCAGTTCCCGTAACTTAGCTTCATCAATCAAACCCATGCACAAAGCCGAAAAAACAATACTCCTCCTCTGCCTCTTAGCTTTAATACTAAAAGTGTTTAATGTTGTGCTAAGTGACTTAATTTGGGTAGTAAGTTTAAGCGCCTTAGCAACCTTCTACTACATTTTTGGGCTGGCTGTATTCAATCAATTCCCACTTCGTAAAATTTTAAGGAAGGAGAGTTATACGGGCATTTCCAAACGTCGCATTGCTGCCAGCTTAGCCTTTGGCTGGGTCCTTGCCATTCTTAGCATTGGAATCCTCTTCAAACTACTATTCTTACCTGGCGCAATGACCCAAATGTTCATCGGCTTTAGCATAGCCTTATCGGGATTGCTGATTACCGCCTTTTTCTACCATGAGAGTAAAAGAGACTTTTTCAAAGGTATTTGGATTAGATTAATTCCAGCTATTCTAATTACCTATGCATTTGTCAACATTCCAGATCTTACTTTGGCGGAGGCCTTAGATCCCGAAAACCTAGAACTACATGAGCAAATAAAAGCTCGAAATCATCACTAAGATGCCAAAACTAATTCCATCGAAGCTATATTCTGAAGATACCGGCATGGCCCATGCGCAATGCAAGATTTGCCAAAAGGATTTTGGCGAGCATGAAATTTACGGCGTCCAAAAAGTCTATAAGAACTACCCTAATCAAGAAGCACAGGTCCTATTCGATTTTGCTTTATGCCAAACATGTATGGAGGAGGCCCGTGCAGAATTGAGTGTAGAATCAAGACTGCGGATCGATCAATTTATAATGGGTAAACTGCAAGTTTTAGAAGCAAAAGGAGTAGACATCAGTGAAAGCTTTCAAGAAGAGACCTGTTCTCTTAGCGGAAAGCTACTTTCTGAAAGTAAAGAATATCAAGTGGTGGCTGTTTGCAGAGGAGACGAGCTTCTAGATAGTCCCATGGTTATGAGCGATGACATTTTAGAGCAAATTCAAGAACTACTTTCGGAAGAAAGCAAGGACGAACTCAATCGCTTTAACGAGAACAATTTTGGCTGGCCTCCTGAATTAAAGAAGATCTGGCAAGATGGCGATTATGTCTTGCTCTAAAATTTGACCTGAATTCCGTTGGTAATCTTATAGGTAAAGTTGGGAATACTTGGGTCTATCACCGGATTGGTATCATAAGAAACCTTCGACTCAAATGTAAAGGCCCAGTGCTCATTAAACTTAACTGCTAGTTGGCTATTCCAATTAAATCGAAAGTCCTCGAACTTCTCAAATCTAGGCTGGTAATAAACTACACTGGTAAGACTAACGCTAGTACCAATATCCCAATCCAAACTTAAATAAGAACTCAATCGCCAGTCATAGTGCTCGATCTCCGTGCTTTGCTCTCGATCGTACTCATACATAAATAAATGCCCGGTGTAGAGTGAAAATTTATCCGTCTTCCCTAATCGGAAACGAGGACCAAAGCCTTGAAGTTGCCTGGCTTCAATTTTCAAAGGTCGATCGGTTTGAAACTGCACAAAGCCCTCTGTCCAAAACCATTCATTAAAACGCCTAACCCTCCGCAAATGGAAAAAACCCGATTGAGCGAAGTTTTCCTCGGCCGAAGAATTAAAATGGAGTGAGCTCAGAAAGATATAGGTACTCTTTCCGCTCAAATAGCGAATTGCCATATCATTCTCTAATTCCAACACCGAAGTGGTATTTTTATAGAGACTTAAGTCAAAGTTATTTTGAAAACGCCAGCGACTAGTATCATCTGCCATACGGAGGGATTCCACATTAACAATTTGACCGCTTAAGGAAAGGGAAAACAAACTAATGAAAAGTACTTTCCGTAATATTGATACTTTATTCATGTCCCAAAAATAAATAGTCCCAGGCTCCCCCGGGACTATTTAGACCAAAAAGGTCATGTCATGAAACATTTGAAAACTCTACTCAGTTCAAATATAGTAGCATTTTTTATAAATACAAACATTTTAAACACCTCAATATCTGTATGTTAGCAAATATAAATCTAGAAAAAGTGCTTTTTTTGAGAAATAGAGCGCTTTTCAGTCTTCTATTAATCATTTTTAGCACACCTAAGTATGCTTATTCTCAGGGTGAAGACTCTGGAGAAAAGCTTAAAAGTGCTATTGAGAGTTTCATCCAAAATCACCAAAAAAATTACGACAAAAAGTATCTCAATATCCGCAAACGTGAAATAGGCGACCTGGAAGAAGAACCCTATGCCTGGAAGGACTTCTTTATGCTGGAAAGTAAAGAAGAATATGAGAACACTTTAGGCTATACCACGGAAAGGGAAATCTATTTCATGTTTTACCATTACGAAACTGAGTTAGACCGGAAGTATGCTCTTAAATATTGGATGAAAAACTTCATTGAAGGAGAAACGATTAGGCCTAGTCGACCAGTTCGCACCTATGATTACGCCGTTCCTACCATAATCCTAATTAATCCGCAGAGCATTATTATATGCAATTATGAGTGCAAGTATTATGATGAAGATAATTACGATTATTGGAAAAAAACCTTGCTAGAACAATTTGGCGACAAAAGTGAAACCATGGTTATTGAAATCGAGTGCGACGGCCCCTTGAAATGGACCAATAACGCACCCGACCCTAAAATTAGAGAGCTTTTTTAGGCCTGCTCAAGCTCCGCAATTCGCTGGTCTAACTTCTGCAACAGTTTATTGAAAGTCTTTCGATTCATCCAACGGGCCAAGAGATGAGCTAGAGGAGTTATGACTACTATTGTCACTAGTAGAATAATCCAAATAATCTTCTCATTTAAAGCCTCCTGCCAAGTCATTTTTTCCATTAAACTGAAAAAGAATCCTGCGGCCGCTGAAATAGGATAGAGGAATAAGCCAGATAATTCTTCGAGTCTTATGGTAGAGCGCACATTATCCACGTAGGATTTTAAGGTTTGCACCACCGACCCTTTAGCCATATGCAAAGCCTTAGCGCGCTTGTAGCGTTTAATAAAAAAAACTAAACCCACTATATGCGCCAGGGCAATCAGACTAAAAAGCATTTGCGGAAACCAATCGTTCAAATAGAATATCACCCCTACGTAGACTGGGGTAAATAGTAGTGTGAAGACGATTTTCCACCAAAGTCGTCGATTAATTTTACGCAGGACGTCCACATTTTTTGCATGGATACCGCTTTTAATCTCCGCTTCAGTTAGGCGCTTATCTTGATCTATACTTCGCCAAATATTTTCAATTTCCATCTTCCTCCGCTTTAATAGCCTGTGCTAATTTCTCCTTAACCCGATGAAGCTTCACCGCCAAGTGGTTTTTCGACAAGCCCGATATATCGGCAAGCTCCTCATTGCTATAACCATCTAAATGCAACATGATGATTAATTTCTCTGCATCGTTTAAAGCTCGAATATGGCGCATTAGCATTGCGCGCTCATCACCTTTAGGCTCCACTATCCAATCTCCATCAAAGCCTTCGCTTTTCGTTAATTCCTTCTTTCGCTGGTGAGTAAGGGCAGTGTTTAAAGCCACCCGATACAACCAGGTTGAGAACTGCGACTCCCCTTTAAAGCTATCGAAAGAACGCCAGGCTTGATATATCACCTCCTGGCGCAAATCTTGCTCATCATCACGATTTGCTGCGTAGATTCGCGTAACCTTATAAATGATTCCGCCAAAATCTTCAATTAGCTGCACAAATTGCTTTTCCTTAGACTCTTTCAAGCTTGAGTGTTATTAAAGAGCTTCTAATTTAAACCCTTCTTTACGTAGCAAACTTACCAATCCCTGCTCACCACTTAAATGCAAGGCACCAACTGCAACAAATGCCCCACCCTGCTCAAGTTGAGCACTCAAGGTGGGTATCCAGTTTAAGTTACGCTTTACTACGAGTTCGTCCATACCTCCATTTTCTTCTTCATACTGCTCGCCTAAACCCTGGATATCCTCTAAATCATCGGAGAGATAAGCCGATATAAGCGATTGCGCATCGAGCAATGTTCCCTCTTCTTCCTTAAGAAGTTTCAAAAGTTCATCCACCTGCTCCTTGGGACTCTGAGTGTTCATTAAAATCTTCACTTGCTCCTCCATGGACTCAAGAGCTAAAACCTTTTTGGAAGTCTTCGCTCCTTCTTCGGCGAAGAAAAGATCCATTGGTTTTCCATCGCGTTGGGCTGAATCTGGCATTGCTTCCTGCATCACACTTAAGCTGTAAGTCATAGACAATACCGCCGGTTTTAAATGATCCAAAGCAGCCAATGGAGCACCCATTAATGGCTCCAACTTCTGTTTAAGCAAAAAATAATCTTCCTCATTCACTAAGGCCTTCAAGGAATGCTCAGGCATCATGTAATAGGGCATTAAACCCGGAAGCTTAGCGCTATCCAAAACCATTTCCACGATCACTTGATCGGCCTTTTGAAAAGCATCTAAAACTTCGGGGCGATCCTCCTTAAGGAAATCGGATCCCATTAGATGATAGGTACCAAAAAGGTAAGATTGCTTGCCTTCAGGAGAGGTTACTTTCCAGAAAAGTCCATTATCCTGCGCACTAAGCGCCCCGGAGACCAGGAGCAATAAAGCAAAAATTAGTTTTTTCATTTTTATGTTTTTTTGATTTCTACAAGGTTAGTTGCAAACCAAAGCTAACTATTACAACAGGTATCTCACATTTAAAGTGAAGCCATCTAAAGAGTTGATAATCAATAGAAATTTTTTTACCAATTAGTCTCATCGATAGCATCTGACTTCGAAAATAAGGCACTCATAGCAACATCTTACTGCACTCCCCAAAAATCTCGATCCAAGCTCCGGTATTGGACAGCTTCGGCCAAATGATTTGATTTAATATGATCGGCATGATCTAAATCGGCAATAGTCCGCGCAACCTTTAAAATACGATCATAAGCCCGGCCACTGAGATTTAGACGCTCCATCGCCTTTTTCAAAAGGGCACGACTATCCTCGTCCAAGGCGCAAACCTTACGCAAGAGGGCACTATCCATTTGCGCATTAAAAAAGATCTGCTGGCTACCCTGAAACCTTAGGTCTTGTTTTTCCCGCGCTTTCAGGACTCTTCCTTGTATCAGCTGACTGCTCTCCCCCTTTTCTCGGGAAGCAATGGCATCAAAACTAACCGGCGTTACTTCTACCTGAATATCTATACGATCTAATAAGGGTCCGGATATTTTATTTAAATATTTCTGCACTAAGCCGGGGGAACATACACATTCCTTCTCAGGATGGTTAAAGTAACCGCAAGGACAAGGGTTCATGGAGGCAATAAGCATAAATGATGCTGGAAAATCGACCGACAACCTTGCTCTACTAATGGTTACTTTTCGCTCCTCCATTGGCTGCCTCAAGACCTCCAAAACTGTACGTTTAAATTCGGGCAGCTCGTCTAAAAACAAGATGCCATTATGGGCCAAGCTAATCTCACCTGGCTGAGGAAAACCTCCGCCGCCAACTAAAGCCACATCAGAAATGCTATGATGAGGGGAGCGAAAAGGACGATAAACCACCAGGCTTTCGCCACTCTTTAGTTTTCCGGCTACCGAATGAATTTTAGTGGTCTCAATAGATTCATAGCGATTCATAGGTGGCAATATGCCCGACATCCTTTTAGCTAACATGGTCTTCCCCGCTCCAGGTGGACCAATTAATAAGACATTATGCCCCCCTGCTGCCGCAATTTCTAATGCTCTTTTAACCCCTAACTGCCCTCTCACCTCAGCAAAGTCTGGAAAACTGCGTCTTAGCTCAGTTTTAAGCTCTTCGGAACTTTTTGGCTCAGAAACCTTAATTAGACCCTCTCCTTTAAAATGCAGTATAACTTCCTTTAAAGAACTCGCACCGTAAATCTCTAGACCCTCTACTACCGATGCCTCTTTAACATTCTTATCTGGAATAACAACTGCTTTAAAGCCATCTTTCTTTGCTTGGATTACAATAGGTAAAATACCTCTTACCGAAACTAAACTTCCATCCAATGATAATTCACCCACCAATAAACACTCCGATAGGCCTGGCAATTCCTCTTGCTTAGATGCTGCTAAAATTGCTAGAGCTATGGGTAAGTCATAAGCCGATCCTTCTTTACGAATATCGGCGGGTGAGAGATTTATGGTAATTCGGAAACCGGGCCATTTGTAATTATTATTTAAAAGTGCCGCGTGAATACGATGTTGACTTTCCTTTATGGCCGAATCAGGTAGGCCCACTAAATGAAAATTTACACCAGGATTCACATTAGCTTCAACCGTAATGGTACTTGCATCCACACCAACCACGGCACTACTATAGGTTTTTGAAAGCATTTTTTAATCAGGTTTTAAAGTATCTAATCCGTAGATAATGATTTTACAACGGAGAAAAAACATCTTCTTTATTTATGAAATCGAAATTATTTATTTTTGTACTTTCCATTAAAGGAAGGAGTTAATTAGAAGCATTTAAAAATTTATTTAATGTCACGAGTACCTAAATCAGCGCATACCCCAAAACAGGTAGCAGAATATTTAAAAAGCCAAATTGCGGTTAGAGGCGAAAAAGGATTGAAGTCAGCTTTTGCTAATCAGTTCTTCACTCACTTTAATACCGAAGAAATTGAAGATTTGCAAGCATCTTTTCAACGAGAGTTGCAAAACCGTTCTGAAGCAGAAATTCAACGTTTAAGAGAAATGCTTGAAGCAAAAAGCGGGAAAACAGTTGAATTAAAAGACTGATTCCGCTTCGAACAAACGTGTACAAACACTTAAGGCTCAACATTAAAATGATTGAGCCTTTTTTCGTTATGTAAGGAAGCTAAAGCACCTTATATTTGTGTTCCATAATTGAAGAAAAATGAGTGACGACAAGAATGCCAAATTAAAAGCCCTAAAGCTTACCCTAGATAAAATGGACAAAACTTACGGTAAAGGCGCCGTAATGAGAATGGGCGATAGTCCCATGGAAAAAATCGAAACCATTCCTTCGGGTTCTTTAGGTTTAGATATAGCCCTCGGAGTAGAAGGCTACCCTAAAGGCCGTGTCGTTGAAATATATGGACCTGAAAGTTCGGGTAAAACCACTCTTACCCTACATGCTATTGCAGAGGTTCAAAAGCAAGGAGGTATTGCTGCCTTTATTGATGCTGAACATGCCTTCGACCGGGTATATGCGGAAAATCTTGGGATAGACACCGAAGAACTAATTATATCTCAGCCAGACAACGGAGAGCAAGCCTTAGAGATTGCCGACAACTTAATCCGTTCGGGCGCAATCGACCTACTGATCATTGATTCGGTAGCGGCTCTTACTCCAAAAAGTGAAATTGAAGGAGAAATGGGCGATAGTAAAATGGGCTTACAAGCGCGTTTAATGTCTCAGGCGCTTAGAAAACTTACAGGAACCATAAGCAAGACCAATTGCTGCTGTATCTTCATTAACCAATTACGGGAAAAAATTGGGGTAATGTTTGGCAATCCTGAGACTACCACCGGTGGTAATGCGCTCAAGTTTTACGCCTCGGTGCGACTTGATATTCGTCGTATTTCTCAGATCAAAGATGCGGATGGTGTATCTGGTAACCGTGCCCGAGTTAAAGTGGTTAAAAACAAAGTTGCTCCCCCCTTCCGTCAGACTGAATTTGACATTATCTACGGCCAGGGGATTTCTAAAGTGGGAGAAATTATCGATCTAGGGGTTGAACATGAAATCGTGAAAAAATCAGGCTCCTGGTTTAGCTACGGAGACACCAAGCTTGGTCAGGGTAGAGATGCAGTGCGTCAATTACTAGAAGACAATCCAGAATTAGCCGATGAAATAGAGGTTAAAATTAAGGATGCCCTAAACGGAAAATAATTTTTCAATAAAGCCGGTCCAAAGCCGGCTTTTCAATTTTTAAGCATGAGAGTTTTTAGCGGTTTTATAGTTTTCATTATTGCCATTAGCTTATCCGCTTGTAATTCAGCAAGCCAGGATAGTGAGGCTGATCAAAAAGGTTCCGAAAATTCACAACCGGATAGCACAGCACCACAAGGGCAAATTGCGCCTTCCGATCGCCTAGATTCCCTTGATGCTGTCCTTAAATCAGACCCGAATAATTTAGAAGCCTTGACCCTAAGAGGTAAGAAGAGAATGAAGCGTGGTGACCTACAGAACGCCTTATTCGATTTTCAAAGAGTTCAGGAAATTGACTCTACCTATCAAGACATGCTTTTAGCTTTAGGTGAACTTTATATGCGCCGAAATCAAAGCCGTCAAGCACGAGATGCGTGGTTAAGCTGCGCGAACAATAGTCCACAAGCTTTGGATTGTCGTATTAATTTAGGCCGCCTGTATGCTAGCGTTCAAGATTACAAACCGGCCTTAAACTTCCTCAATGAGGCGATAGAAATTGACCCTTACAATGCCGAAGCACATCTACTAAAAGGGGTGGTGATTCGCGATGGAGTTAGGGATACTAATTTAGCTTTAACCTTTATTCAGAGAGCTACTGAACTAGACCAAGAGTATGTAGAAGCATTGGACCTAATGGGCGTGATGCTTGCCGACAAAGAAGATACCCTAGCTCCCTACTACTATAAGCGCATTCTTAATATTGATCCGGAGCGATGGGACATTTATTATAAACTAGGGGTTTATTACATGAATCAGGATGAAATAAACCGAGCCTTAGAAGCTTACACCAAAGCTACCCAGATAAACCCTTATGACGCCGATAGCTATTACAATATGGGCTACCTTTTCACCACTCAGGTAAAGGATTATCGAGAGGCAAAAAAATACTTTAGTCAATCGATTCAAGCCAAGCCTAACAATAATTACAAGGCCTATTATGGACGCGCCTATGCCTATGAAATGCTTGGAGATGTTATTAATGCCGAAAAAGATTATCTAAAATCTCTTGAATTACTTCCATTGTATCAACCTGCTCGAGAAGGCTTAGCGCGCGTGCGAAAGAGCAAGCAATAATGAATTGGTTTCAAAATAAAAATTGGAGCGACGAGAGTCACCTTGAATTCTATCAAAACTATCGTTTAGCAGATTCTGAAACCCAGGCTAAGGCACTGATTACTCAGGCTGAATTACTCTGCAAGCATCTAGACGGAAATACGCTAAAAGCTGCCGAATCGCTACTGATACTATGGATGAAAGATCACTTCGACAAAGAAACTGCGCCCAAGGTATATGAGCTTATGGCTAATATTTGTCATCGGATAGGCGACCATAAAAGGGCACATGACTTTGAACGAAAGATTAAGCGCTAATATCTCCCTAGAGCGCTTATCATTCGCGCGGGATAGTCGGTAATAATTCCATCTACCCCCATCTCTTTGAGGCGTTGTGCTTCCTCAATTTCATTTACAGTCCAAGGTACCACCTGCACCTTCAAGGCTTTTAAGTTTTGTAAAAAGCCTTGGTTGACTAACTGGTAATGAGGACTAATCACATCTGGAATAAAACCAAGCCTATTAAGATGATCCTTTAAATCCTCCTTTCCATTATCAATGAGAAAGGAAAGCTTCAATTCTGGTCTTTTATCATGAAGATATTGAAGGACTCTGGGGTCAAAACTTTGCAGAACAAGTCGCTGCTTTAAATCGGCTTTATCCAACACTTCCAAGACCAAATCGGCATAGGACTTATAATCAGGACTATAAACCCCATCCCATTCGGGCTTTGACTTAATTTCAATATTGTAATTCGGCATTTCCCGCCCCATCATTAAAGCCGTCTCTTCACAGGCACTTAGCAAATCGATGAGAAGAGGCTTTGCTATTCTTTCATTAGCCTGACTAGGAAATTTTGGATTTGTCTTAGATCCACAATCATAAGCCTGAATTTCTTGGTAACTCAGTTTAAACAAGTTTACCAGTGGACTATCCCTTAAAGATGCTCCATCTGGACCTATACAAATTTGAGGATTAAAAAAAGGCTCATGAGAAACCACAACCTGAGAGTCGGCACTAATAACTACATCCAATTCTAGGGTCAGAACTCCTTCTTGCAGGGCCCGCATCATAGCTGGAATAGTGTTCTCTGGTGCTTCTCCCCGGGCTCCGCGATGCCCTTGCCAGTCGAAAGGTTTTTCTACTGTGCCTGTTTTACACGTTGCCAATAAGATTATCAGTAAAAAATACTGAACTATTCTCATTTCCCTTTACGAGTTGCTTCACCAATCCAGTCCCACATTTCGTCCGGAACCGCCTCCAAAAAGTTAAGTTCACCGGCACCTAAAAGCCATTCACCTCCATCGATAGTTACTATTTCCCCATTCATATAGGCGGCGAAATCACTCACTAAAAAGGCAGCCAAATTGGCCAGCTCCTGGCGTTCACCGGCTCTTTTAAGTGGCACTTGATTTTCAATTTTGAGCATATCTGGAATATCTCCAGGCAATAAACGACTCCAAGCTCCTTCGGTAGGGAATGGACCTGGCGCAATAGCATTAAAGCGGATGCCATGACGCGCCCATTCAACCGCTAAAGACCTTGTCATGGCAGAAACCCCTGCCTTAGCCATAGCAGATGGAACGACGAAAGCCGATCCAGTGGCAGCATAAGTTGTAGTGATATTAAGCACCACTTTACCTTTCTCTTCATTCTTAATCCAATGCTTACCGAAAGCTAAAGTGCAGTTCTTAGTTCCCTTTAAAACAATATCGATGACTGCGTCAAAAGCACCGGGAGAAAGGCGTTCGGTAGGACTAATAAAATTACCTGCAGCATTGTTTAAAAGTACATCGACCTTCCCATAATGCGCTATTACCGCATCCTTCATCTTATCGACCTCCTCGAAGCTTCGAACATCACATGGGTGAAAGAAAACCTCCCCACCTTTTGCCGCCATCATTTCTCCTGCGGCTTTCTCAAGGACTTCTACTCTCCTTCCACAGATGGCCAATTTAGCACCAAGTTCAAGAAAATACTCTCCCATGGAGCGACCCAAACCTGTACCACCTCCGGTAATCATTATTACTTTGCCCTCAAGAGCACCATCACGTAGCATTCCGCTCGTATTCATTATCCTCGCTTTTGTTTATGCGCAAGATAAGTATTATCCAAAGGTGGCCACATTAATTAATGATTAAGCCTGAAAATTCAGACCTTTATCCCCAAAGCAATCAAAGAGAATGCCCGAAAATATTATCAGTCCAAAGGCACAGGAAATTCCGCATGAGCTCCAAATGCATGGCCACAAGCGCATTGACCCTTACTTCTGGCTTCGGGAGCGAGAAAACCCAGATACCATTGCATATTTAGAGGCAGAGAATACCTACCGCGAACAGCATATGCAGCACCTTCAAGGCTTTGAACAAGACCTCTTTAAAGAAATGAAAGCGCGCATTAAGGAGGACGATAGTTCGGTACCCTATTTCCGAAATGCTTATTGGTATTACGTTCGTTATGATCAGGGCAAAGAACACCCTATATATTGTCGCAAAAAGGACTCCCTTAAAGCGGCAGAAGAAATTATCCTAGATGCTAACCTAGGGGCCAAGGACCACGAATATTATCAAGTAGCTGGCATGAGCGTTTCCCCCGATAATAAATGGCTAGCCTTTGGATTAGATACTCAGGGTCGAAGAATCCATGACATCTATTTTAAGAATCTGGAAAGTGGAGAAACCCTGCCTTCTAAACTAGAAAATAATACCGGCTCATGTTCATGGAGTAAAAAGGGTGATTATATTTTTTACACCCAAAAGGATGAAACCCTTAGAGCCAATAAAATTTACCGGCATCAATTCGGCACCAATCCAAACGAAGATGTTGAAATTTACCATGAAGAGGACCCTACTTTTGTATGCTCTTGTTATAAAAGTAAAAGCGAGGCTTATTTGATAATTGGCTCTCATAGTACCCTTTCGAATGAATACCGGTATTTAGCCGCCGATTGGCCCGAAGGAAATTTCGCAATTATCCAGCCTCGAGAAAGAGAGCTTGAGTATTCTGTTGCTCATTTTGGTGAGCACTGGTATATCCGCACCAATTTTAATGGAGCAAGAAACTTCTGCCTAATGCGGACCCCTATTGAAAAGGGCTTGAAAGAAAACTGGCAGCCGGTGCTAAAACATCGACCTGAAGTTTATTTAGAGGGCATCGAGATCTTTGAAGATTACCTAGTTATTGAAGAACGGTCCCAAGGTATAACGCGGATTCGGATCAAAAGGTGGGATGGTAAAGACGACCATTACCTTGAGTTTAATAGTGAAACCTATACTGCGGGAACAGGCCTGAACCTCGATTTTCAATCGAAAAAACTACGCTACTATTATTCCAGTCTGATTGAACCTTATTCGGTTGTGGAATATGATATGGAAAGTCGAGAGAAAAAGATTCTGAAACAACAGCCCGTTCTTGGTGATTTTCAAAGCTCCAATTACCGAGAAAAGCGTCTTTGGGTGAAAGCTAAAGATGGCAAAGAAGTGCCCGTATCATTAGTTTACCATAAGGACCATGATCCAAATCAAAATTCGCAAAACACCCTTCTATACGCTTATGGTTCCTACGGTTACACCATAGAACCCTCCTTCTCCACCACGCGACTTAGTCTTTTAAATAGGGGTTTCACCTTCGCCATTGCTCATGTTCGAGGGGGCCAATATCTGGGTCGAGAATGGTATGAAGAAGGTAAATTACTAGAAAAGAAAAACACCTTCAGTGACTTTATTGCGGCGGCAGGCGGACTCATTGACTTAGAGTACACCAATCCTAATAAGCTCTTTGCCATGGGTGGTAGTGCTGGCGGCCTGTTAATAGGGGCTGTAATAAATGAAGCACCAGAATTGTTTAAGGCGGTTATAGCTGCGGTGCCATTTGTTGATGTGGTGAGTACCATGCTTGATGAAAGTATTCCGCTCACTACCGGTGAGTACGATGAATGGGGAAACCCAAATAATGAGGAATATTACCATTACATGCTCTCATACAGTCCTTACGACCAGGTAAAACACCAATCGTATCCCAACCTACTCATAACAACTGGTCTACATGACTCTCAGGTTCAATATTGGGAACCAGCTAAATGGTGTGCGAAGCTTAGAAAGTATAAGCAAGGAGACTCCTTAGTTTTAATGTATACCAATATGAGTAGTGGGCACGGTGGGGCTAGCGGTCGCTTTGAAGCCTTAAAAGAAACAGCAATGGAATATAGTTTTATCCTTTGGCAAGCAGGTCTAGTAAAATAAAAGCAGCACTCCAACACTGGGAGTTCGGGCTAATCTTTTTGCTAGCCTCAATTTTGCGATTTTGGAATCTTCATGAAGCCGACTTCGTCCATGACGAACTAAGCGCTCTGCTTAGAACCAAGTACCATTCTTTTGCGGATTTGATAAATCTTGCAGTGCGACCAGATGGACATCCCGCACTTACCCAAGTTTTCCTTTACTACTGGGCGCCATTGGTTAAATACCATGAATTTTGGGTTAAACTGCCCTTCGTTCTTGCTGGCCTAGGCAGTATCCTACTCATATACCTAGCCTTGCTTAAGGTTTACCCCAAAACCAAAACTCCATTGGTAGCTCCAGCAATAATGGCTGCTTCCGAGCTATTTGTCTATCATCATCAAATCGCGAGACCCTATGCCCTTGGAGCCCTCTTTGTTAGTTGGGCTATTTATGCCTACCTCGCTTGGTTTTATCAGGAGAAATCTAAATATCACCTTGTCCAATTCGGTGTGGCCGCTAGTTTAGCTGCCTACACCCATTACTTAGCCTTACTTTCGGTATTAATAATTGGCTCTAGTGCTTTAATCCGGGAAAGAGAACAAGTAAAACTATGGTGGCTAACCGGACTCGCCGTTCTATTAGTTTTTAGCCCACACTTAGGAATATTCTTTGATCAGTTAAGCTTAGGTGGAGTTGGTCAATGGCTCGCTAAACCAGGGCCTTTGTGGCTACTTGACTTTTTCCGCTATACCTTTAATTTCAGTTTTGGCTATTGGAGCACAGCCTTCCTCCTTATTGGTCTATTAATTTATGGGATTAAAAGTCCCTTCAAAGAGGCATGGGCCTGGTTTTTAATTTGCTTTGGCATTGCTTTTTTCTATTCACTCTTAAGAAACCCAGTTCTACAATATTCCAGTTTACTTTTCTTAAGCCCAGTCGTTTTCATTTTTCCTTTTAGCAAAAGGGCCAAACCTATCCTTGTTTCAGCTACAAGTTTCACCATCCTTAGTCTACTTAGCCTTTCACTCATTCTAAATCGCGATTATTTTGAAGAAGCTCAGCTAAGTCCTGCCAAAGAAGTTAAACGCTTTAGGCCAAAGCAATCCAATTTGAAAGTCTATTATCATTGGAGTAAGGAAAAGTGGGATTTTTACCGTGAGATTAACCAGGAGGTTTTGCCCGGGGAATATCTTGAAACCCTGGCTCCGGAGAACTTAGCTCAAGAAGGCTTTATCCTTCTAATGGATCATGAAAGTCCTGCGCACTGGCCCTTAGCCCTTTGTGATTATGGCTTTGAAATATTAAAGTCCGCAGAGCACTTTGGATTTAGCATCTACCAATTCGGCGGCTTACATAAACGGGAGTCAGATGAATATTGCGGCTTTCGCCTGATGGAGAAAAAGAGCCTAAGTCAAGAAACGAATCAATATCAAAACTTAGGCAGCCTTGAGTCTAGCACCTACCTAGCTGATTTAAGTCAAAGTAGTGTTGTAGTGCAGTTTCAAAACCTAAAAACTGGACCCAATTGCCATTTGGTATTTCAAATTTTGGATGGAGATGAACAAGTAAATTGGTTTGCTCACCCAATTGACTCGAATAGTAATTACCTAAGTCGGCCTATAGGAAAATACGGCATCAACCAATACCAATGGCGCATTCTAATCGATCAAGGGCAGAAGCCAATTGCCATGGAAGGGGAAGTTTCGGTGCGACTAGTATCCGGTAATGAAAAGATCTATGGCCTAGTCCAAGATTTCAAGTAGGTTTTCGCTGGGTCTTCCAATTGCCGCCTTTTGGCCATGCTCCAAAATTGGACGCTCCATTAATTGAGGATACTCAATCATGGCTAAGACTATTTCTTCCTCGTCCAGTTCTTTATCTTGAAACTCTTCCTTCCAAACACTTTCCTTCTTTCGCACGAGGTCAATGGCCGCCATATCAAGCTTATCCAATAAGTCCATTAATTCATTCGGACTAAGCGGTTCCTTCATGTACTCCACCACTTCTGGACTTAAACCTTTCTCTTCTAATAATGCCAAGCCCTCACGACTCTTACGGCAACGGGAATTATGGTAATACTTCATGCTTTAGCGCTGTAAATGAACAAATCCTTTATCACTTGATTTCTGACCACAAATATCTTCATAATTGAAGACATAGAAGTATACCCCCGGCGGGAGATCTTGCCCTTGCGATTTGCCATCCCAAGCATCCTTTAAAAAGTTACCTTTAAATAGTAGGAGACCATTGCGGTTGTATATTTCAAACTCCGCTTTTTCCAAGATCGGCTCCAAGCGCTCTGCATCCAAGACCCTAAATTCATCATTAAGCTGATCACCATTGGGACTAAACACATTTGGGAAGTTTATGCTAAAATCTTCATCATAGAAATACAATTCCTCCTCATAGGTCTTAGTGCGACCACAGACGGTATCTACGATCTCCAATTGTATGGTGTGGAAACCACCATCATTGAGTTGTAAGCTTAAGGTGTCGCTACCTTCCGGCAAGGTATTTCCATCTAAAGTCCAGTTGAATTGATGAAAGCCTTTTTGAAAAACTTGTAGTCTTAAGTTACGCTCTGGATCGCATGGGTCCCAATAAGTCTCGAAGCGTGTGAAATCTTCCAGCTCTCTAATATTAATCTTCTTAACTACCGTATCGAAACCACTGCATATCCGATCTTCTGCTATTAATTGAACCTCATATTCATCGGGCGAAAAATTCCGTTGCGGATTTTTCACTACACTCGTATCACCAGCTTGAAAATACCAGCGGAAGTGACTCGCTCCGCTGCTCAAATTTCTAAATTTAACCAAGCCTGTTGCATCGCAAGAATCGTATTCGATTTCGAAATCAGCGTCTAGAACATCGTTCTTCGCATAAATAGACAAAGACATAGAATCTACCAGCAAGCAGTTTGTATCGAGGGCGATAAAGTGAAAGGTAGTAGTTCCACTATCCAAAATTTGAAAATAGCGATCGTCCAAAGTGTCTACTAGTCCATCTCCGATTCTAAACAGCACTAGGTCTGCATTAAAACTAAAGTCCTGAAAACTCACACTATCTGGCAAACAAAGGGTATCACTTAAACCCGCACCAAGTCGCACATCTGCACGCACTGTATCGGCTTCCATATCGATACGAAAGACCGCCATATTGCAATTACTACTTCCCTTAGTATCGGCAAAGGCATTAGGTGTAGTTGGAAAGCCCTGGTTATTGCTACCACAGGAGCAGACCGCCTGAAAAATATTCCCATCCTTACGGAAGCGCGAACTACCACCGTCTACATGATCGGGACCAAAACCTACCTGTCCAAAATAAGTAGCGTATTCGAGGCGCTGCCATGAAGCATCGAGTCGTAAAAAGTAAAAGTCTCCGAAGTCAACAGTACTCCTTAAAGCATCGTGAGTGAGCGGCATATTTCTGGGCACGGTCATTAATCCTCTTGCTGAAGGATAAGCCGCACCCCAACCCGAAATAAAGATATCACCACAATCGGAAACCAGCAGAGCAGTTGGACTTAATTGCACTAAACCAACTTGGCCATCGCCGAAGGTGGTAGAATGGTTTATCGCATTGAGGCCAGGGTTAATCTCTTGTAGAAACTGCGCACTACCATACTGACCCCAAACGCTATCACCTACTATTGGCCAAGCACCATAGGTTTGACCAAAAAGCACTAAATCACCCTCAGGATCAAGGTCCAGAAAATAGGCTAGATCGTCTTCTTGCGTTCCATTATAAGTAAAGCGCATAATTTGCCCATTGGCTGGGTCTAGCTCAGCTACAAATGCATCCACTTTTCCGGCCCTAAAAGGCTGCAATACCCCGACGGTATCGGTACTAATAGAATCACTCTCGGTGGCTCCGGTTATAAATAAGCGGTTATTGGCGGTGTAGCGCAAGGAAAAAACCGCATCATTGGATTCGCCACCGACATAGCTAAGCCAGTTAAGCTGACTAAGATCGGAGTTGAAAGAAACCACCAAGCCATCTTGTAAACCACCATAACTCGTGTTACTTCCGCCGGAAGGCAAATTAGGTGACTCGGTAAAAGAGGAAACTATAATATTTCCATTCTGATCGATGGTGATATCCCCGCGCGCGCCATCGCCATAATTGAAATCCATTCGATTATTGACCGCATCCTTAAGGGAGTCTCCCAAATAGGTTGAGCCTAACAAATTACCCCCAGTACTATCTAAAATACTTAGAAACATATCACTGGCATAGGTGAGTTGAAAGCCCGAAGCTACTCGGTGAAAGCCACCAGGACCAAAGGCGAATGTAGTATCGTAGGCAGTGGTACTAACCGGAAAATCTGGTGAACCGGTCATCCCAAGAATAATCAATGATTTATTGGGTCCTTCCAAGAGACTAAAGGGAACATCCTCCTCTTTACCCCCCAAATAGGTCGCGTAGACCTGAGCGCTACCATCGGCCGTATACTTGGCAATGGAAATATCTACTGAGCCAATGGAAGAATCTTGAAAAGCGCCTAAAGTGGTAGGGAAGCCCTGTTTGGAACCAGAGAAAAAATTAACCCCTGCACCATAGGCCATATCTTCTTCACCAAAGGTGGCCGATAAGCCAAAATTATCATCGGTTGAACCGCTGTAGGTACTAAAGATAAGAGTTGGATCAATTATCAAAACTTTTTCCTGATCGTATTCTCCCAGGGAAAAACTGTATTCTCCGTTACCTGCTTTCTGGAAGTAGCAGTCAATTTCCTGCTCACCTTGGAAGGCCTCTGGCTTAGTATAAACCAATGAGCCCACCGAACTCAAAAGCGCAATATTTGATCCGGCCAGACCTTGTTCCTCGACCCCCTCAATCTGCCATTTGATTTGGCTTGGGTCGGCTCCCGGATGAACGATAAAATCGTATTTCAAGAAATTTTCATCACTAAGGTAATAGCGTAAATCGACTCCAGGATAAATATTAGGGTAGATAAACTCTTGATATTGCTTAACCCCAGACTGCCAAGCGCGGGACTCTTTGCCTTGTAAAAAGTTCAAATAGGGGACCCCAGCTAGCATTTTGGCATTTTTCGGCCGAGAAGCTGGATTGGCTCCGATCCACCTCAATCGATACACATGTCCTTTATTGGGAATTGAAGCTTGCGGATGTTGGTGTGGATTGTGATCAGTTCCGGGCGGTGTCAGTAAAAGGACCCTCTGCTCCCCTGCTTTCACAAATACGAAATTAGAGCCCTGCCTAAGCCGAAAATCGAAGTCGCCCTCCCATTGTCCTTGATTTGGGATAAAGCCAAACTCCTGCGCACTTAGCAGAGTACTCGCAAATAAGAAAAGGAGGGTAAGGGCTCTCAATACTCCATTTTTCAGCAAAGTAGCAAGTAAATGGCAGACTTCAAAGGCTTGAAAAAGCAAGGACTCCCTTAAATGAGTGAAAGGAAGCCTTAGGAATCGACCGCTTCTTGATCCTGACCCGTACTCATGAGATAGGCTTTAATGAAGGCATCTAAATCGCCATCCAAAACTTGGTCTACATTGGAGGTTTCATGACTAGTACGCACGTCCTTAATGAGCTTATAAGGATGCAAGACATAATTACGAATTTGAGATCCCCATTCGATTTTCTTCTTACCGGCTTCAATCTCGGCTCGCTTGGCATTTTTAGCCTCTAGCTCAATTTCGAAAAGTTGAGATTTCAGCAATTGCATGGCCTTCTCTTTATTTTGAAGTTGGGAACGACTTTCAGTATTTTCTATAATAATTCCAGAAGGACCATGTTTTAACCGCACCCCGGTTTCCACCTTGTTCACATTCTGTCCGCCTGCACCACCTGAGCGAAAAGTATCCCATTCGATATCCGATGGGTTGATATCAATTTCAATAGAATCGTCTACCAGGGGATACACATACACAGAAGCGAAGCTTGTGTGTCGTTTCGCATTACTATCAAAGGGCGAAATGCGCACAAGACGGTGTACCCCATTTTCCCCCTTTAAATACCCGAAGGCGAAATCCCCTTCTATTTCCAAGGTCACCGTCTTAACTCCTGCCACATCGCCCTCTTGGTAATTGAGTTCCCTAACCTTGTAGGCCTGACGCTCTGCATAACGGATATACATACGCATAAGCATGGAAGCCCAATCGCAGCTTTCCGTACCCCCGGCTCCGGCCGTGATTTGTAAAATAGCGCTAAGCTGATCCTCTTCTCCCGATAGCATATTGCGGAATTCAAGGTCCACTAATTGCTGCAATGCTTTTTCGTACATCTGATCCAACTCAGCCTCTTCAAGCTCCCCCAAGTCGTGAAACTCTAAACCGAGCACTACCTCATCCACCGCTGCTTTTAGTTCTTGGTAAGCCTCCACCCAAAATTTCAGACCCCGAATTTTCTTCATCACCTTCTGGGCTTCTTTTTGATCTTCCCAAAAATCGGCCACGGCAGTTTTCTCCTCCTCATTAACGACTTGAATTTCCTTCTGCTCAATTTGGAGGTACTGATATAACTCGCCTAAACGAGCTTCCAGAGTTTGAACTTGTTCCTTGCTTACCATAGCGCAAATTTAGAAATTGATTAATGCAATAGCACCACTAGAGCTTTTAAGGATATTTCTTTGATTTCGCTACGCCCCGCCAAAAGAATAGCTAATTTTGTAAACCTAAAATTTCAAAAGATCCATGGATAATTTTGACGTAGCCGTAATTGGCTCAGGCCCCGGAGGATATGTTGCCGCCATTCGTTGTGCTCAATTAGGCATGAAAACGGCCATCATTGAAAAATACAGCACCTTAGGTGGAACTTGCCTTAACGTAGGATGTATCCCATCTAAAGCCTTATTAGATAGCAGTGAGCATTTTCACAATGCCGCTCACAATTTCGCTGAACACGGAATTGAGATTAATGCGCCTCAAGTAGACCTCAACAAAATGATCGAGCGCAAGCAAAAGGTCGTTGATCAAACTTGCGACGGGGTTAAGTTTTTGATGGATAAGAATAAAATCACTGTTTTTGAAGGTTTAGGCTCTTTTGTGGACGACCACACCCTTGCTATTCAAAAGAAAGACGGTGAAGAAAAGATAAGCGCGAAGAATATCATTATCGCGACTGGCTCAAAACCAACCGAATTACCCTTTGCGAAATTCGACAAAGAGCGAATCATCAGCTCTACTGAGGCTCTTAAATTGCCAGAAGTTCCAAAGCACCTGGTGGTAATTGGCGCTGGTATCATTGGACTCGAACTAGGTAGTGTTTACGCCCGCTTAGGAGCAGAAGTAACGGTTGTAGAATATCTAGACCGTGCGATTCCTACCTTCGACGGTGCGATGAGTAAAGAAATCACCAAATCGCTCAAGAAATTAGGATTGAAATTTAATTTCAGTCATAAGGTGAGTGATGTAAGTCGGGATGGTGAAAAAGTAATTATTACCGCTACCAACAAGAAAGACGAGGAAGTTAAAATCGAAGGTGATTATTGCCTAGTAGCGGTTGGCCGAAGCGCCTACACCGAAGGACTCGGCTTAGATAAAGTAGCTTTAAAAACAGATGAGCGCGGTAAAATAGCGGTGAATGATCAGCTCCAAACCGAAAAAAGCCACATCTATGCGATTGGTGACGTTATTAAAGGTGCGATGCTTGCGCACAAAGCTGAGGAAGAAGGCGTCTTTGTAGCCGAAAGCCTTGCCGGGCAAAAACCACATATCGACTATGATCTAATTCCAGGGGTTGTATATACTTGGCCAGAAGTTGCCAGTGTTGGTAAAACTGAGGAGCAATTAAAAGAAGCCAAAGTGGCCTATAAGAGTGGTAGCTTTCCTTTCCGTGCCTTGGGTCGCGCTAGAGCAAGCGGCGACATCGATGGACTGGTAAAGATTCTTGCCGATAAAGAAACAGATGAAATTCTAGGTTTTCATGTTATTGGTCCTCGTGCAGCTGACTTAGTTGCGGAAGGGGTTGTAGCTATGGAATACCGAGCTTCTGCCGAAGATATCGCCCGTATGAGTCATGCTCATCCAACTTTTGCCGAGGCAATTAAAGAAGCGGCTTTAGCGGCCACCGAAAATCGTGCCTTACACGTATAATTATTTTACTGAAAAAAAGGCCGTTCCTCTTTTGAACGGCCTTTTTTTTGTGAATTAATGCTTAGCTTGGCTTTTGATAGTCCGTCATGCGTAACATAAAATGGGCATATTTTAGCTATATCTTACTGATAATCTTTATCAGTGGTTTGCTTTATATCTTCTTACGGGAAAGTCACCGACATAAAGATTTCGACTCGGAGCGCCTAGATATCGCCGGAAGGCAACGCATGTTATCCCAGAGAATAAGCAAAGAGGCGCTTCAAATTACAGAATTTGCCCAAGCCTCTCAATTGCAGAAAAGCTGTGAAGACTTAAGCGAAGCTATTGATCGCTTTATTCTTCAAGAGAAAATGCTTCAAGAGGGCGATCTCTACGAATTGGTGAATTTGAAATATCGAATTAAAATTGATTCGATTCACCAGGAAAAAAGGGCCTTACGTGATAAATACCTTACTCTCGCTGTCGAAATTCAAAAGTATTGCAAAGGCCAATTTGCTTTGGATGAGGCTAAAAAAACGGCCTTAGAAATTTTAAGGTTAAGCGATCCTGTATTGACCTACTTCGAAAGTGTAGTAGATGTTTACAAGGCGGACTCAGAATTTAAAAGTCGGCGCGAACTGCGATTGAATAACCTCGCCTTTGCATTAGTAGCTTTTACTTTTATCCTCTTATCAGTACTTTTCTTCCTCCCTATTTTCCAGGCTCATAAAAAAGAACGAGAGGCGCGGGTAAAGTCTTTAGAGGAGAGTCAGGATGCCCGCGACCAGCTAAAAAAGCTCCTCGACGCAGAAATCGACTACACGAATGAATTACAGCGGCAACGAAATGCTTTAGCTGCTAGCCAGGAAGAACTGAAAAGCACGATAAAAGAGCTGGAACTTGGCCGCGAAAAATTAGCGGAAAGCGAAAAAGAATTATTAGGTGTAATCGATAATTTACCGGTAGGTGCCATTCTTGTGCAAGGTGACCAGTTAATGGTAAACACCAAGGCAGCTGCCATTATCGGTTATGGCGCAGAGCGCCTAAATACAGTTGAAAAATTCTTTAGCAAGGTTTTCCGGGAAAACTGGCGGGAAATCTTAGACCAGTACAATGAACTCTTACAAAGTGGTCCCATTGAAGGATTCCTTTTCCCGATTTACCGACCCGATGGCGAGAGGAGAATTGCTGAGTTCGGGGGCTATGCCTTTAAAAGAGGAGTGGTTTGGACCATTAATGATGTAACCGATAAAAGACGTGCCGAAAAGGCCCTTAAGGTTAATGAAGAGGCCATTCGTAAGCTTTATGAAATATCGGCCGACCCCGAGGCAAGCTTTGAAGAAAAGATTGAACGCTTCCTGCAACTGGGTACAGATCGCTTCCAAATGCCAAATGGTATACTTACTCAATTTAATCTTGATGAATACGAATACCAAGCAGTTCAAGCCTACAGTGAGCACAACCAAGTCGAAATAAATAGGGTCTTACCCCTTAATAACACCCTTAGTGAATTAGTTTTTAAAGAAGGTTCGGCAGTAGGCTTCCATAACCGTAGCTCGGCTCCAGACTTTACTAATCACATGGACAATTTCCCGATTGAATCGTACATCGGAGCCATGGTACGCACAGAAGATGGTGTCTTTGGCACCCTTAACTTCAATAGTCCCGAAGGTCGTTATCGCGCTTTCAGTGAAAATGATTTGGACCTATTGCGCTTAATGGCTCGTTGGGTTGGCGCTGAAATATCGGCCGAAAACAGTAAGAAACGTTTAATTGAGGCAAAAGAACGGGCGGAAATTGCAGCCAAGGCCAAAAGTGAGTTTTTGGCTACCATGAGTCACGAAATCCGCACGCCAATGAATGGGGTGATTGGAATGACCTCCCTCCTTTTGCAAACCGAATTAGACCGCGAGCAACTAGATTATGTAAACACCATTCGACTAAGTGGGGATACGCTCCTAAGCATTATCAATGACATCCTTGACTTCAGTAAAATTGAAGCGGGGAATATGAATCTGGAGGAATACCCCTTCTCCCTACGTCAATGTGTGGAGGAGTCTATCGAATTAATGGGTAATCGAATTACGGATAAAGGCTTAGAACTCATTTATCACATCGACCCCAAAATCCCCAAATACATCATTGGGGACATCACCCGTTTGCGCCAAATATTAATCAATTTACTCAGCAATGCGGTGAAATTCACTGAGGCTGGAGAGATAGAAATTAAAGCAGAGTTAAGGAAATATGAAGATGGTCAGTTAAACATTGACTTTTCGGTACGGGACACCGGCATTGGCATGACCAAAGCACAGCAGCAAAAACTCTTTAAAGCTTTTAGTCAGGCCGACTCTTCCACCACCAGAAAATATGGCGGCACCGGTTTAGGCCTAGCTATTTCGCAAAGACTTAGCCGAATGATGGGCGGCGATATAAATGTGGAGAGTAAGGCTGGTCAAGGCTCCACTTTCACATTTAGCATTGTAGCTAACCCAGCGGAAGATCAAGAAGATCGGAATGAGAAAAAGGTCCTCCAATTATTACGCAACAAGAAGGTACTCTTAGTGGATGACAACCACACCAATCTAAGGGTGCTATTAAAGCAGTTTAGCACCTGGGGCTTCCAGGCCTTCTCTGAGTCAGAACCGCGTATTGCCTTAGAGACTTTGCAAAAGCAAGACTTTGACCTATTGGTGACAGATTTTGAGATGCCCAATTTAGATGGCTTAGAGCTTAGTCGAAAAGTAAAGGCGAAAAAACCGGATTTACCGATAGTCATGTTAAGCAGCGCCTATCCCGAAATAGAGGCTGAGGAAAAGGCAAAGCTTTTTTCATATTACGTGCATAAACCGGTAAAATACTCACAGCTATTTAATGCCGTAGCAGAGATCTTTAAAGACAGCTCTAAAAGCATGGAGCAAGACTTAAAGTCTGAAGCACGAGAAAAACTCGCTTCCGATTTAGGAACAGATTTCCCCTTGCGCATTTTACTAGCAGAGGACAATGCCGTAAACCAAAAATTAGCAGCCTTAACCTTGGAGAAAATGGGCTATCAATGTGATATCGCTGCCAATGGCCTTGAAGTATTACAAGCACTAGATCGCCAGGATTACGACCTTATCTTTATGGATATTCAAATGCCCGAAATGGATGGTATTGAAGCTACTCATAAGGTTATCGAGAAGTATGGTGGTGATAAAAGACCTACTATTATCGCGATGACCGCCAATGCCATGGAAGGTGATCGAGAAAAATTCTTGGAAGCGGGTATGGACGACTATGTTACAAAGCCCATAAATTTGCGCATTATCCAAAACATGCTTCGCAAGGTTTATTTGAAAGAGTACCTGCATGAATAAGCGCCGGTCTAGCGTATTAGAACTTACGAAATCACAAGTAGAGAATATTCTTCGTTGGGCCAGCGAAGATCCCTTCTGCATTTATTTAGACTCGCATGGTCACAGCGACCACTATGGTAGATTCGAACAGCTTTTGGCTTGGGGAATGAAAAGCCATTTTGAGCTTAGCAAGGAAACCGATTTACAAAGCCTCTTCAGCTGGCATCAAAATAATGGCGACTGGGCCTTTGGTCATTTCAACTATGAATTAAAGTCGATTAGTGAAGGAATCCATAATCCGCATCCAGATCCCTTAAACTGGAGCTTAGCCTCATTCTTTAATCCGAGGCATTTACTCTATAAAGAAAGAGGAAAAGAGAAATGGATATTGGAAAGTGAAAACCTTGAACCCGAAACACTACTTTCCTTAAAAAACCCATCAGCGAAAGCTAAAAGCCAAATACAATTTAAGAGCCTAATTAGCAGGGACCAATATTTAAGGGATGTCCAGTCTTTAAAGGCCGAAATACAATTCGGAAATATCTACGAAGTAAATTACTGCCAGTCTTTTGAAGCCCAAGGCTCATTAGATCCTCTGGCCTATTTCCTAACTAAGAACGAAGAACATCAGGCTCCCTTTAGCGCTTTTTATCGTCATCAAGATCAATATGCACTTAGCTTTTCGCCCGAGCGATACCTTCGCAAAGAAGGGCAAAAAGTTATTTCTCAACCTATTAAAGGAACTGCCCCACGTTATGCCGATTCTTCGAAAGACAGTTCGGCTAAAACCGACTTATTGGCCTCTGAAAAAGAGCGAGCCGAAAATGTAATGATTGTAGATTTGGTTAGAAATGACCTATCGCGAACTGCCCAAAATAATAGTGTAAAGGTCGACGAGCTCTTTGGCCTTTACAGTTTTAATGCCGTGCATCAGATGATTAGCACGGTAAGTAGTATACTAGATGAGGAGAACCACAGCTGGATAGACCTCATTGAGAAGTCCTTTCCAATGGGAAGCATGACCGGTGCTCCTAAATATTCGGCCATGCAGTTAATAGATCGTCATGAGCATTTTAACCGCGGTCTATACTCGGGTGCCATTGGTTACATCGACCCCAAAGCCAACTTTGATTTTAATGTTGTCATCCGCAGTCTGCTTTACCACGCCGGTAAAAAGTTAGCGCGTGTTGGAGTGGGATCGGCCATTACTATTCACTGCCAGCCGGAAGCAGAATACGAGGAGTGCTTGCTTAAAGCAGAAAAGCTGGTCGGCTAAAGTTATCTTTGCAAAATGCACGCTCAGCTAATTGAAGCATTTAAACATTGGAAAATTGATTCTCGTGACCGGTTACTTATCGCCTTTAGCGGCGGAGTAGATAGTAGGGTGCTATTGGAATTAATGCTCGAATTAGGCTTTAAGCCTGATTTGGCACACTGTAATTTCATGCTGCGTACTGAAGCCTCGGAGGAGGACGAACAGTTTTGTCGAGATTTAGCCAGTTCCAGGAATTTGGTCTTACATGTAAAGCGTTTTGATACTAAAGCATTTGCAGAAAAGCATAACCTTTCAACTCAAATGGCCGCTCGAGAATTGCGCTACCAATACTTCGAAGCACTAAGTGAAAAATATGACTATCGGGCGGTCTTAACTGCACATCACGCCGACGATCAAATAGAAACAGTACTATTTAAACTAGCACGAGGAACCGGTTTAAAAGCAATTGCGGGCATAAACCCTCAACGTGGAATATTCTTGAGGCCCCTTTTAAATATTTTCAAATCAGATATTCTCGCTTTTGCCGAAAAAAAGGGATTAAGCTGGCGTGAAGATTTATCTAACCAAGAAGACAAGTACTTACGCAATTCCTACCGCCTTAAGCTCATTCCGAAATGGCAGGAAATTCAGCCCAACTTCAAAGAGAAAGTACTCCACAGCAGTCGCTTATTACAGGAGCAAAACCTAAGTTTAAACAGCTTATTAGATGAAAAGTTAAACTTGAATTTGACGCGAGTGGGCGTGGAGGAACAGCTCCATTACTCGACGTTGAAGGACCGCGATTACTGGCATCAACTGCTTTTTCGCTGGCTGGACATGAAAGGCATTTGGGACTGGGCCGCGGTGAAAAAACTAGCAGAAGCTAAAAAAGGACGGTACACCTTTAATGACGACTGGGTTCTAAGTCAGGATAATGGATTCCTCCGACTGAGTCCAAAACAAGAAACAAAGTCGGTAGACGATGCTATTACAGCGGATAGCGAATATTATCAAGGCCCGGGATTTAATCTTCTGATAGAAAAAATTACGACTGAAGACCTTAACATCAGCGGTTCGGCCCATGACCATTACCTTGATCTAGCCAAACTAAAATTCCCTTTAAGGATCAGGAATTGGAAGGAAGGGGACAGGTTTCAACCTTTAGGCATGAAGGGGCATAAAAAGATCTCGGATTACCTGATTGATCAAAAAACTCCGCTCCATCAAAAAGCAAAAAAAATGGTTTTAGAAAGTGATGGCAAGATTGTTGCCCTTATAGGCGAGCGCATTGATCATCGTTTCAGGGTCAATAATTCCACGAAAACCATTTACTTTGTGCGGCTTAGATTTTCAAATATCACCTCATGAGATTACTTACCACCATATTCACTCTGCTCCTAAGTTTTTCTTTTGTTTCGGGTCAAATTCTTGATCCGGTTGACGTGGAATTTTCCACTAAAAAACTAGGCATGGGCGAGTATGAGCTCATCGCTAAAGTTACTATGGAGCCAGGTTGGCACGTTTATTCGGTAACCACGCCTGATACCTCATTTATAATCGGCTCCGATTTCACCTTTGAGAAAAACAAACATTTCGAATTAATTGGTGGCATCAAAGAACCCAAGCCACACTGCGAATACGACGAAAATTTCATGGAAAACTTATGCTACCATGAAAAGATGGTAGAATTTCGTCAGCATATCCGCATTCTAACAGAACATGAATTTAAAATAAGGGCCGAGTTCACTTATCAGACCTGTAATGACGCTACTTGCCTTCCTCCCGAATACATTGAACATGTTTTTGTAATCAATCCGGGAGTAGCTAAAAAAGCGAGCGCTAAGCCAGGTTCTAACTCTAGTGAAACCACAAGCAGTGAGGGCGCAACAAGTAATGCCTCATCCGAATCTGCAAGTGCTGATTTAGCGCAGCAAGATGAGGAAGCAAAAAGCGCAAGCGAAGATGAAGCTAGTAGCAGCGAAGAAACATCGGTTCCAGGTGAAAAACTAGAAATCGACTACAGCAATACTGAATCTCAAGCTAGTACCGAAGCAAGTAGCGGCAGTAATGAAACTACAAATGGTAAGGAAAATGAAGGTAGTGAGGGAAGTCGGTCTATGTGGGGCATCTTTATTTTAAGCTTCCTAGGTGGCTTAGCGGCCTTACTTACTCCCTGCGTATTCCCAATGATCCCCCTTACGGTAAGCTTCTTCACCAAACAGTCGAAAAACCGCGCCAAGGGTATTGCTAATGCCATTACCTATGGTATCGCAATTATTGTGCTTTACACCTTGTTGGGATTATTAATTACGGTTGTTTTTGGAAGTGATGCGCTCAACGCCTTTTCTACCAACCCCTACGTAAACCTTGCATTCTTTGTCTTATTAGTGGTTTTTGCCATTAGCTTTTTTGGAGCTTTTGAAATAACCTTACCCAGCTCTTGGGTTAATAAGAGCGACGCCAATGCCGACAAGGGAGGTATCGTGGGTATCTTCTTTATGGCCTTCACTTTAGCCCTGGTTTCTTTCTCATGTACCGGTCCTATCATTGGTACCTTACTTGTAGAAGCAGCAAGTGGAGGTTTCCAAGGACCTTTAATTGGGATGTTTGGCTTTAGTCTTGCCCTGGCCTTACCTTTTGCCTTATTCGCAGCTTTCCCAGGTTGGCTAAACTCCTTACCTAAAAGTGGTGGCTGGTTAAATTCGGTTAAAGTGGTTTTGGGCTTTATTGAATTGGCCTTCGCCTTTAAGTTTTTGAGCACCGCCGACCTAGTATGGCAGGCAGGTTTATTGAAGCGTGAATGGTTTATTGCCATTTGGATTGGCATCGGCTTTTTAATGACCTTATACCTCTTAGGTAAATTCCGTATGCCCCATGATAGTCCGACCGATAAGGTTTCAGTATTCCGCTTAATGATGGCTATCATTACTCTAAGTTTCACTATTTACTTGGTACCAGGATTATGGGGAGCTCCCTTAAAATTAATTAGTGGATTCCCACCACCTATGTTCTACAGCGAATCTCCTAACGGAGTGGGTGGCTCGGCAGCTGTAATCACCCCTAGTGGAAGAGATATTCCAGACGGGGCCGACCCAGAGCATTGTCCGCATAATTTAAATTGCTTCCACGACTTTGAAGTAGGTAAGGCCTATGCGAAGAAGGTAAACAAACCTATTCTGCTTGACTTTACCGGTTGGGGCTGTGTGAACTGCCGTAAAATGGAAGAGCAAGTGTGGAGCGATCCTCGAGTTTTAGAGATATTACGGGAGGACGTAGTACTTATCTCTCTTTATGTAGATGAAAGGGAGGAATTAGCCGAGGAGGAAAAATACGTGAGTGATATTACTGGAAAAAAGATTCGCACCATTGGTAATAAGTGGTCCGATTTCCAGATTCGTCACTATAAGAGCAATTCGCAACCACAGTACATCATCATTGGCCACGACAGCATGGAACCTCTTAACGGCACTACCGCCTATGACCCTGACATCCAATTATACATCGATTGGTTAAATGAGGGCATTGAAAAGTTTAAAGGTTAGGGCTAAACCATGACCAAAGCCGAGAAGGTTTCTTTTGTTATTGCTTCCCTGGAGGAGCTCTATCCAGAAACCCCTATTCCGCTCGACCATAAGGATCCCTTTACGCTATTAGTGGCCGTACTCCTCTCAGCGCAGTGCACCGATGAGAGGGTCAATAAAATAAGTCCACTTCTGTTTGCTAAGGCAGACAACCCTTATGACATGATGAAATTGAGTCGCGAAGAGATTCAGGACATCATTCGTCCTTGTGGTTTAAGTCCGATGAAGTCTAAAGGTATTTACGGTCTTTCGCGCATTCTAGTAGAAGATTACCAAGGTAAGGTGCCTGCCGATTTTAAAGCTTTAGAGGCTTTGCCGGCAGTGGGACATAAAACCGCTTCGGTAGTAATGAGTCAAGGTTTTGGCCATCCCGCCTTTCCGGTAGACACCCACATTCACAGACTAATGTACCGCTGGAACCTCAGCAATGGGAAGTCGGTAGAACAAACGGAGAAAGACGCAAAAAGACTTTTTCCGAAGGAACTCTGGAACAAATTACATCTGCAAATAATATTCTACGGAAGGGAATACAGTCCGGCTCGATCTTGGAGTTTAGAAAAAGATTTTATCTCCAGACGCATCGGCCGTAAGAGCCTTATTCGGAAAACTTTTGGTGAAAAGGCAATAGCCTTAATGGCATCCTAGAAGTCGGTGCTCAAAGACACGTAAAAGATTCCCGGTAAAACAATACCGTCTTCTACTCCCCAAGCCCAATCGGCTCTGATATAGTAACCAAACAGACGACTGCGTAAGCCTACTCCGGTACCTAAGATTACCGGTTCTTTCTGGGAGTCTAATACAATCTGACCGCCCGAACCTAAAGGAATAGTGCGGGTATTAATCGCATTTTCTCTCGACCAAGGATGGGGTCCGTTCCAAGCCGTACCCACATCTGCAAAACCAATTAGCATCAGGTTATTTAAGAAGTCGTTTCGGATCGGTCGATTGGCTAGGTAGGAAATAAATGGCCAACGGATTTCGGAGTTCAAGACGGCAAACTGATTACCATTGCGGACATTTTGGAAAAAGCCACGCATATTGGTCACCAGAGTTTGGAAGATGTAGTTGTTTTCTCTCGCGATGGGGGTGCTGGGATCCAGTCTTGGAGAAAACTCATTGTCTACCCCACCCATGATGTGGATCAATTTTTCGGGACCAAAAGAAGTACCTACCGCAAGACGATTGGCCCAAATCATATTGCGGTGAATGATAAGGTAATGGCGCGCATCTAAACCAGCGGTATACATTCCCGAATTAGACTTAGTAAGGTTTCGGTAGTACTCAGCAAAAAGCTTATAACGTAAACCGGCGTAGAGATTAAGTCCGATTTTACGGGTGTTGTCATATACATAGGCACTGCGTGCAATGGCATAATCGGTGTAGCGGATAGGATCATCTACCCGGTTAAAGTCCGTAGCCAAACGAATGTTCTCATCCATCCGGTAGCCTGCACTAAGATGCAAGCCCGCTACAGGGTTAAAAGGATAGACCACCTTAAAGTTCACTTCATTGTTTATGAGTCTACGGAAGTTATTTAAAGCCGCAAATTGCACCTGAGATCTACGGGTGAAGGTGTAGTACTTATCCCATCTATTCTTATAATCGGCTACTCCTACAACAAACTCGGCATTGGGAGTTAGGGAAGTCCCAGGCAAAGGCTGAAAGGTCGTGCGCACGCCTGCTACAATGCGGTAATCGTGCATTAGATCCATTACCCCAACCTTAAAGTTCATGTTAAAACCCTGATTGAGAATATCGCTACTCACGAAACCCGTAAAGGGCTGGTATTGCGGGTTATCGAACATATTATCGAAGCGTACGGTAAAATTGTCTTGGTAGAAAGACAAGAAATAGTTTCGCACTGGTGGCACTTCCAACTTATCCGAGCTCTCGGCCACCACTTCTGAAAGCACATTAGGTAAAAGGGGGATTTTCTTAGCTAGGCTATCCTTCTTAGGTAACTTTTTCTCGGCCGGCTTAGCTTCGCGGTAAAATCGGTAGTTATAAATATCAATGGGTAAATTGTCCCTTTGAATGCCGGGATAGTAAAGCGGCCGGTAATCCAAAGCATAAGTGGGCTCTTCCTCCGACTCCTCGTCCTCAGGCATAGCCATCACATTACTCTCGACCTTCATGGGCTTTAAACCTAATTCTTCTAGACTAGGATACTCGTCGATGTACAAGCGGTATCGGCCATCTTGAAGAAAAACGGTGGCCCGTAAATTCTCTCGGGGAGCTAGGTCTTGATTCACAATTGAAAAATCCTTGGACTCCAATTGATACTCCGAGAAATAATAGTCGTAATGCGTAATGGTATCCACATAGGCGATAGTGGAGTCGATTTTCAATAAATGCTGCCTGCGACTGCCATCTCTTTCACTAAAAAAAGATAGTACTCCGGGGGCCATTTCCTGCAAATCAGACTCGCGAATCTGAGGTGAATTGGTCATCCGCCAAATCAGTAAGCTATCTTTATCCAAAGCCCTATTCTCGGTGGCAAACAAATCCAATTCGCCCGTGCTTATATGCCTTTGATCATTGGGCAGCAGGCTATCCACCGGCCGGTTAGAGGCCCAGGCGATTCTTTTCCCATTATTAAAAAAAACTGGATCTACATCATCGTAAATATCATTGGTTACCGCCTTAATCTTAGTATTCAGAATGGTGAAGACATAAATATCTGACTGCCCATTTTTCACCGCCGAGAAAAGGAATTGTTTACCGTCGGGCGAATATTGCAGGGACACTATTTTATCGAAGCGGTAAAAAGGTTTAGTGGTAAGTTCATCTTCCTCTAGATCGTAAATACTAAACTGGGTGGCCCCTTTTTCTTCAGTAAAGATAGCTAGGCTTTCGCCTGAAGGATGCCAAGCCAAGAGTGGGTAGGAATAGTCGGTGTTTTGTGCAATGCGATAGCCCCCCGTATAAATTCGCTTTTTCTTGTCTTCAAGGCGATCATATAAATACACCTTATAACGTGAAAACCTCCGATCTACATAAGCGAGGTATCTACCATCTTTACTCAGTTTTACGTCGGTAATCTCATGATGCTTGCGCCCTTTAATTACGGCCGATTTGTCTTTAAATTTTTCTTGACCAGTATAGCCGTAGTGCTCACGGTAAAATGCTTGCCAATCGGCCGTCATCTGATCCATATCCTTACCAAGGATATAAACAAAGCCGCTTTCAATATCTCGGTTTACGACCGACATGTAAATAATATTGCGGATTACCTTATCCCCATAGGTTTGCTTCACATAGTTCCAAAAAGAATGACCTGCGTAGCGCGCATCGAGTTGGGTGAGACTATTAATATGATTGTATTTCCCGCTAAAGAATCCATCCCTAACCTGCACATCTATATCGGCATCCCATTCTTTTCCGATAAAAGAAACTAATCCCTCTACATACCAAGCGGGTAAATTTAATAAGGCCGAATTAGCGAGCGATTGAGTGAAACTGCCGTAAATAAGGTTACTGAGCACTACTTCCGCCAAGCCCATGCGCAAGGTCCGCTCTAGGTTCGCATAATTACCATCGAAATACACAAACAAGCGACGACCACTTATACGCGTAACCCCGCCCGTATTGTAATCTTCCTCGGTGGAAGAGTTTACATTACTCTGTTTTAAATCCGATAAGTTATTGAAGACTAAAATTTGTACCCTTTCATCCAAAGGAGCATCCAAATAATTTTCGATGCGCGGTAAATTCTTGTGTGTAAGTCGGGCCACATTTTCGGCTAAGTACTCATTGCCGCGGTAGAAATAAACATCGAAAGCTTCGAAGCGGTAAAAGACCCAATCGAAATCGTCGAACTGCACGCGATTCTTACCATATTCTTGGCGAATACCATAGTAAAACTGCGCCTTTCCTTCCGAAAAAAGAAAGATTAAAATAAATAGCCAGAAGCTTTTTAATAATGCAGAGTAGTCTTGCTTCACCTCTATTCGATTAGACTCAATATCTTTAACGTATAATTGTGCTAATTATTAATAGCCCTATGACGAATATACTTACTCTACCCCGAATCACCGCTTTTTGTTTAGCATTCCTACTAAATCTTGGCCTGGTAGCTCAGTCGAGCTATCAGAAAATAGTGCTAAAAAACATCCAACCAGTGGGCTCTTTTGAACCAGGAGGTATAGAGCAAAAGTATGCCCCCAGTTTGCAGCCTCAAGAAATGCCGCATCCCGACGGTGAGCTGGATCGCAACAAAGCCAGTCGCTTGCCGCTGATAAAGGACTTCTCCAAAATGAGTAATGACGTCCAGTTAAACGCCAACACTCCGCGACCAGAAGTTTTGGACTCTTTAGGTGGTAATAATTACAGCGGTTCTGTGCCAAATGATGATGATTTTGCGATTGGCAGAAACGGGCAAATTCTTCGCGTTCGAAATTCAACTATTGGGGCTTACGATTACACCAAAGACAGTTTATTGTACGAGTCTACCTTATTTCGTTTTTACCGTCCGCAGCAATTTTTACCTGGTAGCAAGTACGATCCTCGTGCGCTTTACGATCCTTTTGAAGATCGCTTTATCGTCTTATACCTAAGCGGTAATACCTGGGAAAACTCCAAGATTATCCTGGGCTTTTCGAAATCATCCGATCTAGCAGATGGCTTTAATATTTATCAATTAGATGGCAACCCACTTAATGATAGTACCTGGAGTGATTATCCTCACATCAGCATCAACGAAAAGGATTTGTTCATTACCATGAATACCTTTTACAATGGCTCCTCGAATAACAGCGGCTATGTTCAATCCACCATCCGCCAGGTGAGTAAAAACCCAGGATATGATAGTTTGGCATTAACAGAGCACTATTATTATAATATCAAATCCGGAAATCGTAACCTTTTCAATTTCTCGGGTATTGATTTAGGAGATACGAGTCGACTTCAAAACCGCCCCCAATACTTGATTTCTAATCGTAACCTTGATTCCATAAACGACAGTATATTCGTGGCCGAAATTCTTGGCGATGCTTTGGGGAACCCTCAATTCCGTATCCGCACTTTTACCACCGAAACCCCTTATGGTTTACCTCCAGAGGCCCGACAAGCAAATGATCATAAATTCGACTGCAATGATAGTCGCATCCAAGGGGCAGTGTTGCACAATGGCCTTATTCAGTTTGTAGGTAATACGATAACCTCCACCGGTAATTCTGGGATTTATCATGGCATCATCGATCGCTACGGGGACTCCACCAATATTTACTTTAAGATCATTAATATGGATCCTATCGATATCGGTTACCCTCAAGTTACCTATACGGGTAAGTCCCGCAGTGAGGTCGAAAGCATTATTAGTTTTAACCACACCGGTGATAGTCTTAACGCTGGCTTCTCTTGCCTCTTTTTCGACAATGATTACACCTACAGTTACCGCAAACAAATTGTGGAAGGCGGCGACTACATCGATATCATTTCCAGCAATGGCAATCGCAAATACGAGCGCTGGGGAGATTATACCGGGAACCAGCAGGATTACAATGAGTCGAGTGTGGCCTGGGCCTCAGGTTATCAAGCCACCAGCAATGGACAACCGCTAACGGTTATCGCCAAACTTCGCAGTCCGAATTGGAGCAACTCCCCCATTGTTGGCCTTAAAGAAGAGGACAAACCAAAAGTTGAGCTAAGTCCGAATCCTGCCCAGCATTGGTTTCAATTAAGCATTGAACGCCAGAAAGAAGAACTCCTCTATTTTGAGCTCATTGGCATGGACGCAAAACAAAGCGTTTTTAAGGTAGAGGAACAAGCCTTTGCTGGCAGCAATACCTTTAGGTTTAAAACTGATTTTTTAAGTCCTGGTCTTTACTTACTTCAAGTCAAAGACAGCAAGGGTGCGGCGATTAGCACCAAAAGAATTGTAATTCAATAAAAAAAGGGGACCAATGAGGTCCCCTTTTTATTTTATTAAAGCTTTTCAGCCAGCTGAAGCATGCGTTGCTCCACTTCTTCCGAATCCCAAATCTCATGGATATTCGGCATATTCATAATTTCGGCCATTAACTGGTCTTGGCGCTGACCCAGGGCCATTGCCTCAGAGTAGCGCACATTAGGAGAGAAAGTTACCAGACCATAAAGTGGGGTCCACTTTTCAGGATACTTTTTAGAAAACTTAGTCTCAATCTTTTTCTGCAATAAGAAATCGGGATCACCGGTAAGGTCTCGCATCTCCACAAAATTGCGCATCGCTAAATCAGCAATTGCATCTCCATCTGGCTTACGCTCAATTTCATAGGCCTTAAACAAAGCCTCCCAATCATCGCCGTATTCATCTATCAGTCGATCCAAGACAAAACAATCTTCGAATCCAGCATTCATCCCCTGCCCGTAGAAAGGCACAATAGCATGACTAGCATCCCCTATCAGGGCCACCTTCCCATTTCTTGTCCAAGGGAAACAACGAATTATCACTAAGGAAGAATCAGGGTTTTCTTCCCAGTCCTTATCGAAGTTGGGCATTAAAGCCAGAGCATCTCCAAATTTCTCAGCGAAGAAGGCCCGTGCTTTAGCTACCGTATCCAAGCTTTCAAAAGAAGGTTCCCCTTCATTGGGGAAGAAAAGGGTACAAGTAAAGCTCCCATCGGGGTTCGGTAATGCAATGAGCATATAGTTACCTCTGGGCCAAATATGTAAAGCATTCTTTTCAAGTAGAAACTCGCCATTTGGTCCGGGTGGAATCTCTAGTTCTTTATAGCCATGTTCGATATACTGTTGAGAGTAGGAAAAGCGATCGGTTTTCATCATGGCACCACGAACCGCACTAAAGGCCCCATCGGCGCCAAAAAGCAAATCGGCTTCTACCCTTTCTGGTTTTTCTTCACTACCAAAAGTAGCGGCGGCATTTTTTAAATCCACTTCCAGGCAGGCTTGCTCAAACTTAATTTCTACCCCCTGCTTTTCCGCTTCAGACATCAATAGCATATTAAGCCCCGCTCTGGAAACCGAATTAATAGCCTGACCTTCCTGTCCATAAGGTTGGTAGCTAAGGTTCCCTTCCACATCGTGCATAACACGACGATGCATGGGTATAGCCATTTCCTTTAAAACCTTTTCTTCTAGTCCGACCTTAGCGAGAGCCTGCAAACCCCGGTCACTAAGGGCCAGGTTTATGGAGCGGCCCCCGTCTAATAAATTTACCCGAGCATCTGGACGACGCTCATAAATTTTCACTGAATGACCACGTTTTGCAAGGTAAACACCCAACAGAGAGCCTACTAAACCAGCTCCGGCAATGGTAATCTTCTTCTTTTGCATCTTAGGCTTTTAGAAATTTTTCGAGCAATTGCCCAAATTCGTAAACATCTTCAAAGGAGTTATACATTGGAACTGGTGCCAAGCGAATCACATCAGGCTCGCGCCAGTCGGCTATAACTCCTGCTTCACTCAGACTCTCAAAGACTGCGCGACCTTTACCGGGCACTGCAATGGAAATCTGACATCCACGACGTTTTTCATCTTTAGGAGTAATAATGCGTACAGACTGTCCACTGTTCACCGCGGCATCTTCAATAACTTTTTGCAAGTAAGCCGTTAACTTTAGGCTTTTGCTCCGCAAGGCCGTCATTCCTACTTGGTCAAACAATTCCAGGGAAGCCAATAAGGGAGCCATCGCAAATACGGGCGCATTACTAAGTTGCCATGCTTCTGCGGTAGGGATTGGGTCAAAACGATCGCCCATCTTAAAGCGCTCTTCTTTATTATGGCCCCACCAGCCTTCAAAGCGGGGAATATCCTTCTTTCCATGGTGACGCTCGTGAATAAAAACTCCCGATACCCCACCTGGCCCGCTATTCAAATACTTATATCCGCACCAAGCGGCGAAGTCGGCGCCCCATTTATGTAAGTCTAGCGCAATATTTCCAGCCCCATGAGCCAAATCCCAGCCCACTATGGCGCCGGCTCTTTTCCCAGCATCGGTAATTCTTTCCATGTCGAAAACCTGGCCGGTGTAATAGTTCACACCCCCTAGCATCACCAAGGCCAGTTCGTCCTTATGCTGGTCAATGGCGGCGATTACTCTTTCATCGTCAATAAGCTCTGTCTCGGGATCGGGTGCCAACTCAATTAAGCATGTTTCCGGATCTAAGCCATGAAAACGCAACTGACTACGCAAGGCATATTGATCGCTAGGAAAGGCTTTCCCCTCGCATAATATTTTACAACGCTTGCCTTTCGGCTGAAAGAAACTTACCATTAGCAGGTGTAAATTGGTAGTAAGGCCATTCATAGCCACTACCTCGCTTTCTTTCGCTCCTACAATTTTAGCTAGGGAAGCGGTAAAAAACTCATGGTAAGCCACCCAAGGACGATGTGCCTCTAAGTGACCATCCACGCCCCAGCGGGCCCAGTCATCTAATTCCTCGTTTATTATTTCCCGTGCCTTTCTTGGCTGCAGGCCAAGGGAATTCCCGGTAAAATAAAGCACCTTCCGATCCTTGTTTTTAGGAAACAAAAACTCGTCTCGGTAAGTAGCTAAAGTATCTTCTTGATCGGCCAATCGAGCCCCTTCAAGTGTATTCGGATAAGACATATTCAATTAAATAGGCTTCAAATTTAAAAATTGCCAATGGCAAGCTCGCTTAGAAAAAGAATAAACAATACAATTATTGGTATGGACTCTACCCAAAAGCTTATGTAGAAATCGCTCTGATTCTTGGCTACCCCTTTAATTATCCACTGACCAAGCTCCAAGCCCAAGAGCCACGCCAAGACATAAGTAAGATTTATTCCATAATAGAAATAGGAGAAAATCACCCAAACCTGATAGAGCATTATTAGGAATCGGGATAAGTCGAGAGAGGCCTCTAGCCCCAGCAATTGAGGTATGGTTTTTAGTTGTGCGGCATCCAAATCTAAATCACGCACGTCAAAAGGAATGGTAAGGGCAGCTACCAAAATAATGCGCATTAATAATTCTAGGTAGGTATGGAAAGTCCATAATCCCTCACTAATTAGATGCGGCACACCGAAACTTAACCAAGACCAGGCAAAAGCAATTAAAAATAACTTCAACATGGGAATGCTGCGCAAGGAGGAGAAAAAACGGTGCGGATTCGGAAAGGCCAAAGGATAGAGAAAGGCAATAAGAAAGCCAGGTGCTAGTGCATATAGTAAACCAAGACTAATAATTTGCTTTAGAAAAGCCAAACTAATAATACCCATTCCCAGGGTACTAATAAAAGCTATGGTTAGATTATTTGACCAGCCTAATTTAGGACTTGAAGGCAAGGCTTCACCCTGAATTAATTTGACCCATCGCATATAACTATAAGCCGAGGCAGTACCGAATAATAAGAAGGCTGAGTAAAAGATAGCGACCGCTGATATCGGCTCGCTAAAACTAAGCATAGACAAGGCGCAAACCGCAAGGCCCACCCAAAGATTACTGGCTATAAGAATCCGTGACAGCATTGGCTTAATTGGCGCTATCTATAATGTTAAGAATAAGTGAATAATATCATATAAAAAAGCAATGCCTATGCTTACTTTTGCTGCGAATATTGACAATTATTTTCACATAGGATATGAAGACTGATTCTTTTGCCTACCGCCACATTGGGCCACGTGAGCACGATTTGGAAGAAATGTTGAAAGTGGTAGGGGCAAGCTCCATTGATGAATTAATCGAGCAGACGATTCCCGCTGGCATTCGCCTAAAGGAAGAAATGGACCTCAGTGAACCCATGACCGAAAATGAGTTCCTGAATCATATTCGCGACTTAGCGCGAAAGAATAAGGTATTTAAGTCTTATATCGGCTTAGGTTACCACCCATCTATTATGCCAGGGGTTGTTCAACGAAATATCCTTGAAAACCCAGGTTGGTATACGGCTTACACGCCTTATCAAGCAGAAATCGCGCAAGGTCGACTGGAAGCTTTATTGAACTACCAAACTATGGTAAGTGATCTTACCGGCCTACCGATTGCCAACGCGAGTCTCTTAGACGAAGCCACTGCAGCAGCAGAAGCCATGAGCATGTTCTATGGTGGACGTAGTCGCGATAAGAAAAAAGCCGGCGCTAATAAATTCTTTGTCTCTTGGCATTGTTTGCACCAGAATATCGAGTTAATCAAGACCCGCAGCGAGCCTTTAGGAATTGAATTGGTAATTGGTGACCATCGAGAAATTAATCTAAGTGAAGATTATTTCGGTGCCCTACTTCAGTACCCTGCAGCCGACGGTGAGATTTTCGAGTACACCGAATTTATGGAGGAAGCCAATAAGCATGATGTGCAAGTAGCTGTTGCGGCTGATATCATGAGCTTATTGCTTTTATCTCCTCCCGGAGAATGGGGCGCAAAAGCAGTGGTAGGTACTACCCAGCGCTTTGGTATTCCATTGGGCTTCGGCGGACCACACGCGGCTTATTTTGCCACTACCGAAGATTACAAGCGTCATATCCCTGGTCGTATTATTGGTCAGACTATCGACCGCGATGGAAAGCCAGCTCTACGTATGGCCCTCCAAACCAGGGAGCAGCACATTAAACGGGATAAAGCCACTTCCAATATTTGTACCGCCCAAGTATTGTTAGCAGTAATGGCAGGCGCCTATGGTGCTTACCACGGACCAAAAGGTCTGCGCAATATTGCCAAGAAGATTCATCATCACACGGTTACCCTTAGTGAAGGCTTAAACCGCCTTGGCTACACCCAGGTAAATCAATTCTTTTTCGACACCTTACGAATTGAGTTAGGTCAGGTTGATAAGGAAGAAATTCGCAGCCGTGCCATTGAACGTGAAATAAACCTCCGTTACATAAGCGCCCATGAGGTAGGCATCAGTTTAAATGAAACTACCAATTTAGAAGCGGTTCACGAATTATTAGAAATTTTTGCGGAAGCTAAAGGCGCGGAAGTACCTAACTTGAAATTATTAGAAGTAAATGTACTCCCCGAAAAGCTAAAAAGAAGCAGTACCTATTTAGAGCATCCAGTATTTAACCGCTACCATAGCGAGACCGAAATGATGCGCTATTTAAAATATTTGGAGCGTAAAGATCTGTCCCTAAACCACTCAATGATTTCGCTTGGAAGCTGCACCATGAAGCTTAATGCCGCTACTGAGATGATTCCACTTAGTTGGCCATTGTGGGCGAATATTCACCCTTTTGCTCCGACCGATCAAGTTTTAGGTTACCGCGAATTAATTGCAAACCTCGAGCGCGACTTAGCCGAGATCACTGGCTTCCACTCGATGTCTATGCAGCCTAACTCAGGTGCACAGGGCGAATATGCCGGACTAATGGTAATTCGCGCTTATCACCATTCTCGTGGCGAGGATCATCGTAATGTTACTCTCATTCCGAGTTCAGCTCACGGTACGAACCCAGCATCGGCGGTAATGGCCGGAATGAAAGTAGTAGTGGTGAAATGTGACGACAACGGAAACATTGATGTAGAAGACCTTAAAGCAAAAGCAGAGCAACATAAAGACAATCTTTCTGCTTTAATGATTACCTACCCCTCTACTCATGGAGTATTTGAGGAACGAGTGAAAGAAATCACCCAGATTATCCACGATAATGGTGGTCAGGTTTATATGGATGGAGCCAATATGAACGCCCAGGTAGGCTTAACTAGTCCGGGTGAAATTGGTGCCGATGTTTGCCACTTAAATCTCCACAAAACCTTCGCCATTCCTCATGGTGGTGGTGGCCCTGGCATGGGACCCATTGGCGTAGCCGAGCATTTAGCGCAATTTTTACCGGGTCACCCTTTGGTGAAAACCGGTGGTAAACATCCGATTTCACCGATTTCAGCCGCTCCCTTTGGCTCGGGATTAATCTTAATTATCAGCTACGGATACATTAAAATGCTCGGCGCGAAGGGTCTAACCGACGCTACTCGCTACGCCATTTTAAATGCCAATTACTTGAAGGAACGCTTACACGGATCTTTTGAGGTATTGTATGCCAATCAGAATAACCGTGCGGCCCACGAGATGATTATCGACTGTCGTCCCTTTAAAAAGGACGCCGGCATAGAGGTTACGGATATTGCCAAGCGCCTGATGGATTATGGCTACCACGCCCCCACGGTAAGCTTCCCTGTAGCCGGTACGGTAATGATTGAGCCTACCGAAAGCGAAAGCCGCGAGGAGCTTGACCGCTTTGTAGACGCGATGCTTAGCATCCGTCAGGAAATTAAATCCATTGAGGAAGGAAAGTCAGATAAGGAGAATAACCCTTTGAAGAACTCCCCTCATACCATGGAACAGCTAACGGCTAATGAATGGTCTTTCCCATACGACCGTAAAACCGCCGCTTTCCCGCTGGACTACTTATACAGCAATAAGTTTTGGCCAAGTGTACGCCGAGTAGACGACGCTTATGGCGACCGTAATCTGGTTTGTACCTGTGAACCAATTGAATCCTATATGGAGACTGAAGAAGTGTAACATTTTACACCAATCTTCAAAAAACTAAAGAAGGAAGCCCAATACGGCTTCCTTTTTTATTGCACTAAACTAAATGTTTCCTATTTTTGTTAACCTAGTGTTAAAATCGAATAACCCTTAATTAAAGAACATGAAGAAAACAGCTATCCTATTTCTTAGCTTAGCTTCAGCAGTAGCGGTTAACGCTCAGGGTCTTCCACAAATTGACCCAGTACTTGAGCCACAAGACGCACCTGCGAAGCACGCAATTAAAAAAGCCACCCCAGAGTCGGGTACTGCGAACGTAGTTTGGAGTGAAGACTTTGCCAATGGCATTCCTACTGGTTGGAGCCAAACTGGTACCCCTGCAACCGCACAATGGGAATACCGTGGCCCTAACACCACTCCTAGTAACTCTACTGGATCTCGTGGTAATTTCTCAGGAATCAACAACACCCCTCCTACCAATGATCCTTTGGCATCAACTACTGGTAGCAATGGTTTCATGATTTTTGACTCTGATTACCTAGACAATGGTGGTACTAGCGTTTTCGGTTCAGGATCAGCTCCTGCTCCACACATTGGTCGTCTTACTACTGATATGATCGACCTTTCTCAACACCCATCAGTAGAATTGAAATTCGAGACTTATGCTCGTCGTTTCTTCTCTAACTGGTTTGTTGCTTTCTCTACTGACGGTGGTGCAACTTTCACCGACACCGTAGAATTCTTTGACCCTAGCACTGTTGCAGTAAACGCTTCTACCTTAAATGGTGAAGTAGCACTTGCTAACGTTTCTGCTTTTGTAGGTGGTCAGGATTCTGTAGTAATGCAATTCATTTTTGACGGTACCGATGGTAACGTTAACGGTAATGGTTACTACTACTGGATGATTGACGATATCGAATTACGTACGCCTCCAGCTAACCAAATGTTGTTCACTACTTGGAACGGTGCTCCTGCCCAAGATATGATCTACAATGGTAATGGTGCTGCTTATCCTAAGTACGGTATCATGAATACCAATCAGATTGTACCAGTTGAGTTCGACGCGAACTTCTTCAACTACGGTACAAACGCTCAGTCTAACGCAACTTTAGATGTAGAAATTTGGGACGTTACTTCTGGTACTCCTAGTTTAGTAACTACTGTATCTGCTCCTGGTTGTGCTAACTTAGCTCCTGGTGATACTTGTGATTACAATGACTTAACTACTACTCAGTGGACTCCTCCTGCACAACAAGCTTCTTACTTATTAGTATGGAAAGCGGTTTCTGATTCTATCAGCAGTGCAAGTACTACTACCACTGACACTTTCTCATTCTTTGTACACGACGAATTATACTCTACCGATCGTAACAACGTAGACAACTACGTGGGTACTAACTCTGCTAACCCAGAGATTATCGCCATGGGTGTTATGTACGACCTAAGCAATGAGGACGCTAACAACACTGGTTCTGGATTAGTATACTTAGAAGGTTTAACTATCGAGCTTTCAGCGCTTACCGATAGTACTGCCGACATCGAAGTTGCTTTCTACGACACCACCGGTTTTGCTTTCAATGCTGGTTTCCCAGCTAGTGCAACTGCTGCTTTCCGTAGATCTTTCACCTTAAACGGTTCATTAGTAGGCACCAACGCTTACTTCGATCTACAGACTAATGGTAACCCATTGGCTCTACCAGCACAGCCTTACCTTATGATCTTGAACTTCTTCCCGAACGCTACTGACGGTGTTATCCGTATTGCGAACGACCAGTCTTTCGATCAGCCAGGTATTTCCACTGTAATGCAATTAGCAGACGGTAACTGGTACGGCGGATTTACTTCTCGTGCGCACGAAGGTACTTTCATCCGCTTAGTAGTTCAAGAAAACTTCAGCGTTGCTGACCAAGACCTAATTAACTTTAGCGTTTATCCTAACCCAACTTCTGGTGAAGCAAACATTATGTTCGCTGAAGGTGGTGCTTACACAATTGACGTTCTTGACATGGTGGGTAACCGCGTAATGTCTCAAGAAGCTACTGTAAACACTAACGAAAAAGTTCAGTTAGATCTTAGCAGCTTACCTAAAGGCGTTTACTTAGTAAATGTTAAAGGTGAAAACACTGACAAGACTGTAAAACTTACTGTGAAGTAAGAAACAATAGCTCTTAAGAAAAGTCCCGACCTCGGTTCGCCGAGTTTCGGGATTTTTTTTTGATTTTTCCTTAACACTTATTCTGCAAGTAATGACAAGCGCTCCTCCTTAGCTGCCGCTAATATTGCTGTTTGAATCCTATTATTTATAAAATGAGAAAAACAGCTATCCTTATCGCTACGGTTCTTTTTACCTGCCCGGGACTAAACGCCCAAGTAAAGAGTAACCGCATTCCTAGTAACCTGAAACCCGAGCCTTTTCAGGCCGATGTTCATTCCCAAAAAACCCGTAACCATAATCAAGTACAAAAAGGAGAAAGTTCCTCAAGCACATCTTTCTGGAGCGAGGACTTCGCCAATGGTATTCCTTCTGGCTGGACCCAAAATGGCTCAACTCCCACCGCCGTATGGGAATACCGTGGACCAAGCACCACGCCCAGCAATAGTACTGGCTCTAGAGGAGCCTTTGCTCAGGGTACCGGTCCCATTCTTAGTAATAGCGCCAGTAATGGTTTTGTGATCTTCGATTCAGACTACCTCGACAATGGCGGCTCGGCCACAAATATGGGTAATGGTAATGCGCCTACTCCGCATGTAGGAAGATTAATGACAGACACCATCGACTTAAGTGGGCAAACAGCAGTAGAACTAGCCTTTACCTCCTATGCTCGACAGTTTTTCACCAATTATTTCGTGTGCTTCTCCTCCGACGGAGGTGCTAGCTGGCCCGATACCATTGAGCTTTTTACCGAAGTTGCGGTTAATGACGGAACTCCAGAAAATTTAGAATTAAGCTTTAATGTATCAAACTACATTGGTGGCTCTGCTAATGCAATGATCCAGTTCATTTTTGCGGGCAATAAACCTGGTAACACTAATGGAACCGGTTACTATTTCTGGCAATTGGACGATATTGAACTTCGTTCTCTTCCAGTAAACGAATTGCGCTTTACCGCCATCGATGGTGCCCCCGCTCAAGACGTGAGTTTTAATAGCGACCCCGCCTACGGCAAATACGGTATCCTTAATGACGACCAAATTGTACCGATGGTCTTTGATGCGAATATTTACAATTATGGCTCCGCTACCCAAACCAATGTGCGACTTGAAGTAGAGGTTTTAGACGGAAATGGCACTTTGCTTACTACCCTAGTTTCACCTGCCGCAGCCAGTCTATTGATGCTAGACTCCCTCGACTTTAACACCCTCACTACTAATGCTTGGACCCCAGCAGGCCCGGATGATTACACCTTGGTGTATAAAATAACCTCGGACAGCTTAAGTGCAAGCACCACTCAAGTTACCGACTCGGTGCCTTTCTTTGTAAATGAAAACGTTTACGGTTTAGATTGGAATCAGAGCGATAATTTCTTTGGCACCACCAGTGCTGTGGGTGAAATGGTTGCCGCCGGTGTACGCTATTCTTTAGAGAATGAAGACTCTGATAGCAGCAACTCCGGTCTGGTATTCTTAGACGGGGTCGATGTATTCTTAAGTCTACGATGCGACTCAACCGCCGATCTCGAGTTCCAATTATTTGACACTGCCGGTTTCCAATTCAATGCAGGCTTCCCCGCCTCGGCAAATCCGATTTATACGACTACTTATAGTCTAAGTGGCGTAAATCTCGGTCAGATTGTACGATTCCCCTTTACCACTCCCGATAGCATCTATGATAATGGTAGTCAAACCTGGACCCCAGTTGAACGTCCAGTAGCGGTCCCCACGGGAACTTACTTTATAGTGATCAATTTCTTCCCTAATGCGACCGACGGAGTAATCCGGATTGCAAATTCGGCTCGATTCTTCCAGCCAGGAGAAGCAAGTATTTTCCAAACTGGCGACGGGGACTGGTTCGGCGGTTTCCTCGATAGTGAAACTTTTGAAGCCCCTTTCATTCGTTTAGTTGTTGCCGATGCTCCGGCCTATAATATTAGTCTAGGAGAGGCAGACGATAAGCAATTCGCCCTTTATCCTAACCCTACTAATGGCTTAGGCAACATTGAATTCCCTGCGGGTGGCGAATACACTATTAGGGTCCTTGACATGGTAGGTCTTAGCCACTATAAGAAGACCCTAAGAGTTAACCAAAAGGAAAAACATAGCTTCGACTTCAGCTCCTTTAAACCAGGCATTTATTTAGTGCAAATTGAAGGTGAAGGGCTAAGCAAGACCGTGAAGTTAAGAATCCAGTAAGCTTTTGCTTTAGATTTCGTGGGGTCATTCGCTTTCGAGCGGATGGCCCTTTTTATTTATTACGGATACGACGAAATATCTCAGAGCTGTAAATGAAGTCTTTGATATCCTCATTATCAGTGGATAAAATCTCCTCTCCGCTACCCTGCCAAGCTTTAAAGCCGTCTTTAATAAAGATGATATTATCCCCAATCTCAATAACAGAGTTCATGTCATGGGTGTTAATCACCGTGGTCATATTAAACTCCTCGGTTAGCTCACTAAGCAGTTTATCAATAACCACTGCCGTTTTAGGATCGAGACCAGAATTGGGCTCATCACAAAACAAATACTGCGGATTCATGCTAATGGCGCGAGCAATAGCAACCCGCTTCTGCATACCACCCGAAAGCTCTGCCGGATATTGCTGATTAACGTTCTTCAAGTTTACACGTTCCAAACAGAAATTCGCTCTATCGCGTTTCTCTGACTCAGACATATCCGAGAACATGTTTAAAGCGAAGGTCACATTTTCTTCAATGGTTAGAGAGTCGAATAAAGCATTTCCCTGAAAAACCATCCCCATTCTGGTACGCAAATCCTTGCGCTCTTTGCGGTTTAAACTACCCAGCGCAACACCATCATAGGATATTTCGCCTTCGTCAATATCGTGTAAACCCACTAAAGATTTTAGGAAAACCGTTTTACCGCCTCCACTCTGTCCAATAATTAAATTGGTTCTTCCTTTATGGAAATCGGCGTCGATCCCTTTTAAGATTACTCGATCTCCAAAACCTTTCTTTAAGCCATTAACCTCTATCATTAAACTAGAAGTATTTGGGTTAAGAAATAATTGGAAACGATTACCGCTACCGAGCTAGCCACCACAGCTTTGGTCGCGTTTATTCCTACTTCAATAGCACCACCCTTTACGTAAAATCCGAAATAGGCAGAGATACTCACAATTAGGAATCCAAAAACGAATGATTTTATCAAAGCGTAGGTAATATGATAGGCGTCGAAATCCAGCTGCAATCCGTAGATATAATCATCTACACCCATAACCCCTCCAACAGAGGCTAAATAGCCACCCACCAAACCTAAAAACATACTGATAGTTATGAGGATAGGATTGAAAATTACCATGGAGACCACTTTTGGAGCAATCAGGTAGGCCGCTGGGTTTACACCCATCACTTCCAGAGCATCAATTTGCTCCGAAACCCGCATGCTACCAAGAGTAGAGGCAATATTTGAACCTACTTTACCCGCTAAAATTAAGCTCACCATGGTGGGAGAAAACTCCAAAATAATACTCTCCCGGGTGGCAATAGCAATATAATACTGAGGGATAAATGGATCATCCAAATTAAAGGCAGTCTGGATAGTAACTACTGCCCCCACAAAAATGGAAATCACCGAAACTATCGCTAAACTATTGTATCCCAACAGATCCAAGTCTCTCATAAAAGCCTGGTAATACATCCGGAGATTTTCTGGCTTTCTGAAAGTACGACCCAATAGCACCATATAACGGCCTAAGGACTCTAACTGTCTCTTGAAATACATATCGCGAAAATAAAAGTAATTTTGCTCTAAGCGACGATTATGAAAAAAGCATTCACATTTAAAGGCTTAGCCTTTTTACTTCTGCTTGGTTCCCTCCTTTCCATGGGCGCCTGTAAAATGGTGGAAGACTGTAATTGTCCGGGGAAATCAATGGCTAAAATTGAATGGCAACCTTAAAGGATTCGTATCAGGCATTAAACCGGTATTTACCAGAAGGTAGCATTGATTTGTTAAGACCCTTACTGAGTCAATATCCCCTGCAATTAACCATCAGTAAACCGCGCAAAACCAAATTTGGTGACTATCGCTTCCCACAAGGCGAAAAACCGCACCGCATTAGTATTAATGGGAACTTAAATCCCTATTCCTTCCTAATCACCTTACTTCACGAATACGCTCATTTAGTGGCCTTTGATAAGTTTGGAAGGAAGATAAAACCGCATGGGGAAGAGTGGCAGTTTTGCTTTAAAGACATTAGCCATCCCTTTATTGAAGCCAATGTTTTTCCGCAAAAACTAAAGCTAGCATTTAGGCAGAGTTTGGCTAGAGGACATGCCAGCAGTGCTACGGATTTACAATTATTACGAGTTCTTAAAGATTATGATGCGGAAGTCCCAAGTGATGCTCTTACCTTTGTCGAAAATTTAAAATTAGGCGAACTTTTCTTGCTCAACGACCGCGTTTTTAAACGCGGGGTAAAAAGCCGCAAGCGCTTCCGTTGCATGGAAATAGAAAGTCGAAAAGAATATATGGTGCACCCCTTAGCGGAGGTAAACCGACTTGAAGAATAGCATGAGCACAGCTAAAAATTACTTTTCAACCGATTTTAGATTGGGCATCGTTGGTGGTGGCCAGTTAGGCAAGATGATTTTACAGGAAACGCGTCGGCTAGATATAGGCACTCGCGTTTTGGACCCTAGTACGGATGCGCCTTGTCGCATAGGCTGCAACGAGTTCACAGTTGGCTCCCTTCAAGATTATGATACGGTTTATCAGTTTGGCCAGAATTGCGATGTAATCACTATTGAGATCGAAAATGTAAATACGGAGGCTCTTAAACAGTTGCAAAGCGAAGGCAAAAAAGTTTATCCTCAGCCAGAGATTATCGAGCTTATTAAAAATAAGATTAATCAGAAGGACTTTTACCGTAAGAACCTAATTCCGACTGCCGAGTACATCGCCTTTGAAAACTTAAGCGAACTAAAGGGAGCTATGGGCGAAGAGCGCCTGCATTTTCCCTTTGTTTGGAAGCAAGCCACTGGCGGCTTTGATGGTCGCGGGGTAGCCGTTATTCGGAGCGCTGAAGATTTAAATAAACTTCCTCAAGAGGCACCTTGCTTAGCCGAAAGCCTCGTTCCTTTCGAAAAGGAAATCGCAGTAGTAGTAGCGCGTTCTGCTAGTGGAGAAACCCGCTCTTTCCCAACCGTGGAAATGGACTTTCACCCTGAGGCCAATTTGGTAGAGTTTGTATTTAGTCCGGGTAAGTTAAGCCAAGAAGTGAGTGATGCTGCCCAGAAGTTGGCTCGTGATGTGGCGGAAAAGCTGGGTGTAGTCGGCATCTTAGCCGTTGAAATGTTCTTAACAAAGGAGGGGGTACTCCTAATTAATGAAGTAGCACCACGGGTTCATAATAGCGGACATTTAAGTATCGAGGGAAACCTTAGCTCTCAATTTGAGCAGCATGTTAGGGCAGTTTTAGACTTACCCCTAGGACACACCGACACCATTCAAGCTGCGGTTATGGTTAACCTTGTGGGTGAAGAAGGCTATACCGGTCCGGTTCACTATCAAGGGATCGAAGAAATTATGGCCCTCTCTGGAGTCTATGTGCACCTCTACGGCAAAGCGGAGACCAGACCATTCCGAAAAATGGGTCATGTAACCATCATTGACCCCGATCTAGAAAAAGCCCGCTCTAAAGCAAAGGTGGTAAAAGAAACAATTAAAGTTATCAGTTTATGAGTGCAGCAGTTAGCGTAATTATGGGTAGTAAATCAGACCTACCGGTAATGCAAGAAGCAGTCGAGGTCCTGAAAGAATTAGGTGTTTCGGTAGAAGTTAATATAGTTTCTGCCCATCGTACGCCCGAAATTATGTTTGACTTTGCCAAAACTGCTCATTTAAACGGAACCAAGGTTATTATCGCCGGAGCAGGCGGAGCTGCGCATTTGCCAGGTATGGTGGCTTCTATGAGTCCACTACCGGTAATTGGCGTTCCGGTAAAAAGTCGGAATTCTATAGACGGCTGGGATTCGGTATTATCGATCCTTCAGATGCCTGGTGGGGTTCCCGTAGCCACTGTTGCCCTAGACGGAGCAAAAAATGCGGGCATTTTAGCTGCCCAGATTATAGGAAGTCAGGATTCTAAGATCTTGGATAATATCATCGCTTATAAAGAAAACCTGAAAGAAAAGGTCATCGCTTCCCGCGAAGAGTTAGGAAACTAGAGACTTTTTAAAAGGCTCATTAATTGTTCCTTCTTACGATTGGCCACCGGAATTCGGCTCCCATCTTCGAGTACCAAATAGCCCCCATCGGTTTGAACGTACTTCTTCAGGAAGTTTACATTCACCAGATGTGATTTATGGATGCGCAAAAAGGAATACCCCTCTAACATCATGTCAAATTCCTTTAGGGTTTTGGAAGCCAGGAGGTTCTTCTCGTTGTTTAAGTAAAAAGTGGTGTAATTAGAACTACTTTCAAGGCGAATGATGTCGCTGAGGCGGATTACATGCATCCCATCCGAAGTAGGCACGACAATCTTTTTAGGAGAATCGGAAGCCTGACGAATATTTTCTACCAGGACATTAAGGCTGGCCACTTTTTTAGGAATACCTTTTTCACTCTCGAGTCTACGTACCGCCTTCACCAACTCCTCTGGGTCTACCGGTTTAAGCAGATAATCTAAAGCGGAGAATTTAATCGCTTGAATCGCAAATTCATCGTGGGCGGTAATAAAAATAATGGCCAGGGCCTCTTTTCGCTCCTCGCTCAGACTCTTCAATAAATCAAAGCCACTCTCTCCCGCCAGGTCGATGTCCAAGAATAACAAATCGACCTCTGGGTTCTCTAAAAGCTTGAGCCCTTCCTCAACCGAGCCACCTTGCCCCAATAATTCTAATTCAGGACAAAATAAGTCGAGTTTACCAGCCAAAGCCTCGCGCGAATTGGCTTCATCATCAATGATTACCGCTTTTAACATTCTTATAATTCTTGTGCCGGTAGGCGTATAATTACTGTGGTACCAGTGGCCTTCCCTGCTTGGTTGTATTTATCTATAACTTCTAAATCGATAAGCTCATCACTCGATCGGCGTAAAAGGTCAATTCTATCCTTATTGATCTGAGTAGCCATGCTACGGTGGGCTTTCTTACCGGGTAAGTCCTTCGCCTTTACCCTTCCAATTCCATCATCATCCACAATACAGCAAAGCTGGTTCCCCTCTCTACTGAAACTGATTTTCACAAATCCGGACCCCTCTTTAGGTTTTATCCCATGTAAAATTGCGTTCTCTACATGAGGCTGGATAAGCATCGGCGGTAAGCCTACATCGTAATCAATCTCTTCATCTACTTCGATTTGATAATCGAATTTATCGCTAAATCTCAGCTTCTCAAGTTCAAGATAATTCTTCAAAATGGAAACTTCTGTCTCCACCGGATGAATATGCTCCATAGATGATTCAAGGGTGAGCCTCATTAATTTTGCGAAATTATTGAGATAGCGAACCGCTTGTTTAGGATCCTTTTTAAAGATAAAGCTGCTGATACTATCCAAGGCATTAAAAATGAAATGGGGATTCATTTGCAAGCGAAGAGCCTTACGCTCCATTTCCATTAATTCGTTTTCAAGCTTTAAGCGTTCTGCCGCCCTACGGTAACGGTCGCTTAACCACAAATAAGCCAGGCTTCCAAAGCTCAAAACGACAATTGTCCAGAACCACCAAGTACGCCAAAAGGCAGTGCGAATTCTAAAATGGTAAGTCGCTTTTTCCATTTGCCACTCTTGCCAAGGGTAACGCGCCTGCACTTCGAAATAATAATCCCCTGCTTTTAAATCCGTAAACAGAGCTTCTCTTCGACTACCGGCGTAAGTCCAGCTAGTAGACTGCCCCTTTAAGCGGTATCGGTATTGCACCCACTGGGGATAAAAAAGGCTGCGTAGGCTGTAATTAAAGCGCAGGTAATTTTGTTGATAGCCAAGGTCTAAGCTCAGGGGAATATTGCTAAAAGCTTCGCGTCCGGGGGCTAAATCTTGAATGCTGTCTCCTTCTTTTCCAAGGAGATCTATGGCTATGATCCCCAATTTAGCAGCAAGCGCTTGCTTTGCCATGGCCTTAATATTCCAAATATAAACCCCTTGATCCCCTGCTGAAATAAGGCTATCGCCCTTTATAACAATCCCTTGAGAACTTACTGGTCCGCCAAAGAAATGCAAGTTCACCCGTTCCTTCCCTTCCACCTTCTGTTGCACGTCATTAAAGGCAAGCAATCCTTTATTGGTTCCTAACCACAACTGCTCTTTGGAGATTACTAAGTCCCGGATTTCAGCGAATTCTAAGCTTTTTAAATCGTAATGAATCCGGGTACCACTGGTGGTATTAAGAAGGAAAAGACCCTGATTTAAAGTAGCAAATGCCAAATGCTCCTCATCTATCTTTTCAAAGGCACTTACGCTAATGCTATCCAATGGGAAGTCTCCAATAAAGTCCACTTTTTCCAATTTTCCCCCGCTTCTTCGCCATATCCCTCCGGTATAGGAAGCGAACCATAAATCGCTTTGACCGGTGCCCCGGATACGGAAAATACTAGCTCCTTCTAAACGCTCAGAACTGTATTGCAATTGAGCTTTGGAGGCTCCAGCCTGATAAGTCCATATGCCTTCCGAGCTTCCCACCCAAAGCGTATCACCATCAGCCTTCAAGGAAAAGATAAACCCCCTAAGCCCTAAATTTCTTTGTCGACCAAGCTCCGGGTTATAAGCCACCAAGCCCCTTTCGGTTCCTAAGATCAATTCTCCATTAAAGGAGCACATGCTTAAGATAAGGCCTAAGCCCTCTACCTTTTCCTTGCGAAAACCTTGACCTAAAGATTCGAGTCCTAAGGCAGTAGAGAAATAAAGTCTTCCATTAGCATGCCCGGCACTGAGCAGAGGTAATTGTCTAGGAAAATAGTGTTCCCAAGGGCTATGCAAACGGAATAAAGCGTCTTGCCCGATTAAGAGAATGGTTCCCGTCGATGAAATGAAAAAATCCTTGGGTTGCTTCTCGCTGATTGGCAAAGGAAGCTTCATCAAAAACTTCCGATCTTTATACAAGCGCAGGCCACTTCGATAAACCGCCGCAGTATACCCTTTCTCCCATTTGCAGAGAATTGGCTCACTTGAATCGGAAGCAATTTCCGGAAATAATTGGTGGTAAATTATACTATCTGCGAATGTTTCTCTTTGCCATGAGTCGTTCTGCCGCCTTAATCGCTCCAGTTTCTCCTGGATCAAAAACAGCCCGATAGAGCTTCTAATAAGTTTTGAATTGGGTGCTATTAAACTACCTAGCTTTATTAGGCTATCCCCTTGAATTGACCACAAAGTCTGATCCGCTATCACCAGTGGGCCATATTGACTAGCTAAAATTTGCTCGACCGCGGAATTCGCTTGCCAGAGCATTTTAAAACTTAAACCATCGTAATGCCAAATGCTTTTGCCGTCATGCCATAAAAGTTGCTGTGAAATGGAGTCGAAAATAAGCTCCTCTACTACCGGAAAGTCTTCCAAACCGTAGTTTTCGAAGCTGTAGCCATCATAACGTAAGAGTCCGGCTCCTTCTGAGGCTAACCAGGTAAAACCAGCAGGTCCCTCGCAAATGGCATTAATACCCGCGGTAGGTAAACCCTCCTCTAATCCAATTTTATCAAAGGTGTACTGTTGGGCCCTAAGTAGGCATCCGCTTATTAAAGCGCTTAGAAATATTAAAAAACGACTTAAGCTCAGTGTGTTAGGTAGTTTCGTTAGCTGCTTCTAAAATTAAGCCGAAATGCGGAAATTCATAGGGTTTTTACTATTTCCCTGCCTATTAAATAGTCAGAGTCCCATCCAAGACATATCCTTAGCTGGCTTGGGGCGGACTCTCAGCCAGCATACCGCCACTTTAAATAATCCCAGCTCCTTCGCACATCCTCCCGGATTTTTGCTGGGGATTTCCCACCAGAGGCGCGGAGCTCTAAAGGACCTAGATCTGCATAGCTTTCAAATTAGTTATCGGCGGCAGCAAGCCATTTTTGCCGCATCCTACCAACATTTCGGAAACGACTATTACCAAGAAAACCATATTTCCCTGGCCTATGGCATGCGATTATCCCCTAAAATTAGATTGGCTGCACGAGGAGAGTTGGTCCATCTAATGCAGATCGAAAGACCAAGTACTTGGTTTTATTCGGCATCTATAATCGCTCAATTTCGACTAAACTCAAAGCTCGCTAGCTGTATTAAGCACCAAGCTCATTGGAAAGAAGGGGACTTGAAACATGCCCTTAGTATGGAATGGCAAATGCAAGCCAATTCAGGGTTTAATTTACTACTTGGGGGCTTTTTCGATTTTGCAGAACGACTAGAAATTAAGGGCGCCTGGCAGTACAGAATAATAGAGGGTCTTTTCTTCCAACAAGGCCTCTCCCATAAATTTGAGAATACTTGGCACTTTGGACTCAATTGGGAATCATCATCAATTGGTCTATTGATAGCCTGCGCCTATGGTGATTTAAGTGCCTGGACGCTCGGCTTGGGCTGCAATTACCGTTTACCATGAGACTGCCAAAGATCTTAGGTTTTTGCTGCCTCGTCCTTAATCTCACAGGGCAGAGTCCCAATTTCTTGGAAAACCAAGCTAACCGCTTTATCCCCAATGACCCTAGTATTCTTTTGGAAAGAGAGGAAGAGCTGTTCAGGGAAAAAATTTTCGTCAATTTTTGCAGCCTGGAAGACTTGGTAAGCAGTGGTGTTTTTGATCTATATCAAATAAACAATCTATTGCAATATCGAGAAAGAGGTGGTAAAATTTACAGCTTAGTAGAGTTGGCCCAGATAAAGGGTTTCAGCCCAAGCTTTTTAAAAGAAATTAGCCCCCTACTCGACTTTAGTACTCAGCCTCCCCGACCTAAACTTTATGCCCCTTGGCTTAAAAAATATAACCAGCATGAAATTTACTGGCGCTGGAGTCGGGACCTACAAGAAAGACGGGGCTATAAAGAACAGAAATACTTGGGTGACCCTTGGGAAAGTAGCTTGCGGTATCGTTATCAGAATGGTCGTCATTTACGGGCTGGCCTCCAATTGCAAAAGGACCCAGGAGAAGCCTGGACTGGTGAAGGCCGATTTCTAAGTCATGATCATTCCTCCTTTTTTATAGAAGGGCAAGCCAATGCTATTATTCGAAAGGTAATTCTAGGAGATTTCAAATACGACTTTGGTCAGGGTTTATGTTTAAGCTCGGGAGGCATGGCGATGGTAAATGCGCAAGAAGCCAACCTTAAGCTATACCCCAAAGGTCCGCGTGCTTATGCCGGTGCTGATGAAAACCAGTTTTTTCGAGGCTTGGCAATTAACAGCGCCTATAAATCCTGGCAACTAAAGGCATTCTATTCTGTGAAAAATCAAGATGCACGTATTGATAGTCTGGAGGAGCAAGCTATCGTCCTAAACCCTAATCGGACCGGTTTACATCGCACCGAAGCTGAATCAGCGCTTATTAATCAAGAAAGGCGGCATGCTTGGGCTTTGGACATTTCCTTTGAAAATCAGCTTTGGCAGATGGGAGTGCTTGCCTTCCAGGAAAAACGTCGCGCTAATGTCCCTAACACCACATTCCAAACAAATGATTTTAAATGGTCTGGCCATTGGAATTACCTAAAGAAAGGTTTCAATTTTTACGGAGAAATTGTGGCCAATCAAAAACTGGAATTAAACAGCATTGCCTTGATTAGTGGAATTCAGACCAGCCTTAGCAGCAAGAGCAGCATTGCCTTTTCTTATTACCTAATGGGGCATCAGGCTCAATCCAATTGGCAGGCTAATCCCAACTTATTGAAAGGCGTTCCTGGTGAAAAAGGCTTTAAGCTGCAGTTTAATCAGCGTTGGCAAGGAAATCAAATGAGTGTCCTCGGACTGCAGGAGAGTCGCTATTCTTTACCAAGCTATTTGAACGAAGGCCCAGGTCGGCAATTGGAACTATTTGGCCAGCACCTTATTTCTTATGGCGAAGGTCAATTTCAAATTAGAGCCTTTCATCAAAATAGCTCCTTCTACCAAAACCAACCTGACTTAAAAGAATTAAGTAAACAAAAGAAACAGAGGACCCTTATTCGACTTAGTAATAGTGGGGCAATCAGCGCCAAGCTAAAACTTAAATTGAACCTTAGTTTTTCGCAGAGCTCCGGCTCCAATGGCATTCGCAAGGGTCTATTAATGGGAATGGCCCTTGTCTTTAGAAGTCAAAAGTGGGATCTAAAAGGAGGTATTGCCTATTCCAACATCAATCACTGGGATAGTCGAATTTACCTTTATGAATACGACTTGCCCTATAGTTTTTCTATTCCGGCCTTTGGCGGAAAAGCTCTACGTCATCACTTATTGATTAGCTGTAAAGTTTTCCCCTGGATGAAATTATCCATTAAACATGAGGCTTGGCTTTATTTTGATCGTATTAACATTAGCAGTGCCTGGCAGCAAATAGAAGGCAATAGACAGAACCGATTAAAAATGGCATTCCTGATTAAATTATAATTTTAAGCTTTGAAAGGAAAGGTGGTTTTTGTACCCCATTTCATTATTAATTTGCAGAAAAATTAGACCATGCTCTCAGACAAACTTAGCGCAGCACTAAACAAACAAATTCAGGTTGAAGCAGAATCTTCACAGGTATACTTAGCGATGGCTTCTTGGGCCGAAGTGCAAGGACTAGAAGGCGTTGCCTCATTTATGTATGAGCAATCGGACGAAGAGCGTCAGCACATGCTTAAATTAGTGAAATTCGTAAATGAAAGGGGCGGGCATGCCATTGTCTCTACCTTGAAATCACCTAAAGCTGAATTTGGTACATTTAGAGATATGTTCCAGGAGCTCTATAATCATGAAATCATGGTATCCAAGAGCATTAATGAATTGGTACACATCACCCTTGAGGAAAAAGATTATGCCACTCATAATTTCTTGCAATGGTATGTAGCCGAACAAATAGAGGAAGAAGCAGTGGCGCGCACCATCCTCGACAAGATTAATTTGATCGGAAATGATAAAGGGGGCCTTTATTTATTTGATCGCGACATTCAACAACTAACGGTTGAAAGTGCTGCGTCAAACAATCCCCAGTAAGTAGCTTAAAATGAAAAACACCTATTTTGATCTCATCGATCAAAGCTATTATTTCCCGCAGGAAGGCTTTGACCTGAGAGATGAGTACCTAACCTTTCACGGTATCTCATTAAAGCACCTTATTGATAAATACGGTACTCCTTTTAGGTTTATTTACCTTCCTAAAATCGGGGATCAAATAAAAAAAGCCCGCAATCTTTTTAATCGAGCTATAAAACGCAGCAGCTTCAAAGGGAGCTATGAGTTTTGCTACTGCACCAAATGCAATCACTTTTCCCATGTGGTAAGTGAGGCTTTAAAGCATAATGTAAATCTCGAAACCTCATCTTCTTTCGATATCGACCTAATCCTCAATTTATACAAAGAGGGCAAGTTTACAAAGGACCGCTACATTGTAAATAATGGCTACAAGACCGACGACTACTTGCAGAAGATTGTAAAGATGCATGAGCTCGGTTTTGAAAACATTATTGTAGTGCTAGATAGCATGAGCGAATTACAAAGGCTGATGCAGTTTGCGGGTGATAATAAAATTAAAATTGGCCTAAGGATGGCCATTAATGAAGAGCCGCAGTCTAGCTACTACACCTCTCGTTTAGGCATACGCCATAATGAGATGCTAGACTTCTACGAAAACCACATCAAGGAAAATCCTCAGGTTGAATTAAAAATGCTCCACTTCTTTGTAGATAGTGGCATTAAAGACAGCTTGTACTACTGGGGTGAGTTTCAGAGGGCAATGAAGCTTTACATTGAGCTTAAAAAACGTGCAGCCGGACTAACGCACTTTAACTTAGGCGGCGGCTTCCCGATTCGAAATAATTTGGGTTTTGAATACGATTACGAATACATGATTCGTGAAATCGTACAAAACATAAGTGATGCCTGCGATGCCGAAGAAATTCCCCATCCCAATATTTTCACCGAATTTGGAAAATACACTGTAGGTGAATCGGGGGCAATCATTTTTAAGGTGCTGGAACAAAAGAAGCAAAACGACACGGAGAATTGGTACATCATTAACAACAGCTTAATGAATACTATTCCCGATGCTTGGAGTATCCACGAAAAATTCATTCTCCTACCTATCAATAAATGGGACCGTGAATACCAAAGGGTAAACATTGGTGGTATTAGTTGCGATCATTCCGACTACTATAATTCGGATGAACTAAACCAAGAAGTAATGCTCCCGCAATATGATGGTGAAAAAGATGATGAACCCTTGTACTTAGGCTTCTTCCACACGGGAGCATATCAAGATGCCATTAGTGGCTATGGAGGAATTAAACACTGCTTAATCCCCTCACCAAAACACGTTATTATTGATCGCGATGAAAAAGGTAACATCGTAGATTATGTGTACCGCAACGAGCAATCGGCCGAAGAAATGTTTAAACTTTTAGGTTATAAATGAGAATTTACGCTGGCGTAGAAGAACACTGGGGAGACTACGAAAAGGCCAAAGTGCTTTTACAGTCCATTCCTTACGATGGCACTAGCACCTGGGGCAAAGGAGCCGATAAAGGTTTTGAGGCTTTTCTGGATGCCACCGACAATATGGAGGTTTACGACATCGAAACCGATTCGGAAGTCTACCAGCAAGGCGTACACATCTTAGAGCCTATAAAGGAAGACTCTAGTCCGGAAGCGGTCTTTGAATCCGTTTATGCAAAAACTACCGAATTACTTAAAACCGGCAAATACCTCACCTTTTTTGGCGGGGAGCACAGCATTAGCATTGGCGTTATCAAGGCTTTTTACGAGAAGTACGATAAGCTCAGTGTTTTGCAGTTAGATGCTCATGCCGACCTTCGCCCCGAGTACCATGGTAGCCCATACAACCACGCTTGTGCGGTATACGATGCTAGTCAAAATTGCAATTTGGTGCAAGTGGGTATTCGCAGCATGGACGGGGAAGAAAAGCAGTTTGTACAAGAAGGCAATTGCTTTTATGCACATCAAATGTGGGACAATGATAAATGGATGGACGACTCCATTGCACGCCTGGGAGATCAGGTATATCTAACAATTGACCTAGATGCCTTCGACCCTTCAATTATGCCCGCTACTGGAACTCCGGAACCAGGAGGCATGGGCTGGTACGAAACCTTAAAATACCTACGCCGCGTATTTAAGGAAAGAGAAGTAGTAGGATTTGACATCGTGGAATTAGCGCCTGAACCTGCTCACAAAGGCTCTAATTTCTTGGCGGCTAAGCTGTATTACAAACTTTTAAGCTACAAATTCGAAAATGGAAAATAAGGGACCAATTGGCCAGTTCATGCTGGAACACTATAAGCACTTCAATGCCGCTGCCCTCGTAGATGCTGCGAAAGGCTATGAAAAACATTTGGCAGAAGGTAAAAAGATGATGATCACCTTGGCTGGTGCGATGAGTACCGCCGAGCTCGGCAAAAGCTTAGCCGAAATGATTCGTCAAGATAAGGTGCAAATAATCTCTTGCACCGGCGCCAATTTGGAGGAAGACCTTATGAACCTAGTAGCGCATAGTCACTACGAGAGAGTTCCACATTACCGTGATTTAACTCCTAAAGAAGAATGGGATTTATTGGAGCGAGGATTAAACCGTGTTACAGACACCTGTATTCCTGAGGAAGAAGCCTTCCGACGCCTACAATCACACATCTACGAAATTTGGAAAGAGGCTGAGGCCAATGGTGAACGTTATTTCCCCCACGAATTCATGTATAAAATGCTGAATTCTGGAGTGCTGGAGCAGTACTATGAAATAGACCCCAAAAACTCCTGGATGTTGGCTGCCGCAGAGAAGAACTTACCTATTGTAGTTCCTGGATGGGAAGACTCAACCATGGGTAACATTTTCGCTTCCTACTGTTTAAAAGGAGACTTAAAGCCCAGCACAATGAAGTCAGGTATCGAATACATGACTTTCTTGGCCGATTGGTATACCGACAATGCCGGCAGTGAGGGCATCGGATTTTTCCAAATAGGCGGGGGTATTGCTGGTGACTTCCCAATTTGTGTAGTGCCAATGTTGTACCAAGACATGGAGCGCACCGACACTCCGTTCTGGTCTTACTTCTGCCAGATTAGTGACAGCACTACCAGCTATGGCTCTTATTCTGGGGCAGTACCCAACGAAAAAATCACCTGGGGGAAATTAGACATAAACACCCCTAAGTTTATTGTGGAGTCGGATGCCACCATTGTGGCTCCTCTTTTATTTGGCTACCTTTTAGGCTGGTAAGCCATTTTATGGAAGAGCAAAAAATTGAAAATATTGAATTAGCCTATTTAAGCAGCGATGATTATCAAAGCTTAAAGGAGCTCATGGAACAAGCCTATCCGGATATGGATAGCCTTCACTGGTCGAAGCACGAGATCAAGAAGCTAATTAGCCTTTTCCCTGAAGGGCAAGTGGTTCTGAAGGTTAATGGCGACCTAGCCGGTTGCGCCCTTTCCCTATTGCAGGATTACAGCATCACAGACCGTACTCATACCTATAATGAGATTACAGGAAACGATAGCTTTAAAACGCATAAAAAAGATGGGGATTTGCTTTACGGCATTGATGTTTTTATCAATCCTAGATATCGCGGTTTACGCTTAGGTCGTCGTTTATACGACTTCCGTAAAGAGCTTTGCGAAAGCATGAATTTAAGGGGTATCGCCTTTGGCGGTAGGATGCCACTTTATCACCAATACGCAGAGCAGCTCAGTCCCCTCGAGTATTTGGAAAAAGTACGCACCCATGAAATTGAGGACCCGGTTCTTAATTTTCAGTTTAGCAATGATTTTCACGTAAAAAAGATTTTAAAGAATTACCTCGAAGGGGATGAGGAATCCTTGGACCATGCGGTTTTAATGGAGTGGAACAATGTGTACTACGAAAAGCCTAGTGAGAGTCCGGGTGGCGCCACTCGGGTAATCCGAGTTGGTCTAGTTCAGTGGCAGATGCGTCGCTATAAAGACCTCGACGAATTAATGAGTCAGGCGGAATACTTCCTTGACTCCATCTCTGGCTATCACGCCGATTTCGCCTTATTCCCCGAGTTTTTCAATGCTCCCTTATTAGCCCCATACAATGAGCTTAACGAAGCAGAGGCGATTCGAAAACTAGCCCAGCATACCGACGAAATCGTGGAGCGCTTTGCGCGCCTCGCGCTCAAATACAATATCAATATCATTACGGGTAGCATGCCCTACATAAAAGAAAACCGGCTCTTTAATACCGGTTTCTTATGCCACCGTGATGGACGACTAGACAGTTACGACAAACTCCATGTAACCCCCGACGAAGAAAGGGTCTGGGGTATGGAAGGCGGTAATGATTTGCGAACCTTCGATACGGATTGCGGGAAAATTGGGGTCCTCATTTGCTACGATGTAGAATTCCCTGAGCTTAGTCGACTTTTAGCAGAAGAAGGCATGGACATTCTTTTTGTCCCCTTCCTAACCGATACCCAAAATGGGTATTCGCGGGTCCGCAATACGGCTCAGGCTAGAGCCATCGAAAACGAGTGCTACGTAGTAATTGCTGGTAGTGTTGGCAACCTTCCGAAGGTGAGCAATATGGACATCCAATACGCCCAATCGATGGTATTTACTCCTTGTGATTTCGCCTTTCCGAGCACGGGAATTAAGGCCGAAGCGACACCAAATACTGAGATGATCTTGATGGTTGACCTGGATATTCACCTCCTGAGAGAGTTAAATGAGTTTGGCAGTGTACGCAATCTTAAAGATAGAAGACTGGACTTATACTCAGTAAAGAAGAACCGCCTTTAGAAAGCATTTAAAAAGGATGAAAAAGTTTGCCCTATTACTTATTGGCATAATGCCCTTATTCGCTCAATCGCAAAGCGCATTAATGGACAGCCTTATTTGGCTAAACTACCAGTATAGAATCAGCGAAAACGCCGAGTTTGCCGATAGCAGCCATTCACCTTTAACCGAGGAGGACCGTCAGCATTTTTACAGTCTTAACTGGTTCCCCATCGACACCAACTTTATAGTATGGGCCAGCTTAGAGCTAACACCCGAAGCTAAGCCATTTGAAATGCCAACTACCACCGACCGAATGGCAAAATACCGGCAGTATGCCTTCCTTACCTTTAGCCTCAGTGATAGTATTTTTAAAATCCCCGTTTATCAAAATTTAAGACTACTTGGTAAAAAAGGATATGAGGATTACCTCTTTTTACCATTCACCGATTTAAGCAATGGCTTTGGAACCTATGGCGGTGGTCGGTACTTAGACTTTAGGATGCCGCCAGGTGATTCCCTTTTAATCGACTTTAATCGAGCGTATAATCCTTATTGTGCCTATAATGGTCGATACTCCTGCCCAATCCCTCCCCCTAAAAACCACATAAACTTTAAAATTAAGGCGGGGGTTCGCTACGAAGTAACACACTGATAATCGAAATAAAGAATTGCGATTCAAATATTTAGTCGACCTTTGCAACCAATTTAAAAAGTACTTTTTTGTCAGATTTTCATTCTCTGGGTTTATCCCCAGAAGTTCTTCGCGCCCTCGATGATTTAGGATTCGAGAGTCCAAGCCCTATCCAAGCCCAAGCCATTCCTTCCCTACTTAGTGACGCCCATGACCTTATCGGATTGGCCCAAACTGGAACCGGTAAAACGGCCGCCTTTGGATTACCCCTTCTGGAACGTATTGATCCAGAATTCCCTCATACCCAAGCATTAATCTTAGCACCAACCCGTGAATTAGGTCAGCAAATTGCCGAGCAAATTGACCTGTTCAGCAAATACCTGCCAAAACTAAATGTCTTGGCCGTTTATGGCGGTGCCGCTATTAGCAACCAAATTAAGGCCCTACATAAGCCTCAACATATTATCATTGCTACCCCAGGTCGATTAATTGACCTAATTGGTCGTCGTGCTGTTAAACTGGATCATCTCGAGATTCTAGTCCTTGACGAGGCCGATGAAATGCTAAATATGGGCTTCAAAGAAGCCTTAGATGAAATCCTTACCTATACTCCCAAGGATAAGATGACCTGGCTTTTTTCGGCTACCATGCCGAGAGAAATTCGTCGTATCGTCGATGAATATATGCACAAACCTATCGAGGTAAAGGTAAACCAGGAGCAAACACTCAATAAGAATATTGAGCACCAGTTTGTGAGTTTAAATCACAATCAAAAATCGGCCGCTTTAAAGCGCTTTATCGATTTAGATCCAGATATCCGTGCCGTAGTATTTTGCCGCACCAAACTCGACACCCAAAACTTGGCCGAAGAGCTTATGCATGAAGGCTATCAAGCTGATGCTTTGCATGGTGACCTTTCCCAAGCGCAACGCGATCGGGTGATGAAGCGATTTAAGGAACATAAGCTTCCCATTCTAATTGCGACTGATGTGGCGGCCCGTGGGATTGATGTGAACGATTTAAGTCACGTTTTCCATTTTGCTTTGCCCGATGACGCTGCCTATTACACCCACCGATCGGGACGTACCGCGAGAGCAGGTAAAAAAGGAATCTCTCTTGTTTTTGTAGGACAAAGAGATTTTTCCAAATTAAAATACCTCCAATCCAGATTAGGTATCGAATTCGAAAGAGTGCGCATTCCAGACGCCAAAGACATTGCATTTACGCGCATGGATCAATGGGGTCAGAAAGTGGTAGATCAAAAAGTGATGGGCGTAATTCCCGATCATATTATCGATCATTTGGAAGGGCTTTTTGCCCAGCTTAGTCAGGAAGAACTCCTCGGCAAAATCGTGGCCATGGAAATGGAAAAAATCCAGGTCGAAAACCAAGAGGATCTTAATGTAAGTAAGTCCCAAAAATCGAAAAAAGGCAAAGGCGGAAAAGGAGGCTATAATAAGAGTGGCAACAATGGAGGTCCCTCTTTTAAAGCTAAGCGCAAACCCGGCTCCTTTAAACATGGACATAAGCGTAAGCCTGCTAAACGTAAGCGTCGCGACTAAACTTCTTCTAGCACAAACCCCAGTTCGCGGCAATGGTCCCAGAACTGGGGATAGCTTTTTTGCACCACTTCTATGTCCTTTATGATTATTGGACCAAGCAGGGCTAATGGTAAAAAGCCCATGGCCATCCGATGGTCACTGTAAGTGTCAATTTCCTGCTCCCCGTTTAAGAAGGGCCCGGAAATGTCTAATCGATCTTCTTGACTTGTAAGGTTTAAACCGAATTTCGATAGCTCTTTTTCCAATGCCATTATTCGGTCCGTTTCCTTTAGTCTCAAGGTTTGTAAGCCTTTAAGGCTTATGGACACCCCCTTTGCAGCATAAGCTGGCGCAATACTTTGCGCTAGATCGGGATTGGCAAGTAGATTAATCTGAGTTGGACTCGGTGTAGGCTCCGCCTTGCGCAGGCGAATACCGCTGCCAATGTAAAACTGCTCAACTCCCAAGGGCGCAAAGAAGCTTGCTGCTACCGAATCCCCCTGCAGGCTGTGCTCCTTAAAACCTGGTAGGTATAACTCCCCTTCATCAGCCAAAGCTAAAGCAGCAAACCAATAAGAGGCCGCTGACCAGTCGGGTTCAATCTTATAAACTTTGCTAGTTTCAGTCGGACTTTGCTGCGGCACCCTAAGCTCATCCCCCAAAACATAAACCTCCATTCCAAGGCTGCGCATGATATTGGAGGTTAAATAAATGTAGGGAGCCGATACCGAAGCGCCCTTAAATTTGATGCTTAAACCCTTTTCTAAACGGGGCGCTATCATCATTAAGGCACTTATAAATTGTGAACTCTCAACCGCACTAACTTCTATTTCGCCACCCCTAAGTTTTGCTCCTTTAATTCGCAAGGGCGGATAGCCATCTTGCTGTAGATACTCGATATTAGCGCCAATACTTTGTAAAGCTTTAACCAAGGTTCCTATCGGTCTTTGGTGCATACGATCGGTCCCTGATAAGATCCATTCACCCTTTTCTTGTGCAGCTAAAAAGGCACAAGTAAAGCGCATGGCGGTTCCGGCATCTTTAACATCCAACTGATCCTGAACCTGGAAATTTTCTAGGATTTCCCTTAGGATAAAACTATCTCGACTTTCTGAAAAGCCTGCAATTTCCAGATTTGGAAAGTATAAGGCTCGTAAAATTAATAGCCGATTGGTTTCCGATTTGGAACCAGGCAAGGGCAAACGGCCGCGCAAGACCTTTGTGGGATGACTAATTCGATAATTAGCCATCTACCACCTTAGTTAATGCATCCCACACTAAAGCGGGTGCTATTTCCTGATCTATTTCTGGGCTGCCTATCCCCCTTAGCAATACTAAGCGGATTTTGGAAGCCTGGTTTTTCTTATCTCCAGCTAGAAGTCGTAAAAAAGCCTCCTGATCTACAGGAAGCTCTGGCCAATTATAATATTGTCTTAAATATTCTTGTACAGAATCATAAACTACCTGATCCCAAGGAAACTTCTGAGCCGAAATAAAAAGTTCTACTTGCATTCCTAAAGCAACTGCATGGCCGTGACTAATTGGCGACTGAATTGAAGCATAATATGATTCGAGCGCATGACCTACAGAATGACCAAAGTTTAAGACCTTGCGGAGACCCCCTTCCTTTTTATCTGCTTCAACGATCTTCGCTTTTATAGCAATACTTTCTTGCAGCAATCGCTTGCTTGGGATCTTTTCTTCTAAGTCAAATTGATATAAAGCATTCCAATGCTGGAGATCGGAAATAAGCCCATGTTTTAACATCTCTGCCCATCCGCTGTAAAGCTCTTGCTCTGTTAAGCTTTTCAGAAAATCGGGAATAATGCCCACCATTAAAGGATCGGAAAAGCTGCCAATGCGATTTTTATAAGCTCCGAAATTGATGCCGGTCTTACTTCCTACCGCCGCATCGGCCATGGCTAATAAGCTAGTAGGGAAGTTAATGAAGTCGATTCCTCGCATGTAGGTGGCCGCCATAAATCCGCCCAAATCAGAAACTACTCCCCCTCCTAGATTTATAATTAGTGAATTACGATCAAATTGCAATTCGCCCAAGCTTTCCCATAAACTCGCTAGAATCTCTAAGCTCTTTGACTCTTCTCCGGGTTCAATTTCTATCAGCTCCAGCTGAGGGACTTCCATCGCCAGGGCCTCCATGAAATTAGGATAACAACATTCAAAAGTGTTGCTATCTACCAACAAGCCAACCTTGGTATAATCCCCACTACGTAGAACTTCACGTAATTGATTAAAGGCCTCTTCACCAAAAAAAATAGACGCTAATGCCATATAAGTCAAAGGTAAGATAGTCCGCTTAAATCCGCTTGTTTTAAGGCCTTGGAATTGGTGACTACATTCTTATATTTTCGATCAATTTGTTAGTACATTCGAAAAAGATTTCAAGGCTAGATAGTTTTTTTACAATGATTTGATTTCATGATGATTGCCTTGAAATAAACCTCTCAAAATAATTGTCATGGTAGATTTCAATGATACAAAAACGGCTTTCATCCTAAAGACCGACACCCAATTAAAAAAGGCCTATTGGTTATTTCGCTTGGTAGCGAGCAAAAGTTTAGTTGGGCTTGGTAAGAAAGCCTCCAATATGGCCATTAAGCTTGGCCTTCCCATCCGCACCGTAGTAAAGCAAACGGTATACGACCAGTTTGTAGGCGGAGAAACCATCGAAGAATGTGAGTCAATTATCGATAAGTTGCATGAGCAAAATGTGCATTCTTTACTCGATTTTGCGGTGGAAGGAAAAGAAACGGAAGCCGATTTCGACGCTTGTAAAGATGAAATTATCCAAACCATAAAATACGGAGCAGAACACCAAGCCGTTCCGTTTGCCGTATTTAAGGCCACCGGAGTGGCAAAATTCTCCCTTTTGGAAAAATACAGTGCCGGTGAACCCTTTAATGAGATTGAGAGCCGAGCTTGGACCCGCGCCAAAAATAGAATCGAGGAGATTTGCTATACCGCTAACAAGTATGGCCTGCGCATTATGATTGATGCGGAAGAATCCTGGATTCAAAAAGCCATCGATGAAATTACGGTGCAAATGATGGAGCGCTTTAATAAGGAAAAGGTGATGGTTATAAACACCTTGCAGATGTACCGAAACGACCGCATCGACTACATGAAAGAGTCTCTGGAAACTGCCGAGCGCAAAGGTTTTAAATTCGGGGCTAAGCTAGTTCGCGGCGCATATATGGAAAAGGAAAGAGAAAGAGCAGAAAAAATGGGCTACCCCGACCCTATCCATAAAACCAAGGCTGATAGCGATAAATCGTACGACGACGGGGTGCGCTTAATGATTGAAAATATCGACGATGGACTATTGGTTGCCGGTAGTCACAATGAAGAAAGTGCTCGCCTACTAAGTGAGCTCATCGACCAGAAAGGCCTAGAACGAAGCGACAAACGCATTTGGTTTAGCCAATTGTACGGAATGAGCGACAACCTATCCTTTAACCTTGCCAAAGAAGGTTATAATGTGGTAAAATATTTACCCTTCGGGCCGGTTAATGAGACTTTACCTTACCTCATCCGTAGAGCCGAAGAAAACTCAAGCGCTAGCGGACAGAGTGGTCGAGAGCTGAGCCTAATTCAGGCCGAATTAAAGCGGCGTGGGATTAATTAACCCGTAAAAGAGTGGCGATAGAATCGCAGTTTTCGATTTCAAAGGCTTTTTCCATCTCCTTTAATTTGAGGAAGTATACATTACAGCCTTGGTCGTCTATACGCGACTTTTCAAAATCGACCCTTGCTCGCTCTAAGGAAGCAGACAAACCACCAGTATCTGCAATTACCACCCCTTGCTCGTCGATTAGATCAGCCGCAAGGCGCATCTCCTTTTTACGCAAATCGTAAAGTACCCGGTCGTTGGGGAAATAATTGCACTGGATATCACGATCGCCAAACATGAAATAAACCATGAAGACACCGAGGCCTACCCCGAGCATATAATAGAGCAATTTTCTTCCTAAGCGCATAAATGTTATTCAAAGGCGACAAAGGTAGAAGGGTTGCCTTATTTTTTTGGACATTTGAAGATATAATTATGACGGACAAAAATTTACAAGACCTCAAGGCGGGCGATCCTCATTACAAAGCCTTTGTGGGGCCACCTTTAAAGTATGACCTTTTAGGAGCCCTTCAATTTAGTCTTTTGAGCGCCGCCGGACTTAGGGCCGATCACAAGCTTTGCGATATAGGCTGCGGTTCATTGCGGGTCGGTAAACTTTTGATTCCTTATTTGAATGCCGACAATTACTTCGGTCTAGAGCCAGAAAAATGGCTGATTGAAGTAGCAATAGACAAAGAAATTGGCCAGGACCTGATTAATTTAAAGCGCCCTCGCTTCGACCATTGGACCAACTTTGAAATCAGCAAGTTTGAAACAAAGTTCAAATTCATTCTTGCCCAAAGTATTTTTTCGCACGCCAACCTTAATCAGATCATTCAATGTCTGAAGGAGGCAAGACAATGCTTAGATAGCGACGGCCTTTTCCTGGCCACCTTTATTTGGGGAAAAGAGGATTACGAAGGCGATGATTGGGTTTACCCCGGCTGTGTAGCCTATCGACCGAGCTCCATCAAGAAAAAAGCTTGGGATGAAGCGGGGCTAAAAATGCTCACTACCGATTGGCCCCACCCCAATGGACAAAATTGGGTCATCTTCCATTTACCCGGCCATGAACTAGAAGCGGAAAAGGTAAGTCGTTTTAGCCTAGATAAGTTTGAGGCCGACGTAGTAGCGATTCCGGAGAAGAAAGTCCGAAGCCTAAAGCGCTATACCAATAAGGTTATTGATTTATTCAAAAAGTAGATCACCTTCCGCATAAGGGAGGTCAAACCACTCTCCGATAGATTTACTAGTTAAACTACCCTGGTACATGTAGAGTCCGCGACGGACGTGCTTTTTTCGGTGCAGCACTTCTTCTATTCCTCCAATATCGCCCATTTCCAACAATAACGGACTGAGGATATTACTGAGGGAGAAAGAGGCCGTTCTGCTCACCCGAGAAGCAATGTTAGGGACGCAGTAGTGAATGATGTCGTATTTCTTAAAGACCGGTTTATCATGACTAGTAAGTTCGCTGGTTTCAAAGCAACCACCCTGGTCAATGCTCACATCAATAATAACCGAGCCCGCCTTCATATTGCGCACCATTTCATCGGTAACCACACAGGGAGTGCGCCCGCCTTCTGCCCGAATAGCCCCAATGGCAACATCCGAGCGCATCAAGGCCTTTTCCAATATTTTCGGCTGGATTACACAGGTATAAATCGGAGCATTATTGAGCATACTCTGGAGGCGTCGCAATTTGGAAATTGAGCGATCAAAAACCTTAACACTGGCACCAAGGCCCAATGCGGTTCGAGCCGCAAAAGTACCCACCGTACCTGCGCCAATAATTACTACTTCCGTGGGCGGTACACCCGAAACACCCCCGAGCATAAAACCCTTTCCATCATTGGCATTACTAAGGTATTCTGCTGCAATTAAAATTGAGGTATTTCCCGCAATCTCACTCATGCTGCGTACCACTGGCACAATACCTTCTTCATCTTCGATATTCTCAAAACTTAAAGCAGTAACCCCTTTCTTCATAAGGGCTTTGAAATAGTCCTTCGTTTGAGTTTTTAATTGCAGAGCCGAAATAAGCGTCTGTTTATGCTTCATATAGCCAATCTCGGTCTCGCTCGGCGGCTCAATCTTGAGAATGATATCCGCTTCAAAAGCTTCTTTGGCCGAATAAACAATCTTTGCTCCCGCCTCAGAATAATCTTGATCCGAGTAATTAGCGCTAAGGCCCGCCCCGGTTTCAATGATTATCTCATGACCGTTCTCAACTAGTAAATGAACCGCATCCGGACTCAAGGCAATACGTTTTTCCTGCAAGCAAGTTTCATTGGGGATCCCAATCTGCAAATGTTGACGCTTGCGCTTTACTTCCAAAACTTCCTCCTGAGGCATGAGCTCGGAAGAGGAAAAACTAAGGTATTCAGGTTTACTCATGGACCGTCCTTAAGCTGATTTGGCGCACACCATCGGCGTCCGCAGTTAAGCTAATTAGCTGATAATCGAGGGGCAGTAAGTTACTAATTTTTTCGGGCCACTCCATAAATAACCAGTCACCATCGGCTAGGTATTCATCCAAACCAATTGCTAAGGCTTCCTCCTCATCTTCAATCCGGTACCAATCAAAATGATAGATTTTTTCACCGGCAGCACCTTGGTATTCATTTACGATAGAAAAAGTTGGACTAGATACCGTCTCTTCCACCCCCAATGCCTCGCAAAGGGCTTTAATGAGGGTAGTCTTACCCAGACCCATTTCCCCCACTAAAAGGACTAGGCCGGGTTTTAATACCCTAATAACTTTTTCAGCAACAACTGAAACTTCCTCTACATTTGAGGCTTTAAAGGAGCTTTCTGCCATAAAGCAAAAATATGCTTTAAGCCTTTAAAAGCCATTAGCCTTTCGGCTGAAGAGTCACAAAGGGAATTATCATCTCCTCAAGAGAAATCCCGCCGTGCTGGTAAGTATTTCGGTAATACTTTACGTAGTGATTAAAATTATTAGGATAAGCAAAAAACAGATCCTCCTTAGCAAATAGATAGGTGGAATTAATATTTTGCTTAGGTAAGTGCACTGCTTCTGGATTTTTAATTTCCATCACATCGCGGGGCTGGAAAGTCATTCCCCGGCCACTTTTATAGCGCAAATTGGTATTTAAACTCCGGTCCCCTACCACCTTGGTTGGATCCACCACATTTATGGTGCCATGGTCGGTGGTAAGCATTACCGGGATCCCGCGCTGACTAAGCTGACGCAGCATATCCAAAAGGGGAGAGTTGCGGAACCAACTTTGAGTTAATGAGCGATAAGCCCTGTCATTATCGGCTAGCTCGCGAATAACCTTCATATCGGTTTTGGCATGTGAAAGCATGTCTACAAAATTATAGACCACTACGTTCACATCATTGTGCATCAAGTTACTCAGGTTTTCCGACAGCCTTTTCCCGTAATTATGATTAGTCACCTTTTCGTAGCCCATCGACTTAGAGCTAAACCCTAACCTTTGAAGCTGATCGCGGAAAAAGTCTTCCTCAAAATTATTCTTACCCTCTTCGTCGTCATTATCTTCTACCCATTTATCAGGAAAACGTTGCTTAATTCCATCGGGCATTAATCCTGCAAAAAGCGCATTTCGGGCAAACTGGGTTGCTGAGGGAAGAATGCTGCAGTAGGTTTTCTCGTTAGCTACGGTAAAGTACTTTTCTATCTCTGGCTGGATAACCTTCCATTGATCGTAACGCAAATTATCGATAACCACTAAAAAGAAGGGCTTATCCGCCTCCAGCTGAGGACGCACCCATTCCTTAACTAAGGTGTGACTCATTACCGGCGCTTCGTCCGAATACTTAAACCAATCTTCGTAGTTCTTTTCTATAAAGCGGAAAAACTGGGCATTGGCCTCTTTCTTTTGAGAAGCTAGTATTTCATTTAAGCTCTCGTCTTCCAATTTATCGAGTTCCAGCTCCCAATAAGTTAAGCGCTTAAAAAGCGACTCCCAGCCCTCGAAGTCACGCACCATGGCCAAGTCCATACCTATTTGTCTAAACTCCTGCTGGTAATTGCTTTGCGTTTTTTCCGACACCAAACGTCGGTTATCCAAATGCTTTTTAAGGGTTAGCAGAATTTGGTTCGGGTTTACCGGCTTTATTAAGTAGTCGGAAATTTGCGAGCCAATCGCATCCTCCATAATACTCTCCTCCTCGCTTTTAGTAATCATCACCACAGGTAAGGTGCTGTACTTTTCCTTCATCTTTTGTAAGGTCTCCAGACCGTCGATACCCGGCATGTTTTCATCTAAGAAAACCATTTGATAATGCTTTTCGTCGATCATATCCAGGGCATCAGCACCATTATTTGCAGTATCCACTTGGTAGCCCTTCGCTTCCAAGAAAAGAATATGCGGTTTTAAGAGATCTATTTCGTCATCAACCCAGAGGATTTGAATATTGTCCATATTTTCGTTTTCGGATTATGCCTTGCGCAGCAAAATAAAATAATTTGAGCCGCACCAATAAGCTTAAGATACTAAACGACCCGATTTACGGCTTCATTACAATTCCGAATGAATTAATTTTCGACTTACTGGAACATCCTTATTTCCAGCGTCTCCGAAGAATTACACAATTAGGTCTTACCTATCTAGTTTATCCTGGTGCTTATCATACTCGCTTTCATCATGCCCTAGGGGCGATGCATTTAATGCGCAAAGCGGTGGATGTACTTCGGCAGAAAGGTAATGAAATAAGTCAGGCCGAAGAGGAAGCAGTATACATCGCCATTCTATTGCACGACATTGGCCACGGCCCTTTCTCTCATGCCTTAGAAAACTCCATCATTCCTGGCATTGATCATGAAAGCCTTTCCCTCGCTTTTATGGAAGAGTTAAACCAGGAGTTCGACGGTAAATTAAGTTTGGGAATACAGGTGTTTAAAGGTGAGTATCCCAAAAAATTCTTGCATCAACTCATTAGTAGTCAGCTAGACATGGATCGTTTAGACTACCTCCGTCGCGATTGCTATTTCACTGGGGTTTCTGAAGGAAAGATCAATACCGAACGACTCATAACCATGCTTAATGTCGCCGAAGATCAAATTGTAGTCGACGCCAAAGGCATTTACTCGGTAGAAAAATTTATTGTTGCTCGGAGGCTGATGTATTGGCAGGTATACCTGCATAAAACCGTTTTAGGTGCCGAGTACCTACTCATTCAAATCTTAAAAAGAGCACGGCTTATCTATCACGAGGATATGCCTATGCCTTCGGTATTGCGCCCATTTTTAAGCGGGCAACTACCTGATAGTCAGAAAGATCTAGTTTTACTCTACGCCCGTTTAGATGATGCCGATATTATGGCGGCGATCAAAGAGTGGCAATACCACTCAGATCCCGCGCTTAGTCAGCTAAGCATCCGCTTAATTGACCGCGACTTGCTAGGTGTGCAGATGCGTGAAAAAGCTTGGACTAATTCCGAAATGGACAGTCTCCGCCAGGCGGCAGTTTCAAAATACGGCTTAAGTGAAGAGTCGGTGAAATTCCTCATCTTCCAACAAGAGATAAGTAATAATGCCTATAATCCTGAGAAGGATCGCATCCAATTATTGTATAAAGACGGAAGCTTGGTAGACATCGCTGAGGCGGCCGATCAGCTCAATATTTCGGCTTTAGCCCAACCGGTAATCAAACATTTTTTGTTTTGCCCCAAATCCATCCTCAGAGCCTAGGTCCTAATTTGTAATTTTGTCACAATGGAATTTAGTGCTCAACAAATTGCGGAGATGCTCCAAGGGAGTATCGAAGGAAATCCAGAAGCCAAGGTAAACAACCTAAGCAGGATCGAAGAAGGTAAACCTGGAACCCTTAGTTTTCTCGCCAACCCTCAATACACCAAGTATATTTACAGTACCGAAGCCTCGGTAGTTATAGTTGGAAATGATTTTAAGGCCGAATCCGAAATTAAAGCTACCCTAATTCGGGTGGAAGATGCTTACGGTGCCTTTGCCAAGCTATTGGAAGCCTATGATTCCATGCAAAATCAAGAAGTTGGCACGCACGAATCGGCGGTAATTGACTCAAGTGCAAGCATTGGTGATAATTGTTTTATTGGCCCCGGGGTGGTTATTGGCAGCGGTGTGAGCATTGGAAAAGGCACTAAAATTTACGCAAATGTGAACATTGGGAACAATGTAAACATTGGTGAAAATTGCATCATACACAGCGGAGCTCAAATTTACCGTGAATCACAAATTGGCAATGAAGTGAGCATCCACAGCGGAGTAATTATTGGTGCCGATGGCTTTGGCTTCGCTCCCAAGGGATCTTCCTATGCTAAGGTGCCTCAAATAGGCAATGTGATTTTAGAAGACGGCGTTGAAATTGGCTCCAATACCACCATCGACCGCGCGACTTTAGGCTCAACCATCATCCGAAAGGGGGTTAAGCTAGACAATCTGATACAAATAGGGCATAATGTTGAGATCGGCGAAAACACCGTAATTGCCGCTCAGGCTGGAGTTGCCGGCTCCACCAAAATCGGCGCCAACTGTATGATTGGCGGACAAGTAGGTATAAGTGGTCATTTAAAAATTGGCGATCGGGTGAAGATAGCTGCTCAGAGTGGTATCATGAATAATATTGAAGATGACAGTACCATTATGGGCTATCCCGCCTTCAAGGCATCGGACTATCAAAAGTCCTATGTTTATTTCCGTAAATTGCCCCAATTAATTAGGGACTTGCAGAAAAGCCTAAAAAATTAATGAGCCTTAATCAACATACCATTGCCCAGAGTGGTAAAATTTCTGGAAGCGGACTGCATACCGGAGCGGAAGTAAGCCTTCATTTTAAAGCAGCGCCTGTTAATTCGGGGGTAGTTTTTAAGCGTATCGACTTAGACGGTCAACCAGAGATTCCTGCTCACGTGGCCTATGTCACCACTACCGACCGTGGCACTACTCTTCAAAATGGTCCAGCAGCGGTTAGCACGGTAGAACATGTATTAGCCGCCCTTACCGGTTTAGAAATAGACAATTGCTTAATTGAGGTAGATGGTCCTGAAATGCCCATCATGGACGGAAGCTCCTTACCCTTTGTAGAGGTGCTTGAAAGCTGTGGCCACCAGGAACAAGAAGCCCCCAGAAAGTATCTCGAATTAAAGCAAAGCCTTCGTTTTAAAGATGAAGATGGCATTGAATTAATCGCTATTCCTTCCGATCATTACGAAGTTTCGGTAATGGTTGATTACGGCACGCAGGTCCTCGGTACCCAAAGTGCTCAATTGGAAAAACTAGCCGATTTTAAAACTGAAATAGCCGCTTGTAGGACTTTCAGCTTCTTACATGAACTAGAGTTTCTATTGGACAATGGCTTAATCAAAGGTGGCGATTTAAACAATGCTATTGTATATGTAGATCAAGAGGTTTCGGAAGAGAAACTTGATAAACTTAAAGCGGCTTTCAACAAAGAAAAGGTGTCGGTTAAGTCGAATGGAATCCTCGATAACCTAGATTTACACTACCCCAACGAGGCCGCAAGACACAAATTACTTGATGTTATTGGTGACCTACGCCTGGTAGGTCTCCCCATTAAAGCAAAAATAATTGCCACTAAACCTGGGCATAAAGCCAACACTTCCTTCGCTAAATTATTAGTACAAAAAATGAAAGAGCAAATGCAAAGCGCTGACATTCCACAATACGACCCCAACGCTAAGCCGGTTCATAATGTGACCGAAATTATGGGGATTTTACCGCACCGTCCTCCCTTCTTATTAGTAGACAAGGTGATGGAGATTAGCACAGAGCATGTCGTAGCGGTAAAAAGTGTTACCATGAATGAGCCCTTTTTTGAAGGACATTTTCCTGGAGCACCGGTAATGCCGGGCGTACTTCAAGTTGAAGCCATGGCCCAAGCAGGAGGAATCTTAGCCTTAAGCACCGTCCCTGATCCTGAAAACTACCTAACCTATTTTCTGAAAATCGACAATGTTCGATTTAAAAAACAAGTAGTTCCTGGAGATACCTTGATCTTCAAATTGGTTATGAATGAACCTATTCGCCGTGGCATTGTAAAAATGACTGGTAAAGCCTATGTAGGAACTTCCTTGGTTTGTGAGGCTGATATGATGGCCCAAATTGTAAAAGAGAGAAAGTAATGAATCAGCCCCTAGCATACGTCCATCCCAGCGCCAAAATCGCCCCAACGGTAGTGATTGAACCTTTTACCACCATTCATAAAAATGTGGTAATTGAAGAAGGTACTTGGATTGGATCTAACGTAACCATTATGGAGGGTGCGCGCATTGGTAAAAATTGCCGCATTTTTCCTGGCGCGGTAATCTCAGCCATTCCTCAAGATTTGAAATTCGAAGGAGAGGACAGTACGGTTGAAATTGGCAATAATGTAACCATCCGCGAATTTGTAACCATTAACCGCGGGACCAAAGCCTTGGGTAAAACTGTAATCGGCGAAAACAGTCTAATTATGGCTACGGCTCACGTGGCGCATGACTGTGTAATCGGTAAGAACTGTATTGTCGTTAACGGCGTATTATTAGCCGGTCACGTAGAAGTTGCAGATTGGGCCATTATTGGCGGTCTCTGCGCGGTTCAGCAGTTTGCTAAAATTGGCACCCACGCTTTTGTTGGTGGCGGATCTTTGGTGCGTAAAGATGTTCCCCCCTTTGTTAAAGCAGCCAAAGAGCCCATTTCTTACGCTGGTATCAATTCTATTGGCTTACGCCGAAGAGGATACAGCAATGAAATGATTAATGAGATTCAAAACATTTACCGAATCTTATTCCAAAAGAATTACAATGTGAGTCAGGCTATCGAAATCATCGAAACTGAGTTTGAAGCCACCCAAGATCGCGATGAGATTCTAACCTTCATTCGCAACTCACAGACCGGTATCATGAAAGGATTCCGATTGGAGTAATGAAGATAAGCTTCCAGCAGGCCAGTCGCACCTTCGGACCACAAGTGGTCTTTAAAAATCTAAATCTCGAAATAGAAGCCGGGAGTAGATGGGCGATTTTAGGTGCTAATGGAAGTGGCAAATCAACCTTTCTTAAATGTCTTTATGGTGCCTTAGGCTTAAGTAGTGGTAAGCTTACTTATTCCTTAGACAATAAAAAATTAAATCCTACTGAAGCGGCACGGCACATGGGCTACGCCGCCCCCTATTTTGAGCATATTGAGGAACTACCCGCTCAAGAGTTTTTGGAAACGGTCGCGAAATTCAGACCCTTTAGAAAAGAATGGACCGCCAGCTCAATTCTGGAGGTCTGCTTGCTTAAGGATGCCAGAAACAAGCGCATTACCGACTTTAGCTCTGGGATGAAACAAAGACTAAGGCTGGGTTTAGCCCTACTTAGCGATGTTGAGTTGGTGATTTTGGATGAACCAAGCTCCAACCTCGACCCCGCGGGATTACAGTGGTACCAAGATTTTCTAAAAGATCATCTAGATGACCGTAGTCTTCTCGTTGGCACTAATTATAGCGCAGAAGAAGCCTTTCTATGCGATCATCAATTACTTATTACCGATTATCAATAAGCCTTTAATACTTTTGCTTTAAATATTTCTACAATGGCAGATACTTCAGATATCCGTAATGGACTTTGCATCACTTTCAATGGTGCTCCCCATCAAATCATAGAATTCCTTCACGTTAAACCAGGAAAAGGGCCAGCATTTGTACGTACTAAACTACGTAACTTAGATACGGGTCGGGTAATCGATAACACTTTTCCTTCAGGAACAAAACTGGACGTTATTCGCATTGAAAACCGTAACTACCAGTTCCTTTATGAAGATCCAAGTGGTTGGCATTTCATGAATATGGATGATTTCAATCAAATCACCATTCCCAAAGAATTAATCAATGCGCCTCAATTCCTTAAAGAGGGAATGGAATGCCAAGTACTATTCCATGCCGATGAGGAGCGCCCACTAGTATGCGAGCTTCCCCAAAAGGTAAGCTTGGAAATTACCTATACCGAGCCAGGAATTAAAGGGGATACGGCTACTAACTCTCTTAAACCAGCAACCGTAGAAACTGGTGCTGAAGTACGCGTTCCTTTGTTTATTGAAAACGGTGAAAAGATTGTAATCGACACCGCTTCTGGCTCTTACAAGGAACGTCACAAAGACTAATGGATTTCCCAAAAGCATTAAAGTTGGCCGAATTGGCCGAAATGCTAAACTGCGAGTTTCGTGGCGATGCAGAGCATTTAACCTATGGTTTTAATGAGATTCACCGGGTAAGGCCCGGTGATCTTGTATTTGTAGATCATCCCAAATACTACGCTACTGCCCTGCAGTCTAACGCCACCACGGTGATTATCAACCAAGAGGTGGAGGTTCCCGCAGGCAAAGGCTTATTAATAAGCTCTGATCCTTTTCGCGATTTTAACCTGCTTACGCGCAAGTTCTTCCCCTTTAGCGCTTCGAATAACATGATAGACCCCAGTGCGGAAATTGGGGAGAATACTATTATTCAACCGGGGGTATTTATTGGTCCGGGGGTGAAAATTGGCAAAAACTGCCTAATCCACAGCAATGTTAGCATTTACCATAATTGTGAAATTGGCGATAATGTGATTATTCATGCCAACACGGTAATTGGCTCCGATGCTTTCTATTACAAGAAAAGACCTGAGACCTTTGAAGCGCTTTTAAGTGGAGGCATCGTTAAAATAGAAGATGACGTGCAAATTGGTGCTTCCTGCACCTTGGACCGCGGTGTAAGTGCGGTGACTCACATTGGTAAAGGCACTCGAATTGACAACTCTGTTCATATTGGCCACGATACCATAATCGGTAAAAAGTGCCTCTTCGCCTCACAGGTGGGTATTGCTGGATGCAGTACTATAGAAGATGAAGTTACCCTATGGGGTCAGGTTGGGGTTAGTTCCAACATAACTATTGGCACCAAGGCCGTTGTTCTCGCTCAAAGCGGCGTTTCTAAATCCTTGGCGGGTGGTAAAACCTATTTTGGCTACCCTGCAGAAGAAGCGCGGAAGAAATATCGGGAAATGGCCTCTATACGCCTCCTACCGCAAATTATTGAGCGGATTGAACTCAATGAGGATTAAGCACTTTAAATATTAGAGCTCCTAAATAAAAAAGGCCCCGCAATGCGGGGCCTTTCTTATTGGATGACCAAATATTAATGGAAAGGACAAACGTAATCGCTAGCCTTATTAGCTACGATAATCGCAGTCACATCATTATCAATTGTACAAGTGCGAGCAACGGGATCATAAGTAATCGCGTCTACGTCAATACCACTGTAGAATGGAGGCACATCAGCCTCAACATCAGCAGCATTAACGTTTTCGTTGATCAACAACTCGTTTTCAGACATCACGAAAGTGATTCCCATATCCATACAACGGATACCTTCTGCGATGAAGACTTCCTGACGGATACGATAAATCATTTCTAATAAAGCGTCTCCGGTTAAACCTGCTAAGTCAGCAGGAGTATAAGAGGTACCCGAAATGATAGGCACATCTACGGTACCACCACCACGGTAAAGCACTAAACCAGGACGACCATCTACAGTGATATCTACACTGTCTGGACGAGAACCAGGATTACGCTGAGTACGGTCCTCTACATTATCATTAACCGCTTTGGTAGGACGTGAAGCCACAAGGTTTAGCACGTCGGTAAGGGTTAGGATTGCAGCCGGATCGGCACCATTAGACTGCTGCGCCTCTGCTTTAATTAAATGCGCTTCTTCAATCTTAAACAATGGAATCTTAGAATCTTCATTCGCCGAAACAAATGAGAATTTAGGATCTAAGAAGTCTAAGCTTGGAAGAGGCTGCAAGTCATCAAAGCTACCGCGATCGTACAATGCATCCTGAATCTCATTGAAGGGACCATTCTGGCCATCAAATACAATGTAGCTCACGAAATCGCCATCAGTATCAGCAGCAATAGCAGCGTCTGCAGCAGCGATTGCGGCAGTTGCATCACCTTTAATGTACTGGCAACGAGCGATACCAATAAGAGCACCTACATTAGCCTGCGCGTTATTGGAAGCCGTAAAGGCTGCAATAGCGGCATTTAGGTGTTGATCTCTACTTAATACTGGACCTGCAGGTTCAGCTGGTAAAGCTCTGTAATACATAGCACTGTATAAGTGAGCTACACCCAGGTAAAATTGGAAAGTTGACTCATTTTCCGCATCACCATTAGGGTCAGCAGGCAATACTTCGGTTAGACCGTAATTTGCCATCTCACGTAAACGGGCGATATCAAAATGCTGTGCATTTAAGTCGGCATCCTGATAATCTACTGTCAAACCATCTAAAAACTGGTTAAAGAAAGTCTGAGTATTTACATAGTTGTCCGAAGCAATCTCAGCGATGTTATGTGTTTCCTGAGAAACTAAAGCCATCTGACGCTCTAAACCTCTACCCCATGCATCGGCGGAGTTAGGCTGACCAATAAGGGCTGCTTCAGATAAGTTTGGGTTTACTACTTCGGATGGATCCACTGCTTCACAGCCTACAATAACCAAGGCAGAAGCGGCTAGTAATGATATTTTAGAAACTATCTTTTTCATCTTGCTTCAAATTATAGGTTAACACGTAGGGTGGTCAAGTAGATACGTGGAGCTGACTCGGTTCCGAAAGCGAAACCACCACCAGCGAAACCATTCTGAGTACTGAAACCAGAACCAGAAGCATCGGGATCGAAGCTAGCATTGGTCCAGTTGAATGGGTTCTGTACGGTAAAGCCTAGACGTAAGTTCTTGATACGAGAATCTAGTAAGCTTCCGAAGTTATACTCGGCACCGATGGTACGAACTTTAATGTAGTTCGCGTCCTCTACCCAGTATCCAGCTAAGTCAAAGAATGAAGTAATACCTGCATCCAATACTTCTTGAGGGAAACGACCTTCGTCATTTACACCACCGAAGTAACGTAATACGTCATCAACGTTAACCGCCTGACCACCGAATTGGTAATCACCGTTTAAGAAGAAGCTTAACTTGTTATTCCATACGTAGTCGATACCGAAAGTACCGAAGGTTGGAGCGAAGGTTGTACCTAAGTAAGCATTACGCTCAACTTCGTAACCACCGTTTCCATCTTCAACAACTTTAGCACCACGTAAGTAACCTAAAGGCTGACCTTCTTTTACGAAAGAACCTAAGAAGGTAAATCCACCTATGCAAATTCAGGAGCACCACCAGAGCTTACTACGGTGTTATCGTTTAAGTTGTAAGAAGCGCGAGCGCTTAAACGGTGTTTCTCGTTAGAAATAAGAATCGCATTTAAGGCGATTTCCATACCAGTGTTTTCAATCTCACCTACGTTTTTCTCTTGCGCAAGCTGACCAGAAGATGGTGCTTGAGGAGGAGTAAACAAGGCTCCTTCAGTAGTAGTCTTGTAGTAAGTGAAGCTAGCAGTTAAACGCTTGAATAAACCAAGGTCTACACCAAACTCAGTGGTTTTGGCGATTTCAGACTGTAAGTCTGGGTTACCTGGGTTATTGAAGGTAAAGGTACTTAGACCATTGTATGCGTTAGCTGCAAAAGTACGATCGTTAGCAAATGGAGTTGGGAAGATAGTAGCTTCACCATAGTTTGCACGAATCTTAAATAGGTTTACGATATCGCTAGACACCATATCCTTGAAGAACTTCTCGTCTGACAATACGTAAGAACCACCCACTTTGATAAGTGGAATTAAACCGATTTCCTCACCAAAGGCTGAGTTACCGTCGAAACGAAGACCGAAGTCTAAGAACAACTTGTCTTTCCAACCGATGTTTTCAGCAAGGAAAATACCGTAAGAAGTAATGGTATTGTAGAAATCTTCTGCACTCTGGTCGGCTGAGTTGTTTACAGACTGAGATCCATCAGGCACGTTAGTAGCGTTGATGTAAGTCTGATAATCGTTAGAACGGAACACCTGACCACCAACAGTAGTAAGGAAACTGAAGTCACCTACATTGTCTTCACGGGTCATGTTTAAGTTCGAACTTAACACTAAGAAGTTACGGTTCATTACTTCGATATAACCTTGGTCGGTAGTACCGTCGGCAACCGCTCCTTTAGAGATTAACATTGCATTAGTTCCTAATTCTTGCTGCTTAGAAACACGGCTATCTAAACCGAAGTCTAAAGATAACTTCATGTTATCACTCATGTCGTAAGTAAAGTTGTTCGCAACATTGAAACGGTTAACCTTTTCAGTAATGTCAGTTACTTCACCTTGAGCTTCTAAATCGTCGGTAAGGTCTTGGATTTCTTGATCTGTTAATGAATCAAGGTTACCATACTGACCACCTTCTAAGTTACCGTAACGAGCGAAACTGGTGTTCGCGTTATAGTCACGAGTATACTCTGAATTAGAGTAAGCTAAAGAGGCAGAATAGCGTAAACGGTTAGAAACACGCGCCGCTACTGTAGTACGGAAGTTACGACGTACTTGCTCGTTAACTGAGTTAAAGCCGTCGTCCTGGTACAATGATCCAGAGAAGCTGTAGTTAAAGGCATCTGTACCACCAGAGAATCCTAAACGGTAGTTTTGAACCCAACCTGGTTGGAAGATGATATCTGCAGTTTTCTTCCAACGCAAGAAGTCGGCAGTACCTACCATCTGACCTACTTGACTTTCGAAGAATACAGCAGCTTTACCAGCTTTTCCCCTTTTGGTAAAGATTTGAAGCACGCCATTCGCAGCGTCAGCACCATACAAAGTAGTTGCTGCACCACCTGGAATGTACTCGATACGATCGATATCCTCCATAGGAATATCCGCGATCGCAGAAGATTGAGCACCACCAGTGGCGATAGAAAGCTCAGCGTTTGAGTTAAGGTTATCCACACGAACACCGTCGATCATAATAACCGGAGTGGTGTTAGTGTTAGCGGAAACAGGACCACGAGAACGGATAATAGAAGCAGTACCAGGCTGACCAGAGCTCAATTTAATCTGAGCGTTTGGCAGCTTCGACTGAATCAATTGGTCGATCTGCATGGCAGGAGATTGTTTCAACTCCTTGGCATCAATAGACGATACCGTGGTGGAGATCCGCTTACGGCTTACTCCAGTACCCTGTCCAGTTACTACAACCTCGCTTAATTGCTCTGAAGACTCATTCATGTAAACGTCGATGGAAGAGTTGCTTCCAACTTTACGTTCTTGAGTCTCAAAGCCGAGAGATGAGAAAACTAAAACAGCGTCGCTGCCCGATACGGTAATGGTGTAAGCACCAGTTGCATCTGCAGCAGTACCATTCTTGGTACCTTTTTCAATTACAGAAGCGCCAGGAATTGGCTCTCCCCCAGGTCCCTTAACGGTCCCCTTCACAGTGCGAGATTGGGCAAAACCCACCTGCACGCATAATGCTAACAGTAAAGTTAGCAATGCTTTGGTTGTTCGCATAGCTTTAATTTATTGGTTATCCGGAACCAAATTTGTTAAAAAAATATTAATTAACAATGGCCTTTCCCTTAACACTGGCTTAATCTCAATGTTAAATTTTTAAAAGTTAGAAGTTATTTCTTGCTTAAAAAGCAGAAAATCAAGTAACTGCTATTTTTTCCGGGAATCGAGAAAAACTAGGAAAGCAGTGAAGCCCCAAACGGGTAAAGTAGCCTTATCCATGTCCAAAAAGTTGTTTAGGAAGCCATGGGTCCAATAAGTAATGAGCCCAATTAAGGCGGCAAGGGCCATCGATTTTAGATTCGGGTCCTCAGTTTTGTAATAAGCAGAGATACCCGTTGTTACGGTGAAATACACCAGTAGCAGGACCAAGACTAATCCCATAACCCCCTGTTCGGCAAGAGGACCTATGTACTCGCTGTGGGCGTTACCCATATCGCCAGCGTTAGTACTGATTATGGTCTTTTCGTAAGGCTTTTGATAGGGAGCGTAGAGAAACATGTAAGTTCCGGGGCCGTGACCAAAGACTGGTCTCTCAGCAAACATCCGGAAAGCCGACTTCCAACGGTTAATCCGTTCCATGTTAGAAGGGTCGGTAGAGATATTACTGATAGATTCTACGTGCTCACTAAGGTCGTCGCTACTAGTAACATCATTTTTTTCAAAACGCTTCATTATATCGTCTTGAAAATAGAAGAGCGTGCCAATCCCAGCAGCAATAATTAAATAGAGGATTTCACGTCTTAATTTAATCCAGATCATAAATCCAGCTATACCGGCCGCTACCAGACTAACCCATGCTGCCCGGGTGTAAGACAAAATAACTCCTGCCACTAAAATAAGGAGAACAGTGCCCGCCAGTACTTTCCTGTTTACATCCCATTTAATGGAAAAGGTAAAAGCCACTGCTATGGGGATGTACAATGCCAAAACCGCCCCATATGAGGTATGCTCCTTAAAAAAGGGGAACATCACCCACACCGAAGCGTCTTTGGTAAAGCCCCATTGCGCGTGAATTACAATGGTGTAAACCACAACGGCGGCCAAAGGCAATAGGTAAAGCCAGAAAAATAAGTAGGTACGCTTAAGGGTGTAGAAAAGCTGGCTCATTACATAGAAAAAGACGGTCACAAACCAAATCCGTGCGATGAGATACTTAGCACTAATGAGCGGCATCGCGGAAGTAAGAGTGGTAACAAACATCCATAATACCGAGGCCATTATTACTAGAGAAAGCGGGTGCCGGACAATACTTAAGTCGAAATTTCCCTTGTAAATAAGCTTCGCAAAGAAGATGAGCATAATCCCAAAAAGGAGCGGCTCAGTCGGCAAGGTAAAGCCGATATGCAGCGTAGGGTCTAAATAGAAGATGCTTAGCGGCGTACTAAAAATAACAAAATAGAGGACCTTATCTAAGGCTAGGAAGGTCATGGTTACAATTAAAAGTGCAACCGGTATCAATAATGCCCAGTATTGCTCAGCAATTATTACCCCAACATTGAAAACTGCCGCCGCGAGGCCAGCGATATAAATGGGTCTTTGATCCTTATTTATTTTCCACCAAGACATCTAGGCTTTTTGACGAGAACTGCGAATCGTATCCCAGATGAGAATCGCAATCAGCGTAAGCGTAAAAGCGCCCAGCATACTTAGAGCCACCACTAACCAACGAATAGGATAAGTTTTCTTTTCGGCCGGATAAGCATTATTCACTTTAAAGGTGGCTGGTAAACTCTGCTCCACGTCTACTTTAGCCTGATCGTAAGCTGTTTTTAATTTAACCACTTCCTCCTTGAGGTATACTAATTCATCACGAATGGAAACATAGGTGCCACCATATTTAGCTAAAGTGTCTAGCTTGGCCTCAATCTTACGGATATTGGTAGGTGAAGCGTTCTCAATAATAGCCGTAGCTAATTGCTCATTAAGCACCGAAGACTGAGCTTCATAATCGTGCACTCCCTTGTAACGTAAAATAGTAAGAGAGTCCTCTAACAATTCTAATTCTTTTTTGAGGGCAAAGAACTCCCCTTCAATAATTTTTAAACCCTGCATGGCGCGTTCGCGCTGAATACGGTTTTTAACCTTATCCAATAAACGAACGATGTCATTTGCAATATCAGCTGCCATTTGAGGGTCGGTATCCAAGACATTAACCTCGACCGACATATACTCGGTACGGCGGAAGGATATATTGCTAGCAAAGGTCTTGTAAAGCTCAGTCATCACGTATTTACCATCTTCGTCGATTTCGTAATGCTCAAGCAGTTTAAATTTATTTATGATGCTATCGCGGATTTCATCGCTATTCAAAATCTGCAATAATTGCTCTGCTTCTTCTTCCTTACCAAATTCTAAGATATCCTGACCACGCGAAGCAAATTTTTGCGGCAACAAAGCTTTCGACAAACTATTGGTGGTAGAAGGAAATACCGTTACCGTGGATTCGAACTTTGGTTTTATAAAAGTGGGACCACTAAAAATAGCGGCTAAAACACCTGCTACAATAGAAACCACCAATAATGGCTTGCGCCAATTATATAGGTATACAATCAAATTTGTAGAATCAAAAACCCGGTCTTGGTTGGTATTTGGTGCATCCATGTTTAAAGGTACTTAGGCCGGCAAAAATAGAAATAATCACCTGCTATTCACCAAAAAACGCTTTCGGAGCAAATCTATTCCCATTTGCCATGCCAAAAGCTTCCAAAAGAATACCGAAAGCACGGAGAACAAGGCAATGCTTATCATTTTTAACCACCAAATCCAATCGAGATAATAATGGATTAAAAAACCCAATAATATTGCCTGTACACTAAAACCTAAAAATCGCCAGAAAAAGCCCCATCCCCAATGAATAGAGGCTTGCCTGAAACTATAGAATGCTTGCGCAATAGCGCTAAGACCCTGGGTAACCAGGGTAGCGAAGGCTGCTCCCTGTGCACCATAGGTGGGAATTAAAACTGCATTGAGAATTATATTAAGAACAAAGCCACTAAAGGCAATTCCATTAAGCAATGCTAAGCTTCCTTTCGCCGTGAGCATAGTTCCAAAGACATATGTGGCACCAAAGGCTAGGGAAGAAAAAATTAACCAGCGGAGCAGTATACTGCTTTGTTCACCATGGGCAACGTAAAGCTTGGCCATTAGCGACTCCGACTCAAAGAAAGCGGCTAAGGCTATGCTTAAACTCATTACATAAATCATCACAAATGCAAGCTTTGCCAAGTCACTCACCGATTCTTTTTTGGCAAAAAGGGTCGCAAACATCGGTAGTAAGATCACTGAGAACAGATAAGCTGGCTGATTTAAGGCGTCCAACAATCGAAAGGCCTGGGCATAAATTCCTGTTTCCTGCTCCCCCACTATTTGCTGAAGCATCACGCTGTCTACCCTGGTATAAAGGGCCATCAAGAAAATTAATAAAGCATAAGGCAAACTAGAGTTTAAACGCGATTTAAACTTGGCCAGCTTAAAATGCGGTTTAAAATAAGGCACCTTCCAAAGGATTAAAGCGGTGGCCAATAATGCCGAAAATCCGAAGCTGCCTGCCTGTAGGATAGCGAAGATTTCAATATTTATGCCTCCACTGGATAAATAAATAAAATAACCTGCCAGAAGAATCATTAAAGATTTATCTAAAACACTAAAGAAGGCATCCCATTTGAATAAGTGGAGTCCTGCTAAATGTGATCGCAAAAAGAAAAGTGCAGAGCTGAAGACTTGGGCAAGGCTCAGCCAGATAAGAATGCTGGAAGCCTTTTGCCAATAGTCCATGAAGTAACCCAATACCAGAGCCAGCAAAAAGTAGAATAAGCCCAGCGATAGTTTAAGTAGAAACAATTCCGAAAAATGGCGAGCCAAGGTATCTGGATCTTGGGCAATTTCCCGATTGCTATAATGCGCCAAACCTAAGTCTAGGACGATGTTAAATATCATCACAAAACTAAGCATCGCGGCATACAAACCGTAAGCCTCGGCTCCAACCTGGTTCTGCACTTCCAAGTCGATGCCGAAAATCCAAACCGGTTTTACCAGCAAATTCACAAATAAGAGTAAGGCTAAACTGCCTACAAATTTCTTTTGCATAGGAATTCTGCTAAGCGAAGGTAATGAATAAGAGAGGCTCTATCTTTGTCCTGTGAAGATAGCAATCAACACTCGTTTATTACTTGCCGGAAAGTTAGAGGGAATTGGTCAGTTTACCGCGGAAATTTTCCAGCGCCTAAGCCAGCAACACCCTGAAATTGAATGGATATTCGTTTTCGACCGTCCTTACGATGAGGAGTTTCGATTTAGTAAAGGGGTGAAAATGGTATCCCTTTTCCCCCCGACCCGACACGCGCTACTCTGGCATATTTGGTTTCAGTTTAGCTTAAAAAGGTATCTAAAAAAGGAACAGGTAGACCTTTACATCTCACCCGATGGCTTTATTCCTTTAGGCTTAAAAATTCCAAGTTTAGCGGTGATACATGACCTTAACTTTGTGCATCAGCCCAAAAACTTACCTGCTTTGGCGGGTGCCTATATGCGGCACTTCTTCCCCATGTTCGCAAAAGAGGCCAAGCGCATTGCTACGGTATCTGAATATTGCCGCCAGGACATTGCAGACAGCTATCAAATTGATAAGGCCAAAATAGATCTGGTTTACAATGGCGTGAACCCCAATTTGAAAATAAGTCCCAGCGAAGAGCAAGAAAAAGCACGGGCAAAATACACTAATAATGAGCCTTACTTCATCTTTGTTGGCGCACTAAATCCGCGTAAAAACATCGAAGGAATGCTGGCTGGATACCAGGAATACCGCGAGTCGGGCGGCAAGGCCCACTTTATTTTCGTTGGTGAAGAAATGCTCCTTCGCCCTGCGATGAAAAAAGCTTTTGAGCTTCACCCTTACCAGGCAGACATTCATTTTGTAGGCCGCATACCTTTCGAAGATTTAGGCCCCTTAATTTCCGCCGCTCAGGCTTTATGCCTGGTTTCTCATTTTGAAGGTTTCGGAATTCCAATCTTGGAAGCCTTTCAATGCGAAACCTGCTTAATCACGGCAAAAAATACCGCCATGCCGGAAATTGCCGGTTCGGCCGCACTTTATTGCGAAGCTAAAGACCATCATAGCATTGCTGCCGCGATGTTACGAAGTGAAGACCCCGAGGCCCGGGCAGAGCTCATTCGCCTAGGCAAGGAACGGTTAAGAAATTTCTCTTGGGATAAAAGTGCGGATATGATGTGGGAGAGCATTACTAAATGCCTTGCAACATGAGCCGATTGCGAAACTTTAAACTAAAGGGAAAGATTGAAGCAGGCTGTGATGAAGCGGGCAGAGGTTGCTTAGCTGGACCGGTTTATGCCGCAGCAGTTATTCTGCCTCAAAACTTTAAACATCCGCTCCTAGATGATTCCAAAAAGCTAAGTGAAAAGCAGCGGAATATACTGCGAGTTCTAATTGAAGAAAAGTCATTGGCATGGGCGGTAGCCTCGGTAAAACCAGAGGAGATTGATGAGATCAATATTCTGAAAGCAAGTTTCTTAGCTATGCACCGGGCCTTAGACCAATTGAGCTTGCGACCCGAGCACTTGCTTATCGATGGCAATCGATTTGAGCCTTATCAGCAAATTCCCTTTTCGTGCGAAATAAAGGGTGACGGCCGATTTAAAAACATTGCAGCAGCCTCTATTCTTGCCAAGACCCATCGCGATGAATACATGGAAAAAATAGCGACCGATTACCCCATGTACGACTGGACCAAGAACAAAGGCTATCCTACCAAAAAGCATCGCGAGGCCATTAAGGAATATGGTAGTAGTCCGCACCACCGAAAAAGTTTTCGTTTACTACCCGATCAACTAAGTTTAAGCTTTGATAAATAATCTTAGCTACTTTTGTCTAAACTCTTCTCCATGAAACTCAAATTCGGAATTTCTTTAGCCTTGGCATTTCTTACCATCGCTTGCAAGGAAGTTTCTAAACCTCAATTCCAAATAGAAAAAGCCATCCCTTCAAATGTGGTTTGGCTAGCCGAAATTAACGACTGGAAAGAGCTTGCTACCAAAACAAAAAGCAATCGCCCGTATCAACAATTACATAATCTAGAAAGCTTCACAGATTTTGAGTCACATCTAAAAGAGATTCAGAATTTGTTTGAAAGCGAAAAAAGCCAAAACTTCCTTCAGCAAAGTGAGCTCTTTTTGGTGAATATGCTGAGTGGGGCCGAGCGCTACGATTGGCTCTTAATCGCTAAAGGCCCGCCTAGCCTAAGCGAAGAAATAAAAGGAATGATCGCCGCAAAACCGGGCTTGGAAAAACAGGAATACGCCAATCAAAGCATTTATTACTTAAAACTTGGTGAGCAGCACGAGCTTTACTTTTATCAAGAAGGGGAATTAACTTTAATTAGTGGGACTCGACTTTGTCTGGAGGCTTCGCTCCGGCAATTAAATTCCGATAATACCGTGGCCGAATTAGAGGCCTTAAGCAGTGTTAGGCAAACCCGTAACCAAGATGCGCCCCTAAATTTTTACCTTAACTTGGGACAAAGCGATGAATTCCTCAAGCACTTTTTAAAGCAAAATCCAGGGGCTTTTTATAAAGATCAAGGTAATTGGCTGAGCTTGGATGTCGACTTCGAAAGACAGGATTTAATTGCCACCGGATTGTTAAACCATCCTCATCAAGAAGCCTATTACCCCAGTATATTTAAGGATCTACGCGCAGAGAACATTCAGGCTCAAAGCTTAATCCCACAGAATGTCGCGCAGTGGACTCATTTAAGCATCGGCAATATTGGTCAGTATCAAAGGGCCTATGAAAGCTATTTAAAAAGTAAGGGGACTTACAAGCAGTATCAAAGTTTAATTGAAAAGTTACCCTCAACCATTCAGGGCGACCTACAAGGAATAATCGACAATGAAATGGGCAGCTTTGAAGCAGGGCGTACCAATGACAACAGTTTTCACTTCGCCTATTTCAACTTCCGAGACCAAGAGCTTAGCGAGCAGAGTCTAGAAAGCTACTCCGACAGCAGTTTTATCGAGGGTTACCGCGGGCACATCATTCGCAAACTTCAGGTTCAAAACTTAATGGCCCGCCTTTACGGGGATCTTTTTGAGGACATTCATCATCCCTATTATTTTCTACATGAAAATTATGCCCTCTTCTGTGATAACCTAGCGGCACTAAAAGTGGCTTTAAACGATATTTTAGATAATAAGACCCTTGATCGATTAGACTCCTATCAAAACTTGCAAGCGCAGCTTCCTGGCAAAGCCCATATCCAAGTATTGTACGGCATTCCCGAATGGCTCCCTAACCGTAAAACCGAATTAAAGAAAGAATTAGAAAAAGAGCTGAACGAAAAACTAGACAGCTTAAGTTCTATTCGCTGGGCCATGATACAGCTTAGGGCTAATCAAGATCGGAGCTTTGTGTCTGCCATACTGAGGGAGGAAAAACCCATTCAAGAAAAAATAGTACGGCAATGGAGTACTCAGCTTCCGGCAAAATTACAAGGTGAGCCACAGTTCTTACGCAATCACCTTAGCAACAAATTAGATATTGCCGTATGTGATGAAAACCACAAGTTATACCTCCTCTCACGCAAAGGCGAAATTTATTGGGAAAAGCAATTGGATGGCCCCATTATTGGCAATATTAAGCAACTCGACATCTATAAAAATAATAAGCTTCAAATGGCCTTTAATACCGCTGGAACCTTGTATGTGGTAGACCGCCTAGGAAGAGATGTTGAGGGTTTTCCGATAAAATTACCAGCAAAGGCCAGTGCTCCCATGGGCTTGTTTAACTACGATTTAGCGCGGAATTATCGCTTGGTTGTGCCTTGTGGTCCGCAGCTCTACAATTACAGCGTCGAGGGTAAATTGGTTAAAGGCTGGAATTTCAAAAAAGCTAATGCCGATATTATCTCCGAGCCACAACACTTTAGTGTAGCGGGTAAGGATATTATTGTTTGCCTTACGGCGGATGGGAAATTATTCCAGCTCAATCGAAGAGGTGAAGAACGTTTCCAAGTTTCTGAAAAAATTGAGGAACTAAAAACGAGCTTCTACCTAAAAGAAGGAAAGACTTTGAAAGAAAGTGAATTAATCGCCGGCAGTAATTCAGGCAAGATGTACGTCATTAAGCCGGAAGGTCAGGTAGATGCCATTTACCTCGATCAAGCACATCCAGCGGATCATCTCATTTACTTTGAAGACCGCTATATCTTTAGCGATGACGAAGGACTTTTTGTAAAGGACGACCGTCAGCCTTTCAGCGCAAGCTTGGAGGACGACATTAGCGTGAAGCCCAAAGCCATGATCTTGAATAACCGCTTTTATGTCGCCGCCTTTTCGGCTAAGGCTGAAGAAATTCGACTCTTTAATGAAGAGGGGCAGTTAGTGGATGGCTTCCCTGTGTTTGCTCAGGGTCCTTTTGACATGGGCTCATTGAACCGCGATAAAAACCTAAACATTGTTACTTATAGCGGAGACGGCACTTTAATCTGCTACCGCCTACGTTAACGCAAGCGTAGCTTAGTACCAGCGGGAACTTGTTCCCCTGCTTTCAGGTCATTTTTCTTGTAGATTTTTTCCAAACGCACCGCGAATTTTTGGGAAACATCATAGAGGCTTTCACCTTCACGCACCACGTAATAGCGATTTTCGCGACTCGCTCGGCGTCGTTTTGGTTGCAGGTAAACAATTTTTCCTGGCTCTAATTTGTGGTCGAAACGGAGCTCATTATACTCTAAAAGATCTTCCACATGTTTATCGAGGAGCTCGGCTAAAATCTCCCAGGTATCTCCTTCCCTGCTTATCACATAATCAACACGATTGTCCGATTCACGCACCGTTAATTGATCCTCCGGGAATAGTTCTGCCGCATCCAACTCAAGGTCGAAGCGATGTAAGTCATATTTTTCAATCAGATCGATGAGCAAGGTGGCATATTTAGGATTGGTGGCATAGCCTGCCTTTTTTAAACCCTTAGCCCAAGCTTTATAGTCGGTTGGATGCTCCTCAAAAAGAGATGCATAACGACTTCGGTTCTTCAGAAATAAGGAATGATCGCGAAAGCTATCTTCGGCATCATCATACTTGCGAAAGCACTCATTATCCTCATCATCATCGTGATAAACGCGATCCCCCTCCCAATCTTCATGGCATTTAATCCCAAAGTGATTACGCGATTTTTTTGCAAGTTCGCTTTGCCCATTTCCCGATTCTAAAATACCCTGAGCTAAAGTGATACTTGCAGGTATACCAAACTCCTTCATTTCCGCTACGGCAACTTCATGCCATTCCTCGATGTACTTTAAGGTGGCTTCTTGGGCGCACATGCTATAAGCACTCGATAAAATTAGAATTGAAAAAAGGTATTTAGTCATAGTCAATTTGTGGCATTCCTTTTTTAGCTAGACGGCGGTTCATTCCAGCAATTCCTTGCAAGCCTCCGGTATGTAAAACTAGGATCTTGCTGCCCGGCTTAAACAAGCCTTGGTCAATATCTTTCAACAAACCAAATAACATCTTCGCGGTGTATACTGGATCAAGCTTTAATTGGCGTTTATGGTATTGCTTATTCATAAACTCAACTAAGTCGGCCTTTATTTTTGCGTATCCCCCAAAATGATATTGGTTTCGAAGGATTAAGTGCTTTTTCAAGTGATCCGACTTAAAGCTCGGCAGACCATAATAAGTACTATACTCCATTAACTGATTAGCAATTGCTCCGAGTATAAAGCTCTCCGCTTTTAAAGCTGGATACACTAAAATCTTTTCAGATTGAACAGCCGCTAAAACTCCTGCCGACGTGGCCCCGGTTCCGGCCGAAAGCGCTATGTAATCGTATTTAACTTTCAGCTCAGACATAAGCTCGGCACAACCTTTTAAGGCCTGGGGCCCTTTTCCTCCTTCAGGAATTATGTAAAGCTCGGGGCGAAGTTCCAATAAGGATTCTAAAAACTCTGGACTTTCTTTAAGTCGGTATTTACTTCTACTAATACCTTCTATCTCCATGCCTTGCGCTGCGCAATAAGCGAGGGTGGGACTGTCCATTTCTTCTTCTCCTCGAATTAAGGCGTAAGTAGAAATACCGCTAAGCTTTCCGAAAGCAGCCGTAGCGGCAAGGTGATTGGAAAAAGCGCCGCCGAAGGTTAAAATCGATTGGTAGGCCCCACGGTAGAATTCATCGACATGGTATTTAAGCTTTCGCCATTTATTACCGCTAATTTCAGGATGAATTAAATCATCGCGTTTTAGCCAAAGTGCAACTCCTTTATAATCGAAAAGAAATTCCTCTATGCTAGCATCGGTATTAATACCTATTTCCAAAACTTAGCGATCGGGGCTTATTAATTGACTTGGACTCACATTATAGCGCTTCCGGAAATTGGATGAAAAAGTCTGACTACTATGATAGCCCACCTCAAGGCAAATATCGCGAATAGACACTTTTCCCTCGGCTGCGCTTAGCAGGTCATAGGCCCGCTGGAGACGTAGATCTTTAAGATAATCACTAAAGCTTGTTTGCAATTCCTCCTTAAAATGTCGCTGTAGCCAGCGCGAACTAACTTCAAAGCGGTCGGCTACCTTAGTAAGACTTATGTTCTTATGCAGGTTATCTTTTATGTAAGAAAGAATCTCGTACATGCGGTAAGACCCCTCGAACTGTCGCTCGCCATCTTTATTCAAGGGTGCAGGCTGACTCCTATTACTCAAAACCAACATTGACTTATTCAGGATTTTGAGCACTATGCTCTCTGCTAGAAATAGATTGTGCACGTCTTTATCCAAGGGAATCAGCTTCAGCTTGTCAAAAAATGATCCCAAGAATTGGTCCTCCGGACTTAGGGCAATCATTTCCTCATCTTGCAGTTTTTGTGTAATAAAGTGACTGTCTTCGTACTTTTTCAAGATACGTTGAAGCACCTGGTCGTTAAATGAAATATTAAGGGTTTCATAGGGTCGGTCGGAGTGAATATACTGATAGCTCAGCTCCTTATTCTGCCTGTACACCACCACTGAGGGCGCCTCAACTTTAACTCCCTCATCGCGATCGCCATAATGGAAGATAAATGAACCGGTAAAAAGGAAGCCTACTGTAAACAGAGGCTCATCCAAATTCATCTCCAACTCCACATCATCCTTGAGATTGGCCTTGGTAGTTTTTATAGTGTAATTCCCAATACCCTTAACCGAGCCCACGTTAATACGACCCAAACTAGGCTCCTCGAAAAAACCTTGGTATTCGGAAAGGAATAAATCATTGGCCGATTCAAATTCCTCATGATAAAGTGTGTTCTCACGTAGTACTTTGGAGTACTCTGTCCACTTTAACTTTCGCATAGCGCAAATAGCAAATTAACTTGACGGATAAAAGTATGAAAATGCCTTGAGCCTGTGGACTAAGCCTTGTATTTTTGCGGGAAAATTGTCATGCCCAATTTAGAGCCCGGGGATTATTATTATTCTGATGAAGGCTTTATTGTTTTCACTAAACAGTATCACCTTAAGCGAGGTTACTGTTGCCAAAGCGGATGCAAGCATTGCCCCTATGGCTTCGACAAAAAAACGGGGCGCTTTAAAAAGTAATTATGACCGAGTCTACGAATTCTTTCCAAACTGCAATTTTAGAAGGTATCCCTAATGATTTACCTCCAAAACGCCCCTTAAACCCAAACCTTAGTCACGCCCCCAAGCGTAAAGACATCTTAAGTAAAGAGGAGAAGGTTTTGGCCCTGCAAAATGCCTTGCGCTATTTCCCCAAGAAATGGCATGCCGAATTAGCGGAAGAGTTTGCGGAAGAATTAAAAGAGTTCGGCCGGATTTATATGTACCGTTTCCGCCCAGCCTACGAAATGTACGCTAGGCCAATAGAAGAATATCCCGCTAAAAGCCCACAAGCGGCGGCGATAATGTTAATGATTCAGAACAATCTGGATCCGGCGGTAGCCCAACACCCTGAAGAGCTTATTACCTATGGCGGTAATGGAGCCGTTTTCCAAAACTGGGCTCAGTATCTGCTTACCATGAAGTACTTAGCAGAGATGACCGAGCAACAAAGCTTACACATGTATAGTGGTCACCCTATGGGGCTCTTCCCCTCTCATCCCGATGCACCTAGAGTTGTGGTGACCAATGGTATGGTAATCCCTAACTACTCAAAGCCCGATGATTGGGAAAAGTTTAATGCACTAGGAGTTAGTCAGTACGGACAAATGACCGCTGGTAGCTATATGTACATCGGACCACAAGGAATTGTACATGGAACTACCATTACCGTGCTTAACGCGATGCGTAAAGTGGGCGCTAAACCTAACAATGGGGCGATTTTCCTTACTGCAGGCTTGGGAGGAATGAGCGGCGCTCAGCCCAAAGCAGGTAATATCGCGGGTTGTATTAGCATTACTGCTGAAGTTAACCCCGCAGCCTCTCGTAAGCGTCACGCCCAAGGATGGGTAGATGAAATCATTGACAATCTCGACGAATTAGTAGCCCGCACCAAAGAAGCGAGAGCCAACAAAGAAACCGTATCTATTGCCTATGAAGGCAATGTAGTAGAAGTTTGGGAGCGCTTCGACCAGGAAGACATTTTCATTGAATTAGGATCAGACCAAACTTCTTTACACAATCCATGGGCTGGCGGTTATTATCCCGTTCAGCTTAGTTTCGAAGCTGCCAATAAAATGATGGCCGAAGACCCTGACCAATTCCATGATTTGGTTCAAGAATCGCTGCGCCGCCATGCCGCTGCCGTGAATAAACACACCGAGAAAGGCACCTATTTCTTCGACTACGGAAACGCTTTTTTACTGGAAGCCAGTCGCGCTGGAGGAAATGTAATGAGCGACCATCCTACTATTGGTCGCGAGTTTAAATACCCTAGCTATGTGCAAGATATAATGGGTCCGATGTGTTTCGATTATGGCTTTGGTCCATTCCGCTGGGTTTGTGCCTCCGGCAAGCCAGAAGACCTAGCTTATACCGACCAATTAGCAGCCGAGGTTCTTAGCGAACTGGCCGCAGAGGCTCCAGCCGAAATTCAACAGCAAATGGAAGACAACATTCGTTGGATTAAGGCGGCTGGAGAAAATCAAATGGTAGTAGGCTCCCAAGCAAGAATCCTTTATGCAGATAGCGAAGGGCGAATTAAAATTGCGCAAGCCTTTAATAAGGCCATCAAAGAAGGTAAAATAGGCCCGGTCGTTTTAGGGCGGGATCACCATGATGTTAGCGGCACCGATTCACCTTATCGTGAAACTTCGAATATCTATGACGGCTCACGCTTTACTGCAGACATGGCCATTCAAAATGTAATTGGTGATGGTTTTAGAGGAGCCACCTGGGTAAGTATCCACAATGGCGGTGGCGTAGGCTGGGGAGAAGTAATTAATGGTGGTTTCGGAATGCTACTAGATGGAAGCTCCGAGGCTGACCGTCGATTGGAAATGATGCTCTTTTACGACGTAAATAATGGTATTGCCCGCCGCAGCTGGGCCCGCAATAAGGAAGCACAATTTGCGATCCGAAGAGAAATGGAACGCAGTCCGGGATTAAAAATCACCCTAGCCGAAGAATGCGACGAAAAGTTAGATTTAAACAAACTAGTATAAAAAAAGGCCCCGGTTACGGGGCCTTTCTTTTTTAATCTATCGTTTCCCAGATTGACTCTGATTGCCATTTAACAAAATCGGCCCAGTCGTCTAGGGCGGTGCGCCAAGCGCCCTCGCCATACTTCTCATCATACTTCTCCATCATATTGTAACCTGGAGTATCAAAATCCGTCCAATTCTCAGAAGGGAAAGTAAGTGCCACAGTAGCTTTATTGCTGGCGTAGAGGGCATTGTTGTACATATACATCTCTCCACCATTTTCCTTTTGAACCGCATTGACCTTTTCCATGAAATCCTTCATGCGATGCCATTGACCGCGTTTTACGTGCACCCACATAATGGTTTCCACGGCCACCTTTGACTCTTGAGGGGAAGACAAGTCCTTGTTATAAGTCCAAATCTCAACGTCTCCATAGTCGGCAATGTATTTCGCTACGTTCTTATTCCAGTCTGCCGCATGATCACCCATTCCTGGAGCATCATCTAAATCGGCATAAGTGAATCCTCCCATGGCCCATACATACATACCCGCATCCTTTCCTGCTCTAATGTAATATAGCCCGGCACTATAAGGACTACCCTCTTTATGGTATTTCTCATTGTGCTTTTTAACCCCTTCGGCAAAGTTCTTTTCTTGGCCAATTTTCACTTTGATGTAGGTTAGCTCAACCCGATTCCGTTTCGGAGCTTCTTCGTCCTGAGCTTGAGAAAATGCCGGCATGAAAAATGCCAGAAGCAATAATTTGTAAATCGCTTTCATTTGATTGTTTGGTTTAGTTAATAGCTGAAGAAGGTAGGCATAAAAACCAACTATAGCCCGCTAACTATCAAGTATTTACAAATACTACCTCCTATTTTAAAGCAGTGTGAGCTCCACGAGGTAAGCACAGCAAGGCATCAGGCTTCTTAGTATCCCGGAAAAATATAAACCGATCAAAGCCTGACTTAAATTCTTAACAAGAGGAAAGGCAGAAAATCTAACTCCACTTTTTCCCACCACAACAAAATTTTCCTAAAACCACTATTTTTCAGCACTCTAAGGCAATACACTTAAAGTAAATTTCGTTTATTGCGGGAAAACTTATCCACATTGTGTGACTTAGTGGGAAATTGTGGGGCAATATTTCTATTTTTGGTTTCATAAGTGGTAGAAAGCTAAAATGCTGAATCTGATAGGAGTACATGAGTGTAAAATGGATGCAAAGGGCCGGGTAAGCATACCCAGTGGGCTCAAGAAGCAACTATTAGCCCTATTAGACCAAGGCTTTGTTTTGAAGCGTAGTGTTTTTCAAAACTGCCTGGAACTTTATCCCATGCAAGAATGGGAGCAAACCATGTCCAAGGTTAACAAGCTCAACCGCTTTGTAAAAAAGAATAATGATTTCATCCGCATGTTCACGGCTGGAGTGAAGCTGGTAGAAGTCGACGGAAGCGGTAGAATCAATGTCCCCAAAGACTTGATGACCTTCGCCGGACTTCAAAGTGAACTCGTGCTTTCAGCCTCTGTGGGCACCATAGAAATATGGGACAAAGCTCGCTATGAAGAAACCATTAACAATCCGTCGGTCGACTTTAGTCAGCTTGCCGAGGACGTTATGGGCGGCTTAAAGGACGATGAGGATGGACTATCATAAGCCCGTTCTTTTACATGAGAGTATCGAATTACTTGCCCTAAAACCAGATGGGATCTACGTTGACCTCACCTTTGGTGGGGGCGGTCACAGTCGAGAAATCCTAAACCTATTGAAGGGTGGGAAGCTATTTGGCTTTGACCAAGACCCTGATGCTATTGCCAACAAACCCGACGATGAACGCTTCACCCTAATTGAAGCCAATTTTAGGCACATAAGCAGAATGCTCCGTTTACATGGCGTTCGCAAGGTGGATGGCATTTTAGGAGACTTTGGCATCTCGTCGCATCAGATTGATGCTGCTGAAAGGGGCTTTAGTCTACGATTTGACGCAGAGCTCGACATGCGTATGAATCCCAGCAAAAGCCTGAGTGCCAAAACCGTTTGCAATGAATACAGCGAAAGAGGATTAATTGATATCCTAAAACGATACGGCGAATTGAATCGCCCCCACCTAGTTAGCAAAGCCATTATTGAGGCGCGCCCCTTGGAAAGCACATTCGACCTGGTAAAGGCTGTAGAGCGATTTGCACCTCGAAATAAGCATGGTCAGTTTTTAGCGCAGGTATTCCAAGCAATCCGAATTGAAGTTAACGAAGAATTAAAGGTGATTGAAGAAATGTTGACTCAGGCTCCAGACCTATTAAGCCCAGGTGGTCGCCTAGTTTGCATCAGCTACCATTCCTTGGAAGATCGTATCGTTAAAAATTTCTTTCGTGCCGGCAACTTCGACGGCAAAGCAGAAAAGGATTTCTACGGCAATTTAATTCGGCCTCTCGAACCTGTAACCCGAAAACCGATCGCTCCTAGCGATGACGAAATAATTGAAAACCCACGCGCCCGCAGTGCAAAACTGCGAGCAGCGGTAAAGCCCAGCGAAGAATGAAAGAAAACCAAAACAGAGCTGCTGCCATAGGCAATCTGCTTACGGGACGCTTTCTGGTGCACCCAAAAGTGCTTCAGCATTGGCGATTCATTCTATTTCTCTGCGTTTTGGCCTTAATCATGACCGCTAGTAGTCATACTGCCGAACAAAAGGTGCATCAGATCTCCCAGCTACGTTCCGAAATGAAAGAGCTTCACTCTCAATTTATTGATACCCGCTCGCGACTCATGAATGAGAGCATGGAAAGTAAGGTTTTAGATAGGGTGGAAGAAGCAGGCTTAGCGCTTCACAAAAGCGAAGAACCACCATTGGTACTTCAAGTAAATCAAGGAAAAAAAGAATAATTGCAAACTCAAAAATCCATATTATCCAGAGCTTTTGTGGTTTACATACCGCTTGGAGTCCTTGCCTTTCTTATTCTAAGCAAACTATTTAGCATTCAGTTTATCGAGGGTCCTGAGCTACGTGCTCGTGCGCAAGAAGAGGTGGTTAAGGAAATGAGCATTAAAGCCGAGCGAGGTAACATTTACAGTGCCGATGGTAAGTTACTGGCCACCTCCATGCCAGTATACGATTTACACTTCGACCCCGTGACCGTAGACGAGGAGCTATTTTTTAACGAAGTAGAGGCCCTTGGCCAATCTCTAGCGCAAATCCCCGGAAAATTAAGTGCCGCCGAATGGAAGAATCAGTTAATAAAGGCCCGCAATCAAGGGAATCGCTATTTCTCATTGGCCTCAGACCTCAGCTATAATGAGTTGCAGGACATAAAGGACTATCCCATTTTTAATGCGGGACGCTATAAAGGCGGACTCATAATTGAACAAGAGAACTTCCGGAAAATGCCATTGGGCAAGATTGCTGAACGCACCATTGGCCGTGAGAGAAATTCCTTTGCCACTGGACTTGAAGGGGCCTACTCTTCCTATTTATCTGGCCGCGATGGCAAAAGACTGAAGCAAAAAATTAGCAAGGGTAATTGGAAACCCCTCAATGACCTAAATGAAATTGAACCGGTAAATGGCTATGATCTGGTTAGCACCATTGATAGCCGGATGCAGGACATCACCCACCATGCCCTTTTGGAAATGCTTGAAAGGCAAGAGGCTGATCACGGATGCGCGGTGGTAATGGACGTCAAAACCGGCGCCATTCGCGCTATTGCCAATCTAGGGCGTACCGATAAAGGAACCTATTTCGAAAAACGCAATTATGCCGTTTGGGAAAGCACCGAACCCGGCTCCACCTTTAAGCTTGCCTCAGTCCTCGCTCTGTTTGAAGACGGCTATGCCGATACCAACACTCCGGTTGATACTGAGAACGGTATTTACGAGTACCGCGGTTCAAAGATCCGGGACAGTAATGGTAAAGGCTATGGCAAAACCAGTCTGCAAGTCGCCTTTGAAAAGTCGAGCAATGTTGGAATTGCCAAAACTGTAATCGACCATTATGAGCAGCAGCCCGAACGATTCATAGATCGTCTTTATAGCATCGGATTGCACAATAGATTAAACATCGATATTAAAGGTGAGGGTAAACCTAAAATCCCTAAACCAGCCGACCCCGACTGGAGTGGTATCTCACTACCGTGGATTAGCTTTGGATATCAAGTAAGCTTTACTCCATTACAGATATTAAGCTTCTACAATGCTATAGCAAATGACGGCGTCTTGATTAAGCCACGCTTTTTGGAAAGTATTCAGGAGCACGGGCAAGCGGTAGAAACCATAGAGCCAGAAGTTCTAAACCCGGCAATATGCTCACCGAACACCCTAAAAAAACTACAAAATCTCTTAGAAGGAGTAGTAAGCGACGGTACTGCATGGCGAGGCGCCGATGCAGTCTGTCAGCTTGCCGGCAAAACAGGCACCTGTCAACTTAATTATTGGAAGCAAGGCACCAAAGAATACCAGGCATCATTTGCGGGCTATTTCCCCGCTGATAAGCCACAGTATTCCTGTATCGTGGTAATCAATAAGCCCCAAAAGGCCTATTACGGCTCAACCGTTGCCTTCCCCGTATTCGAAAAAATCGCCGAAAGCATTTACCGCAACACTCCTCAATCTGCTCCAACACCAGAGAAAAAGCTTTATGCCCTTTTAGATGATAAAGCCGAGGGGCTCAATTGGAACCCTAGCCAAAAAGTGATGCCAAAGCTTATCGGCCTTAATGGTTCCGAAGCGATAAGCATTCTTGAGAATGCTGGGTATACCGTTAAAGCAAAAGGCTTAGGAAAAGTGGTGTGGCAGTTTCCTAGTGCCGAGACTAAACTCAATGACAACCCTTTAATAGAACTACAACTGCAATGAAGCTATTGAAAGACCTATTATATGGAGTATCCATTACCGAACGCGTAGGAGCTACTCAAATTGCAGTTAGCAAGGTTTGCTTTGACTCCCGCACCGTGAGTAAAGGCGCACTTTTCGTGGCAGTACGTGGCACCCAGGTAGATGGTCATGAATACATCGAAAAAGCGATCCAATTGGGAGCATGCTCAATAATTTGTGAGCAATTACCCGAAAAGCTGGAAGAGAAACTGAGCTACATTGTGGTTAAGGACAGCGCCGAGGCTCTGGCATTGGTGGCCGCTAACTTCTTCGACAATCCATCTTCCAAATTAAAGCTAGTTGGGATAACCGGAACCAATGGGAAAACTACCACCACCACCCTTCTGTACAAGCTATTCATGCAACTTGGTCATAAAGCCGGACTACTCTCTACGGTTAAAGTTTGTGTAGGTAAAGAAGAGTTTCCTGCGACACATACCACCCCCGATCCAGTGCAAATAAACTTCTACCTGGACAAGATGGTAAAAGCCGGCTGTAAATACTGCTTTATGGAAGCGAGTAGTCATGGTATTCACCAAAGGCGAACCGCTGGCTTAAGTTTCACCGGCGCCGTATTTACGAATATTAGTCACGATCATCTCGACTACCACGGAAACTTTGAAGACTATATAAAAGCTAAAAAGCGCCTCTTCGATGAGCTACCCAAGGGGGCTTTTATGCTTACCAATGCCGACGAGAGACACGGTATGACCATGGCTTTAAACACCAAAGCCAAAGTGCACAGCTTCGGACTTAAAAGTGATGCCGATTTTAAGGGTCGAATTCTCGAGCATCAGCTTAATGGCATGCTTCTACGTTTAGATAAGCACGAGGTTTGGACCAAATTAATTGGTCGCTTCAACGCCTCCAACCTAATCGCCATTTACGGAGTTGCGGCCTTATTGGATCAGGACCCATTGCAAATAGCCACCGCAATAAGCAGTCTAAAATCGGTTGCCGGTCGCTTCCAATACATCCAAAAAAATGAACTCACCGCAATAGTTGATTACGCTCACACTCCGGATGCGCTAGAAAATGTTTTAAAAACCATTGAAAGCATCCGCACCAATAATGAAAAGGTGATTACTGTAGTCGGTTGTGGCGGAAACCGCGATAAAACTAAGCGTCCAGAAATGGCCCGCATTGCGGTGGAGCTAAGCGATCAGGTTATTCTTACCTCCGACAACCCTCGCTTCGAAGATCCGGAAACCATAATTAAAGATATGGAAGCCGGAGTGGAGATGCACCAAAGCCATAAAACCTTAAAAATTGTTGACCGAAAAGAAGCGATTCGCACTGCATTGAGCCTAGGCCAAGCCAAAGACATCATCCTTATCGCTGGCAAAGGCCATGAGACCTATCAAGAAATAAAGGGAGAGCGCTTTCCCTTCGACGATCTGGCAATAGCCAAAGAAACTCTAGACCAAAAATATCCTAGCTAATGCTGTACTACCTTTTTAATTATCTAGACCAAGCCTACAACCTACCAGGAGCCGGGGTATTTCAATACATCACCTTTAGAGCGGCAATGGCCCTAATCATCTCCTTGGTGATCTGCCTACTCTTCGGTAAAAGTCTCATTGGCATGCTTCAGCGTAAGCAAGTTGGTGAATCAATCCGCGACCTTGGGCTAGAAGGTCAAGCCGAAAAAGCAGGCACCCCTACCATGGGCGGACTCATAATTCTAATGGGTATTCTGATACCCACGCTCTTGTTTGCCAAATTAGACAATGTATACATCATTATGCTGCTTATCACCACGGTATGGATGGGCGCAGTGGGTTTCCTAGACGATTACATTAAAGTCTTCCGTAAAAATAAAAAGGGCCTACCCGGTAAATTCAAAGTGGTAGGGCAAGTGGGCCTAGGAATTATCATTGGTGGACTCTTATACTTTAATGAAAATGTTACTATAAAGCCACGTATCTCTGGACCTCAAGTAATGGAGGTAGAGGGTGTAAGGGCCCAGAGCCTCCCCCAATACGGAGAAGCGGTTAAGTCTTTAAAAACGACTATCCCCTTTGTAAAGAACAATGAATTCGATTACCAAAGTCTAATCGAATGGATGGGGCCCATGGCCGAAAAATACGCCTGGCTACTTTTTATCCCCATTGTGATATTCATCATTACTGCCGTTTCAAATGGCGCCAACCTCACCGATGGCATCGATGGTTTAGCCACCGGCACCTCGGCCATCATTGGAATTGCCTTGGGCATCTTCGCCTATGTATCGGGTAGTATAATTTTTGCTGATTACCTCAACATCATGTACATCCCAAACACGGGAGAGCTAGTAGTCTTTATCGCTGCTTTTGTTGGAGCCTGTATTGGTTTCCTTTGGTACAACACCCACCCCGCTCAAGTATTTATGGGGGATACCGGCAGCTTAACCTTGGGCGGCATTATAGCCGTCTTTGCCATTGCAATTCGAAAGGAACTTCTTATCCCCGTAATCTGTGGCATTTTCCTCGCTGAAAACCTCTCTGTGGTTATGCAGGTGAGCTATTTTAAATACACGAAAAAGAAATTCGGCGAAGGCAAACGTATTTTCTTAATGTCGCCCCTTCACCATCATTACCAAAAGAAGGGCTTTCACGAATCAAAGATCGTGACTCGCTTTTGGATTGTCGGAATTTTCCTGGCCGTATTGGCCTTCGTAACCTTAAAGCTGCGCTAAACCTTGAATGGTAAATTGAACATATCAATTCTTGGTGGAGGCGAAAGTGGCTATGGCGCTGCCCTACTTGCTCATGTGCAGGGCCACAATGTTTGGCTTAGCGATGGAGGTAGTTTAAAAAGCAAATACCGCCAAGCCTTACAAAAAGAAGGCATTCCTTATGAGGAAGGCGGACACGATGAGGCCAAAATATTGGCTAGTGACCTGGTAATCAAATCACCAGGCATTCCTGAGAAAGCTCTCATTATTAAAAAGCTCCGCGCAGCAGAAATAAGCATTATATCTGAAATCGAATTTGCCTACCGCTATTGCGAAGGGAAGATAATCGCTATTACCGGTACCAATGGCAAAACCACCGTTACTAAGCTCATTCATTACCTACTGGTAAATGCGGGCTTAGATTGCGCCTTAGTAGGTAATATCGGTGACAGCTTTGCGAAGAGCCTAGCTCTAGAAAAGCATGATTATTATGCCTTAGAAGTAAGCAGCTTTCAGCTGGATGACATTGTAGACTTCAAACCCTACATCTCTATTCTTACCAATATTACTGAAGACCACCTAGACCGCTATGACTATTCAATAGACAATTACGCAGCGGCCAAACTAAGGATCTTCGAAAATCAGAGCCCCGAAGATCACTTCATCTATTGTGCGGATGACGCACTTAGCCTAAGCTATTTAAAAAAGGCCAAGGTTGACGCCCAGCAATGGGCTATTTCACTCGAAAGTGAAGTGGAAAACGGAGCCTTCCAAGCATCAGAAAACAATTATAAAATCATAATCAACAAGCAAGAGGACATGGATATTAATGAACTAGCCTTACAAGGCAAACACAATCGCTACAACAGTCTAGCTTCTGGAGTAGCAGGCCGATTACTAAACATACGTAAAGAGAGCATCCGCGAAAGCCTTTCTTCTTTCGAAAGCGTAGAGCACCGTCTTGAGCCAGTATTGGAAATTTATGGCATCAATTTTATTAACGACTCAAAAGCCACCAATGTAAATTCTACTTGGTACGCCCTCGAAAGCATGCAAAACCCCACCATTTGGATTGCAGGTGGTGTAGACAAGGGAAATGACTATTCACAACTTATACCCTTGGTAAAAAACAATGTAAAAGCATTGATCTGCCTTGGCGTCGACAATGAAAAATTACACAAAGAATTCGACCCAGTTATCCCAATGGTTATAGACGCCGCCAACATGGACGAAGCAGTTCGAATGGCCTATAAAATGGGAGAAAAAGGAGACAATGTTCTATTGAGTCCAGCTTGTGCCAGCTTCGATTTGTTTGAAAACTACGAAGATCGTGGCCGTCAATTTAAAGCAGCGGTAAGAAAGTTATAATTGAAGCTCTTTAATCTAAATATCAAAGTTGAAGGAGACCGTAGCCTCTGGGTATTGAGCATTCTTCTGGCGATTATAGGCACACTTACAGTCTATAGCGCTAGTAGCAACCTTGCCTTTAATCAGGGGGGCAGCACCTTTGGCGACTTGTTTAAACACAGCGCCTTTCTCCTAATTGGCTTTGGTTTGGCGATTGCTATTCACCGTGTAGATTACAAAATCTTTGGTGCACTAGCCAAGCTTTTGATAATCCCCATCATCCTCTTGCTTTTATACACCTTGTTCAATGGGGTTAATATTTCAAATGCATCACGCTGGATTAGACTTCCTTTTGGTCAGACTTTTCAAACTTCAGCCCTAGCAAGCGTAGTGCTAATTAGTTATATCGCTCGCTACCTAGCTCTTCACGAAAAGGAAGAAATGCAAAGTTTTAGAAAGCATTTCCTAGGGCTTATTGCGCCCATTCTTTTAACGGTAGGCCTTATTTTACCTGCCAACTTTAGCACCGCCGCCCTTATCTTCGGGGTCTCCTACCTAATGCTTTACATCGGAGGCTACCCGATTCGAAACTTGTTAATTTTAGCTGGTAGTGGTATTGCCGCCCTGGCTCTATTCATTTTACTGGTATTCGCTTTCCCCAATATCAGTAACCGAGTTGAAACCTGGAAAACCCGGATTGAAAGCTATTCTAGCGGAGAATCGGAAGAAAACTATCAAGTTACCAAAGCTAAAATGGCCATTGCCGAAGGAAATGTCTTGGGCAAGGGTCCGGGTAAATCGGTACTTAAAAACTTCCTTCCTCAATCCAATTCCGATTTCATTTTCGCGGTTATTGTTGAAGAACTTGGAACGATTGGTGGCTTCTTAGTCATCATCAGCTACATCTGGATACTTTTCCGAGTCTTGACCATCGCTAATAAGGCTAAAACCAATTTTGGCTCCTTGCTAAGCTTGGGCCTCGGACTAATTATTATTTCCCAAGCTCTGGTTAATTTATCGGTGGCGGTAAATCTTATCCCGGTAACGGGCCAAACCCTCCCCTTGGTAAGTAAAGGAGGAACTTCGGTCTGGATGACCTGTCTCGCATTGGGTATAATTCAAAGTGTTAGTCGTAGTCAGAATGTAGAAGAAAGTAAACCAGAACCTGAATCCGAAGCCGATAATACCGAACCTTTAAATACCATGACTCATGCCTAAACTTCGTTTTATGATAAGTGGTGGAGGAACGGGAGGACACATTTTCCCAGCGGTGGCCATTGCGGATGAACTTAAGAAAAGACATCCCGATGCCGAATTTCTATTTGTTGGCGCCAAGGATAAGATGGAAATGGAAAAAGTTCCGCAGGCCGGCTATGAAATTGAAGGGCTTTGGATTAGTGGTATTCAAAGAAGTTTAAGCGCTAAGAATCTAAGCTTCCCTTTTAAGCTTATTAGCAGCTTATGGAAGTCCTATTTCCTTATACGTGACTTTAAGCCTGATGCAGTTATTGGCACCGGTGGCTTTGCTAGTGGTCCCCTTTTATACATGGCCACGCGCGCCAAAATTCCAAGTTTAATTCAGGAGCAAAATTCCTATCCCGGCATCACCAATAAACTATTGGCCAATAGGGTCGATAAAATCTGCGTGGCTTACGATCGCATGAAACGATTCTTCCCGAAAGACAAAATCGTATTAAGTGGTAACCCTCTGCGCGCGGGTCTGGAAAAAAGCCTTTCGGCGGATGCGAAAGTGAAAGAAAATTTAGGCCTAAAGGGCGATAAGCCCACCCTACTTATATTGGGAGGAAGCCTAGGCGCCCGTCGCATTAATGAGCTCATCAGCGAAAGTATTGATAGCCTCGAGGACTTAGATATTAATGTTATTTGGCAATGCGGAAAGCTTTATTATGAAGCCTTGCGGGAAAAGCATCAAAAGCTGCCAGACAACTTTAAACTTCAGGCCTTTATTGCCGACATGCCACAGGCCTACAGCGCCTCAGATATTGTAGTTAGTAGAGCCGGAGCCAATACGCTAAGCGAATTAGCCGCAGTTGGAAAAGCCGCCATTCTTATACCATCACCTAATGTAGCTGAGGATCATCAAACCAAAAATGCCCAAGCACTTAGTAGTCATGATGCAGCCATCCTTTTCCAAGAAAAGCAAAGTGCCGAGGATTTAATGGCGACCCTCCGCAATTTGGTGAGCGATCCAAGCAAAACCGAAAGTTTAATGCGCAATATTTCCAAGCTCGCTCTTCCTAACGCCGCAGAGGTTATTGCTAACGAAATAGATGAATTAATTAGCCATGCTTAATCAAGCAAACATATACTTACTTGGCATCGGCGGCATCGGAATGAGCGCCTTAGCTCGTTATTTTCATAGTTCGGGTCGTAAAGTTTATGGCTATGATCGCTATCGCTCTGCGCTTTGCAAAAAACTCGAGGAAGAAGGAATGAAGATTCATTACGAGGATGAACCTAAGTCGATTCCGAAAAGCTTTACCAAAGACAGTACTTTAGTTATATACACACCCGCTATCCCAAGCGATCATTTAGAGTTAAATTTCTTTAAAGACCAAGGATACACGCTGCGCAAAAGAGCACAGATTCTTGGTGAAATTGCTCAAATGCATCAATGCTTAGCAGTTGCTGGCACCCACGGGAAGACCACCACCTCCTCCCTATTAGCGCATTTGTTTCGGCATAACCAAAAGGATATTAGTGCCTTTTTAGGTGGCATTAGCACCAATTACAACACTAATTTCTGGGGTCATGACGATACCGAGCTTTTAGTAACAGAGGCGGATGAATACGATCGGAGCTTTTTAAGCTTAAAACCCAGTGCAGCGGTAATTACCTCGACCGATGCCGACCACCTCGACATTTACGGGGATGGTGAAGAATTAGAGCGAACTTTTGAAGAGTTTGGCGACTCAGTTAGTGATTTACTATTGGTGAACGAGAAAACTCATCTTGCCAAAGGCTTGAAATATGGGCTCGATTCAAATAGCTCCTATTTTGCCGATCAAATTAGGGTCCACGAGCACCAATTCGTATTCGACCTAGTATATCCACAAGGAAGAATTAATCAGATTCACTTCCCTTTACCTGGCCGGCATAATATTGAAAATGCAGTAGCCGCTTCAGCCCTTGCGCTTAAATACGGTCTTAATGAAGAAGAACTAAAAGCTGGCCTCGAAAGTTTTTCCGGGGTTAAGCGTCGCTTCGAATACCATATAAAAAGTGACAAGCTGGTATATATAGATGACTACGCGCATCATCCTAGTGAAATATCGGCTTTAGCTCATGCAGTAAAGGAACTCTACCCACAGAAAAAAATTACTGCGATATTTCAGCCCCATTTATACAGTCGGACCCGAGATTTCCTAGAAGGCTTTGCCGAAAGCTTAGCCGCCTTCGATGAAATAATTCTATTGGAACTCTACCCAGCCCGTGAAAGACCCATTGCCGGTATTAATTCACGCGCCTTATTAGATAAAATCGAGCACTCGCAAAAATCAATATTGGGTAGGCAAGAAATAATCGACCGTTTTAGCGTAGACAAACCAGAAGTGATATTAAGCATTGGAGCAGGAGACATTGATCAGTTAATCGGACCCCTAAAAGTAGCCCTCCTGAAATGAAAAAGTGGCACTACATAAGTCTCTGGTCTATCGGGCTAATCACCTTTCTAGCACTAATCTCATGGTCACAGGGACGTTACCATGATATTCGAATTAACTCTATTGAATTAGAGTTTAAAAACCGCTTTGAGAAATCATTTTTGGACCCTTCAGAAATCCATGAAATAATCACTAGTAATTATGGAAAAATAGAAGGTTTACTAATGCTAGAAATTAACAAGGCATTGTTAGAAGAAAGCATTGAGAATCACCCCACTATCGCAAAAGCAGAAGTATATTCGGACTTAGATGGTAAATTGAGGATAATGCTATGGCAGCATGAACCATTGGCCAGAGTAATGAAGCCAAATGGCAGTCATTATTTACTGAAGAATGGTTTAAAAATGCCTTTAAGCCCGCATTATTCGGAGTCCGTTCCTTTGGTAAGCGGTGCTTTAAATGCAGAGAGAACCAAGAAGATAGCCGACTTTTTAGAAAGTCTAAAGGATGAGGAGTACTTCGCGAATGCCTTTGGTGCTTTGGCCTGCGATGAAAATGAAAACTGGACGCTCTACCCGCAAAAAGGAGCTTTCAAAATTCGTTTAGGGAAGCCGGAAGAAATAGAAAAAAAGCTGCGGAAACTGCGCGTGTTTTACGAGCAAGCTCCGTTAAATGAAGACATAAACACAATACGGGAAATTGACCTTCGCTACGAAGGGCAACTAATCTGTCGCAAAAGATAGTTATGAATCCGGGAGAAATTGCAGTAGGCTTAGACATAGGAACCACCAAAATTGTGGCCATGATTGGTCGCAAAAATGAATTTGGCAAGCTCGAAATTGTCGGGATCGGCAAAGCGCGCTCCCTGGGGGTTCAGCGCGGGGTGGTAACCAATATCGTTAAAACCATTGAATCTATAAAAGAAGCCGTTGAGGAAGCTGAGGCACAAAGCGGGCTCGATGTTGCTTCGGTAGTTGTTGGAATCGCGGGTCAGCATATCCGCAGCACCCAACACAGCGATTACATCAATCGCGCTAATCCGGATGCCGTAATTGAAGATCAAGACCTACAAGAACTGATCGACAATGTGCACAACCTAGTAATGTTGCCAGGGGAGGAAATTATTCATGTCTTACCCCAGGAATATAAAATTGATGGTCAGGCCGACATCCGCGAGCCCAAAGGAATGTACGGTAGTCGACTCGAAGCTAACTTTCACATCGTAGTAGGACAGATTTCCTCCATTAAGAATATTGGACGTTGCGTGCGCTCTAGCGAACTCGAGATTTCGGATATCACCCTCGAGCCTTTAGCCTCGGCTGAAGCAGTTCTTTCCCAAGAGGAAAAAGAAGCAGGGGTAGTGCTAGTAGATATCGGTGGTGGGACCACCGATGTGGCAATCTTTAAAGATGGCATTATCAGACATACCGCGGTAATCCCATTTGGCGGTAATGTAATTACGGAAGATATCAAAGAAGGTTGCTCCATTATTGAAAAGCAGGCCGAATTACTGAAAATCAAATTTGGCTCAGCCTGGCCCGGAGAAAATAAAGAGAATGAAATTGTTAGCATTCCTGGTCTCCGCGGAAGAGAGCCGAAAGAGATCTCCATGAAAATGCTGTCCAAGATTATCAACGCTCGGGTGGTGGAAATCATTGAACAGGTATACCTGGAGATTAAAAATTACGGCTACACCGAAAACAAGAAAAAACTTATCGCTGGCATTGTACTCACTGGTGGTGGAGCACAATTAAAGCACATCAAGCAATTAGTGGAATTCGTAACCGGAATGGACACCCGTATCGGTTACCCTAATGAACACTTAGCAAGCACCAGCAACGACGATCTTTCCTCTCCTATCTATGCCACAGCCGTTGGTTTAGTACTAAAAGGTCTAGAAGGACAAAGCCGCAGAGCTGCTTTAAGGGAAGAGGAAGAAGAATTAATAAATAAGGAGACTACTGCAGAGAATTCGGAAATAGAAGATCCAGAACTTGAAAATCAAAGTTCAGAAAATGCGGATGAATCAAGTGAGCAAGAGCAAGCTTCTAAAGAAAAGAAGAAAGGCCGCTCTCCTTCCGTATTTGAAAACTGGGCTGCAAAATTCAGAAACTTTCTAAACGAGGACTTGTAGAAATGAGCGACGCAAATAATCAGGATATGATGCCTTTTGACCTTCCCAAAAACAAATCTTCCGTCATCAAAGTACTTGGTGTAGGAGGAGGAGGTAGTAATGCGGTAAATCACATGTACGCAGCCGGAATCAACGGTGTAGACTTTGTGATTTGTAATACCGATGCCCAAGCGCTAGAAAATAGCCCGGTACCGAATAAAATTCAATTGGGCGTGAGTCTTACCGAAGGACTAGGTGCCGGCGCCAACCCAGAGGTGGGTGAAAAAGCCGCACAAGAGAGCTTAGGGGAAATTTCTAAACTACTGGAAACCAATACAAAAATGCTTTTCATCACCGCTGGTATGGGAGGTGGCACCGGGACCGGAGCCGCACCCGTTATCGCTAAAGCGGCGAAAGACCTTGGCATTTTAACTGTAGGCATTGTAACCAGTCCCTTCCTTTTTGAGGGTCGCATGCGACAGGACCAAGCCGAAAAAGGTATTGAGTCTTTACGATCAAATGTCGATTCCCTGGTAGTCATCAACAATAATAAACTGCGGGAAGTATATGGCAACTTAGGCTTTAAAGCAGGTTTCGCTAAGGCGGATGAAGTCCTATCTACCGCCGCTCGAGGTATTGCAGAGGTTATTACTCATCACTATACCACCAACATCGACTTACGTGATGCAAAGACGGTTTTAGCAAATTCTGGAACTGCCATTATGGGCGCTGCCACCGCGCGTGGTGAAAACCGGGCCAAAGAGGCGATTAGCTCCGCACTAGACTCCCCTTTACTCAACGATAATCATATTCGCGGGGCCAAAAACGTCCTCCTTTTAATTGTTTCGGGCCACGAAGAAATCACTATTGATGAAATCGGCGAGGTGAACGACTTTATTCAGACCGAAGCCGGTGGCGCTGCTAACATCATTATGGGTATTGGTGAGGACGAAAGTCTTGGCGATGAAGTGGCCATCACCATTATTGCGACCGGTTTTAACCCGGATCAGCAAAAACAAGTGATTGGTAAAGCGCCCGAAAAAATCGTTCATCCCTTGGAAGACGATCAGGCAATAAGCACCTCACTCTATGACAAACCCATCCAAATGGATGAAGAGGACAATGATTCTCTTCTTGATGCTGAATTAGACCGAGCACTGAGTCAAGAGCAAGAGGAAAAGCAAGAAGTGCAAGCCTCATTATTTGAAGAAGAAGCTTACCCTACTTCCCAACCTATACCAGAACTTCATCCGGAGCCTGAGGCAAAAGCTCCTTCGGTACATCATTTAGAGGAAGACATAGAAGAGTCTCCAATTGAAGATCAACATGAAGAGGAGGCAATTCCAGAAGCTCAAGCGGAAGAGGAGGAATTCAGGTTTGAAATTCGTGAGGAAGCAAGCCTAGAAGAACCCAATGAAATAGAGGCCACAAAGCCTGAAGCCCCTGAACAACCAGAGACTGAAGAGGAAGATCATATTCGTTTCGACCTAGAAGAGTCCTTACCTTCCGAAGATGAACAACCGCAGGAAGTCTTTCAGGGCCTATCCCTTAGTGATGAAATAAATCAGCTAAATGCTGCTGAAGCAGAGAAAAACCCAGTTGCATCAAGCAAAGATGAGGAAGCTGATGAGATGAATTTCGACTTCTTCACTATTGGTCAGGACGATGAATCCCCATCAATCGAAAGCGAAGTTGAAGACGCTTCCCCAAACACAGAAATAGCCGAAACTCCACAGGAAGAAGCTCCACAGCGTAAAGTTTACAGTCTTTCCGATTACGAAGCCCTAGAAGCTAAGCTAAAGGGAGAGGTAGAGCCTGAGAAAGCCAAGGTAAGCCCTCAGGTTGAGGCCGAGTTGGAGGATGAAGCCCTACATTTTGAGGTAAAAACGAAGGAAGAAAAGCCTAGTCAGCCTCAAGAAAGCAAGGTGGTAGACCCCATGAACTCGAGCATTGAGGAAAGCATGCGACTTAGGGCAGAAGAGCGACGTGCTAAACTTAAAGCCTTTAATTACCGCTTTAAGAACAATCCGCATAGCTTAGATGAAACCGATAAAGAGCCCGCCTATAAGCGCCATGGCATCGATATCGAACAAGGATCTATCTCCAAGCAGGAGACCCAGAGCAGAATGACCTTAAATAATTCGGATGGAGGTAACGATTTGAAATCGAACAACAGTTTCCTCCACGATAATGTAGATTAGAACCCGGGAGGCGGCCACTTGGCCGCCTTTTTTTTGCTGTAATTCTCGCTACCTTTGCGGCCTTAAAAACAAGAAATATGAGCCTAAGTAAAAATATTGTTGAGGAAATTAAAAATGCCATGCGTGCCAAAGATAAAGTGCGCTTAGAGGCTTTACGTGGCATTAAATCAGCGCTTATGCTCGCACAGACCGAAAAGAGCGCGGGCAGTGAGCTTAGTGATGAGGAAGAATTAAAAATCCTAACCCGCCTGCAAAAACAGCGCAAAGACTCCATTCAGATTTATGAGGAGCAAGATCGTAGTGATTTGGCAGAAGAGGAAAAAGCGCAGTTAGCGGTAATTGAAGGATTTTTACCGAAGGCCTTAACTGAAACTGAGTTAACCGAATACCTGAAAAACTTGATCGCACAAGTAGGTGCTTCTGGCCCTCAAGACATGGGTAAAGTGATGGGACGTGCCAGCAAAGAACTGACCGGCAAGGCAGATGGCAAAACAATTTCGGCCAAGGTTAAAGAATTACTTTCGGCCTAAATCAGCTATTTGAGCTAAGTTTTCTTGCCTAATGGCTAAAAGCCTTTAGCAAAGGTCACCTAGCTGTCCTTGCCCTGAAGCGAACTTGCCAAAATTGCTTTTAACTACTTACCTAACAGCTTTAATCTAAGCCCTAGTAAAACCAAATCTAGATGAACTCAAACAGCTATAGCCGGGAGGAAATCGTTGAATATTACGACAAAACCCAGGTACATTATGAGCGCAGTTGGAATCTAAAAAAGAGCTTCTCCCTGCATTATGGTATTTGGGATCAAAGCACCCAGAATTTCCATGAGGCTTTGGAGAACACCAACAAGACCCTTTTTGAAGCTGCGGAAATTAAAGCTGGCGATGCTGTTTTGGACGCAGGCTGTGGTGTAGGTGGTGCAGCCTTTTACATTAATAGCCGTTGCCCCGAGTCTAAGGTTACGGGAATCAGCTTAAGCTCCAATCAGATTAAGCAGGCGAATGAACGCCTTCAGTCATCTGGACTGGAAAACCGACTTAATTTCCAGGTTGCCGACTTTACCGACACTCCATTTGAGGACGAAAGCTTTGATGTGGTATGGGCCTGCGAAAGCGTATGTCATGCCGACAATAAAGCCGACTTTTTAAAAGAAGCCTACCGGCTACTTAAGCCAGGAGGCCGATTGGTAATGTTTGACTTCTATCTTACTCCGGAAGGGCAAAAAGACCCCAAAGGCTACATTAACAAGTGGAAGCAAACTTGGGCTATTTCTAACTATGCTGCGATTGATGAGTTTAGCAATCAATTAAATGAGCTTAATTACAGCGATATCCAGCGCATCAATTATACCCCTAAGGTGGTAAAGAGTGCCAAAAGGATGTATCGCTTGTATTTCTTGGGCGTATTTTTCTCCAACCTCTACCGTTTATACAATCCCAAGGTTTCGCGATTTGCAGACTCCCACTACCTGTGTGGAAAATACCAATACCTTGCTTTGAAGGATAACTTATGGGAATACAATCTATTTACGGCGCGGAAGAAGTAAAACTCAAGTCAATTGGAAGCAATTAGACTTCCTTCTTTTGTCCTATTAGATAGAGAATCTTGGCTGGCCCAGATTGCTTTTTACCTATTTGCCAATCATATTCATCTCCACCAGGAACAAGTGCCACCAGCTCCTTTAACTCTTTGATGGAATAGGTGCGCAAGGAGGAAACGACTCCATCCCAAAGCACCATAAGGGGTAAAACCGGAATTAAATAAGTGAAGAGTAAACGCGACCATTTAAAGGGTCTAATAAAAGGGGTGCTAAACCAGAGGCTTATCGGTGAAAACAACATAGCCATAATGCTTGGCAGGCTGCGTTCCTGTCCCTCAAAAATCGCGATTGGTTCTCCTTCTTGTACGGCGTTGCTCAAAATTTTCACCGCCTCCTCAGGTCTAAAGTGATGAAAGGATAGAAAAAGCGTTCTCAAACCTTTTAAGCTTTCTGGCACTTGTCGAGCATCGACCGGTTGAGGATGGTAGGACAAACCTTTTAGTGGGCCCAAACGTGACGCCATTTCAGGATGCGGATAATAATCGCTAAAGGTAATCTTAAGGTCTGGAATTTTAGCCTGCAGCCGTTCTGCCATGGTTAATAAGGCACCACCGGCACCCGAAGCTAGATCTACTATATGGGGCTCCTTACTGTTCTTAAGGATTGCTACTAAATCCGCCTCAATGGGCTCAAACATTTTAGTTCGAGCGGCTAGAAATTCTAGAAAATCGGTTGCAAATGACCGTAGGTTTTTGGGAAACCAAGCCTGGTCCTCCCACTCCATTAGATGTATTCTGGCCATAGCGCACTCTTTCGACTAAGTTACGAAATTAGCCCTCAGACTAAGCGATGCCGAAGGGCTACTTGTACTGCCTCTACCTTATTATGAACTTGCAATTTTTGATAAATATTCTCAATGTGCTTTCGCACGGTTGATGGACTAATAAATAGGTTCTCCGCAATTTCCTGGTAATTCCTCCCCGCTGCTAATTGCTCTAAAATCTCGGTTTCTCTTTTGGTTAAACCATAATCTATCTGGGTATCCACTTGTTGTGCACCATAGCGAATCAAGCCTAAGGCTTTACTTGCTATTGCCGCTGACATGGGTGCACCCCCTTCTAAAACCTCAGCAATACTCGCATGAATTTTATCCGGCCGTTCATCTTTTAAGAGGTAACCATTAGCCCCCGCCATTATTGCCTTCAATATATAGTCTTCCTCATCGAAGACCGTACTCATTATCACTTTAAGCTGTGGATAACGTTTTTTAAGCTCCTCGGTGGCGCTAATTCCATCCATCTCAGGCATATTAATATCCATGAGCACCACATCCAAATTATGATCTTCTTCTAGCTTATTCAAAAGACGGGCACCCGTAGGCACTTGCCACTTCACTTTTATATTATCGGCAAGCTCCAGCTTCTCTTGGAGACTTTTGGCCAAACGGCTATTATCTTCTGCTATGGCAATGTGTATCATAATCAAATGCTGTATTCAAAAGTGAAGAAATCGAAGCTTAATTGCTATACGACAGATGTCGTATTCTTTTTAAGCTTTAATCTTATTTGCGTGCCCTTACCGCGTTCCGAGCTCATTTCGAACTGTCCGTTGATTTGCTGCATGCGCTCCTTCATATTAAGCAGGCCATAACCATTTCCATGTTCCGATAAGTCCATTCCCCGACCATCATCTTGGATTTCAAATACCAAACTTCCTTCTTCTTCCATTATGCGAATTTTAAAAGTATTGAAGTCTGCGTGCTTAATGGCATTTACCAAGGCCTCCTGGCAGATGCGATAAATATTGATGGTCTGTGCTGGACCCAGCTCTACTTCTGATTCGAGGTGATTCTCTATTTCAAAACCAGGACGTCCTCTTAATGCCTTTGCGCCAAACTCTTGCAGTTTGGCCACTAGCATTTGCAGCTTAATACTGTCGTTATTCATGGCCCAAATGGTTTCTCTGAGCTGAGCCATAGTATCCCTTACTTGATCACTTATATGTTCGTATTCCTCCTTACGCTTACCGTCCTGCTCCACATAGGCCAGGTTATCAACTTCCGAGCTAATAATGGTAAGCTGAGTTCCAATATGATCGTGTAAATCTCGAGATATTCTCACTCTTTGCGCTTCCATATTTTGCTTCAATTCAGCTTTAGCTAATTCCTCTTTAAGCAAGGCCTCTTTCTCCAGTTGTTTCCGCTTCAGCTGCTGCTGACGGTAAATAATAACTGTTATAAAAATCAAAATAAATACACCGGCAGAAAGCAAAGCCAAATACCAGCGTTGCTCCTGGACCTTCAAATCTTGTTGGGCCAAGGCCGCTTTATTTTCGGCCAGTTCTCTCTCCTTCTTCTCCGTTTCATAGAGGGCCTCGGTTTCGGCTATCGCTTTGGCCTTCGATTCATTAAAGATGGAATCTTTTAAGCTTTGATATTTTTGCGAATAGGCATAGGCCTTGGGATACCTCTCGCTTAAAGCATAGTAATCAGCGATTTTACCATATAAATCGTAGGCCAAGTTTTTAAAGTCGTAATCGGCAATCAATTTTTCGGCCTCTAGAAAAAAAGCTTCCGCTGATGAGCTTTTACCGGCAGCAATGTATAAACTGGCCAGGTTCATATAATTTAAGGCCAGAGAGTGATTGTCGCCATTTTCACGATTAGTAGCCATCGCTAGGCGGTAAAATTTCTCCGATTCTTGCCACTGCTTGAGCCCAGAATAAGCCCCTGCCACATTGTTGTAAGCAATGCCCATTTCGGCACGATCGCCTAGGTCCTCCGAAATTTTCATGGCCCGCTTATAATAAACTAAGGCCGAATCGTATTGCTGTAAAGCCTCATTTATAGCGCCAATATTATTGTAGCCCTGCTTTGCACTAAGCATATTGCCCATGGCTTCGTGGACCTTAACCGACTCCACAAAATATTCTAATGATTTATCGTAGTCGCCCTGATAATAGAAGACTACCCCAATATTATTTAAACCCTGCGCAATTCCTTCTTGATTATCCAGGTCTTCCTCAATTTGAGTAGCCTTAGTAAATTCTTCTAAAGCCTCAGGGAAATCTCCTTTCTCCGTATAAATTAGAGCGACATTATTATAAAGCTTAGCCAAGCCAGGCTTATAATCTATTTTTTCGGCGCGCTCAATGGCCCGAGCATAGGTCTGCAAGGCCTCATCCTGCTGATACCGACGTTGCTGAAGGTTTCCGTATTGATTTAAGGCCTCGATATAGTACTCCTCTTCCTCAAAGCGTTCACTAAGACTAAGTGATTTTTTGATAAAGACTTCCGCACTGTCATGGTTAAGAATCAACCATTCTCTACTAATATTAAGATAGGTTTCAATTGAGCTTCGTGCGTTTGGAGCCGTCTCAATTATAGCATTCAAGCTGTCTACCTTAGTCTGGCCATAAAGCATGCAGCCCGACCAAAAGGTCAGGCTGACATGTAAAATTATAGTACTTAGTTTTTTCATTCTCAGGCTTTCGGAGAATGAAAAATACTAATTTTTAATATTCTGCTTCTTCTAGGTAATCGGCAATTAGCTCCGCCTGAGTTTCAAAGTACTCAGCCCGACTAGACTTTTGCCACTCTTTCATATCTGCAAGAATAGCTTGCGCCTCTTCCAAATCGCCCGAATCTTGATACTTAAACTGGAAGGACTCAGCCATCGGACGCAAGTCCTCATCAATTGAGCCATCAATCTCATCCATATAATATTCCAATTGATCCTCTAGGGCATCATCATATTCAAAAGGCTCAATATCCTTTAGCTCCCCCTGGGCAGTACGAATCGCTTTGCGCAAATTGGTAATAATAATCGCTAAGGTGTCTCCCTTGTTGGCGTCAATGGCATTAAATAGGGCCGTAAGCTCGCCATCAATGCGAAAGTATATGGAGGTTAGCTCCCTTGTATAGACCGTAACCTCATCTAGTAGAATCTGCTTATTTCGCAAAATAGTATCACGGCGAAGATCTACTTGATAGGTCTTTCCAAAATAATCCTCTGCCTTTTCAATTTTAAAAGCAGCATCGAGCATTTTTAGCTCCGCCTTATTGGCCGCTTCAAAATACTTCTGCAAATCTTCATAGGAGTTATAGCGGTTTGCAGTAAGTTCCTCTGCTGCTCCAAAATCCTTTTCAAAAGCCTCTAGATAAAGGTCTAAGGCGGCCATGTACTCGCGGTGCAAAACATCATCGCCATTGTAGGCACCTACTCTACTTAAAGAGCGCTGACTATCCTTCATTTGCTCCACGACCATTTCGCGGTATTTATTAATTCGACGAGCATCATCACCTTTAACTACCGCTTCCAAATAGCGCATATTTTTAATTCCAATCTTACGGGTTTGGGCTTGAAACTCGCGGTAATAGGAGCGCGCATCTTTATAACGCCGTTGCGCATCTGCAACCGGAATTAAAACAAAAAGGGCTAAAATAATGCCGAGTACTTTTTTCATAATCTACTAAGTCTTACAACAAAGATAAACTTGCTAAGCGAGCCGCAAAGCAGGAGCAAAAAAAATCCCGACTGCCCCTAAAGTAGAAGTAGTCGGGATTAAATTATTATTGAATGAATCTTACATCATTCCGGGCATTCCACCACCCATTCCAGCTGCGGCTGCGGCGTCATTTTCATTAGGAATTTCAGTAATAGTAGCTTCAGTAATTAATAGCATACCAGCTACCGATGAAGCATTCTCTAAGGCAACACGAGTAACCTTAGTAGGATCGATAATACCTTGCTCGTACATATTGCCAAAAGCTTCTGTTTTAGCATTGTAACCGAAGTCATCGCTTCCTTCTTTCACCTTATTGATAATTACTGATGCTTCTTGACCAGCGTTAAAGGCAATTTGACGAAGTGGTTCCTCGATAGCACGGTGTACGATGCGAATACCAGTTGTCTCGTCTTCATTGTCACCACTTAAACTTTCCAACACCTTGGAAGCGCGCACAAGAGCAACTCCACCACCAGGAACAATACCTTCTTCGATGGCCGCACGAGTAGCCGCTAAAGCATCATCTACGCGGTCTTTCTTTTCTTTCATCTCTACTTCTGAAGCAGCGCCAACATAAAGTACCGCAACTCCGCCAGCTAGTTTAGCTAAACGCTCTTGTAGCTTTTCTTTATCGTAATCTGAAGTAGTGCTTTCGATTTGCGCTTTAATTTGGTTTACACGACCCTCGATAGCCGAAGCTTCACCAGCACCATTTACAATAGTTGTATTGTCTTTATCGATGCTCACCTTCTCTGCCGTACCTAGCATATCCATGGTAGCGTTTTCCAATTTGAAACCGCGCTCCTCAGAAATAACGGTACCACCAGTTAGGATGGCGATGTCTTCCAACATTGCCTTACGACGATCTCCGAATCCAGGGGCTTTAACCGCAGCAATTTTTAGGCTGCCGCGAATTTTATTAACTACCAAAGTAGCTAAGGCCTCGCTTTCAACATCCTCAGCAATAATTAATAAAGGGCGTCCACTCTGAGCCGCTGGCTCAAGAATAGGAAGCAACTCCTTCATATTGCTAATTTTCTTATCGTAAATAAGAATTAAAGGACTTTCTAAATCGGCAATCATCTTTTCGCTGTCGGTAACGAAATAAGGTGAAAGGTATCCGCGGTCGAACTGCATACCTTCTACCACATCAACGTAAGTTTCGGTACCCTTTGCCTCTTCTACGGTAATCACCCCTTCTTTCTTAACCTTGCTCATCGCCTCAGCAATTAGTTTACCAATAGCGGAGTCGTTGTTCGCAGAAATTGAGGCTACTTGCTCAATTTTATCATAACTATCGCCTACTTCCTGACTTTGACTGCGAAGGTTTTCGATAATAGCGCTAACCGCCTTATCCATTCCACGCTTAAGGTCCATAGGAGCAGCACCGGCTGCTACATTCTTTAAACCTTGGTTAAAAATAGCCTGCGCTAAAACAGTGGCGGTAGTAGTACCGTCACCAGCAACATCAGCGGTTTTGCTGGCTACTTCCTTCACCATCTGGGCACCGATGTTCTCTACTTTATCTTCTAATTCAATCTCCTTTGCTACGGTTACCCCGTCCTTAGTTACATGAGGAGCACCAAAAGACTTTTCAATGATCACATTACGACCTTTAGGACCTAATGTTACTTTAACCGCATTCGCTAATGCATCAACACCACGCTTTAAACCGTCGCGTGCTTCTAAATTGAATTTAATTTCCTTTGCCATTTCTCTTTCGATTTTAGCTTAATTAGATTAACCTACAATTGCATAAATGTCCGACTCACGCATGATCAAGTAGTCTTTACCTTCATGCTTGATTTCGGTACCACCGTACTTTCCATAAAGTACCACGTCACCAACTTTAACCGTCATTGGCTCATCAGCTTTACCATTGCCTACCGCAACAACAACACCTTGTTGGGGTTTCTCTTGGGCAGTATCAGGAATGATAATACCGGATGCCGTAGTAGTTTCGGCAGCACTTGCCTCAACTAGAACACGGTCTGCTAGGGGTTTTAAATTGATATCAGCCATTGTTGACTATGCTTTTAAGTTAATATTTGTTGCTTGTAAATTTGCTTGTGCAATAGTCAGAAAATATGCCAAGGCAGATTCACCGGTTTTTTTCTGTCATTCTGCCATAGGAGGCTGACAAAGTCCTGACAAGCATTAAATAGAAGTGTCAATAATTCTCACCCAATATTCAACCTTTGGAAATTAAATCGGTTATAAAAGAAAAATATAGTAGATGACACACCTTAAACCCGGGGACCAAGCCCCCGACATCAATAGTCAAGACCAGAACGGCAATCCCTTAAAATTAAGTGATTTTAAGGGTCAAAAAGTAATCCTATACTTCTACCCAAAAGACGACACCCCTGGCTGTACAGCCGAGGCTTGTAACTTTAGGGACAACTACAGTCTTTTAAAAGAAAAGGGCTTTGCGATAATTGGGGTTAGCGCCGACAATGAAGCTAAACATCAAAAGTTTGCCGCTAAATATGATCTCCCCTTCCCGCTAATTCCCGACACTGAAAAAGAAGTCATCAAGGCTTACGGCGTATGGGGACTAAAGAAATTCATGGGACGAGAATACGATGGTATTCACCGGGAAACCTTTGTAATTGACGAGCAGGGACTAATCGAAAAGGTATACCACAAGGTTAAAACCAAAGAAGCTACAGAGCAGATTCTGGCGGACTTTAGTTAATCGTAGTCAAGGAAAATTAAGGCCTGGTTACCAAAGGTAGCCAGGCTTTTTTTATTACCGCTCGCGGTGAAAATCGAGTGAGCCTTGGTAACTAAATTGAATATCTAAATCGTTTTCATCCTTAGCTACCCCCACTATCGTGTAGGTTTCCCCATCGCGAATTACTTCGAACTCAGCCGACTGTAGGATAAACCAGAGATCGCTATTGTTAAATACCACCGGGTTTAAAGACGATAAACCCAAACTAAAAGGGGAACGAGCCGTATCCAAACGATAAACCCCTTCTGCCAAGCCTAAACTATCACTACTCCAAGCTTCAAAAGCTAAGAAGTAACCATGGCCTTTTACACCACTGGGAAAACCAGTGGAATCGTAATCAATGCTGATCCCTTCTGTATACAAGACCATTTCCTGGCTGTAAGGTGAAGCATTGGCATCAGGGAAATGCATTATAAAGCCAGCCTCCATAGGAAAGCGTTCGCCGTCGATAATTAATTCTTGTGGGAAGCGTGGTTCGGGCTTCTCTTCTTCCTTAGAGCAAGCCGCTGAAATTAGCAGCACACTAAGACTTGCTATCAGTATTCTAGTTCTCATGCCACGAAGAAAATAAAAAAAGCGCCCTTAGTTTAGAAAACAAAACCTAAGAAACAGCTAAAAAAAAAGCCGCTCCCTTGGGAACGGCCTTCTTAAACAAATAACAATATTTTAATTCTGCTCTTCCTCGTCTACGCTTTGTGGCATGTCTGAGTTCTGATCGGCAGCTCCACTTGGCAATTGGAAGTTCTGACCCGCTGGGGCAGAAGGAGTAGCAATATCTACGCTCTCTACCGCAGAAGTAGGTACCTCACCACTAGTAGTATTGGGGCTAATTACAATATTAGCAGCCATTACCAGCACTACTAAAGCGATAGCCAAGGCCCAAGTTCCGCGGTCTAAGAAATCCGTAGTTTTCTTAACCCCTCCAAATAGCTGGGTGCCACCGCCGCCAAAAGAAGAACTTAAACCTCCTCCTTTAGGGTTTTGTACTAACACGATTAAAATAAGTAGTACACAAACGATGATAATCAATGATGTAAGTAAAAGGGCCATAATCTTATCTATTAGTTGCTCTTAGCCAGTTTTTTAATCTCCAAAATTTGGCTGGCAAAGAAAGTACTTTTTTCGGGATATTTCAACTTAAGAATTTCATAGGCTTGAATTGCCTTTTTATAATGCTTCTGGCGGATATAAACTTTGGCTAAGGTTTCAGTCACCATCCCCAAGCCTTCGCTTTCTTCGCGACTCGGACTAGGATTGTTTACACTAGGACTAGCCTCACTTCCGCCTAAGCGACTTTTCATTTTGAGCTCGGGAAGTTTATCGACAAATGAGTCCAATAAATCTACCTTCGCCTTTATTTCGTGACGCGGACCCTGCTCGGCGTCTACTTCTCCATCACGCAATTTGCGCAGCCAATCACTAAAGGAAAGCTCTTCTTCCAAGACCGGAGCTTGACTATCATCTGCCTCAGGCAGCACTTCGAGGTCGGCATTAAGTTCCTCTGCATTTACTGGCTCCTCTTCAATGCTTTGCTCTGCTTCTGCCGACTCGGAAGACTCGGGTTCACCTTCTAATGCTTCAGGTATTGTCTCTTCGTGCTCCGTTTTCGCTTCCTCCGGCGCTTCCTGCCTTAACTGAGCCGCTAATCCCTCTATGCGCTCAATTTCCGCATCTAAATTATCCGCTGCAGGCTCAGTAGCTTCCTCAGTTTCATTTTCAAGTTCATCAATCTCAAACTCCATTGAAGCCTCATCAGCCTCACTTGATTCGGCCTCGAGTTCCACATCAAACACATGCTCCTCATCAATAGGTAAATCAGACATTAGAGATTCCAAGCGGCTATGCTCTTCCATCAAAGTCTGCATTTCCTCCTCGCTAAGGGCATTGCTGGCCTTTAAAGCCTCTAGGCGGTCACGAATTATACGGATCCGTGCACTTAAAGCTAAGTCACCCTGATCTTCCTTATCCACAAGCTCATTCTCCTCAACCGCCTCGACTTTTTCTTCAAACTCTTCTTGGTTGCTTGCTTCAGTTTCGGTTTGCTCAGTAGCTTCTACCTCCGGCTCCTCAGCTTCAGTACTTGGATCTTCAGCTTCTACCTCAGAGCTCCCTTGCATTTGGGCTTCCCTTCTTTCTACAAGAGCAGCGATATCTATAGGACTATCCGCTGTTTCCGAATCGGTATTTGATTCATCCGAATCGGCTGCTCCTTCGCCCTTGGCGAAAAGCTTCTCCCCCATCCCTTTACGCTCTTGCTCAAACTGCTCACGTATCGCCTTATTTCGAGCCAATATTGCCTTTACTCGCTCCTGCGGACTCAGATCACTTAAGTCCTCAGGAACCGCTCCCAATTTTTCCTCCGCAGGGACTTCGCTCTCTTCCGGTTTATCTATTTGGGGACTAATTGTTTCTTCAACTACGGTATCCTCCTTATGACTTAATTCGGGACTAGGAGCTTCCTCCTCGGGGACAGCAATGCTCTCTTTATCTTTAGAATCGTCGGCCTCAAGATTAGGCTCCGAATCGGTGGCAATTAGCTCCTCCGCTTCGCTTTTAACACTTTTTTCCTCCTTCTTAACTTCCTCAGGCTCGCTTACCACACTCAGAGGTGCAGGTCTAGAAACGGCTTTCTGCTTGCCTTCAAAAAGTTCAAATAGTACCGATCGATCATTGGAGAGCGCTGCAGCCCGACCAAGTTGTTGATTAAAAAGATGGGCTGATGAATAACGCAAACGCAATCCATAGAGCAACTGAATGACCTGGGAATAAGGGTATTGAGCAGCCAACTCTCTTAAGTCATCTACCTCAAAATCCTCAACGGTATAGGGTTCCGCAAGTAACTTTATGAATTCTTCAGTTCTCAATTACCAATTGCCGATGGACTGATTTAAAATGTTTTCAGCTAGCTCCTGCGCGACTTGATCATGCAGTTCTGCTTCAATTGCGTTAATATCCTGATTTGCATCGAAATCCACAAATCGAGAAAAACTACGTTCAAATCCCTTATCCGGTTCCTTTTCGTTGATGTAAATCACGTTTACCTCAACGGTTAAACGGTTTTGCGCCACAGATCCTAAATTAGAAGCCTGAGCATTAATTGGATCTATTGAATAACGACGAATTTCTCCGCTAAACTGAAGGTCGCCGCCACGGCTCACTAATTCTAAGGGAGTCTGTTGAACGAAAATATCACGGAGCTTCTCACTAAAAACCTGAGACAACTCTGGTTTAACTAATTCCGCATTATTAGGAAAATTCTGAATACTTACCGTTTTAGCATCACCCACATCTCCGCCGGTAAAAGAATAACCTCCGGTACAAGCATTAAACAGCAAGGTTATCGACACGAAAATTAGCGCTCTCATAAATTATACTGTTTAATCTTACGGTACAAGGTGCGCTCAGAAATACCTAGCTCTTTCGCCGCATCCTTGCGCTTATTATTATTCCGGTCTAAAGCTTTTCTAATCATTTCCAATTCCTTCTCCTGCAAGGTTAAAGGCTCATCCTCAACAATATCGTGACCCGCATCATAAACACGCTCGGAAAGCTCTGCTTCTTCATCGGTATAAACAGGAAGGTAAGAAGTAGGGAGCTCCTTTTCAGGATTTAGCTTTTCGACCGCCGCTTCCTCCTCGTAAATCCTACGAATTAAAGAACGATTATCATCCTTCCATTCATCACTAATTTCTTGATTCTGCATTAACTCGCCGGTAAGCTTCTTTAGGTCCGATATATCTTTACGCATATCGAATAAAATCTTGTAAAGAATCTCCCGTTCATTGGAAAAATCGGTTTCACTCACCGGCTTATCCTCCTTATAAAGTGCCGGTAAGCCTCCTCGACCTGAATCAGGCAGATACTGCATTAAGGTATTCGCCCCAATAGCTTTCTCGTGCTCAATCACCGAGATTTGCTCAGCCAAATTCCTAAGCTGACGTATGTTTCCTGGCCAATGGTAATTTCGCAAAACATTTACCGCTTCCTCGTCTAAACGAACCGGTGGAATATGGTATTTATCGGCGAAGTCGGCCGCAAACTTTCTAAAAATTAGATGGATATCATCCTTTCTTTCACGTAAGGCCGGTAAATGAATTTCAACCGTGTTTAGACGGTAGTATAAATCTTCGCGGAAACGTCCTTTTTGGATGGCGGTCATCATATCCACATTGGTTGCCGCGACGATGCGCACATCGGTCTTTTGAATTTGAGAGGAACCCACTTTAATAAATTCCCCGGTTTCTAAGACCCTAAGCAAACGCACCTGAGTGGCAAGAGGGAGTTCCCCAACCTCATCTAAAAAGATGGTACCGCCATTAGCTTCTTCAAAATAGCCCTTGCGCGTCCCTGTGGCACCGGTAAAGGCACCCTTTTCATGTCCAAAAAGCTCGCTATCAATAGTTCCCTCTGGAATAGCACCGCAGTTTACCGCGATGTATTTATTGTGTTTACGATGACTTTGAGAATGGATAATTCTCGGAATAGACTCTTTACCTACTCCACTTTCACCCGAAACCAGCACTGAAATATCGGTACCCGCAACTTGAAGCGCTTTATTAAGAGCACGTTCTAAGCCTGGGCTATTACCAATTATTCCAAAACGTTGTTTTACTTCTTGAATGGAGTTCACTTTACCTTGTATTTTACTTCAATTGCCTTGTCTTGGTGAATTTTAACGGCATTGCTCTTATTAATCACCCAAGGTTTGAAAGCCTTTAATTCTACTTCTCGCGCCTGCGGATAAGCTTTAGGTAGCTTTACCCCACGACGTCTGCCACTAGCAAAGCCCTCGTAAATTAGTTTGCCTTGGGCATCATATAGCTTTAACTCAAAGCCACTGCTTAAGTTTTGAATACAGGTACCGCGACTAGTATCTGCAATACAATAGTACAATTCACCTTTCGTGCGGATCTGATCGTTTTCAATCCAAATGGTCAAATTATTATCCAACCACCTTCCGTTTACTTTCTCTTGGGCCTGTAGGGCACCAACACCCAAGAATAGCGCAATTAAGCAGTGTTTCAGTTTCATTCTTAGTCCTTCACCAGCTCACCTAAAAGGGTAGCTGCAGTGCAATCAATAATCTTTACTCTAACGAAGTCTCCCGGTTTTTCATCTCCTTGCTTGGGGAAAACTACCATGGTATTTTGGGTATTTCTTCCTTTCCAATCGGAGGCACTACGCTTAGAGTCGCCTTCAATTAATATTTCTTCGATCTTACCAAGATGCTCTTGATTACGCTCTAGGCTGTGCTTTTGCTGCAAATCGATGATTTCATTGAGGCGGCGTTTCTTGGTTTCAATATCAACATCGTCCTCCATTTTACGCGCCGCAAAGGTGTTGGGGCGTTCGCTGTAATAGAACATATAACCGAAATCGTATCGCACATATTCCATTAAAGAGAGCGTTTCCTTATGATCCTCTTCGGTTTCGGTAGGGAAGCCGGCAATCATATCATGGGAAATACCACAATCAGGGATAATTTTACGAATACGATCAATTAAATCGAAATATTCCTCTCGGTTATGACCACGATTCATTTCCTTAAGAATGCGACTACTACCTGACTGCACCGGTAAGTGAATGTATTTACAGATATTATCGTACTTGGCAATAGCATGTAGCACATCATCGGTCATATCTTGAGGATTTGAAGTGCTAAAGCGAATACGCATACCAGGCACTGCCTCTGCCACTAAAGCCAACAAATCAGCAAAATTCACCGCCGAAGCCTTCGCTGCGTCGGAAGCTTTATCAAAATCTTTCTTGAGTCCGCCTCCATACCAGAGATAAGAGTCCACGTTCTGCCCCAAAAGGGTTATTTCCTTAAAGCCCCTAGCCTCCAGCTCGCGTGCCTCGGCTAAAATGGTTTCTGGATTGCGGCTTCTTTCACGACCACGGGTAAAGGGTACCACACAAAAGGTACACATATTATCACAACCTCTGGTAATGGAAATAAAGGCCGAAACTCCATTGGTATCAATTCGAACCGGGTTTACATCAGCATAAGTTTCCTCTTTGGAGAGAATTACATTTACGGCCTTTCTTCCCCCTTCAACTTTTTCTATCAGATTGGGAAGATCGCGATATGCATCGGGACCGACCACCAGGTCGACCAGTTTTTCCTCATCTAAAAACTTATCCTTTAAACGCTCGGCCATACAGCCCAGCACGCCAATTTTCATTTCTGGACGTTCCTCTTTAAGCTTATTGAAGCTATTTAAACGCTTACGCACGGTTTGCTCCGCTTTATCGCGAATAGAGCAAGTATTTAATAAAATTAAATCGGCTTCCTCCACATTACGGGTAGTCCCAAATCCTTCTTTAGCTAAAATCGACGCAACGATTTCACTATCCGAGAAATTCATCTGGCACCCGTAGCTTTCTATGTATAGCTTACGATCGCCACGCTCACCTTCTTGAACTAGCGCTGAACCTTGTGCGCTTTCATCCATTATCTTTTCCTGCACGCCTAATCTTTGTTTAGGTATTTTTATGGATTGCAAAGGTACAAATCTGGGTCCATTGCCAATTTGGCAGACCAAATAAAAGCTTAATAAATACCGAAAAAGCTAAATCAAAAAAACATTGATTTATTTTGCCAATCGGTCGAAAGCAAAAAATTAGCAGAAGAAGATGTCAAAAAACCTCGTAATAGTAGAGTCACCCGCCAAGGCTAAAACGATTGAAAAGATCTTAGGAAAGGACTTTCAAGTGGAAAGCTCCTTTGGCCATATTAGAGATTTGGTGCAAAAGGATATGGGGGTTGATGTGAAAGATAATTTCCGTCCCAAATACGCAATTAGTAGTGACAAGAAAGAGGTCGTTAAAAAACTTAAAAAGCTAAGTAAAGAAGCAGAGATTGTTTGGTTAGCTTCGGATGAGGACCGCGAAGGAGAGGCCATTGCTTGGCATCTATATGAAGCTTTAGACCTGAAACCGACCAATACCAACCGCATCACCTTTAGTGAAATTACCGAGAAGGCCATTAAACGTTCGATCGAAAACCCACGTCGCATTAATACCGATCTGGTAAATGCTCAACAGGCTCGCAGAATTTTAGACCGCATTGTAGGATTTGAGCTTTCGCCGGTTTTATGGAAAAAAGTTAAAGCCGGCTTATCCGCTGGTAGAGTTCAATCGGTGGCGGTGCGATTGATTGTGGAACGTGAAATGGAAATCCGTGATTTTAAAGCGGAGGCCTTTTATAAGGTAGTAGCCGAATTTAAAAATGAAGACGGTAAAAGCTTTCGGGCTGATCTAAATAAGCGCTTTGATAATGAGCAAGAAGCGCGTGACTTCTTAGAGCGCTGTAGTCAACATAATTTCAGTATTCGTGATATTGAAACCAAGCCCGCAAAGAAAAGTCCTGCTCCTCCATTTACCACCTCGACTTTACAGCAAGAGGCTTCTCGAAAGCTAAATTTTTCAGTGGGCCGCACCATGTCCGTTGCCCAAAAGCTTTACGAAGCAGGCCTTATCACCTACATGCGTACCGACTCGGTAAACCTGTCTGACGACGCTTTAGCTGCAGCAGGAGCCGAAGTGCGAAAAGCCTACGGAGAAGCTTATGCGAAAACCCGAAAATACAGTTCTAAGAGTAAGGGCGCGCAAGAGGCTCACGAAGCTATTCGACCCACCTCCTTTGATCGCCAAAGCGCAGGAACCCTGGACGAGCAACGCCGCCTTTATCAACTGATATGGCGCCGGTCCATTGCATCCCAAATGAGTGACGCCCAACTAGAACGAACGGTGTTTCGTATTGGCACCCCAGTAGAATCTTATGAGTTCGTGGCTAGAGGAGAGGTAATTAAATTTGAGGGTTTCTTAAAAGTATATTTAGAGGGTCGTGATGAAGAGGATGAAGAGGAATCAGGCCTACTTCCTACCTGTAAAAAGGGAGAGAAATTAGTTTATCGCGATATCACTGCAACTCAACGATTCACCAAACACCCAGCTCGTTATACTGAGGCTAGTTTAGTGAAGAAATTAGAGGAACTTGGCATCGGAAGACCTTCGACTTATGCGCCGACCATTAGCACCATTATCAAAAGGGAGTACGTCGAAAAATCAAACCTTGAAGGCTTCAAGAGGCAATACCTCCAAATGAGTTTAAGCGGGGGAGAAATCAAGGACACTTCGCTTAGCGAAACTACCGGAGCAGATAAGAATAAACTTATTCCTACAGATATAGGTAACGTAGTAAACGGATTTCTAACCGAGCATTTTGACAACGTTTTGGCGTATAACTTCACCGCTCAGGTGGAAGAACAGTTCGACAACATTGCCCAGGGCGAAGAAGAGTGGACCGAGATGCTACATCGTTTTTATGATGAATTCCATCCACACCTAAAAGAAGTTGAAGAAGAAGCTGACCGCGCTACCGGTGAGCGAATTTTAGGGGAAGACCCAAAGACCGGAAAAACTGTCTTGGTTCGATTAGGACGCTTCGGACCCATGGCGCAAATTGGCGATATCGATGATGAAGAAAAGCAATTTGCCAGCCTCAATAAGGATCAGAGTTTAGATTCGGTAACGCTACAGGAAGCCTTAGATCTCTTTTTATTGCCGAAAACACTTGGGGACTTTGATGGGGAAACGGTAGTAGTGTCGAATGGACCCTACGGACCCTATATCAAACATGGGAAAAAATCGATTTCTCTAGATAAGGGAGAAGACCCCTTAGAAGTAGATATGGCTCGGGCCCAAGAATTAATAGAAGCCAAGCGAAAGGCAGATGAGCCGATTGCACATTATGAAGATATGCCCGTTCAGAAAGGGGTGGGAAGATTCGGCCCTTTCATTAAGTGGAATTCCATGTTCATTAACGTGAACAAGAAATATGATTTCGACAACCTCAGCTACGATGATGTGGTGACCTTAATTGAGGAGAAAAAGCAAAAAGAAAAGGACAAACTTATCCACCACTGGGAAGATGAAGGCATTCGAGTTGAAAAAGCCCGCTGGGGCCGTTTCAGTGTTATCAAAGGCAGAGTGAAAGTGGAGTTGCCCAAAACCACCAAGATTGAAAAGCTGACCAAAGAGGAAGCTGTAAAATTGATCGCCGAAAAAGCACCTGCCAAAAAGAAAGGCACTCGTAAGAAAAGCACCAAGAAATGATTTTGGAAGACTTTCTTTCGCCGGTTGGAAATAGCATTATTGAATCGGTAGCTGAGGCCAATGAGCAAGTCTTTGGTCAGCAGATAGCTATTCACACCGAAATAGAAGGACTGCCCGAATTAGAGGGTGTAAAAATCGCCTTAATTGGCGTGATGGAGGATCGCGGGAGCGATAATCCTGGAGCCGCGCATAGTCCGGATCAAGTTCGAAAATACCTCTACAGTTTATACTGGGGCAACTGGTCGAGTCGAGTGGCTGACCTCGGCAATATTTACGCCGGCGAAAAGCTTGCCGACACCATGGTCGCAGTAAAGGAAGTTTGCTACCAGCTACTTAAAAAGCAGATTGTACCCATCATCATTGGCGGTAGTCAAGATATCTGCTACGGAAATTACCGCGCTTACGACGGATTAGAGCAAACGGTGAATCTTGTGAGCATTGACGCTCAGTTTGACCTAGGTAAAGAGAATGAAAAGCTAAGCCACCGCTCCTACCTCAGTCATATTGTGCTCCAGAAACCTTACATACTTTACAATTTCAGCAATATTGGTTACCAAAGTTATTTTGTTAACCAGCAGGAAATTGACCTGATGGAACGCATGTTTTTCGATGTGCACCGACTGGGAAATTTACGGCAGAAAATAAGCGAGAGCGAACCCATACTTAGGGACGCGGATATTGTAAGTTTCGACATATCAGCCGTAAGGCAAAGTGACGCTCCAGGCAACACCTTCCACAGCCCCAACGGTTTTTCAGGAGAAGAAGCCTGCGCCCTAGCCCGTTACAGCGGAATTAGTGATAAGGTAAGCTCCTTTGGCATCTACGAATGCAATGCTTTGGCCGACAAGGAAGGTAGAACTGCGCACCTAGTAGCTCAGATGATCTGGTACTTTTTAGAGGGCTTTAACCTCCGAAAAGGCGATTACCCCTTTGCTTCCAAGAGCGATTATCAACGATTTACGGTGCTTATTAACGATGGAGAGTACGAATTGGTCTTTTATAAGAGTCCTTTAAGTGGACGTTGGTGGATTGAAGTTCCGGTGCGAGAAGAAAGTGGCTTAAGCTCCGAAAGACATAAGCTAATCCCCTGTAGCTATGTGGATTACGAAGAGGCCATGCAGAACGAAATTCCCGATCGTTGGTGGCGTGCTTTGCAGAAGGCCCTCTGATTTTTTAGGTCTTTTCAACAAAATTTCGCTAAAAATTAACTTCCGAATAATGCGTTTTTGTGCAAAGCTTTATATTTGGGATTTCAACAACATGTTGTCAACAATTATTAACTAACCCGTTTGGATGAAGAAAATTTACCTCATCATTGCCTTGGCTTTGCCATTTCTAGCTGTTTCTCAGCAGGATGTGCAGTTCTCGCAATACATGTTCAATCGCATATATTACAACCCAGGGGTAGCCGGTGCAGGAGGTGCAATTTGCATCAATGGCTTGCATCGTAGTCAGTGGGTAGGATTCCAAGGCGCTCCAACCACTCAAAATATTAACGCTAATATCCCCATTCGCTTTTTACGCGGAGGTGTTGGTGTTAGTGTGGTTAATGATCAGATCGGTTTCTTTAATAATATTACCGCACGCATCATGTATGCCTATCAAATCCAATTACCGGATGGGACCTTGGGCATTGGTGCAGGCGCAAGTTTTTTGAATAAATCTCTAAGCGATGCCGCTTGGATTCCTTCCGATTACAATACTTCTTTCGGTCTTTCGGACCCAACTTTACCTGCTTTGGACGCGAATGGCTTCCAAGTAGATGCAGAATTCGGTATTTATTATGAGAGTCAGAATATCTGGGGTGGTGTCTCAACTACTCGGGTAATCGAAACGACTACTGGTGTGAACAGCTACAGTACTTTACCTGGAGCCCAAACATTCTTCCGTAACGCTCGTCACTATTATATTATGGGCGGTTACAATTGGGCAATCCCTGCAAGTAACTGGGAATTAAGACCTAGCACCTTAGTTAAATTAACTTCTGGAAGCACCACCTTTGACCTAAATGTTATGGGTGTATATAATAATAAGTTCTGGGGTGGCGTTACTTACAGGCTACAGGACGCAGTTGCGGCTATCTTAGGATGGCAAGTAACTCCAGATTTAAAACTAGGGTACTCTTATGACGTGGCTACATCGCCATTGTCTGGACAAGGTGGTGGTAGTCATGAAGTAATGGCTCAGTACTGCTTTAAAATTGAAATTCCCCCCCGACAAAAAGGAAGTTATAAGAACCCAAGATTTTTGTAATATAGCAGCCCCTGTGAATAACAAGCTGTTGTTCAAAGGAAAACAACGTCAAGAGACATGAAAAAACTGATTTCCATAGCCTTAAGCTCCGTGCTTTTCATCGGGTGTAGTTCAAACGACTACGGTGAATTAGTGGGAGTACAGGATCGTCCGAGCTGGTATCCGGCTCAACCTTATGGTATGGTATACATTCCACAAGGCTCTTACAACATGGGAAATGCTGATCAGGATGTACCTTACAGCTTAATTTCTCCGACTAAGACGGTATCAGTTCCTTCCTTCTGGATGGATCAAACTGAAATCACTAACAACGAATACCGCCAATTCGTGCAATGGGTACGCGATTCTATCGCGCGATTCCGACTGGCTGAAGACGGTTTAGTTGAAGGTTACGAATTTATTGATGTGGCCAACATGGAGGATCCTACCTTCTATGATGAGTACGTTTCACTAAACTACCCTGACTCAATGCAGCGTCGTTTAGATTGGGAGCCTTTCATCGAGTGGGACCGCAACAACTATTTCAGTGCCGAGTACACTGAAATTATGGAGAGCATGTATTTACCCCCAGAGGAGCAATTCATGGGTGGTCGCATGATCGATGCTCGTCAGTTAAACTATGCCTTCTTCTGGATTAACAAGCAGAAAGCAGCGCGTAAGTCTAACCGAGTTATGTTCGATCATAACGATGCTGACCAAGATGGGGAGTACTTCTCTTACCGCGACTATATCAAGGATAGTAAGGAGTTCTCTGACCGTAGTTCATTCTTTGAAGGTGGTGTAATTAATATTTACCCTGACACCCTTTGCTGGATCCATGACTTTACTTACAGTTACAATGATCCAATGCACGATAAGTATTTCTGGCACCCTGCCTTTGATGATTATCCTGTAGTAGGGGTAAATTGGAACCAAGCCCGTGCATTCTGCAATTGGAGAACCAAATACAGAAACGAGTACCTTAAAAAAGCAGGCTATTTCTCTGAGCAGGAGTTCCGTCTTCCTACCGAATCGGAGTGGGAATATGCTGCCCGCGGTGGAAAAGAACTTACCACTTACCCTTGGGGTGGACCTTATGCACTTAACAGTTCTGGGTGTTATCTAGGTAACTTTAAGCCCTTACGTGGTAATTTAGTTGCAGACGGTGGTTTCTATCCTGTAAAGGTTACCGCCTACGCACCTAACGAATACGATCTTTATAATATGGCAGGTAATGTGTCGGAATGGACCAACACTGCCTTTGACGCGGCAAGTTATTACTATGTTTCCGACATCAGTCCTAACTTCGAGTACAATGCTAACCCTGACGACGATCCAACTCTTACCCGTAAAGTAGTGCGTGGTGGTAGCTGGAAGGATGTCGCCTATTACATGCAAGTAAGCACCCGTGACTATGAATACGCGGATACCTCCAAATCTTATGTTGGTTTCCGTACCGTTCAAAGCTTTATGGGCCGCGATCTTGCCGATTTTTAATCTCTCTCAAACAACTACTAATTAATTATTTACAATGGCGTTAATTGATGTAAACAGCAAGCGTTTTAAGAACTTCATGGCAAAACTTTACGGATGGGGAGCCGCCGTAGTAATCCTTGGAGCGATGTTTAAGATTCTTCACCTTCCTGGTGCAGACTACATGCTTGTAATCGGTCTAACTACCGAAGCCGTGATTTTCTTCTTCTCTGCATTCGAAAAACCACACGAAGAATACGATTGGACTTTAGTTTACCCTGAGTTGGCTGGAATGACCGACGAAGAGGAAGAGTACGGTTCACAAAAAGGCTTGAGTGCGACTCAAGAATTAGATCGTATGCTTGAAGATGCTAAAATTGACTCCGAGCTTATCGAAAGCTTAGGAAGCGGTTTACGTCGATTCGGTGATGCAGCTAGCAAATTATCTGAAACTAGTGAAGCTGCTGCAGCCACTGGTGCTTATAATGAGCAATTAGCTCTAGCTTCTAAAAATATGGAGTCTTTGAACGCACTTTATGCTGTTCAATTGGAAAGCTCTGCTAACCACATGGAAGCTCAAAACAATCTAATGGAAAAACTAAGTGCCTCAATCAACGACTCAGAGCGTTTAGGTACTGAAGTTAGCTCCTTGGTAAATAACATGTCTCAGCTTAACAACGTTTACGGCGGTATGTTATCTGCGATGAACGTTAACAACAAGTAATTAACCGAGATTAGCTAACCTATAAAAACAAATTCATGGCTGGAGGAAAATTATCGCCACGGCAGAAAATGATCAACATGATGTATCTCGTGTTGACCGCTATGTTGGCACTGAACGTTTCCAAAGACATTTTGAAGGCGCTCACTAAACTGAACGACAGTTTAACCGAGACCATATCTACTGTTGAAGCTAAGAACCAAGATGCTTACAGCGCTTTCGTTAAAGCTGCTGCCGAGAATCCGGAAAAAGCCCTTGAATGGAAGAATAAAGCAGATCAGGTACAAGATATCTCAAATCAGCTCTTTACTTATATCGCCAATATGAAAGATACCCTAGTTGCGGTATCCGGTGGTGTAGATGAAGAAACTGGAGCTCCTAAAGCTTTAGATGCTAAGTCTGATCCTTTAAATTATTTAGTTGCGGAACAAGGCCCTAAGAAAGCCTCGGAGCTTAAGGCAAAAATCGAAGCTTACCGCAGTCAAATGATTCAGTTAGCAGGAAACGACGCGGATATCAAAGCAAATATCGAGTCGGTTTTCGATACGCAAGATCAAAAAGAAGGTGATAAAGATGTAAGCTGGGAACAAGCTTCCTTTGGAGAATATCCTTTAGGAGCTATTATTCCTTTCCTTACCGATATCCAAGCGCGAGTGCGTAACTCAGAATCTGAAGTGCTTAGCTACTTAAGCGCTAAGATTGGTGAAGGTGACGTAACCTTTACCACGGTAGAGCCAATGGTAATGGCTAAAACCAATTACATTACTCAGGGTGATGTTTACGAAGCAGAAGTATTCCTTGCTGCATACGACGACACCCAGGAGCCAACCATCGTTATTAATGGTGAAGAGCTTCCTGTTGAGAACATTAAGAATGGAAAAGGTTTAGTACGCATCCCTGCCAACAGCGTTGGTGAGCAAAAATGGGGTGGTCAAATTACCATTAAGCAAATTGGTAAAGGCGACATGAACTTTACCATTCCTGAGCAAAGCTTTACGGTAGCCCCTCCAAGTGTAGTTATTTCTCCTACCAAGATGAATGTACTTTATCGTGGTGTAGATAACCCTATCGAAATTGGGGTTCCGGGTGTTGACCCATCTAAAATCCGTGTATCTGGTCCTGGTATCAGTGGATCTAATGGATCTTACATGGCCAATGTTACTGGCTTAAAGGGTAAAGAAGTTACTATCTCTGTATCGGTAGAAGAAACCGATAAAGATGGAAAAGTAAGTACCCGTCCTGCCGGTTCTAAGCAATTCCGTATCAAAGGTCTTCCACCTGCAGTGGGAACTATTTACAAGCGTAGTGAAGGTCTTCTTTCTAAGAGCGCTGTTGCCAACGCAACTGTTGAAGCGGGCTTCGAAGACTTTGCCTTCGACCTTCCCCTACGCGTTACTTCTTTTGAAGTTGCTATTCCAGGATCGCCACCCGAGCGTATCAATGGAAATAAAATGAATTCATCTGCAAAGACTAAAATCGAAAGATTGAAGCCAGGCTCTACTGTATCAATCCGTAATATTAAAGCGGTAGGTCCAAAAGGAGTTAAGGTAAGTCGTGTAGGTAATATTTCGATCGACGTTAACTAATAAAGACCCCGGTCTATGAAACGTATTCTTTTTTGTCTAGGACTTGTAGCGCTTTACTTTGTGCCCAGCACAAGTAGTGCTCAGATTATTAGTCCATCTGACGATGGCATTATCCCAGATTCGCCCAAGCACTACCACAATAACCAAGTATTTCCTTACCCTTATTTACGTGAGGCGGATATGTTGTGGAGCACGCGTCACTGGGAACGAATTGACCTACGTCAAAAAATGAATCTTCACTTGTACTACCCCGTACAAGCGATTCCAGACCGTAAGAGTCTTTACGACGTAGTAGTTGATGGAATTTTGGATGAAGGAACAATTATCGAGGTATTTGCGGATGACCGCTTTGAAATTCCTCTGACTCCTGAACAAGTGCGTAACTATGTTCAGCAGGTAGATACCCTTCGTGATCCTGATGATCCATCAATCATCCTATTAATTGACACCATTAAGATTACCTCTAAGGACGTTAACTTTTGGGAAGTTAAATCGGATTGGTACTTTGATAAGCAAAGAGGCGAAATGAAGAATCGTATCTTGGGTATTTCCCCTAAGGTAACGAACCCTAAAACAGGTGACTCTTATAACTTGTTTTGGGTATGGTTCCCAGATGCTCGTTATGCTTTAGCCACGCACACTGCGTTTAATGGTCATAACAATAGCTCTCGCCTTACTTACGATCAGGTATTCCATTTACGTTACTTTGATTCAGTAATCTTTAAGGAAGACAATGTTTACGATCGTCAAATTGAAGAATATAAACGAAGTTCAACTTTAGATCAGCTTTTAGAAGCGGAGCGCATTAAAAACAATTTGCGCAATCTTGAGGCCGAACTTTGGGAGTATTAATCTCCAATAAGATTTTTAAAACCCTGACCTTTGTGTCAGGGTTTTTTGTTTTTAATGAATTCTAAAATCTATATACTTGGTGCGGGTATCGCGGGTACCACTTTAAGCATCTTTCTCGATAAGGCCGGGGTAGATCACTGGGTTTATGATGAGCCTAAATTTTCACGCTCATCTCGCATTGCAGCTGGCTTGGCTAATCCAGTGGTTTTAAAAAGGCAAAAATGGGTGAATGCTGCCGAACTCTTTATGCCCGCTTCCCGCCAGTTTTTCACTAGTCTTGAGAAAGAATTGAAGACTAAGTTCATTCATCATGCGGAGATAGAACATGTCTTTCATAAAGCCGGTGAAGTGAACGATTGGTTAGTTAACAGCAACAAGCCACATCTTAACCAGCACCTTGGTTCGGTAAAAAAGGAAACACTACCTTTTGTAGAAAGTCCCTTGGGTAGAGGGGTATTGCAAAATATTTTCTGGCTCGACACCCACCATTATATCGAGCAGCATAAAGCCAAACTTCGCCGAAGAGACCGCCTTATTGAAGGAGAATGGTCTGGAACAAATACCTTGAAAGCAGAAGATAAAGTAATCTATTGCCATGGTCACTTACTGCGTGAGAGCCACCCAAGCCTAGCCAAAGCCTTTAGTCCTACCAAAGGGGAGCTTATGCTAATTAAAGGCAGCCAACTACCGGAGGATCGAATTCTGCATGCGGGAGTCTTTACCTTACCCTTAGGTAATGGCCTTTTTAAAGTTGGCGCTAGTTATGCCCATCAAAACCTAAATGATGAAACTTCTGCTAAGGGATTAAGCTTCTTGGAAGAAAAACTAAATATCTTTTACAAGGGGCCCTATGAAATAGAAGAGCAGTTAGCGGGGGTTAGACCCAATATTAAAGACCGTAAACCTCTCTTAGGACGCCTTAATGAGCAAGAGTATGTATTTAATGGCATGGGCTCTAGAGGGGTACTAATGGCTCCCTACCTAGCTCAGCATTTTATCGAGTTTTTCCTTCAGGCGAAAGCCTTAAAAAAAGAATGGGATCTCCAGCGGTTTATTTAAGGCTGGGGCCTTTCTTATCTGGATTGTACTTCACGAATAAGTTTAGCCAAGTGATTCGCGATAAGCGTAAAACCAAGGGTGATAATAAGAAAACCACTACTCCGAGAGCAATTACGATATGGCTAATCGGTGGATCATAAACCAGATTCATGATTATGTAGGTGGCCACAAACAAAGCCACCGAGTAACCATAGCTTACGTACATAGCGCCGTAAAAAAAGCTAGGTTCTACTTCATAACGCAATTCGCAATGCGGGCAATTTTCGTGCATTTTAAATAATTTCCCCAGCTTATAAGGGTTCTTTTCTTCAAAAACCTCTCCCTCCTGACAACGTGGACAGCGAAAATTTAAAATACTGTACAACTTGGTACCCTTAGAAAATAGTGGCATGCGCTATTAATTTATTTTTGCCCCATGCTTGGGATCAACAAACTTGTTTTACAACTTAATGACCGAATGCTATTCAACGAGATTTCCTTTCTGGTAAATCCCGGAGAAAAACTCGGTTTAGTAGGAAGCAACGGCGCAGGGAAATCTACCTTATTAAAGACTATTGCTGGAGAAGCCACGGTAGACCGGGGTGATATTTCCAAACCAAAGGACTTTAATATTGGCTACCTGCCCCAGGAATTACCACTTCACGATGGTAATAGCGTTTGGGAAGAAGCCGAATCTTCACTTAGCGAAATTAAGCAACTTCAGCAGGCTATCGATGACATAAATCACCAACTAGCCTCAGGAGAAGATTACGAAAGTGAAAGCTATCTAAAGCTTATTGAAGATTTGAACCACTATACCGATCGCTTTAATCTGGTAGGGGGATATACTTATCATGCCGATTTGGAAAAAATCCTCATGGGTTTAGGTTTCAAAGCCGAGGACTTTAATCGCCAGACCCAAGAGTTTAGTGGAGGCTGGAGAATGCGCATTGAGCTAGCCAAACTCCTTTTAGCTAAGCATGATGTACTTTTACTTGACGAACCGACTAACCATTTGGATATAACCTCCATTATCTGGCTCGAATCCTTTTTACAAGGCTTTGAAGGGGCGATAATAATGGTTTCGCACGATAGAACTTTCCTCGACAATATCACCAAGCGAACGGTCGAAATTGTGAATGGAAAGGTTTACGATTACCCGGTCCCTTATTCCAAATTTGTGGCGCTAAGAGAAGAGCGACGCACCTTGCAAATGCAAGAGCAGAAAAACCAGGAAAAGGAAATCAAGCATACCGAAGAACTTATCGAGAAGTTTCGCTATAAAGCTTCTAAGGCGGCTTTTGCTCAGACCTTAATTAAGAAGTTGGAGAAAATGGAACGCATCGAGATTGACGATGACGACAGCCGGAAAATTAATTTCCGCTTCCCTCCTGCCCCGCGATCCGGTAAAGTAGTGGTGAAGGCCGAAAACCTGGCCAAGTTTTACGGGGAGAAAAAAATCTTTAAAGCGGTAAACCTTGAGGTAAATCGGGGAGAACGAATTGCCTTTGTTGGGCAGAATGGTCAGGGTAAATCTACCCTAGTTAAAATTATTGCCGAAGCATTAACACATGACGGTAAGATAGAATTAGGCCACAATGTAGAATTAGGCTATTATGCCCAGGAGCAGGCTAAAACCTTAGATGGGGACAAAACCCTATTGAGCACGATCGAGGATGCCGCGCCCGAAGACCTGCGTAAAAAAGCGCGTGATTATTTAGGGGCCTTCCTTTTTAGTGGCGAAGACGTAGATAAAAAGGTTAAAGTACTTAGCGGTGGTGAAAAGGGACGCTTGGCGCTCTGTAAATTATTACTCTTCCCCCATAACCTATTGGTGATGGATGAGCCAACCAATCACCTCGATCTGAAAAGTAAAGACATGCTTAAACAGGCCTTGCTAAACTACGATGGTACCCTTATTGTAGTTTCGCATGATCGTCACTTCCTGCAAGATCTAGCCGACAAAATATTTGAGTTTAAGGATGGAAAGGTTAGTGAGTTCTTAGGTAATATCGACGAGTATTTGGAAGCTCGAAAATTGGAGGATTTTAGAGAACTTGAGAAAGGTAATTCCGAAGCTAAGAAGAAGGAAGAGCAAAAAGCAGAAGATAAATCCGACTCGGGCTTAAACTATAAGGAACGAAAGCAGCTCGACAAAGACCTTCGTAAAGCCGAAAAAGAAGTAAAAAGACTAGAGTCTGAAATTGAGTCACTAGAGTTAAAGCTCGAAGAATGGGATCAAAAGCTGCAGGACCCCGCTCAATTTCAAGAACTTTCGAAAGAAGCTAACTTTTACGAACGTTACGAATCGGAAAAAGACAAACTAGAGTCACTTATGCAAAGCTGGGAAACAGCCCAGCAGCAGTTTAGTGCTTTGGAAAAGAAAAGGGAAGGCAAAAAATAAAAAAAACCTGACTAACAAGCTTAGCCAGGGTTTACTATTGCATTTTTTATCGCACTATCGAATAAGCAGTTTCTCACGTAGACTACCGCGCTCGGTTTGCATTTCAAGAATATAAACACCAGGGCGAATATGGGCCACCGAAATACCTTGAGAACTCCTAATTGCACCAGCCATTTGCACTCGACCGTTTAAATCTATAATACGCCATTGCACTTCATCCCTAGAATTAGTCTCTAGTGTAATGGTATGGTCGGCAGGATTAGGGTAAAAGTCCAAGGTATAAGCTAGCTCTTCAAGACCAACGAAAGACTTACATCCACTCGCCAAGCTATCAAACAATGCTACCGCTCCAGCAATACTAGGCGCTACGCATCCACCATGATTTAAATTGCCTCCATTAATAGCAATCACATCGGAAGCTCCTAAGGCATTCATGGCTGCCTCGGCATCTAAACTATTCTCATAAGCTACCTGCTCATCATTGGTGCAATAAAACAGGCGCATCGTTGCATCGGGGCGCCAGTTAAAATTGCTATTATCATTTAAAACTTGCCATAACCAGTGGTTCTGGGCCACCGTATCGGCCACAAAAGCTTGCAATACACTATCCTCTAAATAACCACTTACGCGGGATGGCAACTTTGGGTTAACTGAATCCATAGGGTAGTTACCATTAAAATAAGGCGGAATTAAGGTGTCGTAAGGAGATTTTAATATTTCGGAAGGACTATTAAAAAGGCTGCCATTATACGCTGCATTCATGCCCAACAATAAGTATACAACGTAACCCGGATTGCTATAGGGTTGATCTTGAATAAACACCTCCGATTGGGAGCCTGCCAAATTATAGGGTCCGCTAGCTGGAGCTGCTGCTACTACATTAAACTCACTGTCTAAATTATTATCCTGAATGTATTTTGCGGTAGCCATTGCAGCATGACCTCCCTGTGAGTAACCGGTTAAGAATACTTCGCCATTTAAGGGATAACCGGGAATGCTATCAGCAAGTGCTTGTCTGGCAGCACGCATCATATCTACCGAGGCGGTAGCCTGAGTTTGCGCGTGCACATAAGGGTGTGTACCCGGACTATCACCCAGACCTAGGTAGTCGGGCATGGTAGTAACGTAGCCACGACTGGCAAAAACTTTACCGATGATCGATTCAAAGTTATTCCGAGACGGCACATCGTTTTTTCGTAATACCGTGCCATGATTGTAATTGACCAAACTGAAGTCGGTGCAGTTCTTTAGCGGAATACTTAGCATACCACTTGCAATACTGCTATTACCAGCCGAATCGGGCGTGGTATAGAGGAGCTTATAGTTAGCTACATTGTATTTAGCCTGACCATTAGCCACAAAGTTGATGGTAAAGGTGAAGGTCGTATCCAAAGGGATTACCTGCACAAGGTTCTGAGATTTAAGTGGCATTGTAAAAGCCATAAGGGCGAATAGTAGTAATCTTTTCATACCTAATGTATTGGTGAATTCTTGTAAATATAAGCTACCTAATTGGTAAATTTTAATCTAAGGCGGCAAGAGCCAAATTATCGATTCGCTTACCTTCGCGGAAAGGAATAAAAATGAAGAAACTGCTATCGCTGCTATTGCTTCTAAACCTACTCGCCTGCAAAGAAGAAGTAGAGCCCGCCAATGAAGCGCCCTTTTTAGGTAATTTCAGAATTAACAATTCGCTTGGTATTAACATTATCGAGACCTACCAAGCCTATATTCTGTCCTTCGTCTCAGAAGACGAAAGCAATTTAGATCGCTACACCCTCAGTATTTCCAATCCTGATGCCGGTGAATCTTATCAGATTTTAGACCAAGAAATTCGGGGTAAAAACATCTCCATAATGGACACCTTCGAAATAACAGGTAAGAGTATTGCTGGGGGATTAAATTGTAGTATAGAACTCACCGTCTACGACCGACAAGGTTTAAGTCGCTCTCTTAGTCAGGAGGTCACTCTTCTAAAAAAGGGACCTACCATTCAAGCCCTAACCAATAAAGGCACCTATAATCCTGGGGATGACCTCAACTTTGTAGGGCAATTACGCGATAATATCGACCTAGTTGGAATGCACTTTTTCCTTTATAGAGAAGGCGCAAATAATAGCTTAGACACTATCGCCTCTTTACAAAGGTCTTTTCCTGATAGCAATGACCGAGTTTATAACCTCACGGCTCAGGACTACCTTCAAATCGATGGTCAGCTTCCTAACGATTCTTACCGCTTGCGCTATTTAGTTTGGGATGGCGATAATAACCTCAGTCTTAAGGACGAAGAATTGGTTATCAATTTCTAAGTATCGGCTTGGATAATTGATAAGCTAGCAATACACCTTTTTAGGTGACTATTCAAAAAGATAGTAGGATAGGCCTAACATTAAATCATAACCAAAATAACCCTCCGATATTTTTGGGCTGCGGCTAGGCTCGCTAGGTCTTGGGGTCCAATCGTATTCGTAGTTATCTACGTATTCGACCTGCAGCTGCCGCGTCTCGAATTGATTGGTTACATCTTCACCATCCAACTCGACTCTAACATATTCCGAAATTTTGGGAACCAGATATGCCGCTCGAAATTGCAAGCTTGCGCTCAAAAATAGTTTTGGGGCAATTTGCCGTTCAAAGCCAATACTCACTCGCCCACCAAAGCTTAAGTCCATGCGAGTATGCTCCTCCAATACATAGTCGTATTGAAGTCCAGGAGTTGGGTCATAGCCTTCAGTAATAACCCGCTTCCTACCTTGAACCATTAAACTCGGCCCGAGACTTATAAAGGGTTGCCACTTCGAATTTTCAAGTTTTACTTGGTAATGAATTAAGGGACTAATAGCTAAGGTTTGATAGTCTATTTTACTAGGGATTTCATCCAAAACGTTTACTCCTCCTTCAGTATAGGAAATATATTGGGTGGTAGTCTGACCTAAGCTCTGCTGATAATGAGCCTGCACTAAAAACCTAAAACCATTTTTTAGACCAATGCCCACGGCCGCAGAAACCTGGATACCTTCGGCAGTGCGAATCGGCACACTTTTATCCGACCTTGGATCCCTAAAGGTTTCATCGTAAGCAATATAACCGGGCAAACCCAGTCCGTAACCCGCTGCTAAATGAAATGAAATTGGAGGTGGCTTCAGTTTCCCCTGAGCGAAGGAATTACTAGTGATGAATAAAAAAGTAAGAAGCGAAAAGATTAATTTTTTCATGTTAAGAATTTGGCTTAAAAATACAGCCTTGCCAATAATTTAGGGCAGAGTCGAATAAGCTTTTTTGAATAGAACAGGAGTTTCTCTAAAGCTAAAGCACCAAGGAAAGAAGCTCGTGCTCGAGAAAAATATTTCAAATCGGGGATAGGAAAAGAGTTTCTGAAAAAAATGATTCCGCCTTCCAAGCTTCATTAACAGAAGGCTTGTTACTTTTGCCCAATCAATTGGCTCCGTAGTACAATGGATAGTATGCAAGTTTCCGGAGCTTGAGATGCAGGTTCGATTCCTGCCGGGGCTACCAATTGATTTTCTAAAAGATGGCAAAAGCTATCTCGGCCCCATAGTTCAATGGATAGAATACGAGTTTCCTAAACTTTAGATGTAGGTTCGATTCCTACTGGGGCTACTTATTCCAATTTGTAAAAGCGCTTTGCTCTGCCCAATGGATGCTTTATTAAATAAAGTCCTTCCTGCAAATTGCTTAAATCAATTTGATATTCGGGATGTGGACTACTATATACCCGTTGCCCAGTCAAAGTAAAGACCTCAACTGCCGCCGGAGGTTGTATTCGCAATAGGCCTTTACTGGGATTAGGATAAAAATTCCAGCGTGAGTCTGGCTCTAAAGGATCGTCGTATTCATACAAAGTTTGTCGATAAAAACCACCTTCCCCTCCGATATACATATCATTTCCAATGAACTGGATGAAACGGTAATTTTCATAACGGGGCATGGGGTCTGGTCTTCTGCCCACATAACGAAGGCTATCCCCTCTAAATTCATACATGAATAGCCAATGTCCTACCCCAATAAAAACAAAGTCATCGGAAGAGCTAATGGAGCTTGGGAATGAATAACATCCGTAGCAATGTTCTACGGATTCCCCAGGGACGGTTTCCCAAGTATAATCGGCTTTCTGATAAGCTACGGTAAAGCCTAGACCCATATCGGTTAAGGCCACCACCCTGTCGGTATTGGAAAGTAGATCAAACTGAATTAGGATATCATAATCATCTCCGAAGCCTGGAATGGTGTCCGTTCTTAACTCTCCAGCCGAATCCTTTTCAAAATGGTAATAAAAGAATTGATGGACATAAGGATAGTTAGGGTCTCTTTGACTAAAATAAAGTCGCGATTCGGAGTCTCCCACTGGTAACCATTTCAAATGTTCAAGGATCACGTAATCCATTGGGGCAAAAAGAGAGTCCCAAGTTTCACCACCATCGCGAGTCTCTAGAAAAACATAATCGAGATTATACTTTTCGACAAAAAGAATCAGATGTTTGGCATCATGTGGATCAATTGCAATGTCATGTATTTCGTCGCTCCAGCTCATGAAAAAACCGAACTCTTCTTGTGGGTCCAAAAGAAGTTCCCAGTATTCGGAATTGATAAACCGGCGGTAGAGCTTTTTCTCTGCAGCCGAATAAATGATGCCATTTTCCGCATCATAAGCTACTTGCTGCGAGTTTGGAACTTTTACCGGCGGCCTAAAGCTCATTAAAGTTTCGTAGGGTGTTCCTGCTTCCTGTAAGAGGACTATCTCTTGCATTGAGGCTGCGGCAATGGCCCCTGCGCGTCTTTCATAATACAAGTCCGACATATGACCCGCTTGCTTTAGACCTTTATTGACAAGGAATAGTGAGTCACCATAATGCGTGCTCATCGCGGGTCCATAATTTGTGGCGTGGAAAGCAACCGAAGCATTACCGGGGTAAAACATAGAGGTCCCATCGTATACATACATACCGGGTACCGATTTATACAATCGACCTACCTTCTGCCAACCTTTATGAGCGGAACGATATAAAGAGCCCGCGGAAATATGTGTTCCTAACTTATCTCTGGCACTACTTATTACGGGCGGCATAGCATACTTAATAGGCCAATCTTTCTTTAACACTTCGGGTTCACTCCAGGTCATTCCTTGGTCATAGCTTCTAAACCATAGCCTAGGTTTGGTCTCATAATAGGGGCCAGTGGTATCAGGTGGTCCAATCCAGCTTCGATAATTCTGAGCTACCAAGGCATGCCACACCCCTTCTTCATCGATATGAAAAGCTGGGTCTTGATACTTTAATACCGCCGTATCAATTCGCAATGGACTAGGATGGTAAGTTAGCTGAGATTTTGAGCTGTAATAGGGCTGCGCCGAATGCAAAAGCGTATCTCCCCAATAGACGATTTTTCCAGTTTTGGGGTCTGCACTTAGCCTATAATAAGAATTATAATAATTATGATTGGGAGGACCATACTCGCGATTTATCTCTTGGATTACACCCTCATCGGTAACTGCTGCACGCAAGTATTGCCTTCCGCCTCGAGAAGAAGTAGTACTTATTAAAGTGTCACCCAATAAAAGAAAGTCATTACAGAAATATTGAAAACGAGCCTCCTCTTCCAATTTGGTCGTATAGAGGTCTAAGTCATTGATAAAAAAGAGCGTCTCACTTTTAGAATGCCAAGCCAGTTTTGAGGTAGCAGGAAAGAAAAAAGGTCCGCCAAGACGAGTGGCAAAAAGACGTTTCCAATTAAAAATCTTGGGCGTTTTTCCTTTGGGGAAGGTGGCGTAATAAATCCCGTGGCCTCCACTCATTGACACAAAAAGGATATTATCCCCTTTATAGGTACCCATAGCAAAGTCCCAAACAAATCCGCCGTACATCGGCAGGGATTCAACTTCACTGAGGTAACCAATCTTTTGAGCCGATAGCGAAGCGGACAAAAAAAGCAGCAGTAACAGGTTTTTCATATTAGCAATTTCGGGATAGCAAATGAAAGGCCCAAAGGATTTAGACCAAAGGTCAAATATTAAAGCTTATCATTCATTTGTCTTCTATCCTACAATTGAAGACTTTATCTAAAGGAGAAGTTTTACCTTAGTATAAAATTCTCAATCTATGCGCAAAGCAATTGTTTGGATCTCAATTATTGTTGTTTTAGGCCTTTTAGGAGGTATGACTTTCCTTTACTACGGCGTATACTCCGAAGGAGTACGGGCCGGGACGGTAATAAAGCTATCCAAAAAAGGAGTGCTTTTCAAAACCTGGGAAGGCCAGCTCAATATTAGATCCTTTGGAGCAGTGCGCAGTGAAAACAACCTCTCGGAAGTTTTTGAATTTTCGATTGAAAGGGACGCAAGTGAAGTTATCCATGACCTAGAAGAGGTATCTTTAAGCGGTGAGCGGGTAAACCTTCATTACGTTGAACGATATCGAGCCCTACCCTGGCGCGGCAGCACTCGATACTTTGTAACCAAAGTGGTCCGATCCGATAAACCAAAAACGGAAGAGGCTCCGGTGGAGCGAGCCCCTTTCGACTAAATTATGCTCAACTCATTTTTAAAGAGTGCCATTGGCGTTGATGAAGATTTTGATCTCTACAGTCAAATCTTTCACCGCATTATGCTTCTTAGTGGCTTAGCCCTACTAACCGCGCTGTTACTCTCTTTTTTCATTGACATTCCAGAAGTAAGCATCATGCTTTTTGCTACTCTAATTGTCTTATCGATTAGCTTTTGGCTTTCAAGAGTGCTTAATAAATTTCGGCTTGCCCTAGTTGTTTTTTATACTACAGCCCATGCTCTGCTTCTGGCCAACTTCTTTTATAACAACGGTATAAATGGCTCCACAACTATTATAGGCCTTTTGGTTCTAAGCGTGGTCTTTTCCATATCAAACAAAAGGGAGAAATGGTTTTGGGCTATCTTCCAGATGCTTTTATTGAGTGGTTTGATTCTGTATCAATACCAATATGGAGATGAACACATCATTGGTTACCCAGATAAGCTAAGTGCTTATGTGGATGAAATCTTTACCTATTTTATTGCGGTGGGCTTTTTAAGTCTAATCTTTCAAGTAATCATTAGAAAAAACCGTCTGCAAAGAAAGGATCTCATTTTAAGAGAACGTGAGATTCGTGATCAACGCGATCAATTGGCTAAGTCTAATGAAAATCTTTACAAATTGATGAGCCTTATTGCCCATGATGTGCGCAATCCCTTAGCTTCGATCGAAAGTTATCTAGACCCCGAAACTCAGGCTTTAATTAATGATGAAGACCGAGTAGAATTTAATCGTGAACTCCTTGCCTTGGTAAGAAATACCAGTCATATGTTGGACGAGACTTTACATTGGTCGAGGAGCCAGTTTTTAGAACATGACAATTCCATCGTGCACCTTAAAAATGCGGCCATCGGAACATGGGTAAATAACACCATCGTCCATTTAAAGAGCATGGCCAAATCCAAGCAAATTGTGATAATTGATGACTACGATGGCTCTATACATCTAAATTGTGATTCCAATCTCCTAACGGTAGTACTGCGAAATATCTTACAAAACGCCATCAAGTTTTCTGAACCAAAAAGCAGCATCATTTTTAAAGCTTGGGAAGATCAAGAAAAAGTCCATTTTGAAATAAAGGATTCGGGAGTAGGCATGAAACAAAGTACCATTGATAAAATCATCAGTGGTAAAGCAGAAACCACTCCAGGAACTGCACAGGAGAAAGGCACCGGCCTGGGCTTACAGGTTAGCCTGGAATACATTAAACTACATAAAGGGGAGCTAAAAATAAACAGTAAACCTCAAGTGGGCAGCCGTTTTCAAATTAGTATTCCTAAAGGGCTTTCTTAATGGGCTCAACTGCGAGCCGACTCAATGGCCAGATCCACAAATTCCATGAAAGGTAATGCGGCGGCAAAAGCCTCCTTAGCGATCTCTAGGCCTCCGTCGGAGCAAATGGTCTTCTCATCCAAATGCTTAAAAACGATCAGATCCTTATGCCTTAATAAATCGATGTAGGGATGATCTTGGTCGAAGCCTTTAGGACTGGTTTTAAGTTTATCCCCTTGCAGATAGCCATACACTTTTTTAAAAGCTGGGGCTGATGTGATTTCCTGCAATTTTTCGCCTTGATAGTCGATAAGATCTCGCATCGCCTGCAGCAATTCACGCGGGGGGTGGTAAATGCCGGTAGCTAGCATTACATTCTCTGGCTCGAGATGTATGTAAAAGTCGCCATAACCCGGTCCACGATGCTTCACCATTAAAGCAAAGTGCGTTTTATAGGGTGGCTTATCGGGATGGAAGCGGCGGTTATTATTGATACGCGCCAAATACTTCTTAGGATCCATCATAGTCATCGGATAGAACTCTGCAAAACTGGCTTGAATTACCGTAGCGTATTCAATTAGATTCTTGCGCATTTCCTGATACCACGACCGATTAGCATCCATCCACTCCTTCGAGTTATTGGCAGCTAGGGCCTTGAGGAAATCAAATATTTCGGGACTAAGGGGATTCTTCATTAGCGTACAATCGAACCATTCGGCATATCGGCCGGTGGTGAAGTAAAGCTAAGCTTTCCATTCGAATCTTCCGCCATTAAGATCATACCCGCACTTAGTACCCCTCTCAATTTACGGGGAGCTAAGTTTGCCACTACCGTTACCTTAGTTCCCGCTAGTTCCTCAGGCTTAAAGTGCTCGGCAATCCCACTTACTATACTACGCTTTTCAAAACCTAAATCCACCTCAAGATGCAGCAGCTTATCGGCCTTCTTCACTTTTTCAGCCTTTATGATTTCACCCACTCTTAAATCTAACTTGCTGAAGTCTTCAAATTGAATTTCCTCTTTCAAGGCTTCGTATTTAGGACTTGTATCGGTTTTACTGTCTTCAAGCTTTTGGATTTGAGCCTCGATCACCACATCTTCTATTTTTTGGAAAAGGTGGCCAGCAGTTTGAATCTCTGAACCACTAGCTAAGAATATTTCCTTAGCACATTCGGCCCATGGTAGTGACTTTAAACCTAAGGCATTTCTCAACTTTTCGGCGGTAAAGGGCATAAAGGGCTCCATTAGTTGGGCCAATTGCGCACTAATCTGACTGGCGACAAATAAAATCTGAGCGGTGCGCTCAGGATCGGTTTTCACCTTCTTCCATGGCTCTTCGTCGGCGAGGTATTTGTTACCCAAACGAGCAAGGGCCATTAACTTTCCTAAAGCCTCTCTAAAGCGATACTTCTCTAGGGACTGGGCAATATCGGCTGGAGCCGTTTTTAAGGCGCCCAAGATTTCCAAATCACTGCTTGGTAAGACCCCGTATTCGGGTAATTTCCCCTCGTAATACTTTTGAACCAGGACTAATACCCGGTTTATAAAGTTTCCTAAAATAGCGACTAACTCGCTGTTATTTCGAGTTTGGAAATCCTTCCAAGTAAAATCATTATCCTTGCTCTCGGGAGCAGTTGCAGTAAGCACATAGCGCAGTACATCCTCCTGCCCCTGGAAGTCTTCCAAGTATTCATGTAGCCAAACCGCCCAATTACGGCTGGTCGATATTTTCTTTCCTTCTAAGTTTAAAAACTCATTGGCAGGAACATCATCGGCCAAATGAAAGCCTCCGTGCTCCATAAGCATCGCCGGGAAAATAATGCAGTGGAATACAATATTATCCTTACCGATAAAGTGCACTAGTTTAGTATCCTCTTTGCACCAATAATCCTCCCATTTATCACCTAGTAATTCCTTGGTAGCTGAGATATAGCCAATCGGTGCATCAAACCAAACATATAAAACCTTTCCTTCTGCATCGGGCAAGGGAACTGGCACTCCCCAATCCAAATCACGCGTCATGGAACGCGCCTGCAAGCCATCCCCAGCGTCTAACCAAGACATACACTGACCGTATACATTGGGCTTCCAATCTTTATGCGATTCGATATAAGATTTTATTTTTCCGGATAAGTGATCCAAGGGTAAAAACCAATGCTTCGTTTCTTTTAAAACCGGGGTGCTACCACTAAGCTTTGACTTAGGGTTTATCAAATCGGTGGGACTTAGTGATCGTCCGCAGTTTTCACATTGATCGCCATAGGCCTCTTCATAATGGCAATTTGGGCATTCGCCAATAATGTATCGATCGGCAATAAACTGCTGCGCCTCAGGGTCAAAATATTGCTCCGTAACTTTTTCTTCGAGTGAGCCCTTGTCATAAAGTTCCTTAAAAAAGGCCTGGGCGGTTTCGTGATGGGTCTTATTAGAAGTGCGTGAAAAAATGTCGAAACTCACTCCAATTTTATCGAATGAATCTTTGATAATCCCATGGTAACGATCCACTATCTCGCGGGGACTAGTGCCTTCGGCCTGAGCCTTCATGTTAATGGCTGCACCATGCTCATCCGTTCCACAAACAAACAGAACATCCTCTCCCTTTTTTCTTAGATAGCGCGCATAAATATCGGAGGGAATAAAACAGCCTGCTAAGTGGCCAATATGGACCGGTCCATTGGCGTAAGGTAAAGCAGCAGTAACTGTATATCGAGAGGGTTTAGTGGACATAATTCACGTTTAAGCCACAAAAGTAATAATTGCGGAGCCGCAGCCCACAATATTATTCTTTGTGAGCGATATCTCTTTAAATAAACATCCGATTGCGACCTTTGTTAAAATTTTATTGATGAAGTTGTTTTCGCAAATACATGGAGAAGGAGAAGTGCTCATTATCATGCATGGCCTATTTGGGATGAGTGATAATTGGCAGAGTTTAGGAAAGAAATGGGCGGAAAAATTTGAAGTCCATCTTCTAGACCTTCGCAACCATGGTCGAAGTCCGCATAGCGAGGACTTCTCCTATGAACTAATGGCCGATGACCTTCTCGAGTATTTAGACGATCACGGTATCGATCAAGCAACTATCCTTGGTCACAGTATGGGCGGAAAAGTAGCCATGCTCTTTGCAGTATTAAACCCCGAGCGCACCAAGCGTTTGTTAGTAGCAGACATTGCTCCCAAGCCCTATAAACCGCATCATCAAGAAATAATTGCCGCCTTAGAAGGCTTAGACCTTAGCAAGGTAGAAAAGCGCAGTGATGCTAATGAACTATTCGAGCCATCGCTCCCCACTGGTGTACGCCAATTCCTTTTAAAAAACCTGCACTGGGCGGATAAAAACCGAATGGACTGGCGCTTTAATTTACCGGTGATTGCACGGGAAATAAAAAAAGTAGGAGAAGCTTTGGCGCCTAATGCCTATTACGACGGACCCACCTTATTTCTTAGGGGAGGTGAGTCATGGTATATCCAAGATGAAGACCTCGACCTAATTCTCGAACATTACCCTCAAGCCAAATTGGTAACAATTAAAAATGCGGGACACTGGTTGCATGCCGAACAACCCAAAGCCTTCTTTGATGAGGTTAATACCTTTCTAGGCGCTTAAGAAGCGTTCTTTGAGATTAATTTCCTCGCCAAAAAATAAACGCGCAACTTTAGTGAAAGCAGCGGTTTTTTCAGAAACATAGAAAGATTGTCGCCCTGCCTTTTTATTGCTATTAAGTAGCTCCCTAGAGGCCAGCATTTTCTCTAAGGCTAAGGCTACCAGGTGTGCCGAGTCCAACACTTCTACCTTGGGACCAAAAAAATCCTCCACCTCATTTTTTAATAGCGGGTAATGCGTACAGCCCAATACCAAGTGACTTAGGCCATTTAGGCTACCGTGCTTTAAGTAATAAGCCAAGGCTCCTTTCGATACTTCAGTACCAGCAAAACCCTCCTCCACCAAAGGTGCTAATAAGGGTGTCGCTTTTTGAACGACTTCTAAATCGGGAACCTGTGCCTTTAACTTTTTAGTATACACGGATGAACGCACCGTGGCCCTAGTCGCGATAATCCCCACCTTGTCTGCCTTGGTTTTGGCTAAAAAATCGACAGTAGGATCAACAACATTTAAAATTGGGATATGGGGAAAGTCCTTTTGCAAGGCCTCAAAGGCAGAGGCAGAAGCACTGTTACAAGCGATTACTATTGCCTTGCAATCTTGACTGGCCAAAAAACGAGTTATCCGGCTAGAGTATTCAATAATTGTGGCCTTTGACTTATCACCATAAGGGGCATGTCTACTATCCCCAAAGTAAATGAAGTCTTCGTTGGGAAGATGCTTGTGGATAGCCGATGCTACCGTTAAGCCCCCTACACCTGAATCAAATATTCCTATCGGTCGTTGGTCTGACATAAAAAAACCCTGACTCCGATTAGGAAGTCAGGGTACTAAAATACGTTTATTAAAGCGCTTATTGGATACCCAATTTCGCTTTTACTAAGGGCATAATGTCTTCACCCTTTTCATTGAAGATAACTACCGCCTTAGAAGGAGAGCTATCTAAGATGTAAGTAAAACCTTTCTCACGTGCTACCTCTTGAACCGCTTTGGTTGCTTTTTCAATAACTGGAGTAAGTAATTCTACTTGCTTGTTTTGTAAATCTTGCTGGGCGCTAGAGTTGAACTCTTGAATACGACGCTGTAACTCCTGCAATTCTTTGGTCTTTGCTTCACGAGTTGGAGTGGTCATCATTTTCTCATTAGCCTGGAAAGCCTGAATCTTAGTCATTAATTCGGTTTCCATATCCGATAAGTCTTTTTCCAACTGCTTACCGTATTTCTCTAACTCAGCCTGGGCGGTTTTGGTCTCTGGCATCATAGCCAATAATTCATCCGCGTTGATGTGTCCGATTTTCTGTTGGGCTACAGCAGAAAAGCTTAGACCTAAAAATAATGCGGCTAATGTTAAGATCTTTTTCATCATTCTTGATTTAATCTGTTTAGTCTTCTAATTTTTCAATTACTTCATCGCTGATATCAACTTTTTCACTCACATAAAGGGTTATCAGCTCTGACCCTTTATCGAATACCACATCGAGATTACGTCGACGGGCCACATCTTGTACGGCATTGTAAATCTTATCCTGTATAGGTTTGATTAACTCTTGCCTTTTGGTGTACAATTTTCCTTCTACTCCGAAGTACAATTGCTGTTTTGTTTTGGCCTCCTCATACTTTGCTTTAATCTCTGCTTGTCTTTGCTCCTTCATTTCTTCTGTGAGCAAGACTTTTTCGGCATCAAAAGCTTTCTGTAAGGCATCTGCTTCACTAATGAGACTTTCTATCTCACTTTCCCAGGTTCGGCTAAGTTGATCTAACTGCTGCTGAGCCTTTCCGTAGTCGGAAATCTGACTCATTATATAGTCCGAATCTACAATACCAAAACGCTGTCCGGAAAGTCCTAGCCCAAAAACCAGACCAAAAATTAAGAAGACGAATTTTTTATTCATAAGTACTAGCCTTCTGCTTTTCGCCAAGCCTTGTGCTTCAGAGCTTTAATGAAGCGCGGCGAAAATAGCTTATTTAAAATTGCTGTCCAATAATAAAGTGGGTATTCCAACCACTCGCACCGGTCCGGCCAGGAATGTTGTCGAAACCATATCCAAAGTCAACTCCTAAGAGACCGAACATGGGCATGAAAATACGCACCCCAAATCCGGCCGAACGCTTCATATTAAACGGCTCGTAGTTCTTAAAAGTATCGTAGTTGTTACCCGCTTCCAAAAAGGATAAAGCAAATATCTGCGCACTGGGGTTTTCAGTAATCAAATACCTTAATTCCAAAGTGAATTTATTGTAGAGGGCTCCACCCTGACTACTAACGGTAACCGGTACAATACTGTTATTTGGGTAACCCCTTAAACCAATAATTTCACGGCCGTCCAAAACAAAGTTTTGCAATCCATCACCACCAACGAAAAAACGCTCAAATGGAGGCAGTCCTACATCGCGATTGTAGGTTCCCAAGAACCCAAATTCTCCCGCGGCCTTAATTACCGTCTTTGGTAATATTTCAGTGAACCAAGAACTGTTTAGTTTAATCTTATAGTATTCCAATAGCTCGTAACGCTGAGCCGCACTTAAGCTTGAGTAATCTCTACCATTAATCAAGGAATAAGGAGGTGTAAACTCACCACTTAAGTTAAAGAGATTACCCTTACGGGGATAAATTGGATAATCAACCGAGTTACGTCCTAACGTGACTTTATAGTTGATATTATTCACCCTACCATCATTAAAGTTAATACCACCTAGGGGGTATTGAATTAAGCTGTAGCGCTGAAAATCAACCGCTTGATATAAGGTGAAGTAATCATCAGGCCATTTTAGTCGTCGGCCTAAGCCAACGGTAACACCAGTAATAGACAAACCACTGTAGCTCGGATCGTCACGAGGAACACCGCGTAGGTTTTGAATATTATGGTAGAAGGAAACCGTGAGAGCATTGGGTCTTTTCCCCCCTAGCCAAGGCTCGGTAAAAGAAGCACTGTAGGACTGAAAGAATAATCCATTACTCTGTGCACGTAAATTAATAGTTTGACCATCACCAGCAGGTAAAGGTTGCCAAGCTCCCTTTTTAAAGATATTGCGGGCCGAGAAGTTATTGAAATTTAAACCTAAGGTTCCCACGATTCGGCCAGCACCCCAACCACCTTGCAGCTCGAGCTGACTAGTAGATTGCTCCTTAACTATATACTTAATGTCTACTGTTCCGGTTTCGGCATTAGGACTAGGTTGCACATCCATGCTCTGGGGGTCAAAGAAGCCCAACTGTTGCAATTCCCGCATCGAACGCTGGATATCACTTCTACGGAAAAGCTCCCCTGGCTTGGTACGCAATTCTCGTAAAATCACATGATCATTAGTACGGTCATTGCCTTCTACAGTCACCTTGTTGATAGTGGCTTGTCTACCTTCCTGAATACGAATTTCTAAATCAATGGTATCGTTTAGTACACTAACCTCAACTGGGTTCATGTAAAAGAAAAGATAACCATTATCTAAGTAAAGTGACGAAACATCACCGCCCGAAGGATCGGCAAAAAGCCTTTCGTTTAAAAAAGAAGCATCGTAAACGTCACCTTTTTTAATGGCTAAAACCTGACTAAGGGTTTCGTTGGTGTACTTAGAGTTACCAAGCCAAGTAATGTCTCCGAAGTAATATTTCGGGCCCTCCTGTACGTAAATGTCGATATTGATGCGGTCACCATCAACTGCATAGATGCTATCCTTGATTATACGTGCATCACGGTAGCCTTCAGCATTGTATTTTTCAATGATAAGCTTCTTATCTTCCTTATACATTTCTGCGATATATTTGGAAGACTTGAAAATGTTCCACCAACGGCTCCGCACCGTTTCATCCATCGCCTTGCGCAACTTACTATCCTTGATATTATCGTTGCCGATAAAATTGATGTTACGGATTTTAACCCTTTCACCGCGATCTACAATGATATCGAGGATTACCGCATTACTGCGAGTAGTATCCGGACGCTTTAGAACTTTAACCTCAGCGTTTAAATAACCGTCCTCCACGAAAAAGTCGCGGGCCTTATTACGGGTATTTACAATTAAGTTTTCAGTAACAATTACTCCGGAACTAAGATCAAGCTCATCGCGAAGATTATCGCGTTTAGATTTTTTAAGCCCTTTAATCCCGTATTTGCTAAGCTTGGGAAGCTCTTTTAAGCGAATTTCCAAGAAGACAAGGTTCCCCTTTACCTCGGTAATGAAAATACCAATATCATCGAAGAGCTTTTGACGCCAAAGGTTTTCAATGGCCCGGGTGGTTTCATCTCCAGGGAGCGTAATTTTTTGCCCTACCTCTAATCCTGAAATTAGGGTAATCACCTGTTTGTCTAAATTGTCTGAACCCGAAATCCGAATTCCTCCAATTTCATACTCCATCCCAGGAACAATGTCGGTTCCTCCTATTCCCTGGGCAAAACTACTTATGGGGCTAAACAACAATAAGAATAGCCCAAAGCGAATCCAATTTCGCATTACGATACTTCCGTATTTAATTGCTCACTTGTTTTTCCAAAACGCCTTTCCCTCCCTAAATAATCGGCAATCGCTTCATACAAATCATCCGCACCAAAATCTGGCCACAGCTTTGGGGTAAAGTAGAGCTCAGAGTAAGCTATTTGCCACAACAAATAATTGCTTATTCTAAATTCATTGCTTGTGCGAATTAACAGGTCTGGGTCTGGCATAAAGTTCGTGTACAAGGCATCTTCAAAAACCTTTTCATCGATGCTCTCTACACTCCGCTTCCCTTCAGCTACTTCACGTGCCAAATTTCGCGCCGCTCTAGCAAGTTCCTCACGGGAACCATAGCTAAGCGCAAGGGTAAGCGTCATATGTTTATGGTCTTTAGTTAAATCAATCACCTCCGCTAGCTCCTTTTGGGCGCTCTTTGGTAAGGAAGAGGCGTCTCCAATCGCTCGCAGGCGGATGTCGTTTTTCTTCAAGGTTTTTAATTCTTTGCGAAGATGGGTGACCAAAAGTCCCATCAATGCTTTTACCTCTTTGGGTGGTCGATTCCAGTTTTCGCTGCTAAAGGCGTAAACGGTAAGATATTTAATATTTACCTCGGCGGCGGCAGTAGCAACATTCCGCAAGGCATCGACCCCATTCTCATGGCCAATGGCACGTAAAAACCCTTTTTTCTTTGCCCAGCGGCCGTTGCCATCCATAATTATGGCCACGTGCTGTGGTAAGTTTTTAGCGGATTTTATTTGTTCCTTAAGCCCTGACATCACTAATTTTTATCCACGAAACTGGCGCATTTCTCGTAGAGTTCGCCAAATTTAAACTGAATGGTAATACCGGTGAAGATGTACCAATCACGATTCGCAGGATTACCGCGCAAGGTATTCTCTTTATCGCTAGCACTCAAACTTCTATCCGCTAAAGTTGCCGACAAAGGCGAAACTTCCTCGCTGAGCACTTGGGGGTCAGCGTAGTATCCGCTTACATCATCAAGGTAGTCGGTATACGTGGTTCGGAAAGAAGATTCAAGCGCAATTGAGGACCAACGCGCCAAGGACCACTTGTAGCCCAAAGAAAAAACAAAAAAGCTTGAGGCGGTGGCATAAGGTGCTCCCCTGTTTAAAGAAGTACCCTGACCCTCGGTGCGCAAAGAACGCAGGTCATGCCATTGTCCATTGTAATAAGTCTCCGGACTAAAGGAAAAAACACCAAAGCCCCCATTAATGTAAGGGGTGTGAGATTTAGTTTTTTTACCCGGTTCAAAGGGAAAGAAATTGAATTCTGCTGCTAAATAAAACTCCCTTATTTGTGAGCGAAATGATAGGTTTCGTTCTTGGCGCTCCGGTAAATAAGACCAAGAGTCTCGGGCCTCAATTTGTCCGTAGTTTCCTTGCAGACGAACCGACCAATGCTCGTTGAAGTTATAACGCAATAATCCTCCCGCGTGGAAGCCACGAGGTAAATCAACGCCGTAGTTCCCAACATCACCTAAGAAATTAGAACCACCACCATTGACACCAATCTCTAAATATTGCCCTTGCATAAAAAGCGGCATACTTAGGACCAGAATATTGATTATGAAACGTTTATACTCCATTTTGGGGGCGCAAATATAAATAAATCAGGAGGATAGAAATGTTTTTAATTCCTTTTATCCATTCCCCACATCAACTTATTACGCAAGGTTTTTGCGAAAGTATGATCGGGGGTTTCTACTAAAGCAATGGTAAAGTTCGCTAGACGTACTTTTAAACCTTCTCCATTGGCAATGGAATAGATGCGTGAATCTAAAGAGACTAAATTTTGCTCCTCCCTACTACGCACCACTAATTCTACCTCACAAGTGTTGGGAATAACGAATGGTCGGGCGGTTAGATTGTGCGGAGCAATGGGAGTAAGTACAAAGGTTTCTGAGCCTGGCATCATTATCGGTCCATTACAGCTTAATGAATAGCCAGTACTACCAGTTGGAGTGGCTATTATTAATCCGTCTGCCCAATAATTATTGAAAAATTCTCCGTCGATTTTAACTTCTACCGTAACCATGGCAGTGGTATCCTTACGTGATACGGTAATTTCGTTAAGAGCAAAAGGCATCTCTAGCTGCAAACTTGGAGCCTCCATGCTTAAGAGTCGCCTTTGGTTTAGACTAAAATCGCCTTCCACCAAAGCCTGAATACTTTCCTTAATGTTTTTGCGATTTACGTTCGATAGAAATCCCAGCCTACCAGTGTTTATACCCAGGATTGGAATTCCACTATCTCGAATTAAAGTGGTAGCATCCAGAATGGTTCCATCGCCGCCAATTGTAATGAGATAATCGGGAGCATACTCCAATAAATCTTCATGACTGCGAAATTCCTCCAACTCTAAACCTAAGTCGCAGTGCTCTTTGATAAAGGTATTGAGGCGGTGAAAAACCTTAAATTCGATTTTTTGCTCCACCAAGGTTTGGTGCAAGTTTTCAATATCATGACGTGCCTCGGCACTGATCTTTTTTCCGAAAACTGCTATCCTCATAATTAGATATTCAGATACTTCATTAGACCTTCATAACGATCTCTGCCGGTATCATCGAATAAACTTTGATGATACACCTCCAAAATCTCGTAGGAGTAACGCTCAAAAGATTTAATTATTCGACTTAAGTCGAGTTGGTTAATCTTTAAGGCAACACGGATAAAATCGCCACCGTCACTGCGCAGTTGCAAGCCTAGAATTAAGGCATCTTCCGACTCTACGATTTGAGCAATTTGTGAAATGTGGTAATCCCGAATAGCAATGCGTAAAACCACTACCGAACCGGTTTCTACAAATCCTAATTGCTGGCCCAAGTCCCACATCAATTCATTCGGCGCGATATAACCTAAATACTTAGCTTCCGCATTAACTACCGGCAAAACAGTAAGGTTTCCAGATCCAAAGATTCGAATGGCCTCATAAATATGCTGCTCTGGATCAATCTGATAAGGCTTAATAACCTTTATATGATTATTTAAACGATCTTCTTCATTTTCAATATCCAACAAATCATCCTCCGATATAAGCCCCAGGTATTTACCTTCGTGGAGCACGGGTAAATGACTGCACTTTAACTCCTCCATTAAAGGCAGTAAATCACCCACGCGTTCCTCTAAATTGAGGGCTTTAAAATCATTTAAAATGTGATCTCCTACTCGCATATAATAAGCAAACTTAAGGCTTTATCTTTGCGTCGATGACAAAGCTATCTGTTAATATTAATAAAATTGCTACCCTTCGAAATGCTCGTGGTGGCAATGTGCCTGATGTAATCGAGGCGGCTCTAAATTGTGAACGTTTCGGCGCTCAAGGTATTACTGTTCACCCCCGTCCGGATGAAAGACATATCCGTTATAATGACGTGCGAGAACTCACAAAAGTTGTCTCGACCGAATTTAATATCGAAGGCTACCCCTCCCCCGACTTTATCGAATTGGTGCTTGAGGCTAATCCCGCGCAAGTAACTTTAGTGCCCGACCCGCCAGGAGTACTTACCTCCAATGCCGGATGGAATGCTATTGAAAACGAAAAATTTCTGCGCGATACGATAGAACACTTCAAAAAGGCAGGCATAAGAGTTTCCATATTTATGGAATGTGATCTGCAGCAGATTGAGGCGGCCCAGCAGACCGGTACCGATCGTATTGAACTGTACACGGAAGATTTTGCCACCCAATTCCCTAAGGACCAAGCCAAAGCAATTGCCCCCTACAAATTAGCGGCAGAAAAGGCAGATCAATTAAAATTGGGCCTAAACGCCGGACATGATTTAAGCCTAGAAAATTTGCGTTTTTTCTGTGCTGAGATTCCTAGCCTTCTAGAAGTTTCTATTGGTCACGCGCTTATAAGCGACGCCTTGTATTTGGGCTTGGAGAACACCATCCAGCGTTATTTACGCGAAATAGAAATGGCCCAATGAAGAGTCCCGAGCCCCTAAAAAAAGGAGATCGAATTCGCATTGTAGCGCCAGCTCGAAAAATTAGCCGAGAAGAAATGGAGCCCGCCCTTGAAAAAATTAAAGCTTGGGGCTTTGAGCCTTATTGCAGCGAAGACCTGTGGGCAGAGCATCATCAATTTGCGGGGAAGGATGAGCTGCGAATTCGGGATTTTCAAGCAGCACTCGACGATCCAGAATGCAAAGCAATCCTTTGCGCTCGCGGCGGATATGGATCGGTCCGATTGATTGACGCCCTCAATTTCGAAGCTTTTAAGCATCAGCCTAAATGGCTGATTGGCTTCAGTGATATTACTGTTTTTCACTTAGCCTTGCATAATCTGCAGTTCTGCACGCTACACGCTTCAATGCCCATTAACTTCAAAACAAATACTTCTAAAAGTTTAGTGAGCATTAAACAAGCTTTAGTGGGGGAAGACTATGAAATAATAGCCGAAGCCCACCCCTACAACCGACCTGGCTTGATGGAAGGCCAAATTATCGGTGGTAATTTAAGTATGCTGTATTCCCTACTTGGCTCGCCAACTTCGATAGAAACCGAAGGTAAAATTCTCTTTTTCGAAGACCTCGACGAATACCTCTATCACGTCGATCGCATGATGTGGAACCTCAAGCGCAACGGCTATTTCAATCAAATTAAAGGGGTCCTAATTGGCACCTTATGCGACATGAATGACAACACCATTCCCTTTGGTGAAACAGCCGAAGAAATTGTCCATCGTCATTTTATGGAATATGACTTTCCAGTGGCCTTCAATATCCCTGCTGGCCACCAAGCAGACAACCAGTGCCTTATCTTTGGTAAGCAAGTTCGAGTGCAAATTGACTCGGATCAAACCTTAATCAGCTTCCAGAATGAGTCACAACCAAAAACGAGGACAGAAGGGTGAAGACCTTGCTCTGGCCTTCCTTCTAAAAAAGGGCTTTCGCCTGAAGGCACGCAATTGGCAATTCAGACACAAAGAAATAGACCTAATTCTGGAAAAGGATGGAACTTTAGTAATTACGGAGGTAAAAGCTAGAGAGTCCGATTTTTACGGACGTCCCGAAGAATTCGTTAATCGCATGAAGCAGAAGTTCCTTATTCTGGCCGCCAATGCCTATGCCGAAAAACACCAATGGCTAGGCGAAATTCGTTTCGACATTATTGCTATCACCTTCCAACCGCAATATCAATTAAGGCATTTGGAATCGGCCTTCTACGCATAAAAAAAGGCCGCAAAATGCGGCCTTTAATAGTTTTAATTCTGTTACCACTTACCGGTAAGAATATTCAAAATATCCACTACCCACCAGATGCCAAAACCAGCAAAGGTTATAATGTAGAGAATGTTCCAACCCAAAGGTCTTCCTTTATACCAGCGGTGAGCAGCCCATGGCCATCCTAAAAAGAACCACAATAAGGCCGTGATTAATAAATCCTTATCACCTGAAGACATATCATCATCTGCTGCAGCAAGTTCAGAAAGCTCTTGATTGCTCATAAAGTCTTCCAAGTCTAAGGACTGTGCATATTGATGCATATCGACGCTTGCGTTTTCTGCCTTTGGTGCCTTTTCTTTTGCAATTGGAATTGATGCGAAGCTAGGGCTTGCCAAAAGACCGAGGCAAAGCACCATAAAGAATAAATTTCTTTTCATGTTGATGATTGTTTTGTGTTTCTCAAATCTAAAAAAAACAATCTTTGTGCCATGTTAAATAAACCGGCACTCGTTTTATTTCTTTTTCTTTCTAGCTTCTTTAGCTTTTCTCAGGTTAGAGAACTTCAATTCTACGGAACAATCCATGCCGATGGAATTGGAGCCATTAGCCTGCAATTAATTATCGAACTAAAGCCCGACGGCGTTTTCGAAGGTCAGTCAATTACAGACTATGATGGCGATAGCAAAACCATCTCAAAAATCTCAGGAAATCTCGATTCAAAAAAGAAAATCTTTAGCTTCAAGGAGGCCTATAATATCCGCAGTAAGTCAGACCCAGAGGAGCATGATTTCTGCTATTTAAGTGCCCAAAACCTTAAAGTAGAGGAAGCCAATGAGCAAAGTGTAATTTCCGGAAACTTTAAAGGATTTTTTAGCGATAGCACGGTTTGCACCGAGGGAAGAATAGAACTGGTAGGATCAAGGCTTTTTCCAAAAGCCAAAAAACCCGCCCCAAAAGAAGAAGCCCCTCAAGTTGACACTCCACAAGTCGAGAAAGTTACTTTTAAACCGGTTGACTTAGACAAGCCGCTTGGCCATGGCGACAAGGTGCAATTTGACTGGGATCGAGATACTGTTCGTTTAGATGTTTGGGATAGTTTTGAAGAAGACAATGACCGGATTAATATCTATTGCAATGGCGAATTAATTTCTAATTCCTTTCCCATTAAACTGCATCGACAAAGCTTTTATTTACCCCTAATTGACGGAAAGTGCCAGGTACGTATCGAGGCCTTTAATGAAGGCACCAATCCTCCCAACACCGTACAGGTATTATTAATTGGCAAATCAAAGAGACAAGCCTTGGTTAGTAAACTTAAAAAAGGTGAGTCCGTGGAATTGTATTTCGTTTTGGAAGAAACAGAGGATTAATCCTCTTCGAAAGGAAAAGAGTATTAGCGAGGTTGCTCTAAGGCATTACCATAATTGATCCCGAACGTTTGCCTTCAATTTTTTGACCCTCAGACTGACCTTTGAAACTCACTTTGTAGAGATAAACCCCTCCCTGCACTGGAGCTCCATTGAAGTTTCCATCCCAAGGCCGGGAACTTTCATCTTGCTCATAAATCAACTGGCCCCATCGATTAAAAATTTGAAGCTTGAACTCTAAGGTCTGGCAAGCACTTGAGATATCAAAAAAGTCATTCTTATCATCTCCATTAGGAGTAAATGCATTGGGAATAAATAATTCACAAGTGCAGGAAACTTTTGACAGGTGGAAGGACTCTCGAATTGTATCGCAACTACTTCCCCAAACTACGGAATAAGTACCTGTATCTTGTAAACTAACCGAAGCCTCATTAGCTCCATGGCTCCAATGATAGAATAGACTCGGGTAATCGGGCAAGTTCACCTCTACCGCAGAATCTTCTGCACATATCGTGAGGTCCTTCAAACTTTCCCTAAGCTCCGGTACTTCAAAGACTAAAACACTATCTACAAGCATCCCGCAGCGGTTTTCTACTTTCAAGCGATACCAACCTGGTTTTTTCACGCTTATTGCAGCACTTGTATCCCCTGTTGACCATTGATAAATTGCCGGAAAACCTTGATCAAAGTTCAGCTCAATGCTGTCGCCCTTGCAAAGAATTGTATCTCTAGGCATGTCCAACTGCACCAAAGGATGTACCTCAATACTATCCGCAAGACCATGCAAACGCCTTCCCTTCCACCAAAGATTTAAGCGCACTAAGTACTTACCGGGTGATGGATATACTACTGATGGATCCCTTAAGGTTGAGCGATTCGCCGGACCAAGTCTTGGATCGCCAAAGTTCCACACCACACTATCTAATTCTCGTCCAAAATTTAGTCGGAAACTGACACTGTCCGCGCAAGCATAATGCAGCTCAAAGCCATCTTTAAAGAACTGGTCAGCAGAAAAGTCAGGGAACATGGAAAAAGCCGCCCATGGACTGGTCCTTCCAAATTCAGGCCTACTAGTAATTAAACTCGAGTCAAGTGCCAAGGGATTAGCGATTCTGCCGATGTTCCTATTGTTGATGTGGGTACCTCGCCACTCATAGCCCCAGCTATTCATTATATATGGCTGTTTATTCCACAAATAGTAAAGATTGCTATCGGGACCAAACTGCATGTCTTTAAAGTGTCCATTCGCACTTGGCAGCTGAATAACGCTGTCTCGATAACCTAAGGTATCCCTTCCGAAGAGGTCGATGCGAAGCAGCCGAAAATCACGACCATTGTAAGCTGCCCTATCTTGATCCTCATAAACCTGCATAAAGAGAAAACGCCCTTGGGGACCAAGTTCCATCGACTCCATATAAAACGTCGCGCTCTTTCTACCTAGCAAAGCATAGGGTGAAATTGCGAATGAATCTACTTTGGTAAAACGTAAGCCATTATTACCAAAAACCATTCGGTACTGCTGGATAATAGTGTCGGGTGAAAGCGCTATTAAGGTATTAGTAAGGGGATTAAAAATAGAGTTGCTCGGCAAGCGGTTTTGAAAAAGGTAATCTGCAATAATTGGTATCGACTCAAAGCGACCATTATTCACGTAGATGGCATTGGAATTGAACTGAGCATCTGGACTATAAGATGAAGGACTACGGTGCTCTAAAACAAGACCAAGCGGCAAACTATCTATAGGTACAACTTTGAAATTACGACCGAAATTTCCGGTTACTGTGTCCGACACCCTGGGAAAACTATCCACGATGGCCACTTGGTACCCTCCGGTATCCTGAGTTATACGACTTAAATAAAAGCGCCTGAAGTCGAAGCGTCTTATGGGCACCGCATTTAAGTTTTCATAAAGGCTTCCGGCAGTAAAAACATGGTATAAAGTATCTTGACTTCTCAGAAATAAAGTCTGATTCTTGCCAATCATGCCCGACCAATCGTTATGCTCGTTACGCTGGTAATTAGGAACCCGAAAAATTTCGCGCTGCAGTGAATCATAATAGCTTCCATTGAGAAAATAGAGCTTCAGATTTTCATCCTCGGCGTAAACAGTGCTATGGTTTAATTGCGCGGGATTATTGGGTATAACCGATTGCCAAGGTATAGTTCCTAGTCGGGGCGGACTAACATTAAACTCCAAGGAATAACCCCTTCCAAAAGGCCAGAAGTCAACTTGACCAAAAAGGAATCCATAGGGAAATAGGAGAAACACAAATAATAGTTTTCTCATAGGAAGCAGCAAATTTAGGCTAAAGGTAAAAAATTAAATATCCTAAAAGGACTAATAAGTTGATTTTCAATCTAACTAGTATTGCGAATCCACAAATTCGCCGTAATTTTGCCGCCCAAAATAAGCCTGAAGCGTTCCCGGTGCGAACCGGCAGAGGCGATAAGGGCTGTGCAAAAATTAAAAGCATGAGCCGTAAAGATTCCAGAAAGCCCAATTCTAGGGTTAAAGCAAGTAATGCAGGTGGTGATAAAAAACCATTTCGCAAGGCCGGAGGTAAAGGTCCGAAGCGACCGATAAAACCTCAAAATGAAAAAAACTTTAACGTAAAAGCCAATACCGAAGGGCAAAAAGGACCGATTCGACTCAACCGCTTCTTGGCCAATGCCGGTATTTGTAGTCGCCGTGAAGCGGATAAATTGATTGCTGCCGGATTGGTGGAAATCAATGGTAAGGTCGTACAAGAGATGGGACATAAAGTGGGCCCTCGTGATACCGTAAAGTTTAACGGCAGCTTGGTAAGACGCGAAAAGAAAGTGTATTACGTACTAAACAAGCCCAAAGGTTTTATCACTACCACCGACGATCCCAAAGCTCGGAAAACCGTGATGGAATTAGTAGCCAACACCGGACAGGAACGTATTTATCCGGTTGGTCGCCTCGACCGGCAAACCACTGGCGTACTGTTATTTACTAATGATGGTGATTTCGCTAAAAAACTTACCCATCCTTCACACGGTGCGCGAAAGGTTTATGATGTTACCCTCGATAAAAAATTAAGCATGCCCGACTTCCACGCCATTGCGGAGGGCTTAGAGCTTAACGATGGCCCTATTAAGGTTGACGAGATTAGCTTTGTGGAAGGAAAAGACAAAAACCAGGTTGGGGTAGTGCTTCACTCAGGTCGCAACCGCATTGTGCGTCGCATCTTCCAACACCTAGGTTACGAAGTGGTAAAATTAGACCGCACCGTTTTTGCGGGCGTAACAAAAAAGAACCTTCGCAGAGGACAATGGCGTAGCTTAAGTCCAAAAGAAGTGGATCTTTTAATGATGCATTAATCAGAAAAATCACTTCTTTCGCGTTTAGGATTTGAGGATGGGAAAACGAATTATCAAAACATTCGCCTGGATCCTAGGCATTCTAGTACTGTTGCTTGGTTTAAGCATCGGCTTTCTCTTTTGGAAGCAGGATAAGATTAAAGCAATGGTAATTGATTCGCTGAATGAAAATCTGAATGGCGAAATTTCGGTGGCGCAGGCAGAAATTAGCCTGCGTAAATTCCCTTTGGCGGCCATTGAATTAGAGCAAGTTCTCGCTAAGGGTTCAAATGATTTAAACGACACATTATTTCAAGTAGAATCCCTGTTCCTAGAGTTTAGGTTGTGGGATGTTTTTGGCGATCAAATTCCTCTTCAGGCTTTAAGCCTCGAAAACGGCGATCTACATTTAATCCAAAGGGGAACAGTCAATAATTGGTCCATTTTTAAATCAAGCGAAGACCAAGATGGCGAATTTTCGCTGAGCATTGCCGCCCTAAAATTCGTAGATATTCGCTTCGACTTTCGTAAAGACGATGACCTATACATAAAGGCTTATGCGGCAAGCGCGAGCGCTCAGGGAACTTTTAGCTCCAAAAATTGGGGCTTAAACTTAGCCATTGACGCCTATGCCGATGCGGTTGAAATGGAGGGCACTTCATACTTAAACTTCCCTCTTAACTTTATTGCCTCAGCCGAATTAAAAGGAGCGGAAAACATTGTTTTGCAACTTTTAAGTCTCCAGATCGATGAGCAGTCTGGCTTTAGTGGCTACTATTCCAGTGAAGGGGAAGGATTGTTTGAATTGAATCACCCCAAATTAGACCTCCAACCCAGCATTGCTCTATACAGGGAGCTGTCTTACCCCTGGCCAGAGGACTTAGATATTCGGGCCTTGGCCAAAACAACCTTACGAGTACTACCAAAAAATAATGGCGACACCCGTATCGAGGTTTATGCAGAAAGTACTTCCCTTAAAATAAAGTATGCCGATTGGCCACAAGAGGATTTAAAAGCACGGCTCGAATACTTTAAGCAGGGCAAATTCGATCGGCTCGAAATTCGTGAGTTAAAAGAAGCGGATAATAGCTTACAATTGGTAGGAACTATCCGACAATTACAAAAACCCAATCTCAGTTTAGACTTATCCTTTAGAAAAGACGCTGCTTTCTGGCAGTCTTTTTTAAAGCGAGACTTCTCCATTGAGAAAGGCCAATTAAGTGGTCAAATGAAATTGCAGGGCCAGTTCAACCAATGGGAGGACATCCTAAGCGAGCGTCTTAATGCTAGCAATATTAATGGGGCCTTGCGCTTATCTGAGGTAGATTTGAAACTTCCGGATGGAACATTATTCGAAAGCATTAATGGCAAACTGCGCTTTAAAAACCGTTCCATTTATGTAGACAGCCTTAGCCTGGAGCGAAATAAAAGCGATCTAGCCTTAAACGGGGAGCTGCGGGATTTGTGGTCCTATTTATTCCAGGCCAACGGAGTGTTAGCCTTAAAGGCTGATTTGAAAGCCCAGCAAATTATTTTAGAGGACTTTATTTCGGAAAACGAGAGTGAAGCCGATAGTTCCGGTTTGCTGAGTTGGAAAGATCGCTTGCAGTTTGGACTTAATATCAAAGTGGCCTCCTTTAGTTTCCGAAACTTCCAAGCAAAACAACTGAGTGGTGCCCTTGCCATTAATAAAGACCGGATTCGGGGAGACGGGATTAAACTTAGTGCCGACCAGGGTGCTTACGAAGGTAAATTCCAGATTGCGCAATTGTCTAATGGACTGGCATTCACCGGCACCTTACGAGCCGATAAGGTAGATGTACACTCTGTATTTAAAAGCTTTGACAACTTTAATCAGACTACCCTCACTGCAGATAATCTTGCCGGGCGACTAAGTGTTTTTACCAATATTGAAGCCCCCTTAAGCAAAGATTTGCGTTTGGATAGCAAAGGATTAAAACTGCAAAGCGAAATGACCATTGAAGCGGGTCACCTAAAAAACTATGAACCGATGCAGGCCCTTTCGCGCTTTGCAGAAGTGGAAGAGTTAAAGGATGTGAGCTTTAAAACCTTAAAAAATACCATAAGCATCGAAAATGGTATTATCCAGATTCCCGAAATGGCCATTGCTTCGAATGTTATAGATATGGACCTAAGCGGCACCCATAGTTTCGAGAATGAAATCAATTATTTGGTAAAACTGCGCTTAGGTGACGTGCTCTTTGCTAAGAATGATCGAGAACCTAGCAATGATGAATTCGAAGAGCATCTTACCATCGCCAAACGCGATGATGATCACCGTATTCCCATCTCCATAAAAGGTACGGTAGATAATCCAGAGATCTCAATAAATGCTGGCGCCCTAGGCGATGCCTTGGAGAAAGATCTCAAACAGCAAAAAGAAGAATTAAAAGATATTTTTAAGAAGGAAGAGCCTAAAAAACAGAAGGGTACTGGCATGACCTTCGAATGGGACGACGGCGCACCCTAGTCTTAATTTAGACTTAACATGCATGCATAGTAAATTCGTATCTTCGCGCCCCAATTAATTAGCATGCTGCGAATTAGAATAGCGGTTCTTCTTTTCATCTCCTTTGGTCTTTTTGGCCAAACAGAAGACATTAAGGTGGTTTCTTACAACCTAATGTATTACAAGACTTCAAGTGCGCCTTGTACCCATAGTCGCACCACTACTCAGCGTGACAACGATCTAAAGAATATCATCTCCTACTTAGCCCCAGATATTTTTGTGGCTCAAGAATTAGGCACGGCGGCGGTAAACCCTTTGGTTATAATGGCCGATATCTTAAATGTTGACGGGGTTAACCATTTCCAAAGAGCGGCCAGCAGCAATAACAGTTCGAGCTCCTTGGTTAATATGCTTTGGTACAATCGCGACAAGCTTGCGCTGATCGGCCAGGATAAAATTGAATTGGACCTCAACAATGTACCCATCATACGGGTAATCGATTTCTATCATCTATATGTTAAAGATCAAGGTTTAGGTAATCCAGGTATCGACACCGTTTTTCTTAGCATAGGAGTAGCGCATTTAAAGGCAGGAAATAGTAGTGCCGATGCTAGTCAGCGAGACCGTGCTACCGAAGCGGTGATGGAATACATCGAAAACTTAGGTCATGATAATGTCCTTTTTGCCGGCGACTTTAACGTTTACAGCGCCAGTGAAGCGGCCTTTCAAAACCTGGTCAATTACAATGCCAACCCCAGCATTAGTTTAAACGACCCTGTTAATCAATTGGGCTCGTGGAATAACAATAGTAATTTCGCTACCGTGCATACACAGAGTACTCACTCCTCTTCAGGTGGTTGTTTTTCGGGCGGAGGTATGGACGATCGTTTCGACTTTATTCTGGCCTCGGATGCCATCATCAATAACACCGCTGGTTTGGCATACACCAATTACCGCACCGTGGGCCAGGATGGTGGCAGCTATAACAATAGTTTATCGACCAATAACAATACCGATGTACCTTCTTCGGTGGCCTCTTCACTTTATTTCTTCAGTGATCACCTTCCAGTATCCATGGAGCTGGAAGCCAGTGTTTCGGGGATTGGCATCAGCGAAAGCGAATTAAAGCAGTCTTCATGGAGTTTTAATAATCCTGTAAAAGGAGATTTAGAAATTAGTCTGGAGGATATCCTGAGCCGAGAAGTGCTGGAAATCAATATCTTCGACCTGCAAGGAAGAAGGGTATATCAGGCAATGAATAAAAATAAAAATGAGCACAGAATAGCTTGCGAGACATGGGATTCTGGCTTATATATGATACAAGTTCGTGCGGGTAACTGGGCGGAAACTCGGAAAGTAATTGTACTATGAGAAAGATCCTAAGCTTAGCCATTATTTTAGGATTAGCAAGCACCGGGCTTTTTGCCCAAGCTAGCTTTCAGGAAAAAACCACCAATGCTAGTAATGTTCGTTTAAACGTTACTAACCTAGGTACTTTTGGAAATGCTTTTCGCGGTTACCGCGATGGAACCGGTAATCCCAGTGCCGAATATCCTGCGGGCTCAGGGGTAGAACACCTTTTTGAAGGTGGTATTTGGATTGGCGGTAAGGAAAATGGTGGTCAGCTTGTGGTTTCCACTTCCGCCTATGACGCTCCCCAAGGTTATGCGCCGGGTCGTGGCGGATTCGAATTTCACGTCGATACCAGTATTACTGGCGTAGATCGCAGCTTACAAGAACGTTCGTCTTTATTCGACAGTCGTTACTTCGACCCCAATGCCGTTTCGCATCAAGACTATGTAGCTACTTTCAGCGACAAAAGCATCGTTGTTCCTGGCACGCAGATTCCCATTTCTGACCATACGCGCCCAATGAATGTGCGGGTGGAAATGGAAACCTATAACTGGAACTACAATTTCACCGATTTTATGGTAATTGTAAACCTGCGTTTTTACAATGAGGGTCAGAATACCTACGATGATGTTTACACCGCACTCTGGAATAACACCGTGGTGCGTAACGTAAACATTACCCCTGCCGGTGCCGGAGGCTCCGCCTTTTACAACCGCGGTGGCAATGGTTTTATGGACTCCCTTCACCTGGCCTATTGTTACGATGCGGCCGGAGACCTGGGCTTTACTGAATCTTATGTGGGTCAGAAATTCCTCGGGGCTACCGATAAGGAAGGTTTCCATCACCCCGACCTCGACTCCAATTACAATCCCATCAGCGGAAGCTGGGAGCTTGATGAGTTCGACTTAAATTACAACGCCTGGGTTTTTAACGATTTTAGCGCCGATTTTGCCTTCCCGGTATCGGAAAACGACCGTTACCAGAAAATGAGTCAGGGTTTAAACCAAAATCCCTGTTGGACCAATCCCAATGACCCTAATTGTGGCGGGCGCGATTTTCAAGCAGAATTAAACCAGGCGGGAAACCGATCGGACCTAATTTCGGCGGGACCCTTCAATAGTTTTGGTCCGGGTGACGTAATCGAAGTTTCCTTCGCCTACGTATTCGCGAAGAAAAATGAAGACGGTAATCCCAATCAAGATAACAATCTAGTACAACGTCAAAACCTAATTACCAATGCCGGCTGGGCACAGCAAGCCTATAACGGCGAAGACCGCAATTTTAACGGTCTTCTGGATGCAGGAGAAGATAATGATGGCAACGGTGAGATCACCCGCTTTATCCTTCCTTCACCGCCAAATATTCCTCGCACCCGTATTGAACCGGGCGATGGTCAGATTGAAGTGTTTTGGGCCGATAATGCGGAAGCCAGCATTGACCCAATATCCAACCGCCAAGATTTTGAAGGCTACCGTCTTTACCTATCAAAAACTGGTTTTGATGTAACTGGCGTACCCGACCTTGCACGCGATTTCACCATGATTGCTCAGTACGATAAGGCCGGAAACAATCTTTTTAATGAGACCGGTTTTACTTCGATAAAATTAGCCGAGCCGCTTTACTTTGAGGACGACACTACTGCTTATCATTATCGCTATGTAATTGACAATGTGCCTAATGGATGGCAGTTTGCCGTGGCCGTTACCGCCTTTGACGAAGGAAACCCTGAGAGTAATTTGGAATCCTTAGAGTCTAGTTTCTTAGCCAATAACTACCGTGCCTTTGCCGGAACCGGACCGAATGAAAACATGGATGCGAATGCACCCTTCGTTTACCCAAACCCTTATTACTATGGCGCTGCTTGGGAAGGAAAGTCCAATTTTCAAGAAGAGAGTCGTAAAATCATATTTGCCAATCTACCCGCCCGCTGCGTAATCCGCATTTATACTGCGGGAGGCGACTTCATCGATGAAATTCGTCACGATGAAAACTACGATGGTAGCGATACCCGTTGGTTCCGAACTTTTGGGGCCGAAGATGCAGGTGAAAACCGCTTTAGTGGTGGCGAACATGCCTGGGACCTTTTATCTATAGAAAGTCAAATTATTAGTCGGGGTCTTTATATGTTCTCGGTCGAGGACCTCGATACTGGTGAAAAGAAGACCGGAAAATTTGTGATAATCAAGTAAACTAAAAATGACAATGAGAAGAATCCTTACTCTTTGTGTAGCGCTGATTAGTTCAGCAGTGATGTATGGCCAAAGCTACCCTTTGGTTAGCATCAAACAAATTAACACGCCGATTGACCTAGCGGCCTGTAATGATACCTCCACCTATTTAGGTGATACCGTTCGCTTTCGTGCGCACGTGGTAACCGATGGTGGTCTATCTGAAGTAGCCTCTGGTTCTGTTCAAGGTGGCAACCGTCCTTTCATTTACATGATTGACACCGCAAGCAACGGAGTTGTTGACTCCCTTAGCGGTATCGAGGTAATGGGTGTATACACCGATGGAAGTGGAAACTTACAGCCTATCCCAGGTTTCACGGCTCTATTACAAGGTGATAAAGTAGAGGTAACCGGTGTTGTAGAGCAGTTTGATGGTAACACGCAATTTACCACCATTGATGTAAACTCGGTAACTCTTTTAGCTTCGGGCGACTTATTGCCTTCTGCTTTTGTACCTAAAGCCCTAAGTGCAGGTGACCTTAACGACAACCAACGCGTAAACAATGTACAAACCGGTGAATGGTGGCAAAACAGCTTTATTGAGCTTACCAATGTAACCGTAGTACAGGTAATTCCTTTTAGCGGTAACCGTGTGAGCTTTAACGTAGCCGACGCAAATGGTAATGTGGTTAACGTATCCGACCGTTTCTTAGCGCAACGTACCTCATCTCACACCGTGGTTAACCCTAACTCACCTTCTACTACTGGTACTGGATCTTTCGTAGCGCCTTCAGTAGGTACTTTCTACTCAAGCCTAAAAGGTATTATGCGTCACTCTGCCAACGGTTGTACTGGTGGTACTGGACGCGGTTACGAAATAAACCCATTCGATACATCTCACTATGCAGTAGGTGCTACAGCGCCAAGCATTACTAATGTATTGAGCTTCCCGGTTGTACCAAGCAGCAGTGATTCTGTATTGATTAGTGCAGACATTACTGATGCCGACGGAACTATTGACACCGTTCAATTATTCTGGAGCGCTAATGCCAGCACTCCAAGCGGATCATTTACCTCTGTAAACATGGTAAACACTAGCGGTAATACTTATGAGTACTACGTTCCCGCTCAGGCTGATGGTTCTTTAGTGCGTTATTACATTCGTGCAGTAGACAATGACGGTTCGGCGGTATTATTCCCTTCTAGCCCATCTAGTCAAGTAGATCCTTATGTTAATCACTACAGTGTTCGTGATAATGGTTTACGCATCTTCGATATTCAGTATAGCGGAAATGGCACCGGCGAAAGTGTATTCGAAGGCCAGACCGTAACTGTACGTGGATTCATCACTGCCGCTCGTCGCGACTGTGACTTAGAATATGTGTACCTACAGGATCCTAACGACACTATTTTCGCAGGTATTGCTTTAATTCCTAACCAGGATTTAGATAATGTATACCGCGATCAAGAGATTCAGGTTACTGGTCAGGTGCAAGAAACTTTTGGGGTTACTTATTTAAACGTAGACAGTTATATCGGTCTTAACAATACCCAGACTATCATGCCTACTCCAGTAGATCCTTCCGATCCTAATTTGGACATGGAAATGTACGAGGGTATGTTAATCTCTTATCAGAACCCTAATGGTGGTCAGGTTTACGTTAGCGATGAAAACGCCGGTTTCGGTGAATACCGCATTGCAACCGACCCAAGCTTCGGCTCAAGCCAATCTTCTCGTGTATTAGCTGGTCGTCAATCAGGAACAAGTGCTACTTCTAGCCTTTACGTTTCCTTAATTTCTGACTCAAGCTACGTAACCAGCGGTGGTAACCTTATGGTTCCTGCCGTAATTACCCAGAATGGCATGTCTATGGACGCTATGCACGGTGTGCTTTGGTACAGCTTCGGTAACTACAAATTATTACCACGTAACAACTTCGACATTGTGAACTTGAGCACTCCTCTTGACACAACGAACTGTAACGTACCTACTAACGTAAGCATCAACGAAAATCTAATTGGTGAATTGGCAGTTTATCCTAATCCTGCTAAAACCACAGTTAACGTGGTCAACACCAATGGTGAACCGGTAAACGTTCAAATCATTGATCTTAACGGACGTGTTATCCTTGAGACTCAAAAGTCTCAGTCTATTCAAGTATTAGACGTAAATAACTTGGTTCCTGGTGTATACATTTTAAAAGCCAGCAGCCAAAACGGTGAATTTGTGAAAACTCACAAAGTAGTTATCGGAAACTAATTTTTTGAGGAGTCCCCACTCTTGGTGGGGACTCCTTATTTTAATTTTAGCCATGCAGCGATATTTATTTCTATTCTTAGCGGGTCTACTAATTGTAAGTCTTAGTAGTCAGTGTCGCAAAGGAGATATAGACCGAAGCGGTTTACCGGATACCTTCATTAGTTATGAAGCCATAAACCTCAGTGGTCAAAATCGTTTAAATTCGTCGGTACGCCTTTCGTGGTATGGAACCGATGCCGATGGCTATGTGGAGGCCTATGAGCTTTCGCTTGATAATCAAAATTGGACTTACACCGAGTTGCAAGACTCCGTATTTTTATTCGACATTCCGGCAGGCCAAGATTCGGCCGACATCAGTTTCTTTGTTAGAGCGATAGATAACGACGGAAATATTGATCCCGTACCGGCCTTTTTAAATGTCCCTTTAATTAACACCCCTCCCGATGCAGCTTTTCTAGATGATAGAGGTCCATCGGATACTGCTTTTATTGCGGCTACTTTTTTCTGGAACGCTTCAGATCCAGATGGAAACAGCACCTTGAAATCAGTAGAAATGAAAATCAATGATGGCGATTGGGTGGAGATTGATCGCAGTCAGAACCTTATCACCTTCCTACCCGACACCAGCGTGCAAAGTGGAGAAGCCACTAGCGCTATTTATTACGGGAATTCAAACGCCCCAGCCAGCTTAAGCATTAATGGCATGCGGGTTAATGACAGTAACCGCGTTTACATTCGTTCCTTCGACATTGCCGATGCAGTGAGTGATGTAGACACTTCAGAAGTATTTTATTTCCGTGCTAAGCAAAGCGGAATAAGCACCCTTTGGATCTCTGGCCACAATAGCGCTACCACCGCAGAGTACCGCGCTTATTTGCAGAGCAATTCCATTAATTACGACTTTCTCAATTTTGGCTATAATCAAGGAGCCAATTTGCCTAAATACTTTGACCCTACCGTTCGATTAATATTCGATCAGTACAACAAGAGCTTTATAAATATCCCCGCCACTAATTTTAGAAATGCCGTTACCGGTGAGGAGAAACCTTTACTGGATTACCTTGCTCCCATTGTACAGCGTTTCACCGATAATGGTGGAAAGTACTTCCTTACAACTCAATTAACCACCACCCAGGACCTGAGTGAGTCGCGCTCGGTTTACCCCATCGACGATATAGTAGTTACCACCGTGCCGGGTTCACAGGTGCGCATTGTTAGCGACTCGGCCTTGGTCTCCTTGGTAGACACCACCTTGTACCCTAGCCTTCAGCCCACCAATGTTGAATTTGGAGTGGTACCCATGGTAAGTTCGGCAGACGCCCAGGACTTTTACCGCGCACAATTAACCAAGATTCGCGGATGGAATGGCAGTTCCGATGTAGTTGCGGCCGTTCGACGACGAAATAATAAGATCTCTCAGGTATTCTTCTGTATGGAATTGCATCGCTTCGATCGCAATGCGGGAGATGTTGAACAATTAATCGGTGAAATCTTTAGCAATGAATTTTAAAGTACTCTTCACCTTATTTGCCTTTTGCTTAGGCTTTCAAATGTCTGCTCAAGACGAGCAAACCGCTAGTCTAAGTGGCAGTATAAAAGATGCCATTACCGGCGAGCCCTTAATTGGTGCCAATATAGTTCTCGTAGGTACCTATAAAGGAGCTGCCGCCGACTTCAATGGCAATTATGTCATCAATGAAATTAAGCCCAAAGACTACACTATAAAAGTGGGCTTCATCGGCTACGAAACAAAGCTCTTTACCGGTATTAGCTTTGAGCCTGGAGAGGCTAAGGTATTAGAAATCAAATTGAAGGAGCAGTCCGAATCCCTTAATGAAGTAACCGTTGTAGGTAAAAAAGGACAAATAAACTTAGAAGCCGCTTCCAGTGAGATTACCATCGCCCAAGAGCAAATAGCTCAGATGAATGTGCGTGATGTACAGGAAGTGTTGGAAATGCAAGCTGGGGTTGTTAAAACTCAGGATGGCTTGCAAATACGGGGAGCACGGGTTTATGAAACCGAATACATTGTAGATGGTATTTCCGCTCAGGATCCTTTAGCCGGAACCGGTTTTGGAGTAGATGTAAGCTCATCTTCCGTAGCAAGCATCGATCTGGTAACCGGTGGCGTAGGCGCCGAATTTGGTGGCGGTAGTTCCGGAGTAGTAAATACCAAAATTCGCGAGGGAGGTGAAAAATTTGAAATCAGCGGAAGCTACCAGCGCGACAACCTTGGTAATAGTGACATTGCCAGTAGCTTTAATACCGACCGAATTGAGTTAAATATGGGACTGCCCATTCCGGGTACTAAGAAGAAAATGACCCTTTTTGTAAGTGGTAGCGCCTACTTTACTGATGAGTATTTTGGTACCACCGCCAATCAGTTAAAGAGCTCGCTGTTTACTCAGAATCCCGAGTTCTGGGCACCGCGTTACACCAACTCCTACACCAATACTGTAAAACTGGCCTATCGTTTAGCTTCGGGTACCAAGCTTACTTTAACCAATCAGCATTCTTTAAACATAAACCAGAATACGCGAACCTTACAAATCGTTGGATTCGACGCTATCCTTACCCCTGGTTTTCAGTATACTCGTAGCAATAATTTAGACAATGCTACCACTTATACTCATCATTCCAATCTTACTGCACTAAACCTAAACCACTTAATTAATAAACGTTGGGGTATAAATTTCTCGGCCGGGCGCCTGTTTACCAATCTTAGAGCAGATGCTAATGGAAGGCCCTTCCGCACCGAAACGGTCGATCAAATTTTGGATGAGGAACATATCATTTCCTACCCTATCGCCATTTTTAATCCGGGCGACCCCAGAGGAACTTATTACGTTTCGGTAGGCAATGGATTGGTGAATAATGGCGGTATAACTCCGACTTGGCACGACCACTATGTCGAGGAATATACCTTCAATGCCAAAGCCACCTGGATCCCAAATCAAAGTAATGAAGTCAGCTTTGGTATTCAAAATACCTTTACCGAATATCAGTGGGTTGACGTTACCCGCCCTTGGGTGGGAGCGCCCATCAAAATAAACGACAGCACCTTTACCCAATCGGTAAGCATTGGCTCTAGCAATGATATCTGGCGCGTAAATCCGGTAGAAAGTGGTTTATTTCTGCAAGATAAAATCAGTTATAAGGGTATTATCGCGACCCTAGGACTGCGGATGAATTTTTGGGCCCCAGGTAAGTTTGCCGATGACGCGGTAAACGACCCCAGCGCCCCGGTAATAAATCAGGTACGTGAAGATTACCTCGACAAGACCACCCAAATCTTTGGTTTACGTTGGAAAGCTCGCTTATTACCTAAAATCAATGTGAGCTTCCCGGTTACTGAGAACAATGTATTGTACTTCAACTACGGACACAGCATGCGCCTACCGCATCCTCGATTCGTTTACGCAGGCCTAGACCCTACTTACCAAGACCGTTCATTCTTAGCTTCTCTGGGTAACCCCGATTTAGATCCCGAGGTTAATGTGAGTTATGAAATTGGCTTAAAGTCAAAGCTCAGTAAGGACCTGGCCATGAGCTTTACCGCCTACAATAATAATCGCTTCGACTACATCGTATCGCGCCGTGTTATTGTTCTGGACCAAACCGGAAGGCCTACCACCAAAAACTTTTACATCAACCAAGATTACGCCAATATCTACGGGGTAGAATTGGGATTAAACTACCGCATCGGGCAGTACTTTACCAGTTTTGCGAATGTGGCCTATCAAGTAGCGAGAGGTAAATCAAATTCGGCCCGGGAATCCTCTCTGCAAATTGAACAAAATGGTGAGGTAGCCTTAAGTCGAGAACAATTTCTAGCCTTTGATCGCCCCTGGAACATCAACACTGGAATCATCTTCGCGCCGGATAGTACCCTGCCTATTTTCGGACTTGACCTAAGCGGATTTAGCGCCTTTTTAAGCTATCAGTTTACCTCAGGTTTTAGGTATACCCCCCAAAGACAAACCCAGGTAAATGAATTGGGCCGCCCTGTTTACGAGCCTATTATCGACCAATTTTTGGCGAACCAGGCTGCACCCTGGCATAATATAGACTTGAAATTACGCTACAATATTCCGCTCGGATTAAAAGGAGGCCGCGGTATGTCGGTAAGCATGGAAATACGGAACCTTAGCAATGCGAAGAACTCCCAGATTATTAATCCCGTTACTGGTCGGGCTTACGAATACGGCGATGACGTTCCGCTTACTTGGCGGGATCCGCGCTATAATGGTCCGCAGGAAAGTGGGGTAGACCCACGCAACCCAGCACGTTACCTAGCTCCTCGTCAAATTTTATATGGTATTGAATTCCGCTTTTAGTGATGAAGAAGTTAATATATAGCCTATTATTCTTGCTCCTAATGGTGGATTTAGGAGCACAAATTCTGCCCAATTACGGAGGTGAGCGAGCAGGTCTATCCGCTTTAAGCTTCCTAAAAAATGATATGAGTCCGCGTTCCCTCGGACTAGGAGGAGCAAGCCTTGCCTTAGAAGGTGATGCTTACAGCGTCTACAATAATCCAGCTGCCCTAACCGACTTAAAAGAAAATAGCTACGCCCTTAGCCATTTGTTCTTGGGAGGCGGCGTGAACCAATCTTTCTTGGCTACCAATTTTGCCTTAGACGATAAGGTAAGTACCCTCAGCTTTTCCATTAATGCCCTTAATAGTGGTGAGATGGAAGAGCGCACCGAATTTCAACCCATGGGCACGGGCCGAGTAGTAACGGTGGCCAATATTGCGCTTGGAGTGACTTACGCTCGTCAGCTTTCAAAATTATTTAGCTCGGCGGTGACTGTGAAGTACATCTATGAAGGTATTGCCGGTTTCCATAATAGTAACGCCACTGTAGACGTGGCTTTCCTATACAAAACCGATTACAAGGACCTGAAATTTGCCGCTATGGTTCAAAATTTTGGTGGAAACTCGAGCCTGGGTAGTGATGACGACATTCCTACTACCTTTAATCGCAATACGGGCATTGGCCTTGAAGCAAATGTGGTTCCCACCATTTTTAAATTGGGAATAAGCATGGTACCCTATAAAAGTGGAGATCATAGCTTATTAACTGCGGTGCAGCTGAATCACCCTAACGACAATGCGGAGAACTATGCCCTGGGCCTTGAATACCGTTTTAGAGATATTTTTTACACCCGGGCTGGCTATCGCTTAAGCGTGCGCCATCGGCATATTCCCACTTTTGGTATTGGTTTGAAAATGCGCCTGGGCAATCACCCCTTATTTTTAGATTACGCAGCTAACCCTACTAATTTTATTGGGCTACAGCACAGCATCGGCTTGCGTTTTAATATTAATAATGTAGCAGAGCGATGAAAAAGCAGATATTAATCCTAAGCCTCCTCAGCCTTTTTGGCTTAAGCGCCTGTGAAGATTATTTAGGCAAGAAAACTGATTTGGATTTCATCGACATTCCACCCGATAATTCCATCCGCGATATCGCCTATGTACCCATACTCCCTATTCTGGATGACTTTAGCAAACCAGTAGACGTTTGTGCGGGTTTTGACGAATTAATCTACATCGTAGACGAAGGCAGTGAAGAGGTTATTGCCATGGACGAATCGGGTCGTATACTGGGCAAAAAGAGTATTCCGGGAGCTCGTTCGGTGGCCCAAGATCGTCGCTTTGACTTACTAGTAGTGGGCACAAAAGACAGTTTGTACAGTTCCAGTAATGGCGATACCCTCCTCACCTTCTCATGCATTTACCGATTACGGATGAACCCCGGGGATTATAATATTGGTAATGCTTCGATTGTAAATACTATCGTTCATCCCTTTTATTACACTCAGAGCAATCCCATTCGAAGAACGGTTGATTTTGTGCGCTTAAACAAGATTGGGGTTATTGGTAATAGTCAGGACCCCAGCCGAAACAACCAATATTATGTGACCCGGCAATACGTGCGCAACCCTGACCCCGATCCAAATAATCCTGAAGTGAGCTCAGGCCCCTTAGGTCCGAATGATGCGGTATTGTACTTCAATAACCTAGATCAATTAATCTCTCCAATTTCTGTACAAACCAGCTCTGGCTTTTTCAATGACTTTTTTGAGCAGCCAGTGGGCATCACCACCCTTACTCAGCCTCCTCAGTTTTCCGCTACCACGAGTAGTGATTTTTTGTTCACCTCTTTGGAGTCTGATAATGCCTTAAAAGTTCAATACATAGAATTTGTAGAAGGCGAATTCGGAGCCGAGTATCAACCGCGAATTTTAGCCTCTGGAGATACCTCCCAGGCCGATGGCTTCATTAATTCACCCAATAAGTTTAGGGCTCCTCAGGACATTACCCTTGCTGGAGACGGAACGCAGTTCATTTTTGTAGTCGATAGTGAGACGGATAGTCTTTACCAGTTCTCCTTTACCGGTTTTGAGGGAGTGCGCCCTCCCGCAGCCGCAGGAATCGATCGCTATGTTAAGGCAAGCTTTGGTGGAACCGGAAGCGACTTAATGCAATTTCGTGACCCCATGGCGGTGGCTTATTTCAATCAGATTGTGTACGTGGCCGATGCTGGCAATGGCAGAATAATGCGTTATAAACTCACCCTTGATTTCGATTAATCGACTCGAGGCACCTTAACTAGGTGAAAAGCGCATTAAACTCAAGTTATTTTCCCCTTTATTTGGAAAAACTTACTTTTGGAAGAAGCATGAAAAAGGCACTTTACATAATTGGACTATTCTTGGGTTTAAGTTTTGGGCTTTCAGCACAGGCTCCCCAGAGTCCAAATGCACCGCAAATTTGTCCGGTGTATATCCCCAATGCCTTTACGCCCAATGGCGATAATATCAATGACCGCTTTACACTCCAGGTAAGTGAAGACTGTGAAATTCTTAAGTTTAACTTACAGATTTTTGACCGTTGGGGTCGTTTAGTTTACGAAAGTCAGTCAATAGATTCCGAATCCGCTTGGGACGGTCGTGTGGACAACAATCAGCTAAAAGGTGGAGTTTACCTTTACAAGTTGAACATCGACATGGTAAATTACAACAACCGGAACGGTCGTTCGGTTAAAGTGGAAAAACAAGGTTCGGTAATCTTGATCCGATAGTTTTGCGACTAAGTCTCCTTCTTTTATTTCTCTTAAGCTTTTCTATTCAGGCCCAAGATATTCCTCTGGTCATCAATTTCTCTGGCATTGAGTCGGTAGAAGGAAAGTTAATGATTCGCGTAAGCAATAAGGAGGGTAAGGTGATTCTGCAAAAGGTAGCCAAAGTTAAAAGTGCCGAAAGACAAAGAGTAGTTCTTTACTTGCCCGAAGGCTCCTATGCGATAGCCTGCTTTCACGATGCCAATAATAATGACGAATTAGATCGGACCTTCACCGGTATCCCAAGCGAAGCTTACGGCTTCAGCAATGATGCTCGCGGTGTATTTGGCCCGCCCGATTTGAGCGATCAATTATTCGTTCACCGCGAAAGACAAAGTATCCGAATTCGCTTAAAGTAAATGCAGCGGTTCTTCCTCATAGTGCTCCTACTATCAAGTTTAAGGGTAAGTGCTCAAGAAAAGCTTCAGGGTAATTATATCCTCTATGCCTTAGGAGGTAGTAGTATCAGTCAAATTGATGAGTTCCAGAGTCCCATTCCCTATCGTGGCTACGGTCTAAACGCCATGCTCGGATGGCATAGTTTCGAAGGTAATTGGATGAGCAATCTAGATCTCGGTGGAGGAGCAGCTTTAAGCAATCCCTACCAATTCGGCGATAATCGTAATAGCAGCTTGGACCTTTCGGCTCGCCTGCATTATAGCCTTCGATACTTGGCTTTTAAAAGTGGTAAGCATCAAGTATTCGGCGGACTTTACAGTCAGAACTTTTTCAATTACCGCCAGCTACAAAACTTTGCCAATAGCAGTGAAAGCTTTGCTACCTTTTTCGGAGTTGGACCAAGCGTGGCCTATACTTACACCCGAAGGGATCGTATTTTTGGAAAAGACTTTAACTGGTCTTACCAAGCGGAGTTAAACATTCCCGCTTCCACCGTTTATCTAAGGCCTAGTTTTACACGACAACTTGTGGCAGGAACGCCGGGTTTCGTCGACCATCAGCTATGGGGAGATGCTTGGCAGATGGATTTCCGACATAGTTTTATTTGGCATCGAGCCAATGGCAATCAAATCCGAATTTCTTACCACTGGGAATATTTAAAGGCCAGCCGGCCTAATCCCTACTATTTCGCGCAGCATCAAATAAACCTTCAACTATTTTTCAAATTATGAGAAGGCGGCTAATTATCATCTTGACTACAATTCTTGGTCTTCAAGCTTGCGAAAAAGCATTAATGCCAGAAGATCCTCAGCAGACTCCGCTGGCGAATTTCAATAGCCTGCATAAAACCATAGGCGAACGATACAGTTTTTTCGAATACAAGAATATCGACTGGGAACAACTGGGCAAGCAATACCGGTCTATGGTCTACCCAGATTTGAGCGACCGCGAGCTTTTTAGCCTAATGGACAGCCTACTTTATCAATTGCGTGACGGTCACGTTAATCTAATTAGTCCTTTTAACCTAAATCGTAATTGGGAGTGGTATCTAAACTCGCCCGATAACTATAATGAAGATATAGTAGAGCGCTTTTACCTGGGTGATAACTACCAAATTACCGGAGGCTTTAAATATGCCATTCTAGCCGACAGTATTGCTTATATCCATTATGCCAGCTTTAGCAGTAGCTTTAGTGGTGAACAAATCGATGAGGTCTTTAAGTACTTAAAAGACACTAAAGGGCTAATCCTAGATTTGCGTCATAATGGTGGTGGTAGTCTTAATAACACCTTCCGACTTGCCGGTCGATTTGCGACCAGTAAGGAAGTAGCTTTAATCCAGGATGAGAAAATAGGTCCGGGTGCCAATGAGTTCGGTAACAGCCTCCAGTATAGCATTCAGCCCCAAGGTAATTTTCGCTACCATAAACCCGTGGTTTTACTCACCAATGCCCGTTGTTACTCGGCTACAAATACCTTTACCGCCCTATCCAAAAGCTTAGACAATTTTACCCACGTAGGAGATACTACGGGCGGGGGAGGCGGAATTCCTGCCGATTATGAATTACCTAATGGCTGGCGCTATCGTTTCTCGGTAAGTCGCAGTTTCTTACCCAATGGTTTTAATATAGAAAATGGGCTTCCGCCTGATACGGCATTCGATTTAGATCCCGCAGTCTTGGCGGGGGGTACAGATGCTTATATAGATTATGCTATTTCAATTTTACAATAGCCAGTACTTGCTTATTCGGGGTCTTCTATCCAAGAACTGTACATCACATAATTATTGGCAATTCGATCTATTTCACCTGAAATTAATTCGGGCGTAATGTCCTTTACCTTTTTTGCAGGCACACCGGCGAAAATCGATCCCGAGGGCACTCTAGTGCCTTCTAAAAGCACTGCTCCGGCGGCTACAATACTGTTAGACTCAACTACGCATGCATCCATTACAATGGCTCCCATGCCAATGAGAACATTATCGTGAATGGTACAGCCATGTACAATAGCATTGTGACCAATCGAAACATTATTGCCTATGTTTAAGGGGTGCTTTTCGTAGGTGCAGTGTAAGGTGGCATTGTCCTGTACATTTACCTTATTGCCCATCTTTATATAGTGCACATCGCCTCTAGCGACACTATTAAACCAGAAACTGCATTGGTCCCCGGCGCTAATGTCACCCACTAAAGTGGCGTTATCTGCCACAAAACAATCCTTGCCCAACTGGGGAGTTTTCCCTTTTACCGCTTTAATAAGAGCCATATCAATAATGTTTATGGCTTCAAATTAAAAACAAATGAATGAGTAAGAAGGTGAGCGGCTCTTTTATCTTTGCAAAAAATTTAGCCATGGAAACTAATAAGATTCCCGTGAGTATTTACGCCGAGATGACCCCCAATCCGGCGGTATTGAAATTTGTAGCTAATAAGAGATTAATCGAGCTGGACTCGGTTGAATTCCGCAATATTGAAGAAGCAAAGCCTTCTCCCCTAGCCACTCGCTTATTTCATTTTCCTTTCGTTAAGGAGATCTTTATAAGCGCCAATTACATTGCCATCTCCAAATTTGACATTGTCGAATGGGAAGAGGTAACTCTAGAATTACGTGAGTTAATTCGTGACTTCTTGCAAGAAGGAAATCAAGTGTTGGATGAATCTGCACTTATCCAAAAAGAGGAAAGCACAGAAGCCAAAGAAAGTATTGGCGCTATCCATCCCGAGGAAAAACCGCAAGAAAACTGGGAGGAAATCGACAAGAAAATCGTGGAGCTTCTCGATGAGTATGTAAAACCGGCTGTTGCCAATGATGGTGGTAACATTAAGTTCTTGGATCATCAAGAAGGCGTGGTGAGCGTGCTTTTACAAGGTGCTTGCTCTGGCTGCCCAAGTAGCACTGCAACCTTAAAAGGTGGCATAGAAAGCATGCTAAAGCAAATGCTCCCAGGCCAAATTAAGGAAGTAGTAGCGGTAAACGGTTAGGCCATACTAGGCTGACCGTAAATCTTAAGACTACGCAAGTGGGCTTTTACCGCTTGCCATAAGGTTTTATGCTCATAATAAGGTAATCCAAACTCCTCAGCCGTTTTGCGAACGATTTCGCTAATTGCCGGATAGTGGATATGGCAAATATGAGGGAACAAGTGATGCTCTACCTGGAAGTTTAAGCCTCCTACAAACCAGCCAATTATTTTGCTTCTGCGAGCAAAGTCAGAAGTGGTCTGTAATTGATGCTCTAGGAAGGCATCTTGCATCGGACTCTCATCCGCCGGAAGGCTATGGGTTTGTACATGGTCAACAACATGAGCCAACTGGAACACAAAGCTTAAGATGAAACCGGCAATAGCGTGCATAATTACAAAGGCCAATACCGGTACCCACCAAGAAACTGATAATAGGGCAATGGGTAATACTAAGAATAGACCGAAGTACAACAGCTTAGTAGCTACTAATTTGATCCATTCGGCGCGTAAATCCTTAGCACTTAATTTCGCAACCCCTTCATTCTGATAGCGAATTAACTGTGAAAAATCTTTCATCACCACCCAGTTCAAGGTAAGTAGACTATACAACAAGGGTGCATACCATACTTGGAAGCGATGTATTTTTTTATGCACCTGATCGGGATGTAAACGCAATAAACCGCGGGTATCTAGATCATCATCCAATCCCTCGATATTTGTATAAGTATGATGCAATACATTGTGCTGTAATCGCCAAGTAGTGAGGTTCCCGCTAATTAGGTAGATACTCGAAGCTATGAGGTCGTTAATACGCGGACTCTTATGGTAAGCTCCATGAGCCGCATCGTGCATTACCGACATCCCTACCGCTGCCATACCAAATCCCATAACCGCAAATAGAAGCAATACCAACCATGCAGAAGGATCGAAAATGAGCATTAAAATAAAGGGCACAAAATAAATAGCCAGCATGTTCACCGTTTTAAGCTTCATCAAGGCATTAGCCTTATAGCTTAAATGGTTTTCCTTAAAATACTGATTTACACGCTGACGTAAGGTTTTTGAAAAGGAATTGGCTTCCGCTCTGGGGAAACGCACTTTTGAGAGAGGATAGTTATTCAAAGGGTCTGATTTTTCATGGCTAAAATAATAAGGAAGATTAATTTCGCTAACAGAATTACTAGATATGTTATCTAAGAAAAATCCAACCAATAGTCCAGCTTGGGCTAAACTCAAGGAGCATCAGCAAAACACTGTGAAGGACCGCCTTCAGGACCTTTTTAATAGAGAAGGCAATCGCTTCGAAAAATATACGCGCAAGCACCAAGATTTATTATTTGACTTTTCCAAAAATCGTATTACCGAGGAGACTTTAACACTTTTAGAAGCGCTTTTTACCGATTGTGAAGTCGATGCGGCAATCAAATCGATGTTTAGCGGTGAAGCGATAAATGAAACTGAAAACCGGGCGGTTTTGCACACCGCCCTGCGCAATAGCAAGGGAAAAGAAATTAGGGTAAACGAAAAAGCGGTTAACCCTGAAATAGAAAAGGTTCTTAGTCAGATGCAAGGTTTTTCCGAAAGAATTATTTCGGGAAGCTGGAAGGGTTTTTCGGGGAGAAGCATTAAGAACATTGTTAACATTGGTATAGGTGGTAGTGATTTAGGGCCTTTGATGGTTTACGAAGCCCTTAAACCCTATCAAAACCATCTAAACTGTTATTTCGTTAGCAATGTAGACGGAGCTCATATCGCGGAGACCTTAAAAGAGTTAAATCCCGAAGAAACCCTCTTTATTGTAGCTTCCAAAACCTTTACTACTCAAGAAACCATGACCAATGCCCATTCAGCAAGGGAATGGTTTTTAGCTTCCTCCGCTTCTGAGTCCGATATTGCCAAGCACTTTGTAGCAGTGTCCACCAATGCAGAGAAGGTTTCGGCCTTTGGCATTGACTTGGACAACATGTTTGTTTTCTGGGACTGGGTAGGCGGACGTTATTCGGTATGGTCGGCAATTGGCTTAAGTCTCGCTTGCGGTTTAGGTTTTGAAAACTTTGCCGCTTTCTTGAAAGGAGCAAGCTTAATGGACCAACATTTTCAGGAACAGCCTTTTAAAGAAAATATTCCCATGCTAATGGCGGCAATAGGAATTTGGAATGTGAATTTCTTGGGAGCCGAGTCAGAGGCAATTATCCCCTACGACCAAAATATGCATCGCTTTGCGGCCTATTTCCAACAGGGAAATATGGAAAGTAATGGAAAGTATATTGATCGCAATGGCAATAAAGTTAATTACCAGACGGGTCCTATAATCTGGGGAGAGCCTGGCACTAATGGACAGCATGCATTTTTTCAATTAATGCACCAAGGCACCCGATTAATTCCGGCCGATTTTATTGCTTTTGCCGAGAGTCACTATAAAATGGGGGACCATCACCTCAAACTGCTTTCAAACTTCTTAGCCCAAACCGAAGCCCTTATGATGGGTAAAAGTTTAACAGAAGTGAAAGCAGAGATGCAAGCCAAAGGAGCGAGTGCTGCAGAAATCGAAAAGGTAGCCCCATTCCGAGTTTTTGAAGGCAACCGCCCAAGCACGAGTATTATTGGCCAAAAATTGGATCCCGAAAGTTTAGGAGCATTAATTGCGGCCTACGAGCATAAGATTTTTGTGCAAGGTGTCGTTTGGAATATTTACTCCTTTGATCAATGGGGAGTAGAATTAGGAAAACAGTTAGCCAACACTATTCTGCCCCTACTCAGCAACGAAGAAAAGGTGGAAAAAGACGCTAGCACTAAAGGATTAATTGAGTACCTTAGACTCGCAAGGAATAAATAGATTACTGAATATGAAGAACTTACCAAGCCTAATTTTAGTGGCAATTTTTGCCCTTAGTGCATGTAATCAGGATATAAAAGACGAAAATATTCGCCTAAAAGATGAGCTGGCGAAAGTTAAGACCGAGAGTGCTGAACAAGACTCTACCATCACCAATTTCATTGAAACCTTTGATTTGGTGCAAAGTAATTTAGACTCTATCCGGAGCCGTGAAGAAGCGATTCGCGAAGTAAGTTCAGGGAATTTAGAGACAACCACCGATGCTCGAGAAAAAGTGCTTCAAGATGTAGACGCAATAAATCAACTTCTTATTGATAACAAGTCTGCCTTAGCTCAGTTAAAAAAAGAATTGAGCAATAGCAAAGCAGAAGGTCGTAAATACTTGCGCATGGTGGAGAATTTAAATCGCCAAATCCAAGCCAAAGACCAGGAGATCACCCTGCTTAAAGAGGACCTGGCTAATATGAACTTTAAAATGGACCAACTTAACTCAAGGGTTGGCATGCTTACCGAAGCAACCATGGCTCAGAAAAAGATTATCGAAGACAAAGAGAATGAGCTTAATACCGTCTACTACACCTTTGGCAGCTACAAAGAGTTGGAAGAAGCTGGAGTGGTAGATAAAGAAGGGGGCTTTATCGGTATCGGACGCACAAAAACATTAGCAGAAGACTTTAACAAAGAATACTTTACCAAAATAGATATTAGAAAAACCTCGCAAATTCCTTTTGGAAACAATTATAAAAAAGTTGAATTGGTAACAAACCATTCTAGCGATTCGTACGTATTTGAAAAAAATGGCGAATTGATAAATGCCATTAACATTACTAATAGCGAGGAATTCTGGAAAAATTCAAAATATCTAGTAATTTTGCTGGATTAGATTTTCAGAAGGCATATCTACAATATTTAGCCCTTTTAATCTTCGCCTATTTATTTGATTAATGAAAGTTAGCAATAAAGGTTTTTTTGTTGCCATGCGTTGGGTATTGGTGATTCTTTTAGGCTTAATGGCCTTTGACATTGCCTTATCATTCTTACCTGGCAGTTTAAGCGATTTATTCCCCAATCACGAATTGGCGATAGGAGCCGGACTAGTTATTTTAGTCTTGGCTATCTTTCGTTTTAGTTTCTTTTCCTACGAAGATGAATATGAGATTATTCATATCGACACGAAAAGTCTCGTGCTTTCATTTTTAGAAAGCCCGCGTCATAAGCATTATGAGTTTGCTAAAATCATACTTTCAGATTTTCAGGTAGAAAAAGGACTTTTTCGCTATAAACTTACTCTAACCGTAAACTCTAGCACCGGCGATAAAAAACTACGGCATTTCGACTTATACTTCCTAAGTAAAGCGAAACGTGAATACGTAGAGAACTCCCTTGCAGGAGTGCTGCAAAAAAACCAGAGCGAAGCGGTTTAAGGCTTTCTTGAGCAAGCTGATAAACTTTACCTTTGCGGGAAAGTTTATTAAATATGATTACCGGACTTCAGCACTTACACTCCTTTCTCCCCTATATATTACTAACCGCATTATTGGTGGCCAGTATTCGCTTCTTAGCCAAAGCTAAAAACGCCCCCTTTACTGCCACCGACAAACGGGTCGCACTTATTACTCTAATCCTTACCCACATCCAATTATTGGTAGGCTTGGCACTTTACTTTGTTGGACCTAGAGGCTTTGTCTACACTTCGGTAGAGGGTTTTATGAAAGACTCGGTAATGCGCTTATATGCAGTGGAGCATATTTTGGTAATGCTTATTGCTGTTACCCTTATTACTATTGGCTATTCTCGCGCTAAACGCGCCGCAAATGATCAAAAGAAATTTCGAAGCCTCGGTATTTTTTACGGTCTAGGACTAATCCTGGCCCTTAGCCGTATCCCATGGGACGCCTGGCTAGCTTAATATATGCTTGAAAAAAAGACTAAAGTTGAAAACCGTCGCGAAAAGGCGGTCCTCATCGGAGTGGTAACCCAATTCCAAACCGAAGAAAAACTCGATGAATATTTAGACGAATTAGCTTTCTTGACTGATACGGCTGGGGCCGACGTGCAAAATCGTTTTACCCAAAAGTTGGATCGCCCTAACCCTAAAACCTTCCTTGGCACGGGTAAAATGGAGGAAATCGCAGCTTACATTAAGGCTAATGAAACCGATATTGCCATTTTCGACGATGAGCTGTCTCCCTCTCAAATTAAGAATGTTGAGAAGCTTTTCGATATAAAGGTCCTAGACCGCACCAATTTAATTCTCGACATTTTTGCTGCCCGGGCACAAACATCCTATGCGCGTACCCAGGTGGAGTTGGCTCAATACCAATACCTTTTACCCCGACTCACCAATATGTGGACCCACCTTAGCAAACAAAAAGGGGGTATTGGTATGAAGGGCCCAGGGGAGCGAGAAATTGAAACCGACCGACGTATTATCCGTGATAAGATTAGCCTTTTGAAAAAACAATTGGTGAAAATCGATAAGCAAATGGCTATTCAGCGTTCCAATCGGGGTAGCATGGTACGGGTAGCACTGGTGGGCTATACCAATGTTGGTAAATCGACCCTGATGAACCTTTTGAGTAAATCCAAAGTATTTGCCGAAAACAAGCTTTTTGCTACCCTCGATACCACCGTGCGGAAGGTTGTAATCCACAACCTCCCTTTCTTGCTGAGTGACACCGTAGGTTTTATTCGCAAATTGCCCACCCAATTAGTAGAGTCCTTTAAATCTACATTGGATGAAGTGCGTGAAGCGGATGTTTTGTTACACGTGGTGGACATTTCGCACCCTAACTTTGAGGAACATTTAGAAACGGTAGACCGTACCATTGCCGAAATCGATGGGCAGGAAAAACCAACCATTATGATCTTCAACAAAATAGACGCCTACGTCCCCGAAAATAGAGATCCGGATGATCTTAGTGAACCCGAAAACAATCGGCACTTTAGCTTAGAGGACTGGAAATCTACTTGGTTTGCTAGAACCGATCGACAAGCAGTTTTCATTTCGGCCACCGAAAAAGAAAATGTTGAAGATCTGAGAAACCGACTTTATGAAACGGTAGCAGAGATACACGCTCGCCGCTACCCCAACAATAACTTTTTATTTTAAAATATGGCCACAAAGATTCGTAAGAAAGACACCCTGGCCTATCACCAGGAAGGTAGACCAGGGAAAATCGAGGTGGTACCAACCAAGCCAAGTAATTCGCAAAGGGACCTCTCTATTGCCTATTCTCCTGGCGTTGCTGACCCTTGTTTGGAGATCAAAGACGATGTTGAAAATGTATACAAATACACCGCCAAAGGTAATTTGGTAGGGGTTATTTCCAATGGCACTGCCGTGCTAGGCTTAGGGGATATTGGACCCGAAGCCAGTAAACCGGTGATGGAAGGAAAAGGGGTGCTCTTCAAAATCTTCGCCGATATTGATGTTTTTGATATCGAAATCGACCAAAAGGATCCCGAGAAATTTGTAGAAACGGTGAAGGCCCTTGCGCCTACTTTCGGAGGTATTAACCTGGAGGACATAAAAGCTCCGGATTGCTTCTACATTGAGGAACGCCTTAAAGAAGAGCTGGATATTCCTGTAATGCACGATGACCAGCACGGAACGGCAATAATTACCGCGGCCGCACTATACAATGCCGCCGAATGTGTGGGTAAAAACTTAGAAGACCTGAAAGTAGTCTTCAATGGGGCCGGTGCCAGTGCAAGCTCCTGCGCTAAGCTCTTTATCTCATCCGGCGTTAAAGCCGAAAACCTTTTAATGGCCGACAGCAAAGGGATTATAAACACCCGGCGTAGCGACCTTAACGAAGAGAAGAAATACTTCCAGCGTGAAACAGAGCATGACACCCTGGAACAAGCCTTGGTAGATGCCGATGTATTTGTTGGTCTATCTGTAGGCGGCATCTTAAGCCCTAAAATGATTCGTTCCATGGCCAAAGACCCGATTGTGTTTGCCCTAGCGAATCCAACTCCCGAAATTAATTACCACGAGGCTAAAAAGGCCCGTAAGGATATCATTATGGCTACAGGTCGTTCCGATAATCCTAATCAGGTAAATAATGTCCTTGGCTTCCCATTTATTTTCCGTGGTGCACTCGACGTTAGAGCACGGAAAATTAATGAAGAAATGAAATTAGCGGCCGCGCAGGCTATTGCTGATTTGGCTAAAGAAACCGTACCTGAAATTGTAAACTTAGCTTACAATGAAAGCAATTTACAGTTCGGACCCGAATACATTATCCCTAAACCATTCGACCCCAGACTAATTGTGCAGGTGGCGACCGCCGTAGCTAAGGCGGCGATGGACAGTGGCGTTGCTCGGAAACCAATTACCGATTGGGATGCCTACCGCGAATCGCTGCTAAGCAGGTTGGGAAGAGACGATAAATTCATCCGTCTGGCGCAAGAAAAGGCCAGCAAAAACCCACAAAGGGTTGTCCTTGCCGAAGGAGATGAATTAAAAACCTTGAAGGCCGCTCAAATTGTAGTAGACGAAGGCTTAGCTCGTCCAATATTACTGGGTCGTCGTAAAAAAATTGAACAGCTCATTACCGAAAATGGACTCGAGGATATTTCGCATTTACCGGTAATTGACCCGCATGAAGAAAATGAGCGCAGCGAGATTTACGCTAAAATGCTTTTTGAAAAAAGACAGCGCAAGGGCATCACTTTATACGAGGCCCGAAAATACATGCGTGATCGCAATTATTACGGGGTGGCTATGACCCAAATGGGTGATGCCGATTGCTTTGTTTCGGGAACCACTCGACGCTATTCCGAGGTGATTAAACCAATCTTTAAGATTTTAGGTACTGCTCCCGAAGTCGAGCGCATCGCAGGTATGTATATCATGCTAACTAAGAAAGGCCCGATGTTCTTTGCCGATACCACGGTAATTAAAGAACCCGGTGTGGAAGACGTTGTGCAGATTACGCGTCTTTTGGCTCAAGCTATTAAACGTATCAACCTCACGCCGCGAATTGCCTTATTAGGCTACAGCAACTTCGGTTCCAACCATGGGGATAAAACGGCCGATATTATGGCCAAAGCAACCGATATTTTACATCATGAAAACCCTGAGTTAATCGTAGATGGTGAAATTCAGGCCAACTTTGCTTTAACCCCAGAATTGCTCAAGGAGAATTTCCCTTTTAGCACCCTGGTGGATAAAAAAGTAAATGGCTTTGTTTTCCCAAATCTTGCTGCGGGTAATATTGCTTATAAGATGCTGCAATCTTTTGATGCCGCCGAAGCTTTAGGACCGCTATTATTAGGCGCAAATAAATCGGCCCACATACTTCAGATGGGTGCCTCGGTACGAGAAATTGTAAATATGATTACCTTAGCTAGTGTGGACGCACAAACCAGATAATTTAACCTAATTTTCTAAAAATGAACATCTTACTCCCTACCGACTTTTCAGAAAATGCCGACAAGGCAACTGAAATCGCCTTTCGCTTAGCAAAACAAACTGAGGGTAAGGTGACTATTTTACACGCCTACGATCTTCCTTATTCCGACCGCTCAATGACTACTTCCCTATTGGAAGTGATGAAGGAGAATGCGGAAAGCAATATGGAAGAATTCGAGAAAAAGGTTAAAGCCAGTTTTGGTGATAACTATGACACGCAAGTTCGCCTCGGTAATCCTATCCGCCTCATTCATGAAGTATCCGATCAGGATAATATTGATATGGTAATTATGGGAACCAAAGGTGCCAGTGGCCTGGAGGAAATTTTAATTGGTTCCAATGCCGCATCAGTAATTCAAAACACCAATAAACCGGTACTGGTAATTCCACCCAAAGCGGAGTTGAACGCCATCCAGAAAATTGTTTTTGCAAGCGATCTTGATCCTAATGTAAAGTCTCAACCTTTGCAGCGTCTGCGAGCCTTCGCTCTTGCCAATAAGGCTAAAATAGACATCGTTCACGTACAAGGTGATAAAGCGCCGGTAGATGGAAGCCGTGATTTTTATCGTTCAGAGCTAGACGGAGTGGACATTGAATTCACCATTTTGCGCAATGAAAATGTGGAAAAAGCCATTACCGATGAGGCGGTTAAAGAGAAAGCGGATATTGTCGCTGCAATTACCCGACGTTATGGTTTCTTTGAAGGGCTGTTTCACCGCAGCATGACCAGCCGCCTAGCCTACCACAGCACCTTACCCCTTCTCGTTTTACATGAACCAAAATAGGTCGAATCGACTTATATTATTGGTAGGAAAAGAGATTAATGGATATTGAAAAAATTGAGACTTGGCTCAAGCTGAAGTCGGATCCCTTACTTATTGCTGGACCTTGCAGTGTGGAAAGCGAGGAACAAATGATGGCGACCGCGGCTGGCTTAGCCGAAAGTGGACTAGTTAGCGCTTTTAGAGGTGGAGTCTGGAAACCTCGTACCAAGCCTGGTTCTTTCGAAGGTATTGGGAGTCCGGCTTTAAAATGGCTAAAGCAGGCAGGCATAGAACACGATATTCCGGTTATCACTGAAGTGGCCAATGCCCAGCACGTTGAAGAGGCGCTTAACGCTGAAATTGACATGCTTTGGATTGGAGCACGGACCACCGTTAATCCATTTTATGTACAAGAAATCGCGGATGCCCTCAAAGGAGTGGACATACCCGTTTTTGTTAAAAATCCAATTCATCCTGAGGTAGGCCTATGGCTTGGTGCCCTGGAACGATTAAACCAAGCAGGAGTTAAGAAACTCGCTGCTATACATCGCGGCTTTTACGCCTATCAAAGTCAGCCTTTCCGCAATGAGCCAAAGTGGGAGGTTTTTTTTGAACTCCGCCGTATTGCCCCCGAATTGCCGGTTTTATGCGATCCTAGTCATATCGCAGGTAAGAGTGAACTAATCGGTGAAGTCTGCCAAAGTGCTCTCGACTTAGGTATGGACGGACTAATTGTAGAAAGTCATATCCAACCCGAAAAAGCACTCAGTGATGCACGTCAGCAATTGAGGCCTACAGACCTAAACGCAGTTTACCAAGCCTTGGAACATCGTGATGAGGCCATTGATGACCGTCGTTTTATTGCTAAACTGGAAGAGCTGCGCTCCGAAATTGATCAAATTGATTTGGAGATTCTGCGATGGATTGGCAAAAGGTTAGAAATCGCGAAAGCAATTGGGCCAGTCAAATATGAAAACCAAGCCACAATCTTTCAAATGAAGCGCTGGTTTAAGGTCCTTGAAAACCGCAAAGACCAAGCGAAAGAAATGAAGCTCGATGATGAAATGGTGCACGAAATTTTCCAGCTTTTACACAAGTATTCTATTGATGCCCAGATAAAAAATCACGGGGAAGCCTAAAGCTTATTAGGTTTAATTAAACCTTTATCTCTTACTTGTTAATTCAATTCCCTTGCAGCATCCTAGCCACTAGTTTACCTTCGCTTTTGTGAGGTCCAATCTAAAATATCGCTGGCTCGCGCCGCAAGCACCTGCCGCCAATAGCATCGAAAAATTAAAGGCCGAGCTCGATCTTCCTGCTCCCATCTTGCAATTGCTAGCGCAAAGAAAAATCAGCGATTTTGAGAGCGCCAAGAAGTTCTTTAAGCCTAGCCTAGATGACCTTTATGATCCTTGGCTTTTAAAAGATATGGATAAAGCCGTTGCTCGGATTAATGCTGCTCGTGAGCGACAAGAAAAAATCATGGTCTACGGCGACTACGATGTAGATGGTACAACTGCAGTTGCACTCTTAAGCTCTTTTCTGAATCATTACCACTCCGCACTAATTACTTACATCCCCGATCGCTATAAGGAAGGCTATGGTGTATCCTACGCGGGAATAGATGAAGCTGAACGAAACGGGGTTACCCTAATTATTGCCTTGGACTGCGGGATTAAAGCAGTTGATAAAGTACAGTATGCTGCGAAAAAAGGCATCGACTTCATTATTTGTGACCACCATACTCCTGGTCCGACCTTACCTGCAGCGGTAGCGGTCCTCGATCCAAAACGAGAGGATTGCTCCTACCCTTACAAAGGCTTAAGTGGTTGTGGCGTTGGCTTTAAATTAGCTCAAGCTCTCTGTGAAGCATGGCAAGGAAAACCAGAGCATTATTGGGATTTATTGGATTTATTAGCCCTTAGCATTGGCGCGGATATTGTTCCCATGACCGGTGAAAATCGCATCCTCGCCTTTTATGGTCTAAAGAAAATTAATGAAGCTCCAAGTCCGGGTTTGGCAGCCCTCTTAGAAATAGCAGAAGCGGCTAATCGTCAGCTTACGATCAGCGATTTAGTCTTTATTCTTGCTCCTCGTATTAATGCTGCTGGACGGCTTGATCATGGTCGCAAAGCAGTAGACCTGTTAAGTGGTTCCGATCTTAGTAGTCTAAACACCATCGCAGCTGAAATCGACCAAAGGAACCAGGAGCGCCGGAGCCTAGATCAAGAAATAGCGGCCGAAGCCCTAGCCCTCATTGAAGAAAAAGCAGCAGAGTCTTATAGTACGGTAGTCTATAAACCACATTGGCATAAAGGAGTAATAGGCATTGTTGCCTCTCGCCTTATCGAAAGTTATTACCGACCCACCATTGTCCTTACTAAATCGGGAGAAAAATGGGCCGGCTCAGCGCGCTCGGTATCGGGTTTTAATGTCTATGAGGCGCTCTTGGATTGCGAAGAGCATCTAGAGCAATTTGGCGGTCACCCTGCTGCGGCAGGCATGACCCTAAAAGAAGAAAAGTTAGAAGACTTTGCGGCGGCCTTCGAAAAGGCGGTCAAAAAGCGGATTAAAGAGGAACAACGACAACCAAGCTTAGACATTGACTTATTGCTTGAGCCATCCGATATAGAACCAAAGCTATACCGGCTCATCCAGAGATGTGGGCCCTTTGGACCCGAAAATATGTCGCCAGTATTGGTTATGCATAACCTGGTTGACGCCGGTTCTCGAAAAGTGGGTAAAGATGGAAGCCACCTAAAGCTAAGTATCTGCGATCCCGAAAGCGGATTAAGTTTCGATGGAATTGGCTTTGGAATGGCGGCTCATTTAGATTGGATACCCCAATCTGAAGCCATATCAGTAGCATTTCACTTAGATTTAAACGAATTTAGAGGTAATGTTTCTTTACAATTGCGGGTACTTGATATCAAACCAAGTGAAGAAGCTATTTCTGAACTTAAGTTAAATAGATCATGAAAACTGTTTTAATTAGTGGCGCTACCAGCGGAATTGGAAAAGCCTGCGCCGAACGATTGGCTAATGAAGGTGCCTACCGATTAATCTTGTGCGGGAGACGCCAGGAGCGATTAGACGAGTTGGTGGCCGAACTCTCAATTAGTTGCGAAGTCACTAGTTTAAACTTCGATGTGCGTGAGCGTGATAAAGTGCAAGAAGCCATAGACGGTTTAGAAGGCAAGTTTCAGGATATCGATATTCTCATAAATAATGCGGGAAATGCCCATGGTTTAGACCCTATTGAAAAGGGCAGTCTCGACGATTGGGACGCCATGCTCGATATAAATGTTAAGGGCCTGCTTTACCTCACCAAAGCGGTCCTTCCCAAACTAACCGCAAAAAAATCGGGCCACATTATTAATATCGGCTCCACCGCCGCAAAGGAGGTTTACCCTAATGGTAATGTTTATTGTGCCTCGAAGCATGCTGTAGATGCATTAAATCAAGGTATGCGCATAGACCTGAACCAATACGGAATTCGGGTTGGGGCAGTTCACCCTGGTATGGTGGAAACTGAGTTTAGTGAAGTACGGTTTAAAGGGGATTCGGAGCGAGCGGCCAAAGTATATCAAGGCTTTAGACCCTTACAGGCGGAAGATATTGCCGATATTATTGCTTTTGTAATAAGTCGACCTTATCACGTAAACATTGCCGATTTGGTAGTCATGAGCACCGACCAAGCAAGCAGCACAATTGTAAATAAAAGCTAATTTTTAAGAGCCCATACTCGCCAATTGCACATCAGGCTGCTCGGGACTATCCAGCTGCAGCTCCAATGAATCAAGTTTGGCCTTTAGGGGATTCATAAAGGACTGGAAGCTACCCATGTATTCTTCTAGAATGGGCTCAGCTTCTGGTAAATCCTGACGATAGGGATCTACCTGCTGACCATTCACCCAAAAGCGGTAGCATACGTGCGGACCAGTAGCTAGTCCGGTACTGCCCACATAACCAATCACATCTCCTTGGCGAACGCGAACCCCTTTCTTTATGCCCTTGGCGAACTTGCTCATGTGTAAATACTGCGTGGTATAGGTACTATTATGCTTCACTTTCACATAATTCCCATTTCCACGAGTATAGGCGGCAGCGATAACAACACCATCGGCTGTAGACATAATGGGTGTTCCATGAGGGGCGGCATAATCGGTACCCAAATGGGGCTTCATGCGTTTCAATACTGGGTGAAAACGTCGTGGGTTAAAGCGTGAAGAAATACGGAAATAATCTAAGGGTGCTTTTAAAAATGCTTTGCACAGGGATCTACCGTTTTCATCGAAATAGTCACGGTACTTCTCCTCATCGTCGTAATAGAAAGAGTAGAAAGAACGACCCTCATGCCCAAAGTCAGCGGCCAAAATTCTGCCCATTCCCACATATACACTATCGCGGATAAAACGCTCCTCATAGATTACTTTGAAGTAATCATTAGGTTGAATTCGGAAGAAGTCGATGGTCCAAGCGTACACTTTACTAAGCTCCACCGCCACTGCAGGTGTGCCCCCATTAGCCAAAAGAGCTTCATAAAGCGATGAGTTTATAACACCACTAATTGCCTTTTGGCGCACCTGTACCTCTTCTTCGCCCTTGTATACTTTTAAACTATCGCTTAGGTCGAATACCACATAGTTAATAGGAGTAGACTCATAAACCATGTACCGCGCAACCTTAACACTGTCGCGGTTCTCCGCAAAAATAGCATAGGGCTTACCACTCCTAAGATGGCGCACGTCAAAAACTTCGGTCCATTCTGTGGCAATGGCATGGATGGTCCCATAATCGATCCCAAAGTCCAATAAAATATTGCTGAAGCTTTCGCCTTGATCAACTACATCTTCAATAAGCTCGAAGGAATCTACTGGCAAGCCATAGCGCAGCTCCACCTGGGCTAACTCCTGTGCTTCGGCAATTTCACCAAGGCTTTCAGATTCGTCTACACTGGTGAAATTATCGAACAGACCTAGGTTATTGAGAATAACCAAAGGAATGGCCAAAACCAGTACGGCGATTAATAGCTTAAATTTATTCTGCATCTTAGCGGGTAATAGGGCCTGCAAATATACACAAGCTCAGACGCTTAACGATCAAATGCCTCAATTATTGTCGGCTTGCCATATTTTTACGCACCTCTTCTAAAACCTCGTTTACCCAAGATTTACCCCATTCCTCTTTTTCTTGAGTGGTCCATAACTGGGGATAAAAGATGCGCTTTTGAAAGCGTGGAGGCAAATATTTTTGCCAGTTCGTACCGCCCGTGGCGCGCACATCCATTGGACGACGAGCTAAGTATACTACCGATGTTTTATAGTGCTGAAGCGGCCAATAAACATTTACATTGAGGTCTAAGAGACGCATTTGATCTATTAAGGCTTGATCGTTCTGCTCTTCCTCACTTAATAATAAATACTTCTGCCAAAGGTTTAAACTTCGGAACCGCTTCGCGTGACGCACAATCATGTCGGCGTATTTCTTTTCGAATTGCTTTAGGGTTAAAGTCTTGTGACCTGAATCGGCAATCGTGGCGCCTTTTTTCCAGTAAATATATTCGAACATCGCCTCTTCTGAGGGCTCCTGACCTCTCATCGAATCGCGCATATCCTTATCCACCAAATTGATCATGTCGGTGGCGCATAGCTCTATTAATCGATACTGCACCGATTGAAAACCGGAAGCAGGAATCAAAGACATCCTAAATTTTAAAAACTGTTGACGGTCCATTCCTTGCTCCATCACGCCAAAAGAATGGGTAAGGGCTTCGAAATACCGGTTTACTCGTTCGAGCTTTGTGGTTAAAGAAGCGGCACTTGGCTTGTCATCAGCCGCCAACTGCTCAAACTCATGCAAGGAAAGTTTAAAGTAAAGCTCCGTGATCTGATGATACATAATGAAGATTTCCTCATCAGGTATATCCGTAACCGGAGTTTGGAGACTTAAGAGGGTGTCGAGGTGGATATAGTCCCAGTAGGTATTATAATCCTGATAAAGTAAGCCGTCTAAAAAATCTAAAAGCTCTTGCCCACTCGCTTGGTATTTCTCTGCAAGCTTATTGAGTCGGTCTTGGATTTCAGGGCCTACTTGAACGTCCTTTGGCATGGTTAAAATATTTACCTTCCAAAGGTATCATATATAGATTTATTGGAACTGAATTGGAGCTATCAAAGATTCATAAGCGCTCAATTCCACCTTAACAGAACCTACTAACAAATCTGACTTTATAAGGATGGGGATTTTATTGACGTCATCACTAACGTAGATAGTCATGTCTTCCGACTCCTTGAAAATACGCCCCTCCTGCAATTTTGGACGCAATTCCAAGCAACGCACTTTCCCCATATCCGTATCTACCCACTTGCGACCCAAGATCACTAGTTTAAATGGGAATGGTTCGTGATCTAGGAACATATTAAAGTCGATTTCATCTCCTGCCGCTAAACTCGGAGCGTCATAAGTGCGAGCATAATAAAAGGCACTAATCATATCCTGAGCATATTCGTCAATCCGGAAACTTCCCTTTTTGGGGGCCTTTAAATCCTTTACACTTTGATTGTAATGATCAAAAATCAAATGACGATTAATGGTGTAACCTCCCTCATTTACATCGCGAATAAACTCCCAAGGCACCATGGCCTGGGTGTCGATATAACTTTCATAGCGATCGCGGGTTTTAAAAAACCACTCTGCCATACCTACCGTACGACCAGTTCCTACTACATGGTATACAGGACGACCGGAACGCTCCGTTATTTCCGAAACCTTTAACTCCGCTTCCCCTGCATTAATTAGACCGTAGCGTATCTTATACTTTAATACCTCTCCTGGTTTAAAGGCAGATTGACCCAATTCCCGCAGAGAATCAACCTGTTCGATTTCATCGGTGGGTGACCATAAGGTGGGGGCCAAGATTAATAGTATTGCAAAAAGTCCCTTCATACTTATCTATAAGCAAAGGCAGTGCCAAATATTGTGTTTAATCGCCAAAAAATTCGGAGAGGCTACCACGGATCCAACCATAGACATCGTCTACTGAACTGTCGTATCCGGGAATCAAATCGATATTATAATAACGCTTAATTTCCAGTAGCGCTAAAAGGAAAATAAAGAACCAGATTATCAGGCCAGCCGACTTAAATAGGAAAGAAAAGGAGTCCTTCAAGAACATGCGTCGTTCTCGAAATCTGGAAGACTTCTTTTCATTCCTAGGTAGTATGGAGGGTGGCTCCGGCTTCACGCTTTAAAGGTACAAAAATGGCCAGCCCTTAATCTCCACGAAGGACTACAAAACAATGTTCACAATCCTGCCTGGCACTACAATTACCTTCTTAGGTGTATTGCCGTCTAGGTATTGTTGGGTACGTTCCTCGGCCATTACAATTTTCTCCACCTCATCTTTAGCCAAGTCTGCGGCGAGCTCTAAAGTAAAACGCACTTTACCGTTAAATGAAATCGGATACTTGTGCTTGCTTTCAACCAAGTACTTTTCTTCATGTACCGGATAGGCCACCTCAGTAATGGAATTGGTATTTCCTAAAATGCTCCATAATTCCTCTGCGATATGCGGTGCAAAAGGGGAAATCAAAACTGGTAAGACTTCCAACACCCCTCTTTTAGTACACTTTAAATCTTGTAATTCATTAACCGCAATCATAAAGGCACTAACCGAAGTGTTAAAGCTGAAATTAGTAATATCCTCATTCAACTTTTTAATGAGGGTATGGAGCGTCTTAAGTTCCTTCTCATTTGGAGCTTCTTCCACAACATTAAAGGAGCCGCCTTGATGATACAAGCGCCATAGCTTTTTCAGGAAATTGTGAACCCCGCTAATTCCCGCGGTATTCCAAGGCTTGCTTTGTTCTAGAGGGCCCAAGAACATTTCATAGAGGCGTAAAGTGTCTGCTCCGTAATTGGCAATAATGTCGTCTGGGTTTACCACATTAAACTTCGACTTCGACATTTTCTCTACTTCTCTGCTTACCTTAAAACTTCCTTCGTATTCGAATTCAGCGTCTTTAAGATCATCGCGCCAAGCTTTAAATGCTTCAAGATCCAATTCATCCGAAGCATTAACCAAGTTTACATCAACATGAACCAGAGTAGTTTTATGCTCCTTTGCCTTTTCGGCGGATATAAACTTATTGCTACCTTCAATACGATGGGCAAAAGCCGAATAACCCAGAATCATTCCTTGGTTAATCAATTTTTTAAAGGGCTCTTCGCTTTGCAAAAAGCCTTTATCCTTAAGGAATTTATGCCAGAAACGGGTGTATAAAAGGTGGCCAGTAGCATGCTCAGAGCCGCCGATATATAAATCTACATCTTGCCAATAGTCCAAAGACTCCTGAGCAGCGAAATTTTCACGATTATGCGCATCCATATAACGTAAATCGTACCAGCTACTGCCCGCCCAACCTGGCATCGTAGTAGTTTCTAAAGGATAGCCTTCACCTGCGGGAACTACTCCCATATCGGGATGATAATTCCATTGCGAAGCCCGCGCTAGAGGTGGCTCCCCATCTTCAGTTGGTAAAAAGGCATCTACTGCCGGTAGCTCTAGAGGTAAATGCTCCTCTTTAACCCGACGAGGCATGCCATCCACAAAATAAATAGGAATAGGCTCACCCCAATAACGTTGACGACCAAATACCGCATCCCGCAAACGGAAGTTAACCTGGGCGCTTCCCAATTCTCTTTTTTCAATTTCTTGAATAGCCTTAGATATAGCCTCCTGCACGGGCAGACCATTCAAGAAGTCGCTGTTCACTATATTACCTTCTTTCGCATCATAACTTTCTTCCTGCACATTGCCGCCAGCCACTACTTCTTTAATCGGCAATTCAAAATGCTTGGCAAAGGCCCAGTCGCGGCTATCATGACCAGGAACGGCCATTACTGCTCCGGTTCCATAACCCGCCAAAACGTAATCAGCAATCCATACTGGCACCAAATCGCCACTAAATGGATGTTTCACATAAGCACCAGTAAATACCCCGCTAATGCTTTTCACCTCCGTCATACGATCGCGCTCACTCTTACGTGCTGCCGCTTCTTTGTAGGCTTCTACAGCTTCTTTTTGCTCAGGGGTGCATATTTCGTCAACTAAATAATGCTCGGGCGCCAACACCATAAAGCTTACACCGAAAATAGTATCGGGGCGAGTAGTAAATACTTCAATTTTATCCTCGTGACCGTGTAAATCGAAATACACTGAAGCGCCTTTGGATTTGCCGATCCAGTTACGCTGACTCTCTTTTAAGGAGTCGGACCAGTCGATATTATCTAATCCTGCCAATAAGCGATCTGCGTAAGCAGTTATACGCATGCTCCACTGCATCATTTTCTTTTGGACCACAGGATGACCACCACGTTCACTAAGTCCGTCTTTAACCTCATCATTAGCCAAAACAGTTCCTAAAGCTGGACACCAGTTAACGGTACTTTCTGATCGGTATGCCAAACGGAAATTCTGTAATACCTGCTCACGGAGCTTCTCATCATAACCCTCCCATTCTTCTGGAGTAATGTGTAAGTCCTCTTCACAAGCCGCATTTAAACCATTGGTACCATTCTCATGCAGGTACCAAACCAACTCTTCAATTGGACGTGCTTTTTCCTGATCATAATCGTACCAAGAGTCAAATAGCTGTAAAAAGATCCACTGTGTCCATTTGTAGAAAGAAGGATCTGAAGTACGCACTTCACGTGACCAGTCAAAGGAAAAACCAATGCGGTCCAATTGCTCGCGGTAGCGTTTAATGTTCTTTTCGGTGGTGATGGCTGGGTGTTGCCCAGTTTGGATGGCGTATTGCTCGGCGGGAAGACCAAAAGAGTCGTATCCCATAGGATGCAAGACATTAAAGCCCTTATGTCTTTTGTAACGCGCAACAATATCGGAAGCGATATAACCTAATGGGTGCCCTACATGAAGCCCCGCTCCCGATGGGTAGGGGAACATGTCGAGGACATAAAATTTAGGTTTCTCACTTTGCTCTTTGGCGGCAAAACTCTTTTGGCTCGACCAATAGGCCTGCCATTTCTTTTCAATGCTTTGAAAATTATAGTCCATCCTTATTCAATTGAAGGTGTACAAAATTACATTGCCTATTTGGGCAAATCCTAATTTAGGGCCAAGGAATTGACAATTATCATGTTCCGCCCACGCGCCTTTGCTATTTTTGCAAAAAATTTACGCTATGGATCCTAATGCAGGCAAGAAGGACTTAATCAATCGCTATAGTCGCGAAGAGTTAGAAGCTCGGCTAATGGCGGAAGACTTTAAACGGGTTACCGTTTCCTTTTACCGCTATGTGATTTTGGATGACCCACAGGCCTTCCGTGATCAGCTGTATAAAGAATGGACCGAACTCAATTGTTTAGGCCGTATTTATGTAGCCCGCGAAGGAATTAATGCTCAGATGAACGTGCCAGAGCATAACTGGGAAACCTTCGTAAAGCAAGTACATGCCAAAGCCGAGCTAAAAGATATCCCCTTTAAAATTGCCGTTGAAGATGATGGTAAATCATTTCTAAAATTGGTGATTAAGGTAAGAGAGCGGGTATTAGCCGATGGCCTTCCCGACGATGCTTATGATGTTACCGATGTAGGTCATCATATGGATGCCGAAGAGTGGAACAAGGCCATCGAAGAAGGCGCGGTGGTTGTAGACATGCGCAATCACTACGAGAGTGAAATTGGCCATTTCGAGAACGCCATTTTACCCGACTCTGAAACATTTAGAGAAGAACTGCCCGAGGTATTGGATAAATTAAAAGGCAAGGAGGATCAAAAAATTCTTTTATACTGTACCGGCGGTATTCGATGCGAGAAAACTTCTGCCTTTTTAAAACACCATGGCTTTAAAGATGTGAATCAGCTGCATGGTGGTATCATCGACTATGCCCGTCAGATAAAAACCAAAGAGCTTCCCAATAAATTCCACGGTAAGAACTTTGTATTTGATGAGCGTCTAGGCGAAAGCATATCCAATGAGGTTATTTCGCACTGCCATCAATGCGGTGAACCTTGCGACAGCCATGTAAATTGCGCTAATGTTGCCTGTAACTTATTATTTATACAGTGCTCAAGTTGCGCCGAGAAATATGAAAAATGTTGTTCCGAAGATTGCCAAGAAGTGGTGCACTTAAGTCCGGAAGAACAAAAGAAACTTCGTGCTGGCAAAGAAGTGCGCAAGCGCTTCCACAGTCACCGACGTTGGGAAGAAATACATCCCGAAACCAAAAACTGACAAATGTTCTTTTCCGGCTACTAGCCAAAAAGGATATTTGAAAACTCTCAAAAAAACGAGCTATGCCCTTTTATCAAAAACTAGGAAAGATTCCACACAAACGCCACACGACCTTTAAGAAGGCCGATGGCAGTCTTCATTACGAACAGCTGTTCGGAACTGAAGGCTTTAGTGGAATGTCCTCTCTACTTTATCACCTGCACCGCCCCACCCAAGTTATTTCTGTTAAAGGCGGAGTAGATGTAAACCCCAAGGCGGCCCTTGATCACAACATTACCAGCCGCATGTTACAAGGCTTTCAAGTACCGGCCAAGGACGATTATTTGGAAAGTCGCACTCCCGTTTTATTTAATAACGACGTACACATTAGCCTTGCCGCTCCCCGTAAAAGTTTAACCGAGTATTTCTACAAGAATGCCGATGCCGATGAAATGATTTTTATTCATCGCGGTACCGGAGTACTTAAAACTTTATTGGGAAACATCACCTTTGGCTACGGCGATTACTTGGTAATCCCACGCGGAATGATTTATCAAATTCATTTCGACAGCGAAGACAACCGTCTTTTCATTTTAGACTCTTACCAGCCTATTTACACGCCAAAGCGCTACCGTAATTATTTTGGTCAACTGCTAGAGCACAGTCCATTCTGTGAGCGCGACATGCGTACGCCCGAGGCTTTAGAAGTACATGATGAAAAAGGGGAGTTTATCATTAAAACGAAAAAAGAAGGCATTTTACACGATGTTGTTTACGCCACTCACCCCTTCGATGTAGTCGGCTGGGACGGCTATAATTATCCCTATGCCTTTAACATCAAAGATTTTGAACCAATTACGGGTCGCGTTCACCAACCACCACCCGTGCACCAAACCTTCGAAAGTGCCCAGTATGTGGTTTGTTCTTTTGTACCTCGCTTATACGATTATCACCCCGAGGCTATTCCTGCCCCCTACAACCACAGCAATATCGATAGCGATGAAGTGCTGTATTATGTAGACGGTGACTTTATGAGCCGTAATCATGTAGATCAAGGGTTCATAAGCTTACACCCTGCCGGAATTCCGCATGGACCCCATCCAGGAGCCTACGAGCGCAGTGTTGGCCAGAAAGACACCCACGAATGGGCGGTAATGGTAGACACCTTCAGACCCTTAAAGGTAACCCAAGCTGCTCTGGATATTCAGTTAGCAGGCTACGAACGTTCCTGGTTAGAGGAATAGCCCTTTAGGATTGTTTAACTTTGCCAAAAATTTTAGAAATGGATACCATTTACGATAACACCTCTCTCAAATTAAAAAAAGAATTTCCCGATGCCGAGGACTTCTTACCTCTTAATGGTACCGACTACGTTGAACTGTACGTTGGAAACGCCAAGCAAGCGGCACACTTTTACAAAACTGCCTTTGGCTTTCAATCGGTGGCTTACGCCGGATTGGAAACTGGCTTAAAGGATCGTGTATCTTATGTGCTTCAGCAAAATAAAATTCGTTTGGTTTTAACTTCTCCATTAGGAGAGGGCGGACCTATTAACGAACACATCAACAAACATGGTGATGGCGTTAAAAATGTAGCCTTATGGGTAGATGACGCTACCAAAAGCTACCAGGAGACTACCGCGCGCGGTGCAGAATCGGCCTTTGAGCCCTACACCATCGAAGATGATCATGGAAAAGTTACCCTAAGTGGTATTAAAACTTACGGGGAAACTATTCACATTTTTGTGGAGCGTAATGAGTATAAAGGCCCTTTCATGCCTGGCTTCCGCGAATGGAAAAGCGATTATAATCCCAAAAGTGCCGGTTTAAATTACATCGACCATATGGTAGGTAATGTAGGCTGGGGCGAAATGAACAAATGGGTAGATTTCTACGCTCGCGTAATGGGCTTTGCCCAATTGGTTTCTTTTGATGACAAGGATATTTCTACCGAGTACACCGCTTTGATGTCGAAAGTAATGACCAATGGTAATGGCCGCATCAAATTCCCAATTAATGAGCCTGCCGAAGGCAAGAAAAAATCTCAAATTGAGGAGTACATCGATTTCTACAATGGCGCCGGTGTTCAACACATTGCCGTAGCTACCGACAATATCATTGAAACCATCGACCACCTCAAAGCGCATGGCGTAGAGTTCTTATACGTTCCAGATACCTATTACGATGACTTATTAGACCGCGTCGGAGATATCGAAGAGGAGGTAGAAGAATTGCGCAAACGCGGAATTTTAGTAGACCGCGATGATGAAGGCTATTTATTACAGCTTTTCACCAAGCCAGTAGCCGATCGCCCTACTCTATTCTTTGAAATCATTCAGCGTAAAGGAGCAAAGAGTTTCGGTAAAGGAAACTTTAAAGCTCTATTTGAATCGATTGAACGCGAACAAGAAAGTCGCGGTACCTTATAGTAGCTGACCCTATTATTCTTTTTGAACCCTGACATTGTCTCGCAATCGTCAGGGTTTTTTTTCAATTAAAGCAACCAGAAGGACTATCTTAGTGTCAGAAATATGATGACACGATTACTAGCCTTCCTCTGCTTCTTAAATTTTACGCTGCCCACCTATGGCCAAGAGCTTTTAAAAGGTCGGGTAACCGATGAAAACGGATCGGGTTTACCCTTCGTAAACATCACCATAAATGGAGGCCGTCAAGGCTTGAGCAGCGATTTAGATGGTTACTTCGAAATACCATCAGCCGAAAGGCTCCAAAGTTTACATTTTAGTTATATCGGATTTGAGTCAAAGGTGATCGAAGGTCAAGACCTGCGAAAAAACCCCTTGCAGGTAGTATTAATAGAAAAGGCCACCTCGCTCGAAGAAGTGACGGTTTTACCAGGAGAAAATCCGGCTCACCGTATGATTGAAAACGCGGTGCGCAACAAAAAGCTGAATGACCCCAATAAACTGGAAAGCTTTAGTTATTTCAGCTATAGCAAGTTTATGATCACCTTCGATTTGGACAGTATCGATCCTAAAATTGACACCTTAATGCTCTCGGATCGACTGGACAGTCTACAACGCGACACCCTACAAACCGATAGCATCTGGCGCATTGACAGCTCTGGCTACAATATGCACGAGTTTTTTAGTCAGCGTCACCTTTTTTTCATGGAAACCCTCACCGAAAGAAAGGTCCGAAAGCCCAGAGATAATGAGAAAGTTTTGGCCCAAAGAACCTCCGGATTTAAAAACCCCATGTTTGCCCTTTTGGTCACGCAGCTGCAGTCCTTTAGCTTTTACGAAGACTTTATTGGTATTAGTGGTGATGAATACTTAAACCCTATTAGTAAGGGCAGTACCAACCGATATTTCTTTTTAATTGAAGACTCGGTCTTTACCGAAGAGGGCGACACTATATTTACCATAAGTTTCCGACCCAAGCCCAACAAGGTATTTAAGGCCTTGCAAGGAGTAATATCTATTGATTCACGCGATTGGGCAATTCGCAATGTGCGCGCTAAACCTGCCCTAAAAGAAGGGACCCAAATTGAAATTCGTCAGGAGTATAAAAAATATGGTCCGCATACTTGGTTCCCTATTTCCTTTGAAGCCGATATTGAGCCCAAATTTATCTCCGTTAATGGATCTGCGCCCCAAGCTCTGATGCGCCGAAAATTGATGCGCATTAACCTTAAGCCCGACTTGGAGGATGAATCTATTCCTCGAGTTGAGCTAAGTATTGAAGAAAAAGATCAAGAAGAAGTAGACTCACTATTGGCGATATTCCGCACCGAAGCCCTCGATAGCCTGGAAACAAGCACTTACCAATTTATTGATAGTCTTTCCGAGGCAGAAGACATAGAGCGCAATCTCCAACTATTAGTAACCCTTAGCCGGGGCTATATTCCAATAGGAATCTTTAACCTAGACATTGGGGAAGTTCTAAAATACAATGTTTACGAGGGTACCCGTTTGGGCCTAGACCTAGAGACCAACGACAAACTAGTAGATTGGTTTTCCGTGGGTGCCTATGGTGCTTATGGCTTTAAGGACAAAGCCTGGAAGTATGGGGGGCGCTTTCAATTAGATCTCCATAAAAACAGTCGATGGGAACTATATGGCGAATATCAGCACGAAATTTTCGAAACCTCGGCCTTTGGCATACCCTTCAGTAATTCGCGCAGTTTGGTACAAGACAATTACCATCGATTGTATATCGAGCAATGGGATATGGTCGACCGTTTACGCGGAGGAATGCGTTTAGACCCCTTTCCGAATCTGAGGGTAGATTTTGGAATTAATGAAGAGCGTCTTCGTACCCTTGGGGATTACCAATTTGAAGGTGAAGCGCCACAGTCCTTTCGTTTTACCGAAATGTACTTTGGTTTACGATACGCCCCTGATGAACAGTATGCCGAAACCCCATTCGGTAAGATTCGTATCAAGGAGGCCTCACCTGTTTTCCGAGCCCATTATAGCAGAGGAAGCGACCAAATAGCTTCCGGCAATTTTAATTACCACCGGCTGGTAGTAGACGCTGAATACAAACGTTTAAGCAGAGGTTACGGACAAACCACCATTGGTTTACGTATGGGAAAAACTTGGGGCGAAGTACCCGCAACCAAGTTATTTACCCCGGTGGCTAATTTCCGTAATGTAAATTCTTTCTGGGCGGCAAACTTCGGTAGCATCAGCGACCGCAATGCTTTTGAAACCATGCGCTTCAACGAATTCCTAAATGATGAATTGCTCACTTTAATGTGGCGACAAGACTTTCGTAGCACCCTCTTTAAAATCGGAAAACTGCAACCCCATTTTGAAATGGTGCACCGCCTCGCTCTTGGCCGTTTGACAAGGCCTGAGCTGCACCAAAACATCGGCACCAAATCTTTGACTAAGCCTTATTTCGAAAGTGGCTTTGAGCTCAACAAGCTATATAATTTTGGTTTTGTCGGATTGGGACTAGGAGTTTATTACCGCTATGGAGCCAACCGCTTTAGCAATGAGTTAGACAACTTTGCCTTTAAGCTCACTTCGAAGTTTAGCTTCTAAAAGGGTAATTCTTCATTTTCTTAGCTTTGCGCTAAATTTCTGCCCTAGAGGGAAGGCATGTTTACCACCATAGCGAGAATCATTTTACGGAACCGATTAAGGGCCTTGAGCCTTCTTTTGCTGGCTAGCTTTTTCATGGCTTACCAAGGGCAATTCGTAAAAATCAGCTATAAGTTCTCGCGCTTACTTCCGGTAGATGATCCCGCTCAAATAGACTATGAAGATTTCCGCGAACGCTTCAACCAAGTAGGGAATACCCTTATTCTAGCAATCGACAGTTTTGATGTTTTTGGCCGCGAAAACTACATGTCTTGGCAGCATTTACAAGATCAATTAAAAAATGTCGAGGGGGTCATTGGTACGCTATCTCCGATTAATGCCCTCAATCTAAAGCGCAATGATAGCCTCCAGGAGCTGTACTACGAATCGATCAACTTCGACTTACGCAATCGCAAATTAGACAGCATTCGGAATCTTTTTGAGCGCCTGCCCTTTTATGAAGGATTGCTACGGAGCGAGGATAAAGAGGTACCGATTATGCTGGTGCAGTTGGACCCCGATCAGCTCTACAATGAAAACATCATTCGCATTGTAGAAAAGGTGAAAAATATTGTCGCAGCAGCCGAAGAAAGCATTGGCAGAGATATTAAAATTAGCGGCCTACCCCACATTCGTATGGCCAACACCAAAAAGGTAAGTGCCGAAATATTCTTATTGGTGGGTTTGGCACTTTTAGTAACCGCCATCATCCTGTATTTCTTCCTGCGCAGTTTTAGAGCGATGCTTATTTCTATTGCAGTGGTGGTACTGGGGGTATTTTGGTCCTTCGGACTCATCTCCATTTTCGACTATGAGATTTCGATGCTCTCCTCCCTTATTCCTTCCTTGGTAATTGTGATTGGGGTCCCGAATTGCATCTTTCTTATCAATAAATACCACAGCGAATACAAAGAGCACGGCAACCGTATAAAGGCCTTGCAAAGGGTAATCCGAAAAATTGGCGCGGCTACCCTTATGACCAATGCTACCACTGCTATGGGCTTCGCCTCCTTGATACTAACTAATAGTATTATTCTGAAGCAATTTGGTGTGGTGGCAGCGATTAATATCATGATGGTATTTGTAATCTCCATCATCCTTATTCCGGTCTTTTACAGCTTTGCCAAGCCTCCTAAAACCCGTCATTACAAACACCTCGATAAAAATTGGATTCAAGGCTTTATCGATTGGTTAATCGAAACCGCCATGTACCGTCGTCCTTATGTATATGGTGTTTTAATCTTGCTAAGCGCTATTGCCTTTTTTGGTATCCGGAAAATGGAAACCACCGGCAATCTTAGTGAAGAATTTAAGAAAAGTGACCCCGTGTATAAGGATTTACAATTCTTGGAAAATCGCTTTGGCGGAGTAGTGCCCTTGGAGGTGGTAATAGACACTAAAAGACCGAAGGGCGCCTATAAAAGTAGTACCCTAAAGCGGATGAATCGTTGGCAGGAATCAATGGCTGAAGTACCAGGTTTAAGTCGCTCGGTTTCTGTAGTTGACGGTTTAAAATTTGCCAAGCAGGCTTATTATCGCGGTGAACCCGATTTTTATTCGCTTCCAAACAGTCAGGAACGCAACTTTATCTATTCCTTTATTCCTCGGGGCCAAGACCGTCAAAACTCCGTGCTCAGCACCCTAGTTGATAGTAGTGGCCAGTATGCCCGCATTACTATGCATGTTCGGGATATGGGCAAGGAGGAAAGTGCCTATTTAAAAAAGGCCATTGCCGAAAATGTAGCAAAAGAGTTTCCCGAAGAAAAATACGATGTAACCGTTACCGGTGCCTGGGTGGTCTTCCAAAAAGGAACCACGTATCTTATAAAAAACCTCTTGCTGAGTTTAGGCTTAGCGATAGCGGTTATTGCTATTGTAATGGCCTTCATATTCCGCTCATTCGCTATGGTTTTGGTAAGCCTAATACCAAATTTGTTCCCACTTATTATGACCGCAGGAATAATGGGCTATTTCGGGATACCCCTTAAACCGTCGACCATTTTGGTCTTTAGCGTGGCCTTTGGTATAAGTATCGACGACACCATTCACTTCTTAGCCAAATACCGCCAAGAGTTGAAACTTACTAATTACAATATTGGTCAGTCTGTCGTATTAGCCATCCGCGAAATAGGGGTAAGTATGTTCTACACCTCCATTGTACTTTTCTTTGGCTTTACCGTTTTTACCGCATCTAGCTTCGGCGGAATTGTGGCCTTAGGTATATTGGTGAGCATTACGCTAATCATTGCTATGATTGGGAATTTGCTGATATTACCCACATTATTGCTTAGCTTTGAGAAACTTATCATTAGTAAGTCATTTACCGAACCCTATATCACCATTTATGATGAGGATTTGGGAGATGACGACGATGACTAAGCCTTATATTTTCGCCTCTTAAAAGAAATCTCATGAAAGGTATTATTCTCGCTGGTGGCTCTGGCACACGCTTACACCCACTTACTCTGGCCGTAAGTAAACAGCTTATGCCCGTTTACGATAAACCCATGATTTACTACCCGCTTAGCACTTTACTGCAAGCTGGTATTCGTGATATTCTTATTATTTCTACCCCGCATGATATGCCCATGTTCCAAAAGCTATTGGGCGATGGCAGCAGAATAGGTTGTAATTTTTCCTACACCGTTCAACATGAGCCTAATGGCTTAGCCCAAGCCTTTGTATTGGGCGCCGATTTTATTGGCAATGACAGCGCGGCCTTAGTTTTAGGGGACAATATTTTCTACGGCCTAAAAATGGCCGACTTACTGCAAGACAGCAAAGACCCCGATGGAGGCATAGTTTTCGCCTACCAGGTTTCGGACCCAGAGCGTTATGGAGTAGTTGAGTTTGATGAAAATTTAAAGGCAATTTCTATAGAGGAAAAACCTACGAAGCCCAAATCGCGTTATGCTGTACCGGGTTTATATTTCTACGATAATAATGTGGTAGAAATTGCAAAAAACTTGCAACCCTCGGCGCGCGGTGAGTATGAGATTACTGATGTAAATAAAGCCTATCTATCCGAAGGGAATTTACATGTTGGCATTCTTGATCGAGGCACCGCTTGGCTGGATACCGGTACCTTCCCTAGTTTAATGCAAGCAGGGCAGTTTGTACAGGTAATTGAAGAGCGTCAAGGTTTAAAGGTTGGTTGTATTGAGGAGATTGCTTTCCAGCAGGGCTTTATCGATAAAGCGCAGTTGGAAGAAATCGCACAGCCTCTATTAAAATCCGGATATGGCAAGTACTTATTGGATTTAATTAAAGAAGAAGAACTTTAATGGATCGTTTCGATCACTACGTAAAAATGGTTGAAAACACCTTGGCCCGCCAAGACTTCGACCTGGACCCTATCGAATTATATCAACCTATCTCCTATATTTTAGGTTTAGGCGGCAAACGTTTAAGGCCGGCTATGGTCTTAGCCGGTTGTGAGCTTTTTGGAGGCAATCTTGAAAACGCCCTTTTGCCTAGCTTGGGGATTGAGGTTTTTCATAATTTCTCACTGGTGCATGATGACATCATGGATGATGCCTCTTTGCGTCGGGGCAAAAAAACGGTTCATGAAAAGTGGAACACTAATATTGCCATCCTTTCCGGGGATGCCATGTTGGTGAAAGCATACCAATACATTGCAGAAGTCGACCGTGCTAAATTACCTGCCATTCTAAAGGTCTTCTCCAAAACAGCTTTAGAAATTTGCGAAGGCCAGCAAATGGATATGAATTTCGAGAGTAGAGCTGATGTACACGAAGACGAGTACCTCGAAATGATACGTTTAAAAACCGCAGTACTGCTAGGAGCAGCTCTAGAAATTGGTGCCCTTATTGGCGGTGCCAGTGCTCATTCGGCCGAATCGCTGTACGACTTTGGCGTAAATGCCGGTCTTGCTTTTCAGGTTCAAGACGACCTATTAGATGCCTACGGAGACCCCCAAAAGGTGGGAAAAAAGGCGGGTGGCGATATTTTACAAGACAAGAAAACCTTGTTGATGATCTACGCCCAAGACTTGGATGAAAGTGGTTATGAGGCCCTACAAAAACAGACCTTAAGCGGTGAGGAAAAGGTAAAGGCCTACTGCCAGTTTTTCGAGACTTGTGGAGCTAAAGCTAAAGCTGAAGCCAAACGCGAATCACTACTAAAAGCCTCCTTAGAAGCTTTGGAAGAAGCTCATGGTAAAGATTTGGTTTTAAAAGAGCAATTGGCTCAGTTTGCGCAGTGGCTTAGTCACCGCGACCGATGAATTCCCTGCAAAAAATAGAGGCTAGTCCCCAGCGAATATCCCTGCTCGAAGAACTTCGACAGCAGGTCGCCAAAGATTTAAATCTAGAAACTAAAGAAATCCCCAAGGTTCAGCTACTGCCTTGGTTAGAAACCTGGTTGGATAAAAATTTAGGGAAGCTGGACTTAGCTAGTCTGCTTTATCGAATCGACTTGCAAGAGAAGGCACATCCAGATAGTCATTCGCTGGCGAAAGCCATCTTAGAACGCGAAGCCCAAAAAGTAATATTCCGGGCTCAATACAGCGGGAAATTCTAGAAATAGAATTGAAATATCGGCGTCCAGGAAGTGGCGTAAGGAGAAAACTCATCGTGCAAGAGGTTCAAACGCAAACCAATTTGAGTCATTCCCTTTTTACCAATAGGAGTATAAAAACCACCTTGAATCCATAACACTGGGGTCCATCGATTTTCTACATCAAAACTACCTTGAAAAGGCTGGTATATGTAGGCATCGTGATTGAGTATCTCAAACTGCGAGCCCAGAAAAAGTTGATCGAATAAGGTTACCGTGGTAAATAAATTAGGACCATGTACCTGGTTTTCAAAATCCACATCCACTGGGCCTTGTAAAGTTAAAATCTGATCCCACTTACTGTAATTGTACATATAGCCCAAGCCAGCAATCCAATTATCGGTAATCTTATAGCCCATCTGAGGGGCTAGGAAAATATTGGTATTGACGCCAAAACTTAATCCGGCTCCCCCTCCAAATACCACCCGATCCCAAAAGTTTGGGGGCAGTTCTGCTTTAGGAGCCTCTGTGGGCTTAGCTTTCTCCTCCTGTTTTGGCGGCTCATTGGTCGATGATTTCCTTTTAAATCGGTCGCTCTGCGCACTTATGTCCGCAGCAAAAGTTAGTAGGCAAACTAAAATGAGGTATCTGAGCTTCATAGTTCAAAAGTAAACGTAAAATATAAATGAATATGATAAACGATTTTAAAGCTCTATAGTTAAGCAGGTCACATTATATTTATCTTAATTTTGTAGCCAATTTCGCGTAAGCAAATACCATGGACAGATTTTCCTTTCTCGGAGGAGTACACAGCGCATTCATCGACGAGCTTTATCAGCAATATTTAAGCAGTCCCGATAGTATTGAACCCTCATGGCGAGCCTTTTTCCAAGGCTACGACTTTGCCAGAGAAGAATACAGCGAGGACGAGGCGGCAGATTATGCCTTAGGCATGAACCACGCCGAAATTGTCGAAGAAATTCGAAAAGAGTTTCAAGTCCTTTCTTTAATTGATGCTTACCGCAATCGTGGGCATCTCTTTACCGCTACCAACCCGGTGCGTAGCCGTCGCGAATATTCTCCCAAACTCACTTTGGAAAACTTCGGTTTAAGTGAGAAGGATCTCGATGCACCCTTCCAAGCCGCTAAGGAAATCGGCTATGAGGAAAGTAAAACGCTTCGTCAAATAATAGAACGCCTCGAGAAAGTCTACTGCCAGAGCATTGGCTTAGAGTATATGCACTTGGGGGATCCCGAAAGAATTAAATGGGTTCAAAAAAGACTTCAGGTCGATGAGAACCACCCCAATTATACTAGTGATGAGCAAAAACTCATCATCACCAAACTGAATGAGGCTGTAGCCTTCGAAAACTTCATCAACCGCAAATTTGTCGGTCAAAAACGGTTCTCAATTGAAGGAGCCGAAAGCTTAATTCCCGCTTTGGAGTTTGGAATTCGCAAAGCAGCCCGATTAGGAGTTAAGGAATTTGTAATGGGTATGGCCCACCGTGGGCGTTTGAACGTTCTATCCAATATTTTCGGAAAAACGCAACGGGATATCTTCAGTGAATTTGAAGGCAAGAAGTTTAGCGAGGACGAATTTGATGGGGATGTAAAGTACCACCTGGGCTATACCACCACCAAGACTTTGGATAATGGTGAGCAAATTAAATTAAACCTATCCCCTAACCCATCCCACCTGGAAGCGGTAGATGCGGTAGTAAGTGGCATTGCTCGGGCGAAAATCAATCAGGTTTACGAGGCCGACCACAAAAAGGTAATGCCCATCCTCATCCATGGTGATGCAGCAGTAGCTGCTCAGGGCATTGTTTATGAGGTATTGCAAATGGAAACCTTAGACGGTTACAAAACTGGAGGTACCATTCATATTGTAATTAATAACCAGGTTGGTTTTACCACCAACTATTTGGATGCCCGTTCGAGCATCTATTGTACCGACATTGCAAAGACCGTACAAGCGCCGGTTCTTCACGTTAATGGCGATGATGTTGAGGCCGTGATTCACGCTACCCTCTTCGCCATGGAGTACCGTCAGCAGTACAACCGCGATATTTTCATCGACCTCCTATGTTACCGTAAGTACGGACACAATGAAGGGGATGAGCCACGCTTTACCCAGCCCCTTTTATATAAGGCCATTAGCAAGCACCCTAATCCGAAAGAAATTTACCGTAAGAAACTCGAGGAGCAAGGGGTGATAGATAAAGCCTTCATGAAGGAGCTGGAGCAGAACTTTAAAGACGTCTTGGAAATGCGTTTCGATGAATCTAAAAAGATTGAACGCAACACCATCACCCAGTTTATGGAAGACGAGTGGGAAGGCTTCCGAACCGCGAATATCGAAGACTGCCTCAGCGATGTAGACACCAGCTTCGACGCTAAAAAGCTGCGCGAGATTGCCAAGACCATTACCACCTTGCCCGAGGACAAGAAGTTCTTTGTGAAAATCAAGAAACTCTTGGATGAGCGCTGGAAAATGGTGGACGAAAAGAACAGCCTCGATTGGGGTATGGCCGAATTATTGGCCTATGGCACTTTAATTGTAGATGGGTATAATGTACGTATCTCAGGTGAGGATGCCGAGCGGGGAACCTTCTCCCACCGACATGCGGTAATTAAGGTAGAAGACTCTGAAGAAGAGTTCACCTTACTCAATGAAATTCCTGGTCGCGAAGGCCGTTTTGCCATTTACAACTCCCTGCTTTCTGAGTATGGCGTAATGGGCTTCGATTACGGTTATGCAATGACCTCCCCGGAAACCTTAGTGGTTTGGGAAGCACAATTTGGGGACTTCTTTAATGGTGCTCAAATTATCGTCGACCAGTTTATCAGTGCTGCCGAAGACAAGTGGAAGGTTCAAAATGGCTTGGTACTCTATTTACCACACGGATATGAGGGTCAGGGTGCCGAGCACTCCAGTGCCCGCCTAGAACGTTGGTTACAGCAATGTGCGCAGTTAAATATGCAGGTGGTAAACATTACTACCCCAGCTAACTTCTTCCATCTACTGCGTCGCCAGATGCTACGTGAATTCCGTAAGCCTTTGGTTATTATGACACCAAAGAGTTTATTGCGTCATCCTAAAGTGGTAAGTACCGTAGAGGAACTGGCCGAAGGTAAATTCCAAACCTTATTAGACGATCCACGCATAGAGGACAAATCAAAAGTGAAGAAGCTCTTCTTTATGAGCGGTAAGTTCTATTATGATTTGGATAAAGTGCGCGACGAGAAGATGGCCGAAGACAGAGCCTTTATCCGCCTCGAGCAGATTTACCCGCTCAATAAAGCGAAGATTGAAGAAATCGCCGCTTCTTACCCCAATGCCGAAGAAGTGTATTGGGCCCAAGAAGAGCCAAATAATATGGGAGCCAGCTGGTACATCCAGATCAATTTCCCGCTAAGCATTAAAAAAGTAATTTCGCCTTCGGCCAGTGCTAGTACTGCAGCCGGTTCATCCCAGTTAGCGGCAGCACGCCAGGAGGCAATCATTAACGAAGTATTCAACGCCTAGATCAATAAAACCCATGAGCTTAGAAGTAAAAGTTCCATCGCCCGGAGAATCGGTATCAGAAGTAGAAATTGCCAGTTGGTTAGTTTCGGATGGAGATTATGTTGAGAAAGATCAAGAAATCGCCGAGATTGATTCCGACAAAGCCACCTTGGCCCTTCCTGCCGAAGAAGCAGGTGTAATCACTTTAAAAGTGGATGAAGGCGAAGCCGTGGAAGTAGGTCAGGTTATTGCCCTTATCGACACCGATGCGGCAGCCCCAGAAGGTGGCGGTGCCGCTCCCAAAGAAGAGAAGGAAGAAGCTCCCAAGGAAGAAGCTAAAGCTGAAGAAAAACCTGCTGCTAAGCAAGAGACTTACGCCAGTGGAAGTGCTTCTCCAGCCGCCAAGAAGATTATTAATGAGAAAGGCCTAGATGCTAGTCAGATTACCGGTACTGGTCGCGATGGTCGCATTACTAAAGAAGATGCGATTAAAGCAGAAGCCAGCATGGGTACTCCGGGTAATGCTGCCCGCGAATCGAGCACCAGCCGCATGAGTAGTCTTCGCCGTAAGTTAGCTAAGCGTTTGGTTAGTGTGAAAAACGAAACCGCTATGCTTACTACCTTTAATGAGGTAGATATGAAGCCTATTTTCGATTTAAGAGCGGAGTACAAAGAAGACTTTAAAGCTAAACATGGTGTAGGCCTTGGCTTTATGAGCTTCTTTACCCTTGCCGTTACCCGGGCGCTTAAGGAGTTCCCACAGGTAAATAGCATGATTGATGGCGATAATTTAGTAAGCTTCGATTATGCGGATATTAGCATCGCTGTAAGCGGCCCTAAAGGATTAATGGTACCCGTGGTACGCAATGCCGAAACCATGAGTTTCGCTGGGGTAGAAAAGGAAATAAAACGCCTTGCTACACGAGTGCGCGACGGACAAATTACGGTAGATGAGATGACCGGTGGTACCTTCACTATTACCAATGGCGGAGTATTCGGATCTATGTTATCTACTCCTATTATCAATCCGCCGCAGAGCGCCATTTTAGGTATGCACAATATCGTTGAGCGCCCGGTAGCTATTGACGGAGCCGTTACCATTCGTCCAATTATGTATGTAGCACTTAGCTACGATCACCGTATCATCGACGGACGTGAGTCAGTTGGTTTCTTAGTTGCCGTTAAGGAAGCCTTGGAAAATCCAACTGAGTTACTGATGAATAATGATCCTAAGAAAGCCTTAGGATTGTAATCTAGATTTTAGGGTTAGGGCTTAGCTAGTGGAAACTAGACCAATCTAAGCACTCGATATATAGCCCCAAGGCCTTTTGGTTTTGGGGCTTTTTTGTGTTTGGGGAAGAGAGGAGGAGAAGATGAGGGGAAGAGCAAAACTATGAATCTAGACTCTAAACAAAAAACCCCGACGAAAGCTTGCGCTTGGTCGGGGCTTCAACTTATACTGTATAATTACTTAGTCCTCAAAGACCTCCCCTTTACGGGTCGAGTAATTGATTTTAAGTGAATTTGCTTTACGCAATTCTTGCTTGATATCGGTTATTAAACCCATCTTCACGTCTTCATCCGCTTTAATAGAAACGGTCATTAGAGGACGTTCGGCTTCGTTAATCGCCTCACGTTCGGTGATAACAAAGTTTTGAAGTTCGTTTAACCTTGCAAAGGAGTCATTCAACTGAACGCGAGGTTCAGCTCCAACTTGAGGAATGTAAGCAGCCTTAGGTTTACCTACGTAAACATAGGTTACTAGTGACTTACGCTCAAGCTTTTTAATTTCAGTTGCGAAGGGCTTGGTGTTCTCCACCTTCAAAGTCACCTCACGCATTACGGTGGTAACCATGAAGAAGAAAAGCAACATGAACACGATATCTGGCAATGAAGCCGTAGAAATCGCCGGCGTTCCGCCCCCTGTTTTCTTTTTAAACTTTGACATATTATCCTAAGCTTACTGGTTCTGCTTCTGAAATCTTCTGTGGATAGGCGTTTTGAATTTCATCTTTCTCCTCACCTTCCAGCTCATCATAGGATTTACCGTACTTACGCTGAGCAAGCTCTTCACGTAATTCGTTGTAGGCAGCAGCTAATTCGTTCTGCACCGAGATGTACATCTTGTAAGAGGTACCGCGGTCATTTTGCAATGAAATAATGGCTTTTCCAGGATTATCGGAAGAGTTAGGGTCTCTAAGACCACCCTGACAATAGTCACAAGAACCATCACCATTATTATTCAAGAATCGCTTTGCTGCGTCTCGTAAATCCTTAAGATCCAAATAATCGTCTTCCACCAAAAGTTGGTTTCTGGAGTTCACCAGTACCGTGAAGATATTCTTCTTCTTAATCGGAGGTGGAGTATCGAATTGTTCGGGTTCCCATGGCGGCAACTTACGGTTGATCCCTGAATCCACATCCATAGTAGTGGTAACCAGGAAGAAGATCAACAGCAAGAAGGCGATATCGGCCATCGAGCCGGCATTAATTTCGGGTAATGCACGCTTTGCCATAATACTTATTTACTAAATAAACGAGAAACTTCTACGTAAAGTATAGCTACAATCGCTGCTGCGGTTAGTACGTAAAAGGTGCCAAGACCCATACCTACACGCTTAGAGGTAGTTTCAGTTATACCTTCATCAGCGAATACGGTAGTAGCGTCTGATCCATCGCTAAATACATAGCTGAGTACGAATACTACAACCAAGCCAGCGATACCGATCAGGGCACTTTTAGCTCCACCAGGATTCTTGAGGATGTTAGCCACGGAAAAACCGAGGATACCAGCCACACAGATTCCCACTAGAACATAAGTTAAATATAATCCAGTATCTACCATGCTATTATTGGTTTTTAGCTTCGTTACGCACCAATAGGTCAACTAAAGAGATAGAAGCATCTTCCATGGTGTTAACGATAGAGTCGATTTTTGCAATGATATAGTTGTAGAAAATCTGAAGGATAATCGCAACAATAAGACCAAATACAGTAGTAAGAAGTGCTACTTTAATACCACCTGCTACTAATGATGGAGAAATATCACCAGCTGCCTCAATCGCGTCAAATGCTTCAATCATACCGATTACAGTACCCATGAAACCAAGCATCGGAGCTAGGGCGATAAATAAAGAGATCCAAGAAACGTTACGCTCCAAAAGACCCATTTGCACTGATCCGTAAGAAACGATGGTTTTCTCTACCATGTCAATTCCTTCGTGGCTGCGCTCTAAACCTTGATAGAAGATGCTCGCTACTGGACCACGGGTATTACGACAAACTTCTTTCGCCGCTTCTATACCACCGTTTTGAAGGGCAGCCTCAATATCTTCTAATAATTTTTTAGCATTAGGAGTAGCCAAGTTTAAGTAAATGATACGCTCAATAGAGATAGCAAGACCAAGAATTAAGGTAATTAATACAATACCCATAAACTCGGCACCACCTTCGATGAACTTCTCCTTTAATACTTGGTGGAAGCTTTTGTCTTCTTCCATTACTTCTTCTTCTGCAGGAGCTTCTTCAGCAGGAGCTTCTTCAGCGGCCGTCATAGCAGCAGAATCAGTAGCAGCAGAATCGCTAGCGGCAGAATCAGCAACCGCTTCAGTCGCAGTAGTATCTGCAGATCCTTCTTCCTGAGCCATCAGGTCAAAATTTCCGAAAGCCACCAATCCAATGATAGCCAAAATAGAGAGTGCTCTTTTCATTACAGTGTTCGTTGATTAAATTTTCGGTGAAAATAAAAAACTTGCTCGAAAGCTAGACCCCCTTTCGCAATTTTTAAGGGCCTTTACACTTACGAACGGCCAAATCTACAAGGTATTTTGGCTTCTTGTCAATTTTAAGCGAATAAATCCATCCCTTTTCCTAATTTTGCCGCCCCTCATTTAGGGCAATTTTCTGGTGAGGTGCATGAGTGGCTGAAATGGCACGCCTGGAAAGCGTGTGTACGGGAGACCGTACCGAGGGTTCGAATCCCTCTCTCACCGCAAGAATCCCGCACAGCGTTAGCTGTGACGGGATTTTTTATGCGCCAAATTATCCAAGCGGCGCAGCAAGCTTGAGGAATTTGAAGCATAAAAAAGACCGGGAAACGAGCAAAGCGAGGTTCGGGATTCTTGGTGACCAATTAAAGGTGCTAAGGGGATCAGCGACCATAGGGAGCTAATCCTTTCTTGAGATGGGAGATGGGAGATGTGAGACTCGAATCGCTTTCCTAGAGGGATGTGACTTATGTAAATGGGGATCAAACCTCCTAGCTTACGGTCATAATGAAAGATTATGCCTCTCTATTTACAGAAGATTTACTAGCGTAAAAAAGAAAAAAAGTAAACCTTACTTGACATTTGTAAAATTTACTTTACATTTGTCAAGCAAACTTTACAAAAACATAAAAATGAAACGAACTTCAACATTAGATCAAAAGCGTCAGGCCAATGTAAAACGCCTGGCAGCCTGGACAATCAGCTGGACGCTCTCTCAGGCCTTGGTAACTTTCGGCGGGCAATTATTATGGCCACATTCGAAACCGGCCATTATTATTACCCTTATTATCAATGTATTACTGGGTATAGGTGTGATTTCGGCCAATCGCCGTTATTTGATGGAAGGGGATGAATTGGACAAAAAGGTCCAACTAGAGTCGATGTCGCTCGCCCTCGGCTTAAGCATTGTAATGGGCTTGGCCTATGCCTCTATGGACCACACCAACCTCATTGCCTTTGATGCCGACATCTCTCATTTGGTGATTTTTACCGCCTTGAGTTATATAACAGCACTCTTCATAAACCGTAAGCGATACCTATGAAAAATCGAATTCGGGATCTACGCAGCGAAAAAGGCCTGCGACAAGAAGACTTGGGGGAACTCATCGGCGTAAGCCGGCAAACCATCAATGCCATCGAAAAAGGAAAATACGACCCTAGTTTACCCACCGCCTTTCGGCTAGCTAAGATTTTAGGTCGACCTATAGAAGAGCTCTTCGAATATGAGGAAGATTAAGAAAGCTCCCCTTTGAGGTTAGTGGTAAATTGAACTTTAAACTCTTCACCCTGGTAGCCCTGGCCAAGCAAGTACATTGCTTTGGTGAGGGCTGCCTCAAAGGTCATGTCCCCAGCGCCAATTACCCCAATCTCCAAATAATTACGACCGGCTTGGTATTTAATCATGTCTACTTCGCCGGCTAAACACTGACTCACATTAAGCACGGGGATACCACGATCAATTAAAGCCTTTAAACCCTCGAGTAGCCAGGGTAAATCGGGGGCATTTCCGGCGCCAAAGCTTCGCATTATCAGCGCCTTCATAGCGGGATTAGTTAAATATCCCCCAATTAGATCTTCGGTCATGCCGGGAAAACAGGTTAAAACCCCCACCCCGGTGTCTAATTCAGTATTCACTTGAAACTCGCCAATCGAGGATTTAGCTAAGGCCGTGCGATTGTATTTTATGTGTACACCTGCCTCCGCTAATTTGGGATAATTGGGAGAATGGAAAGCTTCAAAATCTTGAGAGCTTACCTTTTGCAGGCGATTACCTCGATACAAGTCGTATTCAAAATAAACGGCTACTTCGGGGACCAATGCACCGCCTTCTTCATTGCGAGCCAAAGCAATTTCTAGACTACTAAGAATATTCTCCCGAGCATCACTGCGGGGTATACCTATAGGCAGCTGGCTCCCCGTTAAGATCACCGGCTTGGATAAGTTGTGCAGCATAAAGCTCAAGGCCGAAGAAGTATAGGCCATGGTATCACTGCCGTGCAGTATTAAAAAGGCATCGTAGCTATCGTAATCCCTCTTAATACGCTTAGCGATGCGCTGCCAATGTTCCAAACGCATGTTGGAAGAGTCAATTGGCTCGTCAAAGCTATCCGTGTGTATCTCACAATCGAAACTCGCTAATTCCGGAATATGCTTAAGGAGGTTTTCGAGGGCAAATGGCATATAAGGACCACTAGGGTCTTTGCGAATCATACCAATAGTACCACCGGTATAGAGCATCAAAACTTTCGGCTGGCGGTTCATAAGCCAAATATTTTTAGGGCATTGTCGGTAGTAATGCGATCCAAGTCTTCCAAGGGCATTTGGTAAATATCGGCCAATTTCTGCGCTACATATTTCACATAAGACGGCTCATTTCGCTTACCGCGAAAGGGCACCGGGGCTAAATAAGGTGCATCGGTTTCGAGCACTAAGTCTTGTGGTTTTAACTCAGACACCACCTTATCTAAACCACCATTCTTAAAGGTGACCACACCCCCAATTCCTAGTTTTAAATTTAGGCTTAAAGCCTGATGGGCCTGTTCTAAATTTCCGGTAAAGCAGTGAAAAATGCCCTTTAGCTTATCATCACGATGCGATTCTAAAACTTCAAATGTTTCATTGAAAGCATCTCGACAATGAATCACAATAGGCAGATCCATAGCCTTGGCCTTCGCGATCTGGCGATCAAAGGCATCTTGCTGCTCTTTTATAAAGGTCTTGTCCCAATAGAGGTCAATACCAATTTCACCTACCGCCACATAGGGGTAGTCCGAATCTAGTTCGGACCAAACCACCGCCAACTCTTCTTCATAATCGGCCTTAACGTGACTCGGGTGCAGACCCATCATTGGATAAATATGGTTATGGGCATCGGCTAGGTTCTTGAGCGGCTCCACACTTTCTTTATCAATGTTTGGTAAAAACAACTTATCCACGCCAACTTCGGCAGCTCTATTGAGCATTGCTTCCCGGTCGTCGGTAAAGTGATTGAGGTAGATATGAGTATGCGTATCGATCATTGCCTGCGAAAGTACTAAAAGCAGAGGGCTAGAAACAAAAAAGCGGCCCCAAAGAGGCCGCTTTTCTGGCGGATAACCAATAGCTCTGCGAATACTTTATTAGAAACTAATTACCGCTTCTAGTACAGCACCGTTAAAACGGCCCTCGTATAAAAGATCGGTATTTGGGTAATCACTATAAGTTTGATTAACGTATTCAGCTTTGAGCATAACGTTAGGGGTCATGTACCAACCAGCAGCTACAGCAAAGCGAGCAATGCTAACGTCGGTAGGACTAGCAGCTGGGTTAAAGTTTGGCAATTGACCAGATACAGTATTGTAACGACCACCTACGTAGTATTTTTCATTTTCACCGAAACGATAAACTGCTTCTGCGTAAATCTGAGTATAGCTGCGAGTTTCGGGCTCGGCACTAATTTTACCACTAGCCATTTCAAAGGCACCAAATACTTCTAAGCCTTTAAACTTAACAAATGGGTTAATCATGATGGCAGTCACTTCATTAATGAAGCTTGGGTTGATACGACCAGAACGGAAAGAGCTAACTGGAGAAGAACCTTGTTGCTCCATTACTAAGTAGTAACGACTTCCACCGCGATCTGAGAAATACAAGTAATTAGTATTACCGTCAGCAGTTCCATAGTAAGAAGCAGTTAAGCGAACCCGAAGGTCATCGTTCATTTGCTTATCCCAACCTACTTTGGCTAAAATGGCTGGAGTGTTATTACCATTAGTAGCAACGCTCTGGTTTAGCTTACCATTGGTAGCACCTACCATTACTAAGAAGTCACCAGGGGTAAAATATACCTCAGCACCTGCTTCGGTTGTAAAAGCATCCATTAATAGGTTACCAACAAATGGGTTGTAAATGGCACGGGCATTATCACTTCTGCGGAAGTGGGCATCACCATAGTTCATTTCCATTAAACCCACTTTTACAGTAGTAAACTCCATGATGTTTTCTAACAGACCTTCGCTAATCCAGTTTAAGTTGCTTACCTGCATATAGCCACCTTTTACCCAGCTTTCGGGGTGGTGACGAGAAGATAGGTAAGTACGCATGTGCATACGAAGACCATCGGCTAGAGCAACGTCTACGTCTAAGTTAGCCGTAGGTAAGTTGAAGTTGTTACCAATTTCAATTAAGGTATCGGCAGTGGTTCCAGTCTCGTGAGATAAAGCTTGCATTTGTACCGCAAAGGCTCCGCCTAAACGTACTTTAAAGCCATCCCATTTGATGTCGTTACCAAGAGCTTCGAACTGATTGATGCCTCGAGAGTCGCGATAACGGAATTGTTGAATGTCGCGGTCGTCCCACTGGGCAGAAACAAGGTTGGAGGCTAGAAATAAAACTCCAAGGATTACAGATTTAACTAACGCTTTCATGAGCTTATAGATTTAGTTGTAGTTAATTGAAAAGTTAATTGTGATCTCATCTCCGGTGGTAACCGCTCCCATCATAAAACTGGGGGCTTCCACATCAAAACTGCTCATTTTAAAGGTAGTAGAACCGCTAAGCTCCATACCTCCACTATTAAGCACCTTTACGGTGATGGGAATGTTTAAGATTCTTTCTTTGCCGGCAACATTTAATTTTCCGCGTGATACCGCGTGAAATGTATTGGCACCGGTTTTGTTTACTTTTTGAATAGAAATTAATTGATAGTAGATATTGGGGTTCTTCTTGTACTTCAATGCTTTGTAAGCATTTTTGTCCATAGGCCCTTTTCCACTTTTTAAGGCTTTCACCGGAACGGTAAGCTTTAGGTTTTTGATGTCAAGTGAATCTGCATAAAGATCCACATTCATACTTCCTTTCAAGTCTACCGCCTTCATTTCCCAGTCGTGTAAGGTCGAAGTTCCGAGAATGGTCATCTCAGATGCGGCGGCATTAGTTTGATAGGTTTTGATTACTCCTTCTTTTGGAGTTCCGAGGACTAAAAGCCCGATTACGAGCAAGACTGATTTCATGGCTTAGTGATTTACATCACAAATGTCCTGCACGGATTTTAGTAGAACTATGATTTAAATCATACTTATAACTGAGTTTTATTAGCTTTCCTAAGCTACTGTAAATAAGCCATATAAGCGGGAGCCACCTTGTCTCTCAGTTGTTTAAGGTATAAGAATCCATTGGCCCGGAAGTGCTCACGGCCCTCTACCCAGAAAATTATACCGGGAACACTTAGCATGCGGTTTTGCCCGGCTAGCTCCAAATGCTCTTCAATATTGAGATAAGACAATTTAATGGCTGGAAAATCTTCTTCCATCATGGCTTTAAGCTTCGGCCATAGGTCGTGACAAATGGCGCAGCTATTGCCGTAAAAATACCAGAGTTCCAGCGGTGAATTTTCCATCTTTGTAGTATGCATCCAGAGCTCACAAAGTTAATTCTTCAGCGCAAGCCTAAGTCCGATTTACTCGCCTACCTAAAAAAAACCAATGGCTGGAAAGACTTAACAGAGCTACTTTATGCTGAAGACCACGATTTAGCCTGGCGTTCAACTTGGCTTTTAAATCAGCTTTCACCTTACGACTTAAAGAAGTTCCATCTAAATGTAGAAGCCTTAATCCATCAGGCGCAAGACCGAGGACATTCTCAACAAAGGGAGTGTTTTAAATTATTGGAAAAATTGGTGATCCCAGAAGACTGCTTAAGCCTATATTTCGATTGGGCCGAACAAGTTTGGATGGATATAAGCCTGCAGTCCTCGGTGCGCATTAGCGCCCTTCGTGCCCTAGAAAGAGTAACCATTATTTATCCAGACCTAAAGGGAGAGTTGGAAGCACTATCTAGCCAAGAGTTGCTGGAGCCTCTTAGTCCGGGAATCCGCAAACAGGCGCAGAAAATTTTTCAATCTTTAGCCAAGCTCTGACGCGCAACATATGCACTGCGTAAAGTAGTGAAGAGCACTACTGTTACTGAAGATATCGGCATTAATATAGCCGCCATCACCGGCGATAAGTAGCCCATCAGAGCAATAAGAACACCGATAATATTGTAGAAGAAAGAAATAGCGAAAGCCAGGTACACAATTTTTCGTGAGGCTTTAGCAAGGGCAATAAAACGGGCTAATTTTGGAAATGAATCTGCCATTAAAAGCGCATCACTAGCCGGGAAAAAGCTAATGTCCTTTTCACAGAGACTTATGCCCACTTCACTTTGCTGAAGGGCACCCGCATCATTTAGTCCATCGCCTAGCATTAAGACCTTTTGTTCTTGGTCTTGCAACTTTTGTAAATACTCCAACTTTTGGTGCGGACTGCAATTAAAAACCATATCAGCCTGACCTTTAAACAAGGTCTTAAAACGTTTGGCTTCAGCATCATTATCACCACTTAGTACGCTTAGATGGTAGGTCTTAGAAAGACTTGCGGCAATCTGATCCAGATTTTCGCGCGTTTCTTGATAAAAGCTGAAATAACCTAAAACCTTGGCATCTTTCTCTACATATACAGAAGTGGTGCTGGCCTTATCGCTTAAATTTAAAAAGGAAGCTTTACCTAGTCTAAAGTAGGAAGCTCTTACTCGGGCCCCAACCCCCTCACCGGAGGCTTCTTCAAACTGCAAAGCTGCCTGAGCATCAGCTTTAGCTATGTCTAAATGCGCTAATAGCACCTTGGCTAATGGGTGTTGTGCATTTAAAGCAATAGTGGCAATTGCCCATCGGTCCTCGAAACTAAGGGCATCGCCATGCCATTTTACTTGAATGTCGTTGTTCTTGGTTAGGGTTCCGGTTTTATCAAAAACGATATGATCTATTTGCACCAACTTACTGAGCACGGTGCTACTTTTTAAAAACAAACCATAACGTCCCATCCAGCGCATCATGCTACCGCCAGTGAAAGGCTCGGCCAAAGCAAGGGCACAAGGACATGCTACTATAAGTACCGAAGTAAAAACCAAAATTGCCTGTGCCGGACCGGCCGACCACCAAAAAGCGGCTCCCGCCAAGGCTAAGAGAATGATAATGGGGGTGAAATACTGACTCACGCTATCACTGAAACTGCGAGCTTCTTTCTTCTCGGAACTAAAGGCCTCCTGAGCCCATAAAGAGGATAAATATGAATGATCAACCGAAGCAGTGACTTTGAAGCGCGCTGAGCTATCTATAAGTCGAGCACCGGCAAAAACCTTTTCCCCTTTCTGCTTGCTTACAGGTAGGCTTTCGCCAGATAAATAACTGTAATCGAGCTGCACCTGTCCACCTACCAAAATACTATCTGCCGTAAGGACCTCGCCCGCCTTAACTAATATTTGATCCCCCTCTTGGAGCTCATCGATGCTAATGGGTAAAGTGCTTCCATCGCTTTGGAACTTGCTCGCCGCAAGGGGTAAAAAGGAACGTAAATCGCGATCGAAAGAAAAATTACGATAGGTTTTGGCCTGGTACCACTTACCCACTAAAAGGAAGAATACTAAGGCGGTTAGGCTATCGAAATAACCAGAACCTATTTGAGCAATAACCTCATAAGCACTGCGTAAAAAGAGCACGCTTATTCCCAGAGCAATGGGTAAATCAATACTAAGCGCCCCCGCCCTTAAAGATTTAAACGCGGTACTAAAATAATCGCGCGCTGAGTAGAGCACTACAGGCACACTAAAGGCCATCATTAAATAGCGGAAGAAGTTTTGCAGATCTACATCGTAAGACAAACTCTCATCTAAATACTCGGGCAAGGCCAAAAGCATGGTATTACCAAAAAAGAATCCCGCTACCCCCAATTGCAACAACAAGGTATTACGAGGCTTCCGATTTGGGTCGAGGTGCGTCTTAAAGTCAGGGCGGTAGCCAATATAATCCAGGATGGCGGCTATTTGCGACAAACTGATCTTAGCATTATTAAACTGTATGTCTGCTTCCTTTTTAGAGAAATAAACCTGCACCTTAGTAATTCCTTCCTCTACCGCGGCTAGATTTTCTAATAAATAAATGCAGGAAGAGCAATGAATAGCCGGAAGGTGAATGGAAATTCTACTGTAATCGCCGTCTTCAAAACGACAAAGTTTTTCACGAATCTTAGGCTCGTCCAAATAAAGGTATGGCTCAATCTTTAGCTGAGAGTGATCTATAATGGATTGATCCGAGTCCATGAGCTCATCCACCACTTTACAGCCATAGCAGCAATATTGCTTGGCTGGGTCTTCACCAAGAACCGGATCAACAATAGCTTGATGGCAATGGCTGCACTCTAAAAGGGTTTCTTTGGACATGATCACAAAAGTGTGGAAGCTACCTTTGCTTCAAAATGACTTTTATCATATATTTGATAGACCAAACACACCTTAAAAAATCCTTTTGGAAACACCAATTCGCTGTCAATTCTGCTCTCATTTACCCGGAAGTGCCTTTCACGGACTCAATAATGACGCTCTTGAGGAGATAAGTCATATGAAGACTTGTGTCTCTTTTCGCAAGGGTCAAGTGATCATGCATGAAGGAGCAAGACCGCAAGGAGTTTATTGTGTACACAGAGGTAAAATAAAACTCTACACCCTAGGCACTGAGGGCAAAGAGCAAATCATCCGTTTTGTTACCAAAGGAGACTTAATTGGTTATCGAAGTATATTAAGTGATGAACCAATTAGTGCATCAGCCACCGCTTTAGAAGACACCCACGCATGTTATATACCCAAGTCCTCTTTCTTTAAGGTGATTGAGGACAATCCCAAATTTTCCCTAAACCTTCTACAGCTCTCCTGTCACGAATTAGGAGAAGCGGGTAAAATGATTACTAGTTTGGCTCAGAAAAGCGTAAAAGAACGTTTGGCCGAAATTCTCTTAATTCTGCGCACCACTTTCGGGGAAGACGAGGAAGGGTACCTGGATATTAGTCTCACTCGTGAAGAGATTGCCAATATGGTAGGTACCGCTACCGAATCGGTAATTCGACTTATTTCAGAGTTAAGAAAAGACGGCTTTATAGACAGCAAAGGCAAGCGCATTAAGGTAAATGACGGTTCTGCCTTGAGAGAAATTGCTTCTGTTTTCGAATAACTGATAAAAATCATTTGCCCCTTTTTTAGCGCAGCCTACCTTCGTTTTCAATAAATAGAAGGTGAATCTCAACACAATAAAAAATCGGCTCCAGCAAATTTTGCCCTTTGAGGCGAGCGCGCTCATCTTGGAAGAAATTGCCTTGCAAAGCAGTTACATTCCGTTTAATGGAGTGGGTGAACATCTTTTTAGAAAAGGTGATTCGGCCTTGGGTTTTTATTGGATACTCTCGGGGGAAGCCGAGATTATTATTCCTGGTAAGCGCTCTATTCGTTTAAAGGCGGGAGAAATGGCCGGTTTAGACTCCTTCATCGAAGACGATCCTATTTCCTTTGATATAATTAGCTCCTCCGCTATATTAGATTGCCTATTTATTGACCGTCGGTGTTACAATCGTATGCGGGAACACAGTGAGTTTAACCGCCAGATGAACCATATGGTGATGTCTTGTTTGCGCAATTATCGAGGCTTATTAATTCCCGAAGAAAAGGTTTATTCCTAAAACCTAGATTTCTATCTTGGCCCCTTATTATATCCTATGCAAGATATCGACGTCCTTATTGTTGGCGCCGGTCCGGCCGGAAGTACTCTTTCCCACTTTTTACTTAAAGAAGGCATTGATCACCTCCTAATTGACAAAGCCAGCTTCCCGCGTGATAAGATTTGTGGAGATGGTATTACCGTTGATGTAATAAATGTATTAAAGCGTATCGACCCGGAACTTCCTCTAAAATTTGCTAAAACCTCCGACATTTTGCCTTCTTGGGGCCTAAGTTTAAATGGTCCCAAAGGACAAAATTTACGAGTCGACCTGAAAGGAGAACTGCCCATTGCTCCTTTTTTCACTGCGCGACGGATTGATTTAGACCAATTCTTATTGAATGAATTAAGCACGCAAGAGCACTTTTTCACTGAATGCAGCTTGACCCGGCTAGAGCGAAATGAAAAAGGAATTCGAGCAAGCTTAAGCCACAAAGGTGAATCTAAATCTGTTCAATGTAAAATCGTTATTGGTGCTGAAGGTGAAAAGCCCATAGTAACTAAGCTTCTGGGGTTGGATCATTATCGAGAAAGAGAACATCTAATGGCTGCCATTCGCATTTATCATGAAAATGTAAAAGGCTTTCATCCCAATAATCACTTGGAGTTTTTCTTTGATAAGAACTTACTACCTGGCTATTTCTGGGCCTTCCCATTATCTAATAATCAAGCTAATGTAGGCCTTGGAATGGTGAGCGCCCACATTTCAAAGAATAAAATAAACCTAAAAAAGGTATTTGAGGAAGTAAAAGTGAGCAATCCATGGATTAAACCAATGTTTGAAGAGGCGATAACCTTAGAAACAACAAAAGGATGGGGACTTCCTAACATGACTAAAAAACGCTTAATAGCGGGGGATAATTATGCTTTAATTGGCGACGCAGGTGGCTTTATAGAACCTTTAACCGGAAAAGGAATTGGCCCAGGCATGATGAGTGCTCGTATCGTATCTGAACACATTTTGGAAGCACTCACTAAAAAGGAATACAATCTCATTAGATATCACGATCATATGTATCGCTACTACAATAGAGAAATTAAAATTGGCTACACGCTGCAGAAAAGTTTTAATTATAATTGGATCCTGAATCCTTTTATAAACGTGCTCAATTGGGCTCCGATATTAAAATATGGCAAAGACAAAATGGTGCGTGATTTCAGCAACTGGATATAATTCGTTTCCAGCACTCTAGGCAACGGCATACGGCTTAATATTTTCTTAACTTTGAGGCTCAACAGCCAAGGAAACGAATGAATAAAATAACCGTCTTTAACCTAGATGCGGTAATTCGCTATTCGCAAGAAGATAGCCTTTCGCTCCTGGCTGCTGCTATTCATCAAGAAGTAAAGGTGGCGGTCGACCTGAGCCCCTATGATACCCTTTACAGCTACCGTGCTAAAGTTAAAGCCTGGTTTAAAGATCAAAGCGGCTTAAGCTATACAGATGATCTGGAAAAAGCGATTTGCAAACACTTTCACAAAAGCATTAAGAAGCTCTTTTTAAAGGATGAAGAAGCCTTCGAAATTAGACCGGGGGTGCAGAGTGTTTTTAGCAAACTAGAGAGCGAGAAAAAATGGAAGTTCGGAATCACTTCTCCGCTTTGGCGCGAAAACACCAAATTTATTCTCGAATCTTGTGGGGTCTTTAGTAAAACCAAGCTCACTGTTTCCATAGACGATGCCGAAGAGGTTTTGGCTCAAATCGATCTCCTTAGTGAACGCAGTCAGAAAAAAGACCAAAGCCCCGAGATTGAAATTGTATGCATTGGTAAAGCGGGAAAGTTTAAAAAAGAAGGCTATAAAGTCTTAAAGCCCAAGTCTTCTAAAAAAGAGCATAACTTTTATTATTATCCCAAATTTCAAGAGTTCTTTGGCAAAAAGGAAAAGAAGAAATCCAAGTCGAAGAACAAAGAAGCAGAATAGCCGTTTCCCTTTAAGCCACGCGAACATGCGCTTATGACAGCTCCATCTAACCACTCTTCAATCTTTAAACCTTACGAGGATAAAAGCTTAATTGACCTTTGTCAATCCCAGCGCGATTTTTTCGCAATGGGAAAAAGCAAGGAAGTAGATTTCAGGATTCAAACTTTAAAAAAACTAAAACGAGTCGTAAAAGACTACGAAGAGGCAATTATTGAAGCGGTCCAAAAAGATCTTAATAAGCCTCGTTTTGAAGCCTATGCCTCAGAAATTGGGGTGGTTTATGATGAGATAAACTTAGCCCTAAAGAATTTAAAGTCTTGGTCCAAGCCACGGCGCACCTCTTCACCTTTAACCGCTTTTCCTTCTCGCAGTTACATTATCCCTGAACCAAAAGGAGTATGCCTCATTATTGGACCTTGGAATTACCCCTTTCAATTGGTAATTGGTCCCTTAATAGCAGCCCTTAGCGCGGGCAACACCGCCTTCGTAAAACCCCCAGAGCAATGCCCGCATACGGCCCAACTAATTGGCGATATGCTTGGAGCAAACTTTGATAAAGAACTTATTTGCGTAGTTCAAGGTGAGGGACACCAAGTGGTACCTCAATTAATGAATTTATTCCGCTTCGATCATATTTTCTTTACCGGCAGTATTCCAGTGGGTAAAAGCATCGCTCAGAAGGCTGCCGAAGACTTAATACCGGTAACCCTAGAGCTTGGAGGTAAGAGTCCCTGTATTATTGACGAAAGTGCTAACCTTAAAGTTGCCGCGCGTCGCATTGCATTTGGAAAATGGTTAAATGCTGGTCAGACTTGCATTGCACCCGATTACCTCCTAGTAAAACGGGAGGTTTGGGATCTTTTTCGTGAGGAATTAATCGCCACCATTAAGAGCTTCTATCCCCAAGGGGCTATTGATAGCGATAGCTATACCTCGATTGTAAACGAAAAACGCTATCAAACTTTAAAGTCCTATCTAAATCAAGGCGAACTGCTATTAGGGGGAGAATTCGATGATCATCGCCTGCGCATTGCGCCGACTTTACTGCTCTTCCCCGACCTTAAGAGTCCGGTTATGCAGGAAGAAATATTTGGGCCCATTTTAGCCATCCACCTTTACGATTTTGACGAAGACGCCAAGGAAATTATCGCTCAGAACCCCAATCCCCTCGCCTTTTACATTTTTAGTGAAAACAAAAAGGCTCAGGAAAAATGGTTGGGAGAACTCAGTTTTGGTAATGGAATGGTGAACAATACTGTCTTGCAATTCGCGAATCCTAGTCTGCCTTTCGGTGGTATAGGCGATAGTGGTATGGGTAATGCCCACGGTAAGTTTGGCTTCGATACCTTCTCGCATCACAAGGCCATAATGAAATCGGGCACTTGGCTGGATCCACAGCAAAAATACCCGCCTTATTCCAAGCTTCTTTATAAGCTTATTCGCTGGCTAATGTCTTAATTAAGGCATGGAGCTTCTGCACAAGTATAGGTATCATTTTATTCCCCTTATTTTCTTAGGGGCTATTGGCTTATGGCCCAGTTTTAAACAAGCCTTAGAGGTAGACAATAGCCTGCAGGCCTGGTTTATTAAGGAAGATCCTGCCCTCGAAGCTTATTTCGACTTTCAAGAGAACTTTGGTAATGACGAGCTGGTCTTTCTAGTTTACGAAAGTCCGCAATCGGCTTTAAGCCTGGAGGACTTCCAATCCCTAAAAAATTTGGAAAAGGCCTTGGAAAGCCATCCAGATGTAGCAGATGTTATTTCACCCTTTGACCTTCGTCTGGCACCGCAGTCCATTTTTCAAAACCAAGGGCCCATTTGGTTAAAAATGGACGGACAGGAACGAGAAGAGATCCAAAAAAATATTGATGCCGAACCCTTTTACAAAGACCAATTTTTTGACTCGAATACCAAAGCCTTAAAATTCTTGATTCGTTTAGCGCTGCCGCCCGATTTCGAGGAACGGCGAGCCGAAATTTTACAGGACATTTACGCTATTAGCGATGATTATATAGATGCCGACCAAGCTTATTTTGGAGGTTTGGCAGTTATCTACGAAGCAATGAATAGTCTTAGTAAAAAAGACTTTTCGCGCTTTCTGGGTATAGGATACTTATTAATGTTTGTGCTAATCGGCCTTATATATCGATCTTGGCAGTACATAGTATACGCCTTGGCCACCATAGGTCTGGCTACTTATTTCACTTTAGGAATTTATGGTAGCATGGGGCATCGGCTCAATTTATTGAGCACCCTTATTCCGGCCATAATCATTTTGCTATCGGTTATGGATGTAATGCACATCTTAAATGAACGCAGTAAGGAGAAGCGGGGAACTGACTTAAAAACCGCGGCGATAGCAAGTTTAAAAAGTATCTGGAAGCCTTGCCTCTTTACTAGTTTAAGCACTATGGCTGGTTTTTTATCTCTGAGTATAAGTCCGGTTTTAATCTTAGCCAATTTTGGCATTTATGCAGCCATTGGTATCGGCTTCGGTTTAATTTTTTCATTTTGGTTAGGACTCATAATTCTCCCCAGATTACATCCCAAAAAGAGTGCTTTTGTAGCGTCCCAAACCTTGGTAAAGCTGCAGGATTGGGTAATTAAAAAGCAAGCTTTAGTGTTAAGTTTATTCGCCCTAATCCTAATTTGGGCAGCATGGCAAATCCCAAGTTTAGTAGTAGACACCAATAGCATTGCCTATTTGCCTGAAGAGCATCCAGTGCGAAGCGATTCAAAAAAGATCGAACAGTTAATGGGCCCTTATATGCCTCTCGACTTTAGCTTGGAATGTGCAGATGGCTATACCACTCAAAGTCCTGAAATCTTGAAAGCACTTTTTCGCATTGATTCTGCAGCAGAGCAAATGCCTAGAGTAGGAAAAATGCAAGGCTACCATGAGCTTTTTAGAGCCGCATTACAAGATCGTTACGGCAAAAACTGGCGGAGAGGACTAGAGAAAGAATCCCTCCTGGCTAAAATTGCTAGCACAGCAGAACGCAGTGCTCCAGAGTGGGTACGCAATTTCAATCGCCCCGACTACCAAATGGGTCGATTCGTCTTAAGCGGGGAATTAGTTTCAGCGGCAAAACTCAATGCAATAATTGCAGAAATGGACAGCTTAGCCAGTCATCATCTTGGTGACATGGCTAAGGTTAAAGTTAGCGGCTACCAAAGTCTCTACGGCAAAATTGTAAATTATGTAACTCGTAGTCAGGTTAGAAGCTTAGGTTTAGCCACCCTATTGGTTTTTCTGCTTTTGTGGTTATTCTTAAAGGACTTGCGTTTAAGCCTAATTTCCCTTTTACCTAATTTCTTTCCGGTGATTATTCTCTTGGCTAGCATGTCCGCTTTAGGAATTGAGCTCGATACTGCAACCGCTAGTATCGCTAGCATTGTTTTAAGTTTCTCGATAGACGATACCATGCATTTTATTTGGCGCTACCGTAGTTTAAAGCATAGGGGACTAAGTTTAAATGAAGCGCGCCGCGAGACTATTGGTCACGTTGGAAAGGCCATCCTTTTTACCTCCTTGGTACTTTTTGTAGGCTATAGCCTTATGTTGTTCGGTGAATTAAAAACCGTGATCTACTTCGGTTCACTTACGGCGCTGTCGATTGTGGCGGCTCTGCTTAGTCAGTTTTTCCTTTTTCCCATCCTTTTGAAAAACTATGACCGCCCAATAAAGGAAGTACGAAACGACTGATCGTCATAAGCATTAGTGATCGCAGTAAGCTGTATAAGCCGTGACCACCTTTTAGCTTTTTGCCTTTGGTGAAGAACTTGCTAAATACCGATAGGGCGTGACCACCCAGCCAGGAAACTCCGTCAATCCCGAAAGGTAATTTCCCCCTTAATGGATCTAAACTTTTGGCCAGAACCTCCTTTTTAACTTCCAGAAGTTCAATATCCTTATTTAGTTTCTCCCTCTGGTTCATGCTCCTTATTTGGTTCTAAACTTTCGCGTAGCGCTTTAATCATTAAATTTTGGAAAGGCCCTATTAACAATGCTCGACGGAAGCGAACAAAGATTCCGAACAAGAGAATAAAGGATAAAAAGGCCAAGCCAAATCCATAGACGGTCGAGTTGAGCAAGTCGGAAATAAAGAAGCCTAACCACAATCCGCCTAGAATGAGGGTTATATTAAAAAAGACTAAGAAAAAAATAAGCGCGTAGGCCCTCGCCACGATTGACGAAACCGCTCGAACTGATTTTAATTTCACCAGCTCCAGTTCGGTGTGGAAATAGGCCTTTACTTGCTCTATCCAAGCTTTAAACTCATCCCAAATTTTCATCTTGTGGCTTATTTACCCGTTCCAGCTCTGATTTTAGGCTGTGTAAAAACTCATCCTTTAGGTCGTCTAAAATTCGACCAATACCCTCTCCAAGGTCTTTCAGATCATCCTTTACATCGTCTGCCTTATCACCGATCTGTTCGCGTGTTTCTTCACCACTTTGGGGTGCCAAAAGTAGTCCGGCGGCAAAACCGAGGGCGGCCCCGATTAAGGTACCTACAATCACTTTTTGATTGGAATCACTCATCGCTAATTTTATATGAAGGTACGCTTTACTATTGAAACATTTGCTGATGTTCATCAGCTTGATCCACATTGGCTACGAAGTCCATTACCGCCTCTTGATAAGGCGATTTGAAGAAATACTCCAAAAGAAACTTCTCACCATCATCGGATCTAAGTCCTAATAAAACTTTGGGCACAAACTCTCCTTCATTTGGACTTAAATAGGAGTCTTGTGAAAAGAACCGATGTACTTCTGCAATTTCCAATTCCTGTGGACGGTAAGCTTGTCCATTGTAAACGGCACGGTTAGGACCTAAAACAGTGATGGCTTCTTGGAAGCCATCACTTTTCATTTTATCCTTTGCCTTAGTCCATTTAGAATAAGGGTCAGTATTTGGGTTAGTACGTTTCATTACGAGGCATTAAAGCTACGTAACATCCAAGCGGCTTTTTCGTGCACGTTTAGACGTTCGGTTAGCAAGTCGACACTCACTTCATCTCCAGCTTCATCGGCCATGTCTAATGCTTTTCGCATGTTGCGAATTAAATTTTCGTGCGAATTTGTTAAGTCAGCTGCCATCTCCAAGGCTGAGATGTCCATCTTAGCTTCCTCGATATTACTTAATTGCGAGTATGCTCTAAAAGTACCTGGCGCATCATAACCTAAAGCGCGAATGCGTTCCGCGATTTCATCAATAGCTTCGAACATATCATCGTACTGCGATTCGGTTAAATCATGCATGCTTTTAAATAGCTGCCCTTTCACATTCCAATGATAGTTGTGAGTCTTTAACATCAATAGATAATGGTCCGCCAAGATTACATTTAGATGCTCAACCACCGAGGCGCGAGCATCCTCGCTTAGACCGGTATTTAAACTATTAGTACTTTGAGTTGAAAGATCTAAATCTTGTGTGGACATATTGTATTTTTAAATTTTGAGTTCATTATGTTAACGCCACCAAAGCGGTTTTGTTTACGTAATTATTTGATTTTCTGATATATAGTATTTATACCTCTCATAGAAACTTTATATATGCCCACAAAAAGGTTTAAGATAAATGGCCGTGTTCAAGGCGTCTTTTTCCGAAAATTCACCCAAGCCAAGGCCCAAGACTTAGGCTTAAGAGGAGCCGTTCGAAATCTTAGCGATGGTAGTGTGGAAGCTTGGGCTGAAGGAGATCTAGATAGTTTAAAAGCCTTTGAGGAGTGGCTTTGGCAAGGATCTCCCCAGAGCCAAGTGAGCGAAGTTGATGTTTATACCAGCGAATCACAAGACTGGACCGACTTTAAAATTATCGCAAGTGCTTAATTCGTAATTTTGACCCATGGAATCGAATAGACTAGAGCGACTGGAGAGTCAGATGCAAAAAGACCTAGCGGAAATTTTTCGTGAATTGGCCCAAAATCAATTCAGAGGGGTACTCTTTACTATTACTCGCGTGCGGGTGAGTGCCGATTTATCAATTGCTCGGGTAAACCTTAGCCTTTTTCCGGTTAAGGATAAGGATACTATCCTAGAGTGGATAAAAGAGCACAGCAAGAGCATTAAAGATTTATTGGTTAAAAAGATGAAAGGCAGTTTGCGCAAAATGCCCGAACTGTATTTCTATCTCGACGAATCTTTAGACGCTGAGGCAGAAATAGACCGCATCTTAAAGCAAGGGGGAGATAGCCCTATCAAATAATTGAAGATCAGCAGCCACATAGCTAAACGCTATTTCTTTTCGAAGAGTAGTAGCAATGCGGTGAATATCATTACCGGAATATCGGTGGCAGGCATCCTGGTTGGAAGTGCGGCTTTAATTATTGTTTTAAGTGCCTTCAATGGTCTAGAAAACCTAGTGCGTGGTTTTTACGAGGACTTCGACCCCGACTTGAAAATTGTACCCCACAGTGGGAAATTCTTTCAAGAGTCGGCGGTGGACTCTGTCTTAGAGTCCCAAGCGGGCATTATTAGCTATGCCAAGGTTCTGGAAGAAAAAGCCCTTTTCAGCTTTAGAGACAAAGAGTTTATTGCCAGCCTAAAGGGAGTAGACCAGCAATACAGCTCGGTTACTAATATTCGTTCAAAGATTCCTTACGGCGAGTATCGTCTCAATGAAAACTTGGCGGTAAACTCAGCGGTTATTGGTGCTGGGGTAGCCTATTATTTAGGCTTTAGCCGCTCCGATTTTCAGGAACCCATTAACATATTTATCCCCAAAGAAAGCAGTGGCTTGGGCGATCAAAGTTTTCGCAGTGATCGGCTTTTCCCTTTAGGCTTTTTCTCCGTTCAACCCGAGTTTGACGAGCAATATGTCTTAAGCAGCTTAGATTTTAGTCGGGAAGTCCTAAACAGACCCCAGGCTTGCAGTGCAGTAGAATTAGCCATCGACTCCTCCTACAATATTGAATCCGTTCAAGAGAACTTAAAGCGACGTTTGCCAGGCTTTGAAGTATTAAACCGTGAAGAACAACAAGCTAGTTTTCTCAAGGTAATGCGTACCGAAGGCTTATTCACCTTTCTCATATTTGCCTTAATCTTATCAATCGCCACCTTTACCATTGCCGGGAGCTTAACCATGCTTATGTTCGAAAAGCGCGGCAATTTGCATACGCTTTGGTCAATGGGCACTTCCATCTCGGAATTACGCAAAGTGATTTTAAAACTGGGTATGATAATAAGTCTAAGTGGTGGAATCGGTGGATTACTAATCGGAGCGCTGGTAGTAATTGCCCAAGAGCACTTTCAACTAATCTCAGTTGGAGAAGGCTATATTGTAGACGCTTACCCGGTAGCATTGCGCTGGACCGATTTAATGATTGTGGCGGTAACCGTACTCGGTTTGGGTTATTTAAGTGCCTGGTTAAGCGCCCGTCGTTTAAACCTTAAACTCTTAAAGTCTTAGAAGTCTTAATAAGGCAGAAGCATTTCTGTTTCCGCAAATTGGCTTTCAATTTCTTTCAGGGTGGCGTATACCTCCTTGGGGTCATCGGCCGTAACTAAGCGGGTGCGGTATTCTTTAAAATTAGGAATGCCCTTAAAATAATTGGTATAATGCCTGCGGGTTTCATTAATCCCTAGGCGTTCTCCTTTCCAGTCGAGAGCCATTTCGAAATGACGGCGACAAGCCTCTACTCGTTCCACCAAACTTGGAGCCTCCAACAATTCACCAGTTTTGAAGTAATGCTTTATTTCTCGGAAAATCCAAGGGTAACCAATCGAGGCCCGGCCAATCATTAGACCATCTACTCCATATTTATTGCGATAGTCCAAAGCCCTTTGTGGGCTATCGATGTCACCGTTACCAAAAACCGGAATTTTCATGCGAGGATTGTTTTTTACCTCAGCAATGAGCGACCAGTCGGCCTCGCCCTTATACATCTGTTTTCGAGTACGGCCATGAATCGAAATAGCTTGTATGCCCACGTCTTGTAGTCGCTCGGCCACTTCTACAATATACTTGGTGTTATCATCCCAGCCCAAGCGGGTTTTAACGGTAACCGGCTTATCTACCGCCTCCACAATTTCCTTGGTCATGGCCACCATTTTAGGTATATCCAGCAAAATTCCTGCGCCGGCACCTTTACAGGCCACTTTCTTTACCGGGCAACCGTAGTTGATATCGACTATATCGGGATTGGCCTCGGCGGTAATTGCTGCTGCTTCTCGCATGGAGCTAATTTCATCGCCAAATATTTGAATACCTAAGGGCCTTTCGTACTCAAAGAAGTCCAGTTTCTGCACACTTTTAGCGGCATCGCGAATTAATCCCTCCGAAGAAATAAACTCCGTATACATCACATCCGCCCCATTTTCCTTGCATAATGCACGGAAGGGAGGGTCACTCACATCTTCCATGGGCGCAAGCAATAGGGGGAATTCTCCAACTTCTACATCTCCAATTTTTACCACCTTCGAGGAATTTATCAATTTTGCAAAATTACAAAAAGCACAATTGCTATGATTAAAGGCCTTTTTGCCGATAAGAGTTTATTCCAACAACTCCTCTTACTGTTCTTCCTGGCCTTTATGGGTACCTTGTTCTTTACCGCTATTGGTTTGGCGATTGCGGCAGGCATTTATGATATTTCCACCGAGGAGGCCTTTTCCATTATCAGCAATTTAAACAGCTCTGCTGGTCGTGAGTCTTTTAAAATAATCCAAGGCTTTTCTACTATCGGTACTTTTTTGGTGCCCGCAATTTTAGGCGCCCATCTACTCAGTCATCAGCCTGAGCGCTTTATGGGCCTAGACCGGTTTCCACAGCCTGCCTATTTATTTATTATCCTGCTTATTCTAGCCGGTTATGGTTTAGGTGCTGCCAGTGATGTATTGTATCGCATCAGCGAAAGCTTTCCCTGGCCCGATGATTTAATTGCCAGCTTTGAAAGTAGTCAGCAGATTATGACCGAGCAATATCAGGCCCTCTTGCAAATGGCCAATCCTGTAGAATTTATGCAAGTCTTTTTATTGATGGCCATTTTACCGGCCGTTGGAGAAGAAGCCCTTTTTCGGGGAACTTTACAGCCCCTCTTGCAACGCTATATGTCGCCTCACCTGGCAATATGGCTAACTGCCTTTATGTTCGCACTTCTACATTTACAATACCTTTCCTTCCTGTCTATCTTCGTTTTAGGAGCGGTTTTGGGCTATTTGCGCTACTGGACCAATAGTATTTGGCTGCCCACTTTATTGCATCTGGTTAATAATGGCGCCATAGTAATTGCGGTGTACTTTTTAGACATGGATTATGCCGAAAACCTCAGTGGTACCGAGAGTTTAAGCTGGATCGAAAGTACGGTGCTTATAGCCATTAGTGCGGTTTGCCTACTTATTATGGAGCGCATCAGCCGCAAGGCTCGATTGGATTAGTTCTAAATAATGCTCTAATTGCCAAGCTTTAGGCTCATTTCCAATTAGCTGACAAATATCATTTTCTAGGCCTAGGGCTCCCGATATTTTTGGTTTACCAATTATAAAGGGATTTTATGTCGGCAATTTATATTCTTATCTCCATTAGTTTCCTTGTTGCTATTGGCTTTTTGGTTGCTTTTATCTGGAGCATCAAAAATGGCCAATACGAGGACGACTATTCTCCGAGTGTTCGAATGTTAAAGGACGGCACCAAATCAAAGCACAGACCTAAATTTTAACTATGCAAGCAGAGACTTTCTTTTACGACAATAAGATCGTAAGAAACTTTACGGTGGCCACCATTATATGGGGCGTTATTGGCCTCTTGGTAGGCATCTGGGTAGCTTTTTCGCTGGTATTTCCAGAAATGAATTTAGCTTCCTGGTTAACCTTTGGTAGATTAAGAGCTTTACACACCAATGGTGCGATTTTCGCATTTGTGGGTAATGCAATTTTTGCGGGGGTTTACTATTCCCTCCAGAGGTTATTAAAGGCTAGGATGGCCAGTGACCTATTAAGTAAGATTCACTTCTGGGGATGGCAATTAATTATTGTATCCGCGGTTATCACCATTCCGCTGGGCATCACTTCCTCTAAAGAATACGCAGAATTGGAATGGCCGATTGATATCGCCATTGCTTTGGTTTGGGTAATCTTTGGGGTTAACATGTTCTGGACCATCTTAAAACGTCGCGAGCGCCACTTGTACGTAGCGATCTGGTTCTACATCGCCACCTTTGTAACTGTAGCTGTACTGCATATTGTAAATAACCTTGAATTACCAATCTCCCTTACCAAGTCTTACTCGATTTTCGCTGGAGTACAAGACGCCTTGGTACAGTGGTGGTATGGTCACAATGCGGTAGCATTCTTCCTAACAACTCCGGTTTTAGGTTTGATGTATTATTTTGTTCCTAAAGCGGCTAATCGACCCGTTTACTCCTATCGTTTATCGATTGTACACTTCTGGGCCTTGATCTTTATTTACATCTGGGCTGGACCTCACCACTTACTCTACACCAGCTTACCCGATTGGGCCCAAAGTTTAGGTACCGTATTTTCTATCATGCTTATTTTCCCTTCTTGGGGTGGTATGATTAATGGTTTGCTTACCCTAAGAGGAGCTTGGGATAAGGTACGGGACTCTGCGGTGCTCAAGTTCTTTGTGATTGCAATTACTGCATACGGTATGAGTACCCTAGAAGGACCCCTGCTAAGTTTAAAAGGTCTAAATGCTATTGCACACTATACTGACTGGATTCCTGCTCACGTGCACATTGGTACTTTAGGTTGGAATGGCTTTATGATTTTCGGTATCATTTACTGGTTAATGCCAAAAATGTACCGCACCAGTTTATTCTCTGAAAAATTAGCCAATGCCCACTTCTGGATTGGTACTACCGGTATCTTGTTCTGGGCCCTACCCATGTATGTTTCTGGCTTTACCCAGAGCTTAATGTGGAAAGAGTTTAACCCAGACGGAACCTTAGTTTATGGTAACTTCTTGGAAACTGTAACTCAGTTAATTCCATTATATGCCACCCGTGCCATTGGCGGTAGCTTATACGTAATTGGTATGCTAATTATGGTGTACAACGTAATTAAGACCGTGTCTAGCGGTAGCTTCCTAGCCCAAGAAGAGGCCAGTGCTCCTGCTTTAGCGAAAGACTACAAAGCACCAAAAGGCGATTACTGGCACCGTTGGATCGAGCGCAAGCCTGTTCAATTAATGGTATGGGCAACGGTAGTTATCCTAATAGGAGGTATTATAGAGATCGTACCGACCATAATGGTGAAAAGCAATATCCCTACCATTGAAAGTGTAAAACCTTACACCGCACTGGAACTAGAAGGCCGTGACCTTTATATCCGTGAGGGCTGTAATGCTTGTCACTCGCAAATGATTAGACCCTTCCGCTCAGAAGTGGCCCGTTACGGAGAGTATTCCAAAGCAGGTGAATTCGTATACGATCACCCCTTCCTTTGGGGATCTAAGCGTACTGGACCCGATTTACACCGGGTAGGAGGAAAGTATCCACACAGCTGGCATTACAACCACATGCTAGATCCAACTAGTATGAGTCCAGGATCTATTATGCCAACTTACGAATGGCTATTCACCAAAGACCTAGACGCCAGCGATATCAGCGCCAAGCTAGAAGCGATGAAGAGCCTTGGAGTGCCTTATAGCGACGAGTATATCGCTAATGCGGAAAGCCATTTAATGGCTCAGGCCGAAGAAATCGCCACCGATTTAGAATCTCAGTTAGACGGTGTGGAGGTGAGTCCGAATGAAGAGATCGTAGCCCTTATCGCTTATTTACAGCGTTTAGGCATCGACATCAAAGGAGAGCACAGCGAGCATGTGAAAGCCACTACTGCCGAAACCTTAACCGCTGCAAACTAAGATCATGCTGAAGTTCATCAAACACAATATGGAGACCATAGATGGGGTATCAATTTACCCCATCATCTCCTTCCTTATTTTCTTCACCATCTTTATGCTGGCGATTGTCTATGTGATTCGCAAGGACAGAAAAAGCGTCGAAGAAATCAGCCTATTACCACTTAACGATAATGCCAAACCTCATGAAAAGACTGAATAAAACCCTTATACTATTTGTGGTATTACTCATGGTTGGAGCCGGGAGTATCACCACTTTAAACCCTGAAAGCTCTCAGGACATTATTGGCAATCCTACTTATTGGATTATCGCCATTGCCCTATTCTTCTTAATCATAGGCTTTATGGCAACCTTCGAAGCCTTAGAGGCGATGAAGAAGATGATAAAAGGCCAAGACGAAACCGTTGAGGAAGAAGTAGAAGAAGACGATTGGGTAGATAATATCCTACATAAATTAACTGATGCCGCTCCTTTGGACCGTGAAGACGAGGTAGCTACAGATCATGAATATGATGGCATCCGTGAATTGGACAATAACCTCCCTCCTTGGTGGCTGGCTGGATTTTACATTTCGATTGCTTTTGCGGTAATCTATTTACTGCGCTACCACGTATTCCAGACTGCTCCATTGAGTGCCGAAGAATTAAAAATTGAATTGGCAGAGGCCGAAGCAGCTACCCAAGAATACTTGAAAAATGCTGCTAATTTGGTTGATGAAAGCAGCGTGGAAATGCTAAACGATGAATCACGACTGCTAGCAGGTGGCCAAATCTTTACTAAAAACTGTGCAGTTTGTCATGCCAATGACGGCGGTGGCGGTGTAGGGCCCAACCTTACCGATGCCTACTGGATTCATGGTAATGATATCAAAGATGTCTTTAAAACCGTAAAATATGGGGTGCCAGCGAAAGGGATGATTCCTTGGAAGGATCAACTTAGTGCTGCAGAAATGCAGGAAGTGGCTTCCTATGTTTTAAGTTTACAAGGAACCACACCGGCCAATCCTAAAGAACCTCAAGGTGACTTAATCGAAGCTAAGGCTGAAGAAGATATGGCACCCAGTGACAGTAGTGCCAGCGAGGTAATCACGGAAGAAGAAAATATTAGCAGCCTATAAGATGAATCAAAAAGACACGGAAGCGGTACTGAAGGAGACCCTGGAGATGGATCAATCCTTCCGTGATTCAGTAGCCACCATAAGCGAAAAAGGATCAAGAAATTTCTTATTTCCCAAAAAGCCAAAAGGAACCTACACCTCTAGGCGTCAGGTGGTGAGCTATTTCTTATTGGCTATATTCTTTTCCATTCCATTTATTAAGATAGGAGACCAACCTTTCTTAATGCTTAATGTCTTGGAACGCAAATTTGTAATCTTCGGGCAGATTTTCTGGCCCGAAGATTTCTTCATTTTTGTGATTGCCATGATCATCGGTGTCCTTTTTGTAGCGGTCTTTACCGTGGCCTTTGGTCGTTTATTCTGCGGTTGGGTTTGTCCCCAAACTATTTTCATGGAGCATGTATTTCGACGCATTGAATACTGGATTGATGGTGATCGCAACCAACAATTACGCCTTGCGCGTATGCCATGGAACGGTGAAAAAATTCGCAAGCGAATATTAAAAAATGGCATTTTCTTCGCTATCGCCTTCATTATCTCCAACTTCTTTTTGATGTATATCATCGGCAAAGATGCTTGGTGGGAAATTGTTAGCGACGACCCTTCTAAGCACCTGAGTGGTCTTAGCGGTATGTTCATTTTTGCGGGCGTATTCTTCTTTGTTTTTGCCTGGTTTAGGGAGCAAGCCTGTATCATTGTTTGCCCTTACGGCCGATTACAAGGAGCCCTTTTAGATCGCAACTCGGTTGTTATTGCCTACGATTATTTAAGAGGAGAAAAGAGAGGTAAGTTTCGCAAGAGTGAAGACCGAGCGGCAGTTGGCAAAGGCGATTGTATAGATTGCAACCAATGTGTAGATGTTTGTCCAACCGGTATCGATATACGTAATGGCACCCAGCTGGAGTGTACCAATTGCACGGCCTGTATTGATGCTTGCGACAATATCATGGAAAAAACCAATAAGCCGAAAGGACTTATTCGATACGACTCCGAAAACAATATTGCCAATGGCAGCGGTAAAATTTTTACCGGTCGGGTAAAAGCCTATATGGCAATCTTAGTGGTATTAATGAGCATTTTCACCTACCTCTTGATGAGTCGCGCTGATGTAGAGGCCATATTCTTGCGGATGCCTGGACAGCGTTACCAAAAAGTTGACGAGAATACCTACATGAACGCTTACAACTGGAAATTGCTTAACAAAACTGCTGAGGATAAAACCTATCAGTTTAAAGCGATAAGTCCAAGTGAAGGATTAAAATTAAAGACCGCAGGGGAATCGGAGCAAATTACTGTAAATGCCTCCGGCCTTGCAGAAGGAGCGGTTATCTTGTACCTTGATAAAGGCCAACTGACTGGCACCAGCACCGATATTGAAATCGGCGTTTATGAAGGTGACCTCTTAATAGAGACCATTGAGACCGCCTTTACCGGTCCCTTGGTTAAACCAAAAAAGTAGATTGAGGATGAAATTGAATTGGGGCACAGGCATAGTAATTACCTTAAGCTTATTTGCTATTGGTATGGGTTATGCCGTTTATAAAGCAGTGAACACCAAACATGATTTGGTGACTACCGACTATTATCAAAAGGAATTAGCCTACCAGAGTACTATAGACGCCAAGAAAAATGCCGAATCTTTGGGGGAAAATATTCAATTTGACATCAATGGTGATCAGGTAAGCCTAATTTTTCCCTCTTCCTTGGAAGGTAAAATAGGGGAACTTGAATTGGAGCTTTACTATCCTACCATGGCTAAGCGCGATTTTAATATTAGTAAGCGCGATTGGAGCATTGGTACTATAGAATTACCACAGGAACAATTAGCCAGTGGTAAGTGGATTGCCAAGGCGCATTTAGAATCGGCCGAAATCAACTATTATTTCGAAACCGAAACTGTACTTCACTAATGTACGCCTTGGCCTTTACCTTCGGCCTTATCTCCTCCTTGCACTGCCTGGGGATGTGCGGACCTTTGCAGGCCGTGGTCATGGGCTCTTGGCTAAAAAGCAAACGACGCGGTAATTGGTTTATCTACCATTCAGGAAGGCTTAGCACCTATATGGCTCTGGCCTTAATTGCCACTCTATTAGGTGCAAGTATGGGAATTCCTGATATGCAAGGAAGTTTTACAATAATTGCCGGGCTCATATTAATTCTGGGCTATTTCGGTCTTAAAGTACTTAGCTGGGACCGAAAAATTCTGGCTGTATTTCAACCCTTACTGCGACAGGTGCAAAGCAAGGCTCAAGGAAAAAGTGCAGGAACCTGGTACTTTGTAAGTGGTGCACTTAATGGCTTATTACCCTGCGGTATGGTATACGCGGCTTTGGTTCCAGCCATGGCCCTGTCCAATCCAGCTGAAGGAGCATTGTATATGTTGCTTTTTGGTGCAGGTACCCTACCCCTTTTATTGGGTTTCAACCTTTTTAGCAATCAGCTCCTCTTACGTTTTGCACCTCAACTGCAAAAGCTCATTCCTATTAGCATCGTAGTAATTGGGGCTCTACTTATATTAAGAGGAATGGAATTGGACATTCCCTATTTATCGCCGGCTGCCCCTAAGCCTAATGCCTCCTTAGAGTCCTGTTCCTAAACCAATTAAGTCCCTGGGTGTTAAAATGAAAAACACCCTATGAAATTTAGCATTCTATTTTCCTTTGTATTCCTTATTGCCTATGCTCTCAGCGCATTCTTTCACATAGAGCCATTGGTAATGCTGCTTTTTTCTTTAAGTCCCCTACTAGTGTTATACGTAGTTTATAAGGTACTTAAAGACCCGCATGAAGTTAAGGAGAGCTTTGAGGAGCACTTTTACCAAGACGGCAGTCACCCCCGCAGCACTAGCAATGGTTAAACAGCCTGACTAAAGGTGGGCTTCGATAATTCTTGAGCACTTAAGCGCCGGTCCAGAACCGAACAAACGTTGCGAATAAAAGCCTGACCCTTACGAGTCACTTTCACCTGGTATGGGAAAATTCGCAGTAGACCGTCTGCCTGCAAGAGCTCGAATCGCGGCTTTAAAAAAGCATCGAAATAAGCTCGATCATTAAGCCAATCGGCTTCAAAATGGCAAATTAAGTCAAGTAGCTTAGCACGTACTCCAAGATCCTCATCACTGTGATAATGCGACTTTATTAAGGGCGGATAGTCTTCCGAATTCACCCTTTGTAGGTAGTCTTTTAATTTCTTTTCATTTTGGGCAAAGCCAGACCAGGCGTCGCTAATGGAACTTGCCCCTAGGGCGATGGCTAAATGGGTATGATGGGGAGTGTAGCCCATGAAATTTCGATGCAGCTTATGCTTACGCGCAGATATGGCTAAATCATCTTCCGCTAAAGCAAAGTGATCCATACCAATTTCTTGGTATCCCATGGCTAAGAAACCATCCGCTCCCAAGCGATACAAATCCCATTTATCCTTTCCTTTAGGCAAATCGTTTTCGTCATATGCCCTCTGACTAGGCGCTACGCCAGGCACGTGTGCGTAAGAATAAAAGGCGATACGATCTGGCTTCAATTGCTTCACCCACTCTAGATTAGCCTCAATGTGCCTTTCGTTTTGTTTTGGCAGGCCGTATATTAAATCGAAGTTTATGGAGTCGTAGCCAATTTCACGAGCTTTAGCGACGATATGCTCAATTTGAGCCGCGCTTTGAAAACGATTGATAAGACGTAAAATGTCCTCATCAAAGTCTTGAATACCTAAGCTGAGTCGATTAAAGCCTAATTCAAACAAGGTCTCCAAATGAGCGTCTGTGGTACTAAATGGGTGTGCTTCGAAGCTAAAAGAGTGAAATTTTTGCACCTCAGCCTCCCCGAGAATTCCTTCAATTAATGTTTTAAGATTATCCGGACTAAAAAAAGTAGGTGTACCGCCCCCCAGGTGTATTTCCCTAATCTTTGCTTTGCGAGGAAAGCGACTGGTATACATGCGCCATTCCTTTAAAACTGCCTTTACATAGGGCTCTTCTACCAGATGGTTCTTGGTGATGTGTTTATTACATCCGCAATAGGTACATAAACTTTCACAATAAGGAAGGTGAATGTAGAGACTAATCTCATCGTCCTGTTCAAAGGTTTCCAAAACCTTATCCATCCAACGTTTTCCACTCAAATCTTTATTCTCCCACAAGGGGACAGTAGGGTAAGAAGTATAGCGAGGAACGGCTACATTGTATTTCTCTACTAATCTGTAATCCATTATCTTCAATTTCCAGTCAAAACTACATGCTCAAAAAAGCATTGGAAATGACAATTATCAGACCCTAAGCCTATTTTTGTTCTATGGATTATCAATTCTTCAAAGCCTTACATATTATTGGCTTCGTAGCCTGGTTTGCCGGCATATTTTATATCGTTCGCCTTTTTGTCTACCACCGCGAGGCCTGGGACTTGGGAACCGAGGACCCCAGAGGCCAAATTTTGCGGGAGCAATACCAAATAATGGAAGAGCGCCTTTACAAAATCATCCAAAGCCCTGCTATGTACCTTACCCTCATTGGCGGCATCGGGATGCTGCTAATAAATAGTGCTTGGCTGAAAAGCCCTTGGATGCATCTTAAGCTTTCGCTGATATTTATTTTAATCATCTACCATTTTAGTTGTGGTAAACAAATTAAAGCTTTGGCTAATTCTGCTACTGGAATAAGCAGTTTTGGCTATCGACTTTATAACGAGGTGCCTACTTTAATTCTCATCGCGGTGGTAATGCTAGCGGTATGGAAAAACCTCGATGGTCTGTGGCTAGGGTTGGCCGTACTTCTTGGCTTGGGACTTTTGTTTTTTATTGCCGCCAAACTTTATCGCCGAAAGAGAGAGTCTTAAAATTTTTTAGTGCCTCATTTTCATGATCTTACAGACAGCTTTTGCGTTTTTTGCAAATAATGGATTTAGCTATTTGCATTTTTCGATAATAGCGTCTTATATTTGTACCAGCGAAGCAGATTAATCAGGTTAAGGTTTTACCTCGGCATCCTTCTGGATGCCGGGGTTTTTCCATTTTATAGACCTAAGCAAGTCAAACAAAACAAGATACAAATCGCTGTTTTACAGCAATTTACCCAATAACACCAAAGAAAGTATCGCAATCTAGAGTTCTTCCCAATTGGAAAGTGTACCTTTATAGTTCTGCGTAAGCAGATTAATCAGGTTAAGGTTTACCCCGTTAGTTTACTAGCGGGGTTTTTCTTTTTTTAGAAGGGCCCATTATGAATTTTTCATTTTTTCACATTATTGGATATGAAAAATTGCCAATTAAAAAAATTATTCTACTTTAGCAGTAGCGAAGCAGATTAATCAGGTTAAGGTTTTACCCCGTCGTCCTTCTGGATGACGGGGTTTTCCATTTTTAGACCCTTTTGCTTTTGTAAAAAATAGGCCGGGAAGGAACGGCATCACTATGTAGGGGCGCAGATTGAAGGTTAAGGTAATAATAGCCCGCCTCCATTTCACTTGGGAAAACTGCCAGCTCTGTTATAGTTGAATATTGGCGAGTATTTTCTGGGTATTGCCAAAAGGCTTTATGCGCTGCCAAAGCGCCCCCATCTTCCTCTCGATCAACGGAAGGTAAATTGCATATTAGATGCTTCACCCCCTTCTCTGCTAGGAAGGCACATAAGGCGGGGTCAAAATAAGGCGGATTGGTACCGCTAAAATCTTGAGGGAAACTTATTCCCTTCGCCTCAATCGCAAATACCTCTATCTCTTGCCAATCAATATCCGGTAAGTCTTCCAGGCTTAGGATTCGATTTCCTAGTTGCTCCTTTAAACCTTGACGATGGAAATAAGCGATGAAATGATGCTCCAGTAAATGGGCGTTCAACTTTTGATGACCCTTATCAATATGACCGTAACATTCGGTATGAGTGCCATTTCCGTGGGGAACCAACTGTACTTGAAAAAAGTTAACACTGGCCCCTTCCTTTACTGCGCCTACCCAATCTCCCATTACTATGGGTTCTATTTTTACCGGCTCTGCATACCAGGCTCTTGGCTCCCTTTCAGGCTCGCCAAAAGTGCTGGAACAATCAAAAGCTTGGTCCAAATTGGCCTGCCACTTTTGGCCTCTTCTTTCAAATTCAATAATCATTTTCTAGGTATAAAATAAATCTGCGGCGATGCCATCACTAAAAAAACGCCATTCCGATGGAATACGATAACCCTCGGAAAACTGCACCAATTTACCTGTAGCCAACAATTTCCTTGATTCTTTAAGCCAATGCCTTTGAAACACGGGGCTAAAGGAATTTATTTCCCGCTCACTAATGCCTTCGAGAAGCCTTAAACGGGTCATTAGCATTTCATTAAAGCGGTCCTTTTCTTCCAGAATTTCCTTCTCAAGCGCCAAGCCGTCCTGCTCCAATGCTTTTAAATAAAGGGCATTATTAGCTACATTCCAGCTTCGCTCCTTGCCATTGTAAGAATGTGCGGATGGGCCCAGGCCCAAATAGGCCGTGCCTTCCCAATAACTACCATTGTGTACTGCTCGCTTACCCGGTCTCGCAAAATTGGAAAGCTCATAATGTTCATAGCCTTCCTTTTTTGCAAAGTCCTGCAAAAGCTCAAAATGCTTTGCGGCATTCTCATCTTTTAACTCAACCGCTCCTTTGGCTTGGAGATAGGCCAGTTTAGTTTTAGACTCCACGGTTAAAGCATAAGCCGAAAAATGGGGTATATCGAAGGTCTTTAAATGCTCCATTTGCCACAGCCAATCCTCTGGGCTTTGGTTTGGTAAACCATAAATGAGATCGATACTATAATTATCAAATCCATACTTGGCTAAAGATTCTAAACAACCTATTGCCTCCTTAGCCGAATGCGCACGATTCATAAAGCTTAAGTCGGCCTCTTTAAAACTCTGAATTCCTATTGAAAGTCGATTTACAGGGCTTCGCGAAAGCTCAGTCAGATAAGCCTCATTAAGATCATCAGGATTCGCCTCGAGGGTGATTTCGGCACTAGCATCAATACCGTATAAATTATCCAATGCTTCGATAATTTTCTCGATATCTGCTATTGGCACCACACTAGGTGTTCCTCCCCCAAAGTATATAGATTTCAATGCTTGCTGTGGCAGAAAGTCTTTGCGCAATTGGGCTTCTTTGATAATAGCCATTGTCATTGCACCTCGGTCTTTCTCTAGGGTACTAAAATGAAAATCGCAGTAAATGCAGGCCTGTTTGCAAAAGGGAATATGAATATAGGCTCCAGCCAAACTATGGAAGCTTTGGTAAAAGAATTCTGAAAGTGGTTCCTTCATTGAGGCTAGAACTGGCCACAAAGATTTTACCTTGATGGTATTGTTCGATAATGCGTTTGGCCAAGCTTAAGCCTAAACCCCAGCCGCGCTTTTTAGTGGAAAAGCCCGGTCTAAAAACGGTTTTTAGCTTGGCCGCACTAATCCCTTTACCACTGTCTTGCACATCTATCTGCAACCATTTGGCATCTTTAACCTCCATGCTTACCCTTATTGTTCCTGGACCCTCGATGGCGTCAATCGCATTGCGAATCAAATTTTCAATCACCCATTCAAATAATGGCTTGTTGAGAAAGGTATACAATGGTTCTCGGGGTAAATCGCAGTTTACCTCAATTTTCTTGGGGCTGCGGTTACGGAGGTAGTCGACTGCCATTTTAGTGGCAAAAACTAAATCGGTTTCCTTTAAGGCAGGCTGAGAGCCAATCTTAGAAAAACGATTGGTAATGGTCTCCAGTCTTTTTATGTCCTTCTCCATTTCCATCGGAATAGAAGGATCTATCTCTTGCATTTTTAAGAGCTCCAGCCAGCCCATCAAGGACGATAATGGGGTGCCAATTTGGTGGGCTGTTTCCTTGGCTAAGCCATTCCATACCTGGTTTTGCTCGGCTTTTCTGGCGCCACTAAAGGCAAAGTAGGCAATTAAAATAAAGAGGCTTATTACCACTAAGAGCACAATCGGATAAATCCTTAGCTTGGTTAGAATGGTACTATCCTCATAGTATACTATATAAGGCTGATTTTGCTGAAAGTCGGCTTCGATAAAACTTCCCCCATCCTTCATCTCTTCCAAACGATTGCGCAAAAACTGATCTTGCTTGGTCTTGGGGAGTTCAATGTTTCGGGTAACAATTATGCTATCCCTATCATTGGTTATAATTACCGGAATGGTGGTGTTATTTCGAAGAATTTCGGTAACGAGCGTCAGGTCGGTATTTTCTGTTGCCTGCTGCACCTTAGCCATGGCATTGGCCCAAAGGTTAACCTTTTTAAGCTCTTCATTACGAAGGTCTTTCAAAAAACTCTCGGTATACAAGAGGGTAATTACCCCAATGAGTATCGCAAAGAGGAATAAGAAAAACTTCCAAAGGTTTTTGCGGCTGTAAAAATCCATAGGCTAAAAACAAATGTAGCCTTTATTTATTGCCTTAAGCCGGTTATTTGCTAGTCCTCCAAGAGGTCATTTAATTCGCTTAGGTCGGGCTCAATAATTATCTCGGTTCTTCGGTTCTTGGCCTTTCCTTCCGGACTATCATTATCGGCGATGGGCATGTACTCACTTCTACCGGCAGCGGTAATATTGGCTTTATTGACCCCCTCGTTTGCAACAATAATTTTAACGATACTAGTAGCGCGCATTACCGATAAATCCCAATTGTCTTTCACTGCGGTCCGTCCATTAAAGGCATCGGCGTCGGTATGACCCTCAACTGTTACTTGGAGGTCTGGGTTTTCGGCCAAGACTATCGCTAATTCATCCAGCGCTTTCTTTCCTTCGGATTGTACCTCCCAGCTGGCGGAAGGGAACAACAATTTGTTTGACAAAGACACGTATACCTTACCATTACGATCCTCCACGGTTAGTCCTTTGCCATCAAAATTTAACAAGGCATCTTTAAGGCGTTGACGTACCATTTTAACCGTGCTGTCTTTGCGAGCGATTGCCGATTCCAATTCACTAATACGGGCTTCACGCGACTGCATTGCCGCGCTTAGCTTTTCTAGACGCTCATTTTCGATGCGCAAAGAATCTTCCTTGCGGTTTAACTCCTCTTGCAGCTTATTCAGTTTCTCAACCAATTTTTGGTTTTCCTTCTGATTGCTCGCTAGAAGGTTGTTATTGTTCTCTAATAAATATTCGTAAGAACGGTTTAGGTCTTGGTATCGGCTTTGTAAAGAAGATAAGGCTGCTGCAGACTCGGCCGACTTTTCCCTCAAAGTACCTAGCTCCTGTTCTAGATTGGCCAGTTTCCCTTCGGCCAACTTTAAAGCCGATTGGGCCTCATCTCTTTCTTTTCTCAAATCTACGTTCTCTGCTTCGAGATCCGCAAACTTAGATTGTAACTCTTTGTAAACCTTAGAGCTCACACAAGAGCTAAGGCTGAAAACTACAATGGAAAACAGGGCAAGTTTCTTCATAATAGGTATTTGTAGGTCAAAAATACGCGGCTCTGCTTCGCTTAAAGCAAAAGCCAGCAATACTTAACAACGATGAATTGTTGATTTCTAATGCCTATTTAGGCAGATAAGTCCACTCAATAGTGAGCTCCCAATTAGCTCTAATCTCTAGCCCTTCTTGGTAGGGAATACGCCGTTCGGGCACCCGGTTTTCTTGGAAGTTACCCGGACTAAACTTACCGTTGCCATCGCGGTCCTGGATCAGGAAAACCTTAAACTTGCGCGGTATCTCGTTCTTGAGTGAAACCAAGGTGCTGTCTGAAAATGATTTCAGCAAATAGACTTGACCCTTTTCTTCCTGAATTTCTAAGACGTAAGCCGAGCTAGAATCGGCCACTTTCACCTTAAAATCGATACTTCCCAACTCCTCGCCAGCAAAGAGTTTATAGTTGAAACTTTGAGCCGATGTGGAAATCAAAGATCCCGCCTCCATAGCACCTGCTTTTAATTCCAATTTGATATCCGATTTATGAGGAGGATAATAATACCACTGGAAAGGATCACTTGAATCGGCCACTGGTAATTGCCTTAAACTATCGTTTCCCACGACCAAAAGCAAAGAGTCTTGCACCCATTTAGTAATAGGACGGTTAGAACGCAATTTTATAGTGTCGTTCCTGCGCAAATCCTTTTTTGAGCTTTTCAGCTTTAAGCTGATGGGCGACATTTGCCTTAAGCGAACCGTAATTATAGAATCCACGAAAAGACTGTCGTAATTGAGTTTAAACAAAAGGCTATCTGCGGCAAAGTCGAAGTAATAATTAAGCGTATCCTTCTGCTTACTATAGTAAAAGAACCCTGAATCTATCGGAGCATTAAGCACCTCTACCTTAAAGGAGTCTGCAGGTAGGTTCCAAGCCAATTGCACATGTCCCGGTGCCTCTTGTCGGGCATTGTAAAAGCGTAAACTTTGCTCAGGTTCATAAGTGAAGAGCCTTAGGTCGAAAACGGTATCGGGACTAATTAAAATCGTATCAGGCCAAAAAGCCATTTCGTCTTTGGGATTGTTACGCTTAAAGTCACCATCCTTATCCTCGAAGGCCGCCAAAAGGTATTTCCCACCCTTGATATTGGTCATCTCAAAGCCCCCTTCCTCATCGCTAAAGGCATAATAATCGGGACGCTCCTTTAATAAGAAGGAATCCCTTCCACTTTTACGGTCGGCCGAATAAAGGGCTACCAAGAACTCTTTCTCTGCTTCCCCGGAATAGGCATTGTTTAAGTGTCCGCGCAGCACCAGCGAGTCGATATAACTACCGGTAGAAAAGACATATTTAAAGTTCTTATTGACATTACCCTCGGTTAGGTCGGCCAAAGAAGAACCGAAAGAAATGATATAGGTGGTATTGTCTTTTAAACTATCTGGGAGGCTTATACTAACTTTTTTTCCTCGCCCCTTAACCTCCAGATCTTCTTTTAGAAGTGGACTAATATTAATTTGATCGAAAGGGTTTTTCAGTTCCACGTATTCTTCAAAGCGTAATTCGATTTCCTTCGCTTTAAAAAAGATACTCTGATTGGGAGGAAAGGCGGTGTCGAGCTTGGGTGCTAGAGTGTCCTTTGGTCCACCATTCGGACTCGATTTGCTGGCGCAAGAGCTAATAAACACTTCAAAAAGAGCAATGAGCATAAAGCTGATTGCAAAAAAGTGCATCAATGACCTAAGTTGAGTATTTCCTTTCATCTAATATTAGAGGAGCTGCTGCTATTGCCCCGCAAAGATGGCAAATAATGGATGATCTAAGCATGGGCCAAACAAAATACCGAAATCCTAAGCTCCGGTTCCTTTAAGAGAACTTGTGCGCAGGCTTCTAGTGTAGCTCCGGTGGTAATAACGTCGTCTACCAATAGAATATGACAGCTCTGAAGGCTAATTTTTGACTGAAGGCGAAAATTTTGAGAAACATTTTGCCAGCGCTCAAAACGATGTTCTTTGGTCTGAGATTTTTGAAAGAGACTGCGTTCCAGAAGGTCACTACGCACTGGAATACCCAAAGCAGCAGACATTCCCTTGGCAATGCAAGCCGCTTGATTGTAACCCCTTTGCCTTAATCGGCGGGGGTGTAAAGGCACTGCTACTATAAAATCTAAGGTCTTGAAAAAACCAGAGTCTACCCATTCTTCGGCCGCCCTCCTACCTAAATAAAAGGCCAAGTCAGGACGATTCTTGTACTTAAACTGATGCATTAAACTTTGCACCCGGCCTTCCTTGTTAAAGTGCAACCAAGCGCCTGCCTTTTCCAGAGCAGCTCTACCCAAAAATTTTCGCATTACCGGGTTTTCGGAATGCTCTTGAAAATAAGTGCGGGGCAAGTCTAAATCACAGGCAATGCAGATACAGCACTCCCCTTCTACCAATGTCGTTCCACAAGCACAACAGAATTCGGGGAATATAAAATCCCATAGACTTTTAAAATAGCGTTCAATAATCACCGGCAGAAGTTGCCGAATTCTATTTATTCTAGGCTTTTCTAAACGTTTAGAAAAAGGCCTTTACCTGCACATTTCCGGTGTGAATTGCCGACAATGATTCACTAAATCTTCCGCTATAGCTAAGGCTGATAACGATATTCTTTAAGAGCGTTCTTTGAATGCTTAATTGGGCACCTAAATTTCGACCCGGTCTAAAGGCTTGCAGCATTTCGAAGGCGGCCGGACTATTTACTTCACCGCTAAAATCATTGTAAATCAAATCCACTTCCGAGCGCAAAGCGATATTCTGCGCGACATTGTAATTGAGTTCCAATCCAGCTACTTGTCCGGCTAGTTGATTGGCCACATCGCCAAAACTTTCTTCCTGTCTTAGCAAATAAGACAAACTTAAGGTCAGCTTATCGCTACTTTGATAGCTAAGCGCCCATTCATGCTGAATCGCCTCTAAATCGTAATTACGTTGCAAGAAATTACCGGAGCGATTGCCCTTGTTTTGATAACGACCGCCATACCGCAAGACCCAAGACTCCCAAAAGCCGTAACGGAGGTTTAAGCGATGCTCTTCCAGCTGTCTTTCTTCAATTCCGAAGCTTAACAAATTGCGGTTTTCATTGCGACTGTAGGTATAATCACCCCCAAAAACCAGACTACTGCGATTGAAAAATAGACTTTGTCGGAAGGAATTATTCTGGGCCACCAATAGACTATCGTTAGCCAATTCCTGAAAGGGGTTAAGTTGATTGAAGCCGCCTTGAAGCAAACTGCGCCTTTCCTGCTGAAAGGCAGTAATTAAAGAAAAACGTCGTAAGAACTTCTTCCAATTTAAGTCGGTGCTCTGCCAAGAACGGGGAGCTTGAATATTTAGATTCTGACCAAACTTGAGTGCAGAAGTGCGCACGAACTCGAGGTTAGGACTAAAGACTCGAATAAATGTCGCTAAATCGGGAGTAGGTGCTAATTCAAATTCGTCTAGCTCGCGAATCCCATTACCATTGTAATCGACGTGGGTATGGGTACCAGTACCCGCCGGAACTTCAATAAATGTAAAGCTGCGCCTCGGCTCGGTTCCCGAACCACTTTCATAAAAAGTCTGGCTAAGGATTGCGCGGTCAAGAAAAGGCTGACTATAATTAAGGCGACTGGTTAAAGTGCGTTGCAAAGCCAAGTCTTCGGGTGCATTAATCTTAAGACTTCGATAATATACTTTGTAATTGAGACGCCCCCTGTATTGATTTAACCAGGCTCCGCGAATAAAGCTGGTATAGGCATAGGCGAATCGCTCAAGGGCACTGGTTCGCACCGAATCGTCGTAGCGCTGTAAGAAGCCAAATTCGGTAAAGGTCTTATTGGTATCTCCGAAACCTTGAAAAACCTGATACTCGAAAAAAGAATAACTCGCCGCCGAAAGACTATCCGCCGCCAGGCGCTTTTGATTCCATTCCCCAACGCTTGCTAGACCAATCCAAGCCTCTGGCAGCCAATAATATCGCGTACTTACCTGCTCGCGCCAAAAGGACTCTTCCAGCCCTAAGCCCTTGGTTTCGGTTAAACTGGCTTTGGCGCTACCTAACCATCGCTGAGCTTGCCAATCTGACTTTAAACTCTGACGCCAACCTTGCTTTAGCGGACTATTTAAAAACTCTGCTCCATAAGCAACCTGCAGTGAGTCGCGGCGATAACTTAATCCCACTTCACCCGTTTGCAAGGCCCCTTGATAACTAAAAGGTAAATTCCAATCCCGGGCAAATTCAACCGGCCGAATTCGCTCCAAAGTGATAAATCCCGGATTATTAAACTCATAAGCGGTCTTAAGTTCCAATTCGCCTTTAGCAAAATTGCGACGCAGACGGTAATCAAATTTTGCCGCTGCCCCATCGTCATTACTGCGATCGCGATCCGAAAACAAATTGAGCTGATTATTACTAAAAGCGCCTTCTACCGCCAAGCTCTGTCTATTTTTAGTCCCCCAAGTCCCTCTACTGCTATAGGCCAGCACCTGCAAGCGATTAGGTGCTATTAAGCTCTTTAATGGAGCATATGATCCTTGGGGAACCCCGTTTAGCGGCGCCACCCATTTAAAAACCCGTCCATTGGCATTACTCTGCGCCAATTGATAATCGCCTTGATTGGAACCCAAATAACTAAAGCTGGCATTGTAAAGCGCCACATTACTGTCGGTCGAAAACACTAAAACCGAATCAAATCCCAAACTATCCACCAGACGATATTGCACTAAGGAGGGATCGAAGGCTGCCGACCGAATAGTATTGCTACGGGCAGCATCCAGATTATCGCCCACCGATGCCAAAAGCGCTTTTTCTTGATCAGAGTAATCAGTGCTTATAGGCTGATCTTTGGAATCTTGTTCGCTGTAATAGCGCACTTCGCTCTGCCAGTTCGCCTTTTCCCAGGCCAAGGAACCTTGCACCACCGAACGCAAAAAGTTTTGCTCGGTGTATTGAAATTCAACCACAATCCGCTTATCCCTCGTAATAGGCTGCAAGGCTGTAAAGGTTATTTCACCGGCATTGTAGTCAATAATGTAATCAAATTGCTCACCGCGCTTCTGTAAAACTCCATCGATATAAACCCGCTCCGATCCGGAAATGATAATTATAAACTGCTCACCGTTGGCACCACGTAATTTGTAAGGGCCTTGGTTTCCCTCCTGACCCTGAAAACGGTTTCGGGCAAAACGACCTCGAGCTAAACCTCCTTCGACATTAAGCTCGTATTGGCTTTCGCCTGATGCGAACCCGGTAGAGACCCCCGCTCCCGAAATACGCTTTTCGAGACTTAAGAAATGGGCTCGCGAAACAATATTGTAATCTCCGGCTCTTAGCTTTCCGAAATCGGGGTTTTCCAATTCAAGGTAAACTCGGTCAAAGTCCCGTAATTGCTGAGTATAGCCTTGTGCTTGAATGGGCACGGTATTATCACTAATACTGGCCCTAATCACCGTTTGATTTCCCAAATTACCGCTCAGCTGTAAATTCAGCGCCGAGTTTAAAACGGCATCCTGATTATTGCCTACGGCCACACTACGGCTAATACTACCTTGGCTATTGAGTTGCTGAAAAGGACTAAAGCCAATTGCTTCGGCTTGGTATAATTCTTCCTCCTTTAATTGGCTACCCCGCCTACTTTCGGGTAAAATTAAGCTCGGCTCTCGAAGCGAAAATCGCTGGGGGAGTGGCAAGCTTAATTTTTGGTAATGCAAAAGCACCGTGTCCGATAAGGGCGGATCAAATACCAAGTAAGGTAGGGCTTCACCCCTAATTAGAAATTTTGGCGATATCGTATCCGCCGAAAGGCGCGTAAAAAAAAGTCTTTCCCGCCACAAACCACCTTCCGGTAAAAGCAGGGAGTCACCCGGTGCAATTGTTACTTGCTCCCACTGCTGTCCTCGCAGCGAATGACTACTTAGCAATAGAACTAAGTAAAAGAGGCCATATTTCCAGATGCTTTGCCGGATATCCTATTAATTTGCATGCTATAACGGCAAAATTGCACATTTAAGCTATAGCTGATGAAGATCTTCTCTTATAACGTAAACGGAATACGCGCGGCAGAACGCAAAGGTTTAAGTGAATGGCTCGCTGAAGCCGGCGCCGATGTCCTTTTAATTCAGGAAACCAAGGCCCAACCCGAACAAATTGACACCGCAGTTTATGAGAGTTTGGGCTACCAGTGTTATTGGCACAGCGCCGAAAAAAAAGGCTACAGCGGGGTGGGTATTTTAAGTAAAATTGCTCCCAATCATGTGGAAATTGGTTGTGGTATTGATTACATAGATCAGGAAGGTCGAATTATACGAGCCGACTACGGAGATCTAAGTATCATGAGTGTTTATGTGCCCAGTGGCAGCAGCGGAGATGCGCGACAAGAGCTTAAAATGAAGTTCCTGAGCGACTTTCAAAGCTATATTGCCGATTTGCTAAAAGAACGTCCTAAACTAATTATTGGCGGCGACTTCAATATTTGTCATACCGAAATCGACATCCACAATCCTAAATCGAATAAAGACACCTCCGGTTTTTTACCAGAAGAGCGTCAATGGGTAAGCGACTTTCTTGAGGTTGGCTTGATTGATTCCTTCCGTCATTTCTACCCAGACCAAGTCGATCAATACTCTTGGTGGTCTTACCGCGCTAATGCCCGTGGAAACAATAAAGGCTGGCGCATAGATTACAATATGGCCAGTGAAGCACTAAAGAATGACTTGCAGGATGCAGCTATTTGGCCCGAGGCAAAGCACAGCGACCATTGCCCGGTAAGTGTTGTTCTTAAAGGCTAATTAGTCCACCGAAAACGAATCGCGATCCTTTAAAAAGGCGAATCGCTCCCTAATTTTTTGCAAGTGACCGTATTCAAGTGAAATAATTTCTACTTGCTCCTCTCCAGCAGCAATGGTCGATATTTTTTCCCCTAGGGGATCGTAAACTGCCGAATCACCCGAATGATAAATCCCATTACCATCTTCACCGATTCGATTGAGTCCTGCTAAGTAAACCTGGTTCTCAATTGCTCTAGCTTGCAAGAGTGTTTGCCAAGCCGCCGAGCGCCGCTCCGGCCAATTAGCCACAAAGTACTGAAGATCGAATTCCTCCGCGTTTCGGCACCATACCGGGAAACGTAAATCATAACAGATCTGTGGATTTATTCGCCAACCTAGGTATTCCAGCACCAGTTTTTTATCTCCAGCGGTATATACCTTTTCTTCTCCGGCATAGGAAAACAAGTGACGTTTATCGTATTGGCGATACGAGCCATTAGGATAAACAAAATAGAGACGGTTGTAATAATGTCCCTTTTCCTCCACAATAAGAGAACCACTAAGGGCTGCATTAAGGGCTTGTGCTTTCTCTTGCATCCATTTAAATGCCGGCCCCTCACTCTCTTCGGCAAGCGTGGCTGGCTTCATGGAGAAGCCCGTGCTAAACATCTCGGGCAGCAAAATTAAATCGGCCCCCAGGCAAGCCTCCATTTTGCCCTCAAAATAACGCAGGTTTTGCGCCTTATTTTCCCAGGCGAGTGGCGCTTGAATTAGTGCCAGTTTGAGAATTTCTTTTCTAGCCATAATACTTATGTGTTCAAAGCTACAGAATTCGACAAAAGGGCCTTCAATTAAGTTTTCTGGTTTGTGAGCTGCGGAAAAATGCTTACTTTTGACTGGAAGAGCACACGAAGTTTTTTCATTTTTATGTTTTAGTTTTCGTTGAAAGCCATCGGTTTCCGGTGGCTTTTTTCATTTTTTAGACCGCAGACTAGGAAATGTTAAAAAAAATTGTAGCTTAGTGTCAACTTAACAGGGTTCTTCATTTTATAGGGAAATAGGGTTAGTAATCTACAGATTCCAAACACTGTTAAGGTATTTTAAAGCGGGAGTTGCAGAGTCTCCCGCTTTTTTTTTGCCCAAAAGTCTTTTCGATTTTCAAATTTGTCGTTCCGACACTGCTTTTAAATTGCGGTAAATTTCTCGTACCACCCCCTTTTCCTCAGGATTGTAAGACCATACATTGTCAAAGGCGGAAATAACTTCTTCATTAGCCTGGTCGGTTATAACAAGACTATGGAACTGAGTGCCATTATTGTGCTGATGCTTTTCCATTGCTTGCTGCAAGTCATCACTAATGCGATACATGATAAAATCTGAAATCACCAAAACATCCGCATCCCGGTAACGGTGGGTCTCTAACTGCTTTAAAGCCTCGCTAAGAGCCAGCGAGATGTCGGTTCCCCCGTGAAAGGACTTTTGCAGAAAGGCGGCTACCTCATCAATGGAATCGACCAAATTGTATAAATCGACCGTATGAATGCCGGAGCTAAAATTAATTAAGAATGCCTGACGATGATCGGCGGCCGCCATCTTCAAAATCCCAAAACAAAGCACCTTGGCAATACGCTCAGGCTCGCCTTCCATACTGCCGCTGGTGTCGACACAAACGATAAATGGCCCCTTTTCCTTCTTTTTAATTTTTTGATAGGTCTCACTAAAAACCTTGCTGCTATTAATGAGCTTGCGGTCTTCGAAACGGTTCATTTGCAATTGTTCTTCTGCAAAGCGCTTTAAAAACTGCCATTCCGTTTCCCCGCCCAAAAGCGCTACTTCCGAAGGTAAGATCTGATTAAGGTCATTTCCGCTCTCTACGCCCACTATTTCGCTACGCATATAGGGGTCTTTTACCCACTCTTTGTAGCTCACCACCTTTTCATAGGTTTCTTCGTCGGTTTCAATTTCGGCCTTCCGCAAGCGACCGAGCAGTTCGGCCAACCGCTTTAACTCCTCTTCATCTTGGAGTAAGGCATCATAGCGTTCTACAAGGTCCAGGGTGCTGTCTTCCCACAAAGCCCTGCTCATATCCCAGTATTTAGAAATATGATCGGTAAAAGGTTTCACCAATGAGGTAAGTTTTTGAAACTCCTGAACTTTGGCCTCCAACTTTTCCTTAAAATCCTCTTTCTCTTGGCGCAGTTTCTTCATCTGGAAATCGAGAATTTTAGCTTGTAGCCGAGCATCCCACTGAGCTAAGAGATCTTTTAAAATTCGCTCTATCTCCTCCTTTTGCTTTGCCTCCAGCTCTTCGTAGCTCGAAGCACCAATAAGGGATTTAAATTTAGATTGATGAAAAGAGGGATCAATCTCTTCCCGTGGGTAAAAACTACTCACCTTCTGAATGAGGAAAGTCCAGGAGCGCGTAAATTGCCGTAAATGCCTTACTCCCCACGACTCCAATTCTTGTTGCTCCTCAGCAAAAGGATGTTTTTGGGCCAGCTTGCCGTAGGTTTTACGAAACCATTGCAGGGTATCGGCAATAATTTGGGCCCCTAAAAAATCGTGCTTAGCGGCAATCTTTCGCAAGTCTTCATCCTCAAAAAGATCGTCTAAAGCCGATTTAAAATATTCGAAGTAATCGCTGTGAAGGTCTTCCTCCGGCTCTTTGCCCAAAAGCAAATACCGCAAGTAAGCAACAAAATAGCGTCGACTCGCCTTATCAAGCACTTGTCCAAATTGGATAAAGCGCTCGTATTCTTCTTCAATTTTTTGCAGCGCTTCTTCCATTAGTGGCTACGCTCGTAAAGATGTTTGGTCTTCTCCAACTTAAGCTCCAGTTCAGATAATGCATCACTAACTTCTTGATGATTAGCTTCCACAATGGGCACCAGGCTTTCGTCGATAAATAGATTATGCCTTCCTTTCACCAGTTCCTCGGGCTTTTCACTTTCAATCCGTTCCTTCTGTTCGGTCAAATACGTATTGAGGCGATCATAACGTTCGTCCCAAAACTTCTTCACCAGGGGGTGAGGAGCTTTATATTGATACTGCAGTTTTTCTTTTTGATAAGTCTTAAGCTGCAGATGATGACTGGTAGAATTATGGTTTAACTTTATTTGAAATTCGGCTTCTGAGCGATCAGCTCGTAAACGATTTACCAATTTAAAGTCTTCATCGTAGACGTTCATTACCGGCACCTCCGATGACTGTAGCTTATTGTAGTCCTTTACCTGGATATACTTTCCGGCAAAGCCCTCACCATTTTTAAGGAGCTCGTAGTACTCTTCTTCTACCGGCCTTAAAACCTCTTCCGTTTGGGTAATCTTAATTCGCACCTCTTCCAAAACCTCCTGCTCAAACTCCCTTAACTCTCGGCGCAGCATGGGAAGTCCAATGGCGACACTGTAACCATGCTTCCGGATGGTTTCACTCACAATTTCTTGCACCACTTCCAATTGTGAGGGCTGGTTCCAAAGGGCATGGACCATCAAAAAGCAGTCGAGTAGATCTACTTTATCCCGGCCATTTAAAAAGGCTGAGGTGCGGAGCAAGCGAATTAACTTTTTCCAGCGGCGATCATAGACCTTTATTTGAAGGGCTGGGTCCTCTTGCTTGGCATTATAGTCTTCGATCTTTTCCCGCACAATCTGAATCACCGAAAGAACTTCATCCTCTACCTTAATAGCATTGATGCCTGCTTGCCATTCCTGTAAATCGGAAGCCGAAATTTTAAGCTCGGCAGGCACCGGGTCTTCATAGAGTTCCTCGGTACCAGTAATCATTTCTAAAAAATGCTTGGTGGACTTTATTTCTTTTAAATGGTAACGCAGCAAGAGGCGATCGTATAATGGTCCGAAATTCTCTCCTAAGGGTGGCAATTCATTAGAAGCGGTTATAAGCCCTTTTAGGTCGACTTTAATTTCTTGTTCCCCATTGCGGTAAAGCTTCTCATTTATGATCGTTAGTAGCGCATTCTGAATAGAAGAACTAGCCTTCCAGATTTCATCTAAAAAGACAATGTTGGCCCCAGGCATATATTCTTCGGTTTTACGCTCGTACTTGTCCTCGTTTTTTAGCTTTTGAATAGATATGGGTCCAAATACCTCCTCGGGGGTCGAAAAGCGAGTCATTAAGTATTCAAAAGACTTGGCATCGGCAAAGGCGTACTTTAGCCGACGAGCAATCATACTCTTGCCTACTCCAGGGGGGCCCAATAAAAATATAGATTCACCAGCTAGGGCAGTCAATAAGGAGAGTTTCACCACCTCATCGCGCTCGTATAATCCCGCACAGAGTTTTTCCAAAAGACCCTGTAATTTCTCTTTACGCTCCATGTAGGTAAAACCTTAGAAACACAAAGGTGTTCATGGCTTAATCCAGAATTACCGGTTTTCTCAACCGAGCTTAGTACTTTAGGGATTCCAAAAACCCCTTTTTTAGCATGAAAGTATGCGTTTATTGTGCCTCCAGCTCAAACATAGATGCTCAGTATTTTGAAGCCACTACTAAGCTCGCTAAGGCCTTGGTAAAAGCGAATATTGAAGTGGTATATGGTGGCGGTGCCAAAGGGCTCATGGGTAAATTGGCAGATACTATTATTGAAGAAGGAGGCAGCATTAAGGGCATTATGCCCAAGTTCATGAATGAAGTCGAATGGGCGCATAAAAAAGTGGCCGAATTCGAATTTACCGAAACCATGCACGAGCGCAAAGCCAAGTTCTTAGAAGGGGTAGACGGGGTAATTGCCTTACCGGGAGGAACCGGAACCTTAGAGGAACTTTTAGAGGCGGTGACTTTAAAACGCCTAGGTCTGATTGACCTACCCATCCTAATTTTAAATACCAACGGCTTTTATCAAGACCTACAAGCTCTAATGGATCGGATTGTTAAGGAAGGTTTCATGGAGGATAAGCATCATCGCATGTGGACTTTCACACAAGAGCCCGAGGAAATCATTGGGCAATTGAAAAGCTATCAAACATGGGGCGAGGGCTCAATAAAACTAAGCGATAAGGGCTAATGATTCGTAAACTGTTTAGTTATCTATGGCCCTTAAGCAAAGGCTATGCTTCCGAGCACAGCAGGCGCTTAGAAGTTAATTGGATTAATGGCAAAAAGGTATTAGACAGTCCAAATGCGAATTATTCCTACGGTAAGCTGCAGGAAGTTTTAAACTTCGGCCTCGACTTTTTGGAGCCGGAACGTGCCCGTTCAATCTTAATTCTAGGTCTGGGTGCAGGCAGTATACTAGAGAGCTTAAGCCAAAGAGGAGTAAAGGCAAAAATTAAAGCGGTAGAAATTGACCCCGCGGTAATAGCCATTGCAAGGTCAGAGTTCGGCTTAGACCGTTTCGTCCTAGATTTAGAAGAGGGTGATGCAGCGGTGGTTCTGGCCAATGAGCGCAAAAACTACGATCTAATTATTGTCGATTTGTTTATCGATGATCAAGTACCGGTAAAGTTCCGCCAAGTTCACTTCTGGGAATTACTCTGTAATCGCCTTACGGCGGATGGACAATTACTCTTTAACCTGGGAATGTGGGAGAAAGTGTGGGCCCGAGAACAAGAACTGAAACAGGTTTTCGAGCATTATGGCGGACTTAAAGTGAAAGTTCTACATCGCGTAATGGGGCAAAATCAATTGCTTATCGCCAAACGCTAAAAAAATATGCCGACCTTGGCGGCCTTCTAAACCCTAGTCAAAATGAGCGATAGCCAAAGCTGCCCCGAATGCAAATCACCCTATGGATATTCTAGCGGTGGAAACTTATGGATGTGTCCCGAATGCGGGCACGAGTGGGATCCCGAAGCCCAAGAAAAAGGAAACCAAGTCCTTGACTCAAATGGCAATCCCCTGCAAGATGGCGACTCGGTGGTAGTCATTAAAAACCTCCCCGTGAAAGGTGCCCCAAAACCAATTAAGGCCGGTACGAAGGTTAAAAATATACGCTTGGTGGATGGCGATCATAATATTGACTGCAAAATTGAGGGCTTTGGATCGATGGCCTTAAAATCGGAGTTCGTGAAAAAGGCTTAATTTTCCTACATGAAGCCAATTCACTTATTTATATACCCCTTGCTATTTCTAGCCGGCTCCTTGCTTAATGCCCAGCAAGCCAAATTGGAAAAAGAGATTAGCACCAAGCGTAATTTCATTTTAGAGAATTCGGAAGGTGCCTTTGAATGTACCTTAGAATATCATGACCGCTCGGATGTGAGTTTCACGCTATATACGGCCCGTGGGGAAATGCGCAAAATGGCCAATCAAGAAAGCTTTCCGGTAGTCGCATTTGTCTCACGGTCTAGGATTACAGCCTATCACTTTAAAGACGAAGATCTGGCCGAAGATGTCCTAGACTTCAAAGGGGATTATTATAATCCCGTGGAGTGTGAAGAAGTGATGAATAACAAGGAAGGCTATGTCCGCAAAATAACCTTTGAAAAGGGTAATGCTCTTTGGATTGAAAAGGGCGACACTACCAACTATATTACCAACACGGTTAATCTGGACGTATACCGCGAAGAAGAGTATCTATGGTGGGGATCTAAACGCATCAGTTTAAGGAATTACTTGCCCATGCGCAATTTTCAAATAGAGGCTGAGTCAGAGAACCGCGTAGTTTTAAGCTATGCTTTCAGCTCCAATCCCTACAATCCGATGGGCCGCTGTGGTGCCGGCGAAGAAAGGGGCTTAATCAAGTTTGAAATTGATGAACGCGGTAATATTGTCTCCGACGAAAGTTTTCCATTGGAAAGCTGTTACCGCGATGTTTACTTTAGTAGAGAGACCCGAAACTTCGGCAGTACCGAGTACTACTATTACGAAGTTGAATTCCCCGAAAAAATTAAAACCTATTACTTCCGGCCCGACAAAGCCCTTATCTCCGAAGTAGTAGACGATATACTTGACAACTAATGAAAAGGGTCATCTATTTATGCAGCATAATGCTAATATCTGCAGGCCTTTGGTCGCAGAAGTCTGAGGAAAACATTATCAAAACCTGGAACGACAGTACCGCATCACCAGCTGCAAAAATTGAAGATCTAGCCTGGATTGCTGGTCATTGGAGGGGTAAAGCCTTCGGAGGCATTTTAGATGAAGTTTGGCTTCCACCGATGGGTGAGTCTATGCTCGGTGCTTTTAAATTAGTGGTTAAGGGCAAAGATGATTTCAAGGAAATCCTCAGTATTAGTGAAACAGAATCGGGTAGTTTAGAATTGAGTCTGCGTCATTTCGATGCCCAGCTCGTAGCTTGGGAGGAAAAGGAAGAAGTACTGCGTTTTCCTCTAATCGCCATTGAGGGGGAAACTGCCTATTTTAAGAGTTTTACCTTTCAAAGAGTAGATGCAGAACACCTAAACATCTACGTCTTATTTAAGGAGGGCGGCAAAGAGGAGGTAATGAAATTTGCCTACACCCTGCAACCCTAAAAAAAAAGCCCCTCAAATAGAGGGGCCTTCAGCGTAAGAGTAATCAGGCTGTCATTAAACCTTCTTATGCCGGATAATCAATAAATTAAGCTAACGACATTTTGCTGGCTTACTCCTTACTTGCGACTTCTTGCAATGTTAAAACCGAGCATAAATCCGACCACGTGAGAGTCGAAAGTGGGAACATGCGAGTAATAGAAATTTACAGGGAGGTTTATGTGACCACTTCTAAAGGTCTTACCCACGGCTACAATTAAACCGGTGCTCAAGTTTAAGTCACCACGCTTATCAATATTGCGCTCTACCACGTAGCTACCTTCTATTTCTGGCTCACCTAAATTCCAGTTTCCTTCGGCATCATAATAACCTTCGGCAATTCTAGAAAAACGGAATACTGGTCCGAAGCCAATTTCCCAGCCTTTATAGCGGAAGCCATTTAATAGGGCCAAACTGGGCGACACATAATTAGTCTCTATACCATTAATTGAAAGTATACACTCCAATAAAACTTGAAACTCACCCGAGCTCACATATTGAAACTCTTGTTGGTAGGCAAATACCGTGGAGTAAGGATTAGATCCATAACCCCCTTGATCGGTTGAAGCTTGCAGGCGTTCAGCAATTTTTCCACTAAAGAACTGCATTCCAAAACGCGGTCCACTAAGCTTTAAGGTCTGGCCATCGGTAATAATTGGCTTATCTACATTGGTAAGCTTGGCTTCTACTTCTGGATCTACTTCTAAGTCGAGTAAGCTCGATACCGATACCCGCGCCATTAATTGCAAATAGTCTTCGTCGTATACGTATTCCTTCACATCCGACTTGATGATTTTCTCGGCGCGTACATCAATCATTCGCAAGGTTACAATGGTCTTAGAGCCAAACTTTTCAACGGTACCCGTGAGCATATAATCGGCCTTTATCTGTTTTCCAATATCGACCAGCTGCGATTTTCCAAAAGCATTAATGGGGTCGATTCCCTTGCCTTTTAAGGTAGCCTCTACGTCGTACTTATCTAATACTTCGTATTTCTGAAGCTTTTCGAGCTCAAGGCGGATAAGACTTGCCATGGCTACATTGTCTAAACTAATCCCTCTAGAGTCTACACTAATAATGGCGATACTCTTGTGGTTTTCCATGTTTACTTGTGCATTGGTAAATGGCATTAAAGCAATCATACTAAACAGTGCACTTAATACTAACTTTTTCATGGTTCAATGATTTTAGATTATGAAGCAAAGCTATGCACGCATAAGACCTCGGGAAAACGGCTTTGCGCTTGGCTTTAGGCCCGAACCGCATAAATCGCCGTGAAGTCTAGAATCTAAATCACACCTTTATCGAGCGATGCATATTATCCAAAATGAATTAAAAGATTTGCGGTATTTCGGAATCCTTTTGTGTCTATTTGCGATATATGCGTATTTTTAAACAATGAAGTACCAAGAGCTCTTTATTGAAAGGCTTCAAAATAGTCTGCCCGCTGGCCAGAGCCTCGCGCCCATCCTGGCCGATTTGCTCGATATAAGTATGGACTCGGCTTACCGCCGTATTAATTGCAAAACCATTTTTAGTTTAGACGAAACTATAAAGGTGGCCCAGGAATTTGATTTGAGCATCGACAGTTTACTGGATCCGAATCAAATAAAAGCCAGTTTTATCTTCCAAGATTTGCAAGCCAGTTTTGAAAGCTTCGCTCAGTATTTAGATATACTTCATCAAAACTTAAAGCACTTAAAAGCCACGCCTAATAGTCATCTCTATTATTCCTGTTTAGATATTCCTATCTTTTTAAACCTGAGCAATCCTACCGTAGGCGCTTTTAAGATTTTTTATTGGATGCACTCTATTATGGAGGTACCCGAATTGCAGGGTCAGGTTTTTAAACCCGAGATAATACCGGTTGACTTCATTCAAAAGGGTTTAGAAATCTTTAAAACCTACAGTGAAATACCCAGTACCGAATTATGGACGGTAAATACCTTTAAAAGCACCTTACGCCAAATAGAGTATTACCATCAAGCAGGTTATATCCGGGATAGAGAAGTTAGTGAAGCCATTTACGATGGGATGAATGATTTGATTCAGCGTCTTAATGCCATGGCCGAAAAAGGCAGTAAGGTAATTGACCGGGTGGCCGAAAGTGATGAAATGAATAATTTCAAGTTGTACGAAAGCGACATTGAACTTACGGGTAATGGAGCCATCGCCGTGGTTGGTGAACGCAAGCGATCCTTTATCGGTCATTTAACCTTCCACACTTTAATTAGCGATCACCCCGCCTTAAATGACAAGACCATGGCTTGGTACGAAGGCTTGGTTCGCAAGGCCAATCTTATCAGTTCCGTTTCAGCGAAATTTAGGTATCAATTTATTAGTCACCTGCAAAGTGAGGTTGATGCTTCTCGTTCTAGGATCTTGGCTAATTCATAAATACCTTCCTATTAACAATACAAACTCCCTCTCCTTTCCATAGTTATTGATGCGCATAAAAGCGCTATTCACGACAATTATTTGGTAGAGACAAGACTTTGTAGGATATTACCTTTCACTAAACCAATTTTATATGATACGAATTCTGCGTTTTTGCTTTCTTTCCTTCTGGATTAGTTTTACTCTAGTTGCATTTTCCTGTGAAGATGAACTAGACCCACCAGTATTGGAACAGGACGGCTCGGCCAGTGGTGGCGGAGTAGACTGCACAAGGCTAACCTACAACGGTCCTACCAACGACGCACAAGTAGAAAGTCAATGTCGTTTGGCTCAGGTTTACAAATGCCAAGGAAACGACAATGGTGTAGCCATTTGCTGTAAAAACATCAAAGACATGGGCGGTACTTGTCCTTATTGCTAAGCCTATGAAAAAGTTAATTTATACAGTTTTAGGTTTAGGCCTATGCATTGGTCTTAGCGCCCAAAAGCAGGCGGTAGGCTATTCTGGCGGCACCAGCTCCTACGTTGGCCTGGGCTACATCTATTATGGTAATAGCTTTGGCATAGGCGTAGACCTTGCCGGTAATACTGGTACCATCGAAACATTTCCGCAGGGCGATCGCTATGAAATGAATTCCAATGAAATTTTGGATGGAGGTGAGCATGATTGGAGCTATGACGACGAGCATGCTTATGATCGTGGATTTCTAACTTTACGCTTGTATGGACGCCTAAGTGGAGATGAGTGGTCGGGTGAATGGCTTTACGCCGGAATCGGACCAGGCTGGTCTCGAAATTATTATGGTTACGATTGGTCCGGTGGAACCAATACCGAATATGTTATGAATCGGGAAAACTCCTTTTTTGGCACCGAGATTCAGGCAGGCTACATGTATGAGATGCAAGAGCTATTCCTATTAGTCGGTTACAGTGGCATTAATTTTATAGAAAAGCCACAGGTTACTTTCGGATTTATGGTTGGGTTTTAAGTATACCCTTAATGCCGCAATTTGTCCTTTATATTGCTCAGAGTCTGGACGGTTATATCGCCGATATCCAGGGCTCTACCAATTGGTTGCACGAGCTGCCCAATCCCGATCAAAGCGACTATGGTTTTCATGAATTCCTAGCTGGAGTGGGTCAGGTGCTAATGGGCCGTAAAACCTATGAAAGCATTTTAGGCTTTGATATACACTGGCCTTACCATCAACAGCTTTCCTATATTCTTAGCCGTAAAAATTTAGGTGACCTTCCCGAAGGGATTGAGCAACTCCATCAATTGGACACTAAGACAGTGCAGCAGTTAAAATCAAAAAGCGAAAAAGATATTTGGTTAATTGGTGGTGGCGAACTAGTTAAACAAAGCATAGAGGCAAAGCTTTTGGATAAAATCATTCTTTTTACCATGCCCATCAGTTTGGGGAAAGGCATCAGCTTATTTCCAGAAAGTGAAGTTCAAAGTCATTGGAAACTGAGTCGTTGTGAGGTCTATTCAAGTGGAGTTATCGAACATGAATACCTCCCTCAAAGCTAGGGCATCTGGAAAATAATGCCTTGCTTTGAATATGCCTTTTGAAGATCTCATTTACCTTTTTGACATTGTAGGAACCCTCGTTTTTGCCATATCGGGGGTAGTTGCGGCGGTTGAGCGAAAATTCGATTTAGTAGGCGCCTTCATCATTGGACTAGTAACGGCCTTGGGAGGGGGCACTACTCGCGATCTTTTAATTGGCTCCACGCCTGTAGGCTGGATGCTTTCATTGGATTACCTCTGGGTGGTAATCTCGGCCATGGTACTTTGCTTTTTCTTTTATCGCCAATTAGCCCGTATCCGCAAAGGCCTCTTTATTTTTGACTCGATTGGACTTGGGCTTTTCACCATATTAGGATTACAAAAGGCGCTAAACGCAGGCTTAAGTATCCCGATTGCCTTAATGTTGGGTATCGTGAGTGCCGTATTCGGTGGCGTTATCCGTGATGTTCTAACCAACCAAGTTCCCCTAATATTTAGAAAAGAAATATATGCCTTAGCCTCTCTTTTTGGAGGTGTGTTCTATCTGATTGGTATCGAAATGAATTTTAGCAGTGCATTAAATGCCTTTATCTCCATCGGTATCGTGATTCTTATTCGCAGTTTAGCGGTAAAGTACGGTTGGCAAAGTCCTTTTTTACCGCTTAGTGAAGTCGAAAAAATCAAGAAGGGGTGAAATTGACCAATGTTCATTTAAGACGCATGCTCTGGGCCTTAGAGTCGCCTTCCTTTTTGGCATTAGACCACACCGCAAACTATTTTTATAAAGCTGGGCACCGTGAAGTAATTCACGATATTCTTCTGGAATTGGACGAAAAGCCTGAAGCGGTAAATCACTTTTTTGAAGGATTGGGCTATATGCCTTTAGGTCGCTACTTCGAACAGCTCCTTTTTTACATTATGGCGCGCGACCCCTATTACAAGGTGCGGTGGCAGAATCAGCAAATAATAAACGATGAAGGCATTACCGAAGGTGAAATTGACCTAATTGTCGAAAAGGACACCGGCGAAATTGAACATTGGGAGATCGCGTTAAAATATTACCTACAAGTAAAGCCGAGTACTGACCACCAATATTACCTAGGCCCATCTCGCCGCGATTTTCTCGCTAAAAAGATGGAAAAGCTGAACCGCCATCAGCTAAAATTAGGCGCACATCCGCAAACCCTTGCGGAATTTGGAGAAATTCCCTCCAAACTATTCCTAAAAGGAGAGTTGTATTTCCCCCGCGAAAGAGACTTAGTTTTTCCAGAGGCCCATCAGGCGAAAGCCCCTCTATATTACTACCTACCTTTTTCCCAATTAGATAGTTTGGCCGAGGAAAGTCCACATTTTAAAATCCTATTTAAACCAGACTGGCTAAGCCCTTTTGAAAGCTCCGGCCCCAGTTTAATGCGCAGTTTCCACCAGGTAAAAATGGAGTTAGGGGAGCAGTTTTCCAATTTGTACCGTCCTCAGCTTTTAGCCCTTCTCGATTTTCATGAGGGTAGCTTTGTGGAAAGGCAACGCTTTTTCATTTTACCTGATAATTGGCCCCAAGAAAGCATTTATTAAAATTGTATTTTCGGGAAAATTCAATCTTTGAAAGACCTACGCTCCTTTCTGGTTAGCTTGTTTATTTTCTTCCTACTCAGCATCCTTGGCGAGTATTTAGTGGGGCCATTGATGGGCGACGATATCCCACTTTGGAAAATTCTGGCGGTAAGTTTAATTACCGCTTTAATGTCTGTGATACCGCTACAAAAAAGAGGCTTAAAACCTGGGGATATTCTTAAGTATTTTAAACGCACCTATTTCGCTCCCGAAATTCGCTTATACTCATTATACACGGCCCTCCTAGAACGTTTCCCCGATAGTCAATTTCAGTTAAAATTAGATGAAGAGGCGCAGAAAATCAGCATCCGTCGCAAGGCTAACTGGCGAAGTTTTGGAGAGGTAATAGGGATAAGCCTAAAGGACTCTGAAGTGCGCGTTTCGGTACGGCCCAAATATTACTTAGATCTATTTGATCAGGGTCAGGCGCTTGAATCGCTGCAGACCATTGAGAAGACCATTAAAATGAAAACGCAAAATGCATCTTAGGCCAGCTCTATTCCTCCTTCTTTTGTTGAACATTCCCCTAGGGGCACAACAAGTTATGGTACTAGGCATTGCTCAGGATGCAGGCAAGCCACAACTAGCATGCAGCAAGGAATGCTGTGCGGAACTTCCTCCAAATTTTGACGGTAGTCCCGTCTCCCTGGCTATTCTTGACTCAAACAGCAAAAAATGGTACTTAATAGAAGCTAGCCCGGCAATTAAAAAACAGCTTCTGAAGATTCCGTCCGACTACCCTGCCCTTCCTGAGGCGATTTTTCTGACTCATGCCCATATCGGCCACTATTCGGGTCTGGTTCACTTTGGTCGAGAAGCGGCCAATAGCCAAAGAATAAGTACCTACAGCGGACCTCGTTTCTGTGAGTTCTTGCGAAATAACGGACCCTGGTCGCAATTGGTCAGCTTGAAGAACATCATTCCGAAAGCCATTAGCAGTGGGGATTCCGTTAAAATTGCTTCCGGAGCAATTAGCATAAAGGCAATTGCCGTTCCTCATCGAGATGAATACTCTGAGACTTTTGGCTACTTAATTTCCGGGCCCAAAAAGCGATTACTTTTTATTCCTGATATCGATAAATGGGAGCGATGGGAGCTGGACATCGATAGTATTATTAAAAAGGTGGATTACGCCCTTTTGGACGCTACTTTCTTTGATAGTAAGGAGCTGCATGGAAGAGATATGGCAGAAATACCCCATCCCTTTGTAAAGGAAAGTATGCAGCGCTGGCAAAGCCTTGGAGCGAACGAAAAAAGAAAGATTCATTTCATTCACCTCAATCACAGCAATCCTTTGTGGGATAAAAATTCTAGCGCCTATCGGGCGGCAATTGAGGCCGGCTTTAGGGTTGCCGAAGTGAATCAGGTCTTTAGCCTTTGAACCTTTCGCTGACTTTCGCTTTATTTTAAAAAAAATCAATCATGCTAAAATTACGTCTACTCCTAGCCTTTAGCCTCTTTAGCACATTTGCTTTCGCCCAAGACCGTGTCACCGGCGCAACCTTTGCTACGCGCTCTGAAGTAATTGCCACCGAAGGAATGGCCGCAACTAGTCACCCTTTAGCCTCGCAAATTGCCATTGACATTCTTAAAAAGGGCGGAAATGCTATTGATGCGGCAATTGCCGCCAATGCCGCACTAGGACTAATGGAACCTACGGGCTGCGGAGTTGGTGGTGATTTATTTGCTATTGTCTGGAGTGCTAAGGATGAAAAACTATACGGCTTAAACGGCAGTGGTCGGTCTCCCCAAAACTTAAGCTTGGCTTACTTTAAGGAAAATGGCTATGAGCAGATTCCCGCCTTTGGTCCTTTGCCTGTTAGTGTGCCAGGAGCGGTGGATGGCTGGTTTAGCCTGCACAAAAAGTTTGGAAGCCTAGACATGGAGGATATTTTAGCCCCCGCTATCGATTATGCAGAAAAAGGCTTTCCGCTTACTGAGCTTATTGCCTATTACCTGCAATTGTCGGCTCGAAGGTTTAAGGATTATCCAAATTTCAGCGAAACTTATCAGCCGCAAGGCCAAAGTCTATCTAAGGGTGAACTATTCAAAAACCGCTTTCTGGCTAATACCTACCGAAAAATAGCTAAGGAAGGACGTGATGGTTTTTACAAAGGAGAAATAGCCAAAACCATTGCCACTTTTATTCAGGAGCAAGGTGGTTTTCTTAGTGAAGAAGACTTGGCGGCCCATAAAAGTGAATGGGTGGAGCCATTATCCATCAATTACCGTGGTTATGATATTTGGGAGCTGCCCCCTAATGGTCAGGGAATAGCTGCCCTACAGATTCTTAAAATTTTGGAAGCCTATGATCTTGCCAGCATGGGCTTTGGTTCGGCCGATTACGTTCATCACTTCATCGAAGCCAAGAAATTGGCCTTTGAAGACCGAGCTAAATACTATGCCGACCCCGATTTTAATAAACTAGACTACCGAGAGCTAATTAGCGAGGAGTATGCAGCGCAACGTCGGGCCTTAATTAAGCAGAGAGCCGCGCGGAGCTACGATGCGGGTAAATTAGAGCAAGGCAATACGATTTACATGACTGTGGCCGATGCCGAAGGGAATATGGTCTCTCTTATCCAAAGTAATTACCGAGGCATGGGATCGGGCATGGTTCCGCCCAAGCTCGGATTTATGCTCCAAGATCGAGGAGAGCTTTTTAGTTTAGAAGAAGGCCATTACAATGTTTATGCCCCAGGCAAAAGACCCTTTCACACTATAATACCTGCCTTTATAACTAAGGATGGAAAGCCTTTCGTTAGCTTTGGCTTGATGGGCGGCGCGATGCAGCCGCAAGGACATGCTCAGATTGTAATTAACCTCATCGACTTTGGTATGAATTTACAAGAAGCTGGTGATGCACCCCGCATTCAGCATGAGGGAAGCAGTGAGCCAACCGGAGGGGCCATGACTGATGGGGGTCGGGTTTTATTAGAAAGCGGATTTGACTATGACGTAATTCGCTCCCTTATGAAGAGAGGCCATAAAGTCGGTTTCGACTTAGGCTCTTATGGCGGTTATCAGGCCATTAAAAGAGATACAGAAAGTGGTGTTTACTACGGTGCCAGCGAATCCCGTAAAGACGGCATGGCTATTGGCTATTAAGATTATTTAGATTGGCTCTGAGAGAAATTATTGCTTAATTTAGGTGGTTTAGGCTTAACCAAACACCTATACATGTTTACACGCGAGGAACTCGCAAGGCTCAAGAACCGAAAGCAATTCATTAGCCTAGCGGAGAAAAACGGCACTGATTTAAAAAAAGCCATACGCAATCAGCGTTACGAAGAAGAGTTAAAATTATTACAGGCAGAACTAGTTAATCTACAGCGCTGGGTCGCAGAAAAGAAACTGCGAGTAGCAGTACTTTTTGAAGGTCGGGATGCTGCTGGCAAAGGAGGATCCATCAAGCGCTTTGCCGAACATTTAAACCCTCGCTCCATGCGAGTGGTTGCCTTATCCAAGCCGACTGAAGTAGAAAAAGGTCAGTGGTACTTCAGACGTTATATCAAAGAGCTTCCAAACCCAGGAGAAATTGTTTTCTTCGACCGTTCCTGGTACAACCGAGCCGTTGTAGAACCCGTGATGGGCTTTTGTAGTGATGCAGAATACGATCAATTTATGGTGCAGGTTCCTGGCTTCGAACATATGCTTTACGAAGACGGGGTTATTCTTATCAAATTTTGGTTTTCCATCACCAAGAAAGAACAAAAGAAACGCTTTGCCTCGCGTATGGAAAATCCGCTTAAACAATGGAAGTTCTCGCCCGTGGATATGAAAGGTCAAGAGCTCTGGGATCGCTATACCCATTTTAAGGAACAGATGTTTTCGAAAACCCATACCACTTTTAGTCCCTGGATTATCGTAAAAACCAATAATAAACGCGAAGCTCGCCTAGAGAGTATCCGCTATGTTTTATCCCGGTTTAACTATCGCGAAGGCCGACGTAAACCCGCTACCACCTTATTACCCGACCCCAATGTAGTTACGCGTTATTACCGTCACATCGAACAAATAGACATCTAGCCATGAGCAAACAAAATGATATTGAGAACTTAAGTGATGCTCAAATTGAGCTATTAAATTCACCTTTAGGTTTAAAGCACCTTATGGCGGATAAGAAAATTGATGTCCTGAAAGCCTTGCGTAATGCCGAGTACGAAGAAGAGCTTAGAGGACTACAAGCCGAATTAATCAAAATGCAGAATTGGGTAATCGACAATGGTAAAAAAGTGGTGATTCTTTTTGAAGGCAGGGATGCCGCAGGAAAAGGTGGCGCTATTCGCCGGATAACTGCCCATATTAACCCTCGACACTACCGCATCGTTGCACTTCCCAAACCAAGCGAAGAAGAAGCTGGTCAGTGGTATTTTCAGCGCTATGTAAATCGCTTACCCAAGCCGGGAGAAATTGTCTTTTTCGACCGTTCCTGGTACAACCGAGCGGTGGTAGAACCGGTCAATAAGTTCTGTACGCAGGAGCAATATGAAAACTTCATGACTCAGGTTAATGACTTTGAGCGCATGATTATGTCGGCCGACACCTACCTTATTAAATTCTACTTCTCCATCTCAAAAGATGAACAAGCACGGCGTTTTGCAGATATAAAATCGAGTCCGCTGAAACGCTGGAAAATGACCAAAGTTGACGAAGACGCTCAGGGTCTTTGGGACGAATACACGAAGTATAAAGAAAGAATGTTTGAGGTCAGCGATACACCCCAATCACCTTGGGTAATTATTCAGGCCAACCGTAAAACTGAGGCAAGATTAGAAGCACTTAAACATGTATTGGCAACCCTGCCCTACGAGACCAAAGGCGATTAGCCATTAAATTGATTCATAGTAATGGCCGCACCCGCAAGGGCAAAAGATTTAATTGCTTCCCCGGCTTTTAAGACTTTTGGCTGAATGAGCGTTTGTTCTTCTGTGCTCCACTTTCCTAAAACATAATCGACCTGATGGCCACGGGGAAAGTCATTCCCAATACCAAAACGCAGGCGCGCATAATCTTGTCGCCCTAGAACTTGATTAATGTTCTTAAGGCCATTCTGACCTCCATCGCTACCTTTAAGTTTAAGACGCAGGGTACCGTGGGGAAGGGCAAGGTCATCTACTACTACCAAGAGGTTTCGCAAGGGAATTTTTTCCTGCTGCAACCAGTAGTTTACCGCTTTACCGCTCAGGTTCATGTAGGTAGTAGGCTTAATAAGAATGAGCTGTTTGTTCTTCACTTTTAGCTCGGCGCGAAAGGCATAGCGATCGCTAGAAAAAGAAATGCCAGACTCCTTAGCTAAGGAGTCTAGCACTTCAAATCCAATATTATGACGTGTACCTTCGTAGTCGGGCCCAATGTTTCCTAAGCCAGCTATGAGGTATTTAGTCACGACTTATAAGCTTATGCTTCAGCAGGAGCTTCTTCGCTAGAAGCTTCAGCACCTTCTTCAGTACCTTCTTCTTCGTCTTCTTCCTCGTCAACAGCGTTACGAGAAGTCTTAATAGCTACTACCGAACGTCCTGGCTCACCTAAGATTTCATATCCCTCAGTAGCAATATCACTTACGCGAAGTGATTGGCCAATACGAAGGTCTTCGATGTTTAGGTCGATCATACCTGGAAGATTATCCTCAGTAGCACGAACGGTAACACGACGCAGGTTAAACTTCAATTTACCACCATTACGAACACCACGTGCATTACCTACTAAGTTGATAGGAACTACAACATTTACTGGCTTACCATCGCTAAGTTGGAAGAAGTCAACGTGCTCAATTTCATCAGAAACAGGGTGGAACTGGCTATCGCGAACCACACACTTGTACTCATTACCGTCTAGGTTTACAACCACTAGTAATGCTTCGGCAGTGTAAAGGATGTCCTTGAAATTACGGTGATCGGTGTAAAAGTGTACGTTTTCACCGGCACCATAGATAACGCAAGGTACCATTCCCTCGCGGCGCAATTGCTTGGCACTTTTTGTACCTAGCTCTTCTCTTAATTTACCCTCGATGCTTACTGATCTCATTGTATCTGGGAATTTAATTTTCTAAAAAGTGTGAACTAATTGATTCGTGGTGGTGAACTTTCTGCATAACACTAGCAAAAAGCTCGGCGATCGATAATACTTCGATCTTATCCGACTTCCGCTCCTGAGGAATGGTGTCGGTAATCACTAAGCGATCAAGCTTAGAGTTTTCAATTCTTTCTAAGGCCTTACCGGATAATACGCCATGGGTACAATAAGCTTGTACACTCAATGCGCCTTTTTCCATAAGCATATCGGCTGCTTTCGTTAAGGTGCCTGCTGTATCAACCATATCGTCGATTAATACCACATTACGTCCTTCAACATCACCGATAACTGTCATCTTATCAATAACATTGGCCTTTTTACGCTGCTTGTAACAAATAACCACCTCGCTCTGCAACCACTTGGCGTAGTTGTTTGCGCGCTTGGAACCACCCATATCTGGAGAAGCGATGGTTAAGTTTTCAAGGTTTTGTGCCTTTAGGTGAGGAACGAAAATGCTTGAAGCAAAAACGTGGTCCACAGGCACCTCAAAAAATCCTTGAATTTGATCGGCGTGAAGGTCCATGGTCATGATGCGGGTTGCACCAGCCGCCATTAGTAAGTTTGCTACCATTTTAGCCCCTATAGGCACCCGTGGTTTGCTCTTACGATCTTGACGCGCCCAACCGAAATAGGGCATTACTACGGTAATATGCTTTGCAGAAGCACGCTTAGCCGCGTCAATCATCAATAGTAATTCCATTAAGTTGTCGGTAGGTTGATGTGTAGACCCTACCAGAAACACCCGTCCTCCGCGAACCGTTTCTTCAAAAGAAGGCTCGAATTCACCATCGCTAAATTCATTAATCTCAACCTTACCCAAAGAGATACCGTATGCGGCGGCCATTCTTTCGGCGATTGCTTGTGATGCGCGGGTTGCAAATATTTTTGCCTGTGGTGTCAAGTGTCTAATACTTTGGAATTGACTATTTTATGCTCCCTTAAAAAAGGGCTGCAAATGTAACTAAATCTCTTAGAAGTTATCAACAACTTTTGTGAAATATCTTCGATAAATTGAGGAAGCTTCCATAGAAAGCCGAAAATTTTAAATTTGTGCCATGCTGAAAATCGATATGCACACCCATATTCTCCCCGAAAAACTACCCAATTTTGCGGAGAAGTTTGGTTACGGAGACTTTATATACTTAATGAATAATCAGGATGGCTCGGCCAACATGATGCAGGGAGATAAATTTTTCCGTCGCATCCAGGCCAATTGTTGGGATCCCGATATCCGCATTCGTGATTATGCAAAGTACAACACCCAAGTTCAGGTGGTGTGCACGATTCCGGTAATGTTTTCTTACTGGGCCAAAGCCAAGGACACCAAAGCCTTGGCCGAATTCTTGAACGATGACATTGCTGAGCTTTGTGAAAAGTACCCGCAAAACTATTTGGGTCTAGGTACCCTGCCCATGCAAGATGCCGAGGAAGCCATTAAAGAATTGGAGCGCTGTAAGAAAATCGGTTTACTAGGTGTTCAGATTGGCTCCAACATTAATGATATCAATTTAGGAGAACCCGAGTTCTTCCCCATATTCGAGGCTGCCCAGGAATTAGACATGGCCATTATGATTCACCCCTGGAACATGATGGGTATGGAAAGCATGCGTAAATATTGGTTGCCATGGTTAGTTGGTATGCCTGCCGAAACAGCTCGTGCTGCAGCTTCTTTAATTTTTGGTGGGGTACTCGAAAAACTACCCAAACTTCGGGTTTGCTTTTCTCATGCCGGAGGCTCTTTTTTACCGACTATTGGTCGGATTGAACACGGCTTTAATTGTCGCCCCGACCTAGTAGCCATTCATAATAATGTAAATCCACGTCGTTACATCGGCGAATTTTGGGTAGACAGTATTACCCATGATCCTAAATTATTGGAATACATTCTCGATATGCAAGGCTCGAAGCGCGTAATGCTTGGCTCAGATTATCCTTTCCCACTGGGCGATTTAGAGATCGGCCAATTTATCCAAGACATGAATTTGGAGCAATCGGTGGTCGAAGACATCTATGCCAATGCGGCCCTTGAATGGCTAAATATTGATAAAAGCAGATTTATTATAGATGGCGATAATGGTAAGCAGGTAGAGCTCTCAGAAAAGGGCTAACTTTGCATTCCATTTTGAAGATCTATTGTCATGAGTGACGCTATCACCCACGAATGTGGTATTGCCCTAGTTCGACTTAAGAAACCGCTCTCCTATTACCATGAGAAATACGGTTCGGCTCTCTACGGGATAAATAAGATGTACATTTTAATGGAGAAACAGCATAACCGTGGCCAAGACGGCGCGGGTTTAGCTTCCATTAAACTAGATATGCCTCCTGGGAAACGCTACATTAGTCGCTATCGCTCAATGGACAAAACCCCTATTCAAGATCTATTTGAACGTATTAATCAACGTGTTTTTAATGGTTTAAATGGGGACGAATCAAAAATAAATGATCCCGAATGGTTAAAGCACAATGTTCCTTTTATGGGAGAGCTTTACCTGGGACATCTCCGATATGGAACTTATGGCGGACAATCCATTGAAAACATCCACCCTTTCTTGCGTCAAAACAACTGGCTAACACGTAACCTTATCCTAGCCGGTAACTTTAATATGACCAATGTCGACCAACTTTTCAATAATCTGGTAGACTTAGGGCAGCATCCCAAAGAAAAGGCAGACACCGTTACCATTCTGGAAAAAATTGGTCATTTCCTGGATGAACAAAACGAGAAGCTTTACCGCAAATACAAGAAGGAAGGTCTTTCAAAAACCGATATTAGTCCGCGTATTGCCGAAGAACTCGACATTCAGAAAATCCTTAAAAAAAGTGCCAAATACTGGGATGGTGGTTATGCCATGGCCGGTCTTTTTGGTCACGGCGATGCCTTTGTTCTTCGCGACCCCAATGGCATCCGCCCTGCCTTCTTTTATGACGACGATGAAGTTTGTGTGGTGGCCAGTGAAAGGCCGGTAATCCAAACTGCCTTCAATGTTCCTTTTGAAGAAATTAAAGAGATTAGTCCGGGTCACGCTCTAATCATCAAAAAAGGCGGTGAAGCGAGCCTAAAACAAATTCGTAAGCCCGGCAAACGCACCGCTTGTTCCTTCGAACGCATTTATTTCTCCCGTGGCAATGATGCGGATATTTACCGCGAACGGATCGAGTTAGGACGTCGGGTTTGCCCCGCTATTCTTGATGAAGTTAACCATGACCTTCGTAATACCGTCTTCTCTTTCATTCCCAATACTGCCGAAATCAGTTTCTACGGTATGGTTAAAGGCATGGAAGACTACCTAAATGAGGTAAAGCGAAATAAGATTTTAAAGTTTGAGGGTGACCTCAATTCCGAAAAATTAGAGAGCCTCTTATCGATCCGACCACGAGTAGAAAAATCGCTTTGGAAGGATGTGAAAATGCGCACCTTCATTACTCAGGATAGTAGTAGAGACGAATTGGTAAGCCACGTTTACGACATTACCTATGAAACGGTTAAGAAAACCGATACCCTAGTAGTTATCGACGATAGTATTGTGCGCGGTACGACTTTAAAACAATCTATCCTAAGCATATTGGATCGTCTCGGTCCTAAAAAGGTGATCGTAGTAAGCTCCGCGCCGCAGATTCGCTACCCCGACTGCTACGGAATTAACATGTCCCTACTCGAAGATTTTGCTGCTTTTAGAGCCGCCATTGCTTTATTAAAAGAGCGTGGTATGCAGAATGTTATCGACGACACCTATGCTAAATGTGCGGCTCAAAAAGACCTACCCGATAGCGAAGTACAGAACTTTGTGAAACAGATTTATGCGCCTTTCACACCCCAGGAAATTTCGGATAAAATGGCCGAAATGCTTACTCCAAAAGGTATGAAAGCGGAAGTGAGAATCATGTTCCAAAGCATTGAAAACCTTCATGCCTCGGCTCCGGATCATACCGGCGATTGGTATTTCACTGGAAACTTCCCTACGCCAGGAGGACAGCGGGTAGTAAACAAAGCCTTCCTAAATTACTATGAGGGTAAACGCGAACGCGCCTATTAGAACAATTCGGTAAAGCTTGGCCTTATTTGCTCATGCAGGCTTTCACCGATTTATTCTTAGCCATCGATCAAAGCACCAAAACCACTAAAAAGTTAGAGGCTTTAGTGCGCTTTTTTGAAAAAGCTTCAGATGAAGATAAGGTTTGGGCCATTGCTTTATTGAGCGGTAAAAGGCCTAAGCGAGCAGTGCGCAGTGGAAACCTCCGGAATTGGACCGCCGAAATTAGCGGTCTTCCTGCCTGGCTCTTCGAAGAAACCTATCACATTGTTGGCGATCTGGCCGAAACAATCGCCAAAATTTTACCTCCTGCAGAGCACCAAGTCGAATACAGCTTATCGGATTGGATGTCTTTTATTCAGTCCCTATCTAAACTCGACCCTCAAGAAAAGAAGGCCAAAGTGCTTTGGGCATGGAATCACCTCGACCCTTGGTCTTGTTTTGTTTTTAATAAAATGATGATGGGGGGATTTCGAATTGGTGTTTCCCAAAAACTTACCGTCAAAGCCCTAGCCCAATATACCGGTAAAGAGGAGTCGGATTTGGCGCATAGGCTGATGGGAAATTGGCAAGCTGATGCGGTTGACTTCAAAACCTTGATTATCGATAAAAAAGCGGCCGATGATTTAAGTAAGCCCTATCCTTTTTATTTAGCATACCAAATAGATAGTGAAGTGGAAGAGTTGGGTAAGCCAGAGCTTTGGCAGGCCGAACCTAAATGGGATGGAATCAGGGGTCAGCTTATCATTAGAGGCGGAAAACACTATTTATGGAGCCGTGGTGAGGAGTTGATTAGTGATAAATTTCCTGAATTCGACCCTAGCCCCTCTTTAATTCCGGATGGAACCGTATTCGATGGAGAGTTATTGGCCTATCGCAATGATCAGACCCTTGGTTTTCAAGAACTACAACCACGCATAAGCCGGAAGAACCTCAGTAAAAAGATACTGCAGGAAGCACCAGTGATTATGCGCGTGTACGACTTATTGGAATGGAAAGGCAAAGACCTCCGAGAAAGGCCACAGGCTGAAAGGCGAGAATTGCTGGAACAAGTCTTTGCTGAATTGCCCGATAACCAAATATTTCAACTGAGTCCTAAAATTAGCTTTTCCGGCTGGGATGAGCTACGCGAAATTCGTAGCCGTTCAAGAGAAGAAGGACATGAAGGTATAATGCTTAAACGCAAAGAAGGCATCTATCAGGTAGGCAGAAAAAAAGGCGATTGGTGGAAGTGGAAAGTTGAGCCTCTTAGCATTGACGCGGTATTAATTTACGGGATGCGGGGCCATGGCCGACGGGCAAACCTTTACACCGATTATACTTTTGCCGTTTGGGATGGCGACAAATTGGTGCCGTTTACAAAAGCCTACTCCGGTTTAACCGATGCCGAATTTCGAGAGGTAGATCGCTTCATTAAACAAAATACCATCGAACGCTTTGGACCAGTACGTAGCGTAAAGCCCGAGCTAGTCTTCGAAATCGCCTTTGAAGGTATTCAAGCATCCAAACGCCATAAAAGTGGAATTGCTCTGCGTTTCCCCAGAATGAAGCGGTGGAGAAAAGACAAAAAAGCTAATGAGGCCAATCGTTTATCCGATTTAAAAGATCTATTGAAGCTATACCCATCCGCATCTCAATAAAATTTCGACCTTTAAGCGATGCTAAAAAGGTTTCTATTTGTCCTGCTTTTAGGCTCTTTTGCCTGTCAACAAGAGGCAAAGCCAGTAGTTAATTCCGTATCTGAGGATACCGATAGTTTACAAGTTGTCATTAATACTAATCCGACCGATAGCCTGAGCGCAACTTCGCATCAACCAATAAAACCCATAGACACTTTGGCTCCTTTTGATGGAAAGTTTGAAGTGCGTGAAACAGATAAATGGACCACTATCACTTACCCCGAGTTTAACTTGGAATTAAATGGGGAGTTTTGGCTATCCGAAGAAAAAAGAGGCGACACGCTCTTTCTGCAAGAAGAGGTGGGCGAATACATTTATGGTCGCGAATTGCGAATTTTAAAATTGGTTTCAACTTATAGTTTAAAGGCCTATCTCAGTTTAAACGAAATTATTTGGCAAACCTATGCCTATAGACCAGAAGATAGTTTAAACCAACCTGATTATGAAACCTTCAGGGATGGAAGGCATAGCTATAAAAATTGGACCGATGATCAATTTATCCCCTTTGATGAAAAGGGTAGTTTTATTATTCCAATGCTCACCGAAGCATCTTACGGTAGACCGCGGCGAGAACTTCTAGAAGCTTTAAACCTGGACACTACCAATTACCACATACCGGGTGAAATGGGCGGAACTCATATTTATTTCTACTACCAAAACAAGCCCGCTATTTACACTATTGCCTCCTGTCTTTTCCGTTTCGAATTACATGAGTCCAATAAGGAGGAGCCTATTATTCGTTACTTACAGGTTCACTTTAGCTATGGTTGTTAAACGGATTCTTATTCTCGTCTTGCTCAGCTCCTGCTCTTGGGAATACCATCGGACACATTTTGAAACCGATTTCTACAATCCCCAACCGGGAGAATTCTATAGCCAACAAGATTCTATCCTGGATCACAATCACGGGCCATGCTTACGCACGAACTACTTTATCCACCGGGGGAATTGGCGACATATGAGTGCTTGTAAGTGTCCAGAAAATTGGCAGGTAGATAGTGCATTTGACAAAAAAGGGCGTCTTTATCTTAGCCGGAAGTACCACACCAATCGCACTGAAAGCTATTTATACGACAGCACCTTGGTAATTTATTACGACCGAAGGGAAAGACCCATTAAGCAGTTTATAAACATTAACAAGCCCGGTCGCTCGGAAGAATACTGGCAGTACTTTAATGAAGACGGAACAGTAGAAGAACTTAAGCGACCGGTAATCTATCAATTGCTAGATGAATAGACCCATCGCCGATCGCAGCATCCTAATAGACCTAGTGCAAAAGAAAATGCCCTTTGGCAAATACGAAGGACGATACCTCTGCGACCTGCCAAGCTATTACCTTGAATGGTTTGCTAGCAAGGGTTTCCCCAAAGGCAGAATCGGTATTTGTCTCGAAACTTTATTCGTAATTCGCACCGAAGGTTTGCATGAAATTTTGGATGAATTAAGGGCGCGTTATGGCAAACCATAAGCTGATTGATTTAAACAATTGGCTTGAAAATTAATCCTTGTCACAAGCTTAAATAGTCGAATTTTGCTCCTTCAATGGAAGACAAAGAGAAATTAAAGGCCCATTTAGCCCTTGTGGCGGTTGCCCTTATCTATGGCTTAAATTACAGTATTGCCAAGGATGTAATGCCTGAGTTTTTACAGCCTCGCGCTTTTATATTTATTCGCGTGGCTGGTGCCGTGTTCCTATTCTTTCTCCTATATGCTTTCGGAAGCAAAGAAAAGATTGCTAAAAAGCATTGGCTGCGACTAATTGCTGCTGGGTTTTTTGGCGTGGCCGCCAACCAATTGTTGTTTTTTGAAGGACTTAATATAACTACTCCAATAAGCGCCGCGGTAATTATGACCACCAATCCCATTATGGTTTTGAGTTTATCCGCTATCTTCTTAAAAGTACCTTTAAAATTAGCCCGCATTCTAGGAATTATTCTAGGTATTAGTGGCGCCTTGGTGCTTATCTCTCAGGGTAAATCGATAGAGGCCATTTTTCAGGAAGGAGAGTCATTAGGTAATTTATTGGTAATGCTCAATGCCCTTTCCTATGCATCTTACTTGGTAGTAGTTAAGCCACTAATGCGCGATTACAAACCCCTTACGGTGATAAGCTGGGTTTTTCTGGCCGGTTTCGCCTTTGTAATCCCCTTTGGAGCGCCCCAACTTTCCGCTATCGAGTGGGTAAACATGCCGCTTAAGATTTATGCCGAAATCGGCTTTGTGGTTTTGGGTACTACTTTTTTTGCTTACCTCTTAAATATCTACGCGCTAAAGACGGTAAGCTCTACTACCGTAAGTTTTTACATCTATTTACAACCCTTAATCGCCACCTTAGCCGCCATCTCTTTAGGAACAGATAGCCTCAGGCCAAGTATGTTAATATCTGCCTTACTGATATTTACTGGGGTATATCTCGTCTCATTCTATCGCGCTAAGAAATAGCAATCATTAACTTTGCGGCCTATGAAGCCATTGTATTCCATGACCGGTTTTGGTAAAGCGATTTTGCAAATTCCGGGTAAGAAGGTCAATATTGAAATAAAAAGCCTGAATAGTAAGCAGGCTGATATTAATCTTCGCCTTTCCTCCTTATACCGACCAAAGGAGAATGAGATTCGCCAAATTATTGCGCAACGTCTCCTGCGCGGTAAAATCGATTGTAGCATTTACGCCGAGTTAACAGGATTGGAAAATGCTCCTAAAATAAACGAGGAGCTGGCCGGAGGATATATGCGTCAATTGCGCGATTTGGCGGCAGACAATGGGGTTCAGGGCGACATTATTGGAGCGGTAATGCGGATGCCCGACGTGATGCAAAGCAGCGAAGACGAGCTTAGCTCAGAAGAGTGGAAAGCCTTGGAAAACACCCTAGCCGAATGTCTTACTAATATCGAAGGCTTTCGATCCGATGAAGGGGCAAAGCTTAAAGCAGACATCGAACTTAGACTTAATAATATTGAAGCTGGCCTAGAAGCAGTAAAGCCTTTAGAGGGTGAGCGGATTGAACGGGTTAAAGAACGAATGCAAAAAGCTCTAGACCAGCTAAAGCTTGAAAATAACCAAGACCGCTTTGAACAAGAACTCATCTACTACCTCGAGAAATTTGATATTACCGAGGAGAAAGTCCGTCTAAAAGCCCATTTAGATTATTTCCGTGAACTGATGGATCAAGGTGGAATGATTGGGAAGAAACTTGGCTTCGTGAGTCAGGAGATTGGTCGTGAGATTAATACCATGGGCTCCAAAGCTAATCATGCTGATATCCAAAAGCAGGTGGTAGGCATGAAAGACGAGTTGGAAAAAATTAAAGAGCAAGTCCTCAATATCCTCTAATGGCCGATCGAAATAAGAAATTAATCATTTTTTCTGCCCCTTCTGGAGCCGGTAAAACTACCTTAGTTCGCCATCTACTGAGCCAAGAAGAACTGAGCTTAGCTTTTAGCATATCCGCTACCAGCAGAGCGCCAAGAGGAGAAGAAAAAGACGGTAAGGATTATTACTTCCTGAGCAATGAAGACTTCAACAAGAAGGTTGAAGAAGGAGCCTTTTTGGAGTGGGAGGAAGTCTATTCTGGCACGAAGTACGGGACTTTAATAAGCGAGGTTGACCGTATTTGGAATGAAGGAAAATCGGTGATTTTTGACATTGATGTGGTCGGTGGCTTAAATCTCAAAAGCCTCTATGGCGATAGAGCCTTAGCCGTTTTCGTGATGCCTCCCGACGAAGAAGAATTAGAAAGACGCTTGCGTGGTCGCCAAACCGATTCCGATGATAAAATTCGTCAGCGATTGGCTAAAGCCCGCAAAGAAATTGGACGCTCCGACCGTTTCGATTATGTTTTATGGAACCGAGATTTAGAAACCGCCAAAAAGGAGGCTTATAATCTGGTAAAAGTATTTCTGGGGAATGACTAAAGTTGGATTGTATTTCGGAACTTTTAATCCTATCCATGTTGGTCATTGTATTATTGCCCAATATATGCTGGAGTTCACCGATTTAGATGAAGTATGGTTTGTGGTAACTCCCCACAACCCACACAAAAAGAAAAGCACCTTACTAGACGATCGGCAACGATTACATATGGTCAATTTGGCCATTGGTGAACACTACAAGCTAAGGGTAAGCGACGTAGAGTTTGGTTTACCTCAGCCTAGCTACACTGCTACCACTTTAGCCTATTTAGAAGAATCTCACCCCGACCATAGTTTTCACCTCATTATGGGTGAAGATAATTTGGAAAGCTTTCCGCGTTGGCTCAACCATGAAGCAATTTTAGAGGAACATGACCTTTATGTTTACCCCCGCATTAATAGTGATGGTGGACAACTAAAGGATCATCCTAAAGTGCATATCACCGGCGCTCCTATAATTGAAATTGCTTCCACCGATATTCGACAAGCGATTAAAGAAGGAAAAGACGTGAGCTTTATGCTTCCGGAAGCAGTTTGGACCTATATCGATCAAGAGCTTTTCTACCGATAAAAAACCCCGCCGAAGCGGGGTTTAATTTTATAGTGATAAGAAAGGGCTTGTATTCCTCCCCGCCTAATCAACTATCCTATTTCAGGTGCAAAATAGTCTGAGACTACTGGCTTTGCTTGTCAGCCATTGCTTAAATTCGGTAAGTAACGTTCTTTAACAATTCTTTGATGGTGTAAATCGTGACCAGGAATCACATAGACCATAGCCGCCATATTTATAGGTCCCGCATCTGTACTGCCTTTTGCTCGCCATTGCTTTTCGGAAAGACTAGCAAAAAAATCTAAACTAGCTTGCTTCACACTTTGATACTCCTGTAGTAATGAAGCCCAGCTGCGGCGATCAGCTTCCGAGAAGCGAACGTATTCATTATGGTCAAATCCGGCCAAATTCTTTTGCTCTCCGCGCGCTAGACATAAGGCCCTGTAACTAAAGATGCGTTCGGTATCGGTAATATGGAGAAGCATTTCTCGGATAGACCACTTTCCAGCTTCATAACGATGCAGTGAGTGCTCTTCAGAAATACTGTTCCAAAATGCTAAAGAATCTTGGAGGACATTATAGCAATTCTCCAAAATTGGTAAGTCCTCCTTCAGATACTGGAAGTAGTTTTGATAATATTCTGGGTAATTCCCCGGACTAGGCTTAGATACTCTTAAGGAATCCATTTGATATCCTTGAAATTAGGTTTACGCTTTTCTAAGAATGCATTACGCCCTTCTTTGGCTTCCTCAGTCATGTAGGCCAGCCTAGTAGCCTCACCGGCAAAAACTTGCTGCCCCACCATACCATCATCGGTAAGGTTAAAGGCAAATTTTAGCATTTTAATAGACGTAGGTGATTTCTCCAATATTTCTTGAGCCCACTGGTATGCGGTATCTTCTAATTCGGCATGAGGAATACTAGCATTTGCCATTCCCATATCCACCGCCTCGTCCGCGGAATAATTACGTCCTAAGAAGAAAATTTCCCGGGCCTTCTTCTGACCAACCATTTTAGCTAAATAAGCTGAGCCATACCCACCATCAAAGCTGGTAACATCAGCATCAGTTTGTTTGAAAATCGCGTGTTCCTTACTGGCCAATGTTAAATCGCAAACCACATGAAGGCTATGTCCTCCTCCCACTGCCCAACCTGGCACCACGGCAATTACCACCTTAGGCATAAAGCGTATTAGCCTTTGCACTTCTAAGATGTTTAAGCGTGGCATGCCGTCATCATCGACATAACCTTGGTGGCCACGGGCATTTTGATCGCCGCCGCTACAAAATGAATACACCCCATCTTTAGGTGAAGGGCCTTCTGCACTTAGCAGCACCACTCCGATAGAAGTGTCTTCCCTAGCGTCTAAAAAAGCCTCGTAAAGCTCACCCACGGTTTTGGGTCGGAAGGCATTTCGCACCGCCGGGCGATTGAAAGCAATGCGGGCTACGCCATCGCCAGATTTCTTATACGTAATATCCTCATACTCCTTTACGGTAGTCCAGTTTACAGCCATTGCAATGTATTTTGGACAAAGATAAGCTTTGGAGTCTCGAAAAAAAGCCCTGTCTCATTTAGAAACAGGGCTTTCTCCCTAGTTTGGTTTGGCCCCTAAAAAATTTAGGTCATTGGCAACAATCTCGGTGATGTAACGCTTTTTACCTTCCTTATCTTCATAAGATCGATTTACTAACTTTCCTTCCAATACCAAATAAGACCCTTTCTTGACGTAATTCTCTATGAGTCCGGCCAAACCATTCCAGGCCACTACATTATGCCATTGGGTTTCGGTAATTCGTTCGCCCTTGGCATTTTTATAGGATTCATTGGTGGCTAAGGAGAACTTGGCCAACTTTCCATTGGCATCAAAAGACTTCACTTCGGGGTCGGCCCCAACGTGTCCAATTAAGGATACACGGTTTTTTAAATCAGACATGCTAAATACATTTTACATTAGACTGCTAAAATCCAGCATCTTAGCTGCTTTGCCTGAATAAAAACATTTGGGAAACGATTGATTAATGTTGTGATTCTCTAATGGCCTTACTAGAGCCGCCAGTTCCTACTAGAATAATAGCGAAGCCGGTAGCAAACATGATAAGGCTGTATATAGCAGCAGGAATCGCCATGGAGGCAGCACTTAAGGCTATAGTCGCGATACCAATGGCCATCGTGCCGTTCTGGATACCCGACTCAATGCTTATGGTTAAAGTTTGCGCATTGCTTAACTTAAATAGCTTGGCACTTAAAAAGCCTACAAACATAGTCGCCAAATTAAGGGCTAGGCTAGCTAAGCCTGCTTGTTCGAAATAAGATAAGACATTTGCCTTTTCCTTGATCAAGATTCCAACTATCACCAAGGCTAAAACTAATGCCGAAGCAATTTTAACTGGCCGCTCCATTTTATCAGCGAAAGCTTCACGCTTCGAACGAATCCACATACCCAAGGAAACGGGAATAACAATTATTACCAATAGCTGACCAAAGACTTTAGCCACGTCGAGCTGCACGCTCTGATCGGAGGCCATAAAATAATTTAGGGAGAAGGAAATAATAATGGGTATGGTGAATATGGTGAGAATACTCGCTATGGCGGTTAAGCTTACACTAAGGGCAGTATCCCCTTTGGCCAAATGGGTTATTAGGTTAGAGGTGGCTCCACCTGGACAAGCGGCAAGAATCATCAAGCCTACCGCTAAACTAGGTTCCAAATGCATGAAATAGGCTAGAGAAAAGCCAATGAGCGGTAATAAAATTAATTGGTTTACTAAGCCTAGAATTATTGCCTTGGGATATTTCACTACTCGGGCGAAATCGGCCGGACTTAAGGTTAGACCCATCCCAAACATGATGATAAATAAGGCTCCAATTAATACGATTGCTCCCGTAGAATCCATATTCTAATTTTTTGAGAATTTAGGGAAAAATTGTTTGTTGTCGCTTAGTGTGCCACTCGCCTAAGCAAGATATAATACCTTTGAAGGGTGAAAAAATGGATTGTCCTCATAGCATTTTTTAGCAGCATTATTGAGCTCTCGGCTCAAGTAGACAGCAATTGGATACGGATCGAGCATCATTGGTATGGTGCCCGCTTTTTCCACAATGAGCAGCCTATTGCCATGAGTGATTTAATCGAAATTAGTGAGGGGCGTTTAAGCAGTAATGCCTTGTTTCGTAAGGCTAATAATCGACACGACTTCGCCCGGTTTAGTCAGGCTGCGGGTGCTTTCCTCATCCTTTACCCCATCGTAAATCAAGCGATCGGCAGAGAGCCAAATTGGAATATGGTTTACATCGGAGCCGGACTTTGGGGCCTTTCCATTCCCATTGAATTAAGCTCAAGACATTTGGCCACTCAGGCGGTGATGCTTTACAATAAGCAATCAAAGCAAGAAGGAATAAAACTGGATATTGATCCACTGCGGTTTCGAATAGCATTGCGATTTTAAATGGAGAAAGTAGCACTGATTGAATTCGGCAATTCGCATGATGAGGTGGTTTATCCACAATATCTATTTCTAAAAGAGAGTAGTGATTTCGAACCCGTCCTCTTTTTTTCAGAAGCTTTAAAAAATCGCTTGTTTGGATACCCAGAGGAAGAACTGCACTTTATAAGTGCTGAACCCCGTGCACGCGATTTTCGAAATCTCCATCGAACTCTTCGGAAGCTTGGAATAAAAAAGGTAGTTATAAACACCGCCAGTGGGAAAAAGGTACGCAACTTCCTCTGGTCAAGCGCAAGCCTAAACTTCGAGTGCTATGGGGTGCTTCACAACCTGCGAAAATTGGAAAAAAGCACTACGCAGTCACTCATAAGCCTTAGGCTAAAGAACTATTTTCTATTGGCCGATTACCTCAAAGAAAAAGCCCAGCTCCTTAAACCCAAATTAGCCTTTGAAAGCTTCAAAGCCCTTTGCCTTCCAGCACCGAGTATTAGCGCTAATTTGCAAAAGCCCGCTGATGAAACTTGGATCGTAGTGCCAGGTCAAGTCGAATATAAACGGCGCGATTACCTAAGCCTCTTGGAAAGTCTGGAAGACATGGAACTGGACCCCGGATTGCGTTTTATCCTTTTAGGTAAATCCAAACATTCGCACGGCAATGGACCTGAATTAAAGCGGGAAATCCATCAGCGAAAGCTGGAAAAACATTTTATCATGTGGGACGACTTTGTTCCTAACGATGAATTCCAAACTTATTTGGCTCAGGCCGATTTTGTTCTGCCCTTAATTCACCAAGGGCATGAGAGTGCAGCACTGTACAGCAAGCAAATTTCTGGCGCATGGAATATGGCCTTTGCTTATCGGGTTCCTTTGCTGATGGATGCTTATTGGTCTGCCTTTCCCGAATTTAAAGGAGCTGCCCAATTTTACCAGGCGCATGAATTGAAAGAAATCTGGTCGATACTGGAAAAATATAAGTCGGGTCAGTATTACCAATCAACTCTTTGGGAAAAAAGCCATCAGGCGAAAGCTTACCTCAACTTCCTAAAAAAATAAAGCCCCTTGCTAAGCAAGAGGCTTCGAGGATGAAACAAGTATAAACTTATTTGCGAATGCTGAGTTTGACGGTTTTGCTGTTTTGCTCCGCGTCGGTAATATTGATTAGGTATATCCCATTAGGAAGGTGTGTAAGGTTAAGCTCAATCTTCTCTTTGGCATTTAAATTATGTGTCTGACTCATTAATAGCTCACCACGTATTGATTGCACTTTTAAGCTATACTGCCCTGGTCTATCAAACTCAATAAAACCTTTCCCTGAGGTCGGATTGGGGTAGACACTAAAGGTTTCTAAGTCTGATTCCCGAAGATTGATCGTGGGGTTAGCCACAATTAAGCGGTAATGGGGCGCTTCAAAGGTGGTGCTATTGGAGAAACCACTAAACCAGCTGCCATTGGAGTTTTGGAAAACCGAGGCATAACTAGGCTGATTCCAGTTGGCGCTATTTGCAAATCGTATTACTCCATCGGTGGCATTTGGAAACAAACTGGCAATCACATAATAGGTACCCGCGTCCAATTCTAATGGCTCACCCTGACCATCCTCAAAGGAGAAATTAACCAAATTACAAGGTACGGATCCATCGAAAGAGAAAACCCGCGTAAACTTTGGAAGTGTTCCGCCTGGGAAGCCAGCGTTAAAAGCAAAGCCGGCTGAGTCGTAGATAGCTATTTCCATATCGGCGGTACTATCCGTTAAACAGCTCATTTGAATCTCAATTCCCTGTAAGTATACTTTACCTTGGTTTCCGGCGGTATCGGGATCTTCAAGGTTAAAAAGCGTACCAATAGCAATCATACCATTGGTGCCGGTATTGGTGCCAAAGTAATTATCTGCTACCCCATCATCAATACTATATTTCGGTCCTACAAATAGGTTAAAAGTATCGGCTGTAGGAGTCGCAGCCTGACTAATACTGTCGGAAATAGCTTTGTAAACTATCCTGTAGTCTCCATCAATTGCTGGAGTCCAGGGGGCGGTGGTAAGGGTTGTGTAATAGGCCGTGTCGTAAGCGTTTAAACTTGCTACCGGCGGAGACAATACCGTAGTAACCAAATTGTTATTAGCATCGATTACCTCCACTGCTAACTGCACATTTGTTTGGGCATTGGTGCCGTAGTTGTAGATATTACTATCGAAGGTGATAGGCACTTTTTGTTTGCCGGCCAAATGCATGTATTTGGGGTAGGATCCATCCCCATCAAAAATTACGTCGTGGGCAGGGGCTTCGCCCGTGGTGCCTGGTGCGGTGGCACGCACGAAAGTGAGCAAATTGGCAGGTGGCGTTAGCAGCTCAATATCATCAATCATCCAGTAATAGCGACCCGAGCCATTGCTGTTACTCACGGTGCCATCAAAAATAAATTCGAGTACCACCTCACTTTGATTAGCGACTATACTAGAAATATTGGTACGGTAATAAGCATTACTAGGGGTAGAAGAGTTCACCGGCACTTCATTGGCAGGAAAAGCCTCTACTGTGTCTGAAAAAGTGGCGCCTCCATCCGTGCTAATGGCGACATACCAAGCCGATTGAAAGCGGCGGGCGTACATGTAAAAGCCTAGCTCAGCGCCATTATGTGCGCTTAAATCGATGGTATCTGTACGCAGCCTACCGATATGCGGAGCCGGTACTGTACCCTGTCCATTTGTTGCACGATCTCCATCGGAATGAAGGTAGTCGGAGTCAAAAATCATAAAACCGTTGGAACGTGTCGGAGAGCTAATGGGAGAACCTAGGTTTCCAGATTGATTAGGACCAGCCCAACAACCGCGTGAGCCTACCGAATCGGGAGGCGTAGTATTGGGTCCACGGTATTCCCATAGGGCCAAGGCCGGCGTGCCATTCTGAGTCCAATCTTGAGGAATGCCATTGGCAAAATCTTCAGACCATATTACCGTGCTAACGCCAGATTCTGGTCGGTCTTGATATTTCACCAATTTCGGCTTAATCTCCTGATAATCTTCGGAAGCCTCAAGTTTTGGTAAATTTTGTGCGTTTAGGCTCAGGCTTAAGCCTAGCCCTAGAATGAAGAGGTAGTTTTTGGTCATACGTTTTAATTTAACCTCAGGAAATTAGAAAATATTCCTTTCCAATTAACAGAAGCTTAGATATTTAACATACAATACCCAGCTTTAGCCATCGACCAAATAGAGCATTTGGATCGCTTCGAGTCCAAGTTAAAGGAAAGCCTAAAACTTATTATGTCCAAAATCGGCCTACCCGAGGCGGAGGCTTTGGTTTAACTAAAGCATACCACCTAGTTAGTCAGTTGGGCGGAAAAATGTACATCGATTCACCTACCCAAGATAAGGGAGGCACGAAAATTAAACTAGTAATCCCCTTGCCTAAGAAAGACGGATAAATACTTTCAATGCAAAGTAAAAAGGTCTAGATCAAAGTGATTATAAGTGCTATTTTTACGCTTAATCGCTAGAAAGAAAGCTTTGCAAAAATTCCTAAAATCAGCCGCCCAATTTGTCTTACGTTCCCCCAGGCCACTGCACGAAATCAGTGTTGTGGTGCCGAGTCGTAGAGCGGGCCTGTTTTTTCAAAAAGCCCTTAGCGAAGAATTAAAGCAGGTGGCAATTGCGCCTAGGGTTTTAAGCATAGAGGACTTAATCCTCGAAATAAGTGGCTTGCAATTAGATTCCCAAGCGGCACTTTTCTTTAAACTTTTTGAAGCCTACCAAAGCAGCATTCCTGAAGCTGAAGCTTTTGAGGAGTTTAACAAGTGGGGAAGGATGCTCCTGCAGGATTTCAACGAAATTGACCGACATCTGGTAGAAGCAAATGATATTTTCGCCTATCTGGGAGATGTCAAAAGGATTGAAAATTGGAATCTAGAACCTGGTGAAAGTGATGCCTTGCTCGATAGGTATTTGGCCTTATGGCCTAAACTGGCTCTCGTGCATAAGCACTTTACTCAGGCTTTATTAAAGGAAAAGCTAGCCTATCAAGGCTTAGCCTATCGAATTTTCTACCAGGAACTTGAGCAACAGCAAGGACAATTAGAAAAACAGTTTGGGCATTTTTACTTTTTCGGCTTTAATGCGCTCAATAAGGCGGAAGAAAAGGGATTTGAATTCTTATTTGACATCGGTCTAGCCGACTTCTTTTGGGATGTCGATGAATATTATCTAAAAAACCCCAAGCATGAAGCGGGTTTATTTTTGAGACAATCCAAACTTTTCAAGAAGCTCGAAAAAAGCGGTAAGCTTCATGGCATTCATCAAAAACTAAAGGAAAAGGAACGAAATATTAACATTATCGCGGTTTCCGGTAAAAACCTTCAAGCCTATATCGCCAATCAGGAAATGGGGGAAATTGCGGTGGAAGAACAGTCGAACACCGCTTTGGTAATGGCCGATGAAGAATTGCTGAAAGGGATTCTCAACAACTTACACCCTGGAGTTAAGAGCTTTAATCTTAGCATGGGCTTAAGCCTTAAAAACTCGCCTCTAGCGGGCTTCTTTGAACTGCTACTGGATTTCGCTCTTGAAGCGGAGAGAAGTAATCGAAAAGACAGTAAGGGACAGCCGCGCTTTAGCCATAAAAAGTGGAATGCGCTTTTATCTCACTTTGTTTTACGGCGTTTTTCAGCCCAACAAATTCGGCTTTTCGAAGCTTGCCGGTCTCAGCTCATCCAAGAAAATGCCCTATACCGCTCCTTGGGAGAATTGGAAATTGAAAATGCTTTAGCCCCCTTGCCGAAAGAGCTTTTCGTAAAGCATCATGAACCTCATGATTATTTTGGCTTGCTAGCTCGCTTCTGTTTAAAGTTTCATGAAAATAGTCCGCAGGATAAGTATTTAAACGAAGCGCTTTTTGGCTTTTATCAAGTTTTTAATCAGCTCGAAGCCCTATTAAAGCAATATCCTTACATCCAGAACTTTGAGCAAAGCCTGCCTTTTTTCCGCGATCTATTAGGCGATTTAAGCATGGACCTCAGGGGGGAACCGCTGTCTGGACTGCAAGTGATGGGCATGCTTGAAACGCGCCTCCTGGATTTTAAACGGCTTATTATTACCAGCCTAAATGAAGGTGTGCTTCCGAAAGGAAAAACTGAAAACAGCCTTTTGCCTTTCGATGTAAAGCGAAAGTTTGGCTTACCCACTTATTTAGAAAAAGACGCCGTTTATGCCTATCACTTTTATCGCCTGCTACACCAGGCCGAGGACATAAGTCTACTCTATTCGACTAGTGATGGCTCCCTGGGTCTGGCGGAAGCTTCACGCTTTATCAAGCAATTAGAATTGGAATGGCCCAAATACAATCGCAGACTTAAAATCCGCACTTTTAATGCTACTGGCAACTCGAATACTTTAGCACGCCGTGAGGATAGCGTGGATAAGACACCAAGCTTAATGAAGCGACTGGAGGAGATGGCGGCCAAAGGATTTTCGCCCACTGCCTTAATTCAATATTTAAAAGATCCGGTAGACTTCTATTACGAAAGGGTTTTAGGCTTAAAGCCTGAAGAGCAAATTCAAGAAGATTTAGAGCTGCCCCTACAAGGAACGGCCTTACACCAATGTCTCGAAAAGTATTATTCCGAACCTAATCCAGAAGACCCCGAGCAAAGACAACCGCGCACTCCAGCTGCGGAGGACCCTATTTATCACAAATCGAAGCAGGAGTATAAAGAAGATTTGAAATTGGAACTAAAGACCTTAGTACCAGGAGCCGATTTAGACCAGGGGCCAAACTACCTAATACTAGAGACCATGAGCCAGATGCTCTACTCTTTTATGTGGCAAGAGTCCACCCTAAATGCGAAAAAGCAAGATTGGAAAGTTCTGGCAACCGAAGCTAACTTAGAGGGTGCAATCGCTTTAAAAAGTGGCCTAGAAATAAAGCTGAAAGGTCAGGCAGATCGGATTGATCAACAAGGCGATCTCTTTCACATCATCGATTATAAAAGCGGTGCCAAAGGAAGTAATGACTATAACTTAAGTAGCCGAACTTTTGACTCTATGTCACTAGAGGCTTTTGTAAAAAAACCATATGCTTTCCAATTACCGCTCTATACCTATTTGTTCTATAAAGCTCAGCCACAAGACGCGAAGGTAAAGGCCTCCATTCTTTCTTTGCGCAAAGCCAAATCAAACCCCATTAGCATGAATTTGGTGGATATACGGCATTTCGATAGCTCGAATGTGGAGTACTTTGAAGCCATCCTAAAAGAGCTAATGGAGGAAATTTTTAATCCCGATATTCCCTTCAAAAGGAGAGACAATGAAAATTAAGCTTAAGGACATAGAAGCGGCCCGCACTAGAATCAATCCCTTCATTCATCGTAGCCCGGTGCTCAGTAGCCGACTCTTAAATGAAATAAGTGGTGCAGAGCTGTATTTTAAATGCGAAGGTTTTCAAAAAACGGGTTCTTTCAAAGCACGGGGTGCTACTAATGCTGTCCTAAAGTTGGATGAAAAATTGGCCCAGAAAGGAGTAGCCACCCATAGCTCTGGAAACCACGGGCAAGCTCTTGCTTGGGCCGCAAAAAAGAGGGGAATTCCAGCCTACATTGTAATGCCCGAAGATGCACCGGCGGTGAAAGTAGCCGCGGTTCGAGGCTATGGTGCCGAGCTTATTTTTTGCGAGGCTAGTCTGGCAGCTCGGGAAGATGGTCTAGAAGCAGTTATCGCTCGCACCGGAGCCACATTTATCCCGCCATATAATCATTACGATATTATTGAGGGGCAGGCCAGCGCTGCGGCGGAACTTATTGAAGATGTTTCCAATTTAGAAACTATAATTAGCCCTGTAGGTGGAGGTGGCCTCCTTGCTGGAACGGCCTTGAGCGCCTATTACTTGAAGGAAGATATAAAGGTGTATGCCGCTGAGCCAGCTGGAGCTGATGATGCCTTTCGTTCTTTTCATAGTGGTGAACTAGTACGCTCCCACCAACCAAACACCATTGCCGATGGCCTTAGAACTACTCTTGGCCCCTTGAACTTCGAGATAATCAAAGACCTCGTAAGTGATATATTCCTGGTAAACGACGATGAAATAATCGACGCTATGAAGCTCATTTATCAGCACTTAAAAATTGTAATCGAACCTAGCTGCGCGGTACCCTTCGCGGCTATTCTAAAAGAAAAAGACCGATTCAAAGGTCAAAGAATCGGTCTCATTTTAAGTGGTGCTAATGTCGACTTACAAAAACTTCCTTTTTAAAGGTCGTAACGTACTCCCAGCATAACATAGCGTGGTAAAACGTTGTAGGCCGTAGTGCTAATTAAGTTTGCACTCAGGGCGTCTTCACGTATAAAGCTAGTATTCAATAGGTTTAAAGCTTCAATGCTAAAAATCCAAGGACTATCTTGACTCTGATACTCCAAGCTAGCATTTAAGAAGTCGAAAGAAGTTCTTTGTCCGCCCGGATTACCATAGTTATTATAACGGTAATCGGCTCTAAAGACATAGTGCTTTAAGAAATACCAACTAAGCTCAATACTGGGGACGTGGTTGGTAAAAGTGCTGGCACTTCTCGCTCCGCTGTAGTCGTTTTGCGTGTAGGTATAGCGCAGGTCGATATTAGGATATTTCTCAAAATTTGTTCCTATGCCGGCACGATAAGACTGACTAAAAGTATTGTTGGTATTCTCACGTCCGTTCACCAAGTTATTTACGGTGCTATAACTCAGGTTAGCGCGACTGTCTACTTTAAACCACTCGAACTTACGAGAATAAGATGCAAAGCCAGTGAGGTTCTCGTTAAAGCCATTGGCGTTAATTGGACTAAAGACCTGCTGTAGGCCGAAGTATTGTACTTGATTATTGATTGGGTCTAGACTCTTGCTGTAATTTAAACCTGCAAAAATGGTAGTGAAGTTAAAGAGGTTAAAATCGCGGTAGATAAAGCTAAGGTTGTGAATGCGCGCAAAGTTAAGGCTGTCATTACCCGTTAATAATGAGTTATAGGAGCGTACGATTAGTCCATCCATGATCTGATTAACATCGTTAAACTGTGCAGACATATTGTAGCGCAGGTCAATACCGCGACTAGAACTAAACTCATAGCGTAGCAATGCGTCGGGCAATAACACCTGATAATCTCTCCGCTCATCCATTCCCGCTTGCTGGTCACGTACCTGATAGTAATGGGCATTTAAGCCCGGACGAAAAGTGAATTTGCCAAATTTGGTTTTATAGTGCACCCCGGCAAAACCATCTAAAAGACTAAACAAAACCTCATTTTGTAAGCGGGCATCATTAAACTCTTGACCTCCATCATCGATATTGCCCTCGGCCAAACGATTGCTGTAATCTTGCGTATTGTATACACTACCAAGGTTAAACTCGATGTGATTAAATTTATTTAAGACCCAGTAATAGCTAGCTCTGCCTTCAATACTCTCACTGTTCACTAAACGCGTTTGTAATAACTTGTAGAGCGAGGAATCCTGGAAAGCAAAAACGTTTAAAAAGGGAATTTGCGCAGATTGCATCGCAAACAAGGGATCTTGCTGCTTTCTTAAATGTTGCAACTCTACCGCAAATACATCCGAACCTAAATTTTGAAAGAATTCCAGGCTCTGTTGCATAGACCAGGGCTTTTGCTGCTCCTGAGTAGCAAGGTCATTACTAAAATTGAAATCACTAAAACTACTGAAGAGTCTAGAGGTGTTAAGCTGATCGGAGTACTTTACGAAAACATCGTAATTTAAATAGGTTTGATCGCTCGGCTCATAGGTAGCCGAAAACTTTGATAAAATGGCTGTAGAATGTTGGTGGTTTTCTGTGTTCAACTGCTCCTGGGCATCGTTTAAGCTATCGAGCCCAATATAGGTTCGGGTAGTAGCATAGGCACTCGAAACTACATTATCACTTGCAATCACAAAGCCCGATAAACTTAAGTCCTTGCGCGGGTTATAGCTAAAATTAGCCGCTCCAAATCGACCGATTACCTCATTAGCGCGATTATTCTGCCCCAAGGGAATACCTAGGTCATCCTGAGCAAAGTTGAAATTAAAACCCGAACGGCTACTTAACTGGCGAAAGCCACCGCTAAAACGGAAGTAATCGCGCATCGTAAAGGCAGCCTGACCAATATTATTTACATCACCAATAAAGTTAAAGCTTGCTTTAGGCGTGTAATAAAAGGAATTACCGTGGGCATAATACCGTTCTGGATCGCCACCTTTCACTTCGGCATCACCAAACCAAAGGTTTTTCTTGCCTTCCTTCAACTTAATATTCAAGGCAATTCTATCCTCAGAACTAAGACCTTGTAAAGGCGAAATTTCCTCGTAATTGCGCAGCACTTGCACCTTGTCTATGGCATCGGCAGGGAGGTTTTTCGTTGCCACTTTCGTGTCGCCGTCGAAGAATTCCTTGCCTTCAACCAAAACCTTTTCCACCGTTTTGCCTTCTACTTTTACCTGACCATCTTCATCGATTTCGAAGCCTGGTAATTTCTCCAAAACATCTTCGAGCTTACGTTCTTGCCCATTGGTAAAAGCATCTGCCTTATAACTAATGGTATCGCCACTAACTACAATGGGCATTTCCTCCACTACTTCCACTTGATCGAGAAGAGCTTGGTCTTCTATTAAACTTACTGCCTTGAGGCGCATGGGCTCTGACTGGGCATCTACATTTAAAGACTGGCTAAGGCCCTTGTAACCTAAATAAGAATACTTAATGAGGTATTGCCCCGGCTCTAACTGAAACCTAAACTGACCCTCACTATTGGTAAAGCCATAAGTAACCATAGCGGAGTCTTGTGCCGAAAGCACCAAAACATTGGCCATTTCTAAAGGCACATTTTCGCTGCCTAAAACCTGACCATAAACATCTCTCTTTTGTGCAAAGGCTGAAATGGAAACTAAAGCCAGGGTCCAGCTCAAAAGCAGTTTTATCATGACTAGCGCTTAATGGTTATTTCGAATCCCCCGCGGCCATGCCCATTGTTGCGGCCCTTCATCATACGCTGCATTTCCTGCATCTTTTTCTCGGCCATTTCTTCAAATTCGGCACGAGTCATTTCATCCCCTTCACTAGGTTCTTCTATTTCCTTTTCCTCTTTGGTATTAATGGCCACCTTAGTGCATAAAATGGTAGTCCCATCATCATTAACTTCAAGGATTAAACCTGGCAAACCCTGGTACTTTCCCGGACCATGGTTTATTGGTACTTGCATCGTGTACCAAGCGGTGATGTAAGAGGTGTCTACTCCGGCACTATCTTCCATTCCACCGCCATCCTTGGTTTTTATAGTCATGGTTTTACGAACCTGCATAGCGGTAGCTTTATTGCAGATATAATTTCCAATGGTCTTGGTCTCTGAGCCCAGTTTCCAATCAAATTGCTCCAGACTATCTTTTACTAAAAACTTTTTGCCAAAGAACTCCGTGGCATCGGTATAACGTTGCTCTTGGTTATTCTTATAAAAAGTACCGTTTGTACCGCCTGTGAACATGGTCATCATGCGCATTCCCCGAGCATTTCCCGATTCTTTATCCAACTCAATCACTTCCTTATAAAGGGATTCGTTGCGGTTAAACTCTAGGCTAAACTCTTTTTGCATGGCTTTGGCCATCCGTGCCTCAATGGCTTTTTTACGTTCCGGTGGAATATCGTCGGGAAGCTTAATATCCATTTTCGAGGCCGTTTTATAGGTAGCGCTGCCACTAATTTTTTGGGCATTTAAGCTTAAGCTGAAAACGACAGTGGCAAAGGCAAGTACTAGTTTGTTCATATTCTTGATATCGCTAATTGGAAAAGCCAAATATCACGCAATGCGCGCACAGGCCTTGTTAGAAGCTTGTTAAAATGAAAGGTTTAAAGGCTTGGTGCATTTTTTAAATAATCCGCCAACAAGGTACTAAGCTTTTGATCACCCTCCGCTTGGAGTGCACTTTGTTTATGGTGTCGAATTACAGAAATGGCTAGTACTTCTATTTGCATATGGGCGGCAGCAATTGCCTCCATGCTAGTGCTCATCCCATATACATCAGCTCCAGCTATTCGATAGAAATTTCGCTCCGCCGGACTCGGACAACTTGGTCCCGCGTGGGCGAGGTAGACTAATTCCGGTAAAACATTAAGTCCCTTATCCTTAATTAAGTTTTGAGTAAACCTACGTAGGCGTGGACTGTATAAATCCTCCAGGTCGGGAAATCGGGGCCCCAAGTTTTCGAAGTTATAGCCCCGCAAAGGATTATCAGGAATTAAGTTTATATGGTCCTTTATTAAGCCCAGCGAACCCTCTGCCAATTCGGGCCTCAAGCTCATCGCCGAATTACTAATTATTAATTCCTTTAAGCCTAAAAGCTTTAATACCCTTAGTGGGTGTATAATTTCGGAAGCTTGATAACCTTCATAATGGTGGTAGCGACCTTTCATCGCTAATATAGACTGGGCATTCAATTTGGCCTTTATTAGGAAGCCTGGCTCATCCATGGTGGCAGAAGGGAAGTGGGGAATTTCGCTATAGGAGATTTTCTGTACCTGTTCTAAATGGGCAATAAAATTGTGAAAGCCGGTTCCAAGAATTACCAAGCGAGGAGCCGAATTAATTCCTTTCCGCTGCAAGAAGGCAGCGGTTTCTTCGATTTGATGTAGATCAATCTGTACCACCTATCAAAGGTGGCACAATTTTGAATCAAAAATTATGATTTAAATCACCAGCTTACTTAACTCTTTGAGCCAAGATGTCATTCAAGCGATTGATGTCGATCGGCTTGGTGATGTAATCGACCATACCTGCTTCCAGAAAGCGTTCGCGGTCGCCGTCCATCGAATGAGCAGTAAGAGCAATAATAGGTGGAGCCTGATCTCCCATATCCGCTACAATGGATTTAGTTGCCGATATGCCATCCATAATTGGCATCTCGATATCCATGAATACCAAATCGTACTTAGTTGCCTTCACCGCTGCCACTGCTTCTTCTCCATTAGAGGCAAAGTCTAAAGTGAGGTTATTTCTCTTAAAAAGAAGGTCAGCTAATTTGCGGTTGATCTCATTATCCTCCGCCATTAACAATTTCGGTTGACTGCTCATACTTCAAATTGGAGCTCAAATCTACTACAATTGCTAAAATTGCGGAGGTTTTCAAATCAAAAGTCGATATCGACTACCAGACAAAGGCTTAACTAGGCCTTCCAACTCTAGGGCCACTAAACGGCTTAAAACTTCTGAGGGCCCTAATTTACTTGCATGGCAGAGCCAGTCGAAATCTTTAACGGTATTGTTTTGCCCTAGTAAATCTACCAGATCCTGATCTTGCGCCGACAGTTGCATCTGCCTTGTTGCCGCTTTGGGTCCCTTCCCCTGCTCCCAACGAAGCACATATTCCAAATCCTTAACCGACTCGAGCAGGTTAGCTCGGTGACTTTTAATAAGCAAATTACAACCAGCCTTACTTTCCTGACCCGGCATGCCAGGAACAGCAAAAACATCTCGATTGTAATCATTCGCATATTGGGCCGTAATGAGGGCCCCGCCCTTGCGCGCTGCCTCCACCACCAGTACTGCATCACTCAAGCCCGCAATTATTCGGTTGCGCTTCGGGAAATTTTCCCGCTCAGGCTCAGTCCCACTGAGAAACTCACTAACTATCGCGCCCCCTGCTTCTACCACATCTTGAGCCAGCTTTTTGTGCAGGAAAGGATATACTCGATCCAATCCATGCGCAACCACCGCTACATTATTTATCCCATTTTTTAAAGAGGAGCGATGCACAGTTCCGTCTACGCCATAAGCCAGACCGCTTATTGTTAAGACTCCATAAGAAGTAAGATCCCCACAAAAAGACTCGATAAATGCCCTTCCCTCATCCGTCATTTTGCGGGAACCCACTATCGCCAAAGCGCGACTGACATTTAAATCGGCCTCTCCTTTTTGAAAAATTACAATAGGCGCATCATTGGCATTGCGCAGTCTGCGCGGATAAGCGGGGTCTTTTATATAATGTGCTATCCAGGCCCGCTTTTCCAAAACTTTAAGTTCTGCCTCGGCTCGATGTAGGGAAAACGAACTATTTATGGCCTTTATCCTTTCTCTTCCTAAACCTTCGATGGCCAGTAAGGCCTCCTTCTTTTCCCTAAAAACTGCGCTGGGTGAGCCACATTGCTGAATTAACTTTCGCGCTAAAATGGGCCCGATACCATCGATCTGACTTAAAGCAATTGCGTGTAATAGAGTTTCTTGACTTGTTTCCATGCTAATTAATCGAGCCGAAAATAGCTTCCCTAGCGGCTTTAAAAGGAATTTTAGTATTTTCGTAATTGCTTAAAAAGCGTATAGTCTTGCAACACACCTTAGATCATTACATAGGAAATCTGCTTTACGCACACGAATGTGTGGTGGTACCGGGCTTTGGAGCCTTCCTTACCCGTAACTATTCCGCCGAGATAAATGCGGCTACGCATATGTTACGCCCTCCATCTAAAAGAGTGGTGTTCAATGCGCGTATTCAAGATAATGATGGTCTTCTTGCGCAGCATATTGCTAAAGTTGAAGGGAAGAGCTACCGCGCCGCTAATGAAGGAATTGAAATCGCCGCTAGAGGCTGGAAAAAATCCTTGAGAGCCGGCAGAAAAGTGAACCTTTCTGGCATCGGTCGCTTGTATATCGATGACAAAGGCAAGCTGCAATTTAACCCTGCCCATGATGTTAATTATGACATCTACTCCTATGGTCTAAATATCTTTAGAGCAAATGCTATGGAAAGAGAGCAAGAGATTAAGCGAAATGTAAATAAGGCCATTGAAAAGCATCAGAACGATACCGCTAAAAAAGGGGTAAAAGTAAGTTCAAGTGCTCCAAAAGCCACAAAAATAAATTGGGTTCGCTGGACGGCCACTTTAGGACCGGTAGCTGCGCTATTGGTAGTGGGGGCCTATTTCTATCAGCAGAATCCGGAAAGTTTAGATGACCTAGGAGCTAAAATCACTACAGTTTTTACAAATGAGGATCAGCCTAGCGACCCTAGTCAGCTTTCAGAGACCAATGAATCGAGTATTGGCTTTAGTACTGCCAATCGTCTTAACAAGAACTACGGTCCGGAAGACGATGTAATTTCCGAGCAACAAGAAGAAAGCAAAGCGGAAAAACCTTCAGAAGCAGCGAAGGAAGAGAAGGTATCCACTGAAGAAAATAAAGACCTTAGCCCGGCGCAAGAAAACCTAGAGAATGCAGAGGAGGAGACGCCTAATATGCCTAATCTTTCTGAGCTAGCTAAAGATGAAAACTTTGAAATTCGTCAGAAGCCACTCTACAATGTAAAGCAGCGCCCAGGAAGTGAGGGAATGAATATGGATACCGAGCAAAGTCCGGACCCATGGTCGCCCAAAACTTCTACCAAAGAAATCGAAGCGCAAGTCCTCCCGAAAACGGCTACCGCTCTACCCCTTAAAGAAACAAAGCAGGAAGAGGCGGTGAAACCAATACCAGTGGAAGCGGCGAAAAAGCCAGCGGTGAAAATGGCCAATAGCCAAGAAATGGGTAGCATTCAAATTATTGTGGGCGCCTTTTCTAAACTTAGTAATGCCGAGCGTTATACCGAAGATTTACAAGCCAAAGGTTGGGACGCCTACATTTATAAAAGTGGTCGCTTAAACCGTGTAGCCATTGGTAAGCTTAGCAACCGTGAAAAAGCCCAAACGCTCTTAACCAAGGTTAAACAAGAAGTTAACTACCAAGCCTGGATAAACATCCAGTAATAATGTAGCTTTGCCAAAAATTTGGCATGAAAGCTAAGACGCCTGCAGATTCATTAACGGTAATGACCGAGATCGTTCTTCCGAACGATACCAATAATCTAAAAAATCTTTTTGGAGGCCAGCTATTAAGTTGGATGGACCGCTGTGCGGCAATTGCAGCGCATCGTCATTGCCGTCGAATTGTTGTTACCGCCTCGGTAAATAATGTTTCTTTCAATAAGGCCATCCCCCAAGGGGCAATTGTAACTCTTGAAGCGAAGGTATCGAGAGCCTTTAGCTCCAGTATGGAAGTCTTTGTAGACGTATACATCGAGGACCAAACGATTTCTGGAAAGAAGAGCAAAGCCAATGAGGCTATCTATACTTTTGTGGCCGTAGATCAATTGGGGAATCCTATCAATATTCCGCAAATTGAACCCCAAACTGAAATTGAAAAAGATCGCTTCGAAGGCGCACTACGTCGTCGTCAATTGGCCTTAATTCTCTCGGGTAAAATGAAGCCCTCCGAGGCTAGCGAACTCAAAGCTCTCTTTTTAGAGGAAGACGGCGAGTAAATAGATAGCAATAGGGCCCAAAGCCAGACTTTCCTTTAACCAGCGATTTTCGATACTCTGCACCGCACGCGAGGCAAAAAAAGCGTAGGGAAAAATACCTAAGCTTAGCCAGAGGCCTTTATTGCCCAGACTTAGGAAAGCGACAAAAGCAAAAACAAGAATCAATAGCCAAAAGGCTAATATGCGCTTCTGTTCATTGTTATAGCGAGCAATCCCCGAAAAAGACACAATCACTGAAAGGAGTAAATGGACTCCTATAGCCGGCACACTGTACAGTGCTACTCCTTTTAAACTAGGCCAATGCAGCTCTAAATTAAGCCAAGACTGGCCCAAATTGGCCATTATATTGGTTTCAAAAAAGAAGTCAATGCTAATGGTGAAATAAAGCACCGCCCCATAGCCCAAAAGGAGGGATAAAAAACTCCGCAGATCTAATCCTCCGAAAAAGAGACCAAGTAAAAAGGGCAAAAAGAGAAAATACAAACCCTCCTTTTCAAAGAATGAAAATAGGGCGATAAGCAGGGCCAGTAGAAAGTTTAAACGCACCAAATCTTGTTTGGGTAGGATGGCGCGATAAGCACTATGCAGCACTAAAAATAAAAAGGGTAAGGCTAATATATAATGCGCATAGGGCCATAAGTAATAAACAAAAAGGAGCGCCACAAAGAAGTAAATCCAATAATAATAAGCGGACTTAAAGAGGTGTAGATTATTTTGCCATTCGCTAAAGCTGAAGCTAAAAACCATGGCCAATATAAAAAGGCAGCTAAAGTAAAAGCCTCCGCTCATTAAGGGCCAAGACCAGGCTGAATTGGGGTACCACTGCACGGCACTAAGAGGCGTCCACCAATAAAGTGCAAGCAGGAGTGCCGACAGAAGAGCGGCATTTACCAAACTACGTGGTCCGATATTATCAAAGAGTCTTGCGAACATCCCGGCTTTTTAGCTACTTTTGGAGCCTCAAATATTTTGCTATGCAATTTAAGGATCTAGTTTACGCTTTAGGAGATTTTTTCACTTGGACTTTCGGCCTTTTAACTGCCGCGGAAAACATCCCTAATATTTTCTTCTCCTTGGTGATCGCCGGTTTATTCCTTTACTGGATGAAAGAAATGGCGGGCCACGCTAAGAAGGGCGAAAAATAAAAAGCCCTTTTTTAGAGGTCAAAGCCAATATCCTTGCGGTATTGGATTCCCTCATAACAAATTGTTTTAGCTGCTGCATAGCTTTTGCTTAGAGCAGCTTCTTTTGTTTCACCCCTTCCGCTCATAGCTATTACACGACCACCATTGGTGAGTACCTTCCCGTTCTCCTGTTTGGTACCTGCATGAAAAACCAGGGCATCATTCACATTTTCGAGACCGGTAATTTCCTTACCCTTTGGATAGGATCCTGGATATCCTTCCGAAACTACCATTACCGTAGTACAAAAGTCCGTTGACTGCTCCATTTTCTCAGAGGCTAAATTCCCATCGGCTGCAGCCCTTAGATGCTGTAATAAATCGCTTGCCAATCGAGGCATTACCACCTCCGTTTCGGGATCACCCATACGTACATTGTATTCGATGACCTTAGGCTCCTCACCTACTTTGATAAGACCGAAGAAAACAAAACCCGTATAGTCATATTCTTCGCCCGCCAGGCCTTTAATGGTGGGAGCTACAATTTGCTCCTCTACCTTTTTCATTAGAGCTTCGTCCACAAAACTCACCGGTGAAACAGCCCCCATACCACCTGTATTGGGACCAGTATCTCCTTCGCCAATACGCTTATAGTCTTTGGCCACTGGCAAAATATGGTAAGACTTACCATCGGTTAGGGCAAAAACCGAAAACTCAATTCCGTCTAAAAACTCTTCGATCACTAAAGTTCTGCTGGCATCACCGAATTTACCCCCAAGCATTTCCGCCACTTGCTGCTTGGCTTCCTCTATATCATCGATAATTAACACACCCTTACCCGCAGCTAAACCGTCCGCCTTCAGCACATAGGGTGCCTTTAAACCCTCTAAAAAGGCCTGCGCTTCGGCAACTTCGCTGGCCGAAAAGCTCTGGTAAGCGGCGGTTGGAATATTGTATTTCGCCATAAACTCCTTGGCGAATTTTTTACTGCCTTCTAATTGAGCGGCATTTTGATCGGGTCCAATAATGGCCACTTTCTTCAATGCATCATCCCCTTTAAAGAAATCTACGATCCCGGCAACCAAAGGCGCCTCGGGGCCCACCACCACAAGGTCAATTCCCTTGTCTAAAACTAATTGCTTTACCGCAGGAAAATCTTCGGGGGATAGGGCAACATTCTCAGCAATGGCATTGGTTCCGGCATTCCCTGGTGCTACATAGAGGGCTTCACAATGGGGACTCTGACTTAATTTCCAGGCGATTGCGTGTTCACGGCCACCGCCACCTAATACCAATACTTTCATTGCTCTTGAATTTGGCGACAAAATTAAAATTTAATCGCGGCTAGTCGGCTTATTTTGAAGCCGATTCAAAGGAATTAGACAAATATTCTTTTGTGGCTTAGGGATTAAAATAAAAACTACTTTTGCCTCATAATTAATTGCATAATCTATGTCTGCAAAGTACACCTCTCAAATCAACGCTTTCATGGATATGGTGAAGGCCAAGAATGGTCACGAACCAGAGTTTTTGCAAGCGGTAGAAGAAGTTGCCGAAGCAATCATCCCTTTCGTTGAGGAGCACCCCAAGTACAACCAAGCTAAAATCTTGGAACGCATCGTTGAACCAGAACGCGTAATTATGTTCCGCGTGCCATGGATGGACGATAATGGAAACCCTCAAATTAACCGTGGTTACCGAGTTGAGTTTAACTCCGCTATTGGACCTTACAAAGGAGGTCTTCGTTTCCACCCATCTGTAAACCTTTCGATTTTGAAATTCCTAGGTTTCGAGCAAATCTTTAAGAACTCACTTACCACTCTTCCTATCGGTGGTGGTAAAGGTGGTTCCGATTTCGATCCCAAAGGAAAATCAGATAACGAAGTAATGCGTTTCTGCCAATCCTTTATGACCGAATTACAGCGTCATATTGGTCCGGATACCGACGTACCTGCCGGTGATATCGGTGTAGGTGGTCGTGAAATCGGTTACATGTTTGGCCAGTACAAGCGCCTACGTAATGAATTTACCGGAGTATTAACCGGTAAGGGCATTAACTGGGGCGGTTCTTTAATTCGCCCTGAAGCAACCGGTTACGGTGCGGTTTACTTTACCGTTGAAATGCTAAAAACTAAAGGCGAATCAATCAAAGGTAAGCGCGTAGCTATTTCAGGTTCTGGAAACGTGGCCCAATTCGCTAGTCAAAAAGTACAGCAATTAGGCGGTACCGTGGTAAGTTTATCTGACTCTTCAGGTCACATTTACGCCGAAAACGGTATTAACGAAGAAATGCTTGACTTTGTAATGGAGTTGAAAAACGTTCGTCGCGGCCGTATCCATGAGGTTGCGGATAAATTCGACGGCGTTGAGTTCCACGCTGGTGAGCGCCCTTGGGGCCATAAAGTAGATATTGCCCTTCCTTGTGCTACCCAAAACGAATTGGATGGCGAAGACGCTAAAAAGCTTTTAGCTAATGGCTGTATGGCTGTATCTGAAGGCGCTAACATGCCTAGTACTCCTGAGGCTATCGCTGCATTCCACGAGGCTAAAATTCTTTTTGCCCCAGGAAAAGCAAGTAATGCTGGTGGTGTTGCTACTTCGGCTTTGGAAATGGCACAGAATAGTCAGCGTTTAAACTGGACTGCCGAGCAGGTAGATTCTAAATTACGTGAGATCATGACCAATATCCACGAAAATGCTCGTAAATACGGCACCGATGCGGAGGGTTATGTAGACTATGTGAAAGGCGCCAACATTGCCGGTTTCGTAAAAGTAGCCGACGCTATGTTAGACCAAGGTTTGGTTTAAAGCCAATCTTCATAAAACAAGCCCTGTATTCTTCTTTGAATGCAGGGCTTTCTTTTTTTGGGGCATTTACGGGCTATTCATTACAAATCCGGTCGCCCTCGCCACTGTTCCCTAATCGCTTGGCCGGGCTTCCTTTGGTCGCCAGCCCGCGAAAGTACACAGGGCTTGGCCGCTCCGGGTTTTCCATTCCTATCCCTAATGCAAAATTTTGCACCTTAGTACTGTGAATGCCCTCCGGAATATCATCTATCTGCTATTGGCTTTGGTGGCCCTATCCGCTTGTAAAAGCAAAGCCTACCTCCATCAAGGTGAAAAACGCATCACTTTCGCGGATAGAGAATGGCAAGTTAAAAGCGGGGACTTTAAGCGCGGACCTGGTAATAATTACTTTGGGACCAGCAGCAAAAACCTTTATGTAGACCACCGTGGCTTCTTGCACTTAAAATTGGCTCCAGAGAAAGATCGTATCTATTGCGTTGAAGTTAACACCGTGGATACGCTTGGATACGGTCGCTATACCTATTCAATTAAAGGAAACTTTCAGCATTTTGATCCCAAAGTAGTTTTGGGCTTATTTACTTGGGATCATTCCAGCTTCGATACCCAGGCCAACAGCGAAATCGATATCGAGTTTTCGCAATGGGGCTTCCCCTTAGCAGAAAGTATCCTTCATTATTCCGTCCACCCGGTTGCTTTGGAAAGACTGCATTTAGAACGAACTTTTTCATCGGCTTTAAGCCCTAGTACCCTAAGTGGTATAACTACCCATATAATGGAATGGCGCGATACCTCAATTAGTTTTTACGCCTACAAGGGTGAAGAAGTAAGAGAGGAGGCTCTTATTGAGAGATTTCATTACAGCTTTCGCAATCCCGCACGGGTGAAATCGGCCGAAGGAAAGCGCTCGGACCCTATCCGCGTACCTAAGCCGGGCGGTGGCGTACAGGCTCATATCAACCTTTGGCTGCTAGGCCCACAAAAAGAATTGGAGCAAGAGGCTCCTGAAATAATAATTAGAGATTTTAGCTACGAAGCTTTCTAGTCTTCTTCGCGCTTCAAGACTTTGGGAACGCGGAAATAATCCGTGTCTTTATCCGGTGCATTTTTAAGCGCTTCATCTTTACTGATCACCTGCTCTACTTCGTCTTTGCGTAATACATTACGCTCATCACTCATGTAAATTAGAGGTTCTACTCCTTCGAGGTCGAGCTCACTAATTTTGTCGACAAAACCAAGAATTTTGTCCATGTCATTCTGCATGTCCTCAATTTCCTGAGCACTAAACTCCAAACGCGCTAAATGGGCCAACTTCTCTACCTCTTCTTTGGAAATTTTCATAGTGATTTATTTCTGTTGCAAAGATTGCAAAATAATCCGGTAACATTCCTTTTGCAGGCGCACCGCTTCCTCCTGACTATCATCTTTGGGCTCCATAAAGGGCATTACATCCACCCTTAAAGTGCCGGGCTTACCTCTAAAGTTATCATAAGGTAAGAGGCGCTTGCAGTCGTGAAAAGCAGCTGGGATTATTGTTACGCCTTTGCTGGCTGAGAGCCTAAATGCCCCGCTTTTAAAAGGGGCCAATAAGATATCTCCGCGTGGCGCCATCCCTTCCGGGTAAATGCAAACGCCTAGGCCTTCTTCCAATTTCTCGGCCGCCAATTGATAGGTTAGTTTACGGCTACTAAGACTGGAGCGATCTACTAAGATGTTGGTGCGTTTGTAGAAGTAGCCAAAGATGGGCAGCTTCGAAAGCTCCTTTTTACCGATAAATAAAAAGGGAAAAGGAAATACCACCAAGGTGAGCATAATATCGAGCATGCTGGTATGGTTGGCACAGATAATATATTGCCCGTGAGGATCTGGCCTTTGGGCCCAATTTACCTTAACTCGGTAGCCCATTAAAAATAAGACGATCCGCGCCCAAATACGTTCGTAATAGAAAAACTTCAAGTAATGTTTCGGCGAACTAGAGGCCCAAAGTATAAAGGGTAATACCGCCATTATGGCGATAAAAACCGCTATATAAAACCATACTCGGTATAAAGGTGCTAGAATATATCTCATCGTGAACCCGGCAAAAATAAAATAATGCACGCTCTTGCCGACGGGCTTCTTACATTTGTGCCTCAAAATTGAAAATTAACATGGCGCGCGTCTTAACTGGAATTCAAAGTAGTGGTATCCCACACCTCGGAAATGCCCTCGGAGCAATTGAACCAGGCATCGAGTTATCTGCAAACCCAAAGAATGAGTCGTTTTTCTTTATCGCCGACCTACATTCGCTGACCTCAGTGAAAGATGCTGCCAAGCGTAAAGAAAGTGTTTATGCCGTTGCCGCAGCATGGCTAGCCTTGGGCTTCGACGCCGAGCGCAATTTCTTTTACCGCCAGAGCGATATTCCAGAAGTCACCGAACTCAGTTGGTATTTGTCCTGCTTTACTCCTTACCCCATGTTGGCCAATGCCCACAGTTTTAAGGATAAAAGTGATCGCCTAAGCGATGTGAACGCCGGACTATTTACCTACCCAGTACTTATGGCGGCCGATATTTTATTGTACGACGCGGACCAAGTGCCGGTGGGTAAAGACCAAATACAGCACCTAGAGATGACTCGTGACATGGCCGGGGCTTTAAATCATGCGGTGGGCAGCGAAATTTTGAAATTACCGGAAGCAGTAGTGCGCGATTCGGTTAAGACCGTACCCGGGACCGATGGTCAAAAGATGAGTAAGAGCTATGGCAATACCATCGACATTTTTGCCTCGGCAAAGGCTTTAAAAAAGCAGGTAATGGGTATTCTCACCGATAGTACTCCCCTAGAGGAGCCCAAGGACCCAGACACCTGTAATGTATTTGCTTTGTACTCTTTGCTAGCCAACGAAGAGCAAATTGCTGAAATGCGCGCAAACTACCTTGGTGGTAATTATGGCTACGGTCATGCGAAAAAAGCTTTATTAGAACTTATCCTAGATATATATGAGCCTGCGCGTGAACGCTACGATGCCCTCATCAATAATCCTCAAGAAATTGAAGCACAGCTATTAGCAGGAGCCGAAAAAGTTCGCCCTATCGCGCAAAGCGTACTAAAAAGGGTAAAAGACAGCTTGGGCTTTTAGTCATTAAGCTTTAATACCGCCAAGAAAGCTTGCTGCGGAATCTCAACGTTTCCAACCTGACGCATGCGCTTCTTACCCGCTTTTTGCTTTTCAAGTAATTTACGTTTTCGCGAGATATCGCCACCGTAACATTTGGCAGTTACATCCTTACGTAAGGCACTTAGCGTTTCACGCGCTATAATTTTTGCCCCAATAGCAGCTTGAATGGCAATCATAAACTGTTGACGCGGAATTAATTCCTTCAACTTCTCGCAGATCTTCTTACCAATATCGTATGAATTGCTGCGGTGAATTAGCGCTGATAAGGCATCAACGGGCTCGCCATTTAGCATTACATCTACTTTAACCATATCGCTTTCGCGATAACCCACGGGGTGATAATCGAAGGATGCATAGCCGCGGGAAATCGATTTAAGTCGATCGTAGAAGTCAAATACAATTTCTGCCAAAGGCATATCAAAGGTCATTTCTACCCGTTCAGAAGTTAGGTAAACCTGATTTTTTAGCTGACCTCTTTTTTCAATCGCTAAGTTCATTACCGCGCCCACATAATCGGCTTTTGTAATAATCTGCGCCTTAATATAAGGCTCTTCCATGCGCTCCATTTTTGTAGGATCGGGAAATTCGGAAGGGTTATTTACGATTACCTTACTATCTGGCTCCTTCTTCATGTAAGCATAATAACTTACGTTAGGTACCGTGGTAATAACGGTCATATTGAACTCGCGATCCAAGCGTTCTTGGATAATCTCCATATGAAGCATACCTAAAAAGCCACAACGGAAACCAAAACCTAAGGCCGCTGAAGACTCGGGCTCAAAGGTTAAAGACGCATCATTGAGCTGTAGCTTTTCCAGGGAAGCGCGTAATTCTTCAAACTCCTCTGTATCTACGGGGTAAATCCCTGCAAACACCATAGGTTTCACATTCTCAAAACCTTCAATAGCGGCCGAGGCGGGACGCTCGAAGCTGGTAATGGTATCACCCACCTTCACCTCTTTGGCCTCTTTGATTCCGGAAATGATATAGCCCACATTACCGGTTCCGATTTCTTTGCGAGACTCTTGACCAAGTTTTAAAACCCCGATCTCATCGGCGTAATATTTACTACCGGTGTTCATGAACTTTACCTGCTCACCCTTGCGGATTTTCCCGTTTACCACTTTAAAAAAGGCCTCAATGCCTCGATAGGGATTATAAACGGAATCAAAAATTAAGGCTTGTAAGGGCGCATCTGGGTCTCCCTCAGGAGCAGGAATGCGCTCCACTACCGCTTCCAAAATGTCGTTAATGCCTAAACCAGTTTTGGCGGATGCCATCAAAATATCCTCTTCCTCGCAACCGATAAGGTCGATGATCTGATCTTTAACCTCGTCGGGATTAGCACTCGGAAGGTCAACTTTATTCAAAACTGGAATGATTTCCAGATCATGTTCAAGCGCTAAGTATAAATTTGAAATAGTTTGGGCTTGAATACCTTGGGCCGCATCAACTACCAAAAGGGCGCCTTCACAAGCGGCAATGGCTCGTGAAACCTCATAGGAGAAGTCAACGTGTCCGGGGGTGTCAATTAAGTTTAGCGTGTATACCTCGCCATTGGAGAGGTAATTCATCTGAATAGCGTGACTTTTAATGGTAATCCCTCTTTCGCGCTCTAGATCCATGTCATCGAGCAACTGATCCTTCTTTTCCCGGTCGGAAATAGTCTGCGTGTGCTCTAAGAGTCGATCCGCCAAGGTACTCTTGCCGTGGTCGATGTGAGCAATGATGCAGAAATTACGGATCTCCTTCATCTTCATGGTGGCCAATTTCAAATTTTTGCGAAAGTACGTAAAAGCTTAATGCAGACTATATTATTCTCAAGTCCTCTCTTAAACACATTGAAACCATCCTTTTACTTATTAGGGGGCCCTAAGCTTTTGGATACTTGGTTCTAAGCCTTACTTTTACTTTTCAAAGTTCTAATCTATGAATATGAAAAGATTATTAGGCCTTTTAGTTTTTGTGCTTTTGGCGAGTTTTTCGTCGGAGGTAAAGGCTTCTCACTTTTCGAGTGGTGAGATTTATTACCGCTGGGCACCGATACCCACCGACTCTAGTCGCTACGAGGTATTTGTGAACTGGTACCGTAATAATGGCGGTATTCCTATTACTCAAACTACGCAAACAGTTTGTATTACCAGTAGCTGTTTTGGTAACGTAAACGGAACGCTTAACCGCTTGATGCCTCCGGCAGGTCAAGCTTCCCCCAACGATAACAATGGTGGCTGGATTGTACCAGGGCTAGACGAATGTGCTAATGCCTCTGACCCTTCCTATAAAGACTTATCCGTACACAAGTTCTCGGGTTTTGTTTCTTTACCTGGTCAGTGTGGTGATTTCAAGTTTACGGCTAGTGCGGTGTGCTGTCGTGACGTTTCCACTAACCTATCCACCTCGCCCAATATGTATTTGGAGGCCAAGTTGAACAATACTCTCGGGGAAAGCTCTTCTCCTGAGATTCAGGCACCTGCAGGTAAAGCCTTCTGTTTGACCCAGCCTGGCGCGAAGCCATTTGAGTTTATTCAGGCGGCTATTGACCTCGATAACGATAGTATCCGCTACCGTTTTGGTCATCCTCAGTCAGGTAACAACTGTGGCCCTGGTGCGAATATTCCTTTCTCAATGGGCTTTACCGTGAACTCTCCATTCCCTAGTTCTACTGGTATCGTGATTGATCAACAAACCGGTATCTTCCGCTTTAGCCCTTCACAGCAAGGTTCCTATGTGGTAAAGATTGTAGTAGAAGACTGGCGTTTTGATCCGGTAACCCTGCAGTGGTTAAACATCGGTGAAACCGTACGTGAGATTCAGGTTCCCGTTACCGCTAACTGTAACCCTACTTCATCCTCTGGTCCTCGGGTATCGATAACTGCCGCTAGCAACAATGCCCAGCTTCAGAACTTTACTCAGGCCGACATCGACTCGATGAAGACGCAGTACAATATGGCCTACTTCTTCGGTGAAGACTCCATTACCAATGGCGTAGCCACCGTGCACCAAATTCCTGTATTCCAAGGTTACAACTGCTTCGACTCTTTAGTTTCTATCGAGTTTAACAATAATGTTCGTTGTGCTTCTGCCACGCCAACCGACTTCCGTCTGATTGGTCCTGATGGGGTAGCTCGTCCGATTGTAGAAGTAGAGACCAACTGTCAGTTCCTGGTTTCTCGTAACCTCGACTTAGTATTAAACCAACCGCTTGATGTGGATGGTAACTATATCCTTCAGATTCGTAGAGGTAATGACGGTACTACCCTCCTTAATGAGTGTGGTATTGAGCTTCCCGAGTTCTACACCTTCATTATCCCTGTAAGTGGTTGTCCGGCGCCCACCTATCAACTCGATGGGCTTACCGTAGAGCGCGATTTGGATGTGCGTCTCGATTGGTCGGGTAATGCCGCCCTTAGTGATCCTTCTATCATTGCTACTTTCAACTCTTGGAATATCTATCGTGCCGACTCAGGTGTTCGACCTATGAGTCTGGTTAAAGTTATTGATGACCCTAATGCCCGTTTCTTTGTAGACAGCTTTGCCCCCAATGGTTTTTATGTAGACAACTATGTATACGACTACCAAGTAATGTTGGTGTACAATGGCAAGGGACGTGAGCTTACGCGCTTCTGCTCTAACATGCGCCTGCGTATGGATAGTGCTAAGTCTACCAATGAAGCCAACCAGGCTAATACCCTAGCGCTTTACTGGAACCATTACAACTGTATGCCTCCCGCTTCACGTACTTACGATGTATACCGCGGTAAGCTGGATACCTCCAACCTGCGGGTAAACTGGAGCTTCCTTAGCAATACTTCCGATACTTCTATTACCGTGAATGTGCCTAAGGCCGATAGTCTTAATGAAGGTTCTTACGCCATACGCGTAGTAGCTCGTAACCCCAATGGTAGCGGTGCCCGTACCGACTCTTCCGAGTCGAACTGGTTCTACTACGGTATCTCCTACTTCCCACCGCCACCACCCCCACCAGATCTAGGGCCAGTATTGGTACCTAACATCATCACCCCCAACGGAGATATGATTAATGATCGTTTCTACATCGAAAAACCGCTTAACAGCGACAAGCAATACGAAAAAATCGTGCTTAGTATCTTTAACCGTAATGGTCAGCGCGTTTTCCACGACGAAAACTTCCAAGACCGTAACACCCAAGCCGATGGCTGGGATGGTACTAGCAACAGCGGACAAAAGCTAACCGATGGTGTATACTTCTACATCCTCGAACTCGCTAACCCCGCTACTGGACAAAATGAAAGCATGCAAGGTAACCTTACCATTAATGCCGGCATTAACTAAGCCTACCCTTGCGATAAATACCCAAAAGGCTCGTCGATAGACGGGCCTTTTTCTTTTACTAATTAAAAGTGGGCTTTATTTTTTTTTCCCATTGTTTACCTGAATAGCCTTCTTACTTTTAGCCTCTAAAGATTAAGGCATGAAAATTTTTAAATCACTAGGTTTTTTAGCAATCGCTCTGCTAGGTCTTCTTCCTGGCTCCGACCTAAAAGCCTCTCACTTCTCTAGCGGTGAGATTTATTACCGCTGGGCACCGATTCCTACCGACTCTAGTCGCTACGAGGTATTTGTGAACTGGTACCGTAATAATGGCGGTGCGAATATTACCCAGACCACGCAAAATGTATGTATTACCAGTAGCTGTTTTGGCAATGTGAACGGAGTCCTAAACCGCTTGATGCCTCCTGCAGGGCAGGCCTCTCCTGGCGATAACAATGGTGGCTGGATTGTTCCAGGGCTAGACGAATGTGCTAATGCCTCTGACCCTTCCTATAAAGACTTATCCGTACACAAGTTCTCGGGCTTTGTTTCTTTACCTGGTCAGTGTGGTGATTTCAAGTTTACCGCGAATGCGGTTTGTTGTCGTGACGGGTCAACCAACCTTGCGGCTTCTCCCAATATGTATCTAGAGGCCAAGTTGAACAATACCCTAGGGGAAAGCTCTTCTCCTGAGATTCAGGCACCTGCAGGTAAAGCCTTCTGTTTGACCCAGCCTGGCGCCAAGCCATTTGAGTTTATTCAGGCGGCCATTGACCTCGATAATGACAGTATTCGCTACCGTTTTGGTCATCCCCAACAGGGGGTAAACTGTGGTCCTGGTACCAACATTCCCTTCTCGGCAGGTTTTACAGTAAACTCTCCATTCCCTAGTTCTACTGGTATCGTAATCGACCAACAAACCGGTATCTTCCGCTTTAGCCCTTCACAGCAAGGTTCCTATGTGGTAAAGATTGTAGTAGAAGACTGGCGTTTTGATCCGGTAACCCTGCAGTGGTTAAACATCGGTGAAACCGTACGTGAGATTCAGGTTCCCGTTACCGCTAACTGTAACCCTACTTCATCCTCTGGTCCTCGGGTATCGATAACTGCCGCTAGCAACAATGCCCAGCTTCAGAACTTTACTCAGGCCGACATCGACTCGATGAAGACGCAGTACAATATGGCCTACTTCTTCGGTGAAGACTCCATTACCAATGGCGTAGCCACCGTGCACCAAATTCCTGTATTCCAAGGTTACAACTGCTTCGACTCTTTAGTTTCTATCGAGTTTAACAATAATGTTCGTTGTGCTTCTGCCACGCCAACCGACTTCCGTCTGATTGGTCCTGATGGGGTAGCTCGTCCGATTGTAGAAGTAGAGACCAACTGTCAGTTCCTGGTTTCTCGTAACCTCGACTTAGTATTAAACCAACCGCTTGATGTGGATGGTAACTATATCCTTCAGATTCGTAGAGGTAATGACGGTACTACCCTCCTTAATGAGTGTGGTATTGAGCTTCCCGAGTTCTACACCTTCATTATCCCTGTAAGTGGTTGTCCGGCGCCCACCTATCAACTCGATGGGCTTACCGTAGAGCGCGATTTGGATGTGCGTCTCGATTGGTCGGGTAATGCCGCCCTTAGTGATCCTTCTATCATTGCTACTTTCAACTCTTGGAATATCTATCGTGCCGACTCAGGTGTTCGACCTATGAGTCTGGTTAAAGTTATTGATGACCCTAATGCCCGTTTCTTTGTAGACAGCTTTGCCCCCAATGGTTTTTATGTAGACAACTATGTATACGACTACCAAGTAATGTTGGTGTACAATGGCAAGGGACGTGAGCTTACGCGCTTCTGCTCTAACATGCGCCTGCGTATGGATAGTGCTAAGTCTACCAATGAAGCCAACCAGGCTAATACCCTAGCGCTTTACTGGAACCATTACAACTGTATGCCTCCCGCTTCACGTACTTACGATGTATACCGCGGTAAGCTGGATACCTCCAACCTGCGGGTAAACTGGAGCTTCCTTAGCAATACTTCCGATACTTCTATTACCGTGAATGTGCCTAAGGCCGATAGTCTTAATGAAGGTTCTTACGCCATACGCGTAGTAGCTCGTAACCCCAATGGTAGCGGTGCCCGTACCGACTCTTCCGAGTCGAACTGGTTCTACTACGGTATCTCCTACTTCCCACCGCCACCACCCCCACCAGATCTAGGGCCAGTATTGGTACCTAACATCATCACCCCCAACGGAGATATGATTAATGATCGTTTCTACATCGAAAAACCGCTTAACAGCGACAAGCAATACGAAAAAATCGTGCTTAGTATCTTTAACCGTAATGGTCAGCGCGTTTTCCACGACGAAAACTTCCAAGACCGTAACACCCAAGCCGATGGCTGGGATGGTACTAGCAACAGCGGACAAAAGCTAACCGATGGTGTATACTTCTACATCCTCGAACTCGCTAACCCCGCTACTGGACAAAATGAAAGCATGCAAGGTAACCTTACCATTAATGCCGGCATTAACTAAGCCTACCCTTGCGATAAATACCCAAAAGGCTCGTCGATAGACGGGCCTTTTTCTTTTATGGCTTTTGGCCTTTGCCTTTATTCTAATACTAAAAAAGCCCCTCACAAGGAGGGGCTTTTGTTATTTTGGACTTTCGCTTAGTCTTCGTACTTAAAGCTTTCCATAAACTTAGTGGTATAATTCCCGGCGATATAGTCGGGGTCATCCATTAAAGCACGGTGGAAAGGAATGGTAGTTTTTACACCTTCAATTACGAACTCATCCAAAGCGCGGCGCATTTTATCAATAGCCTCTTCGCGCGTTTGAGCGGTAGTAATCAATTTAGCAATCATTGAATCGTAATATGGAGGGATTGCATAACCAGCGTATACGTGCGTATCTAAACGTACCCCATGGCCTCCCGGTGCATGGAAGGTGGTAATCTTTCCAGGACTAGGACGGAAGTCGTTGGCTGGATCTTCTGCATTAATACGGCATTCGATAGAATGCAATTTGGGCTCGTAATTCTTACCTGAGATTTTTACCCCTGCCGCTACTTTAATCTGCTCACGAATTAGATCATAGTCGATTACCTGCTCGGTAATAGGATGCTCTACCTGAATACGGGTATTCATCTCCATGAAGTAGAAGTTGCGGTGTTTATCCACCAAGAACTCAATGGTTCCAGCACCTTCGTATTTGATGTATTCACAAGCTTTCACCGCGGCTTCTCCCATTTTCTTACGCAAGGCGTCAGTCATGAAAGGAGAAGGAGTTTCTTCAGTAAGCTTTTGGTGACGACGTTGAATAGAGCAGTCACGCTCAGATAGGTGACATGCCTTTCCGGTTTGGTCACCCACCACCTGAATTTCAATATGGCGAGGCTCCTCGATTAATTTTTCCATGTACATGCCATCGTTACCGAAGGCCGCACCAGCTTCTTGACGGGCACTTTCCCAGGCCTTTTGGAGCTCTTCTTCCTTCCAAACAGCACGCATACCTTTACCACCACCACCGGCGGTAGCTTTAAGCATCACGGGGAAGCCCATTTCCTTTGCCAGCTTTTGCGCCTGTTCAAAAGACTCTAAAAGCCCGTCCGAACCAGGAATGGTAGGCACACCGGCTGCTTTCATAGTAGCCTTAGCGCTAGCCTTATCACCCATACGGTCGATCATCTCTGGGCTAGGCCCGATGAACTTAATACCGTGTTCGGAACAAATCTTTGAGAATTTTGCATTCTCAGAAAGGAAGCCATATCCGGGATGGATAGCATCGGCATTGGTAATTTCCGCTGCCGCAATAATGTTGGGGATATTCAAATAGCTTTCGCTACTTGCCGCCGGACCAATACAAACCGCTTCGTCGGCAAAACGCACGTGCAAGCTGTCTTTATCGGCCTTTGAATAAACCGCTACCGTAGAGATTCCCATTTCCCTGCAGGTACGAATAACCCGTAAGGCAATTTCTCCGCGGTTAGCGATGAGTACTTTCTTAAACATAGGCTATGTTTTGGTTAACTAGGAAGGGTCTACCAAGAACAAAGGCTGGTCGTATTCTACTGGAGACTGATCATCTACCAATACTTTTACGATTTTACCAGACACTTCGCTTTCGATCTCGTTGAATAATTTCATCGCTTCGATGATACAAACAACGGTACCTTCGCTTACCTCATCACCAACGTTTACAAACAAGTCTTTATCTGGACTCGGACGACGGTAGAAAGTACCGATCATAGGTGATTTAATAGTAACATATTTTGAGTCATCCTCCGCAGCAGCAGGAGCAGCTGGGCTTGCCGGAGCTTCTGGCGCTGCCGCAGCAGGAGCTGCAGCTGGAGCTGGAGCAGCCGCAGGAGCGGCAGCCATTTGAGGCATGCTGATAACCTGAGTGGTGTTCTCGCTGTTTACAGCTGACTCAGTTTTAATATTGATTTTAAAATCTTCGGTTTCGAGGTTAACCTCAGCGGCACCAGAACGGGCCACAAACTTTATAAGATTCTGAATTTCTTTTAAGTCCATGGATGGTGTGTATTAAATAATTAAGGGTGCAAACAAAGCTAAAAAATTTTACTTGGGGTCAAGTGCCCACTTTAAGTAGATGGCTCCCCAGGTAAATCCTCCGCCAAAAGCGGCAAAAACAAGATTATCGCCTTTTTTCAATTGCTGCTCATAATCCCATAAGCACAAAGGCAAAGTTCCATTTGTTGTATTTCCGTATCGATCTATATTAAGCATTACTTTATCAGAATCAAGTCCCATCCTTTTTGCGGTAGCGTCGATAATACGCTTATTCGCTTGGTGCGGAACTAACCAATTTACATCGTCGGAAGATAAATTATTTCTTTCCATGATCTGAGCACTTACCTCAGCCATGTTCGTAACGGCAAATTTAAATACCTGCTGACCTTCTTGGTGCACGAAGTGCTGACCAAGCTCAACGGTTTCTTTAGTAGGAGGATACATAGAGCCCCCTGCCTTGATGTTCAAGAATTGACGTCCGATACCATCGGAGCGTAAAATACTATCCTGTACCCCTAAGCCCTCTTCATTTGGTTCTAGGAGCACCGCGCCACAGCCATCGCCAAAGATTACGCATGTGGTACGATCACTGTAGTCGATAATAGAGGACATTTTATCGCCCGCTACAATTAAAACCTTTTTATAACGGCCCGATTCAATGAACTGTGCGCCGGTAGTAAGACCAAAAAGGAAGCCCGAACAAGCTGCCTGTAGATCCATACCAAAGGCCTTATTCATGCCCATTTCACTAATTACAAAGGAAGCCGAGTTGGCCACTGGCATATCCGGAGTAACCGTACAGAAAATCACTACGTCAATTTCGTCGGGACCAATACCGCGTTTTTCTAAAGCCTCGGTAGCGGCTTTTATGCCCATGTGTGAAACACCTTTACCTTTTTCTCTAAGGATACGACGTTCTTTGATACCGGTGCGAGTGGTAATCCATTCGTCGGAGGTATCCACCATGGTTTCAAGCACCGCATTGGTTAATCTATATTCGGGAAGATAGCCCCCTACTGCGGTTATTGCTGCTGAAATTGCCATATTAAATGGTGCTAAATGCTGGTTATTTGCTGAACAAAATTAGCAAGAGCAAATGACTCGGCGCTTAATATCATGCTTTTTATTGCCTCAGGGCCACTTGCACCATGGGCTAAAATAACATTTCCATTGATGCCTAAAATCGGTGAACCTCCATATTCCTCATAGTTCAAACGATCAATAAATGGATCGGAAATTCCCCTCTTAGTTGCTAAATTGTAGAAGGCCTCAGTTTGTTTTAAAACCATATTTCCAGTAAACCCGTCGCAAAGAATAACATCAAAGTCATTATCATATAAATAACGGGCTTCGAGATTACCGCCAAAGTTGGACTCTCCTTCTCGCAATAAACTATGTGCTTTCTGGTAAAGCAGATTGCCTTTGCTAGACTCCTCACCGGTGTTTAAAAGCGCCAATCTGGGCTCGGCAATATTTAATACCGATTGGGCATAAGCCTTACCGAGTTTAGCAAACTCCAGGAATTGCTCGGGCTTGGCGTCTACATTTATCCCTACGTCGAGCACCACCATTTTACCGCCGTTTAACTTTGGAAACACCGATACAACGGCTGGGCGACTAATACCAGGAATAGGTCCCAATACTTGCATCGACGCCACCATCATTGCACCAGAGTGGCCCGCTGAGGCTAAAACATCAATAGCGCCCATTTTGAGGGCTTTAAATGCGCGTAATAAGGTGCTGTCCCCCTTTAACTGAAGCGCCTTCACGGGATGCTCATGCATACCAATCACTTCGGAGCATCGGTGACTTTGCCAGTTACCTGAAGGGAGGTTCTGAAAATCCTCTTCTAGACCGAAGAGGTGGACTTGGGTTTGGTTCTGAAGTAGGGGTAATGCTTTTTCAAGCCCCTCTAAAACAGCGGTGGGAGCATAATCGCCCCCCCGTAAATCGATTCCGACTTTCGTCATCATAAAAAAAGGCAGCTTTTAAACTGCCTTATATTGTAAAAAAGCTATTGCTTAGGCAGCAGCCTCTTCTTTTTCCATTACCACTTTACCCTTGTAGTAAAGTTTTCCCTCATGCCAGTAGGCACGGTGATACAAGTGAGCTTCACCAGTTACTGAACATACCGCTACAGTTGGCACCTCAGCCTTGTAGTGAGTTCTTCTTTTATCACGGCGAGTTGAACTTTGTCTGCGTTTAGGATGTGCCATTTTTCAAATATTTAGTTCAATAAATCTTTTAATTTATCCCAACGAGGATCCGTATCCTCATCTTTTGGTTCTTCTTGATTTTGGGGACTTAAGCTTTCCAAACGTTCCAATACCTCTTGACCCTTCTTTCCGGCTTCCACATCGGGGTGAACTACTTTTAAAGGTTTGGCCAAAACGGCCATCTCATAGAAATACTGGGCTAAATTAAAACGGTGCTCACCATGCGGTAAAACCAAAAGGTCTTCTTCCGTATCGTCATAGTCTTCCCCGAACTTCACTCTTAAATCACTTTCAGCGCTAACTGGTAGCCAAAACTTCTCATCAGTGATATCACAGGGTAACCAAAGCTTACCGTTTAATTGTAAAACTAAGTCAAATTGCGTTTCGCGCTTCTGCATCTTCGCAATTCCTTGCAGTTTTACTTTTTCAAACTCATCAAACCCAAATTCTTCAAAGAACTTCTCATCAATTTGAAACTCAAACTGATGTTCCCCTAATTTGAGCCCTGAAAATTGAATTTCAAATTGTTTTAAACCCTTCTTCATGGCCGTTTTTTTGGGGAGCGCAAATGTATAAAAAAATTAATCTCCACAAGCCTATCCTACTTTTTTTTGGCTTTGATTTTTAGTGGGTTGGCATTCAATTCTGCGCTTTCTGCTCGCTTACGACTAATATCTATAGCCGCATAGATCGCCTGTCTAAAGCTCGAGGGGTCGGCAAGCCCTTGTCCCGCAATGTCGAAGGCCGTGCCGTGATCCGGGCTGGTGCGCACAATTGGTAAGCCAGCCGAATAATTAACTCCTTGACCAAAAGACAAAGATTTAAAAGCCACCAAACCTTGGTCGTGATACATCGCCAAGACCGCATCAAACTTTTTATGGAGTCCTGCGCCAAAGAAGCTATCGGCCGGATAAGGCCCAAAAGCCATAATGCCATTTTCCTTGGCCTTTTCAATTGCCGGCAGCACAATCTCTTGATCTTCCTTACCCATTACGCCATTGTCACCGGCATGGGGGTTAAGAGCCAATACGGCTATTTTGCCTTTCGGCTGATGGAAGTCCCCTTTAAGACTAACGTGAATCGTCTTTAACTTATGTTCAATTAAATCAGCATTTATACGCTCGCTAACTTTATTAAGCGGAATATGCACCGTGGCCAATGCCATTCGCATTTCATCCGAAATCAGCATCATGGTGGCCTTGGCCTTAAAACGCGCTTCTAAATAGTCGGTATGTCCAGAGAATTGAAACTCCTCACTCTGAATACTCTCCTTATTCAAGGGGGCCGTAACCAAAGCGTCTATTTCTCCATTTTCCAAGGCCTCGCAGGCTGCGTCTAAGCTTTTTAAAGCGAAGCTGCCTACCACAGGATCCACTTTACCAAACTCGATGTTCACCTCATCTTTCCAAACATTCACCAAGTTGGGCTTGGACTCCAGCGCGTCTTCCGTTTTGGATATTATATGAAAATTGAAACTCTTATAGTCTATGGCATTGCGGTGATAGGAGGCTACCTTGGAAGAAGCATACACGATTGGAGTGCATAGGTCTAGCATATCTTTATCGCTAAAAGCCTTAATGATAAGCTCCATGCCTATGCCATTAAGATCTCCTACCGAAATTCCAATGCGCGGTTTTCTTAATTCTTCGCTCATTGTTGTCCCTTTAAGAAATTATACATCAGACGCACCCCTACTCCGGTGCCACCAATGCTACGATAATGGTGAGCTGCATTCAAAAATGCTGGCCCTGCAATATCTAAGTGTACCCACGGGTAGTCGGTAAATTTCTGTAAAAACTTCCCGGCCGTAATCGCTCCCGCTTCACGGCCACCAATATTTTTTTGATCGGCAATTGTTGACTTTAGCAACTCATCATATTCCTCCCAGAAAGGGAATTGGGCAATGCGCTCATAAGCCTTGTCACCGGCCGCTTTTAAATCTGCAAATACGGAGTCCTCTGCCGTACCCATCGCTACCACACCATATTTACCGATGGCAATCGCTGCCGCTCCTGTTAAAGTGGCTAAATCGAAAACCAATTTTGGTTGGTAATTCTTCGCATAGGCCAATGCATCGGCCAACAACATTCTGCCTTCGGCATCCGTATTTAAAACCTCCACGGTTGAACCGTCGAACATGGTTACGACGTCGCCTGGAACATAAGCATTGTAGCCAGGACGGTTATCGGTAGCTGGAATTAAACCCACCACATGCAGGTCGAGTTCGGCCTGAGCTACTGCGCTTAAGGTTCCAATTACTGCCGCAGCCCCGGCCATATCACTCTTCATCGAATCCATGGAGCCGGGAGTTGGCTTTAAACTTAAACCACCGGTATCATAAACCACGCCTTTGCCCACTAATACGATAGGCTGACTATTCTTGGCTTTAGCCGATTTATATTCAAGAATGCTAAAAGTAGGGGGGTCTTGACTACCGCGGTTTACCGCTAATAAGCCGCCCATTTTTAGGCTTTCAATTTTCTTTTTGGTGAGTACCTCAACTTTAAATCCAAATTGCTTCCCGGCAGCCTCTGCCTCTTCACCCAATTTGGTAGCAGTCAAATAACTTAAAGGCTCATTAACTAAATCGCGGGCCAACATAGTACCCTGCACCATGGCTTGAAGTTCTTTAAGCTCGCCTTCTCCAACCTCATCAAGGGCAATTTCTGCTAAGGCCTTTTCGTCCTCCTTCTTAGTGAAATACTTGGTGAACTTATAAGAGGCTAATGCCAATCCTTCTGCAAAAGCTAATCGTAGAGAAAGTTCTCCACCACTAAGGAAAACCGCTTCGGTTTTGATAGACTTGGCTAATTTACTCGCTAATACTCTTGCCTTTTCCAGCTTTTGGGCCTCGCGTTTATCCTCCTCTAAAAAGGCAATACTAAGCTTTGGATCTTGGGGAAAACTAAGACTCGATCCGGCCTTAAGGTTCTGATTTAAATAGGATTTCTGCTCCTCACTTAAGCCTAAGGAGGCAACTTCTTCCAAAGATTGAATCAAATATATCTGGTGTTTAAAGTCACTAGGTGACTTACCTGAACTAAAAATCAACATAAGAATCTTTAAATTTGAGCAAAGTTACCAATTCAAGAACGGGAAACATAGTCTGATTAACCCAACACAATTCCCTACTTTTTGCGTTATAAAGGTACACGGAAAAAACACCCTGCGATGAAAAAACTCCTATGGCTCTTATTAGTACTAGGCACAAGCTTTTCGGCTTGGGCTACGCACAATAGGGCGGGAGAAATCACTTATCGCTGGATTAATGGTCTTACCTACGAGGTAACCATTACCACTTATACCAGGGCTTGTGATTTATGTGCCGATCGATGTGAACTGGAAATCCGTTGGGGAGACTCTACCTCCTCCATACTTCCGCGTACCAATGGTAACAGTTTGCGTTGTGCTAACGCTAAGGATGGCGAAATAATCGACCAAGTAAATCGCATTCGAAAAAATATCTACATCGGGGTTCACACCTACGATGCTCCCGGAATCTATACCTTGGTGATGGAAGACCGCAACCGTAATGCAGGGATTAGCAATATTCTAAACTCAGACCAGGTTCCCTTTTACATTGAATCGGAGCTCTTTATTTCTCCGAGTTTAGGAGCCAATAGTTCACCAGTTTTGACCAATCCGCCGGTAGAGCGCGGTTGTATTAATAAGCGGTTTGAACACAATCCGGGGGCTTATGATCCTGATGGGGATAGCCTTGCCTATCGCTTGGTATTATCGCGAGCCGAAAACGGTGATCCTATCCAAACTATTTATGATCCTACTTACGTGCAAGACTCGGTGAAAATCGACGGGAATTCGGGTATGCTCTATTGGGACGTTCCTAAAAATGTGGGACAGTATAACTTTGCCTTCGAAATCATTGAGTATCGGAAAAATCAACAGGGACGCTACGTGCGGATAGGCCATGTTACCCGCGACTTGCAAGTCGATATCGAGGACTGTGGTAATAATCCGCCGGTAGTAAACCCGGTCGGGCCATTCTGTGTAGAAGCAGGCACCTCCTTAAATTTCGCGGTGAGCGCCACCGACCCCGATGGGGATGATATCACCTTAAGCAGTTTCGGCGGACCCTATGTGGCTTTGCCAAGAGCTAGTTTTCCGGATGTAACGGGTCCGACACCCGTTACTGGCTTCTTTAACTGGAATACTTCCTGTGCCTTAGTGCGCAAGCAGCCTTATCAGGTAAGCTTTAAGGCCACCGATATTCCCCCCGACCCCTTTGAAGTGCCCTTGTCTGATATTTACGATACCGAAATTCTAATAGTTGCACCGGCTCCCAAAAACCCAATGGCCGAGGCCGAGGGAAGAGCCTTGCGCCTTAACTGGAACCCTAGTATCTGTAGCCAGGCTGAAGGCTATTTAGTTTACCGCCGCGAAAGCCCCTATGGTTTTATCCCCAGCCAATGTGAAGTAGGGGTTCCCGCCTACACGGGCTACGAGTTTTTAGACTCCCTTGATGGAGGGTTAAACGATACCACCTACTTAGACACCAATGGCATTGAGATCGGTAAGCAATACTGTTACATGGTAGTAGCTTATTTTAGAGATGAAGCCCTTAGTTATGCCAGCGAAGAATTCTGTGCGGCTTTGCCGCTTAATCTACCCCTCCTTACCAAAGTGGATGTCAGTGCTACCGATCCCGGTGCGGGCCGCATGGAAATTGAATGGATTGCCCCACCAGAATTCGACAGCACCCTATTTCCGCCTCCTTACCGTATGGACCTAATGCGCAGAGTACAGGATGGTGGCGCTTTTACCTTGCTAAATAGCTTTAATGGTTTACTAGACGGTGCCTTTAGTGACGCCAACCTTAATACCAGCAATGAAGCGTACGAGTACCGAATTGATTTATACTCGGGTCCGAATGCCGATTTTGTGGGCTCTTCGGCCGATGCGAGTTCGGTTTTCACTAAGGCTAAAGGTGTGGACCAAGCTGTAGAACTCGACTTTGAGTTTGACACCCCATGGAACAATGAACGCTATGTGATCTATCGCGAGAACCCTACTGGTTCTGGTAGTTTTGATAGTATCGGAGAAAGCTTTGTTCCCGAATACAAAGACATGGGCTTGGTGAACGGCGAAACCTATTGTTACTATGCAGAGGCCTTTGGACGTTACACTGCCAGCGACTCTTTGCCTCGTCCTCTTATAAATCGTAGTCAGATTACCTGTGCCTCGGCTCGCGACACCATCGCCCCTTGTACCCCTATTTTAAGCGTGCGCAATGTTTGTCCGGATACCATCTACTTTAGTTGGATTTTAAACCAAAGCCCGGAATGTGGCAATGATGTATATCGAGTAAACATCTATTTCCGCTCGGGAGAAAATGGATTTGGCTCTCAGCCAATTTTAAGCATCCGCACCAGTAGCGACTCTACCATAAAATTTGTGAGTGATGCCTCCATTTTTGGATGCTATGCTATAAGCGCGGTGGATGATGCCGACCAAGACCCTAATGGTCAGGCCAATGAGAGTCCCCTTAGCGCTGAAGTGTGCATTGAGTCCTGTTTTACCATTGGTTTCCCCAATGTCTTTACTCCAAATGGAGATAATTTCTCCGAGACCTTCCTCCCCACTGACATTGAGCAGGTTCAAGATCTGGAAATCGAGATTTACAATCGCTGGGGAACCTTGGTATATGATGCCCGCAGTTTGAGTGAGTTTATGGCCCAAGGTTGGGATGGAAATGTCAAAAGTACCGGTATGCCGGCTCCCGACGGAGTTTACTACTACATTTGCCGTTATTATGTCGAAAGTTTAGGTCCGGCGCGCGAACAAATTGCCACTGGATTCGTCCACTTATTTAGATAAGCTTATTAGATGTTTACTGGAATTATTGAAAGCCTTGGCACTTTAGAAAAAACTAAAGCCGAAGGCAGCAATTTACACCTCAGCTTTAGTTGCGACTTTAGTTCAGAATTAAAGATAGATCAGAGCTTAGCCCATAATGGGGTATGCCTTACCGTAGTCGCTATTAATGGCAATCAGTATACAGTTACCGCCATTGAAGAAACTTTGAACCGCAGTAATTTGGGGGCTATCCAAATTGGCGAACGGGTAAATTTGGAACGCTGTATGGCAGCCAATGGCAGGTTCGACGGACATATTGTGCAGGGTCATGTCGATACTGTAGGGATATGCGATGAAATCATCGAGCGTGATGGTAGCTGGGAGTATTTTTTCAACTACCCCAAAAACAGCGAGCACCTAACCGTTTCAAAAGGTTCAATCACCGTGAACGGCGTTAGTTTAACCGTGGTTCATTCGGAGGCAAATCGATTCTCGGTAGCTATTATTCCTTACACCCATGAACACACAAATTTTCACCAATTTAAAGTAGGCTCCAAGGTTAACCTAGAGTTTGATATCGTGGGCAAGTATGTAGCGCGAATGATGGCTGCTCAGAACTCCTGACTTAGGGCAAGAATACCTTCTTTTGATAAAGACCTTTCTTCCAAAAGGGTCTTCCGATCAGCATGAGCGATAAATTCATCCGGAAGGTGAATACTTCGCACTACGGCATGAATAATTCCCCGTGCTTTCATCGCCTTCATACGAGCACCAACGGAAGCTTCGAACGGATTCTCATCCACGCAAATTAAGGCCTCACAATCCTTGAGTTGCTCGGCTAAGTCACCCTCGGGAAAAGGCTTATAAATCGGTATGTGTAAGTGCGACCAATCGCTTTCTTCAGCTGCCGCCTGAGCAGGATGTGCCATTGCTCCGTAAGATAGGATCACCTTTTTTCGCCCTTGGTTTAGCCACCAATGGGGTCGGTAAGAGCGCCATTTGCTTTCTTCCGGAACCGCTTCTTTGGCATAGCGAATCCAAACCGAATCCTCATTTTGGTTTACCGCCCAATCTAACATTTCGGCCAGGGCATGGCCATCGGCAGCCATGCCAATTCGCAAATTAGGAATAGAGCTCAACATCGCCTGGTCAAAATTCCCATGATGAGTTGGACCATCTGCACCCACCAATCCAGCGCGATCAATAAGAAAGGTAACCGCCAACTTTTGAAGGGCCACATCATGGATGATTTGATCTAAGGCTCTTTGAGCAAAGGTGCTATACAAATGCACTATTGGTTTGAAGCCTGCCGCTGCTAAAGCCGCTGCCATGGTAACCGCATGTTGTTCGGCGATACCAACATCCAAAACCCGGTCTGGAAACTTTCGCTGGACATCATGTAAACCGGCTCCGGCTAACATCGCTGGACTAAGTACCACTAAGTTTGGGTCGGCTTGCATAATTGAAATAAGCTTATCCCTCAAGGCGCTTTGAAAAGGAGAAGAACTGCTGGCCTCCGAAACCTGCATTTCAAAACCCAAGGCCTTTTGGGTACGCACAATCAAAAACTTTGGACCTTTATTTTTCCCAAGAGATTTAAAGCCATCCGCCAAAGCAGAGATAGAATTTCCCTGCTCTACTACTCCTACGCTAAAGCCCATTGATTTTGCCCAGTCTTGGTAGGAGTTAAAGGCCTGTAAAGCACCAATATTTGCGTCGATGCTGGATTGGTTATCATTTAAAATCACCCAGCAATCATAAGCCTGCTCCCCGATGTAATTGAGGCCTTCAAAAGCCATCCCACCGGTGAGGGCCCCATCGCCAATTACCGCAATGTTTTGTCTTTGCTTGCCGCTTAATTGATCCGCCTGACAAAAGCCAGCCAAGGCCGATATAGAGGTTGAAGAATGACCAGCACCAAAAGGATCGTATTCACTTTCGGACCGGCGAGTAAAGCCGGCTATTCCGCCTTTTTTGCGGTTGGTGCTAAAGCTTTCCCTTCTGCCAGTGAGCACCTTGTGAGCGTAGGCTTGATGTCCCACATCCCAAATTAAAATATCCTCGGGCGTATTAAAATAATAGTGAAGGGCAATACTTAACTCGACCACCCCCAAGCTGGATTTTATATGCCCCGCTTTGGTCTGCGTCTCATTCTGAATGAAGAAACGAACTTCTTCCGCCAATGTAGGCAGTTGCGCTGGCGCAAGTCTTTTTAAATCCTTCGGGCCATCGATATTTGAGAGGAGTGGATACTTCACGACACAAAAGTAAGCTTTGATAAAGGATCGCAAACAAAAAGACCTCGGTAGAATATACCGAGGTCTTTTGTCAACCAATTAACCAAACCTTAATAGACTAACCGCGTACAAGGGATCTCAGCCAGCGGCTGAAACGTTCCAGCAGTAAGTATAAAACTGGAACTACGATTAGTGTTAAGAAAGTTGCAAATACCAGACCAAATATTACGGTCCAAGCCATCGGGCTCCAGAATATTGCATTATCGCCGCCAAAGTAGATGTTGGCTCCTCGACCATCGAGCAATCCGATAAAGTCGATGTTGAGTCCCACCGCCAAGGGCAATAGTCCCAATACCGTAGTTATGGCAGTTAGCAATACCGGACGTAAACGTGTTTTACCGCCAATTTCAATGGCCTCAACCAACTTTGCGTCTTCTAATTCATCTTCGCGCTTCATGCCAAGTTCCTCTTTCATTCGCTCCCGACTCAATTCAATAAAGTCGATCAGTACAATGCCATTGTTTACTACAATACCCGCTAATGAAACGATCCCAATTCCCGTCATAATAACAACGAACTCCATTTGGAAAATGCCCAAGCCAAGGAAAACTCCGATGGTACTAAATAATACGGTTAGGATAATAATGAAAGGCTTAAGCGCCGAGTTAAACTGGGATACTAGGATAATAGCTATCAGGGAAACCGCAATTAAAAGTGCCGTACTTAAGAAGGCAAAACTCTCGTCTTGCTCTTGTTGAGAACCAGTAAATTTGAGACTGTAGGCATCGGGCAATTTATAGCCCTTCAATGATTCTTTAATAGCATTATTCACTTCGGTTTTATTGAAGCCTTCCACCACATTAGAATAGATGGTGATTAAGCGCTCAGAATCCTTACGTTTAATCGCATTATAAGAACTTACAAATTCGTAGCTAGCTACCGCCGAGATGGGTACTTGCACAATTTGACCAGTCGCCTGTGAGCGGAAGGTTACCAATTGATTCATTAAGCTGGCTACATCATAACGATACTCCTTTTTAAGGCGCACTTCCATAGGGTATTCATCTTCACCCTCTTTGTACTTACTGGCTTCCGAACCGTAAAGCGCGGTACGTAATACCAAAGCAATTTGCTGGGTGCTCACCCCAAGACGACGCGCACGCTCGCGATCGATGCGCACCAACATCTCGGGTTTGTTTGTCTCCAAGTCAATTTGCAAACCTTCAATACCTTTAATATTGGCCGCTTCAATGGTCTTTTTTACCTCATTGGCCGTTGCGATTAGGGTATTAAACTCATCGCCGGTTATTTCAATATTAATATCCCGACCAGTAGGAGGACCATTCTGTTCCTTCTCTACGCTTACCGTAAGGCCCGGCATCCAGTTAACCAGACGCTCAGTTACTTCTCTTTGGATATCGGTAGTACGCACCTCGTTTCGCAGTTCGTACTCTACAAACGAAACGGTGATCCGCGCCTTATTAGGGGTATTCTGACCCCCAGCAGCAAAATCATTCTGACTAGAAGTTTCGGCACCCACGTTGGTAACTACACTTTCTACCAAATCTTGGTAAGGCTCTAAAATAGATTTTAGCTCCTCTTCCACTTCTCTCGCTACCTCATCAGTAGCCATTACATCGGTTCCAAGTGGCAGCTCCACAAATACATTGATGTAATTGGGTTCATTCACTGGGAAGTCTACCATCTTAGGGTTGGAGCCGAAATAGAAAGCAACGCTGAAGATCATCAAGAAAATTGTTCCTACGACAATTGCCGCTGGACGCCATTTACGCAGGGAGTAAGCCAACGACACTTCGTAAATGCGCTCTAAGCGTGGCAATAATACCTTTTGGAACCATTCCGATAGAGGGTTTAAAAGGTAGGTAAAAGCTAAGACTCCAACCGCTGCGGTTAAACTTAAATTAGCCAAGATGGTGGAATCGGCAAAGTGCAATAAAAGTCCCACAATGGCTAAAGCAATAAACCAAGTAAGGGCCTTGCGGTGATCCTTATCGGCATTAAAGTTTTGCTTTTTAATAAAGCTCGCCGCCACCACGGGATTAATTACCAAGGCTACGAATAAGGAGGAACCCAAAACGATAATAAGTGTACGCGGCAAGTAGCCCATAAACTCACCGATAAGACTGTCCCAGAACAATAAGGGGAAAAAGGCAGCCAAGGTGGTAGCGGTAGAGCTAATAATTGGTACCGCTACCTCTCCTACTCCTTGTCGGGAGGCCTCAAAAGCACTTAGGCCTTCCTCTGCATATAGCCGGTATATATTTTCAATAGTAACAATGGCATTGTCTACCAACATACCTAAGGCTAGGATAAGGGAGAACAGCACTATAAAGTTTAAGGTTACTCCTAAGGCACTTAAGGTTAAGAAGCTCAAGAACATGGAGAAGGGCACCGATAATCCTACGAAGGTGGCATTGCGCAGACCTAAGAAGAATAGTAGGGTGAGCGTTACCAGAATAAAGCCAAAAATGATACTGTTTTCAAGGTTGGCAATCTGGTTACGGGTTTGCTTACTCTGATCATTAGTGATGGTAATTCGTAAACCTTCGGGCAAGTCGTATTTCTTAGCCTTTTTGATGATTTCTCGAATCTTATCGGTAGCGTCGAGTAGGTTTTCTCCGCCTTTTTTAATCACGTTAAGTGAAACCACCGACTCACCATCTAGGCGGGCAAAGCTTTCCACCTCCTTGTAGGTAAATAAAACATCCGCCACATCTTTGAGGTAGACGATATTCCCTTTCTCATGTTTAACAATAACATTCCGGATTTCATCCATAGAGCTAAACTGGGCATCGGTACGAATACTACGCCTCGTCTTACCCAGTAAAATGTCGCCGGCACCAATGTTCACGTTCTCCGATGCTAAGGCATTTTGAACATCATTAAAGCTCAGCTCATTGGCCTGCAGTCTAGGAAGGTCAATATTAATCTGAACTTCTTTCTCCTTGTCTCCGGTAATAGTTGCTTCCGAAATTTCGCTAAGCTCTTCGATTTCATCTTGCAGTACTTCGGCATAATCCACTAAATCATCAATGGAGTATTCACCCGAAAGGTTGATGTTTAGAATGGGCACTCGACTTAAGTCAATGTCCAAGACCACCGGATCTTGGTCTAGGTCACTCGGTAAATCGCTCTTCGCTCGGTCTACCGCATCTTTTACATCCTGAAGCGCCTTTTCGGTGTCGACATCAATATTAAATTCTACATTGATAATACTCGCATCCTGTACCGACTGCGAGTTTAACTTCTTAATCCCGTCAACCGACTTTATTTCCTTCTCGAGCGGACGAGTAATTAGGTTTTCGATATCCCCCGGCGTATTGCCCGGATATGGGGTCTGCACGTAAATAAGGGGGAAAACGATCTCGGGAAAAGACTCCTTAGGCATGGTGAGGTAGGAATACACTCCAAAGAGCACCAAAAGAGCCGAGAGTATAAATACACTAATGCTATTATTAAGCGCTAGTGTGCTCAGTTTAAAATTACGATCCGTTTTTGTCGCCATGTATAATGCTTATTTGAGGTCTACAGTCTGACCATCATTAATCTCGTTATAGCCCGCGGTTACCACCTGGTCTCCAACTGCCAAACCCGAAAGAATCTCGGTTTCTTCACCAAAAGATTTTCCAAGTTGAACATAGGCTTTCTGCACTTTAGTAACTTCGCCTTCAGCCTTAGCTAAATACACATAATCACCTTTAAGATCCTTTTGTACGGCTAGTGAAGGAAGCACCAAGGCATTCTTCTTGGCGTAATCTTTCAACTTAATTTCCGCTAAAAGATTTGGCTTAATTAGGGCGTTTTTATTGTTTAAACTCACCTTAACGGTAAAGCTGCGGTTGGCCGGATTAATGTATTGACTGGTGAAGATTACCGTTTCCATCTGATTTAAATCCAAAGCAGGGATATTCACTTCTACGGAGTCTCCAACCTTAATTGCTTTCAAATAACTTTCCGAAACCTCAGTTTCCAGTTCTAGATTAGCTAAATCTACCACCCTTGCTACCGGTGTACCCGGGGCCACAAACTCTCCTTCATTTACGGTAATGGCATCTAAGGTGCCGCTTACGGGCGCTTTAACAAAGGTATTCTCGTACTGAGCGCGCACTTGTCGTAAACGATTCTCGGAGGCCTTGTAATTGGTTTCCGAACTTAAAAATTCGATTTCCGATCCGATGCTATCTTTCCACAAGCGTGCTCTACGTTCGTAAGTGGTCTTGGCCAATTTATAGGCCGCTTCTGCCTCTTGCAATTGGCCCTCAATAAAGTCGCTTTCGAGACGAAGAATAACATCCCCCTTGCGCACGCGGTCGCCTTCCTTCGCATTAACGCTAACTACGCGGCCATTGGACTCAGCGCTTAACAGCACGTTTTCCTTACTGGTAATGGTTGCCGATAAGCGTAAAAAGTGCTCGAAGGGCCGCTCGGCCATGCTTAGCGTATTTACCGGCACCAGCTTTTCCTGCTTAGGCGCGGACGTGTCCATTCGTGCAATTTTAGCTTCAAGACTATCAATTTCAAGCTTTAGGGCACTTAGCTCATCCTGCTTTTCACTTAAGTTCTTCTTTAAACTACCTAAGTCTTCTGGGTTTTGGTTGCAGGCCACAATTAGACCTAGAGATAATAGTGCAATTAGTTTTTTCATGATTCGTCGATTAGTATTTGCCCAAAGCATATTCCAATGCTTCACGTGCATTTAATAGGTTTAATAAGGCGTTGATGTAGTTTCTTTCGGATTCGAGGTATTGGTTTTCCGCCTGAGTAAGCTCGAGGCTGGAGCTGATACCCTCTTGGTATTTACGTAAGGTCTTTACCAAGATTCGCTCACTTAAACCGCGATTTCGCATTTGGTTATTGAGATTGTCCATGGCAAAGTTGTAGTCACTTAGAGCTTGTTGGTACTGTAGTTGCAGCTGACTCTCCGTAGCTTGCTTGGCAATCTGAATACGATCTAAGTCGATTTTAGCTTTCTGAACCTTAGCTTGGCGACCTAAACCGGTAAAGATGTTCCAGTTTAAACTCGCGCCAATGGTAGTACCCGGAATCCAATAAGTATTAAAGCTAAAAGCATCCGCGAAATCATTAGCAAAATTGCTTTGGGAGTGATTTACAAATCCTCCTAAAGTGGGAAAGTATTTTGCTCTTTCATTAGCAAGCTGCAAGCGAGCACCTTTTTCCTGAGTCAATAAAGTTTTATAGGTAATATGCTGATCTAAAGTGAAGTCTTCCGCCACCAAAGTCGCGTCTAATTTTATCGGCGCTAAAATTTCTTCTAAGCCAGAGCTCAGAATGATTTCCTCTTGCAAATCGATACCCATATTAAACTTGAGCAGTTGCAAGGCTAGACTTACCTGACGATTAGCTTGATTTAGATTATTGCGTAGGTTGTTCACCAAAAGCTCCAGCTGAGAGACATCTTGATCTTCTACGAAGCCATTTTCAAAAAGTTTCGAAGTTTCTTCGAAATTCTCTTCCAAAATCTGCAGGTTGTTCTCCAGGATTTCTTTGGTGCGCATGCTTACCAATGCGCCGTAATAAGCCTGAGCCACATTCTTGCGAGCCTCAATCTCCGCTTCTTCCTTTTCGAGTCGTTTAGTTTCCTTTACCACCCGCGTAGCTTGCAAAGCGACAAAATAGGATCCATCTAATAAAAGTTGACTCACTTGTATTTGTCCTTGATTCTGATGGGCAACCCCAAAAGCTACGGTAGTAAAGGACCCCTCTGGAGCGCTGGGGTCAAAGAACTGAGCAGGAATAGGTTGTTCGGGAATTTGTGCATTGTAGCTGTAACCAAAAGAGGCCGAAATTTGGGGTAAACCTAATGCGGCCGTCTCCTTAATGGTTTTGCGGGCCTTTTCATAATCCAAGACCTTATCCAAAACGGTATAAGAATTTTGTGAGGCATATTCCTGGGCCTCCTGGATGGTAAAGGCCCTTGCTTCCTTTTGGGCTTGCAGCACAAGGCTGGCGCCAAAAGTGAGCCAAAGGCCGATAAGCACTCGTATTACTTTCATGTATTTGGTGTTTTCAGTTTTTGTTCTAAATATTCGATGCCTTTAGGACTGGCCACGCCGCGCACGTGATAAATAAGAATCTCACGCATAACTTCGTCAATGGGGCGGTCTTTAAAGGGGCCCATATCCTCTTCCATCATTAGTTGGGCTCGACTGTAATATAAAAAGGTAACTACCTCTGCGTCTAGCTCAGGTCGGTATAAGCCTTCGGCCTTACCCTTTTTTATATTGTTGTACATCATTTTAAAGACCTGCTCCTTTTTAAGGCTCTCTAGCATGGCACTTACCTCCGGGTAGTAACGGTCCAGCTGAAATTGCATACTCGGGTCGTGACGCTCAATGGTCGTACACACCACATTATCCATTGCAAAAAGCATATCGATAGCATTACCGCTATGCTCTAACAATTGATCCATATTGCCGCGAATTTCTTCAAACATCGCCATAACCGCTTTTCGCACTAAATCCTCTTTATTGGAGAAGTACTTATAAAGGGTCTTTTTGGAAATACTCATTTCGCGAGCAATGTCATCCATCGTTACTGGCCTTAAACCGTAACGATTAAACATCTCGGTTGCTTTGCGCAATATTTCTAACTCCATTTCTTCCATAGCGCGGCAAAAATAACACAGAAAAGCAACTAGGAAACTTTTTCGGTTTAAAAGTTTCTCAGTTTTAATGTTTCCTTAACATTCTGACTATTCGGACCGGAAAAATTGTGAACTTTGCCGCTTCAAAATGGATGACCTATGTTATTGATAAAGGATATTCTTCAACAGCAACCGATTGGCACCACCCTTAGCCTGCGTGGTTGGGTGCGTACTTTTCGCAGCAATCGCTTTATTGCCTTAAGCGATGGTAGTACCATTAAAACTTTGCAAGCGGTAGTTGACTTTGAGAATTTTGATGAAGCAGAGTTAAAACGCATAACTACCGGCGCCGCCATTTCGGTTACTGGTGACCTCGTAAAATCACAAGGCCGCGGTCAGGAGGTAGAGCTTTTGGTGCGCAGCTTTGAAGTATTAGGTGATTCTAATCCAGAAGAATACCCCTTACAACCAAAGAAACACTCACTGGAGTTTTTGCGAGATATTGCACACCTGCGCATGCGCACCAACACTTTTGGAGCGGTGATGCGTTTACGTCATAGTCTTGCTTTTGCGGTTCACCAGTATTTCCACAAACAGAATTTCTTTTGGTTACACACTCCTATTATCACCGGTAGCGATGCCGAGGGAGCAGGAGAGATGTTTAACGTTTCGATACTCGATAAAAAGAATCCCCCTTTAACTGAAGATGGGGCAATCGACTACAAGCAAGATTTTTTTGAAAAGGAAACCAATCTTACGGTATCAGGCCAGCTTGAAGCTGAGCTAGGCGCCACTGCCCTTTCAAAAGTCTACACCTTCGGACCTACCTTCCGGGCCGAAAACTCAAATACCAGCCGCCACCTAGCGGAGTTCTGGATGATTGAACCCGAGGTTGCCTTCGCAGACCTTAATGATAATATGGACTTAGCGGAAGACTTTTTAAAGTATGTTATCCGCTTCGCCCTAGAGAACTGTCAGGACGATCTTGAATTTTTAGAAAAGCGCCTTTTAGATGAGGAAAAATCCAAACCTCAAAACGAAAGAAGTGCTATGCCTCTGCGGGAAAAACTTCAATTTGTAATCGACAATAATTTCCGTCGGGTTAGTTATACCGAGGCCATCGATATTCTCCGCAACTCAAAGCCCAACAAGAAGAAGAAATTCAAATATCTAATCGAAGAATGGGGAGCCGATTTGCAATCGGAACACGAAAAGTTCTTAGTGCAACATTTTAATGCCCCAGTGATATTATTTGATTACCCTGCAAAAATTAAGGCCTTCTATATGCGCCTTAACGACGACGAAAAAACCGTTCGGGCCATGGACATCCTCTTCCCGGGCATTGGAGAAATTGTTGGCGGTTCACAGCGGGAAGAACGTTACGATGTTTTAAAAGGTAAAATGAATGACTTCGGTATCGACGAAGAAGAATTATCCTGGTACCTCGATACCCGTAAGTTCGGAACATGTGTACACAGTGGTTTCGGCTTAGGCTTCGAAAGACTGGTTCTATTCGTAAGCGGAATGACCAACATTAGAGACGTTATTCCCTTTCCCCGAACTCCGGGAAATGCAGAATTTTAAAGAAAGCGGCTTCGGCCGCTTTTTTTGTTTTTTATGCATTACGGCACGAGCTTTGTTAAAATGATGCAAAAGCGGCAAAATTTTTGATAGAAGGCCGCGAAAATCATACCTTCACCCTAGTGATTTTAGCCCATGCTCAAACAACAACTTAGTCAGAAGTTACTGCAAAAATTAAGTCCGCAGCAAATTCAGCTCATGAAGCTGATTCAGCTGCCTACTTTGGCATTTGAGCAAAGAATCAAAGAAGAGTTGGAAAGCAATCCGGCCCTCGATGAGGGACCTGAGCCACAAGAAAGTCAGGATAGCGAGGACGACTACCTTAATGACGATAGTTTTGAAAAAGAAAATGAAAGCATCGAAGCCGATGACATTAATGTCGACGACTATCTAAGTGATGATGAAATTCCAGAGTATCGCTTACAAGCCAATAATTATTCTGCCGATGACGAAGAGTCCAAGGTTCCCATCACGGGCGGAAAGAGTTTCCATGAATATTTAAGCGAGCAATTAGGCACCTTCCCTTTAGAAGAACAGGACCGGCAAATTGCCGAGTACTTGGTGGGCAATATCGATGATGATGGATATATCCGCCGCGACTTATTGGCGATTGTGGACGACCTAGCCTTTACACAAAATATATTCGTAGAAGAAGATCATTTAGAAAAGATTCTAAAACTCATTCAAAGTTTAGACCCAGCTGGAGTTGGGGCGCGAAACCTTCAAGAGTGTCTACTCATCCAATTGCGTCGAGAAAAATCGGACTACCATTTACGTCTAGCTATCGAAATCCTGGAAGATCACTTTGAGGAATTTACCAAAAAGCATTACGACAAACTAATTCAAAAACTAGATTTAGACCAAGAGGACTTAAGACTAGCAATTGAAGAAATTACCCGCCTCAACCCTAAGCCGGGAAACAGCTCGAGTAATACCAATAGCGATGTTCAAGTAGTGGTGCCCGACTTTAATATAAAAGTGCAAGAGGGGCAGTTAGAGCTTACCCTTAATGGCCGCAACGCACCCGAACTAAACGTAAGTCGAGAATACCGCACCCTTCTGGAAAACTACAAGCAGGACAAAAAAAGCAAGGCGCAAAAAGACGCCGCCCTATTCGTAAAGCAAAAGTTAGATAGCGCTAAATGGTTTATTGAGGCCATCCGTCAAAGGCAGCAAACCCTCTTATTAACTATGGGGGCTATTATGAAATACCAAGAAGACTATTTCCTGAGTGGCGATGAGCGTAAGTTAAAGCCTATGATTCTTAAGGATATTGCTGATGAGATTGGAATGGACATATCCACCGTTTCTAGGGTAGCCAGTAATAAATACGTGGCCACGCCCTATGGTACTTTTCTAATCAAAGAGTTTTTCAGCGAAAGCATGAAAAACGATGCGGGCGAAGATGTAAGTACACGTGAAATCAAAAAAATCCTCGAAGATTCGGTGGCCGAAGAAGACAAACGTAAGCCATTGACCGACGATAAATTGGCGGCTTTACTCAAGGACAAGGGCTATCCCATTGCCCGTCGAACCGTGGCTAAGTATAGAGAGCAACTCGACATACCCGTGGCGCGCCTGCGCAAACAGTTATAAAATGAATAGCAAGCTGGCCAAAGCCATTTCCATTCTCTTTCATCCCGCCATTTACCCTTTGGTAGGGCTCTTCTTTGTTTTAAAGTATTTGCCTTACCATTACGATCGAAAGGTTGTAGTCCTCTCCATGATCATGGTCTTTTGTGGAACCTACTTAATACCGGTAGTGGTTAGTGTTTTACTCTACCGCTTTAAAGTTATCGGTAGCCTTATGATGGAAAAAGCAGAGGATCGCAAATGGCCCTATGCGGTAGGAGCGCTCTGCTTCTATTTTACCGCCAGCTTGGTGAATAGCGCCGGCTTGGCCAAAGAAGCATATCTCTTTTTGCTGGGCAGTGCTTCTACGATCTTATTGCATCTACCCTTATTGAGATATTTGAAACCTAGTGCTCACATGGCCGGATTTGGGGGATTTTTAGGCCTCCTCTTGGCCGTGTCTGCCAAATATGCTTTAAACCTACTTCCCTTCATCGCTGCCTTTTTGGTTTTAGGCGGACTCATTGCCAGCGCCAGATTAGCGCTTAAGGCTCATACCGGCAAAGAGCTTTTACTTGGCTTTCTTAGTGGCTTGGTGCTCATTTTTTGCAGCGTCTACTTTCTATAATGCACCCCTTTTTAGGCATCCAAATTGTCTGATACAGTCGCTTTGGCTCGCCTAAAAGATTGAGCTGCCCTTTAAACAGATAGATGGCGGTGATAGAAGCTGCTCATCCTGTTAATTTTAGGTATTTTTGCGCGAAATTTAAGACGGTCATGAGTCAGAATTTATCGGAGCAAGAAGTACAGAGACGCGAATCTTTAGAAGCCTTACGGCAGATGGGGGTAGAACCATATCCTGCCGCCGAATATAAGTCTAGCCACTTTTCTACTGCTATTCTAGAAGGTTTTGCTGAGGATGAGAAAGCCAGCACCTGGGAGAAGGTAAGTATAAGTGGGCGAATCATGACCAAACGTATAATGGGCAAGGCCTCCTTCCTTGATATTATGGACAGTCAGGGGCGCATTCAGGTTTACCTTAATCGCGACGTACTTTGCCCCGGCGAGGACAAAGGCCTCTACAATGTAGTCTTCAAACGTCACTTAGATATCGGTGATTTCATCGGAATCGAAGGGAAAGTATTTCGCACCCAATTAGGGGAAATCACCATTGAAGCTAGCCAATTGACAGTTTTAAGCAAATCGCTTCGTCCCCTACCCATTGTAAAGAAAGATGAAGAAGGTAATGTTTACGATGCCTTTACCGATCCGGAGCAACGTTATCGCATGCGCTATGTAGACTTGGTGGTAAATGATCATGTAAAACAAACCTTTATTACCCGCACCCGGATAATGAATGCCATGCGTGAGTTTTTCAATTCCTACGATTACCTGGAAGTTGAAACCCCTATTCTGCAACCCATTCCTGGCGGGGCTGCAGCGCGACCCTTTATCACCCATCACAATGCGCTAAACATTCCGCTTTATTTGCGTATCGCTAATGAGCTTTACCTAAAGCGATTAATCGTGGGCGGCTTTGAAGGCGTTTATGAATTCGCGAAAGATTTCCGAAATGAAGGAATGGACCGTACCCATAATCCTGAGTTTACGGTGATGGAGATTTATGTCGCCTACAAAGACTATTTCTGGATGATGGACTTTACCGAACGCATGTTAGAACACGTGGTGAAATCGGTTCATCAAGGCAAAACAGAAGTTCAATTGGGCGATAAGAAATTAAATTTCCAAGCGCCCTTTGCCCGAGTAACGATGCGTGACGCCATTTTAGAACATACCGGCCACGATATCGATGGGAAGTCAGAAGAGGAGCTTCGAGCAATTTGCCAAGATCTCGGTATAGAGGTTGAAAAGAGCATGGGCAAAGGCAAGCTTATCGATGAAATTTTCGGTGAAAAATGCGAGCCTAATTACATCCAGCCGACCTTTATAATCGACTATCCGGTTGAAATGTCGCCGCTTTGTAAAAAGCATCGCGATAATCCAGAATATACCGAACGATTCGAATTAATGATTAACGGAAAGGAAGTGGCTAATGCCTATTCCGAGCTTAATGATCCTATTGATCAACGGGAGCGCTTCGAAGAGCAATTGCGTCTAAGCGAAAAAGGTGATGACGAAGCAATGTTCATTGACCAAGACTTTATTCGCGCCCTTGAATACGGTATGCCCCCTACTTCCGGGATGGGAATTGGCATCGACCGCTTAACGATGATGCTTACTAACAATGCCAGCATCCAAGAAGTGCTTTTCTTCCCGCAAATGAAACCAGAGAAGAAAGCAGAGAAAAAAGTTGAATTAAACGACAATGAAAAGCTCGTTTATGAAATCCTTAAGCCAGAAGGCCAAATGGACCTAACGGCCTTGAAAGAAAAAGCCGGTTTATCGAATAAACAATGGGATAAAACCGTGAAAAGCTTAACGAAAAGCGGATGGATTTTAGTCGAAAAGGACCAGCAAGGTCTTTTGGTTAAGTTAACTTAATTCCTTAAACCCAAAAAAGGGTTCGGAAATCAAGTTTACTGTCTTCCTTGGGCTCCTTGTATATCCTTGGCGCTTTTTTCCTCACTTTCGATGCGAAATAAGATAATACGAAAAGCAAGAAGGACGGACCATACAATGCAGTAAGCATAACTTTGAATTTTCAATAAAAATCCCCAATCTGAACAGGTGTTTTTATTTAATTCGTTGGAGAAGGGTCAGAACCGGTTGAAATGGTCATTTTATCCGACGAATGGAAAATTAGATTAAATCTTTTATCGTTTTAAACCTTGATAATTGGTCTTTCTAATTGACCAATTTTATTGTCAGATTAGTTTATTAATAGACGGTAAGGGGTCCTTTTGAGTTCCGCTCGAAGTTCTTCGACATTCTCAACAAAATCTTCGAGAGCTTCCGAAGTGATTTTTCGCAAGGAGGTGCTAGGCTCAAAGTGCTCAATCCCGAGGTATTCACATACCCGATGAATAGTTTCCTCTTGCGCTTCTACCGTTTTTAAATCCTCTTCATAGGTAATCGTTAGATAGTCTAATCCCTCTAATGCATCTTCTTCATAACAGTCGAGGATTCTTCCTTCTTGTAAATGATTCATAAGGGTGGGCACATGCACCTTCATCTTAGGGCGATGCGCACTGTTCCCTTTATCATGCCAAGCATTTCTATGTTCTGCATAGTGCTTGCTTAAGGTCTGACGCAATAAATTGTCGCGTCGAAGGAAAATAATCTTATAACCAAGCTCTTCGCTTAAAAAGCGCATAAAAGCATTGGGGTCACTCGGGTTTAGGTAATTGCGTAACTGATAAGACAAAAGTTTAAATCCGTACACCGGCTTGCTAAACAAATTCTCTCTAGAAGCTAAAAAAGACTGTGGAGATCGTACCGGACGGTTAAAGATTTCTTTATCACAATCTACCTCATTACTGGAATTTAGTAAATCGGTGAGCAGTGTACTCCCAGTCCTTCCTCTACCAAACAAAACAAACTTATTTTGGTGTTCCTGCTCTTCATAAATAGAAGCCATCAGCTGAGTAGCTAGCTCACGGGCGTAGCCTCCGTAGTTTTGATTGATATGCTGGAGTAACTTCATAGCCTCTTGCTATTATACCGCAATGATACAAGGAAGCTTTTTCTTAAAATTTAGTTCTCGCTAAACTGGTCGGAATAAGAGTCGAACAGGCAAAAATCCTCGATGAATAAATAGACCATGAATAGAAAAAACTAACTCCTATAAAGGCACAAAAAGGCTTAATAAAAATTTGATTTTCAGTCACTTGGTTTTCCAATATCGATTCTAAATAACCACAAAACGATACGTATATTCGATAAGCAGTTGTATGTTTTTAACAAAATTCTTGCGCGAGCCATAACACATTAGCTAATTTTGCATCGCAGACAATGAAACAACTCGCTTTAAATTCGCTTTTTAGACGCTCTTGGCAAATAGTCTTGCTAATTGGCATTAGTCTCTTTAATGTTTCATTGGTTCAAGCTGCTGTAGAAGGCCCTACAGAAAATCAAGTTTTCGAGCTTTCTAAACAGGATATTAGTCAGCGTTTATACCTGGCGCATAATCCTACTACCGCCGAATTTGAAGCAGAGGAAGAAATTCTGGAATTTGATTTTGATGCTTCCGACTTTTCCGAGGTTCAAAACTCAGACCAGCACCTTCAAGGAAATGGCAGATCATCCTTAGTCCATCTACTAGCCCATAAAGCCTCAAAGCTTTACCTTCTCTTTAGTCAGTTAATTTAGACTGCTAGGTCCCTTTCATTGGTTTACACCGATTTAAAAAATCAGTGATTTTCAATCTTGAAGCATAGGCTTCAGGAGATTCTTTATTCCTTAAAAAAATACAAATGAAAGGACCAAAAATGCTTTGGCTTGCCCTGCTAGCTGGTACATTAAGTACGGCTTGTAATCCCGAAAACCATCACGAGGCCAGTCACGATAATTCTTTCAGCGTTTGTCCAACGCTTAAATTGGACACCACCCTTCAAAAAGAATACGTTTGTCAAATTCAATCGGTTCGTCATATCGAGCTGCGCGCCCTGGAACGAGGCTATTTGGAGCATATTTTCATCGATGAGGGTCAGATGGTGCACAAAGGGCAGTTGCTCTTTAAATTAATGCCGAACTTTTTCAAAGCAGAATTGGAAAAAGCCCAGGCCGAAGCTAAGATTCGTGAAATTGAATACCAGAACACCAAATCACTGGCCGAACGCAATGTTGTCTCTGCTGCAGAATTAGCCATGGCTAAAGCCGGTTATGACCGCGCTAAAGCTGAAGTGTCCTTAGCGGAGGCACACTATTCCTTTACCGAAATTAAAGCTCCCTTCGATGGGATCATCGATCGTTTTCACGTAAGAGAAGGAAGTTTAGTAGACGAAGGAGATCTCCTTAGTACCCTCTCCGATAATCATGAGGTGTGGGTCTACTTTAACGTTCCTGAAGCGGAATACCTAGAGTTTCAAGGCGAAATAAAGCCCGGTGAAACTACCAAGCTTGAACTACGCATGGCCAATAACCAAATCTTTGCGCATTCTGGAATTCTAAACACCATCGAGGCGGAGTTTGATAACGAAACCGGCAACATTCCTTTTAGAGCCACCTTCCCGAACCCAGAGGGTTTACTGCGACATGGAGAAACCGGTAATATTATTATGAAGCAAAAGCTTCGTGATGCGCTTATTATTCCACAAAAGGCCAGCTTCGAAATTTTGGATAAAAAATTTGTTTTTGTGGTAAATCAAGAGGGATTGGTTTCGCAAAAAGAAATCCAAATAGCACATGAACTTGAAGACCTTTATGTCGTATCTGCCGGTCTCGCTGAGGGTGAATGGGTTCTACTCGAAGGATTACGCAAAGTACGCGATGGCAAAAGCATAGACCCAAAGGTGGAAAACCCGAGGTCGGTGATTGAAGAACTGAAACTTTACGCAGAATAAGCTATTGTCATGTTTAAAAAGTTCATTCATCGACCCGTATTGTCGATCAGTATTTCCTTGGTTATCATCTTCCTGGGAATCCTCGCAATCAATTCACTTCCTGTATCCCAGTTTCCCTCCATTGCTCCTCCAAGGGTTAACATATTTATCGCCTATCCTGGGGCCAGCGCAGATGTACTTGTAAAGTCAGTTTTAGTGCCAATGGAGAAGGCTATTAACGGTACACCTGGCATGAAATATATGACTTCCGATGCTACCAGTGCGGGCGAAGCCACTATACAGGTAGTATTTGAATTAGGAACCGATCCAAACCAAGCGGTAGTTAGTGTCAAAAACCGCATCGAACAGGTTACAAACCGGCTTCCGCCTCTAGTACAAAGAGAAGGGATTATTGTTAGTAGATCTCAGCCCAATATGCTGATGTACGTTAACCTCTTCAGTGAAGCAAAAGGCGCCGATCAAAAGTTCTTATACAACTATGCGAGCGTTAATATCCTTCCAGAGTTAAAGCGACTTCACGGAGTTGGTCAGGCTAAGGTTTTAGGTAGCCGACAATATGCTATGCGCATATGGCTTAAGCCCGATCGGATGCGCGCCTACAATGTGTCAACCGAGGAGATTATGGAGGCTCTAGCCGAACAAAGCATAATTGGCTCCCCGGGCCGGATTGGTCGGAGCTCGGGTAAAACCTCTCAAGCCCTAGAATACGTGCTCACTTACCCCGGTCGCTATAATAAGCCCGAGGAATATGAAAATGTTATTATTCGGGCAAGTTCAGAGGGCGAGGTCCTTCATTTAAAGGATATCGCGAGAGTGGAGTTTGGTAGTGAATTTTACGATATCTATTCCAATTTGGATAATCGTCCTTCAGCGGCAATCACCTTAAAGCAAACTTATGGCAGTAATGCTAGTGAGGTTATTGAGGAGGTAAAAGAGAAGCTTGAAGAAATTAAAACCGAGCGCTTTCCGCCGGGAATGGATTTTGAAATCAGCTATGATGTTTCAGGCTTTTTAGATGCCTCTATCGATAAAGTAATCCACACCCTGGGAGAGGCATTTATTCTGGTTGCCTTAGTGGTATTCTTGTTCTTAGGCGATTGGCGATCTACCCTTATTCCGACTCTGGCGGTGCCGGTTTCTCTTATCGGCACCTTCATTTTTATGCAGGCTTTTGGGCTAACTATTAATCTTATTACCCTTTTTGCCTTGGTACTTGCCATTGGCATTGTAGTGGATGATGCGATTGTAGTAGTAGAGGCAGTGCATGCTAAAATGCATGAGCTTCCCAATATTAGTCCCTATCAAGCGGTAAAGCTTGTTTTGCATGAAATAAGTGGGGCGGTAATAGCCATAACTTTATTAATGGCTGCTGTTTTTGTCCCGGTAGCATTTATGTCGGGTCCCGTAGGTATTTTCTATCGGCAGTTTTCGATAACCATGGCCACGGCAATCATTCTTTCTGGCTTAGTGGCCCTCACCCTCACCCCGGTTCTCTCGGCTATGATTCTAAAGAACAAGCATGGTAAGGAGCGCAAACAAAACCCGCTAGAAAAAGCCTTAAGCGCTTTTGACCGTGGTTTTGAAAAACTGACCGGAAAATATAGCCAAGTCCTTAAGCGCATTGTCCATAGGCGGGTATTGACCTTTGGAATCTTAGTTCTATTTGGTCTGGGCATTTTTGGAATTTCCAGCAATTTACCTTCGGGCTTTATTCCTAGTGAGGATCAAGGTATGATCTATGCCATAATCCAAACTCCACCCGGATCTACCCTGGAGCGCACCAACGAAATTTCCAGACAATTGCAGGAGATTGCCGAGGAAGTAGAGGGTATTCAGTCCGTTTCCGCCCTTGCCGGTTATGAGGTTTTAACCGAAGGTCGTGGTTCAAATGCAGGAACTTGTTTAATAAACCTTGAGCCCTGGTCGAAGCGCGATAAAACCGTTTGGGAGATCATGGAAGAATTGGAGGAAGAATCGCATCAGCTTAAAGGTGCGACTATCGAATTTTTCCAGCCTCCGGCAGTTCCTGGCTATGGTGCCGCGGGTGGCTTTGCCTTACGGCTATTGGATAAAACCAACAGCGATGATTACAAAGCCTTTGAAAAAGTGAACGAAGAGTTTATGGCGGCCTTGGCGGAAAGACCAGAGCTTAAAGGGCTATTTACCTTTTTTGCGGCTAATTACCCTCAGTACAAGATCGAGATCGATAACCAGGCCGCCATGCAAAAAGGAGTTTCAATTGGAAAGGCTATGGATAATCTAGGCATCCTAATTGGCTCTACTTACGAACAAGGCTTTATCCGTTTCGGTAGTTTTTATAAGGTCTACGTCCAAGCGGCTCCCGAGTACCGCCGCTTACCGGAGGATATCATGAAGCTCTACGTGAAAAACAATCGCGACGAAATGGTCCCCTACTCTTCCTTTATGAAAATTGTTAAAACGCAGGGACTAAACGAAATTACCCGCTACAATATGTACACCTCGGCAGCCATTAATGGCTCTCCCGCCGATGGCTATAGCTCTGGCGAAGCCATCGCTGCGATCCAAGATGTAGCAGAAAAGGTACTGCCTCGAGGCTATGACATCGATTGGCTCGGCTTATCTAAAGATGAGGTTGAAAGGGGTAATGAGGCCTTGTATATCTTCTTTATTGTTTTGGGTTTTGTTTACTTGGTTCTAGCCGCTCAATACGAAAGTTTCATTCTGCCATTGGCGGTGATTTTCTCCTTACCAGCAGGTGTTTTTGGGTCTTTCCTATTGCTAAAGTTCATGGGACTTGCCAATGACATTTACGCACAGGTAGGTTTGGTAATGTTGGTTGGCTTGCTTGGAAAAAATGCTGTGCTTATTGTGGAGTTCGCCGTACAAAAAAACCAGCAAGGCATGTCGGTTCTTAAGTCCGCAATTGAGGGGGCAAGAGTACGATTTCGTCCCATATTAATGACTTCATTCGCTTTTATTGCAGGACTAATACCCCTAGTTATAGCCCATGGCCCCGGAGCAATAGGCAACCGCACTATTGGCGCCTCTGCTTTAGGAGGAATGCTCTTTGGTACCCTTTTCGGGGTAATTATTGTACCCGGTCTCTACTACATTTTTGGGGGTCTAGCCGAAGGAAAAAGTCTTATTAAGGACGAAGATAATAGCCCCTACACCGAGTCCTATGCACCTGAATTAGAAAGCGATAATGATCAAAGCAATTAAAGGATGAAATCAACCTCAATTAGAACCATAGGGCTATTGGTAATAGCCATTACTTTCCTGACTTCATGCGTGCCCCAAATTCAAACGAAAGTAGCTAAAACCCCTATTCCCGAAACATTTCAAGAATGTTCGGATACGCTCAATCAAGCCCAAATCAATTGGCGGGATTATTTTAAGGACAGCGCCTTGGTTGCCCTTATAGACACAGCCCTTGGCCATAATCAAGAATTGAGCATTCGGCTTCAGGAAATGTTGATTTATAAGAATGAGATTGAAGCCCGAAAGGGTGAATACTTACCAAGTGTGAATCTCAAAGCCGGGGCAGGTTTGGATAAAAAAGCGCGCTATACCCCGCTGGGTGCAAGCGAAGCAAATACAGAAATAGAACCGGGCAAGGCAATGCCGGATCCAGTTCCAGATTTTACCCTCGGAGCTGTTGCTAGTTGGGAGATCGATATTTGGAACAAACTTCATCAAGCCAATGATGCTGCCGCAGCAGAATACTTAGCTTCAGTTGAAGGTCGTAATTTCATGATTACCCAGCTTATTACCGAAATCGCTAGTACCTATTACGAGCTTTTAGCCCTCGATAATCAAAAGGAGATTTTACAACGCAATATTCAAATTCAGAGTAATGCCCTGGAAATCGTAAGGCTTCAAAAGCAAGCTTCAAAAGTGAATGAATTAGCCGTAAAGCGATTTGAAGCTCAAGTTTTTCGCAGTAAATCGATGCTTTTCCAGCTTAATCAAGCCATTGTTGCCAATGAGAATAAGCTCAATCTAATGATTGGTAAATACCAAAACGGAATTAAGCGTCATAAAGGTAGTATTCTGGATATAGAAGAGGGCCAGCTCCAATGCGGCGAACCACTTGACCTTCTGGAAAACCGCCCCGACATTAGAGCTGCAGCACAAGAATTACAAGCTGCTAATCTAAAGGTTAAGGTGGCCAAAGCCGACTTTTACCCCTCCCTCGGGCTAAACAGCGGCCTCGGTTTGCAGGCCTTTAACCCTTCCTACCTTTTGATAGGACCAGAATCACTACTCTTTGGACTGGCCGGCGATATCAGCTCCCCTTTAGTTAATCGAAGGGCTCTAAAGGCAAACTATAAAAATGCAGGAGCACTGCAAGTAAAAGCCGCCTTTGAATATGAGCAAAAAGTGCTCTCGGCTTATCTGGAAGTAAGTACCCAGGTGGCTAAACTCCAGAACTTAAAAGAAGGCTTAGCACTGCGAAGGCAAGAGGTAGATGCCTTAAACCAATCTGTAAGTATTGTAAACGACCTGTTTAAGTCGGCTCGAGCCGATTATATGGAAGTATTAATGACCCAAAGAGATGCTTTAGAGTCGAAGTTCGAACTAATCGAAACCAAAAAGGAGCAGCTCATTAGTGAAATCAGATTATACCAAACACTTGGAGGTGGTTGGAGGTGATTCCTATCTGCAGGAATCACCTAAAGCCCGGCGTCGAATGATGCCGGGCTTTTTATTTCCAGCTCTAGGTAAATAAGTCTTCTTTCTTTTTGCATGCAAAGTAGACCTTTGCTTCCCGAATAGCTATAACCTGCTTATTCGAGTGGGTATAGAAGCTGAAGTCCCATTAAATGACCGCTAGGAGTGGACACCCACATTATACCTCGATCAAAGAATCTACGGCCATAGGGTATGGACCATCGCCGTAGGAATAGCGCATTATCTTTAGCCAGCGCGAACAATATCCTCTCTAAGTCTTTATTTTGTGAAAAATTACACTTTTTGCAACTCTATCCCCCTGACTTAGCACAGGCGCTCGACTTTGAATTCATCCGCAAGGAGCTGGCTCGCTTTTGCTCTAACCTCAGAACAAAAGAACAAGCCTTAAGGCTATTGCCTATAAGCAATGCCTCAGAATTGGCAGAAAGCATTGCTCAAAGTGATCAAATTTTAGCCCTTCTCCTTTCCGAGGAAAGTTTTCCCACCGCAGAGTTCCCTAGCTTGGATAGCTTTCTATCGAAGCTAAGTGTTAAAGGCCATGCCTTAAGGGAGGAACAGTTCGTCGATATTCGTACCACGGTGCTTAACTATAAACACTTGGAGCGATTTATCAGCACCAAAAAAGAGCGCCTACCGGCTCTTTGGGAAAGGGTTCAGTTTTTACCCTCTGAAAAGTTTATCACTGAAGAGATTGATCGCGTTTTGGATGAAAGAGGAATCGTGCGCTCCAATGCCTCACCGGAACTCAACCGAATACGGCGCGATCTGGTTCGGAAACGAGCCTCGGCCGACCGCATCTTTAATCGGGTATTAAAGAAGTGGCGGGATAAAGGCTATGTCGCAGACTTTGATGAAACTGTTTCCGAAGACCGGCGGGTCTTAGCTATTCAATCGAGTTTTAAAGGCCAAGTGCAGGGGATTTTACACGGTAGCTCCAATCGACACAGTATTGCCTTCATAGAACCGGGGGAGACAGTCGAAATAAACAATGAAATTGCCGAGTTACTGGAAGGGGAAAAAGAAGAAATCAAGCGCATCATGCGAGAGCTCACTACCCTGCTCTCGCCCTATCGAGAGCACTTAGAGGCAGTAAGCGAAACCCTTATTTGGCTTGACTTCTGTCGGGCTAAAGCCTTATTCGCCCAGCGAGAAGAAGCCTGTTACCCCGAAATTCTTAGTGAGAAAAAACTCTACCTGAAAGAAGCCTTTAACCCGGTACTAAGGCATTTCAATAAGGAAAAGAACAAAGAAACCGTCGCGCTTAATTTAGAGCTAAATGCCCGGCAACGCCTTTTGGTAATTAGTGGTCCAAATGCGGGGGGTAAATCTCTTTCTCTTAAAACGGTAGGACTCCTTCAAATTATGTTGCAATGCGGTTTAGCGGTGCCAGTTCACCCTGAGTCCAAGTTTTGCTTATTTGAACAACTTCTTGGCGATATCGGCGATGCGCAAAGCATCGAAAACGAATTGAGTACTTATAGCTCCAAACTGCAGAAAATGGAGCACTTTTTAACCTATACCGACTCCAGCACGCTTTTACTTATTGATGAATTTGGATCGGGTTCTGATCCCGAATTGGGCTCTGCTCTAGCTCAAGTATTTCTAGAGCGCCTTAATGCCTATGGTGCCTATGGGATTATGACCACCCACTTCAATGCCATTAAAGCTCTGGCCGCCGAAACAGCAGGAGTTATAAATGGTGCCATGCTCTTCGAGCAAAAGACTTTTAACCCACGTTATGAACTACAGATTGGTCAGCCAGGGAGCTCCTACACTTTCGAAGTAGCGCAAAGGAGCGGAATACCCAAGCATATTATCGAAGACGCTAGAGGCCGAGTACAACAAAACACCCTTGAGGTAGATAAACTTTTGGTTCAGATTCAACAGGATAAGGTAGCCATAGAAAAGGTAAGGGCTGCGCAGGAAGAGGAGCTTCAAAAATTAAGAAAGCTCGAAAAGCAACAAGAGGAACGCATTGCGAAACTGGAGGAAAAAGTACAGAAGCATAGTAGGCTTAATGAGGAACAAGACCGACTAATGTATTGGGGTCAGCGTTTCAATAAACTGATTGAGTCTTGGATGGACCAAAAAGGTCAAAAAGACAAAAAGGAAATTGTGGCGCGCTTTATTGCTATGCTCAATCAACGCTCAGGCGAAGTTCAAAAGGAAGAAGGCAAAAGCCATCGTAAAGAGGTGAAGCAGCATCACCAGAAATTGGATAAATACCTCAAAGAGGAGGTGGCAATTGGCATGGAAATCCGAATGGTCGACTCTGGAATCAAAGGTCAGATTCTCGAAAAACGCGGCGATAAGTTTTTGGTCGCTCTCGGTGGAAATATGACCAGTTTAATGGAAAGGGAAAAATTCGTGCGCGCCGATGCGGATTTAGGCGCTAAGCCAAAACGAAAAAAGCGAAACAAAAACTTTAGTAAAAAAGCCGGAAACTCCGAAAAGCAAGGGCCAAAAGCAAAGCAAGAAGAAAAGAAAAAAGCACGGTCTGAGGAGAGCGAACAAACTAAAGAGCAGAATCCCCATCCGCCGAAAGGCCAAAAAACCAAAGGTAGGAAAGGGCATAGACCAGTAAATCAATAGCCCAAAGCCCAGCAAGGCTCCAGCAAAAAAGAGGACGATACCAAGACAAAGTCTTAGATCGCGGGGCAATCCTTACATTTGGGCTTCAAAGCAAAAAACACCTATGGAAGAAGTAGTATCCGACATTCCTTTAATCACCAACGATGCTGTGGTCTTTGGTATTTTAATGGCCTTACTCTTGGCCATTTTTCGCACCAGCGAAATGCCTGCCTTTAAAAAGTTTTATACCATTATTCCTACCCTGCTGCTCTGCTATTTCTTACCCTCCCTTTTTAGCACCCTAGGAATAATCTCTCCGCATTGGATTGATGTGGCCGCGGCCAAGCAATTCTTAATGGAGCAAGGCTATGCTATGGGAGACATCAACAGCTTTAAAGCTTTTAAAAACTTTGTGATTAATGAGGAAATCGACCGTCATCTGATCGAACCCTTTATGGGAAAATCGCAGCTGTACTTCGTTGCCTCTCGTTATCTATTACCGGCGAGTTTAATCTTACTTACCCTGAGTATAAACCTCAAAGAAGTCTTTCAGCTAGGGCCCAAAGCCTTAATCATGTTCTTTACCGGTACAGTAGGGGTTGTTTTAGGCGGACCATTGGCCATTCTTCTATTTAGCGCTATTGCACCAGATGTAGTTGGCGTGGGAACCGATGAAATTTGGCGCGGTATGACCACCATTGCTGGTTCTTGGATTGGTGGAGGAGCAAATCAGGCTGCAATGTTCGAAATCTTTGGAGAGAATGGTCAGATTTCAGGTAAGATTTACTCGGTGATGATTACCGTAGACATTATTGTCGCCGAAATTTGGATGGCCTTTCTATTATTAGGAGTTGGTAAGTCGGATAGTATCGACAAGTTCTTTAAGGCGGATGCCCGTGCCGTAACCAGCCTTAAAGATCATATGCAAGAGTTTTCACAAAAAATTGCCCGTATTGCCAGCTTTGTGGATCTCACCGTAATTTTAGGTATCGCCTTTGGCGCAACCGGTTTGGCCCATTTACTAGCCGATACCATTGCCCCAGCGATTAGTGAGCATGCTCCCTATTTAGCAGAGCGTTTTAGTTTAGGCTCTGGTTTCTTCTGGCTTATCGTAATTGCCACCACGGTTGGTATAATCTTATCCTTCACTAAGGTTCGGAATTATGAAGGAGCGGGTGCCTCCAAAATAGGCAGCGTGTTTATTTACATTCTAGTAGTAACCATTGGCATGAAGATGAATATCCTGGGCATCTTTGAAAACCCGGGTCTCTTCTTGGTGGGTTTAACCTGGATGGCCTTCCACGTGGGTTTACTCTTTGTGATTGGGAAAATAATTAAAGCCCCATTCTTCTTCTTAGCGGTAGGCTCAAAGGCCAATATTGGTGGTGCTGCGTCAGCACCGGTAGTAGCCGCAGCCTTCCACCCAAGCTTGGCTCCGGTTGGTGTATTACTGGCTGTACTAGGTTATGCCTTGGGAACTTATGGCGCTTATATATGTGGAATTTTAATGCAAATGGCAGCCGGATGATAAAATACTTTAGTGCGCTTCTAATTGGATTTGGAAGCATTGGCCTCGTAAAGGCCCAAAACGACAGCACCGCCGAAAGTATCCGTGAGATTTACAATCTAGCCCTTAATGAACAACAAGGCTACAAATGGCTGGGAGAGCTCTGTGGCTTAGGTCCTCGCTTTGCAGGGAGTGAACAAGCTACTTCTTCCCTTCTTTACTTTAAAGCTAAGCTTGATTCGATGGGCTTTAAAACCAGTTTGCAAGCGGTAAAAGTGCCCCATTGGGTGCGCGGATCGCAAGAAAAAGCCTGGATAGTTGAAGGAATTGATGAAACCGAAATGGCCATCACGGCCTTAGGTGGGTCCATAGCCACTCCTGCCGGAGGACTTCAGGCTCAAGTGGTGGAAATCCCCAGTTTTGAAGCCCTTGACACGCTAGATCTAGAGGGGAAAATCGCCTTTTACAATATTCCCATGGACCCCACCTATATTAACACCGGCTTTGCCTATGGTTCGGCGGTGAAACAACGCTGGGGTGGAACTATTGAAGCGGCCAAGAAAGGAGCGATTGGTGTGGTTATACGCAGTTTATCGAGCAGCATTAATAAATACCCGCATACCGGTAGTATGCGCTATGCACCCGATGTTAAAAAAATCCCTTCGGGCGCTTTGAGCACTTATGATGCCGAGCTTTTGCATCGTAGCTTGAAAGAAAACCCAGACCTATTAGTGAAATTTCAAATTAATAGTGAATGGCTGGACTCTAATTACAGCTACAATCTAATCGCGGACTTGCCCGGCAGCGAAAGACCTGAGGAAATCATCTTGGTCTCCGGACATATCGACTCTTGGGAGCTGGGTACCGGTGCTCATGATGATGGCGCTGGTAGCATGCATGCCTTGGAGTCCCTTCATCTATTAAAAAAACTAAATTACCCGATTAAGCGAACCTTGCGCTTAGTGTGGTATATGAACGAAGAGTTTGGTTTAAGCGGAGCTAAAGTATATGCCCGTAATGCTAAGAACATGGAAATGCGCCACGTGATTGCGATGGAAAGCGATGGGGGTGGCTTTACCCCCAAAGGGATTAGCATGCAAACTAGTCCAGAGATGGTGGAACGCATTAAGGGCTACCGAAAACTTCTAGAACCTTATGGCATCTATCAGTTCTCCAGTGGCGGCTCAGGGGCCGATATTGGTCAGCTGCAAAGTGACGACATTGTACTTATTGGGCTAAGACCAGATAGCCATCGCTATTTTGAGGTGCATCATTCTGCTCTAGATACCTTTGAATCGGTAAACCCACGTGAGTTCACCATGGGATCGGCCACTTTAGCCAGCCTAATTTGGCTCTTAGACCGTGATAATGTGTGCTTTAACTGCGGTGGTTAGAAATTATTCTCCTTGATTATCAGGAACTTATAAAATATTTGCGGTTTTTTTTAAATCAGCGTGAACCAAGGCCTTCATCTCTAGTTATTTATGTCAGGTTAAGGTTTGGTTAATTGTTTTGATTTAGTTTGAAACAAGAGGGGAAGTATCTAAAGCTTCCCCTTTCTTTTTGACTAAAACTTTCTTTTTAAGCAAAATCACCTACAAAACCGGCATCACATTGCACCCAATGCTCATTCATTAAAAATTCCAAGCTTTCTTTGGTAAATCCCTGAGACAGCGACGGCTAGTAAAAACTAATTATTCGCAGGCAATAATTCGCCTGTTTATAAGTTGTTAATAAGTGTGTCGCTTTTTCTTAGGTCTGGCGCGGAATACAGGCTAATTGACTGTAAAATAGCTCTTTGCCCTTGTTTTATTGAATCACACTTTTTACCTTGGGTTCATCAAAATGAGGGGAAAATGGGAATACTAAACAAAATCTTTCTTTCGAGTGGGGACTCGAAATGTGAGGGCCGAATTCGACTAATTAATAATCGACATTCAGCACCAGCGATTACTTATAATCGCCGCACTTTATTCAAAGAGTTTAATTATCGCTTCCGAGTTTTAGAACTCAATTCAGTAGCGAGCTAAATGCTCTAATTTTTCTTGGACTTTTTTCGCATTTGGAATCATGGTTGCTTCCAAGGTGCTATTTAATGGTATAGCCGGCATGTTTTCGGCACCAATTACCATTACAGGGGCATCTAGGCTTTCGAAAGCTTCTTGCTGAATCCAGCCGGCGAGACCCTGGGAGAAACCGTTACGGCTAGGCTCTTCGGTTACAATAAGCACCTTGTGGTGTTTGCGTACCCGCTCTAAAATCAATTCCTCGTCTAGGGGATAAAGGGTACGAAGATCTACTACCTCTACTTTATGATCTAAAGCCTTGCGCGCTTCTTTGGCCCAGTAAACCCCCATTCCATAAGTGATTACCAGCAAACTTTCATTATTGCTAATGCTTTCTTCACTGGCCTCATAAGCAATGCGACCTTTACCAAAGGGAATTACATAATCTTCGGAAGGCTCTACGGTTTTTGCGTCCTCAGTACCTTTAATTTTAGACCAATATAGACCCTTATGCTCCAGCATTACCACCGGATTGGGATCGTGATAGGCTGCTTTCATTAGGCCTTTAAGATCTGCCCCCGTACTCGGATAGGCGATTTTAATACCGCGGATATTAGTAAGCACACTTTCTACACTGGAAGAGTGATAAGGTCCACCGCTGCCATAAGCACCGATAGGCACGCGAATAACTGCACTCACTGGCCATTTACCATTTGATAAATAGTTACTACGACTCACTTCTGTAAAGAGCTGATTAAGGCCTGGCCAGATATAATCGGCAAACTGAACCTCAACAAAGGGCTTAAGTCCAACGGCGCTCATCCCAACGGTTGAACCAATAATAAAGGCTTCTTGAATGGGGGTGTTAAATACCCGTTCGTCACCAAACTTTTGGGCAAGAGTCGCCGCTTCACGGAAAACACCGCCTAAGCGGCCGCCAACATCCTGACCATAAAGCAGGGCTTCTTTATGCTCGGCCATTAACTCTTGGATCGCAAATAATGCCGCGTCTACCATTACCGTTTTATCCTTGCCAGACGGACTGCGCTCTCCTTTTTCTTCGGTAATTGGGCTTGGCTCAAAGTCATGCGTAAAGAGGTCTTCCGGGCGCGGATCCTCCTGCTTTAAAGCCTCTTCATAATCAGCCTTTACGGTTGCTCCAGCCTCCTCATAAATTTTATTCAACTCCTCTTCGGAAAGACCCTGATCCAACAAATACTGATGTAGTTTTGGATGTGGGTCGCGTTGAGCATGTTCTTCTAAATCATCGCGGTACCACTCTTTGCGCACTCCTGATGTATGGTGACCTAATAAGGGCACCTTAGCGTGAATCAAGAAGGGGCGGCGCTCTTCGCGCATAATTGCCAATACTTCCTGAACGGTATTATAAGACTCCTCGAAATTGGAGCCGTCTATGCTTCTTGTTTCAATACCATGAAATCCCCTGGCAAACTCCGCTGCATTTTGAGCGCGAGTTTCTTTGGCATTAGCGGAAATATCCCATTCATTATCCTGTACCAAAAAGAGCAAAGGGAATTGCTTTAGGGCGGCCATTTGCAAAGCTTCGGAGACCTCTCCCTCGGTCATTGCCGCATCACCAATGGAACAAACGGCAATTGCCTTCTCCGCCTCCTCAGCTAAACCCATTTTTTCACGGTACTGAATCCCCATGGCCACCCCTGCAGTAGGAATAGCCTGCATTCCGGTGGCGGAAGATTGGTGAGGAATCTTAGGTTTATCCGCATCTTTCAAACTAGGATGCGAGTAATAGCTTCGGCCACCACTGAAAGGGTCATCGCGTTTTGCTAGCAATTGCAACATGCAGTCGTAGGGCCTCATCCCTATCGAAAGCAAAATTGAGTCATCGCGATAATAGGGCGACACATAATCATAATGCTTCAACTGTAAGCCCAGGGCTAATTGGATAGCCTCATGTCCGCGCGAAGAGGCATGCACATACTTAGCCGTAACTTCTTTGTTGGCTTCATATAATTCGGCCATTTGCTTGGACATACTCATTAGGCGGTAGGCCTTTAAAGCAGTCTCTTGATCCAATTTTTTCTCTGAAGTTTTCGGGCTTGAAGACATAGTAGATGTTTTGCTCTGCAAATATCGCAAATGCTCGGCGAAGAGCCTCATGGAAGTAAATCAATAAAAAAGGCCGCCCTTAGAGGCAGCCTAATTCTCATCAGCCAAAAGGCTTTTAATCTTTTTTAGCCCCGAAACTGTAGCTAAAGCCAATGCTTAAAACCTGCTTAAACTGGCCCCGCGGCACCCCCGCAGTAGCAGGATTATCGTCGAGGTCAAACTTCACGTCATGATCATAAATATAGGCCAAGGTTATATTTGCCTTTATGTAATCGTTGACTTGAAAGAAAAGCAATAATTCGCTGTTCACATCAATAAGCGTAGGGTCTTCCGCATAATTACTAAAGAGGTCTACCCGGGCCTGTAGGTCCACATTGTCCCAAAGCTTTTGCTTGTAAGTTAAATTCACATAAGCCCCCACTTCAAAACGAATATTATTGGAATCCTTTACCCCAAAAGCGCCCGCCTGAGCGAGGCGGTCGACCATCACAAAAGTTGTTTTTGAAGTTAAAGGCGAGAGGTAAGCGGTGAGGTGTTCGTCCTTATAAGTGGCACCAAAACTGTTGATCAAATAAGCCGGTGCAAGAAAGTCTGAAATCCGTAAAGCGTCGCCCGACTCCCCCGGGTTTTTAAAGCCTGGCGCAAACTGGGAACGGAAATTAAGTAAGGCGGAATAGTTCCAATGCTTACTTTTATTGTAGTCCAATCGCGACTCCAGCTCAATGCGGTCCTCGGTTTTATTGAAGATTGTGTCTTGATAGTTTAAGCCATAAGCCAGGGTGAGGCTATTATTCCAACTCCACTTCTCATTAGGGTCGTAATTGGCAAAAAGGTTAACAATCGAATTCCCAGCAATCGAATTCACTCCACCTGCCTGCCAGTTAGTGTAGGAAGCCTGGGTAAACTGCAAACCGAAATTTCCTCCGGTTGCCCAAGGACCTTTTTTATCTTCCTCCTGTGCGCTCAGCTGAGTGCCGAGGACCAAGGCTAAAATCAAGGAAAGCTTTTTCATTTTATTTCTTTTTAAATGCTTGGATAGCGTTTCTTGTAAAGTCGGAAAGTACCAATTTCCCAGACATTGCGGCGCGCTCGGCTAGCAAGTCGTCCCAATTCTCAGTGCCGCGCCAGAAAACCTTTTTCAATTCGGCCATCGCTTCTGGGTTAAAGCCCTTTAAACGCTCGATTAGGGCCTCAATTTCTTTATCCATTTCTTCCACGCTATCGTGCAAGTGGTAGTACAATCCCCGCTGGTGTGCCCATTGGGCATCGCGCCATTCCGTGGCATTAATCGCTAATTCACTCATACCGCTTAATCCAATCTTGCGCTCCACTGCCGGACCAACCACGAAGGGGCCAATGCCTACCGCCAATTCGCTTAGCTTAACACTTGCGAATTTAGTCGCAAAGCAATAATCAACCGAGGACGCTAAACCTACTGCTCCGCCTACCGCTTTGCCATGTACGCGACCCACGATAAACTTGGGGCATTTACGCATCGCATTAATCACATTGGCAAAGCCGCTAAAGAATTTTTTCCCTTGATCCATATCTTGGATAGAGATTAGCTCATCAAAAGAGGCTCCTGCACAAAAGGCCCGCTCTCCTGCCGATTTAAGTAAGATAACTTTAACCGAATCATCCTCACCCGCAGCACTTATAGCATCCGCTAATTCCCGTAACAACTTGCTTGGCAGGGAATTACTGAGGGGGTGAAAGAATTCGATGGTGGCTAAACCATCTTTAATTTCAGTTTTAATATAACCTTGTTCTAATGCGTCTGACATTTGAATTTGAATTTTTAAGCTTTTTCGTTTCTATAAATGGTCACCGCCAATAGCCTCGAGCCACTGACCATGAACTTTTGAACTCTCCACCCTAGCAATCATGCTGTGATAATAGGCATACCACTTTGAAGCCTGAGATTTAGCCTCACCGTGCTCCCTATCTGCCCGCCATTTGGCGATACTTTCTTCGTCGCGCCAATAGGAGATGAAAATTCCCCCTGCTGCCGTGCTTGCCGATGAATAACCCAAATAGCCTTCTTGCTCCTGAGCCATGGTCATCATTTTCTCATCCATTTCTGAGTAGCCTTCAAGATCCTGAGATTTTTGGGAAATGAAAATCACCGCGTAAAATGGTGCCTCGGGCGGACTATCTTGCCAATGGGTAAGCATCTTATTGGCTTTGATCAATTTTCTTAACCATCGTTAAAATGGTGGCTAGCGCTACTGTTTCTCCCTCTTCATCGTAAACATCTACATTGAACTTCACGATGCCTTTGGCGATGTCGTCCTCGCTGCGCTTTTCCTGGTCGATTTTTTCCTTCACGGTGAATTTCACCCCAATGGTCATTCCTGGATAAACCGGTTTAGTGAAACGACATTCATCAATACCATAGTTCAATAAAACTGGCCCTTTACGGGGGTCTACAAACATGCCTGCCGCCTTAGAAAGGACATAATAACCATGGGCCACCTTGCCTTCGAAAATGGTGCCTTCCAATGAGGTTGCATCCACATGAGCGTAGAAGTTATCGCCACTAACCTGAGCAAAACTGGCGATATCCGCATCGGTCACGGTGTGGCGATGCGTATAAACAGTATCCCCAACTTTCAATTCTTCAAAGTGCTGACGGAACAGGTGTTTTTCCACCTCGGGGCGAGAAGCTCCCGGCTGGTATACCTGAGTGATTTCGGTAATAGTATCAGGGTGACCCTGAATAGCCGTGCGCTGCAAATAATGTAGAATTCCTCTTTTTCCTCCCATCTCTTCACCACCACCGGCACGTCCAGGACCACCGTGAGTTAAGAGTGGCATGGGCGAACCATGACCAGTACTTTCCTTAGCCGATTTGGCATTGAGAACCAAAATACGACCGTGCATATGTGCGGCTTCTACCACAAATTCACGTCCAATTTTATCATCGGCGGTAATAATGGAGCTCACTAATGAGCCTTTACCCATATTGGCCAATTCAGCGGCCTGATCTAATCCCTTGTAGGGTATTAAAGTAGACACCGGGCCAAAGCATTCAACGTCATGCACATCAGTGTTTTTGAAAGGATCTGTGTTTAGGAATAAGGTCGGACTCACAAAGGCCCCTTTATCCTTCTGGGCCCCTAGGACATCAAAGTCGCGTAAATCGCCATAAACCACTTCCTGTGATTGCTTCAATCGCTCAATGTTTTCCTGTAGTCTTTCAACTTGTAACTGAGAGGTTAATGAGCCCATACGAGTTTTTTCATCGCGAGGGTCACCAATAGTAGTTTTCTGTAATCTTGCGGTAAGCGCCTCTTGTACCGCCTCAAGTTTATCTTCCGGAACCAAGATTCGGCGAACTGCCGTACATTTTTGACCCGCCTTAGTGGTCATTTCACGGTGTACCTCCTTTACAAAAATGTCAAACTCGGGCATCCCCGGCTCCACATCCGGACCCAATACCGAAGCATTCAAAGAGTCGGCCTCCAAGTTAAAAGTCACCGAGCGATCAATAATATGTGGCAAAGCCTGTAGCTTTTTTCCCGTTGCAGCAGAACCGGTAAAGGTTACCGTGTCTCCGGTTTGCACATGGTCAATAATACCGCGACCTAAACCCGTTACCAATTGTAAGGCACCCTCTGGTAGGATTTTAGATTTTATAATTTCTTGAACTACATGCTCGGTTAAATAGGAAGTGTGTTCCGAGGGCTTAACCACCGCTGGAACACCAGCCATTAGGTTCACCGCAATTTTCTCCAGCATTCCCCAAACCGGAAAGTTAAAGGCATTGATGTGCACCGCAACGCCCCGTTTAGGAACCATAATATGGTGACCAATAAAGGTTCCTCCTTTTGATAATGGCGCAGCCTGACCATCCACATAATAAGGAAGGTCTGGAAATTGGCGGCGTAAGGATGCATTGGCAAAAAGGTTTCCAAAGCCCCCTTCAATATCTACCCAGGAGTCAATTTTTGTAGCTCCGGTTTTGAAACTGGTTTCGTAAAACTGATTCTTGATTTTGACAAGATGTAAGGCCAGTGCCTTAAGCATGCGACCTCTTTCCTGAAAAGTCATTTTACGTAAGGCGGGGCCTCCAACTCGACGGCCATAGTCTAAAATGGCTTCATAATCTAAACCCGCGCTGGAAACAATTCCGATGGCATCGCCATGAATGGCATCATAGGCAATGAGCTCTTCGCCTTGGCCTTCGACCCACTCGCCTTGAACGTAGTTCTTTATTTTTTGCATGCTGTGCTTTTTTGAGAGCGCTAAAGGTACGGCGAGCAAAAGGGCTTTACAAGTTTTAAGATATCACTGGATTGGAATAAATAGAAGATGGTTTTATATGGTTTCCTCTATCTTTGACCCACAATATTTCCCGATGAAAAAAATCATCACTGCTTTTGCCTATTTGGTTATTATTCTATTTGGCCTCTCTGCTTTTGGCTGGATGGTAAAACACATTACCAAAGGCGACAAGGATTTTGGTACAAACCTTACTAAAGGCTTAGACTCCTTTGTTTCTTTCTTAGACCTTTTTGAGCAATCGGTTGAAGAGGTTAAAAAGCTTCCCGAGACCTTTGTGCCCACCCCTAAAGACTTTGAAGCCGTAAATAATCTTGAGGAAGACCTCATCGTGCTTACTTCCTACAGTAATGAGGCAAAAAACCGAACGGTTGAAATTCGCAACCTACGAGACGACAGCGTCCTCCATAGTTGGAATATCCCCAATCCGCATCAGGAGCACGATCGCATAATGGACCCTTTACTCCTACCCAATAAAACTTTGGTCTACTCTTACAATGGTGTAACTGGAATAAGGGCGGTGGACAGTCTGGGAAATGAAGTGTGGAAGCAAGACACTATTGCCCATCACCACAGTATGAATTTGGATAGCGCAGGCAATATCTGGGCCTGCACCTACACCAAGGAAAACGGTGGTTTTATTATTTATAAAGGCTTTTACCATTTAGACGGTCGCGAACTAGCCTATATTGACAACACTATTTCTAAGCTGGATGCCAAAACGGGTCACCTGCTTTTCCATAAGTCCATTACCGAAATCTTGGTGGAGAACGGCTTGGAAAACATTCTAATTAAGTCCAATAATTCGGATGATCCCATCCACTTAAACGACGTGCAGCCGGCTTTAAGAACAACGGAATATTACCAGGAGGGTGATTTGTTTTTAAGCTTTAGAAATATTTCAGCCATTATTCATTACCGCCCTTCAAACAATAAGGTTATTCGATTACTGGAAGGAGCTTTTTATAGTCAGCATGACGTTGACTTCCTAAACGACAGCACGATTTATTTCTTCAATAACAACTCCCAGACCTTATGGTTAGGTCGGGCTACCACTTGGCGTACCGCCGATGAGCGCATTAACGCAGGAGACTTCTACTCAAACGTTATGGCTTATGACCTTAAGAATGAGCGTTATTTTTACCTCAGTAAGGAAGCTTTTGCCGCTAATGATATCTTCACCTTTACCGAGGGCATGTCCGAGATCTTAGCTAATGGCAACCTTTGGGTCGAAGAACAAAATAGTGGTGTATTATGGGTACTGAATGGCGAGGAAGTCGTTTACAAAAACGTGATTGAAAGTCAGCACCCTGGCCATCATCACCTTAGCAACTGGACGCGAATATTAAAAGATTATGATAAGCAATAGCCTTTTTTATATAGGCCCCGGAATGGGTGCCGGCACCATGATTTTGGTTTTGGTAATTGCCGCCATAGTGGTTTTTTCCATTGGCTATATCATCTGGCTAAAAGCCAAAAAGCTATTTAAGAAAAAAGACTAATGCCCTATTATTTGCTCTTAGCTTTTGGGGGCTTATGGGCCGTTCTCTTCTTGCGCTTTAATCGCGCTTGGCTTTATAAAGTTGCCTTGAATAGTGTGGCGGTTCTCGACACCATGCTTAGCGACAAGAGCGATGACGAAAAATTGGAAATACTGCCCAAGGCTACTGCCAGTTTACTGGGCTCACTTTTACTAAGTTTACTGCTTATTGTGCTGGCAATTGGCATTGCCTATTTGCCTTACGGCGGAAGCGAATACCTCTTTGGTCCTTCACCAGAAAGGCCAGCTTGGCTGGAGATTACCGCCCTTTCCATCGGTGCTTCCATTCCTTTCTTTTTGCCATTTAGGCGCGGACTCAGCAATTACTCGGAGCTTTCAATTTTACTGCACCGCTTAGTACTGAATCACCCAGCCATTGGCCTGCGTTTGTTTAAACGGGAGTTAAAACAAAAGAAAAAAGCCGGAATTGGGGCTCGGAAAGACTTTGTAATAATAAGTGGCTTGGCCCGAGCGGGAACCACCTCTTTGATGAACCTCCTCGCGGCCCGAGACGAATTAGACAGCCTTTCCTATGCCAATATGCCTTTTCTGCTGAGTCCAAATCTGTGGGCCAAGATTTACAATCCGAAAAAGGGAACCGAAAAAGAGCGCAGTCATAAAGATGGTATTAAAATCGGGCTAAAGTCTTATGAGGCCTTAGAAGAGTACTATCATAAGGTGGCCGCTGATAATCGTTTCATTAAAGATAATCGGCTAGTTGAATACGACCTCCGCCAAGAGGAAGTTGAAAGCTACCTCGATTACCAAAGTTTAATTCGTAAAAGCGCCCGTCATCTATATTTAGCCAAAAACAATAACTTTCTACTCCGCTATAAAAGTATCCGCAAGTATAATAGCGATTTTGTTATGGTGCTTTTATTCCGGGAGCCTCTAAGCCATGCCAGCTCCTTAATGGAAAAACACCGTCAGTATTCAGAGATGCAAGCGCAGGACCCTTTTATACTGGAATACATGAATTGGCTGGGCCACCATGAGTTTGGTGAGGGTCATAAGGCTTTTCAATTCGAAGGGCAAGCTTTGGTGGAAGGAAAGCCTCAGGACTTGAATTACTGGCTAGAGCTTTGGCTTAATTATTACCAAAGGGCTCTAGCGATCGATGATTCTAAAACTTTATTCTTGGCCTATGAGGATTTTTGTGCTCAGCCAAATGAGGCACTCCATCGAATTTTTAAGGCTGTAAACCTTTCGCCCGAAAAAACCGCAATTCCAGCCTTTAAAAACTCCCGGGAAATTGAGGCTAAGGCAGACCCCGCCTTAGTGGAAAAGGCAGGGGCCCTTTATCAAAAACTAAAGGCTAAAGCTTAAACGCGGTAGGTAATGGCGTTTATACTCATCCCCGCTCCTACCGAAGCCAATAAAATTATATCTCCTTCCTTGAGGTCGTCGTGGCCCTCCAACTGACCTTTGCGGAGAAGGTCCAATAAAGTAGGAACGGTAGCCACCGAACTATTACCCAGTAAGTGAATACTCATAGGCATAATTCCCTCGGGGGCCGGAGTTTTATAAAGTCTAAAAAAGCGCTTAATAATAGCCTCATCCATCTTTTCGTTGGCTTGATGAATTAAGACTTTCTTTACCTGATTAATCGAAACTCCTGATCGATCCAAGCAAATTTTCATTGCGGCCGGTACATGGGTCAAGGCAAATTGATAAATCTTGCTACCCTGCATTTTTATATAACGGGTGTCGTGGCCTGCCTCTGGATTGTAGCTTTCGCCATAATCCAAGAAATAAGCTTCCTCCTCGGTAAAGGTCTGGGAAGCGGTGCTTAAGATTCCCTTTTTTAAATCCTTATCTATCGCTTCTACCACTGCCGCTCCGGCACCGTCCGAGAAAATCATAGAATCGCGATCATGCTTATCTACCTTACGCGATAAGGTCTCCGCTCCGATTACCAGATAACGTTTACCCTGGCCGGCCAAAATATAGTTATAGGCCAAAATCATGGCCTGCACCCATCCCGGACAACCGTAAAGTATATCGAAAGCAATACAATTCGGGTTTTTAATCTTCAGGTCGTGCTTAACCCGTGTAGCAAGACTGGGTAAAATATCGGACTGAATCTTTCCGTGGGGAATATTTCCAAAATTGTGTGCCACAATAATGCCATCTAATGCTTCGGGCTCCACCCCAGAGTCCTCAATAGCTCGTTGCGCCGCAATAGTGGCTAAATCAGAGGTCTGCTGCTCTGGTTTCGCATATCGTCGCTCGCGGATACCGGTAATTTCTTCAAACTTGCGAATAGTCTCTTCTCCAGGTTGATCTATTAAAGCGCCTTCACGAGTGTAAAACTTGTTAGCAATGAAGTCTTCATTGGGAACTCTTAATTCAGGAATGCAAGATCCGGTACCGGTAATTTCAAGGTTCATGGCTTAGTGTATTATTAACACAAAGTAATAAAATCATTTTATCAAATGTATAAGAAGCTAGAAGATGCCAAAGCCATTGCCTAAAATATTGACCAAACCTTTTGGTTTTGTTTAACGTTTATCATTATAAGTTAAACAAAAAACACCTGTAAAATGAAATCATTTTTAAAGAAAGGGCTTATCCTAGCGATGAGCAGCATGATGTTTTTAAGCTCATGTTCAGACGATGACAACAATGACCAAAACCCAGATCCAGGACCGCAAAGTTTAACCGCCACCTTAGCTGCCGACGCACGCTTTAGTGTATTGGTGGACGCCTTGCAACGCACCGGCTTAGATGCGACACTAGATGCCTCAGGAACCTATACGGTATTTGCGCCCACTGATGCAGCATTTACTACTGCCTTAGGCGATTTAGGCTACAATAGTTTAGATGAGTTAGAAGCCGCTTTAACTACTGCTGGATTACGCAATGTACTCTTGTATCACGTTTTAGGAGCCGAAGTAATGGCTGCTGATGTGAGCACAGTTTATGCCAGCCCGGCCGCCACAAACGCAGATGGTGACGCCCTGTCTTTATTCATTAATGCAGGTAGTGAAGTACTAATTAATGATGCCGCTACCGTTCGTGAAACCGACATCAACGCGAGCAATGGGGTGGCCCACGTTATTGATGCCGTAATTCTACCCTTAAGTGTTTATGGCCTCATTCAGGTTAACCCAGACTACAGCAGCTTGGAGGCGGCCCTTGGTTTAGCTGATGGGAACCTAGACGACGTTCTAAGTGGCGACGCTGCTCAGTACACTTTATTTGCTCCAAATAATGCGGCCTTTGACACCGTAGTTGCAAATACTCCGGGGGTAAACAACTTGGGCGAACTAGTTGCAGCCCTAGGTACCGATGTATTGTCTACCGTTTTATTGTATCACGTAGTAGACGGAACCGTATTAGCGGCCGACCTAAGCACCGGCAGCGTAAATACCTTGGCCAGCGACGGTATGGGAGGCCAGCTTGATATATTCATTAATATCGGAACCGAAGTAAATATCATTGACGATAATAATGATACTCAGGATGCCGTAGTGACCGGCACCGACTTTGTGGGTACGAATGGCGCGATGCATACCATTAGCAGCGTTTTATTACCACAGTAGTATAAAGCTTTGATAATATAAAGCCCGTGTAGAATAATCTACACGGGCTTTTATTTTTAGAAGTTAATTCACTCTATTTATTCAGCTGCAGCTTCTGCTGAATAGGGACTAGGTAATTTCTCATATCCCATATTATAGAGGATGAAGCTCCACTTGTCGGCTTGCTCCTCGATTATTTGCTCGGTCGATTTACCCGCACCGTGACCGGCATTGGTAGCAATACGAATAAGTACGGGGTTTTCACCTTGGTGACCGTCTTGTAGGGCGGCCGCAAACTTAAAGCTATGTGCAGGAACTACGCGGTCGTCATGATCTCCAGTAGTAACCATAGTAGCGGGATAAGCCGTTCCCTTTTTAACATTATGCACAGGCGAATAGCCTAAAAGATAGTCGAACATTTCTTTGCTATCATCGGCCGTTCCGTAATCGGTATGCCATCCCGCTCCAGCGGTAAACTTGTGGTAACGAAGCATATCTAATACTCCTACAGCCGGCAAGGCCACCGCCATAAGCTCAGGGCGCTGAGTCATGGTTGCACCCACTAATAAGCCACCATTAGAACCTCCGTGAATAGCCAGTTTTTCGGAACTAGTGTACTTCTCGGCGATGAGGTATTCAGCGGCAGCGATAAAGTCATCATATACATTTTGCTTATTCATCTTGGTGCCTGCCATATGCCATTCTTCGCCATATTCGCCTCCACCGCGTAAGTTGGCTACCGCATAAACACCACCTTGCTGAAGAAAAACAATATTGCTAGTGCTAAAGCCTGGGGTAAGGCTAATATTGAAACCTCCGTATCCATAAAGTAAGGTCGGATTGCTTCCATCTAGCTTAAGGCCTTTCTTATAGGTTAACATCATAGGCACCTTGGTACCGTCCTTCGATGTGTAGAAAACCTGCTTAGATTCGTATAAATCTGGATTAAAGTCTACTGCCGACTTACGGTATAAAGTAGACTCACCCGATGCTATATCGTACTTAAAGGTAGTTCCTGGATATACATAGGAAGTAAAGCTGTAATAGATATGGTCATCATCCCATTTGCCGCCAAATCCACCAACTGAGCCTAAGCCAGGTAGGTCAATTTCACGTTCTAATTCACCCTCAGGGCTATATTGGAATACCTTTTCAATTACATCAATCATATAGGTCGCAAAAAACTTGCCTCCAGCGGTACCAATACTCAATACATTTTCGGTTTCTGGAATTACGTCTACCCAATTTTCGGGAGCGAGCTTATCGAAAGTGGTTTTTACCACCCGACCCTTTGGCGCATTGCGATTCGTTTTTAACCATAGGGTTTCTCCTGCGGTATGAATAATACTTTGATCGCTATCAAAACCGGTAACGATAGCGCGAATAGCGGCCTCAGGTTGATCTAGCTTTTGAATGTAAAGCTCATTTCCAGTAGTTGATTCGGCTGCGGAGATCACTAGATACTGATCGTCCTCGGTTACATAGCCTCCTACATAGCGGCGCTTCATATCCGGGCCACCAAAAATCAATTTATCATCGGCCTGGCTTGTTCCTAATTTGTGGAAATACAATTTATGCATATCCGTCATTGCGGTTAACTGCGAGCCCCCTTCGGGTTTGTCGTAAGAGCTGTAATAAAAGCCCTCATTACCTTTCCAGCTTAGGCCAGAAAACTTCACATCCATAAGCGTGTCTCCCATAATTTCCTTGCTCTCGGCCTCCATCACGATTACCTTTCTCCAATCGGAGCCTCCTTCAGAAATTTGGTAGGCACAAAGCGATCCGTCGGTGCTAAAGGTTAAGCCTCCTAATGAAGTAGTGCCATCCTCGGAAAATTTGTTAGGATCCAAGAAAACTTCTGCCTCTTCCATAGAGCCACCCTCGGTTTTAAAACGATAAAGCACAGACTGCTTTTGTAAGCCATCATTCTTGGAAAAATAGGTGTAGTCTCCTCTTTCGAAGGGAGCTCCTACTTTTTCATAATTCCAGAGCTCGGTCAATTTGTTTTTTATCTCCTCCCGATAAGGGATTTGCTCTAAGTAGCCGAAAGTCACCTTGTTCTGGGCTTCTACCCAGGCTTCGGTTTCCTCGGAACGGTCATCTTCTAACCAACGGTATGGATCGGCCACTTCGGTGCCAAAGTAATTGTCGACTACCGTGCTGTCTTTTCTGGTTTCGGGATAATCTAGGCTCATGCCTGGTACCTCTTTTTTCTGTTCTTGATTACAAGCTAGCAGAAGGGCTGCAGCAGCCATACTACTAAACAATGTTACTTTTTTCATACTGTTAGGATTAAATAGCGGGGCTAGATCGGTACACAAATATAAGGGCTGTAAATCTTTCTCTGCTAGCTTGACCTGAAATAGCAAGAATAAAAAAACCCCGGTGCTCCGAAGAGACCGGGGTTCTAATTATCTAAGGGCTAAGCTTAGTTCTTCATGATGCGTTTCACATCTAAACCTTTGCTTGAGCTTACTTTAACCGTGTAAATACCTACCGCGTATTCCGAAATATCTAAGCGAATTTCTTGATGCTCGGTGTAGATTTCGCTGATTACCAGCGCTCCACTTGCCGAGTACACCTCAACTTGAATATTTCCTTCCACATTTTCGTCATCGATATTGATGATTCCTCGTGTTGGGTTAGGATAGATATTGATAAAGCCAGTGCTTAAGTCATTAAGACCTACTCCACAATCATCTACTAATAGGCTAACAACAACTGAGTCGTCGCCACAGTTAGAAGATACTTTGTATTGGAAGTCGTAAGATGCTCCGCTAGCTACTGCTGTAGCGTCAAAGATGTTTGCACTTAGAGCTCCTGTACCACTTAGATCAGTCCAAGTACCACCTGCGGTAGCGCTTGGGTCTAAGTAAGTATTTAGGTCTACCATGGTCTCATCATCACAAGCCGTGTCGCTAACCGCGATACCTGCACTTACTGGGCCATCTACGTCAACCGTTACAATTGCTGTATCAGGATCACAAACGGTACCAGCTAAGATATAAGCGGCACGGTATACACCTGGAGTAGCATTGTTGGTGTTGAATGATCCGGTAGCACCTAGGGCACCTGAGTTATCTAGGTCAACCCAAGTTCCTTGGAAGCGGTTACCCGTGATGTAGTTTCTCAAGATGAGGATTCCTCCACCCGCACAAGCGTTTGCAGTAGTATCCACACCAGCGAATGGCGCGGCCTCTACATTAACGTTTAAGTGGGCAGTATCACCTGGACAACCACTTACACCACCAACGATATAAGAGAAGTTGTAAGCAGCACCTGCAGTTACCGCGCTAGCATCGAAGATACTATCGGTAAGCGCATTGGTTCCGTCTACATCTACCCAAGTACCGCCACCATCATGAACGCCTAAGAAAGCGGCTAAATTAACGGCATTGTCGGTAGAACATACGGTAACCGTATCGGTCATACCCGCATTCGCACCAGGCACCACCGCGTAGGCAGGAATACTTGGTCCAATACAAGCTTTCGAAATGCTCATATCAAAGGTGTAATAGATACGGCTTTGATCGGCAAAGTTAGTTGAGTCAATACTCATTAAACCAGCCACGGTGTATGGGTAAGAAGCGCCTCCAGTAGCACGGAATAATGATCCCGCTCCAGAAAGGAAGTCAACGTTCATAAAGTATACGCCAGGCGTAAGAACCATATTAACTGGTACGCGGAAGTCTCCAGTAACACCCGCTGGGGTGCTAAAGGTATCACCACGCTGGATTACCGCTGTTATTGCAGCATCCCAAACCTGAACAAAGGCAGTTACATCATTGGTGTGGTTTACCGTCATACTGTCGATATGAACCGTGTCGTCTACGGTAATCCACTGACCATTAGTAAAGTTACCATAACCAGAAGTAGCAATATTGGTTAATGGACCAATCGCAACTGAGTTTGTGGTTACAAATTCAGACACATCATAAGCGGTAGTAAAGGCAACTGAGTCAGTTAAGTAAGTATCGCCAGTGTTAACTGCCTGACCACCACTTAACCATACTAGACCATTACTGGTGCTTGAAGTACCACTAAGGTTAGTAGGACCTCCATCACAGTCGGTAGTATCATTAGTAGTGCTGCTAGGCGTAGAGCTTACCGAACAAGTAGCAATGGTACAAGCGGTAACCGGTCCAACCCAGTTGGTTCCGGCAGAACAGCTATCCATTACGTAGAAGTCGTAGCAAGTAGTACCCGCTAAACCAGTAACGGTAAATCCACCAGGAGTAGCCGCCACATTGGTTCCGGTACCCAAGGCAAAGCCAGGTGCGCCGTACTGAACGGTTGAAGCCACAATATTGGTATCGCTATCCCAAGAAAGCGTTACACTGCTAGCTCCAGCAGTTACTACTGCTAAGTTCGCTGGATCCACACAAGGAGGGGTTTCACGAACAATGATATCATCAACTGCGGCATCGCCGTTAAAGCTTGCACCACGTACACTAAGGAGACGTAATTGAAGCGCTGTATCAGTGCCATAGGTAGATAGATTCACACGAGCTTCACCCCATGCGGCACTATTGCTAGTTTGCTGCTGACCAACGATATTATTTATACTTACCCAAGTAGAAGAGGTACGGTCGAAAGCTTGAAGATCCAAGTTAACGATGTCTGCTCCATACATGTGATAATAGTAAACAACCTCTGGGTTAGTTAGTGAAGTAAGGTCAAACTCAGCTGTCCACAAGAAGGCGCTATCACCTTGTGCGGCAGGAGAACTAGCCTCTACATACATATAGTAACCAGTAGCTGTTCCTGTAGTGTGATCCACTGCCGGACCGGTGGCACTTGAAGGAGTACCTCCATTGTCAATTCTCCAGGTGTATCCTGTAGCAGTAGAAGTTTCACTGTAACAAGGTGGAATTACGCCATTGTCGAAGTCTTCCATGTATGGATAGTTGGTGATAGGAGCACAAAGAGTAGCAAAAGATACACACTCGGCATCACTAGTATCACCAAGGCTAGAACAGATATCGTATACACAAGCCTCATATAAGGTTCCTGGCATTAAACCGCTAAGCGTGGTTGCGCTAGTAGCTGGATTAACGATAGTTCCTGTACCTGGAGCGAATCCGGCTGGACCGTACTCAATCCAAGAAGAAGACTGGTTTGTTCCTGATACCCAAGAAATGTCTGCACTAGTGGCGGTTACATTCGAAGCCTGAACACTATCTGGTTTACCACAAATGTTCGCAGCATCAGTAATTGCCAAGCTATCTACAACGTTGGCACGACCCCAGTTATTAACCCCCATAATGGCGATTTGGTAAGTCGAGCTTGCGTTTGGTAAGCTAACAATAGCCTGAGTCCAAGCGTTGCGGTTTTGGCTATCGCCAAATAAGAAGGTCCAAGGATCGGTCTCACTAGCACGGTAATAAACATTCGTTACGTTTTGATCACCAAACCACTCTTCCTGAGCATACCAGAAGCTCAATTGAGGAGAGATCATAGCGCTTAGGTCAATACGTGGAGACACGAATAATGTAGTATCCGGACCACCGCTAGCAGAAACGAATACTGCATTCTGGCTGCCCGCATAAGCTGAGGTAATTACCCCACCCGAAGAACCAGAACCAATGGTCCAGTCACGAGTATCGGCAACATATACATTACTCCAACAATCTACACTTGGAGAGCTAGTCTCAAAGCTTTCATAGAAAGGAGCGGTAAATGGTAAACAACGAGTACAGCTAGCATTGAAGCTAAATAAGGTATCTCCCGTTCCTACCGAACCAGATGCAATATGAACTCCAGCGGTATCACCTTTAGGATTAAGTAATACTAATCCAATTTCTGAAGGCCAAGAACCGGCTGGGTTTAAGGTAACTGTAGTTGGCAAGCCATCACAAAGAACAATAGAGTCAGTAAAGCTAGAACCGTTAGTAAAGCCAGTACCAAGCTGACCCACTAGAACACCATTTTGGTAAACGCTCACGGCGCCACCATTCCAACCGTCTCCGAAGGAGTCGCTTAGGTCGGCGCGGAATACACATTGCTCACTAGCAGGACAAGCCGCAGTAGTGAAGCTACCAGGACCTGCAGTTTGCGCGGTGCCATTAGTTCCACAGCTATCGGTTACATAGAAATCGTAAGCGGTAGATGCGGTTAAACCGGTAATGGTGTAAGGATTAGAAGTCGTATTAACCACGGTTCCTGTACCTGGAGTAAATCCAGCTGGACCGTATTCAATAATCCATGAAGATCCGGTACCGGCTGTCCACGCTACCGTTGCACTTACATCAGCAGTAGCTGTTACGCTAAGTCCGCTTGATGGGAAACATGAAGGCGCTTCTTCCACACTAAAGTCATCGATAGACATATCGGAAGTAAAGCTTGTACCTCTAACGCCTTCGAATAAGAATCGATATGTACCTGAAGGTAGAGAAAGTAGAACTAAACGCTCATTCCAAGGATCGGCCTGATTGCTTTGTTGTTGCCCAACAATACTATCGAGCACGGTACGGTTTCCTGAAGCGTCTTCTGCAACTAATTTTAAAGTACCCATGGCCGAACCATGCATATGGTAGTAGAAACGTACCATTGGCGTGGTTAAAGTCGAAATGTCAATTTGGGGTGAATACAACATATTAGTATCCCCTGTAGTACCACCAGAAGTTTCAAAGTACATGTAAGTACCGCCCACTCCAACAGTGTTATCCACTAGTGGACCGGTTCCGGTCGAATTCTCATTACTACCGGTAGTTGCATCTTCAGCCTCCCAACGAGGGTTTGAAGAAGTGTAGGTGAACCAACAGTTTTCATAAGAAGCTTGGTTTCCTAAGGAAACACCTTCGAAGTCAGTGCTGTATGGAGCGGTAAAGCTAGTAGGACAAAGAGTCGTAAAGCTTATTGGGCCTGCACTAGAAGAAATATCTCCAGCACCACAGCTATCGGTAACATAAACATCATACATCGTAGCTGGCATTAAACCAGAAAGACGAACAGAGTCCATAGTGGTAGTCATGGTAGTACCGGTACCTGGCGTAAATCCAGCCGGACCGTATTCTACGGTGCTACCTAAATTGCTAACACCAGAAGTCCAAGTAATATCTGCATCGGTAGCAGTGATATTAGAGGCGGTTAAATTGCTAGGCGTTAAACAGCTTAAACAAGATTGAACCTCCACTAAATCGATGGCAAGGTCACCATAGAATGATGTACCACGAATGTAGCGGAACTCTACATAAATAGTCTGGTTTAAGTAGGCGTCTAAATTAACTCCCACTTGTTGCCAAGGGTCTAGTTCATCAGTCTGTAATTCGCCAGGTCCATAAGTAAATACATTCGTAAACGGACCGGTAGCCGAAGTAGAAACACCCACTTTAAGTACACCAATATTGGCACCATAAGCATGCAACCAGAAGGACAACTCTACATTTTGTGAGGCGGCCGAAAGGTCGATTGCTGGTGATACCATAGAGGCCGAATCTGGTCCGCCAGTAGAAGTTTCTACATAGATATAGTGCGTACCACTCTGTGGGCCGGATGGACCGGTGCTACTTGAGCCAGTATAATTATTGTCATACAGCCAAGAACCATTACCCGCACCAATATCGCCAGTAAACGAAGTGGTGTTATCAAATTCCTCAGACAATAAGGCTCCTAAAGTTCCACTAGTACAGCTAATAGTACGGGGTCCTTGCAAGCTAGTGCGGAAAGAAGCTGGTCCAGACTGAGTTGAAGTACCTGAAGTACCACAACTGTCGGTTACGTAGAACTCATAATTGGTATTCGCCATTAAACCACTAATCGAAATGGTATCGTTAGTAGCATTAATAGAAGTACCTGTTCCTGGGGTAAATCCGGCGGGACCATACTCCACACCCCAATTAGCGCCATCACCGGCAGTCCAAGTAAGGTCGGCCGAAGTAGCGGTGATATTAAAGGCTTGTAATCCGCTAGAAGCGGCACAAGCAGGAGCAACACGTACTTGGAAATTATCTACGAAGATGTCATTATCTTCTGGATCATCTACCGAACCCTCGGTCGCCCAAATCGCAAACTTAACCACGCCGGTATAAGCCGCTAAGCTCGCTACTTCATGATTACCAGTAGCTGCGGTTACATAGGTATTATCGTAAGTGGCAAGGTTGGTCCAGGTTGCACCAAAGTCAGTCGAAATTAATAACTGTACTTGGTCATCTGAGCCCAACTGAGTTGGAGTAGTACCTGCATAAGCAAACACCCCAAAATCGAACTCAACTTGCATGGTGCCAGTAGAACCTAAGTCATAGGCTGGAGAAAGAATCCAATCCATGTCTCCGGTATTCCATAGGTTAATACGTACTGCACCGCTAGTACCATTGTTACCAAAGCCGTCGGTTCCCCATGCTCCAGTTCCCAAGGTGTTAGGGCCGGTCGTAGGATCACCTCCATCACCTTCTTCCCAACAAGCGCTAGGAGGCCAGCCTGCGCTGAAATCTTCTAAGCTTGGAGGAATAATGGCCGAACAATCGGTCGTGAAAGAAGCTGGGCCTGCTTGAGCGGCTGTACCTCCGGTACCACAATCGGCAGTAACGTAGAAGTCATAAGTAGTTTGACCACTTAAACCAGTGATGGTATAAGATGTATCGGTAATACCGGAAACGGTAGTGCCAGAACCTGGTGTAAAACCAGAAGCGCCGTACTCGATAGTAAAGCTACTAGATGGACCATTATTATCTACCCAATTTACTTTAGCACTATCCGCATAAGCGGTAACTAGGCCTAAGCCTGATGCTGGTAAACAGCTGGCTGGAGTAAATTCATCGGCACCAATATCAGGAGTAGTCGCATTACGGGTATCTCCGTCGATGTCAACAGTAATTGCTCCAATTGGGGTAGCCGCTCCATCCAAAAGTGGACCTGAAACGTGTAAATCGGCAGTAATGCTATTAAAGATTGGATCGCCTACTACCGAGTTGGTGTTATTTCCAGCACTAGCAGTTTGCCAGGCAGTAAGGTCGGCTTGAACACCGCCATCATAAGCGATATTTGCCCCACCCGAAGTGTAGTATCCATTGTAATCTACAGTAATTACACCGTTTGATGTGCCAGCGGTAACCGTATTATCGGAGAAATAAACCGCATAGTTGGAGCTTCCGTAAAAAACATTATTACGTACATCAACATTGTAAAAGTCGTTGAAGTAAGCACCATATGCTCCAGTACTAGTTCCATTGGTTACAAAAGTGTTGTAAAATACATTACAGCTTTCGAAATCATCCGCGTATAATGCTTCTTGACCTCCGGAGCTAACCACCACCATGTTATTGGTAATATTAGAGGTTCCTGAAGGAGTACCATCAGCATTAAAGTTACCGTCTGAAATATAGATTCCATAATAAGAGGAATAAATTTCATTGCGATTAACTTCAAAGTCTAAAGCATCGTAAAGGGCGATGCTGTAGTGAAAACCATAGGCAGCCTCGGTAAACTTACAGTCATTAATGGTCTGGTTACGAACATTATCGGACATGTAGCCGCGGTAGTAGTTGTTCAAGAACTCACAGTTCGTCACACTAATACCGGTATCTGCGTAAGCCAAGGTTTCGAAATGTACGCCGTATTGTCCATCGTGGAATACACTATTGCTAATAGAGATATTATCTCCAGCATCAGTTTCCGTGAATGAACTGGTTGCGCTTCCAACACCACCAATTGCTGTAACGTCAGCTGATGTTGAGGAAACAACCGCCATATCAAAATGACAAGCATCAACACTAAAGTTGTCATTGTCATTTTGCATACGGATACCCCAAGCATCTGTAGTACCCGAATGGCTAATGGTTAAATTCTTAAATGATACGTAATCCGCACCATCCATTAGAATTACTGCCTTTTGGACTACCGCCGAGCTATTGTAACTAAGACTAGTAGTAGCACTGTCTACTCCATCAAACGTGATGGTATTGGTCATGCTGGCACCAGTAATAGCCGGGAGATAAACGGTGTCGGTGTAAGAGCCTGCTGCCACCGTAAAGGTTACAGCGCCCGAGACACCATTAGTCACCAGGTCGGCAGCAGCGGCCGAAAAACTGGTGTAGTTGGTACTGGAGGCAGGCGAAGATGCATCAATAGTGTAGGCTCCTGATAGCTGAGCTTTTATGCTCGTACTACCAAAGAGAAAAATCACTAATGACGCCGCTAGCCAGCCAGAAGGTTTGGTAAACCTCGTGGGTAGAAAGTTCCTCATAATTGATTGTTTTTGATAAAGTTCCCTTGTAAATTTTGCTCCGATTAGAGTCGAGCCTTCCCTATAAGCTCGGTGGCTCCATGCAGAGATTTAGTTAAAAAACGTCACCTAATGTAAGAAAAGAGATAAAAATGAAGCGCTTAGCCGCCTAGTTTTTTTCGTCTCGGCTAGCCGTTTCCTGCCAAGTTTGAAAAAGTTTGTCCTGCTTTGGCCGATTGGGCTCCACTTCACGCAGAGGCTCACATTTTTTTAGACTGTCATACAATTCTCCTGGCAGCTCTTGATAAAGCTCGGTTCCCTTGGTTTTCCAAGCCAACATCTCCTCACTCACCTGCTTAATTACCTTAGCAGGGTTACCCACCACCAAGCTGCGTTCTGGAATTTGGCTATCTCCTTTAATAAAGCTCAAAGCACCAACTATAGAGCCTGCGCCCACTGTAGATCGGTCCATTACCACGGCATTCATCCCTACCAGGCAGTTCTGCCCAAGGTTGGCACCATGTATTATGGCACCATGACCCACATGCGCTCCCTTTTCTAATCGGATGCTTACTCCCGGAAACATATGCACCACGCAGTTCTCCTGAATATTGCAACCATCCTCGATAATGATTTGCCCCCAGTCGCCGCGAATTATGGCACCCGGACCCACATAAACGTCTTCACCAATAATGACATTGCCAATTATTACTGCCGTTTCGTGAATATAAGCCGATGCTTTTATGACTGGTTTAAAGCCCTGGAACTCGTAAATCATTAATCCTTCAGATTTTTACGGACAAGGTAATTGCTTTCATCGATAAAATAAAGATCACTTCCTCGAACTTTGGTCTCCTTGGCAAAGAGCTCCACAAAAACCCCGCGTCCTAATTGGAAGTCTTCAATGGGGTGAATAAATACCGACCCACGCATCCGCCGTAAGGCAAATAAAGACTCGGACAAATGGTCTTGGATAATAATAGGGTTAATAAACTCCTTATCGATAGCAAAGTCCCTTTCCCAAATTAGGCTTCCGTCACCTTTTAAAAAGCGAAGCTTGTCTATAAAGTGGTCAAACACTAAAAAGCCCGACTGATAAGGGAAAACCTGTACCGGCCGATACTTAGAAAAAGCTCTTTGATAGATCTTTTGCTTTTCGGCTAAGTCAATAAGCTTACGATGATCCCAAATGCCAAATTCATCGAAAAGCCTTTCCATACCGGCAGCGATATTAAAAGCTTCCATAAAAGCGTCGTGCGCATAAATCACCGACTGAGTATCTACAACATGGTAAAACTCTCGCGGCTCCTTTTCGGCTTCATAGATAAACATCTGCACCCCTTGGTTGTGGTATAAGGGAAAACTCATCGCCTTACCTCTGGTACCCGCTCGCATCTCACTAATTGGGATGGGCATTGACTCTATCTTATTATTCCGAATTATTAAACGTTCCCCATCAACCGCCATTAAGGGTTCAATAAACTGAATATACTGGCTGCGGCTTACGGCCGGATAGAAATAAAGCATTTCTCGGCTCAAATAAACTTGGACCACAGAATCTTTCGCCAATAAGAAAATGTTTCCGCGGGGGTCCTTTTCCAAGGACTCGAAACCATAATTGTTGGGTAAGTAAAGTAAGACCCGCCAATCTAAGTTGGCCAATACAATGTAATCGTAGCCTAAAACTAGTAGAAGACTGTCTTGTAATTCAAAATCGCGGACCCGAAGGGTATCGGTGAAAGGCACTTTAGCGGCACTTACTTCTACGGTGAGGAGCTCAATGTCATTTTTCTCCAATTGAATATCAACCTGGCGCCCCTCGTAAAGCACATCCCAATTGAGTTCAATAAGCTTGATGAAATAACCTTCTTTAAATATTTGGAATTGGCTTCCTGCTTCGTAGGGCAGATCAATGATACCCTTAGCATTACTAGGTCCATATTCCTTACCTATAAAGTTTATAGCAAGCACTCCTTCAATGGGCTGCGAATTTTCATCCACTATTCGTAGAGTCTGGGTCTGACCATAAATATTAGCCGCCAGAAGAAGCCCTAGTAAAAGAAAAAACCTTTTCATGTTTTTAAAGACCAAAAGCAGGCCTGAGGTTGCCTAAGCGCGTTCTAAAACTACCGCATAACCTTGACCCACACCGATACACATAGTGCAAAGCGCGTATCGTTTACCGGTTTTTTGTAGCTGAATTGCCGCCGTTTGCAATAAGCGCGCCCCCGACATTCCGAGTGGGTGGCCTAAAGCAATCGCCCCGCCATTAGGATTAATTCGTGGGTCGTCGTCGGCCAAGCCCATTAGTCGCGTGCAGGCTAAAACTTGAGCGGCAAAAGCTTCGTTAAGCTCAATGATATCTATATCCGCCAAAGAAAGTCCCGCTTTCTTAAGTGCAATTTCGGAGGCGTAAACCGGACCAATTCCCATCACGCGTGGCTCCACTCCCGCTACTCCCATTGACACCATTCGGGCTAAGGGCTTTAATTGATGGTCTTTTATTCCTTGCTCTGATGCTACTAAAAGAGCGGCCGCACCATCGTTCAAGCCTGAGGCATTTCCAGCGGTAACCGAACCTCCCTCCTTCTTAAAGGCAGGACGTAGTTTGGCTAAAACCTCCATCGATGAGCTAGGCTTGATGAATTCATCCTGGTCAAAGATTAAATCCTCTTGTTTGCGTCGCGGAATAGATACCGCCACAATCTCCTCCGCCATACGGCCGTTTTCACGAGCGGCGCTGGCTTTTTGCTGCGACCAAAGGGCAAACCGATCTTGATCCTCCCTACTTATTCCATATTCGGCCACTAGGTTTTCGGCCGTTTCGCCCATCGCGTCGGTACCGTAGCGCTTGAACATTTCTGGGTTCACAAATCGCCAGCCGAAAGAACTATCGTACATCTTAGAATCGGTACCAAAAGCCTTAGAGGGCTTACTCATTACGTAAGGGGCGCGCGTCATCTGTTCTAAGCCCCCGGCGACAAAAACCTCGCCATCACCATTACGCACGGCACGCATAGCCTGGGCACCAGCACTCATTCCACTAGCACATAATCGATTTACCGTTTCACCGGGCACCGAGAAAGGAAGTCCCGCTAATAAAGCGCTCATCCGCGCTACATTGCGATTATCCTCACCCGCCTGATTGGCACAGCCCATAATTACGTCGGCAATAGATTTGGGGTCAAGCTGAGGATTGCGTTCCATCAACTCTTTTATAACTAAGGCGCCCATATCGTCTGCTCTTACAGCCGAAAGGCTTCCTCCAAAACTGCCAATAGGGGTGCGAATTCCGTCTACGATAAATGCTTCTTTCATGTGAGGTGTTTTTGGGTTCAAAACCAAATTCCTTGCGAATATCGCAAACCGGCCGCGAAGGCGCTAATTATTGATACACGAAATCGTATCCTTTGAGGGAAAGGGTGCGGTACTTTTTCTCATCAAACTTAAACAGTGCGCTGGGTCGCTTAGCCCGAGGGGAGCTGCGAACCGTCTTTCCCGTTTCCAATAGCAATTCGCTCTTCAACAACTTTCGTCGGAAGTTTCTTTTATCCAAAGATTTGCCCAAAGCTTGCTCGTAGAGACTCTGAATTTGATTTAGGGTGAACTCTTGGGGTAAAAGGCTAAAGCCAATTGGGCGCCGCTTAACCCTTCGCTTTAGACGCTCACGCGAGTATTCTACAATATCCGCATGGTCATAAGCCAAAGGCGGCAAGTCATTTACCTTTACCCAACGGTATTCGCTACGTTGCAGGTTGTAGTGGACATTATCATCTAAACGAAGGGTACCGTAATACGCGATATTTACTACTCGACCAGAGGGGTTTCGATAAGGGTCGGAAAAAGCATTTAAGATTTCAACTGGCCAATCATCTCGTCCAGTGATGCGTCGCATTAGCTCCTTGGCAACGATAAAGGTGTCCTCATCAGGGCGAACCTTAACTGAGGGTAATACATTAGCACCCGCAAATGGCTCATTACTCTTGGTGGCAATAAGGAGTTTTAAATCCTCGCCATCAAAGCCGTACAACACCACTGAGGTGGCCAAGGCAACCTTAAAATCTTCTTCTCTGAATTCGACCCGCATAATTTTACTTAGTGTAAATATAACACTAAGCTAAGGAATTTATTTTACCACTCCGTGTTTTTTCGAAAAACCGTACCCTTAAAATGAGCGATTAGATCCTCATTTTCAGCATATACGCGCACCTCGTAGATTCCAGTACTACGGGTTTTCTTTATTTCTTTTGCCTCCGCCCATATCGTTTCTCCCGCCTTTACCGGTTTAAGGTGTGAAATGGAGGTCTCAATTGACAAGGCATGGGTTCCGTGACCATTAGAGGCAAAGGCCAGGGCACTGTCCGCTAAAGAATAGGAAATCCCACCGTGCGCAATCTTAAAGCCATTGGTCATTTCATCGCGAACCTCCATGCTTAATTTGCAGTAACCGGGTTCGGTAATCAATACTTTTATGCCCAGCCACTGACTAAAAGCATCTCCATCGTACATGGTTTTTACTACTTCGGCTGCGCTTTTCATTTGTTTTCTTCGGTTTTATTCTGATCGTAATCGGCCATCCTTTCAATTAAGGATATTAAAACATCTAGTATGAGGTTAAAATTAGCCTGATCAGCTACCGGGGCTTTATCCAGCTTTGCCTTAAAGATCGCTCTATTCTTAAGATCGTCAAAGACCTTGGGGCTGTCGGTATGGACTTCATGCTTATCGGCCTCTTCGTAAGCCTCGGTTTTTTCCTTGATGATTTCTTCCACCACGGGCGCTGGAATCATACTTACTGGCAATCCGGCCGAAATAAAGGCATTGAGCAATATCATTACCGAGTCTACTAAAGCCTCGTGTTGCTCGTCATTAAAGTCATCGGCAATATTGGTTAAGAAACCCATTAAATAGGGTTGATCCTCCATTACCCGGGCAATCATCTGACCTTGCTCCTGAGCATCCATAGCGTGGTAATCGGCAATAGCCTCCGCAATGTGATCGCGTTTCTTTTTATCCATGCCGCAAAATTACATTTTTCTAGGCTGCGGCCTCGCTAATCCCCTTTCTTCTCACCCCAGAAACCGGAATGCTTGCGCAAGCTTAAATCGCCCTGTACTTCTATCTGGCAGGCCAAACGTAAGCCTTCGGTAATTTGGTGGGGCGGAAAATTAAGTCGCCAACGCTCACGCTTATTGAGAGGGGAAACTTCCCCGCTTAAAACCTCAACCGCGCAGGTGCCACAGGTACCCAAACCCTTACAATTTATTTGCTGGGCGGCGCCATTATGCGGACTCAAGCCAGCAGCCTTTAGCGCCTTGCGTAGATTTCTACCCTTAGAAACTTCAAATGAATGACCTTTGAATTCAATTTTTGGCATAATCCCTAAACGGCAGAGCCGACTAATTGTGCATAAAAGAAAGCCTCCCGGTTTTAAGCCTCTTCGGCCGACCTTATTTTATTGATGAAGAACTCCTCCAGCTCACCGAGCGTTTGTTCGCTGGTATGAATGTCTTTTACCACCTGGCCGTGATCTAGAATAACAATGCGTTCACAAAACTTGGTAACGTGACCTAAATCGTGGCTGCTAATGAGCATAGTTATATCGGTTTCCTCGTCCAGCTTTTTCAGCTCATCCAGAAGACGAAATTGGGTAGAGGGGTCTAAATTAGCGAAGGGCTCATCCAAAATAAGAATGTCTGGGTTTCCAATTAGCGCCCCTACAATTCCCACCTTCTTTTGATTGCCCTTACTTAGATCGCGGATGTATTTCTTTTTCCCTCTAATTTCATCGTTAAAGAAGTCGTCGTATTTCGACAAGACCGCTTCCAGGTCACCGGCACTCATTTTGTGCAGCTTGGCAATAAAGGCGAAGTACTCATCCGGAGTTAAATAATCAATGAGAAAGCCCTCGTCGATAAAACTTCCTGTGTATTGCTTCCACTCTTCAGATTGGGCTACGTTTTTACCCTGACTAAGAACCTCGCCAGTATCGGCGGCAATGAGGTCCAAAATTAAGCGGAACAAAGTGGTCTTTCCCGCTCCATTATTACCCACTAAGCCTAAAGACTGTCCTTTGTTAAACTCTAATTGCTCTATGTCAAGGACCTTGCTGCCATTGTAGGACTTCGAAAGGCCTTTTACTGATATTATACTCATGTGTTTTAGTCTTTTTGACGGTAGCCCGCCGCGTTAATGTATTTCTTTTCCTTAAAGTTGAGCACCGTTTGCTTGATAAAGTAATTCTGAAAGATCAAGCCTATTATTCCCAATGCCCCTAAGGCAATAAGACCGTAGTATTCGGCGTCAAAAACGGCAAAGCCCATGTATACCAGCATGGGCAGGCCAATTAAGGGCAGAACAATCACAAACTGTGCGGCCCCAGTGCCTTGGTAGTTGAAAGCCGAACCCCGACTTAAGTCAATTGGCTTCTTATTATACGTACTAGCGAAAATTAGGACTGCCGTATTAATCCCAATATTGTATAGCGCTGCCGCCAAGTTTCGGTACAAGGCGTCTATCCCAAAATATACATAGGGAATGGTTAGCACAAACATGAGCACCACACCAAATACCATTAAGTAATACTTCGATCGATAGTAATCCTCCATGGAATAGGCCCTGGTTAAAATCCCATCAAAATAGGAACTCTCCCAACTCACCAAAAACTGACCATAATTAATCATAAAAACCCCCGTCATAAATATGCTCACAAAAAGCAACATCCCGTCCCGATTAGCAAACTCTTCTTGGGTATAAAAAAACAGGCCATAAAGGGCCATAAAGGCAGCGGTGTATACCACCACTTTGGTGCGCTTGTTACGCAATATTAACTTCAGCTCATTGGCAATCATCATCCCCATAAAGCCTTTGTCCTCAAGAAAGCTAAAGCGTAAACTCGAGGCTTCCTTGGCTTTACTTCGCCAGCGGTCGAGGTGGGTCATGGACAATAAAAAACGGAAGTTCAATTGGTACATGAGCACTAAAAGGGCCAAGGCCAGTGGCGCTCCGATCAGGGTCTCGGCCAAGGGGCTGTAAATCATCGCCGAAAGCGGACCTAAGTCGATTAAGTCCATTGAATTGGCAATAAAGAGTCCGGCTACTATAAGGCCAAAGCCAATGGTGATTACCGGTTTCACCGCCACCACACGCTTTAGATAAATCGCTAGGTAATGATTACTCAGAATGAGCATGATAAAGCCTACAAACCATAAGCCCGCTTGCAGCGCCCCATACTCCATGGGCACCACTCTTAGGGCCCAGGGCACAATAAATAATAAGGGCAACAAATTGAAAAAGCTGAACACCGAGCTTTGCAGTAAAAAGTGCACCACGCGCTTCTTAGATAGCGGAGTGGTGAGGTAATGCTGTACCGAGAGCACATTTAAATCCTGCAAGAAAAAACGCATCGCTAAATCCGCTAAGAAATAGTACAATACGCCCTTGCTAAAAATGGGCGTCAGCTTATCGGCTTCTGGAAAAGTATCCCCCAGAATCTCCTTCATAAAGTAACCTAAAAGGCCGAAAGAGCCCAAAAAGTAAAGGGCAACCAGCAGCAGTAAAATCTTTATCCCCCAGCCTTGCCGAAAAAAGGTGGAGCGAAAGATCTTTTTAAACTGATGCCTAAATAATTCACTGTGCATGTAGAAGTCTTTTGCTAGTTAGTAGCAGTTTAGACTCCTAAATTACAGGCTTTGAAAAAATAATGCTGATTATTTCTTCCGCTTAATGAAATTTTAACTGAATTTTACCTTGCGACGCAAGAGAACTGAAGCCCGGTAACGGTCTTCGCGGTAATCGTCGTACAAAGCATCTAGGCGTTTTAAAACTTCGGCCGGACCAATTTCATCGGCCCAAGCCAATAAGCCTTTAGGGTAGTTTACTCCTTTGGTCATAGCCAAATCAATATCCTTTGCCGAGGCAATCCCTAGGTGAAGCGCGTCCACCGCTTCATTAATGAGCATTGCCACAATCCGGTCTAGAATCGCCTTGCCTAATTCCTCATCCCTATTCGGTTCTGGCTTTGTCGCTCCCTCGCTGTAATCGTAAAACCCAAAACCTGTTTTGCGCCCCAGTCGGCCCGCTTCTACCAAACGCTTCTGACTAAAGTTTGGCTTGTAACGAGGGTCATAGAAAAAGGCCGTCCATACGCTTTCCGTAACCGCATAATTAACATCGTGACCAATAAAATCCATTAGGGTAAAGGGCCCCATCCGAAAGCCCCCCAATTCGGTCATCGCCCAATCGATAGTGGCTGGATCGGCCATCCCTTCCTCATAAATTCGCACCGCCTCGCTATAGAAAGGACGCGCGACACGATTTACGATAAAGCCAGGAGTGTCTTTGGCCAAAACCGTCACCTTGCCCCAAGCATCGATAATGGACTTGGCTTTATCCACTGTTTCAGCTGCGGTGGTAATCGCCGGAATTATTTCCACCAAAGGCATTAGGGGAGCCGGATTAAAAAAGTGAATACCCAAAACCTTCCCAGGGTCCTTAACCGCCGAAGCGATGGAAGCAATAGACAAGGAACTAGTATTAGACGCTAATATGCAATCCTCACCACAGAGCTCATCTAAGTGACGGAAAATCTCTTTTTTAACCTCAATATTCTCGACAATAGCCTCAATCACTAAAGCACAGTTTTCCATACTAGCCATACCGGTGTCGTACTTAATCCGCTTCAAAATGGCCTTACTTTCTTCTTCCGAAAGTTTACCTTTTTCTTGCAGCCTGGCCATAATTTTCTCATGCCCTTGCCTCGACTTTTCCAAGGCCGCCCTTTGCGTATCCACGATAACCACCTCGTGACCGTTCTGAGCGGCAACTTGCGCAATTCCTGAGCCCATGGCTCCTGCTCCAACAATACCTACTTTCATTTTATTTTCTTTTAGGCTTTCGCCTGATGAGATTTCAGCAAAAGCTTTTCTATCATTAATGTCCTTTGAACTCCGGTGCTCTCTTTTCTAAAAAAGCGGCCGTACCCTCACGGTAGTCATGGGAGGCACCACATTCAGTTTGGTACTTATCTTCCAGGGCCAGCTGGGCACTAAGGTCATTGGCATAGCTGGCATTTAATAAGGCTTTGGTACGCGCCAAGGCCAAGGTGGGCATCTGACTCAATTGCTCGGCAATTTTTTGCGCCGCCGCCAAAAAACCTTCATCGGGCAAAGCTTTGTAGATCATACCCATTTTCTCAGCATCTGCAGCATTAACTTTTTCACCCAGCATCATTAGAGCGGAGGCTTTCTGCATGCCTACCAGACGTGGCAGAGTATAAGTGCCACCACTATCGGGAATTAAACCAATCTTAGAAAATGCCTGAATAAAAGACGCCGATTCGGCTGCTAGCACTATATCGCAGGCCAAAGCAATATTAGCGCCTGCCCCAGCCGCAACGCCGTTCACCGCGGCCACTACTGGCTTGTTTAAATTTCGGATTTGCTCGATAATGGGATTATAATGTTCGGTTACAATTTTGGTGAGCTCTGGTCCATTGGGATCTGTCGCCTCAGCTAAATCTTGCCCAGCACAAAAGGCTCGACCTTCTCCACTAATAAGCACCGCTCGTACCGATGAATCGACCTGAGCGTTATTGAGCTCCGACTGCAGTGCCAAAGCCATTTCACGAACAAACGAGTTGAATTTATTTGCACGATTTAAGGTGATTTTTAACACCCCACCTATACGTTCTGAAAGAATGAATTCGGACATGAAATTTCTTTTGCCGCTAAGGTAGGGAATGCTTGGCTTTTGGATTAAGCATTTAATAAACACTTAGCAGACAACACCTGCAGAGCCATTGGGTAATTTTAGCCTAAACCAAATCTTAATCTGATGAAAAAATACGCTACCCTCGTGTTGGCCCTAGCCGTTATGCTAGTCTCCGCACAAACCAAGGTAAATGTTAGCCTACCAAGTCTTAGCTTGCCACTTTTTCCCCAGGGCTCCGAAAATGGATCCCTTTCAATTGGCCTAAGTAGCGACTTTAATGGCTTTGGAACTTCTTTCGAGCTTAAACAAGCCCTAGCCTCACCGCTCTATCTAAGCCTAAGTTCCAGCGGTGTTGTGGGAAAAATAGAGGCCACAGGCATAAGGGATTATAAGGCTGACTATACCATTGCTAATTTCAACGCCGGCCTCGGCTACCACCTGCCAAAGAAAGGGCTCTGGATGAGGGAGCTTTCGTATCAAGCGCAATTATCGGTATCGTCCTATTATCTTGATGATTATGCTTTAGGAGCTTACGACCTATATACCTCAATTGCCTTAGAACATTCCGCCTTTTTATTTCTTTCTAAAGACCAAAAAAACACCCCCCTCTATGTTATTGGCCTAGCTTATTCAGAGCTTAAAGACGGTCTTAACTCACTACCTTATGGTAATTACCCCGACCTATTTATTGGCCCAGAAACAGGAAGCCAAGCCCTATTCTTAAAACCCGGTGTGGGCTTTCGGAGCTATTTTGGAAAACATTTGAATTACTCCTTCTTGCTTTGCTCCAACCTGGCCGTTTGGAAAAAAGGAACATTTCGCCACTCGATAATGGCAAAGTTTTTACTTGATATCAACTGGTATCGTGAAAGTGCTAGTTGAGCAGAATATTGACCTAAAATTTCTACTACAACTTTTGCCAACGTTTCGTCTCTCCACCGATTTGCAATAGGTAAATGCCTGGCTCTAAAAAAGCTAGGTCCAATTGACTTGAGGCCTCAAGATCTGCAGACCACACCTTTTGTCCGTCCATGGCAAAAATTTGGATTCTTGCAGGCTCTTTAAGGTCAATAGTAAGCTTACCAGTAGAAGGGTTTGGGTAGAGCTTCCACTCTTGAGCCTGCGCTTTGCTTTCCATTGGCAAGCTCATATCGCAAGGGCCGGCGATAGCTGGGGAGGGTCTATCCCAATCGTCTTTTTGATAATAAATGGAGTCACCCACACTAAAACAATCTAGACTAATGCGAAACATGGATACATTCGGAAACGGGTCCCAAAAAAGACCTTGACTATTACCTATACCATCAATCCAATAAGCATTGTCTAATCCCAATACTCTATGCATTCCTAAGCTAGTTTGAATGGTATCTACGGAACGAATAATTACCGGATTAAAAATGTCGCTGAGCTTATAAATGCTGGGGGCTTGGGCAAAATCGTAAATCACATAACAATCTTTCACTGTGTCTCCCACCTGCAAACCAAAGTCATAAATTTTATAGGCCCGACTACTATCCTTGGGCAGTACCCATACCGCATCAGCAATCTGCTTTATTCCTCCTAAATATTGATTTGGATTGTTACCAGAGAACAACTGATGGTAGGTCTCCCCCGCAATTAATGTGTCTCTATTGCCTAAGCGAAACTTTTCGGTATAACTTAGAGTTTCGTAGGGAATAGGATTGCCCCCCTGAAAGTTGTATTGATAATGACTATTTATCCATGCCGCATTTGAATCGGGAAAAGAAACAAAGTTCTGGGCGGCTAAAGAGGTGGTCAAAAGGCAGAGTAAGAGACGCAACATATCCTTCTATTTCCGCCAATTTAGCCTTTTTAAGCTGCCCGCCGATCAAAGGCACTTAAAATAATCGAAGGGCTCTTGGCAATCCTCGCATTTATAAAGCGCTTTACAGGCGGTTGAGCCAAACTGGGAAACCATAGTAGTATTGCGGGATTTACAATGGGGACAGGTCACTTTCTTTGGTTCGGCGAATAAAACCGACTTATCGGCCGAACTCCCTTCGGGCGGAGCAATACCATATTCTTGCAGTTTTTGTTTGCCCCCCTCTGTCATCCAGTCTGTGGTCCAAGGTGGGGATAAAATGGTCTCAACCTCAACATTAGTAAAGCCTTCTTCCTTTAGAGCTTCTCTAATGTTTTCTTCGATTTCGTTCATGGCTGGGCAGCCCGAATAAGTAGGTGTAATCTTTACCTTAAGTTTTTCACCTTCTTCTTCAACATCCCGCACCACACCGAGATCTACCACGGTTAAAACCGGAATCTCGGGATCCGAAACACGCTTTAAAATATCCCAGATTTTTCCTTCCATTTCCATCCTACAATGAGTCTATAAAAATAAGGCCTTTTTAGGCTTAAATGTTTGAAAGGCTAAAACCGCAATCATGATTTAAAGGATTTAGGCCGAATCTAAATACTCTTGCCTACAATTTCGTACCTTCATAGCAGCGTGCCTTAATCTCCCTAGTCATGAAAAAGTTTATCCTCTCCCTGTTACTTACCATTTTTAGCCTTGGCTTAATGGCGCAAACCGACAGCACCGCATTAAAGGACAAAACCCTTTATCGAATCATAAAAACTGATGGGGGAGAGCTAGTGGGGAAAATATTAAAGGAAGACGAACGTGAGATCTACTTCCTCACCGAAGACCAACGCCGAATTTATATCCCTCAACACGTAATCAAAGAACTCATTCCGCTCGACAGTAAAAGCTTCCGAGAACATAATGCTTCGGTTGGAGAAGATCGCTTTGCTACGCGCTACTTTTTTACCACGAATGGTCTTCCTATAAAAAAGGGAGAACATTATGTCCAGTGGAATCTCTATGGCCCCGATTTCCAGTTTGGCTTAGGAAATAACTTTGGGGTTGGGATTATCACCAGTTGGTTTGGGACCCCAGTAGTTGCCAACCTTAAAAAAACCTGGCAGCTGGAGGAAAACGTTCATTTTGGATTAGGAGCATTAGTCGGCACTTTATCTTGGGTGAATATTGAAAGCGGTGGCGCCCTACCTTTTGCCTCAATCACCTTCGGGGATCGAAGTCAGAACTTATCTTTCTCGGGAGGCTATGGTTCGGTTTGGGGTAATAATTACCGTGGTGGTGGAGCTTTGGCCAGCGTGGGCGGTATGACCAAATTATCGCAGAAGTTTAGTCTGGTCTTCGATTCCTTTATAGTTGTCGCCAACAATGGAGGAAGTAGCGGTGCTTTGGTGATCCCCGGTATTCGCTGGCATCAATCAGAGGGGAAGGCCTTTCAGTTTTGTTTCCTGGCCTATATCGGTGAGGGTGAAGCAGCCGCAATTCCCATTCCTATGGTGCAGTGGTATCGAAACCTTTAAGCATAAAAAAGGCCCCCAGGGGGCCTCTTTAATAATATCAATTTACCAGTTCGCTTCGGGATACATTCTGGGTAAGTGTTGCATTTCTGCCAGCACATAACCTAAGTACTCCGTGTGCTCCCCTTGCTTTCCTCCACTTTGCATCCAAGCATCTTCAGGACGTTTAAGGGTTGCCATTTCTAGGATTTGATCAACCTTAACGTTCCAGTCCTTTTTAAGCTGAGTCAGGTCGACACCAATTCCTTTGCTGATCATATCTTCATCTACGGCGTCCATCTCAAACAACTCGCCGGTCCACTCCCACAATTCGTTTAATGCGTTTTGGGCCTTCTGGTGACTCTCCTCGGTGCCATCACCAAGGCGGATGATCCATTCCGCACTCCATTGAGCGTGATAGCTCACTTCCTTAATCGCCTTCTGAGCAATTTCCTTCAGGCGCTCGTCGGCTGATGACAATAATGCGGTGTAGAAATAATAATTGTAGGTGTCAAATAAAAACTGACGACAGATGGTCTTAGCCCAGTCCCCATTTTCCAGCTCCACAATCAGCGCATTGCGGTACTCCCAAATATCACGGAAGAAGGCCATTTTATCCTCGGTGAAATCAGCTCCTTTTTGCTCGGCCGCATATTGCATCAACATGCGCGCCTGACCAATATGATCTAAAGCAATATTGGAAAGAGCAATGTCCTGTTCCAGGATGGGTCCATGACCACACCACTCTGATAATCGCTGACCTAAAATCAAGGCATTATCGCCAATTCGCAGGGTGTATTCTAATAAGTTTTGGTCCAAAATAATTCGTTTTTAAAGACTACATATGACCTACCTCATCCGGAATGTCGTAGAAAGTAGGATGACGATACACCTTGTCGTCTGCAGGAGCAAACAGCGGTTCGTTTTCATCCGGACTCGAAGCAGTAATCGCCTCTGACTCCACTACCCAAATGCTTATACCCTCGCTGCGACGGGTATACACATCTCTGGCGTTTTTAATGGCCATATCTGCATCGGGGGCATGAAGACTACCCACATGCTTATGACTTAGTCCGTTACGGGAGCGAATAAACACCTCCCAAATTTTCCAATTATCTTTAGTACTCATGGTTTATAGCTAAGGCCTAGTGGCGGTTAATCTTATGCAGCGCTACCCTCTTTGGCTTTGCGGGCAGCTTGTTTCGCGGCATAGGCATTGGCTGCTTCACGTACCCACTCGCCTTCGGCATGAGCCTTTTGACGAGCCTCCATACGTTGTTTATTGCATTTTCCATTGCCCTTAATTACCTCGTAAAACTCCGCCCAGTCAATTTCACCAAAGTCGTAATGACCGCGCTCTTCGTTCCATTTCAAGTCTTTATCCGGAATGCTTAAACCTAGGTATTCAGCTTGCGGAACAGTTTTGTCGATAAACTCTTGACGCAGCTCATCATTACTCTTGCGCTTAATTTTCCACTTCATGGATTGCGCAGAATTCGGGGAATTATCATCGGTAGGTCCGAACATCATAAGGGCTGGCCACCACCAACGGTTTAGGGCATCCTGAGCCATCTTCTTCTGTACGGCTGTGCCCTTGGCTAGTGTCATCACGATTTCATAACCCTGACGCTGGTGGAAACTTTCTTCCTTACAAATACGAACCATCGCACGGCTGTAGGGCCCATAAGAAGTTCGGCATAACATTACCTGATTGGCAATTGCCGCGCCGTCTACCAACCAACCAATGGTGCCGATATCGGCCCAAGTTGGGGTCGGGTAGTTAAAAATCGATGAATATTTCGCTTTGCCATCGAGCAAATCTTGCACCATATCCATACGGTCCGCGCCTAAAGTCTCCGCGGCACTGTATAAATAAAGACCGTGGCCCGCTTCATCCTGAACTTTCGCTAAAAGGGCCGCCTTTCTGCGTAATGAAGGCGCACGCGTAATCCAATTCGCCTCTGGCAACATCCCCACTACTTCGGAGTGCGCATGCTGCGAAATCTGACGAATTAAAGTCTTACGGTACTTTTCGGGCATCCAATCTTTGGGCTCGATTTTATTCTCCTCATCCACATACGCCTGAAAGCGTTCCTCTAAATTCATTTCTTTCGTCATATCACGTCTTTTTTGAGAGCGTTACAAAGATATAATCTATATAGGAAACTATTGAGGTCTCGAATTGTTCCTAAGGCCTCTAGAGCTTACTTTTGTCAAATTAGAAGAATTCTATGCTCAACTTTTTCAAAAAAGCAAAAAAGGCGGACCGCAATCTTTCCATTAATGAAAAGAAAGGCGGACGTCCACAGTTCCATACGCTTCGTGTAAGTGAAATTACACGTGAAACCGAAGATTGTGTTTCCGTAGCCTTCGAAGTACCTGATAGTTTAAGTGAAGACTATCGCTTTGTTCCTGGACAGTATTTAACCCTGGAAACCGAAATTAAAGGTGAGAAAGTACGTCGTTCCTACTCCCTTTGCTCAAGTCCCTTCGACGGTGAGCTTAGAGTGGCTATTAAGGAAGTGGAAGGCGGACAGTTTTCCACTTTTGCAAATCGCGAACTTACTGTCGGCACCGAAATGCGCGTAATGACTCCGGATGGGAACTTCATTGCTCCCATTAAAGCCGAAGTGGAAAATCACTATGTAGGTTTCGCCGCCGGCTCGGGAATAACCCCTGTGTTTAGCATTTTGAAATCGGTTTTAGAGCAAGAGCCCAAAAGCACTTTTACCTTATTTTATGGGAATAAGACGGCTAAATCCGTCATCTTTAAAGAGCAAATTGAGGCCCTTAAAAATACCCATATGAATCGCCTTGAGGTGCATCATGTACTAAGTCGCGAAGACCAAGGGACCGATTATCTTAAAGGACGCATAGACGCAATTAAATGCGGTCAGTTTGCGGACCGCTTCTTTGATCTGAAAGAAGTAAACGGCTATTTTCTTTGCGGGCCCGAGGGAATGATCAATGATGTAAGTAATCAACTAAAAGATCTAGGGGTTGCTAAGGAATTAATTCATTACGAGCTATTCACCTCCCCGGCTCAGTCTATTGCCGGAAAAACTAAAGTGAGCAGTTCCGAGAATACTGAAAAATTCGATAGCGCGCTTACTGTAATTTTAGATGGTGAAGAAACCCATTTCAGCTTAAATAGCGGAGGCGATAGCATTTTAGATGCCGCCTTAGACGCTGGAGCGGATGTGCCCTACGCTTGCAAAGGAGCAGTTTGCTGTACCTGCCGCGCGAAGGTTTTAGAAGGTGATGTTGAAATGGAAATGAACTACGCCCTCGAAGATGATGAAGTAGAAGACGGCTACGTTCTAACCTGCCAAAGTCACCCTCGTAGTGAAAAGGTGGTAGTGAGTTTTGATGACTAGCAAGTCCCATTAGCTAGCAAATCAATGCCCAGACAAGTTTATATGCAAAAGGCAGGCTATTAGATAATAGCCTGCCTTTTAATTTTATTGAGTTGGCCCAAATTTTCAATTGGCCTTGCCTCTCATTCAGATGCAAACATTCGGTGGCTAACTAATTTCCTTTTTGCTTATGACTTTAACCAGCTGCGGCAATGGGTCTTTAGTCAGGGTACTTTAGCCTTTTTACAATTTCCCCTACCTCTCGAATCAAATCGTCTGTGGGCCTACCTTATCCTTGGTGCTCTTCGGATTATTATCCTACTGAGCATTTTCCAAAGCCCGCCAGACAGATGGGGTGTATCTTTATTTAAGAAAAGCGCTGTATTTCTATTATTAGTCCAGATTGCCGGTCATCATCAAATTTTCCTTTTAGGAATTGTGGCTTTGGTGATGTGGGACCAAAAAAGCGAAAGGACTTGGCGTAAAATTCTACTAATATCATTAATAGCGCTTCTATGGCAAATACGCCTAATTCCAGCAATCGGTGCTAGTATACTAGTACTTGTTTACTTTCTTTTTGAAGGCAGAAATAAGTTTTGGGCTGTAGCTGTTCCTATTGGCTTGTTGGCAAGTGACTTACTTTTCTTGCAAGAACTTAGCTTAATCAGTAATAAGTGGAAAGGGTTGCTGCACCTCGCCCTAAACAATACTGAATTAACCGAAAGCGGAGTAGTTAGAACGCCCTTTTTACTTTTCACTCTAATAGGATGTGGTTTCCTAATAGTTCACCAATTGAGGGTTAAAAGTTTAATCTGGCTATGCTTTTTGGGCTTCATCACCTTCTATTATATAAGCAGGCCAGACGAAGGAACTGCTTTGGTTCTTACTAAGCTTGCTATCATCATTTCCTTGCTTTTAGTAGTTAACGAGCCTTCCTTTAAGGTTAAGCCGCTGCTGGTTTACGTAGGAAGCTTAGTTTTAATTGTGGCACCGTTCTACTACTGGTTTCCTTCCAGGCCTTTAATGCAAAAGTGGAGGCCTCTTAGTGCATGGAACGACACTTTTTGGCCAACATCCGCAAAACTTGAACTAAAAGAACCTCTAGAAGAGCTGAATATAAAACCTTCGCCGCTTAAAGAAAGCCTTCAGGTTTTCCCTGGTCATTATTTAGGGTTTTCAAGAATTGGAGACACAATTATAACTGGCCCCATTCCACAAGCTTATTATGTGTTAAATGGGCAGCTCGACTCACTTCAGGCAAATAGCCTTTTAACCTCCAATAAACCGAGAAAGGTTTACGTCCACCTCGATCCATTAAATAAGAGTTTAAACATTGGGGGGCAAAACCTATGGCACAAAGCTCCTCGGTACTTTGATGCACTATTCCAACATTATTTTCTAGCCTTCGCAAATGGCGATTACATGGAGTTTGAAATGCGACAGAAAGCAGTTGAGTGGGAGGAATTAGATCGCTTCATCCTTAAGAAACAGCCCATATTAATAGAACTCGAGAGTTCGAAATATGCATATCGAATTAATGGGCTCCCTCCTAATAGCAGCCATCGTCTTTTGATAAATGGAAAACGGTATAGCTTATCGCAATTAAACTCCCATGTTGGTGCTCAAATCTGGCCCTTGGGACTAGATAGCCTTAGTCATGGTCCGCTATCACTAGGGATCGATGGAAATGATACCCCGGTAATTCTTGAAAGAGTGCCATTATTCGAAGCCTCCTCTAACCCCTAGTACTAAATGCTAATCCTTCACCATATCTACATGCATCACCCCCACATCGGGATAAGATTCGGTTATGGTTTTAAAGCCAAAAGATTGGTAGAATTTCTCGAGATATTCCTGCGCCTGAATTTTAATAGTCTGGCCAGGGTAAAGGGACTCTAGTCTTTTTAAACCTCGGTTTATTAATGCTCGACCAAGGCCTTGGTTTCGAAAGCTCTCCTCCACCACAATGCGACCTAAACTGGGGTACTCATAGACCGTTCCGGGAGGGCAAATTCTTGAGTAAGCGGCCAGTCTATTCCCATCCCAAGCAAAAAGATGCTCACAAAAAGGATCGTGTTCGTCCACTTCTGGATAAGCGCAGCCTTGCTCTACTACAAAAACGTCGGTGCGCAATTTATACGCTTGATACAAATCCTCCGCACTAAGCTCTTCCCAGCTTTTTAATTCCCATTTCATGGCTGCAAGTAAATAAAAAAGTCCCGACGCAGCAGTCGGGACTTCCTTTACAGTTTTCGGCACACGAAAATCGAAAACTACAGGGTAAAGCCAAGAGTTATATTGGCCATATTATAGATTCCAGGACCTTTATTAGGTCGGAAGAACTCGTTGAGGTCGTAGCTCGCAGTAATTTTGAAAGAGCCATAACCTAATTGCGCCATCACGCCGTAGCGGAATTGATTAGTAAAGAAATCATCGTAAGCTTTCTCCTCGATGGTTTCAAAAGTTGGTGTACTGTACTCCAATTCACGTTTTGCTAATAAGCGCACGCCACCGTAGCCACCAACACCAATAGTAAATTTCTCATCACGGTCACCGGCATCGCTAAAGTCTAACTGCAACATCACAGGGATGTTGAAATAGGCGATATGGTATTTGTTCTTTTCATAAACGTTACTCACGTTTAAAGTGTCGAAGAAAGAACCATTGTTATCGGCATTTAAAACCCCTGGACCGCTCAAGCGGAAGTTATGCCAGCTAAAGTCCAGTCCGTATTTTAAATACGCCTTACTATAGGGGCTGCCAATACGGGTTTTCCAACCAAAGCCTAAGTTAAATGAGGTACTCTTCCAGAACTCTAACTCACCAGCCACGTCTTCAATTAAGTACTGGCCGTCTTCTAGCTGTTGGTTAAAGCCAAGCGCGATATCAAGATAGTCTTCGGTGCGCTTGATCTTGCGCGTTTTCTTTTCCGCCAACTCTTTAAAAAGCTCCTTGGTATTAAACTTCTCCTCTTCTATCTCGATGTCAATGTCTTCGGTTACTTCATTTCCATCCTTTATAACCACCCCTTCTTTAGAGATAATAATCTTCTTCTTTTTATCTGCGCCAGGCATATCGGGCATTGGGGGGATAGGAGGCATAGGAGGAATATTTGGTGCTGAGGCACTGTCGGCTCCTTCCATACTGGCTTCGAACTCTTCAGCCCAAGCTTCCATGCGGGTCTCTAGTTCCTCGCCCCAGGCTTCCATGCGCTCACCGTAGGCTTCGCCCCACTGCTCCATGATTTCTTCGAACTGCTCCATGTTCTCTTCCAAGTTTTCATTGGAACGTTCGCGCAGTTCCTCGGCCTCCTCAGCGGTAATTTTACCTTCTTTCTCTAGTTTATCAATAGCAGCGAGAGTTCGCTTGTGATTTGCTTGAAGTTTTGAGGCTTGAGTAGTTGCAAAACCAATCATTGCAGAAAGGTCGCCCTGACTCATGTCTTTCTCTGCGTCGAAAGAAAGAGTGTTTTCTTCGATCTGTATTTCGATCTTACGTCGCGCCGTAGAGTCCTTTTGGGCAAAGGCGCTGAATCCGAAGGCCACTAAAAGGGCCAATGCAATTTGCTTTTTCATTTTATGCTTCGTTTTAGATTTAATTGGATGCTTACTTAGTTTCTTCTTTTTGCAAGAAGCGACGGTCTACAAAATCAGGAACCGGGAGGCTCAAGCTTGCTTCATCCGTCTTGGGTAGTTCTGGGCTTTCGCCTGATACGACCCGATCAAATTGATTGCTAGCATAGGCCCATAAACGCTCGGTAAAGGGCTTAGCACTGCGATTAGTTTTATAATCTCCCTGTACTTCAGGAAGCTTCACCTTAATGCGTAAAACATCTGGGTCTTCTATAATTTCCGTTTCTTCCATAGCCCATTCGTTATCGATTGGGGCTAAGTCATTAAGCGCTAGAATAGGATCGCTATAAGCCGGCTGCATAAGCGGAATTAAGCGGGCCTTAGTGTTCTTCTTAACCTTTGCATTACCCTTTGTGTTGGGCTGCTCTTTATTAGGCTCTTGTTTTTTTACTGGCTCGCTAGGTTCGTCGGTCTTAGTGGCGGTCCTTTGAGGCTCGTCGGTCTTGTTCTTATTAGGAGTCGTGTTTACCCTAGTTTCCTCCGTATAAGGGCGAAGGTCCATTAGGTCTTTGGCGTTCCTATTAAAGTAAACAACGGCGCTTAAGCTTAATAATAAGGTTACCGTGGCGGCGCGCAATAAATAAACTGCAAAGCCTTTTTTAGAGCTCTGCTTATTCGCCGCAGCAATGCGGTCCCAGGCCTTTTCGCTGGCCTCGATCTTATGCTCCTTCAGTTCTTTTTCGAAGAGCGCGTCGATGGGATGCTTAGAACTCATTTTAATTATTTTTATACAACAACTCGTACTTACTTAATTTCTCCTGCAGCTGTTTTCTTGCTTTGCTCAGCTGACTCTTGCTGGTGTTTTCGGAGATATCCAGCATTTCACCAATTTCTTTATGGTTATACCCTTCAACCGCATATAGATTAAATACCGTGCGGTAACCTGTGGGCAGTTCATCAATCATGCGCATTAAATGCTCAGCGTCATAATGTTCGCTGGTAGCAGCATGTCCAAATTCTGCTTGGTACTCTTCCTCCACTTCCACGAATAAATTCTTTTGGTAGCGGATGAAGTTGAGTGCTTCTCGAACCATAATTCTACGAATCCAAGCTCCTAAGGCACCCTCACCTCGGTATTGATCTATCTTTTGAAAGATCTTGATAAAACCATTTGAAAGAACTTCTTCGGCGTCTTCCAGCGAATGTGTGTAACGTCTGCAAACTGCTAACATTTCTCCGCTGTACCGATCGTACACCTCACGCTGTGCATCGCCATTGCCGGCGATGCATTGCTTTACGAGTCTTTTTTCCCCGCTTGGTAAGCTGCGTAAGATGGACATGTTTTAGTTTTCAGTTATATGACACCCAAAGCTAGGCCAGGGGTTGCCTTGTTAGTGAAAAAAAATAAAAATATATCACAAGTTAATGTTTTTCAGGCATTTACAAACTCCTTCTGATTTACAAAAACAAAAAAGCCCGGTATAAACCGGGCCTCTGATTTAAGTATCTCTTATTAATGACTTACTTGGATGCGTATATGACCGTTCTTTCCCTTTAAAATATACATACCCTCGGCTAAGCCGGATAAGCTTAAGACGTCACGCCCTGCACCACTTAGTTTATAGTTCTTATGTAATTGTCCACCGCTACTGTAAAGCTTCAAGCTTTCTGTATTGCCTTCTTCGTACTCAATAAATAACTTTTCTGAAGAGTGGGCCGGATTTGGATACAGTTGATACGGTGCCGCACTGCCTAGGTCATCAATACCAATGACCCGGATGGTGGTTACTGCTTCATTGGTATGAATTGGGGCCTGAAAGTCGAAATAAATATCGGCATCGTTTTTAATTTGAGCGCCAATAGGTAAGCTTCCATCAACACCTATATTAAAGGTAATATAGCCATGAGACTGGGCTTCGTTGGTGTTGCTGTCTACCAATAATATATTGTCGAAGGTCCATACCAGGATATGCCCATCTTTTAATTCGAAACTGTAATCGTGACTGGCAGACTTTAATTCTAATTGACTGGGATTGAAATAAGACTCTAAACTGTCTACCACCACTACTTTATAAGCAGTGTCGGTTCCGGTATTTTGAAAACGAATATGGTAGTCTAGGCTGCTTAAACCCGGCTCCGACTCCCCAACATTTGGGGTTTTGTCATTCGGATCATAGGAGGCCACTACCCTCATACAAAGGCTGCTTTGATCATTACTAAGATCAGCGTCACTATTATTAAGAATTTGAGCACTTAAACATAGGGTATCATTAATGGCATTGCTTAGACTAACATTTACATTGATAATAATCTGAACTTTTTCGCAGGCATTTAAGCCGCTAAGTTGGTAGTTAAGGGTGTTTGCCGACTGTCCTGTAAAGTGGGCGCTGCTGCTAAGGTGACTTAAGCCCGAGGGTAGATTTACCGCCACGTTAATTGGCGAATTGTAATCGCTGCCTGGATTTTCTATACTTAGGTATATCCGCTCATTAAAGCCTTGCCTTAGGCGTCCCCATGAGGCGGAGTTCAGACGAAGGCCTCGGTCAGCCGTTCCATCATGCTCGAAGGCGATGTCTTGGCTAGTCACTTGCCCAGAGTTAATGTTGAGGCTTGACTGCCCCGGACAAGCGGTCGCCGGTTTAAGGTATTTATATAAAGGCTCTAAACTTTGTAATCCCGATAAGGAATAGGTGCCTGAGGGTAAAATTAAGTGGTAGTTTCCTTTCGCTCCCACAGTTTGACTACCGGAGCCGGAAGCATAGCTAAACCCCGCGCTAAAATCAATCGGCTCGCCTTGATTATAGCCGCAATTTTGGTTTTGATCCCAATAGATAGTGCCTTGTGCCACTCCCCAATTATTAATATCAAATTGATAGACGTGATTAAAAGGGTAGTTTAAAATGGAAGTGCCCGAAAAACTACCATAAATGGTCGAGCCCATTTTATCCAATAAGCGCGCTCCTTGAGGAGAATTGTTGTAATTGTTAATGGTGCTTCCGTCAAAGCTCCCTAAGCTAGAGGTATAATCTGTGAAAATGACAACATTCCCTGCGTTTACATGATCAATTATTCCGTTGGTATTTGCAATAACCGGCACTAAGGAGTCATTACGGATTTCGCATAAGTTCCCAGAAGTATTGGTGTACACTTTGCCGTTTAAACTAAATAGATTGTTAATGTAGAGGCCATGGAAATTTGTACTATACCGGTGCACCGCGGGATACTCCCACTGATTACCAGATGGATTTAACTTCATTACACTCGCCGTGTCTATAGAGCCATGGTAGAAATTTCCCCCAATCCATAATTCGTTTTGGAAGACCTCCATAACGTAAATTGAGTCGGTAGCTCGTGTAGGGTGGAAGGCACTAAAATTTGTTCCGTCAAAACTTAAAAGGTTAACCGCCCCCAGGTTTTGGTCCTGAAATTGTCCGCCTAAAATTAGATTTCCATTGTACTCGGCGGATGCACTAACCGCACCGTTTACCTGATAAGCTAAGCTTTGCCAAGCCCCATTTCGAAAGCGGTGTATGTTGCCTACTGTATTCACGTAGGTGAAGGCATAAAGCTCGCCTTGATAGGTAGTAATATGCCATGGGTAGTCGTTTAAACTTGGTAAAGGCGACCAGCTAAAGCCATTCCATTTAAATACATCGAACTCCCAATTAACATAGTCCCAAGCCCCGTAATACAAGTTTTGTCCGTCGGTGGCACTTTGTTGTGGAGTAATGGGAACGCCGGTTCCTACCGGACCAAAAACCTGAGCACTTATATGCAAGCTCAAGCAAAGAGATAAGAGTAAAAATAGGTTTTTCATAATGCAGAATTTTTATGAAGGTAGTACGCTTCATTGGTATTTAAGCGCGAGATCGGGCCTCATTTAGCCCTTGTAGTAGCTAGGCTATTTTTCGACAATCACCTCCCTAGCTCTCGATAACTCAGTGAAAATGACTCTTAAGCGCTTAGAGATTTCATCTTGAGTTAATAAACCGCTCCCTTTAAGCTTTAACTTCGCAGAATTATGAAACCTAAGAAAAGTAACAAGCGCCTTAAGCGATTGGCCAAAATTGAAAAGGCCATTCTAGGTGTCTTGCGAGAAGACCGACTTAAATCCTACAACTATAAACAGCTTTCTGCCAAACTTGGCATTAAGGATCATCACGAAAGAGATATGGTATTGCAGTCTTTGGCTGCATTACGCAAGCAAGATTTGGTGGAAGAACCCGAAAGAGGTAGGTTCCGCTATAAGCACAGCGACCATTTCATTATTGGGAAGGTTGACCTAACCAGCAAAGGCTCTGCCTATGTAATCAGTGAAGAGTTAGATCAAGATGTATACATCACCCCTCGAAACACCTTCAATGCCTTACAGGGCGATTTGGTAAAAGTTTTAATGTACGCCCAGCGCAAAAACAAAAAGCCTGAAGGGGAAATTGTCGAAATTATTGAACGCTCCCGGACGGAGTTTGTGGGTACGATAGAATTATCCAAAAACTACGGTTTTTTAGTGCCGGATAGCCGTAAAATGATTGTAGACATCTACATTCCCGAAGGAAAGCTAAATGGCGCAAAGCACGGCCAGAAAGCAGTGGCAAAAATCACCGACTGGCCCGAGAAAGCCTCCTCCCCTTTTGGCGAGATAATCGAAGTACTAGGTAACCCTGGTGATCACGAAGTGGAGATTCACTCCATTTTAGCCGAATACGGTTTACCGCGTGAGTTTCCTGCTGAAGTCGAACAAGAGGCAGAAAACATCAAGGAGTCCATCAGCGAAAGCGAAATTAAAAAGCGTCGCGACTTCCGAGAAGTTTTCACCTTTACCATTGACCCACATGATGCCAAAGACTTTGATGATGCTCTATCCTTCCAAGTACTTGATAATGGCAATTATGAAATTGGCATCCACATTGCCGATGTTAGTCATTATGTAAGAGAAGATTCCTACCTAGAAAAAGAAGCGGTAGAAAGAGCAACTTCGGTATACTTGGTAGACCGAGTGGTGCCCATGCTTCCCGAAAAGCTATCCAATAAAGTTTGCTCCCTGCGGCCCCATGAAGAAAAGTTAACCTTCTCCGCGGTATTCGAAATGAATAGCGAAGCGGAAGTGCTCAACTCTTGGTTTGGCAGAACAGTAATCTATAGCGATCACCGCTACACCTATGAAGACGCCCAGGCGGTGATTGAATCGAAGGAGGGACCTAATGCTGAGGTCATTAATACGATCAACAATTTAGCCCTAAAAATGCGTCAGGAGCGTATGCAAAATGGGGCCCTAGCTTTTGATCGGGCTGAGGTGAAATTTCACTTAGATGAAAACAATAATCCTACTGGGGTTTACTTCAAAGAAAGCAAAGAGGCCAATCACCTTATTGAAGAGTTCATGCTCTTGGCCAACCGGAGTGTAGCCGAGTTTATTGGTAGAGAGGGTAAAAAGCCCAGCGGAAAAACCTTTGTTTATCGTATTCACGATGATCCAGATCCTGATAAATTACGAGACCTTGGAACCTTCGTTAAGCAGTTTGGCTATGATTTGAATTATCAGAACAGCCGAGCCATCAGCCACAGCTTAAATAAAATGCTGAGTCAGGTGAAAGGCAAAGCGGAAGATAATATGATCTCGAAGCTAGCCATCCGTTCTATGGCCAAAGCGGTTTACAGCACCGACAATATTGGTCACTATGGTTTGGGGTTTGAATACTACACCCATTTTACCTCTCCTATTCGTCGCTATCCCGATGTAATGGTACATCGTCTGCTCCAGCATTATTTGGATGGCGGCAAATCACCTTCGCAAGAACACTACGAAGAGCTATTCGAACACAGCAGCGATCGCGAAAGGCTAGCTACCGAGGCCGAACGAGATTCGGTGAAATACATGCAGGTGAAGTTCATGGAAGACAAGGTGGGCGAAACTTTTATGGGTACAATCTCTGGTGTAACGGAGTGGGGGGTTTTCGTGGAGCTTCGCGATAATCATTGCGAGGGCATGATTCGAATTCGAGACTTCAAAGACGATTACTACAGTTTTGATGAGTCCAATTTCTGTATCGTCGGAGACCGCTATGGTAAGATCTTCCAATTGGGAGACGATATCGCCATTCAAGTAAAAAATGCCGATTTAGAGAAAAAGCAATTAGACTTTGTGCCTGTCTAAAAAAGCCTATTTTTAATCCTTCAAATACGGGGTATGAATCGAAAATCTATGGAAACATTGATCTTGGTGGTGGGCACGCTAGTCGTGGCGGCAGCACTAACCTTGATCTTAACGGGAGAAAGCAATCCTAATACCGCTTTGTATACTAATATCACTTTTGCGGTGGGCTTTCTTTTTTACATCATTTACAATATGGTCTCTACCTCGGGTCTCCAGGGTAAAATAAGGGACTTGAATGGGCAGATTAGCGGCTTAAAGGACGAGCTTTCTAAAACCCGCGAGTCTTTGGAAAAGTCGGAGGCAGAAAATAATCGCTTGCAAGGCGAACTAACTAAAAAAGAGGGTGAAATAAAGGCCTTAGAATCTGAGGTTCAAGATCTTAAGCAAACCATCACCGAATTAAAGTCGACCGCCGAAGAAGAGTAAAACCGTGGAGTTTCTTTACGCTATTCCCTTAGGTCTTAGCCTCAGTTTTGCGGCCGGACCCATTTTCTTTGTTCTTATTGAAACCAGTATATCCCGAGGAAAAGCGGCGGCCTTTACTTTGGATTTAGGAGCCGCTGCTGCCGACTTAATCTTTATTCTTATCGCCTATTATGGCTCGCAACCGATTTTAGAAAACCTCAAGCAAAACCTATGGCTAAACATTGGCTCAGGTCTTATTGTAGGAGGTTTTGGCGCTTATTATTTATTTAAATCCGAAAAGCGTGGTCAGCTTAGCCAGAGTTTAAAAATCGAGAAGAAACGCCTTTTTTTCGTCAAGGGCTTTTTACTGAACTTCCTTAATGTGGGGGTGCTTTTCTTTTGGTTGGCCACCACTGTTAGTATTGGAAACTTACTGGACAATAATCCCTCGCGAATGACCGTGTTCTATGCCTCCACCATGGCGGTTTACTTGGGCTTCGATCTTTTTAAAATCTATTTTGCCAATCGCTTTCAGGAAAAACTAGCCGGCCGAGGAATGCGTATGATTGAAAAAATCATCGGCATTATCCTCGTCCTTTTCGGACTCTTCATAATGGTCCGAGGCGTATTAAATAGCTAGTCTTGGTTTTCTTCTCTAGGGAAGCTGTTGTTTTCCCGATTTATATCTGCCATAAAACCATTGGGGTCGATAGTCATGCGCTCAATATCATCTTCCCCATAAGGTATCTCCAAGGTATATTCTGGATGCGTCCATGGCCAAGGACTACTTACCTCAATGCCTTCTTCAGGATATCCATACTGCGACTGAGTAGGGATGTAATACTTTAATTCTCGTCCGTCTCTAAGCTTCAGGCTGATGCGCAAGGGCATAGACATTTCACCGAGACGCTCTATCGTTATGCGACTTCCGTTTTTCCCTGATTCAATTTCTGAAAAACCGTAATCGATTAATTTGGTGGTATAAACCCATTGATTGTAGTACCAATCTAATTGTATCCCCGACTCTTTTTCGGCAATCCGTATTAAATCCCAAGGCTCTGGATGCTTAAACCGCCAAGCATTGAAAAAGCGGTGCATACTTCGGTTAAAGGCTTCTTCGCCAATAATGTAGCGTAGCTGTGCGAGGAAAATTTCTCCACGGGAGTAAGCGCTAATTCCATAGGTGCGGTTTAACTCAAAACGGTCTGCGGTAGTAGCTAATGGCTCCATTTGCTCTGGGCGCGAGGCTAAGTAAGCATTTGCTGCATAGGCATTTGCATGGGGGTTTGCCTTGGGTTTGCGCGACATGGCATTTAGTACTTCTTCCTCCGCAAAGGAGGTAAAGCCTTCATCCATCCACGGAAAGCGGTTTTCGTTAGACCCTAAGATTCCATAAAACCAATTATGGGCTCCTTCGTGCACGGTTACACCAACTAGACCTGATATTTTCCCCGTTCCTTTAAGCATGGTACACATAGGGTACTCCATGCCTCCGTCGCCACCTTGGATTACCGAAAACTGTGGGTAAGGGTAGCGCCCAAAGCGCTTATTCATTTCTCTAAAGAACTGCACGGCGTAGCGCGGTAAACGCGACCATAAGTCATCGTAGTCATCTAAATAAAAGAAATGTAGGGTTAAGGCTGAGTCTAAGACTTGGGCACGGTGGTAATAATCTTCATCGGCCGCCCAGGCAAAGTCATGTACATTCTCTGCTTTAAAGGTCCAAAGACGGGTTTCGGCCTCGGTATCTTTCAACTCATAGGAAATTACTTCTTCCTCCACCTTTGTTTGTTCCCAATACTGGTCGAAGTTCTGCAAGCTGCCAGTGCCGCCTACCTTATAGTCGGCGGGCAATTCGATGTTTACCTCAAACTTTCCAAAGGGAGCATAAAACTCTCTCGCCACATAGGGGTCGGGGTGCCAACCCATGGCATCATATGCCGCCATCTTTGGATACCATTGAGTCATGGTGTAATCTACCCCTTCCGCATTATCGCGGCCACTACGACGAATTTGTACCGGTACTTGTCCGGTGAACTCCATATTAAAGTAGGCGGTATCGCCTGGCAAAATAGCTTCGGAAAGCAGCACCTTTAACACCGTTCCATGTGTTTCAAAAAAAGTCTGTTTTCCATCTTTCTTAAGGGAAACAACTTTCTGTTCGCCAATTTCATCGCGATCTAATTTGGAAATGCGATCGTCTACCCTTTTATCGGGGTCTGGAATATTGAGAGAGCGAACGTCCATCATGCTGCCCGGTTGGAAAGCGTTGAAATACAAGTGGAAAAACACACGATCGAGCGTATCGGGTGAATTATTTACATAATGCAGCTCCTCCGTGCCTTGAAAGCGATGGTTTTCGGGGTTTAATTTTATGTTGATTTTATAATCAACCTCCTGCTGCCAATACTGTGGTTGGGGTTGTGCCCAAACTGAGAAGGGCAATAAGGCCCAAATCCATTTCTTCATATTCTTTACTAAAACAAGTCGTTCAATTGCAAAATCTGGTCCAAACGAACCCCTTTTTCTGTCATTTTAACCGAACACATTTCATTTTGTGCGTCGTGCTCAAAGAACAGTTTAATATTGTCCTTCACACAATGCTCCAAAATTGGGGCTTTCTCAGCCATCGTTTGCAGGGGACGAACATCATAACCCATCACATAAGGCAATGGTAAGTGACCAACACTAGCAAGAAGGTCGGCAGTGTAAAGAATCTTTTCACCCCCTGTTTCAATAAAGGGCAGCATTTGTGCCTCGGTATGACCATTTACCACATAAATTTTAAAGGGTAGATCTGGCGTTTCGTATAAACCGGTGTCTCTTGGAATATCTACAAAGGAAACTTGGTCTGCTGCCTTTAAAGGCGCAAAGTTTTCTTGGAGGAAGGAGGCTTTTTCTCGAGGGTTGGGGTTTTCGGCCCAATCCCAATGGTGTTTATTACTCCAATATTTAGCATTCTTAAAAGTGGGTACCAATTTATCTCCTTCCATCATCACACTTCCCCCAACGTGGTCGAAATGCATATGGGTAAGAAACACATCGGTAATATCATCGCGGTGAAAACCGTGTTCGGCTAAGGCTCGATCTATATCGTGATGACCTCCCCGATAATAATAACCGAAGAACTTTTCACTTTGCTTGTGCCCCATACCGGTGTCCACGAGGATTAATCGATCACCATCTTCGATAAGTAGCAGGCGCAGTGCCCAATTGCAAAGGTTGTTTTCGTCGGATGGGTTAGTACGTTGCCAAATAGATTTAGGCACCACACCAAACATGGCTCCACCATCTAATTTAAAAGTTCCCAGATTTACAGAATATAATTTCATAGCTTAGAATACGCTTTCGGTCAAAAATAAGTTTATTTATAAAGCCTGAAAATTATGAAGGTCCGCAGTTTTACATTCCTGCTATTAAGCCTTATTGTCGCTTGCAATTCGGAGCCGCCCCAAAAGCTTGGAGCGCAAGAATTAAGCTTTGCGGTGGACACGCTAATTTTAGGGAAGGCTGAAAACGGGGGAATAGACTTTTACGTAGAAGACCTGCAAATAATAGATAGTTCAGAAGTTGGAAAGGCGGTAAATATCCAGGTGCGAGAGCATTTGGTTCAGAATAATGTAAACTTTGGCCAAGAGTTCGAAACCTATCAAAGCTTGTATCGCTCCTTAAAAGAAGAACGAGAACAACTCGAAGCGGATGGATTTGAGGAAAGCGCCGCTTGGGATCTTAGTCAGGGTGTAGAGGTATACCTCAACCAAGAGGGCTTATTTGGTATTAATAGTTTTCACAGCGCATATACTGGAGGGGCACATGCCAACTCTTACCGCTCTTCCCTTTTATTTAGGCTTAGTGATGGGGCCGAATTAAAGCTCGATAGTATTTTGATTCCGGGCAGCAAAGACCAAATTGCCGCTAAGTTTGAGGCTAAGTTGAGACTTCAATACGAGGTTGGAGAAAAAGAATCCCTTAATGAGGCCGGCTTTTGGTTTGCAGAAAATCAATTTAGGCTCAGCGAGCAGTTTATTTATAAGCCTGAAGGAATAAGCATATATTACAACTCTTATGAAATTGGCCCCTATGCCATGGGGCTAATTGAAGTATTTTTACCTTATGAACAAGTGGTAGACCTGATTCGGCCTGAATACCAGTTTGAGGCGCCACTTGAGCTTGACGCTTAAAAATTAAAATAGCAAAATATGAGATACTTAGTTTTATTCTTGGCCTTTAGCCTTAGTGTATCGGCCGCCAAAATCGAATTTCGTGACTTAAGTTTTAAGGAGGGTTTAGCTGCGGCTGAAGAGGAAGGTAAGCCCGTTTTTATTGATTGTTTCACCGATTGGTGCGGACCCTGTAAGTGGATGAGTGCTAATATCTTTACCGATGAGGCCGTCTCGGAATATTTCAATGAAAACTATGTCTGCTTAAAAATTGACATGGAAAAAGGGGAAGGGGTTGAAATTGCCGAGAACTACGGCATTAGAGCCTACCCCACCCTATTGTTTTTAGACGCTGCCGGCGAACGCCTTTTGATTAAGGTAGGTGCCTCTCGCGACCCTCAATCCTATATCGATGCAGGCGAACAAGCTCAGGATCCAGAGCGAAACCTGCCTTATTTACTCGCTAATAAAGAGGCTAACTTTAATAATCCGGCTTTCATGCGTGAGTATTTCCAAACCGCTTCCAGCGCAAATATGCTAGATATGGCAGACGTTGACCGCTACTTCGAGAACATGGAGATTAGTGAGTGGGCAAAAAATGAAAACTGGGAAATTATCAGTAATACTGTAGACGACCCTCGAAGTGAAGTCTTTAAAAAAGCCCTGGCCAAGACCGAGCTCTTCATTAAAGAGCAAGGAAAAGAGGCGCAAATGTATTTTGAAACCACCGTCTACTATGCGCTAGCTAATGGACTATATCGAGCACGCACTGGAGAGCAATACCAGGCCTATCGTGAACTACGCGAGGAGCTATTAAGCACCAACTTCCCCGGTAGTGGAAAGGTGGCCCTTCATTTAGATCTCATGGAAAATGAAATGAATGAGAACTGGGAAAAGTATATGGCTGTAGCCGCCGATGGTATTGAAAAGCATTATTGGGACGATGCTAGGGCTTTGAATAGCGTAAGTTGGACCATTTATGAAAAGGTAGATAACCCTAATGCTCTTGCTCAGGCCGAGCGTTGGGCAGCGCGTGCGGTTGAGTTAGAGCCGGAGCACACTATCATCGACACTCAGGCGCACTTGCTTTACAAGCTGGGGAAAAAAGAGGAAGCTCTAAAATTGGAAAAACTTGCCCTTAAAAAAGCTGAAGAAGCTGGTGATGATACTGAAGACTACCAAGCCTTTATCGACGAGATGATGGAAGACTAGTCACAAAATTTTCGATTAAACGTCGCTTTTTATCGATTACCGGTAATAGCGGCGTTTTTTTGTGACTTTGATAAGCTCTATTGATGGTAAAAACCCTGTTTTCTTCCTGTCAATAAAATTTCGATAAACGGTATAATTTCTTCGATAAACGGTAGCCCTAATTGTATTTAACTGTTTTACAGGTGTTTAAAAGTTTCGTTTATCGGCTATACCTTAGGCTTTATATTCGTTGAATCAATATGAGTAACACTATGATTATTCCCGAGCAAAAAGTCATGGACTTAGATTATAGCCCTAAAGACTTATTGCAATTAGATCTTTCCTATCGCAACTCCAGCTTAAGTAACATTGGTAGTCAGCGCGAATTGGAACACTACATTAATTCGGAGCTAAGGGCGAAAAATAAAAGCTATGCCATTGGTGGCTATGGTGAAGACCGTCGTATATACCAACGATTTGAGCACTTTGATACCCAGGAATCCAAACGAACTATTCACCTGGGGCTAGATTTCTGGGCACCAGCAGGAAGCGGAATTAATGCTCCCATGGACGGGCGGGTACACTCTTGGGCTTTTAACAATAATCCGGGTGATTATGGAGCTACCCTCATTTTAGAGCATAACTACCAAGGAAAGACCCTTTACAGTTTATACGGGCATTTAGCTTTAGCGGAATTGGAAGGTTTGACAGAGGGAAAAAGGCTTAAGGCCGGAGAGTGCATCGCTCGGTTAGGTGATTATCCCGAAAATGGTGGTTGGCCCCCGCATTTACACTTTCAGTTAATCTATGATATGGAAGGTTTTAAGGGCGATTATCCGGGTGTGGTTGAGCCCCATCAGGCGGAAGCCTATTTAAAAAACTGCCCTAATCCAGTAAAATTCTTCTAGTTAATGATGCGCTTTTCGATGTAATACGAGTTAAACAAGGTTAAAGCACCCATATACTTTAGATGGAAGGGAATGTAGTCGCCAACCTTATATCCCTTCTTATTGTCGTGAATATCGATAACTAGCATATCGCTGCTCGCCCCTACAAATTCCATTTCCTCGTCTTTTATAGGAATCAAATAGTCGGCAGATATATCAAGAGTGCCCACGTCTAAAATCGCTCGGTTAGTCGTTTTTCCATAAAGCGTCTCATCCACCTCAAAGGTTTCTCCCTGCGGGTTAGCCTCCATTTCACCAATAGGTACCATTGGCTTTTCACTGATTTCGATAATTTGAGCATAGAGGGTAATAACGTCTTGCTCCATTTCTTGAATGTCGCAGTGATTTACGATGTCGGTGCCAAAGTATAAGGTCTCTCCTACCCTAAAATGGTTAATTCCTTGCGGTAATTGATGCGTTTGTAAAAGCGGAATAACCACCGAGGTCCCACCTGTTACCCAGGGTATTTGGCGGCCAAACTTTGCCTCAATTAGCTGTTTGTAAAGCGATAGTTGAATAAGCTTGTCTTGGCTAGGCATTACCCCGTGCAAGCAATTCAAATTTGAGCCAATGCCGGTTACCTTAATATTGGGCAGCTTAAAAATAGATCCGTAAAAATCCATTAAATCTTCACCCATTATGCCCTCGCGTAAATCACCAAGCTCAATCATGATGATGATTTTATGGGTTTTACCCTGACGGCCAGCCTCCTCACTAATTGCTTTAATGGTTTTGTACTCTGAGTTAAACGAAGCGTCGGCATATTTGACTACCTCAGGAATAATCTTCTTCGCCGGCGGCTTTATATAAACCGTTTGTACATCGTCTGGAGCTTGTTCCTTAATCGTTTTTAAATTGCTAATTCGAGCATCACAAATTTCCTTAATACCCAAATCGATTACTTCCTGCAAAAGACCCTCGTGTCCGCACAGTAGCTTGGTTACTATAGCCCATTCGATACCATGACTCTTAAATAGTCGGTTTAGGTAATCGTAATTGTGTTTTAATTTACTGCGATCGAAAGTTAAATAGGCCATATTAATCAGTTATATAACGCGGAATATCCTGGGGTAAACGCGTAAGAAGTTCATAATTCATTTGATCGGAGTACTCACTAAAGGAGCTCACAGAAATACTTTGATTGCCTTGCTCACCTATTAAAACTACCTCATCCCCTACTTCTACGCTGGGGATGTGACTAACATCGAGCATCATTACATTCATGTTTACTACCCCAATAACACCAACGCGAGTACCGCGCACTAAAGCCCTTCCAGCATTGCTTAAACTGCGGCTAAAACCGTGGGAATAACCTACCGGCACCGCTGCCACCTTAGTAGTTTGGGTAGCTAAATAAGAGGTTCCATACCCAATATACTCGCCTTTAGCGACCTCCTTAACATTCATAATTCTACTTTTCCAAGAAATAAGACGCTGCAAGGGGTCGGTGGCGTTTTCATGCATACCCTCGGTGGCGATGTACGTTTCAACCGAGGGCCAGAAGCCGTACTGTAGGATCCCCACCCGTACCAAGTCATACTGACTCTTAGGAAAACGCAGAAAAGCCGCACTGCAAGCCGCGTGAATATAATGGGGTTCTAAAGGCTTAAAGGTTTTCCGCCCTTCTTTAAATGCCTTTAATTGTTTGCTTATTCGGAGATGGTTGGCCACACTCTCTGCGCCAGCAAAATGAGTACATAAACCCTCTAAAATTAAGTGCTCGCTATTATCCTGAATCAATTTATATAAGTGTGACCACTGGTTTTTTACGAAACCGGTCCGGTTCATTCCCGTCTCTAACTCGAGATGTATTCTGGCTTTTTGACCCAAGGCCTTCGCTACAGCAATGGTTTGCTTTAGGCGATGTTCCTCAAAAACAAAAAAGCCTACCCCTTCTTCAATCGCCCAGGGAATTTGATCGTCGGTGATCATTCCCATGATCATTATTTCGGCCGGACTACTAAGGCTTCTTTTTAATTGATAGGCTTCATGTGCATCAAAAACTGAGAAATGATTTACTCCTAAAGAAGCCGCTAATGGTCCGTAAGTATCAATACCGTGACCATAGGCGTTTCCTTTAACCACTAAGGACAATTTCGTTTTTGCCTTCTTCTTTGCCCGAATATAATCTAGGTTGTTCTCCAAAGCAGAGCGGCTAATTTCAATATAGCTGGTATTATCCATTCAGGCTTTGTCTTAGTATTTCGTAAAAAAGGCTAGAGGCCTTTTCAATTAAAGCATCGGGGAAATCATAGGCGGGGTGATGTAAAACTGGGCAGTCTTCTCCTGAACCAAGCCCAAACATGGCCCCTGCTTTTTCTTTAGTGAATAATCCAAAGTCCTCCCCCCAGGAATAGGGATAGCTCAATTCTTGGTAGCTCATATTCAGGTTCTGAGCTGAACTTCTTACCAGCGCTACACTCTTTTCCGTGTTTATATTCGGCCAAAACTCCTCAAAGGATTGATAATCTAGGTGTATCCCTTCCTCCTCCGACCACCTTTTGATCTTTTCGTGAATTTCCTCACACAATTGATCCAACCGATAGCCCGACCATGTGCGAAGAGTAAAGTGTACTTCTCCCTCGGCTGGACTAATACCGTAATTCTTGGCCCCTAGACTAGAATAGACTGGGGTAAGGATAGTATAGTCTTCATCGAGCGGATTATTATTGGTGTAATACTCGGCTAAGGCTAGGGTTTTACTGATAATTTGCGCCGGGTTTCTTCCTTCATGAGGATGTGCCGCGTGAGTTTCTAAGCCCTTAAACTTAAAGGAAAGGCTGCGCACTCCTGCCGTAAAGTTCTCTGGTCTACACAATACCATTCCTAGAGGCTCACCGGGAATATTGTGAAGTGCAAAGGCCTGGTCGTAATTGAAAGCTTGAAACTTTGGATCCTTTAAAACCCTTTGCGCCCCCTGTCCGTTCTCCTCCGACGCTTGCCAAAGAAGTAATAAGGAACCTCCTTCCAGAGGCTTCTCTTTGATTTTTTGCGCCAGACGATAGAGTATCGCAGCGTGCCCGTCGTGTCCACATTTATGGGATACGCCCAGGTTTTGCGATTTATGTTGGAAGTTATTAATCTCTTCGATAGGGAGGGCATCAAAATCCGCTCTTATTAAAATACTGGGGCCCTCATTTTGATTAATAAGTGGTAACAATAAACTTGTTCCCCCTACAGCGATGCTGTCCTCAAAGCCTATTTCAGCCAGGGCCTCTTTAATAAAGGTCTGCGATTTATACTCTTGTCCAGATAATTCTGGAAAGCGATGCAAATGATGTCTAAACTCTTGCGCATCCATTATTTCTGGTATCGCATTTCCAGATACTTATTGGTAAAACCGAGTTTTTCATACAGGTGCCTAGCTGGGTTATCAGGTTCAACGTGCAGCGCTACCCCGCCTTCGGCAGCCTCCAAGGCCATAGTCATTAGGGACTTCCCTAAACCCTGACCCCGAGTACTGGCGTCTACCGCTATATAAACTAAAATGTTTTCGGGTATGTAGCCGCTCATCCCGGTGCGGTTAACCACAGTAGCTCCTTTTATTTCTCCATTATCCTCGTAAGCTAGGGCGATAAAGCCCCCTTTTTCAGGGTTAAAAACATATTCTAAACAGGCTAAAATTTGATCTTTAGGATCACCATATTGCTCGAGGTGTTTAAATAAAAAGCTAGCAATTTTATCCTGATCGAAGTCTGGGTGGGGTCCAGCCTCACCTTCTATCAATAAAAAGTTCATTTCTTCTCAAGTTTTGCAATCAATAAATAAGCAAGTAAAGAGCTGCTTATTCCAAAGAAGTTTGGGTTAATATCTAAAGGTAGGCTTATTAAATTGTTCATTTTAAGTATTTCCAAACTTAAGGTAGTAACTCCTCCAAAAAGTATCGACCACCACGCTGCTTTGGCTGAAGGGCTTTTAAAAAACAAAGCCGCGATTAAGGGGATAAACAATCCGCTTACCATAAAACTGTAGCTCAACAGCATTAAGTCTAGCACATCGGTCATTTGTGTAGCTAAGATTAATGATAAGGCTCCCACCACTAAGGTTAACCACTGCGAGTATCTTAATTCTTTCTTTTCATTTACTCGGAAATACCTTTTAATGATATCCGATAATATATTACCAGATGAAGCCATTAAGCAAGAGTCTGCAGTGCTCATGATGGCCGAGAAATATGCAGACATCATTAATCCCATAAGACCTGCGGGTAATACCGATCGCAATAAGAGGGGTAAGCCCATCTCTGGATCAATGCTTTCTACACTCTCGTAACCTAATTCAATAAACATCCCTTGTTGTAAGGCTACTCTGGCAAATAAACCTAGTAGCACTCCCATAAAAGCCATTATGGGCCACTCGAAAATACCGGCTAAGAACCAGGCTTTACGCGCTGTTTTCTCGTCCTTGCTGGCGTAAATTCGCTGATAGAGAGTCATTCCAATAAACCAAATTGGAATAATGGTAAGGCCCCAATTAAATAAGTCGACCCAGGCGATATTAAACAAGTCCAAGAAACTTGGATCTAAGTTTTGTTGCAAAGCTTCCCAGCCCCCTATCTCAAAATATGCTACTGGAATACCGATAAATATGAGTCCGGCTATTAAAATAATCCACTGCACAGTATCGGTATAGATTACCGCTTTTAGTCCACCGAAAACCGTGTAAACCACTGCGGTGATACCCATTATTAGGACTGCGGTATTCTGATTAAGTGTAGGAAAAGTAGCGGTAGCTAATTTGGCGCCGGCTAAAATCTGAGCACCGGTAAAACCCATATAACCCACCGCACTAACCAATGCTGCTAGAAACGCAACCCGGCTATTGAATAGATGGTAGAATATTTCAGGAAAGGTGAAAAGCTTGTGCTTAGCCAGTAATTTAAACACCTTAGGAATTAAGAAGTAGGCTGATAACCAAGCGCCTATAAGACCGGTAAAAAGCATCCAGGAACCGGCTAAGCCAATGGCAAAGCCAAGACCCCCTAAGCCAATCGAAAATCCGCCTCCTACATCGGTAGCTACTACACTAAGTCCGATGTGGCCGCTACTCATTCCTCGACCGCCTACATAATAATCATCGATATCTTTGTTGCGACGCATGAAATAAAATCCCACTGCGAGCATCGCAACTAAATAAGAGACGAATATGACTAAATCTATCAGATTCGGCAAAACGCTAACAAAGATGCAAAATCTCAAGCAAAGCTTGGCTTTATTAGCCTTATTAAGCCTTTTATTACCTGGCTGTAAAACTCAAGTTCCGTACAGCAGCAAAGCATATGTTGAACCCTATTTAAGAGATAGTATTCCTTACACCTTAGCTCAGCATGAAGTTAAAAGCGATCGTCTTTTATTGTTTATTCCTCCGGTTTTAGATGAGGTTAAGTTTGAAGATACCAAGCTTTATCAAAAGCTTTTTAATTCAGGTTATGATATTCTTTGTGTTTACAAAGCCCCGGCTAAGGGAGCTTACTATTACTCTCGAAAGGCAATGGACTTTAAAAATCAAAACGTTCAAAATATCCAGAACTTAATTGAGCATTTACGAAAGGAAAAGATTTTGAAGAAAAGTGCGAAAACGCATATCCTAGCCATTGAACAAGGAGTATACATTGCCCCCGCTTTAGCGAATACTTACCAAGCGGATACTTTATTCTTAATAAATGGGAACCCTTTTAGTACCTATTTAGGTTTTCAACGCATTGCAGAAGGGAAAATTCCTTTTGCTGAAGTGCAACAAGATTTTATTAAAGAGCAATTTAATATTGACTCACTTTCCGTTTTTCAGGAAAAGGTTGCTGAAGTTGAGCAAACCACCTCCGATCACTACAGTTTAGGAGAGTATACCAATATGTATTGGCTAAGCTATCACGCCAATTATTACCTCGAAGAATATGCTAGTTTCCAGGGACACTCTTGCTGGATCTATTTTGAGAACTATCCCTTATATAAAGAAAGTGACTATCAATATCAAAAGCTACTCGACCAAACTCGCCTTAATAGCAGTGGCAAGCACCTAAAAGCAAGTGGTTTAGGAAGATTTAAAAGTGAGGAAGATTGGGAAAAAATTGAAGAGTTGTTAGAGCCCTATTTTAAAGACTAATTTTCTCTACTCTTCGCTGATGGCGTCCTCCTTCAAATTCGGCGCTTAAAAAGCTATCCACAATTTTTAAACCCTCTTCTACACTAATAAAACGAGCGGGAAGAGCAAGGATATTGGCATTGTTATGCTGCCTAGCTAAAGCGGCCAGCTCTTCATTCCAGGCAATAGCCGATCGTATTTCTGGATACTTATTAACGGTCATATTAATACCGTTTCCACTTCCACATATTACAATACCTAAATCGGCTTCCTTTGAAACAACCATCTTTGCCACCGGATGTCCAAAATCTGGGTAATCCACAGAATCACCGGAGTTCGTTCCAAAGTTCTTTATTTGATGTCCTGCGGCCTCCAATTTACTAATGATGGCTTGCTTTAATTCAACCGACGCATGGTCGCCTCCAATGGCTAATTTCATAGGTTAGTATTTTTTAGATAATTCTAAAACTTATTGTAAATCAACTATTTACTATTAACAATTTTAGCTATGAAAAAAGTAATCATTGTTGATTTCTTCTGACAAAAGTAACTTGACTTTTTCAAAAGTCTTTTGATATATAAAAAGCATTGAAAAAAGGACGCATACTTATGAGAATATACTGCTACAATTTCCACTCAAAATTTGGGTTTATTAACCTAGCGGCTAATTGATTTTTTTCAAAATTTAACAGACCTTCTAGATTACTAACAACTGTTAATAAGGAAAGCTTAATTTTAGAAAATGAAGACTTTAGCCATTTAATAAACATCTAAGTATTGTTAAGAATTACTCATAAGTGACTTTAGCTATACTTCATGGATATTTTTATCCCCTTTATGAACAGCCCATTATTACTATTATAGATTAAAGATTATTTAAAGAACTCTATTACATGTTATTAAGAACCTTCCTACTCTGCCTCTTTGTGGGAATCCCCTTACTTTCGTTTTCTCAAAGCGACGGGGATAGCTTAAAAAAGACGGTGTACTACTATGAAAATGGGAAAATTAGCAGTGAAGGATTTTTGCGAAATGGCAAGCCCGATGGTTATTGGAAGAGTTATTACCGCAATGCTAACCTTAAGGCCGAAGGTAATCGGGTCAATTTTCTATTGGACGGCCCCTGGATTTTTTACGATCGAGAAGGATTAAAAACTTCAATAATTACCTACCAAGCTGGCCAAAAAGAGGGTCCTCGAAAAGCTTTTAAAGAAGGCAAGTTATTTAAGATTGATTATTTCGAAGACGACGTTCAAGAAGGAATAACCAAAGTTTTTTACCCCGATAGTAGTCTACACAAGGAGATTCCTTATCTAAAGGGAAAACAAGAAGGAAGGGGTTTTGAATATGCCCAAGAAGATGGCCGAGTAATTACCTTAATGGAATATAAAAATGGTTCCTTATTGCGTAAGCAGGCTTTAAATCGTTTTGATGATCAAGAGCAAAAGCAAGGGCTGTGGATGAGCTTTCATAAGAATAAGCAGATTTCTGTTGAAGGACCTTACCTAAATGATTTAAAGAATGGCTATTGGAAGTACTATACCACCAGTGGTGACTTAATTAGAGTCGAAAAATGGGTGAATGGAGAACTCCAAGAAGGGGCCACAGAAGTAGCAAAGGTTGATATTAAAAGAGAAATTTATCCTGAAACTGGAACTTTAAAATTTAAAGGAGCTTTTCAAAATGGTGAAGCGACCGGCGTACACCGTGAATTTTCTAAGGAAGGAGAGGTTATTGCCAGTACTATTTATGATCAAGGAATAAAGCTTTTCGAAGGAATTGTAGATATCGAAGGGCGCAAGCAAGGTCCTTGGAAGCATTTTTATCGCAGTGGAGAGCTCAAAGCTCAAGGCTCTTATAAAGATGATTTAAAAGTGGGGAACTGGAAATATTTCTATCGCGATAGTACTTTAGAGCAAACCGGTAATTACTTAAATGGCAGAGCAGATGGCCTATGGCAATGGTTTTATGCAGATGGATCTATATTACGTGAAGAAGAATACGCCTTTGGTAGAGAAGATGGTTTATCTGTAGAGTATAGTGATACAGGATCAGTGCTCGCCAAGGGAAATTATATTGATGGTTTTAAAGAGGGAGCCTGGGAGTATATAATTAACGATCATAAAGAAGAAGGAAGTTATTTCGAAGGTTTACGGAATGGTGTATGGAAATCCTATTACCTAAGCAACAATCAATTGCGATTTGAGGGAGCTTTTGAGAATGGGCAAGCCAATGGCATCCATACCTATTATTACGATAATGGTCAGGTTAAACGCAGGGGTGAATATCGAGCCGGAATTAAAGAAGGTATTTGGGAGTTTTTTGAGCCAGATGGTGCTCGTACTGTTACTATAGAGTATGAGAATGGTATAGAGCTTAAATATAATGGTGAGAAGATAGATTACGGCCGTCGTTACCGTAGAGCAATGAAGGAGGAAAAGGCGCGTGAGGCCTTAAAAGCCGAAGAGGAAAATTAAATTTGCTTTAAATATTCCTTATGTCAGAATTTCCCCAGAAAGTTGGTGATTGGACCGAATTAGGTCGTGAAATTGTTTATGAAAATCCTTGGATTCAAGTGCAGCATAGTGCCATTTTAAATCCAAATGGAGGAGAAGGAATTTACGGTAAAGTTCATTTCAAGAATTTAGCCATTGGCATTTTAGCGATAAATGATCAAGAAGAGATTTATCTAGTAGGCCAAGATCGCTTTCCTTTTCAAGGAGAATTTAGTTGGGAAATTATTGAGGGTGGCGGGCCATTGGATGAAGATCCTTTAGAGTCCGCTAAAAGAGAATTGAAAGAAGAAACTGGTTTAGAGGCCAGATCCTGGTCTTTAGTGCAAGAAATGCATTTAAGTAATTCAGTGTCTGATGAAGTTTCCAAACTTTACATCGCTAGAGATTTGATTGCTGGTGAAGCTAATCCTGATGCCACCGAAAAGCTGCAAATAAAAAAGCTCCCCTTTCAGGAAGCTTTAAATATGGTATTGAAGGGGGAAATAAAAGATTCTATCTCCGTAGCTGCAATCCTTTTTTATGCCTTACAAAAAGAAAAACCTTAGGCTTTACTTAGCTTAAAACTAACTGCAGTTTCATCCCATTTCATTTCAACTTCGCCATTGTCTTGAATAGAAATAGTGAACTTTTCACTAGTGTCTACCTGGTAAGGTTCAAGCTCAAAACGCATTATATCTTTACTTTCATCGTAATTATAATGTCCCCATTGATTCCAAACACTATTTATAATTACCGTCCATTTATCCTCGCTTGGAATGGTAAAAAGGGCATACTTGCCAGCTTCTAGAACTTGGTCGCCAATTTTAACAGGGGCCGAAATTTCAAGAACGGTAGCTTCATTTGCACCAGTACGCCATACTTTATTGTAGGGCACTAATTCGCCAAAAATGGCTCGATCTTTTTTGGAAGGCTGACCGTAAGTAATGCTTATTGAAACACCCTCTATAGTGTTGGATGTTTCTACTTTTGGACTGGCTCTTTTTTCCTGAGCAAAAGCGGAAAGAGAGAAAATAAAGGCTAATGAGAGTGTTAGTATTCTACGCATAGTTCATTTCATTTTAGGTTTTTAAAGGTATTGAAAATTAAGAAACCCTTTTTATTTCATAATATTGAAGAGGGGAAGTCTAGGGGTATTTTATAATGTTATCAAAGTTAAAAGAGGTATTTGGGCAAAAGCCTACGGAGGCCTATGGCACTTCTCAGGTCTATAGAGACGGTTGTAAATTCAATTTTACGGCCGTTAATATGCGCTTTAATAAAGTCCAAGGTTTTTTTGCTCAGGCCGATCTAGATGTATTTTTCAATATCAAGGATCTAGATAATAGCTATATAAATATTACCTGGCCGGTTAATGGCATTCGCACAGGAATTAGTGAGAGGGATAAGCAACTTATTGAGGCAGAGCATTTTTTTAATGCTGGGGAATTTCCCAATATCACTTTTAAAAGTGGAAAGATTAGCCTAGAGGCCAAGAAGCAATTATTAGTATTGGGTAATTTAGAAATGAAAGGCGTAGAAAAGGCTATTGCTCTTTACATGGGCTATTCAATGGATAAATACGGCTATCAGCTTTTTGTAGACTATAGTTTAGACCGATTTGAATACGGGATCGGTGAGAATGGAAGTTTTTCCATTGGTAGACAAATAGAATTAGAAATAGATATTGCTTTAAAATTTTAAAGTATTTAAAGACAGTATTTTAAGTTGTAATAATTTACTTATTCATAGCTTTGCATTCTTAGGCTCAGCATATAAAATGAAAATCCTCTTTCACAATATTAGTCTCTTTATTGTTGGCTTATTTCTATCCTTTGGGCTTTCTGCCAAGGAAAAGGAGCTTGCTTATTTGGATAGCCTTTATAATGAAGCTTTTGATTTAACCGGACAGGATATCGCACAAGCGGAAGTCAAGGCTAATTTTTATTTGAAGGAGGCAGAGCGACTTAAGGATTCATTGAATATCGCTTACGCTTATGATTTAAAGGGATTAGCGGCATTTTACGCTGATAAATTAGATTCGGCTTTCTATTACGTTAATCAGTCCATTGAGCGCTTTAGACTTTATGCAAAAGATTCCTTTGGCTTATCTACGGCGATTTATAATCGTTCCCTTTATCATGATTATTTAGGAGAGTATAAAGCGGCGCTTCAGGATATTCATTTATCTAGAGAGATCGATATCCGCAGTGGAGATAAGCTTGAAAGTGATATTTTCTATTACAATAGTCTAGCGGAAATAGTCTTCAATCAAGGAAATCCAGAACTAGCGCTTCGATACCAACACCGCGCCTGGAATGCATTGAGCAAATACCAGAGTTGGCACGGTTACATGAAATCGGATATGAATATTGCTTATGCTTGGAATTACTTGGAATTAGGTATTCTGGAATTGGCTGAAATTCATGCTAAAAGGGCCTATAAAATTGGCCTGGAAGAAAACAATTTAAGTGTTAAATCTGAAGCCTTATTAGCACTTTCAGAAATTTCTCTTGCTAAAGAAAATTACGATCTAGCAATAAATTACGCGCGCAAAGCTTTAGAATACGACTTGCAATACGGTGATGAGTTTGCAGTAATCTATACGGAGGTTTCTCTAGCGGTGTCCTTAAATGCTGCCGGTAAGAAGAATGAAGCAAAAGCACTTTTTGATAAGGTAAGAGCACGGTTTATGGATTTTCCCAATCCAGTAATGCATATCGATATAGCTAAAAAGCTATATCAGTATTATAAATCTGAAGGAGATGATAAACTAGCGCTAAAGTACCTTGAAGTTATTGATCAGGCTAAGGAAAAGGTAAATAGGGTTGATGGACTGGCTACTATGAAGCAGTTCGATCAAGAACTAGAAAATCGGAAGAAGGAACTAGAGAAAACAAAATCGAGGTTACAAGAAGAAGAGCTCAATTTTAAGAATGCCCTGCTAGTTGGGCTGCTTGTATTACTAATAGGTTTACTGGTATTTGCGGGCATTATCTTCCTTGGATTTAAAAAAATTAGTCGCGCTAATGCGCAATTAGCCGAGCGCAACCTAGAGATAAAGGAGCAATCTAAATTAATCTCGCAGGCTTCTATCGAACTTAAGCAACAGAATGAATCTCTGGAGAAGCTAAATCAGTCTAAAGATCGATTATTCTCAATCCTGGCCCATGATTTAAGACAACCTTTCAATCAAATTTTAGGGGTAGTAGATTTAATGGATAATGATCTTATGGATAAGGAAGAGCAAAAGAACCTTTTATCCGCCCTTAAAGATTCGGTGAATAGCACCAGTGATTTAGTTTCAAATGTACTGTTGTGGAGTAAGGCGCAATTTGCAGGAGTAACTATTAACCCTCGCAATATTTCTTTAGCCAATGAGGTAAAGCGTTCATTATTGCATTTTAGCTTAGCTCTTGAAAAGAAGAAAATTCGTCTCGATCTAAACATTGCTGATGATCACATTATTTATTTTGATCCTGATCATTTTGCTTCCGTTTTCCGAAACATTTTAAGTAATGCTTATAAGTTTTCCCCCAAGAACTCATGTATTAGTATTTGGGCCGAAGCAGAGGACAAGTCTATTAACTTGTTTATTAAAGATCAAGGTATCGGCATGGATCAACGCCAAAGGGAGCAACTTATGTCATCTGCTAATTTAAAATCTATGCCAGGCACCCTAAATGAGGAGGGAATAGGCATAGGAATGATTATCGTTAATGATTTCATGAAGGAAAACAAGGCCAGCTATACGATCGAGTCTGAACTTGATAAGGGAAGCACCTTTATTCTTCATTTACCTAAAGGTGAAAAAAGTACAATCTCAAAAGAGGCTTTAACAGACCCGATTGAAGGTTTTGTCCCCTACCAGTAAGCTCTAGTCTTCGGACATTTATTTCTTAGTTGCAGGTATTTAACCAGCAGAAAAAGCATTGTAGCCGCTGCGGTAGTGTATACTATTGGATAAGCTTGTTCTAGCAAAAAATAATGCTTATAAAAAACACCAAATGCCGCCCAGATAATAACTAGGCTGTAGAATACATCAACATTAAAATTTAGGAAGAAATAGGCTAATAAAGCGGCCGCTATTAACATAGCTGAGGCATAAAAGGGTTCGGGTAAACCCCATCCTGTAAAATTATAATGCACTAATACGGCGGTGCTATTAGCGATGGTCGCAACACTTATCCAACCCAGATAAAGGCTAAATGGCAAGTGCATAAAAAAGCGTTCAGAATGACTCGTACTGCGCACACCAACACCTAGGTTTCTATAAATCTGAATCAGACTAAAAAGGATTCCCAACATTAAAAGTAGCGCAAGGCTTGGCAATTGATAGTGCCATGCAAAGATCCAAGCAATATTAAAGGCCGAGCTCAACCAAAACCAAGCAGCAATTAATTTTTGACCAATTAACTGGGTACTGCGGCGCTTAAAGGAATACCACCATTGGTAGAATATCCAGAGGATTAGACTGAAGTAAATAACTCCCCATATAGAAAAGGTAAAACCAGCGGGTACAAATAAATTGGGATATAGATCGGAAAGTTCACCGGTAGTTTTACCATTGATAGGCAATTTAACCGCCAGATAATTAACGATTAACACGGCTATTAAAGCTAGTGTGTTGCCAATAGTATATATCCAGGTCCTTGCTTGCATTATAGAATTAACCACTAAAAGGAATTAGTGTTTATAGAAACATACCTTCAAGTATGTCACCAACCAAATAAGCTAAGGCAGCAGCAGCGGCTCCTAAGATTAAGGTCTCTAAAATGCTGCGTATAATGGGAGTTTGATTTACCAATGCTTTCAAATAGCCAATTAGAATAAAAACCAGTCCGGTTAGAATAGAAGAATATTTAAACAAAGGTGCGTTTATTTCCATGAGGTCGAAATAGTCCAAAACGAATACCAGTAAAGGAATGAAACCGAAAAGTAGAAAGCTTAAAAAGGTAACTCCTCCCATTGCTAAAGGGGATTTTGTTTCCTCACTCATTTCCAGCTCCTCCTTCATCATAACATCAACCCAGCGGTCTTTGTCTGCGGTAATAGTGTCAACAATTTGTTCTAAAATTTCACCTTCAAAGCCTTTAGCACGGTAGATATCCCGAATTTCTTCCTTTTCTTTTTCTGGTAAGTGGTCAACTTCCCAATATTCTATTTTTTCGTGCTTTTTATAATTCTCCTTTTCACTTTTAGTGGATAAGTAACTTCCCACACTCATCGCAAAGCCATCGGCAATTAGATTTGCAAAGCCTAAAATAATTACCACTTGGCTATCCATGGCAGCTCCTGCAGCTCCTGCTACAACAGCAAAAGTAGTTACACTGCCATCGATTCCGCCATAGACAAACTCGCCCAGATATTCCTGAAAGCGATTAATTAAAGGATATTTGCTACCGTGATGTCTTTGTTCTTGTGAGCGAAGATTCATAGAATTGATTTATACTCAAAGATACTTATGTTTTTAAGCAAGATTAGAATAAGCTATTCCTTTGTCCTAGTTCTGCTCTTATTTAATCAGATTCCACAGAATGGTTTTAGTCAGGTGCACTATACTGACGGATTATACTGGCTTCGCTTTCAAACAAATATTAAATGGGACTCACCTTGGTCGGCTTCCCTGCAATTGGAAGAGCGCCGCTTTCATAGTCCAGATAGGGCCCACCAAAGGGTATTACCCGAATTGCAGCTTCATTATAATCCTAAAGCTGAACATGAATTTTATTTATCTTATTTAAACTTCACAATTGCCTTTCCTCAAACAGCCGACCTTCCTTTAATAGAAGCCGTGAATGAACAGCGATTTGGATTGGCATATGTATATACGCATAAGTTGGATTCGTATCAATTAGGTTTTAAAACATTGAATGAATACCGACTTTTTGATAGTAATCCTAATGATGGGGATTTAAACTACATCCCTTTCCGAATGCGATGGCGCAATGAAATCTCTTGCCGTGTGGCCCTAAGTGAAAAATGGGGATTGTTTTTAGCTGAAGAGCTGCACCTCAACTGGGCGGCTAATCAAAAGTATCAGGTTTTTGATCAGAACCGTATAAGTTTAGGATTCCGTTATAAGATTAATTCTGATCTATTTACGGAGCTCGATTACATCCATTGGTATCAAAAAAACCGCAGCGGTACCGAGTTTTACAATCGGCACATACTGCGGTTTACTATGATGTATTTTCTCCGGTTTACAAATCGAACTTAATACCTTGTGCTAAAGGTAATTCACGGGAATAATTAATAGTATTAGTCTGACGACGCATATAGGCTTTCCAGGCATCAGAACCTGATTCGCGGCCGCCACCGGTGTCCTTTTCGCCACCAAAGGCACCACCAATCTCTGCACCACTTGTACCTATATTCACATTTGCTATTCCACAGTCACTACCAGCCGCTGAGAGAAACTTTTCACTTTCACGCATATCAGTAGTCATTATAGCGGAAGAAAGTCCTTGAGGGACCCCATTTTGAAGGGCAATAGCTTCGTCTAAGTCGCGGTACTTCATTACATAAAGAATAGGAGCAAAAGTTTCGTGCTGTACAATCTGGTAATGATTTTCTACTTCGGCAATACAAGGCTTAACATAACAACCACTGCTGTATTTTTCTCCTTCTAAAACTCCACCTTCAACAATAAAGCTTCCTCCCTCTTTTTCGATTTCTTTCAATGCTTTTTGATATTGATCTACCGCTAAGGTATCGATAAGTGGGCCTACGTGGTTTTCGGTGTCTAAAGGACTGCCGATGCGCAACTGGCCATAAGCTTTCTTCATTTTTTCCAGAACGCTATCGTAGATACTTTCATGGATAATTAATCGTCGGGTTGAAGTACAACGTTGACCGGCGGTGCCAACCGCGCCAAATACTGCGCCCACTAAAGTGGCGTCTATATCGGCTTTTTCCGAAATAATAATAGCATTGTTCCCACCCAATTCTAGAATACTACGGCCCAGGCGTTCGGCTACTGCCTTCCCTACTAGGCGACCCATGCGAATAGATCCTGTGGCAGAGATTAAGGGTAGTCTTGTGTCGTGACTCAACCACTCTCCTACTTCTACACCACCATTCACCAAATTACTAATACCCTCGGGTAAATTATTTTCTTCGAGGACTTCGTTGAAGATGTTTTGACAAGCGATACCACATAAAGGCACCTTTTCGGATGGCTTCCAAACGCTAACATCGCCGCAAACCCAAGCAATAGCCGAATTCCAGCACCAAACGGCTACCGGGAAGTTAAAGGCTGAGATTATACCCACGCTACCAATGGGGTGCCACTGCTCATACATGCGGTGCAAAGGACGTTCCGAGTGCATGGTTAAACCATAAAGTTGACGAGATAGTCCTACTGCGAAGTCACAGATATCAATCATCTCCTGAACTTCACCCCAGCCTTCTTGCAAAGACTTACCCATTTCTAAAGAAACTAGTTTTCCTAGGGCTTCCTTTTTTTCACGTAGCTTATTACCGAATTGTCTAACAATTTCTCCCCGTTTAGGAGCCGGAACCATTCGCCATTCTTGAAAGGCTTTTTGGCTGGTTTCGATAATTTGATCGTATTCCGCTCGAGTTGTAGCCCTAACGGAGGCAATCTTCTGGCCGTCAATAGGAGTGAAAGAGTCAATGATCTCACCTTCACCAAAAAACTGCTTTCCGGTGGAAGATCCATGATTTAAATCTTTGACGCCTAATTCTTTAAGTATGTCTTGAATTTCTGAGAGGTTCATGAAAAGTATTTTATCGAACGAATTTACATTTTCATAAAGGAATTTAGGGTGAGGCTTCCGACTTTCGTAGCATGGAATTAGTAAAAATTACGCCCCTGGGTTTGATAGGTGAAAATGAAAAGGGTAGCACTTTAGAATTTAAATCTTCCTCCCCCTCTAAAGGTCGAATATTAGCCTTTAGAAAAAAAGGAAGCATTAGCGGAAACCATTGGCATAAAGGCTTATCACCAGCCAAAGATCCGGAGGAACTATTATTAATATCAGGCCAAATTAGGCTGAGTGTTAAAGCGGCGGAAACAACACAGGCTTTAGAAGAAAGAGTAGTATCAGGCCCTAGCCTAATCCATATTCCTAAAAATGTTTACCATCGAGTAGAGGCTCTAAGCGATGTGAGTTTTTTAGAGTCTAATTCCATGGAGGAACACGCCAGCGATACCTTTTATGAAGATTAACGAATCCGTTTATCCGAGGGGTAACGTAATTCGTATTTAAAGTCGATTTGCTTAGGCCCACTATTTAATAATTCCATTTCCCAGCTTAGGAAGCCGCTTTCTTCATCAAAGTTTGCTTGGTGTCCATCGATTAGTCTAACCTTAAGGTCACTGTTTTGGCTAATGGGAATTTGATCCTTGATAATTAGCTTATTACCATTGGCTTTGCTGGGTTTCACTTTAATCCGGTAATGGTATAACTCAACTTTAGAGGAACCGAAAAAGGTTCCTCTTTCTTCATTAAAAACACGTTCGTAGCTAATAGCAAAGCTTTGATCTTTACCGAGGCTTAAAGTAAAACCATCATCAAGGCTTTTAAAATCGGAGAAGAAAGAACCATTGTATGCCCCTTGATTAAAGACCGAAACTTTACCAGGAATAAGCTCCAAGGATTCATAGTCTTTAAGCCTAGCCATAAGGTAAACCGAGGGATCTAGTTTAGGAACAGACTCGTAATGGTAATCGGCTTTTATAGAGAAAGATTGAATAGCCACGATTTCTTCCTTGGCTTGAGGTAGGTTATACTTTCCTTTTAGCTTAAAATCTTGACGGGTTTCCATTAAGCCGGTTGAAGCTAATTGCCCGCTAAAAATTTTATTCTGGCTGACCTGAACACCTTCTACCACGCTCACTTCATCGAGCATTTGAGGTTCCGCATTGTTATAGGCAGCTCGCTTAAAGTTTTCGTTAGGGGTATAAAGATTAATAAAGTTAGTTTCTAATCTTGGTATCTGGTTATTATCGGATGGGCTACCGGTGCTTAGAGTTATTTCTACATTCTTTAAATCTTCACCACTATTCTGATAGATTACCGCTAATTGGTCGACCGCCAATTGGTCTTCTAAGCTTTTAAATTCCATACGGTAATTAGGGCTCCAGCTAAAATTGTTTCGGTAAGAATAGCTTAAGCCAATACTGGTATTTAAAGCCTTATCGGTTCGAACGGTAACTACAATGCCGCTTTGCAGCTGATTGTATTTTTGCTTAAGACGATTTAGTTCATTCGCCTGCTGGCGAATTTCATTCTGTAAGCTTTGTTTTTTAGTGTTTAAGCTAAACTGTTGTTTAGCGTTGGCTTGAATCTGGGTTTTAGCATACCGAATGATGGCCTCAAGTTGCCCCATGCTATAACCTTGACTACCACCGATATTTTTATTTTCATCAAGAAGAGCCTTTTCCATTTTCAACGCTTCAAGCTCCGCCTCGATATCGGCAATAGCCTCTTTTTTTTGATTTAATTTCTTTAAAAGAGAGCGGTATTCCTCGGGTGCCTCTTCTTCTGTGAAGGCCTGGTTTTTTATCTTAAAGCTAATGACCTCAAGGCCTTTATTGCCATACAATTGAATGGTATTAGGGTCTAAACCTAGCGATAAGCCCCCAAAATATAGGTCATGTTGACCGGCGGCTAATTGAAGTTTAGCCTCGCGATAAAGAGTGGCTCCAGTTTGAAAGATCTGTACTTTTTTTACCGGAGCTTGCAGTGAAATTTCCGATTCGGCCCATAGGGAACCTGCCAAGAGAAGAAGGATAAGGGTACGCATAATTTTCGTTTTAGGGAAAACGAAGATAGGCAAGCCTTATTTCCTAATGTTTAAGCGGGAGTGCTTTTTACGTTTAAACTACGGTTACCAATGTTCCAGAGCACAAACACCAATATTAAAACAAAAAGCTGCCCCAATAAGGTTTCCCAGGTGGGATATATGCCAAGGGTATCGATACGCAGGTCTATCGGTAAAACGGAAATACTGATGTTTCCAGCTTCTTGAATTGCATTTAATCCTTTCCCCGTTAAGATAACCGCTAAACCAGAGATTAGCAGCGCTGAGTACTTAAATAACTTGGCGATCGGTAGCTTTTTTGAATAGCGCATAAGTAGCACACTAATGATCCCCAATAGGGCAAAGGCAAAAAGAATACCTCCTCCAAAAGCGGCTTGTTGTGCCTCGCCAACTTCGATGCTTAAAGCAGAAAGGAATAGCACCGATTCAAAAGCTTCACGAAATACTACCAAGAAGGATAAAAAGGCTAATCCCACCATGTTTTCGGTACGGGCAAGATTTTGAATTTTACTTTTCACGTAGGCTTGCCATTTACTAGCTTCCGCTTTACTGTGCATCCAAAAACCTACATAAAGAAGGACTCCCACCGCAAACAAGGCCACCAAGCCCTCCATTAGCTCGCGTTGAGATCCGCTAAAAGTGAAGAGACTTCCGGCAGCAAGCCACATTAAAAAGCCCACCGCAATAGCGCTTATCCAACCCACGTGAATGTAGGTCTTTGCCTTCGGTAAATTAATCGCTCTAAGAATACTTAGAATTGTCACGACTACTAAAAAGGCCTCTAAACCCTCTCTGAGTATTATGGAAGCCGATAGTAAAAAGGCCAGCCAGCCGGTAAAGGTTTTATCACGAAGCTTTTCTTTGGCTTCGGTAATCATGCTAATGCTTGTGCTTACTTCGGCGTTTACTAAGGCCAAATCCTTGCCTCCTTCAATAGCGCTGCGCACTTTAGCCAGCTGACCCTCCAATTGGGCTGAAAAGCTCGCATCGTTTGCACGTAGTTGAACCTCTACTGGTTCTACTCCTTCTAAATAGGCGGTTAAAGCCAAGGTACGCGCTTTGCGTATGTCGCCATCAGCGTAAGCTACTTCTGCTTCTTTTAGAAGGGCCACTGCTTTTTGTAAATAGTCGCCTTCACTTCGTTCGGAAATTTCGCGAGGGTATTTGCGCAGAGCAGGAATAATTTCAGCATTTGAAGGGTCGATAGAATACTCTGCTTCAATTTCATTATTACTTAGGGAGGCTAAGTCTTCGAGATTAATATCAAAAGCAATTTCCTGTTTTTCTAAATCAATGTGCTTGGCAGTATGGGGTAGGCTTAAAACGTAAAATGCAAGGTCCCAGACTTCATCATCATTAAGCTCATCAAAAGCGCGCATGGCGGTATTATCAACCCCCAAACGAATGGTGTTATAGGCTTGAAAAGGAGATAATCCGTTGGCTTTATCCGGATCGTGAAAATTGGTTGGCGATGGCTCAAGACCTTGAGCTAACACCCCATTACCTTCTCCATTTTCACCATGGCAAGTCTTACAGTGTAGGGCGTATAATTCGCGGCCATTATCAAGATTGGGCCAGCGCTTTGGGGCTATCTCCATATTATAGGAGGAGATAATTTTCTGCTTGATGGAATTGGATACAGAGCTTACTTTATCGCGGCTGGCTTTATCCTCTACTAGTTTTTTGAGAAGCTTAATGTCCGATTTAACTTCTGCGGGAGCGTCTTCTCCCATACTTTCGATGGTGTTAACAAACTCCTCCATTTCACTGTACTCCGCCTCATTAATCACCGCACCGTTATCTACGGCCATGGAGTAGTCCACTGCAATATAATCTAGTAGGTGAACCATCATCCGTGCATTCTCGTCATTCGCTTTTAATCCAAGGTTAATGGATAAAAGCATTACCATCATCATTGCAATTCGCTGCACTTTTAACATCATCTTATTTAGACCAATTAAAAATAAAAGGCAAAGGTAATTATCCTGCGGAATCTAGAAACTAATATTTGTCACCCTTTCGAAAGAAGCTTTCTTTTTCCGGTGGAAGATCAGTTTGGGATGAGGTGTTTGAGGGCTACGTATAATTGTAAGTGCATGATAATCAAACAGGTAATTGAAAAGCTAAGCAGTAGGGGTGATAAGTAAATTCATAATATTGATAGATTTTTCTAAAAAAGAAACATGCTAAAAAGGCCAATGGCCCCTAAAGTGGCCCCTCAAAAACCAGAAAGCCCTAACTTTGAGAGAGTTAGGGCTTCATTTGGAGGTTCCGAGCGGATTCGAACCGCTGTACAAGGTTTTGCAGACCTCTGCCTAGCCACTCGGCCACGGAACCCGATACAGGGGCGCAAATATAAAAATTATTAAGCTGAGAAATCCTTGCGCTTACGCTTTAATTCTATACTTACTCTTTCGACATCACCATTAATTGGTGGATAGAGCTTGGAGAGCTTAATGCGTACCTTTTGCACAATGGGCATCTCCTTGAAAATATCGATGATTATCCGATTTGCTACGGTCTCTATTAATTTTGAACGTTCCCCTACATGGTCACTTACAATGCGGTTAATAGTTACGTAGTCCATGGTCTTGGACAAGTCATCACTGGCAATAGCCTCTAGAACTTCGCCCCAAACATCAACATCAACCCGATATTCGGTGCCAATCTTTCCTTCTTCATCTAAACAGCCATGGTAGCCATAAAGACGTATTCCTTCTACACTAATCTTATCCATTTAAGGAAGCTTTTCCAGGGCCTGGTCCAATCTTTTTAAGCTGGCCTCTTTTCCCAAAATGGCACAGATATCAAATAAGGATGGACCCATGCCTTTTCCAGTTAAGGCTAAACGGAATCCGGGTCCGACTTTACCGAAACCGAGTTCGTTTTCACTTAAGTAAGATTTAAAAGCCGCCTCTGTGTTGGCCGAAGTGAAGTCCTCTATATTTGAGAAAATGCTCCGTAGTTTAGCAACATGGGTCCTTGCTTCTTCATTCCATTTTTTGCGCAAGGTTTTCTCATCATACTCTTCTACACCTCCAAAGAAAAACTGACTTTCTTCCCAGAGATCTTTAATGAAATAGGCGCGTTCTTTCATAAGCGAGGCAATCGCCAATGCTTTTTCTACGCTTATTTCCTGACCTTGTTCGCTTGCATAAGAGGTGAATAATTCCGCTAGCGTTTCATCATCTAGCAGACGTAAATATTGCTGGTTAAACCAACGGGTTTTGTCGTGGTCGTATCGAGCGCCAGCTTTATTAACTTTTTTAAGGCTAAAGGCCTCCACTAATTCTGAAAGACTAAAAATCTCTTGTTCGGTGCCGGGATTCCACCCTAAAAAGGCTAGCATATTGACAAAGGCGGGAGCAAAGTATCCGTTTTCGCGATAGCCCGAAAATACTTCACCGCTTTCGGGATTATGCCATTCCAATGGAAAAACAGGAAAACCTAAACGGTCGCCATCACGCTTGCTCAGCTTCCCATTACCATCGGGTTTCAATAATAAAGGAAGGTGGGCAAATTGAGGCATGCTATCCTCCCACCCTAAGTAACGATATAATAATACGTGCAATGGGGCAGAGGGCAACCATTCTTCACCACGAATAACATGACTGATCTCCATTAAATGGTCATCCACAATATTGGCGAGGTGATAGGTGGGCATTCCGTCGGACTTAAAGAGCACCTTATCGTCCATATTATTGGTATTCACGGAAACCCAACCACGTACAATATCCTCGAACTTTACCTCTTCATTGCGATTAAGCTTAATGCGTATTACATAAGGTTCGCCGGCATCAATTCTCTTTTGCACTTCCGCCGAGGAAAGGGTTAAAGAGTTTTTCATGCTATTGCGGGTAACGTGATTGTATTGCCAGTTTGGAGAACCAGCGTCTTTAGCCATCTGTCGAACACGGTCTAAATCCTCTGCGCTATCAAAAGCATAATAGGCATGACCGTTCTCAATTAGCTGCATGGCATATTGACGATACATTTCTTTCCGCTCACTCTGGCGGTAGGGGCCATAGTTACCACCAAAACCCTGACCTTCATCGGGAACAATGCCGCACCATTTTAATGAGTCAATAATATATTGCTCTGCACCAGGTACGAATCGGGTTTGGTCGGTATCTTCGATACGTAAAATAAAATCGCCGCCTTGCTGTTTGGCAAATAGGTAATTGTATAAAGCCGTACGCACTCCACCCATGTGAAGTGGTCCGGTAGGACTAGGAGCAAAACGTACGCGAACTTTTTCGGCTGCCATGAATTTCTGCTTTTAAAGGGCGGCAAAGATAATTATATTCAAGGCTTTATACCTTTGAAGATTCAATAATAGCTATGAGCGGATTAGACTTATTAAAACAAAAGCTAAATGCATACACAAAAGCCTATTATAAGCAAAGAGCTTTAAAGGGTTTGGTATTGTGGCTGGGCGTTTTAGTAAGTGCCTTTATAGTGCTTTCCTTGGCGGAGTATTTTTTCCGTTTTGAGAGTGGTACGCGTAGCATGTTATTTTGGACCTATCTGGGTCTTTTTAGCCTCTGGTTTATTGCTCAGGTTTTGGTACCGCTTATGCGGATGAAGAGCCTTATAAAAGGGATTAGTTTAGAAGATGCGGCCAAGCAAATTGGAGAGAGGGCAGAAGGTATAGATGATAAAATTCTCAACGCACTGGGATTATCGAAACTTATTGAAGGAGACCAGAGCTTGGTTTTGGCAGCAATAAATCAGAAGGCTGAGTCTTTAAGAAATCTAGACTTTAAGTCTTTTGTCGATTTTAAAGCGGTAAGAAAGGTCTTACCCTATGCTTTGGCGCCTTTAATCCTGGTCCTAGCTTTTAGCCTTAGTGAAAAAGGCAGGGAAGTTTTAAAAAGCTCCCAACGGGTGGTTTTGTATAATGAAGACTTTCGCCCACCGGCTCCTTTTCGTTTTCTTTTGGAAGAAGAAGTTTATAAGGTTGAAGAAGGGGAAAGCCTTAGTGTTCCTGTAGAGCTTGAGGGAGACTTGATACCGAAGCGCCTTAACGCCCAGATCGGCGGTTTAAGCTTTCCTGCCATAAAGCTGGGGGAAGGAAAATGGCGAATTGATTTAGAGCAGGTGCAGGTTGACCAGTCTTTGCGCTTTGAAGCACTAGGCTATGAAAGCAAAGCGATTCGAATAGAAGTTATAGAAAGTCCAAAGCTTAGTGCTTTACAAGTTCATGTGCAGCCTCCAAGGTATACCGGACTAAAACCCTATGAAGCGGCATTAAGTCCAGAGACAAGGGTAGCGGAAGGATCTCAAGTGGAGTTAAAAGCTATCGGCCTTAAGGCAACAAAAAGTTTCGAGCTTGTGAAGGATGATGGTAGTCTGTCATTTAAAGATGCAGTTCTGAGCTTCAAGGCAAGTGAAAGTTTTAAGTATGACTTGAAGGCGGTTGGTAATGAAATTGAAAAAACAGTTTTAAAGGGAGCGAGCCTTATTTTAATAAAGGATCAGAAACCAGAAATTAATGCAAGCTATTTAGAGGATAGTCTAAAGGAAAATCACTTTTGGGTCGATTTGGAATACTCGGATGATTATGGGGTTTCTAAATTAGAAAGGGTAATCGAATTTGATCAAAAAAGAATAGTGAAGGGCATAAAGGTTGGCCAAAGGGTCGATCGACTGCTCTTAGATACAATTAAGCCAACAGAGGGCTTCTTACGCGTTTTTTATCGGGTTTGGGACAATGATGCTGTAAATGGCGCGAAATACCGAGAGAGCGAATCTGTGAGGGTCAAATTTTTGAGTGAAGAAGAGCGAGCTCAAGAAATTAAGAAGGGCTTAAGTGGTTTTGGTGAGCAGATGCTAGAACAAAAAAAGAATCGTAAAGATTTTCAAGAGAGTTTGGAAGAGGTTAATCGTGCTTTTAACGAGAAAAAGTCTTTGGCTTGGCAAGATCGTGAGGAAATAAAAAACTTGCTTGATAAGATGAAGCAGAACGAGAAAGTGCTTCAAGAGAAGAAAGAGAAGTTGGAAAAGAGCTTAGAGAAAATCGATGAGCTACCGGAGGAAAAGGAAAGTTTAAAGGAGCGACTCAATGAAATGACCGAAGCAGAAAAGGAACTCGAAAAGTTGCGCGAGGAAATTGAGAAATTGATGGACGAGCTTAAGCTGGACGAAATGCAACAAAAGCTGAAAGAGCTACAGCAGGAGAACCAGGAGCAAAACCGACGCGAACAAAGGCTGGATGATTTATTGAAGGATCTTATGTTTCAGCGCGACCTATTAAAAGAAGCTCAGAAGCTTAAAGATTTGTCGGAGCAACTAAAGGAGCTTTCGGAGCGCAAGGATGAAAGTAGTGCCGAACAACAAGACTTGAAGGATGAGCTGTCGGAAAGCCTGTCTAAGTTGAATGAGATGGCTCAGGAGAACAAGCAATTGGAGGATAAGATAAGCTCCGAAGATTTTCAAAAGGCCGCTACAGAAGCCGAGCAAAATATGCAGGAAGCGCAAGAAAACCAGGAAAGCGGGGACAGTGATGCTGCGAATGAAAACCAAGAAGATGCGTCTGAAAGCGCCCAAGAAATGTCAGAGTCGCTCCAAAGTCTTATGGCTTCTATGCAAAAACAGGCGCTAGAGCTTAATATGGAGAGCTTACGGAGAATATTAGAAAATTTGAAGCAGTACAGTAAAGATATCGAGGCCAGTGGTCTGGCGATTCAGTCTTTGGGCGATCAAGACCCTCGTTTCAGAGACCTCTTAAAAGAGCAAAGCAGACTAAGAGCGGGCTCAGAAGTTATAAAAGACAGCTTAATTGTTCTTACCGAAAAGGCGCCGCAGGTAAAAGACGATGTCTTTAAGGAGCTTAGGGATATGCAGAATGCTTTGGTTAAGGCTCAGGCTGAGCTCCAAGAACAGGGCATTGCCAAGGCTAGTACTGAGCATCAATATAGTATGATGGCCGCCAATAACTTGGCTTTAATGCTTGATGAAAGCCTTCAAAATATGATGAGCATGATGGCCCAAAAGCAGAAGGGAAATCAAAATTGCGAGAAGCCGGGTAATGGTAAACCAAAACCAGGGCAAATGTCGGAGAAGATGTCGCAGATGGGACAGAAGGTGGATAAGCTCCAAAAGGGGTCTAAAGACGGTAAAGGAAAAGAAGGTAGTCAGGGTAAACAGATAGCAGAAATATTAGCTGAGCAAGAAGCCCTGCGGCAGATGCTGCAAGGAATGGAAGAAGGAGAATCCGGTAATAAAGGCCTGAAGCCGAAGCTGCTTGAAGATTTAGATAAAATGGAGGATGCTTTATTGAATGAGAATGTTGCTGAGGTGAAGGAACGCTTTAAACGTATAGAGACGCGTCTCTTGGAAAGCGAGAAGGCGATGGAGGAGCGTAAACAAAAAGAAGAGCGTCAGGCTGAGGAAGGGAAGGGTCAGATTATGAAAGACGGAAATCCCATTCCTGGCGAGAGAAGGGATAAGAAAAATCAGCCGGATCCATATTGGCGAAAAAAGCTGAAACTTAATAATTTCTACTATGAGCTCCAGCGCAAGGATTAAATGGTTGGGAGCGGTACCTGAATGGCTGAGTTCGCGCAAAGCGGCGGTTGAAAACTGGCTAATTGATAAGAGCAAAGAGCGGGGTTATGGTATTCGTACGCTTTCCTATACCTTTTTAAATGATCAGGATATTGAGGAACTTAACACACGCCTTCTTAAGCATGCCTATCCAACTGACATTATCACCCTAGATCATAGTGAGGGTCGAAAGAACTTAAAGGTAGAACTATACCTTGGCATTGAGCAGATTCAGACCTACGCAAGTGCAAATAGGCTGCCATTTGAAGAGGAGCTTTGCCGAGTCCTGGTACACGGATTACTTCATTGTATGGGTTGGGACGATCATAGTATAGAGGATAAGAATGAAATGCGTAAGGAAGAAGATTTATGTTTACTTTCGCGGCCCAAATAATTGAAATTCAGTTTTATATACTGTTTCACGTGAAACACTATTTATGATTAATCAGGAATACGATGTTATTGTAGTTGGAGGTGGTCACGCAGGTGCGGAAGCGGCGGCAGCAGCGGCGAACCTGGGGGCAAAGACGCTATTGATTACCATGAATTTGCAGACCATCGGCCAGATGAGCTGTAATCCTGCTATGGGGGGAATTGCCAAGGGGCAGATAGTGCGTGAAATTGACGCCTTGGGTGGACTGAGTGGCATCATAAGTGATAAAACGGCCATTCAGTTTAGAATGCTTAACCGCAGTAAGGGGCCGGCTATGTGGAGTCCCCGAGTACAGAGCGACCGTTGGCGCTTTGCGGAGGAATGGCGACTGGCTCTAGAGGCGATTCCAAACCTGGACTTTTTCCAGGATATGGTGGTTGATCTAGAGGTAAGTGGCGATAAGATAGTAGCGGTACATACCGGTATGGGTGTTCGGGTAAGGGCTAAGAAAGTGGTTTTAACGAATGGTACCTTCCTGAATGGATTAATTCATATAGGCGAGAAGAATTACGGTGGTGGTCGTGCCGGTGAGAGAGCGGCAACTGGTATTACCGAACGTTTGGTAAAATTGGGTTTTGAATCGGGCCGTATGAAAACTGGTACGCCCCCCAGAGTGGATGGTCGTAGCCTGGATTATTCCAAAATGGAGGAGCAGAAAGGCGATGATAAGCCGGAAAAGTTTTCTTTCTCGAAGGAGACACGTGCTCTAGACAAGCAGCGAAGTTGCTACATAACCTATACTAGCGAGGATGTGCATGAAGCCTTAAGGGAGGGTTTTGACCGCAGTCCTATGTTTAATGGGTCTATAGAAAGTTTAGGTCCAAGATATTGCCCTTCTATTGAGGATAAGATTAATCGTTTCGCGGATAAAGATCGACATCAGATTTTTGTAGAACCTGAAGGTTGGAACACGGTAGAGATTTACGTGAATGGCTTTAGCACCAGTTTACCTCAAGAGGTTCAGGAAAAGGCCCTGCGAATGGTAAAAGGCTTTGAAAATGTGAAAATATTCCGCCCGGGTTATGCGATCGAATACGATTATTTCCCACCAACACAATTAAAGCATAGCCTAGAGACCAAGTTGGTAGATGGACTTTATTTTGCGGGTCAGATTAATGGTACCACCGGATATGAGGAAGCGGCGAGTCAGGGTTTAATGGCGGGTATCAATGCGGCACGGGCGGTCAAAGAAGAGGACGCCTTGGTTTTAAGTCGGGATAGCGCCTACATAGGCGTTTTGATAGACGATTTAATTACTAAGGGTACCGAGGAGCCTTATCGGATGTTTACTTCAAGAGCGGAGTATCGCATCCTTTTGCGGCAGGATAATGCCGACGAGCGATTAACGCCGGTAGGGCACGACATAGGTTTGGTGAGCGATGAAAGAATGAAGGAGTTTCACGTGAAACAAAGTAAAACAGAAGCCTTAAGTTCTTTTATAGGTGATTTATCAGTACGCCAGGAGGAAATAAACCCGGTCTTAGAAGAAAAGGGCCTTAGCCCAATAAAACAGACAATGAAGTTTGATAAAATTCTGAGTCGCCCTCAGCTTAGTTTTTCAGACTTCACAGGAGTAGAGGCCTTGAAATCCTTCATTTTTGACAATGATATCAAGGATGAGAATATTGAACAGGTTGAGATTGCTTTAAAATATGCAGGCTATATCACTAAGGAAAAGGAAAACGCCTCTAAGATTGATCGTTTAGAGCATTTAAGTATTCCAAAAAACTTTGATTATACAAAATTGAAGTCCCTCTCGTATGAGGCGAGGGAAAAATTAATAAAACAACAACCTGCCACCATTAAGGAGGCTAAGGGAATTAGCGGGGTCTCTCCTGCGGATATTTCGGTTCTTTTAGTTTATATGGGGCGCTAGTTTCACGTGAAACATGTTTGATTTAAAAAACTGTCCGATTTGTGACTCGGACCAGAAGCACGAGGTGCGCAAGGCACCTTATTATAGAGGAGAGAGAGAGCATTTCTCCATTGTCGAATGCGATAATTGCGGTTTTTGGTGGACCAATCCATCGCCAAGAGGGGAAGACTTGGCCGCTTATTATGAAAGCGACGATTATGTTAGTCACACCGATGGAAAGGGCGGCTTACTGGACTTTGTGTATAGAACAGTAAGGTCTCGTGCGATAAAATCCAAGATTGCCTTGCTCAATAGGGCACAGTCTAATCGGAAGCTCCTGGTAGATTATGGAGCAGGGACCGGTGCTTTTCTAGCGGAAGCAAAAAATCAAGGCTGGCAGTCTATGGGATTCGAACCTTCGGAAGTGGCGCGAAGAAATGCGAAGAAAAAAGGTCTTGACCTACGGAGCCCCGAAAGTAGAGAAGAGCTAGAAGAGAACTCTGTAAGTGCTTTTACATTATGGCACGTCTTAGAGCATATTCCGGATTTAAACGAAACGTTAGCTTATTTTAATGGTCGTCTTATTAAGGGCGGAAGCCTCATCATTGCGGTCCCGAATCATGAGTCAGCGGATGCCGAGCATTACCGAAATCATTGGGCGGCATTAGACGTGCCCTTGCATCTTTGGCACTTCGCAAAGAAAGATGTGCAAGCACTTGCGGATATGCATGGGTTTAGCTTAGATCAGATAGAAAACATGCCTTTTGACAGTTTCTATGTTTCGCTTTTAAGTGAGAAGAATTTATGGGCAAAACAACGTCCTCTTCACGCATTCTGGCAGGGCCTAAAATCAAATCTTAAGGGAGCTAAGTCAAAGAATATGAGCTCCTTAATATATGTTCTAAGGAAAAAATAGAGCTCTAGGCGGCCTTAATACGCAGGAGATTGCTGAATTTAAAAGAAGCGTCGGAAATAATAATTTTAACGTTGCCGTTCCTAGAAATATCGTAGATCGCTTTATCCAAAACCTCTAATGCCATAGAGGCATTTTTTAGATGTAAAACAGAAGCGAAGCCATCCAGCTTAAAGGCCAATTTTTGGTATATAGGGTGAAGTGCTTTTTCGGATTTTACTTTCGCGCCAAGCGCAATTTGTAAGGTCTGTAAGAAAAAGCGCAAAGCTTCTTTTTGAGACTCTTTATCTAAGGCGTTAAACTCATCAACGAAGGCAAATATTTCTTGAACCTTGGCGCTGTAACAGCCTCTCATCCAGTTTTGAAAAAGCGCGCCATACTGCAGGTATCGCTCACTATCCTCTGCTATTTTTAGGGCATGGACTAGGTTTCCCTCTGCAACACTGGCTGCATTTTGAGCGCTCTCCCGTGAAAGGCCACGTGCTTCGAGATAATCTATGAGCTCCGATTCTTTTGGTCGAGGAATATATAGCTTCTGGCAGCGGCTAGTAATGGTTTGAAGAAGCTTTTCAGGGTCTTCACTTATCAATAAAATGATACTATCACCACTTGGCTCTTCTAAGGTTTTTAGCAATTTATTTGCCGCAGAAGGGTGTAAGTACTCTGGTAAATAAATGATTAAAAACTTGGCTTTACCAGCATAAGACTTCAGGTTTAATTTCTGAATAATCCTGCTACTTTCATGTACGTTTATCTGGGCTTGTTTATTGCTAACCTCTAGGTTCGAAAGCCAATCACCCAATTCGAAAATGGGTCTTTCTGAGATAAAGTGCAACCAGTCTTTTAGAAAGAAATCACAATTTAAATTAGTGGGAGCGCCGGCTACTCGGGCAAAGGGAAAGCTGAAATGGAGGTCTGGGTAGCTAAGCTTTTCAAACTGCTTACAAGACCCACATTCGCCGCAACTATCATCTTCTCCCGGATTCTCACATGCTAAATATTGGGCATAGGCAAGGGCCAGGGCAAAGCTTGCCGTTCCCGAACGCCCGTGGAAAAGCTGCGCATGACTATTTCGTCCGCGACGAACCGAGTCGAGAAGATGTTTTTTCTCTTCATAAAGACCGGGAATATCTTTTAATAGCATGCTTACAATTCTTTAAGGTGCGCAATGTAACTTCGCAGTAAAATTAAGATAAATGGCAAGCCTAGATACATTAGACTTAAAGGGAAAGAAAGTTTTAATTCGAGTTGATTTCAATGTGCCTCTTAATGAGGCAAGAGAGATTACCGATGATAGCCGCATGCAGGCGCATGTTCCCACGATTAAAACGGTACTTAGCAAAGGTGGGAAACCGATATTAATGTCTCATTTAGGACGCCCAAAAAATGGCCCTAGCCCAGAGCTATCTTTAAAGCACTTACAAACACATTTACAAGAGCTTACCGGTGTAGACGTGCAGTTTATCAATGATTGCATTGGTGAGGAGGTAGAGCTTGTTGCTAATCAGCTTCCTGAAAACCAGATACTTCTACTCGAGAACCTGCGTTTTCATCCCGAGGAAACTAAGGGCGATGAAGCTTTTGCTGAAGCCCTTTCACGCTTAGCGGATGTATATATTAATGACGCTTTTGGAACTGCCCATAGAGCACACGCTTCCACTGCGGTTATTGCAAAATATTTTGTCGGCAATAAGGCTTTTGGCCGAGTGCTTCAGAGTGAGATTGACAACGTAAATAAGGTTTTAAAAGGAGGAGAGAAGCCCGTGACCGCCATTGTAGGTGGGGCAAAGGTATCTTCGAAAATCTCAATATTGGAGAATCTTTTAGACCGTATCGATAATTTAGTGATTGGCGGTGGAATGGCCTTCACCTTTATCAAGGCCCAAGGCGGTAATACCGGAAATAGTCTTATCGAGGACGATTACCTTGAAACAGCCCGAACAATTCTAAAGGCAGCCGCAGAAAAAAATGTGGAAATACTATTGCCGGTCGACTCGAAAATTGCCGATCAGTTTAGTAATGAGGCTGAAACTAAAATTAGCCCCTCTAATGACATTCCTGCAGGTTGGATGGGTCTGGATGCTGGCCCAGAGAGCATCAAGGCGCTAGAGGCCGTATTACTAAGCTCTAAAACAATTTTATGGAATGGTCCCCTGGGAGTATTCGAGTTTGAGAACTTTTCGGCAGCCACTAAAGCAGCGGGTGAATTAATTGTTGAGGCCACAAAAAAAGGCGCTTTTAGCCTAGTAGGTGGGGGCGACTCCGTTGCAGCTATAAAGCAGTTTAATATGTCGGATGGGGTAAGTTATGTAAGTACCGGAGGAGGTGCTATGCTTGAATTCCTTGAAGGAAAGACTTTGCCAGGGATCCAGGCAATCCTAGACTAATCGGCGTCCTTAATAAGGTATTGTTTGTCCACTGCCTCTTCAAAACCGATTGCTTCGGCTCCTTGCTTACCATAGTGTAAAAACTTCTGGTAAACTTTGCTTTCGCGAAGAGTGGATTTTTGAAAATAGGTGTGATTCTTCTGGATTTTATCCAAGAAAAAACAAAGAAGCACAAGAATTGCTAACCACTTAAACCCACCAAATAAAGCCCCTACTATGCGGTTTATACCGTTGAGTGCAATCAGCTTTAAGGTTTTGGTAAGGATGCTGGCTAAAAAGTTTATCAGCAAAATGGTGCCGAAGAAAACCACCACATAACTGATAATTCGTAATTCAAAGTCGACTTCCTTGAAGTAAGTAGTAAAGTATTGAAAGATATTGTCGGCTAACAGATAGGAAGCAAAAACACCCGCAAATAAACCAACAATGGCAGCGAGCTCACGGATAAAACCCTTCATAAAGCCTCTAACTAAGCCAAAAAGCAAAGGAGCGAGGAGGAAGATGTCAAGAGTAGTGTAGTTCAAACGGTTAGGCTTAGTTTTATCAAATTAAAGACATTTTTAGGGAAAATATGCTAGAAGAAAGCAATAGAAATAAGTGGAATAGAATTTTAACGTTTGTAAAATCGAAGTTTAGCGATGGAGAAGAACCTGACTTAGACGTAGTTCTGTTCTTAATTGGAGTGCGTGAACTGGGTCTTCCGCCTAAGCGAAAATTTAAAAAGGATCAAAAGCTAGCCCTCCTACACATTGCAATTTGTCGCCTTTTAAGCCCTTACGGGTATTACGAACTAATAGGCTCGGATGAAGAAGGCTGGCCGCACTATGAGCTCAAAAAAAAGCTCCCCTTTTTAAAACCAGGGGAGCAAAGTATTTTAATGAAAGAAGCGATTATTCGCTATTTCGATGAGGAAGTTTGGTAAAAGCTTAGCGATCGAAAGAACAGCCCACTAATAAAGTATCGAAGGGCTCAATATATACCGTCTTAACGATTTGCTCATTAGGGATTAAACGGATTTCCGTACAGCCAATCCAAGTATAGTCTGGTCTTTTACCCCGTGAAGCACGCACGCTTAAGGTAGCGGCATTATCGTATTCAAATTCCACTTCACCAGCTTCATCAGTATAGCCGCTAAGCCAAACCGTGTTGCCATTAATAGGCGCTAATACTTCCACAAAAGTATTTTGGGCTCGAGTGGAGTCCTCCTGAGTCTTTACTACAATTTTAAAAGGATACTCTGGATTAAGCGCCTCTTCATCACAGGCACCAATCAGAAAAATTCCTAAAAAGAAAGCTAGGCTTAACTTTTTCATAATTATTGATCGTCTCTACAACCACTATTCGGGTCGCCCGAAATAGTCATGTCCAAATAAACAGTAGTTACACCGCGGTCGAGTTCTGCAAAAGTGCAACTTTTATAGGGTCTTTTAGTCGCTACTATTTCTAGTACCGCCTTGTTTTTTAGGGTAACGGATACTTTTCCTTCTTCGTTGGTATACAGGTAATAGTCTACCGAGGTATTATCTACCGGGGCATAAATATGGACCAAAGCATTTTGCGCTTTTACCTTTCCGTCGTTCACGGTAACATATAAATCAAGGGCATAGTCTCTATCGTCTTTTTCACATCCAGAAAAAAGAAAGAAACTAGCGCAAGAGAGGACGAATACTCTAATAAACTTGGTCATCACTGTGCTAAATAATTACCATCTTTGCGCACCAAATATAATAATTAACGCAGGCGATAAGCTTTTTAGCATTAAGATAATGAAGGAACGTATCGAAAGTTTAAAGCTAGAACTGGAAAACTTCCGCTCCGAGAAGGCCGCAGACATTGAGGCTTTCCGTGTGGAAATGCTTGGAAAGAAAGGAAAAATTACCGCTCTATTCAACGATTTTCGTGCTTTGGACGGCGAACTTAAGCGAACTTTAGGTAAGCCTCTAAACGAGTTAAAGACATTTGCGCAACAAAAAGTAAATGAACTTAAGGATGCGGCTGAATCGAATATTGAGCTTGGTCCTAAACAAGACTTAAGTCGTCCTGCGAACTTTCAATCTCTTGGATCGCGTCATCCGGTGAATTTGGTGAAAAATGAAATTGTCGGAATTTTCAAGCGCATTGGTTTTAATGTGTCGGAAGGTCCAGAAATCGAAGATGACTGGCATAACTTTTCGGCTTTAAATTTTCCTGAGGAACATCCGGCAAGAGACATGCAGGATACTTTTTTTGTTGCCAAAGATCCCGATTGGGCCTTACGCACGCACACCTCTAGCGTGCAGGTACGGGTGATGGAAAATGAGAAACCTCCCATTCGAACCATTTCGCCGGGTCGAGTTTTTAGAAATGAAGCGATTTCAGCGCGTTCACACTGCTTTTTCCACCAAATTGAAGGATTATATATCGACAAAGGCGTAAGCTTCTCAGACCTCAAGCAAACGCTTCTTTTTTTCGCGCAAGAGTTTTTTGGTCCCGATACCAAAATTCGTTTGCGTCCTTCCTACTTTCCCTTTACAGAGCCCAGCGCCGAAATGGACGTTTATTGGGGTCTTGAAAATGAACGCGATTACCGCATGACTAAAGGTACCGGATGGCTCGAAGTATTGGGCTGTGGGATGGTGGACCCCAATGTTCTTAAGAACAATGGAATTGACCCAGAAGTGTACTCGGGCTTTGCTTTTGGAATTGGGGTAGAGCGAATTGCTTTACACCGATATCAAATCCCGGATATCCGGATGCTTTTCGAAAACGATTTACGCTTTTTGGAGCAGTTTAAAGCAGCCTATTAATAGCTTCGGCTAAATCGTAGTCTTTTTCGGTAATCTTATGGCCGGCATCATGGGTGCAAAGGCGCAGTTTAACCTGATTGTAAACATTCCAAATTTCGGGATGGTGCTGGTGATTTTCGGCTAGCTCTGCGACTTCCTTTAAAAAGGCAAAGGCCTGCAGGAAGTCTTGAAACTCAAAACTTCGCTCCAGGCCATTATTTTTTTCTTGCCAGTCTTTAATCTTCTTCAATGCTTTCAATTTTAAGCATATTGGTCATGCCTTTTTCGTGAATAGGCATACTGGCAATCTTTACAACAAGGTCTCCTTCACTAACGATACCTTCTTCGCGCACAATTTTCTTGATGTCGGCGAAAGTCTCGTCGGTACTAACCATTTTGTCGTAGTAGTAGCCGCGCACTCCCCACAGGAGGCTCATGGTGTTTAGAATACTACGATTGGCGGTAAATAGGATAATTGCAGTCTGGGGTCGGTGGGCCGAAATCTTGAAGGCGGTGTAACCACTAAAGGTCATGGTTAAAATCGCTGCCGCACCTACCTGATCAGCTACTTTACTAGCGTTGTAGCAAATGGAGTCGGTTATAAAGCGCTTGTTTCGATAACGAGGAGGGTTCTCTTCTTTTACTTGAACCTGCCCACTTTCTTCGACATGAGCAATAATCTTGCTCATTGCGGCCACCACTTCCACAGGGTTTTTTCCTACCGAAGTTTCTCCACTTAGCATTACCGCGTCGGCACCATCCAAAACGGAGTTTGCAACGTCGTTTACCTCTGCTCTTGAAGGAGTAAGGTTCTCGATCATACTTTCCATCATTTGGGTAGCAATAACCACCGGTTTGGCTGCAAGGTGACATTTATTAACGATCATTTTCTGAATGAGCGGAACGCCTTGCATAGGCACCTCTACTCCCAAATCGCCACGGGCAACCATAATACCGTCCGAGGCTTCAATAATCTCGTCAATTTCTACTACCGCTTCTGGCTTTTCAATCTTACTGATGATATGGCAAGGGGCATTGTTCTTCTGAAGAATATCCCTTAGCTCGTAAACATCATTGGGGTTTCGCACAAAAGAAAGAGCAACCCACTCTACAGCGCATTCCATGGCTACTTCCAGGTCGGCTAAGTCCTTATCGGTTAAACAAGGAAGAGAAATGCGAGTATTGGGTAAGTTTACGCCTTTGCGTGACTTTAAGGGGCCTCCTTGGATAACTTTAGCTTCTACTTCATCAATACCATTAGACTTAACCGCTTCGAGCATAATCTTGCCATCGTCAATAAGGATCCGGTCACCTACACGAACGTCGGCGGCAAATTGCTTATAGGTCATAAATACCTGCTTAGCACTTCCCTGTACATCCTTATTTGTAAATTTTAAGATGTCATCCTTTTTAAGTACAGCGCCTTCTTCTACTTCCCCCACTCTAAGCTTAGGGCCTTGTAGATCTGCCAAGACGGCGATATTGGTTTGCATCTCTTCATTGAGCTTGCGCACTTTTTCGACAATTGCCCGGGCATTATCATGATCGCTATGGGAAAAGTTAATTCGGAATACATTTACTCCCGCTTCAACCATTTTTTTCATCACCTCATAGTCGCTTGATGCGGGTCCAAGGGTTGCTAGAATTTTTGCTTTGTTATAGGCCATGGTAGTATTTTATTTGTTTGTTCAATCTGTTTAATTCGGTGTCTTCTAGTTCTTTAACGATACCAAGATTATTGGACTTACTTAATATCGATTTTACTTCGTGTAAAAAGGACACATTCTGGTTTTCGCCCTCAAACCAAAGAAAAAAATTGAAACCTTCGCGATTATTAAGCCAATTTTTTTCGGGTGTAGTCTGCCCTGTAAATAGGTCAATGCCAGGCACAGCTTGACCCTCGCCCCTATATGAGCGGTTATGAACCAGTCGCCATTCTATTTCCCTTAATGGGTCTGATACGGCAAAGACGGGATAAAAAAAGCGGTGCTGGCGAAAATCATCGTAGAGATCTTCACTGTAACGTTGAAAACGAAAGATTGGAGAAAGTTGATTTAAAGCGAAACAAAGGTTTAGAGGGCCCAGTGTGCTGCGAATGCCAAAACCCAGGATTATGGGACTTTCTAAATCTTCTAAGCTTAATTTATACTTCGCCATAGGACAAATGTAGTCCTTTGAAAGCTTCTTTTGCAGCGGCCTCTTCCGCCTTTTTCTTGGTTGCCCCAGAGCCTTGGCCAAGTTGTTGTTGTCGCACATAACATGCAACGTGGTAAACAGGATTATGGCTTTTTCCTTCCGTTTTCACTAATTCGAAGCGTACTTCTTTCTTTTGTTTCTGCCCCCATTCCAATAAGGCGCTCTTGAAAGAGGTTAGCCTTTGGTTAATCTGTTCCAGGTCAACACCTTTAAGAATACGTTTCAGTAAAAAATGTTGACAAGCCGGATAGCCGTGGTCTAAGTAAAGGGCGCCTAAAAGTGCTTCAAAGGCATCTCCATTAAGGGATTTAGCTTTGGTGCCGCGGGAGGGCAAATATTCTAACAATTCAATTAGTCCTAAGCTTTCACCAATTTCATTGAGGTGCTTGCGGCTTACCAGCTTACTGCGGAGGTTGGTAAGGTAGCCCTCCTCTTTGTCCGGGAAGTTGCGGTATAGGTAATCGGTAATAACCGCACCTAAAATAGCATCACCCAAAAACTCAAGACGTTCGTTATTCAGCTTTAGTCCCTTTTTGCTTTCTATGGATGATGAGCTATGGGTAAAGGCCAAGCGGTATAAGGGTTCATCCTTAACAGGAAAACCAGTAATGCCTTCTACCTGAGACAAAAAATTCCCGCCCTTGGGGGGGCGGGAATAGAATTTTTTTAGAAAAGAAAACATCAAGCTTTCTGTAACGATTAACTGTGCTTACGGAATAAAACAGAGGCATTATGGCCACCAAAACCGAAAGTATTGCTAATTGCTGCGCGAACTTCACGCTCTTGTGCCTGATGGAAAGTAAGGTTCAGTTTGGAGTCTATATCCGGATCGTCTGTGAAGTGGTTGATTGTCGGCGGAACAATATTGTTCTGAATAGAAAGAATGGCGGCAATCGCTTCAATGGCTCCAGCTGCACCTAATAAGTGTCCGGTCATGGACTTGGTCGAGCTGATATTGAGTTTATAAGCGTCTTCACCAAAGACTTCCTTAATCGCTTTCAGTTCAGCAACATCACCTAAAGGGGTGGATGTTCCGTGTACATTTATGTAATCTACTTCTTCTGGACGCATTTCTGCTTCTTCCAAGACTTGTTTCATCACACTAATTGCACCGGCACCTTCTGGGTGGGGAGCAGTAATGTGATGTGCATCAGCACTGATACCAGTACCAGTAATTTCTGCATAGATCTTTGCGCCACGAGCTTTTGCGTGCTCATATTCTTCCAAAACAATACATCCGGCGCCTTCTCCTAAAACAAAGCCATCGCGGTCCTTATCGAAAGGACGGCTAGCCGTTTCGGGCGATTCGTTTCGGGTACTCAAAGCATGCATGGAATTAAAACCTCCCATACCCGCTTCGTTTACCGCCGCTTCACTACCACCTGCTAGGCAAACCGAAATTTTACCCATGCGGATGTAGTTGAAAGCATCGATGATTGAGTTGGTTGAAGAAGCACAGGCCGAAACAGTGGAATAATTCGGACCACGGAAACCGTACTTGATACTAATGTGGCCAGGAGCCAAATCAGCAATCATTTTCGGAATAAAGAAGGGGTTAAAGCGAGGTGTTCCGTCTCCTTTAGCAAAGTTCATACACTCTTCCAAGAAAGTATCTAAACCACCAATTCCGGAACCCCAAATAACCCCAATTTTATCAGGGTCGGTGTCAATTCCTTCTATTCCCGCGTCTTTAACGGCTTCATCAGCAACCACTAAGGCATATTGCGTAAAGCGATCCATTCGGCGCGCCTCTTTGCGATCGATGTAATCTTTTACATCAAAATCTTTGAGCTCGCAAGCAAACTGAGTTTTGAACTTTTCAGGGTCAAAACGAGTAATTCGGGCCGCGCCGCTCTTCCCTGCTAGCAGTGACTGCCAGTAGTTATCTACGTCGTTTCCGATTGGAGTTAAGGCTCCAAGTCCGGTTACTACAACCCTTTTCAGTTCCATAGAGAATCTTACTTCTTAGCTTCTTCGATGTAAGCTACAGCTTGACCTACTGTGGTAATGTTTTCTGCTTGGTCGTCTGGAATTTGGATGTCGAATTCTTTTTCGAATTCCATAATTAATTCCACGGTGTCAAGGGAGTCTGCACCTAAATCGTTAGTGAAGCTCGCTTCGTTGGTAACTTCGTTCTCGTCTACTCCTAGCTTATCTACGATGATAGCTTTAACTTTAGAAGCAATGTCTGACATGATAATTTATTTAAAATTACAAGCTGCAAAGAAAGGAAATAATTCAAAAAGCAGCGAGCTTTGAAATTATTTTAGAGCACAGCGAGAATCTTTGTATTTTCGTTTTGATAATTAATGCCATGAAGAATATTGTAGTCCTAGCTTCTGGCTCGGGCACCAACGCGGAGAACATCGTCCGCTATTTCGAAGACAGCGACCTTGCAAGAGTAAAGGCCATTATTACCAATAGCAAAAAGGCCGGAGTCATTGACAAGGCTAGGAAACTGGGAGTTTCTTGTATGATTCTAAGCAATGCTGAAATCGAAGACGGCACCCTGCAAGGGAAACTGGAAAACCTTAAATGCGATCTAGTTGTTTTAGCGGGTTTCTTGCGAAAAATCCCATCAGAACTAATTCAAGCCTTTGAGCATCGGATTATAAATATTCATCCTGCTCTATTGCCAGATTACGGCGGCGAAGGCATGTATGGTAAGTATGTGCACCAAGCGGTGGTTGAAAATGAAGACGAAGTTACCGGCATCACAATTCACTATGTAAACGAGAATTATGATGAGGGCGAAATAATCTTTCAAGAAGAAGTGGATGTCGATTTTGAAGATAGCTGGGAAGACGTCGAGTACAAGGTTCGCGAACTAGAATACAAGCACTATCCTTCGGTAATCGAATATCTTCTGCCTAATATTTAATGGTTATTTACCTCTACACAGATGGCGCGGCTAAGGGCAACCCTGGTCCGGGTGGTTACGGTATTGTTCTTGAAGCAGGCAAGCACCGCAAGGAAATTTCAGAAGGTTTTCGGCGAACCACCAATAACCGCATGGAGCTATTAGCAGTAATTGAAGGCTTAAAAGCCCTGAAGAAAGAGGGGATGACCGTTGAAGTGGTGTCGGATTCAAAATACGTGGTAGATGCTATTAATAAAGGATGGTTGCGGTCCTGGATCAAAAAGGGCTTTAAAGGCAAGAAAAACGTAGATCTCTGGAAACAGCTTATTCCCCTACTGCAGAAACATCGAGTGGGTTTTCATTGGGTAAAGGGACACAATGATCATCCTCAAAATGAACGCTGCGATCGTTTAGCAGTAGAGGCCAGTGAGGGCCCACGCTTGTTAATTGACCATGGTTACGAGCAGTCAGAAGGCCTGGTTTAGAACAAGATATACTCTTCGGGGTCTACCGGATAGGCATTATACCAAAGCTCGAAATGCAGGTGTGGACCCGAACTAAGTTCTCCGGAGTTTCCGATGATCGCAATAGGCTCCCCAGCTGAAACTTCCTCCCCTTGTTGTTTTAGTAAAGCCGAATTGTGCTTATAAACGGAGGTGAATTTATCCGCATGCTGAATTATAAGAACGTAACCCGTTTCGGCGGTCCATTCGGCAAAGAGCACCCTTCCGTCTTGAGCCGCTTTTATCACTTCATTTTCCTTGGCTACAATATCTACCCCTAAATGTTCTTCATTGGGGTTGAAGGAATTAATCACCAATCCTTTTACAGGATTAAAGAAGTTTACACTTTCGATGCTTAAACGAGGACTGCCATCTACGGGAACATTAAAGCGCTCCTCGTCTTCAACTAATTTGCGCAGAATTGAGTCCTCTCGAGAAATGGACTCCTGAAGGCTAACCTTTTTAAGGCTATCAACTATCGTTGAATCGCTTAGGTCCATTGGGGGCTTTCCTTCTATAATACCGCGTATATTTTCTAGGTAAAGCGCATTAAAGGACATTTGCTCCGAAATGCTATCGGTTACTAAGCTCAAACGGTAAGCTTCTCTTTTTAATTCTGTGCTAGAGTAGCCGGGGATATACTCCCTTAGAGGGGTGAAGGCGATTAATAAAGTGGTACCGGCAATTAATAGTATGGCCGTTAAGCCGGTAAGCACAAAAACATTGAGCCTGCTTAATTTAAAGGAAAGCTTCTCTTCGAAGGTATCGTCATTTAAAATAACCAGACGGTACTTGTTCTTTAGCTTTGTAAGCAGCTTTTGGTTCTCTTTTTTATCAATAGCCATCGAGGCAAATATCTTAAAATTACGGCGGCTTTTACACCTTTAGCTGGGGCTGATAAGTCAAATTTCATGGAGGAAATTTCATCAAGCCATAGCTTAGTAGGTAGATTACAATATTTTTGCGCTTTATAAGTTATTCCAACCCACACCTATAATACAGACTTTTGAGACTGCTGAAGGCACTTTCTTTATTCCTTGTTCTTAGTATACTCGCGGTTTCTTGTTCACGCGAGAAGGATCTCTTCAGCTCTAGACTGTACCATCGTATGGTTAGCAAGTATAACATCTTGTTTAATGGCGAACAGGCCTTATTAAAGGCACGGACCACGCTAAAGACTCAGCATAAAGACGATTTCGATAAAATTTTACCCATATACATTGAAGGGGACGAACGCACTATTTCCAGTGTAAAACCAGACCTTGAGAAGGCGATAGAAAAGGGCACCAAGACCATCAAGGAGCATTCCATGATGATTGAGAATAAGCAGAAGAACAATTATATCGATGATGCTTATTTATTAATAGGGAAAGCGCGCTATTACAACCAAGAGTACATGCTGGCCTTGGAGACCTTCAATTATATTATCCAAGAGTTTAGAGAGCCAAAAATTAGAGCGGAAGCTGAATTATGGGCAGCTAAAACTGAAACGGCACTCGACAATCACCTGGCCGCCCAGGACCGTTTTGACAAGTTATATAGCGACAAACAACTTTCTAAGTATTTAGACGCGGATGTTTATGGGGCCTTTGCCGCATTGGAAATCAAAAAAGATCGCTATTTAAACGCTTATCAATTATTAATCCAGGGAGCTGAGAAAACCAGTAAAAAGGAAGAGGAAGTTCGCTGGCTATACATCTGTGGGCAACTGCAAGCGAGCTTAGGAAACGATTACGATGCGAGTCAGCTTTTCCTGCGGGTTATTAAGAAAGGTCCGCCTTACGAGCTATTGTTTAACGCCCAGTTAAGTCGAGCGCGCAATTACGATGTGGATTTGATGGACCCTTCCGAGGCCTATGACGAATTGGAAAAAATGTTGCGTGACGACAAGAATTACGATAACCGTGACCGCATTTATTATGTCATGGCTGAGGTTGCTCAGAAACTGGATGAACTCGAAGAACGCGACGGCTTTTTAAAGAAGTCCATTCGCGTAAGCACGCAAAATCAAAAACAAAAAGGCTTAAGCTATTTATGGTTAGCCGAAATTCGTTTCGACGATCGCAAATACGAAGATGCCCAAGCGTATTACGATAGTTGTTCCCAGTTCTTACCCAAGGACCACCCTAAGTATGCGCGAGTAGAAGTATTTAAAAAGAGCCTGGGGCGTTTGGTTGAAAACCTGAATACTATCGCTCTTCAAGATAGCCTGCAAGCCATTGCCGCCCTCTCACCCAAACAACAATTAGTAAAAGCTGAGGCGATTATTGAAGCCATTAAAGAAGCTGAGGAGGCGGCCAAAGAAGCCGAAAACCGAGCCCTAGATAATTTAGCTTTTAATGCCGCTAATGGTGGTGGAGAAATGGGAGGTTTAGCCGGAGTGGGAGCTGCAAACCAGCAGTTTTATTTTTATAATCCCGGTATTCGCTCTGCGGGAGTGTCCACTTTTGCCAATCGTTGGGGAAACCGAAAACTTGAGGACAATTGGCGTCGTTCGGACAAGAGTATCAGTGCAGCTGACCCAAGCCTGGCTAATGAAAACGCGAATTCTCCCGAGGGAGAAGGGGAAGAGGAAAAGCTCGACCCTAAATACGACCCCAAAACTTACCTAGCTAAGGTGCCAAATGACTCCAGCAGCATGTTGGAAAGTCACCGTTTAATTCAAGAGGCCCTATTAGATAATGCGCTTTTATATAAGGAGGAAATAAAGGACCTAGTTGCTGCAGCGGCGAGTGTAGATGACCTTTTAAATCGTTACCCTCAATTTAAAGGAAGGGCTAGAGCTTGGTATATACTTTACCGGGTTTACGTCTTAGTCCCCGATGAAGCACTATCGGCTAAATACAAAAACTTAATCCTGTCTACTTATCCAGAATCCGAATATGCCTATTTAATTTTAAACGAAGGTAAAGAGAAGGAGGCGGTGGACGAATCGGCGGCCAAGCAAGCTTATGCCGCGGCATTTTTAAAGTATGAAGCGAAAGATTACCGCAGGGCTTTAAGAGCAAGCGAATCGGCTATTGAGCAGTTTTCGGATAGTCACTTTGGGGCTAAACTATTGCTCTTAAAGGCTTATTGTCAAGGAGCACTGCAGCAGAAAGATGAAATAATTAAAAGCTTGCAAGGGGTCTTGCAAGCATATCCTGCAACAGAGGAGGCCGCTCAAGCAAAGGTTATTTTAGACGCCATCAATAAGAATAGCCCCGACCCCGAGAAAGGGAATAAGGCTAAGGCTTCGACTTATCGGACCGACTTTAGTGCCATGCACCGCTATATTTTAGTGGTGCCTAATGGAAAAGCTAATGGGAATCAACTAAGTATAAAACTAAGCGATTTCAACTCCAAGTATTATCCCAATGACCGCCTTAATGCCAAGAGTATATTGATGGGAAGGGATCAACAAGTTATTATGGTGAGTGGCTTAGCTAATAAGGAAAGAGCCCTTAATTACCTCAATACGCTTAATAATGAGAAGGCTTTAGAACAGCTGCTTTTGTCGGTAGATTATAAACAATTTGTAATTTCGAACGCTAATTTTACAGACTTCTATAAAAAACAGGACATAGAGGGCTATCAAATTTTCTATCAAGAGCATTACCAAAAGAAGGGGAAATGATAAAGAAAGCTAAAGAAGTAAATATAGGCACCCATAGCAGTAACCGGATTTTACAAGGAACCTCTATTGAAGGTAATGTAAACTCAGATGGAGACTTCCGTGTGGATGGCCAAATAAAAGGCAATATCACCATCAGCGGTAAGCTAGTTATTGGTGAAAAAGGCATGGTTAAGGGTGAAGTAAAATGCGGTTCAGCCACCATCTCTGGAAAGTTAGAAGGCACTTTAGTTGTCGACGAGCTGCTTAATTTAGAAGAGTCGGCGCGCGTAAACGGCGATATCTTTACCGTAAAACTTGCGATAGAGCCCGGAGCAGAATTCAGTGGTTCCTGTAAAATGGGCGCAATAGTGCGCGAAATACGCAATGATGAATCAGCCGAAGAAGGACAAAGATCAGCTGAAAAAATCTCTTAATAGCTACCTCACTTATTCGGGACTAGCCATACAAATGGGAGCGCTAATAGCCTTAGGGGCATATGGCGGCAAGTGGCTAGACGCTGAATATTCTCTAGAAAAACCATGGTTTACGATAGTGGGCACCTTAAGCGGAATGGCTTTGGGGCTCTACCTGGTGCTACGACAAGTTAATGCGGATCAATGAAAGAGTTTAGCAGCACTAAGTCACTTAGCCTTTTAATTCTTAGCTTGGGCTTTGCTTTTGCCCTTCATGCCGCCTATCTGTTTAAGCAAGATATAGCCTTAGGGCAACACCTTACCTGGCAGGCCTATCTTTTTAATTTTTTAGCCGCTTCCGCTATTCTTGTTTTTCTATTGCGTTTGGCAAAAAAGAATAAGTCTAATTTGGGCTTCATATTCATGGGGGGGAGCTTTTTAAAGTTCTTGGTTTTCTTTTTGGTCTTCTTTCCTGTATATAAGGCCGACGGCGAGATGCAGACCATTGAGTTCAGCTCATTTTTCATTCCGTATGCTATTTGCTTGAGCGTCAAATCTTTTGTGCTAATTCGTCAGCTTAATCAAGCAGATTAAAGCCTAAAAAAAATCTCGGTAAAAAATCTGTAGGTCAGAAAGCTTAAATGTTTACTTTTGCGCTGATTTTTAAACGACCTCTGAACGCCGAGTTATGCAGATTAAAAGATTCGGATTTCTTGCTTTTTTGTTTGCCTTAAGTATTTCTTGGGCTGCGAACGCAAGTGATAGCCATGATTCTCACGACGACCATGATGAACATGGTGAGAAAAGTATCAAGGAGCAAATTGCCGAAGTAAAGGAACACCACCTTAAAGATAGCCACAGTTTCCACCTCTGGGGAGACCACGCAAACGGCACTTCAGTGGAATTCCCTCTTCCAGTAATCTTGTGGGATGAAGGAACCATTCACTTCTTTATGTCCTCGGCTTTTCATCATGCCGAAAATGAAACGGTAGAGAGCAAGGGTTCCTATTTCCGCTTATACCACAGTAAGATCTACAAAACGGACGCTGAAGGTACCATCACTTATGATGAGCACCACCATCCGACTAATGCAAAGCCATTAGACCTTTCCATTACCAAAACGGTATTTAGCACGATCCTAGTAGGTTTATTAATTATTTGGTTGTTCGGTTCGGTGGCTAAAAATTACCGCAAAGACGCAGTGCCACGTGGCATTTCAAAGTTCATTGAGCCTTTAATCATTTTGGTTCGTGACGATATCGCTCGTCCTAACATTGGCGAAAAGCATTACAAGAAGTTCATGCCTTATTTATTAACGGTGTTCTTCTTTATTTGGATCGCTAACCTTATTGGTCAGACTCCACTTGGAATTAACATTACTGGTAACATCGCGGTAACTTTAGGTTTAGCTTTGATTACCTTCTTTATGACTCAATTCTCAGGCAAGAAGGATTACTGGGCTCACATTTTCTGGATGCCAGGGGTGCCTTATTTAATGCGTGTGGTATTAATGCCGATTGAGATTTTGGGAATGTTTGTTAAGCCATTTTCATTGATGATTCGTTTGTACGCGAATATCTTGGCGGGTCACGTGGTGATTATGAGTATCATCGGTTTGATCTTTATCTTTAGCGCTTGGGGTGCTAAAGGCGCTTTCTTCGGTTTAACGTTCTTCTTATCGATTATAGAATTGTTGGTGGCCTTCTTACAGGCTTATATTTTCACAATGTTGTCTGCGCTTTACTTCGGTTCAGCGGTTGAAGAGCATGACCACCACTAAGAGTTTTTATTAATGCTTAAATCACACAAACCATGGAAATTCCAGCTATTGTAGGTGCAGGTTTGATCGTAATCGGTGCCGGTATGGGTATCGGTCGTATCGGTGGTTCCGCTATGGAAGCTATCGCTCGTCAACCTGAAGCTTCAGGTAAGATTCAGACTGCGATGATTATCGCTGCTGCACTTATCGAAGGTATCGGTTTCGCTGCTCTATTTGCAGTGTAAGAACCTTATTTGCCAAAGGTCGTAGCGGTTGGCTACGACCTTTGGTCACTTAATTACACCGATAAAAAAATTAAAAAGTGGAAAAGCTAATTAACGATTTTTCAGTAGGCCTATTTTTCTGGCAACTTTTATTATTCGTTCTCTTACTTCTAGTATTACGCAAGTATGCTTGGAAGCCAATTTTGAATGCGGTTGAAGACCGTGAGCAAAGTATTGAGGACGCCTTAAATCAAGCTGAGAAAGCGCGTGAAGAAATGCAAAAATTGCAATCGGATAACGAGCGCATTTTGGCAGAAGCACGTGCCGAGCGTGATACTATCTTAAAGGAAGCACGTGAGATTAAGGACAAAATGATTAGTGACGCCAAAGGCGAAGCTAGTGCTCAGGCCGAAAATATTATCAGCTCTGCTAAAGAGCAGATTAAGAACGAAAAAATGGCGGCCATTACCGATTTAAAAAATCAGGTAGCGGAAATGTCGATCGAGATTGCGGAAATGGTATTACGCAAGGAATTGGAAGACAAAGCCAAACAAAGCGAATTGGTGAAAGGCCAATTGGATAACTTTAAAATGAACTAACATGGTCGTTACCAAGTTAGCCCGTGTTTACGCCAAAGCCCTACTGGATCTTGCTAAAGAACAAGATAAGGTAGAAGAGGTTAAAGCCGATATGGACTTGGTGGCAAACGTGATTAAAGAATCGCGCGAGCTGTCTAGTACGCTAAGTAGTCCAATCGTTAAAGCCGATAAGAAAGCCGCTATTTTAAAGGAAATCTTTAATGCGAAGGTTTCTGAAATTACCATGCGCTTCTTTGACGTAGTACTTAATCACGGTAGAGAAGGTGCATTGCAAGCAATTGCCAGTGCCTTTCATAATATGTACTTAGACCTTAAAGGAATTGAGAAAGTAGAAGTAACTACTGCATATCCTTTAAGTGCTGAGGAGGTAAAGGAAATTAGCGAGAAGACCGCAAGCTATACCGGTAAACAAGTTGAGTTAGTACAGAAAGTAGATAGCTCAATTGTTGGGGGTATGGTTTTACGTATTCGCGATCAACGCTACAACGGAAGTTTAGCGCATCAGCTGGCCACTTTACGTCGTCAGTTTAAGGACAACCATTACATTAAAGATTTTTAAGGATAAATAAGCTCAAGCAAAATGGCTGAAGTAAAATCCGCTGAAGTATCAGCAATTCTCAGAAACCAATTATCCGGTTTCAAAAGCGAAGCAGACCTAGAAGAAGTAGGAACTATTCTCCAAGTAGGTGACGGTATTGCCCGTGCTTACGGGTTGAGCAATGCTCAGGCCGGTGAATTAGTAGAATTCGATTCAGGTCTAAGAGGTATCGTATTGAACCTTGAAGAGGATAACGTGGGTATCGTACTGCTTGGTGCCGACGAAAACATTAAAGAAGGTTCTACCGTAAAACGTACCGGTAAAATTGCTTCCCTTAAAGTAGGAGAAGGAATGTTAGGTCGTGTGGTAGACACTCTAGGTAACCCTATCGACGGTAAAGGTCCGATCGAAGGCGAAACCTTTGAAATGCCATTAGAGCGTAAAGCTCCAGGGGTAATCTACCGTCAGCCTGTAAACGAGCCATTGCAAACTGGTATCAAGGCGATTGACGCAATGATTCCTGTAGGACGTGGTCAGCGTGAGCTTATTATCGGTGACCGTCAGACTGGTAAATCAACTGTAGCCTTAGATACCATCATCAACCAACGTGAGTTTTATGATGCAGGCGAGCCTGTATTCTGTATTTATGTTGCGATTGGTCAGAAAGGTTCTACTGTAGCTCAGATTGCAAAGACATTACAAGAAAAAGGAGCTTTAGACTATACCGTAATTGTTGCGGCTAATGCTTCTGATCCCGCTCCAATGCAGTTCTACGCTCCATTTGCTGGTGCTGCTATTGGTGAGTACTTCCGTGATACAGGTCGTCCTGCTTTGATCGTTTATGATGATCTTTCTAAGCAAGCGGTAGCCTACCGTGAGGTATCTCTACTACTTCGTCGTCCTCCCGGTCGCGAAGCTTACCCTGGAGACGTATTCTACCTTCACTCTCGTTTGTTAGAGCGTGCAGCAAAGGTTATTGCCGATGACGCGGTAGCTAAGAATATGAACGACTTGCCTGAGTCACTGAAGGATAAAGTAAAAGGTGGTGGTTCTTTAACTGCTTTACCTATTATCGAAACCCAGGCGGGTGACGTTTCTGCTTATATTCCAACCAACGTAATTTCGATTACGGATGGTCAGATCTTCTTGGAATCAGATTTATTTAACTCAGGTGTTCGTCCTGCAATTAACGTAGGTATCTCGGTATCTCGTGTAGGGGGTAATGCTCAGATTAAATCGATGAAGAAGGTTTCTGGTACCCTTAAATTAGACCAAGCCCAGTACCGTGAGCTTGAGGCTTTCGCCAAGTTTGGTTCTGACCTTGATGCAGCCACCATGGCGGTAATTAACAAGGGTAAGCGTAACGTGGAAATCTTGAAGCAAGGGGTAAACTCTCCATTGCCAGTTGAGAAACAAGCGGCGATTATCTACGTAGGTACTAAAGCTTTATTGAATAATGTACCCGTTGAGAAAGTACGTGAGTTCGAGGTAGAATTCCTCGAGTATATGGATACTAAACATCGCGATGTTCTAGATCAATTGAAGGCCGGTAAATTAACCGACGAGATTACTGGAACCATCGAGAAGGTTGCTAAAGAATTAGCGGCTAAGTATTAATATTTTACCCTGACCGAGCCTTAGCTCGCGTCAGGGGAATTACTTTTAATTATGGCTAACTTAAAAGAACTTCGCAGTCGTATTTCTTCGGTTTCCAGCACCATGCAGATTACTTCTGCCATGAAGATGGTGTCGGCAGCCAAGCTTAAGCGTGCGCAAGATGCAATTACCCAATTGCGTCCTTATGCTCAGAAGCTAGAAGAAATCTTGGTAAACGTTAGCGCTACCTTGGATTCATCCGAAGGTGTTTATAGCCGTCAGGCGGATGAGGTTAAAAAGGTACTTTTAGTAGTTATTTCTTCTAACCGTGGTCTTTGTGGGGCCTTTAATGCTAACGTGGTAAAACGCGTTGCCGCCTATAAGGAAGAATCAAATGCTGAAGTAGACACATACTTCCTAGGAAAGAAAGCGGGTGAGATTTTAGTGAAGCGTGGTGTTGCCACCCCAATTGGTGAGCGCAATGCGATATACGACGACCTAAGTTTCGAAAACGTTTCTACCGTAGCAGAAATGTTAATGGAGAAGTTTGTAGCGGGTGAATACGATCGCATTGAAGTGGTTTACAATCGCTTTGTAAACGCCGCCACCCAGCGCGTGCAATGTGAGCAGTTCTTACCAATTCGCGAAACAGAAGCAGACGCTAATCAGGCGGGCGATTATTTATACGAGCCAGATAAAGAAGAGATTTTGGAAGACCTTATTCCTAAATCTTTGAAAACCCAGCTTTTCAAATCTTTATTAGATAGTCAGGCTGCTGAGCATGGAGCGCGTATGACCGCCATGCATAAAGCGACCGATAATGCCGATGAGTTACGTCGTAGCTTGAGCTTAGAATACAACAAGGCGCGTCAAGCAGCAATTACCAATGAAATTTTGGAAATTGTTGGTGGTGCCAATGCTTTGGCAGACGGCTAAGCCGAAACATATTCTTTAAAAAGACCCTGGCTTTTAAGTCAGGGTTTTTTTTTGAAAGCTTGGCGCACAATTTGCTACATTCATAGCCAGAATGAAAGCCGCCCTACCCCATATGACGCTTAGGGGAAGAATATTCTTCTCTATGCTGCTCATTATCGCCATCTCCTTTTTACTTACTGGGGCGATCTCTTATTACCACTTTAAAAAAGAAAACGAGCAATACCACGAAGAACGTTTACGCCGAAAGGAGTATGCGGTCTTGGAATCGATAGGCTTTTTTTTGGGCGGCGAGCAATTAAGTGATAATACGGATAGTATTGTGAGCCTTTTCGATACAAAAGTCTGCGAACTGGCTCAGGTAAATGGATTAGATATTAATATCTACGGACTTAATGGGAACCTTTTAATTGCTAGTAATCCGGCTTTACATGAGGCGGAGTTAATACCCACTAAACTGCCCTACGACCTTATGGAAAGGTTGTATCAGACTTCCGATCAAATTTTAATGCGCTATAAAGCGGATACCCTTTCCTTTTTATCGACCTATGATTTTATCCGCAATTACGAGGAGAAGCCGGTTGCTATTATAAACCTACCCTATTTTGATGCCAAGGATCTTAGTAGAGAGGATCTGCGGAACTTTCTTTGGCGTTTAACAGAAATCTACTTCTTGCTCTTTTTAGCGGCGGTATTCATCGCTTATTTCCTTTCCAATTACATTACAAGCTCCCTGCAAACCATTGGTCAGCACATTAAAAGCACGCGTCTGAAAGGGGGAAACTATCAATTAGACTGGAAGTATGAAGATGAAATCGGTGAGCTAGTAAAGGAATACAACCGGATGTTACAAGAGCTTGAAGCCTCGGCCGCCAAGCTTGCACAAACCGAGCGAGAAAGCGCCTGGCGGGAAATGGCGAAGCAGGTCGCTCATGAGATCAAAAACCCGCTTACTCCGATGCGCTTGAACGTGCAGTACCTCGAGAAAAGCCTTAAAACGGATAATCCCGAAAAGCTACAGGAGTTTTCGGAAAGCATGATTCACCAAATCGACACCTTAAGCAATATTGCGGCCGCCTTCTCTCGCTTTGCTTCTATGCCCGAACTAAAGCTAAAGCATTTTCCCGTGCGCGAATTAGTGAAGCGAGTGGCTGGATTATACCCAGAGCAGAATGTTAGTTTTCACGCCGAGGATGAAGACCTTGAGATTCTGGCAGACCCCGATCAGCTCATCCGTGTAATGAACAACCTAATCAATAATGCCCTTCAATCGGTTCCCGATGGCCGGGCCGAAAAGATTGAAGTTTTCCTTTCTAAGCAGGCTCAGGAAGCCCTAATAGAAGTGCGCGATAATGGCAGCGGAATTCCCGAGTCACAGCATGAAAAAATCTTTGAGCCCAGGTTTACCACTAAGTCTAGTGGCATGGGTCTCGGCTTGGCTTTGGTGAAACGGATCATTACCGGCTTTGGAGGCCGTATTGAGTTTGAAACGGAGCTTAATGTAGGCACCACTTTCAAAGTTTACCTTCCCCTATCTTAGTCTTTAGCGGGCGGGTATTTCGGAATTCGACGCGAATTCTTTTCTTTTGCAGGGCTAGTCAAATAAAGCACTATGGAATTCAATAACTTATTGGTAGCAATCGAGGATAAGATTGCTCAAATCACCATTAATCGTCCTAAACAGCTCAACGCCTTAAATAAGGAGACTATTGCCGAGTTGCACGAGGCTCTCAAAGCCCTTTCTAGCAATGAGGAAGTGCGGGTAGTACTGCTTACTGGAAGCGGTGAGAAATCTTTTGTAGCTGGGGCGGATATCAAGGAGTTTGCCGACTTTGGAGTTAATGAAGGAACAGAGTTAGCCGCCAAAGGTCAGGAGAGCTTGTTCGACTACATTGAGAATTACTGCAAGCCAGTTATCGCTGCCGTTAATGGATTTGCCCTTGGAGGTGGTTTAGAGCTTGCCATGGCTTGCCAAGTACGCATTGCTTCAGATAATGCCAAATTGGGTTTACCAGAGGTTACATTGGGCCTAATACCCGGATATGGCGGTACCCAACGACTTGCCCAATTGGTGGGGAAAGGCCGCGCGATGGAAATGATTTTAAGTGCCCAAATGATAAAAGCTGATCGTGCTTACGAAATGGGTCTAGTAAACCATGTGGTGCCACAAGAAGAGCTATTAGCAAGCTGCCAATCATTGGCCTCTAAAATGGCCTTGAACTCTCCCAATGCGATTCATGCCGCAATAAAGTCGGTAAACGCTGGCTTTAAGGAGGGAATGGACGGTTACAAGGTAGAAATAGAGGAGTTCGGCAAATGTTTCGGCACTGCCGATTTTGTAGAAGGAACCACTGCTTTCATGGAAAAACGCAAACCTCAGTTTTGAGCATCCGAAGAGATTTAACTATACAGAGAACGGCTCGTTACTTTTTAAGTGATGAGCCGTCTTCACATAAGCCCTATTTATGCTTTGTGCTGCATGGTTATGGTCAGCTGCCAGAATTCTTCTTGCGTAAATTCAAGGACATTGGTCGCAATGATATTCTCTTTGTTGCGCCTGAAGGCCTACACCGTTATTATTTGCAAGGCTCGAAAGGAAGGGTTGGTGCAAGCTGGATGACCAAGGAGGATCGCTTGAATGATATTGCCGATTATTGCGCCTTACTCAACCAAGTGGCAGAAGAACTCATCAGCGAAAGCTCTTTTGAGAAAGTTGCCATTCTAGGCTTTTCGCAAGGAGTGGCCACCGCTTGCAGATGGGCTAATAACACCTCACTAAATTTCGAAAGTCTAATTAGTTGGGCGGGTGCATTTCCACCAGACTTGGACTTTGAGGCGGCTTTGGAAAACTTCAAACCTAAAGAGTTGTATATGGCATGTGGTGATGCCGATGAGTTTATAAGTGAAGAACGATTAAAGGAGCATATTAGCTTTTTAGATACTAAGGGGATAAAGCCCAAGCTTATTCGCTTTGAAGGAGGACACGATATAGATCAAGCCGCATTAACAAATCTTCTCGAGGAAGTATTTCCAATTAGCTAATAAAGTCGTCGAGATCGCGCCTTTCTTTTTTTGTGGGCCTTCCGGTCCCTCGGGGCCTATTAAGCTTGTGCATCATTTGAATGAAGTTCTGTTTATCGAGCTCTTCTTTAGGAGTAAGATCTTCAATGTAATCGGGGACCAACTTTGCCCCCATTCTAGATTTGGGAAGATCCAGGACCCTTAAGGAAAATTCCACCCCTTCTTTTTTATAAGAAAGCTTATCGCCTACTCGCACTTCGCGCGATGGTTTTACGATTTCATCATTGACCTTTACCTTGTCTTTCTTAACCGCATCCGCCGCAAGGCTTCTGGTCTTGTATTTTCGAACGCACCAAAGAAATTTATCTACCCGCATAGGGCACAAAAATAAAGAACCCCGACGAAGCCTAAGCTTGTCGGGGCACTTTCTATATAGAGGGGGTATTTACTTATTTGCGGTATACAACCTTCTGAGTAAAGCTCTGCTTAGCAGTGTGTACCTTCATTAGGTAAACACCTTCAAACAAGTCTACATTAGGAGTATACACGGCGGTTTGCACTCCGCTGAATTGGTAACCTAGCTCGGCGCGGTCTACCATTTTTCCGCTTAAATCGTAAAGCTCTAAGCTTACTTCACCAGACTCAACTAAGTTTAAGTCGATATGCGCCGCACCACTAAATGGGTTAGGATACACATTCATGCTTTGCTTTTGGTCGTAGTCCAATTCGGCAGTACCAATTGCTTTACCGCGGTTAGTGAAAGTTACATTGGCAATATCTAAGCTGATAGGAGCGAAGTTTTGGTAATCGCCCACTACCGAGAAGGTAATGTTCATGATTTTGCTAAGATCTAATGGAAGGTTTCCAGCAGATACTAAGTCGGCAATATCGATAGTGTAAGAACCCATCGCAGCATTGTTCACAGGAACCGTGATACGGTATTGCTCGCTCCACTTAGTGATTTCTTCACTAACTAGGGTTACAATGATTTCGTTGAAGCCACTTAAAGAAGCATCGAAGGTAATCTGATTGTAATCGCTTAAGTCGGCACTGCGGTGTCCTGGGCGAATCATACGGTAAATGCTTACGTAGTTCTTAAGGCTACCAGTGAACTGGATATCGCGCTCTAGGTGCATTTCGCCATTTTGGCTAGTAAAGCCAGTTTCTTGGCTTACGCTGAATGCGCTATTGCTAACGCCAGTGTTACGTTCAAAGTCAGCTCCCCAAGGACCATCGGCCATGTAAAGGATATCGCGACCACCACCAACATTATTTAAGATTTCGAAACCGCTATCGAAGATGTAGCCAGTATTCCAAGTAACTGTTTCTTCGCTTTTAGTAGCGTTTAGAGCAATTTGATTGCCGAAGTTAGTGCGAGTACCGTTTTCAAATAAAGTACGGTTAGCCATGATGTTGATTTCGCTAGCACCAATGGTGTTTACCATTTCCAATTGAAGGGCACCGTTTTCGTAACGACCTGTTTTAACATAAACAGTAGGAACACTTACGTTTGAGCTAGTAATTGAGTTTACCTGACCATCAACTTGCATTAAGCTTAAGATGTCACTTACTAAGTCTTTGGTTAAGCTTTCTGAAACCGACCATACTTGGAAGTTGTAAACCTTGTCTGAGTTCTGAATTTCATACTCGTTTTGGTTCCAACGTGCGTCGATAGTGAAAGAGCCATCTGCTTTTTTGTAAGCCACAAAGGTGATAGCCATATCTACTAAGCCGTTTTCTTGATCTAAACGAGCCATGATAAAGGTGTGTCCGTCGATGTTCACACGCTTGATATCATTTAGTTCAGCGCCATTTAAACGGTCACAAATTACTTTGGTGTGGTTGTAAACTTCGTTCTGAGTCTCGATCGCCAAAATACTAGCCAAACGATTGTTAGCAGTGTTTAAATAGTCTACTGCAAAAATGTCAAGGGCATTAGTAATACCGATTAGGTCGGTTGGGCTAGTTACTACCGCTGGAGCGTTTTGAGGACCAGTTACCGGTAAGTAAGCATTTAAGCCATTGGTTTTTTCCATGCTTTGGGCACGGTAAGTGCTCAAAGTTGGCTGCTCGTTGATACGATCGTAGAAGGTGTGCGCACCAGTCTTAATACGCTCGAAGTTACGTTGAGCAATAAGGCTAGCCATAGAACCTTCAGACTCGATACCCCCATTGTTACCACCAGTAGAGCCGGTAGCTACGTTCTCAGAAGCGCTGTTATTGCTGCTTACAGGGTCGGGCTGGTTTTGAGACTGTACACTCGCAGTGTTAGTACCATTACCATTTACAGTTACTGTAACCTCTAGAGTTTGAGAAGTACCACATACTACTTCAGGAATGCTCCAGATGCCAGTAGTGCTGTTGTAAGAACCGCTTGATGGAGTGTTGTGGCTAACGTAAGTAAAGTTAGCGTCCATTAAGTAAGCAATTTCAACCGCAGTAGCAGGAGTACCACAAGTAAGGTTGTCGATGGTAATGGTAAATGTTACCTGATCACCGCTGTTAGGTGTGTTATTGGAAACCGATTGTTGAACGCGTAAGTCGGCAGGACAACGAACGGTGTTAATGTCGGCAGTAACACTATTACCTTGAAGGTTCCAAGTTAAAGTGCCACTGGCAGGGAAAGTTACTTCGAACTCTCCTGTGTGGGTTCCAGGAGCGAAAGAAGTGTTTTGGCCACGATCGGCCGGAGTGGGTACGAATTGGTTGTTTGCGCCAACTAATTCGCTGATAGTAGTATTATTAGTGTTGTTGTAACCGAAACGAGCAACGATATCCCCGTTTACATCGATGTAGATACAGTTAAGCTCTGGGTTAACTCCAGCAACTGAGTTTTGAGTGTAAGTAGTGTAAGCACCGCAGAATTCAGAGGTACCCTGACTCACAACATAAGCAGTTGCAGTTAGGTCGTCGCCTGATACGATACCGGCAGGAGCAGGAACACTAAACTCGAAGCGGTTTACATTGTTACCCTGACCATGATCGATACCATTAATTAAACCAGGACCATAAGAACCAGTGCTGGCATCGGCGTCATTAGCGCTACCTTCGGTGGCGCTGAAAAGGAAAGTCTTTCCTTGTGGCATAACCGCACCAGAGTATAGGTCGGCAGTAAAGAATTCTACTAAAGCACCTGCAGGAGCAAATCCTTTTACCACGAGATTACCATTATTAAAGTAAGCGGCATCAATTACCGGGAAGTTTTGTAATTCATTACCACCTGCATCATTATCGTTATTGTCGTTGGTGGTGATGTATGGAGCGCTACCTACTTTATGGTTCTCGTTAGAAGCCAAAAGGTCAATCGCAATCTGATTCTTTACGTTTACTACCGCTGGAACTGCAGAGGGTAATACATTACCGTTATTAAACATGCTGTTCTCAGTGATGAAGTGTTTTTTCGCGCCACTGGTTACTAGGATACCAGCGCCAACATTATCCTTAATAATGTTTTTGCGGATAGTGTCTCCATAAGCACCATAGATGCGCATTCCGTTGGTTTCAACGTTTTTAAGACCGTTGTTTACAGAAGTATTATTCTCTACTAAGTAGGCGCCAGTTCCATTGTAAGAATCGAATCCATTACCGCCATTATTGCGGAAAATGTTTTCACGGATAATGTTGTCCTCACAGAAATCAGCCACGTCTAGTCCGTCACAAATAGCATCGTCTAAAGCGTTAAAGGCAAAATCGTTTTGGTAGATGTCCCAGTCGGTACATCCAGTGCGAAGGAATCCGCCCATAGTCTCACCATAGGCTACGAAGTTGTGGTGGAATTTACCGTTGTCTACGCTTAAAGCCTGGAAGTTTGGACCACCATTTACACCATTTGTAGGCGCTTGGGCGGCGTGAGCTTCACTACCTAAAACACAGTTATAAGCTTCGAAGTTATGCGCATTACCGCGAGCAGCAAGGTTTGCATTGTCCCAGATAAACCAATCGTTACCAAAACTGTGGATTGCTACATCGTGAATGATAAAGTCACGCTCGGTAGCCATGATCCCCCATTTAAGAGTACCTGCGGAAGAAGCATCAACGATTTCAATTTCGGGACCATCTACTTGCGCTAAAGCGATTGCATCGGTACCTACAGTTCCACCAATACCGAAAATGGTAGTATTGGTGTTTCCGGTAAAAGCAGTTTGCGAAGAACCGTCAACTACCATTACACGGTTACTAATCGCTGGTAATTCGCTAGAAGTAATATTAATGGTAAATACCCCCGTTCCGCTGTTGTAACCAGCGTCGGTGGTAGGAATGTTAAACTTGATAGTGTCGATGCTCCAATTTGCATTGGCGTCGACGATAGCTTGGCGTAAAGAACCGGCACCAGCATCATTGGTGTTGGTTACGATAACCGCTTGAGCCGAAAGACTTAAGCTAAATACGGTTGATAATATAATACCCCAGGTTTTCATAAGCATAAACTTAATTACACAACAAACCTAGCGCCTTATTAACAGCTGTTGAAAAATATTAGATTAACGGTAGATTGCTTCGATAAATGGTAAGATGATTCAATTTTGAAGCCTCTGGAAGCCTTTACAGGACTGCGATTCGTCAAATATAGGCCTATTCTTGTATTCTAAGCATATAAAACGCAATTTTGTAGAAATTCTCATTTTAACCATGAAGTGCATAGTTGTAGACGATGATCCTGTACAACGTGAAGCAATCAAATCCTGCATCGCTCAAGTTTCCGATTTAGATCTCGTAGGGGTTTATCCAAATGCTATAGAAGCACGAATGGCTTTACAAAAGCGTGAAGTGGATTTAATCTTCTTGGATGTAGAGATGCCTGAGATGAGTGGCATTGAGTTTTTAGCCAGCTTTAAAGAAGTTCCTCAGGTAATTATGGTAACCGCTAAAAAGCACTATGCCTTTGAGGCTTTTGAATATGATGTTACCGATTACATCTCTAAGCCAATTGATATGGACCGTTTCTCTTCTGCCGTGCAAAGAGCGCGTTATTATGAGGAGAACCTTAAAAAACCAGCCGAAGACAACCATATATTTATAAAGTCAGACGGAGTACTGGTTAAACTTAATTTAGATGAGGTGGCTTATGTTGAAGCCCTAGGGGACTATATTAAGGTAGTTACCGCCGAAAAACGCCATATTGTGCATAGTACCATGAAGGCTTTTGTAGCTAAGTTGCCAGACAATTTCTTACGTGTACATAAATCACACATCATAAATCTCAACAAGATTCAGAAATTGGAGGAAAACACCGTTTTAGTGGCAAACACTGAAATACCGGTAAGTAGAACCAATAAAAAAATATTAGTAGAACGGCTCTCTCAAAAATAGAGCTTGATTTAAGAGAATAAAAAAGGCTGCAATTTGCAGCCTTTTTTTTGCGCTCCCTCTTGGGCTCGAACCAAGGACCCTCTGATTAACAGTCAGATGCTCTAACCAACTGAGCTAAGGAAGCTTTTATGTTTCCCTCAAAAAGGGGCTGCAATATTAGCGCCTTTCTCCAAAATACACAATATTTGCCGAAAAATTTTTAAGCCTCCAATTATGAGTTTATTGGTAGTGGGCACAATGGCCTTCGACGAGTTAATTACCCCCTTTGGTGAATCCGGTAAAATTATCGGAGGATCAGCTACTTACGCTGCATTATCGGCCGCTAATTTTGCAGATGATATTTCAATCGTTTCTATTATCGGTGAAGATTTTCCTCAGGCTAAACTGGATTTAATGCAATCCAGAGGAATAAATTTAGAAGGAGTTGAGCAGGTAAGTGGGGGAAAAACCTTTTTCTGGAAGGGTAAGTATCATAATGATATGAATACGCGCGACTCACTCGATACCCAGTTAAATGTTTTAGCCGACTTTGAGCCTATTGTTCCGGAAAGTGCGCGCGATGCCGAATATTTGATGCTGGGGAACCTTACACCAGCAGTTCAGATGAGTGTGCTAAAGCAAATGACTAAGCGTCCTAAATTGGTAATCATGGATACCATGAACTTTTGGATGGACGTAGCAATGCCTGAATTAAAAGAGGTATTAAAGGAAGTGGACCTTTTAACCATAAATGATGAAGAAGCGCGCCAGTTAAGCGGAGAGTTTTCATTGGTAAAGGCGGCTAAGGCGATATTTGAAATGGGTCCACAATACCTAATCATTAAAAAGGGTGAGCACGGAGCGCTGCTATTCCATAAGGAGGAAGTTTTTTATGCGCCCGCTTTGCCTTTAGAAGAAGTTTTTGATCCAACTGGGGCCGGAGACACCTTCGCGGGCGGCTTTATTGGTCACCTTGCCGATAGTGATGAAGTAAGCTTTGAAAGTATGAAGCGAGGCATTATTTACGGTTCGGCGATGGCCTCTTTTTGTGTGGAAAAGTTCGGCACCCATAGATTAGTAGAAATCGACCGCAAGGATCTTCATAATCGTGTGATGCGCTTCATTGAGCTAACCAATTTCGATATGAAGCTGAAATAATGGGTTTTAGACCCAACCAAGTCAAATTTAAAGACGTCATTCCTGCACTAATGGGAATGGCGTTTTTTATTGAAATATCTCACTGAATTTCAATAAATTCGGCATCATTCAGTAGGGCATGACCATTAATAACCAACTAATACAGGCTTGTATCCGTAAGGAACGTAGGGCTCAGTACGAGCTTTATAAAAGTTCTTATGGGATTCTTATGGCGGTTTGTTTGCGTTATGAAAGGAATAAGGAAGACGCTGAATTCTTATTGAATAAAGCCTTCCTTAAAATTTTAAATAACCTAGAGTCCTATGCCCCTGAGGTCCCATTTGAAGCATGGATTCGGAGGATTACCATTAACACGGCAATCGATGAATACCGAAAAGCACAGCGGTCGAAGGTAGATTATGTGGAGGAACCCATGCAGCTCGCGGCCCTAAGTGAAATGGACTACAATGAGGCGGAGAAGCAATTCGATGCCGAAGAATTAATTGCCCTAGTGCAGCAGTTGCCACCGGTGAGTCAGAAGGTTTTTAATCTCTACATTATCGATGGCTACAATCATAAAGAAATTGCCGAGCAGCTCGGGATGAGTGAAGGCACAAGCAAATGGCATTTAAGCAGTGCCCGCAAGAAATTGCAAGAGATGATGCGTAAGAAAATGGATAACGATAACGTAGCTTAATCATGACAGAGAAAGAGTTACGCTTATTATTTGAACAAAAAATGGCCGATTGGGAGATTCCTTTCAGCGAAGCCAATTGGGAGGCTTTTGTTCAAATGCAGGATCCATCTGAACCCCTATCGGAACAGGAATACCGCAAACTCTTTAATGATAAACTTAAAGAAGCGTCTTTCCCTTTTAACCCAGCGGCTTGGGAGGAAATGGAAGCTCAACTGGGCCCCGAAGGTGGGATGAACGATGAGGAAATGCGTCGACTCTTTGACGCGAAAGTGACTCAAGGTTCATTTGCTTTTAATGAAGACAATTGGAACCGCATGGAGCATTTGCTCGACGAGCAAGAGCAACGACCATTAGCCTATTACTGGCGATCGGTAGCGGCAATTTTACTATTGGCCTTGTCTTCTAGCCTATTATGGTCACCAAGCTCAACTCCTCAACCTGGTATAGCGCCTGTTTATGAGTCACGTACCGGATTAGAGTCACCTCTTGATAAGAAGGCAGAACCTAAAGCAGCGGAGGGCAGTCCTGCTTCGCTTGACGCCGAAATGCCTCAGTCGAGTGAGGTAGCAACAAACAACCTTGTGAAAGGGAGTACCGCTCCCCAAGCTCAGCAGGCCCCGTCAAGCAATCAAAATAGGCTTGCACAAGAGCCCAGCTCAATTGCCGACCTTAATACCAAAGAAGTGGAGCCCAGTGTAGTGCTTCCAAGTCTGAGCACTTTAGGAATAAAGTCTTTGAGCTTATTCACGGAACCGCGCTTGGCTTTAATGCTTAGCGAGAAGTCCGAACTACCCCCAGTAAGTAAAAAGGAGCCCTATATCCCGCTAAATTATTCGAGTTTATATGCGGTAGGCGGGCCCAATATCAGCCCTAGCTTTAATGGTCAATGGTCCTCTGGTTACAATGCCGGTTTGGTTTATGAATACAGTTTAGATGGAGTCTCATCCTTTGAAATAGGCCTTATTTACAATCAGGCGGCAATTGGAATCGAGACTATGAGTGATAGCACCTTCTTTGGTTTAGGAAGAACCAATGTGAATACCCATCGTCATTATAAGTCTATTGCCAGCCTACGTGTACCTTTTAGCTATAAACTAAAACTTGCGTCGAAACATTCTTTAAATGTAGGGATGTACAGCGACCTTAATCTTAGGGTGCGCATGGATGAGACGGTAAGTACTACTATTTTTAAACAGGACCCTAAGGTTGAAAACCGCAGTTTTAACCAGTCGATGGATAGCTTTGAAGCACTAAGCTTTGGTGCTAGCTTCTCTTATGCTTATCAGTATAATGATCGATTGTCTTTGGGCCTGACCTACACTCGGGGCCTTTCAGATATTACTAAGGATGATGCTTTTGGATTTGAGTCGGATCACCGACCCGAGCAGCTTAGCCTAGATCTGCGGTACCGAATATTTAAGCGATGATGAGAAGGACGAATGTTGTTTGGGCAGTTTTAATATTACTACTCTGGTCTTGCAGTAAAGAGGCGGGAGTAGAAGAAAACCACTATAGCGATCAACCCCTATTTTACCTCAATGCGGTAGTTGATGGGCTACCCATAAGCCTTAAAGCAGGTGAAAACCAATACCAAATGTATACGGGGTACACGCTGCAAGACTCCGTGCTGCACATGCAAGGGGTGCTAGCAAGCGATAGTCCGAACTTTAGAAATGCCTTTTATATAGATCTACGTGCGGCTGAATTAGTAGCGAATTTGAATCAGCTTACTGCTTCACGTACTTTCACCGAAGGCCCCCTTCCCCTTGCTGATCCGAGTGGCTTGGTGGTAAAACCCGATCATTACGATTACCGCTTCTTCGCAGATAATGTGAACGGCCACATTCCTACCATGTGGGCGATTGAAGATACTTCCTATTACGGCGATTCTTGTGCCCTTTTAGGTTTAGACGCTACTAGTAAAACGCACATAGAGGTAGTGATGACCAGCACCGGCCCGCTTTCCTGTACGCCGAGCGTTAAACATATTATTAAAACGCATCAAGATTGTAAAGGCGAGTTGCATATCCTGCAAAACTCGAACAGCGGACTTATCGCTGAAGCCAGAGCTCGCTTGGGTAAATTGCGTAAAGTGGATTGGTATTTAGGCGGACAAAAAGTTTCTTCGGGATTAAATTTTAATTACTCCCCCTTGGTTTACCAACCGAGCTATCTCATTCGGGCAGAATTAGAGTTTGAATCTGGCTGTACCGAAAGCATTGAAAAGCTGGTTCTTCCTGGCGGTTCTACTTGTGATATTAATATCGATTATTTAAAGACTAAACATCGCGTAGCGAACCCACATAATCTCAAAACGGTGGAAATCCGCTATTACGATGCACAGGGTAAGATGTATAGTTCTTGGTATCCAAAGGCAGAGGGAAGCTTTAGCATTGAGTCTTACAATAGCTATCACGATGCCAACTCCAGTCAGCCGCACCAAAGATTTAGCTTTAGTGGAGAAGCGATCTTAAAAAGTGCCGATGGAGCGAGCATTAAGCTCAACAGTATCTTTGGGATATTTGCTCTAGCCCACCCTTAGGCTTCGAACTCGATAAGTACCTGATTTTTTTCAACTGCCTCGCCTTCTTGGCAAGGTACAGCCTTGATTACCGCATCATTTTCGGCTTTCAGAACGTTTTCCATTTTCATCGCCTCAAGCACAATTAAGGGCTGTCCTTTTTTGATGTTGTCTCCTGCTTTTACTTTTATATCTAAAACCAAACCCGGCATGGGGGCTTTGAGGTCGTTGAGTGCCGAAGCAGCGAGGTGTTCCATGCCCAGATCTTTCAGCAATAGGTCAAATCGGTCGGCTGCCTTTACTGCGATTATCTGATCGTTAATTTCTAGGCTAAACTCTTTGCTTTCATAATCCGCTTCTAAAACGTGGATGCGGTAACTTTTTTGCTGATGAATTAGGTGAAAACCCTTCTCGGCATTGCCCTTAATATCGAGGCTCAGAGACTCGCCGTTTAAACTAAGTTTCTTGCCTTGTTCGCTTACTTCAACGGGGTAAGCTTTTTCATTAATCTCGATTTGATAAGATTGGCTAGACATGATAGCATACTTTTGCGTGAGCTAAGTTAAGCATAAGCCATGCAAAGCAAATTCTTTTTTACGCTTTTATTCTGCTGTCTTTCGGGGGCCTTTTTGAGTGCTCAGGATAAGGCGGATTTAAACTTGGAGTACAGCGAAGGAAAAGGCTTTGAGGCTCAAATGTGGCTAAGCACCAACTTTGATAAGCCTAACCTGAAGCTAATGCTTTATGGCGCTGAGGTCCTTGAGGTGCGGCTGGCTCAGGGTCGTTTAAAGCAAGCCCTACCTTTTCGCCTTTCGGCGGATACCTTGCTTATTGAACTACCGCCTAAATTAGACCCCCGCAGTCGTATTTACATCGCCTACCGCTATACTTGGGAAAGTTTAGCAGAATCACCCTTTGTGGAGTTGCTAAAGCCAGGCTTAGTATTCAATGCCTTCAATTTGGAAGAAGGAGCGCGATCGGGAACCCCCGGTTGGTTAATTCCTAGCCGCAATGGAAGCTTTGATGAACTTCGCATTGGCATGATATATCCCAAAGATTTAAATCTGGGAATTCCGCTGGAAGAAGACTATGAAATAGAACTGAAGGGCTCGAAAAACCTGCGTTATTTCCAGTCAGAAGCACCGGTAGACATGGTAGCTTTCTACCTTGTATTTGGAGACTTTAGGCGCTTTGACCCTGAAGATGTTTTAGAAGATTTAGCCGAGAATGAGGAATTGTTGGAGAAAAGCCGCTTAGCCCAGTTTGAGGCCACTTATGGTTTTATCTTAGATTATGTTAGCCGAGAATACGGCTTTATGCTTACCAACGAGGCCTTAAAGGAATTAGAAGAACTAGAGGAGCGGCCGGCACCGCAAGGTTTTTGGAGTGAAGGCTTAGAGGCGAAAATGAGCAGACCGGTTCAAAATAAGACCTATGCCATCCTCGCAAATTTTGAGAAGGATGAAGACCGTTTATTTAAGAAATGGTTTGACTATTGTCGAAACGCTATTGGTGCGCAGCGATGGTCACAGAACCTTGAAAGCCACTATGCAAATGGGGACACAAGCAACTTCTTCTGGAGCTATTTTCTTGCAGACTATTTAAAGCAACACCAATTATCATGGGCCGACACCAGCAAAGCAACAAAGTCTAAGCAGGAGCGCTTTTACCTAAGTATGGCTCAATCTTTATACCATCGCAAGAAGGCCATCGACTTTAAAGTTTCGTATCGATTAAAGAATGCACAGCAGCGCATGGAATTCTATTTGGAACAAGCCGACACTAATATTTCCATCAGCGGAAGCTTAAAGGCCCAGATTGTTTTTAAAGATAGCACGGTAGAAAGGGAGCTAGATTACCTTTTGGGAGAAAGAGATACGATTTATGTAAACATCAGCGAAAGCCCCCGAAGTCTATATTTATCAATACCAGAAGATCGCTTCTTAAGCTTTAAAGAAGAAAGGCCGCTAACTTATTGGCTTTACGATTTAAACAAAGCTCCCGAGGAGGCACAGCGCCGCCGAGCCTTATTGGAGCTCATGGAGATTGCCAACCCTAATCTTTTAGCAACCGTGGTGGGAGTAGCTCTGGATTCGGGCGAACCCGAATTGCAACTTTTAGCTCTTTCTAAGGTTAAAGATTTGCGTCCGGATGGCCTTAGGCGCCTCGAAAGCACTTTAAAGGCGATGGCTCAGGATGAGTCGAATGTTAAACTAATGCAAAAGACCAAGGCCTTGGTGCAGGAAATCTGGCCAGAATAAGCTCCTAATCATTAGTTTTGCCTAATTCAAAAAAAGGAAGAACATCCCTATGGATTTCATTATACAAGCTTCACAGTTTTTACTTTCTCTCTCTTTATTAATTATTCTTCACGAGTTTGGCCACTTTATTCCTGCCAAGCTCTTTAACACCAAGGTGGAGAAGTTTTATTTGTTTTTCGACCCCTATTTCTCGCTCTTTAAAAAGAAAATAGGGGAAACCGAATATGGTATTGGCTGGCTTCCCTTGGGAGGATATGTGAAAATCTCCGGAATGGTAGATGAAAGCATGGACACCGAGCAGCTTAAGGAAGAGCCTAAACCATGGGAGTTTCGGTCTAAGCCGGCTTGGCAACGACTAATAATTATGATTGGCGGGGTAACCGTTAATGTGATATTGGCGATTCTCATTTACATGGGGATGATGATGTATTATGGGGAGGACTATCTGCCTATCGATTCGATTAAGAATGGCCTAATGGTAGACGACAATGGCAAGGCAATCGGATTGAAAAACGGTGACCTGGTTATTGCGGTAGACGGAAATAAGATTGAGCGCTTTACCGAGATTCCCAAAGAAATTCTCCTTAGCGAAGAAAGTATTGAGATTATTCGTGATGGTAAGCAAATGAGTTTACCCGTTTTGGACGAACACAAAAAGATAATTCTAGATAATCAGACCCCAATCGTTGGGTTGCGCTTTCCCTATATAGTGGGTGGTTTTAGCGATACTTCGGTGGCTAAAGACGCAGGCATGATGGTGGGTGACTCGGTGATTAGCCTCAACGGAAAATCGCTAAACTACTTTGATCAGTACCTAGACGCAATTCCTACTTATGCTGGAGACACCATAATGTTGCAGGCTTATCGCGGACCCGATTTAATGAGCTTTACCATGGTGGTTCCTGATGCTGGTAAAATTGGAGTAGCCCCCGGTGGACCAAGTCCGGCCTACTATTACCCTATCGAAAAGAAGACCTACGGCTTTTTTGCGGCGATTCCTGCAGGAATCAATAAGGCCAATAATGTGCTTAAAGATTACATCCGTCAGTTCCGCCTTATTTTTAATCCGGAGACGGAAGCCTACAAGCAAGTAGGGGGCTTTATAGCGATTGGTTCACAGTTCGACACCAGTTGGAACTGGGAGCGGTTTTGGAGTTTCACCGCGTTCTTGAGTATTATGTTGGCCTTCCTCAATATTTTGCCCATCCCTGCTTTAGACGGTGGCCACGTAGTATTTGTATTATGGGAAATGGTTTCTGGCCGAAAGCCTTCGGATAAGGTTTTGGAGTATGCCCAAATGGTAGGCTTCTTTATTCTTTTAGCCCTAATCGTTTTGGCCAATGGAAATGATATCCTCGGCCTTTTTAAATAGAGTTTTATTTAGCCTAACGCTGCTCTTAAGCACGGGTTTCGTCTTTGCGCAAAACTCAGAAGGAACTTTGCGCTGTCACGTTATGCACGCAAATACGGCGGAAGGCCTCGAAGGCGTGCGCATTACGGTCCATGAGACTAATCAGGTTCGCTACACCAATAGTGATGGTTGGCTTTTCCTTAAGCTAAAGAATGGACACTATCACCTTCACTTCGAAAAAGAATCATTTGCCGCCCAGGATATAGACTTGGTCTTTACGGGTAAACAGGAAGTTATAGTAATGCTGAGCCCTACGCGCATTGAATTGAGCGAGCTTATCATTGAAGACGCTTATTTACGAATGGGCAGCGCCACTAGCTCCAAGGAGGTTTTGGCTTTAAACCCCGAGGGCTTTAGTCAGGCTAAAAACTTAGACCTCGGTAGTTTATTGGAATCTCTGCCTGGTGTAAATATGCTCAACACGGGAATGGGGATATCCAAGCCGGTAATCCGCGGCTTTATGGGAAACCGGGTAGCGGTAATCGATCAAGGAATAAAGCAGGAAGGACAGCAATGGGGTATGGACCACGGCTTGGAAATTGACCCTTTTCAGGCGCAGCGAATAGAAATTGTTAAAGGTCCCAGTGCTTTGCAATATGGAAGTGATGCCCTGGGGGGCGCCTTAAAAATATTAGCCGACCCATTACCGCTTTATCCTTATGAGGCAAGCTTTCAATCCGTATATCAGAGCAATAACAATGCTATCGGCTTATCAGCGGCCAGCGCTTTTAAGCGGAAAAACTTTAATGCAAGCATCCGTTTAAGTCGCCGTCAGTACCAAGACTTTAGGGTGCCCGCTGAGTCCTTCACTTATAATGGTTTTATCCTTCCCATTACGGATGGAACGCTTAAAAATACGGCGGGAACCATTAATGCTTTAAGTACCAATTTTGCTTGGCAATTCGAGGACTACCGAGCGCGCTATTTAGTGTCTTATTATGATCAAAAGCAAGGTTTGTACCCAGGTGCAACAGGGGTACCACGTGCTTATGATGTAGGCCAGATTGGCTCGCGGGCCGATATCGACTTTCCGCGTCAAGAAATACAACACTTTAAGTTTTACACTTTACAGAATATTCGATTAGGGCAACATTGGCTTGAATTGGAAGGGGGATTTCAGCGAAATGATCGCGCCGAAATGAGTCTACCCCATGCCCATGGCTTTGAGGAATTAGATAGTAGTAGCACTTTGGCTTTAGGGCTAATTCAGGATAGCTACCAGCTTAATGGGCGTTATCGTTTGCATTGGGGAAAACAAGAAATTGTAATTGGTACCGCTCAGCAGCTTAAGTCTAATTCACGCGATGGTTTTGAATACCTCATTCCGGATTTCTGGGCTTATCAATCGGGTTTATTTGCTATTAGCAAGGGTGCTTTGGGAAAAAATTGGCATTGGGATGGTGGTTTGCGCTGGGAGTTTAAGCAGCTTATGGCGAAAGCCGGAACTAGCGCTTGGTGGTCTAATATAGACTCCTTGGCCCTAAGATCGCCGGCTATTGATCGCAGTTTTTCGAATTTTGCCGCTGCAGCTGGACTCAGCTTTAAGCCGAGTCCTTTATGGTTGTTTAAAGCACATATTGCGCGCAGTTTTAGGGCGCCTAATATTGCAGAGTTGGCCAGCAATGGGGTACATCATGGAACTTTTAGACACGAGCAAGGCGACGCGAGTTTAAACCCAGAGCTGGCATGGCAAATAGACCTTCAGGCGGAAGCCCAACGTGAAACCTGGATACTGAGGCTTAGTCCCTATTTCTATTATTTCGAAAACTATATTTTCTTAAGACCTAGCGCACGCTTTAGCCCCTTGCCTGAAGCGGGTCAATTGTATCGATATGAGCAGGCACCAATTATCCAAGGCGGAGCGGAGTTCTTTTTAGATTGGCACCCGCTGGAAAATCTGCATATTTCGAATGCTATGGAAGTCTTAGTAAATCAAAATCTAGACACTAGGCTTGCTCTTCCCTTTAGTCCGCCATGGAACAACCGACTGGCCCTCAATTGGGAGTCGGGTTTTTGGAATTTTGGCCTAAACTGGCAGTGGGCTTTAGCCCAGGAGCGAGTAGATCGTAATGAACAAATGACCCCGGCTTATCATCTATTTGGGGCAGAACTAAGTTACCAAAAGGCTTGGGGTAGACATAAGCTAGGCCTCCATCTATCCGCACAAAACCTATTTAACCGAGCCTACCTCCGCCATTTGTCACGTTATCGGATTCTTAATCTGCCGGAACAGGGCAGAAATGTTGTAGTCGGACTTTCCTATAAATTTTAATTGCAACAATGTTGTGTTTAACATATGTTTGCAAAAACAAAATTGATGAAAAAGTCAGCACTATTACTTTTAGGCCTTGTATTTCTTGCCTCCTGCGGTAAGGATGATCCAGTAGATAACACTGCCCCTCTAATAGTCGAGGCACTGGTTAATTCCGAGGATCATGATATTGAGCTAAATGCTGGTGATAAAGCATTTCTTCAGGTTCAGTTAAGTGATAATGAGCAGTTATCTGAGCTTAAAATGGATATTCATGATTTATTTGATGGTCATAGTCATGGTAAATCCAGTTCTGTTTGGGAAATGACAAAAATTTATTCCCTTTCTGGAACCGAGTCAACCGTAAGCGATAGTTTGGACGTGCCTTCTCCTGTGGTTGCGGGCCCTTATCATTTTGTGTTTAGACTAGTTGACGCTTCTGGCAATGAGTCGGAGTTTAAAGAAATGGAGTTCATTGTTAAGAATGGCAGTGAGGCGCAGTTTAATGTTAGTAGTCCGGATTTTAGCTCCGAAGTACCCGCGCCAAAGGGACAGGCCTTCGATATGGAGGGAACGATAACAGACGACCAAGACCTAGCAGAGATTCTGGTACGTATTTCTGAAGACGAAGAGCATAGCCATAAGAAAAGTGGAGCACCGATTTATGAAGATGAAATTGACTTAAGTGGCACTAATGATACAAGCTTCGACTTAAGCACTTTAAATATCACCATTCCGAATACGGCAGAAACGGGGTATTATAAACTGCTTATTTCCGCCAAGGATAATGAAGGAAACTACGGGGTGTTTGAAGCAGAAATTCACGTAATGTAATGCCCGAAAAAGCCAAAGAACTATTAAAAGAACACGGCCTCCGAAAAACCTTCGGTCGTCAGCAAGTGCTAATATATTTCCGAGAACGGTCAACCGCCGTTTCTCACGGCGACTTATGCAAGGTTTTTCCAGAGATGGATAGAGCTGCCCTTTATCGCATAATTCAGGACTTTGAAGAAAAAGGTATTGTGCATAAGGTTCCCGATGATGAAGTTTCGGTAAAATATGCCTTTTGCGCTAGCAGCTGTACCGCTGAAGAGCATCACGATCATCATTTGCACTTTAAATGTGACGCCTGCCAGGAAACCTATTGTTTGCCCGAGCAGGAAACCCCTAAAATTTACTTGCCCGAAGGGTTTCGGGCTAATTCAACAGAAGTATTGGTACATGGTTTTTGTAAGGCATGCGCTTAATGGTTATCCCTAGCTAGTTTAAGTATTCCAAGAGATCTGCAATTAAGCCCGACTCCTTAAAATTGAGTCGGGCTTTTCTTTTTAAAACCTTTTAAAGGTCTATTCCCTTACTATCTTTGTGAATCTAAAATCAAAAGGCCATGTACGGTAAACTACGAGAGAACTTACAAGCAGAATTAAAACAAATTGATGCAGACGGTCTGTATAAGCGCGAACGCATCATAATGGGCGAACAGGGCGCAGAAATTACCGTTCAAGGTGGTCAGAAGGTTTTAAACTTTTGTAGTAATAATTACCTCGGCCTTTCTTCGCATCCACGCGTAATTGAAGCAGCCAAAGAGGCTTTGGATAGCCATGGTTTTGGAATGTCTTCTGTGCGCTTCATTTGCGGAACGCAGGATATTCATAAGGAATTAGAACAGAAGATTGCAAAGTTCCTAGGCACAGAAGATACCATCCTTTATGCGGCTGCCTTTGATGCCAATGGTGGGGTTTTCGAACCATTACTTACCGCAGAAGACGCTATTATTTCTGATTCCTTAAATCACGCTTCTATTATTGATGGCGTTCGTTTATGTAAGGCGCAGCGCTTCCGTTATGAGAATAACAATATGGAGGACCTGGAAGCCAAGTTGAAAGAAGCTTCTAATACGGCTCGCTTTAAAATTATTGTTACCGACGGTGTGTTTAGTATGGACGGCTATGTGGCCCAACTGGATAAAATTTGTGACCTCGCCGAAAAGTATGATGCCTTGGTTATGGTAGATGAATGTCATGCTACAGGCTTTATTGGCAAAACGGGCAGGGGCACCCATGAGCTTAACAATGTTATGGGCAGGGTGGATATCATTACCGGAACATTGGGAAAGGCCTTAGGGGGCGCCATGGGAGGTTTTACCACCGGGCGCAAGGAAATAATTGACATGCTCCGTCAACGCTCTCGTCCCTATTTATTCTCCAATTCCCTAGCACCAGCAATTGTAGGCGCCTCCATCGCTGTATTCGACTTGCTAAGCGAAACCACCGAGCTTCGCGATAAATTAGAGTCGAATGTGAACTACTTCAAAAAGGGAATTCGCGCCGCAGGGTTTGATATAAAAGATGGTGATTCGGCCATCGTACCAATCATGCTATATGAAGCTGCTTTATCGCAACAATTTGCCGACGCTTTATTGCAAGAAGGGATTTATGTAATCGGATTCTTTTACCCGGTAGTGCCTAAGGGCCAAGCCCGTATCCGGGTTCAACTAAGCGCCGCGCATGAGCAGGAGCACTTAGACCGTGCGATTGCCGCTTTTACTAAGGTGGGTAAAGACCTTGGGGTAATTAGCTAATTACCAACGCTCCACTGCGATTTCTTCTTCGTTCAGGTAAATTAAATAGCACTGGGCCACTTGATGACCAGCCTGTTCGAGGATGGCTTTGTATTCGTTTACCTGATTACGGTGTTCGGGTCGCGGCAAACCGCTTTTATAATCGGCGATATACCAATTTTTGCCCTGTCGCACTAAACGATCAGGTATCCTTTGTCTGCCGTCTTCCAATAGGAGGCTACGCTCATTGTAGACTTCTACCTCTTCACTAAAAAGGGGCTCTAAATCAGGTATGCGCAATAGTTGCTGCATTTGTTTGGTTAGGGTGTCTATCTCACCAGATTCAAACCAAGCCTCCCGGCGCGCTTGGGTGATAACTTTAGTTAGGTCTGAGGGGTAAATCAAAGCCGATAATAATTGATGCACTTGTTTGCCCCAGCGACTTTCCTCCAATACCGGTTTTTGCCAGTTTAAAGGAGCGCTACTAATGGCCTCAATTTTAGTATACCAACTAATACTATCATAGCCTACATTGCTATACTGTTGCGTGTTTTCGGCTTTCACCTCCGACATATGAAGTTCTTCACCGTAAAAATATGAACCGGGAAGCTCCGCCTCAAAAAACTGCATCAAGGCACTTTGAATATGCTTTTCGGGATTGCTTTTTGGAGGAACCGGACTAATAATATGCAATTCCGCTTCGGCCCTTGTAAAAGCAACATAGAGCATGTTTAAACGATCGAGCATGACTTTGGCTCGCTCTCTTTCTCGGAAGCGACTGTAAATTTTTTGATGTTCGGCTGCCACCGGATTGTTAAACTTCAAATAAGCATAAGGAAGACCAGCAAAGTCAATTTCCTCAACTTCCTCCAGTTTCAACCAATCATTGCTCTTACTTAGCTCACTATCCAAGCTTTGATCCACCTTAAGACAAATCACCACCGGAAATTCTAAGCCCTTAGACTTGTGAATGCTCATTACTTGCAGTGCGTCCACACTCTCGGGTAGGCTTACACTTTCTTCCTTACCATCTTCATTCCACCAATCGAGGAACTCCTGGGCAATGGGCCGCTGATTTTTAAGGTAATCCTGGGCTTGATCCAAAAAGAACTGTAGGTAGGGGTCATCTTGCCAGGGCATTTTAAAAGCCTTGGCCAATGAGTAAAGCTGCTGTATAAGGTCCTGCGATTGCCAGTGGGCCGCCTCGAACTCGGGTTGGTAAGCCTGCAACATTTCAAGTGCTTCAGCAATACTTAATTCCCGATAGCGACTCAAAAACTGATGCTCTTCTTCGTGGCCTTCGCCAAATACGGAATAGGCGTAGAGTAACCAATCCTTCCGCCATTCATAATTAGCGGGTTGTTCCATCATCTGTAGAAATGAAACCAAGGCGCGGACGGCGGGAGAAGAACCAACCACTAAACTATCGGCCGATAAGATTTGTAAGACTTTTTCCTGGGGTGTTTTAATTAAGGCTTGCGCCTGAAGGAGAAACTGGGCCGCTTCCTTGCCTTCTTTATTGGAACGAGCCAGCAGGCAAATATCCTTTTGTTCGTAGCCCCGTTTAAACAGGTTATTTAAAAGGGGTATTAAAAACTCCAGCTGCTCTTTTTTAAAATTGTCTTTGTCTAAAAGGTGGAAACCAACATAGCCTCCAGGCTTACCGGCCGGCTCTTGTCGAGCTGCTGCATAAAGTTCGCGGTGCTCCTCTAGAGCAAGCATCTGGGCGCTTTGCGCGAAGAACTTATTATTAAACTCTACGATATTCGCCAGAGAGCGAAAGTTATTGGCCAGCATAATCGTCTCCCGCTGGTACAGCTCCAAATCGCCCTGTCGATTGCTGGGGTCTCGGTTTTGAAAAAGGTCTATGAACAATTGTAGTTCCCCTCCCCTAAATCGATAAATACTTTGTTTGGCATCTCCTACGATTAAGGCCGAGGCTCCTTCGGAGGCAAGGGCATTATTAATTAAGGGAAGCATGTTTTGCCACTGTAGGGTGGAGGTGTCCTGGAATTCGTCGATAAAGAAATGCTGGTAGCGTTCTCCCATTTTTTCATAGATAAATGGGGCTGGTTGCTGACGCAGCTCTTGAGAGATAATCTTATTAAACTCTCCAATTGGCAAGCGGTTGCTCTCTTCTTTAACAACCTGAAGCTTTCGTTCTATTTCAGAAAGGACCGCCATGGCAGCCAGTCTTTGCAATACCTGGCGGTAGAGTTCTCGTCTCTCGACTTGAGATTCGAAAAAAGCCTGAATTTCTTTCAGCCAATCTTGCACAGAAGCGGTGTGTGGTGCCAATGCCTCAGCTTCGGGTCGGGTTTTTTTAGGCAACAATGCCTCTGCCTCATCATTAAGCTGGGTAATAGTTTTAGTGGTAAAGCCGATGAACTCACCCGCTTTCATTTTTAGCAGACGGCCCCAAAGGTTGGGGTCACCAAAAGAGCGCTTTTCAATATTGTGTTGCTCACAAAAATTTAGGAGTTCACTTGCTAAACGCAGATGTTCGGCTTCGATGGCCTCAAGCCGCTCGCTTAATGTGCCTTTAATTTTTACAAAATCGCTCGCCTCCATTTTGGCTAATACCTCAATAGCTTCAAGGGCTCTTTCTTTGAATAGCTCTTTACCAAGTTCTTTTAGGAGGCTTTTGGTGTCTGGCGACTTTTCCGAGGCAAGCTGTTGCTCTATGTATTCACTTAAAAGTTGCGAAAAGGGACTTCTTCCATCTAAATCATCCAGAACTTGGTCAATTGCCTCTTCTAAGATGAGGTCACTGCGCATTTCAATCTGATAATTGCTGCTCAGTTTAAGCTCCCGACTAAAACTGCGGATTAGCCGATTGGTAAAGCGGTCGATAGTAGAGACGGCGAAAGCTGAGTAATTATGCAATATACTGGCTAAGCTTTCAGCCGCGCGGTATTTTAACTCTTCAGGCTTTAAGCCCATTTCTTCGGCTAGACTGTAACAATATTCCAGCTCTTTTTCTTTTAAATTGGGGTACTCCTCTAGGATGCGAAGTTGTTTTACCAAACGGCTTTTCATTTCGTTGGCGGCCTTATTGGTAAAGGTTATAGCCAAAATGTGCATGAAGGCCATGCTATCGCGACTTTGGAGGCAGAGCTTAAGGTAATGGCGTACAAGGCGATAGGTTTTTCCAGCTCCTGCTGAAGCGTTGAAGATTAAAAAAGGCGCGGCCATTTAAAAGATTTGAGTCTAAATTAGCAATAATCCAATTCTATGGGAAACTACTATCAGGGAAAAAAGGTCTGGCTTACCGGCGCTAGCTCTGGAATAGGTGAGGCAATGGCCAAGAGCCTGGCTCGGCAAGGGGCGGAGCTAGTAATTAGCGGCCGTCGCAAGGAAAAACTGCAAGAACTTGCCAGTGAGTTAAGAACTTTAGCAGAAAATAGAGAGCCACATGTTTTAGCCTTTGATTTGGGCTCTAATGCCGATCGGGAAGAGGCAATTGAAGTGGTTAAGCAACTCTGGTGGGCACCTGATCTTTTAATTTTAAATGGTGGGCTTTCTCAGCGTTCCTTGGTAATGGAGACCAATTTGGAAGTTTATTCTAATTTGATGGAGGTCGATTATTTGGCCAATGTTCATCTCAGTAAAGCCTTTTTAGAGGAATGGGTAACTAAGGGTGAAGGTCAGGTTGCGGTGACCTCCAGCTTGGTGGGGAAGTTTGGCACCCCTTATCGCTCTGGTTATGCTGCAGCTAAGCATGCGTTGCATGGGTTTTTCGACACCTTAAGGGCGGAAAGAGCAGGAGATGGCTTGAAAGTCACAATTCTTTGTCCGGGCTTTATTCATACTCAGGTATCGGTAAACGCCTTAACTGGCGATGGCAGCGCTTTGGGCGAAATGGATCAGGCGCAGGCTAAGGGTATGTCGGCTCCACGCTTTGCCGAGAAAGCGCTTAAAGCCATAGCTAAGAACAAAGCTGAGGTTTACATTGGGGGCAAGGAAGTCCTTGGAGTATATCTAAAGCGCTTATTGCCCTCTGTCTTTCGTAAAATGATAGGCAGAGCCAAAGTAAGGTGATTGATTTTGACCATTTCAGCATAGTCCCTGTCTAATAAAAAGTAATTTTTAATAGTTAATTTTGATGCATGCTTTAACGAAAAGTAAATCTTGTTGAAGATTTATGAACTCTATTCGCTTTAGCTTTGTTAAATCAATAAACACAATCAAAAACAAGAAATATGGCTTTTGAATTACCACAATTACCTTATGCACACGATGCATTAGAACCACATATCGACGCGCAAACCATGCAAATTCACCATGGTAAGCACCATGCAGGTTATACTACTAAATTAAACGGAGCGATTGAAGGAAGTGACTTAGAAGGTCAGTCAATCGAGGCTATATTAGCCAATGTTTCCAAGCATTCCGGAGCGGTACGCAACAATGGTGGCGGTTTTTACAACCACAGCTTATTTTGGAGCGTTATGGGTCCCAATGGAGGTGGAAACCCAAGTGGAGAATTAGCCGATGCTATTAATTCAGCCTTTGGTTCATTTGAAGCCTTTAAGGACGCATTTGCCAATGCCGCCGCTACTCAGTTTGGTTCGGGTTGGGCTTGGTTAATCGTTGATGGTTCTGGCAACTTAAAAGTAACTAGCACACCTAATCAGGATAACCCATTAATGGATATTGCCGATGTTAAAGGAACTCCAATTTTAGGCTTAGATGTTTGGGAGCACGCGTATTACTTAAAATATCAAAACCGTCGCCCAGATTACATTGAGGCTTTCTTCAATGTGATTAACTGGGAAGAAGTTTCGAAGCGCTACGCAGCGGCGAAATAATAATCATTTCTTTCTTTATAGAACCCCGGTGCAAACCGGGGTTTTTTGTTTCTGCTTGTAGCGTTTGGGATAAGAAGAAAAGGACTTAATAAAATTTCCATATCTTTATAAAACCTTAACCGCTGATTATGAAACGACTAATTCTACTAATTGGTCTGACTTGTGCTATGAATGCCCATGCTCAGAGCGATTCTGTCCCAACAATTTCCGTTCAAACTGATTCCATTCGAATTGATTCGAGTCGAAGCGATTACCTTCACAAAAACAAACATGCAATTCGCCTAGCTGGAGAAGCCGGACTCTTTAGGGGGGTTCAATTAAATGGCGGCATGGAGTATGAGTATCGAGGGTTTTTCGCTGGCTTCAAGCGCAATTCCTGCTCGGAATCCGTGGCAATTTTAGTTGCACCCAGGGAGATTAGCTATACTAGCTTTGGCTTGGGTTATAACTACCGATCTTCACCAAATTTTGGGTTCATGGCCTCACTTTACATCGGAAAAGGTGAAGTGATTGATGCCAGTTTAAGACATGATTTCCTTTTCTTTTTTAGCACCGTAATCGAGAAGTACCCAACTTACACGCGCGATTTGAGTTGTTCGGTCTATTATAAATACTACTGGTTTATGCTAAAAGGAGGATTGGCTATTCACCAGAATGATTACTTTGATAACCTTACCCTTAACCTAGGAGTTGCCTTTGACATTGATTTCTAAATGACATTGGCGAGATTAGTATCTTCGCCGCATGCAATTGCCTCCGGGAAAGAAAATATACTTTGCTAGTGATCTTCATTTAGGCGCCCCTGATTATTCCATTAGTTTAATTCGGGAAAAGCATTTTGTTGCCTGGTTAGATGAAATTGCAAAGGATGCGCATTGCATTTACCTAGTAGGTGATTTATTCGATTTTTGGTTTGAGTATAAAAAAGCCGTGCCTCGAGGTTTTGTCCGCTTGCTCGGCAAATTGGCGGAGCTTAGCGATTCTGGGATAGAATTGCACCTCTTTACCGGTAATCATGATATGTGGATTTTCGACTATCTCCCACAGGAGATCGGGCTAACTTTACATCGAGAACCCATTGAAAGACAGTGGTCTGGCAAAAGCTTCTATATTGGTCATGGTGATGGCCTCGGTCCGGGTGACCACGGCTATAAGTTTATTAAAAAGGTATTTAGTAATCCATTTTTGCAGTGGTGCTTCGCGCGCCTGCATCCAAACTTTGGAATTGCTTTGGCCGACTATTTTTCTAAAAGTTCAAGGGCAAAAACGGGAGATAGTGATGCTAAGTTTTTAGGGGAGGAAAATGAGTGGCTAGTAATCTATGCAAAGGAGCAATTGCAAAAGAAGGCCTTCGATTATTTCATCTTTGGTCATCGACACCTACCCCTCGACATTCAATTAAATGAGCAGGGAGCGCGGTATGTTAACCTGGGCGATTGGATTCAATATTTTACCTATGGCGTTTTCGATGGAGAAAACTTGGCTTTAAAAGAATACCCTCTTAGCTAATCCATTTCAAGTTTTAAGGTGAGAAAATAAGTTCTCGGCTGGTTTGGCCCATAAATATAGCCGGCGTCTCGATCTTCTCCACGATCAAAATCTTTTTGGTAGGCGTTTAAAACATTACGTACTCCAGCATGTGCTTTTAGTGCCCAACCCGCAGGGTTATGCCAGATTAAGGTTTCGGCCGAAAGCGAAACATCAAAGAAATTCGGGCTTCTTTTAAGCTGAGGGTACTCTGTATTGGGATCAATGATATGGCTTAAGAGCATTGGCCCAGTGAAGTTAAGACTGGATTTTAGGTCCCAATGATCATTTAATTTATAACTGGCACTGAGGTAGCCGTATATATTTGGAGCCCGTAACATTTCACGGGTGCTAACAATGCTGTCACCACTAGACCATAAAACTTCATCTTCCGAAAATAAAGAGCGCTGCAGGGTGAAAGAGGATTGCAGTGTCCAAGCGCTCCAGTAGTGACTGTATTCCAGGTTTAGACCATAAACTCTAGCCCCTTCTCCATTTCGTTTTAGCAAGCGGGCACTACCATTAGGCAATTCCTGTTGATCGCTTAGAATAAAGTTATTCTTGAGCTCCGTATAGAAGGCATTGGCAATAAAATTCGCTTCATAAAAAGGTCGCTGGAGGTTCCAATCCACCGAAAGGTTATAGCTGTTGCTTTTCTCCAAATCGAGCTCTGGGTCTAGCTGAATAAATAGCGCTGAGCCACCAACCACGGCAATGTGTAAGTCTTCATTAAAAGCCTGGGGTGCCCTAAAGCCACGAGCGTAGGAACCGCGGAATTTTAAATTTCTATCTAGGGCGTATTTTAGACTAAAGCGAGGAGAGAGGTTTAAGTAAGTGGCTTTATCATAATAACTTAAGCCGCCAAGTATATTGCTGTTGTTGATGTGATTAGCGTCTAATCGGGCGCCCGCCTGCATGAGCCATTGGTCATTTAACTGGTATTCACTTTGGAGGTAAGTACCCCAAGTCTGTACGGTTTGCTCTATTTTTCTCTGATAGCCCGTCATAATATCGCTAAGATCATTGGCTTGGTATTCGGAGCCTAAGCTAAAATTCCAACGTTCACCAATTTTCTGATGTATCACAAAGCCTCCTACCAAGGTTAGGTCCTCCGATTCCCCGTAAGCGTTTAATGCTAATAGGTCTGCGCTGGTGAGGCTGTCACCCGGACTAAGCACTCGGCCACCGCCCCCATAATAGCTGTTGCGCCAAGTGCGCTGCGCAGAAAGGTAAGCGCTCCATTGTCGACTATTATCGGCAGATAGTTTTTCGTAGCTGAGGCCAGTGCCTAGAATGTTGTGTTTAAGCTGCTCCGCAATACGGCTTTGATGGGGCTTTAATTCAAAGTCACTCCCACCACGGCGGAACTCCCGAATGTAGAACAGATCCCAAGTCCACTTTTCCCGAGCATGGCTTTTATAGTAGGAGTTAAAACCGATGCTCTGCGACTGAAGTTTGGTAATCTCTGAAAACCCATCATCATTGGCATCCCATGCCTCTCGGGAACGGTTAAATGCAAAAAGGTTAATTCCGGCATTAGCTTCTTCATTAACTAAAGATGCTCCAAGGCTTTGATGGTGCTGAATAGCCTCACCGCCAATTAGGTCAATTTGGGATTGAAGAAAATAGCTGTTTTTCAAAGCCTCTTTGGTAATAATGTTGATGGTTCCGCCAATAGCATTACCACCGTACATCGCCGAACCACCACCTTTAAGTACCTCTACACGATCAATCATGGTAGGGGGGAACATTTCCAAGCCATAAACTCCCATCAAGGATGAAAAGATGGGCCTTGAGTTTAATAGAACTTGTGAGTAGGCACCTTCGAGCCCGTTTATACGCACTTGGGTAAAACCACAGTTCTGGCAATTGTTTTCAAGGCGCAAGCCCGGACTAAAATTGAGGCCTTCGGCTAGACTTAAGGCCGCAATGTTTTCGAAAAGCTTCGGGTTTATGGTGTTTACGATTAATGGAGCATTGTGTTTGGGCACACTTTTCCGGGAGCCACTTACCACCACCTCTTCTAAAGCTAAGTCGCTTTTCTCAAGCTTTAACTGATAAAAGCTTTGACCCGGGATTACCCGGATTTCAGCCGGTTTGTAAGCGATATGCTCTATGATAATATGAGTTACATCTGGGGGAAGATTAAGGCTCCATTTTCCTTGCTCGTCACTTATGGTTCCGCTTTTCCCTGCTATAATAGTGACGCCTTCTATTGGCTGTCCTTGCCAATTTAGGACCTCTCCATCGACTAGCTGGGCAATACTCGGGGAGCCAAGTAGTAGTAAAAGTATTAATAGCTTAAGTTTAGCCACAATAAATTTTTAGGCAAATCTAAAAATGAATTTTATAACTTCGCAAAATAAAATTAGAAATCCCTTATGCAGCTGAGTCTAGCCGAAGAGAATTATCTAAAGGCCATTTATTTTATTAGTGGTCCGGAACGAAATTTGGTGAACACCAATGCAGTGGCCGAGCGGCTTGACACAAAGGCTGCTACTGTGACGGACATGCTTAGAAAATTAAAGAAAAAGGGCTTAGTGAGCTATGAGCCTTATAAGGGCGTGCGCTTAGCGGAGACCGGCGAAAAGTTGGCGATCGGTATTTTGCGAAAGCACCGCTTGTGGGAAACCTTTTTGGTGGAAAAGCTTTCTTTTGGTTGGGAAGAAGTACATGAAATTGCCGAACAGCTGGAGCATGTACGATCATCCAAACTAACCGAGCGACTAGCGAATTTCTTAGGCAATCCTCAATTCGATCCACATGGAGACCCGATACCGAATAAAGAAGGGGTCTTCCCTAGAAGAGAAAACCTTACTCTAGATAAGGCAGAGGTTGGTGATTTCCTCTTAGTAAAAGGGGTTAAAGACAGCTCAGTTGATTTTTTAAACTATGTGGCAAAATTGGGCATCAGGTTGGGGGATAGCATTGAGGTAATGGGGGTTGAGTCTTTCGATCAAAGTATGAAGTTAAAACACGAAGGCTCAGTTTTGCACTTATCGGCTATGGCTTGTGCTAATATTTATATCAGTAGGGGATGAGAAAGTTTGTATTAGTCCTTAGCCTTCTATCACTCATCGCTTGTACTGAGGGCCCAAAAAAGGAACAGCTGCAAATTGTATGCACTACAGGAATGCTTGCCGACGCGGCAAAGCAACTTACATTGGGCATAGACTCCATCCAGCTAATAACCTTGATGGGGCCGGGTACAGACCCTCATTTATATAAGGCTAGTCAGGCGGACGTTCTAGCCCTCTCTCGGGCCGACTTAATTGTGTACAATGGATTGCACTTAGAAGGTAAGATGAACGACTTATTCAAGAAGTTACCGGCACAAAAAACCTACGCTGCTGCGGATGGCGTGGCCGAGGAAGACCTGATTAACGCTAGTGATTACCCTGGTGCTTATGATCCTCACCTCTGGTTCGATTTAAGTTTATGGGCACAGCTAGTGGACTCCTTGGGAGAACGGTTGGCAATTTTACTTCCAGAGCAGTCCGGGAAAATTCGGACCAATACAAAAAATTACCAGCAAAGGCTTTTAGAAACACATAAGTGGGCTAAAACAAAGTTATTACAAATACCTGAAAATCAAAGGGTATTAATAACTGCACATGACGCTTTTAAGTATTTTGGCCGCGCTTATTCCGTAGAGGTTCGCGGCTTACAGGGTATATCCACTACTGCAGAGTATGGTATCGCTGATATTAGCGCCTTGGCAGATTTTATTGCCCAGCGAAAAATAAAGGCTGTTTTTATTGAGAATTCTGTTGACCCTAGAGCGATACAGGCAGTTATTGAAGCGGTTGAATCTCGGGGTGAAGAGCTAAAACTTGGCGGTGAATTGTATTCTGATGCTTTAGGGGGATCAGATGGCCCTGCGGCTAATTTTTTAGGCATGTTTCGCTACAATGTGCAAACAATCTATCAGTCCTTAAAGCAATGAAAAACAAGGATATAAATAAAGTACCATCATTGGAAGTGCACAATTTAGCGGCGAGTTACAATCGTATGCCGGTGCTTTGGGATATCGATTTTCAGATTCCACAAGGAGTTTTAACCGGAATAGTGGGTCCAAATGGCAGTGGCAAAACAACCCTTCTCCGCAATATCATGGGACTGATGAAAGCGGATAGTGGTTATGTGAAGATTTTCGGGGAAGACCTAAATAAGGTTCGCGAGCGAGTTAGTTATGTGCCACAGAGGGAGTCGGTAGATTGGACTTTCCCTGCTTCAGTAAGAGAGGTGGTGGAGATGGGGCGCTACCGGAATGCTAATCTCATGCGTCGCTTATCGAAAACAGACAAGGAGAAGGTTAATATCGCTTTGGAGAAGGTGGGCATGCTGGAGTATGCAAACCGACAGATTTCGCAGCTAAGTGGTGGGCAGCAGCAAAGGGTTTTTCTGGCCCGCTCATTAGCTCAGGATGCAGATTTGTATTTGATGGATGAGCCTTTTGTTGGAGTAGATGCCGCCACAGAGGAAGCTATTTTAGAGGTGCTAAGCGAACTTCGTAATGAGGGTAAAACGGTGGTTATTGTCCACCACGATTTGCAAACGGCTTACCAATATTTTAACTGGATCATTTTATTGAATACCAGATTAGTTGCGGCCGGACCTAAAGAGGAGGTTTTTTTACAAGAGAATCTTCGTGAAGCTTATGGCGGCCGCCTAACTATTCTATCGAAATTGTCTAATCTGATTGCCAAATCCGAATTCCCAGTTCGCGAAAAGGGCTTTAAGGAAACGGAAGGATCCGGCGATGGCCAGTCTTAGTAATTATATAAGCATTTTGGACCCGAGTCTTTTAGTGGTAATGGCCGGAACGGTCCTTCTCTCTATTTCAGCCTCTTTGGTTGGGACCTTTGCCTTTCTTCAAAAACGCTCCTTAGTTGGTGATGCTGTGGCTCACGCAATTTTACCCGGTATTGCCTTAGCCTTTATTCTGAAGGGAGAGAAAGACCCACTTATTTTACTATTTGGCGCCCTAATAAGCGGTTGGATAGCAATTGCTTTGATGGACTTTATAAGTACGAAAACCAAATTGAGTAGCGATACGGCCATTGCCACCATTTTAAGTGTTTTCTTCGGCTTTGGGATTTTACTATTAACCTACATTCAAGGTCAGGCTAATGGCAATCAAGCAGGCTTAGATCAATTCCTCTTTGGTAAAGCAGCAGCGATGCGACAGAGCGATTTATGGGTTTATGGTGGTTTGGCATTAGTATTAATTCTGGCCGTCTTTCTCTTCTTTAAAGAGTTTAGTTTGCTGAGTTTTAATCCAGACTTTGCCCAGAGCTTAGGTTTACCCGTAAAAACCTTGCGCTTTATCTTAAACACCCTTATGGTCCTAGCCATTGCAGTAGGAATCCAGGCGGTGGGCGTAGTTCTCATGGCGGCCCTTTTAATTACGCCTTCTGCAGCGGCTCGCAGCTGGACAGACAGCCTTAAACCCATGATGCTTATCGCCGCCATGATGGCAGCCCTATCCTCATTTGCGGGATCTTATTTGAGTTTTATTGCTCCCTCTATGCCTACGGGTCCTTGGATTGTAATGAGCTTATCATTAATGGCCTTGGCCTCATTATTCTTTGCTCCGAAACGCGGCATGCTAGCCCGCTTACTGCAACAAAAAAAGCATCAGCGAAAAATCCGCAATGAGAATATCCTTAAAGCGATTTACCATTTTTCGGAACGCAGTGATCAACAAAAAGACTGGTTACGAATTGAGGATATACAAGGTATCCGAGCTTTTAAAAATGATAGTCTAAAGGAAGGGCTTAAGCAGTTAAATCGAAAAGGCCTTCTATTGTTAAAGTCGCATCAGCTGCAGCTTAGTAAAAGAGGTGAGCAGGAGGCGATGCGAATTGTACGGCTGCACCGACTTTGGGAAATGTACCTCACGCAAAGATTGCGCTTAAAATCGGACCATATTCACCCTAATGCGGAAACTATGGAGCATATTATTAGTCCGGAGATTGAGGCGCAATTGCTGCGCGAACTGGATTACCCAGACTTAGATCCACACCAAAGCCCAATTCCCTACGAAAATGACAATTGAAGCTTGGTATATAATAATTACGGGAGCCCTAATTGCTGCTAGCACGGCTATTTTAGGTTCTTTCCTGGTATTGCGTAAAATGGCGATGTTGGGCGATGCAATTTCACATGCGGTATTGCCCGGAATTGTGGTGGCCTTTTTACTTTCGGGAGAACGAGATAGTACTTTGCTTTTAATAGGCGCCGCATTTAGTGGCTTGCTGGCCTCGCTCTTAATTGAATTATTACATCGGAAAGCGCGTTTACAGGAAGATGCTTCAATAGGGGTTAGCTTTACTTGGCTTTTTGCGATGGGAGTGCTGTTGATTAGCGCTTATACTGGTCAGGTTGATCTCGATCAAGAATGTGTTCTTTATGGAGAAATTGCCTATGTGCCCCTCGATTTGATGGCCTTTGGGAACACCTATTTACCCAGACCTTTGCTAGTTGCTGCACTTTTATTTTTGATTGTGCTCCTTTATTTACTCTTCTCATTTAAAGGATTGAAGTTAATGTCTTTTAACCCAGACTTTGCTCAGTCTCTCGGCATTCGCACTCAAGTATGGCATTTTACTTTTATGGCAATGGTATCCCTTACTACGGTATTGGCTTTTGAAATTGTGGGCGCCATACTCATTGTTGCCTTGCTGGTGGTGCCTGCCGCTACGGCCTTTTTATGGACTAGGGCCCTAATCCCAATGATTGTTTTGGCGGTATTTATTGGTGTCCTTTCCAGTTTTGGTGGCTATGGCTTGGCTAGCGTACTCAAGGGGAGCATTGCTGGAGCGATGGTAAGTGTTGCGGGACTCTTGTTTTTTAGTTCCCTGCTGATCAAGCTTTTAACGCCTAAAAAAAATTAGCGCGAGCATTAAGTTTTAGTATAGATTTGCGGGCTTTTTTTCAAAATAATGGATTACCGCAATTTAAATTGGGAAGACCTTCTCGATCAACTAGCTGAGCGTTCATGGCTAGTACTCGACAATTTTTTATCGCTTGAGGAATTAAATGCCTTGCTAAAAGAGTTTGAACAACACCGTAAGCAAGAAGATCTCAGGAGGGCTGGGATTGGCAATGCCTTTCACTACCAGAAGGATAAAGAGGTGCGAGGTGACTACATTGTTTGGATTGATAAAGAAGAAAGTGCAAGTCACACTTGGTCATTCTATCAAAGGATGCTGTCCTTTATGGGCGACCTGAACCGAGGACTTTTATTAAGTATGAAAGAAATAGAAGCGCACTTTGCCTTATATCCACCTGGAGCCTTTTATCAGAGACATGTCGATCAATTTAAGAATAACGGTCACCGTATTCTTTCTTTCGCCTGCTATTTGAATCGAAATTGGCAAGAAGGCGACGGCGGTGAAATAGAAATTGTGGATGGAGATCAAATAGTAGTAATTCCCCCTCTAGCAGGCCGACTGGTTCTTTTTAGAAGTGACCTAGTGGAACACGCGGTGCTAAAAACCCATAAAGACCGTATAAGCATTACCGGGTGGATGCTAGACCGACCAATAGATTTACCAATCCATTATTAAGGGCCAATATATTTGCTACATTAGCTAAGAGGCTCGATTCCAAGGCAGTGATTTTTTCAAGCAAAAATTAGCGGAGAATTAATCCCACCTTGTTGTATAAAATGACTGAAAGTGCATATTTGCAGGCACAATTTGCTGAAACTATTACCCTAAACAACACAGCTAGAAAAGAAATGCCAGTCTCTAAAGGAAATGATCAGAAACGTAGAGTAATCGTTGACTACAAGAACGTTACTCAGGATATTTTATCCTTATTTACCGATCGCTATCCTTATGGATATGACGATTCGGACATCATTAAATTTCAAAATGCCAAAGGCGAATTGGTAAAGGCTGTTCCTTTCGAAACCGCAGACACCAAGTACTTGGTAAAAGTGAGTGTGGAAATGGATCGTCGTATTGAGGCCTACATGGATGATGAGGATGAAGATGACGATTTAGGAGAGGATGATTCTAACTTAGAAGCGCCGGAAGAGGATTTAGATGACTAAGCCTCGTTTCTTAGACTATTTCTTAGTTGCGCTTCAATTTAGCCTCTTTGGACTTTACCTATGGCCGGTAAGTTGGCCTTATGCTTTGCCCGATATGGTCTTATGGCCTGCTCAGCTGGCGATGATTGTAGGCCTAATCCTTCTTTTCGCGGCTCTTGGGCAAATTGGCTTTAAAATCTCACCATTTCCAAGACCTAAAGAAAATACCGTTTTAATAAGCTGGGGCGTTTTTGGCATCGTAAGACATCCAATTTACAGCGGCATTATTTTATTTGCTGTAGGGATGGGCCTTTATCAGGAAGACCTGTACAAGCTTTTTATTTCCTTTTTACTCTTTGTGCTTTTCTATTTTAAGAGCAGCTATGAAGAACGCAATATGCGGAAGTTCTTTCCGGAGTATAAAGACTATCAAAAACGAGTAGGTCGCTTTTTTCCTAAAGTTTTAAGAGGAACTAAGCCATAAAAGTGGGTTCACCGCTTTTTTGTCCTTCCAGATTTCAAAGTGAAGCTTAGTTTCACCGCTAATGGGGTTGGTGTAAGCACTTCCAATTACTTGCATTTTGGTGATTTTATCACCCTGACTAATCCGCACATCGGTGATTCCTTGGTATACAGAAAAATAAGAGCCGTGATTAATAATCACCGCTAATTGTCCATCGGGCATGCGGAATATTCGTCCCACCTCACCGTCAAATACCGCGCGAATTTCACTTTTACTCTGGGTAGCGATGTCTACTCCCTTATTGTCGATAATCACGGATTTTACTACTGGGTGCCTTTGCGGTCCGAAATTTCCGGTAACCAAGCCTCGCGCTACCGGCCATGGCAAGCGCTTCTGATTGGCCTCAAAATTGGCAGCCAGGGTGCGCGCTTCGGGCGTTAGGGCATATACCTTCGCAGGCTTTGCCACGGGCTTATTAGCCGCGGCTAACTCCGCTTCTTTGCTGGAGATTAAGCTTTCTAAACGATTATTACTGGTATTGCTAGTAAAGTCCTTACCCCGAGTTAAGCCAAGCTTTATGGCCCGGTCCTCCAATTGTTTGCGCGCTGCTAAAGCCTTAGCGCGGGCAATTTCCTCCGCAATAATTTTCTGAATCTGTTTTTCGACTTTTTGGGCTTCAGCAACTTTACTTTTTAGGTCCTTTTCCAAGTCGCTTTCCATTGCTTGAAGGGTTTTAATAGCCTCCGTTTGGTTTTGTCTTTCTTGGTTTAACCTTAGGTTTTCTTCACTAAGCTGAGAGAGCACTGCTGCTTTCCGCACTTTTTGGAGTCGAAGTTTTTCTATTTCCGCTTCAAGCTTCTTTTCTTCCGCCTCAATTTCCTTAACCTTTTGTTTTCTGTAGGCACTGTATTGCTTAAGGTATTCGATACGCCTTAGAGCTTGGTTAAAATCCTTAGAGGATAAAATAAACATGAGCCGACTTGAGTTCTTACGACTTTTATATGCCTGCTGAATCATATAGGCATAAGCCTCTTTTTGTCGTGCAACCCGTGCTTGTAAGGTGTCGATGTTTTCTTGAATATCGTCTTCGTCTTCTTCAATAAGCTTGATCTCCCGACGCATGGTACGAATTAGGCGCTCACGTAATTTTATCTTTTGTTCAACCGTGGCTATGCTGGCCAGCGAATTTTTTCGATCGCGCTGGGTTTCGCTTAGGATGCGATTGGCCAATTCAATTTCATCCATTAAACGCACCTTTTGCGCTTCCAACTCCTGTCGTTTTTTGCTTTGCCCTGAGAGGTCAGCTGCAGCAAGCAGAAAGAGTAAACTAAAGAATAGATACCTAAAGCGCATGGTAATTATCGGGTATTCGGAAAGGGGTTTTAAAATTCTGGTTGAGCTTGAGGGACTTTATATCTAGTTCAAGATGGTTTTCATCCGAACTTACCGCTCGGATATTAATTTTTTCGGGGAAGAGCAGCCCATCAAAGTCTTGGTAGTCTCCAAATTGAACCTGCATCAACTCACCTCTAGTTGGTCTTTTAAACTCGATGCTGTTTGGTCTAAAATTTTGAGGGTCAATGTTTTGCTGGATGAGGTTCTGCTCGCCTAAACTTAAATCCTCCGGGCTTTGAGGATAATTGTTGATGCGGTAAAATTGAGGAACTAAAACTTGATTCCACTTTTGATTCCACTGCAAAACATTAGCGCTTAAAATGGACATTAAGGGTTCGAACTCGAAACTGAAGCCAAGGTCCTGGGCCAGCTTTTTGCTGCTGCCCTTGAAATACGTTCGGTCTAATCGATTGTAATAGGCAATTTCTTTTTCGCTTAGTTGTGCCCGTACTAATTTTAATCCAAGAATTGGATCGGCTAGATCAATCCAAATGAGGCTATCCTTAATAACTCTAAGCGTGTAGCGAAAACTTAAACGACTACCATCTTTGTCTTCGTAAACACCACTTCCCTTTAATTCAAGCTTGTTAAAGCCGAGACTATTCTCATTAATCGCCTCCCAGAGTTTAGCATCCTTTAAATAAGTAGGCGCTCCTTCTGGCAATTTCTTTTTGGGGCCACAAGCTGCTGCTACAACCAGCAAGAGTAAAAAGCTAATGCGCTTTAGGGTCATTGATTAAGCTTTGAAATTTTCGCTTCTACTTGGGCATTTGGTTCAAGGCTTAAAGCTTCTTGATAAGCCTTAGCGGCCGCTTCATTCTCACCTAGTGCAGCGAGAATGTCGCCATAATGCTCTAATACCTCCGCTTCTTTATTAGACATTAGGGATAAGGCTTGCTCCATCACTTCCCGGGCTTCCTCTAAACGCTTCATTTCGAATAATATCCAAGCTTTGGTATCTAGGTAAACGGGATTTTGCGGACTTATTTCATTGGCCTTAGTGCTCATCGCTAAGGCTTTTCTCAAGTTTTCTCGTCGGAGTGAAAGGTAGTAGGCGTAATTATTTAGCGCAACGGCATTATTAGGACTAATAGCAAGAGCTTTCTCGAAATAGGAGTCGCTTTCGCGATGAGATTCTAATTGGTGGTAGGCCGCTGCCAATTGAACATAGAATTCAAACTGAAGTTGCGGATTATCGAAAACATAATTCACCCCAGACTCTAGCATTTCCAGCGCCTTTTGGTATTCTTCTCCTTCGTTAAAAGCAATACCGCCCAACAAATAGGGTAGCGGCTGATTGGGAAAGGAGAGGCTTGCTTCAGGCGCATCTTCCCGCAGGGCGTCAAACATGCGGTTTTGCATTTCGATAAGCAGGATTTGCTCCCAAACTGCAAATTGTTCCCCGTATTTAAGCGCTTTTTTATAGTAGGCGACTGCTTCGCGGTCTTTACCATCGCGACTCAAATAATCGCCGTACATGGCGTAAATACGAGGGTCCTCAGGTTCGAGGGCGATAATTTCATCTAAGATTTGGAAGGCCTCAATTCGTAGGAGGCTGTCGTTCTGTGAAGCCTCAAATAAACTGAGTAATACCGCAATTTTACGCTCCATGTCTAGCTCACGGCTAACCATGGCCTTTTTTAAATGATAAATACTTTGACTGTATTCCCCCTCAATGCGGTAATAGTTGGCAAGGTCAAGATGCGGACGAGGATCGGTACTATCAAGGGCAAGCATCGACTGGTACATTTCCATGGCCTTCTCGTTCTCGCCATTGGCCTGGTATAACTGACCTAAAGCCCCGCGATAGTCCAGCTTTCTTGGAAAGGCAGCAATGAGTTTTTTAAGCTCATTGGCCGCAGCCTCTAAATCGCCAAGTTCTAGATAAATACTCTTTTTTTGATTGGATATTTGCTCACTTAATCCAATTTCTTGCTCTACTAATTCTAATTGTTCCAGCGCTTTTTGCGGCTCTTCATCCTGATAATAGGCTTCTGCTAATTGAAAGCGCCATACGCTCTTTTCGTCCGAACGTTCAATGGTTTGAAGCAGGGCTTTTTGCAGGGCCTCTTGCTTATCGAATTGACGGTAAACCGCAAGCTTTAGTTTAAGATACCAACTGTTATCTGGATCTAGGGAATAGGCACGCTCTGCATGGAAAATTGACTTCTCTGGAGCTTCCTCGGCCGCGTATAATTGCGCTAGTTCATAGGAAATTGCCGCGTTTTTAGGGTCCTTCTTGTACAGGCTTTCGAAGATTACTAAGGCCTCCTCGGCATCACCTCGGTTTTTCGCATTCTGAGCCGCGAAAAACTGTTCATTAAAAAGCCGCAGCCTTTCTCCCTCAAGTTCTTTTTGAGCGGAAAGGCTGAAACTAATGATTAATAGGCCTATAAAGAGGCTTGTTTTATTCCAATACGCTGTAATCGCCAATAGAAATTTCCCTAAAGTTACCGTCAAATTTTGCCTTATTGCCAATCATGGAATTGCTTAGCTTGGCATTGCGCACCTCGCTATCTTCTTGAATGAGCACGTCCCTGAGGGTAGAATTATCCACTACGGTGTTGGCACCAACACTTACCCTTGGACCAATGGTGCTATTGCTAATTTTAGCGCCAGGGGCAATGTAACAAGGCGGGATGATTTTAGAGTTTTCGATCTGCGCCTCTGAACTAACCAAATCTTCTTCATCAGCGATAAAGCCCAAGATTTTACCATTAGTTTCTATGGTCACATTCTTATTTCCGCAATCCATCCATTCATTTACCGTACCGCTGGTAAACTTGGAGCCTTTGGCCTTCATGTTTTCTAAACCATTGGTAAGCTGGTACTCTCCTTTGTCTTTTATATCATTATCCAACAAATACTGAAGTTCCGACTTTAGGAAATCACCATCTTTAAAATAGTAGATTCCAATGATCGCTTCGTCCGAAACAAATTCTTCGGGCTTTTCTACGAAATCGGTAATTATGCCGTTGGCGTCTTTTTTTACCACCCCAAAGGCTTTAGGGTTTTCTACCCTTTTGGTCCATATAACACCATCATGCTCTACATCTAAGGTGAAATCGGCGCGAAATAGCGTATCGGCAAAAGCCACTACTACGGGTCCAGTTAAGGAGTCTTTGGCACACATTATAGCGTGTGCGGTGCCTAAGGGTTCGTCTTGGTAATAGATAGAGCCTTTGGCTCCTAAACCTTCGGCTACCTTTTTAAGGTGATCTTCAGTTTCTTTACCGAAATCGCCAATGATAAAAGCTATTTCATCAACAGCCTGACCGGCTACTTTAACAATATCTTCAACTAGACGCTGGACGATGGGTTTGCCAGCAATAGGAATTAAAGGTTTGGGAACAGTTAAGGTGTGTGGTCTGAGTCGGCTTCCCCGACCAGCCATGGGTACAATTATTTTCATGAGCGAAATGTGTATAAAACAATGTCTCTACAAATCTAAACAATGTCTGTTTTTAAACGGATTATCTAAACTTTAATTCAGTTTAATGCCTGCCGGTACTGCCAAAACCGCCTGCGCCTCTTTCGGTCTTGTCTAAATCATCAGTTTCTTCCCATTCGACTTGCAAATAATTGGCAATTACCAATTGCGCAATGCGTTCCCCTGGCTCAACGATCGCGTCTTCATTGCTAAGGTTTACCAAAATGACCCCTATTTCGCCACGGTAATCGGCGTCTATCGTACCTGGGCTATTTAAAACACTAAGGCCTTTTTTAAGTGCTAAACCGCTGCGCGGGCGCACTTGGGCTTCGGTACCCTCGGGCAGAGCGATATACAAACCAGTTTTTACCAATGCTCTTTCCAGTGGAGCTAAGCGAAGTGGCTCGGTAAGAACCGCCTGCAGGTCCATTCCAGCAGAATGCTTGGTCTTGTATTCGGGGAGCGGATAAGGGGAACGGTTAATTACAGCAACGTTATTCATCTCTTTATGAGTCCGTTTTTTAATTCTTTAGCTTCAAATATAATTAGGAGTCCAAGATAAACTCCGAAGATTATTAAGCCCGGGATTAAGGCGGCATCAAAAACATAGAAGCTGAGGTAGGCGCCTAAAGTTGATGCGATCAGATAAGCTCCGATTCTACCCAGGGGATATGGGGTGTGGGCGTGCTTTTGATTTAAATAGTAAGAGTAGGCGGTCATTGCCCCATAACTAATTAAGGTTGCCCAGGCAGCTCCTGCATATTGGTATCGGGGTACTAGAATTAGGTTTAGAATTATCGTAAAGGCTAATCCAAAAAAGGAAATATAGGCCCCCATATGAGTCTTGTTATCAAGCTTATACCAAATGTTGAGGTTAAAGTTTATCCCCAGAAGTAAATTGGCCAATAGTAAGATTGGCACTATGTGCCACCCTTCCCAATATTTAGGGTCAATAAAATGGGTCCACTTTAGTATTTCGGTGCCCGCTACAAGGCCTAAGAATATTAAACTTTGCACCATCACGAAATAGCGCATTACTCGAGCCATTTTGGTTTTAAACTCACCCTCGCCCGAGAAGAAGAAAGGCTCTGCAGCAAAGCGGAAAGCCTGAATGAATAGGACCATGAAGGTGGCAATTTTCATCATGGCGGCAAAGATTCCGGCTGAGTACAAATTCACTTCGTCAGGTAAAAGGTATTTCATGAATTGGTACTGAGCCTTCTCATTAGCAATACCCGCTAAAAAGCCTATTACCAGTGGACTTGAGTACACTAGCAGTTTCCGCATGAGTTTTTTATCCAGCGACCAGGAAATACTCAAAAACTCGGGGAGGAAGAAGATCATCATAAGGATATTCCCTAATAAGTTGGCAAGGAAGACGTATTCGACGCCCCAGTCCTCGCGGTAAATTTGACTCCATAAGGAATTAGCCGATGAGCCTTGAGCTAAATCGGGAAGGACTAAGAAAAAGAACAGGTTTAGTAGCACCATAAAGGCAATGGTGCTTAAGCGCACTAGTAGGAATCGGTAGGGGCGGTTGTCTGCCCTAAGCTTGGCAAAGGGAACCGCGGCCATCGCATCCATCGCAACAATCGCCAAGGTCCAAATAACTAGATGCGGCCGGTTGGGGTATTCAAGCCAAAGCGCAATGCTATCTATAAATAAGTAGCTTAAAACCAGTAAGCTGAGGCTGGTGAATATGGTAAGGATACTAGTGTGACTAAATACTTTTTTGGCCTCATGCTGAGGGTCGCGGTTAAAGCGAAAGTAGGCGGTTTCCATACCAAAAGTGAGGACTACCATTAAAAATGCGATGATCGAATAAAGATCACTTAGAACCCCATACTCTATTTGCTCAATGCGTGCCGTATGCAGCGGCGTTAAGGCAAAATTGAGCAAGCGCGCCAAAATGGTAGTGAGCCCGTAGATTACGGTTTGAGATGCTAAACTTTTAAGGGAGGACATGCTATTTATCTAATTCAAAAATACTAGAATGCCTTGTCCAGAGCTCTTGTAAATAATAGAGTTCTACACGATGGTATTAACAACGAAAGCCTAGGCATTTCCTTATATTTGAGGCCCTAAATAAATGATTTGATGAAGAAGATTTGGCTTTTCCTGCTTATAGGACCAATGGCTTTTGCCCAAACTCAGCCTTGTTACAATTTACCAGCGAATCTTACTGAATATATATTTAAAGACATCAACTACCTGGCTTCGGATGCATTAGAAGGACGCAAGCCTGGAAGCGAGGGGGCTTTATTGGCACGTGATTATATAGTGGAAACCTTTACAGATTTAGGTTTAAGTCCGGCCTTTAAAGACAGTTACTTCGAAGAATTCACAGTTCCCAACCGAGTAGATCGTAGTGCCGATGGCAATTACATGTTTTACAAGTCGGATGCTTTGAAACTGGATGAGGACTTTTACCCAGTGTACCTATCCGGTAACGGCCAGATAAAAGCTGAAACCGAGTATGTCTCTTTTGGCATAGAGAGTGCAAAATTGGATCGCGACGATATTGATGATGAGGATGTGCGTGATCAGATTGCGGTGATGGAATTAAGTTCTCCCGATGGAATTCACCCTCATTCCAAGTATAAGGACTGGCATGATTTGGCTAAGCGCATAAAATTGCTAAAAAGCAAAGGCGCCAAGGCGGTAATTTTAATTCATACTGAAGGTAACGCAAACCCGCCAGACTATAAATTTAAAAGTTTAGATGCCCTGGGTATACCAGTGGTTTATGTGCGCAATGAGAAAATTGCTAAAAAATTACGCCGTTCCAGAGAAGTAGAAATTTCGGTGAGTCTCAATGAGGTAAAAGACCAAGCCTTTAATGTGGCGGCACGCATCGATAATGGAGCGCGCAATACTATTATCATTGGTGCTCATTACGATCACTTAGGGATGGGAGGCGAAGGCAGCCGCTACCTTAATTCGGAGGAGCCAATGGTGCATAATGGCGCAGATGACAATGCCAGTGGAACCAGTGGCTTATTAACCATGGCACGCTTTTTAGCTAGTTCCGAAGATAAAGACCTTCGCAAGTTTAATTATTTATTTATCGCCTTTTCGGCAGAGGAGATGGGTCTTCTAGGGTCTAAGCATTTTGTAAAAGGCATGGAGCGCTTCGATCAAAAGTGGCTCTACATGTTAAACATGGATATGATTGGCCGTATGGAGGAATCTACTTTAGCCTTAAGTGGCGTTGGTACTTCGCCAATGTGGGCCGATATCCTTGCCTCTCTAAATTGCGGCATAGAAGTAAAAATGAGTGAAAGTGGAGTAGGCCCTAGTGATCATACCAGTTTTTATTACCAGGACATTCCAGTATTACATTTCTTTACCGGTACCCATGCCGATTACCACAAGCCTAGTGACGATGTTGAGAAAATCAATTTCGATGGTATTTTCAGAACGCTATGCTATTTAACTTCCATTATTCGCAATACCCCAGCGGTAGAGGACTTCCCATTTTCAGCCACTAAGGTGGAAAGTACCAAGGCGCCTAAGTTCTCGGTAACCTTGGGGGTGATGCCCGACTACCTATACAATGGTAATGGTATGAAGTTAGACGGAGTGAGTCCCGATAAGCCGGCGTCTAAAGCCGGTTTAAAGGCCGGAGATATTATTACTCAGTTAGGTGAGGTTCAGGTGAGTAACATGCAGACTTATATGGAGGCCTTAGCTCAATTTAAGGCCGGTGATAAAGCAGACTTGCTTTATCAAAGAGACGGAAAAACCCTTCGTGCCCAAATTCAATTTTAGCATGAATATAGCTGTAATAGGAGGAGGCTCTTGGGCCACGGCAATCGTAAAAATGCTAACCGAGAGCAACGATTATGTAGGCTGGTGGATGCGCGATGAAGAAAATGTCCTTCATATAAAGCGCTATCACAATAACCGACGCTATTTAACCGGTGTGGAGCTGCAAACCGAGAAAATTGCCATTAGCACCGATTTAGACCACATAGTTTCGGAGGCCCATTGCTTAATTGTGGCAATACCCAGTGCCTTCTTAAAAGCCTCTTTAAAACACTTAAGCATTAGTCTGGAAGGCAAGTATATTTTTAGTGCCATTAAGGGAATTGTGCCCGATGAAAACCTAATTGTAGGGGAGTTCTTTCATCAGAACTACCAGGTGCCTCTCGATAAAATAGGCGTAATAACTGGACCCTGCCACGCCGAAGAGGTGGCTCTAGAGCGCTTGAGCTATTTAACGGTAGCCGCACTCGATTCCGACTTAGCCGATAAAGTGGCCAAAAGGATAAGTTGCGATTACATAAAGGTATGTACCTCCGATGATATTTACGGTACCGAGTACGCGGCGGTCTTAAAGAATATTTACGCCCTTGCCGCGGGTATTTGCCATGGTTTGGGTTACGGTGATAACTTCCAGGCGGTATTGGTAAGCAATGCTATTCGCGAGATGAAGCGCTTTATGAAGGTGGTTCATCCGATTAAACGTGATATAAATGATTCGGCGTATTTAGGTGACTTGCTGGTGACCGCCTACTCACAGTTTTCACGAAATCGAACCTTTGGCAATATGATCGGTAAAGGCTACACCATTAAAAGTGCGATGCTGGAAATGAATATGGTGGCCGAAGGTTATTATGCCGCCAAGTTGATTCGAGAAGTACGGAAGGAGAAAGAGGTGAAAATGCCCATTGCCGATGCTGTTTACAAGATACTATACAAGGATAGAAACCCTAAAAAGGTAATGGCCAAGCTCACCGGTAAATTGGATTAGAAATAAAAAGACCTGTCCGGGGAGGACAGGCCTTGGGGGAGAGAATAAAAAACCATTGTTTTTTTCGAACAACAATCTAAACTAGTAAATTATTCTCAAGAAATCAAGTTAATACTCTCGCTTAAAGGAGCTTGGGTGCTAGCCTTAATGCTTAAATACCTTAAATGACTAAGGAAAATTCATTCATCCCCTTACAAATTAAGGAGCGCTTTTCTGCCTCAGAATTAGCCCAAGAGTCCAAAGCTCTAAAAGAGAATTACCTCTTACGTAGGAGTTGTCGCCATTTTTCTGAGCAGCAAGTTGATCAAGCCGTAATAGAGAACCTTATAAGTATCGCTTCTTCCGCTCCTAGCGGCGCCAATAAGCAGCCTTGGCACTTTGTAGCCATATCAGACCCCGAGCTTAAAGCCGAAATTCGAAAAGCGGCTGAGGCCGAAGAGAAACTATTTTATGAAGAGCGTGCGCCTCAAGAGTGGCTTAATGACTTGGCTCCCTTGGGAACCGACTGGCAGAAAGAGTTTTTAAGTACCGCGCCCTGGTTGATCGTGGTTTTTAAAGAAATCTACGGAAAGGATGAAAGCGGTGAAAAGAACAAGCATTACTATGTGAATGAGTCAGTGGGTATTGCCTCTGGCTTTTTAATATCGGCTATCCATCAATTAGGATTGGTTACCCTTACCCACACCCCTAGTCCGATGAATTTTCTATCGAAGATTCTGGGGCGTCCCGAAAATGAAAAACCCTTTTTATTGTTACCGGTTGGGTACCCGGCCGAATCTGCAATGGTTCCTAATATTAGCAAAAAGGACTTATCCGAAAATTGTACCTTTTTAACCGCTAAACGCTAACCATGCAATTTCCACGCTTAACCAGGCCGGGGCTTTCCCTAAATCTAGATTATCTCTTTTTATGCCTTATTGCTGTGGCTTCATTGATTGGTATAAACCAGTATCATTATGGCATGTGGAATCAGTTTGTTTCCTTGCCATGGCTCTATGATTTATTAGATCCGAGCCTCTTTCCCAATGATATGCTAGTTGAGCAGCGGAGTGCCTCGCCCAGTTTCTTTCTAAATATAATTGCCTGGTTTAGCGCCTTCTTTGGACTTAGTATCGCCAGGGCGCATTTTATACTGTACATTCTGTTTTTAATTCCTACCATTTTTAGCTTTTACGCATTGGGGAAGAGTTTTTTCCAGAATTCAAAGGCGGGAATTATGGCGGCGGTATTGATGAGCTTTGCCTTTCCGGTTATTGGCGATGTGCAAAGTTGGGATAGCCTGCTTATGGAACGAACCATGGCTTTGCCATTCCTTCTTTTTGCTTTAAGCGCTTTTATTAGGGATCGCTATTGGATAATGACTTTGTTATTGGGAGTGGCTTTTAACTTACATCCCCTTTCGGCTATTTACCTAAGCTTTCCTTTGGCTTGCGCCCTCTTTTACAAAGAAGGCTTTAAATGGTCCTATTTGCGCTATGGGCTGGCTTTCTTAATATTAGCAGGCCCGGTGCTTTATTTAAGGTCTCAGAGTTCTTCGGGGGAGTCTTTATTTGCTTTTGGAGAAATTTGGATGGAGGCCATGAGGTTACGCAATGCGCATCATGCATTTCCCTCGGCCTATCCCTTATTCATTTGGCTTAAATCAGCCGCTATCTTAATTCTATTCTTAGTCCTAAGTCATTTCGGACCGTGGACAAAAAAGCTAAGGCGGAGTCTTTATGGTTTTGGTAGCGGCATTCTTTTGCTGTTGCTGATGGGGACCATCTTTACTGAATGGTATCCAGTGAAAATCATTATTCAATTGCAGTTTTTCCGATCCTTCCTCTTTTTAATTTTCATCAGTTTGGCGATGTGGTCGGCCGTGATTTTTGAAAAGGCGCGCCCCTGGTACTATCTGCTTTTTGCTTTCATCGTACTGCAGTTCGTGGGGGCAGACCTCGCTAAGTTAGCGGGACTCCTTCTGTGTGGGGTATTCACTTGGTTTATTCTAACTTTTAATCATCATAAAGTTTGGAGCTTGACCCTAATAGCGGGCCTTTTTCTGGCCTTGGGGGCTGGAGCCTTTTACATGAGGGGGGGGCTTAAAATTGACCGGGGCATTCAGTCACAGGAATGGTATGATCTACAAGATTGGTTTGCCGAAAAAAGCGCGAAAGACGCGATGGTTATTGTGCCTCCCACAGAGTTGGGCTTTCGAGTAAGGGCTAAAAGAAGTTCTTATGGTGATTGGTTTGATGGTACCAAGGCCTTTTTTAGTGAGGAATATGCCCGGTATTGGCTCGACCACATGTATAGTTTAGACGCTTATAAGCCTTCTAATTTGAAAGAGTCATACAATGGCCTTCTTTTAGAGCACGTCTCGCGATTGGGAGAGCAATTAGCCGCTAAACATTCGGAAGTTTACATTATTCGATATGCCGATAGCGAAGCCTATCCCTTGGCGGAGAGCTTTTGGAACGATCGCTATAGGGTGTACCGGCTTTACCCTTAATACACATTGTCGCTGTCTGGGCAGTCGATGGCTAAGGTGTAGGCAAAGCCGTAGATATTCCTAAATCGGAGTACAGCTTTATCGCAAGAAGAATGCTGTTCATTACCAAGCTCCCTGCAATAATAACGCACACTGCGACTGTTAAGGTTCTCCCAGCTTTGATCAAACTTATCCCAGGTATTTATTAGGCTATCGGCTTGATAAAACCAGACTTTCTCCAGACGTAGAGGAGAGAGGATAGGCCTTTGGTCGCGGCTATAAAGGGAAACCACCCCATAGGATTTACCATTACCACCAGGCATCTTATTGTTAATGATGTTACAACCAATTTGCCAGTTTTTACCTAAAATTTTTGCCTCCTCTGTAAGTTTGTATTGGCCTGGGCGGGGCCTACCAATACCGCATGAGCTAAGTGCTAATAATAGAACAAGAATTCTTTTCATTTCAGTTGACTTAAGGCAATGCTCATTCTTTGTCTCGAAAAGGACTCACCTTCACCACCGGGGAAAAGCACCAGGCTATCCGCCGAAAGGCAATAGGGGATTAAATCCGAGTCGCCCCAAACATAAGAGGCTTCATTGAACTGCCTATTTTGGGGGTCATTGGCAGCCCAAGTCTTTAATTTTGATTGCATTTCTTGCCACTCCGATTCACTTAAAGCCAATTCCAAGGGATAGAAATAACCCTCAGGAAACTTTATGGTAATGGGATAATAGGTGGTCCATACGCTACTAGTGCTGGTATCAAGTTTATCGCTTCGAAGTTCAATACTTAGCAGGGTGTCGAGGTGACTATGGACCCTGTAGGAGCTTTTAATAGAGCTCGGAATACTATCCTTTAAGCAAGCCGCACTAGCTTTAAACAAACCGGTAGCTTCCCTTAAATAGCGGTTAATACCTTCTTGAATAAGACTATCTTCTAGGGCACTAATTTGAGGGTAGTGATGCTCAATCTTACAATGGGGCTCATCCATTAAAAGTAAATCCTGGCCTTCGAGATTGTAATGTGGCTTTTGCTGGCAAGCCATGGCAATAAGGCCGATTAGGAAAAAGGAAATTTTCTTAGGCATGCCTAAAGGTACTAAAAGGACCACTTCAAGCGCACAAAGAAATTATTGCTAAGCCATTGTAATTCTTGATTTTCCCTAGCGTTTTCGGTTAGGAAGACTTGAGCGGCTAGCAATAAGTCGAGGTTGGTGCCTAGGCTATAACTGAGACTGGGGAAAAGAATAAGGTTTTGATTTTCCGGCGCATACATAAAGGTTAAGGAGCCATTGAAAATGGGGCTGAAGGCAAAATTGCTATTGAGGGCAATGGTGTGGGCAAAGGGAAAGGGGTTTTTCGGACTTAAAACCACCCCTTGATTGAAGCTATTAAACTCTCCGATACCGGTGAATGCCTGCTCGGCATTGAGTAAATAGGAAGCAGAGATATATAGACCATTACTAAAGACATAATCTAGGGCCGTGCTAAACACAAAATTGTTGTACTCATCAATTGCCTTTCCGGTTGCGATAATACTTGATTGCGCTTGCCCGAGGCCCCAATAATAATTAGCCTCACCTTTAAAGCCGAGCTGCCAAATATTGCCGGCCCAGCCTCCTCCTAGGCTTATATTATTCCGGTAAAAAGCGCCGATTATTTGAAAGTCGTAGCTAAACTGGGTGTTTTTATAGAGTAAGGCCGCGGTGCTTTCCTTGATTTGCTCCGCTGGAGCAATAGCCAGCTCCCAAGTACTGGTAAAACTTGGGAAATACTGTAGTCGCAGGGCATCGCTGCCCGGTCTTTCCTCGTAATCAAAATCAAAGAAATTATACTGATTTAAGATATCATTGGGGTTCCAGATGGTGTTTATCCCCCAATTAATCCGTTGCCGGCCAAGTCGGAGTCCGAACTTCTCGCCCTGGTATTGAAACCAAAGCCGGTCAATTATAGTGTGAAGTACCACTTCATCGTTGCGCCAGTATAGCATGCTAAGGTCTACCAATCCTGGATCTGCGTCTAAAATGTCTAAGAAAAGGTCGCCGCTTTTAAGTTGACTCCCATTAAAAAGGCGGTTACGCATGCCAATGCCCATTGACCAAGCACCGTGGTAGAGTTTAAAGTCGAAACGATTATGCAATTGTTGATCAAAACTTTGCAGCTCTAAGTTAGCAGAGATATTGGGGTCGAAAAAAGCATCATTCACTTTGCCATAGGCGCCAAAATACTTGAGATAGCCCTGCAGCTCGTAATCCCATTCGGACCCTTCTTGACCTTGAAGCCTCAAAGCAGCGAATATTAAAAGCACTATGAGCCTTCTAAGCCTCATTTCTTGGTATCGCTTTTTATTTTTCCGTCCTCAACATAAACCAAGCGTTGCGCTCGGTCAATCACCCGCTGATCATGGGTAGAGAATAAAAAAGTAATACCTTCTTCCTGATTGAGTTTGTGCATTATATCGAGAAGGTCCTCGGTGCTTTTCGAATCGAGGTTGGCGGTCGGCTCATCGGCCAAAACAAAGCTAGGTTTAGAAGCTAGAGCTCTTGCCACCGCGACTCTTTGCTGCTGCCCGCCACTTAATTCATTCGGCCTTTTATGTGCCTGTTGTTCGAGGCCAACGGCTTTTAAAAGCTCGAGAGCTCTCTTGCTGCGCTCCTTAGCACTCTTACCCTGCAATTGCATGATAAACTCCACATTCTCCTTGGCGCTAAGCACAGGAATCAGATTGTAAGCTTGGAATACGAATCCAATATGACGAAGTCTAAAATTGATGAGTTCGTTATCGCTTAGCTCGTGGATTTCTTTTTGGTCTACAATTACTTCGCCCTGGCTAGGATTGTCAAGTCCGCCGATAAGGTTAAGGAGCGTAGTTTTCCCCGAACCAGAAGGACCTATAATAGCGGTGAACTCCCCTTCTTCAACCGAAAGGTTTATTCCATCTACGGCACGAATGATGCTATCTCCATCCTGGTAATCGCGGTGTAAGTTTGTAGTTTCTATAATAGCCATAATAAATGCTTTAGATGGTTCTGATGGTTTCGATGGGGTTTAATTTAAGAGCATGACGGGCCGGGTATATGGAGGCCAGAAGGGTCATGATAAAGACAATGGCTGCGGTACCAAAATAGAAGCTGCTGGGTACGCTCGGATAAATTATAGTTCCTATGCCATAGCTGGCTAAGCCATCACTGAAAACCTCTAAAGATAAGCCACTAAGCTTGCCTTGCTCTACCGAAAAGTAGCCTAGAATTATTCCCAAAGGGCCGCCAATTAATGATAGGTAGAGGGTTTCAATAATGATCATGCTAAAAACTCGGCCTTTGCTCATTCCTACGCACATAAGAACTCCGAGTTCTTTGCGCCTTTCAAGAACAGCCATAAGCATAGTGTTTATGATGCCGAAGGAAAGGGCCAGCATAATAATTCCGATAATGATAAAGAGCATTTGGGTCATGATGGAGTCACTGTAAGCAAGTTCCGGCGCTAAGTCCTTCCAGCTTTCCACCAATTGATTGGGATACTGACCTTGTAACCAGGTTTTAAGACTATCGGAATCCGCTTCGTTTTCTGCAAAAGCCGCGATCTCGTGGTAGTCCTCAGCGCCAATGCCCAGTAATTCCTGAAGGTCATTTGCGCGTACATATACCTTCATTTTTTCGATGGTGGAGGATACTTCCGTATATATCCCCTTTACTTTAAAAGAAGCCGAAACAAGATCATTGTTGGCGTTGCTAAAGTTTAAGATAACCTTTGAGCCAGGCTTTACTTCCAGCTTTTCGGCCAAAGCAGCCCCAATGAGAATGGGGTTACGACCTTTTTTACTGAAGTACTTACCACTGCTGTCAATTTTTGCCGCTAAACCGGTTAGCTTGTTTTCTGCCTCTGCTTCGATGCCATAGATCTGGACGCCGCCGCTGTAGTGGGCCGTGGCCGCCATTCCGTTGGCAATCACTCTCGGAGCTACTGCTGCTATTTCAGTTTTACTGCTTAGGGAGCTTAAAATGGCTTTGGCTTCAGAAAGCAGATATTCTACTTCCATCTGGTCTTTCCACTCCGCTTTGTGCACCTGGATATGAGAGAACTGGTTCTTTAAAAGCGCGTCTTTCCGTTGATCGTTCAGTCCGAAGCTGAAGGCGCTCACAAAAATACCAGCCCAAATTCCTAGCATAATGGAAATAATTACCACGGAACTGCGGAGCTTATTGCGCCAAATATTGCGCCAAGCAATGTTAAATAGAGTTTTCATCGACGCATGGCTTTAACAGGTGATAATCGGTAAATACTAAATACAGCGTAGAGACCTAAAATCATACTTATTACTAATACCACTAGGCCATGAGTAAGCCATATAGAGGGATCTACACTGAAGGGAATGATGGGCTCCATGCCGTACTCCTCGGTCATTTTCTCCATTTCACCACTAAGCTGAATAGGGTTTAGGTGGTAATACCAAGAGATAGGTAAAGAAAGGATACTACCTAGTAAAATGCCCAATAGAGATAAGAAACTGGTTTCCATAAAGGTAGTGACCGCCAAACGGGCGCGGTTCATCCCTATCGAAATGAGGATGCCAAATTCTGGTCGGCGCTCAGCGCTTAGCATTAGGATGGTTCCGAAAATACCAAAGCCAATCACTAAATAAAGGATGAATAGGATGGCCAAGCCTCCGGCGCTATCGGCCTCCATGGCTTGTATTAGTTCGGGCATCATCTCTCGCCAGGTAAGGATTTCACTACCCTCGCTAAGCTTGGCACTCAATTCAGTCTTTAATGCAGCTAGCTTATCCGTAGATTTTGGAATTAGTACTAGGCCGGTATACTGACCAAAGGCTCCGGTTAGTTCTTGCATTTGCTCAAGGCCGATAAAAACGGTTGATTTATTGGCATCAGGATTCGGTAATTTGGCAAGGCCAATAACGGGATATTTGCCATTGGCACTCATGCCGTGGTAACCCTGACCAATAATAACGAGCGTGTCGCCTATAGAAAGACCAAGGTTTTCAGCCAACTTTTTAGCTAAGACCACTCCATTTTCTCCCTTTGCAGGTAGGTGTCCGCTTTCTATTTTATCAGCTAAGCCGAAGTATAGGCTTTCTTTATCTGCTTCAATTCCACGAATTAAGCCAGGCCTAGTATCGCTATGGTCAGAGGCCAGCAGAGCGAAGCTCTCTAAGCGCGGCACAAGATCAATTACCTCGGGGTGATTTTCAATTTTAGCAAGGTCTTCCTCATTAGGGCTAAAACTTCTCTCCAGACTTTGTTTTTCCCAATAGCCTTCACCTTGCCATTGCAGGTAACCGGTGGTGGCGTTAATTACACTGGAATAGGCTTGGTCGTAAGTGCCCAATTGCATACTCCGCATTACCAGGGCAAAGAAGAGCGCAAAGCTCACAGAAGCCATGGTAATTATACTGCGGCGCTTGTTTCTCCAAACATTGCGCCAGGCCATTTTAAATAACATTAGCGGATGCGTTTCATGTACTGGGTGGTGAAATACTCACGTGGAATATTCACTTTAAAGTCTAGGCTTTGATAGCGCATTATGGTCTTATGCCCCTCCTTATTCACTGGGGTCATAATTAGCACCGAAGCCAGCATTTTCCCGCCAAGCTCTTTGATTTCCTTGGCTTCCATTACATTGACTAAATCGAGTTCCTCATCGTAAAACTCGGTGCGTAGGTGTATAAATTCTTTCTTATCAATATGTAAAACGACTTTGCCCCAAACCACGGCGGCATTTTCCTTAGGAAGAAGTTCAATTTTATAAGCCTTACGCCCATCGATTTCCACTTCTTCGATATATTTATGGCTGTAGTCGCGCACTAATGATGATTCATTTACTAAGTCATCGTTGGTGAAATCAGAACCCATCCAGCTTTGCGACATCATGCTTGGCGGAAGCTTAATATTTCGTTCGATACTGGGGATCCAATTGTAAATTTCTTTGTCCTTTTTTAGAAATACCGTACCCTTATCTCGGGCCGGCTGGGTAATTAAGACTAATGAATTCTTGCTTCCCCTTGACCAAGATTTTAAGGCGATGGTACGTTCCCATCTAGGTCTTACAATGGTCATGGACATTTCCGCATAGCTTTGCTCACCCCTTAATTTGTCCTCGGCTTTTTGAACGATTTCCAATGCATCTTGGGCGGTAATAGTGAGGGAAATTCCCATTAGGAAGCTTAGCACCAAGCTTTTCATAATTGATATTTTTTTAGGATTTTTTGTTTCATTCTTTCCAGAGGATAGTCTGCATTCATAGCAAGGTAACCTATACCAGTCCCATCTAAAAGGGCGCCAAAGGCATAAGCTTCGGCGAGGGGATCATCATAGCCGAGCTCCTTAAAAATTTCCTCGTATTGCTTTAAGCCATGCAGTTTTTGGAATTTAACCTTTTCCTCTACAAGATGCATCACCTCCGGCTGTAAGGCTAAGGCAGTCATAAAACGCACGGTATCGGTATTTTTTTGGAAATACTCGAAGCTCATTTCCACGACATAGCGCAGCTGCTCCTTGGCGCCCATGTCTTTTACGGCTTCCTCAATACCCTGGCCCACCGCGAATAACATATCGATAATCCCCTGTAGGATTTCTTCCTTGGAATTGAAATAATGATAGCTGAGACCTTTAGAAATACCCGCCTCCTTGGCGATATAGCTCATGCTCGCAGAGCTATAACCCTTTTCAGCGAAAGCTTTGAAAGCGGCCAATAGAATTTGTTGGCGCGTTTCTTCTCGTAGGGCACGATTTTGGGCTTGCGTACGCGGACTCATAGTTTTTAATTGAACGACTGGTCAAAGGTACGGTAAAAAATTTTAATTGAACAGATGGTCAATTAAAATTAAAACCAAAACCCTAATCTGATGTATGCGTAGATATCGCGATGGTTGGTGCTGCCTGCGAGGTTAAACTCGAGCGGACCAAGGATACTGTTATAGGTGTAGCCAAGACTATAGCCATCTAATAGAATATCGGAAATAAACAATGCATTTAGGGTAGGCTCCATTTTCCCAAAGTTAGCTTTAAGCTGAAGGTAATGGTTCTTATAAACCTCGTAGTTTAGGTCGGCCCGCAACATTAAAGCATTGCGACCGATTAACTCCATAAAGCGATAACCAATAAAGGGCTGGATATAGTTGATATATGCCTGACCCATACTACCAAAGTGAATTTGATAAGGCCTGGCAAGGTTAGGCCCAATTGTGGTGGCTCCGTAAAAACGGCTTATCAAGGTCCACCTGGAGTTAAAACTAATGGCCTGCCGGTAGCTTAAATCAAAAACGGAACTAGGTTCTAAAAAGGTTTCAAAGCCCTGTCTTTCGGCAATAATGCGGTATTGAGCATTTAGCTGAAAGCCGTGCTTAGGGAAATTAGCGTCATCGAAAGAGTCGAAGTCGAGGTAAGCATAGTAGTTTATAAAGCCCTGGTGAAGTTCTTCGGTCTGACTCGTTTCAAAATCCTCGGTGATATCTACATCTTCAATTTGAATTCCCCCTCCCAGAGCATAGGCGTCCCTTATAGTGGACTGCAGAAATAAGTCAAGGGAGTAATCCTGATATATTTTTTCATTAATGGCAAAACGGTTTCTAAAGTTTTGATAGCGAAAACGATAACTACGGAGTCTTATGCCCAAGGTGGGGATAAAACCTCGATCAACGAAATAGTTTAATTCTCCACGGGGCATCTCCCCCAGGGCTAGGTCTACGCTCAAGCGCGAGTTCTTAAAGAGGAGCTTGCGGTTGGTGTAATTAAGCAATAAGGCTGCGCCAAAATCGTCGCTGTAATTCAGCCCCAGCTTAAAGCTTTGGTAATAATCCTGCTCCTTTAAGTTAATACGGAGCGTATAACCCGAATCGGCCTTGGCAATGGTATAGTCTACTGTTTCAAAATAGCGTGAGCCATAGAGTTGATCTAGACCAGCCTCCAGTTTCTCTAATTTACAGGGGCGACCTTCCTTAAGTCTAAGCTTGCCAAGTACATAGTTCCGGGTTAAACTTTTAAGACCATTTACTTCTATTTTTTGGACATAAAACTCACGTTTTGGGGTGGCTTTGTCCTTTAACTCAGCTTTAATTGGATCCGCGGCAGCGAGCTCCACTAAAGCGTCCCAATGCTTACGTGCTTCCCGCTCACCTTCTGCCACAATGCTGTCAAATAGTTCGAAGCTATTAATTCCCGCTGCCGGAATTTTCGGGGTAATCCAAATATCGGTTAATGCCTCGGAGTCGCCTTTATTTCTGGAGTTTAAGAAGGCGGTGGTTTGCTCCAAGACCCGAATTACGCTATTTAATTCTTCACGTTCGTTGAGGTAATCCTGCATGTCTACGCCAATGACTACGTCCACATCCTTCTCACGCATAATTTTCACCGGATAGTTTAACACTACTCCTCCGTCGATGTAAAGACTATCGTCTATTTCGTAAGGCGTGAATAAACTTGGAAAGGCAGAACTAGCTCTTAAAGCATCGATTAAGCGCCCTTCTTCAAAGACCTTGGCTTTACCGGTTTCTAAATTTGTCGCCAAGCAATAGAAGGGAATTGGTAATTCTTTAAAGCTTTGGTAGGGATATGACTGCTGCGTAATAGAGCTAAGCTCTTTTAAAATGTATTGGGCATAATTTATTCCTTGTGGTACTTCTATTCCGTTCTTGGTAAGGGGAAAGCTCAGGAAATAACGGTCATCCGCTTTACGATCAAAAAAGCTTAGACGGTTTCTCGGAACTTCATTCGCCATTAAGGCATCCCAGTTCACCTGGCGCAGATATCCTTCAATTTCATTAGCACTGTAGCCCAGGCTGTACATGGCGCCGATGATTGCGCCCATAGAAGTTCCCCCAATGTAGTCGAGCTTGATGCCGGCCTCTTCTATTACTTTAAGGGCACCAATTTGAGCCATACACTTTGCGCCCCCACCACTTAGTACTAAACCAAACTTGAGATCTTTTTTAGCCTGGCCAGCTAGCAGAGCGGGAATAAGGGTTACTATGAGAAGAAAGCGCTTCATTTTTCAGGTTTAGCGGCGAAGTGTTGATGCACCAATTTAGCACGATTTTTACCAATTACGGTCTCTAATTCAGTCAAGTTGGCGCCTTTAACTTTTTTAACACTCTTGAAGTGTTTAAGCAACAGCTTTATTGTTTCGTCACCGACCCCTTTAATATCATTAAGCTCGGTTTTAAAAGTGCTCTTGGAGCGTCGATTGCGATGATGCGTAATACCAAAGCGGTGAGCCTCATCCCTCAGGCGCTGAATCACCTTTAAGGTTTCTGAGCGTTTGTCGAGGTATAGAGGGTATTTGTCACCCGGGAAATACAGCTCCTCTAAACGCTTGGCAATACCTAAAATGGCAATTTTACCGCGCAGGTCAAGTTCCTCTAGTGCTTTTAGGGCGGCGCCAAGCTGACCCTTACCTCCGTCGATTACAATTAACTGCGGCAAGGCCTCGTCTTCATCTAATAAACGCCGATAACGTCTAAAAACAGCCTCGTACATACTGGCAAAATCATCGGGCCCTTCAACCGTTTTAATGTTAAAGTGACGATAGTCTTTTTTACTGGGCTTCCCCTCTTTAAAAACCACGCAGGCCGATACCGGATTGGTCCCTTGGATATTAGAATTATCGAAACACTCGATATGGCGCGGCTCTTCCTTTAGGCGCAGGTCCTGCTGCATTTGCTTCATCAAACGCTTGGTATGCCGATCGGGGTCAACAATTTGAATGTTCTTGAGTTTTTCCAGCCTAAAGTAGCGGCCATTCTTAAGCGATAATTCAATCAGTTGCTTTTTATCCCCCCTTTGGGGTACGTGAAAATGAACTTCGGGAATTTCAAGCTCTATTTCATGCGACAGATAAACCTCGGTGGAATTAGATTTAAAACGCTGTCTTATTTCTGGCAATGCCAGTTCCAGCAGTTGGGCATCACTCTCATCTAGCTTTTTCTTAAGTTCTATAGTATGAGACTGCAAAACCGCCCCGTCCATTATCTTCAGGAAGTTTACATAAGCATACTCGGCATCGCTAAAAATGCTGAAAACGTCTACATTACTAATGCTGGGGTTTACCACCGTGCTCTTTGCTTGGTAGCGATCTACAATCTCATATTTCTCCTTTAAAGCCTGCGCTTCTTCAAAGCGTAAGTCGGAAGCGGCTTTTTGCATTTGCTGCTCCAACATTTTCTTTACACTATTAAGGTGTCCCTTGATGAGGGCCCGGGCTGCCTCTACGTCTTTAAGGTAGTCTTCCTCCGCTTGCATTCCTTCGCAGGGCCCTTTGCAATTGCCGATATGGTATTCGAGGCATACCCGGTATTTTCCCGATTCAATATTAGCCGGACTTAGATTAAGCTTGCAAGTACGCAGGGTATAGAGCTGCCTAATTAGGCCAAGCACCGTTTTCATAACCTTTACCGAAGCATAGGGGCCAAAGTATTCCGAGCCATCCTTTACTGGATTGCGGGTGGGGAAAATACGCGGGAAGGGCTCTTTCTTAATACAGATCCAGGGATAGGTTTTATCGTCTTTAAGGTTGATGTTGTATCGAGGTTGATACTCCTTAATTAGGTTGTTTTCAAGCAATAGCGCATCAAACTCCGTTTCCGTGATTATGGTTTTGATATCCGCAATTTTGCTCACCATTACACGAATTCGAGCGCTATCATGACCTTTAGTGAAATAGCTGGAAACCCTTTTTTTAAGATCTTTGGCTTTGCCTATATAAAGGATCTTACCATTTTTGTCGAGATGCTGATAAATCCCCGGTTTATGGGGAAGGGTCTTAAGAATATTAGCGATCTTTTCCGCAGGCATGTAACAAAAATAGAAATCCTAAAGCCTTATTCATGCAAGTTGTTTGTGCAGTTATCACCAATTCGGAAGGAAAGATTTTCGCCGCGAGGCGCGCGGAGGGTAAAAGCTTCGAGGGTTATTGGGAGTTCCCAGGGGGTAAAGTGGAGGAAGGCGAGGAAGCTGATCAGGCTTTAGCCCGAGAGCTGGAAGAGGAATTGGGTTTAAGTCTAATGATTGGTGCTTCGATACACAAATTAGCTTGGGAGAATAAAAGCGGTGCTTTTGAACTCGAAGCTTTTCATATTAGTGATGAATTAGCGGGACTAAAACTGCAAGATCACGATAAGTACGATTGGTTTAGCATTGAAGAGCTCTTAGGTATAGAGCTAATGGTCGCCGATATCGCTTTACTTTCCCACATTGAGAAATTCCTTGGCGCTTAATCTCCGAATAAGCGGAGCCCTTCTTGCAGATAAACGTAGAAATCGCGCGGATGGTGATTTACATTTTCTAGACGCTCATGCCCCAGTCGCACTAAAACCAAATCTTGGGAAGGAATAACCATTATGTATTGGCCATTAATGCCCCGCATATAGAAACATTTTTCGCCCGTACTTTCTGTCTCAATCCAAAAAGAGCGACCGTAAAAGTCGACTAGCTTAGCGGCTGATGCGTCTTTTACATATGCACTATCCAGTATTTGTTGGCCATCCCAGTTTCCAAAGTTCAGAAGAAGTTTACCGAAACGTGCGAAATCGCGGGCATTGCTATTAAAGCAACAATAGGCTAGCTCCTTGCCCTTATCGTCATCCAGTTGCCAAAATGCCTCATGTTCTGCACCCAATGGTTTCCATAGCCACTCAGAGGCAAGCTCAGCTAAAGATTTACCCGTTGCCTCGCGTAGGCATAGGCCTAAAATTTGGGTAGCTCCACTTTGATACTCGTACTGGCTTCCAGGCTTAATGCTTACCTGTACATGCTCCAAAACAGTCTCTTCAATATCGTCTCCATAATAAGCTCTTGCCGTTATATCGAAGGGATTAGTGTAGTGTTCATTCCAATCCAGACCAGCGGTCATGTCCGAACACTGACCAATATTTAGCTCAGCCGCAAAGGGCCCTTTTAATTCGGGAAGGTAGTTTTGCACTTTGTCTTCCCAAGAGTTAAAGATTCCTTTTTGAATGGCAATTTGCGCCAGCATGCTCGTGATGCTTTTGGCCATCGAAAAACTATTGCTATGGGAACTATCGGAACCAAAGCCCCAGTAGCTTTCGCTGATGATGCTGTCTCTTTTAATGGCCAAGAAAGCGATGCTTCTGGTTTTTTCTAAATAGTGTTTAAGACTATCACTTAAGGGTATGCTATTATAGTTCTTAGCTAATGCCCAAGCTTGTCCCTCTCCGGCGGGAATAGATCGGGTATCAAAGAATTGCGCATCATCAATGGTGGCTGACTTTTCACCATGTAAATAAGTGGCATAAAGTCCTTTAAATAGATAGTCGTTTCCGCTAAGCCAAAGGCCTAAGCTGGCTAAAACAACTAAGGCTACTAGGCCTAAAAAGAAGCGGTAGATAAATTTTAGCATAACAAATCTCTAAGCAACTAAGTTAGAGATTCTGAAGCAATAAGTTCTACGGAAAAAACCTCTTGGAAATAGCGCTTTGCTTTGGCCTCTACTTCAGCAATATCAACTTCTCGGCCCAATTCTTTTGCTAAGGAAGTAACTTCCTTGTCGGCGATACCACAAGGAACGATATAATTGAAGTAATTAAGGTCGGTGTTTACATTAAAGGCCCAACCATGCATGGTAACCCAACGGCTCGCTCGTACCCCTAAAGCACATATTTTACGAGCATTAGGACTGCCAACATCTAACCAAACGCCAGTTTCCCCAGGAGATCGCTCACCTTTTAGGCCGTAATCGGACATAACTTTGATAAAAACCTCTTCTAGGAAACGCAGGTATTTATGAATATCAGGGAAAAAGTGGTCAAGGTCTAAAATAGGATAACCCACTAATTGGCCCGGACCATGGTAGGTAATATCACCGCCTCGATTAATCTTATAATAGCTGGCTTGCACCTCTTTGAGCTTTTGCTCTGAGATGAGTAGATGCTCTCTTTTACCGCTTTTTCCAAGGGTATAAACATGAGGGTGCTGGCAAAATAACAGGTAGTTTTGGGTAGGCTCTTGTTGGCCCTCAGGTAATTTGCGATTGGCGAACTTGCGCGCAACAGTTTCGTCGAAAAGCTTTTCTTGGAAGTCCCAAGCCTCCTTGTAGTCTATTAGCCCTAGGTCCTTGAAGCGGACCGGTATTTTTACATTGGAATTTTCGATAACTCGGATTTCAATAGGTCAATAGACTTAATGTCCATGATGTCCACTTGGTTCATTTCCGCTAAATAATAGCTCACCCAGTCCCCAAAATGGATTAGATATAAGGCCCGCTCAATGGCATCTTCACCCTTACTCCAATGTTCAAAAACAGAGCTAGTTTTCGAGGCAATAATCTCCTTAATGATATCCATCCGCTTTTGGTTGCGTCGATTGTCATGCTTATTGCGTAAAAATAAACAAGCGTATAGATCCGAGCCGCCTTCCCAGCCTACTAGTTGGTTATGATTCATCTCGGGCACCTCTGCCTCCCAGGCCAACATTTTAGAGTTTTCATTTAACTGTTGACGCATGCGGGCGGCAATGCCAAGGCTGCCGCTATTTACTAATATTTGAGTGGTTTTTCCTTTGAGGCCTTCCGCTAGTGCATGGGCATCATTTAGAATACTTTCCTCCTCTCTATCCAGCAACTCAATACCGCTAGCTATTGAGTCGAGAGGTTTGCCTGCAATAACGCCATAGGCCCGTAAATAGTAAAGCAAAAAGCTAAAGGGGTAAGCAAACATGGACCGAGGGGCATTACCTCCTTGCATGCTTAAACAATTATAGCCTTTAGCCTCGGCTATTTCCTTGAGCTTTCCACCAGAACTAATACATGCGATAATGGCACCTTTGGCTTCGGCCTGAGCCAAGGCATTTAGGGTTTCTTCGGTATTACCACTGTAAGAACAGGCTATAACCAAGGTATGGCGATTCACAAAGCCCGGGATATCGTAATTTTTAACTACCTGTATTGGTACAATAGCTTCTTCGGAAACGAGGTCACTTACGGTAGAGCCTCCAATTCCAGATCCCCCCAAGCCGGTGATCATCACATTGTGAATGGCACGGTCGGTAGCTTTGAAATTGAAGTTTTCAACAGTCTGAAGCGCATCGCGCAAGTGTTGACTAAAATTGGCGATGAGTGTTTTCAAGCTATAAGGGGTTTAGGGCTATTCTTCAGGTGTAGGTAGGGGAGCTTTTTCCTCCTCTTCCTCATCATCTTTGAATACCGATTTCTGATATAAAATTAATAAACCTACGCCGGTTGAGATAGCGGCATCGGCTAAATTAAATACCGGTCGGAAGAAAATGAAGTAATCTCCGCCCCAAATAGGTAGCCAATCAGGCAAATAGCCTTTTAAAATAGGGAAGTAAAACATGTCTACCACATGCCCGAATAAAAAAGGAGCATAGCCTCCTTCCTCCGGAAAAGCAGTAGCTACCGCATGATATTGTGACTCCCCGAAAATGAGCCCGTAAAAAGCAGAGTCGATGATATTGCCCAGAGCACCCGCTAAAATTAAGGCCACCGCAATGATTCCCCCTTGAGGGATATTCTTTTCAATGAGACGCTTTAGCCAGATAAAAATGAGTACTACCGTGGCAATGCGGAAAACGCTTAGCAGCAGTTTCCCCCAATTACCGCCAAATTCGACCCCAAAGGCCATACCTGGGTTTTCGGTAAAGTGGATAATAAACCAATCGGCAATCCGGATATCCTCACCTAAAGTCATATGGGTCTTCACCCAAATCTTAAGTACCTGATCCAGAATGAGTACGCCCACTATTATAAGAAGGGCCTTGCGCATTATTGACGGTTTTTAGCCTCGATACTAAGGGTAGCGTGAGGTACTAGGCGTAAGCGCTCTTTACTAATTAATTTTCCTGTTACTCTGCACACGCCGTAAGTCTTGTTCTCAATACGATTCATTGCGTTGTGAAGGTCGCGGATAAATTTCTCTTGGCGAGCGGCAAGCTGGCTATTCGCTTCCTTGCTCATGGTGTCGCTTCCTTCTTCAAACGCCTTAAAGGTGGGAGAAGTATCATCGGTACCATTGTTGCGATCGTTGGCGAAATTTTCTTTAAGCACGGCTAAATCTTGCTCGGCCTTTTCAATTTTCTTTAGGATAATTTCACGGAACTCCTGTAATTCTTCATCAGAGTAGCGCAATTTTTGCTCCGCCATAATTCCTTGATTTAGATTCTATTATTATTAATGTTTTGTCCTTAATTTTTTAAAACGGCCAAATATAGGAAAAACCGCTAATCGCGAGCTTTTAACGCAATTCGACTGTTTATGGTATCAAAGTTTAATTCTTCTCCTTCAAAACTTTCGCTACTCCATTCGATAGAATCGGCCAAAACTTCTTCTTTTACATAGTCCTCATTAGCCGCCAAGGCCTCTTTTAGTCTGGGGTCCTCTAACACGGTGAGAGCAATTCGGTCGGTTACTTCTAAACCAGAATCTTTACGTAGGTTTTGAATCCGATTTACTAATTCACGCGCGATGCCTTCATTTTTTAGGACTTCATCGATATGGATATCTAAAGCTACGGTTTGTCCGTTTTCACTAGCAACCAACCAACCCGGGATGTCTTCGGTAATAATTTCTACATCATCCATTTCAATGCGCACCTTTTCTCCCTCGAGTTCCATTTCGTAGAAACCTTGGTTTTCTAAAGTGGCAATCTGAGCTTGGTCAAATGCCTTTAAAGTGGCAGCAAGAACCTTCATCATTTTACCGTAACGAGGCCCCAACTTTTTAAAGTCTGGTTTTAAGCTCTTAACTAAAATGCCTTCAACCTCACGCAGCACTTCTAGTTCCTTGACGTTAACTTCGGCTAATAGAATGTCCTTTACACTACTTAGAAGCTCCGCTTGTGAATCACTTAAGGCAGGGACCATTATTTTCTGTAAAGGTTGACGTACCTTGATTCTTTCCTTTTTACGAAGAGAAAGTACCATCGAACTTAGGTTCCGAGCCAGTGCCATTCTTTCATTCAGACGTTGGTCAACTGCCTTAGTGATAGACTTAGGCCACATAGCAGTGTGCACCGAGTTTTTAGCTTCAACAGCAAGCTCTTGAGCGCTTAAATCTTGATACAAGCGCTCCGCAAAGAAGGGGGCAACCGGACTAATAAGTACCGCTAAATCGTGCAAACAAGTGTAAAGCGTTTCGTAGGCCATTTGCTTATCACGACTCATCTCTCCTTTCCAGAAACGGCGACGGTTTAAGCGCACATACCAGTTACTCAGTTCTTCGTCTACAAAATATTCAATCGCTCGAGCGGCCTTGGTTGGTTCATAGTCTTCATAGCTTTTCTCTACCGTAGCCTTTAATTCTTGTAAACGCGAGAGTATCCATCGGTCCAACTCAGGGCGCTCCTCCCAAGGAGTTTCCGAAGTGCTATCGAAGTGGAATTGATCGATGTTAGCGTATAAGGCAAAGAAAGAATAGGTGTTGTAAAGAGTACCAAAGAATCTTCTTTGAACTTCCGCTACTCCATCTAAGTCAAATTTCAAATTATCCCAAGGTGAAGCATTACTGATCATATACCAGCGAACCGGGTCACTACCAAACTTTTCAATGGTAGTAAAGGGGTCTACAGCATTACCCAATCGCTTGGACATCTTTGCCCCGTTTTTATCCAGAACGAGACCATTAGAGACAACATTTTTATAGGCTACTTTGCCAAATACCATGGAGGCAATAGCATGCAAGGTATAGAACCAACCTCGGGTTTGATCGACCCCTTCCGCAATAAAGTCGGCCGGATATAATTGGTCGAAGTTTTCCTTGTTTTCGAAGGGATAATGCCATTGGGCATAAGGCATTGCACCTGAATCAAACCAAACGTCGATAAGGTCTGCTTCTCGGCGCATGGGCTTGCCATTTTCCGACAGTAACACTATTTCGTCTACAATATGACGGTGTAGGTCTACTTGCGCATAGTTTTCTTCAGACATGTCGCCTGGTTTAAAGCCAGCAAAAGGATGTTTGTCCATTAAACCAGCTTCTACCGCTTGGTCACAGGCTGTTTTCAGTTCCTCTACGCTGCCAAAAATGCGGCGTTCGCTGCCGTCTTCGGTCGACCAGATCGGCAAAGGGATACCCCAGTAGCGAGAGCGACTTAAATTCCAGTCATTGGCATTTTCGAGCCAATTCCCAAAACGTCCTTCTCCCGTGCTTTTGGGCTTCCAGTTAATGGTCTTATTTAGGGATACCAATGCCTCTTTTTTTCCGGTTACCCGGATAAACCAAGAGTCTAAAGGATAGTATAATACTGGCTTGTCGGTGCGCCAACAATGAGGGTAGCTGTGCACATACTTTTCCACTTTAAAGGCTTTATTGCTTTCCTTTAAAAGGATGGAAATTTCCACGTCTACCGATTTATCTGGCGCCTGGCCCTCACCGTAATACTCATTCTTTACATAGCGACCGCCAAGTGGACCTACTTCTGGTCGGAAACGTCCTTGAAGGTCTACTAAGGGAACAGGGTTTTCGTTTTCGTCTAGCACCAGCATAGGTGGAACCGGTGGCTGTGCTTCGCGCGCAACTTTGGCATCATCGGCACCAAAAGTAGGGGCAGTATGCACGATTCCAGTGCCGTCTTCGGTCGTTACAAAATCCCCTAAAATTATCCGGAAAGCATTCTCGGCTCCTTCATATGGGCTGGCCCATGGCAGTAATTGCTCGTAGCGAAGGTCCAATAGCTGGGTACCTTTACCCTCCCAAACGACGCGCCATGGCATTAGCTTGTTCCCGTTTTCGTAGGCTTCCATATCCGCTTCAGCTCCTTCTGGCTTAAAGTACTTTGCCACTAAATTTTTAGCGAGCAATACTTTTTGACGGATGCCGGTATAGGGGTTATAGGTGTCGATTAATTGATAATCGATTTTTGGTCCAACCGTTAAGGCAGTATTCGAGGGTAAGGTCCAAGGAGTAGTGGTCCAGGCAATGTAATAGACCTTATCACCTTGAGCTACGGAGTCACCAAAAACCGATTTAAAGCGTTCGTCTTGCACGGCCACAAACTGCGCAATAGCAGAAGTGTCCTTTACATCTCGGTAGCTTCCCGGCATATTGAGCTCATGCGAACTTAGACCCGTTCCCGCCTTTGGGCTGTAGGGCTGTATAGTATATCCCTTGTAAATAAGGTCTTTATCCCACAGCTGTTTTAGGAGCCACCAAACCGACTCCATATATTTGGGCTTATAGGTAATGTAAGGGTCTTCCATATCTACCCAATAGCCCATTTCTTCGGTAAGCTTATTCCAGATGTCGGTATAACGCATCACCGCTTCCTTACAAGCGGCATTATATTCTTCTACTGAAATAGACTTTCCAATGTCTTCTTTGGTGATGCCAAGCTCTTTCTCTACTCCAAGTTCCACTGGTAGACCATGCGTGTCCCAGCCAGCTTTGCGGTTTACTTGATAGCCCTGAAGAGTTTTAAAACGACAGAAAATATCCTTGATAGTACGCCCCATAACGTGATGGATCCCTGGTTTGCCATTGGCTGAAGGGGGACCTTCGTAAAACACGAAACTTGGCTTTCCTTGACGGCTACTAATACTTTTTTCAAAGCTCTTGTTCTCCTTCCAGAATTCAAGGATTTCTTTATTGATCAGAGCTAAGTTTAAGTGCTTGTATTCAGGATATTTACCCGACATTTCTTCGTTAATTTTAAAAGACTGCGAAGGTAAGAATTAAAGCCTTTTAGCAGGCATAATATTGGAATTGCCCACTTTGGAATGCCTAATCCACTTTTTTACCTTGCCAAGCCTAATAAAACAAGATGCGAAAACTGTTCTTTTTTTTATTCATCCTTAGTTTTTTACCAGGCCGGGCGGCCGATACAACTTTGGTGATTGGCCTTAAGGAAACGCCTCCCTTTATTAAGAAAACGGCCTCAGGTCGACCAGCCGGACTCAGCTTTGAGTTCTGGGAGATGATTGATGAAACTGTGAGTGCCAAGGTACAGTACCGCTGGTTCGATAACCTTGAAGAAATGCTGAAAGCGGTGGCTGTTGAGGAGGTGGCAATGTCTATAAACCCTGTTACTGTAACGGAACAAAGGATGGATAGCCTCGATTTCTCTCAGCCTTATTTTATTTCGGGAACCACCATCGCGAGGCGCTCGGAAAGCACATGGATAATATTTTTGAAAAACTTCTTCTCTAAGCGGTTTCTATCAGCAGTAGCGATTTTGCTAGGAGTAATCTTGGTTTTTGGCTTTTTGGTCTGGTTGTTCGAGCGCAAGGCAAGTTCTGAGCAGTTTCGATCTAGCCATCATGGTATTTTTGATGGCTTTTGGTGGAGTGCGGTAACGATGACCACAGTGGGTTATGGCGATAAATCGCCCGAAACTACTGGCGGCAGAGTAGTGGCCTTTGTATGGATGTTTTTAGCGATATTATTGATATCCGGTTTAACCGCAGGTATAGCATCGGCCTTAACCGTTAGCAGCATTGAAAGTAAGATTGAAAATGTTGAAGATTTGCGACGCTTTAAAACCGCAACTATCGATGGAACAGGCACGGCAGAATATCTAGGTTTATATGGTCTGCCCGACCGTTATTATCCTACTGTAGAGGCAGGCTTAAAAGCAGTTCAGTCGCAGGAAATTGACATTTTTATTTATGATCGCCCCGTATTGCGCTATAGCCTGCAACAAGGCGAATACCCCGATATAATTATTGAGGAGCGCAATTTAAAGACTGATTATTACAGTTTTGCATACCCAAAAGGGAGTGCTTTACGAAGTCATTTCGATCCTAAAATTGTGCGCGCTTTGAAGTCGGATTCTTGGAATTATATTTTACGAAAAGCTCAAAAGATGGGTGAGGAATAAAACCATTGGCTTTCAAGCGAGTTATCTCTAAAAAATAGACTATGAAAAAAATTATCGGCGCGAGCTTAGTATTTGGTCTTCTTATAGCTTGTCAGGGTCCAAACGGGACAGAAGTAAATGGAGAAGAAAAATCAGATCAATCTTTAAAACAAGCCCCTGAGGCTCCTTCCTTGGATTTAGCATGGGAAACGGAGGCAAGTCTTATTACTAATGAATCGGTCTTGTATTACCCTCAAGGCAAGCATTTATTTGTTTCCTGCATCAATGGTCAGCCTTTGGACAAAGACACCAATGGCTATATCGCTATTGTAGATTTAGAGGGAAATATTGTGAACTCTCAATGGGCTACTGGTTTGCATGCTCCTAAAGGGATGTGTGTAAGTAATGGACGATTATTTGTTAGCGATATTGATCGTATTGTGTCATTTAGCTTAACTAATCCGGCCGATAAATATGTTGTAGAAGTTCCTGGGTCTCAGTTTCTGAATGACCTCACTCCGGGTTTAAACGGGGTGTACTTTAGCGATATGAAAACTGGGCATCTCTATTATCTAGAGGGTATGGTAGTGCATACGATCAACGAAGATTTAGCCGGACTTAATGGCCTAGCTTTTTTTAATCAGAGTATTTATGCCTTAAGCAATAATGGCCTGCAAAGACTATCGGTAGGTGGTGAAGTAATGGAAACCATCAGTGCCGAAATGAGTGGTGGCGATGGTTTAATTGTATTGGATGATTCACGCTTTATAATGAGTCGTTGGCAAGGGGAAGTTTGGTATGTGAAAAACGGTGAAGCCACGCAGTTACTGGACTCCAAAGCGGAGGAAATTCAAACCGCAGATATCGGCTTTGACCCTATGTCAAATACGCTGTATGTACCGCGCTTCTTTGCGAATAAGGTTTCTGCCTATAAAGTTTCGGGTTTATAAGGGAGATTTTTCAAGAATAAAAAAATTAGGGGCGAGCTTAGGCTTGCCCTTTTTTATTCTAAATGTGTCAACTCCCAATCGCGGTAGAACTGCTCTAGAAATTGGAGCATAAAACGATGTCTTTCTTCGGCTAATTCTCTGGCGCTTGTAGTGTGCATGCCATCCTTTAACTTCAAAAGCTTTTCGTAAAAGTGATTAATGGTGCTGTTTCCTTCTTTGCGATATTCTTCTAGGCTTTGATTTTCCTTAGGAGCTTGGTCGGGCAGGTAAATCGGAGCGTTTTTATAACCGCCGTAATTGAAGGTCCTTGCGATACCAATGGCCCCGATAGCATCCAGCCGATCGGCATCTTGTAAAATTTGAAGTTCTATGGTCTGAGCTGATGTACCGTGCCCTCCTTTGTAGGAGCAGTTTTCCACTAAGTAAACAATCTCTTTAATGGTATCAATGGCTAAACCTAATTGACCCAGAAAAGCTTCACTCTTTTGGGCCCCTAGCTTTTCATCGCCCCCATTAAACTTAGCATCCGAAATGTCGTGCAATAGAGCAGCCATTTCAAGGCTAAAGCGGTCACCCCCTTCCCTCGACTGTAAATAGAGAGCCAGCTTGCGAACCCGCTCAACATGAAACCAGTTATGGCCTGCTTCTGCCTTTTCGAGGGTTTCCCGAACAAAGTTTTCACAAGCCTCAATGGTGGCCTTTTTATCCATTAGTTTCGGCCACACACTTCAGTTCAATAGCAATAGGCGTCGGTAATGCGTTAATGGCAATAGTCGTTCGGCAGGGCTTGGGGTCTACTTTTTCGAAATACTCTGCATAGATTTTATTAAAGGTCTGGAAATCCCTTTTCATGTCCACTAAAAAGACCTGAATGTCTACCAATTTGTCCCAAGAGCTGCCGTGTTCTTCTAGGATTGCCTTTACATTGGCAAAGACACTGTGTACCTGGGCAGCAAAATCAAAGCTTTTAAAATTACCATTGTGGTCTACTTCTAATCCGGGTACGCCAGAGTCATTAGCATCACTGCCAGCAATGCGAGGCCCTACGCCACTTAAAAAAAGTAAACCGCCAGCCTGGCGTGCTAAAGGATAAGAACCTACGGGTTTTGGAGCCTTACTCATAATTTGCTTTTGGGCAAATTTAGTATTCCTGCCCTCAGTAAGGCAAGCTTTTCTTCCTTCTTGGAGGGAACTATCCATGAAATGAGGGGTTTTAATGTTATGTCTCAACTTTTGCTGATAGACGAGAACGGCTACTACTGTAAGCAAGCCGATATTTATATAGACCCTTGGCGGCCGGTAAAACGTGCTTTAATTACTCATGCACATTCCGATCATGCTCGATGGGGCATGAAGTATTATTTAGCGCATAAGGATAGCCTTCCCATCCTTAAACACCGTTTGGGGGCAGAGATTTCAGCACAGGGCCTAGAATATGGAGAAACTCTAGAAATAAATGGGGTTCGAATTTCCTTTCATCCAGCCGGACATATACCGGGCTCGGCACAAATTAGGCTGGAGTATAAGGGGGAGGTATGGGTACACAGTGGCGATTATAAATTGGAAGAGGATCCCCTTTCTCAGGCCTTTGAGCCCCAAAAATGCCACCATTTCATCACCGAGTCCACCTTCGGATTGCCAGTCTATAATTGGCCTGAACCCAAATTGGTTTTTGATGAAATCAACACTTGGTGGAGGACGAATAAAGAACAAGGATTAGTTTCGGTAATCGGCGCCTATTCCCTGGGAAAGGCTCAAAGGATTCTTGCAGGTGTAGATGCTTCGCTAGGGCCAATTTTTTGCCATGGGGCAGTGGAAAACACCAATCAGATTTTACGGGCAATGGCTTATAAATTTGCCAAAACAGAATTAGTTCGGTCAGAGCATAATAAGAAGGATTTTCAGGGTGCCTTGGTAATTGCTCCTCCTTCGGCCCTAAACAGTGCCTGGTCGAAAAAATTGGGAAAGCAAAGTCAGGCTTTCGCCTCAGGCTGGATGAGTCTGCGCGGACCGCGACGCCGACGGGCGGCAGACCGAGGTTTTATTTTATCTGATCATGCAGATTGGAAAGGCTTAAATCAAGCAGTTTTAGATACGGAGGCCGAGAATATTTACGTCACCCATGGCTATAAGGAGATATATGCTAAATGGTTGTGCGAAGAATATGGCCTTAACGCTCGACCGGTCGAAACCCTTTATGAAGGGGAGAACCTTGAGAGTAGTGATTAGGGGTTATAGCGCGGAATAAAGGCCAGTCGATCTCCTTTGCCAAAATTGGGAAGCTCCCTACTAATTACATCCACATCACCATCATTAAGCACAAAAAGTGGAATGATATCGGAATGATATTCCTTGCAAATATTTTCGTAGGACTTTAGGTCGGGGCAATCTTTAACAATCACTTCCTCAGCATGCCGAACCGACTGGGCAAGATTTAGATAATCTACACGGCCGCCAAAAAGGACATTCTTAGGGAAATTAATGTCTTTAATTTCCATCTCCTTTTTACTGAGTAGGCGAAAGACTTTGTTCTGACCAAACTCTTCATCGAAATACTTAAGTGCCAAGTTATTGATCTCGGCACTGGAGGTCATGGCCATTAAAACACCGATATTAGTAAGGTCAATTTCATCGTAAACATTATCGCTTAAAATGCTGCCATCGTATACCTCAAAGCCTAATTTCTGGGCCTCTTTTTGATTGGTTTTTGAGGTATCCGCCAATAGTAAATCCACTCCTTGCTCTTTCAGAAAAGCGCCGAGGAAGCGTGCGTTTTCATTGGCCCCGGCAATTAAAATACCCTTAGGTTCTTCACGCTCAACGCGCAGCAATTTAGCGAGGGGTTTAGCACTAGCACCTTGCAGAATAACCGTTCCTACAATAAGCATAAAGGTTAGAGGTAGGATAAGCTCCGCTTGTTTGATGTCGATATCTGCCGTATGTCCCGAGGTTAGCTGCAGGGCAAATAGGGATGCCACCGCTGCGGCCACAATTCCCTTCGGGCCCACCCATGACATAAATAGCTTTTCCCGCCAATTAAAGTCGGATGCAATGGTACTTAAGAATACCGCGAGGGGCCTTAAAACGAATATGATAACAATAAATAGGTAAAGGGCATTAATACCTAGTTTTTCAATCTGCCCAACCTCTATTCGGCTCGAAAGCAGGATGAAGAGCACCGATATTAGGATGATGCTCACGTCTTCTTTGAAGGATAAGATTCGCTTAAACTCTTGAACCCGCACATTAGCCATGATTATTCCCATAACCGTGGTGGACATTAGTCCGGCTTCATGCGCTAAAAACTCGGCGAAGGTGAAGGCAAAAATTACCATTCCCAGGGCCATTACGTTTCTTAGGTAGCTGGGTAGGCGGTTTTTTTCCATCAAATAGCGTAAAAAGAAGGCCGCCACACCACCTACGAAAATTCCCGCGGAAACGGTGAGCATGAACTCTTTGATAACCTCTAGGGTGCTGGCGTTTTGAAAATCGCTGGTTTGAATAAACTCATAGACTAAAACCGCAATTAGGGCGCCGAGGGGGTCGATTAAAATCCCCTCCCATTTAAGCACATTGTTTATTCGGATATTGGGCCTAACATTACGTAGGATGGGAATTACCACCGTGGGCCCCGATACGATAATTAAAGCGCCATACAGGAAGGCCAGCTTGTAGCTAAGCCCCATGAAATAAGCGGCCGCAAAGCCACCACCAATTAGAGTAATGATGGGTCCAAAAATTAGGAGGTTGCGGACCACGCCCGCTTGATGTCGGATTTCTTTCAGTTTTAGGGTAAGCCCCCCTTCAAATAAAATCACCCCAACCGATATGGATACAAAGGCAAAAAGCAAGTCGCCCGAAAAAATCTGGTCTCCATCTAGAATTTTTTCTCCACTTGAAGTAAAAAAAGTAGAGCCAGGTCCTAGTGCTAGACCAATAATGATTAGCGGTAAGATAGCTGGGATTTTAATTTTCCAAGCCAACCATTGGGCAAATACACTTAAAATGAGGATGCTTGCTAACTCCGCCATCCCTTCCATAGCAACTTTTTTGGTGTCTTTAAATATCTATAAAAAAAAGGAAAGGCTAACCTTGAATTTCTTGGGCGATTTTAAGGGCCAATTTCTTTAGCTCGTCTCGAAGTTCTCGAACGCGTTGCATGCGCTCTGGGCCACCAAATCCATTGACTTCAGAAACCTCATAGACCTGGGTTTTCTTGGCACGACAAATTCTTTCCACCGCTTCGGAGGTGGAAGGGTCAAGAATTAAGATAAGGTCAAATTGGCGATTGCTATATTCCTCAATTGCATCGGAGGTATGCCCGGCAATCACCACGCGATCTTCGGCCATTACCCGAATGGCCTGAGGGTCTACGCCACTGGGCTCAGTACCAGCGCTATATACCTTGCTTTTTGGTCCAAGGGCATTACGCAAATAAGCTTCTAGCATTTGGCTACGAATAGCGTTTTCGTGACTAATGATGAGAATTTCAGACAATGGGAATATTTTTGGGCAACAATAGGGCGCCTTTTCGCTTATATTGTTTGGAAAATTACAAAAGCAAAGCATAGAATGAAAATATATACCAAGACCGGAGATAAAGGGCAGACCTCTTTAGTGAGTGGGGAGCGAGTTGCTAAGGACCACCTTCGTATCGAGGCATATGGAACCGTTGATGAATTAAACGCAAGCTTAGGCCTGATGAAAGATAGTTCCGATTCGGTTGATCTTAATCCCGAGATTGAGGCTATTCAGAGTCTTTTATTTACCATAGGCTCACATTTGGCCGCAAGCCCAAAAAATAAAATGGCTCTTCCTGAGATTGGCGAGGAGCATATTCTAGACTTGGAGAAAGCGATGGACCGGATGGATGAAAGCTTGGAGCCCCTGAAAAATTTTATTTTGCCTGGGGGAGACCCAAGTGCTTCCTTAGCACATGTTTCTCGTACTATTTGTAGAAGAGCGGAAAGGAGGGTAGTATCTTTAATGGAGCATGAAGCGATAGACGATCGCATTTTACGCTACCTAAACCGTCTAAGCGATTACCTTTTTACCCTAGCGCGATATTATACCAAGGTGCACGGTGGGGAGGAAACGCCATGGAAGCCAGTTAAATAAGCAAGCTTTAGATTAAAATAGTTGTTGCATAGCTCCTCGAAAAAATTATTTTTGCAAAAAATTAGAGATTAATTTACTTTATATATAGCCTATGTACTGGACCTTAGAATTAGCAAGTTATTTGAGCGACGCGCCTTGGCCGGCTACCAAGGACGAGCTGATTGATTACTCAATCCGCACAGGTGCTCCATTAGAGGTTGTTGAGAACCTACAGGCTATGGAAGAGGAAGAAGAAGAAGTCTACGAGTCAATCGAAGACATCTGGCCTGATTATCCTTCGGAGGAAGATTTCCTCTGGAACGAAGACGAGTATTAAAAAAAGGCCCCCATACCGGGGCCTTTTCTTTTCTATGAAATACCAAGAATTAACCAGCAAGCGCCTGCGATTTTTGCCATGGACGGAAAATTTCGCCCAGGCTTGGACGCCCTTTTTTCAGGATAAGTCAGCTACCGCCTATTTGGGAATTGACCGAAATTTGGAGCCAGGCGAAGCGGCTAAAGCTTGGATTGGTAAACAGTTAAACCGTTATGAGGCCAAAGAATTTGGGCATTTAGCCCTATTTGACTGGCAAGAAGAGAAGCTGATTGGCTCTGCGGGAATTTTACTACGTGAAATTGAGGGTCAGCTATATCATGAAATTGCCTATTCTATCCTACCGTATTATTGGGGTCGGGGTTATGCTGGCGAAGCGGCGAAGGTTTTAATTCAATACGCAGAGAATAAAATCCCTGGAGCCAAGCTTATTTCCATCATTCACACGGACAATAAAGCCTCAGAGCAAGTAGCTAAGAAAATCGGGTTTACTAAAGTTGAAGAACGTGAGTATTTAGGCTTCCCGGTGTTTATCTATGGTAAATTATTGGGCTAATTCTTATTTCATCACCTTTTCGAGGTACGGTCAGACCAGCAACGGTTTATTTTTTTCTAAACAAGAAGATTTGCTTCCTGCCATAATGGCTTGGCTCTAGTTTAGGCGCATTTATTGAAGTTTCCCTATTCGAATTCTTCAAAATGTTGCCACTGGCTCTGGATTAAGTAATTCCTTTCTGAGCCATCTCCCAATTTAGAAGCATTCGAATAATTATGGCTAAGGCTATTTTTAAATTTACCGCCTAAGCCTTTTGTTTAACTTTGCCCCTCTTGTTTTAAAAAGAGCGAAAAACATTCAGAAAATGCTGGGAAACATTCTCACTAAAATATTCGGTAATAAGAGCGAACGTGATATGAAGGCATTAATGCCGGCCGTGGAAGCGGTAAATGCAGAGTTCCTCAAATTATCAAGCTTAAGCGATCAAGATCTGCGTAATAAAACCGCTGATTTTCAGGCCCGAATCAATGACTACATTCAAGAAGAGCAGGAAGAGGTGAATAGCCTAAGAGCAGCCCTTGACAGTGAAGAGGACATTGAAAAGAAAGAAGAACTTTATGAGCGGATCGATCAATTAGAGACTACCCTTACTGAAAAAGTTGAGGAGATTCTTAATCAGATTCGCCCCGAGGCTTTTGCGGTAGTTAAAGAAACCGCCCGTCGTTGGAAAGAGAATAAGCAAATGGTGGTTCAAGCCACCGAAATGGACCGTGAGCTAGCGAAAACTTTAGATGCGGTTGAAATTTCTGGTGATCAGGCCATTTGGAAGAATAGCTGGACCGCTGCAGGTGCAGAGATCATTTGGGATATGATGCACTATGATGTGCAGCTTATTGGAGGTTCGGTGCTGCACAAAGGATCTATAGCAGAAATGGCTACGGGTGAAGGTAAGACCTTGGTTTCTACCTTACCGGTTTATTTAAATGCCTTACCACAACGCGGGGTGCACGTGGTTACAGTGAACGATTACCTTGCACGCCGTGACTCAGAGTGGATGGGTCCTTTGTATCAATTCCATGGTTTATCGGTAGACTGTATTGACCGTCACCGACCAAATTCGGAAGAGCGCCGCAAGGCTTACCGTGCGGATATTACCTATGGAACCAATAATGAGTTTGGTTTTGACTACCTGCGCGACAATATGGCGGGCAGCCCCGAAGATTTAGTACAGCGTGTCCACAACTTTGCGATTGTGGATGAGGTCGATTCGGTCTTAATTGATGAAGCCCGTACTCCTTTAATTATTTCTGGACCGACCCCGCAAGGAGATCGTCAGGAATTTAATCAGCTGAAGCCTCATGTGGTAAAATTGGTTAGCGCTCAGAAGGCCTTAGCCACTAAGGAGCTAAAGGAGGCTAGAGAGCTAATTACTTCTGGCGACAAGGAAAAACGCGATGAAGGGGCGCAGAAATTACTGCGGGTTTATCGCGGTATGCCAAAAAACAAAACGCTCATCAAGTTTTTAAGTGAAGAGGGAATGAAAACTCTCTTGCAGAAGACCGAGAACTTCTTCATGCAAGAGCAGAGTAAGAATATGCACCTTATTGATGATGAATTGTACTTCACCATCGATGAGAAAAACAATCAGATTGACCTTACCGATAAGGGGGTTGATTTAATTTCTTCGGATACCGATAAAGATTTCTTTATCCTCGAAGATATTAGCACCGAGCTATCGGCTCTCGAAGGAGAAGAGCTTGGCGCAGAGGAGAAAGTGAAGCGCAAGGAGGAAATCATGCGTAATTTCTCAATTAAGTCAGAGCGCATTCACACCATGAATCAATTATTGAAGGCCTACACGCTTTTCGAAAAGGACATTGAGTACGTGGTGATGGATAATAAGGTGAAGATCGTAGATGAGCAAACCGGCCGTATCATGGAGGGCCGTCGTTATTCCGATGGTTTGCACCAGGCGATCGAAGCCAAGGAGAATGTGAAAATTGAGGCGGCTACTCAGACCTACGCAACGGTAACCTTACAGAACTACTTCCGGATGTACAATAAGCTTAGCGGTATGACCGGTACAGCGGAAACGGAAGCGGAGGAACTTTGGGATATCTACAAATTAGAGGTAACGGTAATTCCTACCAATAAGCCCATTGTTCGTGACGATCGCGAGGATTTGGTTTACCGTACAAAGCGCGAGAAGTTTAATGCGATTATTGAGGAGATTTCCAAATTAGTAGAGCAAGGCCGACCCGTATTGGTGGGTACTACTAATGTGGAGATTTCGGAAGTATTAAGTAGAGCCTTAAAACTGCGCAAGATTCAGCATAATGTGCTTAACGCGAAGTTACACCAAAAGGAATCTGAAATTGTTGCCGAAGCTGGTCAGCCTGGTCGTGTAACAATCGCCACCAATATGGCGGGTCGTGGTACGGATATTAAACTTAGCGCCGAGGCGAAAGCTGCCGGTGGCTTGGCCATTATTGGTTCGGAGCGACACGATTCTCGTCGGGTCGACCGCCAGTTAAGGGGTCGGGCAGGACGTCAAGGTGACCCTGGAAGCTCGCAATTCTTTGTTTCGCTAGAAGACGATTTAATGCGTCTCTTTAATAGTGAACGAGTAGCTAAGATTATGGACCGTATGGGTCTGGAAGAAGGCGAGGTTATCCAGCACAGTATGGTTACCAAGAGTATCGAACGCGCTCAGAAAAAAGTAGAAGAGAACAACTTTGGTATCCGTAAGAGACTTTTGGAATATGATGATGTGATGAATGCTCAGCGTGAGGTTATTTACAAACGTCGTCGTCATGCCTTACACGGAGAGCGGATGCAGGTGGATATCGCCAATATGTTCTACGATACGGTAGAATCATTAGTAGCCGAAACGCAGCCGGTAAAAGACTACGAAGGTTTCGATCTCGAATTATTACGGGTGTTCAGTATGGAGTCGCCTGTAGACCAAGCTACCTTCGACAAGGCTAATCCCCAGGAATTAGTGAATCAGATACACGAGGCGGTTTTACAGGCTTACAGCCGTAAAAACGAACGTATTGCTCAAATGGCCTTGCCAGTAATTAAAAATGTCTTCGAGAATCAAGGAAGCCAGTATCAGAATATTGTGATACCATTTACCGATGGCACGAAGTCGATGCAGATTGTAACCAATCTAGAAAAGGCAGTAGATACGGAAGGCCGTCAGTTAATTCGTGACTTTGAAAAGTCTATTACCTTGGGTATGATCGACGAACGTTGGAAGGAGCATTTACGCGATATGGATGACCTGCGCCAGAGTGTAGGTACGGCCCAGTACGAGCAGAAGGACCCTCTTTTGATTTATAAGTTTGAGGCCTTTGAGCTATTTAAGTCCATGGTCGATAAAATGAACCGCGTTATCGCGAGCTTCTTATTCAAAGGTCAACTGCCGAGTCAAGATAGCAACCAGGTGCAACAAGCAAAGGCGCCCAAACGTAGCGCCTACGAAGGCATGCAGGCTTCTCACCCGCAGAATGACGTAGCGCAGTCTTCATCAGGCGAAAGCCGCCCAACTCCCCCGAAACGCCAGCCAGTGGTTAGTGAAAAAACCTACGGTCGTAATGATCAGGTAACGGTTCAAAACCTGAGTACGGGCGAGAAAAAAGAGATGAAATATAAAAAGGCTCAGCCTTTAATAAACGGCGGTCAATGGATCATCATCGACTAAAGTGTTAAATATTAGCAAATTAGGAGGCCCTTCACATTGAAGGGCCTCTTTTTTTTGCTACATTAGACAACCGTCCCCTCTCTCTGCGTCTATAAATAAAGCCCTGGAACCCTTTGAGCTCAAAACCTGAACATATCATTCGCTTGGAAGATCTGGAAGGCCTTCAGCCTCCCAAAGAGATTCTTTTAAGCAACTCTGAGCAGGAGCTAGTAATAGCTTGCGCTGCCGGGGAAAAGCTTGCTCAAAAAAGGGTTTACGAGCTTTTTTCTGGGAAGATGCTGAATATCTGTAGGCGCTATGCAAAAGACTCGGAACAGGCCCGTGACTTAATGCATGATGGTTTTATCAAAGTCTTTTTAAACATTGGAAAATTCAAAGGGCAGGCTTCTTTGCAAACTTGGATTACGCGAATTATGATTAACAATAGTATTAGCGCAATTCGCAAGGAGGTACGAAGAGGTATCAAAGTGAATTTAGAAGATGTGCAACTTCCAGAGACCGACCAGGAGCAGTTTGAGCTTGGCGAAGCAGAAAAGCTTACTGCGAAAGATGTTTTCGAGAAAGTAAATGAATTACCCTTGGGTTACCGCACGGTATTTAGCATGTATGTTTTAGATGGATTTAGTCATCGTGAGATTGCCGATGAACTAGATATTAGTGAGGGAACTAGTAAGAGTCAGCTCGCAAAGGCTAAAAAGCTTTTAGTTAAAAAATTAAGGGGAGAAGTGTAGTCGTGAATCAGGATTGGAGAAATATTGAGGATTTTGTGCGCGAGAAGCTAGGGCTGCTCGATGGCGATTCACAACCCGATTGGCTGGCATTTGAAAGAAAGTTGGCCAAGGCCCTCTGGCGAAGAAGACTGCGCCGCGCTACTGGTTTAGCGGGGCTTTTGGTCCTACTAGGCTTTAGTCAGATGCTTATTAGTGGCGACTGGCGTCAACCTAGTGAAGAGCAGGATCTTCCTGCGGTTGGAGTTTTAAAGCGTGCTTATAAGGCCGAGCCTCAGAAAATGCGCACCACAGCCTACAGTCTGGCCAGTGAAGAAATGAAGTCCCTTAGTAGTGCGCGAGAGAATTCTCCTAACACGGTGGAAGTTTCCAACAAGCAGTTAGGCTCCAATACTATATCTGCTAATACACCCGTGGTTCAAGGCCAGACTAGTAATCTGTCCGCCACAAAGACTGTAAATACTCAAGAAGCCTTTGACGAAAGTACCGCTGAGCTTTTGGCCTTCGAGTTTTTTGAGCCCTTAGCGATTTCGAAGCCAAGCCTCGAAGAGGCTTTGGCGACTATAAAAAAAGCGGAGCCGGTAAGACCCTTTTTGGATAGCGATTTAAATCGACAAAGAATAAGAGCAGAAGATGTAGGATATAGTGTTGCACGCGATCAACCTTATATAAGTCCCTTGCAAGAGAAGAAACCATGGACTTATAGCCTTAATATTTATCCCAATTTTGCTTTCCGCGAGTTTAGAATCGACCGACGCAAAAGAGCCTTACTACATTCCGATTTTATCGATGCCATGCAAAATGCGGAACGTTCAGGTTTAAACATGAACGTGGGCTTTGAGGTGAGTCGCCGGGTAGGAGCCATCACCTACATCAATACGGGTATTGAATACATCAACAATAGTTACCGCGCCGAATTCGACTTCTTGAACTTCAGAAACGCCAACTTTGACGCCAATACAGGAGAAATTATCAATTATTCGATTCGTAAAGATCCACAGCAAATTGCTTTTAGCAATATCAACAGTTTCCACTTCCTGAACATTCCCTTTAGCGTGAGTTATCAGCCATGGGCCACCGACCATATTCGCATTAATCTCGAATTTGGTTTTAGCGCCTTGTATTTCTTAAAAGCACAAGGGTCTACCATCGATTACCGAACCCTTGAAACCATCGATTTAAACGATAGGCCTTATCGTAAGTTTATGGCTTCAAGTAGCTTAACGATTGGCTTACAGTACTATGTTTCAAGTAATATGAATATCGGTATCGAGCCTACTATGATGTATTTTACCAATAGTATTTATACCGAAGAATACCCCTTTGAGGTGATTCCTTACAGCATGGGGGTAAACTTTAAACTGCAAATGAAGCTGCAGTAATTTTTAGAGGCGGGCTAGTTTTTCAATCGCGGCATCCAAGGTAGATTGGTCTTTGGCAAAGCACAATCGTAAAACTTTATTGTCGGTAGCCTCTCGATAAAAGGGACTTAGCGGAATACCGGCCACCCCAATTTCTTTGCACAACCATTCGGCAAACTCTCTATCTTTTAAATCGCTTACTGCCGAGTAATCAACCAGCTGAAAGTAAGTACCTTCACTTTTTAGGGCTTTTAACTTAGTTTTTTCGGTAAGCGCCTGCGCAAGATAAGCGCGCTTCTCGGCATACATATTTCCGACCGCATCCAAGTCGTAATCCTTAAGGTAATCGGCTAAAGCCCATTGCAAGGGGTGATTTACGCTAAAAACTTGGTACTGGTGCACCTTTTGAAATTCTTTCATAAGCCTCTCGGGCGCCATACAATAACCAATTTTCCAACCGGTGACATGAATGGTTTTACCCAATGAGCCGACCACAAAACTGCGCTTTCGTAATTCTGGAAACTGACGTACGCTGCGCTTTTCGCTCGGATCAAAAACTAGATGCTCATAAACCTCGTCGGCTAGGATGAGAATATTGGAATTACTCACAATTTCTTGCAACTTCTCGTAATCTTCTTTCTGCCAGAGGCGGCCACTGGGATTATGCGGACTATTAATGATAATCATTTTTGTCCGGTGACTTAAAACCCGCTTAAGCTGATCCCAGTCGACTTGATAATTAGGGTGAAGAAGCTTAACGGTAATGGGCGTGCCCCCGTGAAGCTCAATCATAGGGATGTAAGAATCATAGGCTGGACTGAAGAGAATTACTTCATCGCCTTCTCTAATGGTAGTGGCAATAGCAGTGGCTAATGCCTGAGTGGCGCCAGCCGTGATGGTAATTTCCGTTTGGGCGTCGTAGCGATGACCAAAAGTAGCGGCGCTAATATCGTTTAGCTTCTCCCTAAACACTAAAGCCCCCGGCATAGGCGCATACTGATGATTGGCATTGTCAATATTCTCCTTTACTTTTTCAAGGAGTTTTGGGTCTACAGGAAAGTCTGGAAAACCTTGAGAAAGGTTAACGGCCCCATTTTCATTGGCCATTCGCGTCATAACGCTAAAAATGGTTTCTTGAACATGACTAAGATTGCCGCTAAAGCTGATGGGTTTATCCATATTTTCTAAGTAAAAAGGGAATTGAGGCTAAATTAAACTAAAGGAAGCTGATTTGGTTTAATAGGATATGAAAGTAATTGACAAGGACAAGATTATTGAATTAAAGTACGTGCTTCGAGAAGGAGGTGCGCAAGGATCGGTGATGGAAATTATGGACGAACATTGGCCTTTAAAATTTTACTTTGGATCAGGTCAGATGATTCCCGCCTTCGAGGAAAACTTAAGAGGTCGGGCCGAAGGAAGTGCTTTCGATTTTACCATCGCAGCGGCTGATGCCTATGGTGTTTTAGATCCCGCTCTAATTAAGGAATATGCTTATGCCGACTTGCCCGAAAGCGAGCGCTTCCCCAATAAGGAGTTTGAGAAAGGTGACCGCTTGGTTTTTGATATGGGCAGCCCAGATGAAAAGTTAGGCACGGTGAGCGAAGTCTTAGAAAACTCGGTTTTAATTGATTTCAATCATTCCTTGGCTGGAAAAGACTTGCACTTTAGTGGCCAAGTTTTATACATACGTGAGCCGCGCGAAGAAGAGCTTCTGGCTAAGCGCTATATTGAGCCAAACGGAATTCGCTCCGACAGTCGCCTAAGACCCGAGTAGAGCACAAAAGACATAATTATGGAAGGCCTGCATTGCGGGCCTTTTCTTATGCTTAATTTCGCCTTCCCGAGATGAATTACCTATCCGTCGAAAATATTGCCAAGTCTTATGGAGCGCGAAAGCTCTTTGAAGGAGTTTCATTTGGTTTAGCTGAAGGAGAAAAAGCGGCCTTAGTAGCCCGTAATGGAAGTGGTAAAACCACTATGCTTCGGATTCTGGCCGGTGTCGAGGAACCTGACCAAGGCTTAGTTACCTTTCGTAAAGGTATACGCGTAGAGTTTTTGAGTCAGGAGCCCGATTTAGTTCCAGAGCGAAGTATTTTGCAAAGTGTATTGGCGGTAGACAATCCAATGACGCAGGCCATTTTGGAGTATGAGGAAGCTTTGGAGAACCCCAATCAGGCGGAAGCCTATCAAAGAGCCTTCGAAAAAATGGACCGCCTTAAGGCCTGGGACTTTGAAGGCCAAGTGAAAACTGTGCTGGGAAAACTGGGTCTGCATCAAGTGCATCAAAAAATTGCTCCCCTTTCTGGAGGGCAGAAGAAGCGGGTGGCCCTGGCGCGAATTTTAATTTCCTCACCCGATCTATTAATTCTTGATGAGCCTACGAACCACCTCGACTTGGATATGATCGAGTGGCTAGAAGCCTACCTAGGACAAAAGGGTAAAACCTTGTTAATGGTGACCCACGACCGCTATTTCCTAGAATCGGTTTGTGATATTATTTTAGAACTGGAGGATCAAAAGCTCTACAAACATCCTGGAAATTATACCGCATTTTTGGAGCGCAAAGCTGAACGACAAGAAGCGGAGGCCTCGAAGGTGGATAAGGCTCGTAATTTGATGCGGAAGGAGCTGGAATGGATGCGCCGTCAGCCAAAAGCAAGAGGGACCAAGAGCAAGGCCCGGATAGACGCCTTTGGGGAATTAAAAAAAGTGGCACATACCGATTTAGGAGAAGATGAGTTAAAGCTGAATATTAAAATGACCCGCTTGGGCTCCAAGATTATCGAGGTTCATAAACTGCGCAAGGCTTATGGCGATAAACTCATTTTAGATTCCTTTAATTACGTCTTTAAAAAAGGGGAAAAAGCAGGCATCGTTGGTCCGAATGGCGTAGGGAAATCTACCTTAATGCGACTCATCACCAAGCAGGAGGAAGCGGATGGGGGAAAGGTTATAATTGGCGATACGGTGCAGTTTGGCTTTTATACTCAGGGCGGATTAAACCTAAAAGAAGACAAAAGGGTAATTGATGTTGTTAAGGATATTGCCGAATACATTCCCCGTGAAGGGAAAGGAGGAGACCTAAGTGCTAGTCAGCTTTTAGAGCGTTTTTTATTCGATGGTGATAAGCAATACACCTATGTGTCTAAGCTTAGCGGTGGCGAAAAAAGACGCTTGTATCTGTGTACCATTTTAATGGCTAATCCCAATTTTTTGATTTTGGATGAGCCGACCAACGACCTTGATATTCTCACTTTAAATGTACTGGAAGACTTTTTATTGGAGTTTCCAGGTTGTGTATTAGTGATTACCCACGATCGTTTCTTTATGGATAAGATCAGTGATCACTTATTTGTTTTTGAAGGCAATGGCGAGCTCCGCGATTTCCCTGGCAATTACAGCGAGTATCGAGCGGCCCTGAAAGAAGAGGCAGAAAAGAAACGCTTACGAGAGAGTTCGCAGGTTAAGGTGAAAAAAGCGGTGGCAGAAAAACCCAAGGAGAAAACCAAGCTAACCTATGCGGAAAGATTAGAGTTTGAAGCCTTGGAAGGTGAGATAGAAAGTCTCGAAGAGGAAAGGGCCAGTTTGGCCTCGGACTTAGAGAGCTCAGCCACCGATGCAGAAAAGGTTATGGAGATTTCTCAGAAATTAGAGCAAGTTCAAAGTGCCTTGGAAGAAAAAGAGCTCCGTTGGTTGGAGCTCTCAGAATTTGCGGAGTAAATTTTCCTTAGAATTTTTTAGTGTACATATGACAATAGGGAGTGCCACCTTTCTTTTGGTAATAGTCGTGGTGATATTCCTCTTGTTCACGGTAAAAGGTTGCATTACCGGTAATTTCTGTCGCTACATCGTAGCCCTTTTCCTTTAAGATTCCTACCAGCTTTTCGGCAATTACTTTTTGCTCTTCATTAAGGTAGAAAATAGCACTGCGATACTGCGTGCCGATATCTGGACCTTGGCGGTTAACCTGAGTAGGATCATGGGTTTCAAAGAATAGCTTGCAAAGGCTTTCATAATCTATCTTGGATGGATCATAAATAACCTCTACCGTTTCAGCATGTCCGGTTCTACCGGTGCAAACTTCTTTATAACTAGGATTAGCAACATGCCCCCCGGCATAGCCTACATTGGTTTCAATAACCCCTTCGGCCTGTTGAAGGTAATATTCTGTTCCCCAATAACAACCCGAAGCGAATAAAGCGCGGGCATATTCTTTAGAATCACTCATTTCTTGTGCCTTTAATCCAAATGCCGCCACTAAAGCGACTATTAATGAAACTCCTGCTCTCATTGTTTCCTTTTCAGGAATAACGAATGTAGCAAGCAATAAGTTTGAGCCAAATTCGATTTAGGCTTTTTTTAAGCTTTGGGTAAAAAACCTTTTTCAATCAGTTTTTCAGCGATTTGGACCGTGTTTGTTGCCGCGCCTTTGCGTAGGTTATCGGCCACTATCCAAAGGTTAACGCAGTTTACGCGACTCAGATCACGGCGCACTCTGCCCACAAATACGTCATCCTTATGCTCGGCATAACGGGGCATGGGGTATAAGTTAACTTCGATATTGTCTTGAAGTCTTACTCCCTCAGTATCGGCAATTAGCTTTTTAAGATCACTAATCTGGAATTCATTTTCGAATTCAATGTTTACGCTTTCGCTATGACCACCCTTTACCGGGATTCGCACTGCGGTTGCTGTAACATCAACCTTTTCATCACCAAGAATTTTCTTAGTCTCATTGGTAAGTTTCATCTCCTCCTTGGTGTATCCATTTTCAAGGAAGACATCGCAGTGCGGTAATGCGTTTTCATGAATAGGATAAGGATAGGCCATTTCCCCTTCGAGGCCATTTTTTTCGTTCTCCAATTGCTGAACGGCCTTCATTCCTGTACCGGTTATACTCTGGTAAGTGCTTATCACCACCCTATTAATTTGGTATTTCTGATGCAAGGGCGCGAGTACCATTACCAATTGAATAGTACTGCAATTAGGATTGGCAATGATGCGATCTTCCGCTTCCAATTGTTCGCCATTTATTTCGGGAACTACCAATTTTTTAGAGGGGTCCATTCGCCAGGCCGAGGAATTGTCAACGACGTAAGTTCCTTGCTCAGCAAAGCGTGGCGCCCACTCTAAGCTGGTATCTCCACCGGCCGAAAAAAGAGCCAAATCGGGTTTCGCAGCGAGGGCCATGTCTAGATCAATTACCTCTAACTCTCGTCCCGCAAAAGCAATCTTCTTGCCTACCGAACGCTTGGAAGCCACCGCCAAAATTTCGTGTTTATCGAAGCCTCTTTCTTCTAAAACTTTGAACATTACTGCTCCAACCATGCCGGTTGCCCCTACAACTGCGATTTTCATTACTTAAATTTAGGCTGCAAAAATAACCTAAAACCTGAACCTATGTTTCGTATCATTCTATTAATGGTGCCCCTTTCGCTATGGGCGCAAATCACGGTATTTGACAATTTTAAAGACGGAGACTTTAGCGCGAACCCTAGTTGGTGGGGCGATATCAGTACTTTTCAAGTCGACAATAACAGCTTGCGCTTGCAGGACAGTGTCGCTGGTCAAGCTTATTTAGCGCTGGCAAGCCCTATTTCGGAGCAGGCTGAATGGATTTGGCAGTGCCGAATGGTCTTTAACCCCAGCAGTTCTAATTATCTTGATTTAATCTTACTGAGTGACCGTGACTCATTAAATGCTAGTTTCCATGGTTATTACCTTCGCTTAGGTGGCAGCAAGGACCAGCTTTGCCTTTGGCGTAAAGATTATTCTGAGGACACTCTATTGGCTTGTAGTAAAGAGGATTTGCTAGACTTGGCCAGCCTGAATCTTAAAATCCGCATTCAGCGCGATGCTAATTTTAATTGGACAGTCGCTTTGGACTCAGCTGGACTATGGTTAAGCTTATTTAGCGTCCCAGACTCTGCCTATCGTTTGTCTCGAGCTGCCGGTTGGTTTTGCCATTACACTAAAACGCGCGCCAATTTATTTTACTTAGATAGTTTGCAAATTGTAGGTTTTCCAGCCCTCGATTCGGTCGCGCCCCGACTGCAATCTAGCAGCATTAAAAAGGGTAAACTGGAACTTCTTTTTGATGAAAGCCTCCAAGGTATAGACTCTGCATTCCTAAGCACAGAAGCTTTAGGCTGGCAATTGAATGGCGCTTCATTAAGGCTAGAAGCCAAGCAAGGCTTTCCAGTAAATGATAGCTTTACTGTTCGTTTATATGGACTAAGAGATTTGTTCGATAATCGACTTGACACAAGTCTTCGGTTAATTGACTATCAGGCTTTTTGGGGCGATGTGAAATTTAGTGAAATCATGTTCGACCCGAGTCCTCCAGTTGGCTCCACTCTTTTGGGCTTCCCTGAAGCCGAGTATCTGGAGGTTTTTAATAGCAGCGCCAAAGACTTAGATTTAGAAGATTGGCAATTGATAATTGACGACGCGAATTACCCATTAAGCAAGTTTAATCTTCAAGCTCATCAATACACGCTTTTTTGCGACCAAGATCAGGCCTCTTTTTGGCCCAGGGATTACGCCCCCATTTATCTGCCTTGGTCTATTTATGAATTGGCCAATGAAGGCAGTTTTATTGGGTTAATTTCTGCCGAAGGCCGGTGGATAGATAGTTTATATTATCGCCCAGAATGGCTTGAAAGCCATAAGCAGGATGGAGGCTGGAGCTTGGAATGCCGGGACCTTGAGGTAAGTTGCAGAGGAGCCATAAATTGGACCAGCTCTCAGTCTTCGGAGGGTGGCAGCCCTGAAGCGATCAACTCGGTTTATGGTAGCTTGAAGGATAGCTTGGGACCTGCTCTTAATTTTTGGGCACTGGCTCGAAACGATCACTTGGTGCTTAGCTTTAACGAAAACTTATTTTGCGATTCGCTCGCCTACAGCATAAACCCTCCCTGGCCGGTGGAGTCTGTTTGGTTGGAAGGAAAGCAATTACACGTATTTTTTAAAGAGCCCTTGGAGGGGGGCATGGAGTATAGGTTTAGCTGTTTAAATCCTCTTTTTGACTGTATGGCCAATAGCAGTCGAGTTGACAGCTTATACTTTAGCCTTGCGGCTCCACTTAGTCCAGGTGTGCTGCGTATAAGTGAAGTACTCTTTAATCCTGATCCAGATGGGATAGACTTTGTAGAAGTGTATAATTTAAGCCCAAATCCTATCGACTTACAGGAGCTGCGAATTGCTGCATGGGACTTGGATAATAATATGGCCGGACCGCCATTATTAATAAGCTCGCAATCGCGATATTTAGCTTCGGGAGAGGTGCTGGCTTTATGCGAAGATCTAGAACCACTGCTAAAGACCCATCAGGCGAAAGCTTCCCATTGTTTGGAAATCGGCAATTTACCTTCTATGTCTGATCAAGGCGCGGCGTTGCAATTAATGACCAGCAGTTTTGAAATAATAGATCAAGTAGCTTTTACGGACCGGGCGCATAGTCCTTTTATAGGAGATCCAGAGGGGGTGAGCCTAAAGCGACTTTATTGGCAGGGACCAGCCATACGCGATTATCATTGGGAGAGTAGTACTAAGGCAGAATCCTATGCTAGTCCGGGTGAGATTAAGCATCCCAAGCAGTCTGCTACCAATGTCTTATGGCAACCCGATTCGCCCTATTTCACCCCTAATGGTGATTACGATAAGGATGGAGTGGATTTGCTCTATAATTTTGAAAGTCCGGGAAATTGGGGGCAGGTTTATATTTTAGATCGCTGGGGCTATTTGCAGTGTGAGTTGGAGTCGGGGTTACTCTTGGATAAGCAAGGCAGGATGAGATGGAATGGCCAAAATCAGCAAGGCGAATTGTGTGAAAGCGGTATATACACAGCCGTTCTTAAGTACATTGAGTCAGGGGGCTATGAAGGCCAGGCAGCTTGCACCTTAACTTTAATACGATAAAAGATGAAATTGAATTACCTACAACAAATCCTTTTTTTGGACATCGAAACGGTGAGCTCGAAGGCTCATTTTGAAGAGCTAAATGAGGAGTGGCAAGCTTTATGGGCGGATAAAACTCGCTTTCAAAGGACCGAGGATGAGAGTCCGTCTGAGTTTTACCCCAAACGCGCTGGGATTCTCGCCGAGTTTGGAAAAATCGTTTGTGTCTCTTGCGGTTTTTTCACCAATCAAGGTGGAATCTGGGAGTTTAGGGTTAAAAGTTTTTCATCGGAAGATGAGGTAGAGCTACTCTTAAATTTCGCAAATCTTTTGGAGCGCATGCCTAATTATAGATTGTGTGCCCATAATGGTAAAGAGTTCGATTTTCCATACCTCAGTCGGAGAATGATTATCAATGAAATTAAATTGCCTGGTCAACTAAATAATGCGGGCAAGAAGCCTTGGGAAGTGCCACACTTAGACACTATGGAGTTATGGAAGTTCGGCGACTTTAAAAATTATACCAGCCTTAAACTTTTGGCCGCCAGCTTTGGAATCCCCAGCCCCAAGGATGATATCGATGGCAGTATGGTTGGCTCGGTTTATTGGGAAGAAAATGACTTAGACCGAATTCGCATTTACTGCGAGAAAGACGTGGTCACTCTGGCTAAAGTATTTCTTAAGATTAGTCAGACTGAAGTTCCACCTGATTTCGAAATCATACAGTCCTAATTTAGGGGCTTTGTTTTTTTTGCCAAATACACTGAGCTTCACTGAGAACTAGTTAAGCCCAGAAATAGTGGTGAATTGAAAGGGATAACCTGGAGGGTAATCGCAGTATTTCCCCTAAATGCTTGTTTAGTTAGTTTACCAATCAGGAAAGGGTTGTTAAAGTTTATACAGGCTAGAAATGTATCTTTGATTCGATGAGCGCTACCCCCTTATTGGAAATTAATGAGCTATGGATAAAGGCCGGTGACCAGGCCTTGGTAAAGGGCTTAAACCTTAGCCTTGAAGCCGGTAAAACTTTAGCAATTGTTGGTGAATCGGGGTCGGGTAAGTCTTTAAGTAGCTTGGCGCTGATGGGTCTCTTGCCCGCTGGTTTAGACCTGGAGGCAGAAATTAATTTTAAAGGTTCATCGCTTCTGGGTTTAGAAGAAAAGGAATGGTCTCAAATAAGAGGTGCGCAAATCGCGATGGTTTTCCAAGAGCCCATGTCTGCACTTAATCCTTCTATGACCTGTGGTAAGCAAGTAGCAGAAATGCTGGCCTTGCATCGCGATTGGTCGGCTAAGAAAATTAAAGAGGAGGTTTTAGGTCTGTTCCGAAAAGTAGAATTGCCCAGGGTAGAACAGATCTATGATTCATATCCGCATCAATTAAGTGGCGGCCAAAAGCAAAGGGTTATGATTGCCATGGCGGTAGCTTGTAAGCCCAGCTTGCTCATTGCCGATGAACCTACCACTGCACTTGATGTCTCGGTGCAGGCCGAAATTCTTAAGCTTTTAGCCGAATTGCAAAAGGAATTTAAGATGGCCATGATCTTTATTTCGCATGATTTAGCCTTGGTGCGCGATATAGCCGATGAGGTATTGGTAATGTACCAAGGAGAGCTAAAAGAATATGGGCCTAGTGAGCAAGTCTTTAATCGGCCGAAGGATCCTTACACTAAGGGTTTAATTGCCTGCAGGCCTCAAGCCGATAAACCTTTTCGCCGCCTACCCTTGGTAAAAGATTTTTTAGCGCAGAAAGCACCAGAATTGGAAGTACTTTCTCGTGCTAAACGCATAGAAAAGGCCGAGCATTATTTAAAGCAAACCCCGCTTTTTGAAGTAAAAGATCTCTCCAAAATTTACCGACAGAAGAAAGGGATATTGGGGAAAACCGAGCAAGTTATTGGCTTGAAGGATTTCAATTTAAAAATTTTCCCCGGCGAAAGCCTTGGCTTGGTGGGAGAGTCGGGCTCGGGTAAGAGTACTTTTGGTCGACTACTAGTGGGTTTGGAAAAGGCGGTACAGGGCGAAATTTTCTACCAGGGAAAAGATATTGCTCATGCGAATAGTACTATGTGGAGAAATTTGCATCGAGATATTCAAATTATCTTTCAAGATCCCTTCGCCAGTTTAAATCCGCGCATTCGAATCGGTGAGGCGGTAACCGAAGTCTTGCAACAGCGTCGCAAGCAAAGCAAGGCCCAGGCTAAACAAGAAGCCCAAGAACTTTTAGAAAAGGTAGGCTTAGAGGCCGAGTTTTATAGTCGTTATCCCCATGAGTTTAGTGGTGGACAGCGGCAAAGAATTGGCATTGCGCGAGCCCTCGCTTTAAACCCCAGTTTTATTGTTTGTGATGAATCGGTAAGCGCCCTGGACGTTTCGGTACAGGCCCAAATTTTAAATCTGCTCAACGATTTAAAAGAAGAGTTTGGCTTTACCTACCTCTTTATTTCCCACGATTTGCAAGTGGTAAACTATTTCTGCGACCGGGTAGTAGTGATGCAGAAAGGGCAATTGGTGGCAATTGGTATTTCGGATGAGTTGTATAAATACCCACAGGAAGCCTATACGAAAATGCTGATAGAAGCCTCTCCGGATTAATAAAGCTTATTCCTCCTCCCCTCTTTTCGCGGCTTCATAATCGGGGTGATCTAAATACGATTCATAGTCTTTGATGTAATGATCAACGAAGAACTGCTTCCAAAAGAGTTCCTTGCTCATGCTGTCGTAATGAATAATGCCGCTCTTGTATTGCTTATTCATAAAAATCGACCAAGTAGTAATGAATGTGAGGATCACTGCGGAGGTCACTTTAATCGCTTTGCTTTGTTGAAGCAGCCATTGCAAAGTAAAGGCTAAGGCAATAGCCATAAAGGGAAGGTAATCGATCATAGAGCGGGCACCGAAGCCGCCACCGTACCACCAGCACCACCAGGAGAAATTAACCCAGATAGCTAAGAAAAGTACCGCTAAAGCCACCACCGTTTCGCGCTGTACTTTCTTCCAAGCCCAGTAAAAGCCGGGGATACTTAACCACAGTATAGGACTGTAAACAAACCAGCCCTTTCGGTAGGAAAAGAGTCCTTTCCAAATTTCGGGATCTCCAAAAAAGAATCGTTCATCATTATAGGAATAGATTACCCAGTTTCCGGTCATATGATGCCAGTAAAAAAGTTGGGGACTGATGGCTAAAAAAATCATGGCCACCGCGATAAAGCCGTGTTGCCACCATTGTTTGGGACTGAGACTTTTATTCCAAATCAAAAGAATGAGAGGGAAGAGCAAAGCAATAACATTGGTGGGTCTAATTAGAATGAGTAGACCGCCAATCAATCCCAGTGCTATCGCTAAGCCAAGTTTGACTTGCTTTCGGTAGGCTTGAAAAAGCCATAGCATAAAGCAGATGAGGCTAAAATTGAAAGCATGACTCATCGGTTCAACGAAGGAGTAATAAGGTAGATTCGTCCCCGCGTAAATTAATACCACCGAGAGGCTAGCGATTCCTTTTGAAACATATTCACTTAGAAAAGATTTTAAAAACCATAGGCCCAATAAAGTGTAGCTCAGCACCGCCAGGAGAAGGGCAAAGGGGTAGGGGCTAGAAAAACCATTGGCTTCGTAGGTGTCGCTCATTAGAGCCACTGCATGAGCGGCAAAGAAAAAAGGACTGTAGAGAATCGCCAATCCAGAGGTCATCTTTACATACTTATTGCCCTCTGCATCGGAGCTCATGTAAAAATGCTTTTCACCCCACTCTTTAACCGGCTTTTCAAACTTAATGTCGTCGTAAATAAAAAGGGCGGGTAAGTAGGAATAATAGAGGGTCATGTCCCAGTCGATTACCCGACTATGGTTCCAGAATTTAGAAAAACTGAATACCAAGATACAGACCGCAATGAGGAGCGGATAAAAGCTCTCTAGTTTAAAATAGCGCCGCATGCTAGCCGAGCTGCATAGTAGGAATGTCGCCTTCCACGATAAGGCGTCCTTCGGTAGCGTTTTTTACTTCATCGACACTAATACCGGGAGCTAATTCTTTAAGGTGAAAGGCATTGTTCTGGATTTCGAGCACGGCTAAGTTTGTAACCACTTTCTTTACGCAGCCTACACCAGTTAAGGGCAGGGTACATTTTTGCAGCAGTTTAGACTCCCCTTTTTTATTGGTGTGCATCATAGCCACGATGATATTGTCGGCCGAGGCTACAAGATCCATTGCTCCCCCCATGCCTTTTACCATTTTACCCGGGATTTTCCAATTGGCGATATCCCCATTTTGAGCCACCTCCATGGCACCTAAAACGGTCATTTGCACATGCTGACCACGAATCATACCGAAGCTCATTGATGAGTCGAAGAAACTTGCACCGGGTAGAGAGGTAATGGTTTGCTTTCCAGCATTAATTAAGTCGGCGTCGATTTCCGCTTCGGTAGGAAAAGGTCCCATACCAAGGATGCCGTTCTCAGATTGAAATTCAACCGAAATACCTTCCGGAATGTAATTAGCCACCAAAGTAGGTATGCCAATGCCGAGGTTTACGTAGTAACCGTCTTCTAATTCCTGAGCAATACGTTGTGCGATTCCATTCTTATCGAGCATGTCCGGTAGTATTTAATTTAATTCCCAAATAGTCCAATTTCCTTTTTGCAAGCTAAAGCTTTCATTTTCTGGGTTCCAGAAAAAAATCTTTAAGTCCTGACTATCCTCGGGTAGGTCTTCCAAAACTACAAAAAGGTGCCAATCTTGCCAGTCCTTTTCGAGGCTTAAATAGGCGCGTGCCCGGTAAGCTTGCCAATATACTTGCTCGCCTAATTCATTTAAGGCCTGAACGGCGATGGCTAGTTTATGGGGTTTGTCTACCTTGATTTTTAAGTCGGCGCTTATGGCCTGATACCTTCCATCGAGGGGCCCTTCTACTAGAGGCTGACCTTCTTTGTGGTTCTCTAAAGGATCTGACTCAAAGCTTGCAATTTCTTTTTTATAGGTTCTAGGCTTACGCTGAAGTAGATATAGCCCTGCTTCATTGCTGTTTTTAACTTCATATTTCTTCAGCCAAATAGCGAGATCCTTTTCCTCGCAAAGTCGGTAGTCGAGCCAGGGACTATCACTTAGCTGAAAAACCGGTAAAGCGCCTTGCTGTTTTTGATGGAGAAAATTCCATTGTGGTGCTTGCAGGTAGCTACCGCCAAAGTTTTCGGCATTTTGCTTTTCCAGGAAATGGTAAAAGGAAGTGGGTACTTGCTCCTGACTCCAAGCAGGGAAGGAAGCGCGATTTAAAGATAAGTGACCGAAAAGGTGTAAGGGAAAAGCAAGGCTCCAGAGGCTAAAAAAGATCAGGCTTTTAAAGCCCTTTTGATAGTGCCAATCAAGCAGGGCAATGAAGGAAATAAGACCAAAAACCAGCCAATACAAAAGAGCCCTGTCAAAAGGAAATTTGAGTCCCAATAGAAGGTTTCCCAAAGGATAAAAGGCGGTAATGAGTAAAAAGGCTAAGGCCAGGCCATGAGCCAAGTTCCATTGCGAGCTCTGCCAAGGTTTAGATGCGACTAGGGCAATAAAAAACAGGGCGCCAGCGGCTAAAAATAGGTCGAGTGAAAGTTCACTTCCCAGTAGCATTGTTTTCAATGAATTAAGGCTGTCACTTAAAAATCCTTCTTCTCCCCCATAATACAATTGTTGATGCTTACGAAGCATGAAGGACCACCAAAGGGAATAGGCCAAGGGCAAGGAGCCCAGGATACTCAGACCTATTTTCTGTCCTTGACTAATTGCACTTTGCCAAACTTTGTAAAAGGATGCCAAGATCAATAGGCCAAAGAGGGGTAAGGCACTGATATTACTAGCTAAGGCCAAAAAGGAGAAAGCTACAAACCAAAGGAAAAGCCCAGGTTTAAATTGCTGGTAGAGGAGGTTTAAATACCATAATGCGCCCAACATAAAAGCTAGCAGGAGTCCGTAGCCACGCGCATAAGCAAAGAACTCAAGTGCGGCATGCACTCCAAAGAAGAGGCCTAAAGTCCACCAGCGTAGGAAGCGGCTTTGTAGGCTTCGCATCAGGCGAAAGCCAAAAAAGGCAAAGACTGGGAAAGCAAGTAAATTGGGCAGTCGGAGGGCCCATTCTTGTGGCCCAAATAGTTGAGCGGATACCCAAGCTAAAGCTGAGTTAAGGAGGTGATTATTGGCAGACCAAAAAGCAGAGCCTGGTAAAAAGCTTCCGTTTTTAATGAATAGGAAATAGCTGGTGGCCTCATCAAATACTAAGGGGGAATAAATTGCCCTTAGCAGTAGATAGCACCAAAATATTGAGCTTAGGGAAATAAAACTAAGCCGATATAGCTTATGCTCCTTCAAGATTAGGACTGACGAATCGTTCTTTGTTCGATGCGTTTCTCGTAGTTGACACCTTGGAAAATTCGCTGAACAAAGATTCCTGGTGTATGAATTTCATTTGGGTCTAATTCGCCAGCAGGAACTAACTCTTCGACCTCAGCGACGGTAATTTTCCCGGCCATGGCCATAAGTGGATTGAAGTTTCGTGCGGTTCCTTTAAAAACAAGGTTTCCGGCCTCATCACCTTTCCAAGCTTTTACAAAAGCAAAGTCGGCTTCGAAGGCATGTTCCAATATATGAGGCTTGCCCTTAAACCAACGCACTTCCTTGCCTTCGGCCACTTCGGTACCGTAACCTGCGGGGGTGTAGAAAGCTGGAATTCCAGCTCCTGCGGCCCGACAGCGCTCCGCCAAAGTACCTTGTGGAATGAGGTCAACCTCCAGCTCTCCGCTAAGCATTTGTTTCTCGAAAAGGTCGTTTTCGCCCACATAGGAGCTAATCATTTTCTTGATTTGACGAGTTTGTAGCAAAAGCCCTAAACCAAAATCATCGACCCCCGCATTGTTGGATATGCAGGTTAAACCCTTAACGCCTAAGTTGCGGATGGCAGTAATGGAGTTTTCGGGAATACCACAAAGGCCAAAGCCCCCCAACATTAAAGTCATGTCGTCTTTTAGTCCTTCTACTGCTATTTCGGCATTGCTTACTACTTTACGGATCATAAGGCTTTGATTTAATAGTTAAACTGAGGATCTCCCGAATCGATATTGGTCGAATCCTGACCCAGGGCGGCTTTATAGCGCTCGCAATTTAATTCAATACTAAGTGGATCAATTGGTTTTTCAAAATCGGCTTGGGAAATTCCCAACTGAGGGTTGGCATAACATTTCTGCATGAACAAGGCCCAAACGGGTAGGGCAACGGTGGCACCCTGACCATAATAAGTAGCGCCAAAGTGAGCCGCGCGGTCTTCGCAGCCCGCCCAAACCCCGGTTATTAAATTGGGGACCATGCCCATAAACCAGCCGTCGGAGTTATTTTGGGTGGTTCCTGTTTTTCCAGCAATGGGGTTTTTGAAATCCCAAGGGAAGCCCGTTACCACATCATTAATATACTTCCCATAGGAGGCACGCAAACGAACCCCCGTACCACTGGTAGTTACCCCTTTCAATAAATCAGTAACTACATAGGCGTCTTGCTCACTCATTACTTCATTGGTGCGCGGGGCAAATTCTTGCAGGATAACCCCATTGCGATCTTCGATACGGGTCACAAAAATTGGTTCGGTATAAACCCCCTTATTGGCGAAGGTGGTGTAAGTACCTACCATATCGTAAATCGATAAGTCAACTGTTCCTAAGGCTATCGATGGCTGTGGATCTATCTCCCCTTCAACCCCCATCTCACGCAGGAGGCGAATCACCGGAACCGGTCCAATTTGTTTCATCAGATAAGTGGTAACCGTGTTCATAGAATTGGCTAGGGCCGACTTCAAGGTAAAGACGCCGCCATATTCTTTATCGGAGTTTTCGGGACACCAGTCTTTAAGGAGGTTAAATTGCCCTTTCTCGATACAAGTCCTCACATTCGGCACTTCAAAGCAGGGGGAATAACCTTTCTGACGGATGGCTGTGGCGTAGACAAAAGGTTTAAATAAAGAGCCTGCTTGGCGCTTACCCTGTTTTACGTGGTCGTATTTAAAGTGGTCGAAATCGATGCCCCCCACCCAAGCTTTAATAAAGCCTGTTTGCGGTTCTACCGAAAGTAAACCCGCCTGATAAAAGTGTTTATAATAGCGAATGGAGTCCATGGGGCTCATCACCGTGTCGATATCCCCTTGCCATGAAAAGATACTCATGGCCACCGGGGTATTAAAGACCTCATTGATGCTGTCCTTTGAGGCGCCTAATTTTTTAAGATAGCGGTAACGAGGAGTACGACGCTTTGCTTGCTCCAGAATTTGATCGATTTGATCTTGATTCACGGAGTGGAAGGGGGCACTGCGACGGTTTTTCTCCATTTTAAAGAACACCCTTTGCAGATTACTAATGTGTTCGGTCACCGCTTCTTCAGCGTAAGCTTGCATGCGTGAGTCGATGGTGGTATAAATCTTTAAGCCATCGGTATAGAGGTTGTATTCGCTACCATCGGTTTTGGGGTTCTTAGCAATCCAATCCTTCATGTACATCCGCAGGTATTCCCGGAAATAGGGGGCAATTCCATGGGTGTGACCCTGGCGACGGAAGTCTAATTCAATTGGGCGTGTTTTTAGGGTGTCGAAAGCCTCCTGACTAATCATGTCATTCCGTAACATTTGTGCGTAGACCACATTACGTCGACGGATCATCCGCTCCATATTGCGTCGGGGATTGTAATAGGCTGGGTTTTTAGCCATACCTACTAAAACCGCCGCTTGCTCCAATGTTAGGCTGTCGGTTGAAGTATTAAAGTAAATCGATGCGGCCGAACTAATACCTACGGCATTGTAGATAAAGTCGAGCTGATTGAAATACATAGCAATAATCTCTTGCTTGGTGTATTGGCGCTCTAACTGCACTGCGATTACCCATTCTTTGAATTTTTGGGGGATACGTTCCCAAATATTATCGGCGGTATTGGTAAATAGCTGCTTGGCTAGCTGCTGGGTAATAGTACTACCTCCACCTGCAGCTCCAAGGCGCACAATTGCCCGGGCTAGCGCTTCAAAGTCAATGCCCGAATGCTCGTAAAACCGCTCGTCTTCGGTAGCCACTAGGGCATTCACCAAATGAGGAGAGAGGTCTTCGTACTCTACATGGGTGCGATTATCACGGTAAAATTTTCCGAGAACCTCATTGTCGGATGAGATAATTTGAGTGGCGGTATTACTCTTGGGGTTTTCAATTTCCTCAAAGCTTGGCAAAGGGCCAAAGGCACCCACAGCAGCCAGTAAAATGATGGAAATTAAACTAATCAGGCCTAAGCTAAAGAGAATCCAAAAGGCCTTTACTAGTTTTCGAAAGTCATATTTCTTAGTGGTCTTCTTCTTCGCCATAAGTGTTCTTATAGATAGTGAGGCCAATATCTTCTATTCCTGGTAAAGGGTTTTCCCGCATAGCTTGCACAAACTCAAAGCGGTACTTCCCAGAGCGATTAAACCGCAAGGGCTCCTTTCGGTAAACGCGTTTAAAGGTTTTTAATTCTCCAATGCCTTCGCCTAACCAGCGCCCATAGGCATCCGCCATTTTAAATTCCGCCGTATCGCTATACTCAAGGCCTTCTTCCGAGTATATTTTTCGGAAAAGGTAAAGATTCGCATAGGGATAATTATCGTTGGCTCTTATGTTAACCACAATAGGGTAGCTGCTAAGCGTGTCCTCAATGTCAACTTCAAAGCTGGCTAAACTATCCGCATGCCAAGCACCTCCGTCTACCTCGAGATAGGATTCATAATAAGGGCTTTCCTCACATGCATTAAGCAAGATTAGTACAAAGGCAAAAGCTATGTAGCGAAGCTTAATCATTTTGATTCCCTTTGTTTTGATCGCCATTATTGCGCGGTTTGCGGCGACGATTCCGATTGTTATTTCGGTTGCCAGAACCCTGCTTTGCTTTAGCCTCTGGACTGTTTGTTTGACCACCACCTTGATTAGGCTTTCCGCTGCTTCGTTTAGGTTTTTGTTGACCTTTATTATTTCCGCCACCTTGGGCTTTCGCCTGAGGACGACCTTTACGTCGCTTATTACGACCGCCTTGTTTGCGTCCACCTTTATTATCAAAACGAGTTAACTCATCTTGGCCAACTACATTTTCATAGGTCGGAATATCCACATTAGGTTTATTGGCGTCAAAGTGTTTTAGATCCTCGGGCGCTTCTCCCTTTTCGTTCATGGCCATGATTTTCTTTACATCGGCCAAGTTCACCGCCACCCATTCATTACGTTCATCGGGTAAAGAGTACCAAAGCACTTCTTTAAAGATGTCCATTTTCTGGAAATATGCCTTTCCGGATTTGGTCTCTAAATGCTTATTGGTATCGGGGAAATTCTTTAAAGCGTCTAAGTAGGAGTCAAGCTCATAGTTTAAACAGCATTTCAACTTACCGCATTGTCCCGCTAATTTGGTGGGGTTTAAAGACAATTGTTGGTATCGCGCCGCCGAAGTGTTTACCGATCGGAAATCGGTGAGCCAAGTGCTGCAGCATAATTCGCGACCACAAGAGCCAATGCCTCCAATTTTCCCTGCCTCCTGACGAGTTCCAATTTGGCGCATTTCTACCCGGATCCTGAACTCGGAGGCCAAAACTTTAATTAGCTCGCGGAAGTCTACCCGCTCGTCGGCGATATAATAGAAAGTAGCCTTGGCATTATCGCCCTGGAATTCTACATCGCTAAGCTTCATGTTTAAGTTAAGCTCCTTAACGATTTCTCGGGTTCTAATTAAAGTAGACGCTTCACGATCTTGCGCTTCTTTCCACAAGTCAATGTCACGTTGATTAGCCTTTCGGTATAATTTGCGCACGTCGGGCGATTCAGGTTTTAGCCTGCGTTTATTCATTTGCAGGCGTACCAATTCACCCGTTAGTGAAACGGCTCCTATATCATGACCTGGGTTGCCCTCAACAGCAACCACATCACCCATATAGACCTTAAGGTCATTAACATTCTTATAATATTCCTTGCGGCCGTTTTTAAAACGGACTTCAATACAATCAAAGGGCAATACATTTCCTGGGAGCTCCATATCGCTCAACCAGTCGAACACCGTGTGCTTTTCGCATCCTTTTACCCCGCAAGAACCATTATTGCGACAACCTTTGGGTATCCCAGAGGTGCTACAACTTCCACATCCCATCTAAAATCTTTTTTGGTTCATTCTTTATGCGAATCCTCGCAAAGATACCATTTCACATTTTGCATTTTTCAGGGCCTTGCCATCATTTTTGGCTACTTTTAACGTTTCAATTCATCCAGGATATAAAAGCATGATAAAAAGCATCTGGATTGGCTTACTCTGCCTCCCTTTTATAGTAAAAGCTCAAGTCTCCAATAACCTTGGCGTTTGGGTGGATCATTTACCCTATGCCAAGTCGGTAGATATTCACGAAAGTAATGGGGTAGCCTTTGTTGCCACCGAGCAGGGAATGTATCGCTATGAGTTAATAGATCGAAGTATTCATAGGGTTTCCAAGGTAAATGGATTAAGTGATGTGGGATTGAGTTGCTTGGCCTATAGCGAGCGCTACGACTTATACTTAATTGGCTATCTGAATGGCAATATGGACATTTATGAGCAAGGTGAAGTTAGCAGTTTCCCAGATCTCCGCTTGTCATCTAATTACAGCGGTTTAAAATCAATAAACCACATCCATGTATTAGACTCTGTAGCCTATATCGCCACTAATTTTGGAATCTTGGCTTACGATATTGCGGCAGGCTTTGTGCGAGAGACCTACATCATTGGTGAAAATGGCAATACCCTCGCCGTATATCAAGTGGAAAATGATGAGGATACCCTTTATGCAGCAACTCCTAATGGACTGTACAGGGCACCTCTAAATAGCGCTAAGTTCTTCTTTGAAAATTGGAAACGTGATCCAGCCATGAGCCGTGAGATCGACAAACTGGCCTATTTCGATGGAAAACTATTTGTGAATCGTAATATTCCTCCTAACGGCGACTCCATTTATTACCGTGATGCGAGCGGTACTTGGCAACACTTTAGTGCTAATGAAGTAGCCGATAACCGCGATTTGCGCGAGTCCAGAGGAACATTAGTAGTAGTCAACAATTTTAGCGCAAGAGCTTATGATAGCAATTTTCAGTTTGTAAAGAACTGGAATAGCACAACGGTTGGCGACACTGCATTTAATCCGGTAGCGGCGGTAATGGGTTCTAATCCAAATAATTTTTGGATTGCCGATGCCGAAAATGGAATCTTCCATGTATTCCAGATTTTCCCCTTTTCGGTGGTTCCCAATAGTCCTCGAACCAAGAACAACCTTCGTTTGCAGCAGCAGGAAGGTTTAATTTGGGTGGCTCCAGGTGGTTTGGATGCAGTAGGTACTCCTCAGTTTAATGGAGAGGGTTTCTTTCGCTTAAATGGTTTGGACTGGACCAATTTTAACCGAGAGGCATTCGGAAATTATAATGACATCATCGACATCTTGCCTCATTCTACCGAGGCTAACCGAATCTATGCTTCTTCTTATGGTTCGGGGATTTTGGAATTGGAAGTTAGCGAAGATCAGGTGAGCCTTATCCGTATCATAAATGAAGCCAGCACGGGTGGGGCCTTGCCCTCTATCCAGGCCAGTGGCGCACATCGAAATGCAGATATGGAGATGGATGCTGATGGAAATATCTGGTTTAGTAATGCTCTTACCGATCGCCCCTTAGGCGTTATAAGGCCAGATGGAAGCGTGCAGAGTTACTCGCTTGGAGCTAGCGGTAGCGGTGCCAATGTGCTTAAGATAATGGTAACTACTACGGGGCAAATTTGGTTGCAAGAGCGCAATAATGGCGTTTTTGTAGTGCGACTGGAAAATGGGGAGCCCGCTGAAATTGCCAAGCTTGGTTCTTCCGAAGGAAACGGAAACTTACCTTCTGCCACGGTGCTTTCCTTTGCCGAGGATCAAGACGGTGAAATTTGGATTGGTACGAATGAAGGCTTAGCGGTTCTGTTTTCTCCGGAGAATATTTTCGAAGCAAATCGCAGTTATGATGCCTCTATTATTGTAATCGACGAAGACGGCGACGGCAATGGAGAAAGAGTACTTGGCTCGGAGTCTATAACCGATATTGAAGTAGATGGCAGTAATAAAAAGTGGTTCGCCACAAGCAATTCAGGTGCTTTCTATACCAATGAAAACGGACGAGTACAGCTCTTGCGTTTTTCCAGTGAAAATAGTCCCTTACCCAGTAATAATCTCTTAGATATTGAGATCGACGATATCACTGGTATGGTTTATTTTGGGAGCGATGAAGGCATCGTTTCTTATCAGGGTCAGGCTACCGCTGGTGAAGAAAGTATGAGCGATGTTTTTGCTTATCCCAATCCCGTTCCTCCCGAATATGGCGGTCCAATTTTAATACGCGGTTTGGTTACCAATGCTCAAGTAAAAATTACTGATCTAGAGGGAAATATCGTTTTCGAAACTGTTGCTGAAGGTGGTCAGGCAATCTGGTCGGGCAATAACTTCGACGGACAAAGAGTTCGATCCGGTATTTACCTAGCCCTTATCACCGATGACTTAGGGCTAAACACCGAGGTGACAAAGATTATGATTCTCAACTAATGCTGAAAAAAGGGCAGGCCTTGGTATTGCGCACTACTCCTTACGGGGATAAACGGGTGATCATCAATGTTTATAGTCCACAAGAAGGCGCTCTGGGATTAATCGCTAGCCTTTCTAAAAAGTCAGATAAGGGTCTTAAACCAGCACACTTTCAAGCTTTACAGGCATTGGAACTTGTATATCAAGAACAGTCGAAGGGAGATTTAAAAGCTTTGCGCGAGGCGCGTATACTTTATTCTTACCAAGACTTGTTTTTCGATCCAGTTAAATCATGCCTTAGCTTATTTATAGCAGAGTTTTTACAGAAAGTCTTACGAGAGGAAGAGGCTAATTCGAGCTTGTTTGACTTCATTTTTCAAGCTATGCGTTCTCTGGATAAAGCGCAGCTTGGCCTGGCCAATTTCCATTTACTTTTTCTAATGGAGCTTAGCCGTTACTTTGGGATTCAACCTCATTTGGAGGGAGAGGGAAATTATATGGATTTACTTCATGGGGAATTACTAGAGGAGGCCCCTCATCACCCTTATTTCATTAGTGGTGAAGAATTAGCGCTATGGCGAAATCTATATCAACACGATTGGCAAGAATGGCCTAGCTTTGATTTCAAAGGAGCGCAATTGAGAAGACAAGCCTTGGATAATATGGTACAGTATTATCGCCTCCAATTGCATGATTTTGGCCCCTTAAAGTCCATCAATGTGTTACGAGAGGTGCTGACTTAATCTAAGTCGAGTGTGCGTATTAAGCTTTCTAGTTCGAACAAACTTTTACGCTTCTTCTTATCAGGCGCAAGCATAAAGGTGTCGATGTAAATGAGGCGCCCATTTTTTTCATCATAAATCGTGAAGCTCACAAAGGGCCCTCCCATCAAATCCCCGACAGTACGCCATAAACCTCTTGTTTCTAAAGCGAAGCGTCCTTGGAATTCGGTGGCATTAATTTGAGGTTTAATCAGATCCTCGACCACCATATAGCTCCCTTCTCGAGAACCAGGAACATAAAGTTTAGTGAGGCTATCACGAAGTGGAATAATGTTGTTTCCAATTATAGCCTCGTCTTCTGGGAGTTCACCTACGTAAATAATAATCCCATTATCACTACGAGTGGTGCTTTTCCAATATACCACCAGGTCCTCTTCTGCTACACTGATGGTAAAATCACGAGGGATGTCTAGTTTTAAATTGTGTTTTTCAAAAAACTCAGGGTACTCCTTTAAGCTTAAAGGCTTTAATTTTTTGGTCAGCCGCTCCGCTTCGCGATTGGCAATTAAATCTTCCAAAGCAGAATTATTCTTAAGAATCATTTTCCGCAGGGCCAATTCATCTTCCGCTTGAAAGAAGGCAACTAATTGTCCGCGCGCCCAAAGGTCTTTTTGAACCTGGTAATAAGCGCTATCGTCCACTGCTAAGCTTACTACATATCGGGTGCGTTGAAGAAGTTCACTAAACTCACGAGGATTAACTTGCCGCACGGTGTAGAGTGGTTCTGGCTGAGGTAAGCCATAGGTCATGGCGGTAAAATGACTTTGGAAGGCGCGGCCTGCGGTACCATTCCAAACCTTGTCTTCGGCGACCACCAGAATGTCTAAAATTCCCCCGTTGGCCGAAGGCAAAGTAGTATTCTGAAAAAGGCGTTCTACTGCCGATTTTCCTTCCCCATCTCCTGATGACTGGCAAGCGCTGAAAGAAAAAAGACTTATCGTTAATGCCAAGAAGCGGGAAAGGATAGATTTCATTAGCCTTCGGGGTAAATTTTTAAGGTCATACCCGGTTTTAAGCTACGCGCATTGCGAATGCCATTCCAGGACATGATGTTCTGAGCGCTCACTCCAGGGTATTTTTTTGCAATACTGTAAAAAGTCTCACCATTGCGTACTCTGTAGGTTTCATACTCTCCTTTAGGGGTACTCACTTTTGCCGCAGCTGGTTTGCTTGAGCTACTTTTAGTGCTTGATGAGGCCACAGTAGTCTTAGGTAAACGTCGGGGATAAATGGTTAGTCTTTGGCCCACCCGAATAGTATTTCCGCGTAAGCCGTTCCAGCGGCGAATGCTCGAGACGCTCACTCCATATTTTTCGGCGATTGTTCCCAAGACCTCACCCCTGCGAACTTTATGTCTTAGCCGATCATTCATTTTAACCAAAGCAGGGGCAGCTTTTTTATTCTGCGCAAAGTGGGTTTCGGCAATTTTGTAGATGGAGTCTTCATTGGCGATGAAAAGGCCAATCTTATCCGAAGGTAAAATCAAATGGTATTGCTTACCCGAAATTTTGGGAATAACCTTATAGCGGTAGGCAGGGTTTAAAAACTCCAATTCCTCTTCGGTCATATCAATAAGCTCAGAAAGCTGCTCAAAGCTCACCTTTTCCTTAACCACCACCGTGTCGGTGCTAAAGTAGGATGGTTTAACCTCTGAAGGGAAAATAAGGTGATCTTCATGGAAGTTCATGATGTAATTTACGGCGATGAATGCGGGAACATAACCGGCTGTTTCACGCGGTAAAAAGGGGCGAATGGCCCAGTAATTTGTCTGACCACCAGAGCGTCGAATTGCTTTGTTCACATTTCCTGGACCAGAGTTATAAGCGGCCAGGGCCAAGTTCCAATCACCGAAAATGTCGTAGAGCTTGGTAAGGTATTTACAAGCAGCTTCGGTACTTTTTATGGGGTCGTTTCTTTCGTCGATATAGCTATTTACCGTTAAGCCATTGAGCTTTCCAGTTGAATACATAAACTGCCAGAGTCCCGCTGCGCCTACCCAAGAGCGAGCTTTTGGGTTTAAAGCAGATTCCACTACCGCTAAGTATTTCAGCTCGAGGGGCATATTGTATTTATCCAAAGCCTGCTCAAACATGGGAAAATAGTAATGAGCCAATCCTAACATGCGACTCACTTGCTCGCGGCGCTTTTTGGAGTAAAGGTCGATGAAAGACCGCACTACCGGATTGTAATCTAGGTCCATGGGACTTAAAGCATTCAGGTCGGCAATACGCGCCTCATAAATACTGTCGTGAAGGTCCGGAATTAAATTGCTGTTTAAAACGGTGCTGTCGTTTTGATTCTCAAAGCTCACTAGACTGCTGTCCTGAAAGAAATTGGTGAACAATAAGCTATCGAGGCGAGCTGCCAAAGGGTAATCCTGAAGGTCAATTTCTTCCAGGCTTAGCGCTTTTGGTTTGGGGATAGTATCGGTATCACCTTTTTGCGGACCGGTGGCTAAAACTGCCCCTGGTAGAATTAATGATGTAACCGTTGTTAGTAATAGCCTACGTTTCATGAATACTGAAGAATAATTGCCAATGGCAAAAGGTACGCAAAAATTACATACCCTATTTGAATTACGAACGAGATTTTTAACGCTTAATTGTGAACTAATGTTTGCGCAAAGGCCAAGAGCTCAGCTTCTTTGAAGCGTTGTGCGGTAAATTGCATGCCTAGGGGTAAGCCATTTTCGTGTTTGGCTAAGGGAAGGCTAATGGATGGGCAGCCCGTAATATTCGCATGTACGGTGAAGATATCTTCGAGGTACATTTGAGTGGGGTCACTTTCAACCTGATCGATGCGGAAGGCCGTGTGCGGAGTGGTTGGGGAAAAGATTAAATCGAAATCCTCAAATATTTCATTGGTTTTATCCTGCACTAGGCGGCGCGCTTTTTGAGCTTTGCCGTAGTAGGCATCGTAGTAGCCGCTGCTTAATACGAAAGTTCCTAAAAGGATTCGGCGTTTTACTTCGGGCCCAAAGCCTTCGGTACGTGAAAGCTTATAAGTGCTCTCTAAATCGTGGGCATTCTCACTACGGTAGCCAAAGTGAATACCGTCGTAGCGTGCTAAATTACTAGAAGCTTCGGCCGTGGTAAGGATGTAATATACGGGAACCATGGTGTCTAAGAAAGGGAAGTCAATTCCCTTAACCTCATGGCCCTGCTCTTCGAGTTCCTTAATGATACGCTCACTTTCTTCACGCACTTTGGGGTCTAATTTCTCACTTTCCAAAGCGTCTTTGAAGTAGGCGATTCGCAATTTCTTGGGCAATTCTGCCTCACTTGCTTTTTTTACTTCTTGCTTGCTAAGTGTGTTGTCGAAATTATCAGGGCCCGCCATTACTTCATAGAGGGTGCTGATGTCTTCTGCACTGCGGGCAAAAGGACCAATCTGATCAAAGCTAGAAGCGAAGGCAATAAGTCCGTGTCGAGAAATTCTTCCGTAGGTCGGCTTAAAGCCGTAAATACCAGTAAAACTGGCCGGTTGGCGAATTGAGCCACCGGTGTCGCTGCCCAGTGAAGCAAGACATAGTCCGGCCGAAACTGCCGCAGCAGACCCACCAGATGAGCCACCTGCTACCCGGTCCTTATCTAATGGATTCTTTACCGCTCCGTATTTGCTGAAGCGATTGGAAGACCCCATTGCAAATTCATCACAGTTTAGACGGCCAATTATTATGGCGTCTTCCTCCAACAAGCGTTCAACAACTGTTGCCGAAAAGAGCGATTGAAAGCCATCTAAAATTTTGGAGGCCGCGCTAACGGGATGATCCTTATAAACGATGTTATCCTTGATTCCGATTACCATGCCCGCTAATTTCCCCGCCGTACCGTGCTTTATTTTAGCGTCGATAACGGTGGCCCGAGCCCTAGCATCGTGGGCATAGACATCCACAAAAGCATTAAGATCCTGATTCTCGTCTATTCGCTTCAGGTAATCCTCAACTAATGATACACAATTGATAGAGCCGGCATTTAGGTCGGCCTGAATGTCGCTGAGCTTATGGTAATCCTTCAAGGTTTTTTGATTTTATTCCTTTGACTTAGGTTTCTCGTCTTCGTCTTCTTTTACGGCGTCTTTAAACTCTTTGATACCGCCGCCTAGGCCGCGCATCAACTCAGGGATTTTACGTCCGCCAAAAAGCAATAGCACCAAAGCAACGATTAAAATTATTTGCCATGGACCTACGAGACCTAATAGGATTGCTGACATTGTCATTTTTTGCAATTTTATTGAGCCGCAAAGGTATTAAATTAAAGCCTCGCTCGATTTTATCGACATCATAGATTCTTAGCCAGGCTGCATAAGGGCGGGAGAACTTAGCGCCGCTGAAGCTTTGGTCTTTTATTTCCCCTTGCGCCTGCAATATCGTATCTTCGAAGCCTCAAGCCTGAACATGGAGAACATCATAGAATTGAGCCAGATTACTCGAGATTTCCCGCTCGGCAATCAGGTGGTAAAGGTGCTTAAGGGCATCGATCTGCAGATCAAGAAGAACGAATACGTGGCACTAATGGGCCCGTCGGGGAGCGGTAAGTCTACCTTAATGAACTTATTGGGTTGTCTCGATACCCCAACATCTGGATCTTATGTCCTTAATGGAAAAGACGTAAGTAGGATGACGGATAATGACCTAGCAGAGGTCCGAAATAAGGAAATTGGTTTCGTTTTTCAGACCTTTAATCTTTTGCCCCGCAGTACGGCCTTAGAGAATGTAAGTTTACCGCTAGTGTATGCCGGAATGAGCGCTTCGGATCGCGAAGCACGCGCCACGCAGGTATTGGACCAAGTAGCTCTTAGCGACCGTATGGATCACCGCCCCAATCAGCTTTCGGGTGGTCAGCGTCAAAGAGTAGCGGTAGCCCGGGCTTTAGTTAATCACCCTTCCATTATTTTGGCGGATGAGCCAACTGGTAATTTGGACACCAAGACTTCGATAGAAATCATGAAACTCTTTGGTGATATTCATGCTCAAGGGAATACAGTAATTCTAGTAACTCACGAGGAAGACATTGCCCAACATGCTAAGCGTATAATTCGCTTGCGTGATGGTCAAATAGAATCGGATGAATTAAACGCTTAATGGATTTAAACCTCTCTCAAAAACACGCGCTAGTATGCGGTAGCAGCGACGGAATTGGTAAAGCTGCGGCCGAAGAATTGGCCCGCATGGGTGCTACCGTTTGCCTATTGGCGCGAAATGAAGAAAAACTAAAGAAAGTACTAAGTGGCTTAAGTACGGCTCACGACCAAAAGCATTATTATTTGGTAGCCGATTTTGATGATTTGGTATCATTGGAGTCGGTTCTTATTGAGGCGACTCGCAATCAAGCCCCTTTCAATATCCTAGTGAATAATACTGGGGGTCCGCCCGCGGGTCCCGCTCACAAAGCAGATTTAGAAGAATACATTAGCGCTTTCCGCCGGCATTTACTGGCCAATCAATTGATTACCAAGACCATTTTAGCGGGTATGGAAACTAGCGGTTATGGGCGTATTATCAATGTAATTAGCACATCGGTTAAAGCCCCTCTGCCCAATTTGGGCGTTAGCAATACCATTCGCGGCGCAGTAGCTAATTGGGCTAAAACCCTTTCGCGAGAATTGGGTCCTAAAGGAATAACGGTAAACAATGTATTGCCAGGTGCTACCCAAACGGGAAGGTTGACTAGTATTATTAGCAATAAAGCGCAAAAAACGGGTCGTCCTGAATCGGAAGTGGAAGCCGAAATGTGTGCAGAAATTCCATTGGCGCGCTTTGCCCACCCATCAGAAGTGGCTAATGCAATTGCTTTCTTGGCCTCCCCAGCGGCAGCCTACATTAGTGGCATAAACGTACCAGTAGACGGCGGAAGAACGCCAAACTTATAAGCATGGAAAAGATTGCAAATTATATCGGAGGGGAATTATTGGCGCCAATGGGCGGCGATTACCTCGACAATATTGAGCCTGCCACTGGTAAGGTGTATTCATTAATCCCACGTTCGGGCTCAGCGGATGTCGAACTAGCGGTAAAAGCCGCTCAAAAAGCTTTCCCAGCTTGGTCTGCCCTAAGCAATGCCGAGCGTAGTAAGCACTTAATGGCGGTGAGTAATCGCATCAGCGAAAAGCTAGATGAATTAGCTATGGCTGAAAGTAAGGATAACGGTAAACCTTTGAAACTCGCGCAATCGGTAGACATCCCTCGAGCTCGGGATAACTTTGCCTTTTTTGCAACCGCTATCCTTCACCAAGAGGACGAATTCCATAACATGGGTGAGAAGGGCTTTAATTACACTTTGCGCCAACCTTTAGGTACGGTAGCATGTATTTCTCCCTGGAATTTACCGCTCTATTTATTCACCTGGAAAATTGCTCCGGCCTTAGCTTCTGGGAATTGTGTTGTAGCTAAACCTTCTGAAGTAACCCCTTTTACGGCTTATTTGCTTTCTCAAATTTGCATGGAGGTTGGTTTCCCAGCTGGAGTCTTAAACATCGTGCATGGCTTGGGTGCAGAAACAGGTCAGGCTATGGTTGAACACGACTTGGTAAAGGCCATTTCATTTACCGGAGGTACCGTAACCGGCGCTCGTATAGCAGCATTGGCGGCACCTCGTTTCAAAAAAATGTCATTAGAGCTAGGTGGGAAAAACCCTAATATAGTTTTTGATGACTGTGATTTCGACCGAGCGGTAAAAACTAGTGTCAGAGCAGCTTTTGCTAATCAGGGTCAAATCTGTCTTTGTGGCAGCCGGATATTTGTACAGTCTGGCATTTATGAGAAGTTTAAGGAGGCCTTTGTCCAAAGGGTAAAGGGATTAAAAGTTGGACCCCCGCAAGAATCAGATTCGCGCATGGGAGCGGTGGTTTCCAAAGCTCATATGGAGAAAATTTTAAGCTACATCCAATTAGCGAAGGAAGAAGGGGGAACTATCCTTCACGGAGGAAAGCAGGTAAAGCTTGCGGCTCCTTATGATGGAGGTTATTATTTGGAGCCTACTGTTATAGAGGGACTTAGCTTTGATTGCCGAGTAAACCAAGAAGAAGTATTCGGCCCATTAGTAACCCTAACGCCCTTCGAGACCGAAGAGGAAGTGTTAATGATGGCCAATAGCACCGAATACGGATTAGCCTGTACGGTATTCACTCAGGATCTTAATAAAGCCCATCGCGTTGCTAAGGAAATTCACAGCGGAATAGTGTGGATTAACGATTGGTTGGTACGAGATTTGCGCACACCCTTTGGCGGTATGAAGAACAGCGGCGTGGGTCGCGAAGGGGGCTTCGAAGCCCTTAAGTTCTTTACCGAAGCAAAGAATGTGTGTTTTAACTTTTAAAGGGGGCCAAAGCCCCAAATGAGATGCGACTTAAAGAAGTAGACGTAGTAGAAGATATAAGTCCGGAGGAATTCTATCAGAAATACGTTAAAACCCTCACTCCGGTTAAGCTCAAGAACTATTCGAAAGAATGGGCTGCGCGAACGAAGTGGACCTACGACTTCTTAAAGGAAAAAGCGGGTCACCACCAGGTAAAATTACATGGAGCTTGGCAAGACAATGAACCCACTCGCATCGAAATGCCGGCCGTAAAGGAGGTGCCTTTTAAGGACTACCTGGACATGCTCGAAAATGATGTGCCCTCTGATTTGCGCATTTTCCTTTTTAACCTCTTTAAACTGGAGCCCGATTTACTAGAAGACTTTGATTACCCTCCTATTATGGATGGGTATCTGAAAGACTATCCTTATATGTTTTTTGGTGCCGCTGGCTCTGATGTTCGTTTGCATTACGATATCGACCTTTCCAATGTGTTCATTACGCAGTTTGGGGGTACCAAACGCATCACCTTGTTTGATCAGAGTCAGACGAAATACCTCTACAAACTTCCATTTACCACCCATAGTGCGGCCGATATAGGCAATGCCGATTACGAAAAGTTTCCGGCTTTAAAATTGGCGGAGGGCTGGCAAACCGACCTTTTACCGGGTGAAACCCTGTTTATGCCTAGTGGCATTTGGCATTATATCCAATACCTCGACGGAAGCTTTTCGCTGAGTTTAAGGACCCTCAATCCTACCCGTATGGGAAAACTGCAAGGGGCATATAATGTCTTTGTGATTCGCAAGCTGGATGAGTATTTCAATAAGTTTTATAAGAATAGCTGGAGCGATTATAAACTGAAAAAGGCCATTGAGCGCACCAATGAAATTGTAGAAGAGCGTGAAGCGGATCGCTTGCGTTAAAGGTCTTATTACAAAGTAATTATACAAGGGGTAGTCCAAAAGGCTGCCCCTTTTTTTATCTTAGTTGAAAATTAGGCTTTGCAAAGAATTCCCTCTATTCATAAGTACTGTAATCGCTGGTGCGAGCGCTGTCCCTTTCAAGGGCGCTGTGCATTTTACATAGCTAAGCAGGACGACTCGCAAGAAATAGATTGGAGTGAAGGCCTCGAAGAGCGCCTTTCTGAGGAAGCGCCACATCCCTTTCAAAGCCTCGATTTAAATCAGGCGGAAGCCTTACAAAAAAGAATGGAGGCCAGGGAAAAAGCGGGGCCCTTTGATATTCAAAAATCACCACTGACGCTTTTTTTCAATAAATGGCATAAGAAGTACCAGGCGGCCCTTATTGAATTCACTAAGAGTGCATGGGCCCAAAAGCTTGCCAAGCAAGCCTTTTTAAAGGACTTGGACGACTTAATCCTCGATAATTCTTTGCAGGTAATGCGTCATTATTCGTATTTTATTGGCCCTAAGATTACCCGTGCTCTGGGCGGTAAGCACGATGAATTGAATATGGCGAGTTCCATTCAAAGCGATTGGAACGGTAGTGCCAAAGTAGCCTGCTTAGCGCTCAAGCATTTGCGTTTGGCTTTTGAGGACTTACTAGAGAAAGAGGTGCTTAATCATGATGAATTGATAGACTTACTGGGTGATACCAATCGCCTAATTAAACTGTTGTACTTCGAATTTCCAGAATTGGATTTATTTGTTCGTCCCGGTTTTGATGCCATGGACGATAAGCGCTTAAGAGGAAGTTTTTAACTTAAAAACTTCCTTTCGTCTACTTCCTTGATAGATTGAAGTGGAATGCCTTTGCGAGTTTCTATCTTATTGCTGGCTAGATATACTAGCCGTTCAATTTCGCCTTGATAATAAATTATATAATCAAGCTCAGTAAAGGATCGCTCCTTACCTCGGCTAAGACTGAAGTCAGACTTCCCATTTATGCGATAACGAATCGCTTCACCTCGTCTTAAGTCCGCTATTTTATGATTGGACCTTTTGGGTATACCAATGTTCATAGAATGATCGTCGTAATTAAGGTGAATGGAAAAGCCCTTTTCTGAGCGCTTAATATAGAATATTTCGTAAGCCTGCGGAGCGGTTAATTGTTGGAAGGAGTGAAGTTCGCCTACTTCCTGAGTTGTAGGCTCCTGTGCTTTTAATTTTGGCTCTTCCTGTAATATAATTAGCTCTTTGTTTTCAAGGCTAATATTAGTCCGCGCCATAGCGTTTAAATAAAGAGTCCCTTCTTTCCAATAACCGGCTTTAGAAAAAAACTCATTCTCCCAAACCGCAAACTGTGAACGACTACTAGGATTGTAATTAGCTTTGGTAAACCTTCGAACAGACTTATATACCTGGATAAAACTTGACAATTTTGAAGGGTCTTTATTAAAGTCCTTTTAAATCCCTCCAGAAAGGATTATTTCATAGTTATGCTTGGGCGAATTAATAATAATCTCCTTTTCTCGGCGTCCTTCTAAACTTATCCTAGGAATACTTTTGAAAAAGCTTTCTTCAAGCACCTCTGCTTTATCTCTTTCTTCTGCTTCGCAGGCGGGATATATTACCTTTAACTTAAGCATTCCCAGCTTGCTGTCGTACTCAATCTTTTCATCTAGTTCGCAAGCATTGAAAAAACTGGATTCAAAACGGATTAAATAGAGATTATCTCCTTGAAGCCTATATTCATCTTTAATGTTCCAACTTCCACTAGTTTCCTTTCCTCTTGCTTCTAATTTTAAAATGCCGTTTTGAATAAACACCTGGGTATTTGGATCACCGAACATACCAGACATTATTGATCCATAAATAGCCTGTTTAGAGCTTAACCATTTTTGCCATACTCCCTTCTTATTCTGATAAATAATAATTTCACCAGGGACACCGTCCTCTTCGTTGGTGTGATAAATCACCGCCAACTCTTGTTTTGCGTCATTATCTAAATCCCCCTTTGCGCTACTTAAAATTTTATAGCCATTTGGAATAGGTATACTTTGTGCCGAAAGGATGATAGAGCCTAATAAGAGAAATGAAAGTAGACTGAAGTTCTTGAACATCGTTTAAATCATTAATGCTAAACCTATGGCCTAATTTACAAAGCCTAGAGAAAATATGGAATAGGTCTATTTAGGATATGAAAACTTGGCTTAGCTCGTCCTAAGAATCTTCTCCATCTTCTTCCCTTTAGCTAACTCATCCACAAGTTTATCCAAGTAACGAACTTGCTGGGTAAGGGGATACTCTATCTCCTCCACGCGGTAGCCGCAGATGACGCCGGTAATTAATTTAGCATTGGGATTGAGCTGAGCCTTGGCGAAGAACTCTTCGAAACTTGCCTTAGCGGCGACGAGTTTTTCCAAATCTGCCTCTGTATAAGCCGTTAGCCATTCAATCACCTCTAATAACTCGGCTTTGGTCCTTCCCTTTTTTTCCACTTTCGTGATGTAGTGCGGGTAAACCGAGGCAAAGCTCATCTTGGCAATACGGTCGTTCTGAGCGGCAGTAACTTTCATAATTAGCAAAACTTAGATACTCTAAGGTAAGGATTTATAAAAGGCTATTACTCTTTTGCCCTTTGCAGACTTTTTACCCAGAGTGCCCCGCGTATTGGGTCCTCTAATTTTTCCAGAATAAATCCGCCCATCGCCACTGAGGTAGAGCCGCCAGCAACATTGCTCCGAATATCGCGGTATACCCAGAGGTAATTGACCCCAGCGTTTAAGGAGATCTCCTTTTCAATGCCACCTACTTCAATTCGAATAAATTGCGCATCAGGCTTGAGCCTTATACTGGTGATCGCTTGATCCTTTAAGCTGATCTCTTTTCCACTTACCTTCAAATTGCATTTGAATGCCTTCCCTAATGGACTACCCAATTCATCTCGGAAAATGTGCAGTTTAGCCTCGGTAGGAAAGTGCTTTTTTTCCACTAATTCCGCAGGCTCAATTTGATATAACTTACCTCGCATGGAAATTCCTCGGTTACGGAAGCTTTCTACCCAGATTGCATTAGCCTGATTTTCGAGGGCCATAGCTTCAGCCTGACTTTTTATGGATGACCAGGGTAGTCCATCGAATACTTTAAAGTCGCCTACCAAAACTCGACTAGGATACAAATTGGTGTCTAAAATGAACGCTGCTTTTAGATAGTTTTTCGGCTCAATTCCTGCTTCTAAATTAGAAACCTTGTAGCTCCGGCAGGCTATTATGAGAGGAATAAAAAGTAGTAGGTAATATCTATTCATGGCGATGGAGGCTTCCATTTTCGTCAGAGTTATTTTGAAGAAAGAAACGAGCAATTCGCGAGTAATTGGTCATTAACAAATAGCCCACAAGAAGACTGATGCCCGAAATCATCCATCCCAGATAATCTATCTCGGTGTACTCTAAGCGCATCTGGCTAAGCTTAAATAGATGTATGCTGCGGCTGATGAAGTCTGGGAAGTAATTTATAAAGCTAAGACCCCCTATAATGAAAGTTCCCAGCTTCAAGATATGCGAGCTTTCTAGCTGGCCTAGTTCAATGCGATCCTCCTCAAAGCCCTTTTCCAAGCGCAAGAGTGACACAATTTTGGGAGCATAGAAGACCAGGAGAACGAACAAGGCTATTACCAGTAGAGAAGCCAAGATAATGATGACAATACTTAAAAAATCTCCGTACATCATTGCGGTGCTTAAGCTTGCAAGTAGTCCGGATGAAAGCGCTGCCAAAATGGAAGACAATCCAAAGATTTTAAGCAGCAGAATAAAGAGGTCTTTTTTAGTCATGGTTTTGATTTTATCTCACGAAAAAGCTGGTATCCCGAAGCGCCCGATTTCCATCTTCGTCTACGCAAAGTATCTCGATAAGATGCTCTCCTAACATCCTTTGGCCCAAAGGGGTATCTATTTCAAAAGCAATCTTTTTGGATTGGCCACTAAGAGAAAAGGTGTTTTCGTAATAAAGCGTGTCGCCCGGCTTTTGCAAGCGAATTTCGGTGTACAGCAAGCCATTATTATCGCTTACTAAAACTTCTACCGGAATGGGCATCTGCTGACTTAGGGTATCACTGGGTGAAACTATCGAGATCTCAGGTAGGATACTACGACTTTCGTCGGAAGTACTGCCACAAGCGCCAAGCAAGAATAAAAATACTAAGGTGCCAAAGAGTTTAATCTTCATCATCTGAATGGTCTAAGAGCTTAGAGTCTAATTGTTTGTCATTTTTAGATTTCGCCCCCAGATCTTGCAATCTTTCGGCTCTTCCAATTAAGTTACCGCGACCCGACTTAAGTTTGTTGAAGGCCAGATCATAGGCTTTCTGACTCTGGTCGATGCGTTCACCTATTTTTTGAAGGTCTTTGGTGAAGTCAATAAACTTATCGAGCATTCCTCCGGCTTGCCTAGCAATTTCATCCGCATTTTTATTCTGGGCATCCTGCCTCCAGATATAGCCAATGGTGCGCAAGGTGGCCAATAGAGTAGAAGTACTTACCAAAACAATATTCTTGCGCAGGGCTTTTTCAAATAATTGTCCGTCTTCACGGAAGGCTAAATTTAAGGCGGGTTCATTGGCCAGGAACAACAAAACGTAATCTGGACTATTCGCGCCTTTCAAATCGGGATAATTTTTCGCGCTTAACTGATCAATGTGACTTGATAAACTGGCTAAATGCGCCTTTAACTGTAAGGCTTTTTCGCTCTCATCCTCGGCCTCCACATAACGTGCGTAAGCGGTGAGTGAAACCTTAGAGTCTAAGATGAGGTGCTTCCCATCGGGTAGCTTAATTAAATAATCGGGCCTTTGGTTTTTACCGTCTTCGGTTTTAAAATTCTCTTCCTTGCTGTAGTGTAAGTCTTTTTCTAGGCCAGCGGCATTTAGAATTTTCTCTAATTGCATTTCGCCCCAGTTACCCTGAGTTTTACTCTCTCCGCGCAGCGCTTTAGTTAAGCTTCGAGCTTCGTCGCCCAGGCTCTTATTAAGTTCCTTAAGGTTTTTCAATTGCTCAATGAGGGTGGCATTGCGACGCTCGTCGGCGGTATTGCTGTCTTCAACTTTGGATTGAAATTCTTTAATTTTTTCGGACAGAGGCTTTAAAAGACCTTCAATGTTTTCTTTATTCTGAAGGGTAAATTTTTGGGACTTTTCTTCTAGAATCCCTTGAGCTAGATTTTTAAACTCTTCGCTGAAGCGTTTTTGCAATTCGGCCAGGTCCTTTTCTTGATGGGCCAATTTATCGCGTTCGGCCTGCAGCTGACTTTCCAGCTGACTTTGTAGGCGAATGGACTCTTTTTCCTTCGATTGTAGTTCCTCAACTTTTACTAGAAGTTCTTGCACTTTTGCCTGACTATCACGCTGTTTTTCTTCCGCCACCGCTAAGGCCGTTTCCAGACCTTTGAGCTCTTCTACATTCTGAGCTTGAGGTCGGTCTTTTAGCACTAGCCAGGCGAGTCCAAAACCAATTATAAAGGCTAAGATTATTGCGAAGTATAACATTAGGCCGCGAAGTTTTCATAGAGTCCAAAGACTCCGTTTAAGAACATTTGAGCCGCTAAAGACCCAACCACTAGTCCCATAATACGGTTAAAAACCTTTAGTCCATTATCGCCAAGGGCTTTCTTGATGTAGGGCATGCGTCGTAAGATTAGCAGGGCAGCTAGGGAACAGACTAATATGGCCACAATACCGCTAACATAGTCCTGCCATTTACTGGCGGCAATACTTAGGTTAATTAAAGTGGTCGCTAATCCAGCTCCCATGGTTACTGGAATAGCCAAAGGAACAATGCTAATGTCTTCACGCTCCATTGCTGCTTCTTGCTCCTTGGCACTGTGGTTTGTTTTTTTACCGTGACCCTGAACCATATTTAAGCCCATAATAAAGAGGATTGTACCCCCAAAAATGCGCAGACCATGGGGCGAAATACCAAAGAATTCAAAAATGTAATTACCCACCAGAAAGGTAATTAGCATCGCAATAAAAGCCGCTCTGCTGGTTTTGGTGGCAATTTGAGCGATCTCCTTTTTAGAGGTGTCTTGATCCAATAAGCCCATCATAATTACCCCTACCGATAAGGGGTTCATAATCGTGAAGATGGAAATTGAATCGCCTAGTATTTGCCGTAAAAGGTCTAAGATCATTAGTAGAATTTAGGGGCCAAAAATGCTAATTTCCGTAAAGATAGGAATCCCTTTTGAGCCGTTTTTAGATTCCTTAGCATTCCTTATTTTTAGGCCATGGAATTTCCTAATCTTATTCATGCCGCTATCCCTTTTTTCGTGGGCTTTGTGCTTTTAGAAGTGCTTTTAACCGCTTGGCGGCGCATACCTACTTATCAGGCAAAAGATGCTTTGTCCAGCATTGGTATGGGATTGGGAAATGTGGCAGTGGGCTTGGTGAGCAAAGGACTTATTTTTGGGGCCTACAGCTTGGTTTATCAATACCGCTTATTCGACTTGGAATTCTCATGGTGGTACTGGCTCCTTTTGTTTTTAGGTGACGATTTCAGCTATTATTGGTTTCACCGCAGTGCTCATTCCGTGCGTTACTTTTGGGCTAGCCACGTCGTTCATCACAGTTCTCAGAATTACAATTTAGCTACCGCATTACGCCAGACCTGGACTGGAGGCATTACCGGATCCTTCCTATTTTATCTTTGGCTGCCATTGTTAGGCTTTCACCCCTTAGCCATCCTTTTTATGCACAGTATAAGTTTGTTATATCAATTCTGGATCCACACCGAGTTAATTAATCGGATGCCTGCTTGGTTCGAGTTTATTTTTAATACCCCCAGTCACCATCGCGTGCACCACAGTAGCGATGTTAAGTACCTCGACCGGAATCACGCCGGTATTTTAATTATTTGGGACCGCATGTTCGGGACCTTTGTGCAAGAAGAGGAACACCCGAATTACGGTTTAACCAAGAATATTACTAGCTTTAACCCACTATATATCGCTACCCATGAGTGGCTTGATATATTCAAGGATATCCGAAAAAACCCGCGCTACACCTGGCAATACCTATTTGGTCCGCCCGGTTGGAGTCACGATGGCTCCCGTAAAACCAGTGCCCAACTTAGGGCCGAAGCAAAACAGTGAAGCGCTTTATACTTTTATTTTTAATCCTTTTTAGCTCATTCGCTTCCGCGGATGATGGGCTTTATTTTGGCCGCTATAATAAGCGCTTAATGATGCAAAGGCCCGTGCCTCACGGTGAGTTTAACCGTCTGGTTTTACCAATGAAGAACATTGGCAATCTTATTATCGTAGAGGCCGTGGTGGATGGTATTCGAGGCAATTTCATCTTTGATACGGGCGCCCCTTATTTAGTTTTAAATCAGACTTATTTCCGGGACTATGAGGAGGTTCCGGATATGATGGCAACCGATGTAAACGGTAATCAATTAAACCAAAAGGTTACTCGCGTAAACAAGCTAAAGATGCTTGGGATGTATTACGATAATGTCGAAGCCGACGTGAGCGATCTCTCCGTAATCGAGAACCGACTGGGGGTGCAGATTTTGGGTTTGTTAGGAGTAAACCTTTTTATGCGGATGGAAATTGAGATAGATTTTAAGGGAGAGCAAATTATTATTTACCGCGTGGACCGGAGCGGTAGGCGCCTAGATCAACCCTATGAGCCCAAGATCAACGAATACAGGATTCCATTCGAATTAAGCAATAATGCAATATTGGTCAAGGCCAAGATCAACGATCAAGCCCTTACATTTTGCATTGATTCAGGTGCCGAAGCGATTTTATTGAATAATGATTTACCGGCGCCAGCCTACCAGGATATCCGAATAATTCGTCGCAGCACTCTTTTAGGGGCGGGGAACTCACGCTCGGAGGTACTTTTAGGGGCCATTCGGTGCATTGATATCGGCATGAGCTTAAGTAATCGGCAGGTGCTTATTGCCGACCTTGAAGCCATAGGCCAGGCTTATGGAAAACACATCGAAGGGTTTATCGGCTATGACCTGCTCAAAGAGGGTAGTTTATGTATTAATTTTAAGACGCAGGAGCTAATTTTAAATGTCTATTAAAGCTTTTTATAAGGGGCTAATGGTCCTATTCTTTGGTCTTCTCGCGCTTGCGCTGAAAGGGCAGAAACAGGGTGGCATCGATTACCAAATTGTGGGAGTCGACCTCTATTGTTATGTCGACCGAGATTTGTCTCAAACAACCATCGATAGCCTATTGGGGACTTGTGATATTAAACCCGAGGCTTTGGCGCTTTATCATGAGAAACAAATTAGCTCAGCTAGTCACTGGCAAGTGGTTGAGGTCAATGAGCAACAAATTATTCTACGCAAACCTTTAAAGGGATTAGAAGGAAAGCCGAAGGAGCAAAAAACTTTAATGGAAGTACTGGGCCTTGGACCCAAGTCCTTTGTCGATGACTACCGTTTTGGGTATAATGTTTTTTCGAAACCGGCGGTCTGGGAGCTGGACAATAGTAAAACCCGCTTTTTCCTAAAGGTAGAGGGAGCTAAACCCGAATCGATATATCTCAGTGGTACCTTTAATCAGTGGTCAACTAGTGCTTGTCCGATGACGGCCTGTGACTCGGGTTATTACGCTGATATCAACCTAGGTGAAGGAGCACATTATTACAAATACATTGTGAATGGTCATTGGTTAATGGACCCCCGCAATAGGCTTAAAGCCAATGATTGGGAAGGGAATGAGAACTCTGTTTACTTCAAGGAAAACTACAGTTTCTTCTTACCCGGCTATAAAAAGGCCCAAAAAGTGCACTTAGCCGGATCATTTAGCAATTGGGAGCCAGATAATCAAGGCTTTATAAAGGTGAAAGGGGGTTGGGAGCGCCCTTGCTACCTTGAAGAGGGAACCCATGCCTATAAGTTTATTGTGGACGGAGAATGGATTACCGACCCTACGAACCCTGTCATCCGTAAAGATGAAGAGGGCAACGAAAATTCATTCATGGCCATCGGGGATACTTTTTATTTCTACTTGCCAGGTTATAAAAATGCCGCAGCTCCGGTGGTTGCCGGTAGTTTTAATGATTGGAATCCGATTGAGCTAAAGATGACCAAAACCGACAGTGGTTGGATCTTGCCCTATGTTTTAGCACCCGGCAACTATGAGTATAAATTTGTTCTCGAATACGGTCATAAGTGGATTATTGACCCTAATAATCCGCATACCAATGGGGAAGGGAATACCAAGAATTCGGTCTTATCCCTAAACCCAAATAAGCACTTCTTTTATCCTCATAAAAAGGGATTAGAAAGGGTATGCCTTTCGGGTGATTTTAATGCCTGGCCAGAGAATGGTTATACTCTGGAGAAGCAGGCTGATGGCTGGCATATTGATGTACATCTGCCGCAGGGTAAAACGCGCTATAAATTTATTCTTAATGAAGATTGGGTTCGGGATCCTAATAATCCCCTCTTTGAACCCAATGAATACGATGATTACAATTCGGTGATCTGGATGAAATAAGTAAGGCCCAGAACAACATTTGTAATTGTTATCCTGGGCCCAATTATGGCTTATTCTGATTTTTTAGCCTAATGAACTCTGGCTTTCACCTCGTAACCATTAATGAGGATGGTGAATTGCTTATCCGACTTTTCGACGCTATTCATGGTAGCCGAATAATTACTGCCACTTTCCATTATATGAGCTTTTACCAAGTGCTCTGGATAAGAGAGCTTTCCGTACTGCATTGTTGCATTTAGTTGAAACGCACGCCCATCTAGGTCGATGTCGATTTTAAGGTATTTGCCATCAATTTTAATATCGCCAGATTCTTCTCCAAGACCACCGATATCTACATTACATTCGTAACCCATAAGGGAGTAGGAGCGGCCTAATTTTTCTATTCTATACTGGCAATACTTGCTTTGGCCGGCATCGAGGGCAAGAGCTTCTTTCACCATCATTTTATCTTCATAGGCCTGCCCAATTTTGATGCGTTTTACCTTGTCAATTTCATAGCGAGAATACTTAGTTTCTCCAAGTTGAAGTTCCTCTAATTCCTTCAAGTAAACCTTGGTTTCATAATTACTCATGTTTATTCTGCGCGCTTTGTCGCTCTCCAATCGACTGTATTTGAATTTCCCCTGGAGTTCTCCTAAGTCCTTAATCCGATATTCGCTTTCGTAAGCCTCACTGTTCAATCGCGCAATTTTCTTCACTTTAAGATTAGAGTATTTTGCATTGAGTTGCAGCCTTTGCCAGTCTTCACCCATAAGGTCATTTTCATAGGCATTAATCCGAGCGTCCTGAATGCGATTGATTTGAGCTTCACCATACTTTAGGTCCATTTCTGCAGTGAAGATTTCATCCGCTTTAAGTTTCCCTGAATATTGCTCTAATCGCAAAGATTCAATTCTGCCTACGAGCTCCAGTTGACGGTAAGAATGTCGTAAGTTGAGTCTTGCCTTGCTTGGAATCTTAATGGTATACCGTATTTCGACCTCATCGGGAGAGAAGGTCCAGTTGAAGAAAGCAAACTCCTCCCAGCCAATCTTAACTTTAGAGGGCAGGCTACGATAGGTGTCTATGCTAATAGCTTGCTTATCCCCCTTAACACCTTTCTTCACATTGGCTTCATACTCTTCCAAGAACTCCTTTATTTTAGGGTGCTCTTCTTTGCCACGATAAGAGAAATTAGCTTCGATATAGACCTTGTCTTGGTCCCAAACAATAATCTCGGTTTTAGTATTCTTGGCATTAATATCTAGCTCTACATTTCGGGCAGCTGGCATTTCTACTACGGCTACCTTATCCACTAAATACTGTACATCCTTCGCCCTGGCATTTATTACAAAGGCCAGCCCCAAAAGACTATAAATTAAAGTTCTCATTTCTACTAAGTTTTTGATTTCGTTCTATTTCCATTTGTAGCTTTCGGATGAGGCGCAAACGTTTTTCGTAATAATCAATTAAGACCTTTAGCAGCTCTTCCCTTGGTACGGGAGCAGCAACATCTTGGCGGTAATGTTGGTTGATGCTTTCTAGCTCTTGAAGCTCGTCAAAGACCCATTGGTACTCTGGGTCATCTCGGTAACGATCCAAGGGGATCATCGCCTCAATTTGAGCAAGGTTTTGCTGGTAATCTTTTTCAAGACTAATGAAGCTATTCGGCAGTTGAGCAGGCTCTAAAGATGGACTAGGTTCTGGCCATTGCCACCAAGCAAAGCTGGCAATTAAAATTGCCGCTGCGGCACTGTACCAAGCTAGTCGGGTTCTTTTTCCCTCTTGCTTTGCGAGCTGGGGCTCGATTTGTGTCCACAGCCCTGCGGGCACCGCCTCTTGGTCGAAGTCATCTCGATGCCTATCGATGAGTTGTTTAAGCTTCATAATGCTGATTTAATTTTTCACGCAATAAACGCTTGGCATAGTGCAGCTGACTTTTAGAAGTCGATACACTTATTTGCATTTCGGAAGCAATTTCTTGATGGCTGTATTCCTCGAGAAAATACAGTTCAAAAATGAGCTTACAGCCTGCAGGCAGAGTTCCTAGAGCGGTTTGCAGCTCGTGAAAACCTATATCTGGCCAGTTTTCTTCCTGCTCACTTAGATCTTCTGCAATCTCTTCAAGTTCAAGCCAGGGTGCAGTCCGTTTTTGCTTCCGAATTTCTTGAAGACCAAGGTTTATCGCAATTCGTTTGAGCCAAGCACCAAAGGCGGCCGCCTCTTTAAGCTCCGAAATTTGATTAAAGCCTTTTATGAAACTCTCTTGCAAAAGGTCCTGAGCCTCTTCAGGCCTAAAGCCTAAGCGCAAAATGCTGTTGTAAATAGCCTTTGCATACAATTGATATAATTGTTGCGCGGCCATTTGATTTCCTTTTCGGAATTGCTTTACGAGCGTTTCAGTCTTCAAGTTTTCCTTGTTCTACACCCTTAGGATACCGGGATGGTATAAAGGTTGGAAAAAATGAGCGTTTATTTTTAGATCTGGCTAGAAGGCCGGCAATTGAAAGATAAATCAATTGGAGTGAGGGGAAATAAAAAAGCCCCCCGTCTGCTGGAGACAGACAGGGGGCTTTCACCAAATGTAACCTACTAAAGAACTATCGGTTCAATACCATCTTTTGGCGGTAAACTTTGGCGTCTTCTTCGATAAGAACAAGGTAAACCCCATTCTCGAAGTTGCGTAAGTCAACCTCCGTTTGGTTGGCGTTGATCCGACTTTGGAACATTAATCTTCCGTTCATGTCAACCACTTTAACATTGGCATCGCTGAAGTTTCCTTCGATACGGAATAAACCATTGTTAGGGTTAGGAACAATATTGAAGGCTAGCTCATTGTTTTCAATTAAGCTAACGTTAGCAACGAATTCGATATCGTCGATATAGTAAGTCTTTTCACCAGCAGTAGATCCAGCCGTTCCGAAGTTCGGGAAGAATACTACTTTGCTGTAAGTCTGGTTTAGATCCAATGCAGGAGTACCAGCAGCGTGATTACTAAAGTCGAAAGTTAAAGTCTCCCAAGCACCAGCCTGAGTAGTAGTTGCAGAAGTTTCAACAGAGATAGTGTTGTCATTTGCATCTTCAACTTTCAATAACATAGTAGCACCGGCATCTGGAGACCATACGCGCACTGACATCTGAGTGTGAGTAGCGGTAAAAGGAATAGCATTAGCTAAACCAGCGTCACCAATAACGGTACCGGCCCAAGTTTGAGCACTAGCTAGCTTAGTCATACCCAATACCATATTGGTAGGATCGGTTGGATCTACCTGAATAGAGTCGGTGTTGTCACCGAAGCTAACGGTATTGTAATCGGTATTTGCATCCTCGAAAGTGATCGGTAAATCGATCTGATTCATTGGAATACCGAACATGATGTTGTCGAAGTAATAAGTCTTCGCACCGGCGGTTGCGCCATCTACACCGAAGTTAGGGAATACAACTACTTGGTTGTAGTCAGCGGCAGTGTCTAAGGCTGGAGTACCAGCGGCATTGTTGGCGAAGTCGAAAGTTAATAACTCCCATCCTCCAGCAACGGTAGTAGTGTCTACAGTTTCTACTGATACACTAGTGTTACCAGCAACTTCTAATTTTACGCGGATTTCCGCTCCAGCGTCTGGAGACCAAACCATCATAGACATAACGGTTTCGGTAGCTGTAAATGGTACTGGTGCAGCCATACCACCGAAGCCAACAACCGCACCCGCCCAAGTCTGAGCATTAGCAGGCTTGTCGTGTTGCCATACCATATTATTGGGATCGGTAGGATCAACAACGATAGTGTCACTTAATTCGCCAAAAGGAAGCGTAGCGTAGTTTACGGTAGTGCTTTCGAAGTCGATAGGTAGAGCAGGGGCAGCAGGAATGCTAGCACAGTCTACACAGTAATTCCAACATACTACTGGTAATACAGTATTACCGGCATAAGTTAAATAACGGTTAGTGAAACCGCCGTTAGTAACGGTACAAGGCTCGCCACCAGCGAAGTTCTCTTGATCGGTCCAACCATCAACAGTAAACTTGTACTCAATGGTGTCATTGGCAGGTAAAGGAAGGGCTACTTCCCAAACGCCGTCCATGTCTGGGTCGGCCATAGGATTACAGGCACCACACCAGCCATTAAATGTTCCGTTCACATTTACGGTGGTAAAAGAACCACTGTAAAGGTTCATATCTACTTTAAAGGTTACAGTGTCCATTTGGGCCTGTAAACCGAAGGCAGACAATAAAAAAGCAAAAAGAATAGTCTTGTTCATTGTAAGTTAATTTGTTACGAAGATATGACTTTTGGTCAAAAAAACAATAAGTAAGTAAAAAACTAGACTATTAATATGTTAAATCCTTGTAAATAAATGAATTGTAAAGAATACACTTATAGTAGATGCTACTAATAGAAATTTAGTATCTTTGGAATCCCAGACCAAAAAAATGGCAGAAATCAAGGAAAAAGAGCCTGTGCTCGAGCAAAAATCACAGTTCGCGGTACCTTATTATGCAATTTCCTACGACAAGTTTTTTCAATTTGGCTTGTCTGTGGATTGCGTGGTTTTCGGTTATCACGAAAAACGCTTAAAGGTACTCCTTATTAAAAGGGGAGCAGAGCCGTACCTCGGCTCTTGGGCCTTGCCAGGTGATTTGGTTTATCCTAATGAAAATATTGAAGTCGCTGCTAAGCGCATATTAAAAGACCTTACCGGTATTAGCGAGCTTTTTATGGAGCAAACCAAGGTATACGGTAAGGTGGATCGTCACCCTGCGGGTCGAGTAATTACTACGGCTTATTATTCTTTAATTGATATTGCCAAGCATGACCCTCACGCTTCAGCTTGGGCTGAAGGGGTGTACTGGGTAGATTTAGAAGAGGTGCCGGGACTGGCCTTTGATCATGATGAAATCTTGGAAGATGCCCTGCAGACTTTGCGTCAGCGTGTGCGTCATCAGCCAGTTGGATTTGAGCTTTTGCCGCAAAAGTTCGCTCTAGCCGATTTACAGGCGCTTTACGAAGCCTTATTAAATGAGGTCTATGATAAAGCCAATTTCCGCAAGCGCATCTTAGCGATGAACTTATTGATAAATCTCAAGGAAAGTCAGAAGGATGTTCCTCACCGTCCGGCGCGACTCTATTCTTTCGATAAGAAGCGTTACGATGAATTAATTGCGAAAGGTTTCTCTTTCGAATTGTAATTCTCAGCGAGCCGTATGGAGCAAAATTCTCTTCACTCGATAGATTACTATATCCTCGCGGCTTATTTCATTTTAATATTCGGAATCTTTATTGTCTTGTACTTGCGCGACCGAAAGCGGGGTCTAGACAATGATAGTTCTGCTTATTTTTTAGGTGGTCGAAACTTACCTTGGTTTATCGTGGGCGCTTCGCTCTTTGCCTCCAACATTGGTTCCGAACATTTGGTAGGTTTGGCGGGAGCTGGTGCAGCAGGAGATTTCCCGGTAGCACAATTTGAATTGCTCGCTTCTTTTATGCTCCTTTTATTGGCCTGGGTATTTGTGCCAATTTATCTGCGCACCGGCATATTTACCATGCCACAGTTTTTGGAAAAACGCTTCGATAATTGGTCGCGTACTTACCTTACTTGGCTTTCAATCATTGGCTATGTGCTAACCAAAATAGCGCTCACCATTATGGCTGGGGGGATCATTTTTACCGCTTTGCTGGGGATTGACTTTTGGCTTGGCGCAACAATAGTGGTTGTTGCTACCGGTATTTATACGCTGTTCGGTGGCTTGAAGGCGGTGGTTTACACCGATATGGTGCAAATGTTTATCCTCTTAGGTTCTTCCATTGCCATAACTTTTATTGGGCTAAATCATTTGGGCGGCTGGGAGACTTTGGTGCAAAGAGCAGAGCCAGGATATCTAAGTTTATGGCGCGGTTTTGATCATCCCGATTTCCCCTGGACCGGTATTTTATTTGGAGCCCCTATTTTAGGAATATGGTATTGGTGTACCGATCAATTTATTGTGCAGCGCGTGCTAGCGGCTCGAAATTTAGATCAGGCCCGCAAGGGTAGCATATTCGCGGCGGCCTTAAAAATCCTTCCTTTATTCTTATTCGTAATACCCGGCTTAATCGCCTACGAGCTGTCAAAGGGCCCGGATGCCTTGATTAGCTTTCCAATGGAAAACGGCAAACCGCTTTACGATGCGGCTTTACCTTTAATAACAATGCAACTTTTACCTGCAGGTTTAAGGGGTTTAGTGGTAGCAGGTTTGCTAGCCGCTTTAATGAGCTCCTTGAGTTCGGTATTTAATTCTTGCTCTACCCTAATAACCGTTGATGTGTATCAACGGTATTTCCCAGAGGCAAGCGAAAAGAAATTGGTGGCGGTAGGGCGCTGGTCTACCGCTGGTCTGGTAGTATTGGGAGTTGCCTGGATTCCCATGTTGCAATTCCTGGAAGGGGGGCTTTTCCAAAAACTGCAAAGTCTGCAGTCCTATATTTCTCCGCCAATAGCGGCCGTATTCTTATTGGGAATATTCTGGAAACGACTCAATGCTAAAGGGGCTAAGTATGCATTAATTAGCGGTGCGGTCTTAGGCGCAGCTCGATTAATCCTAGAGCTAACCAAGGAAAATTGGTCAGGTTTTTTATTATGGTTTGCCGAAATTAATTTCTTGCATTTCGCTTTGCTCTTGTTCCTTATTTCTTCGGGTGTTTTAATAAGCGTAAGTTATGCAAGTGAGGCGCAGCCTAATGGAATCAAGGCCAAAGACCCATCCGGCGAAAAGCCGAGTCTTCTAAATATTATAAACAGTGTAATCGTAGTTGTTTTAGTTCTGCTTCTTTGGTGGTACTTCTCATAAACCTTTTAATATGGAACATAAAAGAGCGATAATGACCATTGCCCTAATTGTAGCCCTCGGTGGTCTACTTATGGGTTTTGATGCCTCAGTAATTTCTGGGGTTCTTAAGTTTATAGAACCAGAATTTGGCCTTACTAAATTGGAATTAGGCTGGTCGGTGGCTTCCCTTACCTTAACCTCTACCTTGGCCATGATGATTGCGGGCCCAATTAGTGATCGCTATGGTCGTAGAGCGGTTTTACGATGGGCAGCAATTCTTTATGCGCTATCGGCGATTGGTTCAGCTTTAGCCACCTCCTTCCTTACTTTGGTTATCGCTCGTATGATCGGTGGCTTTGGGGTAGGAGCCTCACTAATCCTTGCCCCCATGTATATTGCTGAAATTTCTCCTAAGGAACTACGCGGTCGATTGGTATCCTTTAATCAGTTGAATATTGTAATCGGTATTTCCTTGGCCTTCTTTACCAATTATGCCATTCTGCAGTTTGCGAAGACCGATGCCTCATGGGTGCAAAGTTTGGGTATAGATAAATACCAATGGCGCTGGATGCTGGGTCTGGAAACCCTTCCCGCGATACTATACTTCTTAGGATTATTCTTTGTACCTCGCAGTCCGCGTTGGTTATTGATGAAGGAAGAAGTAGAGGAGGCGCGTGAAATTTTGGCTCGCTTTAATGGTCCTGACAAAGCCCGAAACGAAGTAGAGCGTATTAACCAAAGCATTAATGAAGACTCCGAAAAACCAAAAGGTAGCATCGGGGAGCTCTTTAAACCTGCTCTAAAATTGGTGGTCACCATCGGAGTGGTCGTGGCTGTATTACAGCAAATAACGGGCATCAACTCGGTGTTCTTTTATGCACCGATGATTTTTGAACAAAGCGGTCTAGGCACTGATGCTGCCTTTATGCAGGCAATATTGGTGGGACTAGTAAACTTGGGCTTTACCATTTTAGCCATCCTTTTTATCGATCGCTTTGGTCGCAAGCCTTTGCTTACCTATGGGGTGGCCGGAATTGTGCTTTCAATGTTCGTGCTGGCCTATGGCTTTAATTCGGCCACCTATCGTTTGGATGCAGATGATATGACTGCCTTTGAAACTTCAATTACTGAATTAGCCACCTTGGAAGGTCAGTCCTTCGATTCGGAAGCGAGCTTCCAAGAGGCGGTGGAAGGAATAAGTAGTCCCGAAATATATATCAAGCAAAAGGAGGACCTTATAAAATCAAGTATCCAATTAAATACTTTCCTAATCCTGGCTGCAATTCTCGCTTTTGTGGCCTCATTTGCTATTTCTATTGGACCGGTAATGTGGGTGCTCTTTTCAGAACTCTTTCCGAACCGCATTCGCGGTATTGCCATTTCTTTTGTTGGCCTAATAAACTCGGCGGTGAGTTTTATCGTACAATGGGTATTCCCCTGGGAGCTTGAAGTATTGGGCAGTGCTACCACCTTCTTGATATATGGATTATTTGCCCTAGCGGGATTGATATTTATTATTCGTGTAATTCCGGAAACCAAAGGGGTGTCCTTGGAAGAACTTGAGAAAAAACTGGTAAAATCGTAAGGATGAAAAAGTATATTTTAGGCTTGGCAGGCTTAGCTCTGATGGCTTGCCAAAGTCCAGCGGAATCAAAACCAGAGTCTAATGAACCTGCTCAATCAAAATTAGTGCTAAGCGCTGCAGATATTGGTGTAGAGGGGGATTCAGTTTTACAACTTGCCGCTGGTGGACACCACGACTTTACCATAAAGGTTCCCGCTGTTGGTCGTTATAAAATAAGTTTTGACGCGGCAGGAACGGATAGCACTAGCTTTTGGCTCGAAGATTATGTTACTAATACTGATGGACGCCAGTACAATATTACGGGTAGTTTAAAGCCCGGTGATTGGTCGACTTTAAGCTCGGTGGACGGTTCTCCACTAGATACGGGCTCCCATCCGGTTCGAATCCATGCCGATGGTGGTGCCCTAGAGCTTAAATCCATTAGTCTAGAAATGATGCAGCCGCGCAGGGCTAGTCCACTAACTCACCTTCAAAACATGGAAGGTGAAAACTGGGAATTGGTTTGGAGCGATGAGTTTGATGGCGAGGGTTTGCCCGATACCAGCAAGTGGTCCTACAACGTAGGTAACTGGGGTTGGGGTAATAATGAGCCGCAATATTATACCGATGCTAGGTTGAAGAATGCACGTCAAGAAAATGGGAATCTAATTATTGAGGCGCATCAAAATGATATGGGTCAGCCTTGGACCTCTGCCCGCCTTACTACTCAGGGTAAGCATGCTTTCAAATACGGGAAGATCGAATTTAGAGCCAAGGTTCCGCCTGGCCGAGGTACCTGGGCGGCAGGATGGCTACTGGGCGAAGCTTATCGCGATGAAATTTCCTGGCCTTATTGTGGGGAAATCGATGTTTTAGAATGTGTGGGTTATGAGATAAACGATACAACTGGAAAGGGTAAGAATCACTCCACTTGCCATACACGCGCCTATTACTTTAAGCAAGGAAACCAAATCGGGGCCGAGATAGAAGTGGATAGCATGTTTCAAGACTTTCACACCTATACTATCGAATGGCATCCAAAGCGAATTGATGCTTTCGTAGATGGAGCGTACTTTTTCACCTACGATAAGACCGCTAATGAATGGGAGTGGCCCTTCGACAAGCCACAGAATATTATTGTAAACCTTGCCGTTGGAGGCGGTTGGGGAGGTGCTAAAGGAATTGACAGCACCTGGCAATCGCATCAATACATTCTCGATTACGTTCGGGTATATCAAAAAGCAGATTAAATGAAAGGGGGGCTTCGTCTATTTCCAATACTGGTCTTACTGGCCTGCACCAAATCTACTCCTCTGGAGCTGGAAGTTTGGCGCAGCACGGCCTCTGGTGAGCGCCTGAAGGCTGTGGATACCCAATCCGAACAAAGAGGGCAGGCCTGGCATATTTACCCCGATTCAACTTATCAAGAGCTGCAAGGTTTTGGGGGTGCTTTTACGGAGTCTTCGGCGCATCTCTGGACTAAGTTAAAGCCGGAATTGCAGCAAGAACTTATTGCCGCCTATTTTGCCGATACCGCCGCGGCCTACAATATGGGCCGTACGCATATTAACTCTTGCGATTTTTCGCTTAACTCTTACCATTATTTGGCCGAAGGCGATACCAGTCTCAATAGCTTTAGCCTAGCGGAAGACGAAGAGGATATTATCCCAATGATTAAGGCGGCCCAAGCCCTGGAGCCCGATTTAAAATTAATCGCTTCTCCTTGGACGGCTCCCCCTTTTATGAAGGATAATCAGGCTTGGTTTGGGGGAAAGCTAAAAACGGAGTTCTACGGTTTATGGGCCGATTATTTTGTGAAATACCATCAGGCTTTAAGCCAATATGAAATTGAACCTTGGGCCTACACAGTAGAGAATGAACCGCTGGGGAATGATGCGAATTGGGAAAGCATGCATTACACGCCCCAAGAAATGGCGGCCTTTGTAAAGGAGCATCTAGGCCCTAAATTTAAAGCAGCGGGTATTGATAGTCGAATCTTGCTTTACGATCAAAACCGCGGAGAAGAATTAGAGGAATGGGTTAATGTATTATTGAGAGATTCGGCATTATTACCGATGGTTTATGGAACAGCAGTGCATTGGTACACCAGTACTTATGATTGGTTCCCGGCAAGTCTAGAGCACACCCATAATTTAGCTCCGGGCAAAGCCATCGTACAAACCGAGGGCTGTGTAGATGCCGAGGTTCCTCATTGGCAAGATGATGCTTGGTATTGGTCTAAGGAAGCAACCGATTGGGGTTACGATTGGGCTAAAGAGGAGGATAAGTACTTACATCCCAAATATGTTCCGGTATACCGCTATGCGAGAGATATTATCGGCTCGCTTAACTCCTGGGTCGAAGGCTGGGTAGATTGGAATATGTTACTTGACCCTGGCGGTGGACCTAATCATGCTAGCAATTGGTGCGTGGCTCCGGTATTAGCGGATACCCTTAAACAGGAATTGTATTATACCCCTTTATACGATGTGATGCGCCATTTTAGCGCTTACATTCCTGCTGGTTCTAAGCGCATTGGACACGGTACTTTGCCAGAAAACTGTATGGCCCTCACGGTCTTGCGTCCTGATTCTAAAATTGTTGCGGTAATTTTGAATACCGGCGAAACGGAACAGGTGCTAGAGATTAATTGTAATGATAAAGCAAGAAGCCTTCAATTGCCGGCGGCTTCCTTGCAAACCCTAATTCTGAAATAAAGCGAGATGAGCAAAGCTATTTACTTAGCTAATCAAGAGTATAGGTCTAATTCCCAAGAAATCGAAGGTAGCTTCCTGACTTTGGATGGGGATCGGTTTTACCGCATCCAAAATTACAGCGAGATGCCTCCCTTTTTTATGTCCTTAGTGAGCCCTTCCGATCATTGGCTTTTTATTGCCAGCAATGGTGGCTTAAGCGCAGGGAGAGTTAATGCAGAATCTTCGCTTTTCCCTTATTATACGGATGATAAACTCATCGATGCGGCAGAATTTACCGGCTCCAAAACTTTAGTAAAGGTAGAGCGAGATGGTGCATACAAGCTTTGGGAGCCTTTTTCGGCCTTTGGAGAGGGACTCTATCAAGTTGAGCGAAACTTGTATAAAAATACCTTGGGAAACCGCCTTCGCTTCGAAGAGCTTAATCTAGATCTTCAGTTGCGTTTCGCTTATGAATGGTCTTTTTCCGACGAGTACGGAATACTGCGTAAAGCCTGGATGGAGAATTTAGATTCGAAAAGCCAGCATATTGAGCTTTTAGACGGTATACAGAATATTTTACCCGCAGGTTTGGGCTCGGCCTTGCAAAATAACCGCAGTACCCTAGTAGATGCCTATAAAAAGAATGAATTAGTAGAAGCGGAGCACTTGGCCATTTACAGTTTAAGTGCTCGTATTATTGACCGGGCAGAGCCAAGCGAAGCCTTGGTGGCCAATACCATATGGTCTACGGGCTTAAAGCCTAAAGCAATCCTTCTATCCAATACGCAATTAAAAGATTTTAGACGAGGAACAGAGCTTAAAACGGAAAGGCTCTCCAAGGGACAGAAAGGGGCTTATTTTTTAAATGCCGACTTGAAGCTTGGGTCTAAGCAAACTGAGGACTGGATGATGGTCGCGGAGGTAAATCAATCCACGGCAGATGTGCTTAACCTTCAGTCATTCCTAGCTTCAAATGATAGCCTTGGCTTATTTCAAAAGTTGGAAGCAGCTAGAGCTGAAGACCAAGAAAAGCTGCGTGCCATTGTAGCCAAAGGAGACGGTTTACAATGCTCTCAACTAGAAATGGTGAGCACCCGCCATTATGGCAATGTCCTCTTTAATGTTATGCGGGGCGGACTCTTCGAATCGGCCTACACTATTAACCGCAATGATTTTGTTGCTTATTTAAATCAGGTTAGTCTTAATACTGCCCGCCGTTTTGATGCTGAAGTACGTGCATGGCCCGAAATGATGGACTATCAAGATTTCATGCAGCGGGTGTCTCGACTTATGGATAGCGACCTCGAAAGGGTGGCTTTGGAATACTTACCGCTTTCTTTTAGTCGACGTCATGGAGACCCTAGTCGGCCTTGGAACGTCTTTAATATCTACACCCGCGATGCCAAAGGCCGCCGCTTGGTATCTTATGAGGGCAATTGGCGCGATATCTTCCAGAACTGGGAAGCCTTGGCTTATTCTTACCCGGCCTTTATTCAGGGTATGATTACCAAGTTTTTAGATGCTTCTACCGTAGATGCCTATAACCCTTACCGTATTTCTAAAGAGGGAATAGACTGGGAGGTAATCGAAGAAAATGACCCATGGTCTTACATTGGTTATTGGGGGGATCACCAAATAATTTACCTCCAGAAGCTTTTAGAACATTGGGAAAAGCACCAGCCAAAAGCAATGTTGGCACAGTGGAATAGACCAATTTATACCTATGCCAACGTACCTTACCGCATTCGGGATTATGCGTCCATACTAAAGGATCCTAAAGACACAATAGATTTTGATCATAAGATTGACGCCGAATCGCGTAGCCAGATTTCGAAACTAGGTAGTGATGCAAAAATGATCTGGAACGAAGGGGCTCTGCTTAAAGCAAACTTAGCCGAAAAGCTATTGCTCACCGCGGCCACCAAACTCTACAACCTAGTACCAGACGGTGGCATCTGGATGAATACCCAGAGACCAGAATGGAATGATGCCAATAATGCTTTGGTGGGCAATGGTCTAAGTATGGTTACCCTTTATTACTTACGACGTTATTTAAGCTTCCTAAAGGATCAGCTTAGTGAGGTTCCTTTGGAGCTCAATACGGCATTAGCCGATTTAATCTCGGCCATTTATACCAATATGAAGCTTTATGAAGGAGCCCGAGATAAAGGCTTTAGCCCAGAGGAACGTTTTCAGTTTGTGGGCGCGCTTGGGAAAGCAGGTGAGACCTATCGCCAGCAGGCTTATGCAAAGAATTTGGGAGAGCGCCAGATACTTGATTCTAAAACCATCGATGAATTCCTGGAAATTAGCCTTGCCTATTTAGATGCTAGTATTGCTTCTAATAAAAGGGAAGATGGCCTTTACCACGCCTATAACCTCTTGCAGATTTCTGGCGAGCAAATGCGAATTCGCTATCTCTATGAAATGCTGGAAGGCCAAGTGGCCATCCTAAGTGCGGGGTATTTAAAGGCTGAAGAAGCCTTAGAGCTCACGAATAGATTGAAAGACAGCGCTCTTTATCGGGAAGATCAGTACAGCTACATGCTCTACCCTAACCGCGATTTAGCGCCTTTTATAAGCAAGAATACCATCGATTCGGAATTCGCCAAAAGCTCTCAATTACTGAAGGGCTTGGTAAGTCGAAATGACCATAAGCTAGTCGAAAAAGATGAGGCCGGGAATTATCACTTTGCTCCTGGAATTAGCAATGCCAAGGATGTGGAAGTGCAGCTGGAGCGATTGGCCAAAGGTCGCTTGGCGTCTGAGGTTGAAGCCGAAGGTGCTGCCCTTTTGGAGGAGTTTGAACGTATTTTCGACCATCAATCCTTTACCGGTCGCTCAGGAACCTTCTATGCCTATGAGGGCTTGGGATCCATTTATTGGCACATGGTATCCAAATTACTGCTGGCGGTGCAGGAGAATCTGCAATTGGCAAAACAGTCCGGTAGTGCCGCTGAGGTAATTGGAGCCCTAACCGACCATTACTACTCCATTCGCGCGGGTATTGGCTTAAACAAGGGACCCGAATTGTACGGGGCCTTTCCTTTTGATCCCTATTCGCATACTCCTTGGGGAGCGGGGGTTCAACAGCCAGGGATGACCGGGCAGGTGAAAGAGGATGTTCTAAACCGCTGGGCCGAATTGGGAATAGGAATAGAACAAGGTCAGATTGTCTTAAACCCCTTCTTCTTCGACCCACAAGAACTATTGAAAGAGGGCGTAAAATTCGCCTATTTCGATCATCAGGCGCAAGCCCAAGAAACCAAAGTAGAAGCGGGTGAACTGGCCTTTACCTATTGTGGATTACTGTTGCGTTTCCGCCAAAGTGCCAAGGCCTCCTTGTCGCTGTGGGCTGGAGGGGTAAATGTAGGCACATGGCCTGACTTAAGACTGCCCAAAATGGAAAGTCAGGATATTATTAACCGCAGTCATAAATACACCGAATTGTTACTCGAATACCCCTTTAAACAGGCGGAATGAATCACTAAAAAAAAAATTAAAATGACAAGGACCCTAGCTTTAAAAGCACTGTTTCTTGGCTGTTTGTTATCGCTAGGGAACCTTGGTTTCGCGCAGGTGGTGCAAGTAGGACAAGGATCGTATACCACCAATTTCCCGGGCGTAGATGCTGCCGGTAGAAATGGATTTCCCTCAGGAACTCCTTATGTAGTTGGTGCAGCAAGTACCAAGGCCGTGCCAACCAATGAGTGGTGGTCGCATAAGGTGAAGAATGCCCAATCTTCCAATCTTTTTAACTACCCTTTTACTTTAGAAACCAAAAGCAATGGATTAGTTGCAACCTACGTCCCTTGGGGACCTATCGATGCCTTTGATCCCGTAGAAATTGGAGTCTCGGGTTTAAATGCGACCGCTACTAATGTATCGGATCACGACGACTGGACTGTAACCCTTGATTGGCAGAGCGGGACTCATCATTTTTCGGCTAAGAGCGGTGTGGGAATGCCCTTCCTCTATTTTGAAAAGGATAGCGCTAGTGTGGCGCGCGTGGTCGTAAACCAAGGAACGGTAACCGATTCGGGTTCCTTTTTGATCGTTAAAGGAGTGAATTACGGTGCCGATTTTGCGGTCTACGGTCCCAGTGGCTCGACTTGGACCAAAACCGGGAATACCTATACCTCTACGCTTAATGGTAAAAATTACTGGTCGATGGCCTTTTTGCCTTTAGGTGGAAATGCCGATAATTTGGCGGCTTCTTTTAAGCAATATGCTTTTGTTTTTCCCAAACTATGTCGGGCCAACTGGACTTTCAACGAACAGACTTCGGTGGTGCGCACCACCTTCACTATCCAAACGGAGGTTAAGGAAGGTAGCGACACCCTTTTTCTGCAGGGCTTGTTGCCCCATCATTGGTCGAAATTGGCTTCGGGCAGTAGCTTAAATACTAATCACCAATACCCGACCGTACGTGGCGATTTAAAGTTAATGGCGGCCAATTCTTTTGCGGTTGAAAATACCTTTTACGGCATATTACCCACTTTACCGGATGTAAATTGCCGCAGCTTGAGCTATAACCCGGCTGACTTAAAAGAAAAAATCGATCTGCTTAAAGGTGATCAATTGGCCTCATGGACGGACTCCTATAATGAAGGGCAATCCATGAACCGCTTAATCCAAACGGCGCGCATTGCGGACGAAATAGGAGATACCAGTGCCCTCAATGCGATCCTAAAAACGGTGAAAGAGCGTTTGGAAGATTGGCTTACTTACAATGCGGGTGAAGTGGCTTTTCTGTTTTATTACAATAATGATTGGGACGCCTTAATTGGATATCCTGCAGGACACGGACAAGATGTAAACATCAACGATCACCATTTTCACTGGGGTTACTTTATTCACGCGGCTGCCTTTCTAGAGCAGTATCAGTCCGGTTGGGCAAGTGCCTATGGCCCCATGATTAATATGCTAGTTCGCGATGCAGCTAGTAGTAATCGCCATGATCCGCTTTTCCCTTATTTGCGCAATTTTAGTCCCTATGCGGGCCACTGCTGGGCCAATGGTTTTGCGAGCTTCCCACAGGGGAATGATCAAGAATCTACCTCTGAGAGTATGCAGTTTAATTCGGCGCTCATTCACTGGGGGGCGGTTACTGGAAATGATTCCATCCGCGATTTAGGCATTTACCTTTATACAACCGAGCAATCGGCTATTGAGGAGTATTGGTTTGATATGTACAATCGGAACTTTGGGGCCAATCAGCAATACGGATTAGTCTCACGGGTATGGGGAAATAGTTATGATAATGGCACCTTTTGGACCGCTGATATTGCGGCTTCCTACGGCATAGAGTTGTATCCTATTCACGGAGGTTCCATGTATCTCGGCCATAACCTGGCCTATGCAAGCCAGATCTGGAGTGAAATAGAACAACATACGGGCATTTTAAGTAATGCCCCTAATGTAAATCTTTGGCACGATGTGATGTGGCAATATTTAGCCTTCACGGATCCAGACAAAGCCTTAAACCTTTACGACTCCTATCCCAATCGTAATTTGAAATTTGGAGTCTCAGACGCGCAGACCTATCATTGGTTACATAGTATGAAAGTTTTAGGTGCCCCTGATGCCACCATTACCGCCGATCATCCACTAGCCGTGGCCTTTCAGGGTCAGGGTTCCCCGGTCTACGTGGCTCAGAATTATGGAAGTCAGGCTATTAATGTAAGCTTCTCCGATGGTTATGTGCTTAACGTTCCGGCGGGTAGTCTACAAAGTAGTTTAGACGCTGGTTTAGGCGGTGAGCTTAATACTCTATTCGACCAGGCCTTTACAGGAGGATCGGCCCAGCTTAGTTTTACAGTACAGCAAGGGAACCCATCCATGGTAGTCTTGTATCAGGATGAAGATAGCATCGACTTTAAGACGGCTGGCCCCTACGATTTCCTAGTCGATAGCCTAGCGGCGGGCGTACATAACTTCCATGTGCGGATGTACGATTCAGTGAATTGTGCGATCTCCAATATTGTAAGCGTAAGGGTAGGCGAGCAACTGCCTTACCACGGCTATCCGGCGGTATTGCCCGGTAGCATTTTTGCCGGAGAATACGATTATTTCGAAGGCGGAGTAGCGCAAGGCATTGCTTACAAAGACTTAGACATGGCCAACAATGGCAATTTCCGCAGCAATGAATGGGTAGATGCCACGAGTCATCCGAGCGAAGGAAATGTAGTAGGCTGGCTGGGAGCTGGCGAATGGCTAGAGTATACCGTAGATGTGCAAACGGCTGGAGTATACGACCTTAGTATTCGCTACGCATCGGGAAACCAAGCGGGAGGCGGACCCTTAAGCTTAGAGTCTGACGGACAATTAATCAAAGACAATATCACCTTTGGATATACAGGAGATTGGAATACCTGGTCGAGCAAAGCGGTAAGCAATGTGCCTTTAAAATCGGGAGAGCAAATATTGAGGATCTATGTGCAATCGGGCGAAGTGAATTTTGGGGAGATAAGTTTCAGCTACCAAAACCCGCTACCTTATAGTCAGCCTATTGCCGATGCCGGACCAACTCAGGTAATAGTATTACCTGCTAATCAGACCACTCTTGATGCTAGTGGTAGCATGGACCCTGCTGGTGGCAGCTTAAGTTATCAATGGACCCAAGTTTATGGACCAAGCCTGGCCACTCCTGCTGCTCCTAGCGCTATAAGTACTGGCATTAGTGGCTTACAAAAGGGAGTGTATAAATACCGCCTAATGGTCGATAATGGCAATTATCAGGATATTGATGAGCTCTTTGTGGTGGTTGGTAACGATTCCAATGTTGCGCCAACGGCTAGCATTCTTTTCCCCCAAAACAATAGTGTTTATTACGAAGGGGAGAGTATTGATATTAGTGCCACTGCTAGCGACTTAAACGACAGCATAAGCAAAGTGGATTTTTACCTTAATGGTAACTTTTACCAGAGCTTAAATGCTAGACCTTATGAGGTAAATTGGACCACCGCTTTAGGTCCAGCGCAATGGCAGGTGCTGGCTTACGATTATCTAGGGGATTCCACTTGGTCGGCGCCGGTCGATTTACAAATTGATCCCGCTCCATCTTGCGAGGGAACGAGTCATAATGGTGATTTCTCTTGGCGCTTTTCGGATGACGATAATAATCCAACCCTAACCTTTATCCCAAGCCAGACGGGCGTAGGGGTACCCACTTGTATTTTATACTATGGCACCGATCCTAATTTATTGCCCGGATACCCGGTAACGCCAAATGTGCCCTTTCAGCTAAATGCCCAGAAAGGCGACCTAATCTACTTTTATTACACCTATTCCTTCCCCGGGGCCGGTGAACGTAACAACGCGGCGAATAAGGATACTTATGTTGTGGGTACCTGTGTAAATCAGGTTGGTTTGGACGAAAGTGATTTAGCTAGTCTGGCCCTTTATCCTAATCCTAGTCAGGGTAAGATTCGAATTAGCCGATCGCAAAGAAGCAGCGCTAATTGGCAATTGTATTCCATCAGCGCCAAGCTATTAAAGAACGGTAAGCTGGAAGAGAAAGAGGAAAACCTTGATTTCAGTGCTTTTAAAGAAGGACTTTATTTCTTGGTGATTCAAGCAGGGGGCCAGCAGAAGACCTTTAAGATTATTTTAAAACCCTAATTATGAATTTCAGGACGATACTTTCTCTAAGTATAGGAGCTATCGTTTTAAGCGCTTGTTCTGCTCCAAAAAATAAGAGCGCGGAAGAGATCCTAGGCAATCCAGATTATAAAGCGATTGCCTACGGAGGATACCGAAATCAGGATCGTTCGCAAGCTCCTACGGTAAAGGATATCAAGGAAGATTTACAAATTTTAGAGGCGCTGGGTATTCGCATCCTGCGCACTTATCACGCGCGTTTGTATGACCATACGCCCAATTTATTGAGGGCTATCCGTGAAATGAAGGAAGTAGATCCCAATTTTGAGATGTACGTGATGCTGGGCGCTTGGATGCAATGTGAGGACGCGTGGACCGATAATCCCATGCATGAAAAAGGCGATAGCGCCGAAAATGCGGCGGAAATTGCTCAGGCCATTAAGCTTGCCCAGCAATACCCAGATATTGTAAAGGTGATTGCGGTGGGCAATGAGTCGATGGTGCATTGGGCGGCCAGCTATTATGTGCACCCCAGAATAATTTTAAAGGAGGTTAATTATTTACAATCGCTCAAGGCGGATGGCAAATTAGCGGCTGATTTATGGATTAGCAGCTCCGATAATTTTGCTTCTTGGGGTGGGGGCGACGCCGCCTATCATCTGCCAGCATTAGACTCGCTTATTGCGGCGGTAGATTATTTAAGTGTGCATTCTTATCCCTTTCACGATACCCATTACAATCCGGATTGGTGGTGGATACCCGAGGGCGAGGAGCAGCTGGCAAAACAGGCAAAAATTGATTCGGCGGTGGCTCGCGGGATAGCTCGGGTGGAGACTCAGGTGAATGCTGTTAAAGAGTATGTGGCATCCTTGGGTTTAAAGAAGCCTTTGCATATTGGTGAAACCGGTTGGGCGAGTGCCGATAATGTCTTGTATGGAGTAAAGGGTTCTGCCGCCGCCGATGAATACAAGCAGATGATCTATCATCAATGGATTCGTGAATATTGTGCGCAAGAAGGAATGGCTTGCTTTTATTTTGAAGCTTTTGATGAGCCTTGGAAGGATGGGGATAATCCGGGAGGGAGTGAGAATCACTTCGGACTGATATCAGTGGATGGTTTAGTGAAAGCCCCGCTTTGGTCGGCATTTGACCAGGGAGTACTGGATGGACTAAAAAGGGGCGGCAAACCATTACGAAAAAGCCTTGAGGGCAGTGCGGAAAAGCTATTTGCCCTATCAGCTTTACCACCGAAGCAAGCCGATCAACCTGCTTTACGTCTTAACTCAAGCGAAAAGGGTACTTCCCTTTTTGTTTGGTCTAATGAGAAGGATAAAGCCTCTTTTCCGGTGCAGCAGTATTTAAGCATGAGTCCCTGGGAAGGAAGCTGCCAAATGGAGATTAATGATAATGGCCACTTAGAACTTGCCGCAGGTGCGGGAGATTGGTGGGGCGCCTCTTTAAACCTAAAAGAACCAGTAGACTTTAGTCCTTTTGCTGAGTCCTATCTTCACATTAAAGTGAAAGGCAGTCCCGAAACTACCTTTGAAATTGGATGGCAGTCGGGTCTATACGAAGACGGTACCCAGCAAAATGCCAGTTGGGCTATTGGTGCGGGAACCGAGTATCCGCTTAAGGCCGATGAATATCAAAGCTTTCGCATTCCGGTATCCACTTTTAAGGGGAAAGTAAATCTTGCTGATGTGCGCGCTCCTTTTTATGTGCGTGGCTTGCGCAATATAAAGGGAGCTGAGTTTTCGCTGGCTCGGATGTTTTTTAGCCTATAAGGATTCATAAAAAAAGCGAAGTTGGTCTGCACCACTTCGCTTAAAAGGTTTGGATTGTTTTGGGACTCTTGGTCCTGGCCTATTGGAATACCCGCACGTAGTCTACCGCCATTTGCTGGGGGAAAACGGTGCTGCTATTGGGTGGTCCAGGCCAATTACCTCCTACGGCAATATTGAAAATAAAGAAGAAGTTTTCTCTAAACTCGCTAAGGTTAGGATTGGTAATGTCTAATTGATGGTATTGCACATCATCGAAATACCATTTAATACTATTTTGATCCCAAATAATGGAATACACGTGGAAATCCTCAGATAGGTTTCTACCCGATGGGTTGGTCTTGTGGGTTCCAAACTGGGCATGGTTTAAGGCATTATTTGCACCTGGATCTTGCCAGTGCGCAGTTCCATGAGTAACCTTGTCACCCCGGTTGGTTCCGGTGCCTCCTACCATTTCCATAATATCTATTTCGCCGCAGGCAGGCCAGCTTACGCTATTGATATTGTCGCCTAACATCCAAAGAGCCGGCCATAGACCCTGACCTTCGGGCATGGCGGCACGGATATCGATGCGGCCGTATTTAAAGCTTTTTATACCCTGAGTTTTAACTCGCGATGAAGTATAGTTACGACCCCCAAAAATTTCATTTTTAGCGGTAATGATCAGGTATCCGTCACGGACCTCCGCATTTTCTTCGCGATAGTACTGTAGTTCATTATTACCCCAGCCATTGTTCCCCACGCCAATATCGTAGACCCAATCACTGGACAAACTCGTACCATCAAATTCATCGTTCCAAACTAAGGTGTAGCCAGGGTAGCTAAGAGGAGTCGTGTAGCCCGTAGTAGGAATTCCTCCACCGGAGCCACCGCCACCGCTACTGCTCACCGTTACCGTAACCGAGTCGGTTCTTTCGGTATAGTATTCATAGCTAGCATAGGCCCGTGAAATAATGGCATAGGTGCCACTTTCGCTAAAGGTGTAGCTCGCCTCTCCATCATTGCTCTCGTAGCTTACGGTTTCGTCCTTGTCTACAAAGGAAACGCGGTAGAAGTTGGCATCGAAGGCACTCAGGCTAACGGTAACCAAGCCTTCTGTTTGAGTAGATACTTCGATATCAGCTACCAAGCTGGTGGGACGAACCACGCGGGAGAATCCATCATCTTCGGAGCCACAGGAAAGTAGTCCGGTCATCATCATAAGAGCAAAGAGTCTTTTCAGCATATTCGGTTCTTTTTAAAGGAAAAAAAAGGGAAGACCAGAGCCTTCCCTTCAAAGTTAACCAAAATGGTTTTTTATTCCTGTTTAATGTCGTCTACGTAGAATGACTGCGCAACCGAAGTGTTCCAGCCTGGGAAGATCACCACGCGATCTACACCTGCAGGGGCTGCACTAAAGTCGAAAGTCAGTTCCTGCCAAGTATTAGCAGTAGTTACGTGCATGTCTACTTCAACATTATTGTTGGTATTTGCTTGCTCTTCTAATTTTACTTTGAACACACCAGTATCGGGAGCCCAAACTTTTAGCTTAATGTTGTTTAAGCTTGAGAAGTCTAAAGGAGCATCTAAGTCAACGAATAGTCCAGCCCAAGTTTCATTACCGTGGGTAGTCTCTAATACTTTAGAGCTGGTGTTAATACCAGATTGATCTGGATTGGTAACGTAAGAGTAAGAGCTGTTTCCGAAAGTGGTCCAGGTAGGCTCAACTGACTCAAAGTCCATGGGTAGGCTCCAAGTTTGGCCACCACCGCCACCGCCAGGGTTGCTGTTATAACCTTCAGGTACTAAACGAACATACCAGTTTAAACCTGGGTTTGATGCTTTTGTATCGGTAAACATCAAGGTTAATTCATTCTCCTCAATATTTACGATGGTGTAGGTACGGGTACCTGCCCAGTAACCGATCATCGCATTTCCGCTAATAGTAAGGGTAGTGTCGGCACCTTCGGTAAGGGTCCAAGTTTCGCCTAATTGATCAGGGAAAGCAGCAATATAGTCTGCAACTGGAGAAGCAGTAGTATCATCAAAGGGGGCATCACCAGCGTGCGCAGAGTTAACGTATACGCCACCACCAGTTACTTGATCGAAGCCAAAGCCTTGTAGTCTGAAGGTGTAACGGTCGTTGTACATATCAGCTCCAGCTTTTTCATTGGCATTAGCCGCATACCATTCAGGGAAGCGACCGGCAGCACCGATTGGATCGGGACCAACACCGAAGTGACCATCACTTGCAGAGTCTACCGCCCAGGTTTTGTAACCAGGACCACTAGCACCACCAGTTAAAAGATCGAACAATGGATTGTTTACCAAGGAAGGATCATCCTGTGCAATGGTAATTTCTTGCGAACTACTGGCGCTACCACCCGAGTTTTGCACGGTTAGGGTAACGGTGTAAGTTCCAGCAAAAGGATAAGTAGCTTGTACTACCGAACCTTGCGCAGTTGAGCCATTACCAAAGTCCCAGCTAGCGTCTAAGCTAGAGTTAGCGGCAGTGAATTCGATTACGTTATCACTTTGTGCCGTTGCGGTATAGGTAAAGGCGGCATCGGCCTGTGAAGGTGGCTCACCTAAGCTAGGTTCGTCGTCCTTTTTACAAGCGCTGAAAATGAGTAAAGCACTTAAAGCTAGCGCGCTACTCCATCTAATGTTCCAAGATTTAGATTTCATTGTATTTAGCATTGATTGAATAAAAAATTAATAATTAGGGTTCTGACTCCAATTTCCACCCGCCAAGTCGATCTCTACTTGCGGGATGGGGAAAATTTCGTGTTTCCCTGGAGTGAAGTTATTGATTTCATTTACGGCATTTCCAGAACGAACCAAGTCAAAGAAACGCAAACCTTCGCCTGCGAACTCTCTTCTTCTTTCGTCGAAAATATCTTGAATAAGCTGGGCGCCGCTGCTCGCTAAGGCAGGCATGCCTACCCTTGCTCTTACTTGGTTTAAGTAATTGAGGGCGGTGGGCTCATTGCTAGTATTGGCGTGGGCCTCGGCAGCCATCAATAATACATCTGCATAACGAATTACCTTGAAGTTTAGCGGACTCGTTAAATCGTCATCGGGTAAACCCAATTCGATTTGACGCTTGATGTATTTGTTGTTGTAAAAGCCCGTATGGCCACCCGCACCAACTAAATAAGTGATTGAACCCGGATCGGGCTGAAGATTAATAAAGGAATCCAAATTAAGCACGCTTAAATCGCGGCGTGGATCATTTACATCAAAGAAATTGTATAGGTCTGCGGTAGGAAGGTTATAGCTGTTTCCATCCGCATATTTAGGGCCATTGTACTGACGAATACCGTGGAAACCTGCGGCTGCATTACCCTCAAGACAGATAAAACATTCGTAGCTACCGCCTTCGAGGCTAGAGTACTCGATGTCGAATACCGTCTCCGAATTATTTTCATTGGCAGCGTACCAAAGATCTTCGAAGTCATTTACCAAGCTGTAATTTCCTTCAGTTATAATGCGGTCTAAGGTCGTGGCAGCTTGATTGTATTTCTTTTGGTAGATATAGGCCTTACCTAGCAATCCTAGGGCAGCGCCTTTGTCGGCACGGCCTTTAACGGAGGCATTCCAATCTAAATTGCTAATCGCATATTGCAGATCGCTTTCGATTTGATTGTACACATCCGCGGCAGAGGCACGTTCAATCTGAGTTACTTCTTCGGCACCCAAACGCTTGTCTACAATTAGGGGCATACCGCCAAAGTATTTCACCAATTGGAAATAGTAATAAGCGCGAAGGAATCTTGTTTCGGCCAAGATTTGCTCTTTACCGTCAAAATTGGTTTTGTCTTTATACTCCATGATGAAGTTACAACGAGCGATTCCCGCGTAATTCCAGCGTAGGATATTGCGAAGCTCGTCGTTCACCGCATCGTGATTCATATTATCGATTTCATGCAGGCCTTCGGTGTCGTTTACGGACTCGCCACCGGCAATGGAGTTATCGGAAGCGATTTCGCCAATCCACAGGTCTAAGAAGTTACCCTGCAGTAAATCGTAGGCACCCGTAAGGGCCATTTCGTAATCACTTTTAGAGTTGAAGTAGTTTTCAGCATCTATAGCGTATGCTGGTTCAACATCTAAGTATTTCTCACAGCTCGTTACTGGAAGTAAAAAGATGGCTATCGCGATGTATTTGATATAACTTTTCATGTTGACCTAGAATTTTAAGTTGAAACCTCCCATAATCACTCGTGCCTGTGGGTAGAACCCGTAGTCTACACCCGCAGATAGTGGACCACCAAAGTTTCCAATATCGGGGTCGTAGCCCTGATAATTGGTTAAGGTAAACAAGTTGTTGGCACTAACATATAAACGCATCGACTCAACCCGAGCTTTACCTAACCATGATTTTGGTAAGGTATAACCCAATTGAAGGTTACGAATACGTAGGAAAGATCCATCCTCTACATAATAGTCAGAGAAAATGGTATTACGTGTAACACCGGTAGTTACCCGTGGAATATCATTGGTGGAACCGGGTCCGGTCCAACGATCGATTACATAGTTTAATTGGTTTGCATAGGGCTGATTACGCTCGTAGTTACGGATAATCTCCTGTCCTAATGCAGCGTATAAGTTACCAGAAAGGTCCCAGTTTTTATAAGCCACTCGGAAATTAAAACCGATGGTTAGGTCAGGGATCGGTGAACCTAGTTTCACTTTATCGGAGTCGTCGTTAAAGTTGATTACGCCATCACCATTTTGATCTACAAATTTTAAGTCACCCGGACGAGCACCAGCCTGAGTAACGGGTGAGTTGTCGATTTCCGACTGCGTTTGGAATACCCCATCGGTTTCGTAACCGATATAATATCCAATCGGTTGACCCGCTTCAAAACGAGTGGCGATAACACCACCAACGCCAAATGCGGCACCAGGGATAAAGTCAACCCCGTCTGGAACGCGCACTACTTCATTAACCAAAGTGGTCACGTTCATATTGGCGTTAAATACCCAGTCGTTCGCCGGATTGCTGTTGTAACCTAATTCGAATTCCATCCCGCGGTTAGAAACATCCCCTGCATTCACAAATGGCGGGAATCCACCCGCACCATAAGTACCTAGCAAACCAGAAACATCGGGCTGGAATAAGAGGTCATTGGTATTCTTTACGAAGTAGTTAAAAGTGAAGTTGAAGTCCTTTAAGAAGTTTAAGTCAAGACCCACATTAAACTGATGGGTAGTTTCCCATTTTAAGTCAGGGTTCGAAGCCCGACCAATGGCCACACCTTGCGCAAGAATGTCGTTAAAGACATACACACCCTCACCATTTAATAGAGCGCGGTAGGCAAAGTTTGGAATTTGGTCGTTACCAGAAATACCGTAACTCATACGCATTTTACCAAAGTCGATGAAGTCGAGGTTTAAACCTTCCCAAAAGACCTCGTCGGAGAATACCCAAGCACCCGAGAAGGCCGGGAAAATACCCCAGCGATTATTGGGTCCAAAGCGCGAAGAACCATCACGACGCACAATGGCCGAGAAGATATAGCGATTACGCAAGCTGTATTCGGCCCGCATGAATCCAGATAATAAGCGCTCCTCAAATTCAAAAGACCCTGTCTGATTTAAGAAGCCGCCCTCCGCTTGGTTGGCAGAAATATCGGCGAAATCGATAGAGTTGTTGGGGATGTTAAAGGCGGTACCGCTTAAGGCCGAACCTTTACGGGTAAATACCGACACCCCCACGGTGCTCTTTACTTTATGAATATCCTTGAAAGTATGCTCGTAGTTTACGAAACCTTCGTAGCTGAGGTCAATGTAAGAAGCACGTTGCTCATACACCGAAGCACCGCGGTCTAGGAATACACTATCTGCAATTTGTACTTGAGGAGCATCTAGGTTGGCATTAGCGGCCGTGTTCTGCGCTTTACCCGGGCCGTACCAGGCCAGTGGCGAAAATACTTTATCGTCTACCAGGGCCAAGTTGAAATTAAAGCGATTGGTAAAGCTAAAGTCTTTGTTAATGGTCCAAACCAACTCTTCCTTACCCACTAGTTTATTAACCTTAGATAGGTTGTGGGTGTTTTCCATTTGCGCCAAGGGGTTAATGATATCATTAACTAAAGGCAAATAGCTGTAGCCCCCGTCTTCGTAACGCAGCGGCTCGGTTGGGTAGGCATTAATAGTATTGTAAAGAACCGATCCGATACCGTTTTCAGGTAAGGTACGTCGAGCTTCGTTGGTATAGAGTAATACGCTATTAACACGCAAGTTCTTATCGAGGTCAAAGGATAGGTTTAAGCGCGCATTGTAACGCGTAAAGTTGGACTTATCTAAACCAACAATTCCATCTTGAGTATAGTAAGAACCCCCGATGGAATAGCGTGTAGTTTGGCTTCCGCCATTAATGCTCATATTATAAGACTGCATTGGAGCGGATGAGAAAACCGCGTCCTGCCAATCCGTTCCCTCTCCTAAACTGGTATTGGCGAATGGCGCAGTTTGCCCTCCGTTCGTAAATGCATTATTCTTTATTACCGCATATTCCGTTGCGTTTAGCAAGGGCAAACGGCGGGCAGTATTTTGCATGCCGTAAAATCCGCTAAACTCAAATTGCGGCGCTGTATTTAATTTACCTTTCTTGGTTTCGATGATAATTACCCCGTTAGCAGCTCGTACCCCATAAATACCAGCAGTACCATCTTTTAATACGTTCACCGAAGCAATATCGTCGGGGTTAAGAGCATTTAAACCCTCAGAGTCGTAAACGATACCATCCACCAGGATTAAGGGGTCATTATCGCCAAAGGTGGAAAGACCGCGAATACGAATGCTGCTCGCACCCCCAGGCGACCCTGAGTTCGTGTTAATGGTAACCCCAGAAACGGCTCCTTGCAGGGCAGCGTCTAAACGAGGAACATTTAACTTTTTAAGCTCAGCTCCCTCTACCTTGGCTGCGGCACCGGTAAGTTCTTTCTTGGTGGACGAACCGTAACCAACTACCACAATTTCACCCAATAATGCGGCTTCTTCTTCCATGGTAACATCCAGGGCCCCACCCTTTTCTACCGTTCTTTTCTGGGTTTTAAAGCCTACAAAGGAGAATACCAGGACCTGACCCTTTTCCGCCTTAATGAGGTAATTACCATCCATATCGGTCATGGTTCCATTGCTAGTACCCTCAACCTTAATGTTTACCCCAGGGATGGACATGCCATTTGCTTCGCTAACTTTTCCGGTAATGGTGAGACTTTGCGCTACCATTTGGAAGCCAAAGAGTACCATAAAGGCCGAAAGTAAGAAGCGACTTGAGCGTAAATACACTTTCATTTGGTTCTGTTAATTAGTTGATAATCAGTTTCATTTGGTTCTTAAAGCTAAAAAGAAATGTGCTAATTACATTTTTAGCAAGAACCAAATGTAAACCTTTTGGTGATATGAACCAAAAGCTAAGGCGGAGAAAAATGATGCGAAGCGGTAATCAGGGGCTTAGTCACACTTTAAATACTGAGCTAATGGTGAAAATAACCATTAGTTGTTTATGGTGCTAGAAGCAGCGAGTGGCTGGCTAAGGGCCCTTTCCAAGAATTTATGGACGTCGAGCGGTTTTAGGCCTAAGCATTCTCTGAGGGAAAAAGGAGGCTTTAGGCTTGGCCCATTTGGTCTTAGGGCTTTGGGACAGAGAGGTGCAGCGGATTAGAGGGGCTGCTTTCAGGCAGGGCGTCTTCCTTTAAGCTGCCTAGCGGGGATCTTTAGGTAAAAGGAGAAAGAGGGATTGAGGTCAAGCTAAGGGGGCTATGGTCCTGGGAAAAGGTCCCTTTCCGCCTGACTATTCGGCACGGCCCTGCCCCCTTTTCCTCCTGGTGGCATAGGGTCAAGGTGAGGGCCTTTAGGGGGGAAAGTCGAGTGCCTAGCGGGGAAAGGTGCCAGGCTTAGTGCTATAAAGGGGGCCTCATCTTGGGGCAAGGTCTAAGTCATCATGGGGCAAAGGGCTGCTGCGCTTGGGCCAAGGTCAGAGGGGCTTAGACCTAATTAGCGGGTCCTATGGGAAATGGTCTAAAGGCTAATAGGAAATGGTCGGCATGCGCATGGGGAAAGCCCCAGTCGGACATGGGGAAAGGTCGGGATGGTCATGGGGAATCCCCTAGTCGGTCATGGGGAAAGGTCTAGGCCATCATGGGGAAAGCCCCTCCGAGTCATGGGGAAAGCTGCAAAGGGTCATGGGCCAAAGCCCAAATGCTAAAAGGGGATGGTATACCAGCAAGGGGGCCAAAGGGGGAGCGCCAATGGGGTTTCCTCCCCAGGGTCATGGGAGAAAGTCAGGCCCCTCATTGGGGAAAAGCCATCAACTAACTGTATGAAATAGGCAAGCTAAAGGTATGAGCTCCATTTGGAGAGAAGCGGCCTAGCGAATGGGGAAGGGAGAAAATAGGCATGTTTTTTTGGCGCGCTAGGGCTTGTGGCTAGGGGCCTACTGTCGGTTTTCGACAGTTTGCTGGTAGTGGCTGTCGATTTTCGACAGCGCTCTTTGGGGCGAGAAGGGCAGCTTTGTAGGGTATTTATTTATTAACTAAAAATTATCGTTATGAGTAAATTTGAGCGAAACCGTTATTATATGTTGGTAGCGGTAGAAAAGGTAAGCGAGACTTACCGCAGCAAATGGGAAGAGTTTCCCGACTTCCAAGGCCCGATGGGTCAATTAAGTGCTTACCTAAGGCAATTTGAGTCCTTGCGTAAAGAGAAAGCGGAGCTAAAAGTAAGCTTGGTGGCTTCCCGCGATTCGCAATGGGTGATCTTAGGCGAGAAATTGCATCAATTGGCAGGCTTTTTATATGCTCAGGCTAAGGCCGAAGGCAATAAGGATGCCATGGAATTGCTGAAGGTGAACCGGACCAGTTTGGAAACTCAAAGTTTTGAGAGCACCATTCTTTTAGCTAAGCGGATTTTAGGTTTGGCCGAGGGGATGGTAAATCGCGATAGTAGCGATCTGCAAAAATCCTTGTTTAAGGAAGCCAAGGCCTTGTACCAGATTTTTGAGAACAATGGCATGCGTCCGCGTGAGCGTCAGATCCGCAGTGGCCAGGTAACTAATATGCTGGCTGATCTGTACCGGGAGATTGCCATTTTCTTGAAAGAGGAGCTAGATCCTTTAATGCGTTATTTCAAGCAGAAGGAAGCCGAGTTCTACTCTGCTTATCAGCGTGCGCGCATTATTCCGAAGTTAAATGGTCAGCGTCCATTATCGAGCCAAGACGAGGGAGCCGAGAATGGAGCTTTCGCCGCAATGTCCTCTCAAGACGCTAATGGGGCCTATGGTATGAAAGATCCGCCAGGTAGCAGCGCTAATGATCCTAATTCGGGACAGGATGAAGCGGCTTAGGTCGCGCCAGAGGGGGGCTTCGGTCCCCCTTTTTTTGTATCTTAATAGTAGCCTTTTTTAAAAACCTATACTGTAAAAGGTTGATTAACAAAACCTAATTGCGCTTGTCATGTCTACTTTTCGCTTCCCCCAGGTATCATTTTTACGCTTGGTGGCCAAGGCTTTGCCCGAAGGCTATTCCCTGCACCATTATTTGATGGATCAGTTTGAGATCTCCGAATCGGCTGCTTTCAAGCGCATTCGCGGGGCAGCGGAATTAAAAAGTCATGAGATCGCCCATTTGGTGGCCGCCTATCCCACCTGTTTGGAGAAACTCTTGGCCCAGAGCGAGGATTTGGATCATTATGCGATGAGTCAGACCAGTTACTTTAGCGATGAAGACGAACTGTGGACCTACCTCAAGCGGATCCACGCTCTTTTCAGTCGCGCTAAAGAGGAAGGCGCTCATTTATACTATACCGCTTTAGATTTTCCCTTGTTTCACTTCTTGGCCGAGGCCGATATTTTGAATTATAAATATGCCTTTTGGACCAATCGGATCTTAGTGGAAGGTATTTCTCCTTTACGCGCCAATACGCTACGCTTAGCGCGTGAGATTTACGAATTGTACCGAGGCTGTGCTTCTACCGAAATTTGGTCGCCCCGCATCGTTCAGCGCCAGTCGGAGCAGCTGCGGGCCATGGTTAAGGCCGGTCATTTAGGTGAGGCGCAAGTTTTGGCTTTGGAGCAAGCCTATGCCCGGCAGCAAGCCCAGAGTTTAAAAGACCTAAGGCGAGAAGAAAAGGAAGCCGGCATTGCCTATCGGGTATACCGCGCGCCTTACAATAACTTGAGTAATGGCGGGGTCTTACTCTTTCCCGAGGGCGAGTCGATTTACATGGGATCTTTTAGCAATGCGCAATTCTTAAGGTCGAGTAGCAAGGCGGTGGTAGATAAGTTTAGGGCCGATTTTGATGCCTTAAGGGCCCTGTCGGAGCCGATGTATTAGATGTCTGTGCTCTATAGCGCTATTGGGAATGTACGGTCCCTTAAAACCAGTTTGATTATAGGGGAGCTTACAGATTAGTGTAAATTGCTTACAACTACTTTTTGTACGCTTTATTAATTTTTTCTCCTAAGGTTTAAGGTCTCTGAATCGATAAATTTAATCAAGTATGCACCATTCCATTGATTGGTCCCCGAAATTGTAACTATCCTTTCATTTGATCCATCACTAATTTCCCATTCACCTTTTGCTGAGCTTGGCGGATTTCCAGTTCCGCATCTATTCCACCAATGTTCGATAAGAACTCCTTCCTCTTGAAAAGTGATTCCGCCGTATTTCAAGTGCATAGGAAGGTTCTGTGCTTCCTGAGATTCGTAGGATATTAAATTAATTTCATCGAGTTCTGAGAATGAGCCTGGATTGCTGGGGTCATTCACAAGCCACCTGCCAAGAAGCTTAACATTCTCAATGGGCTTATCAGTAGAGGAGTTTAAGAGAGTAATTAGAGCAAATATTGATACTATGGCCTTCATTTTCTTTTAATTGAGCGCAAGGGTCTCGGCATGGCATTAAGGGAAATGCGAAGCGAGCTTGCATTGAATTTTGATTAATTAGGGATTTCAATATCGGGAACAAATGGGGAGGAGGCAAACCTTATTTGCTACAGGCATTGTTGCCAAGCGTTTTATTTGAAGATTGAATCTATTTCTTGTCTTCCGACAATCGCCATGATTTCTACAGAACCTTCATTGACTCGGTAAAAAATACTGTCGGCACCGCAAGGGCACCGCCTGTAGCCCGGCTTTATGTAATCCACGGATTCAAAGGCATCGGGATTGCTAGCTATTAGTCCAAAATGAATAAAAAGGTTCTCAAAGTACTTGTCAGCTTGTGATTCACCGAACCTAAAGGCCCCATAATTGTGTATACGAATCAAGTCTTCTTTAGCCTGTTCGGAGATTTTATAATCACCCATTTAGACCTTGTTTGGCCTGAGCAAGAATTTGCTCCTTTGAATCGGTAGTAAATCCACTTTCCTCGCTTGAATTGAGTTTCGCTCTGAGAAAGTCAACCTGTGACTGCTGTTTTCTTGCTTGTCGAATGAGATCATTAACCAATTCACTTTTGCTGGAATACTCATTCGATTCTACTTGTTTTTTCAACCATTGGTCGTTGGGTTCTGTCAGAGAAATACTTTGTCTTGCCATTTCGTAGGTTTGATGTAAATGTACATCAAAATTGCATCATTTTCAATAATGCTTGGCAAGGGACCTGGCATGGAATTAAAGGATTTGCGAAGCTAGGTTGCGATGAATTTTGATTAATTAAGGTTTTCCAATATCGAGAACAATGGGCGGAGCAGCAAGCATTTATTTGCTGTAGCCATTGTGGGCATTAGTATTTTTTAATCCACAAAGGTTTCTTTAAATACTTCTTTGCATTTGGAGATTTCCCCACTTGTAAGGCTTTCGAAAACGCGGATAATTCTTCTTTTATCCACAGTGCGGATTTGATCAATCGCTATCATTCCTTTTTTTCCGTTGTGCTTAACGGCAACCCTTGTTGGATACCTTTTTAGATTGGTGGTCATAGGGGCAAGTACAATGGTGTTTAAGTACTTGTTCATTTCGTCTGGCGAAACAATTACGCAAGGTCTGGTTTTCTTTATTTCGCTACCTACTGTGGGGTCCAGGTTTACGAGTACAATGGAGTATTGTTTTAAATCCATTCTTCAAGGCTTTCCTCGTCAAAGACATCATTCATGAGTAACTTATCGTCTCCATTTTCACTCATTTTTTTAAATTCCTTCTCCCAATTTTTTCGAGGTGAATTGATGGGCCTAATAATAATTTGACCTTTTTCAAGAATAAGCTCAACCTTGTCCTTTATGTTATATTTCTCCAAAATGGTTTTGCTTAACCGCAGCCCCTTTGAATTTCCAATTTTAATAATTGACGTTTCCATTGCACAGTGAATGTTATTACAAAGTAAATACAATTTTTGAGAAAAATCTAAGATTTCACTCTATTAACTCTAACGGACCCAGCATGGCATTAAAGGAGATGCGAAGCGAGGTTTTAAGCTCAGTTCAACCTAAGCTTGCATTAGATTAAATTTCTAACAAAATAGAAAGAACAGAAGAGCGGAATAAGGTCACTATAGCCGAAGGAGTAATAGACTCCGTCAACATTGAAGATCCCCGCCCTTCTTCTACTGCATCATGTTCAGTTCATTAGGCCTTTTAGAGCCTGTTTCAAGGTTGTTATGAGACAAGTAGAAAGTGTTCTTCCCAATTCAAATTGTTATGGATAAAATTAAGGAAAAGCTAGGGATTGATGTAAGTAAAGCGACCGTTGATTGTTACACAGAGACATTGGGTCACAGTCAATACATCAATAACGAGAAGGGCTGGAAGGAGTTAGTTTCGTCATTTTTGGCAGATAGCTATCATGTAGTGATGGAGGCTACTGGCACATATCATTATGGCTTAGCTGTTTATCTCTACGAGCAGGGTATTGCTGTATCCGTTGTTAACCCCTTAGTGATTAAGCGCTTCATTCAGATGAAGCTTCAACGCAACAAGACAGATAAGAGTGATGCGCGAATGATCTACGAGTATGCCTGCCATTCAAATCCGGATCAGTGGCAGCCTGATAGTGAATACGTAGAGACAAGCAAGAATTACCTGTCTAGCTTGGAGTTGTATGCACGCCAATCAACCATGCTCAAGAATAGATTACACAGTCTCACTGCTAAAGGCATTAAAAGAGGGCGTGTGATTACCTCCCTGAAGCGACAAATCAGACAGGTCCAACATGAGATAGATTATCTAGAAGAGGATTTGGAAGTATTAGTAAAAGCAAACGAACCAGAGTTGTATACGGCTTTAAGGAGTATACAAGGAATAGGAAAAAAGACGGCTATGCTACTGATTGCTAATACCAATGGCTTTAAGGATTTTGATAGCTCTAAACAAGTAAGTGCGTTCTTTGGATTAGCCCCCACCCACAGAGAGTCTGGAAGTAGTATCAGAGGAAGAAGTAGAATTAGTAAGAAAGGAAACCCCAGGGTGAGGAGTCACTTATTTCTTTGCAGTTTCACAGCCAGCCAGTGCAACCCACAATGCAGAGCCCTGTATCAAAGAATCATTGCTAAAGGAAAATCCAAGAAGCTTGCACTAATCGCAGTAGCTAACAAACTAATTAAACAGGCCTATGGAATCAGTAAATCAGGGCTAATCTATGATCCATACTACAGAAGCACTATGCCCAAGTCGAATTAAAAAACATCACTTTTTTCTTGGTTTTAAGCTCAGTTCAATGTTGGGCACTGGCTTTTATTTTTTTCTTTTCAGCTTTTTTGGGTTTTGTCTCGTGTCAAATACGTCTGCTATCCTAATTTGACTTAGTTCATGATCCAGACTGTAAATGATCTTGTAGCTTTTATAAAGCACATATCGATATTCAATCTTTAAGTCTATTAGCGAGAGCTCCAATTGACCTAGCTCCGGGTTTTTAATTAGACTATCCGGCGCTTTAATTATCCCGCGAGCGATTTTCTTAGCAACTTTTACAGAAGCCTCTTCCACATAGTAAGCGTAAATATTGGCAATTTGCTGTTCAGCAAAGCTAGACCATAGAATAGTCCAAGTCATTATTGAAAACGCTCAAGCAATTGTTCGGTAGTTTTATAATTGCCGTTTTTGAAATCGGCCTCCGATTGCTTAACACGCTTGATCATTTCTTCTTTTGAGAAAGGATTCTCCGGCTCTCCTTTTTGTCTTTTGAGCAGAGCTTCAAATTTAGCTACAGCTTCCTCACTGGAAATCTTAAGGAATTCCTGAATGAACTCGAGTTTTCTAGTTTGTAGATCCATCTGGGAGAGTTTTTTCAAAGATAACGATTGTTTCACTTTACCCGCAATCTTGTTTGGCTTGTGCCCAACGGACCCGGCTATGGCAAGTAAAGGAAATGCGAAGCTAGGTTGCGTTGAATTTTGATTAATTAAGGTTTTCCAATATCGGGAACAATAGGCGAGGAGGCAAGCCTTTATTTGCTATAGCCATTGTTGTGCCCTGTTATTTATTCTTTTATGAGCTTGACTCTGTAGTGTTTCTTGTCTTCTCTTACCGTTAAAAAGTATATACCTTTTCTCAATTCTGAAACATCAACTCTATTTCTCCCAATTATTTTGAATGCAACTGGATTTCCAATTGAATTTGTGATGGTAATATTTTCCCTTCGCAAATCAGTAGGAAACTCAATTTCCATATCCTTTTTCACGGGGTTTGGAAATACACTCAATTTGTAAGGGTGATATTCATTTTGGTCTAATGGGATGTAAACATTCGCGTAAACTGTGTCACGATACCCAGGCCAGAGATTCCAAGTACAATTACTTGAATTAGTATCCCCATCCTTGTAAGACAAAATTTTGACTTGTTTAATGCCCGGTGATAGGTTATTCTGTAATGTAAATGTGGTGTCAAAATGCAGCCAGGCAAAGCTAATAGCGCAAGGGAGAAAGTGTATTGTTAGTTCGAGGGTGTCTCGATATATGCTATCACTTGATGATACGATTGCATTGGCGTCCAGGACTTCAATTCTACCAAATACTCTTATTGATAACTCTTGGTTAAGACCATCAAACGAGACCCTTGCTGAATCTAGATATTGACCTTTTACTGTGACTGAAGCTAACAGAATTAAAAGCACAATTAACGGTTGGAAGTTTTTCATGTGGCTTGTCTAATAGGGCACAACGGACCAGGCTATGGCAAGTAAAAGGAGCTGCGAAGCTAGGTTGCGTTGAGTTTTGATTAATTAGGGTTGTCAATATCGGAAAGCCTGCGGTATTGGCCAAGACCTTTATTTGCTATAGCCATTGTTGCCCGTAGTTTTATTTTTTCTCTTTAACGCCCAATGATAATCCCTTTTCCACTTATAGATTAAAAGCCTTACAATAACTTTGTTGTCAACTTGATAACAATTGCCCCCTGATTATGGGCGCTAGTAAATTTATCTGCATGCTTAAATACATTGTTGCCAAAAGGGTGGCTACCACTCTACTACTGCTTATAATTTTTAGTTCTGTAAAGGGGCAGATTATACGCCCAAAACTATCATTGGGCCTTACAAATTATAGTTATTTACATGAAAATGTTCTCGGTTCGATCCACGAGAATACGTTTACCAAAAGTATTATTACGGCACCTACTATAGGACTAAAATTAGATTTTCCAAAATATCACTTTGGAATTGAGTCAAATTATTATCAAGCCGCTGCAACAACAGTCCTAACGGATAGGTATCTGCTTTATGGTAAGCATTATTTTGATGTTGGTATTTATGGTTCTTATAATGGATTTAGCGTTGCTGCATTTTACAATCACATTAACTTTAGAAACTATAAGTATTTTGGATTCGGAGACATAATGGATCTGGCTTATGAGCAAGGGGTTGGCCTAGGAATAGGGTATACTAAGGGATCGTATGATTTTTCATTAAGGCTTGAAAGAGCATGGGAGTGGAATCCAAGTAACACCAGGTTTCCACTTTCAACTCGGGTTGAGATATTTTGCCTAAGATTGTTGCGAAACTTTGATTTGATTGAATTATCTAAAGAAGAGTCAACCCAGTTGGAAGGATTGGACAATGAGTTTTTCAACCTTCAATTTGGATTAATAGGCTCAGGTAATGGTCTTCATGGGTTGGTTGGATCGATGACCTACGCCAAGTTAGCACCGTCCATTGGGGTAGAGATAAAGTATAAGGAATTTGGTGTTTACCTAAGAAGAAGTATGTGGGTGAATCTTGACCTCGAATTATCTGAAGCGGGTAAATTTAGTTCTGTAAATAATCAAATAGGACTGTCATATGACTTGGATTTGGTAGGCCTTTATGGTTTTAATATAGGTGTCCACCATGTTTGGAATTACACCCGTGGTCAGCAGCATTTAAATTTACTTGAAGATCCATTGGGAGAAGAATTGGAGTTAGAAGAATTTGTATCCTACTTCCCTCAAAATCAAGGATTAGGTCTAGCTGTTAGCTATGAGCTAAATCGTCATCTAGAGTTTCTCCTGATATCTGATTTTTATTACAAAGCAGCTGCACGGCTGGGTAAAGGCTTCAACTCTGAAAGCTTAAGGTTGGGTTTATTATACAATCTGCGTTAACCTGGCAATTAAGGAAGCTTTGAACCTCGAAGGGTTTAATTACGGGCAACGGTTTGCATATGGCTTGTGGCGGTTTCGAAGCACTTTCCTGTCCACCGAAACTAAACCTGGCTACGGAGCGAAAACCTTGCTGATAGTTGTTCACCCGCCATAAGTTATATGCTTTGTTAGCTGCTGGCTTTTTTTCTTTTTCTACCATTTGATCATATCGATGAAGTTGTCAAATTTTTCAATTCCTTTTTCTTCATCATAAGTCCTGACAAATTCCGGCTCCTGAAAAGGCATTGCGATGTATTCGAAGTGCCACTTTCTGCTCCAAAGGTCAAATGTGATATGTAATGCTTCTTTCCTATAGTCAATCGGGTCATAAATGCTTACAACAAGTTTGTCCATTGAAGTTGACCCGAAAATTCTATCTTGATAGTCAGAATTTTTAATGTGTCGAACTAATTCAAGCAGCCTTCCGTGTTTACCTTGCCAGTCTTTGATGTATCGATTTTCGATATAGTCCCACGTTTGAGCTTTGGCATTCCATGGATGATATGTTCTCTTCGTGTTCATTTTTAGCTTGCAGCTAACGGTTGCGCATAAACCAAGTGCGGCACCGCTGAAATAATATTAGGAGGTTAAAAACCTCCAAGTTACTGATTTTGCTTTGCTGGTGTGGCTGAAACACCGCATTTGGTTTATGCATTGTTGGCATTAGTTTTTATTCAATCCTCAAGTAATAGATGTAATAATGTAAAATTCCATGTTTAGTGTAAAACTGCTCTGGAGTTTCACCATCAATAAGGCAATAGGAATTAGCGGAGGAGGAAACTTTCATTGGCGGAGTAAAAGCAAGAATTGGAACCCAATGGTTAGTCGGTATGTAAAAGGCCTGTTCCTTGTCTGTTTTTTGTAAAGCCCTGAATAAATACGATTCCGATCCTGCAATTATTTCATCCGTTGATAAGCTAGGATAGTCCAGGATCAGCCTTATTGAATCTTTGATAAACTTTGTTGCGAAATGGATTTCATACTCTTGCCATTGAGACTTAAACTTAAGGCGGTCACAAATGTCAACTGTATAATTAAGGGTGTCGTTACCTCTTGTAATTTTGTATACCTTTTTCTCACATCGTAGTACAGTGTCAGTACTTGTTAACTGTCCTTCAGAAAAAGTTTGCCGATATAACATCAGCTTTTTTCCTTTAGCCAGGGTATCGGTTGTTGAGATAGTTGCGAATTGAATTTTTTGTAAAGATTGTATAATCCGAGATTTTCTGTCAGTTCCAAATTTATACTCAACTCTAATTGAGTCTTGTGCGAATGAGCATAATGCCCAGAAGGTTAATAAGGTTAATGCGGTTTTCTTCATTGTCTTCTAAATTAATGCCAACGGTTGGCATAAAGCTAGTGCGGCCCCGCTGAAACATTGTTAAGGTAAATGATTCATCCAACTTAGTGATTTTACGTTGCTGGGGACACTGAAACACCGCATTAGCTTTATGTATTGTTAGCGGCAGTTTTTTTGTCCAAACTCCATAAATATCCCAATTTCCGGGTATCCTTCGCGGATTTGCTCAATTACAGTATCCAATTGCTTTTGTTCGAAGCAGAATTTATTCGCTGAGCTTTCTAGAGATTGAAAAATACATTGTTCGCTTTGGCACGTGATTAACACTTTTGAGTAAATACCAATGATAAACGCTTCAACATTACTGCTGTCCGAGTCATACTTTATTCTTCCAAAAAAATCACTTTTGATGATAGTAGAGTCAGGAAAGAAAGAAACCGTTTTCTCAATATCAATCCAATAAAAACTTTGGTGGACCTTAGTGTATTCCCAGGTTCCAAAGGGTTTGTTAAACCTGTATTCTCCTGATATGTCCACTATATATTTAAAAGTGCCATCGGGATATCTAAATAATCTTAATTGCTCAAATTTACCCTCTATAGGCAGGTGCCTAAGGTATTTACCTTCAAGTGTGTCCCCTTGAATTACCGTAAGATGCTGATTGTTTTTCGTGGTTTCAGTCATCTTTTGCCCATAAGTGACAGAGCTTTGAAGAAATAGGCAGATTATTATTAAGAGTATGTTCTTCATTTAAATTGCCGCTAACGGTTTGCATATGGCTTGTGGCGGTTTCGAAGCACTTTCCTGTCCACCGAAACCTAAGCTGGCTGCGAAGGGAAAACCTTGCTGGTAAACGTTCACCCGCCATAAGCTATATGCTTTGTTAGCTGCTGGCTTTTTTATTTTTTTCTAAATGCTTTCTCCAACTCTTCCGACTCGATAATGTACTTCGTTATCTCTTTGTCAATCTTGTCAAGAAGTTTTAAGTCTCTTGGGTTGTTTATAAATCCAATCATGTCTTCATGGTTTATGTAATATCCTTTCAATTCATTTCCCTTAAAAAAGTACAGAATGTCAAACTCGTAATAATAGTGGTCGCTGTCAAATTCCCAATAATTTTGAGGTGGGGTCATTCCCTTCTCATGAACGGAAAAGTCGAATTTGAGTAATTTCTCTTTGCAGTCATTATTTAAGTCGAACCGACAAACGATTTCATTTTCAAATTCTACAAGTCCAAGTTCTTTTAATTCCCAATTATCAAAAAAGTCAAGGCCGTTTGGAGAAAGGTTTTTTGTCTCTAGAATTTCCGCAAATCCAAAGCTGTCTGAAATTTGAAAGAAATAGTCGGTTAGGAGAGTTCTCCAAATTTCATCTGGAATTCCGTCCCATGAGGGAAAGAATTCTCCATTTAATTTAATTGCATTTAAAAATAGCTTGTCGTTCATTTTTTAGCTTGCAGCTAACGGTCTTGCTAATGCAAGTTGGGAAGTTTTAGCAGGAACCAATTTGGGTTAGGTTACTCATCAAATTTAGCAAAAAACACCCCGCCACAGCGGGTACGGAGACGTAAAGCCCAATTTGCTTTAGCTTTTGTTGCCATGCGTTTTTTATTAATTCCTATCACTTTTTGAATTAGTTACTGATTACCAGAAAGGAGGACTGACCTGAAATTTTTATTAATCGAGTATCGAAAATTATTTTGAGCAGGCTTAAATTTTTGGCTAGCCCTTAATCACCGATTTAAACTACCTGGTAAGTTCCCTTTGGCTTTGAAGAGGGCTTTTCTTTGCCAGACTAACAACGCTCTGATGAATTTAAAAACGCCTCTGGTTCTAAATCCCTCTATGCAGAGCTTTAATAACGATCGAAGACTAGCAGGTTAGATTATGCCAATTTGGGGGAAGCTTATTTATTTTTTAAAATGCTTGGCAACGGACCTGAATAAACACAGGTGGGAGGATTCAGCAGACCGCATCAGTTGTTAGGTTGATTCTCAAATTTAGCAAAAACATCCCGCCACAGCGGGTTGGAAGGTGGATGCCCACTTGAGTTTATTTTTTGTTGGCGGTAGTTTTTTTCTTTATATGAATCGGAGGTTTACCGTAATTGTCGAACCTTGTTTCTCTAATTCATATGATCTTAGTTTGTCAAGGTCATAATGGAATTGATTATCAAGGATTAAAAAGCCATTATCAAATGACCAGGAAGAACTGACTTTGTCAAGTAGATTGTCACCATAGTAAATCAACATTCTATTCACTCCATTTTCTCTAATGAACTCTCTGAGCTCAGACTCTATTACCTCTCTGTTTGAAAGTTGCTCCTCTTCTTTTTCACAGCTAAGAAATGTTAGGCTGATTATGATGGAGATGATAGTTAAAATTCGACTTGGAATGATTTGTGCCATTTGTTTTTTTTTAATTACCGCCAACGGTTTTAATAAACGCAGGGCGGCTTCGTCCGTGGTGTTGTAAAGAAACGGAATGTTTCTCTGTCAACCGTAAAGCCCGAACCGGAGCGGGGTTAAAGCCGACTTGCGTTTATTTGTTGTTGTGGCTAGTTTTTATTTCTTTTTTCAATTTTTTTTTCAGGTTAAATATTTGTCAACACAACAGTAAATATTGCTATTAGACCAAAAAATAATGAAAGTGCAAATAAATTACCTTCCCAATTGTCGTTTACGTACTCTTTCAGCGGTTTTTTCCTGTAAACAATCCACCTCAAAAATCCGCCTATAGGAGAAATTATAATTTCTATCAGTACCTGTAAAACTAAGTCCACGTTTCTGCTTTTATTCTGTCAATCACAATGGTCAAGAATGAGTTGTCAATTTTGTCTTTTCAAATTAGCCACAACGGTTTGAATAAACGCAGGGCGGCTTCGTCCGTGGTTTTGTAAAGAAACGATAGGTTTCTCTGTCAAGCGAAAAACCGCTACTGGAGAGGGATTAAAGCCGCCTTGAGTTTATTTTTTGTTAGCCACCGTTTTTATTTTTTAAATTTTCTTCGATGATTCTCATAGTGAAAGAGGTTGTGTCGTAGTCTCCATTTTTATCCAGGTGGAACAGGACTTTGTCAGAGGTCAAGATTAATTTTCTGGTCATAAAATCGTTTCCGATGGGTCTTTCCTTGTCGAGATAAATAGTGTCTTGGTCAAGGTCGTAGTTCCCTTCGGTGAAGTCTCCTCCTAAGATGCTGTTGTTTTCAAGCTTGTAAGTTCCGTCCTCTCTTAATTTCAACGCGATTCCGTTGATGTCACCATCGTAATAAGCTTGTAGAATAACAGGGCTGTCATTTTCGGTGTCTCCTAAAGTAAGAATTCCCAAATTCACGACTGTTGCCAATCCAATAATAATGACTGGAATGTAAAAGGTTTTTGAATTGGTTCTTCGTGCGTATTTGACGGAATAGAAAATTGTCGGAGTTGCGATAAGAAATCCCAGTCCATACCAGAGCAGGGTTTCGAAGCTGTCAAAAATGAACCATTCATTACTGTTAAACTTGGATATTTCATGTCGGAGGACTACAAAAGCCGAAAGAATTGATAGGGTCGTCAGGATGATTTTTCTTGTTGTCTCCGATTTCATTTCAAATGGTGGCTAACGGTTCTGAATAAACACAGGTGGGAGAGTTTAGCAGAAACCATTGGTATTTAGATTAATCATCAAATTTGAGATTTCACTTCCCGCCTCAGCGGGTTGGTAGCGAAATGCCCACTTGAGTTTATTTGTTGTTGGCGTGTCGTGTTTTTCTTTTATTCCGCTTTAAGCTGAATAGATAGGCCTAGTGCATGAGCCAGCAAAGCAAAGTTTGATAACCTGATGTCCTCGCCATTTTCAATTCTTGAAATGTAAGGTCTTTTCTTTCCGACCATCTCAGCTAGTTTCTCCTGGCTAATATGAAGTTCCTTTCTGCGGTTTTTTATGATTTCGCCGAAATAGTAAGAAAAGGCCTCTTCTTTAAACTCTTCTCGTTCTTTACTTCCTTTTTTCCCGAAGCGCTGACTCAGTAGGTCTTCTGCTTTAACTGCTTTACTCATCTTCCTTGCTTTTTAAATACTCTTCCAGAGCTTGTTCTGCCTTTTTTAGGGCCTTTTTATAGTCTTTGGTGGACTTTTTTTGAAAACCATAAAGGCAAACAGCTTTTTTACATTCACTAAAATTGAGATGATCGATCGCGAAGATTACCACGCGGTACTCATTGCCTGCTTTGATTCTCAATTCATAAAACTGAGAGTTTTGCAACTTCTTGATGAAGCTTGAATGAACAACTTTGACTTGTGTAAGGATTTCCAATAGTTGGAAAAACTTTAAGGAAACCCTGTTATTTTGACTGTCAATGAAGTCCAAGCAGTTCTGAGTGATTTCGATTTCTCTCATGGAGCAAATGTAACTAAAAAGTTACATAATTAATAACGGCAAAGTTGGTTTGCATGCACGCCAACGGACCCGGCTATGGCAAGTAAAGGATTTGCGAAGCGAGGTTATACCGCGGTTTAGATTAATTAAGGTTTTCCAATATCGGGAACAATGGGCGGAGCAGCAAACCTTTATTTGCTATAGCCATTGTTGTGCCTTCGTGTTTTTATTTTTCCAGAACATCCATTAAGGACGGATTCAAGTATAATTTTTCTTTTCCAACTCTTACGGATTTCAAGAATCCCTTTTCTTCTAATGCAATAAGATAGTTCCCAACTGTTTTCGGAGTACCTAAATTTATATCAATCAAGTTTTGCCTCTTTGTGTAAGGAAGTTTAAAGAGGACTTCAACTAAATCTTTGGAATACACCTTCGGAAGCTTCTCTCTTATTTCCTGTCCTGTAGTTTCCATGAGCTGAATTATAGACTCCAGTCTTTCTAATCCTTTAACGGCTGTTGTTTCTACCATATCAAGCATGTAGAGTATGAACTGAGACCAGTCATTTTTCTCCGTGATTGATTTTAATCCTTCGTAGTACTTTTCCTTGTGTTTAATGATATATTCACTTAGGAAAAGGGCAGGAACATCTAATAGCTGCTCTAGTTTTAATTGAAGTAAAAGTAGGATACGACCTGTTCTTCCATTACCATCTGAAAATGGATGTATTGCTTCAAATTGGTAATGTGACACGGCCATTTTTATAAGAGGATCAATGGCATCATTTTCATTGATAAAGGTTTCGAGATTGGCCATCTTTTCGCGTATCACATGTTCTCCCGAGGGAGGGGTGTAGATTACTTCACCTTTTGTATTTGATAGCGTAGTCCCTGGTGTAGTTCTGATGCCGGCCGTATTTTGTTTAATGCACTGTACAATCTCAACACAAAGGTTTGTTGTTATGAAAGGTTGTTTCTCGAGTCGCTGAAATCCTAACCAAATAGCTTCTTTATAGCTGATGACTTCTTTGGTTGCAGTATTATCAAATTTCTTATCCGCTACTGCAGCTTGATACAAATCATCATTGGTTGTAATGATATTCTCGATTTCAGAACTAGCCTTGGCCTCTTGTAAGTGGAGTGTGTCCAGAAATAAACTTGGGTTGGGAAGATTTCTGATAGCCCCATTTAATTGAGCGAGAGCTCGGCTGGCTTTAATCGTTTTTGTTAAAATCTCCTTAGTTTCCAAATCAGCTTTAGGAGGAAGAAGGGGAAGATCATTGTATGGTTGGGATTTGTCAAAGCCTGTCATAACGAGAGTAGTCTTTACGCTTAAGTTAATAACGAGGGTAAATATATTAAAAATCTACTCCTGTTTTAATTTGAAAGGTAATCTTTACTCTTGTTTGACGACATGAGGCACAACGGCCCTGGCTATGGCAAGTGCGGGGTTTGGAACCGCTTTCTTATCCGCCTACCGTAATTATATTTAGTTTTAAAATCTTCATTTTTAAGCAGTCAGCCCGCATTTGCTATAGCCGATGTTAGCTGCTGGCTTTTTTATTTTTTTCTAAATGCTTTCTCCAACTCTTCTGACTCGATAATGTACTTGGTTATCTCTTTGTCAATCTTGTCAAGAAGTTTTAAGTCCGCTGGGTTGTTGATAAATCTAATCATGTCTTCATGGTTTATGTAATATCCTTTCAATTCATTTCCCTTAAAAAAGTACAGAATGTCAAACTCATAATAAAAGTGGTCGCTGTCAAATTCCCAATAATTTCGAGGTGGGGTCATTCCTTTCTCATGGACGGAAAAGTCGTATTTGAGTAATTTCTCTTTACAGTCATTATTTAAGTCGAACCGACAGACGATTTCATTTTCAAATTCTACAAGTCCAAGTTCTTTTAATTCCCAATTCTCAAAAAAATCAAGGCCGTTTGGAGAAAGGTCTTTAGTCTCTAGAACTTCCGCAAATCCAAAGCTGTCTGAAATTTGAAAGAAATAGTCGTTGAGGAGAGTTCTCCAAATTTCATCTGGAATTCCGTCCCATGATGGAAAGAATTCTCCATTTAATTTAATTGTATTTAGAAATAACTTGTCGTTCATTTTTTCAGCTTGCAGCTAACTAGTTTTTATTCAAAGCTAAGTTGCTTTATATCTGCCAAAAAATTGGGATAAACCCAGAAAGGGATTGGGGATAAGAAGCAGCTCAGATTTCAAAAATAGGCAATCGCGATGAATTACCTTAGTCGAGTTGCAAGTCGTCAAAGGGACTTTTCACCTTTTGCAGCGTTTTGGTGCTTACATGGGTGTAAATTTCCGTGGTTTTACTGCTGCTATGCCCTAAAAGTTCTTGCACCAAGCGTAAGTCTGTTCCGGACTCCAGCAAGTGGGTAGCGAAACTATGCCGCAGCATATGTGAGAATACCGGTCTTTCGATGCCACAGCGCTCGGCAGCGGCTTTTAATATGGCATTGATGCTACTTGCAGAATATTGTTTTCCACCCGGACCAGGAATTAGATAGTGTTTCGGTCGAAAATGGATCAAATAGGAATTGATTAAAGCCAAAATTCCATCCGAAAGGGGTAAGCGACGATCCTTGCTGCCTTTGCTTTGGATGATATGTAAAACCTTGCGTTCAAAATGAATGTCGCTAACTTTCAAACGAAGTAGTTCGCCTACCCGCAGGCCGCAGGCGTATTGTAAAGAAATGGCCAAACGGTGCTTTTCGTTGCTAATACCTCGTAACATCTGCTCAATTTCCGATTGACTAAAAACCTTGGGGAGCTTCTTTTCTTTACGCGGACTTTCGATTCGGTCTAGGTCCAGTTGTCTTTGTAAACGCTTGCTGTAGAAAAGCTTAAGCGCACTAATAAACTGCCTTTGGGTGCTTACCGTGTACTGATGGGCTACAAAGAAATTGTGGATGAATTTGTTGAGGTCATCGTTGTTTAATAGGTCCAAGTCTTCTTGCTCAAAATGGGCTAGAAAAATAGTGAGCATCGACTCATAGGTTTTAATCGTGCTCTCGGCATAATGACGCACTCGCAATAGTCGTTGGTATTCCTCAAATTCTTTGCTGTGTTTCGGGGGGACTTTTCGAACTATTGTTGGCTTTTGCTGACTGCGACGATTTAGCTCAATCTGTAAAGAAAGGTCTTCTTCGCGCTCCTGGCGGAAGGCTTCGTAATTTACATAGCCATGCGGTTTTAAGTAATTGAAAAGTTCCTGGATGACCCCAGGTCGATATTGAGTGTACCAGATCTTACGCTCTAGGTAATAGCGGCAAGGGAAGGCTTTTACGAGGTCTTTCGTGGCCATGTCGAAGGGAAAAAGTACGGCCACCTTCAATTGATCTTGAAGGTAGAGCTTCTGAAGGGTAAAGGTGATCATAGCCCAAAACTAGGGGCTAAAGGACATTGGTCGAGCGCTTCAAATATTTAAAAATTGATTAGAACTTAAAGGCGAAAACTCGCGCTAGCGCAAAGATGTTAACTGGTTTTAGGACTTTAGTCGAACCGATGACCTCCCCGAATGCTTTCGGGGCGCTCTAGTCAGTTTTAAAAATAAAAATCCCGAACCTAAGGGAGGATCGGGATTAAAGATGTGGAGCATATCGGAGTCGAACCGATGACCTCTACACTGCCAGTGTAGCGCTCTAGCCAGCTGAGCTAATGCCCCAAAATTGGGAGGGCAAATATAGATTATTTTTCGATTTTCGAATAGCCTAGGAGATTTTATTAACGATATAGTCTAGGTCCACGTTTTCCTCAATAAGGTCAATCGCACGTTTAATTTTCCAGGGGGTATCGCGGTTAATTTTCACCTCTATGCGGGATACTTTTAACACTACGCCATAGGTGTCTAATTCGGTTTGCACTAAGGGGGTTTCGTATTCGTCGATGATCTCATTGGTTTCATCCGAAATATCCCCTTCGCCACAAACTATGATGCCACTTAATGGCCAGCGTTCGATTTCGGCTTCTTCATGAATTTCCATGATCCGCTCAATGGTAGCGTCCAAGCGGGCTTTGTCTACCACCAATAATAGATTTTTCCTTTTCTCGAGCTTACTGCGATCTAAAACGGTTCCGGCTAGGACATCGGCCACCTTGTTTTTGGTAGCCTGCGGATTGGCAATTAACTTTCCTTCTACCGCCTTTATTACCGTTGACATTACCGGATAGGCCAGGGTGCGGTCATAGGGGACCATGCCCAATAAGGGAATGCCCACACTATCGAGGTATTTCTTTAAATAAGGGCGAATCTTCTCAATTTTATCCTCCCGAACTTTATTGATGATAATGCCGAGAATGGGCACTTTTTCCTCTCTAAAAAGAGAGATACACATATTAATCATGTCTATGGTAGAACCTACTCCTCCTTCGGCAATAAAAATCACCTGAGCATCGAGCATTTTTGCTACCCGGGCATTACTTAGGTTTACCACGCTTCCTACTCCGGGATGTCCAGTTCCCTCATGGATGGTAAGCTCCTTCCTGCTTTCTAGAGCCTGTTTGGCTTTTATTATTTTCTCTTCGTAGTTAAAGTCTTCTGGATGATCGATAAAATCGGTGGTCGCTCCCGAACCTAGTATTACGGGTGAGTGAATTTCGGGATGCAGATCAAACTGGATTAAGTCGGAGAATAGTATGGTGTCCTTATCCACCTTAAGGTCGTTGAGGTCCACAAATTGTTGCCCCACCGGTTTGCAATAGCCAATGTCGATACCTAGCCTTTGCAAGCAGTAGGCAAGACCAAGGGTTGAGGTAGTTTTGCCAACATGCTGTCTTGAGGCAGCTACATAGAGGGTTTGGTATTTTTTCATCTGCTAGGGCTTTATTCAAAGCTATGAAGCTTTTTTTATCTCTATTCCTTTTTTGGGAATTTTTGCAAGCCGCTTTTTTGCGCGACCTTTAGCGCATGGAAATGACATGGGAAAATTGTTTTAGTCCGGAGCGCTATGGCGATGACCGCTTGCCAAAAGATGCCCGCTCGGTTTACGAACGCGACTACGACCGTATTATCTTTTCTTCTTCTTTTCGCCGTTTGCAAAACAAGACTCAGGTTTTCCCCCTTCCCGAAAGGGTGTTTGTGCACAATCGCCTTACGCACTCTCTGGAAGTTGCCAGTGTGGGTCGGTCCTTAGGAATGATCGTGGGCGAAGCTTTGGCAGAACTGCCTGCCCTTGCAAATAATCCTTTGGCTCAAGACTTTTACCGCAATCAGCTGAAGTCGGTCATTTCAGCGGCTTGCCTAGCTCATGATTTGGGCAACCCAGCCTTCGGACATTCAGGGGAGGAAGCCATTTCCAAGTATTTCCTCGATCGTCAGAATGATCAAGGATTTAGAGCGGCATTCAGTGATGCTGAATGGGAGGATTTAATCTCTTTTGAAGGAAATGCAAATGCCTTGCGATTATTGAGCCGGCAGTTTAATGGTCGCCTAAAGGGAGGCCAGCAGGTGACCTATACCACTTTGGCCAGCATTTTAAAATATCCTTGCGAAAGCTTAGCTAGAGATAAGACCAAAGGAAAACACCGTAGCAAATACGGTTACTTTCAAAGTGATAAAGCGGTTTTTGAAACCTTGGTGGAGAAGCTTCCATTTCGAAAAGACAGCGATCAGCCCTTGGCTTATTTTCGCCATCCTTTCGTATTCTTAGTAGAAGCAGCAGATGATATTTGTTACAGCATAATCGATTACGAAGATGCCCACCGATTGGGAATCCTCACTTATGCCGAGGTTCGGGAAGATTTTATGGCTTTGCTAGAGGCCGATCCTAATACAGATATTTCCAGGGTACATCGTAATTTGGAGAACCTGCGGGAAGATAAGAATGAGTCGGTTGCCTATTTACGGGCCAAGGTTATAAACCTCCTGGTTCAAGCTTGTGCCGATGCTTTTTTGGCTCATGCCGATGATTTATTGCAGGCCAATTTCAAAAGCTCCTTGCTCTCCAGCTTAGAGCCCTTCCAAAAAGCCTTAAGTCGGATTGAAAAGAAATCGATAGGCCGAATTTACAGTCACGAATCGGTGATGAAAATTGAGCTGGCGGGCTTTAAGATTATGAGCGGCTTAATTGAAGACTTTGTAGAGGCAGCACTTATGCCCGCCAAATTGAGGCAAAAGCGACATCAGAAAATTTTGGCTTTAATCCCCTATCAGTACATCTTTAAGGAAGAAGATAGTCCTTATGAAAAGGTGATGAGTATTTTGGATTTCGTATCCGGTATGACCGATAATTATGCTTTAGAACTCTACCGTAATCTTCGGGGAATTTCGGTGCCGGGCATTTAATAAATCGCCTCTAGGCTTCCTTTGGGCAACCAGCCAATTTTCCCATCGATCAAGCGAATTTTTGTCCAGCTCTCATATTCATCAACCCGCACTACCTTGGTGCCAGCATGTAGAATAAAGAGATCTTCAGCCTCGGTACCCGGACCACTTTTTACGTAGGCCGACTCACTCATTACGATTAGGGCCGGGTGTTGCTCGAGGTGGGCCTGATGTTGGAAAGCCATCCACGCCGAAAATAAGCCCAAGACGGAAAGACTTAGGGCTAAAATGAAGCCAATCCGTTTACGACTGCTTAAGAAATAAAGGCCAATTCCGAGGCTAGCCACGAATAATAAAATAATGGCGATTATCGCCCAGGTACTAGGACTAAAGGCCAGTAATATTCCAAAGCGAAAAGCTTTAAATAAATTTGGAGGTAAGGCCTCAAAACGATCAATCCGTTTTTGTTCGGCTAGTTTTAAATTATGTAGAATTTCTTCATCCTTCGGCGCAAGGTGCAGGGCTTTTTCATAGTTCAAAATAGCCGGAGCTAAGGCTCCTAATTTATAATGTGCATTGGCCAAATTATAGTAGAGGGCCGCACTTTCATAACCGCTGTTAACAATGCTGTCGTAGCGCTGAATCGCTTCCTCGTAGGCTCCAGCCTGATAGGCACTATTGGCTTTTTGAAAAGCTTCGTTTTGGGCATTAGCCATTAGGCCTAAACCAAGGAAAAGCAGACTGTATAAAAGCTTCATCATAATTGCTTTTCAATTTCGGTTAGTACTTGGGCGGTCTCCTCGTAGTCATTTCGCGCTGCCTCGGCTTTTAAACCGGTAAAGCGAGCTAACTCCGACTGTTGCAGCAGTTTCATTACTTTCCCAATAAGGCTTGCGTCTACATTCCTAGCCTGCAGCTGAGCTTCCAGCTCATCTTTAGTAAGATTGCTCTTGCTTAGTTTAAGCTTGTCTTCAAAATATCCGAGGATTGCGGTTTCCAATTCCGAATAAAAGACCTCTGGTTGATTTTCTTTTAAAGCTTTTTGTGCCTTCGAAAGTCGTTTTCGCGCCACTTTTGCCGCTCTTTGCACTTTTAATAAATCCCCCTGCTCGCTTTCCTTGCGTTTACGATACCAGAAGAATAGGCTACCCAAGGCAATTAAGAAGGGAAGGCTAAACAGGCTCCAGAAGAGAGCTGAACCTAAAAATTGCTCACCAATTTTATGCCAGTTGGCTTTGGTTTTAATGAAGAGGATTTCCTTATTGATGAAGTCGACTTGCTCACTTTCCTTCGGACTCATGATGCCACTTTGCTTTTCTTGGGGCGCCAAGGTTCCTCCATTTACTTTTATGCTAAAGGCATCGCTCTGAAGACGAATGTATTTTTCTTGCTTCGGGTCGAAATAGGAGAACTCGATCGGGTCTATTTTATATTCCCCGCCATAACGAGGCACCAGCAGGTATTCTATCGTTTTAGAACCGCGCATGCCATAGGTCCCCACACTGCTGTTTTCTTTAATCTCCGGATCAAAAACCTCGAAAGCATTAGGGAACTCAATTTTAGGCAGTTCGGCCAGTTTTATATTTCCGGTACCTTCAATTTTAACCCGCAAACTTAAACTACCATCGGTGTCTATTTCATCTTCACTAATCTCAGCTTGCAAGCTAAACTGACCTACCGCGCCACTAAAGTTTGTGGGCCTTCCTTTACTGGGTAAGGGCAGTACCTCTATAGTTGGAAAGGTGGCACTTAAATCACGGTTTTCCGTTCTATTGACCCGAAAACCAAAAATATCGCGCTGGCGGGAGGGTACTCGCACCGGGATGGTCATTTGAATGCTGCCAATTTCCATTTTTCCCGTTTGCTGTGGAATGAGCACCATTTTACGTAAATCTGCGCTGTAATAGCGGTTGCCATTTACGTACTCCTCTTGCGTTTCAATCCGGTTTTGCTCGATAAACTCTTTATAAAAACCGGTAAAGTCGGGTTCTTCCTGAAAGCTATGTTGGAATACCTCATTGCGGAAGTAAAGCCGGTAATTGGCATAAAAAGGTTCGCCCTGATAGACTTTTCGATCGGAAACATAGGCCTTAAGGAATACGTCTTTTGGTCCTTCTTGCGCCTGACTCTTCTTTTCAACCACCTTAATGGTGATTGGCTCCGTGCGGTAGGTCCGGCCCTCGACTTTAATGAAGGCAGGGTCTATAGTGTATTCACCTAATTTGGATGCTCTGAGCATGTAAGAGTAGGTGAGGTTAAAGCGTGTGCCGGTATTATCCATAAAAGTACTTACGGAGGTATTGGGACCGCTTAAAACCTGCAGGCCATGAAATGGGGGCGCTTTAAAATCCTCGCCTTGCTGGTTTACTTTGAATTCGACCACAAAGCGCTCACCTAGGCCCACTTCCTTCTGATTAACCGAAGCCTTAAAGCTCACCTGCGCGAGGCTAGTAGAGCCTAGCAGTAAAAAGCTTACTATGGAAAGAAAGTATTTCATTACCAGTCTTTAGCGCTTTTTAAGGGTTTAGCTTTTATTTTTTTCTTCATCAATTCTTTCTGCAATTTCTCCTCATCCCGATCCAGGGCTTGCAGTAAGCGCTCCGCATTTTTGCGATTCATTTCTGCCTGCTGGTCTTTAGCCTGCTGCTCTTTCGGGTCATTTGGGTTTTGCTTAGAGTCTTGTTGATCCTGTTGATCTTGGTTTTTCTGATCCTGGTTCTCGTCTTTATTCTGGTCTTTCTGGTCTTTCTGATCTTGTTGATCCTGATCCTGATCCTGATTCTGATCCTTTTCTTGATCTTGGTCCTGATCTTTATTTTTCTGATCCTGCTTTTGCTCTTGTTGCTGTTGCTCCTCCTGCTTTTTTTGCTCCAAGGCTTTGGCTAAATTATAGCGGGTTTCTTCATCGGCAGGATTATTAATGAGGGCCTGCTTATAACTTTGAATGGCCTCTTTAAGTTTCTTTTGCTTTAAATAGCTGTTGCCGAGATTATGGTAGGCGGCGGCCTTGTCTGCTTTGCTTTCAGCGGCAGCTAAACTTTCCTCAAATGCTTTAAATGCCTCTTCAAAACGTTCTTGTTTGTAAAGGGCGTCACCTAAATTAAAGTTTATAGTGCCTTGGTGATCTTTGCCCTTTTTTAGGGCTTCTCGGTAGTTGATTTCGGCCTGATCAAAAGCTCCTTCTTGGTAATTCTTATTACCATCTTTTACTTTTTCACGAGGACTCTGGGCAAAAAGTACCTCGCCCCAAGCCAAAAGGACCAAAAGGAGGCTAGTTCTTTTCATCATCTTCGAATAAGTTTAAGCTTTTAAACCACTGGGTTTTACGTTCCAAAATAAATACATCTAGAATCAATAAAAGCAGTGCTGGGGCTAAGAGCCATTGAAACTGATCTTCGTAGTCGGCGAAAAGTGAAGTTTCAAACTGGCTTTTCTCCATTTCCATTAATTGCTCAATTAAGGCTTCAACTGCCTTCCGGGTGGAATTGCCCTCTATAAAGTTCCCATCACCCTGAGCGGCGATTTCTTCCAGTAAGCCTGAGTTTAATTTAGTGATGACCACCTCACCATTTTGGTCTTTTTTATAACCGGTGATTATCCCCCTATTTTTTATGGGGATGGGCCCACCACGTTTAGTGCCAATGCCTACTGTATATACTTTAATCTGCGCCTCTAAGGCTTTATTAATCATTTCACTGATACCTTCTTCGTGATCTTCACCATCGCTCAGGATAACTAACATACGATTATGCTGGTCCTCATCGTCGAAGTAGCGCGTGGCTAAGTCTATGGCTTCTCCAATGGCGGTGCCTTGGGAAGGAATGAGGTCGGTGTTCACGTTTTTTAGGAAAAGTCGAGCCGCCCCATAGTCAGTCGTAATCGGCAATTGCGGATAGGCTCTACCGGCATAAGTGATTATACCAATTCGGTCGCTCACCAACTCATCAATGCTTCGGGATATAATCAGTTTTGCTCGTTCTAGCCTATTGGGCTGAACATCTTCACAGAGCATACTCTTGCTAACGTCTACCGCGAATACCAAATCGATACCCTCACGCTGTACGGTCTCCAGTCTACTGCCGATTTGCGGGTTAACTAAGGCCAGACTTAAGAAGCTAATAATACCAAGAGCGACGATAAACTTTATTAAGGGCTTGGTTTTGCTGCGATCCGGACTTAAACGTTCGATGAGCTCTTTATCACCAAAGTACTTCTGCGCCTTTCTACGCCAATTAAGGTAAAGGAAGTATACCACCGCTAGGGCAGGTAGCAGCAAGAGTAAATAGAAATATGTGGGTTCTTCCAATTGGTACATTAGAGGAAGTTTTTCAATAGGGTGTAACGCAGTAAAACTTCAAAAGCAAACAAGCCTAAAGCCCAAATAGCAAATAAGTCGAAAGCTTCGTCGTAGGTGTAGAACTTAATTTCTTGCAGTTTAGTTTTTTCTAATTGGTCGATTTCTTGATAAATAGCCGAGAGCTTTTCATTGTCGGTAGCCCGGAAATACTGGCCGCCAGTTTCATTGGCAATCTTTTGCAATAGCTCTTCATCGATACTAACGGGTAAGCGCTTAAAGAAATAACCTCCGCGACCATCGTAGCCAACAGGAGTACGCGCCATGCCTTTGGTTCCAACTCCAATCGTGTAAACGCGAATTTTGAATTCTTGCGCCAACATAGCCGCGGTGAGGGGGTCAATTTCACCTGAATTGTTTTCGCCGTCGGTAAGAAGGATAACCACTTTACTCCTGGCCTTAGAATCTTTTAGGCGGTTTACAGCCGTGGCTAAGCCCATTCCAATGGCGGTTCCGTCTTCAATTAATCCATGCTCTAAATCCTTCAGGGCATTACGCAGGATTTTATGATCGCTAGTTAAGGGGGTCTGGGTGTAGCTTTCGCCGGCATATACCACCAAACCAATGCGATCGCTGGGTCGACCTTCAATGAATTCTGAGGCCACATCCTTAGTTGCCTCTAGTCGGTTAGGTCGCAAGTCTTGAGCCAACATGGTACCCGAAACATCAACCGCCATAACAATGTCTATACCTTCTGTATTGCGTGAACGGGTATTTTCTTCGGCACTACGTGGTCTTGCAATAGCCACTATAATTAGGGCGATGCTAAGAATGCGTAAAAAAGCGGGTAGACGATGCAAAAAGGCCCAGCGGTTAGCTTTTTGATGTGCGAGGAATTCGGCCTCAGGATAAATTATTTCGGCCTGCGCCTTGCGCCCCTGCCACCAATACCAAAAAATTAGAAGCGGTAGAAGGCTTAGAAGCCAAAGAAATTCGGGATTTTGAAATTCGTAATCAAACATCGTTCACTTCCTCTTTTTGGTGTTGATCTACAAATTTTCGAATCGCATTTAAGGCTTGCTCATTTTCATAAGGCAAAGCTTTCTGACGCGCATATTTAACCATCGCACTTAGACGGAGGCTGGTGTTTAACTCTGATCTCAATTCACTTTCGCCCACTTTCGCGTCTAGTTTCTGGATAAGTTCCTCGGCGGTACTTTCCATGGCTTTCATGCCGTATTCTCGTTCTAAGAAATGCCTGAGGATGTCGATGAGCTCAGAATAATAGGCCTTTTCCTTTCCTTTTTGCCAAAGCTCTTTTTCTTCCAAATCTTTCAAAGCATCCAAGGCCCATTCGCGGGGGCTACGTGGGTCGAACGGAGCTTGCTCTTCTACCAAAACAGTTTTTCGCGGCCATTTTAGGTAGATGAAATAAATTAGTAATCCAAGAGCCAAGGCGCCTAAGGCATACCATAAGATGAGCCAATAGTTAAAGGGAATTTCGCGGGGAGCCTTAATGTCGTAGTAATCTTGGTCGGCTTTAAGCTCCGGGAAGAAAACCCGGATTAAACTGGAGTCGCTTTGAAAGCTCTGCTCGCCTACTTTTAATGCTAATGCAGGCACATAAACGTCACCGCTATCAAAGGAAGTAAAGCGAATAATTTGTTTCAAAGCGATAAAGTCACCTTGTTCGGTACTATCAATTTTACCGCGCTCAATGATCTCTAATCCGCGGATACTGTCACTTAGGGTGGGCCATAAATAGGTGCTTCCCATGGGCACGGCCGCTTCTATTTGCAGTTGAATGGCCTCCCCAATTTTAATTTGATTGGTATCTAAGGAAACTTGGAATTCACTTTGGCCCGCCATTTCAAAACCCAGGGCCAAGATCACTATGAGAAGAATCTTTTTCATCGACTGCGTTTTTTGAAATAGGACAATAGGGCGGCGGGGTAGCTTTGATCGATCCGAATTGTTAAATCGCCCGCTCCACTGCGTAAAAAGCTCTCGCGGTAGTATTTGTTGAATTCGGCAAAACGCTGACGCATTTTTGAACGAAGCTTGGAGGAACTCGTATTAACCCAAGATATTTTTCCGCTTTCGGGATCACGCATGGGCAATAAGCCTAAGTTCGGAAGATCTTCTTCACGCGGGTCGTAGATGCGAATGCCGGTAAGGTCGTGTTTACGGCTAGCAATTTTAAGGGCGTCGCGGTAGCGGTTATCCATAAAGTCGCTTAGCACAAAAACAATGGCTCGGCGTTTTTGGAAGGCACTAAAGAAACGCAAGGCTTCTCCGATATTGGTCTTGCTGCTTTGCGGTTTAAATTCGATTAATTCTCTGATTAGTCGTAGGGTATGTGATTTTCCTTTGGCCGGTGGAATAAACTTTTCGACCTTGTCACTAAAGAAGATCAAGCCTACCTTATCATTATTCTGAATTGCCGAAAAGGCCAGGGTGGCACATATTTCGGTAATCATTTCCCGCTTCAGCTGCATTTTAGACCCGAAGTTCTCAGAACCGCTCACGTCTACCATCAACATCAGCGTAAGCTCCCGCTCTTCTTCAAAAACCTTAATGTAAGGCTCGTTTAGTTTTGCAGTTACGTTCCAGTCGATAGCCCTAATGTCGTCGCCATACTCATAGCGACGTACTTCACTAAAAGCCATACCGCGACCCTTGAAGCTACTGTGGTACTCACCCGAAAAGAGGTGATTACTGAGCCTCCGCGTCTTAATTTCAATGCGGCGTACTTTTTTTAAGAGTGCTTGGGTATCCATAAAGGCGTCGTTTTCGAGCTATTATGGTACTTCGATTTGATCTACGATCTGACTAATAAGATCCTCGCTACTTACATTCTCTGCTTCCGCTTCATAGGTGATGCCAATGCGGTGGCGAAGAACGTCTTTAACCACCGCGCGCACGTCTTCGGGAATTACGTAGCCTCGGTGTTTAATAAAGGCATGAACCTTTGCCGCACTGGCCAAAGCAATACTTCCTCGAGGAGAGGCGCCGAATTCGATCAGTGGTTTTAATGAAGGCAGGCGATATTCCTCGGGCTTGCGCGTAGCAAAAATGATGTCCAAGATGTACTGCTCAATTTTTTCGTCCATGTATACTTCCTGAACTACCTCGCGGGCCTTTAAAATCTGTTCCAATTTAACCACCGGCTTGATCTCTTCGAAACCCCCTTTGAGGTTCTGACGCATAATCAGTCGCTCCTCTTCTTTTTTAGGATAAGTAATTACCGTTTTAAGCATAAAGCGATCGCTCTGCGCTTCAGGTAGTGGATAAGTTCCTTCTTGCTCTACCGGGTTTTGAGTGGCCAAAACCAAGAATGGTTTCGGTAGAATATGCGTCTCCTCGCCAATGGTAACTTGACGTTCTTGCATGGCTTCGAGTAAGGCACTCTGCACCTTGGCGGGAGCACGGTTAATTTCGTCGGCCAAAACAAAATTGGCAAAAATGGGGCCCTTCTTTATGGCAAACTCATTCTTCTGAATATTGTAAATCTGGGTGCCTATTACATCGCTAGGAAGTAAGTCGGGGGTAAACTGAACCCGACTAAAGTCGGCTTCTACCGCTTGGGCTAAAGATTTTATAGCCAGGGTTTTAGCTAGTCCGGGAACACCTTCTAAAAGAATGTGACCATTCCCTAATAAGGCGATTAAGAGGCGCTCCATCATGGTTTTCTGACCGATAATGGATTTGTTTACCTCCATCATTAAAAGGTCGATGAACGCACTTTCCTTTTCAATTTTCTCGTTTAGTGCACGGATGTCTACCGCTGTTTCACTGCTCTCCATTTCGTATTAAATCGCGTTGTTAAAAAATGCCATCTTCTCTTCTTGCGAAATTGCTAGTTTGTAGGCTAGTCCTACGTTAAAGGCTTGTTAAATTCATTTTTAGATAAATCTGTTTCTCAAGCATTTCCCGCGCTATTCGCAAGAATCGACAAATATAGTTTTCACGTTCTTCCGGCAATGAGCTTAGACAGATTTAAGCCAAGGTTAAGACCTAGGTCTAAGCTTCTATCAGAATAACAAGGATTTAGATGGGCGGGTTTAAAAATTAAAGGGTAGAAGGTTCTCTAAAACTTATGCCAGGGTTTCCCTAGTGTTAAAGACCTTGAATTTATTGATGTAGGCTTAAAGCTAGCTTAGGAGTTTGCTAAAGCTTGGCATCCACTTTTGCCCTGCAATCCAAAACAAGCATTATGAAAAAATTACTACTTAGTGCTGTAGCCCTTGCAGGAACATTCGCCGCAAGTGCACAGTCATTTTCTCCGGAGATTGATGTTACCAACTGGGAACCAACCACCATAATGGTACCTCCATCTCCCCTTATTACCCAATATCTATTTATTGGCGGACACCATAAAGTGCAAACTACCGCTACTTATGGGAATGGTGCAGGCGAAGCTTTGGCCAAGCAATGGCACGACTTTATCGGCTTTACGCCTGATAATAATGGTAGCGACTTAGGGTGGATTAGTGTAAACCACGAGATGGTAGTGGCTAATGACTCAATTGGTGATGGCGGTGGAATGACCGTTTTTAAAGTGCGTCGTGATCCGGCCACTGACTCCCTAATCATTGTTGATCAAACTCTTAGTGATGGTCGTCAAGGTAAATTCTTTGCGGTTGATTTTGCCAATACGGTAGGGGAAACAGGAATGAATTGTGGCGGAATTACTGGTCCTACCGGTCGTATTTGGACCGCCGAAGAATGGTGGCGAGGTGGTAATGGCGATTTAGCCGACCGCGACACGGGCGACTTCACTATTGGCACAGGTACTGCCAACCAATCGGCTCCTAATGGTTTCCCAGGATTTAATGGTCAGACCATCAAAAAGTACCAGAACTACAATTATATGGTGGAGATTGATCCTACCGAAGCAGTAGCAGTACGCAAGCAATACAATTGGGGACGTCAACCTTTTGAAGGGGGTGCTATTATGCCCGATAACAAAACCGTTTACCTAGGTTCGGATGCTACGCCTGGTTTCTTTAGCAAGTTTGTGGCTGATAATGCGGGTGACTTTACCTCAGGAAGTACTTATGTGTACAAGCACGATGCTCCCGGCAGCAAGTGGGTTGAAATCGATAATAGTGATTTCAGCAAAATGTTAAACTTCGATGCCGAAGCAGTAAGCGTAGGTGCTACCATGTTTAACCGTATTGAGTGGGTAGTAGAAATTGGTGGTAAAGTTTACTTTACCGAAACTGGCCGTGATAACCCTGGTAGCCGTTGGGCAGGGGAGAAGGCGGCTGGGGCTGTTTTTGCTCCTCATCACATTGCTAGAGCGGCCGATCAGAGCCTTGAGTTCAATAAAACCATTAGTCCCGATAGCGCTCAGTACTGGGATTACTACGGCCGTGTAATGGAGTATGACCCAGCCACCGGTAATACCTCAGTATTCTTAGAGGGTGGTCCTTATTTTTCGGTAGACCCTGCTATTGCTCAATATCCAAATGTACACTTATCGAACCCTGATGGATTGAATAAGATTACTATTAATGGCAAGGATTACATGCTCATTAATGAGGATTTAAACGGTTCGTCAAAAGGTCGTACTCCGGCAGGAATTAGCAACCGTACGTGTGAGCTTTATATCCTAGATATGAGCATCTCAAACCCTACTTTAAACGATTTAGTGCGTATTGCTTACGTACCCGTAGGAGCAGAAATCACCGGAGCGATTGGCACACCAGACGGAAAGACCATTCTTTTCAATAGTCAGCATCCTAGTACATCCAACCCATTCCCATTCAACAATTCACTTACCGTGGCAATTACCGGTTGGGATAATGTGACCATTGGGGTGCCGGAAAATGCCTTTGAAGGAGACCTTTTCCAAATGTATCCTAATCCTGCTACCCGTACCTTGTACTTTAACAAGTCTACTGATGTAGCAATCTACGATGTAAACGGTAAGCGCATGAATGTCTACCGTAATGTTGAGAATATCGACATTAGCCACCTTCGTCCCGGGGTATACTTTGTTCAAAATACCGAGGGTGAAACTCAAAAGCTACTCGTAAAATAATACACATCAACTTCTAAAAAGGGACTCTCACTTAGTGGGAGTCCCTTTATTCATTTGTAATTCCTCCATTATGAAACGATTGGGCATCCTTAGTCTTTTTTTACTCTTGGTCTTTAGTTTGCATTACGCCGCCCATAAGCAAGAAGTGCCGATAGAAAAGGTAAAGGGGTATTATGTTTCCGGTTTAGAGGACCTTCACTCTAGCTTAAAGCAGTTTCAAAATTCTATTCGGGAATGTCGCATGGGGCGCCAGGGTCAATCGGAATTACAGCAATCATTTGCTAATCTGCGCTTTAGCTACAAGAAGATTGAGTTTCTACTCGATTATTTACAGCCTCAAGACGTTAAGGATCACCTTAACGGCGCTCCTTTACCTAAAACCGAACGCAATGCGCCCCGCTTGGTAGTTCTGGAGCCAAAAGGTATGCAGAAGATAGAGGAGTTGCTTTACGATCCTCTTCTTCCCGAGCAATGGAAAGAGCTTCAAGACCTTACTAAGGCTATGGATTATCAATTGACACCGATAATAGCCTTTGCCAAACGAAGTCCCATTAGCGATCGCCAAGTTTTTGAAGCAGTTCGAATAGCTTTAGTGCGCATTATGTCTATGGGGATAACCGGTTTCGATACACCGGCTAGCTCCAATGCAATTAAAGAGTCGGCGGTGGCTTGGGAGTCATTATCCATCGGCCTTGAGCCCTATTGTCAAAAACTAGGAGAAGCTAATTTGGCGCAAGAAATAAAGTTGAAATGGCAGGGTGGTTTGGAGACCTTAAAAGCAGCCAAGGATTTCGATTCCTTCGATCGCTTGAATTTTATTCGCCAATACGTGGAGCCTCTTTATGGGCTGTGCCTAGACCTGCATTTAAAACTAGCTTATGAAACTGCTAGTGAGGTATATCGGGGTCAGTTGCCTTTTAATTACCGCGCTTCCTCCATTTTTAGCGAGGACTTTTTTAACCTTCAATACTATACCGGCTTAAAGCCTGATGCGCATTTAAAGGCCAAGGTGAAATTAGGTCGGATGCTCTTTTTTGAGCCTGCCCTAAGCGCCAATTTTGAGCGATCTTGCGCTTCTTGCCACGATCCTAAAAAAGCTTTCGCTGATGGTCGAGCGAAGAGTTTGGCCTTCGATCAGAAAGGCACGGTAGACCGCAATGCGCCGAGCTTGTATAATGCTCTGTACGCCGAAAAATTCTTTCACGATTTGCGGGCCGATCGAATGGAGGCACAAATGGAACACGTGATTTTCAATGAGAAAGAGTTTGCTACTAATTACCACACCATATTCGCTCGACTTGAGTCAAGTGAGGAATATCGACGCATGTTTAAGGAAGCCTTTCCAGATTTTAATGGGGCCATTAACCGACATAGTTTGTCCGAGGCAATGGTAGCTTATTTATCGGGTCTCAAAAGTTTTAATTCCCCCGTAGATCGCTATTTGAGAGGAGATGAAATTGTGCTTTCGGAAGAAGTAAAGCAGGGCTTTAATCTTTTCATGGGAAAGGCGGCCTGCGCTACCTGTCATTTTGCGCCTAGCTTTAGCGGTCTGGTGCCACCTTGGTTTGAGGAAAATGAGTCGGAGGTTCTTGGGGTCTTAAAGAAGCCCTTGGCCAATGAAATTGATGGCGATTGGGGTCGCTATAAAAACGGAGTAGTGCAAGATGAGGCGCCTTTCTACAAGCATTCATTTAAAACGCCAACCGTCCGCAATGTAGCTTACACTGCGCCCTATTTTCATAATGGTGCCTACCCGGATCTGGCTTCGGTTCTGGAATTTTACAATCACGGCGGCGCATTAGGTTTGGGCTTGGAGCTCCCTAATCAAACCCTTCCGGCAGATTCTCTAGGCTTGGATTCGGCCGAGCTAAAAGCCTTGGAAGTATTTATGGAGGCCCTTTCAGATACTACCAATCGAGGCGCTTACCCACTTAATTTACCTCAGCTCCCAGGGCGTCCCCAACACTTAATCGGGGGAAAGTACTAGTTCATCGAAAGAAAGCTTTGCGTTTTAGATATTGTTTGCAGCTTTACTTGCTTATATTGTCTGCGCTTATTCCGGAAATGGGAATATTATTCCCTTACTGGTAAAGGAGCGGGCCTAACTTATTTTTAGTATATTAAACCTCAATAACTTAGGCTATTGGGTTATTTTTTGCAACGCGCGAAGCTTTAGATGAAACTCTACCGTCATATCTTTTTTATTCTCAGCCTGGGACTGTGGTCTTTAGGGGGTGAAGCGGCCGTGACCAATGGTGAGTTAAACCTGAAGGAGAATTTCTACAATTCGGATGAGACCATTGACTTAGATGGCAAGTGGAAGTTTTTCTGGCAACATTTTATAGACCCTGTTGAAGCAACAGATTTAGACGGTCCCCCTCAGCTCTTGGACTTCATGACCTCTTGGTCGGATCTCCCCCAGCGCAGAGGCGGCTGGCATGCCAAAGGCTTTGCTTCTTACGAATTGGAAATCTTCTCGAGCCGCGATAGTGATCAGTTAGCGCTGCATATACCTGAGTTTTATTCGGCCTATGCCCTTTACCTGAACGGTGAGCTAATCGCCAAGAACGGTAGGGTGGGTGCTAGTATTTCGGACTCAGAGCCCTATTGGTTGCCTCAGGTAGTTGATATTGGCCTTAAAAAAGGTTCCAATCGGATGGTTCTGCATGTGTCCAACTTCCATCATCATAAGGGCGGACCAGTAGCGCCTATGGAAATAGGAAAATCCAAAACCATTGCTTTCTTCCGAAATTTATCGGTCAGTGTTTCCCTCTTTATCGCCGGAGCCTTACTGGCCACGGCAATTATTTCGCTAATTATCTTTTACTTCCAGCGTTCCGATTATACCTTTTTGTTTTTTGGCCTTTTCGCCCTAGCCTACATCTACCGTATTGTGGGAACCGACACTTACTTCCTGCATGAGGTGTTCCAAGGTTTGGGCTGGTTCTTAGCCATCCGACTGGAATACCTAAGTCTATTTTTGAGCGTCATTTTCTTTACCTATTTCTACAAGCATTTAATTGCGCAGCGGGCACCTACTTGGTTATTTCACACTATAGGCGGAGTGTCATTGTTTATGGCCATTGCCACTTTTTTACCAGTCGAAAATTTTAGTGCGATAATTGATTATTACCTAATTTTTATCGCCCTGGCTCTCATTGTAACTACCAGTTTCTATTTACGCACCATTCGCCTTAGCCATACCATGAGTTGGTTCACTTCCGCTGCGGTTATTTCCTTAATCGTGGTAATGGGCATTAAGATGTCCGCTTTCTTTGGAATAGGCTCGGCTCAGATCCTAATGTCTTCGGCACTGTATTTCATTTTCATCGTGGCTCAGACCATCGCTTTGAGTCAGCGTTTTGGTTACAATATTAGAGCCCACGTGGAAAAGGGTGAAGTGGCAGAGGTGAGTCAGAATAACTTCATGAATTCGGTGAGTCACGAATTGCGTACCCCCATGAATGCCATTTTGGGAATGACCGAGTTTTTAGCCAAAACCGAATTAAATACCGATCAGCAAGCCAAGCTCGAAACGATACGTAAGAACAGCGAGCAGCTTAATAATATCCTCCTCGACCTCCTTAATTTCTCAGCCATAGACTCCGGCGAGCTTAAATTGGATACCAAGAAGTTTGGCATGAAGGAAGTGCTCGATAAGGCCTTAGAAATGGCCGGTGTTCACAATTTAAAGGCGGGACTCAATTTTAAGTTAGACTACGACGAGAATATTCCGGAAGAATTAGTGGGAGACCCCGAACGTTTGGGTCAGGTTGTGTTTCACCTAGTAGGTAATGCGGTGAAGTTTACGCCCAAGGGGAATATTAATCTAGACCTTCGCATCGAAAGTATTGAAGGCAATCGGGTGAAGTTTTTAATGAAGGTTACTGATACAGGCGTAGGTATCAAGCCCGAAGAGTTGCAGAAAGTGGTTAAAGCCTTTAACCAAGGCAATGAAGGCAATACGCGATCTCACGGCGGAACTGGTTTAGGACTAACTATCGCCTCCAAGGTGGTGGAGCTCATGGATGGAGATTTATGGATCGACTCAGAGCCGGATAAAGGCACCGTGGTTACGGCGGAATTCATCCTGAAAACCCCGCGCATGGACCTTTCCAAATCAGCCCAGGAAATTAAAAACCAGCAGAACGCGAAGATTGAGAACCTGCGCATACTCTACGCGGAAGACAACCCAATTAATCAGAAATTATTGGTGATGATTATGAAAACCATGGGCTATGAGGTAGACCTAGCCAACGATGGTTTAGAGGCCTGGGAAATGGCCATTACTAAAGATTATCATATTATCTTCATGGATGTGCAAATGCCTAATATGGACGGCATAGAATCAACCAAGCGCATAATTAAAGATCAAAGCAAGCGCCCTATTATTATTGCGGTTACCGCTAATGCTGAGGTGGCCGATCAAAAGCGTTGTATTGAAGCAGGAATGAATGATTTTATTCCCAAGCCATTCAATGCCAAAATGCTTAAAGACGCCATTCAAAAGTGGAAGGGGCTAATCCATTATATGGAGGAAGGAGGTGACTCGAATGATCAACTCCGCATCATTTCATAGTTTTCTTGAAAATCAATTAGGGCTGGGCGCCTATCAAAGTCAACAGAGGCTAAGTGGTGGCGACATCAATGAGGCTTATCGGATTAATTTTAGTGAGGCTTCGGTCTTTTTAAAGACGAAGCAAAAAGTTGATTTGGATTTCTATCAGGCGGAAGCCAATGGCTTAAAGGGCTTAGCTAAAGCAGAACATTCCTTAGGCATACCTACCGTACTTGCTTGCGATAGCTTCAATGCGCAAGCGTTTTTAATTTTGGACTACCTTGAAGAGGGTATAAAAACACCTCTCTTCAACTCAAAATTTGGTCAGGGCTTGGCACAATTGCACAGCAATACCAGCGAGGCCTTTGGTTGGGAACAGAATAATTTCATTGGCTCCTTGGACCAATTAAATACGCCTGCGGCCGATTGGATCGAGTTCTATGCCATGAATAGGCTGGAGCCCCTTTTTGCAAAGGTTTACGATCTAGGAATTTTGACCAAAAGCGATCGTTCTGCGCTCTTTGGACTTATTAATGAATTAGAGTCCATAATCCCTAAGGAGGCGCCTGCTTTAATTCACGGCGATTTATGGTCGGGGAATTATTTATGTGACTCCGACTCTAATCCGGTATTAATTGACCCTGCAGTTTATTATGGGCACCGGGAGATGGACTTAGCAATGATGCATTTGTTTGGCGGTTTTTCTCCAGAGGTTTTTCGGTCCTATGAAGAGCTTAAGCCGCTTGAACCAGGCTTTGAGGATAGACTTTCCATTCACCAACTATATCCCTTATTGGTGCACTTAAATTTATTCGGCTCCAGTTATTTGGCCTCTTGTCGTGCAATTTGGTCGACTTATACTTAAGCTACCTGAATTACCCTTTCTTCTAAAATAACGAAGACCGAATCTTCCTTCTTCACCTTTAGGGTGTGACTACCCGTAAAGGTGCCAAAGGCGGGTAATATTCCTTGTTTCGCACCAAAATAAAAGCAGGTGAGACGCAGACTTTGTCGGCCATTGCCTTTTAAGCGAACCGCGGGGTGTATGTGTCCGCATAAATTATACCCATCAAAATCGTCTTCCAAGGGTTCGTGGCTTAATAAAAAAGGACCTAAACTTAAAGTCTCGGGATGTAAGATTAGGCGCGCCTTATAATAAGAGACTTCATCAAGGATATCGTGGTTACCTCCAATAAGGTGGAATTCGGTTTTTGGAAACAGGGCGATAACTTGTTTAAAACCAAGCCATTCATGGTTCATTTCCGAGTGAAATAAATCGCCTAAGAAATAGACCTTCTGCGCCTGAGTAGAATAGAGCAGTTGTTCTAAGCTTTTTAGGTTTTCTTGCGCTGCGGCGGAGGGAACTTTAATACCATGTTTACGAAAGTGGCTCACTTTTCCGAAATGGGTATCGGCAATAAAGAGGCTTCTTTCTTTGGGCCAATAGATGGCTCTTTGGGCCAGAAGCCATAGTTCTTCTCCTTCTAATTCGAAGATTTCCTTCATGCCGCAAAGTTAAGGCCTAAGCCGCGGGTGATTCCTGGATTTCTTCTTTTAATGGAATTAATCGACGGTAATGCTCATAGCGTAAGAATATATCGCGCACATAGCGATAGGGCTCATCTCCTCTTACTGGTCCGTAACGGATGAAGTTTTTACTGTAATGTTTATACTGCCCCAATTTTTTAAGCCAGGGTCCGACCGAACGGTCGTAGACCAAGGAGTCTTTTCCATCGCGAGAAGCTAGGCGCTGGGCATCCAAAAGGTGACCATAGCCGCAATTATAGGAAGCCAAGGTGAATTTTATCCGTTGGATGCTATCGGGGATATTGTCGAAACGATCCCATATTTCTTTTAGATAGCGCGTACCCGCTTTAATGTTACCGGCTGGGTCGAAGATATTATTGAGACCCAGATCCGCAGCAGTATTAGGCATTAGTTGCATTAAGCCGCCGGCTCCGGCCCAGGAAGTTGACTGCGGGTCAAATCGGGACTCTTGGTAGATTAAGGAAGCCAATAAGCGCCAATCCCAACCTAAGTCTTGGGCAGCGGATTTAATCAACTCATCGTATACGCTAATCTGACCACTATTTTTACTGTAAAAGTCGCTCTCAACGCGGCGTTTATAGCTCTTTTTATGCACATAGTATTTGTCGTAGATAAAGTGGTAGGTATCGCGCTTACGCATCGAGCTAATCCACTCGTTTATCGCCGCTTCTAATTGAGGGGAGTTTTTTCGCAGACCCCAAGCAATGCGCTGAGAAAAACTGAGGGGTGTTTCTACGTCGAGGATGGGATAAAAGGTTTGATTAATGGAGGCAATGTTGTAGTCGGCCACTGCATAGTCGATATCGCCATCAACCACCATCTTAATTACGTCCTCAATATTGTAGTCGCCCACAATGGTGTCTATATGCAATTTGGCCCCCATTTCCTCCTGAAGGTTAAGCAGGCGCTCATAATAAGAGGACTTGCGATGTACGTGTACCGTATCACCGATTAAATCTATAACATCTCTTACCAGGCGGTCTTCTATTTGATCACGTCTTAGGCGACGCCAGTTTTTAGGCTTGCGCTGCACCAAAGCTTGATGGGTGGTGTAGAGGTAGTCGGTAAATTGGATTAATCTTTTACGCTCTTCGGTGATGGTAAGTCCGTAGGCAATGATGTCGCCCTCACCGCGATTGAGCATATCAAAAACGGCATCGATATTATCGGCCAGTACCACTTCTAATTGCAAGCCAAGGTCTTTAGCCAATCGCTCCAATAGTTCGTATTCGAATCCCATAGCCTGACCACGGTATAAAAAATAGGTGGTACTGCTATAGACCATAATCGCCTTGAGCTTGCCGTCTTTTTTAATTTCGGCTAGATCTCGTTCTAGGGTAGGACCCTTTAGGTGACTACCTTCCGCAACATTTTTAGAAGAGTCTAATCCAGCGCGGTTGCATCCCCCTAGAAGCAACAGCAAAGTGAATATGAACGCTAGTGTTTTTCGCATTAGTTAATATCCAAAATAGCAAAATTAAACGAGCCCTCATAAGGATGAAGCCAGAGGTTGTTAACAGCTTTTTGAAAATCAAAGGCTTAGGCAATAAAAAAGCCGCCTCTACAAAGAGGCGGCTTTAAAGCTTGTAGCTACGGACTTAGTCCTGACCTTGAACTTCCATGGTCATGGCGTCTGAGTCTGCATTCTCATCAACTTTTGAGTCAACAGGCTCGGTTACCACTTTCATCTCTTTAATTAAGTTGGTAGCACCAGCATACTTTTCAACGATGAAAAGGGTGTAACGGATGTCTACCGAAATGGTACGCTGGATTTCGGGCTCGAAATAAATATCGCCGCTCATGGCTTCCCAGTTTCCGTCGAAGGCAGTTCCGATAAGTTCGCCACGGGCATTAATTACGGGTGAACCTGAGTTACCACCGGTAATGTCGGTATTGTGGATGAAACATACGGGTAATTCACCATCGGCATTGGCATAGCGACCATAATCCTTGTTTTTAATTAGCTCCTCTAATTTGCTAGGAACAACAAACTCGGGGTTGCTATTATCCTTCTTCTCTAAAATACCTTGGGCAGTGGTGTAATGCTTGTAATGAACTGCATCACGAGCATCGTAGCTTCCTACTGTACCGTAAGTTAAGCGCATGGTACTGTTTGCATCGGGAGAGTAATTGCGGTCGCTATTCATTTCGCGCAAACCGGCGGTGAATAGACGATAGGCTTTCTCCAATTTGTCACCATTACCGGCGTCTTCATTAGAAGCCAAATAAGCAGCGTAAAGACCTTCACCTAGAGCTATTGCTGGATCCTTTTTCAAGGTTTTTTCCTTGGGCTTTTCTAGGTATTCCATCAATTCTTCCTTACTAGCAAGCACGGTTTTCTTGAAAAGCTTCTTGGCGTACTTTTCGAAATTACCATTGTAATCGTCGGCAATTTCTTTTAAGATTTCTGGCTGTTGATCGGCCGGAATATCATTGTAGTAAAGCTCTAAAACTTTAGCGGTCATTTCCTGATCCAGAGCCGCATTATAGTCTTTGTAGAAGCCATCCGCAGAAGCTTTAACCGCAGCAAGAAGAGTCTCTGCACGGGTGGTCATCTGGGTTTTGGTTTCGCTGTCTTCCGCTTCCTCTGCCGCTTCCATAGCTTTGAAATAAGCATCCATGGTGCGACCAAAACGCAAGCCTTGAAGCGCGATTTCTGGTCCGCTGATACCTGCTTCACGAGCATATACTTTGGCGGTTACCGTTTTGTCGGTTGCTTGATAAGCATCGGCAAACATTTGTAGTACTTCGCCGTACTTGGCCTGACGGGCAGGGTCTTCGTTTACCCAAGCAGCAAATTGATCTTCAATCGCCTTTTTCTTGTCGTAAACGTGGTTGCTTTGTAATTGCTCGGTCTGACCAATGTAGTACTTCCAGTAATTCGATACGCGTGCATATTTAGAAGCATACTGAATGCGAGTAGTGGCATCGGCATCCATATACTTTTTCATGATTTTCAATTTCAAATCACGTACACGTACTACGGCAGGACCGTATTTATCGATGGCTTGTTTAACTCCGGCGCTGCTTAAATAGCGATCGGTAGAACCAGGGTAACCCATAATCATGGTATAGTCCCCGTCTTTTACGCCACTAATATTTACCGGTAAGTAATGCTTAGGACTTAAAGGTACATTGTCTTCTGAGTACTCGGCTGGCATACCATCTTTATCGGCGTAAACGCGGAACATAGAGAAGTCACCAGTATGGCGAGGCCACATCCAGTTATCGGTATCACCACCGTATTTACCAATAGAAGAAGGAGGAGCTCCTACTAAACGTACGTCATTGAAAGTCTCGTACACAAAAAGGTAAAACTCATTACCGTGGTAAAAGCTGCGAACATTAGCATCGTAGTGCGTACCATCCGTAGCTTTAGCGGAAATTTCTTTACCAATTTTGCCAATGGCCGCGCGACGCTCGTCCTCGGTCATTTCGTCATTCAATACATTAAGTACCTCATTGGTAACGTCTTCCATGCGCACTAGGAAACGTACAAACAAACCTTCGTTAGGTAATTCTTGGCTTTTCTCATAAGCCCAAAAACCGTCGCTTAGGTAATCATTTTCGGGGGTAGAGTGCGATTGAATCTGTCCGTAACCACAGTGGTGATTGGTTAAGATTAAGCCTTCATTAGAAATGATTTCACCAGTACAGAAACCGCCAAAAGAAACAATAGCATCTTTAAGGCTACCATTATTGATGTCATAAATCTGTTCGGGAGTTAATTGGAGGCCGTGTGCCTTCATGTCTTCGTAGTTGCGGCCCAAAAGGAGAGGGAGCCACATGCCTTCATTCGCTGCTGCAGGAATGGCCAAAGCCAAGACCAACAGGAAGCTCAGAAACTTTTTCATTGTTATGCTATTTAAATTACTGCGTCGCGAATTTAAGGATTAGGATTGTTAATAATATCCTAAAATGGTAGGTCCTTTCTTATATAGAATCTTTTCACCTTTAATAGCAAAGTTAAAGCTCATATTTCCCGGATCGGCTTTCTTAGCTTTGTGCCAAAGAGCAAGGTATGGCGACTAAAGATTTACGGTTTAACAGTTTGACTATTCATGGCGGACAAGCGCCGGATCCTGCTACAGGTGCGGTGATGACGCCTATTTATCAAAGCTCCACCTATGCGCAAAGTGCTCCTGGCGAACACCTGGGTTATGAATATTCCAGATCGGCTAATCCTACGCGTAAGGCCCTGGAGAATTCCATTGCTAGTTTGGAGGGAGTCGATTTTGGTTTGGCATTTGCTAGTGGCCTAGCGGCCATTGATGCGGTTTTGAAATTATTGCGTCCCGGTGATGAGGTCATCGCCACCAACGACCTTTACGGAGGGAGCTATCGCTTGTTTACCAAGCTCTTTAAGAAGTACGGAATTGTCTTTCACTTTGTTTCAATGAACGACACTGCAAACGCAGAGGATTTTATAAACGCTAAAACAAAGATGATTTGGCTTGAGACGCCTACCAACCCGATGATGAACATCATAGACATCGCGGCTTGGTCCAAAGTTGCCCAGCAGGCTCAGGCCCTTTTAGTGGTCGACAACACCTTTGCCAGTCCTTATCTCCAGCAGCCTATTAAATTGGGAGCCGATATAGTGATGCATAGTGCCACTAAGTATCTTGCTGGTCATAGTGATGTGGTGCTGGGTCTTTTGGCAATAAAGGACGCGGCGCTTGCCCAAGAATTAAAGTTTATTCAGAACTCAAGCGGAGCAATTTGTGGCCCCATGGATGCCTTTTTAACCTTACGCGGCATTAAAACCTTGCACTTAAGAATGCAAAGGCATTGTGAGAATGGCCGTTTGGTGGCCGAATATCTTCAGGCACATCCAAAAGTGGATAAGGTTTTCTGGCCCGGCTTCGAATCACATCCAAACCATTCCATCGCGCAAAAGCAAATGAAAGATTTTGGTGGCATGCTCAGCTTCCAACTGAAGGACGAACGGCAAGAAGCCGCTATTAAACTGATTCAAAAGTTAGCGGTGTTTACACTCGCGGAGAGTTTAGGGGGCGTAGAGTCCTTGGCGGGACATCCAGCCACCATGACGCACGCTGCAATTCCCAAAGAAGAGCGTTTAAAAATTGGCTTAAGCGATGGATTAATTCGCTTAAGTGTGGGGGTCGAGGATGCTCAAGATTTAATCGAAGACCTGGCTCAGGCTCTAGGGTAGAATGGGGTTTTCCTGCGCTAATCGACTCACATTTTTTATACCTTTAATAAAAAGATATTTTGAAGAAATTTTTCATCACCGGAACTAGCTCTGGTATTGGTAAAGCTCTAGCTGAAGCGGCTCTTGCCGCGGGTTATCGTGTAACCGGCTTTGCTCGACGCAACCGAATCGAACATCCAAACTACCGACATTTAACCGTAGACTTAACCGATTTAGATCATTACGCCGGTATAGGCTTCGAAGGTATATCCGATAAAACCGAAGAGGTCATTCTCATTAATAATGCAGGAACCATTGCACCCGTTAAGCCAGTAGGATCTATGGATCCGATGCAAGTAACGAGGGCCTACCGTTTAAATCTCATCGCGCCCAGTATTCTGTGTCAGCTTTTTATTGAAAATACCAGTGAGTATCATGGTAAGCGGACCATTATAAATATTTCCAGTGGCGCCGGAGCTTACCCTGTAAAGAGTTGGTCGGTTTATTGTGCCAGTAAATCTGCCCTTAATATGTTTAGCGAGGTTTTGCAATTGGACCATCCCGAAATTCGTTGCCATGCGGTTTCACCAGGCATAGTCGATACGGAGATGCAGGGAGAGATCCGCGCTACTTCGCAACGCGATTTTCCGGATCTCCAGCGCTTTATGGACTACAAGGAGAAAGGGGAGTTAGCTTCTGCTGATGAGGTTGCGGCGAAAGTTCTACATCTAATTGATAATCCTTCTGATTTTAATGAGGTAGCGGTTTCCTTGCGCAAGCTGGACTTACCAAAAAGCTAAAATTATCTTAAAGCCTCAAAGCTCATTAAACCTACGCTCATCTAAGGTCTCCAAGCATTGAATTAAAATTTAATGCTATGAAAAAACTGATTTTAGTGGCCCTAATAGGAATGGGGCTTAGTCTCAACGCTCAGTCTCAATGTGAAGGTAAAAAGCACAGAGGAGCGGAGTTTAGTCCGGAGGAACATGCCCGACGCGAATTAGTGAAAATGCGAGATCACCTTAATTTGAATGACCAACAAATTAAAGAAATAGAACCCCTCTTAATTGCGCATCATAAAGAGATGATGGCTCAAAAAGAAGCGGCAAAACTTAGGCGAACCGAGCTTAAAAGTAAGCTGCAAGATATTTTAAGCGATGAGCAAGAGCTAAAAATGAAAGAAATGCACCAAGCGCGCAAAGAGCGCAGAAAAAAGGAGCGTTTAGAGCATCGGGAGCACCGCCGAAAGATGGTCGAACCAAAACAAGATTAAAACTAGAAACCCGCAGGTAAAAGAGCGGGTTTTTTATTGTTTTTAGCGCTCTCGACTGCCCCTTCTTTAGTAATTTGCAGTGCTTTTAAAAACCAATAATCCACTCTTATGTCTAAGATGCAAGATAAGATACAGGCACTCGAAGCCAAGTTAGCTGAAGCCCAATTAGGAGGCGGTCAGAAACGAATTGATGCCCAGCACGCTAAAGGTAAATTAACTGCCCGAGAGCGCATCCATTTTCTCTTAGACGAAGGGAGTTTTGAGGAAACTGGCGCCTTGGTAATGCACCGTAGTACCGACTTCGGTTTAGATAAGCAAAAAATCTTAGGCGATGGAGTGGTAACCGGCTACGGTACTATCGAAGGAAGATTGGTTTATGTCTTTGCTCAAGATTTTACCGTTTTAGGAGGATCTTTAGCAGAAGCACATGCTGAGAAAATCTGCAAAGTGATGGACCTAGCGATGAAAAACGGGGCGCCGGTAATCGGTTTAAATGATTCTGGCGGAGCACGTATTCAAGAGGGGGTAGTATCTCTAGGGGGCTATGCCGATATCTTTTACCGAAATACCCGTGCTAGTGGAGTCATTCCTCAGCTTTCGGCAGTAATGGGTCCATGTGCTGGTGGAGCAGTATACTCTCCGGCCCTAACCGATTTTATTGGTATGGTGGAAAATACATCGTACATGTTTGTAACCGGACCCAATGTGGTAAAAACGGTAACCCATGAAGAAGTTAGCTCAGAAGACTTAGGGGGCGCATCGGCGCATAGCACTAAATCTGGGGTAACCCATTTTACTTATGGTAATGAAATGGCGCTTATTAATGGCTTCCGCCAATTGCTTAGCTACATTCCCCAAAACTGCGAGGAGGATGCACCGGCTATGCCTTATGAGCCATCCGACGAAAGTCGCCCCAGCTTAAATGAAATTATACCCGATAACCCCAATCAGCCTTATGATATTCGGGAGGTAATTGAAGGGACTGTAGATGCTGATAGCTTCTTGGAAGTGCATAAAGATTTTGCCCAAAATATTGTGGTAGGCTTTGCGCGTTTAGCGGGTAAGTCGATTGGTATCGTAGCCAATCAGCCTGCGTATTTAGCGGGGGTTTTGGACATAAACTCTTCTACCAAAGGAGCGCGCTTTGTGCGTTTCTGCGATAGCTTTAATATTCCCCTTTTGGTCTTTGAAGATGTACCAGGATTTTTACCGGGAACCGATCAGGAGTGGAATGCGATTATTACCAATGGTGCTAAGCTCTTGTATGCCTTTAGCGAAGCGACCGTTCCCCGCATTACCGTAATTACCCGTAAGGCTTATGGCGGTGCTTACGATGTGATGAATTCAAAGCATATTGGAGCCGATATGAACTTTGCCTGGCCCAGTGCGGAAATCGCCGTGATGGGTGCTAAAGGGGCCGCGGAGATTATCTTCCGCAAGGAAATTAAGGAGGCCGCCGATCCAGAGGCGAAACTTAAGGAGAAGGAGGCAGAGTATGCAGAGATTTTTGCTAACCCTTATCGTGCTGCAGCGCGCGGGTACGTAGACCAAGTCATCCGTCCTGATCAAACTCGTGAAAAGCTGATTAAGGCTTTTGCTATGCTAGAAAATAAGGTCGATAATCTTCCTAAAAAGAAACACGGCAACATCCCTCTTTAATTCTCTACTTTTGAGCAGCAAATGCAAGATTTTAGATGATGAAGAAATGGTCGCTATTTCTGCTGCTTCTTAGTTTTCAAGCGCTTCAGGCCCAGCGGGCTTCGGACCCAGGTGCCTTCAAACTCTTGGTGGATACGGCCTTGTATCAATGGCCAGAAGACCGCGTGATTTATAGAGGTGAGAAGAGTCTGGCTTTTGCTTACGATAAGCCCAACGCTATTGCTTTATTTAGGCTTGCGCCTGATACAAAGTGGCGTTTAGCGCTTAATGAGGCCTATCAAATAAAAGATAGTGTTTTAACCGAAGATTTTAAGGAGTATAAGATTCAGTTTCAAGATCTGCATGAAAATGCTTTTCCGCGCTTAGTGCTCTTTAATCCGGAGCTAAATCGCTCCAAGCTAATTCCCTTACTGGCTTATGCCGAAACTTATATCGATTTAAGTCCTAGGGAAGATGATTTGTTCTTAGGCGAGGAAAAGGTTTTTGAGCTACCGGCTAAGCATCCCGAAAAAATTGATTTAAACCTTAACTGGAATAAGCAGGGGCCAATCCACTATCGTTTTAGCTATCGTGGAAACCGAGTGTTATTGCACCTTTTACCCAAGGAAAGGGGCTTGCATAAGCTAGAGATTCCCTTAAAATTGCGCAGTCCACGGGTAGAAGGAAAACTACTAAGCTATGATATGCCTCCTCTGGAAGCAGACTTCAGAGTAAAGACTGGTCGATTGGCATTCTTAAGCTTAAACGAACAGGAGTTTACCTATGTAGAAGGGAGTACCAAAGCCATTGAAGTACAGCTCGATGATCATCCCTTTTTACAGATGAATAAAACCTACCGCATCGAGAACCAAGAAGAAGCAGGCGGACCATTAATTGCCGAAATCTTTACTAAGTCGAAGCTAAATAATGATCGGGTTTTATGCTTGCTCCGCCCTTATTCCTATCATCGCAAAACAGACGGTTACTTATATCTAAAGGATGGCGATCGCGCCCGCTTCATCACCAATTTTAATTTAAGTCCGCAGACCAAAATTCAGTCCATTTACCTCCAACGGGAGGGTAAAAACTGGGAGGCAGGAAACACTGTTTATCCCGGCGAAAGCCTTAATGTTCGTCTAGAAGGAGTGGGCTTGCACAAAGGGGATTTCAGTTTCTATGGTGCGGCCATTTTAGAGGGCGATAGCTTGGTGCGCAATGAAAATGTGGCCTATTTCCGACTGGAAATTCCCATGAACATTAGCATTCGCAGTATTGAGATTTTTAATAATGGTAATAACCTGGGTAAAAGCTTAAGGGTTAAGGAATACCAAAGACCGCGTCCCTTCGATTTTATCGATTTGGCTTTGGGCCTAAAGCGCTATCAGCTAGATAAAATTGACCGGCCCATTTATTATGAAAAGACTTTATCGGATGTGGTTATTGATTTTGACCAGAAGAAATTAGATCGACAACAGGAATTATATGGAAAGCAATACCTCAGTATAAAGGTGAAGATCAGTAATAAGAAGGGTAGTTTGGTGGAGCTTTATCAGTTTGATAATGTGCTCATTTGCCCAGATGATGCTTCACCGCGATACACTTATTACGATACCAAGACTTGTCGTTTGGAGGACATCAACCTCAATGACTTTATCAATAATAAGACCTCTAATTTACAAGAGTGGTCTACCATTGACTTGGAATTTAGTCACCTGAGAGATAAGTATAATGACGACGGTTATACCAAAAAGGTGAAGATCTACCTATCGCGGAAAATAAACTACGATATCGATGTTTCCTTCCCGGCGGGATTGTTAATTCTGAAATCGGGCGAAAACGATTTTAGCAATTTTGGGGGTATCAGCTTTGCCATGATGGCGCAAATGAGTTTTTACCATCCCAATAAAGTGGCGAAACTTCGGCCCTTTAAATTCGGTGCAGGTTTCATTGCTTTGGATGCTTTTAATTTTTCCGAAAACAGCAGTAACCGCGATCTAGGCTTGGTGGTCTTAGGTTCCTTATACCCCACTTCCAGTGAAAACCGACTCAGCTTCCCCCTCTTCGTAGGTTATGGCTATTTGCTGAAACAGAAGAAGACTTTCTTCTTGGTGGGACCAGGCATTCGCGTGCGACTCTAAAACAATCTTAGATTTTTGTAGTTTTCATTTCTAAACACCAAAAGAAATGAAGAATCTAAAAACTTTGGGCCTGGCCTTGGCCCTTTTACTATCGACCGGTGCCTTTAAGAAGGATAATCCTATGTTAGCCATCGGGGCGAAAGCACCTATGACCAATTATGAAATGGAAGACATTAGTGGATCTTCCTACACCTTGGAAGGTTTAAAAAAGGACAATGGTTTATTGGTAATTTTTTCATGCAATACCTGCCCCTTTGTCTTGGGCTGGGAAGATCAATATCCAGGATTAAAGGAATTATCCGATAAGCTTAGTGTCGGAATGGTATTAGTGAACAGCAATGAAAAGAAGCGCGAGGGCGACGACTCTATGAGTGAAATGCAAAAGCATGCCAAGGCTGCTGGATATGAGATGCCTTATGTGATTGACGCCAATAATAAACTAGCAGATGCTTTTGGCGCACGGACCACCCCTCATGTTTATTTGTTTGATAGCGACATGAAGTTGGTTTACCGGGGGAGTATTAACGATAAGTACGAGAATAAGTCCAAAGAGGCGAAAAAGGAATATTTAAGGGAAGCCTTAAAGGCATTGGCCAAAGGTGGCGAAATTCCCCAAGCCGATACCCGAGAAATTGGCTGTTCCATTAAACGTGTGTAATAGTGGTCTAGCTCTCTAGGCTTAGCTTCTACGTAATATTATTTGTGATTATCGCGTTTCTCTCCAAACAAACAGGATGAGGAACGCGATATTTTTTGCCTTTTGCTTACTATTTCATGGCTTGTTTTGGCAGCAAGAATTAGGTATAAACGCCGTGATCTTCGCTTTCCTTTTGCAGCTCTTTGCAAAGTGGGATACCGGTTTTACTTTTCATGGGCCAGTTGAGTTTCTATATCTTTTTGGTTTTCTAGCCTCTAGTTTTGGCTTAATTTATTACCACAGTATAATCGCGCATATAGCTTTGGTCTTGGTTAATTTGGTTTACCTCAGTTATCATTATGGTCCCAAGTATAGCCCTCTAGAACATGCCTTTAACGCAGCATTAAGAGCCTTTCAATTTAGACAAGCCCTTTTGGCCGAACCCGTGATGTATTCGAAGGTTACACGCCAGAAAGTTTGGTCTTATCTCAGCATTAGCTTGTTGCCGATTATTCTCTTTGGCGTTTTTACCGCACTTTTTCGGGCTGGAAATCCGGTTTTTAAAGAATGGAGTCAGGGTTTTATCGACGCCCTAGTGAACATGCTACCCGACTATGATTTAGCCTGGCTTTTCTTCATGATTTTAGGGGTACTAATCATTAAAATTCCCTTGCTTAAGAAGAAAGTCTTCTATTGGCTTTTGCCTGAAAGTAATTTTGTGATTCGGAAGCTTAAAAAGAGCTACTCTTATTTTAAGCCCCTGGCCTTGAAGCGGGAATATCGGATGGCTTGGATGATTTTCGCCTCCTTAAATATTCTCATTTTAATCGTTAACATCATTGATGTCAACTCCTTTTGGTTTGGCTTTAATATGCCAGCCCATTTTAGTTTAAAGGAGTTTCTGCACGAAGGAGTATGGGCCTTATTTGTCTCCTTATTGCTGGCCATGGTCCTGAGCTTTTACTTCTTTCGGGCTAACCTTAATTTTTACCCCAGAAATAAAATATTTTTAGGTCTGGCTAAGCTTTGGGTACTGCAAAATGGAGTATTAACCATATCGGTAGCCTTGCGCTCCTATTATTACATCGACTTTCATGGTCTCGCCAATGGACGCATTATCGTCTTAGCTATGCTTAGCCTGGTTTTAGTAGCCTTGATATTGCTTTTCATTAAATTACAAAGCGCCCGAAACGCGGCTTTTACCATTCGGTGGATGGGCTTGTATCTTGGCCTATTATTAAGCGTTTGCAGCTTAATAAATTGGGATATGATTACCCTGCGCTATAATTTGGAACATGGTCGTATTAATGAGATAGATGTGGATAATTACCTTTATCTAAATCCGCGAACCTATCCTTATTTACTGGAGAACTTAGACCGGGTAGCCTTGCAAATAGAGGCGCATAATACCAATGCCGAGCGGTGGATTTCAACCCAGAGTATGGCTGAATTTGAGGCCAACCTTGAAAAAAGAATGACGCGCTTTTTGGAGAATGAGGCAAAGCAGACTTGGCAAAGCTGGAACTTTGCCGATCAAAAAACGCGGGCTCAACTTATGGAATACCAGAAGAGGGACTAAAGCATTTTTAATGTCCTTTGAAGGGGATTCATGTCTATTATCCTTCGTACTTTTGTGCCTCAAATTTCCATTATGAAAATTGGCGTAGTAGTTTTTCCAGGTAGCAATTGTGATCAAGATATGATCTACACTTTGCGCTCAATGAATCATGAAGTTATTGAACTGTGGCATAAAGACACCGATCTACAAGGAGTAGAAATGGTGGTATTGCCAGGAGGATTTTCTTATGGCGACTATTTACGCTCTGGTGCCATTGCACGCTTCTCGCCCATTATGGAGCAGGTAATTGAATTTGCCAATAAGGGGGGCTACGTACTTGGTGTATGCAATGGTTTCCAAGTTTTATGTGAGAGTGGTCTTTTACCTGGAACGCTTCAGCATAATTTAAGTCATACCTTCATTTGTAAGAACGTTTACTTAAAGCCCAGCTCTAAGACCGCCGCTATAAGCGCCGATCTAGATGAAAATAAGGCCTACACCATTCCTGTCGCTCATGGTGAAGGGAATTACTATGCCGATGCGGAAACTTTAGCAGAGCTTAAAGCAAATGATCAAATTATTTTCCGCTACTGCGATGCAAATGCAGCAGTAACTGAGGCCGCTAATTTTAATGGCGCTTTAGATAATATCGCTGGAGTATGTAATGCCGGTAAAAACGTATTTGGCATGATGCCTCACCCCGAGCGTGCGGCTGACCCAAATTTAGGGAACACTGATGGCGCAGAGCTCTTTAAGAGCCTTTTTAATAACCTAGCCGTACAGGCTTAGGCGCAAAAATCCTTAAGAAATAGCCCCGAAAATTTCGGGGCTATTTTATGTCTAAGATCTCCTAAAGTTTATTTAAAATTGCCAAGATGGGCAGTTTGCTCGCCTCAATCCTTTTATATTTAGGCCATAAACTGCTTCGCCATGAAAAGATATTTTCTCCTTTTGGGGGTGATTTTTGGCTTTACAAATCTGCAAGGACAAGATCAGCCTGAGCTTATTGAACGCTTTAGTGACCCTACTCAATTTGTTAATAGTTTTGGCTTAAACGGAAACATTCTTTTTTCTGATCCAGACGGGACTTATTTTGAGCCCGAGGGTTTTAAGCTTAGATATGATGCTAATCTAGCCCGAGGGCCTTTACGATTAAATATGAGCCTTGGCCTTTCTAATTTATATTTTAATCCTTCAGTTAGTCATTCATTTACAGACTTTCGCCTGGCTTTGGGCTATTCCTTCGACTTACCTTTTAATAAATTTGACCGGCTGAACCTTGATCTACAGTATCAAATACCCTTGGTTTTAGGTGACTATATTGGTAATGATAATGGTTTAGCGATGCAGCTTAGAAGTCGGGTAAAATTGAGCAATCGCTTATCCTATTATCCCGGTCTAATGGTAAACATTGGGCACACGCGATACACCTATTTTGAACCTTATACCTATGTGGATCCTCAAACTGGTGACAGTAGTACCCATTATAGTCAGGATTATAGCGCGGTGCGAAACTATAGTTTAGGTATGAGCAATCGTTTGGTATACCGTTTCAAGCTGCCGTTTTACTTGCAGACGGATGTGAATTACCTTTGGACCAATGTTAGTGATTTGGGGGAAGCGCTCTCCCCCCAAGAGTCAGGGGCATATAGCGATTTGCGCCTATCCTTAAGTTTCCATTATGTATATCGCAAATTGGATTTTGGCCTAAGAACCGATTGGCAGACCTTACTCCTTGAGGATCAAATTTTAAACTATAGGAGGGAGCGATACACCGCGCCAAGTTTCGGCTTGAGTATTCGTTATGCCTTTGAATGATTTAAGACCCTCCAGTGGATAGTAAAGTACTTTTATTTTTAAGCGAGGTATTTCATCTCCTTTTGCGCAGGCTGGCGATAAATACCCCATTTAGAAAGTATAAAGGCCTGCACAATGCAGGCCTTTTTTTTATGGGTTCGTTTATCGTATTTGCATTTTTAGCCTGCGTTCTTCGCTTCCTTGACGAAGGTTTAAAAGGTATACGCCCGACTCTAATTTTGGTAAGTGGTATTTGCGGTCGGCATTCTTTTCGGACCAGCGGTCGCGGTATACTAATGCCCCTTGAAGATTAAATACCTGCATTTCCCAAATTCCTTCCCCGTCAAATTCGATGCTAAACTCATCTTTTACCGGGTTAGGGTAAAGGCTTGGCTGAGATTTTACATCAGCGGTAGCTTGTTCCTCTAGACCAATACCACCTTTAAATTGAGCGGTAAAGACCCCGCGACCGTGAGTAGCGGCCATAATGGTGTAATCGCTTTCGCGTAATTGCAACATATCTACCCTTACATTGGGCATACCGTTATTAGCCGGACTCCAATTAGGTAGGGAGTCCATGAAATTGCGGGTTTCCCAGATTCCCAGGTCCGTAGCCAAAATCACATTATTGTAATCTCTTGGGTTAAACAAGGCCCAACGCACCGGCATATCCGGAAGATCCCCTTCCTTATCTTCCCAAGTCTGACCACCATCCGAAGTATAGAAAACGGAGGTAACGCCGTAGTTGGATAAAGTGGTAATAAGTTCATCCTCATCTCTACCTACTTCCACACAACTAATATTACCAAGGAAGTTAGGGCCAGTTATATCAGTTATCACTTCGCTACCATCGGTGTCGGCCGAGTCAATTTGCAGCAATACTCCGGCACCACTGCCCACCCATAAGGTCGCTTCTTGGTCGATGTGTGGCGATACCCGTAAATGACTTGGCATAGCGCGCAGTCCGGTTAAGCGCACAACTTCCTCTACCACGGTGGTATTTACATTTTTATAGCGGTAGATCTGATAGGAGCTCTTGGCGGTATATAGGATGCTGAGGTTAGCGTCGTAATCCCCGGGATTAATAAACTTACCGTCATTGTTATTGATAAAGAAGTTGCCAAAACTACCCCCACTATTAAAGGAACGCCAGTAGCGGTTGTAAACGTAAGAGGTGATCCAGATATTAGGACTAAAATCATCGATCCAGCAGAAGGCTCCGTCTCCACCAGTAGCTCGGTTGGTTGGACTTAAGCCTGCCGCAAAGAAGGCTTGAGTACCATTATCCTGAGAGCCAGCGAGCATATCATTGGAGCCTGCGATCGGACTAATCGCACCGGCATAAAACTGAGTCGTATTATAGCCCGCATTGCGGTCTTCCCAAGAGGGAGTACTAGTATTAAAATCTGCCGAATAAGCTAAGCCCCCGTCGTTTCCACTTAAAACCTCACTTGAAGAACCAGGGAAGAACAAGAATTGATGTTGATCGGCATGCACATAAGGGTAGCCAAAGCCGCCGTACCAATGCGACACCTGCTGCCAGGTATTACCGGTATCATTACTCTTGAAGATGTTGATCGCTCCTACAACGACCGTATTTTCATCATTGGGGTCGACTTGGGCGATGAGGTCGTACCAAGCTTGACCACGAGAAAAATCAGTGCTAGGAATACCGGGGTCATCATCATCTGGCTCGTTAATACTCACCCAAGTATTACCACTATCGGTAGTTCTTACGATACGATCTACCAAGCCGTTTCTTTCGATTAGAGCGTATACATAAGCGGCATTTGATGGTGCTACAGCCAATTCAACGCGCTCGCCATTAGTATTATTGACGCGCGTCCAGTTAAGGCCATCGTCACTATAAAGGATGTCTCCCCCACCTTTGGAATTAGCTTGGGTAGAGCCAATAGCATTCATGGTGCCCGCCCAAATGCGATTATCGGGCCCAATTTCTAAATCGCTTACCGCCCAATGAAACTGAGTGTTAGGAACAGTGTCCATTACTTGCGTAAAAGTCTGACCCCCATCGGTTGAACGGTAAACCCCTTCGTGACTGCCGGCAGTAGGTTCAAAACCTTCGTAAGCTAGATCACGAACCGCGGCATAAACCACTCCGTTCCCATTTTCATTGCGCACTACAATGTCTTGAACATTGTCGAAAATGATGCTGCTCGATAATTGTGTCCAGGTAGTTCCGCCATCAGTGGTTTTCCAAATTCCCTGACCGCGCACATAAGAAGATGAGGCTACCGATTCGCCCGTACCCACGTAGAATACCTGGGGATTAGTGGGGTCGTCATCCATGCAATTTACCGCTAAGGTTTGCCAGGTATCGCCGACTGGAGTCCACACACTATTAGGGTCAGTTACATCCGAATTTACCCAAAGACCACCGCTAACTCCGCCGGCCCAAACTTTTTTATGGGTGGTATCATTAGGATCAAACATAATGGCGCGGGTACGACCACCCACATCAAAAGGTCCTCTCTCTTCCCAAACCAAAGTGGGTAAATTGGTGTCTAAGATTCCCGCGTTTTTCTGACGGAATAATTCTTGAGCAGCTTCAATTCTTGGTCGCGCTTCTAAAAGCTTCTCCGGTGTTGGATATCCCAATTCTGGATTCATGGTCATTAGGAAGTTTTGACGGAAAGCCAAATCGGGACGATCATTTTTGGGCATTTTTTCCCATTCGTCAAAATTTACCTTTTCATTGTATGGGTGACTAGCTAAAAACTCACCGTAGGCGGCGCGTTTATCCTTTACTTTTTCTCCTTCAGCATTTGTCCAGTTCCAGCCTATTAAACTGGCGATCGCTACCATTGTAAGGGCAACGAATCCTCTTAAAAAAGTCTTTGTCATCGGTTATCGAGTAAATTTGAAAGTGCTAATATAAGGGCGGCAATTTTAAATGCCGTGTAATATAGCTTACGCTGATAAAGCTGATATCGTTTGTTTTGTTCAGAATTTGCATGACTTTCCGCTACCTATTGATCATTTTAGCCTGCCCCTTCGTGGCTTGGGGCCAAACTGGCGATAGCCACCCGCTACTAAACCCTAATCGTTTTGTAACTAGTTTTGAAAGCAATGCGGCCCTAGCTTTTGATCCAAGTACCAATGATATTTATATCGACTACTGGGCGATTGATAATGCTTTTAGCTTGGCATGGAAGAGGGGGGCAATTAGAGTAAAAACCCATCATTCCAATCGCGATTACCACGGTTATCGCTTTTCTAGTATTCGCAATTTTGACCTGAGCTATATGCAAGCTTTTGATACAGGAATCTTTGGCGGGAAGTCAACTAAACTAGCTTTGAGCTACCGTCAGACTATATCCGATGCAAATGCCCTTTATCATCAATTCCTTGGCTTTAATGAACTGAAGTTTAATTATCAGCTCGAAATTGAAACAAAGAGAGGCTCTCTTTATCCATATGTCGATGTTCTTTATCGCTGGGCTCCTTATAAAACCGAACATCAATCTGCGTCCCCTGTCTTTTATGAAACTAAATTTAGAGGCGCCGAATTAGGCTTACAGTGGCTGTGGGCTTTTAATAGCAAACTGTATTATTCTGCTACTATCCAGTATCAGTACTTGCAGATAATGGAGTATCATTATCATGATTACCGTTTTCCCAATCCCCTAGGCTCCGGGCGAGAAGAAGTAGATGGCTTAAATGCCTATTCTTTGAAGTCCAGTCTCCATTGGCTGGCTTCAGGCTATTTTGCTTTAGGCCTAGATTTGAGTGTTTATAATGAAGTGTTATTCAATCGCTTTTTTAGCGAAAATGACTGGCAGTTAAGAGCGGCCTTAAGGCTCACTTTATTTTTACCAGATTAAGAGAACTCCATAAGCTTACGACGGTATACCGAGAAAAGCTTCGATTTACTTACGAATCCGCGGTATTCCCCTTTCTCTACTACCGGAAGGTTCCATGCACCAGTAGATTGAAATTTCTTCATCACCGAAGCCATGCTTTCATTAACCTGGATGGTAGCCGGAGGTAAGCTCATGAGCTCGGAAACAAAGGTGTCTTCATAACGCTCCTGCTCGAACATGATGCCGCGGAAATCATCAAGGGTTAGCACCCCAACTAGCTTTTTGTTTTCGTCTAGTACAGGAAACAGGTTGCGATGGGATTTGCTGACCACTTTCACCAATTCGCCCAGGTTCATTTCTGGCGAAACCTTTTTAAAGTCTTTTTCAATCACCTTATCCAGTTTGAGCAGGGTTAGGATGGCCTGATCTTTATTGTGCGTAATGAGGTCGCCTCGCTTAGCCAATTGCATATTGTAAATGGAATAGGGCATCAAGTTTTTGGTGACCAAATAGGAAATAGCAGACACAACCATGAGCGGCAAGAATAGATTGTAGCCCGCGGTAATTTCCGCAATCATAAATATCGCCGTAAGGGGGGCGTGGAGTACTCCAGCCATTAAACCAGCCATACCTACTAGGGCAAAATTGGTGGTATTAATTTCGGCTATGCCCCAAGTATTAAGAGCATAAGCAAAAACAAAACCCAATGATGAGCCTACAAAGAGGGAAGGGGCGAAAATGCCACCTACTCCCCCGGCACCCATGGTGAAAACCGCCGCCAGAATCTTAATGAAAACGAGTCCTAAAAGTAAACCGATCACAATATAAGGGCCTTCAAACCAATCCATTACCAGGCTTTGTTGAACCACAGAGAATGCTTGTCCATTAAGCAGAGCATTAATGGTTGCATAGCCTTCCCCGTATAATGGCGGTACCAACCAAATTAGGAGACCAAGGGAGACACCTCCTAAGAGAAGTTTTTTCCAGCGTGACTCTATCCCGGTGAAGAAGGCGTCGAAATAGAAATATACCTTATTGAAATACACCGATACCAAAGCGGTGAGCACCCCAAGAAGGGCATACCAAGGTAAATGACTCACTGCAAAAGCATCAATTGAGGAGTAGTGAAACAAGTGATCATTTCCTTGGATAAAGATGGACATCACCGCACCACTAACCGAGGCTATAAGTAGGGGAACTAATGAGGCTAGGGTGAGGTCTAGACTAAAGATTTCAATGGTAAAGATAATGGCCGCAATGGGGGCGTTAAAAATGGCTGCAATGGCTCCGGCTGTGGCGCAGCCAATCATTAAAATGCGTTGTCTAAAATTTAGGTGCATCATCCGCCCTAAATTGGAGCCAATGGCCGAACCGGTGCTTACCGTCGGACCCTCTAAACCTACCGAGCCTCCAAAACCTACGGTAAAGGCCGAGGTAATTACCGAGGCGTACATTTTATAGGATTTAATAAAACCGCTGCGGCGGGATATGGAAAAAAGCGCCGAGGGGATACCTTCACCAACCGGACCTTTGATCCAGCTTTTAACCAGTAGGGTAAGGCCAATACCAATAATAGGGAAGGCGAAATAATAAAGGTTAAAGTACTGGTTAAGAAAATCGGAGCGAATAAATTGCTGGATGAAGTGGGTGGTGTTCTTAAGGGTTACCGCTACCAAGCCAGATATTAAACCTACCACCAAGCTTAGGATAAGCACAAAACGATCTTGCGAGATATTACGGGCTCGCCAAAAGAGAAACTTACCTAGTAGGCTGTCCGGTTTTTTCGCCATTAAGCTTCGGGGCGTAGGTCTATGCCTAGTTCGGTTAATTGCTCTTGGTCCACCGGAGCGGGTGAGTTTATCATAAGGTCTCTGCCCGCATTGTTTTTAGGGAAAGCAATGAAATCTCGAATGGTTTCGGAACCCCCTAATAGGGCGCTGAGGCGATCGAAGCCGAAGGCAATTCCGCCGTGAGGAGGAGCGCCATATTCGAAGGCATCCATCAAGAAGCCAAACTGTGCTTTGGCTTCTTCAGGCGTAAAACCTAATAGGTCAAACATTTTGCTTTGTAAGCTGCGGTCGTGGATACGAATAGACCCGCCTCCAATTTCGTTGCCATTAAGCACCATGTCGTAGGCATTGGCGCGAACTTTTCCAGGCTCAGTTTCCAATAAGGGAATGTCCTCTGGCTTGGGCGAGGTAAAAGGGTGGTGCATCGCGTGATAACGGCCGCTTTCTTCATCCCATTCTAGTAGCGGGAAGTCTACTACCCAAAGTGGTGCATATTCATCCGGATTACGCAGTCCTAATTCTTCGGCCATATGCAGGCGCAATTCGCTCATGGCCTTGCGCGTTTTGTTAGCGTCTCCGGCAAGAATCAGAATCAAGTCGCCGGCATTACTACCCGCTGCTTTATGCCACTCTGCTTGCGCATCGGCATCAAAAAATTTATCTACCGAAGATTTATAGCTACCGTCGGCATTGAACTTGGAGTAAATTAAACCGTTCATGCCAATCTGGGGACGTTTCACCCAATTGGTAAGGGCGTCTAGTTGCTTGCGACTGTAGTCTGCACAACCCGGAACAGAGATGGCCACTACTAGTTCGGCTTCATCGAATACCTTAAAGCCTTTATTTTGAACCAGCGCGTTGAGCTCATTAAACTCCATTCCAAAACGAATGTCGGGTTTGTCATTACCAAAACGGCGCATGGCCTCGGCATAAGACATACGAGGTACGCTATCTATATCCACCCCTTTAATTTCTTTGAGCAGGTGCTTTACCAAGCCCTCGAATTTGGTGAGGATGTCTTCCTGCTCTACAAAAGCCATTTCACAATCGATTTGCGTAAATTCTGGCTGACGATCGGCGCGTAGATCTTCATCGCGGAAGCAACGTACAATTTGATAGTAACGATCGTATCCCGAAACCATCAACAATTGCTTAAAGGTTTGGGGCGATTGGGGTAGGGCGTAGAACTGACCTTGGTTCATACGTGAAGGCACAACAAAGTCTCGCGCTCCTTCGGGGGTTGATTTTATTAAGTAGGGAGTCTCTATTTCAAGAAAATCCTCCTGGTTTAAAAAGGCACGTACCGCCTGAGCTACCTTATGGCGCAGGATAATATTGTTCTTTACCGGATCACGACGTAAGTCGAGATAACGGTATTTCATGCGTAATTCTTCGCCACCGTCGGTATCGTTTTCAATGGTAAAGGGAGGTGTTTTCGAGGCATTGAGCACCTCTAAGGATTCCACCTTAATTTCAATATCACCGGTAGCCATTTGAGGGTTTTTACTCTCACGTTCGAGAACTTCACCTTCGATACTTATCACGAATTCTCGCCCTAGCTTGCGAGCTTGGTCGAGGAGATCTTCACTCCAGCCATCGTTGAAGGCAAGCTGACTAACGCCATAGCGATCGCGTAAATCAATAAAGGTCATTCCGCCAAGGTTACGCACGCGCTGCACCCAACCGCTTAGTTTTACTTTCTCCCCAAGATTCTCAATTCTTAAAGCTCCGCAAGTATGTGAACGATACATTCCTATGATTTTAGCCGGCAAAATTACAATATCGGCTATGGCTTGTCTATTTTTACCCCTAGTTTTTAGTCCTTAAACCGGAATTCTTAGCATGATAAAAGCCTACGACGACGAATACTTTATGCGCCAAGCACTCGAGGAAGCTTATCAGGCTTTAGAGGAAGATGAGATTCCGGTTGGCGCAGTGGTGGTTAGTAAAGACCGGATTATTGGTCGGGGGCATAACCAGACCGAACGCCTTAATGATGTTACGGCCCATGCCGAAATGTTGGCGATAACTGCCGCCGCCAATTATCTAGGCGGTAAATACCTGCGCGATTGTACCCTCTACGTTACGCTCGAACCCTGCAATATGTGCGCTGGAGCATTATTTTGGTCTCAGATTTCTAAGGTGGTATATGCTGCAGCCGATGAAAAAAGAGGCTTTTTAAAGGGGGGCTCGAAATTACACCCTAAAAACCAACTAGTTGGAGGAATTTTACGTGATGAAAGTAGTAGTTTATTGAAAGAATTCTTTAAGTCGAAGCGTTAAGCTAAACACTTGAGAACCATTTCTCTAAATTTTTGTATATTATGCGTACATAATTTCTCTGTTTAATGACAATTACTAATCTTCAAATTAGAAAAACTCTTCAGTTCGCACCAATCGCCTTACTTACTCTGGTTTTGGCAGATTTGATTTTACTTTTTATCCCCGAGTTTTTCGGCGGCATTAAAGTGAATGGCTATGTAACAGGTTTAATCCTTGGCTCTGTTGCCTTGTTTTATGGTTATGTGGGTTATCCCATGTTTTCTTTTGATGCGAAGAGTGATTATATCAAAATTCGTTCGCATTTAGCTTTAAGTACCGTGTTTGGCAAAACCTTAAAAGTACCCAAGATGAATATCACCGATTTGAAATTGGATTTATCCGGGGTTCGGGATAAACTGGAAATCCGCTATCTAAACCCGCAAGGGAAAGAGGTAGAGGATAAATTCTCCATTACTATTCTTAGTAAGCGTAAGAAAGAAATGCTCAAGCTTGCGGTGGAGGAATTTGCCCGTGAAAGATCACCGCAAAATTTGCATCTCTTTATTTAATTGATAAACGAAATTTATAGAGCCGGTTGTCCCTATGGTCACCGGCTTTTTTGTTTGTAATTTTGTTCTACAAAACAAATTATAGAATCATGTATCCCGAAGATATTATAGCACCCATGCGAGCCGATTTAACCGATGCCGGTATCGTAGAAACTCGCACCAAAGACGAAGTGGAGCAAGCCATTAACGGCGAAGGAACCACTTTAGTAGTTATTAACTCTGTTTGTGGTTGTGCCGCTGCTAACGCACGACCAGCAGTAAAAATGGCCGTTCAGCATAGTAAGAAGCCCAGTCGGATGATTACTGCTTTTGCAGGTAACGATATCGAGGCAGTAAATACTGCCCGTGCCATGATGGCTCCATTCCCTCCTTCTTCACCAAGCATTGCTTTGTTTAAGGATGGTCAATTGGTGCATATGATTGAGCGCCATCATATCGAAGGTCGTCCAGCGCAAATGATTGCCGATAATCTAACCCAGGCTTTCGAAGAGTACTGCTAGTTTAGCATCATTGAAAAGATTTAATCCCGATTACCATTAAGGTTTTCGGGATTTTTTTTGACCTAAGCTAAAACAAAAAACCCTGTCACTCTAGGAGCGACAGGGCTATAATTCTTGAGAAGCTTAGCTTACTTCACAATAACTTTTTCAGTAGCATTAAAGCCTTCAGCATTTCGAATATTTACTAGGTAAACACCAGCTTTAAGGCTAGAAGCATTCCATTCTACTGATTCTTCAACATCATTCATTTGCGCAACAATGCTTCCAGTAACATTGTATACGGTTAACTCAAATTTACCTTCAGGTAAATTGATGGTAGTCTGACCAGAGAATGGGTTAGGGTATACTTTGAAATCAGCTACCATTGCCTCGTCTACACCGATGGTAGAACAAAGCTCCCAAGGGGCAGAAATAGTAACTGCATTTCCAGAACTACGTTGCAAGAAACGGTTAAAGTCACCGGTACCACTAGGCTCTAAACAGCTTGTGTCTTGAGCATTAGTGAAGCTCTCTTCAACTTGGTTACCACTTCCGTCTTCAATCATGTATTTGAAGGCAATACGGCCAGGACAAAGTTGAGTTACGGTAGTTTCAAATACTCCAGGCTGAGTAGTAGATGCGGTCATCTGAATCGCACCACTTTGCCATTGAGGATCGGTGAAGTTACCGATAAGGAATACATTAGTAAAGCTAGACGGACCATTGGTCATATCCACTTGGAAGGTTACATCAGCAGGAGGAGGAAGGGGAGCACAAGCACCACTTGCATATCCGAAACAACGTACCGCAATGGTAGTGTCGCTGCTAAAGTTTACAACATTGTTATTACCTGGTTCCCAATTAGCGCCACCATTTTTAATGATACGAGCCTTGTACTGGAATTCAGGAGCTACGGCACGAACCGTGATTTCGTAAACTAAGTCACCGTCTGAGTCATCCATGAAGTCACCTCCACCCCAGCCATTGAATGGGCCAGCGATGTCTACCGAATCAGTAGCAGGGTCGAAGTCACAAAGAGCTCCACTCATATCTACTTGAAGGGTTAAATCAAAGGTGTCAGGAATAAAACAAGGACCACATTGTGCATAACAGATTGGACCGAAAACGGTATCTGCATTTACAATAAGCTGACGGTTGTTATTTACCGCACAAGCAGAAGGTACGCTCTCGTCGGTTCCCCAAGCAGCACCATTTAAGAACTTGAAGTTCATGGTGTCATTGGTAGGGATGTAAGCGATGTAACGGTACATGCTGTCGGCAAGGATATCGTGAAGCATGGTGGTTCCAGGAGACCATCCTTGGAAATCACCCGCTACGCTAACGGTATCCATATTGGTTTCTAGTCCCATGTCTAAGACCATAGAAACCGCGGAATGTCCTGCCGGAGCAGCTCCAGCAAACACTATTGCTGGTAAGGTATCGTTTCCGGTAATTTGAACCCAACGATTACTGTTTCCATTATCAAAGCCAAGACCAGCACTAACTTGGGAAGCGGCAGGCACACCTTCTTCATCACCCCAGGCATTACCATTAATAAATTTGTACTGGTACAATCCATTAGGAATGTTAACAGTTACAGCGTAAATGTTGCTCGTACCAACTTGGCTAAGAGCAGTTGCAGCGGGATCCCAGTTACCAGCTGCTCCAGCAGCTTGTTGGAAATCTCCCGCAATGTGAACGCCATTGGCGCTTACGGTTTGCCCGCTCATGTCTACCTGAAAGGTAACACTGCTTTGGGCCCACGCAACACCTCCAGACATCAACATTGCCAATGCAAGCGTGTAGATTTTTTTCATAACTAAAAATTTAAAGTTCCGATTTAGTAAGTGTAATAATTACATTTATAACACAAATTAACGAAAAATTCCCTTTAAAACTTAATATTGCCTGTAAGTTAAAATGATACTAAATATGTCTTTTCGAATCTTAGGTCCAGTAGGGGCTTTATTGCTCGCCTTTTGTTCTGGTTTTATAAATGCCCAAAGTCAAGTTTTCCCACCTCATTGGTTTAAAGGTCTAAAGGACACCAAACTGGAATTAATCATCTATCAGCCGCAAGGCATAAATGAAAGCCCAAGAATTATAAATGGCGAGGGGCTTAAAGTCCTAGAATCATCCATAGCGGCCAATTCGGATTACGCCTACCTCTACTTAGATTTAGCTCATTTCCAAGCTAATAGTTTCGAAATTCAGCTTGGAACCGAAAGAATAAGCTATCGCTTAAAAGCGCCCAGTAGCTATGCGCCGCAACCCTTAATGCCAAGTGACGCCTTGTACTTAATTACTCCAGACCGCTTTGCTAATGGTGACCCTAAGAACGATGAGCCGGATGGTATGAACGAGAAAAAATACGGGCGAAAATATCCTTTCGGTCGACATGGAGGTGATCTACAAGGGGTAATTAATCAACTCGATTACATACGAGACCTTGGCTTTACCGCCACTTGGCTTTCTCCCCTACTTACTAATAATGAGTTTAAAGAAAGCTACCATGGATATGCGATAACCGACCATTATCAGATTGATCCGCGCTTTGGCAGTAATTCTCTTTATCAAGATTATGTGGATCAGTCGCATCAAAAGGGAATGAAGGTCATTATGGATGTGGTTTACAATCATTTTGGTTCGCAACATCTTTTCCACTTAAACCCTCCCGACAGCAATTTTTTCCACTTTAAGTGGAAAGGGAATCGCAGCAATTTCCGGGCAGTAACCCTTATGGACCCCCATGCTTCGAAGTTAGATAAAGAGCAGTTTGCGCAAGGTTGGTTCGATGATCATATGCCTGATGTTAACCAAAAAGACCCGCATATGGCCCGCTTCCTTATTCAGAATTCGCTTTGGTGGATTTTGGAATATGGGATCGATGCCTTTCGGATTGATACCTACGCTTATCCCGATCAAGCTTTTATGGCTGAGCTGGCCCGACGCATAAAATTGGAACGACCTACTTTCTTCCTGTTTGGGGAAATTTGGGTGCACTTCCCAGAAATTCAGTCCTACTTCGCTGGAGGTAATCCCCTTAATCCCAATGAAAGCGGTTTAGATGCGGTTACTGATTTTCAGTTTAGATATGCTCTAAAGGAAAGTCTGGAGCACGGTACTTCCTGGACCGGTGGTGCGGCGAAACTCTATTATCGCTTGGCGGCGGATTATCTGTATAAAGATCCATCCCGACTCATTACATTTTTAGATAATCATGATGAGCCTCGTGTTTTTGGTGAGTTAGGCGAGGATCTCAACAAGTTAAAAGTGGCCCTGGGGGTTCTTTACACTATGCGGGGGATTCCTTGTACTTACTACGGAACGGAAATATTAATGAAGGAAACCGAAAATCACGGACTAATACGGGAAGATTTCCCCGGTGGTTTTAAGGGGGATAAACTGAATAAGTTTGAAGACAAAGGCCTTAGTCCGGCTGAACGAGAAATAAAAGATTACCTAAAAACTCTCCTGCACTGGCGTGCTCAAAGTGATGCTATTGCCAATGGTAATTTTCTCCACTTTATTCCCGAAGACGATGTCTATGTTTATTTCCGCCGCAGCGAGATGGAAACCGTGATGGTGGTGATTAATACCAATCCCCAAGAAAGTAAAACGGTCGATTTAAATCGCTTTAGAGAAGTTTGGTCAATAATGGATACGGGATATGATATTTTCACTGGAGCGGCCGCGCCAATGGATGATTTAAACCTGGCTCCTATGTCCATCCGAATCTTTGCGCGTTAAACTAAGCCCATAGGAATATAAAAGGCCGCTACATCAAGCGGCCTTTTTTTAAAGGTGAATTCTTCTAATCTAGAACCACTGCCTCATTAAACAAGGGCTCTTTAATCCTTAAAGTTAGCACAGCGGCCAATAGGAAAAGGGCTCCTCCGAAAGCTAAATAGTAGATGGCGTAGTCGTTAAAAAAGGCATGTACGATGGGGCCACCAATTAAAGCGTTAATAATCTGGGGAATTACAATAAAGAAGTTGAAAATTCCCATGTAAACGCCCATTTTGGATAAGGGTAGTTTATCAATGAGCAAGGCATAGGGCATGGTAAGGATACTGGCCCAGGCCATTCCTACTCCAATCATGGAGTAAAGCATATGCTCCGGATTGTGGATGAATACCAAAGACAATAATCCGATTCCCCCGGCGCTCAAGGAAAGGATGTGTACAAATTTGCGACTGGTGCGCTTGGCGATATAGGCCAACAGAAAGGCAAAAACGGTAGCAATGGCATTGTAGGTACCAAATAAAACGCCGGTCCAATCGCCTCCTTTGGCATGCTGACTATCAATAAACTTAAATACAAATGCTGCTCGAACGGACTTTTCAAATTGCAAATTCCGATTGTTGAGTAGGTATTCCAAAATCCCTCCTTCAAGCCAAATAAAGTCCCCTGGTGCTTGGGCGATGTTGGCGTATTTACCGCCTTGGTCTATAATGGCATTGCGAGCAATGGCATCCAGAGAAGCATCGTCCATAAAGGTACCGTTCGCCAGTTTTGCCGCTTGGTTAGAATTTACAAAGTACTGTCCATCCTTTGCTTCCCTGGACTCGAAGTCGGCGATCATTTGTAAATGGGCTTCGGCTTCCTTTGCTTCGCTAGGAATGGGTTCCGATTTAAGGGTTTCGAGGGCAAATTGATAAGTAGCCTCATCCACTTCCACTTGGTAAGCATTTTGAGAAACCGCTACCGTAGTGAACACCCACATGGAAAAAAGGGCGAACCAGGAAAAGAACTGCACTAAGCCAAGTCTTTTCATCCTTTTAGGCATGGCTAATGCATCGGCAAGTATTTCCTTAAAAGCGGATTTTTTTTCTTGTGGGGCTTCTTCTTCAGACGCCCCTTGATAAGCGGCAAATTCTTCCGGGGGATACTCCTTAACGGTAGCAATGGTATATAAAATGGTGGCCATTAAAATTATAGCGCCGATGTAAAAGGACCATACCACATTCGGGGTAACCGATCCCTGCGGGGCGACATTTGCCAGTCCAAACCAATTATGTAGAATCCAAGGTAAGAAGGAGCCTAAAATTGCGCCAAAGCCAATGAGGATGGTTTGAACACTGAAGCCGAGGGTACCCTGACTCTTAGGTAGCATATCGCCGACCAAGGCTCTAAAGGGCTCCATCGAAATATTGAAGGAGACATCCATTAAAGCTAAAAAACCGATGCCAATCCATAGAATGGCGGAGATGCCTAGGAAGTCTGCTGCGGCCATATTTTCTCCCGCTACGATATTGGCATTAGGAAGAAAAATGAGTCCGAGTGAGGCCAAAATCGCTCCAATTAAAAAATAGGGTTTACGACGACCCAGCTTCCCCCAAGTATTATCACCCATATGACCAATAATCGGCTGAACGATAAGTCCGGTGAGCGGTGCAACAATCCAGAACCAGCTTAATTCATGGACGTCGGCGCCGTAATTTCCTAAGATTCTACTGGCATTGCCATTTTGTAGACCGAAGCCCATCTGGATGCCCATAAAACCCATACTCAGGTTAATGATTGAACCGAGTCCGAGTTTTGGTTTAGCTGCCGTACTCCCCATTACTATTTAGTGCTAATGATTAAATAGCCATGGGCTGGAATTAGCTGCTTGCCATTGTGATCGTATTCTTTTCCTTCAGCATAAGCTGGCTCTAGTTCAAGCTCTTCGCTTCCCATATTCACATAAACTAGTAGTTCATGCTCATCTTTTGTCCTTTTAAAAGCATGCGCATTTTCATTACCAGTCTCTAAAGTTTCAAAGCTAGCTTGGCCCGCTCCGTTATTAAGGCAAGGATGATTGGCTTTAAGACTTAACATGCTTTTGTAAAATTCTTGCTCGCTAAGATCACTCCATTGAATGGTATCTTTTTCGAAAAAGGCCAAGCGATGGTTAAGACCCGCTTCTTGTCCGCTGTAAATAAGGGGCATGGATTTAGGTAAGGTAGTGCACAACACAAAATAGTTTTTTCCATTGGCGCCCATACGTTCGGCTACGGTTCCGTTCCATGAGTTTTCATCGTGATTGGTGGTGAAGAACATACGCATGGCTTCGGGCTGGTATTTTTCGTTCGACTCATTAATGTAAGTCACCAAGTCCCAGAATTTCTTTTCGCCCTTTTCCATGCCATTCATGATGTGATGCGGTTCCCAGCCATAAGTCATGTCAAAGGCCTTTTCGTGGAACTCTGGCCCCTCTGCTTCGGCGAGCATAAAGACGGGTTTAATCGAATCGAGATAATCACGGGTATTGTTCCAGAAATCCATCGGTACCATCATGGCTACATCGCACCGGAAACCGTCGATATCCGCTTCCTTCAGCCAAAAGCCCATAGCCTCGCGCATGGCTTGGCGCATCTCCTGATTATCGTAGTTTAAATCGGCTACATCACTCCAATCTTCTACCGGCGCAATAATTTCACCCGCCTCATTGCGATTGTACCAGTCGGGATGTTCGGTGGCCCAATGATGGTCGAAGGCAGTATGATTGGCAACCCAGTCTAAAATCACCTTCATGCCGCGGTCATGCGCCATGCTAACCATAGTTTTAAAATCTTCTAAGTTTCCAAAGTTGGGGTTTACGGCGGTGTAATCGCTAATGGAGTAATAGCTGCCTAAGCCTCCTTTGCGGTTCTTTTCCCCGATCGGTTGCACGGGCATTATCCATAATATTTTAACTCCCAATTCTTGCAATCGATCTAAATGCTTGCTAAATGCTGAAATAGTGCCTTCGGCCGTGTATTGGCGGATATTTACCTCGTAAATATTCGCGCCCTTTAGCCATTCATTCGGCTCTGTCATGGTAGTTTTTGTATTAGTGCTATCTGCTTGGTTAATATCGGAATCACTTTGTCCGCTTGGGCTCTGGCAGGCTAAGGCTAGGCTGCTGCCGATGAGAATGCTTAAAATCTTTTTCATAGGGCTACTCTTGGTAATTGGCAAATATTTGGTAGGAAAGGGCTTTAATTGGGGCAGGTCCGATGCGCTCCAGATTATCTTGGACTTGTCCGTTTTTCACTTTATTTAAAACGCGGTTAAAGCCCTTAGCTAAATCCGCATTAATTTCTTGATTTTCCTTAGAAAGGTTAAAAACCGTAAGGACACTTTGATCAAAATAATCCCTACGTACATATAGAAGTGCTCCTTCTACAAAGACTTCCGTGCTGCCATAGCTTAGGGCCAAATGCTTTTGGCGTAAATGGTTGAGCTCTTGTACTTGATTAAAGAGCATTTGCTCTTGTTGATCCCAATTTTCAAAATACATCATTCGGCGATTATCGGGGTCATTGGCACCAGGAAGTCCAATTTCATCGCCATAATAAAGACAGGGGATGCCAGGGATGCTGTAATTAAAGGCGTGAAGTAAGGCCAGTCGCTTATAGCCTTCCTTATTCCCTTTGGGGATTACTCTTTCCCAGCCCGCAAGTTTCGGATCCTCATCAAATGCCACATCTCCAGAGGCATAGGAGATAAAACGGGCTCGGTCTTGATTTCCCGAAATATTCCCCATTAAATGATGGTAACCATAAGTTGCTAGACCGGCTTCCAGGGTTTGCTTTAAAAAGCTTAAACCTTCGCTTTTGGCAAAAGTATTTACGGCGGCATCGTAAAGGTTAAAGTCGAATTGAGCATCTAGCATCCCGGTAGAAATGTAGCTGTTTATTAAGCCTGGGCTGCCATAGGTTTCTCCAATTTGATAAATCGGTCCTTTACCGCTTTTGCGGATGCGGTGGGTAAGAGTGCGCCAGTATAATTCATCAATATGCTTGGTGGCATCATGTCTAAATCCATCTAAAGGATAATTTTCTACCCAATAAAGGGCCGAATCGACCATGGGGTCAACCACTTCCCAGCGACGTAGGTCTAGGGTGGGTAAATGGTCATCGAACCAGGTGGTAAGTCGGTACTCATCCCACTTTTCGGTGTTTTTGGTGCCGTCGGGGAGGTAAAGAGAGGTGGCCCAATCAGGGTGCTCCTGATAAATAGGATGTTGTATATGCACGTGGTTGGCCACATAATCGAGTACTACATTCATCTCTTGATCGTGGGCATCGTCAATAAGGCCACTAAAGGTTTTTTTATCGCCGAAGCGGTAGTCAATTTTGGTATTGCTAATGGGCCAATAGCCATGGTAGCCCGAGAACTTGGACTTTACTTTGCCCTTATCCCAATAGCCCCAAGCATCTTTGGGGTTCTGGCTAATGGGAGAAACCCAAATGGTGTTTACCCCTAAACGCTTAAAATACCCTGCTTCAATTTCTTGTCGAATCCCAGCGAGGTCACCACCTTGGTAATTGGCTTGCGGCATTATACTCGTATCCTGCACCATCTCATCATTAGCCAGATTACCGTTCTTAAAGCGGTCTACCATTATGAAATACATCTGCGCTGTATGCCAATCGTGGCGATTTAATTGCGAAGCCTCCATCACTGGCCTTCCATATTGCAAGGGAATGAGCTGGTCCTTTCCTTTGTTTTCTCCTAAATAGGAATAGATTCTTAAGTAAGAACGTTCCTCTGCTGTTGCAGCATCGGGGATTCGAATGAGGCAAACTGGGGGGAAATTCTTTTTACAGAGTACTTCAAGTTCTTGGTTGTTCCATAAGGCTACTAATTTACCAGCAGGTTCATTATGGTGTACCGCGATTCGACCCTCTTCAAAGGAAACCGAGAAAGGGGCGGGCTTTAAATCGTCACCGGGGACTTCCAGCACATTGTTGAAGCTACCCAAGCCATTGGATACCCTCTGTTCTACTTTCGGATCTAAAACTTCTTCGCCATTGACGTATAGTTTGTACTGATACTGACCGGGTTCTAATTGGAGGGTTTTGCGGTAGGTGCCTTTGGAATAGGACATGGGTTCCGACTCGCGGTTCCAATTATTAAAGGTTCCAATTAGGCGCACATCTCTATTGCGACCAATGTCGTCCCGGTCGTATACAAAGTCGATGGCCTTTGCGGCTGATTTGATGAGTACTATTGCTTCATCTCCTTCGGGTGAGAATACTTTAAGCAGGCTTATTTTTTCCCGCGGACTACCCACCAAGAGTAATTCTTTCTGATTGCCGCTTACATTGCTGAGTCCGGCGGGTAGTTCAAGCTTAGAAATGCTTTTATCGCCCAGATAATCGCGCAGGATAAGCTCGGTACTGTCTACCTTTAAATAAACGGGTGTATTGAGGCCGCCTAAGGCCATTTGCCCAGAAACACTAAGGCTCCAGAGCAAGATGAATAAGATCGAAAGCTTGCGCATGGTTACATTTGGTTACACAAATATAGCAATAAGTGTAAAATGTACACCTATGACTATATTCTGATCTTATGAAAATAAAAAAACCTCGGTCATTGCCGAGGTTTTAGAGATGCAAAAATTTGCTTTAAAGCTTTATGCTTTCACCGTGGACAATTACTTCCACCGATTCGCCCGATATCTTCTGAATTTTGTGGCTTTCGCTGCTTAATTCAATTTTAAGTACGGCATTGCGGAAGTTAATTTTAAAGGAGAGCTTTTGCCACTGCTTGGGCAATTTGGGGTTGAAATATAATTTGCCATCGCGCACTCGCATGCCGCCAAAGCCTTCAACTACACTCATCCAGGTTCCGGCCATCGAGGTAATGTGCAGCCCTTCATGTACCTCCCGGTTGTAATCGTCCAAGTCGAGGCGACTAGTACGTAGGTACATTTCATAAGCTTTATCCATTTTGTCCAGATATGCGGCCTGCACAACGTGTACACAGGGAGAAAGAGAGCTTTCATGAACCGTTCGTGGCTCGTAGAAGTCGAAGTTTCGTTCCAACTCTTCTTTGCTAAAATGGTCTTCGAAGAAGTAAAAGCCCTGTAATACGTCGGCTTGTTTTATAAAGCAAGAACGCAGAATTCGGTCCCAACTCCAATGTTGATTTATTGGACGTTCTGATAGGGGTAATTCATCCGCAATTCTTTGCTCCTTATCTAAGTAACCTTCTTGTTGCAGCACAACCCCCAACTCATCACTACTTGGCAAGTAAACATTAGAACTAATGGTCTCCCATTGCTTTAATTCCTGGTCGGCTTTAAACTTAGTTTTCTTGTTTATACGCTCTAGAGCGGATGGGTCCATGGCAATAACCTTGGCATAGGCTTCGGCAGCATATTCTAAACACCACTTCGCGAGGTAATTGGTGTACCAGTTATTGTTAACATTGTTCTCGTACTCATTAGGTCCGGTTACGCCAAGCATTACATATTGTTGCTTAGCTTCACTCCAATTGAAACGCTGGGCCCAGAAGCGCGCAATTCCAATTAATACTTCGAGTCCATATTCAGCCAAATAGGCTTCGTCCCCGAAATAGCGGATGTAATTGAAAATAGCAAAGGCGATGGCGCCATTACGGTGAATTTCTTCGAAGGTAATTTCCCATTCATTATGGCACTCTTCGCCGTTCATGGTAACCATGGGGTAGAGTGCGGCACCATTTGTAAAGCCCAGCTTAGTAGCATTTTCAATAGCCTTATCTAAATGATGATAGCGGTAAATGAGCAGGTTTCGTGCTACCTCTTTTCCGGCCGATGCCATGTAAAAGGGCAGGCAATAGGCCTCGGTATCCCAATAGGTAGAGCCTCCATATTTTTCGCCAGTAAAACCCTTGGGCCCTATGTTTAGACGGGCATCCTCACCGGTGTAAGTCTGGGTTAAATGAAAAATGTTAAAGCGTATTCCTTGCTGGGCTTCGGCATCACCATCGATACTAATATCACTTTGCTCCCAGCGCGCAGCCCAATCTTCTTTTTGTTCGTTTAATAGCTGATCGAAACCATCACGACGGGCGAGCGAAGCTAGTTCATCAGCTTTCTGCATTAATTGATCCTTGGGATAATGAAAGGAGGTACAGATAGCAGCATATTTATACAAGCTATAGTTTTGGTCGGCTTCCGCTTTAAAGCTGAAGGAATTTTCTGCGTATTTATCGCGGCAAAGTTCTTCAGGATAAAGGGTTATAGGATTATTATCGCTTTGGTATAGTTCGTAGCGCATCGCTGCGGCTGCTTGGAAGTCTAGCTTTTTGGTGCGTGCTAATATCACTGCCTTTTGGGTAGCAACATTTTCCTCTAGTCCCTCCCAAAATTTCTCCTCGTAATTGGAGTCGTGGTTAATAACATCGAAGTCGAGGTATGGGGTGATTTCCACCTCTGCCGAGAAGCCAATTAGTTTGAATTGATAGCGCAAAGCGCCCACCTCTTTTCGCTTCATGCTGATAAAGCGAGTTACCTCAGCCTCGAGCTCCTTTCCTTCCGCTAGTTCTACTCGGAATTTCCGGAAAAGGAATCCTTCCTTCATGTTTAACTCCCGGTAGAAGTCAAGGACCTTTTGTTGGGCGAGATCTATTTCGACCCCATCAATCTTTAGGCGCAGGCCAATCCAGTTAACCGAATTAAGCACTTTCGCGAAGTATTCGGGGTAGCCATTTTTCCACCAGCCAACTCGGGTTTTATCGGGATAATAAACCCCGCCTAGATAGCTGCCTTGCAGACTTTGTCCGCTGTAAGTTTCTTCGAAATTGGCACGCTGACCCATAAAACCATTTCCGATGCTGAAAATAGATTCCGAACCTTGGTTTAGTTCTGGGCGCCAGCGGTCTTCGATAATCCGCCATTCGTCGGTTACCAAGTACTTGTTATGCATGTTCTTTAGATCTGGTTCAATTGGTTGATTAGTTCCGCCGGACTCATTTGAGCAAGGTTGGGAACTACGATTTCGGCATCGCGTAAAATATCGGCGCTGCCAATACCTACTCGTCGGAAGCCTCCTCTAAGGGCGGCCTCGATGCCCGCAAGGGAATCTTCGAATACCACGGTCGACTCGGGATCGAGTCCCAAGGCCTTAGCTCCCATATCAAAGACCTGAGGGTCTGGCTTTGACTTGGTGATAAGGTTTCCGTCGATAATCGTTTTGAAATAATGCTTGATGCCCAAAAGGTCAAGGATCAACACGGCGTTTTTACTGGCCGATCCTAAACCGATCGCCAAACCTTGTTTTTGGGCCTCTTCAAGAAACTCTACAGCTCCAGGTAGAGCTTCATCGCTGTTCATCTCGCGCACGAATTCTAGGTACCATTCATTTTTGAGACCCATCATTCGATCAAACTCATCCGCCGAAAGGCTTTTGCCTCCCCAATCAAGGATTTTCTGTAAAGATTCGACCCGACTTACCCCTTTAAGTTCTTCATTTTGTTCCTCGGTAAAAGGGATGTCCAATTCGCTGGCCAGGCGGTGCCAAGCTTTGAAGTGGAATTTTGCAGTGTCTACAATTACACCGTCTAGGTCGAATAAAAAACCCTTAATGGCTTTCATGGGCGGACTAGCTTTGCACTTTAATTTTATAGCGTTTATAGTAATCAATGAGACCATCCACCGGTCTACGGATGATCTTACCTTTTTGAAGGTCGAAGTAGTCGAGCACGTCATTGAGTACCGGCTCAAAGTGGTGGGCGATAGAGCCCACAAAGCTTATTGGTACTTTTTGCGCGTGTGGAAAGGGTAAAACTTGGGTTTCGATAAATTCACGAAAGCCATTAAATACCATTTGATAGAAGAAGGGTAAATGAAGATGCTTGTGCGCAAAGGGCGCAAAACTTCCTAAAAATACATTGGCACCGGTAGGCGCGTAGACCTTCTCGCGAATGATCGCTTCATTGATGCCGTAATGCTCTTCAAACTCACGGATCAGACTTGGCTCCATTAAGCGGTATAAATAGGCGCGAACTACCCTTTTCCCGATGTAGGAAGCAGAGCCTTCATCCCCTAGAATGAAGCCATAACCAGAGCGACCGGCCTGGAGGCTTTGGCCATCGTAATAAACACAATTGCTCCCAGTGCCTAGAATACAGGTTACCTGGGGTAGACCATTCCAAGTCGCATAAGCGGAGGCCCTTAAATCGTGGTCAACGGAGATTTGCGCATTGGGAAAGCCCGCTTTTAGGCCTTGCGCAATTTCTACGTTTAGATCGGGTGAAGAACAACCAGCACCGTAGAAAAATACTTGTTCTACTTGTGCTCCTAATTCTATGATTTCGGGTACCTTAATTATTTCCTTGGCCACAAATTGGCGGTCATGGAAATAGGGGTTGAAACCAATGGTACGAATACGTTTTACTTCTTCCCCCTCGTTAGTTAAAAAAACGGCATCGCATTTTGTGCTTCCGCTTTCTGCGAGGTAAATCATACTGCAAATTTAGTGCTGCTTCTACAAAGAAGCCATTTTAACTGCCATGTCAGCAAGGCGCGCAGAGTAGCCTGCTTCGTTGTCATACCAGCCCACTACTTTAACCATATTACCATTTACATTGGTAAGGTCGGCGTCAAAAATGGTGCTGTACTTGCTGCCTACAATGTCTGCGGATACGATAGGGTCTTCGGTGTACTCCAGGATACCTTTTAAATAACTATCGGCCGCTTCTTTGATAGCAGCATTTACTTCTTCTTTAGTAGGTGCACTCTCTAGTTCTACCGTTAAGTCGGTTACCGAACCGGTTGGGGTAGGAACACGTAATGCGAATCCGTCTAATTTACCCTTAAGTTCTGGAAGTACCAAACCTACAGCTTTTGCGGCACCAGTAGAGGTAGGGATAATGCTTAAAGCCGCAGCACGACTACGACGTAGGTCGCTGTGTGGAGCGTCTTGTAAGTTTTGATCAGCGGTATAAGCGTGTGTAGTGGTCATAAAACCCTTCACGATACCGAATTTATCTTGTAAGACTTTAGCCATAGGTGCAAGGCAATTGGTGGTACAAGATGCATTGCTGGCAATCACGTCATCGGCGCCTAGCTCCTCGTCGTTAACACCAAGAACTACCGTTTTAACGGGGCCACTGGCTGGAGCAGATAGCAATACTTTTTTTGCTCCTGCCTGACGGTGAAGATCCATTTTTTCGGCGGTGCGGAATACCCCTGTACATTCGAGCACAAGGTCTACTCCCATATCACCCCAAGGTAGTTGAAGAGGATCTCGCTCAGCAAATAGCTTTATTTCTTGTCCGTTCACTTTGAGGCTGTCGCCCTCGAGGCTAACCTCGTATGGAAAGCGACCGTGAATAGAATCATATTTTAATAGGTGCACCAAGGTTGCTGGTGCGGTAAGGTCATTAATTGCTACAATGCTTACCCCTTCTTTCTCTAATAAGTTGCGGAAGCTAAGGCGGCCGATACGGCCAAATCCATTAATGGCAATTTTTTTCATGTTTGTTTTAATTTTTAAGTAGAAAGGATTTTCAAAATGCGATTAAGCTCCATGTCAATTTCACTTTTGCTTGCAATCGCTTCTTTAAAATCAGTGAATTTTAATACGTCATTTACTATGCCGATGGCCTGACCACTCATTCCTTGTAATAAGGATTCTACCGAAGCTACCCCTAAGCGGCTGGCCAAAACTCGGTCGGTACAAGTGGGTGATCCCCCTCTTTGCAAGTGACCAAGAATGGTGATTTTCGACTCCCAGTGCGGATAACGTTCGCGCACGGCATTGGCGATCTCATAAGTGTCGCCTAGCTTATTGCCTTCCGAAACAATGATGATACGATTCATCTTATTGTTTGAGGCTCCTTTCTCAAGTTCATGAAAAAGATCCTCCATCGGCGCCTGCTCTTCGGGAAGAATAACATCGAGGGCTCCCGAGGCTAAACCGGCCCTTAAGGCAATAAAACCGGAATCTCTACCCATTACTTCAACGAAGAATAAGCGGTTATGAGATTCGGCCGTATCACGGATTTTATCCACGCAATCGATGACCACATTACAGGCAGTGTCGAAGCCAATGGTGAAATCGGTTCCTGCCAAATCGTTGTCAATCGTGCCGGGTAAACCCATCACGGGGATGTCGAATTCGCTGCTAAAGTGCATCGCTCCAGTAAAGGTGCCATTACCGCCAATAACCACTAGGGCATCTATCCCTAGAGCTTTGAGGTTTTGGTAAGCCTTTCGACGACCTTCTACAGTTTTGAATTCTTCAGAACGAGAGGATTTTAATACAGTTCCTCCTCTTTCTAATATGTTTTTTACGGAACGGGCATTGAGTTCAAGGATCTGATTTTCAATTAGTCCCTGGTAGCCTTCGTAAATTCCGTAAATCTTTTTATTGTAGTATTTTCCCGCACGAACTACCGCCCGAATAGCGGCATTCATTCCGGGAGCATCTCCACCGGAGGTTAATACACCAATAGAATTTATTTCCTTTGCCATCAGATTCAAGATGATATTACAAACTTAGTGTATTTTTTACACTTGCAATATTTTTTTGTAAATTGTTGAGCCAAATTTGAATCAACCTACCTAAAAATTAGACCAGTGAGTCAAGCTACACAAGATGTTAATCCCAATGTATCCGTCGATTGTGCGGTATTTGGTTTTGACAATGAAAAGCTCAATGTTCTTTTAATAGAGCAAAAGATGAGTGATAAGGAGAAGGTGCAATTTGCCCTTCCTGGAGACCTTATTTTAGATGACGAGGGCCTCGATGGTGCCGCCTCGCGTGTCTTAAAAGATTTAACCGGCTTATCGGGAATATTTCTTCGTCAATTCAAAGCTTTTGGCGACCCCAACCGGGTGAGCGATATAAAGGATTTGGAGTTTTTGAATAGCTATCGCTCCAATCCTCAGGCTCGGGTTATAACCGTGGCTTATTTGGCTTTAGTGAAGATGGATGACTTTAAACCAGAGGCTTCTTCCTTTGCTGAGAATGTTTTTTGGCAAGATGTGCACACGGTACCTAGCCTTGCTTTCGATCATAACAAGATATTGAATCAGGCGCTCGACCGATTACGCGACGACTTTGTAAACCACCGCACGGGTTTTGAGCTTTTGCCTGAGCTATTCACTTTGGGGCATATCCAAAAACTCTACGAAATCATTTTAGATAAGGAGTTAGACAAGCGAAACTTCCGCAAGAAGATTTTAAAGGAGAAATTGGTTAAGGCTACCAACCAGAAGCAAACGGGGGTATTACATAAGCCCGCAGTTTTATACACCTTAAATCACGAGGTGCTGTAGCCGACATTCGATTTAATTTTTCTGCTTATTTGTTTCACTACAATCATTTGCATCTCTGCATCGGAGTTGGTTCTTGGCTGCGGTGGGATTGCCTATTATATTTAATTGAAGACCGCTCTCTAATGGTCGCTTAACCTCCTTCAGGCATCTGGCTTCCATGGCTTTCACTTGTTCATTCTTGCGCTTTAATTCGTAAATTGTTTTGGATAAGGTTTTAGCAGTCACTAAGCAAGACTAAATCTAAAAAAGGATATTTTTAGTGTACTTTTTACACTTTATAGACTTTTTATTTACTTTTGGATGACCAAATTTTAATGTAATCTCTATGAAAAGAACTTTACAGTCTTTTTTCGTACTGGTATTTTCATTAGCCGTTTGGGGTCTGGAGGCCCAGGTTATTGAAGGAACCATTACCGATAAGGCGGGCGAGCCATTGCCCGGTGCATCGGTTGTAGTACTCGGACAATCGGGGGTAGGTGCCTCCGCCGATTTTGATGGAAAGTATACTTTAAGTGGATTCCAGGCTGGGAAACTTAGTCTGGAGTTTTCTTTTATTGGCTTCAAGTCAAAGAAAGTTGAAATCCAAATTGCTGAAGGTGCCAAGAAGACGCTCAATGTTTTCTTGGATGAAAGCAGTAGTCAGCTCGATGAAATCGTAGTAGTGGGATACGGTGTGCAGCGCCGCCGGGAAATGACCGGTAATGTGGTGAAGCTAGACGCCAAGGAGCTTAATGATATGCCAGCGCCGAGTTTCGAGACCGCTATGCAAGGTAAAGCTGCCGGGGTGCAGATTGTCACCGGTAGTGGTTTGGCAGGTTCTCCATCGGTAGTGCGCGTGCGTGGTATTGCTAGTATTGGAGCGGGCGGTGATCCTCTTTATATCGTAGACGGGGTGCAGCTAAATCAAGATTATTTTGCCCGCGGAAATAGTGGAGGTATGAATCAAAACCCTCTTGCCTTCCTAAATCCTGACGATATTGCCTCAGTGGAGATCTTGAAAGATGCTTCAGCTACAGCAATTTATGGTTCTCGGGGAGCGAATGGGGTAATCTTAATTACTACCAAGCGCGGTAATAAAGGTGGGCTTCAGTTTAATTTCTCGACTACTCAGGGTATTTCTCAGCCGACAAAATTGCCGGATATGCTCAATGCCCAACAGTATTTGCAACTCTATCGGGAGGCTTGGATTAACGATGGAAATACCGGAACGCCAGTTCTACCTAATGGTGTAATGTCTTGGGAAGATGCGCAAAAGCAGGAAACTGATTGGGTAGATGAGGTAACTCGTACTGGCTATAAAGCTTTTTATGACTTTGGAGTTTCCAAGGGTACCGATAAGTATAACTTCTATGCTGGTATCTCTTACGATCAAAACCAGTCTTACATCGTTGGTGATGAATACAATCGTTTTAGTGGTCGCTTTAATGGCGATTATCGTTTTAGCGATCGTTTAAGTTTGAGCGCTAGTACTAGTCTTACCCAAAGTATTTACAATCGAGTAGATAATGCTTGGGCGGGAGGCTTAGGGGCGGCGATGAGTACCGCACTTCCCTTTTACCCTATTAAATGGGATCGTTATCGCATAAGCGATGCTGGTGACACTTTAAGTAGACCTGGTGATTGGTTCACCGGTGGCACTAACCCTGTAATGCAAAGGGAGTTAAAGGATTGGCGTATTACCGACCTTAGAGCGGTAAATAACCTAAAACTTACCTATTCTCCCTTCAAGAACTTTACGTTATTAGCGAGTGGGTCTATGGATTATTTCCAATCTATGGAGGATATCTATGAGGTAAACATTAATGAAAACGACGCGGTATTAGGTCGTGGTCGTGCTCAGCGTTATCCCTTGCGTTCCTACAATTACAATGGCTTCCTTACTGGAAACTACGATTGGCAAATGAATGAGGATAGCAAATTTAGTTTCATGGCTGGTACCGAATACCAAACCAATTATACCCGCAGCTTTCAGATTACCACTTACGATACCCTTGGCAAGCCCAATGGAGTACGTAATGATGTTTTAGATGCACCAGGCGCTTTTTATGAGCACTCTGAGTTGCGCGACAATTACGATTTTGATTCGGTGAACACCAGTTTCATTAGCCGTTTCTTATCCTTCTTCGGAAGAGTAAACTATAATTATAAAGGAAAGTACCTTGCGCAGATCGTGCTTCGTTCTGACGGAAGTTCTCGTTTTGGTCCTAATAATCGCTTTGGGTATTTCCCCTCAGCTTCGATTGGCTGGATTATTAGCGATGAAAACTGGATGAAAGAAAATCGTGTCATTAATTATTTAAAGTTAAAGTCTAGTATTGGTTGGATTGGAAATGCCAACCTTACCAATATTGAGTTTGAGGCACGCTACCGCAGAGATGCAGCGGCTTATGATGGTCGCGATATCCTCTATCCTTTGAATGCCGCTAACCGTGACCTTCGTTGGGAAACTACTCAAGTATTTGACTTCGGATTGGAATATGGCTTATTCGAGGATCGTATTACTGGTGAACTAGCCTACTATCGAAAAAATACTTCCGACGTTCTATTAAACGTTTCTTTACCTCGTGTTACCGGATTCGGTAGTTATTACGATAATGTAGGTGGACTATTAAATGAAGGGGTGGAGTTCCAGATTAAGACCCGCAACTTGGTGGGTGACTTCCGCTGGACCACCGACTTTAATATCGCCTACAACTATAATGAGATTCTAAGTCTGGGTGGTTATTCTGCCGACGCTGTTGCTGGCGGTACCAATGATACACGTACCGTGGTAGGTCAGCCGGTAGGAACTAACTTTTTGGTGCGCTTTTCCCACGTGGATGCCGCAACTGGTCGTCCAGTTTATTTAGATATAGACGGTAATCCAACTTTTTCTTGGGATCCAGCCGATCGTGTACCAGTTGGTTCCGTGTTGCCGGATGCGGTAGGCGGTATCACCAATACCTTTAGTTATAAGCAATGGGATTTGAGCTTCTTATTGGTATTCACCATCGGAGGCGATATTTATGATTCTTCTTCTAAGCGTCAGTTAGGAAGAATGGATGATTGGAATAAAACCGCTCAAATTTTCGATCGCTGGAGAGCGCCAGGAGACGAAGCGACTTATCCCTTACTTACTTTAGATGAACGTAATCACGGCTCTACAACACCGTGGATCAACACCGACTTGTGGTTGCATGATGGTAGTTATTTACGCCTACGTAATCTTACTTTAAGCTATCGCTTAAATCGCAATCAATCTAAGAGCCTAGGTCTTAAAGGAGCCCAGATTTCATTCATCGGTACCAACCTGCTTACTTTCACCAAGTACCCTGGTTTAGATCCCGAGATTGCTCGTGATTTTGAAAATGCTACCGATCGTAATATGAGTGTGAACATCACTTATTTAACTCCTCCGCAGGAGCGTACTTATTCCGTTCGTTTAAATGTTAACTTCTAAGTCTGTAATCATGAAAAAGTCATTTAGCGCTATCGCTTTAATTAGTGGCCTTCTGCTGAGTACAGGCTGCGAAAAAATATTAGAAACTCCTTTGCAGGGGGCCGACCTAACCGAGGATGAAGCCCTACAAAGCAAGCAGGATGTTTTAGACTTGCTCCAATCTTGCTACGACGTTACGGCCAATGTTTACAATGGACGTATCCAATACTTAGGCGAATTATTATCAGATAACCTTACCGAGCCTACTATTAATGAGGATTTAACTGAGGTGTACAATCACAACACCTTATTCTTTAATGGTACCATCGGTGGAATTTACGGTGACCCCTATATCACTGCCTTCCGTGCCAATCGTATCTTAGAGGTTATCGATGATTTCGGTTTTAGTGATGCCGAGAAAGCGGAAATCATTGCCCAGGTAAAATTCTTGCGGGCTATTTCGCAGTGGGAAATCCTAAAATTATTCGCTCATCCATTTGGCTTTACCGCGAATAATAGTCACGATGGCATTATTTACCGCACCACCACCGTAGCTGAGGTAGTTCCGCGTGACCCGGTAGGAGCGAATTATTCGGATATAATAGCAGATTTAGAGTCAGCCTTACCCGACTTGCAACTTAGCTCCGACTTTTATGCATCGCAGGATGCGGCTAATGCCTTTTTAGCTAAGATCTATTTCCAAGCGGGCAACTATTCCAAAGCAGTGCAACATGCCGATGCTGTGATTAACTCAGGGCGCTACAGCTTGGGAACTAGTGTAGATCGATTTGAAAATGACACGGTGGACGTTACTGAAGCTATATTTAGTAATACTAGTCGACCCGACTTTGGAGATTTTCGTTCGGGCGGTTTCGGTAATTACCGCTCGGATGTACCAAATCCTCCGCTTTTCAGAGCAAGTATGGATTTTTACAATACTTATTCGGCAGATACTACCGATATCCGTTTCAAGAACTTTTTTGAATTAGATGAGAGCGGCGATGAACCGGTAGTTTTAATTAAGAAGTTCAACCAGGAGTGGTTTAATGTGACCATCTTGCATCTTACCGACCTTAAGTTGTTGCGTGCTGAGGCCCTGGCCGAAAGTGGGGGTGACCTTAGCGTGGCTATTCAGGATATTAATGATATCCGTGAGCGTGCCTATGGCGGTACCCAGAATAATTTAAGTGCATCGGCTTCTGCTACTGAGATTATAGATGCGGCTCGCTATGAGCGTCGCATTGAAATGTTTGGAGAAGGAGACCGCATCCAACAAATTAAGCGCCGTGGTGCCATCGAAGGAGAGGCGATGCAGGTACGTGGCAATGATTGGGATTGTAATGGTATGATCATTCAGTTTCCAATCTCCGAAAAAACTGATAAATTCCAACTGAATCCTACTGGAGGATGTTAAAAATGAAGACTATGAAAAGATTAGGAATCCTGGCCTTTTTGGGCCTAGCGGTGTGGGCTTGTCGCCCTGAGCCCTACAAGGAAATTGGTGATCCATATTCAGTTATTTCAGGTATAGATGGAAGCTGGAGCTTGGATCGGGTAGAAGTTGAAGATCGTTCCTTCCCACAGTGGGAAACACGGGAGTTCACCGACTTTTTTGTGGACAATCCGGTAGAATTGGATTTTAATTCCAGCGATAATAGCTATAGCATAACTGCCAGCTCCTTGGATGGTCTACCTTTTACCAGTACCAATGGTACTTATGCTTTTGATGATCCCGAATACCCATCTAACCTTTATCTAATTTCTACCGGCGGTGATACTACCATGGTAGAATTAGGAAATATGGTTCGTAGTGTGGACCCATTATTACTTTTCCAAGCTATGAAAAGTAAGTGCGATGCTGTTTATGCCCGTTATGTATACACCTTTAACCGCAAGTAATGATGAAGATGAATGTTTTACATAAATACGCTGCTGCAATTGCCTTACTAATACCGGCTTTATCAAGTACGGCTCAGGTTACCACCGAACCACCCGAGTATCAAGATCCAGAGGCGCAGGTTAAAATCATCGTAGACCTGAGTCAGCTTGACGCAAGTTTAGACCATACTCAGGCCTTGTTGGATGCTGCCGCTGCCGGAGAAGATATGTACATATGGACTTGGTCGCCTGCCGAGCACCCGGCTAATCACCCTTTGGTGAATGGCACCGGATCTGCTCCCTGGAAGAATAGTAATGATTCATTGGTAATGACCAAAGAAGCCGAGAATGTTTATTCTTGGACCATCATTCCCACTGAGTTTTACGAGGTAGATGCCCAAACCGTTTTTGAGAATGACATCAAGTTCTTGATAAAACCAAAAGACGGTGGCGGTTACGGTGATCCAGATATAAAATCTGAGGACCTTACCTTACTGGTAGACCCTCCGGTAACTGAGCGTAATCCGGCCTTTTTATTCCCAGGATCTTTTAATGACGATGATCTAGTAATGCTTTACTACGACAATAAATTGGAAGATAATGCGGGCATGCAAAACTTGGCCGATGATGATGTTTGGTTTTTTGCCGAAGCTACTTTAAGCGATAGCTCTACAGTGAAAATTGCTCAGAATGCGTTTAGCGTACCCAATTATCCTCAACTTCAAATGAAGGCTAAAGGTGATGGTATCTTTAAGAACTTCTTTGTTCCTAGAGACTTTTTTAATGTCCCTAGCGACAAGAGTGTTACCAAAATTGTAATCTATATCCAGCGTAGAGTTTTCGTCGGTGGAAGCTCACGTATTGCCTATGATATTGTGGCCGAGTTAGGCTGCGACTAAACAGGGTTTATATACACTAGATGCCCGGCTGCCTTAGAGCAGTCGGGTTTTTTTATGGATTGCTGTTTTGCAATAATACTCCAGCTACCCTTTGTAATTCTATTTCACTCAATTTACGACGGTATTTGAGGTCATTAAGGGCCGCTTTTGCGGATATGTAATTAAGCTGAGCTTCTCTAAACTGAACATTATTGATGCTTCCTAAAGCATAGGCCTCTTTGCTTCTCTCGAAGTTTAGAAGGGCAACCTCTAAATTCCTTTGTTCAATTTTTAAGATGCGATCCGAATGCTGAAAGTCGATCCAAGCATTAGCTAAATCAACCTTTAAATCTTGTCTGGCCTTTTCAATGGCCAATTCGGACTGAAAAATGGCAATCCGAGCTACTTCGACCTGCGTTTGACTGCGGTAAGAACTAAAAATATTCCACTGCGCGCTTAAGCCATACTGCCAACCTGTGTTTTCGGTAAAACGTAAAAAGCCACCTTCATTTTCTTGGCGACTAAAGTTATAACCGGCGTTGGCCGCAACCTGTGGCATTCTTCCGCTCCAAGCGATGTTCAGATTCTTCTTATTGATGTCACGAGCAATCCGGCTTTGTATTAAAGCTGCATTATTCGCCATGGCCTGAGTTTGCAATTGACCATAAACAAGGTCATCTCGAAACTGAACAAGTGTATCGATACTAAAGCTAGTGTCTGCAGGAAAATTAAGTACCCGATTTAGTTCGCGGTTACTGCGTTGATAGGCATTTAAAGCATTGAGGTAATTGATGCTGTCTCGTCGCAGATCTACCAAGGCACTTAAGCTTTCCAACCTTCCTTGTGCACCTAGTTCTAATGCAGTAGCCGCTCTTTGGTAACGTTTAAAGGATAAATCTACCGACTCCCTGGCAATTTGCATTTGTTCACTTTGACGAGCCACTTCATAGTAGGCGCTAAAGAGGGAAAGCAGAACATTTTCTACCGTAAAGCGTAATTGCGTTTCGCTGAGGTCTTCCTGTAATTGTAGTCTTTTTAAATTATTGAGTCGCCCTAATCCGTCAAAAAGAACATAGGAGGCCGAAACACCGGCTTGGTAATTTTCCGCTACAGCATCATTAAATTCACGGATTGGAGCGGGGCCACCAGTATCACTGCCTACTGCCAATTGTTGCTGAACATCGGTTTGCGAATAAGTATAGGAGCCATTGGCACTAATATTCGGTAGAAAACCTGCATTGCCCCAGTTGTTGTTCTTTTCGGCAATGTAGAAATCTTGCTCGGCAATCTTAATGTTTAGGTTTTGCTCAAGGGCTATTTTTACCGCTTCATTAAGTTTTAATGGCTTTTGTCCCCAGGCAGTAAGGCTAAGGAGAAATAGAGCGAGGGGATAGAATAATTTACTAGTCATTTTCACTTTCCATTTCGATGATAGCCGGTTCAACTTCTTCATGGCTGGGTTTTTTACCCGACCAAAACCAAGTGCCATAAACCTTAGCGTGATTGAGATAGCTTAAAAGTACCGGTAATAAAACCAAGGTTAAGAAGGTAGCCATAAGGATTCCGTAGGCCAATGATATTGCCATTGGGATTAGGAACTGTGCTTGCACACTCTTTTCTAGAATCAGGGGCGCTAAGCCAGCCACTGTAGTTGCACTTGTTAATAGTATCGCCCGAAAGCGTGAGAGTCCGGCTTGGAAAACCGCTTCCGAGAAATCCAAACCCTCCTTCAGATAGGAATTCATTTTGCTCACCAATACCAGCGAGTCGTTTACAATTACTCCAATGAGGGCAATAATACCTAAGAATGAGAAAATACTTAAAGGAATGCCGTGTAAATAGTGGCCCCAAGCCACTCCCACCAAGCTTAAAGGGATAAGGGTGAAAATAACCACCGCTTGGTAAAAACTTCGGAAGGTGAAAGTAATGGTCATAATGATCAGGGCAAGAATAAGGGGCAGGGTCATTCGCGCCGAATTAATCGTTTTTTGCGCCTCGCGATTCTGGCCTTCAAATAGAAAAGAAACGCCATTATAATCCTTGAGGATAGGCGGTAAGAGTTCATCACGCACATAGGCAATCATATCGGGTGCCGAACCATTGGGATCAGCAAGGTCGGCCTCCACCTTAATTTCTCGTTCGCCATCAAGGTGATTTATACTTAAGGGTCCGCGCTCGATGGTATAGTCGCAAAGTTCGCGCAGGGGGTATTTACCTCCTTGGGGACTACGGATGTACATTTCTTCCAGATTATATATCGAAGAGCGCGTGGCATCGTCATAGCGCACCCAAACCTTCACTTCATCTTCTCCAATTTGCAGCCTTTGTACCTCAAGGCCAAAGAAGCCTCGGCGGACTTGTTGCATTATGGATGCTGGATTTAAGCCTAAGAGGTAGGCTTTATCTTTTAGTCGCAGTGAAACCTCCCGAACGCCTTCTAAGTCATTATCAATTACGTCCCTTAAGTCGGGCACTTCCGACATGGCCGCTTTGAGGCGCAGCTTTACTGCTTCTAAGTCTTGGTAGTTTTTTCCTAAGAGTGATACCGACACGGGCTTACCAAAGGCGCCTACGGTACCGAAGGTTAGGTTTTCGGCTTCGTAGATCGGCCCCGTTTTTTCGCGTAAGGCATTAACCACAATGGTGCTGCTAATTAACCGCTTTTCGGAGTCGAGTAGGATTACATCCAAACTCCCTTCATTGGTATTGGGCCCAGTGGTCATCTCCACCATTTGAATTACATCTTTCCCTCCCGGAATTAAAGGCCTTAAGCTGTCGTTTACGGCCAGGGCTGCTTCGCGAATACCGTCTAAGTATGAGGCAGTAATTTCCTCTCGTGTACCAGCCGGCATTTTAATGCCTACCGCGAAATTATCGCGATCGATAAAGGGAAAGTAAGAAACGCGAATTAGCTTGCCGGATAAGGCCCCGAGCGTAATCAGGAAAAGGCCCACCGCAAAGCTTAGGGTAAGGAACTTATACTTTAAAGCAAAGTCTAAAATCGGCCGGTAAAAGCCCTCTCTCATCCGCTTTAAACCACGTTCCAGCTTTCGCTCAAAGATGTTCTTTTTGTAGGCTAAACTTAGGGCTTTACTATGACCAATATGAGAGGGTAGAATGACTAGCGCTTCAATTAGAGAAACCCCTAAGGTGGCAATTACAATAAAGGACATCTCGGAGAAAAAGTCACCCGCTCGTCCATCAATGTAGAAAAAGGTGGCAAAGGCAATCATCGTGGTTAAAACCGCCGAAATAACCGCGGGTAAAACTTCCAATGTTCCGTCTATGGCAGCCTGAATGCGGTTCTTTCCTTTCTCGTAATGATGGTAAATATTTTCACTTACCACAATGCCATCATCCACCAGAATACCCACCACTACGATCATCCCAAAAAGGGAAATCACATTTATGGTAACCCCAAAATAGCTGGCCAACATAAACATACCAAAGAATGAAATTGGCAAACCGAAGGCGACCCAAAAGGCCACTCTAAAATTCAGGAACAAGGACAGTAGAATTAGCACCAATACTATTCCAATCAAGCCGTTTTCGATGAGCAAGGCCTTACGTTGTTCCAGGAGGTCGGCCCGGCTATTCACCACTTTGGCTTGGAGTATATCCTGGTTTTCATTGAACTCCTTCACATAGTCTTTAATGGCTTGTGCGGTACTTAGGATGTCCTCCTTGTCGGTATTATTGATAAGGATTTTTACCGCTGGTTCTCCGTTTAAGCTTACCGCTGATGCGACATCGGCAAAGCGACGTTTCACCGTGGCCACGTCTCCCAATACTACCTTGTTGCCGTCTGGCCGAGCTTTAATAACCACGGCTAGTAAATCATCGGGATTGTAGCTTTTGTAACGTGCCCGAATAAGAAGCTCTTCCTCGGAAGTTTTTAATTTGCCTCCAGTTATATCTAAATTATAACTGGCTACGGCGCTACCAATTTCCTCGAAGCTGAGGTCATAGGCCCGTAATTTTTTCTGGTTCACAGAAATCTCAATCTCCTCATCCGGCAAACCGTTTAACTCCACTTTGGAAATTCCTTCGAGCTTGCGCAGTTCATCCTCAATTTCGCGCGCTTGCTTTTTCAATGCACTAAGACTTATGCCTTCACCTTGCAGAGCAAAGGTGATACTTAAGGTGAGATTCTCTCTTAAAAAGACCGTCACTGGCTCTAGTCCAGCCGGAAAAGAAGAAATTTGATTTACGGCATTTTCTACATCATCCAATACCTCTTTGCTATTGGAGTTGCGCAGTACTTCGACGGTAATGGTGGCGAGGTTCTCACTAGAGCTAGAGGTAAACCGATCGATTCCCGATAGACCCTTAAGGTTTTCTTCAATTTTATTGACCACCCCTTCTTCAATTTCCTCGGGCGAAGCCCCAGGATAGATGGCATTAATTACAATAAAGCGTTCGGGGATGAGCGGAAAAAAGGTAGAGTTAAGGCTATTCCATGCCACAGCGCCAAATACCAGGGCGAAAACCATCAGTACATTAACGGTGATGGGATATTTGATAAAAAATCCTAAAAAGCGCTTCATTACTTTTTATTTAGGATTCGCACCTGCATTCCCTCAAAGGCTCCTGCTACTGGCTTAAGGGGCACTTTCATTTCGGGTAGGGGAGCTTTTATGATGACCTTTTCCGGACTACTGTGTAGCACTTCCACCCTTTGTTTTACTAAAATGGAGTCTGCTATACGGTAAAGGTGGTTCTCGTCAATCAGTAATTTTCGGTCAATGGCCATGGCATCTTTTATCTCTTGCCCAGCAATACTGCCTTTGAGGTATTCACCATCGCTAAGATACTCTCCTTCCACTTCTACGAAGATTTGAACCCTCTGCGTGCTTGGGTCCAGTTTTTCATTTTTTCTAAATAGACGTCCTCGGTAACTGCGATTATCGTCATTGGCTCTTAGCGCTACGCTGTCCCCAATTTTAATTCTCCCAATTTCGCTGCTTGCTACGGAAGCAATCATTTCAAATTTGCCTTTACCGATAAATTCTCCCAGCTTCTGACCAGGCCTAACAAGCTGACCAACTTCCACCAAGGCCTCGGTTAAACTTCCTTTATAAGGCGCTTTTATTTGGTATTTGCTCAAACGAATACGGGCGCTTTCGGCATTTTGGTAATTGGAGTAGAGACCACGACCACTTAAAAAGAGTTTTAATTGGCTGTTATTCTCTTTTGGTGGTGCGCTTAAAGCTTCATTGTTGCTGAGGCTTTGCAGGTATTTATAATAGATCGGATAGGCCTCGGGATAATCGAGTTTTAAATCAGGTAAAGCCTGACTAAGCGTATTAATTAAAACACTTCTGGCACTGAGGTAGCTGCTTTTCGCTTCCGAATCGTCTAAATCCAGCAATACATCGCCCGCGAAAAAATAATTTCCAGCTTCAAAGTTTTTGGAACTGGCTTTTACAATTCCATTTACTTCAGAGTAAATCTCAATTTTATTCTGGGCTACGAGTGGGCCATCAATTGGAATCTCAATGGCAACTGCCCCGGCTTTTAAAGTTTTGGCTTCAATTGCTTTGATGATTCTTGGTGCCTTGCGGCTTTCCTGAGGGTCTACTTCAGCTAATTTATTCTTAATCAAGAATGCAGCTACTAGAATTAGGCCACCACCTAGGATCGCCCATTGTCTCTTTTTCATGAGAGGTAATTAGAAATAGAACTAGCAAAGTAAGCTAAAATGCTGGGTCTTTGTTCGAACATTAGTCACCATTTAGTCTAAAAAAACGCTAAAGCTGCTAAACAAGAATGTCCGCTTCACAAGAACTTCTACCTTTGCCTCGATGAAAGCATTTTGGCGCATTGTTCGTTATGCCTATCCCTACAAGGGTACCGTAATTCTTAGTGTTATCTCAAATCTGTTTGCGACGGTATTTGCATTAGCCAGTATTGGTCTGGTAGTACCGGTGCTTGAGATTATTTTTGACAATACTAAATCACCCGAAAAGGCACCCATTTTTGAGGGTGACTTGATGGCCTTTGCTAAGGATTATTTAGCCTATGAGATCGGGGTTCGTATGGAAAGTACTGGTCAGCAAGAAGCACTCTTATACGTGTGTTTTTTGGTAGTTGGCGCCTTTCTACTTAAAAACCTCTTTCGCTATTTCGCTCTTTTCCTATTAGCGCCAATGCGAAACGGCATTACGCGTGATATACGTTTAGATCTTCATCGTAAGTTATTGGCCTTGCCCATTGGTTATTTTACCGAACAACGCAAGGGCGATATTATTAGTAGGATGACCGCCGACTTGAAGGAGATTGAGAACGGGGTTCTGGCGACCATCGAAATGTTCTTCCGCGAACCGTTTATCATCCTCAGTACCCTGGGAGTTTTAATATGGATGAGTCCGATGTTAACCGGATTTGTAATCCTCTTACTGCCCATTGTTTCTTTGCTGATTACCCGTATCGGTAAGAGTCTAAAGCGCGCCAGTACCAGAGCCCAGGAGTCCATGGGAGACATTTTATCGCTTACCGAGGAAACGGTTAGTGGTTTAAAGGTAATTAAGGCCTTTACTGCTGAAGCACAGAAATCCAAGCTTTTTGATCGTGCAGCCAATTCCTATTTTAATTTGATGAACAAGGTTATTCGCAGAAATGACCTCGCCTCGCCCATATCTGAATTCATGGGCTCTTTAGTAATGGCGGTAATTATTTGGTTCGGAGGAGGCTTAGTGATTGAAGAGAATAGCTTTACGGCTGAAATGTTTATCGCTTACGTGCTTCTGTTCTATCAAATAATTCCTCCTAGTAAAGCTCTTTCGCAGGCGAGTTATAAAATTCAAAGGGGTAATGCATCAGCCGAAAGGGTATTGGAACTCTTGGATGCTGAGAATCCCATTGCGGACGCGGAAGACGCCCAGGACCTACCTGAATTTAAGGAGTCAATCGAATTTAAAAAGGTAAGTTTTTCCTACGCCGAGAAAAAGGTTTTGGATGGCATAGATCTGAAGGTAGAGAAAGGTAAGACCTATGCCTTGGTTGGTCAAAGTGGAGGCGGAAAAACCACCTTAACCAATTTAGTGCCTCGTTTTTATGATATTAATGAAGGCGAATTATTGATTGACGGCCTGCCGATTAAAACCATAAAACTGAAAGATCTGCGCTCTCATTTGGGTATTGTTACCCAAGAAACCTTGCTGTTCAATGAAAGTGTAGCCTACAATATTGCTTTGGGTAAGCCCGACGCGACTAAAGAGGAGATAATAGCTGCTGCAAGAATTGCAAATGCCCACGATTTTATTGAAAAATTAGACCATGGCTACGATACCAATATTGGTGATGCCGGTGGAAAACTAAGTGGGGGTCAGAAACAGCGTTTAAGTATTGCCCGTGCAGTCTTAAAAAATCCGCCCATTCTTATTTTAGATGAAGCAACTTCTGCTTTGGATACCGAGTCCGAGAAACTGGTTCAGGACGCCTTGTACCGCTTAATGGAAAATCGTACCTCCATGGTAATTGCACACCGTTTAAGTACCATTCAGCATGCAGATGAAATTATCGTGATTAATGAAGGTAAAATCGCTGAAAGAGGAAGTCACAAGGAATTGTTAGCCAAGCAGGGGATTTACCAAAAGCTGGTAGACATGCAAAGTTTCGCTTAAATTTTTACCATGCGTAAGATTGAACATATCGGCATTGCCGTCAAGAACCTAGAGGAAGCCAATAAGACCTATGCCGCGCTTTTTGGAGCAGAAGCTTATAAGCAAGAAGGGGTGGAAAGCGAGGGAGTAATTACCTCCTTTTTCCAAGTAGGACCCAATAAGATAGAACTGCTGGAAGGAACTCATGAAGATAGCCCTATCAGTAAATTTATTGCCAAGCGCGGTGAAGGAATTCACCATATTGCTTTCGACGTGGAGGATATCGAGGCGGAAATAAAGCGTCTACAGGGTGAAGGTTTCGTTCTATTAAATGAGCAGCCCAAATTTGGAGCGGACAACAAGCTCGTGGCTTTTTTACATCCTAAAAGTAGTCACGGGGTGCTCGTTGAGCTCTGTCAGGAAAGACGAGATTAATAAAAAAAGCCCCGTTAATCTTAAGGATTAACGAGGCCTCTATCTAGGGGAGAAAAAAATTACTGAACCATAAAGCTGGTGAAGATTACATTACCTGGGAAGGGGTCATTTCCAAATATCTCCGGACCATCTACGCTAGAGTTTCCATCGAATTCATACTGACCAATAATGCCTGTATCTAGGTGTAACATTGGGAACAGCATCTGACCAGAATTAATGTTTACTCCGGCATCTAATTGTACGGTAACATTGGTGTTTACTCCTTTGGAGACCATTGTTTTACCGATGATTCCGGGAAGTACAATCCCACCCATGCCATTATCATTATGAATCACCAACCAACCATCGGCTGCAGCTACCACTTCACCAATAGTTACTACTCCGTTGGCTACGGATGCATTGCTCACATCAATCGACGCTGAGTTGATGTTAATAGGAGCCATAACCGGACTCTCATTTACAAGGAAAGGAGGGTCTAAGTCGGTATTGCCATCAAATTCATACACCATTTCTGTACCGGTGTCCTCATGTAGCATTACCCATACTTGATCGCCATCTTCGATTTGAGCGTCGCCATCAATTTGTACCATCACCGATTGGTTAGAACCAGCTTCGATAAAGGCAGGCTCCGAAATGATATCGGGTACCACCGGACCGTTGTTTCCATTGTCGGCATGAATAACTATCCAGCCATCGGCGGGAACGTCGGCGAGACTTACCTCGATCATATTTTGAGAAATCACCTGGCTTTCAACTTCTAAGCTTGCTAGTTTTGGCTCAGGCATTTGGTCCATGGTATCATCTTCATCGCTGCATGCAGATAAACTGAAAATTAATCCCAGACCTAAAGTCAATTTTAATAGATTTGATGTCTTTGAGTAGAACATAGTATTGTTTTTTTGTGTTCCTATGTATCTACGCCGAGATTTTCAAATCGGTTTTATTTAGGAGAGAATTGAGCCAAAGGAGTCCCATAGAAATTGAAATTATCAATAAGTTAAAGGCTGCAGACCAGCAGGCCATCGCGCTTATATATGATAATTATGGCGGAGCCCTATTCGGCCTTTGTCTTAAAATGATGGGTTCTAAAGAGGATGCTGAGGAAGTTTTGCAGGAGGCCCTGACTAAAATTTGGCGATTTGCTCAATCCTATGATCCGGATAAAGCACGCCTTTATACTTGGATGATTAACATCACTCGGAACACCTGTATTGATCAAATTCGAAAAAATGATCGCAGACCACAAATCCAAGATGTTGATTCTAGCGTATATGAAAGTGGAGCGAGTGTAAAAACGGAGACTCCGGTAGATCATATTGGTCTAAAAGAAGAATTAGCAAAACTGCGCGAAGAAGATCGCAAGGTTTTAGAGTTAGCTTATTTTTATGGCTATTCACAAAGTGAAATAGCCAAGAAATTGAGATTGCCGATAGGTACGGTGAAAACCCGTGCTCGAAAGGCTATAAATGAATTAAAAACGCGCCTAGCGAAAGACATTGGATCCTAAAAAGTACATAGAAAGTGGTATCCTAGACGATTATGTGATGGGCTTTGTCTCAGATCAGGAACGTCAGGAAGTGCAGTGCTTGGCCAAGATCTATCCAGAGATTAATGAGGCCCTGCGTCAGGCGGAAGACCTTATGGCTACCTGGGCGGCGGATAATGCTGTGGCACCCCCACTGGAGTTAAAAGACAAGATTTTGGCTAATCTGGGAGAGCAAGAAGCAGCAAGCGCAGAGATACCATTTAGCCCTAAGGAGGAAGCGGTGGTTAGGGAATTACCGCTGGAAACAGATCGCAATGCGAGTGCTCAAACACCTTTTGCCTGGATTGCGGCAGCAGCAGCGGTGCTTTTAGCGGCCTATCTCGCTTGGGAGTGGCAAAGTAGTCTTGCCCTACAAGACGAAATGCAAACTATTATTGTACAGCAGGAAAATAGGGTTGATAACCTTGAGTCCGATTTACAAGGTCTAGAACTAAGTAAGGAGGAAATGCAAAGAAGTTTAGCGGTTCTTAGTGATCCTAATCTGCAAAAAGTTGCTCTTAACAGTGTGAAGGAGGAACTAAGTGCAGCGGCTACTATCTACTGGAACCCCGAAGAGAAAAAGACCTATTTCTTGCGCAATGAGTTGCCTCCGGAGCCAAGCGATGCACAGTATCAGCTTTGGGCTATCGTTCGCGGCAAACCGGTAAGCATTGGTTTATTGGCCCTCAACGAGGAAACTAATCTGCAATTAATGGAAGGTATTGATAAAGCTGACGCGTTCGCAATTACCTTAGAGCCTTTAGGCGGCAGTGAAAACCCGACGCTAGAACAGATGGTGGTCTTGGGTAAGGTCTAAAGAGACTTTAGTTTTTTCTCTAAATCTAGGATTGAATCCTCTTCAACTTTAAAATGCCAAGACGCAATGCCAAATTTCTTGGCCGCTTTAATATTTTCTTTCCGGTCGTCAATGAAATAGCAGTCTTCTGCTTTAAGTTTTGCGGTTTTTAAAACCTTCTCATAGAATTCTGCTTCTGGTTTCCGGTGACCCAGCTCATGACTAAAATTAACGGAGTCAAATAGGTTAATGAACTGTTTAAATTTGAAAGGGCCGCAAAGCGCTTTAATTTTCTCTATATGCAGTTCATTGGAATTGCTAAGGAGATGCAGACCATAATTTTTCTTTAACCTTTTTAGAAGGCGGATATGCTCATCAGGAATTGGAGCATAACAGAGGGCATTCCAAGCGTCGGCCAAGTCTTTAGAAAAGATTTTTTTTCGAAAGAAATAGGGTTTTAAAGCACTTAAAAACGCTTTTTTACTGAGCTCTCCTCTTTCAAAGCGATCGAAGGTATCGCTTTGTTTCGCGAGATCTTCCTGGGCGCCAAGCTCTGCAAAAGCTTGATAGCTAAGCTCTTCGTCGATGGGGATTAATACCGCTCCAAAATCGAATAAAAGGTCTTTGGGCATAGTTTGGAATTTGTCACAAGAATACGCAATGTAGGTCTTTTCGGAAAACCAAAAAGCCTCGTCTTTGGCTTTAATAATTTGTTATTTTTGCGGCCGCTACGGTTATTAGAATCGAGCATCGGGCCCATAGCTCAGCTGGTTAGAGTAGGTGACTCATAATCACTTGGTCGCAGGTTCAAGCCCTGCTGGGCCCACAAAAAGAAAAGCCCCTTCTTTACGAAGAAGGGGCTTTTTTACTATTAAAGTATTAAGCTACCAGCCTAACTTATCACATAAGCTCGTTGGGAAGGGGAAATTGAATTTATAGTCGGTTAAATTAACATTCCAATTAGGAAATTCAAGGGGTTGATCTCCTCCGTAGTAAACGGTGAAATCATAGGTCTCATTCAATTCTAACAAGGTAGTGGTGAAGCTACCTTTATTAACAAAGCCTAGTATTTGAGGTCGACCTGAGGATCCTGTCTTCTTATAGAAGATGAAGAATGAAGGTCTAATAACGGTGTTGGGGTTATCCTGACAATAGCCATCCACTTCTAAAGTAAAAACAACTGGTTGGATCAGGTTAATATTTAGGGTATGAGAGCCAGAGCAAAGTGAAACATTAGTAAGCTCCCCTACTAAATCGGTGGTATTCGCTTTGTAAGCTTTAATATCCACATTGAAGGAGGGTACACCTCCACTCATTCTGATGTTGGAACCTGAGAGTAAAGTCAATGTTTTACTCCCATAAGTGCTGCTAATAAGTTGTTTTGTTCCAGCAATGTACATTTTAAGATCAAATACTTCGCTCTCACCAGCATTCAGCCCTTGAATATTGGTGGTGATATTAGCACTATAACAGCCTTCTTCGTAGTGATCAAGATTCCAGCTACTGAGGTGTGTAGTTTGATATTGTACTTCTAGACCATTGCTTCCTTGGCTTACAATACCAGTAGTTTCATAGGTCCAGATGCCTTCATTTTCATCATAAGACCAAATTGGAATCGAGTCTCCAGCAGCCATGGCGGCACCTGTTTCAGGGTTTAATGCACCACTTGCCAATTCCATAGTTACCGTAATGGGTTTGTTAAAGCTTTTCACTTCTGTGCCCCCTACTGAAAAGTCAAGTGAGGTGAAGCCAGCTGTTACAAAGTTTCCGCTGCCAATGCTACCGTCTTCGAGGGTAATAGAGTCAGGGCCGAATCCACCAGGAAATGCTGTTAAAGCGGCCTCTGAGCTAGGATCGAACTGTCCAATTTGCATTTCCAGATTTCCTCCTGATATCGGGTTTCCGCTGCGGTCAATAAAGCTTAGTCCAGTGGGTAAATCAATTTGCATTCCTACCGTAGAGCCCCCTCCAGGATTTACAGTAGCCGTGTAAGGGGTGGCTAAGCTATCACCTTGAAGCGTTGCATTTTCGGTTTTAAATTGAACGCCACTAGGTGGGTTTTGACGATTTACCATAGGGATGGGAACAACTTGCCTAGGCGTACTTTCATTGAACTGAATGTTGTGAAATACATCGATATAACCATCTGCGGTGATGTGAAGACGCACGTTAACTGGGTCATTAGGTAATGGATTTGCGCGGGGATGTAAGCCTATTTCAATCCGGCCATCCATAGTGGTAAGGTCTCTAATACCAGAAGCCTCGTATACATCTTCGGCATTGTTGCTGGCAATACTAATCATTAAGTTGGCGGGAGCAGTGGAATCGGCTACGTCGAAAATATCGATCATTGCCGAATACTCCATTAATTGGGGTTCAATACCAATTGAGAAATTGTCAATCGGCTTATTGACATCACAAGCGCTTATTAAAAGGCCTGCGAATATTAGGCTGAGTAATTTTTTCATGGGATGGATAGGATTAAAGTTTTATGGATAATCGGAAGTTCATTTGTGGATACCAAGCAAATTGCGCGAGGTTTTCCTGCAGTTCTGCTTCTTCCGCTTCACTAATATTGATAAGGCCATAGCTAGCTGATTCAATTTGCGGTGCGCCAGTATAGTAGGCCCCTAATTCAAGGGCAAAGCCTACGCGACCTTTGGGAACGACTCGTCCAAAACCTAAGCCTACATAAGGCGCTATTTGGTTCCAGGTCACCCCTAGGTCTATGCCTCCAATGTCATCTGGGTAGAATACGAAGTCGCCCTTATCATCTGGGTCTGGACCATCGTCACCGATGAACAGTGTATCCTGGATTCGAATACCTAGGTCGATACTATTCTGCAAGAAATAAGCAGCACCAAACATTAGTTTGAAAGAGCTATTTTTTGAAGGATAATAGTCGAAGATTAATCCAACTTGTTGGAGATCCAAGGCAATATTAATGTTTACATCCTGTCCGTCTAAAGCATACGGATAATCTTGAAACTCGAATTTGTTATACAGTCCACGAAGGCGAGCCGAGAAATGAGGGTTAATACGATATGCATAATCTAGGCCCACTCCTTGGGTCCCGAAATTAATGCCGATTGCATGGGCACTGCCTAAATCGAGTGCCCTAGTAGAGTCTGCTGTTTCTTGCGCGAATGCGGGGAAACCCGAAATCAAAAACAACAAGCCTAGAATTAGAGGTTTGGTGAATTTCATGTTTGGAAGGGATTAATTTTAACGATTAAAGATATTAAAATTCTGAATGCCTGAATTTTAGACTCTATTTTTTAAGTGATACTTGTGAGATCATTGCTTGCAGGGGACTTGAGTGGATTAGTAGAATTATAGCATAAAAAAAGCCTCCAATTTTGGAGGCTCTTTAATCTAATAAATGGCTTTATTCTACCGTAACCGACTTCGCTAAGTTACGCGGCTGATCTACATTACAACCTCTCATCACCGCAATGTGGTAGGAGAGTAGTTGCAAGGGAATCGTGGTTAATAAAGGCGAGAACACTTCTAAAGTATCGTCCACCTCAATTACGTGGTCCGCCATTTTTGCAATTTCACTATCGCCATTGTTAACAATAGCAATAACCTTTCCTTCACGAGCCTTAACCTCCTGAATATTGGAAACAATCTTTTCGTACTGACCACTCTTAGGGGCAATCACCACCACGGGCATATTCTCGTCAATAAGGGCGATAGGACCGTGCTTCATCTCTGCCGCTGGATAGCCTTCGGCATGGATATAGGATATTTCCTTCAGCTTTAAAGCTCCTTCTAAAGCTACCGGGAAATTATAACCGCGACCTAAATACAAGAAGTTAGGCGCGTCTTTATACATTTCTGCGATTTGCTTCGATTGAAGATCGCTTTTAAGCATATTGGTGATCTTGTTGGGAATCTCATTCAATTCGCTCAACAAGCGATGGTAATAGCTTTCTTTTAATAATCCTTTCTTATGTGCTAGCTTAATAGCAATAAGGCTTAAAACGGCAACCTGTGAAGTAAAGGCCTTGGTAGAAGCTACCCCGATTTCTGGTCCGGCGTGCGTGTAGGCACCAGCATCTGTTTCCCTTGCGATAGAGGAACCTACCACATTACATACTCCGAAAATGGTAGCTCCGCGCTCCTTAGCGAGTTTTATTGCCGCTAGGGTGTCGGCGGTTTCGCCAGACTGACTAATAGCAATTACTACGTCCTTTTCGGTGATAATAGGATTGCGATAGCGGAACTCTGAGGCATATTCTACCTCTACCGGGATCCGGGCTAAATCTTCAAAAATATATTCTGCAACCAGACCAGCGTGCCAAGAAGTTCCACAACCCAAGATAATAATGCGTTGGGCGTTCACTAATTTTTCTTGGAACTGGTAAACCCCATCCATCTGAATTAGGCCTTGCTCGGGCAATAAACGACCTCTTAAGGTGTCGCCAATAGACTTGGGCTGCTCGTAGATTTCTTTCAACATGAAATGGTCGTAACCTCCTTTCTCAATAGAGGCCAGATCCATTTCCAATTGATGGATATAAGGATCGATAGTTCTGTTGTCGGGAATCGACAGTACCTCTACCGTTTCGCCACGGTTAATCACCGCCATTTCATCGTCCTCTAAATAGATCGCTTTCTTGGTAAACTCCAAGAATGGAGTGGCATCACTAGCAATGAAGTGCTCGCCTTCTCCAACCCCTAACACTAAGGGGCTTCCTTTCTTAGCCACCACTATTTGATCGCGATTATCTTTATCGAAAACGGCAATGGCATACGCACCAACTACCTGGTTTAAGGCAATACGAACCGCCTTAGGTAGGGTGGTGTTTTCACTTTTACGAACATCTTCGATAAGGTTAACCAATACTTCAGTATCCGTATCGCTGTGAAATTCGTAGCCACGCTGAATTAGTGCTTCTTTGATGGAAGCGTAGTTTTCTATAATTCCGTTGTGGATCAGTACAATCTGTCCACTATTAGAGGCGTGAGGGTGAGCATTTCGGTCGCTCGGTTCACCGTGAGTGGCCCAACGGGTATGGCCAATGCCAATAGTAGATTCTTTTATCGAGCCATTAATTTTGGCTTCTAAATCATCAACTTTACCCTGGCACTTTACCAGGTTAATACCGCCATTAATTACGGCAATACCTGCACTGTCATATCCACGGTACTCTAAGCGACGCAGACCGTTAAGGATTACGGGGACAGCATTTTTGTTACCAATGTAACCTACAATTCCGCACATTCTTTTTTAAGGTTTAGTGTAATAAACAACTACGGTTGCCTTTTCTTGCAATCCGCTTCCTCCCCTCAATATTGTTCGGTTTGCCGCAGTGGTGCGGGTCGCCGGAATAATTGCTAAAGTATTGTTTTCTCCGCTATTCAAAACGGAAAAAAGATGTCTCGTTAATTCAAAGGTGTATTTATTATTGCGCAGGACACCTCGGCTTAATGTTCCGCCTCCTTCACCATTATCACCGCTGAAGTCAAGAATGCGATCTCCTAGACTAAAGCCATCTAAATGTCGTATTTCCATACGAGTACTCGGAGCAACATTTTCGCCAGTTCCCTGGGCCGTATATACCTCTAGCTGAGCCTTATTTATAATAAGCCCCTCCTTTACTAAAGAGTCAATTCGCTGTTGGTCAAATTTAAAGGCGGTACAAACTCCACCCATGGATTGAATGTAAGTTTGGTCTTCGCCATTAATCGAATCCAAAGCAAGGCTCTCTAAGCTAGAACCCGTATAATCTTGCTCGAAGGTGCTAAAGTTTATAGGTACCACCGATTTATCCTGATCAAAACTTAGGTCAGTAAAAGTGGTATCGGAATCATTGTGATAATAAATGCGCAGTAAGCTGTAAGCACTAGCGAGATTGGTATAAAGAACGGCTCCTCCCGATTCGGTACTTACTTTAATTCCCTTAAAGTATTCCGTGAAGCTGGAGAAACTTGCAAAGGGCTCGAAATTTCCATTGGCTACATCTGCGAAATTGGCTTGAAAATAAGCAGTGTCTAGCGGAATCCGAAGGTGAGCAGGAGCAAGGTCCCCTTCAAAGGTAACTTGCGTTTTAGGCTTCGGCTGATAAGCAGTAAGGCGACCCAATTCTTGGCCCAGAGCGGGTTGGTAATTTGAGTAAAAATTAGAATCCGTTCTCAGTTCTTCATCCAAAAGATTGACTACAATATCCATAGGCTGACTCGTATCGCCATAAGCAGAGGTGAGTCGGATGTAAAGGTTTACGGAGTCAATTTTTGCATTATTGCCATAATTAGCATTTACCTGCTCGGGTAAAAGCTGACTCACAATATTGGCTTTTTCAGTGCCGAAATAGCTGCTTTGGGTCTGACCTAGTAAGCGCGTGGAAGCATAACCACCGAATAATAATTGTCGGTCGTAATCCAAGGCCACAATAATGCTGTCCACCGGCGAAGTATAGGATACAACCTTAAGGTGAATCGAGTCGGCTTCGATAGTGCCGCCAATAATTTGCTGGAAGCCAAGGTTATCGGTGGGTTTTTCGCAAGCGCTAATCAAAAGCAAAGGAGCCATTACTAGAATGGCTCGCTTAAAGGTTTTAGAAAGATGTTGTTTCATAGAAATCTTAGGCCAAAGATTCTTCTACGCTAATTTGCTCGTATAGCGCAGTGATTTCTTCATGCGGATTTTCCGCCGAGCTCAAGTCAATGAACTGACTAACGTTTTCTTTAACGTAATCTTTCATTTCATCAGCTAATTTGCTTCCGGCTAGGGCTACTCCATCGCAATACTTCATGTTAGCCTGATACACAGAGCTAATATTGGCCTTTTCAAAGGCTTTTGCCTCATCTTCTTCCAAGCCATCAAAGCTTAAATAAGATGGAAGTTTTTCACTCATGCTCTCTTCGGTAGCGCCATATACAGATAAAACTGTTTTGCTGTCCGAGAACATGGGATCGTCGTGGTGGAATTTCTTTAGGTATAAAGGCAGGAAGCTAGCCATCCAACCGTGACAGTGAATGATATCTGGACTCCAGCCTAATTTCTTAACGGTCTCAATTACGCCGCGGCAGAAGAAAATCGCACGCTTGTCATTGTCGGGGTGGAACTCCTCGTCTTCCGTATAGAAAATGGACTTCCTTTTAAAGAACTCGTCATTATCAATAAAGTAAACCTGCATACGCGCTTGCGGTACCGAGGCAACTTTAATGATTAGGGGTTGATCTTCGTCGTCGATAATGATGTTGATACCGCTTAAACGGATCACTTCATGTAATTGGTGACGGCGTTCATTTATAAGGCCGTAGCGAGGCATAAATACTCTTACCTGATGACCGCTTTCATTCATCTTGCGCGGCAATTCCAAGCTGGGTTTGGAAATTTCGTTTTCAGGGAGGTATGGGTGAATCTCCTGGCTCACATACAATATTCTCTTGCTATCCATGATTCCGTTTTAATCTAGTATTCTAAAGGGCCTGCAAAAATATAGCTTTTTTATGAATAACTCAATTTATAATAATAGCTTTACCCGCTTGAATAGCCTATAAATGCGAGTGTTTCGTACCCAAAACGAGCTTCAACTTTTTAATCAGGAGCTAGCCCAGGCGGGCAAAGAATTAGGTTTCGTGGCCACCATGGGTGCCTTGCATGCTGGGCATATGAGCCTTCTACATCAGGCGCAAGCCGAAAACCAGGCGACTATCGTTAGCATTTTTGTAAACCCCACTCAGTTTAATAATTCAGAGGATTTAGAAAAATATCCCATCCGTACCGATGAGGATTTAGCACTCTTAAAAAAAGAAGGAGCAACGGCGGTTTTTTTGCCTTCGGTTTCTGAAGTCTATGGGAATAAGGTAGAGGCGGATGATCTCGATCTCATCGGTCTAGATAAAGGCATGGAAGGGGAGTTTAGACCAGGTCATTTCCCTGGAGTCGCGGCAGTGGTGCGCCGCCTTTTTGAGCTGATAAAACCCCAACGAGCCTATTTCGGGGAAAAAGACTTTCAACAATTATTAATTGTTAAACACATGGCCAAGGTTTATCAGTTGCCCGTAGAGGTTATTGGTTGTGAGACCGAACGTTATGCGAGCGGCCTCGCCATGAGTAGTCGCAATTTTAGGCTTTCGCCTGATGGCTTGGCATCGGCAGATATCATTTACAAACAGATGATTTGGGCTAGGGAAAATTATCAGGATTATAGTCCGGGTGACCTGAAAGCAGCCATAGTAGACAATTTCGAAAACAGCGATTTGGAACTAGAGTACATTGAGTTCGCAGATGCTAATAGCATGAAAATGGTAAGTGACTGGGAACAACATTCGGCTGTTCGCGTTTTCATAGCTGCCTATTGTGAAGGGGTCCGACTAATAGACAACATAGCGCTCTATTAGTTTTTCCTTTTCAGGGTAAAACAATTTAGCTTAAAACGTAATTTTGCGCCATGCAAATCGAGGTCTTAAAATCAAAGATTCACCGGGTAAAGATTACCGGTGCAGACTTAAACTATATTGGCAGTATCACCATTGATGAAGATTTAATGGATGCCGCTAATATGATCCAAGGGGAGAAGGTGGCTATTGTGAATATTAACAATGGCGAGCGCCTCGAGACCTATGTGATTAAGGGGGAGCGCGGTAGTGGTGAAATTAATATGAATGGTCCCGCCGCTCGAAAGGTGCAAGCGGGAGATATCATTATCATTATATCATACGCCCTTATGGACTTTGAAAAAGCGAAGTCCTTTAAGCCCACTATCATTTTCCCAAATGAAGAGACCAACCAATTAAACTGATTTTTTGAAAGCTCGCTTAAAGGATATTGCAAAATATTTACTCTTTCTAGGCATAGGAGGACTATTCCTTTGGTTGGCCTTTCGCAAAACAGAATGGGCCAAATTGGTCGAAGATTTCCGCTCAGCAGATTACTCTTATGTAATATATTCCATGCTAATGGGCTATGCGGCCTTTATAAGTAGGGGTCTACGCTGGAATTTACTTTTAGAACCTTTAGGTAAAAAGGCAAAACCATGGAATGCCATTCATGCGGTTTCGATTGGCTACTTCGCGAATGTGGCGGTGCCAAGGGCGGGTGAGCTAATGCGCTGCACTTCATTAAAAAGTACTGACGACATTCCTTTAGAAAGACTCTTTGGAACGGTAGTCCTAGAACGGGTTATTGATGCCGCCATTTTACTGGCGCTAATCCTCTTTACCTTTATTATTCAACTGGGTAACCTGCAGCACTTTTTTGATCAAGCCTTTGCTAATTCGGATGGCTCAGCGGCTCAGGGGCCGGATATCAAATTAATCCTTTTGGGTGCTATTGTGGTCTTCGGACTCTTGGCTTATCTCTTTAGAAGAAAGATTCAAGCGCTGCCAATCTTTATAAAAGTTCGTGAGCTGTGGCAAGGCTTTAAGGAAGGCTTTAAATCACTTTCGAAAGTAAAGAATAAGTGGGCTTTTTATGGGCACACTGCCTTTATCTGGATCATGTACTTTTTGATGATTTACGTGGTGATCTTTGCCTTACCGGCTACTTCAGAAATTAGTTTAGCCAATGGCTTGTTTGTAATGATTGCTGGTGGCATGGGAATGGTAGTGCCTGCTCCTGGAGGGATAGGTTCTTATCATTATCTGGTAATGCTGGCCCTTGGAGTTTTGGGAATTAATGAGACCGACGGTCTTAGTTTTGCTACCTTAGTCCACAGTGGGCAATTAGTGATGACCCTTATCGCCGGAGTACTGGCTTTACCAATGATTTACCGCGCTCGCGCGATTTTGAAAAAACAATAATCATGACCTTACGAGACGCCTTAAGAGCAAAGAAACACAGCCTAACGGATATGAACCTAAAGATTAATTCTTGGTCGGTTTACGGCGAAGAAACAGTGGTTCTATTTTATTCTAATTGGGAGTGTAGTTCCAAAAGCTTAATCAAACTTATCGACTATTTAGCCTTAGTAGATAAGTTGGTAGTGGCTTTACCAAAAGGAACGAGTGAAGATGTGATCTTTCAAATCGTGAACTTACAGGTAGTTGATGGGGTGGTTCTATACGAAACCGTTGATGAGGCGCTACCCTATTTTTCGGGAGCAAAATTTGCTTTTGAAGGTTCAAGTCCAGCTAATGCCGCAGAATATAAATCTCGCACCCTTGCCCTCTAATGGCCAAGGCTAAAGTAGAATATCTTTGTCAGTCTTGTGGCGCCCGCCACTCCAAGTGGATGGGGCAATGTTCGCGCTGCGGCGAGTGGAATACTATTGTTGAGGAGGTAGTGCAGGCGCCCTCTAAAACCGATTGGAAGTCGAATGCCAAATCAGGCGCAAGCCAAAAGGCCAGTATTCGATCTATCCGAGACGTACAAGCCGATCATGCTCAGCGATTTGGCAGTGGCGACTCGGAGTTAGACCGGGTATTAGGCGGCGGAGTGGTGTCGGGTTCGGTGGTTCTTATTGGTGGTGAGCCTGGCATCGGTAAAAGTACCTTGATGCTGCAAATGGCCCTGAACCTTCCTAAGAAAGTGCTATACATCTCTGGGGAAGAAAGTGAACATCAAGTGCAGATGCGGGCCCAGCGAATTGGAATAAAGAATGAGGAATGTTATCTGCTTACTTCAACTCAGAGTCAGGAGATATTTCAATTAGCCGCCGAAAATAAACCGGATATTCTGGTAATCGACTCTATTCAGACCCTACAATCGCCCTTAATCGATTCGGCACCAGGTTCGGTGTCGCAAATCCGACAGTGTTCGGCCGAATTAATTCAATATGCCAAGGAAACAGGCACGCCGGTTTTTCTAATTGGGCATATCACCAAAGAGGGACAAATTGCAGGGCCTAAGCTCTTGGAGCATATGGTAGACACGGTACTTCAATTTGAAGGCGACCGTCATCATATATACAGGCTTCTAAGGGCGCATAAAAATCGCTTCGGCTCAACCCATGAGATTGGTATTTATGAGATGCATGGGGCCGGAATGCGAATTGTCGAAAACCCTTCGCAATTGATGCTTTCCGAGCGAGGTGCAGATCTTAGTGGTAATGCAGTAGCAGCAACTTTAGAAGGGATTAGACCGATGCTTATTGAGGTTCAGGCCCTAGCAAGTACTGCCGTTTATGGGACCCCGCAAAGGAGCACCACGGGTTATGATACCAGGCGATTAAACATGCTTTTGGCGGTATTGGAAAAGCGCTGTGGTTTTCGTTTAGGTACCAAAGATGTATTCTTAAATATTACCGGCGGTATTAAAGTTGACGACCCGGCCATAGACTTGGCCGTGGTAGCCGCAATTTTAAGTTCTAATGAAGATATCGCCTTGGCGCCAAAGGTCTGCTTTGCGGCTGAGGTAGGACTAAGTGGAGAACTTCGCCCCGTTCCTCGTATCGAGCAGCGCGTGTCTGAAGCAGAAAAATTAGGCTTCGAAGAAATAGTAATTTCCGCTTCTTCTAAATTTAAATCTCAAAGCGGAATCCAAGTTATACGCTGTAAACAAGTCGAAGAGGTCTTCCAACATCTGTTTGGATAAATATAATTTACCTCTATTCTTCAAATTAGGTGATAGATATCATTATTAAAAGCTAAGCTTCTGCATTACTTTTGCTCAAATTCTAATTTGAGAATGGCGTACACCAAAAGTGATATTTTAAAAGCCCTTGAGGCTATTCAGGCAACCAAAGGGGGGACAAACTTGGTTGAGGCCGGTCACGTGAAAAACGTGCAGGTATTTGGAGATGAGGTGATTATTGATGTTATATCGGAATCACCCGCCCTACACGTAAAGAAGAAATTGGAGGTAGATATCCTGCGTGAAGTTCACGAGCAGGTCGATAAAAAACTAAAGATCACCGTTAACATCGAAGTGCCCAAGGCCGCCGAGGAACGTGCGAATATGATTCGCGGTGAAGCTTTACCGGGGGTTAAAAATATTATTGCGGTAGCCTCTGGTAAAGGAGGAGTGGGTAAATCTACGGTCGCAGCCAATTTGGCCATAAGTCTAAAGCAAATGGGCTTTTCAGTCGGATTGGTGGATGCCGATATTTACGGACCATCAATGCCCACTATGTTTGATGTGGAAACCGCTCGCCCGGGAACCATTAATGTGAACGGGAAAAGTATGATGGATCCGGTAGAGAGCTACGGTGTTAAGCTACTCTCTATTGGCTTCTTTGCTAAACCGGATCAGGCGGTAGTTTGGCGTGGCCCTATGGCTTCCAAAGCCTTAAACCAATTATTACGCGATGCCCACTGGGGAGAGCTGGACTTTATGATTTTAGACCTTCCTCCAGGTACAGGCGATATTCATCTATCTACCGTTCAGGCCGTGCCTATTACTGGAGCGGTAATTGTGAGCACGCCTCAAAATGTGGCTTTGGCCGATGCGCGTAAAGGAGTGGCGATGTTTAGGGTAGAGAATATAAATGTTCCAGTATTAGGACTCATCGAGAATATGGCTTACTTCACACCACCAGAATTACCCGACAATAAGTATTACCTTTTCGGTGAAAATGGAGTGAAGAGTTTAGCCAATCAATTGCAAATTCCTTTCTTGGGAGAATTGCCTATTGTGCAGAGTATTCGCGAGGCTGGCGATGTGGGTAGACCCGCCGCTTTACAGGAAGGCACGATTGCGCAAACCGCCTTTGAGGGCATTGCCCGACGTACTGTAGAGGAGCTTGTAAAACGTAATGAAGAATTACCTCCCACGGAAGTAACTCGCATTACGACCATGGCCGGCTGCTCGGCTGTTAAAGACTAAGAGATGAAAAACAAAGAAGAAATTCTAAATCGCATAGCGATTGCCCTTGAGGAAATCCGCCCATTTTTAAAGTCGGATGGCGGCGATATTAGTTTGGTAGATTTAGATGAAGACGGAACGGTAAAGGTTCAATTACACGGTGCCTGCAGTGGCTGTAGTGTAAACCAGATGACCTTAAAAAGTGGTGTGGAAATGACCATCAAAAAGCACGTTCCAGAAGTAAGCTCAGTGATTGAGATAGGAAGCCTCTAAGTCGTAAGGATGAAAGAAACCAAAACCCTTTCCAAAGTCACAATACATTTTGCAGGAGATTCTGGTGATGGTATTCAGTTAGCAGGTGCCCAATTTGCAAGCACTACGGCTTTAGCCGGAAACGATCTCAGTACTTTCCCGGACTTTCCCGCCGAAATTCGTGCCCCCATTGGTACTACTGCTGGTGTATCGGGTTTTCAAATAAACTTTGGTAGTGAGGAGATTCATACTCCTGGTGGAAGACCTGATGTTTTGGTGGCAATGAACGCCGCAGCTTACAAGAAAAACTTTGCCAACCTAAAACCTGCCGGGGTGGTGATTGTTGACCCAGCCGGTTTTGATAAAAAGAATTTACGTTTAGCGGGTTATGATGATGAAGAAAATCCGCTTCTTAATAAGCCCAGCGATTACCAATTTTATGAAATTGAGGTAACGCGGCTTAACCGCGATGCCATGAAGGACGTGGATATTGCGCCGCGGGATCGCGATCGCTCCCGCAATATGTTTGTATTAGGCTTTATCTACTTCCTCTACAATCGAAATTTAGAGGTTACGCTCCATTTTTTAGAAGAAAAATTTAAGCATAAGCCAGCCGTTTTAGAAGCCAATTCTAAGGCATTAAAGGCAGGATATAATTACGGAGATACCATTGAGGCGATAACCCGCTATCGTATCGAAAAAGCGAAGTTGCCGCCGGGTGAATATCGTAATGTAACGGGAAATCAGGCCCTAGCTTTGGGTCTAATTGCGGCTGCTAAAAAAAGTGGCTTAGAACTGTTTTATGGCAGTTATCCCATTACCCCAGCTTCCGACATTTTACATGAGTTAGCGGCCCGTAAAAATTATGGGGTAAAAACCTTTCAGGCAGAAGATGAGATTGCAGCCATTACTGCTGCTATCGGGGCTAGCTTCGGCGGTGCTTTAGGGGTTACTGGAACTTCGGGTCCGGGTATGGCCCTAAAAACGGAAGCCTTAGGTTTGGCGATGATGCTCGAACTTCCTTTGGTGGTGATAAATGTGCAAAGAGGCGGACCCAGCACGGGATTGCCAACTAAAACCGAACAAAGCGACTTGATGCAGGCTGTTTATGGTCGCAATGGTGAAACCCCAATTCCCGTTATTGCGGCCTCCTCACCTTCAGATTGTTTTAGAGCTGCTTACGAAGCAACTAGAATAGCACTGGAGCATATGACTCCGGTGATCCTGCTTAGCGATGGCTATATTGCGAATAGCTCGGAGCCATGGCTTTTCCCTAAAGCTGCTAGTTTAGCTGAAATTAAGCCACCAATACGGACAAAATCGGGCGACTTTTTACCCTATGAACGCGATGCTAAAGAGGTACGGGAATGGGCCTTGCCTGGGACACCGGGCTTGGAGCATCGTTTAGGCGGTTTAGAGAAGGAGGACAAAACGGGTAACGTAAGTTACGATCCCGAAAACCATGAATTAATGGTTAAGATCCGCGCTCGTAAAGTAGCTTTGGTAGCCAAAGATTACCCTAAGACAGAGCTTCTCCAAGGGGTAGAAGGAGCCAAACTTTTAATTCTAGGCTGGGGTAATACCAAAGGGGCTATTCAAGTGGCAGTTTCACAAGCTTTAGCCCAGGGCTTATCCGTAGCGCAGTTACACCTTCACCATTTAAATCCCTTGCCCGAGGATTTGGGAAGTTTATTGGAAAGCTTTGAGCGAGTATTAATTCCTGAGCTCAATAATGGTCAGTTGGTACGAATTATTAGGGATAAGTACTTGGTAAAGGCGGATGTCTTAGATAAAATTAAGGGTCAGCCTTTCCTAGCCGAAGAGATTTTAGACCGAATTAAGAAATTGCTGAAGGATGGAGATGGAAACTAAATTAACAGCGCGTGATCTCAGTAGCGACCAGGAAGTGAAGTGGTGTCCGGGTTGTGGTGATTACAGTATTTTGAAGCAAATGCAATCGGTTGTTCCCGAATTGGGAATCGCTCGTGAAGATATTGTGTTTATCTCGGGCATCGGCTGTAGCTCCCGCTTTCCCTATTATATGAATACCTATGGCATGCATAGTATTCACGGTCGTGCCCCTGCCGTTGCTACCGGTTTAAAAATTGCTAATCCCGATTTATCCATTTGGGTTATAACTGGGGATGGCGATGGTTTAAGTATCGGGGGTAATCACCTTATTCACCTGCTGCGCAGGAACGTTGATCTTAACGTGCTGCTCTTTAACAATCAGATTTACGGACTTACCAAGGGCCAGTATTCGCCTACCTCTGAAATGGGCAAGAAGACTAAAAGTAGTCCCCTAGGAAGCGTCGATCACCCTTTTAACCCTCTGGCTTTAGCCTTGGGTGCCGATGCCACTTTTGTAGCGCGCAGTATCGATCGCGATCCTAAACATATGCGTGAGATTCTCACTGCTAGCAATAAACATAAAGGGACGAGCTTTATTGAAGTGTATCAGAATTGCAATGTCTTTAATGATGGCACCTTTTTAAACTTTAGCGATAAGAAGCTTAAGGATGCCTTTGTGTTAATGCTCGAAGAAGGTCAGCCGCTAATCTTTGATCAAGGTAAAAAGGGAATTCGTTTGAATGGCCTAAAACCTGAAATCGTGAACTTAGAAGAGGGCGCCAGTGCCAATGATCTTTGGATTCACGACTCAAAGGACCCCACTAAGGCTTACATTCTAAGTCGCTTCTTTGATGAGAATTTCCCACGTGCTTTTGGGATTATTTATCAGGAAGACCGCAATACTTACGAGGATGTTTTGATGGATCAATTAGACCAGGCCAAAGGAGCTATGGGCGAGGGTGACCTCGATGATCTTATCCGCGGAAAGCGCAGTTGGACAGTGGAATAATTAGCGATTTTCGCAAAAACAAAGACTAAATACCGTTCCTTCTCCGGCTTTACTTTGCACCCGTAGATCGCCGTGATGCAATTTCATGATGTTTTTACTAAGGCTAAGACCAATGCCCGATCCATTCTTTCGGGTGGTAAAGAAGGGGATAAAGATTTGTGGCAGTAACTCTGAGTCGATGCCCTCGCCATTATCCTCTACCTCGATTATAACGCCCTCATCGCCTAATTTGGCGCGAAGCTCAATCTTGCCTTCCCCTTGTCCATCCATGGCTGCCAAGGCATTCTTAATAAGATTGATGAGCACTTGCTCTATCATTTTTTGATCGGCTTCAATGGCCAATCGACTTTGATCGACTTGGAAGCTAAGCTTTACTCCTTTTTCATCCGCTTGCTTTTGCATCAGCGCTATGCAATCTTCGAAGAGTTGTTTAATAGATACCAGAGCGTTTTGAGGAGCGGGAATCTGACTTAGCTTACGGTACTCTTCTACAAAACTGAGCATGCCTTTGCTGCGTCTGTTAATGGTGTTTAGGCCTTCACCAATGTCTTTCATTAAATCTTCATCCAGGTCGGAGGCCTTTTTTAATTGCCCTTGGTCGTAAAGCATAGTACTTAGGGTTTCACTTAAGGAAACCACCGGTGTAACGGAATTCATTACTTCATGGGCAAGAATGCGAATGAGGCGATGCCAGGCATTAATTTCCTTTTCCTCGATCACATTTCGGATGGTGCCAAGGCTTATTAAATGCAGTTCTTGATCAGAGACTTTAATATGGCGGAGGTCGAGATAAAACTCTTCGTTTTTCCCATTTTGTTCTAGATTCCAAGTCTTACGACCCGTAAAGGAGAAATCACCTATTGCTTGCGCTAAACTGGGAAGTCGATCGCGCATCTTTTGCCAGTCCTTAAATACCGGAACTCCTAATAGCTCAGTGCATTTTTCATTGCTGAAAACCACCTTACCTTCCTGGTCGATGAGAATCAAACCTAGGCTTACATTTTCTAAGACTAGCTTCAGTACCTCCTGGTGCTGATCACCAGTATTTTTAGCATTCTTTAGCTTTTGAAGCAGTTTTAAAAACTCTTGTTCCAACTTAGCGAAGGCTTGACCGGATTGAGCAAGCTCGAAACGCGTACTGTAATCCTCAAATCTCACTCCCTCTAAAAACTTACGCGTTTCTCGCAGTAAGCGCATTTGATAATGCCACAATTCATAGGCCTGGAGAAAGAATAGTAGGGCAATGATGATAAGGGTGAATAGCAGGTCGTAGGCAAAGGCCAAGTAAAAAAATAGGCCTAAGCTTATCGCCATTCCAAGAATGCGCAGTATTAATTGAATCGAAAAGTCCTTAAAAGCCATATTTTTCCATTCTTCGGTATAAAGCAGCTCTAGTTAGCCCTAGGTCTTTAGCCGCTTTTGAGATATTTCCCCGGTGTTTATCCAACGCTTCATTTACCAGGTGTTTTTCCATTTCTTCGAGGTTTAAGCCTTGGGGCTTATCCTGACCTCCACCTCTTAATTGAAGGTCCTCGGGACCTACTTCCTTTTCATTACTTAAAATTACTGCACGCTCCATGCTGTGTTCTAATTCCCGGACATTCCCGGGCCAAGAGTACTCGCAAAGCGCGTCTATAGCCTGTAAAGAAAGTCCTAGTTTCTCTTTCTGGTATTTCTTGCGAAAACGATCAAAGAAATTCCGGGCTAAGAATGGAATGTCCTCCACTCTTTCTCTCAAGGGAGGAACGGTAATTTCTACGGTATTTATGCGGTATAAAAGATCTTGCCTAAAGCGCTTTTCGTCTACCCATTGATGAATGGGACTATTGGTGGCGCAAACCAGTCGAACATCTACCGGCCTATTTTGATTTTCTCCCACTCGGCGCAGCTCTTTACTTTGAAGAACATGCAACAATTTGGATTGCAAGCTAAGGTCCAAATTTCCAATTTCGTCTAAGAATAAGGTGCCTTCCTGAGCGGTTTCAAAACGACCCACCTTGTCTTCATGAGCGTCGGTAAATGAACCCTTTTTATGACCGAATAACTCACTTTCAAATAGGCTGGGGCTTATGGCGCCAAGGTCTACCGAAACAAAAGATTCATTTTGTCTTTTGCTTAGACGATGGATACTAAGGGCCAAGGCGCTTTTTCCCGTTCCATTTTCACCAAGAAGCAAAATATTAGCGTCGGTAGCCGAAACTTTACGCAAGGTTTCCAAAACCGCTTGCATTTTGGCTGAGCGACTCTGCAAATCCTCTATTCTTAAGCCAGCAGATTCTTCCCATTGCTTATTGTTAGTCTGCAACTTGGCGACCTTTTTCTTTTGCTTCGCTAGCTGTAAGGCATTGTCTAAAGTGGCGAGTAATTTTTCGTTGGTCCAAGGCTTTAAGACAAAGTCAAAGGCGCCTTCTTTTATAGCTTTTACCGCTAGTTCGACCTCTCCGTAGGCGGTCATTAAAACCACTTGGGTATCCGGACTAAGCTCCAAAATATGCTTGAGCCAATAAAGACCCTCGGCACCATCATTACGGCCTTTACGGAAATTCATATCCAGTAATACCAAGTCAATACTATTGCGACTTAAAAGCTGGTTGAGCTTAGTGGGATCCTCGCTTGTATCTACTTTTTGGAAGTGTTGCTTGAGGAGAATGCGAGCACTGGTAAGTACATCGGCATCATCGTCGATAATTAGGATATGATGGGGCTTTTTCACTGTATCGAAAGTAGACCTATGTGCGAATCCGAACAAATTGCTGTACGAAAATGAACAGTTTTTTTTGAGCTTGGAGTTTAAAACACCTGGTAATCAAGGGTTTAAATTTATGGCATGTACTGTGCTTATAGCTTGGTACGAAAACTAAAGCATGAAAAGACCATGAATGCCGGTATATCCTTGATCTTTTCAATGGCTGCATCGGCATTCATGGTATTAAAAAAACTAAAAAACCTCGGTCCCCGCTCTTCGAAGCAACGTTCTTTTAAGCGGCATCGATTGCAAATTTGAATTTGGTTGTTTAATTAGTTCAAGTAGCAGAATTAGGGTTAAATCGGTTATCCTCCGCAATGTTGCCGTTCCCGAGGTTTTTTATTTTTATTTCTGGAAGGGTTCTAGAATTCGGCCCGCTAAGGCTCGTTCTGAGCTTTTCCGTTAATTTGTAGCAGCAGCAAATTAATGATTCGAATACACAATTTATCCAAAGTATATCGCGCCCAGGGCGTAGAAACTAGAGCGCTTAATGAAATAAACCTCCGAGTACATAAAGGAGAGTTTGTCTCGATTATGGGTCCTAGTGGCTGCGGTAAAACCACCTTGCTCAATATTTTGGGTCTTCTGGATGATTATGACGAAGGCTTATTTGTGTACCGCGATCAAGACGTACATCAACTTAGCGAAAAGCAGAAGCTGCAAATTCGGAAGGAGCAAATTGGTTTTGTCTTTCAGAATTTCAATCTCATCGACGACCTTACCGTAGCCGAAAACATCGCTTTACCGCTTCATTATTTAGGAGTCTCATCCGCCGAAAGGCAAGAAAAGGTGATGCAAATCTTAGATCGTATTTCTATGGGGCATCGGCGCGACTTCTTTCCAAATCAACTATCTGGCGGGCAGCAACAAAGGGTGGCTGTTGGTCGGGCAATTATTACCGACCCCGCCTTAATATTAGCCGATGAGCCCACCGGGAATTTAGATAGTGCTCAGGGTAAAGAAATCATGGAAATGCTGAGTGGCCTTAATGATAAGGGAACAACGGTGGTAATGGTTACACATTCTAGTCATGATGCATCTTACTCTCAACGCATTGTTCGGCTCCTAGATGGCTCAATTGTTTCGGAGAAAAAGGTATTACATGCTCCTTTCTAAGCTTCCTTATGCCTTTCGAAGCTTGTACCGTCATAAGCTCTATACGCTTTTAAACGTAAGCGGCTTAGCCATTGGCTTGGCGGTTTCTCTTTTAGTGGCTTTGTATCTGCAAGCGGAATTCACCTACGATAAACATTGGGAAGATCACGATAGGATTTACCGAGTGAATGCCGAGTTTCACTTGGGTAATAATGTGGATGTTTATGGCGGTACTGGCTATGGGGCGGCTAGTCTCTTACAAGATTATTATGCAGAAATTGAGCAAGCCACGCACTTATTACATATTGAAAACAGCATTTATTTTAAGAGCGATAGCTTAAGGGATTATGTAGAGGATGTCGTCATTGCCGATTCTAATTTCTTTAAAGTCTTTCGTTTAAATTTTTTGCAAGGAAATTCAAATCAAGCCCTTTCAGAACCGCGTAGTATTGTGCTTAGCGAGAGTTTTGCTCTCCAGTATTTTGGGTCTCTGGATATTGTAGGCAAGTATATTTCGACCTCCAATTTTGAATACAAAATTGCCGGGGTAGTGGAGGATCTACCTGAAAATAGCCACCATTATTTTAAGGCTCTTATTTCGGAACCACATATTCCACGCGATTCTTCAGACTTAAGCTTAACCCTCTGGCAAGTAGGTTTTTACACCTTTGTGAAGCTGAAGGAAGGGGTAGAAGAAAGCTTTATAGAGGCGAAGTTTGATGGTTTTTTTGATCGTTATATGGAGCCTTTAGCGGATGCCGTGCAAGGTCGTTATTACATTGACTTACAGCCGATAAGTAAGCTACATTTTTACAGTAATAAGTCCTATGACCGACCTGGAGGGCGCTTGGTTTACGTATACGGCTTTGCCGGAATTGGCCTGCTCATTCTAATTTTGGCTATAATCAATTACATAAACATGGCTACCGCTCGCAGTTTGCGACGAATTCGGGAAGCGGCCATGCGAAAGGTTTTAGGGGCTGATGGCTTAGAAATCCGCCTAATGATTTTAGTGGAGTCGGTTTTAGTTTCTTTACTAGCTTTATTGCTGGCCTTTGCCATGGTGGAGGTAGCGACGCAAATTTTGCCCTTTAATAGTGCGATTGGCAAAAGCCTAAGTTTAAACCTTAGTGCCAATCCCTTTTTAGTGCTCTTTTCTTTGGGCTTAGCGATTTTAGTGGGAGTGTTGAGCGGTCTTTATCCCGCCATAAATCTGGCTAAAGTTTCACCACTAGATGCTTTTAGCAATAAAAAGGGCTTGCAAAGGGGCGACTATTTACCGCGGAAGGTATTGGTTGCTTTTCAGGTAAGCGTGTCGGTGGCGGTAGTTATTACGGCCTTCTTTATGTACCGTCAAATGGAGTTTATTAAAAACCGCAACTTGGGCTTTAATGCCGATCAGGTGGTTTTAGTAAGTATCCAGGATACCAGTTCCATTCAAAAAATTGATCAAATAACACGGGCTTTTCGGCGCAGTGCTTACGTGGAGTCGGTAAGTCTCGGGGCCAGTGTTACAGGTAGCGGCACCTACCGCTCCTTATTTGAAGTGGAGCAGGAGGGACTTTCGGAGTATCGGCGCGAAAGCCTTAATTATTTGGCGGTGGGCCCCGACTATTTGAAAACAATGGAGATTCCCCTCCTTTTAGGTAGGGCTTTTGATGAGCAGGATTTAGAAGATAGTCTCGAAGAGCGGCTAATCGTTAATCAGGCTATGGTCGATTTTATGCAGTGGAAAAACCCGTTGGGAAAGCGAATTCGCCGGGGCTTCGATGAAGAGGGACAAGCGCAAATTAGCGGCCGAGTAATAGGGGTTTGCGGTAATTTTAATGCGCAGTCACTCCATGCCCAAATGGCCCCTTTAGTACTAACCCTAAACCGAGAAACGGCTAGGGTGATTCACCTAAAAATAGACCGCCAACAGGTGTATGTGGCTTTGGATGACATTGAGCGGCGATGGACCAGTCTCGTGCCCCAAGTACCTTTCCAGTTTTCATTTTTGCGTAAAGATTTGTTGGAGATGTACCAGGAAGAGCTGCGGCAGTCCAAATTAATTCTCTACTTAACCATCGTGGCCATTATCATTTCTATTTTGGGCTTTGTGGGGTTGGCTTCATTTACCACCGGTCTGCGTACGCGTGAAATTGCCATTCGCAATGTTCTGGGCGCCGGTAGCTGGGATTTAGTAAACCTTATTTTTAAGGAGCTTTTATGGGTAATTTTAATTGGGGTGCTTATTGCCGTTCCTTTGGCCGTTGTTCTTACTCGTTGGTGGTTATTAAACTTTGCCTTCCGAACCAATATTGAGCCTTCGGTTATCGTTTTAACCGTTATAATCACTTTGATAATTGGTTATGGTATCGTAGCCTTGCACTCCTTTACTGTGGCTCGAAGAAACAGTATTCACAGCTTAGAAAATTTAAGATAGTATGCGAAATAGCCTCTTGGCCCTAGTCCTCCTTTTTAGCTCTAGTCTAATTGCGCAGGATGCTTTAATCTTTCAAGACAGCAAAAAGTACACCCTTGTCCAAGATCTTACTGCTTATGCAGATGACCGAATTCCCATTCGAATCATACCACCATTACTAGAAGACTCAACGGTAGAATTCCATATCCCTCGCATTGTACCAGGTACCTATGACGTGCATAATTACGGGCAATTCCTGAGTAATTTTGTGGCTTTAAGTGCTAAGGGAGACACTTTACCGACTAAGAAATTAGACCTAAACCGTTGGCAGGTTTCTCAAGCGCAGGACCTATATGAGATCCGCTATTTAATGGACGATTCTTACGATGACCCAGATGCACGGCATATATTCGAACCAGCTGGGACTAGTAATGAAGAAGGTGTTTTCTTGCTTAATAATTTTGGCTATTTGGGTTATATCGACGGATTAAAGGATAGACCCTTTGAACTACGCGTTATAAAACCAAAGAATTTTTACGGGGCTTCGGCGGTGGTTCCAGAGCGCCACGACAGTTTGGATATATTCCATTATCAAAACTATTTTGAACTACACGACAACCCCATCTTATACTGTGAGCCAGATACAGCCAGTAAGCTCATTGGTGGAGCAAAAATTGAATTGGCGGTTTATAGTCCCAATCGCATTGTAGATGCCAAGGCCTGTTTAAAAGCCATAAGCGATGTAATGCAAGCTAGTTCCGATTATTTGGGCGGCGAACTTCCAGTAGATAAATATGCGGTTTTGGTTTATTGTGCCCCTCGAGATCAAATGGGAACGAGTTACGGAGCCCTAGAACACCATCGCTCTACGGTGCTCTTTATGCCCGAAATGAATAATGAGTTCTTTTACAGTGGAGTTCGGGATATTACCGCCCATGAGTTCTTTCATATTGTAACCCCTTTAAGCATTCATTCGGAGTACATCCATGACTTCGATTTTATTGAGCCCGAAATGTCGGAGCATATTTGGCTTTACGAAGGAGTCACTGAGTATAACAGCCACATCGTGCAAATTCGCAATGGGATTTACTCATCCGAGCAGTTTTTGGAGGTTTTACGGGATAAGTTTATTTCGGATGATGAGTATTCATCGGAAGTACCCTTAACCGTAGCTAGTAAGCATACCCTTAGTTTTTATAAAGATCAGTATCAAAACTTTTATGAAGGGGGCGCCTTAGCGGCGATGGCTTTAGACTTACGTCTGATTGAATTGTCGGGTGGTTCGATGCGTTTAGTAGACCTCCTAGGCAATTTGGGTGCAGTTTACCATGCCGATACCTTTTTTAGAGACGATGCGCTTTTTAAAATTATCGCGGAATATAGCTATCCTGAAATGGAGGAGTTTATGGTACGTCATTTTGCCGCAAATGAACCCTTCCCATTTGAGCGATTACTTGGAAATGTTGGAATCAGCTACACCGAGGTGGGCACAGCCAGCGGTTGGAGTTTAGGAGCAGATGAGTTTAGCTATAATTTTGAAACCGATCGCATCGTAATTGCTAGTGAGGAAGGCATAGACGAGTTCGGCGAAGACTTGGGCTTAGAGGTGCTGGATGAAATAGTGAGTATCAATGGCCAGGAATTAGGCTTAGGGAATTTTCAAGAAGTCCTGGCTAGCTACCAAGAGGATTTGGATGAGGATACCAAAGTAAAAATGCGCATTGCCCGCCCGAGAGGAGATGATGGCGATTACCGCATGAAAACCTTAAAGGCCAAACCTCGTTTAGTAGAATACGAAGAAAGACATCAAATTAAATTGATGGCCGAGCCTAATGAAAGTCAGCTTCGATTGCGTAAATATTGGATGGGCTTATAATGTGATGGAAATCACGGCCAGTACTGCCGCTAAGAAGATATATTTGCCCGAAATAAATTTGAACTACTATGCAGGAATTAATTAATGACCCCAAAACCTTTTTGGTTGACGTAAGAACCGAGGCCGAAGTTGCCGAAATTAATGTACCAGGAGCGGTAAACATTCCCTTGGATCAAGTTCCCGCCAACCTAGATCAATTCCGTCAGGCCGAAGGCGCCGTGGTTGTATTTTGCCGCAGTGGTGCACGCAGCGAGAATGCTAAAAATTGGCTTTTACAGCATGGCATCGAAAACGTGCATAATGCCGGTGGTTTTCCTACAGTATTAAATTATAAGCGATAAGTTATGTACCGTATTTTAAGTTTTTTATTCATTTTTTCTACGCTTGGCGCATGTGCCCAATCGGCCGGTGGAGCCAATCAAACCAATATGAACGTACAAGAGGTTAATACCCTCTTAGACGAGAATAAAGAGGTGGTATTAATCGATGTTCGTACTCCCGATGAATTTAATCAAGGCCACTTAGAAGGTGCGGATTTGATTAATTTCTACGGTGCCAATTTCCAAGACGAAGTGGCCAAATTGGATAAGGAGAAAGAATATGTGATTTACTGTCGCAGCGGTGGCCGCAGTGGTAAAGCAGTAAACATGATGCAACAAATGGGCTTTAAAAATGTCCACAATATGAGTGGTGGTATTTTAGCCTGGAACCGCGCAAATCTAAAAACGGTAAAGTAAATGGCCAGCTTCAAGGAGTTGATTCAGTCGGATATTCCGGTATTAATCGATTTCCACGCCGAGTGGTGTCAGCCTTGCAAAGTTTTAGGTCCAATTGTTAAGGACGTAAAAGCTAAAATGGGCGACCGTATTAAAGTCCTGAAAATCGATGTTGATCGGAATCCAGCTTTAGCACAGTCTTTAGCCATTCAAGGGGTGCCTACCTTAATGATTTATCGAGGAGGCGAGCAGAAGTGGCGTCAAAGTGGTGTTTTAAGTGCGGATGCCATTATCCAGCAACTGGAGTATAACGGTGCCTAAATAGCCGCAAACTGATAGCCTAAGTTTTGGTAGTGGGCCAAGACCTCGGGGAGTACATTTTGTAAACGCGGCCAGGCTTTTAAGGAGTCATGGAAGACAATAATGGACCCTGGTTTGGTGTAACGCTTTATGGCTGTAAGGCAATCATAAGGACTCTGGTTTTGATCCCAGTCGCCGCTTAAAACATCCCACATTACAATTTTATAGCCAGCCCGGCTCAGACTCTGAGCTTGGGCTTTTTTTATGCGACCATAGGGCGGGCGAAATAAACCACTTTTAAAGTACTCTTCACAAGCAAGGGTGTTTTCCAAGTAAATCTCCTTGCTGTGATTTTTCCCATTTAAATGGTTAAAAGTATGATTGCCGATACTATGTCCGGCTGCCCTCACTTGCTCAAATATTTGCGGGTGTTTCCGCACATTATCTCCTATGCAAAAAAAGGTGGCTTTCGCCTGATAGGCTTTTAGCTGCTCTAAAACCCATGGAGTAACCTCCGGGATGGGACCATCGTCAAAGCTGAGGTAGATCTTTGGTACTTGTTCATCCGCCGGAAGGCGCCAAATGCGATTAGGATAAAACGCCTGTATCCATTTAGGTATGTGATAGAAATAAGTCATAAAAAAACCCCAACGCTAAAGGTCGGGGTTTAATTTTATTAAGCCATGCCTAGCGGTCGAAGGGCTTGAACATAGCGTTGGTACAGGTCATCCTGACTCAAAGCTTGTTGGTCGTTTTTGTATTGATACTGGTTGAGGTATCGAATAATTTGCATGTAGTACTGGGAGGCTACATTCATCTCCTGGCGAACCTTCGCGCGATCACTACCGGTAAACTGCGCATAGTAAGCTAGTTCTTCGTCTAAGCGGGTAGCAAAGGTTTCGAGCATAGCACGGGCCTTCTCATTGGCACCAGCCATATAATAGCCTTCGATAATATTAAATACGAAGTAATCGTAAGTAAACTTTTCCTCAGGCATTTTTTCCATGGCTCGATCCAATACCTGAATCGCCTCCTCATTACGATCACGACTAGCTAGGTCTTTACCTAGGCGACCGAAAATATTACGCAAGTTGAAGGTAACACGACGATTGGTTTCATCGAGGTATACACCTGGTTTCTCCATGTTTCCAAACTCGAATTTATTCATCAAGTTATCGTACATGATATCGGTGGCAACCTTGCCGAAATCGGTGTCTGGGCGACCGTTAACGCGCTTACGTTTGTTTAAAACAGGCACGTAGCGGTAGGCTAATCCTTCCAATTGGAAGTAGTCGTCGAGCCAGAAGTAGGCCTGACTACTATTACCCACAGTAACACTAAAGTAAATGGGGCGAGTCCAATCATTATGCGCAATTAGGTCAATTACCATTAGATCGCGCTTGGAAAGAACATTGGTATTAATGTTCCAGTCGATGTAAGAAACAATGCGGCTGGTGTCTTCTTCCATAACCACATCATTTTCGAGTACCGCTTCTTTATCGATGTTTACACGCAGTTTTTTAATCGGGAAGTAACCCAATTCCTTCTGACCATTAAATGCGGTGAAAGTATTGTTCTTGCTTTCACGGATCCAACGGATGAAGTCTTGAGCATCCCAGCGTCCTTTTACGCCGCGGTCTTGGTAATAAACCACATCGCGGGTGCCTTGCTTGTACTCATCGTGAGTAAAGTTAAAGGGAACCGGTTTAGCGTCGTATACCGCTCTTTTCGCTTGGTCTATGTACCAATCGGTATTTAAAAGGCTTAGGTTAATAATCCGAACGTCGGTGCGGTAACCTTCAATTTCTTGGGCGTACCATAAGGGGAAGGTGTCGTTATCCCCATTGGTAAAGAGAATAGCATCTTTTTTACAGCTGTCTAAATAAGCTTTGGCAATATCTCTAGCCACATAACGATCGCTACGGTCGTGGTCGTCCCAGTTCTGAGCGGCCATTAATCCGGGTACTGCTATTAAAGTTACCAGGCTTATACCCATAGCAACCTGCTTGCTGTCCTTTTTCAAGAGTTCATACAAGGCCATTACTCCAAGGCCAATCCATATGCTAAAGGCATAGAAGGAGCCTACATAGGCATAATCTCGTTCCCGCGGTTCAAAAGGTTTGTGGTTTAGGTAAACCGCAATTGCTAAACCGGTGAACAGGAAGAGTAGGCTAACTACCCAAGCATCTTTACCCGCTTTTTGATAGTGGAAATAAGCACCTACCAATCCCAAAATTAAGGGTAGGAAGAAGTACACATTTCTGCCGGGGTTGTTTCGGTCGTGATATGGTAAATTCGACTGTGGTCCCAGGCGCCATTCGTCGATAAAGCCAATGCCACTGATCCAATTACCCTTGGTGTGCTCGTAGCGATGTTGTTCATCGTCTTGTCTACCAGCGAAGTTCCACATAAAGTAGCGCCACCACATGTGACCTACTTGATAGTCGAGGAACCAGGATATATTCTTGCCGAGCGGAATAGGTTTGTCCATATCCGCCTTACTAATGCCTGCGTAATTCTGGTAGTTTTGGACCGAGGCCTGATCGTCATTCCACATCCTTGGGAAAAAGCCTACAAAGCGTTTGTCGAAGTTTCGGATGGTTGCTTTGCGCTCATCACTTACTACATAGGTGCCTGTTTCATCATCACGCTGGTAAACCGGATTACCGTCCGAGAAAGGGTTTTGGGCATCTAATGGTGCATTGAAAGACTGGCCGTAGAAAACGGGGAAGTCACCGTATTGCTCACGTTTGTAGTAGGCCAATAGGGACATTGCGTCTTCAGGGTTATTCTCATCGATAGGGGTATTGGCATTAGAGCGTACCGCCAGAGTTACAAAAGATGAGTAGCCCAATAGAATAAAGAGTACCGAAAGAATTAAGGTGTTCCATATCGGAGATTCTTTCTTTCGGGTAAATATTAAGCCATAGGCTGCTGCGCCACCAATAATAATGATGGTAACCAAAGTGCCACTGTTAAAGGGCATACCCAAGCTGTTTACCATAAAGATTTCCAGCTTGCCAAACATGTTGAGCACGAATGGAATAATAGCCGAGAAGATGGCCCCTAAGATTAGGATGCCCACCAAGTTATAGATGATAAACTTGTTGCGACTAATTTTTTGATCAGTTTTATAGAAGTACACCATTACAATCGCAGGGATGGTAAGGAAAACTAATATGTGTACCCCGATGGACAAGCCAATGATATAGGCGATAAAGATTAACCAACGGTGGGCACGGGGGCTATGATCGATTTCATTCTCCCATTTGAGGATGGCCCAAAAGGCGATCGCGGTGAAGAGCGATGACATGGCGTAAACCTCACCTTCAACGGCCGAGAACCAGGCGCTATCGCTAAAAGTGTAAGCCAAGGCTCCCACTACTGCTCCGCCAAAAATAGCGGTTAATCTACCTTCAGTAAGTTCTCCAAACTTCGAAATGAATTTGCGACCCAAGGCGGTAATGGTCCAAAAAAGGAATAAAACCGTAAAAGCACTGGCGCTTGCGGATAGTAAGTTTACCATCATAGCCTGACGCGTTACATCTCCAAAAGCAAATTGGGAGAAGAAATTCCCCATCAATTGGAATAGAGGAGCGCCGGGAGGGTGACCTACTTGAAGTTTCACCGAAGTGGCTATGTATTCACCACAGTCCCAAAAACTTACGGTAGGTTCAATGGTGATGTAATAGGTAATCATGGCAATGGCAAAAACGAGCCATCCCAAAAGGTTGTTTGTTTTCTTATAGTTTGCAAGCATGTGCATACGGTTTAAGTAGCTGCGGGCGAATTTATAAAATAAAGGCGCTTCATAGGTATCAAGACTTCGTTAAAGCTTGGGAGAGGGACTTGAGAACTTTTTTTCGAGTAGATTGAAATTTTATTTGCGCGAATAAAATCAGGAGCTTACTTTTGCCCTCCCAAAATAAGGATGCCCCATCGTCTAATTGGCAGGACAGCTGATTTTGGTTCAGTCAGTCGAGGTTCGAGTCCTCGTGGGGCAACTAGAGCAAAAGCTCCGATCGAAAGGTCGGAGCTTTTTTTATGTCCAAAAGCCCCAAGCTTGCTTGAGGGGCTTTTGGACATAAAAAAAGCGAGACGAGCCTGCCAAGGCTCGAGCTTTTGCACTTGGGTACAATGCCAAATGCATAAGGACCGACCGTAGGGAGAATCCTCGTGCTCAAAGCCCCAAGCTTGCTTGAGGGGCTTGCGGGCATAAAAAAAGCGAGACGAGCCTGCCAAGGCTCGAGCTTTTGTGAATTGGGTAAACTGCCAATGCAAAAGGACCGACCTTAGGGAGAATCCCCGTGTTCAAAGCCCCAAGCTTGCTTGAAGGGCTTGCGGGCATAAAAAAAGCGAGACGAGCCTGCCAAGGCTCGAGCTTTTGTACTTGGGTACAATGCCAAATGCATAAAGACCTATTTTTTGAAAATCATCATGCTCAAGCTCCATCTTTCTTATACTAGCTTGGGTTTTGGGTCATTTTAGATTGAACTATCCAAGGATAGCAGCAGAGTAATATTCTTACATGATCATTCGCGATTAAAATCACATTAGAATAATCTTAGAATGTCTAATTTAGGTAGCTTATATTTAGCCATGCCCCGCCTTCTAAAAGCCATATTACTTTTCTTGCCTTTTAGTCTTTTTGCACAGCTGCAAGTAGATACGGTTTATTTTCCGGCGGCGGTTCCTGTTCAGGATCGAAATAATTTACCAAATCTCAATAGCATTTCTAGCTGTGCGGATACCTTTCGGGTGCAAATTCCTCCTGGTAATATTGTCAGTGGGATTGACTTGCAGTATCGCTTAAATACCGTTTCCGGAACTAATGGAATGCCACCGGCGGGTATTTACTCTTACCTTGAATGTTTAAGTACTGGTTTAAAAGAAGGTCAAATTTCTCAAGGAAGCTCCTTAATTTTTGGAGCAAGCGAAACCTTAAACAGGGTAAATTTAAATTTGGCTAATGGCAAAAGCCTAAACGGCTCGGTCGAATTTAAACTGCATGCTTTCGACATTGCCTTTTTCAGCCCTAGCTGCGATACCTTAGGCGCAAAAATTGAAGCGGGGTCTTGGCGAATAATTATTAGACATTTCCCCGACACCATTAATTGTAACGGACTAGTAGCACCGTACTTCGAAGATTTTGATTTCCAATATTGGCTTAGTGGTCAAGGCGGGCTAAACAGCTACAATCAAATTCAATCTTGCTGGTCACGACCTACTAATAATCCTCCGCATTTTGGCACAAGAATCGGAACTACCGCCTCTTCACCAACCGGACCAAGCGGTGATTTTGATGGAACGGGGAACTACCTCTACACCGAGTACTCCAATAGTCCTGGTGCTCCGGGAGAGATAAGTAGTCCTTTTATTTTTCTACCTAATAGCTTAACTAATCCCCACCTGCAATTTGCTTATCATATGCATGGGGCATCCATTGATAGTTTAATTGTAGAAGTGAGTCGGGCTGCCCAAACTCAAGCGCTATATCGATTGGTAGGTGAGCAGCAAGTTTCCAGTTCAGAGGCTTGGCGAATTGCGGATGTAGATTTAAGCAATTTCAGTGGAGACTCAATTCAGATCACTTTCAAAGGTTTTAGCTCTAGCTTTACCGGCGATATTGCCATCGATAACTTCGCTATTGTATCTATAAACTGCCCTAGACCCAGTCAGTTTTACAGCAATTCTCAGGCTACTAACCGCATTGATTTACAATGGGTAAGTGCATCTAATAGCCATCAAATAGAATATGGATTAGCGGGCTTTAATCAAGGTAGTGGTAACTTAATTTCTGCCTCTGGTAATAGCGCGCAAGTAGGCGGGCTAAACGGGGGAACCACCTATGAATTTTACATCCGCAGTTTTTGCGGGAACGATACTTCACTATGGACCGGCCCCATTCAGGCTTCTACTAGCTGCTCGGTTTACAATGCCCCCTTTTATGAAAACTTTGATCAAGGCTTTTTAGAAGGATTGGGAGGAACCAATGCCGGCGCGAGTATAGGTGCCTGTTGGCAACGCAATAGCAATCAAGGATTCTTTTGGGGCGGCGGTAGAGCTTCTACTCCTAGTACCGGTACTGGTCCGCCTCGTGACAATACTAGCGGTTTGGGTTCTTATGTGTATACCGAGGCGAGTGGAGGAGCAAATGGGGATACGGCTATTCTTATTAGTCCGCTTATCGATGTAAGCGCATTAAATACGGTAGAGTTGCGGTTTTGGTTGCATATGCGCTCTCAAACTTCTAACCCTTATTTGCTTTGGGAAATTGAGCAAAATGGCCAATGGATTTCCTTAGATACTTTAAGTGGGGACCAAGGGGGTGGTTGGCAATTGCAGACTACGGATTTATCCAGTTTTACAGCCGATAGTCTACGTATTCGCTTTATTAGTATAAAACCCTCGGTGGGCTCTCCTTTTCAGAGCGATATTGCAATAGACGATTTAAGTATTGATGAAATTCCCAGCTGCGGAGTGTTAAGCATGCCTTATGCTGAGAATTTTGATAATCAAAACTGGTTGCCCGGTAACGGAAACCGTAATAATATGGATTATATCGACCCTTGTTGGTCGAGGCCCATCACTAGTTTAAACAGATGGGGTCCACGTGTGGGAAGTACACCGAGTTCAAATACAGGGCCAGCTGGGGATCGATCGGGAACGGGCAAGTACATTTATACCGAAGCCACAAGAGGTAGGGCAGTGGCTAGCATTAGTACACCTAGTATTTATATTGATCCCAATAGCTCAATGCCTCACCTGTACTACCATTACCACATGTATGGGGCAGATATTATTAACTTGAGTATTGAAGTTGAAAATAGTAGTGGACCCATATTGCTGCGCACTCATTTTGGTCAGCAGCACAACAGCAGTAGCGCTGCATGGACCCTCGACTCACTGGACTTGAGTGCCTACAAGGGAGATACCATTACTATTAACTTTTTGGGTGATGCGAGCTCGGCCTTAGGGGATATTGCGCTCGATGAAATAGAAGTGAGAGATACTAATATGAATTGTGCCGCACCCCAAGCCTTACAATTAAGCAGTACCTTAAATTCCATCAGCCTTAGCTGGACCAATGGCAATAATGTGCTGTTGGAGTATTATGATATTCAAAGCGGACCCCTATCGGCTATAAGCCTGAGTGGGGTTAATAGTCCCTTTACCCTTAGTGGTCTCAATCCCAATACGAGCTATGTTATTGGGATAAGAAATCAATGTGGGATGCTTCAAAGCGCGATGCTTTATGATACGGCGACTACCCTGGCTTGTGCACCGGTCACGTCGAGTTATAATTACAGCGCCAATTTCTTGAATGTACAGTTTATAAGCACCAGTAGTAATGCCGATAGTCTTTTTTGGGACTTTGGCGATGGCTATGTCGATACGGGTGCATCATTCCAGCATACCTATGCATTGGCCGGGACCTATACTATTAGTTTGGCTGCATATAATGCCTGTGGCTTTGCAGATACTAGTTTCCAAATAGTGCAAGTCTGTGATAGTATCTTGCCCTTGGTACAATTAGGTACTAGTGGTGATACCCTGCTCTATTCCGCCGCTTTTACTGGGGCCGTTCAGTGGCTTTGGGATTTTGGGGATGGCAGTACAGCGCTTGATAGCATGGGACAGCATGTTTATGCTGGCGACGGTAGTTATTTAGTACAGTTAAGAATGATTAATGCCTGTGGAGATACGGCAAATTATTCGCAAATGGTGCAATTATGTGCCGATCCAAATGCCGATTGGACCTACCAGATTTTAAATCCAATCAATAGCGGTTTACGGGTTCAGTTCGATGCTTCATTGTCACGCAATGCCCAAAGCTATTTTTGGGATTTCGATGATGGGTCCACCGATACAGGAATTGCACCAATCCACATTTTTAATCCACCAGGGCTTTATTATGAAGTGAGCCTGAGGGTGCGGAATGCCTGTGGAGCGGAAGATGAATATGCCTATCGACTGAGTGAAATAGGTAACGAGGAATATAGTTTACAAAATGGCTTCTCGGTTTACCCCAATCCTTTTAAAGGCTATGTGCAATTGGATAGAAAACTTCTCGATAATAGTCCTTGGCAATGGAGGCTTTATTCCAATACCGGACAACTATTAATGCAAGGATTAGTCACTAATGAGAAGAGTCTTAAAATTGCTACATCAAATTTGAAAAAGGGTATTTATTATCTCTGGATAAGCAATGAGCAAGGAAGCAGGCTAAATTGGAAACTGCTTAAATAGATTAATCCCCTACACCATCATTTTATTGATTCTCCGAGCATTGCAGACTTAATCAAAAATTAACCTGCAAATGCTTGCTAAATTTAATAGGCACAACTAGTTTTGCGGCCTTATTTAAATTTAATCTAAATAAAATGAAGACATATAAAACTCTGAAAAGCAGCCTTTTAATCGGGCTATTTATGGTCTCTCTGTCGGCCTGTGAAAAGGAAAACCAGGATAAGTTAAATGAGCCAAGCGTACTTGCTCCTGAAAGCTACAGCTTTAATCGCAATGGCGCTTCTTCGGTCAGCTACAGCGGCCAAACCACCCGATTAGCTATGGGTAAAGAGCTCAATGCAGCATTATTGGACTTTAGTAAAAGTAAGAGTGATTTATTGGCAATGTATGCCAATCAGGATGCGAGTGGTAATGATGTAGATCCCTTTAGTAACCCCGAGCTTAATGCCTCCGATAAAAGTCTTCGTTCTAAAACGGCGGCATCTTATGATTACTTTGCCATGAATGCAACCGAAAGTGCTGCCATTCGAGGTCAAATTGATCAATGGATCGAGGCGCAGGTAGATGAAATTTTCCCTTTTGTTAATCAAGCTGCCAGTCCGGGTACTGCGGGTCAAGTTGCTGATGGAAGCACCGCGCGTTATGTAAATGCGCAAGGTTTGGAATTTAACCAGGCGGTAGGTAAATCTTTAATTGGTGCATTAGCCTTAGACCAAATGCTTAATAATTATTTGAGCGCTTCAGTACTGGATGCGGGCAGCAATCGCGAAGATAATGAGGCGGGTGTCCTAGCCGAAGGTCAGAATCATACGGTAATGGAGCATAAGTGGGATGAAGCTTATGGTTACCTTTTTGGCGGTGCAGCCGATGGTGCCAAGCCCTTGGCTACCTTAGGGGGAGACGATGATTTCTTAAACAAATACTTGGGCCGCTTGGAGGGCGATTCAGATTTTACCGGCGCAGCCGATCGTGTGTTTAATGCCTTTAAATTAGGTCGAGCTGCAATTGTTGCAGGAGATTATGACTTACGTGATGCTCAGGCCGATATAATTCGTGAGGAACTTTCAGAAATGATCGGTATTCGCGCTGCCTTCTATTTGCAGGCGGCCAAAAAAGCCTTTGCCAACGGCGAGGATGGTGCGGCTCTGCATGACCTTTCTGAAGCCTATGGTTTTATCTACAGCCTTCGCTTCACCCATAATGTGGCTACAGATGCTCCCTACTTTGATGCGACTGAAGTAGAAAATATGTTGAGCGATTTAATGGGGGATGGAAACAACGGTTTATGGGATGTTAGCGACCAAACCCTGGATGCTATGTCTAATGCCATTGCCGCTCGCTTTAAGTTTGAACTCAATCAGGTTACTAATTAATTAGGACATGTTGCAAAAGCTTGGATTGGATAAATGGATAATGCTAGGGGCCTTAATGGTCCTTAGCCTATCTTGTGTAGAGGAGGATAAAGGTGATGCTGCAGTTCAGGATAATTTCGATCGCCAGGCGCTGCTTAGCTTTTGGGCCGATGAGATTATCATTCCGGCGTATGAAAACTATAGCGAGGAACTAGGGCAATTTGATAGTCTAGTTCAAAGCTACAGAGCCAAGCAATTGCAGTCCGATTTAATCGCCCTGAAGGCGCAGTTTCAAAAAGCTTATATCGCTTGGCAATGGGTGAGTATTTATGAAATTGGACCGGCTGAAAGCCGTGGTCTACGCAATTACAGTAACGTTTATCCTTGTGATACTGCGGAACTCTTAGGATTAGCTAGCTCGGCTAATTACAACCTTAGTTTACCCTCTACCTTTGATGTGCAGGGCTGGCCGGCTGTAGATTATCTCTTGTTCGGACCCAATGACTTAAGTGTGAGCCCAGAATTGCGTCAGTATCTAAGTGATTTGAGTCAGCGGCTCTTAAACCTTAGTCAGGCTACTCTTCAGGACTGGAAGAACTCCTACCGCAATAGCTTTGTCGCAAATGCTGGCTCTTCGGCCGATGCGAGCGTAAATAAGCTAATTAATGATTTCGTATATCATTATGAGAAGGAATTACGAGCAGGTAAGATTGGCATTCCTGCGGGAGTTTTCTCGGGTATGCCCCTATCCAATCGCGCGGAAGCCTACTACAATGGTGACCTATCTAAGCAACTGTTTTTGGAATCTCTGGAAGCGCATCGTCGCTTTTTCTCTGGTTTGTCTTATGACTCCTTAAATAGAGGACCTAGCCTAAAGGCTTACTTGGATTACCTGCAAATTGAGGAGAATGGCACCTTGCTAAGTACCCGCATTGAGGATCAGTTTGACTTAGTTAAGCAAGTAGCATCGAGCCTAGATTCAAATTTAGCTAAGGCCGCCACCGATCAGACCACTACTATGCTGCAAACCTTTGACGCTTTACAGCAAAATGTGATTTGGATGAAGGTCGACATGATGCAAGCTTTAAACGTTCGGGTAGACTACGTTGATGCCGATGGCGATTAGCAAGGAACCCATAAAGGCTTTTACAAACCAGCAATTGTCCATCGCACCATTGCTGGTTTTTCGTATTGTATTTGGGCTGGTGCTAGCCTATGGCATGTTTCGGTTCTGGTATTTCGATTGGATCGAGAAACTCTACCTCGAACCACAGTTTCATTTTAGCTATTTGGGTTTTGAATGGGTAAAGCCATTCGGCGATTGGACTTATCTGCTATTCATTCTCTGCGGAATTAGTGCCATTGGAGTGGCGGTCGGATTTTGGTATCGCATCAGCGCAAGCTTGCTTTTCCTCAGCTTTACCTACATCGAGCTAATGGATAAAACCACCTATCTCAATCACTACTACTTTGTGTCTATGGTGGCCTTTATCCTAATCTTCCTGCCTGCCGCTAAGGGCCTTTCGGCGGATGCGGGATGGTCCTTAAAAGGTCTTGAGCAGCGTATTTCGCGAGCTTACTACTTACCACTCTGGGCCTTGGTAAGTCTGGTTTACTTTTATGCGGGCTTGGCAAAACTCAATTCCGATTGGCTTTTGCATGCTCAGCCTTTAAAGCTGTGGTTGCCGGGAGCCTATGATTTACCTCTTTTAGGACCTTATTTGGAGAAAGAATGGGTGGCCTTCTTTTTTAGTTGGGCTGGAGCGGCTTTTGATCTTTCCGCACCTTTTTTACTGTGGTTCCGCAAAACCAGACCTTATGCCCTTTTTCTGGTGGTAGTTTTTCATTTGCTAACGCGCCTGCTATTTCCCATCGGACTATTTCCCCTTATTATGGTCTTGGGAGCATTTACCTTTTTAGATCACCGCTACCACCAAAGGCTTTTAATCTTTATCGGCAGGATTATCCCTAAGGGCCTTTTTAAAGTTCGCTTCAAGCTTCCGCTGATGGAATTTAAAGCAAAGCAGAGCTTTCAGTGGTTTTTTGGCTTATTTATAATCTTTCAGTTAGTCTGGCCTTGGCGTTACCTCGCCTATCCTGGAGAACTTTTTTGGCATGAGCAAGGATTTCGTTTTTCCTGGCGCGTAATGCTAATGGAAAAGGCGGGTTATGCTTCATTCACCATCGTTGATGCCCGCGACAAACAGAGCTTTCGCATCAATAATGCCGATTATTTAAGCAGTTTTCAGGAAAAACAAATGAGCTTTCAGCCCGACTTCATTTTGGAGTATGCACATTATTTGGCCGAACTGCATCGCCAGAAGTTTGGACACGATGATGTAGAGGTTTATGCCGATGTTCAGGTAGCTTTAAATGGCAGGTCTAGTCAGCCTTTTATCGATAAAAGCTGTAATCTTGCCGCCGAAAAAAGAGGCTATTCCCCTAAAAAATGGATACTTCCTTTCAATGACACGATCTACGGTATATAGTATCCTTCTTAGTCTAAGCTGCTTTGCCCTTAAGGCACAGCTTAACTACCAAGTGCAAATTTTTTATCCGGATAGCACTCCGGCCGAGGGAGTAGAATTATTTTTTACCGAAGAAGATAAACTAGACTATACCGACAATTATGGGCGCTTTTCCTTTTACTCTCTGGAGCCCCAGCTTAGCCTCAGTGTATTTAAAGCTAATTACCAAGCTCAAAACCTGGTATTAAAAGCTAATACCGAAAAGCTGTACAAGATTTATTTGGTGGCCAATTCTGCTCAATTGGAGGAGGTAGAGGTAAAGGGCCAGAAAAAGGATTTTCAACGCCGGACTCTGCGCGCAGTAGAAGGGACTTCAATTTATGCCGCGAAAAAATCGGAGGTCTTAAAGCTTAAGAGCCTGAACTTGGATTTGGGAGCTAATAATCCCAGGCAGATTTACGCTCAGGTAACAGGACTTAATATTTACGAAGGAAGTGCCGGTGGGATGCAACTTAACATTGGTGGTCGGGGCTTAGATCCCAACCGCAGCAGTAACTTCAATGTGCGGCAAAACGGTTACGATATTAGTGCTGATGTGCTTGGTTATCCTGAAAGTTATTATTCGCCACCTCCAGAAGCACTAGCGGAGATTAAAGTGGTTAAAGGCGCCGCTTCATTACAATATGGAACTCAATTTGGGGGTCTGCTAGAATTTCAATTAAAAGATCCGGTAAGGGACAGCGCACTGGCAATAGAATTACGCCAGAGTTACGGGAGTTTTAATCGCTTAAACAGCTTTTTAAGTCTTAGTGGAACCAAGGGTAATTGGTCTTATTATACTTATTTCAATTACAAAGAGGGCGCCGCTTGGCAGGCCAATTCCGCTTATTCTAGTCGTAATGCCTTTTTAGACTTGCGCTATCAAATTGATTCTGAGCAGCAGCTATCCTTTGAATTCTCCTATTTGAACTATCTAGCCAAGCAGCCAGGTGGGTTAACCGATAGCCAATTTGAGCAAGACCCTAGTCAGAGTCTGCGTGATCGCAATTGGTTTCAAGTAGACTGGCAATTGTACGCCTTGAAGTATAAGTGGGAGCCCAGCAGTAGGGATTTAATAGAGACACAACTTTTTGCTCTTAATGCCCAGAGAAATGCGCTTGGCTTTAGAGGTCTGCCGCAAACCTTTAACCTAAACCCGATTAGTACCATCGATCAGAAAGATGCGAAGGGGGAATATCTATATCCACGGGATTTAATAAAAGGTCGCTTTCAGAACTGGGGACTAGAAAGTCGATGGTTACACCGCTACGGGCAGGCTAATCAGCGTAGGGTTTGGCTTTTAGGTTTAAAATATTATCAAGCACAGAATAGCTCCCAACAAGGGGCTGGGTCACGTGGAATGGATGCCAATTTTAAGTTTTACAATCAGCGGTTTCCGGATTACCCTAGTCAGAGTAATTTCCAATTCCCCAATAGAAATCTAGCCCTATTTTCTGAACATATCTGGTACCTCGGCAATAAGTTTAGCATTACCCCTGGTATACGGGCGGAGTGGATTCGCACCGAAAGCCAAGGGAATTACCAAAACCTGCTTTTTGACAATGCTGGTAACCTTATTTTTAGGGATACCCTGCGTGATGATCGCGTCTTAGAGCGTAGCTTTATTTTGGCCGGTATAGGTTTGTCCTATCGATGGCAAGATAATTTGGAAAGCTATTTTAACCTATCGCAGAATTACCGTTCGATTACTTTTAGTGATATCCGTACGGTTAATCCCAGCTTTGTAATCGATCCCGACATTAGAGATGAAAAAGGCTTTACTGCCGATTTAGGAACTCGTGGTAAATGGCAGAATCTTCAATTTGATGCCAATGTTTTTGGTCTGCTCTATGGCAATCGCATTGGAATTATATTGAACGATCGAGCTCAGCGAGTACGCAAGAACATTGGAACGGCTTTTATTTATGGCCTCGAAGCCTTTCTCCAACAAGACTGGCAGCTTAGCGAAGACTGGCAGCTATCTTATTTTCTTAATGCCGCCTACACCCGCTCGGTATACCTAAGTAGTGAAGAGAATAATGTAGTGGGTAAACAAGTGGAATTTATCCCCGAAATTAATTTTAAGCTTGGGCTTGAAGCGACTTACCAATCTTATACCCTCAGTATTCAAGGTACCTATTTAAGTGAACAGTTTACCGACGTTGAGAATTCGGAAGTTCCTAGTGCTGGTGATATTCGAGAGGGAATTATTGGACCCATTCCTGCTTATACCGTTTGGGACTTTAATTTAAGTTACAGAACTCAGCGATTTGAACTGGGCTTTAGTTTAAACAATATGTTTAATGAGGTCTATTTTACGCGAAGGGCAACGGGATATCCTGGTCCGGGTATAATTACTTCCGATCCCCGCAACTTTAGCCTTTTCGGGGTACTGCGGTTTTAAGCAAAAAAAAAGACCGCCGGAGCGGTCTTAAATTCAGGGTATTCGGAATTATAAAAAACTCCAGAATACTTTATCTACTTTCCAATTACCATTTTCACGTACGAGGGTAATATGCTCTTTCCAACGTTGTCCATTGGCGCCAGTGATTAATTCAGCTGAAGCTACCTCACCGTTAATGGCAGTGATGGTAATTTCATTGTTCTGGGCATCAGGAGCCACAACCTCTTGTCCTACCATTAATCCTTGGATGTCATCCAATTTTTGAACGGGGGTTAGCGATCCATCGCGGTTTAATCCTTGATTGGTGAAGTTGTTGCTTAATACTTCGCGCATTTCTTCGAAATCCCCTTCATGGAAGTTTTCGATATAGGTGCGTACCGAAGTTTCAACTTCAGAGTTAGGTCCGCCTTCCTCTTCAAAGCTAATAGTGTAGATAGGAAGTTTTGTGGGGCCACCTTCATTGGGGTTTGTTCCATTGGCGGTAGCGCTAAATGAAGCCGATAAGGCTAATGCAATTACTAAAGATTTCATGTTGTTTTATGTTTTAGTTTCGTTATGCTAAAGTAGGAATACCTTGTAATACAGTCTGTTAAGGAATCCTTAAAGACTTTTAAATGTGGGTATTAGGTCGGTGAATGGGGGAGAGTTGCAGGGGGTTTGGGGCAAAAAAAAAAACCGCCCTGTAAAAGCGGTCTTTATAATCAACGAACCAAACAATTAAAAACTCCAAACGATTTTTTTAATCTTCCAAGTTCCTCGAACCTTCTCTAGAAGAATTTCTTCTGTCCAGCGTGAGTTCTCGGGTCCGGTTACTAAACGAACAGAGGCAAACTCCTCTTGTAGGGAAATGACTTCAATTTCATTGTTCTGTTCCGAAACAGGGGTACTTTCCTGTTGTTTCATTAGATTTTTAAGTCCGCGTGCGTCGAGCGGCTGACTTAAACTACCGTCGCGGTTAATACCTTGATTTTGAAAGTCATTATGCAAGACCTCCTTCATTGAGGAATAGTCATTGGAAAGGTAACTTTCGATGTAGGTTTTAACGGTTTCGCGAACTACGGTTTCGGGACCATTGGCCATAGCGGTAAAGCTAAAGCCTGCCAAGAGCATGGCTAATACTTTGATTTTCATGATAAAGATGTTTTAGTTTCGTTAAGGCTAAAGTATCCCTATCCAGAAAATGGGGCTGTTAAGGAAATGCTAAATGCTGTTTGGCAGCAATATTTTAACATTTATAAAGTTTCGCTATTCTTCTTTTCTTCCTGCTCTGGAAGCGCACAATGTTGGCCCGGACAACCAGTATTGGTAATGCCTTGGTAAAGAAAAACCAGGCCAATACTTAGAATCCACCATGCTTCATCGGCAGCGCCACTGCCAATTAATAAAGCGCCGATCAGCACCCTAAGAATGCGATCGACGCTCCAATTTTTCCAATCAAGTTTTTGCATCTAAGCGCTTAAGCCTTTTGGGACACCAAATAATTCACGTCTAACCAAGATCCGCCATTATAACATTCGAATCCTTGCTTAGATAAATATTGTTGGGCCATGCCACTTCGGTTTCCACTTGCACAAACCAAAATTAGAGGTTGGGCTAGAGTCCTTAATTCCTCCATGCGTGACATTATTTGATCGAGAGGAATGTTTTTTGAATCGGCTACATTTCCTCCCATAAATTCCATTGGTGTGCGAACGTCTACTACAGTTCCTTGCTCTGAGTTGATGATTTCTTGAAGACTCATTTTTTCTGTTTTTTTAAATAATCATCGACCATACTTAATAAAAGGCCACCCATAAGACCACCGTATAAACTTGAGTTCAGTGGGTCCCCAGTAATGGTGCAGCCATCAACACAACCCACTTGCCAGTAATATAGGTATCCGGCCAGTAGGCCTAAGCCAATACCACTGAGGGTAAAAATGTGCTTTTTAAGTAGGACTTTAATCTGTTTCATTAGTGCTGCAAAAGTGAGGGCTTCCTTCCATGTGGAAAGTGACCAAAATTACAGGCGGTCAAATCCGAATCTTCGTGACAAACGTAATTAAATGTAGTAGATTTTTGATATGGAACGGAAGAGCAGAGATTTATTGATTCTTTTAATTGCAATTAGTGCCTGTGTGATCAGCCTATTAGCCGGACAGTTGGTCCTAATGATTAGCACATTGGTCTTGGCCCTTGCTTATAGTACTTTGTCTACTCTTAAATTAGGCCTCAGCTTGGAAGCTGTTACTAAAGAAAAGGAACAGGCCCTTTCTAATAAAGCGGAAGCAGAGTCCCAGGCAGCACTTAAATCCCGTTTTTTGGCTAATATGAGTCATGAGATTCGCACCCCTCTAAATGGCATAAACGGGATGTTGTATTTATTGAGTCAGACTTCCATTAGCACAGAGCAAAAAGATTTGCTGCGCATTGCCCAAAGCTCCTCCGATCACCTTATTAATTTGGTTAACATGATTTTGGATTACTCCAAGCTTCAAGTTCATAAAATGAAGTTAAGGCTGGAGCCTACGCCCCTACGCTCTAAGCTGGAGGATTTAATAGAGATGTTTCGCTTTCAAGCCAGGGAGAAAGATTTACGCTTAAAATTAGAGCTTCCCGAGGAGCTGACGGAGGACACTTATTATGCTTTAGATGCCGTCCGTCTACAACAAGTACTTATTAATCTTTTAAATAATGCATTGAAGTATACTGATCACGGATACATCCAGCTCAAGGTTGAAATTGTAAAAGATTACAATGGACAGGATCGATTATACTTCGAAGTTCGAGATACAGGTCCGGGTATGAGTAAAGAGCAGCAAAACCATTTGTTTAAGGCTTTTGAACAAGGTCAGCATAAGCGTAACCGCAATAGTGGCACCGGCTTGGGTCTGAGTATTTCTAAGTCTTTGGTCGACTTGATGGGGGGCAAATTATATTTGGAAAGTAAGGAGTCTCTAGGTTCACGCTTTTATTTCTCTTTAGCTCTACAGCCTTTATCCCGACCCGAAGAAGAGAACTTTAAGTCAAGCGAGGCCATAGAAAGCTTAAAGGGCTTAAGGGTCTTGCTAGCAGAAGATAATGCGGTGAATTTCCAGGTGGCCATGCGGGTGCTGCATAATTTTGGGGCTGAGGTTTTTTGGGCGAAGGATGGTTTAGAAGCCTTGGAATTATTTGCAACTGGAGATTTTGATGTCATCTTAATGGACGTGGAAATGCCGCTCCTTAATGGCGTAGAAGCAAGTAAACGCATCCGAGAAAGTTCGAAGTATCGCATTAAACCAGTGCCCATTTTAGCCTTAAGTGCACGCAGTGTAGACGAAATTCAAGATCAATCGGTTTCTAATCTTTTTGATGGCCTTATTCCAAAACCTTTCAAGATTGAAAGCATACAACTAATATTGCGTCGGTTTGTTAATCAAGACTAAAATCGACGTGCTTTATGAAAAAGTTGGCCTATTTAGCTGCAGTTTGTTCGCTGCTTATGGCTTGTGATCCTCAGCCTCCCAAAGCGGCACTTGCTAATTTAGAACCTAGCCTAGATCTTCCTCAAGGCTTTGTGGCCGAAGTTTTTGCCGATTCTTTGGGTTACGGCAGACATTTAGCGAGTAGACCCAATGGCGATTTGTATTTGCGATTATCTGAGCCAAAGAAGGGTTTAAGTATTGTCGCTTTACGCGATAGTGACTCTAATGGAATACCCGAGGAAATTGAGTACTTCGAAGAGTTAGAAGGTGGAACCGGAGTCAAGTTCCATCAAGGGTACCTCTATTTTTCGACCAATTCTCAAGTCTTCCGCCGTCGTTTTATGGGCAATGAATTAGTGCCAAGCGGGGAGCGTGAACTCATCTTAAGCCTAGCCGAACAAAATCAGCATGCAGCTAAACCTCTGGCCTTTGATGGAAAGGGGAATATGTTTGTTACCATTGGCGCACCTTCCAATGCCTGTCAGGACCCCGATCGTAAACCCGGAGTTCCCGGTCAGGACCCATGTCCCTTACTCGAACAATCGGGTGGTATTTGGAAGTTTAGTGATTCAAATTTAGATCAACATTTTGAAGATGGCGAACGCTATGCTACAGGAATACGCCACGCCGTAGGGATTCACTACAATCACAAACAAGACAAACTCTACGCCATGCAACATGGGCGTGATCAATTGCATGAATTTTGGCCCGAATATTACACTCAGAAGGAGAGCGCCGAGCTTCCGGCTGAAGAGTTTCTAAGAGTGGAAGAGGGAAGTGATTTTGGTTGGCCCTATTGCTATTATGATCATAAACGCAAAGTGAAACTTCTAAACCCTGAATATGGAGGAAATGCCGATTCTACCGGCCGGTGTTCAACTAAGGATTACCCCCTGATGGGCTTTCCGGGTCACTGGGCACCCAATGCTTTAGCGTTTTACCACAGTGAGCAATTTCCAATTTCTTATCGTGATGGAGCCTTTATTGCCTTTCATGGATCATGGAACCGCGCACCTTTTCCCCAGCAAGGCTACCGGGTGGTATTTGTTCCTTTTAGTGGTGATGATCCCATAAGCGGTTATCAGAGTTTTGCCACCGGTTTTTCAGGCGCACCGGAGATTGATTATCCTGGTGATGCGGTTTATCGTCCCTGCGGCCTGGCGGTTGGTCCCAGGGGGAATTTGTTTATCAGCGATTCTAAAGTGGGGCGAATTTGGCGCATTAGCTACCAGGCTAATTAGTTAAACTGATCAAATAAATCAGGCTAAAGCCGAATAGAAAAACAAGGCCCAAATAACTAAGGCCTTGCAGTCTTTTCCCGGGTCGGAATGCCCTTGGAAGTTGTAGCACTAAATAAAAATTGGCGCTTGCGATTAATGGCGCAACTAAAAAGCTTATCGCCGTGGCTAAGTCTACTAGTGAACCGAATTTCTGACCAAAGGAATAGATTAAAGCTAAGCCTCCTAAGCCCAATAAAAGTAGCATCGAACGATAGCCTTTCCCCGTCTCGCCTAGCTTAAAGGTGCGGCTCAAATATAGGCTTGCCAGCTTCTCGCCTACACGCGCATAGCCATCAAATACCGCGATGCAGGTACCGAGCATAATGCTAAAGGCAGATGCCGCAATTATGGGTCTGCTCCAGGTCCCTATATTGGAAGTATAAAGTTCAATAATGCCACCCGCAAACTGGGAGGCAGAACCTTCGAGGCTATTTGACGTACCGTATAAAAGGTAGGCCCCTAAGATCATGAAGATGGGAGCCAGCACCGCCGATAGAATATATCCAAATCTAAACTCGCGGATAATGCTCTTAAAATCGAGCTTTTTTTCCTTGGCTTGGGCTATAGTCCATAGACTATTCCATGCCGATAGATCCACCGCGGTAGGCATCCACCCCATCAAAGCAATTAGAAAGGCAAAAGAAGGACTGCTAAACTCAAAGACCTCTGAATTAAACCAAGGGATTGGACTGCTGCTGGGGCCTTTTATTAGGGCTGCAATAAAGGCAATAATGGTTGACAAGAGTAGCACCGATCCAATGATCTTAATAAGTCTGCCTAAGCCTTGATACCGACCCCAGAATAAAACCAATACCGACAGGCTAAAAAGGATAATATTGGTTTGAAAAAGAGTGAGGTAGGACTCTAGACCGAATAATTGGTGCATGAAACCAGCAGTTACGGCGCCTACCGCTGCGGTCACAAAAAACATGGTGCCCAAGGTTATCAAAAGGAAGATAGCTAGAGCCCAGCGGCCAATTTTCGCATAACCGTCTATTAAGGACTCACCGCGCGCCGCCGCATAGCGCGAACCATATTCGAAAAATGGATATTTAAAAAGGTTTGCCAAGATAATTGCCCAAAGCAATCCGTAGCCATAATCGGCTCCCGCGCGGGTACTTTGCACTAAATGGCTTACGCCGATGGCGGTACTTGCGAAAATAAGACCAGGCCCAAGGCTGGCGATAAATTTTTGGATGGAAGTCTTTTTCATTTGGCTTGGTTTTCAAAGATAGGCTTCGAAAAGAATATATTTGCCCCTCTCAAAAAAGCGTAAAGAATGGCAGAAAAGATCTTGGTTTTAGGATCCTCTGGTCAAATTGGAACCGATTTAGTAGACCACCTTCGAGAAGCATACGGTAATGATAATGTTATTGCCTCGGACCTTAGAGCACCATCCGCCGAAAGGCTGGCACAGGGACCCTTTGAGCAATTAAATGCTATGGATGCCCAGGCTGCTTTTGAGGTGATCAAGAAACATGGCGTAACGCAGGTCTATCACTTGGTAGCCATGTTGTCTGCTACCGCAGAGAAAATGCCGATGAAAGGTTGGGATTTAAATATGACCAGTCTTTTCAACTTTCTGGAAATGGCGCGCGAAAAGCATTTTAAGAAAATGTATTGGCCAAGTTCCATTGCCGCTTTTGGGCCCCAAACGCCTAAAGAGAATACCCCACAGCTTACGGTTATGGATCCAGGAACAGTTTACGGTATTAGTAAACTAGCCGGCGAATTATGGTGCGACTATTACTTCAAGAAATACGGTGTGGATACTCGTGGTTTGCGTTATCCGGGTTTAATTTCCTACAAAACCGAACCGGGAGGTGGTACTACCGATTATGCCGTGGATATATTCCACAAAGCGGTTAAAGGCGAGGACTATTCTTGTTTCCTTTCCGAAGACCGTCGACTACCCATGATGTATATGCCGGATGCCATTAAAGCGACCGTTGGCATTATGGAAGCGCCAGCAGATCAAGTGAAAATTAGAACCTCTTATAATGTGGGGGCCTTTTCTTTCACCCCAAAAGAATTGAGCGCTATAATCGAAAAGGAAATCCCAGGTTTCAGCACCAATTACGATGCCTTAGATAGTCGCGATCAAATAGCCGCAGGTTGGCCTTCGAGTATTGACGACCGTGAAGCCCGTGAGCACTGGGGCTGGCAACCCGATTTCGATTTACCGACGATGGTCAAGGATATGATTAAGAATTTAAGCAAATAAAAAAGGCCCGTTTAAGGGCCTTTTTCTATTTCTTTTCTAAGTATACGTCTAGTAGTAAGTCAATTTCACCTCCCGCAGTGTCCGCTTCATAGCGCGTAGTAGCCCTTAATGAGGTAGCGGTCTGATTACTGACATCGTAGGTCATTAAGCCATATCGATCGTCATTAATTGTGAAACGTGTTTCACTTACATAATCAACATCACCATTGCCAGCTACTAAAACCGGAACCCTTATGGTTTGGGTTAGAATGCTAAGCTCCATGGAAGTGCTCACAGAATAGTCAACGGTTTTGGCATTAGCGTTAAAAATGTAGTACCCTTCGGTGCTATCACCGGTTCCGTTTAAGGGAATAGATTGACCAAAAGGGGTAAGGAAACTTCCGTTATAGTCGGCCTGAGTAACATCAAATTCGCCATTTAAGAAAGCAGCTAGGCCCATTAATTGAGGCTCACTGTTTTCATCGTCCCGGTCTTTTCGGCAAGACGCGAAGCCAATTAATAATGCAAGAAAAAGGGCAGAGGTTTTTAGTTTCATTGCGCTATGATTTAGGCCAAATTTAGGCAATTTGATCTTCGCTAGAACCGCGGCGAAACTCCAATACCGTAATTTCTGGCCAAATACCCACTCGGCCAGGGAAAGCTAAAAACCCGAAACCACGGTTCACGTATAAATAGCGACCGGCTTCTTCGTACAATCCCGCCCATTTTGGGTAGCGATATTTAACCGGACTCCAGCGGAAAAAGCCAGGGATCTCAATGCCGAACTGCATTCCGTGGGTATGGCCACTTAGAGTAACCGCCATTTTTTTGGGATGCTCTTTTACTTTGTGATCGAAATGGGAAGGGTCGTGGGAAAGCAGAATGTGAAAGTCTTCGGCGCTGGTGTCGGCTACTGCCTTATCTAAATCGCCGTGCTTTGCAAAGCCACCGGTGCCCCAGTTCTCAACGCCCACCAGGCGAATACTTTGACCATCCTTCTCGATTTTACGGTTCTCATTGCGCAATAAATCGAAGCCAATATCTGCATGGGTACGATACAATTTCTCCATGTTTGCTTGCTTGGCCTCTTCGCTTTCCCAGCTTACATAATCACCGTAATCGTGATTCCCCAAAATGGAATATTTACCCATCGGGGCTTCTAGTTTGGAAAAGACCTCTTTCCAAGGGTCCATCTCATCGGCTCTATTGTTAACAATATCACCGGTAAAGACGATCATATCGCTCTTTTGCTGATTGATGAGGTCGATTCCGTAGGCAATCTTTTCAGGATTGTCGAAACTGCCACTATGCACATCCGAAATCTGACTTAAGGTAAAGCCATCGAAAGCTTCGGGGAGGTCGGGGAAGAAAAGGGTCTTTTTAATTACTCGATAATTGTATTTACCCTTCCAAATGCCATGTAAGATTCCGGCAAAGGGAATGGCGGCCAGGGCGAGGGCAACTTGACTGATAAAGCGTCTTCTGGAAGGAAGAAATTGCTCCGTATTTCCATCGCCGATAAGGCGACCACTCAACCCTACGAGAACTCGAGTGATATCCTCTAATAAAAGCGGGATGCTTATGACCAATTTAGGTACAAACAGTAGCACAAAAGAGGCCATCACCAATTTGAAAATCGAGTTTTGATGCGGTCCAGCACTGCGGTCGAAGGTGATGAGTGTATAGATGAGCAAGACAATGAAGGCTATGGAAATACCCCAGTATAAATAGCGCCAATAAACTTGATCTCTACTTAAGGTTTTTACAGCTTGATAGGCATAAAAGTCGACGATAGTTAGTAAGACTACCGGAATTAAAATTCGTAAGAGCACGGTGTTGTTTTTTGGATAAACGCGCAAAGGGCGAAAAAGATTCGGCCTCTTTCATAATAATGCTAATTTAGGGCTTTCAACCCAAGAATTTCAAATGTCTGATTCTAAGCCTACCCTCTATCTTTTAGATGCCTATGCCCTTATTTATCGTGCTTATTTTGCCTTTATCAATAATCCGCGAATAAGCTCTAGTGGTTTAGATACATCGGCTATCTTCGGTTTTACTACCACTTTATTGGAGATTCTAGAAAAGAAGAATCCCTCGCATATCGCCATTGTATACGATACCGCTAAGCCAACTTTTCGTCATGAAGAATACAGCGAGTATAAAGCACAGCGCGATGAAACTCCCGAAGGAATTAAAGTGGCCTTCCCGTATATTCAAAGGGTGGCAGAAGCTTTTCGTATACCCTTTATTGGGGTAGATGGCTTTGAAGCTGATGATGTAATTGGCACCTTGGCGAAGCAGGCGGAACAAAAGGGCTATCAGGTATTTATGATGACTCCGGATAAGGATTTTGGGCAATTGGTTTCCGAAAACATTTTCATGTACCGCCCCGGTCGAAGTGGTAATCCTCCTGAGGTTTGGGGGGTGGAAGAAGTGAAGGCCAAATTTGATATCGATACCGTAGATCAGGTGGTAGATTATCTTGGAATGATGGGCGATGCGGTAGATAATATTCCTGGCATACCCGGTGTAGGTCCTAAAACTGCCAGTAAGCTGCTTAAGCAGTATGGCAGTATGGAGAGCATGTATGAAAATGCCGATGAGATTAAGGGCAAGCTAGGGGAGAAGATTCGCGATAACCAAGAGCAGGCCATCCTTTCTAAACATTTGGCTCGAATAGTAATAGATGCGCCGATTGAGTTTCATGAAACGGACTTTAAAAAGGATCCGGCAGACGAAGAAAAAATTAAAGAACTCTTTACGGAGTTAGAGTTCAGAACCCTCTCCAAGCGAGTATTGGGTCAGGCAGTTAGTGTAGCGGTAGAAAAGGTTCAATCTTCTGCGCCCAAAGCAAATGCTGGTGGACAGACCGATTTGTTTGCCCAGGTTCCAGCAGAACAACCTAGCTCGGAGGCGGAAGGCGAAGCTCGGAAAATGGCCAATACCGAACATCTCTATCAATTGGTGGAGCATCCAAAAGAGCGCAAATTACTGCTGGAAAACTTATTGAAACAAAAGGCCGTATGCTTCGATACCGAAACCACCTCCTTGGATGTGCTTAGGGCAGAATTAGTGGGTATTGCCTTTAGCTATGCACCAGGCAAGGCCTATTATGTTTCGGTGCCAGAGGGGGAAGGAGAGGCTATTGCAGCCGAGTTCAAGCCCTTTTTTGAAAACGACCAGATTGAGAAAATTGGCCAGAATTTGAAGTATGATATTTCCATTATGGCCAATTACCAAATAGAGGTCAAAGGACCTTTATTCGATACTATGTTGGCGCATTATCTTATCAACCCAGACATGCGCCATAATATGGACATATTAGCCGAAACTTATTTAGGCTATACTCCGCAATCTATCGAGGAGCTCATCGGTAAAAAAGGTAAGAACCAGAAGTCGATGCGTGAGGTTGATCCGGCCAAAGTAGCTGAATATGCTGGCGAAGATGCGGATATCACCCTGCAGTTAGCGGCTATTTTCAAGGAAAAAATTAATGAAGGTGAAACGGCTAAGGTTTTAAAAGAAATTGAAACCCCACTGGTTCCGGTTTTATCTCGAATGGAGCGCGAAGGCATTAACCTAGATCGCAATGCCCTTAAAAAGCTTTCGGATGAGTTGGCTGCAGATATTGAGCGCTTAGACCGTGAAATTCATGATTTAGCGGGTAATTCAGACTTTAATATAGCCTCCCCAAAACAATTAGGGGACGTTCTTTTTGGAGAGCTCAAGCTGATTGAGAAACCCAAGAAAACTAAGAGTGGTCAGTTCTCTACTTCAGAAGATATTCTTCAAGACTTAGCCGGTGAACATGAAATCGTTGCTAAGGTTTTGGAATACCGTCAAAGCGTAAAGCTAAAAAGCACATATGTTGATGCTTTACCTGAATTAGTGAATGCCAACACCAATCGCATTCACACTAGCTTTAACCAGGCAGTGGCAGCTACCGGACGCCTTAGTAGTAATAATCCCAATTTGCAGAATATCCCCATCCGTACCGAGAGAGGTCGGGAAGTGCGAAAGGCCTTTATACCTAGAGATGAAAGTCACGTTATTTTAGCCGCAGACTACAGTCAGATTGAGCTGCGTCTAATCGCGGAGCTCAGTAATGAGAAAACCATGATGGATGCTTTCATTAAGGGGGAAGATATCCATGCGGCCACGGCGGCAAAGGTTTTCGGAGTAGATTTATCCGACGTAAGTCGCGAAATGCGAAGTAATGCCAAGACGGTAAACTTTGGGATTATTTATGGGGTAAGCGCTTTCGGTTTGGCACAGCAAACTAGTTTAAGTAGAGGTGAAGCTTCCGATATTATCAAAAGCTATTTCCGCACTTATCCGGGGATTCGAGATTATATCGAGGCTCAGAAAGAATTGGCTCGTAAACAAGGTTTTGTGGAAACTATGCTTGGCCGACGTCGCTACTTGAAGGATATCAATAGCCGTAATGCGGTCGTGCGCGGTCACGCCGAGCGCAATGCCGTGAATGCGCCGATCCAGGGTACTGCTGCCGATATCATAAAAATTGCGATGATTAAGATAGACGAGGCCCTAAAAGAGTACAAAACTCGCATGCTTTTGCAGGTGCATGACGAATTGGTTTTTGATGCGCCTAAAGATGAATTGGAAACGGTAACTCCCATTATCGAAAACCTGATGCAAACAGCGGTGGAAACCAAAGTGCCATTGGTAGTAGAAAGTGGTTATGGCGCTAATTGGCTCGAGGCCCACTAGATTTTAATACTAAAGACTAGCTACTAAATACTTTAAAAAGAAAAAGCGACCCGGAGGTCGCTTTTCTATTTATTCAATAATCAGTTTTTCACTTAGTCGCGTTTCCTGTCCTCTGATTTCCATCAGATAAACTCCTGGCGCTAAGTTTAAGTCTAGGTCTTTTTCAAGATTTGAACCTTGAATATTTAAGGCCTCTTGATGAACCATTTTACCGCTAAGGTCTAGCACTTGGAGGCTGAGGCTGCGGTCCTGTAGGTCGCTAAGTTTTAGATGCACTCTACCCTGACTAGGATTGGGGTATACCTTAAGATCGGCAGCTTGATATTCATTTAAGCTTACGTCGGTACCTTGCCCGAAACGGATGTTATCGATATAGAAATTGTTTCCCCCTCCATTTTCGAAAGCGAATTTGATGAGAATGGGGTCGGGGCCAATATAGGCGTCGAAGCTAATGGTCTCGGTTTTCCACTGACTAGCGGTGGGCACGAAATTAGCCGTTGTCATCGGGGCTGATTGTAAGCGCCCGGAATTGTAGAAACGACGACGAATCCAACTTTGGCCACAGTCGCGAGACACAAATACTTCTAATTGGTCGGTATTATTGGCGTTTTTAGCCGCAAAGGCATAGTCGAAAAAGAGGTTTAAGCTACTCGCTCCACTAGTTTCAATCGCTGGAGAAATGAGCTCATCGATTTCGCCGTAGGAAAGAGAAGCATCTTCTAATACTAAAGAGCTGCTTTGGTGTGAGCCAGCGTTTGCAAAATGCTTAAAGGTGTTGCCGTCTCCACCATCTACGGCGGTCACCAAGTTCGGCAACTGACCATTTTCAAAACTCTCTACCCAAGTTGTTTGGAAGACTGGGGTGCTGTTATTTTTTACAGTAATGTAGGAGCTGTAGGTTTTGGTATCGGTACCTGCACTATTGCTTACGGTTAAGGTAACATCATAGGTGCCAGGGTTCGCGTAGGTAACGCTTGGATTTTGAGAAGTGCTGCTGGCAGGGTTCCCACCAGGGAAGGACCAGGTCCAAGACGTAGGGACGCCTTCTTCCGAAATATCCGAAAACTGAATTGTTTCGCCATCACAGATGATTTCACGATCGGCTTCTAAAAATGCCTCTGGTGTGCATACTGGCGGGTTTACTAAGCCGGTGAAGCTTGCATTGGTTCCGGATACTAAGGTTCCTCTTAATCCCGAAAGGGTATGACGCATTCTTGCCTTTTGGTCTGCACTAAACATATTCTGGCAAGAAGTATAATCCATATAATTTTCAATCTGATCTACTAAATCAGGCGAATCACTATTGCAAGTATTGGTACTAGGCGAGCAGCCAAAGTTTGAGGCTACTACCGGAGGAGTGTCGTCACAAAAATCTCCTTTATCGGCATTGCTGCCTCCAGGAACATCAGTAAAGGGCCAGTTATTACCAACAGTGGCGCCGGTACAGCCAGATTTGTTTGGATCCTCACCTGGGAAAAAGGTGTGGAATAAGCCTAAATAATGTCCTACTTCATGAGTAAGGGTGCGGCCGTTTGAGCTGTATAGCGAGTTAGCGGCTGTGCCAATAGTACCCAATTCATCATGGCGCACAATAATGCCGTCTGAGCTACTAGTGTTCCCTGGGAATGTGGCATAACCTAAAACATTGGAAGGGTTCGCGGGGTCTGAAGTCCTTACATTGCGAACTACCCAGATATTTAGATAGCGGCTTCTCGGAAAGTCAGTAGCGTAGCGCTTCGATCCATCATTCCCATATAATGAGGTGTTATCTTGATTGCGAGTGATACCGTCTATACAATTGCCATTGCGATCTTTTTTGGCGAGTACAAATTCAATTTCGGTGTCAACCGCTACTGGTCGAAATAGAGCCCGAGTTGAACTGGTGTCGGCATTGGTGCGACGGAAGTCTTCATTTAAGATGCGTAGGGCATCTAGAATTTGCGCTTTCGAAATATTGTCTCTTTGAGTAGCGTAAATAACGTGGAAAACCACCGGGATTTGCAGAACCGTGCCATTGGCCACCGTTTCTACTTCGCTTTGTCCTTCGGCTTTGGGGCCAAAGTATTGATTGTATATTTCAGGATTTGCTAATTGCTCTTCCAAGTACTGATCAAAGCCACAGTGCCCATGATCATCGTGTTGAGCGGAAAGATTAAAACCTATAAAGGCTAGAGATAAAATAAATAGACGCTTCATATAAAAAGGCGATAAAAAGGAATTAGGGGCCACAAATATAGACGCTTTATAAACTTATTTGGTGGGGTGCTAAAATCAGTCAGGTAATTTTCAACGATTTATGGTTAATAAGGTTTGGTAGAATGAGAAATTATGTTGTATTTTCGCAGCCCCTTTTCGGGAGAGTAGCTTTACTTTAGGTAACGATTTAAATATTAAGTAGTTGTGAATACAATGAGTTACAAAACAGTGAGTGCAAATAGCAACACTGTTGATAAAAAATGGGTAGTAGTAGACGCTGAGGGCCAAACTTTAGGTCGTTTAGCTTCTGGAATCGCCTATTTATTGCGCGGTAAGCATAAGACCAATTACACTCCTCACGTAGATTGTGGTGACAATGTTATTGTGATCAACGCTGAGAAAGTTGTTTTAACTGGTCAGAAAGCTACCGAAAAGGAATATGTTCGTCACACTGAGTATCCTGGTGGTCAGCGCTTCACTACTCCACGTGAGTTGATGATGAAGAAGCCTACCCGTGTATTGGAGAACGCTGTGAAGGGTATGTTGCCAAAGAATCGTTTAGGTGCTGAACTATACCGCAACCTACACGCTTTCGAAGGTGCTGAGCATCCACATGAAGCTCAGAAGCCTCAAACCATCGATATCAATACAATTAAATAATAAATAGCTGAGTATGTCTGTAACTCACACTATTGGTAGAAGAAAGAACGCCGTTGCGCGTGTTTTCTTGAAGGAAGGTAAAGGAGCTATCTCTGTAAACAAGAAAGATTACAAAGATTACTTCGATACTGCTACCCTTCACTACAAAGTAGAGCAGGCTTTCGCTGTTACTGAGACTACTGGTCAGTATGACGTAGTAATCAATGTAACTGGTGGAGGTATTACTGGTCAGGCTGAGGCCATTCGCCTTGGTATTAGCCGCGCTTTATGCGAGGTTAACCCTGACTTCCGCACTACTTTGAAGCCTGAAGGTTTCTTGACTCGTGATCCACGTATGGTAGAGCGCAAGAAATTCGGTCAGAAGAAAGCGCGTAAGAAGTTCCAATTCTCCAAGCGTTAAGAATCTATTTGGGTTTAGTATCCAAATTCTCCGGGTATTCCAACGGATTGGAATCCACCAGAGAGTTGTTTTTAGTGAATGTAAACTTTTAATTATCTCATGGCAGATCAATTAGTAAAAGAAATGTTAGATGCGGGGGTGCACTTTGGTCACCTTACCCGTAAGTGGAATCCCAACATGGCTCCTTACATCTTTATGGAGCGTAATGGTATTCACATCATCGACCTGTATAAGACTCAGGCGAAATTAGACCATGCTTCTGAAGCATTAGCAAAAATTGCTGCTAGTGGTCGTAAAATCCTTTATGTAGCTACTAAGAAACAGGCAAAAGAGATCATCGAGCGCAATGCAGGTGATGTAAACATGCCTTATATCACCGAGCGTTGGCCAGGTGGTATGCTTACCAACTTCGTTACCATTCGTAAAGCGATCAAAAAGATGCAGAACATCGATCGCATGAAGGAAGATGGTAGCTTTAATACGCTATCTAAGCGTGAGCGTCTTCAAGTAGACCGTCAACGTGATAAACTGGATCGTCAATTAGGTTCCATCGCAGACATGACCCGACTTCCAGGTGCATTATTCATCGTCGACATCCACAAGGAGCACATTGCCGTTAAGGAAGCTCAAAAATTAGGTATTCCAACTTTTGCAATCGTTGATACCAATAGCGATCCTCAAGAAGTCGACTTCGCTATCCCAGGTAACGATGATGCGACTAAGTCAATTGACTTCCTAGTTTCTAAAGTAACTGACGCTATCCGCGGTGGTTTAGCTGAGCGCAATGCTGAAAAATCTAAAGCTAAAGACGCTAAGATTAAGAAGGCAGCCGCTAAAGCTGGAGAGACTACTGAGGAAGAAGCTACTACTGAAGAAGCTTAATTTCATCAAAGAATAACGCAGTATTAAGATACAGGAAGGGGTGAAAAGTGATTTTTATCCCTTCTTTATTTTCAAGAATAAAAACACACAAAGACAATGGCTAAGATCACCGCAGCTGAGGTAAATAAACTCAGAAAACAAACTGGAGCCGGTATGATGGATTGCAAAAATGCCCTAGTTGAGGCAGAAGGCGATTTTGAAAAGGCTGTAGATATCCTTCGTAAAAAAGGTCAGAAAGTTGCTGCAAAGCGCGCCGACCGCGAAGCAACTGAAGGTTGTGTATTGGCAGCGAGCTCTGCTGACAACTCTTTCGGTGCTGTAATGAGCTTAAATTGTGAAACTGATTTCGTTGCTAAAAACGATAGTTTCGTAGAATTAACCAATGCTATCCTTAGCACGGCTATCGAGAATAAGGTTGCCGATAAGGATGCCCTTTTAGCCATGAGCTTAGGCGAGATGACTGTTGCCGACAAGCTTACTGAGCAAACTGGTGTTATTGGTGAGAAATTAGAAATCGGTTCTTACGAGGTAATTGAAGCGGCTTATGTAGCTAGTTATATCCACGCAGGTAACAAATTAGCTACTATCGTTGGTCTTACTGCTGAAGCAGAAGAAGCGGGTAAAAACGTAGCTATGCAAGCTGCTGCAATGAACCCAGTGGCTCTTGACCGCGACAGCGTAGAGCAAGAAATTATCGACCGCGAATTAGAGGTAGGTAAAGAATTAGCCCGTCAAGAAGGTAAGCCAGAAGCAATGTTAGACAAGATTGCCGAAGGTCGCTTAAACAAGTTCTTCAAGGAGAACACCTTAGTTGACCAAGCTTATATCCGTGATAACAAGTTGAGCATTGCTAAGTACTTACAGTCTGTGAACAAAGACCTTGCAGTAACGGCTTTCCGTCGCGTAGGCTTAGGCGTTTAATAGCGTCCGTACTTATTTATAGAAGAGCTAATGTTTCGGCATTAGCTCTTTTTTTTATGCCCAATTTAGGGTCATCCTTGTATCTTTGCTTAAACCAAGCGCAGCACATGAAATACAAACGCATTCTTCTTAAGTTAAGTGGCGAGTCTTTAATGGGTGATCAAGCCTATGGCATCAATGGTGACCGTTTAAAGGAATACGCGACAGAAATTAAAACGGTGGTAGAAATGGGCGTGGAAGTAGCCATTGTAATTGGTGGCGGAAACATCTTCCGCGGTTTAAAAGGTGCCAGCGAAGGTATGGACCGCACCCAGGCAGACCATATGGGAATGCTTGCGACCGTAATTAATGGCTTGGCTCTTCAAAGCGCGCTTGAGGCTGAAGGGGTAAAAACCCGCTTGCAATCGGCAATTGAAATGGATAAGGTGGCCGAGCCATTTATTCGTCGCAGAGCTACTCGCCACCTCGAAAAAGGTCGTGTGGTTATCTTTGGGGGAGGTACCGGAAACCCTTATTTTACTACTGATACGGCGGCAACTTTACGCGCCATAGAGGTAGATGCCGATGTGATTTTAAAAGGTACCCGTGTTGACGGTATCTACACGGCTGACCCCGAAAAAGACGCAAATGCGCAGAAATATGAGTCAATTTCTTTTAAGGAAGTATACGAGAAGGGCTTAAATGTAATGGACATGACCGCCTTTACCCTGTCCAAAGAAAACGACCTACCCATCATTGTATTTGACATGAATAAACCAGGTAACTTACAGGCCTTGCTCCAAGGCGAGAAAGTAGGTACCTTGGTAGCCAATTAATTTAGATCCTCAAATGGAAGATATCGATTTGATTATCAACGAGGCCGCGGATAGCATGACCAAAGCTATCAAACACCTCGAGAAAGAGTTGTTGAAGATTAGGGCTGGGCGTGCAAACCCAGCGAACCTCGAAGGGGTGATGGTTGAATATTATGGTTCAATGACGCCTATTTCTCAAGTAGCTAATATCGCCACTCCCGATGCGCGAACCTTATCGGTTCAGCCATGGGAAAAAGCCATGATTCCAGAATTAGAAAAGGCGATTCTAAACGCCAATCTTGGTCTGAATCCCCAGAACAATGGCGAGATGATTATTATTAATATTCCGCCCTTAACCGAGGAACGTCGTCGTGAATTGGTAAAGCGTGCTAAAGCTGAAGGAGAAGACGCAAAAATCTCTATCCGCAATTCCCGTAAGGATGCCAATGACATGCTAAAGGATTTAGACGGAATTAGCGAGGACTTAGTAAAAGATGCCGAAGACCGCGTGCAAAGCGTTACGAATAAAAATGTTGCGCGAGTAGATGAAATTATCAGTCATAAAGAGGCTGATATCATGAAGGTCTAAGCCGCAGTAAAAGAAAAGAATATTGAAGGAGTCCAGAGGGCTCCTTTTTTTATGCCTTTCCGGCGATGCAGATTACGAATTCGCCTTTCGGCTGATGCTCTTCAGCGTAAGCTTGCAGTTCCTCGAGGCTACCGCGGCGGGTTTCCTCGAATTTCTTGGAAATTTCTCGACTGTAAGAAGCTTGCCTTTCCGGGCCTAAATAGGCGGCTAAATCTTTAAAGGTGCGCGCCAATCGATGCGGAGATTCATAAACAATAATGGTGCGTTCTTCTTCAGCCAACTTCTTCAGCTTAGTTTGACGGCCCTTCTTCACCGGTAAAAAGCCTTCAAAAACGAAATTATGTGCCGCAAGGCCGCTGTTAACTAAGGCCGGTACAAATGCGGTTGCCCCGGGAAAAGTTTGTACCTCAATACCATTGTCAATCGCCGCTCGCACCATTAAATAGCCGGGGTCTGATATGGCCGGTGTGCCTGCATCGCTAATCAATGCGATATCCTGCCCCGCCTTTAAGGCTTCCACAAACTGCCCCACCACCTTATGCTCATTGTGCATATGGAAGGGACGCAGATTGGCATCTATTTCGAAGTGCTTTAAAAGTTTACCGCTGGTACGGGTGTCCTCAGCTAAAACCAAGTCCACTTCCTTTAAAGTTCGAATGGCGCGAAAACTCATGTCTTCCAAATTGCCAATAGGCGTGGCTACTATGTATAATTTACCTGCCATTTAATATTTCTCGGGATCCAAATGATCGGCCGGATTCCAAAAGTACGTTTCAAAATTTTGAACCTGGTCATTCGCCACTGGAACTCCTTCATTTTCTAAAAGTTCTTGCATGAGCGTCGAGCCACCAAAATAATGCTTACCGCTTAGCATTCCCAATCTGTTTACCACTCGGTGGGCGGGAACACCTTCTTTGCCAATGCTGGCATTCATGGCATAGCCGACCATTCGAGCACTTCGTGCTGCGCCAAGGAATTTGGCAATCGCCCCATAGGAGCTTACTCGGCCGGCGGGAATTTGACGGCAGACTTCATGCACTCTGTCGAAGAAATCACTCAAGGCGGAAGCGTAAATAGGTTATGCTTTTTCCTTTGCCTCTAAATAGCATTTCGTAATGCGTCTGTACCTCATGCAGTATGGGCTCCTGACCTTGCTTCAATTGCTTATCGATGTCGTAGAAGCACTTCTCGATAGGGTAGTTTAGGGCTTGAAGAATGCCGATGGTGTAGCCGTGTAAAAACTCGCTATCCGTTTTTAAATGCATTAGCCCGGCGGGCTGTAAAATCTCTTTGTAGCGATTTAAAAAATCGGGATGCGTAAGCCGGTGCTTTATCCGTTCATGTTTTATTTGTGGGTCGGGAAAGGTGATCCATATTTCTGAAATTTCGCCCGGCGCAAAGCACTTATCGATCAATTCAATTTGGGCACGCAAGAAGGCCACATTATTCAGTTCATTATCGCGTGCTTCGGTGGCACCATACCAAATGCGTGCCCCTTTAATATCTACGCCAATGTAATTCACCTCCGGATTGCGGCGAGCCATGGCTACCGTGTACTCACCTTTGCCGCATCCTAATTCCAAAACAATCGGATTAGAGTTGCCGAACATTTCCTGAGCCCATTTACCTGCTAAAGCTAAGCCTGCTAAGGCCTCGTCGCGACTGGGTTCCACCACGTGGCGCATTTCTGCATTTTCCTTAAACCGAATTAGTTTTTTTCTTGCCATGGGGCAAAATTAATTCATTGCATTTCAGAACTTGCGACTATGGCAAAAAGAATCCTTTTTGGGGTGTTGAATTGGGGGCTCGGGCATGCGAGTCGCAGCGGTTTACTAATCCGTAGACTGGTATCCGAAGGATTTGAACCCGTATTAGCTTCCGACGGACTAGCCTTGGAGTACTTGAGAAGAGAGTTTCCTAACTTAGAAAGTCGCGAATTACCACCCTATGAAGTGCGGTATAGTAAGGGTAGCAACCAATGGCCTAAATTATTGGCTGCCCTTCCTAGTTTGGCTAAGGCAGCGGCAAAGGAAAAAGCATTAGTAGAATATTGGTTCGAGGCCGATGGTTTTGAGGGGGTTATTTCCGATAACCGCTTAGGTTTCTATCACAAGGCGCGTCCATCAGTTTACATTAGTCACCAGTTAGCCCCGCAAGCAGGAATTTTTACAGCCGTCGCCAAAAGACTTCACGCTTCTTATTACACCAATTTTAATGAAATTTGGGTACCCGATACGCCACTATCTACCCTTAGCGGTAAGCTAAGTAAAGCAAAGGTCGGAGGACTTCGCTACATCGGTCCCTTATCGGCCTTAAAGCCTAAGGAAGGTAAGCAGAATAAGATCTTGGTAGTGCTAAGTGGACCAGAGCCGCAGCGAAGTATTTTGGAAGCAGATATTTTAAATCAGGCGGAAGCATTAAAGGAGGACTTGGTGGTAGTACGTGGCACTAATTTAGCCTGTGATTCACGCTATCAGAAGAGCTATAAAATTTATGATTTCCTCGGAGCAGAGGATTTATCAAAATTGATAAATGAGGCCAAATTGGTGATATCGCGCAGCGGCTACAGCTCCATAATGGACTATTATCATTTAGGTAAGCGGGCGCTTTTAGTTCCTACTCCGGGCCAAAGTGAACAGGAGTACTTAGCGAAGTCCCTTATGAAAAAGGGGTATTTCCATGCCGTTGCGCAGAAAGACTTGGATTTGGAAAGGGATATTGAAAAAAGCCTTGCCTATCCCGAACTTGAAGCTCAGCCAATAGTACTAGCCGACGATTTGTTTAGGCTTTTTTAAGGGTGAAGGAAAAGGTAGAGCCCTGGTCTTCACTACTACGCACATTAATAGTTTGCTTATGCGCCTCGATGATGTGCTTTACAATGGATAGTCCCAAACCAGTGCCCCCTGCATCTCTGCTGCGGCTTTTGTCTACCCGGTAAAAGCGTTCAAAAACTCGTGGGAGATCGGCTTGCGGAATACCCACGCCATCGTCGCTAATTTCAATGAGGATATGTGCATCCATGTCAAAAAAACGCACTTCGACCATGCCTTTTTCGCGTCCGTATTTTACCGCATTACCAATGAGGTTAATAAGAACCTGCTCAATCTTTGAGCGATCGGCACTTACCCAAACTGGTCGGTCATTTTCCTTACGGGTTTTAAACTCTATTTTTTTCTTTTTGCCATTGTCTTCGAGCAATTCGTAAACGTCTTCCACCAGTTCAACGATATCGAAACGGCCATAATTCACTTGCACGCGATCCGATTCTAGGGCGGAAATAACCTCGAGATCTTCGATGATATTAATCATCCGGTCTACCGACTTATTAGCCCTTTTTAAATAGCGGCGGTTTATCTCCTTGTCGTCTATTGCTCCGTCTAACAGGGTGAGCAGGTAGCCTTGAATATTGAAAATGGGCGTTTTTAATTCATGAGAAATATTGCCGATAAATTCCCGACGAAAGTTTTCACGCTCCCTTAATTCAGCAATTTCATTACGGTTTTGGGTGGCCCATTCCGAAACTTCCTTGGTAACAAGATCGAGATCGGTTGAACGTGCTAATTCATCCTCATCGCGTTCATTACCAATTTTAAGTTCATGAATGTTCTTGTAGATGATCTTAACCTTGCTGTATACGAATTGCTCAACCCCAATGCGAATCAAGAAATAGGAGACAAGCGCTATAAAGGTGCTAATAGACAGGGGTAAATAATCGGGTACCCCTTCCTTTACCAGTACTGCCTTAAAGGCACTAAGGGCAGCAAAGGATATTCCTCCGATTAATATCGAGAGAACAAAGGCTAATGTTCCGGGGCGGTCAAATCGCATTATGCTTCAAATTTGTAGCCTACGCCTTTTACGGTTTTAATGTATTTATCGCCGATTTTTTCGCGCAGTTTACGGATGTGTACATCAATGGTTCGGCCACCGACAACCACCTCGTTGCCCCAGATTTTATCTAGTATTTCATCGCGGTGAAATACCTTGCCGGGACGAGAAATTAGCAGACTCAATAATTCAAACTCCTTACGGGGTAGGTCTAGCTTTTTTCCCTTATAACTCACCTGGTATTTATCTAGGTCGATACTCAGGTTACCAAATTCTTGGATGCTATCACTGGCTTTGCTATTCTGACCATAACGGCGTAATAAGGCTTTGATGCGACTAATCAAAACCTTAGGCTTTATAGGTTTTGTGATATAATCATCGGCTCCAGCGTCGAAGCCGGCCACCTGCGAATAATCTTCGCCTCTGGCGGTTAAAAAGGCCACTAGGGTGTCTTCAAGTTCGCTGGTATTACGTATTTGATCACAGGTCTCAATGCCGTCCATTCCCGGCATCATTACATCTAATAATATAAGGTGTGGTTTTTCCTTTTTCGCTTTTTTAAGACCCTCCTCGCCATTGGGGGCGGTGGAAACGTTAAAACCTTCTTTTTTGAGATTATAGCTTACAAACTCCAATATATCGGGTTCGTCGTCTACTAGTAATAATCGATAATCGCTGTTGTTCATATTGCGCTGATTGGCTTGATGGGTCAAAAATAGCTATTAAGCCTATGGTCTTAACCCACTTAACAATTCGTTAAATTAAAATAATCAAGGAGATAACACAATTATCATTCTTAAGTAATTCATTTGCAGGGATTAGCGAATGTTAAGACTTAACATTCGGTTTTTTTTAAAGCCCTCTGGTTTCTTCAAACTGGCTTAACACCGACTTAACAAAACCCCCTTTCCTTTGCCGGCAACAAATAACATTTATTTCTCCGATGAAAAAATTTAGAATTTTAACCATGGCTGCCATTGCCGCTTTCGCTCTTACTTCTTGTGGGGACGACAATGATGGTGATACTACCCAGCCTGAAGACACTGTACTTTCTGGTTCTTTAACTTCAGATCGTACCCTTACAAAAGACAACATTTACACTTTAAGCGGTCGTTATATCGTTGAAGGTGGAGCAACTTTAACCATCGAAGCCGGTACTATTATTAAGGCCGAGCAAGGAACAGGAGCTTCTGCTTCTGCACTAATTGTAAGTCGTGATGGTATGATTAATGCTCAGGGTACTGCTACCGAGCCAATTATCTTTACCTCAGTTGCCGATCAAATTACTCAGGGTCAAATTGTATCTCCTAACTTAACTCCTTCTACTAACGGTCTTTGGGGTGGTGTTATCATCTTAGGAGAAGCGCCTATTTCTGCCCAGAACGCTAATGGTGACGATGTAGTTGAATTACAGATTGAAGGTATTCCTACTACTGTAAATGCGCTATACGGTGGTACCAATGGTGGCGATAATAGCGGTACATTCTCTTATGTATCTATTCGTCATGGTGGTGCTAACATTGGTGATGGAAACGAAATCAATGGCCTTACTATGGGTGGCGTTGGTTCAGGTACCACAGTTAACAACATCGAAATCGTAGCGAACCAGGATGATGGTATCGAGTGGTTCGGTGGTAATGTAAGCGTAAATAAGGTAGTAATCTGGAATGCAGGTGACGACGCTTTGGATACCGACCAAGACTGGATTGGAACTTGTTCTGATTTCATCATCGTTACTCCTGACGGATCAGCCTTCGAATTAGACGGTCCTGAAGGAAGCACCAACCGTGGTACGCATCAGTTTGATAACGGTGTAGTATACGCTGGCTCAGCTATCTCCGATCTAGTAGATTGGGATGATAACACAAATGCTGGTCTTACTAATATATACTTCTATGGAATTGACGCTTCTTATACCGATGGTATTTCTTCATTCGGTGGTGACGGAGCAGCAACTACTTCTGCTTGGGAATATACTCTACCTGCTGGTTTATCAGTAGATTCAGTATTCCAAGGTGTGCCAGCTAGCATCCTTACCGAAGTAGCTGAAAATGCAAATACTGTTGGTCCAGATGCAAGTGCCTTAGGGTGGACTTGGGCTGGAGCCTCTAACTCTTTATCTGCTATCGGATTGTAATCTTACTAACATAGATTATCCCAAAGCTTGCCTCCCTCGGGGGCAAGCTTTTGTACATTTTAAATTTCATTTTTTTAGCGCTTTATCATGAATTTCCTCAAACAAACAGTATCTGCTCTCTTGCTAGTCCTACCAGGACTTTTGTTGGCTCAAAAAGGTACAATCCGTGGTCAGGTGATCGACGGTGAGAACGGTGAGCCACTCTTCAGCGCCAACGCGGTGATTAAAGGGACGACCAATGGTACCACTACCGACTTTGACGGTAATTTCGAGCTTCGCGCGGAACCTGGAACCTATACACTGGAACTTAGCTTCATTGGGATGAGCAACCTGCTTATTACCGATGTGGTAGTTAAATCGGGAGAAGTAACTGTTATTGATCCAGTGAAATTGGAACCAGCGAGTAGTCAGCTTGCAGAGGTGGTAATTACTTCCGAAGCAGTGCGCAACTCAGAAGCGGCCTTGGTAACTGTTAAGCGTAAGTCTACCAACCTAATGGACGGTGTGTCTGCGGCAAAACTTCGTAAAACGGGTGATTCCGATGCGGGTGATGCAGCCAAACGTGTAACCGGAGTTTCGGTAGAAGGTGGAAAATATGTTTATGTACGCGGACTCGGAGACCGCTACACTAAGACCATGCTGAATGGAGTAGATATTCCTGGCCTTGACCCGGATAAAAACTCCATGCAAATCGACATCTTTCCTACCAATTTGATTTCGAACCTATCGGTGTTAAAAAGTGGATTGGCAGAGTTGCCAGCCGACTTTACCGGAGGTGTGGTTAACATCGAGACGAAGGAATTTCCTACCAAGAAAATGTTGGATGTATCTATTGGTACTTCTTACAATCCAAGCATGCACTTTAATAGCAATTACCTAAGCTATGAAGGTGGTGCAACCGATTTCCTAGGCTTTGATGACGGTACCCGTGCCATGCCCAATGGCGATGGAACTGGGCCCATTCCCTTCTTTAATTCCAATAGCGAAGTAGAAGAGTTTAACAACAAGTTTAATCGGACTCTAGGTGCTACCAACTCTACCAGCTTGATGGATTACAATTTGGGGCTTTCCATGGGAGATCAATACGTATTGGAAAATGGTAACAAATTGGGTTACATTTTCTCCGCTACTTACGATAACTCAAGAAGACTATACGAAGGCATTGAGTATGGCGAATGGCAGCGTTCTCGTTTTACCGATGAATACGAAATGGTAGAAGCTACTACTCAGACTGGTGTGCTTGCTGAAAACAGTGTTTTATTAGGAGCGCTTGGTGGTATTACCTACAAGACCCTGGCATCTAAATACAAGTTTACGGCGATGCACTTGCAGAATGCTATTTCAAAATCGGCGCAATTGGAAGTAACGGCCTTAGATGGTGCGGCCCAAGTATCCGATTACAATGCATTTTCGCATAACCTCGAGTTTAACCAACGTGGGGTTACCAATTTACTCTTTGCCGGTGAGCATTACATCGATGGTGGCGACTGGGAATTAGAGTGGAAAATTTCTCCGACCTTATCAACTATTCAGGATCCGGATATTCGCCGTACTCCTTTCTCAATAGACCGTGGAGATTCTACTTTTGACCCAGGTGAAGGTGGTCTGCCTAGCCGAATCTGGCGTTTCCTAAATGAGGTAAACCAAGTTTCTAAAGTAGACGTTCGTCGTCCACATGAGCTATTTAATGCGGATGCAAAATTGAAATTTGGTGTAAGCCATGTATTTAAATACCGTGATTACAGCATTTACCGCTTTAACTTGCAAAATTATGGAGCTTCTACCACTTATTCGGGAGATCCAAATGCAGTATTAACGTATGATGCTTTTTACCCCAATGGTGGCTTAGCCTATACACCAGAATTGAATGTTGGAAAGGCAAACCCTAATGAGTATCAATCCAATATCAACAACTTTGGGGCATACATCTCCGAAGAGTTTGAACCAATTAAAGGTCTTAAAACAGTAGTAGGATTAAGAGCCGAGTTGTTCTTACAACGTCATACCGGTCGTGATCAAGTGGCAGCATTGAATCCGAATGACCCTAGTGGTAGAACTTTAGACAATGAGTTGGTTCTGGATGGGTTTAACCTTTTCCCCTCGGCTAACTTAATTTATGCCTTAAACGAGGATATGAACTTGCGTGGTTCTTTCTTCCGCTCTATTGCTCGTCCTTCTTTTAAGGAATTATCATTTGCCCAGATTTTAGACCCTATTTCTAACCGTACCTTTAATGGTGGCTTATTCCAATACGCCAATTGGGATGGTAATTTAGAAGCTACCCTTATCAATAACTTCGATTTACGTTGGGAGTATTTTATCGGTGGCCCTGATATCGTTTCGGTGTCTGCTTTCTACAAAGCTTTTGATAATCCGATCGAATTAGTGCGTATTCCTTCAGCTTTACGGGACTTCCAACCACGAAATGTTGGTAATGGTACCTTGTACGGAGTAGAATTTGAGTTGCGTAAAAACCTAGGATTCTTGAAAGAAAGCTGGAGCAATTTTGCCTTCTCAGGTAACTTCACCTATACCTATTCACAAATTGATATGACTGACGCTGAGTTTGACGCACGTAAATTTTCAGAACGTGATGGTCAGACGATCGAGCGTACTCGCGCTATGGCCGGGCAAGCGCCTTACATCGTAAACGCAGGAATCAGTTATGATAATTCGGATAAAGGAATTAGCTCGGGTATCTTCTACAACGTGAAGGGACGCACTTTAGAGATTGTAGGTGGAAACTTAGCACCAGATATTTATTCGGAGCCATTCCATAGCTTAAACTTCACCTTAAATAAATCCTTTGGTGAGGAGGGTAAATCTGCCATCAACATTAAGGTATCCAATATTTTAAATGATGTGCGCGAGAGCTTATACCAAGCCTATGAGGCAACTCCGCAGGTGTTTAATCGCTTAAATCCAGGGACTGCGGTTTCAATAGGATATACTTATAGTTTTTATTAATTGATTCCTAGAAGTTTCTGTAAATTCGAGACTTAATTTTAAGACAATATAGAATTAAAGAAAGCTCAATCTCTTTGGGCTTTCTTTGTCCTTAATCTAATCCCTGTACAATGAAGCGAAGAATATCGATCTTTTTAGCAACTCTAAGTGCCTTGATGATAAGCTATCAAGGTTTTACCAATTCTGGCGGTGCTCCGCAAGGAAGAACTGGTTCGCCAGCCTCTAACGGCAATACCTGTGCAACCGGTTGTCATAGTGGCGGAACAGCGGCTAGTCAGTCTATTTCCATAAGTAGCACTATCCCTGCCTCTGGTTACCAAGCGAATACCAATTATACCATTACGGTTACGGCTAACAACGGTACTACCAGCTCTTCGACCATCGGCTTCCAAGCCTCTGTGGAAGATGCTGCAGGACACGTTGGTTCGATTTCTTTCCCTGGACCTGGAGCGCAAGTTTCCGGATCTTATGTAACTCACACCATTAGTGGAACTAGCGCTAGTGGTGGTTCACGCAGCTGGACTTTCAATTGGAATCCTGGTGCCAATCCTCCAGCAAGTGCTACAGTTTACGTTGCTGCTAATTTTGCCAATGGAACTGGTGGTACTGCAGGTGACTATATTCTTACGCAGTCGCAAGCCTTTAATCAGGCGGTAAGTGTACCGAGCTACACCATTTCACAAATCAATAGTCTTGACGCCACTTTTTCACCCGACTCGCTGGGCGTGAACTGCGCTTTAACTGGTGTGGTGTTTACCGATGACTTTGATGGTAATGCCGGCTACAGTTTTTACATGTATGATAATACTGGCGAAATCAATGTATTCGATTTTGTAGATGAGCCTAATGGTTATCAAGCAACCCGCGGTGACTCAATCCGCGTATATGGCGATATCGCTTTCTTCAATGGTCTTTTAGAAATTCAGGTAGATTCAATTCAAACCTTGGCCACCGGCCTTGCACTTCGTGCTCCTAGAGTGGTGACCACCTTGGATGAAACAACCGAAAGTGATTATATCCGCCTAAATGGCTTTAGCGTGGTTACGCCCTCACAATGGCCATCGGCAGGAAGCAGTGCTAATGTGGATATTAGCAATGGATCGACTACCCTTACCATGCGTATTGATAGCGATACCGATATCGACGGCAGTCCAGTACCTACTGGTACCTTTGATGTTATTGGTGCCGGAGCGCAATTCGATAACTCTTCGCCCTACGATGCTGGTTATCAAATCTTCCCTCGCGACATTAACGATATTCTACCTGCAGCAACCGTAATCAACGGAGTGCCTTTGTATACTATTTCTCAGATCAATAGTCTCGATGCTACCTTCTCACCCGATTCATTGGGCGTTAATTGCGCCATTGATGGGGTAGTTTTCACCGATGATTTCGATGGAAATAATGGCTACAGCTTCTACATCTATGATAATACCGGCGAGATTAATGTATTCGACTTTGTAGATGAGCCCGGTGGCTATCAGGCGAACCGAGGTGATTCAATTCGGGTATTTGGTGATGTGGCCTTCTTTAACGGTCTGCTTGAAATCCAAGTTGATTCTATTCAGACTTTAGGTACCGGCATTAGCCTTCGTGCCCCTCGTGTAGTATCCATGCTAGACGAAAGCACCGAGAGTGATTACATTCGTTTAAATGGCTTCACTTTGGTAAACGCTGGGCAGTGGCCTGCAAGCGGAAGTAGCTCTAATGTGGATATTACCAATGGTGTAGATACGCTAACTATGCGTATCGATAGTGATACCGATATTGATGGTACTGCTGCTCCTACTGGTTATTTCGATGTAATCGGAGCGGGATCCCAGTTCGATAACTCTTCACCTTATGATGAAGGCTATCAAATCTTCCCACGCGATACCAATGATATTATTCCTGGAGCGGCCCCTGCTACTCCTTGTACCCAGCCATTCTTCTCGGAGTACATCGAAGGAAGCTCGAATAATAAAGGCTTTGAAATCTATAACCCTACTCAGGCTAACCTCGACTTAGGTCCTTATAAAGTTTACTTGAGTGGTAATGGTGGTAGTTTCACCAATGAGTTTGACTTATCCGGTACTATAGCTTCGGGCGACGTTTACGTGATCACTACCGATCAGGCTGACCCAACCATGCTAGCGATTGCCGACACTTCTTTATCCTTCCCTAGTGTAGCTCACTTCAATGGCGACGATGCCTTGTTCTTGGTGGATACCGTAATTGGAGATACCTTAGATATTATTGGGATAATTGGCGTAGACCCAGGTTCTTCTTGGACTGTAGGTGCCGGATCTACCGAAAACCATACGCTAGTTCGTAATGCTAGTATTACTAATGGTCAAACTGACTGGACCATAGGTGCTACCGAATGGACGGTTAACCCAAGTAATACCTTTAGCTTCTTTGGTGCGCATACCAGTACTTGTGTAAATACCAGTCCCACTACTCCAACAGTGGCTTTCCGTCCAGGAAACTACTCAGTGCTAGAGAACTTTGGTACCGGTGCGATTACGCTTGACATTACACCAACCAGTACCACTACCGATACGGTTTATATGGCCTTTAATCCAGGTCCAGGTTTAACTCCAGCCGATGGTACTATTAGCCCTGCTTTTGATCCGAACACCGGATTGTTAAGTTTGGTAGTGCCTGCTGGCTCAGATTCTATTAATCTAACTACGACCATTATCGATGATGCCTTAGTAGAGGGATTAGAATATGGTGATATGCTTATCCTTGGAACTAGTGCTGGCTTAAGCGTGGGTAGTTTAGATTCCATTCGCTTTGAAATTATTGATAATGATATCCCTACTTACACTATTGCTCAGGTAAAAGGAGTAGATGCTAATGTATCTCCCGATTCACTAGGAGTACAATGTAAACTGGTAGGTACGGTATTTAGCGATGACTTCGACGGTAATGGCGGTTATAGCTTCTACATGTACGATAACACCGGCGGAATCAACATCTTTAATTTCGTGGACGAACCAGGAGGTTATCAAGTAAACCGTGGCGATTCTATTCGCGCCATTGGTCATATCGAATTCTACAATGGTCTTATCGAATTGCAAGTAGATTCCATTAAGCTATTGGCGAGCGGCCTAAGCTTAAAGCAGCCTACTCAGGTTTATGATTTAGGTGAGCATACCGAAAGTGAGTACATCCGCTTAAATGGTTATTACCTAGTAGATCCTAGCTCATGGCCAATTTTTGCTGGTTCTAGTGTGAATATGGAAATCACTAATGGTCAGGATACGCTAGTAATGCGTATCGATAGCGATACCGATATCGATGGTACTCCGGCTCCAACAGGATACTTTGATGTAATTGGTGCGGGTGGTCAGTTCGACAACAGCGCGCCTTACGACGAGGGTTACCAAATCTTCCCTCGCGACACTAATGATATCATCCCCGTAAGCTTGCCACAAGTTTACATTAGTGAGGTAATGCCTAGTTCGAACCTTAGCGCACCGATTAATGGTGATTGGTTTGAAGTTCGCAACATGGGAACTTCTGCGATTGATCTAAACAATTTCGCTTGGGCGGATGATAGTCGCAACTCTAACTTCCACACCGTTGGAACTTCTGTGCAAATTCCTGCCGGTGGTAGCGCTTTATTTGTTGACGTAGCTAGCGCTGATGTGAATGCTTGGGAAACCGAGTGGAAGCAAAATGGTCAAGGTTTAATCATTCTTAACACGGCCGATGAATTTGATAATGGATTTAGCGATATAGACGCTAGTGGTGATGAGGTAAACCTTTACGATGACGGAGGTCGATTAGTTTCTTCGGTAAGTTTTGCAGCTTCAGATGTAATGGCTGGCTTTAGCTTAGAATACGATAATAGTGGTGCCCTTCAAGGTGCAGCGGTAGACGGAGTAAATGGTGCATATACCTCTCAGAATGGAGATGTTGGCTCACCAGGAGATCAATCTGCTATTGGTCTAGAGGATATTCTTAGTCAGAACTTAAGTTTATTCCCGAACCCAAGCAATGGTATCTTTACCATTATGGCTAGCAATAATGCCGAGAAGGTGGTAGAAATCTACAACCTTAACGGAGCTCTGGTGCAGCAGATTGTTTCTACCGATGTAGACATTCGCATTGACTTAGGAGAAATTCCTGCCGGTGTTTACCTAGTAAAAGTACGTGCCGACAAACAAACAGTTAGTCGCAAGCTGATTGTACAGTAAGTAAATTTTAAATAGTATACTAATGGGGACTTCTGCTTGGCAGGAGTCCCTTTTCTGATAAAAGTGTCTGGTTTAATATTCGACATATTATCCTTAATTGGTGCCTTGGGTCTCTTCATCTACGGAATGAAAGTGATGAGCGAGTCCATTCAGAAGTTTGCTGGTGCTCGTTTACGCAAGACTATGCGGGCCATGACCGCCAATCGTAGCTTGGGGGTTTTCACGGGCTTTACCCTTACCGGAATTTTACAATCTTCATCGGCCACCACGGTGATGATCATCAGCTTTGTGAATGCCGGTCTTATCAGTTTGGAGCAATCGGTAGGAGTAATTATGGGGGCCAATTTAGGAACCACCGTTACCGCCTGGCTAGTAGCTCTGTTGGGGATGGGAAAATTTTCCATATCCGCTTTAAGCTTACCCATTTTAGCGATTGCATTTCCAATGATCTTCCTTTCTAAGGAAAGACTCCGTTTGTACGGAGAGGCCATCTTTGGTTTTGCGATTTTATTTATAGGTTTATCCTTTATGCGGGATGCCTTGCCTTCATGGCAAGACAATCAGATAATTCTCGATTTTTTACAGCAATTCGATTATCGTCATAGCAACTACCTGCATAACCTAGGCATTAGCTTTTTATTTGTACTGTTCGGAATGGTGGCCACCTTCCTCTTGCAGTCTTCTTCTGCGGCAATGGCCTTAACCATTGTCTTTACCGCTGATGGCTTAATAAGTTTCCCTTTAGCGGCTGCAATAATTCTCGGCGAGAATATTGGTACCACCTTTACTGCTAATATTGCCGCTGTAGTGGGTAATGTCTATGCCAAGCGAAGTGCGAGAACGCATTTATTATTTAATGTAGTAGGGGTATTATGGGCCCTCTTGCTCTTTCCGTTTTTCCTAGATTTTATTGCCTTCCTAAGTAAATTACTCTTTAATGGGAACCCCTTTGAGGATACCGCAAGTATTCCACTGGCTTTAAGTTTATTTCATACCCTTTTTAACTTATTTAACCTCATTCTTTTCTTTAACCTCGTTGGGCTCTTGGTTAAACTGGCAACTTGGATGGTCCCTAGTCGTGGTAGTGAGGATGAGTTGTTTGGTCTCGATTACATCGGCTCCAGCCTTATGGCCACTCCCGAGCTTTCAATTATGGAGGCGCGCAAGGAGTTGGTAAAGTTTGCCGACCTAATACGGAAAGCTTATAAATACATTCCATTATTAATCACCGAAATGGACGAGCGTAAGCTAAAATCTTACGTGAATAAGCTTCAGAAATACGAGGATATTTCGGATCGTATGGAGGTGGAGATTTCCAATTACCTGTCTAAGCTTAGTCAGAGTGAACTTAGCCTCGAAGGCACCAGCAAGGTGCGAGGGATGTTACATGTAGCGAACTACCTCGAGCGTATCGGCGACATTTATTTAGAGGTAAGCCGTAACCTAACCCATCGCAAGGAGCAAAAAGCCTATTTCACTCCTGATATGCGTAATCAGGTGATGCAATTATCGGAATTGGTTTCGCGGTGCTTGGATTTAATGGTGAAGAATGTGGATCTAAGTTCGGGTGTTCAAGACTTAGAGGAAACAAAGCGAGTGGAGCGTGAAGTGACGGAACTTTTCACCAAACTAAAAAGTGATTACATCCATAAAGTAGAAAAGGGTAAATACCGTATTCAGAGTGGTATGTATTACGCCGATTTACTCGCGGAGATGGAGCGTATTGCCGACCATGCCACCAATGTGAGTACTACTTTTTTGAAAAGTCAGTTAAGCGATTAATTAATCGCGATAGCCTCGCCAATAATTCGCTTGCTCTGGTGACCGGCTCGGTCAACCAACATTAATTCAAAACGAATAGAGTCGGTATTGTTTACCGGATAGTTAGCATAATCAAAAGGAGTGGTGATGTCGCCTTCCAAGGTTTTGTTTTGTCCTTCGGGGGTCAGATTTGGCAGAATATTATGGAAGGGTAAGCAAGAGTCGGTAGGCGGTATTTCACGATACTGGCCAGCAACCCTTTCGAAATAATAAATGAAAAGATCATAGCGCTCTAAGAAGCGACTGTAATTATCGAGGTCGCAAGTATCCGAATTAGAACTTCCTTCTCGACCAATATCTCCATCACCATCGGTAAAGTAAACCGTTAAATCGATTACCCTTCGGTTATCGGCACTATCGCCTAAATAGCGAATGCTGGCTTCCCGCCACTGAAGGTTAGGTTCATCGCCAAACTTTTGATCTTGCTCGCAGGCGAAAAGTCCCAGCAAAATGCCAAAGGAGAGTAGTATTTTAGCTCTTGAGAAACGCATATGTTTACAAACGTACAAGAAGCGGAAAAAATTTCTGCTTATTCCTATATAAAAGAAACGCTGCTCGAGTCTAAAAAGTTGGATTTCGAGGACTTGGCCTTGCAAGTTTTTCAAATCCAGGCCGAGCATAATCCTATTTATGCCCAGTGGTTAAAGCTTTTGGGAAAGTCGCCATCCGCCGTAAGGCAACTAGAGGATATCCCCTTTTTACCGATCGATTTTTTTAAGTCCAAGCGCCTTTCCATTTTTAAAGAAGAACCTAATTATTTTTTTCAAAGTTCCGGAACCGGCGGCTATGGTCAGAGTAAACATGCCGTTTACAGCGAAGTCTTGTACGACTCTATAACTGACCAGGGTTTTGAAGCTTTTTATGGTCCGATTAAGGACTTTACTGTTTTGGCTTTGCTGCCCGCTTATTTGGAGCGTAAAGGATCAAGTTTGGTGCGGATGGCGGATCGTTTTATAAAAGCTTCCGCTGATGAAGATTCGGGCTTCTTCCTAAATGACTACGCCGCCTTAGCAGAATTATTGGCCAGGAAAAAACAGGAAGGGAGAAAGGTGCTTTTATTAGGCGTGAGTTTTGCTCTTTGGGATTTAGCCGAAGCCTTTCCACAAGACTTATCGGGTACCCTAATTATGGAAACCGGCGGGATGAAAGGCCGTCGCAAGGAACTATTACGCCAAGACTTACATGCCATTTTAAAAGAGGCTTTTAAGGTAGAGGCCATTCATTCTGAGTATGGAATGACCGAGCTATTTTCCCAAGCCTATAGTAAAGGGGAGGGCTTATTTAAAGCTACCGATACTTTAAGAGTTTTTGTGCGCGAAATGGAAGACCCTTTTAGCTGGGCGAGAGTAGGTAAAAGCGGTGGATTAAACCTCATTGACCTAGCTAATTTGGATAGCTGTGCCTTTATCGAAACTCAAGATTTGGGCCGTAAATTTGAGGATGGTAGTTTCGAAATCTTGGGTCGCTTCGATCGGGCAGAGGTTCGAGGTTGTAATCTTATGATAGGAGGCTAACAAAGGCTATTCACTTTCCTTATCTTCACATAAAATATTTTTCATGCGATCACTTTTGCTTGTTATTTGTCTCACGCTAGGATCTGCCTTAAGTGCACAGATCCTGGAAGAAAATACTCAGCTGCTGAGCGCTGCTCGCGGCGATGCGGCCTTTGAGCTAAACGCCGGGGAGCATATTTATACCTATCAAGGAGAAGATGGCTGGTATAAGGCCCGTAAAATGGTATACCTTAAGGCGGCAGATATCGACGAAAACCGCCTTCGCGCCGGAGCTAAATTATACAATGAAGACGAAGAAGAAATCGGTAAGAGTATTGTGGAATTAAAGCTCTATGAACTTGATACCATTGAAGCCTTTCGTGGCGATAATTCGTACCGGGCCATTATTCAAGGCTATGTTTTTGAAACTAAATTAGAGGACGGCTCCGTGCCTGAAGAACGCTTGGGAGCTATAATGGCAACCAAAAACCGTACTCAGCAACAAGAAATGTTTGCCGAATTATGGGCGAATAATGAGGCCGAAAATGAAGAGGTAGGGGAGTACAATGTTTGGGTGATTTACGAAAACGATAAAACCACCCGCGAGAACAAAGACTTCCGTTTAATTATGGTCTTTCGAGGAAAAGCAACACCTTATGCGGTTATTACTAATGATCATGAAGTCGAGCTTCCTAAGGTAAAGGAAGTTTGGGAAGACGGAGAGTTCAAGATTCAATACCTGTTTAAGGCTTCGGCCTCGCAAAAGGAAAAGATTGAGGAACTTATATATAAGTACTTAGCCTTATAAAAAAAGAAAGCCCCGATAATTCGGGGCTTTTTAATTTTAGCTTAGTCGCACGAGGTAATAGTTCTTTTTTCCTTTTTGGGCCAATATGAACTTAGCACTAATTAGGTCGGTTTTATCAATTTGCTTATCGATGCCAACTTTGGTTTTATTGATGCTGACGCCATTAGCCTGAGTCATTTTTCGGGCTTCACCTTTTGAGGGGAAGATCTGAGTTTTTTCGGCCAGGAAGCTTACGATATCAATTCCATTCTCAAGGTCCGCCGCACTGATTTCAAACTGAGGAACACCTTTAAAAACATCCAAAAGAGTTTCTTCATCTAGTTCTCTCAGGTCTTCTTCGGTGCTTTTTCCGAATAAGATTTGTGAGGCCTTTAAGGCTCGATCTAAGGCAGCACTGCCGTGAACCATAGTGGTAACCTCTTCGCCTAATTTACTTTGGAGCTTGCGCTGATGAGGAGCTTCTTTATGTTCTGCTAACAAGGCCTCGATCTCCTCTTTGCTAAGCATGGTAAAGATCTTAATATAGCGCTCCGCATCATCGTCGGAGGTGTTTAACCAAAATTGGTAGAATTTATAGGGACTGGTGTATTTGGCTGAAAGCCATACGTTTCCTTCTTCGGTTTTACCGAATTTACCACCATCCGCTTTGGTGATAAGCGGACAGGTTAAGGCAAAAGCTTCACCACTCTCCTTACGACGAATCAATTCGGTTCCAGTGGTGATATTACCCCATTGGTCGGATCCTCCCATTTGAAGGCGGCAATTGAACTCACGGTAAAGATGTAGGAAGTCGTAGCCCTGCACTAATTGGTAAGTGAATTCCGTGAAAGACATGCCCTCACCCTCGCCGCTAAGGCGCTTCTTTACCGAATCCTTAGCCATCATGTAATTTACGGTGAGGTGCTTGCCCACATCGCGGATGAAGTCTAAAAAGCTAAAGTCTTTCATCCAATCGTAGTTGTTTACAAGCAGCGCCGCATTGGGAGCCTCGCTGTCGAAGTCCAAGAAAAGGGAAAGTTGGGCTTTAATCGAATCCTGATTATGACGCAGAGCTGCTTCGTCTAAGAGGTTACGCTCTTTGCTTTTTCCCGATGGATCACCAATCATACCGGTAGCTCCGCCTACCAAGGCAATCGGTCGATGCCCGGCGTTTTGGAAGTGCTTAAGCATCATAATACTCACCAGGTGACCAATATGCAAGGAGTCGGCCGTAGGGTCTATTCCTACATAAGCCGAAGTCATTTCTTTGGCTAATTGTTCCTCGGTTCCAGGCATGGAGTTATGTAACATACCCCTCCAGCGTAATTCTTCTACGAAATTGCTCATCATCTTCAATTGTGGCCCACAAAATTAGGGCTTAGAATCCTTTGGCAAAGCATTATTTAGGGGGATTTGATATTTCCTTAGCTTCGCAAAAAGATTTTTTAATGCGGCATACCGTTAGTGGAGCAACTGGCTTAGTAGGGTCACATCTGGTGATGGAGCTTTTAAAGGCTGGTAAAAGCGTGCGCGCTTTGCACCGGGCAAATTCGGACAAGTCATTATTGAAGCGAGTGTTTCAATATTATGGCGAGGATTTAAGTCATTATGAAGCGCAACTCGAGTGGCAGGAAGCCGATTTATTGGATCCTTTTGAAGTTGATTCGGCAGTAGAAGGGTCAGAGGTCTTTTATCACTGTGCCGCTTTAGTGAGTTTTAATCCCAAGGATAAACAAGCGCTAATCATAGATAATGCAAAGATGACCGCCAATGTGGTTAATGCCGCCTTGCATTTTAAGGTGCCGCGTTTTGTGCACGTTAGTTCGGTAGCCGCCCTAGGCCGTAAACCTGAACAGAAGGAGTTTGATGAAGAGAGTCACTGGGTAGAGAGTAAGCAAAACTCCAATTATTCCAAAGGAAAATATGCAGCCGAGCTGGAAGTTTGGCGCGGTATTGAGGAAGGCCTTTCGGCTGGAATAGTTAACCCATGTATAATTTTAGGTCCGGGTACCTGGTCGGGCGGCTCGGCGGCAATTTTCAGGAATGTTGCCGAGGGTTTTAAGTTTTACACCAAAGGCATCAACGCTTTTGTAGATGTCCGCGATGTAGTGAAGGCAATTTTAATTTTAGCCGATCGACCCGAGCTCAAAGAGCGATTTGTTATTGCTGCCGAGAACTGGACCTATGAAAAGGTCTTTAAGCAAATTGCGGAGGCGATGGGAAAGCCAGCTCCGAGCATTGAGGTAAAACCCTGGATGGCAGCTTTTGCCTGGCGCTGGGAAGCCGTAAAAAGTCGTATTACCGGTAAGGCACCCCTGGTTACCAAGGAAACGAGCCGCACTTCGCTAAATAGCTATTACTACAAGAACGACAATGCCAAGGAAGTTTTGGGGATGGACTTTCGTGACTTGAAGGAAAGTATTCAGTTTATAGCAGAATGCTATCTAAAGGAACATAGGCTTAATTAGGCTCATTCTTCCTTTTCTTCGTCGAGGTCGGAGGCCTTAGCGCCTTGCTTACTGCTAATTTTACTGAGTTCCAAAATGACCTTTTCGTACATGCGATCCATTTTCTCCGCATTTTTATTGTAGAAGTCAAATGAGGAATCGTATTGCGCTTCAGTGATGCCGTATTTTTCCCAAAGGAAATTGTAGTGGTCGATAGCATAAAGGCTGTCGCCCAGTACTTTTTTGCCGATGCGCGCTCCTTCTATTATATGCACATCGACCAATATTTCGGTCATCTTAGCTTCAGGTATGACCCAATCGGGGTTTGGCGTCTCTTTTTTAGGCGCTTGGGGGCTGTTGCAGGCTCCAAGGCTTAGAGCCAGTAAAACGATGTACCAAGGTTTAACGGTCAAATTCTAATCTTTGGGCAGCACGGTTTTCTAAAACCTTACCATTTTCATAAACGAGTGAACCATTAACAAAAGTATGGCTAACTCTGGCGCGGAAGGTAGTGCCCTCGAAAGGAGACCAGCCACATTTGTAAAGTATATTTTCCTTGGTTACACTCCAAGGTCGACTCGGGTCAACAATAGTGATATCCGCCCAATAGCCTTCGCGGATAAAGCCACGCTCTTTGATGTTGAAGAGGATTGCAGGGTTGTGACAAGCTTTTTGCACCATCATTTCGATGCTCATTCTCTCATCACGCACAAACTCCATCATGGCCGGCAACCAATGCTGAACCAAGGGACCGCCGCTAGGGGCAGAGGTGTAAGGATTCTGCTTTTCCTCCAAAGTATGAGGAGCGTGGTCGGTAGCCATTACATCAATGCGGCCATCGATTACTGCTTTTAATATTTCCTCACGATCACGCGACTCTTTAACCGCTGGGTTCCATTTTATGAGGGAGCCTTTGCTAGCGTAGTCTTCATCACTAAACCACAAGTGGTGGATACAGGCTTCGGCGGTAATTCTCTTTTTCTCTAATGGCAGACTGTTATCGAAAAGATCACATTCTTCTGCCGTAGAAATATGGAAAACGTGTAATCGGGTATTATGCTTTTTGGCTAATTCAACCGCTAGGCGAGAAGATTTAATGCAGGCTTCGCGGCTGCGAATTAAGGGGTGCATTTCCATGGGAATGTCATCGCCATACTTCGCTATAGCTTCTTCCATGTTTTTTCGGATGGTTTCCTCATCCTCACTGTGGGTGATAACGGGAATCTTAACCTCCGAGAAAATTGCCTCCAAAGCTTTTGCATCGTCCACAAGCATATTGCCAGTGCTACTGCCCATAAAGACTTTTACGGCAGGTACTTTGGTAGGATCTATTTTACGAAGCTCCTCAATATTGTCGTTTGCTCCACCAATATTAAAGCCATAATTGGCCCAAGCTGTTTCTGCGGCAATAGCATACTTTTCTTCCAGCTTTTCAATGGTAGTAGCCGCAGGCTTAGTGTTGGGTTGTTCAATAAAAGAAGTAACTCCCCCTGCCACCGCAGCGCGTGACTCACTGTAAATATTCCCTTTATGAGTTAAGCCAGGCTCACGAAAGTGCACTTGGTCGTCGATTAAGCCAGGTAAGATAAAGCTGCCTGCCGCATCAATAACAATAGTGTCGCTATCACGCTGATTAAGATGCATATCTATTTCCGCGATTCGACCATCTTCAATGTATATATCCTTCTCCGTGATTTCGCCTTCATTTACAAGGCGACCGTTTTTAATTAAAAACTTCCTTTTCATGGATTAAATCTTATTGATGTCTTCCGAGAAGACTGCGAAGCTTGAGTTTTAATACGCCAAATACGGCTTCATTTATAATACCTGAGGTCATCTTAGACTCTCCCAGGCTACGGTCGGTAAAGATTACGGGTATCTCCTTAATCTTAAAGCCAAATTTATAAGTGATAAACTTCATTTCAATTTGGAAGGCATAACCTACAAAGCGAATTTTTTTGAAGTTCATTTTTTCTAAAACAGCCCGTCGGTAACAAACGAATCCTGCGGTAGTATCTTCGATTGGCATGCCGAGGATAAAACGTACATAGCGAGAGGCAAAATAGCTTAGCAGGACTCTGCTCATTGGCCAGTTTACCACATTTACTCCTTTTACATAGCGAGAGCCAATTGCCATATCAAAACCATCGTCCCTACAAGTAGCGTATAGTCGCTCCAAGTCTTTTGGGTCGTGTGAAAAGTCGGCGTCCATTTCAAAGATGTACTGGTAATCGCGCTCTAAGGCCCAAGAGAAGCCAGCGAGATAGGCAGTACCTAAGCCTTGCTTTCCCTTTCGGGGAAGTAGGAAAAGGCGATGCTCGTATTCACCTTGGAGGTGTTTTACGATTTCTTGAGTACCATCGGGAGAATTGTCGTCTACAATTAAAACGTGAAAATCGGTGTGTAAGGAGAATACCGTGCGCAAAATGCGCTCGATGTTTTCCTTTTCGTTATAGGTTGGTATGACGACTAAAGCCTCTTGCAAGGGGGTAAAATTGGGGAGCAAAAATAAGTATTAATGTGCTACTTAAGGCGGATTAAACAGATTTTAAGAGCTTGTTAAGCTTTCTAAATGGAGTAAAAACTAAGTCTTTTAAACGAGCTCAGGCTGCTTTTAGTTTAGCGTGGTGTATTCTCTGTCTTTGGAGCAAAAAAAAGCCCCAGCAAATAGCTAGGGCTAAGTACTTAATAAAGCTAAATTTATTTCTCGCTGCTGATGCTAGCGCTAAGGTATTCGCGGTTCATGCGTGCAATGTTTTCCAAGGAAATTCCTTTCGGACATTCTTCTGCGCAAGCACCTACGTTGGAGCAGTTTCCAAATCCTTCTAAGTCCATTTGATTTACCATGTTTAAAACACGGTCTTTCGCTTCAACTTGTCCCTGCGGTAAAAGGGCTAACTGAGAAACTTTAGCCGACACAAACAGCATGGCCGAAGCATTCGGACAAGCCGCTACACAGGCACCACAACCAATACAGGTAGCCGCATTAAAGGCTTCATCTGCATTTGCTTTAGGAACTGGAATGGCATTCGCATCCAAAGTGTTTCCTGAAGTGTTTACCGATACGAAACCACCCGCCTGAATAACGCGGTCCATGGCGTCTCTATTTACCACCAAATCCTTCATTACCGGGAAGGCACGTGCTCTCCAAGGCTCTACATAAATGGTATCGCCATCCTTGAACTTACGCATATGTAATTGGCAAGTAGTGGTTTCATTTTCGGGTCCATGTGGCTCACCGTTAATGTGCATCGAACACATTCCACAAATACCTTCGCGGCAGTCGTGGTCAAATGCAACCGGCTCATCGCCTTTCTCAATTAACTCTTCGTTTAATTGATCCATCATTTCCAAGAATGAGCTGTCTTCACTTACATCACTAATGTTGTAGTCTTTTAGCTCTCCTTTACTATTTGCGTTGGCTTGACGCCAGATTTTCAATTTTAAATCCATGCTCAAAATTTTTAATCCCGATTACTTGTAGCTACGGGTTTTCAATTCCACATTTTCAAATACTAGATCCTCTTTCACCAATTCAGTGGTGCTAGGATCGCCACTGTATTTCCAAGCCGATACAAAGGCGAAGTCTTCGTCGCGACGTAGGGCTTCTCCTTCTTCAGTTTGGTATTCTTCGCGGAAGTGTCCTCCACAGGATTCTTCGCGTTCAAGCGCGTCTTTACACATCAACTCACCCAATTCCATAAAGTCAGCTACTCGCATCGCTTTATCCAACTCGGGGTTCATTTCGTCTGCCTTTCCTGGGATTTTTACATTATCCCAGTATTCCGCACGGAGTTCTTGAATTTCCTTAATGGCTTCGGTTAAGCCTTGAGCATTACGAGCCATACCACATTTGTCCCACATGATGCGGCCCAATTTTTTGTGGTAATAATCCACACTGTGCTTCTTGCCAGCGTTGTTCATCAATTTATCGATGTTGCCTTTCACCTCATTTTCAGCTGCAGCGAAAGCTTCGTGATTGGTGTCTATTTCACCGGTACGAATCTCATCGGCTAAGTAATCACCAATGGTATAAGGAATTACAAAATAACCATCAGCTAAACCTTGCATTAGGGCCGAGGCTCCAAGGCGGTTGGCACCATGGTCGGAGAAATTGGCTTCACCTAAGGCGAATAATCCAGGAACCGAGGTCATTAAGTTGTAATCTACCCAAAGACCACCCATGGTGTAGTGAACCGCTGGGTAAATCATCATTGGGGTTTCGTAGGGATTATCGTCAACGATCTTCTCGTACATCGCAAAGAGGTTACCGTATTTGGCTTCCACCACTTTGGTCCCTAATTCACGAATCTTCTCGGGGCTAGGATTGTCGATACCTTGAATATTGGCTTCGGTTTTACCGTAGCGCTCAATCGCCGCAGCGAAGTCAAGGTAAACTGCTTCCCCAGTTTTATTAACTCCGAAACCTTCGTCGCAACGCTCTTTAGCGGCACGCGAAGCAACGTCTCGTGGTACGAGGTTACCGAAGCTTGGGTAGCGACGCTCTAAGTAATAGTCGCGTTTCTCTTCTGGAAGATCAGTAGGCTTTAATTTACCGGCGCGAATTGCTTCGGCATCCTTACGATCTTTGGGTACCCAAATACGTCCGTCGTTACGAAGCGACTCAGACATCAGCGTAAGCTTAGACTGATGCTCGCCTGAAACAGGAATACAAGTAGGGTGAATTTGAGTAAAACAAGGGTTGGCAAATAATGCGCCTTTGCGGTGTGCTTTCCAAGCGGCCGAGCCATTTGAGCCCATGGCATTGGTGGAAAGGAAGAATACGTTACCATAACCTCCCGATGCCAACACAACGGCATGTGCACCATGTCTTTGTATTTCGCCAGTAACCAAATTACGAGCGATAATACCGCGAGCTTTGCCATCTACGACAACCACTTCCATCATTTCGTGGCGGTTGTATAGCTTCACCTTGCCTTTGGCAATTTGACGGCTTAGGGCAGAGTAGGCGCCTAAAAGTAGCTGTTGCCCGGTCTGACCTTTAGCGTAGAAAGTACGACTTACCTGAACCCCACCGAAAGAACGGTTATCAAGGTTACCGCCGTATTCACGAGCGAAAGGTACACCCTGAGCTACGGCTTGGTCGATGATATTTGCTGATACCTCTGCCAATCGGTATACATTGGCTTCACGAGAGCGGTAGTCGCCTCCTTTAATAGTATCGTAGAATAAACGGTAAACGGAGTCACCGTCGTTTTGATAGTTTTTAGCGGCATTGATTCCACCCTGAGCGGCAATAGAGTGCGCGCGACGTGGTGAATCTTGGAAGCAAAATGCTTTCACATTGTAGCCCATCTCTGCTAAAGAAGCAGCGGCTGAGGCTCCCGCCAATCCCGTTCCAACAACAATAACATCGATATTCCTTTTGTTGGCAGGGTTAACCAAGCGAATGTTGGCCTTGTGATTTTGCCACTTCTTTTCTAGTGGTCCCTCTGGAATTTTCGAATCTAACTTCATGGAGATTGCGTTTAATTTTTAGCCATTAAAATGAAAACGGGAATGATTGCATAAGCCAACGGTACGATTACCGAAAAGGCATAGCCTACAGTCTTAATAACTGGAGTGTAGCGCTTATGGTTTAGACCTAAAGTCTGGAACGCACTGGCAAAGCCATGCCATAAATGGAATGCGATTGCGGCCATGGCAATTACGTATAAGCTTACCATAATCATTCCGGCACTTCCATCTTGATAGGTCTTTATAACCACGGCAGCTAGGTCTTTGTTCCCTTGACTGTCCATTCCGATCTCACCCCAGTGCATGGTGTACCAGAATTGGCTCATGTGTAAAATGATAAATGCCAAAATGATAGTTCCTAATAAACCCATATTGCGTGAGGCCCAAACTGAGTTTGCATTTGGTTTCCAGCTCTTGTAACGCTCTGGACGCGCAGCGCGGTTTTGACGCACTAGTAATAATCCGTCGAAAGCGTGAAATAAGATACTGAAGTAAAGTAGGTAGCTCACAATTTTAATCACCGGGAAGGTGGTCATAAATTTTGCGTAAGCATTAAACTTTTCTTGCCCTTCAACCGAAAGGTCAAGTAGCTGTAAATTACCGAGTAAGTGGACAATCAAAAATGAAATTAAGAAGAGTCCGGTTAGCGACATCCATATTTTCTTCGCGATGGATGAACCTAAAATCCCTGATTTTGCCATAGTTATAGTAGCGCATTGAATTTCCGCAAATTTAAGAAGCAGAAAGGATTCCCCAACATCCTGTCCTATTTAGAATGATTACAGGAAAGTCCCTAATCGCTTGTGTTTAAAGGCAGCTGCTAATTTTTACCTTTGCGGGAAACGAAAAATAATTTACATGCGATACGATTCTATCGATTCCCAATTGTTTATTCAGAACCGAGCAAATTTTGCGAAACACCTCACAAAGGGTGCCTTAGCAATTTTCAATGCTAATGATATTTTACCCACCAATGCAGATGGTACTTTACCCTTTGTGCAAAACCGCGATTTGTTCTATTTAAGCGGAGTAGATCAAGAGGAAAGTATTTTGGTGATCTTTCCTGACGCTTATGATCCTGCCCATCGCGAGATGTTATTTGTAACCGAAACGAACGAGCATATTGCCCGTTGGGAGGGTGCCAAACTAACTAAGGAGCAAGGAACTGAAGTAAGCGGGATTAAGTCGGTTTATTGGCTAAGTGAGTTTGAGGCCATACTTAAAAATGTAATGTCTCAGGCGACTGCGGTTTACTTAAATAGCAATGAGCACTTACGCGCCAAATTAGAAGTTGAAACCCGTGATATGCGCTTTGGGAAATGGATTCGTGAAAAGTATCCCATGCATAATTACCAGAGAAGCGCTCCCGTCATGCATAAATTGCGGGCCATTAAGTCGCCTATCGAGGTCGACTTGATGAGCAAAGCATCGGAGATCAATACCAAGGCTTTTTTAAGGGTAATGAAATTCTTAAAGCCTGGAGTAATGGAGTACGAATTGGAAGCCGAGTTTATCCACGAGTACAAGCGCAACGGTTCGCCAGATTTTAGCTACACTCCAATTATTGCTTCGGGTGAAAGTGCCTGTGTGCTGCACTATATTGAGAACGATAAAGTTTGTAAAGATGGCGATTTAGTGCTTTTCGATTGTGGCAACTGGTATGCCAATTATGCCAGCGATGTAACCCGCTGTTTTCCGGTAAATGGTCGCTTTAGCGCCCGCCAGAAAGAGGTCTATAATGCAGTTTTACGAGTACAAAAAGCAAGTTTAGAACTCTTGCGTCCGGGCAATCAATTACATGAATACCACAAGCAGGTAGGTGAGCTAATGACCAAAGAGTTACTGGATTTAAAACTCATCGATAAAACCGATGTGAAGAATCAGGATCCGAATTGGCCCGCATACAAGAAATACTTCATGCACGGCACCTCGCATTATATTGGTTTAGACGTGCACGATGTCGGTTTATGGACCGATAAGATGGAAGTGGGTAATGCTTTTACCTGTGAGCCTGGTATCTACATTCCCGAAGAGGGTATCGGCATTCGTATCGAAGACGATATTATTATTGGAGAAAAAGAAAACCTCAATATGACGGCTGGTATACCGAAGGAAGTTGAGGAGATTGAAGATTATATGAATAGCTAATGAAAGCCATTCACTTCCAGTACAAGGAAGCTAATTTTTATGCAGAAGAACAGGGCCAAGGTAAGGCCCTGATCTTCTTGCATGGTTTTTTAGAAAACCGTCAAATGTGGGCCTCGGTGATAGAGGCTTTGCCCAATACCTATCGAAAAATAGTGCTAGACCTGCCTGGTCATGGCAAGTCAGATAACCTAGCCTATGTCCACACCATGGAGGAAATGGCCGAGGTGGTAATGGCTTTGGTTCGTCATCTGCGGCTCAAGAAGTTTAGTCTTATTGGCCATTCCATGGGAGGCTATGTGGCTTTAGCTGTGGCTGATAAATATCCGGATAACCTTAAGGCTTTGGTACTCATGAATTCCAATTCGCGTGCCGATAGTCCAGAGAAAAAGCTGAATCGCGATCGGGCTATTGCCTTGGTAAAACGCAATCCGAAATCTTATGTACGTAATGCGATTCCGCTGTTATTTAGGCCGAAAAATCGCAATCTTCTCAAGGAACAGGTAGCTTTGGTGAAGGAACAGGCCTTAGAAACTAGTCCCCAGGGTATCGTGGCTGCCCTGGAGGGTATGAAAGATCGGGTTGACCGAGAAATGATTCTAGCCTTCGCGCCTTATCCAATACTATTCATTGCTTCTAAAAAGGATCCGGTTTTGGACTTTCAAATGTTGGAAGAACAACTGCATTATAATGCGGTGGAATCCTTGATTTTAGAAGACGGCCATATGAGTCATTTCGAAAACCCGGAGGCCTTAATTGAGGGTTTGCGCTCATTCTTAAGTCGTAAGCTCTAAAATTTTATCAAGGATTTTCTTCTATCTCATTTTATATTAAGGAGATACAATTAAGCAGCTGGCAAACATAGGCTTTGCACTTGCTAATTTTGCCTGTGGGTAGTGTCCTGTGCTTATAAGTAGCTTGAAAATGTGTTAGTTGACTAAAAATGAAAGTCCTTAAAATTGGGGGGCTTTTTTTAAATTGATGAACCAACACCCAAGCAAATTTTAATTTTTAGCCTGCATGCCCTCCATTCAAGAACGGATTCTCAAGCGGATTGAAGCTCAGTTACCGAAAGGAGAATCTTTAGCCAAAAGTCTAGAGCGCTTTTTAGAAGTTGACTCTAGTACTGCTCGTCGAAAATTACATGGTGACTCCAATTTAAGTTTAGAACAACTGGAGTCATTAATAGCCGCCGATCCATCTTTATTGGAAGAATTGCTGCCCATAGCCATGCGCGACAATAATTTTCTAGGCACCTACAGCCATATCCATAGTTATAATGATGTCGCCCAATATCTAAGATCGATTATTAAGCGCTTTGAATTAGCGGTAAAGGCTGAGGCAAAACTCCAATACATTGCCCGTGATTTACCGCTGTTTTTCTTCTTATCAGACCGCGATCTGGCCTCTTTCAAATTTTCCTTGTGGACAGGTGAATTGCAAAAGGGAAATCTTATCCAGCTTTGTGATGAGCTATATCAGCTTTGCCAAGAAGCCCATCAATTGTACTTAAGTTTATCTACCGTAGAAATATGGAGTCGTGAGGTAACGCGCAATCAGCTGCAGCAATTAAATTGGCATTGGGGAATGACCTACCTGGACCCAAAAATTAAGGAGGGACTCTTGGAAGTGATTAAGGATAAAGTAGCTACCTATAAGGAGTGGGCCTATTCGGGTCTTAAAGATGGTAAGGGGAAATTGCAATTGTATTTTTCCGAATACATCGTTATGAACAATGGCGGTTTACTGTCTACCGATAGGTTTAAAGTCCTGATGTCGGCCATCAGTAATGTGAACTTTGTAAGCTATACCAATCCCAGTCTTTGTGAAGGTTTTTTAAAAGAATTTGAAGATCAGCAAAACGCCTCCATATTAGTCTCGCGATCCAATGCCTTAGAGCGCGAGAAGTCTTTTAGTAAATTAATTGAGGACTTAAACAGCTAGGATGGTTCCTTGCTGTCGCGCAGGGCATTCCAACCCTGAGCTTGCAGAGGAATACTAGCGCCATCGCGGGTGATTAGATTAGTACCGGCATTGGCATCGGTCATGTGTCCGATTACGGTCAAATGTGGATTTCCTTTAATCTTATCGTGCTCCTCAATTGGGATAGTGAATAGTAATTCATAGTCCTCTCCGCCGTTAAGGGCAATGGTAGAAGCATTTAATTTAAACTCCTCGCATAGTTTAAAAACCTGCGGATCGATGGGTATCTTTTCCTCGTAAATGGCCACGCCAAGTTTGCTTTGCTTGGAAAGATGTAAGGCCTCCGAGCTAAGTCCGTCTGAGATGTCGATCATCGCCGTCGGGTGAACCTCTAATTTGGCTAAAAGCTCTGGAATATCCTTACGAGCTTCAGGTTTCAATTGTCGTTCTAGCACATACTCATTGCCTCCTAGTTGGGGCTGTACTTCGGGATTGCCTTGAAATACTTGCTTTTCTCTTTCCAGTACTTGTAAGCCCATGTAAGCGCCGCCTAAATCTCCCGATACCACCAATAGGTCATTTTCTTTAGCTCCACTGCGTTCGATGATTTCATTTTCATCGGCCACACCAATGGCAGTAATGCTTAGTATCAAACCCGAATATGATGAAGTCGTATCACCTCCAACTAAGTCTACTTCATACACCTCGCAGGCGTGACGAATACCTTCGTAAATCTTGTCTAAATACTCGATTCCAAAGCGATTGCTAATGGCAAGGTTTACGGTAATCTGGGTGGGACGCCCGCCCATGGCATAGATATCCGATAAATTTACCACCACTGCCTTATAGCCTAGATGCTGGGGCGGAACATAGCTTAAATCGAAGTGTACCCCTTCCACCAACATGTCGGTGCTAACAAGGGTGCGACCACTTAAGTGTTCTAGGATAGCGGCATCGTCTCCAATTCCTTTAATAGTGCTTCCCTGGGTTAAAGGAAAATCTCTGGTTAATCTCTCAATTAAACCGAACTCGCCAATATTCTCTAAGCTGGTAAATTTTTCTTCTTCTGCCATGGGGCAAAATTAGTGGTTTTTCGGTGGTGGCAAATGCTTAGCCTGACTTAGATTTTTTCAATCAAGAGATAGGGCTTAGGGTAACTCATGCTACTTAATATTACTACCTTTGCATTAATTTTGACTAAATCTAAATAGCTTATGATCAAAGTTTCAGATAGCGCCCGGGATCGCTTGTCCAATCTTATGAAAGAGAGCGGCAAGGATTTAGCCGATACCTATGTTCGCGTAGGCGTTAGCAGCGGCGGTTGCAGTGGACTTTCTTATAATCTCGATTTTGATAGTGAGATGAAGGAAGATGATAAACTTTTTGAGGATCAAGGTGTAAAGATAGTAGTGGAAAAGAAAAGCTTCCTGTATTTGGTAGGCACTACGCTCGAGTATAGTGGTGGCTTAAATGGCAAGGGCTTTTCATTTAATAACCCCAATGCTTCTCGTACCTGTGGGTGCGGCGAAAGTTTTGCGGTTTAAAAACTAGTCTATGAAGACGGAAGAAAGTTACTTAGAAGAGGTTACGGCCTCGGAATACAAATACGGTTTCTACACCAATATCGAGTCGGATAAAGTTCCTCCCGGATTAAATGAGGAGGTTATCCGCATTATTTCGGCCAAGAAAAATGAGCCCGAATGGATGTTGGAGTGGCGCTTGGATGCTTTCCGGAAATTTCAGAAAATGACCGAGCCCAAATGGCCAAATGTGACCTACCCAGAGCCAGACCTTCAGGCTATTTCCTATTATGCGGCGCCTAAGAAGAAGAAAGAACTGGAAAGCCTTGATGAGGTTGATCCCGAACTTTTAAAAACCTTCGAAAAGCTCGGAATTTCATTAGACGAGCAAAAGCGCTTAACCGGAGTAGCCATGGATGTGGTAGTAGACTCGGTATCGGTAGCAACCACTTTTAAGGCCAAGCTAAGAGAATTGGGTATCATCTTCTGCTCCATTTCGGAAGCAATTCAGGAGCATCCCGAATTAGTGAAGAAATACTTGGGAACGGTAGTACCTAAGTCTGATAACTATTATGCAGCTTTAAATTCGGCGGTATTTACCGATGGTTCTTTCTGTTACATTCCCAAAGGAGTGCGTTGTCCGATGGAATTAAGCACCTACTTCCGTATTAATGAAGCGGGAACGGGTCAGTTTGAGCGCACCTTGGTAATTGCAGATGAGGCTTCCTATGTTTCCTATTTAGAAGGCTGTACCGCCCCCATGCGTGATGAGAATCAATTGCATGCCGCGGTAGTAGAATTGGTGGCCCTCGATGATGCTGAGATTAAATACTCAACTGTACAAAACTGGTATCCAGGCGATAAAGAAGGGAAAGGAGGGGTTTACAACTTTGTAACCAAACGCGGTCTTTGTGAGCGCAATGCTAAAATCTCTTGGACACAGGTTGAGACCGGTTCGGCCGTAACTTGGAAATACCCTTCATGTATTCTTAAAGGCGAAAATTCGGTAGGTGAATTCTATTCCGTTGCCGTTACCAATAACTATCAACAAGCCGATACTGGTACTAAGATGATTCACTTGGGTAAAAACACCAAGAGTACCATTATTAGTAAAGGGATTTGCGCGGGTAAATCGAATGGTTCCTACCGAGGCTTGGTTAAAATCGGCCCGCGAGCCGAAAATGCACGCAACTTCTCACAGTGCGATTCGCTCTTAATGGGTGATGGATGTGGTTCGCATACCTTCCCCTATATCGAAACACAAAACAAGAGTGCGAAAATTGAGCATGAGGCGACTACCTCAAAAATTGGTGAAGACCAAATTTTCTATTGCCAGCAACGTGGTATTGGCGAGGAAGAGGCGATTGCCCTTATTGTAAACGGATATTGTAAAGATGTACTGAACCAATTGCCGATGGAGTTTGCGGTAGAAGCGCAAAAATTATTGGCTATTAGTCTAGAAGGATCAGTAGGATAATATTAATTCAGAGTCATGTTAAAAATCAGCAACCTTCAGGCAGGTATTGAAGGAAAAGAAATATTAAAAGGAATTGATCTAGAGGTAAAGCCAGGAGAGGTACATGCCATCATGGGACCGAATGGTTCTGGAAAAAGTACTCTTTCATCGGTAATTGCCGGTCGTGAAGACTATGAAGTAAACGGCGGGAACATCGACTTTGAGGGCGAAGATCTTCTGGATTTGGGTCCGGATGAACGTGCGCACAAAGGAATTTTCTTGTCCTTCCAATACCCGGTAGAGATACCTGGGGTTACGGTAACCAATTTTATCAAAACCGCCATTAATGAATCGCGCAAGGCAAAGGGTGAAGAGGCCATGCCAGCCAACGAAATGTTGAAGAAAATGCGCGAGAAAATGAGCTTACTGGAAATCGATAATGCTTTCTTGAGCCGCAGCCTTAATGAAGGTTTCTCAGGTGGTGAGAAGAAGCGTAATGAGATTTTTCAAATGGCCATGTTGGAGCCCAAATTGGCCATTCTTGATGAAACAGATTCTGGTTTAGATATCGATGCCTTGCGTATTGTGGCCAATGGGGTAAATAAACTGAAGAGCAAGAATAATGCGGTGATTGTGATTACGCACTACCAGCGTTTGCTCGATTACATTGTGCCCGATTTTGTGCACGTCCTCTACAAAGGCCGTATCGTGAAAAGTGGCGACAAGACTCTTGCCCATGAGCTAGAAGCCAAAGGTTACGATTGGATTAAAGAAGAAAGGGTAGAAGGCTAATCCCAAAAGCAAAAGAAATTGGAAGCATTAAAAGATAAATTAGAATCTTCCTTCCTCGTTTTTGAAAACGAACTCAATGGTCAGGCGCTTGGAGAGGTCCATAATCGTCGCAAAGAAGCGTTCGAGCGTTTTGTAGAAAGTGGTTTTCCTACTAAACGTCACGAGGAGTGGAAGTATACTAATCTAAAACCCATCCTTAAGCACGATTACCGTGTATTTTTAAGTGATGACAATACCGTTGACTTCTCTGCCATTAAGAAGTTCTTCCTTAGCGATACCGATACCTATAAATTGGTGTTTATCGATGGCTATTATAGCTCCTGGCTAAGTGAAACCACTCACGAGAAATTCGACATCTGCACCTTTAGCAGTATGCTTACCAAGTACCGTGATGTAGCCGAAAAGTATTTCAACAAAGCCCTTCCCAAGGAGGAAGCCTTGGCATCAGTAAATACTGCTTTTGCGAAGGAAGGCGCTTTTATCCGCATTAAGCGCAACCAAACGGCGGATAAGCCGGTGGAGCTAATCTTCATTACTACCGACCACGGTGTTGAAACTATGTCGCAACCCCGCAACTTAGTGGTAGTAGAAGAGAATGCCGAGGTGAGTATTTTAGAGCGTCATCAGAGCTTAAGTTCTAAGCCAGTGTTGACCAATGTGGCAACTGAGATTTTTGCTTTGCGCGATTCCAGACTGAATTATTACAAGATTCAGAATGATGTGCACACAGCTTCTTTAATCGACAGCACTTCCGTTAAGCAGTATGCGAATAGTTCGGTAACGGTAGGCACCTTTGCGCTGGGCAATAAGTTTGTTCGTAATAACCTCAACTTTTTCCTAGAGGAAGAATATACCCAAAGCTATTTGGATGGCATTACTATTATCGATGAGGGCCAAACAGTAGATCACCATACCTTGGTAGACCATAAAGTGCCTAATTGTTACAGCGATGAATTGTATAAGGGGATATACGATGCTAATGCTCATGGGGTATTCAACGGTAAGGTAATGGTGCATCCCCATGCCCAGAAAACCAATGCTTTCCAGCAGAATAACAACATTTTACTTACTGATAAAGCCTCTATTGATACCAAGCCTCAGTTGGAGATTTATGCCGACGATGTGAAGTGCTCGCACGGCTGTACCATAGGCCAGCTTGACGACGAAGCCTTATTCTACATGCAGAGCCGTGGTATTCCTGAAAAAGAAGCTAAGGCCTTATTACTTTATGCTTTTGCCAACGATAGCTTGCGTAATGTGAAGATTCCCGCTTTACGTAAGAAGCTAAACCGCCAGATTGCCAATAAGCTAAATGTTAATCTAGACTTTGAATTGTAATCTATGAACAGCAGCGAAACCGCGCTTTTAGATATTGATAAAATCCGTGAGGACTTCCCAATTCTTCACCAAGAAGTGAATGGGCGTCCTTTGGTTTATTTCGATAATGCAGCTAGCACCCAAAAGCCAAAAGTGGTTATCGATGCCATCTCAGATTACTACCAATCCATAAATTCTAATGTGCACCGCGGCGTGCATCATCTTAGTCAGAAGGCCACCGACGCCTTTGAAGCCTCACGAGAAAAGGTCCGGGTGCACCTCAATGCCGCCGAAGCTGCCGAAGTACTTTTTACCAAAGGCACAACCGATAGTATTAACCTAGTAGCCAATAGCCTTGGTCAGGGAATGATTGGCGAGGGAGATGAAATTATCGTTTCTCAGCTTGAGCATCATTCCAATATTGTGCCTTGGCAAATGCTCTGCGAGCGCAGTGGAGCAAAGCTTAAAGTGATTCCCATTAACGAGAAGGGTGAATTGCGCATGGAGGTTTATGCCGATCTGCTAAGTTCTAAAACCAAATTGGTGGCGGTTAATCATATTTCCAATGCCTTAGGAACCATTAATCCGGTAAAGGAAATTATTGCCATGGCGCACGAAAAAGGAGCCATGGTCCTAATTGACGGAGCCCAAGCGGTTCCTCATTTGGCGGTGGATGTTCAGGATCTTGATGCTGACTTCTACTGTTTCAGCGGACATAAAATATTTGGTCCGACGGGTATTGGTGTGCTTTACGGAAAGCGCCATATCCTAGAGGCCATGCCTCCCTATCAAGGGGGCGGAGAAATGATTGCCGAGGTGAGTTTCGAAAAAACCACTTATGCTGGACTGCCTCATAAGTTTGAAGCTGGCACTCCTCATATCGAAGGAGGCATTGTGCTAGGAACGGCGATTGATTATATGAATTCAATCGGCTTGGATGCTATTGCGGCCTATGAGAAAGAACTCCTGGAATATGGAACCGCTCAGCTAAAAGCGGCTTTTCCCGATTTACGCATCATTGGTGAGGCCGAGGATAAGACTTCGGTAATTTCCTTTTTGATAGGCGCTATTCATCCCTATGATATGGGAGTAATCCTAGACAAACTGGGCATCGCTGTGCGCACGGGTCACCATTGTACCCAACCAATCATGCAGCATTTTGATATTCCTGGCACATTAAGAGCTAGTTTTGCTTTTTACAATACCAAACCTGAAATAGATAAGCTGGTTGAAGCCTTGAAAAAGGCGGTGGCCATGTTGAGTTAAGATGAAGAAGTGGGTTCTAAAAGCGCTCATCCAGAAAGTTATTTCCTTCCTGCCAGGGAGTCATAAACTTAATTACTGGTTCCAGAAATACATCACCAAGGGAGTGCGACTCAGCGATCAATACTTCCAAGACAAACTGGTGCATGCACTCGATCATTTACGTTTTGCCAAAAAAGCTGGTCTAGCTACTAGTTTTAAAAGCCTAGAGCTTGGAACAGGCTGGTATCCAGTAGTGCCGCTAAGTTTCTATTTGGCCGGGGCAAAGCAGGTAAGTAGCATTGACCTTAACCGCCTTATGACCCACGACTCCCTTTGCGATTGTATTGAGGCTTTTCAGAAGGCTTTGAAAGCAAATGAACTGTCGGCATTTGATGAGTATTTCCGCTCCGAACGAATTGAGCAATTACAGAAAATTGATTGCCGTTCTATGGATCAAGAGAGCTTAATGCTTATCCTCAACTTTGAATACCGTGTAGGAGATGCTCGAAAACTGAGCGATGCGGATGGGCAATTTGACCTTATTCATAGCAATAATGTCTTTGAACATGTATACCCCGAGGTATTGAAAGAGATATTGCTTGAGTTTAAAAGGGTCTTAAAGCCTGAGGGAATCATGAGTCACTTTATTGATATGTCGGATCATTTCGCCCATTTGGATTCCAGCATTACCATATACAATTTCCTGCGTTACAGCGAAAAGGCTTGGGCGCGTATCGATAACTCTGTACAACCGCAAAATCGCTGGCGCTTAAGTGACTACGAACAATTGTACCGAGAATTGAATTTTAATATTACCGAGCGTGAAGCCCGTCCCGGTGAGCCGGAAGCTTTAGCCAATACGAAGCTACATTCCGACTATGCCGAACGCGATAAGCGAGACTTGGCGGTGAGTCACGTTCACCTTGTAAATACAATCTAATGGCCAGTATTTCCGAAATTCAAGAAGACATCATTGCCGAATTTGGCATGTTCGACGATTGGATGCAACGCTATGAGTATTTAATCGATTTAGGTAAATCATTACCGCTTATCGATGAAGTTTACAAAGTGGAGGACAATATTATTAAAGGATGTCAGAGTCGCGTTTGGCTGCACGCCGAAGGCGATAAAGATGCGGTTCGCTTTACAGCGGATTCGGATGCGATTTTGACCAAAGGCTTAATCGCTCTATTGGTGCGCGTTTTTGATGGTCAGAAGGCCACCGATATCTCTGCGGCAGACCTCCGCTTTTTAGATCAAATTGGCTTAAAAGAACATTTGAGTCCGACCCGGGCCAACGGACTTTTAAGCATGGTTAAACAAATGAAATTTTACGCTTTGGCTCTACAAGCCAAATAAAACACCAGAGCTATGAACGACGCTGAAATGCAAAAAATTGGAGACGATGTAGTAGATATGCTGCGCTCCATTTTTGATCCAGAAATCCCGGTGAATATTTACGAGCTAGGGCTTATTTATGACGTTCAAGTAAGCAGCGAAGGTGATGTTAAAATTCTAATGACCCTTACCTCGCCCAATTGCCCGGTGGCCGAAAGTATGCCTGAGGAGGTAAAGCAAAAGGTAGGAACTATCGAAGGGGTAAAAGAGGTTGAGGTGGAAATCACCTTTGATCCACCTTGGACCAAGGATATGATGAGCGAGGAAGCAATGTTGGAATTGGGATTTTTATGATATGACAAAAACAGGGATCGACGGCATACACTATTATGTTCCCTCACTAGTATTGCCAATTGAAGTATTAGCTGAGGCAAGGGGAATCGATTATGCAAAACTAAATAAAGGATTGGGTCTCGAGGGCATGGCGCTTTGCGATGCCGACGAGGATGTGGCCACCATGGCCGCCGAAGCAGCCCTTCGACTGATGGAAGAACAAGGGCTAAATCCAGCAGAGATTGATCGTATTTATCTAGGAACAGAATCTGCTTTGGATGCAGCTAAGCCTACGGCCGCCTATATATTGGGGATTATCGAAGAGCGATTGACCCCTAAATTTGGACCACGCTGCTTGCGCAATTGCGATATCATAGACATGACTTTCGCTTGCATTGGTGGAGTAGATGCCTTGCTGAATTCAGTAGATTATATCCGCTTAAATCCAAGTCGGAAGGCTATCGTTATTGCTGCTGATAAAGCGCAATACGATCTAGGCAGCACCGGAGAATATACGCAAGGGGCAGGTGCGGTAGCACTTTCCATTAGTGCCAACCCAAAACTTTTGATTCTAGATGAGACCTACGGGGTGGCTACAAAAAGTGAATATGATTTCTTTAAACCGCGCCGGGTGTACAATAAAACTGAGTTATTGAAGGCTGCTGCTTCCTTGCTTGGTACCAACATAAGTCCCAAAGATGTGGAGGCGCTTTTGGAAAGCGCTAATCATCCTTTCTGGGGCAGTGATAAGTCGGAGATTGAGTTATTTAAGGAAGAACCTGTTTTCGACGGACCTTATTCCAACGACTGTTATAAGGCTCGAACCTCGGAGGCTTTAAAGCACTTAGAATCCCAAAGAGAAGGTTTTAACTTATTGGAGGATTGGCCTTATATGGTTTTCCATTTACCCTATGCCTTCCAAGCTCGCCGCATGTTCACCGAAATGTGGCTCGAACGATTGAGCGCAGCTGACCTAGCTAACTTAGTCGCAGAATTAGGTATGCCATCCGGCAAAAGCCCAAATTGGGATATGGACTTTTTAAAAGCAGCTTCCAAATCGGCGTATTACCGCCAATTTATTTCCGAACGCATTGAGGCTGGTGAAAGGGCTTCCTCCAAAATTGGTAATATGTATACTGCTTCAATCTTTATGAGCTTCCTTTCCTTGTTAGAAGTGGCTAGGGAAGAAGGACGTTATTTGAAAGATCAGAACATAGGGTTTATTGCTTATGGCAGTGGATCGAAGTCCAAAGTGTTTTCAGGTCGATTCGCCGAAAACTGGCAAAGCGCCTTGCCGCAGGAAAATATTTTTGCTAGCCTTGAAAATAGAAGGCTCGTGAGCTTTGAAAGCTACGAAGCCTTGCATAGAGGCAGTCAAAAAGACCCGGTGCTTGCGCGTAAAGGCATACGTTTTCAGGGCCTAGCAACCGAAGCTAATCGGGAGGGATATAGATATTATAAGAACTAATCGATGGAGGAAATTCGCAATAAGGTAGCCGAAAGTGGTCTAATCACCCTTAGTCTGGAGGACTACTATCCGCGAGCAGCACGCTTAAATTTGGATATTGCTCCCTGGCTTTATGAGGGCATGATATTGCGTGAAAAAGATTTTAGAGCCCACTTAAAGGAGCACGATTGGTCGCAATACCAAGACGCTTATGTGGCGGTATTCTGTTCGGCCGATGCTATTGTTCCCCAGTGGGCGTATATGCTCTTGGGCTCCTATCTGCAAGGTCTGGCCAAGAAAGTAGTTTTTGGTGATCAGGCAATTCTGGAAACGGTAGTGATGGATGAAGTGCTTTCAAAACTGGATCTGGAACAATTCAAGGATAAAAGGGTGATCCTTAAAGGTTGTGGGTCTTTGCCAATTCCGCCACAGGCCTACCTAAAGTTTAGTATGGAATTACAAAAGGTAGTAAAGAGCCTCATGTTTGGGGAAGCTTGTTCTACCGTACCGATATACAAGAAAAAGTAGTTGGAGACATGGATTTTGATATTCTTGGTATAAAGCAGGCAATTCGTGAAGAACGCGAAGCCTTATTAAAGCATCCTATTTATAATCAGTTTCAGGATCTTGGACAGCTTCGCATTTTTATGGAGCACCATGTTTTTGCAGTCTGGGATTTCATGCTTTTGCTGAAGGCTTTGCAACGTCGCTTAACCTCGGTGGAAGAAGCTTGGACCCCAAGTGAAAGTCGCATTGCCCGACGTCTTATCAATGATATTGTACTAGCCGAAGAAAGTGACCTCGATATAAATGGGGAGCCAGCTAGCCATTACGAGATGTACCTACACGCAATGAACCAATGCGGTGCCGATACTAGGGCGATTAATCACCTGGTGCGCAAGGTACGCGAGGGGCATAGTCTTAAATCGGTGATGAAGTACAATGTGGCGGAATTAGATCCAGTGGTCCTCGACTTCATCAGAACTTCTTGGGAAATAGTTCGCGATGGTGGGACGCATGAAATTGCCGCCGCTTTTACTTTTGGTCGCGAAGATTTAATCCCCGATTTATTTACAGAGATTGTTAGAGATCTAAACGCCAAGTTCGGTGGCGAGTTAAGTGCTTTCGTGTATTATTTGGAGCGCCACATTGAAATCGATGGCGATGAACACGGACCCATGGCCGAAAAGATGATCCGCGAGCTTTGCGGTAATGATCAACAGAAATGGGAGGAAGGAAAACAGGCAGCTAAGAAAGCCCTAGCTGCCCGTTTAAAATTATGGGATTCGATTGCTACTCGACTGGAGCAATGGAGTCCTGAGGAGCAGCATTCTCTAGCTTATTAAGCATCGCTTTTCCGTTTACTAAGGCCTTTTGGGTAATTTCGTCGATGCGGGCCATTTTATCTTTTTCGGCTTTTAGGAATTCGGCTTTTTCGCTGTCGCTCCAGCTGTCATTCCAGGCACCTGAGTAATCGTGCATCCACTTCATCATAGCATCTTTAGCAAACTTTAGCTCGGTGGCGGCAGTCATAATCTCAAGGCTGTCTTCCGAACCTATGGAGGCTTGCATTAAGTCACCTTGCATTTTACTCATCGGCGTCATTTCTGGCATTACCTTATCGTGTAAAGCCATTACCTCACTTTTTAAGGAGTCGATTAGATTAGTGCCACTGGCCGCTGAATTTGCATTTTCAGCGCTATTGTTACAAGCCACCGCAAAGGCACCTGCAACTAGGAATAGGATTAGTTTCTTCATAGGAAATACTTTGCGACGAAGTTAAGAAGCAAATCACCGATTATAGGTGACTTGCTTCCTATTTTTGCATTATGAAAGTGAAATTGACGACTACCGACTGGTTGCGTATTGCGGTTTTGGTTTTAGTATTTGTAGGCGGAATTACCGGATCTTATTTTATCCTAAAGCCTAAGCCCCGTCTGCCTATCTATAATCCGTCTGAGCTAGATCGACGTTTAGTGGCCGAAGATATGCGCGGTAAGGGACGTAATCATAAGGTCCTGCCTTTTGCCTTAATTAATCAGTACGGCGACACTTTAAGCGATGCCGATATGGAAGGTAAGATCTATGTGGCGGATTTCTTCTTTACGGTTTGCCCGGATATTTGCAAAGACATGGCGGTACAGAAGCGGCGCTTGCAAGAGGTTTTAAAGGATCAATCGGATTTTGCTATTCTTTCACATTCTGTAACTCCCGAAATGGATTCAGTACCGGTAATTAAAGCTTATGCTGATATGCAGGGTGCCATCCCCGGCAAATGGTACATCCTCACGGGCGACAAGCCTCAGATTTACAATTTGGCCCGCCGTTCCTACTTCGCCATTTTCGATCAAGGGGGGAAGGGCGATGAAGCGGACTTTATCCATACCGAAAACTTCGTGTTAATCGATAAAGAAAAACGCATTCGTGGCTATTACGACGGTACTAGTGAAGAGGATGTGGATCGCTTGATACGGGATTATGGGATATTGAAGCAGGAGTATTTAGAAGAATAGAGAAGGAGAAGAAGTTATCTTGCTTTTAGAGATATCTTACCTTCATGCTGCGCCTGTTGAACCGTCTTTCGAACGGCTCAAGATGACATCGACTGTCGATAGCAGGGATTAAGCTGCCCATTGGCTTTTCCTCTTATCTCGGATCACCCTAAATCCAATTGCATTTTCTTTACCCTTTCTTCCAAGCTTTCGGTAGTCATCCGTTCCCGAAGTCGATCAACCATAATTGGAAAGCAAAAGGGACTGGGTTTTTCGAGTTCCTGAATAATTATGTCTTGCTCCGCTATGCGTTCTAAAGCTTGGCGAAGCCTTCCTTCTTCTAATTGGAACTCCAGAGCCTCTTCATAGGCTTGTTGCAATAAAAGGTTTTCGGGTTCATAATCGTTGAGCACTTTAAAGATTAAGGAGCTACTGCTTTGCAAATGCTTGTCTTTGATGGGTTCGCCGGGGTAGCCCCGATAAACCATGCCCGAGATAACCGCGATATCACGGAAGCGTCTACCCGCCAATTCAATGGCATTTACACTATGCATGATATCTTCCCGCAGGTCTACTGTGCTAAAGATGTCAGAGTCCAAGGCATCTTCGATAGGAAAAGGCTTGTCGCTCAGTAATTCGAAGCCATAATCATTCATAGCAATACTGGCACTAAAGGGCTCTAAAAGAGATAGCCTATAGGCTAAAAGTGCCGCCATTCCCTCGTGAACCGCCCTGCCTTCAAAAGGATATACAAATAAATGATGCCCCTCTCGGCTGCACATTTTCTCGATGAGCAATTGCTCCCGCCTGGGAATAATGGAACGTTCTTCTTGTACCTCCCAGAGCGGACTAATTAGTTTGAGTTCGGGGTCGCTGCTGCTACGATTATGACTCTCCTCTAGCTTCTGGCGAAGCATCTGACCCATTTGTGCCGAAAGAGGCATCCGACCGCCTTGCCAACTGGGAACCTGTCCTTTTTTACTGCGACTTAATTTAACCTGAGCTTCCATTCCGCGGAAGCGCACCAGTTCTAGATTCCGACCAGCAAACCAAAAGACATCACCGGGCTTTAATCGCGAAATAAAATACTCTTCTATAGTGCCCAAATAACCACCACTTTCAAATTTGATTTTCACTACCCCATCGCCCACAATGGTGCCAATACTCATGCGGTGGCGCATAGCGGTGCGTCGGCGTTGGACCTTGTAAAGGCCATCTTCATCCACTTCTACCTTGTGAAACTCATCGTAGGATTCGAGGCTATCGCCTCCGTGGCGAATGAAATCTAAACACCACTGCCATTCATGGTCTTGTAGACTTTGATAGGAAAAGGTGGCCCGAATTTCCGGAAGAATCGCATCAGGCTTAAAGCCAGAACCAACGGCTAGCGTAACCAAGAATTGCACGAGTACGTCGAAAGAGCGTAGGTAAGGAAAGCGTGCTTCTACTAATTCTTCCTCAATAGCCTGTCGCAATGCGGCTGCCTCTACCAATTCTAAACTGTGGGTGGGGACAAAGTAAATTCGACTGGTGGCTCCCGGCTGGTGACCACTGCGCCCAGCCCTTTGCATGAAGCGCGCCACTCCCTTGGGAGAGCCAACCTGTATAATGGTCTCTACCGGGCGGAAGTCCACACCCAAGTCCAAACTACTAGTGCAAACCACCGCTTTTAATTGGCCCGTATAAAGGGCGTCTTCGACCCAATTGCGTAAATCTTTTGAAATGCTGCTGTGGTGCATCGCCATTAAGCCTGCAAGCTCGGGGGCTACATCTAATATGCGTTGATACCATATTTCTGCCTGGGAGCGAGTATTGGTGAAAATGAGGGTCGATTCCGATTCCATAATAACTGGAATTACCTTCTCCAACATTTTTATACCTAGGTGTCCCGCCCAGGGGAGTACTTCAACCGAATCAGGTAATACCGAAACTACTTCGATGGCCTTGCGCATGCCCGAGCGAATAAGCGCGGTTTTCGCTTCTGGAAATTCGGGGCCTAGCAAAACCTGCATGGCTTCCTCCATATTCCCTATAGTTGCGGAAATCCCCCAAGTGCGTAAATTGGGATTCATCCCTCGCAGGCGGCTCAAGGCCAACTCCATTTGCACCGCCCGCTTGGAGCCCATAAGCTCATGCCATTCATCCACTACTACCGTGTGTAGTTTTTTAAAGATGCGCTCATTCTCCTTCATGGCGAGCAGCAAATGCAAACTCTCCGGAGTAGTGATGAGCAAATGCGGCATTTGCTTTTTTTGCTTGGCACGCTGACTAGTACTGGTATCCCCTGTGCGAATGTCTACCGTGAGTTCCAGGCCCATGCCTTCGATTGCGCGTTCAGCCGACTGCCGAATTTCTTTAGCTAAGGCCCGAATAGGGGTAATCCAAAGGATGCAGAGCCCTTTTTTGGAATTGGAATGCAATAGGGCCGGTAGGAGCAAAGAATAAGTCTTGCCACTACCAGTGGGCGCGTTTACAATACCCGAATTTCCATCGGCATAAGCGCGCCAAGCAGCCTCCTGAAAGGCGGCAGGTTCCCAGTCCAATGACCGAAACCAATCCTGCGCTTTTTGAGCAGCGGCGGCCAAGTTTTAGAAAGGTGGGTGAACTGGGCGGTTGTCGATTATCGCTTCGATACGCTCCATTACCTCGGGGCTAAGCTTTTCTTTAGCCGCTCCGGCTTTGAGATTTTCTTCGAGCTGACTAAGCTTTGAGGCGCCCAAAATAGTGGTGCTTACATTGGGGTTTTTTAAAGTCCAGGCGATAGCCATAACTGGCATGCTTAATCCAAGGTCTTTTGCTACATCAGTAAGTTTATTCACCTTATTGAACCAGTCTTCCTGCAGGTTCATTTTGGCTAACCAATTAAGCTCCTCTAAGGAAAGGCGAGAGTTTTCGGGGACTCCATTGTTGTACTTTCCAGTGAGGACACCACTGGCCAGCGGACTCCAGATAGTGGTGCCTAGACCTACGGTTTTGTAAATCTGGCTAAACTCCACTTCTACTTTTTCGCGATGGAACAAATTGTACTGCGGCTGCTCCATGGTAGGCGGAATCAAATTGTATTGACGGGCAACCATATGGGCCTCCATAATTTCTTGCGCACTCCACTCTGAGGTGCCCCAGTACAAAATTTTACCCTGCTGGATTAAATTATGCATGGTCCAAACCGTCTCCTCGATCGGAGTTTCCTTATCGGGTCGGTGGCAGTAAAATAAATCGAGGTAGTCTACCTGCAAACGTTTTAAAGCCTGATGGCAAGCTTCGGTTAAATGCTTACGGGTATTGCCCTTTTGGGTGGGCTTAGAATATTTTAATCCGCTGATACCAAAATAGGCTTTACTGGATACCAAATAAGAATCGCGACTCCAATTGAGGTCCTTCAAAACCTCACCCATTAATAGTTCCGATTTGCCATCGGCATACACTTCGGCATTATCAAAGAAGTTTACCCCATGGTCGTAGGCATAAGCCATTAATTCTGTGGCTAAATCTTTACCGATTTGGGTGCCAAAAGTGATCCAAGATCCAAAACTCATTTCGGAGACTTGTAGTCCCGATTTTCCTAATCTGCGGTATTCCATTCTTTTTCTTTTAGGGCTCCTAAAGCTTCTTGCACATAAGCATCGTCTAGGGCATAGACCCTTTGGTAGGCTCGGGTACCAAAACGATTGTAGGCAATAAAGGCTTTGAGACGATTTTTCAAAATTGCCAGTTCAAGTTCATTCTCCTTAACAATACGTTCCGTCACTGGTTTACCAAAGAAGCTTTCCAAAACAGTGGAGTCGGCTTGCCAATGCTTTACAAAGCTATCTTCTTGCCAAAGGGCCAATTCTTTGCGGCGTTCATCCACGTATTTAAAGGCTTGCTCATCGAGGTTAACCGTCATCGCTAAGTGATAGAGCAGGCGGGTGCTAGAAGTGGTGTCGTAACCCACTTCCACATCGGGTAGGATACCCCCAATATTGCGTCTTTCCTTTAGTTCAGTTTCCTCTGGAAGGAGCACGGTAGAATCACTGCTTTGCTCAGATCCTGTATTGCCATGGTAGTAATAAGCTTGATCGTAAGTGTCGTAGTCGCGTTGGATAGATCGGCCCGAAGGGGTGTAATAGCGCTGGGTGGTGAGTCGCATTTTAGATCCGTCTTGCAGGCTAATTTCCTCTTGAACTAGTCCCTTTCCGAAGGAACGGCGACCCACAATAATTCCGCGCTGATGATCCTGCACCGCCCCCGCTACAATTTCGCTCGCTGAGGCACTACCGCGATTGATAAGAACTGCTAAGCCTCCCTTTTCGAAGTATCCCCGACGGGAAGCGTAAAATTCTTCAATTTCCCCTTGGCGGTCTTTGGTAAATACGATCATCTGCCCTTTGGATAGAAACTCATCGGCTATTTGGTCGGCCGCTGCCAATAGGCCGCCGGGGTTATCACGAAGGTCAAGGATAATGTTCTTCGCCCCTTCATTTTGCAGGTCGCGCAATGAACGACGCACTTCTTGGGCACTTCGCGCTGTAAACTTGGTGAGCTTTATAATGCCAACCGAATCGTTTAGTAAGAAGTAAGAGCTTACCGAATTAAGTCCGACTTCGCCTCGCTTTACATCTATTTCCAGATGTAGGTTTTCGGCCGGTCGAAAGAGGCCTAGTTTTACGCTAGTGCCGGATACACCTTTAAGCGTAGCTAGTACTTTTTGAGAATTTAAGCTTGGTCCAAAAAGCTGAACTGTGTCGGCCAAAAGTATGCGGTCACCGGCAATAATCCCCGCTTTGGCAGAAGGGCCATCGGGCATTACTTGTACCACGGTTAAACTATCATTGTAAATCTTAAACTCGATACCGATTCCCACAAAAGAGCCCCGAATCGACTCTTCACTAGCCGATACCTGATCTTCGGGAATGTAGGTAGAGTGGGGGTCGAGGTGATGTAATAACTCCGATATGGTTTGATCCAAGAGGCTATCGGTGTTCACCTGATCGACATATTCGTAATCGATGTAATTAATGATTTGGCGGAGTTTCTGTTCTCTTTCGCTCGCCTCATTAAAAACTACGGTTTTATGAGGGAAGTTAAAGAAGACGCCTAGGCCAATGCCAAAAAGCATGGCCGCTGCCAATAATAAAGGGTATAGAGTTTTGGAATTATTCAAGTTCTTCTGCGGGTATCTGCGTTAATTCTACGCCTGCTTTTTCCAAAAATTGCAGACCACTGTCGTCCTTATAACGCTGAATGTATACCAATCGTTTAATACCGGACTGATGCACCAATTTGCTGCAGTCTTTGCAAGGCGACATGGTTAGGTAAAGGGTGGCGCCATTACTGCTATGCGTAGAACTTGCCATTTTTAGTATCGCATTTGCCTCCGCGTGTAGGACGTACCATTTAGTAGCATTGTCTTCGTCTTCGCATTTGTTTTCAAAGCCAGTTGGAGTGCCATTATAGCCATCGGAGACAATCATGCGGTCTTTAACAATGATGGCTCCTACTTGCCTTCTTTGGCAATGCGAGAGTTTGGCCCATTCGCGCGCCATGCGCAGGTAGGCTATATCGTATTTACGTTGCTTCTGTAAAGCTTTAGTCATTTTTTAAATCCTTTAGTGGACTATTTTCGAAAAACCAAGTGAGGGCCTTGGGAAACTCGCGGCGCCAAAAATGTTCATTATGCTTGGCGCCCTCAATGATTTCCGAATGATGGGTCCATATTGCAGGCACACTATCGAGCAGCGCTTCACTTTTTCGAAGGTCGCGCATAAATGCTTCGGGCATGCTGCCTTCTTGATTGCCTACCACTTGGTATACAAAGGTGCGTTTTTTTGGAGGAAAATTCCGCGCCATTTCCAGCACTTCTGGATTAAACCAATAGGAGGGAGAAAAAACTAATCCGCCGCCAAAAGTATCGGGGTATTTAAGCAAGGCATACATCGAAATTAAACCGCCCAAGGAGCTGCCGCCGATGTAAGTATGTTCGCGGCTGGCTAGACTACGGTAGTTTTGGTCGACCCAAGGTTTTACTTGCCCCACCACAAAGTCCAAATAAGCATCGCCCTCTCCGCCGCCGTGCTTTTCATTGAGGAAGGGGCTTAATTCATCAATGCGCTTGATCCCGCCGTGATTAATGGCGACTACAATTAGGTTTAATTTTAAGGAGTCTAAGGTTTGGGCTACTTGCCATTTATCCGGACTACCCTCTAAGCCCAAGAATAGGTTTTGTGCATCTTGTAAATAAAGTACGGGATACTTGTCTTTAGTCGAGTGATAGTTTTTCGGTAGGTAAACCCATATTTTTCGCTGCTCGCCCTTATAAAGTAATTGCTTATTGCTTTTTAAAAGTGCCACGCCTTTCGGCGGATGGTCACCTTTTTGTTCAAAGCCTGCGATTTGGAGGTAAATCGTATCCCCATCATGGTAATAACCCTGGCGATTTTGAACCGGGTGCCCATCAGCGGAAGCTTCGACTACATCCCAGCTGAGCCCGCATATTTTGTATTGCAAATTGCGACGACTAAGCTTGGTGCGAAGTATCCCTCCTTTAAATTGAAAATTGGGGTCACCGGCTTGCCAGCGGTTAAAATTATGCGCCAAGAAAAGCGCTTGGGCCGTATCTACCCCGGGATTAGGTTTAAGAATAAAGGTGACCTGTGCCTTGGCCGCAAGTAAAAAGTTAGTGGTAAGGAGAAGAGTGAATAGAAATTTTCGCAGCATGGGAAATCCGATCAAGCGCTTTGGCCGTAAATGATAGAAATGAATAATGAAATTATGAAAAAATTAGCTCTACTCACATTTGCTTTAAGTCTAAGCCTTGGCCTTTCGGCCCAAACCGTAAAAGTTGGTGGCGAAGCCATGTATCCAATGAAGGATATCGTAAGTAATGCCGTAAACTCTGAGGATCATACCACTTTGGTGGCTGCAGTAAAAGCGGCCGATTTGGTGGAGACCTTGCAAGGTGATGGTCCCTTTACCGTTTTTGCTCCGGTGAACGATGCCTTCGAAAATTTGCCTGAAGGTACCGTGGAGAGTCTTTTAGAAAAGAAGAACAAAAGTAAACTGCAGGCGGTACTAACTTATCACGTGGTGGCAGGGAAGTACGACTTCCAAGCCATTGCTAAGCTTATCAAGGAAAACGGTGGCAATGCCGAGTTGAAAACAGTGCAAGGCTCATTGCTTAAGTTTCGTATGAATGGTCCGCGCAATATTAGCGTGGAAGATGGACAAGGCGCAGTTGCCAATATTTCGGTATATGATGTATACCAAAAGAATGGGGTTATCCAGGTAGTTGATAAAGTACTACTCCCTTAAGTTTCTAGATAGAACATCTGACTCATCGTGATTTTGATCGAACGGGTAATAGATTAGTCAGGTGTTATGTTGTTTGGTTGGTAAGGCGACTCCGCAAGGGGTCGCCTTTTCTTTTAGTTAGTGATTAATTCAAATATTAATACATAGAATTATGATGTATAGAATTAAAATGTATATTTGTCCTATGTATTCAAAAGAACTTTTAAAAGGAACCTTGCAGGTGATGATTTTACAGCTCTTAGCCGAGCAGGGCAGTATGTACGGTTATGAGATTTACCAAAAGGTAAAAGAGTTATCGGATGAGAAAATTATCCTCAAAGACGGTTCACTCTATCCGGCCTTAGCCAAGCTGCATAAAGATAAATTGGTGCAGTTTAAAGAAGTGGCGGTAGGCAAGCGTAAACGCAAGTATTACGAATTAACCAAGCAAGGCCAAGAGCAGCAGGTATTAGGTATCGAAGAGCTCAAGGAGTTTATGGCTACCCTTAGTAAAGTCTTGTTCCCTAATCAGAATAACTATGCGCTTAACTGAAGCTCAAGAAGATAAAATACGTGCGATAGTAGAAGGGCACCAGTTTAAGGTACCCGGACTCTCGGATGATATCATTGACCACCTTTGCTGCTACCTCGAGTTTGAAGGAAAGGAAAACCTAGATTTTGATAGTCAGTTGGAGGAAGCTATCAATATTTTGGCGCCCCATGGTTTGGCCTCCCTAGAACAGCAAACGCTGTTTTTGCTTAATGCTAATAAAATTATACTTATGAAAAGATTCTTTTATGTCTTCGGACTATTAGCCAGCATGACCTTTAGTGCCGGTGTGCTCTTCAAAATTTTGCATTGGCCTGGCGCGAATGTGATGCTCTTCGGGGGAGCTTTGGTCTTCCTCTTTATTTTCTTGCCTTTCTGGACCCTTGATCGTTTTAAGTTCAAAATGATTAAAAAGTCCTACGATCGCTGGCGCTTGCTAAGCGGACTCAGTGCAGGAATACTATTCGGACTGGCCTCCATATTTAAGGCGCTACACTTAATGGGTGCCCCTTGGATACTAGTAGCCTCGGTCTTTGTTTTCGTGGTGTTCTTTTTACCCCTGTATTTCTTTAAGATTTACCGGCGGTCAATCGGAATGGAAGAAGAGGCTTAGGCCTCTTTTTTTGTTTATAGACCGGGGATGCTTCACCAGTGGAAGTTCAGGGCTAACAAATTCCGCTGCATTAATTTAGAAAACCTAATGATTTAAACTCTAGAAAAAAGGAATTCCCTATTCCTCCACCAGCATGGCTCGTATCTGATTGGCATAGTCCAATATAAATTCCGCGCGCTCAGCCTCCCGCTTCTCCGGCATGCTGGCCAAAACTTTTTCCTGGTGAAATTTCACCTGGTCTACAATTTGAAGGGCCTTGTCAATCCGCTCAAAGCTCATTTCTACCATTGCTAGTTGCAAAGACACCTGATCTTTATGGGGAAATTTTTCGGTGGGCACATATTCTTCCAATTGGTCCAATAGTTCGAGGCATTTAGCATCATAAGTGCTGTCGGGTTTGGCGAATAGGGTATTGATAAAAATTACTCGCGTGCCTAAGGCGTATTTCTGTGCTGATTGCATTTCGTGGCCATAATCTCTATATCCCCAATCTTCCATGAGTAAATTGTAGCTCGCATCGAAGTCCACCGTGCCTAATTGCCCCGGGGTAACGTCGTACTCCACCGTATCGAGAAGAATGGCCATTCCTCGGCGCACCAAATGGCTGCTAAAGCTCATTAACTTAGAGCCTTCGGTAAAGGCATCAAAGCAAAGCGGCGCATCGTTGTTGGCCATAATATCTAAGAGGAGCATTTCGGAACGTGTGCCTCGGTCAATTCGTTGCACCAAAGTGGTGCCGCGGTAGTTAATTTCAACAAAGGGACTGGGGCTTTTCCAAGTGCTCATCTTCGTGCCTACGAAATGATTTTTTGGGTCTTTTAGATAGCGAACTAAATCCTCCCATTTAATTGATTCACGCTCACCCTCAGGACGAACCAGGGTAATCTGACTAGCTTCATTGGCTAGCATTTCCTCGCTTAGACTTAAATTAATGGCTTGCTGCTCTCCGTGGGCTTCGCGGTAAAAGTTGATGTAGGCGGGGATGTTCAGTAAGCTTCGGTTGAGCACCCGTACATCGGGTCTTACCTTGTGAAAATCTTGCTCGTAATAAAGCGGGTAGGTGTCATTGTCTCCATTGGTAATGAGAATGGCATTGGGCGGACAAGAGATTAAGCGATTTCGGGCCTCAGCGGATATGAAACTGTGGTAAAGGTTACGGGTTAAGAGGCTCTTGGCCTTAGCATAAGAATAGTATTGTCGTAGGTCGAGATAGGCGGTCATAATCTCATTGGCAGCCTTTATTTCGGGCTCTCCAACCGGCGTGGGGTAGTTTTTGGTTTGGCGCGATAAACTGCGAAAACAATTACGGGCATTTTCGCGGTTGTGCATGTATTCGAGTAATTCCCCGTCGCTTAATTTGTCATCCGGACTACTGATATAGGCTTTCTTGGCATCTTGGAAAATAGCTCCACGCGCTTCAATGAGGCTAGTCGCTTTAGAAGAGTAGGCTCGGCCTAAAGCATAAAGCTGATCATCACTTAAATCTTCTTTTCCGGCTAAACTATCAATTACATCATCCTCCCAGCCGGCATAACCATAGAAGGCTTGCAATTGGTAAGGCTTTCCCGTGCGTAGTACTTCGTTTTCCGCAACTGCTTTTGGGTCCCGAAACTCGGGGGCAGCATCGAAGTCAAGTTTTTGGTATGCGCCAGTCTTGGCATCCCAAAAAAGGTAGCGACCGCTTATTTGCGCTTGGCCATCAAAATTGTAAACGGTATAATACCAGCCATCAGGATGTTTTTCCCAAACTGGTTCGCTGGGTCCCTCGAAGCGGGGCATGTAGTTTTTGTGGAACTCGACTAATACCTCTTGATAAGTGGGTTTTTCTTGGGCTTGGGCAAAGCAGCCGAAGAATAGGAACAGAATAAAATACCGCATATGCTTTTTTTGCAAATTAGGAATTATTGAATTGGGCTTGCACTTTATCCAAGAGTTCCGCCAATTCTAAACTAGTAGAAAGGGGCAGCTTGGAGCTTTCTTGGTGTCCGGCCGCCAAACAACGATGCACTTCTTCAATTTCATGCACATAGCCCAAACCGCGGTAGGCTAGTTTAATCTCTCTTACTTTTTGATTGATATCGAGGCTTAATAACTCGCTATGATGAAAGCGACGATGCAGTTTTATTTCGCCTTTTTCACCAATTATCCGGGCTTCGGTAGGGGTTTCCTCTTCCAGGCTGCTCAGTAAATGGGCTTCGGCACCAGAGGGGTAGTTGAGTTCCACTTCGCAACGAATATCCACCCCGCTTGGACCCATTTTAGCCGATACTTTTATTGTATCTGCTTTGCCCAAGCTGAGCAAGCTGAGGTACAGTGGGTAAATACCGATATCTAGTAGGGAGCCGCCTCCCAAATCGGGGTTAAAGAGTCGGTGATCGGGATTAAAGGCTGGTCTAAAACCAAAATCAGCCGAAAGGCGCTTGATCGGACCAATAATTTCGGCCTTTAGTAATTCAAGGTATTTTTCGGTAATAGGTATAAAGCGAGTCCAAATGCCTTCCATTAAAAATACTCCGTGCGCGCGCGCTTTTTCGATTAAGGCTTTCGCCTGATGCGCATTTAAGCCCATGGGTTTTTCCACTAAAACGGCCTTGCCGGCCTCAATCGCTAAGGAGGCATGCTCGAAGTGAAAGCTGTGGGGAGTGGCAATGTAAACGATATCAACCTCTGGATCTTCGCATAAAGCATGGTAGTCGTGGTACATACGTTCGGCGCCAAACTCGAAGGCAAAATCTTGGGCGCGTTTAGCACTACGCGAGGCCACCGCCTGTAATTTAGCTTCGGGAACTAGGGCCAGGTCTGCGGCCATTTTGCGGGCAATTTTACCCAAACCCAGAATGCCCCAACGGTGACTTTGTTGCGATTTTTCCATCTTCTAGAGATTGATCCGGTATTCCAAATTTGCAATAAAACTGCGGGTTAGACCATCGGGCCTTGCCTCGCGAACCAGTAGGGGAAAGCCGGCATTTAATTGCAGGGCGCTACTATTGCTAAGGCTGTAGGCGAGGTAAAAATTAACATTTAGGGTTAAACCTTGCGAGCCTTCAATTTCAAATTCTTGGCCTCGAAAATTCTGGTAGCGGTCGTTTTGTAAATGGTAAATGGGTAAAAGGCTGGGGGTGAGACTAAGCTTTGGGTTTAAGGTCAAAGGGTAGGAGATCCGCAGTAAAACATCGCCGGCTCTCTGGAAACCATAGGTATTCTGAAAGGCGCTTAAATCTGAGTTGAAGGGATGGAAACCCGGTCTAAATAAGTTGTTGTTCTGAATTAGCGGTTGCTGCCACCCTGCGCTAATTTGCCATCCTGCAAATTGATAGGCGGCGCCTAAAATAAGGTCGTAAGTGCCTAAACTCGATTGGTAATCCATAGGTAGATGACTACCATTTTCACTGCGGTCGCTACGGTTAAAAGGAATTTTAGCGCCGAGAGTAAAACTCAGTTGGCCATTCGCTTGATAAGTACCATTAAGAAAAAGGTCACCCAGACCAAAGGTGGAAATACCATTTCCGTTTTGCCCTAAACTGGTCGCCTTAACGCTTAGACCCCAAGCCGCATTTAGCTGACGGCGAAATTCGAGATAGGCTCCATAAACGTTAATAGAATAGTCGGCCGAACCATAAAAACTGCCCACTTTTAATTGGTTCTTGGGTCCATCTTCTTGCGTCATTTCCTCTTGTGGATGCAGTCCGTTTACTGTACAAAAACCGGCATCGCTGCAACCCTGACCACTTAAGTTTAAACCACCAATAAGGAAGCTAAGGCTTAAAAAAAGTACTGCCCTCCAATTATTCATGCTTTTTTGCTTTGCATTGATAAACGAAAATAGCTGAATAAAAGTGGATGAAGGGCTTTTCATTTCCCCGCAATTTTAATTTAAGATAGCCTCTGTCGTCCTTTTTTATTTCTTTACAGTATGAAAAACCTGTTCTATTTATTCGCCTTAAGTTTTTGTTTTACTTCTCAATTAAGGGCTCAGGCTCGGGCCGATACCAATTCATCGGCAAGCTTCGAAATGATTTACATGCTGGAGAACCGCTCCATAGATCAACTTTCGTATTTAGCCGAATTCCCTTTTGAGGATACTAGATTGCACATCACCGGGGGCTTCGCTTTCCGGATAAAAAGTCGTTCCATCTTAGCCCGCATTTTCGCTTTACGCGGGATGAGCTCCGAGCAATCGGTGCGACATAGTTCGGTGGGGCTGCAAGTAGGCTATGAATATGCTTTTGCCGACCATTGGTCTACCTCCTTCCTTAGTGGCTTTCGACTCGAAAATGGGAAAGCGAGCCATGCCGTGGATACCAGCGGCATTATTGCACCTGGATATGTCCCTAATGTAAGGGAGTGGAATTACCAGCTGCATTACATTCAAAATCAGCTAAATCTGAGCTATTGGTTTGCTGAGGGTCCGCTGCCTTTCCTGATGCCCAAATCGCTCACCTTGGGTTTCTCCTATGGCTTTGCCATTAACCCTTCCCAATTTTGGTTTACCGGTCAGGGAGACATCCCCCAAGCTGGCGTAAAGGCATTTGGAAACATTTGGCAAGTAAGTATTCGAATGGAGTGGTACCTTACAAATTAGATAAAGTTAGGCTGGCATCGGGCGAGAAGAAGATCCCAGCAAGCTCAAATGGTTTCCAAGCATTATTATATGGGTTCACAGAGGGTTGCAACTTCAGTAACTGATTTGGCAAGTCAACTTAGTAGTACAGGATCAGGAAGTGAGTTTGGAGGACCAGCTAATCAGAGTAATGCTTCAGATCCAGTCATTCAAGACTTTGAAGCGACTATGACTTGTTTATATGGGAATCAGGTAAGTTTTGGGTTTGACCCAGCTTTAGACTTACCTTTAATGGATGAAGTTGCCTTTGTAGACTGTAATGAAGGAGTTGTGGTAGATCCAAATCAAATCGTGGCAGAAGACCCAGAATGTGCCTGCGAGCAATCCACCTATTGGGCCTCGCAGTACGAGGCGGATTGTCCTTCATATAATATCATGTATTGGTACCATCCTGATTACCTTGGGTCTGTAGAAGCGGTTACAGATATTGACGGCGAGGTTTACCAATTCTTCCACAACACCATATGGGGAGAAGATATCGTAAGCCAGAAATCCTACCTTTATAATCATTACTCTAGTCCCTATCGATTTAATGGTAAGGAAAAGGATTGGGAGACTGGAAATCACTATTATGGGGCGAGGTATTATGATCCGAAGTTGAGTGTGTGGTTGAGCGTGGATCCTCTCGCCAGTAAATTTCACAATTTATCCCCTTATAACTTCGTAGAAAATAATCCTCTAATGATGATTGATCCCGATGGTAGGGGGCCGTGGATTTATGATCAACTGGAAGATGGTACCTATCAACGAAGAAAGGTGGAGGAAAATGATGGTGGAGAGAATTTCCATACTTATCATAATAATGATGGGACAACCAGTTATTACGATCAGAAGGCAGGTACGTTTGTAACGGTCAATAATAGTGAAACAAAACAAAAATTGGCGAATTACATAGCTACTGTTGCTAGGAGACGAGAAGCTGTTAAAAAAACAAGGGAGGTAATAAATAATATTGGTGATGGAATTGCAACTGTTGGATATGTTGCCGCACCTTTTACTGAAGGGGCAAGTTTAACGCTTTCAGCTGTGGGAGAAGGAATTTCTCTTACGGGTAAAGCAATAACCAATGCAGCTAATTTTGAAGAAAGTGGTGCTACAACTGAGAACATGGTAGATCTTGGTGTTGATGTTTTAATAGAATTAGCTCCGCTTCCATTAGAAAACGTAGTAAAGAAATCTAATTTAGATGACGTTTCAAAAAAGATTATTAGGTCTGAAATTGGAAAGGTTAAGCAGACTGGCGAATATGTAATTAAGAAAGAGATAGAAGAAAATAGATCGAATGGCAACTAAAGTTTGTGGAGTTTTATTAATTGTGTTTGGGGTTTATATTTTCAGAATTGGATTGAAGTATGATGATTCTGATAGTGCTCATTTGATGAATGTTAAGTTAATCGGAGCTGCAATTTTATTAGTTATTGGTGGACTCGCTTTAATCTTAACATCGAAAACCATGTGTGAAATTATAGGAGTATTTTGCTAAAACAGATGGGGGATAACTAAAATATTAAGAGGATTAATGTTGCATTTATTGGGAAGAGGGAGACACTGTAAGTCCCCCTAAAAATCCAACAGTTTAAAAGTGTGTAAATTTAAACTGTTGACTATGAAGAAATCAAGATTTTCAGAAAGCCAGATCAGTCATGCTTTAAAGGAGCATGAGGACTTGGAATAAAACCCCTTTCAGGTTCAAATTTGGATCAGTCCATATTGGAAGGCACTGTAGAGGGGTATAAAGTGTTTTATCAAGAACGAATTAGTCCTAACTTAGGTAATGATGAGTAAAATTGAAACTTCCGATTTAATAATAGGTGCAGCCTTTCTTGCATTAAGTGGCGTGATTTGGTACTTTTCTTATAAGGCCAAAATCTCATCCAAGAATGGTATTGACAGAGCCAATGCCATTCAGCTCAATACAGGAGCGATAGGCTTTGCAATGGTAGGACTATATTACATCCTGAGAAATCTTTGAAAATGAAATTTATAATTGCTTATCTTTTGATAATATTATTTCCCATCTAACTTTTATCTCAAAATGAGAATGGAAATAATGAATACCAAGAAATCAACCCCAATAAGGGTTCAGGTGGTTTTTCTTTGGTGGATCAGTGGCCGATGTATCCTGGTGGGGAAATAGGTGTTAATGAGCATGTTAAGAATGAATTGAAATACCCTGAAGAGGCCTTAAGCGACAGCATTCAAGGGCGAGTAGTTGTCCGTTATGTAGTACAGACAGATGGTAATGTTGGAGAGATCGAAGTAGTGGAAAGTGTCCATCCACTTTTAGATGAGGAAGCGATGCGCGTTATCAGGGCAATGCAAAAATGGAAACCTGGTATTCAGCGCGGAAAGCCAATAAAGGCAGCGTACTTACAAGCTTTTAATTTTAACCTTTAGTTAAAGCCCGGCCGTTGAGCCGGGTTTTTTATGGGGTATAAGCCTGCCTTGTTTTGTAATCCCTGAGCAGTGAAGAAACCACCATGATCACGGTGTTCATTTCTTAGGTCAGTAGCTGGTCCACTTGTTACCTTCCCTAAAACCCGCACTAGTAAAACCTACGAGGCTAATAAATTAATCATCAAGTACTTGTTCTTTAAATATCGAAGTGATTGCGAGCGTAGAGCTTGGGACTATAGTTGCCGAATTTTTGATGCTTTTAACAAGATGCATCTAGACCTTAAAAAAAAGCGATTAGTCGTGAGTCATAGAATTTCAAGGGATTCCTATTATCACCTAGCAGGGAAGAACGCATTTCTTTGGATAAATTACTTCGTGAATTAGACATTTCCAATAAATGGATCATACTTATGGCGGTAACCATTGAAAAATTTAGCGGAAATGTTTCAGTAATGTTTCAGTGAAAAACAAAAAACCCTTGCTAATCTACTGACTAACAAGGGTCGATCTTCTTTTTGAAGTGCCCAGGACCGGAGTCGAACCGGTACGCCCGAAGGCACAGGTGTTTGAGACCAGCGCGTCTACCAATTCCGCCACCTGGGCTTGCTGCATTGAATTGCTTCAATGAGGGCGGCAAATATAAAAACAAATTGAATGGGAATTCTCAGATGTGGCCTTTTTCTTCGTAGCGCTTTTTACCGCGTTCCAGCATATCCCTAAGCTCGGCTTTCAAATCATCATCAAGCTGTTTAATGTGGAAACAGCTCTTGCCCTTTAGCATCTTCTTCAGCCCTTCCGAAAGCTCGTATAAGTCGGGGTCGGTATAAATAGGGAAGAAGTACAAGCGAATGTCCTTAGGCTTACGAACGGTTGAGGCAAAGTAAAAGCCATCTACTTCCTGCTTGCCTTGCATTACGCGTTTGGTGCCGGCCACTTCAATGCCATTCTCACCTTCTTTGCGCACCTGCAAGGGCGCGCCCAATTCTTTTAGGCTGCTCCTCAACCACGCCTCAATATGGTTTAAGTCTTTACTAAGGCTCATTAATCGGTAAATCTAGAGTCGCTTTCCATGGTGTGGCCACAATTACTGCAGGTGCGTAATTTTTCCGAATTGTAGTATTCCTTAAAACGGGGTAAGAAGTCGGTTTCGATATTGCTTAAGTGGAAATAGGTTTCATGCAGCTTATGGTTGCATTTATCACAGAACCACAATAAACCATCCTTGTGTTTGTCTTCGCGTACCCGTTCTACCACTAAGCCAATCGAGCCTTCGCTGCGCATGGGCGAATGGGGAATGTTGGGTGGTAAGAGAAACATGTCACCCGGACCTAATTGAATATCTACCGCTTGGCCTTCGTCTTGAATGCGTACCGTGATATGACCCTCTAATTGATAGAAGAGTTCTTCCGTTTCGTTGTAATGGTAGTCCTTTCGCGCATTGGGTCCGCCTACAATCATCACAATATAATCTTCCCCTGCCGGATACAAGTTTTTGTTGGCAACCGGGGGTTTTAGTTTATCGCGGTTTTCGTCGATCCAGGCTTGAAGGTTAAAGGGTTTAGCTACGGCCATAATTTCTTCTTTGGGGCTAAGATAAGAAATGCGAAGGCTGAGACTAGAGCGCTAATTTGATTTTAAGGCATAAAAAAATCCCGACCTGAGTTTCACTCATCGTCGGGACCTTTATTTTTTCAGCTTACGCTATTCTTACATGCCATCAGCATGCTCAGCGTGCTCGCTGTGATCACCTTCTGCGTGCATAGGCTTCTCTACAGCTTCGTTCATAGCGTCAGCAGCCTCGTCGGCAACTTCAGCTACAGTGTCAGCAGCAGCTTCCATAGCGTCGCCAGCTTCTTCAGCAGCATCTTCCATAGCGTCACCCGCTTCTTCCATAGTTTCAGCAGCGTCGTCAGCTACTTGTTCCATGGTGTCACCTGCTTCGTCAGCAGCTTCTTCAGCTGGAGCGTTGTTACATGCTACTGCACCAGCGAACATAAGTGCAAATGCAAAAAAACTTACTTTTTTCATCCTTCTCTCGAGATTTGGTTGTTAAACAATTAAGCACAAATGTAGGCAAAAATCAATCCTACACTAGTGTGTAGTAAAAAATTATCTTTTTAGTAATGTGCTAAGGCTCAGTTTCTCCCTTAGGATATTAGCCAAGTTTGAGATCGGAACGCGCTCTTGTTCCATCGTGTCGCGATCCCTTACCGTTACACATTTATCCTCTTTTGTTTCATGGTCTACCGTAATACAGTAGGGGGTTCCAATGGCATCGTGTCGGCGGTAACGCTTACCAATAGCGTCTTTCTCGTCGTACTGCACATTGTAATCGTAGCGCAATTCATCGATAATTTCCCGTGAAATTTCCGGTAGACCGTCTTTCTTCACCAGGGGAAGAATGGCTGCTTTTACTGGCGCTATTGGTGCGGGAATGCGCAATACGGTGCGGCTGCTGCCATCTTCCAATTGCTCTTCGCGGTAAGCGTAAGAAAGCACCGCTAAGAACAAACGGTCTAAGCCAATTGACGTTTCAATTACATAAGGCACGTAGTTCTTGCCTAATTCGGGATCAAAGAACTGCAGTTTTTTTCCGCTGTGCTCTTCATGCGCTTTTAGGTCGAAATCGGTTCTGCTATGAATACCTTCCAACTCCTTAAAACCAAAGGGGAAGTTAAATTCGATATCCGCGGCAGCATTGGCATAGTGGGCCAATTTCTCGTGGTCGTGGAATCGGTAAAAGGACTCATCCATACCCAAGGCTTTATGCCACTTGATACGTTCCTCTTTCCAGTATTCGTACCACTTCATTTCTTCACCGGGGCGTACAAAATATTGCATTTCCATTTGCTCAAATTCGCGCATGCGGAAGATGAACTGACGGGCAACAATTTCATTACGGAAAGCCTTACCGGTCTGAGCAATTCCAAAGGGAATCTTCATGCGGCCAGTCTTTTGCACGTTTAGGAAGTTTACAAAAATCCCCTGTGCCGTTTCTGGACGCAGGTAAAGGGTAGAACTACCTTCGGCTACCGAGCCCATTTGGGTGCCAAACATGAGGTTAAACTGGCGTACATCGGTCCAGTTTTTAGAACCGCTTATCGGACATACAATGCCTTTTTCTTCGATTAAGGCTTTTACGTCTTCCAGGTCGCCTGCCTCCAAACTGCGCGCTAGACGCTTAACGCTGGACTCGGCTTCATCGAGGTATTTTTTAACCCGTGGATTCGTTTCGCGGTAAAGCGCCTCGTCGAAGTCGGCCCCAAAGCGTTTTTTAGCTTTTTCAACTTCTTTCTCCGCTTTCTGCCTTTGTTTTTCGGCATAGTCCTCTACCAAAACATCGGCGCGGTAACGCTTCTTAGAATCTTTATTATCGATTAAGGGATCGTTAAAGGCATCGACGTGACCACTAGCTTTCCAAGTGGTAGGGTGCATAAAAATGGCGGAGTCTAAACCCACAATATTTTCATGCATTTGCACCATGGCTTTCCACCAGTATTCGCGCAAATTCTTTTTCAGTTCAACGCCATTCTGTCCGTAATCGTAAACGGCTGATAAACCGTCGTATATTTCACTCGATTGGAAGATAAAACCGTACTCTTTAGAGTGGGCAATTACCTTCTTAAATAAGTCCTCTTGATTCATGCCGGCAAAGGTAAATGATTGATCGAAATGCCATCCCCCGAAAGGGGAAATTAGCGCAGGCCTAGTAGTAAAGTTGCGTTTTCGGAAAAGAGTTTCACCGATATAGCCAATAGGATAACCCCGAATACCTTACGAAGGATGTTTAGGCCACTTTCACCAAAGAGCTTTTCTAGTCGGGCCGCGCTTTTCAGTACCGCAAAAACCAAGAGACTATTGATGATGATGGCCACCACGATATTTTCGGCGGCAAACTCGGCGCGAATCGAAACGATGGTGGTCATTACCCCCGCTCCAGCAATTAAGGGGAAGGCTAGGGGTACAATGGAGGCCGATTTAGGCTCCTCGTCTTTAATGAGGGTGATACCCAAGACCATTTCTAAGGCTAGGATAAATAGAACTAAGGCACCAGCTACCGCGAATGAGTTGATGTCTACCCCTAGATATTTTAGGATGCTTTCGCCTAAGAAGAGGAAGACAATCATGATTCCGGCCGCTACAATGCTGGCCTTCTCACTTTGAATATGCCCCACCTTTTGGCGTAAGGAGATAATTAATGGAATACTGCCCATGATGTCGATCACGGCAAAGAGAATCATGGTGGCGGAAAGTATTTCCTTGAAATCGAATTGCATAGCCTTGGATTTTGCGGCCGCGAAATTAATCATATTCCGCAGCCGCAACACCCAAGAACTAAACTTAATTATCGGATAACCTTAACTTTAACCGCATTGGGTCCTTTTGGACCTTTCATGGTCTCGAAGCTAACTAGGTTTCCTTCTATAACTTCTTCTTCCAAAGCATTGACGTGTACGAAAATACTCTGACCACTCTTCTTGTCTTTGATAAAGCCATAACCCTTGCTGTGGTTGAAATGGGTGACAGTACCCTTGCGTTGACCATCGTCATCGGGAGCTGCTTCTACTCGCTCCATGTTTAAGCTAATGTCTTTGGCTTTTACCTTTTCGGCTTGCTCGGGCGGAGTATCATGGAAATTACCATAAACATCCATGTAGGTGATGTTGTCACCCTTATCCTCTGGATTAGCTTTACGCTCTTCTTTACGGCGGGCTTTTTCTTCTTTTTTCTTTTGGCGCTTCTTCTCGCGCTCCTTTTTCCCGAAAGTTTCTTGAGATCTTCCCATATATGATTTTACGATTCTACAAAGGTGTAAGCCATGCCAGTCTTTCCGGCACGACCGGTTCTTCCTACGCGGTGGATATAGCTATCCAAAGTCTGAGGAATTTGATAATTGATAACGTGGCTTACGTCGTCGACGTCGATTCCACGTGCAGCCACATCGGTTGCTACTAGAACTTGGATGTGCCCTTTCTTAAATTTATTTAAAGCTTTTTGGCGGTAATTCTGACTCTTATCGCCGTGGATTTCATCGGCTCGGATTCCAGCCTGACTAAGCTTCCGCTTTAATTTTGATACCCATCTTTTGGTTTCAGCGAAAAGGATAACCCGATTGAAATCATCTTGCTTTAGCATATCGATGAGGATGGGCATTTTACTTTCGCCGGCCGCTACTTCAATAAGCTCCTGCTGAATATGGTCATTACTGGTGTTACCGCTGCTAATTTGCAAGCGCACCGGATTATTCAACAAAGCCTGAATTTTACGTTCTTGGTTTGGGTCTAGTGTGGCCGAGAATAAAAGGTTTTGCCTTTCGATAGGCAGGGCGTCGATAATCTTGTTGAGATCGCGTTCGAAACCCATGTCCAGCATACGGTCGAACTCATCAATAATCAAGCATTTTAATGCTTTAAAATGGATGGCACCCCTTTGGTAAAGGTCTAGTAATCGACCAGGAGTAGCTACGATTAAATCGTTGCGCTTCCCTGCTAATTCAAGGTCTTTATTCATGTTAGTGCCGCCAATAAAGGTGGAGTTGTAAAGTCCCAGACCTTTATTAAGACTGCGGTATTCATCCGAAATCTGCAGAGCAAGTTCGCGGGTTGGAGCAAGCACTAAAGCTTGAAACTTTCCTTCGATCTGTTTTTGTAAAATAGGCAATAGGAAGGCGGCTGTTTTCCCGCTTCCCGTTTTAGCAATGCCTAAAATATCTCTCCCTTCAAGTTGTGCTTTTAAGCTCTTTTCTTGAATTTCAGTGGGTTTGGTATAACCTTTCGCTTCGAGATTTTTAAGGAGTTTGTCGTGCAAGCCGCTTTCGCTGAAATCGAAACTGGCTTCGAAAACCACTTCCTTGCGAACTTGGGCTTGTTGAATTAAATCGGAGCGCTTTAAATCCGACTCCTTTTTTTTCTTTTTACGCCTATCTGGGCGTCCGTTTGAAGGGGCAGCTTTTGGGCCTTTCCCATTCGGTGACCGACGTGAATTTTTTCCACGGGTCGCATATCTATGTGACATATTTCTGTTTTTAGGGCCTGTCGAGGCCGATGAGGTTCGCTAATTGCGACCTAATTGATAAAGCATCTTTCCATGTGCTCGCAGAGCAGACCAGAAAGTAGGTTGGCAGTGATAAGGAATATTAAACTCCTTAGCTGTTTCGGAAACTATCGCCGCAATTTGGGGATAGTGAAGGTGGTTGATGTGAGCAAATAAATGATGCTCCACTTGGTAATTTAAACCACCAATTAACCACGAGAACCAATTGCTACGTGGGGAGAAATTACTGGTAGTTAGCAATTGGTGTACGGCCCAATTGTTCTCTATTTTCCCTTCCACGGGCAGGGGGTAGCTACTCGAAGGTACTACGTGCGCCGTTTGGAAAATGATGGAAAGTAAAAATCCGGTTAAAAAGTGCATGGTAAAAAAGCCAATGATAACCCAAGACCAATGCGGAGCGATGATCATCTGTAAGAATAAAATGTAGCTGAGGTATACAATTTTACCCAGACTAATTTTCCATATGCGTAGACGAAATTCTTTTTTGGTTTTGATATGGCCCATTTTATAATAGCTGAGCGCCCGCTTGTAATCGGTGTAAGCTACTTTAATGATGGTCATTAAGCCATATAAAAACCAGGCGTAGATGTATTGGTAACGGTGAACCTTTTTATAACGATCGTGGGGTGAAAAACGCAATAAGGGCGGACCAATTATATCCTCATCATGTTCGTGGATATTGGTAAAGCTGTGGTGTAATACATTGTGCTGGATGCGCCAAATTGTAGCGTCACCGCCTAACAAGTTCATTACCCATCCCGCTAAACGGTTTACCCATTTCTTGCGGCTTAAACTTTGGTGATTGGCATCGTGCATGATGTTTACGCCGATACCTGCGGTGCCAAATCCCATCAAAACCCATAAGAGCAAATAGATTCCAAAGCTTTCAACGCTACCGGAAACTAAAAATCCGAAGGGCACAAAAAACAGGGCTAGCATTATAAAGGTCTTTAGCCACTGCTGGCCATTACCTTGTTTGCTAATATTATGATCTTTGAAGTACTGGTTAACCCTTTGATTTAGGGTTTTGAAAAATTGACGATCGGTAGACTGAGAGAAAGAGAACTGAGCGATAAAAAAAATCTTAAAATTAAACTAGTGGCTTCCTAGCTTAATCATTTAAGAAGATGCCTGAGGGCATCGCTAAGAATTACGGCGCGAAGGTAGTCTTTTAAATTTGGATAAATGTATTTTCGGCAATAAGCTTTAAAGAACAGCGCTTAGTACCTTTGCAAAATGATATCAATTGGCGATACCCTTATCTCGGAGGACATCCTCGAAAAAAAGTTTGTTTGTGACCTTACTGCTTGCAAAGGTGCTTGTTGTGTAGAGGGCGATGCCGGAGCGCCTCTAGAGCCAGAGGAAGTGAAAATTTTGGCGGATGAATATGAAAAGGTTAAGCCTTATTTGCGTCCCGAAGGGATTAAAGCCATAGAAGAACAAGGCACGCATGTAATCGATGAATTGGATGGCGAACCCGTAACCCCTTTAGTAAATGATGCCGAATGTGCCTACGTGGTTTTTGATGAAAATGGCACCACCCTTTGCGGGATCGAAAAAGCATGGAAGGAAGGGAAAACGTATTTCCGGAAACCGGTAAGTTGTCATTTATATCCTATCCGTATTCAAAAATACAGCAGCTTCGAAGCAGTGAATTACCATAAGTGGAAGATCTGTTCGGCGGCATGCTCGCTGGGAGAATCGCTTAAGGTGCCCGTCTATAAGTTCACCAAGGATGCGCTTATTCGTAAATATGGGCCGGAATGGTACACCGATTTAGAGAAGGCAGCAGAGCATTTCGCGAAGTCTTAAGTCTCTGTATATCAGTGATTGTTGTTTATTTTTCTGAGTCTCAGTATCTTGTAGATGACTTAATTCACCGCCTTTATGAACAAGGCCCGAGGTTTTCAACAATCCGTGTGAATTAAAAAGGGAAAAATCCACTCAAATCAGGTTGGATTTTTTTTATCTCCCGAAAAACCTGAGCATTCCGACGAAGGTCAAAAATCAGCCTGTTAATAAATGGGGTCAATTGTGAAAAAGTAGGCTTTGCGAAGCCTTGCTTCATTAGTCATATTTGTATAGCAAGCTACTATCCTAGGGGAATTAGCATCTCTACTTACAAGGTTTAAAATACTGTAAATCAGCGGGATGAACATTTATCTCTAGGCTTTATAGCCCTTATAATCAGCGAGTAAACAAGAAAAAAGAAGCAGGCATGGCAGCAGTAGAACCCATTTTACAAGAGAACAAGAACCGCTTTGTTTTATTCCCCATTGAACATCATGACATTTGGGAGTGGTATAAAAAACAAGAGGCGAGTTTTTGGACCGCGGAGGAAATCGATTTGCAACAGGATATTACTGATTGGAATACCAAATTGAATGATGATGAGCGCTACTTCATTAAGCACATCTTAGCTTTCTTCGCTGCTAGCGATGGTATTGTGAACGAAAACTTAGCGGAGAACTTCGTAAATGAAGTGCAGTTTACCGAAGCAAAGTTTTTCTACGGTTTCCAAATTATGATGGAGAATATCCATTCGGAAACCTACAGCTTATTAATCGACACTTACATTAAGGATAAAGAAGACCGCAATCGTTTGTTCCGCGCCATTGAGAACTTCGAGGCGATTAAGAAAAAAGCCGACTGGGCTTTAAAATGGATTGAAAGTGACTCTTTCGCCGAGCGTCTTATTGCTTTTGCTGCGGTAGAGGGTATCTTCTTTAGTGGCGCTTTCTGTTCTATTTTTTGGTTAAAGAAGCGTGGTCTAATGCCTGGACTAACCTTCTCCAATGAATTGATCTCACGTGATGAAGGATTGCATTGTGATTTCGCGGTACACCTTCACAACAATCACCTAGTGAATAAAGTACCGGAAGAGCGCATCAAGGAGATCATCATTAATGCCTTAGATATTGAGCGCGAGTTTATCACTGAGTCACTGCCCGTAAACCTTATCGGAATGAACTCAAATTTAATGACGCAGTACCTCGAGTTTGTAGCCGACCGTTTATTGGTGGAATTGGGCTGCAGCAAGGTATACAACGTAGAAAATCCATTCGACTTTATGGAAATGATTTCACTACAGGGAAAAACCAACTTCTTCGAAAAACGCGTAGGTGAATACCAAAAAAGTGGTGTGGTACAAGGAAGCCAGTCGAACACCATTTCCTTCGACGCCGATTTTTAATCTGATATAAACGACCCAACAGACAACAACCAAATTTCGAGATATGCACGTAATAAAAAGAGATGGCCGCAAAGAAGCCGTGAAATTCGATAAGATCACGGCTCGGATTCAGAAACTATGCTACGGATTAAGTGATCTAGTAGATCCTACTAGTGTAGCAATGAAAGTTATTGAAGGTATTTACGAGGGGGTTACCACTTCTGAGTTAGATAGCCTTGCTGCAGAGGTAGCGGCAAGCATGACTACTCGTCACCCGGATTATGCTCAGTTAGCAGCTCGCATTGCCGTGAGTAACTTGCATAAGAATACCAAAAAGTCTTTCAGTGAAACCATGCGGGATTTATACGACTATGTAAATCCTAAGAATGGCAAGCATGCCCCTATGATTGCCAAGGATGTAATGGAGATCATTGAAAAGAATGCGGCTCTTCTTGATTCTACCTTAATTTATGATCGCGACTTCGGTTACGATTACTTCGGCTTTAAAACCTTAGAGCGATCTTACCTTTTGCGTATCTCTGGTAAAATTGCGGAACGTCCTCAACACATGTTAATGCGGGTGGCCATCGGTATTCACATGGAGGATTTAGACGCGGCGCTCGAAACCTATAATTTGATGAGTAAAAAATACTTTACTCATGCCACTCCTACCTTATTTAATTCCGGGACACCGAAGCCTCAGATGAGTAGCTGTTTCCTTATTACCACTAAGGAAGACAGTATCGACGGCATTTATGATACATTGAAGCAAACCGCGCGTATTTCACAAAGTGCCGGTGGTATTGGTTTAAGCATTCACAATGTGCGCGCTACTGGCTCTTACATTAGCGGAACCAACGGTACCTCCAACGGAATTGTGCCCATGTTACGCGTATTTAACGATACCGCGCGTTATGTAGATCAAGGTGGGGGTAAGCGTAAAGGTTCTTTCGCGATTTATGTAGAACCATGGCATGCCGACATCTTCGATTTCTTGGATTTAAAGAAGAACCATGGTAAGGAAGAATTACGTGCCCGTGATTTATTCTACGCTCTTTGGATTCCCGATTTATTTATGGAGCGCGTAAAAACCGATGGGGAGTGGACCTTAATGGATCCTAATGAGTGCCCAGGTTTATTCGACGTACACAGCGAAGAGTTTAACAAGCTCTACACCAAATACGAAGAGGCCGGTAAAGGTCGTAAGACCATTAAAGCCCGTGAGCTTTGGTCTAAGATTATGGAGTCGCAAATTGAAACCGGTACTCCATACATGTTGTACAAGGATGCTGCTAACGCGAAATCGAATCAGCAGAATCTTGGAACTATTCGTTCTTCGAACCTATGTACCGAAATTATCGAGTACACTAGCGAAGATGAAGTAGCAGTATGTAATCTTGCTTCTTTAGCCTTACCAATGTTTGTTGAAGGTGAGAAGTTTGATCACCAAAAGTTATATGAGGTGACCTATAAGGTGACCAAAAACTTGAACCGTATTATTGATCGTAACTACTATCCTGTGCCAGAGGCGCGCAATTCGAATATGCGTCACCGTCCAGTAGGGTTAGGTGTTCAAGGATTAGCAGATACCTTTATTAAACTACGACTACCCTTTACTTCGGAAGAAGCAAAGCAGCTTAATAAAGACATTTTTGAAACCATTTACTTCGCTTCCTTAAAAGCTAGTAAAGATGAGGCAGCAGTAGACGGAGCCTATGAATCTTACGAAGGTTCACCCATTTCTCAAGGCAAATTCCAGTGGAACCTTTGGGGTATTGATGAGTCACAATTAAGCGGTCGTTGGGATTGGAATGCACTACGTGCAGAAATCAAGGAGACTGGCGTGCGTAATTCACTTTTATTAGCGCCAATGCCTACCGCTTCTACTAGTCAGATTTTAGGTAATAATGAGTGTTTTGAGCCTTATACTTCAAACATCTATACCCGTCGGGTATTGAGCGGTGAGTTTATTGTGGTTAACAAACACCTATTGTTAGACCTTGTAAATCTTGGTCTATGGAATGATGAGCTTAAGAATGAGATTATCCGTGCCAATGGTTCTATCCAGCATATTGATGTGATTCCAGAAAATATCAAGGAATTGTACAAAACCGTTTGGGAGCTTAGTATGCGTGATATCATTGATATGAGTGCTGAGCGTGGTTGGTTTATCGATCAGTCACAGTCCCTTAACTTATTCGTCGAGGGGGCCAATATGGCTAAACTAACCTCCATGCATTTCTACGCTTGGGAAAAAGGCCTTAAAACGGGTATGTATTACTTGCGTACTAAGGCTGCTACCGATGCTATTAAGTTTACGGTGCAAAAGCAAAGCAAGAGTGAGGTAGAGCCGGTGCTTAGCAGTAAGCAAACCGAGAAAATCACCGAAAAGGAAACGGCGACCGCCGCGGCCAAGCCAGCTGAGGCAACAAAGGCTAGCATGGAGCAGGCTGCAGCGGTAGGTGAAATTCGCGCCAGCGAATTAGCAAAGGCGGTTAAGGAACAAGCGCAAATGACTCCTGAAGAGCAATTAAGCTGCAGCCTTGACAACCCAGATGATTGTATTGCCTGTGGATCTTAAGGGTCCAAATCTTTAGAAATAGATGGAAAGTCGGTACTTTGGTGCCGACTTTTTTTATGCGCATCAAGATTATATTATACCCACTATTATTGCTTCTGAGTTTTGCTGTTCATGCCCAGGAGCTTACGGCTGAGCAAGCTATTACTAAGGTTTTTAAGGTATTATCGGGTCAGGAAACATCGCTGCCCGAGAATAAGGCCGACTTAATTCAAAATGGTGCTTGGGAAGCATTGGCTTACCTTGATCAAAACCAGAGCTTTGAACTAAGTGAAGGGGATTTGCAAGAAGCCGTTCCCGATTATTATCGCTTTAAGAATAAGGAGCTGATTTTTAAGCTTATCAACCAAAAGAACCACAATGAGTTTGGGATAGAAGGTCGCTTAAACTACCGTTGGGACAAAGACTACATTTTGGTGCTTGACTCAAAATCAGGGGTCGAGAGAGACCGTTGGCGCTTGCTATATGTGGATTCACTATACTTAGCCTTGGAGATGGGAGAGCTTAGAGTATTTTTCACCCATACCCCAGCCCTAGAGCCTTAAACACTAACTTTGTTTGAAATTTAAAAAACATGACCGTGGATCGTCAAAACCTGGAAATCGCTAAAATCCAAAAGGAAATTGAAAGGTACCTGAGTTTAGGAAGTACCCAAATGATATTTGACTACCGTGAAACAGGTCAGGGTGTGCGCTTAGATGTGATAACCGTAAACCCACGACATAATCAGTCTTTTCTTTTTCATTATACCATAGGTTACGATCGTATCGATGCTCTAAAGCAAATGTATACCTATGTGAAGGAACACAATGAAAAACAAAATTCCTACACGATACAATGGTGTGTAAAGGGCGACAATGACTTACATACCTCTTATTTCCGCGCAAAGGATATTCCAGAGGCTTTAGATAAATTAAATTTTGGTCGCGACCCCAATAGTTTAACCATTTTCAGCGTTGTATTAAACCCCCTGAGCTAGTAAGCAAAATAAATTTTATACCTTGTGGGAAACAGGGAAAAAAGGGTTTTAACTATGGAAAAAGCAAGGCGCCAAGAAATTCGGCAGCGAGCTAAACGCATCAAGAAGGCGCAAACCAAACTAACTACCAAAGACTATTTACAGAGAGCCATCGTAGTAATGGTTATCGTTTTAATTCTTGCGGCAGCAATGTTTATTTATAATAACCTGCGCTAATTAGGAAGGGAGCTCCGCGTGGCGACTTAGTGTTTATTTTACGTCTTTGAGCTTATTGTTCTGATAATCAGAATAATTTTAGTAAGTTAGTGGCACTAACTAAACAAGGATACACTATGTCTAATACTATTAAAAGCTCAGATTGGGCTCAGAGAGTGGGAATAGTGATGATAATCGTAGCGATTGTGGCATTTGCCTTATCGGTTACATAAAGGGGTTAGAAGCCTCAATCCTACTCTTGAGTTGATCGATCCGATTTTTGATTCGGATAAAGAATTTGTTCCTCTCTTTTTCAGAAATACTGCTGATAAGAGAGGACTTTTTTGTTTGCCCCTCAAGATAAGTACGCATCTTAGCAACCAAGTTGGGATCATTGGTGTTTAAGAAATTGAGTCCGGCATAGGGAACGAAGTACTGCGCCTTGTTCTCGTCGAGTTCAGCCAGGATGTGATTATCCATGATGAGAATCTCATGGTAGTACATTTCGTATTTGGCTGAAGAGAATTCATCGGGCTTGGTAGGATGAACTTTTTTACCATGCAAGGCCTGCTTGTAGATCATTTTCATCATTTCCTGAAATTCATCACAAACCTGCACGGCCTCTTCCTTGGAACTAAGAAGCCCGGCCTCGTAATAATACTCCAATTGATTTACCATACTAAGGATGGTGGTATCATTCCAGATTTCGGTGGAGTTTATATGCGAATAGGTTTCCCAAAGTTCCTTGGCAAGATCCAATAAGTCGCTGGGAATTAATTGTTCCTTAAAACTCATGCCCTCAAGATGATCGATGCCGTAAATAGACTTCAACCAAACATAAATTTTGAAGGCAGCGAGTTTAGGAAAGCGAAATTGATAATAGATCGGAAGATCTTTGGCTTGATAGATTAATCGATGGTGCTCATATTTCTGAATGCTCTGAAGCTGCCCTAGGCTCTGCAATAAATAATTGCGGAAAGCTTCCACGCTATCAATGAAGCTGCTTTTTTGAAATACAACCGATTGGTTACTCGTTACAGATAGGTGATTAAGAGAAAGGCCAAAGTGATTGGCGATTTTCACACTATCGTTTAAACTCAATTCGGTTGTTCCGCGCATGCGGCGATAGGCAGAATCCTTACTACAACCCAGTAATTCGCTAAGGGTGTCGGCCAACATTTCGTTGTCTCCGACTCTGGCGCGAACCATCTCAAAGAGAATGTTTTGATATGAACTTGGATTCTTAACCATAATTGCTTTGCCAAAAGTAGAAGCTTGCGCTTAGGCTTCCTAGGTCTCTTTTATTCGGAGACGACAAACTTGTATTTTTTCACGCCAAAAATGCTTCAAAGACAACATAAAGGTAAAAATCGATTTTGAAAAACTCATTTTTAGTAAATAACGCAATTCACAAAGAGAATAATTTGCAAAATATCAGTCTAGTATTCGTTTATCCCTTTATAAGCGTTTAAAAATTGCAAGTGCTTTCATATTCTGCCATTTTCTTATTTTAGTATCATGAGCAGTCCGGAGAAAGAGTATCAATCTTTAAGTGAGTTTTATCCCTATTACCTAGAAGAACACCAAAACCCTGCTTGTCGTAGGCTGCACTTCACAGGAACAGCTTTAGTTATCATCTCTTTTTTACTTTTCCTGATCACCCTTAATTGGGTTTTCTTACTAATTATTCCGGTTTTAGGTTACGGATTTGCCTGGGTGGGGCATTACTTTTTCGAACGGAATCAACCGGCAACCTTCCGCTATCCATTTTATAGTTTAGCGAGCGATTTTATCATGTTTTGGGATCTGCTTAGGGGAAAGGAAAAGTTTAAAGACTCTAAATAAGGAACTTTGAAATTTACCTAATTGATTTTCTTAGCTTTATGCTTAATAATGTATAAGGCAATGAAGAAGAGTTTTTCGCTGTTATTGCTAGTGGCGCTGTTAATCTCAGCATGTAAGAAAGACCGTAGTGGCGATGATGCGCCGAGCGATGCGGTCCAAAGTTTTGAAACCTCAGATTTAAGTATACCCGATGGCTTTAGCTTTCAAACCACCGAAAGGGTAAGTTTGAATCTGGATATTGAGGCGGCTCCGCTACCTGGAAAATATTTATTGCAGGTTTTCGATCAAAAGCCATCCGTAATATCCAAACCTATTTACGAGGTGTTTATTAGTGAGCAATCGGCATTTAGTCAGGCGATAGAGATTCCTAGCTCTACTCAGAATATCTATTTAGTGCTACAGTCGCCAGATCGCTCTAGCTTCTTGACCATTTTACCAAAGAGCTCGAGTATCACACATACCTTTTATCGCCGCAAGTTTAAAGTTGAGCCAGAAAGTAATGGCCCGCCTTGTTCTTCGGGCTGCGATGTGGTTAGAGGGCACTTTGGGAATTGGGTAGCCAATAACAATTTTGAAGAGGTTTCGCATAATGGCAATGGTCATGGCAATGGCAATGCTTATGCTTACGGTCATAACCATCATAATGAACATGACCACGACCGAGTTTATTGCGTCACTGGAACCTACAATGGTTCGGGAAGTATTAGTATCACCGAAGGGGCTATTGTACGGCTTTGTGGCACCGGTAGCATCCCAACCTTAAGCATCCACGACGGAGTTTTAAAGATTTTATCGGGTGCCAATGTTACCATTAACAATCTTAACATTGACAATGTAGCTGGCAATGAGCTAATTGTTTATCAAGGTGGAAGTTTAACAATCACGAATTGGTTTACGCCGCATAGCACTGTAAATAATTATGGCACTATTAACTCAGCCGCATTGCATTTACTTCCAGGTAAGACACTCAATAATTATGGTTTTCTGCACCTAAATGCAGATAATCTGGCCATTATTGAAGGGAACCTTGTAAACCATGGGTCTACCATGAGCACCGGGCCAATCATTGTGAAACATGGCGGTCGGATAACCAACCTTTGCACGATGGAACTTCATAATGACTTAAACGTGGAGGGCCTTATGGCGAATCAGTCTTTCCTTAAGGTAGACGATAAGTTAACCATTGTTGGCGGTGCAGAATTGCTGATGTACGACGGAGCCATAAGCCATGTGGGTAGTGTTTTAATAAATGGAAAGGTTGACGGCTTTGGGAATACCAGTATGTTAAAAGTTAAGGTCGTAGTGATGCCTATACTACCGCTCAGATAAAACGTAATATTTACCTCTGTGATTTGGATGGGGTAGAGAATATTCCTGCTTCCGTTTACCGCGATGGAGCGAAAGAGGAGTGCAGCTTATATATACCGGTTACGGCATGTAATCCCGAAGGAAATGGTATCATAACTATAGTGGATACCGATAATGATGGAGTGGCCGATGAATTGGATAAATACCCCAATGATCCTAACAAAGCCGAGGACTTCTATTATCCTAATGAAGATAGATATGGTGCATTGGCTTTTGAGGACCTTTGGCCAGCCTATGGTGATTATGATTTTAATGATCTAGTCCTCGATTACCGCTATCATATTGTTTCCAATGCCGACAATTTAGTGACCGAGGTAAATGTTACCGTGGTAACTAAAGCCCTAGGGGGTAGTCTGCATAATGGTTTTGGATTCCAATTTAATGTGCCTTCCTCCGCAGTGGCTTCGGTGAGCGGAACAAAGTATTTCAATAACCTAATAAATACCAATGCCAATGGTACCGAAGCGGGGCAATCCAAAGCGACCATAATCGCATTTGATGACGACCAGAAGTTATTCCCAAATAATTCGGCGGCATTCGTGAATACAGTTAGTGCAAATCCGCATCTAGATTACGACACCACGCGAATTCAGATTAGCTTTAGTCAGCCGCAGCGAGGAGAGGACCTAGGTATTTTTCCATTTAACCCGTTCATCTTTATTGATCAGAACAGAGGACGGGAAGTACACCTACCGGCCAATGCCCCCACTGATCTTGCAGATGTAAGCCTATTCGGAACTGTAGACGATAATACCAACCCATCTTCAGGTAATACCTATAAAAGTAAAGACAATGTGCCCTGGGCGCTGCATTTGGTTAAAGGTTACTCCTATCCAGAGGAAAGGGTTGACCTAAATGCTGCCTATAATTACTTCTCCGCTTGGGCTCAATCTGGCGGTCAGAGTTTTAAAGACTGGTACGAAGCAGAACCGGGCTACCGGAATGCTATTGATTTCTACCAGAACCAGTAGATAGAGTTTAAAATTTTAAAAAACCCAAAGAACGGTCCTTAGATCGTGCTTTGGGTTTTTTAATTTTTATTGGGGTAGCCCTTCTAGGGTCGAAAGGCGAAAAGCTTTAATCCATTAACGGTATTAACGATTTTTCTGAATACCATTCATCGAGGAAATCGGTAATTTTGTCTAGAATAAGGGTTCATTCACCGAGAACAGCGGTAATTTTACCCTAAACCTAATTATCGTGAAGACTTTAAAGTTCCCTCTCTTTCTAAGCTTTGCTCTGCTGTTTTTATCCGCCTGTGAGCGAGATGGAGAAACTGTAGATAATGCACCCCAAGTTTACCAGTCACAGCAATCTACCTTTGACCTTAGTATCCCAAACGGATTTAATTTCGAAACTACCGAGGACATTGTTCTCGATTTAAACCTTGACCAGGCTCCTTTGGCTTCGGCCTATCTTGTGAAGGTCTACACCCAATTTCCCTCCACTGCTGCTAGTCCGGTTTTCCAGTCCTTTATATCCAGGAATGCTCCTTTAAATGCTAAGGCTACGGTGCCCGCAGGAGCTTCTGAAATTTACTTGGTGCTACAGTCTCCCGAGGGTTCTAGTTTTCTCACAGTTGTTCCTAAGACCAGCCGAATTACCCATACTTTTTACCAAGCTAAGCGCAAAATGGCGAAGGCCGGAACTGTTAGTCCCGATTGTGTAAGTGGCTGTGATCATACTATCAGTAATTTAAATTATAGCCTCGACGCGAAGAAGAAGAACGATGTATACTGTTTAACCGGAAGCTACTCCACTGGCGCTAATGTTTCCCTTACTAAAGGATCATTAGTACGCTTATGCGGAACCGGCACCATCCAGAGTATTACTATAAACGATGGTGAGGTTGAGGTTTTATCTGGCGCGGATGTTACGGTTACCAATTTCAATATCAATTCGAAGAATGGTAATGAGCTCATCATATACCCTGGTGGTTCATTAACCATTACCAATTGGTTTTCACCCAATAGTGATGTTACCAATTATGGAACATTAGACGTTGCGGCCTTAAACTTAAATTCGGGTGCCGATTTGGAGAATCACGGTACTTTTACCGTTAGCACCAACAATTTCGCCACCTTTAATGGGGATGTAGATAATTACGGAAGCTTTAGCATTGCCGGTAATGCTAATATCAACAGCGGTTCTAAGTTTAAGAATTTCTGCACCATGACTTTCGGTGGAGATTTGCAGATGAACGGTGATGTGGATAATGAATCCTATATCAGCGTAAGCGGAGCCTGGACCATTAATAGTGGTGCCGATCTAGTATTGGAAAACGGCGCGATGGCTATTTGTGAAGATTTGACCCTTAATGGTCTTATTGAAGGTAAAGGCAATACCAGTCTTTTTAAGGTGGAAGACCGTAGCGACATTAATTGGGGAGGCGTTATTAAGAAGAATCTAGAGTTCTGCGATGCCAATGGAATAGAGAATATGGCCAATGCCAATTCTATAAAACAAGATGCGGTGGCCGCTTGTAATGTGGTAATACCTAGCGATGCTTGTAATCCAGTCGGTAATGGGCAGCCGCAGGTAAGTGATGCCGATGGGGATGGTGTGGCCGATGAATTAGATGCTTACCCCAATGATGCTTCCCGCGCAAGCGACTCGTATTTCCCATCCGAAAGCACCTATGGTACATTGGCTTTTGAGGATTTATGGCCGGCGTATGGCGACTACGACTTTAATGATTTGGTGGTAGATTACCGTTATCAGCAAGTGCTTAATGCCAATAACGAGGTGGTTGATTTAAAGGCACGCTTTGTGAGTAGAGCGGCCGGAGGAGCCTTGAAACTGGGCTTTGGTATCCAATTAGATTTGAATCAGTCTGCAGTTAGCGCGGTAAGTGGAACTCGTTATTTTACCAATCTTATTTCCACCAATGCCAATGGTACAGAAAGCGGTCAGACCAAAGCGGTGATTATTGTATACGATAACTCAAAGGATGTACTTGTGAATAACACTGGTCAGGCTTTCGTAAATACCGTTAGTGGTAATACCGCTATCGATCCTGATACGGCCAATCTTACCATTAGCTTCTCCAATCCACAAAGCATAGCGAGCTTAGGCACGGCGCCCTATAATCCCTTTATTTTCGTAGATGAAAACCGCGGTCGAGAAGTGCACTTAGCAGGAGAAGAGCCTACTGATAAAGCAGATGCTAATTTATTTGGAACGATTGATGATAATACGGATCCTAATGGCAGTACCACTTATAAGAGTGAAGATAATTTACCTTGGGCCATTCACGTGGTAGGAGGATTTAATTATCCAGAGGAAAAAACCGACGTGTCACAAGCCTACAACTATTTCAGTATTTGGGCACAGTCAGGTGGCTTAAGTTACAGTACTTGGTATCAAGACCAACCCGGTTATATCAATAGTGCCGATTTGTATCAATAGGCTAATAAAAGAGCATAAAAAAAGTCCTGGTGGAATAAACCCACCAGGACTTTTTTATTGATGGTGTATAATTACTTAAATGCTTGAATACCGGTAATATCTGCACCCGTAATTAGCAAGTGAATATCATGAGTACCCTCGTAGGTTACCACCGATTCGAGGTTCATCATGTGGCGCATGATAGAGTATTCGCCGGTAATACCCATGCCGCCAAGCATTTGTCGTGCTTCACGCGCGATCTTTAAGGCGATTTCAACACTATTACGTTTGGCCATTGAAATTTGCGCGGTGGTCGCTTTACCTTCATTCTTAAGGGTTCCTAATCGCCAAACCATTAATTGGGCTTTGGTGATCTCGGTAATCATCTCCGCCAATTTCTTTTGTTGTAATTGGAAGCCAGCAATAGGTTTACCGAACTGAAGACGTTCTTTAGAATAGCGTAAGGCCGTGTCGTAGCAGTCCATTGCGGCACCTAATGCGCCCCAAGCAATACCGTAGCGTGCGCTATCTAAACAGCTTAATGGAGCCCCTAGTCCGCTGCGTCCCGGTAATAAATTTTCTTTAGGCACCTTTACATTATCGAAAACCAACTCGCCGGTAGCACTAGCTCTTAAACTCCATTTATTGTGAGTTTCTGGAGTAGTAAATCCTTCCATCCCGCGTTCCACGATTAATCCGTGAATACGACCTTCTTCGTTTTTAGCCCAAACTACCGCTACATCGCAAAAGGGAGCATTGCTAATCCACATTTTGGCGCCGTTGAGTACGTAATGATCACCCATGTCTTTGTAATTGGTGATCATTCCGCCAGGGTTTGAGCCAAAGTTGGGTTCGGTTAAGCCGAAAGAACCCAGAAACTCGCCCGAGGCCAGTTTAGGAAGAAACTTACGCTTTTGCTCCTCAGAGCCATAGGCGTAAATGGGGAACATTACTAGCGAAGACTGAACCGAGCAAGTGGAGCGCACTCCTGAGTCGCCGCGTTCAATTTCCTGCATCATTAATCCGTAGGAAATTTGGTCGAGGCCCGCGCCCCCATATTCCTCCGGAATGTAAGGTCCGAATGCGCCAACTTCTGCCAAACCTTTTATGAGCTGGTCTGGAAAAGCTGCTCTTTGAGCGTAGTCTTCTATGATGGGACTTACTTCTTTCTTCACCCAATCGCGGGTGGCATTGCGCACTAATTTGTGCTCCTCGCTTAATAAGTCGTCTATCTGATAATAATCTGGAGATTCAAATAAATCGCTCGCCATATGATCAATTTTTGGCAAATGTAGTTATCCATTGAGTGTTTAGCTTACATTTATTGCATAAATCCCTATTAAATATGAAGAAAAAATACCTTTACGTTTTAAGCACTGCTCTGGCTTTATTCATTGCTCAGGACGCCTTTACTAGTAGTGGCGGTTCGCCATCTGGAAACAGTGGTTCTCCTGCCTCAAATGGCAATACTTGTGCCCGATCGGGTTGTCATTCTACTGGCACTGCGGCGGGTCAGACTATTAGCATTACCACCGATATTCCTGCCGGTGGATTTATGGAAGATTCTATTTACAGTATAACGGTAACTGCCAATAATGGTGGTGCTAGTTCTGATCGCATGGGCTTTATGGCCAGTGTAGAATCACCTAGTGGGCATACTGGGAACTTACAAATTACGGATGCGGCCCGTACCAAGAAGGCTGGGTCTTATGTTACGCATACCTTCTCGGGTATTGCAGGAAGCAATGGTGAAAATATTTGGAACTTTGACTGGGATGCGCAACAGTCGCCTGATCAATCTACGGTTTACGTAGCAGTAAACTTTAGTAATAATAATGGCACCACATCTGGAGACGTCATTTTAACCGAATCCTTAGTGCTTAGCAAAGGGTCCGGTATAGGCTTACAGGAACTTAAGCGTGAAAGCATGAGTGCCTACCCTAATCCAGCCATAGACCAGCTGGTAGTAGCCGGTGAAGAGTTTAAAGCACCTTATGTTGTGCTTAATGCGGCGGGCATGCGCGTGAAAGAACTGAAGCTTGTAAACCGAGAAGGACAGCATTGGTATTTTAATGTTTCTGACCTAAAGACCGGTGTATATCTAATTCAAGATTCTGAGGGTCGCGGTATTCGATTCACCAAGAACTAATAATATCTTTGGGACGTGGAAGTAGCAATTACATCACGTCCAACCGACTGGGTAATAATTGTCGGTTTGCTTAGTGCCATTCTTTTGGTGTGGATACGTTCATTCGACACCAAAAGGATGGCTCTTTTTTTGGCCTTTCCTTGGCAAGCGGGGGCAAGTGATTTTGCTTTAGAGTTTAATTCGGACCACCTTAATTACCGGGCCGATCGCTTTTTATTAATCGTAGCTTGGCTTATTAGTCCGCTGCTAATCCTAGCCCTAAAACTTCCCTTCGCTGAAGGTGCATTGCAGTTTTATTCTTGGGCCGATTACCTGCGAGTATTGGTTTTGGCAGGTTTTTTTATCGCCTTTAAATTATTCATGGCCAGTATTATTGGCTACGTGTTTCAAGTGCAAGAAGCGCTTATTCAGGGTCAGAACCTTTCTTTAGCCTATTTTTCTTGGTTGGCCATTTTAGGGGCCTTTAGTTCCTTCCTGGTCTATTTTAGTGATTTTCCGCTTGTTGTGGCTTATGCCCTATGGCTAGCCTTGGCAATTGGGGTTTTCTGGGCCCTTTTCCGAAGTATTGCATTTAGCTTTAGCCTAGGCTTAGAAACAAGCTATATTATTTTATACCTTTGCGCGCTGGAAATAATACCTCTGCTTTACCTTTTCTCCTTGAGTTAGCAATTTGTAAATCAGCGGTTTAATAAAAAACGCACTGTGAAGGTAAAATCTATTCTTGTATCGCAGCCCGAGCCGCAAACCGAGAACTCGCCTTATTTTGATCTTGCAAGCAAGTACAAATTAAAGGTTGATTTCATCCCTTTCATTCACGTGGAAGGCGTTGATGTGGCAGATGTACGAAAGCAAAAGATAAACTTGTCCAATCATACTGCCGTAATTCTTACTAGTAGAAATGCAGTAGATCATTATTTCCGGATTGCAGAGGAAATGCGCTACACGGTGCCAAATGATATGAAGTACTTTTGTACTTCTGAGGCCATTGCCTACTATCTGCAGAAATACGTGGTGTATCGTAAGCGTAAAATCTACTTTGGTAAGAGTAAGTTTGCTGATCTTGCTCCTTTGTTCAAGAAACATAAGGATGAGAAGTATCTCTTACCTACATCGGATATCTTAAAACCCATGATTCCAGATACCCTGGAAGAGTGCAAGGTGAACTATACCCGCGCCATTTTATACAATACCGTAAGCAGCGATTTATCGCATCTAGCAGATGTGAAGTATGATATTTTGGTGTTCTTCAGTCCTTCAGGAATTAAGTCTCTTTTCGAAAACTTCCCCGATTTTGAACAGGGAAATACTAAGATTGCCGGTTTTGGTACCACCACCCACCGCGCTATTGAAGAGGCCGGTCTTACCGTAAATATTAAAGCCCCTTCGCCTAAATATCCTTCCATGACTATGGCTTTGGAGGATTATATTAAGACGGAGAACAAGAAATAATAGCAGTATTTTATAACTTCCAAGCCCTGACCTAGCCATGCCAGTGTCAGGGCTTTTTTTATGGATTACAGGTTTAAGAAAACAGAGCGCTTAAAAAGTGCGGAGCGCATTTCGGAAGTCTTTAAGCAAGGATTGGTGCTTAAAAAAGGTTTTCTGATTATCCGATTTGTAGAAAACAATTTGGATGCTCATCGTATTGCCTTTAGTGTACCTAAGCGCAAGGTCGCATCCGCTGTAAAGCGCAACCTCATTAAAAGGAGGCTTCGAGAGGTATACCGTTTAAACAAGCCTCTTTTGGATGAAATATGGCCAGATAAAAAAATGGATTTGGTTTTGCTTTATTTAGCGAGCGAGGTGAAGGATTACGAAAGAATTGAGGCGAATTATCAAAAAGTATTGCGCAGTCTTAACAATGCATAAGAATTGTACTCGTTTTAGCTAAATTAGCAGTCAATTCGCAGATCCATGCCGAAAAAGTATTCTCGTTTTACAGGTCCTATTGCCCTAGTCTTAGTCTTAGTTTTTTCCTTGGCTTATCGCCCAGACTATTTCGAGATTAGCAAGCAGCTCGATATTTTCACTAATGTTTTTAAAGAGGTATCCCTTTACTACGTAGACGATACCGAACCTGGAGAATTAGCGGAGGAGGCGATTAATTCCATGCTGTCTTCGCTCGACCCCTATACCAATTACATTCCTGAAGAGGCGGTAGAGGATTTTAAAATTCAGCAAACTGGAAATTACGGCGGAATTGGTGCTTCGGTTGGCATTATTCGGGGGGAGGCGCTAGTGACCTCTGTTTTTGAAGGCTTTGGGGCTGATAATGCGGGTCTAAAGGCAGGTGATGTTATTATAGAAGTTGATGGTCAGTCGACCGAAGATCGAGATGAAAATGCCGTTTCGGAAATATTAAAAGGCGCGCCAGGTACCATTACCGAGCTAAAGGTAAAACGGGGTGATGCCATTGTTGATCTAAAGGTAGAGCGAGAAGAAGTGCATCTTAAAGCAGTGCCCTTCGCAGGCTACGTAAAGGATGGTTACGGTTATATTTCCCTTAATAGCTTTACACAGAATGCCAGTGGCGAGGTTTTGCAAGCTTGGAAAGAGCTTAAAAAGCAAGGTGACTTAAAAGGCATTATCCTCGACTTAAGAAATAATCCGGGAGGATTGCTTAGTGAAGCTATTGGTTTAACCAATTTATTTATACCTGAAGGTAAGCCGGTAGTGCTTACTAAGGGAAAGTTAGAGGAGTGGCAAAAAACCTACGAAACTCCTAAGCCGGCATTCGACACTAAGGTTCCTGTAGCGGTTTTGATTAACTCGGGTTCCGCTTCCGCTTCAGAAATCGTAGCAGGAACTTTACAAGATTATGATCGTGGCATTATTGTTGGTCGTCGTTCTTTTGGCAAGGGATTGGTACAGGAATCGCGGATGTTACCCTATGGAGCCCAGTTAAAGGTTACCATTGCCAAGTATTATACCCCCAGCGGGCGCCTTATTCAAGCTATCGATTATGCGGAAAGAGCCGAAGATGGATCAGTTTCAAAGATTCCGGATTCATTACGAACGGCTTTTAAAACATCTAATGGTCGGACGGTATTAGATGGGGGTGGTATTGATCCCGATATCGAAACTGAATCGCAGCAGGCTAATGATCTTATTGTGGCCCTATTCCGGGATTTGCATTTGTTTGACTATGCTACTGAGTTTTACCGAAAAACCGATAGCATTGATGCAGCCACCAATTTTAAAATTAGTGAAGCAATTTGGGCCGACTTCACCCAGTGGTTAGGGAAACGTGATTTTGATTTTGATAATCAAACGGGAAGGTTAATTAAACTATTGGAAGAGGCCGCCGAAAGAGAGGCTTACGATCAGGCTATTGCCGAAGAGCTCAAAACCCTTAAGCAAGCTTACGAGAAACATAAACAAGGGGAGCTGGAAAAAAATAAAGACCTGGTAAAGGATCTTTTACAAGAAGAGATAGTAGCGCGTTATTATTATGATGCCGGTCGACTTGCCAATGCTTTGCAGCATGATACCGATATTAGCACCGCCCTTAAGTATCTTGAAGATAGCGCTGCTTATCAGGCCATTTTAAAGCCTTAGCATGTTTAAGGATTCAAAATTTTGGTATAGGTTAATTTTCTTCTGCCTCTTGTACTACGCCATTCTTTTGCCGTGGCAGTTGCAATGGTTGCCGGCTACCTTAGCAATGATGGTAGGTGGCTTATTTTGGATCCTGGCTTTGGATTTTAAGGCTAAAGCACGCATTCTTTCTTCCAATATGCTGGCAAGTTTAATGTTCCTATCCTACATTTTTGTGGTGGTGGGGGCGGTGTACAGCCCCGAATCTAAAGAAGCGGGTAAAGAGATCTTCTCTAAATTACCCATCTTAGTTTGGCCTTTAATATTGGGCTCAATTCCGAGCTTTAGAAAGGCCGAAATTGGAGGGCTATTAAAGGTTTTTATTTCCTCCACGGCCATAGCAATGCTAGTGGCTTTCCTCTATGGTCTTTACCGCTACCAAGCAGGCGGTATGCCTTATGTATTTTATTTTAATGATTTACTGACATTAGTAAAAGTACCAGCTCATTATATGGGCATGTACATCACTTTTGCTTATGCTTTGGTTTTGCAACGCTGGGCAATAGGAAGACCTTTCTACGCCAAGAAATGGCTCAATCTGGTTCTATTACTCTTCTTTGCTTTTAGCTTAGTGTTTATCTGGGTAAGAATGCAGTATTTGCTTTTCTTTTTTGTGAATGCCCTGATCGCGATGAGCTACCTTAAGAATAAATTTGGTTACGGGAAGGCTAGTTTATATTTCAGTTTATATTCGATTGCTTTTGCCTTGCTTCTTATTGCTATTCCTGGCAGTCGCAAGCGACTTACCGACACTTACAATGAGCTTCGATCTTTTAATCAAATGATCGATAATAAACAGACTAATCCGCGCAAGTTCTTGTGGGCCGAAGGCTTGGTTTTGGTATCAGATAATTTATGGTGGGGTTTAGGAACCGGGGCGGAGAATACTGCGCTTAATGAGCGATTGGAATCGGTTGACGCTATTTTTTGGGATGGAAAAACCACCTATCAGCTCTATGAAATGGGCTTCAACTATCATAATAGCTATTTGCAAATCTTTGCCGCAAATGGTATCTGGGCTTTCCTAACCTTTTTAGCTCTCTTGTTCTATCCCTTCTTTAAACTTCGGAAGCACCCATTTAGGCACGAAGCACGCATTTTTCTCTTTATCATTATCCTGAGTTTTTTAACCGAGAGCATGCTGCAAAGGCAGGCGGGCGTCTTGTTCTTTAGCTTCTTTTATACTTTGCTCTTAGTAATGCCTAGTGCCGAGATGTCGGCAAGCAAGTTAGAAGATTCTTAGGCCTCTTTTTTCTTGATTAAGAAAAGAGGGAAGAACACATTGAAGAGTACTACTGCCCAGGCCCTCTCGAACATACTTTCGGTAATCATGGAAATACTAAAGAAGACTAGGGCCGCCAAAACCGCACTGTTTCTGCTCTTTATAGCTTGCCACATATAAGCAGCCAAAAGGCTAAGCAAGACAAGGAAGCCCATCAGGCCTAAAGCCAAGCTGGTTTCCAAATATTGATTGTGGGCATTGTAACGTCGCTCTAGGCCTTGATGAAAACCTAATTCTTGGTAGCTATTAAATAGAACTTGTTCTGCATCGCCAATACCATGGCCAAACCAAGGTTTCTGCGCAATAGCATGCCAGGCACATTTCCATTCTGCCAAGCGATAAGTGGCACTATTAAAGCTGGAACCACTTATATCGTATGAGAAATCGGGGAAAGCCAAATACCTTTCTTTCACCGACTGAGGGGCGAAACTTAGAAAGCTAATTACCAAAGCAAAAACTAAGGCGCCGCTAACTAGTAATGCCTTCCACCTTAGGTCTTTAAGCCACCAATAGACGAGTAAAGTGCCAATCACCAAAGCCAAGGCAAGGATGTTTATTCTACCCTGGAGTAAGAACAAGCCAAAACTTAAAAAGAAAATAAGGGGAAAAACCAGTAAAGCTTGGTTCTCCTTTTCCCGCCAGCGGAAGAGTAAAAGGATTATTGCTATGCCAAAGTGGGTGCTTAAATAACCCGGATGCATAAAGGGCTCGGCAAAGGTTTCGTATAAAAAGTAAAAGTGCTCTTGCGTGCCATTCGGTAGTACAAAACTAAAAGACTGACTTTGGTAGCTGCGCCATCCGGCGTAAGCCAAAGCACTAATTAAGCAGGCTAGATTAGCCCCGATAAAGAGCCAGCTAATTTTATTGATTTCGTCTTTCCTAAGATATTGTCCTAAGCCAAATAGTATTAGGGGAGCTAGAAGAAAGCTAAATTTTGTTTCTAAATCGGCCTGGCCACCATCTACATTCTCACTGTAAAAAAGACTAAGTGCATATAGGCTAAAGAAAAGGATTGAGGCTATGCTGGCGGGCTGCTTAAGGCTGTATTTCCAGTCGCTTCGTTTAAAGCTTAAAATCGATAAAAGCGCTAAAACCGCTAGGCTTAAATTGCTGAGTGGTGAAAAACCAAAGGGGAGGCTAATTAGCCCCAAAGCTAATAGGATAAGGGCAAGGCGCTTAATACTCGGATTTGAATAACTAAGCCTGGCCACTTTTCTTTCTTTTATGCTTTAATAAAAAGGGAATTTGCGATAGAGCCAAGGCGCTAATTACTAAGCCGCTAAAAATTACCGAGGCCCTTAAATAAGGGTTTAATAGCCAAGTAAGGGCGATTAATAAAGCATTGGTGCCCACCAACCAAAGGGTGGTTTGCACATGACTCAGCCCCAAGTCCAATAGGGCATGATGCAAGTGATTTCGATCGGCCTTAAAGGGAGAAACTCTTTTTATAAAAAGTCGGATGAATATTACTCGTGCGCTATCCAAAATAGGCAGAATAAGAATCGAAAAACTAAAGAGCATAGCGTCTATATGCACCAAAATTTGCTCATCCGTTAAGGCATTAGTTTCCAAAAAATAAATGGTGAGTAGGGCGGCGAAAAAACCTAAAATCATAGAACCTGTATCGCCCATAAATATCTTTGCTCTCACCAAGTTAAATCGCAGGAAAGCCAATTGGGCCCCTACAATACAAACAGCTAAAGTTAAGAACAGCGGTTGCTCTAAAGCATAGAATACCAGGCCATAAACCGAGCTCACCAAGATTCCAGTTAATGAACTCAGGCCATTAACGCCATCGATAAAGTTGAAGGAGTTAATAATGCCCAAAAAGAATACAAAGCTAAGGCCGATACTCGACCAATAGGGAAGGTCGTATACGCCAAAAAGGCCATAGAGTTGTACCAGACGCACGTCGCCCTGAATGGCGACAATGCCTACAGCTAAGATCTGACCAATAAGTTTTTTATAGGGCACCAAGGGGTAGAGGTCGTCTTTTACCCCGGTGATAAATAGTAAAAAGAGGGCTACTAAGACGGAATTTAAGGTGCTATTGGCAAGGTGTGCCGTGTAAAAAACGAAAGATATTAGTAGTCCGCCAAAAATAGCTATGCCCCCAAGAGGAGAAATACGCTGACTATGTTTTTTCCGCTCATCGGGTTGGTCGTAGAGCTTCTTTACCAATGAGATGCGAATAATAGCAGGAATGGAAAAGTAGGTAATCAAAAAGGCCGTGAGTCCCGCGGCAAAGTAGATTTGATTTTGATAGTTTTCCATAGACTTCAAAAGTACAATTCCTAAGCGTCACTTTGCTTTTGCTCCAAGGCCGCTTTATTGATGACTTTTCTTTGCGGGTCGAAAAACCAGCCGTGCTTATTGAAGTACTGCCAGGCCGAGCGCAGGTGCAAGAAAAGGGGGCGCCATGAGCGGTAGCTACTTTTCTGGTATTCGTGAATTACCTCTACTTCTGGCCAATACAGGTTTTTTCCTTTTTCATTGAGGCGCCGTGAGAGGTCTACGTCCTCGAGGTAAAGGAAAAACCGCGGGTCAAATCCGCCAATTGCCCTTAAAGATTCTCCGCGGCAGAACATAAAGCAACCACTAAGAACCGGTACCTGTAAAGCTTTATTGGCGTCAAAGTTTAGCATCTCATAAGCCTCTTTTTGTCCGCGAACTAAAGCTCCCAAAGAAGAGGGTAAAAAGCGTCTAAGGAAAAGATCGCTCGGTTTTGGTAGGAGCTTCCGCAGGCCTTGGTCTTTGCCATTAGGCCAAATTACCTTAGGCATAATGAGACTCAGATCATCTTCTTGATCCATTTTCGCCAACAGCTGCTCAAGAATTTTGGCCTCAAAGCGGATATCGGGATTGGCAATTAAGTGGTACTTAGCCTCGTATTTAGGATTTAGGATTACCAAGTTGTGGGCATTTCCGTATCCTAAATTTTTAGGAGAAGCGATGTACTCTACCGACTCTGGGCAATCCTCAAAATTGAAAGCGGTTTCTCCTGGAGCATTATCCACGAAGACTAAGCGCCAATTTAATTTGGAGGAGGCACAGGAGTCGATGAGGTTCTGCACTTCTTGTGCCTCATTGCCATAAATGACTACTGATATGCAAAGGTCTAAGGCCATATTACAAGGCTAATGCTTCGGGATTATTTTTCCTTAAGCTACGGAAATAAGCCTTCTGCTTTATACGGTAAAAATACAGCCAGAGATAGACGCTTGCCAAATTGAAATTGAGCTTTAGAATACTAAGCAGGGCGCCGCCAAGTGCTTTGCTGGCAAAGAGTCCCAATTGATGCTCGAGTCTATGCCGAAAATGCACCGCTAAATAACCATCGGTATAAGAGGCAAAGCGTTTTTTAATTTGCGGCTGACCAAGCTGTTCGTATTTGCCAAACCTCGAAGGGTGATAGTTTTTAAGCTCAGGTAAAAAGCAGAATTCTTCTAACTGGCAGGCGCGTAGGTAATAATCGAGGTCCTCGGAACTGCCCCATTTGGCACCTACGCCAAGTTTTTCATCAAAGGGACCAATTTCCGCTATTAAAGCAAAGGGAATGATTAGGGAGACACTGGCAACAATGCCTTTCAGTTCCGTTTTGCCGCACTTTTCAATTTTTGGGTAGCTACGGTAATCGCCTCCGTCTTCAACATTACAAATTTTTGCTAGTAGGGGTTTAGGCAGATCTAGGTGCGGCTTAATGGCCTGAAAAAAGTCGGCTTTAAAAGTGCTGTCGTCATCTGGGAAGAGCAGGTATTTTGCCTCAATGTTTTTTTGGGAAAGATGCTTGAGTCCTAGATTACGGGCTGCGGAAAGACTCATTTGCTGTCCCACTTCGATACTTTCAATGCTGAGCTTTGGATCTTGTGATGTCCAATTGCGCTGTGGACCTTGATTAACCAGTAGCAGGTGAACTCCGAGCCCTTCGGTATTCCCTTCTATGGACTCAATAAGACCCTCCAGGAGAATCGCCTCCTTGCCGGTGCTAAGCATTATAAGGTCCGTCTTAATCATAAGTCTCGTACGAAGGTAGTTCCGGCATTCGGACTAAGCCTATTGTAAATTAAGGAAATGACAAATTTCGGAAGTAATCGGGCCATCCATAAATAGTATTTGGCAATGGCAAGGCCAGGATTAAGTTGGAGGCAGGCTTTTAAATGTTCTTTGGCCTTGCTGCGATTAAAGCAATGAAAAATGAAAGAGCGGCCCAGGTACAAATGGTACATACTGGCTTTAAAATTGGCCGTCGCCTTTTCTTTGGTTTTGATGGCGCGCATTCGCTCTAAGTCCGTATCACTCATTTTACCTGCGCGAATAGCCCGATGAGTTATTTCATCAAATTCTTTCGGATTGGCTTTAGCGGAAAGGGCAGTAGGTACAATCCGATATTGAACTACCACTTCCGGCAATTGATGGACCTTGCCATGCATCGATAATTGATACATGAGCATATAGTCTACGATGTATTGCTTTACCGGTTCATAATAACCACCAACGGCGTCGAAGGCCTTTCGGCTGAACATCACCGAGCTATGCGACCATGGGTTTCGTAAATCTTGATGTTTTCGAATATCCGCATCTTCCACCGGTTTTTTTTCGGTGTAGAGGTAATTACCGTCTTTGTCGATTATGTCTACAAAGCCGCCCACAAGACAGTATTCTGGATTATTCTCCAAAAAACCACTTTGCTTTTCCAGTCGATTAGGTAGGCAAATGTCGTCGGCATCAATAATAGCGATATAGCGACCATTGCTTGCGCTGATGGCTCTATTCTTTGCTTTGGCCACCCCGGTGTTTTCTTGAACAATAAGCTTAATTCGCGAATCTTGGTAAGTTTCAATAACCTCTACCGTTTCATCGCTGCTACCGTCGTCGATAATAATGAATTCGAAATCCTCCAGACTTTGGTTTAAAACTGAGTCGATGGTTTCCCCAATGTAGGGCATACCATTTTTTACACTCATTACCACACTTACTAAAGGATGTTTCATTTTCGGCTTACATTGTAAAAGGTTAAGGCTGCTAAAAGGGCTAAAACCGACTCGGTAATAAGTCTTGCAATTGCCGCTCCTTGGGCTTGCCAATTCGAAATGAGCAGGTAATTCACAATGATACTAAGGATGCCCGTGCAAAGCACAATGTACATATAGTTTCGGTCTCGATTTAAAACTAGTAATCCTTGTTGTAAATATAGATGGGCAAAAACCCCGATGAATAAGATGGGAGCCATCCACTGCAAATAGGGAATGCTGTCTAAATAATCATTGCCAAAAATAAGCGGCACTAGCCAAGCTGAGAGAAATATTAAGGCCAATACTATAACAGCCACGGCCACGGCTAATAATGCCAGAAAGCGACGGTGCTTCTTTCGGTAGGCGCTTTCATTTTCCTTAACCAAAGCCGAAAGGTGTGGGAAGAGGGCCCCGTGTAAAGGTTGGAAAAGCACATTTTGACCGACGTTAATCAATTTACTTGCCGCCGCAAATAAACCCAGTTGCTGCGGACTCATTAAAAAACCTCCCATAGGGATGGAGATGAAGCCATAGAGTCGGGTCGAGAAATTGGAAATGAAAATGAATCGGGATTCCCATAGTACTTCCTTCATGGCTGAAGTCCTAAAGGCTAACCAACGCAGTCCTGGCATCCGCCGGAAGGCTATAATGAGTAAAATTAATGCGATGCCAATAGTAGCTGAACCATTAATAAAATTAAGCCAGAGATAATCCTCCGGACCGTGAATGAACAGGAATATCGAAAGCATAGCAAGGCCTTTCATGAGCACATTGCTAATCGCGATATTAATGGCCTTCTCGGTGCCCAGAAATAGGAAGTCAGGGTTAATGGCCGCGCCCATTATTAATGGGATACTTAGCAGCATTAGGTCTAGGTTTTCCTGAAACTTGGGGACCACGAGGAGTAATATGCCGAGAATGCCAAGCGAACATACAAGGAGGACCAGTTTAGCGCTTAATACCGCCGAAAATACTGCTGATAGCTTTTGCGGATCTTGTTTCATCTGGGCAACTTTGCGAGTGGCGGTAGTGAAAAATCCAAACTCCACCACCGAAACAAAATAGACCATTATTACCCCCGCAAATTCAGTCAGTGCGTAGGAAGTAGGACCCAGCACTCTGGTCACATAGGGAATGATAATTAGTGGGAAAGCGTAGTTGGCTAACTGGGATAGCGATAAATAGCTAATATTTCGTGTTAGATTTGTAGCCAATAATAGGATTTGCCGACAAAATTAAGCTTTTGCGGCTTAGGCCTGAAATGATATTTTGATTTGAAAAAGAGTGGTTTCTATTTGGGCTTACGCCGATGGTGGGTGGCTTATAAGTTGATTTTCAAGGGGTATTCTTACCTTAATAAAACGGGTTTTATTAAGAGTCACCAATACATCGAACCAGTAGATGCCAAGGGTAATCCAATTCCTTGGATGAATTACGCCTTTGTAGAGTTCTTAGATGAGCGCTTGAGTAAGGACTTGAAGATGTTTGAATATGGGGCAGGATACTCTTCCCTTTATTTTGCGGAGCGGGTGGCGGAAGTGGTTTCTATTGAATATGATAAAGCTTGGGAAGCAAAGCTCAGGGAATTATTAAAGGACTGTTCCAATCATCAACTTATTGTTTGTCCGGTGGGCGAAGAGTACATTAAGGCTGCTCAAGATCAGAGTCGGGCCTTTGATTTTATTCTCGTTGATGGTCGTGAGCGAGTGGCCTGCTTGGAAGCAGGAATTGAGGCCCTCAGCGAAAGAGGGGTTATTGTTTTAGATGATTCGGATCGGGAAGAATACCAGGCTGCCTTTAAAATTGCTGCAGATAGGGGTTTTAAACACCTACGCTTTTCAGGCTTAAAGCCTTTTTCTTTTGTGAGAGAAGAGAGTACGGTTTTTTACCGTGATGCCAATTGTCTAGGTCTTTAAGAGGCCTAATGTTGGCCTGAATTAAAGAATACGGTTTAGACGCTTATTGATTTCTACGCGCAGTAAGGTGAGCTGTTTGATGGTGCTTAATTCGTCTTCGCTTAAACTTTCGCCTAGTTTTAGTTTTTCTTGACTTTCACGAATAAGCTGACTAATCTTTTTCTCTTTAAGTCTGAGCACTGCTTCTTCGGTAAAGCGTTTCAGATAGGTTTCCTTATCGGGTGGGTAAATTCGCTTTCGGCGCCAATCATGAAGCTCCGGTTCTTCAGCAATTAGGTCTACTACTAAATGCATTAGTTCCTTATCTCCGCCGCGCAGAAATTCCTCTGCTTTTGCAATTCGCTGTTCCTCGTTAAACACTTTTAGATAGTGTTGGTATATGGCTTGAAAATGGGGGTGCTCGAAGCTAAGGTTATCATTTACTAATTCGGTGAGGATGTACTCACAAATGCTTTCTTCCTCTTCCGAATCTTCATAAAAAGGAAAAATAGTCTCTCCGTGATTTAGCAATAGACTACAAAGCTCCCGCTCTTGAACATAAAGGGGATTGTCTTCTAAGGCGGCAGGGGCCTCTACCACTTTCATGACTTCTTGCTCCTTGAGGCCTTGTTTTTCCCTTTGTTGGCGCTGGTTTTCCTTTTCGATGCTTCGCGCTCTTATCTGACCAAGTTCACTAAAAAGCAGGCGTTCTTCGAGGTCTAAAAGTCTGGCCGTTTCTTGGATGTAAGCACTGCGTTCGAGCTCATCGGGAATTAGCGCAATACTCTGCACCATTTCACGAGCCGCCTTGGCCTTAGCGAGCGGATCATTGCCTACTTCCGCAAGAAGTAATTTGGCTTTAAAGGCTAAGAAATTGGTTTTTTCTTCCTTGAGGTAATCCTTTAACTCTGCTTGGGAGACACTTTTCGCGAAAGAGTCCGGATCTTCTCCTTCTGGGAAAAGAACCGTGCCCACATTCATGCCCTGCTCCAAAATGAGATCAATACCACGTAAACTGGCTTTAATTCCGGCTGGATCACCATCGTATAGCAAAGTTATATTGCGCGTATACCTTTTTATTAGTATGATCTGATCAACGGTTAGGGCGGTGCCGCTGCTGGCAACCACATTTTTGATGCCGGCTTGGTGCAAGCTAATCACATCGGTATATCCTTCAACTAGAAAACATTCATCTGCCCTGGCAATGGCCGTTTTGGCCTGATAAATACCATAGAGAATCTTACTCTTATGGTAAATATCGCTTTCGGGGCTATTAAGATATTTGGCCGCCTTCGCGTCCTTTTTTAATATTCGACCACCAAAACCAAGTACGCGGCCGGTGTGACTCAGAATGGGGAACATTACCCGGCCTCGGAAACGATCAATTTTTCGTTCACCATCTACTTTAACGAGGCCTACCTTATCCAAATACTCTAATTGGTAACCCTTTTCGAGGGCATGGTCACAGAAAATTTGGTAGCCATCCTGGCTGTAGCCCAATTGAAAATCTTTTATGGTCTCATCGGTAAAGCCCCGCTCTTTAAAATAGCTCAAGCCAATGGCCCTTCCGGTATCATCCTTCCACAGTTGTTCTTGAAAGTAGTCGTTGGCGAATTGATTGACCAGGAACATGCTTTCGCGCTCGCTGCGTTTTTCCTGTTCTTCCTCGCTTTGCCCCGTTTCTTCTACCTCAATATTGTAGCGCTTGGCTAAATAGCGTAAAGCTTCGGGATAGGTGAACTGCTCGTGTTCCATTAAAAAGGTAATCACACTACCACCCTTGCCGCTACTAAAGTCCTTGAAAATTTGCTTAGCCGGAGAAACCATAAAGGAAGGGGTCCTTTCATTACTAAAGGGGCTAAGGCCTTTAAAATTGCTTCCCGCCTTTTTAAGGGTCACAAAATCACCAATAACCTCCTCAATACGGGCGGTATCCATGATTTTCTGTATGGTTTCTTGGCTTATCAATTAGCTAAGACAGAAAAAGCACGCCGAAGCATGCTCTTCCTTTTGTTTTATTATGATTTATTTGGTTTTATCTTCTACCAAGTGCAAGTCCATTTGTGGGAAAGGAATACCTACCCCTTCTTGGTCGAAGGCCTTTTTAACCTTTTCATTTAGGCCATTAACAATATCCCAATAATCGTCGGTAGTAGACCATCCGCGTAAGCGTATGTTCACGCTACTGTCGGCCAGTGCTTCTACGAAAATAGTAATGCCCTTATCGGCAATAAAACGACTTTCTTCCGCCGCTAAGCGATGTAAGATCTCTTTAGCTTTATCAATGTCATCACTGTAACCAATACCAAAGGTCATGTCGATTCGACGGGTTTCATTGAAACTGTAATTGGTGATAGTGTTATTGGAAAGTTGTCCGTTAGGAACAACGATTTCCTGACCTTGAGGAGTTGTTAGGTAAGTATAGAAGATTTGAATTTCACGAACGGTACCCGAAGTCCCAGCTCCTTCGATAAAGTCACCCACCTTAAATGGTTTTAAGATTAGGATAAGTACTCCACCAGCGAAATTGGATAAACTTCCTTGTAGAGCCAAGCCAACCGCTAAACCGGCAGCACCAAGAACCGCTACGAAAGAGGTCATTTCTACTCCGACCATTCCAGCTACCGAAATAATAACCAATACCTTGAGGATGGCATTAACCAAAGAGCTTAGGAAAGGAACCAGACTAGCGTCTACGTTTCTCTTCTCTAGAGTTTTACGGAACACCTTGGTTATTTTCTTTACTACCCAAAGTCCGATAATAAGGGTAATAATGGCTAACAAAATATTGCCTCCGTATTGCACAACTAAATTGATGGCTTTATCAATATATTCTTGATAATCTTCCATGGAAAAATCGATTTATTGGTTTAAACCCAAATGTAATTATTTGCTGCGTTCAATCACGTATTTAGCCAGTTCAAGTAAGGATTTTTTCTCCTCACTTTCTGGTTCACCGGCTACCAGGTCTATAGCCTTTTGGTAAAACTCTTGCATTTTTTGGCTGGCGTATTCAATTCCGCCCGAGTCGCGCACCATGGCCATTACTTGTTCCACCTTTTTACGGTCGTGATTGTGCTTTTTGACCACTTTAATCATGAACTTCTTATCCGACTTGCTAGCATTGCGCAAGGCATAGATCAAGGGAAGGGTCATTTTTTGTTCCTGAATATCAATCCCCGTGGGTTTACCGGTGCGAGCGGTAAGCTGGAAGTCGAAGAGGTCATCTTTTATTTGAAAGGCGATGCCTAAGTACTCACCAAATTGGCGCATCCGCTCGATTTGCTCTTCGCTAGCACCTACCGAGGCGGTACCAACAGCGCAACAAGAAGCAATGAGAGAGGCGGTTTTTTTAGTGATAATATCAAAGTAAACCGATTCGTCGATATCGAGACGGCGGGCTTTTTCGATTTGTAAAAGTTCACCTTCACTCATGTCGCGTACAGCCGTGCTAATAAGTTCGAGTAAACGGAACTCTTTGTTTTCTACCGAAAGTAGGAGTACGCGTGAAAGCAGGTAGTCGCCAACCAAGACCGCAATTTTATTCTTCCAGAGGGCATTGAGGGAAAAGAACCCTCTTCTCATGTTCGAGTCGTCCACTACATCGTCATGCACTAAAGTTGCGGTATGCATAAGTTCGACCAAAGCAGCTCCTCGGTAAGAAGCTTCTCCTATGGAGCCATGCATTTTGGCACTTAGAAAAACCAGCATGGGCCTTAGTTGCTTGCCTTTGCGCTTTACAATGTAATAGGTAATACGATCGAGCAGGGCTACTTTGGAAGCCATGTAATCGCGAAACTTAGGCTCAAAGGCCTTCATTTCTTCTTGGATAGGAGCTTGTATCTGTTTAAGGCTCGACATTCGGCCACCAAAGGTAAATGAAAGGCTTAAATGCCGGAAATTTTGGGCGCTTTTCTATGCTTGCTCTAGCTCAACCTGATTTTTGTTGGCAAGCTGACCACAAGCGGCATCAATATCTTTACCTCGACTACGCCTTACCGTGGCTACCACATCAATGGCCTGTAAAGCTTTTTGATAAGCCTCAACTGCAGCATAGTCAGCCTGTTGGAAAATACCATCGTCGATGGGATTGTATTCAATCAGGTTCACCTTGGTGGGGACTTGCTTACAGAAATCGACCAAGGCCTGAATGTCTTCTGCCTTGTCATTAATGTCTCGCCAGACTACATATTCTAAGGTAACCCGACTCTTGGTTTCGGCATACCAATACTTTAAAGCTTCAATTAAGTCGCTTACCGGGTTTTTAAGATTAATGGACATAATCTTGTCTCGTACCTCATCGCGAGCCGAGTGCAGACTTAAAGCCAGTTTAAATTTGGGCTTTTCGTCGGCCAGTTTGCGTATCATTTTAGATAGGCCTACAGTAGAAACGGTGATGCGCTTGGGGGACATACCTAGGCCTTCTGGTGAAGTGATTTTCTCGATTGCCGCTAGCACATTATTGTAGTTCATCAGCGGCTCTCCCATCCCCATAAACACAATATTGGTGAGGGGTCGACCGTAGAAGTTCTCCGCTTCATTTTTAATCGCCACCACTTGATCGTAGATCTCATCCGGATTGAGGTTGCGCATCCGCTTTAAGCGAGCTGTTGCGCAAAAATTGCAATCAAGGCTACAGCCTACCTGGGAGCTAATGCAAGCGGTGATGCGAGTGTCGGTAGGGATTAAAACCGATTCTACCACCTTTCCGTCGTATAGTCGGACAGCATTTTTGATGGTGCCATCTTCACTTCTTTGCATCTCATCGACCCGAATGTGATTAATCACAAAGTTTTCTTGGAGGTGTTCACGAAGCTCTTTCGACAAATTTGTCATGTCGTCGAAATCCTTTATACCCTTCTGCCAGAGCCATTCAAAGATTTGATTGGCACGGAAAGGTTTTTCGCCCAGCTCAACTAAATAGCTTTTTATTTCTTTGCGACTTAATGCGCGGATGTCTCTTTTATCGCTCACGCGGCAAAGGTAGTTAGAAGCATTTTCATAGGCTTTAAACTTGGGCTCTTAAAGTCCTATTTAGTTGAATTTCTGTAATTTGAGGACCAAACCAAATTCAAGACTATGAAAAAGATAGCCGGAGTTTTACTTCTAATCCTCGGATTGTATATGATTTACCTGAGCTTCCCAGCTGGGGGAGGGGTGATGCGCCCACCGATGGTAAGTGGCTTAGCTTTTCTAATTATCGGGGGAGTTTTCCTCTCGCCGAAGGCTTAGCTAATAGCATAAAAAAACCCTGAATTCTCATTCAGGGTTTTCTATTTAAAATAGGTTTTGCTTAGATGATTAACATCGCATCACCGTAGCTTAGGAAACGATATTTTTCCTTCACCGCTACTTTATAAGCTTCCATTAATAAATCATAACCAGCAAAAGCGGCGGTCATCATCATTAAAGTGCTCTGCGGTGGATGGAAGTTTGTTACCATGCGGTCGGCGATTTGGAACTCATAGGGAGGGAAGATAAACTTGTTGGTCCAGCCATCGAATGGCTTTAAATGTCCATCTGTGCTAACCGAGCTTTCTAAGGCACGCATCGAAGTGGTGCCAACAGCACAAACCTTTTTACGCTGATCAATAGCCTTGTTTACCACGTTTGCCGTTTGATCGTAAATGGTGTACTGCTCTGAGTCCATTTTATGCTTACTAAGGTCTTCTACTTCTACCGGACGGAAAGTTCCTAGTCCAACGTGTAAAGTAAGTTCGCCAAAGTTTACCCCTTTAATTTCGAGGCGCTTCATTAATTGTTTGCTAAAGTGGAGGCTAGCAACGGGAGCAGCTACGGCGCCTTCATTTTTAGCGAAGATACTCTGGTAGCGATCCTCATCTTCGGGTTCGGGTTCGCGATCGATGTATTTTGGAAGGGGCGTCTGACCCAATTCCTTCAATTTAGCGCGGAACTCTTCGTAAGAACCATCAAATAAGAAGCGTAAAGTTCTACCTCTTGAGGTGGTATTGTCAATTACCTCAGCTACTAAACTGTCGTCTTCGCCAAAGTAAAGTTTGTTACCGATTCGAATTTTACGAGCAGGGTCTACTAAAACATCCCAAAGGCGACTTTCGGCATTTAACTCACGCAATAAGAAAACTTCGATGCGGGCACCGGTCTTTTCCTTGTTGCCATACATGCGAGCCGGAAATACTTTGGTGTTGTTTAAAACCAAGGCATCGCCTTCATCGAAATAGTCGATAATGTCGGAGAAGGATTTGTGCTCAATGGTTCCTTCTTTGCGGTTTACCACCATAAGGCGGCTTTCATCACGATGGGTAGTAGGGTACTTCGCTATAAGTTCCTGTGGAAGCTTATAGTTGAAGTGAGAAAGTTTCATTTTCATAGCTTACGGGCTTTGAATTTTGATAAAGAAAGGCGGCAAAAATAGGAAATTTTTCCGCTGAATTTGAGGCGATTGCTACCAGTCTTCTCCGAAGCGCTTTTTGATGAGCTCAATTAAGCGGTCTTCGTAAGGCTTCTTATCCTCCCAATTGTAATCTGGCTTTACCAAGTTCTCCACAAAGTACATGCTCTCGAGGTAGGTGTCTAAGGTATTGAGTTGGGAGAGCACCCGATTAAAATCTTCTTGTGAACCATTAAAAAGATGCTTTACAAAAGCAATTCGGTCGTTAAGGCCAACCTGAATAGCGGCACCTTTACCCAATTCATCATTGATGGATTTAGGGGCTTCCATTTCATCGTTTATGCCTTTACGCTCCTCACGCTCTTCGGTATTTTGCTTGCGCTGAAGTATTTGCGCTTCGGTTTCCTTGATTTCTGCCCTTAGCTCGTCTTTCGTTTGGTGCTGAACCGGGTCGATGGGCTTCACCAAAGTTGGACTTGGGTCTTCATAAGGAGCCTGTGTCTTGGTCTCAATTGGAATCTCTTCGGTCTGTTCCTCGGGAATTTCAATTTGTACTGGCTCGGAAGGACGCTCCGCTTTAGGAGTCTCAGTTTTTTGCTCACTTTTCTTTTGGTCGGCTTGCTTTTCTTCTAGGTAGTTAAGCAGCAACAGTCTCTCGTAAAGCATCTGTACGCGAGTGAGTTGCTCAGGTCGAGAAAGCTCATTATTGTTTTCTAAAATGAAATAACAAAGCTCTTTCAGTTCCTGGCGTACATTATCTTTCATTGAGGGCGTCTTTATTGCTTAGATTTGTGAGTCTATTAAGATCAAAAATGTTCCTCGAAAATACAGTAAATCATCAAAAACATAGTGGCTGGATCGAAGTAATCTGCGGAAGTATGTTCTCGGGAAAGACGGAAGAGCTTATCCGTCGCATGAAGAGAGCGCAGTTTGCCCGTCAAAAGGTGGAGATTTTTAAACCTATGGTAGATACACGTTATTCGGAAGAAGAAGTGGTGAGCCATGATAACAATGCCATACGTAGTACGCCGGTGGAAAGCAGTTCCAATATCCTTATCTTAGGAGATGGGGTTGATGTAATTGGGATTGACGAAGCCCAGTTTTTTGATGAAGGAATTGTGGAAGTTTGCAATGAACTAGCCAATCGAGGAACGAGGGTAATTGTGGCTGGTTTGGATATGGATTTTCAAGGACGACCTTTTGGTCCAATGCCTTATCTAATGGCTACGGCCGAATACGTTACTAAAGTGCATGCTGTTTGTGTGCGCACTGGAAATTTAGCGCATTACTCGCATCGAACTAGTAGAGAACAGTCTAAGGTTTTCTTAGGTTCCAAGGAAGAATATGAACCACTAAGCCGGGCAGCGTTTAATGAAATCCGCGCCCAAGAAAAGAAACTTGATTCGCGATAGTCTTTACATAGCGAAAGCAATTGGGGCCGAACATCCCTGGCAAGAATCTCAAATGGTGCGTCACCTGCTCTGGGATAGTCGCCAACTGAGTACTATTCAGGGAACTTTATTTTTTGCCATTCGCGGGCAAAATCACGACGGACACGCCTTTGTGGATGAACTCTACAATAAAGGCTTGCGATTATTTGTGGTAGAACAGGATCCCGAAATTGCTTACGCGGATGCTTTATACCTAAAAGTTGATAATAGTCTTAAGGCTTTACAAGCATTGGGTAAGAGAATTCGGCTTGATTCAAAAGCACAGTTTTTTGCGGTAACCGGATCAAATGGCAAAACCATAACCAAGGAATGGCTGTGGCGCTTAATGGATGGCCCACAAAAGGTATTTCGGAATCCAAAATCCTATAATTCGCAAATAGGCGTACCTCTTTCTCTATGGGAAATGGAAGATAATACCGAGGTAGCCATATTGGAAGCTGGTCTTTCCATGCCGGGTGAGATGCAAGCTTTACAGAAAATACTAGGTCCCAAAGCGGGGATTTTCACCAATATTGGTTCGGCACACGGTGAGAATTTTAGCAACATTACCGAAAAGGTAAAGGAGAAGCTAAGTCTGTTTACAGACAGTGAGTACTTTGTTTTTCCCTACGACGATAAAGATTTAAAGCAGGTGCTTTATAAGCAAGATGATTTGTTTCAGTTAAAGTTTAAGCCCTGGTCCTTTGAAGCTGTTCCTGGTTGTGCTCAGATGGAAATTTTGCAGCGCAAAAGCGATTATTGTCGTTTTAAATTTCACTGGGATGATCAATCTGCCCTTTTTGAAATACCCTTTGGTGATGCGGCCTCACTCGAGAACGTGGGCAATGCACTTTATTTAGCCTTAATTGAAGGCTGGCCGGTGGCGCATCTACAGGATCGACTTTTACAATTGGCACCCGTGCAAATGCGCTTGCAAATGAAGAGGGGTCGAGAGCAGTCCTTACTTATCGATGACTCTTATAATAGCGACCTAGAGTCGCTGCGCTTAGCCTTGCATTTCTTGGATGAGCACGGTCGAGATCGAAAGAAAATACTGGTGCTTAGTGATCTTCTTCAAAGCTCTTTTAAAGGTTCGGCTTTGTATAAGCAGGTCCTTGATATAATTCAGCGCTTTAAATTGGAACATATTTACGCCATTGGTCCGCGTTTAAAGCAATATGGTTTGGGGGATTTACCGGTAAGCTATTTCGATAGTACCGAGGCTTTTATCCAGGAGCTTCATCGCATTGATTGGCGAGATCGAGCAATATTACTTAAGGGTTCTCGCCCCTTCCGTTTTGAGCGTATCGATCACCGGCTAAGTCTTAAACACCACGAAACGGTTTTAGAAGTGCATTTAGATCGATTGGTACATAACTTAAATTACTACCGCGGTCGTTTAATGCCTGAGCAGAAATTAATGGTAATGGTAAAGGCCTTTGCCTATGGCAGCGGTAGTGAGGAAGTGGCTCGCGTACTTCAGTTCCATGGAGTAGATTATTTGGCGGTAGCTTATGCCGATGAAGGGGTAGCCTTGCGCAAGGCGGGTGTTTATATGCCCATTATGGTCTTAAACACTGAGTCGGAAGCACTTTATGAAATGATGGAATACGACTTAGAACCTGAGGTTTATAGTCTCCACCGTTTGCAAGAAGTAGCAGAGATTGCCCAGCAAAGCAATAAAGACCTAAAGATTCACCTGAAATTAGAAACGGGTATGAATCGCCTCGGTTTTACGGAGGCGGACCTTGAGGAGCTTGCACAACTACTAATATCCAACCCCAAATTAAGGGTGCAATCTTGCTTCTCGCATTTAGCAGCATCCGATGATCCTGGGGAAGCCGATTTTACCCGAGCGCAGATTAGTCGTTTTCGCAAGATGTCCGATTTTATAGAAGAAGGTCTTGATTATAGTTTTATGAGGCATATTGCCAATACGGGTGCGATAGAGAATTATCCTGAGGCATATTTTGACATGGTCCGGCTGGGTATAGGTCTCTACGGGGTAGCTGCCCATCCCGAAGAGCAAGAAAAACTGCGCGCGGTGAGCGAATTGAAAGCTACTGTCTCGCAGGTGAAGAAAGTCGCTAAAGCTGAGTCGGTAGGCTACGGCCGTACTTGGTATGCCGAAAAAGATACTCGAATCGCAGTGGTTTCCATCGGTTATGCAGATGGATTTCCACGTAGTCTAAGCAATGGTCGGGGTCAGGTTAAAATCGGTTCAGATTTATTCCCGGTGGTAGGTCGGGTATGCATGGACATGATAATGGTTGAAATCGCAGATGCTGAGGTTAATGAAGGCGATGAGGCATTGATTTTTGGAGCCGATTTACCGATTCAAAAAATGGCTGAGGCCATTGGCACCATTCCCTATGAAGTGCTAACGGGAATTTCATCACGCGTAAAGCGTATCTACTACATGGCTTAGGGCATTTGTACTAGAAATTAGCTTCCATTTTTCTCAAAATAGGGAAAGTGCCCGATTGAGCACAGACTCCTAAGCCTCTAGTTTCGAATCAAAATTTAAACCCCCTTTTTTGATGAAAAAACTAGTTTACCTTCTCAGCTTCTTAGCCGCTTTTAGTTTGGGCTCCTGTGAAAAGGAATCGACCGACACAAGCGATGATCCTACCAATAATAATGGTGGTGGGAGCAGTTCTTTAGCCAATAATACCTTGGTAGCCGGTGCACAAAGTTCCACGCTAAATATGTACACGGCGTATATCGCTACCGATGTTAATACCAATAAGGATTATATAGACATATTTATTTTTAAAGATAGCCCTGCTAATCGTGAAAATTACCTACAGATTTTCCTGCATGAGATTCCTTCTAGCTCAAAAGCCATGACCTGGATTTCGGGCTCTTCTCACCCCGGAGATATTGCCGCAGACGAATTTATTTTATTCCCTAAGGTGGCCGATCAGCGCTGGTATGGTGTGTACTCGACTAATGGTTTTGAGACCACCGGCGATATGCAAGCAACTGTAAATGGATCCAAGCTTACTCTTAGTTTCGAGGATATTGAGCTTGCCGATAATTTTATAAGTGCTAATGTGAATGCACGCGAAAACCTATCTGGTAAAGTAACCTTTGATTTGAGCGATTTACAAAACCTAGGAAATAGCCCCAGTTCGTTCAAGAACTTAATTGACGAATAGATATAAAAAAGCCCCGGGACGGATAAGGTCCCGGGGCTTTCAATTACCTAGTATTTCTTTTATTCTGAGAAATTCAAAAGCGCGTCTAAAGTCTCGCGACTTACCGCATGGTAGTTAGGTCGTGCTTTCGCGTATATGTCTTGGGCCATTTGTTCTTTACCTGCTTCAAGTAAAGCCTTGTAGGTGGGAGTTAAGAACTTACGACGGCCTACAGAGGTTAGGAAGCTCTCCACCTTAGGGTAAACCGCTTCATAGCCCGCCGCGATAGTTGGTTGGAACCAAGCGGCAGAAATTTCACTATTACCACTGGCACTTAATTGGTAGGCTTCGTCCAGTTCACTCAGCTGTTCAATGCTAATATCGGCAGGAATGCTATTGATGAAATGCAGCCACTCGTGGGTGGTCCAAGCGTCACTCTGTTCCTTAGCGGGAAGTGCCCCATTTTGCATGAAGTTTTCTAATGCGGCATCTACCTTGGCGAAGCGGTCGCTTTTTACTTCCGGAAGATTGTCTGGGATGCCAATTTCATAGATCCATTCTTTAACGCGAATTTGCTGGAATTCTTCATCACTAAGTAAATTAGCTTTCAAGTAATCCAAAAATTCTTCGGTGGTCATTACTTCGAATTTATGACCTTGGAAATAGTTTTTCAAAAACTCATCAAAGCGATCGCGACCCACCGTTTCTTCGATTAGACGCAAAAAGAAATAACCTTTATCGTAAGGAATACTGGTTACTCCATCGTCTGGATTACGACCTTCTAAATCCAATTTTAATTTAGTGTCGTTTGGCATTTCTTTAAGCATATCTGCTGCGGCTTCCTGTAGGCCGGCACGGGTTAAGCTAGCTAACATCTCGGAGTACTCGCGGCCATAAACCGCTTCCATAATGCGATGCTCAAAGTAAACGGTAAAGCCTTCATTTAACCAGAAATCATCCCAAGTAGCATTGGTTACTAAGTTACCACTCCAACTATGGGCTAATTCATGGGCCACCAAGCTCACTAAGCTACGGTCGCCAGCGAGGATTGTTGGCGTAGCAAAAGTTAAACGTGGGTTCTCCATTCCTCCGAAAGGAAATGAAGGAGGAAGAACAATTAAATCGTAGCGTCCCCAAGCATAGGGTCCGTATAATTCTTCTGCAGCCTGAACCATCTTTTCTAAATCCGCAAATTCATAGGCCGAGGTGTCCAATAAATTGGCTTCAGCATAAACACCAGTGCGTTCGCTGATAGCTTCAAAATAAACGTCACCCACGGCAAGGGCTAATAAATAAGAGGGAATTGCCTGAGGCATTTCAAACTCGTATTCACCTTTTTCATTGCGGCTTTGTGGGTTGGAGGCACTCATTAAGGCCAGCATATGGCTGGGCACTTTAACTTTAGCTTTGTAGGTGAAGCGTACTCCAGGGCTATCTTGGGTAGGAACCCAGCTGCGGGCTAGGATAGCCTGACTCTGAGTAAATAAGAATGGGTTTTCCTTTCCGGCCGTTTGCTCGGCATCCAGCCATTGTAGGGCGCGGGCATCGTCTCCGGTGCGGTAGCTAATGCTCACCTTTTTACTGTTGGCATTAACAGGAATCCGCAATCCTTGACCTAGGTGATGATCGAATTCCCCTAATTGGTAATCGCTCTCCACCCCGTCGACGGTAACCTTTTGAATATCGAGATCATATATATCGAAGTAAATGGCTTCGGCGCCTTCCTTTACTTCAATATCCCATTGGGCGCTTGCGGTAATGGTTTTACTGTCAAAATCTACCGAGGCATCCCAGTTCAAATGTTTAACTAAGGCATCGGCTTTTGCATAGCTGTGCGGGTCTTGCCCAGTTTCCATAGCAATAGTGGTTTTTTGGTCCGATTTTTCTTCTTTTTGCGCCTGGTTGTTACAGGCGGCAAGGGCTAGCAGAGATAAGCCCATTAGAAGCGTTTTGGTTCTCATCTTTCTCTTAAATTTGGAACGCAAGTTAAATGATTAGCCATGAATAAACTTCTTATCCGCCTCTTGATTAGTTCACTTAGTGTCTTTTTTGCGGCCTGGATCCTGGGCGAAGGGGTACAATTAAACGGATTCTTAGGGGCTGTAGCTGTGGCAATCATTCTGGCAATCCTAAATTATACTATTAAACCTTTACTGATAGTTTTTACCATACCCGCTACCCTATTTACTTTTGGCCTTTTTCTATTTGTGATCAATGCCTTGGTAATTATGTTGGCCGATTATTTCTTCTCTGGATTCGCCGTGGCCAACTTCTGGTATGCGCTTTTATTTTCCCTTTTAGTAAGTTTTATTAGCTCTTTATTGCGCAATCTGGGGGAAGAGCCAAATCAGTATAAAGGATAGGCATCATTTTAATGATTGGTATCAATTTACGGTTGGTGAAGCATTAAATGTGTACTTTCCGTTTATCAAATCTTATCTCCTCATGGCTAAACGTTTATACCTTCTATTGTGCTGCAGCTTGGCATCTTTTGCTTCTTTGGTGGCGCAAAACGCCTTTAACTTCGACGGTACAGATGACTATGGAGCGGCTGCTAATGGCTCCGCTTTGATTGCAAATGCAAGTGGTATTTCTTTGTCGCTCTGGGTTAATCCAGAAACTTTAGTTTCGGGATACCCCGATTTTGGCGGAATGGCCGGGTTTCGAAATGAATCGAATTGTGACTTCTACCTCTTGCAATTAAATAGTAACAATGTAGAGGCGCGCTTACGAAATAGTAGCGGCACGGTTTACACCATCACCTATAATAGTGGTATGAATATGAATGCCTGGAATCACTTTGTTCTAGTTTTCAATGGCAGTACCCTTAAGTTGTACCACGACGGAATTCAAGTTTCTTCGATTTCCGCCAGCGGCTCCATAACTAGTACCACTACTCCTTTTAATATTGGCTATGTACCCTTTGGGGGAGCAAACTTTCATTTCGATGGTAGTGTAGAAGATGTAGGACTTTGGGATAAGGCTTTAAGTGCCACTGAGGTGAACAACCTTTACACCGGATGTGGCTACGATCTTAGTGCGGCTAATTTAAAGGCAGCTTATGAGTTTAACCAAGGAATTGCCAGTGCAAATAATACTGCTATAAGTTTATTTTTGGATAGTAAGGGTTCCAGTAATGCCAGTATAAATGGTGCGGCTCGCAGCGGTGCTAGCTCAAACTTTGTGACCGGCCTATTGGGCTCTTTTGCTGATTCCTTAACGATAACGGCTTGCAAGGAATATACTTCCCCTTTGGGAACAAAATACTTAAGTAGTGGCTTTTATGTGGATTCTGTAAGTGGGGCTTCAGGCTGTGATAGTATCTATTATATTGACTTAACCATTAATAATGTCGACTCCACTGTAAGTCATAATGGTGGTACCTTAAGTAGTAATGACACCAGCGCCGGGGTTAGCTATCAGTGGTTAGACTGCAATACTGGACAAGTGATAATTGGAGTGACTAATCGTAGTTTTAGTCCCACCCTAAATGGTAACTATGCAGTTATTGTGAGCAATGGAAATTGTATAGATACCTCAGCTTGTTTTGCGGTTACAGCCTCTGGAGTGGGCTTAAGTGAATATGGGCGTAGGCTTAAGCTCTATCCCAATCCTAGTAAGGGTATTATTCACCTAGAATTGGCAAAATCTTGGTCTACCTGCCACTTCGAAATTTTAGATGTGCGAGGTAATTTGCTAAAGCAAGGCCTTCTCCATCAAGGTGATCTGAGTTTAAACCTTAGTGATTTAAAAAACGGGATGTACTTTTTAAACTTGCGTCTCGACGATTCTTATTTCATCCAACGAAGCTTTCTAATTAATTCGCAATAGAAAAGACTTGCATCCTTTAGACTGCAAGTCTTTTCTTGAGGATTTTAAATTTAAAGCATCAGCTTAAAGCCGCAGTGCCATTCTACTTTATGGTGATCATTATTACCATTACTACGGTCATTTAAATGGGAGTATTCAAATGCGGCATAAAGTCCGAGGCTGGTCATCAGGTTTAAAGAAAGGAAGCTTTGGTGAGGCATAGGATGATCGGGATTATCGACCCCATAGGTGATTCCGACTGGATTGCTAAAATGAAAGCTGTAGTCGTATTGCAGTTCTAAGAGTAACCACTGATTAATTAAAAAGTCGATCGAAGCACTAGGTCCGCCTCCAATATACCAACCGTGTGGAACAGGTGTTTCGCGATAATCGTTTCCAAGACTGTCCTCCAAAACAAAAGTGCTGCCCGTTAGAAGATCAGTAATATTCGCCCCTAGGGCAATTACAAGTCGGTCGCTTACATAGCTATTCCAGGTCCAGCTATGTCCGCCTAAAAGAAAGTGGCTAAAAGTACTGCTCTCCTTGCGGTTGATATCGGAAATATCGTTACGTACACCCCATAGAATTTCACCCAGTAACTTATTGCGAAAAATATAACGGTGTTTGCCAAGTTCTGGCTGAGCGCTTCGGTAAAGACTAAAATCCCCGGTCCAGCCGCTTATTTCATGATTTTCTGAGCGCGGAGCATTTGGCACCTTCAGATGTACATGTCTAATGCTGAGGTTGAGGTAGAGCTCTTTGGCCCAATAGTCTTCCCCGAGGTACTTGAAATCTTTTATTTGCGCAAAGCTCGCGCTAGAGATACTCAGCAGTATTATGCTAAATAAAACTCTCACCCTTTATTATTTATTCCATTTAATGAGCGTGAAGCCAAGACCAGCGCTAAGATACCAGCCTAGGTAAGGACGGTAACCAACTTCATAATTGGTAGACATACCGAATTTTTTATCAGTGCGGGCTTTCTTTTCAATTTGGTAGGTACTTAAACCCACTCGGAAACCTAGCGGTAAACTACCAATTGCCTCTTTCGCGGCATCTTCATTAAAGGCAAGAGTGGCCGCATCTTCATAAGGGTCGCTTATGGAGGTGCCGGCAAAAATGAGGTCGGCATATAGAGTGCGACCGGCCGAATTAAATTGGTCACCAAACTGATCAGTTTCAATGAAAACATTGCGGAATGTGCGCATGGCAATACCAGCATAGAGTCCATTTATAGAAGCCTGACCGATGCCATCGGCAAAAATATCTTGATCATTTGCGTCCTTTACTTCATCTACTGTAATGGGTGAAGAAAGATGGTAAAAACCAGCACGTACCAAATAGTCACGCTTGTTAAGCGCCTCTACCATAATCGATTTCATTTGAAAAACCTCTTCATTATTGAAGGAGTTACCATCGGCATCCCAATCTACATCAAGTACTACCGGGGTGGCTTTCTTTTTTAGGTAGCCGCCAAATCTGAAATAGCCCCCAATCTCGAAATTGCTAAATGCGGGCGGACTTTTATAGCCCAGTTGAGCCATGGTGAGGTAGCTGCGGCGAAATTTAAAATCGGCTCCCAAGCCTTTAATGGGTTCAAAAAAGCCCCATACTCCGGCATTTAGATTTAAGGCGTCTAAACTGCTAAAGGCTAAGTCGACGTCCAAATAGGAGACATTAAGGTTAAGGAAGGGTAGGAAGTCGGGGTTATCGTAGGAAACTTTGTAATTGATGTTCTGGCCTATTGCTAGGTTTAAGCAAAGACCTAATCCTAAAATCGTAAAGAATAGCTTTTTCATGGTAATTGATTTGAATCAAATTTCCATGGAATGCCTTGGCTTTACAATACGCTATTTGCCGTATTTCTCTTAGTCGATGAATATGATGTAGGACTTGCGGTAACGGCCAATAATATTAAGCTGGGCCTGCTCCGCTTTTGCTCGGTCTTTATAAGAACGATAGCTGACGCGGTAAAAATCCAACTCAGGGAAATAAAGCACTTTCACTTGCGAATCTTCAATCTCCGCCATGAAATCGTCGACGTCCGTTTTATCCTTAAAATCCCCCAGAATAATATGCCAGCGGCCCGTTTCTTCGGCTTCAGAGGATGGGCTCTCTTCTTCATTAGCTTGAGAAGGGAAAACGCCCTTGGCCATGCGACCGCCAACTGAGAATCGATTGTAATTAGGAAGTACCACGGTACCGTCATCAGCTATAATCTGTTCGGGAGAATCCTCCTCAATATTTTCGCTTTCAGGGGCCTCATAGGTCTCTTCGTCATCGTCTAAGATAATTTCTGTTTGCTGTGCCTTTTGGGCGTCAATTTCTTCCTGAGTTAGCGGTTTTTTATTTGGAATTCTTCCTCCACGCAAGAAGCTTGAGTCAACCGGGCTAGGCTTACGCAGTGCTTCGGGTAGGGCTTCTTCTGCCTCGACCTCCATTATGCTATCTAGAGTGATTCGGGCCAGGGAGTCTCTTCGTCTTTGTGCTTCGGCTCTTAGCTTTGAGCGTCGACTTAATTCGGCCGAAGTAAGGGGTAAGGTAACTGGTAATCTTCCTCCCCGTAGGTAAGCGGAGTCGATTCGGATGTATTCAATGTCGCCAGAGAACTCACCCACCCCACGAATGGAATCTAGGCGCCTTCTGCTAAGCGAGTCTCGTCTCTGTTTAGCAAACTCTTCGTAGCGTGCTTGATTCTCAAGTTCCTCCAATTCATCGTCGCTGAGGTATACAGTGTCACCGTACTGACCAATATAATAACCGGTGCGCGAGGCTTCCTCTTTTTCAGCTTGGAGCACAGAATCTCGGTAGGCCTGTTCCTTATACTCCGAACCGTAGACCCGGTTGGGGTCGTAACGCCTACCACTTGCAATAAGGTCTACGTTGGGTAATGGAATATTATTCTGACGATAATAAGGCTCATAATTTCGATGGACAGGCGGTAAAGGTCTGGGACCCTCGAGGGTGTCCATGGCATCTACATAATCATCAAAAATTCCAGAAACCAGAGGTTCGTAATATTCCCAGAAGAATTTTTTACGATCCAATTCATCGCGGTTATTGTAGAAGAACTTCCGAACGAATTGGACTCCCTTAAAATAACTCAGGCCAAAAGGAGTTGGAGAATCGGCCCAGTCGCCGCAGAAATACCAACGTAAATTTTCTTTATGATCGCCCAATACTGCCGGGAACTCATTCGGCAATCCATGTGAGGCTAAGATAGAATCGCCATGTTCGGTAGTATGAATTTTATAGGTGGCTCTAACATTAGCGGTGTCTTTGGCAAAATTGACATCGAACCAATAAGGGTAGCGAATAAATTCAGGTAGACCGTATTTTTTTATCAGCCAATCACCAGTATTGATGATAGGCAACTCGTGTTTAAGGTCTAAATCGAGCTGCAAGACAAATATTCGCTCCGTTTCATGAACGAAAACAATACCCGGGATATCGTCATAAGCAAAAGGTCGCTTGTAGTATTGACGGTGCAGTCTACGCATCCAGCTTGGAATATCGGGATTTAAGAGAGTGTCTAATGAATGGTAATAACGACCGGTCCAGCCGGTGAAGTCACTTTCCAAGACCCTTTGCATCGCCTGCCGAATACTAAGTGGGGTGGGGGATGCGAGGTTGTTAAATTCGGTGAGAACCAGTTTGCGGTTGCGGAACATTTTCTCAAAAAGGCGGTACGACTGTTTATTTAGTCCACCGTAAACCAAACGAGAACGTTCGTTGATATCTCTACCATAAACCCATTCGTTGGTATAGATTCCATAGGCATCGGTATAGTAGAGAAATTCGAAATGCTCTGCTAAGCTATCAACCTCCCGATTATTAAAAACGGAAAGGTCTTTTACCACGTACTCGGGGCGGTTAACCGGAAAGAAACCATAATAGTCGTCGCTGATCTCATATTGAGAACCATCGGGCTTGGTCAGTTTCTTATTAGTAGTAATCCAGTTAAAAGAGCGGTGTTCTACTCCTGAACGGTCCAAAACAGTTTTGTCCAGAATTATTCCAGGTAATTCGGTTTTTGGATAAAAAAACCAAACCAGGAAACTCCAGAAGGGGATCAAAATGATCAGGAAGAAAATTATTTTTCGTCCTAGGTATTTCAATTAATGTGAGGCCATTGGTTCAACTAAAGTACTGCATCTCTTTAATCGATACATTGGGGTCGAAAGTAGTTTTCAACAAAGACTTTTTGCTAAGAATTATACGAAAGGCTGCTTTTATTCGATAAAGCGTTAACGAATAATTAAGTAGCCTTTTTTTCGAATTTGGCTACTTTCGCTGTATTATTGAACTCTATGAGCAAGAGAGAGGATAAATTCACTCGGAGGAGATTGCGCTCTTCTTACTTTTCGGTAGTAATTAGCATCAGCTTAGTACTGTTTGTCTTGGGATTATTTGGTTTGCTTATCCTTAATACTCAGGAGATTACTCGATCGGTAAAGGAGAATTTCAGTTTAACTATTCTTTTAGATGAGGACGCTTCCAAAGCCGAAGTCAACCAATTCTTTACCACCTTGCAAGTGGCACCTTACACCAGAGAAGTTCAAATAATAAGTAAGGAAGATGCCGCCGAAGAGCTCAAACAAACTTTAGACGAAGACTTTGTTGACTTTTTAGGCTACAATCCATTAAGGGATGGAATCGAATTACGCTTGAAGGCAGAGGAGCTGGAAGTTTCAAAGTTGGAAAATTTGCAAGCCGATTTTGAGGCAAGAGACTTTGTAACAGAAGTGGTCTACGATAAATTACTCATCGAAAAGATGAATGAAAACTTAAAACTCCTAAGCTATGGTTTGCTAGGGGGTGCGGTTTTGTTAACCCTTATTGCTATCGCCCTTATCAATTCGAGCATTCGCTTAGCGATATACAGTAAGCGTTTCTTGATTAAAACCATGCAGCTAGTTGGAGCTACCAAAAACTTTATTCGCAAGCCTTTTTTATTGAAGAGCCTTTTACACGGAATAATTGGTTCGGTAATGGCGGTGGGTTTATTAGCACTGCTGCTGTATTATTTACAACAATACGTTCCCGGCTTAGCGGAAATGCAAAAAATTCAACAATTAATCCTTTTGGCGGCAGGTATAATCGTTTCGGGGCTGGTAATTTCCCTAAGTTGTACTTTCTTTGCTTTACGAAAGTACCTGAACCTTAAGACTGATCAATTATATTTTTGATATGCAAGAGCAAACATTCGTTTTCGGAAAGAAAAATTACATACTGATGGGAGCAGGAATCGTCTTGATTCTGCTCGGTTATCTACTTATGTCTGGAGGAGGTAGCGATGATCCCGAGGTTTTTAACCCCGAGATTTTCAATGCACGCCGTTTAACTTGGGCACCTATTGTCCTATTAGCGGGTTTAGCCCTAGAGGTTTATGCGATCCTAGCTCCAAACAATAGTGATAATGGGTAATGTAGAGTCGGTAATATTAGGGGTTATCCAAGGTTTAACCGAGTTTTTACCGGTTAGTAGTAGCGGGCACTTAGAGCTTGCCAAGGCAATGTTTGGCGACCAAACCTTACCCAAGGAGAGCCTTTTATTTACGGTGGTGGTGCACTTTGCTACCGCCTTGGCTACAATCTTGGTCTTTCGAAAGGAAGTGGGAATAATCTTTAAAGGTCTATTTCAGTTTAAAAGGAACGATGAATTCCGCTTTAGTCTGAATATTGTGATTTCCATGATTCCCGCTGCGATAGTGGGTGTCTTTTTTAATGACCTGGTAGAATCTCTTTTTAGCGAAAATGTATTGTTGGTAGGCTCCATGCTTTTAGTGACCGGAGTATTATTATTATTTGCCAACAATACCAAAGCAGGAGACGGCTATGTTACCAGCAGCAATGGATTAATTATTGGAATAGCCCAAGCAATTGCTATTCTTCCAGGTATTAGTAGAAGTGGCGCTACCATTTCCACCGCTTTACTTTTAGGTATATCTCGTGAGCGTGCAGCACGTTTTTCATTTTTAATGGTCGTGCCTTTAATCGTAGGGAAAATGGCTAAAGATCTAATGGATGGTGGTCTTAGTTTGGAAGAAGGTATTCCCCTTCACATTTTCCTAGGTTTTGGGGCAGCTTTTATTACGGGTTGGTGGGCTTGCAATTGGATGATTGACATCGTGAAACGCGCTAATCTTAATTATTTCGCCCTCTACTGTTTCATAGTAGGTATTATCGCCATTATTTCTAGCTTCATCATCATTTAATGTTTTCCAAGGCCGAGATTGAAGCTGGTCAGCTTTTTTTAATTGATAAGCCTTTGCATTGGACCTCTTTTGATGTGGTCAACAAGATGCGTTATGCTTTAAGGAAAGCCCATGGTTTCAAAAAATTGAAGGTAGGTCATGCCGGTACCTTGGACCCCTTAGCGACTGGTTTGCTACTTATTGCAGTAGGTCGCAAAACAAAAAGTATTAATGAGCTTATGGGAATGGATAAAACCTACACCGGCGAAATCTTTTTAGGGGCAACGCGACCTAGTTACGACATGGAGACGGAAGTCGATAAAGAGTATCCTGTAGACCATATTACTGAAGAAAGCATAGCGGCCGTGAAGTCTCAGTTTTTGGGGGAAATTGATCAGGTACCGCCCATATTTTCGGCCATCAAGAAAGCTGGTAAGAAGGCTTATGAGTCGGCCCGCGAAGGAGAAGAAATAAAAATGGAAGCGCGCAAAGTGCGCATTGAGTCATTGAGTCTCGACGCCCAACATTTCCCTGTAATTCAATTTGAAGTTAGTTGCAGCAAAGGCACCTATATCCGATCATTAGCCCATGATATTGGCAAAGCCTTAAATAGTGGTGCCTATCTGAAATCCTTGCGCCGCAGCTCAATTGGAAGCTTTAAAGTTGAGGAGGCGCTTCAACTAGAGGAATTCCTAGCGAGTTTACCTCAGTCTTAATATGTCCCTTACCAAGATTATAAGCGAACTCCAATCCGCCAATATTTGGTCGGATCCAAAAAAGCTTAAGCGTGGAGCGTACTTGTCCTCTGCAGGTGAGGTAAATCAGAAGGTATATTGGGTAGAGCAAGGAACTTTACACTTCTATCTTTTAAAGGATGGAGAGGAGCAATCGATTCGATTTGCCTATCCTGGTAATGTGGTGTCGGTGCTTGACTCCTACATTAGTGCTAAACCTAGTGTTTATTATTTACAGGCGCTTCGCGAAGTGCAGTACCGTGAATGCAGCAAGTCAGCTTTCGATGCTTTTCTGAAGGATTCTGATTTGATAGAGCTTTGGAACTTAAGTCTGCATCAATTGATTTTGGAAATGATGGAGCGCGAACAAGATCTTTTAGAAAAAAGTCCCGCTCTGCGTTTGCAAAGAGTTATGGAAAGAAGTCCCCGACTGTTTCAAGAAGTGCCCTTTAAGTACATAGCTAGTTATTTACGCATGAGTCCGGAGACCTTATCCCGTTTATTGAATTCTTGATTTCGAGCAAGAATTTTACCATCTCCTTGTAGCACCTTGCCAGAAATTGCCAGGATGAAAATAGAACAGCAAGAACTATATCAGCAGCTGCAAACGCTCTTAGAGTCGCATCAGGCGAAAGCCAATCAATTAGCTAGCTTAGAAACAAGTCAGCTTTTACAGAAACGAGAGGAAACTGCTTGGAATGCCTTGGAGTGCATCGAACATTTAAATCGATACGGAGATTTTTACCTTCCCGAATGCCGCAAACGATTATCAGACCATAGTCCTATTTCTAAGGACCTGATGTTTAAGTCGAGCTGGCTGGGGGAATATTTTGCTCAAAGCATGTGGCCAAAGGAAAACTTCAAAGCCATCAAGACCTTTAAAAGTATGAATCCAATTGATTCTCAGGTAAAGCCTAAAAGCCTAGAGGTCTTTATCGATCAATTAGAACAATGGTCTCTTTTTCTGGAAGAAGCCCAGCGCTATAATTGGAATAAGGTAAAGACCGGGATTTCCATCAGTAGCTGGCTGCACCTGCGTTTGGGTGATACATTACGGGTGGTTTTTTACCACCATGAAAGGCATTTGAGGCAAGCTTTCCGAGCTGCTAATTTGGTTTAATCCAGGTACTTGGAGTTCCAGAGTTCTGAGTTAAAGTTCTTCATTCTACTAAAGCCATAAAGCGCCGTTAAGCCGCTAAAAGCCAAGAATAAGTAGAAGAAGAATATCACTCGGATGTTCCAACTGTGTTGGTCGTAAGGCCCCATTACCATAGAGTCGGGGAAAAGGGAAACAACAAAGGCAGCCAGAAAGGCTACACTAAATAATAGAGTCTTAAAACTTCTAAAAGGGAATACCAATAGGGCACGCAAGGGGTGTAGGTCATTTCCCCATTTGTGAACCAAATAATAGCGCTCATTCCCTAGGGGGATTAAAAGTAAAGGGTCCTTATCCTTATTCTCTAAATTGAACATCGGTGCCGGTGCCACCAATTTAAAGGACTGAATTTCTATTTCTTGCTTACGCTGAAGGGCTTTTACCTTGGATACCGCTTCATAAGGAATTTCCCCTTTAAAATATTTTGAGTCTAGAAAGCGCAGGCGATAGCGCGTGCAGAGCGACTTAATTTGCTCTAAACTATAAATGCGATCGTGCGCTAATTTTTTAAGGTCAAGAGCCTGAGCTTCTTCACTGCCGCCGGCAAAGATTCGATCCAGAATCTGCTTATCCAAGGCATCGTCCTGAGCCAGGATTTCTTTAAAAGCTGCTAATAAAGTATCGGGGTTTTTAGCCTCGCTGCGTTTTTTTTCGGTAGCTAAGGCTTTTTCTAAATCTACACCATTCATATCAATCCGCATTATTCCTTTTGTCCGACTAAATTAAAAATTTTTTAGGGCGTGCAATATTTTAATAGTTTAACCAGCTATTTCGTGCAAGGTTCAATCAAAGCCTGCTATTTATGAATGTCGAAGAATTACGAGATCTGGCCCTTTCCTTTCCTGCGGTGGAAGAGTGCTTTCCTTTTGATGAGGATACTTTGGTTTTTAAGGTGATGGGGAAAATCTTTTTGATGGTGGCGCTGGAGAAGAGCCCTGTATTTTTCAACTTTAAGGCGCGACCCGAGGATGGCTTAAAGTACCGCGAGCGCTATCCGGCGATTACTCCTGGTTATCACAGTGATAAAAGGCACTGGAACTCCTTGCAACTAGATGGCTCTATTCCGAGTGAAGAAACGGCAAGGTTTATTAAAGATTCCTACGACCTAATCGTAGCCTCTTTACCGAAATACAAACAAAAAGAATTGGAAGCTTTATGAAAGTCGTATTAAAGTATTTGCTGCAAGGCTTATTGGTGAGCGTGCCTTTGGCGGTGACCGTGTATGTAGTTTACGAGGTTTTTGTGGTGCTGGATGGACTGATCCCTTTTGAGATTCCAGGCTTGGGTTTATTGATAATTTTAGGAGCTTTGATTTTGGTGGGTTTTGTTACTAGCCATTTGGTGTCGGACCGGATCGGATCATGGTTTGATAAAACCATTCGAAAGGCGCCATTGATAAATTTAATTTACACTGCGGTTAAGGATGTATTAGCGGCTTTGGTTGGAGAGAAGCGAAGTTTTAATAAACCGGTTTTGGTGCAATTGGGTTCTGAGCCTGAGGTAAAACGTATTGGATTTGTAACCGATAAGAGCTTTGCTAAAAGGGCCGGCTTGGCCGAAGATTATATCAGTGTCTATTGTCCGCATAGCTACAACATTTCGGGAAACATCTATTTGGTAAAACGGGATAGGGTGGAAGCATTATCTTTACCGCCCGCCGATGTTATGAAATACTTAGTTTCGGCTGGAGTAACCCATATTGAAAGCCCCTCAGAATGATTAGAAAACTCCTCAGTCTTAGCCTAGTTCTTTTTTTTGGTTTAAATGCTTCAGCTGCCGATGGCGACACTACTTTGGTGACTGCCCATCAGCAAACTGACCTTACTTGGTACCGCTCTTATAAAGATTGGGCGGTCTTTCCAGCAGCTGGAACCAATTGGCAGGAGATTACTTTAAAGTACACGATGGGATGCGCGACCGGAGGTTGCAGCGACTGGGATTATACTACTTTGGTTAATCTTATGCTGCCCACGGGAGTATTGGATAGTAACATGGCCAGCATAGACACCATTAGCACTAATCCACTGGTTATCGATACTACTTGGAATGTCTTCGAAGTAAAAGAGCGCATGGAACTGTGCAAGGTAATTACTCCTTATGGTGGGAATTTGGCCAATGATTGGACCCGAACCTTTTATTTTGATGTAAGTGATTATTATCCTTTACTGCATGACTCATTAGAAATCGAGGTCTTTTATCAAGGGTGGAGCAGTGGCTTTAGCGCAAGTCTGGAGTTTATTATGATAGAAGGCGCTCCCATTCGAGACGTTTATCAAATTCAAAACTTATACCGCGGAGGCTTTAATTATTTAAACCCCAGTCAATTTGAAACGAATCATATGCCGGCGCGGAAATTGGATATTGATCCTAGCGCAGAATATTTCAATCTAAAAATGGCTCCATCCGGACATGGCTTTGTTAATGCCCTTAATTGTGCCGAATTCTGTGAGAAGGATTATTACGTTTATGTCGATGGGCAAATGCAAGCGCAACAAGCGATGTGGCGTGAGGATTGCGGTTTAAATGATCTTTGGCCGCAGGCAGGGACCTGGTTATACGATCGAGCGAATTGGTGTCCCGGTGATCGAGTGAATATCTACAATCATGAACTTAATTTAAAAGGAAAGGATAGTATCGATATCGACATCGAGGCCTATAACTATACCGTTCCTTCGGGTCAGACCCCAGCAGGTTACAACATGTCGGCGACCTTATTTCAATTGGGTGACTTTAATAGAGCAACCGACCTGGCCTTACATGAAATTATTAGTCCCTCTGAGGAAGATGAATACGCAAGGCTAAACCCCGTGTGCTCCAAGGCTCGAATCAGTTTAAGAAATGAAGGTGGAGATACTATCACCGACTTTTTAATCGGATACGGAATCAAGGGGAATGCCAATTGGCAACATTATCAGTGGACGGGCAGCTTAAAACCATTGGAGACGGTGGAGGTAGAACTAGCCATGGATAGCCTTAGCAATTGGTCTAGCTCCACAGCAGACTTGGAATTTGTAGCTCAGGTTGAGCGGGTAAATAATGCGCCAGGTGATGAGTGGGCATCCAATAATCGTCGCAGCAGTAAAGTAAAGGTAGCCGATCGCTTACCGAGCAGTATCCGCTTTGAATTGCGCACCAATAATGCGGCTAGCGAAACGTTTTGGCGTTTGGAAGATGCGGCCGGAAATGTCCTTTATTCTGGCGATAATTTAAGCAATAGCACTACTTACAGAGATACTTTCAATTTAGCGTCGGGTTGTTACATGCTTTTAATTGGTGATCGCGATAAAGATGGTTTAAGCTTTTTTGCCAATAATGATGGCTCGGGCAGAATTATTCTTCGTAATGTGGGGGGTGACTTTTTCTACGAAAATGTGAACCCCAATTTCGGTACCGAATTTCGCAAGTACTTTACGGTTGGCTATGGCTTAAGCCTTAAGAAAGAGACGGTGACTAATCTCAGTTGTGAGGTATTTCCTAATCCTAGTGCAGGAGAGCTTAATCTAGTTTTTAATCAACTTCTAGAAGGAAGCCTGGACATAGAGCTTAGTGACATGCAAGCACGGCTTGTCTTGCGAGAAAGCCGAGACTTAAGTCAGGCGGGAGGTTGTAAATTGGATTTAAAGGCTTTGCCCGCAGGTATTTATCAGCTACAGCTGAAGCATAAAGATACTTATTACCGCACTAAAATTATAAAGCAGTAAATAGCGCTTAGCTTTTTGATGGTCTGGTGCGCACCGTATTGGTGGGTAAGGGGATATTAGGTGCTTTACCTTTGGAGTCGCCTCCACCGGTAATTTTTTGGCCGCGGTTAGTAGGACGCTTAAATCCAACCCGCTTCATAGAACCCCAAGCCTTTTTACCTTCAAAGAAATAGTCCCAGTTCCCCGTCATCGCACAATAAACTACAAAGGGGTGGAACATTAATGGTTCTAGGATTCCGGCGATAACCAATTTTAAAAGCTGCCTCCTTTTCTTGTATTGGAAGAAGGTGATTTCCTCGATGTAAAGGGTTGCAATCGTAAACGCCACCGTGTAACCGTAAATAAGGGCAATAAATAAATAGAGGAAGCTAATGTTAATTACCCCCAAGAGACTAAATAGAATGAGGAGAATGATTCCCATAAACTCAATAATCGGGGCCAGCCATTCAAATAGTAGCCAATAAGGATAGCTAATCATTCCCATGCGGCCATAGAAGGGATTTAAGAAAAGTCGCTTATGCGATAGCAAGGTTTCTATTGCTCCGCGAGTCCAGCGGTTACGTTGTTTACGTAAAATAGACCACGATTCGGGAACTTCCGTCCAACAAAGGGGGTCAGGTACAAAGCCTACCACATAATCGATGCCCCTTTCTCGAGCGTAGCGGCGCATGCGCACCGTAAGTTCCATGTCCTCGCCAATTGTTTCATTATCGTAGCCTCCCGACTTAATAACCAGCTCCTTTTGGAATACGCCTAGCGCTCCAGAAATAAGTAATAATCCGTCCAAAGAACCCCAGGCAACTCGTCCCAATAAGAAGGAACGCAGATACTCCAGTGTTTGAAACTGAGCCAGCATGGTGTTGGGAACATTCACATCGATAATGCGTCCTTTTTCTACTCTACAGTTATTGGCAATCCGCACTACTCCGCCACTGGCAATCATGTTGCGCTCTGTTTCTTCGAGGAAGGGCTTCATGAGTTTAAGGAGGCAGTCTTCTTCTAGGATACAGTCAACATCGATGTTTAAAGTATAATCACCAGTAGAAACATTGAGGGCGGCGTTGAGGGCATCCGACTTACCACCGTTTTCTTTGTCGACCACCACCAAATTATTGTAGGCCGGGTCTTTTGATTTATAAACAGCTTTTACCTTTTGGGTTTCTATAATGTAGTTCACTGCAAAGTCTACCGCTTCGAGATGATACTCCTCAATAAGCATGGTGAGGGAGCGGTCTCTACTACCATCATTAACTACAATAACTTCGTAATTAGGATAGCGTATGGAAAGCAGGGAACGCACGTTCTCGATAATTGTCGCCTCCTCATTAAAGGCAGGAGCTAAAATCGAAACCGAAGGAGCTTCGGGGCTTTGTAAGATATTGAGATAGTCGGTGTAGGTATTGCGTCTCAGGTATTTCCGCGCTTGAATTACGGAGATAACACCGAGAGCGAGGTAGGAAACCATCACAAATACGGTGTAGCCGTAAGTGATGAAATAGAAAATATAGATGAGAATGTCTACCAGAGAATTCTGGGTATCATATTCGATCATCCAATACGTGTTTTACGATGTTTTCACTCTTTTCCGACAACTCTTTTTCTTGATAGCCGCGCAAGACATCGTGTCTGCCCATGCGTTTCAAAGATTTAGCTGCCTCGAGCAAGATATCATATTCTTTGGAGCTAGAAATAGTTTCACGTAAGAAACCCACTTCTTCAGCTCCACCTAATTCGCCCATTGCTCTTAGTACCCGAGTTTTGATGCGCGGGTTTTTGGTGAGTTCAAATACTTCGTAGAGATTCTCTAGACATTCGCCATAGGCCAACTCAATCGCAGTTTCAATTGCTTTTTCTTGTACTCTTTCATTACGATGGTACAAGAGTTTTCGCAATTCATTACGCTCGTGGTATTGATTGAGGTGGCGCATAAGGATTAAAGCAAAAATAACTACCGAGTCATTTTTAGATTTAAGCCAAGGGCCAATATTGTCGATGAGTTCGTATTCAAATTTCAATGCTTGATCTAGGAGGCGAATTTGTTGCCACTCGCTCATGGGTGTCTCTAGGTCATCCAAAAACTTCATGGCCTTTTTACCCCCTAACTTCACTGCCGCATACTGCGCTTCGTAGCGGATGTTCTGATCTGGGTCGTCGGTGTATTGAAGGATTTCAAAAAGCGTTTCCCCCATACGCATGGTGCTGAGGTCGTTTATAGCCTTGGCTTTAAGATGCCAGTCGTCGCTGCGCAGGCTTTCTAGGGCCATTTGCTTTAAGCCGACTTCACGGTAAAGGTTTTCAATACGGATAAAGGCCTCTCCTCCCAAATTGCGATGATAGTAGAGTAGTAAATCATTGAGGATGGCCATATTCGACCTCCGATATAGGGGAGAATCGATTGCGCGCTGAATTTTCTTAACCGCATCTTTTAGTTCACTAGAATCCTGATCGGTAAATACTACCTCTTGGATAATAGATTCTACCATGCGTTTAATGCGTCGTTCCCTTGCTTCATTACCATTTTTCCGTGAGCGTTCCCGCAATACAATGGTAAGCATGATAACCCCCGTAATTAAGAGGGCTAAGATCATGAACAATACAATCTTATATCGCGGCTCGAGCGCTAGAAGGAAATAATATATTTCAACAAAGGTGCTTCGCATCTTATTTCTGTGCGTTTTTCAGGAGCTTTTTGATACGAACTGATAATTCGTTTGGACTAAAAGGCTTAGTCATGAAGTCATCTGCCCCCAGGTCAAAAGCTTTTAAAACTGCAGTTTCTGAGTTTAATGAAGTAAGCATGAGTACCGGAGCATCGGTTCCCCGCTCTTTTAAGATTTTAACTAATTCGAAGCCAGAAATAAAGGGCATCATTATATCACTAATAATGATCTGGTATTCCTCGCTTTCAATTTTTTGAATGGCTTTTTCGCCATCTTCCGCAGTGTCTACATCGTAGCCATCTTTGGTAAGTTTAAAAGCCAAAGCATCGCGAATCAATGGTTCGTCGTCTACAATTAGAATTTTTGCTTTATCGCTCATGACATGAATTTTAGCCTATTCCAGCAATCAAAAGTATTTTGAAAGCTTAGTTTAGGTGAGTTATATTAGATGAAAGGTAATTTTTTGAAGATTTAAGGTAATTAGATGGATCATCAAATTAATCAGCTCAAAGACTATTTAGAACGGACGAAATTTACAACATCCTCTCCAATAATTGTATTTAGCGGGGCGGGAATGAGCGCAGAAAGTGGAATTGATACTTTTAGGGCGAAGGGCGGCTTATGGGAGCAGCATTCTATTGATGAAGTTGCTACCCCCGAGGCTTGGCAACGTAATCCTCGCAAGGTCCTCGATTTTTACAATATGCGAAGGAAGCAATTGCTGCAAGTAAAACCCAATGAAGCCCACCAAATAATTGCTCGACTGGAAGCAGATTACAAGGTGAAAGTGATTACCCAAAATATAGATGACTTGCATGAAAGAGCGGGTTCTACGGAGGTATTGCACTTACACGGTGAATTGAGAAAGTCGCGCAGCACCGCAGACGAAAGTTTGGTCTATTCAATTGAGGGGGCCGATTTAAACTGGGGTGATCTATGTGAAAAGGGCGCGCAATTAAGGCCACATGTAGTTTGGTTTGGGGAAATGGTCCCGGCTATGGATGAAGCCATTCCACTGGTGCGAAATTGCGCTTTACTTATTGTCATTGGGAGCTCACTTCAGGTTTGTCCAGCGGCTGCTTTGTTGCAAATGGTCGAGGAGGAGGCAGCGGTAGTGGTAATCGATCCAGGTGAACCAAATTATAGTCCGGCTGATAATGTTTTTCACCTCCCCTTAAAAGCGATTGAAGGTATGCGGCTATTATCCAATTTGATAAAGTCCTTTTAATGAGGATTTGGTAGAATAATTTGTATATTTGCAGCCACTTTCGAGGGGACATTGGTCCCCTCTTTTATTGGGTTATATGTTAGATCAGGATAAAGTTCGAGACTTATTAGAGAGGGGTTTGGAGGAGCAGGATGCTTTTCTAATCGACTTTCAGATTGCGCCTGGTAACCTTATTCAGGTAACTGCCGACACCTTGTCGGGTATAAGTTTGGAGAAGATTACTGCTATATCTCGAGCGATCGAACACAATCTGGATCGCGAGGAAGAGGACTTTGAGCTACAAGTGAGTTCACCTGGAGTTGGATCTCCATTAAAGGTTGCTCAGCAGTATGAGCAAAATCTAGGTAGAGACTTAAAGGTTTCTACTTTAGATGGAGAGAAATACAAAGGAGAATTGGCGGAGTTCGATGGGCAAGCGATTGTCTTGCAATGGAATGTGAGGGAGCCTAAGGAAGTGGGAAAAGGAAAAGTAACGGTAAAAAAAGAAGTTCGACTAGACCTTTCTGATATCAAGGAAGCTAAGGTTCAAGTCAGATTTAATTAAGCATAATTCAGCTATGGAAAATCAGGCTATCATCGACAGTTTTGCTGAGTTTAAAGACGAGAAGAATATCGATAGGGTTACCCTAATGGCTATTCTTGAGGAGGCTTTACGCAATCAGTTGCGCAAGAAATACGGAGATGATGAGAATTTTGACATCATTGTAAACCCAGATAAGGGTGATGTGGAAATTTGGCGAAATCGTGTTATCGTAGAAGACGGTGCGGTGGAAGATGAGAATAAAGAAATTGAATTAACCCAAGCGCTGAAGATTGAGCCCGATTTTGAAGTAGGCGAGGAAGCTTCAGAGGAATTAAAGTTAATTGACCAGGGTCGTCGTTTTGTCTTGGCCTTCCGCCAGAATTTGGTGCAGAAAATCCAAGAACACGACAATGGTATTATCTATAAGAAATACAAGGATCTCGAAGGTGAAATTTTAACTGGAGAGGTGCATCATGTGCGCCCGCGTGCGGTTATTATTTACGATGATGATCAGAATGAATTAATCCTTCCTAAAGATCAGCAGATTCCACGTGACTTCTTCCGTAAGGGAGATACCGTGCGTGCGGTGGTTAAAGATGTTGACTTACGCGGAACCAAGCCGGTGGTAATACTTTCAAGAACCGATGAGCGGTTCCTAGAGAAACTATTCGAGCAGGAAATTCCGGAAGTATTCGACGGTTTAATCACCGTGAAGAAAGTGGTTCGTGAACCAGGTGAAAAGGCCAAGGTAGCGGTAGAGTCTTATGATGATCGCATCGATCCCGTAGGTGCTTGCGTAGGTATGAAAGGTAGCCGTATTCACGGAATTGTACGTGAATTGGGCAATGAAAATATTGATGTAATTAATTACACCAACAATGATCAGCTGTTTATTCAAAGAGCGCTAAACCCTGCTAAGATTAGTAGTATTGTGCTGGATGAAGAAAATTCAAGAGCTGATGTGTATTTAAAACCAGATCAAGTTTCTTTAGCTATTGGTAAGCGCGGTCTTAATATTAAATTAGCCGGACAATTGACCGGTTATGAGATCGATGTTTATCGTGACGTTGATGAAGACGAAGATGTGGAATTAACTGAGTTTGGTGACGAAATCGAATCTTGGGTAATTGATGCCTTAAAGGCGATTGGCTGTGATACGGCTAAGAGTGTTTTGGAATTATCTACCGATGAGTTAGCATCTCGTACCGACCTAGAAGAAGAAACAATTGAGGAGGTTCGCGCTATATTGCGAGCTGAATTTGAAGAATAATTTAAATCAAGTACATGGCTGAAAAGTCGCTGCGACTTAGTCAATTAGCAAAAGAGTGCAATATCGGAGTTAGTACCGTTTCGGATTATCTCCAGGAATTGGGTATGGACGAAAAATTACGTCCGAATACCAAAATTACTGGTGATTATATCCAAAAGGTATTGGAGAAATTTGCTCCCGATAAAGCCAAGAAGGAGGCCTCGGCCGAAGTAGTGCGTAAGAAGCAGGAAGAGAAAGAGGCCATGCTGCGCGAAAAGGAAGAGGAAGTTAAGGAAGAGCCTGCTGCCAAGGAAGGGGAAGTAATTTCTCGTCCCACTCTTAGTGGTCCAAAAATGGTAGGCAAAATTGACTTAGATAAAAAACCTGAGGCAACTGCTAAGGAAGAGGAAAAATCAGCTGAGCCCAAGGAGGAGAAAGCTGAGCCTAAAGCTGAGGAAGCTCACAAGGAAGAGATAAAGCAGGAAGAAGAGCCTGCTAAAGCTGAGAAGCCTGAGGAAGAGCCTAAAGCCCCTAAAAAAGAAAAAGCCGCTCCTGTAAAAGAAGAGGCTAAGCCAGAGGAAGAGCCGAAGAAGGAGGAAAAAACTTCGGAGGCACCTAAGGCCAAAGCGCCTAAGAAAGAAGAGGCTAAACCGGCTGAGGAAAGTCCTAAGGCGGATGCTCCTGCTAAGGCAGAAGACACCGAGGCAAAAACCGAAGCAAAATCTGAGGCTAAGCCAGAGGATGGTACCATTAAGACCAAGTACGAAAAGCTTAGTGGGCCTAAGTTTACCGGTGAAAAGGTAGATCTCTCAAAATTTGAGAAGAAACCTAAAAAGAAGGTAGCCTCTAGTACTGACAATAAGGAAGATCTCAAGAAAAAGCGCAAGCGTAAGCGTATTTCCAATGATGGAGGTGGTGCCAATGCTGGCGGAGATAATCGTCGTGACAACCGTCGCGGAGGTAAAGGCCGTGGTCGCAAGCCCGAGCCCAAACCAGAATTGACGGAGGAAGAAGTACAAAAGCAAATTAAAGAGACCCTCGAAAAATTAACCGGAGGTCGTAAGAATAAAGGCGCTAAACTTCGTCGTGAGAAGCGTCAGGAGCGTCGTGAGCAAGATGCGCTTAATGAAGCGATGGCTCAAGAAGAAGATAAGACCTTAAAGGTAACGGAGTTTGTTACCGTTAGCGAGGTAGCCAATATGATGGACGTTTCCTCTACGGAGGTGATTTCTTCTTGTATGTCTTTGGGTATGATGGTAACTCTGAATCAGCGCTTAGATGCAGAGACTCTAACCATCGTAGCGGAAGAATTCGGTTATCAAGTGGAATTCGTAGATAGTGAAGTTACCGAAGCTATCGTCGAAGAAGAAGATAAGGAGGAAGATTTAGAGTCAAGAGCGCCCATCGTTACCGTAATGGGTCACGTTGACCATGGTAAAACCTCATTGCTCGATTACGTTCGTAAAGCCAATGTTATTGCCGGTGAGTCTGGTGGGATTACCCAGCATATCGGTGCCTATTCGGTAGAATTAGAAAGTGGTCAGCATATTACATTCCTTGATACTCCTGGTCACGAGGCCTTTACCGCTATGCGTGCGCGTGGTGCTAAAGTAACCGACGTTGCCATTATTGTGATTGCAGCGGATGATGCGGTGATGCCTCAAACCAAAGAAGCTATTTCCCATGCTCAGGCGGCAGGAGTGCCAATCGTATTTGCCATAAACAAAGTAGACCGTGAAACAGCTAATCCAGATAAGATCAAGGAGCAATTAGCTTCTATGAACTTATTGGTAGAAGACTGGGGTGGTAAGATTCAGAGCCACGACATCTCTGCCAAGACGGGAATGGGCGTTAATGAGCTACTAGAAAAAGTATTATTAGAAGCGGAACTATTAGATCTTAAGGCTAATCCTAATAAGCGTAGTAATGGAGCGGTTATAGAAGCTGCTTTAGATAAAGGTCGTGGTTACGTGACTACCGTGCTGGTGCAAAATGGTACCCTAGAAATCGGGGACTATGTACTTGCTGGTCAATATAGTGGTAAGGTAAAAGCAATGCTCGATGAGCGTGGTCACCGCATGAAAACTGCTGGCCCTGCTCGACCAGTAACTATCCTTGGATTAGATGGTGCACCTCAGGCCGGTGACGGATTTGTGGTAATGGAAGATGAGCGTGAAGCGAAAAACATTGCCGCGAAAAGAACTCAATTGCAGCGCGAGCAAAGTGCCCGTTCTCAGAAGAATCTTACCCTTGAAGAAATTGGCCGTCGTTTAGCGGTGGGTGACTTCCAAGAGTTAAACGTTATTGTTAAGGGTGATGTGGACGGTTCGATTGAAGCCTTGTCAGACTCTTTACAAAAACTTTCTACGGAAGAAATTCAGGTGAATATTATTCACAAAGCGGTGGGTCAGATTTCCGAAAGCGATATTCTTCTTGCCGCAGCTTCGGATGCCATTATCGTAGGCTTCCAGGTACGTCCTTCCGCCAATGCTAGAAGGTTAGCGGAAAAAGAGCAGGTAGATATTCGTCTATACTCTATTATCTACGACGCGATCAATGAAATCAAGGACGCGATGGAAGGAATGCTTTCTCCAGATGTTAAAGAGGAGATTGTATGTAATGTTGAAATCCGTGAGACCTTTAAAATCTCCAAAGTGGGTACCATTGCCGGTTGTTATGTTCTTGACGGAACCATAACCCGAAATACCAAAGTGCGCATTATTCGCGATGGCGTAGTGGTTTACACGGGTGAGCTCGCTTCCTTGAAGCGCTTTAAAGATGACGTTAAAGAAGTGAATAAGGGCTACGAATGTGGTCTCAATATTAAGAACTTCAACGATATTAAAGTTGGCGATATAATTGAAGGTTACGAAGAGGTTGAGGTAAAGAAAACCCTCTAAGTATCTTTAATATAAAGTATTACTATAAGCCGCTGATTTTCAGCGGCTTTTTTTATTCGTCACCATTTTAAGTTCATTCACATACAAACTTTGATTCTAAAGGATTAGATCTTTCTACTTTCGACATGCAACTAATTACCCTCTTCTTGTCATGTCGGAACATTTGAACTACTCAATTCCGCTTACGAAACTCACTAATTTCCAGATAGTATTCTATCGGGAGGCGTATATGTGCGTGGATGCTCATTACAGCAATCCACAGTTTAACGCCTGCAAATTGGCCGAGGCCATGCAGATTACAAGAAGACAGTTGTACCGTGAAATGGACAAACTCAATACGAGTCCAGCTTCTTTTATCCGAGAATTCAGATTGCGCAGAGCGCTTCAGTTTTTAGAGTCGGGTACGGTACGAAGAGTTAAAGACCTATGCTTTCTGGTAGGCTATGAGAATTCGGAAACCTTTTCTAAACACTTTATCGAGTACTACGGATACCGTCCTTCTGGACTTATCCGTAAGCAAGTAGCCTAGAATTGTTGCTCCGAGCGCAATTAAGGGCGCTTTCAGCTAAAAATAAACTATCAATAAAAACACACTAGTTGGTTGACTCAATTAAAATAAAGGCCTTTACGCTAACACATTATGGTGAGTCACCATCTAATTACGATAATTCTTTAACCCCGATTAATCAATTTCAAAAACTCCTTCTATTAACCAATCTATTATTTATGAATCTTAGAAAACTATTCGGCCTTTTAGCCGTGCTATGTCTAATGACAAGCTACAGCCTAAGTGCTCAATCTGAGTCAGCTGGCGACATTACCTTCCACCAAGGGTGGACACAGCTTCCAGAAGATGCAGAGCGTCATACGGAAGTTGCTTATGCAGTTGTTAACTGCAATCAGAGTGATGTGATTTTATTCAACATCTTCAACGAAACAGGAGATCAAAAAGATATTGCCTTGACCATTCATATTGTTGATGGGGAGCAAACATTTGATCTCGAATTTGCCAAGCGCAGCTTTGGTCCAACTGAAATGTTGGTTGGAGAATGTCACTTAGATAATGAGGCGAAGATTGCCGTTCCTGATGGAATGAACCCCTCAAGTTTAACCGTTAGTGTAACCTATAAATAAGCCAGTGATGAAAAAGTTATTTTCTCTTTTAGCATCCCTAGCTCTTATAGGGACCATTAATGCTCAGAATTGCAATACGCGTCCGATCATTAACGGATTTACACCGAACACCGGTTTTATCGGGTCTACGGTGACTATTAATGGTGCCAACTTCGACGCCAACAATCCACAGAATAACATAGTTTACTTTGGTGCTACAAAGGCTCAAGTCGTTACAGCCACTTTTGGTCAGTTAGAAGTTATTGTGCCGGTTGGTGCAACAACTGGCGCCATTTCGGTTACTAACCAATGCGAATTAACTGCTTACTCAAAGTCTCAGTTTAACGGTATCTTTTGTCCTACTCCTTTGGATAATCAGACTTATGCCCAAACTAATTTCTATCTCAATGGAATTTATGGTGCATATAATATGATGAGTCAGGATATGGACCTAGACGGAAAGCCTGAAGTAATTATGGGAAGTAATGGTGGAGGTATCACCATTGCTAGAAACAATTCTACTCCAGGTGCTCCTAGCTTCTCAGCTTTAAATTACGGCTCTGGATATGTGGGTAACCTTTTTCCTGCTGACTTTGATGGCGATGGATTTAAGGACTTAGTGACTACTTATGCGATTTACGAAAACACTAGTACTGGTCCAGGTTCATTTGGGTTGCGTTACGTTAATGATGCTAGAAGCGTAAGTAGCTATCAAGTTGCTGCAGCTGACTTTAATAATGACGGTAAGATTGATATTGTCGGTGAAAATGGTGGCTACGTTTGGGTTGCCCTTAACCAGAGTACTGGACCGGGTAATTTTAATTTTAGTGGCCGCATTAATGCTGGCTACGTTTTACATCGTTGTACTGGCCTTCAAGCAGCTGACATCGATGGCGATGGCAAGGCAGATATTGTAGCTACTCAGGGTAATGGTGATCGTGCTGTATCAATTAGAAATACCACGGCCAATGGATCCAGTAGCTTAAGTTTTGAAAATCCTGAATACTGGGCTACTGGTGGGGATTATCCATATCGTATGCTTATTGCTGATTTTAACCGTGATGGTAAAATGGATATGTGTACGCCAAACTTTAGAAATGGTTATGATAATTTTCTACAACAGAACTCAAATGCAAACACTGCAATCCTTGTAAATACCTCTACTCCTGGCGATATTTCGTTTAATCAACGCATCAATCGTATTGCGCCTAACTCTAATTACCGGATTGGCGTGGGTGACGTAGATGGAGACGGCTATGCCGATATTGTTACCAAATCAAGTGGTTCGAATGTATTTAGTGTTTACAAGAACACTACCGTAGGTAATGCAACTAATTTCAATAATCGTATTGACTATTTCTCTAGTGCTCGCGCGGAGGTTAGTGGTATTGTGATTGGTGACCTAGATGGTGATTTTGTTCCGGATATTGCTACTTCAGGAACTTCAAGTAGACAATTGAGAATTCACCGAAACACCTCTTCACAAAATGATGTAACGGCTCCTACGGCCATCTGTAAAAATATTACCGTTGCCTTAGATCCAACTGGAAATGTTACCATTACTCCAGCGGATATCGACAATGGTTCATCCGATGCTTGTGGTATCGATAACTTAGCTATCTCTCAAAGTAGCTTCACTTGTGCTGATATCGGTCCAAACCAAGTTACTTTAACCGTTACCGATAATGCCGGTAATCAATCTACTTGTACGGCTACCGTTACCGTTGCTCCAGCAGCAATTATCGTAACTGGTCAGACTACCGTTTGTGCGGGTGGTACTGTAACAATGAACGCCAACCAAGGTGATTCTTACCAATGGTATAAAGATGGTGTGGCCATCTCTGGTGCGACTAACCAAACTTATGGTGCTACTTCAACCGGTGCTTACACTGTTGCGGTTACCAATGCTGGTGGTTGTTCAGGAACTTCAGATCCTACCAATGTGGTGGTAAATAATAACCCAACTGTAAACGTTAGCCCCGCTAACAATGCTTACTTATGTAATGGAACGGCTACTTTAACCGCATCTCAATCGGCTACCTATCAGTGGAAACTGAATGGTGTTGATCTTACTAGTGCAGATGCAAATCTTCAGTCGATTACTGTAAGCCAAACTGGAGTTTACACTGTAGAGGTGATTGATCAATTTGGTTGTTCAGCTACTTCTAGCCCAGTGGCGGTTAATCCACAAGCTGCTCCTGTTGCAAGTGCACAAAACTTTACCGTAAACTTAGATGGTACTACCGGTACCGCAAGCATTACTGCTTCGGATATCGAAAATGGTAGCACAGGTTGCGGACTGAGCTATAGTGTAAGCCCAAGCTCATTTGACTGTAACTCTATTGGTACTAACACCGTTACTTTAACAGTAACAGATAATCAAGGCCAGACTTCTACCGCTACTGCCGTAGTTACTGTTCTTGATCCTACTAGTTATTGTAATGTTGCTCCTGTAGCAGTTGCCCAAAACATCACTGTTGGTGTAGGTGCGAACTGTACCGCTACTATTAGCGCTGCTCAAGTAGACGGTGGTTCTAGTGATGCCGATCAGGATCCTTTAACTTTAAGTATTGATAATGCTGGTCCTTTTGGGGTAGGTACTTACAGCGTAACGCTTACCGCTGATGATGGTCAGGCTAGCTCTACCGACGTTGCAACAGTAACGGTAGTAGACAACTCTAATCCTTCTGCCTTAGTGCAGAATGTTACCGTGGCCTTAGATGCTAATGGTCAGGCTACCATTTTAACTAGCGGTGGTTCTACCGTTGTGTTCGACGGAAGCTTCTCTAATGACGGTGGTGGTACTAAGTTTAGCGGTACGGGCTTAACCAATTGGAATATTACCGCTGGATCGGTTGATGTAGCGCCATTTATTTCTGGATCTACGCAGAGTATCGACCTTGCGGGTAATAGCAATGGTAAGATTGAAAGCAATAGCAATATTAGCTTGGCTCCCGGTTCATATGAATTGAGCTTTATCTATAAGAACAATGATGGTAGTCCGGGTACAGCGAACAGCTTTAGTGTAAACTTAGGTTCGGCTTTCTCGAAATCGTACACCTCTGCTTTAGGAAGTGGAAATGTAAGTGTAACCGAATCAATTACTGTTTCGGCTAATGAAACCGCTACCTTAAGCTTCGAGCAGACTGGTTCAAACGATGCTAGTGGTACTTTCTTGGCGGATATCGTATTGAAGCGTATTACACCAGCTGGACTAATGATCAACAATGGAAGCTTTGACAACTGTGGATTAGCTTCAGTTACTGCTAGTCAGGTGAACTTTACCTGTGCCGACTTAGGAGCAAACAATGTAACGCTTACTGCTACCGATATTCACGGTAATAGCAGCACTGCTACTGCAGTAGTTACTGTAGTAGATAATATCAACCCAGTAGCTTCGGCTCAGGGTATGACGGTACAATTAGATGCCAATGGTTCGGCTAGCATTACTGCTGCTCAAATCAATAATGGATCAAGCGACAACTGTTCTATTGCTAATATGAGCCTTAGTCAGTCTAGCTTCGGTTGTGGTGATGTAGGTCCGAATAACGTGACTCTAACTGTAACCGATCAGTCGGGTAACTCTAACTCTGCTACCGTGGTAGTGGACGTACAAGACAATGTGAACCCAGTTGTTTCTACGCAGAACATCAGCGTAAACTTAGATGCTGCTGGAAATGCTAGCATTAGCGCTGCTGATGTTAACTTAAACAGCTCTGATGCTTGCGGTATCGCTAGCATGAGTTTAGATGTAAGTTCATTTGATTGTTCAAATGTTGGTGCCAATACCGTAACTCTTACTGTTACTGATGTAAACGGAAACTCTTCTACTGGAAGTGCTACCGTTACTGTAAATGATGTAACTGCACCCAACGTTGTGACTCAGAATGTTACCGTTTACCTTGATGCAAGTGGAAGCGCTTCTATCGCGGTAGCGGATATTGAAAATGGAAGTTCTGATGCTTGTGGAATTGCTTCTTCAAGCTTAGATATCACCAGCTTCAGCTGCGCTGACTTAGGTGCTAATACTGTTGTTTTAAGTGTTACTGATGTAAACGGAAACACTGGAACTGCCAATGCAACAGTTACTGTTGTTGATGATATTGATCCAGTAATCTCAAATATGCCTCCGAGCATGGTAGTGGTTCCTCAACCAAACGATTGTACGCCAAGCGTAAATTGGACTGCTCCATCTGCTAGTGATAACTGTTCGGTTACTCTTACCAGTACCCATAATCCTGGCGATAATTTCGCGGTTGGAACTACCACAGTTACTTATACTGCTACCGATCAATCAGGTAATTCAGTAAGTGCAAGCTTTGATGTAACTGTAGATCCAACTCCAGTAGTTGTAACTAGCATTACTTCTCCAACCTTTATTGGCGGAGATAATATTAGCTGTAATGGTGCCAGCGATGGTAGCATTAACATTACTGTAGATGGTGGTTGTGAGCCTTACACTTACGCATGGAGTAATGGTTCATCTGCTCAAAACCCAAGCGGATTAAGCGCTGGTGCTTACGATGTAACGGTTACTGATGCGAATGGTCAAACTACCACGGCTACCATTACCTTAACTGAACCAGCTCCAGTATTAGCTAGCGCAAGCAGCGCAGGATATTTAAGTGGTAATGGTGTTACTGGTACTACCTTGTATTTAGGATACGGTCCGCAATCGATTAACCTAAGCGCTAGCGCAGTAGGTGGACATGGTGGATACACTTATTCTTGGAACAATGGTGCCGGTACGGGTGCTAATGTAACGGTAAGCCCAACGGCCACTACTACTTATACTGTAACGGTAACTGATGTAAACGGTTGTACCGATACCGAAGATGTAACAGTTACGGTATTAGACGTACGTTGTGCTCCAGGAAACAGTCCAAGCTCTAAGGGTAAGGGTAACAAAGGAAATGGCAATGGTCGTCAAGTAACTAAGGTGAATGTATGTCACAATGGTAATACCATTTGTATCGACTCTAGCGCGGTTGCGGCGCATTTAGCGAACCATAACCACGGTAACAAATCATGTTACTTAGGTGCTTGTGGTACGAGTGCTAAGAATGCTACTGCGATTACTAGTGCCCTAGACCTACACATCTATCCTAACCCAACTGAAGGTATCCTTAATGTACAGATCCACTCTGATATTGATGCTGATATTCAGATTGTGTTAACTGATATTCAAGGTCGCATTATTGATGTACGTAGCGATTACGTAGTAAATGGTGTGACGGAAGCACAATTCGACTTGAGCGCATACGCCAGTGGTGTATACATCGTGAAAGTGATTGGCTTAAACGAGCAACAAGTTAGTCGCTTAATCAAAGACTAATAGAGGGAGTTGCAAAACTAAAAGGGGCACCATTTGGTGCCCCTTTTTTTATTTGGGATAAGAAATCTTTGTTTTCAGAACAAAGCTACCCGGGAAATCGGCTATGATTTTCCTGAGAAAGGCTTCTGCTTCTAATCGGGTTCTAAAGTCGCCAATCTGAGTGCGGTATTCGGGCACTTCATACAATAGATAGGCGGGCATTTCTGGATAGACTTTCAAAAAATTACCGCGACTTTCGAGGCAATCGTCTTTACGGCCATTAAAAATTTGAATGCGATAACCTTCAATTTGAGGCTGTTTTCGAGCTTTTTCTTGATAGATGTCTAGCATTCGGGAAACATTTGAAGCAATTTCCACGCGTACTTTTGGAGGCTCAGTTTCACTTTTTTCGGCCTGAGCATGAGCATTATTGGCGATAATTACTGTAAAAAATAAGACTAGAAAACGCTTCATTGTCGCAAAATTTGACACAAAAGTAGTTTATTTGCCAAAAGGAAAAAGGCAAGCTTTAAGCTTATTTAGACCTATTTTAAATTGTCAGGACAGCCAAGCTGGCCCTGATAGAACGTCTATAAACTTTAAATTTGCCCACCAAAACAGATATCTATTATTATAGGTTCTTCTATGATTAAACGAACTACCCTCAGGCTGTTATCGCCGGCCCTTTTAGTACTAATGATGGTTCTCTCGTCGCTAGGCCTTAGTGCACAAGAGATTCAAGGGGATGCCGCGAATGGAAAATCTTTATTCAATAGTCAGTGTGCTGCCTGTCACAAGTTGGACAAGAAGGTGGTGGGCCCTGCTCTAGGTGATGTGACTCAGCGTCGCGATTTAGAGTGGTTAACGGCTTGGATAAAGAATAATCAAGAACTTCGTGAATCTGGCGACGCAGATGCGATTGCTATTTTCGAAGAGTACAATGGTTCTGTGATGCCTGCTTTCCCAGGTTTATCGGATCAAGATGTAATGGACATCTTAACCTATACCATTGAAGGATCTAAACCAAAAGAGCCTACCAATGGGGGTGACGGTACCACCGTGGTGGTAGCGGAAGAGGATAACTCCACCTTACTTTACATCTTAGGCGCCCTGCTATTATTCATGGTGGTTTTATTGGCCCGTGTGAAGAATACTTTAAAATCTGTTCAAGGTGAGGCAACAACTTCTATGTTGGAAGATGCCAACGTATTCACTCGTACGGCGCTTAATAACCCTAAGGTGGTAACCGTACTTACCATTGTAGTTGCCATTGTGTTCTTCCAGCAGCTCTACGTAAACCTTATGGCGGTAAATGTTGAAGAGGGTTATCAGCCTCATCAGCCAATTAAGTTCTCGCATAAATTGCATGCTGGGGATAATCAAATCGATTGTAATTACTGTCATAGTGGAGCGCGTAAATCCAAGCACTCCAATATTCCTTCGGCCAACGTGTGTATGAACTGTCACATGTATATCCAAGAAGGTCCGAAGTATGGTACTGAAGAAATCTCTAAGATCTACGCAGCGGTAGGCTTTAACCCAGAGACGGGTTCTTATATCGAAGACTACGAGCAGAAACCAATCAAATGGGTGCGTATCCACAAACTTCCTGATCTGGCTTATTTCAACCACGCACAGCACGTTAGCGCCGGACAGGTAGAATGTCAGGCTTGCCACGGTCCAATCGAGGAAATGGAAGAAGTATATCAATACTCTCCCTTAACCATGGGCTGGTGTATTAACTGTCACCGTGAAACAAAGGTGCAGGTAGAAACCAATGATTACTACGAAGAGATGCATGCCAAGCTTAAAGAGAAGTACGGCGCCGATGCAGATATCACCGTAGAAATGATCGGTGGATTGGAATGTGGAAAATGTCACTATTAAAAAGCTAAATCTCACAAGAAGAATGGCTGAAAACAAGAAATACTGGAGAGGAATCTCAGAATTGGAGAATCCGGAATTAACGCAAACTTTAAGTGAGCAGGAATTCCCTAGTCAAATTCCAGCAGACGAGTTTTTAGGAAATGAAGATAATCTCGATCGTACGCATACTTCACGTCGTGATTTCTTGAAATATATGGGCTTCTCCACCGCTGCCGCAACTTTGGCTGCCTGTGAGTCTCCAGTATATGAATCACTTCCTTATGTAGTTGGTCCAGAGGAAATCATTCCTGGTATCGCAAACTATTACGCGAGTTCTTATTATGATGGTCACGACTATGCTTCCATCTTAATTAAAACGCGTGAAGGTCGTCCTATTAAGATTGAAAACAATAAAGAGGCAGCCTTAAATGGTGGTGCGAATACTCGTGTTCATGCTTCTGTATTAAACTTATACGATTCAACTCGCCTGCAAAAGCCAGTTGTTAAAGGTCAGGAGTCAACCTGGTCTGCTTTAGACCAAGGTGTTGCCGAAGGTCTTAAGGCAGCCGAAGCGGCGGGAAAACAGGTGGTAGTTCTTACCTCTTCGGTATTAAGTCCTTCACAAAAGGCATTAATTAAGAAGTTTGGTGCTGCGTACAGCAATTTCCGTCACGTTTCATTCGATCCAATTAGCTATTCTCAAAAGCTTGATGCTTGGCAAGAAGCCACTGGAAAGCGTGCTTTACCGCTATACAACTTTGCTAATGCGAATGCGATTGTATCGGTAGGAGCCGATTTCTTAGGTGATTGGATTGGCCAATCGGTGAGCAGCGATTACGCTCAAAACCGTAAGCCAGGTAAAGACATGTCTCGTCACTTGCAGTTCGAGGCGGGTATGAGTCTTACTGGTTCTAATGCTGATAAGCGTTACAAAGTAAAAGCTTCCCAGTACGGTGCCGTATTGGTGAATATCTATAATGAAATTGCTTCTGCCAAGGGTATGACTACCATGTCGGGTAGCGATATTATGAAGGCCGAAGCTAAGGCCGCTGCTAAGGAATTATTAGCCGCTGGTAAAAATGGTCTTATCGTATGTGGTGGTAACAGCAAGGCGAATGAGCACTTGTGTATTGCCATTAACGCGATGCTAAGCAATACTGAAACCACTCTTTCTTACGATAATCGTTCTTATTTCCGTCAGGGAGATGAGAAGGCTATGCAGGCATTAATTGCCGATATGAAAGCAGGTAAAGTTGGCGCTGTAATTAGCCACAACTTAAACCCTGCTTATATTTTATCTGGTAATGCCGATTTTGCAGAAGCCTACAAGAAAGTAGCTTGCTCAGTAGCAGTTACTCAGAAGTACGACGAAACTGCGCAGATCTCAACTTATGTTGCGGCTGAGCATCATTACTGTGAAAGCTGGGGTGATTTTGCGCCAGCCGATGGGCATTACAGCCTTCAGCAGCCTACTATTAAACCATTATTTAGTACTCGTCAATTCGAGGTGAGCTTAATGGCTTGGGCTGGAATTAGCGGTACTTACCACGATTTCATTAAAGGAAACTGGACCAGTATCCTAGGTGGAAATGATTGGTCTCAAGCCTTACACGATGGGGTGTTTGTTAAGTCTTCAGCGGTAGCTGATGAGATGGCCGCTGACGCCGAAATGGAAGCGGGGGTAAGTGTAGATGTTGCATCAGCAGCAGCTACCGCCTTAGCAATGGCTAAGAAAGCGCCAGCCATGGAAATCAATTTTACCCAAATGACCGGTATGGGCGTGGGGACTATTGCTAATAATCCATGGTTATTGGAATTCCCAGATCCTATTTCACGTGTAAGTTGGGATAACTACTTAAGTGTAGCTGCAGCTGATGCGGCAGAGATGGGTCTTAAAAATTGGAATGAGTCCAATGGAGCCTTAAACGGTTCTACTGTTAATATTACGGTAAATGGAAAGGTATTGGAAAATGTTCCAGTATTTATCCAGCCAGGTCAAACTATTGGTACCGCATCTTTAGCGGTAGGTTATGGCCGCTATGGCGCCGGTGAAGTTGCCGATAAAGTAGGGGTAAACGCTTTTGCTTTAATGGGTATGGATCACCAAGCGGCCGCAGAGATAAGCGCTGTTGCCGACTCTAAACACGAGTTTGCTTGTATTCAGTTAGCGCACACCATGATGGGTCGCGACATTGTAAAAGAAGTAAACTTAGATACTTATTTAAACGAAGATGCTCAGAATGGTCACGATGGCTGGAATGAGCCCCCAATCTTCGAAACTTATAAAGGCCCATTAGTGGGTGACGATGTAAACCTTTGGGACGATTTCGATCACGAAACTGGTCACATGTGGAATATGTCTATCGACTTAAACCTATGTAATGGTTGTGGTGCCTGTGTAATTGCTTGTCACGCTGAGAACAACGTTCCAGTAGTAGGTAAGGATGAAATGCGCAAGCATCGCGATATGCACTGGTTACGTATCGACCGCTATTACAGCTCAGATACTACCGAGGATACTGCTGAGGCAGAAGGTTTAAGTGGTATCGATATGTATGCTAATATGGAAGTGCCTTCTGAAAGTCCAGAAGTATTCTTCCAGCCAGTTATGTGTCAGCACTGTAATCACGCTCCATGTGAGACGGTATGTCCAGTAGCTGCAACTAGCCACAGTGCAGAAGGTACTAACCATATGACTTACAACCGTTGTATTGGTACCCGTTACTGTGCAAACAACTGTCCTTATAAAGTACGTCGTTTTAACTGGTTCCAGTACCACGACAATACCGTGGGCATGTTCAAAGAAAATTACGCGATGAACGATGATTTAGGTCGTATGGTATTAAACCCAGACGTTACCGTTCGTTCTCGTGGTGTGATGGAGAAATGCTCTATGTGTATCCAACGTACTCAATTGGGTAAATTGGAAGCTAAGAAGCGTGGCGAGAAATTGAAGGATGGTCAAGTACAAACTGCTTGTCAGTCGGCTTGTGATACCGGTGCTATCGTTTTCGGTGATGTAAACGACAAAGACAGTAAGGTGTTCGCATTGAAACAAGACAAGCGTATGTACCACTTATTGGGTTCGGTAGGAACGCAGCCTTCAGTGTTCTATCAAGTGAAAGTTCGAAATACAAAAGCTTAATTTTAAGGATAACATGCATTACGAAGCGCCAATACGCAAACCTTTAATTGAAGGCGACAAGTCTTACCACGATATTACGGTTGACGTAGTACGTCCGGTAGAGTCTTCTGCGCCAAAGTCATGGTGGCTGGTATTCAGCTTGGCCCTAGTTGCTTTCCTATGGGGTGTGGGATGTATTCTCTATACCATCGGAGTAGGTATCGGAACTTGGGGTCTTAACAAGACCGTAGGTTGGGCCTGGGATATCACCAACTTCGTATGGTGGGTAGGTATCGGTCACGCCGGAACGCTGATCTCGGCGGTACTCTTACTTTTCCGTCAGAAGTGGAGAATGTCTATTAACCGTTCTGCGGAAGCGATGACAATCTTCTCGGTTATCCAGGCAGCATTATTCCCAGGGATTCACATGGGTCGTATTTGGATGGCCTATTTCGTTTTACCAATTCCTAACCAATTTGGTAGCTTATGGGTAAACTTTAACTCTCCGCTACTTTGGGACGTGTTTGCGATTTCTACTTATTTCTCGGTATCGGTAGTATTCTGGTATGTAGGTCTTATCCCTGACTTTGCCATGATCCGCGACCGTGCTGTGAAACCGGTACAAAAGCATATCTATAAGATTCTAAGCTTCGGATGGGGCGGTAAAGCCAAGCACTGGCAGCGCTTCGAAGAGGTTTCTTTGGTATTAGCAGGTTTAGCTACACCACTGGTACTTTCGGTACACACCATTGTATCGATGGACTTTGCGACCTCGGTAATTCCCGGATGGCACACCACCATTTTCCCACCCTATTTCGTTGCGGGTGCGATTTTCTCTGGTTTTGCCATGGTACAGACCTTGTTGATCATCGTTCGTAAGGTGTTTAAGATGGAGCAATACATTACCATCCAGCACATCGAAATGATGAATATTATTATCATGCTTACCGGTTCTATCGTAGGTATTGCTTACATCACCGAGCTATTCATCGCTTGGTACTCAGGCGTAGAGTATGAGCAATATGCCTTCTTGAATCGTGCTACTGGACCTTACTGGTGGGCTTATTGGAGTATGATGACCTGTAACGTATTCTCACCACAGTTCATGTGGTTCAAGAAATTGCGTACCAGCTTGATGTTTACCTTCTTTATTTCAATCGTGGTAAACATCGGTATGTGGTTCGAGCGTTTCGTAATTATCGTAACCTCTCTGCACCGCGATTACTTACCATCTAGCTGGAGTATGTTCTCTCCAACTTTCGTTGATATCGGAATTTTCATCGGTACTATCGGATTCTTCTTCGTATTGTTCTTGCTTTATGCACGTACCTTCCCGGTTATTGCTCAAGCAGAATTAAAGACGATTTTGAAATCTTCTGGTGATAACTACAAGAAACTACAAGAGAAAAACGAGCATGTCGAGCACTAATCAAACAATAATCAATGCACTTTACGACGACGATGATGTGTTGTTGTCTGGTGTGAAAGAGGTTCGCGAGAAAGGATATGAAATCCAAGAGGTGTACACTCCTTTTCCCGTACACGGTTTGGATAAGGCGATGGGCCTTAAAGAAACCCGTATCGCGATTGCGGCCTTCTTATATGGAGTATTAGGTTTAACCACTGCCATTTCGATGACCTACGGTATGATGATCGTAGATTGGCCCATGAATATTGGTGGTAAACCAAGCTTCTCATGGGGTGAGAACATGCCGGCCTTTGTGCCTATCATGTTCGAATTAACGGTATTCTTCGCCGCTCACCTAATGGTATGGACCTTTTTCTTCCGTAATAAAATTTATCCAGGTGCTAAAGCTCAGAATCCTGATCCTCGCACTACCGATGATAAGTTCTTGATGGAAGTTATTGCTAAAGATGGTAGCAGTAATGAAGATATTATGGCTCTGTTAAAAGAAACTGGAGCAATTGAAGTAAGTGTAAATTCCGCTGAGCATGCTTAAGAAAGTTACGATTCACAAATTATTCGCCCTTGCTACTGCTGGTATTTTATTGGTAGCTTGTAACGACGATCCTAATGCACGTGGATGGCAATATATGCCAGACATGTATGATGGTCCGGCTTTAGAGGCATACTCGCCTACTCATTTATTTGCGGATAGCACTTCTGCTCGTAAACCAGTTGAAGGAACTATTCCTCGTGGTTTTATGACCTATGTAGATTACGGTGCAGATGCCGCTGGTTACGATTCAGCGAAAGCGCATTTAGAAATGCCAAGCTCGATCATGGCTGATGAAAAAACCATGAATGAGGCTAAAGAGCTTTACGATATTTTCTGTGTACACTGTCACGGTGACAAAGGAATGGGACAGGGTATCCTAGTTAAGAATGAAAAATTCTTAGGGGTTCCTTCCTATGGAGATCGCGATATCAACTATGGAAGTATTTTCCATGTTGTTACTTACGGTAAAGGTGTGATGGGTTCTCACGCTACTCAGGTTACTCCTGAAGAGCGTTGGAAACTTGCCCTTTATGTGATGAAGTTGAAAGAAGATATGAGCGCTCCTGCAGAAGAGGAGGAAAGTACTACAGAAAGCTAAATAGAAGCCTAACAATTTTAACGACCGCCAAGATGTTTGAATTTTCAAGCCGCTTAAAAACCATTTCTTACGTGCTGATGCTAATCGGTGCGATTGCCGTTGGATACAGCTTCCTGGCCGGAGGAGGTCACGACGAAGCCCACGGTGAGGGAGAACACGCTGCTATGCATGACGATCATGCAGATGCTGAACACGGAGAACATGCAGAGCATCACGCTCCTGCAGCGCATCATGGTCATGGTGACCACGCTATGCCAGATGCCGATGACTTTAGCTACCACAAAGGTGCCTCACGTGCCGTTCCCGAAAACAACCATTTCTACAGTTCACCAGAACACCATGATGCTGAACATACACATCACCAAATGGAAAATAAGCCTTGGGCTAATCTATTGGTGAATAGCTTCTGGGCTTTAGCTTTAGGTTTAGGTGCTTTGTTCTTTATGGCGGTGCAATACGCAGCCCAAGTAGGTTGGTCTGCCGTAGTATTACGTATTCTTGAAGCCATGTCTGGTTTCATTTGGGTACCAGGTTTAGTAATCTTAGTAATTATCTTAACCGGTTGGTTCCACATCGGTGGTAACCATGTGTACCACTGGATGGCGGAAGGAATTATGGATCCAGAGAGCGCCAATTACGATTCTATCATTGCTGGAAAAGAGGCATTCTTAAACGGACCATTCTTTACTCTTCGTGCCATTATCTATTTAGTAGGTTGGGTTGGAGCTGCCTTCCTTTTACGTAAGATGAGTCTTAAGATGGAGCAGTCTGGTGTAGATTACAACCAAAACTGGGTGAAGATGCGTAACCTCGGAGCAGGATTCTTAGTGTTCTTTGCGGTTACTTCTTCTACTAGCGCTTGGGACTGGATTATGAGTATTGATACCCACTGGTTCTCTACCTTATTTGGATGGTATGTATTTGCTACCATGTTTGTATCGGCGCTTACCGCACTAATGATGATTGTTCTTTACCTTAAAGGAAAAGGGTATTTACCTGAAGTAAATACTTCGCATATTCATGATATTGCGAAATTCATGTTCGCCTTCTCGATCTTCTGGACTTACCTGTGGTTCTCGCAGTTTATGTTAATCTGGTATTCTAACATTCCAGAAGAAGTAACTTATTACATGGCTCGTTTTGGTGAGTACAAAGGTTTGTTCTTTACCATGGTAGCCTTGAACTTTATTTTCCCAGTAACCGTATTAATGAGCCGCGACTCAAAACGTAACCGTGGCTTTGTGTTTACTGCCGGTATTGTGATTTTGTTTGGTCACTGGTTAGATATCTTTATCATGATTATGCCGGGAACCGTAGGTTCTAATTGGAGCCTTGGTTTAGTGCAAATCGGTACCATGTTAGGTTTTGTAGGCTTGTTTATTAATGTAGTGTTCCGTGGCTTAAGCAAGGCACCATTAATGATCAAGAATCACCCAATGTATACGGAGAGTAAACACTTCCACATTTAATTTTTAAACGAGTAGCTGTAAATGGAGACTTTGTTAATAGTAGTAATATCTCTTCTAGCCGTAATGGCTCTGACCCAAGCGGTACGAATCTTTGAGATTAGTTCTAAGATTAAAGGTGGAGATAATGATGTTAAAATCAATGATAAGGACAACAATACCCAAGGTTGGTTATTGATTCTTTTCTTGGTATTCTTCTTTGGGGCTTTTGCCTGGATGGTTATGGAGTATATGGAAGTAACCCTTCCAGTGTCCGCTTCTACCCATGGTAAGGATATCGATAGCCTCTGGAATATCTCAATGGGTGTAATCCTAGTTGCATTCTTGGTAACCCAACCTTTATTATTTGGTTTTGCCTTTATGTTCCGTGGCCGTAAGACGCGTAAAGCGACTTACATGGAGCACAATAATAAATTGGAGCTATTCTGGACTGGAATTCCAGCGGTGGTATTAGCGGGATTAATCCTTTACGGTCTAACGACTTGGACTAACGTAATGAACCCCGAGAATACAGAAGAGCCAATGGTAATCGAATTGTATGCTAAACAGTTTGGTTGGACCGCGCGTTATTCTGGTGAAGACAATACCTTAGGTTTTGCCAATGTTCGCCTTATCGAAGGGGCCAATGTTTTAGGTGTAGATGCTAATGATAAGTTCGCCAAGGACGACGTTATTACCAGCGAACTACACTTACCTAAGGATCGTCCCGTTCTTTTAAAATTCCGCTCTCAGGATGTTATTCATTCAGCTTATCTACCACACTTCCGTGTGCAGATGAACTGTGTACCCGGTACGGAAACACAATTCCAATTTACTCCGGATATTACTACCGCTGAAATGCGTAATGACCCTGAAGTGATTGAAAAGGTAAAGCGTGTAAATGCTTTGCGTGCTGAGCGTGGTGAAGACCCATGGGAATTCGACTACGTATTACTTTGTAACAAGATTTGTGGCTCTGCGCACTACAACATGCAATTGAAAGTGGTTGTTGAGAGTCAGGATGAGTTCGATAAATGGATGAAGGAACAGCAGACTTTTGCTGAAATGTTATAGTGAGATAAAGAAAGAATAAAGGATAGAAATCGAAAGAAACACATGGAAGCACACGCACATCACAAAGAAACTTTCATAACTAAATACATCTTCAGTACCGATCACAAAATGATCGCGAAGCAATTCTTGATCACCGGTATGATCATGGGTATTGTGGGTGTAGGTATGTCTTTACTATTCCGTTTACAGTTGGCATGGCCCGATCAAGAATGGCCAATCCTCGAAGCTCTTTTGGGTAAATGGGGAACCGACGGTATTATGGACCCTAACATTTACTTGGCCCTGGTTACCATCCACGGTACCATCATGGTATTTTTCGTGTTAACCGCTGGTCTTAGTGGTACATTCTCAAACTTGTTAATTCCACTTCAAATTGGAGCGCGTGATATGGCCTCAGGATTCATTAATATGTTATCCTACTGGTTCTTCTTTGCTTCTTCAGTGGTTATGTTAGCCTCTTTATTCGTTGAGAATGGTCCCGCTGCTGCTGGATGGACAATCTACCCTCCTTTATCAGCATTACCACAAGCCGTACCTGGTTCTGGTTTGGGTATGACCTTATGGTTGGTATCGATGAGTTTGTTTATTGTATCCTCATTATTGGGAGCATTAAACTATATCGTTACCGTATTAAACTTGAGAACCAAAGGAATGAGCATGACGCGTCTTCCTCTTACAATCTGGGCATTCTTTGTAACCGCTATCCTTGGTGTGCTTTCTTTCCCAGTATTGTTCTCAGCCGCTCTATTATTAATCTTCGATCGTAGCTTCGGTACCTCTTTCTACTTATCTGATATTATGGTAGCAGGTGAGATGCTAACGAATCAAGGTGGTAGTCCAATTTTATTCCAGCACTTGTTCTGGTTCTTGGGTCACCCTGAAGTATATATTATTCTTTTACCAGCCTTAGGTATTAGTTCTGAGGTGATTTCCACCAATGCCCGTAAGCCAATCTTTGGATACCGTGCGATGGTTGGTTCTATCCTAGCGATTGCTTTCTTAAGCTTTATCGTATGGGGTCACCACATGTTCGTTACTGGTATGAATCCATTCTTAGGTTCGGTATTTACCTTTACCACCCTTTTAATCGCGATTCCATCGGCAGTAAAAGCCTTTAACTATATCACCACCTTATGGAAGGGTAATTTACAATTTACTCCTGCCATGTTATTCTCCATCGGTTTGGTTTCCACCTTTATCACTGGTGGTCTAACCGGATTAATTCTCGGTGATAGCGCCTTGGATATCAACGTACACGATACATACTTCGTGGTAGCTCACTTCCACATTGTAATGGGTCTTTCGGCTATCTTTGGTTTGTTTGCCGGTGTTTACCACTGGTTCCCAAAACTATTTGGTCGTCGTATGAATAAGAATTTAGGTTACGTACACTTCTGGGTTACCTTCATTTCGGCTTATGGTGTATTCTTCCCAATGCACTTCTTAGGAATGGCTGGTTTACCACGTCGTTACTACACCAATACTGCATTCCCAATGTTTGACGACTTAGCAGATATCAACGTTCTGGTAAGTTACTTTGCCATCATCGGTGGTATTGCTCAGGTAATCTTTATTTGGAACTTCTTCTACAGTGCACTACGTGGTAAGAAGGCCGAGCAAAACCCATGGAAATCGAATACTTTGGAGTGGACTACTCCAGTGGAGCATATCCATGGCAACTGGCCTGGTGAAATTCCAGAAGTACACCGCTGGCCTTACGATTACTCGAAGCCAGGTATGGAAGAGGATTTTGTGCCTCAAACGGTTCCACTGTCTAAAGACGAAGTTGCCACTGGTGGTCACTAAGATTTAGAAAAGAAATTTATGGAAGTCCTGACCTAAGTGTCAGGACTTTTTATTTTGGATACCTTTGTTAAAACGGTTTAAATGTCACGTTTCCTAGACGGCGAAGAAGAATTACAAGACGGACACCAGGAGTTTGAGCAGAGGCTACGGCCGCTCAGTTTCGATGACTTTGCTGGGCAAGACAAGGTTCTGGAGAACTTGCGGGTTTTCGTAGCGGCAGCAAATCAGAGGGGCGAGGCTTTAGATCATGTATTGCTCCACGGTCCTCCGGGATTGGGTAAAACCACCTTGGCCCATATTATCTCCAATGAATTGGGAACGGGGCTCAAACTTAGCTCTGGGCCAGTGATTGATAAACCCGGAGAATTAGCTGGTTTACTTACGAATCTGGAAGAGCGTGATGTACTCTTCATCGATGAAATACATCGCCTTAGTCCCGTGGTTGAGGAATATCTCTATTCGGCCATGGAAGATTACCGTATCGATATTATGATTGATAGCGGTCCAGCGGCACGCAGTGTTCAGATTAACCTAAATCAGTTTACCCTTATTGGAGCAACCACGCGTAGTGGATTACTCACCGCTCCGCTTCGCGCACGATTTGGTATTAATAGCCGACTACAGTATTATTCGGTGGAATTGCTATCCAATATCGTAGAACGTTCGGCGCATATATTAAATGTTCCCATTGAGCCTAATGCGGCGGTAGAAATCGCCCGCAGAAGCCGAGGGACTCCGCGTATTGCTAACGCGCTTTTACGTAGGATGCGTGACTTCGCTCAGGTGAAGGGCAATGGCACCATTAGTCTAGAAATTGCACAATTTGGCTTGGAAGCCCTGCATGTAGATACCTATGGTTTAGATGAAATGGACCATAAGATTCTCCTTTGTATTATTGATAAGTTTAAAGGTGGTCCGGTTGGATTAAACACCGTTGCTACTGCAGTAGGTGAACAAGCTGGTACCTTAGAAGAAGTGTACGAGCCTTATCTAATCCAACAAGGGTTTATGGTGCGTACGCAAAGAGGTAGAATGGTCACCGAAAAGGCTTATAAGCACCTCGATAAGAAAGATCCCAATTTACAAAACGGTTTATTTGACCTCTAAGACGCTTTATACTGAAAAGATAAAGGAAGAGGCTCAAAGGCTAGGTTTCCTCGCTTGTGGGGTCGCAAAAGCACGTTATTTGGAAGAAGAGGCTCCTAGGTTAGAGGAGTGGTTGACCAGGAATTACCAGGGTGAAATGGCTTATCTCGCCAATCATTTTGACAAGCGATTGGACCCTAGACTTTTGGTGCCTGGGGCCAAGTCGGTAATCTCGCTGCTCTACAGTTATTATCCAGCCGAGCAGCAGAAGGATGATAGCGCACCTAAATTGGCGAAGTATGCTTATGGGGAAGACTATCACTTCGTCATCAAGCCTAAGCTTAAAGACTTATTAAACTTTATTCGAGAGGAAATCGGTGAAGTGGATGGCCGCGTCTTTGTTGATTCTGCACCGGTAATGGAAAGGGTTTGGGCTCAGGAGGCTGGCTTGGGCTGGTTGGGTAAGAATACGCTTCTCCTCAATAAAAGAGAGGGCTCTTTTTTCTTCTTGGCGGAACTCATCATTGACCTTGACCTCGACTATGATAATCCGATTCGGACCGATCATTGCGGTACTTGTACCCGATGTATTGACGCTTGTCCCACCGAGGCAATCTTGGCCCCGAATCTCTTGGATGCATCGAAATGTATTTCTTACCTCACCATAGAGCTTAAGGACGCTATCCCTAATGATTTTAAAGGACAAATGGAGAACTGGGCTTTTGGCTGCGATATTTGTCAGGATGTCTGTCCATGGAATCGTTTTTCAAAGCCACATCAGGAGGAAGCCTTTAATCCGCATCCCGATTTACTGGAAATGTCGAGCGGCGATTGGCATGAAATGACCGAAGAGGTATTCCGTAAAGTCTTTAAGAAAAGTGCAGTAAAACGCACCAAGTATAGCGGTTTAAAAAGAAATCTAGGCTTCATTAAGCCCCAATAAAAAAGTCCCTCTTTTCGGAGGGACTCTTAATTTATTATTCCATAAACCTGTTTAAATCTCTATCGATTGAGCTTGCAGAATTTCGTAAGTGTCTTTGTCGTAAATAAAAGCAATGACCTCGCAATTTTCCTTTACCGCAATGTCACCATTGGCAGTATTATTTACTAAAGTGATACTTTCACTAAAGGTAGCGTTGCCAGAGCTTAGATCGATAGGCGCGCCATAGGTGCCATTAAAGGAACCGCGGAACACATGATCATGCTTATAGTTCTCGTTAACCGACTTATCGCCCATGGTTTGAGGGGAGATAATTCCGTTTTCGGCTAAGTACAAGCAAAGGTGTACATTGCTCGAGTTAATGGTGCCTGTTACCTGTACGGTGCCCGAAACACTTAACTCGCGGGTGGAAGAATTATAGGAGTCCTCCTGAATGGTGATTTCCGCCACTGGTAGACGCTCTAATTCCTGAGCAACTAAGCCAGCCCAATCGCCTTCACCTTTAATAATGCCACCTGTAGAATGATCAATGCGGTTTACAAAACCAACCGGTACACCAAAAAGCTGAAAGAAGTTAAAAAGCTCTGTTCCCTCTGGGGTGTTAAAAGCCTTTGGATGTTTAGCATCGGTAGTAGCTAAGTTTCCTGCGTGAATGCCAAGTAGAATTAAGTTCTCCTTGCCATAAATTGACTGCAATTCTTTGGCTTTGGCGTTTGCAGCCGGACAGTTATTACACTTAACCCCGGTGAACTCTTCTAAGAAAACTTTATGGCCTGTGCCTTCGTAACCACCTACTTCTACATTTTTTAAATATTCACCCTCTGGAATTTCATCGCAGGCGCTTAAGGCGAATAGTAGGCTCAAGGCAAAAAATAATGTCTTTTTCATGATCCTAGAAATTTGAAGTGATCATCATACTAAATCCGTTTGAGGCAGGAACTACCCTACATATACCACCAACGCAGAACACCCCTTCTTGTTGTCTACCATAGTTTACTTGGAACTTAGTAGTGCCACGGGTATAACCCATAGAAATAATAGGGTAATGAACTCTTAAATCGGGGTCGGGATGGCCATAGTTATAGGCATCCTGCACCGCTACAAACCACTCTGGAGCAATACTGTATTCTAATAATAACATAGCCCACGAGCCACGGTCTTGTTCGGTAAGCATAATCTGCGCCTCGGTTCGTAAGCTATGCTTGGGTTTAATCTTCCATAAAAATTCGGCCACGGCGGCATTTACATAAACCATGTCCAAATTATTGGGGTCGCTAACCAAGTCATCGATTACCCCATCTAATAAGGCACTGCGGTTGTAAACGAAATTATAGTAACTAAATGTTCCCTTAAGGTTTTTGTTGATCTTGGTTTTTACTTCAACATTAAAGTCTTGAGAGTACTGAATATTGCCAATACCTGCCCAATCTTGATAGCCATCGGTACCGGATATAGTTTGACTGGAATCCAATCCCTGACGGAAGGTGAAGTCCTTATTTAAAGCATAGGCATTGCTAAAGTTTAAATTAAGGAGGGTACCATATTTACCGCCGAGTAAAGTTCCGCGGTCAAACTTATAGCTCAGTTCGGCCTGAATACCCGTTTCACCATTCGACTGAATGTTGTAAGAGTATAATGCCGGTAGGGCATAGGTATGCAATTCTGCTAAGGGAGGCAGATAGTTAATCATGGCCTCTGTAAAGTTTCCTACTCTTTGCGAACGGAACATAAAATTATCGTAGTACTTATAGCCTAAAATCAAGCCCAGGTTTCCCTTAGCATAAGAGCCGGTTGCATATATAGCGTGCCCTGGTTTATAGATAAAGCGGTTGGTACTGTTAGGGTCTTGCGATTTATAAGCATATTCCGCAAAGATGTTGAAATCACCGGCAATGAAATTCGCTCTTAATCCGGCTGAAGCCACATTCTCCGGCAGGTTGTAAATAGGATCTTGCGCCTCTTGAAAACGCGAAATCATGCTGGCTCCAACAATAAGATTGGTACTGCTGGCTTTATCACGAAATTCGTTAAGGTTTAATTCGAGGTCCCCACCGCGTACAATACCATCACCGGTTTGGAAGTAGATACGTTGGCGACCCACCAAAGCTTTGGCGGTTAAACCCGGCCTAATATCAAATATCAGGCGCAAGCCATCCATGGCATTATCTAGACCCAGGCCGCGCTCTTCGTAGGTTCTAAATACTAGTCCCGAGCCAAATTGCTCGTAATAGTTACCTACGGTAATATCGAGACCGTCTTTCTTGTAACGGGCAAAACGGTAGGGAATACCTTCCCCTTTAAAACCTTCGGGAAGGCCAATTAGGTTATTTTGATAGTTCTCATAGCGAATACCAGCCATGAAATTCCCTTTGGTATAAACCAAGTTAAGGAAGCCAGCGGCCAACAGCCTTTCATCTGGAAAAGCGTTGCCATTGGGGTCAATTAAAGTATCACGGAGGTAGTACTGAGCATTAGTCTGAAAGTTACCATGGATCTGACCATAGTCTTTTCCATCACCTTGAGCGCTAGTCTGTCCAATCAGACCTAAGCCAAGGAAGAGTGCAAGTAAAATTCTTTTCATTGAGAGAGAGGAATGGAGAATTATTCTTCGATGGCTAATCCTGCGTTTAGTTTTTCGATGAGTTCCAATAAGTGGTCTTCATCACCAGGAATATAGCCATTGTGCTGCCAAACAATATTTCCTTCACCATCTAATAAGAAGGTATGGGGAATGTTATTTACGTTTAAGGCACGCTTTAATTCTTGGTTTTCGTCGAGGTATACTTCGTATTCCCAACCCTGACTTTTAGTAAAGGGTTTCACTCGACTTGAATTTCGAGAATCATCCACTGATACCGCTACTAATTTCACCCCGGTTTCTTCTTGCCAATCAATGTATTGGTCATTAATGGCGTTAAGTTCACGAATACATGGCTTGCACCAAGTGGCCCAAAAGCTTACTACGATTGGCTTGCCATCGTTCTTAAGACTTGAGGCATCAATCATATTGCCGCTTAGGTCTTTTAATTGAATATTAGGAAGCTTGTCTTGGGCAGAGAGAGAGAAAGATAAGATTAATCCTAGGCTAAGGGTGGATAATAAATTACGCATCATTTTAAATAGGGCTTAAAAATAATTTAGGCGGCAAAGTAATGATTTTTAGGAGATAATAAGGTCTGGAATGGGCTCAGAATAAGTCTATAAATGGCAAGATGCACCAAAGTCTTGGCCTTTTTATAGGAAGCATAAGCTTAAGCTGGGCCAATTGAAATAGGCTAAAAAAATAGCCCCGGCAATTGCCGGGGCTAGAAATATTAAGATGGAAAAATCTTAGTGGGTAACAGCGATACGCTGAGTAGCCATTTTTCCGTCAGTAACAACTTGTAGGATGTACATACCGGCGTTAAGATCGCTAGTATTAATTACTTCACCCATGCTAAGACCGAAGTCTTTGCTCATTACAGTTTTACCGCTTAAGTCGATAATGCTAATGCTTAAGTCTTGCTCTTCCGCTAGCTCGATGTTTAATACATCATTAGCAGGATTAGGATAGATGTTAGCGATAACTACATTTTCGTCTTCTAAACCAACCCAAGTCATTCCGGCCATGTTAGCGTTCATGATTTGACCATTGTCACGATCTTCAACGAAGATTACTACTTCAACATCGTTGTTCCACAGGTTAAAGTTACCAGTAGAACCACCGCTTACACCACCAACAGTAAAGTTGTAGCTTTCAGTGAAGCTAGCGCTAGCACCAGCAGCTAAAGAAAGGGCAGTACCATTAGGGTTAGGTAACATTTTACGCATTACGTGCTTGTAGTTGAAGTCGCCATTAGTAGCTCCATTAAATACGTAGTTATTTTGCATAACTACCATTTGAAGGGCATAGTTACCAGCGGTAAGGTCCAAGTTAGAAGTAACGGTAGCGTTTACAGTTACGTCAGCTGAGTTAGAACCTGAAGAACGATCGTAAGTAGCGTAACCATTTAAGCTAACAAATGCAGGCTCTGAACCACCAGCTTGCTCAGCAGCTTGGTAAGCAGCAAGGGCATCACCCCAAGTCTGTACTGCACTATAGTCTACTTCAGTACCATTAGCTAACATAGTAGGAGCCGCGTTTACACCATAGTAAGAACGACGAGCGTCAGAATCTGGGTTGTGACTTGGATCTCCTGGGCTTGGAATAGGCACTTGGTATTTTACTACTAAAGGATTACCTGCTTTGTTGTAGTTAGCAAGAGCGGTGTTGTATACGTTGTCGTTCCAAGACTTACATGGAGGACAAGTAGAACTAGAAAATTCTTCCGCTAAGAAACGACGTGGAACATCCTGAGCAGCTTGTAAGTTTACAGTTACGCTGTTATCACCAGGATTGGCGTCCGTGTTGTTGTTAGGATCGCTAACGTCTAAATCAATGCTGTATGAACCAGCCGCTGGAGCAGTCCAACCTGGATTCATGGTAATGGTAGTGAAGTCACCAGTTCCTAAGGAACCAGAGAATGCAGTAGTACCAGTGTTACCAGCGTTATCGTCGAAGTTGTAGTTGAAAGCGGTAATAGTTTCAGAACCTTTGTTACGAACTACTGCTTCGAAAGTTTCAGTGCTAGATAAACCAGCGATTTCGTTTGCAGATACACTTACTAAAGTAAGGTCGTACTGAGGCTGAGTACCGTAAACGAACTCGTAGTAGGTATTGTCTAAAGCGTCAGACTGGCTACCACCAGTAGCAGTGTTCTGAGAAGTTAATGCAGGAGAACCAGCTACAGTGTATGCAGTTGATCCGTTGATCTGAATACCAGCAGAAAGAGCTACGTTGGTACCACCTTGAGAATAGCTACGCATGTCTACAATGTAAATATTGTCGCTAGTTTCTTCAAATACGATACCCCAGTAAGTCCAACCAGCACCTAAAGTAGAGCTAGAGGCTGAAGCCCAGATAATCCAGTGCTGACGGTTTGGAGCAGTACCAAAAGTCTTCGATACAACTGCATCGTTGGAACCTGTAAGATCCATACCCCAAGCACAAACAGAGTTGTTTGGAATACTAGCCGATGGTAAAAGGGCTGGAGTAAATCCTGGAGTAGTTGAAGGAGCAGCACTTGAGAAAGTAACTACACCAGAAGAAGCAACAAAATAAGTTGTTACCGCATTACCATTAAAGTTAAAGCTAAATGGTAAAGTCTGTGCAGAAGACCAAGCGTCGGCAGTGCTAGAACTTAGTACGCTGGTGTAACCGAGGTTGTTTCCAGCAAGGAAGGCCTCTGGTTGTTCGGGGTCATTGTTTAGGTTACCTGGATTGAAACCGGCGTTAATCGCTGGTAACTGGTAGTAACCCTGACCCATTAAGCCAAGTGTCATGGCCATCAAGAATAGGGATAAGTAATACTTTTTCATAACAAAAACTTAAGATTGTAGAGGCCGAAAATAATTGAAAAATAATTCAAATACCACCTTGAATGCGTGAATTTTATACTTTTGTCTTTGAAAGTTAAAACTCTGCTATGATCAGAAAAATATTCTCCACTCTTATCGTATTTAGTACACTTACTATTGGTGCCCAAGCTCAGCAAAGCTTAGAGATCACTTGGCAAGATACCTTGGTAGAAGGAAATGCCTGGGTAGATGGCGATTTGGCCGGCTACGCTGTAGTTAAAAATATTTCTAGCCTTCCGGTGGAAGTAGCCTTTAAAAGGATAGATGCTAATTACACAGCATTAACCGATAGCAATGCTATTTGCTGGGGACTTTGCTTTACAACTAACATTTCGCAAAACCCAGTATCCTTTAATAGAACCATTCAGCCTGGTGCTACAGATACCGCTATCGTACACGTGTATCCCGATTTAGATGGCTACACGCGTGATGGTTTTATCGATTATGTTTTGTTTGATTATTACAATCCTACTGACTCGGTTGCTTTCCGAATCGACTTTAAAGTTAATGGTCAGCCTTTAAACCTAGTAGAAGCACCTAAAGCAAGTCTTTCGGTATACCCAAATCCTGCTAAAGACTTCTTGAAAATTAACTATCAAGTGAATAGTTCTGACGAGGCTCAATTTGAACTAATCAATATTGTGGGTGCTCGTGTGCTAAGTAAAAGACTTGATGCCCAAAAGAACAAGGCAGAGGTAGATTTAAGTACATTGAAACCTGGTGTCTATTTCTACACCCTTAAAGTGAATGGCAGCCTCCAGGTATCTAAAAAATTAGTTATCGAATAATATTGACGAATATTCATCGTTAAGTAGCCGTCCTCCTAAGGGGCGGCTTTTTTTATTTGTCAGGAGTATTAAAAGCTTATTTTTGGCGTTTTTTAAGCAGATAAGCAACCAAGCCAGCTTAGTTTTATGCTACACCACATCAAGGGAATGTTAACCGAAATCAAGCCAACTACCGCTATCATTGAATGTGGTGGGATAGGTTATGAAATCAATATCTCCTTACATACCTATTCGGAAATCAGCCGCAATAAAGAGGTGATGCTTTTCCTTTATCCTATTTATAAGGAAGATTCGCAAAGCCTTTATGGTTTTGCTAGTCGCTTGGAAAGAGAAGTGTTTGGACACCTTATAAGTGTAAACGGGGTAGGTGGAAATACTGCCAGAACAATATTAAGTAGTTTAAGTCCGGCCGAAGTAATTGCGGCAATTGGTCGTGAGGACGCCGCTCTTTTGCAATCAGTAAAAGGCATTGGTGGTAAAACGGCCCAAAGGGTTATCATCGACCTTAAAGATAAAATGGCTGCATTGGTTCCTGAATCAGAAAGTCTAGGCAGCCTCGATCACAATTTGAAAAGAGAGGCTTTGGCAGCCTTAGAGGTTTTGGGCTATTCGGCTCGACAAACCGACCGGGTTATTTCGAAGATCTTACAGCAAGAGTCTCAAATTACCATTGAAGAACTTATAAAAGCGGCGCTTAAAAAACTTTGACGCAAAAAGGTATATACCGATTTTTTATAGCGGCTGCTACGCTTTTTCTCATTTACTCTTTTACAAAAAGGGAAAGGGCGGCGGTAATAGTTGCTGCACCCGATATGACTAGTCTGGCGATTAGTTTAGCGGATACAAATGACCCGGATTCTACTCTTCGCTATCCCTTTTCGAACGGAGAAAGTGGTGGGCTTTACGGTAATCAACCAGGGAATTACCAGGAAAAGGTGGAATACGATGCTTCAAGTGGCAACTATTTTGTCTACCGACAATATGGTCGCTTTAGTGCGGAGCCGCCTATTGTTATGAATCCTGATCAATACCGCGCCTATGTTGCGCGTAAGCAGGCTTTGGATTATTGGAATAGCAAGACTAAAAGTGCCGAAGCAGCTAAAGCGGAAGGTCGCGATCCTGAAAGTGGACTTATTCCTCAGATAACCGTTAACAGTGAAACCTTTAGTCGCATTTTCGGCTCTAATACCATTGATATTCGTCCGCAGGGTTTTGCCGAATTGACTTTTGGGGGGCGTTTTCAAAAAATTGATAATCCTATTATTCCCGAACGAAATCGAAATGTTTTTACCTTCAATTTCGATCAACGCATTCAAATGAATGTGAATGGTAGTGTCGGGGAAAAGTTGAAAGTAAATGTAAACTACGATACCGAAGCCACCTTTGCTTTTGAGAATCAGGTTAAAGTAGAATTTACAGGCTTTGAGGATGATATTATCAAAAAGATAGAATTAGGTAATGTAAACCTACCCTTAAACTCTTCCTTAATTACGGGAGCACAAAGTCTCTTTGGGGTAAAAGGGCAATTTCAGTTTGGTAAGCTAACCTTAACAGGTGTTTTCTCGGAGCAGCGTTCACAGTCAAGTTCCCTAAATATTCAAGGGGGTGCCACTACTACCGAGTTTGAGATTTGGGGTGATCAATACGAGGCTAACCGACACTATTTCCTTTCGCATTACTTCCGTAATAATTACGAGCGTTTCCTCGAAAACTCGCCCCTGATTACTTCCCCGGTTCAAATTACCAAGGTCGAAGTATGGGTAACGAATAACCGTCAGAATACGCAAGATGTCCGCAATATTGTGGCATTTATGGATTTGGGTGAGAGTCAGGCTAACGCTTACCGCGACGGTAGTCAGACCTCGGGTCCCAATATTTTCGCAACTAATTCGAGTACTAATTTTCCCGATAACCTTTCCAACGATTTAGATCCGGTTACCCTCGCCTCGCAATATCCGGGGGTGCGAGATATCGCTCAGGTTAACCAGGTTTTAAATGGAGCGGGCTTTGAAGAAGCTACGGAATACGTGGAGCTGGCTAATGCCCGGAAACTGAATTCCAATGAATATAATTTTCATCCCCAATTAGGTTATATAACCTTAAATACTGCCCTTAATCAGGATGAGGTTTTAGCAGTAGCATTCCAGTATACTGCCGGTGGACGAACTTACCAGGTGGGTGAGTTTAGTACCGACGGAGTTACGCCTCCTAATAATTTGGTAGTAAAAATGCTGAAGAGCTTTATTCTGGATGTGCGGGCGCCTAATTGGGACTTAATGATGAAGAACGTGTACTCATTAAGTGCTTTCCAAGTAGGTTCGGAAGATTTCCGCTTGCAGGTTTTGTATCAGAATGATGAAACTGGAACGCCGGTCCCCTTCTTGCCGGAAAGTAATCTGCGTTCGGAGCTATTACTGCGGGTGATGGACCTGGACCGTCTAAATCAGAATAATGATCCGCAGCCCGATGGATTCTTCGATTTTATACCTAATGTTACCATTTACCCGCAGAACGGTCGAATCTTTTTCCCAGTCTTAGAGCCTTTCGGTTCTAACTTGGCCAATAAGCTAAATACTGATGAGTCGAAGGAGAAGTACGTTTTTCAGGAACTTTATGACTCGACCCGTTTTGTGGCCCAGAATGAGACACAGAAGAATAAATACCTCATTCGCGGTCAGTTTAAATCTTCCTCCTCGAGTGAGATTCAGTTGAATGCTTTTAATATTCCGCCGGGTTCGGTGAGTGTAACTGCGGGAGGTACGCGTTTAATTGAAGGCCAGGACTATCGCGTAGATTATAATTTAGGCCGGGTGAGTATTCTTAATGAAGGCATATTAAATTCAGGGGTGCCCATTAAGGTGGATTTTGAGAACAATGCTCTTTTCAACTTCCAGACCAAGACCTTCATGGGGCTTAATGCCGATTATCGCTTCAGTGAGAATTTTAACCTTGGAGCCACCATGGTTCATTTAAATGAGCGGCCTTTAACCCAAAAGGTGAATATTGGTGATGAGCCTATCTCCAATACCATTATGGGCTTTAATGGTAATTACAGTACCGATGCGCCCTTCCTAACCCGAATGGTGGATGCTATTCCCTTTATTTCCACTAAAGAAAAATCGAATTTATTGGTAAGTGGGGAAGTGGCACAGATTTTCCCAGGTTCGCCAAGAGGTATAGAAATAAATGGCGAGCAAACCACTTATTTAGACGACTTTGAAAGTTCGCAAACTACCATTGATATTCGTAATCCAGCCGCCTGGCGCTTAGCCTCTACTCCGGCTGGGCAACCTTTACTTTTCCCGGAGGCTACCGAAAATAGCATTGCTTATGGCTTTAATCGGGCGCGCTTAGCTTGGTATACGATTGACCCACTTTTTCATAATGATGAGGCACGTACTCCCGATAATATTAAGAATAACAAAGGCCTACAATCCATAAATCCAGTACGTGAGGTTTTAGTAGATGAGGTATTCCCGAACTTGCAATTAGACCCATCGCAGCCGCGGAATATTGCTACCCTTGATTTGGCCTATTATCCACGCGAAAGAGGTCCCTATAATTACGACGTGGAACCTACTACCTTCTCGGCTGGACTTAATCAGAATGGCTTATTAAACGATCCCCGTAGTCGTTGGGCGGGTATCATGCGCGATGTTTCGGTTACCAATTTCGAGGAGCAGAATATTGAGTTTATCCAATTTTGGGTAATGAACCCATTCGTGGGGGTAAATAATCCACCACAGGGAGGGGATTTATACTTTAACCTCGGTAGTGTTTCGGAGGATATTTTGCGCGACGGGGTGCAAGCCATTGAAAATAGTATACCCGTAGATGGAGACTTAAGCAAACTGGATTCCACAAGGTGGGGTTATGCTAGTAATGTTAGGCCTCCAGTGGTGGCTTTCGATGCCGATCCTGCCGCTCGGGATTTGCAAGATGTGGGTTATGATCTTTTGAATGATGATCAGGAACGAACCTGGGTGAGTGATTCTGCTTACGCTAATTATATTCAGCGTATCAGTAATACATTTGGTAATGCTGCGCCCGCCTATGTTTTAGCGAATGCAGACCCAGCAGCAGATAACTTTCAGTATTACCGAGGTAGCAATTTAGATGCCGATGCAGCGGATATTCTCGAGCGCTATAAAGCCTTTAATAACCCCCAAGGAAACTCTAATCCCACTCCTATTGGTGGGGTGTCGGCTTTCGCTACTAACTTGCCGGACATTGAGGATATTAACCGAGATCAAACCTTAAGTAAGGCCGAAACCTATTACCAATATCGCGTGAGTATGCGCCCTCAAGACTTGCAGGAAGTGGGGCAGAACTACATAACCGATATCTACCGCACTCGCTCTCCCGAGCAGCCTAATGGTCAGGCTTACGATGTAGAATGGATTCAGTTTAAAATTCCTGTTTTTAATCCCGATTCTCGCGTCGGACCTATAAACGACTTCCGTTCGATTCGTTTTATCCGAACCTTCTTGCGTGATTTCCCAGAGCCGATAGTGCTTCGCTTTGCGCGGATGGAGCTGGTTCGAGGAGAGTGGCGTCGTTTCCAATTTGCTTTGGACGGTACCCGTGACCGTTTAAATAGCGACGATCAGCAGAATACTATTTTTGAGGTTAATGCGGTGAATATTGAACAAAATGGTTCAAGAAGTCCGGTACCTTATGTGCTACCTCCTGGAATCGACCGCCAAGTTTTGTTTGGCACCACGGCGGCTAACCAGCAGAATGAACAGGCTTTATCGCTACGTATCCTAAATTTAGAAGATGGCGACGGCAGGGCGGTATTCCGGAATATCGATTTCGATATGCGCTTGTATAAGCGACTCAAGCTTTTTACTCACCTTGAGTCGGCCGGCGAATTCGATGACCTTAATGATGGCGATTTATCGGTGTTTATTCGTTTAGGCTCCGATTATAACTTTAACTTTTACGAGTACGAAATTCCATTAAAGGTTACCCCTTGGGGAGTAAGTAATTCGGATGTTGGCTTAATCTGGCCTAGCGAAAACCAAATGGATTTTGCCCTACAAATTTTAAAGGACGTTAAATTAGAGCGTAATCGCGCGTACCGTAATACGGGTGATCCGCTTAACGAGCCTTATACTGTAAATAGGGGTGGAGGTCGCGTTACCGTGGTAGGTTCTCCAAACCTTGGGAATGTGCGCACCATGTTAATTGGGGTGCGGAACCCTAAGAAACGATTGGCGAATGATCCCGATGATGGTTTGCCAAAAGATGCCGAAGTCTGGATCAACGAATTACGTTTAACCGAGTTTGATCAGGATGGAGGCTGGGCGGCAAATGCACGGGTGGCAGCAAAGCTGGCCGACTTTGCTAATGTTTCGATAACTGGTAGTACTAGCTCCATCGGATGGGGATCCTTAGATCAAACGGTATCGGAGTTCCAGCAAGAGGAACGTTATTCATACGACTTGCAGACCAATGTGGAGCTCGGCAAGTTCTTCAATAAGGACCTAGGTATTCGTATTCCTATGTTCTATGGTGCTTCAGAAACTTGGATCAACCCTCGTTTTAATCCGCTTGACCTGGACATTGAGTTTGATGATGCCTTGGCAAATATTGAAGATCCGGTTGACCAAGACTCCCTGCGGCAGGCCACCCAAGATTATACCCGTCGACGTTCCATCAATTTCACCAATGTGCGGAAGGAACGTAATGCGAATAAGGCGAACCGAAATCCACAGATTTACGATATCGAGAACTTCGCCGCCAGCTACTCCTTTTCGGAGGTTTTCCGGAGAAATATCAATACTCGATTCGATTTAAACATCCGGCATACTGCCAGTTTAAATTATACGTATCGGGCCCGTCCTAAGCTAATCAAACCTTTTAGTAAGGTCAGTTGGCTGAAGAGCGATTGGTTTGGTTTAATTCGCGATTTCAACTTCTATCCCTATCCAAAGAACTTCACCGCTATTGCCAGTTTGGATCGTAATTATACGGCAATGCAGATGCGGAATACGGATGCCATCCTTAACGATATTCCACCTGAGCTATTGGGTAATATGGAGGCGACTTACAACAAGAATTTCAATTTAAATCGCCAGTACACCCTACTATATGACATTACCCAAAACCTGCGTCTCGATTTTAATGCCAGGATGGGTACGCGTATCGATGAATTGTTAGGTGCGCCGGGCACCGATTCGAACCGAGCAGAAATCATGAACAACCTACGTGATTTCGGGCGACCGCTAAACTACCACCAAAAGATTACCATCAACTGGCAAATTCCAATCAATAAAATTCCATTGCTGGATTTTGCTACGGCTACTGCAACTTATAATGGTGACTACGATTGGCAAACTCCTTCTCAAAGGGCCAATGGCATCGCAAATCAAGGGCAGCAAGGCGGAAATGCCAATTCAAATTTCAATTTGAACTTTGGTAATACGATTCAGAATAACCGCCAAATTCAGTTAAATAGTACTCTAAACTTTAATGCGCTTTACAATAAAGTGCCTTATTTGAAGAAGGCCATGGCGGGTGGGACGCAGACGAACCAACGTCGCAGGCCAAGAGGGGTTCCCGTGCCTGGACAAAGACGTAGACCCAATGAAGGGGACAGTGGCGAAGGCGATGAGGAGGATGAGCCTTCCGTATTCGATAAAATTTTGATGAGTAGCGCACGCTTCCTAATGATGGTGCGTTCGGGTTCGGTGAATTACTCTGAGTCCTATGGGCAGCTTCTACCTGGTTTTAATCGCAGTCCGCAATTATTTGGTCTAGATAATTCAGGCGGTAATTTCGCCCCAGGCTTCTGGTTTACCATGGGCGATACCTCCGATATTAGGCAAAGGGCGGTGGACAATAATTGGTTGGTAATTAATCCCGACTTAAATACCCAGTATACCCGCACTCAAACTAAGAATTTGAATATGCGCCTTACGGCTGAGCCCGTAAATTCATTGCGGATTGTTATTACCGCACAAAGGACTAGTAATGGTAATATGAGCGAGTTCTTTAGGGCGGATAGTACCTTTTTTGCGGATGGTGGTTTTGACCGCATGACCTTTAGAAGCTTAAACACTTTTGAGACCCAGTCTTACAACAGCTCCTGGATGATGTTAGGTACCGCCTTCGAAGGTATTTCGGCGCCTAGTTATAACTCCGCTACCTTCGATGCTTTCTTGGAAAATCGCCTTATTATTTCCCGTCGCTTAGCCGAAGGAGGCAACCCTGCTTTGGATAGTATTGTAGGCTATGCTCCAGAACTTGTGGGTAGTCCCGATAGCTCCAATTACGGCTACCGCTACTTTAGTGTGAGCTCTCAGGAAGTACTTATTCCGGCCTTTATTGCGGCTTATTCGGGTTTGGATGCCAATAATGTCGACTTAGGCTATCAAAGACGTAGTCCCTTACCTAACTGGCAGGTAACTTATGATGGTTTAAGTAAGATGAACTTCTTTAAGAAATGGTTTGCAAGCTTTACCCTTAGTCACGCTTATCGCTCCAATTACACCGTCTCATCTATTACCACCAATTTGCTGCGTCAAAAAGCAGTACAGGATCGCCCAGGTGATTTACCTCTAGATGTGAATGGCGATTTATTACCGGTAAATCAAATTAATTCGATAAGTCTCAGCGAGCAATTTGCCCCTTTAATTGGCTTGAATACCAAATTTAAGAATGGTGCTACCCTGCGTCTGGAATACAAGCAAGATCGTAATATCATGCTTAGCCTAACCAATAACCAGATTACCGAGAACCGAGGAACCGAATGGGTTATCGGGGCGGGCTACATTATCAAAGACGTGAAACTGAAGTTCATTCGCATGGGTAAACGACGTACCAACCCAGTTTCTAACCTAGAGCTTCGAGCAGATATCGGTATACGCGACAACATTATTCTTATCCGAAAAATTTTGGAGGAAGTTAATCAGCCCACGAGCGGACAAACTGTAACTACCGTTAAGGTATCGGCCGACTACCGTCTTAGTCAGCGTATCCAAGCTAAGTTATTCTACGACCTTAATATGTCGAGGTTTAAAACTTCCAATGCTTTCCCACTCACCACTAATCAATTTGGATTAAGTGTTCGCTTAAATTTGGGTCAATAAAGATTAAAGATTATACATTTGCCAGAGTAAAATTTAAGGCATGAATATTCCACAGGATTTAAAGTACACTAAGGACCACGAATGGGTTCGTGTTGAAGGCGAAGTAGCCACTATTGGTATCACCGATTTTGCACAAGGTGAGCTAGGAGATATTGTTTTCGTAGAAGTTGAAACAGAAGGTGAAACCCTAGACAAGGAAGAAACCTTTGGTTCTGTAGAAGCGGTAAAAACCGTGTCTGATTTATTTATGCCTATTTCGGGAGAAATTACCGAATTTAATGAGGAAGTTGAGTCTAATCCAGAAATCGTAAATGAAGATCCTTATGGAAAGGGTTGGATGGTTAAGGTGAAAATTAGCGATACCTCTGAATTAGATGATTTATTAGATGCTGAAGCTTATCAAGAATTAGTAGGTTAATTTCCGCTTTACTTGAAGAACAAGTTTACATACTATGCCCCAGCACTAGCCTGGGGCTTTTTTATGACCTATATGACCTTGCTTCCCGCTGATGAGGTACCGCAAGGTTTAAAGGACATGAATGATAAAATCCTGCATGCGGGCATCTTTTTTTTCACGGCGAGTCTAATAATCGCGGCGGGACTTCGTTATAATTTAAGACGACGCCTTAAGCCGGCGCAATATTTAAAGATCTTTTTACTGTGCGTTGTTTATGGAGGAGCGATAGAGCTGCTTCAATACTACTATGTTCCCTTGCGTGAAGGAGATTGGTTCGATTTCTGGGCCAATAATTCTGGCGCATTGTTGGCGGTGCTTTGTTGGTCACTTTTTACGGGCCGCAAGGCCTGAATGGTCCTCGGGCCTAGTGATTGAACAAAAAACACCAAAGCATGGAGCCTAAAAAGTCAAAAAAGGCTAATCTAGAACAGTATCGTCCTATATTTTTAATGTTCGGCATTGCCCTTAGTTTACTATTGGTATCCGAAGTATTGCAATGGCAAAGCGAGTTTAGTAAACCCAAGCCAAAGCAAAGGGAGATTGTGGAGGTAGCTGGCATTACCATTCCGATTACCGTTCCCGAAAAGCCAGAAATCCCCAAGCAAAAGAAGAAGCTCAATACCAAGCTTAAGCCTCGCCTTAATCAAAATTTTAAGCCGGTACCTAATAATAGCCCAGAGGCCGATCCGAAAATTGACATCGATAGCTTAGGCCTAGATAGTATCGGGCAGGAGCCTTTCGTGGGTGAAGTTCCCGATCCGGTTATGCCGATGTTGGTGCAAAATATGGCTCGTCCTTTAGCTTGTCGGGATTTGCGTGATAAGGAAGCGCAAATGGAATGCTTTAACCGCTGGATTTTTCAATACCTAAGCGAGGAAATCGAATACCCTGCCATGTTGCGAAACTTAGGGGTGGAAGAGCGCTTATTCATGGAGTTTGTTATTAATGAATTTGGAGAAGTACAGTCGATAGAAGCGGTGCGCGGCAAAGAGCAAGAATTTATCAAGGAGGCCAAGCGCGTACTCGAATCCATGCCGCCTTTTGAGCCAGCTAGCCAGCAAGGTAATCCGGTGCCAGTGCGAATTATTATTCCTGTGAATTTCAAATTGCAGTAGAAATCCATTTTGGATTTCCAAGGCTGCAGTTTTTAATTATCTTTACCCCTGCAAAATCTAAGAGATGCAACCAAAAAAATCAGAAAAAGCCGATTTGGAAAACTACCGCGGACTGTTCATGCAGTTCGGATTGGTAGTGGCGCTTCTACTTTGTATTATTTTAATCGAGTGGAAGACTTATGATCAATCTGTGGCAAACCTAGGTGAGCTAGAGGTTGAAATTGAGGATGAAATTATTCCGATTACCCAAAGGGAAATTGCACCCCCACCACCCCCACCACCCCCACCCCCAGAAGTGATTGAAGTTGTTGAGGATGACGTAGAGTTGGAAGAAGAATTAGAAATCCAAACTACCGAAACCGATATGATGGAAGAAGTGGAGGTAATTGAGATGGAAGAAGAGGTATCCGATGAGGTACTTAGCTTCGCGGTGGTAGAATCGGTACCAGTATTTCCTGGTTGTGAGGATGCTAAAGACAATAATGAACGTAAGATGTGCTTCCAGCAGAATATCTTAAGGTTCGTGAGCCGAAACTTCGAGTTTCCCGAAATGGCACGCCAGATGGGAATTCAGGGTCGGGTTTACGTAAACTTTGTGATTGAAAAAGATGGTAGCGTATCTAATGTGGAAGTGGTGCGGGGTATTGATGCCTTATTGGATGATGAGGCCGTTCGCGTAGTAAAAAAGTTACCCAAATTTACTCCTGCAAAACAACGTGGTAAACCGGTTCGAATGAGCTTTACTTTACCGATAAACGCTAAGCTACAATAAGACATTTATCGTAACTTTATAGCCGCTGCGAAGCTTTCGTAGCGGCTTTTTTTATTCCCTAAATTTAAAACCATGGACCATATCGAAACCAAAGTTTTGCTTTTTGATGCTGTGCTAGCATCCATTGAAGCAGGAAAGGAGATATTAGATGTATATGAGAACACCTTCGAGGTAGAATATAAAGACGATAACTCACCCCTAACCATTGCCGATAAACGAGCGCATCGTAAAATCATGCAGATGCTCGAGGAAACCGGTATTCCAGTTTTGAGTGAAGAAGGTAAGCAGCTGGCCTACGAGGAGCGAGCTAAATGGGGGACTTTATGGATCGTTGATCCGCTTGATGGAACCAAAGAGTTTATCAAACAAAATGGCGAGTTTACCGTAAATATTGCCCTAGTGGAAAAAGGGGTTCCGGTGCTTGGGGTAATCTACGTTCCAGTAGATGAAACCCTTTATTTTGGCTGTCCGAAATTAGGCGCTTACCGTGTAGATTCGGCTGCGCATTTAAAGGAGAGTGACAATATAGAAGACTGGGTAGCCAAAGGAATGAAGCTTCCAGAAAAGCAAAACCGACCCTTTACTATGGTGGGCAGTCGTTCGCATATGAGTGATGAAACTGCTGCCTATTTCGATGATGTGCGTCGGGAGCATCCAGAAGCAGAAATTATTTCTAAAGGATCCAGTCTTAAAATTTGTATGGTGGCCGAAGGCTCAGCCGATGTTTATCCCCGCTTTGCTCCTACTATGGAGTGGGATACTGCAGCTGGTCATGCAATTGCGAAAGCAGCCGGCTTTGAAGTATACCAGGCCAAGCGAGAAGGTGAAGCATTGGTCTACAATAAAGAGGATTTACTGAACCCTTGGTTCATTGTAAAATAGGGCTAAGTTAGAATCACTCTAATTTGTTGGGTATGGGCTAGTAATGTATTTTTGCGGCCTTAAGTTTAAGGCTTGAACACGAGTACAGATATTGAAATGCCACCCCAAACCTTTGCTTTGAAAGCTAAGGCAGTTTTGGATCTCACCAAAGCTAGATTAAACCTAAGTGTTGTTTATTCGGCACTAGCAGGTTACCTCTTGGGTGCTCCTAAGATTGACTGGCTAGCGGTACTCTTACTTTCTTTTGGTGGCTTTCTAGTAGTTGGTTCTGCCAATGGCTTTAATCAGGTAATTGAAAAGGACCGCGATGCCTTAATGGATCGCACCAAGAATCGCCCGCTGCCTAGTGGAAGGCTAAGCGTATTGGAGGCCTTGATTGCCTCTACTATCATGGGGGTTCTTGGTTTGGCTTTGCTTTACTTCATCAACCCTTTAACGGTGGGTTTTGGTGCCTTTGCCCTCTTCATGTATGTATTGGTTTATACTCCGCTTAAGGCTAAGGGACCAATTGCGGTATTTGTTGGCGCTATTCCCGGTGCAATTCCGGCTCTTTTGGGTTGGGTAGCTGCTACTAATGATTTTGATATCGAACCCGGAACCCTATTTGCGATTCAATTTTTATGGCAGTTTTCACACTTCTGGGCTATCGCCTGGATTGCGGATGATGATTATAAAAAGGCGAATTATATTCTGCTTCCTTCCGGAGGGCGCGATACTAAAAGTGCCATGCAGATACTGCTTTATACCTTCTTTATCATTCCAGTAAGTATGTTGCCTGCCTTTGGCCTTACCGGCAGTTTAGTGTTTTCGCCTATAGCGGGTATCCTATGCTTCGGGTTAGGTTTAGGCTTTTTATATTACGCATGGCGTTTGTTTATTTCTAGGGAAATTAAGGACGCTCGAAAATTGATGTTCTACAGTATTATCTACCTGCCATTAATCCAATTGTTGTTGGTAATGGATAAATTCATTTGATGTGGGAAAGTTAACGGCAGAAGAAAAGAAGAAGGTACAGAAGCCACTGTTGTGGATAGGTATGGCGAGTATTGTTATGACTTTCGCTGGACTTACCAGTGGCTATGTGGTAAGTCGCTCGGCTTTAATAGAGGATAACCGCTGGCTGCAATTTGAACTGCCTCCGCAGTTTGCCTATGCTACCGCTGCCATTCTTCTTAGTAGTTTATTAATGATAATGGCCAAGCGCCAGGTAAAGGACTCAAAGTTAAAATCGGCTGCTCAGTATATTCTATCGGCTCTGGTTTTAGGGATTGCTTTTTTGGTATTACAATGGATGGGTGCTGGTGATTTAACCGCAAGAGGTCTATACTTCACTGGTGGAAATTCGGCCAGTTCATGGGTTTATGTGATTGCCTTCCTGCACTGGGCCCATGTCCTAAGTGGAATTATTGTTTTATTTTACACCTGGCTTAAGGCCAGAAAAGGTGCCTACACCGCAGCAGAGCACCAAGGTTTATCGGTAAGTAGCATTTACTGGCATTTCCTTGACGCTCTCTGGTTGTATTTGTACCTCTTTTTATTAATTATTCGCTAAACTTGCAAAAATTTTAATGCATGGCTAACGGAGCTGCTTTAGAACAAAATACCTCATCCCTCTGGGGAGGTGGTCGCCAGCCTTTCGGCGCGAGTTATGGTAAAATGATGATGTGGTTCTTCCTATTGTCAGATGCCCTTACTTTTTCAGGATTCCTTACTGCAATGGGCTTGTACCGATTCAAGTACGAAGAAACCTGGCCGGTAGCGGAAAACGTATTTACTCACTTTCCATTTTTACACGGGGAGCATCCTTTGCTCTTTGTGGCCTTAATGACCTTTATTCTTATTGTGAGTTCCGTAACCATGGTACTTGCGGTAAATGCTGGTCATAAAATGAATACCAAAGGTGTAGTTCTTTGGTTAGGCTTAACCATCGTAGGTGGTTTTACTTTCTTGGGCTCACAGGCTTGGGAGTGGTATCACTTTATCAATGGTGACAAGGGAGCCATCATGTTGGAGGATCAAACCATTATGTACTTTACCAAAGCCGGTAGCGAAGGAGAGATTCTTAGCGTATACGAATTGGTGACTGGTCAGGAGAAACCACATGGAGACCATTCAGAGTTTCAAACCGCAGATGTTATTTCGGCTTTCGGTTTAAACGAGGACGTTACTTTACGTATGCCGGGTAAGGAAAAGATTACCCTTAGCCGTGAAGAAGCAAAAGCAGCCATGGCTAATGCCAAGCTTATTCAAGGCGCAGGTATGCGTGCTAATGAGTACGGCAACGTACTTTTTGCCGACTTTTTCTTCTTTGTAACAGGTTTCCACGGAACACACGTGTTCTCCGGAGTAGTATTAAATATCATCATCTTCATTAATGTTTTAATGGGCACTTACGAGCGTCGCGGACATTATGAAATGGTTGAAAAAGTTGGTTTGTACTGGCACTTTGTAGACTTAGTGTGGGTATTCGTATTTACCTTCTTCTATCTTGTATAATCTTATTTAGCGCAGAATAATCATGGCAGAAAATAACGCATATCCAAGCGAACACCACGAAGGACCAGAAGGAACTAAATGGATTTGGAAAGTATTCTGGATTCTCCTAATTGTTACTACAGTAGAGGTTGCCCTAGGTATTATTAAGCCCGATTTTTTAATGGGTAAACTTCTTGGCACTAGTCTATTGAATATCATTTTCATTGTACTAACCATTGCCAAAGCTTACTATATCGTGTCTGAGTTTATGCACTTAGGCCACGAGCGTAAGAACTTTATCTGGACTATCACCTTACCTATAGTGATATTAATTCCGTACTTGACTTTTATTTTGCTTACTGAAGGCGGATACATGAATGTATTGATGAATCAGTAATGAATAGAAACATATTTAATAAGAAGGCAGTGCTAATCGCAGTTTTAGTACTGCCTTCTGTGCTTTATTTCATCTTTGTTTACGGTGCAGAGGATACTTTCTTTCAGACCCTAGACTATGTGGGTCCATCTAAAGTTGTGGAGCGAGTTGATAATGGTGAAGTTTACCAAGACACCCTACCATACCAAATTCCTCCTTTCGAATTCACTACTCAGGATGATACCCTGTTAAGTAGCGATGAAATGCGCGGAAAGATTTACGTGGCCAATTTCTTCTTTAGCACTTGTCCGACCATTTGTCCGGCGATGAACTTTAATGTAAAGCAGGTGCAAGACCGCTTTATTGGCTATGAGGATATCTATTATCTGTCATTTACTGTAGATCCTGAACACGATAGTGTAGAGGTTTTAAAAGCTTACGAAAAGGAAATCGGAGCGGTTAATGGTCGATGGTATTTCCTAACCGGTGAGAAGTCGGAAATCTATAAAACGGCTAAAGACTTTTTCTTGAATGCCATGGAAGATGCCGCCGCAGAAGGTGGTTTCTTGCACTCAGAGCAATTGGTTTTAATCGATTGGGAAGGAAGAATTCGCAGTCGCCGCGACGATAATGGAAACCTCCTAGCCGTTTATGATGGCCTTTCGGCTGATGAAATTGGTAAACTAAAAGACGATATAAAGGTTTTAATAGCTGAGTACGAGAAGTACAAATCGGTTAGTGAATATAAAGCCTCAAAGAAAGATTGAAATGGGAGCATTGCGAGATTTACCAAGTCAGAACCGAAAGAACGATAAGGTAGTAATACCTATCATTATCGTTTTGTCGGTTTTAGTGCCGGTAGCGGTAGCCTTACTTATTGTATTTCCCGACTTTTTTAAACTGGAAATGGGCATCGACCGTGCAACCTTACCAGCTTTCCACGCTATTTTAAATGGTCTTACTGCCGTTTTACTAATTGCGGGCCTTTATTTCATTATGAATAAGAATATTGCCGCCCACCGAGTGGTAATGATGGCTGCCTTTGGCCTTTCGGCGGTTTTTTTAGTTTCCTACGTTATCTCAAAGCTTAACGCTGATCCCATCCCCTATGGGGGTGAAGGTAGCCTGCGTTATGTCTACTTCTTCATTTTAATAAGTCATATCCTTTTAAGTGTTCCTGTTTTACCCCTAGCCATGTTCTCGATTTACCGGGGTTGGACCCAGGAGTATGAAAAGCACCGGAAAGTAGTACGCTATACTTTTCCTATCTGGTTATACGTTGCCGTTACGGGGGTGTTGGTATATTTATTCATGCAACCTTATTATTAATGATGCGCATTTTAAATCGAATTTTTCTTTTGCTAACAGTGGGTCTATTAGTGATGCCCTTCGATTCTGTAGCGCAATGTGCTATGTGTAAGGCGGTAGCTGAATCGAGTACTGAAACGGGTAGCACTGTTGCTACTGGTCTTAATGCGGGAATTCTCTACCTCATGATTTTCCCCTATTTAATTATCGGTGCTGTGTCTTATGCCATTTACCGCCATCGAAAAGCACAAAGAGCTAGTCTAGAGTCTGAGGATTAGCCTTATCTGCTATCTTTGTAAGGCTACTTGAACAGGCAAAAACCTCTATGATGTTAAAAATCAGAACAAGCCTGCTGGCCTTAACCATTTTATGGCTTCCCCTTTGTGCCCAAAATGAGCTTCCAAGTGTATGGACTTTGGAGGACTGTGTGGCTTATGCTTTGGAGAAGAATATTAATGTGCGGCAAGCTCAGATGCAATTGAATATTGCAGATAATAATCTACAGACCGCTCAGTTTGATTATCTACCTAATTTAAATTTTAGCTCAAATTATTTCTGGAATTTCGGATTGAACATTGACCCGGTAACCAACCAGATATCACAGCAAAATAGGCAGACCGCAAATTTTAACCTGAGCTCTAATTGGTTGATCTATAATGGTGGTCGCAAGTACAATAGCATTTCTCAAAATAAATTTAACGCCAAAGCGGCTCAGCTCGACTACCAGCAGGCACGCAATGACATTAGCTTAAATGTTGCATCGGCCTACTTACGAATTTTGCTGAATCAAGAAATTGCTGCGGTAGCCACTGAGCAATTACGAATCTCTACTTTACAGGTAAACCGCACGGCTAAATTGGTGGAGGCTGGGAGTTTAGCAAAAGGAGAATTATTGCAATTAGAAGCGCAGTTGGCGCGTGACCGGCAGAATTCAATTGCCACCGAGAATGCGGTTGCCATTAGCAAATTGCAATTGGCCAACCTCTTGCAATTGGAAAACCCCGATGAGTTTAATGTGGGTAGTCCGCAGCTTAGTTTGCCCAATCCCAGTATTCTTAGCCGTAGTCCTCAAAGTGTTTATTATGCGGCCTTGGAAACCCAGCCTAATATAAAAGCTGCTGAGGTGCGAACCTTAGCAAGCGAAGAGGCAGTAGATGTAGCACAAGGTGGCTATTTGCCCACCCTAAGCATGATCGCGCAGATTGGCTCCAATTATTCCGATCAAATACCAAATGTTACCGGTTCAACTTCGCAGCTTTTACCAATCGGACAAGTAGCTAGTACCGGAGATTTGGTAACTACCTTACAGCCGCAAACTATCCCACAAATTGATGGAGTTAAGCCTTTTAATTCCCAGTTTACTGATAACCTTAATGAGGTGGTAGGTCTTAATCTGCAAATCCCCATCTTTAATCGTTTGTCGGTAAAGAATGCGGTGCAGAACGCTAAGATTAATGCCGACCTCGCACGCCTAAACTTTGAGTCAGAGAAAAACATATTACGTCAAACAATTTACCAGGCTCATGCCGATGCGAAGGCGGCCTATTTACAGTACCAAGCAGCAGAAAAGGCGGTTTTAGCCAATAAAGAGGCCTTCGATTATGCCCAAAAGCGTTTTGAAGTTGGTGCAATCAACCAGGTCGATTTTGAGGCAGCTAAGAATAATTTAGCTTCTGCCCAGAGCCAGTTTGTACAGGGTAAATACGACTACATTTTCCGGATTAAGATTCTGGAGTTCTATTTAACCAATGCCGTAAAGCTGTAAGCATGAGTAAGACTTTAAAAATCATCATCATTGTAGCCGTTCTTCTAATAGTAGGGCTTATCCTGGCTAAGAAACAAGGTTGGATTGGCAAGGAAGAAGGCTTGGCCATCGAAGTGGCGACAGTTGAAAAGCGAGCGATCACCGAAACCGTAATTGCTAGTGGTAAAATTCAGCCTGAGGTTGAAGTGAAAATAAGTGCAGAAGTATCTGGGGAAATCATCGAACTCCCTTTTCAGGAAGGTGCTAGCGTAAAGAAGGGGGATCTTTTAGTTAAGATTAACCCCGATTTATTCCAAGCAGCCGTAAACCGCAGCAGGGCTTCTGTAAACACCGCTAAGGCCTCATTGGCGACTGCTAAGGCGCAGTTCATCGAAGCAGAGCGTAATTACAATAGGAATAAAAAGCTCCATGAGCAGAATGTGATTAGTGATGCTGAATTTGATGCAGCCAAAAGAGCTTATCAAGTAGGCGAGCTCGGAGTTGAGTCGGCTCAGTATCAATTACAAAGTGCGGAGGCGACCTTACAGGAGGCTAAGGATAACCTAGCCCGTACCACCATTTATGCCCCAATGGATGGAACCATTAGTATGCTTAATTCAGAAGTGGGTGAGCGCGTGGTAGGTACCATTCAGATGACTGGTACCGAAATTCTACGTGTAGCCAATTTGGATCTCATGGAGGTCTTGGTGGAGGTGAATGAGAACGATATCATTCGTGTGCAAATTGGCGATACGGCCTTGGTGGAAGTGGATGCTTATCTCGACCAGGAGTTTAAAGGTATTGTTACGGAAATTGCCAATTCGGCTAAGCTTCAAGGCACAACGATTGACCAAGTAACCAATTTTGAGGTGAAAGTCCGCATTTTAAAAGAGTCGTATGAAGACTTAGTGCAGGAAGGACAGCTTAATCCTTTCCGCCCTGGGATGACCGCTTCTTTGGAAATCCTTACCAATAGTAAGTCTGATATCATCGCTGTTCCTATTCAATCGGTTACCACACGAGCCGATACCAGTAATGCCCCAGTTTACGAGCGCAAAGAAGCGGGAGATGATGATGAGATCTTTGAGGTGGTATTTGTGATGGAAGGAGGCAAAGCCAAACTCCGGGTAGTTGAAACGGGTATTCAGAACGACGAGTATATCGAAATCTCGAAAGGTTTAAGCCAAGGAGAAGAGGTAATAACCGGACCGTATTCGGCTGTTTCTAAACTCCTAAAGCCTAATTCGACTGTACACGTGAAAGAAGAGGCCAAAGATCAGGATCAGAAGGATTAATGATTTATTTAGCGCTTGAAACTTCTACACGCAACTGTTCAGTTGCTGTTTTTAAAGGTGAAGAGCTCTTGGCACTAGTAGAGGCTCATTCCGATCAATACATTCATTCGGAAAAATTACACCTCTTTATCGAGGAGGCTCTCGAGAAGGCAAATCTTAAAGCGGCCGACCTTGAAGCGGTGGCAGTGGGTTCGGGTCCCGGTTCTTATACCGGTCTTCGAATTGGTGTCGCATCAGCGAAAGCTTTGGCTTATGCTTTAAAAGTACCGCTCTACAGTGCTAAAGGAACGGAGTTATTGGTGGCCGGCTTGCGCGAAGAATTTGAAATTGAACCTGAGGCGGTTTTGCAACCCATGATTGATGCGCGTAGAATGGAAGTATACACGGCATCTTATTATCAGGAAAAGGAACATTGGACAGAGGTGACGGCTAAGATTATCGATGCCAATTCCTTCCAAGAAATAGATTCGGAGCTTTATTATTTTGGGGATGGTGCAGAAAAGTGCCAATCGCTGTTAAGGGCTCCGAAATGCAAATACCTCGATTTTCCCTTTCCCTCAGCGCGCTTTTTTAAAACGATTATTCCAGAAAAAATACGTTTAAAGCAGGAAGAAGATATCGCCTATTTTGAGCCGTTTTATTTGAAGTCCTTTCAGGCTATAAAGCCGAAAAGCTTACTTTAGTAAGCTATGGACTTTTTAAGCGAACTGAACTTTAATACCTTCTCGCTTGCGCTGATTTCTTCGGCCAGTTTCGCCTTTCTTTTAAGTCTGTGGATTATCCGTAGAAAAGGTGCCGTTTTTAAGTGGTTTAGCTTAATGCTTGGTGCCTCGGCGTGGTGGGCAATGGCCTATGGATTTGAATTGGCGAGTAGCCGCTTAGATCAAATGCTTTTTTGGATAAAAGTGGAGTACTTAGGTATAAGCACCCTACCATCGCTCTTTCTAATATTCTGTTATACTTTCATCGGACGCACAAGCCGCCTGGTAAATTTCACTTACATAGTTCTGTTTGGCTATTCCATAATTACCTACTTAGCGGTCCTTAGCAATGATTGGCATCATTTGTTTTATACTGCTACTACTGTTGATTCAAGCGGCCCCTTTCCATTACTGGATATAGACCCTGGGCCATGGTATCAAATTCACACCATTATATTTTATGGTCTGGTGATTGCAGCTTATTGGGCCCTAATCGATAATATGCGGCATACCCGTAAAGTTTTTGTCCGTCAGAACCGTTTGTTGGTAATTGGAACTCTGGTGCCGCTATTGGTGAATTTTGGGTATATATTTTTCGATTGGCGTCCTTACGGTCACCTCGATCTCACTCCCTTTGCCTTTCTTTTCACCTCCTTTATAATCGCGGTTGGCTTGTTGCGCTTCGGTTTGTTTGATATTAGTCAGACTGCCCGTAGCAAAGTAATTTCTGATTTGAGTGATGGGGTGGTTGTAATTGACGCTTTTCAGCGGATTATCGATTACAACCAAGCTTTTGAAAAGCTATTGGCTGCTCAGCAAGCCGACTTAATTGGCGTAGAAATAGTAAGTTTTTTTCCAAAGGACAAATTCCCTAGCGATCTTCTCAGCGATGAAGTTTTATCCAATGAAGCGCTAATTCTCCAGGTGAAAGAGAGGCATTTCGAAGTCTCCATCACCGGCTTATACGAAAAGGGGAAAGTCTTAAATGGCGCGGCCTTAATTTTTAAAGATGTGAGCTCTAGGGTGCAAGCGCAGGCGGAGCTTTTAAATAAGACCTTGGAGCTGCAAAAGCTTAATAAATTAAAAGACCGGCTCTTTTCCATTATTGCTCATGATTTACGTGGCCCTTTATTGAATCTTCAGGAATTAATGCGCTTAATTAATGAAGGGGTTTTAAGTAAGGAGGAAAGTGCCGATATGTTGAAGGCCCTCGGTGCAAATGTAGATCAGAGTGTGTCCTTAATGCAGAATCTACTCACCTGGGCACAGAGTCAGCAGAAAGGCGAGCGCCTAAGTCTAAGCAGCTTTAGGCTGAAGGACTTAGTGGCAGAAGTACATGCTAATCTGGTAGCCGTTCTCGCAAAAAAAGATCTCGACTTTACAATAAATGTCCAAGCAGAAACGCAGGTGTTTGCCGACCGGGAAATGATTCACATCGTGATTCGAAACTTAATTTCAAATGCGGCAAAATTTACCCCTGAGGGCGGCCTTATTGAAGTGAGCTGCAGAGCCGATGAGGAAAATTGTTGGGTTTCAGTGAAGGATAATGGGATGGGCATGCAAGACGATGTCTTGGAAAAACTGCGCGCCGAAGAGATGGTTACCACCTACGGAACGGCCCAGGAAGAAGGTTCTGGCTTGGGACTAATCCTCTGTCGTGATTTCGTTCGTAAGAATGGTGGTCAACTTTATTTCGAAAGCGAAGTGGGCAAAGGGACTACCATTAGCTTTAATATTCCTTTGTCTAAATAGTTAGAGGTACCAATAATCTTCTCCCATTTGTAAATGTCTTGAAAAAAGAAAGTCTTCGATGGAGCGACGGGCAGAAGGATTAGGGTAAACACCAATCAATAGTTTTTGTCCTGCTTGTGGACTTAAATTGCGGAAGTCTTCGATAGGGTGACCTTTAATTCCGTCCGGATAGCGCTGTGGTTCCATATCCATCCAGCGAAAGCTTATTTGATGTCGGTCTAGGAAGGCGGCGGTAATACGCGCTTTGCGACCACTACCCCAGAGCACGAGATGGTCAAAGCTTTCCAGTTCTAGAAAGCGCGTCAATTTTAATTGAAAAAATTGGTCTTGCTGATAATTTTCGGAGTTTCGAGAAGTGCGCAGGGGATGTTCTCTCCAAAGCAAGGTTGTGCTATGTAGGCAGGCGATTTCGAATCTCGCTTTGTAAAAGCGAAAGCACCAATCGTAATCCTCCGGATAGCTGAGTCCTTCAAAGCCCCCCATTTTTTTTAATTCATCGGTTCGCATGAGCCAGTTGGGAGAAGCAATAACACACTCTCGGTAAATCTCCCGCCATTGATCTTTGTTTAAGTTCACCTCATTTAGCCAGTGCTGGTACTTTTGGTAACCCTTGGAAATAGGGCGGTCCGAAAAGTATTGGACCATGCCAGTGACGATGGTTTGTTGGGCGGATTTTTCTAAGAGATCATGCATTTTTTTAAGTCGACCCTGGGGCATTATATCATCGGCGTCAAAGCGACTCACCATCTCCGCTTGGCAATGTGACAAGGCTAGTTGTAGGGCTGGTAAAATACCTTCTCCCTTATTTTCAAAAAAGCTAATGCGAGGGTCACGTTCTGAGTAAGTTTTCAGCAGCTTGGGGCCTTCATCGACAGAATGATCATTAACGGCAATGAGCTGCCAATCGTAAAAGTCCTGTTGCAAAATAGATTCAATGGCCTCAGCAATCCAGGGTGCGGCATCTTTGAAGGGCATAAGAATTCCTATCTTGAACGACATTAACGAAAACTATTAGAGGCCATGCAGAAGTTAGCCTTATTCCTGAGCATACTCGTGCTCGTTTCCTGTAAAAATAGTGAAGTTCTATTTGGGCAAGGGGCGGTGAGTAAAAAGAACGAGCAGCCAGTCTCCCTGCCGGTTGAAATTTATCGAAACCTAATTTTTGTTCCTGTGGAGATCGACGGAAAGACCTACCGCTTTCTATTCGATAGTGGCGCTCCGATGGTGGTTTCTAAAGAGCTTCGGGAAAGTTTGGCTATGAAAATTGAGAAAAGGAGTCCGGTGCGCGATTCACAGGGTAAGGTGGCCTATCAAAACTATGTGCGCATGCCCCGATTTTCAATAGGCGGGGAGGAGTTTAGAAACTTTGTTGCCATTGAAGCCGATTTAAGGTTTAGCCCTTTGCTCAATTGCCTCAATTTTGACGGCATTATTGGTGCGAACCTGATGCAATTCAAGTATTGGGAAATGAATGTTAGGGATAGTTTGCTGTTAATGTCCAATACTAAAGACCATTGGAGCTTAGAGGGAGAACGTAGCTATCGCATTCCTTTTCAAACCAAAACTACCCGCACACCAGTAATTCAATTGCCAATTAATGGCTTTCGAGTGAAGAACATCACCTTCGATACAGGTTCTACCGGAGTTTTGTCTCTGGCGAAGGATGAGGCCGGTCCGCTGCTAAAAGGACAGGAAGCCTATTTCCGCCGCCAAGGGTTTTTAAGTGGAGGATTATATGGGTCAAAGGCAGATACGGCAGAAGAATACCAGGTAAACTTCGATTTCCCAGATACCAATTTCACCTTTCCTCTGGAAGTGGCCTATGGCAAAGATTCGCGGCTTTTAGGAATGAGTTTTTTAAGTCAGTTTCGGGTCTTTATTGATTACCCAGCTCAGGAAATTTTATTGCAACCAATTGCTAGCTATACGGCTAATCCCTTGTGGCCAGTAAGTCCCTATTTTAATGGGAAGATTATTGTAGGGCAGACAAACACCCTCTTGGAGCGTTCGAGAATAGACATCGCATTGGGGGATACCATTATCGCTTGCAATGGGGTCGATTATAATGATGCTACCAAAGATGATTATTGTCAGATCATCGAACAGTTTTCCACCGGAGCAGATAGCTTAAATCTTACAATCAAGGGAAAAGGGGACTTTATGATTTTTCGAGAGTCAGTTTATTAAAATTATTTAGAAAGGACTGAGCTTCCTTTGGCTCCTTCATAGGTAAGCGGCAAGAACCTTCTTGACAAGGGTAAATTAAGGTTCCCTCCGCCGGAAGGCGTTCCTCTAATAAGGGAATAGTAGAGGACTCTTTAGACCAAACTAGCAGTCCATTGGGAATAAAGCTTTCCATAATCTTTGTGAAGAAAAGATCGGCTTCAGGTCCTGAGATCGCTATTTCATAGAAGGGATAGGCCTGATAAAGTCCTAATCGAGCCCAATTAGCATAGGATTCGCCGTAGTCCTTTGCTTGTGCACTTAAATGAGCCAGATTTTGACGCGCTTGTTCGAGGTAAGCGGATTTTGAATAAATCAGTCCTAGTCGAAAAAGATTATGCGCCATAACCGAATTAGCGCTGGGGATTACATTGTCGGCGGTTTCCATGCTGCGAGCGATAAGCTGCTCTCCCGTATGAGGTCGAGTATAGAATAGGCCGCTATTACGATCCTCGAATTCGCGCTGCGCAAATTGCATCCAGCGAAGTGCCTGCTCTAGGTAGGATTCTTTTCCGGTACAGCTATAAAGGTCGATAAAAGCCTGGATCGCAAAAGCATAATCCTCTAGTAGGCCTTCGATATGGCTATGCCCATTGCGCCAGGCATGTCTTAATTGATCTTGGTCGCTTTGTTCTTTTAAAAGCCATTCGGCAGTTTCTTCAGCTAGATCTAGATAGCTCCTTTCATTAAAGCTGCGATAGGCTTCGGTGAAGCCTGAAATAGCCAAAGCATTCCAAGAACTTAAAGCCTTATCATCTAGTCCGGGCCTAATGCGCTTGCCCCGATACTCCATCAAAATCGCCTGCCACTGTTTTTTGCGATTCTCTAATTCGCTTAAACTTAGCTCAAAGTTTGCGGCGATTTCATTATCGTCTTTTTGTCTTAGTAAAATGTAGTTGCCGTGCTCCCATAGTCCTTCATTATTTACATTGTAGTAGGCAGCAAATAAGGCCCAATCGGCAGCCGGTATAAGTTTTTGCAGTTCCTCGGCTTTCCAGATGTAAAACTTACCTTCTTCCCCTTCGCTATCTGCATCTAAAGCCGAATAAAAAGCACCGCTTTCGTCCCGCATCTCCCGAATTATAAAATCGACGCTTTGCTTGACAATTTCGGCATAGAGAGGATCCGCTTTTAAGCGATAAGCTTTGGAGTAGAGTCCTATTAGCTGGGCATTATCGTAGAGCATTTTTTCGAAATGCGGTACTTTCCAATAGGCATCCACACTATAGCGCGCAAAACCACCACCGATCTGGTCGTAAATGCCTCCGTAGGCCATTTTTTTAAGGCTAAGCTTTACATGTTGCCAAGCCTCTTCATTGCCACTTAGACTGGCATATTCCATTAGGTAATCCAAGTTTACCGGCATGGGGAATTTGGGCGCGCGCTTTGGTCCTCCTTCTTCTGGGTCTAGGCTAGCCCGCCAATTTTCGAAAACCGAGTCGGCGTCTACTTCGGTATAACTAAGCGCTTCTCTTTTTAAGGCTATCAATTGACTTTGCTGAATTCCTTGCGTGAGTTGCTCGGCGTAGTTTTCAACTTTTTCGCGGTCATCGCGATATAAATTCTTGAGCTCCCTTAAAACCTGCATCCATTTTTCGCGTGGCACATAGGTCGCTCCCCATATAGGTTTCCCATTAGGTAAGCAGACCACATTTAAGGGCCAGCCCCCTTGATTAGTCATTAATTGCAAGGCACGCATGTAAATTTCATCGATATCGGGACGTTCTTCACGATCCACTTTAATGCTAATGAAGTCGGCGTTCATTACTGCGGCGGCAGAATCGTTTTCAAAAACCTCATGTTCCATAACATGACACCAATGGCAAGCACTGTATCCAATGCTAACAATCAGCAACTTATCTTCAGTGCTTGCTCTATTTAAGGCTTCATCTCCCCATGGATACCAGTTTACTGGGTTTTCGGCATGTTGGAGTAAATAGGGACTTTGAGATTTCGCAAGCTTATTGTGGGGATTCGACATATTGCTAGTATTTTCGCAGCCGGTGCAAATTAAAGCCCAAAGCAAGGTAATTAATGGGACCTTTGTTGCAATACGACGCATCGTTAACATGGGGATAACATTAAAAGTCAACATTTGTGATCAAATTTAAACGCTACCCGGCCATTCATGGATAGTTATCTAATTTTGGTAATAGCTTTATTGATTCTCGCTATAGGCGACCTCGTTGTTGGGGTTAGTAATGATGCGGTTAATTTTTTAACCTCTGCGATTGGATCTAAGGTAGCTTCCCGCAAGACTATTTTAATTATTGCCGCCCTGGGTGTATTTGTGGGTGCCGCATTTTCATCGGGAATGATGGAAGTGGCCCGCAAAGGCATCTTTAATCCGGGGTATTTCTCTTATGCTGAGGTGATGATCATTTTTATGGCGGTAATGATTACCGACCTTATCCTGCTAGACACCTTTAATACCTTTGGTTTACCCACCAGTACTACCGTTTCCATAGTTTTTGAATTATTAGGTGCCAGTTTTATGGTTGGTTATTTGATGCTAAGTGAGGGCGTACACCCCGAGCTTGGAATCTGGGATTTAATTAATACCGCTAAGGCGGGACAGATTATATCAGGAATTTTTATTTCTATCGGAGTAGCCTTTTCTATTGGAGCCTTGGCACAATGGATTTCGCGCTTGTGGTTTACCTTTAATATCCGACGGGGAGTAAAGAGGTATGGCGCTTTGTTTGGAGCCATTTGCATGACCATTATTATTTATTTCCTATTAATTAAGGGAATAAAGGGAGCGGACTTTGGCAGGGCGGTTAACAACTTTTTTAAAGAAGCCACCCTGCAAATAGTAGCTTATACTTTCGGTTTCAGTTTGCTCTTGCTCTACCTTTTACAAAGAATATGGTCTATTAATCCCCTTAAGCTAGTAGTCTTGGCGGGAACCTTTTCCTTGGCCATGGCTTTTGCTGGAAACGATTTGGTGAATTTCATTGGTGTACCCATAACCGGTTATCAATCTTATTTTTTATGGCAGGATTCGGGTCTAGCTGCCGAAGCATTTAGCATGAGTTCTTTAGCGGAGGCCGTGCAAACGCCTAAGATATTATTACTTATTGCCGGACTAATAATGGTGGTAACCTTATGGTTTTCGGCCAAAGCCCGCAAGGTTACCGATACTTCCGTCAAACTAGGATCGCAGGGTAGCGTGGATGAGCGTTTTAAGCCCAATGTAATTTCGAATGGAATTTTAAGCCTAGCAACGGGCTTCTCTAATTTCTTCACCGCCATTATTCCCAAGGCTACTAAGCAAAAGATTGATGCTCGTTTTAGTTTGGAAGAAATTTCGGATCAGGATAAACCGGCCTTCGATTTACTAAGAGCCTCCGTGAACCTAGTTATTGCCAGTATTTTAATCGCCTTTGCGAGCTCATTGAAATTGCCCTTATCAACCACCTATGTTTCTTTTATGGTGGCTATGGGAGCTAGTTTGGCGGATCGTGCCTGGGGTGCTGGCTCGGCTCCTTATCGCGTGGTTGGAGTGGTGAGCGTTATCGGCGGTTGGTTCTTAACGGCCTTTGCCGCCTTCTCAGCTTCCGCACTAGTGGCCTTAGCTATTTATTACGGCGGATTTTGGGTGGCTATGCTGCTTTTCCTGGTGGCTTTGGGTGCCTTAGTACACAGCAATCGAAGAAAGTAAAATCTATAGATAAGATAAATAAAAAGCCCCGCTCAGTGCGGGGCTTTTTTTATTAAGCTTTCTGACTTTTAAAGTGCTTAAAGAATAAGGGGATAGTCTCAATGCCCTTGTAAAAGTTGAAAAGACCGTAATGCTCATTTGGCGAGTGGATAGCATCGCTGTCCAAACCAAAGCCCATTAGAATGGATTTTAAACCTAATTCTTGCTCAAACAGGGCTACGATAGGAATACTACCACCGCTACGAACGGGAACGGGCGTTTTGCCGAAACTTTCTTCCATAGCCGCGCTAGCTGCTTTATAACCTGGATCGTCTACTGGCGATACATAAGGTAAACCACCATGGTGAGGGGTAACCTCTACTTTAACGCTCGCCGGCGCTATTTTGGTAAAGTGATCCATAAAGAGATTGGTTATCTTTTCTGGATCTTGATTGGGTACTAAGCGCATGGAAATTTTAGCCTTGGCCCAAGAAGGAATTACCGTTTTGGCGCCTTCTCCAGTATATCCACCCCAAATACCATTAACGTCTAAGGTCGGGCGAATAGAGGCGCGCTCAGGGGTGCTGTAGCCCAGCTCTCCATGCACATCGCTTAAATCGAGGGCCTTTTTGTAAGCGTCTAGACTAAAGGGTGCTTCGGCCATAGCCTTGCGTTCTGTTTCGCTTAGCTCTTGTACATCCTCGTAAAAGCCAGGGATGGTAATATGAAGATTGTCGTCCTGTAGACTAGCAATCATATTGGACAACACGTTTATAGGGTTTGCCACAGCACCGCCATATAAACCCGAATGTAAGTCCCTATTTGGACCGGTTACTTTAACTTCAACATAGCTTAGGCCACGCAATCCAGTAGTGATACTAGGAGTGTCATTGGCAATCATGCCAGTGTCTGAAATTAAAATAACATCTGCGGCAAGTTTTTCTTTATTGCGTTTAACAAACCATCCTAGGTTTTCGGATCCAACTTCCTCTTCCCCTTCAATCATAAACTTGATGTTGCAAGCGAGGCTATCGGTGGCATTCATTACCTCTAAGGCTTTCACGTGCATAAACATTTGCCCCTTATCGTCGCAAGCTCCACGTGCGAATATTGCTCCGTCTGGGTGGATGTCCGTTTTGCGAACCACCGGATCAAAAGGTTCGGTGGTCCATAATTCCATGGGATCGGGGGGTTGTACATCGTAATGGCCATAAACCAGAACGGTCGGTAAGCTTGGGTCTACAAGTTTTTCACCATAAACGATTGGGTAACCTGGCGTTTCACATATTTCAACCGTATCGGCTCCGGCCTTTTTTAGGCTTTCTGCCACTGCTTCAGCAGTTTTTAAAACATCGCCTTTATATTGGCTATCGGCCGAAATGCTGGGAATACGTAAGATTTCAAAAAGCTCTTCTAAAAAGCGCTCTTTGTTATTTTCAATAAACTCTTTCTGAGATGACATCTAACTGATTTTTCTCAAAGGTAAGAAGGAGAAAGGGAAAGGCCAGATATTGGGACTGTTTTCCATCCGCCGAAAGGCGAATTCTAAGCCAACAGAATTAGACTAAAAATACCTCCTACAATCATCAAGCGGTATAAATAGTTTAGGTAATGAAAATGTTCTTTTTTCTCCGCGAAAGCTAAAAGTCCCGCGCTAAAGAATAGGGCGGCTAAGCCAGCTATCATAAAATAACTAATCCCTTGGAAGCCCACTTTATATACTACCGCCGCTCCAGGAGCTAAACCACTTAAAGTAAATAAAGCCACTAGCCATTTAGTTTTTTCCACGCCAATGGTGGCAGGTAAGGTAGGATAGCCAATAATTACATCCCCTTTTAGAGCTTCTAAGTCTTTGATTATTTCGCGTATGAATATTACCAGTAAGAGGAAGCTTACATAGGTAAGAATTAATAAATCCTCGAGGTGGAAGTAGAGGAAAATGGCGAAGAAGGGGGTGATAGTTAGTAAGGCTGCCATGAGATTACCAATGAAGGTTATCTTCTTTAGTTTATGCGAATAGAACCAGAGGGCGAAATTGAAAAAGGCAAAGAAGAAAAGCACATTCCAACTAACCGACCATGCAAAAATTGCTGCTGTAAAGGTGAATAGGAAGTAAAGCCTTAGGGTGGTGCTTTGCTTTAAGAGCTTTTCATATAGGGTTTTATTGGGTCTATTTATAAGATCTTTTTCTAGGTCGTAGAAATTGTTGATTATATAGCCAGCCGCAATCGAGAAAAGCGAGGCAAAAACAATAAGGTGGACATTTGGATCTAAGAGAATTGACTTCCACAGACTGGGTTCATTGAGCACAAATATCACCGCCAAATATTGCGATAAAGCCAAAAAGAAAATATTATACCAACGTACTAGCGATAGTAGTGCGGAAACCTTGAAAAGTAAAATTTTGTCTCTACGGCGCAGTGCCATTTAGAGACGGTAGATGAGTTCGGTGTCGTAACCTTTAAGCAGTTTTTGAGCCTTTTCGTAATCGGGCGTAAAGCCCAATACAAAGCCACCACCTCCGCTTCCGCAAAGTTTTAGATAGTAGGCATTGGTCTCGATACCTTGTTGCCAAAGATCTTTCACGCTATGAGGGATCATAGGGGTGAAGTTTTCAAAAACCAAATGGCTCAGGTGTTTTAAATTGCTAAATAAAGGTTTGGTGTCGCCTTTGAGAAAAGCGGCAATACAAGCATCATTGTACTTGGTGAACTGTTCCTTCATAACTTTACGGAAACCTTCGTTCTTCATTTTCTCCATGAAAATGTTCACCATAGGTTGGGTTTCGCCAGGCTGACCACTATTAAGAAGGAAAATGGCACCTTTACCTTCACGTTCTGGAATGCTTACCGTACCTAATTCGTCCTTCGAATGAATAAGAACGGGTAATTGTAAATAGCAAATAAGTGGATCTAAGCCGGAAGACTTACCGTGGAAATAAGATTCCATCTGACCCAATATTTGCTTTAACTTTTGAATGTTTTCACGGCTAATATCTGCCTCTGGATCAATTCTATCCAAGGCATAGCGATCGTAAATTGCCGCACAAAGAGCACCACTACTTCCTACTCCGTATCCTTCAGGGATTGAACTATCGAAAAAGAATCCATTATCAATATCCGCTTGAAAAGCTTCAAGGTCTAAAGGAGCAATAATTTCACCGCTGGCCTGGAGTTTTTGCAAGTGCAGAAAATATTCTTGCAGACTTTTATTTGACTTTAAAGCTGCGCCTTCAAGCTTATCCGCCTTCTGGAATGCTCCTTTATAATAGTTGTAAGGCACCGATAAACCCTTGGAATCATTGATGATTCCGTATTCTCCGAAGAGAAGGATTTTGGCGTAATAAAGCGGATTACTCTTCATTCTCAAAGCTTTACAGGTCCATTTCCAACCTGGTCACAAATATACTCTCCTTTTTTTAAGTAGGAACTGACTTTTGTCTTAACGAATTCCAAAGCTTCTTGTTCGATGGCCGCCGGATATAGTAAATGCACATTAGCCCCCGCGTCTAGGGTAAAGTGAACTGGCTTCCCCGTTTCTTTGCGGAAGGCCCAAATTTCTTCGATAATTTTTAAAGTGTTGGGCTTCATTAAAATGAAATAGGGCTGTGAGGTCATCATCATCGCGTGAAGGGTGAGGGCTTCATGTTCTACAAGCTGACCAAAAGCTTCCAAATCCCCCGAGGCGAGAATGGTCTTAAGCTTGTCCATGTTCTCATGAGCCTGAGCAAAGCGGTTTTTCGCAAAGGGATGTCCGTTCATTAAACCATGTCCAGCCGTACTGCTAACCGCCTTTTGACCTTTTTCTACTAATAAAATAGTGTCGCGGTAATCTTCGAAAACCTCGTGAACAGGCCCTTGGTAAGGTATTGCATATTCGTCGCTGCTGGCGCTTTCGGACTCAAGTTTCCCCCATAGTCCCAATCTAGGGTATACCGATCTACTGGCCGAACCCGATCCTAAACGAGCCCAAATGGAGGCTTCCTGTAAAAAAGCTTCGCTCATTGCCGCTGGTGCTCCTGGTTTTAAGTCAAGCAAGCAGAGGGCTAAGGCACTCATGCCACTAGCGGAGCTAGCTATACCGCTTGAATGCGGAAAACTATTATGAGTGTCTATTCTAAATTTATGCCCTTTGAGAAAGTCGAGTTCTGCACTAATGCGCGCTAGAAACTTCTCAATTTTGGGCTTAAAATCATCAGCCTTCTGACCAGATAAATAGATTTCAAAATCAAATTCTTGGTCAGCCTCCTCCTCCAAAATAGTTAGGGTAGTTTCGGTATAGCTATTACTAAGGGTGAAACTTAAACTTGCATTGGCAGGTAGTTGCGGCTCATATTTACCCCAGTACTTAACTAAGGCAATATTCGAAGGACTACGCCAGGTGGTGGCTTTCTGATTCATGCGTGAGATAACCCCTTTTTAGGAATAAGGTTTAAGCGCTCGCTACTTCTGCCTCGCGGTGAATTTTTTTCACTAGGCCTTGAAGCACTTTTCCTGGACCTACCTCGGTAAAGTGACTAGCGCCATCCGCTACCATTTGTTGCACGCTTTGCGTCCACTTCACTGGAGCAGTAAGCTGAGCGATTAAATTCTTTTTAATGGCTTCTGGGTCTATAACGGCTGTGGTAGTTACATTCTGGTACACAGGACAGCTAGGGGTGTTGAAGTTTGTATTCTCAATCGCAGCCGCCAGTTTTTCTTCCGCGGGTTTCATTAAAGGGGAGTGGAAGGCTCCACCTACAGGAAGAATTAGAGCTCTTCTCGCCCCGGCTTCTTTCATTTTTTCGCAGGCCGCTTCTACTGCCGGTACAGCACCAGAGATTACCAATTGACCTGGACAATTGTAATTGGCTGGAACTACTACTCCTTCGATTTCAGCGCAAAGCTTTTCAACTACTTCGTCTTCTAAGCCTAAAACTGCGGCCATAGTGCTGGGCTCTGCTTCACAGGCTTCTTGCATGGCTAGGGCACGCTGACTCACCAAGCGCAGACCATCTTCAAAGGCTAGAGTTCCATTGGCAACTAAAGCGGAGAATTCACCAAGAGAGTGACCAGCAACCATATCAGGGGCAAAGTCACCTAAGGTCTTAGCAAGAATTACCGAGTGCAAGAAAATTGCGGGCTGGGTAACCTTGGTTTGTTTTAACTCCTCATCGGTTCCGGAAAACATGATGTCTGTAATTCGGAAGCCTAATATTTCGTTGGCACGCTCAAACATTGCCTTTGCTTCTGCGTGGTTGTCGTACAAATCTTTACCCATTCCAATAAACTGGGCACCTTGACCTGGGAATACGTATGCTTTCATTTTAATAGTATCTAGTATTAGTACTTAGTAGTTAGACTTTGAGCTTATTCCCCAAAGTATTCTACTGCATTGTTGATGGTTTCTTCTAACCTAATCTTGTGCAATTGACAACCATGCTTCGCGATTTCCGGGGCTAGAATTTTCCAGAATTCCTCGGCCAAAACTTCCGTGCTCGCAAATTTTCCTTTCATAAAAGGAACATCGTGGTTGAGGTTAGCGTGGTCTACCACTTCAATAACTTCTTCTTGAATAATCTTTTTAAGATCCACCAAGTTCATGACGAAGCCCGTATCGGGATTAATTTCTCCTTTTACGGTTACAATTAATGTGAAGTTATGTCCGTGAAAGTGTTTGTTGGCACATTTCCCAAAAACAGCATCGTTCTGCTCTGCGGTCCAATTGGGATTGTATAATTGATGCGCGGCGCTAAAGCGCTCTTTTCTTTCAATGTAAATCATAGCCTAGGGCCAAAAATTTTTGCAAAGATAGCCAATGTGCTTGGGCTTAATTACTTCAGTTTCTCATTATTGTGATGACGGTCATGATCGCGCTTGGTCTTATGATCCATTTTGCGGTCGAATGCCGCTTGAAGATCGGTACCCGTTTGGTTGGCCAAGCATAAAACCACGAACAGAACATCAGCCAATTCTTCGCCTAAATCTTTGGCCTTGTCACTTTCTTTTTCACTTTGTTCACCATAGCGACGGGCGATAATTCGTGCCACTTCGCCTACTTCTTCCGTAAGCTGAGCCATGTTTGTAAGCTCATTGAAGTAGCGGACCCCGTGATTTTGTATCCATTGGTCTACCTGCTCCTGTAGTTCGCTTATACCTTTCATTACTCCTTGTTTTTTGTGTCTATCCAAATGGTAACCGGACCATCATTAATCAAATCTACTTCCATATGCGCACCAAATTTGCCGGCTGCTACTCGCTCAGTGCCCAAGCATTTACGGGCCTCGCTTAAAAATGATTCATAAAGTTTTTCGGCCATATCCGGTGGCGCTGCCTTAGCATATGAGGGGCGGGTGCCTTTTTTCACCTTTGCATGCAGAGTAAACTGACTAACCACCAGCAAATCGCCTCCCACATCCTCTACCGAAAGGTTCATCAGGCCTTCCGCATCATTAAAAATCCGCAGTTTTAAAATTTTTTGCAAGAGCCATTCGAAATCCTGCTCATCGTCATCAGGACCAACCCCTAAAAAGATCAAAAGGCCTTTGGCGATGGACCCGGTCACTTGATTGTCTACTCGAACTTCTGCCTGCGAACAGCGCTGAATGAGGGCTCTCATCGTTTGCTGTTTAGCTGCGTTTTTAAGGCTTCACCTAAGCTGGGATAGGCCGACTTAATGCTGTCGGGAAGACGAGTGAACTCGCCATACATCGGATTAGGGATCACCACAATTTTTCCCTTTAACTGCCTTTCGGCGGATGCGAAATCTTGGGCAAAGTCGCCCGTCTGGTCGCCAATTAAGAGTGCAATTTCATGCTTCTCAGCAACTTGGGCTCTCCTTGCACTTTTATCGGAAACCTCCTTCCTTAATAGTACCGTATTTGAATCAGCTTGTGGAACACCAAGGGCCAATAAGTTTTGCAGAGTGAAAGCCCGGTTTTCATGTCGTCGATTGGAAACGTAAAAAAGTGACACTCCGATGGAATCGGCGAAGTGCAAAAAATCCAAAGCCCCGGGAATGGCATCCGCATTAGCTTCTTTAACCCATAGGGCCCAGGATTCGGGTTCATAGCTTTTACCGTCTTGAATAACCCTTGCTTCATAAGGGGAGTTGTCGACCACCGTTTCATCGAGGTCCAATACCACCGCTAGTTTCGAGAGGCTGTCCCTGCCTGCTATTTTTTCAAGCAGCAATCGTTTCGCATAATCAAAAGATTGCTCACAGGCTAAACGGGCAGTTTCGCCCTTTTGAAACCATAATACGGCCGCGGTTAGGTGGTCGCTGTTATTGCTTGTTGGACTTTCGTCTAATGGCTTGGTCGGAGACTGGCATGCCATCAGCCCTAGGAGGCTAATTAGCGTAAATATCTTTCCGGTAGTGTTCATCATCGTCGTTTCCTTCTATAAAATTAACATAGCTTTCGTAACGGGTATAGGCTAGTTTATTGGCTTCTACGGCCTCCTTAACCGCGCAGCCAGGTTCATGCCTATGCGTACAATTATTGAATTTACATTCGCCTTTAAGACGAAATATTTCGGGGAAATAGTCGCCTAACTCTTGGTCTTCCATATCGACGAGACCAAATCCTCTAATTCCGGGACTGTCGATAATATAGCCTCCAAAGCTTAAGGCATGCATTTCGGCGAAGGTAGTGGTATGCTGACCTTGCTCATGGGCTTCAGAAATGGATTTTGTTTTAAGATCGAGTTGCGGTTCTAAGCGATTTACTAAACTACTTTTTCCAACCCCACTGTGGCCGCTTAGTAGACTAGTTTTATCTTTCAGTAGTTCCTTTAGTTCTTCAATTCCCTCTCCTGTTTCCGCTGAGCACTCCATTACCTTATATCCGGCATCTTGGTACACGAAACGCAGGAATTCCATTTCTTCTTTTAAAGCCTCATTGTAAAGGTCTACTTTGTTAAATACCAGTACAAAGGGAATGTCATAGGCTTCGGCCGATACAGCAAAGCGATCGATAAAGCGCAAATGGGTTTTGGGGTATTCCAAGGTGGCAATAAGTAAGGCTTGGTCGAGGTTGGCGGCGAGAATTTGCGTTTGCTTGGATAGGTTTACCGACTTGCGTATGATGTAGTTTTTACGCTCCAGCAGCTTTACAATTTTTCCTTGGTTTTCTTCCTCTGGCATTATTTCTACCAGCACCCGGTCACCCACTGCCACGGGGTTCGTGCTCTTTATACCCTTGAGTCGAAGCTTACCCACTATACGGCAATCGAGAAGCCCAGCAGAGCTTTCTACCTTATACCAGGAGCCGGTCGATTTAAGTATCAATCCTTCCAATTGCATTTTGCAAAGGTGCAGAATCTCTTCCTTGGACAAAAGCTTTACCTTCGTGGCTCTAAAATCTTTGCATGTCCATTAGTGTTTCTCATCTTACCAAGCGTTACGGCGAGCAAAAAGCGCTCGACGCAGTAGACTTTAAGATAGATAAAGGGGAGATAGTTGGTTTTTTAGGTCCGAATGGGGCAGGGAAATCAACAATGATGAAGATTCTCACCGGTTATATTCCACAATCGGAAGGAGAAGCGAAAGTTTGTGGCTTGGATGTTAGCGATGAAAGTATTGAGGTAAGGCAGAAAGTGGGTTACTTACCAGAGCACAATCCGCTTTACCTAGAAATGTATGTGAAGGAATATTTGCTTTTCATCGCAGGTGTGCACAAGGTCGAAAAGTCGAAAGTAGACACCATGATCGAAAAGGTGGGGCTTTCGCCTGAAAAGAATAAAAAACTAGGACAGCTTTCCAAAGGATACCGTCAGCGGGTTGGCCTCGCAGCGGCCCTTTTGCATGAACCAGAAGTACTTATTTTGGATGAGCCTACCACTGGCTTAGATGTAAACCAATTGGTAGAAATCCGTCAGTTAATTAAGGAAGCTGGCGCAGATAAAACCGTGATGTTAAGTACCCACATTATGCAAGAAGTGGAATTTCTCTGCGATAGGGTAATCATCATCAATAAGGGCAAGATTGTGGCCGACCGGCCTATTGCCGATCTTAAAGATTTAGCCTCGGGCATTCGTTTCCGGGTAGAATTTGATAAACCCTTTACTAAGTCTGCTTTAAAAAAGCTCGGTGGTTTAAAGAGTCTAGAAGAGCTTGGGGATAATAAGTGGATCTTCGAATCAAGACCCGATGTCGATTTACGCGCTAAAGTTTTTCAATTCGCTGTAGAGCATGAAGCCGCGGTGCTGGAAATTCAAAAGGAATCGGCCAGCCTCGAAGATGTATTTAAAAAATTGACCCAGTAGATTTATTTTTTTCTCAGGTAAATCTGAATCGGGAGCCCGTTAAAATCGAAGTTTTCACGCAATTTATTCTCCAAGAATCGCTTGTAGGGATCTTTTACGTATTGCGGTAAATTGGCGAAAAAGGCAAAGCTCGGTGCTTTGGTAGGTAACTGAGTACAGAACTTTATTTTAATCAATTTCCCTTTGGTTGCGGGTGGTGGGAATGCTTCAATAATTGGAAGCATTAAGTCGTTCAACTTGCGTGTGGGAATTTTTTGTTCACGACGATCATAAACCGCTACGGCTTCTTCTACCGCTTTATAAATACGTTGCTTAGTAAGCACCGACATAAAAATGATGGGCACATCAGTAAAAGGGGCGATTTTTTTACGGATCTGCTCCTCAAACTTCTTGGACGTATGGGTGTCCTTCTCTACCAGATCCCATTTATTTACCAAGATCACGATCCCTTTGCGGTTTCTTTCTGCCAAGGAGAAGATGGCCAAATCCTGACCTTCAAAGCCTCTCTCCGCGTCGACAAGAAGTACACAAATGTCGGCTTCCTCAATAGCACGCACGGAGCGCAATACCGAGTAGAATTCTAGATTTTCATGCACCTTAGATTTCTTGCGAAGCCCAGCGGTGTCTACCAGAATAAAGTCTTTACCATAAAGGTTGTATCGGGTATTGATGGCATCTCGGGTAGTGCCAGCAACATCGGTTACAATATTGCGGTCGATGCCTGTAATGGCATTAATGAAGGAGGACTTTCCGGCATTAGGTCGGCCAATTACGGCGATCTTGGGAATGTCCAATTCTTCTTCCTCTTGGTCGGGTGGTAGCAGGTCCACCATGGCCTCCAGCATTTCACCGGTACCACTGCCATTAACTGCAGAAATATTATAAACCTCTCCTAATCCTAAACCGTAAAACTCGGCACTTTGAGTTTGACGAAGGGCATTATCTACCTTGTTGGCGATAAGCATTACCGGCTTTTCGGTGCGTCGCAAAACATTGGCGACTTCTTCATCCATACCGGTGATGCCGTCTTCCGCATCTACGAGAAAGAGGATAAGATTGGCTTCTTCAATGGCAATTTGGACTTGCTTGCGGATTTCTTCCTCAAAAACATCATCGCTACCCACGATGTAACCACCCGTGTCTATAACCGAGAACTGACGACCAGCCCACTCTGCTTTTCCATACAAACGATCACGTGTAACTCCCGCTACCGAATCAACGATTGCGGTACGTTTTTCGGTTAAACGATTAAAGAAAGTAGACTTGCCTACATTAGGTCTTCCTACGATGGCGACGATATTGCCCAAAACTTAAAATTTTGGCAAAGATAGGCTAATGTTAGGGAGCAATGCTAATTGTTTTACTGCAATAGCTCAGCTGGAATTTCACAAACGGGAATAGGCTCCATTTTATGGCGGTTGGCCCGATGGAGACGACTGTAAATTTTAAACACCTCTGCTTCACGGCCGCTGAAGTCTTCTACGCTTTTACCCGCTTTTTGCTGTTCCATAGCCCATTCGAGTTCGGGGTAGGAGGCGCCAATTTGATCTTCGTCGGTGCGGTCATCGCCCCATAGTCCGTCGGTCGGAGGAGCGACTAGAATCTCATCGATAATCTCCATTTCTTGTGCTAACTCGTAAACCTGAGTTTTATAGAGATCGGCAATCGGCGAAAGGTCGACACCACCATCGCCATATTTCGTGTAAAAACCCACGCCAAAGTCCTCTACTTTATTACCAGTGCCCGCAACTAATTTTCCTTCTAAGGCTGCAAAGTAGTAAAGGGTAGTCATGCGTAAGCGCGCCCGAGAGTTTACGAGGCTCATTTCCTTTTGTTCGCTGTTCGGAACATTGGGTAGAGCCCCCAAGAAATGATCAAAAACAGGGGTGAGGTCTACTTGGACCCGACTCACATTGGAATGTCTTTTTTGCAATTCCTCGATATGCTTGCGGGCTCTCGATACCTGATCAGGGCTTTGGTAGATGGGCATTTCTACACAAGTTACTGGATAACCTGTAGCCGCTACCAATGAAGAGGTAAGGGCCGAGTCAATGCCGCCTGAAACCCCTACTACATAACCTTTGGTGCCTGAATTTTCTGTGTAAGTCTTGAGCCAATTAACGATGTGCTCAATTACGCCTTTGCGGTCCATGCTTAAAATATTACGCCTACGCTTAAGGAGATATAATCGAATCGATATTGATATTGTTCGTCCAGACGAGCATCTTCACTGGCCAATAAATTATTAGCCAATGCACGGTGGTATTGCAGTCGACCTAGGAGTCGAGTGTCTCCACCCAAGTCGTATTCCATGCCAATGCCAATACGAAAATTGGCATCAAAAAGACTTACTAGGCTTTCGCTAATATTACTTGGTGTACTAGGTTCCCATTCTACTTTTTCACCGGTTTCAAAACCAATGGCAAAACCCATCTCGGCGAAATAAGTATTGTAGCCGAATTGGCGCGTGCGCATTTTTATTTGCAATGGAATTTGGATGTATTGCGCCCGGTAATTGCCGGTGGTATCCATGCTGGTTAGCGAGCCACCACGATTCAGAAACTCGAAACCAGAGCTAAAAGAATAGCGATCAGCAAAATGATATTCTGCGATTCCACCAAAGCCGAATAAAAGGGCTGCACCAGTTTCCACGTCCGGCTGATTACTATTGATGTAACTAATTTGGCTGCTGCCTAAAATTCCTAATTGGAATTTACGTTCCTGTGCTTGGAGTCCAAGAACGGTAAGGAGTAAAAGGGAGCTTATTAGAAATCGCATAGAATTGGATTAGATTTGAACAAAATTAAGACCATTGCTACAATGAGGCACCTAAGAAGGAAGCTTTTATTTAACAGTTTTATTGTAAGTATAGTTTTCGTTTTGGCGGGAGCTTGTAATCCGGAGCATGACATAGACCTAGATCAAATTCCGATTGAAACCAAACTGCAAAGATTTGATCTAGCCTTTTTTGAAACCGATACCACGGATTTTGAAAGTGAATTGCAAAAACTTCAAGCGCAATACCCACCTTTTTTTAGTTCCAAGAGTGAGTTAATTTTTTGGGAAAATCAAAGAAGAGACCCACTGCAATTGGAATTATTTGAAAAAGTGCAGGCGGTTTTTGGAGATATGGCTGCTTATGAACTTGAACTGTCTAATATTCTAAAACGCTATTATTATTACTTTGGAATCGAGGATAGTATTAAGGCCTATTCTTACATTTCGAGACTTGATTTTAATTTTCCCGTTGTTTTTGCCCCGCCCTATTTGTTTCTGGCCACCGACTTGTATTTAGGAGAGCCGGGTCAAAAGTTTTATGCGCCCCTTCCGCAGTATTTACAATTCGAGCGTCAACCCTCATTTTTGCTAAGAGATGCGGCCTATGCATTGGCAGAGTCTAAGGTTCCTAAACCTGCCGAACCCCAGTCTTTTTTAGACGCTATGCTCTACCACGGCAAGCTTTTGTGGCTCACAGAAAGACTTATTCCCTCGATAATTGAAGCCGGTCTTCTAAAGTACCCGCAAGCTAAATTCGACTTTAGTCTTGCGCATGAAAAGGAGATGTGGGTATATTTTATCGAGAACGAATTGCTTTTTAAGTCCGATCAAGAAACCCAGCGTCGCTTTTTGGAGGTAGCTCCCTTTTCAAAATTCAGAACTCAAATAGATCAAGAAACGCCTGGTCGTATTGGGCAGTGGTTTGGTTATAAAGTCTTTTCCGAATATGCTGCTTCAGCAGATGATATAAGCTTAAATGCGCTATTAAGGGAGATGGACAGTAGAAAGGTTTTAAAACTTTCAGGCTACAAGCCATAGTGCTACCTTTGCCAAAAATTTAAACATGGCAGTAGCACATAATTCCGATATTTCAATCACTGTAGGTCTAGACGAAAACAAAGTTCCGGAAGAGCTCACTTGGTCGGCACCCGATAGTGGCGTGCAAGACTCAAAAACCAAGGCCGCCATGATTTCGGTTTGGGACGATAAGGCCCAGGAAACCTTGCGTATTGATTTGTGGACAAAGGATATGCCCTTGGATCAGATGAAGAAATACATCCACCAAAATATTATGGCCTTAGGTGATACCCTTGAAAGAGCTGGAGGCGAAAAGGAATTAGCGCAAGAATTGCGGGAATACGCGATTAGCTTAGGTGAGAAACTAAATGTGCTTAAGCGGGGCTAAGATTTTAAATCGAGGCGCTCGTTGATAGACCCGATATAACTTAGAATTTCTGCCCGACCGGCGCCGGTCTCCGCAGAGGTAGCAAAGTGCACCGGTACTTCGGACCAATTCTCAAGCATCTTCTTAAAGTATACCTTCAGGTTTTTATTGAGTTGATTGGCTTTAAGCTTATCGATCTTGGTGAAAACCATGGAAAAAGGAATGCCGTTCTCGCCGCACCATTCCATAAATTCAAGGTCTATTTTTTGCGGCTCATGTCTTGAGTCAATCAATACAAATAGATTGATGAGGTTTGGGCGTTCCAGAATATAGTCCTCAATCATTTTCTGGAACTTTTGACGCGAGGTTTTAGAAACCTTAGCATAACCATATCCAGGTAAGTCGACCAGATACCAGGCTTTATTAATTAAAAAGTGGTTGATAAGCTGGGTCTTTCCGGGTTTACCCGAAGTGTGAGCCAGGTTTTTAACGCCTACTAAGCGATTAATAAGACTGCTCTTTCCTACATTACTGCGGCCAATAAAGGCGTATTCGGCTAAGCCATCGGTGGGGCAGTGGGCAATCTTGGTATTGCTTATCGTAAATTCGGCACTAGTAATTTCCATGCTGCAAAGGTAATATTGCTAATGAGCTTCTTGCTTGTTAGCTTAGCTTAAAAATAGAATATGCGCGGATTGATACTTAGCTGGATATTATTAGTGCTTATGGCTTGCGCCAAAGAAAGCAATCTGCCTAGTCCGGACTCAAACCAAACTTACCGCTATTTAGCCTTGGGCGATTCTTATACCATCGGCACTGCTATTGGCCAAGATTCAAGCTATTCTGCACTTTTAGCCGATTCTCTACGTAAAAGCTCTCAAGATTCTATTTTCTACCAGGTGATTGCGACCAATGGTTGGACCACTGCAGACCTACAAGCAGGGATAGTGGAGGCAGCACCCGATTCTAACTTCGACCTGGTGTCAATTTTAATTGGGGTGAACAATCAATATCAAGGTCGTTCCATAACCGAATATCGCCGCGAATTTAAGGACTTGGCCTTGCAGGCAATCGCTTTCGCTGATGGGGACCCTCGTAAAGTGATGGTCTTTAGTATCCCCGATTGGGGTGTGAGTCCAGCTGGTAGTGGTCGTAATCGCACCCAAACTTCGATTGAAATTAATGCATTCAATGCAGCGCAAAAGGCTATTGCCGATTCCTTAAATCTGGACTTTTTCGATATTACCACTTCGAGCCGTAAAGGACTGCAAGACCCAAGTTTGATTGCATCAGATGGGCTCCATTTTTCGGCGAAAATGCATTTGGAATGGATGCGTGCTAATTATGCCGCTTGGTACCAAAAACTCATCCGCCCTTGAGGCTAATTTTATGTATAAGCGTTTTGGTCTTTGGCTTAAGCCTCAAAGCCCAGTATTCCTTCTCAGCGGAGGTGGAGCAAGGCTTTCTTTTTTTACATTCTCAAGATGTAGCTCCGATTGGCCAGTCATATCCCCGCGGACTTAATTTAGCCTACAGTCGTTGGCTCCTGGATAGCAGTGATTGGCAGGATTGTCATTGCTTTCCGCGCCTCGGATTTAGTTTAGGTGTCCATCATTACGATAATCCCAGGGTATTAGGATGGGGCTTACCCATTTATGGTTTTTTAGAGCCTTGGTATAAGTTATCCGATACTTGGTTTTTACAACTTAAAGCGGCGGCCGGATTTATCTATTTGTCGCGGCCCTACGATGAGGTTAATAATCCGCTTAACTTAAGTTATAGTTTACCTCTAAGTGCTTATCTAAGTTTAGGTTTAGGGCTTGTAATAGAAATAAATTCCAATTTCCGTCTTGGCTTACAAATAGCTTATGATCATACTTCCAATGGCGGCATACGTGAACCTAATAAGGGTTTAAACTATCCTATGCTCGGACTATTGTTGGATTACAGTCCGATGGCTATTGAGTTTGAAAGCGGCCATCAGCAAAAGTTCGATCGCCAAAAGGCAAAAAAGCAGCTGCGTTTTATGGGGTCCTTGGCGGCGCAAGCTGGAGCGAGAATAGGTGAAGGAGCCAATGAACAGGATCTAACCTATTTGGTGGGAGGCTTAGCTTTGCGTTATTCACATCAGGTGACTCGCACTTCTGCCTTGTTTACCGAGCTGGAGTGGGTGAATAATCAGGCCTATGCCCGTCAAATTGAAAGAGCCGACTTGGGTTTAAGTGCAAATCAATGGGGACTTCAAATAGGCCATGAGTTTTTACTGGGGAAATTTGTTTTTAGTCAGGCTATGGGATTCTACCTCTTCAAGCAATATGGGGCTAGTAGTGACCTTTACCAACGCTATACTTTATTATATTATCCCTGGAGGCGTTTGGGCTTTGGTCCGGGTTTAAAGGCGCATGCCCATGTAGCGGAGTATTTAGAATTTAGAATTGTTTACGATCTTATTCCTTAGAATTCAGCAAAGCTTACCTTTGCGAAAAGCTAATTTTATTTCATGAAAAACTTAGGTACTATCCTTTCTGCCATTGCTCTTGTAGGGGTAATCTATTTATTGGTTCAAGGCAATGATTCAAATGCTGAAACAACCGTTCAAATGCCTGCGAAAGCAGAAGGTGAATTACGTTTGGCTTATGTGAATACCGATACTTTGCTTTCGAAATATGAATTGCATAAAGAACTAAAGTTGCAATTAGAGGAAAAGGCCAAAGAAATAGAGCAGTCCTTAGCGGATAAGACCGCAGCTTTTCAGGAGAACTTTAAATACTTGGAGCAGCAAGCAGGTTCTATGACTCAGGAGCAAATCCAACAAACCCAAATGGAATTGCAGCAGATACAACAGCAGATTTTGCAATACCGTGATGAGCGCACTCAGGAATTAGTTCAGGAAGAACAAAAACTGGTGGAGCTTATTCGTGAAGATATGGACGCTATCATTGATAGCTTAAAAGTGGAGCAGGGTTATGATTTTATTTTCAGCTTTGACCAGGCAAGTAACCTATTAGGAGCCAACCCTGCCTTTGATATTACCGATATAGTAGTAAAGGCATTAAATGAAACTTACGCAGCAAAAAAGGAGTCAGAAGAATAAATGGTTTCGACTCTTAGGTCTATTCTCCTTCCTGCTTTTAAGCCTGGTAGCTTGCGAGCAAGACGATCCTTTTGAGGACCATATTGCTAATCGAGGCAGATACTTGGGAGTTTGGCAGGTAACCGAGAATACGGGGATTAATCACCCCCAGTTTTATTCGGTAAATATTAGTGCCGGAACCCAGGACGATGAAATAGTAATAGCCGGCCTTTACAATGAGCCAAACACGCGCGTAGCCGCTTTGGTAAGCGGAAACTCCATTACTATTCCCAATCAAACTACTGATGGAATTTTCTTTTCAGGCGATGGAAGTGCTAACTCAGATTTTAGTCAGATACTGCTAAGTTTCACTGCCGATGACGGAAGCGGCCCCGACGTAGTGGAAGCAGTGATGGTTCCCTAGAATCGTAAACGAAGGCCGGTATTAGCGCCAAAATTAATTAGGGTTTCACGTGGCCAAAGGAAATCCTCGCTGCGCTGTACCATATCGTTTAGCATGTATTTCACCGATCCACGGAAGAAAAGACCAAATTCATTGGTGAACCAATAGGTTCCTCCTAGAGCAATACCGACACTCCAATTTAAATTCCGCAGACGATCGTTTAGTTTAAAACTCGTGTCGGCTGGGGCATTACTTCCTTTAAAAGACCAAATGGAATTGTAATTATCCAAAAAGTTCATTTCCACCATCGGAAGTACCTCTAGACTAAAGACATCAGAGATCTGGGTAGTGAAGTTAATTTTTATGGGTACCGACCACATCGATACCGCTACTTCGTTATCGAAGGTGAGGTCTGGTAAAAGGGAGTCGCCACCGCTTACATTTCGCCAGGTATAGGCACCATAAGAACGTCCGATTCCCACTCCGATATGGAATGAAGGGCCAATCTCATAAAATAGGTCAAGGCCATAGTCCAGACGAAAGTTACCATCTGCTTCAATCGCCTCTGAAAAGGTATTAAACTGGCTACTGGCCGCATCGTCGTTGATAAGACGCATGTCGGTGAAGTAGGGGTTTAAGTTTAAGGCCAAATTAAAACGCGAGTCTTTCACATCCGAATCGGTGTAATAAACGATGTCGTCATCGGGCTGGGCCATAGCGCCCAAGGCGAAAAGGCTGAGAATTAGGCTAAAAAGTTTTTTCATGTCTTTAGTTTAATAGTTCTTTCGCGGCTTCAAGTGCATTCGAGATGCCCTCGGGCTTACTGCCTCCTGCCATAGCAAAACCAGGCTGTCCGCCTCCACCGCCGCCAATTTTGGCCGCTAAATCTTTCACTATTGCTCCGGCTTTCCAATCGCTGTTGGCCAACAGTTCATCACCAATCGCAACCGCGATTTGTGCTTTGCCCTCGCCTTTAGTGGCTAATACGGCTACTAAGTTAGGATGCTCACCTTTTAATTGAAACAATGCATCCTTAATTCCTTTTCCGTCTAAAGTGGTTTCGAGAATCAGTCGTTTAAACTGGCCTTTATCTTCAATCGCATCAAGCCACGCCTTTTTCTCTAGCATCGCCTGGGCTTGTTTAAAAGCTTCAACTTCCTTCCGAAGTTTATTGTTTTCTTCCTTTATTTTTTTGAGTCCACCTAAGGGATCCTTGGGACTTTTTAATTCTTCTTGAATCTCCTGTAAAACCTGGGCTTTATGGCGAAGATAATTCTGAGCCTTGGCTCCGGTATAGGCCTCAATACGGCGTACACCGGCGGCAACGGCACCTTCGGATACGATGGTGAATAAACCAATTTCTCCGGTGGCTCCTGCGTGGATTCCACCACAGAGTTCAATGCTCTCCCCAAACTTGATTACCCGCACCGTGTCGCCATATTTTTCTCCAAAAAGGGCCATGGCCCCCATTTCCTTTGCTTCATCAATGGGGAGGGTGCGGAATTCTTCTAAAGTGTAGTTGTCACGGATATGTTGATTCACTAAATCCTCGATTTGCTCCAACTCATCTGCCTCAACTTTACTAAAATGGCTAAAGTCGAATCGTAAATGATCGGGGTGAACCAAACTACCTTTTTGTTCTACATGGCTGCCCAATACCTCGCGCAGTGCTTGGTGTAGAAGGTGAGTGGCACTATGGTTTAAGCTGGTGATTTTGCGCTTATCGGAATTTACCACTGCTTTAAACGCGGCATGCGGATTTGCGGGAATTTTATTCGCAAAATGAATAATTAATCCATGCTCCTTCTTAGTATCGCTAATAAATACTTCCTCTTCATCGCTGATAAGCTTCCCGGTATCGCCAACCTGGCCGCCACCTTCTGGATAAAAAGGAGTGAGGTTTAAAACTATTTGATACAGGGTTTTATTTTTCGCCTTCACCTCACGGTAACGGGTAATCTTAACCTTTGCTTCGGTATGATCATAACCTACAAACTCTTCGTGGTCATCCTCTTTTAGAATTACCCAGTCACCAGTGTCCATTTTTGTAGCCGAACGCGCTCTTTCTTTTTGTTTCTGCATTTCCGATTCAAAGACCTCCGAATTGAAATCTTTGCCTTGTTCGCGTAAAATAAGAGCCGTTAAATCGGGTGGGAAGCCGAAAGTGTCGTAGAGTTCAAAAACTTTAGCACCGTCTACCTCATGGCCCTTAGTTTCACTTACAATTTGCTCTAAGCGATTTAGTCCTTGCTCCAAGGTGCGTAAAAATGAATGTTCTTCTTCCTTGATTACGCGTTTTACTAATTCCCGCTGACTCTCAATTTCGGGGAAAAATTCACCCATTTGCTCAGCTAGGATGTCTACCAATTGGTAAATAAACTCCTCTTTGGCATCAAGGTAAGAGAATCCATAACGGATTGCCCTGCGCAGGATGCGGCGAATAACGTAACCAGCGCCGTTGTTGGAAGGTAATTGTCCATCCGCAATAGCGAAGGCCACCGCCCGAACGTGGTCGGAAATAACCCTTAGAGCGATATCCACCTTTTCTTCCTCACCGTATTTCTTGTTGGTTATACTGCCAATTTTTGAAATAAGAGGCTGGAAAACATCAGTGTCATAATTGGATTTCTTCCCTTGCAAAGCCATGCACAAGCGCTCGAAGCCCATGCCAGTATCTACATGTTGAGCCGGCAATTTCACCAAGCTGCCATCGGCCATGCGGTTAAATTCCATGAATACAAGGTTCCAAACTTCCACCACTTGCGGGTGATCCATATTCACCAAGCTGGCTCCATCCGTAGCGGCGCGCTCTTCATCGCTGCGTAAGTCGATATGAATTTCGGAACATGGGCCACAGGGACCAGTAGCGCCCATTTCCCAGAAATTATCCTTCTTATTGCCATCAAGGATACGTACGGGGTTTATATGTTGTTTCCAAGCATTTTCGGCATCTACATCCCGACCTAGCTTTTCAATAGCATCACCTTCGAAAACGGTCACATATAAACGGTCCTTTTCTAATTTGAATACTTCCGTTAGTAATTCCCAGGCCCAAGCGATTGCCTCCTCTTTGAAGTAGTCGCCAAAGCTCCAGTTTCCGAGCATTTCAAACATGGTGTGGTGGTAGGTATCGTGACCTACTTCCTCCAAATCATTATGCTTACCGCTAACACGCAAGCACTTTTGGGTGTCTGAAATCCGGTTAGAGCTAGGCTTAGTGTGACCCAAAAAGGCATCCTTAAACTGATTCATACCGGCATTGGTAAACATCAGGGTAGGGTCACCTTTAATAACCATAGGGGCGGATGGCACAATTTCGTGGCCTTTTTCCTTAAAGAAGTCAAGGAATTTTTGGCGAATCTCTTTAGCGGTCCAATTTGCTTGTGTCATAAGGAATTACACAAAGGAGTGTTTATTACGTAACTTTGTTCTTTGTTTAACCGTTATAATGCTTGGTAAATTAGTAGCGGTTAAATTTAAAAGGCCAAAATTAAGGATTATGGCGAAGGTCAAGTACTACTACGACCCGAAAACACTTTCTTATCGAAAAATAGAGAAGACTCCGGCCTATCGGCTGCAGCAATCTTTGATATATCTAGCGGCGGTTTCCCTTATGGGCTTTCTGTTTTATATGCTGGCAGATAGCTTTATAGATTCACCGAAAGAAAAGCGTTTAAGGCGGGAATTGGAAAATATGAAGATCCAATATTCTATTCTGAATGAACGAATGGATCAGGTTTCAAATGTATTGGCCGATTTACAAGAGCGCGACGATAATATTTATCGGGTAATTTTTGAAGCGGAGCCATTACCATCGTCGGTGCGACAAGCTGGTTTTGGTGGTGCCAATCGCTATAAGAAGCTGGAAGGCTTCGAGAATAGCGAGCTCATTAGTCAGACTAGCCAAAAACTAGACCATCTCACAAAACAGGTTTATGTGCAATCCAAATCATTCGATGAGATTGTGGACATGGCTAAGGATAAAACGGAGTTTCTCGCCAGTATTCCGGCAATACAACCAGTGGCTAATGACGATTTAAAAAGAATGGCTTCGGGCTATGGTTGGCGACTAGATCCTTTTACCAAGACGCGAAAGATGCACTACGGTATGGATTTCTCTGCCGAAACAGGAACACCAGTTTATGCTACTGGAGATGGGGTAGTGCTTAGAGCCGATAGCCGATCGAGTGGTTTTGGAAGGCATATTCGTATCGATCATGGCTATGGTTATGTGACAATTTATGCGCACTTGAATGACTATAATGTGCGGAAAGGTCAAAATGTTAAGCGTGGCGATTTAATCGGTTTTGTAGGAAATAGCGGGCGCTCGCGTGGTCCTCACTTGCATTATGAAGTACATCACAATGGTAAAAAGCTGAATCCGGTGAACTTCTATTATGGTGAATTATCGGCTGACGAATTCAGCACTATTATTGAAATGGCCAGTCAGTCTAACCAATCATTTGACTAATGGAGGACTTCCTAGACGAAGAGAAGCGGTATTATACCATTGGTGAAGTAGCGGCGATGTTCGACGTTAATACTTCTCTGATACGATTTTGGGAGGGAGAGTTTGATATCCTCAAACCCAAAAAAAATAAAAAGGGAAATCGCCTTTTTACCCCTAAGGACGTCAAGAACTTAAAGATTATTTATCACTTGGTGAAGGAGCGGGGTTTTACCCTGAAAGGGGCTAAGGCTAAGCTCAAGGAAAACCATGAGGATACTGCGAAGATTTCGGAGGTAGTGGATCGCCTGAAGATGATAAAGCAAGCCCTCGGCGAAATCCGCCGAGAGCTCGATTCTGATTTAGATCAATAGCTTAATTTATATTTTAATCCGCCCGTAACCCAGAGACCAGGTAGTTCTACATTGGCGCGATCAAAATACTTTTGGTCCAATAGGTTTTGGGCGCTAATAAAGAACTGCGCATTTTTCCATTGGTAGTTTAAACTAAGGTTTAAGAGCAGCACATCTTCGTATTCTTGTAATATTCCGCTTGAGGCATTTAGAAATTCACCGGCCCTTTTTTGATAGGATAGAAAATAGTTTAGACTAAGTTTTTCGAATAAATTCTGTCTAATTCTTAGGCTGGCTTTGTGCTGTAAATAGTCGAATACATAAAGCGATCGAAATACATTGGGGTCTTGTTGTTCTTCATTAGCTAAATAAGAGTAACCCAATTCCAAATATTGTATCCCCAAGAGCTTGGAGCTTAAGTTTTTTCGGATACTTAATTCCAGTCCGTTGAAATTTACCTTACTGGTATTTCCCGCGATTAAATCGCAAGTATCGCAAGCTTGCGTCCAGTCGATAATATTTTCACCCTGTCGGCGAAATAAACTGATATTGGCGTACCAAGTATGAGCCATAAAGCGGTAGCCTAGCTCATAGTTTATAGACTCTTCTTGTTTTAAATCTTTACTACCGATTGCGCCACCTAGGCGATAATATAAATCGGTATAAGAGGGAAAGCGGAAGGAGCGGTTAATACTGGTGTAGAGCTTTTGGTTCTTGGAAACACGATAACCCGCATTGAAGGCTGGGTAAAAGCCAATACCAAAATCGCTGTTGTAATTCGCTTGAAGAGCTGCACTTAGCTGCAACTTTTTATAATTCCATTGATGCTGTGCTGCTAAAGAAAGGTTGTGGCGTTGCGCTCCGAGGTAATAGGCATCTCGTTTAGAAGGTATGTCAATGCTATTTTCCAGGCTATCCCCAAGGTTATTGCTTCGTACCTGTTCAAACCGGTAATCTAGGCCCAGTGCCGAGAGGCCAAATTTGCTTTCTATTTCAGCGTTAAGCTTGGCGCCAGCAACATCACTGCGATGGTAGTTATGGCGGGTATACCAAGATGGTGCTGCTCCGTAATCACTCAGAAATTCGCCGTTTTCAAAACGATAAAATCCATCACTTTCTCGGTACAATTGGAATTCATCCCAGTTTCGACGCCAATAAAGCTCTCGGTTAAGACGAAGTTTACCTTCCGACTGCCAATTTAAGCTCCCAAATAAGGTGCGCGTCCTTTCGTATTGCTCGGGGAAATTACTGGAGTAAAAGTTTTGAGCGCCAAAGCCTTGGTCGGTGTAACCAGCTTGCAATTTTATTTGGTCACTGCCCCATTTAAAGTCACTTTGTAAAGAGGCATTACTATGGATAAAGTCGGTGTTTCGCCTAAAACCGTCGGAGCGGTTGTGGCTAGCCGAAATTCTAGTTTGGTGCTTTTTTGTTTTAAGACTTTGACTTACTTGTGTCTGAAGGGTGTTATAGGAGCCATAACTCAGGGATGCTGCGGTGCTATTTTCGCGGGCCTCTTTGGTGATGATATTCACTGCGCCACTAAAAGCATTGGCCCCAAAAATATAGGATCCACCTCCCAGTAAAACCTCAATTCGCTTGATGTCGTCCTTGGCGACTGGTAAATTCATGAGGTGATGTCCAGTTTGAGGGTCGCCTAAGCGGACGCCGTTTACTAGTACTAGTACTTGTTCGAAATTACCGCCGCGAATACTAAGGTCGGTTTGGGTGCCGTAAATTCCGCGTTGCCGAGCATCGATTCCAACCATGAAATCCAGGAGTTCAGCTACGGTATTTACCGGGGCCTTTTCAATTTCTTCACCACTAATGATTTGCACATTTCGCGTACTATTCATTAAACTTTGTTCAAAGCGAGCCGCAGATACGACTATGGTGTCGAGTACTTCTTGAGCCCAGACCTGGGGACTAAAAAGGATTAAGAGAGAGGTAATAGTTCGTTTCATGAGTTTGATTTAGCGGCCGCAAAGCTAGAAGCATCTTTTTTTCGGGAGCTATTGACATATTTCTTTTTTGGTGATAGCTTTGCCGCTCTCACGGGGTGCTTTTTACACTTAGTAAAAGGCTGAGATTATACCCAGCTCTTCTCCAGAAGGGCAAACCTGATCCGGATAATGCCGGCGTAGGGATATTAGGGAATCAATTAAATAATTAACCGCAAAAGGAGCATACCCCGGTTTCTTTTCATAATATAAGATTTATGAAAAGGCATCTATTTGTTCTTGCATTAATGGGTTTGAGCCCCCATCTTACCAAGGCTCAATCGGACACGCTGCGAGTCCAAGAATTGGAAGAAGTTACCATTAGTGCGATTCGCGCCAATGCTAAGGCCCCGGTGGCTCAGATTACCGCTGGCCTAAAGGAAATCCAGCAAAATTTCAATGGTCAAGATGGGGCTTTTTTGTTGGAGCGCTTAAGTCCATCCTTGGTTACCTACTCGGAGTCTGGTACGGGCTTTTCAAATTATGGTCAGATGCGCTTGCGTGGGATTGACCAAACGCGAATTAACATCACCTTGAACGGAGTGCCCCTTAACGACATGATTGACCAGGGCGTCTTCTTTTCCAACTTCACCGACTTTGGCAATAGTGTGCATTCGGTACAGGTGCAAAGAGGCGTGGGTACTTCTAGCAATGGGGTAGCTTCCTATGGCGGATCGGTGAACTTCGAGTCGGTGTCCTTAACTAAGACCAAACCCAGTGCAGAATTGCAATTTACGGGGGGCTCCTTCAATACTTTCAGGGCCAGTGCCGAGGTTCATACCGGCCTAATGGAGAACAAGACCGCCTTTTATGCGCGCATGAGTCGCTTGCAAAGTGATGGTTACCGTGATCACTCTGGAACCGAGTCCAATTCACTGTTCTTTTCAGGTGGCTACTTTGGAGAAAGTCATGCCATAAAGTTTACGGGCTTCGCCGGTAATACAAAAAATGACTTGGCTTATGTGCCTACGCCACTTAGTCTAATCGAGCAGGATCCCAGAACCAACCTTCTGTCCGATAATGATATAGATGATTTTGGGCAGTGGTTGTTTCAGCTCCAGCATACTTGGCGCTTAAGCGAGAGATCAACTTTAGTGAATACCCTTTATTACGGTGGAGCGGGAGGAGACTTCCCTTATTCCTATGCCGATACCACTGCGGCGGCAGGCATTAGCACCATTAACTACCCATTGTACAATAATCACTTTGGCTTTATGTCTAATTACAATTTGGACACTAAATATGGGGGTATCAATATTGGGGTCCACGCCTATACTTTTAGACGTGAGAATCAAGAGTTGATTGAACCTGATATCAATAATCCTTACTATCAAGATCAAAGTACCAAGGATGAGGTATCAGCTTTCGCTAAATGGGAGAAAGCCTTTGGCGATTTCACATTATTTGCCGACGTACAGGCCCGTTCGGTGCAGTTGAGTTTAGGTGGCGATGCCTCTTATTTGGGGGAAGATCCGGCGATTCCTACGCGGGATTATTTTTTCCTGAACCCAAAATTAGGAGCCACTTATGATATTAAGGATAATTGGCAGGTATATGCTTCTTTTGGTAGAAGTGGTCGGGAGCCCACCCGGACAGATATTTTAGGTAGTCTTCAGATTAACAGTTTTAACATTGCCGATGTACGTAATGTAAATAGTGTGGAGGCGGAATATGTAAATGACCTAGAAGCGGGTACGCGTTTTCAATTAGCAGGCCTAAAACTGGATCTAAACTTATTCTACATGAGTTTTGAGAACGAGATTGCTCCTATTGGGGTCTACATTCCCGAAGGTTTCTATCAGGTCTACCTTAACCAAGAGCCTAGCTACAGAGCGGGAGTGGAGTTGATGGCTAGCTATGATTTCACCGAGTCTTTATCTTTTCAAACGCAAGTTTCTTATTTAAATGCCCGCATTAGTTCCTATACTCCAGCGGCTATTGATGTTGTTTATACCGATATTCAACCTATTCTTAGTCCCGAATGGAATGCCAATCTCTCAGTGAATTATCAAATCAATGAGGATCTACGTATGTCGTTGCGAGGGCGTTATTTATCGGAGCAATTTATGGAGCTAAGTAATGATCCGAATTTGGTTGTACCAAGCTCTTTTATACTCGACTTTAATGCCAGCTGGCAGTTTTATAAGGAGCATGAATTCTCCATTATGGTCAATAATCTTACTAATGAGCTTTATTATACTTACGGTGCTCCGGATGCTTTTAGCGGTGAACCCGCCTTTTTGGTGCAAGCGCCGATTAACCTTTATGGAACCTTGCGATTAAGGTTCTAATCTGCGGAGAAGAGGGAAGGAACTAATTGATGAAGAGCGGCCAAAGCATTTTTGAGTCGCTCTTCTTTTTGCCCTTTAATTATTTTCAGAGGGCGGTTTAAGCCTTCTATTAGCTGCTGGTGCTCGAAGAAAATATCCAGGCGATCATTGGGGTTTTCTCTTAAACGATCGGGCTCCCAAGGAAGATCTGGATAGCATAGAAGGTATTGATGCGCTTTTTCATCTTGGAGACCTTTTTCAATTGGGTCAGGCACTCTAGCAAATACCCTTTGCGACCAAACTTTATAATTGATGCTATCGGTATCAAATAGAATAAACTCTGGATTATTTTTTAAGGCTGACTCTTGCTTTTTAAGGTGGCCCTGATATATTTCTATGAGGGTCTCGTAATCATAACCAGGTCCTTTGTCCTCTAAAAATTCACGCGCATATTCGGGAACCCATGGGCAATCTAAGGCATTGCTTAGGGATTCGCATAAAGCCGATTTCCCTGAACTTTCGGGTCCTGTTACAACAACTATAATTGGCTCCATTGGAAATACCCATTTATAGCCAATAAGGTGTAGAGGCCAAATAATATCGAGCTCAGCTTAAGGCCTCTGCGGTAATATAAAGCAATTGAAACGGTGTCGATAGCTATCCAGTAAAGCCAGTTTTCACGATATAGTAAAACCATCAGGGCAGTTGCAGCTAGACTAAAAACAGTGGTAAAAGAATCGAGGAAGGGGAGCTGTGAATTACTGAGGTTCTTTAATGAAATACCACTCACAAATACGATTAATCCGGCGCCGCCAATAATCATGAGATGGCTAGTCCAGCTTAATGGGGCCGGACTTTCACTTAGTCCCTTTCCCCAATTAAGAAAACCGTAAATGGCCATGAAAATGTAAAAGCCTTGCAAGGCGACTTCTGCATAGATCCTTTTTTGATAGCAAAGAATTAAGAAAAGTAAGCCAGAGAAAAAGGCAAAAAACCAGCACCAAACGCTGTTGTAGGTAATTAGGATGGTATAAGCCAAACTAGATATTACTGCCGCTATTTCCAGGGCCGAAATGCGCAAATTAATAGTCTTTGATTTCCATGTCCGACAAGTCCCCTTTAAGAATCTTTAACACGAAGGGACTCTGACCATTTTCGAAGGAACGGTTAATTTCGGTTTCTAAAGCTTGGAATATCAAAGCAGACTCACCATAGATTTGGGTACTAATGGGGGTCACCTTGATTTTTAAATCTGCGTATTTGTGGAGGCGATCAAGAAAATCATCGACTCTATCCAGATAACTTTCAGTCAGTGGATATTTAGAAATTTCTACACTTATTTTCATTAGATGGACTTGATGGCGGCTGCAATTTCGGGCAGTGCCTCTGGATTGGATTCAAATAAATTTCCCACCACAATAACATCCGCTCCAGCTTGAGCTAACTCTTTCGCCTTCGCCGCAGTGCGAATGCCACCACCGAGGATAATCGGTTTATCGATTGAAGCTCGAACTTGACTAATCATTTCCGCGCTAACTGTTTGCTGGGCACCACTACCTCCGTCCAGGTAAAAGAATTGTAGGCCTAACATCTCGCCAGCCATGGCGGTACAGGCAGCAATTTCCGATTTGTCGTAGGGGATAGGCTGACTATTACTCATGTAAATAGCCGTAGTGGTTTTGCCACAATCAACCAGCATATAGGCGGTGGGCAGGATGTCGAGCTGCGATTGCTTAAGATAAGGAGCGGCAATAACTTGGTTGCCAATAAGCAAATCAGGATTTCGACCCGAAATAAGGCTTAAGAACAAAATTCCGTCTGCCAAATCCGAAACTTGTAAAACGCTGCCGGGGAAAAGTAGAATTGGTAAACTCGAATGCTGTCGTATTTCGGCTAAACAAGCTTCCAAATTGTCTTTGGTAAGTAAGCTGCCTCCAACGAAGATTAAATCTGCTCCGCCTTGCTCCGCTAAATGGCACAGGTTTTTAATGGCCTTACTGCCAGGCTTATCAGGGTCGATAAGCACGGCTAAAAGCTTTTTTTGGTCCTGGTAGGCTTGCTTAATTATTTGCGAAACATCGGCTTTGCTCATACAGGACAAACCTACTAAATATTAGAATTAGAAAAAGACATTTCAGGCCTCGTAACTAAAGCAAAGACAAAAATCTTTTTCGAATTTGAAAAAGAGGGGATAGGACTTGATTTTTTCTTTTTTACGAATGATACCCTGAGTCATTCCGCTTTGCCTATAAGGAAATGGGCTAATGCGCATTTCTTTTCTTAGGTCCAAACCCGGGTTGTCTTCCATTTTAATGAGGGTTTCTTTGGCACTCCAATAAGCAAGACACATGCTCTCCTCATTGCTGGGTTTAAGAGAGTTCAATTCTTGATTACTAAGATAGCGCTCAGCTAACCTTAGCATCTGGGGTCGAAAGGCTTCTAGGTCGATGGCTACCCGATGCTCTTTACTCACGATCACTGCGCTGTAATTAGCATTGTGGCTTATTGAAACCCCTCGGTAGCCCTTCAGTTGAGGGGCACCGCGCTCCGAATAACTTAAATCGATATTTCCTTCGGTTAAATGATGCAATGCAGCTCGGGTACTTAGAAACTCCAATTGCTTCTTCGGGTTCTTTAGATGTTTATACCTGTTCTGATCCGCTTTGGATAAGCGTTCTGTCCAGTAGTCTTCATCAATAGCATCTTCAATTTCCCAAACCAAGGCTTGAAGATGTTCCCATTGATAAAGTTTATAGACTGCCATTCCGAATTAATTAGCTTTTGAATGCGAATTACTTAAGGTATCTTTGCGCAAATTTTGAAATACGAATATAAATAAGATGAGTACAGCTGTAGGAAAATACATTCCATATAAAGTTAAAGATATTTCTTTAGCTGAATGGGGAAGACGCGAGATTGAGTTAGCCGAGGCCGAAATGCCAGGCTTGATGGCATTGCGCGAAGAGTATGGAAAAGATAAGCCTTTGCAAGGAGCCCGCATTGCTGGTTGTTTACACATGACCATTCAGACTGCGGTTTTGATTGAAACTTTAGTAGAGCTTGGCGCTGATGTAACTTGGTCTTCATGTAATATTTATTCTACTCAGGATCACGCTGCGGCGGCCATTGCGAAAGCGGGTATTCCAGTTTACGCCTGGAAAGGAATGACCGAAGAGGAGTTTGACTGGTGTATCGAGCAAACTTTATTCTTTGGTGAAGAGCGTGAGCCTCTAAATATGATCTTGGACGATGGTGGTGATTTAACCAATATGGTGCTTGATCAATATCCAGAATTAGCCAAAGGCGTTAAAGGTCTTAGTGAAGAGACTACCACTGGTGTTCACCGCTTGTACGAGCGCATGCGTAAGGGAACTTTACCTATGCCGGCTATTAACGTAAATGATTCGGTTACAAAATCTAAATTCGACAACAAATACGGATGTCGCGAATCGGCGGTAGATGCGATTCGTCGTGCTACCGATATTATGATGGCCGGTAAAGTGGCAGTTGTTGCTGGTTACGGTGATGTGGGTAAAGGTACTGCCGCCTCATTACGCGGAGCTGGTTGTCGAGTAATTGTTACCGAGATCGATCCAATTTGTGCGCTTCAAGCAGCGATGGATGGCTTTGAAGTGAAGAAAATGGACAGCGCTGTAGACGAAGCGGATATCATTATCACGGCTACTGGCAATAAAGATATTGTGGTAGGTCGTCACTTCGAAAACATGAAGGACAAGGCGATTGTGTGTAATATCGGCCACTTCGATAATGAAATTGACGTAGCTTGGTTAAAAACCAATCACGGCGAAAGCCATGTGGAAATTAAGCCACAGGTAGATAAGTATACGGTAAATGGCAAGGATATAATTCTTCTGGCTCAGGGCCGATTAGTAAACTTAGGCTGTGCTACTGGTCACCCTAGCTTTGTAATGTCTAACTCTTTTACGAATCAAACCCTTGCTCAAATTGAGCTATGGAAAAATTCGGACAATTACAAGAATGAGGTATACACCTTACCTAAACATTTAGATGAGAAAGTAGCCGAATTGCACCTTTCTAAAATTGGGGTGGAGCTCGAAGAATTATCGGAAGAGCAAGCTACTTATATCGGAGTTACGGTTGAAGGTCCCTTCAAACCTGAGTACTACCGATACTAGCATATTTTCACTATCAAATTTTAAAGGCCTGCTAAAAATAGCGGGCCTTTATTTTTTTAGACACTCTTAAATGTTCAGTGTTCATTAGGATTAAAGGATTTTTGTTGTAATATTGTTAGTGCAAAAACCTTTATAATGTTTTCTACAATGAATGTTTATCAGCTCATCGCGATGCATACCACAGACATGGTATGTTTGCATGATGCGGATAATACCATTCGATTCGCAACTCCGAGTTCTGAAAACATTTTAGGTTTCAAATCCGATCAACTTATTGGTAAAAAACTCACCGACTTTTTATCGGAAGAATTTATCAATGAAATGGACTTCACCACCTTGATGCGATTTTTTGATCAGCCGGGCACTCGCATACGCTATCAAATAAATCATGGTGAAGGTCGCTTGCGTTGGTTGGAGACTTCGTATACCATATTAGAGGGGATTGGAAATGTCCAATACCGAAGCTTAAGCACTACCCGAGACATTACCGAAAGTGTTCATCTTACCGAGGATTTGATGAACGCCCTTTCGAAGGAACAAGAATTATCGAAGTTCAAAACCAATTTGTATTCGGTGGCGAGCCATGAGTTTAAAACACCCTTGGCAGTGATTCAAGCAAACATAGAGATGTTAAAAGTGAAGCAAACTCCAAAATTGCTGAGCTTAGGTCTAAGCACCATGGAGGAAGAGGTCGATCGCCTCAATACCATGATTATGGATATGCTTGAATTGAAGAAGCTAACTACCGGGCGTAGGAACTTTAATTTGAGTGATGTCGATTTGGTGCAAACGCTCAAGGAGTTAATCAAAGAGCATCGCGAATCGCCCTCTAAGCCGGTGAATATTAATTACGAAATTGAGGGTGAGCCTCATTCTTATCAAGCCGATTATTCATTAATCCGCTACATATTTAGTAATCTCCTCGGCAATGCAGTAAAATTCTCTCCCGAAAATGGGGAGGTGAATGTGAAGTTAATCTATCAGGATGACTTTATAGAAATTGCCTTTGCCGATCATGGTATTGGTATTCCCAAGGAAGATCAAGCCAAAGTATTTCAGTCCTTTTTCCGGGCCTCCAATGTGGGTAATATCCAGGGAACCGGAGTGGGACTATCAATTGTATCCGAATTCATTAAGCTACATAAAGGAAAGATTAGACTGCAAAGCGAGGAAGGTGAGGGAAGTACCTTTATCGTGAGTCTGCCAAAAACGTAAGCCCATGCAGAAGAAATTATTAATTGTAGAAGACAACGAAAAATTGTTGAACTCGATGACCGCCTTATTTGAGGACTATTTTGAGGTTTATGAAGCCTCAAATGGTTTGGAAGGTCTAGAGAAATGTCGTCTTAATATGCCTGATATTATTATCAGTGATATTATGATGCCAGAGATGAATGGTTATGAGTTTACCGAGAATGTAAAGTCTAATGACCGCACTTCACATATTCCAATTATTCTCCTAACTGCGCTGGGGGAAGATGAAAGACGTATCGAGGGCTATAACTTTGGTGCTGATGATTACATCGTAAAGCCGTTTAAGTTTGACATTCTATTGGCTAGGGTAAATAACCTGCTAAAAACTAGAGAACAGCTGCGGAAAATCTATGATACGGCCGCACCCATTCATCATGAGTTTGGAATCAAGGATCCGGTGCTGTCCCATATGGAGGCCCTTTTAGTGAATCATTTCCGCTTTCGTAACTTTAGCATTCCGGAGATTGCGGATATGATGAATATGACGACTCCTAAATTGGAGCGAGAGGTAAAGCGCTTAACTGGTATGACTCCAATTCAGTACATCAATGATTTCCGATTGCATAAGGCTAAGAACATGTTGCAAACTGAAGATATGAGCATTTTTGAAGTGTCCCATGCTTTGGGATTCCGCAGTCTCAGTTATTTCGGTAAGGCCTATAAAGACAAGTTTGGGGTGTCGCCTTCAAAGACTAAAAAGCTATGAGTGATAAGGCAATAAGCATAATGATAGTGGATAATGATCAGGTCAACAGCTTTGTGCTGAAGAACATCATTACCCGTAATTATGCAGATGCTAAAGTGGAACTTTTCCCCGATGGAGCAGAGGCTTTGTCTGAATTGCGTCGGCTTGATAAAAACTCTGAAACTTTCCCGGCGGTAATCCTACTCGACATATACATGCCGGTGATGGACGGATTCGAATTTTTAGATGAGTATGTCCAGGACTTTGCCCATAAGCAAACCATTATCTTCGCGATGAGTAACTCTCTGATTAAAGACGATCAGCAAAGAGCTAATGAATACGAGGTGGTTAAGGGCTTTATTACCAAGCCGCTGATTTATAATAATATTGAGTTTATTGTTGAGACCTACCTTCAGGAATACGGTAGCTAAGCAATTGCTTAAAATAAATGGAAAAGGATCGCGTAAGCGGTCCTTTTTGTTTTGGACGACATACGCTATTGGTTACCTAAGCTCATCAAGTGTTAAGACCGGATTGACCTTCGCTGCGCTCGGTCGGACTGGTATTGGGTGCTAGATTAAGTAAAGCCTCAAACCTCATTACATTCGGTTTGCCTTTTTTCATTTAAGCCCCTGCGCTCAAGCAGCCCTTGGCGTGCTTGGCTTGTGTCTTAAATGAAAAAAGCCTCGAAACTTTCGTTCCAAGGCTTTCTTTGTAGCGGGGGCCAGACTCGAACTGACGACCTTTGGGTTATGAGCCCAACGAGCTACCAACTGCTCCACCCCGCGATATGCGTTTTTCCCTTAATGGGGCGGCAAATATAAAATGAAATTCGAAACCTCACAAGCTATTTTCTTTTTCTCTACATTAGAGGCATGGCGAATAGAAGGAATGTCTTTAGCTTGCTTTTCGCTTTACTCTGTAGCTCAGTCACTTGGGCGCAAAAGCCCTATACATCGGAGTATTGGGAAGAAAATTGGCGCGATTGGCCACGACCTCGATTTGACCATCGGGTGGACTCCTTTGTGGCGGTTGAAAATATCATTTTGCGGGAATTTTTTAATTCCAATTCCAATAGTTCTGGTGAATTGTATCGGCATTATGCGCGCTTCCAATACCCGAATGAAAGTTCTATTCGTGATCACGGAAGCGTGATTATACAGCTTCCTAATTATGAGTTTTTAGAGGATATCGACTTTAGAGTTTGGCAGGGTGGATTGCTAGTTTATGAGGCAAGAGCGGCAGCGATTGAGGCCTATTATCTGGATACCCTTGGAGCAGATCCATTTACTAAGAAGATGTTTGTTTTTCAATTAAGTTTCCCTGATTTGAAACCTGGGTCAATTGTGGAAATGATGGTAAGTTGTAAGGGCGTGCCTTTGCCTTATCGACTCTCTTTCGAACAAAGCTTCCCGATTCTAACTGCTTCGCAACGCATTAAAATTCTCTCTGCTTATCCTTTACGCTACCATGCCGATTCCACAGTGCAGTTAGAGCAAGAGGAAATATGGGATTACGACTTGTATAAATTTAGCCGTAAAGAATTACAGGCTTATGGCATTGAAACGAGCTTATCGACAGCGGCAGCCGATTTCCCAGGAGTTTGGCTCGATTGGAAAGACCAGGTATTTTATTACGATCGCGATGAAAGTGACGATTGGCGAGAATTGCTGCCTTATTTGTTTTATCAAGGGGATTTAAAGGACTTTGTCGTTTACCGCAATTCCCTAGCTGAGGATTTTGGTCGCCAGCAATTTTATTCGAGTTGGATCCGACCGGTACGTTATTTTCATAGTCGGGGTGAGGAGTTTCAAGCTAATTCGGCTTATGCTGAAGGACGTTTAAAACTCTCTAAAGCTTATGCCAAGCGTTGGATTAAGGTTCAGGAAGATTTAGAGCATATTGTTATTGATAATGCAGTGCCCGATTTTAATGAAGCCTTGCGCTTGGTTCTTAAATCACAGAAGAAGGCAGTTCGCTCCTATTTAAAAGATTTGCCGATTGAACCACCTATCTTCACCGAGTACGGATTACTCTGTTCGCATTTAGAAAAGCTTTTTCAATACTTTCGGTACGATTACCGTTTGGCTTTGTTTGGACCGGCTCGATTTGCTAAGCCACCAGCGAACTTTGCTTCTCCATGGACCGCGGTAGCTAGGGGTTTATTGTTTAGAAAGGATAGCAGTGAAAAGTGGAATTTCATCATACCTGGTCCCTATATGTCGCAATTTTATGGCCCCAATCAATTACCGCCGGATTTAAGCCTCGGGTGGATTCAGGCTTTTGAGCGGGGGGACTCGGTTCCGGAAATTATTCCATTGGCAAAAACCCGTGTCAAAAATGGATTTAGGCATGTGTTCTATCAGCGTAAGCGAGCGGCAAAAGGGTATTGGCAACAGCGAGATACTGTGCACTTTAACGGCGCTTTTCGCTCCATTTTGGCTGCTGGATATTTGAGGAGCGACTCGGTGCAGGATCAACTAGGGTACACCCAACATCAATTACTCTATCAATTTGAACAGAGTGACTCTTTGCTCATCGGTCGCCCACAAGCTACTAAGCTGCAAGATACCCTAATTTATCGCTTGCCTTTAGAGGAGGCATGGGCCTTCAAAGCCAATCCAAGTGCGGGTAGAAGCTTAGCCAACCCTATGCCCTTTCAGGCGCTTTGGCAATATCGCTTCGAAACGAATGATAGCCTTGAAATAGCCGTACCTTTACCACCAGAAATTTCGAATTCCGTTTTCCGGTTTACTTATACCTGGCAGCGACAAGGCAGGTTTTGGCTATTAAGTTTTAAACTTATGCAGGACCAATTGCTAATTAAACCAGAAGCGCGAAGGGAGTACGAAGAACTGCAAGCCTTTTTTAAGCAAGGTTTAGAATTTAAAGTCTGGAGCAAATGAGTCACCGTGCCGGTTACGTAAATATTATTGGCAATCCTAATGTGGGGAAGTCGACCTTATTAAATGCCTTATTGGGCGAGCAATTGTCTATAACCACTCCCAAGGCTCAGACAACCAGGCATCGCATTTTTGGGATGTTAAATGGCGAGGATTACCAAATAGTTTTTTCGGATACGCCCGGAATTATTAAGCCCGCCTATGCTTTGCAGGAAAGTATGATGGACTTTGTTTTATCCTCTTTCGAAGATGCGGACGTTTTCCTTTACTTGGTGGAACCTGGAATTCGTAGTCTTAAAGACGAGCAGATTTATGCGCGCTTAAAAAAGGTGCAGGAGCCGGTTTTTATTATTTTAAATAAGATCGATAAGATCGACCAGGGGAAACTTGAGGCAGAAGTCGAGTATTGGCACAGCGAATTTCCTTCGGCAGAGATATTACCAGTTTCCGCCTTGCAGAATTTTAACCTCGAAGTGCTGCTGGATCGCCTCAAAGAATTGCTACCAGAGTCTCCTCCCTTTTACGATAAGGAAGACCTTAGTGATCGCAATGAGCGCTTTTTTGTAGAGGAAATGATTCGGGAGCAAATTCTGCTCAATTACAGCAAGGAGATTCCTTATGCTGTAGAAGTGGAGGTTGAAGAATTTAAGGAAGACGAAAAGATTATTCGCATTCGCGCTAATATCTACACGGAGCGCAATACTCAGAAAGGAATTATTGTAGGTGCCAAGGGTTCTATGATAAAGAAAACTGGCACTGGTGCACGCCTTAAAATGGAGAAGTTTTTTAAGAAAAAGGTTTTCCTAGATCTCTTTGTGAAAGTGCGCAAAGACTGGCGCAGTAATGAGAATGAATTAAAGCGCTTTGGTTATAAACGCTAGTCACAGTCGCAGCCCCAAGTGCTTTCGATTGTAGTTTTGGGCAGGCATTCGAAAAGCCATTTAAGATCACGAGTGCCTAAAAAATTCCGACGCAGGTCCATCCACTTCAAATTCTTTAACTCACAAATTTCAGGGCTAATGTATCTTACTTGAGCGTCCCATAGATCTAGCTTATTCAGTTTCGGAAAATCTCCTATTGTGACGATAAGACTATCAATGGGGTTCTGATCGAGCTGAATTTCCTCCAAGTTGGGGTGCTTACGCAAAGCGAAAGGTAAATGCTTGATATCATTTTTGGAAAGGATTAAAACTTTCAAACTGCGAAGCTTTAGAATTTCTGCGGGAATAGTCTGCAGATCATTCTTACTTAAATCGAGTTTTTCCAGATTCACACAATCCCAAAGGCTAGGAGGTATTTCCTTTAAATCACAGCGATGAAGGTCTAGGCTTTTTAGCTCCAATCGATTTGTGTCGGCTAAAAAACTTTCCAGTCTTTTTTGTCCCTTGGCCAGGAAACTAGCGCAAATTAAAAGTCCGACGAGCAGCCTTTTCATCTTCAAACAATTGTTTTTTAAGGGCTTCGGGTCCTTCGAATTTCATTTCCTTCCGCAATGATTTCACGAAACGGATTTCTAATTGCTGTCCATAGAGATTCTCCTCGAAGTCAAAAATATGCACCTCGATGGTTTGAAACTTGCCTCCGAAGGTGGGGCGAATGCCGATATTGCACATGCCGAAGGCTGCTTCTTTTTCTGTCTCATTTGGAAACAAAACCCGAACAGCATATACTCCATTGGCGGGTATAATTTTATAGGAATCGCCTACTACGATATTGGCAGTGGGAAAACCGATGGTGTGACCAATTTTCTCGCCCGGGACAACTTTGCCGCTCAAAGGAAACTCGTAATCTAAATATTGATTGGCAATTTCAATGGTTCCTTCACTAATGGCCTTTCTAATTTTAGTGCTGCTTACAGTGGTATCGTCAATGTCTTGGGCCGAGATTTCTTCTACCTCGAATCCGTATAAAGGGCCGAATTCTTTAAGATGTTCGAAGCTGCCCTCCCGATTGCGACCGAAATGATGATCGTAACCAATCACCAATTTCTTAGCGCCAATTTGGTTGACTAAAATATTGCGTACAAAATCCAATGAACTAGTGCGGCTAAACTCAGCGGTAAAGGGATGGATAATAAGATGGTCGAGTCCAGTAGATTTTAAAAGTTCAATTTTTTCTTTTTGGGAATTGAGGAGTTTTAAATCTAGGTCGGGTTGAAGCACCATTCTTGGATGGGGAAAGAATGTGAGCAATACACTTTCACCATCAATATTTTTAGCGCTTTGGTTTAATTGGGCGAGTATTTTACGATGTCCTAAATGGACACCATCAAAGGTGCCGGTAGTTACCGCGGCTTTTTCCAATTTTTGAAAGTCGTCGATTGAATAGTAAACCTTCAAATTATCAATATTTTAGCGTGCTTAAGAGTGAAACCTCGCACTTTGTTAGTTACCTGTTCAAAATTAGCCAAATTAAAATTCCAACAAGGTCCTGTTAGTTAATATAAAATGGACTAATTTTGCCGGCAAATTAAGAAAACCCACCAGGGTACAATAAATTGTAACTCATGTCTCAAGTTGTTGGAAAAATCGCTCAGATCATTGGACCAGTAGTTGACGTTTACTTCGATACTACTAATGCTGAGCTTCCTAAAATTTACGATGCACTTCATGTAAGCCGTACTGACGGTACGCCATTAGTATTGGAAACACAGCAGCATATTGGTGAAGATACCGTTCGCGCCATTGCGATGGACTCTACCGATGGTTTGCAACGTGGCCAAGAGGTAACCGGTACCGGTAGCCCAATTAAAATGCCTACAGGTGAAGGAATCCGCGGTCGTCTTTTCAATGTAATTGGTGAGTCTATCGACGGATTGGAATCTCTTCCAACCGAAAATGGTTTGCCTATTCACCGTGAAGCTCCCAAATTTGAGGATCTTTCAACTTCTACCGAGATTCTATATACCGGTATCAAAGTAATTGACCTTATCGAACCTTATGCAAAAGGTGGTAAGATTGGTCTTTTCGGTGGTGCGGGTGTAGGTAAAACCGTATTGATCCAGGAGTTAATTAATAACATTGCGAAAGGTCACGGTGGACTTTCTGTATTTGCTGGTGTAGGTGAGCGTACTCGTGAGGGTAACGACTTACTTCGTGAGATGTTGGAGTCTGGCATTATCAAATACAGCGACGAGTTCTTGGAGTCTATGGAACAAGGCGGATGGGACCTTTCTAAAGCTAAGGCCGAAGACTTAAAAGAGTCCAAAGCTTCTTTCGTATTTGGTCAGATGAACGAACCTCCCGGTGCTCGTGCTCGTGTTGCCCTTTCTGGTCTTACTCTTGCTGAGTACTACCGTGATGGTGAAGGCGACGGTGCTGGTCGTGATATCCTTTTCTTCGTTGATAACATCTTCCGTTTTACTCAGGCAGGTTCTGAGGTATCGGCTCTTCTTGGTCGTATGCCATCTGCGGTAGGTTATCAACCTACTTTGGCTACTGAGATGGGAGCTATGCAGGAGCGCATTACTTCTACTAAAAACGGATCTATTACTTCGGTTCAAGCGGTATACGTACCAGCGGATGACCTTACTGACCCAGCTCCAGCGACTACCTTTGCTCACTTGGATGCGACTACCGTATTGTCACGTAAATTAGCCGCCCTAGGTATTTACCCAGCGGTAGATCCACTAGATTCTACTTCACGTATTCTTGCTCCAGAAATTATTGGAGATGAGCACTACGATTGTGCCCAGCGTGTAAAAGTAATCTTACAGCGTTACAAGGAACTGCAAGATATTATCGCCATCCTTGGTATGGACGAATTATCGGAAGAAGATAAATTGGTAGTAGCTCGTGCTCGTAAAGTACAGCGTTTCTTATCACAGCCTTTCCACGTAGCCGAGCAGTTTACAGGTATCCCTGGGGTATTCGTAAGCATCGAGGATACGATCAAAGGATTTAATATGATTATGGATGGTGAAATGGATGCATATCCAGAAGCAGCCTTTAACTTAAAAGGTACCATCGAAGAAGTACGCGAAGCTGGTGAGAAGATGTTAGCTGAAGCTCAGGCTTAAGTTTCATCAAAGCGATTTAAACTAGAATTATGAATTTAGAAATTATCACCCCGGAAGCCAAAATTTTTGAAGGTCCCGCTGATGCCGTGGCATTGCCAGGTAAAGATGGTCGCTTTCAAATTTTGAACGGACACGCTCCTTTGATCAGTACGCTGACGGAGGGCGAGGTGAAAATCGATATTCCAAATTCATCGAAAACTATCGAAGGCCTTCACGGAAGTATTGTTTCCGATAAAAGCAACGATAAAGTACTTCGATTGAATGTAAAAGGTGGAGTAGTAGAAGTTCAGCAGAATAAAGTGATTTTGTTGGCCGACTAATTGCCAAAAACCTAAATAATTAAAAAAGGCCTCGAAATTTTCGGGGCCTTTTTTTATGCTTCAACATCCTAATTACTCACGCGGATGATTGCACCATCAAAGGTGCATCGGTATTCGACCATGCTTGTGGTGGCGTTTTCTGCCGGGGCACCATCAAATAAAACATACTTTTCTCCGTGACAGGGGCAAACCGCATAGAGTCTATCGTCGTCTAATTCTAAAGCACTGCAATCTTCGCGGTAATGCTCGGGACAAGCGCGATCAAAAGCGCCAAAATCATTGATGTCGTTGTTCGAAAAACGTCGGTATATGATTAAACCGCGGTAACCACCGCCGTAGGTAATGGCACCACCAGGATTTTGCAGTTCTAAATTTTGAGGGTTGTTGAGGTAGATGTATTCATCAATGCTCACAATTGGGAAGTCGCGCTGCTGACTTTTTTTGCAAGCCGAGGCAACTATCAGAAAAAATAGGGTCAAATACAGTGAATGTCGCTTCATAATTGAGTACTGCAAGTTCTGCATTTTCAAGAAAAACGGCCTTCAGATGTTAAAATTTTACCGCTTATGAACTTATTCTTAAAATTATGTTAACACTTAAGGGTTCATTTTCAAGAAATTATTGAGAAACTCTGTGATTCCTCGGAATTTAGCTTTTGTTGTGAAGCTTGTTTTAGGTTATATTTACGGCCTTTAAAATTCAGGAGGGATCTCTATAACCTAATAAATAGTATGGGAAAGAAACTACTCTTACTGCTATTCGTCACTTTAAGCACATTGACATATGCTCAACAACGCCCCGGATCTTTGCGTGGTGTGGTGACTGATGCTAAAACCGGCGAAACCGTACCTTTTGCCAATGTTGTAATCAAGGATGCGTCTGGTTCACTGGTAACTGGTGGAACGACTGACCTTGATGGTAAGTACAATATTAACCCAGTAAATGCGGGTACCTATACCGTAGAGGCTTCATTTGCTGGTTACGCAACTGTTAAGATTACTGGAGTAGTTGTTGCTCCAAACTCACCAACCTTGCAAGACTTTAAAATGCAAGAAGAATCGGCAATGCTGACAGAGGTAACTATTACTTACGAAGCTCCGCTGATTGATAAAACTAAAAGTTCGAAGGTTACTACCGCAGAAGATATTCAGAATATGGCGGTACGTGACATTACTTCGGTAGCGGGCCAAACAGCTGGGGTAACTCAGGATGCTAATGGTAATACTAACATTCGTGGTGCTCGTGGTGAAGGTACTGTTTACTTCATTGATGGTGTAAAGGTGCGTGGTAGTGTAAACATTCCACAAGCAGCAATTGCTCAGACCGAGGTTATCACCGGGGGTTTACCTGCTCAATACGGTGATGCGATCGGTGGGGTAATTAACACCACTACTCGTGGTCCATCCGGCCAGTGGTTTGGAACGGCGGAGATTTTAACTTCTATGCCTTTTAAATTTTTAACCGCCGGCGACGGTAGCCCTATTTTGGATGGACAGAATTACAACCTTGGTGCATTTACCATTGGTGGTCCATTATATAAGAACAAAGAAGGTCAGTCTATCGTAGGTTTCTTATTCAGTTCGGAGTTCCTTTATATTGAGGAGCCTCGTCCAGTGCCTGCAGGAATCCCTTATATTTCTTTAAAGGATGAAGTATTACAAAGTCTCGAGCAAAATCCAATTCAAGTAGATCCTTCTGGTCGCGCTATTATCTTGAATTCGGAATTTGTTACCGAAGACGACATGAACAATACTTGGCAAAGACCTAACTCTTACGCCAATGACATGCGTTTTAATGGTAATATCCAGATTAAACCATCGAAAAACACCAACTTAACCATTGGTGGTCGTTGGGTTTATTCGGATGACCGCGCCGAAAGCTACGGAAGCCATATCTTCAACTTCCAGAATAATATGCGTACCATTAATAATGACTGGCAAGCATATGTTCGTTTCCAACAAACATTTGATAACGATCCTGAAGGAAATAGCTTAATTAAAAACGCTTACTATACCGTTCAGGTAGATTATACTCGTGATAACAATGAAACCGAAGATGTAGAACATGGTAAGGATTTCTTCCGCTATGGCTACACTGGTAAATATGATGTTTCTTCTACGCCAGCTTATGTGTTTGGAACCGACTCGGTTAATGGTCAGCCATTAGACGGATGGTTATACGTAGGTGACTTCGATGAAGGTATTAGCTGGACTCCCGGTGGATACAATCCAATCCGTGAAAACTACATTCGTGACTTCTTCAATATTGCAGCCGATAATCCTGGTATTAATGCCCGTACCTTAGATGATGTTCTAGGTTACGGTATGCCAATTAACGGTTTTAACCCTCGTAGCGTATTTGGTTTGTGGACCAACACAGGTTCTCAGCAAGGTGGTTACAATGTTAGCCGCAACAGCCAGTTCCGGGTTACTGCCTCTACCAACTTCGATATTAAAGATCACTCTTTAATTATGGGATTTGAGTACGAGCAGCGAATCGACCGTGCTTACGATCTAGGAGCGCAGGGACTTTGGACTCGTATGCGTTTGTTACAAAACCAACCTAACTCGCAGTTAGACCTTGATAACCCACTTCCGGTATATGACCAGTTTGGTAACTATCAGGATACTATTAATTACAACTATCAATACATCGCCCAAGATGCTTCTCAGTTCTCTGAGGAAATCCGTCGTGCTTTAGGTTTAGACCCATTTGGAGTTGAGCAAATTAATATCGACAACCTAGATCCTTCTATGTTCCGTTTAGATATGTTCTCTGCCGATGAGATCATTAACCCTAACGGTGCGCGTGGTGTATCTTACTACGGTTTCGATTACTTAGGAAATGTTCAATCTGGTAACCCAAGCATTTCTGAGTTCTTCCAAGCACGTGATGAAAACGGTCGTTACACTCGTCCGGTTGCGGCTTTCCAACCGATTTATATCGCTGGATATATTCAGGATCAGTTTACTTTCCGCGACCTTACCTTCAACGTTGGGGTTCGTGTAGACCGCTTCGACTTAAACCAAAGTGTATTGCGTGATCCATATATCTTATACCCTGCTTACACGGTATCGGACTTAAGTAATTCTCCATTATCTCCTGAGGCATATGCTAATGTGCCTGCTGGTATTGGTCAGGATTACGCAGTTTACGTAAGTAGCTTTGACTACGGTTCTGCGAGCATTGTAGGTTTCCGTAACGGAGACCAGTTCTACAATGCCAATGGTGAGCCTATCACCGACCCAGGTATTCTATCTGATGCTGCTGGTGGTGGTATTAAGCCATTCTTGGTTACCCCTCCTGGATCTGAAGAAACTGTAGGTCGTGACATCCCATCTGAGTCATTTGTAGATTACGAGCCACAAACAGTGGTGATGCCTCGTATTGCCTTTAACTTCCCAATTACGGATGAGGCAATCTTTATTGCTCACTACGATGTATTAGCTCAGCGTCCTACTACTGGTTTCTCACGTTTAGATCCATTCGATTACTTAGACTTAACTAACCTTCGTAATGGTGCAATCCTAAACAACCCGAACTTATTACCACAACGTACTACCGAGTATGAATTGGCATTTAAACAATTACTTTCTAAAAAGTCTGCTTTAAAGATTGCTGCTTTCTACCGTGAGTTACGTGACTTACTACAAGCAGTGGCTTTCCCAGAAGCTTACCCTATTACTTATGTAGCTTATGGTAACCGCGACTTTGGTACTGTAAAAGGTTTCACCTTAGAGTATGAATTACGTCGTACTAACAATATTAAAATTGATGCGAACTATACCCTACAGTTTGCTAGTGGTACTGGTTCTAGTGCTACTACCGGTGCTAACTTAGCACGTGTAGGTGCCGCTTCTTTACGTACTTTATTACCATTCGATTACGATAACCGTCACCAAATCTTAGTTCGTATGGACTGGAGATATGGTCGTGGTATGAACTACAATGGTCCTAAGATTAATGGTAAAAACATTCTTGAGAACTTCGGGGTAAACGTTACTTGTAATGCGTTATCTGGTCGTCCTTACACACGTCGTGATCGTGCTTATGCGGTCAGTGCTTCTGCTTCAGCAGCAGCTCAGACTGAAGGTCAGATCAACGGTTCTCGCTTACCATGGCAAGTAACCTTTGACGCTCGTATCAATAAAAGCTTTATGCTAAACAAAAAAGGTTCTAAGAGTCTTGATGTTTACTTACAAATCTTAAACTTGTTTAACACGATGAACGTAGTGAACGTATATCCTTTCACTGGTTCTGCTGATGATGATGGATTCTTGGCCTCTCAAGCGGGTCAATCGCAAATTAATGGTCAGGTAAGTGAGCAATCATTTATCGATCTGTACAATCGTAGAATGGTTAGTCCATTCAACTTCTCATTACCTCGTCGCTTCCGTTTAGGAATCGCTTATAACTTCTAAGAAAGAATTAATTAAATAGCTGTATGAAGATCAGAAGCTTTTTAACTTACTCGTTGGTTCTTGCCGTTTTTACCGGATTGAATGCAAAGGAAACGCCAGCGATCAATAACAACAAGAAGTCTGCTTTAGAAGCGCTTGCCGAGGGTTGTGCCCCTGCAACTGCACAGACAGACTTAAACATTAACAACGTAAGAGCTCGTATCCTTGGGGGTGGCGACATGTGGTGGGATCTTAACGATGCCCAGTACGAGGTGCCTAAAGGATCCAATAAGCACTCCATGTTTGCTGGTGCGCTTTGGTTAGGAGGTATCGATGATGCCGATCAGCTTAAGCTGGCTGCCATGACTTACCGTCAGCGTGGGGTAGATTATTGGCCTGGCCCACTAGACGACAATGCTTCGATTACGGAAGGTACTTGTCAGGATTACGACCAACACTGGACCGTTTTCCGTAGTGAGGTTGAAACCCACAAGTCTTGGATTGAGTGTAAGGAAGATCCTACCTGTAACGCCGAACTTCGTTTCCCAGGCTATGCAGGAAATATTCCTCAAAGTATTATGGAATGGCCGGGTAATGGCGTAGACGGAGAATTGCCTTATAAGTTGGCACCTTTCGTTGAGTCAGATACCAATGGTATTCCTGGATTCTATGAGCCGGAATGGGATTACCCAGGATATGACTTCACTCGTGAAGCTGACTGTCAGGCTAAAGAAGTTGATTTATTATACGGTGACCAGACTATCTGGTGGGTATATAATGATAAGGGTAATATCCACACCGAAACCAATGCTTCTGCACTAGGTTTTGAAATTCGCGCTCAAGCTTTTGCCTTTACCGCGAATGATGAGGTGAATAACATGACCTTTAATAACTACCGTATTATTAACCGCTCTACCTTCCGCTTACGCGATACTTATTTCGGTACTTGGTTTGACGCGGATTTAGGTAACCCTTATGATGACATTATCGGTTCGGATATTGCTCGTGGTTTGGGTTATGTTTATAATGGTGATAATGATGATGAAGGTGCCTTAGGTTATGGTAGCAATCCTCCTGCGGTTGGATTTGACTTCTTCCAAGGTCCTTTTGCTGATTATTTTAATGGTATTGATGACGACCGTGATGGTTGTGTCGATGGTATTCGTATCGACGGAATTTGTCAGGCAGAAGATCCTACTATCGGTCGTAACGAGCGTATTATCATGTCTGGTTTCATGTACTACAACAACCGCTCTAACTTTAGCGGTCCTTCTGGTACCACCGACCCAGCCAACGCTCAGGAATTCTATAACCTCTTACAGTCGATTTGGAAGGATGGTCGTCCTTTAGTTATTGAGACGCCTTCTGGTCCTGGTAACACTGGTAACGGTGATGGATATTCTCTAGATCCTTCTTTGGTGCAAACCAAGTTTGCTTATCCTGGAAACTCTATTGACACCACCGGTGCTTATGAGCCTTTCCAACCAATTAACTGGTTTGAATCTCCAAACAATCAAGCAGATAAGCGTGGTCTTCACTGTGCAGGACCATTCTCACTTGCTCCTGGTGCGCTTAACTTCATCACCACTGGTGCAGTTTGGGCGCGTAACTTTGCCTCACAAGATTTATTTGCTTCAGTAAACGATGTAATTGTTGCCGATGATAAAGCGCAGCAATTATTCGATAACTGTTTCCAAGTATTGGATGGTCCACGTGCTCCAGATATCGAGATTGTTGAATTAGACCGTGAGTTGGTAATCAATTTGGTAAATGCTTACGATGAGCGTACCATGGGTTACGTGCAAAAAGATCCACGTATTCCACCAGTACCAACCTGGACTCCAGCGCAAATCGACTCAGCCGAGCAAGAGAATTATTTCTCATACGTATTCGAAGGTTTCCAAATTTTCCAAGTGGCTAATGCCGATGTGGGTGTAGATGACCTTTACGATGTGAGCCAATCTCGTCTAATTGCTCAATCTGACCTTAAGAATGGCATCGGACAATTAGTAAACTACTTCGAATCTCCAGACTTATTAGGTAACCCACTTACTCCACAAGACATGACCTTACAGGCCAATGACCAAGGAGTTGAGTTAAGCTACCGAGTTTTAGAGGACGCTTTCGCAGAAGGAGATCGTCGCCTAGTTAACAATAAGGAGTACTACTTCTATGTACTTGCTTATGCACAGAATAACTACCGCACCTTTAATCCTGGTAATACTGGTGATAATGCAGATGCGCAGAAAACGCCTTACCTAGCAGGTCGTCTTAATATTGGTTTAAACTCTAAGCCTTACCAAGGTATTCCTTCTAAAGTGGAAAACCGTAATAATGGTACTAAGCTTAATGCAAGCTGGGGTGATCAAATTGAGGTAACTCGTATTAGCGGAAAAGGTAATGGTAATACCTACTTAAGAGTATCTCAGGAAAGTCAGGATGCGATTATTAATAATAACGGATTCCAAGAAGTTAAATACGAACCTGGCTTTAGTCCGGTTGAAATTAAAGTAGTGAATCCTTACGAAATTGGTGAGGGAACTTATCAATTACGTTTCACAGATTTAAATAGCTCTCGTAGTTGGGAACTTTATGATGACCAAGGTGACTTGGTAGCGGAAAGTGAGCAAGGCATCGATTACAGTGCCGAGCAGATCGTAATTTCTCGCGATACTATCTCGGGTGTAGAAACTCCGTTAGGGTTCTCCATTAGCGTAGACGAGGCGATTGCTCCTGGATTTGAACGTGAAGGTTCGGTTAATAACGGGGTTATCGGTGGATCTATCACTTATGCAGATCCTACTAAACCATGGTTATCAGGTGTGCCTGATTCAGATGCTGAGAATCCAACCAACTGGATTTTAGCTGGATCGAATAATATTTCGGATAATGATAACCTTCCTTCAGTTTACTATAATGACCATAGCGCTGGTGACAATAATGTGGATCCATTAGGTCAGTTCGAAACTGTTTTAGGAGGTACTTGGGGACCAGTTGCCCTAGCTAGTAATGTGCCTCTTGCAGGTACCCCTAGCACTGAGCCTAGTTTCCGTCAGAGTCCAGGTTATCCTTTACGCGACGGTACTAACTTTAATCGGATGTACCCAATCTCTCAAATGCCAAACATCGACGTGGTGATTACTCCAGATCATACCAAATGGTCTCGTGTACCGGTATTAGAGATGGGTAACTATCCAGAATCTAACGAAGGTGGTGCCCTTACTTTCCGCTTAAGAGAAGGTAAAAGCTTAAACAAAACTTCGGATGGTAGTTTGGTAGAAGACCCTAGCACAACCGGTTGGTCTTACTTCCCTGGTTATGCTTATAATGTAGAAACCGGTAACCGTCTTAATCTAGTGATTGCGGAAAACTCTTGGTTACGTTCAGAAAATGGTTCTGATATGCTTTGGAACCCAACCGCGAACTTCACTCAGAAATTGGGCTCTATTGCTCTAGGTGGTATGCATGTACTTTATGTATTGGCAGACTCTTCATCTTTCCGTGGAACTATGAAGGACCTAACTTACCAAGGCGATCAAATTGATGATTACCCAATTAAGGACGAGTTAGAGAATATGGGTAGTGCCCTTACTCGTACAGATGTTTGGGGCTCAATGACCTGGTGTACCATCGGTATGCTTTCTAGCAACCAGTATGAGTTTGATGATTACCGTAATATTCCATCAGAAGTTAAAGTTGAACTTCGCGTTCAAAGTCCTTACGGACAGACTGCTACTTCAGAAAACGGTGGTAATCCAATGTATGAGTTTAGCCTAGATGGTTATAAAGCGGTATTCAATGATTTGCAGATTGCTAGCGATGCTTTAGAAAACATTCGCGTAGTGCCTAACCCATACTATGGTTCTTCAGGTTATGAAGACGGTCAGTTGGATAATATTGTGAAAATCACAAACCTACCTCCTCGTTGTGAGATTAATATCTTTATGCCTAATGGTACTTTAATTAGAACTATTAATAAGGATAATGCTCTTACATACGTTGAGTGGGATTTGAAAAACGAGTTTAACGTACCAATCGCAAGTGGTATCTACCTAATTCACATCGATGCTGGCCCTGCTGGTCAGAAAGTTGTGAAGTGGATGGGTAGCTTACGTCCGGTTGACCTTAACGCATTCTAAGAACGAATTAAGTGAAGAAATCCATGAGATATTTTCAGAAAATAGCTGTTGCAATTTGTGTTCTAGGATTTATGAACACTGTGCAGGCAGGTAACCCACAACGTGCCGGACAGGCAGGTGCTCCCGAATTACTGATTAATCCTTGGGCCCGTTCAAGCGGCTGGGGTGGAGTAAATATCGCCGGGGTAACCGGGGTACAGTCATCCTTTGTGAACATCGCTGGTATTGCAAATACCGAAGGAACTGAAGTTTCTTTCACCAATACCCAGTGGTTAGTTGGTGCCGGAATCGGCATTAATGCAGCGGGCTTTAATCAGTCGGTGGGCGAGAATGGGGTTTTAGCCGCCAATTTCGTTTCCTTCGATTACGGTTCTTGGGAGCGCACTACTATCGAAAACCCTGACGGGGGAATTGGTAGTATTAGTCCTTCAACCGCAATCATTGGTTTAGGTTATGCCCAGAAGTTTACCGAGTCTATTCGCGGTGGTGTTAATCTTAAGATTTATACTACTAGCATTGTAGATATGACGGTTACTTCAGCGAGTGTAGACGCGGGAGTACAATATGTTACTGGGTCACGCGACCAAATGAAGTTCGGTATTACCCTGCGTAATATCGGTCCTTCTGCGGTTTACGAAGGTGAAGGTCAGTCTATCACACTGGTAGTGCCACAAGGTGGGTATGCGCAAGAATTTAATGAGCGTAGTCAGTCCTTCGAATTACCTGCTACCCTTTCTATTGGCGGTAGCTATGATTTCGAATTCTCTCAACAGCGCTTAACCGTTGCGGCGGCATTCCAATCAAATTCTTTTGAGAAGGATATTTATACCGCTGGTGTAGAGTACTCCTTCAAAGAAATTGCGATGCTAAGAGCAGGCTATACCTTCTTTGATAGCCGCGATTATGCCGAAAACACTAGTGTGTTCTCTGGTTTTAATGCGGGAATCTCTTTCGATGTTCCCTTGTCTAAGGACAATGACAATACATTCCAATTAGATTATTCATTCCGTTCTACTTCGTTCTTCTCGGGCGTACATAGTATCGGTGTATCTATCTTGCTCTAAGCAAACAAGCAGGAAGATTATTTAATATCTTTGCAACGTGGAAAAGGCCTCATTGAGGTCTTTTCTGCGTTTAATATTTCTAGAATATGGGAGTAAGTTATTATACCAAAGAAGGTCTCGAAAAGCTTAAAAAAGAGCTTGAGCACATGAAGCATGTAGAGCGTCCAAAGATTTCGCAGCAAATTGCAGAGGCGAGGGATAAGGGCGATCTATCAGAGAATGCAGAATACGACGCAGCTAAAGAGGCGCAAGGTCTCCTAGAAATGAAAATTAGCAAGCTTGAAGATACGCTCGCTAATGCACGATTAATGGATAGCTCTAAAATAGACACCAGTAAGGTGATGGTTTTAGCTACGGTTAAAATCAAGAATACCAAGAATGGGATGGAATTGAGCTATAAGCTTGTTAGCGAAAGCGAAGCCGATCTTAAAAACGGTAAGATTTCAGTTAGCAGCCCAATTGGAAAAGGTCTTACCGGAAAGAAAGTTGGAGAGGTAGCGGAAATTCAGACTCCTGCTGGTAAAATGGAATTTGAAATTCTAGATATTAAATTCGACTAGCTATGGCTTCCATTTTTTCAAAAATTATTGCGGGTGAAATACCCGGATATAAGATTGGAGAAACTGAAAAGAGCTTTGCTTTCTTGGATATATTTCCTCTGCATGCTGGTCATACTTTAGTGGTTCCTAAAAAGGAAGTAGATTATCTATTTGACCTTGCACCAGAAGATTACCAGGACCTGATGGATTTTTCGAAGCAAGTTGCGCACGCAGTAGGTAAGGCAATTCCTTGTAAAAGGGTAGGGGTTGCTGTAATTGGACTAGAAGTACCTCATGCGCACGTTCACCTTATTCCTATTAATGAAGTTAGTGACATTGACTTCTCTCGTCCTAAACTAAAATTTAGCGAAGAAGAAATGGCTGACTATGCGGCGAAGATCCGCGCCAACTTATCCTAAACGATCCGGATTATCTTTCAAAAACTTATCCCAAGATTTGGTTTTAGAGCCCGCGACCAAGGGATGACTATCCTGGTAATGATGACAAAGGGCAACGGCTAAAGCATCGGAGGCGTCTAAATATTTGGTCTCAATCTTATGGCCAAAGCTTCGCTCTAACATCGCATAAACCTGCTCTTTACTAGCACTTCCTTTGCCAGTAATGCTTTGTTTAATCTTTCGAGGGGAATATTCTTCTACCGGTATATCCTTAAATAGAGCGGCGGCCATAATAACGCCTTGCGCTCTTCCCAACTTAAGCATACTCTGAACATTCTTACCAAAGAAAGGGGCTTCTACCGCCATTTCATCCGGCAGGTACTCATCAATAACTGCTAGCGTGCCTTCAAAGATTTGCTTTAGTCTTAAAATAGGGGAGTCGGCCGGTTTAAACTTGATACTATCTAAGTGGATTAGCTTAAAATTCTTTCCACTGGTTTCTATCAGTCCATAGCCCATGATTTGGGTACCGGGATCTACCCCTAAGATGATTTTTTCTTTCGCCATCGGACCAAATTTAATGCTTTACTTTGTTCTGATGATGTACGCTTTGGTATTGCTGCTATTGGTCTTTCTAGCCTATGTTTATTTGGCTCAATACCTGTTTAAGGGACTGGCACGCATAAGCTGGAATAAGTCAGGGGACTCCCTCCAGCAATGGCTTAGTTTGGCCGTGGTCATCGCTCACAAAAATGACGTTTCAGCCCTCACGGACTTACTAGCAGTATTGGAAGATAATTCCGAGCTAAAGTCTTTGGCGATTTATGTGGTTGACGATTTCTCCAATCACAACAACCGGGCTAAACTCGAACAGCTTATAAGAGCTACTACGCTTAAGATTAAACTAATTTCTAATCAGGGTGAGTCAGGTAAGAAAGGCGCGCTGCAGTTTGCCCTGCACCAGATAGAGGAAGAATATGTTCTACAGCTAGACGCTGATGTAAGACCGTCACCTGAGCTAATTACAGAACTTGCCCGACAATGGAGGCCTGATACCAAGCTTATTATTGCCTCAGTGAGAATGCGAGCCAGGACGAATTTTTGGTCGGGGCTAGCAGCCCTAGACTATCTTTCCCTGCAACTTACCGGTTTTGCTAGCGCGGCCCTAGCCGAACCATTTATGGCCAGTGGGGCCTGTATGCTATACCAGCGCCAAAGCTTTTTAGAATTATCGCAGGTTGGCAGTAAATGGCAAAGCGGTGAGGATGCCTTTTTTGTTCAAGCTTTGGCGGAGCGAGACTTACAAAGTATTAGTATTGCGCCGCGGGCTTTTGCCATGACCGATGCCCCGGCCAATTTCAAAGCTTTAATTCGGCAAAGGTTGCGTTGGGGTGCCAAGAGTACCGCCTACCCATCTCTTAAGGCTAAAACCTTAGCATTATTAGTCGCGGCTGTAAATTTTTATTTGTTGGCAGGCCTGGTCTACAGTTTTTACAATAGCACTCTATTACTTTGGCTCTTCAGTTTTTGGCTTTTTAAAGCTTTTGTTGATTACCGCCTTTTGGCCAACTTTGCCAAGCATACCGATGAGAAGGAGTTGCTACGAAATTACCCCTTCAAGGCTCTGGCCTATCCCTTCTACATTGTTCTGGTGGTCTTACTAATTCCCTTTGCCCCTAAAAAACGTTGGCTTAAAGCCTAGTCTTTTTTAAGAATTCGACTAAAATCACCCCCGCTTGGGTTTTGGAATACCTTAAGGTCGAAGTGCTCTACTGCAGCCAATAGATGATCCATGATATCGCTTTGAATGCTTTCATAGTTAATCCAGGCAATATCATTACTGAAGCAATATATTTCCAAGGGAATGCCCGTTTCGCCTGGTTGTAATTGGCGAACCATTAGGACTTCATTGGAAGCGATTTTAGGATGCTCACTAAGGTAGTTTTCGATATACCTTCTAAAGACCCCAATATTGGTCATGTGGCGACCATTAATTAAAACCGACTTGTCTACATTCTTACTGCGATTTGCAGCTTCAATTTCTGCTTGTCGCTTGCTTACATATTCGGCAACCCGCTGATACTTTTGAAAGCGGTTTAGCATTTCTTCATCCACAAACTTAACCGAGTGAATGTCGATATTAATGCTGCGTTTTATGCGGCGTACGCCCATATTGGTCATTCCGCGCCAGTTTACAAAGCTGTCGCTGATAAAGGCATAGGTCGGAACAGTAGAAATGGTTTTATCCCAATTGCGAACCTTAACGGTGGTAAGGTTTATTTCAATTACATCGCCATCGGCACCGTATTTAGGCATGCTCACCCAGTCACCGATCCGAACCATATCATTACCAGCAATTTGAATACTGGCAACTAAGCCTAAAATAGCGTCCCGGAAAATTAGCAGAATAACCGCCGTAGCCGCTCCAAAGGTGGTGAGAATGGTGGTGGCGCTTTTGTCTAGGAGGTTAGAAATAATAAAAACCCCGCCCGAAATGTAAATGATAATAAGCGCTACTTGCACATAGCTGCTCACTGGTTTTCCTTCAAAGCGCTTGGAGTTTAAGCCAATGTATTCCAGCGCTTTTAAAAACTTATGACTTACATTAATTACATTGATAATCACGTAAGTAACGACCAGCTTGCGTAATATTTCTACCAGTAAATCTGATTTCTCAAATAAGTCGGGTAAGGCATAGTATACCACGATAGCTGGCAGTAAATGCGAAAGCGAACGAAATACTCGCTTTTCCAGTAAAATGTCGTCGTAATTATTTTTAGAACGCTTTACATAGCGCGTAACAAGCCGTAAAATGATTTTACGGGCGATAAAGTCCACGATTAGACTGAGTACTAGAACTAAGGCAATGTCTACACCGAAGGTCAATCGGTCTACCCATAAATCGCTAATTCCGAGGCTCGTTAGCCACTCATGCGCCCAATGATTAATCTGCATAATATTGCTAATTCTAAAGGCAAAGCTACGATTTAAGGCTTATACCTAATCCCATTAGCGGACTCACCAATGGTTTGGAAATAGCCAAATGCATATTGATTTTCTGCTCCTTCTTTGTAAATATTCCCAACTACCATGGCTGGCGGCGCGTCGAATGGGGAGCCGGTTTGCACCTGACTTTGCAAAACATTTAAATAATCTTCAAAATCAGCAGATACCGACTGGATAAAAACACTGAGACTATCAGCCTCCATTCCCGCTTCGGGTTCCTCAAAGGGTCCATAAATTGCAATGGGTGGGAATAAACCCCGACCAAAGTATATTCCATCTAGCTCTTCGTCATTGATAATGATATTTTCTTGAGCAAAGAGGGAATCATTAAGCTTACGCTTGATGCGGTAGTAATTTCCTTTACCAGGTAAATCGCCGAAATACATTAGAGCATAATCTCCTTCGAAGAAGGCCTGAGGGGTAGTACTTCGATTAAGTGTTGCTTGCTTGATGGAATCTATCGGGGGTACCGGTCGAAGAGTGTCTAATCGACTTAGCCAAACTCCTTGCATTTTTTCAGGTACTTGGGGGTCATTAATTTCTACCCTTAGTTGATACTGCTTGTTAAAACTACCTAAGAAATTAGCTTCATAATGTCCTGCGAGGCTGTCCGATTCCGTGAGGACTAGTATTTCTTGCCCATCTTCTAAAATACTCACACGGGCATTAGAAACCTCTTGAAAGGCTTGATTGTCGAAGTAAGCAGAGGTGCTTTGCAGTTTAACGAATAGGGGTTCAGAATTACTAAGCACTCCGTTTACTACTAATTCGGGTTCGGCGGCTTCTACATCTAATTCAACCACGTCTCGGCAAGCGGAAAGCGCCATAAAACCGATCAATAAAGTTATGATGTGCAGATTTTTCATTTCTAAAAATTAAAGTTCCAGGTTACCGAAGGGATGATAGTGCCAAAAATGGATAGCTGCTGAGCTTGGGTGTTTAAATTTTGGGCGGATGTCCCGTTTTGGTTCGGTGCTTGTTCAAAATAAATTGAATAGGCATTTCGACGGGCATATACATTGTAAAGGCTAAAGGACCAAGAGCTGTAAAATTTCTTGCCTTCCTTTTTTTCGGGAATGTAGTTAGCGGATAAATCTAAGCGATGGTAATCGGGTATGCGGTATGAATTACGGTTACGGTAAATGGGCACCACAAAGTCCTCAAATTGGAACTTACCTTCAGGCGGAGTAATAGGTCGGCCGCTTTGATAGGTGAAATTCATACCGATATCCCAAGTTTTACTTATTTGATAATTCAAAACCAAGGATATATCGTGACGCTTATCGTAATTGGCGGCGTACCATTCCCCAGCATTAATCGCTAAACTGGGATCTTGACTTTCTACCTTTAGTTCTGTTTTAGATAAGGTATAGCTAAGCCAACCAGTTAATCGCCCACTTTGCTTACGGAGGTAGAACTCTAAACCATAGGAACGGCCTATGCCACTGGTTATTTCGGTCTCGATACTTTCATTAAATATTAGGTCAGCCCCATTGCGGTAATCGACAATATTGCGGAAATCTTTGTAGTAGCTTTCTATCGATAATTCGTAGGCATTATCATTAAAGTTCTGGAAATAACCTAAGGCCACTTGGTTTACGGTAGCAGGCTTTATATGCATGCCTGCCGGGCGGTATAAATCAACCGGCGTTGGTGCAGTGGTATTGCTTATTAGGTGAATGTATTGACGGGTGCGGTTGTAGCTTGCTTTCAGGCTTTTTTCATCATCCAAGCGATAATTGATAGCCAAACGCGGTTCTAATCCATCTAAACCATTGTAAGCCTTAATGATATCGCCTTTTCCGTAGTCTACCCTTTCTACCACTTCATCTAATTCAGGTAGTTCTTGATTTTGATAAATATTCTTGCTTTGCGGACCTAAATTGTAAAATGAAGAATAGCGAAGGCCGTATTGTACACTAAACAAAGGACTAAACTTATACTCATGAGAAAAATAGAGCGAGGGCTCTAGGGCATATTCCCTTTGCAGGGTTAAATCGACCACCCCGGTTATGGTACCTGGTTTAAAGCGGTAGTAAATGGCTTCTAGACCAAACTCAAATTCACTATTTGCATTAGCGTAATAAGTGTACTGATTTTTAAGATGGTAATCCTGAATGGTAGATTGAAGTCGGAAGTTAAATTCATCATCTTCAGGAGTACCTAAGGCATAGGTGTAATCACTAAAGATTAAGGATAAATTTGAGAACAACTTATCACTGTAAAGGTGATTCCAGCGCCCCGTAAGGGTAGCATTTCCCCATTCAAAGCCAAATAGGTCGTTTATCTCGAAGACATCACGGCCAAAGTATCCCGAAAAGTAAAGGCGGTCTTTCTCGCTGAAGATGTAATTTAACTTAGCGTTGAAATCGTAGAAGTATAAGGTGTTTTGGGATATGGTTTCATCCGGACTAAGACCTAAAAAGATGTCTGCATAGGACCTTCGTCCGGCAATCATGAAGGCAGACTTTTCTTTCTGAATAGGGCCTTCTAATAAAAGGCGGCTAGAGAGTAAGCCAATACCTCCTGTTCCTGAAAAGGCCCGGTTATTACCATCTTTCTGTCTTACGTCTACCACCGAACTCAGTCGACCTCCATAACGAGCGGGAATTCCTCCCTTGTATAATTTAACGTCCTTTACCGCATCGGCATTAAAGATGGAAAAGAAGCCAAATAGGTGAGAGCTATTGTAGACAGGGGCTTCATCGAGGATAATTAAGTTTTGGTCGGTGTTGCCGCCCCTTACATTAAAACCATTCGATGCCTCTCCTACGGTGCTTATGCCGGGTAATAAAGTAAGACTGCGGATAATGTCGACTTCCCCTAAAAGGGCGGGCATTTTCTTAACGTCTTTGACATCGACCTGAACCACACTCATTTCGATGCTGCTCACATTGCGGTCAATTTTTTCACTACTCACCACAACTTCCTCGAGAGTGGTCGAAGATTCCTTTAATTCCCAATTTATCTTTTGATCGGCACTTAGCTCAATCTCTCGGCTTTGCGTTTCATAGCCGATGTATTGAATCTGCACCTGGTAACGACCGGGGGGTAAGCTCAGAGAATAAAAACCGTAAACATTAGTGGAGCTTCCTTTCCCCAACTGTGGGAGGTAAACATTAACCCCGATGAGTTCTTCTCCGGTTTTAGCATCGCGGACGTAACCGCTAATTGTGTACTGTTGATCCTGACTTTTAAGAGCCCAAGAGCACAAAAGGAGAAAAGCGAGCAGCGCTTTTTGCATTTTAACTTTTAATTAGATTAGCTGCGAACAAGTCTTATTAAAAAGACCTTATTTTTACAGACAGTTCATTTAGTTTTCGTGGCGCAAAAATATCAGCTCCCCACAATATCATTGGAAGCTACGCGCTATTTAACACAGATTTAAGCATAAAGATCAATGACATTTGTTCAGCGAGTAAATAAATTTCGAATTTTCATTCTAATAGCGGCAATTGCCTTCGGTTTTGCCTTTTACAATCCGAGCGAACAGGAAGAGAAAAAGGACCAGTTGGTGATGAATTTGATTTATCAGATTCTGCGCACCAATCATTTTTCTCCCCAAGAACTTGATGATGATTTTTCCAAAAAGGTTTACACTGCTTTTGTTGAGAATATCGACTACAATAAAAGGTTTTTATTAGCGAGCGATATAGCGCAGCTGGAAGAACATCGCCTTGACATCGACGATCAAATTCGAGCCTCCCAATTATCCTTTTTTAACACCGCCTTCGAGTTATACATTAAGCGCTACGAAGAAAGTAAGGCCTACTATCCAGAAATTCTAGAAGAGCCATTTGACCTAAGTAAAGCGGAGTCCATAGAGACCGACGAAGAAAAGCTAGACTTTGCTGCTTCGCAATCCGAACTTAAGGACCGCTGGCGTAAGTATTTGAAATACCGTGTGCTCCTGCGTATGGACGAAATGGTACTGGATGCAGAGAAAGATTCTAGTGATTCAGAGAATTTGAGTCTAGCTGAAATGGAGGCTAAGGCACGCGAGAAGGAAATGGAAGTGCATGACGAGTGGTTTAAGGCCTTGGACGATATGGACCGCTTCGATTGGATGTCCACCTACCTAAATGCGATAACTGCTATTTACGATCCGCATACGCAATACTTTCCGCCAGAGCGTAAGGAGGACTTTGAGATAAACATGACCGGCCAATTGCAGGGAATCGGCGCTCAATTAGGGCAGAAAGGGGACTATGTAACCATCACTAAAGTTATTGTTGGCAGTCCTTGCTGGAAGCAAGGTGATTTGGAAGTGGGCGACAAAATCATTCGTGTAGAACAAGAAGACGGCGAAGTAGTAGACATGGTGGGGATGAGTGTTCGCAAAGCGGTAAAACACATTCGAGGCCCCAAAGGCACCGTGGTTAAATTAACCGTGCGTAAATTGGATGGATCTAAAGAAGATATTCCTATTACCCGCGACATCGTAGAACTTGAATCTACCTTTGCTAAATCGAGTGTTTTAGGTGAAGGCGATTCAAAAGTGGGCTACATTAAACTACCCAAATTTTACGTGAATTTTTATGGCGACGATAACCGCGATTGTGCAGAGGACGTGGCCAAGGAGTTAGAAAAGCTTAAAGCTGAAGGGGTAAATAGTGTGGTATTAGACCTCCGTAATAATGGTGGGGGTAGCCTGCAAGGAGTAATCGACATTGTAGGTTTGTTCATCGATGAAGGTCCTGTAGTTCAGGTTAAAGCCCCAAGCAGAAGGCCCCGGGTATTATCCGATAGTAAATCGGGTGTGGTTTACGATGGGCCCTTAGTGGTTATGGTGAATCAGTTTAGTGCTTCGGCCTCGGAAATTTTTGCCGCTGCTATTCAAGACTATCAGAGAGGAATTATCATTGGCTCGCAATCTACTTTTGGCAAGGGAACCGTGCAAAATGTAGTGGACATGGATCGTGCGGTGAGTCAGGCTTACGCCGATTTAAAACCCTTAGGTGCTTTAAAATTGACCATTCAAAAATACTATCGCATCAATGGTGGTACTCCGCAGTTAAAAGGAGTTCAATCGGATATCGTTTTACCCGATAATTACATGTATACCCCTTATGGTGAAAAGGAGCAAAACTTTGCTTTGCCATATGATGAGATTGAGTCTGCCAAATACCAAGCTTGGGATAAAGGGGTAGAGTCTTATTCTGAGGTAATTGCCAAGAGTAAACTCCGTATCGATAGTAATCAAAAGTTCAGCTTAATTGAGGCATATGCTAAATGGATTAAGGAAGAAAGAGAAGATTCGCAATATCCACTGAACTGGGAGGAATTCCAGAAAGAGCAGCAGGATTATCGTGCCGAAGCGGAAAAGTACAAAGGCATGCGAAAGAGTAGGGTGGAATTGTCGGTAAGCACCAATAAAGCAGATATTGAGGAGGTAGAATCAAGTAAGGAAAATCAGGAAAAGAATGAAAACTGGCATAAGGCCTTGCGAAAAGATCTTTACCTTTCTGAGGCCTATCGAGTAGCGCTTGATATGGCTAAAAGTAGCTAGGATTGCAGATTTTAAGAGGAATTTGGAAAGACCCACTGGGAGCAGCAGGTTTGCTCATTATTGCGATAGGCGCCTTTTTGGCCCTCTTTGCCTATACCTTAATTTCGGATGATAGTCCGAATGCGAACGAAATGCATTTGGCCATCAGCAATCAAGCCCCCGGTTTTGAAGCAGAGTTTCTATTAATTCCTAGGGAAGCGGAAAAGGTGAATGCCTGGGAAGCTTTTTGGTCAGGCAAGCCATCTGCCTTTGAGCGTATCCCTCTAAGAGATTATAGCTTAAAAGACACTAAACTTTTTTATTATGATTTCGGGGCGGCCAAGGAGGCGGAAGCGAAATCTATAAACCTTGCCCAATACTATGGCCCAGATGATATTTCTAAGGAGGCCTTTCTCGAAAAGAAAAGCTATTATTTAGGCACCGATCGCTACGGAAGAGACCTATTAAGTCGCTTAGTACTTGGGGCAAGGGTGTCTTTCTCAGTGGGTTTTTTAGCCGTTTTAATTTCCTTAATTATTGGTATTCCCTTGGGGGCTATTGCCGCCTACTATGGGGGCTGGGTAGACAAGCTGATCTTATGGTTTATTAATGTGGTTTGGTCTATACCTGGACTTCTATTAGTGATTGCTATTACCCTGGCTCTTGGCAAAGGCCTATGGCAGGTATTTATTGCTATTGGTTTTACTATGTGGGTTGAGGTCGCACGGGTAATTCGTGGACAAATTATGAGTATCCGCGAAAAGGAATACATTCAGGCGGCCAAGGTTTTAGGCTTTTCAGATTTACGCATTATCTGGAAGCATATTCTACCCAATGCCACCGCTCCTTTGATTGTGATATCGGCGGCCAATTTTGCGGCGGCCATCCTGGTAGAAAGCGGACTTAGCTTTTTAGGTTTAGGGGCACAACCTCCGAGTCCAACCTGGGGTACCATGATTAAAGATCATTATGCTTATTTGATCATGGATAAAGCCTACCTGGCTATTATTCCGGGTCTCGCAATAATGCTCTTAGTGCTCTCCTTTATGTTTGTGGGTAATGCCTTACGCGATACCTTGGACGTGAAAAGTATCTAGAAGTTTAGGCGAATACCTACTCCTTCTGCATTAACATTGATGTTTTGTAGATAAGGTATTAGATCGGCGCTACCGTGACTTGCATGCAGCCAGTACATGATTAAATCAAAACTGAGTAGAAAGGCACCATTTACAATTATTGCTCGGCCAAAACCTTCCCAACGATTGTATTTATCCGCTTCATTTTTCGCTCTTTCTCGGAGGTAAAAACCTCCCGCCATATAGGCAATGTCGAGCGCCGCATTTACTGCTAATATCCGTTTAATACTTTCTTGCTCTTGCCAGGAATCAAGTAAGCTCAAACTTTCAATACTCTGACTTTGATAATAGCCAAAACCAGCGATAATAAGGTTAACCGCATTCCAGCCAAGATTCATCTGATGATAAGCCTTGTTTAAACCATTGGGATGTTTCAAATTAAAGGCACTCCAAGTCATGTTGGCAATAGACCAAGAGCCAAGGACTAACATTCCCTGCCTATTTAGGCTTAAGCGATCCTGGTTAAATTCGGCTAGCCAGTTTGAACTGTCTTGAGCGCTTATGCCGAAGCTCAAAACCAGCAAAAGTGAAAGCAGTAGCAGTTTCTTGAAAGTCATACTTAACTAAGATATTTTAAGCTAGAATTGTTCTTCTGGGTCGAAAACCAGACCGGCATCCTTAGGTTTTTCTAAAGCTTGCTTTAATTGTTTATTGAAAGCCTCTCGGTGAATGGTTATCGCTCCAAGGCTTCCCAAGTGAGGATTGTAAACCTGACAGTCCACTAAGTCATAACCAAAGGCTTCCAGTCGCTGACAAAGTCTAATAAAACAGATTTTACTAGCATTGCTTGCTTTGGAGAACATGGATTCTCCAAAAAATACAGAGCCCATTGCTAAACCGTATAAACCACCTACCAATTCCCCATTCTGCCAAGCTTCTACGCTATGGGCTAATCCTTTTTGGTGTAATTCTACAAATGAATCGAGGTGTGCCTTTGTAATCCAAGTGCCATCCTGACCCGGCCGCTCAATAGATTGGCACGCTTCTATTACTTGGGTAAAGGCTCGGTTAAAAGTGATGGTAAAACGCCTCTGGTTTAAAAGGTTACGACTACTCTTGGTAATACGAATTTGTCGCGGTATTAAAATAGCCCGTTCTAGTGGACTCCACCAAAGGAGAATTCCTTCAGGTTCGTTCCAAGGGAAAGCCCCTAATCGATAGGCTTCAATTAAGCGCTCTGGTTTTAAATCACCCCCAATTGCTACAATATCATTATCAACATTCCAATCCTCGGACTGAGGAAACCACAGTGAATCGTTATGAAGTTCGTAAATGGCCAATTAGAAGATCATTAAGGCTATTCCAAAAGTAAGCAAGCCCAAAAGCATTAAAATAAGAGTATAAGGTACAATTTCTCGCGCTTTTAAGCCGGTGATACCCAATAGGGGTAAGGCCCAAAATGGTTGCAGCATATTGGTAAGCTGATCCCCATAGGCCATAGCCATAATCGCTTTGGCAAAAGGAATATTTAACTGACTAGCAGTTTCAAGGATCACGGGACCTTGAATAGCCCATTGTCCGCCTCCGCTGGGAACAAAAACATTGATAATCCCTGCCGATAAAAAAGTGTAAAGGGGAAAACTAAAGGCCGTGCTATGGCTACTGAAATAGGCGCTAAGCGCTGCAATTAATCCTCCGTCTTTCATGAGTCCCATTATTCCGAAATAGAGTGGGAATTGGAGCAGTATGCCTGCCGCCCCTTGAATGGCTTCATCGATAGCCTTCAAAAATGAAAGTAAATTTTGATGAAAAATAAGACTAAGACCAAGGAGCATCATATTAATGTAATTGGGACTAATAAAGCTCGAATCTATACTGGATAAAGCTTCATAAATCCCGATCCCAACAATAGCTAAACCAATGCTTAGGCCGAAATAGCGGGAATAATCAATTCGTTCGGCTCCTCGAACCTTTTCTAAGGTGCCTTCCTTTTTCTGAGCGCTTATTTGTCGATCAGAGCGAGGGGCCTTTTTACTTAATAAAAATAGACTTAGTGGTATTAAGATGAGTAGGATTAGGTTTGGCCAAATATTCAAGGCACTTAAAAGAGTTTCACCAAATCCCAATCGATCGGGAAGTCCAGGTGTTTCGGGACTTAAGGATTGCAAGTGTCCCAGTTCCGCAACTTTAATGGGGGCGCTACCACTAAGGCCGCCGTGCCAAACCATTAAGCCGCTATAACCCGCTGCACCCAGTAGCCCGTAATTAAAGGGAATACCTTTAGCACTAAAATCTTCTGCCGCTTTACGCGCCATTACAGCTCCGAAGACTAAGGCCAAACCCCAATTGAAATAGGCAACTAATAAGGTGAAAAAAGCGACTAAAGCAGTACTGGTCTCGGGTCTGCGCGATAGTTTTAGAATTTGATTGATGAAGGTCTTGATACTAGGAGCTAAGGCCAAGCTATGACCAAGCACTAATATCAGCATCATCTGCACCATAAAAACCAGCAAGGGGCCATTCCAGAGCCCCTTTTGCCAGTCATTTACAGAATTTTCAAGCCTTAGAGAGAAACTCCCTTCAGCATAAAGCCAGTATAAAACGAAGCTGAGTAAGCTTAGCAATATTGCAATCGCGAAGGGCGAAGGCAATAAATAGCGGAAAGCTTTTTCGAATTTTCTGGCAAAGCTCATTTTACCTAGAAGGGTAAATCGTCATCGTCTTCTTCATAAGGCGCCATGCCGGGAGGTTTACTAAAGTCATTACCTTGACTATTTTCTGAGGCAAAGCCCTCGGCGCTGCTAGGAGCAGGGCTAGGAGCGGCTCCACCGGCTTTTTCAATGCGCCATCCCTGAATGGAATTGAAATATTTCACCTCTCCTTGTGGTGAGGTCCACTCGCGACCACGAAGATTGATGCCGATCGTTACTTTTTCGCCTTCACGGTAAGTATCTAATAAGTCGGTTTTGTCTTGAACGAATTCGATGCTTAAATGCTGAGGATATTGTTCTTCGGTAGTTACTACAATTTCTCTTTTGCGAAAATTAGCACTTACTTGTTGGGTGTCACTGATGCGTTTTACGGTTCCGCTTACTTCCATTTGATTTAGTTACGATTAAGTCGGTCACTTAAAAGCACTTTCCAGGCTTTTTGGACCTTATTTTTAGCTAATAGTTCTTTGGCGTATTCATGTAATTGCTCGCGTGCTTCCATGCCGTCGGCCGAGTTTGCGAAGATATCCTTGATTCTTGGATGAGCGGCAATTTCTGCAATTTCTTCGTCATTGGGGAGCCTCTCTACATTTCCTAGCTTCCCTAGGTCATTGCCAGATAAGAAAACACTATTACGAATGCGTGGAGGAATTTGATCAATACCAATGCCAAGGGTGGCTAAGGGTTTTTCTACTTCAAACATCGATTCCCCGGTCGCACGGGTGTACCAGTTGGCACCCATTCGGGCAACCAAATCTAGTTTGGTACAGTCGGTTATCCCCTGTTCGTTAAGCACCGATTCGTCTACATGCATTCGTAAAACCTCACAAATAATTAGGTTTCCAGCTCCACCTTCTTCACCCAGGTATATGATGTCATTGACCTTACATTCGAATTGTACCGGTGATTCCTTCACTCTAAATGGAGCTACCAAATCAGACTTAATGGGTGTTAATCCTGCTTTTTCAAATTCATTCACCTCTGATGGATATTCCGTGGAGGAAAGTGACATTTGCTCAACCAGGTCAAAATTCACCACATTAATAACCACCTCACGGGTTTTTTCAATGTTAAACAGGGTGTCTTTATTGGTGTTGTTTCTTACCCTACGATTGGGAGAGAAAATAAGTACCGGTGGTCTGGTGCTAAATACATTGAAATAGCTAAAAGGACTAAGGTTTGCCTGCCCGTCCTCATTTACGGTACTGGCAAAAGCAATAGGACGTGGCCCTACGGCTGCTAATAGATGAGCATGGGCTTCTTTTCCCGCTAACTCGTTTAAGTCTATTGATTTCATGTCTTTTCTGATCTTAGGCAAAAATAAGGATTTAGCCCTGCCTTAGCTCTTAAAAATAGGTGACAAATGTTTCTCAATTAGCCCTACTTAAAAAAAGTAATTTCTTTTTAAGGAATATAGGTTTTGTTATATATTTGCCGCCCTATTGCGGGCGTGGTGGAATTGGTAGACACGCTAGACTTAGGATCTAGTGCCGCGAGGTGTGAGAGTTCGAGTCTCTCCGCCCGCACCTCAAGAAAAAGGCTGACATTTTTGTCAGCCTTTTTTTTATTCAATAATTAGTTTGCTCTGCCTGTACTCTTGTGGTCCATTTACCCGGAGGAGATAAATGCCGGGGATCATCTCACTTAGCTTAATGGTGTTTTTACCCGCTTTTGAAAGACTGCCACTTTTAAGAACCTGGCCATTCAGGTTTAGAATCTCATACTTATTATAATGACCCACTGGTAAATTAAGTTTTATCTGATCCTTAGCAGGGTTGGGGAACATCTGGAATTCGCTAGAGTGACGTTCCTGCAATCCTATATTGCTAATATTTATACAGGCAGAAGTATCTACACAACCATTTAAACTTACCTCTACCGCGTAGTTACCATTTTGCACAATGTTAAAAGTGCGATTTCTTACTCCTTGAATAGCTTTCATCCCATCATTACAGTCTAGCCATTGATATGTAGCATTGGGGTCGCTTTCATTGGCCTGGATCTGATTAGCCGATATCCGAGTAGCGGAGGAATCTAAACTTACCACCGTTAAATTAAGACTGTAGAGGGTATCGCATGCCCCAGAATTGGAAAGAGTATCTTGGTATAAACCACTCTGAGTATAGGTTTGTCCGTTTAAGGCAGTGTAGGGGCCACAGGCAGTGATGGTTTCATTTAACTGAACATCTGAACCCAATAAAGGGCTCGAAATATAATTGGAGCCTGTACCGTTTAAGCTAAAGTTATGCAGGCTTCCATTATTGGTGCCAGCATCATCAACAAGGCTAGATACGGAACTATTATTAGCGCCAGCCACTCCTTCATTAAACTTATAATAGGCCAATAAATTAGAGGGTGTCACACAAATTTCGTTACTGTCGTTAATTGCTAACTGGCTAGCGCTAAGGGCGGTATTCCAAATCCTAACTTCATCGATATCACCTTCGAAATGATTAACACCATCTACTCGTCGGCCTATCATAAAACTGCCAGAGCTTGTGTTAACTCCGCTTAAGGTGCCGCTAACATCGAGGACACCGTCTACATACAAACTAACGGTACCTGCTTTGTAGCTAACTGCGACATGATGCCAATTTCCATCATTCACTGCAATGGTGCCGCTTACTCCTGAACCGCCAATTTCGAGACGGATGGTATTTCCCCACAATACATTAAAGGTAAAACGGGTGCCGGTGGTCATGCTGCCCCAATTAGCTATAACTCTTTGTCCACCTTGTCCAGGTATGGCATTAGCGGTGGTGCGAATCCAGGCTTCTATAGTGCGGTCACCATTACCGCTTATACCAGTAAAGGGGCTGGATACATAATCGTCGGTTCCATCGAAATTTAGTCCGGTTTGCGCAAAATAAAGACTTGGCAAAAGGCATAATAGGAGTAATAAACGGTAGGCTATTGTTTGGTTCATTGCTGGTTATTGACTTATTCTTTTAGTTCAATTTTTATGGGCACCACAAAACTCATGCGTACTGGTTTGCCTCGTTGGCTAGCAGGTTGAATAGCTGGTAAGGATCGAATTACGCGCAGTGCTTCCTCATCTAGCCAGGGATCCACTTTTCGCAATAATTCAACATTGCTAATCTGACCATTTTTTTCGACCACAAATTGTACAATTACGCGGCCTTGTATCTTTAATTGTCGCGCGGCTTCACTGTAAACAAAGTTTTCACTTACATACCGGAGTAACTGTCTTTGAAAGCATTCCTTTTTTTCATCATTACTCGCTTGTGCATCACATCCAGGGAAAACTGGAACCGATTCTACCACTGCAAAAGGGATCGGATCTTCAAGTTCTTCGAGTACCTCTGCTTCTTGCTCAATTACTTCTACCTCACCATCGACGTATTGGACATCTTGGTTGTCATTGAGGAGGAATTCATTTTCATCGGTTTCGGTAGCACGCATGTCCAACTCATTCTCGACTTCTAAGTGGTCGTCTATGATATCCAGTTTAGTGGGAAGTTCTTTGGGTGCCTCTTGGGTTGTTTTTTGGGGCGGTCGGATGGTTATAGGAACCACAATATCATCACTATCTACAATAATCACCTTTTTGGGTTCAGGCTTTTCTTCACTAAAGTTGATGTTGAAGAGACCAATCATTGCTAAAATTGATAGAGCTAAGCCTATTAGAAAGAAATGGGTGCGGTATTTCTCTAGGTCAATTTTAGGGTTCTTCTTGATTTGCATGGCGCTCAGATTTTAAATCTAAGATAGAGGAATCGCTGACCAAAAACAGAGAATGGCTTAAAAAAAAGCCGGCTCAGGCCGGCTTTAATTATTGTTTGATAATAGGGAAGCTCATTGGACCAAGCTTACTTTTTATCTGAATTTGATAATAGCCTGTGGATACATCACTCATGTTTAATTCTGTCTCGCCCGGTTTCGGATTCCAGCTTCGCAATAAACTACCTCTACTATCAATAAGGCTAATGCTTTCAATTTCAGGTAGATTCTCAGGCCAATTGATGACTAATAAATCTTTAACCGGATTGGGGTAGAGTCCGATTTGAGCTAAACTGGGTTCTTTCAGTCCAATTTGGTTCAACTTAAATTTGCGGGTATCAATACCACCACAGTTATTACGTACGGTTAATTCCACCTCATAGAATAATCCTGGAGTACTGTAAATATGAATAGGATTAGGGCCGGTACCCGTTGTACCATCGCCAAAGTCCCAGTCGTACGATACGGCATTGGTGGATAGGGTTCCATCGAACTGTACCCTTAAGCCAGCATTAATTGGATTTAAAATGGTGTAAGTCCAATCGGCCACAGGCGGCTCGCAGGCTTCAACCGTACGAGTGTTACGTACGGTGTCGCCACAATCATTCCAGCTTATCAGGGTAACCGATTTATCTAAATTGTCGGCATATTGTACCGAGACTCTCGGGCCATTAGCCGTAAATCCATCGTCTAAATCCCAGGCATAACCCGTGGCATTATTAGAGGTGTCGGCCGTGAAAATGGTACTATCCGCAGTCTGGAGCCAAGAGAAATTCGCAAATAAAGTATCGCAGACATTAATTACCTGAATGCTGGTGTCGGCATTACCACAGTCGTTTGCAGCGATAAGAGTTACGGTGTAGGTACCCGGACTAGGATAGGTGTAATTTGGGTTAAGCGCACTGCTGCTATCTCCATTGCCAAAAGACCAGTATAAGGTATCGGCATTGGTCACATTAGAAGTGAAGCGCCTATTTAAAAAGCGTTTTATAAAGGTGAAATTAGCACTTACAGAGTCGCAGATTAGGGTGCTTAAAGTATCAATTAAGCTGCCGCTTGATATTGATCCGCAGCTGTCAAACAATTCTATAACATAACCAGTACTTGGGTTGAGGCCATTTATCGCGTAGGGGCTGCTGATGCCATTAACCACCGTGGCGGTCGCTGGTCCAGCAGAAGCCTCATACCATCTGAGGTTGGTAGTAGAGCCTGTTGTATTGGTGATGTTCCAGCTAAAAGTGAGGCTATTATAGGTGGCATTGGTGAGCTGTAAATTAACCGGTTTGCCACAGCTAGGTCCGGCAGATTTAACTTCAACATCATCAACCGCAATATCTCCCTGACCACCAAATCCTGATCCAGGGGTTACTCTAAATACAACTTCGATGGTGTCTCCCACATAACTCCCCAAATCGATAGAGTCTAATTTCCAAGGAGAGGCACTGCTGCTTTGTTGTTGTCCGACCCAGGTGCGTAAGATTATTCCATTACCATTATTACGGGTGTTAATCCGCACTTGGAGGTTTCCAATATTGGATCCAAACATATGGTATGAGTAATAAAGCTTAGGGTCGCTGGTATTAATAAGCGCTATTTCTGGACTACGCATGGTAGCGATATTAGCGGCATTGCTAAAGTCACTTTCAAAATAAATGTAATTACCGGATCCACTAGCATCGCTATTTGGACCGGTGTTAAAGCTTGAAGTCGCTCCACTTCGCGTTCCCCATTTGTCGTTATTTGAAGCTCTGTTTCGGGTCCAACAAGGGCTAATTTGATCGCCTGTATTGAAGAACCCTATACCCGAGGTCCATGGCGATGCGTCAAAAGACTCGCTAAATGGTAATGAGCTGATTCCACAACTGGTGCTTATAAAGGCGGGACCTTCCCACCAACTTACATCGCCTGCACCACAACTATCCTGTACAAAGATTTCATAGCTCGTACTGGGATTTAAACCGTTAATCGTGTAGGGGTTTGCACTAGTAGGGGCAATGATAAAAGGTTGAGTGCTTCCACTGGGACGATATTTCACCTGCCAATTAGTAGCGCCTCCGCTAGTCCAAGATAGGGTAATGGAGTTTTGAGTAGTGCTGGTAGCACTTAGGTTCGTAGGTTTTAAGCAGGTGGGAATATTATCAATACGAATATCGTCAATAGCAATGTTGGCCCTAGCTGCGAAATTATTGGAGCGAAAGGCCCTAAATCTTATCCGAATAGTATCACCAACATAAGCCGATAGGGAAGCAATCCTCTCAATCCACGCAGCGGAGCTGGAGGTCTGCTGCTGACCAGTAATTGTGGAAAGAAGAGACCAGCCAGAACCATTATTCACAAATACCTGAAGCTTATCGATATCGCTGCCAAACATATGGAACCAGAAGCGCAATTCAGGATTACTTAAGGTATCTAAACTAATGGAAGGAGTTTCTAAGTCTGTATCTAAATTGGTTCCGAATGCCCCTGCTCTTATCGAATAGGCATATTTTCCATTGCCTGAAGTATGATCTTGATCTGGACCAGACTGAAAACCATCGGAAGCCCCTTGATTACCGCGCCAGAAGTAGGCGCTGGTGTCGCTTCGATCCCAACAGAAGTCAATGTCACCTGGATCATTGAATACACTGGGGTCGGTCCAATTAGCATTATCAAAGTTTTCAAAATAAGGCGCCGTTAGCACAACACATGAGGTTTGGGCAGTAACAGAACTGGTCCAAAAGCTTACACTTCCCACTCCACAGCTATCTCGCAAATAGAATTGATAGCTAGTGCTTGGGCTTAGCCCCGACACCGTAAAAGGATTAGTGCCAGCATTTACTAAAGTTCCACTGCCAAGGCTAAAGCCACTAGGACCATATTCAATTTGCCAATTGGTAGCACCTCCGCTGGTCCAATTAAGAGTCACAGAATTAGAACCGGTGCTTAGTACACTCAAATTGCTGGGCTGCGGACAACTGGGTTGCTCATCAATTCGCAGGTCGTCGATGCTTATAGGTGCTTGGTTTGAGAAGGGTGAATTACGATGACCAACAATCTTTAAAACAATGGTATCGTTGGCATAGGCTGCCAGGGATACAATTGCTTCTTGCCATGCATCACTTGAAGCATTCTGCTGTTGACCGTTTACAGTCCAAAGTTGACTAAATCCACTACCATTGTCGATATAAACACTTAATGAATCGATGCCAATACCGAACATATGATACCAAAAGCGTAATTCCGGAATAGTAAGGGCGCTGAGGTCTATGCTAGGGCTTAGTACCTCGGCTTTAATAACCTGACCTAAACCAGCTGTGAAAAGTGATTGGGTAAATAGGTATTGATCATTACCAGTGGTGTGATCACCGCTGGGCCCGGCATTAAAAACTGGGGGTGGGCCGTCCTCTATGGACCATTGGAAATTAACGGTAGTGTCAGGGGTCCAGCAAGAATTTAAGGTGCCGGCTGCGGTAAAGCTACCGGGAGCAAAGTCGCTTCCATCAAAATTCTCAAAATAAGGCGCTAAAATTGGGTTGCAGAAAGTGCTGAAGCTAATTGGGCCAACCCAAGCGGAAACGTCACCCGGTCCGCAGCTGTCTCTTACGTATGCAACATAGTTAGTATTGGCACTTAAACCATTAATAGTATGCGGATTTGAGCTGGTGCCAATGACAGTGCCAGCACCCGCACTGGTTCCGGGAGGGCCATAGCTGATGTTCCAGTTTGTAGCTCCGCCGCCTTGCCAGGCCAATGTCGCCGAGTTGGAAGCAAGGCTCTGTACGGCTAAATTTTGCGGCTTGGGACAACTTGGGGCCTCGTCAATTAAAATATCATCTATGGAAATATCGGTAGCAAATCCATTGGCCGTCCTTTCCGCTTCAAATCTGATTTGGATAGTATCATTAACATAAGCCGACAGCGAAACGATTACTTCTTTCCAGCTTGCATTTTTGGTATTTTGCTGCTGACCACTTTGGGTATTTACCAAAACAAAACCGTTTCCGCGGTCTACATAAGTCCTTAAGGCCACAATATTGGCCCCGAACATATGGGTGAAAAAACTTAATTGTGGATTAGTTAAGCCATTTAAATCTATCAAAGGGCTGTAAGCATTGCTGGTATTGCTACCGCCAGTGGCTACTACCTCAGTATAAAGATATTGCCCACTTCCGCTTGTGTTGTCTCCGCTAGGCCCTGTATTAGTTGGAGAGAATAATGGCGGTCCCGGCTTCCAGATAAAATTACCTGACTGACGAGTCCAACATGAATTTATACTGCCTATGCCATTAAAAGTGGTGCTAGTTACAAATCCATTGGCGTCGAAATTTTCAGAGTAAGGCGTGCTTAGGGGGTTACAGGCCGTTTTGAAGGCCACTGGGCCCACCCAAGAGGATAGGTCACTAGGACCGCAACTATCCCTAACATAAATTTCATAGTTGGTACTCGGACTCAAGCCGCTTATGCTTGCCGGTTTTGAACTCACAGTAATGATGGTCCCGCTGTTTACGGCAAATCCAGGGCTACCATAGCTAAGTTGCCAATGGTTAGAACCTCCGCTGGTCCAATCGAAGCTGGCCGAGTTGCTGCGAACAGAGATGTTTCTGAAATTTTGGGGCTTCGGACAACTAGGTGTTTCTTCGATATTTACATCATCAATACATATGGCATTTTGGAAACCAAGGGTTTGCTCAAGGCTAACAAATTTAATGCGTACCGTGTCGTTTGCATAAGCCGATAAATCGAGGATACTCTCTTTCCAAGCATCGCTATTTGAAAATTGTTGCTGACCATTAATTGTTTGAAGTAATTGATAGCTCGCTCCATAGTCGTTCGAAATGAATACTTTAAGCTTTTCTATATCGGCTCCAAACATGTGGTAAAAGAATCGAAGACGTGGCGCGTTTAGAGTTCCCAAATCAAATAAGGGAGAAAAGAGTAAGGCTGAGTCAGTCTGACCAATGGTGAAAGCTAAATTATCCACCATCATATATTTACCGCTACCCCCAACACCAGTGCTGGCTCCAGTGAAAGTACTTACGAAAGATGGTGGTCCTGGTTTCCATAGATAACCACTAGCGCTTGGATCGCGTTGCCAGCAAGAGTTTATGGTTCCCGCTGCGTTTAAGGCACCAACAGTCCAAGCAGCACCATTAAAATTTGAAGTGAAAGGAGGATTTACCACATTGCAACTGGTGCTTATGATGGCAGATGAAGGCCAAGGATTACTGCCGGTACAAACCTCGCGTACCTGAAATTCATATACGGAATTAGCGTTTAAGCCCGTAATTCTATGCGGCTTGGAGGATGTAGTGGTGATAGGGGCAGTGCCTATGTTTCCACCCTGACCCACATAGCGGATTTCAAAAGAAGAGGTGGTAGTGTTGTCCCAGTCTACTTCAATAAAGTTTGGTCCATAAGACACTGAGCGCAAGTTCAAAGGTAAATTGCATTGCGCAGTTACAGATAGGGCAATGACTTGCAGTATTACGAATAGGCTTAGCGTAATTTTTCTCATAAAACTTTCGATCGAACTGTGTAAAGGTAACGTAGTAAGACTAGAAAAGGTTGGTATTAAGGGAATTAGGAACGTTAAATTCTGTTAAATCTAGTAAACGCTACCTATTGTCATTTTAAGTATTGCCTCGAATTATTCTGTATTTTCGCTGGCATCAAGAGCATAATCATACTATGGACGAAATAGATCACAAGGAAAACACCATCAAAGAAATTCTACATCAAAATTTCCCGGTCTTCAAAAACGATGCGATGCTCGATTCGATAGCCCGAGAAGCGCGTTGGTTTAATAACAATAAAGAAGAGACGATTGTTGATATCGGTGATTTCCCTAAATGGATTCCACTGGTAACCAAAGGGGCGATAAAGATCAGTCGTGCTGATGATGATGGAGGCGAGATCTTTCTATATTATTTATACCCTGGTCAAACTTGCGCAATGACCCTTAACTGTTGTATGATTGATAAGCCAAGTGAAATTCGTGCAGTAGCCGAAGCGGGGACGGAATTCGTGGGATTACCTAGAAAATCACTGCCAAAATGGATGTTGGACTTTGAGGAATGGCGTCAGTTTACCTTGGAGTCATATAATGAACGCTATGAGAATCTTTTGGCTACTATCGATGCCATTGCATTTCAAAAGCTCGATGAGCGATTAATTAATCTCTTGAGAGATAAAAGTATCGCGATGGGAAATACCGAAATTGAGGTTACCCATAAGCGTTTGGCCGAAGAACTGCATTCTTCACGAGAAGTAATCTCTAGATTATTAAAACAATTAGAAAAAATAGGAAAAGTTAAGCTGAGTCGAAATAAGGTTAAAATCCTTGATTTTTAGGTTTTAAGGTGATAAAAGTCATAGGCTAAATGGCTATGATACCCTACCTTCATTAGTCATTCGGATATAATGGAGGCAATTGTAAATTTAGACCAGTTACATCATAATCTTAACCTCGGACCAGGCTTTGGAGGTTACAGTAAGCTGGTGAAGGCGGTGGATTTTACACCAGAGGTGCTCCGAGACATTGGAAGTTTTTCTCAGGATCATTATCAAAGAATACGCTTATATGACTCAAACTTAGTAGAGGCAATATTAACCTGTTGGGAACCTGGTCAGATAGGTAAGATTCATAATTTTCATCATTCCATGGGTTGGTTTAAAGTAATAGCCGGCTCTATTTTTTTAGAACATTTTAAATTTAAGAAAGGGGGCCCGGTGGTAAGCTATCAAAGCTCCTATCCCGAGACCATTCAAGGCTTCTTGAATGACGACCTCGGCTTTCATCGTTTTAGTAATCCGCATCCTAAACGCGCCATGGTGCTATTCATTTATGCGGATAAGATTAAAGAGTGGGATGTGTACAACCCGAAAAATGGAAATGTAGAGCGCCGTAAGGCCGAAGTAGATTTTAATTTGGATTTAGTGAACTCGTGATGCAGGTCACATCTTCTTTCTTGCTAAGCACACATTTTTGCAGGAAAGAATTACACTACATGGGATTATTTTCATTTTTAACTAAAAAAGGCGATCGCATCCAAGATTTTCTAAGTCGCGGGGCGATTGTAATTGATGTTAGATCAAAGCAGGAGTTTCAGGCGGGTCATATCAAAGGTTCTAAGAATATGCCTTTGCCGGGCCTTTCTGGAAAGATTAAAGAAATAAAGAAGCTAGAAAAACCGGTAATATTTTGCTGTGCTTCCGGCATGCGCAGTGGACAAGCTACCGCTATGATGAAGCGGGAAGGTTTGGACTGCATTAATGGCGGTGGTTGGCAGAGTTTATCGCGTCATTTGTAGTTCAATTGGTTTAGTGAAAGAAAGGTGCCTTCGGGCACCTTTTTTAGTTTATAGGCCTAGATAGGATACCTTTGCAGCCTATTCTATATTATGTTCGACAAAACTCTAAGCAAGCTTAATCACCTAGCGGTGCACGTTGTGGGTAATAAAACCAAAGAGGAGGAATTGCTCCTTAGTAAGGCCGAAAGCGGCATTGACACTCCCACCCAAAATATTGTTTGGTATTATCTGAATAGTGCCTTTAAAAACCCCGAGTATTATCGCTTCAACCATCCTAGTGGTTTAGAATTTAATAATGTCTATCAAATTTGTAGGCAATTGTTTCAAGCCCCAGACTCCTTCTTAGGCGCCTCTCAAAAATTAGCGCAGATGCTTTATGAAGTGTCGGATCATCCACAGGTAAAGAGCGGTGAACTTCTGGTACTGTACTTCGAGCGATTAAGGCACTTACAGTTCGATGGTCCAGCTATTGCCTTATTTAAATCTGAGCAGAAGCAGCCTTTTCTCTTTACAGAGGAAGAAGAAGATGTAATTGAGCTTTACAGCTATCAAGGTATTAATCCTTCCAAAGTAGATAAAGCCGCCTTGATTTTTGCTCAGGATGAAGATGATGGCTTTCAAGTTTTAAGCGTAGATAATGTCAACAAAGGGGAAGAGGCCAAATTCTGGTTCGAGCAGTTCCTGCGCTTGCAAGTTCGTTCCAGTGAATATGTGAAAACGGCCGAGATTATAAAGATTACCAAGAATTTCATTGACCAAGACCTTAAAGAGGAGAAGGAATTGGAACGCTCCGAAACGCTTGAGTTCTATGGGCGTACCAAGGAGTATTTTGAAGTGAATGAGCAATACGAGCCTGATGCATTTAGCAAACAGGTGTTCGAAGAGGAGAGTGTGGCCGACCGCTTTAAGGAGTATATAAAGGCAAGAGACTTAAACGAGCTCGGCCTAGATAGTCAGTTTGAAGTTTCGCAGGAAGCGGTTAAAAAGAAGGAACGCGTATTTAAAAGTGTGCTAAAGCTTGATAAGAACTTTCATGTTTACATTCACGGCGATCGCTCAAAAATTGAAAAGGGCGTAGATGAAAATGGTCGAAAGTATTACAAGATATTTTACGAAGAAGAGCATTAAAAAAGGCCCCGTAGGAGGGGCCTTTTTTTTAAGGTAATCGATAGTAAACTCCTAGATAGAAGTTTCGGCCAAATATGGGGCCCCAAATGAAATTACTGTCGAAATAAGCGTCATTGGGATTAGCGGCATTAACAATTGGGTTTTCTTGTCTGAAATTGAACAGGTTATCTACCCCAATAAAGAATTCAAAGTGCTTCCATTCCTTATTAATCTGACTATTAACCGTGAAATAGCTAGGTGAAAAATCATCCTGTCTAAAAGCCTCAGGACTCTCATTGGTACTAGGTAATCGTTTAGAACCAAACCAGTTAAGAGTAAGGTCAAACTTCCATTTACTATTGCTTTGATAAGAGGCGTTTAGAAAGGCTCGATGTTCTGGAATGCCATAGTTTAGGTCAATTCCCTGCAAGAAGTTTTCTTCAGCTCGCAGGTATTTGTAAGCCAACCTAAATTCGAGATTACTGGTCGGACTATAATCAATCTGGCTAAGAGCAGAAAAAGAGCGAGAGCCTTGACGGTTAAGGATAAAAGCGGATAGGGGATCATAATCAAGATCACTAACCATCTTTGACTCAAACCAAGTATAGAACAAATCCGTGTTCCAGATAAATAGCTGGTCGCCGATAATGATGTTTTGGTTCCAACTAAAACCTGCATTCCAAGCAATTTCAGGACGCAAGTTGAGGTCAGAGAAATATAGCTTGCGATTAGAAGCTAGGAGGCTCGCATTTTCCGCCAAGCGATTGGGGGTGCGCTGGCCTCTTCCGCCGCTAAGGCGTAAGGTTGTATTACGGCCTAGATTGTAGCGTGCTTGTAGCCTAGGACTGAAGTATATTTCTTTGAAATAACTATTGTAATCGCCCCTAAGTCCAGCTACCAGACTAAAATCTTCATTAGGATTATAACTATACTCAAAATAGGCACCAGGAACAATTTCTTGCCTATGGTGCTGATATAAACCATCATTAAGACTGTCCAGCCTTTCTTCATAGTCTTCAATAAGTAAAGAAAGGCCAGTCTTGAATTGATGACTCTCATTTCCAATCTTATTATGATAAATGGTATTCAAATAAGCATTGTTTTGCACAGCGCTTAATTTGCGATTACCAAAAGTGCTGGAGCGATCTTGCCTGCTTAGACTGTAAATAATTCCCAAACTTTCAAAATCCGAATTCGGATTGACGTATCCGGTTTTACCGAATAACTCATATCGTGAATCTTCGCTTTCAAAGCCCCAGGCGTCCTTTATATCGCTATTAATAAAATCCAATTGACCACCTTTTCTCTGATCTTGAACTAGGCTTAGACCTATTTGTCCTTCCCAATTATCGCCGATATGATAATGGCTACGGTGTAGTAAGTTTAATTGATTGCCGGTCGTAAGATCGGCAAAGCCATCCCCATTGCGATCTTGTGCAATGGGAACAGCGCTGTAATGTAGCATTGTCGTATGCATGGGATGCGATCCAGGGTAAGTGTACAATACATTGAGTTCGCTCCTTGCACCTTGGTTTAGGAAAGCATTTAATAATAATTGAGGGGAGTTCTCGGGTTTGTAGTACTCCACATTAATTTGACCGGTAATCGATTCGTAGCCATTGAGCACCGAGCTAAGTCCTTTGGTAACTTGAATGCTTTCAATAAAAGGGCCAGGTATGTAGGCCAGGCCATTAGTGCTATTTAAGCCACGAGCAAAGGGGATGTTCTCCCTTTGAATAAGGGCGTATTTACCCGCTAAACCAAGCATTTCAATTTGCTTTGTACCGCTAATACCGTCACTAAATGAAGCGTCGATACTGGCATTGGTCTCAAAGCTTTCGCTGAGGTTACAACAAGCAGCTTTGCGTAATTCCGATTCATCGATACGAAAGTTAAGGCCAGCAGCTTTGGCATCTACTTGAGTAGCTTTTGCTTTTCCTACAACGGTTACATCATTGAGTTGCTCATTGGCACTGCGTAGGGTAAAATTAGTAATTCCCTTACGCGAGATGATCATCTTTTCTTGGGCTTCATAGCCGGCAAAGCTGGCTACCAGAATAGTAAATCCTGGGGCCTTCTCAATTTGATATTCACCATTTTCATTGGTGGTAGTACCGACTTTGCTTCCTTTCCAATATACTTCCGCTAGCGGTGCAGGACGCTCTTGCCCATCTTCCACCAAATAGACCTTACCACTTATCTGGCCTTGGACCTGCAGGCTAAGCAAGGCCAAAACCATAATCTTAATTTTTTGGTACATATCTACTTCTTTTTGTGGTCTTCGTGCGTCTGTGGGTCACGGTAAAGACAACAAGCATGAAGGGAATTATATGCCGAATCGGGTGCAGCTAAATATTCGGTGTCGTAGCCGGATGCGGCCACTGCTTTATAAATCTTTTCGAGATTTACTTTTTCTTTGTCGAAAGAGAGCTTTAAAATTTTAGTGTCTTGGTCCCATTTGGCCTTTGAAACACCTTCCATTTTAGCCGCTTTTTCGATAGTGCTTTGGCACATGCCGCAAACCCCATTCACCACTAAACTGGTATCGATCTGTGATTGGGCACTCAGGCCTAAAGTGAATAAACTTAAACTGATTATTAAACTTAACTTCTTCATTTTACTTGATTTATTTATTGACTAAAAAACTTTGCAAAGGTTTTCTAGGTCTAAATCAAGTAGGATTGAATTTCGGCTAAGTATTGAGATAATTCTGGATTTAGCTCTCCTTTGACTTCTGGAGGTCCGGTGTAGATATAGTCTACCGCTAAAACCTTATCAAAGAATTTAGCTGAGCATTCATTTAGCGCTTTAGACGCACTGGAGGGGGAGTTCTCCTGCTTACTTTGCTCATTTTGTGACTGGGCAGACTCAACTTGCACCGAGGCCACGCTAATCCATTCATCATTGCAGCAAGGAAGGTGAGTTGACTCATAAACGTCGCATTCGCCTTTACTTTTCTCTGCAAAATCATTGTGGTGAAGCTCTTCGTTAGAACAGCTTTCCGCTTCGATGTAGAAGCTTTCCTCGATTAGCATCCCCAGGCAATAATGGCGACTTAAGGAAAAGCCTGCCCCAGCCCAAAGTAGGATGGGCACTAAGAAGATTGCGGTTATTTTTCGAAGAAAATTCACTTTACAAAGATAGCTAAAGGCAATTAGTAACAAAAAACCCTGGCGAAAGGCCAGGGTTAAAATACTCTTAATCTTATCTAAAATTTAGCTATCCAGGCGTCGCTGTAATATTTGCGGGCCTCATCACGGTGCTTTTTAGCGGCAGCCATGCTATCAGAAGATTTATAGATAACTCGGTAGGTATCTAGCCGCTCGATATAGGCGATCATCATCTCATCACGATCCAACTTGCTGCGATCGATGAATTTTTGGGCACCGGCACGAGTAGGTGAAGAAACAACAATTACGCGGTAACGTACTGGGCCGATATCATCGGATGAAGCATCCTTAACCACCATGTTTTCACCTTTACCTGGTTTGACCTCACCTTTAACCCGAACAGGGTTTGCTTTTAGGCTATCCACTTGGCTTTGGAGGATGGAGATTTGCATATCCTTCTCCTGATTGCTCATTTCAAGGCGACCAATTTTTTCGGCATTACGATTAGCCTGGGCTTCGAAGCGATCTGTGCTGTCCGCTTTGGCTTTCAGATCATTGAATTTTTTTGGATCTACTTCAATCTTAGATTTATCCCGATCTGATTTCAAATAGAAGTGTATACCGGCACTAAAAATTCCGTAGCTATCGGAAGAATTAGCGTCAAAGGCATCTACCCATGGCTGTTGCCACAATATCCGGTGGGCATAGCCCAAATTGATATCCATTTTATTATTCACGGGTATACCAAGATTAATACCGGCCAAGAAAAAGGTTTGAATAGAGTAACTCGAGCCACCAACATTTTGCGCGGGTACCTCGGTAATTTTTTGACGGGTATTAATATCGTAAAGGGTTGAATTAGCGAAACCTGCACCAACTCCTATACGCGGACTTAGTTTGTACTTCGGCTTCTTGTCGAAGTAGCTAAGCACATTATATTCCGCCGAGACATTCCCTTCGTAAGTTTGGTTTTGAAAGAAGGCGGTGTTATTGTTTCCATTCAGCTGTAGTGCAGTCGCCTCCGCGCGTAAGCGCAGGTGTGGCATTACATCATAGCCTATTCCAGCTGATACGCCTAAGTTTGGTTTGTAACCTTGATAGGTATTTTGATTAAGTCCGACAAAGGGGATTCCTAACCCTAATTCGGCGGTGGCAGAGAATTTATCTTGAGCCGAAAGACTTAAACTTAAAAGTAAACTTAGACTTAAAAGACTAGTAATTTTTTTCATCATACAAGGTAATTGGTTGTGATTCCTGAGGGATCTTATTGGTAAAAATAGAAATTTTATTGATTGGCATGCAGTCTACAACTACTTACGCCTAAAATGGCTGTTATGGATTTTTGGGCTCTGTTTACTATTAATAGTCTAGCTGATGCTAACTGATTAATATTAACTACTTTTGCGCTCCCTTTTAAGAAGCTGATTAAAAAAGGATCAAATGAACGTAACTGTAACAAAGAAAGACGACTTAAACGCGGTATTAACTGTGGCTATCGAGGAGTCGGATTATCGTGAAAAAGTAGAGAAAACCTTGCGCGACTACCGTAAGAAGGCAAATATCCCTGGTTTTCGTCCAGGACATGTGCCTGCAGGTTTAATCCGCAAGCAATTCGGTAAATCGGTGTTAATTGAAGAAATCAACCATATTCTTCAGCACGCAGTTTACGACCATATTCGCGAGGAGAAACTAGATATCTTAGGCAATCCAATGCCGGTAGAGCAGAATGACATTGATTGGGATGCTCAAAAGGATTTCTCTTTCGACTACGAATTAGGTTTAGCACCGCAATTTGAGTTGAAATTGAATGCTCGCACGAAGATTCCTTATTTGAAGGTGGTAGCGGATGATGAGATGATCGACCGTTACGTTACAGATTATGCTCGTCGTTTTGGATCTATGTCTTACCCCGAGGCAATCGAGGAGAATGCGATATTCAAAGGAAAGTTTGTAGAGGTTAAAAAACGCGGTGAGGCTGTTGAAGGAGGTATTGAAGTGGAAACGACTCTAGCTTTAGACGCCCTTAGCGATAAAGGAATTAAATCGGCTACCGGTAAAAAAGTTGGCGATGTGATTCTATTGGATAAGAAATCCTTTAAAGACGATTTCCGTTTAGCCGGTGTCCTTAAAGTAGAAGATGATGTATTGGAAAACTCTACTCATAAGTTTGAAGTGGAGCTTACCGAAGTTAGCAAGCTTGAGCCTGCCGAGGTGAACCAAGAATTATTCGACAAAATTTTCGGCGAAGGGACAGTGAAGGACGAGAAAGAGTTCCGTGCTCGCATTAAAGCTGACGCCGAACGTGTTTTTGTAGGAGATACTGATCGTAAATTCTACCAAGATGTACGTGACAAATTGTTAGATAAGACTTCTTTCGATTTGCCAGAAGAATTTTTAAAGCGCTGGATGCAAACCGCCGGTGAGAATCCTATTTCTGCCGATGAAGTTGAAGAGCAGTTCCCTAATATGAAGGAGGACATGCGTTGGCAGATTATCGAAAACCGCGTTATCGCTGATAATGATATTAAGGTAGAGCATGAAGAATTGGTGGAGTATACCAAGCAAATGGTTATGCAGCAAATGGCTCAATACGGTCAGTTCCCAGAGGGAATGGACTTGGATAAGATTGCTCATAATGTTCTAGGTAACCGCGAAGAAGCCCAACGTATTAACGACCAACTATTCCAGCAAAAGCTGATGGAATTCTTCAAGAATACCTTTAAGGTTGAAGAAAAGGAAGTGACTTACGAGGAATTCGTTAAAGAGCTTTCCGGAAAGTAATCGGAAAAGCTGACAGATATTTGAATTGGCCCGATCATTGTCGGGCCTTTTTTGTTAATATTAAGGTCTCAATAAAATCTAAAAAATGGATTTCGGAAAAGAATTTATGTCCTACGCGGTAAAAGACCGCGGCTTGAGCTCCATGCATGTGGGCAAATATTTAGAATCTTCATTAACCCCTTATATCATCGAGGAGCGTCAGCTTAACGTGGCGCAAATGGATGTTTTCTCTCGCTTGATGATGGATCGCATCATCTTTCTGGGAACGGGAATCAATGACCAGGTAGCTAATATTGTACAGGCGCAGCTATTGTTCTTAGAGTCATCAGACTCTAGCAAAGACATTCAGATTTATCTTAATAGTCCGGGTGGATCGGTTTACGCAGGATTGGGTATTTACGATACAATGCAATTGGTTAAACCGGATGTAGCAACGATTTGTACTGGTATGGCTGCTTCAATGGGAGCAGTTCTTTTATGTGCTGGTGCTGATGGGAAGCGCTCGGCTTTAAAGCATAGTCGTGTAATGATTCACCAACCGATGAGCGGTGCTCAGGGTCAGGCTAGCGATATGGAAATTGCTGTACGTGAAGTGCTAAAAATGAAGAAGGAGCTTTACAATATTATTGCGAGTCACTCTAAACAACCTTTTGACAAGGTAGAAGCCGATTCTGATCGCGATTATTGGATGTCTTCGGTAGAGGCTAAGGAGTACGGTATGATAGACGAAGTACTGGATAGCCAACGCGCGAAGGACTAAATACGTTAGTATTAAGAGTTTGGAAATGGAATCCGTTCCGGATGCTCTGGAACGGATTCCTTATTTTTGCATTTTAGATTTTGTATGAGCTCAAAGAAAGAAAGTTTAAGTTGTTCGTTTTGTGGTCGCGAAAAGAAGGACACTAATGTCCTTATCGCGGGTATAAACGGACACATTTGTGATCATTGCATCCGCCAGGCTTATGGCATTGTGGTGGAAGAGATGAACACCAAGGAGCATAAAGAACTGAGTCAGTCTTTACGTTTGGTAAAACCTAAAGAGATTAAAAAGTTCTTGGATGAGTATGTGATTGGGCAGGATGAGGCCAAGCGAATTCTTTCGGTAGCCGTGTACAATCACTATAAGCGTCTAAATGCGATTCAAAAGGCCGAGGTAAAAGAAGCTGAGGTTGAGATTGATAAATCCAACATCATGTTAGTAGGGGAAACCGGAACCGGAAAGACCTTGCTAGCGCGCACTATTGCTAAGATGTTAAATGTTCCCTTCACCATTGTGGATGCCACGGTTCTTACCGAAGCTGGTTATGTAGGGGAAGATGTTGAAAGCATTCTAACTCGATTACTGCAAGCGGCTAACTACGATCAAAAAGCGGCGGAACGCGGGATTATCTTTATTGATGAGGTAGATAAAATTGCCCGTAAAAGCGATAACCCATCTATTACTCGCGACGTGAGTGGGGAAGGAGTTCAGCAGGCTTTATTAAAGCTTTTGGAAGGAACTAAGGTTAATGTTCCTCCCCAAGGTGGCCGTAAGCATCCAGATCAGAAGTTTATTGAAGTAGATACCCGCAATATCTTATTTATTGCCGGCGGTGCTTTCGATGGTATTAGTCGCAATATCGCTAACCGTTTAAATACTAAAGCGGTAGGCTTCCATTCTTCGAAAGATCGTGAAAGCTTCGATGAAATGAATATGCTGCAATATGTAGCCCCTCAAGACTTGAAGAGTTTCGGTTTGATTCCAGAACTAATCGGTCGTATCCCTGTAATTACACATTTAAATCCCCTTACCCGCGAGGTACTGAGGGAGATTCTTACCGAGCCTAAAAATGCTATTATTAAGCAGTATACGCAGTTGTTGAAAATGGACGGGGTAGAGCTCGATTTTAGAGCGGAAGCGATTGAATACGTGGTAGACAAGGCTATGGAATTCAAATTGGGTGCCCGTGGCTTGCGTTCAATAATAGAGTCTATCCTAACCGATGCGATGTTTGAGCTTCCTGGTGAGGTAGACGAAGGTTACACCTTGATAGTGGATGAGGACTATGCAGCCGAAAGAATCAACAAAATGTCAATGAAAGCCCTTAAGGCAGTTAGCTAGTGGCAATTTTTTTATAAGTCAAAAACTCATAGGGGTGGGCGTGTTTATCGTCCGCCTCTTTTTTTTCGCCCCGGGCTAGTTTCCAAATCGAAGTGTCGAATTCAGGGAAATAAGTATCGCCTTCATATTCGGCATCGATTAAGGTTAACTCAATGGTATTGGCGTGGGACAAGCTCTGCTTGTAGATTTCCGCTCCGCCTACTATAAAAGGTTGGTCATCATCCACAACCATGGCAATTGCTTCTTCCAGACTTTGGGCTACCTTACAACCTTCGGCCTGATAATCTTCTTGTCGAGAAATGACAATATTCACTCTATTTGGCAAGGGTCGGCCTACACTTTCGAAAGTCTTACGACCCATAATTACGTGATGCCCAGAGGTAAGCCGTTTGAAATGCTTTAAATCCTCCGGAAAGTGCCAAATTAAGTCATTGTCTTTGCCAATCACTCTATTTTTTGCCATTGCGGCAATAAGGGTCAGGTTCATCTTAAAAATTTATTGTAAACGAGCGTTTATCGGTAAGACATAAGAAATGCGAACCGGTTTCCCTTTATGATAGGCTGGTTGGTCAATCGGGATACTTTTAACCACTCGTACCGCTTCTGCATCCAGGGTTTCGCTAACTCCTCTAAGAATCTCAACGGTACTAATGGTGGCATCCTTTTCAACGATAAAGCTCACAAATATTCTTCCTCCCACACCGGCTTTGCGATCCTCTTTAGGAAACTTAAAGTTTTTAGCCACATGATTTAAAATACTCACTTGTAAGCATTTTCTCAATGCGCTATTAGCTTGTTCTGCATCACAATTTGGTGCCACCGGAACTCTTTCAACCTCGGCAAAGCTTATGGCTTTCTTAGCTTCTTCCTGATCAAGGATTTCGCTCTGGGCTTGAAGTTCTAGGCTAGTGAAAATAAAAAGGAGGGCGAAGAGTCGATATAGTGCTTTAGATGCAATCATGGTTTTTCTTTTAAACCGCTACTTGAGCCCGAATGGCCGGATGCGGATCATAATTTATTAATTCAAAATCTTCGTATTTGAAATCGAAGAGATTTTTAATATCCGGATTAATACGCATTTGTGGAAGAGGCCGCAATTCTCTGCTTAATTGTTCGCGGCTCTGATCGAGGTGGTTTTCGTAGAGGTGGGCGTCACCAAAAGTGTGTACGAAGTCCCCTAATTCCAAACCGCTTACCTGGGCGATCATAATGGTAAATAAAGCGTAGGAAGCAATGTTAAAGGGCACGCCTAAAAAGACATCAGCGCTGCGTTGGTACAACTGACAACTTAATTTATTGTCGGCCACGTAAAATTGAAACAAGGTATGACAAGGAGGTAAGCCCGATTTTGCCATAACCGGAATGTCTTTAGGGTTCCAAGCCGAAACGATGTGGCGGCGACTATCCGGCTTGTTCTTTAAGTCCTCTAGCAAACCTTTAATTTGATCTACTCCCTCGAAGCTGCGCCATTGGTGACCGTATACTGGTCCCAGTTCGCCCCACTGCTTTGCGAATTCCTCGCTTTCAATAATTTGATTTTTGAAGTTTTGCAGTTCTGCTTTCCAGGCTTCAGAGTATTTAGGCAGCTTATCGGCTAAACCATTTTGTACTAGATAGTTTTGGAATGGCCATTCATTCCAGATATTAACTCCATTCTTCACCAAATAGCGAATATTGGTGTCGCCAGCAATGAACCACAACAATTCATGAATGATTGATTTAAGGTGTACCTTTTTGGTAGTTACTAAAGGGAATCCTTCTTGAAGATTAAAGCGCATTTGATAGCCGAATACAGATAAGGTATTTATGCCGGTTCGGTTTTCTTTCATCACCCCATTGGCGAGGATGTGCTTCATTAAATCGTGGTACTGCTGCATGGCTTTCCTTTGAGGTAAAAATAAGTTTTGATGGGTAAATTAGCATAGCGGTTGTGTACTAATTGCCCGGCTTGTTAATTTCTTTTAGCAGACTTAGGGTATTTGGATTTTATTAATCAATTTTAAAGGCAAATATTGAAGAATGTCTGGCATCCATAATAATATTCTAGTTGAGTGCTCTTGGGAAGTGTGCAATCAAATTGGTGGGATTTACACGGTTTTACGATCTAAGGTTCCGGCTATGATTGAAAAATGGGGTGATAATTATTGTTTATTAGGCCCTCTTTCTGATCCCAATATTGATGCGGAGTTGGAGGATATTAATGATTTAAGTGATCCTATTGCCAGGGCGGTTCAGAAATTACGAGACGAGGGTATGGAGATTCGTTATGCTCGTTGGCTAGTAACAGGTCGCCCTAAGGTGGTTTTGATCCGACCAGATCATTTCTTTAATCAATTACCGGAAATACAAGAGTATTATAAATCTACTTTTGGTCTAAGTCAAGATCACCACAATAAGCTTTTTAATGAAATGTTGGTTTGGGCGCGGGCCAATGTCAAGTTCTTACTAGCCTTAGAAAAGCAGGTGGGAGAGGAGAAGCTTATTCTTCATTTTCATGAATGGATGGCCGCAGCGCCAATTTTAGACTTATCGGAACAAAAGCCAAAAATAGCTACCACCTTCACGACCCATGCAACAATACTGGGCCGCTATTTAGCGGGTTCTTACCCTTCTTTTTATTCAGAATTACCCAATTTCGATTGGCGGAAAGAGGCGCGGAATTTTGGGATTTTACCCCTGGCGGAACTAGAACGATTAGCGGCTAATAAGGCCAAAAGCTTTACTACGGTTAGTGAGGTAACGGCGGTGGAGTGCGTCCATTTATTGGGTAAGTCTCCCGACGAGGTAACCCCTAATGGCTTAAACATAAAGCGTTTTGTAGCGATGCATGAAGTGCAGAACTTGCATCAGCAATTTAAAGAACGCCTTCATGACTTTACAATCGGTCACTTCTTTCCCAGTTATAGTTTTGATCTCGATAACACCTTGTATTTTTTCACCTCTGGGCGCTATGAGTTTAGCAATAAGGGCTATGATATAAGTTTAAGAGCGCTTAATCTCTTAAATGAGCGCATGAAGAAGGAAGGCATTGAGACTACTGTGGTCATGTTCTTTATTACCAATCGTGAAACTTGGTCGATAAATCCCAAAGTATTGCAGTCAAACGGAGTATTACAGGAAATCCGCAAAAGCGTAAAAGCCATCCAAAGTCAGATTGGTAATCGCTTATTTCAGGCGGCGGTTAGCTCCGAAAAAGATCATCGTCTACCGGAGACTTCAGGAATGGTAGATGATTATTGGAAGTTGCGCTACCGGCGTACCATTCAATCTTGGAAATCGGAGGAATGGCCTTATATCACTACCCATAATTTAAAAGACGATGAAGGCGATCAGATCCTGAATGAAATGCGGGGTTTAAAGATGTTTAATAGTCCGCTTGATAAGGTGAAACTGGTGTATCACCCTGAGTTTATTAAAAGTACCAATCCACTGTTTGGTGTGGATTACAACGATTTTGTACGTGGTTGTCACTTGGGAATTTTCCCCAGTTATTATGAGCCTTGGGGCTATACTCCTTTAGAGTGCATCGCTCGAGGGGTAGCTACGGTAACTTCCGACCTTTCGGGCTTTGGTAAATACGTGCAAGGGATGGAAGAAGCCAAGGAGGACCAGGGAATATTTGTACTGCGTCGTGAAAATAGAAAAGAAGAGGATGCGGTGAATGATCTGGCTGCTTACCTCTATCACTTTGTTAAACACAATCGACGTTATCGCATCATCCAGCGAAGTAAAGCTGAAGATTTTTCCGAGCACTTTGATTGGAAAAACTTAATTCATCATTACGAAAAGGCCTACCTCAAGGCGGTAGGAAAGAAGAAGGCTTAGATTAGCATTCCAACAATAACGGCCGTAAATAAACTAGCCATGGTTCCTGCTATCAGAGCTTTAAAGCCTAGGCGGGATAAATCGCCACGCCGCGATGGGGCTAGGGAACCAATACCTCCGATTTGGATACCAATACTGGCAAAGTTCGAGAAGCCACATAAAATGTAGGTGGCAATGATAATTGACTTTTCAGAGCTAAATTTTCCGGCCGCCATCAGGTCACCTAAAGAAACATAGGCGACAAATTCGTTTAAGATGGTCTTCTCGCCAAGAAGCTGACCTACCAAGAAAATATCCTCATTGGCTACACCCATTAGCCAGGTAATCGGAGCGAGAATATAGCCCAAGATAAACTCCATGGAAAAGCCATCGTACTGACCATTGGTGAATGATAGAACCCAATCATTTAAGCCGCTCAAATCACCGATAAAATCTTTAAGAAATGCGTTTACCATGGCTACTAGGGCAATGAAAACTAATAGCATGGCCCCTACATTAACCGCTAATTTTAATCCATCGGTGGTGCCATTGGTAATGGCTTCAAGGGCATTGTCGCCTATTTTCTGTTTGCCAAGGTGCATTTCATTATTAACCTCCTTGGTTTCTGGTAAAAGAATTTTTGCGGCCACTACAGCTGCCGGAGCGCTCATTACCGATGCGGCTAAAAGGTGCTTAGCAAAGAAAGTTTGTTGTACCACATCGTCACCACCTAAAAAGCCGATATATGCCGCTAAAACACCCCCAGCAATGGTAGCCATGCCACCACTCATTATGCAGAGCAATTCGCTGCGAGTCATTTTATTGATGTAGGGTTTAACTAGTAAAGGGGACTCAGTCTGACCTAAAAATATATTTCCGGCCGCGGATAACGCTTCCGCTCCACTCAGTTTCATGGTGCGTTTCATGATCCAGGCAAAAGCATAGACAATCTTTTGCATTACCCCGTAGTAGAATAATAGACTAGTTAGGGCAGAGAAGAAAATAACCGTAGGTAATACTTTAAAAGCAAAGATGTAACCGAGACTGCTGGTCTCATTGATTAACTCACCAAAAAGGAATTTTGCTCCAACGTCGGTGAAACTTAGCAGGATTACAAACTTTTTAGAAAGCCAATCGAAGCCGTCGCGAATGAAGTTGACCTTCAAGATGGCTAAAGCGAAAATTATCTGAATGAGCAAACCCTTAATAACCAAGGGCCAGTTAACCGATTTTCGCTTTGAGGACATGGCGAAGCTTAAGCCGATAAGCACTAATAGACCCAAAAAGCCCCTTAGTAAAGTTTTTAGGTCGAAATTATTCTGACTAAAGTCGTAATCAAGGGGTAAGCCTTGAAGATTGTTGCTCGAAGTTGCGGTGCTTGGCATTTCGGGCTGACTTCTAACAAATCGATAATGCACCTCATTCTCAACAATATCTAAAACGCTATCGTTTAGGGTGGTGATTTGATATATTCTAATGGTGTCGGCAGGCGCTTGGTAATTGAAGAGAAGCATTGCACCCTTGCTATCTTCAGTAATTTGATAGTTACCCCAAGCTTTTAAATCTTTAGCTTCAAGCTGATAATAGAAACTATCATTGTCGAAGATGCGAAGGCTGTCATTATCCGTAATGCTAAATAAGGATTGACCAGATTTGCTAATTGACTGAAATTGCCATTCACCGCTAATTTGCGCCCAAAGCGGGAACTGCATCAACAGGCTAAGAAGGACTAAGATTTGGCGCATACTAGAATTCTTGGGACGAATTTATAAATCCAAGCGGATTTATTGATCTCCTTGTTCCCGTTTATCAATTTCGTCCCTTAATCGAGCGGCTTTTTCGTAATCTTCATTGCGCACCGCTTCATCGAGTTGTTTCTTTAAACTCTCCAAACTTTGGGTCGCCATAAGACCGGCAGATTTACTGCTATCCAAACTCTTCGCTTGGCTTTTTTCGGGCTCTTTTGTGCTGGTAGCATCGCTGCCCCCTTCTTGCAAAATGATCCCCGCTTTATCTAAAATTTCACCGTAGGTATAAATAGGAGTTTTAAAGCGAATAGCTAAGGCAACAGCGTCGGAAGTGCGCGCATCTAAACTGTGCTCTTCTCCATTTCGATCACAAACCAAGATGGAGTAAAAAACTCCATCTTGTAATTTGTGAATTAAAATTTCCTTGATTTTGATCTGATACTGATCGGCAAAGTTTTTAAATAGGTCATGGGTAAGAGGGCGCGGAGGATTAACATCCTTCTCTAAAGCAATAGCAATACTTTGGGCTTCAAAGCCACCAATAATGATGGGAAGCCGACGTTCACCATTTTCTTCTCCCAAAACCAAAGCATAAGCACCGCTTTGCGTTTGACTATAAGAGAGGCCCTTTACAAATAACCTAATGCGATCCATTTAGCTTAGTTGGATGCCTTAAACTTTTTGATCTCTTCGGTAAGTTTGGGTACTACCTCAAAGGCATCGCCCACGATTCCGTAATCCGCCGCTTTAAAGAAAGGAGCTTCAGGATCCTTATTAATAGCCACAATTGTTTTTGAGGCACTTACTCCCGCTAAATGCTGAATTGCACCAGAAATGCCAATCGCCACGTATAAATTAGGCTTAATGGCAATGCCAGTTTGACCAACGTGTTCGCTATGTGGACGCCATCCCATATCGGAAACAGGCTTGCTACAAGCAGTGCCGGCATCGAGTACTTCGGCTAATTCTTCAATCATACCCCAGTTTTCGGGGCCTTTGAGTCCGCGGCCTGCGCTTACTACTCTTTCAGCTTCTGGTAATGGAATTTTTCCCTTAACTCGGTCAACGGATTGCACTTGTACACGAGTGGCATCACCACCAGAAGCGCTTGCGCTTTCCACGCTTGCTTCGCCACTTCCTTCAATTACAGGAATCGAATTGGGAACAAATAAAACTACTCGTTTTGCGGCGTCGGTACTTAATAGGTTAAATCCTTTTCCTGAGAATACTCCACGCTTTACGGTAAAGGGACTGGTGCTTTCTGGAAGGGAAACCACATTGCTTAGCAGAGCAGAGTCACTTGCAATAGCTAATGCTGATGCCAGGGCTTTACCATTAAAAGTTGCACTAATAACAATGGTTTCTGCTCCATTAGCCGCTGCAATCTCTGCAATGGCATTGCCATAGGCATTGGCATCAAAGCTTTCAAAGCCGCTGTTTAGGTGCAATACTTTATTGATGCCATATTTTCCTGCTTCCGCAGCACTATCCTCTAGATTACCAATGCATAAGCCAATGGCTTCGCTGCCGAGTGCTTCCGCAGTTTTTGAGGCGTAAAGAGCGGCTTCCCAAGTGTTTTTCTTGAATTTACCTTCCCAAGATTCTAAATATACTAATACAGACATGTTTCAATTTTTTGAATTAGATCACTTTAGCTTCATCATGCAGGAGTTGTACTAACTCACTAACATTCTCTGCGTCGATCATTTTTACGGCACTTTTAGGAGCGGGCTTGCTGAAAGAACCCACGGAAGTTTTGGTCTCCGCATCAACGGCGGCTTTAACTTCTAATGGTTTCGTTCTTGCCTGCATAATTCCACGCATATTAGGAATTCGTAAATCGCTTTCCTCAACTAAGCCTTTCTGACCGCCAATTACCAATGGTAAACTAGCGCTAAGCTTTTCTTTTCCACCATCGATTTCGCGAGTGAAATTAAATTCGGGTCCTTCACCATCCATACCAACACAGGCATTAACAAAGGGCCAATTTAAAAGAGCTGCTACCATACCCGGTACCTGTCCACCGTTATAATCAATCGACTCACGACCAGCGATGATGAGGTCATAGCCGCCTTCCTGAGCCACAGCAGCAATTTGCTTGGCTACAAAAAAAGCATCGCTTGGCTCAGCGTCTACTCTAATAGCATTGTCTGCACCAATGGCAAGGGCCTTTCGTAAGGTAGGTTCAGTTTCGTTGCCGCCTACATTAAGTACGGTAACGGAAGCTCCCTTTTTTTCCTTCAGCCAGATGGCGCGAGTTAAACCAAATTCGTCGTAAGGATTAATCACAAACTGAACACCATTTTTGTCAAAGGCGCTATTGTCAGCTGTGAAGTTGATTTTTGAGGTAGTATCGGGTACGTGACTGATACAAACTAATACCTTCATATTTTATTTGAGTTCTGAGAAGTGATAAAGTCTTTGCCGCGAAAATAACCTAAAAATAGCCGCGGTCAAAATGCTATGCACGCATATTAAATGCAGAAATGCAGATAATCGTTCACAAGCTCCCTAAATTTTATTCGCCTTTAGTACTTTTGAGCCTTCAAAATTATTCCAATGGGAAGAGTTATTCAGTTTAGAGAGGCAATTGCCGAAGCGATGAGCGAAGAAATGCGTCGCGATGAGACCATTTATTTAATGGGTGAGGAAGTAGCCGAATACAATGGGGCCTACAAAGCCTCGAAGGGTATGTTGGATGAATTTGGTCCAAAACGCGTCTTGGATACGCCCATTGCCGAGCTTGGTTTTGCGGGTATTGGCGTGGGTTCAGCAATGAATGGCCTTCGTCCGATTGTGGAGTTTATGACTTTTAACTTTTCGATGGTAGCCATCGATCAGATTATTAATAATGCGGCTAAAATGTTCCAAATGAGCGGGGGGCAGTTTAATGTGCCTATCGTTTTCCGCGGACCGACTGCTTCTGCAGGGCAATTAGCAGCAACCCATAGTCAGGCTTTTGAGTCATGGTACGCCAATTGTCCCGGACTAAAAGTGGTAGTTCCAAGTAATCCTTACGATGCAAAAGGGTTACTTAAATCCGCTATCCGTGATAATGATCCAGTAATCTTTATGGAGTCGGAGCAGATGTATGGCGACAAGATGGAAGTTCCAGAGGAAGAATATTTAATTCCTTTGGGTAAGGCTGATATTCGTCGCGCGGGTTCGGATGTAACCATCGTTTCCTTTGGTAAAATTATTAAGGAAGCCGATAAAGCAGCAGAGGAGTTAGCCAAAGAAGGCGTTGAATGTGAGATCATCGATTTACGCACCGTGCGTCCGATTGATTATGCAGCAGTAGTTGAGTCTTTAAAGAAGACCAACCGTATGGTTATTGTTGAAGAAGCCTGGCCATTAGGAAATATTTCTACCGAGCTCATTACCCATTGTCAGGAGCATGCTTTCGATTATATCGATGCGCCTATTATTCGCGTAAATACTGCAGATACTCCTATGGCTTATGCCCCAACTTTGGTAAAGGAGTTTTTACCTAATGCAGAGCGAATTATCAAAGCCGTTAATAAAGTTACTTACCGCGATTAATTAGCGTTTATCAAATGTTATTATAAGGCCGCTCCCTTTAGGTGAGCGGCTTTTTTTTCTAATTGAAAGCTTAAGCTTCCTTAATTCTTTGGCTGAAAGCCATTTTAGCGTACTTTTGCGCCCCTTAATACGTATCTAAATCAATCAATAAATACTATGAACGACTGGTTAATGTATTTGGTTCCTGCACTCGGAGTGGTTGGAATCTTGGTTATGCTGGTAAAATCTGCCTGGGTTAGTAAACAGAGTTCAGGTGAAAAAAACATGTCCGAATTAGCAGGTTATATTGCTGATGGAGCCATGTCATTCTTAAAAGCAGAGTGGAAAATCATGAGCTACTTCGTGATTATCGCAGGTATCCTTTTAGCTTATTCAGGAACCTTAGTGGAGCACTCTAGCCCAATCATTGCAATTGCTTTTGTAATTGGTGCAGTATTTTCTGCCTTAGCCGGTTATATTGGTATGCGTATCGCCACCAAGGCCAATGTGCGCACCACAGAAGCAGCACGTACCAGCTTGGTAAAAGCTTTAAAAGTATCCTTTACTGGTGGTTCAGTAATGGGTCTAGGTGTAGCGGGTTTAGCTGTACTAGGACTAGGATCTTTATTTATAGTATTCTATTATTTATTCGTTCCTGAAGGAGCCGCTATCACTGGTGGTGAAATGAAAACCGCGATTGAAGTATTGGCTGGATTCTCTTTAGGTGCAGAATCAATTGCCCTATTTGCCCGTGTTGGTGGTGGTATTTATACCAAAGCTGCTGATGTAGGCGCCGACCTTGTAGGTAAAGTAGAAGCAGGGATTCCTGAGGATGATCCTCGTAACCCAGCTACTATTGCAGACAACGTAGGTGATAATGTTGGTGATGTTGCGGGTATGGGAGCTGATTTATTCGGTTCTTATGTGGCAACCATTTTGGCTACTATGGTATTGGGTCAGGAAATTGCCTCTACTGATAATTTCGGAGGTATGGCTCCTATTTTATTGCCAATGGTAATTGCAGGCCTAGGTTTGATTTTCTCTATCATTTCGATGTCTTTCGTTCGCGTAAGCGGGGAAGAAAGCTCAGTACAAAAAGCACTTAACATCGGTAACTGGTCTTCTATCATTTTTGTGGTAATCGCTTCTTATCCTCTAAGTATGTGGATGCTTCCAGAAAGCATGACCCTGCGTGGATATGAATTTGGAGCAATGGACGTATTTGTCGCCATTCTTATCGGCTCCATCGTAGGTGCCTTAATGAGTTGGATTACGGAGTTCTACACCGCTATGGGTAAGAAACCGGTTAACTCAATTGTACAGCAGTCTTCTACGGGTCACGCTACCAACATTATCGGTGGTTTAGCCATGGGTATGCAGTCTACTGTAGTGCCAATCATTATTCTTGCTGCCGGTATCATCCTTTCTTACCACTTTGCTGGTTTATATGGTGTGGCAATTGCCGCTGCCGGTATGATGGCTACAACGGCCATGCAATTGGCGATTGACGCTTTCGGTCCTATCGCTGATAACGCGGGAGGTATTGCGGAAATGAGTGGCTTACCAGAAGAAGTTCGTGGACGTACCGATAATTTGGACGCTGTAGGTAACACTACCGCCGCGACTGGTAAAGGTTTTGCTATTGCTTCGGCAGCTCTTACTGCTCTTGCCTTATTTGCGGCCTTTGTGGGTATTGCAGGTATTGACGCTATCGACATTTACAAGGCTCCGGTATTGGCAATGCTATTCATTGGAGGTATGATTCCTTTCATCTTCTCTTCATTGGCGATTTCTGCCGTTGGTCGTGCTGCGATGGCAATGGTACATGAAGTACGTCGTCAGTTTAAAGAGATTCCAGGAATTATGGAACATAAGGCAACTCCCGAATATGAGAAGTGTGTAGAGATTTCTACCAATGCTTCGATCAGAGAAATGATGTTGCCAGGAGCCATTGCCTTAATTACTCCAGTAGTAGTTGGTTTTGGTTTTAATGGTGTATTTGAAGGAACTTCTTCAGCAGAAATGCTTGGAGGTCTTTTAGCGGGCGTTACCGTGTCTGGTGTTTTAATGGGAATCTTCCAAAACAATGCCGGTGGTGCTTGGGATAATGCTAAGAAATCCTTTGAGGCCGGAGTAGAAATTGATGGTAAAATGGAATACAAAGGTTCAGACGCTCACAAAGCTTCTGTAACTGGTGACACTGTTGGTGATCCATTTAAAGATACTTCTGGTCCTTCTATGAATATCTTAATCAAATTAATGTCTATTGTTTCTTTGGTTATCGCTCCTCATATCAATGTTGGTGAAGCAGGTCACGGTAGTCACAGTGCTATGGCGATGGCTTCAACCGAAGAGATCCTGTCCATGACTGGTGACGTGGTAATGAGCGATTCTAAGGTGTCTGGTCAGGTAGATTTATTAGGACCTGAGTCACTTGGTGGTGAGGTTAGTATTAAAGCCTTCCGTTTTGACCTACCGGTTGAAGAAACTATTGTAGACCTTAAAGTTGAGCTTAACGCGGAAGAGGTATCAAAAGCTTTAGGTTCTCAATTTAATGCCGTAGTAGTAAATGCCAGTGAACTACACCGTGGTGTGGACGGGAAGTTTGGTGGTCCAGTTTTCCTAAGTTTAGATGGAAATGCTGTACCGGCCCAGATGAGAATGCAAATCTTAAGCGATAAAACCATCAGCGCAAGCTTAGCGATGATGCAATAAGCGCTTTTAGCGAATATTTAAAGTCGGTTTATCTGCGGGTAAACCGACTTTTTTTTGCTTGGAAAATGAGGTAAAAAAAATCTGGCCATCGGAAGAAGGCCAGATTTCAAGCTTTTGAATTTAGCGTGAATATTAGAAGAGGCCGTTTAATTCGGCGTCGATATTATTTATGATTTTCCCTAAATCCTCTGGGTCGTTCGCAAATTTGTTTTCATCTACATTAATGATGAGTAATTTGCCTTTATCGTAACCAGAAATCCAGGCTTCGTAGCGTTCGTTTAAGCGGTTTAGGTAATCGATGCGAATATTGTTTTCGTAATCGCGTCCGCGCTTCTGGATTTGGTCTACCAAAGTGGGAATAGAAGCTCTTAGGTAAATCAATAAATCGGGTGCAGGAACAAATGATTCCATCAGCTCAAATAGCTCCTGATAATTTTCGAAGTCACGGCTAGGCATCAAACCCATAGCGTGTAAGTTGGGGGCGAAAATATGGGCATCTTCATAAATCGTACGATCCTGAATGATGTTCTTATTACCCTCCCGAATTTCTTTTACCTGTCGAAAACGGCTATTAAGGAAATAGATCTGCAGATTAAAAGACCAACGCTGCATTTCTCGGTAAAAATCATCTAGATAGGGATTGTCCTCCACATCTTCAAAATGGGGAGTCCAGTTGTAATGCTTCGCAAGAAGTCTGGTTAAAGTTGTTTTTCCTGATCCGATATTTCCCGATACAGCAATATGCATGGTCGATTTTTTAAGCACACAAATCTAAGCTTTATCCCGAAAAAATCCGGCTTCAAAGGGGCTTAATCGAAGCGATATAAATAGAGCTTGTCTTCAAGCCAGAAATAAAGGCTGAGGTCTTTAAGAATGATTTTCTTAACGCCATCGAGCGGACAAATAAATTTTTGAACCCGTTTGGAATTGTCTATGGGATAGAGTTTTAGGAGTCCTTTATTATTCAGACTAATCCAGCGGCGATTGTCGAAATCAAAGCTGTGAATGGTGTCCTTGTCGTAGATAATTTCCCTTTTTGCTCCTAAGGCATCAAAACTTATAAACCCTTGGTGCTCGATATAAATGATACTGTAATTAAAGCCTGAAATAAGTGCGTTTACTTGCGGTTTGTCTAGTGGCAGTTGACTAATAATAGGGCTGGCATTAACAATGCGTTGTTCCGTAAGGGAATATTGAAAAAGCCGATCAGCACTCTGGTCATAAACCCAAAAGCGGTTTTGGTCGGAGTAGGCTACTAATTTGGGATCATTGAAGCCTAAATTAAGCATGGATAAACTCTGACTCTCATTGAGGCGGTTGTCCAAAATTCGCAGCTGATTAAAATCTGCGTAGTAAATCATAGGGTTAAGGGCATTGAGAACATCAACCTGATCGATAGCGCCATAACTAGGGTCAGCAAAACTGGACAGGAATTTTCCTTTAGGGTCTAGTTTACGAATTTCCGTTCCCAAAACTGCGTAGATGTTCCCGAACTGATCTACTTCAATATTGTCGGCATTCTTGGGCAGATCAATGGTTTTGTGGTGAACCAAGCCCTGGGCAGAACCCAGAAAAATACCCAGGCAAAACAGGATGCTAGTTAGACCTTTCATTGTAAAGCGATAAGTTCTTCGACATACTGTCGACTATTGCTTAAGCGAGGCACTTTGTTTTGACCACCCAATTTGCCTTTCTGTTTTAACCAGTCGTAGAATAAGCCGGGTCGACCCTTAATAATTTCCAACTGTCGTAAGGCCATGCCCTTATGCCTCTTGGCCTCATAGTCGCTATTCAAATCGCAAAGGCTTTGATCCAGCAGTTTTGCAAATTCATCCAAATCTTGCGGCTCTTGGTCAAATTCAATAACCCATTGATGCGCCCCGCTTTCTTTGTGATCCATGAAGATTGGCGCGGCGGTAAACTCCTTTACTTGGGCGCCAGTGGCATTACAGGCTTTTTGCAGTCCAGCTTCGGCATTTTCAATTATTAATTCTTCGCCAAAGACATTTATAAAATGCTTGGTACGACCAGTAATCTTAAATCGGTAGGGACTCAAAGAGCTAAAGCGGATAGTGTCTCCAATTAAATAACGCCATAAACCCGCATTAGTGGAAATCACTACTGCATAATTGACCCCTAATTCCACTTCTTCTAGACTTACCGTTTTTGAATCGGTGCCCGCAAATTGATCCATGGGGATAAACTCGTAGTAGATGCCATAATCCAGCATTAATAGCATTTCTCCTGCGTCCGCTTGATCTTGGATGCCAAAGAAGCCTTCCGATGCATTATAGGTTTCGATATAATTGATGTCCTTGCCAATTATTTCATTGAATTTTTGACGGTAGGGTTCAAAGCTTACCCCGCCGTGCATATACAACTCTAGATTAGGCCAGACATCAGAAATGTATTTTTTGCCGCTTATTTCGAGCACGCGGTGCATTAATATCATCATCCAAGAAGGAACACCGGCAAGACTGCGTACATCTTCCCGCATAGAGGTAGTGGACATCGCCTCAATCTTCTCCTCCCATTCGGTCATAAGACTAATCTTATTATTGGGTGTACTGCGCATTTCTACCCAAAAGGGAAGGTTTTCGATAATGATAGCCGAAACATCTCCATAATAAGTGTTGATCTTTTCATTGTCAACGAAAGTGCTCCCGCCTAGCCTTAGGTTCATACCTCCGAAAATCTCCGTTTCGGGATAAAGATTACAGTAGATACTAAGCAGGTCTTTGCCTCCTTTAAAGTGACAATCTTCTATGGCCTCACTACTTACCGGCAGAAATTTGCTTTTACTGCTGGTAGTACCCGATGATTTAGCGAACCATTTAATTTCTCCCGGCCATAGAATATCGGGAATGCCTTGTCGCAAGCGATTGATTTCTGGCTCGAGGTCTTCGTAAGTGCTCAATGGTACCCTTTCTTGAAAATCTTCGGAGCGCTCAATTTCATCGAAACGATACTTTTTACCCCATTCGGTTTCACTCGCACTTGCTAGTAATTGGGCTAATACCTCGGCTTGTACCTCATGAGGGTATTTCATGAATAGCTCCAGCTGGTGATAGCGCTTCTTCATGCGCCAACTTAAAAATGAATTTACCAGGTCGAGCTTCATATATACCGTATTTTAGCGATGAAAATTAAGGAATGGATTTTTTACTTACACTCGAAAAAATGCCTACTTGGCTGGCTGAAGATAATGAAGCCCAATATATTCTGAAAGCAGATCAGGATTTCATTAAACTTCACCATTTAATTGGTCGGCAAATTACAATAGAATTCCAGAACCAAAAGTTTTGCGCCCACTGCGGAAATCAATTTGCAGACTTATTTCGGATGGGCTTTTGCCGCAATTGTTTTTTTACCGCTCCCGAGGCTGGTGAAAGCATTATTAGGCCCGAACTAAGTAGAGCCCACGAAGGGATTGAGGACCGTGATCTAGAGTATGAAAAGTCTTATCAGCTGCAAAAGCACGTGGTCTACCTTGCGAATAGCGGAGACTTAAAAGTGGGGGTAACGAGGGCAGCGCAAAAGGTAAACCGTTGGATAGATCAAGGGGCTTCGCAGGCCATTGTTTTTGCTGAGACCGATAATCGATTTCAAGCTGGTCAGATTGAAGTTGCTATGAAGTCATATTTGGGCGATAAAACGCCTTGGCAGCGGATGTTAAAGAATGATATCCCTGAAATAGATTTGCTTAGTGAAAAGCATCGCTTACGCGACAAATTAGAGGGTGAATTGGCCCAGTTTTACTCGGAAGACGATCATGTGCAGCAAATCAATTATCCGGTGCAAGAATATCCCTTGAAGGTCAGTTCCTTAAATCTAGACAAGGAAGGGAAAATCGAAGCAGTATTAAAAGGGGTGCGCGGCCAATACTTAATTTTCGAGGGCGCTAAAGTTTTTAATGTTCGGGCCAATACGGGTTACCGAATTAGTCTCTCCTACTCTTAATCCGCGCTAATTCAGACTTCTTTAGGGTGGACAAACCAACAAGCGCTGGGATGGCCCAATTAAAGGCCCATACGATGGTAGTGGCGATGGCCATGCCAAAGCTTTGGTCCGAAAAGAGCTCGAAAAAATAAAGCGATAAAGTTCCTTTTATGAGAAAGTCTAAGCCCGTGTAGCTGGGAATAAGCGCGCTTACAAAGAAGTAGACTGGGAGACTTAAAACCAAAGTAAGGTTTAACTCACTTATCCCTAAGCCCCAAATGACCACTCCTAATTGAGAAGAGTAAATAAGGAAGCGCAGGCCGTTTATTCCTAGAACCTCAATTTTAGATGGAATACTGGGTTGGCCGGGTATCAGGTAGTCTTTAAAATGACGTTTACCCCATTGGTATTTTGCCAATAGGCTTATCCATCGCTCTAACTGAAGGTAAAGGATAAATAAGAGTCCCATAATAATAAAGCTGCCCACCTTTAAGGGTGTTGCCCATTGGCTAAACAAAAAAGGGAACAAGCTAAAGCTGATGATGGCCTTAGAAAACAACTTTGGAGCGTGGGTCCAGAAGGTCAAGAATAAAGCTTTTTTACGATGTTCAGGGTCTTCTTGAATAATGTATCGACCGACAAGCTCACCGCTGTTTAAGGGACTAATAAATGCAAGCCCGTAGCACTTCAGATTATGCTGAATGGCTTCCCTCAAGTTAATTTCACGTAAGCAGGATTGGACAACTTGCCAGGCTTTCGCGTCCAATAGGAGGTTTATTAAGCCTAAACCTACAAATGCTATGAATGCAATTAGCGTGTCTTGGCCCCAGCTAAGTTCAACTTGGCTAAAATCAACCTGACTCAATTTCTGTATCAGGAAATAGAGTGCTAATCCAATCAATCCAAACTTTAAGATGGGATAGAGGACCTTTTTTACCATACCGAAATCTCTTCGCCTGCTTTCAGGTCGAAATACCTTTTAATGAGAAAAACGAGCGGATAAATTATAATGGTGTCGGCGGCGGCAAAAAGAACTTTAAAGAGCCAGCCATCTCTTATCAAAGGAAGGATTTCGTTAAAGCTCTTTATACCTATAAAAATAACCGTGGTTACCAAAATCGTATCTACTAATTGAGAGAATACAGTGGAGAAATTATTGCGCAGCCAAAGATGTTTTCCTTTAGTTTTTGCCTTCACTAGGTGGAAGATCCGTACGTCTACAAATTGAGCTACTAAATAAGCCAGCATGCTTGAGGAAATCACACGCCAAGAATTTTGGAAAACCACATCGTACTCGAAATTACCTACGGGTGAATCGGCTATGGCCGGAAAGAAATGCCCGAGGTAAAGAATAAGCAGTACTAGTAGTGATGCAAAGAAGCCAGCTAAAACCACCATACTGGTATTGCGGCGGCCATATATTTCACTCAGAATGTCGGTGATAAGGAAGGTGAGGGGATAGGGGATAACTCCCGCAGATACAATAAAGGTTTTAAACCCTAAATCGACCGTCACAAATTTATTGGCTATAAGATTACAGGTAATTAAGGCGGCGATAAACAAAGATGCCAGGATCACAAAAGTGAACCCGGCATGTTTTTGTTTTTTATCGGTGAGTTGCTTCATTAATCAATTTGCAAATCGAACTCCATTCTGGTTTGCAGACCTTGACGGGATTGGGCTTTTTCCAATAATTCAAGGTAATAGGCAAATTGCCCTAGCTCGGCTTTAATTTTCGCCTCTCCCATACTTTCGCTTAGGTCTTCAAGTAGTTTTTGGAAAGGGTCTACCATTTCGGGGTAGCTTACGACAGTGTAATCGCTTAGTCCAGCTTTTCCTGCCGCCGCATCTATCGCATCACTCAATCCGCCTAAGGCATCTACTAGTCCTAATTCTAAGGCATCTTCTCCTGAGTATACTCTACCCTGACCAAGGCTGTCTACTCGGGCTATACTCATCCCTCTACCTTCGGCAACTCTTTCTTTAAAGGTGCCGTATACGCGATCAATTTGAGCAATCATTAGGCGGTTTTCGGCCGGACTCAAATCACGGTCGATGGTTCCTAAATCCGAGTATTTATTGGTCTTAACGGTTTCAATATTAATACCCAGTTTTTCATGCATTAGTTCCTCGGCGGTAAAGAATAATCCAAAGGCACCAATAGAGCCAGTGATGGTATTTTCTTGAGCGAAAATGCTGTCGGCATAACAAGAAATATAGTAACCACCGCTTGCGGCAACATCGCCCATTGAGGCAATCACTGGTTTTACATCGCGAGCAAGTGCCACTTCTCTCCATATTACTTCAGAAGCCAAAGCGCTACCACCCGGACTATTAACCCGCAGAACGATGGCCTTTATTTTGTCGTCTAAACGCGCCTTGCGAATGGCACGGGCAATGCGGTCGGAGCCAATGGTGTACTCATTGCCTTCACCAGAATTGATATCACCCTGAGCAACAATTACTGCTACGCGGCTATCGCTGTAATCCTTTTTACCATTGAGGTCGTATTTCTTTCCATATTTCGCCGGGCTAATAAAGTCAACCTGACGGTAGCTACTTTTTCCGGCGGCATTGGCAAGAATAGCCTGTACTTCATCTTCGTAGGCGGTTGCCTTTATCAGACCCATATCAGCAGCAGCTAGAGGACTAGTCATTAAACTGTCGGCGATAGTGTTAAGCTCAGCTGCGCTTAGGCCGGTACTTGCGCTTATATCGTTCAGGTAATTCTCCCAAACAGAACCTAAAAGTTCGGTGAGCTGCATTCGATTGGCATCAGTCATCTCCTGACCTAAAAAGGGCTCCACTGCACTTTTAAATTTGTTTCCAGTAGCTCTGATAACTACCGGCTTAACGCCTAATTTTTCAAGTGCCTTTTGGTAATAGCTTACTGAAGCGCTTAATCCGGAAAATTCCAGAACGCCCTGGGGGTTAACAAAGAAGGTGTCAGCAACCGAGGCTAAATAGAGGCCCTTCTGACTTAGAATCTCACTGTATCCATAGATAAATTTCCCACTTGACTTGAAGTCAATTAGCGCCTCGCGAATTTCTAAAAGCGTGGCATTTCCCGCTAGCGGTAGGCCCCCCTCTAAATATACTCCTGCAATTTTTGGGTCGTCTTTAGCGGCTTTGAGGGCGCTGATGATTTTATCAAGGCCTGAGGCGCTTTCCATCTGCCCAGCAATAGGATCAAAACTTTCAAAAGGGTTATTCTGAGCGCGCTCCACAAATTGAGCATTTAAGTCAATTCGAAGAACCGTACCATCCTTAACTTCTAACTCCGGACTCTGAATGGAGGCTAAGCTGGCAAAAAAGATGAAAAGGATAAAGATTAGAATGGCCCCTCCGAAGATGGAAGCCAATAACATTTTTAGGAAGGATTTCATTTGAATCTAATTAGTTTTGCGTTTCTGATACAATATTAATTATAGTTTTCATTAAGCGGAAGTGAAAGGCGGTATTTACCTTTTATTAGGCGGTAACTTGGGGAATGTGGTCGATTACTTCCTAGCAGCAGAGCGCTCGGCCCAGAATTACTTTAAAGTTTTACGAAAGTCTTCACTGTACCAAAGCGAGCCTTGGGCAATGGAGAGTGAAAATTTATTTATTAATCAGGTCTGGGAAATAGATACCCATTTAAATCCTAAATCTTTATTAGAAACTGCTTTGCTAATTGAAAAGGATTTAGGTCGGGTTCGAAAGCAAGATTCATCCACATACGAAGACCGAGTGCTTGATATCGATATTCTCTTATACCGAAATCAGGTAATTTCGGAAAGTGATTTACAGCTTCCGCATCCGCGCATGCATGAGCGCGCTTTTACTTTAATTCCATTGCTAGAATTGGATAAGCATTTGCGCAGTCCAAGCGATAATAGCCTTTATCAAGATCATTTATTGGCTTTGTCCGATCAAGAAAGACAATCGGTTAAAATTATGGCTCAGTGAGATACATAGCTTTAGAAGGAAACATTGGAGCCGGAAAGACCACATTAGCTAAATTGCTGGCTAAGGAGCTAAATGCGCGCTTGGTGTTGGAGGATTTTGAGGACAATCCATTCCTGGCTAAGTTTTATGAAGATCCCAGGCGTTATGCTTTTTCGGTGGAGATGGCCTTTTTAGCCGACCGTTATCATCAATTGCAAGGTTTACAATCCTCAGAGGATTTATTTCAGCCTTTAGTGATAAGTGATTACGCCCCTTTTAAAAGTTTAATTTTTGCCCAAAATAACTTAGAAGAGGCCGAGTTTAAATTGTACCGCGATTTCTGGCAAATGGCCCTCGGGCGATTGCGCCAACCCGATCTCATTATTTATTTAAATCGCCCCGTAGATTCCCTACAGCGAAATATTCATAAGCGCGGTCGCGATTATGAGCAAAATTTAGCTAATCAATACCTGGAAAAGTTAAGTGAACGTTATGCATTTCACTTAAAAAACCACTGGTCGGGAAAATTAATTCATCTAGAAGCCGATGATTGGGATTTTTTAAAAGAGCCAGAATCTTTGTCAGACTTCATTTCCCGCTATTTGCAGGATTTTTTAAATTGAAGAATCAAAAAAGATTTAAAAATTAATTCAAGCATTTATGTGAAATGCGGTGTGATTCTGTGTTTTTAGTACTTTTGTCCTTTATTAATTGCTCACGCATATACTTAACCCCTTATAATTTATGAAAAGACTAAGTTTACTTTTCGGATTTATTTTCACCGCTGGTATGGCTTCCGCCCAGGATGATGCGCGTATGTCTGAAGCTCACCCCAGCAATTTTCGCCACTGGTCATTAGGACTAAATGTGGGTGCCACTGCTTCGCTTGGTGATGCCGCGAGTTCTCCTATTGGATCTTTCTGGGGAAAAAGAAACGGAACCTTTAAAGATAATGTTGGTGGTTTTGAAATTGGCGTTCAAGCGCATTTAGACCGTTGGATTAGTCCAACAATTGGTTTCCGTGGTTCAGCTGGTTACCATACCATTTCAGGTTCATATAATTATGTTTCCTTTATGGAAGGGGATTATATTGATGCGGACCTTAATATGATGTTGAACTTATCCAATATGTTCATCTACGGAAAAGATTACGATCGCAAATGGTCTGTTCTTTTCGGTTTGGGTCTTGGTTTAAGTTATTTGGATGCAGATCGTTTTATTGCTGATGGAGGTGATGGAACCTTCGCAGGGAGTGTTGCTGGTCCAGATCGCGCCCTAATCGTAAACATTCCTTTACAGCTTAACTTAAAGTATCGTTTAAGCAATGCTTGGGATTTAGATATGCTTTATAAGCACACCTTCATGACTATTGATGGAGCAGATGCCCATAGCGTTCCAACTACTGGATTAGATATGTTTGGTTACGCTGCGGTTGGGGTTTCTTACAACTTCGGAGATGATGACAAGCAAAGCATCGTATACTACAGTCCATTCGAAGGTATGTTTGCTGACATCGCCGAGATGAAAGAGGGTTACGACAAATTAACCACTGATGACGATGGTGACGGTGTAAGTAACTTATTCGACCAAGATAACAATACTCCAGAAGGAGTAGCGGTTAGCCCAAATGGTGCTCCAACCGATGTAGATGATGACGGAGTGCCAGATTACCTAGATGCTGATCCATTTACTCCTAAAGGAGCAAAAGTTGACTCAGAAGGTCGTACTATCGATTCTGATGGTGATGGTGTTGGTGACCACATCGACGAAGAGCCTAATACTCCAGAAGGAGTACTTGTAAACTGGAAAGGTGTTTCTGTTGCTGATGCTGCTTCTGGTGGCGGCGGTGCTTATATGCCATCTGTTTACTTCAACTTCAACAGCGCTACGGTTACTGAAGCTAACTACTTCCGTTTAGCTGCTATTGCTAGCGGTATGAAGTCTAATCCTAAAGTGAAAATCACTTTAACTGGTTATACTGATGCTTCTGGTCCAGAAGAATACAACAAATCTCTTGGTCAGCGTCGTGCCGATGCCGCTAAGAAAGTATTAGTACAAGAATTTGGTATCGACGAAGGTCGTATCATGACCGATTCTAAAGGTGAGGCTGATCCATTAGCGAAAAGCCGCAATAGCATCAACCGTCGTGTAGATGTGTCTGTGAAATAATTAGAATCACATACAAAACAGAAAGGGCTCCAAACGGAGCCCTTTTTTTATGCTGATAAATCCTTGGCTAATTAAGATTTAATTCTCCGGATATAATCCCACATTAGTATCCCAGCACTAACCGAAATATTCAGAGAATGCTTGGTGCCAAATTGGGGGATTTCAATTGCCCCATCGCAAATGGCCAAGACTTCATCGCTTACCCCACTTACTTCATTTCCGAAAACAAAAACCTGTTTTGCATTAAGGTTGGGTTGCCATTTGCGCAGATCATCGGCGTGATCCGTTTGTTCGATAGCCCAAATCTGGTATCCCTCCGCCTTTAAGGCGCTAAGGGTCGATACCAGGCCTTCGGCCAAATGTTGCCAGTCGACCGAATCCGTCGCTCCCAAAGCGGTTTTATTCATTTCCTTGCTGGGCTGCGGACTCAAGCCGCCTAGTATGATCTTCTCACATCTAAAGGCGTCGGCGGAGCGAAAAACGGAGCCTACGTTTAATAAACTACGTACTTCGTCTAAAGCAATTATGAAAGGGAATTTTTCCTCTTTTTTAAATGCTTCAGTACTCAATCTATTTAGTTCGCTCATGCGGAGCTTTCTCATCACTATTGTATTTTAGCCAAAGATCAAAAATACTTGAAATTGGCAGCGAAATCGAAGTCCGAGACCCCTTTAATGAAACAGTACAATGAGATTAAGGCAAAGCATCCTGATGCCATGCTGCTGTTTCGTGTGGGGGATTTTTACGAGACTTTTGGTGAAGACGCTGTACGGGCCAGTAAAATATTGGATATCGTTCTCACGAAGCGATCCAATGGAGCGGCGGCGGATACCGAGTTGGCAGGCTTTCCGCACCATGCCTTAGATACCTACCTACCCAAATTGGTAAGGGCCGGTGAAAGGGTTGCGATTTGTGATCAATTGGAAGATCCCAAGCAAACTAAAACCATCGTAAAAAGGGGAATTACCGAATTGGTGACTCCCGGTCTAACCACCCATGATCAAGTATTGCAATCGGGTAAGAACAACTTCCTTTGTGCGGTGCATATCAGCGCCAATCGTCAAGGGGTAGCTTTCGCTGATATATCTACCGGTGAGATGATGGTCGCCGAAGGGAGTCACGATTACATTGATAAATTAATTCAGAGTCTAAGGCCAGCTGAAGTATTGTATCCAAAGTCAAAACGCAAGGTCTTTGAAGAATTATACGAAGGCGACTTTTATGCCTATCCCTTAGATGAATGGATTTATCAATTTGACTTCGCAGAAGAAAATTTACTTAATCATTTCAAAGTAAGCTCTTTAAAAGGTTATGGCATTGAGGATATGCCCGAGGCTATTTCGGCCTGTGGGGCGGTTTTCCACTATATGAAGGAAACCCAGCACAACCGCTTGGAGCACATTAGTAGTATTTCGCGAATTGACCATGGTGAGTATGTTTGGATGGATCGATTTACGGTACGCAACCTGGAGATCTTTGAGCCCAATAGTCGCGGAGGGAAATCCTTATTAGCGGTCTTAAATCACTGCTTGTCGCCCATGGGCTCGCGCATGCTACAACGCTGGTTGGCAATGCCGCTTTTGGATAAGTCCCAATTAGAAAGAAGGCAATCCATCGTGGAGGTGTTCTATAAGCACCCCTCCTTACTGGAGGAGATTAGAGAGCCCTTGTCGGAGATCAATGACCTGGAGAGATTAGCGGTTAAATTGAGCACGGCTAAGATCTTACCCAAAGAACTTATTCAGCTAAAGCGAGCCCTAAGTCTTTCGAATAGTATCAAATCCCTTTGTGAAGATCAAAAAGGCGATTTATTAGCACTGGCGAAGTCACTCAAGCCGCTTAAAGATTTGATAGCCCTTATTTCGGATACCTTAAAGGATGAGCCTCAGAATAATTTAGCTAAAGGGGAATACATCCGTTCTGGAGTTTCAAAGGAGCTGGATGAGTACCGTGAGCTCCTGTACAATGGCAAGGATAAGTTGTTGGAAATTCAGCAAAGGGAGGCAGCGGCAACGGGTATCTCTAATCTGAAAATTGCTTTTAATAATGTCTTTGGTTATTACTTGGAGGTTCGGAATACCCATAAAGATAAGGTTCCGGCTGAGTGGATTCGCAAACAGACTTTAGTTAGTGCTGAGCGTTATATTACTGAGGAATTAAAGGAATATGAGCAAAAGATATTGGGTGCTGAGGAAAAAATAAATGCCCTTGAGCAATCCCTATACCATGACCTCCTTTCGAAGCTGATAGCTTTTATATCCGATATCCAATCCAATGCCCGAATCTTAGCTCAAATCGACTGCCTGTCCTCTTTTGCCTACTTAGCGCAAAGGCAGAATTATCATCGACCCAAACTGAGCGATAAATTTGACTTAAAAATCACTAATGGCAGACATCCGGTGATCGAAATGAGTCTGGCAGCTGGACAGGAGTACATCGCTAATGATGTGACCTTAAACCGGGATGACAATCAGTTAATGATGATTACCGGTCCCAATATGTCTGGTAAATCCGCCTTATTGCGTCAAACGGCCTTGATATGCCTTATGGCACAGATTGGCGCCTTTGTTCCAGCGGAAGCGGCCGAATTAGGCTTGATTGATAAGATTTTTGTGCGGGTAGGGGCATCCGATAATATTTCGCAGGGCGAATCCACTTTTATGGTGGAAATGAATGAAACGGCTAGTATCCTAAATAACCTCTCGGAGCGGAGTCTAATTCTTTTAGATGAAATTGGTAGGGGTACCAGTACTTATGATGGAATAAGTATCGCTTGGAGTATTGCGGAGTTTATTCACGAACACCCGACTAAGGCCAAGACTTTATTTGCCACGCATTACCATGAGCTGAATGAAATGGCCAATATCTTTCCGCGCATCAATAACTTTAATGTGAGCGTTAAGGAAGTGGGCGATCGCATTATTTTCATGCGCAAGCTTAAAGAGGGTGGAAGTGCGCATAGTTTCGGTATTCACGTGGCAAAAATGGCCGGTATGCCAGCCTTAGTTTTAAATCGTGCCGAGAAAATTTTAGGTGAGTTAGAAGCCTCTAGAGCGAAAGGAAATACGGAGGAAACTTTGGCTAAGAATGAGAGGGAAATGCAGCTAAGTTTCTTTAAACTAGACGATCCCATTTTAGAGGATATACGCAAGGATATCCAACTCTTGGATATAAATACCTTGACGCCAGTAGAGGCTTTGATGAAATTGAATGAAATCAAGAAAAAAATTGGCGCCTAGTATTGTTTCAATTTCAGAAATGATATTATATTTGCCGTCCCAAAGCACAAGCAGTGGGGAGTTCTTAAAAAATTGCGAGAGTAGCTCAGCTGGTAGAGCACAACCTTGCCAAGGTTGGGGTCGCGGGTTCGAATCCCGTCTCCCGCTCAAAGGCCCTCAGAAGAGGGCTTTTTTTTGCACCTTAAATGGTACGCATGGTTCTAGACTTTAGATTCCAATTTCTAGAGTTTAAAATAACCGCCCTGGTGGTGGAATTGGTAGACACGCGGGACTTAAAATCCCGTGGCCAGCAACGGCCGTGCGGGTTCAAGTCCCGCCTGGGGCACCAAAAAAAAGCGACTTATAAAGTCGCTTTTTTTGTTTCTATTCTTCAGCAATAAGGAGCAAATCCATGCTCTGATCTAAGTCGGAGCTTTCAATTTCCGCCACAAGCTGAAATGGATAGCAAGCGCCAATTCGCAAGGCTTCAGTTTTTTCGGCTAGAAATCGATCGTAATAACCACCGCCATAGCCCAAGCGATTTCCGTTTTCGGTGAAGGCTAAACCGGGGCAGATGATTATTTCGGCTTCTTGTTCTGCTGGTATTTCCTCTGCGGGGAGCCAGGTGCCGAATGGAGCAGCCTTTAGATTATCAAGGCTTAACAAAAGAAGGCTCTCCAAATGACCACCTTCTAAGATTTTAGGTACTTGTACTTCTAGCCCCTTGGCTAAGCAATCTTCTAAAAAAGGTCCAAGCTGGATTTCCTCTTTCATAGGAAGGTAGCAGTGAATCACTTTGGCTTCCTGATTAGCAACTAAGGCAATTAGCTGCTCTATAATGCTAGTGTCCCATTTTGCTTTTTGCTGGGCGTCCAATTGTTTCCTTTGAAGGCGTAGTGCTTTGCGGAGTTCTTCTTTAAGCATGGGCTAAGTGCTTGAGGGCTGCTTCAGAAATTTTCTTAGCGGCACCGACTTTAGTGTCGAGGTATTGCTGCATTTTGGGTTTAAAGGCTTCGCGTTCGCCCTTATTTTCAAAACCTTCCACAAAGGAGCTTAGCTCTGCACTATTATTAATTTCAAAGGCCAAGCCTTTAGCAATCATCTCTTTGGTTTCCACAAATTTCTTGTGATTAGGTCCAAAGGCTATAGGGACCTGGTATACCGAAGGTTCAACCGTACTGTGCACACTCACCCCAAAACCACCACCTACTAACACTAGATCGCCATAGCGGTATAGTTTTTTAAGCTGACCAATATTATCAATGATAAGCACTTGGTTTTGATCCTTCCATGTGCTTTCGCTGAAGCGATTTACCCCAAAATCATGGAATAAGTCATGGACGCGCTGGATATTGTCGCTCTCCACTTCGTGGGGCGCGATAATTAATTTTAAATGCGGTTTTTGCTTTAGAAGCTCTACCAATAGGGCTTCTTCTTTCGGCCATGAGCTGCCGGTAATTAAGCATAATTGGTTAGAAATCCACTCGTTTAGGCCTGCGACTTGGTAGTCACTGTTTTTTATTTCGAGAGCTTGATCAAAACGGCTATCACCACAAATATCGGCCCGGAGTCCAATCTTATTTATCAGCTTTAAGCTATCTAGGTCTTGTACTAAAATAGAGTCGAAGGCCTTAAGTGCCGATCTAAAGAATCCGCCGTAAGGCTTAAAATATATTTGATTTGCCCGAAAAACCGCTGGCGCCAAAAGAGTTTTTACCTTTTGCTTTTTTAAGGCTTTCAAGAAGTTGGGCCAAATTTCATATTTGATAAAAATAGCCAAATCGGGCTTAAGGATTTTTACGAAGTCGCGGGCATTCTTGGGAAGGTCTAAGGGTAAATAGACAATGGCATCAGCAAGCTCTCGATCCTTAAAGTTGTTGTAGCCGCTTGGGGAAAAAAAGCTAATCACAAATTGATGATCGCTTAGCTTTTCTCGCAAGGCCTTAAGAACGGGAACCCCTTGTTCCATTTCCCCTAGGGAGGCAGCGTGGAGCCACACTATTGGCTGCTTGTTTAAAGGGAGCGCTTTAAGGTCTTCTCGCCAATTTTGGCGACCTTTTACCCAATCTTTGGCCTTAGGTTTAAAAGGCGCGCTTAATCGGATTAATAAACCGTATAAGCGGATGGCTATGTTGTATAAGGCTCTCAATTAGTTGTAATAATACTCCTCGGTTTTACCGCCTAAATAAATGGGGATATACCAGTTTAGTTTCAATCCATAAAGAAGGTTAAGTTGTGGCTCACCACTTAACTCTCCAACCGGATAATAGTACTTACGCAGGTCTTGTGACCAAATCTGACTAATCTCAAAGGATAACTTAAAATTCACCAAACGGCTCGGCGAGAGATAGATGAACCCCAAACTTTCCCGCAATAAAAATCCACTACCTAGCCGGTCGTAACCCTTAGCGTAGTCGTCGATAATTTGGGGCGAATCATTGCCAACATTATCAACATTAAGCCAGTGCCACATATAACCGCCCGTTAGACCAATATTTAGCCCGCTGTTCTTATTAAGGCGGCCTAGGGGAATGGTTTTTTCAATACCTAAGTTGAAGTAGGTGCCTCGCTGGTTAATGTTTACCTGGCCATAGCTTCCGCTGATATTGATTAATTGACCATCGGGAGTAAAAACGTTTTTAAGCGCTCCTTGCCGGTCGCTTACTTCGCCACCAAAAAGGTAGGACCACTCCGCTGTAAGGGTGTAATTCGATTTAAACTTTCGGCCCACAAAAGCACTTACACTGTAATTCTCGCGATAGCGGTCGACCCAATCACCACTAACCGTGTTTGCACTGAGTCCGGCTCCAATGAGCCAAGCTCGGTCGCTTTCTTTTCCCTGTTGGGCCGACAAGGAAAAAGTCAGGCTAAAAAGGGCGAGTATATAGTAAATGCGATTCTTCATAATTCTTGCAAAAGTAAGCTCCTTTCGGGCAATGCTATTTATCTTTGTTGGTAATATATCGATTTATGAAACAGATTCAGATGGTTGACTTGCTCAGCCAATATGAAAAAATTCAAGATCAAGTCGACCAAGCCATAACCAATGTCGTTCGATCTTCCGCATACATTAACGGTCCTGAAGTAAAATCATTTCAAGCTGAGCTTGAAGAATATTTAGGGGTAAAGCACGTAATTCCTTGCGCTAATGGCACCGATGCCTTGCAAATAGCTATGATGGGATTAGGCTTAAGGCCAGGTGATGAGGTTATTACGGCCACTTTTACCTACGTAGCCACCGCCGAGGTGATTGCCCTTTTAGGCCTTACTCCGGTTTTAGTAGATGTGGATGAAGATACTTTTGGCTTAAACCCCGAACAAGTAAAAGCTGCCATTACCGATAAAACTAAGGCCATCGTACCAGTACATTTATTTGGTCAGTGTGCCGATATGGAGGCGGTAATGACTATTGCTAAAGAACATAATCTTTATGTGGTTGAAGATACGGCTCAGGCTATTGGCGCCGATTACAAATTTACCGATGGATCACAAAAAAAGGCGGGTACCATTGGGGATATTGGTGCTACCTCCTTCTTTCCATCCAAAAATTTAGGTTGCTATGGCGATGGGGGAGCAATTTTTACCAATGACGATGATCTGGCGAAAAAGCTTCGCATCATTGCGAATCATGGTCAGACGGTACGCTACTACCACGATATGATCGGGGTTAACTCAAGGTTAGATTCTATCCAAGCGGCGGTATTGCGTTGCAAACTACCTCATTTAGATACGTACAATACCAATCGTCGCAAGGCGGCCGATTTTTACGATGCTGCTTTTGCAGATGTTCCCGAATTGAAAACTCCGGTGCGCGCTGCAAATTCGAGTCATGTATTCCATCAGTACACTTTGCAGTTGGCCGATGCGGTAGACCGCAATGCTCTGGTTGAATACCTTTCGTCGAAAAACATCCCGGCGATGATCTACTATCCAGTAGCTTTACACATGCAAAAAGCATATCAAGACGAGCGTTATCAAGAAGGCAGCTTCCCGGTAACGGAGCGTTTAGTTTCTCGTGTATTCTCTTTGCCAATGCATAGCGAATTAGAGGAAGAACAATTAACTTACATCACTACAGAAGTGAAAAACTTCTTAAAAAACCAAAAATCATGAAAATCGTAATCGTTGGAACCGGCTATGTAGGCTTGGTTACAGGAACCTGCCTCGCTGAAGTTGGTATAGATGTGGTCTGTGTCGACGTCGACAAGAAGAAAATTGACAATCTTAAGAATGGCATTCTGCCGATTTACGAACCTGGCCTTGATAAGCTAGTACATCGTAATTACGATAAAGGTAGACTTCAGTTCTCGACCAATTTAGGCGAAGCTATTAAAGATGCCGAAGCGGCCTTTATAGCGGTGGGAACTCCTCCTGGAGAAGATGGTAGTGCCGATTTACAATACGTTTTAGCGGTAGCCCGTGAGATTGGTGAGAATATGAACTCTTATGGGGTGATAATTACCAAGTCTACCGTACCCGTTGGTACTGCGGCCAAGGTTAAGAAAGAAATTCAGGACGCATTAGACCGACGCGGATTAAGCTTGGATTATGATGTAGCCTCTAATCCAGAGTTCTTGAAAGAAGGTGCTGCAGTAAACGATTTCATGAAGCCCGATCGTATTGTGGTGGGAGTGGAGTCAGATCGCGCGAAAAAGGTTATGGAGAAATTATACCACCCCTTTACCTTGAATGGACACCCGGTAATTTTCATGGATGTGCCCTCAGCGGAGATGACCAAATATGCGGCTAACTCCATGTTGGCTACAAAAATCTCCTTTATGAATGACATCGCTAACCTTTGTGAAATCATGGGAGCCGATGTAAACATGGTACGTAAGGGAATTGGTTCGGACCCTCGAATCGGTAATAAATTTATTTATCCAGGTATTGGTTATGGAGGTTCTTGTTTCCCTAAGGACGTTAAGGCCTTGGCAAAAACCGCCCGCGAAAACGGACACGTGATGCGTATCCTAGAAGCGGTAGAAGCGGTGAACGATGACCAGAAATCAGTACTTTTCAATAAAGTGATGAAGCGCTTTAAAGGAGATCTTAAAGGCAAGCATTTTGCCGTTTGGGGTCTGTCTTTCAAACCCAATACCGACGATATGCGTGAGGCACCTTCGGTAGTAATTATTGACAAGCTTCTCGAACAAGGTGCTACCGTATCGGCCTACGATCCAGTAGCTATGGAAGAGGCACACCGCGATTTAGGTGATCGTATTACCTATGCTAAGGACGAATATGAAGCGGTGAAAGGAGCGGATGCTTTATTAGTGGTTACCGAGTGGAGTGAATTCCGCGTTCCTGATTTTGAAGAAATTAAAGCCGACCTTAAGGCACCGATTGTATTCGATGGTAGGAATATCTTTGAGATTCAGCGCATGGCCGAATTAGGCTTTGAATATTATTGTATCGGTGTAAAATCGTAAGGCTATGAAAAGGGTATTAATAACTGGTGCAGCGGGCTTCTTGGGTTCGCATTTATGCGACCGTTTTATAAAAGAAGGCTTTCAAGTGGTGGGGATGGACAACCTCATTACGGGTGACCTCCGCAATATCGAGCACCTTTTCCAATTAAAGGAGTTCGAATTTTACCATCACGATGTGTCCAAGTTTATCCATGTACCGGGTGAATTGGATTATATCTTACACTTTGCTTCACCAGCTAGCCCGATCGATTACCTTAAGATTCCAATCCAAACCTTAAAAGTTGGTTCCCTGGGTATTCACAATTGTTTGGGCTTAGCCCGAGCCAAAAATGCCCGTTTAATGATTGCCTCTACTTCTGAAGTATATGGCGATCCCCAAGTTCATCCTCAAGTAGAGGAGTACTGGGGTCATGTAAATCCCGTTGGCCCTAGAGGAGTATACGATGAAGCCAAGCGCTTTCAGGAAGCGATGACCATGGCTTACCACACCTATCACGGTTTGGAAACACGTATCGTTCGTATTTTTAATACCTATGGTCCGCGGATGCGACTAAATGATGGTCGTGTTTTACCCGCCTTTATTGGTCAGGCGCTAAGAGGGCAAGACTTAACCGTTTTCGGTGATGGGTCTCAGACTCGATCTTTCTGTTATGTAGATGACTTAATTGAAGGTATTTACCGCTTATTAATGAGCGACTATGCTCAGCCGGTGAACATTGGTAACCCCGATGAAATAACCATCGGCGAGTTTGCGGAGGAAATTATCAAACTAACGGGTACTGATCAGAAGGTGGTTTACAAAGACCTGCCTAAGGATGACCCTACGCAGCGTAGACCGGATATTAGCAAAGCCAAGGAGATTTTAGGCTGGGAGCCCAAGGTTTCAAGAGCGGAAGGCTTAAAAATCACCTACGATTATTTTAAATCATTGTCGGAAGAGGATCTTTACAAGACCGAGCACAAGGACTTTAAAGATTATATCCGCAAATAAGAGATAATGGCGCGTATTTTAGTAACAGGCGGACTCGGATTTATTGGTTCCCATACCGTAGTGGAATTGATAAATGCTGGGCATGAGCCTATTATTGTCGATAACCTTAGTAATGCCAATGTGGATGTCCTAAACGGAATTGAAGCGATTACTGGCAAGAGGCCGCTTTTTGAAAAAGTGGACTTGAAAATTAAGGAGGAGGTCGAGCAATTATTTAATCGACATACAGATTTAGATGGTATCATCCACTTTGCTGCCTACAAGGCGGTAGGGGAATCGGTGGCCAAGCCATTAGAGTATTATGAAAATAACCTTGGCTCTTTGGTTTACCTCTTACAGAACCTCAGGGATCATGGCTTAGACAATTTCATCTTCAGCTCCAGCTGCACAGTTTATGGTGAAGCGGAGGAATTACCCATTACCGAGAATAGTCCGGTGCAACCCGCAATGTCTCCTTATGGTAATACCAAACAAATCGGTGAAGAGGTAATTAAAGACGCTATAGCGGCCCATCAGTTTAATGCCATTAGCTTACGTTACTTTAATCCGATTGGGGCCCATCCTAGTGCCGAAATTGGGGAATCACCCCTAGGAGTGCCTTTAAATTTGGTACCCTATGTTACGCAGACTGCAGCTGGTGTGCGCGAGCAACTGTCGGTTTTTGGCAATGATTACGACACCCGGGATGGCACCAATGAGCGTGACTACATTCACGTGGTGGATATTGCGAAGGCACACGTAATTGCGGTTGAGCGTCTGGTGAATAGAAAGAATCTGGACAAATACGAATACTTCAATTTGGGTACCGGAACCGGTAGTACGGTTTTAGAAGTGATCCAATCGTTTGAACGGGTCTCAAACTCTAAGTTAAATTATAAAATTGTGGCGCGGAGAAGCGGGGATGTTACTGCCGCATATGCTGATACCACTAAGGCAAACCAGATTTTAGGCTGGAAGGCCGAGAAAAACCTAGACGATGCTATGGCGGATGCCTGGCGTTGGGAAAAGAAAATTCGAAACCTAGACTAATAATGAGCGGTAAGAAAATATTAATTACGGGCGGGGCGGGCTTTATCGGCTCCCACGTAGTCAGACTATTTGTAAATAAGTATCCAGATTATGAAATCTATAATCTAGACTTGCTCACCTATGCGGGTAATCTGGAAAACTTGAAGGACATTGAGAACAAGCCTAATTACCACTTTGTAAAGGCGGATATTGTTGATGCCGAGGCGATGAACGCCCTATTTGCAGAGCATAAGTTTGAAGGGGTCTTACATTTGGCTGCGGAGAGTCATGTCGACCGAAGCATTACCGATCCTTTATCCTTCGTTCGCACCAATGTAATTGGCACGGTAAACTTAATCAATGCTTTTCGTGATACCTGGAAAGGAAACTTTGAAGGGAAGCGCTTCTACCATATTTCTACCGATGAGGTATATGGCACCTTAGGCGCAGAAGGTCTTTTTGAAGAAACCACCGCCTATGATCCGAATTCACCTTATTCGGCATCCAAGGCCAGTTCCGACCACTTTGTAAGAGCTTATGGCGAAACTTATGGAATGCCTTATGTGATTACCAATTGTTCCAATAATTACGGGCCCAATCAGTTCCCTGAAAAGTTAATTCCGCTTTTTATCCATAATGTGCGTAATGGCAAGCCTTTACCTGTCTATGGTGACGGAAAATACACGCGCGATTGGCTATATGTTATCGATCATGCCCGGGCTATTGACCTGGTATACCACGAGGGTAAGAACAAGGAGACTTACAACATCGGCGGCTTCAACGAATGGCAGAACATCGACTTAATTAAAGTCTTAATTAAGCAGATGGATGAGAAGTTAGGAAATGCTCCCGGTACCTCCGAGAAACTGATCACCTATGTGACCGATCGCCCTGGTCACGATCGCCGCTATGCAATTGATGCTACCAAGATTAATAAAGAATTAGGATGGTCTCCGAGTGTGACCTTTGAACAGGGATTATCCGAAACTATCGATTGGTATTTAGAAAACGAGGAATGGTTAAACAGTGTTACCTCGGGCGATTATCAAAAATATTACTCAGAGATGTATAGCGACCGCTAAAGACTAGCTAAGTACCTCTTTAAAAGCAAGCTCCTGAGACGCCAATACAAATAGGGTGGACGGGAGCTTTTTCGTTTTCAGACTTAGCCCTTCATAGTAGGTGCGGTAATCCAGGCTTTCGTTAGGAATAGCCATGCCCAACATTACCAAATCAGCACCCTTTGAATCTTCTTCCAAGACCTCGTAGAAATTACGTTCCGGGTCACAGATAACCTTTTCATTGTGGTCGACCCGCATCTCCTTTAACAAGGTAGATAGGTTTAAACTTGCACCTTGGGCAGCCTGCTCATTTCGACTCAGCATTTTTACGTTTACCTCGGTGTTTTTCCAGTTTACACTGCGCTGCAGCATATGGGCAAGCACAATCATAAGCCCTCCGTTTGCTTTGAGTCCGCCCCACCATATATCAATACGCTTGTATGGGTGCTCACTAATCGCTTCCGCTTGACGCGCGATAACTACATTTCTCCTCGAGGAATAACAATGTTCGATTAGTTCACAATAGGCCTCCATATTGGCGGGATTCTCTGAAGCGCCCATCAAAATTGTATTAGGACTAATCGGCCCTAAGCCATAGGTGCTAATCATATTCTTGGTGTCCTGCAATACATTTTGGGCATAGAAAATCCGGACTAGGCTGCTTATTCCTCTTTGGTTTAAGTATTCGCGAATATTGGACTCCATTTTATTCTGTCGCTCAACCGCTAATCCGGGTTTGGTAAGGGCCGTGCAGACGGTCATTAGGGAGCGATTCTGACTAATATCGTGACCCAATTTGATGAGATGCCAGCGCTTGGTGGGAGCCCCAGATAATACCAGCAAATGGGGACGCCAGTTTTTCGGATCTACATTGCGTTTTATTCTCAAAATAGCGCTGCGCCCCAAAGCCATCCACAAACCTTGCCTTACATCACCAAAAGTGGTTTCCAATTCACGCCTTTGCAGCCAGAAATAGAGGATAAGCATAAAGAGAATTGCCATGGCGGTAGCAAAGGCATTAATGAGTAGCATCACCCAAATACAAGCTAAGGTTCCGAGGAAGGAAAAGAGCCAGTGTACCTTGAAAGTGGGCCTAAAAGAAGGGCTACCTAAGGCCTTTTCTAAAAATGCAGAAACATTGAGTACTCCATAGGTGGTAAGAAAGAACATAGTGAGGATTGGGGCAACGAGGTTGAGGTTTCCAAAGTAGACGGCTACCAAAGCTAGAGCCAAGGTAAACAGCGTCCCATTCTGCGGATTATCGTCTTCCCCTTTTCCCTTGCCAAGCCAACGCAGTGATTGCGGTAAAACATTATCTCTAGCTAAGGCTTGCAATACCCGGGGTGCCCCTAAAATACTGCCAATAGCCGAGCTAAGGGTAGCTCCCCATACTCCCAATAGGATAGCATCGCCCCAAAAGGCAATTTTGCGCATGATTAAGGGGTCGGATATTAGGGCTTCGTTTCCAGCTCTAAAGGACAAAACCACCGGTAATAGCATGTATATAAGGTAGCCAGTACCGATAGCCAGAAAAGTACCTCGCGGTATAGAGCGCTTAGCGTCTTTGAGGTCACCTGACATATTAACTCCGGCCATAATACCAGTAACTGCAGGGAAGAAAACTGCGAATACACGCCAGAAGCCTACTTCAGCGGCAGCTGGTGTGCCATAAGTAATGCCGGTTTCTTCGATGGGCTGACCAAAGATTAATGACACAATAGAAATGGCGATGGCCGCCATAATAAAGAACTGGCTGCGGATGGCGATTTTAGCGGAATAGAGTGCTAGGCCTCCAACGCCGACAGTAGTAATTAAGCCCACTAACTTTTGATCGAATTGAGGGAATACCTGTACCAAACTTTCGGCAAAGCCAATGGTATATAAAGCAATGGATAAAGCCTGAGCGAGGTATAAGGGGATGCCAATGGCGCCGCCGGTTTCTATACCCAGGGAACGACTTATCATATAATAGGCGCCACCGGTTTTTACATTCTGATCGGTAGCAATGCTGGCAATGGAAAGTGCGGTTAAGAAGGTAATCGAGGTGGCAATCGTTACAATTAGTAGGGTGCCAATCAGGCCAACATTGCCCAGTACCCAGCCAAAACGCAGGTACATAATTACCCCTAAAATGGTAAGGATAGACGGAGTGTAAACACCCGCAAAAGTGTTAAAGCCTGCCCCTTTTGAGAGGTTTTCGCGTGCTTTTGTAGAGAGGGAGCTCTGGGCCATGCCCAAAGAAACTAAAATTCACCGACAATTAGTCTTGAACTTGGTTTCGGAATATCAGCTGACTAAAAGAATCTTCCACAAAAATTTCATTGGCCACCTCGCGCAAGGTTTCTGCCGAAATCTGCTCCACGTCCTTTACAATTTCGTCGAAGCTCTCGATGTAATTGTGTTGCAATAAGGATTTCCCGAAGGACATCATAAGAGCGCCATTGTTTTCCTGAGCCATGGCAAACTGCCCTAATATTTGTTTCTTGGCTTTCGATAATTGCAGGATTCCCAACTTTTGCTCTCGCAGTTTACGCAATTCTTTATGTACCAAACTAATGGCTTTATCGGCGGTTCCAGGGTCGGTTCCTAAATAAATTCCGAACAAGCCGGTGTCTAAATAGGGGTGGTAGAATGACTCAAGGTGATAGGTGAAGCCATAACGCTCGCGAATATTCAGGTTTAAACGCGAGTTCATTCCCGGTCCGCCTAATAGGTTGTTAAGCAAAGCTAAAGGTCGCATCTTATCATCGCGAGAAGGATAAGCGTGGGTGCCTAATACTACGTGGGTTTGGTAACCAGGTCGACTCTGTTCTAGCCTTTGCGGCTGATGGGATTCAGGTCTAATTAAGAGCCTTTCGTCGCCAGCACTAAGATCCAAACCCTTGATTTGTGCCTCTAAAAGTTTCTCAAGTCGCTTGCGCGAAATATTGCCAACTGAGCTAAAGACCATCCGCTCGGCTTGATAATTTCGAGCCAGAAAATCTTTTATATGCTTGCTGCTAAAAGACTTTACACTGTCGATAGTGCCGAGGATGTTTTTTCCTAAACTGTGATTGGGAAAAATGATTTCTTCAAAATCATCGAAAATGGCATCAGAAGGATTGTCTTTATAGGAGTGAATCTCATCGATGATTACCTCTTTTTCTTTTTCACATTCCTTAGCGGGGAAGGTGCTGCGGAAGGCGATATCACAGATCAAGTCCACTGCGCGCGCATAATCTGGCGAAAGGAAGGTGCTATGGATAACAGTTTCCTCTTTAGAGGTAAAGGCATTAAGTTCACCGCCCACATCTTCCATGCGGGATAGGATGTGATAGGCCTTGCGCTTTTGAGTTCCTTTGAAAAGACAATGTTCGATAAAGTGGGCTAAACCCTGCTCATGTTCGAGTTCATCTCGTGAGCCCGCGGAAACCATAAAAGCAAAATGCGCCACCGGCCGATCTATTTGTCGGTGTACGACCCGAATGCCATTACTTAATCGAAAGATTTCCAGCTCCATATATTCTGTAAAAGGGCTGCAAAGCTACCGAAAGGGCTTTAATAATAAAGCGGTTGGAAAGAAAAAACCCCGCAATAAAAGTGCGGGGTTTATAGGAGATTTAATAAATCTTACTTCAAATAAGTATCCAGCCATTTGAAGAACTGATCGTGCCAAACTAGTCCGTTCTGTGGGCTTAGAATCCAGTGCCCTTCATTGGGGAAGTATAGGAAACGAGCGGGGACACCACGCAGCTTCGCGGCTTGGAAGGCTTCCATACCTTGGTTTTCCGGTACACGGAAATCTTTACCACCGTGAATTACGAGCATGGGGGTATCCCAATTCTGCACGTAATCTTTGGGGTCGAATTTGGTGTAGGTTTCGGCATTGGCTTTGTCCCAGAAAGGACCTCCTAAGTCGTAATTGGCAAAGAACATTTCCTCGGTGCTGAGGTACCAGCTTTCCAAATCGAATAATCCACAATGTGAAATGAAGCTCTTAAAGCGTCCTTCATGAATACCGGCTAACATGTAAACCGAATAACCGCCATAGCTGGCGCCAATACAGCCTAAATTGTTTTCGTCGGCAAAAGGCTCTTTAGATACATCATCAATAGCGGCTAGGTAATCACGCATCGATTGGCCGCCCCAATCTTTGGAAATTTTTTCATTCCACTCACGACCGAATCCTGGTAAACCACGTCGGTTAGGCGCCACTACAATATAACCTTGGGCCGCCATCAACTGAAAGTTCCAGCGGAAGCTGTAGAATTGAGAAACCTGAGATTGTGGTCCGCCTTGGCAATATAATAGGGTAGGGTACTTTTTATTGGGATCAAAATCTGGGGGGTAAATTACCCAAGTTAGCATCTCCTTGCCATCACTAGTTTTAACCATGCGCTTTTCAATCTTGCTCATGCCCAAGTTGTCGTATATGGCATCATTCACACTAGTCAGCTTCTGAGCCTCTTTCCCTTCTTTCACGAAGTAGATTTCGGTAGCATGGTTCATGTCTTGGCGCTCTACCACATAGCCACCTTTTGCGATTTCAAAGTGATTGTAATTGTGGTCACCACTACTAATTTTCTCTAATTCATAACCCTTGCGCTCGATTTCTAATTCAAAGATTTGATTGCTCCCCATAGTAGGAATGCCCACCACAAATTCATCGTCTTCTTCCCAAGCAAAAGAGTTGAAAGTATATTGATCGTAAGCGCCCATTTCCTTCAGCACATGACTTTTCTTGCCTGATTTTAGGTCCATGATGATCAAATCATTCACATCGCTCTCATAGCCATTGGTAGCCATACTCAGCCAGGCGATCTTTTTACCATTGGGTGAGAACTGTGGATTCTTATCATAACCCATCATTCCTTCGGAAAGATTGGTTTCTTGGCCGCTTTCCAAATCAATCATGTAGATATCCGAATTGGTTTGCTCGGCAAATTCTTTACCGCTCAAGCGTTTCGATTCGAATACTACTTTCTTTCCATCTGGGCTAAGGGTATAGCTCTCCGAGCCACCGAAAGGAGGAACTGGACAGTCGAAGCTGGTTCCTTCCATTAAGTTTTTATAACCACTCGCGGGCTCACCTTTGTAGTCGGTAAAACATAGTTGCATCGACTCATAATCATCCCAAGAGTCCCAATGGCGGTACATTAAGTCATCCATTACTCGGAATTCTGCCTTGGGTAGATCGGGATACATTTCGGCTGGAGTAGTAGCGGTTTTAAAGGATTTGGAGAAAAGGATACGCAAGGAACCATCTTTCATGGTGTATGCCTTGCCTCCAGCAATACCGCCTTCCACTGCAGTTAAAGGGCGTAAATCGCTACCGTCCATTTTAACACTATGCAATTGTCCGCCGTGGTTAAAGGCAATGCGATCATTAATGAAGTGGGCGCCGTACTCGCTACCTTCTAAACTGGTAAGTTGGGTAGTTTTCCCGCTCTTAATATCCATTAAATACAAATTGCGATTGCCTTTGTTGGCGGCCACATCATAGCGGCTTACACCATAGACATAAGATTTACCGTCGGGTGAAACGGCATCTAGGCTTACGCGTCCTAGTTCCCATAATTTTTCTGGGCTCATTACTTGGTCCTGAGCAAAGAGGCTGCCCGAGGCCAAAAGGAATAATCCAATAATCTTTTTCATGCTTTTTTAATTGGTGCCTCGAATTTACAATTTATTAGAGCAGTCATTTCCAGATGCAGCATAAAAAAACCCTGACGCTTGCTGGGCAAGGTCAGGGTTCAAATGATTAGAAGAGCTTATAAAGCTGCCTCGAATTATTTTTTAGCTTCTTCCATTCCTTCTTCGATAAGCTCGTAGAACTCATCTAGTTTTGGAAGAATTACAATGCGTGTACGACGGTTTTGCGCGCGTCCTTCAGCATTATCATTGCTAGCTATAGGCATGTGCTCACCTTTACCGGCAACAGTCATGCGCTTAGGATTAATGCTAAAGTCTTTCTCAAGAATGCGAACAACAGAAGCCGCTCTTAAGGTACTTAGCTCCCAGTTGTCGGCAAATGGTGCACCATTGCGAACTGATTTATTGTCGGTGTGACCTTCAACCATGAATTCCAAATCGGGCTGTGACTTCAATACTTTAGCTACTTTACCCAATACTTCTTTGGCTTTACCATTTACAGTAGAGCTGCCACTCGCAAATAGTAGTTTATCGGAAATAGAAACATAAACTACTCCTTTTTCTACGTTGATATTAATGTCTTCGTCATCGATACCAACGGTAGCACCTTTAAGGCTAGTAACCAAGGCGAAGGTTACAGAGTCACGCTTATTGATGGCGTCCTGTAAACTACGGATGGTCATGTCTTTTTCGCGAATTTGCTCTAATGACTTCTCAAGGTTTTGAGCTTCTTTCTTAGAAAGAGTTGACAAATTACCAACGTTTTTAAGTAGTTGATAATTAGTTTGCTTCAAATACTCGATTTCCTTGTTTGCATTTTTACGATTGTCTAAACAAGCGGCAAGCTCCATGCGAGTTTTGCTAAGTTCATCGTCTTTTGCTTGATACTGATCTTGCAATTCGGTGTACTTCTTCTTGCTTACGCAAGCACTAAGTGAAAAGATTGCTGCTAGTACTAAAACTACCTTTTTCATCTGTGATTTTTGGTTAGAGGCTCAAAAGTACCAAAAAATATTTGCACTCCTAAGCCCTTTGTTTTCTAGTTAAACTCAAATTTTTCGTCTTTGTCATTGAAAAAGTGATACTCAAGAAACTTAAAGGAGTCTCGGGGGATTACCTTTAGATTTCGTTTGTACTTTTTCGACCATTTGCGACGCGTAGAATTAAACAGGCCTTTGGTTAAATAAGCAGCGATAAAGGGATGTAAATGCAGGTAAATGTTTTTGTCTTTTTCCTGTTTGCTGATGAGTTCAAGTTTATTCTCAATTTCTTCAACAATAAGGATGGGAGCTTCTACCTGGCCATTGCCATCGGGATTATCTTCTCGGGTTTGAATAGCCATTTCGGGACGAACTCTCTGACGGGTGATTTCCACTAAGCCAAATCGCGAAGGGGGTAAGATTTTGTGCTTAGCTCGATCGGTTGCCATTTCTGACTTGAGCTTCTCGAACAGCTTTTTACGGTTTTCATTGCGGTGCATATCAATAAAGTCTACGACCACAATGCCACCCATATCCCGCAATCGCAATTGACGTGCAATTTCTTCTGCGGCCGACATGTTAACGGCCAGGGCGTTCGCTTCTTGATCTTCTTCCGAATTAGACCGATTGCCGCTATTCACGTCAATTACGTGCATAGCCTCGGTGTGTTCGATAATAAGATAGGCCCCTTTGCCCATGCTTACGGAGCGACCGAAGCTGGATTTAATTTGACGTTCGATACCGAAATGTTCGAAGATTGGCAGTCTACCTTCGTAGTACTTAACAATCTTCTCCTTTTCGGGCTCAATATTGCGCATATAGTCTTTAACCTCATTGAACAAGTCGAGATCATCAACTGCAATTGAGTTAAAAGAGTCATTTAAAACATCGCGCAGAAGGGCTGATACGCGGTTTAGTTCGCGTAAAACTCGTTTAGGGGGCTTTGCTCTTTTGGTATTACGGTGAAGTATTTTCCACTTTTCTACCAATTCTTGAATGTCACTGTCGAGGTCTGCAACCTGACAATCTTGTGCCGCGGTGCGAACAATTACGCCAAAACCTTTTGGCTTAATGCTCTTCACGAGGCGGCGTAGTCGGTCCTTTTCATCCTTGTCCCGCAATTTGCTGCTAACGCTTACGCGGTTGGAAAAGGGAACCAATACTACATATCTGCCAGCCAAAGAAATTTCCGAAGTAATACGGGGTCCTTTGGTGGAGATGGGTTCTTTTGCGATTTGCACCAACAAGCTGTGGCCTTCGCGCAGAACCTTATCAATACTGCCGTTTTTATCGATGTCTGCCTCCTGCTCAAAGTCGGTCAATGACCAACGTTGTTTACCGGTGGCAGTGCGTCGGGTAAATTTATTTAAAGAGTTTATCTGCGGACCTAGGTCATGGTAATGCAAAAAGGCATCTTTTTCATAACCCACGTCAACGAAGGCGGCGTTTAATCCAGGAACGATTTTTTTAATTCTTCCTAAATAAACATCACCAACAGCAAACTCATCTGAATTGTCGTAGTGCAATTCAGATAGTTTACCCTCTTTAAGTAGCGCAACCGCTACAGAATCGGCAGTACGCGAATTAATTACTAATTCTGTACTCACCTGAAATATTTTAAGCTCGCCTTAGGCGAACATTAGTACTATAACCGAAACACGAAAAGCACCGCAATTAAATGGGTGCTTCAGAAAGTGGTAAATCCTTAAGGATTCACGAATTATTTCTTTTTGTGACGGTTTTTACGTAAGCGCTTTTTACGCTTGTGAGTAGCCATCTTATGACGTTTTCTCTTTTTACCGCTAGGCATAACAATAATTTTTAATTGGGGTTAATACTTGCCAATTCTTCACGAATGGCATTTTTAATTTCTTCGTCGCTAAGTACTTCTAGGGCTTCATTCAAACCGTTGATCGCCGCAGCAGTATCACCAATAAATACTCTTGAACGCGCTACTAAGAGGTGAGCATCTGGATTTTGTGAATCCACTGCTAGAACTTTGTTAAATCGCTCAATCGCTTTGCTGTACTGACCCGTTTGCATACTCATTACGCCCAAGGTGAAATTAGCTTTCACGTTTTCTGGGAATTTTTCGGATACATCCCGGATACTAAGAACCGCTTGCATCGGGGGCAACTCACCCGATTCAAGTTGTCGTAATGCTTCATCAACTAAAGAATCGGCAAGGGACTGGCCACTTGCTGAGACCTCACTAGTTTCATGATTATGGTCCTCTGCCATGCTAAGCGCATTTTCCGCCTGGGGACTACGCGGCATCAGCATGATTGCAGTTATAAGTAAAACGCCAGCGGCGCCTAATATGATCGGACCACGATTCATGATTTCTTAGCCAACCTTAACTTTTTTCTTTACAGAGTCAACGAAAGTCTTCGCAGGCTTGAAAGAAGGAATGTTGTGTGCTGGGATAATAATGGTAGTGTTCTTAGAAATGTTACGACCGGTCTTTTCGGCACGTTTCTTAATAATGAAGCTTCCAAATCCTCTTAAGTACACATTTTCACCAGACTCAAGACTGTTGCGAACTTCCTTCATGAAAGACTCAACAACGGCTTGAACATCAGACTTTTCCATGCCGGTCTTATCGGTAATTCTGGTAACAATGTCAGCTTTAGTCATTTGAATATCAATTATGTGTTAAAACTCTAATTTTGAGGGCTGCAAATATAAAGTGATTTTTCTGAACCCCGAAGGGGTCAATGGGATTTATTTTATAAGCTAAATTGCTCAAAAACAAATATTTTGGAATTCGAGGCCTTACGCTCTACTCTTCATCGATGGTATCAACAGCACAAACGCTCTTTGCCATGGCGGGAAAATGTTGAGCCCTATGCAATCTGGTTAAGTGAAATTATCCTGCAGCAAACTCGAGTAGCCCAAGGATTGCCTTACTATGAGCGCTTTTTAGATCGTTTTCCAAAAATCGAACAACTAGCAGATGCTCCCCAAGAAGAGGTTTTGAAACTTTGGGAGGGACTGGGTTACTACAGCAGAGCTCGTAATATGCAAGCGGCGGCACAAATGGTACGTGATGAATTTCAGGGAGAGTTCCCTTCCAATTATGAAGACATAAAATCTTTAAAAGGGGTGGGCGATTACACCGCGGCGGCCATTGCCTCTTTTGCATTTGACTTGCCTCACGCAGTGCTTGATGGAAATGTTTTTAGGGTTTTAAGTCGCCTTACGGCGGATGAGACGCCTATTAATACTGGTCAGGGTAAAAAGCGCTTCCAAAGGTATGCAGATCAATTTTTGGATCCAGAGAAACCTGCTTTGCACAATCAGGCCTTAATGGAGTTTGGAGCTTTGCAATGTGTGCCCCGTAATCCTAATTGTCTGGACTGTCCATTAAAATCGGCTTGCTTGGCTTATAAATTAGATAAAGTAGAAGATTTACCGCAAAAGAAGCGCAAGGTATACGATAAGCAGCGCTACCTAAATTACTTTCACCTTTTGCAGGAGGATAAGGTTTTAGTTGAGAAAAGGGAGGCGGGCATTTGGCATGGACTTTATCAGTTTCCGCTTATCGAAACCGAAGGACCGGTTTCCTGGCCTGAATTGCTCGAACATTTAGATGAGGTCCATCAGCAGGAGCTTATTAATTTAAAGGCTCGAAAAATCTCCTTGGCGAGGCATAAACTAAGTCATCAAAGCCTGCATATAAACGTTTGGTATCTCAACTTATCAGAGCCATTTACTAATGCAATATTTCCCGAGTCCGAGCGCCGTCTGGAAAAGGAATTAGCTAATCTTGCATTTCCTCGACCGCTACGAAAATACTTGGATGAAAATCAGCTAACTTTGCCGCTTGATTAGGTCTTCCTAATCCTTATATTTGTGAAAGAGGCGAATTAGAAATTATGGCAAACGGAAGTTTAAACAAGGCAATTTTAATTGGAAACTTAGGTACTGAACCGGAAATCAAGCATTTCGAAAATGGAGGTTCACTGGCTCGTTTTCCCATTGCTACTTCCGAATCCTATACCAACCGCAATGGTGAGCAGGTTACGCAAACCGAATGGCATAACATTGTAGTGCGCGGCGGCTTGGTAGAGGTAGTTTCTAAATACCTCCACAAAGGCGATAAGGTGTATATAGAAGGTCGGATTCGCACCCGTAGCTGGCAGGACCAAAAGACCAATGAAACCCGCTATACCACTGAAATCATGTGTGATAACTTTATGATGTTAGGTGGTCGCCCGGCTGCTAATGAAGGCATGGGGCAAAACAATGGCGGGAATTACAATGCTCCAGCTGCTAGTCAGCCGAAAGCAAGTCCCAGCACCGATTTTGGCACCGATAATGGAGGCGACGATGATGATCTTCCCTTCTAAGTATTAACCAAGACCCAAGAATTTGGACCCTGAACCGTCGAGTTTACTTTTTATTCTAGATATCCTAAGACCTTTTGAAATAGGTCAGATTTTCCCCCTAGTCTTATTGGTATTGCTTTTATTGGCCTCTGCTCTGGTGAGCGGCTCTGAGGTGGCCTTTTTTTCCATTAGTTCACGCGATTTGGATGAGCTGAAGGAAAATGATAAGAAAAAGCATGAATCTATTAGCGAGTTATTGGATCACCCCAAGACTTTATTGGCGACCATTCTAATCGCCAATAATTTCATTAATGTGGCGGTGGTTATTCTCTCCTCCTTCATTACCGCCGCTCTCTTCGATTTCTCGGATAATGAAACCCTAGGCTTTATTGTACAGGTTGTGGCTATTACCTTTTTAATCTTGCTGTTTGGTGAGGTTTTACCGAAGGTTTATGCCAATAAGAATCCGATTGGTTTTGGCAGTATGATGAGCGGACCCATGTTCGTTCTGCGGCGTTTGTTTAGGCCGGTGGCCTTATTGCTGGTGCGTTCTACCAATTTCATCGAAAAGAGGTTGGAAAGGAAAACAGAGGGCTTATCGGTCGATGATTTGAGTCAGGCTTTAGAAATAACCTCCAATGAAGAAAGCTCTCAGGAGGAACAGAAAATATTAGAAGGGATTGTGAAGTTTGGTTCCACTAATGTGCGTCAAATTATGAAGCCTCGTATGGATGTGGTTTGTGTTGACCAAGAAGCTAATTACGGGGACATCCTAAAAATTATCCTCGAATCGGGTTTTTCACGAATTCCAGTGTTTGAAGAAAATTTTGATAATGTGAAAGGGGTACTTTACATCAAGGACCTCTTGCCCCATGTAGATAAACCAGCTGATTTCGAATGGCAGACGCTCATGCGCGAAGCTTTCTTTGTGCCCGAAAACAAGAAAATCGATGATTTACTGCGGGAGTTTCAAGATAAAAAGATTCACCTGGCTATTGTGGTAGATGAGTACGGCGGTACTTCGGGCATAGTTAGTCTGGAAGATATTATCGAAGAAATTGTTGGTGAAATTAGCGATGAGTTCGACGCCGAAGAATTGTATTATTCGAAATTGGACGATCAAAACTTTGTCTTCGAAGCCAAGATTCACCTCAATGATTTCTTTAGGGTGGTGGATGCCGATGAAAATGATTTTTCGGAACATACCGATGAAGCCGAAACCTTAGCGGGCTTCGTCTTAGAATTAGCAGGGAAGTTTCCGGAAAAGGGCGAGGAGCTCGAGTTTAAGCATTACCTTTTTAAGGTAGAAAGCTTGGAAGGTCGACGCATGAAACGGATCAAAGTAACTATTCTCCAAAAAGAACAAGATGAAGAGGATTAGTTTAGTACTGATGGCCATATTCACCATGCTGGCCTGCGACCCAGAATACAATCCCAAACCTAAAGGCTATTTCCGTATAAGTACGCCCGCGGCCGATTATCAGGCCTTTGAGGAAGATTGTCCCTATTCATTCGACTTTAATAAAAGCGCCAATTTGGAACTGAAGGGTCCTTGTTGGTACGATATTAAATATCCCAACTTAAAGGCCACCTTGCAGCTCACCTATAAAGCGGTTAAGGATGATAACCTCGATACGCTTTTAGCGGATGGGCATCGACTGGCCTACAAACACACGGTAAAGGCGGATGGCATTGATGAAAAGCTTTACCTCAATGAAGACAAGCAGGTTTACGGTTTACTCTATCAATTAAAGGGTGATGCCGCGACCAATTTACAGTTCTTTATGACCGATAGTACTAATCACTTTCTGCGGGGAGTATTGTATTACTATGCTAGTCCGAATGCTGATTCCTTAAAACCGGTGAACGATTTCATGCGCGGGGAAATGATCCACCTAATTGAAACCCTAAAATGGGAGAACTCGTAAAAATTGCGGAGTTCGACTCCATCAATGAGGCCTACATCATCAAATCGCGATTAGAGTCGGAGGGAATTCGTGTTTACCTATTAAACGAAACCTTAAATAGCCTTTTACCCACCGGCGGATTCAACAATGTAATCATCCAAGTGCCCCTGGAAGAAAGTATGCGGGCGATGGATATTCTCTACGAGGAGCCGCCAGAATAATCTATTGAATAGGAATTACCTTTCGCTCGCCATGCAGAAAAAGCTTTATTAAAGCGTGACTCTGCAATGCAAAGAGAATAGCCCCTAATAATAGGTGGAATGGCTGCGCAAAATGGGGTAAATTAAAATAGGCCAGAATAATGCCAATAAGCAGTTCTAAGCCCAGTGCCACCGCGATATACCTCCATTGCCAATAGCCCAATTTAAGTTTACGATTCATTTGCCATAGGTAGAAGTAAAGGGCTAGAATGAGGAGGGAGAAACTACGGTGCACGTAAAAGATGGGGTCTATATTAGTCATCCAGTCAGTCCGGGCTAGTCCGGCTTGCTGCAAGCCATCAATACTTTCGCGAACCTGGGTTCCTAATCCAATTTGTACGAGCATTAAGGCAAGAGCCACAAGGCTAAGGTTTTGGAATTTCTTAGTATGGCCAAGCGTAGGTGTCGAGTCTCTTTCGAGCAAGGCATTAAAAACCAAAAGAATGGCCACGATTGCTAAAGCACCAATCATGTGAATGGTGATGCTTCCGGGAATGAGGTTGCCATCTACCACTAGTTTGCCCAACCATGCTTCAAAACCTAGCATAAAGAGTCCGGCGGCAGATAAAGCTAGATAGCGCCAATTTTCTTTAAATAGAAATAGGCTTAATACTAGCATTATGAGCATGGGAATGCCAGACAAGGCGCCGATAAGACGATTTATGTATTCGATCCAAGTATGGGTAGCATTAAAAATGGCATAATCGTGCTTGGTGTATTTTTCCCAGTTTTCCGGATTGTAATTGCTACCGGTTATAAAGTCTTCTTTAGCAAAGAATAGCGCTTCATCTACAATGATGATTTGCTTTTTATTGAACTCGGTATTGGGTTTCCAATCCAATTGAGCCCTTTCGGTAGGCGGAATTAAATGCCCAAAGCACATAGGCCAATCAGGGCAACCCATTCCAGAGCCAGTCATGCGTACCACCGATCCGGCGATAATTACCAGAAAGATTAAAACTATTTCCAGACGCGATAATCGAGCTAACCACTTTTTCATAGTACAAAAATAGCGCAAAGACTAATCGCTAGCCTTTGCGCTACAATGGATTAATTCTAAAATTATTCTAGAATGATTCGGTCAAATTGGCTTTCGCCAGAGTGGAGGAGGCTTTGGATAAGGAAGACTCCTTTGTACTGGTCATTAATTTGCACTGACTCAGATTCTACTTCAATTTCTTGCATTAATTTTCCCTGTAAATCCATCAGGCGTAAAGCCTTAACTTCATTGGTATTAACATAAATAGTTCCCTTGGAAGGATTGGGATACCAGTTTAGACTAGGCATTTTTCTTTCTGATATAGATATCGCATCACTGTTAAACCAATATTTAAACATATCGGTAGGGAAGCTCTGCGACTGACGGTTAACCCCGCCAAAGAAATAAAGCGTATCGCCAATCACGAAAGATCCGGGGGCCCAACGACTTACTCCGGGGTGCGGCGCTAATTGACTCCAAGTATCATTCGCATCGTTGTACTTCCAGAACTCACCAGTGTTCATCCAACTGTGATTGTCGCCATCGCCACTAAGAACATAGCCTACGCCACGGTGACTAAACTGTGTACCGGCTACGCGAGCTTCACCGGGGAAATTGCTCATGGTTTGCCAGGTATTGCTTACCGTATCTAGTTTATACCAATCTTTAAAGATTATCTGACCACCATGACCCATACCAGCATAAACTTCGCCATTGGCGCTAAACATAAAAGGGTGGTGTCGTGGTAATCCAGGGATGTCGGGGAGAGCCGACCAGCTATCTGTAGCAATATCGTAGACATAGAAATCCTTTAAATCGCCAGTGTTATCATTACCCAGACCTACGTAGATTTTCCCGTTGGCGGCCATGAATGCCGGGTGGCGTCTGGCCTTACAAGGACAATTTGCTAATTGGGTCCATTGATTATTGGCGGTATCGAAACGCCATAGGTCGCGAAAGTAATTGCTACCATTTACCCCAAAACCAATGTAACCGGAACCATTATAGGCGAGGCCAATGGAAAAACCTCTCGCTCCGCCCGGGAAATCGGAAAGATTCGACCAGGAGTCAGTTACCGGATTATAGCGTTTAACTGCCGCGGTATTGGCATTGAAATTATTGGTGCCGGTGAGTGAGTATCCATAATCTCCAATGGCAAAGGTAACCGGGTGGTGGATTGGACCATGGCTACCATTGGTGCTCTGCCAGGCTTCGGCCACTTGCCCCCACAAGTTACCGCAAAGGCTAAGACTAAGGAATAATAGAGTAGTTTTCTTCATAATGCTTTTTTGGTGTGTAGAAATTAACGGGACATAAGGGTAGAAGGTTTGCTTTTTGGCCTTTAGAATTTGCTTTTCAATTAACTTGCGCAGCCATGAAAGCTTTAAACAGAATAGCAATTGGTTTTGCTACCCTTTTAGTTCTTCCTTTTCTATTTATGAAGGGTATGTTTATGGATGGTGCTATGTATGCAGCAGTATCCTTGAACATGGCGGAAGGTATTGGAAGTTTTTGGCAGCCTTATTATGGACAGGATTTTTTTGGTTTGGATGGGTTTTATGAAAACCCTCCACTAGGCTTATTTAATTTATCTGTCTTTTTTCGAATTTTTGGCGATGGGTTTTGGGTTGAACGATTGTTTATTGCGCTGCTTTTTTTTCTTTCCATTTGGGGCCTTCGTCTAAATTTAGAAGTATTAAAACCAGGAGCAGAAAAGGGGTTCTGGTTTAGTCTTATTATATGGGTCTTAATGCCCACCATGTTTTGGACTTTCCGTTATAATATGATGGAGGTTCAACTAATACCGGTCCTTTTATTTTCACATTGGTGGTTCTTATGGTCAAAAGATAAAAATACCTTCTGGGTATTTGGACCATTTATTTTTGCTGTTTTTAACCTTATTGCCTTTTTAATTAAAGGTCCGGTTGGAGTCTTTCTTTTAGCAGCTCCATTTATTTATACAATATTTATTGATCGAAAAAAAACACATTTAATATATGGTCTGATTACCGTAGTTTTTAGCCTTTGCTTAGGCTTCGGTTTGCTTCTTTTTGATGGTGCCGAGCACTTTTTCGATCAATACTTATTTGTGCGAACCGCAGAGCGCTTAGCGAATAATCCAACTGTAAGTTCGCACTTTTGGATTTTAGGCGAATTGTTTCAGCAATTGGTTCTACCTATTCTTATTTCTGCATTGCTGGTTATTGGTGTTAAAAAGAAGTTTAGCCCAAAAGTTTCGATTTTGGATTTAAGGTACTTTTGGTACCTAATAGGGATAGCCTTCTCTGGATCATTACCACTCATGGTTAGTTTGGTACAGCGACCGTTTTATTTAAGTACGAGTTTTCCCTTTTATGCCATGGCAATAGCTGTTTTACTTTTACCAGCTTTAAATATATTACACGCTGCACTTAAGACTCGAGGTACAAGGTATTTAAACCTATTTTCTTATGTCTTACTTTCAATTGCAATTGGACTATTCCTTTTGAACTGGGGGAAATTTAAACGAGATGAGGTACTCATAACTGACATGCATTCTTGTGTCGAAGAATTACCCAAAGATCTTAACCGAATATATGTAACTGATCAGGTTATTTTTAATTGGTCACTTAAGGCTTATATGATGCGCTACGAAAGGATAGATTTACTTTCATTTCATGGCTTTGACCCAGATAAATCTATTTATTTGCTTTCTCAGGAATACATCCCACACACAGAACATGGAAAATTTAAAGAGGTCTCATCTTTCCAGTATTTTAAACTGTACAAGCTAGAAGAAACCAAGCTTTAAAATGGTTTGAGTGCCATCTGAAAATTTTATTTTGACAATAAATATCCCTTCCAGTTTTTGGGAAGTTCGTTCCTTTTGAATCAAATTATCCCTTTCGTGAATAGGTTCAAATAAGCCATTAACTTCATGAATTAGGAATCCTTGAAGGTTGAAGAACTGCAGCCCAGTTATATTTTGGGGCGTGAGTGTAAACTTAGAGTTACCAACATTATATCTAGTTTCTGAATTTGTAGTTGCTTTTAGGTCTAGGAAGTTGGTTTGCGAATCGAAGCCTGAGTGGATTTCTACACTTTCCAGAGCTCGCACAATTAGATATTCCTTGTGGTCAAAAGGACTGCGGTCTATAAGCTCTACTTTTTGCGCACATATTATTCCGTCATACTCATTATTGTAATCAAAATTAAGGTCAAGTTTGTATTTGCCATTCGGAATTGCTTTTTGCCAAACTCGGATGTGATCAATTTTAAAGAAACGAGCCCCTTCTTTAATTTTCTTGTCAATATTTTCATGCACCCCTTGGCCGATGAGAATTCGCATTGGTCGGTCAAAAGGAAAATACCTCGATTGGTAAAGAATATCTCCTTTTTTTGGATAAGCAATTGGCCGGTATGAAAAATCGCGCCAACGGTAATGGATCCAGTCAGCGTCTTCAGGTTTACTGTAAAATCTCAGTTGATGAAAATCCCAATCTAAGGCGCTATACAGGGGCTTTTCGTAGAATTTATCTTCTAAAGAAATTGCCTTAGTTAATCTGCATTTATCAGGAGTGACACAGTTATAATCTTGATGTAAACTATAGCTAATTTCCTTGGTCCAATTGTCGTGAAAGATGCTATTTCCATAGAAATATTCAAAAATGTCAAGTTCCTGTTGGCAGTCACCTAAAAGCCAGAATGCAGGCCACTGTGCACTTATAGCATCTATTTCATAATCAAGTTCAAAACTTCCACGGGTGAATTCAATCTTGGAATAAAAGCCGGCACTGCTGTAGTCTTTTGGCACGGGTTCGGTACCAATTAATTGTCCATTTTCAAAAATAAAGCGGTCAAAATCACGGGGTCGATATTCAGTTTTGATAATCGCCTTCCCATCTCTAAAAGAAAGGTTTTCCTCCGCCATCCCTTCAAGGGCATCATCAACTAAAATTCGTCCCCAAGGGAAGCCAAAACCCCAAATATTTTGATCGAGTTGAGGGCCACTAAAACTATCTTCTAGGACTAATACCTCGGGGTATTGCCAATTAATAGGTTTGTCTTCAGAAATTATTACCGTTGCGTTACCACAACCTTCGTCTTGGGCGTTGAGACTAAGAAAGCTAATGAAAAGCGCGCTAAAGAGACTAAGTTTATTTCTTCTCAAGCTCTTCGATTCTTTTGTTTAAGGCAATAATATGCAGACTTAGCTCTTCTATTTTCTCAAGCAGAATACGGTCATTTTTTGCCAGGTCCATGCCTTCTTTTAATACCACGTCTGTACTAGGTACTCCGGGTAAATGGTTTTCTTTTTCAATGAATGCTTCGAGATCTTCGAGGCTCATGAGTGGGTAGTCTTCATCAAAAACATAATCAGCCCAGCCGGCTTTTCCAGCCACATCAACCTTAACTCTTTCAGTTCTTATACCTTTCTCTACATAAAGTAAGTAGCCATTAGAAGCAGATTGATTTCGATTAAGTGAGGTTCCAAGATGCAGAACACCTTCTGAATTTACACTCATGGCGAGGTTTTCACCATCCTGGCTGATCACTTCCAATGGGAAATTCACACTGGAATTTAAGCCGATTTGTACATGATTTTGAATACCTCCTTGCTTGTCTGCGGAGCTTAAGGTGAGAATCAAGCTTAATCCTATTAAAAGTGAAGTGGCTCTTTTTAGCATTCTAAAATTTATTTGGCATTGAAATTAAAAAAGCCCCGTCAATCGACGAGGCTTTTAATTAGAAATTCGCTCTGATCCCCAGAATGAAGTTTCTTCCGGGGGCGACCAAGCCACTGCTATAAGGACGGTAGCGTTGGTCGGTGATGTTTTCTACTCCAGCGCTTAGTGACCAATATTCACTGAGTTGATACATTGCTCTTAAGTTTAGGGTATACCAACCGGGCGAATAGGCTTCACCATTTTCATTAATAATGTAGATATAGTCTTTGCCCCTTTCCTCAAAATTGAGTGCATCGGGAGCCACTTCACCACTGTATTGCACATTGGCTTCTACTTGCAGCTTATCAACTTTATACTGCAAGCGGCTGATGCCGAACCAAGGCGCCGCATGACGGGAAGGTCCGATGTTTCCAGCATCATCTTCTTCTTCGCCTCTTTGCCAGTTAAACTGATTACGCCAGGTCCATTGTCCATTTATCTGCCAATCTAAGCCAATTTGAAATCCATAAACATTAGCGCGCGCGGCATTCTGTACCGCCTGCACCTGACTCAATTCGCCATCGTAAACTAGGCTGTCTTGTCCGCTAAGCACATAAGGTCGGCGCACCAAGGCATTGTCTAGAAGGGTGTAATAAGCGCTCAAATCGAATTTTACTTGTGCCCCCAGCAAGGCAGCCACGCCCAATTCCGCATTGTAGGCGTATTCGGCTTCCAAGTTTGGATTAGGCACCACCACAATTTGATCGCCTGAGTCGAAAACTTTGCCGATGTCATCCACATTTGGCGCGCGGAAGGCGGTTCCTAAATTAAGGCGCCATTTCCATGATTCGGAGGGGCGGTATACAAAGCCCAAACTACCCGTGGTATTCCCCGTGTTTAATTCGCTTTCGCGGAAGGGTAGGGGGTAAAAATCTTGGTTTCCGCTGAAATCGGTATTAATAGTAAATTGATTGTAGCGCAGACCGAATTGAGAGGTGAATTTTTCACTCCATTCCCATTCATGGTTGATATAAACGGCGTAGGATTGCCAAGTGGCCTGTGGATAGCGATCGGCAATGTCATTGCGCTCCTCGGTGAGGATATTGGTCGAATAACCATTAGAAGCAACATCATTATAGACTCCTTCCAGTCCGTAAAAGATTTTATGGTCTTTCGACAGGCGTTTGAGTAAGTCGAGGTTAAGTGAATAGGCACTTACCGATTCTTCTCTCTGTTGTAGGACTATGGAGTTCCAATCGCGGTCGTTTCGACATTCCTCAAATTGCTGTTGGGCTAAGCGGAGGGTAATGCGATCGGAGAAAGGAGTGCTTTGGCGATTATTAATCTCCAATTTATTCATCATCCAAATTTGCGGACCGTAATACCATTCGGTCGAGCGTGGATTGCCATTACGAGTGCGAATAAGGCGGTCATAGCGATCGTAATTACTGGTTTCAGAATAGTGCAGGGCATATTCAAAATCCCATTTAGAATTGGGCTTATACAGCAATTTGTGCATGGTGGTGAATTGGTCGAAACCAGTGTTTTTTTGCACCTCTGGATCGGGATTGCGCACTGCGGCAAAACCATCCGAAACATACCACCTACGTAATAACTGATCGGAGCCTTTGGAGCCCATGCGCAGATCGCCGTAATTGAAATAGGAAGCGCTTCCGCGATAAGCCCATTTTTGTCCTCCGATATTAATATCGAAGTGATGACTGTTCTCATTATTGGCACTCGAAACTCGGCTGTAGGTACTGCCTTTCACCAGTAAATCAGAGTTGCTGCTTAAGTCAGGGCTTAAAGTACTAAAGCTCATTACGCCCCCAATAGCATCAGAGCCGTAAATAACTGAGCCTGGCCCAAAGTAAACTTCGGTCCGTTCTACCGCGAAGGGGTCTAAGGAAATTACCTGTTGCAAATTCCCAGAGCGGAAAATGGCATTATTCATGCGAATTCCGTCTACCGCAATTAAGAGGCGATTGGTAGCAAAACCACGTATCATTGGGCTTCCTCCACCTTGCTGACTTTTCTGAATAAATACCTCACCGCTCGAGCCGAGCAGGTCGGCAGTAGTTTGAGGATTATTGAAAATGACGTCCTTGGTTTTTAAGGTGCTGATATTATAAGGCAGCTCGCGCGAAGATTGATTCCAGCGGGTGGCAGAAATCACCACCTGATCGAGGGCTAAGGGCTGTGAGTTAAGTCCGATCTTAAACTTAAGTTGCTTAAGATCACTATAGCTTACGATAAGAGTTTGATAACCTAAAGAGCTAATTTCTATTTCACGGGCGCCTTTAAAAGCAGTAATGTCTACGATACCTCTGTCATTGGTATAGAGTGCCCCAAGGTTATCGGTAAAAACGCGCACGACTACCCTTTCCAAAGCTTGTTTTTCTTCGGCATCGTACACATAAAGTTGCTGGGCTTGCAAGCTAAAGGTGCAGGCAAGCAGCAAAAGCAGTTTATATATTTTTTGCATGTCTTTTTAAATTAAGTTCTGAATTATTGATGGTTTCAGAACTTAAATCGGGGTGGAGGGTCGTCTAAGCTTAAGCTAGTGCTTAAACCAAGATCGTTCATCAAGCGAAAGCTTTTTTCTTGGTAATTGAAAGGATTAAATAGGAAGGTCTTGGCCAGGAATTGATTTTTTAGAACCTTAAAAAAGTGCAGTTCTTTGTCGCTGGGTTTGGGATGATGTTTTTCTAAAAGCTTAGTAAAGCGTTTTTTTAAGCTGCTTTCCTGGTGGTCGAGCCAGGCCGAAACTTTTACCGTGTTTCCTTCCTTTTGGATGCGATAGACATCGTATTTATAGCCATGGTATAAAAATTCCTTGCCTTCTTCTTCCCATTCCAGCGCTTCATAGTCTGCCAAATTCCATTCGAAATGCTCAAGTTCATGGTCTGCGATGCCCGATTCGAACAGCACTTTAACTTCCTTTCTGATCTGATTTACCTTTTGCTGATACAATCCGAGGTGCAGCAAAAAGGGCACTGCTACCGCTAAGGATAGGCTAAATGCAAGGCCATATGAGAGGATTGATCGAAACATTCTATCTGTCGCAAAGATAGTTGGATGTAGGCTTGCGACAAAGACTAACTTTGCCGCCATGAGCGAAAAAGGAATGAAGCCGGCTTTGGCTTGGTTTTTATTTATCAGTTTAGCCCTTATCTGGGGTAGTTCCTTCATATTGATGAAGCGCGGTTTGCAGAGTTTCGATTATGTGCAAATTGCTTTCATACGAATCAGTACCGCCTGGCTTTTTTCGGTCTTAATTGCCTTTCGTCGCTTTAAGCGTTTCCAACGAAAGGACCTCATTGCCCTATTAGCGGTGGGCTATTTCGGTAATGGAATTCCCTATGTACTTTTTCCCTTGGCGGTGACTAAATTGGATTCGTCATTAGTGGGTATTTTGAATTCTTTAGTACCCTTGTTTACGCTTGTTTTGGGGCTAATTTGGTTTGGGGTTAAGGTGCGATGGATTGGTGCAATGGGTATAGTTCTGGGCTTTGCCGGTGCTCTTTGGTTGCTCTTACCCGGTTTAGATGTGAATCCTGCGAAACTTTCCTATGGTATATATCCAATTCTGGCCACCATTTGTTACGCGATAAGCATCAATTTTATAAACCTTAAGCTTAGAGACCTCGACTCCTTATCCATAACATTGCTAAGCACTTCAACTATTGGTCCTCCGGCCCTTATGTATTTAATGGGAACCGATTTTATTGAAGTGATGCAGACCGATCCAGAGGCTTGGAAAAACTTAGGCTATATCAGCCTCTTGGGCATTGTGGGTAGCAGCTTGGCAGTAATTATTTTCAATTACCTGATCAAGGGAACATCCTCTTTATTTGCCGCCAGTGTTACCTATGCTATACCCATGGTTGCTTTGCTGTGGGGTGTTTGGGACGGAGAAGCGGTTGGACCGGAACACTTTGTAGGGATGACCCTAATTCTAGTAGGAGTTTATTTAGTAAACCTTAAAGGCTCTCCTGCCGATCGTATACGCAAGCGATTGCAAGGCAAAGAAAAAGCCGCTCCCTAGGGAAGCGGCTTTAGAAATTTAATAGAAGCTTAGCTTATTCGTAGCTAAAAGCACTTTTCTTAATCTTGGTATTTACCAAAACCTCCTGCACATCGATGCTTACCGATTGCGGACCAGAAATTTTAATGCTATAAGGGAACATAACGCCGTTTACTTCGCGGTAGTCGCTAGTGCTTTGGGCCATGGTCATAGTTCCTTGCGGTCCTTCCATGCTGGTTTCTTCCTTGATTTTTAAACCAGTTTCAACTGAGTAATACTCGGAAATGATGTTGCCATCGCCCTTGTCTACTTCAATTAGGTAGGCTTTTTCACCGTCTACTAAGTTGATAGAAGCAAGGTTTAATTTATATCCTAAAGCTTCGTATTGCGTTTCGGCAAAGAAGGTAATACGGTCTTTTAAGGCCTCAATCTGCTCGCCTTCCAACTCTTGCTTTCCTTGCATTCCACCGGTGATGGCTTTTTTACCATCGTATACGGTTTTTTGCACAACACCCATTCCGCCAACACTCATTTCGTTGAAGTATAAATCGGGGCGCTTGCGCATTTCTACGCTAGTGGCTTGCATAGGCATTCCTGCAATACTCACGTTGCTGGTAATCTTAAGGTCTTTTACGGCTTCCAATGCTTCTTTACCGCCTAAGGCCTCAACGTACTTATTGATTACATCGCTAGCGGTCATTCCGTCGGGAACGGGTAAGCTAGGCGGACCAGTTTCTTCACCATTAAAGTCGTAGAAGCTAACCGGACCAAATTTCTCGAGGTCAGAAATAATTTCGGAACCTTTACCTACCGCGGTAATTACCAAATTATCCGCTTTGATGTATTTCTTGGCTGTGGCCATTACATCTTCTGCGGTAAGCGCGTCTAATTTCTTAAGGTAGGTTTCGTAGTAATCTTTAGGTAAGCCGTAACGCTCGATGTTTAAAGCAAAACGCGCAATGGTTTGAGGGCTCTCCAAAGAGCTGCCAAAAGTACCAATGATATAGTTTTTCGCCGCTTGTAAATCCTCGGCAGCCACCGGTTCATTCTGAAGGCGCTTAAACTCCTTGATGAATTCCATTACCGCGCTATCGGTAACCTCAGTACGCACACTGGCGCTTGCGCTGAAAGAGCCTACCAAACGATCGGTGTCGTAGCTAGAGTAAGCGCCATAGGTGTAACCTTTGTCCTCACGGATGTTTTTAAATAAACGCCCGATACTGCCACCACCTAAGATTTGGTTTACTAGACGCATTTTCACCGCGTCTTCGTGACCAGGCTTTAAATCAATCGTGTTTCCTAACTCCAATACAGTTTGTACCGAAGCATTACGGTTAATGATTTTTACTTCGGTCTTGTCGTAAGAAGGAACCGCAGCATACTCTGTGCTTGGAACCTCTTTACGCTGCCAGTCACCGAAGTGCTTTTTAATTAGTCTTTTTGCTTTACGCGGACTAATATCACCCACTACGGTAATGTATGTGTTATTAGGTGCCCAATAGGTATCGTAATAGTTTTTACAATCCTCGAGGGTGATATTGTTTAAGCTTGCTTCGGTTTCTAATTCACCGTAAGGATGATCGGCACCGTAAAGGCTGCGATTAACCAAACGAGAACTTAAAGTGTTAGGATCTTCTTTACCGCTTTCTATGCCAGAAAGTGACTGCTTCTTAAGCTTTTCAAACTCCTCAATTGGGAAGGATGGGTTAAGGGCAACGTCCGCTAAAAGCTCAACGATTTCATCCTCGTATTTGCTTAGGCCTGAGGCAAAAACATTGGCCGATCCGGTGAATAGGCGTGCGCCAATGAAGTCCACTTCCTCGTCCAATTGGTCTTTGCTACGGTTGGTAGTTCCCTGACGTAATAAGGAGCCAGCGATAGATACATAACCGGCTTTATCTCCTTCAACAATTGGGTTACGGTCAACCACCAAGCTAAAGGAAACACGTGGTAGTTTATCGTTTTCTACAACAATGATTTTCAAGCCATTGTCGAGTTCATACATTTTATACTCGCCAAACTTAATTTCCTTTGCGGGAGCGGGCTCAGGGCGAACTGAGCGATCGAGCTGAGCAAAGGCAGCGGTGCTGATAAGCAAGGTGAAAAGACTGCTGATAATTCGTTTCATGGTAAATCTTATTGCTGTTCAGATTTAGGTAAATAGTAAAGTACCACGCGGTTTTCGGGGCGTAGGTATTTCTTCGCTACCTCTAAAAGGTATTCGCGGTCAATTTTACGGTATTCCTTAATCTCGGTATTAATGAGATTGGCATCGCCATAGTATACGTGATAATTGGCCAAACTTTCGGCAATACCAGCCATACTACCATTGGTAGACACAAACTGGTTCTCGAGTTTGTTTTGAATCTTCTGGTAATCGCGTTCGGAAATCATTTCCTGGGTCATGGTATTAATTTCATCGTCAATTGCTTTGATGAAATCTCCAAGATCCACCCCTTGGTTAGCCAATCCGAAGGTGATAAACAAACCGGCGTTTTCTAAGGTGAAGGGGAAAGATTGAACCACTAGACCTAATTGATTGTCGTCTACAATGCTCTTGTATAAACGTGAGCTTTGTCCGTCCGATAGAATGGTAGAAATCATGTCCATGGCATAGGCCTCTTTGGTGCCTTGCTTGGGACTACGATAACCGATAAATACTCCTGGTAATTGGATATTATCGTAAACCGTATCAATTACTTGGCTAGCTAAGGGCGCTGGCGCTTCAGTCGGACGAGGAATTTCATTGGTTCCAGTAGGGATACCACTAAAATATTTCGCAATCCATTCTTTAGCCTGGTCGATGTCGATATCACCAGCAATAGAAAGGGTAGCATTATTAGGAGCGTAAAAAGTCTTGTAGAAATCTTCGAAATCTGCTATTTCCGCTGCATTTAAATCTTCCATGGTGCCAATAGGAGGAATGCCATAATAGCTGTCTTTAAAAGCAGCTCCAAACATCTTTTCTTGGAAAGAACCATAAGGTTGGTTGTCGATACGCAAACGTTTTTCTTCTTTCACTACTTCGCGCTGGGTTTCTACCCCTTGCATATCTACGGTAGCGTGGAACATACGCTCACTTTCTAACCACAATCCTAATTCCAATTGATTGGAAGGTAGGATTTCATAATAAAAGGTGCGGTCAAAACTAGTATTGGCATTTAATTGGCCGCCATTGGATTGTACCAATTCCATGTATTCACCCCTTTCAATATTGGGTGATCCTTCGAACATGAGGTGTTCAAAAAAGTGGGCAAAGCCAGAACGACCTTCTTTTTCGTTTTTACTGCCCACGTGATAAAGTACGGATACCGCCACAATAGGCGTACTGTGGTCTTCATGTAAGATTACATGTAAGCCATTGTCGAGGTCGTATTCTTCAAATTTAATCTTAGTCTGAGCATTTAAGCTGCCCATGCCAAGCAGAAGAACTAAACCAAGAAGATTTTTCTTCATCATGAAATAGATTTTGTGTTCATTTTAACGCCTGTAGCGCTGCCGCAATGTTAAGGCTTTTTGCGCAAAATTTAAGGGGCAAGCAGGCTCTAAAAGCCGAGAATAGCCACTAAATTTGTTAAGAATTTGTGAAATTTAAGCAAGCCGACTTTAGGCTCTTAGCTCAAAAAATCAAAAAAGATTCGAGGGCTATGTTATTGTAGGATAATTGTTTTACATTTGCAGCCCAAAATTTTTAAGAATATGTACGCCATCGTAGAGATAGCAGGGCACCAGTACAAAGTACAAAAAGATCAGCGCATCTTTGTTAATCGTCTTGATGCTAAGGAAGGAGCGAAAGTTTCTTTCGACCGAGTATTATTAACAGACGACAAAGGCAAAGTTGAAGTTGGCGCCCCGGTTATAGAAGGCATCAAAGTTGATGCAAAGGTTATTCAGCACACCAAAGCTGATAAGGTATTAGTGTTTAAAAAGAAACGTCGTAAAGGTTACCAGAAGATGAACGGTCACCGGCAGTACATCTCTCAAATTGAGATTACTAAGATCGGTTAATCGGTAACTATAACTCAAAATTTTTAAGACATGGCTCACAAAAAAGGAGTAGGTAGTTCGAAGAACGGACGCGAATCAGAAAGTAAACGTCTTGGTGTAAAGATCTTCGGTGGTCAGCAGGCTATCGCGGGTAACATCATTGTACGTCAACGTGGAACTCGTCACAATGCAGGAGCTAATGTAGGTATGGGTAAAGATCACACCTTATTTGCTCTAGTAGACGGTACGGTAACATTCCGTAAGAAAGCTAATAATAAGTCTTACGTATCGGTAGAGCCAAACGCTTAATCCCGAAAGACTTGTTCTAATATTTGACCCTGACCGAGCTTTTGTTCGTTCAGGGTTTTTTTATGTTTAAAAGGGCCCTAATCCGCTTTCTTTGAAGGCCCTCGATGCTTAACTTCGCGAAAAATTTTATCATGCTCGAAATTTCCTATCTCCGTACGAATGCTGCCGAAGCAGTAACGGGATTGCGCAAACGCGGTATTGAGGCCGAACAGGCTATTGCCGATATCCTTCGTTTGGATGAATTGCGTCGTCAGAACCAAAATGAATTGGATCAAACGCTTGCGGAGAGCAATAAGCTTTCGAAAGAAATAGGAATGCTCTTTAAGCAGGGGAAAGGAGAAGAAGCTAATGCCCTTAAGAACCGCACCGCCGAACTTAAGGAAAAGGTAAAAGAGCTTCAGCAGGAGCAGGAGCAGCTTAAATCTAGCTTAGAGCAGGATTTAGTAGCGCTGCCAAATGTGCCGATTGATTTGGTTCCTGATGGTAAAACTCCCGAAGACAATCTAGAAGTAGCGCGCCATGGCGATTTACCCAATTTAGGGAATACTGCCAAGCCGCACTGGGAACTCGCGGAGGAGCTTAAATTGATTCGCTTCGATTTAGGGGTTAAAATTACCGGAGCCGGTTTTCCAGTTTATCAAGGCAAAGGCGCTCGTTTGCAAAGAGCGCTTATTAACTTCTTCCTAGAAGAGAATATAAAGGCAGGATTCGAAGAGTATCAGCCGCCTTTAATGGTAAATGAAGATTCGGGATTCGGCACCGGGCAATTACCGGATAAAGAGGGTCAGATGTACCACATTACCGAGGATAAACTCTATGCTATTCCCACCGCAGAGGTGCCGGTAACTAATATCTTTCGTAATGAGATATTGGAAGAAAGTGAACTTCCCATTAAAGCAACCGCTTACAGTGCTTGTTTCCGTCGGGAAGCCGGTTCTTATGGAAAGGATGTTCGTGGCTTAAATCGCTTGCATCAATTCGATAAGGTGGAAGTGGTTAGCCTTACCAAACCTGAAGACTCAATGGCCATGCTCGATTCTATGGTAGATCACGTGGCCTCTCTACTCAATAAACTCGAATTACCATACCGCATTCTTCGCCTTTGCGGCGGAGATATGGGTTTTACTTCGGCCATTACTTATGATTTCGAAGTGTGGAGTGCCGCCCAAGAAAGGTGGTTAGAGGTGAGCTCGGTTTCAAACTTCAAAACCTTCCAGACCAATCGCATGAAGATCCGCTACCGTGGGGAAGACAAGAAAACGCACTTGTTACATAGCCTTAATGGTAGTGCCTTAGCCTTGCCTAGGATTTTAGCTGCTTTGCTGGAAAACAATCAAGGTCCAGAGGGAATTCGTATTCCTGAAGTCTTGCATTCATACACCGGTTTTGAAATAATATAAGTCATGAAAAAACTCACACTTTTCCTAGTTATTGCCAGTTTAGGGGCTTGCAATTGGAATGGAAATGGAACCTACTCTCAAGAAATTAGTGAAATCGATAAGATGCTGGTGCAATTAGACTCAATGCGCAGCCTTTATCAATCGGTGGATCAAGTAAAAGTTAGTCGCGAATTGCGGCAAATTGACTCTCTGCATGAAATTCTAACCGGCCCGGGTGCCGACTTAGAGGATCGCAACTATGTTTTTGGTGTGGTAGAAGGAATCGAATACGTGAAGGAGCCTTATGAAAAGTTTTACCGCGATGGGAGTCAAATTGAAGAAGATCTTGAGTACTGCGAATCGCAGTTAAAGGCTTTGCGACTCGATTTAGAGAATGAGCAGCTCGACAGCCTAAAGGCTCGGGAGTACTTTTTCGCTGAATCAAAGGCTTTTAACGATGTTGTTTTGCTTCATTACAAGCGAGTGCGTCCTATGGATAAGGCCATGGCAATTTGGGATACGGCCGCAGCGCGTTACTTGCAAATCGCCTCAAAAATCGATAGCTTGGCTCAAGAACAATAAGCCTCTTGAAGCTGCGAATTTCCATCTTCCTATTCTTTATTTCCCTCTCCTTCATTAGCATTGCACAAGGGGAGAAGGAGGACGTGCTTAAGGAGTACACCAATCTTCAATTAGCGAAATCCTATTTCGAAAAGCAGGAATATGAGAAGGCCCTCGATTATCTCGACGACTTACTCGATGAAAGTCGCGACCAGCAAGTTTATGCATTAGCTTTTGATTGCTATCTCGAGCTCGATGAACTGCGCAAAGCAGAACGATTATGTAAGAGCTGGTTAAGACGGATCCCTGGCCAGCAGGCCAAGTTTAACTCCGATCTTTATTATGTCTATCTAGAGCAAGATGAGTCCGAGGATGCCGCCGAATTATTGGAACAATTGGAGGAAGAGATTAGTCGCAATCCCGGTTTAGCCTATGCTTATGGAAAGGCTTTTAGTGATCGTGGTTATCCTGAGGTAGCTCTGCGGGTGTATCAATCCGCTTTAAAGCGCAATCCCAATATGAATTTTGCTTATCAAATGGCCTTGCTCTATGGCGAGATGGGGGATATTCAAAGCATGTATGGGATGTATATTAAGATGGTGGAAAAGAGTCCGGGTTACCTCTCCACCGTAAAAATGCTCCTGGCCCGCTCTATCGATAGTGAAAGGCCCGATGATCCTAATTTACAGTTTCTTAAAAAGGAGCTTATTCAAAAAATTCAGGCGGGTGCTCCCAAGCATTTCAACGATTTACTTATTCATATATATAGTCAGGAGAAAAACTTTGCTGCCGCCTTTAATCAGTTGAAGGCCTTAGACCGTCGAGGAAATTTGGAGGGCAAGGAGTTTTCGAATTTGGCAAGATTGGCTTTTAATAGCGGCGACTTCGCTTTAGCCCGAAGAATCAACTCTTACCAAATCGATAAGGGTTCGACCAATCCCTATTATCAAGGAGCGGTAATTGCCTATTTGCAGGCCAGTAAAAGTTTGCTTGATGAAAAATCGGCCACTGCTGAAGAATGGCAAGCCTTAGTGGAGGAGTACCACAGCTACCTCGATGTATTTCATGGCGACCCATATCAAGGTGAACTTATCCGGCCCTTAGCCGAGATTAAGGCCTATCGCCTAGGGAATTATGAAGCAGCGGAAAGCTTATTAAAGTCGGTTTTCACCAAGGCCTATCTAGGTCCGGAGGACCAAGCCCTTACGCAAATCGCCTATGCCGACCTACTGCTCTTTACGGGAAGACGTTGGGATGCAATTATCTATTACCGCAAGGCAGAGAAGGCCTTAGAGCGTTCTCCAATTGGTCAAGAGGCGAAGTTTAAACGCGCCAAGGCGGCTTATTATGTAGGTGACTTCGAATGGTCGCAGGGAATATTTTCGGTCCTAAAGGAATCGACCTCTAAGCTTATCGCCAATGATGCGATGCAGTATTCGCTTTTGATTACCGATAATATGGCCCTTGACTCCACTACCGAGGCTTTAGAGGCCTATGCTAAGGCTGATTTGTATTATTATCGAGAAAAGTATGATTCGGCTTTGGCCATCCTGGAGATATTGGATATTGCTTACAGCGATCATCCCATTGGCGATGAAAGCTTATTGATGCGCGGTAATATCTTGGCGCGACAAAAGCGTAATGAAGAGGCCCTTGAATGTTGGCAAAGAGTGGTGGATGAGCATGCCGATGATATACTGGCCGACGATGCCTTATACGCCATTGCCAAGATGCACGAGGCAAATTACCAGGATGAAAAGGCCATGGAGGTCTACGAGCAATTATTTACCCGCTATGTCGATAGCTTTTATGCTGCCGAAGCGCGCAAGGCTTATCGAAGATTAAGAGGCGATCAAATCAATTAAGATGTACATCTACAACGTAACGGTTAATATCGAAAAGCAGGTCCACCAAGATTGGTTAAAGTGGATGAAGGAAGTACATATTCCCGATGTATTGGCTACCGGCATGTTTATCGATAACCGACTCTGCCAGGTGATGGTCGACGAAGAGCAAGGAATAACCTATTCTATCCAGTATCGGGTAAAGGATTTAGATACCCTTAAACTCTATCAGCAGATGTATGCTCCAAAATTGCAGGCGGAACATATGAACCGTTACCGGGATAAGTTCGTGGCTTTCCGCACTATTTTACGCATCGATCACGAAGATTCGGCCGAATGAGTGATGCGCAGGGCAAGATTTACGACTTAAATGAAGCCCGCGAGAAAATCCGCGCTTTTTGCCTCTACCGGGAGCGTAGTCAGCAGGAGGTTGCCACAAAGCTCCAGCAATACGGACTAATACCTGAGGTGAGAGATTCATTAATCAGCGAATTGATACAAGAGCGCTACCTAGACGAAGAGCGATTTGCGCGGGCCTTTGTGCGAGGTAAGTATAAAATTAAAAAATGGGGTCGCTATAAGATTAAGCAGGCCTTGTATCCGCACCATTTAAGTGACTATATTCTCAAGAAAGCCTTTTCGGAAATAGAACCCGATCTATATTATCGAAATCTCTGTGAGCTTGCCGCGAAGCGCTGGCCTTTAACTAAGGGGGCCAACGAATATCAGCGCAAGCTAAAATTGCGCAGCTATTTAGGAAGCAGAGGCTATGAATCGGATCTAGTGCAAGAGGCGATTAAAGAAACGCTTGGCGATTAGTAACTGGTGGTTACCTGCTCGTCTACCACAATGGTAAAGTCGGCGTGACCAAGACTGGCGGAGTCAGCCGGACTCACCCTTTCCTGAGTCTGCGTGCTGATGGTCTTGATGTTTAAACCCTCACGATATTGGTTTAGGTACCAATTAATACCCTCAAAATCTTTCGAATGGTAGTCGCCATTGTAATGGATAAAGAGGCCGTCCTCGGGCAGATTTAAAACAATAAAATGCGCCATGGTCGCATCTTTGATAGCCTGTGCCTTGGGTAAGTTTTCACCGCCGTGGCCGCCCATCATTTCTAACATCGCTTGGTAGCCTGGTAAATTAGCATCGTAAGGAATTGGTAAGGGTGCTATCCAGGCCTTGAGGCTATCGCTTAAGCTGTCTAGACTTTCCAAACCTTGTTTAAATACTTGTCGGGCGAGGAAGCGAGGGATATTGGTGGCGATAAAATCTAGTTGATTGCTCTTTGCGAAATCTACCAACATGGCATAGTCGGTTTTATAATTAGGCCATAGCCTCGCCAGCGTGTCGAGCCCTTTAGCATCAATACTGTCCTTTAAGTATAAGTTTAAAGCCGCTTGATTATCGGCCTCAAACATTTCGGCGCCCAGGACCATAGTTCGATTGGAATCGTAAAGGGCCATGCTAAGCTCGTGCTGAAGCCAATGGCAGATCGGATTATTGTGAAGCTCTCCGAATAAAACGACATCGGCATCTTTTAATTCATTAGCCATGCTAGCAAAGCTGATTGCCTCACCATCGGTATTATAAATTTGATAAGCTTTTAAATCTTGTGCCTGATTACTGAAGCCAATTAATAATCCTAGTAAGATGAAGATATTTCGCATGCGGTCGATTTTCAACAAAGGTAAGCTAAGGCTAGTTAAAAAAAAGACCCCGGAGGCCAACGAAATTGTTAGTCCCCGGGGTCTTCTGAAACCCACAATTTGCTAGATGAACAGCAAGTGTGTGTTTTCGCCTTCCGCGCGAGTGTAGAAGTCGCCAACGGTAATTACGTCAGAAATTTCATCTACAAGGTCTTCGCGTTTTAGGTGGAACATGTCTACGGCTAGTTTACAGGCCCATAGCTTACATCCACTGGCTTCAAGGATTTCAATAAACTCACCCACAGGAGGGATATCGAGTTTTTCCATTTCCTTTTTCATCATATTGGTCGCAAAGGCTTCCATTCCTGGGAGTCCGCCCAATAAAGTAGGGATGTGCATCGCTGGGTTTCCTACAGTAGCTACGTGCAAGTGTTCCAGTTTCTTTTTCTGCACCGCTTCTAATCCGAAGAAAGTGAAAAAGATTTCGGCTTCAATTCCTTCCATTCGAGCGCCGTTGGCAAGAATGAATGCGGCGTATACATTATCGATGGTGGCCTTAGAAAGGATCAACATCATTTTTTTAACCTTGGCATCCTTTTTAGGAGTTTCGGTCATTGTTTTGGCTTCTGCTTCCATGATTAAGTAGGATTAAATACAACTTGCAGGCTTGGGGATACCAGCAATTCGACTGGCTTTTTTCAAAGGTCCGCCTGGGAATAATGCATAAAAACCTTTGATATCTACTACACCACTCTTTCCTACTTTACGAATAGAAAGAGGTACTTCATTCTTATACTGTTCTTGAAGGTATTCAATCACAGGCATGTGGTCATCAGTTAGCTGAATGCCTTCCTCTTGAGCGATAGCTTCAGCAACTTCGCGGCTCCACTGATTAAGATCAGTAAGATAGCCTTCATCGTTTACGGCAATGTTTTTGCCGGCAATTGTGGTTTCCATGGTTTCTGTATTAAGCGTTTATTTCTTCTTCTAAATTCTTACCGGCCTCAGACATTGTAGGGCTTACAAAGGGAATATGGCGACCGGTGATAAGCATATTCCAATAGATCCATTTAAAAGCCATCTTACCCATGTGGTTCATCCGGCTTTCTTTAAGGAGATTTAGAGGACCAACACCTGGGAAGGGGAAGGTTCCGGTTACAGGTTGATGATTGTAGTTGAAATCGATTAAAAGGGCTTTACCGTGACCAGTTTCAATGAAACAGTTGGCGTGGCCGTCGAATTCATCCTTTAATTTTTTACCATCAATAAAACGGAGGACGTTTTCAAGTAAGATCTCGCCTTCGAAGTGGGCCACACTTCCCGCTTTAGAAGCTGGGATATTGGTAGCATCTCCGATTACGAAAATGTTCTCTTTTACTTTAGACTGCAGCGTAGCCTTATCGGTAGGGATAAAGTTTAAGTCGTCGCCAAAACCGCTGCGTTCTACATAATCGGCGCCTTTATTGGTGGGGATGGCTACCAATAGGTCGTAGTCTACCTCTTGACCTTCGTAGTCGGTAATTTTCTTGGCTTCGCCATCAACACTCATAATATTGAAGTTAGGTACTACATTAATACCCTTATCTTCCAATAGGTGTCCGAGGTGCGCAGAGGCAATCGGTTTGGTAAAGGCTCCGTCCATCGGGGTTACAAAAGAGATCTTAACCTTATCGCGGATGCCTCTTTGCTCGAAGTAAGCATCGGCAAGGAAGGTGAACTCTAAGGGAGCAACCGGACATTTAATAGGCATCTCCGCGATGTTAACCACCAGGTGACCACCATCGAAATTTTCGAGGGCACGGTGTAATTTAACGGCACCATCTAAGGTGTAGAAATCGAATACAGATTGATGCCAATGAGGTCCTTGCATACCGTCGATTTCCTCGGGTGCAATATCGGTTCCAGTGGCAATAACTAGTACATCGTAGTTTAATACTTCACCGTCTTCCAGGTAAACCCGATCATTGTCTTTATCGACTTTTAAAATGGGTTTCTGAATGAAATTGGCGCGTTCCGGAATAAATTTCTCGATTGGCTTTACAATATCCTCTTCGGTATAGGTACCAAATGGAATGAAAAGATATCCGGGTTGATAGTGGTGAATTCTTCTTTGATCAACGATGGTGATATTCCATTCGTCGTTCAGTCTTTTAGCGAGATGATTGCTCATCATGGTGCCGGCGGTTCCAGCACCTAAAATCACTACATTTTTCATGATTTTGTGGGTTTCAATTAACTAGAGTAAAGGTCCCTAGTATCGAGTGCCTAAAACATGATTAATGTTAGCTTTTTCCCTTGTGTGACTTAGGTTGCAGAAGAGGGCTTAGGTGATTCTAAGCTTTTTGGTTTTAATAGATATCGTAGGCTAGGATTAAACCCAGAGTAGATTGATCAATGGTCCATTCCACGTATTTTGCAGCCAAGTCTCTAAAATGGTTGAAACGGAATTCGGCCGACCAGTTCTGGTATTGATAACCGAGGCCAATTATCGGACTAAAGTTCCATCCCAAGTCGAGCGGTTGCCAGAAATCATCGCGTTGGAATTCGGTTTTAATGGGGAAGTCCATCAATAAGCCTCCATTGATAAATAAGCTATGCCTTTGGTTTAGGTAGAAGGACCGACGTATAAGTAGGGGGCAATTTATAGACTCATAGCGAAGCTCGTGGCGGTAAAGTACCGAACCATTAAAGCCAAAGGCTTGGTTTTCTTCCACAATCTGATTGTATTTCAAATAGCTAGGTTCTATAAATAGGAGCCAGCGATTATTGTCGAAGGGCAATTGCCAACCCAAACTGAGTCCGAAGGCAAAAGAGCTTTTAAAGTTATCGGGCTCATCCAAACTAAGGGCATTGTTATCGTTGGCCACGCTGGTATTATGACCATTAGCCGTAAATTTTAATTGGATATCGAACTGCGGTTTACTGCGGATAGCCTGAAAATGCAAGGCTTCTATTTGCCGGGCATTTTGGTAATCGAGCAAGAATCTACTAAGGTCCTTTTCGCTGTAAGCGAGGTTTTCATAGTCCCTATCCTCCAAGCCAGGAAAAAGGGTCTTTAGTTGGTTTTTATACTCTTCATTGGTACCGATTTGACGACTAAACGGAGAGTAACGCTTAAAAATAAGCGGGTGGAACTCGCCCGATTTATCTAGAATATAAAAGCGTTTGTATTTGGGGCTATTGTAGCTAAGCAGGGACATACCCGAAGCTACAATCACCTTTAAGAAAACTTCCTTGCTTACAAAGTCAGGCGCCCTAAAAGTGCTTAAGCTACCGGTTTGATCCGGAGACTGATCAATGTCGACTACCGCTTTAAGGTATTTAACTTCAGCTCCTATTTGAAAGCTGGAAATAGATTTTAAGTCGCCCCTTTGGCTGGACTCCTCTTTAGCACTGCGGTATAAAAAGTGCTCTGGGTTATAGCGCCAGTCTTCATCGAGAATTTGAACATCCTCCTTCCTGTTGTCATCAAACCAAATCGTGCCTTCCTTGAAATTATCTTGGGCATAGGATTTTGAGAAGCAGGAAACAATAAGTACTAAAGAACAAAGAGCGCGAAGCTTTACGATCACTAGGCTAAGTTTTTCAGGGTTTCCACCACCGTTTGAATCTGCTCAAAGCTAACGTCGTGGTGGCTAACGAAACGTTGTTTACCCTGACCCATATCGATATGCAGCACCCCTTTGGATCGGAGAGCATTATTGAACTCCTCAATGGAACGATCTTCTTTTACATTAAAGATGATGATATTGGTTTCTACCGGCTCCACTTTAGCAATCCAGGGGGATTCTTCCAGGGCTTTGGCAAGCATTTGGGCCTTTTCGTGGTCTTCAGCTAGTCGCTCAATATGATGGTCTAAAGCAAAAATTCCCGCGGCAGCTAGATAGCCCGCTTGGCGCATCGCTCCCCCTAATTTTTTGCGAATGAAGCGCGCCTGATGGATGAAGTCTTTGGATCCTAAAAGTAGAGAGCCAACCGGGCAACCTAGGCCTTTACTTAAACATACCGAGATAGAGTCGAAGCGTTGGCCGTAATCTTCGGGGGTCTGGCCAGTAGCAATGAGCGCGTTCCAAAGGCGGGCGCCATCTAAATGAAGACCCAAGCCTTTTTCTTGGGTGATGGCGCGAATACCATCAATCGCTTCCAAATCATAACAAGCTCCACCTCCCTTATTGGTGGTATTCTCCAATACTACTAAGCGCGAGGTGGCCGCGTGATGATCGAGGGGATTTTGCAAAGCGGCGGCAACGGTATCGGGTTCTAATTTCCCACGTGGACCAGCTAAGGGGCGCACCTGGCAAGAGCTGTTAAAGGCAATGCCACCCCCTTCATAATTGTAAACATGGGAATATTCGTGGCAAATTACTTCTTGCCCAGGGACGGTATGAGTCTTAATGGCAATCTGGTTGGTCATGGTGCCGGATGGACAAAAGACTGCTGCCTCCATACCAAACATTTCGGCCGCCTTGGCTTCTAGTTTATTGATGGTGGGATCTTCGCCAAAAACATCATCGCCTACTTCGGCTGCCCACATGGCCTTTTGCATATTGGGAAGAGGCTTGGTAAAGGTGTCGCTACGTAAATCGATCATCTGCATTTTTTTCGGGTAATAGTTTACGGACCAAAGCAAAAAGTAAGAGGAAGAAGGCTATGAAAAAGCTCATTCGTGCCAAAAAGGTGTCAACGCCATTTAAGCCGCTAGCTAAGGAATTTTGCGCCAATTCTTCCAAACTGCTTTTATCGCTATTAAGGGAAAAAACTAAGGGGAGTAGTAGACTTATTAAGGCCGTAAAAATCCAGAGTTTAGAAACTTTTCCTTGCTGCTGATAGGAAATAATAAGCTGCGCTACACCATAATTGAATAGGAGAATAAGGAGGCTTAAGCCATTGTAGCCTAAAGTGTTTAAGCCGCTTTTCAGGAACTTTAATCGGCTGATGGAGCTGCTAATCTGGAAGCTGTAATAGTCTGGGAGCCCTAAATAATAAGGGAGGGATTCGGCACTAATAAATAGAAAGAGGAAAGCTAAAAAGGCCCTTTGCTTCCCCCAGAGTGGTCTACCCAAACAGTAAAGGAACCAGGCCAAAGCTCCAAACAAGGCTAGTCCGCCATCCGCCTTAAGGCTGTTTACCAATAGGAATGGAATAATTACTAGACTTTGTAAGGCGGTAGATTTTACGCTTGCTTGAAAAAGGAGTAAAGGGCTAAAAGCGATAAGGATAAAGGGACTACTGAGCTCACTTAACTGGGCCAAATAGAGTAATCCAGCCGCGCTTAAGCTGTAGCTGATAAAGAGTAGGCTGTTTTTAGGACTTGCTGTTTCGGCCGGCATTAAGATTTCCTTAATTCACCAAAGTTAAAGTTTAAAGAGAAGATATTAGAATAAAGGGTGCCCGAAGCGCTGCCGATGTCCGTGAGGGCGTAGTTAAGGGAAATACCGCGGTATTTAAAGCCAATCCCCAAATTGGGTTGCAAGCTGATATAGCGATCGCCATTAAATTCTTCCAGTCGTTTAAAATTACCAATTCCAGTGCGTAGGAAAATGAAATTGCGGTAGCCTAATTCCAAGCCGAGATTAGGGTTGAGGTTTAGAACTGAACTGGAGACTAAAACATTTTGCTGTCCGCCGAAGGTGATATCAGCACTCACTTCCGAATGCAAACTGTATTTATCATTGAGTTTAAAACTGCGTCCGATTCCCAATAATAATCGGGGGATGGTAAGCTCTAGATTTTCGGTGGGTAATTCGTTGGGGGTTAAATTGAAGATATCTCCAAAGCTGTCTTCATTGATGGTCCAAGCATTAAAGGTTGTGGTGGCATCGCGCAGTACCGCACCCATTTGCCAGCCATTCAAGCGGTATTGCAGTCCGAGGTCGAAACCAAAGCCAATGGAATTGGCGAATTCCCCAATTTGGCGATAAACTATTTTAAAGCTACCTCCGTAGTTTAAACCCTCGATCGACTTTGACTTTCGGGCATATGATCCAATTAAGGCATAATCGGCCGCCGAGAAGCGCGTGATGCGGTCGTAATCTACATTCCCGTCTTGGTCGATAAGGTCGGTGGTGTTTAAGATGTCGTCTACTCCAAAGCGAATAAAAGAGATGCCCATGCTGCTATTGGCATCGATGGCTTGGGCATAGGCGGCATAATCGTACTGAGCTATGCTGGCAAAATATTCGGCGTGCATGGCGCTGGCCTGCCAAGAAGAGCGGATTTCTGCCAATCCTGCTGGGTTCCAGTAAGTAGAGTTTACGTCGTTGGAGGAGCCAATCACCGCATTGGATAAGGCCATTGCGCGTGCGTCTACCCCAATGTCGAGAAAGGCATTGGAATATTTCCGCGCTTGCGAAAAACCAAAAATGGGGAGCAGGACTAAAAAGAAAATCTTCTTCAAGGGAATACTTTGTGGCAAATAAAATAATTTCCTCAATCTTAACTTTACAAATGTGCTAATATTGCCTTAGATATGTTGAAAGCGAATTTACCCAATATCCTAACCCTGGCTAATTTGGCTTCGGGTGCCTTGGCCATAATTGCCACCTTTGAGCAACGCTACGACCTATTGCTTTGGCTCTTAGCGGCTTCCTTAATTTTCGATTTTTTAGATGGCCTAGTAGCCCGCGCCCTAAAAGTGCATTCCGAATTGGGCTTGCAACTGGATAGTTTGGCCGATATGGTTAGCTTCGGTTTAGCGCCTGGTCTACTATGGTTTAAGGTCTTCAGCCTTGCGGCGGATGGGGGAGAGCCTCTTCCCGCTTTTTTACCTTATCTGGCCTTGTTAATTCCGCTCTTTAGCGCCTTGCGCTTGGCGAAATTTAATATTGATACGCGCCAGTCCGAAAATTTCATTGGCTTTCCCACTCCCGCTAATGCTGTTCTGATCTATTCTTTAGCACTTTGGGCCCTGAATACCGATAATGCGACCACCGAGGCGATATTACTGCATCCCTTCTTCTTAACGGCTATTGCTATCGCGAGTTCTTTACTGCTGGTGGCCGAAATCCCTATGCTTTCGCTGAAAGTAAAAGACTTTAGTTGGAAGAATAATAAAGCGCGAATTTTATTGGTAGTGGCAATTGTGCTTCTTTTTACACTACTTCGTTTCAGAGCTCTTGCCTTTGTTATACCTTTGTACCTTCTAATATCACTCTTATTCAAGCCCGGAAAAAAGGCCTAAAGTATTTAGTATGAAGTTCAGAGCCGAAATCAATGTAATGCCTCACAAGGCGCTTTTGGATCCACAAGGTAAAGCTGTAAGCAGCAGCATGAAGAACATCGGTTTAGCCGAGATTACTGGCGTGCGCATTGGTAAGCATATTCACCTTGAAGTGGAAGCCGACGACGAGGCTTCAGCAAAGGCAAAGGTAGACGAGGCTTGTAAGAAACTTCTCATCAATCCAATTACCGAGAACTACGAGTTTGAGGTGATGGCTTTGTAAGGGACCTGAGACTTGAGATGTGAGATGTGAGACTTTGCTTGGTCTCCAGGTCTTTATTTTTTCCATCAGATATTTAATTGACGCATTTTCGCAATTCTCATACCTTGCGAGAAATCTCCCATGTCTAATATCTCACATCTCACATCTAAGTTCTTTCTAAAATGAACTTCCTCGCCCACCTTTCCCTCAGCGACGACCAAGAAGGCTTGATGATTGGCAACGCTATCGCGGATTTCACCCGGCGGAAGTATTATGAGAATTTCCCACCAGAGGTTCGTGAAGGTATTTTATTGCATCATTTTATTGATGACTACACCGATAATCACCCGATAGTCGCGGAGATGTTGGAACGCTGGCGTCCCATTCAAGGAAAATACGCCGGGGTGGTGAATGATATTATCATGGACCATTTTCTGGCTCGAGATTATCGGAACATTGCCGGTAAAGAACTGCAAGAATTTAGTCAGGGGGTCTACCAAAGCATTAGAGCCAATTGGGAAATCCTCCCCGGTCGGGCCCAACATACCTTCACTTACATGGAAAAGGGAGACTGGCTTTACCATTATCAATTTATGAGTGGAATTGAGCGCAGCTTAGGCGGGATGTCTAGGCGGGCCCATTACAGCAATCGTATGGCTGAAGCGGTTATTCAATTGAAAAGGGAGGAAGCCTTTTTCGCCGAATGCTTCGAACGCTTTTATCCCGAGCTTGAAAATGCAGTTCAAGGATACCTGCAAAAAAAATCCTGACCACAATTCCGCTTTCGCTTCTTTGGGTCAGGATTTAAAATTGTGGGGAGGAGCTTATTTCTTCAAGCTACCCACCATATCTTCTGGACGCACCCAAGCGTCAAATTCTTCGGCGGTCACATAGCCTAAGTTAATTGCCTCCTCTTTTAAGGTCGTACCATTTTCATAGGCAGTCTTGGCAATTTTGGCCGCTTTTTCATAACCGATTTTGGTGTTCAAAGCGGTAACCAACATCAAGCTATTGTTGAGGTGACGCTTAATTATATCGTGATTGGGCTCGATACCTACGGCGCAATGCTCATCGAAGCTTACGCAAGCATCACCAATTAGGCGGGCTGACTCCAATACGGCGTGAGCCATTACCGGCTTGAATACGTTTAATTCGTAGTGACCATTGGATCCACCTACACTTACGGTGGTGTCATTACCCATTACGCGGGCTGCTACCATGGTCATAGCTTCCGCCTGAGTAGGGTTCACCTTACCCGGCATAATTGAAGAACCAGGCTCATTCGCGGGAATAATAATCTCGCCAATACCCGCACGAGGACCGGAGGCCAAAAGACGAATATCATTCGCGATTTTCATCAGGGAAACAGCCAATTGCTTTAAGGCACCGTGAGTTTCTACAAGAGCGTCATGCGCGGCCAAAGCCTCAAATTTATTCTCCGCCGAACGGAAGGGTAAACCGGTGAACTCAGCGATTTTTTGAGCTACTAATTCAGAATAACCTTCAGGGGTATTAATACCGGTTCCCACCGCGGTTCCACCTAAAGCGATTTCCGAAAGGTGATCTAAGGTGTTGTTTAGGGCTTTTAAACCGTGATCCAATTGCGAAACATAGCCGCTGAACTCCTGACCCAAAGTAAGCGGGGTCGCATCCATTAAGTGGGTACGCCCAATCTTTACCACGTCTTTAAAAGCCTCCGACTTGGCGGCTAAGGTGTCGCGTAATTGCTTTACCCCTGGAATGGTAGTTTCTACAATCATTTTGTAGGCGGCGATGTGCATGCCGGTAGGGAAGGTGTCGTTCGAAGACTGACTCTTGTTTACATCATCATTTGGATGGATGAAACGTTCGCCTTCGCCCAATTTGTTTCCAGCAATAACGTGGGCGCGGTTAGCTACCACCTCATTCACGTTCATATTGCTTTGGGTTCCGGAACCAGTTTGCCATACTACCAATGGGAATTGATCGTCCAGCTTACCCGCTAAAATTTCATCACAAACCTGAGAAATTAAGTCGCGCTTTTCGGCGGCCATTGCTCCTAGCTCAGTGTTAGCGTGAGCGGCGGCTTTCTTCAAGTAGGCAAAGCCTCGTACAATTTCGATGGGCATACTCGCGGGAGCGCCAATCTTAAAGTTGTTGCGGCTGCGCTCGGTTTGCGCACCCCAGTATTTGTCGGCCGGTACTTGTACCTCGCCCATCGTATCTTTTTCGATGCGATAATCCATAGTCTTTAATTTATGCTTTGACTTAATAGCCAAGAGGTGATCAATAAGATTAAAATTAAATAGAGTGCAAAAATACCGAGGTATCGGCCCTTGCCCCAATTTTTAGCTAAAAAATATAAAGCCATACTTCCTAAGGCCAAGGCAATGCCTAAACTAAGCAGGCCATTGGTCCAAGACAATTCCATTTCGGGATCAATGCCTAAACTAACTTGCAGGGCGACGAATAGTTTTTGCCAAAAAGCCTTTTGCAGGCCCCAAAGGGCAAAGTAGATAAAAGCCAATCCGGCCAGTAGCCCACTAAAACTTACAACTTTTTTTAGATCCATTCCAGAAATTGATTTAGGCCTTGTGGCATAAAGAGATTTTCATGTATTTTAGCAGCCACAAATTTAAAGGCAATGTTTACCAAAGTATTAGGCTTTTTCATCTTTTTATTCATCTTCTTGATGGGCTTCAGCATGTTATTGTTCTTAGGTCTATTCGTAGGCTACTGGTTAACTTTAATCGGTATTGAGCAATTATCACCCAAATTGGCTTACAAAATGATTGGCCATAAAGAAGAAGAGAAATAGTCCTACTATTTTAATTACCATATTGAAACCCTGAGATCAATTGCGATCGTCAGGGTTTTTTTGTGCCTTATCTTAGCCCTAAATCCGATTCAAATGAAACGCATTATTCTATTGCCCTTATTGGTCTTATTTGCTTGCAATCCCAGCAAGGAGCAAGTCGATTTAATTGTGGAAGCGCAAGCGATTTACACTGGCGATACTATCTCCGGCAATGCCATGGCTATTAAGGATGGTAAAATTGTGGCGGTAGCAAAGGTGGAAAGTATTAGGCAAGATTACGAGGCTTCCGAATATCAGGCTTATAAAGGAATTGTTTATCCAGGCTTTAATGATGCTCATGCTCATTTCCTTGGTTATGCGCGAGGCTTAGGTCGAGTTAATTTAATCGGTACCAAGTCTTGGCAAGAATGCTTGGAGCGAGTACAAGCTTTCGCTGATGCGAATGAATTGGAATTTATTCAAGGTAGAGGCTGGGATCAGAACGATTGGGAGCTAAAGCAGTTTCCTACTAAAGTCGAACTCGACTCCATGTTTCCACAAACGCCCGTTTTATTGATGCGCATCGATGGCCATGCTGCTATTGCCAATCAGGCGGCCTTGGATTATGCCGGGGTAGATTTGGACACCGAGGTAGAAGGGGGCCTAATCTATGCTCCCCAAGATAAGATTACTGGGATATTGATCGACAATGCGGTGGACTTAGTAGAATTCCCCGCCGAAGATGAAGCCCGATTAAAAGAATTGGTTCTGCAAGCCCAGGCAAATTGCCTCGCGGCAGGGATTAGCTCCATTACCGATGCCGGTTTAAAACGGAAGGACCTCGAATTTTTACAAGCTATGTCGGAAGCGGGTGAATTAAAACTGCGCATGAATATGATGGTCTCCGACGATAGCGCCTCCTTAGCCTATTATTTGAAGCAGGCTCCTATTGAGACGCCTCGTTTTCGGGTGCATTCGGTGAAATTTTACTTAGACGGGGCCTTGGGTTCGCGAGGAGCCTTAATGATGGAGCCCTACAGCGATGACCCGGCTAATTATGGTTTACAATTAAAGCCCACTGCTTATTTTAGAATGATGGCCGACTCACTGGCGAAATTAGGTTGGCAAATGTGTGTACATGCCATTGGTGATTCGGCCAACCGCTTAGCGGTGGATGTTTTTGCGAAGGCCAATCAGGCTAATGCCGATCATCGCTGGCGGATAGAACACGCACAGATCGTACATCCCGAGGATCAAAAGAAAATGGCTGCGGCAAATATTATTCCCTCCATTCAGCCAAGCCACGCCACTTCCGATATGTACTGGGCTCAAGACCGGGTGGGGGAGCGAATTAATTATGCCTATGTAGCGAAGAGTTTTTTAGATCTTGGTATGACCCTGCCGCTGGGTACCGATTTCCCGGTAGAAGAAATTTACCCTCTAAATACTTTGCGCTCGGCCATGTTACGTATGGATGTAGATGGATTTCCCCCGGGAGGCTTTCGCCCGATGGAAGCCCTTAGTTTTGAGGAGGCCCTCCATGGCATGACTGCAGCCGGTGCTTACGCCAGCTTCGAGGAAGAAGTAAAAGGGAAGTTAATTCCGGGTCATTATGCCGATTTTGTAGTTTTCGAAAAGGATTTATCGCAATTACAAGCAGGCGAATTCCGCAGCACGCAGCCGCTTGCTTTAGCCATAAACGGAGAAATTTTGCATCAGCTTTAAACGTGGATTGGTCCTACCAAATACGCAATATCAGCTTTAAGCTTAGGGCTAGCCTAAATTATCTAATGGCTAAGCCTAAGACCAATGGCAAATTGGCTTTGCATGCCATGTTTAAAGATGAAGCGCCTTGGTTAGCAGAGTGGCTAGATTGGCATTTTTCCCAGGGCGTAGACCATGTGTTTCTTACCAATGACCAAAGTAGTGATCATTTCCGCGAAGTATTGGATCCCTATATCAAAAAGGGATTGGTGAGTTTAGAAGACAGTATCGATGATCCCGATTTTTACCATCGTGAACAGGAGTCTAAGAATAGACTTTTAAGGCGAGCTAAGGACTATCAATGGATTGCCTTCCTCGACAGCGATGAGTTTTTGTTTTCGGAGATCCCCTTAAAAGAGCTACTGGCTTCCTTGCCGAGTAATGCCTCGGGGATGGTTTTAAACTGGTTAATCTATGGCACCGCCCATGTGGCCGAATTGGCATCAGGCGAAAGCCTATTGGAAAAAATGAAACGTCGTTTCCCCGATAATCATGAAGAGCATTATCAAGTAAAGACCATTGTTGCGACTCAAAAGGGGGCCGGCTTTTTTCATCACAATCCGCATTATCCAAATTATAGTCCGCTTGCTCCCCTGTTCTGGGTCGATGGCAGGCGATTTCGGCCCAATGAAAAGCGCTTGCTTCATAAGCCCGCTCATATAAAGCATTATTGGTACCGCAGTGAGAATTATTTTAAGCAGCAGAAGCGCGCGCGTCGAATTTTCTTTGAAGGCGAGGCACGTCGCTCAGAATTGGAGGACTGGCATTATCAACGCAGTAATGCCGTTCTTGATCCATTTCCGGAATCGCGGCTAAATGAACTTTTAGCTTGGCAAAAGGCTTTTAGAGAAGACTAGAGGAATAATGTCATTCCTACAATTTATGCTCATTTTGCCCTATATTTAGGCTCTAAACATTGATCACGTATGCAAGCAGGAACTACCCCCACGCGCTTATTTGACTTCCCCCGATATCAGCTCGCTAATAATCCCTTGAAAGACAGTTTGTCGAGTAAGGTAGATGGAAAATGGAAGCTGATTTCTACGCAAGAATATATTAACCTGAGTGAGCAGTTTAGCCGCGCCTTAATTGAAAACGGTATTCAAGCGGGCGATAAGGTGGCGATTGCGAGTACTACCAACCGCTATGAGTGGAATATTGCCGATATAGGTACTCTGCAGGCTGGAGCGGTGGATGTTCCGGTTTATCCTACCATTTCGGAAGATGATTACGAGTACATTTTTAACGATGCGGGTGTAAAGCTGGTCTTTGTATCCGACAAGGAACTGTACGAGAAAATAGTCCACATTAAGGAGAAGGTAGAAGGCTTGCAAGAAATCTACACCTTCGATAAAGTAGAAGGCGCTCCGCATTGGATGGACTTTATGGCTGCGGGTAATGACTCCAGTCATCAAGAGGAATTGGAAAACCGCATGAAGGCCGTACAGCCTTCCGATTTGGCTACTCTTATTTATACTTCAGGAACTACCGGTAGACCCAAGGGGGTGATGTTATCGCATAACAATATTGCCAGTAATAGTCTCGATTCGGTAGACCGTATTCCGGTACACGGACCGGCGGAACGTGCCTTAAGTTTCTTGCCGCTCTGCCACGTTTATGAGCGCATGTTGGTATACCTCTATTGCTATCAAGGTATTCCTATCTACTATGCCGAGAGCATGGAAATGATTGGCGATAATATTCGCGAATTACACCCGTCGGTGTTTACGGCGGTTCCACGTTTATTGGAAAAAATCTACGATAAAATTGTGGCCAAGGGCTCGGAATTAAGCGGCATAAAGAAGAAGCTTTTCTTCTGGGCGCTGGAATTAGGTGAGGAGTACGAGCTAAGTGGTAAAAGCGGCTGGTATCATTTCCAACTTAAGATTGCCCGTAAATTGATTTTTAGCAAATGGCTGGAAGCCCTAGGTGGAAATGTGAAAGTTATTGCCTCTGGTTCGGCGGCCTTAAACCCCCGTCTCATTCGGATTTTCTCGGCCGCAGGGGTTAATATCCAGGAGGGTTATGGCCTAACGGAAACCTCACCGGTAATTTCGGTAAATGGACCCACGATCGAAGGTAAGCGCATTGGCACCGTGGGTAAGTTGATTCCTAATGTAGAAGTGAAAATTGCCGAAGACGGCGAAATTCTATGTAAAGGTCCCAATGTAATGATGGGCTATTACAATAAGCCCGAGGCTACGGCCGAAGTGTTGAGCGAAGACGGCTGGTTCCACACTGGCGATATCGGAGAATTTGTTGAAGGCGATTTCTTGAAAATTACCGATCGTAAGAAGGAGATCTTTAAGACCAGCGGGGGTAAATACATTGCTCCCCAATTGATGGAAACCCGATTTAAAGAATCGCATTTCATTGAGCAAATTATGGTGATTGGCGAAGGGGAGAAACACCCGGCGGCGATTGTGCAGCCCGACTTCGAATTCTTGAAGTCCTATTGTGAGCGCAAGGGTATCAATTATGGCTCACCGGCCGAAATCGTGCAAAATGAGCGTATCCAAAAGCGGATCATGCAAGATATTAATGCATTAAATGCCAATTTCGGTAAATGGGAGCAGGTAAAGAAAATCGAACTGAGTGACCACCAATGGACGGTAGATAGCGGAGAGTTAACGCCTACCATGAAACTCAAGCGCCGGGTAGTATTGTCACTACATCAGGAACATTACGAGCGCATCTACGGTCACGGTATCAATAAATAGAAAATAAATATCCTGAGCTCTTTTCGGCCGCAAGGGTCGAAAAGAGCATCAGGAAAACCACCTTTCTCACTTATAGGGAAATAGTGTCCAGGTTAGTTACTTGACCAACACTTACAGCTATGTTGGTTGTATCCTGGAAGCTGTAGGGGCTCTGGGGAGAAAACTCTACAGTGTAGCTTCCAGCAGGTAAACCAGCCAGTAAGAAATAACCGGTATTGGTATCGGCTATAGTACTGGCTGAATCGCCATTCAAGTTATGGGCTAAAATGCCCGTTAAAACTGAGTCAGGGGCAACAAAGCCCGTAATGCTACCCGTGGTATTAGTGGTAAACACACGGATTACCGGTTTTAGAGAATAGTTGCCATTGCCTTTTTTCACGATCGAACGATGCGCATCGAAGTCGAGGCTAAACTCATACACTAAACCTGCTTGTAAGTCGTAGTTTACCAACAGCTTTAAACCGCTCTGCTGGCCAGAGGGAACTTTTAATTCGGTACTGTCGGTATCGGTTACCACCGAATTATTGGGTCCCAAAAGCAAACGAATTTGGTTTAAGCGTCCGGCTGGAACCGAGCCAGTGCCAATTAGAGTATCCAAGCCATTTTGGAAATCCAATAGGTTGTAGATACCGCTGGGAGTATTCAAACTTAACCAGCCACTGCTAGCGGTGTCGCCGACTTTTACTTCCACACCCTGGAGGTCGATGTACACTGCATTGTAATTAGCAGGGGCATCGGTTAAGTTGAACCGGAGCTGTGTTTCACCCTCCTGAACTGGCTCCGTATCATCGTTACAGGCATTAATAGATAAAAGAGTAGCTAGACCAAGGCCTAGTAAAATCGCTTTTTTACGAATCATAAATGTTTCTTGTTTATAGTGTAGATGAAAGTAAAAGGCTAGAGGTTGGAATTTATTTTATTTAAACCCTTGATTAGCAATTGCTTAAAAGTAATGCTATTTATCTAGTCCTTTGATTTCGAGTAAGTAGCTATGGTAGATAATCGTCAGAAAAAATTTGAGAATTTTTGCTTTTTCTGAGCAAAATAGCTCCAAAGGAGGCTTTTGGGGTAGCGACCGGTCATGGCCGAAAAGGGTTTCTGACTGCGTTTTAATCGTTCCGCATAAAGTTTTTGGAACAAGCCATAAAAGGCAAAGTGAGCTTTAAGGATGGCCCAAATGAAGGCGATTTTACCCTGAGACAAAAAGCGAAGGCCAGCAATGCCATCTAGAATAAGGCGGCTGAAAATGATGCGCATGGCCTCGAAATGCGGCAGATTAAGGAAGAGGATAATTAGGTTGTTTCGGAAGTTTAAAAAAGTTTTGCGGGGTGATGCGGCATCCAAGGTAGCGCCACCAAGGTGGTAGACGGTTGAAGCCGGTTCTACCGCTACTTCCCAACCCTGTATTTGCATTTTCCAGCAGAGGTCGATTTCTTCCATATGGGCGAAGAGCACTTCATACAATCCTTTCACTTCAGCGAAAGCTGTTTTGCGCACTACCAGGCAAGCGCCGGTGGCCCAAAAGCAGTTTTGAAAATCATCGTACTGACCTTCATCAGTTTCCAAGCTGTCGAAGACCCGACCCCGACAGAAGGGATAGCCAAGTTTATCGATATAGCCTCCGCTAGCGCCGGCATATTCGAATTTTGTACGATCCTTAAGGTCAAGTATTTTTGGTTGTAAGGCTCCTAATCGGGGATGACTTTCAAAGGCCTGAGCAATGGGTTCGAGCCACTGGGCGGTGGTTTCTATATCCGAATTTAATAAGACCACAATTTCTTCCTCCAATTGCGCTAGGGCACGATTGTAACCGCCGGCATAGCCATAGTTATCGTCTAAGGCAATGATTTTTACCTCTGGGTGCTCGCTTTGGCTATAATTAATACTGTCATCGCTGCTGGCATTATCGACGAGGTAGACTTGTCCTAGCTCGGCGGAGTCTTTTACTACCTTGCCTAGAAAGCGCTCCAAGAGAGCTTTTCCATTCCAATTGAGTATGGCAACGGCAATTTTCTTAGGCATATTTCCAGCGTTTATGCGACCACAGCCAATTGGCGGGGTCTTTTTGTATTAACTTTTCCAGGGCTTGCACGTGGGTATCGGTTACTTCCTTATCGGCTGTAGCCTGAACATCTTCAAAAAGTAAGTGGGCCTCAATTTCGTAATAGCCCCTTTTTACCCTAAAAATATCGATGAAGACTACCGCTAAATCACATTTCTTACTGAGGTTTTCCACGCCCAAATGCACAGGGGTATCCTGATTTAAGAATTGTGTGCGGTATTTGATTTTACCGCGATGTGGACTCTGGTCGGCCATAAAAACATAGAGAGGCGCGGGGTCTTCATTGCCAAGCATGAAGGGGTAGGTTTCCTCCATCTTAAATAGCTTGAGGCCAAACTGCTCCCTAATTTTCACAATCAGTTTGTTAAAGCGCTTATTCTTTAAAGGGTGGTATACCGCATAGCAATTTTGCGGTACCAATAGCGGAATAGACATGGCGGTCCATTCAAAATTGGTGTGGTGCCCCATCACCATGATTACACCTTTGTTTTGATCTTTAAGCTCTTGAAAGACCTCTGGATTGAGAAGCTTAAAGCGTTTGCGAATGGTTTGTTCAGAGATGCTAAGGCTCTTGAAAGACTCCATGATGATATCGCTAAAATTCCGATAGAATTTTTTCTGAATGGACTTAAGCTCGGTCTCCGACTTTTCGGGAAAAGAGCGAACTAGATTGCCTTTAATGACTTCCTCGCGGTAATGAAGGACATCTCCTAGCAGCCAAGCAATAAAATTGCTTTTCGCGTAAAGCAAGGGAAAGGGTAATAAAGAAATCAGTCGACCGAAGAAGACTGCCAAATAATAGCCGATCATGCCGCAAATTTAGCGGTTTATGCGGTCGGAGCCAGTGGTTCCGAGAATGATATTCTGATTACTGCGATTTCCAAACTCACGTTCCCCCGAATCGCTATCGGGGTCAATGGAGCCGGCACCACCGTAGGCCCGGTAATAGAGGTCTCTGCGCCAGTCGCGACTTTGAAGCTCACCAATGGCAGTCGAATGAATAAGTTGAAACTCTCGGGTACTGGGTTCGAATTCGCCAAAGATGAAAATCTTGTTGTTTTGGGGAACCGTGTAAGGGGTAGCAATATTGTTATACTGCCAAATGATATAAGGCGGCATATTGGGTTCCATATCACGTCGGTCGACCTGATCGGGTTTGCCGTACATCAGCCAAATTCGACCACGATCAGACTTATAGCCTTTGCGCAGACCGGAAGTAAATAGTTGATTGGCAATACGCACCTGCTTGTGGTATTCTTGCCAGGTTTCTTCTGGAGCGAGGGGTTTACGCTCCATCCAGAAAGCGTAGAAGTACTGCTTAAGACGCATTTCATTTGCTTCTGCCAATAAGTTTTCTTGGATAATGCGTTCCCTTTCGGTAGAGATAGGGTAGAGGTAGTCTACAAATTGGTAAATGGAATCGAGGTTGCCCAAGCGGTCTACAAAGGTACCGGTGATTTGCCTTTGTTCGAAGCTTCCGGCCAGCACTTCATTACTGGCATTGCGCCGGTAGAAAAAAGTTTTGTGTTTAAGCACCGACTCACCCTTCGCGTTAAGCGCCTCAATTACGAGCTGGTAATTGCCCGTGGGTAGATCTTCTATATTCAGTTTTGTAAGAATGGGAATCACTGGCGCCGCTTTTTTACGACTAAAGCCCCCGTATTTATTGAGTGCTTTTCCGGTATTATCGTCTTCTAGAAAATAGCGCAGTACAAAGTCTTTGCTTTCACCTAGGCTTAGATCGAGATTATACAGTTCGTTATAAAAAGATAAATGATTAAGACTTTCGGGTAAAAATGGCGTACCGGTAGAAATTATAGGGTAAAGGGTAAAGCCCGAACGTGTATAGGCATTATTGGTCTCCAGTCCGGCGGGTTTAAAATCTTCCAAAAAGATCACCTGCGAATGGTCGCTAAAATCTTTGGAAACCGTTAATTGCAGCGGTCGTTCTATGCTATAGCTTTCGGCGGTATCGTTAATATCCTGAATGGTGATGCTGAGCCGGTATTTCCCTTTATCGAGCAAAAAGCGTTGCTGGTGGTAGAGTAATTCGTTGAGATTAGAGGTATCGGCGTAGGCCGGACTCATAATACGAAAGCGATCGGCCGCCACAATGTTACTATCCTTGTAAATGGCGATGGTGGTTTCTAGTCCGCCTAGAAATTTCCCTTGCTCATTTTTTAAGTAATCCAAACTATTATTATGGATGCCAAAATAGATTTCGATATAGTTTTCCCTTTGGTCGGTCATAAACTCCGAAAGGGAAATATAGAGGTTGGTTCTTTTGGCTTGAACAAGCGCAGGCAGTATAAAAAGGGCCAATAGAAACTTCTTCATGAATCGCACATTAGTAATCTCTACGAATATAGACAGAAAAAGCCGCGAAAGGTTGTTTGCAGGATTATAAAATATTTTACATTTGCAACCCGAAAATAAAGGCAGTGTATACACATTTTGCTTTATGGAGAGATGGCAGAGTGGTCGAATGCGGTGGTCTTGAAAACCATTGAGGGTCACACCTCCGGGGGTTCGAATCCCTCTCTCTCCGCATAGATACAGTAACAAATTGTATCAAAATGCTCAAAACCAAGGTTTTGGGCATTTTTTTTGCCTTCAACCTGTATCAAAAAACACCGTTTTGTACCCCCTTTGGGTTGCTTAGCGGCTTGCTTTTTTTCAAAACCCAAAAAAGCAAGCCAGCAGTGTGACAAAACGATACATAATGATACGAAAATCAAATAGTTACGATTGGTTTTTTAGGTCAAAGTTTGGCACTTTTGAAATTGAAATGGAGGGCTTAATGAACATTAAGTCGTATGTTAAACGAAAGATCAAATTACTCGCTGGTGTTTTACATCAGCCGCACTCGTCCAAAGAAAAATGGTGAGTGCCCAATCTATCTGAAGATCAACATTAATGGGGGAAAAGCCAGTTTCCCCATCAAGCGCCACGTCCTCCCGGAGCAGTGGTCAGCAGAGAAAAGTTGCATGAAGGGGCGTACCCAGGAGGCCCAAACCTTCAATAAGTACCTCGACGCTATTAAACTGAGGGCTAACAAGTTATATAATGAATTGCTTGTTAGTTATGCGGAGGTAACTGCACCGATGCTTAAAGATGCCATTCTAGGTACCAATTCAGCCCGTCCAAAGACTATTATCACCGTCTGGGATGACCACGTAGAGAAGCTTAAATCGCTGGTTGGGAAGGAATGTACCTACCCTACCATGCAGAAGTACCGAACCGCTCGAAATCATTTTCAGGAATTCCTCAAGAAGAAATACCGGGTTCATGATGTTAGTGTAAAGCGTGTGAATCACGAGATGATCGAGGCATTTGAACATTTCCTCAAGACGGAAAAGGGCTGTAACTATAATACCAGCATCAAGTTTTTACAAAACCTCAAGAGGATTACCACTATCTGTATCAGTAATGGCTGGCTGGTGAAGAATCCCTTCATGAATAAGAGTCTTTCATTAAAAGAGGTAGCGCGTCCATATCTGAATGAAGAAGAGCTCAACCGACTCATGGGACTCGAAATCAAAATGGATCGCTTAGACCGCGTGAGAGACTTCTTCTTGTTCGCTTGCTTTACTGGCCTCTCTTATGCGGATGTTAAGAAGCTCACTCGGGAAGAAATCGAATTCACTGAAGACGGCTACTGGATCAAAACCAGAAGACGTAAGACAGGTGGCAAGGCCAATATTCCACTTCTCGAGGTGCCCTGGAAGATCATCCTGAAGTACAACCCATTCTTTGAGGAACTCTTTCCAACTGACAAGGTGCTTCCAGTAATGAGTAACCAAAAGCTGAACGCGTATTTAAAGGAGGTAGCCGATTTGGCCGGGATCACGAAGAAGCTGAGTTACCACATCGCTCGTCACACTTTTGCGACCACCGTAACCATGTTAAATGGTGTTCCCATTGAAAGTGTGAGTAAGATGCTTGGCCACAAGAATATCACCTCTACGCAGCATTACGCACGAATTATTGACCAGAAGGTATCGGAAGACATGAAGATGCTTTCCAGTCGCTTAGAACGGAAAATAAATATGAATTGGGCATAATTAAAAAAGAGGCCGGTGAGCATCCAAGTGCTTGCCGGCTATTATTCAACTATGGAAGACACATTTAAGATTAGATCCTATGGGTTCCAGGAGTTGGCAACCTTGTATTTGCCGAATATTCAGCCGAAAAGTGCATCTATTCGTTTAAGGGCTTGGATCGAGCGCAATACTGGGCTTAAAGAAAAATTAAAGACTCTCGGATTCCAGAAGGGTATTAAAATTCTTACACCAGAAATGGTGAGAGAAATTACATTAATAATTGGAGAGCCTTAATTTCACTTCAGTTGACTGGTGTCCTTTCTTAGGTGAATCGGATTTGAGCAGTTTCCCTTATGAGCCATCAGACCATACATGGAATTAGCATCTTGAGCACTTTTATAAACGATGTATTCACAGTTCTGATATGAAAAGGTTTCTATGTCGTTGGTGTCAAATCCAGACGCAACAGTCCTATTTGTAGGTGGTAAAGTCAGCTTATCATTGGCCTTCTCTTTGGGAGAATCACATGAGATCATAAGGCCTAAGCAAGCGAGGTAAACTAAGCTATTTCTCATTCTTTCTTTGTTTTAAAAAATCCTGAATATCCTTATTTGCTCCATAAAGGACAAGAATGTCACCTCCTTCAAGGATCTGGTCTGGAGTGGCGATACCTTGAATCTTCATTTCCGTTCTGCTTTTTCCAAGGATGCTTTTCACCTCAGACTTCTTAATTATAGTAAGCACCAGTAGGTTAAATCGCCTTCTAAACCCAACTTCTCTTAAGTTTTGACCTTCATAGTCTTTTGGGACCGTGGCTTCTACTATGCTAAAATCATCACTGAGCTCAAAGGAGTCTACCACATTATTCAAACATAATTTTTTGGCCCACCGCTCCGCAGTTTCTTCTTCCGGATGAACAATCTCATCTACACCTATTGCCTCTAAAACTTTTTCATGTAGAGGATTTATAGCCCTACTAATTAACCGCTTGACCTGCATGTTTTTGAATAGAGCAGTGGCCATTATGTTGGCCCCTTGATCCTCTCCAATTGCAACAATTACAATATCTGTATCTTCAAGTGGCAAGCCGGATACGGTGAATTCATCGGTTGCATCCATGCAAATAGTATGTGAAATCTTTTCCTTGTACAGATCCACCTTCTCCATTCGGGTATCTATACCAATGACCTCATTGCCTTTAGCAGTGAGCTTCTGAGAAAGGGAAGCACCAAAATTTCCTAAGCCAACAATAATGTATTTCATGAGTCTATGTCTAGTTTATTGTAATTTCTTCAGTAGGATAGCGATAATTTTTATGCTTAACTTTTTTGAAAAGGGCAATTACTATCGTCAGCATGCTTACACGACCTACAAACATTACACCTACCAAAACTAACTTACTGGCAGTCGATAGCTCAGCAGTAATACCTAAGCTTAGCCCTACCGTGCTATAGGCCGAAAAACATTCGAAGCCAATATCAATTAACTCTTGATGAGGGTCAAAAATGGAGATCAGCATGATTCCTAGACCAATTACAATGAGCGATAATGAAATGATGGCAAATGCTCTTCGAACTGAAATTGCTGCAATTTCTCGTCTAAATATTTCAATTCTGCCTTTTCCCTTGGCAAGACTTATAATATTTAGTGTCGCAATGGCAAACGTACTGGTTTTGATTCCTCCACCTGTTGATGCCGGAGAGGCTCCGATCCACATTAACAGAAATACCATCATTGTGGTAGGAAAAAGCATTGAAGCAGTGTCTATAGAATTAAAGCCGGCTGTTCTAGGAGTCGCAGCACCAAATAAGGCAGTGATCACCTTACCAAAGCCTTGGTGTTCTGACAGAGTGTTGTTGTATTCCAAGACGTAGAATACTACAAAAGCTACGGCTGTGATAGCGGTAGTAGTGATTAAAGTTATTCTACTATTCAAGTTTAACACCCAGGGTCGGTGAATTTCCTCTTTTTTACCAAGGGTAAGAATCCGTCCAATCTGGTATTTCACATAATTGACCAGATTAGAAACAATTGGAAACCCCAATCCACCAAGCACAAAGGTTATGATTATGATTAGCTGTAAGCCATAGTTGAATTTGAAGCCATCTTGGTATAAACTGTTAGATAAAGTAGAGAACCCAGCATTACAAAAGGCGGAAATAGCGTGGAAAACTGAAAAATAGATTTGTTCAAAATTTGATGTGAAATCGAGTGGATTCAGGCTAGTGTATATCAGTATTCCGGAAGTAACCTCTATGGTCAAAGTGATAAGTAAAATATATTTCAAAGTAGAGAAGACTTCCCCAAGCTTTTTAGAGCTGGTCATATCACTCAAAACCAATTGATTTTCATAGGATGACCCTCCTTTAAAGAAGTAACTAAAGTAACTTGCAAATGTTAGGATACCCAGTCCTCCCAATTGAATTAGGATCATTATGATGGTTTGCCCGAATTGGGTAAAATAACTTCCAGTATCTACCACTATTAAGCCGGTTACACAGACGGCACTGGTAGACGTAAAAAAGGCATCAACAAAGGAAATTCCTTGGTATGTAGCATTCGGAAGCATTAAAAGTAGACTACCGATTATTATAATCAGTAAAAAACTTGCCACAAATAGTTGAGCTGGATTTAAAAAGGTTCTTTTGTAGTTGAGCTTTACCTCCGAAAATTCACGTATGAAAGTAAAAAGCACCGCTACTCTTACCCAAATAGGGTTTTCTAGTAATAAGTCTGTTTCAAATGGAACTCCAACGAAAAGAAACAAGTAAAATATCCAGAATGTGAAGGCAATACTCGCAAGATCGAAGAGAAACACTTTTCTTCTAAAAAGTCGATAATTGTTCACATAGCGTGTAATTGTGGAAATTACACCTACAGTTAAAACGGAGAAAAAGAAGTTATCCAACAAGTCTTGAGATGAGCTTGATTGTGAATAACCAAAATCAAAAACGATTCCCAGAACGCCAACTACACTCAACCACAGGGCAACACGAAAAAAAATCTTCATTCTTTAATTTTTGACAAATCCCAATCTTTTTGCTAGCCCTTTCAAGCACTTTCGATCAGGTGAAATATGTTAAGCAAAGTAACCTATGTTTATTAGAAGAATTGTTAAAAAGGCGAAAAATCACCTAAATGAAGCAACTCTTATTTACTTCAATAAAATTAATTGAGAATCTTCAAAGGACTGGATCCAATGCGAAACATTGGGCTCAATTGAGAAGTATTCTCCTGGCTTCAGCTTTACTGCTGTTCCCTTCTCATCATGATATACAACATGACCCAGCACACAGATTAAAAGCGCTGGGGTCTTTGTCATATGCTCCTTTAGTATACCATTTGCTTTCAATTGAATCGAAACTGTTGATCCAATCTCTCCGTTGAAGAGATTTTTCGCTGAAACATCTTTAGTGGCTTCATGTAGGTTTGATAAATGATTCATAATTCAGATAATAATATTTATTAATGTGCACAAACGTTGATAATCGGATGAAGCTGTTTATGCAAGTTTACCTTCTCTAAACACCTGCACTGACCTTTGACTTCACAATCATGTGAAATCATTGAAGATGCAGCACGACCATAGTCTTTCTTTTGCTACAACCGCTTCCGGCATGCTCGGAGGTCTTTCCCGAGCCTTGTCGGAGCAATTTTCCAACACGACCATCACATTTCCCGGTGTCATTGACGTAGCTGCTTATGCAGTGGTCAGTGCCAGTGTTGGCTATTGTGTGAAGGTGACTATGGATCTCATCTATCAACGATTCCGCAAAGGGAAAGGTACAAAGTGAGAAGCGTACTAGCCATAGGAATTATAGGTGGACTTCTCTACTGGGGTAGTCGCGCATTGAGTGCCAAACGATTGAGTGATAAATCAGTGGTGCGCACTCTTAATCCGCGTATTGCGAAAATCACCTTTACTGGAATTACACTGGCCACGGATATCTACGTGGACAACCCTACCAATTTGAGCGTGCAAATCACCAAGCCCGTAATTACGATTTCCACTGGTGGCAAATATGTCGCCTCTAGTGTTCCTACGCGGGATCAATACACCATTGCACCCTTAAATCAAACCGCTTTAGGGGTGGCTCAGGTGGAAGTGCCCTGGAGTGCATTAACTCCCTATATCTCCAATCTGGTAAGTCGTATTCCTGCTCTCGTTCGTGGTGGCAACACCAGTATTCAATCTCTCAACCTGCCTTTGGAATACCGCTACTCGGTGTATGTGAATGACATCTTTTACGAATCAACTCCTGAACGCCTGGTATGAAAACAAGATTTCAAATAGGATCCATTACCAGCGGTTATCGCACTATTCGTGACGGAAGAAAGTATGATCACTTCTTTCCCAAGCCAGATGCTTCCGACCGAATTATCATTGAAGATGGTGAAGTTGAGGATACCGTTGACCTGATGAAACGCGTGGTTTGGCGATACATCGATGATACCAAGTCCATAGCTAAGCATTTGCAAGGAGATTCTAAAATCCAGACCTGCCAGAACATCTGGGATTTCCTCTACCATCATATTCAGTATAAGCTGGACAAACGTGGCGTAGAGCAACTAAGAAGACCTGCGCGTAGCTGGGCAGATCGTCAGGAAGGAATCGACTGTGATTGCTTCTCCATTTTTGCCAGCTCCATCCTCACCAACCTGAAAATCCCTCATGCTTTTCGGATCACCAAATACGGTGGCGACCACTTCCAACATGTGTATGTGGTCGTTCCCAATGGCTCTGGAAACATCATCATCGACCCTGTGCTCTCTCGCTTCAACTACGAAAAACCTTTTTCAGAACATAAAGATTTTGATATGAACCTTTCCGGTATAGACGTGGCTGTGCTGAGTGGCCATGATGACGAGCTCAGCGATGTTTTACTTGGCTTTCCTGACTTCGATGAATTGGGAAATGCAAGTGAGGAAGAACAGTTGGATGCTATGTATCGCTATCTGGTTTCTACCCGAAATGCGGTAGCGGCCAACCCAAATCACATATCGCACATAGAGGATCCCCAGGCATTTTTAAAGATGCTGGATTATGCTATTCAATATTGGTACACTGATAAGCGTGATGAAGCGCTTGAAGTACTCGCACAGAATGAGGAGAAACTCAACTTAAAGAATGGTTTTTCCGGCTACGAGGACGATTGGGATTGGGACGATGACACACTCGGTGCTGCTCGAAGAGGCTTCTTTAAACGTATTGGTGATTTCGCGAAGAAAGTAGGATCAGGCATCAAAAATGTGGCGCAAAAAGTAGGTAAAGCCATCGTCCGCTACAATCCACTAAGCGTGACCGCTCGCCTTGGATTCTTGGCTGCCATGAAACTCAATTTGAAAAAGATGGCTTCCAAGCTCAAATGGGCTTATGCCTCACAATCTCACGCTGCTGCAAAAGGTGTTTCGGCTAATGAGTGGCGTAAAGCGAAAACGGCTTTGTCAAGAATTGAAAGCCTGTATGCTGATAAGCTTCAAGGGAAACGAAGTGCCCTTAAGGATGCCATTCTTAAAGGCCGTGCTGGTGGGCTCAATGGAGAGCTCCATCCAGATGCTTACGACTTGAGTGGATTAGGCGAACCTATTTCCATGACGGCAGCTGTAGCTGCTGCTACCCCGGTTATTGTAGCGGCCATCAAGATTCTAAAGGACTCCGGTTTGTTTTCGCCTGGCGAGGACACATCCACCAATAATCTTCAGGCTGAGGCTGCATCTGCGCAACAAACCTCCAATGTTCCCAGCAATGTGAGTATTCCAACTAACGCACCTTCAATGCCTATTGTCCAGGCAAGTGTTCCACCATTAGCTCCACCGCAATCTACTGCTGCACAGGGATCGTCAGGTGGCGGTATCATGGCCTTTGTGAAGAATAATCCGGCTGTGGCTGCCTTAGGAGCTGGTGCCGTACTCATTGGCGGTTACATGCTGCTAAAACCTAAAAAGAGAATCTCACGGGGATTGTCGGGAACCCGTAAAACACCTACAAAAAGAACCTCCACAAAACGCAAAAGCACAATCAAAAAAGTAACGCTTAAATAAACATCTCATGAGAACAAAGAAAGTATCAAACAAGGCCATGATGGGCGAGTTGCGCTCTCTGGCTATGATCAGTGTAGGAATGATCCTCGGTACCATGGGAGGAAAAGCCATCGACAAAGTGTTGAAGGTGGACGATACCCTTCCTGGCTTCCAAGCTAAAAAGTTTGTACGTCCAGCTGCACTTCTTGGCGCAGGCGTACTTGGAAGTCTCAAGCTTAAAAATCAAGATCTCAAAATGCTATCTGCCGGTGTAGGTGCATCAGGTGTAGTCTCTACCGTGAAGGTCGTCTTGAAAAAGGACTTGTTGAGCGGCTTGGATGGCACTCCTGAAATGGCAGCTCCAATGACTGTATACCAGGATCCGGTAGTGCATTCCATTGAATCCTACGAACCCAACCTTCCAGCCTTATCGGCTAGCACCTATGAGGTAGAAGAGCAAACAATAAAATCATACAGCCCTGGCGAGGTTGTAAGCGATTATACGGACGCCGAAATCGAAATCATTTAAACAACGAATCATTATGATGACATTAGGAGAAATCACTCAAAGTGAGTTTACACTTCTCGGCGCAATCAGTGACGAGGAATTGCTTATGGCCTTGGAAGGAGCTACTCCCCAGGCAAAGAAAAAGTTTACAAAGGCGATCCGCCAGTTCGCGCGAAGCCGCAACATGGCGCCCAGCAAGGGCTCAAGAGGTGAGCTAGAGAAACGCCTGCACCTTTTGCCACGCGATATCCAAGAAGGCCTCGCCCGTAAGACCTTGCAAGCTGTAGATGCCGCATACTATGTGGTAAAGGATGTTTCCGGGTCTCGCGTTCAAAAGCTCTTAAAGGACGATGACAACAAGGTGGTTGGTTTGTCGAATATCTCATCTGCGAAGTTGGAGAAAGGCAATTTCTTCATGTTGAATGGTCTTACTCTTCTCTCTGGTGTAGCAGGTGCAGAAGACACGGTTCACGATGTGAATTTCGGTGTGATTCCGGATTACCTGCGCAATGGTGAATTCGAGTTCATCGCCAATGGCACCAACTTGATTCAAAATGCTTCCAACGAGCTGTTCAACACTTCTGGTCAGACCATTCCAGTTGGACACTACCGTTTGGACAATCCTAAACTGATCAAGGATCAGCAAACCATTGAGTTTAACCTGGAGTGGGGTTCAAACGCGCCAGCTGGAACTTATGTGAAGGCCATTCTACGCGGAACCATCATTGTCAAAGCATAAGGTTAGGGAGCCATGAAAGACCACAAGTTCCAAATGGTACGCATTGGGGTGCCCCAGGCAGGAGCGACTGTGAGATTCACCGGTGAAACGGATAAATCTTACGGTCGTATCCGGGGCATTTTCGTGGCCTTACCTGATCCTAAAATAGAATATGGTGCAACCCTGAGTTTCAAGGTTGGAGGGCAAGACGTATTTGATGACGATCACGATGTACGTCTTATTACCTGCGGACAAGGGGTTGCGCCTAATAACAAGTTCTTTCGATTTGAAGAAAAGCTCGAAGCCGCAGGGAATGCTTTTGAAGGTAGATATACCGACCCCAGCATTGAAGGGGTAAGCTTTCCCTACGAAGCCAAAGTTTTTTTGTGGTTAGTGAATGAGGAAGAATGAAAGGGATAGTTAGGCTCAATCGGACGATTCAGGTGTACCGCCCTTTTCAGGTGGTGCCCCTGGATTTCCGTTTATCTGGAGATGCAGCAGAATGCTTTGGTGTACAGGCAATCGTGGTGGGGCGAATCCCCATGGATAGTCCGGTAATCCCCGTCTTTGGTGAATATTCATTAGAGTTTGAGGGCAAGAAAATCCATCCGGTCAACTTTACAGTGCCGCTAGTAAGCCAGGAGCATTTTACTGACCAGACACACCACCGTCCCGAGCTTCTTCCCCTTTCCATTCAACAATTACAAAACCGCATGGTAACGGGCTTCTATCGCGACCTCGGTATGCAGGAATTTGATCCTGAAACTGCTGAGTTCACCCCGTACAAAGTTCGATTCACCTTTCACTGTTACAAATCATGATATCTGTTGAATCCATAGGATATGTAGAGCGACTCCTGGCCACTCGCCAGGTGAAGGATTTTTACTTGGATGTCTTCACCTTGGTTTTGGATCCTTCAAAGAGGGATTACTATGCCGATGCCAACCGTGGCTATTACTACCTGCTTACCCATGAGCTACCTCAAGGCACCACCATTGCCAGTGAGACAGCCATTTTACAGGTAGATGAGAATTGGCCATCTCGCGGGATTACCAAGATTCAGGAGTTTGGTGGTCAACTGGCTATTCATCTTCCTTCTCCAGGAGCCCTTTCCCAAGTTGAATTCATTAGAGCCATTCCAAGAGCATGAGCGAACTAGAGAAAAACAGACGATATAATATCGCTTCCACCATTCGAAAGGCTATCTCTGCTCAGCGCACACTTGGCCACCAGGACATCATGTGTTCGGCTTACCTCTCTAAAAGGGGCAAAAAGCTCAACAGCATTGACCGTTCACCTTCCAAGAATTTCACGCGTTTGATGCATCAGTACATCCAGTCTGAAGCACCAGATAAGCTGAGAGTTGAGTTACGGGGGACTGACGATGTGCTGCTCTGGACCAAGACCTTTTCATTCGATGTGGATCCGACACCTATGGTAAACACACAAACCGATTTCCAAGGTCTGGGTGAAGCCGAGGTAAATGATCTGTTGAATCAAAAGATTGCAGAGCTCAGACGAACTGAAGAGCTTGAGGAATTGCGAAGCGACAATGAGCAACTTTCCCATGAAAATGATCAGCTCAAGAAACAGATCGAAGAAATGGAGGAAGTTGTGGAAGCAAAGAAGAAGGTAGAATACTACGCCAATATTCTTGGCTTGGCCTTCCCTGGACTAGCCAAAATGCTAAGTGCCACACCCCTTGGAAACACCCTGGGGGCTCTTGCTGGAATTGAAGACACCTCCTCAACTTCTGATGAAACGGAGAAGACCCAAAGGGAAACAATCATCGAACTGGTGAGTGAATTCATGCAGTCTTTGGATGACGCCCTACTTGGTCAACTCTACCTGGTATTTATTGAATTGAGCAATAACCCATCCTTGATTGGAGGGCTATTGGCTCATTTGACCCAACAAAACGAACAAGCATCATGACCTATCAAAAAACCATTCTCATCAAAGCAAAATCCGATGCCGAAGCTCAGGAAATAGCCACTGCCATGAGCAATATGTCCGGTCATTTTACCGCCAAGGAATGGACATCTATCGGTAAGAAATTGGCCAGCAAAGTGATTCAAATGCGAATTCGATTAATGATCTAATGATTCCTGTCCTTCCCATATCAAAAGAACAACAACAGAAGATCCTTCGTGGGCTGATGATTGCCGGTGGACTTTATCTAGGCTATCGAGTGACCAGTAAGGCCATTAAGAACATGCGTTCAAGAAACACTTCTGTTTTGGCAGATCAAAGCCCTGAAGTGCGTCAAGCCATGGGCTTACGCTCGGCTATGAACCCTAGTGGCGTTTCTTGGCTCATGTGGAGTGATGGTACTAATGAAGATGCGATCGCTCAGATTGCTTCGCAAATAACCAATCTGGATGCGGTGGCTACGGCCTATCGCAACTTGTATGGGAAGGAACTTATACAGGATCTGCAAGGAGAACTTTCCACCGACAAATTCAACGCTTTTCTACAAACCATCTCGAACAACCGAATCAATAACAGTTCAGGTTCCTCAAGCAACAGCACCAGTTCTTCTGGAGCTTATACCGCTCCCCAAAGGATGATTGTTGCCAAACGCAGCGTGTTTGTGCGTACGTCTCCCGATGCTTCCTATCATGGTGCTTGGTATGAGGTGGGCGAAAACAAGAATATCTACAAAACGGCTAGTCCTGGAGAGTTCATCGGCTTTGCTACTGGCAAACAACATTTTGACAGCAAGAACAATGTGAAGTTCATTGAAGTGGCTTTTCGAGTTGGCGCTGGAGCACCAGGATCTTTAGCCTCAAAGGTTGGACAGTCCATGCTTTTATGGGTAAGTGCCTCCAGTAATTATGTAGCTCAGTTCACCTCTGAATCCTCTCTTGCACAAGCTTATCCCAATGCTCGTAATCAATTAAGCTATATGCTTCCCATTCCAGGTTTGGGTTGGTTGTCGGCTCCCGGATCGCGAATTATCACTACCCAACCGGCTATGGTCTTGGGTGAAAAATTTGAGCCTGTTTCCCAGGTACCTGGTGAAGTTCTTCTGGGCTACCCGGTGATAAGCTTGGATGGAAACTCTATGCACTACACGCTGGTAAGAACGCTAGAAGGAACCGACCGATGGATCAATTCTAATCATATAAGAACGGAATAATGGATAAAGAAACCTTTGTAACCACCTACTTACCACTGGCTCAAAAAGCCGGGGAGCGCTTTGGCATGAACCCAGCAGTTATCCTGGCACAAGCAGCCATTGAAAGCGGATGGGGCTCAAGTTATGGAGCGCGGGTGCGAAAAAATTTCTTTGGAATTACTGCGGCTGGCTCTCCCAATGAATTCTGGGATGGAAGCTATACGGTAGCCAATAACCAATACCGATTGAAATTCCGAGTTTATCGAAACGCTCAGGATAGTTTCTACGACTTCGCACGCTTGATTTCTAGTCGATATAAATCGGCGCATGCTGTGAGCAATGATTCTACCGCCTATGCCCAGGCAATTGCTTACAGTCCCTATATCAGCGAAACCAACGGCGATAATCGTGAGAACTACCGCAAGGGGATCATCAGCACCTTCAACAGCATATCCTCCATCATAAAAAAAAAGGACTTGAATTCATCCAATCCACCGGTGGACAAGCCATCGGGGCATTGCTCATCTCAGGATTGATCGCTTGGATTTGGATCAGTAAAAGCAAAAAGTAATTATGGCCTTTACCCTCAAAGAAATACGAAGCGGACAGAACAAGACCTTCACCTTGAAAGAAGTGTTGAAGTTCTTAGGCGATGCGGTCAATGATGAAATCCTCATTGGTGATATGCGCTATCGTATTTCTTCTTGTCAAGAACTGGGTGGCGATGGAAATCCAGCTGCGATACTAATCGACTGGGTGACACTGGAATTGGTGATTATTGCCAATGGTGAGAATACCTTCTTCTTTCCAGACACCATCCTAGATACCGACTCCATCTTCCTTACCGTCAATAATGTGCTTTACCAATACGGTCAGAGCTACGATTATCACATACAGGATGATCGACTCTATTGGCATGGCCCTTTTGAATTGGAGACCACCGATCGCGTGATCTTAAAATATCCTTCGACAACTATCTAACAAGAAAAAGACAACATGAGCGAGTTTATTAAACAGAAACAGATTCAGAACCTCACTACCGATTTGGCTGCAAAAGCCGTGGACTCTCAGGTAGTGAAGAAAGCCAATAACTTATCCGATGTAAATGCCGCTTCTGCACGCACCAACCTGGACGTGTACTCGAAGACGGAGGTGCAAAACATGATTTCCGGAGCCGATAACGGCTTCAATGTGGCTACCATCGCTGAACGTGATGCCCTAACTGGATTGAAAGTCTCAGATCGTGTATTTGTTTCCAATGATGGAGATGGCAAATGGGGTATGTATATCGTTACGGCTGTGACCAATGGAAACGGATCCACTTCAACCTTTGAAAAAGTAGCAGATGAGGACGCTTTCAGTAATGCGCTGACCAAAGAGGCCATCAAGAGCTCCTATGAAAGTAATGCCAATACCAATGCATTTACTGATGCAGAGAAAACTAAGGTTGGACATATTACGGTAACTCAGGCTGTCAATTTGGATACCATTGAATCCAATTTGGCTTCCACCACAACCACGGCCAACAACGCATTATCTACGGCTAATTCGGCAAGTACAGCCGCTACTAACGCTCAGAACACTGCCAATAGCGCAAGCACAGCTGCTGCTAACGCCCAAACCGCAGCGGATGCTGCTCAGGCGGATGCGGATGCGGCACAGAGTACCGCGAATTCAGCACTTTCTACCGCTAATAGCAAGGAAGATATCTTCTCTGAAACCCGAGAGGATTTCACCAATATCATCGGTGAGGCTGGTGTACCTGTAAATATCACTCTAGCCAATGAAGTAGCAGCTGGCTTTGAGCCACTGGTTTACTTCAATGGCCTATTGGTTAAAACCGTCACCTTTTCTCCTGGATCTCCGGAGATCTCCTATACGGTTCCTTACATCACCGAAACAACTGATACAATCTCTGTAGCCTACGCATATAGATAATGGATCGCATTAAAGTAAAACAGGTGGAGGGTGCTATGGACTTGAGTTCCGGTCAACAAGTGACCGGGACCAAGTCCTTTACTGCCCCACAGCAGTTTACGGGAGGAGAAATAGTGATGGTCGCCTACCAAGATGCGATGTACTGGTGCCAAAACGAGAATGTGCTAGAAGAACCTGGAAACTCTCGTCTGCGTGTTCAGGAAGGAAGTTTAATCATTGAAACCTTTAACGGTGAAGCTTGGGTAACGCCATGATGACAAAGAGTAAAAGATTGACCATTACCTGGGTGGCCTTGATCTTTTTGATCAGCACTGCTTACATCGCCATTCACAACGGATTGGAGACAGTGGCCACAACTTGTATTGCCGGGGTAATGACCATCCTTTCAACCTATATCTGGGCAGAAACTAAACGACCAACTGAAGGAAGGAAATGATGAATCTTAAAGTCATATTCTTTTTGGGTGCAGGGCTGATCCTTTCGGTAGTCCTTTCCCTGTTTTTGTTTCATGGATGGAAAGAAACTCATCGATCCTACAAGCGCGTGCTATTAGCCAATGAATCGCTTCAAGAAGAATTGATTCAATTCAGAACTGAAAATGGTCAGCTTGTAGCACAGAATCGTGCTTTAGAACTAAAAAGCAACGAGCTTACTGCCTTGCTGCCTCAAATGGCTTCAGAAATCAAACAGCTTGGGGTGAAGCTTTCACGCACAGAATCTGTGACCACTACTGGTTTTGAAGTGAAAACCCCAGCCACCGTTTTGCTTCGTGACTCCATCATTTTCGATACGGTTCCGGTAAAGCTATTTAGCTATGATGATGGATTCTTTGATATCGAAGGAACTGCCATTGGCGACCAGCAACAACTTAAGCTTGCCTACCGGGACACTTTGGTTCAGGTGGTTTACCGTGGGGAACGTGAAAGACCTTGGCTTTGGATTTTCTCTCCTCGAAAACTCATGCAGCGAGTGAGCTTAAAGAACCCTAACGCTCAGATTGAATACACCCAACACATTGAAATTGAAGATTGAATCCACACGAGCGAAATATTGCAATCGAATCCTTAATTCAAAGAAAGGAAGCGGCACGAGAACCCTACACTTTTGCCGAAAGGGAATTCATTGCTCAATATGAAGGAGCTGGTGGGTTAGCCTCTAAAGGTGCACGCGGCCAAGGCTTGCTTCATGAGTTTTATACACCAGAGTGGCTTTGTAAGAAGATGTGGGAGTTGGCCATTCACCACGGATATGATGGAGGTTCTATTCTGGAGCCTTCCTGTGGCACCGGTCGCTTTCTTAAGGATGCTCCAAAACATGCGGATATTACTGCCTTTGAGATCAACCCTTTTGCAGCACGTATTACAAAAGTGCTGTACCCGCAGGTAAAAGTTTACGATCAACATTTTGAAACGGCTTTTCTCCAAGGGCCGAGATATACCTCTGTATTAAGCCGCGATATAAGTTGGCTCTTAGATTACCCCTTCTCCCTAGTCATTTCCAATCCCCCATACGGCAAGTACAGCGGTCAATATGCTCCCTTTTTCAAAAAGGAAAAATTCAAGCAGTTCGAGACGTTCTTCATGTTCAAGTCTCTGCAACTGCTCAATCCTGGTGGTCTGTTAGTCTTTGTGACTTCCAGCAACATCATGCGCAGTGGAGTTTCCTACCAAGGTGAAAAGGAAAAGATCAGTGAGTTGGCCGATTTAATAGACGCGTATCGATTACCCCCTGTATTCAAACATTCACAAGTACCCACAGACATTATCATACTTAGAAGAAAATGAAACGATACGAAATACCCTCACATGCTGGAACGATTGTCCTAGATGGAGTTGATCTGAATGAATTAGAACTACAAATCAGCGACATCGAACGCGATTTTAAAGTGCGTGAGATCGACATCACCTTCAAGGAAGAGAAGCTCTACGACAATCAAGTGCGTAGCTCGCGAGATGCCTACAACTTCATCAAGGATGTCATTTTTGACGGGATGGAGATACAGGAGCATTTTGTCGTGCTCTATATGAACCAGGCCAACCGAATCACCGGATACTACAAGCACTCAAAGGGCACGATCAATTCGACTCAGGTCGATATAGAGATCATCACCGCAGTGGCTATTAAAACCTTATCCAAGGCTATGATCATTTCCCATAATCACCCAAGTGGGAATACCAGTCCCAGTGAGGCGGATCGAAGGATGACCAAGAAACTGAAAGAAGCAGCTTCGATGTTTGATATATCGGTGTTGGATCACATCATCTGTACCGCTGACGGTTATTACTCTTTTGCCGATCAAGGTGAAGCATCGCTTTCTGGTCCAGGCGAAGATTCGGTGATAACAGCCATGCGTGAGCGTATTCTCAAGGCTTTGCGACAAGTGACTGCGGCTAATTCGCCTAATATCTATCGAATGATCCAAAGCCAGGAGGGCTACCAAAAGTTAGAGGAACGCATTCTCGAAAAGGTCTTACGAGACAATCGAATTCCGGAAGCAGTCATCCCTCAAATTGAAATGGAATGGGACTGATACAGTCGGCCAAATATCGCGCTCGCATTGCCGCTTTGGATTATCTGCGCGGTGAGTTAAACCATGACCTAAGAACGGCTTCCTCACAACGAAAAAAGGAAATTGAATTACAGATTGCTCAGGTACGAAATGGAGTGTTTCCAGAGGGCTTTGACGCGGATGAAATGGTTTTGTTGGTCGAGAAGGACAGAGACTTCTCCAATGAACCACTAAACACCACGGAGCTCATGACCTATGGAACTTATTTCGATATCCATCCTGAAAAGATCTGTGGTCAGGAGGTGGTGAGCAGTTCGCGAGATTTCCCGGTGAGCATCTCGGGAACCAAGGACGATGTAGAAAGAGCTATTGACAGCACCCTGGACAGCAAAAATGATATTGAGCTTGAGGCGCAAGCCTTGGAGCTGGAACTAAAGCTATTTGATCTATGAGCTATTTAAATGGAATTAGCAGTACATCTGGTTTGGGTAGCCTTAACGGATATATCGCTGCGCGATTAGCAGCACAATCAGAGACCCTTAAAAAACTATTGGCCGAAACTCCTGAAATGGACGGCTTGGGCAGAACCACCACTTCGAATGTGATGCCTTTTTCAGAGGTAGTGAAACGCTACAATAAGGGGATCTCAAAAAGTGAAATCCAAGCATGGGTATGGTACAAACGTAGTGTGGGTGTACCTATGCATGGTTGGGAAGCCTATTTTTTAAAGGAAGGCGAAGCTACCCAGGAAGTAAAAGTCAAAACCGCAACGCTACTGTACGATAGCCGGATGGCCGAGATACGAATGGCCTATCCAGGTGAATTATTGGGAAAGTGGATTCGTGATGAGGAAAGTAAGTCCGGGGTAAGCTACCACATCGTTCGTTCTGGATCAGGCTTATTCAAAGTGAAAACCCAAGATTGCTCACTTGTTAAAGGTGAAGCCACCAGTAACCAAAAGGAGCTCAATCGACTGGTTGAGGAAGGCGTACTGTTTTATCACGGAGGTGAACTTTTGCCCCTTCCGATCTACACCTTCGGCAATATGTACGACCGCGAGCTTCAACTTGAGTCGGACAAGCAATACATAATCGAGACTTGGGGAGAATCCATCTATGAGAATCACCTCAAAGAAATTTCAGAGGCTAAGCCACCACTCATGACGGTAACCAACCCGGATGAAAAGGAACGCCCCATCATTACCGCTATCTCTGATTTTGCAGCCAACCTGGACACTTTCTTTATTACCCAGGTTCGCGAAGAATACATGGATGTGGAATCGGCCAGCGAGTTCAAAAAAGTCAATGGTCGCATTGCACGCAAGAATGCAAAGGAATCCATCAACCTGCAATTTGATGGTGAGCGCAGATATACTTTGCAAGAGGTTTTCATCAAATGGCTATATACCTTACAAGAGACGGATTTTGTCAAAAGTTCTGCCATTGACATTTCGGATTACTACTTGTTAAATCGCCCGCTTCGCGATGACCGATTGAGTAAAGAAGAAAAAGCAGAACTCAAGGCCAATGCCCGCGAGGAAGGCGAAAAGCTTTTTTCCAAGTTCCTGCATGAAGTACTCACTTTTGAAGATCAGCAGCGACTAGATTATTCTTGGAATCGACTCTACAATGCCCAAGCGGATATCAAGCACCACAAGGTTCCAGTAGGATTTGAATGTTCCCGAAAGTTCAAAAGCGGTGTTCTTCAAATCACCGATATCCAACGCGAAGGAATCGCTTTTATGGAAGCTATGGGATCCGGCATCAATGCATTTGATGTGGGAGTGGGTAAAACCATGACCGCTATTACCAATCTCGCGCATGCGCTTTACAGTGGTAAATGCAGCAGGCCCTTGATAGTCGTTCCAAAACCTACCTACAAGAAATGGATTGCGGAGCTGGTGGGGTACACCGATAAAAAGTCAGGCGAATTTGTTCCTGGGGTATTGTCCTATACTGACGTTCAACTCAACGGTTGGTACAATCTCGGTACCCAAGTCATCAAGGGCTTAAATCTGAATAAGCCAGTGGCCAAAAAGTCCATCACCATTGTGACTTACGAAGGATTCAAACGTCTGGGCTTTGGTCAGGATGTAAGTGAGTCACTTTTCACGGAGCTGGTCAATATTCTTGGTCAATCTTCTGAGAAGAGCGAACGCGACAAGGAGATCAAGTACCAAAAGTTCCGGGAGATGATTGGTGTTGGGCTCAAGAATACCGTGGCCGATGTGGATGCTCTAGGCTTTGATTATGTAGTAATCGATGAGGCGCATCGCTGTAAAAATGTCTTTGCTTCGGTAAAAGCCGATGAAGACAAAGGCAAGCGTTACAGCATTCAAAGTGCTGTTTCGGAAACGGGCCAGAAGGCCTTTTTAATCCTGAACTACATCCAGCGCAAGTATGGTCGAAACACCATGCTACTTACTGCCACACCTTTCACGAACTCACCTCTGGAAATCTACTCTATGCTCTCCCTGGTGGGCTACGAAAGTTTGGTGAGTAGCGGGATTTACAACATCGACACCTTCTTTGACCTTTTTGTGCTTCCTACGATCGAATGGACCGCGAACTATAAGGAAGAGATCGTGGAGAAGGAAGTGATCAAGAGCTTCACCAACCGCAGGGTGTTGCAAAAGCTCATCTACAACCACATTCTATATAAGACTGGTGAAGAAGCTGGTGTTAAGCGCCCGAAGAAGATTAATCTTCCCATGATCTACAACCTGCTTGAGGATAAGCCAAAGCAGCGATTACCAGTAAAGGATCAGGCGCTTACCTATATCAATATGACCCCTCTCCAGCGCGAGAATCAAAACAAGATCGTTTCGTTGGCCAAGAAATCTACAGAAGGAAAGCTGGATATGGGTAATCTCTTTAGAGCTTTAGCCTATAGCCTGGATAATGCATTATCTCCTTATTTATTGGATGGCCAGCCGGAGGACTATCGAGAGTTCGTCAAGAACTCCCCGAAGATCGCTTACGTAATAGAGTGCATAGCTTCGGTGAAGGATTACCATAAAAAGCATGGAGAGGAAGTGTCTGGCCAGGTCATTTATATGAACAGAGGAAAGCAGTTCTTCTCGATGATCAAAGAATACCTGGAAGAAGAATTGGGTTTCAAACGTGGAGTCACCTATTCCAAAACCAAGGTAGACGAAGTAGAGATTATCTCCTCTGAAATCAACGATACTCGAAAAGAGAACATCAAGGAGGCCTTTCTAGAAGGGGTGGTGAAAGTCATTATTGGCACGGCCACCATTCGTGAAGGAATCGATCTGCAAAAGCGCGGAACGGTTATCTACAATTGCTATCCTGAGTGGAACCCCACGGACATTCGTCAGCTCGAAGGACGCATCTGGCGACAAGGAAATCAATTCAAATACGTGCGGGTAGTGATGCCGCTTATCCAGGATTCCATGGACGTGTTTGTGTTCCAGAAGCTGGAAGAAAAAACGGCGCGCATCAACGACATCTGGTTCCGGGGTGATCGTGGTAATGTCTTGGATTTGGAAAGCCTGGATCCACAAGAAGTGAAACTGGCACTGATTACCGATATCGACCGGCTGGTGCGTATGTTCTTCGACCAAGAAAAGGAAGAGTTACAACGCCAATATAAACGCATCCGCCATTCCATCTCTCTGATTGAAGAGATCAAGCGAGATATACAGTATTACCGCTCATATCGTGAGAAGTCGATAGACGCGCTGCGTGCTTTCCTGGCTTCACTAAAAAATAGTCATTGGTTGACCGATGAGCAGGAAGAAAGTGATAGAGTAAAGCTCCAGAAGAAAGCGCATCAGCTACATGACGACTTGGAAGAGCTGCTATCAGCAACAGAGATTGGCGATAAGGAAATCATCGCTATGGGCAGGAAGATTGACGCGAGTTATTCCATGCTAGGTATCTACTTTTCGAATAAATGGTACCTGGAGTACCTGAAAGAATACGTCTCCAAAGTTCGTAAGACCGAAAAGACCGTACTTAAGAGCAAAGGCTTTACCATCGACTCTGATCTTGACGTAGTGCTCGCAACCTATACCAAAGAACAGGATGCCCTGACTTTACGAGCAGAGCGTTTCAAAGGCGATCAGGATAGTCCGCGTTGGGCGGAGTTGCGCAAAGAAATCCAGGAGAAGAAGTCCGCGCTCCAGGTGGAGGGTAAAACCGCTCAGGAAAGGGCAGCAGAGTTTGCCAAGCTCAATTACCTCTTGGACTACAAAGTGGATTTACCATCTCCTAAAGAACTTGAGGTAGAGGCGGAATTTGAAATGATTGATGAAGACCACAGCACTTTGGAACTGGAAGCCCTTGCCCTTGAATTAGAACTTGAACTTTTAGCGATTTAAACCATGATTACTGTACAGAATTACCTCAATACCGCATGCAAATACGATTTCTCTAAATTCCCAGAAGCTTTGAAGAAAGGCGATGACCTGACACGGAAGGCATTGGCTCAGAACAGCTATTCTGGAAACGAAACCATTAAGCGCGTAGTAGACACCTACATTGAAAAGCTCAATACCTATGTAGAAAGCCAAGCGCCTAAGCAAGCCAAGACTGCTACCGATAAGCCTAAGAAAGCTGCATCCACCCGAGTTCAGAAAGCGAAGCCGAAAAAGGCACCGGTGACATCTACGGCTAAAAAAGTCTCACCCGAACCAAAGGCCGTAGAAATGCTACCGGAGGAAATTCGCTTCATCCGCAGATACGTGGCCATGAATGGTAAAGTGAAATCCAAGCTGGCCGTGATGCGACTCCTTTCTTCACTACAGAAAGCAATGCTAGAGAAGCGTATTCGCAAAACCAGTCCATACGCAAAGGAGATTCTGCAAATCCAGGATCAGCTTATTCGATGTGCGGATCGCATGGGTGATGAGGCCGAAATCAATATTGCCGCTAAACATCTGGAGCATTACAAGGAAATCGCTTCATCACAAAGAATTCGTGACTCCATCGCACTCTTAAAGCGTTTCGTTGCCATTCATGGTCGCGAGGGAATGGAGGAACGAGGAGAACGACTGCTGAAAGCTATGGAGCGGATGGTGAAAAATGGAAAGATCAGCAAGGTGGATCCTTACGCTACTAAACTCAATGAAGCCTACAAGTCATTGAAGATTTTCTTGCGTGATAAAAAGGCCGCTCCAGAAATCAAGGAAGGTGAGCTCAATGGCATCTATGGACTTTTGGGTATGCCAACTGCGAAGTCAAAAGCCTGTCAGTCAAAAGGACTTTCCGGAGTCGTTTCCAGTGAAGACCTGATGAATATGAACTTTGAAACCATCGGTTTGCGAGGCAAGTTCCAGGAATTGATTGGTGATCCTTCCGTGGGATTCACGGCCATGGTCTTTGGTCAACCTAAAAGCGGGAAGTCTACACTCATGTTGGACTTTGCGCACCACCTGGCTAATAAGCATGGGGAAGTGCTTTATGTAGCTTTTGAAGAGGGTTACGGCTATACATTGAAGGAGAAAATCACCCGTATAGGTGCCATTCATCCTCGTCTACATTTCTCCGAGGAATTACCAGGGAAATTAGGAGCCTACGACTTCGTATTCATTGATAGTGTTAGTCGAGCCGGTATGGAACTGGAAGACATGATCGAACTAAAAAACAAGTATCCTCGCACCAGCTTCATTTTCATCTTCCATGCTACTAAGGATGGTAAGTTCAAAGGCGGTAATGAATTGGCCCATGAAGTGGATGTGATCATTGAAGTAGAAAACGGTATGGCCAAAGGAAAAGGCCGGTTTGGGCAGGGGGAAGTAGAGGTAAGGTTTTAAGTATAGTAGGTGAATGGGCTGATTGTTTCTCATTTATTGTTAAACCATAGGGAAACTTCCCAAAGCTTGAATGACTAGATATCTGTGGAGTTTAATTTCGAATTTATCCCCTCTTTGAAGACTCTTGTCATCAAGCGCACCACAGAGAGCTAAGAGCATGAAGTGGTCACTAATGCTTGATGGAGCCGGAAACTGTTTAAACCCTGCTGGTTGGGATTTAACTTTAGGTGTCGGAGGTATACCTTATCGCAAAGGTATTAATGTTGGTGTCAGGATTGTCCTCTGACTGCGTCTAATTGGTTAGTCAGAAATCTGTTCCAAGAGGAGTAGCTTACCTGATATAGACAACCCTCTCTGATTGCCAATTAATTAGGATATGAATTATAAATACCACGACACAATAAGTGAAGCAGAATTTGTTTTAGCCGAAAGTGAATTTACGAAAAAAGCCGATGAAAAAGACTCCCGGTTTTTCCGCTTTGTATGGAATCGCTCCGGATATTCGAAAAGTTTTATGGTGGATGATATTCCGCTTGATCTTAAACCCAATCAGGTGTTAGCTTGCACTAATCTTCAGCAAGTGAGAATAAACGCAGATGAAAGCCCTCAGGGCATTGTCAGCCTCTGTTTTAACCGGCCGTTTTACTGCGTTCATACCAATGACGAGGAGGTATCGTGTAACGGCCTCTTATTCTTTGGATCAGACCAGGCGCCTGTGTTGTTTCTCGATGGAACAGAAGAGGAAATCCTGGAGACCTTGCTGAGGGTGCTGAAAGATGAGTTTCAAATGCGCGACCGCAACCAGCAGGAAATGCTACGGATATTGTTGAAAAGGCTTATCATACGCTGTACCAGGCTGGCCCGGAAGCAGCTTATTAAAAAAGAATTAAATGAAGGTGAAATCGATTTGATACGTCAGTTCAATGTGCTGGTGGAAGAACATTTCCGCACCCGAAAACAGGTAAGTGATTACGCGGAAATGATGCATCGCTCGCCCAAAACCCTCACCAACCTGTTTGCCCTTCACTCGGAGAAAAGTCCTCTGCAGATAATCCACAACCGCATTATTATGGAAGCTAAACGAATGCTCCTCTACACTGGTAAGTCGGTTAAGGAAATTGGCCACCTTTAGCATTCTGGGGATCTTGCTGGTATATGCGATTGCAGGAGTTTTAATTGTGCTGGCGAGTCAGTTACTGAAGGAATACATGAAGTACATCACCATCGGTATGGGTGCGATTTTGATTATAATCGGAATTCTGATGTTGTTAGGGAAAAATCTGGCTTTTACCTTCAATATTAAAGAACCCAGCACCAAAAGTGAAACTAAGGAGGCTTTTTTCTTCGGGACAGCATATGCCATCGGAGCCCTTGGTTGTTTGTTCCCCCTGTTTCTGGTGGTGGCCACCCAGGCTATGGCCGCTCCCAGCATGCTGGAAGGCAGCAGTTATATCCTTGCCTATTTCGTGGGTATAAGCTCAATGATGATCCTGATCATATTGCTGGCCACGTTTGCCAAAAACTTCCTGATGAAGCACCTGCGGAAAATATTGCCGCATATGGAACGGCTAACGGGAGTAGTGTTAGTATTGGCGGGCATATATGTGATTCAATATCAGATGTCGCTCTTTGTATAGTTTGGATGAGAACCAAGATTGCTTTGAGCGATATGGACTTTACTGATTCTTAAAACCAGTCAATGATCATGAAAGCACTCGTTTTAATTTCTTTGTTACTGACAGCTACAACTTCTACAAGCATGGCACAGGTGAAAAACCCCAAAAACATTCCCTACACATGGGAAACCGACACTTCGCAACATTCTGTGTCCCTGGAAGAAATTAAAGTGGTGGTGCCCCGCAATACTTTTCCGGCTATTGACTTTCCAAAATTCATTGGAAAAAAACAGGGACTGGAGCTATTTTTTAAACACGAACCGGTAATTGCTTTGGAAATAGACGGCCGCGCCAAAGCCTACCCGCTCAATATGCTTACCATGCATGAGATCAGCAACGATACGCTTAGTGGCATTCCGATTCTGCCCACCTACTGCCCGCTTTGTAATGCGAGTATCGTTTATGACAGAAGGCTGCCGATTGAGGGAAAGGAACAGGTGCTCACCTTTGAAGTATCGGGTATGCTGCGAAACAGCGACATGGTAATGGCCGACAAACAGACCGAGAGCTGGTGGCAGCAGCTTACGGGTGAGGCCATTGTTGGAGAACTCACTGAGGCAAAACTCAAAGTAATCCCTTCTGTGGTCATTTCTGTGGAAGGTTTTTTTACTTCCTATCCTAAGGGTGAAATTCTGTCGCCCGAAACGGGTACATCATCCGAATCCCGCTACGGTACCAATCCTTACGAAAATTATGATGAAGGCAGCCCCTGGCTTTCCTATATCGATGAATCCAAAATCCAGAACCGCCTGCCTCCGATGGAACGTGTGATTGACATTTCAGGTACTGATGGCCATAAGGTTTATCCTATTTCTGAAATTAAGAAAAAAGGTGTGGTGAATGACACCTACGACAAGCAGGATCTGGTCATTTTTTACAAGGAAGGAACGGTATCGGTATTGGATGAAAAAGAAATTGCCAAATCCAAAGACATAGGTTCAGCCACTGCCTTTTACAGGAAGGTGGATGATTTAACTCTTTCATTCATAAAAGAGGATGGGAAATTTCGCGACCAGCAAACTAACAGCATCTGGGACATTACCGGGAAAGCCATTGCAGGGCCCTTAAAAGGAAAAGAGCTCCGGCCTCTGCCACATAGCAATCATTTTGCCTTTGCCTGGTTTGCCTTTCATCCTGATTCTGAGATTTATGGTCAGTGAGCAATCTTTCCCATTCTACCAACCCACATAACCGGGTGGCTCAATCCCTTGTAGGTTGAGATACACGATTAGTTGCCCGCGGTGATGGGTGGCGTGATCTTGAATCAAATTGAGGATTTGAAGTTTGGTTTTCAGTCTTGCCTTAAATTCTACTTCTTCCGAGAGTTCCCGCTCATTCATTTTGGCCACTATCGCGCTTACCGTATCAAAAGCGGAAGCCAAAAGGCTCAATGTTTCTTCTTTGGAAAGATCCTTATTAAGGCCTGGCTCCTCAAAATCCTGTTCAGCAATATATTCATGACTCAACCAGAGCATATTTCTCCTGATATGCAGCAATTGTTCACTAAAGCTCATTTGGCGTTCAGAAGGTTTATAAGGGTATTGTTCTTCTGGCATGGCTTCGGCTATTTCGATTAGATAATTTTTGGAGTTCTGCCATTTGAGTTCAAAAGCCGAAATCGGATCGCTCTGAGCGAAAGCACTAAATGAGCCGAGGATCAGTAGGATAAGAGAAAGGAGGATTTTCATAAGACCGGTAAAATTTAAGTCGAATATACTGAGCACTTAGCAGCAACGCTCATCCCGCTGAACCGGAGGGCATTTTTCAGATCCATAACTACAAAACACACAGCAATCCCCATCTCTGGGTTTCAATACCGTCCCACATTTTTCACATTCATAGAAAAACTGACAAGCATCTGTGGGCATTTCTTCTTCTTTTTGAAAACCGCATTTGGGGCAGGTGATGATTGATTTTGTTTTTATTTCCATGTTTCATCTATAAATTTTGTTAAACCATGTATGACAGATCTGAGCCAAAAGCAGGATAGGCATAAATCATGCTCTTCAAATCTTTTGTCTTCAACCCTGCATTTATGGCCATTGCAAAAAGGTTAATGGTTTCGGTTGCCTCCGGACCGATTAGATGGGCCCCAAGTATCTTTCCGCTGTTTTTAGCGGATATTGTTTTAAATGCATAGTACTTCTCATTCAATCGTTTTGCATTAAACCATGAACTGGCATCCTGGTAATTTACACTTACTTCCATATTCTTTTGCTCAGCTTCCTTTTCGGTTAAGCCAACACCTGCAATGGCAGGAATGGTGAAGACCACCGAGGGTATTGCTCCATAATCTATTGTTCTGGTATTTCCATTAATTATATTAGAAGCAACTACATGACCGTCACTAACGGCAACCGGGGTGAGGGGCAATCCTTCACTATCGGCTGAGTCACCAGCAGCATAAATGTGACGATTGGAAATGCTTTGTAAATATTGGTCTACTCGGATGCCTTTTTTGTTGTGAGTTATTCCGGCATTATCCAGCACAAGATCATCTATTGCCGGTATTCGCCCTGAAGCGTTAAATACGGCTTCAGCCTCATAGCTAAGGTCTCTTCCGTCCTTGCGGCCAATAACTACCATTTTATTGTCCCCTTTTTGGATTTCCATCGCTTCGGTTTCGAGATGGATTTGGACACTTAAACCTTCCGTAGCTTTCTTGAGGTTTTCTGCGATATCAGGGTCAAAATTTTCAAGGGGACGCTCACCACGATGCAGTATGGTTACTTTTGCTCCTGCCCGGGCGGCAATGTGGGCAAATTCAAAGGCAATGTAGCCCCCTCCTATGAATAGGATCGAATCAGGTAATTCATTAAGATTTAGAAAGTCGGTGCTTGTCATTGCATGCTCTGCACCCGGTATGCCCAATGGGCGGGGCTTAGCACCTGTAGCAATAACAATTTTATCTGCCTCAATCTGCTGTTCTCCAATTTGTAGCTTATGCTTACCGATGAAATAAGCCTGCTTGTGAAAAGTCTTCACACCGTTTTTCTGAAAACCCTTTTCGACTTTAGCAGGCATTGGATCTGTGAAAGTGTTTTTGAAGCGCATCAAATCGCTCCAGTTGATTTCAGGCTTACCAGTTATTCCTTTTCCTTGCAGATTCTCTGCAATGTTTAGAGCCTCTGTCGCGCTGACAAGTACTTTTTTCGGGTCGCAACCTCTCTGGGCACAGGTGCCGCCAAAAGGTAAGGCATCGGTAACTCCCACAGAAAGACCGGCAGAGGCGCATTTGTTAGCTGCGGTAATGCCAGCCATACCTGCGCCAATTACAAATACATCGAAATGCTGCATGGCTTACCTTCTTTTAATATTTGTCACTTTATATCCTGTGCTGTTGATAGCTTTTTCAATTTCGCTGAGCGAGGTTTTTGAGGAATTAAACTGTACCATGGCATCTCCCTTTTTATAAGAAGCTTTCACTTCTACAATCCCATTCAGTTTGTTTACTTCATGCTTTACATGTTCCTCGCATCCCGTGCAGGTCATGCCGCTGATGGAGAAATCTACAGTTTGCAAATTTTGCTGATCTACAACCATGACTTGCTGGTTTTGACCGGGGTATAATACATTTGCATATAGAGGGAAGGCAAGCATAAGACCGGCAAAGACGGTGATAATGGCAAGAAACTTTTTGGATTGCCAGAAGGAGGGCTTCCCCGTCTTTCCGGCAGGCAGGTCATCCTCCTCACAGGCACATTCCATTTCTTCTTTAGAACGTGGCTTTAATTTTTGATACCAGGCAAAGCCTAAAACCAAAATGGTAATGCCAATGAGATAAGGTCTTGCAGGTTCTAACCATGAGAAGGTGGCGGCCACCCCACTGGCTCCGGCTATCAATGCCAACACAGGGGTAATACAACACAGCGATGCAGCAATCGCGGCAATTAGTCCAGTTCCTATTAGTCCTTTGGATGATTTGGTGTTACTCATATCGCTACCTCTTTAGATACTGGTTTGTGAATGCGTTCAAGCAGAGGAGTTAAAATTTCCAGCATACTGCTTTTCAATGCATAATAAATGGTTTTTCCTTCTTTTCTCGAATGAATCACCCCTCCATCCCTCATTTTCCGCAGGTGCTGCGAGACAGCAGGGACGCTCATCTGGAGGATGTCCGCTAAATCGCAGGGACAAAGTTCGTTCTCCTGATCGAGGAGATAAAGAATTTTCAGCCTGACCTCGTTTCCGGCCAGGGCCAACACTGCAGCCAGTTGATTGAAATTTGATTGGAGTTCATACATTGCATTTTGCCCCCGTTCTATTTGGACTTGATCGGCTTCCGAACGGATGCAGGTCATAGGCTCACTATTATTCATGCTTATTTTACTTTGACTGCAAAGTTAAGATACGACAAACGTTTAAGCAAATGATTAAATGAATGCTTAGCTTATCCTAAGCAATTTTGCTTTAGCAACTAAGCAGCACAACTTTATTTTTATTCCCAATTCCGAATCTGCTCCAGGGCTCTCCGAACTTCAGTCACAGGCAACTTACATACTCTGTTTTTGCATACATAAACCCTTGTCTCCCCATTCACCAGCTTATTTTCAAGCAGCAGTAAATTTTCGGTTTCACCCCCCATGAAAATGGATGTGGGCAAATATTCTTTTTGCATAGCAAGATTTTTCGAAATAGCATTATCTCCCATGATCGCTACCTCAAAAGGTTCGTAGGCCATTATTCCAAGTAATCTGCCCCAATTGGCATAATAGGGACTTACAACTACCACAAGCCTTAAGTGTAATTAATTAGTGTTAGAGTTAGAGGTGATTTTTTCTTCTGCACATGAAATATTCCCGTAAGAACAAAATACACAGCAGTCGTTTTTCATGGGTTTAATTATGGTTTCACAGTTTGGACACTGGTAAAAAAATAAACAATTCCCACTAGGTATTACTGCTTCTGAAACTTGATTACAGTGTGGGCATTTTATGGAGCTTTTCATATTGATTGAAATCGAATTAAGTTGTTTGGGTTAAACAGGCTTAAAAAGTCCTAGTAGATAGGAGTTATTGCTATCCGTAAATTTGAAACTTAATTCAAAATCACTAGATTCAGCTATTTGATTTATTTCCTTCAATGTGTATTTTTTAGAGACCTCAGTTTGTATAGCTTCGAACTTTTCGATCTGGAAAACACTACCATCATTGAATTTAAACTCTTGGTCCTCTAAGGAAATTAAATAACTATTTGTCTCGCCATTAACAGGGTTGTAATTAGGAAAGTGAGCAAATGATTCCAGTTTTATATTACTGCCAAGTTCTAGATTGATTCTCTTTAGTAGGTTCAAGTTAAACTCTTTTGTTATGCCTGCCTGGTCATCATATGCGGCCAAAATTTCACGCGGGTTTTTTTTTAAGTCAAATGCAACAAGTAAGCTATCGTTTAATGTACAGTTCGATCGAAGAAACTTAAAGAACTTCTGGGCCTCTTTTAGGTCGTAGTTACCAATATTTGCACCTAGAAAGACTAATAGTTTAGGCTCTATTTTTGAGTACTTTAATAAGGAGTTTAGGTAATCACCGGCAACCGCTTCGTAATTAAGGTTTGGCACCTTACTTTTAATGAATTGTTCATTGCTACGTAGAACTGATTCAGAGATGTCCAAACTAAAATAGTTTAATTTCTTTGTGTCATTAATGAGTGCCTTAAGTAAAATCACGATTTTCGTGCCATCACCAGCGCCAAGTTCGAGGACATTTATGGTTCCTTCTGGAAGTTTCTTCGCCAATTGTTTACTGTAAGTTTTTAAAAGTTTCTTCTCCATCTTTGGGAGGTAGTACTCGGGAAGATTCATGATTTGTTGAAAAAGGTAATCCCCTTTTTCATCATAAAAATACTTTGACGGAATTCTTTTAGGATTATTTTTTAACCCTTGCTTAACATCTTCTAAGAAACTCATATAGTTTGTGATTTGGCTAGACGAATGCCTGACGTCATCCATCTCATGTTGGCGTGAAAGAAGTTCCTGTAGGTTGGTCTAGTATGATTCTTAGGAGTTGCGTAGGAGCCTCCTCTTAATACCATTTGATTGACCATGAATTTGCCATTATATTCTCCTAAAGCACCATTTTCTTGTTGATATCCAGGATAGGCTAAAAAGGCTGAGTTAGTCCACTCCCACACTTGCCCCCAATTAAATTTACTCGAAGCAACTTCCCACTCGGCCTCTGTTGGCAGCCTCATTCCCCTCCATTGAGCAAAAGCATAAGCTTCAAAATAAGAAATGTGACAAACTGGTTTATCTAGGTTAAGAGGCTCTAAGCCATTGGCACCATAATCATACCATTTACCATTTTTTAATCGCCAATATAAAGGCGATAGAATTTCTTCGGATTGAATATATCTATAGCCTTCGTCGTGCCAATACCTGAAGTTTGAATATCCGCCATCTTCAATGAAATCGAGATATTCTCCGTTTGTAATAGGTTGTGAGGCTATGCTATATGGTGCCAGATACACTAGATGTTCTGGTTTTTCGTGGTCGAAGCTAAAACCCTCCGGTTTTGCACCAATTGAATAATTTCCTCCTGAGATGTTTATATATGAATTGGATTCCTTTGCAATTGATTTTGCTGCGATTTCCAAGGGCAGCCTTGGTGGAAAGTATTGGTTCCCTAAGATGTATTTTATATCATAATAAAGCAATTCTTGATGCTGTTGCTCATGTTGAATACCTAGGAGGAGAACGTCGATATTAAAATTTGTGCTGTTTTTTTCAAATAGCGCGAACAGCTGGGAATCAACATACTCTCGATATTTTAAAACTTCCTTAAGACCAGGTCTGGTGTTATTTCCTCGCAACTCCCTTAAGCCCCTATTTCCTGCATGGTGGTAATAACTATTGAAAAGAAAGGAGAATTGTGGGTTGAAGACGGTATAATTAGCAACGCTTTTAAGCAATACGAACTGTTCGAAAAACCATGTGGTATGAGCTAAATGCCATTTTGGGGGAGATACAAAGTGTTTCGGTTGAGCATTTACATCCTCCAATAATAAACCTTCACATAAGCTTAAGGTATGCGCTCGACAGCGTTGGAAGGTCTCTTTTAAATCGCTGATTTTCATTTCTCGATTTTTATACCCTTCCAAAAGGCTAGATACCCCTTTATTTTGAGAGCTTCTTTTTTAGGGTCTGGATAATACCATGCTGCGTCTGTATTTGAAAAACCGTTTATGACTACATCAAAATAACTAGCCTCTCCTTTCCAGGGGCAAGAGCTATGTGATGTACTTGCTTGGAGGTATTTGAAATTTACTGAATCTGGTGGGAAGTAATGGTTGCCTTCCACAGTAATCGTACTGGTAGACTCTGCAATTATTTTATTTTTCCAAATTGCTTTCATATTAATTGATGTTTGAAAGGTTTTCTAATATAGTAGGTAATAGCTCCGATACAGTTGGGTGAGTTTGCACGGAATCGCGCAGAACCGTATAAGGCGCCTTAGCATACATTAAGTTCGTGATGCCAGAAATTATCTCATCAGCTCCAGTACCTAGGATGGTTGCCCCTAAAATTTGATTGGTGTCCTGATCTACCAAAACTTGCATAAACCCATGAGTTTCTCCTTTTTCTTTGGCCCGAGAAACTTTACTCATTGGTCGATAACCCTCACTAACCTTATATCCGGCAGCAATGGCTTGACTTTTTGTAAAACCAACTCTTCCTAATGGTGGGTCAACGAAAAGTGCATAGGTGTTAATTCGATCACTTACTTTTCGATCTTTTTGAAGAAAGCGGTTCTCTACAATTATTTCAAAGTCATTGTAGGCGGTATGCGTAAAAGCACCACGACCATTGCAGTCACCCAGAGCATAAATGCCAGAAACATTTGTTTCTAATTGATCATTAACATCAATGTATCCATATTCATTTGGTTTAAGTCCAGTCTTCTCAAGTTGTAATTGGTCGGTATTGGGTCGCCGTCCAACTGCTAATAGTAAGTGACTTCCCTTGATCTCAAGCATACCATCTTTACTACAATTTATTTGCACCGAGATACTACAGTCATCATTTAGCTGAGCAGAAACACATTCCGATTGTAGCCTAAAATCAACTCCGTCTTGTACTAAAATAGCTTGGATTTCCTCACTCGTTTCTTTATCCTCTTTTTTTATTATACGATCATTTTGTTCAATAACAGTGACCTTAGAGCCAAATCGAGCAAACATTTGTCCAAACTCTAAACCAATATAACTGCCGCCGACGATAATTAAATGCTCTGGTAGCTCCTCTAATTCGAGTATACTTTGGTTAGTCAGATATGGAATGTTCTCATAGGCCCTCGGTATAAAAGGCCTCCCTCCAACATTAATAAAGATGTTATTAGCTTCAAGAAATTCACCATTTACCTGAACTAATTTAGTCCCTTCAAAGTGCGCTTCACCCTTAAAGACAGTTATATTTTTTTGCTTAGAGAGTCCAGTCTCAATACCCTGGACGGATTTTTCGATCAATGCATTCTTTCGAGCCTTTATTTTTTTAAGATTCGCCTTGGCTCCAACAGGTATATCTATACCCAATTCTTCACCATGTTTAGCGTCCCAAATTCTTCGAGCACTGGCCACATATGTTTTGGTCGGGGTGCAACCAATATTTAAACATGTACCTCCAAAATGTTCTTTTTCGATGAAGGCTACTGTCTCACCCTCCGCCGCCAATTTAAAAGCTAGTGGAGTGCCTGCCTGACCAGAGCCAATAATAATTGAATCAAATTTCCGGATATTAGACTTATTCATAATTTTCAGTTTCAATTTTAATTCCAGCTAAAAGACTTTTATTAACGGGGCATTTAGCTGCTATTTCTATTAAGCGATTTTTCTGTTCCAAACTCAAGTTACCTTCAAGTTCAATTCTTTTAATGATTATATCTCCGGCTTTTACCTCTTTCATGTAACTGAGATGAGTATACACTTCCTGTAGATCCCATTTTTTATTTTGAGCATACAGTTTTAAAGTCATATTTGTACATGCTCCCAATGAGGCTTGAAGCAATTCAAACGGAGAAAACCCAAGGTCTTCTCCACCGAGTCTTTTCGGTTCATCCGCAATTAAGCTATGCTTGCCATTAGAAATTTGAGTGCTAAAACCATCCTTCAAGTCCAAATGAGCCACCACTTGTGCGGACTCTGGAATTAGAGGTTCTTTATCTTCATTGACATTTAAGTAGCGATTTGACCAGGTTGCGATGGTTTGTGCAGCATAACGACTGTCTTTTTTTCTTGATAACAAATGATCGGCACCGTCGAGGCTAATAAAACTTTTTGGGTGACGTGCCAGCTGATAAATTTTGGCGGCATTCTCAATTTCCACTACCTTATCCTGAGGTGAATGAAGAATTAAGAGAGGTATGCGTAATCTTGGTATGATTTTCTCCAAATCATGACTTTCCAGGTCTTCTAAAAACTGTTTTTTTATTTTGAAGGGCCGTCCTCCGATAGAGACTGTTGTTGACCCATTCTGGCTGAGATCCTTTTTATTTGGAAGCATTTTACGTAAGTGGAGTGGATCAGCTGGAGCTCCAATGGTAACTATAGCTTTTACACCAACTAAGTTAAGGGAGCTGGCCAAAACAGCAGCACCACCCAAAGAGTGACCGATGATTAAACTCGGAGGCTTAAAGTGGCTTGCCATGTATTGATGAACCGCTTTAAGGTCAGTTAAGTTGTGACTAAAATTTGTATCCGAAAAATTACCTTCACTACTGCCCAATCCAGTGAAATCAAAACGTAACACACCAAACCCATATTGGCTTAATTCAGTGCTAATGGTTCGCGCGATTGCCAATTCGCTGCTACACGTAAAACAATGAGCAAAAAGAGCATATTGCTGAGGCGCTTTATTAGCAGGAAGATCGAGAATCCCGTTAAGGGTTTCTCCGTTTGAATTTCTTATGGCAATTCTTTTCCTCACTATTTTGATTTAAATAGAAATAACGTGGCAATAATTAAAAAACCAAGGCCGGTAAGACCTGGAGCAGGTATTCCTGCATTAAAGGAAATGAAAATCATTCCGAGGGCGATTAAGATTAGTATAAGTACTAATATTTTTTGCATAGCTAGTTTATTTAAATACGGTGTAAAGCATGAAAAGTCCAATAAAGATGAAAAGAATGGATATACCAATCTTGATTTTTTCTTCAGGGAGTTTACTCTGTAATTTCGGACCAATTTGACCTCCTAATACTACTCCCGGGGCAGTGAATATAACTACGTTTAAAACTTGTATAATCGAATCGCTTCCTTCTAGAGTAAACTCGTATATATGACCAACTGAAGCCGCTAGAACCGTAATTACAACTACGAATATTGAAGTTGCTACCGCAACAGGAGTAGGTACCTTGCAGCGTGCGACTAAGTGGTATTCTTGTAGTTCTGCCAAACCAACGGAAATCATACCAACGAACACCCCCCCAATTGCGGCAAAACTTCGACCCAAATTTTTATTACAGACCGTGTAAAGATATACTCGACCCTTAGCGTCAGTTAAAGAAGACTCAAACCCTGCGCTTAATTTTTTTTCATTTTCCGGTTCCTTTTTGTCTCTCTGATCTTTACGCCAAGCCTTAAAAAGTTGAACACCAATTATGACTAAGCCAATAGCAAATATTAGCTTCAAAATGGAAGGTGCAATAAGATCAGCATAATAGGATCCCAACAAGGCGGCTGGCAACGAAAACAGCAAAAGGTTTTTAGCAAGATTAACGTCCACCAGCTTGGCTTTTAAATAGGCTAGTAAACCACTACTAAAGCCAAATAGCTCAGTAATAAGTGCCGATCCGATAGCTATTTGAGGTTCAAGCTTTAAGACTAACATAAAAAGAGGCGAGAAGAATACCGCGCCCCCAATACCGCTTGCCATGGCCAAAGTAGCAATAGCCAGAGCAATTGGAAATAGGTACCAAAATTCAAAACTCAATTCCATGCTATTTTTAAAATGTTTTCATGATCCCTAGTGACCAAAGATCATGGGAATCAACTCTAATTGGCTGTGACCACTCTAGATAAAGGCTCCATGTTTTCCAATTCCTATGAAGGCCAATTCCGCCCAAAGGGCTGTTATTAATTTCCTCTGTAGAGACTTTGGCATCAGCTTCAGAGCCAAATTGAAATTGCCAGCCTACTAAAGGGTATAGGCCAATGAGGCCAAGTTCTATGATATAATGTCCTACTATATTTAACTCTGGGTTGGATTGTTCTTTGGAGAATAGGGTGAACTCTGGACCTAGACAAAAACGATGATTTAAATTGTAATAAGTCCTTAGCGCAATCCCGGTGGAATGTTCATTGAGGCTAACTCCAACCACTCCGCTAAAGCTGTTTTTAGGAAAATAACAGTGGTGATAAGTAGAGTCACTTTGGCCTGAGAGCTTCATTAAGCCTAAGAAGCTTACTATCATTACAATCCGTACCATATGATAGTTTCCTTAATAAATTGTAATAGACGGGATTTCTGCAAATGGTAGGAGGTGAAAAACTGTTTATCTATTGGGTAAACCATGCCCTCCCAACTTGAACTTTTATGAAAATGCCAGGGAGCACTTGGAGTAAGGTTAAAGTTTTTATTGCCTTGAAAATCAGAGTGAGTTGCATAAAAATAGGGCTGTGGAAACAATTCGTCAGCAACCCCTAAACCAAAGCCTAGACCTTGTTGATGGGGCAACTCAATATAGAGTCCGCTATCAAAATGGTGCGGCCAAATTCGCATACTATTATTGGTATTTAGGGAGCTAGTTAAATACAGACTTACTTCACTCGCTAAACTCCGAACATTGATCCATTTGTCCATTAATTCACTTTCAAATGTTAGGGCTTTTTTTTGGTTAGGATAATTTGGTATTTGATAGTGCATGGGGCTCTGCCATTCAGCCGATGCCACAGAGTACTCTTTTAGTCGTTTAGCCAGTTCATTTTCAAGATGATTTACACTTTTTCCCTCTACAGGTATGGTAAACAAGCTACTTCTAGCGCCATGATATAAGCCTAGTTCTAAGTTTATAAGATCTAAGCCAAATTGCATAGGGCGTCCAAGCTGCTCAAATGGTTGACCTAATATTCTCCTTTTTAGGAGGTCAAGTTGTAGGTTTGTATGACTGTCATCTTCTTCCTCCATGATTAGACTGCGATTCAGTTTCGCAAGTATTTGACAGATTAGATGCAAGGATTGCTCTAGATTAATATATTCCTGCATATTGGACTCCTGTTAATTGATGCATTTTATAGTCAAAGGTGCTAAGGTCATGAGAATTAAAGTGCTTAATATCCGGATAGCCACAACTGCGAGCAATAACTTTTATTAGACTATTACTGGACTTCAAAAACTGTTCTAAATGTTTCGCAGATTGATCAATAATAAGCCTGCTTCTTAAATTTTCTTTCTGAGTGGCTATACCAACCGGGCAATTATCAGTGTGACAGGCTCTCATTCCTAAGCAACCTATGGCTTGTAATGCTGAGTTAGATATTGCAATTGCATCGGCACCCAACATCATGGCTTTGGCAAAATCTTCGGCAACACGTAATCCGCCTGTGATGACTAGACTTATGTCTTTTTGACCTTGATTGTCTAAATGCTTACGTGCACGAGCTAAGGCGGGAATGGTAGGGATATTGATATTAATCCTTAGAACTGATGGGGCCGACCCAGTACCGCCTCCTCGGCCATCGAGGATAATATAATCTACCCCAACAGAAATCGCAAAGTCTAGATCATCTTCTATATGACTTGCTGCTATTTTAAATCCTATTGGAACCCCTCCGGTAATCTTTCTAATTTTTTCCGCAAATGCTTTAAAATCCTCAACGCTATGAAGGTCAGGGAATGTTGCTGGGGAAATTGCGGGTTCTCCAATTTTTAGACCACGAACTGCGGCAATTTCGGAGGTTACCTTAGAGCCAGGCAAATGTCCCCCTGTTCCTGTTTTTGCTCCTTGACCTCCTTTAAAATGAAAGGCTTGTATGTTTTTAAGTTTATCCCAGGAAAAGCCGAATTTTCCAGAGGCCAATTCATAGAAGTATCGAGAATTGTTGGCCTGTTCTTCTGGAAGCATGCCTCCTTCACCACTGCAAATTCCAGTTTTTGCTCTTTCGGCTCCTTTTGCCAAGGCAATTTTTGCTTCACGGGATAGGGCGCCAAAGCTCATGTCGGATATGAAAATGGGCATTTCTAAATGAAGTGGTTTCTTAGCTTTAGATCCAATTACGACCCTAGTGTTTACTTCAGCATCATCCAATAGTGGCTTGCGGGATAATTGAGCAGGTAAGAATTGTAGTCCCTCCCATTTGGGTAAAGTGTCTCGATCTACTCCCATAGCCTCAGATGGGCCATGATGCCCATAGTTGCTCAGGCCATTATGGGCTAACTCCTTGATGTACTCAGTGTAAGGTTCGGTAGCTTCAGGGTGTGTATCAGCAAATTTACCTAGGTAATCATCTTTTTTAAAGGGTTGTGGGTTCCGCTCTAAAAATTCATTGATTTCTTCTTCATCAACATGCAGTACATCATCTTCCCACCATGAATAAAATTTATATAAGCGCTCATTATTGTTATATTCACTTACCCCTGTGTCCCAACGGTAGTCCCAGCCGTGAAGTCCACAAACTAAATTTTCACCAACTAGGTGTCCATCTGCCATTAGGGCACCCCTGTGAAGGCAACGGCCGTACAGCACAGAGGATTTACCGTTCCGCATTATTATTACTAAATCCAAACCATTAATCGTAACACCGTTTGGTTTATTGGCAATAATGTCGTTTCTACTAAGTACTTTCATTTTTGTTATTTCTTAAAAGCGAAAGACTCCGCGCCCTTTCAGACGCAGAGCTTTCAAACAACCAAATAAAGGGAGTGTTGGGCTGGGCTAGTAAATAAACTCTGCTTTTACCTCAATCACCTTAGCAATATTGGTGCTGGGCTTTCCTTCCTCAAAGGCAATTCCATAATCAGCTAGAGTGATATTAAAAGTGGTGTTTAAGGTTACATCGCCAGCTGAAGAAACTTTAATTTCGACCGGTGCTTTTAAAGGGTTGGTTTTGCCCCTTATGGTCATATCGCCAGCAATATTTGCCGTATATACTCCTTCTTTACTAAAGTTAACTTTGCTTAGGTCAACAATCTTTCCTATCATTTTTGCTTTAGGGTACTCTTTAGTATGAAGGAATTTCTCTTGATTAAAGTGACGTTCCATCAACCATTTATCGAAATCAAAAGATTGCATAGGAACAGATGCCACGAAATCTCCATTCAAAGGGTTTAGTGTACTGACTGATTTGAAGTTTTCCGCCTGTATATCTTCTACGGCGGTATGACTAAAGAAGGAAATCTTAGATTTCGTGCTGACTAATTTTTCACCTGATTGAAAGGCGAAACTTAGAGGGAGAGCTAAGGCAATTATCCAATTCGTTAATTTAATTTTCATCTGATTTTAATTTATAATTGTTACTACTTGCTTTTTAAAATTGTGGCATCTTCAATAATGACTGGTTCATAAAACCCAAGGTCTTCATCGTAGTGAGCTCCAGATCGAATTACACCTTTTACCCTAATTGTTTGACCAACCTTTAGACCGCGGGGTTTTTCTCCATTTTGGAGGGTTACACTTACACCGGTTGGATCATCTGACTCTTGAAGCAAAAGAACTAATTGGTTGTTGTAGTCTTCCTCTATTTTGGACAAAGTGCCAGTGATGTCCATAATATCCGATACACCATCATCCTTAAGATATCTGGCATCGGTCGCGTCCTCATCTTTCAGATATTCGCGAACCAGCACTGAGGCTTCTATTTTATGATCGGCATCACTCTTAGACACATTTCTTTTGGGCATATTGAATAGGTAGTAAATCGTGCCCAGGCCCGCCAATAGTAGCACTGCGCCCGTTATCAATAGTTTTTTTTTGGTTGATTTCATTTTCAATTCTAGATTTCGATTATTGAAGGATTAGAGGGGTTTTGGATTGTTTTATTGGGATGTTTGTAGCATTTTGAAGTCTTAAACCTTATATGGCATGCTAACAGTGTTTTAAGGCTTTGATGCCCCGTAATAGCGCTTGGTAATGGGCTTGGAAAAAATTGAAACTGCCACAGCCAGCCTCTGTTTTGAGACTTTCTCAAGACTTGAACTACAAATCGTGCGCAGTTTGTTCCAAGGGGATGAAAGGGACCGTAAACTTGTGGCCCCTTATTGATCTCCTTATTGATGATTCTTTTGGCCCGATCATAATTTACTAGAAACTCTCGATGAAGTGTAGTGCCATAACTGTAATTTCCTGGCATATTCTGAACTTCGCGGAGAATTTGCGTTGTATTCTTTAATTTCAACTCAGGCTTTTTTTCAAAAACTGGTTCTGTAAATAAGGTCAAACTTTCATCATGAACTGAACTTCTGATCATGGCTTTGCCTTCAGGGGAATTATATCGACCACAGTCATAATATTCCAGCATTTTACCATCATGTTGAATTAGCACGAAGGCCGCGTGCCCAACAGGAGAGAAGCCATCTTTTGAGAAACCTATATACTCAAGAAAGGGGTCGTACCAACTATGAGCATTTTTACACCAGGTATCTGGCCATGCAATGGCTAATAGAGTTGCATCCTTTTTAAGTTCTGTTGATCGCTTTGCCTTCATGGTTAAAACAATGCCAATTGGTAGTTGATAATGTAAACCCCGGCTATAAAAAGGATAATAGCAGTAATTCTTTCCATGTGAGGTAAAAGCTTTCTTAAGTTCGTCATTAAGAATTGTTTAGCGAAAGTGGCCAAGCTTATGACTAGTATCAACATACTGCTAATGCCTAAAAAGTAGGCTAGGATGTAGGAGGCGCCAGTAACTATACTATCGGCAGCTAAAGCTTGAGTGGTGACAACCAGAAAAAGGGGGAAAAGGCACCCTAGTGCGCCAATGGCATAAGCAATTCCAAAGTAAAATGCCTCTTTTGCTTCATTTTTAGTGTCGGGCTCATTAAAATTTATGCTTATAGACACTGCCTTTCCAAAAAACATAACTACCGCCAAGACTAGCAGGCCAGCTCCCATAACCATTGTCACGTATTTCATATACTCTTTGAGCAACTGGCCTGCCAGGGTTATCATAATTGCGGCTGCCCCATAAATTATTAGAATTCCTAATATGCTAAAAGCAGCAAGCTTTATTCCTCGTTTTAACTTTTGACCCAAACTAGGAGAAGACTGGCCTCTCGAAATATAGGCCATTATGTATGCAGGTAGCATTGCAACGGCACAGGGCGCTAAAAATGCCATCAGACCCTGCATAAATGAAAAAACTAGGAAATTCATGGATATTACGCTTTTAGGAGTTCGTCAAATAAGACACGATAATCTTGGGTAGACATAACCGCAGTTTTTCTAAAAGCCACCTCACCTTGTGCACTGATCCCCATTGTGGTTGCCTGGCCACTTACACCTAGTTTTACCATTAATTTAGGGTCACCTGCGGCTACAGGAAATGAAATTTCACGTTCCTTAGCCAGTTTTTTCATGACTGACGCGTCATCCGTGGGATCAATGCTAACAGCAATGATATTTATTCTGTCCTTATACTCTTCGTAGGCTTCGGATAGTGTAGGCCAGTTTTTTGCGCATTTTGGACACCATGAGGCAGTAAAATAAATAACCGTTGGCTTTCCTTCCTCAATTGATTTTTTTAAGCTAATTGTTTCACCGTCTACCGACTCAATTTGGAAATCTGGTGCTTTTTCTTCTGTCGCTGCATAAGGGCGCTCAGGAGCAGTATTAGAATCATGATTCAAGGTCTTGTTGCCAGTTAAGCTAATTGAAGCGACTAGCAGGATTTGAGTTACTAAGTGATGCATGTTTATTAGAATTAATTATTAATTACGACTGAAAAGAATTTAAGACAGCAACGGGCGGGAAATCAGCCTCGGCCTCTGAAATATTATACATTAGGTGGGTACAAGTTTTAGCGGTTATCGCCAAAATGAGATCAACTAAATTCTCTTTTGAGTAACCCGCTTCAAAAAAATTATCTAAGTGGGTTACTGCGTTGGTGCTATTCTGGCAAATGGCTTTGCACAAATTTGCCAAAGCACATAATTTTGAGTCAAAAGAAGCCCTCCCTGCCCTTATGGCAATGATCTCCTTTTCGCTAAAGCCTAATGAGGAAGCCGCAGCAGTGTGAGTTGCCAAGCAGGCATATGCCTTATTTATCTCACTAACAGTTAGGTTAACTAACTCCAGCTCTTGATGACTAAGACTACTTTCGGCGTTGTTGAAATTTATAAATCGTTTGAAGCCTCTAGGGGAATATGCAAATACCCTGTAGACATTGGGAATGAATCCGATTTTAGATCGAATCAATTGCAGAGCTTCTTTACTCTCAATGTCTAAGCTCTCAATTGAGGGCACTTTCAGCAATTTAGATACTCCTTGGTTCATCTGTGTTTATTGATGGAACCAAAAGTCCTAATTAGCTGTATTTGAGAAAATAACTATTTCACCTCAAAGTGTGTCAATTTTTCCCGAATTGAGGGTATTCTCTTTCAGACTTGAATTGGACTGGGGTTTTTCCCACTTGTTTTTTAAAAAAACGACTAAACTGATTTGCATCACTAAACCCTAATTCAAGTCCAATTTCTTTTACTGATTTTGAGGTATATAATAAGAGTCGTTTTGCTTCAAGAGCAATTCGTTTATGAATAACCGTTAAAGGGCTTTCATCGGCATGTAATCTGAATAGATTAGTTATAGTTTTCGGTGCCCGGTTTAATAGGTTGGCGTAATCGCTCACCTGTTTCAAGGTTTTATAATGCTCTTCTACTAAGGCATTGTATTGCCTAATTAAATCCACACTTTCTTGATTACCTCCCTTATTAATTAGTTGGTTTCGGGCTAGACGTGTAGCTCGGATAATTAACCTTTTTAAAAGTATGCGCAACATTTCTTCTTGATTGCGATCTCTATGATCGAACTCTTCCCGTAAAACACGTAATAGCGTCTCTACAACTTCCTGTTCTTTGTCGTTAAGACTCAGAACCGGGGTTTCATGATTGCCGAAAAATAGGAGACCGTTGCAAGAAACTTCCTCATCATAAGTGTGAATACAGTAAAAAGCTCTATTGAAGCCTAAACATACGAAGTCATGGCTTACATCCTTTGGTTCTGCAAAAAGGACCTTTTGCAAATTAGTAACCGCTAAGAGGCTTTTGCTGGGTAATTCTATACTAATGCCATCTATTAGGCATGAAATCGATACTTGAGATCTGTTGTAAATAAACCTGAAGTAAGGTCCAGCATGATCTAGTTTCCGATCTTCGATTACACTACTTCCGAAAAAGAAACTAGCCTCTGTATTAGATTCGTAGTAATTAGCAAGCATTTGATTAAGTATATAATTTTGAAACTAACTCCTTAGATTTTGCACTATTGAAAGCACCATTAGGAGAAATCTTATCGCACACCATAAAATAATGAAACTGTTTTCCTGAAAGGTCTGCCCATTTATTGCCTAGTCTTCTCTTTGAGGCACTATCAGGATTATCGCGATCATCTCCTTTGGTTTCCAATAAGATGACGTTCCCAGATTTGGTGAATTCAAGAAAGTCGGGGTAATGATTGGATCTGAACCCATTGATGGAAAATCCTTTTCCTCTACCCATCCAATTGAGTTTAGGCATTTTATATCTTGTCTTCGTTTATCAAATCTTTGACCTTAACTTCGAGGACTCGAGCTATTTCAAACAACATCTCTAAGCTGGGTTGTCTTCTGTTCTGAACATAAGCATTCACTACCGGATAGCTTTTACCGATTTTTTCGGATAGCCAGGTTTGCTTTATCCCCTTATCTTCTAACACCTCCTTGATTCTATTCATATCTGAAGTAGGTTACATGCGAATATATCAGATTATGACATATAATATAGTCGAGGATTAAACAATAATTTGGAATTTGCTCAATTGGTTGGTATGGAAGTCCTTCAAAGCCCTATGTTTCAGAATGAAGTCCTAATTTCATTCTCACTTCTTCCCAATCCCTACAAAAATCCTCCCAGAGGGAGGACTTTCGTACCACAGACGTCTCAGTCTGTTCCTAATTCAGGCCGAATTAAGGGTGAAATGGAGGGCTGTTAAAGCGTAATCCGACCTGAATAATGTCTTATTGGTTGTCTACCAGCGTGTAGAACCCAGGGAATTGGGGGGATTTCTCCAGTATTCCGTGCTCTTTCATGTAGTTGATGTAGTTCCTGGCCATCCGTTCCTTGATTTCCAGGTGCTGAGAGATCAGTTTTCCGAGATCTTTAGAGGACATGGAGCGTTTTTCACCGTAAAGTTCCTTGGCCAGGGCTTTTAAATCAATCGAATTTCGTTTTACCGTTTCCTTTGGGCTTTTTTCACCAAAGAATTCATGGCGACCTTTCTCTTTGTTCCAGCCAAACTCCATGATGGGTACATCTAGTGGACTTCCATCGCGTACTTTTAAAGCTTTGATTAGGGACGAATCGGTGTTTTCGTCCTTTTCGATGAGAAGAATACCTGCCGCCTTACGTTGCACTTCACTTCCCAGGTGTCCACGAAGCTTCATTCCGGATGGAGCCATGTGGAGAACACAGACCACCACCGTATTGTAAATGGCAGCAATACGAATCAGCTCCTCAATCAAAGCAACAGAGCCTTCTTCCTCATTTACCCCAGGTAACAAGTCACCAATACCATCAATCACCACCATGTGGATCCCACCAAATTGATAGAAATACTTGTCCATGGATTCCATGATGAGCTTCATACGCTCTGCCCGAGAAATACCCACCAGGCAAAATGCTTTGAACCAGGAAGGTGGTCGTTTTAAAGTAGAGCGGTTCACGATGTAGGTCAGGTTTTTATAGAGCTGGTATTCGCTTTGCTCCGTGTCGTAGAGCAATACCCCTTGACCATTGTTGTTTTCGCGTACCATGGTGCCCAGAGTATCGATGTCTAAACCTTCTGGCTTGATACTCCCTGAAAGAATGCCTCCTAAGAAGTTGGTTTTACCACTTCCTTCTGATCCAGCTACACACATAATGTTCCCAGGAGCGCCAACGGTCACATCATTGATTTTGATAAGAGGCTCTGGCTCCACCGGAGGACGACTAAAGTCAATTTCACAGGTACGCATGATGGCCATGGAATCTTCATAAGCAATGTCCAGCATTTCCCGGAATAACATGCGTAGGTCCTCAGCGGTATGCCCTAAGGCAAAGAAGTCCGAAATGTCCTTTTGATCTTTCTCTCCTGAGAGGGGTAGTCGAAGAGATTTCAGATTGAAAGCCTTGTATTGATGCTTCAACGATTCCATGGATTTCAGTCCGGTCTCATCCACATCATAGAGTAGCACCAGGTGCTTGAATCGGAAGCTGAATGCTCTGAGCAAGTTTTTTGGAATGTGAGCTGTTTCACTATTCATGGAAACGGCATTGAACCCATGGGCCGTAAGTGTGATTACATCTTTCTCTCCACCGGTAAAGAATAGAATATCGCCACGGATCGGCAGCTGCTCCTTTCCAAAAACGTACTGTTCGGTCTTCTCACCGGTAAAAAGGAACCTTGGTTTTGAAAAGGGTCGATACAGTTTGGTGAATCGGATGCTTTGGTAGCCAAACATGGGCTCGGCATCAGAGGATATAAACTCATAACGTTTGCCGGTCTTTCCAATGCCTTGATAGGAAGCCACTGATACCACATTGAATCGATCCAGGTCATCTTTGGTAACTCCATACTGATTCCAGTAGGCCAATTCCTCGGTAGTAAAACTCTTTACCTTGAGTGGAAGCTCATTTTGAGCGGTTTCAAATCCTTCGTGGATGCTAGGTAGCTCACTGGCTCGGCTCAACATTCCTGCGGATTCATCCACCAATTGATCAATTTTTTGTGAGGTAGTCTCTAGTCCAAGAGCCAGCTCCTGGTTGATGATTCGGAGGATTTTCACGAACTCGTCTTTGTGCTCGCAAGCCAAAGCGAAGATCTTGCCCACAAAGAAGAAGCAGTCCCCGCTGTATTCAGCATCTCCAAAATCCTTGAACTTGTAGACTCTTGATCTCTTGTCGAAGAACACATAGCAAGATGCTTTGGTGTCCTCATAAAATGGACTTTTGAATGCTTTCCCGGTTCCGTGCATTCTGCTTCCAAGGAAGTGCTTGAAGACGTCATAGCCATTATTGGTAGCGTCTAGTATGCTCTGTTTATCTAATCCCATAGCGCAGTGTTTTAAAGGATTGAGGGCAGTGCGCCACTGTGATTGCGATTGATAAACTCTTCCAGGTCATCTAATGCAAGTTTCCTTTTACCGCCAATGTGATGATAGGCCACGAGGCCTTCCCGCATGTACCGGTACAAGGTGTTTCGGGAAACCTCCAGGTAATCGGCAGCTTCCTCGGTCGTTAAAAATTTCTGCTTTGGCCTTGGTGCCAAAAGCTTCGCCTGGAGCTCCTTAAAACTGCGCTCCATGCTATCCAGTCGCTGCTTAAGGCGATCCAGATCTTCTTTGGTTTTCTTATCTGTATTCCACATAGCTCTCGTTTTGATGGGTGCAAGACTAAGGGGAGGTGAGAAGAAAAATGTTAGACTCTAATAGAGGTCTAATACTTTTCTCAATCAGTCATCTTCGCAATACAGTTTGAAAACCTCGGTCAATTCTCGTGTGTAGGAGCTTTCGGGTTTCTTTCTCCGTTTTAGGGCACCAATAGCCTGTCTGGCACTACTTAGATCTAGGTTGAAGAGCCAACCAAAGAGCTCGATTAAGTCCTTTTGGTGGATGATCCCATCCTGACTGCCAATCGAATTGCTTTTGGAAAGGGCAACGATCAATTCTAGAAGATCGGCTTTACTGCGGTTCCAGGTCAATTTACTTTTACCCATGCTATTAGCGAAGAGCGAGAGCTGGCCTTTTACTAAAGGATTATTCCCGCTAAATGGCGCATGACCAGGGAAATGAGCATGTAAGTCACGGATAGGAAAGAAAGTGTCGATATGCTTGATCCGGTGGTTGATCAAGCGGATACAGCGCGATATCAGTCGCTTCTGAATCTCCAAAAATCGGAGCACAGTGTCCCGAACCAATTCATCGTTCGTGTATTCGACTTGGTATTTAATCTTGAAGGTGACTTTTACCAACCAGTCGTCCTTCTTTTTCTTGGGGAAGTAGCGCTTTTCTTGCGATTTCGCATCGAACAATAAAAGGTTCAAGGCGCGCACCGCCCCAATAGCATTATCACTGTCGTTGGTTACAGTGTCTATTTGATCCTGGAGGTTTCTTAATAGTACCTCACAATAATGATCGTAGTCCTTGAGAGTAGCGTGTCCATTGAAGTTTAGGTCAATTATTTCTGTTGTTTCAAATAGGTTTACTGGTATTTGCCCGGTTCTTTTTCCGAGCTTAATCTCGGCCTTGGATATTTCAGCCAATATGGTTTCAAGAGAGCTTAACATGCTGGTTGATTAATTATTCAGGTTGCGTTAAACTCCAATTGGAACCCTGTCAGCTAATGGAGGTAATCTCTAGCAAATCCATCCTTGGCAATGCGGCAATGGTATATATATATACATTGCCGCATTGCCATACCGGATGTGGGTTTGGAAATTTCCAATGCAAGTATTTGTAATTCAATTCATTGCAAAATCCGTTTAATCAATAAAATGCGTTGCCAAACGCATGAGTTTTGGCAATCGGTGGTTCTCTTTCAGTGACAGTCTCCAGTTGGAGGGTTGAGTACCTTGAGCCTGTGACTGTTAGAGTCCAATTCTTAGGTCATTTTATTTTCGAAGCAATGACGATTCTCAGCTATGAAGCGGTTACTCTTCACATCAGGTCAAAAAGGTGCGCAATTAAAGCACCTTTCATTCTAATTTTTTCGGTTACTTTCAAATAGATATTAAGAATTTGAAGTTGATTAATTCGCACAAAATGATACACCCATCCAAGCCCAATGAAATCATTTGTATGACGCTGATATACCTGCCTACTCAAGCAGGATCCGTACCCACTTTTGTAGCCTTTGATCAGTACTCACACTATTGCTTTTTTGTGGAGCCGGTTGAAGTGCTTAATGAGGCCGCCATGATGAAAGCTGTAGGTAAGCTGATGAACCATGAAGACTTTCAGCGAATCGACCATAAGGACTTTTGCTTATTCGTGGATTTTGGTGAAGAGATCCAGGAAGAACTCAACCTTATTGCACAAGAGCATGAAGGATCCGTGATATATGAACCAGAGGTCGTTGAGGAGGCTACTGAAGAAGATTTGGAAGCACTTTTCAAAAACATAATTAAGCAGGATAAGTGATTACCTTTGATGTTTATGAATGGAGAGATTCCTGGTTTTTTAAGATACCTCAATAATATTTCACCTTTAAGTGAGGGTGCCCAGGCTGCTCTTATACCTTTACTTAGAGTTGAAGGAATTCCTGCCAAACACACTTTACAAGCGATCAACAGTAGTTGTAAGACGCTTTATTTCATTCAGGAAGGGGCAGCTAGAATATATTATTTCAAAGACGATAAAGACGTCACTGAGTATTTTGCATTATCACAATCCATGATTATCCGAGCCGAGAGTTTATTTTCTGGCTTGCCAACGGTGAAGGGAATTGAAACGATTTTACCTTCAACTATCATCTCCATTCCAGCTCACTTTTTCTTTAAGACGTTCTCGGAGTGGCCTGAAATTGAAAGGCTGTTTCATTTATTGATCCGGGCAAGTTACTTGGAGACCTTGGTAAGATTGGAGCAGTTACAATTCAACACGGCTCATGAACGATATCAAAAACTCTTGGAAGCTTCTCCTGAATTGGTTCAAAAAATCCCCTTAAAGCACATTGCCTCCTTTCTGGGCATTACACAAGTGAGCCTGAGTAGAATAAGGGCTGATCTACGCTGATTATTTATCATTTGTAAATTTTTGTCTTCGCTGAAGGTCTCAACTTTGTCTAAAATATATTTAGATGCAAGAGTTGAGTTTAACAGCGCTTTTTTCCATGCTAGAAGATGGAACGAAGGTTCGATTAATAGATGTTCGATCTCCCGAAGAATTCAGAACAAAGCATATTAAAGGAGCCGATAATGTTTCTTTGGATAGTCTAGGAAATGAATCCATTCATTGGAGTCGTTCCATCCCTATAGTCACAGTTTGTGGAAAAGGTGGAGGAAGGTCAGCGAAAGCTGCTTCCATACTCTCGGATATGGGTTTCCAATCTTACTACCTGGAAGGTGGAACCACCAAATGGTTTAAATCAGATTACGAATGAATCAGGTGAAACTAGGGATAAGAGAAAATTGGAAGCAGTTCTTTCTCTTAGTACTCATCAATGCTTTTGTAGGCGGAATGGTGGGTATGGAGCGCAGTATCTTGCCTCAATTAGCAGAAGAAGAATTTCAAATGGCTGCAAAAACGGCCATCCTTTCCTTCATTATTGTATTTGGTATTTCGAAGGCAATCACTAACTATTTTACGGGAGCATTAGCCAATAAAGTCGGTCGGAAGAATCTGCTCACCATCGGATGGTTGTTCGCCTTACCTGTTCCATTCATAATCATATATGCACCGAACTGGTCCTGGATCATCATTGCCAATATACTTCTCGGAATCAATCAAGGGTTAACCTGGAGTAGTACAGTGGTAATGAAAATTGATTTAGTGGGGAGTAAAAATCGAGGGTTGGCGATGGGATTCAATGAATCGGCTGGTTATTTGGCTGTTGGTGCTGTAGCCTTTGCGAGTGGCTACATCGCATCGGACTTTGGCTTGAGACCTTATCCCTTTTATATCGGAATTTTCCTGTCTTTCATCGGCTTGCTGAGCAGCTGGATTTTAGTAAAGGACACTAAAATTCATGTTGGAATTGAATCGAATTCAAACGAGACAGCTCGTCTTAAAAATGTATTTCTTGACACCAGCTGGCGTCATCCCAATTTAGGGTCAATTACTCAAGCCGGGCTGGTCAACAATCTCAATGATGGAATGATCTGGGGTCTATTTCCAATTCTATTGGCCAATAAGGGATTTGGATTAGAACAAATCGCTCAAATCGTTGCCATTTACCCCATGGTGTGGGGCCTTGGGCAGTTGGGTACTGGTAAACTGGCAGACTTGCTCCCCAAAAAGCCTTTGTTGTTTTGGGGTATGTTGCTTCAAGGCCTAGCCATAGTTTTCATGGTATTCACCAGTGACTTTACCATTTTTGTGTTGCTCAGCGTATTATTAGGGCTAGGTACTGCCATAGTTTATCCTACATTCTTAGCGGCCATTGCAGATGAAACACACCCTGAGCAAAGGCCTAAAAGTATTGGGGTGTTTAGGCTTTGGCGAGACCTGGGATACGCGATCGGTGCTCTGATAACCGGAATAATTGCTGACCTTTGGGATACGAATTATTCGGTTTTATCCATCGCATTCATTACACTGTTGTCCTCCTTGGTCATTCAGGTAAGGATGAGAAGACAGGTATAAAATTAATAAGAGTGAATCAAGCAGGTAAGAAAAAAGAATGGCTTCAATGGGCGCTAATACTAAGCGTGGTTACTATTTTCTACAATGCGATTGAAGGTATTGTGGCTACTTATTTTGGAGCAACTGATGATACCTTGGCACTTTTCGGATTTGGAGTAGATAGCTTTGTAGAAGTCCTTTCAGGTTTAGGTATTGCTCATATGGTTATCCGGATGCAAAGAAACGGGAACATTCAACGCGATTCCTTTGAAAGGAATGCTCTGCGTATCACAGGCACCGCCTTTTACCTATTAATGACCGGATTAGTCATTGGATCATTTATGGCCTTCTATTCAGGGGCGCAGCCTCAGACCACTAAAGCTGGAATTGTTATTTCGGTCATTTCAATAGCTACCATGTACTTTTTGTATCGTATGAAGTTAAACGTAGGCGAAAAGCTCAATTCAGCGCCCATCATTTCCGATGCTAAATGCACTAAAACCTGCTTTTATCTCTCCTTTGTTCTACTGGGCTCAAGCCTAATCTATGAATGGCTACAGGTACCTTATATTGATGCACTTGGCAGTTTGGGAATTGCCTGGTATGCTTTTAAGGAAGGGAGGGAAGCTTTTGAAAAGGCCCAATCACCCAATTTGAGTTGCTCAGATGACTGCTGCTAATTTGACGCTCTTCAATATTAGATATGGAAATAAAATTAAAATCCACCTTTACCTGTCCCAATTGTGGGAATAAGAAGGAGGAGCTAATGCCTACGGATTCCTGTCAGTTTTACTATGAATGTGAAAAATGCCAAGAGCTAATTCGTCCAAAGGATGGTGACTGTTGTGTTTATTGTTCTTATGGGTCAGTGGCATGCCCACCTGTTCAAAAGAGTGGTAAAAGTTGCTGCTGATGCTTTTTGCAAGGAAGGGAATAGAACCTTATGAGGGGTTGATAGAATGAGGCTCTATGGCCGAGTATTGCCATTACTCTTTAAGAACCAAATACGTTAGATACGATCCGTAAGTCAATAGGAAAAACAAGCCATTCCATCGGTCAATATCACACCCGTCCAAAATTAATTTTGTAGCCTAAAAAAGGAGCGGTGCCCGGCCGTTTACAAGTGGCACCTGTCCAACCTGGTTACCTTTATCCGGCTGGCAGCTTTCGTGAAAATCGACCTGTTTGAGTGGCTAAACGAACCTTTTGAGAAGGCCAAACCACCCCCTGATGACAGGCACACGCAATTAGCTTTCTTAATCCGGAGGGGGTACTTTCTGAAAATGTAGATTTGGGTCAGCTAAATAACTGGTCTACAGGGAGAGTTATGTCGTAATCCAAACGTTTTGGACAGCTGTGGGTCAATATGATTTCCGCATTACGTATAGCTTTTGTTGACAACTGGCTTTTTTCTTGTTCATTAAATTCCAATTATATATGAAGTCATTGACTTAATTTTCGTCCCTTTTGCTCCTTGAAAAACATATAATTCTGAAAACGCATATTTTTTTCCGTCTTGCATTTTCATAATTCCGCTTGCCGCTCCCTCTTTTCCGTGTGACAATATTTGCTCAAGAACTAATTTGCTTACTTTTTCGGATTTTATTATTTCCAATTCCACGGTAAATTTTTCTTTTCCTTCGATTTTTTTGTCGCCAATTATATTCCAAACAATATCATCAGTTACACTCTCCGTTATAAATGCCACGTCTCCTTTTGCAAAGGCAATGTTGAATTGCTTTAAAAATTCCATTTTCGGTGAATTTCCGCAGTTCGGACTTGAAATAATTTTTGTCATTACATAAGTGTTTGATTTCAATTCGTTTTTTTCAGCTTGTTGCCAACGCTTTGGCTATGTGCAGTGCGGGGTTGAAAAGCGATAGTTTTCAATCTTGCATGGTTGTAAGCCAAAGCTGCGGCCTGGTATGCTTTTAAGGAAGGGAGGGAAGCTTTTGAAATGGCCAAATCTCCGAACCTAAGTTTTAATCATGATTGTTGCTGATTAGAGTATTATCGGTCTAGGGTCATTTAATGTAGTTGTTACCTTTTAAATAATGAACTCAAACTGAATTAGATAAATGAAATTGAAGGAGCTGTAATCTTCGTGGTTGTTCTTTCTTCATCTGAATTCACTGAATGGTAACCCTGGGTATTTGTAGCTGTTGTGGAAAATCATTCAGTTTACTCTTTAAGAACCAAATACGTTAGATACGATCCGTAAGTTAATAGGAAAAACAAGCCATTCCATCGGTCAATATGATTTCTCTTACCAATGACTAGCGCTATTATTAGAAAGCTACTCGATAATAATACCACTAGAATGTCTGAGTTGTTTTCTGGTGAGAAGGGCAATGGTTTTATCAAGGAGCTGACTCCCAGAATCCAAAGCAAATTGAAAATATTGGAACCCACCACATTCCCAATAGCGATATCAGTGTTCTTGCGGAAGGCAGCTACTGCAGACGTGGCTAACTCGGGCAATGATGTGCCAATCGCCACAACGGTCAATCCAATAAGCGATTCACTTAAACCAAACATCTGGGAGAAATAAACAGCTCCGTCAACAATCCATTTACCTCCTAGAAATAGACCCAGACATCCTAGAATAATGTAGAGGACCGACCTTTTCGTAGAATAGCTTGTGGTCACATCTGAAGGAATAGCTTCCTTTTCCCTTGAAATTTTAAAGATGTATGCCATGAATAAGGAAAAGAAAAACAACAACACCGCACCGTCCGAAAAACTTAATTCGTGTTGTATTGTATCCATGGGCAATTCAGAATTGATCAGGTAGCCCACCAGTAGGATAGCAGCAATCGAGAAAGGTATTTCCGATAAAACTGTGCTACTCTTTAAAGGGAGAGGGGCAATAATTGCGGAAAACCCAATAATTAATAGAACATTGGCAATATTACTTCCTAGAATATTTCCTACTGCTATCTCTGAATTTCCATCAATGCTGGCCATAATATTAACAATCAGCTCGGGCATTGAGGTACCAAAGGAAACAATCGTAAGTCCAATAACTAAATCAGAAAGCCCGAACGTTTTTGCAATAGATGAGGCGCCCTGTACCAGGAAGTCAGCACCTTTTATCAAAAGCACGAAACCTACAATGAATAGTACACTTGTAATCAACATGATGAATCCTCCTAATTAGAATAAAATGCCACCAACTCTGTCTTATTCATACATCATCTTTCGATCAATATGGAGTAACATCATGCGATAAAATGAGAAACTCCAGTTACGAGCCCTGCGGAAATCGTTACACCAATGCTTATTGCAATAAAAGCAGGCTTAGTATGAATTCTAAAGACTTTAGCTCCTATAACCCCCATGTAGGCCCCGGTTATCGGTAAGGGTATCATTACGAAAATCATTAGTCCCCAAAAACCATATCGACTCACGTGTTTCCCAATCAGTTTCTTTGAACGCCTCATCATCCACAAGCTAATCGTGCGGTAATTATGAAACTGCCAAAGCCGATGATCAAGTTGATTGATCAAAAAGTTAAAGATTGGAAATACAAGTAGGTTTCCCAACAACCCAGCTAAAAAAGCCCAAGAAATTGGTAGGCCACTCACTAGTCCAAAGGGAATACCCGCACGGGATTCACCAATAGGAGAAATGGATACAAGAAAAGTGCTAATTATGTCTTCTAACATAAGCTTTGTCCATATAATATGACGTGGTCAAAATAACAGTATATAAACCGAAGAAAACGTTTCGTCCAAGAAATTAGTGTATCAGGATCATTGTTTTAATTTTTCATATCGCTTCTCCAAGATTTCTATGTAGGCTAATTTCATATCCTCGGACAGAAATGACTGATCAATCCAGCTGAATGCCTTTGATTTGTTTTTTAGTATCCGGTTGAAAGTTCCCTTGATCTGTTTAGGGGTAAGCCCTAATCCTTCGCCTAATTGCTCAAAGTGCTCCCGTTTTAGCTTCTTTTTCTTTCCTGCAAGAGTCAGTGCCAGTTCTTCTTTATCTTCGGGAAAAACAATGGCTACATTCAACAAATCATAAGCAGGGGCAAGTCCCCAACCTGAAGGGTTTTCCACCATGGAAAAGTTCTTGAGGTGCATATCGTTGTTACCCGTCAGAAATGAAAATAGGGCCAGATCAAAGAAATAAGTTTTGTCTAGCAAAGTATTACTGGAATAGGTATCTAGGGCTTTTCCCACTTTCTCCATTGAGCTTTTATACTTGTCAAAGGCCTCTGTAATCTGAAACATATCGAGCATATGTATCTTTTCACCCTTTTCCGTACGATCTATTCGTTTGGTGATGTAACAGAGTTCCCCGGATGCCAATCTGACTAATGAAGAGGGTACCACAGGTATCCCAAAAGCTTCTGCTATACGCATGGTGAGATGCTCATTTTCGGGCATTTCCGGAAAGCGATCAGAAGGTGGTTTGAAAATATAGTTTCCCCCTAAAGCTCCCACAATGGTAAGTCTAGCATTTGCCTGATTAGCAGATTCTGCCACCAGCGACATAGATAACTTGGGTTGCACTCCTGGAACCGCAACACTTCGCTCCACCACGTTCTTAGCAAGCTCATCCATTTGATCCAAAGAATACTCTATTTTAGGAGGGCTTGGAGTTCCAAAAAACTCTAAAGAGCACTTTTCATGAAAGTCATTTTCACTTTCAATAGGACCATAGCAGTACAAACATTTATTCTCCATCTTCATCTTGTATTGGTTCAACACTCACCGCACCAATGCAATTCTGACAGCAAGCTAGGAGTAAACCCATGCGATCATTCTTATTGATCTTCCAGCTTTTTGAAGCTATATCCAGTAGCCATCCTTCTGGAATTAATCCTTCAAAAAAAGGGAAGAGTCGTTTGTCTGTATAGGGTTCTGATGAAACAGGCATTGTAAAAGTGATGAAGTCATTGGGATGCTGATCAACATATTTCCCATCGTACTGAAATACATATTCCCCATCATTGGTTTCAGTGAGGATTCCCGCTAATAAACCCTTGTATAGTACTCTTCCTTGTCTCATTCAAGTAGCTCTTTACTGTTTACAGGAGCCAGTTCATGGCCAAACATTTTGAGCACCAGGTTGACCTTTTCCATGTTGAGATTGGTTTTTCCCTGCTCTATTTTGCGCACAACGGTGAGTGCCACTCCAGCTCTTTCAGCAAACTCTTCCTGGGTGAGATTGACTTCCTTTCTACGTTGTTTTACAAATTCAGATAATCCCTTCATTATATGTCTATAGATATAATTCTCTTCAAATATACCAAACTATATGTAAAAAGATATAATGTGCTTAAATAATTTTTAATTATATGCTTTAAGATATAATCTGCAATTTGATTGAAGAATGTCGAGGGTAGAGAAATGAACCCAAGACCAAAACATTTAAATTTGAATTGTTAAGTCGAGGATTTGGGTGTAAAACCCTCCTGCACACGAATAGCTTGCTTAGCGGCTTGACTTTGACATAATGGCCTCGGTAAATATTTGATATTGAGCATATTGGAGAGCTAGGTTCAAAACCCCCTCTCTCCGCAAGTTCGAGTACAGCAACTTGGTAAAACCCTGAAAATCATAGTATTTTCAGGGTTTTTTGTTTCCTCCGCTTGGCAAAAAAATGAAGGTTTTGGCACTTTAAAAACGCTAAATCGTAACCCCACCCCATTTAGGGGTTACGATTTAGAAATGGGAAAAAATAAAAGTGTAGTTCCTTAATTTTCAGGATTTTGCGCGGTCAGGTTTCAGGACATTGTCCTATAATTGTAATGCGAAGTGAGGGCGACAACTGTCAAAAAGGGTTGAAAATCGTAACCCCTGCCGTAACCCCTAATCGTAACCCCGGCAGGTTGTACGAATCCAATTCTTAAGACGCTAAAAGACAATGTTTTATGTCGTCAAGAAACACCTTTAGAGTCTTGTTCTTTCTGAACAAGTCAAAAACCAACAAAGACGGAGCTCCGATAATGCTCCGTATCACCATTAATGGTCAACAAGTGGCTTTGAACGTACGCCGACGAATTCCAATCTTTGATTGGGATCAAAAGCGCGGACTACCTCTTGTGAAGGATCAATTCACCCATGATATCGACCTGTATCTGGAAACTTTTCGCAATAAAGCCTTCCAGGCATTTACAGATTTAAGCCAGCAATATGATGTGGTCACGGCGGCCATGGTGCGCGATTACATCAATGGAGTGAACGGTCATCGTACAAAGACGATAATTGAGATTTGGGAGCAGCACAATGAAGAGCTGAAAAAGAATATTAATAAGACCTGCTCTTATTCTTTATGGCAAAAGCATCAAACTGCAAAGAATCACTTTAAAGGTTATCTAAGTGACCACTATCGAGTAACTGACGTCCCGATTACTCAAGTTAATTATGAAATGATTCGAGCCTATAAAGAGTACTTGATTGGCGTAAAAGATCTCACCTACAATACCACCATTAAGTTCCTGCAATTCACTAAAAAGATCACCTTGAGGGCGATTCGAGCGGGATGGTTGAAGGTAGATCCATTTGAGGGAATGTCACTTTCTTTAAAGCAGACCGATCGACCATATCTCACAGAAGAGGAATTAGATCTTATTGAGAACAAGGAATTCAAGGTTCAGCGCTTAGAATTAGTAAAGGACCTTTTCCTTTTTGCATGCTATACGGGGCTAGCCTACTCCGATGTAAAGAAGCTGCATAAAGCAGAAATTGAAAAATCGCCAAACGGTATGTGGTGGATTAGGACCCGTCGCCAAAAAACCAAGGAACGTAGTCAGATCCCGCTTTTGGCACCGGCCATGAAAATAATTAAGAAGTATGCCCATTTAGACTCGCTTTCCGCCGATGAAAAAGTACTCCCGGTTTTAAGCAATCAAAAGCTGAACTCATATTTGAAGGAAGTTGCCGATTTTTCGGGAATTCAAAAGAAGCTAACGTTCCATGTCGCTAGACATACCTTCGCAACTACAGTTACTCTTTCGAATGGCGTGCCAATAGAAAGCGTGAGCAAAATGCTTGGTCATACCAATTTAAGAACCACCCAGCATTATGCACGGATTGTGGATGAAAAAGTAGCTCAAGATATGCTCGCTTTAAGCAATACTGGAAAGTTTCAATTGGCTAAGTAAAGGCTGAATTTACCTTTAAGGGTGCCTAAGGTTCGAAGGCACCCTTTTTTTGGGCTTTTCTGTCAAAAATGTCTCTTGTACGGTACACCTCAAAATGAAGGCGGCAGAAACTAAAAAACGTCGTTTTAATCACAATTGTGCTTGTAGCGTTTGTACTTGCGAATAAAAAGGTAGGCTTAAAAAAGTGCCTACCGTACGTCAGTTCGTACGCTTTTGACGGAAAAGCCCGTTTTCCGTAGAAGCGATGACTAACACGGTTCAAATAGTGCCACTCATTTCGGAGGGTTAGTGCCAGTGATTTCGGTTCTATTTGTGCCAGTTAGCCGCCCAGAACAGGAGTCGAACCTGTAGACGATTCTATAGTCACTTGTATATGAGTGATTTATGTTTGAAGCTTCACGCTGATTTGATTGTGATTGGCTCAGTTTTGGTCTACTTACAGTTCCAAGTTTGACCTTTATTCAATTTGAGTGGGCCTCTTCTAAAACAATAGCAATCTAAAACAAGCCTCGGCTAGAGCTATTAAAGTTCCATCTAAATCCAATCGCAGGACTTAGAAATATTTGTGGTCCAGTAATTTCTACAAATAGGTAGCGAACTCGAAAATCAAAGAATAATTCATATGGGAATTCCTGATGAATTTCTTGACCAAGACCATAGGAATAAGAAACATTACTCATGACTCCCAAAGATCCAACCCCTATCTTTCTGTTCTCATAGTTGTTTATCTCATTAATTGGCACGGTCTCAGAACTAGCATCAATATGATACAAGTATGTACCACCTATGCCTATTTCCAATGTCGAATGATTCTCGTGTAATAATCGAAAATCTACAGATAGTTCACCTATGAAAAAATTAGAGATTGATGTCCATTCCTCAAACCGATTAGAAATTTTTCCAAAGTCCGAGTAAAGTCTTGCACCCGCCAACTTTAGCTCAATTTGAGACCAATGGGCGAAATCTGGCCTAAAACCATATTGGATACCATATTCCGGAAACCCAGTTTGCACTCTCTTGTAGCTTGGATCTTCGTAATATCTCTCATTGTGACCCAATATTAAACCAATTTGATGGCTACTCTGGGCCTTGCAAATTATTCCAATTAAAAGAAACGTTCCAAATGTGGCTTGTTTCAGAAATTTACTCATAGATCAATTTTTTCTTGAAAGCAATTTTATGGTTCGCCTATCCTGAGTGTCAATTTCTAAATAATATAGGCCATTGCTTAAATTCTTAGGCACTTGAATAATGCGAGTTTCGCTAGAAACTCCAGGGAAAATGGATATTGCAATTATCCTGCCAATTGGATCAATTAAGCGCATGTTATCGTTAGTAATTGAATCGTTTAAGCCTGAAATCTTAAATGAATTAGAAAATGGATTGGGATAAACTTCAATTTCTGATAAATCATTGAACTTATTCTCTCCATCATTTTGACTTTTATCCACTTCATTGCTGTAGAGTCTCTTACCACTGCTAGTATAGCTAACTTGGGTGCCTCCCAAGTTGTTAGGATCAAGGTAGGGAGAATTACAATCACAGTCATCAATCAATAATTCTAAAGTAGTATTATTGTCTGCGGCAGCTGTAAAACTTGGCAGTAATGTCACATTACCAGCTGATGCATACTGATACTGGGAGCCAGGATTCATTTGAATGTTATTTCCATCCATTACAGTTTCAACAAAAGTATGAGACTTATGATATCCAGGGTGTGAGGAGTAGACCAAACTATTTTTGCATGCAGATACTTCAAATGTTATGGTTTTTGTTATTGTTCTAGAGGGGCAATAACTGGCTCCATTGAATGTTGGCGTATCGTAAGTTACAGTTACAGTTTTTGGACCATTAAAGTTACCATTTGTGCTGCGAGACCTTAGGGTCTAGCATCAGTCAGTTAATAGATAATAACGATCATTGGTTTAAAGATATTGACTTTCTTGAGTCTGAGAATGAGTGGCTTAAGCGCGAAATGGAACACCTAAGGGGTGAGATATGGTTTCTTAGGGAACAAAACAATAAGTTGATGAAAATGGTAGAACCAGGTCTCAACGATCTGCGAATAGTCAACAGTAGTCATTCCAAGTAGAAACAAAGAAATTGACAAAACCTTAATTAAAAAGCCCAACGGACCAGGCTATGGCAAGTAAAGGAGTTGCGAAGCGAGGTTTTGCCGTAGTTTAGATTAATTAAGGTTTTCCAATATCGTGAACAATGGGCGGAGCAGCAAACCTTTATTTGCTATAGCCATTGTTAGCCACTGTTTTTATTTTTTAGTCAACAAACTTTATCTTATTTCTCAATCTTGTCTGTCCTTGTTGGTTAGTGTATTTTTCCTTAACCGTTTGATATTCACTCACCATTTTAGAGTTTAAGTAAAAGCCAAGCACGATTAATGCTCCTGCAATACCTAGGTCAATGAGGATTAAGGGGTCAAAAGTTTCACCAATAATGTCTTGTAAACTTCTTAGTAGCCCTAGTATGGTAAAGATTCCAACAAGTCGGTAATATTGTCCTTTGTAGGTTGCAATACCATAAGTCAACGCTATGTTAATTATCGGCATTAGGAGTATTATGGGCAACCAATTGATTCCTTTTTCAATAACAATCGGAAGACCTGCCAACATTTTGAACAATATTGTTATTCCAAGAGCTACAATCAAAATAGTCTGAGCGACCTTGTATTTCTGTCTGTTTTCGAGAGTCGGTATAAAGCGAATTATTTTGGCTATTTCTTCCGATTTGTTTTTAGATTCTTCCTTTAGTTCTTCAAAAGCTTTTTGACGGCTTTTTCCTTCTTTAATTTTTTGTTCGGCTAATTTTCTTAATTCTTTTTTTGTCATTTCCTCTTGTTAAATAGTGGCTAACTAACAATGATATGGCCCGTTTGCGACCAAAGGGAGCATATGGGTTATATCTGTAGTTGGGGTCAGTGTTTTTAACTTTTCAAATTCATTTCGTTGTCCTTTATAAGTCTGAAATATTGGTTATATCTCAGATATGAGCAGTGTTTCTGACGTCGAGTTGGACCTACCCGAACGTAAGATTTTTTAAGTGTTTAGGGTTCCCGCTAAATGGTTGTTTTCGGTTAACTTCATCCGTATACGTGTCAACGTATTTGAAAGCAAGCTTTCATACGGTTTACCCGTCGGATGAAAAACCAATCAACCTTTTGGCGGAGCCTTATTTAAAAATCATTCGTTCTCCTTTTTCAACTCGATAAAGGACACGAATGATGGCCTAAGTTAATACCATTGACCGCCAACGGACCCGGCTATGGCAAGTAAAAGGAGCTGCGAAGCGAGGTTGCGTTGAATTTTGATTAATTAAGGTTTTCCAATATCGGAAAGCTTGCGGTATTGACCAAGACCTTTATTTGCTATAGCCATTGTTGCCCACAGTTTTTCATTTTTTAAATCCTGTCCCTCGACGCTGTGGCAAGGTTGCGTTTTCTTTAAACACCTTTCCTCGGTGCTAAACCCAAACTTCCGCGCATAGCTTATCTCTCTTAATTCTGTTCGGCGTGTTTATCCAAATTGCGGGCAACTTGTTTTTATGCGTAACAAACCTGCGAATAACCAACCGTTGTTAATGAATATGCTTAGAATATAGTAGTTATCGCGCACAGTTTATTAAAGCAGATCTAATATATGAAATCCTTCTGTTTTACAACATTGTACGTAAAGCTCAATTACCTCGTGAAAATGGCCTAAAGGCTTTTCTACCTAGTTATTCCCTGATGCTTTAGATTGAACCTCAGGCTTTTCCGTCAAAAATGTTCGCGCTGACGTACGCTTTTGCCTAAAACTAGCCATTTAGATTAGTGATAATGTTAGAAGCAAACCATCCGTCGAGTCCCTTGAAAAATTGAGGTTTACTACGGACTCCATCCTTCTGCACCTGAATACCGTCTGAATAAGTTTTTAAGGCCACAATTTTGGTGTAAGGAATCTTAAAACTGGTTTGGCTACCGCCAAAATAAATATGTTTGGAAGTAAGTGCCACTATTCCGGTGCCCGGGAAAGACCATGGCTTTGGATTTTCTCTCCTCGAAAACTCATGCAGCGGGTGAGTTTAAAAAACCCTAACGCCCAAATTGAATACACCAGGCACATTGAAATTGAAGATTGAACCCACAGGAGCGAAATAGTGCTATTGAGGCTTTTATCCACGCTAAGGAAGCCGCTCGAGAGCCATATACCATGGCTGACAAGGCTTTTATTGCTCAATATGAGGGGGCGGGAGGTTTAGCATCCAAAGGAGCAAAAGGTCCAGGTTTGCTGCATGAGTTTTATACGCCAGAATGGCTTTGCAGCAAAATGTGGGATTTGGCAAAGCATCATGGATACACCGGCGGAAGCATTTTGGAGCCATCTTGTGGAACCGGTCGCTTTCTTAAGGATGCTCCAAGGCAAGCAGACATTACTGCATTTGAAATTAATCCAATCGCCGCCATAATTACAAAAGTTCTTTACCCTGGAGAAATTCATCTCCTTGACATTCTAGGTTAAATATCTTCCCAACAAAGCCGAAGCAGTCCAGTTGAAAATCCTGATCCCCGAAGTCCATAAAGTAGACCACCCCCGAATCTTTATTCTCGAAGAGATAGCAGCTTGGCTTGGTGTCCTCATAAAACGGGTTTAGAAAGGGCTTTTTCAACCCAGGGAAGCGAGCGCCAAAGAAATGCTTAAATACAGCTAGTCCTCCTTCAGTGCTTTGAAGTATACTATCCTTATTTAGTGTCATGCGTGCCTCCATTTTTGCTGGTTGGATGGAAGCCATAATTGGCCTCCATAAAGTTGCGGATATCCTCAAGTTTGAAGTAATTCTTGTGATCAATCCGCACATAAGGAAGCTTGCCGCTGGAGGTGTATTTGGTGAGGGTCCGTCTACTGATTTGAAGAATATCCAAAACCGCATAGCTATCGATATACTCTTTACTAAATTGATAGGCGGGATCCTTTAGCTTCTGTAGTTCTTGGTGAACCTCATCAATCTTTTTTACGAGGGTGAGATACGCGTTCTTTTCAAAGGTTATTACGTCCATAGTGCTTGCATTGAATTATCAGGTGCAAGACTAGGGCGGTCCTCGGTGCTGTCCTATGGAGTATATATAGAGTCTATGCACTTTGTTGCCTAGTTTTTCTCATTCAGAAAGGATTCAAACTCTTCCGAAAGCTCGTTTAAGAATCTCACTCTCTGTATCTTACGAGCTTTAGCCTGACTTATTAGGCCTTCTAGGTTTTTTAAAGAAATATTTAGGTGTTGGGAGAACCAGTTGGTGATATCAGACCGCGGGACCCCTTTTCCGAAAGCTTGAACACGATCCAAGGCAAATATCAACTCACCCAGAGCGGTGGCGCCTTTTCGCCATTCCAGCTGAACGGTGCTTTGTTCCAAATCAGCGCGGATCTGGTCGAGATCTCGTTTTCGCTTTTGCCTGAGCGACTTAGGAATGTAGTATTCGTAATAGGTTTTGAAGGATTTCTTGAATATCCGAACGGCCTGGAATTTTACTTCTAAAAAGAGCGTCGTTTTTTTTTCACCATGTCTAGGTAGTCTTCATTGCTCAAAGCCCGGATACTTTGGTTAAGAACCACGGGAACGAAGCGTAATTCGTCGTTGGCAGGATTAAAAAGCGTCTCCAGTTCGTCAATTTTCATTTTTAAGACGCGCATTATTTCGTAAGTACGCTTGAATTCATGATCCTCTAGTTGTTGCAGTAGGTGCTTAAAGCTTTCATGCGCATTCATTAGGTGCTGTTGGTATTCACCCGGACTAAGGAATCCGTTAAACTGCATACGGTCCTGGGGGTGATAATTGAGCTCAACCAGGCTCAGATGCCGCTGTTTCTTTTTGGTGCTAATGGATACTTCCGAACGATTAAGCTCCTTGATGATTTCAAGTAGGTTTTCCAATATCATTTTGTCCTTTCGGTTTAATGTTATTGGAGGACAACACGAAAATGGGGGTAGGGTTATCGCTTGGACCCTATTTGTCTGAGAAATGTAGATATGGAAAAAGGAGACAATGTGGTTTGGAAATTAAAGCAAATGAGGAATAGGGCTGGCCTGGTAGGTTATTGGTTTCAACTAAGAACGGGTTTAATATGGTAAAGCTTCTTTTTTTTGCTTATTTTGAAAATATGCTAGATACAATAGTTGAAAATCTTAGAATTGAAGTTGCCGGGGAGGGTGATATAGTTTTGGTCTTTGCCCATGGCTTCGGAGGACGCAAGGAGGATTGGGATAGATATGTGGCTTATTTTAAGACCAAGGCTACAGTTGTGTCTTTCGATCACTTGGGGAGTATTCAAGTCGATATTCCTGAGGAATTTATCGACCTTCGGTTTTCGGACTCTAATTTTCACACGGAATTACTGATCTCTATCATTAAGAAATACTGCACCGGAAAAAAGGTATGTTTAGTAGCACATAGTTACAGTGGCTTATTGGGAGTAAATGCATGTTTAAAAGAACCAGGATTAATTGATGAGTTGGTTTTGATTGGTTCAAGTCCTCGCTATATTAATGATAGGGACTACTTTGGAGGTATAGGTGCAGACGGAGTTGATCAAATTTTTCAGCAGATTGCGGAAAATTTCATGGAGTGGGTAGGTGATTTTAAGGGTGCCATGTTGCAAGATGATGATCAAAACGGAAATGACTTTACAACATCGATTTTAAGAATGGGCCCCAAAAGAGCTCTGGCAATAGCAAAGGCAATTTTTTTATCCGACTACCGAGAGCAATTAAAGCATTTGGAGATACCTACCCTTGTTATACACAGCAGTCCAGACCCTATAGTAAGCGATGAGGCTGCACAGTTTTTGTGTTCTAACATAAGGGATGTTCGTTGTGAAGTCATAAAAGCAGGCGGGCACTTTCCCCATTTGCATCGATATAATCAGGTTATTTCTTTAATAGAAGATTTTGCCATAAAAGTTTAAGTATTCTTGAAAGAGTTCACCCTTAAAAATATTATTCAGAATTTCCCAGACCCGATCGTGATCATGGATGATGATAGTTTGCTTCGCTTTGCAAACCATCAGTTTTTAAAAATAACAGGCTTTAGGTACTTTGAGTTGATGACCAATGAGGCCCTTAGTTTTTTTAAGCCACGGATATCTCCTGCCGCTTTTGATGAGTTTTATGCCTTTTACAAGGCTTCTTCTGAGGAAGGAGACATACTTGATATTCCTCGACTTAAATTTAGGTTAGCATCAGATGAAAGTAAATATTTCCAGCTTAAAGCAACCAAGGTTCAATTTGAAGACGGTGTCTTCGTGATCATCCAACTGCGTGACCTAAAGCATAAGGTACTTTTAGAACGTAAGGAGTTAGAGCATCTGGAAACATTGAACCAAGCATTGTTCCAACTTTCTCATGGGGTGCGGCACCCAGTTTCATTATGTTTAGGGTTAATCGACCTCTTAGAAAGCCCTGGTGATCTAAATTTTAATGAAATGAAGACCTACTTGGAATATTTTAAAGATGCTGTAAATGCTATAGATAAGGAAATTAGAGAGATGAATGATTTCTTGGATAAGAACAGGCAACTTGTCGAAAAAATTAAAAACTAGGTATAATCCACCTTTTAACTAAGCTGGGAAAAATGACTTGCTAATTAGTAGTTTTTTAGATGTCGAAGTTCACAACTGATGGTAAATACCGTTCTTCGAAAAGTGTTTATTATCTTCGCTATGGTTAGCAATTTGGCGCATCTTACGGAAAAGCCCTCTGCCGGAGGTGAACTCGCTAAATCGTAACCCCTGCTTGGAAGCAGCCTTTTAAAGAAATGATTTTCAGATAATTATGGAGAAGGGTTCGAGAACCTCTCTCTCCGCAAGAATCCCGCACAGCGTAAGCTGATGCGGGATTTTTTATACCCCAAAGAGTCCAAGCCGCGCAGCGAGCTTGAGCGATTTTGGGGTATAAAAAATCCTAGACTTAGAGCGTAGCGATAAGTCGGGATTCTTGGTGACGGTATCCAGCCTGGGATCAGCGACCGTAGGGAGCTAATCTCAGGGGGAGGAGAGGAAGAGAAGTTTTTCTAGAGTCCAAGCCGCGAAGCGAGGCCTAGGGATTCTTGGTGACGGTATCCCACCTCGGATCAGCGACCGTAGGGAGCTAATCCCCTTCGACAGACGTGAGATATGAGACCGCTGCGCTTTGAGATGTGAGAGTTTAGAGTCTAGATGAGGCTTCAGTGTATTACTAGGGTCTAGTCTCAAATCTAATATCTCTCAGCGCCATAGGCGCGGTCTCAGATCTTAATATAATGAGACCGCTGCGCTTTTAGATATTAGAGTTTAGAGGGCAGGGATGCAGGGCAAGCAGGGGGCGCAGGGACTCTATTTCGTGGGATTAGTCTCAGGTCCTTGGGTCTGCTTGCCTGCCGTAGCTTTGCTTGTCCCGTTTTACGGGAGCGTAGGCATGGTTCCATGATCTCAAATCCCTCAGCGACGTAGGAGCGTTCTCGTATCTCATATCCCTGGGTCGTTCCACGACCTCCTATCTCAAAGCGCAGCGCGCTAGCAGTAAACTCTTATTCAAATCAGCCTCATGTAAAAAGACCCTTAAGCCCCACAGAAATAAGCACTATAAGCGAGGAGAAAGGCAGGGCAATGATTGGGAAGTCCCTAGCATCCCTCGGTGATCTTGGCAGCAGGAATGGTGAAGTCACCATGGCCTGTTGGGAAGGGGGTTGCCAGTATGGTGGAAGTGGGGGATGTGAATAAAGGGAATCGAATGGAATTGTTCCCATCTCGACTTGTCCAATGAAGAAGTCTGTAGCACCCGCGGGGAAGTCTGTAGTTCATGCGGGGAAGTCTGTAGCTCATGCGGGGAAGCCTGTAGCACCTGCAGGGAAGCCTGTAGCACCTGCGGCATATCCCCCTATGGCCTTGCGATGAAGTCGGTATGGCCTGCGGATGAAGCCGATTCGCATTTTTGGGAAGGGGGTGCAGTCTGCAGCCGATGTCGGTACGCTTGGGGAAGAAGTCTCTAGGCATTATTTAGAAGCCGGTTCCAATTATTGGGTTTCCCACTACTCCTGTAGATGAAGTCTGTAGCCCCTGTTGGTGTAGGGGTTATAGCTTTACATTGAAATCGTAGCGCTTGCAGACGAAGTCGGCGCGGCTGGAGGACTAGCCTAAAGCCTTGTTTTTGAGACTTAAAGATGTTTTGTACTTAGATTATGAGCAGGTCACTGATCTTGCTATTTAAGGCCAAAAAGGCCCTTTTTGCAGGATGGGAGGTAGGGAGGCAGGGGGCGCTGGACGTAGAACGTCCCAAGGGGGGAGCAGGGGGCGCAGGGAAATTATTGCCTTGGATGAGTCTCATATCCTTGGGTCAGCTTGCCTGCCGTAGCATAGCGTAGGCATGGTTTTACAACCTCATATCTCATATCTCACAGCGACGTAGGAGCGTTCTCACGTCTCACATCTAATCTCCCCAGTATCAGGCTACATTCTGATTCTTATAAAGTTCGATTTGCTCAAGATCATGATGCTTTTCGATCTTACCTTCTTCAATGTCATAATCATCTTGTAGTCCAAGCCAAAATTTTGCTGAGTTTCCAAAATACTTACTGAGTCGAAGAGCAGTATCGGCCGTTATTCGACGTTTACCTTTCAAAATTTCTGAAATTCGAGTTTGTGGAATATGTAAATCTTTGGAAAGTCGGTAAGCAGTTATTTCCAAGGGCTCTAAAAATTCATGAAGCAAAACTTCACCAGGATGTGGGTTATTCAATCTTTCCATTTTAATGATAGTCTACAATTTCTACTTCGCTTGCATTTCCGTTATTCCACTTAAAGATGATTCTCCATTGCTTATTAATTCGGACACTGTAATACTCTTTTAAGTTTCCGCTAAGTTTTTCAAGTCGATTCGATGGAGGAATTCTTAAATCGTTTACATCAATCGAGTTATTGATCATTCTAAGCTTGCGTCTACCGGCATTTTGAATTTCGAGAGGCATCTTTTTTAGCCGCTCTCCATTCCATATTTTTTCGGTTTGCTTAGAACCAAAGGATGAAATCATACTTTTCGCGTTACTAACGCCAAAGGTAGGAATTAATTATTGGTGTTGCGAGAAATGCGGTCGCTAAAGTCAAAGCTGGGAGGCGGGGCGTGCAGGGTAAGCTGGGAGCGCAGGGAGATTATTGCCTGGGATGAGTCTCATATCTCACACCTGCCTGCCGAAGCTTTACTCGACCCCTTTTATTGGAGATGAGGAAAGAGTGAAAAGAAGAGGAGTTGTGCCTCTTAGCGCTATTTACTACCTTGACTCACAAATCTAAACTCCTATGCTTCGCCGCAATTTTTCCATTCCAAATTTCATTCGACAATTCCGCAAAACTTCAAATCCAGGATTATGAGAGGTTTTGTATTTAAAATGTTCTTTTTGTTCTTAAGCCCTGCTCTATTTGCTCAGGTACTAGAGGCAAATTATGGGGTCGTCTTATTAAAGTGCGCAGATCAACAACTTTACTTTGCAGGAGATAATGATTACGGTCAATCAGGTGATGGAACTACTAACCCGACCAGCGCTTTGATTGCTGTGCCTGGTATGGACTCGGTGCGTGCCTTTAGTTCTGGTGGTGGTTTTGTATTATGTGTCAAAACTAATGGGAGGGTGTATTCTTGGGGAGATAATGCATTCGGAAATTTAGGAATTGGGCCCGGCTGGGACACCCTGCTTCCGGCGCTAGTTCCCAATATTACTGATGGTGTACAGGTTGCGGCAGGATATAGTCATAGTCTTATTTTGACTGATGACAGTCTAGTTTATAGCGCTGGTTATCAGGGGCATGGAGCTTTAGGTCGTTCCATAGATTCTGTAGGCCGTAATTATTTTGGTCAAGTAGAAAACTTATCTGCGGTAATTTCTATTCATGCGGGATATAGCCATTCTGCTGCTCTTGATAAAAATGGCCATTTGTGGCTATGGGGCCTAGGCTCTTGGGGTCAGTTAGGTCTCGGGAATCGAACCAATCGCACTCGACCGCAAAAATTAGTGGGCTATAAATTTTCTCAAGTCTATTTATCACACTTTTATACCCTTGGCATCGATTCCTTGGGGAGTGTTTGGGTATGGGGTGAAAATCAGCAAGGAGAATTAGGCGTGCCTTTGGCCAGCAATGGCAGTCCTTATATTGTTAGCCCTCAAAAGGTTTCTGGAATTACCAATGTGGTACAAGTAGCCTCTAGCTTTGGCACCACCTTAGCCTTGCTTAAGGATGGTAGGGTTAAAGCATGGGGCAAGAACGATTACTTTCAATTGGCGAACGGGACAAGTCAAGATCGATATAGCCCAGATTATATAACGGGGTTAAACGCTATACATTCGGTAGCGGTAGATGGAGCGGTATGCTATGCGTTGGATAGCAGTGGCACTTTATATACTTGGGGTTATGGATACGAATGGCTGTTGCATGGAAATGATACCCTTAAGACGGTGCCTACTCCAGTTAATTTCACGGCTTGCAACCCTGCAGTAAATATTGTTGAACACCTACTAGTACCCAGGTTGGAGGTCTATCCAAACGTAATCAATGATTATCTACAGATAAATTCAGATCAAGTCATTGAGGAGATTTCAATTTCAAATACCTCTGGAAAGACTGTATTTAAGACCAGCGTGCAGCAAAGTAATTTTCAAATTTCGGTTCCAAGTATTGAGCCGGGTTTATTTTTCATAAAGGCTCGGTTCAAGGATGGTCAAGAGCTGGTGCGTAAGATTGTGAAGCGCTGATGAATAATTGGAAGGTGATGGGCTTCCTGAACCTTGAAATTATTATTTTTAGACTAGCTAAACCAAGGGGTTTAGATGTAAAACCCTCCTGCATCAAAACAGCTTGCTTAGCGGCTTGAATTGACGTTTTGACCTTGGTAATTATTTGGTAATGAGTATAAAAGGGGTGTTAGGTTTAAGAGCCTCTCTCTCCGACGCAAACCCAGGTGGAAAACGCTTTATACAACGGATACCTTCTTAACTATGAAACTTGGGATGCAGGTGTTCTGCTAAACAAGGGAACGTTCTCTAAATCCTTAACTAAGCAATATTAAAACCGGATAAAATGCGTGCGTCAATTTTTGTTTTCTTGGTCAGCTGTAATCTGCTTTTCGCACAAAAAGGAGACTCGGTTCTTAGAGCCCATGCTTTGATGATTTTGCGTAATGATGTAGTCAACTCCAGGACTGACACAATTGCTGATAGTCTCTTTCACTTTGATGGGTATAAGTATACGATTTCTGATACTACTATTAAGATTACAAAAAAACGTATTGAACAAAAGATTGCTCTTAGGCAAAACCTCACGAATGAATGTATCTGGGTTTATCAGTCATGGAGAAAGGGTCGAAAGCACGGACCTCAGGTTTGTATTTGCAGAAGCAAACTGGAAATTTGGATTTACAGGAAAGGGAAGCTCAATTACAGGGCCGTTAAAATTTTGAATCCGGATTGAAGTAATATTGGTGGAATTTTGTGTTTGTAAAAGAATTAGAAAAGCCACATGGCGCACCTGGGTTCCGCTTTAATGAGGGCCGAGCGTTAAGAAATAGGCCAGTGGCCTATTTTAGTGAAGGAGCCAGGCTGCCACGCGGGCAAAAGGATTGGGAACCGACCGTAGGGAGCTCGGTAAACCTTAACACTCGAAGTTAAATAAACCAAAAGCCTTGGTGCTTCGCCATTTCCTGAAACATCTAGCTTAACGTTCCACGTAATTTCGGGCTTTTCCGTCAAAAGCGTACAAACTGGCGTACGCCTTAGACTTTTGATTTCCATTTTTGGAAGAGTGACAATTAGGATTAAGCGGCAAGTCTTTGAAAGGAGAGATTAATAAGATCTTATTGTGATTAGTACAATGAACCTTATTAAAGAAGTGAAATCAAATACTATATTTTAGTAGCTAAGTCAAGGTTTTAGATGTAAAACCCTCCTGCATCAAAACAGCTTGCTTAGCGGCTTGAGTTGACATTTTGACCTTGGTAATTATTTGGTAATGAGTATAAAAGGGGTGTTAGGTTCGGAAACCTCTCTCCGGTTGTGCGATTAATTGATTAATTCAGAATTATTCATCAAAAGAAAAGTTAGGCTGACAAGACCAGTCTTCTCCTAGAAGCTCTTTGAAGTAGTAATGGCGTTCCTTAAATGGATAGGTTTCACCATCACTTGTTAGACCTTTGTTTAACACAAAGTGTGTACTCGATAGTACCTTGCCCATTTTTGTTGTTGCTTTTAGTCCTCCTCCTACAGAACTGGTCCAGTGGTTAATAACTATGATGCTGTCTTTTGTTATGTAATACCTACCCCAATCGAGCTTGTCATCAAGAAGAGGTCGAGAAGATATGCTCATGGAATCTGCATTGTTCAAAAACTCGACGCTACCCCGACCATAATGTATATTGCAATTGCCATTAGTACATAAATAGTATAGGGTCCAGTTCGCTATTCCGTTATTAAAAACAGTATCCCGTAGGTAATAGCCATCCGTTCTGATTGATATCGCTTGCACAGCTTGGCTACTTGTTATCGTCAATTTAGCATCTGCGCAAGCGGTGCATAGCAGAATACCTAGTATAGAAATTGCATAGAGCGGGTATGATCTGATTAATCCTACCATATTGTAAATGGATTCTTAGTTCTGTATCCAAAGTAGGGTGCTGAAGCTGGTGAACCATCCGCTGCAGGGTAAGCAGGGGGTGCAGGGAAATTATTGCTAGGGATTAGTCTCATGTCTCAGGTCTCACATCTAACCCATCTGGCTTTTCCGTCAAAAATGTCCATATCGGCGGTCAATACGGTTTGATTTCGATGGGGCTAAGATTGCAGCTCTTAGGTCACTCTAGGACTCTACAATCGATTTTAGTTTATTTAATCCGGCAGTGAAATCGGGACCCATGGCCTTTTCGGCAGGCATAATTAAGTTTAAAAGATTGATGGGATAAGGAAGAGAGCTTTCCATTGCCCAGCTTACCTCGGTACCATTTTCGGTGGCCTTCAATCGAATATAAGCTTCGCCTTCCGCTTCATTGGGTCGGCTGAAGTCCAAATGGGAAGCCAGTAAATAAGGAGCCTCTACTTTGGTAATGGTTTGGCAGCCGGCACCTACCGCTTCACTTTGACTGTCCCAGCAGTTTTTTTCACCAACTGCTCCAGGGCTGCCTTCAAAAGTCTGACTTAATTCGGGGTCCTTAGCAGTCCAGGGACTCCAAGCATCCATTTTTTCAAGGGTATTGGTGTTGGCCCAAACTTCCTCAACGGGGGCATTAATGAGAATGCTTTGTTCGTAGGAAAAATCATTTGAGACAAAAAGTGCTAAAACGAGAGGGAGGCCAATGAGTACCAGTAAGATGATACCCACTACTTTTAATGCTTTCATATTCATAGGATTAGTGTAGACTAAATGTACTAAAAAGCTTCGCCGGATGCTTAACGCGATCTTAATTTTTTCGCCACGCCCACCAATACAATCAATGCCGGTACTTCAATTAAGGGTCCGATGACCCCGGTAAAGGCCTGAGCGCTGTTTAAACCAAATACCGCCACCGCCACCGCAATGGCCAGTTCAAAATTGTTTCCAGCCGCGGTAAAGGCTACTGCCGCTTTTTGATCATAAGGTGCGCCTAGCCATTGGGTAGTGAAATAGCCAATTAGAAACATGATGCCAAAATAGAGTAAAAGCGGTATGGCAATCTGAATCACATCAAGCGGAAGCTTAAGGATATTTTCCCCTTTAAGCGAAAACATAATAAGGATGGTAAATAAGAGGGCGATAAGGCTTAGCGGTGAAATTTTAGGCAAAACTTTTTGCTCGAACCACAGGCTTCCTTTTTGTTTTAGGCTCAGTTGCCGGATGAGGATGCCCAATAAAAATGGAATGCCTAAATAGATGGCCACGCTTTTGGCGATTAAACCGATGGATATATCGAGGGCTACGCCTTCTAAGCCCAGCCATTCGGGAATTACGGTGATAAACAGCCAGGCGTAAAAGGAATAGGTGAAAACTTGGAAGAGACTGTTTATAGCCACTAGTCCGGCGGCATATTCTTTACTGCCTTCCGCCAAATCGTTCCACACTAAAACCATAGCAATGCAACGGGCGAGGCCGATGAGGATTAATCCCGACATGTATTCTGGTTGCTCGTGCAAAAAGAGCAAGGCTAGGCCAAACATCAACAACGGACCAATAATCCAGTTAAGCAGAAGGGAGAGTCCCAAGACTTTTACATTTCTAAAAACCTTGGGTAAGAGTCCATAATTAACCTTGGCTAAGGGCGGAAACATCATTACGATTAGACCCAGGGCGATAGGAATATTGGTAGTTCCGTAGGAGAGCGATTCGAGAAAAGTCGACATCGACGGAAAGGCATAGCCCAAAGCCAAGCCAAGGCCCATGGCCATGAAAATCCAGAGGCTCAAATAACGATCGAGGAAGCTTAAACTTTTAGTAGCCATTTGCTTTAAGTTTGGAAAAGATGTAGGCTAGTTCCGATCCAATTTGTGAGGAACGCTCAGCGTATTTTTCCGCTTCCAGCGGACTATCGTCAAAAGCCTTGGGGTCCTCGTAAAGTAAAGGGATCCGCTGTTCGGCCCCAGGTATAAAGGGACAGTTGTCATCCGCATCCGAGCAGGTCATTATTGCCGCGAAGTCGCTTTGAGGATTTTGGGGATGGTCAAATTTTTTTGAAAAGCAGCTAAGACTTTCACCGTCGGCACCATAGCTAATTTCATAGTGGGGATTATCGCCGGTAGGGCTATTTAGGCTAAATCCTTGCGCTTGTAGGGTATTGATGGCGCGCGGGTTAAAGGCCGTCACTTCCACTCCACCCGAATAGGCTTTTAGGGGAAGCTCGAAATAGTGGGCTAGAACTTGCGCCCATACTTGAGCAAACTGACTACGTCTGGAATTGTGGGTGCAAATAAAATGCAGCTGCACTTCCTGCTTGAGCGCCAGCTTTTGCGCGAGGTATTGGTATAGGGGTTCTAAAAGGGCGAGGCGTTGCTTAGAAGGAGGGCTTTTTAAAAGTTTCGCTACCGTCTTTTCTAAACTTGGGCTAAGGCTTTTCATTTTTCCTATTTAACAGCATCCTGAATTAGGGGCACATGATTTTTTTTGCAGATCCGCTAGCTTAAGACGAGGCTTTTTTTCGGGGATGCCGCATTTGTCTTTGGCTAAGCAATCGGTTTGAGTATTAATGAGCTGAAAACCACCCGCGCGGAAATCTACTCCGTATTTACCGATGGTTTCACCCTGGTATTCTACTTCTATTTCGGCATCTTTAAGCTGAAGCTGATGCTCGGAGAGCGCGATGATAGCTTGCAGTTTTTGGGCTTGGAGCCGATGGTCGATATCCTCGGCACTCCACAATTGAAAATTAATTTTTGACTCATGGCGCAGGCTTCCACCGCAATCAATAAAGTGCTTTTGGATAGCGCCAATTTCGGTTACGTGGAAATGACTGGGTACCGCCTGTCCATTGGGCAAGTAAAAACGCAATTCGGTCAATTCTTGCAGATGACTTTTAAATTCGGAGAGTTTCATAAGTTTTAATTTAAGGGTGAGAGCAATTAGCAGCAATCCTTTTGCACATCGGGGTTTTCGAGGTCGAAAAAGCCCACTAATAGTGTTTTCACTTCTGCCCAGCGTTGGGCATTAATACAATAACTGATGCGCGTACCTTCAATGGTTCCCTGCAGGAGACCTAAACTTTTAAGTTCGCGCAAATGCTGACTAATCGTAGCCTGAGCTAAACCAATTTCTTCCACCAAATCGCCATTGATGCAAGCATTGGCTTTGATGAGATATTGGAGAATAGCGATACGAGCTGGATGAGCTAAGCCTTTGGCAATAGTTGCTATCTCATTTTGCTGATCATTAAACAGCATAGTCTTGCTTATTCCCATAGCTTCATTGTTTCATTGCAATATTACGATAAATAATTAGCCTTAGTTAAAAATTTCAGAAAAGTTGCCTTGAGGCCTACTTTTCGATTAAAGGTGAAAAACCATCGTTTAAAGGTATGATTATCAGGACTTAGCCTTTAATGCTTTACCTTTTTCAAGAATTTAATCCCTATGCCATGAAACACCTTTACACCCTTGTTCTAGCCCTTTTAATGTTAAATTCTCAGGCCACACATTTAATGGGTGGGGACATCACTGTAGCGCAATTACCCAATGGCGAGCATTTGGTGAACCTGACCGTTTATCGGGATACAGTGGGGATACCCATGGCCTCTATGGCTACCTTCGAATTTAGTGGTCCCAATGGCTGGAATTTCATCCGCCGAACCGCCTACGATTCGGTCGTGTCTGGCACGGTCCTGCCCATGTATCCTTACGGCGTTGAGGTGTATTTTTTTAGTGATACGGTAAATTTCCCGGTGGCCGGTAATTGGCACATTGCTTGGCAAAACTGCTGTCGCAATGGGGCCATTCAAAACTTAGCTAATCCCTTAAGCGAGAGTATGTATCTCTCTACCAATATTGTTGTTGATAGTGTGGTACCCAATTCGACCCCCTTCTTTTTAGTGCCCGCGGCAATCTATTTGCCCTTAAATATTGCTTGGCAATACAATCCCTTACCCTTTGATCCGGATGGGGATTCTTTGGTGTGGTCTATAGACCGACCTTTAGATGACTCTGCTAAATTTTGCCTTGGTTACAGCACGCCGCCCAGTGCACCCAGTAATCCCCTTCATTTAGACTCCGCCACCGGCACGCTTTCTTGGACCGCCGATTCCATAGGCCATTTTGTGATTTCCATTTTAGTGGAACAGTACCGCAATGGAGTTTGGTTGGGCGAGATACGCAGAGATATGCAATTAATCGTGGTGCCTGCTGGTCATGGTTTTCCTTATTGGTCCTCCTTTAATGGTCAGGCGCCCCGCGATACCCTTAGCATCGACGTTCCCGCTAATAGTCCACTTAACTTTGAACTAATTGCTAGTCACTCCGATACTACCCGTAATTTATATATGGATGCTTACAGTCCCTTGCTCCTTAAAGGGGCCTCGAATGCAAGTTTTAGTGTGAGTCCGACTGGAACGCGAAATGACCTTAAAGGTCGCTTCAGTTTTACGCCCGATGCTAGTCAGGCTGGCAAGAGACATATAGTAGTAGTGCGATGCAGCGATAAGTACTTCACCAATGATCAGGCAGTTCGCATCAATGTGCAATCCGGAATTGGCTTGGATGAAAATCAGGCTCAAAGTTTTGCAAACTGGCAGCTCTTTCCCAATCCCGCCCACGATCACTTTTATTTATCCTTTCAATCGCAAGAGCAAGAATATTTAGAGCTGGAAGTTTTGGATTTGGAAGGGCGCATCCTAAAAGTAAAAAGGCTAGAGGCCCTTAGGGGAGCTAATCTTTTGGAAATAGATAATGCTAATCTAGAAGCAGGAGTGTATCTAGTGCGCATTAAAGCGAGTGCCGGAGTGCTTTGGTCTAGCAAATTAATCAAGTCCTAAATAGGCGCTAAGAATATTTAGAATAGCCTTCCATTTTGGAGGGCTATTTTCTTTTGTTAATTTTACCTCAGTTTCTGAGGTATGAAGAAGTCGTATATCAAAGGATTTTTAGAGGACATTTTGGTCCATTTAATCGCCGAGCAAGGGGAAACTTATGGCTATGCGCTTACGCGGATGGTGGAGGAGCGCACTCAAGGCGTAATTCAGCTTAATGAAGGTGCTCTTTATCCTGTTTTGCATAAGCTTGAGGAGAAGGGGGTATTGGTTTCGGAATTTAAATCGGAGGGGAGTCGACCCCGAAAATACTACCGATTAGCACCCGGAAAGGAAAGTGAAGACTATATAGCCACCATGGAAGAGGAGCTGATTTCTTACCTCGGAGCCTTAAATGCCATTTTCAAAAAAACCAATTATGGATAAGCGCAAATTATCGCAGGAGCAGCTGCAAGAGGTTTACGCTTTTTGCAAGCGCAAGGACATTCAGTATTTAGAACTACGCATGGAGCTGGTGGACCATATCGCCAGCAGAATCGAGTCACTCTGGGAAGACCAGCCCGAGCTAAGCTTTAAGGATGCCTTCCATAAGGTCTATAAGTCTTTCGGGATTTTTGGGCTGAGTGAGGTAGCGGAGGAGCATAATAAGCTTGTCCTGAAGCGCTTTTATCGCGAAGCCTGGCAAGAATTGCTTAATTGGTTTAGGGTACCGCAAATTTTCGCTACGCTTAGCGGATTATTCGGACTCTACTTTTTACTCGACAGTTTCCCGAAACTAGCGGTGCTAATCTTTTACGGGATATTGGCTACTATTTTTGCTGTCTTTATTTACGCCTATGTTGAACGAAGGAGAATGCGCAAGGCCCTCGATGGTGACCTAAGTATTACCATGGGCTCGCTTTATCAGTGGGGCTGGCTGATCTACTTTTTCTATTTCATTCCCTTTCAAAACCTTGGGATTTTAAACACCGACTCCTACAGCGATTTGCTGCAATGGATAGAGGACTACCGCTTCGTGGCGCTTTTTTACTGTCTGCTAACATTCATTCTGTGTTTGAGCAGTATAAAGCTAGTGCGGAAGGGTCGCAATCAAATTGAAGCATTGAAGCAGAAACAAAGTTTTTATAAGGTAGTTTGATGGGTTTGGGGATAGGAGATCGCTGCGCTTTGGGATATGAGATGTTAGACGTGAGACCGCTGCGCTTTGAGATGTGAGGTCGTGGAACGACCCAGGGATATGAGATCGCTGCGCTTTTAGACCACTTTCAAACCCTGCTTTCCCCGCTTTCCCTGCTTTCCCTGCTTTCCCGGCACCCCCTTGGGACGTTCTACGTCCTGCCCATCTCACATCCCACGTCTCACATCCCACATCTCACATCCCACATCCCCGGGACGTTCCACGTCCTCACATCTCATTTCCTATGCATGCATAATTTTTATATCTTAGCCCTGCTTCAAAAAACACAGTTTGAAACAGGAAGAGACCGTCGATTTTCACATCAAGCGCACTTGGCAAAGTATCGCAAAGATGTACAATGAAGTAGCCGCGGGTTATGGCGCCTCCATGGCCACCGGATACGTATTACTGAATATAGATAAGGAAAGCGGAACGCCCAGTACAGCTTTGGGTCCACGTATGGGTATGGAAGCCACAAGCCTTTCCCGCACCCTAAAAAGCATGGAGGAGAAGGGGCTTATTGAGCGCCGACCGAATCCGGCAGATGGTCGTTCGGTTTTAGTGTTTCTCACTCCTTTTGGCATCGAAAAAAGAGCCGATGCGAAGGCAGCGGTAATCAACTTTAACACTCAGGTGCGGGATCGTTTTTCCGAAAATGATCTCGGCACCTTTTTTAATGTAATCGATGGTATAAACACCATGATCCTCGAAAATAAATTGGCAACACAAGAAATTAAGGACTAAGATGAAAAAGACCATTAAACACGCTACGGTGATTGGCTCCGGAATTATGGGGAGTCAGATTGCTTGTCATCTAGCCAATATTGGCGTGCGCGTACTCCTTTTGGATATCGTACCCCGCGAACTCAGCGAAAAAGAGGAAAAGGCAGGCTTAAGCCTCGAACATCCTCAAGTGCGTAATCGCATCGTAAACGAAAGTTTGGCCAAGGCGGTAAAAATGAATCCCGCCCCTCTTTTTGATAAGGCCTATGCCTCGCGCATCAGTACCGGTAATTTGGAGGATGATTTGCCTAAAATCGCCGATACCGATTGGATTATCGAAGTAGTAGTGGAGCGCCTGGATATCAAGCAAAGTCTCTTCGAAAAAGTAGAGCAGCACCGCAAGCCCGGCACTTATATTTCATCCAATACCTCGGGTATCCCTATACATTTAATGTTGCAAGGTAGAAGTGAGGACTTCCAAAAGCATTTCCTAGGCACGCACTTCTTTAACCCGCCTCGTTATTTAGAGTTATTGGAGATTATTCCTACCCCTAAAACTGATCCGGCAGTGGTGGATTTCTTCATGCATTATGGTGATCGCTTTTTAGGGAAAACCACCGTGCTCTGTAAAGATACACCGGCCTTTATCGCCAATCGAGTGGGAGTATTTGGTATCATGGACCTCTTCCATAAGGTATCGGAAATGGGCCTTTCGGTAGAAGATATCGACAAGCTAACCGGTCCGCTCATTGGTCGACCTAAATCGGCTACTTTCCGTACCGCCGATGTGGTAGGTTTAGACACCCTCATACACGTAGCCAATGGTCTGGCTCAGGCGGTGCCTAATGATGAGCAGAAAGAAAAATTTGTTTTACCGGCCTTTTTGAAAAAAATGCAGGAAAACAATTGGCTGGGATCTAAAACTGGTCAGGGTTTCTATAAAAAAGTAAAAGGGGAAAATGGCAAGTCGGAGATTCTCTCTCTAGACCTAGATACCCTGGAATACACCCCTCAGAAAAAATCGAAGTTCCCCACTTTGGAACTCACTAAAAATATTGATGATGTCCGCGAGCGCTGGAAGGTGCTTATCGGAGGAAAAGATAAGGCCGGTGAATTTTACCGCCGCTCAGTGGCGGGAATTCTAGCTTATGCCGCCAATCGTATTCCTGAGATTGCCGATGATTTATTCCGAATCGACCAAGGTATGCGTGCTGGCTTCGGCTGGAAGCACGGTCCCTTCGAAATTTGGGATGCCATCGGTCTCGAAAAAGGGATTAAACTAATTGAAGCCGAAGGTTTACAACTAGCTGGCTGGGTGAGCGAAATGCAAGCTGCGGGTCATAAGTCCTTCTATACCGTGAAAGAGGGTCAGGGGCAATTCTATCACATTGGCGATAAGGCTTATAAGGCTTTACCAGGTGGGGATAGCTTTATTGTGCTCGATCATATTCGCCCCAGTAAAACGGTTTGGGAAAACAAGGAATGCGCCGTGCAAGATTTGGGCGATGGTATATTGAATATTGAATTCCGTTCCAAAATGAATTCTTTGGGCGGTGGCGTTTTGGCTGGCATTAATAAAGGCATTGAATTGGCCGAAAAGGATTACCGCGGCTTGGTTATCTCCAACCAAGGGGATAATTTCTCAGTAGGAGCCAATTTGGCGATGATCTTTATGATGGCGGTAGAGCAAGAGTACGATGAACTCAATTTTGCCATCAAGTATTTCCAGGATACCATGATGCGCGTGCGTTATTCGAGCATTCCGGTAGTAGTGGCGCCGCATCAAATGGCCTTAGGTGGAGGTTGCGAAATGTCTCTTCATGCCGATGCTGTACAAGCCGCTGCCGAAACCTATATCGGTCTAGTGGAATTTGGCGTAGGTGTAATCCCTGGTGGTGGTGGTACCAAAGAGCTAACGCGACGGGCGGCCATGCGCTATGTGAAAGACGACATTGAAACCAATGCCTATCGCGAGAACCTCTTTATGATTGGTCAGGCGCAAGTTGCGAAATCAGCGAAAGAGGCCTTTAATATGGGCATCTTCGTAGAAGGCCGTGATGGTATTTCCATGAATAGGCATCGCCTTATCGCCGATGCCAAAGCCAAGGCCCTTGCCTTAGCGGATGCGGGATATATCATGCCGGTTAAGGAACGCGATGTAAAGGTATTGGGTCGCCAAGCCCTCGGGATGTTTACGGTAGGCGCCCATACCATGCTGGAAGGCGGCTATATCACCGAACACGAGAAGAAAATGGTCGAGAAACTCGCTTATGTAATGAGTGGTGGAGATCTCTCTGAGCCTACTATGGTTTCAGAACAATATTTATTGGATTTAGAACGCGAAGCCTTCTTGAGTTTATGTACTGAGAAGAAAACTATGGAAAGGATACAGCATATGTTGAAGACGGGGAAACCGTTGAGGAATTAGAAGGGTATGAGATGTGAGACGAGAGACTTGAGATGTGAGATGTGAGATGTGAGACGTGAGATATGAGCGTCTAATGTTAACTTTTATTTTGTCTCATATCCCAAATCTCTCAGCGACGCAGGAGCGGTCTCAAATCTTAATAGATGTGAGATGTGAGATGTGAGACGTGAGATATGAGAGCCTATTTTGTCTCATATCCCGAGTCTCTCAGCGACGCAGGAGCGGTCTAAAATCCGTAAATATGAGATAACTTTAACCTAAACCTAAATACCTGATTGCAATGCATAATTTCAAAGAACTGAAGATTTGGCAAAAGACCATGGAGATAACCGAACAAGTATATAAAGTCACTAAAAGTTTCCCTAAGGATGAGATGTATGGCTTGAGTCATCAGCTTAGGAGAGCTGCGGTTTCCATCCCTTCCAATATATCGGAAGGAGCTGGTAGAGGTTCAAATCAAGATTTTAGTAGATTCTTGGATATAGCAAATGGCTCTATTAATGAGGTTGAGACCCAGATTATTCTGGCTCAACGTTTGGGATACATCGCGGTAAAGGACTTTGTTGATCAGATTAGTAGCGACTTAGATTCGATTCAAAAAATGATTTACTCCTTCCAAAAAAGTCTTAACGCAAAATGAGTCTCACATCTCACATCCCACATCCCAAATCTTATATAAGAACAATACTTGAATAAAAAACACTAGCAATGAACGCATACATAGTAGCAGCAAAACGTACCGCCGTTGGAAAAGCCCCCAGAGGTCTTTTCCGCTTCACTCGTCCCGATAATCTGGCGGGGACCTTGATTAAGGAAATCTTGAAAGATATGCCCCAATTGGATAAAGATCGTATCGACGATGTGATTGTGGGTAATGCCATGCCCGAAGCTGAGCAAGGCATGAATATGGGCCGCTTGATCTCCTTAATGGGATTAGATACCGTTAAGGTGCCTGGCGTAACCGTAAACCGTTGGTGTGCCAGTGGCTTGGAAACCATTGCTATGGCCAGTGCCAAGATTCACGCGGGGATTGCCGATTGTATTATTGCCGGTGGGGTAGAGAGCATGAGCTATATCCCCATGGGTGGTTTTAAAGTGGTGCCTAGCTATGAATTGGCCAAGGTGCATGCCGATTATTACAATAATATGGGCCTTACGGCGGAAGCGGTGGCCAAAGAATATAAGGTAAGCCGCGAAGACCAAGATCAATTTGGTTATGAGTCGCATATGAAGGCTTTAAAAGCGATTGAGGAAGGTCGCTTTAAGGATGATATTGTGCCCATCGAAGTAGAGGAAATTTACTTGGATGAGAATGAAAAGCGCCAGGTTCGCACCTATACCGTTGATACCGATGAAGGTCCCCGCAAGGGCACCAATGTGGAGGCCATGGGTAAATTACGTCCGGTATTCGCTGCCAAGGGTTCAGTTACTGCCGGTAACTCTTCGCAAATGAGTGATGGGGCAGCCTTTGTAGTGGTGATGAGCGAGAAAATGGTGAATGAATTAGGCTTAAAGCCCATTGCAAGATTGGTGAATTACCAAGTGGTAGGGGTAGAGCCGCGCTTGATGGGTATTGGTCCGGTTGACGCCATCCCCAAAGCCTTAAAGGCCGCCGGCATGAAGAAAGACGATATCGACCTAATTGAATTGAACGAAGCTTTTGCCTCACAGTCGCTAGCGGTAATTCGTGAATTGGATTTAGATCCTAGCAAGGTGAATGTGAATGGAGGCGCCATTGCCATGGGTCACCCCTTGGGTTGTACCGGAGCCAAGCTATCGGTGCAAATCTTTAATGAACTGAAAAAACGAGACCAGAAATACGGCATGGTAACCATGTGCGTGGGCGAAGGACAAGGCGCCGCTGGTATTTACGAATTGCTCTAAGGAGCATAGATTGAGAGAGATAAAGAGGGGTTTCGAATAGAAGCTCCTCTTTTTTTTTTTGACCTTGCTGTCCCTTTTAAACTCTGCTTTACGTATTAGCTAATACAAGAATCAAAAACTTTATAAAATGAAGAAATTAGTACTCGCCCTTTTGAGTTTTATTAGCCTCAGTGCTTTTGCTCAGGGTACCCTCACCGTAACGGTTTCCGATAGTGGTACCGTAGCCCCTGGGGTGGCCGTATTTTATTACGACTCACCTTCGAGCTTTTATCCAAATGGTTACAACAATCCGCCGGTAATCGAGAATTTCGATTCCTATGCATTTACTAGCGGTAATGGCGTAGCTTCCTTTGGTCTCTGGAACGTGGCCAATAATGATACCGTATTTTGGGCCACCCAAGATTGTGCAGGCAATCTAATTTGGGGTGCCGGTTCTCCTACTGCCATGAACCCGAACCTTAGTGGGACCCTAAATTTAGGCTGTTTGCCCGGTGCTTGCGACGTTATTTTAACCGTGGACAGTGCAGCAACTCCAGCTGCAACCTATGGGGTGATTCAGGCATTTCCTTTACGTCAGTTCTCCTACACGGGATTGCCTAGCAACATTCCTTCTTTTTGGACCCTAAATGGTGTGCCGAGTAGTGGTTTTACCAGTGCCGATTACGACAGTATCACCTTCAATATGAACACTGTTTCTGCGCCCTACACGGTTACTTATGCTCGGGTAGACAGCTTCTGTGTGCCACGCACTGTTACTTTTGGAAATAATGGAGGCGGCGGAACTTCAGTTACTTGTAATTCTTATTTCACCACTACCGCACTTGGCCAAGATTCACTGGGCTATCGAGTGCTTATTGCAGACTCCTCAAGCACTAATGGTACTATTATCGGCTATCGTTTAGATATGGGTGATGGTAATGTGCTCAACGCAACCGGAGTAATCACCAGTCATAATCACGCTTATGTTAATGCAGGTACTTATACTATTTGTCAAACTATTACCGCCGTATTGGGTAATGATACCTGCAGCTCTACCTATTGCGATACAGTTACCGTAGGTTCCGGATCTGGTGGTGGAGGTGGTGTTGGACCATCCTGCGCAGCTTCTTATGTGGTGGACACGGTAAACTCAGGTTTATTCAATAATCAGCTCATCATCTGGGAGACCTCCACCAGCAATGGTCAGATTACTGCTTGGTCTTGGGACTTCGGTGATGGTACTACTATCAACACCCGTTATCCAAGTCATACTTACGCCAATACCGGGGTTTACAATGTGTGTTTAACTATTACTGCTTTGGATAGTGCCGGTGCGACTTGTACCAGTACCTTCTGCGATTCAGTTGGATTTGATGCCAATGGTAATTTGGTCTTCAAAAATGGCTTTACCATTAATGTAGTTGATCCTGCTTCGGTAGGTGTAGACGAGCAATTGCTAAACGAAAGTTTGAGTGTATATCCTAACCCTAGTGCGGGCGATGTGAACCTTGAATGGGATCCTCGTTTGGAAGTGGAGAAACTGAGCGTATTTAGCATCAGCGGAAGCTTAATAAATGAAATTACTAAGCCTAATCATCGCACTGAATTGAAAGGTCTAGAACCAGGTGCCTACTTAGTACGTATTCAATCTGCAACAGCGGCCAAAACCCTACGCCTAATTGTGCAATAATCATCAATGATGCCTTAAGGAGGGCCCTGCTTTTGCGGGGCTTTCCTTATCTTACATGAATGGATAGGCGGCTCCAAAAATTGATCAGAAAATGCCGGAAGCATGATCGACAAGCGCAGTTTGATTTATATCAGTATTGCTTCGATTATCTTCTGGCTATCTGCTTTCGGTATAGGAAGCAGCGCGAGGATGCCGTGTCTTTAGTGAATGATGCCTTTTTAAAGGTTTTATTAAACCTGGATCAATTTAAGGAGGATAAGGATTTTATGCCCTGGATTGCCAGTATAACGGTCCGCACCGCCATTGATGAATACCGCCGCGAGAAGAAATACCGCGAGCAAACCGAGTTTAAAGAAAGTGACCATGACTTCGAATCAGCTGAACTGAATAAGGAGCATTGGGCCTTGGTAGAACAAATGAATGGGGAAGAGGTAAAGGAGTTAATTCACGCCTTACCCGAACCCGAGCGAATGGTTTTTGTGCTCTATGAGTGGGAGGGCTATTTGCATAAGGAGATAGCTGAGAAACTGGCTTGCTCCGAACGGAGTTCCAAGCGCTATTTACACCGCGCTAAGGAATTATTGAAGAAAGAACTGACCCATAAGCAAGCTTTAAAGAAAGTGATCTAATGGCAAGAGATTGGAAAAATATTAAGGATAAGCTGCAGGCCGATGGCCAAGGACCCAGTGCGGCCGACTGGGAAGCGATGCAGGCAAAAATTGCCGCGCAGCCGAGTTTAAATCCGCCGGCCAAAAGGCCTTTGTGGTTAAGCTGGGCGATAGCGGGAGCTTTAGGTGTTTTATTAGGTTGGAGTACCTGGTATTTCATGCCCTTGGGTCAAGAGCAAGAGGAGCTCACAGTTAAGCCTGAAACTAAAGCCACGGAAAAACCGGCCGAAAGCGTGGATTTGAACCAGGATTTGAATCAGGAAATGAAGAATGGCAATGCAGAGTCAGAACTTAAGTTGAAGGAAAATGCCGAAAAGCTAGCAGCTGACACTAAGCCCTCTAGTTCTACGGAACTGAAAGAAGTTAAGAGTGCTTCGAGTAAATCAGTGCCAGCGCCACTGGCTAAATCAGAGCAATCAAGGAGAGAAGAAGCTTTGGCTAGTGATGAGTCCGCTGGAAGCACCGCGCCTCTGCCTTTAAATCAAAAGTCATCGCAAGGGGAAAGGCCCTCGACCGATGGGAAGGAAGAGCAATTACCCGCTGAAAACAACAATCTGCCTAAGCCTAGCCTAGATCAGAAACCTGGGCAGGAAGCTGCATTGTCTGCGCCCCAAGCTTCGGAGGAAGTAAGCTCCGAAACCCCAAGCGAGAATAAGGCGGGGCAGATTCCCCCTAGTGTACCGGCATTAGAAGATGAGGCATCGGAAAAGGACCCTGCCGAAACATCCGAGCCTAAAGTAGATGGTAATGAGGCCGGTGAGGCTAAACTTCCTGCGGCGGAGGAGGATTTTGTGAATCGCAATACCGGTTTCCGTCTAGCTCAGGCTAACCTGAGTCTATCCTATTTACATGACTTTAATCGCCCCGCGACTTATGCTCCCGGTCTTAATTTCGATTTGGAGTGGCAGAAAGGAGCACAGTTTTTAAGCGCTGGTTTGGCTTACCATCAATTAAATCTCGCTCAGGAGAAAATGGTGAGTTTAAGTAGTATTAGTATTGATAGTTCCTACCGACAAGAAATCGCATCACGAGAAGTGATTGAAGTACGCCGTAATTGGGTGATTGATTCGATGTTCCACGGGCATTACGTTTACGATACTATCCGACGGACCGTCGTGGATACCAACTTTATTTTAGAAATCGATACAAACCAATACCGCAGCAATTTCGTAAGACAGTCAGTGAAGCGTTTTTATTACGCCGAACTACCGATAATGTATGGTTATCGTTGGCGACTGGATCGAATAAACATTGCCCTAGCTGGAGGTATTGCCCTCCAACAAGCAGTGGCTTACCAGGATGAAACGAGCAATGCAGTCTCCCAATTTGGGATGTCGGCATTGTTGCAGCCTCAGATTGCATGGAGTGTCTCGGAGCGCTGGTCGCTCTTAGGAAGAGTGCAAATGCGATACCCTTTACAAGAGTCGGTTTTATTTGAAGATAAGACCTTACGATACTCTTTCCAGCTGGGTGTATCCTTCCACTGGTAAGATCTGTAGATTACAAAAAGGATACTCTGCAATGGAGGCGCTCTTTGAAAAAAGGGCGCCTTTATTTTTTATCCAATTTTTTCCGTAAAGCTATGCATGCATAATAAAATTTAGTATTTTTGGGCAAATCCAAAAAAGATCTGTTATGGCCGAAGTAGAAGCAAAAGAATATTTGAAAGGAGGCGAGTTCTTAATTCGCACAGTAGAGAGTGATGAGATTTTCATACCAGAAGATTTCAGTGAGGAGCAAAAAATGATGGCTCAAGCCACAACAGATTTTATCGAAAAGGAAGTGGTTCCCCAACGCGATCGCTTTGAGAAAAAGGACTATGCCTTTACCGAAGAGATTATGAAAAAGGCCGGTGAATTAGGTCTATTGGGAATTACTGTTCCCGAAGAGTTTGGTGGCTTAGGTATGGACTTTAACACTTCTATGTTGGTTTGTGACCGCATTTCGGGAGTATCTGGATCCTTATCTACCGCTTATGGAGCTCACACCGGAATTGGCACTTTGCCCGTGCAGTTGTACGGTACCGATGCCCAGCGTGAAAAGTATTTACCCGGCCTAGCGAGCGGCGAGATTATGGGCGCTTATTGTTTGACTGAGCCTGGAGCAGGTTCGGATGCCAATAGTGGTAAAACCAAAGCTGAGCTTACCGAGGATGGCAAGCATTACAAGATAAACGGACAGAAGATTTGGATTTCGAATGCCGGTTTTGCCAATTTATTTACGGTTTTTGCGCGCATTGAAGACGACAAATACCTTACCGCCTTCTTGGTAGAGCGCGGTACTGAAGGTATGAGCTTTGGGGAGGAAGAACATAAATTGGGAATTCATGCCAGCTCTACTCGTCAGGTGTTTTTTAATGACTGTATTGTACCAGTAGAGAATATGTTGGGCGAGCGTAATGGCGGCTTTAAGATCGCTATGAATGCCTTGAACTATGGCCGAATTAAACTAGCGGTAGCTTGTTTGGATGCCGCTCGTCGCGTGATTAGTTATGGTGTTTCTTATGCTAATGAGCGCAAACAATTCGGAGTTTCCATTTCAAGCTTTGGTGCCATTCAGCAAAAGCTAGCCGAAATGACCACCAAGACCTGGGTAGCCGAGTCAGCCGTTTACCGCGCCGGTCAGGATATCGAAAACCATATCATTCGTTTACAAGAAGGAGGCATGTCTTCGGCCGAAGCAAAATTAAAAGGGGTTGAAGAATATGCCATCGAATGTGCCATCCTAAAGGTATTAGGATCGGAAGTAGGAAGCTATGTTGCCGATGAAGGCATCCAGATTTATGGTGGCATGGGCTACAGTGCCGATGCGCCAATGGAACAAGCTTATCGCGATGTACGAATTGCCCGGATCTACGAAGGGACCAATGAGATTAATCGTCTACACTCCGTAGCGATGTTATTGAAAAAAGCCTTGAAAGGCGAAATGGATTTGATGAGTCCGGCTATGAAAGTAGCAGGCGAATTAATGGAAATTCCTTCTTTCGATACGCCCGATTATTCGGTGTTATTTGCTGAAGAAAAGGAGATCATCGAAAAACTCAAGAAATCCATTTTAATGGTTGCTGGTAAGGCAGTAGAGACCTTCGGAATGGACTTAGAGGCCGAGCAGGAGATTATTATGAATGCCGCTGAAATGCTTATCGAGGTGTATGCCGCTGAATCTGGTATTTTGCGGGCCGAGAAATTGGCTAAGCAGAAAGGTGAAGAGGCAGTAGCCCACGAGATTAATATGGCCAAATTGTATTTGCATGGCGCCATGGAGCAAGTAGCCAAGCATGGACGAGAGGCGATTTACAGCTTTGCCGAAGGTGATGAACAACGCATGATGCTCATGGGCTTAAAGCGTTTCACTAAAGCGGCCAATCCTTATAATTTAAAAACACTACGTCGCAGCATTGCGGCCAAAGTGATTTCGGACAATAAGTACCCATTTTAACGGATAGTAATACATTAAACGGGTATGCAAAAGCCTCCTTTCGGGAGGCTTTTTCTTTTTTGTACCTTAGAGCTGATTAATCTTTATACTCTGCTATGATTCGCTATTTTCTATTCTGCTTGTTCCTGTCTATGGGCTTATCTGCCCAGAAATTTAATCGCGCAAAGGCTTACACTTTTCATTATACCCCGGTTTCCATAGATGTCTTTCCCAATGGAGATATTATTAGTATGACTGAGGGGCATAGCAATATTCAAATCGACTTGCTTTCAGCTGATGGGGATTCCTTGGCTCAGCACACCCTGCCCTTTTACGGATTTTCTGAAAGCAATCAAATATTGGTTTTAGACTCCAATCTATTTGCCCTTAGCTATGTCGATGTGGGAGGATGTGATTTTAGGAATTCTGAAGAGCATTTTCTTTTATTGATGGACCGTTCCTTTACTATTGTGGACAGCCTGCATCAATCCTTAGTAAATCCTTTTGGCCCATCCGCTATGGCTACTTATGATCAAATGATAAAAGGGCTAGGTAGCCAACTTTTGTTTAAAGGTCCCACTCGTTTTTCAATTGTGGATTATGCCAACCAACAGTTGAAGGCAGTTTTTGATACGGTCTTCTATCCGAATTTATTTATCAGTGGCTTAGCAAATCTCAATGCCGATAGCGTTTTGATATCGGCGGATACTGTTGCTCAAAGCAATACTCTACTCTGGGTTTACCGCTATTCAGATTCTAGCTTTACCAAAACTGGCTCCTATTTTGGCGAGGAAATGGTCGATTTTGATTCTCGATTCTTGGCTTTTCAGCGCTATTGGGGAGATGATAGTTTGTTTCTAGTTTCCAAGCAAAGCTTGCAGATAGATACCGTCTACAACCTTAATTGGCCCGCTTCTTACTATCTCTATTCGAAGAGCTTAGATGGAAAGATTCTATTGTGGAACCAGCAGAATAACTATGTTGTCTTAGATCCCAGTAATCTTAGTTTTTCGGATACCGGAACCTTTAAAGCTAATTATGCTCTTCCTGAAAGAATTCTAGATCTGGCTTTGATGGGCGATTACCTGTATGCATTCGGAAGAGTGGGCTTTGGTGATCTGGTTTGGGAAAAGCGGCGATTTATGCAGCCTGCAGCACCTTACTTTAGCAACTTTAGCTTTCGCTTAGAAGCATTACGTAGTGGATCTTATGATGCTATTGTTTACAATAACAGCTCCGATACGATTACTAAGATTGGCTTTGGTATTTCCACTGGAGGAAGCGCTTACTACTGTCAAGAAACCGTATCAAGAACAATTCGAGATGGATTGAATTTGGCGCCTAATGATAGTTTAGTCTTAACTTTTATTGGGAATCCTTTTTATTACGATATAAATAGTGGGGCTTCGACGATTCCATTTTTTGCCTATATGGTAAATGATTTGCCCTTAGAGCCTGGGGATAAACTTCCAACTTCCACGCTTTTGACTAATCCGGAGCTGCCCTTACAAGCCTATAAGCTTTACCCAAACCCAATCCATGATGTTCTGAATCTCGATCTAGAAGGGCAATTTGAATTTATAGGAGATGTCTCTATCTACAGTTTAAGCGGTAAATGTTTGCGACGTGAAAGTCTTGATACAAGGATTAGGTCGAGCCATCAAATTGATTTAAAGGACCTTTCGCCAGGGCTTTACATTTTAGAATTAAAAGCTGGTTCAAAAAGTCACCAGCAGAAGATTCTTAAACTCTAAAAACTGTCACCTTTACATTTGTTTGCTAAATTGATATATCTTTGCTAAAAAGGTATACTTAAATGCAAGAGCGAATATGTCCCAATTGTGGTCACGATAAATCCACCAAAAGTGGAGTGGTTAAGGGTCGTCAGCGCTATAAATGTAAAGCTTGTTCCTACAACTATACGGTAGCACGCAAAGGCAAGAAAATCGATAATTACTACGTGACTAAGGCTTTGCAATTATACCTTGAAGGTCTTTCCTACCGTGAGATAGAGCGAATATTGGGGGTCTCCCATGTAAGCATTATTAATTGGGTAAAGCAGCATAAAGTAGAAAGACCCGAACAGGGCGATTACCATCCTACCTATCGCATTTTAACTCATGCCGAATTGATGGCTTTTTACCAGAACCCCCAAAACTTAAAAGGGGCGGGCATGGTGGTAACCGAGCTCGGGGATAAGTATATGCTAATCCGCTGGGAGCGCTTTAGGGACTAGGATTTAGCAACATATTTACCGAAAAACTATACCATTTTTCATTTTATTGGTCAAAAAGCTAACCTTCGAATTGCTCAAACGGAGGGTCCGTGGCATTCAACCAATTCAACAACAATGAAAAAATGGCTATTCGCTTTCGCGCTGATTTTCATTTCCTTAAACACTATTCAGGCTCAGGGTTATTCTGAGTATACAGGAGGAATGAAGGTTAAGCTTAATGACGATGGAAGTAAATATTTCCGGCTCATTACCTGGCATCAGGTATGGCTGCGTTACAATCAAAACAATACGGGTAGTACGCGCTCGGGTGTGGCTCAGGATGCTACTACCGATGTAGGCTTACGTCGTTCTCGTTTTTTAATGTATACCCAATTAAACGATCGTTTCTTAATCTTAACCCACTTTGGTATCAATAACCAGAATGCGGTGAGTGGGGGATACCTTGGTTTTGATGGTAAAAAACCCCAACTCTACATGCATGATGCTTGGGTCGAGTACACCGTACTAAAAAAGTATTTAAATATTGGCGGTGGCTTGCATTATTGGAATGGCTTAAGCCGCATGACCAATGCCTCTACCCTAAACCTGATGGCCTTTGATGCGCCTATATTAAACTGGGCGACCATTGAAGCAACTGATCAGTTTGCCCGTAAGTTGGGGATCTACGCCAAAGGAAAACTGGGTAAACTCGCTTATCAAGTGGCGGTAAATGATCCCTTTAAAACCAATGTAGGTGGAGCAATTGCTACCGATAGAGCAAACTACAATCCTCAGAATGTAGGGAAGGTCTTTGAAGGTTATTTCCAATACGAGTTTTGGGATGCCGAAGGAAACCTATTACCATATCGAGTAGGTACTTATTTAGGCACTAAAAAGGTCTTCAATATTGGAGCGGGTTTTATTAGCAATGCCGATGCAATGTGGTATACCAATAGCACTGGAGATACCGTGACCTCCGGAATGAACCTCTTTGCAGTCGACGCTTTTCTAGATTATCCTTTAAGTAATGGTGGCGCCCTAACCGCTTATGCGGCGGCCTATTTCAATGATTATGGCCCCAACCACGTGCGTAATATTGGGATAATGAATCCCGCCGATGGTTCCAATGGCGCTGCCGGTCTGCGCGGTAATGCCTTCCCGGTAATCGGAACCGGTACCAGCATCTACACCCAAATCGGCTATATGCTACCTAAAAAACGCGATGACCTTATCTGGCAGCCCTATGCCGCTTTAATCTATAACAGTTTCGAAGGGGTGCAAAATAGTGCTGGGGAACAAGTTCCGGTTACAGTATTCGATCTGGGAGTGAACGCTTATTTAGCCGGCCACCATTCTAAGCTTACCCTTAATTACCGCCATCGACCCGATTTCAGCGATGCCGATAATGTAAGCTACAAGCCAGAGCTCACTTTACAAGCAATGATTTATTTATAGCCGAAAAGGGGAAGAGGAGAAGAGGAGAAGAGTTTGAATGAATTCTTTCTGGAATGGGACCCCTGCCAAACTGATGGAATAATACTAATTAATCATACTAATCTCCAGACTCTTAACTCTAGACTCTAGATTCTAAAATCTATTAAACATGAAAGACCACACTGAAGCGTATAAATACTGGCGCGAAAACTTAAAACTGCTGACCATCCTACTCAGCATCTGGTTCCTGGTTTCTTACGGAGCCGGAATCCTATTCGTAGACTTTTTAAACCAATTCCGCATGGGAGGTTTCCCAGTCGGTTTCTGGTTCGCCCAACAGGGATCGATTGTCACCTTCGTGGTGCTCATCTTCGTGTACGTGTATAAAATGAATAAGCTCGATGCCAAATACGGCTACACCGAGAAATAATTTAAAAAGCAAAGGATTATGGATATTCAAATCATGACCTACATTATCGTAGGTATCACTTTTGCCCTTTATATCGGTATTGCTATTTGGAGCCGTGCCGGATCAACCAAGGAATTTTATGTGGCCGGTGGTGGGGTTTCGCCGCTTGCCAATGGTTTAGCCACCGCAGCCGACTGGATGTCTGCGGCATCTTTTATCTCCATGGCGGGATTAATCTCTACCCAGGGTTACGACGGTTCAGTTTACCTGATGGGTTGGACCGGAGGTTATGTGCTCCTGGCCCTTTTACTGGCACCTTATCTGCGCAAGTTCGGCAAGTTTACCGTGCCCGACTTTATTGGAGATCGCTATTATAGTAATGCCGCGCGTACGGTAGCCATTATCGCCGCTCTCTTTGTTTCCTTTACTTATGTAGCCGGACAAATGCGTGGGGTAGGGGTAGTTTTCTCCCGCTTCCTTGAGGTAGATGTTACTACCGGGGTAATTATCGGTATGGTGATCGTATTGATCTACGCCGTATTGGGAGGTATGAAAGGTATTACCTATACCCAGGTGGCGCAATACTGCGTCCTCATTTTCGCCTTTATGGTGCCTGCGGTATTTATCTCCATGATGCTTACCGGAAATATTATTCCTCAGTTTGGAATGGGTGGTCAATTAGAAGATGGGACCTACCTTCTCGATAAACTCAACCAACTGAATCAGGAATTAGGCTTTGCCTCCTATACCGACGGGTCTAAGAGCAAGGTGGATGTATTTTTCATCACCGCTGCCCTCATGTTAGGAACGGCAGGCTTACCGCACGTAATCGTACGTTTCTTTACCGTGCCTAAAGTGCGTGATGCGCGTAAGTCAGCCGGCTATGCCCTATTGTTTATTGCCATTCTTTACACCACGGCTCCGGCTATTGCGGTATTTGCGCGTACCAATCTTATTCAGACGGTGAACGACAAGCCTTACAGCGAAATGCCAGCTTGGGTGGGTAATTGGGAGCAAACCGGTCTCTTAGCCTGGGAGGATAAAAATGCCGACGGCATGGTGCAAATGCGCAAAAGCCCCGATCAAAATGAATTGATGGTAGATAAGGACATTATCGTATTAGCCAATCCCGAAATTGCCAACCTTCCGGTTTGGGTAATCGCCTTAGTAGCGGCGGGTGGCTTAGCGGCGGCTCTTTCTACGGCAGCCGGTTTATTATTGGTAATTTCTACGGCCATTTCTCACGATTTATTGAAGAAGCAGTTAATGCCCGATATCTCAGAGCGCGGTGAATTATTAGCCGCACGTTTCTCTGCCTTTATCGCGGTATCTGTAGCTGGTTATTTCGGAATTAATCCACCCGATTATGTAGCAGCGGTGGTAGCGCTGGCCTTCGGATTAGCCGCGGCCTCTTTCTTCCCTGCGATTATTCTGGGAATCTTTATGAAGAAAATGAATAAGGAAGGTGCGATAGCGGGAATGATTGCTGGTTTAGCCTTGATGTGTTTCTACATCCTTAAGTTCAAGTTTGGCGTTTTCGACGGTGGAAAAGAGGCTGTAGCCGGATTAAAAGCCGATTGGTGGTTTGGCATTAGCCCTGAAGGTTTTGGTACCGTAGCCATGTTATTCAACTTGGCGGTGAGTCTGGTGGTGATGAAGTTAACCCCAGAAACCCCCGAAGATGTACAAGAACTAGTAGAGGATATCCGCATCCCCAGTGGAGCAGGAGAGGCCCATGCACACTAATATTTAAGATGAAGAGAGGGCTTCTCCTACGGGAGGGGTCTTCTCTTTTTTTAGCTGATAAAGATCAGTGTAGTTTTCAATTAGAAAATTAATCTTTGAGAATGTCGGAAAAAGCCATCAAACGAATTCTGATTATTGCCGTAAGCATTTTACTGCTATCGCCTTTGTTTTGGGATTTTTTCCGCTCCAGTTTGCACTACCTACTTTACCTCTTTGGGCTTTTAGTGTTATGGATTTTCCTCCTCTGGCGTCAAAGTTTAAATGATGATGCTTCATCATGACCCTTAGCCTTATTCTCATAGGAACCCTTTACCTCGGCATCATCTTTGCCGCCGCTTGGTATTTTGAAAAACGCTTTTCTCAGGAGCGTTTTAAGCGTTGGATGCCCTATATCTACTCCCTGGCTCTTGCGGTATATTGCACGGCCTGGACTTTTTACGGTAGTATCGGTCGCGCCGCACAATCGGGTTTGGATTTCCTCCTAATTTATTTGGGACCGGCTCTCATGATGTTTCTCTGGCATCCCATGGCAAAGCGGCTTTTTCAAATAAAGCGCACTCAAGGGATTAGCTCCTTGGCCGATTTTCTCTCCGCTCGTTATGGCAAGGATCAAAACCTTGGTTTCTTGGTGGCCCTGCTCTCCCTGGTCGGCATTCTGCCCTACATTTCTTTACAGATAAAGGCCATCAGCGAAAGCTTTAGCATTCTTAGTGGTCAGGGTGAAATTGGCGAATACCAGGTTTATAACGATCCGGCGCTCTACGTAAGCTTGATAATGTTTGTCTTTACCATTTTGTTTGGTACCCGTTATGTGCAGAGTAATCGGCCTAAGGCCGGACTCATTGGTACCATCGCCTTCGAAAGCTTATTTAAATTAATCGCCTTTGTGGTGGTTGGGGCAATTGGCTTGTCGCAATTCGCAGGAACGGAGGTTTTTAGTGAGGGTTTAAAAGACTTTGCCCTCAAGAAGCCAGAAATGGCGGGTGGCGATTGGTTTACTATATTATTGATTTCGGCTTTTGCCTTTTTCTTATTACCGCGCCAGTTTCAAATGGGTGTGGTGGAGAATAATTCGGAAAAGAATTTAGCCAAGGCGACGTGGTTGTTCCCCCTTTACCTTTTGATAATCAACTTATTTGTACTGCCATTCGCGGTTATGGGAACTCAGGTTTTTCCCACTGCGGATAGCGATTTTTATCTACTGAGCTTAAGCATGAAGTACTCGGGTCCCGCGACGGCCAGTCTGGCTTTTTTAGGGGGACTCTCGGCGGCGAGTTCAATGATTATTGTGTCTACCCTTGCCCTAGGAAATATGCTTAGCACCTATGTATTGGTGCCGCGCTTGGCCTTAAAGAAAGACCGGCCCCTGAGTCGACGCATTTTAGGCTTACGTCGCTGGGCCATTTTGCTCATCTTGGCATTAGCCTATGTTTATTACCACTTCTTTGCCGCTCAAAACTCTTTAGTTAGCATTGGCCTGGTTTCCTTCGTAGCTATGAGTCAGTTTGCCCCCGCTTTTTTAGGCGGACTATACTGGCGCGAGGCCAAGCGGAAAGCAGCTTTCTGGAGTATTCTTAGCGGATTTGTAATCTGGTTTTACTTTCTGGTTTTACCGCAAGTTGCGGCTTTCGCCGGATGGGATTTAATGCAATGGGGAATACTAAATCCAGAGGCCTTAGCGGCTACTTTTGGTTTGTCCTTATTGAGCGCGGCTACCTTGCTAAGTCTAAGTCTAAACACCATCGTATTTGTGCTGATTTCCTTGGAAAGCTCGGCTAGCTTAGAAGAAGCAAATCAGGCCACCTTGTTTGTATCTGCACCCTCTGTTTCCGCAAACGGACTTAGCGAAGGATTGTACCGCGGATCGGCCCCTTTTCCAGATATCCGCAGTCTTTTGCAAAACTTTTTGGGAAGAGATAGAGCCGAAGAAGTTTTAGAGCGTTATGCCCGATTAAACAATATCGATTGGTCGACTTCCCCCACCGCCGATAATCGGGTGATTAGTTTTGCGGAGCGACTTTTATCGGAAGCGATAGGTCCGGCAAGTGCTAAGATTATGATCTCCTCGGTAGTGCAAAGGGAAGAATTATCCCGCGACGAGGTTTTGGGTATTTTAGAAGAGAGTCAGAAGGTATTACGTCTAAACCGCGAACTCAGCAAACGGGAAGAACAATTGCGCTTGGCCAGTGAAGAATTGCAGCATAGCAATAGGCGCCTGCAGGAAATGACTGAGCTTAAGGATGAATTCCTGTATACCGTAACCCATGAGCTTCGCACCCCACTGGCTGCCATCCGCATGCAAGCCGAGTTATTACAGGACGAGCCCGAAATGCCAGCGGAAGACCGAGAGCGTTTTGTGAATAATATCGTGAGCGATTGCGAGCGTTTAAGTCGTTTGATTAGCAATGTTCTGGATCTCGAAAAATTTGAAAGTGGTAGTCAGAAGCTTTCCCTAAGCAAACTTTCCTTGGACGGCCTCATCCGCCAAAGCGTAGAGCAACTAGAGAACTTGGCCTTAAGCAATGGAGTGCATTTAAGTTGTGAGATTTCTGCCGCTCTAAAACCCACTTTCGCCGATGCCGACCGCATACAGCAGGTGCTTACCAATCTAATTGGAAATGCCATAAAGTTTGCAAACCCCAAGCAAGGTAAGGTCTGGGTTACTGCTTATCAATTGGACGATGACTTAAAGGTGAATATTCACGACAATGGCAAGGGTATTCCGGAAGCCGATCGGCAATTGATATTCGATAAGTTTTACCAGGTTCGGGATCAGACGCGCCGCAAGCCTAGTGGTAGCGGTCTAGGCTTAGCTATTTCAAAAAATATTATTGCCATGCATAAAGGCCGGATTTGGGTAGACGATGACTTTAAAGTCGGTGCGAAAATCTCCTTTACTCTGCCCATTTACAAAGGGGAAAGCAACCAAAAGAAAACAGAAGCATGAAAACGAAAATACTAATCGTAGACGATGAGATTAACATCTTAATGTCGCTCGAATACCTTCTCAAAAGAAAAGGCTATGAGGTTTATATCGCACGTAATGGGAGTGAGGCAAAAGCTTTAGCGGATCAACACTCCCCAGATTTAGTTCTGCTCGATATAATGATGCCGGATGTGGATGGCTATGCGGTTTGCGATTATCTAAAGGCCAAGGAAAATGCGCCTAAGGTGATTTTTCTAACCGCAAAAAGTAAGAAGGACGACATTCAGAAAGGCTACGACCATGGGGCCGATCTATATTTAATAAAACCCTTTGCTAATAAAGACCTATTGGCGGAGATTAAATCATTAATTCAATCATGAGCTATCAAGAAGAATACGAAAGAAGCCTGCAAGACCCCGCGGGATTCTGGGCCGAGCAGGCCCAAAGAATCGATTGGTTTCGCCCAGCCGATGAGGTTTTAAGCACCGATGAGCATGGCTTGTACCGTTGGTTTAAAGGAGCCATGACCAATACTTGTTATTTGGCGCTAGATTACCATGTAGAAAATGGTCGTGGTGATCAGGTAGCCTTGTACTACGATTCGCCGGTAACCCAGTCTAAAAAAGCCTATAGCTATCGTCAAATGCGGGATGAGGTGGCGAAGATTGCGGGTGGCTTAAAGCGCTTGGGGGTGTCCAAGGGAGATCGCGTTATTATCTATATGCCCATGATTCCCCAGGCGGTGATGACCATGCTAGCCTGTGCCCGATTGGGAGCAGTGCACTCCGTAGTTTTTGGCGGTTTTGCTCCGCATGAATTGGCCATTCGAATCGACGATGCCAAGCCGAAGTTAATCGTTACGGCCAGTTCTGGCATCGAGGTAGACCGTATTATTCCCTATAAGCCTATGGTGGATAAGGCGATGGAGCTAGCAGCATACAAGCCGGAGAAGGTGGTTATCTATCAGCGAAAGCTGGGTGCTCTAGTACCGGCAAAAGATTATGATATCGATTTCGATCAAATGCTAAGCGAGGCTGAAACGGTAGGTTGTACCCCGGTATATGCTACCGATCCGCTGTACATACTTTATACCAGTGGTACCACCGGAAAGCCTAAAGGAGTGGTGCGTGATAACGGAGGTCACGCGGTAGCCTTACGCTACAGTATGGAAAAAATATACGGCATTAAGCCAGGGGATGTGTATTGGGCGGCTTCTGATATTGGCTGGGTGGTCGGACACTCTTATATCGTTTATGCACCCTTATTAACAGGGGCTTCTACCGTTCTCTTCGAAGGGAAACCGATTCGTACCCCCGATGCCTCCACTTTTTGGCGCATCATTGCCGAGTATAAAGTTAAGGTGATGTTTACCGCACCAACAGCGATTCGGGCAATCCGTAAAGAGGATCCTCAAGGTGACTTCATAAAGCAATATGATCTGTCTTCATTGAAATATCAGTTTTTAGCTGGTGAACGTTGTGATGTGGCCACCTTAGGCTGGGCCGAAAAGCAATTAGGAGTTCCTGTTATTGATCACTGGTGGCAAACCGAAAGTGGTTGGCCTATGCTCGCGAACTTCCCAGGCATAGAATTAATGGAAGTGAAACCGGGCTCCGTGACTAAACCTGTAGCGGGTTATGACTTGCAGATTTTAAATGAGGCAGGCGAAGCTGCGGCTCCTAATGAAGAAGGCTATGTGGCCGTGAAATTACCTCTGCCTCCAGGCTGCTTGCCCAGTTTATGGCAAAATCCTCTCGGCTTCAAGGATTCATACCTCGAGCGTTTCCCGGGATATTATTTCAGCGGAGATGGCGGCTTTAAGGACGAGCAGGGTTTTACCTACATCACCGGAAGAGTAGACGACATTATTAATGTTGCCGGGCACCGCCTTTCAACCGTGGAAATGGAAGAGGTCGTGGCGGCCCATCCGGCAGTAGCCGAATGTGCGGTAATTGGAGTAAATGACGACTTAAAAGGTCAGATTCCCATGGCCTTAGTGGTTACTTCGGTGCAGCAAATTGATTACCAAGATTTAAGTACGGAGATTGTAGCGGCTGTCCGCAGCGAGATTGGCGCAGTTGCCGCCCTTAAAAAGGTCTTAGTGGTAGGCCGATTACCCAAAACCCGCTCCGGGAAAATTCTGCGTAAATTATTGCGGGCCATTGCCAACCAAGAGGAAATCCGAATTCCGTCCACCATCGATGACCCGGCGATTGTGCAGGAAATTACCGATATTATTCACCCTAATTTGAAACAGATAAACCTATAGATATGGAAGCAAAATTCCGCATCAGCTCTCCCGAGGAATATCAAGAGCAATACCAATTAAGTACCGAACAACCCGAAAAGTTTTGGGCGCAGATCGCCGAGAATTATCAGTGGATGAAGCTTTGGGATAAAACCGTGGAATGGGAATTTGATACTCCCGATGTGAAGTGGTTTACTAATGCCAAGCTAAATATTACCGAGAACTGTTTAGACCGTCATCTCGAAAAACGGGGCAATAAATTGGCTCTCATTTGGGAGCCAAATGATCCCAAGGAGCGCTTTGTGCGTATGACTTACCGCGAGTTGCACGAAGAGGTTTGTAAAACCGCCAATGTGCTTAAAAAACACGGGGTAGCTAAAGGGGATCGAGTGGCGATTTATATGCCTATGATTCCGGAGCTCACCATCACCGTTTTAGCCTGCGCTCGCATTGGAGCCGTGCATTCGGTGGTTTTCGCCGGTTTTTCGGCTCATGCCTTAGCCGATCGAATCAACGATGCTTCCTGTAAAATGGTGGTTACTGCCGATGGTATGTACCGCGGTGCCAAAGAAATCCCATGTAAAGCAGTAGTCGATGAAGCTTTGAAGTCTTGTGATTCGGTCGAAAAAGTCTTGGTAGCGGAGCGTACCCGTTGGAATGTAAATATGCAAGCGGGACGTGACTATTGGTTGCATGAAGAATTGCTAGGAGCCGATCGCGTTTGCGAGGCGGAGCCCATGGATAGTGAAGATATGCTCTTTATTCTGTACACCTCTGGCAGTACCGGCAAGCCCAAAGGAGTGGTTCATACTTGTGGGGGCTATATGGTCTATGCTGGATATAGTTTTGCCAATGTCTTCCAATACGATGAAAGTGATGTTTATTGGTGTACGGCAGATATTGGTTGGATTACGGGTCACTCTTATATCGTCTACGGCCCGCTTTTAAATGGGGCAACTACAGTGATGTTTGAAGGCGTTCCTACTTATCCAGATCCGGGTCGTTTTTGGCAGGTTTGTGATAAGCATGGGGTTAATCAGTTTTATACTGCTCCTACTGCCATTCGTGCTCTAATGGCTCACGGCGAAGACCATGTTCTTAGTTATGGCCTTTATTCCCTAAAAGTACTGGGAACGGTGGGAGAACCTATTAATGAGGAAGCTTGGGAATGGTATCATATTCACGTGGGTAAAGAACGCTGCCCGATTGTAGATACTTGGTGGCAAACCGAAACCGGCGGAATCATGATTTCAGGATTGGGTAATCATAGTCCGATGAAGCCCAGTCATGCAGGCTATCCCTTACCAGGTATTCAGCCGGTATTGTTAGATCAAGAAGGCAAAATAATCGAAGGAAATGGCGAGGAAGGTTATTTGGCCATGCGTTTCCCTTGGCCTTCTATGCTGCGCACCACCTATGGTGATCATGAGCGCTGTAAGAACACCTATTTCTCGCATTACAATGGGTATTACTTTACCGGCGACGGTGCCCGTAGAGATGAAAAAGGGATGTACCGAATTATTGGTCGGGTCGACGATGTGATTAATGTAAGTGGTCACCGTTTTGGTACTGCCGAGATTGAAAATGCCATTAATGCCAATGATCATATTGTAGCTGAATCGGCGGTGGTGGGTTACCCTCACGATATTAAAGGTCAGGGTATCTACGCTTATGTTATTACCAAAGAACCACCGACCAATCCCGATAAGCTGCGAGCCGAGATCGTAGAAACGGTGGTAGAGGAGATCGGTAAAATTGCCAAGCCAGATAAGATTCAATTTGTGAGTGGCTTACCCAAAACCCGTTCGGGTAAAATTATGCGTAGAATTCTGCGGAAAATTGCTGAGGGTGACACTTCCAATTTAGGCGACACTTCTACTTTATTGGACCCGGATGTGGTCGATGAAATAAAGGCGGGTGCCTTATAATAATTGAAAGTGACCTTCGGGTCACTTTTTTTGTTTTGGGGCCTCACCAATCGATATTTTAGTCGTTATCCTAAGGGGCGAATCCTATTGTGTCTTAAGGCACTAAAAACCTTTTAATTATGCCCTAAGTTTGATTTATGCAATTTTTAAGGACCATCTTACTAATTCTGGCGGTACTGGCTTCGAGCTGGTACAACAGTCTGGTATTGGCCTTATTTGAGACTCAGCAGAGCTACTTTGCTTCTGAGCTCTGTGAACAGAAGGAAGTGGAGGGTAATACCTGCCAAGGTAGCTGTCAGCTGCGAGCCTTATTGCAAACTAAGGAAGAACCCGAAGCGCCCTTTGCGCCAAATTTCACAGAAGAAATAAGCTTTTTGCTTTTCGACGAGGGGAATCTTAAACAGCCTTTCCCGTTCACATCTCAGCCTTTATTAAAGTTCCCAGCTCCAGAAGTGTTCTTGGCAGAGGGAATGAAGAGATTGGTATGGCGACCGCCATGTTAATGACAATAAATCTTTACGTCATTAACAATCTCTAAATAAAAAAACCATGAAAAATTATAAATGGGCTCTTGCCCTAAGCGCACTGGTAGCAGTGTCTGCTTGTAAAAAAGATGATGATACTACGGTAGAACCTGATCCAAACGCCGATAAGGTAGCAGTAGTTTTAAATTACGATTTCAATTTTGGCGCCGATGACTTTGTCTTGGACCAAGAGTATACTTTAGATAGTGGAGGAGTGGTGAAATTCTCCCTCGCCACTTATTATTTGGCACAACCAGTGATCATGGATGATGCCGGGAATAGCAGTCCCTTAAGTCCCGAATATCTTATAGTACGCCCAAACAATACCAGTAGCGATCTAGGATATATTGATCCAGGTCACGCTCACATGTTTAATGTAAGCATTGGTGTAGATGAAGCCACCAATACAGAGAATGGTGCTAATGGTCGTCAGCCGACCGATTTTACCGATTCCGATCATCCTTTGGCCCCCCAACCAGAAGGAATGTATTGGTCTTGGGCCAGCGGCTACATCTTTGTTAAGATAGAAGGGGAAGTCGATTACGAAGGAGACGGAACTTTTGATAATGTCTTCAAATATCACCTAGGAACCAATCCTTTCCGAAAAGATCGCAGCACAGTCCTTAATCTTAATTTGGAAAAAGCTCAGACGCTTCAGCTCACCATGCATATCGATTACGAGAAGTTCTTGGAAGACGTAAATATGCGCACCGAGATTCTGACGATGTCTATGGGCGATCAGAGGCCTCTAGCCGAAAAGATGATGAATAAGTTCGACGCCGCGGTAAGCTTTAGCCATGGCATTCTGGACTAGTAAAATAGTAGGATGGAAAACCAAGTTTGCCCGCTTGCTTTTTGTGAGCGGCTTACTTGGTTTTTTACTTTTTTCGGGCTGTGCTAAGGAAAAAGTTCAAGAAGATAAATATGCTTTTCGAGAGAGCCCAGTACAAATTACCATTCCGCATTTTCCAGCTTATTCCTTAGAAGCCGGCCATGAACTTAGTGCCGAAAAAATCGCCGTGGGTAAAAAGTTATTTTTTGATCCTATTATTAGTCGTAATAGGGATATTTCCTGCGCTTCTTGTCATTTGCCGCATCTGGCCTTTAGCGATGGCTTAGCTACTTCGGTGGGAACCGAAGGCAGAGTGCATAATCGGAATTCGCCCACCTTATTCAATGTGCTATGGCAGCCTTATTTATTTATGGACGGGGGGAACCCGACCTTGGAGTCGCAAGTAGTTGGACCCATAGAGGAGCATCGTGAAATGGACTTACCTTTTACCGAGGCAATTGCGCGGGTGGCGGCCAATGAGACCTATCAAAACTTATTTAAGTGGGCTTTTAATGATGATGTTAATCCCTTCACCTTTAGCCTGGCTCTGGCCAGTTACGAACGAAGTCTAGTTTCCTATAACAGTGCCTTTGATCGCTTTTATTACCACGGGGATAGCCTCGCCTTAAACGCTTCTGCTCAGCGAGGACTGGCATTATTTAAAAGTGCAGAATTGAAATGTGCCGATTGCCATCAATTACCTTTAACTACCGATTTTAGCTTCCAGAATAATGGACTGAAGGAAGTTTATTTAGATCCAGGTCGGGCTCGGGTGACCAATAATTTGGCGGAGCATGAGGGGCAGTTTAAGGTGGCTACTTTAAGGAACATTGCCCTTACCGCACCTTATATGCACGATGGGAGTTTAGCTTCTCTGGAGGAGGTTATTGAGCATTATGCTTCAGGTGGATCCAATCACCCTCTAAAGAGTGATAAGATTAAAGGCTTTAGTATCAGCGCAAGCGAAAAAGCAGATTTGCTGGAATTTTTAAAGTCGCTAAACGATACCAGTTCTTACCGCCAGTTTGACTTTGATTTACCCTAAGCTTTCGCAGAAAGGGAGATTCTTTTTTTATTCTTCAAGGCGGTCTTTAACGTAAGTCACTTCTGTTTTCCCGTGAGCAGCTGGTTTACCGTCTTCCCCAAGGTTTACAAAGACTAATTTGTCGATGCTTAAAATGGGTTCTCGGGTGAGCTTATTGCGCACTTCGCAGCGCATAGTTAAGGAAGTCCGACCAAATTCAATGGCCTCAATACCCAGCTCAATGATATCACCTTGGCGTGGGGCCGAAATGAAATTGATCTCCGAAACGTATTTAGTTACCACGTGTTTATTTTCCAATTGGATAATGGCGTAGATCACCGCTTCTTCGTCGATCCAAGCTAATAGTCGGCCGCCAAAGAGGGTTTCATTGGGGTTTAGGTCTTCGGGTTTTACCCATTTTCTGGTATGGAAGTTCATGATTTGAGGGATTAGGGGATTAGAGGATGAGAAGAGGAGGAGAGGAGAGAAGGAGGGGATGAGGAGAGGAGGAGAGGAGGAGGTGTCCTTTGCTTTTTTTGGTAGATACAATTTGAGTCAATTTTGAATAAGAGATTAAAGACGTGTATTTTCTCATATCTCACGTCCCATGGGTCGTTCTAAGACCCTACCTCTCTTCATCTCATCCTCTCATCCTCTCATCCTCTCTTCCTCTCTTCCTCTACTTCATAAAAGCGCTGTACATCCAAACGCTCTTCTCTTGCTCGCGGATGTAATCACTCATTAGGGCATTGGTACCTTCGTCATTGAGTTCACCTGAGTAATCGAGGATTTCACGCTCAATTTCCAAGAGGGTTTTGTAACCGTCTAAGACTACTTGAACCGATTCGCGCGCTTCACTAATATTGGCGGCCTCTTTTATTTTAGCCACCTTTAGGTAATCGCTGTAGGTATGCAGAGGCGTATAACCTAGAGTTAGAATACGCTCGGCGATTTCATCAACCTTTTGAAAGGAGTCCATGTACAATTCCTCAAACTTTTGGTGTAGCTCGAAGAACTTTTCTCCTTTAATATTCCAGTGAATTGCTCTGGAGTTAGCATAGAATAACTGGTAGTTCGCTAATAGGATATTTAGTTTGTCCGCCAATTTAGCGGCTTCGTTTAAGGGTAATCCGATTTGATTATTGCTCATGACTATTACATTTAAATTTTAATCAAAGATAGCTATTAATTATCATTTTTTTAATTTAATAAGATAAGCTGATATCTATATGGCTTTGGCCAATAAAAAAACCCTGACACAGGAGAGCCTGGTCAGGGTTAAGATAATTGAATTGGCAGGGCCTATTCTACGCCGTGCATCAATTTCTTAAGGGGCTTATTGAAGATCATAATGATCACCGAGAAACCTAATAAGACAAAGCCAATGTTTGAGAATACATCGGTGTATTTATTAAGTCCCATTTCCATGCGATCCATCTTATGCTTCTCGTAAACATCTTTAAGGCTTTCGCTAGCCTCCGCATTAAAGGCTTCGATGTTTTCGCGGAAATACATCCAGGTTTCGATATTAATCGCGTCCTCGTTTTCTTCATCTGCCTTCAATAGGGCTTCGTAATCGGCTCCTAATTTGGCCCAGGCCTCTTTGTTTAACCAAGCTTCCGCTGATGGAATAGGCGTGTTCATGCTACGCTGCGCTTTCCAATCTACGAAGTTCATCCCATCCGCGTAAGCTTTACGGAATTCTACCCAGTCTTGGATATCCATATACTTACTTAAAGTGATGTTTACCGGCATGCCTTCTGCCAAGGGTTGCCAGTCAATGAAATTAACGGTGCCAACATCATTCGAGGCTTGCAATACTGTAGTGCTTACTGGGAATTCCAAGGCCGGACCCTCCTCACTACCATGGGTTCCGGTTAGGGTAGCGATTTGACCTCCTAAGAAGTTACCAATGGCAAAGCTTAGGAACCAACCGCCCATTGCTGTTCCCGAAATTTTCGGAGGCGCTAATTTGGTTACCATACTTAATCCAATGGGTGATAGGAATAATTCACCGGTAGTATGCAGTAGGTAAAGAATTACTAAGGTCAATAAAGGTACTTGGAAACCTTCGGCAAAGCTTAGGCCTAGAAGGGTTACTAAGAAACCTAAACCTAATTGAAGGATACCAAAGGCAAACTTCATTGGAATACTAGGGTTTTTACCCATTTCCGAAAGTTTCACCCACATCACACTAAAGATCGAACCGAATAGAACGATAAAGAAGGGGTTAAAGAACTGGGTCATGGAAGCGGGCATCACCCAGCCAAAAATTTCACGATCTACGTTACGATCGGCGAATAGGGTAAGCGAGGTTCCGGCTTGCTCGAAGAAAGCCCAGAACACAATATTGATAAGAATAAATATTACCAAGGCAATCATTCGGTCGCGCCAAATTTTACCTTCGGCCGCACCGGCTTTGATCAGGTTAAAGGCCACTAGAATAAAGAGACCTAGTAATAAGTATTGTAAGATTTCATTCTTAGAAATCAAGATATAACAGGCAGGGATCAATAATAAACTACCAATAGTGATAAGGGTAACGTAGTTGATGGGCCCGAAAACCTTTTTCTTACCGGCTTCGGTAATGGCTAATCCATCTGCAGCAGCGTAACGATCGCGGCCAAACCAGAAGATTAGGAATCCTAAAAGCATACCAATACCGGCTAAGCCGAATCCCCAGCGGAATCCATAGGTCTCACCCACGTAAGCCACCACAGAAGTAGCTAAAAGGGCCCCCACATTAATACCGATGTAGAAAATGGTAAAGCCCGAATCTCGACGTGGGTCGTTTTCTTCATAGAGCTTACCAACAATGGTAGAAATATTGGCTTTGAAATAACCATTACCAATAATAATAGCTCCCATACCTATTAGCAACCAGAACTCGGTTCCACCTAAAATGAGGAATTCACCAATGGCCATAAGAATGGCACCCAGGATAATAGCGAATCGATAGCCTAGGAACTTGTCGGCCATACGGCCACCTAATACCGGAGCGGCATAAACGAGGCCGGTGTAAGCACCATAAATTACAGCTGCTTCGGCATCGCCTTTAAAAAGTGCCTTTACAAGATATAAGGTAAGAAGAGTACGCATTCCGTAGTAGCAGAATCGCTCCCACATTTCGGAAAAGAACAAGACATACAGTCCGTTAGGATGTCCTTGTTTCGCTAGGTCGGTGTTTGACATGTTCAGGAATTTGAATTAAGTGTCGAATTAACAAAAATTAATCTAAAGCAGACCAGTACAGGCTTAGAGATTCTCGAGGATAAAGTCGGTCATCTTCGTATAAAGATGGTAGCGGGTATTGCCCCCGTAAATGCCGTGGTTTTTATCGGGATAAATAAAGAGGTCGAATTGCTTATTGGCTTGCACTAAGGCCTCAATCATACGCATGGTATTTTGTACATGTACATTATCGTCGGCCGATCCGTGCACGAGGAAGTAAGCTCCTTCTAGTTTATCAACGTGATTTATCGGCGAATTATCATCGTAGCCATCAGCATTCTCCTGTGGAGTACGCATATAGCGTTCGGTGTAAATATTATCGTAAAAACGCCAATTGGTTACTGGGGCCACCGCAATGGCGGCTTTAAAGACATCTGCACCTTTGGTGATACCGAGGCTACTCATGTAACCACCGTAAGACCAACCCCAGATACCAATCCGATTGGCATCCACATAGTCTTGATTACCCAACCATTTGGCCGCAGCTATTTGATCAGCAATTTCATATTTACCTAATTGCTGATAGGTCACCGTGCGGAAATCGCGTCCACGCGCCCCGGTTCCCCGGTTATCTACACTAACCACGATATAACCCTTAGAGGCAAGGTGCTGATACCACATTCCATTACCCGCATCATAGCTATTTTGTACGGTCTGCGAGCCGGGTCCGCCATAAACGAACATTAAAACAGGATAGCTCTTGCTAGGGTCGAAATCACTGGGCTTTATCATCCAAGCATTAAGCATGGTTCCTTCCTCATTAGGAATTTGCAGGAATTCTTTATAGCTCACATTATAGCCTTTCAATCGCTCTTTTACGGCAGCATTGTCGTTTATCACTCTTACCAATTTACCATTGGCGCGGTGTAGGGTTTCGTAGGTAGGCACGTCAACGGCCGAATAGCGATTGATGTAAAATTTAAAGCCTTTGCTAAAGCTGGCAGAATTAGTACCGTCTTGGGTGCTAAGGCGCTTTTTGTTTTTGCCTTTAAGGCTTATGCTATATACGTCGCGTTCCAGTGGCGAGCGCTCCGCAGCCTGGTAATACAGCGTTTTTGAATCTTCATCCATGCCGTAATAGGTGGTTACTTCCCAGTCGCCTTTAGTAATCTGACGGATGAGGTCGCCGTCGTCATCGTAGTGATAGATGTGGTTAAATCCATCCTGCTCGGAAGTCCAGATAAAGCTATTGTCCTCTAAGAAAGTTAGATTGTCATGAATTTCAAGATAGTGGGGTGCTTTTTCCTCCAGCAGCATTTCCACTTCCAGTTCATCGTCTTCAACTTCAACCTCCCACAATTGCAGGTGGTCTTGATGACGGTTTAGGGTAAATACTACTAACTCGTCATCTTCACTGGTCCACTTAATGCGCGGGATGTACTCGTAATCTACCGGAAGCTTAACTTCCCAATCTTTGTTGTTCTTTACATCGTAAATATGAATGCTGACAATGGAGTTTACTTCTCCGGCCTTAGGGTATTTAAAGACCTCTTGTTGTGGATATAATCCATTAGCAAATACATCCATCGAGAAAGTAGGAACTTCGCTTTCGTCAAATTGGTAGTAAGCGATGTAATTGCCTTCGGGCGACCAATGAAATCCTTTATGGAAACTAAATTCTTCTTCGTAAACCCAATCCACTGCTCCAGCGATGAACTTATTTTCTTCGCCTTTACCAAAGCTGCTTATGCTGCCATCTTCTAGGTCTTGGATGTGCATTCGGTTTTCATGTACAAAAGCAACTTTGTTTTCGGAAGGGGAAAAATCGGCTAATTGTTGTTTGGAATCGGCTTTAAGGGCAGTCAGTACTTTGCTTTTAAGGTCAAAGACGTAATAATTACTCCGACTAGAATGACGGTAAATCGACTCGGTTTGCGTCCCCAGTAGTACCTTACTTTCATCAGCATTAAATTGATAAGAATCGAAATTAAGCGGGGCCCCATTACCGGCCGAAACATTGGCGGCACTGAGGATGGTTTCTACCTTTTCGCCACTTTCATAGCTGTATTTATCGATCTTAGGTCCGTTCTGATCTCGGTCTAAGACAGTAAAATGAGCGCCATCGTTCATGCTTCGCAGACCGCCGGTGGAGCGGGCGAAGAAACTGTAGCGTTGCCAAACGTCGGATACACTGACATCCTTCTTTTGGGCATAAATGGTGATAGAAATTAGAATAAAAAGCGAGACTATACTTAGCTTTCGAAACATCATTATTTTAATTTAGAGCGCCCTAAAATAGTCAATTTGAAGAGACCAGAGACTTATAAAACCATTGATGCAAGCGACCGGCATTATTTCCTTTCCTTTTTAGGTGATAGTCAGCTTCTTTGGGAAAAGGAAGCAATGCAGGAATACGGGCACGATGAAACTGAAGATTATCAATTTGAGCCCGAAATCGTTTTAAAGCCCCAGTCTACCGAGGAATTATCCAAAATACTCGCCTATTGCCATAAACAAAGGATCCCAGTTTACAGTAGTGGTGCCCGTACCGGATTAAGTGGGGGAGCGCTTCCAATTTATGGGGGCCTGGTGCTTAGTATGGAGAAGATGAACCGAATCTTGGAAATTGACGAACGGAATCTACAAGCGACCGTAGAGCCTGGAGTAATTAATCAGGTTTTTCATGAAGCCTGTAAGGAGAAAGGCCTCTTTTATCCTCCCGATCCTAGTTCATGGGGCTCCTGTACTTTGGGAGGGAATTTGGCCTTAAATGCCGGCGGACCCAAAGCGGTAAAATATGGGGTTACCAATGCCTACGTATTAGACTTGGAGGTGGTTTTAGCCACTGGAGAAATAATTCGCACCGGGGCTAAGGTGCTTAAAAATAGTACTGGTTATAACCTCACGCAATTAATGGTGGGAAGTGAGGGTACCCTTGGGGTAATTACTAAAGTCATTTTTAAACTAATTCCTTATCCCAAGGAAAATCGCCTAATGTTAATTCCCTTTGCTTCCGCTGAAAAGGCCTGTGAAGCGGTATCGGCCATTTTTCAGGCCGGTATTGTGCCGTCTGGAATGGAGTTTATGGAGCGCGATGCCATCGACTACACCCTTAATTTTGTGGATGAAGTAAACCTTCCTATCGGTCCCGAAGTTGGGGCACATTTACTGGTAGAGGTAGATGGTAATTATGGCGATCAACTCATGGAGGACTGCATGAAAATTGCCGACATCGTTGCTAATTTTGAAGCGGGAGAGGTCCTTTTTGCTGACTCTGAAAATGAAAAGGCAGCTTTGTGGAAACTGCGTCGTCGGGTGGGTGAAGCAGTGAAGTCGCATTCTGTTTATAAGGAAGAAGACACCGTCGTGCCTCGGGCCGAATTAGCCACGCTACTAAGGGGAGTAAAGTCTATTGGCGCTAAATATGGCTTTCACTCGGTTTGCTATGGCCATGCGGGCGACGGAAATCTCCACGTGAATATCTTAAAACATAAAATGAACGATAAAGCTTGGCAAGAAGACTTGCCCAAGGGCATTCGGGAAATATTTCAATTAGTGAAGCAGCTGGGTGGAACGATTTCGGGGGAACATGGCATCGGCTTGGTGCAAAAAGACTACTTGGATATAGTTTTTAGTCCGCTCGAAATTGCGCTCCAAAAACAGATTAAGCAGGTTTTTGATCCACACCAAATTTTAAACCCGGGAAAACTATTCCCTGATAACTAGATTTTTAGCTGTGAAATGTGGTCAAAGGTGGATAATCAAAAAACACCTACCTTTGGTTTACCACTAAACACTATCTATCTATAATGCCCCAAAGCACCGTCCTTTTAGTAGACGATAATCCCATCGACCTTATGATCAATACCAAGACTTTGGAGCGGTATGATGATTCGATTGAGGTTTGTAAGGCCAGCAGCGCACAAGAAGCATTACAGTTTTTACAAGAAGGGAAATGCAAGCCTACTTGCATGTTGCTCGATATTAAAATGCCGGGCATGGACGGCTTTGAGTTTTTAGCGGCTTTAAAGGAATCGGGCCAAGAGGTTAAATTCGGTATTCATATGTTGTCTTCGAGCATTGATCCAGCGGATTTGGAAAATGCTGAAAAGGATCCCCTGGTAAATTCTTATATCGAAAAGCCTTTGAACTTGGATAAGCTAAAGGCGATTAAACTTTAATCTAGAGCCTCAATCTGACTGCGAATTACCGAGCAGGCCCAATCAATATCTTTATCCTCAATATTTAAAGGCGGCGCTATCCGAAAGCTATTCGGATTACTGAGAAACCAAAAGGTGATAATCCCTTCCTTTAAACATCCCTCGACGATTTGTGCCACTTCTTCCTCGCTTTCGAACTCAAAAGCAAAGAATAATCCAATCCGTCGAATTTCTTTTATGCGAGGATGTTGCAGTAGTTCCACGAAACGCTGACCTTTCTCCTCGACTTTTTTCAAAAGGCTTTCCTGCTCAATGACCTCTAGGGTGGCCAAGGCGGCAGCACATGAAACTGGATTCCCACCAAAGGTGGTAATATGGCCCAGCATAGGCTTTTCGGTCAGCGATTGCATAATTTTAAGATCGCTAATGAAGGCGCCTAGAGGTAATCCGCCTCCTAAAGCTTTGGCCGTACAGAGAATATCAGGAACAATTCCAAAGTGTTCAAAGGCAAATAATTTACCGGTGCGACCCATGCCGCTCTGTATTTCATCAAGAATTAAAAGGGCTCCAACTTCTTCACAGCGAGCTTTAAGGGCTTTGAGATAGCCGGGTTTAGGAATGCGCACACCCGCATCACCTTGGACAGTTTCCACAATAACCGCGGCCGTTTTCTTGCTAATCTGCTTTAATTCCGATTCTTCATTAAAGTGTAGGAAACGAACGTCGGGCAGCAAAGGCCGAAATGCACGTTTCTTGGTTTCATTACCAGAAACACTGAGGGCTCCGTGGGTACTGCCATGATAGGCACCTCGAAAGGCGATGATCTCGGTTCTTTGGGTGTAACGCTTGGCTAACTTTAAGGCGCCTTCAATCGATTCTGCTCCGCTATTTACAAAATACACGCAGTTCAGACTTTCCGGCAGCAAGTCCACTAACTTTTCGGCCAGTTTATTGGGACTATCCTGAATAAACTCTCCGTAAACCATGGTGTGCAAATGCTTGTCTACCTGTTGGTGAATGGCCTCTTTAATATGAGGGTGACCATGCCCTAAATTGCTTACACCGATACCCGAAACCAAGTCGAGGTACTTTTCCCCATTAGGCCCAAATAAATAACTGCCCTCGGCTTTTTCTACTTCAATACCCAGAGCGAAGGGGGTAGTTTGAGCTATATGCTGGAAGAAAATGTCGCGTGCCGATTTCATAAATCAAAGGTGCACTAGATTTGGTATAAAACCAAAGCATAAAGGAAGAAGCGCGCAATACGACTAAGAGCCATTATCGCATAGGACTTAAAGCCATATTGGATCATTCCTGAAATTAAGGATACCGGTGAAAAAGGCAAGGGCGTTAAGGCAGCAAGGAAAATTAATAGTCCGCCGTAGCGTCTCAAGCTCACAATTTGCAGGGCGAACTTGGTGCTTAACCATTTGGCTACCCTGGGAATATGTCCAATTTTCGCCCCCAGCCAATAGGCGATGAGTTCGCCTGCATAACTCGAGATACCTAAAAGGCTAATCCCTAGCCATGGCGATTCCCAAATGCGGGTCCAATAGATGAAAAGGTCGGGAGGCAATAGCCCTAATATAGCTTCACTTATAAAAAAGACCAGTAGTACTGCAGGAGTGGAGAAATTTTGAAATAAGCCTTCCATTACTTCATCGATATCGATGAGGTAGTGGTTAATTAGGCCAATACCCAGACCTAAAATTACCAAGCCAAAAATTAGGCGCAACATATTTTTAGCGGCAAAGCGGTACGAACCTTTGCGCTTGAAATAATGGTGATGCAGTCTGGTATTTTCGTAAAGACTACGGTCTTTTTTCAATGTTCTACGTTTAGGTAAATAGGTTTTACAAAATTAGAACCTAGAAGCCTTGCTTTTTATTTTATACAGACAAAGCCGCGAATTTTTACTTTAGCGCAAAACGATTTCATGGCTAAGCCTAGCAAGACATTCTCCTACCTCTTTCTTAGTTTAATGGTCTTACTGCCTCTACTTCAGGTAAGTAGTTTGCAGGATACAACGCTTTTGTCGCGATTTATTCTTTTAGATGTATTCGGATTAGCCGCTTTGGTCTTGCTTTGGAAAGACCTAAAAGAGCTTAAACTAAATAAGCTGCCTCTTTTTACTCTGGGTATCTTGCTTATCGTAATGGTACTTTCTGCTTTTAGCGCGACAAATAGTTCAGAGTCATGGGCCAGCATTGCGCGCTTTGCCAGTTTTATCCCGGTCTTTTTTCTTTTAGAATCGGCCTTGCGGCTGAAGCGACTTACTACTGATGATTTGCTAAGGGGCGCGGTTTTGTTTGCCTCGGTGGCGGCCTTGCCCACCTTATTTCAGCTGTTAAAGGCCTTGGCTTCCGGTGATTTCTTTGACGACATTTATACCATAACTGGCACCTTCAGTCATAAAAACTTATTGGCATCGGCCTTAATGCTCAGCTTTCCATTTGTACTTGCGGCTTGGGCGAGCTTTAAGGGCGCTTGGTCAAAGTGGGCTATGATATTAGCCATTATCCTAGTTTTCGAATTATTTGTGCTGCGCACCCGTGGTGTGTGGTTGGCGCTTATTGTAGCGGCTTTAGGTAGTGGCTTAGTCTTGCAGATAATAAAGCCCAAGGAATTACAGATTTCAAGAAAGTGGCTTTTTGGCTTAAGTGCCTTAGCATTGGTAATCTTAAGCGCTCTTTTCCTTTCCCCGCAGATAAAAGCGGGCTTTACCAATAGCAGTAACGTGCAGAAGCGCTTAGTCTTTTGGGGGAATACGGTAGAGATGATCAAAGAACATCCGCTCACTGGTGTGGGTGCCGGTAACTGGCGGATCAATTTCCCTAAATATGGCCTAAATGAGGTAGGGGAAAGTACCCGGCAGGGGATTACCCATATTCAAAGACCACATAACGACTACCTCTGGCTTTGGTCGGAGGCAGGTCCCTTAGCTATTTTGGCGGTGCTTACTTTGTTGCTATTGGCTTTTAATCAGGTGCTAAAAAACTTAAAGGCTAGCGAGGGGGCAGAGCGAAACTTGCAATTGGCTGCGCTCTTTGGATTATTGTCTTATGCCATTTTCTCCATAGGTGACTTTCCGCTGGAACGTGCCCCGCATACATTTTGGTGGATGTTGATTTTGGCGGTAATTTTCCATCAGGCGAAAGCCCAGTTGCCGACAAAAATCCCGGTCTATCTTGCCGGCTTAAGCCTAGTATTTGGCCTTTTCGTGAATTTTCAAAGGTTTAAGGCCGAGCAGGGAATGGAGGCAGTATTGCAAGCCAATGCTAGTCAGAATGCAGCCGGAATAATAACTGCCGCCGAGGCCGTATATAGCGATTGGTATACTGTAGACAACTATGCTAATCCTATTAATTATTATTCCGCTAAAGGCTATCTGTTTACCAATCAGGCTCCTAAAGCATTCGAGGATTTGCAACAGGCTATGGCCGATGCGCCTTATAATATTTTGGTTTACGAATCTTTTGCGCAGTATTATGCCCGGCAGGGTGATTTGGATCAAGCTTTGGATTATGCGGCTAGAGGTTTAGAAATTTCCCCGCAGTTTAAAATGCTCATTTTATTGAAAGCAGAAATGCATTTACAGCGCAAGGAATTTGCCGAAGCTCTGGAAGCGCTCAATATGCATGAGCCGCGGTCTACCGATCCACGTTACCAGCAGGATTTAGCCACTGCCCTGCGGGGTGCCTTGCAAAATTATAATGAGCATGGGCGCTTCCCGGCGATGATGGAACATTTGCAAAAAAGTGGTCCTTTAAATAGTCCAGAGGATTATATCCGAGCTTATCGACTTAAAAGGGGGATTCGCTAATTACCATTTCAAGCCTAAGAAATTCATCAGGCGTAAGCCTAAAATTTTAAAGCTGCGGGAGTCGGCGGCTGAGTAGTAATGATGGGCGCGGTTGTGCAGGCCGCGTTTCTGACAAAAGCGCGCCGCTTCGTAGTATTTGCGTTGTATCGCCTTTTCGAAGCTGGTGCGAGGGTAAAGTCCTTTTTGGTGAAAGTGCTCGTATACGGCTTCGACCTTTTTTAAATGTTCTGCCAAGCGCGAACTCATCCCGCCATCTTCATGGTAATAGCTCTTTGCTTCGGGCCAATAACAAAACTGTTTACGGGCTTCCATTAATTCCAGCCACAGAAAAAGGTCTTCGGCACCATGAAAACGATCGTCTACTTGAAAGGGAAAAGCTAAAGCGGTACTGCGCTTAAGGATGGCCGCAGAGGGAACAATGGGCAAGCCCTTATCTAAAATTTCTTGGGCACTATTAATGGGAAATACCCGACGTGGATAATCGGCTTTTAAACCAAAATTGTCTACCGCATGATAGAGTACATCACAGTTTTTATCCTTGCTCAAATATTGATAACAGGAGGCTAACTTTTCGGGATGCCACATATCATCGGCATCCAAAAAAGCACAGTAATCCCCCTTTGCTAATGAAATTGCCTTATTGCGACTAGCTCCCAGGCCCTGATTTTCTTGATGCTGAAGTTGATAGGATATCCCTTCCTGTTTGCTTAGAAGCGCTTCAATGAGCTCGGCCGACTTATCCTGACTACCATCATTAACGATGATGATTTCGTAATCCTTAAAAGTCTGCTTAAAAACCGACTCCAAGCATTCTTCTAGACTATCGGCAGCATTGTATACAGGGATTATTATCGAATAAAATGGCTTTGTCATTTATCCCAATATTTACCGGGCCAAAGGGCAGATCTTAATTTTTTAAGGGGCTTTAAAAGTCCTATAAAGTTCAGGAAATCTCTAAAATAAGAGATAATAAAGGTGAGGAAAATTCTCCATGCCAAGGGTGATTTTAATTCTCGGAATACGCGGTACATCTTGCGGTTAATGCGCCAATTTTCGCGGGTCCAGCTATGGTAGGGTAAATTACCAATCCACCAATTGCCGAATTCACTAAGGGCAGCATCAGCTTCACTTTGCGCATCATTTAAACCGGCTCGTAAAAGCTTGTTTATAGCATAAAGCTCCTCGTATACGGAGGCCCTTTTACGCGATTTAGACCGCTGAGTTTTACGGTGCACGCGAAAGTAATTAAGCTCCTTATTTAAAAAGCCCAGGTCATACTTTAAAAGGATTTTGGCATAAAGGTGCCAGTCGCCATTAAGCCTAAATTTAGGGTCGGCACCCTTCACTTCCTCATATGCCTTTCGGCGGATGAGAATCCCGCTGGCATTGGGGATGGGGTTGTGGTAGAGTAACCAATCTTTACAGGCTTCTTTTCCAGATTTAATGAAATCCGACTCCCAGGCCTTAGACTTGTAAATGAAAGCTAGATTTTCGGCGTAGGAATGAATTTTTTGATCTTGCTCATCTACCATCATGGAATGGGCATAGGCAATGCCCAGCTCTGGATTTTGGTCTAGCAGGGGGACCAAGCTTTCTAAGAAGGTGTCTTCGCAATAATCGTCACTTTCGGCAATCCATAGGTATTCGCCGCTAGCTTGGGCGATTCCTTTATTCCATTGAATAAAGGGAGAACCAGAGTTCTTCTCGTTTAGCAACAGTTTAACATCGGGGTGGCGATCTGCAAATTTTCGCAGTATTTCGACGCTAGCATCCTTACTGCCGTCATCTAAAAGAATGAGTTCAAAGTCTTGAAAGGTCTGCCGAGCAATGGAGTCCAATCGCTTTTGCAAATAAGCCTCATGCTGAAAATTGGGCACTATTACCGAAACCTTAGGCATTAACTAAGGCTTTTAGGTGTTTAGCAATTTTTTTGCCGGTGAAGTTTTCCAGGCTTTTGATGCTGGTAGGATTCAAGGCACAAAGCTCGGCGTAATCCAGCTCAAGAAAATGGTCTCCAAGTTTATCGGCATAGCTAGAGGCCTGTTGCAGGTATTTTTGGTGCAGTTCTGCACAGAATTCGGCATCCCTTAATTCTTCGGCAAATACTTCTCCCTTGCGTTCATTGCGCTTTTGGAGCGACTTTACTACCGATTCGGTATCGCGTTTTAAATGAATAACCTTTGCGCCTGGGAATAATTCGAGCCACATGTCCAAGGTAAAGGTATTACGAGGGTCTTTCCAACCCCAATCTTCGCGCCTTAGGCATTGTTTAAATTTCGCCCAGCGTCCATTAAGGCGAAAATGCTCGGCATAAAGGGTGTCTGCCTTAAAACTTGTCCAGTGCTCTTTCTTAGGAACGCCGGGATGCAGCCAGTCCTGCTTTGCGGCCCACATCACCTGTTGGTTAACACTTAGAAAGTGCATGGCTTCGAAATTATGATCCTTAATTACGCCCATGAAAATCCCTGATCTTTCCAGTACCTTTGCTAGGAAAGAAGTGCCGCTGCGGTGCATGCCTATAATGATATACGGAGGACGCATTCTATACAATGAGTGATCAAAGAAAGATAATTTTTCTCCACCTGCCTAAAACCGCGGGCACTTCCCTAGTGAATATCTTGCATCAAGAGTACCGATTGGAAAATAGTGCCTTAATTGCGGGCGACGACCAGGCGGCCTTGGAGGAGGCGGTCCGCGACTCGAAACCCTTTATCCACGGCCACTTTTCCTTTCAGCTTTTGAACCATCCCCTTGCGCAATCTTACTACAAAGCGACCTTATTGCGGAATGCGGCCGACCGAGTGATTTCTCGATATGTACATCTTGCGCATAGCAAGGAAGAACGCTTGCAGGCGGAATTTGCCACTTATTCAGGTTTCGATGATTACTTAAAATCGACCTATGCTGATAATTGGCAGTGTCGGATGCTGGCGGGTATTTGGCATGAGGGAAAAGTAAATGACGAGGTATTCGAAAGGGCCAAGCAAAACCTGGAAAAATTGGATTGGGTAGCTACCGCTAGTGCTATGCCGGAAGCGGCTTTAGATCTGAGTCTTAAATTGGGTTTCGAAAGTTATTATCAGCCCCAGCTAAATAAACGTAAGTCGAAGGCCCTTTGGCAAGAAATAAATAGCAATTACCGACCGCAGATTGAAGCCCTAAATAACTTCGATAGTAAATTGGTCTCTCTAGCCGAAGCAAGATATCGGAGCGAAAGAAAGGTGCCTTTGCTAAAAAGACTGAAATTAAGATTAAAGGGGTCTTAGTACTTTCCACCGGAGGCTAAACCCAAACTGAAGTGCGCTAAGTGATGCCGACAGTGCCAAGCGTAAGAGGCTAGACTTTGCTTGAGGCTAAAAGATTTCTGATGTTCGGGATGATAAAAACTCCTTTGCCATTGTTCTTCATTTAATCCTTTAAGAAGTAGCGTCCATTTGTGATGTATCGCTTCAATTAGCTGCAGGGAAGGGGCAATGTCGTCATCCTTGGCTTCGCTGGTTTCGGCCCATAAGGCTTCCGCGTAAGGTCGGATGGTCGGATTTTCCTCAGTAATCGCAAGTTTAAAGCGGATAAAAGCGTTGAGGTGACTATCGGCACAATGATGTACCAATTGTTTTAGGGTCCAGCCCTCGGGTCGATAGCGCCAATTCAACTGTTCCCTGGTGCTTCCTTCGCATTGGGCCGCCAGTCTAAAGGGAAATGACTCGATGTCGTAAATCCATTCATCCAATTGTGCAGCACTAGGTTCGTTTATTTGTGGCTCAAGGCCGATGGGATATTTCAAAGAGTGCTTAGCGTCCAAAATGAATCTAATTTTAAATCCCCTCTAAAATTGCGGCGGCCACCTGCCATTGATTCTCCTCGCTGGTCCAATATTGCAATTCCTCCGGACTATTGAGGTTAGCGAACTCCACCAATACTCCCGGGATTTGTGCTTCTTTAAGCAGGAAAAAGCTTCCCGCTACCCTTTGAGACTCGGGGAATAAAGTAGCTAAGCTCTTTTCTAAGCTTTGGATAAGACTCAGGCTCTGATCCAATTCACTTTGCTCCTCACTGTAATGAAAGGATAAACCTCCGGGTGAATCGGAGCTCTTCACTCCAAAGTGCAGAGAGATGAAAAGCTCGGCCTCACTTGCATTAATTTGCTGTGCTCTTTCCTGCAGGGATACAAATCGATCATCAGAACGCACTAAAATGACTTCCATGCTCGATTTCTTAGCTAATTCCTGAACTTTTAGTGCTAAGGCAAGGCATAAGTCTTTTTCAGAAACGCCTTCTATTTGAGCACCCGAATCCTTGCCGCCATGAGCAACGTCGATAAAAATTGTTTTGGAAGGTTCTCCGGCAAGGAGTCCCAGACTCATAAGGCTTAAAAGTATAAATGCTTTAATTCTCATCTTCTTCTTTTTTTTGGGGTTTTGCAAAAGGCATTTGAGTGGTATACATGGTAATGAAGTTGTCCCCTTCTTTGTAATAAATGACCGTTTCTTCCAATTCGGGCTCCACCTTTACTTGCATGCCCCCTTTTAAAACCATTGTCCCGGGGGAATGAATAATTAATAGAGGCTCTGGTCCATGTACCATAATGGCTTTTCGGAATTTCCCGCAGCGGATAAAGCCATCGATGGAGTCGCTTTCGTGACCCTCAAAATAGCTTATCCCTAAGGCGGGTTCACTAATAATCGCTCCTTCAGAAAGAAAGGAGAAAACTTTTAAAGAATCGGCGAGAGGTTCGCAGGTTTTGGGTTTGGAATTGTCCTGTTTTTGCGCATAAGCGCCTACTGCTATAAAAATAGCAAGTAGGGTGATTTTGAATTTTAGCAAAGCTTTGGTTTTTAGTTTGCTACAATATATAAAATTACAGTAAGGCCTGTAGGTTATTATACATCCAAAACCAAGAGAGGATTAAACTTAGTCCAATTGCAAGACCAGCTTCAACTTTGTTTGCCCCATAAGCATTATGAAAGGCTTTGCGATTAATACCTATAAGCAGCGCAAGCTCTACGATGAAGTAAATTAAGAGCATTCCAATTTCCGTGCTTTGTATGTATTCAAAAAGAGCTGTGCCTTGGTATTCCTCTTTATTAAAGTAGAGTAATAATCGAGCTGTATTATTAGCTAGATAATGGCTAAAGAGGAGGCTTAATATTAGCCAACCTGCTTTAGCTTGGGTCCATAATAGAATAGTACCTAAGGGTAGCGCAATCATAAAAAGGGCCGAGATAATGAGGCTAAAGTCCCATTCCATTATTTCTCCGCTGAACATATAGCCTATGAACTCAAAATTGAGGTAGAGCATTATAAGGGTAAAGGCAGAAATGGCAAGCAGCATCCCTCCAATAAAAGCCGAGGATTTTTGGTCCCTAGGCTCAGTACTAGCGGTAACATAATGCCCACTGGCTTTCTCACTTAGCTCGGCCTGTACTTCTGTTTTTGGGATCGATATTTCTGAATCAGCCTTTCTGTTTCTTAGTTCTTCCCTTAGTTCAGCTTTGATGGCACTAATTTCCTCCCCGCTAATATGACGTTTTCGTACTTCATCTTTAGCAGCCAATACTAGCTCAGTATCGTAATCTCGGTAATTTTCAATGAGGCGAATAAGCTCCAGATTGGATAAGGCTTCGATGGTCTGCGGTGATTTACTCATGCTGTTTCTTACTTTTAATCCACTGATAAATAAGGTCTAAGCCTTGTTCGTGATTTAACTTTCTTCCTAATTCGGGCATCATTACCCCCGGATCGAGGGAAGCCATGCGATGGTATAATATCGATTTTTCGGGTTCACCGGCTACTAGGGCGTACTGCATACCCCCCGAGCCACGACCAGCGGCAACTGGTGGTTTATTCCAGCCTATTTTATAGGCGTCTTGTTCCTGGTAAGTTAGGTATAAGCCCGAGTTTTTGGCCGGCCCCTCACGCCTGTGGCAATGCGCACAATTAATATCTAAATAGGCCCTTGCGCGCAGATCTAGGTCTTCACGAAGCTCAAAGTAATTAACCATATTCGGCACTTTATCTACTGCGGGTAAACCCTGCAAAAGGCCTAGCTCTTCCCAATGCGCAAGTTGATTTTCATATTTAAAGCCATAAGCAAACTTGTGGTTTAATTGCCGGGCTTTAGGTCCAATCGGACTCATTTTGCCTTGGTATTCATGACAGCTTTTGCATTGTACCTCGTTGGGAACCGAGTAGTTAAAGGCAATTTTCTGACCTTTTTTTCCATTTAACTCTAAGGGAATGCTTGCTCCGCTTAGACTACGAAATGCTTCGTTCTGTTCTTCATTCCATACATAGGAAAGGGCTTTCCAAGCATCGCTTTCATGCACCAAGAGGCGCGTTTCAATAATTCGTGCTTCGCCCAATTGCGCTTCGCTATAATGAAAGTTCTTGATTAAAACCGTTCCTATTGGAAAGTCTAAAATCTCAGTTTCCTGATAATTAATCACCGAGTCCTTCGGGACTTTGATAAAGCGGGTTTTTTGGGCGTAATCCGAAAAGAGGGGCGAAATAAGGTCATAGGGAATGAGCTCTTTTTTAGCTTTCAAATTGGACAGGGGTTCTTCGAAAAAACCCCATGCAGAGAGGGTAGATGGGTAGTCTGAGATCGTCTTGCTTGCCAGTTGGCCCTTGCTAACGTTAATTTGTGGCGCCTCCTGTTGGCAAGCCACAAAGGCCATTAATAATACTAAGGTTAATAGCCTTTTCATAGGCTATTCAGGTTTAGTTCCCATGCTTCTGAAACACAATGGTAAGGACTAATGTCGGTGGAGAAATTTTCAAAGTCATTTGCTGCATCTAAGTCGGCGAAAATGAGGTCGGCGTTTTCAGTACACAAGCTAAAATTGCCTTGCGGCGGACGAATACCATCCCAAACAATATCTGGAGTGTTAAAGGGCATTTTCACTAAAAAGAGCCAGCCAAAATCACTTTTTAAGGAGGGAAAACTATAACTGTTTTCGATGCGATTTTCCCTTAAGGAAATATGATTAGGGAAGGGGTCGTATTCCTGATCGTCTTGAGCTAGTGCCACATTTCGCCCCAGGTTAGTTTCTTCCTTTCCCCCCGCTAAGGCCTCCACAATTTTATAACTAGCGATGGCACAACCAATGGTTTTATTGTCTTTAATTTCGTTCTGGTAGATGTCAATTTTGCGGGTAGCTAATAGCATTAATCCAGTGCCAGGAGGAACGGTAGCCACCACATTTCCTGCGGGTGCAAAATTTCGATAATTATTCTCGTAGACTTGGTTTTTGAAAACCTTAGTGCTGTGTCCGGTCTGCGTTAAGCCCGGTAGGTCGAAAACTAAAATACCTCCCGTATTATGATGGGCTATATTGCCTGAGATTTCTACCCAGCGGGAGTTTTCGGATTCGATGCCAGCTACATTATAATAGGCCTCATTATTACGAATGATTACCGAATCTGACTGACCTACATAAATACCGGCATCACTAGCGCCAATGGCGATACAGTTTTCTAGAATCACTCTTTTACATAGGACGGGATAAAAGGCATAGGCGCCATTTTCCTCCTTGGGCTCACCGTTCCAGCGCGAAATGATACTACTAAAACGAATGCCTTGGCAGTCGGTGGCTTTAATATTGTCCCCTTTGGCGTCTTCAATGCTAAAGTCTTTGAGGACGATATTTTCACAATTTGAAATCTTTAAACCCTCGGCACCTTCTTCTTGAAGAGCAAAGGATAAGACCGTCTTCTCTGGTCCAGCTCCCTTTAGGGTAAGCCCCTTTTTTCCATCCAATAATAAGGGCTTTTTGAATATGTAATGTCCGGCCGGAATTTCTATTGTTGATGAGTCTTTGGCCTGAATGAAAAGTTTCTGTAAATCGGCCTGAATGTCTAGCCAATCCTCCTGATTATTCTCGGGAATGGGAGGCTTCTTGCCGCATGCGCTAAGTAGGATTAAGGCTAAGTAAAAGAGGAAGTGTTTTTGCATTTAATTGGTCTTGGCACTAAAATAACAATTTAGCGCAAGCCTTGAATATCTTCCCATGGAGCAAAAAAAAGCCGCTCTCCAAGGAAAGCGGCTTTTGAGTAGAGGTCTAATCTCTTATTGTAAATCGAAACGATCAGCCATCATAATTTTAGTCCAAGCGGCAACAAAGTCGTCTACGAACTTTTGCTTGGCATCGTCACTGGCATAAACCTCGGCCAATGCACGGAGCTCTGAATGTGAACCAAAAATAAGGTCAGCGCGCGTGGCAGTCCATTTTTTCTCACCAGTCTCACGGTCTTTACCAACAAATACTTCCTTATCATCGTCCATGGCTTCCCATTTGGTACTCATGTCCATAAGGTTTACAAACCAATCATTAGTTAAGGTACCGGGCTTATCGGTTAGGATGCCATGATCTGATCCGTCATAGTTGGCACCTAAGCTGCGCATACCACCTACTAAAACGGTCATTTCTGGTGCGCTTAGATCTAATAATTGGGCTTTATCTACCAATAATTCTTCGGTAGTAAGGGTGTATTTACCCTTGGTGTAGTTGCGGAAACCATCGGCAATAGGCTCTAGAACCGCCATGCCCTCAACATCAGTCATTTCTTGAGTAGCATCCATACGGCCAGGAGTGAAAGGTACTTCTACCTCATAGCCAGCTTTTTTAGAGGCATCCTCAATTGCAGCTGCTCCACCTAATACGATTAGGTCGGCCATCGAAACTTTCTTATTGCCTTTAGCAGATTTGTTGAAGTCTTTCTGAATTGCTTCGTATTTAGAAAGCACTTTCTTCAATTGCTCAGGATTGTTTACTTCCCAATTGCGCATAGGCTCTAAACGGATACGCGCTCCATTGGCACCACCTCTGCGGTCTGATTGACGATAGGTGGAAGCTGATGCCCAAGCCGTAGAAACTAGTTCGGAAGTACTTAAACCCGACTCTAAAATTTCTTTCTTAAGCATTTTAATATCCTCGGCGTTCACCACTTCGTGATCTAAGGCAGGAATAGGATCTTGCCAAATAAAGTCTTCTTTAGGCACTTCTGGTCCTAAGTAGGTGGTACTCGGACCCATATCACGGTGGGTTAATTTAAACCATGCACGAGCAAAAGCTTTATCGAATTCCGCTGGGTCTTCGTAAAAGCGCTTGGAAATTTCGCGGTATACCGGATCTTCCACTAATGAAAGGTCAGTAACCAACATACGTGGAGCATGTTTTTTATCTGGATCGAAGGGATCGGGAATAAATACTTTTGGGTCTTTTGCCACAAATTGGTGTGCTCCAGCAGGACTCTTTTCCAATACCCACTCTTCAGTAAATAAAGCTTTAAAGTATCCGTGGTTCCATTCGGTTGGGGTGCTGGTCCAGATTACTTCTAAACCTGAAGTAATCGCATCACCTGCCTTTCCACTGCCGTAGGAGCTCTTCCAACCAAAGCCCATTTCTTCGATGGGAGCAGCCTCAGGTTCTGGTCCTACATAAGAAGCCGGACCCGCGCCGTGGGTTTTACCTAGAGTGTGACCACCAGCAATAAGGGCAACGGTCTCTTCATCATTCATACCCATACGGCCGAAAGTTTCACGAATGTCGTGAGCCGCTAATTTTGGATCTGGATTACCGTCCGGCCCCTCTGGGTTTACATAAATAAGTCCCATTTGCACGGCGGCCAATGGTTTTTCCAAGTCACGGTCACCGGTATAACGCTTGCTTTCAAGCATTTTGCCTTCTGGGCCCCAGTAAACACTTTCATTGGGTTCCCATACATCTTCACGACCACCAGCAAAACCGATGGTTTCGAAGCCCATGTCTTCTAAGGCCACATTACCGGCCAATACGAAAAGGTCGGCCCAAGATACCTTAGCACCATATTTCTTTTTCACAGGCCACATTAAGCGACGTGCCTTATCTAAATTGCCATTATCTGGCCATGAGTTTAGGGGAGCAAAGCGCTGTTGTCCTTCACGTGAACCACCGCGGCCATCTCCGGTACGATAAGTTCCTGCGCTGTGCCAAGCCATACGGATGAATAATCCACCATAATGACCCCAGTCGGCTGGCCACCACTCTTGACTATCAGTTAGAGTTTTACGGATATCCTCCTTAAGGGCTTTGTAGTCAACACTTTCAAAGGCTTCCGCATAATTATAATTAGGGTCCATCGGATTTGATTTCTCCGCGTGTTGGCGTAAGATGCCTACGTCTAGACGACTTGGCCACCACTCTTGATTGTCACGTGGTTCCCCAGTTCTTTTTTCGGCGGCTGAATTGGCATCGGCACTAGGGGCTTTACCCATGTGCACTGGGCAGCCTGCGGCCGCTGCACGCTCGGCTACACTAGCTTGACCACTTAAGGATAAGGTGGCAATCAAGCTTATTCCAGTAAGCAAGTATTTCATAATAGACCTATTTAGATTGATTTTGATTGATGCATAATTAATAAGAATACCGATAAAATATCACTAAAAGTGATGGGATCGATAATCTTATAGATAATACAAATAAGCCCTTAAAATGTTCACGGAATTAGCTTTCCGAGGCTTATTTCCATTTAGACTGAATATAAAAGCCGGGGTTCTGTCGACTTTGCGCAATTTCATTAGCTTGAAATTCCTGGTCGAAAACCTCAAAATAAGCTGCCCGGCCCAAGAAATCGGCTCTAATGCCATCCAGATAGATATGGCAATTCCAGAAGAATTTACCGGCCATTAGTGGAAGGTCTATTAATTGAGCTTTACAGGAAAGTTCAGTTTCACCATTTAGCTCTTGCTCATGCTCGACGGTGCTCAAGTAGTTACCTTGAGCATTAAAAAGATGTAGGCTGATGCGTAGTTTTTTGGCGGAACTATCTTTCACATCAAGTTTTAGTTGAAGCTCTGCATCCTTCCCGCTTATTATTTGCTTTTGTTCCGAAATTGTTTTGCAATGAATTAACCTCGCGCGACCATCGCCTTCACGGTCATTACGTTCTGCTGCTGGAATCCCTTGATGTAATGTACTTAGCCTTTCTTGATAAAGTGATAACATTTCCCCTGGCTTACCTTCAGCAACAATTTGTCCTTCACTAATTATCGCGACCCTATCGCATAGGGATTGGATTGCGTTTAAATTGTGACTAACAAAAATGATACTGCGGGCTTCCTCCTTACTAAGGCTTTCCATTCTTTGGAGGCATTTTTTCTGGAAATCCATATCACCTACGGCCAATACCTCATCAATTAGGAGGATTTCAGCATCTAGGTGAGCAGCTACCGAAAATGCGAGTCGCACGTACATGCCAGAGCTATAGCGCTTTACGGGCATGTCTAGAAAGCGACCAACACCGGCAAATTCGACTATTTCCTCGAATCTTGCTTTTATCTCGGATCGCTTCATTCCTAAGATGCTACCGTTGAGGTAAATATTGTCGCGTCCACTAAGTTCGGGATGAAAACCGGTTCCTACTTCTAGTAAAGAAGCCAAGCGGCCATAGACATCTATTTCCCCGGCACTTGGAGCGGTTATTCGTGATAGGATTTTTAATAAGGTTGACTTTCCCGCACCGTTATGACCAACTAAACCCAGCACTTCACCGGCTTTGAGTTCTAAATTAACCTTTTTCAGAGCATGGAATTTTTCCTTTCCCTTAATACGGTACTCTTTAGAAAGATCACGTATTTCCAAGGCATTTTTCATAGAAGGTCCGCCATTTTCCGTTCCACACTTTGAAAATAAAGCCAGCCACTAGTAAAAAGAAAACTGCAATAAAGAAGGGCGATGCCTAGTGTTCCATTCGAAAGACCTAGCCCGAATACCCCACTGCGCCAGATTTCTAAAATGCTATACATAGGGTTTATCAGCAGCCAATTACTTAATTCATTTCCCAGACTATTTTGCCATAAATCGGGACTGTAGGCGATTGGACTTAAAAAGAAAAGCATCTGCACCATGAATGGTACGACCTGTTGTAAATCACGAAAACGAAGGCTTAAAGCGGCTAACCAAAAGGCTAAGCCCTGAGCCGCTAGAAAACTTAAAACTATCGCCAATAGAAAGCTTCCAAAAGTCCAAAGGGTTAAATAAAGCTCCTCGTATCCGATGAGAGCAAACAAAATTAAGGCGATAACTAGGTCACTTAAGGCGACTAGACCCTTCGAGAGTAACAAGACCTGTCTCGGGAAGTAGATTTTTTGCAACATGGCCCGAGCCTGAATGAGGGCATTGGCACCCTGACTAAGGTTATAGCTGAAAAAATTCCAAATTACTAGTCCGGATAAGCTATAGCTCAAGAAACTCACGCCTTGGGTGTCGCTATTTAACGCTTTCTGAAAAACTAGATAAAGCACCGCCAAAGCGGTTAATGGTTGAATTAAGGCCCATATGTAACCCAGTTTGGTTTGCGCATAACGCACCTTAAAATCCCGCTTGGCCAGAGTAAGAAGCAAGCCCCGGGCCGACCAAAGCTCTTGGAGACTGGCTCTAATATTTAGCTGCCCAGCTCTAATTTTTATGTGCACTTTCTTCTCGATATCACAAATATAATCGGTGCACCCTCTAAATTCTCATTTCTGGCTCTAATTAGCGCTTAATGAGTTTAAAGTGGGATCGTTTCCCCTTTGCTTCGATAAAAAGGAAATAGATACCCGGGGCACCTTTTACATCAATTAGGAGATCTTCCGGGCTATCGTGTAGACCTTCGCTGATTTTACGACCCTGTAGGTCAAGGACTTGCCACTTGTATTGATCTGTTGAAGGATCGGCATCGATTCTAAAGCGACCACTGCTGGGGTTGGGATAAACAGAATAGGTACCCAGCTCTTCCTCTTCTAAGTCGACATATTTGCCATAGGGTATACATTCGCTGGTATCCGTGCAAATTCCTTTTTGCACAACTACGGCATAGATCCCGCTTGAGTCAGGGACAAAAGTGCGGTTAATTTCGCCGGGAATCGCACGATTACTATCCCTACAATCGATCCACTGATAAAAGGCCTGAGCCTGAACCGCGCTGAAGAGGCTATCCTGAACATTTACGGCATTGGAAATAAAGTGCATGGTTAAATGCAGGTAAATAAGGGAATCGCAGCCTTGAGGTGAACGCACTATGTAACGGTCGCCACTGCGTGAATCGAGGTAGCGATAATTATTGATCCAAGTATATTCATTACAAGCCTCAATAGTATCATGTCCAATTACCTCTTGGCAATAGGTAAGCTTAAGCATAAAGGTTTCGTCTCCCGTGGGGGTGCCATAATCGAAGACCGATGGCGCAGGGTCAAAGTCGAGCTGACTAGCGAAACGGCCTCCAACGTAAAGTTCCCCGTTTGCATTCATTAAGGCGTAATAATTGTAATCGCTGGCACCTGAGCCCCAGGTTTGCCCATAAGCGTAATTCCCGAGGCTATCCAGATGATTTACAAAAATATCCATCCCTCCTTGGGGCCAGCGAATATCCACTAATCCTGTGGGGTCAATATCCATGGTGTCCTGGAACATACCAGAAATTACCACCCCTTTTTCGGGCGAAGGACTTAAACTAAGAGTATGGTAAGAAGTACTTGCTTTATTCCATTTTCGGGCAAATTGAAACTGGAAATTTGTATCCAAGTGCCATACATAAAGGGGGATATCATTACCAATAGCATTTAAGGTATAGGCTAAGGTTGTATCCGGATCAAAGTCGAAGCTGCCGCTGAAGTGTCCGCTGAAAAAGTAACCTTTCTCCGAAACCACCATGTGTTCTGGACTTAAACCGGTGTATTGAAGATCCTCGAGGTCCCCATTTGCGTCTAGGCTAAGAAAGTAGCCACCGCCTGCCCCATTGGGTAGATAGCGCACTAAGATAGGGTGAGGGTCAAAGTCTGTATTAGCGCCGGTATAGCCATTCACATAAACCTTTTGATTATCATCAATATGGACATTCAAAATTTGATCGGTGGTAGTGGTACCATAATTCCGGGCCCATTGAACGGAGCCATTGGGCGCTAATTTCATCACAAAGCCATCCGACTGGCCATTACTCTGAATTTGCGCAACGCCATTGGTAGGATCCATATCGGGATTACCCCAGAAAAAACCAGCAATGGCCACATAGCCATCTTTTTGCACAGATACACTATGCGGACTTTCATAGGACCGACCGCCGAAGGCCTTGGCGTCGATTAGACCGCCGCTTGGGCTCAATGTCCACAGCAGGGCATCTACATATCCATTAACCGATATAAAGAAATTTCCAGGTCCGGGATCCATATCTTGGCGGCCCGTAAATTCACCAACTGCGTATATTTTCCCATTAGGTCCGATGGCTAAATCTAAAATAACATCCGGATTATTATTGCCATAGGTTGCCACCCACATAAAGTTGCCATAAGCATCATACTTAGCTACAAAGGCATCGTGCGAATTATTTACCGCAGTGTACTCTCGTTTATGCGGACCATGGTCAAAGTCGACCGTACCGCTAAAACTACCCCCCACAATGATATTACCAGAGAGGTCCATTTTGGCGGTATTGATCACAAAATGATCACTTTGGGTAAACCAAGCGAGCTGCAGATTTTGGGCGAAGACACCCAAAGGAATTAAAAATAGGATAAGGCTTCGAAGCATATTTTGAATTCTAAAACCAATATATCAAAATTAGCTAAAAGGGCGGGGCTTGATTAGTTTCCGAGGGATTCTCCTAGTTAAGGGTAGCAATTCAGACCTATATTTGCTTTTCATGTCGGTACTAAGCACATCTATCGAATATTTAAAAGGAGTGGGTCCAGCTAAGGCCGACCTTCTTAGAAAGGAATTGGCTATTTATCGCTATGCCGATCTGTTGAAATTTTATCCTTATCGCTACGTCGATCGCAGTCGCTTCTATAAAATAAGTGAAATCGCAGGCCAGAGTGCTGAAGTACAAGTAATCGGTCAGATAAGCAATATTTCCGAGGAGCAGGGAAAGGGTCGAACGAAGCGCTTAAAAGCTCTTTTTACCGACGGTGAAAATGAAGTTGAGCTGGTCTGGTTTAAAGGAGCTAAATGGATAGCAAAGAGCCTAAAGCTTCAACAAGATTATGTGCTCTACGGCAAGCCTAATCAATTTCAAGGGGCATGGAGTTTTGCGCATCCAGAGCTAGAATTACTCAGTGATTTTAAGCAGAGTCCTATTAAAGGATTACAACCCTTGTACCCAAGTACTGAGAAATTGAACCAAAAGGGTTTGCATAATAAAGGATTTGCCAAGCTTACGCGGATTTTATTACCGCAATTGAAAGGGCAATTACCGGAGTTCTTTCCCGATTATTTTAGGCAGCGCTTTGGACTAATGCTTCGTGAGGAAGCTCTTTTCAAGGTTCATTTTCCCTCCAGTTTAGAGGAGGCGGAGGCAGCTCGGCGCCGATTAAAGTTCGAAGAACTCTTTTTTTTCCAGATGGAAATGGCTGCGCAAAAAAGGCGTCATCAAAAAGACCTTCAAGGCTTTGCCTTCGAACAAGTAGGTCAATGGTTTAATCGCTTTTACGAAGAAGTTTTACCCTTTGAGCTTACTCAAGCGCAGAAGCGCGTATTGAAAGAAATACGTCAGGATATGCGCTACGGTAAGCACATGAACCGTCTACTGCAAGGAGATGTAGGCTCGGGTAAAACTATGGTGGCCTTAATGGCCATGCTAATGGCCATCGACAATGGTTTTCAAGCTTGTTTGATGGCGCCCACCGAAATCTTGGCGCAACAACATTATAATGGCATCGCTGAGCTTTTAAAAGACCTTCCGCTTAAGGTTGCCTTACTAACCGGTTCGGTTAAAGCAGCCGATCGTAGGGAAATTCATGCCGACTTAGAAAGTGGAGACCTCCATATTTTAATAGGCACGCATGCTTTACTTGAGGATAAGGTGCGCTATAAAAACCTGGGCTTAGCGGTAGTAGATGAGCAACATCGATTTGGCGTTGCGCAACGCGCCAAATTGTGGAAGAAAAATAAATTGCCACCCCATATTCTGGTAATGACGGCAACTCCTATACCCCGCACTTTAGCAATGAGCGTTTATGGGAATTTAGACCTTTCGGTGATAGATGAGTTACCACCGGGCAGGAAACCAATTAGCACCCGTCATGCTTACGATAAAGATCGCAATGCCTTGTTTGGCTTTTTAGAGAAGGAAATTGCGAAGGGCCGCCAAGTATACATCGTCTACCCTTTAATTGAGGAGTCGGAAAAGCTCGACTATAAAGATTTGATGGATGGCTATGAAAGCATTTGTCGCGCTTTTCCTAGGCCCCAATATCAGGTGAGTGTGGTACATGGTAAAATGAAACCGGAAGACAAGGATTTTGAAATGCAACGCTTTGCCTCAGGTAAAACTCAGATAATGGTGGCCACCACGGTGATAGAAGTAGGCGTTAATGTTCCCAATGCTTCGGTAATGATAATCGAATCGGCAGAGCGATTTGGCTTGAGTCAGCTGCACCAACTGCGGGGCCGCGTAGGAAGAGGTGCGGAGCAGTCCTATTGTATTTTGATGACGGGCCATAAATTAAGTAGAGAGGCACGTATCCGCATGGAAACCATGGTACGTACTCAGGATGGCTTTGAGATTGCAGATGTAGATTTAAAATTACGTGGGCCAGGTGATATGATGGGTACCCAGCAGAGCGGAAATTTGAACCTGCATTTGGCCGATTTAAGTAAAGATGGCCAAATTGTGGAATGGTCGAGGCGGGCCTTAGAAGAATTGTTAGAAGTAGATCCAAGCCTTCAGAGAGCCGACCATCAAGGAATTATATCCGAGTTTCAAAAGCGTAAATCGGGCAAAGTAGATTGGGGTCGAATCTCCTAAAATTATTCACTCAGTATTTTTGGCATGGTTTTTCGATTATACTTGCCAGAAAACATTTTTACCATGAAAAAGCTATTAATACTTCTACTCGGTTTAAGTCTTGCCTCTTGCTCTTATGAAAGCAATGTACCTGGACCTCCCGGACCGGCAGGACCTCCCGGACCCGGATTAGAATTTAGAATTATCGACGCGACCGCATTTCCTAATGACTGGTTACCCTTTAATAACCCTGGGCAGAACGATTACCAATACTATGTAGAGTATAATGCTCCAGAAATTGATCAGTTCACCAATGACAATGGGGTAATTATTGGTTATCAAATCGATGGCAATACTACCTATACTCTGCCCAATACCATAAACTTTAATGGTTATACGCGTGAATACAGCATGTATTATGGCGTAGGTTATGTAGGCTTTATCGTGAAAGACTCCGATCTACAAACTACCGCTCCAGATGTAAACCAGTACTTTAAGGTCTATGTGATTAATGCTCAGGCAGCAAAACGTGACCTTAGAAGTATGAGTCAGGTTGAACTGGAAATTTACCTTCACGAATTAGAAGCCGAAGGCTCGGCGCGCGAGGTCAAATTAAGCCGCAAGAAATTGAAAGAATAAAATAGAGAACCCTGCTAATGAAGAAGGCCGATTTTAATGCATCGGTCTTTTTTTTAGGGGTAGGGTAATTTTAAGTTTAGTGCGCAGCAAGCGTTCTACCGTAGGTAGGAGATCCGACCAGAAGAACCCTACACTGGTCTGTCGCCAGGGATAATTCTTTTTTCCTTTAAAGAAATCCTTAAAAGCTTCGGTATGCTTGATGTATATCTGCTCTTCGTAGTCCACTTTTTCTACCTCTTCATCATAAGTAATTTGAAGAGCCATGGCGGCAAAATTCATCCCCAACTGCATAGTGCTTAGCGTAGAGCCCCAAAAGCGGGGATTCATTTCAATAATCCAGACCTGATCTTTTTCCTCCGAATAAATTAGATCGATATTATTAACGCCCGTCCAGTTTAGGGCCTTGCATGCTTCTTGAACACAGTCCAATACCTTTTGGTGATGGATGAACTTAAGCCGGTATTTTGGACCAATGTTTACATCCTTCACCAATGACTCTTGAATGGTGTAATTCAATATCTCCCCGTCTTTACAAATTACATTACAGCCGATGTCGTAGCCTTCAACAAATTCTTGTGCGATAAAAGGAACTCTCCTTTTCTCTGGTACCTTCACTTCTGCTGCGGTATCAAACTTAAGAATGCCATAGCCTCCAAATCCTTGCACAGGTTTAAGTAAAATCGGGTAATCGATTTTAGCTCCAGCTTGAAACTCTTCCAAGCTTAGGGTGCGCGGAGTGGAGATTCCTTTGTCCATTAGAAATTTACCTAAGCGGTCTTTTTCGAAGGCTGTGAAAAGGTTTTCATGCGATGGAAGTGGCACCAATTTGCAGTGTTCGCTTAAGGCTTCTCTGTAACTAGAAACATATTTAAAACCTAGCTCGGAAGCGGGGAAAATCACATCAATTTTAAGTTTATCGATAAGTTGAATCACACAGCGATGGTAGCCTTCCTCATCAAAGCGATATTTAGAGGAATAGATGTGTTTAAAGTATTTTGAAAGCTGCATAAAGCGTCGCCAATCGGATTCTTCATCATCGGCGGAAGCTAAAAGGTAGACTTCAACTTGAGGATAGGCTTGCTTTAAACAAGAGACCATATAATAAGCGAGGGGCTTATTGGATTCATCCGGAATTAAGATCGACAGTTTATCGGGAATTCCTTTGCTTTTCGTTTCTGACATTAACCCTGTTTATTAAAATTAAAGGTAAGACTTATTCCCAGTAAAATTGGCTTTACAATCTTAAGGACTCCTAAAAATTGATCCTTCGGGTGCTGGCATTTAGTATCTTGCTGCCAAAGGAAAAAATATGACCAAAGGCATTACTTTCTTGGTATTTATCAGCTTAAGCTTTGGTTTATTTGGGCAAGATTGGCAAAGTATTTACCTCAAAGGGCGCTTCGATACTATTGGGGAAGTATTTTGGGGAGAGACTTGGCAGCAGGTAAATGAGTTGAAGGGGAGCGACACCTTAGTGCTAAATGCTATACGGATGGAGATCTTGGACCTGCAGGTGAATGAGGAGAGCAGTCCTTTTTATAAAAATGACACCGCATTATTTATTCCAATAAAAGCAGACTTGGACAGGCTAGAGCTTTATATCTACTATAAAGCAAAGCCCCGCAAAGGCCTTTATTTTATAGGATGGCAGGATAGTACTTTTCGCTCGCGTCGCCAAATATGGACGCAGGGTCAGGGTATCGATCACCGCCATTGGATTCCGCATCATGATGACCAGAAGGATAAAATCCTCTTTAGGGCCGAATGGATATTTAATGCCGATTATGAAATAATGTCTAATGGTCGGCTCGACTCAAGTTGGCTAGTAGAAGGGGAGAAGCACTGGTTTTACTCCATGGACAAACCCATGAGTTCTTATTTAATTGCCGTGGCTATCGATCGTTACGAACGCAGTGAAAGCGAAGTCAATGGCATTCCGCATTATTTGTATCATTATCCAGAGCGAGTAGCGGATAGTGCTTGGTACTATTATCAACATGACTCTATTGCAGCCCTTATTGAAAGGGATATTGGAGTGGCTTATCCTTGGCCTAATTACAAACAGGCTCCGGTGCAAGACTTTAGGCATGGAGCCATGGAAAATACCTGCGCCACTATTTTTGGAGACTTCTTTTTAGTGGATTCCATCGCTTTTTATGATCAGAACTATAGCTATGTAGATGCCCATGAGTTTGCGCATCAGTGGTTTGGAAATTTAGTTACGGCCGAGAGCTCCAAGCATCATTGGCTGCATGAAGGGTTTGCCACTTATTACCAGTGGTATTCCGAAATGCACTTATACGGTTACAATTATTTTTACTGGGAACTTAAAAAGGCCAAGGAGATGGTTTTTGAGGCGAGTCGGCGTGACACTCTGCCCTTGGCGCATCCGAAAGCCGGCTCCGAGCGTTTCTATCAAAAGGGAGGTTGGTTGGTGCATATGCTGCGTAATTACGTGGGTGATTCTGTTTACCATGTGGCAATTAAGGATTACTTGAATAGCTATGCTTATCAGGTAGCAAGAAATCAAGATTTCATTGGGGTATTTAAAAGGCACAGCAATAAAGATATTGATGGCTTTTTTGATTTGTGGCTCTATGGTAAGCAGGAACCTAAGTTAAAGGAGCTTGGTAGAGAGGGCGATTATTTCCTATTTGAATCTAGCCACCGACTTTCCCAAAAAATAAAACTAGATGTATTAGCCAATGGAGTCTGGCGCTTTGTGGAGGCTGAGGTAAAAAAAGGTTTGAATAGAATTTTACTACCGGAGGGTACCACAGATGCCTTTATCTACAATGCCCATGAATTATTAGTGGAGGTGGAATATATGCCGGTAGGCTGGAAGCTTTCGCGCCAACGATTTCTGCATCGTAGCCTTGATATTGTGCAATATCAAATACTGAAAGATTTAAAAGTAGAAAAAGACCCAGACTTGCTAAGCTTCTTAAAGGTGGTGGTGAAAAATGAAGCTTTTCACTTTGCGAGCCGGCAGGAAGCTTTCGAAAGACTATCGGAAATTCTTGATGCGAAGGAGCGCCTTTCCCTCTGGCAGGACATGGTTCAGGCAAGCCAGGATATTCAGTTTAAAAAGTCGCTAGTAAACTGGGCTTTGAACCATAAGCTTAAAGCATCGCCCAAGGTTTTAGCCGAATTGAGGAGAGCAAAATCTTATGAATTAAGGAAAGCGGCGCTAGAGCTAAGTTTAGACCCAAGCAATGCAGCTTCTAACCGGTGGTTGTATGATCCTATTTATGAGAAGGAGCCTGGTATTGTAGGAAGAAATGTGTATTTGGAAGCCTTATTATTTAGAGTCTACTTATACCAAGATCCGAAGGCCTATGAAGCTTTATTGGACTTCGCTACTCCTTCTTTCGACTTTAACACCCGCATAAATGCATTGGGCTACTTAGCCTTATTGCAGCATCCCGATTTCCGCTATTTGGATGTCTTATGGCAGGCCTTCTTCAACTCAAACTGGAAATTAGTTCGGGTGGCTCGTCAAGGATTAGAACGAATAAAAGAAGGACAAGAAGATATCTGGCTGAATTACTATCAAAAAGCACAAGAAAACTGGACCGACTTTCAAAAGCGAAAGGCAGCGCGTACTTTTGAATAATTATATGCCGGCCTACCATTCCAGATTATCCCAGTTTATGGTCCTTTTAGGAGATCTCATTCTTCTAAACCTTTCCTTTGTGCTAGCCGCGGCCTGGCGATTTAGGGATTTGCCTTTTTACAATACCGAGTACTACGACTATTACGTGCAGTTATGGTTTATTAGTAACCTTTTGTGGCTAGTATTATCCTTACTTTTTAAAACCTATAACAATGGCTTAAAGCTCGAGCCTCGGCAATCGGTATCCAAAGCCCTAAATGTATTTAGTGGGCATGCTTTCTTTTTGCTCTTGGTTTTAGTGAGTCTGCAGCGCAGTGAGCAATACTCTCGCTTGTTTTTGATTTACTTCTACGGCGGCGCCTTATTGGGTATTATGCCTTGGCATTTCTTTTACCTGCGTTTTTTACGGGGCTTTCGCCGGAAGAATAAGCCTTTGCGCTCGGTGCTTTTAATTGGAGAAGGTGAGTCATTTCTTGCCTTTAAAGATTCGGTGCAGAACAATCCAGAATTAGGAATTGCCGTGGAGGCGGAAATAGAATTGCAGGAAGGGCTTTGGTTGGATGCTCAACTAGAAGCAAAGCTTTTAGCCTCAGAGGCAGAAGAGGTATTTGTAGCCTTGCAGCCTGATGATCCACGTTTTAAAAAGGCTTATCAATGGGCAGACAAGCATTTGTTGCGTTTTCGGGCTTTGCCAAATCTTGGATTGGGTCCTATGAAAGCGGTACAAATCGATTTTTACGATCAAGTACCCGTACTTAGTTTTAGAACCGAACCCTTGCAATTATGGCACAATCGCTGGCTAAAGCGGATCCTGGATATTGTGCTTTCCCTTGCACTAATCCTAATACTTTACCCCATTTTCGTTCCAATTATTGGGATTGGCATTAAGCTGACCAGTAAGGGTCCTTTGCTTTTTAAACAGAAGCGCAGTGGTTATCGCGAAGAGGAGTTTTCCATCTACAAGTTTCGAAGTATGGAACTTAATAAGGAGGCCGACACCCAAATGGCGGTTAACAATGATCCGCGTATAACTCGCTTTGGGGCTTTTATTCGGGCTTGGCATTTGGATGAACTTCCCCAATTAGTCCAAGTTCTTATTGGGGATATGTCTTTAGTAGGACCCCGGCCACATATGCTGGCTCATACTCAGGAGTACCGCCATTTAGTGGATCGATACATGCTACGTCATTTTGTGAAGCCGGGTTTAACCGGCTTAGCCCAGGTACAAGGCTTAAAAGGGGAACACGATCTAAAAACTATGGAAGAGCGAGTGAAGGCAGATGTTTACTATCTCGAGCACTGGTCACTTTTGCTTGATGTCTCAATTCTTTTACGTACCCTGCCAAGTTTGGCTAGACCAAAAAAAAAGCCCTAGAGCTTAGAAGCTAAAGGGCTTTTCGTAGTATTTATTCTGTTATTCTTATTCGGTCTTGCAAGTGTTCATGCCAAATAAGGTATAAAGGGGGCAAAAGCTGATGAGGCTGGTTAGTAAGAAAATACCGGCCAAAATAACCAAGACTAAGCCCAAGGTTCCTTCAATAATTCCATCGTAATAGAGGTAAGCAATTACCAATGCAATAAGAGTGCGGATTAAGCGGTCCGCTCCGCCCATATTTGTTTTCATGATTGGTTCAATTTTTATTAAAGCTAAGGATTTTTTGCCATTTGCCGGTGACTGGGGTCACTCACTTGGTTCAATATGAATATGCACATCCATAACTTCCGGAAGCTTAGCTCTTAAATAGTCTTTCAGGTGATGTGCGATTTGGTGACCTCTGGTAACGGTCAACTTCCCATCGATTTCCACATGTAAATCCACATGAAAGCCAAAGCCGAATTTTCGAATGTGACACTTTTCAGTGCCTTTTATTTCTGTAAGGTCTAATGATAATACCCGGATTTGGTTTTCGAGGGCTGGATATTGTTGTTCATCCATTACCTCACCCAAGGCCGGTCTAAAAATTAGGTAAGCATTGTAATAAATCATTAAACTGGCGGCTAAAGCGGCAATTTCATCAGCTGCCGCATAGGCTTCGCCAAAAATTAAGGCTATTGCTATGCCCATAAAGGCCACCGCCGAGCTTAGGGCATCGGATCTATGGTGCCAAGCCTCTGCTTTTAAGGAGCTACTCTTTAATTCCTGCCCTTTAGCCTTAACGTAGCGATAGGATAATTCCTTAAATAGAATTATCCCACCTAAGATGTAAATGGTAAAGGGTTCTGGAACCTCTTGGGATCCGCCAAGCAAATTATGGATGCTTTGAAAAGCAATTAGAGTAGCGGATATAATCAGAAAGAGACTGATTAGGAAAGTTGTAAGTGGTTCGGCTTTGCCATGACCATAGGGGTGGTTTTGATCGGGAGGTTTGGCGGCATAACGCAAACCGAGAATGACGCTTAAGGAGGCAAAGACATCGGTTAAGCTTTCTATGGCATCCGCTAATAGCGCAAAGCTATTGCCCAAAAAACCGGTTATGCCTTTAATTAGAGCTAAAAATAAATTGCTGAATAAACTCTTCCAGGCAACATATTGTGCTTTTTTGCTTGTCTCCTTCATTACTTCCGCTTTCGTATCAATGCCTGTTGGAAAGTAATCTCGTACTTTTCTGCAATGAGACTCCATTGATATTTTTCCTTCACTTTACGGAAATTACTAGCAATTTGCTCTCGCGCGGCAGCGGTTTTCTCCCAGTGATCTAAATGGTTGGCCACATCGCTGGGATCATTGAAATAAGCGGCGTCCTCGCCTAAAACTTCACGGTTGAAATTATTGTTATGAGCAACAATAAATACCTTGCTGGCCATGGCCTCTAGTAGGCTAGGATTAGTGCCGCCCACAGAATGGCCGTGGAAGTAAAGACGAGCATTATGACGAAGACTATTTAGCTTATCCTTTTCGTAAATACCCTGCACAAAACGAATACGACTGTCTTTGTACTTGTTTTTTAAGAAATTACCGTAAGCGGTTTCATGATTCCCAACTACCAAAAAAGGATGGCTGCTTTCACTACGTAGCGCTCCATCTAAAATGAGTTCGATGTTGTTTTCGCGCTCTAGCCGGGCAATGAGCAAGTGGTAAGCCTCTGGTTCCAAATTATAAGCCTCTAAAACCTGAGGCTCGTTTTTGGAAGATAAGTCAGCTCCATAGGCAATATGCACACTATCAACCGCATATTTCCTTTCCAGGTATTCCTGGATGACCTGCGAATCGGCGATTAAAATGTCACTGCCTTTCGCAGCCCATTTTTCGGCATATTCTAGATATTTCCGCACTTGGGGGCGGTACTTGGAGCGTTTCCATTCCAATCCATCCATATTGCTTACAATAACCGGCTTCTTCGGAATTAATCGCTGCCAAATGCTTGAACTGGTATAACCCAATAAAAGAATTACATCAAAACCACGCTTGCGACTATCGATAATGCAATTAAGATCATAAATGAACTGACCAGCGGTTCCCATACGATGCTCAGGATCGTACTTGTGAATGATTTCAACGCCCTGGTAATTTTTTTGGTTGAAGGGATGCCGATGCGAATTGTAGACCCAAACCTGGTGTCCCATGCTAACCAAAAGCACTCCTAGATGCTCGGCGCATTCTTCAAAACCGCCGTAATTATTAGGTATTCCACGTGTGCCTAGGATGCCGATTTTCATACTAGGAAGATAGTATATCCATATAGAATTGCTCAAGCTTTTGGGCCGATTTCTCCCAACTAAACTCTGATCGAAGCCATGCTTGGTGATCACGTGTATCGGCTAAAGCCTGCTCAACCGCTTGGAGAATAGAATTTGGATCCTCTACCTGGCAGTAATGGGCTCGATCCTGAAAAAGTTCCCTTTGGATAGGATGGTCGTTAACCACAATCTGACAGCCCGAGGCCAGGGCCTCTATACTAACTAATCCGGTGCTTTCATAATAGCTGGGGAGAACATGCACCTTTGCTTGGGCATATAATTCGGCGCATTGATCTATGCTAACTCTTCCTAGGAATTGCATGTTTTTTGAAGCGCGTGATTGACAGAATTTAAGATAATCCTGGTGATTGGAACTTGCCTCACCCACTAAACTTAGCCGATAATCACTATTCTTTAAAGCTTCTATAAGATTTAACTGGTTCTTGAGTGGTTCAAAACGAGCAATGCATAGTAGTCCTTCCCTAACTTTGGTATCCACTATTTTTAAATGCTCGACCCCCAGTTTTAAGCATTTAGGCTTTTGCCTGATGGGGTACTTCTCTTGCAAGAGCCCAGCCTCAGCCTCAGAGGCAGTTATCAGTAAACTAGATTTCTGGATAAGCTTTTCGATACTGGCCCGATGTCCGTTGAAAAGGTAATACCAAGAAGGCCAGTCTTCTTTTTGCCGAAGCGCTCTTGCCATGAGTTTTAGGTATTCTAAGGCATCGCTACCTAAACCTCGAATTAGAAACCTCCGAAAAGGCGATGACTTTTCTTCATGCTTTTGGTAGTCAACATAGATGGTGGAAATAAGCATCGGAGTTTCCAAGCTTAGCAGCTTTAAAGCCTGGGCCGGACGGCCTAAATTAAAATGATGTATGAGATCGTATTCCTGCTTATTTACCTTTTCGCCTGCCCAAATCTTGACCGTATGCCCCAGTTTTTCCAAAGCTAAAGCGCTTTGCTCCATATGGAGGGTGTCACCACCAGGCTGAGTTTTATAATTGGGTCTGCTACTAAAGAGAATCCGAAGGCTCATAAAGGCTAAAGCTACGAAATGAGCTCCGAATCTTTAAATCGATTGCGCAAGGCTGCAGCAATGAGTCCGCCTAAAATGGATTTAATTAAAATTCCCGGCAGGAGTCGAACTAAGGTGGGCCAAATTTCTAAACCCTCAACTTGTAAGTAAAGAACCAAAAATCCTGGAATAAGGAGGATGCCATGTGCTTTAAGAAAAACGGTCATGGCCTTAAAGAAGTTAAAATCACCTTGTTTAACCTCCCAGGCAATGTACCAACCACAGATTAGAAAGCCCCATAAAAAACCACTGGTTGGTCCAATTAATTTCTCCCAGCCCGCGGTGTGTGTACCAAAAACAGGAAAGCCAATCGCTCCTAAAAGGAGATAGGCGATACCAAGACTAAGTCCGGCTTCCATCGGCAATAAGCTAAAAGCGATGAAAAGGCAAAGGCTTTGCAGAGTCAAAGGTAAAATACCGAAGTCGAGACTGATGGGGGCAATAAATGCCACAAAGACCAGCATGAGTATCCAAAGGGGGGAGAATATTTTCTTAAGCATTTATCTTCGAGCTTTTGCTTTTAGTCCTGATTTCAAAGCGCCAAATTAACAATACTGAGGCTACAATTAAGCCCAGCGCTAATCCATACCAAATACCCAAGACGCCCATCTGCGCTATGAAGCCTAAGTAATAAGAAGTACCAAGGCCCACAAGCCAATAGGCAAAGAGTACGATTAAAGTGGGAATTTTTGTTTCTGAGATGCCTCTCAAGGCAGCTAAGGCTACTACCTGGGCGCCATCAAAAACTTGAAAGGCAACCGCCACAATAAGTAGTTGAGCCGCTACAGAAATCACTGCAAGATCATCACTATATAAACTCGGAAAATAATTACGACCGAAAAAGAAAATCAATCCGGCGAAAGTCATCATTACCAATACCAAAATAAGATTGGTATAGGCAGCTTGTCGCATGGCTTTGATATTCCCTGCGCCCAATTGATTACTAACCCGCACATTGGCAGCTGCCCCAAATCCGGAAGCGGCCATATAGCTAATTGAAGCCAGCGAGATTGCTATCTGATGCGCGGCTAAGGCCTCAGCGTTAATCCAGCCGGCCATTACTGCGGCTAGAGCGAAGGTAGAGACTTCAAAAATGAACTGTAAACCCGAAGGAACGCCAATGGCTAATAATTTTCGGAAGTGCTCTTTTTGGACTTCCATCCATTGAATACCGGCAGTATAAATTTGGAAGGCTTTCTTGCGCATAACATAGGTAATCATGGCAATAGCCATAAGAATCCGCGCTATTAAAGTCGCAATTCCCGCTCCTTCTAAACCTAGAGCAGGAAAGCCCCAATTACCATAGATTAATAAATAATTAAGGCCAATATTCAGGAGGTTGGCGCCAATAGAGATTAGCATTGCGGCCTTTGTATCACTAAGGCCTTCGGCAAATTGTTTAAAAGTGAGGAAGCTTAGGAGGGGGATAATGCTAAAGGAAATTATTTGAAAATAGCCCGAAGCGGTATCCAATACTTCCTTTTCTTGACCCATTAGGTGCAGAAAGTTCTCCAAAAGCAATAGCATCGCGAAAAGTAAAATAGCGATACTGGTATTTAAGTAAATCGCATGTTTGAGGTAACTACGAGCTTTTTGGGGTTTCTTTTCGCCATCGGCATTTGCCACGGGAGTTGTTAAACCATAGGCCAGACCAATGCCAAAAACCATGGGTACCACAAACACTGAATTGGCAAAAGCACCTGCTGCAAGGGGTATTGTACCCAAGGCACCTATCATAATGCTATCCGCCAAGCCAACTGAAACGTGGCCAACTTGACCCAATATTACTGGCCAGGCGAGCTGGAAATTCTTTCTGTAATGTTCTTTTAAGTTCAGAAGCCCTGATTTTGGGCAAAAGTAGATAAAGCAATTCCCTTTTAAACCTTTGGGGGGTTCAATTCTATAGGGGAAAGGATATAGGTGTTTTTAGTTTAGGAAATTTCGGCTTCATGCCTTTGCATTTCGCGCTCATAAAAAGCTTCGGCGGTTTCCATTAAACTAGTTACCTCATTAATCAATTCCTCTTCTTCACCTTCCAATTCGTCAAACCATTCTAGCTCGTCATTAGAAATATTCCACACAAAGCGTGGGTATTGCGTATGCACCACAAAAAGACTGTCTGGTTGATCGGTGTTGTCTGCGATTAAAAAGTGTGGCAGTTCCATTTCTGTTGTAATTAATCTAATGTATGGAAAATTTTGTTAATCAGTAGGTTATAAAAATCACTTACTAGCGAATTTTTTTACATCCTCGGCAGAAATGCTGTCTCCGCCTAAGATTATGAGCCTTTCTACAACGTTGCGAAGTTCCCGAATGTTACCGGTCCAGTCCATCGATTGTAAGGCTTTCAGCGCTTCTTTTTCAAAGCTTTTTACGGCCGTTCCATGTTCACTGGCGATTTTTTTCGCAAAATGCTCGCATAGCAAAGGAATATCTTCTTTACGATCATTGAGGGCAGGCACTTGAATAAGAATTACGCTTAAACGATGGTAGAGGTCTTCACGAAAACGGCCTTCCGCAATTTCCTTTTTAAGATCTTTATTAGTAGCGGCTAAAACGCGCACGTCAACCTTAATTTCTTTGTCCCCACCTACAGGGCTAACCCTTCCTTCTTGGAGAGCGCGCAAGACTTTGGCTTGAGCCGAAAGGCTCATGTCGCCAATCTCATCTAAGAACAAAGTGCCTTTATTGGCTAATTCAAATTTTCCCGCTCGATCTTTTACAGCCGAAGTAAAGGCTCCCTTTTTATGTCCGAATAATTCACTTTCAATTAGTTCGGCGGGAATAGCGGCACAGTTAACTTCAATTAGAGCTTCCTTAGAACGTTCACTTTTTTGATGAAGCCAGTGCGCTACTAGTTCTTTACCGGTGCCATTAGGTCCAGTAATTAATACTCTAGCGTCGGTAGGGGCCACCTTTTCAATTAAGTCCTTGATTTCCTCCAAAGCCTTAGAGCTTCCAATCATTTGGAAGTTCTTACTGATTTTCTTTTTTAGGACTTTGTTTTCCTTGGCAAGTGAGTTTCTATCCAGGGCATTGCGTACGGTGTTTAATAGTCGGTTAAGGTCTGGTGGCTTGGAGATGTAATCATAGGCGCCCTTACGCATACTGTCTACCGCAGTTTCTAAATCACCGTGACCAGAAATCATAACCACCGCGGTTTCGGGGTGATTTTCACGTATGCGTTCCAATACTTCGATGCCATCCATGCCAGGCATCTTAATATCGCAGAGCACTAAATCTTGTTCTTCCTTGGCAATGAGGTCTAAGGCAAGCTTGCCATTTTCGGCTTCACTAATTATATAATCCTTGTTTTCGTCTTGAAGGATATTCCTTAAAACATTTCGAATTGCCTTTTCGTCTTCTACAATGAGGATTTTTGCCATTTATGCGCATCTTTTTCGAGGCTGTAAAATAGCCCTTCTTTCAACGCGAAGTTACATTGTTGAAGGAGACGTATCCCAAAGCGTTTAATAATAAAATTGATTTCGATACAGGCCATAACGATCATATCTGCCCGCATGGGTATCATGCCTGGGGTATTCAATCGTTCTTCAAAGGTGCTTTTTAACATGCGGTCCGCTATCTGCATATACTCATGCATGCTAAAGGTGTAACTGGTTTCGTCGGGGTCTAGCCGCGAGGTTTGAAAATTATCGACGCACATTTGCGCCAAAGTATCGAAACTGCCAGAGCTCCCGATAAGTACCCGTGGGTTATCACCTTTACATACCGCGGTGAGTTCTTCCAATACTTCCTCTAGATAATTGTCGATTGCCTCTATTTCGTCTTTGTGTATCGGGTCATTCGGCCTAAAACGTCCGTGCATCACACTGCTGCCAATGGGATAGGATTTTTGCCAAACCGGCTTTTGATCCCTTAGCAGGATGAACTCTGTACTTCCGCCACCAATATCCATAATCAAGCTGGGAGCTTCTTTGAATTGGATTCCTTGCTTCACCCCTTCATAAATGAGTTGGGCTTCTGTATTTCCATCGATTACGTTGATATGAATGCCTAATTCACTTTCGGCCCGCTGTACTAATTCCTTGCCGTTTTTTGCGGTACGAACCGCGGCGGTGGCTACGGCATAAACAAGCTCGGCTCCTTCTTTTACAGCATTTTTCTTGTGTTCCGCTAGCGCTTCCAGCGCTCTATTTAGGGCGGGTTCTCCAATGGCAAAATTGTCTAAATCGGCTCCTTCGGCAAGGCGTACCGCTATTTTGGAATTATGCAATAAACGCTGACTCTCCTGGTCACGTACCAATAAATTAAAGGTATTCGTGCCGCAGTCAATTATCGCGATTTTCATGTTTAGTCGTTCTTGGGTGGTGCGTTGCGGATCCAAAGATCTCTTTGTGGGAATGGTATGCTAATTCCGTGTTCTCGGAACTTTTTGTCTATCGCAAAGCGTAGATCACTTTTAGTGCGCTCAATGCGAAAAAGGTTTCTTGAAAAGAAGAATAAGGCGAAGTCTAGGGAGCTATTGCCAAAGTCCTCGAAGAATACAATGGGACTTGGAGATTTGAGCACTTCTTTATTTTCCTGTGCTACCTCGAGAAGCACTTTCTTAACCAATTCGGTGTCGCTTCCATAGGCTACTCCTACTTGAACTTTAAAGCGGGTAACTCTATTGTTCTGACTCCAGTTAACCACATTGTCGGCGGTAAGCTTAGAATTGGGAACTATTAAAACAATATCTTCTCGAGTTAAGAGCATGGTGGTACGAATCCCAACTTCCTTCACTTCACCAACATTACCGGCAATTTCAACAATGTCCCCTGCTGTAACGGTGCGCTCAAAGAGAATGATAAAGCCCGCGACCATATCCTTGAAGAGGTCTTGTAAACCAAGGGCTAAACCAACTAATAATGCGGAGGAGGAGGCAAGGAGTACGGTTACTTCAAAGCCCAGGGAGTCAATAACAGAAATCAGGGCAATAACGGCAATGATGTAGGAAGCCACGGAATTAATGGCATAGGACTTACCGCTATCTAATTTGCCCGCTCGTTCTAGCCTTTGCAAGTACTTCTTAAACAACCAGCGCACCAAGAACCAAACAAATAGGATAATGAGTACCCAAAAGATGTTTATAATGCGCAGTTCCCAATCACCAATTGAGAGCAGCTCCAGTTCAAAAAAGGCTTTAACTTTTTCCATTAGTTCTTATACCTAATCCAGCGGAACATTTCTGTGAAGGTAGGTTTTTTACCATACATAAGGATGCCCACTCGATAGATCTTAGCGGCAATCCAAACTCCTCCCAAAAAGGCCAAAGCTAAGAGTAGCATTGAAACTAACAATTCCCACCATTCTACACCAAAAGGTAAGCGTGCCATCATTACCAAGGGAGAGCTTAAAGGAACCATTGAAAACCAAAAGGCCAAGGCACCATCGGGATTGTCTAAAGCGCGGAGAATAACTAAGAGGCTTAAAATGAGGGGGATGGTGATTGGTAATACCATTTGTTGGGAGTCACTTTCCTTATCAACGGCCGATCCAACCGCCGCAAATAGGGCTCCGTAAAGAAGGTAGCCACCAATGAAATAATAGATGAAACTTAGAATCACCGAAATAAAGTCGATGCCTTGCAAGCTGCGCCAAATTTCGAAAACGGGGGTATCGGCCATGGCTCCCATATTAGTCCCGGCATTAGCCATAAGTTCTCCACTTTCCAAGCTGGGGCTGATGAAAATAGAGGTGGCGATAAAATATAGGAGCATACCCAGGCCTATCCATATTACGAATTGTAATAAGGCCAAAAGTCCTATCCCCATAATTTTACCCATCATTAACTCGAAAGGCTTTATCGAAGATACCATGAGCTCCATGATGCGATTGTTCTTCTCTTCAATCACCCCGCGCATGATTTGGCTTCCATAAATGAAAATGAAAAGATAAATCGCAAAAGCCGCAACATAGCCGATGCCCATTTTAACCAAAGTGGTATTCTCGGCCTCCAAGCCGTCTTCAGTATTTATAATGCGGATGTTTACTTGGGTTTTGGTGCGAGCAATAATCTCGGGGTCGACTCCCTCAACTTTTAGTTTCTCTTTTTGGATATACTCCTCAAGCTTATCTTCAATGAATCCTTCTACACTTAAGGCAACATCTCCATCGCGAAAAAGCTGCACGTTCCGACCCAAGAAATCGGGGTCGCCTCCCTCACTCAAAGGGATGTATAAAAAGGCATAATCGCCTTCTTGCTTCGAGAATTCTTGTGCTTGTTCAAGCTTAAACTTATCGGGGGGGAGGTAGCGTAATTTTATTTCATCGGTACCTTTTTCAAAATCCATTAAAATGGACTCATCCAAAACCGTGATTACCTTTAAATCGCCCGGCAAAGTGGCTAAGTAGGCCGGTAAAAAAAGCAGCACCGCCATTAAGATGGGACCCAGAAGCGTTAAAATGATAAAGGAACGCTTGCGTACTCTAGTACTAAACTCTCTTTTTATAATTAAGCCTAAATTACTCATGAGCGCGCCAGTTTAATAAATATGTCGTGCAAATGGGCTTCTTCTTCCTCAAAGCTCACTAGCCCCGCAGGCAGGACCTTTTCCAACAGGGATTGCTTGTTCAAAGCATTAGCCTCAATCAGATATTGATGTGCATCAAAATGCTGCTTGTGCTCAATTATGTTAAGGCCAGAGATAGTCCCTAAAGCTTGTTCGGTGCGAATAATATAATTGCCGCTGCGGTATTGCTTTTTAATATCGCTGAGCATGCCATCGAGCACCTTTTCGCCCTTATTGATAAGGACAATTTTTTCACAGAGCTCTTCTACTGACTCCATGCGGTGGGTAGAAAAAATTACGGTGGCGCCATCCTTGCGCAATCGTAGTATTTCCTGTTTTATTTGTTCCGTGTTGATAGGGTCGAAGCCGGTGAAGGGCTCATCTAGAATAATTAGACTAGGCTCATGGATAACGCTAGCAATGAACTGGACCTTTTGGGCTAGGCCTTTGGATAGCTCCTCCACGTTTTTTTTCGCCCGATCCATTAATTCGAACCGCTCCAACCAATCTTTTACTTTGCGATTGGCCTCCTCTTTAGAAAGACCCTTGAGGCGAGCTAAGTATAGCAATTGCTCGCCTACTTTCATTTTTGGATAAAGACCTCGTTCTTCGGGTAGGTAGCCAATTTCTTGAATATGCTTGGCCTGAAGCTTTTCACCATTAAGGCGGATGCTTCCTTGGTCTGGAGCAGTGATTTGATTTAAAATCCGAATAAAGGAAGTTTTGCCAGCTCCGTTCGGACCCAATAAACCAAAGACCGAGCCTTGCTCGATTTCAACATTAAAATCGTGCAAGGCTCGGTGATCGCCGTAATATTTGGAAACTCCTTCCGCCTTTAGCATCAGCTAAACATTTCTTTTACTTTATCGAAGAACGACTTGTCATTTCGATCGGGATTGGGCTGGAATTCGGCATCTTCTTGCATTTCCTCAAACATCTTTTTGTATTTGCTGCTGAGGTCTTTAGGAGTCCACACATTTACGTGAACTAATAAATCACCGGTTCCATAACTATCTACACTTGGTAATCCCTTATTACGCAAACGCAGAATCTTACCGCTTTGCGTTCCTGGGTCAAGTTTAATTCTGGCCTTACCACTTACCGTTGGTACATCTGTTTTAGTACCTAAAACGGCATCGGGGAGACTAATGTACAATTCGTAATGAAGGTTTTGACCATCGCGCTGAAGTTCATCATGCGGTAATTCTTCGATTTGCACCAAAAGATCACCATTTACACCATCCAAAGGTCCAGCGTTCCCTTTGCCGGCAACTTTAAGCTGCATTCCTTCGGCGACACCAGCGGGAATTTTTACCTCTACGATATCTTCTTTACGAACCATACCGTGTTCATCAGCGCCAGCAGGCTTTTTGTCAATCTTCTTACCCAAGCCACCACAAGAAGGGCAGGTGCTGGCGGTTTGCATTTGACCTAGAATGGTGTTTGTTACTCTGCTAACCTGACCACTGCCACCGCAAGTCTGACAAGTGCTAAAGCTTATTCCCTCGGCAGGCACTAGGCGCTTAATGCGTAATTTTTTTGTTACTCCATTAGCAATTTCTTCCAAGGTAAGCTTTACGCGAACACGAAGATTCGAACCTTTAAAAACACGTCGGCCACCGCGACTACGGCCACCAAAGCCGCCAAAACCACCGCCTCCACCAAAGGCACCGCCGAAGATGTCTCCAAATTGTTCGAAGATATCATCCATGTTCATGCCGCCGCCGAAACCACCACCTGCGGCTCCGCCCATTCCGGCATGGCCATATTGATCGTAGCGCGCGCGCTTTTGCTGATCACTCAGCACTTCATATGCTTCGGCCGCTTCTTTAAATTTAGCTTCGGCCTCCGCATCATCGGGATTTTTATCGGGGTGGTATTTGATGGCCAGCTTGCGATAAGCTTTCTTAATCTCCGCATCGCTAGCACTCTTCGATACTCCTAATACCTCGTAGTAATCTCGTTTTGCCATTTTAATCTTATTCTCCTACCACCACTCGGGCGTAGCGAATTATTTTATTTCCTAGTTCGAAGCCTTGTTCGATTTCATCGATAACCTTCCCTTTCATATCCTCAGTAGGAGCAGGAATACGGGTAATGGCTTCCATAGTATCCACGTCAAAAGCTTTTCCAACGGTGCTTTCCATTGGCTTTAGGCCCTTTTGTTTTAAAGTATTTTCGAATTTATTGAAAATCAAACGGATACCTTCTTCTGCGGCCTGACCTTCCATATTTCCTAAGGCCCTTTTAAAATCGTCTAAAACTGGCAGTAAAGCTGACATTAATTCTTGATTGGCACTGCCAAAGAGTTCTACCCTTTCCTTGGCGGTACGCTTACGGTGGTTTTCAAAATCCGCATATAAGCGTAGCTTTTGATCTTTTTCAGCGGCAAGCGCCTCCTCTAATTCAGAGATTCTATCTTCTAAACTAGGTTCATTGCCTTCTTCGGTGGAGTCTTCATTAGCTTGATTTACAGCTGCTTCTTGCTCCTGTTCGAGTTCTTCCTGAGCCATGGTCTCTTTTTCTTGCTCTTTATCTTGAACGCCTTCTTTAGCACTCATTGTTTCAAAATTTTCAATATTATAGTCAAAAAATCTGCCAATTACCCTGATGTGTCAGCCTGGCACATTGCTTAAAGAGGAATAAAAGCTGATGAAAAAAAAGGCCTCCACGATGGGAGGCCTAAGATTTTTTATTTGGACATTTTCTCCAGTGCATTTTGTAAGGCTGCACCGCGTAAATTCTTAGCGAGAATGGTGCCATCCGGACCAATTAAATAGGTGAGAGGAATACCGCGTACCCCATATAGTTGAGCCGCTTTATTATTCCAGAACTTAAGGTCACTTACGTGATTTTCCCACTTCAGATTATCCTGTTGGATAGCATTGATCCAATCGGTCTTGTTACGGTCTAAGGATACGCTAAAAACCGTGAAGCCTTTGCCATTTTTAAATTCGGCGTCTTTGTATTTGTTGTAAGTGGCAACTACATTGGGGTTTTCCATACGACAAGGACGACACCAGGCAGCCCAGAAATCCAATAATACCACTTGTCCCCTTAAATCGGAAAGCTTGCGCTCCACTCCATTGGGGTCTTTCATAATAATATCGGGAGCCATTTCGCCAATGGCAGGTGCTTTAGCTTGGTCCTCCTCCGGACTCAAATTTCCTTCGATGAAACTTAGGCCGATAAAACTTAAGGCCGCTAAACTTATGATCGAGAGAGGTTTCTTAATAAATTTCATAGATCCTTTTAGTTTACTCTTACAATCTTCGCGCCAATTGCTCTTAATCGCTCGTCGATATTTTCATAGCCACGATCGATTTGCTCAATATTGTGGATGGTACTTACACCATCCGCCGCCAAGGCAGCAATTAATAGTGAAATTCCCGCCCGAATATCAGGGCTAGTCATGGTAGTGGCCTTCAGCGGAACTTGTTTGTCGGTACCAATAACGGTAGCACGGTGCGGATCGCAAAGAATAATTTGAGCGCCCATATCAATCAGTTTATCCACGAAGAATAAACGGCTCTCAAACATTTTCTGGTGAATGAGTACTGATCCACGGGCCTGCGTCGCAACAACCAAAGCAATGCTTAAAAGGTCGGGTGTGAAACCAGGCCAAGGGGCATCTGAAATGGTAAGAATGGAACCATCAATGTAATTTTCGATTTCATAGTGGTCCTGCTTAGGAACGATAATGTCGTCGCCTTCGCGTTCTATATTAATCCCCATTTTACGGAAAACGGTGGGGATGATTCCTAGGTTCTCGTAGCTAACATCCTTTATACGTAGCTCCGAGGAAGTCATTGCCGCCATGCCAATCCATGACCCAATTTCAATCATATCTGGTAAGACCCTATGGTCGGTACCCCCCAACTCCTTAACGCCTTCAATTTTTAACAAATTAGAACCGATGCCGCTAATTTTAGCTCCCATACGGTTAAGCATTTTACAGAGTTGCTGTAAATAGGGCTCGCAGGCCGCATTGTAAATGGTGGTAGTTCCCTCTGCTAAGCTTGCCGCCATCACAATATTGGCGGTACCAGTTACCGACGCCTCATCGAGCAACATATAGGAACCTACCAACTTATCAGCTTCCACACCATAAAAGGACTCACCCGCACGATAGCGGAACTTGGCACCTAGGTTTTGAAAACCAATAAAGTGTGTGTCTAAACGGCGACGTCCAATTTTATCTCCACCTGGTTTGGGGATATAACCCTTGCCAAAACGAGCTAATAAAGGACCCACAATCATTATACTTCCGCGTAATGAAGAGCCTTTGGTTTTAAACTCGGGGCTTTCGAGATAAGCAAGGTTTAAGTCATCAGCTTTAAAGCTGTAAGTACCATGACCTTTGCGTTGAACCTTTACTCCAAGGTCGGCGAGAATATCAATCAATTTATTGACATCAACAATGTCCGGAATATTGGAGATAGTTACAGTTTCGGGAGTTAAAAGGGTAGCGCAAATAATTTGCAATACCTCGTTTTTAGCCCCTTGTGGGGTGATGGAACCTTTTAGTTCCTGACCACCAGTAATTTGGAATGTGCCCAAGGCGAATTATTTTTTCTTGTTGTTCGACTTGCGTTTAGAACGATTGTTACGCTTCTTCTTGTTGTTATTGTTGTGATGGTGATTCTGCATGAGTTCTCTTTTTTCGGATAAACTTAGATCCGAAATATCCAGCTTTCCATCCGACATCTGTTTGAGGTTATCCAAGATAACTTGATCCTCAACATGGTCTTTATTCCACATTAGATAATGCTTCTTCATCACATTGGCCACCGATTCGGTTAGGGCCTTTTTCTCTTCCCCTTCGGGAAGTTGCATGGCATAATCTATCATCTTCTTAACGACATTGCCATAGTGACGGTTTCTGCGACTAGTTGCAGGGTACTCCACCGCCTTCGGTTTTTCCAATAAGCTTTCGGGAGCGGGAGGAGGATAGGGGGCATCGACCTCCAATTTGAAGTCCGACATAATATATAAGTGATCCCAAAGCTTGTGTTCGGGATCATCATCGGTTTCATAAACCTGTGGATTTAAATTGGCAATAATGGCAATTAAATTGCGGGCTTGCTTATTGCGTTCTTCTCTATCCTCAATTGTTAAAAGATAATCGACCATCTTCTGAACATTACGCCCGTACTCGGGAATAATCATGCGTGGTCTACTCGTATTGTACTCCATAATATATATAGGACCGAAATCCTTCTTTCGATTCGCTAAGAAACTAAAAATATGGCAAGACTGCCAGATTGCGTGTTATTTATCACCTTACTAGAGTTTTTCCAGCTTGGCGAATTTCAATAGGAGTTTTTTCTCTCCAATATTTTCAAATTGGATAATCGCCTTCTTATTTGCTCCAGTTCCTTCCATTTCACTAATCTGACCCAAGCCAAAACGGGGGTGCTTTACCCTCTGACCCACTTGAAGGTCGGCATGAATTTCGAAATTACCAGCATGTGAGGCGCTGGAGCTGTCTAATTTTTTAAAGCCTTGGGGAGCCGCAGCAGATCTTCGCGTAGCGCCTCCTTGTGGCTTGGGACTGCGCCTTCCGGCGGATGAAGGTTTGCGATGCGAGCCATAACTCGAGTTTCCAGAGCGTTCATTACCAGACGGACTGGTGCTACCTCGTTTAAAGCCGTGAATTTCTTCTGGGCTAAGGAAGGGACTAAATTCGGGTACAGACTGACTCAAGTATTTCTCGTCAATTTCTTCGAGGAAACGTGAAGGTTCACAGTCTATTAATTTACCCCAGCGATAGCGCATTTGGGTATAAGTTAAATAGGCCTGTTTTTCGGCTCGGGTAAGGGCAACGTAAAACAATCGCCGTTCTTCTTCAAGATCGGCTCGGCTATTAACGGTAAGCATACTGGGAAATAAGTTTTCCTCCATACCCACAATAAAAACTACTGGAAACTCCAATCCTTTTGCTAGGTGAATGGTCATCAGGGAAACCTTGTTCCGGTCATTGGGGTCGTCCTTATCTTGATCGGTCAGCAAGGCTACGTCTTGCATAAATCCTTCTAGTTTAGGATTGCCGTTTTCAATTTCAGCCTGACCTTCAACAAATTCCTTAACCGAATTGAGTAACTCTTCAATGTTCTCAACTCTGCTAACCCCTTCTGGAGTTTTATCTTCGGTAAGGTTTCGCATTAAACCAGAAGTCTTGGAAATCTGATTTACCACTTCAAAGGCATCCTCGCGTTCGGCAAGAATGCGATAGGAATCTATTTTGGTAACAAAGTCTTTTAGCTTATTGCTTGCACCTCGGTTTAAGCCCAGATCGGGGTAGAAGTCGATATTATGCAGGATGTCCCACATCGCTTTCCCTTCTTGATTAGCTTTAACCGTAATCTTTTCCACGGTGGTGTCGCCAATGCCTCGCTTGGGGTAATTAATTACCCGGCGTAAGGCCTCTTCGTCCTTAGGGTTAATCGAAAGACGGCAATAAGCTAGTAAATCTTTTACCTCCTTGCGTTGGTAAAATGAAAGTCCGCCATAAATGCGGTAGGGAATATTCTTGCGCCTTAAATTATCCTCCATGGCCCTACTCTGGGCATTGGTTCGGTAAAGGATAGCGAATTGCGAATAATCCAAATGATCATTCATTTGCTTGTCGAAGATGGTACGTGCTACATAAGCACCTTCATCGGAGTCGCTTACCGTTTTGTGGATGACTATTTTCTCGCCCCCATCATTTTCGGTGAATACATTTTTAGGCAGCTGATTTTTGTTCTTTGCGATTAAGCTATTGGCCGCTCCAACAATGTTCTTTGTGCTGCGGTAATTTTGTTCCAGCTTATATACCTGCACATCATCATAGTCGCGCTGGAAGTTTAAAATGTTCTGAATATTAGCTCCGCGGAAAGCGTATATACTTTGGGCGTCGTCCCCAACCACACAAATATTTTGAAAACGGTTGGCGAGGGCCTTTACGATTAGATACTGTGCGTGGTTGGTATCCTGATACTCATCAACTAATATGTAGCGGAATCGGTCTTGGTACTTTGCCAAAACCTCAGGGAAATTTTTTAGAATTAGATAGGTGTTTAAGAGGATGTCGTCGAAGTCCATTGCGCCCGCTCGGAAGTTCTTCTCATTGTAGGCATTAAAGATGTCTCCCAATTGCGGCATCCGTGCTGCGGCATCCTGTTCTTGTAAATCGGGTGAATTAAAATACTCCCTTGGCGTGATTAAACCATTTTTAAAAGAAGAGATGCGTCGTGCTACATTACCTACCTTATAAATGTCTTTATCCAGATTTAACTCCTTGATGACATTGGAAATGGATTTTTTAGAATCCTCAGCGTCGTAGATAGTGAAGTTCGAAGGATAGCCTAATAGCTGACCTTCTACACGAAGGATGCGAGCGAAAACCGAGTGAAAGGTACCCATCCAGATGTTTTTAGCTTCTGAAGCACCTACAATGGTGCCGATCCGCTCCTTCATCTCGCGAGCCGCCTTATTGGTAAAGGTGAGCGATAGGATATTAAAGGGGTCTACACTTTTCTCGGCCATCAGGTAGGCGATACGCATGGTGAGCACTCGGGTCTTTCCTGAGCCTGCACCAGCAATTACCATTATAGGTCCGTCCGTCGCTTCAACCGCTGCTTTTTGAGCAGGGTTTAATCCTTCCAAAAAATTACTCACGCTAGTCTAAAAATTAGCTTACAAAGGTGGCGAGAAAATGAATAGGGGACAAGTTTATTCAAATCTAGGTCTTGCAATTCCTGAATAAAATGTTCCTATTGTTTCGATTAACATGGGGATCTTCTGTTAGATGTAGAATCAATTTCTTGATTGATCCAAGGCTCCTATTATTTAGTCTAATCTTCGCGAGAAGCCGACGTAAATGGACCAGTTGTTGTAACTCAGACTTTCGCTAATTCCATCTGGTTGGATAATGTCAAAAGTATGACCCGTAACTTGAACCTGGCTGCCCATGAGAATTTTGATCTTTTCATTTAAGGGGATAAGGATATTAAAGCCCGCTTGACCCAGTAAGTTAGAAGCGAGTTCTCCGCTTTTAATGCCATTTGAGCCATTGTTAGGTTGCGTATCAATTCGTGAAAAGAATAAGGCTCCACCATAACCTAGCGCAATATTTGGTTGAAAGGCGATGCTTTTAGGGTCTTTTTGAAAGTTCATGAAAAGTCCGACAAAAAGATTGGCGCTAAATATAGAACCGGTAGGCTGACCTACAACTTCGGTGCTATTAGGAACACTGCGTAAGATTTCCGGGAAAGTGTGAACCTGACTTTTCATAATCTGACCACTAAGAGATAAACCGACCGAACTACCTTTAAAATAGTATTGATTACCGATGCTAAGTCCCATTCCCATCCCATGCAAAGAGCTGTTGTTTTCTATCGGTGAGTATATTGAGAGGATAAAGTTGTTTTCGGTCAAAGTCTCACTTTGTGCCTTTAATAAGGAACAAGACCCTAAGAAAGCGATAAGGCAAATAATTCGCAGCATAGCTTTAATCGTTTTGGTTAGGCTCTCAAATTAGGAAACCCTCGGACTTTAGACAATTAATAAACATTTAATGAAGTAAGTTGCTAGGGTTTTCTCTAATCTTGCAGCTACGGCATCAAAAAAGCTTTTGCGAATTATAGTTTTTCGCCATCTGTATTTCTTTGGCGAGTATGGAGTTTTTAGGCCTTAAAAATTAGCTTAACGCAAGATTCTCTTTCCCAGTGATTAAGCCTTCGCTAAAATTCCTAAAACATTTTTTTTCAAGGCCTTGTCACATTACTGAATTGTTCTACATTTGCAGTCCCCAAAAAAGCGGGGTTTATATTTTATTAATAGCTATATATAAAGGTGTATGCCAACGATTCAGCAACTAGTACGGAAAGGTCGTACTAAGATTACTAAGAAGAGTAAGTCTGCCGCATTGCAGTCTTCACCACAGCGTCGTGGAGTATGTACGCGTGTGTATACCACCACTCCAAAGAAGCCTAACTCAGCCATGCGTAAGGTAGCGAGGGTGCGTTTAACCAATGGAAATGAGGTGAACGCCTACATTCCTGGAGAAGGTCACAACTTACAAGAACACAGTATCGTATTGGTACGTGGTGGTCGTGTAAAAGACTTACCAGGTGTGCGTTATCACATCGTGCGTGGAGCACTTGATACCGCTGGTGTAAATGGTCGTATGCAACGTCGTTCTAAGTACGGAGCCAAACGTCCAAAAGACAAAAAATAATCTTTAAAGGAGAAAAAGTCTCATGAGAAAGGCAAGAGCTAAAAAAAGACCATTGTTACCAGATCCACGTTTCGGTGAAACTTTGGTAACTCGTTTTGTAAATATGATGATGCTAGACGGTAAGAAGTCTGTTTCTTACCGCATTTTCTACGATGCCGTTGATATCGTGTCTGAAAAGACTGGAGAAGGAAACGGTTTAGAATTGTGGAAAGAGGCACTAAATAATGTGATGCCCCACGTAGAGGTTCGTTCTAAGCGTGTAGGTGGTGCCACTTTCCAAATTCCAATTCAAATCCGTCCAGACCGCAAGGTGTCTGTTGCTATGAAGTGGCTTATCCTTTACGCTCGTAAGCGTAATGAGAAGTCTATGGCCCAGCGTTTAGCTTCTGAAATTATGGCTGCTGCCAAGGAAGAAGGTGCGGCGGTTAAGAAGCGTATGGATACTCATAAAATGGCAGAGGCTAATAAAGCATTTGCTCACTTTGGTCGATTCTAAATTCCCTAAACGGACAATAAAATCATGGCAAAAAGAGATTTAAAATTCACTCGTAACATCGGTATCGCTGCGCACATTGATGCAGGTAAGACTACCACTACTGAGCGTATCCTATATTACGGTGGTGTTAGCCACAAGATTGGTGAGGTGCACGATGGTGCTGCCACTATGGACTGGATGGAGCAAGAGCAAGAGCGTGGTATTACCATTACTTCTGCTGCTACTACCCTAAGTTGGCCTTACCGTGGTGACAACTACCACATTAACATTATTGATACTCCCGGACACGTTGATTTTACCGTTGAGGTAAACCGTTCATTACGTGTGTTAGACGGATTAGTATTCTTATTCTCTGCAGTGGATGGCGTTGAGCCTCAGTCAGAGACTAACTGGCGTTTAGCAAACAACTATAATGTACCTCGTATCGGTTTCGTAAATAAAATGGACCGTCAGGGTGCTGACTTCTTAAACGTATGTGCTCAGGTAAAAGAAATGTTAGGTTCTCATGCCTTACCTCTTCAGTTACCTATCGGAGCAGAAGCAGACTTTAAAGGAGTAGTTGACCTTATTAACTTCCGCGGTATCGTTTGGAACGAGGAAGACATGGGTATGACTTTCAATGAAGTTGAAATTCCTGCCGACATGTTAGACGAGGCTACTGAATACCGTGAGAAATTATTGGAAGCGGTAGCAGAGTTCGACGATACTTTAATGGAAAAGTATTTCGAGGATCCAGAATCATTGACCGAGCGTGAAATCTTAGATGCCCTACGTGAAGCGACTATCGCTAACAAAGTGGTTCCTATGATGTGTGGTTCTGCCTTTAAAAACAAAGGTGTACAGGCCATGCTTGATATGGTAATGGAATTGATGCCAGCTCCAGTTGATATTGACGCGATTGTTGGTACTAATCCAGATACTGGTGAAGAAGAAAAGCGTAAGCCTAACTACGACGAGCCATTTAGTGCTTTAGCATTTAAAATTGCTACCGACCCATTCGTAGGTCGTCTTTGTTTCACCCGTGCTTATTCTGGTGTTTTACCTTCAGGTTCTTACGTGAAGAATACTCGTACTGGTAAAAAAGAGCGTATCTCACGTATCTTCCAAATGCACTCTAACAAGCAGAATCAGATTGATCAGTTAGGTGCTGGTGATATCGGTGCTTTAGTTGGCTTTAAAGACATCAAAACTGGTGATACTTTATGTGCTGAGAATGCCCCTATCGTTTTAGAGTCTATGGACTTCCCAGAGCCAGTAATTGGTTTAGCGGTAGAGCCTAAATCTAAAGCTGACGTGGATAAACTAGGTATGGCTCTAGCTAAATTGGCAGAAGAGGATCCAACCTTCCAAGTTCACACCGACGAGGATACAGGTCAGACTGTTATCTCTGGTATGGGTGAGTTACACTTAGATATTATCGTTGACCGTTTGAAGCGTGAATTCAAGGTTGAGGTAAATCAAGGTGCACCTCAGGTATCTTACAAAGAGGCCATCAACGGTACTGTAGATCACCGCGAGGTGTACAAGAAGCAGACTGGTGGTCGTGGTAAGTTTGCTGATATTATTGTTACTATCGAACCAAGTGACTCAGAAGAGCCAGGTTTAGTATTCGTTAACGAAGTAAAAGGTGGTAACGTTCCTAAAGAATTTATTCCATCAGTAGAGAAAGGTTTCAAAGAAGCAATGACTACTGGTGTTTTAGCAGGGTATCCTGTTGATAGCTTAAAAGTTACCTTGAAGGATGGTTCTTTCCACCCAGTGGATTCGGATCAGCTTTCTTTCGAGGTTGCGGCTAAGATGGCTTTCCGTCACGCAGTTCCAAAGGCTAACCCAGTATTGTTAGAGCCTATTATGAAATTGGAGGTATTAACTCCAGAAGAGTATATGGGTGATATCGTGGGTGACTTGAACCGTCGTCGCGGAGTAGTAGAAGGTATGGGTGATCGTAATAACTCTAAAACGATTAAAGCCAAGGTGCCTTTATCTGAAATGTTTGGTTATGTAACCGACTTGCGTACTAACTCTTCAGGTCGTGCGACTTCTACCATGGAATTCTCTCACTTTGATGAGGCTCCAAAAGGTATTGCAGACGAGGTTATTGCAAAAGTTAAGGGTAACGATTAAGATTTTATTAGAAAGATGAGTCAGAAAATTCGCATTAAATTAAAGTCATACGACCACAACTTAGTAGATAAGTCTGCTGAGAAGATCGTTAAGACCGTAAAGAGCACTGGTGCAATCGTTAATGGTCCAATTCCATTGCCGACCAATAAGCGTATCTACACCGTATTGCGTTCTCCTCACGTAAACAAGAAATCACGTGAGCAGTTCCAATTATCTTCTTTCAAGCGCTTGTTAGATATCTACAGTTCATCATCTAAGACTATTGATGCCTTGATGAAGTTAGAGCTTCCAAGTGGAGTTGAGGTTGAGATTAAAGTTTGATAGAATAGTATTAATTATAAATAGATTGTCAAATGCCTGGAATGATCGGTAAAAAGATCGGGATGACAAGCCTCTTTGACGAAAACGGTAAAAATTTACCGTGTACCGTCATCGAAGTAGAGCCCAATGTGGTAACCCAGATCAAGTCCGCTGAGACTGACGGTTACGAAGCCGTACAAATTGGTTTCGGTGAGAAAAAAGAGAAAGCTACTACAGCTGCCCTTGCCGGACACTTTAAGAAAGCAGGAGTTAGTCCTCGCACTAAATTAAAGGAGTTCGAATTAAATGGTTACGCTGTAGAATTGAAGGAAGGCGCTGAAATCAGCGTTGACCAATTCGTTGCTGAAGGAGAATTCGTTGATGTAAGCGGAACTTCTAAAGGTAAAGGATTTCAAGGGGTTGTTAAACGTCATGGCTTTGGTGGTGTAGGTCAAGCTACCCACGGTCAGCACAACCGCTTACGTGCACCTGGTTCTATTGGTGCAGGTTCAGATCCTTCTCGTGTATTTAAAGGAATGCGTATGGCCGGCCGTATGGGTGGCGCTACCACTGTAGTAGAAAACTTACGTGTTATTAAAGTAGATGCAGAGAAGAATCTATTAGTTGTTAAAGGGTCGGTTCCAGGTCCTAAGAACTCAATCGTAATAATCACCAAGTAATGGAATTAGCAGTATTAGATAGTAAAGGTAAAGACACCGGACGCAAGGTGACTTTGGCTGATGATTTATTCGCGATTGAGCCTAATGAGCATGCTTTATATCTAGATGTTAAGCAATATTTGGCCAATCAGCGTCAAGGTACTCACAAAGCGAAAGAACGTGCAGAGGTATCTCGTACCACTAAAAAGTTCTTCCGTCAGAAAGGAACTGGTAACGCACGTGTTGGTTCTTTGAAGAGTCCAGTACAACGTGGTGGTGGTACCGTATTTGGTCCACGTCCTCGTAACTACGGATTCAAATTGAACAAAAAGTTAAAAGCTTTAGCACGTCGTTCTGCTTTAAGTCAGAAAGCTGCTGATAGCAATATCGTAGTGTTGGAAAGCTTAAAAATGGACGCTCCAAGCACCAAAAATTACTTGCAAATTCTAGCGGCGCTAGGGCTTCAAGACAAAAAATCTTTGGTAGTGCTTGGTGAGTCAAATAAAGCTGTATATTTGTCGTCCCGAAATTTTAAGGGTTCTAATGTTGTAACTGCTTCAGAAATAAACACTTACGCTGTTTTGAACGCTCAAACAGTAGTTTTAACTGAAGATTCATTAGAAAAGCTTGAAACTGTTTTAAGAAAGTAGACCATGGGCATTTTGATTAAACCAATCATCACCGAAAAGGCGACCGCGGACAGCGAAGAGATGAATCGCTTTGCATTTGAAGTTGCGGTAGATGCCAATAAGGTTGAAATCCGCAAGGCGGTAGAAGAGCTTTACGGTGTAAACGTAGAAAGTGTTCGTACTATGGTAATGCCAGGTAAGCGTAAATTCCGCTACACCAAAACTGGTATTAGTCGTGGTAACACTGGTAAGTATAAGAAAGCCATTGTGGAAGTTCGCAGTGGTGAAACTATTGACCTTTATAGCGAAATTTAATTATGGCTGTACGTAAGTTAAATCCGGTTACTCCCGGACAGCGTTTTAAAGTTGTAGGTCAGTTTGAAACTGTAACCGCCAGCAAGCCTGAGAAGTCTCTTGTAAAAGGGAAATCAAAGTCGGGCGGACGTAACAATACAGGTAAGATGACCATGCGCCAAATTGGTGGTGGTCACAAGAAGAAATATCGTGTAATCGATTTCAAGCGTGATAAAGATGGTATACCAGCAACTGTAAAGTCCATCGAGTATGATCCTAACCGTTCTGCTCGCGTGGCTTTGTTGGTTTATGCCGACGGTGAAAAGCGCTACATCATTGCTCCTAATGGCCTTCAAGTAGGTCAGAAGCTTATGAGCGGTAGCGAAGCGACTCCAGAGATCGGTAACACCATGTTCTTAGCAGATATTCCATTAGGTACTGTTATTAGTGGTATCGAAATGCGTCCAGGTCAAGGGGCTATCATTGCTCGTTCGGCCGGTGCTTTCGCTCAGCTAGCAGCTCGTGATGGTAAGTACGCGATTATCAAGTTACCTAGTGGTGAGACTCGTATGATTCTTACTACTTGTAAAGCTACTATTGGTGCGATTGGAAATTCTGATCACCAATTAGAGCGCAGTGGTAAAGCCGGTCGTAGCCGTTGGTTAGGTCGTCGTCCACGCGTTCGTGGTGTAGCTATGAACCCAGTAGATCACCCCATGGGTGGTGGTGAAGGTCGCGCGAGCGGTGGTCACCCACGTTCTCGTACTGGTGTTCCTGCAAAAGGTTACAAGACCCGTACTCCTAAGAAAGAGTCGAACAAGTATATCATTGAAAGACGTAAAAAGTAATTAAGCTATGGCGAGATCATTAAAGAAAGGTCCTTTTATTCACCATAAGCTGGAGAAGCGTGTATTGGCGAATGTGGAGAGCGGTAAGAAGTCAGTTATTAAAACTTACTCTCGTGCTTCCATGATTTTCCCTGAAGCGGTGGGTCAGACCATAGCAGTGCACAACGGAAGAACTTTTGTTCCTGTATTTGTAACAGAGAACATGGTAGGACACAAATTCGGTGAATTTTCTCTTACCCGTACTTTCCGTGGACACGGTGGTAATAAAAAAGATAAAGGTAAGCGCTAAGATTTAAGATATGGGATCTAGAAAAAGACTTAGAGCTGAAGCGAATAAAGTAGCCCGTGAAAACGTGGCGAGCGCTCAGTTGCGCAATTATCCAACCAGCCCTCGCAAGATGCGCTTGGTAGCGGATATGGTACGCGGAATGGACGTAGATAAGGCTTTGTTCTTATTAAAGAATAGTCCAAAGCATGCCAGCATTCCTATGGAGAAATTGATTCTTTCTGCAATCAATAACTGGGAGCAGAAGAATGAGGGAGCTCGTATCGAGGATGCAGCGCTTTACATTTCTGAAATTAAAGTTGATTCTGCGCGTATGTTGAAGCGTATCCAGCCCGCCCCACAGGGTCGTGCTCACCGCATTCGCAAGCGTAGCAATCACGTGACTGTAGTAGTAGATGCACGCACTGAGGCAGCTACTGTTGAATCTAACGAAACAAACGAATAACCGCATGGGACAGAAGACTAATCCAATAGGAAATCGATTAGGATTTATCCGCGGCTGGGACAGCAACTGGTATGGTGGTCGTGATTATGGCGACAAGATTGCGGAAGATGCCAAAATCCGTAATTACTTGTACGCTCGTCTTGCCAAAGCCAGTGTAAGTCGAATCATTATCGAGCGCACTTTAAAACTTGTTACCGTAACAATTACTACCAGTCGTCCTGGTATTATTATCGGTAAAGGTGGACAAGAGGTCGATAAGTTGAAAGAAGAGCTTAAAAAGCTCACTAACAAAGAAGTTCAGATTAACATCTTCGAGATCAAACGTCCTGAATTAGATGCCAAATTGGTGGCCGATTCTATTGCCCGCCAGATTGAGGGACGTATCTCTTACCGTCGTGCTGTGAAAATGGCTATCGCCGCTTCGATGCGTATGGGTGCTGAAGGAATCAAGATTATGGTTTCTGGACGTCTTAATGGTGCGGAAATGGCACGTTCTGAAATGTATAAAGATGGACGTACTCCGTTACACACTTTCCGCGCCGACATTGATTATGCTTTATCTGAAGCACATACCACTTATGGTCGCTTAGGAATTAAAGTGTGGATCATGAAAGGCGAAGTATACGGTAAACGCGATCTAAGCAATCCATTCGGAGCAGCCAAGAAATCGGGTGCTCAGGGCGGTAACGCTGGTGGCGGACGTAACAGAAGAAAGAGAAAATAATAAGCGTAGGCTTAAATTATTGAAAGATGTTACAACCTAAAAAGACAAAACATAGAAAGCAGTTTAAAGGCCGTATGAAGGGTAATGCCCAACGCGGTGCTGAAATGGCTTTCGGTAGTTTCGGTTTAAAAGCTATGGATTCAGTGTTTATCACTTCACGTCAAATCGAGGCCGCTCGTATTGCAGCGACTCGTTACATGAAGCGTGAAGGACAGCTTTGGATTCGCATTTTTCCCGATAAACCTATTACCAAAAAGCCTGCGGAAGTACGTATGGGTAAAGGTAAAGGTGCTTTAGATCACTGGGTAGCAGTTGTTCGTCCCGGACGTATTTTGTTCGAATTGGACGGTGTTAACCAGGATATTGCAAAAGAAGCCTTGCGCTTAGCAGCACAAAAGCTTCCTGTTAAATGTAAGTTTATCACTCGCCGGGATTATACCGGTGTCTAATTAGATTAGAAAGATGAAGGCATCTGTTATCAAGGAAATGACTACGCAAGAAATTAGCGAGGCTATTTCAGAGGAAAAGATCAGCTACGACAAGTTACGTATGGCTCATCATATTTCCCCATTGGAAAATCCCATGGAGTTGAAATCAAAAAGAAAGGTGATCGCACGTTTAGAAACTGAGCTTCGCGCTCGTTCCTAAGCCTAGATCTTTAATAAGATTTGTTTCAAATGGAACACAAAAGAAACTTGCGTAAGGAACGTGTCGGGATCGTAACCAGCAATAAGATGGATAAGTCTATCGTAGTTGCGGTTGAGAAAAAGCAAAAGCACCCGATGTATGGTAAGTTTATTAAGACTACCAAAAAGTTTCATGCTCACGATGAGACGAATGACTGTAATATTGGCGACACTGTTCGCATTATGGAAACTCGTCCTTTGAGCAAGACCAAGAACTGGAGATTAGTAGAAATCATTGAAAGGGCTAAGTAAGCGATGGTACAACAAGAATCACGACTAAAAGTAGCGGATAACACTGGAGCCAAGGAAGTTTTGGTGATCCGCGTATTAGGAGGAACTGGTCGCCGTTACGCTTCGGTAGGCGATCGTATTGTAGTAACCATTAAGGAGTCTACACCTTCTGGTAACGCTAAGAAAGGACAAGTGTCCAAGGCAGTAGTGGTACGTACCAAAAAAGAAGTGCGTCGCCCAGACGGGTCTTACATCCGTTTCGATGATAACGCTTGCGTATTGTTGAACGCTCAAAACGAAATGCGCGGTACTCGTGTATTCGGTCCAGTGGCTCGTGAATTACGCGACAAGCAGTACATGAAAATTGTATCACTAGCGCCAGAGGTGCTATAAAGGATTAACAATGGCAAAGTTTCATATTAAAAAAGGAGACAAGGTAATCGTACTTTCCGGCGAAGATAAAGGCAAGGAAGGTGTGGTTTTAGAAATGCTTCCCAAGAAAGGTAAAGCTATTGTTGAAGGTATTAACGTAGTTAAGAAACATCAGAAGCCAAGCGCTACTAACCCACAGGGTGGTATCGAAGAAACTGAGGCTCCTATTTATGTTTCTAAACTAATGTTGGTAGATCCTAGCACTGGCAAACCCACTCGTGTAGGTCGTAAGGCAGACGAGAACGGGAACTTGGTTCGATACTCAAAGAAAACTCAAGAGATTATTAAGTAATGGACTTTTCTACCAAATTAAAGGACAAATACCAAGAGCAAATCATTGCGGCCTTAACTGAGGAATTCGGTTATAAAAACCGCATGGAAGTTCCACGCTTGCAAAAGATCGTGTTATCTCAAGGTGTTGGCGATGCTACAGGTGATAAGAAACTTGTAGATCAAGCTGTAGAGCAAATGACTTCTATTGCTGGTCAGAAAGCAGTAGTTACTTATTCAAAAAAGGATATCTCTAACTTTAAACTTCGTAAGGGAATGCCAATTGGTGCAAAGGTTACTTTGCGTGGCAACCAGATGTTTGAATTTTTAGAGCGTTTACTTTGGTCTGCTTTACCTCGTATCCGTGATTTCAACGGAATCAAGAATAATGGTTTTGATGGACGTGGTAACTATACTTTAGGTATCACCGAGCAGATCATTTTCCCAGAGATGAATATTGATCAAGTAAGTCGTATTACCGGTATGGATATCACTTTTGTGACAACCGCAGATACCGATAAGGAGGCTTTCGCATTATTAAAACATTTAGGTTTACCCTTCAAAAAATAAGTTATGGCTAAAGAATCAATGAAAGCGCGCGAGCGCAAACGTGAAGCAATGGTAGCCAAGTACGCTGAGAAGCGTGCCGCCTTGAAGGCAGCAGGTGACTACGAAGCATTACAAAAGCTTCCAAAGAACGCCTCTCCAGTGCGTATGCACAACCGTTGTAAATTGACCGGCCGCCCTCGCGGTTATATGCGTCAGTTCGGTATTTCAAGGGTAACCTTCAGAGAAATGGCCAATGCGGGATTAATCCCAGGTGTTAAAAAAGCCAGTTGGTAAATTAGATTTAGCGATGATTACAGATCCAATTGCAGATTATTTGAATCGGGTTCGTAACGCCATCATGGCGGGACACAAAATCGTAGAAATTCCTGCTTCTAACTTGAAGAAGGAGATTACCCGTATTCTACAAGATCAAGGTTTTATCCTTAACCACAAAGTGGAGGATAATGGTCCTCAAGGTACCATTAAGATTGCCTTGAAGTATGATAAAGTTACCAACGAGCCTGCTATCCGCTCTTTGAAGCGTGTGAGTAAGCCAGGATTGCGTACCTACCGTGGTAGTGGCGAGTTACCTCGTGTTATCAATGGTTTAGGTGTGGCAATCGTGTCTACCTCTAAAGGTGTAATGACCGATAAGCAAGCCCGTAAAGAAAATGTAGGTGGCGAAGTACTTTGCTACGTATACTAAAAATTAGAAGATGTCACGAGTAGGAAATTCCCCCATTACTATCCCAGCTGGTGTTGAAGTAAAGTTCAACGATGGTGTAGTTACCGTGAAGGGTAAACTAGGCGAGCTTAGTCAGACGATCTCAGAAGCTATCGATATTACTATCGAAGGTGAGGTTTTAACTGTAGCTCGTAAAAATGAAGAGAAGCAAACCCGCGCCGACCACGGATTGTATCGTTCTTTGATCAATAACATGGTGCAAGGTGTTTCTACTGGCTTTGAAAAGAAATTAGAGCTAGTAGGGGTTGGATATCGTGCTTCTAACCAGGGTCAGCGCCTTGACCTTTCTTTAGGTTATTCACACAATATCGTGATTGAATTACCCAAAGAAGTTCAGGTAAATACTGTATCTGAAAAAGGTAAAAACCCGATCGTAGAGTTAAAGAGTCATGATAAGCAGCTTGTAGGAATGGTTGCGGCAAAGATTCGTTCTTTCCGTAAGCCTGAGCCTTATAAAGGTAAAGGTGTTCGCTATGTAGGCGAGTACATCCGTAGAAAAGCCGGTAAAACTGCTAGCAAATAATTAAGAGATGGCACTTACTAAAACACAAAGAAGAACAAGAATTCGCAATAGAATTCGCAAGAATGTTAACGGTGACGCTCAGATTCCACGCCTTTCCGTGTTTCGTTCAAACAAAGAGATTTACGCTCAGTTGATCGACGACGTTAGTGGAAAGACTTTGGCAGCTGCATCCTCTATGGATAAAGGCCTTGCTAAAGAAGGAACCAAGTCAGATATAGCTAAAGCAGTGGGTGTGGCCTTGGCCAAAAAAGCTGCGGAAGCAGGTGTTGAACAATGCGCTTTCGATCGCGGTGGATATTTATACCACGGTCGTGTTAAGGCTCTTGCCGAAGGTGCACGCGAAGGTGGTTTAAAATTTTAAGGTAGCCTTATGATTAAAGGACATAAAAATATTCAACGAGTAAAGCCTAGTGGCTTGGAGTTAACCGACCGCGTGGTTGGGATCCAGCGTGTAACTAAGGTAACTAAGGGTGGTCGTACCTTCGGTTTCTCTGCTATCGTAGTGGTAGGTGACGAGAAAGGAGTGGCAGGCTACGGATTAGGTAAAAGTAAAGAGGTATCTGAGGCTATTCAGAAAGGAATCGAAGATGCTAAGAAAAACTTGGTTCGTATTCCTTTAGTGAAAAACACTATTCCGCACGAGCAAAATGGTAAATTTGGCGGCGCTCGCGTTTTCTTGCGTCCTGCTTCCAATGGTACCGGTGTAATCGCTGGTGGTGCCATGCGTGCAGTGTTAGAAAGCTGTGGAGTACATGATGTATTAGCAAAATCAAAAGGTTCGTCAAATCCACACAATGTGGTGAAGGCTACCTTCGATGCACTATTATCACTTCGTGATGCTGGTGCTATTGCTAAGACTCGTGGTATTAGCGTTGACAAAGTATTTAACGGTTAAGATTTGATTCATGGCTAAGATCAGAGTTAAACAAGTTCGCAGTAAAATCAACCGTCCTGAAGACCAAAAGCGTACCCTCGCTGCTTTAGGTTTGCGTAAGATGAATCAGGTAGTAGAGCACGAAGCTACTCCCCAAATTTTAGGTATGGTGCGTAAAGTATCGCACTTACTTGAAGTGGAAGAATTGAACTAAGCATTTTTAGAATTTATAAAAGATGAGCTTAAACAATCTTAAACCAGCAGAAGGATCCGTAAAAAATACCAAGCGTATTGCACGTGGTGAAGGATCTGGTCATGGTGGTACTTCTACGCGCGGTCACAAAGGGGCCAAGTCTCGTAGTGGTTACAAATCCAAGATCGGTTTCGAAGGTGGTCAAATGCCTTTGCAACGTCGTGTACCAAAATTTGGTTTCACAAACCCAAATCGTGTTGAATACAATGCCATTAACTTAGACGCTATCCAAGCTCTAGTTGATAATGGTAAGGTTAAGGATACAGTAAGTATGCAAGACCTAGTAGAAAACGGGTTAGTAGCCAAGAAGGATTTAGTGAAAGTACTAGGTCGTGGTGAATTGAAAGCAAAATTGACTATTGAAGCCAACGCCTTCTCAGCTTCTGCGAAAGCAGCAATTGAGGCTCAAGGTGGTGAGGCAAAAACGCTATAATTTAGAGCATGAAGCGATTTATTGATACCATCAAGAATATCTGGGCAATCGACGAGTTAAGAGAAAAGATTCTTTTGACTTTAGGTCTATTGCTTATTTATCGCTTAGGCTCTAACGTAGTACTTCCAGGTATTGATACTGAGAGTTTAACCGGATTACAGTCACAAGCCGATGGCGGACTGATTGGCATTTTGGATGCCTTTACCGGTGGTGCATTTTCGAATGCCTCCATTTTAGCTTTAGGTATTATGCCTTATATCTCTGCTAGCATTGTAATTCAATTGCTAGGTATGGCAGTCCCTTCTATTCAGAAGATGCAGAAAGAAGGAGAGAGTGGTCGTCGTAAATTAAACCAGATTACTCGCTTACTGACCATTGGTATTACTATGGCTCAAGCACCAGGTTATATTGCCAACCTTACTTCCCAAGGGGTAGCGGTTTCTATTAACCCACAATTGTTCTGGACCCAAAGTATCATTGTACTTACAGCGGGAACTATTTTTGCAATGTGGTTAGGGGAGCGTATTACTGATAAAGGTATTGGTAATGGTATTTCACTACTTATTATGGTGGGCATCATTGCAAGCTTACCGCAAGCTTTCTTCCAAGAATTGGTTTCTAAAATGGAACGTTCTGGTGGTGGTCTGGTATTATTCGTAGTGGAAATTGCAGCCTTATTAATTGTTATTTTATTATCGGTTGGTTTAGTGCAGGCGGTGCGTCGAGTGCCGGTGCAATATGCTAAGCGAACTACTGGTGGTCGTACCTTCACAGGTAATATGGCCCGTCAGTACATTCCTTTAAAGGTGAACGCGGCTGGGGTAATGCCTATCATCTTCGCTCAGGCGATTATGTTCATTCCTATCACCGTTTTATCTTACAGCGGACTAGAAACTGGAAATGCCACTTGGTTGGTTTCGATGTTCTCTGATATACAAGGTTTCTGGTACAACTTCGTGTTTGCCGTTCTCATCATTTTATTTACCTATTTCTACACCGCGATTCAGGTAAATACAAATCAGATGGCTGAGGACTTAAAACGCAATGGAGGTTTTGTTCCAGGGATTAAGCCTGGTAAGGCTACCGCTGAGTTTTTAGATACGGTATTATCGCGTATCACTTTACCTGGATCTATTTTCTTAGCGATCCTAGCCATTTTACCAGCATTTGCGATGACTGCAGGTGTTAATACTCAGTTTGCCTATTTCTACGGCGGTACCAGTCTGTTGATTATGGTAGGTGTAGTTTTAGATACACTGCAGCAAATTGAAAGTTATTTATTGAATCGTCATTACGACGGTTTAATGAAAAATGGAAAGTTAAAAGGGAGAGCAGTTAGCGCTTTCTAAGAGCATTAATTATGGCGAAGCAATCAGCAATCGAACAAGACGGCACTATTGTAGAAGCATTAAGTAATGCTATGTTCCGCGTAGAATTAGAGAATGGTCATGTTATTACCGCTCACATCTCCGGAAAAATGCGCATGAACTACATTAAGCTATTACCAGGAGATAAGGTGAAGCTAGAAATGTCTCCTTATGACCTAACCAAAGGACGTATTACTTACCGATATTAATATTATGAAAGTAAGAGCATCATTAAAAAAGAGAAGTGCAGACTGCAAAATTGTACGACGCAAAGGCAGATTGTACGTAATCAACAAGAAGAACCCCAAATTCAAACAACGACAAGGTTAATATCTAACTGATATGGCGAGAATTGCAGGAATAGATTTACCAAAAAACAAGCGTGGCGTAATTGGCCTCACTTACATTTTTGGTATTGGTCAGAGCCGCGCTGAGAAAATCCTTACGGAAGCCGGTATCGACCCAAACATTAAAGTTAGCGACTGGAACGACGATCAGTTAACCACAATCCGTGGTATCATTTCTGATACTTACAAAGTGGAAGGGGAACTTCGTTCAGAAATTCAGTTGAATATTAAGCGCTTGATGGACATCGGTTGTAACCGTGGTATTCGTCACCGTGCTGGTTTACCACTACGCGGTCAACGTACCAAGAATAACTCTCGTACTCGTAAGGGTCGTAGAAAAACTGTTGCCAACAAGAAGAAGGCCACTAAATAATATTTGACGCATTATGGCAAAGAAGCAAGCAAAAGTTAGCAAAAAGCGTAAAGTAGTTGTTGAAGCAGCGGGTGAAGCCCACATTAATGCTTCTTTTAACAACATTATTATTTCGCTTACTAATACTCGCGGTCAAGTAATCTCATGGTCTAGTGCCGGTAAAATGGGATTCCGTGGTTCTAAGAAAAACACTCCTTACGCAGCTCAAATGGCGGCAGAGGATTGTGCTACCAAGGCGGCAGAGTATGGCCTTAAGAAAGTTAAGGTATTCGTAAAAGGTCCAGGTAACGGTCGCGAATCTGCGATTCGTAGCATCCACAACAGTGGAGTAGAAGTAACGGAAATTGTTGACGTTACTCCAATTCCACACAATGGTTGTCGTCCTCCGAAAAGAAGAAGAGTTTAATAATCTACTTAGATTAATTAGTAATGGCTAGATATACAGGCCCCGTTTCAAAGATCGCACGTAAATTTCAAGACCCTATTTTTGGTCCTGATCGTGCCTTAGAAAGAAAAAACTACCCTCCCGGTCAGCATGGTCCTAACCGTCGTCGCGGGAAGAAGTCTGAGTACGCTATTCAATTAGCCGAAAAGCAAAAAGCCAAGTACACCTATGGTATTTTGGAGCGTCAATTTGCGAACATGTTCGACAAGGCTTCACGTGCAAAAGGTATTACTGGTGAGGTATTATTGCAATTATGCGAGTCTCGTTTGGACAACATCGTTTATCGCTTAGGTATTGCCCCTACGCGTCGCGCTGCTCGTCAGTTAGTAGGTCACCGTCACATTACGGTAAACGGCGAGGTAATGAACATTCCTTCTTACCACGTTAAGACCAGCGATGTAATCGCAATTCGTGAAAAGTCTAAATCGCTACAAGTGATTTCCGATTCTTTATCTACTCGTAAAGAAACCTTAGAATGGTTAGAGTGGAATGAGTCTTCTCACAGCGGCAAGATTTTGAGCGTTCCTATGAGAGCACAGATTCCTGAGAATATCAAGGAACAGCTTATCGTAGAATTGTACTCTAAATAATTAATAATCTTAATCCCTACCCTTATGGCGATTTTAAATTTCCAGAAGCCTGATCAGGTTATCATGAACCACGCGACCGACACTGAAGGTCAGTTTGAGTTCAGGCCTTTGGAGCCCGGTTACGGACTCACGGTGGGTAATGCTTTGCGTCGCGTATTACTTTCTTCATTAGAAGGTTTCGCAATTACTTCCGTACGTATCGAAGGTGTAGATCATGAGTTCTCTACCATCAAAGGTGTGGTAGAAGACGTTACAGAGATCATTCTTAACCTTAAACAAGTGCGCTTTAAGCGTCAGATTGAGGATAGTGAGGATGAAAAAATCAACGTAAGCATTAGTGGCCAAGAGCGCATGACTGCCGGTGATATCGGTAAGTTTGCCAGTGCTTTCCAAGTGCTTAACCCAGATTTAGTGATCTGTAACCTAGATCCTTCTGTACAACTTTCAATGGATATCACTATTGAAAAAGGTCGTGGTTATGTACCAGCAGAAGAAAACAAGAAAAGCGGTGATCCAATCGGTACGATCGCAGTAGATGCTATCTATACTCCAATTAAGAACGTAAAGTATAGCATTGAGAACTACCGGGTAGAGCAAAAAACCGACTTCGAAAAGTTGATCTTGGATATTACTACCGACGGTAGCATTCATCCTAAGAAAGCTCTAACTGAAGCTGCTAAGATTTTGATTCAGCACTTTATGTTGGTAAGCGACGAAAAGATCTCTTTAGAAGAAGAAGCAGGAAACGAAGCAGATCGCTACGATGAAGAAATTCTTCACATGCGTCAGCTCCTTAAGACTAAATTAGTTGATATGGACCTTTCGGTTCGTGCTCTAAACTGTCTTAAAGCAGCCGAAGTTGATACCCTTGGTGACTTAGTAACTTACACCAAGAGTGATCTGATGAAGTTCCGCAACTTTGGAAAAAAATCACTCACCGAATTGGACGAGTTGGTAGAAAGCAAAGGATTGAGCTTCGGTATGGATATTTCTAAATACAAATTAGACAAGGACTAGTAACCGATGAGACACGGAAAGAAAATTAATCATCTCGGTAGAACCGCTTCCCATCGTAAAGCGATGTTGTCCAATATGGCCAACAGCTTAATCGAGCATAAACGTATCAACACTACTGTAGCTAAGGCAAAAGCGCTTAAGTTATTCGTTGAGCCCCTTATCACTAAAGCTAAAAGTGATACTACCCACAACCGTCGTGTAGTATTCTCTTACTTACGCAACAAGAACAGTGTAACTGAATTGTTCCGTGAAGTAGCTGCCAAAGTAGGTGATCGTCCAGGTGGATACACTCGTATCATTAAAACTGGAACGCGCTTAGGTGATAATGCGGAAATGTGTATGATTGAGTTGGTAGATTTCAACGAAATCTACACCAACGCGAAGAAAGAAGCTAAGAAATCTCGTCGCCGTCGCGGTGGTGCTAAGAAAGAAACTGCTAGTGCTGCGGCACCTGCAGCTGAAGTAAAAGAAGAAGCACCAGCAGCAGAGGCGGTTGAAGAGACCAAAGCCGAAGAAGCTCCAGTAGAGGAGGCGAAAGCTGAGGCTCCTGCAGCTGAAGAAACCAAGGCAGAAGACACGACTGCTGAGGAAGCAAAAGAAGATGACGAAAGCAAGAAAGGAGAATAATTGTTTTCGGTAGAATAATAGAAAGGGATAAGAGCATTAGTTCTTATCCCTTTTTTTGTGTCTGATAGCTTTTGGGCTTAACTTTGAACAGTTTTTTACACTATGACCAACACAACACGAAAAAAGGCGGTAGTTATCCTTCAAGATGGCACCGTTTTCTGGGGCCGCTCCGTAGGAATTGATGGTACTTCTACTGGTGAGATTTGTTTCAATACCGGTATGACCGGCTATCAAGAAATCTTTACCGACCCAAGTTATTATGGGCAGATAATGGTAACCACCAATGCCCATATTGGTAATTATGGCGTTAAGGAAGATGAAGTAGAGTCTGATTCTATCAAAATAGCCGGATTAATTTGTAAAAATTTTAGTGCTTACCATAGTCGGCCTGGAGCGCAAAGCTCTTTGCTTAAGTATTTTGAAGACAATGGGAAGTTGGTAATTGCGGATGTAGATACACGAGCCATAGTGCGTCATATTCGCAGTAAAGGAGCCATGAATGCAATTGTGAGCACCGCCACTGATGATTTGGAGGCATTAAAAGCACAGTTAAAAGAGGTTCCTTCTATGGAAGGCTTAGAGCTTTCCTCTAAAGTAGCGACTAAAGAACCCTTCTTTTTTGGCGATGAAAAATCGGAACACCGTTTGGCGGTACTAGACTTAGGAGTAAAGCGTAATATTTTACGCCACTTTGCCAATCGCGGTTGTTACATGAAAGTATTTCCTATGGATACCAGTCTGGAAGAAATGAAAGCCTGGAATCCGGATGGATTGTTTATCTCTAATGGACCAGGAGATCCTGCAGCGATGCAAAACACGGTTAGTATCGTAAATGAAATGGTGAATTCAGGCTATCCCGTCTTTGGAATTTGTTTGGGTCACCAGCTAATCGCCATCTCGCAAGGTTTAAACACCTTTAAAATGCACCAAGGTCACCGCGGTATTAACCACCCCGTTTTGAATGTACTAACGGGTAAGGGTGAAATTACCACTCAGAATCATGGTTTCGTGGTGAGCATGGACGCCATTGAGCAAAATGAGGCAGTTGAATTAACCCACCGCCACCTTAATGATGATGGTGTACAAGGCTTACGCCTGAAGGACAAGCCAGTAAGTAGTGTGCAATATCACCCAGAGGCCTTCCCTGGCCCACATGATTCAGAATACCTTTTCGATCAATTCGTTGATCAAATAAAACAACATAAAACCAAATAGTATGTCGATTATAGCTGGAATTCACGCCCGTCAAATTTTAGATAGCCGAGGCAACCCTACCGTAGAGGTAGATGTGATTACTGAGAACGGATCCTTTGGACGCGCAGCCGTGCCTTCAGGTGCATCTACCGGTGTGCATGAAGCCGTGGAGTTACGCGACGGAGGCAGCGAATGGATGGGTAAAGGTGTTCGCCAGGCGGTGAGCAATGTCAATGAGATTATTGCGCCCGAAATTCTAGGTATGTATGTAGAGGATCAGTCTGCAATCGACGCAAAAATGATTCAATTGGATGGCACTCCTAATAAGGCTAAATTAGGTGCTAATGCCATGTTAGCTGTTTCTTTAGCGGTGGCGAAGGCCGCAGCCGAGGAGACTGGACAAACGCTATACAATTATGTAGGGGGTGTTAATGCCCGTACACTGCCCGTTCCTATGATGAATATTCTAAATGGGGGCGAGCATGCCGATAATGCCATCGATTTTCAAGAATTTATGGTGATGCCTTTTGGAGCAAGTTCTTTTTCGGAAGGCCTGCGCTGGGGAACAGAAATTTTTCATCACCTAAAGAAAGTACTAAAAGATAAAGGATATAGCACCAATGTAGGTGATGAGGGAGGCTTTGCTCCAAATATTCAATCCAATGAAGAAGCGATAGAAACGGTTCTTCTGGCCATTGAAAAAGCAGGCTTTAAAGCCGGTGAGGATATTTACATTGCCATGGACGCAGCAGCTAGTGAGTTTTATAATGCCGACGATAAGTGTTACCACTTTAGCGATGGTACTAAGCGCAGCAGTGATGAAATGGTAAGCTATTGGAGCGAATGGGTTGCTAAATACCCTATTATCTCTATTGAGGACGGATTACATGAGGATGATTGGGAAGCTTGGACTAAGTTAACCGCTGCCATTGGCGATAAAGTTCAGCTGGTAGGAGATGACTTATTTGTAACAAATGTGGAAAGAGTTCAGGCTGGTATCGATCAAAATGCCGCTAACTCTGTTCTTATTAAAGTAAATCAAATCGGAACCCTAACCGAAACCATCGAGACTGTGAGTTTAGCGCAGGCAAATAATATGACATGTGTAATGAGTCACCGCAGTGGTGAAACCGAAGATGCTACCATAGCCGATTTGGCCGTAGCCCTCAATACCGGTCAGATTAAAACTGGATCCGCTTCTCGTAGTGATCGTATGGCTAAGTATAATCAGCTATTACGCATCGAGGAAATTTTGGGCGAAAGCGCTAAATACCTCGGTAAGAACTTTAAGTACCTCAAAAAATAAGCTTTATCAATGGAAAATTTAAAACAGCACTTTTCTACTAAGATTGCTCCCGCGGCGCAGGAAATAAAGGATTTCTTGGCGGCCCATGGCGATAAGGTGGTAGGTGAAGTTAAAATTAGTCAGCTTTACGGCGGTATGCGCGGCGTACAAGCTTTAATTACCGAAACTTCAAAATTGGATCCGGCCGAAGGGATTCGTTTCCGCGGCTATTCAATTCCGGAATTACAGGAAAAATTACCTAAAGCGCCAGGAGGAAATGAACCTCTTCCCGAAGGTATTTTTTACCTGATGTTGTTTGATGAACTTCCTGATGAAGCAGCGGTAAAAGCAGTAACTGCAGAATGGAATCGTCGTGCAGATGTGCCCCAACACGTTTTTGATGTATTGGACGCTTTACCAACCGACACGCATCCGATGACTCAGTTCGTAAGTGCAATTATGGCCTTGCGTACCGAAAGTGAATTCCACACCGCTTACCGCGATGGTATTAACAAGAAAGATTACTGGCAACCTACCTACGAAGACGTAATGAATCTTATTGCTCGTCTTCCAAGAGTAGCTGCATATATCTACCGCCGTACCTATCACAATGGCGATCATATTGCACCCGATCCGAGCTTAGATTGGGGTGGTAATTTTGCCCATATGCTAGGCTTCAACAACGAGGAGTTCCGTGAATTAATGCGAATTTACCTTACTATACACTCCGATCACGAAGGAGGTAATGTATCGGGTCATACTATTCACTTAGTTGGTTCGGCTTTAAGCGATGCTTACCAGTCTTTTGCAGCGGGTATGAATGGTTTAGCCGGACCATTACATGGATTGGCAAACCAGGAGGTAATTCGTTGGACTCTAGGTATGATTGAGGAATTAGGTGGCGGATTACCATCTAAAGAGGCAATCGAGGGATATGTACGTCAAACTTTAGACGGTGGAAAGGTGATTCCAGGATTTGGTCACGCGGTATTGCGTAAGACGGATCCACGCTACACTGCTCAGCGTGAATTTGCTTTAAAGCACATGCCAGACGATGATTTATTCCAGGTTATTAGCCGTATCTATGAAGTGGTGCCTAGCGTACTACAAGAATTAGGTAAGGTGAAAAACCCTTGGCCTAATGTAGATGCGCACTCGGGTCAGTTGCTTATGCATTATGGATTGACCCAATACGATTACTACACCGTATTATTCGGAGTTTCAAGATCATTGGGAACCTTAGCTAGTTTAATTTGGGACCGTGCCCTAGGTATGCCAATCGAGCGCCCCGGTTCCACCACTACTAAGCTTTTGAAAGAAAAATACGGCGCATAAAGTCCCGCTAAGTTTTATAGGAAGGTCACCTTAATGGTGGCCTTTTTTATTGGCTAATGAGTCGGTATACCTGATTACTTTGGCTTGACCTCAAGAAATAGTAACCCGGTTTAAGCGAGGCTTTAATTTTCCCTTCTTGATAATGGAAGTCATATTCGCGGCCCAGCGCATCCAAAAGTTTCCATTCTTGTGGTCTGAAATCTCCCTTAACGAAAAGTTCATCCTGAAAGGGTTGAGGAAAAAACTCAAGATTTTCGAGGCCTTTAGGCTTGCGGGTATTTAATCCTTTCGCCATTCCACTGGCTAAAATTAGGGATGGAGCCAGATTAAAATCGCTGCCAGCGGCATAGAAGCGCCCTTGATTATCACAGATAATTCCTGAACCAATACAGGTAGATGACTTAGCGTAAGTATCTATATGCAAGCGATTACCGAGTGAATCACTTTCTACGACAATCATTTCGGTGTTGCCATTTTCGGGTGCAATATAGTATCCGGTAAAAAGGTAGGTGCCGTAGGGACTGATGGCCATGTCAAAACAAGCGTCATTCTTCACAACGCCTGGTCGAACGAAAACATCGGAGATTAGATTTAAATTGGTATCTAAACGAGTGAGGGTAATGTCGAAGCTAACCGAAAAGGCCGATGCACCTTCACCACCAATTACAATCTGATGCTGGTCATTCATCGCAATGGCATTTCCTCCACGGGTGTAACCATTAGAGACAATTACCCTTTTCACGAATTGGGCCCTTGCATCAATCTTGGTCACCAAGATATCAAATCTAGTGGGCTGTTGATAATCGGCGGTATAAACCCATCCGCCGAAAGGCAAGGGACAAATTTCATGAGAAACAAACTCGGCCGTATCCAACTGAAGATGTCGGTCAAGTACATTAAGGTTGGTGTCTAAAATTAAGACCTGTGCACCTAGAGGCTGGCCCGATTGGCTCCGAACCTGATTTAATAAGGCCAGTTCGGAATTTTGATTAATCGCAATATCTTGACCTAGCACCACGCTGTCGCCACTTCCGAAAAAGTTCTGTTGAAGTACATTTCCTGCGGTGTCCAAAATCATTACCCAGGCGCGATCGGTATCGTTCCAATTTTTATCCCCCGCAACGAATAATTTGTCCTTATTGAAAAGGATTTGCGAAGCAGTATAGTTCCCAACACCACCGTATAGTTTATTCCAAATCACATTTCCTTGAGGGTCTATTTTGTAAAGAGCCCATTTTTTACCTGGTAAATGATTGGTGTCACCATTGGCCGAATAGTATAGATTTTGTGTGGAATCGAGGCAAAGTTTAGCCGAGGCAATTAACCTTTGATTAGGACCAAAATCCTTCCAATTTGCGCTCTGGGCGGACAATTGAAAGCAAAGTAGGATTAGAAATAGGCTTCTCATATTGCGAATGTATAAATCCAGATTTTTTTCGTGCAGGATAAATTTAGGTTTAGCGCTATTTTTTAGTCTGGTTTTCAAAAAAATAAGTCTAAATTTGCACTCCTTTTTCTGGGGAGTTTATGAAACAGGGAAAAGGTTGATTATCACAAAAATGTAATTCTTTCGTCGGTTTGCTCCCGCCTCGTTTCAAGGTCGATGAAATACAAATATTTTCTGCATGTCAGAAGAAAACAAAAAAGTAGCAGAAGAGGTAGTGGTAAACACTCCTGAGGCTACTACCGAAGCCACTGAAAACGTTGAAGAGGCAAAAGTTGAAGAAACTGCTGAGGCGAAGGAAGTGGATAACACTGAGTTCGATTGGGAAGAGTTTGAGTACGGAATTGCTTCAAAGGGCAAAGCTCAACGTGAAGAGCTTACTAAGCTTTACGAAGAGTCTCTTACTTCAATCGACGAACACACCATCACTGAAGGTCTTGTAATTAGCAAAACCGACCGTGAAGCGATTGTAGACATTGGCTACAAAAGCGAGGGCGTTATTTCTTTAAATGAGTTCCGTTACAATCCAGACCTTAAAGTTGGCGACAAAGTTGAGGTATTGGTAGACAAGCAAGAAGACAAAGAAGGTCAGTTAGTACTTTCTCACCGTAAGGCTCGTGCTATCAAAGCTTGGGATCGTGTAAATGAAGCTCACGAAAACGAAGAAGTTGTAAAAGGTTACATCAAGTGTCGTACTAAAGGTGGTATGATCGTAGACGTATTTGGTATCGAGGCCTTCTTACCTGGATCACAAATCGACGTGAAGCCAATCCGCGATTACGATGCTTATGTAGATAAGAACATGGAATTCAAGATTGTGAAAATCAATCACGAATTCAAGAACGTTGTTGTTTCTCACAAAGCGCTTATCGAAGCCGATTTGGAAGAGCAAAAACGCGAAATTATTGGCAAGCTAGAGAAAGGTCAAGTACTAGAAGGTGTGGTGAAAAACATCACTTCTTATGGAGTATTTATCGACCTTGGTGGCGTAGATGGTTTAATCCATATCACCGACTTAAGCTGGAGCCGTATCAACCACCCTTCAGAAGTGGTAGAGCTAGACCAGACTATGAACGTGGTAATCTTGGACTTCGACGAGGACAAGACCCGTATCCAATTAGGTCTAAAGCAGCTTGAAGCGCATCCATGGGATAACTTAGACACCGAATTGAAAGAAGGTGATAAGGTAAAAGGTAAAGTAGTGGTATTAGCTGACTACGGTGCTTTTGTTGAAATTATTCCTGGTGTTGAAGGTCTTATTCACGTTAGTGAAATGAGCTGGAGCACTCACTTACGTTCTGCTCAAGACTTCATGAAAGTGGGCGACGAGGTTGAGGCAGTAGTATTAACCCTTGACCGCGAAGAGCGCAAGATGTCTCTTGGTATCAAGCAATTATCTACTGATCCATGGACCGACATCACTACTAAATATCCTGTAGGCTCTAAGCACGAAGGTGCTGTACGTAACTTCACCAACTTCGGTGTATTCGTTGAGCTTGAAGAAGGTATTGATGGTCTAATTCACATCAGCGACTTAAGCTGGACTAAGAAAATTAAGCACCCAAGTGAGTTCACCTCAGTTGGCGCTAAATTGGAAGTAGTTGTATTGGATATCGACGTTGAAAACCGTCGTTTAAGCCTTGGTCACAAGCAAGTAGAAGACAATCCATTCGAAACTTATGCAACCTTATTAGAAGAAGGTAGCGTAATCGAAGCTAAGGTTCTACGTAAGGTGGACAAGGGTGCTGAAATCCTTTTCGAAAACTTAGGTGTTGAAGCTTTCGTTCCTGCCCGTCACATGGTGAAGGAAGATGGTAGCGAAGTAGCTCCTGATGAAAAGATCGATTTCAAAATTATCGAGTTTAATGCTGACGCCCGTCGCGTGGTAGCTTCACACACCGAATTGCATAAGCAAGTGAAAGCAGACAAGCAGAAAGCCGATAAAGCCAAAGCTCAGAAAGCTGTTAAGGTGATTAACTCTAATGTAGAGCGTTCTACTTTAGGTGATTTAGACGCCCTAAGCAAATTAAAAGAGCAAATGGAAGACGAAGAGAATAATGGTTAATCCATTTTCCTGATACTAAAACCCCGATGTGAAAGCATCGGGGTTTTTTTATTGGTCTATATTGAAATATATTAGCCTACGCTATTGAATGCACTAGCGTTAAAGAATTAGGAATTGAAAAAGGGGATATTAGTAGCGCTTTTGATAAGCTGTTGTCATTGGCTATTCTCAAATGGCATTGATCAGCAAAATGCGGTAGACTCTCTCAAGAGCTTATTTAACAATGGCTTGCATGAGGAGTTAATTTACTACGGTCAGACTCTATTAGATGATTGGCCCAAAGAAGATACGCTTAGTGCCAACTACGCAAGGGTTTTACTCGACTTAGGTCGATCATATATTCAGTTAGAGGCCTTTCCTGAAGCCTTAGAGTATAACAAGCGTGCATTACGTATTTTTCTAGATAATAAGGATTCGCTAGGAGTGGCTCGAACCTATTCTAATTTCTCAGGCGTCTATTTCTATACGGACGATTCCGCTAAAGCCTTTCATTATTTAGATCTCGCTAAGCATAATTACCCAAAGGAAATTGATAATGCTGAAAGGGCGCGTTTTAGTTTCATGGCTGCGCTATTGCATCTGGAGTTTGGGTCCAGTGCAAAAGCTTTTAAGAAAATTGATAGTTTAATACAGGAATTAGAGTCAAGTTCCAGTTTAGCTGCCTATGTTGCTGTAACCAGCTTAGGTATAGCTGATTCTTTGGAATTTGTGATTCGTTATCCTCAAGTGTTAAGTCAAGTAGCCCGATCGGCAGTTAGTACAAATTTTCAACTTACGGCCCTTTTAGAGGCAAGTATTAGCGCTATTCGCTTTGGGCGATTAGATATAGTGAAACGCTATTATCCACAATTAGAGCAAACTTATCTGGACGTAGGTTCCAACGCATCGATAAGTCAGCAGGTTGACTATCATCAAGTAAAAGCAAACTTAGAGGCCTATGAAAAAGACTTTGAAAGTGCTTTTCAGACGATGAAAAAATACGGCTCCTTGTTAGTGCAGAAAGATTCGATTCAGGGAAAGGGTGACCTCCATAAGCTTGAAACTCAAATTCGTATCAAAGATTCTGCTTTGAGGACCAAAGCTCTCGAAACGGAACTGGCCGCAAGTAAGCAAAGAGGGGTAATTTTAGTTGCTTTAATCGTGGCTTCTCTTATTGCTGTTTTCTCAGTATACCGGATCAATATAAACACACGTGAGCGGAATAAAGCGATTGCGGAAATAGCCAATACGCGCGGTCGGATGATTTCCATCTTATCCCATGATATTCGTACTCCACTCGGACAGTTGAGTTCTTTGCTGGATCAGTATCAATTGGGACATTTAGAGGAGGCAGACCTTAAAGTTCTTTTAGATCAAATCAAGGAAACTACGGAGCTTACCACTAAAATGCTAGACAATACCGTAAGCTGGATAAATTTAAATCGGGCTGATTTTAGAGTCAAGGAAGAGGAAGTGGTTATTGGTGAATTATTCAAGGACCTCCAAGCTTTACTAAATAATCGATTGCTAGCAAAGAATGTGAACTTAAAGGTTGAAATCGGCTTTGAGTTCATAAGAAGCGATCGCTTTCTACTGCAAACCGCCTTATTTAACTTACTTAGTAATGCCATTAAGTTTTCATCTCATGGAGATCAGATAAGTTTAAGGGCAATTGAGGAAGGTACTAGCTTAAAAATTGAGGTTGAGGATCAAGGTTTGGGTATTGATCCCAAGAAGCTCGCCGATATTCAAGCGCAAATTAGCACTAGCACAATGGGAACAAAGGAGGAGCTGGGTTCTGGCTTAGGCTTGGTGATAGTGCATGATGCAGTAGAGAAATTGAAGGCTCGCTTCGAGATAGAAAGTAAGGCCGGTAAAGGTACCCTTTGTCGGATAGTATTTTAACTTAGCGGTATGACCTTAAGCGAAATCACGGGAGCACTGGAACTATGGGCTCCAAGAGAATATCAAGAATCCTACGATAATAGCCGACTACTTTTTGGAGACCCGCAGTCGGAAATAAAGTCAGCCCTAATTTGTTTAGATATTACTGAAAAACAAATTGATGAAGCTTTAGCTAATGGATGTGATTTAATAATTGCGCACCATCCTTTAATTTTTAAAGGAATAAAAAGCTTAAGTCCACGTACCGATGCCGAGCGAGCCCTAATTAAGGCAATTCAAAATAATATTGCACTCTACGCCCTTCATACTAATCTCGACAATGTAGCCAGCGGAGTAAATGCTGAAATAGGTCGACGTTTGGGTTTTTCGGATATGAAAATATTGGCTCCCAAACGAGGACTTCTGCATAAGCTTGTGGTCTATGTTCCGGAGAATAGCTGGCAAACACTTGCTGAAGCTTTATGGGAAGCAGGGGCAGGAAGTATTGGTAACTATGATGAGTGTAGTTTCCGCGCCGCTGGTAAAGGAACATTCCGACCATCATCTAATGCTAATCCTAGTATTGGCGAAATTGGACAGCGGCATGAGGAGGGGGAGTTTCGACTAGAATGTATAATTGAGTCCGATAAAGTCGCAAAGGTTTTGAAGGCCATGCAAGCAAATCACCCCTATGAAGAGGTAGCTTACGACTTGTTTAGCCTTGAAAATGAACATGCTGAAATAGGCTCAGGAATGATTGCGGACCTCAAATCGCCAGTAGCTGTAATGGACTTCCTGAAATTGATAAAAGAAACATTTGGCGGTATAGTGCGCTTTACCAAGCCTCCTAAAAGTAGCGTGCAGCGCGTCGCCTGGTGCGGTGGTAGCGGCAGCTTCCTCTTAGGAGCGGCTAAAGCACAAAAGGCCGACCTATTCCTGAGTTCCGATTTTAAATACCATCAGTTTTTTGAAGCTGAAAATGAAATACTTATCGCAGATATTGGTCATTATGAGAATGAACAATTCACTATTGACCTGATTGCCGAGTATTTGCGGAAAAAATTCCCTACTTTTGCCGTTCTTTTAACGGAAAACAGTACAAACCCGATCAATTATTTATAGCTCTATGGCTAAAGAAGTTACTGTTGAAGAAAAGCTACGTGCCCTTTACGATCTTCAGCTTATTGACTCCCGCATCGACCGCATTCGTAACATCCGTGGCGAACTTCCTTTGGAGGTTGAAGACCTGGAAGATGAAATCGGTGGATTAGAAACTCGCATCGAGAAGTTAAATACAGATATCTCTGAATTGGATCAGGAGGTGAAAACCAAAAAGAACCTGATCAAAGACTCTGAGGAGAAGATTAAAAAGTACGAGACACAGCAGAAAAACGTACGTAACAATCGTGAATTTGACGCTCTCTCGAAGGAAATCGAGTTCCAAGAGTTGGAAATTCAATTAGCTGAGAAGCGTATCAAAGAATTCAAAGCTAAGATTGACAATAAGAAGGAAGCAATTGCTGCCTCTGAAGAGAAGCTTACCGAGCGTAAGTCTCATTTAGATTTTAAGAAAGGCGAGCTGGATAATATCTTGAAGGAAACTCAGGATGAAGAAGAGGTTCTTCTTAAGGAATCAGCTAAACAACAGAAGGTAATTGAAGAGCGTCTATTAAAAGCCTACACGCGTTTGCGCGACAGTGCTCGCAATGGCTTAGCTGTTGTTCCAGTGGAACGCGGTGCATCAGGTGGCTCATTCTTTACCATTCCACCACAGCGTCAATTAGAAATTGCCGCGAGAAAGAAAATCATTACCGACGAGCATTCGGGTCGTATTTTAGTAGATCCAGAATTGGCACGCGAAGAGGAAGAGAAAATGGAGAAACTTTTCACTTCCAAGAAATAAAAAATTATAGCAATTTTGGAGGGACCTTGAGGTCCCTTTTTTTATGCGAAAACTTTTCCTACTTAATTTATTCCTCTCCAGCAGTATAATAACTGCTCAAAAAGTGGAGTTCACCAATAACATGGTTGAGGCCCAGAAAGCCACCATGGAACTTCGCTACCAAGATCTTGATCAAAGGCTGAAAGCGGAACGTATTCAGAACCCCGAGAACCGACTAGCAGACTATACCGAAGGAGCCGCGCTTTGCATTCGCATGTTCTTAGTGGAGGATGAAGAATTCTTTGAGCAAAATCGAGATCATCTTGATCAGTTGATTTCCGGCTTAGAAGACTTGTCGGATGAAGACCCCAATAAGCGGGTCTTGTTGGCCGAACTATTACTTGTTCGTTCCGGTGTATATGCGAAATACAAGCATAACCTTAAGGCCGCATGGGGCTTTTATCGAGCCTATAATTTATTACAAGAAAACTTAGAAAAGTTCCCTAACCACATCCCCACTTTAGTGCCTTATGGTGTTTTACAAGCGGCGGTGGGCAGTTTGCCAAGCGATTATCGGTCATTGGCGGCTGTCTTCGGTTTTAAAGGAGATATAGAGCGTGGTTTGAAGATGATTCGTAAGGCTTACTATTATAGCCTGGCAAATCCGGAATATCGATTTTACCGGGATTATTTTGGCTATATCTATGCCTTTATCAATTTCGAATTGGAAACTAAGGAACAGGTTTCGCTCTTTACTTTAGGTATCGAGGTTGAGCGCTCTGCCTATTTCATTTATCTGGAAGCACAACAGGAGTTAAAGCAAGGCCGGGCCGCGGAAGCCCTTCGATTGCTGCAAGCCATACCAAACTCTCCGGCTCATTTGAAAGTTCCGTATTTCACCTATTACCAAGGAAAGGTGGCTTTAATGGTTAAGCCTAGTTTGGCCAAAGCATATTTGGACACTTTTTTAAAGGAAACTAAGGATCAAGAACATCGCAAATCGACCTACCGATATTTGGCTTGGTATAATTTATTGGAAGGAAACCAGGATCAGGCGAAGGCATACCGGCAAATGATATTAAGCGATGAGTCTGCACCAAGTGGAGCAGATAAACAGGCCGTGGCCGAGGCAAAGAGAGGATTTAATAAGGGATTAATTCAGGCTCGCCTTGATTTTGATGCTGGTCGATATGCAGAAATAGTTAAAAGACTTAGCCCCTGGATGTTAAGTGAGCAATGTCGCGAAGATTGGGAGAAGCAGGAGTTTCATTATCGCAGGGGGCGGGCTTTACAGGAGCTTAAATTTTATAAAAAGGCAGAGGTCGAATTCCTAAAAGTAATTTCCTTTCAAGATAATGTTACCTATGCCCTTGGGAATAGTTACTTACAACTAGGCTATATCTATGAGCAGGCCGGGGCTTATGGCAGTTCCCGTAAATACCTTAAGAAGGCGGAGTCACTTTCCGGCTATGCTTTTCATGAGGGAGTTCAACAAAAGGCAAAAGCGGTTTTGGCCCGTTTGCCTTAGCCTTAATTTCTTAATTTCACCGGCAAATCTGAATTATGAGTTCTATCTTAAGTATAACCTGGGACCTTGGTAGAGGTATCGACTTAGGCTTTTTTACCTTACGCTACTACAGCTTACTCTTTGCCTTAGGTTTTGTCTTAGGATATTTAATCATGAAGCGCATCTTTAAGAAAGAAGGATACGCCATTGAAAAGCTCGACACTTTATTAACCTATGTAGTTATTGCCACCATTGTAGGTGCTCGCTTAGGGCACGTATTTTTCTATCAATGGGATTATTACTCGCAGCATCCAGGGGAAATCTTAAAAGTTTGGGAAGGTGGTCTGGCTAGCCATGGTGCGGCCATTGCTATAGTTATAGCCATGATCATTTACAGTAAAAGGGTAATCGATAAATCTGCCCTTTGGATTTTGGATCGGGTGGTAATTACGGTGGCTCTAGCGGGATGCTTTATTCGTTTAGGGAACTTTGCCAACAGTGAAATTTACGGGGATATCTCTAATTCTTCTTGGGAAATGGTTTTCACCAACCCGGTACGGGAGCGTATCCTAATCAATTACGGTGACTATATCAATTCGGTTGACTTCATTGAAAAGGAAGAGTATGAGATTAGTAATTCTTTAAGCTACCCTTTATATGACCTTCAATTAAACTTTGGTCCTAAGATTACCGATCAGGATTTAGCTGAGAAGCTTGTTTTAAGTCGAATTAAGCCTCTTTTGGCCGCTTCTAGTAAAGAGGATTTAAATTTAAGTATTACAGGCTCTAAACTGCGCTGGGATGATACTATCGAAGGTCAGGCTTACATTGAGGCCCGCGGTTACCCTCGTAGTCCCACCCAAATTTATGAGGCTATAGGGTACCTGCTTATCTTCTTCATCTTGGCTCGTCTTTATCTAGTTGCTGATGTGCGGCAGCGTCAAGGTATGCTATTCGGGCTTTTCCTTATTCTAATTTTCGGCTTCCGCTTTGCGATTGAATTCATGAAAGAAAACCAAGTGGTGGCAGAGCAGGGGCGCAGTATAAATATCGGCCAGAGTTTGAGTTTTCCAGCTGTTTTAATTGGCCTTTATTTCACAATCTTCGCTAAGAAAACTGATCATGAATAGAAATCGTCAACGCATTATTGCGATAGGTCTATTAATAGCCTTTGGCCTATGGATTTTGTTTACCGTTCTTCCTATGGGTTCCGGTAAGGGAAATAAGGGTAAAAATAAGAAGTTACCGACCATTGTAGAGCCTCAATTTACCAAGGAGGCCAGTCTAGCAATTCTTGATAGCAATGCAGTCGACACTTTAAAGCTTTTAGATATTGAGTTGGCAGAAAGCATCGCGGAAATCCAGTATGGTATGATGTATCGCCGTTCTATGGCGGAAAACATGGGCATGCTTTTTCTGATGGGGGAAGAGCGCAGACAATCTTTTTACATGAAGAATACATATGTCTCCTTAGACATTATCTACATCAATGACCAAATGGAGATTGTGAGTATTCAAAAAAATGCAGTCCCCTTGGATGAAACAAGTTTACCTTCGGAAGGACCAGCCTCTATGGTTTTAGAAATAAAAGGTGGACTTAGCGATGAATGGGGCTTGCAGAAAGGTCAAAAGATCCGCTGGGAACGATTGTAATAGCTTATGAAAGGTTTTGCTCTATTTCTTTTAATCATCACTCTGTCCTTTAGTGCATCGGCACAGGTACAGACCGACGAAAATGGCTTTCAGACCTTTGAAATGAAAGATGGGGATACGACCTATCTAATGAAGCAGTATTTCTTGATTTTGTTAAAAAGTGGTCCCGAAAGGAGTCAGTCTCAAGAAGAGGCTATGGCTATCCAAAAAGGGCATTTAGCCAATATTGATTCGTTGGCCGCGCTCGGGAAATTAGATATCGCCGGTCCGATGGGGGATAATACCGAATTAAGAGGTATCCTAGTTTTGAGAGTTCCTAACCTCGAGGAAGCGAAGGCTTGTATTGAGGCTGATCCTGCGGTTAAAGCAAAAAGACTGACTTACGAAATCCATCCATGGTGGGCAGCTAGGGGAAGTCGTTTGCGTTAATTCTTATAACGCCCTCCTCTAAAAAAGCGCTTCTGCCAATAGCTATTGCTTAAAGCACTTACCATTACCCCGCGACTGGAACTGGTATGCACAAATTTTAGGTCTCCCAAATAGATTCCTACGTGATCGATGCGACGCCCTTTAACTTTAAAGAACACTAAGTCGCCATACTTTAATTCACTCAATTCAATGGCTTCCATCTCCGCAAAAAGGTCCTCTGCCCGTCGGCCCTCGAATTCCCTTTCAAAAATTTCTCGGTAAGCAATAATTACAAAGCCGCTGCAATCGACTCCTTTTTTGCTCATCCCGCCCATTTTATGGGGCGTTCCGTACCAATCGTCTATAAAGTCATCTAGTGACTTAAGGGAAACTGTACTGCTTTCTTCCTTATCGACACTCGGCTTTTCGACCAAGCCTTCTTCCATTTCATTATTGAGTACTTCATGTTCATATCTAGGTTTGGGTTTAACCTTGCTATTGCTTTGTCTCGGAGGCTTTAAACTACCACAGGAACTCAGAAGCAAAACAGCTAAACCTAAAATGAAGCCCTTTTTCATAGCACAAAGATGATGGATTTCCCCCAAAAAAATAAAGGCCGCAAAAAGCGACCTTTATAAGGGGAAGGAATTATATCATTAAACTATGCTAATGATGACCGAATGTCTTACTTGTCCGATTAGATTACAATAGGGCAAATGACCTATTTTGCCGCTCTTTGCATAGGGTTTTCACGCCTGTAATTGCGTGACTTGTACAATTCAAATCGGCTGGGCTTTAATTCTTTTGGCCACTGATTATTATTAAGATCCGTATCTGCTGTTTCTAAGAAGGGATCTAGTTCAATTCTTTCTACTTTTTTCTCGAAGGCGAAGATTTTGCTGAAGGACTCTTCATGTTTCAACCAAATTTCGGCAGGATGGCGGCTAACCTCTTGACTTCCATCTTCAAAAGTGAAGCGCAGAATTACGGGCATTACCAGTCCACCTTTATTCTCAAAGTTTAACTCATAGAAGTTATAACCGCTATCGAGAATTTCCTTTTCCTCTTCACTTAGGGATTTCCGGTATTTTTCATATTCCTTACGATCGATTGGGAATACGGTCCAGTCGTCATTCTTATTATAAAAATCCGCCATTTCGGGATGGGCATCGCTGTAATGCTTTCCTTTTAACTCTTCAGCATTGCGGCGATCTCCGATAAACTCATTCTCTGCTTCTTTACGTTTTTTCGGATTCTCAACATCGGGGTTTTTAGTATCTAGACGATACCATTTTACATCCTTTAAAGCGATATCTACGTGGTCGGTCGTGTAAAACCAACCTCTGAAAAACCAATCTAGATCCACTGCTGAAGCATCTTCCATGGTGCGGAAAAAATCGGCTGGTGTGGGATGTTTAAACATCCAGCGCTGACAATACATTTTAAAGGCGTAATCAAAGAGCTCTCGACCCATCACTGTTTCTCGCAGGATATTTAATGCGGTGGCTGGTTTGCCGTAAGCATTATTTCCAAATTGTAAGATGCTTTCCGAATTGGTCATAATTGGCACCATGTCCTTCTTCTCGGAACGCATATATGGCGCAATTTTGTAGGCTGGACCTCTTCTGCTGGGATAGTTTTCCTCCCACTCTTGCTCAGTGAGGTATTGAACAAAAGTATTTAAGCCTTCGTCCATCCAAGTCCACTGACGCTCATCCGAATTTACAATCATCGGGAAGAAGTTGTGACCAACTTCATGAATGATTACGCCGATCATACCATATTTGGTTCGCTTGCTGTAAGTACCGTCTGCCTCTGGTCTACCGCCGTTAAAGCAAATCATTGGGTATTCCATACCGATGCGATCAGTATGTACCGATATTGCTACAGGGTAGGGATAATCAAAAGTGAATTTTGAATAGGTTTTAATGGTATGTGCTACTACTCGCGTTGAGTAGCGCTCCCAAAGGGGATTACCTTCTTTGGGATAATAACTCATCGCCAACACGGTGCGATCGCCAAATTTTACCGCCATGGCATCCCAAATGAATTTGCGACTTGAGCAAAAAGCAAAGTCTCTCACATTCTTGGCTTTAAAATGCCAAGTTTTCTCTTCCTTACTGCGTTTGCCTTCGGCTCGCTTAGCTTCCCTTTCAGTAACAATAAATACTGGATCTTCGGTATTATTCATGGCCTCTGCCAATCGTTCTCTTTGCTCTTCGCTGAGGACTTCTTCTGGGTTCTGTAACTCCCCAGTTGCTCCAATAATGTGATCGGCAGGAGCAGTAATCTTAACATCATAATCGCCAAAAGGAAGGGCAAATTCTCCCCGACCTAAAAATTGCTTGTTCTGCCAGCCTTCTACATCATTGTAAACGGCCATGCGAGGAAAGAATTGAGCAATGGTATATAGGTAATTATCCTCCTCTTCAAAATATTCTAAACCACTACGTCCACCTAATTTCGCTCGATCATTAATATTAAACCACCATTTCACGCCAAAACTGATTGAATCACCATGCTTAAGCGGTTCATCTAAATTGATGCGCATCATGGTGTAATTAATCTTATGCGATTGATAATGGCCTTCTTCATTACTGACGTGGTCTATTTTAAAGCCACCATCAAAGTCATAGAAAAGCCCTTTAATTGATCGTGCACTCATGCTGCGACCCACTTCACCGGTTTTTATGGCTTGGGTTAAGCTATTTTGAGCGCGCATATTTTGGTCTAATTGAACCCACAAATACTCTAAGGCTTCAGGAGCATTGTTTATGTAGGTAACCGTTTCCTCTCCGTAAATTCTCTGATTTTCATCATCGAGGCGAATATCCATTTTGTAATTCGCCTGTTGTTGATAGTAAAAAGCACCAGGTGCGCCACCTCCAGTCCTATACATATTAGGAGTGGGTAGCTGATCATACAATTGACGGAAGCGACTTTGGTTGATGTTTTCAGTTTGCGCCAAGGCACTAAAACCTAGTCCTGATAAGAGAAAAAGGAGTTTTAACTTCATGAATGTGTTTTTTTGAAAGCGCTCAAAAATAAAAATCTAATTGGGATAGAGAGCGGCTAGAGCGTCCTCTAATCGATTATATTGATATTTAAAGCCATAAGATTGAATCCGTGCACTGCTTACTTTGTTACTAGCAAGTGCGGTAGCTGCCATTTCGCCGAGGATTAGTTTGAGAACAAAAGCCGGCACTTTGGGAAGAAACAGGGGCCGATGTAATTGTTTGGCTAAAGCTTTAGTGAGCTCTTCATTACGAACCGAATAAGGCCCTACGGCATTGTAAACCCCGGTTGGGATTTCGCTATGCTCTAAAGCATAAATAAATAGAGAAGCAAGGTCGTCCTTATGAATCCAAGGCATCCACTGTTTTCCGCTGCCAAGCGGTGAGCCTAAACCAAATTTAATAGGCAGAGCCATCTTCGCTAAAGCACCTTCCTCATTGTCAAGTACTATCCCTATTCTCATCCTAAGCAATCGCATGGATAGATTCTCAATAGCGCTTGCTTCTTGTTCCCATTTTTGGCAAACGATACTTAGGAAATCACTCCCTGGTGGATCCGCTTCGGTAAATTCTTGTTCGAAACTATTGGGATAGTAGCCCACGGCGGAGGCATTAATAAAAGTGTGTACCTGATTTTCTTGGCGGCTTAGCGCTTCGACCAAGGTCCGTGTAGAATCAATTCTACTGCTCAATATTAACTCCTTATTATGCGGAGTCCATGGCTGTGCAATAGTAGAGCCCGCTAAGTTTATAATGGCCTCTACGCCTTCAAGTGCTGCCTCATCTAGGTGTGATTTGGCAGGATCCCAAACAAATGCTTTTATTCCCTGCTTTGGAGATTTTGAGGAACGGCTTAATACCGCTACCTCGTGCCCCTCGGATAGGAGTTTTTCACTAATCGCTGACCCAATAAGACCAGAGCCTCCGCTAATAAGTACCTTCATAGTTTTATATCCAAGAAGAGAACTATTGGCATCAGAAAAGGTTCATTACCGCATGATTAGGCGCTGACTAGAAATGGCTTGACCTTGAAACCAAAGCTCCAAGAAATAAACCCCGCTATTGAAACGATCCAGCACGAATTCTTGATAAAAACTCCCTTTTTCATTTGGAGCTTGCCAACCTTCCGTCTTAAGAAGTCCGCCCCGCTCATCATAAATCTTCATTTGATATTCTCCGTTTCCAGCCGCTTGTTGATACCAAATTCGAAACTTATTGTGACTAGGATTAGGCGCGATTTGCCAACTTATATTCTGAACACTCGCCTCATTAAATAGGCCTCCGATCTGCCCCTGGTTTCGGACCATATATACAGCAAATATGCTATTGCTAGCGGAACTTTCGACTCCAGTATTGATGAAGAAGATGTTTGGGGCAGTACTTTCTATTCCGCCGTAAATGTGGCCAAGAAGCACCGTGTCATTAGTCATGCTGTTGAGGTCCAAAATCCCATGAGCATATTCTATGAGGGAGGGATTGGGGAAAAACTCGCTTCCCGCACCTAATAAGGCCGGCATTTCAGTATTCATTTTAAACTCGCGGTAAACCCCAAGACTGTCTCTCGTTACTTGGGCAATAGTCTTAACAAAGGGGACATTATTGTCTTGGGTTAATACTCCGTTTTGGTCGAAGTATTGAGCCATACCTCCAAAGAAGAAGTTATGCATTTCGTTGGCTTGCGCGTCGTAAAGGGCAACATTAGCGCAGTGGTAATGATTGTAATACTGACTAAAGCCGGCTATTTCAGAAGCGCCGCTTGAATCAATTTGCACTGCACTTAAATAGGGCAGATCAACTCCTACTTGAAAAACGCCCGAGTAAGCGATAAGTCCGTAGTCGCCATTAGTTCTTATTTCGGAAAGCACATTGTAGTCCCTTCGGTGCAAGTTTACCGCATCATTAATGGGGGAATGCCAAGTAATTTGGGGATTACCATTTTGCCAGTTTAGCTGAAAGCGTCGTACTGCATTGGTATAGGTTTGGGTAAAGCTTGGTCCATTCATGGGATTGTAACGTCCATCAAATCGGTGTCCACCAACTAAGTAAAAGCTCGAGCCCATTTTCTTCAAGTGACCGCCAGTTACCGCAAAGTCATTATGAAATACCGTTTGAAAAGCAGATGCTGGCGCCATATCATTATTGTTGAGTGTACTTAATTGAGAGAGGTTTACAACAACAAGATTAGGGTGGGTAATATGGTCACCAGCACCTGTAGAATAGCCATATCCACCAATTAGGTAAAGAAGACTATCCTCCTGATAAAATTCCATATTGGTAGATCGTAATTGGTCAAATAGGGCAGTGTTTAAACCCTGTAAGCTGATACTTTTAAAACTTTGGTTTTGCGGGTCAACTATGAAAATTTGTTCATTATGACCAGCATTATCGAAGGAAGCCCAAGGCTGACGACGGTGTAATCCGTCGGTTCGACCACCAATAATGTACCATTCACCATTATAGCTGGCATGGGCAAAGGATTGTAGTCCGGGTAAATTCGGAATATTTGTTGGCTGAAGTATTAAATTACTTTGAGCTGCTAAGGGAAGGTAAAGGATTAGCAGTAGGCTGGTAAGGAAGGTTCGCATGGCTTAATTTTTACAATTTTACCGCTACTTTTCCTCTCTGGATATGACAAAAGTTACTTTGTCTCTATTATTTTTCTAATAACCAATTTATCGATTGGAAGGTCAAAGTCAGACTCTTTGAGCGCAGTTATTTTTTGCCAGATTAGCTCTTGGTCGCCATGCTTTTTTAGTTCTGGGCTTTTAGCTCTTTTTAAAAGCGGACTTAGGTCTTTACAGCTTACCTTATAGTAAATACTCATCACCTGCATCTTACTGGAGAATGCAGAGGGAACAAAGTTCTCGGTAGTGTAAAAATGATCGCCAACTTGAATATCAAGGTCACATTCCTCCTGAAACTCACGCTTTAGGCAGTCGATGGTACCCTCACCAAATTCTAAACCTCCTCCCGGAAACTTGAGGTATACATTACCGTAAATATTCTCTTTCGATAAAAGGAGATGATCATCCTTAAAAAGAAGTCCATACACACGAATGGTGAAGGCCTCAATATTGCCACCTTTGGTCATATCTCAAAAGTACAAATCCTATTTGAAGCAAGGTGGACTAAGCCTTAAAGGCTCTTACCATTTCGCGTTTTCCTGGTGGGCCTGGGATTTTTGTTACCGAGAAACCAGCAGCAGCCATAGCCCGACGTACCGCGCCCATAACACAGTAGGTAACCAAGATGCCTCCAGGTTTTAAGACGTAGTGCATTTTTTTAAAAACATCTTCCGTCCATAAATCGCTTTGTGCGCCCGGGGAGAAGGCGTCAAAATAAATAAGGTCAAAATTATCGACGTTAGCTTGAAAATTGTGAAGGTCTACTTGCTCTTTGAATAAAGTAAAGCGGGGACTAATATTTACAAGCTCATTCCATTTTGCTTGGTGGATCGACTTAAAAGCTTCAGGTGCATTAGGGTGTTCACCCAAAAAAGAGGCAGGGTCCATGCCGGCCCATTCGGTATCTTCCAAGGGGTACTTTTCAATACCGTGGTAATAGATAGTACTCTCGCTTGGACCTTCTAAATAAGTTAACAAAGCATTTAACCCCGTCCCTAAGCCTATTTCTAAAATGCTAATAGAGGGATTGGTTTTTAAAGCGGCGAGCCCGGCCTCTAAAAAGACATGGCGCGACTCTTGAACCGCGCCATGATGAGAATGGTAATGCTGCTTTAGCTCAGGAACCCAGAGGGTCTGACTATTATCTTTGGTACGTACCCACTCGCGTTTCATGACTCACCCGGAGCAGGAATGCGCATTTTTTTAATTTTTGGCAGAGGGCCTTGACAGTAAATGGTATGGCAGCTTGCACAAGTATTTACCATCCCATTGTAAGCCTTAATACCTTCCTCTTTGGTCTTGGCGGCAGTAATCGCCTCTAAATTGGCGGTGTACTGTTCTGCAAGAGCATAGAAAGTTTCATTGAGGTTCTCATTGGATTGGGCACTGTGTATTTTTACAAAGTCTTCAGGAAAGGACTTGGGTATCTCACCCTCCATTATTCCTTTACGGATTTCCAGATTTTCCTCATACATCGAACGCATAAGCAAGGCAAGCTCGCTAGCTTCTTTCATTTTAAGCGTTTTCTCTTCTTTTGGCTCCTCTTTGAGCTCGGTTTGTGCTTTCGCCTCCTCGGCCATGACTTCCGAGTTTTGCTGACAAGACACAAAAAAGGATGTCCCAATGAGACATCCTCCAATAATTATTTTGCTAAGCTTCATAATTAGCTTTTAATAATCACGCCGTCAGCGGTAAAGTTTACGCTCACCTCTGGCTCTGTAATTGCATCAATTTCCTCTTGACTTTTACCAGCGTCTTCTGCTAGGTGCTTAAGGAATTGAACGTCTAGGGTATCTACATAAGCGATGCCTTCTACAATGGCACTTTCTCCGCCTAAGTTGGTAGGTACAAAGAATCCATAGTCACGGAAACTCACACGCATTTCTTCGCCATTACCCATATCCATCTTCATCCAACAACCTTTTTTCTGACAAGAGGAGTTAACTACACCACTTAATTTCACTTTCACGGAATCTTTACCCTCCATTAAAGCTAATAAATTGCTGATTTCAACTACTTCATCTTCATTAATTGTGTCTCCAAAGTAGTGGTTTTCAAGGCTTTCAGCAGAAGCTTCCACCGCGGTTGAATCTGATTGACCTTCCGCTTTTTCGGCGCCGTCGTTTGTATTACTTTTGCAAGCGCTAACTAGTAGCACGGCAGATAGCCAAAGTGCGATTTTTTTCATCGTAATTTCTGTTTTGAGTTACAAAGATAGCATTCTCTCAAAAGCGCTAAACAAGGAGTCTTAAGAGACCCTTAAAATTGATAAAAGATGAAGATTACCAAAACAAGCCAGTCGCGAATTTCTGAAGTGGATTTTTCCAATCTTCCTTTCGGTAATACCTTCAGCGACCACATGTTGATTTCGGAATTTAGCAATGGCCAATGGTCTGAGCCCGAAATTAAACCATATGGCCCGTTAAGCTTCACCCCAGCCTTACATACCTTGCACTATGGTCAGGCTATCTTCGAAGGCCAGAAGGCTTATTACCGCGAGGATGGTTCTATTGGTATTTTTCGTCCGGAGGCCAATGCAAAGCGATTAAATCATTCTGCTCGTCGCATGTTTATGCCCGAGTTTCCAGAGGAATTATTCATGGAAGGTATTAGAGCTTTGGTAGACATCGATCGCGAATGGGTACCAAAGGCACCTGATCATTCTTTGTACTTACGCCCATTTATGTTCGGTAGTTCCGAATTTGTTGCGGCTCGTCCTTCTGAGAAATACATATTCTGTATAATTACTTCTCCAGTTGGTCCATACTACGCCGGTAATGTGAAGGTGAAAGTAGAAGAAACTTACACCCGAAGTGCTAGTGGTGGTGTAGGCTCTACCAAATGTGCCGGTAATTATGGTGGGGCATTTTTTGCTACCGACCAAGCGCGTAAAGAGGGATACACTCAAGTTATTTGGACCGATCATAAAGATCATCAATTAGTAGAAGAGTCAGGTACGATGAACATCGCTTTTATTATTGATGATACTTTCATTACCCCTCCTTTAAGTGATCGTATTTTAGGTGGTATTACCCGCGATAGCATTTTAACCATGTTAAGAGACCGCGATTACTTAAAAGTAGAAGAGCGCCCGGTGCAGGTGGAGGAAGTAATCAATGCCGCCAAAGAAGGTCTTCTGCAGGAGGCATTTGGTATGGGAACCGCAGCAGTAATTAGTCCGATTTCAACTATTGGTTTCAGAGGAACTGATTATGAGGTAGGAACCCCTGCTGATGGTTATGCCATGCGCATCAAAAAGGAGCTTACTGAATTGCGCAGTGGTGCTGCAGAGGATCCTTATGGATGGATGGTGCAGCTTTAATATAGCCTAGATATAGAACACAAAAAAGGCTTCCCTAGGGAGGCCTTTTTTATGAAACTATCGTGAACAAATGCGGCCGTTAAATGTGCTTTGCAGTCTAGGGTGTATAATCAACCTTCGTAGCCCCATTCTTAGCTTTAGCGGACCTGCTCTCAGTGAGCCCTTTATGAGATTTTCGGTGTTTTTTGAACTAGCCGTGGTTTATTTTCAGGGAATCCTGCGTTCCCTTTATGATGCCAAATCCAAGCATAAGTGGCGTCTTATATAGGTCGATTTACAGACAAATTAATATTTTCTTTGGCATGGCGTTAAGGCTAACGAGCTCTAAGTTGATAATAGGCCCTCTGACCTTCGTCGTTCAATAATTCCAAGTGATAGAGTCCCGAGCCTATATGATCCAGGGCTAAAACATGGGGCTTGTTTTTTGATGCATTAAAAGAACCACTGTCTACTTTTTGTCCTGAGTATGCGTAAAGTGACCATTGGTAACTACCGCTGCAGTCTGGACCTGCAGAGATGAATAGATTACTTTCAAAAGGGTTGGGATATACCACCAACTTAAATCTAGAATGGACTTGCTCTGCAGACAGGTAGCGCTGATGCTCCACCGCGCCGATATCAATATTGAGACCTTGGATTCGTGGTTGTCCGTAAAAGTCAACAGAGTCCAAACTTAAAGTGGTGGCATTTGCATAACCAACATCAACCGCAGGAGAGCTTCCGTAGAGACGGTAATTGCCATTAGGGCCATCTATAAAGTCGGGGTCAACATTCTTAATATTACCGGCTACAAGGTCTAGTCTATTATCGTATTCAATGGAAGTGGTAAGGCAATTCTCCATTCGTATACTAATACTTGCGCGAGGATCAAAATTCAAAGTGTTATTCGCGAATATGCAGTTGATGAAATCAGCGCTGCGAACACCAAACATCCGCATCCCCACTGCATTATGTGCAATAGTATTGTTAAACGCCCTAAGCCTTACTAGTATTAAACCACCATTGTCTTTAAAGTAAATCCCATTGCTGCCAAGGTGGTGGATAAGACTGTTCACTAGAAGAACATCTGAATTTTCGGCCCAAAGTCCCGCCCTTACTAATGATCCACTAGGATTACTTGCAGCCTTAATCTCACATTTTCTGACCTCGGCTTCCGTTCGATTCAAGGAAATTCCCGAACCGCCAAAATCTGATATGGTGCAATTTTCAATGTTTAGATTGTTACTTCTCTTTGCATATATCCCGCCAGTGTAGCATGCGGAAAAATTACTGTTTGCAACCAGACCTTCGCTTTCATAGAAGCCGAGCACAGCTGCGAAATCTTCGTATTGGGCAAACTGAACATTTTTTAAACCATTGCCATAAAAAAAGTTGCAATGCTTTATGATGGAGCGACGAGGAGATTTGCTGGCTATAATAACTCCACCCCAATAACCGGTGGTATCCTCCCGGGTGAAAATTATAGGTTCCGTTTCTGAGCCAATCGCCTTAAGGATACCATGCACTTCCATCATTCCTAGACCAGAGCCATAGAAATAGCTAAAGAGGTAATTCAAACTCGGGCTAGGTATCGCCGCAAAATGAAGCTCTACTCCGGGTTCCAAAATTAAAGTTTGACTGCTGCCTATAGATACTTTGCCCTGAATTATATAGGGAGAATTGGCCTTGGTCCAGGTTCCTGAAACGGTGGTATCGTGGGGTATGATGGTTTGTGCCGGTAGCACAATCGAGAAAAGCGAAAAAAGTATTAGGAAACGAAGCATTGCGCAAAATAAACAAAGGCTCCTTTATTAGGAGCCTTCAAAGTAAATTTTAAAATAATTCGCCTATAAACCGAACGTGGCTTTCACATCGTTTACCCGATCGAGTTTCTCCCAGGTAAATAGTTCTACTTCAATTTCTTTGGTTTCAGTGCCCACTCCATCAGGTCGTGAGAAGCTCACCTTCTTCACTTCATTGGTGCGACCCATATGACCATAGGCTGCAGAGCTAGAATAGATAGGATTACGCAACTTTAGGTTCTTCTCAATCAAACCTGGGCGCAGGTCAAATAATTCCATAACCTTGGCCGCAATCTGACCGTCATTTAAATCAACTTTGGCGGAGCCATAAGTGTCTACAAATACCCCCATCGGTTCAACTACACCAATAGCATAAGATACTTGAACCAAGATTTGATCGGCAACTCCCGCTGCAACTAAGTTCTTTGCAATATGACGAGCGGCATAAGCTGCAGAACGGTCTACTTTACTAGGATCTTTACCGCTAAAGGCACCACCACCGTGAGCACCTTTACCTCCATAGGTATCCACAATGATTTTACGTCCGGTTAATCCCGCGTCCCCATGTGGACCACCAATTACAAATTTCCCGGTTGGATTAATGTGGTATTTGATATTATCGCCAAACAAGGCTTGTAGCTCTGGACTAAGTTGCGCCTTAACCTTTGGGATGAGAATATTGATAATGTCTTCCCGAATTTTTGCCAGCATTTGTTCATCAGCTTCAGCCTGAGCTAAACCGCCTTCTGCCTTGATAAAATCGTCGTGCTGGGTAGAAACCACTATCGCATCGATACGTTGTGGCTTATGGTCGTCATCATACTCAATGGTAACCTGGGCCTTTGCATCCGGACGTAAGTAACCAATTTCAGAGCCATCGCGTCTAAGATCCGCTAAGGTTTGAAGAATCTTATGGCTAAGGTCTAAAGCCAAGGGCATGTAATTATCGGTTTCATTGGTAGCGTAACCAAACATCATACCTTGGTCGCCAGCGCCTTGCTCTTCAATATTACCACGATCTACACCTTGGTTAATATCTTGGCTTTGCTCATGAATAGCGGAAAGAATACCACAAGAGTTCCCTTCAAACATATATTCGCTCTTAGTGTAACCAATTTTGTTAATCACGTTACGAGCAATTTGCTGAAGATCTAAATAGGTTTCAGATTTCACTTCTCCCGCTAAAACAACCTGCCCGGTTGTAACCAGCGTTTCGCAGGCCACTTTCGAGTTTGGGTCAAATGCTAAAAAGTGATCGAGAATAGCATCCGAAATTTGATCGGCGATCTTATCGGGATGTCCTTCGGAAACGGACTCAGAGGTAAATAGGTAAGACATAGCTTCTTTGAGTTTAAAATTGCAGAGGGGAGAGGCTAATTGCTTACCGAGAAACACTGGTTTAGCATTTTTTAGGGTGGTTGCAATCAGCCAAATTTTTCCACTCAGGCGGCAAATGTAGAAAATTTTCCACGTGTGAAATAGGGCTTTGATTTTTTATTGGCATTGACTTTGTATTCACTTAAAGAAACAGCCTCGCTATGCAAAGAATCTTAGTCTCTTTTATTGTTTTGACCCTATTAAGTTCTTGTGTGAGCTACCGGCCAGTAGCTCCATTAAGCCAAGAGCATTTAAGTAGTCCGCCACATCCAGTAAATCCAGAGCTTTTTGACTTGGGAGGCTCATTACCTAATCGAACGATTGTGACTATAAAGCAGGAACAAATTACCAGCACCGGAAATCTAAAAAAGGCCCTGACCAAACGCTTACGAAACCGATCTTTAGACGGAGCAATAATCACCTATCGCGATTATGCGACCCATGAAGCGGGGCGGGACCTTGGAAATGGTGAGGTACAATATTATACAGAACACAATCACTTCGCCGAGTATTATCCATTTATCTACTTAGATGAAATTGCTAGCCGAGGAATTCTTGACTCCATCGTGCTGGAAGTTTCGGATCCAAATGGGGATGACTATCAGGTGTATTTCTTATTGGATTGGCAAGAACAATTACGGTATATGCCCGCAGCGTTAAAACCGCAGGATTTTAGAGCTCTGGCGGTTCAGCCCTGGTTTTTCCTTCGCCAAAGATCAGGTTGGTACACCGCTTATTCCAGCAATGTTTATTTCAGTCAAAGGCGCTACGGCAGTGGTCCAGCGGCCCTTAAATATACTCCCTCAATAAACTATTATAATGTGTTTTATCTAAATGTACCCGGACCCAATTACAAGCTCTGGGTTTCTTTAGGCAAGGCAGATAGATACCATATTGACTCACTTCAATATGAAGGGGAGCGCATAAAGGTGCTTCGGGACGACTTTCTAGGGATTGTCCGTAGTGAGACTTTTAGGATGCCCGATGGGAGACAATATCACTTTCGATACTTTTATAAAAGGCCGGAGCATGTTCCCAAAGATTGGATAATTGATCCGAAGAGTTTGCAACATTAAGGCTTGAGGATTACATTTGCTCTCATACTTATCCAGAAAGACGGAGGGAATGGGCCCGATGATGTCTTAGCAACCCCTTAGGGCGGGTGCTACTTCCCACCTCGTTTTCATACGAGGATAGATGAGAGGCGTTTCGCAAGAACAATTCCAATTCAATCTGGCTTTCTCGGTAAGTTGTAGTAAAGAAACTATGACGAAAGAAGCTATTTTCAAGATTTTAGATGAGCGGATATTGGTGTTGGACGGAGCAATGGGCACCATGATTCAGCGCCACAAGCTAGGAGAAGCCGAGTATCGGGGTCAGCGCTTCGCTGATTGGCCCAGCGATTTAAAAGGCAACAATGACCTATTAAGTCTTAGTCAGCCGCAAATAATAAAAGACATACACCGCGCTTATTTGGAAGCTGGGGCTGATATTATTGAGACCAACACTTTTAATAGTACCCGTATTTCCATGGCCGATTACAATATGGAAGATTTGGTACCTGAAATTAACCGGGAGTCGGCTCGTTTGGCGCGCGAAGCGGCCGATGAGTATACGGCTAAGAACCCTGGGAAACCTCGCTTAGTTGCGGGCTCCATGGGTCCTACTAATAAAACCGCTAGTCTTAGTCCGGATGTAAACAACCCCGGCTTTCGAGCCATAGATTTTGATACCCTAGCCGCTAACTACCGCGAGCAGGCGGAAGCATTAATTGAAGGTGGGGTAGATATTTTATTGGTGGAAACGGTTTTTGATACGCTAAACGCCAAGGCTGCCTTATTTGCTTTAGAAGAACTTTTTGATGATTTAGGTAAGGACTTTCCTATTATGGTTTCGGGAACAATTACCGATGCCTCGGGACGCACCCTATCGGGTCAAACGGCCGAAGCCTTTTTAACCAGCCTAAGTCATGTGCCGCTAATGTCCATTGGCTTAAACTGTGCCTTGGGAGCGGATCAGTTAAGGCCTTATGTTAATGTGTTAAACCGAAAGGCACCCTTTGCTGTCTCGGCCCATCCTAATGCGGGTTTACCAAATGCTTTTGGGGAATACGATCAGGGGCCAGATGAAATGGGCGCCTTAATCCGCGAGTATTTAGAGCAACAATTGGTAAATGTGATAGGTGGTTGTTGTGGTACCACACCCGAACATATTCGAGTAATGGCAGATTTGGCACAGGAGTTTGAACCTCGAAAAATTACGGCATTAGTATGAACCTCTCCGGATTAGAGCCTTTAGCGATTTCGCCAGCCTCCAATTTTGTGAATGTGGGGGAGCGAACCAATGTAACCGGTTCGCGAAAGTTTTTGCGGCTAATTAAAGAAGATAAATACGATGAAGCCTTGGAAGTGGCCCGTGATCAAGTTGAAGGAGGCGCCCAGATTTTAGATGTCAATATGGATGAAGGCATGCTGGAGGGTAAGGCAGCCATGGTCAAATTCTTACATCTTATTGCTGCAGAACCCGATATCGCCCGCATCCCAATAATGATTGACTCCTCGAAGTGGGAAATAATTGAAGCAGGATTAAAATGCGTGCAGGGCAAGTCGGTAGTTAACTCCATTAGCCTTAAAGGCGGAGAAGCGGAGTTTTTGCGTCAAGCAAAATTAGTACGGCGCTATGGGGCAGCCGTAATTGTAATGGCCTTTGATGAAAAAGGCCAGGCCGATACCTATGAACGACGCATTGAAATCTGTGAACGTTCTTATAAGCTTTTAAGGGAAAAGATCAACTTTCCCGCCGAAGACATCATTTTCGATCCAAATATCTTTCCGGTGGCAACCGGTATAGAGGAGCATCGCAGAAATGCCTTAGACTTCTTTAAGGCTACCCAATGGATTAAGGAGAATCTTCCCCAGGCCAAGGTAAGTGGTGGGGTGAGCAATGTATCCTTTAGCTTCCGCGGCAATCAATTGGTACGCGAAGCCATGCATGCCGCTTTCCTATATCATGGTATTCAACACGGAATGGATATGGGAATTGTCAATCCAACCATGCTTGAGGTGTATGAGGAAATCCCTAAAGACCTCTTGGAAAGGGTTGAGGATGTACTATTAGACCGTCGTGATGATGCCACCGAGCGCCTGCTAGATTTTGCCGAAACGGTAAAAGGCGAAGCCCGCAGCAAGGAAAAGGATTTAAGCTGGCGAGAAGCACCAGTGGAAAAGCGTATTGAGCATGCCTTAGTAAAAGGAATTGTCGATTTCATCGAAGAAGATGTAGAAGAGGCTCGGCCAAATTTCGAAAAAGTATTAGGCCTTATCGAAGGGCCTTTGATGGACGGCATGAATGTGGTCGGCGATCTTTTTGGTTCAGGGAAAATGTTTTTACCCCAAGTGGTAAAGTCAGCTCGAGTTATGAAGAAGGCCGTAGCTTATTTGGAGCCTTATCTCGAGGCGGAAAAGGCCGCCAGTAGTGATGTTTCTAAAAAGGGTAAAATTTTGCTAGCCACCGTTAAAGGCGATGTCCATGATATTGGGAAGAATATAGTAGGAGTGGTTTTGGCCTGCAATAATTTCGACATTGTGGACCTTGGCGTGATGGTTCCTTTACAAGAGATCATCGAAACCGCTAAACGAGAGCAAGTAGATGTTATAGGGCTTAGCGGTTTAATTACGCCTTCTTTAGACGAGATGATAGAAGTGGCTAAGGAAATGGAGCGTCAGCAATTGGATATCCCCTTAATGATTGGCGGAGCCACCACTTCTAGGGCGCATACGGCGGTTAAGATTTACCCCGAGTATTCCAATATTGTGGTGCATGTCAATGATGCCAGTCGATCGGTTCCTATAGCGCAGACCTTAGCCCAGCCAAAAGCCCGCCCAGAGTTTAAATCCAAGATTAAGCAGGAGTATGAGAAGCTACGAGATGGCTATTTAAATCGGGCGAAAGCCAAAGAATTAGTAAGTCTAGCTGAGGCGAGGAGCAATGCAGCCACTTTAGATTTCGACCATATAGTGGAGCCTCGAGTTAAAGGCTTGCAGACCGCTTTAGAATTTGATTTAGCAGTTTTAAGAAACTATATCGATTGGACCCCCTTCTTTCAGACCTGGCAATTGCATGGTAAATACCCACGAATTCTTGAGGATAAAGTGGTAGGTGAGGAAGCCACCAAGCTTTTTGATGATGCTCAAAAAATGCTAGACCAAATTGTGGCTGAAAAATGGATTGAAGCCAAAGGTCTTTTTGGAATATGGGAAGCAGAACGTTTGGGCCGGGACGATATTCAACTCTATGAAAATGGAAAGGAGAAAGCCATCTTCCATACCCTAAGACAACAAACGAAAAAGGCTGCAAAAGCTCCCAATTTAGCTTTATCAGATTTTGTGTCGCCCGAAGGAAAAGATCATGTCGGATGCTTTGCCGTTTGTGCAGGCCTGGGAATAGAGAAGAAACTAGTTGAGTTCGAACAACAGCACGACGATTACAGTAGTATTCTACTCAAGGCCTTAGCCGATCGCTTAGCGGAAGCCGCTGCGGAATACCTACATGAGCAGGTGCGAAAGGATTATTGGGGCTATGCTCAAGATGAAGCACTCCTTAACGAAGAATTAATTAAAGAACAATACCAGGGCATTCGCCCGGCGCCCGGTTATCCCGCATGTCCGGACCATTTAGAGAAGACCACCATTTTTGAATTATTGCAAGCTGAATCTATCGGGATGAGCTTAACAGAGAGCCTAGCCATGAATCCGGCCGCTAGTGTTTCGGGCTATTATTTTGCGCATCCAGATTCCAAGTATTTCGGTTTGGGGAAAATAAATAAAGACCAGGTGGTCGACTATGCCCAAAGAAGAGGAATTAGTATTGAAGAAGCGGAGAAATGGCTCCGACCCAATTTGAATTATTAGCATGAAAATTACCGAACATATTGCTCAGTCGAAAGACACTTTATTTTCATTTGAGATTTTACCGCCTTTAAAAGGTCAGCGGATCGAGGATATTTACGAGGTTATCGATCCCTTAATGGAATTTGACCCCCCTTTTATAAATGTTACTTACCATCGAGAAGAAGTAGTTTACAAAAGGTTGCCTAATGGTTTATTGGAGCAGAAAACGGTGCGCAAGCGACCGGGAACGGTTGGCATCTGTGCCGCTTTACAGTACCGCTATAAAGTAGATACTGTGCCGCATATGCTTTGTGGTGGTTTTAGTAAAGAGGATACCGAGAATGCTTTAATCGACCTCGACTTTTTGGGGGTCGAGAATGTACTTGCCCTAAGGGGAGATAGTATGAAAAATGAGCGCTTCTTCGCACCTGAGGCCGATGGTCACCAATATGCTAAAGATCTGGTGGGACAAATAAAGGACATGAATGAAGGTCGCTTTTTAGACGATGAATTGCAGAATACTAATAAAACTAACTTTTGCATAGGGGTTGCCGCTTATCCCGAAAAGCATTTCGAAGCACCCAGTTTAAATCAGGATATTATGCATCTTAAGCAAAAGGTAGATGCGGGAGCTGATTTTATCATCACCCAGTTGTTTTTCGATAATCAGAAGTACTTCGACTTTGTTAATCGTTGCCGCAAAGCGGGAATCACGGTGCCCATAATTCCCGGTTTAAAACCGCTGTCAACTAAGCAGCACTTAAGTTTTCTCCCTCATTTCTTTAAAGTGGACTTGCCCGATGATTTGGTAAAGGCGGTGGTAGATTGTAAGGATAATGCCGCTGCTAGGCAGGTTGGAATCGAATGGGGTATTAAACAGGCCCAAGAGCTTAAAGCGGCGGGAGTGCCGGCAATCCATTTCTATTCTATGGGTCGGCCCGATAATATTGCCGCTATTGCCCGCGCTACCTTTTAAAGTTTTCAACAGCAGCGGGTAATATTTGTGGATAGATACTGATGGCTCAAGGTCGACGCTTGGATGTGCTTCTTTAAATTAGAATCAAGATTCAAACTAAAACACGTCTATGCCTGCCAAAGCCAAAGCGACTACCAAAGCAAAACCAGTAAAAAAAACTAGTTCAAAGTCTAGCACCAAGCGCACTGCAAAATCGGTATCCAAAGTATTTGTGCTCGATACTTCGGTGATTTTATACGATCATAACTCCATCATGAACTTTGATGAGCATGATGTGGCTATTCCCATTACCGTTTTGGAAGAATTGGATGAGTTTAAGAAAGGTAGCGATACCAAAAATTACGAGGCAAGGCAGTTTATTAGGCTTATTGACCGAAAGGCAGGTGAAAGCAATATAAATGACTGGATATCCTTAAACGGTGGAACCAAAGGTCGTTTTAAGGTGATTATGGATACCCGCGGAGTGGGAGAGGATGCGCAGCGTATTTTCGGTGCCGGGAAGAATGATCATAAGATTTTAAATGCCGCCTTAAATCTAACCGAAGAAGAAAAGGACCGCAAAGTAATTCTGGTAACCAAGGATATTAACCTTCGTTTAAAGGCCAAGGCTTTAAATCTTACTGCCGAGGATTATGAAACGGGAAAGATTAAGGATGTCGACAGTCTCTATACCGGGAAGACGAATTTGGATGATTTCGATCAAGATTTGATTGATACATTGTACAAGAAGAAAACCCTACCGCTGGATAAAGTAGAAAAGGTCTACCCCAGTTTTTCTAAACTTAACAATCACTTTTACATCTTAAAGGCAAGCAAGAGCAGTACCCTTTCATTTTACAATGCCTTCAGCGAAAGCTTGGACCAAATTGAAAAGAAAAGCTATTACGGTATTAAACCTCGCAATGCTGAGCAAGCTTTTGCCTTGCATGCGATTGCTAATCCCGATGTAAAGCTTGTAACCCTTAGCGGAGTAGCAGGTACGGGAAAAACCTTATTGGCCTTAGCGGGCGCCTTAGAGCAAAGACGTGACTTTAAGCAAATTTACTTGGCGCGACCAATCGTTCCGCTTAGTAATAAAGATATCGGTTATTTACCGGGTGACATGAAGGCTAAGATTAATCCTTATATGCAACCCTTATGGGATAACCTTAAGTTTATCAAGAACCAGTTTAATGAGCAGGATAAAGAATACCGTCAGATTGATGAGATGGTTACTTCCGAGAAATTACTGGTTACACCCTTGGCTTACATTAGAGGTCGTAGTTTATCTAATGTGATTTTCATTGTGGATGAGGCCCAAAACTTAACTCCCCATGAGGTTAAAACCATTATCACGCGTGCGGGAGAAAACGCCAAGTTTGTATTCACCGGTGATGTAAACCAGATTGATACGCCTTATTTGGATGAGCAGTCAAATGGCCTGAGCTACCTTATTGATAAGATTAAGGGTAATAAGTTATTTGCCCACGTATTATTGGAAAAAGGCGAACGCTCCGAATTAGCCAATCTCGCTAATGAGTTGCTTTAATAGTTTTCCTGCTTAAAAGCCAAAAAGGAATAAACTCCAAGTATTAGCTCAATGGTAGAGTAGAGCATGAGTCCGGGGTTGGCGAAGTCGATAATGAGAATGGTGATAAAGAAAGCCGGTTGCAAAAGGCGGTAGTTTATAATCCAACGGTAAAGGCCGTCGATATCGTAAAAACTGCTTTTATAGCTGATGATTCCTTCAATGAACATGAAATATCCGAGGGTGCGCAGCCAATAGCGCGCCACGATATCCTTCCAGAAAAATAACATTACCTGATCGGGAATTGCCACCAAGATAAGGCCAGCGAAAATTAATATCCAGCCCGAATGTTTTATGGTTTTTGCCGTACGCGTCATTGCTGCACTAAAATAGAGTCAAATTTTGAATTGCAATAAAAAAGCCCGACCAATGGCCGGGCTTTTTCGTTATTCGATTCGAATCTTAATTAACATCCGCTGATACTTTAGGTGCACCAGCCATTATTTCATCGCTCGCATAGTCAGAGAATTTCTCGAAGTTTTTCAAGAATTTCTTAGCTAAGTTATTTGCGGTCTGATCGTATGCATCTTTATCTGCCCAGGTATTACGTGGGAATAAGATATCAGATGGAACATTAGGGCATTCGGTAGGCATGGCCAAACCAAATACTTCGTGGGTTTGGAAATCTACTGAATCTAATTCGCCGTTCATGGCGGCAGTGATCATGGCACGCGTGTATTTTAGGCTCATACGCTTACCCACACCGTAAGATCCGCCAGACCAGCCCGTGTTAACCAACCAAACATTTACGTTTGATTTTTGCATCTTCTCGCTTAGCATGTCGGCATACTTAGTAGGATGCAAGGGCATAAATGGTGCACCAAAACAAGCAGAGAATGCCACTTGAGGTTCGGTGATGCCTTCTTCAGTTCCTGCTACTTTAGCGGTATAGCCGCTGATAAAGTGGAAAGCAGCCTGGCCCGGAGTCAGTTTCGAGATGGGAGGTAAAACCCCATAGGCATCACAGGTAAGGAAGAATACATTTCTTGGGTTTTCACCACGTGAAGGCTCCTGAATATTATCGATGTGATAAATAGGATAGCTCACCCGAGTATTCTCAGTTTTGCTGCTGTCGGTGTAATCCACTTCATTTCCGTCGCCTTTAAAGACGATGTTCTCCAAAAGAGCACCGGGTTTGATGGCGCGGAAAATATCGGGTTCTTTTTCTTCGCTAAGGTCAATAACCTTGGCATAGCATCCCCCTTCGAAATTGAAGATTACATCGTCTTCTGTCCAACCATGCTCATCGTCACCAATAAGCTTACGATTAGGGTCAGCACTAAGGGTAGTTTTGCCAGTACCGGATAAACCAAAGAAGAGTGCGGTATCACCTTCGGCACCAACATTGGCCGAACAGTGCATACTAAGCACATTTTTTTGATGAGGTAAAATAAAGTTGAGGGCCGAGAAAATTCCTTTCTTGATCTCTCCGGTATAACCTGTGCCTCCAACTACCGCCATTTGGTCGCTGAAGTTAAGGATGGCAAAATTAGATTGACGGGTATGGTCTACTTCAGGCTCCGCCATAAAGCCAGGAGCGTTAAATACCACCCAGTCCGGTTCAAAGTCTTTAAGTTCTTCTTCACTAGGGCGAAGGAACATATTGTGGGCAAAAATATTTGACCATGGTAATTCGGTAATTACCCGAATTTTTAAACGGTAACGATCGTCGGCACATGCATATACATCACGTACGTAAATTTCCTTACCACCTAAGTAATCGGCTACTTTGGATTTGAGATTACCATAATGCTCAGGCTCGAATGGAATATTAATATCACCCCACCAAACTGAATCTTTGGTAAGCTCATCTTTTACAATAAAACGATCTTTAGGTGAACGCCCTTTGAAAGCTCCGGTGTCGATAGATAATGCTCCAGAATCGGCGATTTCGCCCATTCCTTTTTTTACCGCAATTTTTTCCAGATCTGAAGGGGAAAGGTTCCATTTGGCATCGGCATTTTTAATGCCGTATTGCTCGAGTGAAGCTTGAGTTGGTCTCACTTCTTTAAAACTCATAATGCTAGGTTTTGATCAGCAATAATTTGTGGGACAAAATTAAGACTAATCTCCGGCTTAAAGTGTGATTTATATCAGAAATAAAATCACTTTTAGTTAGCGTAAAAAGTACACTAACGCTAGGATTGCCGGGCCAAAGGGCTTGCTGCTAGCATTATCCAACCAGCGATTAAGGCAAGTCCTCCCAGGGGTGTAATCGGACCAAAAAAAGATAGATTTAAACCGATTAAATTATCTAAGGTTAATGCATAAATACTGCCCGAAAAAAAAATTATACCCAGGATCCAAAGTCTAAAAACCCAAGCGGAGAACTTAAATTTTTCATGAATAATAGCCAGGGCCATAAGTGCTAAAGCATGCCACATTTGATAACGAACGGCAGTATTAAAGCTCTCCAAACTTTGACTGTCTAATTCGGATTTTAAGGCGTGGGCTCCTAAGGCACCTAAGATTACAGCCAGACCAGCAATGGCACTGCTGCTGCGGAGGTAAGAACTATTTACTTGCATTTGCTTCCAATATTTTTTTCGCGGCCTGCTTGCTTAACTCGTAATCGAAGGCATTAAGAATAGCTTCATCTAGCTTCTTTTTCGGATGTTTTTCCAGGTATGTTTTAAGCAGGTCTAGGCGACTTTGGTCGTACTTAAAGCTATTTAAAAGCAAAACTATTTGCTCTGAGTCAAGACTTTCTTGACCGATTAATCCTTTGGCCATTTGCAATTTGTCAAATTCAAAATTGCTGGCCTTGATCTTCGCTAGGGCGGTGGCGAAATTGAAAACTTCTTCTTTTTTTTCCGTTTTCTGTTTGGGCTCAGCTATAGAGATCGAATCGGTGTTCTGGGCCAGAGTGTTTTGGCTTGTAAGACTGTCTTTAGATGGCATATCCTCTTTTGCTGCTGCCATGGTCTCTTTGTTAATGGGGGTTTCCGCGCTAGCAATTGCTTCTTCGCTCTTAATGCTATCCGTTTTAGCGGACTGCTTGGTCTTAAGTTCCTCATCGGGCTGAGCAGCAATAATTACTGGGAACTGATATTTATGCTCCTTTTTGAAACTGAACATTAGAGCCGATTGGCTTAGCTTATCGAATTCACCGCGATAGCGCAATCGCAGTTTCCCCTTAAAGTCTTCGTAAATGATGTATTGATGATTTCCGGCTGGTAGCTTAGGCAAGGCACGGCTAAAATGACGACCATCTTGCATTTCGAAAAAAAGTAATGCTCCATCTTGTGAAAACCCCTTGAAATTGAGCTTTTCGAGGAATACTTCGTTTTGCAGATAATCATCTACGACTAATTTAAAACCAGTCTTACTTTGGTCTTCAATCATCAATACTGCTTGAGCCTGAATGTTTTGAAAGCATAGAAGTCCTAAAACAAGGGAGTAGAGGCGTAGGCTCATTTAATAAAGAATTTGTTCAAAGGTAAAACGGATTGTCTTAATTATAAATTTGTGAGGCAAAACCCTCTTATGAAGCGTATTCTTTTAATCGGCGCTGGCCGTTCTACCTATTCTTTAGTCGAATATATTAAGCAACATCTGGTATCGGAAGATTGGTTCTTAACCGTAGCCGATCAGGACTTGAACTTGGCGCAGTCTAAAGCTGGATCCTCCGAAAGAAGTGAAGCGGTTTCCTTTGATGTGACGGATGAAATTTCGAGAGTAAGCGCTATTTCTAAAGCAGATCTGGTTATTAGTATGCTTCCTGCGCACATGCATTTGCCGGTGGCTACCGATTGTATTGCCTTGGGAAAACATATGCTTACCGCTTCCTATATAAGTGATGAAATGCGGGCCCTAGATGAACGAGCAAAAGATGCAGGGGTGGTACTGATTAATGAAATCGGCGTGGACCCTGGTATCGATCACTTGAGTGCGATGAAGGTTTTAGATGAGGTTAGAACCGCGGGTGGTAAAATGTTATTGTTTGAAAGTTTTACCGGCGGCTTAGTGGCCCCAGAGTCGGATAATAACCCTTGGAATTACAAATTTACTTGGAACCCTAGAAATGTGGTTTTAGCTGGCAGTGGCGGTGCGGTAAAGTTTATTCAGGAGGGTAAGTATAAGTACATTCCTTATCATCAAGTATTTAGGCGTACCGAGATGATTAGCATTGAGGGCTACGGTCGTTTTGAGGGCTATGCCAATCGCGATTCATTAAAATACCGGGAGGTTTATGGCTTAGAGGATATCCCGACCATTTACCGTGGCACCTTGCGTCGACCAGGATTTTGCCGGGCTTGGGATACCTTCGTGAAATTGGGAATGACCGATGATTCTTATCGCCTTAATGGGGTCGAAGAAATGACTTACCGCGATTTCACCAATCTCTTCCTCGCTTACAATTTGCACGATTCAGTAGAGCTAAAGCTGATGCATTACCTTAATATTCCCCAGGATAGCGAGTTAATGGATAAATTGACTTGGTTAGGCATTTTCTCTGATACCAAAATTGGCCTACATAATCCAACTCCGGCTCAGGTCCTACAAAAGATCTTGGAGGACAAATGGACCTTGGATGAGGGTGACAAAGACATGATTGTAATGTTCCATAAGTTCGGCTACGAACTGAATGGCGAAAAGCGCATGATTGAGTCCAGTATGGTGACCTTAGGTAAAGATGCTAATGAAACGGCTATGGCAAGAACTGTTGGTTTGCCTTTAGCCATCGCGGCCCGACATATCCTGAATGGTAAAATCCATAGTCCGGGGGTGCAAATTCCCATTAGCCAAGAAATTTACCGTCCGATGTTGAAGGAATTAGCGGACTATGGTATTAGCTTCCAGGAAAAGGAGACGCCGTATAAAGGGTATTAATCCTCTCTAGTTTGGTGCCCCAATAAAGCATAAGCTAGACTACCTAAAAAAGGAACAAGAACGATTATTAGTACCCAGTAAACCCGCCAAGCTCCGGGGAAATTCCGATTACGGATATCCAATAGCGCCAAGATCGGTGCGAGGATAACGATACCGATAATAATTAGTAGGGTTGAGAAAGCAAAGACACCAGACATGCAAAGGATTTTTAGCAAGCTAGGAAGAATTTAATTATTGGTCAAGCAGGAAGTCTTTACAAAGCCTTTGATAAGCATCGCTGCGCATTATACCGTCTTCCACATAAAGATCCATTTCGGTGGCGAGCGGCTCAATTTCTTTTTGACTTAGTTCGATTAAAACCCGCTTATAGTCCTTGCCTTTTTGATGTCTTACCTTGCAGATGCGTTTTACAGAAAATCCTAGATCAAATATGGCCGGCCGATTTATTTGCCAGCTAGTACTCGGTAGAATTAAGGCCAGGGTGCCATCTGCATTAAGCTGTTTTTTTAGAATGCTTAAATAGTTAATTAATTTACCTGGTTCTATCGTCCTTGCTTGGGCTCGGCGCTGGTCAGGGGCGCTGGTATCCGCTTCGAAATAGGGCGGGTTACTAATAATGAGATCGTATTTCCGCGGAAGCTCTATTGACTCAAGTTCGCCCAATAAAAAGTGTATAGAATGGGCCAGGGGAAATTGTTCCAAGTTGTGCAAGCTTTCGGTGAAAGATGCAGTATCCTTTTCCAGTCCGTGGATTTGCATTTTTGGAAAACGCTGGGCGAGGATAAAAGCGATTAATCCACAGCCACTGCCAAAGTCCAATATCGATTGAGCCTTTGATGCATCTACCCAGGTAGCAAGCAAAATACCATCGGTGCCAATTTTATGCGCCGATGCACTATGTTGAAGATTAAATTTCTTGAATTGAAAGGCTTTAGCCTTCATTGGAAAGGTAAAGTTCTACCAACCCTTCGGGCAAGCGAAGCTTAATTTCTTCTTTTTCCCGATCGATTGACTCGATGAACTCGTCAATTGCCGGTACCAAGACTTCTTGGCCTTGAGCATCAATTTGAAAGAGTACTTGGGCGCTGTTGTCTAATACCGCTTTGCAATGGCCTATTAACTGGCCTTCGCTAATCATTTTAAAACCAATGATTTCGTGGTAATAAAAGCTTTTGCCTTCCAGTTTAGGTAAGGCGGAGAGCGGCAGCCATAATTCGCTATTGATGAGCTTTTGCGCTTCGGCCTCGGTATTTATATCCTCAAACTTAAGGATGAAATGGCCTTTGGAATTCTGACTTTGCTCTTCAATAAAAAAAGGAATCAGTTCGTCATCCCAATCGATGAGAACTGATTCCAAGTTTTGATAAGCTTGTGGTCGGTCGGTGTCAAAAACCCCGATAACCGATCCTTTAAAACCATGTAAGCGACTGATGTGGCCTAGTTGAAAACAATCTTCCTTCCGCATCAGACGGCTTTGGTTTATGCTTCTTTGGTGTCTTCGCTAGCTTCTTCAGCTGGAGCTTCCTCTGCTGGAGTCTCCTCTGCAGCAGCTTCGGTAGCTGGAGCTTCTTCGGCAGCGGCCTCAGTAGCTTCTTCTACTTCCTCTTCAGCAGGAGCTTCTTCTTCAGCTGGAGTATTAGCAGCGATACGAGCCTCATTAGCGGCGCGCTCTGCTTCTAATGCCTTTGCTTTAGCTTCTTCTTGAGCTTTGCTTAAACCTTCTTTTTTAGCGTCGATCTTGCCTACTTTTTCTTCTAGCCAAGCTTCGAAACGCTTTTCTGCCTCAGCTTCATCAAAAGCACCCTTCTTTACACCTTCTAACAAGTGTTTTTTGTGAAGTACACCTTTGTAGCTTAAAATCGCACGAGCAGTGTCGGTAGGTTGAGCACCTTTCATCATCCAATCCAAAGCACTGTCGAAGTTTAATTCGATAGTGGCAGGGTTGGTGTTAGGGTTGTACTGACCTAAACGCTCGATGATTTTACCATCACGCTTTACACGAGAATCGGCTACTACGATGGTGAAGATAGGGCGACCTTTGCGGCCGTGGCGTTGCAAACGAATTTTTGTTGCCATGATTAATTGTTAAAGGGTTCTCGACCCGATTAATTAATTTTTAAGGGCGGCAAAGATAGCTAATTATTTGATGTTCAAATAGCGAAAGCCTTTTTATTAAATTATTTCGCTAAAGCTAAAATTCTTTTAGCACCTCTTAGTACTAGCACAAAAATAAAACTTCCTACTAGGAGGTCGGGCCAGGCGGCATTAAAATAATGGACCAGTAAGGCACTGAGGATTACGCCAAGGTTAATTAGGATATCATTGGAAGTAAAAATCATACTGGCCTTCATAGCCGCTTTCTCGGATCGGCTGGCGCGCAATAGGTAAAGGCTAATGCCATTGGCTATTAAGGCTAGGGAGGATATCCAAATCATGGTCGAAATATCGGGTGCTGCTTCGGCGCCCAGCACTCTTCGTAGCACTTCAGCAAAGCCTAGTAAAGCAAGCAGTATTTGAAAATAGCCAGCACTTTTGGCAACTGACTTCTGACTTTCCAATCCCTTGTTAAGAGCCCAAAGGCTTAATCCATAGACAAGGGCGTCGGCTAGCATATCTAGCCCATCCGCCGCAAGGCCCATACTACCCGACCAGAAAGAGGCAATGATTTCGATTAAAAAGAAACTAAAGTTTAGGATTAATACGCTAATTAAACTCGACCTTTCTTTGCTATTCGCGGTGCTAATTTGTGCCGTTTCTTCATCTTTTAACCAGCTACTGCCCAAGTTTAACTCCTCTAATCGAGTACTTATTTCTTGGCTTTCGCCGGAATGGTATACCCAAAGTTCCCGTCTTTCAAAATCGGCTTCAAGGTTTTGGGCCTTCGCTCCTAACTTTAGTTTAATCAGGTTTAGTTCGGAGGGGCAGTCCATTTCCGACACTTTGTAAAGACTGCGAATCATTTCTTTTCTTCGAAATAAGATTCATAGGCATTTCGCCCTACCTTAATAAGTTCCTTCGATTTGTGGAAGTCAAAAACGCCGCAGGTACTGCGAGGGATTTGAATCAAAACATCGGGTTTATATTCGGCTACATCTCTTTTGATTAGCCTATTTTGCATGTGCTCGTAGCTCGTCTGAATTACATCAATGAGACCGGGATCGGTATTGTCATCTTTCTTAAAGAAGGGCCAATTGATACTTAACCAGCTGTTGTCTTTATAATTGCTTTGATCCTTCTTCATCACCTTTGGTTTGGGACCAGGAGCATTAATGTCTACTGCCACCAATTTATGATTGGCCTTTACTTTAACTTGGTTTAGTGGCAGCGGGTTAATAACCCCACCGTCTACTAAAAAGTGTTTTGAATCAGAATCGTATTTCACCGGAGTAAAAATGCCGGGTATGGAAATAGATGCTCTTAAGGCCTTATACAGATCGCCCTTATCGAAAACCACTTCCTCGCCGCTATGCAGGTCGGTCGCCACAGCTTTAAAAGGAATTTTTAAATCCTCAATTTTTTGCGGACCGATTAAATCGGTGATGGTGCTAAAAACCTTTTCCCCTTTTACAAAGCCATGTTTGGCAAAGGTGAAGTCCAATTGACGAAAAACATCAGAACGTTGCAGATCCAATAACCATTCTTTATAATCCTGAAGTTTCCCTGCAGCGTATAATCCGCCAATTACCGCTCCCATTGAGCAGCCAGCAATTTCTACAATTTCATTGCCATCTTCTAATAAGCCTTCGATTACTCCAATGTGAGCTACTCCTCGGGCCCCTCCAGAGGCAAGAACCAGGTGTATTTTTTCGTTTTTTAGCATTTCACAAATTTAAAATTTGACCGCTCAATCACTAGGGCTAAGTAAACATGTTTTATATTCAAGCGCATTTTATGACTCGAAAACTCACTTTCTTTTTGCTACTCCTGCATTTTGCCGCTCTGGGCGGAGAGTTGAGTATTCAGGATTCTTTATTGCGCTATCATCCAGCAGAATTGAAACCGGAACTTGAGCTGGCTTTAGAACATGACCCTGGTATAGAGAGTTTTTCCTTACTGCTAGAGGCAGAGATAAATTTGGGAGAATACTTTTATGCCGATTCTATTTACGATCTCTATTTCGATGCCCTGACCGTTAATCAAGATATTGAGAAAACGGTGGAATTGCTGTTATTGGCGGCCCAGTTAAACAAGATACAGCAGCGTAATAACCTAGCCCTTAGTCAGTACCAAAAGTGTTTAGATTATTATCGATCCATAAATGATTGGGAAGGCGAGGGGAATGTAATTACAAAGCTAGGTGAGTTTTACCGCAGTAGTACGCAGTATGAAGATGGCATGCGGATTTTAAACAGCCTCATTGAAGATCCTCGTTTTGAGGAATTAAGTCCTCGCACCAAGGCGGCTGCCTTTCACCGCTTAGCGGCCATATACAACGAAGGGACGCAAAATTTCCGCGCAAGTATCGATGCGAGTCGTCGGGCCCTTTATTACTCAGAGGCGAATAATGCCCTTGACCAAATGGCCACTTCATATTTAGAGATCGGTTACACCTATTTTAATCGTGGTGATTCGCGATGCATCAATTATTTCCGCAAGGCGATGAGCGTTTGGCAGCAATTAGGCTACGGTCATTATATTGCCAACACCCACCTCAATATTGCCTCTTATTTCGTGGATGTTAAACAGATAGACAGCGCTGAGTATCATTTAGGGCGAGCCATGGAGGTTGCCACTAACCATAAGCTACCGGGCTTCTTTGCCTTATTACTAAGTCGGCTGAGTCAGGTTTTATACGAGAAAGGTGAGTATAAAAGAGCTTTTGAATTAAGAGACTCGGCTGCAGAATTACGCTTGCAGGATGTGCGTATACAGTTTGACATGGACTTAAGGGAAAGTGTGAAGAAGTATCAGTACGATTTAACCCTTACCAAATTAAAAACGGCGGAGAAGGAAAGGCAGCTTATTGCGGAAGAGGCGAGAGCCGAGCAGCAAAGTAATCGCTATTTGATGGCGAGTTTAATTTCAATGTCCATCATTAGCTTGTTACTCATTTACCTCTACCGCCAGATTCGAGTCGGTAATAAAAAACTCACCCGTCAGTCGGCGATAATCACCAAGCAAAATGACGATCTTTCTAAGGCCTTAGCTCAGAAGGATATCCTCCTCAAGGAAGTGCATCATCGAGTTAAGAACAACTTACAAATGATTATTAGCCTATTGGAGATGCAGGAAATGGGCTTAGAAGACCCTATTGTTTCCGATGCGCTAAAGGATAGTGTTTTACGCCGTATTTCGGCCATGGCTCTGGTGCATGAGCATTTGTATAGTCAGAGTGATTTAAGCTATTTACAAGCCAATGAGTACCTAAAACAATTGGTAAAGCAATCTCGTGTTTTGTCTAACCCTCGCGGCTTGCCGGTTTTATACAAGCTCGATCTAGAACCCTGTAGTCTTAGCATTGGGAGAAGTGTAGCACTGGGAATGATATTATCGGAACTTCTTTCTAATTCTCATAAATATGCATTCGAGCCTAGCCAGACTAATCCTACTATTCGAGTAGAATTAAAACAAGATCCGGAGGATGAGAATTTGTTCAGTTTTTTTTACTCCGATAATGGCAAGGGACTAGGGGAAGAAATAAAGGAAGGTCTTGGAACTAAGCTTATTGAGATATTCGCAAAACAACTAGAGGCAGATATCAATATCTTTGGAGATAATTACGGCTACCGCATTCATTTGAAATTCTACCGGAACTTTGAAAACTAATAGGATATTAATTGTGGAGGATGAGGTGCTTATTGCAGAGCACCTTTCGAGGATTTTACAAAGTCAGGGGTTTAAGTATGTTCATACGGTACATCGCTATACCAAGGCCTTAGAAATTTTAAAAGAACAGAAATTTGATTTAGCTCTTTTGGATATTAATTTGGAGAGTCAGACGGAAGGGGTGGAGATTGCCAAGTTAATTGAGCGAGAATATAAATTCCCTTACATCTTCATTACTGCGCAAACCGATCCCATCGTTCTAGGAATGGCGGTTAAGCTGCAACCAAAAGCTTTTATTTCAAAGCCCTTTAATAAGGTAGACGTAGCCATGGCGGTTGAGTTAGCCTTAGGCGGGGAAGGAGAGAAAGAGGACTATTTAGTCTTCAAAGATGGCTGGACCACTATTAAGTTGCCGCATTCTCATATTTATTGGGCCGAGGCAGATGGTAATTACATTCATTTGCACTGCAAGGATAAGAACTATACCGTACGCTATTCACTAAGTTGGTTGGAGTCGGTTTTGGATGATACCACATTTGTGAAAGTCCATCGCTCACGCTTAATAAATCTTCGTTTGGTTGAATCACTCGAGGCAGATAAGGTCTATCTAAAAGGTCAAGAAATCGGCATATCCAAGTCCGGTTACCAGCGTTTAAAGTCACTATTGGGTTAAAAAAAAAGCCGGTCCCAATGGAACCGGCCCTCACCTCTCAAAAAAGCGCGCTATTTAAACCCAGCGCAGGGTTATTTGGTTAAAGTTCTCAGGTACTTCAAATTCGTAAGAAGAACCAGAGGTTTTGATATTAGGCTTAAAGCTTTCGGAATTTACTTCCACCGACTTAGGCGCCTGCTCAAAGCCGTGAAAGATCATTTTATAGTTCTGATATTCGGCCGGCATCCGACCTTCTTTAAATTGAGTAATGCGGTATTTATCTTTAGAAGGAATAACCGTAAAACTCTTTATCGCATGCATGCCTTGTTTGTGGGCATAGCCATCGTCTTGGTCTTCGTAGAGTTTGCTAATTACCGTTTCTTCACCACGGTAAACATGTAACTCAATTGCTTCGCCCTTTTGGGCGGCAGTGTATTGTTTAACCTCGGCGCGCGGAATTATCGCTCCTGCTTTTATGAAAGTCGGTATTTCATTTAGAGGAGTCTGAATTAGATGTTCTTTTCCGCCGATAAAGATTTCGTTGGAGTAGAGATGGTACCATTTTCCTCTAGGGATATACATGCGTCTGCTTTGGCGATTCGGCTCAATAACCGGGCATACCAAGATGTGATCTCCAAATAAAAACTCGTCTTGTCGATACCAGGTTTGTGGATCTTCATGATCAAAGAAGACCAAAGGCCTCAACATCGGCTTACCTTCACTACTATATTGGAAGAAGGTCGTGTAGTGATAAGGCAATAATGCGTAGCGCAGTTCAATGGCTTCGCGCACCAAATCGGTTCCTTCTTCGCCGAAGCTCCAAGGCTCTTGTTCGCCATGGTCTCCAGAAGAGTGGGTGCGCATTAAGGGGTGGAAAACCGCTAATTGCATCCAGCGTACAAAAAGTTCCATGCTGGGATGCTCAGTAAAGCCACCGATATCGGATCCTACAAAGGAAAAGCCACTTATCGCTAAACGCTGGGCTTGTACATTGGCCACCCAAAGGTGCTCCCAAGTAGCAATATTATCACCGGTCCATACCGATGAATAACGCTGACCACCAGCATAGGTACTGCGAGTGATAAGGAAAGGACGATTAGGGTAGGCCGATTTCTTAACGCCGTGGTAAGAAGCGCGACTCATCTGCATGCCATAAACATTATGAGCTTTGCGATGGCTACAAGGATGCCCGTCATAATTATGACGTATATCTAAGGGGAAGGTTTTGGTAGGTACATCCATAATGGCCGGCTCATTCATGTCGTTCCAGATGCCAGCTAAGCCCACTTCTTCAATCAGTCCTTTAAAGAGGCCCGACCACCACTCGCGTACTTCAGGGTTGGTGAAGTCGGGAAAGTAACACTCTCCCGGCCACACTTTGCCCTTATATAATGGACCATCGGCATGTTTACAGAAATAGCCCCTCTCAAAGCCCTCTTTACATACCTCATAGTCCATATCGACTTTAATTCCCGGGTCAATTATGGCCACGGTTTTAAAGCCCATTTCTTTAAGTCGGTCTACCATGCCCTTGGGGTCCGGGAAATTCTCCTGGTTCCAAGTAAAGCAGCGGAAGCCGTCCATATAATCAATGTCTAAATAGATTGCATCGGCAGGAATTTCTAGCTCTCGAAGCTTAGTGGCAATGGCCATCACTTCTTCTTCGCTAGAATAACTCCATTTACATTGATGGTAGCCTAAGGTCCATTTTGCCGGCAATTCAGGTTTTCCGGTTAAACGAGAATAACGCTGGGCGATATTCATCAGGCTTGAGCCGGCAATGAAATAATAATTGATTTCTCCTCCTTCGGCCCAGAAGCTGGTTACATTATTGCGTTCCGAGGCAAAATCGAAAAAGGTGCGAAATGAATTATCGAAAAAGATGCCGTAACAGCCGTCCTTATGAAGACCATAATAAAAAGGAATGTTCCGGTAAAGTGGATCCGCATCCTTGGCAAAGCCGTATTCATCGGTTCCCCAGTTCTGAAAACGGCGATCACGTAAATTGAGATTAGTAGGTTTATCTCCTAATCCATAGTAATGCTCGCCCATTAGAGAGCGCTTACTCATTTTTACGATGTTGTCGCCCCTCTGACTATCTTCTTGCCAGTGAAAACCTTTCTCATCTTCATTGAGCAGTTTACCATGCTCATCATAGATGGAGGTTTTTAAGTCGTGGCGGTTAATATGCGCTTTAATTTTTGGCGTTGCGAAGATGTAATAATCGCCTTCCTCGCTAATGCTGAACTTACTAAAACCCGAGCGATGGTCTTTATCCATCGCATAGGAGAAGTCATCCGAGAAATAACCCTTCGCCGAAAAGCGAAAACGCATAACATGATCGGTAATTACTTCAATTTTTAGCATTACCCCATTATGGCTATGAAGGATAGCGTGAGAGCCATTTTTTTCAAGCTCTACTACATGGTTGGGAAAATGCTCATTAGGAAGCGAGTGTATCACCTTTCTGTTTTTTGGAAAAACGAAAGTAGATAAAACTTGGGACTTCGTGTAAAAAATACACTAAATATTTTTTAGAAAAGATTAAGTTATTGGTTCCCAGTCCACAATGGCTGATTTAGCTTAATCTTTTCTTTTTCCTAAGGTTTTGATATCGCGGAAATAGAAATTGTTTTTGGGGTCTAAGGTGAAAACCGGGATGCGGTACTGATTTAAAAGTACCGTCTGAGCAAAATCTTTTCCAAACATCCTCTTTAAGGCACTGTCGCCATGGTGCGGAATCGCAATTAAATCGGATTGCATTTCTTGGGCGTAGTGAATGAGGTAGTCATCAAAGTTTTTGGTTTCGGGGGCATATTTTACCGTGGCCTCTACACCAAGTTCTTTGAAATATTCGACCGAAACCTCCGCGATTTCTCGGCCTAAGTTCTGCTTGCTTTTATCGCTATTCCAGGAAGCGAGGATGTGTACTTGGCTACCCTGGGGCATGGCTAGAGCGGCAGCGGCCTCTAAAATTCGCATATCGTCACTATGCAAGTCAATGGGAATGGTAATGTGCTCCATTCTGCTTTTAATGCGATGATCTTCCTGCACAATCATAAAAGGGGTTTCGGCACTAGTGATCAGTCGCAGCGCGCTACTGCTAAACTTGCGAACACCATTTTCTACCGGCGGACTACCTAATACTGTGCACACCACCCTTTCGCGCTGGATAAGATCATTTATGATATCCAATATGTCCCCACTCTCCATTACGATTTCCCAAGGGGCATCATCCAGGATGTACTGTTCACCAATACGCACTAATTTCCTGTAACGTTCCTGTTTATCTGAATCTTTAATGCGTTTCGGTAAAGCATGTGCCAAAACAATCTCAATATTGAGATTATCGGTAAACTCATCGGTGTACCGGAGAGCATGTTCGGCCGCAGGACTAAAATCTATGGGGACTACTATTTTCATAAATCAAAAAACCTGGCGATGCAGGAAATGTTTGGGTACTATTTAAAAGCAAAGTGCTTAAGGCTTACAAGATAATCACTGAAGCCCATTCTTTAAAACTCCAAAAGTGGAGCGGTTAATTTAATTTAACTTCTACTTTACACTTAGTGTGAAAAATACACTAAGTTTGTTCTTGCATTTTAAATCTAAACCATCATGGCCTTACGTAAAAAGTATTTGAAGTCGAAGCCGGTTTGCAAGGTGAGCTTCGATTTTCCCAGTGATCGTCTTGCAGAGGAAGTGAAAGAAGTAGAATTAGTAGCCTCTTTCAACAATTGGGAACCCATTAGCTTGCGAAAAGCGAAGGGTACCTTTACGCGTACAATCGATTTAGAAGCGGGTTCCAATTACGAATTCCGCTACCGAGTGAACGGTGAAATTTGGGAGAATGATGAAGCGGCAGACGCCTATCAGCCCAATGGTATTGACGGAGATAACTCGGTGCTAGTCCTTTAAGATTTTTTCTTGTAGACCAGTGCGGCTAGGGGAGCAAGGTTTAATTTTAAGCCTTGCTTCCGGCCGTGACTCGCTTTTTTCTCGCTTTCCAAACGACTCTTCACCTTATAATTACTGCCCCAGTAATTAGAGGCATCGCCATTAAAGACTAGTTCGTATTTACCCGGATTATTAATTCCGATGCGGTAATCTGTTTTAGGGTCGGGGGTGAAGTTGAGCACACAAACCAATTCCTCTTTTTCCGACTTTCGGATAAAGCTCAGCACGGAGTTATCGCTGTCATTATGCTCAATCCATTCGAAGCCTTGCTCACTATAATTTAGTTCATGTAAACTGGCTTCATTGCGGTAGAGCTTGTTTAAGCTTTGCAGGCATTTGAATACCCCATTGTGACTCTCGTACTGCTTTTCGTCCCACACCAAACTTCCCGAAAAGTCCCATTCTGCTCTTTGAGCAAATTCGCCGCCCATAAAAATGAGCTTAGCGCCTGGGTGTAAATACATCCAACTATAAAGAAGACGCAGGTTGGCAAACATTTGCCAGTCATCTCCCGGCATTTTCTCCAAAAGCGACTTCTTGCCGTAAACCACCTCATCATGGGATAACGGTAACATGTAGTTTTCGCTAAAACCATAGGCCAAGCTAAAAGTGATCTCATTTTGATGATACTTACGGTAAATAGTATCGCGTTCGAAATAGCTGAGATTATCGTTCATCCAGCCCATCATCCATTTCAGGCCAAAGCCTAAGCCGCCTTCAAAAGTGGGTTTGCTAACCCCGGTAAAGTTGGTCGATTCTTCGGCTATTGTCTGTACATCGGGATAATGCGCGTAAACCGCTTCATTAAATTCCTTTAGGAACTGAATGGCCTCTAAGTTTTCATTGCCGCCAAATTCGTTCGGTTCCCATTCGCCGTAATTTCTAGAATAATCGAGATAGAGCATGGAAGCTACCGCATCTACACGTAAACCATCGACATGAAATTCATCCAGCCAATAAAGGGCATTAGAGATTAAAAAGGATTTTACTTCCGGCCGACCGTAATTAAAGACCAGACTCTTCCAATCGGGATGGTAGCCTTTGCGGCGATCGGGATGCTCGTATACCGCACTACCGTCAAAATTTCCTAGACCGTGTTCGTCGCTCGGGAAGTGGGAAGGGACCCAATCCAGAATCACCCCAATGCCTTCTTTGTGAAAGGCCTCAATCAAATACTTTAATCCATCGGGATTACCAAATCGTGAACTGGCCGCATAATAGCCGGTAATCTGATAGCCCCAACTTGGTTCGTAAGGATATTCCATGATGGGCATAAACTCCACATGGCTAAAGCCGGCTTCTTTTACATAAGGGACCAAAGTGTCGGCTAATTCCCAATAGCCTTGCGGGTCGCCATTTTCTTTGCGTTGCCAAGAAGCTAAATGCACTTCGTAAACACTCATCGGTGCCTCTAAAGAATTCTTTGCTCCGCGCTCTTTTAACCAGGTATCATCGCTCCAAAGGTGACCAGAAGCGCTAACCACCGATGCCGTTTTGGGCGGATGCTCGGCTGCTCGCGCATAAGGATCAGCCTTTTCAAAATCGTGATCGTAGTCAGGATTAAGGATGCGATATTTGTACAGGTGACCCGGACCAATATTGGGAATAAATCCCTCCCAAATACCAGAAGAATCCCAGCGCACATTCAAAACATGATCGAAGCCATTCCAGCCATTAAAGTCACCAATAACCTCAACTCTACTCGCAGCCGGAGCATAAACTGCAAAATAGGTTCCCTTAACACCATCTAAAGTAATGGGGTGGGAGCCAAAGTGCTTGTAGAGTCGGTAATGACGGCCCTCCTTAAAAAGATTAATGTCTTCTTCACTAAATAAAGAATGCGCTAGAACTTGGTTGGCCATGGCTTCATATCTGCATTAATTCGCGGCAAAGGTAAGCAACTAAGTGTAATAATTACACGAAGCTAGTTATTGTCATTGGTAAGGTATGAAGCAGGGGATTACTGCACAAGTAGTTTTTCTTGGCCTAGGCTTTCGCCTGATGAATTGTGCAGGATCAAAGTATAGATTCCCGCTTTCAAATCAAGCTTAATCTTGTTTTGAGCAGTTTGTTCCCAGACTTTTTGGCCTTGGAGATTATAGATGGAAATGCTTGATCCTTGGCTGTAGCCAGATAGATTTAAAATACCACTGACAGGATTGGGATAGATTTTTAGACCTTGATGATACTCTCCTAAGCTAATACCTGAGCAGCCGCTAACCCTTACAAATATATCTTGCATGGGCAAGTTATAACCACAGCGTCCTTGAATGTATTTGCCTGAAAAATTAAGCCTTGGCTCAATTTTATAAAGCCCATTGGTATCAATTGCCTCTAAAAATTCAAGCTCAATTCGTGAAGAATCCAAAAGGCGTGCCTTTAAAACGGGATTAGTGGATCCATCAGGTTTGTAAAAGGCAAATTGCTGGCCAGTACTATCTACCGATTGCCTATTAAAACCCGCCGGCGAATAAAGGACTAGTTTTTTCTTTCCGCAGATTTGGTTGACGCTGCTGCTTAGGCTGTCTAAAACCAATGCTTGGTAATTTGTGGAATCTATGCTGTTGGTCACTCTTACATTAAAGTCTGCGATATACCAGCCATCAATCGTAAAAGTTTGAATAATCTTGGTGGGACTAACATGGGTCTGTTTTAAGCCCACATTATAGTCTCCCACATTTTGGGCTCGTACCGAAAGTATGGGATTAGCGGTAGAATTGACAGAAACGGGACTATTTACGCCAAATGGGTTCTGGGCGTTAAATCCGGGTGAGTAATTGTATATACTCGCATTAATAGCATCGGTGCCACTGTAAATGGAGCTTAAGCTTGAAACGGTACTATCAGGATCCTTCTCAATAAAACCAATGGTACTCAGCGTATCTTCAGGAATAACTGCGCTAAATAATGAGAAGTCGGGAGGTATAAGGCTAAAGGGTTCGGTGAAAGTCTTTAAATGGCATACTAGAAGTAAGTTGGGCGAAGTACTGCCATTGGTAGCTACATCTCGACAGCAGACAAATTCAATGCTAAAATTATAAACCCTATTGGAGTCGAGGGTAATCGTGTCTGACACAAACAACTGGTAGCCTCGATCAAACAAGCCATTGGTCCTACCGCAAAACTCAGGATCTTCTATTATCCAAGATCTGCTTAAGCTTGGATGTTGTTTTCCCGCTGGAGGCATTTGATAATCAAGAGTGATGGTATCAACGATTGGAGCACTTTGATGCTGTACATACATACTTAGCTCATTTTGGGTGATAGAGATACCACCACTTTCAATTACGATTGCTTTAAAGACATATTTGTAATCATGTTTACTTACTCCTACATGTTCATACCACAACATGCCATTACTAAAGTGGGAGGCTTTCAATTCGGGATGGCTAAAAATGCCAAAAAGAAGAACTAGGAATAATTGAAAATAGCGTAGCATTTGCATTGGTTTTGCACGAAACTAGGTAGTTAATTGAATAGCTACAAGTTAGGCTGAGTCTCCCCCAATGCTTGATTATTTTACGACGCCGACTTATTAATTTTTCCTTAACTCATTTTATCCATTCTTATTAACAATGCCCTCCGAAGCCAAGGCAATCCCTTATTTTTAAATTCTCTTTTTTAGAACCCCAAAAAGACCGGCGATTTGTTTTTAATCTTTGATACTGAGACTACTGGCTTACCCATTCGGGACGATGCACCCCTAAGCGATTTTGAGAACTGGCCCCGCGCGGTCCAGATTGCCTGGCAATTGCATGATGATGAAGGGAAGCTTATAGAGGCCAAAGATTTTGTGATCAAGCCCGATGGTTTTGACATTCCCTACAATGCCGCGAAAGTGCATGGTATCACTACCGCGGTGGCAGAGGAATATGGGGTGCCATTGGAGGAGGCGATGGCTGAATTCAGTGCGGCGGTCAAAAAATCCAAGTTCTTAGTTGGGCATAACCTTCAGTTCGATAACAATATCCTGGGTTGTGAATACTTACGCCTAGAGCAAGAAAACATTCTCGAGGGGCGCCCCGTCCTAGATACCGGCGAAGAAACCCGTGAGTATTGTCAGCTCCCCGGTGGTAGGGGAGGCGGCTTTAAAATGCCCCGACTAGAAGAACTCCACGAAAAATTATTCGGTCACAAATTTGCCGAAGCCCATAATGCTGCGGCAGACGTGGAAGCGACTACCCGTTGTTTCTTCGAAGCGGTGCGCATCAATATTTTTACCAATGCCCGCTTAGAGTGGACCGAAACGGAGCGAGAGGCATTCAATAAGGCCAATCCTAGCACGGTGCAGCCCATTGGACTTAAAGTGCAAAGCTTTAAGAAGCTGGCCGAAGCTCTGGCTAAAAAACAAGCTTCCGCTGATGGCGCATCAGGCGCAAGCCAGAGTGAGTTGGATGCGGACTTAAAATTCACTCACCTTCACGTCCATACCCAATATTCCATCCTGCAAGCCACTTGCGATGTAGATAGCTTAATTGCCAAGGCCAAGGAAGATGGTATGCCCGCGGTGGCCATGACCGATATCGCGAACCTATATGGCGCTTTCAAATTTACTTCCGCAGCCTTAGCGGCGGATATTAAACCGATTCTAGGGGTAGAGTTTTACCTCTCGCGCGATCATCAAGATAAAACCGTAAAAGACAATGGTTACCAAATTGTGGCCATTGCCAAGAATAAGGCTGGTTATCACAATCTGGCCAAACTAAGCTCCCTAGCCTTTACGCAAGGTTACTATTATGTACCGCGTATCGATAAGGATTTGCTTTTAGAGTATAAGGAAAACCTCATTGTTACCACCGGTAGTTTAGGCGGTGAAGTACCCCGACTAATTCTTAACGTGGGGGAGAAGCAGGCCGAAGAGGCTTTCCTTTGGTATAAGGAAAACTTTGGTGAAGACTTTTATGTAGAGTTGGTAGACCATGGTTTGGAAGAAAACCGGGTGGTCAATGAAACCTTGGTGCGCTTTGCCCGTAAGCATGGAGTTAAATTCTTTGCCTCCAACGATGTTTATTATTTGGGGCAGGACGATGCCAATGCCCACGATATTCTCCTCTGCGTAAAAGAAGGCGAATATCAAAGCACGCCGATTGGTAGGGGCAGGGGGTACCGTTATGGTTTCCCAAACGATCAGTTCTATTTTAAGAGCGATGCAGAGATGAAGCAGTTGTTTGCGGATCTCCCCGAAGCCATTGCTACTACTCAGGAGATTGTCGATAAGGTAGAGGCCTATGATTTGGCCCGTGATGTATTGCTACCCGCTTTTGATATCCCCGAAGAATTCCGCGACCCCGCCGATGAAGAAGATGGAGGCAAGCGTGGTGAAAACAATTACCTCAAGCACCTGACCTACGAAGGGGCGAAGAAGCGCTACGGTGAAATTACCGAAGACATCAAGCAGCGCTTGGATTTCGAATTGGAGACTATTGCTAATACCGGTTATCCGGGTTATTTCTTAATTGTACAAGACTTTACTTCTCAGGCTCGTAAGATGGGGGTGAGTGTAGGTCCGGGTCGGGGCTCTGCCGCTGGGTCGGCGGTGGCCTATTGCATTGGGATTACCAATGTAGACCCGATTAAATATGATCTCCTGTTTGAGAGATTCTTAAATCCTGATCGAGTTTCCCTACCCGATATTGATATTGATTTCGACGATGAAGGCCGCGGTAAAATCATCGATTGGGTAGTAAATAAATACGGTCAAAGTCAGGTTGCCCAGATTATCACCTACGGAACCATGGCAGGGAAATCGGCTATTCGCGATGCGGGTCGAGTACTGCAATTACCACTTTCGGAAACCGATCGCGTAGCCAAATTGGTACCGGATACCAAGCTAAACAAGCTCTTTAAATGGAGCGATAAGGAGATGGCAGCTAACCTCAATGGAGACTTATTGCCTTTGGGAAAGCAGTTACGCGAATTAGCTACACAAGACAGCCTCGAAGCCCAGGTGGTAAATCAGGCCCGCATTTTAGAAGGCTCGGTGCGAAACACGGGTATTCACGCTTGTGGGGTCATCATTACACCCGATGATATCACCAAGTTTGTGCCGGTATCGGTAGCTAAGGACTCTGACCTATATGTTACGCAATTCGACAACTCGGTAGTAGAAAGTGCGGGGATGTTGAAGATGGACTTCCTGGGTTTAAAAACCCTCAGTATCATCAAGGATGCCATCAAGATTGTAAAAGATCGCCACGGAGTCGAGATCGACCCCGATGAAATTCCCCTCGACGATCCTAAAACATTTGAGCTTTACCAAAGAGGTGAAACCAATGGTACCTTCCAGTTCGAGAGTCCGGGTATGCAAAAGCACCTCAAGGCTTTAAAGCCGGATAAGTTTGCCGACCTCATTGCGATGAACGCCTTGTATCGTCCGGGTCCTTTGGAATACATTCCCAATTTCATCGCACGGAAGCATGGTCAAGAGGAAATCAGCTATGACCTCCCCGATATGGAGGAGTACCTAGCGGAAACCTATGGAATTACCGTGTATCAGGAGCAGGTGATGTTGCTTTCGCAGAAGTTAGCGGGCTTTACCAAAGGTGAGGCCGATGTTCTGCGGAAGGCCATGGGTAAGAAAAAGCGTGATGTGCTGGATAAGATGAAACCCCAGTTCATCGATCAGGGTAAAGAACGCGGTCACGACGAAGAGAAACTTAATAAGATTTGGAAGGACTGGGAAGCTTTTGCGGCCTATGCTTTTAACAAATCGCACTCCACTTGTTATTCGGTGGTCGCTTTCCATACCGGATATTTGAAAGCCAATTACCCGGCCGAATACATGGCTTCGGTGCTTACCCATAACATGAGTGACATCAAGAAGGTGACCTTCTTCATGGAAGAGTGTAAACGTATGGGTATCCCAGTGCTGGGTCCGGATGTAAATGAATCCCAATTTAAATTTACCGTAAACGACAAAGGTGAGATTCGCTTCGGCCTTGGCGGAATGAAAGGGGTAGGTGAAGCCGCGGTAATGGCCATTGTTAATGAACGCTTGGAAGAAGGTGCTTTTAAAAACTTCTTCGACCTATTACGCCGCATCGACCTTAGGGCGGTAAACAAGAAAACTTTGGAAAACCTCGCTTTGGGCGGGGCCTTCGATAATTTCGAGAACTGCCATCGCGCTACCTTCTTCCATGAAGGGCAAGATGGTCGCACTTTCCTCGAACGCGCAATAAAATATGCCCAAGGGGTAAAAGCCCAAGAAGAAAGTTCTCAGGTGAGTCTCTTCGGCGAAAGCGAGGAGGTAGACATGCCCGAACCCGAAATACCGGCTGTACCTACTTGGCCACGTATGTTCCTCTTGGGGAAAGAAAAAGAGGTAAACGGACTTTATTTGAGCTCCCATCCGCTCGACGATTTCAAATATGAGATTGAGCATGTGGTAACCAATAGTCTTTCAGAATTCCAAGAAATTGAAAGGATGAACGACTTTACAGTGGCGGGAATTATTACCGATGCCTTGCATTTAACCGCACGTAGTGGTAAGCCTTTCGGCCGATTTAGCATTGAGGACTACAGTGGAAAACATGAGTTCTCGCTCTTTGGCGATGAATACTTGAAGTTTAAGTCCTTCCTAGAAACCAATCTTATGGTGCTTATTCGGGGCAAAATTTCGCGTTACACCCCGAGATGGGAGGGCGCAACCGAGCGTATCGAGGCTAAGATTATTCAGATAAGTCTTATCCAAGATGTTTTGGAAAAGCACGGTCGCGGCATCGAATTGCAGATTCCGGTGCAAGCGGTTAATCCCGAAAATATAGAAAGTATCAATAAACTTATCAGTGATTATCAAGGAGACAAGTCGCTGGAAGTCTTGATTTACGACCTTGAAAATCCGAAGATAAACGTGCGTATGCCCAGGCGTAGCAAGCGAGGCATTGCATTACATAAACAAAGTTTAGATGCCTTTAAAGCTTTAAACTTTGCTAAGATGAAGCTCAAGGCAGATGCCAAGGGCTAGTAAGAACCACGGAAATAGATTAAATTTGTATCCCTAAATAATTGAATAAATGGCTTTAGAATTTACCACCGCTAACTTCGACGAATCCGTATTAAAATCAGACAAACCTGTATTGGTTGATTTCTGGGCAGAATGGTGCGGACCATGTCGTATGGTTGGACCAATCGTAGAAGAATTGGCCGGTGAATACGATGGAAAGGCAGTAGTAGGTAAAGTGAATGTAGATGAGCACGGTGAAATCGCTCAGCAATTCGGTATTCGCAATATCCCCACTCTGTTGGTATTCAAAAACGGCGAAGTAGTAGACAAGCAAGTTGGTGTTGCGCCAAAGACGGCTTTAGCTGCGAAATTAGACGCTCAGCTCTAAGCAGAGTGCTTAAGAAATTAAGAATCCCGGTATCGTTTGCGATATCGGGATTTTTTTTTTGTGCTATTTAAGATTGGCTTAAAGCCTGATGCACCTTTATTTTCTAATATTGTGCTATGCCCGAATTAAAGAATTTAGAACCTTTTGAATACCGCGACTTTGAACACCTAGAGCTCATGGCGAAACAGGTGGTAGAAGGTTTTATTACCGGTTTGCATAAAAGTCCCTTTCATGGCTTTTCGGTAGAGTTTTCGGAGCATCGCATTTACAATCCAGGTGAGTCTACCAAGAATATCGATTGGAAGCTTTTTGCCCGCACCGACCGTTTGTATACCAAGCGTTACGAGGAGGAAACAAACTTGCGTTGTCGCATTTTAATCGACACTTCAGGTTCGATGTTTTACCCAGAGGCTAAAATGAATACCCCGGAAGATCCCAGTAAGTTTTTGTTTAGTACCCTTGCAAGCCTTGCCTTAATGAACCTCTTAAAGCGACAGCGTGATGGGGTGGCGCTAAGCCTTTTTGGACGGGAGGACTTTCATAGTGAGGTAGGCTCTACCTACCAACACCATAAAGCTATTGCTACCAAACTTTATCAGACTCTTACTAATAAGTGGAGCAGGGGGTCAGAGAAAGTATCGCTAAGTGAGCAATTGCATTTAATGGCCGAGCAAAGCCATCGGCGTTCGCTCATTGTGATTTTTTCCGATTTCTTGGAAGTGGAAGAAAAACCCCAAGCTTTTTTGGATGCACTACAGCATTTGAAACATGCCAAGCATGAGATTATTCTCTTCTGGACTTTGGATCGCCAAACCGAGCAGGAATTTGACTTCGCTTCGGGTCCGCATCGTTTCATTGATTTAGAAAGTGGGGAGGAGTTAAAGCTCAATCCCGATGAAATAAAGGCTCTGTACCGTGAGGAGATGGCCAATTTTAGTGAGGCTCTACAAGAACATTGCCTACGCTACAAAATAGATCTAAACCTTGTAGACATTGCGGATGGCTACCAAAAGGTATTACAGTCTTTCCTATTAAAACGCAAAAAACAATTCTGATGTACAGCACGCTGTTTCTGAGCTTGATGTTTAGTTTACAGACCTTTCTCCATCCGGCCCCGACCGAAACAACGAAAAGTAAAAAAGCCCCTAATATTATTTTCATGATTGGCGACGGAATGGGGCACAGTCATTTGTCTTCTGCCCTTTTCTATGGAAAGGAAAAACCGCAGTACTTGCGTTTTCCGATAGTGGGACTGAGCATGACGTCTTCCAGTTCGCACAAAATTACCGATAGTGCTGCCGGAGCCACCGCATTTAGCTGTGGAGTGAAGACCTACAATGGTGCTATTGGTATGGCTGCCGATACCACTGCCATTCCTAATATATTCGAAGACCTTAGTAAAGAAGGTTGGAAAACGGGGGTAATAGTTACCTCGTCGATTACCCATGCCAGCTCCGCCTGTTTTTATGCCCATGTGCCCTTGCGTAAACAGGAGTTTGAAATCGCCGAGCAATTGTTGACCGCGCCGGTCGATTTTGCGGCAGGGGGCGGTAAGCGCTTTTTCTTCGATCGTTTGGATGAGCGTAACCTCTACCCCGATTTTGCTAGCAATAATATCTTGGTAGATACCACAAGATTAAAGGCGCCTAAGGATTGGGATCCTAGCAAACGTTACGCCTTTCTTTTAGCTAAAGACGGTCTTCCTCCAGTTAACAAGGGTCGTGGTGACTTTCTTCCGCAAGCCACCCAAATGGCTTTAGATTATTTTGATGCCTCTAAGGAGGATGAGCCCTTCTTTTTAATGGTGGAAGGTTCGCAAATTGATTGGGGCGGCCATAATAATGATGGCGATTACCTTACTACAGAAATGTTGGATTTCGATGCGGCTATAGGGATTGCTTTAGACTACGCTGAGGCGGATGGGAATACGATTGTAATTGTTACAGCCGACCATGAGTGCGGTGCTTTTGCCATGGTAAGTACGGAGGTGAAAGTACCTTTTCAAGGGATGCGAAATGATTACGATTCACTGTCTTATAGTTTTGGTTCTACCGGACATTCGAGTGCCATGGTACCCGTTCTAGCCTATGGCCCTCAGGCCGAAAAATTCACGGGTATTTACGAGAACCATCAGATCTACCATAAACTAAAGGCCATATTGGCGGAGCAATAAAAAAAGCGCATCCTCGAAAGAATGCGCTTTGTGAGATAATACCCCTCTAAAGAATGTTGGTATAAAGTTCGCCTATCTATTACCCACTAATTACGAACTCTATCATTCCATCCGCCGAAGCGGAAAGGTATTTTCTGCAGAAAAACTTTTCTAGACTGCAGGTCGTAAGAGGATACGGTTCATCGAGTCAAGTAACACCTGCATGTACGCGCGAAGCTCATCACTAGGTTGCTCTAGGTCAAGCCTGTGGTACAGGGGCTCATTGGTGGATACTCCGAACTCGAAGTTTTGCTCACCGCTCCTGAATTCACTCAATCGGATCAATAACTCGTAAGACTGACTCCCCATTTTATCCTTAACGTGATAATAGTGGCCCTTAGATGGCCCACTGGGGTGTGTTTCCGCCATACGTTCTTGCTTGGAAAGCTTGGGCACAGCGATAACATTATCAAATCTTGCGGTTAATAGATCCAAGGCTTCTTCCTTGTCTATTACCATAAATAATCCCTCTATACGTCTACAAATATAGACATATCGTCGAAAAATTTAGACTTATCTCGTTAAAAATTAATAATGCAAAGTGTTAATTATCAGTGTAAAGCCTGTTGAACCTTAGGCTTAGAGCTTACACTGTAAAGGAATTTGATACAACAAGATTGTACTTTTGTTTAACTTTTATACGCGTGATTATTAAAAAAAGCCCGCCTGGGGCGAGCTTCTTTCTTAGTTGATTAGTAACTTCTTACGGAGCTTTTGTCGACCTCTTTCGACTTCCACCCAATAGAAGCCCTTACTTAAATTAGGAAGTTCAATTCGTTTATAGGAAGCCCAGTCTAAGTCTTCCATTTCGGCTTGATAAAGAACCCGAGCTTGGTTATCCAGTAGCTTCACTTTTGCCGCTCCTTTGCCGTTTAACTCTACATTAAAGCTTCCCCGTGCAGGGTTCGGATATACGCTTAAGGCATTATCCCAAAGGGGATGCTCTCCTACACTAATGGGATTCTGAACTACTAGTTTTTGGGTGGTGTATAAACGGTATTCACCGGGTTGTAGATTAATGGCAGCGCTTAAATCACTTACATTAATACTATCACCGCTAAAATGCTCGTACCACCATCCAGTGCTTTGGAATTGCGGTACAATGCTGGTGCTGCTTACTCCAAAGTTTCCAATCACCGTTGCGTCAAAATTGGGATGATCCAAATTTATACGCTTGGCTGCTCCGCTTAAGGAGTAACGGTAATTATCGGAATTAAAGGTGGGGTTTTGCACCCTTAGATTAATCATCTCCGCGCTAAGATTGTAAAGTCTAGCTCGACCAGGAACGGTCTGGTAATTCCATAAAATAGGTTTGTTGCACACTCGGCAGGGATCATTAATTCCTACATCATAGCCGAGTTCACCAAACTGCCAAAGCATTTTAGGACCAGGTATCATATAGAGAAATAAGGAAGTAAGTTCCTTTCGCATTAAGGCGGTGCTTAGGTCCTTGGTATCGTAGGAACCTTGGGAATTCCCAAAATTGATCAATTTGTAGAGGATACGTTCTTCATCGTGACTCTCCTGGTAGGCCACCAAGTGCTTGTCGGCCCAGCCTCTTTGCGAGGCAAAAGCGCCCGAGAAATTGGAACCTGGGATATAACCCATGGCTGCTTCCGAGTAATCGTGATTATGATTTCCCCAGAGCATGAATCCCAAATTGGATAAGGCTTGTTCTTCGCTATTGTCGGCAAAATGCTCCAGAATCATGTAAGTCCCTGGGCGAGCCGCTTCCATCTTATTTTTAAGGTTCGTAAGGATGTTTACCCGGTCTTGGTCGTATGCGCCCCAAGCTCCTACATTACCTAAGGTATTTTTCTGGGTAAAACCCTTGCTGAGGTCCATTCGGTAGCCATCAACATGGTATTCACTTACCCAATATTCCATTATTCGTTCGGCAAAAACTCGGGTGGCTTCCGATTCATGGTTAAAGTCGAAGCCCACATTAAAGTCATGTTTAGGATCTACATTCATCCAGGGATTCTGAGCAGTGGGCTTGCCATAAGCGCCCGCGCTGGGATCAAAATAGAGTTGTACTAGGGGACTCTGACCAAAAGCGTGGTTTAAAACTACATCAATAAAAACCGCAATTCCCCTGGCGTGGCATTCATCTACAAAGGCTTTAAACTTATCGGGGGTTCCATAGTATTTGTCTAAGGCCATGTGGAAGCTCGGATTGTAGCCCCAACTTTCATTGCCTTCAAATTCGTTCACGGGCATTAACTCAATGGCGTTTATGCCCAGTCGTTGCAAATAGTCGAGGGTATCAATTAAGGTTTGGTAATTATGATCGGCCACAAAATCGCGAATCAATAATTCATAAATGATGAGATCCTCTTTTGCGGGCGGACTAAAATTGGTGTAGACCCAATTGTAGGGCTGGCGATCCATTTCAATTAAGGTGGCGATACCAGTGGTCTTCCCTTCTGGGTAGGGATGCGGATTGGGATAGGTACTGGCATCGATGTAATCGTCGTTCCAAGGGTCAAGGATTAGTTCGGAATAGGGATCGGCAATTTTAATATCCCCATCTACCCAATATTGGAAGGCGTATTTACTACCCGGACTAAGGCTATCTATCGTAAGCCACCAATCGCTGCCGCTAGTATCGCGCTTCATGAAATAATCGGGATGAGGCTGCCAATCGTTAAAATCGCCGATTACATAAACGTAGTTTTTAAAAGGAGCATGCAGCTTTAAGGTAATTTGCGAAGGACTGTCGTAGTTGATACCATAGTTAGCATTGGCAGGCGCAGCAGCAGTTTGCACCGTGCTATTAACAATATAATAGACCGTATCTCTTATCGTGCTACTTCCATCGGTGGCTACCATTTCCAATAGGTGGCTTCCCGCCGATCCGGCCGAAATACTGCTGTTTAAAGCTCGGGTATTGGTATCACTTGCTACCAAAACACCATTGTCATAAATGTCAATGTCGGCATTAATACTGGTAGCGGCTTTGAGGTTTAAATTCTGACCACTATTTAAAATCTGAGTATTAGTAGGATTTAAAAAGCGTCCCAGCAAACCCACATTGGCTGGGTAAACTGGGTAGAAGATATCGCTGCCATCGGCTGCTCTTCCCACGGTAGAGCCATTGGCGTTTCTAAATACAAAGGCCAATTCCGTTACTACAGTGCCTCCAGTAACATTGTAGAAGCTAGGAATATGGTAAGTAATACTGTGTTTGTCATTCCCTAAAGGACTCATTAATACATTGGGATCGGCGGTGCCCCAATTGCCTTGCACGTTCTGCCAGTTCCCGGGTCCGCCTGCCTGAGTAATAATTCCGGTGTGGGCATAAACCGGTACAAAGCCAGTAAGGGCTCCGTTGCCTTGAGTGGCATCAAAGGTGATGGTAACCGTGTCGTTCTGATTTGGAAATGCAGGGTCCACACTTACCACTTGCGCCTGAGCTTTGGTGAGACTCAGGCAAAGTAAAATTACGAAGAGTAGGTATTTATACATTTGGTGAAATTTGCTTCGAAGTTACAAATTATTCTTAGTCGTTTTTGGCTGTATCCCTTTGTGGCTAAACTTTGTGTCATCGGTACACTTAATCCTAGGCCGGCTCTAGTTTTAGACTTGATAAATAGTTTCGATATTGTTTCCAGTTTCTAAGAAAGCCTTTCTATAAGGTGCTTTTTTAACTTTGCACTCCAAAAAAAATGCTATGGATTCTTCTCTGCCCAATCTCATTTTCGCTTCTCATAATGCCAATAAAACGCAAGAGATTAGAGCCCTTTTGCGCAGTCATGCGGTACAGTCATTAGCCGACTTGGATTACAATGAAGATATAGCTGAAACAGGTTCTACCTTGGCAGAGAATGCCGAGATAAAAGCGCAAACTATTTTTAAGAAGTTCGGCAAGCCGGTTTTTGCCGATGATACGGGCTTAATTGTGCCGGTCCTAAACGGTGAACCGGGGGTTTACTCGGCACGTTATGCCGGTCCAAATGCTGATGCTAAAGCGAATATGGAAAAGCTTTTAAAGAATCTAGAGGGGCGGTCCCAGCGCGAAGCTTATTTTGAAACGGTCATCTGCTATATCAATGGCGAAGGGAAGGCTCACTTTTTTAGCGGTCGCGTCGACGGTAACATTTTAGAGTCGGAGCGCGGTAAAAAGGGCTTTGGATACGACCCTATTTTTCAGCCGGAAGGCGAAGAATTAAGCTTTGCCGAAATGCCTGCTTGGCAAAAGAATGAAATGAGTCACCGTGCAAGGGCCTTATCGGCCTTTATTCGTCATCTTCAGGCCAAGTAAAAAAGCTAAAACGTACTTTCCCGTATTTGCGACTTTCGTAGAAATTTTCCAATTCCGAAAAATCGCCCATGCTATCGTGTTCTAATACGAGCATGCCTTGGGGACTCAAGAGTTTTTTAAAGAAAATTTGTTCTACCAATTCCGCATAGCCCTCATAATCGTAAGGGGGGTCGGCCAAAATTAGGTCGTAGGCTCGGTAATCTCGTTTTATGAAATCCATCGCATCACTGCGATGTACCTCGGCAAACTCTTCGAAACCCAGCTGCTTCATGGTCTTATTAATAAACTGGCAGCACTTATTATTTTGGTCTACTATGGTGAGATCCTCACACCCTCGACTGGCTAATTCGTAGCTTAAATTACCGGTTCCCGCAAAGAGGTCAAGCACCTTAATCTCATCAAAATAGAAATGATTATTGAGGATGTTGAATAAGCTCTCTTTAGCAAAGTCGGTGGTGGGTCTAACTGGTAAGGAGCCGGGCGCCTTAATAATCTTACCTCGAAATTTTCCGCTAATAATTCGCGTCATAAAAGGCCGATGAGATTAAAGTTCTCGCGTAATTCTTGAATACTAATATCGCTACTTAGGGCAAAGCCTAGCGGTAAATCCATTTCCTTAATGGTGCCGATATAACGGTTTAAAAGGGCTTGTAATTTATCGCCTCTTAAGCTGTGGCCACTTAAGTGCAGTTCCAGTTCGGTGGCCAAAATTCGGTTCTGCTCTAAACTGTATAAAATGAAATAGAGTAGGTCTTCTTCGGTCGAAAAATCGAAGTTATTATACCATTGAAGCTTGCCATCCTTGGCTAGGTAGAAGTCGGCTGTATTGGGCTCAATATGCAAATAAGCAAACTGCTCCGATTTAGGCACAATCTGCATTAGCTTGTCCATAGCCGTGCCTGCATGGGCAATGCTGGCATTAGGAAAGCGCTTCTGAATCCATTCCATAATAGCTAGGGGGCAAGCGTATACTAATATCGCTTCGCTACCTTTCCAGTGATCGGAATAAATATGATCGCCTTTGGTGAGTTTCGCCGTGTAAGAAAGGATTTTCGGTCCTTGCTCTTTTTCGTAAAGATGCTCGGGGACTAGGCTAAACTTGTTGTAGTTAATGAGTACCTGGGCGCTTGCCGCGTCTGAAAGAGGAAAGGGAATAAGACCAAGGCATTTTTCAAACTCCTTTAGCAAGGGTTCCACCAAAATCATCTCTTGCCAATGCTTGTGGGCACTCAACAAGATGTTTTGCTTTCCTTCATCCGCTACAATAACGGAAAAGCCTGTCGGGGACAGGCTTATCACAATATGCGATTCTTTAAGATCGGGAGCGCTTAGCTCCGTATCGACCTTAAGTGAAAGATCGGTATGATTATTTCCAGTTACCACTCAAGGTTGGTTCATTCATATCACCTACTTGAAGGGCATAGTCCTCGTCCATGTACTGAGAATATTGTTCTAGCACGTCATGGAAAATAGCTTTGTTAGGTGCCTTGGCAACAAATACCGGCACTACCACTTCATTTACGTCAATCTTACCCGCCTCTACGTGGAAAGGCTCGCTGTCGCTAAAAGGAATATAACGTAAAGATTCTGGATCGAAATCAGTGCCAAAAAGTTTATCCTTCACCGACTCATAACCTAAAATTTTGGTAATGATGGTGTCCTTATTCATTTCCTGCTGGTATACTTTGTCGTAATACATGAAGGAAGAGTCTTTACGTTCAATGATGGCCGTTTTGCCAGTATCCACAAAGGCGATTAAGGCATCAATGTTTTCAGCAAAAGATAAATATTCGGTACGGTGCGCTTTTTGAACGTCACGAATTTGTTCTAGACGCATTTTAACTACATCGTAGCGCTTTTCTTTAAGTCTTTCAAAGTCAATTGGATCTTGAATAATCGCGTATAAGCGATACCCTAAAAATAGGATTACTAAGAAAAGACCGATTTTAATCAATAAAGAAGTTGTGCGATTCATCGTAAATACGAGCGTTTGGAGTTCGTGTTAGCGACAAAACTACAATTTTTTTCACTTGCCAAAATCTTTTTTATACCCCTACTTTTGAGCTATGGAACAAGACTTGAAAAGAGCTTTTTATTTGGACTTAAAAATGGCCTTCCCTCATGAGGCTACGGCCGACCAGTTGGAAGCTTTCAAGCAGCTTACCATCTTTAGCGTAGAGCAAGCCCCGGACCGAGTTTTTCTATTGCGCGGCTATGCGGGAACGGGAAAAACAAGTTTAATTGAGGCTTTAACCAAAATCTTACCCAAATATGGACGTAAGTCGGTTTTGCTCGCGCCCACTGGTAGGGCGGCTAAAGTAATGGCCAATTACGCTCGTCGACCGGCCTTTACCATTCATAAATACATTTACCAATTACAAACCGATCGCCGGGGTGCTATGCTTTTTAGTCTCCGCAATAACAAGTCTCGTAATACCCTTTTCATTGTAGATGAGGCCTCCATGATCAACGACGATCGTAGTCAGTGGTCGGGCTCGCTCTTAGCCGATTTGCTCGAGTTTGTAGCGAGTGGCCATCAATGTCAGCTTTTATTCGTGGGGGATTCTGCGCAGTTGCCGCCAGTACATTCGGAAGAATCACCCGCCCTAAATGCCGACTACCTGCGGCGATTGTACGGAATGGAGAGCTTGGGGGTAGAAATGAAGCAGGTGATGCGTCAGGCGGAAGCCTCCTTAATTTTAGACAATGCCACTCAGTTAAGGGACTTGCAATTGGAGCCGCCGTATCGATTGCCGCGTTTTTCGGTGGGACCCGAGTTTATACGTTTGCAAGAAGGTTTTGAGGTTGAGGATGCCCTCAATAGCAGCGTTTCCGAAGTGGGGAAGGAGGAAATGTGTATCATCGTTCGCTCCAATAAGAGGGCCAATCTTTACAATCAACAATTACGAAATCGCATTCTTTGGCAGGAAGATGAAATTTCCAGTGGCGACTTCCTCATGGTTGTGAAGAATAATTATCATTGGCTACCCGATGGCCATAAGGCGGCTTTTATTGCCAATGGCGATAGCCTCGAATTGATGGAAATTTATGAGTACATCGAACTCTATCAAAAGCGTTTTGCTCGCGTAAAAGTGCGCTTTACCGACTACGATGAGGCCGCTCCTTTTGAAACGGTAATTATGCTCGAGACCCTTATGCATCCTGGTCCTTCGCTTAGTTATGAAGAACAAAAAGCTTTCGCTGATGAGGTAATGCTCGATTACGAAGACTTGCCCTCAAAATCGGCGCGCCTCTTAGAAATGAAGAAGAACCCCTATATCAATGCCTTGCAAGTTAAGTTCGCCTATGCTATTACCGGACACAAAGCGCAAGGCGGACAGTGGGAGCGCGTTTTTATTGAACATCCATGGCGCCCCGATGAAGAGGTGAGTCTCGATTACCTGCGCTGGCTCTACACGGCAATTACTAGGGCCAAGGAAAAGGTGTACCTCTTGGGTTTTCCCGAAGAGTACTTTTAAGACGATTCCTTAAATTCTTGTAATAGTTCATTTAGGCTTTCGCCTGATGGAATCCCGAGATAGCTCTTTAAATCTTGCAGTAACATTTTTCTGGCGGTAGAATTACGATAGATTTCGGCGGCGGGGGCAGCCTGACTTTTAGAAAGTTTCCTGCTTCCATCCATAAGTAAAGGGTGGTGGTGAAACTTAATGGCCTGAAAGGCTTTTAAATCTAAGCTTTCAGCTATTAATGCTTGGCAAATACTCGAATCGAATAAATCTTCCCCACGCAGGATGTGGCTAATGCCAAAATGCAGGTCGTCTACCAGTGAGCTTAGTTGATAGGCAACATGACCATCTTTGGAATAGAGGATGGGGTAAGCTAAAGCTGTACTTAACTCATCAGATCGCTGGGCCTGCTGCCAGCCTTGAAGGACAATCTCCCCTGAGTTTTTCTTCCAACGTAAGCTCAAGTTCTCAGAGTCTTGCCATTTAAAATTTCGCTCCAAACAATGCCCATCGTAAAAGCCATCTGCAGTGCGGGCCAAAATGTCTTTTCGGCTGCAATTGCAAGCAAAGAGGGCCTCTCTTTCCTCTAAGTTCTGCAAGGCAGCAAGGTATAAGTCTTCTCGGTTCTTTTGTGACCAGTTTTTTTCGAAATCGTCGATGCTATGCGGACCCTCATCATAATCTAGCCCCAGTGCATCTAAGCTGCGGAAGATGTCCTCTAGGTATTCTGGTCGATAGCGTTGCCGGTCTAAATCGTCTATCCGCAATAAAATAGAAAGTCCCTCCTTGCGAGCCATCAACCAATTTAAGGCGAAGGCAAAAAGGTTTCCACGGTGTAGAAAACCGGATGGGGTAGGAGCAATACGGGTTTTTTGCGGCATTATCCAAAGAACGGAATTCTTGTTTTATTTTGCGGGCATGAAAGCAATGTTGGGGAGATTCTTTTTCAAATTAATGGGTTGGAAACTAAAGGCTTCTATTACCGAAGAAATGAAGCATTCGGTAATGGTGGCCGCACCGCATACTTCCAACTGGGATTTCCCTTTCGCTTTGGCTGCCTTTTGGATGATGGGTTTGGATTTAAAGTACTTCATCAAAGACTTTTATACTAAAGGTTTACAGGGTTATTTCTTTCGTTGGACGGGAGCCATTGGCGTTAATCAGAAGGCTAAGAATAACCTTACGGAATATGCCATTCAGCAATTAAAGCAGCACAAAATGGTAATTCTAGTACCAGCCGAAGGCACGCGTAAGCGAGTCGAGAAATGGCGCACCGGATTTTATACCATCGCTCGAGAAGCGGGCGTCCCCATTAGTTTAGGCTACCTCGATTTTAAAAGGAAAGAAGCCGGCACGATGGGCGTTTTCTGGCCCAGTGGCGACTTCGAAAAGGATATGGAGTTTATCCAAGAAAAGTACCTCGATAAAGAGGGTAAACATCCCGAAAATTACAATCCCCAGATCTATTAGGAACCCGGTGGGCGACTTGGGCGAACTTCTACCTTTGAAGGCAAAGTACGTGGATGTATCTTCAATAAGTCCACAATCATCTGACCTAAATCTTCAGGCTGAATTTTCCAAGCGTCGGCTTCTGAAGGCTCATGCCCATTAAAGTGACTAGTTACTGAGCCGGGCATTATGGTGGTTACTTTCACATCATAAGGACGGAAGTCAAGCATGGCCGCCTGCGAAAGGCCGGTAACCGCAAATTTACTGGCATTATAGGCGCTTCCTTTACCGAAGAAATTTGTGCCGGCTAAACTGCTGATAGTAAAAATGTATCCCTTGCTCGCCTTTAATGCTTCGGCGGCGGCCCGCATACTGTAAAATACTCCATTTACATTGGTTTCAATAACCGCATTCCAATCTTCTACTTCCATTTCGTCGAGAGCTGCGAAATGGCCAATACCAGCATTGGCAACTAAGACATCAATTTGACCCCATTGTTCCATAATCTTTTGTACGGCATTTGCTTGTTCGTCGTAATTGCGAACATCCAATTCTAGGGCCAAGACTTCCCCACCGTGAGTGCTACTTAAACTTTCGGCAGCTTCTTGGGCACTCTTTAAACTGCGACTACTAATGGCCACTTTCATTCCTTCCTTCAAAAGGCATTCGGCAATGCCGTAGCCAATACCTTTATTTCCCCCAGTGATGAGGGCTACTTTATCGTATAGTTGTGTCATAGATTATTGCTTGTTTTTAGAATAACTCCATTTGCGCATTATCGTTCGCGCTATCTTCTTCCAATTCGGGGTAGTGATATTCTTCCAAAGCTTGCTTTACATTGCCTAAAGCTTTTTTTCCGCGAATTGGGGCTACGGCGTGGGCTTTCAAGTTATCGTCGTGATAAGGTTGGCTAAGGTGCTCCAGTCGTTCTTTCGGATTAGCTTCCCAGTCTTCCAGCCATAAATCTTGGTTCTCGCGGTCTAGGATAAGAGGCATACGGGGACCTTTTAGCTTGGGATTGTTATGAATTTCGCTTAACAAAGCATTCCCTTCGGTCGTTACAATGCTAAAGCTTCGCCAAACTCTTCCCGTCTCAGGGTCGGTCCAATCGGCACTTATACCGGCCAGTATCATGGGGCCTTCGTCTTCATGCTGCACTAAAAAAGGAAAGCTCTTGCCGTTTTTATGATGATGCTCAAAGAACCCATCAGTTACTACCAGGCAGCGACCTTTTTTTGCCGCCTGCCTAAAAGCGGGTTTTTCTAGCAAGGTCTCGCTACGGGCATTTAGAGTTCGGTTCCAAATGCTGGTGGCTTGTTCTTTATCTTTCACCCATGAGGGGACTAAACCCCAAAGTCGGGCTTCTACTTCGGGATTGTCTAGATCTCTTAGAATCGGAAGACTTGGATGCGCATAGCCACTGGCATGGAAGACTGGTCCCTGCGTTTCTCGAATCCGCAAAAACTGCTCTTCCAATTCTTGGATGGTATCCTCACTATAGCCCAAGCGTTTGCCATAATCGAGCGCACGGCGGGTAAGGGAAAGCGAATCGTAGCACATGCCACGAAGTTAAACATTGACTCGCTTTCTTCTAAACTAATCGCAATGCTTACTTTTATTCGGTATACCAATATGCCACTTTATGCTTTGTTTTAAGTACCTCAGACCAATCCTCTTTGCGCTCCTTTTATCGGTAGCCTTTTCGGCTTGTAAGCCTAGGGAAGGAGATAGTGGTCCTAGTAAAACAGAGATACGAGAAGCAGCTGGGGCCTATCAATTATTGGTCGACGGGGATCCCTATTTCATAAAAGGTGCCGGCATGCAGTCGGGTAATATGGAGGCACTAGCTGCCCATGGAGCCAATACATTTCGCACTTGGCGGTTAAGCAATGGGCGTATTCCAGTAACCGAATTATTAGATAAGGCAGATTCTTTAGGCTTAAAGGTGGTGATGGGTTTAGACGTGGGTTTAGAGCGTAAAGGCTTCGATTACAATGATGACAAGGCTGTTTCCCTGCAATTGGAACGCATCCGTACAGAAGTTAATTCTATAAAAGATCACCCTGCCTTATTACTCTGGCTTATCGGTAACGAATTGAACCATCATGCCGAAAACCCAAAAGTCTGGGATGCGGTAAATGATATTTCTAAAATGATTCATCGCGAAGACCCCTATCATCTTACCAGTACCCCACTTGCCGGGATGAATAAGGAAGATGTGGAAATGGTGATGGAAAGGGCCCCTGACCTTGATTTTTTAAGTGTACAGATGTACGGTGAGATTGAAATACTAAGCCGTCGTATAGCTGAGTCGGGCTATGATGGTCCTTTAATGATTACTGAGTGGGGCGCCACTGGTTATTGGGAGGTTCCTAAAACCGATTGGGGTGCGCCAATCGAAAATAATAGTTCCGTTAAAGCCGATTATTATCACAGTCGCTACCAGCAATCTATTGCGGCAAACTCGGAGCAGATTATTGGCTCCTTTGTCTTTTTGTGGGGTCAAAAGCAGGAGCGCACGCCGACCTGGTTTGGGATGTTCATGCCCGATGGAAAAGAGTCGGAGTCCATCGATGTGATGCACAAAGTTTGGAAGGGCGACTGGCCGGCGAATCGGAGTCCACGCCTCAAGGGTTTTAGCTTGGATGGACGCCAAGCAGAAGATAACATTCAATTAATGGCGGGTGACCTCTATCCTGCGCAAGTTGAAGTAAATGACCCGGATGGCGATAGCTTGGTCTATCATTGGGAAATTAGGCGAGAAAGTGAATCAAAAGCCACGGGAGGCGACCGTGAGTCGGTGCCCGAGCTTATCCCTGGATTATTTGAAGGGGAAGTAGATGCATCCGTCAATTTCACTGCGCCTAGTGATAGCGGAGCTTACCGGCTTTTCATTTATGTGGAAGATGGACAAAACCACGTGGCCCATGCCAATATTCCTTTTTGGGTAAGTATCCGTTAATCGGCTGTTTTTTTCGATAAATGGTCATTAATCTTCGATTATCGGTAAAGCTGCTATTATTCATAAAAAAGCCCCTTACCGAAAGATAAGGGGCCACAAAGGTCTTTTGAATTGTTTAAGGATTGATAAATCCAATGCTTAGGCCGAGGTTAATCATCGCCGGACCATCTTCCAAGAAGGGGTACCAATTAATTCCGGCGGTATAACCCATGGTAATATTGTTCTCCCAGAAAGGTAGAATCTGAATAAAGTCGTAGTCTAAACCAAAACCAAAGCTTTTGGCCACCTCTCCAAAATGGTCGCCGTTTTCAAAGGCTTCAGTTTCCCTGCTTGCAAAGCTGCCGCCATTGCTGCTATAGTAATCGTATTCCCCTTGAACTCTAGTGCTTAAGGGAAGCATCAACTTTAATAAGTAACGAGAATCAGTTAAGTTCTTTTTTGGCGCTCCATCGAGGGTGTATTCACGGCGACGCAGGGTACGGTAGCTAATCCCAATTTCAAGCTGCGTAATAGCAATGCCATTCACACTTACTCGATGAATGGAATCGAATCGAGTCGGTAGGTTTTCCAGCGCAGTCAAATCATTATAGTTCTCGTAATAGAAGTGCTGTAAATTATTTATTCCGGCCATTACTTCCCATTTACGGGTTTTAGTTACGGGGGCCTTTATTACATAATTTGTTGAGTAGCGCGCATTTGCAGTAACCATGGTGGTGCGTGAGCCGATAACAATTCCGCGTCGGTCTTTTACGGTGTTTTCTGCAAAAGTGTAAAAGCCTTGCAAGCCCATACGCTGGAGACTGGGGGTGTTTTCATCGGCCTCAAAGCCTGAGCCGAAATTAAGATTGCCTTTTAATTGTAGGTCATCGTTCCATTGGTAAAAGCCTTCTACGCCAAATATGTAAGATGGACCTTGTACATAGTCGAATACTTCACCGCCCAGTTCGGAAAAAGCGGTAAGCTCGGCATTAAATTGAACGGTCCACTTGGCTGGTTTTTTGGATTGGTCGCTTAGCAGTTCAAAATCCACTTCCACTCCATCTTCGAAGGTGTAAGTCTTTTCTTGGGCAAAGCTCAATAGGCTGCTAAAGCTAAAGGCTAGAAAGGCTAGTTTTTTAATCATCTAATTGATTGAATTTAGGGTTTATTTTGGCCCCATCCGGTGAAGAGGCTTAAGTTAAAATAAGGACCAGTTTCGTTTAAAATAGGATATAGACCTGCGCCTATTCGGTAGCCGAAAAAGAGATTAGACTGACTCGGAGTGAGGTTCCAAATTCCTTCAAAACCAAAGTAAAACCCTAACCGGCGAAACTCTTCATCGAATAAGTTACTTTGCTTGGCCACCATTTGACTATTGTCTGCGGCGGTGTAGAGGTAATTGGCAGTCCGACTCAGCGGAAGCTGCATTTTTAAAATCCAGCGTTTATCATAGGTGCTGCCGCGTTGCTGTTCCAAAATGCTCAGGAAGTTTCGCTTTTGAACACGACGGGCTATGCCTATTTCTAAATTGTGAACCTGATTGTAATTGATATCGACAAAGTCACTGCGAGCCCCAGCGGGTAAATCTGCAAGATCGCTTTGAAAACTGCGTGCCAGGCTATGCCCCATAGAGCTTAAGCCACCGTAAAACTCCCAGCTGTAATGCGTCTTTAATTTAAGCTTTAAAAGCCCTAGACTGTAAGCTTCCTTGAAAAGCACTCGATGGGTACTGCTTTGTACATTACTGTAAAATTGATAGTAAGCACCGAGGTCTAGTTGGTAGGCTTGGTCACTCTGGTCTTCTTTTAAGAAGCCCAACATCGCATTGGCTTGGAAACGGAGTTTTTGATGGTATTGATAATCGAAACTTAATCCGCTAAGCACTTGTACAAATTGAATACCCCCGAAGAGACCGTTGTCTGCGGCAGTCTGAAAGCGAATCATCCAAGGAATCGACTGTTCTGGGATATCAGCCACAAGCTCATACTTAATAGACTCCCGCTTAAAGGATTTCGGTGATCTCCGATTCGATTGGGCCGAGAGGTAATTAGTGCAAAGGGCAATTATGAGGAAGGCTAGCGAAGCTCTGATTCTCATTAAATAGGTTATAGACGGGCGAAGCTAAAGACTACCTTTTAAATATCAAATATCATGTTGCCCTAATTTTTGAAAGGCGGCTGTCATTTCGTTTAAGCTTTATTTTTTCGATAAACGGTCGTTTATCTTCGATTATCGGTATTAATAGCTTTCGAACCTTAGATTAACCCCTCCAAACTCTAGACTCTAGATTCTAAACTCTAAACTCTACTCTCATGCCATCTCAAAATTCACATAAGGCAAGCGTTCAATGTATTTAGCTTCTACACTCACAAAATCGTATTCTTCGATTACCAGGCCACGGATGAGGTAAATGCCCTTGCCCTGGAAGGGGTATTTTTCGGCCACGGGAGGGAAGTGAACGGTATCGATGAAATGTCCTTTTTGATCGAGAAAAGTACCGAACATCATATGGCGAGCCTGCCGACCACGGGTGGTCACATTTTTTACGTGGATCAAGTAGCCGCAAAGTTTTACTTCTTCACCAATATGATCGGCCAGTTCTTGGGCCGGTAAGCAGCCTTCCGGCAGATGGGGTACTAGTCCGAAGGGTGAGCTAAGCGGAAAGCCCAAAAGCTCAATCTGATCAATGGCATTTTCATGCTTGCTTTGCTCTAGAGCGGGTAAATGCAGCTCTTTTTGGGTATTGCGGAATAACTCATTTACCGGGGCCGATTTTTTGGCGGCTCCCAAAATAAAGTGAGCTTCCCAGAGCAATTTCTTTTTATCGGCTTCAAAGAGTCGGAAGGCATTGATGCGAATCAATAGAATTAATTGCTCCAAGGAAATAGCCACCCGCTCCAAGAATTCTTTAAGGCTTTTAAACTTGCCGTGTAGTTGTCTTTCTCGCAAGATTTCTATGGCGACCTGCTGCTCTAAGTCTTTGAGCATACCCAAGCCCAGAAAGATACGCTTGCCCAGTAGCACCGCTTCCATCTCCGAATTATTGATACAGGGAGCTTCTATTTCTCCGCCTTCTAAACGCGCTTCATTGAGATAGGTCTCTACCGAATAAAAGCCTCCACCATTATTAATTGTTGCTACCAAGTACTCTAGTGGATAATAGGCCTTTAGGTATAAGCTCTGATAGCTCTCTACGGCATAGCTGGCGGAATGCCCTTTGGCAAAGGCATAGTTGCCAAAACTTTCAATTTGCCGCCACACTTCAGCAGTTACTTCTTCACTGTAGCCCTTTTCGTGGCAATTGCGGAAGAACTTATCCTTAATGCTGTCAAACTCATTTCGTTCTCGAAACTTCCAACTCATACCCCGACGTAAAACATCGGCTTCTTCCAAACTTAAGCCGGCAAAATAGTGTGCTACTTTAAGCACATCTTCTTGGTAAACCATTACTCCGTAGGTTTCTTCTAGTATTTCACCAATACGTGGATGGATGTATTGCCGTCGTTCGGGTTCGCGAAAACGCTTAATGTATTCGGCCATCATGCCACTGGCCGAAACGCCTGGTCGAATAATGGAGCTGGCGGCTACTAAGCCTAAATAGGTGTCGGCGCGAAGCTTGCGCAAAAGGGCGCGCATGGCCGGCGACTCTACGTAAAAGCAAGCCATGGTTTGTCCATTGCGCAGCAATGATTTTATCTTTTCGTCTTGGTAAAAAGGTTTAACCTGATGGATATCTAGCTCTTGGGCCTCGGCATGTTTCTCTCGCACCAATTCTACCGCTTCTTTAATCTTGGCTAAACCTCTTTGTCCCAAGATATCAAACTTGTAGAGGCCAATGTCTTCGGCGCTATACATATCGAAGTGGGTAGTTGGAAAGCCTTTCGGCGGAAGGAAAGTACTGCCGTAATGGTAGATTTCTTTTTCGGGAATAAGAATACCACTGGCGTGAATGCTTAGGTGATGCGGAAAATCTTCGATGCGTTTGCCATAGCGTAAAACTAGCCTTTGCATATCATCCCAGTTGCCGCCGCCCTTTTTGCGGGCGCGACTCAGTTCATCAATATCTCGGGAGGGGAGTCCCAAAACCTTACCGAGCTCTCGCACTACCGCCCGGTACTTAAAGGTGGTGTAGGAGCCCAATAAGCTAGCGGTAGGGAAGCGCTCAAAAATATAGCGGGTTACATCGGCCCGATCGCGCCAGGAAAAGTCGATGTCGAAGTCAGGCGGCTGTCGCCGTGATAGGTTGATGAAGCGCTCAAAATAGAGGTCTAGTTCAATTGGGTCTACGTCGGTAATGCGCAGGAGGTAGGCCACTAGGCTATTGGCGCCGCTACCGCGTCCTACGTAGTAATAATTACGCCGACGAGCATAGTTTACAATGTCCCAATTGATCAGAAAATAGCTGTAATAACCGCGTTTCTCGATAACGTCCAGTTCTTTTTCTAGTCGCTCGTATACCTCCGGACCCGCTTTGGGATAACGGTATTCCAGTCCATTGTAGCAGAGGGAACGGATAATCTCCCGATCACCGGTAAGGCTATCGGTATAAAACTGTCTATTCTGACTACGGGCGTAGTTCTTAAACTCGAAGTCGAGCTGGCAATCGGCTAGTAATCTTTCGGTATTGGCAATAATGCGCGGGTATTCCGAAAAGTGTGCTTTTAACTGGCGGCTATTCCATAAACCCCAGTGGGCTGCAGCTTGGGCCTCTGGTTTAAGTTTGCTGAGTAAGGTGTTTTCGCCAACGGCCCGCAGTAAACGGTGGGTGTTAAAATCGCGTTTATCACGAAAACTATTAGGATGAAGAATCACCATTTTATCCTGCCGATCCTTCAAGGCAGAAAAACGCAGCTTGTTGAGCTCTTGTGGCTCTAGGCCGATGTATTCGTGTTCGCGCAATTGCCTTTTGGGAACGCGGTCGAAGGGATAAATAATATAGGCCTTCTCTAAGGGGGCTTCCAACTCAAAGGGCTCATTTTGCATTTGGCGGCGGGAGAGATAGGTGTTCATCTCGGCAAAAGCGGCTTCATCCCGCGCTAGTGCTAGGTAGAGCCGACGGTGGTTTTGATGGAAGTCGATTCCCACTACCGGGCGAATACCATCCTCTTTGGCCAAACGAATAAACTCAATGCAGGCCGCCGAGGTATTGATGTCGCAAAGAGCAAGGCATTCTTCTCCTTGCTCTTGCGCCCAGGCTAGCCATTCTTTGGGGGAGAGTACCCCATAATTGAAACTGTAGTAACTGTGGTGATTGAGCATTTTTACTGTCTGCGATGTGCCATAATTGCGGGAGCCATACCATTAAAGGGGTTGGCTCTTCCTAAGCCATTAGATTCTAAAGTTTTGGCTCTTTTTACAGCATTGCTGCCAAAGCGCTTACGCATGCGGTCCATCGCTTGGTAGAGACGGATTTTTTCGGCACTGTCCTCAAAGAGGTTAATTTGGTGGCCGCCGCCTACCAGGTGACTAAAACGCAAACCGATTAGGCGCACTAAGAGCCGCCGTTCGTAGAGTTTTTCGAATAATTCCTTGCTAATGGCCAGTAGCTTATCGTCATTACTGGTATAGGGAATCCGTTTTTGTAAGGTGTAAGTATTAAAGTCGGAATAACGGATTTTTACCGTAACGCAAGCGGTAAGCTTATCACCTTGCCGTAACTGAAAGGCTAAACTTTCGGCCATTGCTACGATAAGGGTGTCCAACTTCTGAACGTCGGTGGTGTCCTTTTGGAAGGTACGCTCCAAGGAAATGGATTTTCGCTCTTGGTAAGCGACGACCGGACTAGTATCAATGCCATTGGCCTTGAGCCAAATACTGCTTCCCGATTTACCCATGGCTTTTTCCATTACTTCTATGGGCATGGCTTGTAAGGTGTAGATGTGTTTAATGCCCATGCGGTTGAGGAGCAGAGAAGTTTTTTGCCCTACCATGGGAATTTTCTTTACCGGTAAAGGCGCTAAAAAGGGCTTTTCGGTACCCTTGGGGACTTCGAGGCGGTTGTTGGGCTTGGCTTCTCCAGTGGCTACCTTGGCTACTGTTTTATTGGTGGATAAGCCAAAGGAAATGGGTAAACCCGTTTCGCGAATAATTTTCTCTCGCATCTCGGAGGCGAGCTTATAACAACCAAAAAAGCGATCCATGCCACTTAGGTCGGCGTAAAATTCATCGATACTCGGCTTCTCAAATAGGGGAACTTCTTCTTTAATGATTTCGGTAATAATAGTAGAGTATTTACTATAGCGACTGCTGTCTCCTTTAATAACAATGGCCTCCGGGCAAAGCTGCATCGCCGTGCGCATGGGCATGCCCGAATGCACCCCAAAGCGTCTTGCTTCATAACTGCAGGAGGCCACCACGCCGCGACTACTAGTGCCGCCCACCAATACCGGTTTCGCCTCTAAAGCGCTGTTATGCAGCCGCTCTACCGATACAAAAAAACTGTCGAGGTCGAGGTGTAAAATGGTCTTAGAATCCCCTTTCCACATTTTGCTATTAATTTTAGAATGATAGCAAAGTTAGAAAATACTAAGATTGGAACATGAGTCTCCTGCCTCTATTTTTTAGAGTCCTGTTTTAGAGTGGAATAAGTTTTTAACTAAGGTTTAGCGAAGAAAGGATTGTCTACAAAGTGCTGATCATCAAGCGAAAGGAGAAAGGCCAGCAAATCAGCTCTTTCCTGGGTGCTTAGTGTGAAGGGGCGCACTAGAGGCGACTGATTTGGATGTTGTTTGCCTCCTTCTTCGTAGTGTCGAATGACCTCTTCCAGCTTATTGAAACGTCCATCGTGCATGTAAGGAGCGGTAAAGCCTAAATTGCGCAGAGAAGGGACTTTAGTCCGCCCCTCATCATTAGGATCATTACTTAGCCGCATGCGCAGGGGGTCCCGGTATACCGAGTCTAGACCATTGTTTTCGAAACTGTAATTGGTAAAATTGAAGCCAGAATGACAACTAGCGCATTGGGTACGACTAGAGAAAAACAGCTCCATGCCTCTTTTTTCCGATTCATTCAAAGCGGCCGATTGTCCCTGGTAAAGATATTTGTCGTAAGCACTTTGCCCACTTATTAAGCTGCGCTGAAAAACACCCAGTGCACGAGTAATCACCCAGGGGTCGGGTTCTCTAGCATAGGCTTCCTGGCTTAATCGACGGTAAGTAGCACTTTGCTGTAGTTTAACTGCAATTTCGGGCATGCTATGGTCAAACTCATTGTGTTCTTGTACAGGTACCAAAGCCTGCATTTCTAGGCTGGGAACGCTACCTTCTCTTAAAAAATAAGGGTGATAGCCAATATTAGCTAAAGCAGTAGCATTGCGTGTTCCAGGGCGGTTTTTAATGCCAGGACTAAAGGCTTTGTCATCCGCAAAAGCGAGATCTTGACGATGACAACTTGCACAACTAATACTACTGTCTCTAGAGAGAATGGGATCGTAAAAGAGTCGCTTTCCCAGCCTCCAACGTGCCAAACTAAAAGCATTGTCTTCGGGGAAGTCCATTTCCGGAAAGCCCGGAGGAATTTCCAAAGAAAACTCCTCCGGTTCCGGCAATGCTTTCACTTCCTTACGACAGGAAACTGTACTAAGGCTATACACCGCTAGGCCTATCCCTAAAAGTATGTAGCGCTTACTTTTCAATGATTAAAAAGGATCACTATAACGGGGGTCGCTAATTAAATCTTGATCGGTCAGGGTTTTTAAAAAGGCAATTAAATCAGCCTTATCCTGAGCCGTTAATTGTAAACCTCCGGATACGCGCGTGTAATTAAGGGCGGGGTCCAAGGTTGCAGAAGCTTTTAACCCATCATTATAATGATCAATCACTTCTTCTAAGGTGCTAAAGCGACCATCGTGCATATAAGGAGCGGTAAGCTCAATATTGCGTAAAGAAGTCACTTTAAACTTACCCTTATCCGCGGGGTCATTGGTGGCCTCATAGCGTCCCTCATCCATAAACTGACCATCCGCATCTAAGCCATTGTTCATGTATAGGTCATTTTCGAAGGTACGTCCCGCATGGCAATGCGCACAATCGGCACCAGAAGTGCTTGGAAATCCAGGATTAAACTCGTCGAAGAATAGCGCTCGACCTCTTTCTTCACTGGCACTTAAAGTGGCTTCGCCGCGCAAGAACTGATCGTATTTGCTATTGAAGGAAACAATCGAATTCATAAACTGCTCTAATGCCAATGATATGCGCAGCTCATTGATTTCGTCGCTTCCAAAAGCACGAATAAATTGATTGCGATAGCTTTCCGAGTCTTTTAATTTGGCAATCACATTAGCCAAACTCTCATTCATTTCTAATGGATCCTGAATAGGCAAGAGCGCTTGGTCTCTCAATAAATGTGCGCGCCCATCCCAAAAGAATTCATTGGTATGCCAGGCCATGTTAAATACACTCATCGCCTGACGTTTACCCTCCATTCCTTCAACTCCAATCGAAAAACGAGCGGTATCGGTAAAGGCGTGCTCTTGGCGGTGACAACTGGCGCAAGACTGACTCCCATCCTTCGAAAGGCGGGGATCGTAGAAAAGCATGCGCCCTAGTTTTACCCCTTGAACAGTGAGAGGGTTGTCGGGGGCAATTGAAGGAGCGTCAAAATCTCCATATTCCAAATTGTAGGGACTGTCGTCGTAAACTACCGGGTCGGCAGCATTCTCTTTGTCATTCTCACAGGCCACCACAAAAACTAATAGGGCCAGTAAACTGACCACCGAAATTTTCGAGTACTTCATGGTGCTCTATTTTACAACTAAACGTTCTTGTGCAATGGGCATGGAACCCTCAATTAGCTGAACCATATAAATGCCCGCAGCCTCAATTTGCAAGTCGGTGCTACCATTTTTTGAAATGGGGCGACTTAGTACTAAACGACCTTGCATATCACGAACTTCTAAGATTGTATTAGTTCCTAGGCCTCTACTTTTAATGCTTACCTGGCCTTTGCTGGGATTAGGATATACCTTTAGCTCGGCTAAGGAATTTTGGTTTAAGCTTACATTCCCCGCACCAGCGCTAAAGACATGGTTTTGGAAATTGCTTAAAAGCGTAACCGCCTGAGCCGATGATCCGTGGTAGTTTAAACTGCCACTAACCGGGATATCTCTTAAGGCTTCGGCATAATCGCCATCTATAGCAATGGTTAAATCACTACCACTCCAGCTACCAGCGGTAGGGATGGTAACATAGCCGTAATTGTTGTCGCCTAAACCATGGATTTGCCAGCCAAGATTCATAGAACTACCAGTCTGCCCTTCAATAGCTACAAAGCGATAACCGGCAGACCAGCCCCAATGCATAGAAGGACTTTGAAAGGATAATGGGTGTTGCGATGGATAAGCCGAAATATCGGAATGATTTTTACCGGCATCTACACCCACCCCAAAGCGAATGCTGTCTAACTGAGTGATATTGTGATTGCCTAAGGAATCTAAACGCACATGGCCTTCACGCCCTACTTTTACTAATACGTAATGGTCGGTAATCGGTGTAACCTGACCCCCATCGTGGTAGAGGACGATTTCCGCTAAATAGTAGTCCAAGCGCTTAATGTTAAACTGATCGCCTAAATTGTTACTGGTGGTAGTATTGGCATCGTAGGTGTTGGCGCCTAAACGGTGATTAATTAATAAATGTACCTCGCTTTGTGCCCCTGCACTTAAACTAAAAATTAAGGCTAGAGCAATACTTAAAATATTCTTATTCATAATGTTTCTGATTTTTAAATTATAGGAAAATACGGTTTCGATAATCCTTTAATTCTAAATCAGAAAAACTTGAAATTGGAGGTTTAGCTTTTTCTTCGGTAAGGGAGGTTTATACCGGCGGTATTCGATGAAATCTGGTGTATGAGTGGGAAACTTTAAAGCAATAGGGGAGGAAAGGGCCAGTGTCGGGCATAGACTTAGCTCCATTTCGGGTCCAAAGTCATTAAGCATTTCCAGATCTAAAACTTCAAGCTTTAATTCCTCATCATTACAGCATTTTTTCTTTTTAGGCTTTTTTACCCTTGTGCTAGCCGTGCAATGTTTCTTAGACTCCGCGCAGCAGGCGCCAGGAGATTCTTCGACTAACTGCTTGGCATGTTCACAAACTTCGGGTTCGGAAAAAATAGCCCAAGAGTGAATTTCGCCACCACAAGAGTGAATGCCTATGTCTAAACCGGTTAGGGACAGGAGCATACTTCCAATTACTAAGATGGCGGCCAATTTTTTCACAGGCCTAAAATAAGAAAACTGAATTATCCGGACCTAATCGCCTAGTATCTAGATTAAAAATTAACTTCGAAACATGGGAACCCAAAGATGAAAAAACAAGAAATTCAAGCTAAACTCATTGCTCAACATCAAGACTTAATGGACTATTTAGGCGCATTAAGTGATGAAGCCTTGCATCAGCAAAAGGAAGGCAAATGGTCGGCCCTCCAAAACCTCGACCACCTGCTAAAATCTCTGCAAATTGTAAATGGCGCCATAAACAAGCCTAGTTTTCTTTTGCGCCGTATGTTTGGTAAACCCAATCGGCCCGCTCGAAGCTACGATCAATTGGTGCAGCGCTACCAAGAAAAATCGGCCCAAGCCACCGCCAAAGCTCCCGAACGATTTGCGGCCCGGCAGTCGAAAGAGCTTAAGCCCCAAGAGGTGATGGCTGCTTATGAGAAGGAAATTCAAAAATTCTTCAAATTTGTAAGAAAGGTAAAAGACCGTAAACTCGACGGTACGCTGGTACCACATCCACTTTTAGGAAAGCTTTTGATGCGGGAATTGCTCTATTTTATGCACTTCCATACCGGACATCATTTTAAAGCCATAAAAATAAGTGCCAGCTAAGGCAATAAATTGTCCCGCTCAACATTTAAAACTTATGCAGCAAAAGAAAAAACCCGCACCGCCAGTAAGCACCCCTAAAGAAGAAATTTGGAATAGTATTACCCATGGTATTGGCATTCCATTGGCTATAGCCGGACTAGTACTCCTCATTCTAAATGCAATAGATCGAGCTAGTGTTACATACTGGGTGGCGGCTTTGGTTTATGGGATAAGTATGCTGTGGACCTATACTACTTCTACCGTATATCACGCTACTTATAAGGTGAGGCCGGGCATTCGCCATTACTTTCATCTATTAGATCACACCGCTATCTACCTCTTTATTGCCGGTACCTATACGCCGATTGCGCTCTTTGTTTTACCCGGATGGTGGAGTATTGTTATCCTGGCTTCAGTTTGGAGTTTAGCCTTAGCGGGATTGATCTACAAGGTTTTTTTCCTCAACCACTTTAAAAAGCTTTCCCTCGCCATTTACCTCATGATGGGCTGGTTACTAATCGTAGCCATCAAGCCTTTGTTCGATCATGCGCCTACTGGTCTTCTGATATGGATTTTCGCCGGTGGTGCGGCCTATACTTTGGGAACGGTCTTTTTTAGCTTACGCCGGATGAAATACGCCCATAGTATTTGGCACCTCTTGGTCTTGGCCGGCAGTATCTGCCACTTTTTAGGGATCTACCTTTACGTCTGATTTAGAACATAGAATTTTAGAGTCTAGATTCTAAAAATCTAATCTCTTTTCATCTTTCAATTATTAGATCCATAATTACCGGCAGATGGTCGCTTACCGCACGCATTTTTATTGCCTCGAAGGGTTTGAAAACTTGAGTGCTTCCTTCCCACACTTGATTACTCAAATTGGCATTGTAGAGGATGTAATCCAAACGTCGGCTAGGCTTATCGGCTGGGTGCGTGTTTAGCTCTGGTGCTAAGGGATCATTAAAGGCTAGTCCGACCGGCTCGCTACTCAACAAACGTGCGATTTCCGGTCCGTCGCGAAAGGAGTTTAAATCGCCCAGCAATATTAAATCGGCCTGGGGCTCTGCGCTTAAGATGCGGGCCATTTCGGTTTTTAAATAGTCGATCTGCCCCAAACGCATAGCCCGATTACGATTACCGCCGCCCGCCTTTAAATGAGCGCCACTAAGGTATAGGCCATAGTTTTCATTTACCAGCAGCTCGCAGGTCCACATACGAGTATTAATGTAATTCTGGCTTTGGTATTTAGCTTCTCCCTCTTCTTCGAAAACAACTGGGGTATGTACATTGCCATAAGCGCTTATTTTACCCAAGGGTAGCTTGCTTAGTATCACCACATTTTGATACCAGTCACGACTACGGGCATCGCTTATGTAGCTATAGCCCAAGTCGGCAAAAAAGCTATCTCGCAGGGCTTCCACGGCATTGGCGCTTTCGGCCTCTTGAAACACGACTACATCAGCGGCAGCCAAACGTAATACCTCCGCTAATAGGCGCAGTTTAGCCGTATCGATCTGGGCCGCATTTTCGATTCTATTGTTCACATAAGGATCATCGAAGTGATCTACTAAATGCTCTACGTTATAGGTCATTATGCGTAAGGTGTCTCCCGTGTCAAATTGATGTTTTTTAGGAAAAACCGCCGCCGCATTAAAGGGGTTCTGTTGGGCGACTAACCCAGAAGTCATTAACAATAAGAGGAGTGGCAATGCCCTTTTCATAGCTTATATTTTTCGAGGCTAAAATAGACATTGAGGGTTTTAAAACCGGAGATTATCCAAGCCCATTTCTGAAGATTACCTAATTTTATGAGCACAATCAAGCATGCGAAAAATTACGATTCTTTTAGGTTTGTGTTTCAGTCTACTTATGACTGCACAAGAGGGACCCAAGCTTGGCTTGGTGCTCAGTGGAGGTGGAGCAAAGGGTTTAGCCCATATCGGTGTTCTAAAAGCCATGGAGGAGGCAGGTTTGCGACCCGACTTCATCGCGGGTACAAGTATGGGCTCTATCGTGGGTGGCTTATATGCCATAGGCTATTCGGCCGATGAAATTGACAGTATCATGCGCGGGGTTAATTGGGATCAAGTGCTCTCCAATAAAATGCCGCTTAACTACATTGCCTTTGAAGAAAAGGAGTATTACGATCGTTACCTAATTGAATTCCCCATGGAGGGCTTTAAGCCTAAAATAGGTACGGGACTAATTCGCGGTCAGATGCTTAGTGAGCTAATGCATAATTACCTCTGGCCTTCTTTGCAATACGACAATTTCGATGAATTCCCCATTCCTTTTCGTTGTGTAGCTACTGATGTAAATAGCGGAGAGGCTCTGGTCTTTAAGGATGGTTCATTAGCGGAAGCCTTGCGAGCTAGTATGGCTATACCTTCTGCTTTTACGGCGGTAGATAAAGGCGATACGATTTTAGTTGATGGTGGGGTGCTCAATAATTTTCCGGTCGAACTAGCCCAGGCCCAAGGGGTGGACTACATCATTGGCGTTAATGTGGGTACCCGACCGGGTGATTCGGTGGAGGGCACCATGACCGAGATTTTGATGCACCTTTCCATGCTGGAATCCACGAAAAAGTTGCCCGCCCAAATTGAAGCTTGTGATATTTATATCATGCCTGAGCTAAATAATTACAGCGCCGCGAGCTTTGGTGATGCCCATGAAATATTGGATATCGGCGATAGCACCGGCCAGGCTTTTAAAGGGGCTTTTGAAAAGCTTGCGGGCAAATTTCCGGCTAAGCGTAATCCATATAATCAAAGGGGAAAAGACTTTCTCATTGATGTCGATAGCATCGATATAGCTGGTAATCGATTGTTCTCGGATGGATTAATTAGGAAAAAGCTCGGCGTAGTGCCGGGTCAGTCTGTGCATCGCTCAGACCTGGAAAGGGGATTACGTCGGGTTTTTGGTATCAATGGTTTTAAAAATGTGGATTACGATTTTTACCAAAGTCGGACCGGTAAAAAGGTGCTCCGCATCCAGGTAAAAGAAAAGGAAAAGAATTACCTCTTTGCTTCCCTCCATGCCGATAATATTTTCTCGGCGGGCTTAGTTTTAAATTACACCAGTCGCGATTTAATTGGCTCCGAATCACGTACAGTCTTTGCCCTCGATATTTCTGAGAATCCGCGCTTTAGATTTGATTATTACAAATACTTAAGTGCCAATAAACGCTTTGCCTTAAACTTTCGCTACGATTACGAGGCTTTGCAAACTCCCACCTATGACCAAGGTGAATTAGAAGACATTAATCTGTCCTTCAATAATCGCTTCCAGCTGAATATTATGACTACTCAATCCTTAAAGGAATCCTATGCCTTTGGAGTCTTTCATGAGCGAATTCGTAGCATATTACGCATTGGTAACGAAATTCCAGACGGGGTTCGGCACTCCAATCAGAATAATTCGGGGCTGCGCTTCTTTCATACCGCTAATGATTTAAATGATCGAAATTTCCCCACCCGTGGAGCAGAGTCCCTAATAATCTCCAATTTCTATTTCGATAACAATAATTCGATCGCTTTTGAGGATGGGGTAGACTCCCTAGCTTTTCCCGCTAGCCCTGATGCTTATATACCGGCAAGCTTTTTTAATGAGCTAATTCAAATATTAAGTCCGGATCCCTATGTGGATCTTATGTGGACCTACCGTGGCTATCAACCTCTAAATAAGCATTGGCAGTTGGTGCCTTACGGTGGATTGGGGATTAGTCTTGGTGATGGCTTCTCGGGCTCTATTGTGCAAGGTTTTCGCTTGGGCGGAATGCAAAGGGTGAATATCCGCGATATTCGGGTATTAGGACTTCAGGTAGCAGAGCGCGTAGAGGCAAACTTCGCTTTAGGCGGCTTGCAATTCCAATACTATTCGGGTAGCAATTTCTTCTTACGCCTGGGGGCTAATGCTTTACTTAGCCATCCTTTTAATAGTTGGGAATCCTGGGAGGCACTTTTGGTAGAAGGTGAAGATTCGAGCCTCGACTTTCTGATGGGTTTTGGTGTCGAAAGTGTCTTTAAAACCTTTTTCGGTCCCGTTTCGGTGGGAATTAGTACCAACCAACAAGACTGGAAACCGCGCTATTATGTGGGTCTTGGCTTCTCCTTTAATTATTCCGATTAATAAAAGCCGTCGTCTTCCTCTTCAGCTTTAGCTGCCTTTTTTACCGGGGTAATGAGCAGATTAATCGCATTAGCACTTTTGGCTAAAAGGCTCATGCTTAACATGCTCACCAGCATAATCACTAACCAAAGCGAAACGGAATGTAAGCCTATGATGTCGCTTATTTTATCGCTGAGCTCGGTCGGGATTGGCTGCATGAACAAGGCTACCACAAAGGCGATTAAGCTTAAGAGTAAATAGTAAAAGAAGTTAATCTTGAACTTTGGTACCAGACCTGCTAAAAAGGATAGGCCTAAAAAGACCCAGAAATTATCTAAGATTAGGGCACCAATAAAAAAGCTAAGGTGCAAGAAGCTATAGCGAAATACCTTTTTCATCATTTAAACTTATAGCTGTATTTCCAATCCATACCAGCGTTAATTTCTACCCACTCAATGGGATAATAGTCTACCCGACGCCATGTTTCAATTTGATCGTCGTAATGCTCGTGTCCAGGCACCCCCGATTGTCCGCCTGCCAAGACTACCTGAGCTTGGGGTTTTTCGGGACCTAATTCGATTAAAGTACGCATAGAAGGACCATGGGTACCCGGTTTGCCGGTGCTTACATTTACGGTACGTGGACTACCTGGTGCGGCAAAGGCTAAATTGTTAAAAGGGCGTAGCCGGGCAATATGGCGGAGGTAGATTTTATGAATGCGTCCGTATTCCCAAAACTTAGGGTTGTAACCGTAGTAGTCGCCAAGGTATTTTACGGTACCAGCCCAAGCCCGCTCAATCAATTCTTCGCGGTTTATGAAACCACCCTTCGCTAAGGGCAAGGGCTTGTTTTGGTTCAATAAGTATAGCAATTCTTCTTGGGGAGGATGAAAATCAAAGTCGCCTAATAGGTCGGCGCTCAAAGTGTCGGTTAATGCCGATTTAAATACGGTGTATATAGATGCGGCCACACTACTTTCGGTGCAGGCGCCATTCCAATTCTTAATGTACGAGCTAAAGAGCTCCGGACTAGTGCGAATCATAAGATCCTTTAATAATGGCCATTCGCCATCGATTACATCGCCTTGGATGCTGGCTAAATACTCGGCGTTTACCCGCTTATTTCTGTTTAGCAATTCACTAATCCTCCGTCCCCGAGCGGAAGGAGCGAAAATGCTGTTTAAATAAGGACTTAGATTATTGGCCACTTGATGCTGATTGGCCGAGTGATTCCATCCTTTTTCAGGTTCTAAAACGTAGAGCCGTCGACCTAAATGTTCGTATTCGGCTTTATCGCTGCGACGTAGGCCTAAATTAATACCGCGCTGAGGTTGCTCATGCAGCAAAGCTAAGCCAGAGGTAACCATACCTATATCTCCCTTATGATCGGCCAAAACAAAGTTTTGTGGCGGGTGAGCAAACTTCAATAAGGCCTTATAAGCCATGTGAATGTTCTCGGCTCGGCGCAGTTCCAAGAAAGGTCTTAATTCATTGTAGTCGAAATTCTCCGCTACCCATTGGGTGGCTAAAAAATCGCCGTCGAGGCTGTCGAGCGGACCAAAATGGGTTTGATAATAGACAAAGTGGGCCATACCGTGGCCCTTAACTGGAAATTCTACAAAGCGCTTTTCCAAGTCTTCCCACTTACCATCCAGCTTGTATTGCTCCGACTCATTGATTTCTAATTTGTAGAATTCCGTTAGGTCCCAAGTGGCATTGGTCATCCCCCAAGCTACTTTATCGGTAAAGCCTGATATAACAAAAGGGGCGCCCGGAATGCTAAAACCATGACAGGCTTTACCGTTTACTACCTGATGTACCTCGTACCAGGTGCTGGGTAAATCCAAACCTAAATGCGGATCATTACATAAAAAGGCATTACCCGTGCGACTGTTTTCGGCTGCTACCGCCCAATTATTGGAACCGACCTCCGAATCTTCGGGACGACGCCACTGGGCATTTGTAAAGTCACTCGGACTAGCATAGGCGATGGCATCCGGTTCAATGCTATCCGCCGTAAGGCTATCTTGCTTAGTAGGACTTTGTAAACTTAGTTCGGGGTAGATTGGGAATACATATTCTGTTTGCCAGGGGTAGTAATAATTAATTAATTCCTCGGGGAGGTATTTCTTTAGAGCACTAAACTTCAAATCGTCTTCCCGATAATTGAGCGTTTTGTCCATATACCGAATGAGTAAGATCGGATCATGGGGCTCCAGAGGCGTGGGTTCAAAACCTAATAAGTGAAATTCGGGTGCTTTTTCACCATCCTTCTGTTGTTTCAAGAAATAATTGAATCCTTGCGCATAGGCCTCGAAGATGGCTGCTATTTCGGGGTCCTTCTCCAATAGCATTTCATAGGCATGCTTACTTTTTGCCTCGAAATCGAATTTTAACCAAAAGCGATCCGACTGAACCGCATCCCAGCCTACAACTTCACTGAGTCTGCCTTTAACCGTGCGACGCAGCATTTCCATCTGAAACTGACGATCCTTGGCATGCGCAATGCCCATTCCATAGGCCAATGCCTCTTCACTATCCGCAAAAATATGGGGTACCCCACGATCGTCGAAGCTTATTTCTAAACCAGGATAGGCGCTGCCGCCAAAATCACGGTCCTCGGCATCCGCCATGGAGACTTGCAGAAAGGAATTGGGATAAAGTAAAAACTTATACAAAGGGGGTAAGCCAGACCAGGGAATAAATAGAAGGGCAAACCAAATAAGGCTGATGAGTGGCCATAGCCATTTGCGCATATCAGTAGATTTTGGCACTAATTTAAATATTCAAATCGGTATCACGCCCTAAATTTTAGATGATTGGTAATGCTTTAAAGGAGAGCGGTCTTTTAATCAATTTCCAGTTTTTTGTGTTAGTAATAGAAACAAATACAAATTCTATGAAAAAATTATTCATTTCAGCTGTAGTGAGCTTGAGCCTCGTTTCATGTGGCGGTGGAGGAAACGCTGAGACGGATAGCAGTCCTAAGCCTAGTCCGGCACCCGCTCCCGCAAAAATGGAAATTCCTCAATCGGTAGACTTGCTTATTGAAGGGAACGATCAAATGAAGTTCAACCTTTCTAGCTTGGAGGTCTATGAAGGCCAAACGGTAAACCTAACCTTAAAGCACGTGGGGGAACTACCATTAGAATCGATGGGGCATAATTGGGTGCTTCTCGCAAAAGGGGTAGATAAAGCCGATTTTGCTAGTGCTGCAATTGCCGCTAAGGAGAATGGCTATATCCCCCAAGATCGCTCGGCGGATATTATCGCCCATACCGAAACAATCGGCGGGGGAGCGGAGACCACCATTCAGTTTACCGCCCCTGCCGCAGGGAATTACGATTACATCTGTTCTTTCCCGGGTCATTATGGATTAATGAACGGGATTCTTAAGGTTAAGAAACCTTAATTGATGTTTTAAACAAAGGAAAAGGAGGCCCGAGGCCTCCTTTTTTCATAATGCTAGTTCGGAATCTGTTCCCTTAAACTGGGGTGCTTTTCGATGCTGAGTCCTTTTCTCATAAATCGCGCCAATCTCCAAAATCCTTTGTTCACTCAGGAAGTTTCCAAAAATGGAAATGCCTACGGGTAGCCCATGATCAAAGCCCATGGGTACGGTTAAATTTGGATAACCAGAAATAGCCGCGGGCGAGGAGGATCCTAGAATATGATGATCACCATTTACGGGATCTATCTGCCAAGCAGGGCTACCAGTCGGAGCAATAATGGCATCCAGCTTTAAGCTGTCCATATACAGGTCAATGCCCTTTTCTCGGCTTAGTCGATGCATAGCGGCCAAATGCTCTTTATAAGCCGCCGAGTCCTGATGCTTTAGGCACTCTTCCAGGTAATACTGATTGAAATATAGAAGCTCGAGACTATCGGCTTCATTAAAAGCAATGAGTTCCTCGATACTTTTTATAGGTGCATCGGGACCTAAACTTTGAAAATAGGCATTGAGGTCTTCTTGATATTCATAAAGCATAACTTGGTAGGAATGGTATCCGGCACTACCGGGCATTAAATTCTCAATTTCTACCAATTCTGCGCCCAGTTCTTCGAGGTCGCGTCTGGCTTGGGCAAAGAGGCTGTCAACTCCGGGGTGCTGACCAATAGCTTCGGTATATACGCCGATGCTTTTGCCTTTTAAATGATCGCCTACCCTTAATTCAAAGTTCCACTCTTGGGGTGGCCAAGCTTTAAATTGCGCTGGGTTTGCTGGGTCTGGACCGGCCAAAACTTCCATTACCAACGCCACTTCGGCTACGGTTTTGGCCATGGGGCCAGCGACATCCTGACTATGAGCTATGGGAATAATTCCTTCTCCGGCTACAAATCCTACCGTAGGCTTTAAGCCTACTACGCCATTGGTCTGAGAAGGGCATACTATCGAGCCATTGGTTTCGGTGCCGATGGCAATAGGTGCTAGTCCGGCTGCTACTACCACCGCCGAACCGGCACTCGATCCGCATGGATTGCGACTAAGCACATAGGGGTTACGCGTAAAGCCTCCCATTCCGCTCCAGCCGCTTATAGATCCTTGTCCCCGGAAGTTAGCCCATTCACTTAAATTGGCCTTTCCTAATATTAGTGCTCCCGCCGCTCTTAGTCGCTCTGCCACTTTACTGTCGCGGTTCACGTAATTATCCGCTAAAGCTCGCGATCCGGCGGTAGTGGGCATGGAGTCTAAGCTCTCAATATTATCCTTCAAGATTACGGGAATGCCGTGTAGGGGACCTAGGATTTTCCCGGCTTGGTACAAGCGGTCTAGGCTATCCGCGATTTCCCGGGCATGGGGGTTCACGGAAATTAGGGCATTTAATTTGGGTCCTTGATGGTTCATCTCAGCTATGCGACTAAGGTATAGGTCGGTAGCATCAAAAATGCTGAGACTCCCTTCCGCATAAGCTTCTTTTAATTCGAAGACCCCCCATTCCAAGGCGTCGAAGGCTTCATCGTAAGTATGGTCCCGAATAACATCTTCATTACAGCTCAAGGCCATCAGGCTTAAGCCGATAAGTAAATGACGCTTTTTCATCTCTATTTATTTAAACCGGGTAAGTTCTGAGGCTTTTCAAATTGCCATAAAAACTCCTCTGCTTCTTTCGCTTCAGGAGCTATGCGATCCAAGGTATTGCCATCGTAGGCTCTTCCGTTTTTAACCACGTATTTAATGGTATTGGTATTGCGCAGATCTTCGAGCGGGTTTTCACTGAAAATCACTAAATCGGCTAGTTTTCCTTTTTCGATACTGCCCAAATCCCCGTCTAAACCTAAAGATTCGGCACCGTGAATGGTCGCCACTTGCAGGGCTTGCATATTGCTTAAACCGCCACTAGCCATGGCCCAAAGTTCCCAGTGGTAGCCCAAACCTTGCAGCTGACCATGACTTCCTACTCCAGCCAAGCCTCCGGCATCTACCAAGGCTTTGATGAATTGGGCATGCTTGTGGAAGACATGCTCTTCCTTCATAAACCAGCCGCGTCGACGACGACTCTTGCCCGCCAATTCTTCGTAAGGGGTGAAGTATTGCATTTTTTTATCGTGGTACACGTTTTCGGTCGAGTAGAAATACTCCTCGGCCCAAGGTCCGCCATATGCTACCAACATGGTAGGAGTAACGGTAGTGCGCGATTGCGCTACAAACTGAATTACATCCTCATAAATGGGATGAATAGGTAAAGCGTGCTCGTGTCCTGGATAGCCATCTAAAATCTGAGTCATATTCAGTTTAAAATCCAAACCGCCTTCGGTGGTGGGCTTTAAGCCCAGTTCCTTACAGGCCATGATGATCCACTGGCGCTGCTGGCGATTACCGGTTAAGTACATCTTAATGGTCTTGGTTTGGTAGTAATCCGAATACTGCTTCAATACGCGTTTCGCATGGTCTAAATCCTTGATATTATAAGACCAGAAACCTACCCCCGGACCTGTGCTGTAAATACGCGGACCTTCAATCATGCCGGCTTCGACCATATCGCCATAAGTGAGTACATCGGTAGTAGCGGTTTGCGGATCGCGTGTGGTAGTTACCCCATAGGCCAGATTTGCGGCGTACAACCAAACCTGATTTTTATGAATATTCCAATTGGGCCACATATGGGCGTGGGTATCCACAAATCCAGGGCTAATGGTCATGCCACTGCAATCTACCGTTTTAGTGCCTTCCGGGATGGCGAAGCTATTACTAGTCCCAATCTCCACGATACGATTGTCTTTTATCAGAATATCGCCCGCTTCAATTACTTCTTCACCCTTCATGGTAATCAAACGCGCTCCTTTTAAAAGGGTGTAGCCTTTGGGGATATCCTTTTTGTAGGTGAGTGGAATGCGAATTTCCTGAGCCTCAAATTTGGGCTCATCTTTCTTTTTATCCTTCTTTTTGGCCTTTTCCTCCTTAGGGCTTTCGCCTGATGTGCTATCCGACTTCGCTTCTTTTTTGGCTTCCTCCTCTGCTTTTTTTGCCGCCGCCACGCTATCCTCAAAGGCTTGGGCTTTTTCGAGGTCATACACAAAATGCGCCGGACCTAAAGACCAGTGAATCTTTTGGCCGTCGCCCGACCAAGCTGGGAATTCGCCTCCCATAGTGGTTAACTTACGGGCAGGGAAGGCGGCACTACTTGGGTTTGCCACCGATATCTCGGCCTTCTGACCGTAAAAGGGGAGGTGTACTTCGTAAATGTCGTTGTTAATCTGTGCGAGTACCGACTTCCCATCGGGGCTAACTCTTAATAAGCTTGCACTAGAAGGTTTATTTCTTTCGCGCCAGGCATCTTCATGCGCGGGCAACATGCTGTGCTCTCCCTTGTGATCATGGAAAGCTTCCAAGGAGCTGCCGTAAGTGGTAATCCCGGTTAATTTTAAATGTTCTTTTTCGTCGCTACCATCCCAACGAATGCTTAATAAGCCTTTCATGCTGTTCAGGTAAATGCGCTCACCATCATTACTAAAGTGAGGATTACTGCGTCCTTCGGCCTCGGCAATAAGACTTTGCTCTTTAGTTTTTAAATCGAGGTAAGCAATTTCGGCATCGCTCGATGAAACAAAGGGACTGTAGGCATCGCGGTAACTTTGCGCCTTTTGGCGGATGAATACCAAACGCTTAGCATCAGGACTATAGCAAAGCTCCTTGTAGAGACCGGGCTCTTTGGTGAGTTTTTGGGCTTTTCGAGCGCCGACTTTTAGTTGGTAAATATGGCCTTCCTTCCCTTCCCAAGTGGCATAGGCCAGGTATTTGCCATCGGGAGACCAAGCGGGCATCGCCTGAGTAAAGTCTTGGTCGGCTGCCAAACGCTTTACTTCCTTCGATTCAAAATTGTAGAGGTACAAACGGTTTAAGGCAGTAAATGCTAACCACTCCCCATTAGGAGAAGGAACCCCATCTCTAATTTGAGTGATTGGCTGCTCTTCCTCGTCGGAAATAGGGAATTTGAAGTCGAGTTGAGGTCCTAGGTCCAATTTCATTTCCAGTTCCATCGGAATGCTTCGCACCGCTTTGCTTTCAATATTAATGGCCCAAATGGCGCCTCCGTAAGAGCAGAACAATTCTTTACTATCTGGACCAAAGGCCATGGCTGGTAATACACCCAAGGGGGCAATCGACTCCTGTTCATCGCGTTGCACCGGATAAGCCAACCAGTCTTCATCTCCGGTAATTAGATTACGGCGTACCAAGCCGGTTTGGTCTTCAAAGCGACTTCCGTACACTAGGTATTTTCCGTCAGGAGAAAGGGTGGGGGTAAAGGCCGAACCATAACGCGAGGTTATGGTATGTACCTCGCCGTCTTCCATGCTGTAGCGACCCACTTGATATTGGGGCAATTGGGCATTATAATTCCAGGCGCCGCTTCTTTTGGAAAAATAGATGTATTGGCCATCCGGACTAAAAAATGGGTCAATAGCCTTTAAGCTTTCAGGTTTCTTAATGAGCTGGGCACCACCGCCACTTTCTTGATGGTAGAGGTGGAGTTTAATGTTTCGTCGGCCTTTGGCGCCTACGATGTATTGGCCATCCGGACTCCAATCGGCGGCGAAGTAATTCTGATTCTTGTCCTTGGTGATTTGCCGCTCCTCCTTGGTTTCAAGGTCCATTACCCAAATATTTTGGGCACCGCTTTTATCGGAAATATAGAGAAGGCTTTTACCATCCGGACTCACCCTAGGGTGTACTTCAAAAGCCAATCCCTGGGTGAGGGCTTCGGCTTTTCCACCTTCGATAGGCATGCGGTAGAGATCGCCCAGGGCATCGAAATAAATCGTTTTACCATCAGCACTTACATCCAGCGATAGCCAGGTTATACTCGGATTACTAAGTTCAATTTGGCGCTCAGGTTCCAATGGCAGTTCTTTGGTAGCTTTTTTAAGGCTATCCGCTTTGGTTTCGCTGCTGTCGCTTTGCGCATTCAAATTCAGTAAAAAGCATAGGCTAAGGCTCGTGTAAAGTAGCTTCTTTAACATGATTGGATTTTTAAGGAGCCCTAAAATACGCTATTTGCCTAAGAGAAAATCTATGTTTTAATAGATGCCTATGGAATCGAAACCCCTAAGCTATCTACGGTTGCTTGGTAATGTTCCTGTAACTTTTCGCAAAGCGGACCTTTTTGGCCCTCACCGATAGTCCGACCGTCAACTTCTGCTACCCAGCTTAAACCACCCATGGTGCCCGTTACAAACATTTCATCGGCGGTATACATTTCGGTGATGCTTAAGTTCTTTTCAAAGCATTCCAGCTCCAACTCAGTGGCCATTTCCATCACTCGCGCTCGGGTAATTCCCGGCAAACAGGCATCGGCGAAAGGCGTATAAAGCTTGCCCTTTTTTACCAGGAATATATTGGTGGCATTGGTTTCCGATAAAAAGCCCTGCTGATCCAGCATTACGGCATCATCGGCGCCGGCGTAATTGGCTTCTATTTTGGCGAGGATATTATTGATGAGGTTATTGTGGTGAATCTTGGAGTCTAAGCTGTAAGGGGGATTGCGCCGTACCGAGCTAGTAATAAGTTTTAAACCTTCTTCGCCATAAACCAATCCCTTGTATTCGGGTAAAACGATGAGGGTGCAACCAAAGGTGTTTAATTGGGGGTTCATGCCCGAGGTGCTCTTTAAGCCGCGCGTAAGGGTTAGTCGGATATGCACCCCATCGCTCATCTCATTAGCCTTTAAGGTGCCAAAAACCGCATTGCGCACCTCTTCCCGACTAGGGATGTTTTCAAAGGCCATCACCTTAGCAGAAGCAAAAAGGCGGTCGAGATGCTCTTCCAATTGCAAAACCTTGCCCCGGTATACCCGTAAACCTTCCCAAACAGCATCTCCGCCTTGTACAACGGAGTCCAATACCGAGACCTTGGCTTCGGCTCGTGGAACCAAGCCATTTACATAGACTAAGGTTTTTTCATTGCGGGGATCAGGTAGATTGTACTTGCTCATCGTAAGCGGTTTTTAAGATTTTGTAAAAAGGTAAGCATTCTTCATAGAGGGCCTGGTCCTTAGGTTTTATGGCCGGAGCTTCTTTGGCGGCTCTGGCCTCAAAGCCCTCGCTTTTATGCACACTTTGGTACCAGTACTTCGCCCAAGGGCCATCTTCCGCCAAAGCGCCCTTTGGCCAGGACAACATGCTGGACTCAAAAGGAATTTCGAAGAATTTGCAAAGTCGACTCAATTCTGCTTCTGGATGTAAGGCCAGCTCTTCCGAACATTGTAAATATACCTTTTGGCCCCTTGCTTTCAACTGCTCATATAGACTTACTTGCTCGGCGTAGCCCAGGTCAATGATATCAAATTGCTCCATCTGCCGGTGGTAAGAAGCAAAAACAAAACGAGGATCTCTAAACAAAATAATGGCAGGCCAGGTCAGGCGCGCTTTGCTAGGAATATAAGGCCAATGATTAGCCATGTTTTTTAAGAACAAAGGCTGGCCCGAATGGGTATCAATGTTTTTAAGGACTGACTCAGCTTTAAGGGGCATGCTTTTTAAGACTTCATCTCGGGAAGGTCTCCAGCGCTGCGATTCTTGCAGGAATACGCCAAAAAAAGGCTCATCCAAAACCTTAAAATCGCCTCGATGCGCAAAGAAATACATGAGGGCGGTAGAAAGATTTCGGGGCCCCGACCAAAGGGAGATAATGGGCATGGCATTCAATTAGGCTTCCGAAGATAAATAGGGGAAGCCTTGGCTGAACAGCAAGGGAAAAATATTTTTCAATTAACCGCCAGTATGCTTCTGGCGTTTCATAATGGGGAAGGACATGGGAAATACCGCACTGCCTTTGGTGTAGCGCAATTCCCATTCGCCGCCTTCGTAGTCGGGTCCTAACCATAATTGAACTTCCTTTTCGGCTAGGGGGTCGCCTTCAAAAATGGGGCCTTCTAAATCAAATTTTAAGATGTAGGCAATACCAGTCTGACTAGTAGGAAAAACCCAGTTGCAATGAATGGAGCCTTCCTTAATGCGTGCCGCACCAATGGTGCCGGATAAGCTAAAGTCCTCGTGAATGATAATGTGGTAAGCGGCGCTATCCTTGGTGAATTCAAATTGCATCCGACTGGGTTCGGTACGCACCGTAAGGGCCGTTTTATCGGATTGCCAATGCCCCACTAAATTGGGATCAACTTTCCAAGGACCGCAGGCCGAGAAAAGGAAAACTAGTACTATTGCTAAAGCCCTTAATTTCATTTAATTAAGCTAGTTATTTTTGGGCTAAGAGAGGATTAGAATAAATCTAAATGCCCACGGTATGGTTTAGGAGGACTGGCGAAAACACTAATCCTTTTCCTTCCGCCGAAAGGCATAGCCGTGTTCCAAATTCAATAATAAATCGGGGCTTAAGATGCGGTAGGCTTTAAGCTCCCAACCTTCTACCCAAACATATAGGTAGTTCTTATAACGCCACCAGCGGGCTTTATCGCGAAACCAATTGCTGCGCGGCTGATTGTAATTGGAAATGGAGCGTGCCCGGTGATTAGACTTTAGTTCGAGGAAGCGCGGACTAATTTCTCTAGCCGTTTCCAATTGGAGGATTTGCTCCACCGAAAGGGAATCGGGGATACGATCGTAGGTGATCATTAAATAGTCTCCGCGAAAGTCGGCCTCAGGAGCGCGATCGGGTTCTAAGTCAAGGGCAGCATAGCTCTCATTTTCCAGTTTTTTGTGCGCCAGTGCCTCAGCGATGGCCATGCTTACCGGCGCCCACATGCCAAGATCCATCAAGTAACGCACGCTCCCCCCGCCGTTGAAGGCATGCTGATAGGTGAAGATAAAATAGTCGGAGGTTTCGAAGTAAAAATTATGCTGCCCGTAAATGCAGTAATCCTCAATCCGCTCCCGGAAGAGGGAATCGAATTCGGGATTGCGTTTTTTAAGGCCGTGTAGAATTAATTTGAAATTACTTGGATAAGAATCACCCTCGTCACCATTGGCAAAGTTTTGATAGGTATCGTAAAGAAAGGGATGTTCGAGGATTAAGCTAAATTCCACTTGCACCGGCAAAGGACCTCTACAGCCAAGCGAGAAATTAGGATCTCGGTATTTAAGGGAATAGTCGGTCTTAGAGGCCTTTAAATAGGCCATCGAATCTACCCGCAAACTGTAATTGTACAGGGGAGGGAAGTCTGCTAAAAAGCTTTGGGCATTTACGGAAATAGGGAGGCTTAAAATCAGAAGTAGCAGTGCTCGCATGGAATGAATTTAATTATTTACCGGCAATTCTTATGCCGTTCTTATATTCGTATTCAAATTCTTCGCTTTGAAAATCTTCGCTTTGAAAACCTGTCAACCAAAAACAGGCAAGGACACTTCCTTCCTTCCTTCCTTCCTTCCTTCCTTCCTTCCTTCCTTCCTTCTTCCTTTTATTACTAGCTCTATATCTAATTTTTATAAACTCCTTTAGCCTCTGGAGTTTTCAGTGGCTTAATTCCGATCACGCCATTCATATTCTTATGGCCGAGAATTTCGATTGGAAAAAGGACTGGTATTTTTGGGGTCAGAACCGTCTAGGTAGTTTTTTACCGCTTCTAGGCTCATCGATAATCGCCTTGGGCGGGTCTTCTTTATCTGCCTTGGCCTTAGCGCAATTACTAATCCTTATTGCCAGTTCCATTTTAATACTAAGGCTATTTAGGGATCAGCTTTATGCGCTTCTGCTAATAGCGGTTTTACTTTTTCCTATTGTGCCTTTTTGGATGCAAAACAGCTTAGGGCATCCTTATCTGGCCCAGTTTTTCTTCACTTTCTTAGCCTTGTTTTTGGTAAAGAACAAAACGCTCCATCTTAGTAGTCGCTTACTAAGCTTGCCCTGGGTATTGTTTTTAGCGCTCTGGTCTTCGGAGATGAGCCTGGTCTTTATTTTCGCTTTACTATTGGTAGAATCTCGCTCATTAATTAATCTGGGGTGGAAAAATTTATATCTATTGCCTGGTTTACTTGGGGGTGCTTTGTTTCTATATCTGGCCAAAGAACAGGCGGTTCACGTAAAAACATACGCCCAACTTTTCGCAGCTCCAGAAGATATAGTGCTTTCCCTTAACACCCAGTGGAGGGATTTTTGGGAGCTCCTTAGTTTTCAGGGTAACAAGAATTTTAATGCAGTACTTGCCATCGCTCTCATTTCTACCCTTCCAATTCTTTTATTCCTCTACCGTAAAAGTGGAACCAAACCGTCCAAATTACTTTTGATCTTTGCTTTTACCGCTTTGGGTTCATGGTTTTTAGTACACATTTCGCACTGGAATACAGCCATGTATATGCCCCAGCGTTACTTTACTAGCGCTTACTTTTTTGGTATAGTGACCCTAATTCTCGCGCATAAAGAATTAAAATCCGCGTACCCTTTTTTGAAGGCCCCGGCAGTTATAATTGTAGGAATGCATTTAAACGCTTCTTATCAGGCTTACAAGCGCTTTGATACCGGTGCTTTTAATCGGGTCGATCGAGGTCAGGCGGAGTATTTAATTAGGGAAGCCACGGAAGAAAGGGGCTTGGATCGTTTGGGCGTGATTGGTTCTTATTGGAATACCTATTTATTAGACGGCCTTTCAGAGCAGGTGATAGCGATTCCTCGAAAAGGTGATCAGGTGCGGGATTACCGCCTTTTACCGCAACTTAAGGCTCAGGAGCATTTTTTAATTATTGCCAACGATTGGCTGGAAACAATGCCCGATACCCTAAGTCAATACCAGATTTCTATGCAGCGAAACTCTGAAGTCTTTCAATTGGATGAAATTAAATATGCTTATTACCAGAAAACTAGTCCCCCCACTCAAAACAAGCTAGCCACATTACCGGGCCCCTTTTTAAATAAGTGAAGTGTTCTGCTTCGCCGATCTGCTTTTGACCAAATTCAACTGGACTCCCACCTAAATCGTGACCCAGTGCGTAAATCTTCCCATCGCGAAAAGCCATCGCCGTGAGGTAATCGGTACCGCGACCACCGCCAAATTGAAAGTTTACAATCTTTCCTTTTTTACTGTATTCACCGATGAAAAAATCGGTGCTGCCCTTGCCCATATAGCTGAGGGTGTCCACGGGGGGACTACTGAAAAAGCTGCCGCCATAACCATGACCAAAAATGAGTAACTCTTTATTGTCTTTCTCAATCATGCCAAAAGGATAGTTGGAGCGATTGCTAGGTCGCATGCCGGTGGTCCAGGCCAAGTCTGAGTTCCTTTTTAACTTGGCTAAATAAAAACGTCCGTCGTAGCGGGTGCCGCTGATGTAAATATTACGCCAAAAATCAAGGGCCATACCTGAAACAATCATTTGGCTATGCGGATTAAGCGTATCAACAATCGCCCCCTGCAACCATACTAATTCTCCATCCTTCTTAAGCTTGGCGATAAAGGGCTTCTGACTTTGATGGGGGCTGCTTAAATGCTGATCTCCAATTTTCACATCTTTTCCATAGGCTCCAGCGAGGTAGGTATTATCGGATCCATCCAGCGCCAAAGCGGTAATTTGTGTACGACCAAGGGTATCCCCATCCATCACCCAAAGGGGCTCTAGATTCGATTTTAACTTTAAGAGTAAATAACTGCGCTTAAGCTCGCTTTTTTGGGAGTACATGTAATTGCCACCAAGGATAAGATTACCCTTGGAATCAATTAGCATTTCACTAAAATTCTCGTGGCGGTTTAAACTAAAGTAATAGCTCTTTAGTAATTGCCCTGCAGAATTAAATTTCGCTACATAGGCGCCTCGATGGTAATTGCCCGGTTTGTCTAAACTGTCGCGGCTCCCATCGGCCGACACAAAAACCAAAGCATCGCTCCAGACCTCGCCACAGATATATACATTTTCTTCCTTATCATTGGCTATGGCATGCAGGCGAGCCTGACCAATAGCATAATTGGTCCACTGTAAGTTTCCCTGCTGATCGTGTTTTTGCAGCCAAATTTGGTTGGCGAAAGTTTCCCGAAAAGGGCCCCGCGGTATTTCGTAGGTCGTGTCGGGAGTCGCGAAATAGGATTCGAAGCTTCCGCCGGTGTAAATATTCCCAGTTTTATCCAAGCTAAGGGCATTGCTTAAAAAGCGGCGTGATTCATAATGCTTATACCAAATGGGATCCTTACGTAAAGCAGGATTATCTTCATACTCTTGGCCATAAAGCTTTAAGCTGAAGGGAAGAACAAGGCAAAAAACGGTCAATAGGGCAGTAGGGACTAATCGCATGCTACTAAGCTAAGCATGTTTTGCATAAATAAATAGAGGCAAATAGCCATATGCCTTAAAACCTCGCAAAATTTCTATCCTAGGGCGCAAACTCATTCACCCTTCTTTATTTTGGGACAGGCTTTTATATTTAGGCTTGAATTCAAATTAAGAATATGCTTCGCAAAATTACCTTAGTTCTTTCTCTAATCGCTATTAGTCTTTCCACTCAGGCCTCCCATTTAGTGGGCGGTGAAATTACTTGGGAAACCACCACAAATGGACAGTATATATTTACGCTCACGCTCTACCGCGACTGCTCAGGTATAAACCTACCCACCACGCCGCAAATTATAAACGGACCTAATGGTAATATTTCTTGTTCCTACATCGCTTCATTAAGTGGGAGCGTAGCCCCCGATCCTAGCGGGAACAACCCTTGCTTATTGGAGCGCGGTATCTACCGAAGTGTACCCTATACCTTGGTTGGCGTGCCGCCTCAAGCGGGTTGGGATTTTTCCTGGAGCTCTTGTTGCCGCCCCGTACAGGAAAACACCAATGCCAGCGGCTTTTACATTCGCTCAAAAATGTATCCCTATACGCCTCCTGGTGCTAGTGCGCCTTTGAATGTAAATACGGCCTATGATAATAGCCCTGAGTTTTTAGCAGGTTTTGCCTTTGTGGCCACCCAAGGTCCTTACAGTATTAATCACCAGGGGGTCGATCGCGACCAAGACTCGCTGGCTTTTTCCTTCGCTAATCCTTTAGACGCCGCAAATAGCAACGCTAACTTTAATGCCGGTTACCATAGCTTCGCTCCCTTTCCCGATGCTTCCGAAAACCCCATGAATGGTCCCAATACTATGGATCCGCTTAGCGGGATTATCGACATTGAGACCTATAATGCCTCTACGGGATTTTATATGAATTGCATTAAGGTCGATTCTTACCGCAATGGGCAACTAATTTCTACTGTTTATAAAGAGTTGCCGCTTTACATCGACGGTACTGCTCCGGCATCAACCAATTTACCGCCGCTGGTAGAAATTGATACGGCCCAATATCCAGGCTTACAGCGGAATGGCAATACCTACCGCATCACCGCTATGAATGGCGATATTCTCAACTTTGCCATTCAGGTTTCGGATAACGATACTACCGCCACCGGCAGTCCCCAGACTTTTTGCTTAAATGCTACCGGCAATAAAATTAGTACCGGCAATTTGGCTTCGGCTACCAATTGCCCTGGAGGCGGACCCTGCGCTACTATTAGTCCTCTAGCAAACACTACTTATTGTGCTACGCTCTCGGATACCTACAATTTTAACTGGAGCGCCCAATGTGCTTTGCTCAGCGCCGGACTATTAAGTCGTACTACTTATGTCTTCCATATTTACGCTACCGATGACGGCAGTCCTGCGCCTAAATCGCAGTTTATTACCCTCTTGGTAGATTTATTCCCGAGTCAAACCAATGCGCCTAATCTCTCTATTAGTGGTGGGAATACCAATGGCGATGTAGATTTACAGTGGACGCCTAATCAAGCGCAAGCGGCCAGCCCTTTCGGCAAGTACATGATTTATGCCAATCAGGGTCCGGGTACCGCTTTTAGTCTTATCGACAGTGTGGTCGATCGCAGCAACACCACCCTTAGCTTAAGTGGCTTAAATTTTCCGGCCGAATTTTACATGAACCAGATTACCGGTTCTTGCCGCTCGGCTTCCGAAAATAGCGATACCATAAGCTCAGCGGTATTGGGCCTTAGTAGTATTGAAGCTTTGGGATTAAGCTTCTTCCCGCAACCGGCTAGCGATAAATTGCAGATCGAAGCAAAGGCCAATCTGCAATTAAAACAACTAAACTTGTTAAACAGCAGCGGGGCCTTAATTAGGGCTATTCCCCTAAATAAAAGTCAAAGCCAATGGAGCATCGATTTACAAGAAGCTCCTGGTTTATACCTTTTAGAGTTTGTTAGCGAGGAAGGAGTTTTCCGCGAGAAGCTTTTGATCAAATCTTAATCTCTTAGCATGCGAAAGTTTATAGTGAGTTTACTGATCCTTTGTGCGGGCTCTGCTCAGGCGGGTCACGTCTTAGGTGGCGAAATCTATTGGGAATGTGCGGGTAATGGCAATTATATTTTCCACCTCATTTTAAAGACCGATTGCACCATGATTCTTCCTACGGGGGGGCAAACAATTACCGGACCCTTCGGAGCTATTTCTTGCCCCTGGGATACGGTAATCGGAACCCAACAAACTAATACCTGTGCCTCTAATTGTATTCAGGAAACCTACCACGGTATTTCTCAGCCGGTGCAGCTTAGTGGTACTCCTCCGGCCGCAGGTTGGACTTTTTCTTGGGCGAGTTGCTGTCGCGACTACGAACAAAATGTGACGACCACAGCGGCTATATACATCGCTTCTACCATGTATCCCTACACGCCACCAGGTGCATCGGCTCCCTTGCCGGCCGATAGCTGTTACAATAACCCACCGCGTTTTGCCAATAGTGGAGCTATGGTACACTGCGATGGCCCGTATTCCTACAATCATGGTATTTACGATGTGGAACGCGATTCCATATTTGTGAATTTTGCGCCTCCGATGGTTAGCAGTACTACTGCCATTGGTTTTAGCAGTGGCTATAGCTTTGATCAACCCTATCCCGACTTCACCGAGAATTCCCTAAATGGGGCTGTAAGCATAGATAGCCTGAGTGGTTTGGTGTCGATGGACTTTTACGATGCTAGTCCGGGTTACTATATTTCCGCTTACCGCTTAAGAGAATACCGCGATGGACAGCTTACCGCCGAAATCACTCGGGATTTTCCTTTGGTGGTGCTCGATTCTGCGGCTTGTAGCGCGGGAGCAAGCAATAACCGCCCCAATCTAAATCTGGTTTCCAACAACCAGCTAAATATGAGTCAGGCGGGAACGGTCTATACCCTAGTTGCGCAGCAAGGCGATACGGTTGACCTAGATATTCTTATCACCGATTTCGACTTTAATGCCAATGGTACCCCCCAAACCATTTGCTTAAATGCCCAGTCACAGCATATTAATCCGGCTAATTATACTTTGGATAGCGCCTGTGCCAGTGGTAATTGCGCTACCATTACGCCCAATGGGAGCGGTGGCTATTGTACAGCGATTTCCGGTTCCTATAAATTTCAGTGGATTCCCGACTGTGCCTTGCTTAATAGTACAGGCCTAGGTCCAGAAGCTTTCCGCTTTCAAATTACGGTGAGCGATAATGCTTGCCCAGTTCCCAAATCTCGTCAAGCTACCATCATGGTCTTGATGTATCCGCCCTTGCAAATTGCGCCGGTGCTTACTATGGATTCGGTAAATACTTTAGGTCGGGTCGACTTAAGTTGGAGCAAAGCGCAGATTGCCCCAGGTGCTTCCTTCCAGGCTTATAAACTATATATGCGTCCTCTTAACGGGGTCTATAGTTTAATAGACAGTATTACCGATATCGACAGTACTCAGGCGAGCTACACTGGATTACCTTTTCCTTGTGAAATCTATTTAGATGCTACCGCTGGTTCTTGTCCACAGTCTAGTCCGCCCAGTAATGTAATTAATACCGATGTCGCCATCGGCTTGGCAGATTATCAGGCTGGTGAACTTAAATTTGATCTTAGTCCGAACCCCGCCAAGGATCACCTATACCTGCAATTGCAGGATCAAAACCCTTTGCAAGATGCGCGCTTAAGTGTATATGACATAAGAGGTCGCCTCCTTCGTACTTACACTCTCGGTACGGCCACTAAGTGGAAGATTGAATTGAAAGAAGCCCCTGGTACCTACCTATTTAAATTAAGTGGTGATCAGGTCTTTGGCATTAAGAAGTTGATAATCCAATAATAGACTTAAGAAAGCGGGCTTTTAGGCCTGCTTTTTTTCTTTGATCACCTTTCGTGACTTAATACTAACCAAAATCAAAAAGGCTAAGGCTAAAGCCGCGAGTAGGTAGATCTCAATTTGGGTGAAGAGATTGATACTGGCAAAGGCTTTTTTGCTGATTTGACGTTGGCGATTGCCTTCCGCAATTTGAATGTCCAAGAGGGCGCCTATGCGATCTATTATTGCGGTGGTGTGCTTTAAAGCTTGGTTTTCTTTGGCAAGGGTGTCTAAGCCAAAGCTCGGTTCCATTTGTAAAAGTCGCTCATTACTGCTTTTTAAATCAGCAAAAAGCTGACTTTCCTCGGCGGTAAGATCAGTACTTTCATAAGCTTGGAAAAGGGAATCTAGTGAGCGGTTTAAACGATTATTCTTTTCACTCTGAAAGAAGCTGTACTCCTTGGTGAAAAGGGCAATTTCTTTTTCGTGAACGATAAAGGCCATTTTACTCAATAGGTCATTGGCCACTAAACGATCGTCGTAGATTTTATCGACCGTGTCTTTAATGCGGAGGAAATTTCTACGGTCAATTAAATTCGTGCTTAAGACAATAATAAAGACCACTAAGGTGGCGACCATCCAGTTTAAACGTTGACCTATTCCCATAATCAGGTATTTAGATTAATTAGTGGGCCGCTAATGGCCTTTTGAAAAATACAGAAATTAATTAGGATGGGCTGCAAAAATCCCACAACTATTTCCCTTTAGATGTAGCAAATATTATTCCTTATTGGAATTTTTTAAGCTGGGATCGGGGCTAAAAATTAAAAAGAGAATTTGAGCGCCCGCTATTAAGAATTTCAGGTAGCTAATGAAGTAGTACTTGCTGTCTAAGGTTTCGATCCCGGAAAAAATTAAATAAACCGAAACCAATACCATGGATGCGCGAAAGATGTAATGCCAGGCTCTTTTCGACATAAGGATGCAGTTCAGCTTTAGCTAAAAGTACAAATTTGATTTATTCCTAAAAATAAAAATGGGTATAGCAAATAGACTCTGCCTAAATACTATACCCATCTAATCTTTTTTTTGAATGGATTTACTCTTTGTCTCCTATGCTTTCGGGTTTCTCACCCAAGCGTAGCTCGTACCAGTCGATTTTCCGTGAATAGTACATCACAATAGAGAGGATGGTAAATACACCGATACTGCCAATGAGAAGGGCGTAATCTTCCAACTGAATAATGATGAAGATAAAGAGGTAGAGGGTGAGTAGAATCCCAAAAATGAGTCCCGCCAGTTTCTTAGATTTTAAAATCGCATAACTATATAAAGAGACCAAGCAGAGCGTGAGCACCGCGGCGATGATATAAGCGAAATTAAAGGCCATATGCTCGCTGAAGGAGAGCAGGAGGGTAAAGAAAACCACCAAGGCCAAGCCTACTAAAATGTATTGGACCGGGTGAATAAAGACCTTGTTTAATACTTCGACAAAGAAAAAGACTAAGAAAGTGAGCCCTAAAAAGAGGATGGCATATTTCGCTACTCGATCCGATTTTTTATAATTATCCACCGGTAATAAAAGATCGGTACCAAAGGAGCTGCCGCCTACTTTAAAGGCACTGCCTTTCCATAGTTGGGGATAATTGCGATTGAGGTGCAGCACATTCCAATTAGCGGTAAATCCTGCTTCATTTATTTCGCGTTCGTCGGGCAGGTATTCGCCATTAAAGCTGGGGGTAGTCCACTGCGACGCTAAATTTACGTCGGTAGTTTTACCAAAGGGTAGGAAATATAAATGCTGACTACCCTTAAGATCAATATTCAGTTCAAAGCGGTTTTGTTGATCTACCTTAAAATCGCCCAAAACGGTGTTTATTCCGCTACTCACAATATTCTTATTGCTAAGCCCAGAATTGAAATTAAAGGTCTCTCCGTTCCAGTCTAAGCTAATTTGCTTTTCAATCCCCTTGAGATCGGTGATGCCCAAATTAAGACTGGCCTTATCGAAATGGATATGCTTGGGGTCAATATCCAAGCTCTTTATATCGACATCAGCAAAGGTGCCACTCAGCTTTAGCTTCGAATCATAAACCACCACTTCATAGATTCCGCGATAGCGTTTTTCAGGGTTTATAGTGCCGTTTACCTTTAGTTGCTCGGGCAGGATTTGGATGTAATCCTTAATCTTCACTAAGGTTTTAACCGAGTCCTTTTTGTTAAATCGCTCCACGTAGCGGTCGTAAGGCACTACGATAAAGGGTCCGGCGAGAGTCTGACCATTGGCCCATTTATCGCTTACCTCATTTATCGCTTCTTCTTGGGTGGACTCTCGGTCGTCGATTAAACCGCGCACCATATTGGTGGGGATTAAAAGGATTACCGTTAAAAATAGTATGGTCCCTAGCTTAAAATAGATATTGGTTTTTAAGGAGTTCATGATGGTGGATTTATCGGTTTGAAAAATGTATGCCTTACTAACTAGCTTTCGCTAGGGCTATTTTATGGGCCAGGGCTAATCGAGCCAATTTTAATTCAATTTTAGCTTTTGGGCTATTTTAATTCTTGCATTCTAAAAATGCCGCTACTATCTCTAAGATAAAGTTCTTGGATAAAGCAGCTGTCTGCCTTTTGATGCACTTCCTCAGCTTTATTTAAGTAATGGTCGCGGAGGGTTTCACTTTGATAAACCTTGAAGTACATCTTTATCGAATCCGCTGCCCACTGGATTTCTCCATCCCAGCCCTCTTGTTCAGTGCGGTAATGCACATTGAGATGGTCTTCTGGATAATAATCGGGGTCACTTATAGTGTCCATAAGGGTGCTGTAATAAATAGTATCACCGGCTAAGGTCGTGTACTGCTGACCCCAATGCTCATTACTACTGCGGTATTGGAGGGCTCCGTAATGCCCCCACCTTTTTAGGTCGATGAGCATACAATAATCATTCTGATAGCTGAATCCGTCCCCATAGCGCACGCTGGTTCTGCCATTCATCTCGGATCCATAAAGGACCACTAAGTCGCCTAGGCTAGGATCTTGGATGTAATCGTATTCGCTATGGAGATCAGCAAATAGATTAAGCTTGTAGTAATAAGCCTTGCCGCCTTCGTCCTCACGCGGAATATAGTATTCTTGATAGGCCAATTTGAGCACCTTAAAGTCGCTTAAACCAGAGAAAACTAGGCTGTCTTCTATTTCAGTGTATTCAATACTATCAAACCTTTCGAAGGGATAAAACTCGAGGGATTGAAACTCGCTGAAGTCATCTTCCGAAGAACATGGTCTTAGCTGAGCGGAAGCGGTAGGGGCAAAGAGCAGGCAAATGCTTAGTAGGAGAAAGGAAAAAATTAAGGTCCTAGTCATGTTTTTTAAGGTGGTCGATTTCATTTACCCAATGGATGATATCGCGTGCCTCACTAAAGGGATAGGTACTAATGCCCTTGTTTAGCCATTCTTGGTCGATTTCCTGTAAATAGGGGGAGTCGGCTTTAAACCAATGCGCAACATAAACCAGTTTTAAGAGGTGCTCGGATTTTTGATAATGCTTTTGAAAGAATTCCAAGACATCTTGATGGTGGAATTCTAATTCGGCCTGGCGGAAATCGATAACCACCGGTTTTCCCTTGGATAAACCCAATTTGCGGGCTTCTTTTCCTGCTGCCGCAATTTCCTCTTTACCGTAATGCCCAATAATAGTGGACAGCACATAGCGCTTTTTCTCGATTAGCCTGATTTCGCTCATCTTAGTGGAAATTCAATTTTCTAGCAACCACACCAAATGCGGATTTCGGTAAAGTCATCGCTTTGTAGGATGTGATAATAACAGCCCGCTCCCTCGGGGCCATAATGATGGCCATCCTTCCATTTATTCTCTTGGTTATAGAATAGGTGATTAATGAACTTTTGCGCTTGCTTTAGCTCCATCCGCGGAAAGCGCAAACGCTCTTCTGTTCCTCCTTCCTCATCACAGTTTAGTAATCGGTACTCAATACCTTGCTTAAAGGCTTCTACAAAGGCACAAGGTTCCTCATCACTGGGATACAGATAATGTACCGAATCGCGTTTGGCAGCAGATCCGTAGTACTTTTTAAGGTATAGATAGCCCTCACTGTAGCGGTATTGATTTGCTTCCCAATCGGCCCTAATTTTTGCGGTATCCGCAGTGAGGGGCTCAAAGCCTTGGGCATTAAGTGGAGTATGGCTCGATGCTAAGAGCAGGAGGAAAGCGATTAAATAAGGGCGCATGTTAAGGTCCTTTGGATTTTAATTTCTCGAAAGAACCTTAAAGATAAGTATTTGTAGAAAGCAATTTTTTAATCCCTAGGATTTCTTAGGCCATGTTGCGGTAGGCGCGGGGACTGTAGCCGGTTTTGGCTTTAAATAAATTACTGAAGTGCTGAGGGTATTCAAAGCCTAAGGAATAGGCAATCTCACTAATCGATTCCCCGCTATTGCGCAGTTTGCGCTTGGCTTTATCTAAAATAAAAAGGTGGATATGCTCCTGGGCACTTTTACCGGTCTCTTTTTTCAATAAGTCGCTGAGGTAATTGGCAGATAAATTCAATTGCTCGGCGCAGTACTGTACACTGGGTATTCCCAGTACTTCCAATTCAGATTTGTAAAAGCCTTTTAAAACGCCTTCGAACTTGGAAATAAAATCGCTGTTGAGCTTGGCACGTGTAATAAATTGACGGTCGTAAAAGCGCAGGCAATAGTCTAGCATAAGCTCAATATTGGCGACGATGAGCTTCTGACTGTGGCGGTCGAGATTCTGACTGTATTCGCGGATAATTTTATCCCGCAATTCTTCGATGGTTTGGCGCTCTTCGTCCGATAAATGAAGGGCTTCCCGCACTTCATATTGAAAGAAGTTATACTCCTCAATTTTATCCGCTAGGGTCGATTTATGCAGCAAATCGGGATGAAAGGCGAGGATCCAACCGGCATGTGGATTTTCGGTTTCCGGGGAGTCAAGCTCCATCTCCATCGTCTGGCCCGGACTTGTAAATATGAGCGTCCCGTCTTCATAATCGTAGGAATTTCGACCATAACGTAGGGTCCCACATTCCCCGAGCTTAAACATCACCTGATAAAAGCCAGGTATAATTTTAGCACCTTGAAAACTGAGAGGCATTTTAAAGTCTTTCGGCATCACCACCGTAACAAGGGGATGCTTAGGGCTGGGCAGGCCCATGAGCTCATGGGCCTTTACAATGCTGTCTATAGTAATGATGGTCGACATCGGTCTAAAATACAAATTCAATTTTCAGGGTACGGCAAGGTATTTTTATCCTATTTAAACTGACTTAAAAGGAGCTTGTCGAAAGTGCGATCACTCACCCAGCGACGTAAGGTAACCAAAGGTTTAGCCATATAACCTTTAAGATAGCGGGTTTTCGGTTTATTTACGGTGGCAGCTTTGGCGATTTCTTGGCCGAGGAGATCAACCGGACTAAGTTTAGATCCGCTGGTGTCCATGGCGCTTGTAACTTGGTTTACAAAGTCGGCATAAGGTCCATGGCCCGAAACTTTCTTTAGGCTTTCCATCGCAATATTTCCCCATTCGGTTTCAATCCCGCCGGGCTCTACTACCACCACGTCGATGCCAAACTGTTTTACTTCTAAACGCAGGCAGTCGCTCCAGCCTTCTAAGGCAAATTTGGTAGCATGATACCAAGCCCCCATCGGGGTATAGATCTTACCGCCCATAGAGGAGATGTTTACAATACGACCCGATTTTTGTGCCCGCATATGTGGCAATACCAATTGGGTAATACGGGCCAAGCCAAAGAGGTTTACCTCAAATTGACGCTTGGCTTCCGCAATGGGTACTTCTTCCACCGAACCATAGGATCCATAGCCCGCATTATTAATTAGTACATCAATACGTCCTTCCTTCGCGATGATTTCATTGACAACGGCCTCAATTGAGGCATCATCGGTGAGATCTAAAGCCAATACGCCCATGCCTTTTTCGGCTAAATCTTGCATGCGCTCGGTACGACGGGCGGCACCGTAAACGGTATGCCCTTGGGCCTGTAAAAAATTGGCGGTCGACTTTCCCATTCCTGAACTGGCTCCGGTTATTAAAACTACTTTTTTCATATCCTAAATTATTTGTTTTTGCTTCTGTTTCGCCGCTCTTTGCAGCAACAGGACAAAAGTAGAATCAAGCAAGGCTAGCTTACTTAAAGATATTCGGGGAAGACTAAAGGATTTCCCCGAATTAAGCCAAAACAGCTTTTATATTTGCGGCCTTGGAAAACTATTTTACCCCTTTTACCAGCGATATTTCGGAATTTGAACTTCCGAAAGCCTTCGACTTTCCCTTCTATTACACGCCGCATCCCTTGGCCCAGCGTGCCGCAGAGGAATTGCAGCAATATTTAAGGCAACAAAACGACTGGTATCACGACTTCGGTATGGAGCCCCATAGCTCCCCTAAAGCTTGCGGTAAAATGTTTGGGGTCTTGGTGGTGCGGAATCAAGAGGGAGAGCTGGGTTACCTCAAAGCCTTTTCGGGTAAAATGGTAGACACCATGCGCTTGCCTCCCTTTGTGCCTCCAGTTTTTGATACCCTAGTGGAAGGCGAGTTTTACAAAAGGGGAGAGGCCGAACTCAATGTGCTTAATGCCCGTTTGGCCGAATTGGAATCCGATCAACATTACCTGGACCTGGAAAAACAATGGCGAGACTTTCAAAGCGAGGCTGAAGAGCAGCTGATGCAATTAAGGCAAAGCAATAAAAAGGCCAAGCAAATACGGGATCAGCGCAGAAAGCAAGCGAAGGCCGAATTAAGTCTTCAGGAGCAGCAGGCTTTGGAAGAAGTATTGCGCAAGGAAAGTACCCATCTTAGTTACCAAGTGAAAAAGTTGAAGTTGGCTTTGGAGGAAAAGGAAGCGGCTTTAAAAGCCGAGCTTAAACCCTACCGAGAGGAAATCGAAAGCCTGCGGGAAGCACGCAAAACCAAATCGGCTGGCCTACAGGTGCAAATCTTTAAGGAGTTCCAATTCCTAAATGCGGAACAAGAGAAAGAATCACTCTACACTATTTTCAAAAATGCGGTCAATGAGAATCCACCGGCTGGTGCCGGAGACTGCGCAGCGCCCAAACTTCTGCATTTTGCTTATCAGCAGCAGCTAGAGCCAATTTGCATGGCGGAGTTCTGGTGGGGGCGTCCCCCACGTAATGAGGTGCGTAAGCATTTGCAATACTATACTTCATGCCGAGGGAAATGCGAGCCTATTTTAGGGCATATGCTTAATGGTTTAAAGGTGCAGCCCAACCCTATGCTGCAGAAGGCTAATGCTCCCGAAGCATTGGAATTGCTCTACCAAGACGAACATTTGGTGGCGGTAAATAAACCACATGAGTTTTTATCGGTGCCAGGGAAACTGGTAGAAGACTCGGTCTATTTACGCATGAAAGAGCAGTTTCCGGAAGCGACCGGTCCGCTTATCGTGCACCGCCTGGATATGTCGACCTCCGGAATTTTACTCATTCCCCTCTCCCGCGAAGCGCATAAAAATTTGCAATGGCAATTTAAGAAGCGCACGGTGCGAAAGACTTACCTCGCGGTTTTGGAAGGGCTGGTTTCTGAGGAAGAGGGACTGATTAATTTACCCTTACGCGTGGATCTCGACGATCGTCCCCGGCAATTGGTCTGCTACGATTACGGCAAACCCGCCGTTACCAAATGGAAGGTTTTAGCGCGTAGGGAAGGGGAGACCTTAATTCAATTTCACCCCATTACGGGCCGAACGCATCAGTTGCGCGTCCATGCCGCTCATGCCGATGGCTTAGGCTGCCCTATTAAAGGTGATGATTTATACGGAAGAGCAGCCGATCGACTATACCTCCATGCGGCTAAAATTGAGTTTAAACATCCCATTAGCGGCGAAGACTTGCTTATTAACGCGCCGGTAAACTGGGCAAGCTTCTAATTAATAGCACTTTAGCGCAGCTTCTGGAATTTTATCGTAGCTTTAGCCTAAACACCAATCAAGCAAATAGTGCTAAACCGATACCTTTTCTTGGGGGCCTTGGCCTTGGCTACCCTTTTCCTCAGTGTCCATGAATGGTACTGGGGGCAAATTCAACATTGGCCTAAGGGGCATGATCTTGAAAGTTTAGATGTTTGGGCCGATCAAAGAGCTCGGGTAGCAGAGCTTAGCGAGGAGGATGTGATCATTCTGGGTTCATCACGCGCCCATTTCAATATCAATATCCATCGCTGGGATTCTCTAACGGGCCGCCGACCTTTACAACTAGCCTATCCGGGAAGTTCACCCTTGCATCCCATCGAGGATATCATCGAGAAAACAGATTTTAGGGGAACTTTAGTCATTGGAGTAGCGCCGGGTTTATTTTATACCGTGGCCGGCACTTGGCCCGCCAATCGCGGCAAGGCGCTTGTAGATCGCTATTACAATCGAACCTATGCCCAACGCTTTAATCAATGGGTTTACGATTTCATCGATCCCCATTTTCATTACCTCAATCAGGAGATTTCCTACGAATCTTTGATCGACTACCTACCCATTCCCAATCGGGATTCGATCAATGACCCCGACTTATGGCCCCCGATGGTTAGGATGGATGCATACCGCAATATTCGTATGATTCCCATCATGGAAAACGATACGGCGCATCAGCGAAAGCAAAAGAAAATCTGGTTTAACCCCAATCCCAAAAACCGTGCGGCTGATACTATTGATGCGATCATGAATCATTACCAGCAGCTTTTTCAACAGTTTAAGGATCGCGGCGGTAAAGTGGCTTTTGTAAATGGCCCGGTTACGGGATATTACCTCAAACATCAACCAGTACTTTGGCCTCGAGAAGACTATTGGGACCGGCTCCTAAATGAATGCGGCTGCCCGGGTTATCATTACCTTGATCATCCCGAAACTAGCATAATGGAGCCCCCAGAATGGTCGCATCTCAATCGTCGCGATGCCGATCGCTTCACCGAAATTTTAGTCGAACACCTCCGAGAGGATAAACTGATTTCCGATGCTCTTTAATTCCCTTGGTTTTTTCGTCTTTTTCGGGCTAGTACTCATTTTCTACTATCTGCTGCCGCTTAGTTGGAAGCAAAAGAAAATTATGCTCCTCTTGGCCAGCTACATCTTTTACGGCCTCTGGAACCCGCCACTTATCTTGCTTTTATGGATTTCTACTTTAATCGATTGGACCGCCGGGCAAAAGCTTGCTAAGGTGGAGGCCAAAGCCAAACGAAGGTTTTGGTTGCTCCTTAGTATGGCGGTAAACCTCGGATTTTTGGGCTTCTTTAAATACGGAAACTTCTTACTGGAAAACTTTCAGCAGATGCTGGCCCTTTTTGGTCAGGATTACCAGCCACCCAAATGGGATATTCTTTTACCGATGGGAATATCATTCTACACTTTCCAGACCATGTCTTATACCATTGATTTGTACAAGAAAAAAATTGAGCCTGCCCGAAGCTTTTTGGACTTTTCCCTCTATGTAACCTTTTTTCCGCAGTTGGTAGCTGGTCCCATCGTGCGTTCGGATGCTTTAATTCCCCAGTTTTACGAGCCGAAACGAGCTAGTGAAAGTGCCTTCTTCTTAGGCTTCCTACTGCTTACCATTGGCCTCTTCGAGAAAATGGTCTTCGCCGATTCGCTGCTAAGTCCGGTTGCTGACGCTATATTTGGCTCAAAGGAGGCGCTTTTACCATTGGACGCCTGGACGGGAGTACTAGCATTCTCCGGACAGATATTTTTTGATTTTGCTGGCTATTCCCTTTGTGCCATCGGTATCGCCATGATGTTGGGTTTTAGTCTGCCCGATAACTTCCGCTATCCCTACGGCTCCATAGGCTTTTCTGAGTTTTGGGGTCGCTGGCATATCTCGCTTTCCAGCTGGTTGCGCGACTACCTCTACATTCCTTTGGGCGGAAACCGGAAAGGATTTAGTCGGACACAAATAAACCTAATGCTAACCATGCTTTTGGGTGGTTTATGGCATGGAGCCTCCTGGACCTTTGTGGTGTGGGGCTTTCTTCATGGTTCTTACCTAATTATCGAACGCCTCGTACGACTACGCTGGCCGGTAAAACCCAGTAAGGGCTTTATTCAGGTGATTCTGGCCTTCCTTACTTTTTCGGCGGTGAATATTACTTGGGTCTTCTTTAGAGCCGAAGATTTTAAATCGGCCTGGCGCTTACTACTGTCCCTCTTTTACCTTGGCGGTGAAAAGGCAGTACTAACAAGCAATTTTATGGTGCTTACCCTCTTGCTCATGAGTTTAGTTTTCTTTGGGCACTATGCCATGCGTAAACATTCCTTGGTGCAGCTCATCGAGAAAAGTCCCCGCTGGCTTATTTTGAGTCTTTGGGGCATTATGTTATTCGCCCTCTTTACCGTTCAGTCATCGGGCGAGCAGTTTATTTATTTTCAGTTTTAGAGTTAAGGACTCTGGCTTGAATGGAAGGGTCTAAAAACTTTAGGTCAGCCACAAGATCTGCTTTAGGATGAATATTCTTTTGCAGGGGATGCCTCTCTTCCGCGAAGAGCTTAAGTACTTGTATTCCTTCCTCTTGGTCAAGCAAAGCTAAACTTAAGGCTGCACTGTATACTTGATCTTCATCTTTGCTTTTTAAAGCTTCTAGCAGATAGTTAATGGGCAGGTCTTTAAAGCCCGATTTAGCGAAAAGCTCCAAGCAATAAAGGGGCTCGGGTTCTTGAAATGCGAAATCGCAAATGATTGGGGAAGCATAGGCTTGACTTAATTTATGAAGCCCTTCCATAAACCAGTCGCAGTCCTCCGGATTAAAACCGTGTAGGCTTTGTTCTAGTTTTTGGTAAGCTTTTCGCAGGGATTCTAGATCACACATTAAAGCTAGTCAATAGTTTAGCCTCTAACCCCAATTGCAGTGGCCTTTTTCACGTTTTCCTTCAGCATTTTGCGCTCTTTTGGAGTATCTGAAAAGGGGACCCCGTCGTATAGCGTTTTAAAGCCTTGGTAATATTTAGCATCCATGGCCGATGTCTTGTAATCATTGGCGATTTCTGCCGGACTAATACCATATTTCTTCGATGATTTAGAATAGGTTTTAACCGCAATACGATTGAAATAACCATCCGAGTTTTTCATTTGGTATTGAAGGATTACCACTCTTTCACCGGCGGAGAGTTTGTACTTGGAGCTGCGCACTTTTAAATCTGGCGTGGACCACATTTTCTTGCGCGCTTTTTTCAAGTTTTTATAGCCATCTGAAGAGAAAGTAGCGGGTAGCATATCGGTTTTATAACTGTCTTCACTAGGGTTGCCATTATTACTCTTTCGACTTTTCACCATTTTGTGGACGATGTAATACACCTCTTTGGATTCTTGACCGAATGTATTTTGTGGAAGGATAATTGCTAGGAAAAGTCCTAGGCTAAAAAGGATGTACTTGATCATGTGATTCAATTGAGATTTCGCTTTTTCACTTCCGCCTGCAGCAGTCGATATTGCTTGGGTTTCTTAAGCAGCAGGTAGATTAGGAAAAGGGGAATTAGGGCTAAGAAGCCCCAAGCATTAGTAAAGAGTCCATAAAAGAGGATGCCAATCAGAAAACCAATAAAAAAAGCATCCCAGATTGGCTTAGGTCGGTTTTCATCGGCCCTAGCCAAAAGTGCCTCATCACTTAGCTTGGCAATTTCTTCTGCATTCATTTTAATAAGAATTGGTATTCCAATTTAGGGAATTTTGGGAAGGCTTGGTTTTTAGGACCTTGCCACGCTTTAGCGTTTTAAGCTAAGATGACCCTTCTCCTCAATTAGGTCATTGGAATGATTTCGGTAGCGTACTTTCCAGAAATAAACCCCATCGCTACATTCCTTTCCTTGATGACGGCCATCCCAGCCCTCTGAGTCCAAAGGACCCCGGTAGAGTACTTGCCCCCAGCGATTTAGGATAATCATTTCTCCCTGCAAGCCATCAGCACTTAAATACGGATAGAAATAATCGTTAAGACCATCATTATTGGGACTAAAGAAATTGGGCATGCTTAAGGTCGGACTGCAATCGTAAAACTCAATTTGCACCGTGTCGCTAACTATTCCGCAAGGATGATTGAGGCTAAGCCAATATAGACCGGCCTCAATGACCTTGTAAACAGTGTCCTTGCTACCGTCTTGCCATTGGAAATTTTCATTAGCTAAATTGGCGAATAAGCTTAGGGTGTCGCCTTGGCATAGAATAGTATCGGCTCCCAAACTAAAGCTCACTTCGGGGTAGATGTCCACTGTAACTCGGGCGCTATCTTGTTTTCCATAAATGAGGTAAGTGGTACGTTTTCGCGGTGCTACTCTTATCCTTCGCTGTTGCGAGAGTATTTGCTGCGGAGCACTGTCTACCGCCCAGCCCAAGATCGAGTCACCAGTGGCTTTCAAATCAATGGAGTCCCCCGAGCAAATAATGGTGTCCGCGGGTGCCCCAACCGAAATTTGTTTTACCAGTATGTCGTCGATATAGTAATACGACAGCATTAATCTACCGATATTGAGAGTGCTTGAATTGGTAAGCGTATCCCCTAAAAAATTGCCAATAAGCAGGTACTCTTCTGCCTTTTGGGCTTGGAAATAGCCGGATATTTTCACCCAGTTAAGCGTATCACTTATTATAGTCGATTCTTTAATCTGAGGGCTATAATCTAAATAAGTGTAATGGGTCGAAGGATAGTTAATCAGCGTATCGGAGAAGTACATCCCCAAATTATTAGAAGCTACTGCGGATTCATCGGCAAGTGAGACATACATTTCAGCATAGTACTTTTCACCGGTCTTTAAAGGCTTAGTTAGTTTTACCGATAAATACTCCGCGTAATTGGTGAAAATAAAGGGACTGTGATTAATTATCCCGGCCATAAACTGTCCACTACGGGGGGCTTGCTGTCCCACTTTTAAGGGATGCTGTGAAAAGCAATGTAGGGTGCAAAGACTGTCTACCAGCGAGTTGTATACATCGGACGTGCCACCGCTGGGAATAAACCAATCTTGCACGGCCGCACTTAACTCACTGGGTAGTTACACGAAGTCACAAAGCAAAGAATCATAGCCTTCAAAACTTGGGTTGGGTACGAGATTCTGACTTAGACTAGGCCAGCTAAGTACAATAAATAGACAGAAGTAAAACTTTTTCAAAGGGGCGAAGCGAATGAGGGTTTTGGGTTTTACGGTTTAGCTAGTCAAAAATTAGCAAATTCCGCGACTCTGACTACAAAGTATTATTCAAAGGCCATTTTCAATGATTTTGCAGCTTATAAAAAGAGTTTTATCCAAGCAATTTTACCCTAATCAGCAAAGAGTTCTTAGCCGTTGGGAATAAGGTTTCCTTTAGCACTTGAAGGTAAAATATTGGGTTTAGAAGCAATAGCGCCGGTCTCTTGTGATAGGAGAATTTGATTAAAGCAGTTTAAGGTGGGTATTTTTGGCTAAAAAACTCAGGATATTAAAACCTTTTAGATTAAAATACTTTCTCAGCTACAAGTCCTTATTTTATGGGGAGGTATAATTTCATCTCCCCAATCTCTAATGCGTCTAAATGTCCCATTTTACTTTCGTCTTTTGTGATCAAATGCATGTGTAAAAATGAGTCATGATGCGTAAAAATACCTTGATGTTCGGTGGAGAAGAAGCCAATAATTTCAACATCTTCATCTTCAATGCTGTAATTAGTCTGTCCCTGATGAGCCTCAGCTGGGGAAGATACTTTCGATCCTGCGGGTAAATTCTGAATATGAATAAGCGCACTCGAAACTTGTCCAATTAGCTTAAAAGCGAAAGGTCTTTTAAAATCCTTGCTGGCCTCATCGATGAATTTTTCCAAGTCCTGGTTGTTCTTAATGCCTTCGGCTATTTCAAGCTCCTCCCATTCCTTGATGTTTCCATAAACTAAAAAAGGTGCGGATGCTTTAAAGGTTTTCTCAACCTGCATGGTCGAATCGGAAGTCACCCTTGATACATAGCTCTTACCCTTATTAATCAGCAATTCACCCCGTAAATAGCTTAAGGGGCCAAGACCATAAAGGCCACTTTTATCCGCAATGGTGTCTAGTTCAATGCTACCGCCTAATTCGCCCTTCCACATTACATTTTTCATTGCCCCCACAATCTTAATGTCCGGATAGGTCTCTGCTTCTTCTTGGCGCTTTTCATTCGATCTTGAATGGCAACTTATTAGCCCTAGGGTCAAAAGTCCGAATGCTAAGGATTTAATGTTCATCTATGTTATTTAATGTATTTTATTACCCCTCCGATGAAGCTAGGCAAATTCAATTTCCTCTTCGGTTTCAATTTGTCCGAGGATGAAATCCGCTTCTTCCTCCGAATAGCTTCTAAGATTATGCTTGATTTTTAATGTGGGTCAAATATTCAAATAATGCTTTGCTGTCTAACAGAGGCCGGTGAACAAGGAAGTTTTATACCGCCTTACTTGATTGCAATTTTTTGATTTCGATAATCAATAATTACCGTGCTGTTCAAGAAATAGGCGTTCCCAGTGATGCCCCAAATGCCCATCTGTTTAAAACCGGCATCGAATTGAGGGTTATCTACATAGTAGACCAGTGTTGGTGGAAGTGCCTTGCCGCCAAGTTTTACATCGGCTCTTATCTTACTACCATAAACGGGAATTTCTGCTCCCCAGCTATTTACGCTTAGTGAATCCACTACTTCGCCATCCGTTACTGCCACGGCCTTATTCTTCGTGGTTAAAAGGGCAAACATGCTCGACCCGGTATCGAACATAAGCATCTCATTACTATCCTTTATTTCAAAGGGAATCAGTATCCGTCCCCCCTCCAAGACTAAGTCTTGGAAGTTTAAATTCGTATACTCCTTCGGTAATTCCTCCGCAAGACAAATACGTTGGTTTGGATAGTCAATCACCAATATTTTGTCCTGAAAAATATCCGGAGCTAAGGTACCGATGTGTTTCACCGAATTCGTTTTTACAGAATCCGTAGAAATCGGAGTTCCATATTCTTTAAAAAGTCCGATGTCTACATGCTTAAACTCTAAGTCCCCCATTTTTAGAGACATATCCCTGAAGATTGGGTTTTTCTGATTCTGGATAAGGAAAGTCTTACTTGAGTCTAACTTTTCTTGCAGTGATGGGTAGACTTCCATATAGGCTTGGAGTGAATTGCCATATAAATTGGTTTTTACTGCACCGAGATCCAACTGCATGGTAAAATCATGCGGCAATCCATCAACGTTTACGGCGACATTAATGGACAGTTTCGGATGATAGCGACCTGATATAGAGTCTCCCTCCCAAGTGAAATCAAAGCAGCCGTAGTCCTGACTCAAGGCAAGGCTTGATGATAATAGGACAAAGAATAAAGAGATCGTAATTTTCTTCATGTCGTGTATTTAATGCGCTGGAACCGCCCCAGGTAATTCCTTAAAGCTTTGTGCCCTCCACCTTAGCAAAGCTAGGGCGAGAAACAACCAAGATTAATTAAGGGTTTTCAATATCGGGAACAATGGGAGAGGAGGCAAGCCTTTATTTTTCTCGTAAGAATTTCTCGAGGTCTTGTTCTTCTAAAACTTGCCTAAAGCATTGCGCATCGTAAAAGTGATATGCTTCAATTTCTAAAGGATAGATCATCAGGTCTGGTTTTGAGTCGTCTTGGAAATCTTTTGATTTAACAAATCCTACTTCGCCTTTCGTATTCATCACTAAATAACAGAATTCATAGGTAGCTGTCCCATTACTCCTTGGACTTAGCCACACTATTTCAACTTTGTCCAGCCGTTTAATAGTTTGGAGAAATTTGTCGCTATCGGTATTGCCAAAATCAATCGAAAGATATTCTTCGCACTTTTTAAGCTTAGCGTGCCCTTTAAACATCTCTTTTTCTTGATCATAGTCAAGGATTAGTGAAAGAAGGCCAAGAGTTATTGATAATAGGATTTTCACAGCTGTCATTTTAATTGGTTTCAATGGTATGTGTATGGTGCGTATCCGGCAGGGCCTTTATTTGCTGTAGCCATTGTTAGCTGGTGCTTTTTATTCCTTTATCAGCTTCCTAAGCCCAAGCATCCTATTTCCTTTTTGCACCCGAAGTACATAGAGTCCGCGCTTAAGCTCGCCTAGGTCTAATTTGAGCTTTGCACCGTAAGCATTTTGGGATACTGCGACTTGTCCATTAAGATTTAAGAGCTCAATCTGGTAATGCGCGGCTTTGTCGAAATGAATATCCAAAAAATCTACCACCGGATTGGGGAATAGCTCAATACGTTCTAAAGTACTTAGCTCTTTTAAACCGACTCCACTTGAAACTTGATTGCAAGAGTCGGCTAAGCCACTGGAGTAAAAGCCGAAGCTGCCGTCCTGGTAACAGCGAATGCCATTACTATAATTTGCATCGCAAGCCGTAGTGGACAAGGGATCCCAATTGAACATATATTCAATATCCCCGAGTTTTTCAATTATGGTCGAATGGTAAGTACGTGGTTGATTTTCATCATCCTTGAGGTAGGTAACATGCATAACCTTCAAAGTCTGGCCATTAATTTGAGTGCTGGAAATGGAGTCGACCGTAATAGTTAAGGTGTCAATATCCATTGATTCATCTCGAGTTTCAATGATCCAGGAGCTGTTGGTACTGGCGTTAAAGTCATACAATATTTGAAACCTATTAAATGTGGTATCCAAGAAAAAAACGGTGTCGTTTCGGCTAAAGAGGTATTCATTATCAGGCCTATCGTTGCAGAAGAGCTTATGCCTTTTGGTGATTTTACGGCAGGTTTCGCCTAGGATTAAAGTGTCCTTCACCGATTGCAGTTTTATATAATCGGTGTCGCCAGAGAAACGAAACAGTTCTTCATAATGCCATTCTGCACCAATAGGAGCAAAGTCTTGTCCTTTTATTGTGATCACGGACATTAGTAGGATAAGAATAATAGAAAGCTTGCGAATAGGATTCATATTGAGGTTTTTGGTTAATACCCGCTAAGGGGCCTAGCTGGGCAATAATAGGCCTTGCGAAGTCGGTTTCGCTCTATTTCGGTGAAACGAAGCTAAAGGTTTTCCAATATCGGGAACAATGGTGGAAGCAACAAACCTTTATTTGCTATTGCCACTGTTGGGCACTGGCTTTTAATAATCTTGAATCAGGACTTCTGTTGGAATCCTTAGCGCAGTATTTAGCTTTCTAATCATTTCTAAGCTTAGCTTTCTTTTTTTATTCAAAATCTCACTGACCCGACTTTTGAAGCCCACGATTTCGGCTAAATCTTTTTGCTTTAAACCCATTTGATCCATTCTAAATTTAATGGCTTCAATGGGGTCAGGTAAATCAATAGGGAAGTGTTCTTTCTCGTATTGATCGATTAGAATGGAAAGAATTTCTAACTCATCACCGTTATTGCTACCTGGTTTAGAATCAAAAATCTTTTCTAATCTCGTCAATGCTTCTTGATAGTCCTTTTCTGTTCTAATTACTTTTAGTTTCATATCAAATTTTGTCTGCGTCAATCTTATCGTATTCGGCATGTGTTCCAATGAACCTAATCCAACATATTTGGAAATCAAAATTGAATTTTACGATTAACCGGTAGTTGTTTCCTTTAATGTTAAAGACAATTCTGTTATCCTTTAAAATACTCGCACCTGGATATTCCAGCTTTAGTTCATTAAAGGATTGCCAGTTGGCTTTTTCTGCTTCTCGGTACCATGCCTTTAATGCTTGTTCACTATCGGCATGTTTTTCCCAAAAAAAGCGAAGGGTACTTTTTGCAATTACTCTCAAATGCAGGGTTTTGACAAAATTATGAAAAGTTACCAAAATGGTAACAATTTGGGTCTAGTTTCTTTTTGCTTGTACCCAACGGTTTGGCTATGGTGCGTGTCCCACAGGGCATGCACTATAGCTGTTGTTACATGGCGTTTTTCCTATCAACTTCAAAGGCATTATCTAAAAGCATTAACCAAGGATGGCCTTTACCACTGGTCTTCAGTTTAAGCAAAGCTTGATGAATGGGAGGGCCGAAACGAATGGCAGCTTGTTTCCCTTGTCGGTCGCTCTACAGCTGGGACTGAGTTATCTTTAAGCAATTGGTAGCTGTATTAAGCCGAGCTTATCATGCTCCTAAAACCTTAAGGGCTTTGCAAATTAGGAGTGAGGATGGTCTCCACTCATGGGCCTTAGGGCCTCCCTTAATGCCACGAAGGCCTACTTTCCAGAGAAGGCTTTCTACCAAGCAGGCTACCCATGTTATCCTAAGCGGGCTTTAGGGGCCCAAACTCGCTCTGGCTAGGCATCATAGACCGGCGAAGACTTGGTAAATTGGGTGTCAGACCTTGTCCGGTGCTAGTGCGGACCTTATCCTTTGGCGCTCAGACTTCATCCTATTGGCTCTTCGATTCCATCCTATCACCTATCTGACTTTCCCCCTTTGCTTGTTTGACCTTTACTCATCGCCTGTTTGACTTTCCCCCATAGCCTGTCTGACCTTTCCCCATGACCTGTTCGACCTTTCCCCATGACCTGTTCGACCTTTCCCCATAGCCTGTCTGACCTTTCCCCATGACCTGTTTGACCTTTCCCCATAGCCAGTTCGACCTTTCCCCATGACGAGTATGACCTTTTCCCATCGCCTATCTGCCTTTCCCCCATCATCGGTCTGATCCTTCCTCATAAGCTGTTCGACCTTTTCCTATCGTCTTTCTGACTTTCTCCCATAGCCTGTTCGATGGTTTCCCATTAGCTGTTCGACCATTTCCCAAAGCCTTTCTGACCTTTACCCATGGGATGCTCGACCTTTCCTCATCGCCTATCTGACTTTCCCTCATCGCCTGGCCGACTTTCTCTCCTGGCCTGTCTGACCTTTCCTCATCACCTTTCCGACCTTCCCTCATTAGCTGTTCGACCATTCCCCATAAGCTATTCGACCTTTCCTCATGCACGTGAGGAAGGCTTCCTAGGGGGGAACCGACCTTTAGCTTATCTTCGCTCACCTAAAGAAAACCCTAGCTATGAAAGGACTGCGGCTACTAGCCCTGCTCGAAGGTATATCCTTGATTCTATTACTTTTTATTGCTATGCCCCTAAAATATGGCTTCAACTGGCCCCTCGGGGTAGAAGTGATTGGCATGGCCCATGGTTTGCTCTTTATCGCCTATGTTTTGGCTTTAGCCTTGGTAGGCTTGCCTGCTAAATGGTCCTTAAAGGTTTTGGCGATTTGCTTTGTAGCCGCCTTTGTGCCCTTTGGGACTTTTTATGTGGATGGAAAATTCCTAAAGCCTAGAACAAATTAGTTCTATTGATTCTAAAAACTTCCCTTCGCTTTGCCATTCGAATCGTAAGAATTACCGATAAGGCAATAGTGATAATGCGGAAAATATTGCTAGATAAGCCTCCCAGAGCATTGTCGCTTACATTAAAAAGTGTCCAGGATAAATTCATAAAGACATGCAGAAAGATGGGCAGCCATAAGTTGTTTTCCCATTCAATGTACAACCAGGCGAACCAAGCCGAGGCAATGAAGGTGACGAAAAAGAGGCCGATTAATACCGGGATACTGGATCCTTGATACAAATGATTGAGGCCAAAAATTACCGCCCCTAGCGCCGAAGCAGGAATAAAACCCCAGCCTAATTTTCGAAACAATAGACCAAAGAGGAAGGCGCGAAAGAGCAGTTCCTCCATAAATCCAGCAAATAGGGTTTTGTGAAGCAGGCGCGAAAGCTTCAGCTCCGCATCTACCTCGCCCATTAAGGCCGAACTAATGAGCATGGGGCTAACCAATGCCAGGCTTAGCAGCAGTCCCCTTAAAAAACCTTTTTTCAGTCCTAATACCTCTAATAACTTCGGGAATCCAAAGAGCAAGCCAGTGCAAAGTACAATCGGTAATAACCACCAGGCATAGGCATAAAAAATTTGTAACCAGGCCGAATCAAAAGATACGGTGAACCACTTAGCGAAACTCCTTTTACCATATACCGCGATAAGGAAGACTAAAATGATTAGGCTGGAGGGAAGGATTTTTGCTTTATTCATGGCTTAATTTATGGGTCTTCGGCAATCAATAAATGCATTAATTCTTATTTCGATGCCTCCCCTTGGCAAGCTCCCTCCAAAATTTGCAGCTTAAAGCTTGGACTGGATGCATAATCGGGGTCTTCCTTCATCAGCTTAAGCTTTAGCCAGGCGTATTGCTCGCCGGCTGAAGTGGTCTTTCTAAATAACCAATAATGCTCCTGGCTAAATTGAGCATAGTATAAATTGTAAATCTCATGGCAAAACCGGTCCGTCATATTATTATAATCCCAGTCTTCGTCTAAATAGTAAAGGGATAATTCTCGGTCTTCACTATTGTTGCTAAAGAAAGTCCAATCGCTCGCCGAACAAGTATCGCCTTGCATATAGCGCAGGGGGACGGCATAGTTTCGAGAGCCGGCAGCACGATCTGTGCTTCCCGTGCAAGGATCGTAATTCCAATTGTCGCTGTAAAGCCTGCGTTTGCACCAGCGGTCGGGACTGTCCAAACATTCCCGTAAAGGCACTTGATGATCGGTCTTAGCCATAGCCCATTGGTTGCCTAGAACCTGCACCTTAATCCATTTACGATGGGTGCCTCGGTAAGCCCCTTGGCCATTCGCTTCAATTGAAAAGTCAGCTTCCCCATCGCCATCCAAATCAATTTGATGCGTCATAGGACCCAAATTTGCATTTAGGGTATAAATTGTGGTATCTCCGTCAAAGTGATAATCATAGCTATCGTAATGACCTATCCTAAAGCTTTGGTCATTATTGCCAACAGGCGATGCTTCTTCCTTTTTGCAGGAAAGTAAACCAATGGCGCAGCAGAAGACAAGCAGGGTTTTCTTCATCCCTCTAAGATACCATTTCAAAATAATTCAGAGACGCTTAGCTGGCTATCCCAGCTATCCGCGCAAAAAGGCTTGGCAGCCTAGGAGCTTTAAAGCTGACGATAATGGTAATAGGTAGTCCAGCAATAGTCTAAGTTGCCATCAACATAAAAGTCGGCCATTTGCGCACTAATTCGGCCTACACTATCTAGATCATAGCTGTAGCTGATACGATAACTGCGATCCGGATTGCCTTCGGACCAAGTTTTTTCTTGCGGCAAATGCTTGCTCAAGCTCATTTCTAAAGCCAATGCATCGGGTATACGCTGATTGGAAAACCAATTGGGAACGGAACTATAGCTCAATTCATAGCGTGGAAAGCCGAATGTAATATAATTGGTGTAATTAATATAATTGATCAAATTCTCTTGGGCATCAAAACTAAATTGCCCGTACCAACAGTAGCTTTTACTGCTATCCGAAGCATTACAGCTTTGGGCTGAGTCTAAGAGGCCATTGCCATCGTAATAATAATCACGGCGCAATACCTCGATATCATCTAAGCCTCCGAAGCTATTGTAGAAAAAGCTAGAGTCTATTTGATACTGCGGCTTGCTTTGCTGAAAATAGGTCCATTTTTTATGAATAATACGCTGATTATTCCCGGTCTTATTGGTGTCAAAATAGCGCGTGTACATTACATCGCTAGCCAAGGCTTCAAAGTTCCATCGACCTGAGCCCTTTTCCAGGGAAACAATGTCTCCGGCGGCATTTAAATCGAGGTAAATATGTTCCTCCAAACAGGTAGGTTCTGGCTTTATACTTTGAGTCGGCTCTTTTTTGCAAGCCAGAATAATAAAAGCGCAGCAGAGTAGAATCCAGGTTTTCTTCATCTTACCAAGATAGATAATATCACCTATTTAGATTATGAATAGTAGAGGATTCTACTTTGCTGCGCCCTAATTTTAGCTTTTCTTTATTTGCCTGCCACGCATAGTGAAGCCTAAGACAAAGCTGGTGCCACCTGAGAAACCAATGTCTAGACCGGCTTTAATGCCGTAGTTCTGCATATCATCTAAGAACAACATGCCGTTAATGCTAAACCAGCCCGTAAAATCAAATTCATTTGTTTCGGTGCCATCAATGAAATCCGGTCCAATAGAATATCCAGAGCTGTAAAAATAACCCCAAGTGGGCCCTGCTTTAAGTAAAGCCTGGAAGGTAAGTCTCTGAGTGGCTTCTAATTGATAACCTGCCGAGCCGAAAAGGTTGGCTCCGTAGAACTGCACATCTTGGGAACTAATCGAAGTAATGGGTAAGTTGTAACCAAACATATTAAAATGCCAGCCCCATCCTGCGATAAGACCTAAATCCTTCACCAATGGGTAAGTGTATTCCAATCCGAGGTTAAATCGATAAACACTTTCTACGGTGGCAGGAAATTCTGAGGTCCAGCTGCTCATGTTGGTATTGATGGTTAGATATCTTAAAGTGGCTTTACCAGGAACAATCTTCGGCGGTGCATTGCCATCAACATCAGTAATCTTCGACTCTTCTTCCTTAGCGCCGCTTATTTCCGCTAGTAAAGTATTCTTTTCTTCTTTTAACTTGCTAGCCGTCTCGAAATCATCTTCACTCACGGCAGCTTTTATCTTTTCATCAATCTGCGCTATTCGATCTAGCTTAGCCAATTTGATTTTTAAGCTAGCGGCAGCAGTATAATCCTCATTAGCTAGAGCCTCTTCGCGTTGCTTGGTAAATTCGGCCCTAAATTCTTCAATGGATTTTCGACTACTTAATTCATCGTTAATTTCTTGAGCTAAGTCATAGTTTTCGGCTGCTATTGCCTCCTTTTTTGCATTAATGAGTTCCTCCTTACTCATCGATTTATAATCCCGAGATTGAGCCTGGCTTACATAAGACAAGCCCATAAATAAAGATAAGAGTAGAATGTACTTGAATTTATTCATTTGACTTTGGTTGATTTAGGGGTATATAATTGAGCAAGCAAAGTAGTATTGAATTTCTTAATTTCTGCAATAAAAGTCACAGACTGCATGAAATATGACACGAAATAAGGCTTTATTTCTTGGCCCATTACCTCTAGTGAGATTCCATTATCTTTCGGATCCCAAAATTTCAATACCAAATGAAGCTTAAAGTAATCCTATTGCTCAGCCTTATCCTGAGCGTGGCTAGCAGCCTCAAAGCCCAAGATGATATCCTAGAAAAGCTGGCCGAAATAGCCATCATCGACCAAAAGGTGATGATGCCCATGCGCGATGGCATTCGCTTGGCTACTGACATTTATCGTCCGAAGGGTGATCAACCAGTACCGATAATATTCTCTCGTACCCCTTATAATTTTAATTCATGGGGCGATGGCAAACAGCGCACTTATACCGCCCGTCGTGCTTATGAAGCGGTGAAAAGGGGCTATGCTTACGTGGTGCAAAATGAACGTGGCCGCTATTTTTCGGAAGGCGAATGGGACATTTTGGGGGTTCCCCTTACGGATGGTTACGATGCTTTTACTTGGATGAAGAATCAGCCTTGGTCCAACGGAAAGATCGGTACTCTGGGCTGCTCTTCTACCGCTGAGTGGCAAATGGCGGTGGCCGCTTTAGACCATCCTTCGCATGCCGCGATGGTGCCGCAAGGTTTTGGGGCCGGAGTGGGTACAGTCGGACCTTATTTCGAACAAGGAAACTGGTACCGCGGTGGGGTAGAGCAAATGCTCTTCTTCGCTTGGCTCTACAGTGTGGAGCACGATAAATTTAAGCCGCGTATTCCGGCCGGCGCTACTCAGGAAGACCTAATCCGCATTTCCCGTTTTTACGATTTAGCGCCTGAAAATCATAAAGTAGACATGGCCGAGGCTTTAAAGCATCTGCCTATTCAAGACATCATTAAAAACATCCACGGAAAGCGGGAAATCTTCGATAAAATGGTGCGCCGCAAGCCCAATGATCCGGCTTGGTTTGAGGGCGGACTCTATCATGAAGATATGGATATCAATGTGCCCAGCTTCTGGTTTGCCTCTTGGTACGATGTGTCCATCGGACCCAATTTGGCGCTCTTCAACCATGTGCGCAATCCCGAAAATTCGACCGCTGCCGATGATCAATACCTAGTAATTGCCCCCACCTTGCATTGCAGTTATACCCGTGCAACCGAGAATACCGTGGTGGGGGAGCGCAGTGTGGGCGATGCGCGTTTAAACTATGAGGAACAGATTTACGCTTGGTTCGACCTTTGGTTAAAGGGCGAAAAAAATGACTTTAAAGAAAAGACCCCCCGGGTGCAATACTATACCATGGGCCTTAATAAATGGCAGGCGGCTGAATCATGGCCTCCGGAAGGAGCCGAAATGACTACCTTCTATTTAAATAGCGGCGGCAAAGCCAATACCGCTTCCGGCGATGGGGTTTTAAGTGCTACCGCTCCCAGCAAAGATCAGCCCGATGCTTTTACCTACGATCCCATGGATCCGGTCGAATCTTACGGGGGCAATGTATGCTGCACGGGCAATGCGGTTAAAGGTGGCGCTTTCGATCAGCAAGCCATGGAAACTCGTGAAGACATTTTGGTCTATACCACCGAACCTTTGGAAGAAGGGGTAGAAGTTTCCGGTTTTATCGAAGCGACCTTATACGTTTCCTCAGATGCCAAGGATACCGATTTCACCCTAAAGCTTATTGACGTTTATCCCGATGGACGGGCTTATAATTTAGACGAGACCATTCAGCGGGTGCGTTACCGCGAGGGTTATGATAAGGAGGTGTTTATGGAAGAAGGGCAGGTCTATAAATTGGATTTATCGCCCTTGGCCACCAGTAATTACTTTGAGAAAGGTCACCGTATCCGCATCGAGGTATCCAGCAGTAATTTCCCCCGCTTTGCCCGCAACCTCAATACTGGGGGCAATAATTACGATGAGTCGGAAGGGGTGGTCGCCCACAATAAGGTGCATCACTCCGAAAAATACCCTTCGAAGATTGTACTCCCGATTGTGAAATAGATTTATTCAGGTAGATACTCTGCAGGAATCGGCTGGGCCTCACTTTCTGAAGTCCAGTAGATATTCAGGATCCACCAGCGTTCGCCGTCATTTAAAAGCTGAATGCTATTGATGCCCCGGGCAAAAGGCTCGGCCTCGCTTTCGCTGTGATAGGATTCATAGGTGCTAAAAACCTGAGTGATGGCCCCGAAGGAATCCGTTTCGCGGTGAATTTCTTTTTCAAAGAAACCTTGTTGTACTAAATAGTCTCCCGCGCGATCAATGTAATCCTCTACGGTCCAGAATACAGCCTGACTCATACCTTCCGTGGTCTTCCGCGTTGGAATCAATTTAGCGTCGGCATGAAATAAATAGCGGAATTTATCCCAATCGCGTGCTTCGCCTTTTTCCCCCGAAATAACCGCGTAGAGGTTCTCCAGAATTTCATCCTGACTACTTACCGCTTGGGCATATTCCACCGGTGCTGCTTCGGGCGTACTAGGCTGACCGAGGAGTGAGCAGGTGGAGAAGAGGAGGAGGAAGAGGAGGGGAAGAGAAAGAGGTGATTTTAGTCGCATGGATTTAATGTTTGGATTAAGCAATTTTACTACAAATACATTAGTTTTTAGCTTCGCAATAATTTTAAGATGGCAAATAAGCTTTTCTTGGGCAATGAACATTTAAAAACCCTAAACATTAATAGAGCATGATTACCTCTAGACTTCGCAAATCTACTTTTCTGTTCCTTATTTTAATTCTAAGCCTCTTTTCCAGCTGTGAAGAGGATTTATCGCATCGTGAGCGAATGGAGGAGGATTTAAAAACCATCATTAGCGATAGAAACTTAAATGAAATTTGGGCCTATGTGGGAAGTGAACGAGAAATTGAGCGAGACTGGCGTTTTCAAAATGGCTTTTTGATCCTAAGCGACGATCACTACTACGACCTAGATAAATTAATCGCATACGAGGTAGAAATAGCTACGCCTAGCCAAAGAAGGCTCATCCTAAGGTTTCTTTAATCCCGGTAGGCTCAGGTTTAATGGAACTACAATTAAGGTTTGATCGGCTTTAAGTGGATTTTCCCGCCCATAGCCTTCAAGACCTTAACAATGGTATCAAATTGAGGCTTGGAATCCGGGGCCAGGGCTTTGTATAGACTGGGTCTGCTTAAGCCCGATTGCTCAGCGATTTTGGTCATGCCAATCGCTTTGGCAACCTGACCTAATGCTTCGATGAGCTCAGCAGTATCTCCTTCCTCTAATACGGTGTTAAGGTATTCAGAGACTGTTTCAGGACTATCCAAGTAATCGGCAATTTCGAATTTAGTTGTCTTCATCTTCTTCTCCTCTAAGGGATTTCCAAATACTAATGGCCCTTTTAATGTCTCGTTTTTGGCTAGTCTTATTTCCTCCTATTAATAAGAGAATTATCAAGTCATCTTGCTCTCGAAAATATATCCGATAGCCTTGAGCGTAGTTTATCTTTAATTCGAACAAGCCTCCGCCAAGACTACGAAAACTACCAAAGTGACCGTCATTCTGGAGTTTTTGCAGTCTAAAGAGAATTTTAGCTTTAGCCCTTTGATCCTTTAGACGCTTGAGCCATTGGTCAAACTCTTTCGTTTTGACCAGCACCTTCATAAGACGCTGTATCCACTTGGATACAAATTTAGGAAATACATAATAAGATCAGGTTTTTTTCCTAAAATAGTACATAGCCTCAGTCAAATCGTTTTTTGGAATTCGCTAAATATTTAAATACCAGCTCATTTTAAGAGCCGTCCGGTTCCTTTTTGCCTAATGCTTCCAAGGTATTTATAGCAGGGTGTAAAAATGCGAAAACCCTCGCTAGTTCAAAGACTAACAAGGGTTTTCAGGAGTTTGGCAGTGACCTTGGAAGTTATCCATAGTCTGCACGGAATCAGTCAATTGTGTAGTTCGTTTTTATTCTGTGGGACGTTTGTCGCCC